>Ga0163161_10000001_pt1 | contig 2041488 bp, 1937 predicted proteins | sample S45metaG_FD_129847 | JGI IMG/M metagenome (GOLD analysis project Ga0163161, IMG submission 129847) | Switchgrass rhizosphere microbial communities from Kellogg Biological Station, Michigan, USA - S4-5 metaG | ecosystem: Host-associated > Plants > Roots > Rhizosphere > Soil | place: USA... | reverse complement strand
TGAGCGGGCTTCTCTAATATGGCTCCTCTGACTGGACTCGAACCAGTGACATACGGATTAACAGTCCGCCGTTCTACCGACTGAACTACAGAGGAATCGTGTGAACGGGGCGAATAATAGCGGCGTGGCCCGGGCTTGTAAAGCGTGAAAACGTCTCGCCGTTCCGTTTGCTGCAAGATTATTCAACCTGCTGCTTTTTATCGCTTTTATTGGTGCAGCGCTGCACAACGGCCCACGGTGGGCCGCGAGATGCCTTGTGGTGGTGCAAGCCTGCGTCACCGGCCGCCGGTTGCGTGTCGGCGTCTGGTCGCGCAAATATCATTTTTTCTTATTTTTCCGTCGATTAGTTAGCGCTTTCTCTTATTCCGTTACGCTGGCCCGGATTTTGCAGTTCTGTTGTCAACATGGCTTTGCCATACGCAGTTCAGCGGCTCGACGGAGGCAATATGAATCTCAGACGTCTAAAATATTTCGTGAAAATCGTCGATATCGGCAGCCTGACCCAGGCGGCGGAGGTGCTGCATATCGCGCAGCCCGCACTCAGCCAACAGTTGGCGACGCTGGAAGGGGAGCTGAAGCAACAATTGCTGATCCGCACCAAGCGCGGCGTGCAGCCCACCGAAGCCGGCAACATTCTCTATGCCCACGCCCAAACCATTCTGCGCCAGTGCGAACAGGCGCAGAGCGCGGTCATAGGCGCAGGCCAGGCGGTGAGCGGGCAGGTTTCCGTCGGGCTGGCGCCGGGCAGCATGGCTGCGCAACTTGCGCTGCCGCTGTTGCAGGCGGTGCGTGACCGCCATCCCGGGATTTTACTCAGCCTGAACGAGAACATAGGTTCGATGCTGGCCGGGCAGGTAGCCAGCCAGAGCCTGGATATGGCGGTGATCTACGGCGCTAAAATGCCCGACGGCCTGCAGGCCACGGCGTTGATGAAGGAAGATCTGTATCTGGTGGCGACGCGTGCGGTGCCAAGCCCCGGTAGCAGCGTCGATCTGTTGGACGTGGCGCGGCTGAATCTGTTCCTGCCGCGCGAGGGCGATGTGGTGCGCACGCAGGTCGATGAAGCGATGGCGCTGCGCAAGCTGGCCGCTAACGTGATTGGCGAAATCGAATCCCCCAGTACGCTGAGCGCGGCCATCGCCAGCGGCCTGGGGGCGACCATTCTGCCGGAATCCGTTGCGCGGGCGATGATTGGCCCGGCCAAGGCGTGGATGGCGCGTATCGCCGCTCCGGCGCTGAGCGTGCCGCTTTCACTGTGCATTTCCAGCCAGCAATCGCTTTCCGCACCGGCGTTGGTGGTGAAGGATATTTTGCTGTCGATTGCCGCTGGCCGCAGCCAGGAAAAACGCACGCTGGCGCTGGTGCAATAGGGATTTAAAAAGGCCCACGTGCGTGGGCCTGAAAGGCAGGTTAGCGGAACGGGGGCTCGTTGAAGGTGCGCAGCTTGCGCGAATGCAGCTTGTCGCCTTCGGCGCGCAACAGATCGATGGCGCAAATGCCTATCTGCAGGTGTTCCGAGATCGCCCCCTCATAGAAGCGGTTGGCCTGGCCCGGCAGCTTGATTTCGCCGTGCAGTGGCTTGTCGGAAACGCACAGCAGCGTGCCGTAAGGCACCCGGAAGCGGTAACCCTGCGCCGCGATGGTGGCGCTTTCCATATCCACCGCCACCGCGCGGCTGAGGTTAAAGCGCAGCGCCGAGGCGGAGTAACGCAGCTCCCAGTTGCGATCGTCAGTAGTCACCACGGTGCCGGTACGCAGGCGCTGTTTCACCTCTTCGCCCGGCATGCCGCTGACCATTTTGGTGGCGTCATACAGCGCGCGCTGCACTTCGGCGATGCTCGGGATCGGGATATCCGGCGGCAGCACCGCGTCCAGTACGTGATCGTCACGCAGGTAGGCGTGGGCCAGCACGTAGTCGCCGATCGACTGGCTTTCGCGCAGCCCGCCGCAGTGGCCAATCATCAGCCAGGCGCTGGGGCGCAGCACCGCCAGATGGTCGCAAATGGTTTTGGCGTTGGACGGGCCGACGCCGATGTTGATCAGCGTAATGCCCTGGCCGTTGCGCGAAATCAGGTGGTAGGCCGGCATCTGGTGGTTTTTCCAGGCCAGATCGGACACCGCCTGTTCCGGCGCGGTGGTTTCCGGCGTGATGTAAATGCCGCCGGCGCTGGACAGCGCAATATAAGGGCTGTCCGGGTTGGCTATCTCGGCGCAGGCCCAGCGGACAAATTCATCCACATAGCGGGTGTAGTTGGTGAACAGCACAAAGGGCTGGAAATGCTCCACCGGGGTGCCGGTATAGTGCCGTAGCCGCGCCAGCGAGAAATCGGCCCGCAGCGCGTCGAAGTGCGACAGCGGGAAAGTGCTGGTGGCGTTGAACAGACCGTCGGCGGTTTCATCGCCGATTTGCGCCAGCTCGGTGGTGGGGAAATGCTGCGCGAGGCTGGCGCTCATCGAGCGATCCAGCATCAGGTTCGAGCCGTCAATCACATAAGGAAAAGGGATCTCCTGCTGTGAAGGCGCCACTTCGATATGGGCGTCGTAGTCGTGCGCCAGCATCGCCAGTTGCTCGGTCAAATAGCTGCGAAACAGTTGCGGACGGGTAATGGTGGTGGTGTAGCGGCCGGTATGGGTAAAACGGCCGAAAGCGCGGGTTTTGCTCTGGCCGGTTTTCTGGCCGTCCCAACTTACGCGCAGCTCGGGGTAGACGAACAGCCCAGCGGCGCGGGTTTGTATGTCGGGCACGCTGCCGTGGCTGATAAAATCGCCCACCGCCTGGCGCAGCGCGGTAACAGAGGCGTCATACAGCGCTTCCAACTGGTCGATCGCCTGAGCGGGGGTGAGGCCGGTGCCGGATTGGTGACTACTCATTCTCTCTCCTTGGTTCTCCCGTCCCTGCGGCGGGAGGCATGCCGATATACCCTTCATATTTGACGTTATCTCTGCGTTTGCGGCGAGCATTCACCCCGTCACTGACGTGAGTCAGCCCTTGGGGTGCCAGGCTCTTGCTGCCTTGAGGTAACGCCAACTAATTTGGTTATAGCAATTTATCACAACAGGTTAGCTGAAGCTGGGCGCAAAAGCTTTGCCGAAATGGAACCGGAGAAAAAGTAAAGCGCAGCGGCAGGGCTGCCGCTGCGGCGTTGAGATCAGGAGGCCGGCTCTGCCTGTTCCACCTTCAGCGAAACCAGGCCGATGCCGCGTTTTTTCGGGGTAAAGCCGCCGTTGGCGCCTTCCTGCGGTTCGGTCGGGGCCGGTGGCGTAATGCTGATGTTTTGCGCGCCGCCGGGGTTGTTGAAGCGCAACGTGACGGTGGTGTCCTGCTCGCCGAGCGACACGAACTGCTCTTCTTCGCCCACGCGCACCGAGATCGGCGCACCGACGTTTTTGCCGTAGGCACGGGCGCGCAGCACCAGATCGAAGGTCGGCGGCAGCGGGGCGACATAGTCGATGTTGACCGCCGGCGCGAGGTTGGCGTCCGACCAGCGGCCCCAGTCCTCGACGCTGGATACGCCGGTGATTGCCTTCACCTGTTGCGGCATGCCCGGCAGCATAAAGGCGATGGCGTCCGCCTGATATTTAACGGCGGCGTCGTCCACCTTGAGCTTGTCGACGGCGTTCTGGTAGGCGGCAACGCTGTCCGCTGCGGGCTCGGTAAAGCTGACTTTGCCGCGGTAGTTGCCGCCCTTGGCCTGCACGATATGCGGCGGAGCGGCCAGATTGCCGGAGGCCACGCAGGTGTCGGTGCTCAGCGCCAGTTCGGGCGCCCACACCCGGCCAATCTCATAGCATTTATCTACCCAGACAAACTTTTCACCCGCCCCCAGGCCGGCGAGCTGCTTTTTCAGCGGCGTGGAAAGATAGACGTTAAACATGGGTTCGATTTTATTGTCCGTCACCTTGAGGATAAACGGCACCTTAAAGCTGATGCCGGAGAAGGTGAAGCTGTTGCGCTGGGTATCCAACTGGTAGTCGGAAATGCTGTTCGGGAAGCCCCATTGCTTCACCACCGCCGGTTTCCAGCCGTTGATTTTTTCTTCGATATTCAAGAAGACGGTAGCCAGCGTGGGGCTGGACAGGCTGCTGCGGCCGAGGCCGATATAGTTGTCGCCGCCCATCACGTCCAGCACAGTGGCGCCGTTGTCCAGCGTGCTGCGTTTTTCGTTATGCTGCGCGCTTTGCGGCTGCCTGCCGTCGATAATAAAGAACAGGTTGCGGCGCTTTTGTTTGGTCAGAATGTCGTAGGCGGTGTTGTTCATCGCCAGATGATCGGAAGACACCACGATCACGGTGTTTTTGAAGTATTCCGACCCTTTGATTTTGTCGAGCAGGGCCGCGATATGCTGCTGGCTACAGGCCACTGCGCTCAGCGAACGGTTCTCTTTGTTCTGCCGGCTATAAGATTTTTTACTGCAGCTCGCGGAGATAAATCCGTCCGGGTGGTGGGTGTCCACGGTCAGCGCAAACAGCGAGAACTTTTTGTTTTGCTGCGACAGCTCGACGAACTTGTCGAAAACCACGTCCAGCACGGTATCGTCGTACCAGCCCCAGTCATTCTTGTAACCCGGATCGCGGACCTGCTCGCGCAATTCCTTGTAGCCGTAGGCGTGGTCAAAGCCGTGCGATTTCAGGAAAGTGTCTTTGCCGGCGAAGGCCAGTTCGGCGCCCTGATAGAAATAATTGTCGTAGCCGGCGGCTTTCAGCACGTCGCCCAGGCAGACGTTTTCCGGGTAGAAGGTGGAAACAGCGCTGGAGGCGTTGCCGTCGAACGGGGCGAACAGCGGAATGCCGCACTGCGAAGCCACCATGCCGGCAATGGTATAGCCGGTGCCCGGCAATTGCTGGGTATTGCTGAAATCGATGCCGTTTTCACGGTGCCGATTCAGCTCGTCGGCGAGATCGGGGAAGACTTCCGGGTCGAAATAGGTGCGCTCAAGGCTTTCGGCATAGATGTACACCAGGTTCGGCGCTTTGCCCTGCAGGCTCTTTTTCGGCGCTTTGTAGTAGGTGTAAAAATCGGCGGTGTCGCCGGTAATCTGGCTTCTGAGCAGCAGCGAAATATCCTGAAAAGCCGGGGTGGTGCCGACGGAGAACAGCGCCAGCAGTACGGCGAGCACGCTGTAAACCACGCTGCTGCCTTTTGCTTTGTGGCGCACCAGGCTCCAGGCCAGCACGGCGAAAATCAGCGCCAGCACCGCCAGCAGGCCGATAAACGGCAGCACGTACTTGCTGACGCCGGCCCCTTTCAGGCTGCTGGTGAGGGTGTAGATCACCGCATCGGTGATGCCGTCGCCGGTAAAATAGTTACTGGCGATCAGGATAACGTTGAGGATCAGATAGCTGCCCAGCAGGATCAGCAAAATGGAAAGCCACCAGCGGTTGGCGGCGGCCTTGTTCCGGTAGATCAAGATTGAGGCTAAAAAAAGTGCGAACGAGACTAATGCTGAAACCATCCACCGTACCCTGTCTGGTTAAAAAGAAAATCTTAACTGCCCTGGCAAAGGCTGCTGGCCCTGTCGCAGCGCGAAAGAGGAAGGGTATAGCGCATTGAACGCGCCAGGGTCAATGCGCGTTTGCACAGCGGGGTGGCCGCCAGGCGCGAATGAACAATTTTGTGACGATATTGTGACCCTGGTCACTGCTGAGAGGCGTGGGTCGCTGAAATATTGCTCACCGGGCATTTGGCTCTACCATTAATGAATGGCGCTGATTGCAGACCTGCGAGGCGCATTAACCTGTTCAGGAGAAAACATGCAGAGCATTTCCACCGCCGTATTGGATGATTTGGCGCCGCAGGGCGTACTGCGCGCGGCGATCAATTTAGGCAATCCGGTGCTGGCGCAATGGGGGCCGGATGGGGAGCCGCAAGGCGTGTCGGTCACGCTGGCCGGCGCACTGGCGCATGAGCTGGGCGTGGCGCTGGAGCTGGTGACCTATGATGCGGCGGGCAAGGTTTTCGCCGCGCTGGAAACCGCCGCCTGGGATGTCGCCTTTATGGCCATCGAACCGGTGCGGGCGGAGCAAATCGCCTTCAGTGCGCCTTACGTCATTATTGAGGGCACCTATCTGGTGGCGCAGGAGGCGCCTTATCGGCAGGTTGCCGAGCTCGACAGGCCTGGCATACGCATTGCGGTGGGCCAGGGCGCGGCCTATGACCTGTATCTGTCGCGTACTTTAAAGCAGGCGCAGCTGGTACGGGCAGAGACTTCTCCCGCAGCGATCACCTTATTCTTCGAGCAAGCGTTGGACGCCGCGGCGGGCGTGCGTCAACCGCTGCTTGCCGCCGCTGCGGCAAACCCGGGTTACCGGGTGCTGGACGGGCATTTTACCGCGATTCACCAGGCGATGGCGGTGCCGCGCGGTAAAGAGCAGGGGGCAGCCTATGTGCGCTGTTTTGTGGAAAGATGCAAGGCCAGCGGGTTGGTGCAGCAGGCGCTGAAGCGCAGCGGGCAGGGCGAGGTGACGGTGGCGCCTGCGGCGTGAGGCGGTTGGCAACGGGTTTTTGTTGTTCAAGGGTAGGGGCGCTGCATACAGCGCCCCCGCGAATAACCTTAATGCAGTTCTACGGCGTATTGTTCCACCGGGGTGATTTTCTTGATCAGTTTGTTGTCGAACAAGAATTGTTCGTAAGCCTGGTAGCGCGCGGTGTCCAGTTTGGCCGGATCGGTGGCGAACAGCGGTAAGCTCGCCTGCCACGCCTGCTTGTTCAGTTCGGTGTTCAGCTCCGGATGGGTTTTGGCGAAGGCCAGCCAGGTTTCCTGTGGGTGAGCCTGCAGGTAATCGTTGCCTTTTTTCAGCGCGGCGAGGAATTTCCTGATCTTCGGCTCGGCTACCGCGTCGCGGTTGGCGACGATGATCAGTTCGTCATAGGCCGGCACGCCGTAGTCTTCGACGTTGAACACCACCGGATTTTTCCCCTGCAGTTTCAGCTCCAGCGCTTCAATGTTGCGATAGCCGCCGATTACCGCATCGACCTGGCCCGCCAACAGGGCGCTGCTCAGTTGGAAATTGACGTTAATCAGCTTCATGTCGTTCGGGTCGATATGCGCATGTTTGGCCATGGTGGCCAGCGTGGCCTGCTCGATGCCGCTGACGGAATAGCCGATTTTTTTGCCTTTGAGATCCGCCGGCGAGGTGATGCTTTTATCCAGTGTCATCAGGGTATTGAGCGGTGAGTTAATCAGGGTGCCCACGCGCACCAAGGGCAGGCCCTGATCGGCGAAGAAGTGCAATTGCGGCTGATAGGTGATGGCGAGATCGGCCTGTTTTGCCGCCACCAGGCGCGGCGGCAGCGCCGGATCGGAAGGGGGCACAATCTTGACCTCGAGGCCTTCGGCCTTGAAGGCGCCAATTTGCTCGGCCACCATGATGGGTGCGTGATCGGGATTGATATACCAGTCGAGCACCAGCGTCAGTTTTTCGGCGGCGGCAGCATTGCCGGCCAGAGCGGCGCTGAGCATCAGCCCGCAGAAGGTTTGCTTGATCATTTCTTACCCCAGTCGTTAAAAAGTTATCAGTCGTTTTCCGGCGCCCAGTCGATAAGGCGCAGCAGCAGCGCATCCACCGTCATCCACAGCAAGACGGTCATCAGCACCAGAATAAACAGCGCGGCAAAGCAGACGTCGGTCTGCATGCGCGCGTTGGCGTTCAGCATCACGTAGCCCAACCCCTCCGCCGAGCCGACCCATTCGCCGATAATCGCGCCGATGGGCGCGACGGCGGCGGCCATGCGCAACCCGGAACCAAAGGCCGGCAGCGCCGCCATCAGCCGCACATGGCGCAGTTGTGCCCAGGGGGAAGCGCCCATGGTGCGGGCCAGATCGAGATAATCGTTATTGACCCGGCGCAGCCCATCGAAGAATGCGGAGGTGACCGGGAAGAAGATCACCAGTACCGCCATCGCCACTTTGGCGCTCATGCCAAAGCCGAACCACAGCACCAGCAGCGGCGCCAGCGCAAACACCGGTATCGCCTGGCTGGTCAGCACCAGCGGCATCAGCCAGCGTTGCAGACGGGGCGAATAGATCATGCACAGCGCCAGCGCGGCGCCGAGCAATACCCCAATCCCCAGCCCGCAGGCAATTTCCGAGGCGGTGATCAGCGTGTGATAAGCAAGATAGGCGCGCCCGCTCCACAGCGCCTGCGTCACCGCAGAGGGGGAAGGCAGCAAAAAGGCGGGAATATCGCCCAACGTGATGAGCCACCACAGCAGCAGTAAACCGGCGAACACCGTCAGGCTGCGGCGCACCCGCGACAGGCGGTTTTCAACCCGTAGCTTCATTCGGCGGCCCTCATCAGTTGCTGCAATAGCTCGCCCTGGCTTTTCAGCAGATGGGGATCGTCCGGCGCGCGCGGCGGCAGGCCGCTGATGACGTGCGTATCGTCAATGCCGTCGGGGTAGCGGGAGAGCACCAGCAGGCGATGGCTCAGGCGGCAGGCTTCCATCGGATCATGGGTAATCAACAGCACGGTATGCTGCGCCAACAGCTCGGCCGCCAGGGTTTGGATCATGGCGCGGGTGATGGCGTCCAGCGCCGAAAAGGGTTCGTCCATCAGCACAATCGGCTGGCGTTCATACAGCGTGCGCGCGATGGCGGCGCGCTGGCGCATGCCGCCGGACAACGCCGAGGGCAGGGCTTTGGCGTAACCGCTCAGCCCCACGCGCTCGAGCAGATGCCCGGCCCATTCCCGGTCGGCTTTTTCACCGCGCAGCCGCGCACCGAGGCTGATGTTTTCGGCGACGGTCAGCCACGGATAGAGCAGGTCCTTTTGCCCCATATAGGCGATGCGGCCGGCTATCGGTAGGCCATCGCTGCCGGTCACCTCACCGGCGGTGGGCCGCATCAGCCCGGCGATAATCTTCAGCAGGCTGGTTTTGCCCGCGCCGCTGGCGCCGAGCAGGGCGACAACGCTGCCGCCGGCAATATCGAAACTCAGCCGATCGAAAATCACCTGCCGGCCAAAACGCAGGCTGAGATCCCGCACCTGAATGCCGGGCGGCGCGATGCGGTCACTCATGAGGCGTTCAGCCCCATCTGCCAGAAGGCGGACTCCAGCCGGGTGGCGGTGGTGAAAATCCCCGCAAGCTCTGCAAAGCGGCTTTCTGCGCCACGCTGCCGGCCCACGCTCTCCAGCAGGTCGAGGGCCGCCTGCACGCCGGCCAGGTAGTTTTTATCGCCATAGTTGCGGATCCACGAGGCGTAAGGATTGCCCTCCATCACCGTCGCCGGGTCGTCAAGCAGGCGCAGGCCAATCTCGGCATAACCTGCGACGCAGGGCATCAGCGCCGCCAGCAGATCCAGCGCATCGCCGGAGTGGCCGATATCGAGCACATAGCGGGTGTAGTTCAGGGTTTCCGCCGCCTCGGGTTCGGCGGCAATCTCGGATTCGCCCAGCCCCCAACCGGCGCAGTAAGCCAGATGCAAAGGCAGTTCGGCGACGATGGCATTGAGCGAAGCGGTGGCCGCGCGCATCTCCGGCAGCGTGCGCAACTTGCTCACCAGCAGGGCGTAGGCGCGGGCGAAGTGGATCAGGAACAGATAATCCTGGGTCAGATAGCGGCGGAACGCGGATTCAGGCAGCGTGCCGGCGGCCAGTTGCCGAATAAAAGGATGAGCAACGTAGTCCTGCCAGTCCGCGCCTGCCTGTTGGCGCAGCCGGCCGTAAAGACCGTTATCGAAAAGGGGAGTAAACATGGGACCTCCAAAAGTGAGTGGAGATCCGGGCGCGCTGAGGTATGAACAGGCAATGACCGAGAGAGTGATTGCCGACCCGTCCCTTCGCTGGCATGACCCAGATCAGGTTCAAAGGGTTCGGCTTGCGCCATCTCAGCCCGTAACAGGACACCCCTCGGAGGAGCCTGTTATACGATATTTGCTTTTTGATTACAATGCTCGGACGAGGGGGAACGACGGGAGCGGCAATCGGTTCGTTTAGTGCGGTTCGCGACGATTTCGCTGGCACCGGCGGCGGCATTTTTGCACTGTAATCCGGTAATGTTGACTCTGAGGAACACTCCCATGAAGAAGATCGGCTTTCTCTCTTTTGGTCACTGGACGCCTTCGGCACAGTCCGGCACCCGTTCGGCGGCGGATGCGCTGCTGCAATCCATCGATCTTGCGGTCGCCGCAGAGGAGCTCGGGGCGGATGGCGCCTATTTCCGCGTGCATCACTTCGCCCGCCAGCTCAGTTCCCCGTTCCCGCTGCTGGCCGCCGTCGGCGCCAAAACTCAGCGCATTGAGATCGGCACCGGCGTGATCGATATGCGCTATGAAAACCCGCTTTATATGGTGGAAGACGCCGGAGCCGCCGATCTGATTTCAGGCGGACGGCTGCAACTCGGCATCAGCCGCGGTTCGCCCGAGCAGGTTATCGAAGGCTGGCGCTATTTTGGCTATACGCCCGCAGAAGGCGAGACCGAGGCCGATATGGCCCGTCGCCACACCGAGGTGCTGCTCGATGCGCTGCGCGGTGAGGGCTTTGCCGAGCCGAACCCGCAGCCGATGTTCCCCAATCCGCCGGGGCTGCTGCGCATCGAACCTTTTTCCGCCGGCCTGCGCGATCGCATCTGGTGGGGGGCCAGCTCCAACGCCACTGCGGTGTGGGCGGCAAAACTGGGGATGAACCTGCAAAGCTCGACGCTGAAAAACGACGAAACCGGCGAGCCCTTCCACATTCAGCAGGCCAAGCAGATCCGCGCTTACCGCGCCGCCTGGAAAGAGGCGGGCCACCCGCGTGAACCGCGCGTGTCGGTAAGCCGCAGCATCTTTGCGCTGATGAACCAGCAGGACCGCAGCTACTTCGGCGGCAGCGGCAAGGAAGGCGATCAGGTCGGGTATATCGACCAGCAAACCCGGGCGATTTTTGGCCGCAGCTACGCCGCCGAACCGGAAGAACTGATCAAACAGCTGGCGCAGGACGAAGCCATTGCCGAGGCGGACACCTTGCTGTTAACCGTGCCTAACCAGTTGGGCGTCGATTACAACGCGCACGTGATTGAATCGATCCTCACCCATGTCGCTCCGGCGCTGGGCTGGCGTTGATGTCTCAACAATAAAAGGAAGCTGGCCATGTCTCGTATTTTCATTACCGGCTCGGCGGACGGGCTGGGGCGCGCGGCAGCGGAAACCTTGCTGGGCGAAGGGCATCAGGTGATCGTTCACGCGCGCGAGCCAGGCCGGCTTCACGGCGTGCGCGATTTGCTGGACCGCGGCGCTCTGGCGGTCACCGGCGATTTGTCTGATCTGCAGCAGACCCGAGAGGTGGCCGAACAGGTGAACCGCATCGGGCGTCCGGATGCGGTCATTCACAATGCCGGTGTCTTCACCGGGCCGCAGGTGCTGGCGGTCAACGTGATTGCGCCTTATCTGCTGACGGCGCTTATCGCTCGCCCGTCGCGTTTGGTGTATTTGAGCAGTAGCATGCATTTTGACGGCCGCGCCGCGTTGGAAAAGGTGGACTGGCGCGGGCACGCAGCCGTCTCCTATTCGGACAGCAAACTGTGGGTGACGGCGCTCGCCGCCGCCGTAGCCCGGCGTTGGCCGGGCGTGGTCAGTAGCGCGGTCGATCCCGGCTGGGTGCCGACCAAGATGGGCGGCGAAAATGCGCCCGACGATCTGCGCCTGGGGCACCTGACGCAAGAGTGGCTGGTCACCAGCGAAGATGCGCAGGCCGGCGTTTCCGGCGGTTATTGGCATCACCAGCGCCGTCTGGAGCCGCATGCCGCCGCGGGCGATCCGGCTTTTCAGGATGCGCTGTTGGCGGAACTCGAACGCGTTACCGGCGTTGCGCTGGCGATATCCTGAGCGGAAAATCGGTGGCGGCCAGGGTGGCATGAAATGCGCGTTATTGACTTATTTTGCTCAAATTGTATTTTAAAGCCATGCATACATTCCTGATTATCGTCCCCGAAGGGGGCATGCTGTTTGAGTCGGCGGGTATCGCCGATATCCTGATGCAAGCCAACCGCTTGAGGCCCAACGACGCTCCGCTCTATCGGATTGAGGTCGCCACCACGCAATCTCATCGGGTGGTGCATGGGTCATCAGGATTGAATTTGCTGGCCGATCACCGCCTTGCCGATCTCGACCCTGAACAGGAACGTGACACTGTCATTGTCACCGGAAAGGGGGCGACCGAGGAAGAAGGCGCGTTTGTCGCAGACTGGCTGCGTCGCGCCGCCCCCAACGCACGCCGTATCGCTTCCGTTTGCGGCGGGGCCTTGTTGCTTGCCGAGGCCGGTTTGCTCGAAGGGCGCCGGGCGACGACGCACTGGCGCTTGCTGGATACCCTGCAATCTCGTTTCCCGAAGGTGAAGGTCGAAAACGGGCCGATCTACGTTCAGGACGGGCCCGTCTGGACCTCCGGCGGCGTCAGCTCCGGTTTCGATCTCACTCTGGCGCTGGTGGAAGACGATTACGGTTTTATTCAGGCACGCGAAGTGGCGCAAGATCTGGTGATGTTTCTTCGTCGCCCCGGCGGGCAGTTGCAGTTCAGCCGCTATCCGTTGAATCAGGCCAAAACGCCTGGCCCGATCCGCGATCTCCAGTCCTGGATCCTGGAAAACCTGGACGGCGATCTTTCCGTTGAGAAACTGGCCAAAAGGGTCGCCATGAGCCCGCGAAACTTTACGCGCGTCTTCACCCGCGAGACCGGCATCTCCCCCGCCAAATTCGTCGAAGAAGGGCGCTTGCATACCGCCCGGCAGCGCCTGGAGCAGAGTGCGGAAGGCATCGAGCATATCGCCGTGACCACCGGCTTCGGCAATGGCCTCAACCTGCGGCGCGTGTTCGAAAGAAACCTGCAACTGACGCCTACCGAGTACCGCGATCGTTTCCACTCGCGCAATTTGGCGTAAATTGATCTATAAACGTCATTTACGCCATGCGTCTCTCCCGGCTAGATTGGCAGGCAGAGACAATAACGAAGGGGTAGATCATGGTCAAAGTAGGCATTAACGGTTTCGGCAGAATCGGGCGCAATGTTTTACGTGCGGCATTAGGGCGCAGTGACTTTCAGGTTGTCGCGATCAACGATTTGACCGACAGCAAAACTCTGGCGCATCTGCTGAAATACGACTCGCTGTCAGGCACCTTGGCCGCCAGCGTCGAGGCCGGTGAAAACCAGCTGCTGCTGGATGGCCGACCGATTCATGTTTTCTCTGAAAGAGATCCTGGCGCAATCCCGTGGAACAGCGTCGGCGTCGACATCGTGATCGAAGCGACGGGCTTTTTTACCGACAAAAGCCAGGCCGAGGTGCACATCACGAAAGGTGGCGCCAAGCGCGTTATCATCTCGGCGCCGGCCAAGAACGACGACATCACCATAGTGATGGGCGTTAACCATCAGGATTACGATCCGGCCAGGCATCGGGTGGTCAGTAACGGCAGTTGCACCACCAACGGGCTGGCGCCTGCTGCGCAGGTGCTGCATCAGACCTTCGGCATTGAATACGGCCTGATGAACACCACCCACGCCTACACCAATAGCCAGGCGCTGCACGATCAGCCGGAAAAAGATTTACGTGGCGCGCGCGCTGCCGCTCAGTCGATTGTGCCTTACTCCAGCGGCGCGGCCAAAGCGCTCGGCAAGGTGATCCCGGAGCTGGATGGCCGCCTGACCGGCTACTCGCTGCGGGTGCCGGTCCCGGTGGTGTCTATCGTTGATTTAACGGTGACCTTGAAACGCGAAGCGACGAGCGAAGAAATCAACGCCGCCTTCCGCCAGGCGGCGGAGTCGGGGCCGCTCAAGGGGATCCTTGGCTACAGCGACGAACCTTTGGTGTCGAGCGATTATAAAGGCGATCCGCGTTCGTCCATTATCGACGGGCTGTCTACCTTGGTTATCGGCGGCAAGCTGGTCAAGATCCTGGCCTGGTACGACAACGAATGGGGTTTCTCCAACCGCCTGGTCGATCTCGCGTTGCTGATGGAAAAACGCGGGTTGTAGTCGGTTACCCGAGCAGGGGCGCAGTATGCTGCGCCCGCCATGTCAGACGCCAGAAAATCGTCCCCTCAGGGGACGATTTTTTTCAGCGCAGTATCATAACCGCGCGATACGCATTAACTCGTCTTTGGCCCCAGGGGCCACCGCCAGCACCGGCGCGCCGCGCAACAGCTGTTCCCCTTGAGCGTTAAACGGATGCGTCCAGCCGCCGGCTTCGTTCACCAGGCAATAACCCGCCAGACAGTCCCAGGCGTGCATATAAGGTTCGTAATAACCGACCAGCCGCCCGGCGGCGACCCATGCCAGCATCATGGCGCCGGAACCGTTGCGGAAGAAATTGCCGCCGACCGCCGTGATCTCGGCGGCGATTTCACCGACGCGTTCAGGCGCCACATAGCTGTTGGCACCAAACCCGGTGATGTGGTTTTGCAAGGTGCGCGCCGGATCCACATGCAGCGGTTTGCCATTGAGCGTGGCACCCGCGCCTTGCGCCGCGACGAAGCATTCCTGTTGGCAGGGTGCCATGATCACGCCGATCACCGGCTCGCCCTGATAAATGACGGCAATGGACACGCACCAGTTCGGCATGCCGTTGACGAAGGGGCTGGTGCCGTCAATAGGATCGACCACCCAGTGATAGCCCGAGCCACCGGGTTGCAGGCCGAACTCTTCACCGAGAAAACCGTCGTCCGGAAACGCCTGGGCGATCTGTCCGCGGATCAGCAGCTCGACCTCGCGATCGGCAATCGATACCACGTCCTGCGCATCGCGTTTGGTTTCGATCACCAGGCTTTCGCGACGGTTGAAATAGTCCAGCGCCTTGGCTCCCGCCTCGCGCGCCACCCGTTCGGCCAGCGCCAGACGCCGGGAGATTTGTTCGTTCATAGCAGATCCTTAAAGTTGCGGGCCGTCACTGGGCAATCAGCGCCAGCCCCTGAGGTTTGAAATCAATGGCCACGCGCGTGGCCGGCGCCAGTTGGCGTTCCATCTGCACATCGACGATAAACAGAGCGCCGAGGTCGGTCTTCACTTCATACTCGATATGGTCACCGAGCCAGGTGCTGTGGGTCACCTCGCCGTTCAATGCACCGCTCTGCTCCGCATGCAAAGTAATGAATTGCGGCCGCACGGACAGTTGCGCGGCGCCGGGGCGCGCTTTGGCACCCGGCACCCGATACTGGCGGCTACCCAGGCTGATGAGCGCTTCGCCACCGTCCACCCGTTCAATGTCACAGGGCAGGATATTGGCCTCACCCATGAAATCGGCGATAAACACCGACGCGGGCGAGTGATAAAGCTCCTGCGGCGCACCCTGCTGGGCAATATGCCCTTCTTTCATGACGATAATCTTATCGGACACCGCCAGCGCTTCTTCCTGATCGTGGGTCACGTACACCGCAGTGAACCCGAGGCGCTGTTGCAAATCGCGGATCTCGGTACGTACGCGGCGCCGCAGCCGCTCGTCAAGATTGGATAAGGGCTCATCGAGCAGCAGCACCTGCGGCTCCAGCACCAACGCGCGCGCCACGGCGATGCGTTGCTGCTGGCCGCCGGACAGTTCGGCGGGCAGGCGCTTGCCCATGTTTTCCAGCCCGACCAGCTTCAGCCCTTCGTGCGCCCGATCCAGTGCTTCTTTGCGCGGCAGCTTGCTGGCGAGCAGGCCGTACATGACGTTGTCCAGCGCGTTCATATGCGGGAACAGCGCGTAGGATTGAAACACCATCGCCACGTCGCGCTCGTTGGCGGGCAGATGGGTCACCTCTTTGCCGCCGATCAGGATGCGTCCGGCGGTCGGGTGCTCTAGGCCGGCCAGCAGGCGCAGGGTGGTGGTTTTGCCGCAGCCCGAGGGGCCGAGCAGCGTCACCAGCGTGCCAGGTTCGACGGTAAGCGAGAGGCCGGGCAGGGCGGTGAAATCGGCAAACTGTTTGGTGACGTTTTCAAACACCACCGAGCCGGAACGAATGGCGGTCATACGGCAGTCTCCTGTTGTAAGGCCGGCGGCGATGCCACCGGCGGTGTGGCGATACGGGATACGCGGCGCAGGCGACGTTCGCCGACCAGCAGCTGGAAAGTGAGGATCACCGCCAGCATCACCACGATAAGCACGGAGGAGTAGGCGATAGCCACGCCGTATTCCCCGTTTTCGACCAGCCCGACGATGTAGGAGGTGGCCATGTTGTACTGGGCGCTGACCAGAAAAATCACCGCGCTGATGGAGGTAATCGCCCGCACGAAGGCATAGACCAGGGCTGCGCTGATGGCGGGTTTCAACAGCGGTAAAATCACTTTACGCAGGGTGCGGAAGCTGCCGGCGCGCAGTGTCAGCGACGCTTCATCCAGGCTGCGGTCCAATTGGCTCATGGCCGCGATGCCGCCGCGCACGCCCACCGGCATGTTGCGGAACACAAAGCAGGCGACCAGGATCAGGGCGGTGCCGGTGATTTCCAGCGGCGGCAGGTTATACGCCATGATGTAACTGACGCCGATCACCGTGCCGGGGATGGCAAAGCTGAGCATCAACATAAACTCGAAGGTCTGGCGGCCGGCAAACTTCTGCCGCACGATAAGCCAGGCGGTGAGCAGGCCGACGATGGCCGTGAGCGGCGCGGCGATCAGCGCGATTTCCAGGGTGGTCCAGAACGAGTTCCAGGCGACGCCGGTCCAGAGGATCTGGCCGCCGCTCCACTGGAAGCCGAATGCGCGGGTGTAATGCGCCAGGGTCAGGCTGTTGTCCAGCCCCCACGACTGAACAAAACCGCCGATTAAAATCATGCCGTACACCACCAGCGTGAACAGGCCCCAGGGGATCACCAGCCCGTAAACGCCATAGCGCAGCCCGCGAGGCAGGCCGCAGTGCATGCCGGAATCGCCTTTGCCGGTCACGGTGGCGAAGCTTTTGCCTGCCAGCCACAGGCGCTGCAACACAAAGGCGCTGAGGGTAAAGCACAGCAGGATGATCGCCAGCACCGCCGCGCGGCTCGGATCGTTTTGCGCCCCTACCACCGAGAAGAAGATCTCGGTCGAGAGCACGCCGTGGCTGCCGCCGAGCACCATAGGGTTGCCGAAATCCGCCATGCTTTCGATAAAACTGATCAGGAAAGCATTGGCCAGACCGGGCGCCATCAGCGGCAGCGAAACGTAACGGAAGGTGCGCCAGCGGTTGGCGCGCAGCGTTTGCGAGGCTTCTTCCAGCGAAGGGCTGACGCCTTCCACCACGCCAATCAGCACCAAAAAGGCGATCGGGGTGAAAGAAAGCACCTGGGCAATCCAGATCCCGGTCAGGCCGTACAGCCAACGCCCCGGCTCGATGCCGAACAGGGTGGAAAGCAGCTCGGTGACGATGCCGGAACGGCCAAACAGCAGCATCAGCGCCAGGCCAATGACGAACGGCGGCGTGATGATCGGCAGCACGCTGAGCAGGCGCAGCCCTTTCTTGAACGGCAGCGGCGTGCGGGTGGCGGCCAGCGCAAAGGCCAGGCCGAGCAGCGTCGATCCGCCGGCGGTCATCAGCGCCAGCCACAGGGTGCGCCAGGCGGTGCCGCAACTGCCGCCTTTCAGGCAACCGAGGCTCCAGATCGCCGGATCCTGCATATTGGCGATCAGGCCGTCCGGTTTAAACGCGCCGTCAGCGTCCTGCACCGAGGCGACAAACATGCTCAGTACCGGATAAAGCACGAAGGTGCTGACCAACGCGACCAGCAGCACGATCGAGGACACCACAAAGGCATCTCCCTTCAGCACGCCACGCTCGGCCAACCCAAAAGAGAACAGCAGCAAAAACGCGGTGAGCAACGCAATAGCGCCGGCGCCAAAGGCGGGTTGGCCGTCGCCGAGCGCACCAAACAGCCGCTCGCTCCATTGCCAGTTCCAGCCGCTGTAACCTATGGCGTGGCCTTCAAACAGCAGGAAGAGGATGCCTGCGGCGGCGGCAGACATCAGTAACTGCGAGCGCAACCGGCCCACCTGCAGCAGGCGGCCCAGCGAGCAAACCAGCAGCAACAGCAGCGCAATAGCCAGCCACGGGCGTTGAAAAGCCAGGATTTGCCACAGCGCAGGAGCGCTTTCCCGATCCTGCCACAGCGTATTCAACCAGCTGAAGTCGAAGAATCCGGCTTCCTGGCTGTACCAGGGCAGCAGCAGCAATGCGAGCGCGCCCAGCACAAGAGCCACGTCTAAGCGGCGGTTTTGAGCATTCATCGTAACCTCGATCGTTCATTATTCCTTTTCTGCGAGCCGTGCGGGCGCGGCGTGCCACGCCCGGTTCATCGGCAACGGCAGAAAGTGCGAGAGGGAATGGACGGGAATTACTGCGCGCCGGAGCCGATCTCTTTATCCCAGCGGCTGAGCAGCTCTTTGCGTTTTTCCGTGGCGCCGTAGGTTTTAAAGTCGTAGTCGATCAGTTTGATGTTCTCGAAGCGCGGCGCATATTCCGAGATCGCCGCTTCGCGGTTTGACGGCAATTGGAAGGATTTGGCGTCTTTCATGTGCGATTGTGCTTCGGCACCGAGCGCCCAGTCGTACCACAGTTTGGCATTGGCAAGGTTGCGCGCGCCTTTGACAATCGACATGGAGCCAATTTCAAACCCGGTCCCCTCGCAGGGCGCGATGGCCTTCACCGGGAAACCATCGACCTGCATCGCCACCGCATCGTGCATAAAGACGATGCCTACCGTCGTTTCGCCGCGGGCCGCCGCTTTAACCGGTGCGGAACCCGATTTGGTGTACTGCGAAATATTGGCGTTGAGTTTTTTCAGGTAATCGAAAGCCTTGTCTTCGCCCATGATCTGCACCAGCGTGGCGAGGGTGTTGTAGGCGGTGCCGGAGGAGTTCGGGTTGGCCATCTGGATCTCGCCCTTGTAGGCCGGATCCAGCAGATCGGCCCAGCAGGCCGGGACTTTGAGTTTTTTCTCTGCCAGCAGCTTGGTGTTGTAGCCCCAGCCCAGCGCACCGGCGTAAACGCCCACGGTGCGGTAGTCGGCACTCTCCGCCTGCTTGCGCGCCCAGTCGTGTTGTTGGTCAAGCAGCGGCGATTTATAGGGCTGGGTTAAGCCTTCGTTGGCGGCCTGCATATGGGGATCGCCGGTGCCTGCCCACCAAATATCGGTGCGCGGGTTACGCGCTTCGGTTCGGATGCGTGCATAGGCTTCTCCGGCGGACAGACGCACCATGCTGACGTTGACATCCGGGTGCTGTTTCTCGAAGAGCGTGGTCATTTGCTCGCAGACCACGACATCGGCGGAGCAGATCATATTCAGTTTTCCGGCGGCGTGAGCCGGCAGGGCCGAGAGCGCGGAGCCGGCGGCGATGACCGCCATCAGGGTGACTCGATGCATGGTGTTCTCCTGGTTTGTGTAGGGTGGCGATACGTTGTCGCCATTTTTTTGCACGTGTGTGCAAATAACTAGAGGATAAAAATTGTGCTGTCAATTGCGATATAGAACAATTCAACCTATTCGTCACAAAAATGAAACAAAATTTCTGCAATAAATTTGCACAGCTTTGCAAAGTGCGGCAAACTTTATCGGAACGCGTAACGGATGGATGTAACCATGGCGGTAGACAAGGCAATGATCAGTGCCAAAGACGTAGCGGAGCTGGCCGGCGTGTCCCGATCGGCGGTGTCGCGCACCTATACGCCCGGCGCCAGCGTCTCGGCGGCAACCCGCGAAAGGGTGATGTGGGCGGCGGAGCAACTGGGCTACCACGTTAATCATTTGGCGCGGGGATTGGTGCGCAATCGCAGCGGCATTGTCTGCCTGATCGTGTCCGAACTGGCGACCCCTTACCGGGCCAGCCTGGTGCGATTGCTGACCCAGCATTTGCAGGCGGCGGGAAAGATCGCCATGTTGATTAACACCGATCGTTCCGACGACAGCGTGTCCCAGGCGTTGCAGCAGGCGATTAACTTCCGCGCCGATGCGTCTTTTGTCCTCTCCGGCATGCCGGACAGCGCCATCGCCCGCCTGTGCCACCGGCACGGCCAGCGGCTGGTGCTGATTAACCGCAATGATGCGCTACCGGGTTCGCTCAGCATCAACCTGGATAACGAAGAAGCGGCCGGCGCGGTGATGATGGCGTTTGTCCGCGCCGGTTGCCGGCGGATCGCCTTTGCCAACTCGCTGGCGGGCACGCCAAGCCTGATGGCCCGCGAACGCGGTTTTCTCCAGGCGGCGGAAGCGGCGGGGCTGGCGGTGAGCGTCGAGCGCTTTGGCACCACGTCGTACGAGAGCGGGCAAATTCTGGCGCACCGGCTGTTAACCCGTCGGGAGCGGCCTGATGCGGTGTTCTGCGTCACCGATCTGCTGGCCTGCGGTTTTATGGATGAGGCGCGCCATCGCTTTGCGTTGCGCATTCCGGAAGATCTTTGCGTGGCCGGGTTCGATGATATCCCGCAGGCGGGCTGGTCATCCTACAACCTCACCACCTTTACCCAACCGGTGGAGCAGTTCGCTCGGGAGGCGGTGGCATGGTTGGTGGCGGAAGAGGAGAACGAAGAGAACATGGCACCGGCGTTGGGGCAGGAAATGCCGGGCGAAACGCGGATGTACCATGCCGACTTCATTTGGCGCAGCACCATTCGCGGCGGCTGAGAGCGGGGCGGTTCAGCCTGCTCTCCGCGCACGTTTCTTTTTCGGCAAATAATGCGGCCGCGCCGTGTGGCCGATCACAAATTGCACCCGGACGCGGTGAAAAGTTCTCCCCGGTATTTAGTCTGAGATAACCAACCGTTGATAACCGGTGCGCTGATACCTGCCGGCCATGCCCCTGCACCGGGCGCTCAACCCAGTGTATGATGAGGGCCCGCATCAGCAACGGTTATTCCCACCGTGCCGCCACAGGAGAACGACTCGTGAATCAGAGCCAGCGCGAACACATTGCTACGGTAATGGCCAGCCTCAGCAACAAGGCGCATTTGCTGGCCCCGCGTTTCCATGAACAGACTATTCGCGACTCCTGGCAGCGCTGCGTGGAACATCATGGCCTTGATCCCCGCCGCATGCAGGAAGCGCGCATCTTGCCGTGGCATGAGCTGCGGGAACACCGCCAGGAAATGGAAGAGTTTCGTCACATTGCCCACCACGGCCTGACGGTGTTGTATCAGCAGATTGCCGCCGCCGGCTACGTGGTGCTGTTGACCGATGCGCGCGGTATCACCGTGGATTACCTGGGGGACGCCAATGCGGAAATCAGCCTGCGTCGTGCCGGGCTGTTCCTCGGGGCGCAGTGGACGGAAGCCTGCGCAGGCACCTGCGCCGTGGGCACCGCGCTGGCCACCGGCAAGGCGCTAACGGTGCATCAGGCCGATCATTTCGACGCCACCCATATCCCGCTGACCTGCACCGCCGTTCCCCTGTTCGATCCGCAGGGGCAGTTAAACGCCATTCTTGATATTTCCGCGCTCAGCTCACCGCAACCAAAATCCAGCCAGCAGTTGGCGCTACAGCTCGCTAAAATTTATGCGCATCAGATTGAAAATGCCTGGTTTGAGCACCGGCATCGTGGCGATTGGGTGCTGAAACTCAGCCCGGCATCGTCGTTTGTTGAGGTCAGCCCGGATTTCCTGATCGCCTTTGATGCCGCCGGCAAAGTGGTGGGGCATAACCACCGCGCCCAGCGCATGCTGGAAAACGAGCTGGGCATCGCCGCGCCGCCGGTACACTGCCGCAGCACGCTGCTCGGCCGGCCGATTGAACAACTGTTTAATACGTCCATCGACAGTCTTCCCGATTGGCTGGCCAGCGCCAGCGGGCAGCAGGGTACGCTCGAACGCGCCCGCAGCGGGGAGAAACTCTACGTTACCGCCGTGCAGCCCGTTCGGCGTGCGCCACGTAAGGCCGCAGCCAGCCAGGGCGCGTTACCTCCGGCGCTGGCCGCGCTGAACGGCGGCGACGCGGCGTTGCAGCTCCAGCTCCAGCGTGCCGCCCGGCTGCTGGAGGCGCCGCTGCACCTGATGGTTCACGGTGAAACCGGCTGCGGGAAAGAGTTTTTTGCCAAAGCCTTTCACCAGGCAAGCAACCGCCGCCATCGGGCGTTTGTGGCGGTGAACTGCGCGGCGATCCCGGCGGCGCTGATTGAGAGCGAACTGTTCGGCCATCTGCCCGGCAGTTTCTCCGGCGCAGGCAGTAAAGGGCGGCGCGGGCTGATCCAGGAAGCCGACGGCGGCACGTTGTTCCTTGATGAGATAGGCGACATGCCGCTGGAGATGCAAACCCGGTTGCTGCGGGTGTTGGCGGAGCAGGAGGTGTTGCCGGTGGGGGCCTCGCGTCCGGTATCGGTGGATATCCGCGTGATCTCCGCGTCGCACCACGCGTTGGATCAACTGGTGCAGGAAGGGCGTTTTCGTGCCGATCTGTTCTACCGTTTGCAGGGGGCGCGTATCTCGCTGCCTGCGTTACGCCAGCGCAGCGACCTCGACTGGCTGGTGGATAAACTGCTGGCCGGTAAGGCGCAGCTCTCCGCCGCCGCGCGTCGCCGCCTGCATCAGCACCGTTGGCCGGGCAACCTGCGTGAACTGAGCAATGCGCTGGATTACGCCGCCGCACTCTGCGATGGGGGCCGCATCGAGGCCACCGATCTGCCGGAAGGGTTGACGGCGGCGATCCCCGCCAGCCCGCTGCCGATGGTTAACGCCGAAGCTGATGCGGCACTGCCGCCAGAGGCACAGTTGTTGATCCAATATCTGCGTGCCGCCCGCTGGAACCACAGCGCCGTCGCACGGCAAATGGGCATCAGCCGAATGACGCTCTATCGCCGCATGCAGCGCTTCGGTATTCAGTCGCCGGTGCATGACTAACCCCGCCTTATATGAGTGGTGGACAAGGGGAGATGATGAAGGATGTTTCTCAGGCTGCCGCCGTTAACGGCGGCCGGTTTTCACTACAGCCATCGCGGCTGATGTTTTTTCCGGACCCTACGCAGGCCGAAGCCGGCCTGTTTGCCCGCGCTGCCGCCGGAGAGGCGGTGGCACAGCTGTGGCACTCGCCGCTGTCGCTGGTGGTTCCGGGCAGCTATAAGCGTTTTGCCGCGCTGGAATCGGCGCGCCAACAGTTTGCCGCAGACGGGTGTCCGGTGTTTTTGCGTAAGTCCGGCGGCGGGCTGGTGCCGCAGGGGCCCGGCATCGTGAACGTCAGCCTGGCATACCCGATAGCGCGCACTCTGGGTGAAGCGGCAGAAGAGGTGTATGAGCATTTGTGCGCCATTCTTCGCAGTGCGCTGGCCGCCCGGGGCGTGGTGGCCCACTGGCAGGCGGTGGAAGGATCCTTCTGCGACGGGCGCTTCAATCTTGCCTGCGGCGACGAGGCGGCGGCGCGTAAAATCGCCGGTACCGCCCAATATTGGCGGCCGGTGGCGAGTCAACCTGCCGACGAGGCGCGGCGGCACGTGGTGCTGGCCCATGCGGCGCTGTTGGTGGATTGTGATTTGGCGGCGGCACACCGTTATGCCAATCAGTTTGAGGCGGCATTGGGCAGTGGGCGGTATTATCAAGCGGAGAAAACCGTTAGCGTGGCGCAAATGGCGCCGGACGTTACCCACGATCTCCGCGACGAGATAGTCGATGCGCTAGGGGCGGCGATCCTGCGTTCCCCGGCACCGTTGTAACTTTGCGGGGCGCTCGAAATTGCGTCTTGAGCTTAGATGGCGGACCGAGGGGCCGCCATCTCGTCATACCTGCGATACCTTTTACTGCGGTGGACGCACCAGGATTTTAACCTGTTGTTTTTCTTTCACCAGCGCTTCAAAACCCTGCTCCACCAAATCAGCCAGTTCGATACGCTTGGTCACCAGCTTGTCGGCCTGGAAGTAGCCCTGGGTCATCAGATCCATCACCGCCGGGAAAATATGGCGATAAGCGATAATCCCTTTGACTGAACGTTCGCTGAGCACCACTTTGTTCGGATGGAATGCCGCTTCCCCTTCCCAGATGGAGACGATAATCGTCTCGCCTTCGTAGCGAGTGCTGTCGATGCACTGTTTTAGCACCACCGGCACGCCGGTCACTTCAAACGCCACGTCAACGCCACCCGCGCTCAGCTCGCGTATTGTGGCGACGGCATCGTCTTTGCTGGGGTCGATCACCACTTTAGCCCCCAGTTCGCGCGCTTTTTCTGCCCGCTGAGGTGACAGCTCGACCACATAAATTTCTGCCGCACCGGCCGCGCGCAGTGCTTCAATCACCAGCAGGCCGATGGGGCCGGCACCGAAGACGGCCGCTTTATCCCCGGCTTTCAATTTGCTCATCCGCACCGCATGAAGGGCTACCGCCGCAGGCTCTACCAACGCACCTTGCTCATAGCTGAGCGCATCGGGCATGCGGTGTACCATATGCTCGTCTACCATGGTAAAGGAGGAGAAGCCGCCGCCACCGCCGGACAGACCGTGGAAACCCAGATCGGCGCACAGGTTATATTTGCCTTCGCGGCAGGCTTCGCACTGCCGACAAGCCAGGATCGGCTCTACGACCACGCGGTCGCCGGCTTTGAATTTCGTCACGCCGCGACCCACGTCCACCACTTCACCGGAAAACTCATGGCCCATGACGATAGGCGCGATGTCATGGCTTAGCTTGTGAGGTTTGCCTACCGGGGCAAAAATCGGTCCGGCGAGGTATTCGTGCAGGTCGCTGCCGCAAATTCCGGTCCAGGCTACCTTGATTTTCACCTTACCGGCGGAAACCTGAGGTTCTTCAATATCATCAATACGGATGTCGCGCGCCTGATACCAACGAGCTGCTTTCATCATCTTCCCCTTGAAATTAACCGTAAACCTGCCTCGGCGGCCGATACGTCGGTGGCCGGGACAGAGACTCAACGCAGGAGATAGCGAAAAACGTGCCAATGTGACGATACAGGGAAAAGTGATGTTATTTCAGCGAGTTGTCTTGTTTCTGTTAACGGCGTTACCCGTTACAGGCGTATGATGAGACACCTGTAACAGATACGGGTGTAACAGGGCGCTTATACCTGGTGAAGCCTCTTATCCCCGTCGGGGCCGGTGTTCATGTGTTTGTGATGTTTGTGATGCGAGCCGGGAACCGCTCCAGCACCGTTGCCGCCATTGCCGCCATTGCCGCCATTGCCGCCATTGCCGCCATTGCCGCCATTGCCGCCGTTGCCGCCGTTGCCGCCATTGCCGCCGTTGCCGCCATTTCCTCCGTTTCCGCCATTTGCATCGTTGCCGCCCATACCACCCATGCCGCCACCCATGCCGTTGCCGGGGGCTCCGTCGCCTCCTTTCCCACCATCCTGACAGCCCGAGCCAGGGACGCCGTTTTTACCGTTCTGACCGTTAGGGGAGTTGTCTTGCCCGTTTTGGCCGTTTTGGCTTTCGCAGGCGGAGAGCTGAATGGCGACCGAGGTTCTGGCCTCACTTGATTGCGGTATGGAAAGGAAAACACCGGAAGAAAAGGGGATAAGAAATAATAAATTTCGTAGTTTCAACATAGACATTTCATCCTTGTCATTGATAGCCACCTCAATGGGCGGGGGCCAACGGGCACCCAGGTAATATTCTGCTTCGGTCATTAATGGTCGTCAATAAATGCAGGGGCAATGGAAAGCCGGTCAGCCCGCCGGGTCCTGCCCGGCAAATTGTCGCTCTGCGCAATGGACGGCGGCGGTGATGGCGCGATAGCCGATATCAGACCAGTCAGCCGAGTCGAAAGAAGCTATGTCCGGGGGCTCGGGGCATGCGTGTCACTTTTTCTCACCCAATAGTGCGATTTGACACAATTTCATATAAGAAAAATCTGTATTAAAAGTGGCTCAGGAAAAATAGCGATGGATAACAGGGATAAAGCCGTCTGTGGACGTAAGGTCGACAGGTTGGTTTGCCATCACGGTTGCCGTCTGCAAAGGCAATGCCAAAGCCCGCTAGCGGTGCAAGGAAGCGATTCGCACAAGAAAAGTGTGACGCTGGGGAGCGGGATTCATTTTCATAAGATCAGGGGGTTACATGTCATATTCATCTACGGCCCGCATCGTCGCACTGACGTTGGCAACGTTGGGGTGCGCCAGTGCGCAATCATCTTCCGGTGAGACGGTATCGGTTGGTGTCGATAATTTTGTCCGTGCCGAGTCCGATCTTTATATGGGCAATATGGTGGCGGACGGCGGATTGGGGCGCTTTGTGCATAGCCGCGAACCGATTTCCATTGACGCGCAGAGCGTCATCCGCATGAATCGGGACACGCTCTATTCGAGTGCGGTGTTCGATCTCGATGCCGGACCGGTCACGATCACCTTGCCGGAGGCCGGTAAGCGATTCATGTCGATGCTGGTGGTCAACGAAGACCACTACGTTCCCGCCGTCTTTTATGGCGCCGGTCGCCATACGTTGACGAAGGAGGAGGTCGGCACTCGTTATGTTTTCGTCGCTATTCGTACGCTGGTCGATCCTGCCGATCGCCAAGACGTTGAGCAGGTGCATGCACTACAAGATGCCATCAAGGTTAGCCAGGCTCAGATAGGGGAGTTCGTGGTACCGAAATGGGATCCGGCGAGTCAGAAAAAGATGCGCGATGCCTTGCTGGTTCTCGGGGATACGCTCCCCAACTACAACCAGGCATTTGGCACCAAGAGCACGGTCGATCCTATTCAGCATTTGATCGCGACGGCGTCCGGATGGGGAGGCAATCCGAGCAAGGATGCGATTTATCTCGGCGGTGTGATGCCGAAGAATGACGGGAAAACCGTTTATCGGCTCAAGGTCGGGCATGTACCGGTGAAGAGTTTTTGGTCCGTGAGCGTTTATAACGCCAAGGGTTATTTCGAGAAAAACCCGTATGACGCCTATTCGCTAAATAACCTCACCGCCCAAAAAAGCGATGATGGTTCGATTGTGATCCAATTTGGTGGTTGCGACGGCAAAATTGCGAATTGTCTGCCGACCATGCCTGGTTGGAACTACACGGTCAGGCTTTATCAGCCTGAGGACGAAATCCTGAATGGTCAATGGCATTTCCCGGAGCCGCAGTGATCCGCCCGGTATTTTCCTGAACCTGTTTTTTTACTTTTTCTCCCTTAATTGTGCCGTTTGACACAATTAGGAATAAGAAAAATCTGTATTAAAAATATGTCAGGGAGAAACAGGGATGGACGACAGGGATAACGCCGTCTTTGGACATGACGTTCGCTAATGATGGGCGCGGGAAGTGAGAGCGTGTTTTCACTCTCTCTTTGTTTCAATCACCCCTTTTAGCCTGTCGAATTGCACTTTTCGGCAAGCGGTGCAAAGACATAATGCTTTTTCCAGCTGTGCAGGCGCTTTTAAGCAGCCCCTCGCGCACCGGGGTTTTTTGCGCCCTTTTCCGGGCAGGAGGGTTATCCGCAGGCATAGTGTTGGCTATGCCATGACTGAAAAAATAAAAAGTAATTAGCCAAAACCTATTTCCGGTCAAGGGAATGGATGACGGGAATATATCCCGGATAGAGGTTAAACATGCCGATGAATCAGAATAAAAACGAAAAGAAAATAGAGAAAGGAACAAGGATATGACAAGCAAGAAAAACGGGATTTATAAATCGTTCGGGCTTCCTGCCTTTGCGCTGATGGCGGCGCTGCCGTTGTCCGTACAGGCCGCTTCCGATGGGGACCAGAGTATAACGCTGGGCGGCGGGGTGGCGGTGAGCCCGTTGTATGAAGGCTCCTCGCGTTATGAAGCCTTTCCTTCTCTGGTGGCGAAGGCGGTGATGCCGACGCAGAACTGGGGAACCTTCACGGCAGGTTTTCCTGACGGTTTGCGCTGGGACTTGCCGGGGGCTTCTTCCGTGGGGTTGGCGCTGCTGGCCGGATATGACATGGGCCGCAAGGAAAAAATCCGTACCCTGGGAGGCAGCAATAATCATCTGAAGGGGATGGGCGATCTGGACGGCAGCGCGATGCTCGGTGCGGAAGCCTATTGGCGTCTGCCGGCCGGCCGGCTGTTCGTTCGTGGCTGGCAGGCTACCCGCAGCCGCGAATACGGCGGCGAGGATCTGGGGCACACCGCATACCTTGAAGCCGGTGCCGACTACTCGCTGCCGCTGTCTTCCTCACTGACGCTGGATTCCGCGCTGTACGGGACCTGGAGCGACAGAGACGACATGATGGCGCGTTTCGGGGTGACGGGAGAGCAGGCCGATCGTAGCGGCTTCAGCGAATATCATGCCGGCGGCGGTATGCGGAATGTGACGTTAAAAACCGGCCTGACCGTCCAGTTACAGCCTCATATTGCCCTGCAGGGCGGGATGAAGCTGTACGCCTTGACGGCGGATGCGCGTCGCAGCCCGCTGACGGATAAGACGGTGGGGGCGGGCTTCTACCTGAATGCGGTGTACCAATTCTGAGTGCCTTGATAGCGCTGCCCTCTGCGGCAGCGACCGACTCTGGAGATCATCATAAATGAAAAAGTCATGCGTTCCTTTGTACCTGATAGCGCCGTTGGCCGGCCTGTTGTGTTCCGGCCTGGCGGCGGCGAGCGATACCGGGCCGACGGTAACGGATCCGCATTTTAAGCTGGCGCCGGGTTACCTTGAACCGGCCAGCCTGCCGGTGCGCTTAGCCCTGCTCGGAGGGCCGCCAAAACCGGATTCTGCGGCATTCGCCCGCGATGAAGAGGCACGGCGGGCGGCATTGGCGTTACGTGGGTCTGCCCGTGAAAAACTGGCCGCAACGGACGCCGAATTGACCTTTCCTGCGCCGGCAAAATCGTTCTCGTGCGCGCTGGGCACCGATATCAACGAGAAAAAGACGCCGCACCTTTACGCCATGATGCAGCACGTATTGACGGATGCGGGGGGCTCAACCTACGCAGGAAAGAACGCGTATAACCGTACTCGCCCGTTTGTGCAGCATGACGAGGGAACCTGTCGCAAAGACATGGAGCCAGTGCTGCGTACCGACGGTTCCTGGCCGTCCGGCCACTCGGCGGCTGGCTGGGCCTGGGGCTTGGTGTTGGCCGAAGTGCAGCCGGCACGGGCGACCGAGCTGCTGGCTCGCGGTCTGGCGTTTGGTCAGAGCCGGGTCGTCTGCAATGCGCATTGGCAAAGCGACGTGGATGCAGGGCGCATCATGGGGGCCGCCACGGTAGCCGTGCTGCATGACAACCCGGCTTTCCTGGCTGATTTGGCCGCCGCCAAGCGCGAAGTGCAAGACGCCACCAAAGCGAACCTGAAACCCACCGAGGACTGCGCGGCTGAACGTGTTGCTCTCTCCCTGAGTATGCACTGAGAAGAGCATGGCCATGATGAATTGTGACAATCTGCAAAACAGACTCGCCTGGCGGACTCTGCCTGCGGCGCTTTTCGCGTCCGGCGTTTTGAGTCTCCCGGCAGAGGCGGCTCAAGTGGTGCCACCGGCCTATCAGCCGGCGGAGGAGTGGCAGTTCACTCTCTCTCCTTATCTCTGGGCGGCAGGCATTCGCGGAGATGTCGGCCATCGGTCAACGGGCACGCAATTTATGAAAACGGATTTCTCCGCCATTGCCCGTGATCTCGATGTGGCGGTGATGGGGATGGGGGAGGCCCGTAAAGGACCTTACAGCCTGCTGATGGACCTGATGTTCATCGACACCACGACGCGGAACGGTTTGCCGGATGGGGCACCGGCATCACGCCTGAAAGTGGATAGCCGGACGGTGTCCGGGTTCCTCGGTGGCGGATATACCTTGCTGGAGGAGGGCGGCGCTCGCCTTGATGCCACCGGTGGCGTTCGGGTGTGGTACAGCAGCACCAGCTTGCATTTTCAGGGAGGGATTATCGATGGGGCGTCGGGCAGCGACCGCGCCACCTGGGTGGATGGCGTTGCGGGGCTGCGCGGCCAGTATGCTCTGACGCCAACCGTCAGACTTTCGGCCTGGGGATTGGCCGGTGGCGGGCAATCCCGGTTGGACTGGGATGCGGCGGCGCTGCTGAGTTGGGAGTTTACCCCCGGTTTTTCTGCCGTGGCGGGATACCGGGCCATGGGGGTCGATTATCGGCATAACGGCTTTGTGTATGACGTGGTGCAGCAGGGGCCGATATTGGGGATGAACGGCAGATTCTGAGGCCGCGAATCCTCCCCACAGCATCAGGCGCTGGTCGGCGTGATGCGGTTGTTTCGTCCGGCAATGCAGGCTCCTGGGGGGGACGCCTGCATTGCCGGCTTGTGAATGGCGGCGAGCATCCGCCAGCGGGGTCGCCAATTCATCCCAACACATCGTCTTCGGTTTGCTCATGCTCATAGTCAGGTAGCGATCTCCGCGTAAGTCAGCCCACGAATCTGCGCCATCGCAAACGCCGTGCGGACTTTCTCCAGCCATGCCCGCAGCGTGGCATCCACCCGAAATGACGTTTTCAGCCAGACGCATTCGATTTCTTTCCGGCACTGCCACAGGCGTGTAAATTAAGAGAGGGGTAGACCAATAAATCTACATGAGAATGATTTTTATTTCAGTTTGTGTCAGGGGGCTACTATGCCATTCGTGAAAAATGAGAACGGACTTTTTACCAAAAACGAATCGCGAAAAACCCTGTATATGCCGCTGGTATTATCCGGGGCGCTGTGTATTTTGGTGATGATCATTCACCTGGCGTACTTCCCGGCAAAAAAAATCGGGCATTCCTGGATACAAAATTCAGGCTGGTTATTTGATTTATTCCAGTTGTTAATACTTAATTTTATCTTATGGAGTTTTAACCGGCTAACGGTAAAAGCCAGCCAGCGCCGGTGGATTAACGTCGGCCTGCTTGTCTGGATCCTCTCCGCGGCGTGTGATTTTATGGACGAAATCATCCGCCAGCCCCAGTGGTTAGGCTATTACATCGAGGACCTCACCAGGCTCATAGGGATGCTCTGCGTCGCCGTTGGCGTGTATTTAATCGTGCACTATGTTAATGATAAATATGCCGATGCCAGCATCGACTCTTATCGCGACGAACTGACGAATTTACCCAATCGGCGTTATTTTCGACGCGTGCTGCTGGATTTGCAGAATGTGAATCATTATGTGTTTTTTATTGATATCGATTTGTTCAAGAAGATAAATGACAAATACGGGCACGATATTGGCGATGAAGTCCTCAGAGCTTTTGGGCAGATGCTGGGCGAGCTGTATGAAAATAATGTCATTGCCGCCAGAATCGGTGGCGAATAGTTTGCCGTAATAGTGCAAACGTCGGTATTTGAAGAGGCACAGTCAACGGCAGAGAAAATATTAACCCGCGCCAGAGAATTGATGGTTAATGATGAGGTTCGCCTCACTGTCAGCATTGGTGCCGGAAATAAAAGAGAAAATGAAAGCCAGGAAAGCTTGCTCAAGCGTGTGGACATCGCGCTCTATCAGGCAAAGTCTTGGGGCAGGAACCGAATCGAATGGGCATCCTCCCCGGAACATGGGGTTGCTCAGGCCTGCCCCGAAAACGCGGTCAGTTAAAACGGGCATGTTTGCAGAAAGGTTACCGCCGCCATCCTATTGCGATTGTACCCGGGCATTCAATTCTTATGGACTTCCTGACCGAGAATCCGGGAGCGGCAAACCTCCAGAATCTCATCGGCAAGGGCAGAGTCATCTGGACAGGCACGCGACAGCACCAGGGCGCCGACAAGATGCGCAATGGTGCTGATTCTTTCGGCGCGTGCTTCGTCTCCCGATCCATTCTCATGCTCTAATGTGGCCAACTGACGTTCAATGCCGGCCGCAAAGCTTTCTTTGATTGACGCCGACTGGCGCGCGGCATCGACACCCAGTGCCGACATCACGCAGCCATTTCCCCTGGCATTACGGTGCTTGCGTGAGAGATATTGCTCTACAAAACCAGCCATATCCATACCCACGGTACTCTCTACAGAGTGCGAAAAACCGCAGCTCATCGCCTCCGACATCAAATCCGCCTTGGAACCGAAGTGCTTGTAAAACCCGCCATGCGTTAACCCTGCGGCTGACATGAGCTCAGCTATCCCCACGCCGTCATAGCCCCGTTCACGAAACAACACTGAGGCAGTTTCGACAATGCGCATGCGATTTTCGCGAACCTGCTCTTTTGAAACTTTCATCGTTTCCGGGCCCTCTCTTAAAAATGCATGCCGCAAGTATACATTGATGATGATCATAATCAAACCGTTTGACTTTTTAGATTATGGTCATCATCATTGTGCTCATCGCTTCACACATCACTTAACAGGGGTACAAACATGGCGAACCAACCTTTATTTCAACCCTATAATCTTGGGCCAATTTCGCTCACCAACCATATTGTGATGGCGCCGTTAACGCGTAATCGCGCCGGAGCGAGTCTGGTACCCAGTGAACTGGCGGCGACCTATTACGCGCAGCGTGCCACTGCGGGGCTGTTGATTACCGAAGCCACGCAGATCTCGGCGCAAGCACAGGGCTACCAGGATACCCCGGGGATCTATACTCCAGCGCAGATTGACGGCTGGCGCAAAGTGACTGACGCAGTGCATGCAAAAGGCGGGCATATCTTTGTGCAGTTGTGGCATGTAGGACGCATATCCCACGTCGACTTGCAGCCTGGTGGCGCAGCGCCCGTTGCCCCTTCGGCCATCCGTGCCGAGACGAAAACCTTTGTGAACAACGGTTTTGCTGACGTCTCTGAGCCTCGTGCGCTAGAGCTGGACGAAATAAAGGACATTATCGAGGATTTCAGAAAGGCATCCGCCAACGCCATTGCCGCTGGATTTGATGGTGTTGAGATTCATGGCGCGAATGGCTATCTGCTGGAACAGTTCCTCAAAGATGGTGCCAATCAACGTACCGACGAATACGGCGGTTCTATCGAGAATCGCGCACGGCTGCTGTTAGAGGTCGTGGCTGCCGTTAAAGATGAGATCGGGGCTGAGCGCACTGGCGTCCGCATTTCACCGGTGTCTCCCGCTAATGCGATTTCGATCAGTGATCCACAGCCGCAATATGACTATCTCGTTGAACAACTCGACGCATTAGGCATCGTCTACCTCCATGTTGTGGAAGGCGCTACGGGGGGCCCCCGTGACGTATCGCCGTTCGATTATGGCTCTCTGCGCCGGCGCTTTAAAAATACCTATATTGGCAACAACGGTTATGACCTGGCGTTAGCCTCCAGCCAGCTTGCTGAAGGTAAAGCGGACCTGTTCGCTTTCGGACGTCCGTTCATCGCCAACCCCGATCTGGTCGAAAGACTGAAAACGCAAGCGCCGCTGGCCACGCTGGTTCCCGAAACGCTTTATGGCGGCGGCGCAGAAGGGTACACCGATTACCCGCCGCTTTCCGCGAGCGGCAAGTAGCTCTGCGGGTGGCTCGTTTCTCTATACATCGCACATTGCGGATTCTATTGACTCATTAATAAAGGCAATCAACCCATGACCAAATCTTCAGTCCTCATTACAGGCGCTTCTACGGGTATTGGCGCGGTTTACGCCGAGCGGTTCGCGCGCCGGGGCCACGACCTTGTGCTGGTCGCTCGAGACAAGACAAAACTTGATCTCCTGGCAGAACGTCTGCGACAAGAAAATGCTGTTTCTGTCGATGTTCTGCCGGCGGATCTCACGCAATCGAGTGATTTGGCTACCGTCGAAGCTCGTCTTCGCGACGACTTGCGGATAGGCGTTCTTATTAATAACGCGGGGATCGCGCAGTCGGGCAGCTTCGTTGAGCAGATGCCTGATTCGATTGAGCGACTCATTGCGCTTAACGTCACTGCCCTGACGCGCCTTGCCAGTGCGGTGACCCCCCGATTCGTACAAGCGGGTGAAGGATCGATCGTCAACATCAGCTCTATCGTTGGCCTGGCCCCTGAATTTGTAATGTCTGTTTATGGCGCAACCAAAGCCTTTGTCCTTTTCCTGTCTCAGGGAATGAGTTTGGAGCTGTCGCCCAAGGGCGTTTACGTCCAGGCGGTACTTCCTGCCGGAACTTACACGGAAATTTGGGAGCGCGCAGGTATCGACATCAGCAACTCGTCCAAAATGATGGAAGTGGGCGAACTGGTTGATGCGGCTCTGGTTGGCTTTGATCGCCGTGAACTCGTCACCATTCCACCTCTGCATAATGCGGCACGCTGGGACGCCCTGGATACCGCGCGGCAGGCTCTGCTTTCGGACATTAAACAAGCCGAAGCCGCAGAGCGATATAAAAACGTTTAATCGATGAGTGACGCTCTGCAGGACATGGATAACGATCTTTCGAACCCTCCTGCAGAGCGTTAAAGCCAAATATATTCCGTATCGCTTGTCATCGCACCACTGATGATAAACCCCAAACCGCTTATGAAGGTCTTATTTCAGCATGACAAATAAACGTGTAGCGCTCGTGACGGGTGCCTCATCAGGTATTGGCGAGGCATCGGCCAACAAACTGTTGGCCGCAGGATTTAGGGTCTACGGCACAAGCCGCCGTGGTTCCCTGGCGGGTAAACATCCCTTTCCTTTGTTGGCGCTTGACGTAACGGACGACGCTTCTGTTCAGGCCGCCATTGATGAATTGCTGAGGCTGGAGGGGCGGATCGATATCCTGGTGAATAATGCCGGCTTTGGCGTTGCTCCGGCGGCAGCGGAAGAGAGCTCCATCAAACAGGCCAAGGACATTTTCGACACGAATTTTCTCGGGGTGGTCCGGTTAACCCGGGCGGTAGTGCCTCACATGCGCCGTCAGGGCAGCGGTCGTATCATCAACATCGGTTCGATACTGGGCATCGTTCCGTTGCCGTACGTGGCTCTTTATGCCGCCAGTAAGCATGCGATTGAAGGGTATTCGGGAGCGCTGGATCATGAACTGCGCACGCAGGGCATAAGAGTCTCCGTTATCGAACCTGCCTACACAAAAACGCAGTTTGAAGCCAATAATATAGAGCCGGATGCCAAGCTGGAAGAGTATGAAATTATTCGGGCCAAGCTGACGAAAGTGGTCAGCAAGGCGATGGCTGAAGCGGAAAGCCCGGAGGTGGTGGCGGATGTGGTCGTTAAAGCGGCTCAGACTTTGCAGCCAAAGTTGCGTTACACGGCGGGAAAATTGGCAGGCAGATTGAATTTTTTGCTCAGATTTGCGCCGGCAAAACTCCTGGATAAGGTGGTACGCAACAATCTTCAGCTTGATACCAAAGAATAAAAACAATGAAATTTTCTCGATTGGCGATTCTGACGTCTACTTTGTTTTTTAACGGGCAGATCCTGTTTGCCGTATCTATCGAGGGTCTCCTGGGCGTGGCTTTTTTACGGGCCAATAGGGCGGCTAAATGAACGTTTTATCGACAAACACGATAGGGTAAACAACAAATGAACAATAAGACGATGAAAGCCTTCACTTTCAAACGCTATGGCAAGTCGCCTGACTTAGGTTTCGATGACGTGGATTTTCCTACACTCAACGCTAATGAAATCCTTGTAAAGGTTTACGCTGTGGGTCTGAACCCTATCGACAATATGATCCCAACGGGAATATTTAAGCCGGTTCTCAATTTTCAGTTACCTGCCACCCTTGGCAGCGACCTGTCCGGCGTAGTCACCGCGGTGGGAAGTCGCGTGACGGGTTTCAAGCCCGGCGATGCCATCTTTGCCAGCATTTTCGATATGGGCAGGGGATCGCTTGCCGAATTTGCCGTGGTGCCTGAGAACGCTGCTGCGATGAAACCCGCGAACCTGGATTTCGTGCAGGCGGCGTCTCTGCCGATGGTGAGCCTCACGTCCTGGCAAGCGCTGAAAGAGCGTGCCGGGCTTCGGCCTGGCCAGAAGGTTTTCATCCCCGCAGGATCGGGGGGGATTGGCTCGTTTGCGATTCAACTGGCGAAGTACCTTGGCGCAACGGTAGGAACGACCACGAGTACGGGCAACGTCGAGTGGGTCAGTCGCCTTGGCGCAGACGAAGTGGTTGACTATAAAAAGCAGGAATTCGAAAACGTGCTGAGTGGCTACGATATCGTACTCGGCACTATCAGAGGCGATGCGATTGAGAAATCAACCAAAATTCTTAAGCCCGGGGGGACGATCGTTTCTCTCATCGGGCCGTTAGATGCCGCATTTGCACGGGTTCGACGGTTAAACTTCTTTCTGACTTTTGTCTTTGGGTTGATGAGCCGCAAGATTATGCGTCTTTCGAAAAAGCGAGGTATCACCTATTCATTTCTGTTTGTCCGCCCTGAGGGCGAGCAACTCAGCCAAATCGGCAAACTGCTGGAAACTGAACAAATCAAACCCGTGATCGACAAGGTTTTCTCCTTTGTAGACACAGAGGATGCGCTTGCCTACCTTGACCAAGGGCATGCGAAGGGAAAAGTTGTCGTCAAGATGCAGGAGTAATCCTTCTCAGTTAGCAACCAGGGTGCCGGTCTGTGGTGGGGCACAAGCGTTAGGAACTTGGCAATGCCATGGGCGATGTTCTTGCGTGCGGTACCTCATGCACCCAGACTGAGCGATTGGCGCCACAACAGCAAAAAGCCCGCTTAAGTTTCCTTAAGCGGGCTTCTCTAATTTGGCTCCTCTGACTGGACTCGAACCAGTGACATACGGATTAACAGTCCGCCGTTCTACCGACTGAACTACAGAGGAATCGTGTGAACGGGGCGCATCATATCCAGCCACCCAGAGTGTGTCAACGCTAAATTCGCCGATTCGGCGCGACTGCTCAGTATGCGAGCAATGCGCGGTCGCTTATGGCGTTTCTGCGCCGCTTTCGGCTTGCCAACGCTGCAAGCGCGCCAGGGGATCTTGTTTATAGAAACGGCAAAAATGCTGATACAACAGCGGAAAACGCTGGGCCAGCAGTTCGGGGGCGCTGAAAAAGTACTCCGACAGCACGGCAAAGCACTCGGCCGGATCGGTGGCGGCGTAGGCGTCCATGCTGGCGGCCTCTTCGCCGACCATGTCGATCTCGTCTTGCAGGTTTTCCATCGCGGCGTGCAGATCATGCTCCCAGGCGGCAATATCGCGCAGCGGGATCGGCGGTATCCCGGTGGCGCTGCCGCCATTGCGCATATCCAGCTTGTGTACCGCCTCGTGGATCACCAGGTTAAAGCCGGAGAGATCGAAAGAGTCCTGCACGTCCTGCCAGTTGAGCACGATCGGCCCTTGTTCCCAGCTCTGGCCGGACTGGACCACCGGCCCGGAGTGGACCAGGCCGATGTCGTCCTGCCATTCATCCTCCACCACGAACGGCGAAGGGTAGAGCAGGATCTCATTGAAGCCGTCCAGGTATTCCGCCCCCAGTTCCAGCACCGGCAGGGCGAACAGCAGGGCGATGCGCGCCTGCATTTGCGACGTCAGCTCAAGCCCCTGCAGCGGCACGATGCGCTTTTGCTGCAAAATCTGCCCGGCAACGACGATCAGGCGTTGTTGTTCCTGCTCGTCCAGCGGAGAGAGCAGGGGGATCGCCAGCGCGTCCTGCCACTGAGCAAGCGTTTCCGCCTGCGGTTGATGCGTTTTCCACGGCCATTTAATCATCGCGTTGCTCGTAAAGTAGTCACTTGAACATTCGGCTGGAGGCTAACTCTGTAAAAATGCCGCAAAAAGGGGCATGATGACAAGCACTATCAGGAGAGATGCCGGAGCGGCTGAACGGACCAGTCTCGAAAACTGGAGTAGGGGCAACTCTACCGGGGGTTCAAATCCCCCTCTCTCCGCCACTTAATTATTTCAATTTTTTGATTTAAAAGTGATTATTATGATATTCACTTTTCCGGCATGTTATTCGATATGCCATCATGTTCAGGCTTGCTTGAGTTTGAATCAGCTTACCTCGGGACGACTCTCTCTCCTCTCGCATTATAACCCCGGCAGCACTATCGGGTAGTATTTTGCAATTAAGTTATTCATTTTGTGAACTAAACCCGAAGATTTGATCGTTCTGCAGCAGGTTTCCGCAGCGATAAGCCATGTGGCCGATATTTGCCAGAGTGATACATTGCGGGTGAGGGCGCATAGCCAGGCAGCCCGCCCTTCCACGGCAGCGGCTATTGAGAGGTTTTGCCCGGCGTATGGCAATGCGAATGGAATCGGTCAAACGAGCGCCCGTTCAGCCCCTTTCAGTTATCGATGTCCTGCTCTGCATGTTGCCATAACGCCACAGGGTTGGTGACGGTGATGGAACGGTAACCCGCCCCAATCCACCCTTCCTCCACGAAGCGTTGAATAATGTTGTTGACCTGTTTACGGGAGGTATTGGCAATAATGCTGATATTTTCCTGAGAAAGGGTAACCGGGGAGTTTGTCGCCCAGGACATGCGGTGCAGCACCGATGCCACCCTGGCGCTGACATCTTTTTTCTGCAAATCATTCACGACTCTGAGCAGTGAGTCTGACCCCAGAATAGAAATCACGCCGAAGGCACGCATGTCATTGGGGTTTTGCGCGGCCATCTGTTCCATTGCAACCAGGGGAACGTGCATCATCCAGGACCCACTCTGCGCAACAAGTTGAAACCTCCGCGGCTGTCCGGTCATAAAGCCGTCGTCACCCGTCCAGTCGCCTGGCACGGCAAGGTCAATCAGCCGCGGCGTTGAGTCGCGAGGGGCCGTCTTGATGATCACCATTCCTTTGATGAAACCGTAGATCCCCTCCGCAGGATCGCCCGGGCTGAAGATGACTTGCCCGGGGGCGCACTTCACCAACAAGGCATGCTGAAAAAGTCTGTGCCTGAAGGATTCGGGCATGTGAGACAACCAGCCTCGTTGACTCATTATGCTTTCTGCGTTTTTTCGCGACATCTGTACCATGATTTATCCCCAAGGTGCCCTGTATGAACTTATCTTGCTTCATGTTCGCTAGCGGTAAACGAGATTTCGGCTATTGTCCTGCTCGCTATAAATTATTCCGTTACCTTTTTTCCGAGTATTGCCGTAAAGCCGCAGGGTTGGTGACCGTGATGGCGCGATAACTCGTCTCCACCCACCCCTCTTCGACAAAACGTTGAATAACGCTGTTAACCTGTTTGCGGGAGGTATTGGTGATGATACTGAGGTTTTCCTGAGAAACAGTAACCGGGGAATCTGTCGCCCAGGACATGCGGTGTAATGCGGAGGCGATCCTGGCGCTGACATCTTTTTTCTGTAGATCATGCACAATCCTGAGCAGTGAATCCGATGCCAGAATAGAGATCGTACCAAAAGCGCGAATATCATTGGGGTTTAACGCCACCATTTGTTCCATTGTCTTAAGAGGGACGTGCATGACCCAGGTATCGCTCTGCGTGACCAATTCAATCCGTCGCGGTTGGCCTGTCATAAAACTGTCTTCGCCCGTCCAGCCTCCGGGACGAGCGATGTGAATCAACCTTGGAGCGGAATCAGGGGGCGCCGAATTGACAATCACTGTGCCTGTGACCAACCCGTAGATCCCACCGGCCGGCACGCCTCTTCTAAAGATCACTTGCCCGGCTTCAAATTTCAAAAGCAATGCATTTTGCAGCAATCGGATCCTGAATGGCTCGGGCATATGAGACAACCAGCCTCTTTCACAGATCAAACGTTCTGCCACCTCACGCGACATATCCGGCATTTTTCTTCCCAATTGTCCTGTTTGACACAATGATCAATAGGCAAATTAGGTAGTAAACGCATATTAATCAAGAAAAAATGACGCGGTATCGAATTAAACGGCGATGGAATCTCAAGCCGATTTCAACCCAACCGGCGGCAATAAATCGCTGGGCGGGGCGCATGCTCCGGCTACTTGGCGACTTTGCGCGTTATGACCTCATTTTGCCTGGATCGGGAAGCCTCTTTTTATCCTGAATGAAAATGCCCAGGCGATGGCAAGAAAGGCGCACTGGAACAGAAAAAAGGGGGCAAGCCATTGGTTATTGAGATAAACGTAATAGCCGTTGTGGAGCACGTCGAGGGTGATGAGGGCTAATGTGGCCGGCAGGCCAATCCTGGAATTGACGATCAGAAAATACGCCACCAGCGGATCCAAAAGTGTCAGGCTGCCCCAAAAAAGGCGGCTGGCCAGGAAAGCCTGCTCACCATAGCCATAATCCCAGAGAAAACCAAACTTCACGCCGGCGATAATATGATTGAGGGTGGCGACGATTAGGCACAGGGCCAGAAAGTACCGCATTGCATTAAGGTGGGGTTTAGCATGGGTTTGATGCTCTCGATGTGTTAACCGCAGCGTTGCCCGGCAAGACAACCCGTCTCAGGCTTAAGGTCAGATGCGGCGCATCCCGTAGAAGATTGACCACTTTCATTGAACCTCCCGGGCTTTCGGCCATCATGATACGAAGCGATAAAACCCTCGGGATGTTAAGCGCCTTCCTGGTAAGCAGGGGCGGTCGAGAAACGATGGCCGGGGTTAAGCCATGGGCGAGCTTAAGGTCGGGAACTGCGAAGTGGGCGTTCTGAAGAGCGGTCATTCGACATTCTCTGAGGTATAGAGAATAAAATCGACTTTGCCGTCTGCGTAGGAATGGGGCTGGATGCCCTGTTCGAGGTGCCGTAAAATCAGGTCGATCGCCAGTTGGGCATGCTGGCGGGTATTCTGGTCCAACGTTAACGCCAGCCCACCTTTTGCCAACTGTTCGCGCGTCGTGGCATAACGTTCATGCGTGATCCAGCAACATGCCCCGTAGCGACGATGACGCGCCAACGCTTCGCCGACTTGCGTATTCCCCAAACCGGTATTGTAAATGCCGGCCAGGTTGCCGTTTTGGCTGAGCGACTTTTCCAGCAGGCGCGTGATGGTTGCGCGGTCTTCTTGCCCAGCCAAGGGTTCACGCAGTTGCAATTGTGGAAAGTGTTGCGCCAGCACCTCACGGAATCCCTGAATACGCAAGCGGTGGGCACTGTAATCGGTGCGCCCGCTGAGCACCAAGATCTCTCCAGTCTGTTGCACCATACGGCCCATCATCATCCCGGCGGTGCGCCCCGCCTGTAACTGGTTTATCCCGACATGGCACAATCGGGCGGCACCCGGAAGATCGGTCGCTAAGGTAATCACGGGAATATTTCTTTCCCGGCATTGTTCCAGTGCATCGTATATCGCCGGATGTTCATTGCCGAAGACGATCAGCGCATGCCTTTTTTTACTGCCGTTGACGATGAGTTGCGCCAGTTTTTCCGGCCGGGACTCCGGGACAAAGGTTCGATGCAGCGTCAGGCGGCGATAGCCCAGTACATCGGCAACGTGCGCAAAATCCTGCGCCAGTTGCTGAAAAAAGAAGGCGTCGTTGGCGCTGAGGAAAACTTCGATTTGCCACGGGAAACGATGCTCCTCCGGCAGAATCCGCTTCAACCCGGCCTCACGCGCAGCCTGAAGCACTTTACGCGTGGTCGCCGGAGATACGCCCCCTCGCTCGTTTAATACACGATCCACAGTGGCGACGCCCACGCCAATCTGCTTAGCCAGCGTTTCAAGCGAGATACTCTTCATCGTCTCTCTCTGAATGATGGATGTCCATCAAAATGGATGTTTAGTCAGTGTAGTTATCACAGGTATTTTGACAACGTCTAATCGCATTTTCTGGAGAGAAAAGAATGGCTAAACAACGTTTTGCTTTACTTGGTAGCGGATTTATCGGACAGGTTCATGCGGCCAGCATTGTACGGCACCCAGGAACGGAATTGGCGATGGTGGCGGATGTCGATCACAGCCGCGCCGAGGCGTTGGCAAGCCAGTACGGCGCTCGCGCGGTGGCGGTTGCGCACGCGATTAACAGCGATGCCATCGATGCCGTTTTGATCGCCAGCGCTACGCCGTCGCACGCGGAATTGTTGGAAGCCGCTGCCCGCGCCGGCAAAGCGGTTTACTGCGAAAAACCCATCGACCTGTCTTTGTCCCGTGCCCGTGAGGTTGTGGAAAAAGTCTTGCCGTTAAACGTCCCTATAACGGTGGGGTTCAACCGGCGTTTCGATCACAGCCATCAACAGTTGCGACGCCAGGTGGAGCAAGGCGTCATCGGTAACCTTGAGCTGATACAGATGGTGTGCCGAGCCTCTGAAATGCCGCCGGTCGGTTATCTGCGCAGCTCCGGCGGGCAGATGCGTGACCAGGCGATCCACTTCTTTGACCTGCTGCGTTTTCTCACCGCAGAGGAAGTTCACACTGTCGCTGCGATGGGCGCTGCGCTGGCACTGCCGGAAATCGCCGAGTTTGGGGATGTCGATACCTCCGTCCTGATGATGAGAATGAAGTCGGGAGCCTTGGCGCAACTGGATAACACTCGGCGTACCGGCCACGGCTATGACGAGCGAATCAATCTGATGGGGCCGGAAGGCGCGCTGGAGTCAGGCAGTCAGTCGCCACAGGGCGCTACACTCTGGCGCGGTAACCAGCGCATTCAACCGGGGCTGTGGGGAGATTGGTTCAGCAGGGTGCAAGATACCTATTACAGGCATCTGGATGCCTTTGTTCGCCATCTGGCTGGTGAGTCCGTGCCCGATCTGCCGGGGTTGCTGGATGGCCTGCAAGCGCAAGCCATCGCCGAAGCGGCCGTTACTTCATTGCGAACCGGGCAGTTTGTCGCTGTGGAGCAATTGGCCTAATCCTTAGGGTAGCCCCATTGGTGGGGCTACCGGCTCAACGTTCCTCGTTGAAAACCACGCCCATCTGACGTCTCACTTCATCCATGGCTTTTAACGTTGTCAGCACCTGGCTTAGCGGCCGAATCGTCGAGTCATTTACCCCCTGACCGACGCACCAGGCAAAATGTTCCGCTTGATGGAACAGCTGTGTGTAGCGGTTGAGCGGCTCTTCCCAATGCAGCGTTTTTCCGCCCTGGCTGGCGGTCAACGAGAAGTGACCCGGCGCATAGAATTGCCCATCAAGGGTGAGGGTTGCATCTCGTCCCGCCACGACGGCACCGCCCGGTGTGTTACTGAATAGCGTGGTATTCAGTACGCTGTGCAGCCCGCGGTCATGGGTGAACAGCATTGAGGCTTGGCCATTGATCCCGCCCGGGGCCGGCTCACCCCGCGCAATAATCTCTTGGGGAGCACCGCCTATCAGGACGCTGAATGAGACCAGATAACTGCCTAGGTCCATCATTGGGCCACCGGCCAAATCCGCGTTAAAAATACGGTGGTCGGGGGTGAAAAACTCGCCATGGTCGGCCAGTAACGTGTGCACATCGCCCAATACGCCGTCTTCCAGCAATTGACGGATGACATCATATTTGGGTAGGTAATCGCACCACATTGCTTCCATCGCCAGTTTGCCGTGCAACTGTGCCAGCTCTTGCAGCGCAGCCCCTTCGCGGGCGTTAAGCGCGAAGGGCTTTTCGATCAGAACATGCTTGCCCGCTCTCAGCACCCGACAGCCATCCGGGAAATGATGGTTATGCGGCGTAGCGACGTAGACTGCATCGATATCATCGCGAGCGAGCAGGTCATTCGCATCGCCATATGCCAAAGGAATGCCCCAGGTTGCAGCGAAGCGATCTGCTTTTTCCTGGGAGCGGGAAGCGACGGCCAGTATCCGTTGCCGGCTCTGTTCTTTCAGCGATTTCACGAAACGTTCGGCGATCCAACCGGGGCCAATAATGCCCCATCGTAGTGACGGAATAGAGGCTGCAGGTTGGCGGCGAGGTGTGGGCAAGACAGAGGGAAACATAGCGGCTCCTTATTCTTTTATCACGTTAATCCAGGAATGATTAGCCATTGAGGTCTCAATGGCGGACAGAATGCGTTGGTTCTCCAGACCGAAAGCGAAGTTGGGATAACAATCGCCGTCGCTGCAAATCCCCTGGACCAAATCATGGACTTCGATAACTTTCACATCGAAATAGCCCAGGCCGCCGCCGCCAAAGTCGAAACCAAAGAAACCGGAGTAGGAGGGGATTTGGCTACCGGCATACAACGTCTTGAAACCACGATCGTGTTTGTGATCGTTAAAACGGTAAACCTGCAGTTCATTGAAGCGCTCACCGTCCATGTAAAGGGTCCCTTCAGTGCCTGATACTTCCCAATAGACGCCAAAAATGCGCCCGGCAGCAATGCGCGAGGCTTCAATCACGCCGGAGGCGCCGCTGTCAAAATTCACCAGACACTGTATTTGATCGTCATTTTCCACTTCGCGCCATTCTGCGCTGCCGTCGACTTTACTGGCATAGCCGGCATCAGCCTGCGGCACCGGTCGTTTAGTCATGAAGGTTTGTGCATTGGCGGTCACCTGACGGACACCGCCCATCAGGAATTGCGCTACGGAGAGAGTGTGCGCGCCCAGATCGCCCAGAGCGCCGCTGCCACCCAGCGTTTTCGAGCAACGCCAGGACCAGGGCAGGAGGGGATCGTTGTAAAATCCCTGGTCAAAGGTGCCACGGAAACGAACGGGGGTGCCTATGTCACCGCGTTCAATAATCTGTTTGGCCAACAGCGCGGCGGGCGTTTTTATGTTGTTAAAGGCCACCATGGTTTTCACTCCGGCTTGCGTTGCCGCAGTGGTCATTTCACGCGCTTGTTGCTCACTGACTGCCAGGGGTTTTTCGCAGTAAACATGCTTACCCGCCGCAATCGCCGCCATTGCCATTTCATAATGCAGATGGTTGGGGGAGGTGATATCGACGATGTCCACTTGCGGATCGTTCACCAACTCACGCCAATCGCCATAGGCTTTCTCTGCGCCAAATTTGGCGGCATTGGTCTCTGCCATCGCCTGGTTTTGATCGGCCAGCGCATAGAGATACGGACGTTTTGGCAGATTGTGATAGAACATCGCTGCGCGGCGATACGCGTCGGCATGCGCCTGCCCCATGAAACCAGAGCCAATCAGCCCAATGTTTAACCGGTTGTTCATCGCGCGTCTCCCTTGAGGGGGGTATTGACAGGAAAATGTTCGCTCACCCATTTGAATGCCCGGCTGGCCGTCGCCAGCGGCGGTGCGGTCGCGGGATCTTGTTCGGCCTCTACAATTAACCAGCCTCGATAGCCGCTTGATTCGACGAAACGGATCAAGGGGGCATAGTCGATGCCGCCATCCCCCGGCACGGTAAATAATCCGGCGCGTACGGCATCGTTGAAGCTGAGATCTTCGTCGTAGAGCCGCTGAAGCACGTGCGGGCGAACATCTTTCAGATGAATATGGCAGATACGATGGCCGTATTTTTCCAATACCGATGCCATGTCAACGCCCGCAGCAAAGGCATGGCCGGAATCCAATACCAACCCCACGTTATCTTGTGTCTGCGCAAGAAATGCCTGCACTTCATCGTCATGTTCTACCAGCATCATTAGATGATGGTGGTAGGCCAGTTTCAGGCCGAAATCGCGCAGTAATACGTCGGCGAAAGCATTCAGTTTGTTGCAATATGCCGTCAGGTCGATGCGGCTGAGCGCGGGGGACAACGAGATGGGGTCATCGAGAGGCGCGTCATGCGGCAGTTGGCCACATTCACCGTAAACCATGACGTTGGCGCCCAATTGTTGCAAAAGTTGTGCATGTGGGCGCACGGCTTCGAGCTCATCATCCAGGCTGCGATCGGCCAGAAAACCGCTATGCCAGCCGGAGGCGAGTTGCAGCCCTGCTGCGCCAAGCAGGAGGGATAATTCATGCGCGTTGCGCGGAAATTTGCGGCCCAGCTCTATACCCTGATAGCCCGCCTGCGCTGCTTGCTGCAGGCATGTCGTCAGAGGAATATCGCCACCGAGATCTTCTAATACATCATTAGTCCAGCACAGCGGGCTAACGCCCAGTTTCAGGTGGGAAAACGCCATTGCTGCTCTCCTTGTCGTCGTGATGGCGTCACTATAATCAGCCACCTGAAGAGAGGGGTATGGGATTGATGATGGAATTCCATCAGCCTTGATATCGGCAATTTTTACGAAAAAACGGTTAACGGGATACGGCGGTGACGTGGCGTTCAATCAGCGATAAACCCCCTCCATCCGCCGCGTATTTTTCAGAACCTCTCTTACAAAAAATTCTTTGCAGGATAACGATCTGTCATTCATCCTTTGAAATGTTGTTTCACTTTTATCCGAGTTTATCTTGAATTTACTTGCCGCCCTGCGTCAGCGCGTGGAAAAAACGCCCTGGTATGCCAAACGAAAAAGCTACCGTGTGCTGTTCTGGCGTGAGATCACGCCGCTGGCGGTGCCGATCTTTATGGAGAACGCCTGCGTCTTGCTGATGGGGGTGCTAAGCACCTTCCTGGTGAGCTGGATCGGTAAGGAAGCCATGGCCGGCGTGGGGCTGGCGGACAGCTTCAATATGGTGATTATCGCCTTTTTTGCCGCGGTGGATCTGGGCACCACGGTGGTGGTGGCCTTCAGCCTCGGCAAGCGGGACCGCAAAAGAGCGCGGTCGGCGGCGCGCCAGTCGTTGGTGTTGATGACTCTGGTCGCCCTGGTGTTGGCGGTGGGCATCCATCTGGCGGGCGAGCAGATTATTGACGTGATCGCCGGCGCCGCCACCCCGGAGGTCAAGGCGTTGGCGCTTTCTTATCTGCAAACTACGGTGTGGAGCTACCCGGCCGCCGCCATTGCGCTGATCGGCAGCGGCGCGCTGCGCGGGGCGGGCAATACCAAGATCCCGCTGCTGATCAACGGCGGCATGAATATCCTGAACATCATCATCAGCAGCATTCTGATTTACGGCATGCTGGGCTGGCATGGGCTGGGCTTTGTCGGCGCCGGGCTGGGGCTGACCATTTCCCGCTATATCGGTGCCATCGCCATTATTTACGTGCTGATGATTGGGTTTAACCCGGCGCTGCACATCACGCTGAAAAGCTACTTTACGCCGTTAAAACTGAACATCCTTTGGGAAGTGCTGGGGATCGGTATCCCCGCCAGCATTGAATCGGTGTTGTTCAACGGCGGCAAATTGCTGACCCAGATGTTTGTCGCCGGCATGGGGACCAACGTCATCGCCGGTAATTTCATCGCCTTTTCCATCGCCTCGTTAATTAACCTGCCGGGCAACGCCCTGGGATCGGCGTCGACCATTATCGTGGGAAAACGCTTGGGGAAAGGGCAGATAGCCCAGGCGGAGCGGCAACTGCGCCACATTTTCTGGCTGGCGACGATTGGCCTGACGGCTATCGCCTGGGGAACGGCGCCGCTGGCCGGGGTGTTCGCTTCGTTTTATAGCCGGCAGGACGATGTTAAAGAGGTGGTGAAAGTGCTTATCTGGCTCAACGCCGCCTTTATGCCGATCTGGGCCGCCTCCTGGGTGCTGCCCGCCGGGTTGAAAGGTGCGCGCGACGCCCGCTTTGCCATGTGGGTGTCGATGTTGGGCATGTGGGGCTGCCGCGTGGTGGCGGGTTACACGCTGGGCATTGTGTTGGGCATGGGCGTGGTCGGCGTTTGGCTCGGCATGTTTATGGATTGGGCGGTGCGTGGTGCGCTCTTCTACTGGCGCATGGTCAGCGGGCGTTGGTTGTGGAAATACCCGCGTATAAAACAAGAAGAGGTTGCGGAACAGGCAATCCCCCGCGCCAGACGAACGGGGGGCTGAACGTCACCTGCCAGGCTGCAGTGCCTGAAGGTTTTCCTGCCGCCATCTGGCCGGCGATACGCCGTGCACCTGCTTGAAGGCTTTGGAAAAGTGCAATTGGTTTTCATAGCCGACCGAAATACCCACCACTTTGATCGCCGTAGGGCCATTGCTCAGCAGGCTGACGGCGATACTCATGCGAAAATTAAGCAAATACTCCTTGGGGCCGATGCCGTAGGCGTTTTTGAACAGCCGGCACAGGTAACTGCGGTTGATATTGCAGTAGGCGGCCAGGCTCTCAATCGTCAAATGTTCATGGTAGCGGTTTTCAATTTGTTTGACCGCTTTACGCAGATGCTGCGCCTTGTCATCGGGATGCGCAGCCGTGCCCTGCAGCCTATTGCCGATTAATGCGGAAAAAAACAGGTAGCTCAGCCCGAGCACCTTCAGCCGATGCTCATCGCCTTGGGCAACGATCTGTCGCAGGTAGCCCAGGGCGTCGGCGTTATCGTCCTGTAGGTTGGGCCGATAAATTGGGAATTGACGGCTCAGATGGCACTCTTCGAAAATCTTGCCGGCGATAAGCCCGTCGACCTCCAGCCACATATAATGCCAGGGATCCTTTTTGTCGGCGCAGTAGGTGGTTACGTCGTGCGGATGGATCAGAAAACCTTCCCCTGCCACGACGGGAAACGAGCCGTATTCGCTGTGCAGCACGCCGGTCCCGCTTATCACATAATGGAATAGATAGTGCTGGCGCACGGCGGGGCCAAAACTGTGGCCTTTATCACAATTCTCCTCCCCATACTGGTACAGGTTCAGCTCAATATTGTCGGTGCGATTGAGGGTGAAACTCTTGTGCATCAGTCATGGCCTCCGTTTTATCTCCACTCTATCAGCGTAGTTGCAGCGGAGCCGCCGGGATATGACCAGATCCCGACCTGGCTCACACTTTTTGCGGTGCGTCATTTTTCGCCATAATAAGGTCACATTCATCCATATCACGTGCCGGCGTTGCAGGGTAATTTCAGCTTATCGACAACGGCAGCAGCGGAGAAATACGATGATTAAAGTGACATTTATGGGCGCGGGCAGCACCATCTTCGCCAAGAACGTACTCGGCGACATCATGGCGACGCCGGCATTGAAAGAGGTGGATATTGCGCTGTACGACATCGACAGCGCCCGTCTCAACGAATCCTTAGCCATGCTGAGCAATATCAACCGCAATACCAATGCGGGCAGGGCGAAGATTACCCCTTACCTCGGCGTAGAAAACCGCCGTGCAGCATTGAAAAACGCCAATTACGTGGTGAATGCCATCCAGGTCGGCGGCTACGATCCTTGCACCATTACCGATTTCACCATTGCCAGAAAATACGGCCTGCAGCAGACCATTGCCGATACCCTGGGCATTGGCGGTATCTTTCGCGCGCTGCGCACCATTCCGGTGCTGTTTGATTTCGCCCGGGATATCGAAGCGGTCTGCCCGGACGCCTGGCTGCTGAACTATACCAACCCGATGGCGGCAATAACCGGCGCCATGCTGCGCCATACCGAAGTGAAAACCGTGGGGTTGTGCCACAGCGTTCAGGTTTGCGCCGAGACGCTGCTGAAAAGCGTGGATATGCCGACCGACGACGTGCAATTCCACATCGCGGGCATCAACCATATGGCCTGGCTGCTGGACGTTCGCCGCCACGGCGAAGACCTGTACCCGGAAATCAAGCGCCGCGCCAATGCCTTGCAGGGCAAGCATGATGATATGGTGCGTCATGAAATCATGAAAACCTTCGGCTATTACGTGACCGAATCTTCAGAACACAATGCCGAATACATGCCTTACTGGATCAAACGCAATTATCCGGAACTGATTGAGCGCTTCAATATTCCGCTGGATGAATACCCGCGCCGGTGTATTGAGCAGATTGAACAATGGCAGCAACAGAAAGTGGCGCTGACCCATGACGCCAGCCTCACCCACAGCCGTACCCACGAATATGCTTCTTACATCATCGAAGCGATGGAGACCGATCGGCCTTACAAGATTGGTGGCAACGTGCTCAACACCGGGTTGATCACCAACCTGCCCGCGGAGGCCTGCGTCGAAGTGCCTTGTCTGGTGGATGGGCAGGGGATCACGCCTTGCTACGTCGGCAACTTGCCGGAGCAACTGGCGGCGCTGAACCGCACCAATATCAACACCCAACTGTTGACCATCGAAGCGGCGGTCACGCACAAACGCGAAGCGATCTACCATGCGGCGTTGCTGGATCCGCACACTTCAGCCGAGCTTTCTATCGATGATATCCGCAAGCTGTGCGACGAACTGATTGAAGCGCACGGCAACTGGCTTCCCGCCTACCATTAATCGCCGCATTACCCCGATACCTCCTCAAAACGCACAAGGCGCGGGGCTTCCCGCGCCGTTAAAAATGGGATGGTGAGCCATGTTTTATTTGAAAAACAAGAACTTTTGGATCTTCGGTGCCTTCTGTTTTTTCTATTTCTTTATCATGGGCGCGGTGCTGCCGTTCTTTCCGATCTGGCTGCATGACGTCAATCATCTCGATCAGCGACAAACCGGGCTGGTGTTCGCCGGCATGGCGCTGTTTGCCCTGGTGTTCCAGCCGATTTTTGGCTTCGTCACCGACAAGTTTGGCCTGAAGAAACACCTGCTGTGGATGATCATCTTCCTGCTGCTGTTTCTGGCGCCGCTGTTTATCTATGTATTCTCGCCGCTGCTGCAAAGCAACTTTTTGCTGGGCGCACTGCTGTGTGGCATGTATCTCGGTTTGGTGTGCAGCGGCGGTTCGCCGGCGATTGAAGCCTATATCGAAAAAGTGAGCCGCCGCAGCCAGTTCGAATATGGTCGCGCCCGGTTGTTTGGCTGTATCGGCTGGGCGATCTGCGCCTCGATCGTCGGCTACATGTTTACCATTAACAATCAATTCGCGTTTTGGCTGGCCTCGAGTTTCGCGCTGGTGTTGGCGGGCTTGCTTTACCTGTTCAAGCCGGAAGAGAACAACACGCTGGCGGTGGCGGACGGCCTGGCGCTGAACCACAATCCCATCAAGCTCAAAGCGGCGCTGGGGCTGTTGAAAATGCGCAAATTCTGGTGTCTGGTGATGTATATCGTCGGGGTGGCCTGCGTGTACGATGTGTTTGATCAGCAGTTCGCCAACTTCTTCACCTCGTTTTTCCGCGATCGGCATGCCGGTACCCAGGCATTTGGCTATGTCACCACGCTGGGCGAGTTTCTTAATGCTTTTATCATGTTCTTTGCGCCGTTGATCATCAACCTCATCGGCGGCAAGAATGCGCTGCTGATTGCCGGGGTGATTATGTCGGTGCGGATCATAGGTTCGTCGCAGGCGGACTCGGTGACGGCGGTGATTGTCCTCAAAACCCTGCATATGTTTGAGGTGCCGTTCCTGCTGGTGGGCATCTTCAAATACATCACCACCCAATTTAACGTTAACCTTTCCGCGTCGATCTACCTGTGGGGCTTTTGCTTCTTCAAACAACTGTCGGCCATCGGCATGTCCTATGCGGCGGGGATGATGTACGTCAATTACGGCTTCAAAACCTCTTACCTGATCCTTGGCTGCATCGCGTTGCTGTTTACCCTGATCTCGGCCTTTTCCTTGACCGGCAAGGCGCGGGTATTGAAGGGGGAAGGCACACTGCCGCTGGCGGTGAGATAGCGAAAACTGCATCAGGTGTTGTGCCTGTGGCCCCCCAAGCTGCTGTGGCTGAAGGGGCTATGTATTTGTTGGCAGTCATTCAGGCAGATGTCGTTAAGGGGTCGGCAAGCCGATAAACCTTGGCGTTCCAGTAGCTGTTGCCTGACTGGCTGTGCAGTTTCCAGCCGGCCTTCTTCAATTTATTGGCAATCAGGCTGTTCATTACGCCGTGTCCCAACAGCAGTACTGCCCCCTGAGCCGCCGCGAGATCGGCCAGTTTGCTGCTGGCGGCCGCGGCGCGTTTTTTGACTGATGACAGGGATTCGACATTTTTCGCGTAGCCGCACAGCCACAGGAGACGAAAAATCACCACCCAATGCAAGGGGCGTAAACGTAACAGCGGTACAGATAAAACCGGCAGCTCGGCTTCGCAGAACAGGGCGTCGCTCTCGTGGGGTTGCAGGCCCAGCAAGGCCAGTGAAGCCAAGGCTCTTGGCAGGGTGCTGGCGACGACATACCGGGGTTGCGAAGACAGCGTCCTGGCGTTTTCGGGCGGCGTCTCGGCGATGCCCGCAAGATTGTATTGATCGATCCAGGCGCGCATCTCACGGGCGCTCTGAAGCTTGTCGGTATCGATGTTTGGCTGACCATGACGCAGTAGAATGATGTCCATTTATCGCCCTCCCTTCGGCGGCGCATTATGGCACAGCGCCGATGTGTCGGCAGCGGTTTGCACGGTCTGGCGCACCGGATGTTCATCCGTTTGCTGTCTGAGGGGGGAATTTATTGCGTATTGAGATTCGGGGGCGCTGCGGGCGGGGGGATAGAGCACGCCGGATGGCGTGCTCCAGGGTAGGGTTCTCTTAGCGATTATTTCTCGTCCGGCAAAGCGTAAGCGACGATGTAGTCGCCCAGCTTGGTGCCGAAGGAGCCATGTCCGCCTGCGGAAATCACCACGTACTGCTTGCCGTTAACCTCATAGGTCATTGGCGTTGCCTGGCCACCGGCCGGCAGACGTGCTTCCCACAGTTTGTCGCCGTTGGTGACGCTGAAGGCGCGCAGGTAGTTGTCTGCGGTTGCGCCAATGAAGAACACATTACCGGCGGTAGAAACCGGTCCGCCCAACATCGGCATGCCCATCTTGAACGGCAGTGGCAACGGAGAGCTGTCGCGCACGGTACCGATGCGTTTTTTCCACACGATGTCGTTGGTTTTCAGGTCTACGGCGGAAATATAACCCCATGCCGGCTGTTTGCATGGCAGACCAAACGGCGACAGGAACGGGTTCAGGGTCACGCCGAACGGCACGCCATACTGTGGCTGCACGCCGGCTTCGGTGCCGCTGCCGCCTTTGTCGCCGGCTGGCGGTTCAATCGGGTTGCCCGGGCCGCGCGGGATCAGTTTGGAAACGAACGGCAGGGCGATCGGGTTGGCGATGGCGATTTGACGGTCGGTATCGACAGACAGGCCGCCCCATTCGAACATGCCGAGGTTACCCGGGAACACCAGCGTGCCCTGCTCGGAAGGCGGAGTGAAGGTGCCTTCGTAACGCAGGCTGTGGAACATTACCCGGCAGACCAGTTGGTCGTAGATGGTTGCGCCCCACATATCCGCGCCGGTCAGTTTTTTCTCCGGACGGAAAGTCAGCTCGGAGAACGGTTGGGTCGGTGACAAGCGATCGCCCTTGGCCGGGCCTTGCGGGACCGGTTTTTCTGGCGCCGGCACCACCAACTCGCCGTTGGTGCGGTTCAGCACGAAGATATTGCCGGTTTTGGTCGGTACGTAAATCACCGGCACCTTGTTGCCGCTCTTGTCGGTGATATCCGCCAGAGTTGGCTGAGCCGGCACGTCCATGTCCCACAGGTCATGGTGCACGGTCTGATAGAACCAGGCCAGCTTGCCGGTGGAGGCATTCAGCGCCAGCAGGCCGCTGGCATAACGCTCCATTTCCGGTGTACGGTCGCCGCCCCAGATATCCGGGGTGGTGACGCCCATCGGCAGATAGACAATGTCCAGTTTGGCGTCATAGGCGGCAGGCGCCCAGGAGTTCGGCGAGTTCGGCGTGAAATGGTGCTCGTCCGCCGGGATGGCGTTCGGATCTTTGGCGCCCGGATCAAAGGCCCACAGCAGCTTGCCGCTGTTGACGTCAAACCCGCGGATCACGCCCGAAGGCTCGCGGTTGGAGTAGTTATCGGTAACCGCACCGGCAACGACAATCACCTTATCGGTGATCACCGGCGGCGACGTCGGCTCATAGTGGCCTGGAGTCGCATACGGCATATTGCTTTGCAGATTCAACTCGCCGTTATTGGCGAAATCGGCGCAAGGCTTGCCGGTTTCCGCATCCAGAGCAAACAGACGGCCGTCATTCACCGGCAGGATAATGCGGCGTGCGCACTGTGCAGGAGAGGTTTCTGCCGTTGCGCCGGCCGCTGCGGTGGTTTCATGGTAAGACACGCCGCGGCAGGTGATGTGCTGGAAGGTCGGGTTGAATTTCAACTGAGGGTCGAACTTCCACTTCTCTTTACCGGTGGCGGCATCCAGCGCGAACAGCTTTTGGTGAGGCGTACACAGATAAAGCGTGTCGCGGATTTTAATCGGGGTGACTTCGTTGGTGATTTCACCCGGATCGTTGGCGGTCTTCAGGTCGCCGGTCTGGAAGGTCCAGGCTTCCTTGAGTTGGCCCACGTTTTTGTCGTTGATCTGGCTCAGCGGGGAATAGCGCGTGCCTTCCTGCGTGCGGCCATAAGCCGGCCAGTCGGCGGCAGACGCATCCGTTTCGGCTTTGGCCTGCGCCGGTTCCAGGGTGCCGTGGATCTCTTGCGGATCGTTAAACACCGCGTAGGCCAGAACGCCCACGGTGATCACCAGCGCGATACTCAAAGCACCGTACGCCAGTTTGCCGTTGGCGATAAGCCGACGATAGATAAAGGGCAACACCAGCCACAGGCCGAAGAAGAAGGTGACGTCCAGACGCGGCGTCAGTGCCCAGAAATCCGGGCCGACTTCCCACAGCGCCCAGACCGTGGTACCGAGCAGGAAGAGGGCGTACAACAACAGCGCGGTGGCGCGGCGGCGGAACAGCAGCCAGGCCGTGACCAGCAATACTACCCCGGCGATGATGTAGTACAACGAACCGCCGAGCTTAGCCAACCAGATGCCCCCGGCCAGCAGATAGAGCCCGCTCAACACGGCGAACAGTGCCGTTATGATGACGAGCGGCGACAATGACGCTTTATTTTGCATAGTATTATCCTTACCAAAAATGAAAAGTCCCCGATTTAGAGATTAAGCTAAATCAAAAAAAACACGCGGTTTCTCCTTAAAAAACCAGGGTGACGCAAACCCTGTCCCACGTTTTTGCCTCGGGGCACTTTGCCTTCTCCAAAGGGGGCGCTGCCACAGGTGATAGCCTTGGTTGCCGCCCGGTCTTGGTTTTATCATTGGTCAACCGATCATTGTTACCGGTAACGGTGCGAGAGTATCCGGATGCTTCCAGCGGGTGTCAATGCCCGACAATTTATTTCCAAAGCTATTTCCGTACAGATGCAGGGGATATCTGGCAGGTCGCCATTGGGCTTGAGGGACGGCTTTCAATTATTTTGTTTCATCACGGAACTTTCTCATCACAGGATGAATTTTCTTTACGCTTAAATTTAAATATAAATAATCAATGCTTTGATTTTTTTTATTTTAAAATTCTATTTATTCTTGGTTGTTATTATCTCTATTGTTTTTTTATTACGTTATAAATCTGGCCGCAACATGCCTGTTTTTTATCTTATCTATTGTTTTAAATGTATTTTATTTATTTTTATTTTGCGTGTTATTTGTGTAAAAAATAAAATAATATTCGATCTCCTATTTTCTTAAGCGTTTACATTAACTGGTCGCCTACTTTGCATGCGGAGGCGCTGCCGTGCTGCGCCAATGCCAAAAAATATATAATTATGGATTATAATTAAAAGGGATTGAATTAATGAAATTAATTTTCGCCTCACCGTATACCCAAACTTTTTGGAATGAATATATTCTTAACCCACAATCATGTGAATACAACTTGGTGCTCGACCAAACTATTGAGGGCGATCTGGATATCCACCGCCTGCGTGCTGCGGTGGAGAGCATGAGCCGAAATTATCTTCTTTTTCACCATGTGCTGGATGATAAACACCCGCAACTGCGGTGGGTAAAAACGACCAAGAACATCACCCTTGAAATAGTCGCTGCCGATTGCGACGTCAGTAAATTGATTAATACGCCTTTCGATCTCAGAGAGGGGCCGCTGTGCCGGTTTTATCTGATTGAACTGGCGCCACAACGCTATAATTTCATTAGTGTTGTCCACCACGTATTGGTCGATGGTCTTGCCGGCCAAGAGTTTTATAACGCCATTTCCACTTATTACAATAATCCGAGCGCAGCGGAATTGCCGGCCGGCAGCATCGATAGCCTCAATGGGCTGTATCGACAATATGAAGAGGATATTTCAGGGCTCAGACAAGAATTCGATTCGCGTGCCTTCTGGCGCGATCTGCTGGCTGACTGCCCGCCACGCGTGGAGCTGCCTTATCTCCCCGATCCGTCCGTTCCAGCGGGCAGCGCCGGCGAAGTCCGTTTCGCGCTGCCTTTTTCCGAGTGGCAAAGCCTGAAGTCCGGCATCAAATATGCCAATCCTTTCCTGATATTCAAAACGCTGTGGGCGCTGCTGATTGCTCGCCTGTCGCCGCAGGACAGGGTGTATATCGGTTATCCCATCGCTGCGGAGGGCGGGAGCGCGTTGTACTACGGCGCTCAGGTCAACACCGCCGTTTTTCCGCTGACGCTGTCGCCGGAGGCCACCTTCAGCCAACTATACCGGGCGACCCTGGGCTACAGCAAAGCGCTAAAAGCCACGGGCAAACTGCGTCACAGCAAATTGCCGATTTACGACATGTTGGGCCAAAGCCAGATCCGCCAGTTGAACGTCAACTTTACTCAGGCTTATCTCAAGGATGCGCCGTTGAGTCTCGGAGGGTGCAGGGTTGGCGTTAATCACCGTTTCAACGTTGATCTGGCCGGTTCCGAGCTGTTGCTGGAGTACCAACCTTCCGATTGCGCTTTTGAATTCAGGTTGCGTTACCGGTCGGATTTGTTCGATGAGACGCAGATGGCTGAAATGGCGGAACAGTTCTGTCATCTGTTGCGCAATGCCCTGAACGAACCGGATGCGCCGATCGCTTCGCTGCCGCAGATGACGCCGCCGCAAACCCGCCGTTTGAACGATCACTGGGCCAGCGGTCAAGACGCGCCATCGCGGCAGGCAATGACCTTGTTCGCCGGCGTTGAAAGGCATGCCCGTCTCTATCCTGAGCGCATCGCACTGACCGACGCCCGCGTTGAGCTGAGCTACGGGCAGTTGGCGCAGCGCAGCGACCAACTCGCGCTGCGGCTGCGCGCGGAGTACCTGAGACTGAACGGCGAAGAGATGCGTCCGGATACGCCGATCCCGCTGTATTTGCCCCGCAGTGCGGATGCGGTGGTGGCGATGTTGGCCATCATGAAGGCGGGCGGCGCCTATGTACCGTTGGATCCTGATGCGCCGGCACAGCGGCTGGCTTACATTCTGCAGGACGTGAACAGCCCGATTATCATGACCGAAACCGCGCTGCAAGCCGCCGTTCAGCAGTTGGCACCCGCCAGCCTATGCCTGTTGGCGGATGTCCCGCAGGAAGAAAGCGGGACGATCGCGCTACCTGTCGTACGGGCGCAACAGCTGGCTTATGTGATTTACACCTCCGGCACCACCGGGCGGCCAAAAGGCACGCTGTGCGAACATCAGGGGGCCGTGAATATGATCGAGGGGCATACCCGGCGCTTGTTGCACCGGGAGCCAGGTGTGCTCAACTGTTTGCAGTTCGCCTCGCTGGCCTTCGATGCGCATGTGTTCGAAGTGTTCGTGGCGTTGGGCAACGGACACCGCCTGTTTATCGCCAGTGAGCAACAACGCCGGGATCCCGCGTTGCTGTGCGGGCAAATGGCGGTGTGGCAGATTCATTTTTGCTTCCTGCCGCCGGCATTGCTCCACACGCTGCCGGCGCTGCCGCCCTCGGTGCGCCATCTTGCGATGGGAGGAGAGGCGGCCTCACGGACGGTGCTCGATCATTATCTGACGAGCGGCCTGCAGGTGGTCAATATGTATGGACCGACCGAAGCCTCGGTCAGCGTCAGTCTCAACCTTTATCGCCGCAACGGCGCGCGCAATATCGGCCAGGCTATCGGCAACATGCGCTGTTACGTAGTGGATGAGCATTTTAATCTGCTGCCGCTGGGGGCCGAAGGCGAGTTGTGCCTGGCCGGCATCGGCCTGGCGCGGGGATATCTGAACCTGCCGGAGCTCACTGCCTCCGTTTTCATTGCCAATCCTTTCAGCCAAGAGGCGGACTACCGGCGCCTGTACCGCACCGGCGATCGGGTGCGTCGTCTGGCCGATAACAGCCTGGAGTATCTTGGCCGCCACGATCAGCAGATCAAGATCCACGGCTATCGCATTGAACTGGGTGAAATAGAAATGCAGATGCGCGCCATCGAGGAAGTGGCCGAAGCGGTGGTGGCCGCACGTCCGGAAGCGGCGATGCAGTTGGCGGCCTGGTATGTGCTGCAGCCCGGCAGCCGGTTGACCGCCGACGAGATCCTTCAACGGCTGGCGGCACAGTTGCCGCACTATATGTTGCCGACGGCGCTGATGGCGCTGCCGGCGATCCCACTGACGGTAAGCCGGAAAGTGGATTACCGGGCATTGCCGGAGCCGACCCCGTTCGAACGACAAGGCGCGTTCCGCCAGCCGGGCACCCCGTTGGAAAGCCAACTGCTGGCGTTGTTCAACAGGCTGCTGGGCTGCCAGGCGGGCGTAGACGATCACTTCTTCCGCCTGGGCGGCAACTCCATCATGGCCATCCGGCTTTGCCACGAAGTCAATAAGCTGCTGGGGGTGCAGATCTCGGCGTTGACGCTGAACCGGCACCCGACGGTGGCGACATTAAGCGAACATATCGACCGGCAGCAACAGGCATCGACGGATACGGCGATTGTCGCCAGCGGGCTGCGGGAAGCGCCGCTGTCGTTCCAGCAATCCCGGCTGTGGTTTATGCAACAGCTGTCGGGCGGCGCTACGCACTATCTTTCCCCGGTACTGTTGCGGCTGTCCGCCGGGGTTGATTGCGAGCTTTTCATTAAAAGCCTGCAGGCGCTGGTGAGCCGTCATCAGGTGCTGCGCAGTCTGATCCGCCAGGATGAACGAGGGGAGGCCAGTCAATGGGTAAGTGAGGAGAGATTGCCGGTATCGCTACGCCTGTTGAGCGCCGAGGCGTTTTCCGTGGCGCTGTCGCAGGCGCTGCAACAGCCGATGGATCTCACCTGCGAGCTGCCGCTGCGGGCTGCACTCTACCGCTATCCTGAGCCTACGGGGGGCGAGGTAATCGCCTGCCTGCTGGTTTTCCACCATATCGTTTTTGATGGCTGGTCACTGGAGGTGCTGCTGAAAGAGCTGGACGCGCTCTATCGCCATTTCCAGCGTTCGCCGACAAGCCCGCCTCCGACGCCGGGCCTGCAGTATCTCGACTACGCGCTCTGGCAGCGTGCGCCGGAGAACGCGAGCCGCCAAACGGACGATCTGGCCTTTTGGCAGCGGGAGCTGGAGGGTTGCCAGCAGCTCGATATCCCCTTGGATTATGTCCGACCCACCACTTTCGACGTGCGTGGGGACAGCCGCGAAGTGACGCTGCCGGCGGAGCTGGTAGCTTCGCTTGACGGGCTGGCGCGCAGAGAAGGGGTTACGCTGCATGCGGTGCTGCTGGCGGGATTCACCCTGTTGTTGTCGCGCTATACCGGCCAGAATGACGTGATGGTGGGGACGCCGCTGGCTAATCGCGGCCGGCCGGAGCTGGAGGGGGTCATCGGGTTCTTCGTCAATACGCTGCCGCTGCGCAACCGGTTGGATCATCAGCACAGTGTAACGGCGTTTATCCGCCAGGTTGCGGCTACCACGCTGCAAGCACAGCAGCACCAGGAGTTGTCGCTGGAGCTGTTGGTCGACAGCCTGAAGCTGCCGCGCGACTTTTCACGTCATCCACTGTTTCAGGTGATGTTCGCACTGGAAAGCGACGCCAATGCGGCGGAGCGCCCGGACTGGTTGTCGGTGGTCGATCTGAGCGACCACGAGCGGACCGCCAAGTTCGATCTGACCCTGACACTGACGCCGGATGAGCAGCGGCTGCGTGCCCGTTTCAACTTTGCTGTGGCGCTGTTCAACCAGGCGTCGATAATGCGGCTGGCGGGTTACTACGTCGCCATTTTGCAGCAAATGGCGCAGCATAACGATTGGCCGTTGGAAAACATCAGCTTGCAGCCGCAGCGCCCGCCGGCGCAACCGGTGCCGGCATTTCCCGGCGCATTCGAGCGTACCTTGCACGATGACTTCATCCGCCATGCCCGGCGCAATCCGCAGGCGGTGGCGGTGATCGATGAGCTGGGCGAAATGACCTATGGCGAATTGTACGAGGCGGCGCTGACGCTTGCCACCCAACTGCGGCGGCAGGGGCCAATCGTCGGCGAGGCCATCGCTATCATTGCCGACAAAGGGCGCCGACAACCGGTCGCCATGTTGACGGCGCTGATGTGCGGCAAGGCGTTTCTGCCGATGGATACGAGCTGGCCGTTGCAGCGGCGGTTGGCGGTGATGGCGCAGGCTGGGATCAATACGCTGTTGAGCAGCGCGCCCTGGCCGACCCGCGAGATTAACGTTATCGAACTGGGTGCCGACGGCCTCGCCCTGGGGCTGCCGGTGTCCGCGCCGCTGCTGCCGGCGATCGACGCCGCCCCGGACAGCCTGGCGTATATCATTTTTACGTCGGGTTCGACCGGGACGCCAAAAGGCGTGGCGATCGAGCACCGCAGCGTGGTGAGCACGCTCGACGTCACTCGGCGCCATTTTTCCCTCGATGAGCGGGATCGCAGCCTGGCGATCAGCGCACTGAGTTTTGATTTGGCGATCTACGATATTTTCAGCCCGCTGAGCGCAGGCGGTGCGGTGGTCATGCCGGCCGAACGGGACCGGGTTAGCCCGCAGGCCTGGCATCAATTGATGATTGATCACCGGGTTACGGTATGGCTGAGCGCCCCGGCGTTAATGGAGCTGTTGCTGGACTATGTCAAAGGAGCAGGGCTGATGTCAGGGCCTGAGCCGGCGCTGCGTGCGGTGATGGTGGGCGGCGACTGGATCGCCACTTCGCTGCCGGCGCGTTGTCGCGAGTGGGCGCCGCGCAGCCGCTTTTTCAGCGCAGGCGGCGCCACCGAAGCGGCGATATTCTCGATGTTGTACGAGGTGCAAAGCGAGCAAGCGATTTTGTCAGCCAGCATCCCCTACGGCAAACCGCTGGCCTACCAACGCTGCTATATCCTGGACGCCTGGCTGCGACCGGCACCTGAAGGGGTCAGGGGCGAGATTTATCTGGCCGGTGCGGGGCTGGCGCGGGGTTACTACGGTGATCTGCAGCGAACCGCAGACAGTTTCTTTTGGCATGAACAGTTGCAGGATCGCGTCTATCGCACCGGCGACGCCGGTCGTCTGCTTGAAGACGGCAATATTGAGTTTTTGGGGCGCCTCGATCAGCAGATTAAGCTTAACGGCTACCGTATCGAACTGGGCGAAATTGAAAATATTGCGCTGTCTTATCCCGCCGTCACCGCCTGCTGCGTGGCATTGATTACCCAGCCGCAGCCCTGTCTGGCCGCCTATTTTGTCGCCGACGAAGCGACAGATACCCGAATGCTGGCGCAGCATCTGAGCAGCCAACTGCCGCAGTATATGATGCCGCAGGCGTTTATCCAGTTGGAGCGGTTACCGCTGACCGAGAACGGTAAAATTGCCCGCCAGGCGCTGCCGCTGCCGGAGGTGGAAGCGCGCGAATTCGCCGCGGCGGAAAATGCCTGGGAGAGCGCCTGCGTTGCCATCTGGCGCGAACTGCTGCAACGGCCGGACATCAGCGTGGAGGATAACTTCTTCTCGCTGGGCGGCAATTCGATTCTGGCGATCCAGGCTTGCTATCAGATCGGCCGACGCTTGCAGCGTGAGGTCACGCTGAGCGAACTGGGGCAGTTCCCGACCATTCGCTCCCTGTGCCAGGCCCTGCGCCAGCTCGGCGGCGGCGAAGCGTCGCTATCGATACCGGCGTTGCAGCGGCAGGCTTACCCGCTGTCGTCTGCGCAGATGCAGCTGTGGTTTATCGAAAATCTGAACGGCGGCAGCAACCTCTATCATGTGCCGATGCTGTTTCGCCTAGACGAGGATGTTTGCCTGACGGCCTATGCCGACAGCCTGCAGGCGATCGTCGCCCGCCATCAGGTGCTGCACAGCCTGATTGACCGGACGCACTCCCACATTGCCGTTTCTCAATCTTGCACGCAGACGCTGTGCGTGGAGCGATTGACGATCGACGCACCGCGCTGGCGGGATCGGCTGAAGCAGGATATCGACCGGCCGTTCGCGCTGGATACCGAGTTGCCGATCCGAGCCTTTATCTATGAGCTCACGCACCCCGAGGGGGGCCGCGAACGTTACAGCCTGATCCTGGTGCACCACCTGGCGTTCGACGGCTGGTCACAGCGGCTATTTGTGCAAGAGCTGGACGGCCTGTATCAGGCGCAGCGGCAGGGGCGACCGGCGGCGTTGCCGGCGCTGGCGCTGCAGTATGGCGATTATGCCGTCTGGCAGCAGGAGTACCTGGCATCGGCGCAGGCCGAAGGGCTGAGGTCCTATTGGCGGCAACGGCTGGCGGGGTGGCAAACGCTGGAGATGCCGCTCGATTTTGTGCGCCCGGCCCAGTTCGACCACCAGGGCGCCAATCACGCCATCAGCCTGCCCGAGGCGTTGATCGCGCAGGCGGAAAATTTTGCGCAACGTGAAGGGGTAACGCCTTTTGCGCTGTATCTGGCGGCGTTCAACCTGTTGCTCGGCTGTTTCAGCGGTCAGCAGGACATTCTGGTCGGCACGCCGGTCGCCAATCGCCCGACGGAGGAGACGCGTTCGGCGATTGGCTTCTTCGTCAACACGCTGCCGCTGCGTTCGCAGATCGACGACGGCCAGCCGTTGGCCGACTACGTGCATCAGGTATTCGATGGCGTGCTACAGGTGCAGAAATACCAGAACCTGCCGCTGGATCACCTGATCGATCTGCTGCAGGTGCCGCGCGATCTTTCGCGTCACCCGCTGTTCCAGGTGCTGTTCGTGCTGGAGGATGACGGCGCGCAGCCGTCGCCGCCGGAATGGCTGAAGCCGCAAAGCCTGATGGAACACTATCAGGCGGCGAAGTTTGACCTGACGTTGAGCATCCAATTGGCGAAGGGGACCGGGCAAGCGGTATTCAACTACGCCACCGCGCTGTTCAGCCCGGCCACGCTGGAGCGGCTGTCCGGCTATTATCTGGCAATCCTGCGGCAAATCGTCGAACGAGGCGAACTGCTCGTCAGCCAACTGGCGCTGGTGCCGGAAGAGGAGGTGGCGCACCAACGGGCTCTCCGCCAGTCCTGCCTGCCGCACTATGATTTTGAGCGCGCCATCCATCATGATTTTATCCAGCAGGCCGCCCGCTATCCGCAGCGGGTGGCGATCGTCGACAGCCTGGGCGAACTGAGTTATGGCGAACTGTACCGGGCGGCGCTGACCCTGTCGCTGCAACTGCGTGAACACGCGGATATGACGGCCGAAACCCTGGCGGTAATGGTTGACAAGGGGCGGGCGCAAATTATCGCGGTGCTGGCGGTGGTCATGTCCGGCAAGGCCTACCTGCCGCTGGACAGCGCCTGGCCGGAACGCCGTTGCCTGGACATTATCGACCAGTCGCAGACCCGGGTGATCCTCAGCAGCAGGCCGTGGCGGGAGACCGGCGGGGCCAGAGTGCTGGTTGTCGATCCGCAGGGCGCGGTGGCCGAATTGCCGCCCGCGTCGCCGGGGGAACCGCTGTTGCCGGCACCATCCGCGCTGGCCTACGTGATCTTTACCTCAGGTTCCACCGGTGCGCCGAAAGGGGTGGCGGTAGAGCATCGCGGCGCGGTGAACAGCATTATCGATACCCTGCGCCAACTGGATCTCGGCGCGGAAGATCGGGTGCTGGCGCTCAGTGCCTTGAGTTTTGATATCTCGGTGTTCGACCTCTTTGGCCTGCTGTCGGTGGGCGGCACCCTGGTGATGCCGTCCGAAGCCGAACGCTATCAGCCGCAGGCCTGGCATCGCTTGCTGATGACTCAGGGCGTGACCTTCTGGAATTCGGCACCTTCGGTGATGACCCTATTGGTCGAGCAGCTTGAAGCCGGAGCCGCAGAGGCGTGTTGGCCGGCCCTGCGCAACGTGGTGCTGGTGGGCGAGGTTATTTCCCGGCAACTGCCTGCCCGTATTCGCCAGTGGCGACCGGGTTGCCGGGTGATCAGCGCCGGTGGCGCCACCGAAAGCTCCATTTGGTCGATCCTGTATGACATCCCGGAAACGCCGATAACCGCGCCCAGCGTGCCCTATGGACAAGCGATGGCGCACCAGCGCTTCTATGTGCTGGATCGCCATCTGCGGCTACTGCCGCCTTGCCTGCCGGGCGAACAATACATCGGCGGGGCCGGTGTGGCTCGCGGCTATTATCGCAACCCGTCGCTGACCGACGAAAAGTTTATTTATCATCCTGAACTGGGGGAGCGGTTGTATCGCACCGGCGACGCCGGCCGCTACCTGCCGGACGGCAATCTGGAGTTTTTGGGGCGGATGGATTTTCAGGTCAAAATCAACGGTTACCGGGTGGAACTGGCAGAGGTCGAACAGCGAGCGCTGGCGTTTGGCCCGATAAAATCCTGTTGCGCCCTTGTGTTGCAGGAGGCGTCGCAACATCGGCTGGCGCTGTACTATGTCAGCGATGAAGCGCTGGCGGAACCGGCGCTGCTGGCGTTTATGAGTCAGCGGTTGCCGTTGTACATGATCCCTACTGCGCTGATGCGCCTGGAGGCTTTGCCGTACAACTCCAGCGGCAAGCTGGATCGTAAAGCGCTGCCTGCGCCGGCGGCGCGTGAACTCAATGACTATGTTGCGCCGGGAACTGCGCTGGAACAAGGGCTGTGCGCGCTGTGGCAACAGGCATTGCAGTGCGATCGGGTCGGCATGACGGACGACTTCTTCCAACTGGGCGGCACCTCAATTCGGGCGATCTCGTTGTGCCTCAGCATGGCGGAGCTGCTGGGCACGCCGATCCCGGTGGTCAGGCTTTTCCAGCAACGTACGTTGAAGAACCTGCTGGCGGCGGGTGATCAGCCTTTGGTGATGCCGCTCAATCGGCCGGCCGGCGATGCGCCTGCGTTGTGGATGATTCACCCGGCGCTGGTGGGTGCGGAAGCCTTTCATTCCCTGGCTCAGGAACTGCAAGGGGAAATAAACTGTTATGGTGTTGATAATTATAATCTTTACCACAGACCGGCCATAGATTCTCTCGGTAACATCGCCGAGCTGTATCTGAGTGAAATGACCGCCAACGGCCTGCTGAACCCGGCGGGGCCGATACACATTTTGGGGTGGTCATTGGGGGGCATCATTGCGTTGGAGATCGCCGCCAGGCTGGAGGCTCGCGGGTACCGTAGCGTTCGTCTCTGTCTGCTGGACAGCTTCTATCGGCAAACGTCGGCAGAGCTGCCGCTTGAGCAACTGCTGTCGGCGTTGGGCATTGAGGGCGATGCGGCCCGGCGCGCTATGTCGGTGGCGCAGGCTGAACAGCGCCTGGCGGGGGGAGGGCTCAGCCGCAGGCTGCAAACTACCCAGGTGACCCTGTTCAAGGCGATGCAGGTGAATCCGCAACTGCCGCAAGGCGTGATGGAGCCGCTGCTGGCGATAGCGGACAACGGCTTGAGCGCCGTTTGCGAACGTTTGACGGTGATCCCGCTGGCCTGTCACCACCACAACATTCTGCAATGCGGGGAGGAGATAAAGGCGGCGCTTAACGCAGGGCAATGACGCTAATGGGGAAGGCGGTAGGCGCCATCGTCTGATTTATGAGTCAAACTCATAAGCTCAAGCGGATTTACTCCATAGTCACCGTCGCCGCGCTCTTCTACAGTAATCACATGATAATCGGCCCCCAGAAAGTACATCGGGGGTCAGTGCGATTCACCCGGAGGAATGAAATGCAAACACGCAAATTGGGCAACGGCGGCCTGGAAGTCTCGGCGTTAGGGCTGGGTTGTATGGGCCTGAGTTTTGGTTACGGCCCGGCGACCGACAAGCAACAGGCGATTGCCCTGATTCGTTCGGCCGTGGAGCAGGGCGTGACCTTTTTCGATACGGCTGAGATCTATGGCCCGTTTACCAATGAGGCGCTGGTGGGAGAAGCCCTGGCACCGGTGCGCGATCATGTGGTGATCGCCACCAAATTTGGTTTTGCACTGCCGCAGCCGGAGGGTAAGCAGGTGCTTAATAGCCGGCCTGAACATATCCGCCAGGCGGTGGAAGGATCGCTCAAACGCCTCAATATCGAGACCATCGATCTGCTTTATCAGCACCGGGTTGATCCCAACGTGCCGATTGAGGACGTCGCCGGCACGGTAAAGGCGCTGATTCGGGAAGGGAAGGTAAAACATTTCGGGCTGTCGGAGGCTGGGGCGGAAACTGTCCGTCGCGCCCATGCGGTGCAGCCGGTTGCGGCGTTGCAGAGCGAGTATTCGCTGTGGTGGCGCGAGCCAGAGCAGGACATTTTACCGACGCTGGAAGAACTGGGCATCGGCTTTGTGCCGTTCAGCCCGCTGGGGAAAGGCTTCCTCACCGGGGCCATCAATGAAAACACCACCTTCGACAGCAGCGATTTTCGTAACATCGTGCCGCGCTTCAGCGCCCAGGCGCGCAAAGCCAACCAAAGGCTGGTGGACGTGCTGGGGCAGATAGCCCGGCAAAAAGGCGTGACTCCGGCGCAGATTGCACTGGCCTGGCTGTTGGCGCAGAAACCCTGGATTGTGCCGATCCCGGGCACCACCAAACACCATCGCCTTACCGAGAACCTCGGTGCGGCGGAGGTCGTGCTGGCTACGGGTGAACTGAGCAGTATCGAAGAGGCGCTTGCCGCCAGTGAAGTGCAGGGCGCGCGTTATCCGGCGCATCTGCAAAAAAACGTCGGGCGTTGATCACATCCCGCCTGCCAAGCTTGTCGGCGGCGGGTTACCAACGATTAGCGCTGATAGCGCAACGCTTCGACAAACAGGGCGAAGGCGGTGGTGTGCTGCCTGCGGCTGGGGTAATAGAGGTAATAGCCGGGAAAAAGCGGGCACCATTCATCGAGAACTCTCGCTAAACGGCCGCCGGCCAGCTCGTCGGTGACGGTATCTTCCGGCACAAAGGCGATGCCGAAGCCGAGTAGCGCCGCGTCAATGCGTTGGCGCAGGCTGTTAAAGATCAACTGGCCCTCTACGCGCACTTTTATCTCACGCCCGTCTTTTGCAAACTCCCAGGCATAGATCCCGCCCATAGTGGGTAAGCGCATATTGATGCAGCGGTGGTTTTGCAACGCCTGCGGCGTGTTCGGGATGCCGTATCGCTCGAAATAAGCGGGTGAAGCGACAGGCACCATGCGCATATCAGGCGCTATCCGCACGGCGATCATGTCTTTGGCAACCTGTTCGCCCAAACGGATCCCGGCATCAAAGCGGCCGGCGACAATGTCGGTCAAGGTGTTATCGACCGTGATTTCGACATTAATGTCCGGATAGTCGGCCAGAAATGACTTCAGCATCGGCCAGAGTACCGAGTCGACGGCATGTTCCCCGGCGGTGATGCGAATGTTGCCTGCCGGTCGTTCACGCATCTCGCTTAAGGCATCCAGTTCGCTTTCTATTTCCGCAAAACGCGGGCCGATGCTGTTGAGCAACCTTTCGCCGGCTTCGGTCGGGGCAACGCTGCGCGTGGTGCGGGTCAATAGCCGCAGCTCTAGCCGTTCTTCCAGGCCCCTAATGGCATGGCTTAATGCCGATTGGGAAACGCCGAGCTTGGCCGCCGCTTTGGTAAAGCTGCGTTCACGCGCCACGACAAGGAACGAAATCAAATCGTTAAAGTTTTCTTTTAACATGCGGCACCTTAATTCCGGCACTCCGGCGAGATCGATAGCGGCATTCTATACGCTTGCCGGGGGGCATCACACCCGATCACTCATGAATTCAACTCATAGGTCCTTGCGTATTTTGCTATCTAGTCCCGGCAGCGGCGTGGCGTTATCTTTCTCTTTCGCGCCATCTTAACGGGAACACCCAGTGAAATTACTCGCAGCGTCTACCCTTATCTTGTCCATGTCAGCACCGGCAGCCATTGCCGAAACGGAGGAAAAAGTGAAAATTCAACGCAGCGGTTCCCTGCCATCCCGGCCGGGTCCCGAGGATTACTTTACCGGCCAAGTGCGGATTGATGCGCCTTTTGCCGGTACTGAACCGGCCCGCGTGGGCGGCGCCACCGTGACCTTCGAACCCGGAGCCCGCACCGCCTGGCATACCCATCCGCTGGGGCAGACGTTGATCGTCACCCAGGGGCGCGGCTGGATCCAGGTGTGGGGCGACCCAATCCAGGAGATGAATCAGGGCGATATCGTTTGGATCCCCGAAGGGGTCAAGCATTGGCACGGCGCTACCCCGGAAACGGCCATGACCCATATCGCCATTGCCGAATCCCTCAACGGCAGCCCGGTTGACTGGATGGAGAAGGTTAGCGACGAGCAATACCGGCAATAAGAGCGGCGGTATTACCGGCGAATTGCCCGCGTGCTGAAGCGATAAACGCCTGTTTAACGGCGGTTACGCATTGTCGGCTTGCTCGCAAAAGCGCAGGCAATTGCCGAAGGGATCGGTGAGGTTCAACTGTCTTCCCCAGTCAAGGGTTTCAACCCCCGGACGGGCGTAACGGTACTGTTTCGCCATTAACTCCTGCTGCAGGGCATCGATATCGCGGGTTGGAATAAACACCGCTGAGCCGGGCGTACTGTCGCCGTAATGCTCGCTGAGATGCAGGGTCAGACCTGAGCGCGATATCTGGGCATAAAGCGGCAGGTCTTCGCTAAAGCGGTGCTTCCAATCCAGCTTGAAGCCGAGAAAATCCAGATAAAACTCTTTGGCTTTTTCGACCGAGAAGATACGGATAATGGGAATGGCGGCGGAGAGTTCCATGTGAGAGTCCTTGTAAGCCCCCTGACGGGTAAGCAAAATTAGCAGAAATGGCAGCGGATTAGCCAGCGCTCAGCCCCCTTGCGGGGGCCGGCGACAGATTCAGATACCCAGCCCGCCAAGGCACAGATATTTGATCTCGAGATAATCTTCGATGCCGTACTTCGATCCTTCGCGCCCCAGGCCGGAGTTTTTAACCCCGCCAAAGGGGGCGACCTCGGTAGAGATCAGCCCTTCATTGATGCCGACAATGCCGTATTCCAGCGCTTCGGCCACGCGCATCACCCGGCCGATGTCGCGGCTGTAGAAGTACGAGGCCAGGCCGAACGGCGTGTCGTTCGCCAGTTCGATGGCTTCGGCTTCGTGCTCAAAACGGATCAAGGGTGCCACCGGGCCAAAGGTTTCCTCATGGAAAATTTTGGCCTGCCTCGGGACGTTGGTCAGAATAGTCGGCGTATAGAAGTTATTGCCCAGTGCATGGGGTTGGCCACCCAGCAGCACCGAAGCACCGCGTTTCACGGCATCGGCGATATGCTCGCTGACTTTTTCCACCGCCTCCCGGTTAATCAATGGGCCGATAGTGACGCCCTCGTCCATGCCATTGCCCACTTTCAGCTTCGCCACCGCGGTTTTCAGCTTTTCCGCAAAAGCGTCGTAGACGCCGTCCTGCACCAGAAAGCGATTGGTGCACACGCAGGTCTGGCCGGCATTACGGTATTTGGAGGCTACCGCCCCGGCGACGGCGGCCTCCAGATCGGCATCGTCAAACACGATAAAGGGTGCGTTGCCACCCAGTTCCATGCTGGTCTTTTTGATGGTGGGCGCACACTGCGCCAGCAACTGCGCGCCCACCTCTGTGCTGCCGGTAAAGGAGAGTTTGCGTACGTCCGGGTTCGCGGTCAGTTCGCCGCCGATCGCTTTGCTGGGCCCGGTAATCACGTTGCAGACGCCCGCCGGTAAACCGGCGCGTTCGGCCAGTACTGCAATCGCCAGCGCCGAGAACGGGGTCTGGCTGGCGGGGCGGATCACCCCGGTGCATCCCGCGGCCCAGCCGGGGCCGGCTTTGCGGGTGATCATCGCCGCCGGGAAATTCCACGGCGTAATGGCGGCAAATACCCCGATGGGTTCTTTTTGCACGATAATGCGCCGGCCGGGCAGGTTTTGCGGAATGGTGTCGCCGTAAACGCGTTTTCCCTCTTCGGCGAACCACTCGATAAACGAAGCCGCATAGGCAATCTCACCGCGGCTTTCGGCCAGAGGTTTGCCCTGTTCTGCGGTCATGATGCGCGCCAGATCGTCCTGGTGTTCCATCATCAGTTCGAACAGACGGCGCAGCTTGCCTGCACGCTCTTTGGCGGTCAGCGCGCGCCAGGCCGGCTGGGCTTTTTTGGCGGCGGCTATCGCCTGTGCGGTTTCTTCGGCGCCAAAGGCCGGCACCTGGCCGACCAACTCGCCGGTGGCCGGGTTATGGATCTTGATGGTTTGCCCGTCTTTGGCCTGCAGCCATTGCCCATCGATGTAGTTTGCTTCGCGAAATAGCGCGGGATCTTTGAGGGTGGCGGAGAAGGTCGTGCTCATCGGTTATCTTCCTTTTTACGTTTAATCGGATGTGGAATATCCCATACGAGTATGCCAATACCACTGTAGCCCTCTTTGGCGGTTCTTTCTTCGCAACGTGCGCCGATACGGACACATCGCGACACGGTTAATTGCCGCCTGCCCGGCGGTGACGCACTAAAATGGAGGTATGACGATCGATTTCCTGCCGAGGGAAACGACAATGAACAGCAACGAAAAAAAAGAGGAGGTCGGCAATCAATCCTGGCTGAAAAAACTGGGTCCTGGGCTGATTACCGGAGCCGCCGATGACGATCCTAGCGGTATCGCCACTTACTCGTAGGGCGGGGCGCAGTTCGGTTTCGGCACGCTGTGGACGTTGATTTTCACTTACCCGTTAATGGTCGGCATTCAGATCATCAGCGCCAAAATAGGCCGCGTCAGCGGTCACGGGCTGGCCACCAATATCCGTCTTCATTACCCGGTTTCGATACTTTACGGCATCGTGGGATTACTGCTGGTCGCCAATACCATCAACATTGCCGCAGACGTTGCCGCGATGGGCGGGGCGCTGAAGTTACTGATCGGCGGCCCGTCGCAGGGATATGCGTTGGGATTCGGCCTGATATCGCTATTGTTGCAGGTGCTGATCCCTTACCAGCGTTATGTGCGGGTATTGAAATGGCTAACGTTGGTGTTGTTAACCTATATCGGCGTGATCTTTGCGGTGCAAATTCCCTGGCTGCAGGTGATGCAAAAGACGCTGTTGCCCGCCATTGTCTGGCAACCGGGTTACATCACCATGGTGGTGGCCATCTTCGGTACCACCATCAGCCCCTATCTGTTTTTTTGGCAGGCCTCGCTCGAGGTTGAGGATATGGATGCCCAACCGGGAGCCAAAGCGCTGATCCAGGCCCCGGAACAGGCCGGGGCGAATTTTCGGCGGATTAGGCTCGATACTCTGGTGGGCATGGGGTTCTCCAATATCGTTGCCTTCTTCATCATGCTGACCACCGCCGTCACGTTAAATCTGCGCCATGTTACGGATATCCAGACCTCGGCTCAGGCGGCTTCGGCGCTGCGGCCGATTGCCGGCGAATTCGCCTTTTGGCTATTTAGTGCCGGCATTATCGGTACCGGTCTGCTGGCGGTGCCGGTACTGGCGGGGTCGGCCGCCTATGCGCTGTCCGGGGCGTTTCAATGGAAAAACAGCCTGGCGGCCAAACCGATGGCGGATCGGCATTTCTATGGCGTTATTGCCGTGTCGATGCTGTTGGGCATTGCGATTTGTTTTACGCCGATAGATCCGATCAAGGCGCTGTTTTGGAGTGCGGTAATCAACGGCGTGTTATCCGTCCCCATCATGGTCATCATGATGTTGATGGCGAGCAATACGAAGGTGATGGGGCGATTTGTCATCAACCGCTGGCTCGCCGGGTTGGGCTGGTTGTGCACCGCAATGATGGCGTTGGCGGTTATCGTCATGTTTTGGATGATGCTGCGAGGCTAAGCCAAACGTATATTGCCACTAGGCTGAACATGGCCGTCGGTCATTTCATCGACAAAACGCACCTTCTGTACAAAAAACAGTCGCCGCCGGGACGATACTGAACTCAGTGAGCATATGACCCTTTTCGAGATAACAAAAAGGAGTGTGCAGAATGGTAAATTCAGTGAATCGGCACCTTGCGGCTTACAGCAGCAACATGGATTTTCTCGCTTCCAGCATTGCGCTGATGGAGTGGCAGGGACGCGAAATCGACGCCGGCAAGGTGGCCGGCAACATGTCGGAATCGCAAAGTCATTTGTTTTTCGAGCGCCTGAACTATTTTCGCCAGCTTTATCAGGCCACCTCGATGGCGGAACACAGCCTATAAATCCTTATTGAACCCGACCCCGCCAACGCGGGGTTTTTTATGGCGATTTACACCTGCCACACCCCGGTGTTCAGCGTGGCCGGGGAGTATTCCAGGTTGCGGCCGCGCCAGGGTAAAGCCTGCGGGAAGCGCCACGCACTGTGCATATCAAACCGCCAGTAACGTTCCGCCCCCTCCACCCCGTGGTCGATATCCGTTTGCCAGAGGATCTGCGTTTCCCCTTGCAGATGCAAAATATCGCCATTGTCGAAATCGACAAACAACAGCGCCGCCCGGGGTTGGGCCAGCAGATTACCGAGGGTGTTCATATAGCGGTTGCCGCGAAAGTCCGGGATCCACAGGCGGTTGTCCGCCAGATGGATAAACCCCGGCTTGCCGCCACGGTGCGACATATCCATGCCGCCCTGCGCCAGCCCGGTGTGAGCGCAACTGGCGACGAAAAAGGTGTCCGCTCGCCGGATCAGCGCCTGCGCACCAGCATCCAGCACAGGAAGATATTCAATCGGCGCAGGCTCAGCGGCCACCGGGTAAAGCTCGCGCCGCTGGATATATTGCGGGCAATTGCCAAAACTTTGCCGGACCTCGATTTCAATGCGGTTCTTGTCGGTGCGGCCAATCACGCCGTTGGCGCGGTTGCGCCTGCGGTTGCTGAAATCCAGCCCCAACGCGCCAACCAGTTTGCCGCTTTGCAATGCGGCCTGCGCCGGATCGTCGTTGCGGCGCGGCGCGCTGATCCGCAGGTGGGTGTCATCCGGCGTGCGCAGAAAACCGGGCGGGCCGCTGAACAGCGTAGCGACCGGCCAGCCCTGATCGTCCAGCGTGGCGACGAACAGGTAGGGCAGCGCGGCGAAAAACTCGCGGTGCTGGTCGGGCATGGCGGCATAAATACCTGCGCCCACGCGGTCAAAACCGGCCAATGCCTGGGCGCGTACTTCATCGGGGTGGAACAGCGGCTGTGTCATCAGCGTTACCTCGCGGTGGGTTCCGGCAGCGCCGGCATGGCGAAGAAACCAGGCAGAGCGGCGATGCGCGCAACCCAACGACGGATCGCCGGATAGGGTGCCAGCGAGATGCCGCCTTCCGGCGCTACTGCCACGTAACTGTAGCAGGCCAAATCACCGATGGTGGCGTGTTCCGTCGCCAAGAAATCACGTTCCGCCAGATGCTGTTCCATCTGCGACAAGAAGCGCGCCGCGATCGCCAGCGCAGCCTGATAATCCTCCGGAGCGGAAAATTGGGCGATCAGCCTGCTGGAGGCCGGGCCGTAGCGGACCTCTCCGGCAGCTTTGGACAACCATACTTGCACCTGCGCCGAAGCCTGCGGCGTTTCCGGTAGCCAGTGGCTGCCCGGCGCGTAGCGTTTGACCAAATACACCAAAATGGCGTTGCTGTCGGCGAGCGCCAAGTCGCCGTCCACCAGCACCGGGATTTGGCCAAATGGATTGAGGCGGCGGAAAGCCTCGCTCTGGCGCACGCCGGCGGGAGCCTCGATAAATTCGTAGGGCAGGTCAAGCATGCGCAGCAGCAACGCCACGCGATGAACGTGGCCGGAAAGCGGGGTACCGTACAGTTTGAGAGTTTGCATAATGAGGCTCCTGAATAATTTTTATCAGCATACTCTTGCGGGCAGCGAGCGGAATCCGGCAATGTAGAAATTGATAATTTCACATTTTGGAAGAATCTATGGATAGGTTGGACGAACTGGCTATCTTTGTGGCGGTGATTCAGCACGGCAGCCTGGCTGCGGCCGGGCGCAAGCTGCGGCGTTCCGCGCCGGCGATCACCCGTGCGATTGCCTCGCTGGAGCAGCGTTTTGGTGCCCGCTTGGTGGAGCGCACCACCCGGCGGCTGGCACCGACCGAGGCGGGTTTGCGGCTGGCGGAGCGTGCACGCCTGCTGCTGCATGACTATGACTCGGCGGTGCTGGACACGGCGGACAGCCAGCTCTCCGGCATGTTGCGCGTCACCTCGCCGGTGCAGTTCGGGCGCAAACACGTGGCGCCGCTGGTGATGGCGTTTCTTGACCGTTATCCGCAGATGCAGATTGAAATGGTGCTCAACGATCGCAACCTGGATTTGATCGACGAAGGGCTGGATGTGGCGGTGCGCATTGGTCATCAGCAGGATTCTTCCCGGGTGGCGCGCCGGTTGGGGCAGGTGTCGCGGGTCACGGTCGCCAGCCCGGCTTATCTGGCGCGGCGCGGTGAACCGCAACACCCGGCGCAGTTGACCGATCACGATACCATTGTCGGTACCCAACGTGCGTCGCTGCGCGAATGGCGTTTTGGCCCGCAGGAAAATGGCGAGCGGGTACGGCTGACGCCCAGGCTGTTGATCAACGAGGTGGAAACCCAACTGCTGGCGGTGCGGGCGGGCAAGGGCATCGCCCGATTATTGTCGTATCAGGTGGCGGACGATCTGGCGGCGGGCACGCTGGTGCGTTTGCTGCCGGCGTATGAACCCTTGCCGATGCCGGTGCAACTGGTGGCGCAGAACGTGCAGCGCATGCCGTTGAAGGTGCGTACCTTCTGGGACTACGCCTGGCAAGAATTAAGCCGGTTGGCGCAAATTCAGCCGGTATAAACCAGCGAACCAATACCGATAAGTTTCACTGGTTAAACTTATTTGGCGCAAAAATAAGATTTATTTTACCGTGCACGCATTGCTGCGGTTCCCTTCTTGACAATATTTTGGCCGGTGCTAATAGTTAACGCATATCTTATCTTAAATAATAAACGAAGTTTAATATATGAAACTTGTCCCGGGAAGTTACGATAACGGTTCGACGGTAGACAATGAAGATGAGATCCTGAACTCATTTCAAACCCGCAGTCAGGCCGTTTATCAGCAAGTACGCAGCGAACTTAATATTGCCTATGGTTATTCGGAACGGGAAGTTTTTGATTGGTTATATTCCGATGCGCCCTCTAAAGGAACATTAATATTTATTCACGGCGGTTATTGGCAATTTTGCCGTAAAGACGACTTCGCTTTTATTGCCGAGGTGCCATTGGCGCTGGGCTTTGACGTGGTGTTGCTGGAATATACGTTGGCGCCGGTGGCGACACTGGAGGATATTTGCCGGCAAATCGGCACGGCGCTGGATGCCATTGAACTGCGGCCGGCAGCGCAAAAAAACGCGCCGGTCTATTTGTGCGGCCATTCCGCCGGCGGGCATTTGGCCAGTTATTGGCAACAGCATGCGGTTGTTGACGCGGTATTGCCCATCAGCGGCATTTTTGAACTGGAACCGCTGTTAAGCACTTACGTAAATCGGCAATTGCAACTGACCCGGCGGCAAATCACGCAGCTGAGTCCGGCGCGCCATATTCCTGAACAGCTAAAACCCATGACGCTGTTTTACGGCGCAGCCGAGCTGCCGGAGCTGATAGGGCAGTCGCTTCATTATTACGCTGCGCTGCGGGAGAAAAACCTGCCGGCTGAGCTGGTTGCCGTAGCGGGAGCCAATCATTACAACGTACTGGATCAGCTGTTCGCCGCTGACGGGGCGCTGATCCGGCAGTTAATCACCACGGGGAAATAAACCATGCGCAGCATCGTTGATACCGGCCTGCCGGAGATTGGGCAACCCTTTTCCTGGGCCACCAAAGGCGGGGGCATGTTGTTCACTGCCCACGGCCCGGTCAGGCCAGACGGCAGTATTGAAACCGGTGCGCCGGAAAGCCAGATTACCCTGACGTTCGATAATCTGGCGCAAACGCTGAAAGCGGCCAATAGCCACAGCGATAACGTATTGCAGGTGATTGTTTATCTCACCGATGTGAATGACGTTAAATTGCTCGATGAGATTTATAAAAAATACTTTAATTATCCTTACCCCAATCGCTCAACCGTGATTGTCGATAAATTGGTAGTGCCGGGAATGAAAATAGAAATAACCGTCAGCGCCATGGCCTGAGTTGCATTTAATTATCACCTTTACCAGTAAATTCATTAAATAATGAATTAAGGAATCGCTATGTTTAATCATATCGGCGCGTCTGCGCCCGATCCTATTATGTCGTTGATGGAAGCTTATTTACAGGATGAAAATACGCAGAAAGTGAATCTGGGTATTGGCCTTTATTATGATCAGCAGGGCAGGATCCCGCTGATGCAGGCGGTTGAAGCGGCCGAACGGCGCTTGCTTGAACAGCGCACTCCCCACGGTTATCCGCCGATAGAAGGTTCGCCGCTGTTTACCCAACAGGTGCAAAGTTTGCTGTTTGGCGAACAGGATACCTCCGCTATCGCCACGGTACAGACCCTCGGCGGCTCCGGTGCCTTGAAGCTGGCGGCGGACTTTATCCACCACTATTTGTCCCGCCGCGATATCTGGGTGTCTGACCCGACCTGGGCCAACCATTGGGCTATCTTCGAGGGGGCCGGGCTGAAGGTTCACACCTATCCGTACTTTGATGAGGCCAACGGCGGCCTGCGTTTTGACGCCATGCTCGATACGCTCGCCAGCCTGCCGGAAGGCAGCGTGGTGCTGCTGCACCCTTGTTGCCACAACCCGACCGGCACCGATCTCACTCAGGCGCAGTGGCGCGCCACGATCGAGGTGCTGCAACGCCGCCGGTTGCTGCCGTTCTTCGATATCGCTTATCAGGGGTTTGGCGACGGCCTGGCAGAAGATGGTTTTGCGTTGCATGAGGCGCTGAAAACCGATCTGGAATTTTTGGTCGCCAACTCGTTTTCTAAAAATGTCGCGCTGTACGGCCAGCGGTTGGGGGGCTTGTCGGTGCGTAGTGGCAGCCCGCAAAGCGCGGTGAACGTGAAGGGCGCTCTGAAAACGCTGATCCGTCGCAGCTACTCCTGCCCGCCGACCCACGGCAGCCGAATTGTGGAGACCCTGTTGGCGGACGCGGCGCTGCGGCATCAGTGGGAGAGTGAACTGGCCGGTATGCGCCAGCGCATTAAGCAGATGCGCCAAATTCTGGCCGCAGGGCTGGAGCAGGGCGGTTCACGGCTGGATCACCGTCGCATCCGCGATCAGAAAGGCATGTTCAGCTATACCGGGCTGAACCAACAGCAACTTGCCCGGCTGCGGCAAGAGTATGCCATTTATCTGGTCGCGCCCGGCCGCATGTGCCTGCCTGGCCTGAACCAAAATAATGTCGATTACGTTACTGCCGCCATTCTGGACGTCACCCGCGCTGTGTGAACAAGGTAGGACATTGCCATGAAAGAGATGAAAGGTTTTGACGAAATAGCCCGGCGGCAGGGCGGGTTGAAAAAGCAGCTCACCGCCGGGCAGATGTCGATGCTGGCTATAGGCGGCGCGATCGGCACCGGGCTGTTTCTCGGCAGCGCCTACGCCATACAAATGGCCGGCCCCAGCGTGTTGCTGAGCTATTTTATCGGTGGCGTGGTGGCTTTATTGCTGATGGGATGTCTGGCGGAGATGACATCCGAACACCCGACGCCCGGTTCTTTTGGCGACTACGCCGAGTTTTATATCAGCCCGCTGTTCGGTTTTTTGGTGCGCTATTCCTATTGGTCTTGCGTGGTGCTGGCGGTAGGCACCGAAGTGACTGCCATCGGCATGTACATGCAGTTCTGGTTCCCCGGCACGCCAATCTGGCCCTGGGTGCTGCTGTTTTCTGCGGCGGTGATCGCCATCAATGTGATTGGCGTCAAGTCGTTCGGCCAGGTGGAGTACGCGCTGTCGACCATCAAGGTGGTGGCGATTGCGGCCTTTATCGCCATTGGCATCGGCATCTTGGCCTTTTCCGCCAACCCGGCCTTTGGCTTTAAAAACTTTACCGACAACGGCGGCTTCTTCCCGTTTGGCGTCAAAGGCATGTGGTTCGCGGTGATCGTCTCCATTTTCAGTTACCTGAGCATTGAGATGATTGCGGTGGCCGCCGGGGAAGCCAAAAACCCGGTGATTGCGGTCAAAACCGCCTTCAAGGGCACCATTTTGCGGTTGTTCATCTTTTACATGCTGTCGATTGCGCTGATGCTGGCGATCGTACCCTGGCGGCAGTCCGGTACCGGCGAAAGCCCGTTCCTGGTGGCGATGAACGTGATCCATCTGCCCGCCGCTGCCGGCATTTTCAACTTCATCGTACTGGTGGCAGCGCTGTCGGCGATGAACAGCCACCTGTACATCACCACCCGCATGATGTTTTCACTTTCCCGCGCCGGGCAGGCTCCCGCTGCGCTGGGCCGCGTCAGCCAACGCGGCATACCGGTGAGCGCGCTGGCAATGTCCTGTATCGGCATTGTGGTGTCGATCGTGCTGAGCCTGGTTTATCCGGAAAAATCGTTCGCCGCCATGATGTCGATCTCGGTGTATGGCGCCTGCTTCACCTGGTTGATGATCTTTGTCACTCATCTGTTTTTCCGCCGTCAGCACCGCAAAACCCACCTGAAATTCCGCATGTGGGGCTTCCCGTACACTACGCTGGCAGGGGCCGGGTTGATGGCCGCGTTGCTGATCTCGACGGCGTTCACCGAGTTTTTCAAAATGACGCTGTGGTTTGGCATTCCGTTCACTTTGCTGCTGGCGGCGGTCTATTTCTTCTATAGCCGTCACCAGCCCGCGCCGGGCCGGGTAGAAACGACGGGCGCAGAGTAAACCGGTCTGTTGAAAATGTGTCTATGTGGCTCTGGCAATAAACCACTTTATCCGGAGAATGACCCCTCTTGGAAGCGTGTGGAGCCTTATTGGAATGACAAGTCAGACAGCAAAAACCGGGGTTAAGGTTGGTGGAGTGCATGCTGGCGCCACGCGTTCGGCGCAGGGTTGGGTCAACGGTTTTTTGGGGATGTTGATTTTCAGCGGCTCCTTGCCCGCCACCCGGGTGGCGGTGCTGGAGTTTGATCCGGTATTCCTGACGGCGATGAGGGCGACGATTGCCGCGCTGCTGGCCCTGAGCGCGCTGTTGTTGATGCGCCAGCGTTGGCCTCGGCGCGCTGATATTGCGCCGCTGATTTTTGTCGCCGTCGGGGTGGTGATCGGTTTTCCGCTGCTGACGGCATTAGCCTTGCAACACACCACCTCGGCGCATTCAATGGTTTACATCGGCCTGCTGCCGCTGGCGACGGCCTGCTTCGGCGTTTTGCGCGGCGGGGAGCGCCCGAGGGCGGCCTTCTGGGGCTTTTCGCTGGTAGGCGGCCTGCTGGTTGGCGCTTTCGCATTGAGCCAGGGTTCTGGCGGTTCCTGGGCTGGTGATGCGCTGATGGTGGTCGCGGTGCTGCTTTGCGGATTGGGCTATGCCGAAGGGGCGGTGCTGTCGCGCCGGCTTGGCGGCTGGCAGGTGATCTCCTGGGCGCTGGTGGTCGCGTTGCCGCTGGCGGCGGCGGTCGCGGCCTGGACGGCACCCGCAGCCTGGACGGGGGTGAGCGCCGGGGCCTGGTTCTCGCTGGGTTATATTTCGCTGTTCAGCATGTGGATAGGTTTTATTTTCTGGTATCGCGGCCTGGCGCAGGGCGGTATTGCCGCGGTGGGGCAACTGCAATTGCTGCAACCGTTCTTTGGCCTGGCGCTGGCGGGGCTGGTGCTGCATGAAACCGTCCAGCCTTCGATGATCGCGGTGATGGCCGGCGTCGTGGTTTGCGTGTTCGGCGCCAAGCGTTTTTCGCGCTAAATCCGGCCAGGTCATGCCCCATGCCGGACGAGAGGGTTGACCCGATTTCACCGCTATTTGGCCTTCGGGCTACTCACCTTCTTTTCAGGTACTCCCTATACTGGCTTCTCTACCTACAGCAGAGTGCTTGATTGCCGAGCAACCCGCATTCGACCTGTCGAGACGACCCCCATTCGGAGCCGAAAGCATGAAACTGACCCAAATTCGCAATGCCACGCTGTTGCTTGAATACGCCGGTACTAAATTTCTGATTGACCCTATGCTGTCTGACAAAGAGGCTTGGGACGGTTTTGCCGGTACGGCGCGTTCTCATCTGCGTAATCCTCTGGTGGCGCTACCGCTATCGATTGATGTACTGCTGAATGTCGATGCCATCATTGTGACCCATACTCATAGGGATCACTGGGATGAAGCCGCACAGGATAAAGTGGCAAAAGATAGCCTCATCCTGACTCAAAACGACAGCGATGCCGAATTGATCCGCGCTCAGGGTTTCAGTAATGTGCGCGTTCTTGAAGACAGCAATGAGTTTGCGGGCATGACCATTATCAAAACTGGCGGTCAGCACGGAAGCGATGAGGCTTATGCTAATCCCGATATCGCTGCTCGGCTGGGTGATGCCTGTGGTCTGGTATTCAAGCACGCCGATGAAAAAACGTTATATATTGCAGGCGATACCGTCTGGGTTAAGCCTTACGTGGACAGCCTGAGCGTCTGGAAGCCTGATGTGGTGGTGTTAAATACCGGTTTTGCTCAGGTTGACGGGATCGGCGCGATTATTATGGGTAAAGAAGATGTGCTGCGTACGCATGAGCTTATGCCGCAGGCTATGATCGTGGCCTCCCACATGGAAGCCGTTAACCACTGTATCCTTAGCCGTGATGAGCTGCGCGAGTATGCCATTGAAAAAGGTATTCAGGACAGCGTGCTGATCCCGGCAGACGGTGAAACCTGTACGTTCTGATAACATTCTCGGCCCAGTAACCGCGCAACGCCCTTTGATGCTGAAAAGGGGGGCGCGGTGTGCCGGTAAACAAAATAGGCCGACGAGAAACGAGAACCAAATCTATGTCTGTACTTTCCGTCGCTGTCATTGCCACCCATGGTTTTAGCCCGTTCCATTTTTCGGTACCCTGCATCATTTTTGGTCAGGCAATGCCGGAGCCGGGGCTGTTTGATCTGCACATTTGTGCGGAGCATCCTGGCGTAGTGCATTCTGATATTGGGGTATCAATCAACGTTGGTGAAGGACTGGAGGCGCTCGATTCGGCGGATATTGTCGTTGTTCCGTTCTGGAACCACCCAGAAAGCAAACCTTCCGAAGCCTTGCTTGCCTCTCTGGTAGCCGCGTGGCGGCGCGGCGCAGACGTTGTGGGTCTGTGTCTGGGAACCTACGTATTGGCCTACGCGGGGTTGCTGGATCATCGTCGTGCGGCAACCCACTGGGAATTTGAACGGGACTTTACCCGCCGTTTCCCCGCAGTGCATCTGGATAGCAATGCGCTTTATACCCATGACGATCGTCTTATTACCTCGGCCGGAACCGCGGCGGGGATAGACTGTTGCCTGTACATTGTTCGTAAACATTACGGCAGCACGCTGGCTAACCGGGTGGCCAGACGCATGGTAACGCCTCCTTATCGCGAAGGGGGGCAGGCGCAATATATTGAACGTGCGGTACCGGAAACCACGCGCGATAACAAAATCAACGAACTGCTGGATTATTTGCGCCGCAATCTCGATAAACCCCACGACCTCGATTCGCTGGCGGGATTTGTCAATATGAGCCGGCGTACCTTTACCCGCCATTTTATCAAAGCCACCGGTGTCCCCGTCGGTGAGTGGCTAAATGCCGAACGGTTGCATCGCAGTCAGGAACTGCTTGAAAGTACCGATCACAGCGTAGAGACCGTGGCGGAATTGTCGGGTTTTCAGTCCCCGGTTTCCTTCCGCCAGCGCTTTCGGTCGCGGTTCGATATTAGCCCCAGCGAATGGCGCCGGGCGTTTCGCGGTACACGAAAAGAGAAATGAGTCAGTGGCAGGGTTGCATTACCTTTCAATTCAATGCAGCCCTTTTAAGCCTGATGCTCAGGAGGCCGCTATCGACACCAGTACCTGATTCAACTTTTGGGCGGCGCGGTGGATAGCCTCGTCGTCGTAACCTCCCAGCCCCAGGATCAACCCGCTTTTTCCGCTGCCGGGGGCGTACATTGGCGACAGCGCACTGACCGCCACTCCGGCCTCGGCGGCACCGGCGGTCACTTGCCGGTCATCCAGTCCCGCTTTCAACCACAATACCCGGTGCATCCCCTGGTCACTGGGGAGCAAGGTAGCCAGATGCGGCGAAATATGCGCGTTGACGGCGTCGGTCAGCACGCGCCGCTTTTCCGCATAGACGCCGCGCATTCTGCGGATATGACGATCCAGATGCCCTTGCGCCATAAAGCTGGCCAGTACGTGCTGGTCGGCGGTGGGTGGGTGGCGGTCCATCAGCACACGCGCACCGCAGAAGGCGGCCAGCAGCGGTTCCGGGACGATGGCGTAACCCAGCCGCAATGACGGGAACAGGATCTTGCTGAAGGTGCCGAGGTAGACGACTCTGGCGGGATCCAACCCTTGCAGAGAGGGAAAAGGGTGACCGGCGTAGCGCATTTCACTGTCGTAATCGTCTTCGACAATCCAGGCTTTTTGCTCTTTCGCCCAGGCCAGCAGCTCAAGCCGGCGCGACATGCTCATCGGCATGCACAGCGGATACTGGTGAGACGGGGTGACAAAAGCGGCCCTGGCCCGTGGCGCTATTCTTCGGCCCGCCGCCACGTCGATGCCTTGGTCATCGACCGGCACCCGCGCCATGTGCCGGTCCCTGAGCAAACTGTCAAAGATAGCGGTGATACCGCGATAGGCGGGGTTCTCAACCCAGGCGGCGTCGCCGGCGTCCAGCAGGATTTGCGTGGCGAGATAAAGCCCTTGCTGGGTGCCGGAGGTGATGATCACCTGCTCTGGCGTACAGAGCACCGAACGTGATTTTCGCACGTATTCACAAATCGCTTTGCGCAGCGGCAACTCGCCAAGAGGATCACCGTAGCCTGATGGGGCGCCAGGCCCCCGGGCGCGGATCCGGTTGCCGAGCCGGCGCCAGACGTCATCGGGGGCAGTATCATTGATCGGTACCGAGACGGTGAAAGGGACCGGTGGCAAGGGCGCCCGTTGGGCGGAGAATTGTGCCAGCGCCTGCGCCTGGGCGGTCAGGGGAATGTCGCAGGTCTGCGGTTTTTTGGCCGGTGGCGGGGTTTTGCGATTGAGCGACAGGGCCACGCGGGTACCCGAACCGGGCAACGCTTCCAGAAACCCTTCTGCGGTTAGCTGCTCAAAGGCGGCCAGCACCGTTCCTCTGGCGAGCTGCAAGGCGCCCGACAGCACCCGCGTCGAGGGCAGCAGATCGCCTGCTTTCAGCTCGCCTTTATGAATGGCGGCCCGCAACGCCTGGGCAAGTTGGCGGCTGAGCTGCCCCGCGTTTCGGTCAAGTTCGCCGATGGCGGGGATTTCAACGGTTTTGGCGGTTCTTGGCATGGATTCCGGTCCAGAAGTCAGTGGCGATACAGGGTATTAACTGTAAACCACTTTTGATCGGAATGCGGTAGCCCGTCCCGCTTAAAGTCGGCTTTTGGGGAGCAGGTGATCGCCAAAGCTCAGGCGCTGGCGGCCGGGCTCCACTTCGGCCAGCGGTTCGACCTCGTTCAGCGTGGATTTGCAGCGCAGCACCAGATCATGATATTCACGCGTGCCGGTCACTTTCCACGCCAGCTCCTGTTCGGTCAGGTCGCGCAGGACCCGCGCCGGGCTGCCGACCACCAGTTTATTGGCCTCGATCACCGCCGCCGCCTTCACGAAAGCCATTGCGCCGACGATGCTGTTCTCGCCAATCTCTGCGCCGTCCATGATCACCGCGTTCATGCCGACCATGGCGTTGCGGCGGATGCGGCAACCGTGCAGGATTGCGCCGTGACCGATGTGGCCGTCTTCCTCGACTACGGTGTCTTGTTGCGGAAAGCCGTGCATCACGCAATTGTCCTGAATGTTGGCGCCGTCGCAGATAACCAGCCGGCCAAAATCGCCGCGCAGGCTGGCGTTCGGGCCAATATAGACCTGCTTGCCGATAATCACGTCGCCAATCAGCACCGCCGTCGGATGCACATAGCTGCTCGGATCTACCACCGGCGTCAGGCCGTCAATCTGATACACGGGCATAGTTAAATCTCCTTGAGAGTATCGCGTGGCAGGCCGCCAAAGCGCCGGTAATAACTTGCTGCCGGGGCGGGCAGGGAACCGATAGTGGTTTCCGCCAGCGCACTGACATAGTCGGTCGCGGCGCGGTCTACCCGCTGATAAATGTTGATGCACAAATTGCGGGCGATTTGCCCCTCCCACTGCGCCGGTAACAGGGCATCCGGCAGCAGCGGATCTTTCAGCGCCACGCGGCGAAAGAAGTGGATCAATAATAGCTTAATCTGGAAGCACCGCTGGGGCGTCAGCAGGGCGTCGTCGGCTTCGCGCAGCAGTTGCATCAGCGGGCGGAAGGAGACGATAAACTCGTGATAACCGGCCGCCACGTCTGCCAGAGACCAGCAGGTGGCCACCAACTGTTGCAGGGTAGGTTCGGAGCGGTTGTACGGGTAGTCGGCGCGGAAATAGATCACCTGCTCGCTGGCGTTAAGCTCGCCGAGCAGTGCCGTCACGTCGGTTTGCGCGTGGGTGGGCGCCGCCATCAGGTTATTGGCGATCTGGCCGAAACCCAGCCAGCCCAGTTCTTTTTTCAGCCGCGCCCGCTCGCTTTTTTCCGCGCTTTCCAGCAGCAATAAATCCCATTTGCCGTCCCAGGCCGGCGGTTCGCTGAGATAGATTTTCGACTCGGCATGGCGGAACTGGCGCATGCCCTGATCGGTCACCCGATAAAAACTGCGTCGGCCTATTTTCTCCACCGCCAACCAACCCTCTTTTTGCAGACGGAACACCGAGGTGCGCACGAAGCGATCGCCGAAACCCAGCGCCTCCAGCAGCGCGCTCAGACTGCCGAGCCATACCTCGCCGCCGCGATGGCTGAGCGCATCGCCATACAGGGAGATAATCAGTGAAGTGCCGCTGATCGGCTGGGCGTCTACAGCATGGCGGATAAACTCATCCAGTTTATGTTCCATATTTTTCCATGGGTTAGCCGTCGATGAGACACAACATTAACACAATTCATTGAGGCGTCATCCGTGACGCCGGCTGAATTAGCGCGGTCGCAGATCGACCACGCGCTGGGCCTTGCCTTCCGAACGCGGGATATCGCCGCAGTTGGCGATGCTGACGTCGGTGCTGACGCCGATAATCGATTTGATATGGTGACGCAACTGGTGGCAGATCTCGCAGCGCTGCTGGTGGCTGAGACTGAGCGCCGACTCTTTCAGCTCAACGCGTACCGCCAGGGTATCCAGATGCCCGCTGCGGCTGACCTGCAACTGGTAATGCGGCGACAGCTGTTCGAACTGCATAATTTGCTCTTCTACCTGCGATGGGAACACGTTGACGCCGCGAATGATCAGCATGTCGTCCGAACGGCCGGTGATTTTTCCCATGCGCCGCATCTGGCGCGCATCGCCCGGCAGCAGGCGGGTGAGGTCGCGGGTACGGTAGCGGATCACCGGCAGCGCCTCTTTGGTCAGGGTGGTGAACACCAGTTCGCCGTGCTGGCCGTCCGGCAGGACTTCGCCGCTCTCCGGGCAGATGATCTCCGGCAGGAAGTGGTCTTCCCAGATGGTCGAACCGCCGCCGCTTTCGGCGCACTCCATCGCAACGCCCGGCCCCATCACTTCGGACAGGCCGTAAATATCCAGCGCCCTGATGCCCAGACGGGATTCAATCTCGTGGCGCAATGCCTCGGTCCAGGGTTCGGCGCCAAACACCCCGAGGCGCAGCGAACAGCTGCGGGCATCGCCGCCCATTTTGCGTTCCAGTTCGTCGATCAGCGTCAGGCAATAGGACGGCGTCACCATGATGACATCGGGTTTGAAGTCGAGGATCAGCTGTGCCTGCCTTTCGGTTTGCCCGCCGGACACCGGGATCACCGTCGCCCCGAGCCGCTCCGCGCCGTAATGGGCGCCCAGGCCGCCGGTGAACAGGCCATAGCCGTAGGCCACATGCACCTTGTCTTTGGCGGTGGCGCCCGCGGCGCGCAGGCTGCGGGCGACGATATCGGCCCAGTTATCGATATCCCGTTGGGTATAGCCGACCACCGTCGGTCGCCCGGTGGTGCCCGACGAGGCGTGAATGCGCACCACCTGTTCCATCGGAACGGCGAAGGTGTCAAACGGGTAGTTGTCGCGCAGATCCTGCTTGGTGGTATAGGGGAAGCGGCTTATATCGCTAAGTTGCCTGAGGTCGTCAGGATGTACGCCTGCCTGATCGAACTTGCGTTTATACATCGGCACGTTGTTGTAGGCGTGATGCAGCGTCCATTTCAGGCGTTCCAGCTGCAGCGTTTCTATTTCATCGCGCGAGGCGAACTCAATGGTGTCGAGTGGCCGTGGAAGGGTTGTCATAGTTAGCCTCGGAGTGTCATGCCCGTTCAATGATCATAGCAATACCCTGACCGGCGTGGATACGCTGGGGGTAGAGCGCGTCGCGGCTCATCGGCGTGCGGACGCCGTCGCAAATAAATGCCTGACTCATGGCTGCTCCCCTAACACAGGGTAGCCGAGGCGGTGTGCGCGGCCGCGGAACCAGGCGACGGTTTTGCCCTGCTGGTTGACTATCTCTACGTCATACAGCCCGGTGGTTTTGCCCTGATGACGCAGCTCGGCGCTGGCGGTGAGATGATCGCCCGCCAACGCCGGGCGGATAAAATCGATGCTGCAACCGGACGCCACCGCAGCCAACCCCTGGCTGTTGCAGGCATAGGCGAAGGCGGTATCGGCCAGGCTGAACAGCTGGCCGCCGTGGCAGGTCCGGTGGCCGTTGAGCATCTGCGGGCCAACGGTCATGCTGACCCTGGCGAAACCGGCGTCGACATCTTCTACCTGCATACCCATCGCCTGCGCGCAGGTATCTTGCTGAAACATCCGTTCGGCGCAGCGCTGCGCCAGCGCATGGGGTGTATTGGCGTTCATCATTCGGCTCCTGAAGAGAGGAAAGCGTAGTGGCGCAGCAACGGCATTGGCCGATAGCGCGGTTCGCCGTAGTAGCGATACAGGTTTTCCAGCGTAGCGAGGATTTGCCGCCAGCCGAGTGCAGCCCCCCATTCCAACGGGCCGCGCGGGTAGTTGACGCCGCAACGCAGGGCGCTATCGATATCTTCGGCGCTGGCGACGCCTTTATTTACCGCGTCCAGCGCCTCGTTGCTCAGCATGGCGAGGGTTCGCATCACCAACAGGCCAGGGTAGTCCGGCAGCAAAATCACCTGCTTACCGAACGATTGCAGCAGGCGCACTACCTTGTCGTTGTGCCGTGCGTCGTTTTGCATTGCGCAACTGATGGCGACGCAGGGGGCTTGCGAATAGTTGGCGGACAGATCAAACAGCACCACGGGGGTTCCGGTTTCCTCGGCAATCTGGCTGGCTGTTTTACCATTGGTTAACATAAATGTAACTTCGTCGATCCGGGCAAAGGCGCTGGTCTGGCCAGGTTGTATGATCGCCTCCGCATTTCCCGTCAGCAATCCGGCCAAAAACGCCACGCCCGCTTCGTCGCCGTGCAGTTGGACGCTGCGTGGCGGCTCCGCCTGCGAGAGGGGCAGGCAGACGGCGGTCGACGACGTTTGTTCGCCGTCATAACGATAAAAACCGCAGCCGCTTTTGCGGCCCAGACGCCCGGCTGCCACCAGCTCTTGCTGCATCAGCGACGGCGTAAAGCGCGGGTCCTGGAAAAAGGCCTGAAACACCGACTCGGTGACGGCATAGTTAATATCCTGGCCAATCAGATCGGTCAGTTGCAGCGGCCCCATGGCGAAACCGCCGGCATCGCGCATCACCGCATCGAGCGTGGCGACATCGGCCACCCGTTCTTCCAGCGCGCGCAGGGTTTCGGCGTAAAAAGGCCGCGCCACGCGGTTGACGATAAACCCCGGCGTAGAACGGCACAGCACGCTCTTTTTGCCCCATTGCCGGGCCAGCGTTTGCAGGGTGGCGACGGTATCGGCGCCGGTGTCCAGCCCACTGACGATCTCCACCAGTTTCATTCGCGGTGCCGGGTTAAAGAAGTGCAGTCCGGCCAGGCGTTGCGGATGCCGCAGCGCCCCCCCGATGGCGGTAATCGACAGCGACGAGGTGTTGCTGGCAAACAGCGTGGCGGGTGAACACAGGGTTTCCAGCTCGCGAAACAGGCTTTGTTTGATCGCCAGTTTTTCGGCTACCGCCTCTATGATCAGTGCGCTGTCGGCCAGTTGTTCAAGCGTATCCACCGGCTGGATACGCGCCAGCAATGCCTCGGTGGTTTTCGCATCGGCCTTGCCGGCCGCCACACGCCGGCGCAATCGCAGGCTTAAGGCACCCAGCGCGTTTTGGGCAGCGGTTGCGGCGATATCAAACAGTTTCACCCGATGCCCGGCATGGGCCGCCACCTGGGCAATGCCGATGCCCATGGTGCCCGCGCCAATCACCGCCACGGTTCCGTTGAAGTTCGGCAGGCTCATGGTTATTTCCCGCTGAAATTGGGTGTGCGTTTGGCGAAGAAGGCGCTGACGCCTTCGCGATAATCGTCGCTGCGGCCGCCGAGGCGCTGAAGATCCCGCTCCAGCTCAAGCTGTTGATCGAGGCTGTTGGTCGCCGAACTGTAGAGGGCTTTTTTTATCAGCCCCAGCCCGTAGGTCGGCTGGGTAGCCAGATGCCGCGCCAGCGTTTGGGTGTGGTCGGTCAATTCGCCTGCGGCCACTACCTGCCAGATCATGCCCCATTCCAACGCCTGCTGTGCGCTGACTTTGTCGCCGAGCAGCGCCATGCCCATGGCGCGGGCATGGCCCGCCAGACGCGGCAGGAACCAGCTGCCTCCGGAGTCCGGCACCAGCCCCAGGCGGCAGAACGACTGGATAAAGCTGGCGTTGTCGGCGGCGATCACGATATCGCAGGCCAATGCCAACGCGGCACCGGCACCCGCCGCCACGCCGTTGACGGCGCACACCACAGGCTTGGGCAAGGCGGTCAGGCGGCGGATCAGCGGGTTATAGAAACGTTCGACCGACAGGCCGAGATCCGGCGCCTGTTGCTCAACGCTGACGTTACGATCGCTCAGGTCTTGCCCGGCGCAAAAACCGCGTCCTGCCCCGGTGATCAGCAAGCAGCGCACCTGGTCGTCACGTTCGGCGCGGGTCAGCGCCTCGCTGAGCTGGTGGTGCATCTCGTCGTTAAAGCTGTTCAGCCGGTCCGGCCGGTTGAGGGTCAGGGTCAGAACCCCGGCGTCGAGGTGGGTGAGAATCAATGCGTTATCCATAAATCAGCGCCCCTGATAGTTTGGCGTACGTTTTTCGAAGAAGGCGGCGATGCCTTCACGGCGATCGTCGGTGGCGGCCAGCGCGACAAACTGCTGGCGCTCGAAGGCCAGCCCCTGGCTGAGGCCGACTTCTTCCGCCTGTTTCAGCGCCTGCTTGGCGGCACGCAGCGCCAGCGGGGCCTGTAAGCTGATGCGCTCGGCGATCTGCTGAGCGCGTTCCAGCGTCAGCGCGTCGACGCACACTTCACTGACCAGCCCGGCTTGCAGCGCGCGAGTGGCGTTGATAGTTTCACCGGTCAACACCATCTGGCCGGCCAGGGATTTTCCGACGCAGCGAATTAAACGCTGGGTGCCACCCGCTCCCGGTATCAGGCCAAGGGTGATTTCCGGCAGGCCAAAGCGGGCGCTTTCGCCGCAGATAATGAGGTCGCAGGCCAGCGCCAGCTCGCAGCCGGCACCTAGCGCGTAGCCGTTTACCGCCGCCAGCAGCGGTTTACTGAACTGCGCCAGCCGCTGCCACAACAACGGTCGGCGATCCGCCAGTGCCGCGGGCAGGTCCTGCTGTTGCAGCTCCCGCAGATCGGCACCTGCAGCAAAGAAGCGCGCGGCACCGGCTATCACCACCGCGCCCACGCCTGCGTCGGCATCGGCTTGTTCCAGCCGATACACCAACTGTTCCAGGCACTGAGTGCTCAGGGCGTTACGCGCCTCCGGGCGATGCAGCGTCAGAGTGACCACGCGTCGCTGCTGTTGTTGCAAGATCAAAGGGGTTTCCATTACCGTCTCCTAGACGTCAAAGTCCAACACCACGCCGTCGCCGCGCGGCCACGACTGGCAACTCAATACGTAGCCGGCAGCCAGTTGATCCGGCTCCAGGCTATAGTTGACGGCCATCTCCACCTGGCCGGCCTTCAGCCGGCATTTACAGGTAGCGCATACCCCGCCTTTGCAGGCGTAGGGCAGGTCCGCGCCCTGGCGCAGCGCCGCGTCCAGAATGCTGTCGTCTTGTGCGCCAACCTCGATATTCAAGCGGCGGCCATCGAGCAGGATCTCTACCTGGGTGGCGTTGCGGCTGCCGTCGTTGAGCGGGCGGGCGGCAATGCCGCTGGTGTTAAAACGTTCGCTGTGGATATGGGCAGCCGGTACGCCGGCTTGTTCAAGCACGGTTTGCGCGTCGTCCATCATCGCCTCCGGCCCGCAGATAAAGGCGTGGTCGTAGTCGCGGTAATCCAGCAGCGCACCCCCGATAGCCGTCAGGCGTTCGCGATCGATGCGGCCGCTGAGCAGCGGGCTGTCGAGGCTCTCCTGGCTGAACAGGTACAGCGGCTGAAAGCGCTGCGGATAGCGGTTTTTCAGGTCGCACAAGGCCTCTTTGAACATCACCGAACGGCTGCTGCGGTTGCCGTAGATCAGCGTGAAGCGGCTGTTGGCTTCCAGCTGCAGTGTGGCTTTGATGATCGACAGCATCGGCGTGATGCCGGAACCGGCGGCAATCGCCAGATAGTTGCCGCAGTTTTCCACCTGCGGCTGATAGCCGAAACGCCCCTGCGGCACCATCACCTCCAGCGCGTCGCCGACCTGTAGCATTTGATTGACGAACGAGGAGAAACGCCCCTGATGAATCGCTTTGACGCCGATCTGCAGCAACCCTTCCTGCGGGGCGCTGCAAATGGAATAGCAGCGGCGCAGCTCTTCGCCGTTGACCCACGCCTTTAACGTCAGATGCTGGCCGGGGGTGTAGCGATAATGGCTTTTCAGCTCATCGGGCACGCGCAGCGTAATGGCCACGGCGTCCGGCGTTTCGCGCTCGATGGCGGCGACGTTAAGGCGATGGAAGAGCGTCATGGTGTTCTCCTGGGCTGTGCCCTGTAATATTTGGGGCGCTCGCGAACTCTTGCAGGACGCAGCCTATATGCATTTGAAATAGTCGAACGGTTCCCGGCACTCGCAGCAGCGGTAAAGTGCCTTGCAGGCGGTGGAGCCGAACTCGCTGATTTTTTCGCTGCGGGTGCTGCCGCAGCGCGGGCAGGGCACCGGTCCGTGGGCTTCGGGTTTATCGCAGGTGTGGCCCTGCGGCGGCGCGACGCCGTAGTCCCGCAACCGCGCACGCGCAGCCGCATTCATCCAGTCGGTGGTCCAGGCCGGGCTGAGGCGGATTGCCACCTTCACCGGGCTGAAACCGGCTTCAGTCAGCCGCTGCTCGATGACATTGAGCAGAAATTCGGTGGCGGGGCAGCCGGAGTAGGTCGGCGTAAAGGTAATGCGCCAGCCTGCGCCGTCCGGCTCTACGTCGCGCACCATACCCAGATCGGTGATCGACAGTACCGGCAGTTCCGGATCGCTGATCTGTTGCAGGCAGTGCCAGATTTGCGGGATCTCTGCGGCCTGCAGCCGGGTGATGTTCATGGCGGCCTCTTTACCAGTTGCTGTTGGGATAGGCGCGCTGCAAGAATTGCATTTCTGCCAGCAGCGGGCCGAGATGTTCGCTGTGCCGCCCCTGTTTGCCGCCGTGACGGAACGCCTGTTCCTCCGGCAACGTCAGGGTGGCCAGGCGCAGGGTGTCGTCCACCAGCGCCCGCCAGGGTGCCTCAAGCTGCCGCGGATCGGCGGCGATGCCCTGTTCCGCCAACGCCAGCTCAAGGTCATCGGCGTGGAACAGTTCGGCGGTAAAGCGCCACAGGTTATCCAGCGCCTGCTGAATTTTTTGATGGCTGACCGCGTTGCCATCGCCCAGGCGAATCATCCAGCCGCGGCTGAAGCGCAGGTGATAATCCGCCTCCTTCAGCGATTTGGCGGCGATGGCGGCCAGCTGCGGGTCACGGCTGCGGCTCAGCGCCTGGTGCAACTGTACGTGGTAGGCGTCGAGCAAAAACTGCCGCACCAGGGTGTCGTTGAAACCGCCGTTCGGCTGTTCCGCCAGCAGCAGGTTGTGGAACTCACGCTCGTCGCGGCCAAAGGCCAGGCGATCTTCGCCGTATTGCGGCCCGGCCAGTTCGGCGGCATAACCGAGAAAGTGACGCGCCTGTCCGAGCAGATCCAGGCCGATATTCGCCAGCGCCAGATCGATTTCCAGCTCCGGCGCGTGGCCGCACCAGGCACACAGTCGCTGGGCGAGGATCAGCGGCGTATCGCTCTGACGCAGTACATAGGTGATTCGCGGATCGTTAAAGGTCATGGCCGCCTCTACATGTTCTTGATGCCGTCGGGAATGGTGTAGAACGTCGGATGACGGTAGATCTTGTCATCGGACGGATCGAAGAACGCCCCGCGATCTTCCGGCTGCGAAGCGATCAGATGGCTCGATTGCACCACCCAGATTGAGCAGCCTTCGCTGCGCCGGGTATAGGCATCGCGGGCATTCTCCAGCGCCATTTGGTCATCGGCGGCGTGCAGGCTGCCGACATGGCGGTGCGCCAACCCTTGTTTGCTGCGAATAAACACTTCATACAGCGGCCATTCAGCGTGAGTCATTTTCGATTCCTTCATCTATGCGGCGGTGGCGGCGTTTTTCGTCGCGTGGGCCAGCGCGCCTTCACGCACCCAGGCGCCGTCGTCCCAGGCGCGGCGCTTGGCCTGCAGGCGTTCGTGGTTGCATTGCCCGCGCCCCTTGATCACCTCATGCAACTCGCTCCAGTCGATAGCGCCGAAACGGTAGTGACCGGCGGCCTCATCCCAGGCCAAATCGGCATCGGGGGCGGTCATGCCCAGCGCTTCCAACTGCGGCACGGTGTTGTCGACAAATTTCTGCCGCAGCTCGTCATTGCTGTGGCGTTTGATCTTCCACGCCATGCTTTGCGCGCTGTGCGGTGAGTCGGTGTCGCTCGGGCCGAACATCATCAGCACCGGCCACCAAAAGCGGTTAATGGCGTCCTGCAGCATGGCTTTTTGCTGCTCGCTGCCGTTAGCCATCGCCATCGCCGCTTCGTAACCCTGGCGCTGGTGGAAACTTTCTTCTTTGCAGATTTTCACCATCGCCCGCGCATAGGGGCCGTAAGAGGCACGACACAGCGCCACCTGATTGACGATGGCTGCGCCGTCGACCAGCCAGCCAATCACCCCGATATCCGCCCAGTTGAGCGTCGGGTAGTTGAAGATGGAGGAATACTTCATCTTGCCGTCGAGCATTTTTCGGTAGATCTCCTGGCGCGAGCAGCCCAGGGTTTCGGCGGCGCTGTACAGGTACAGACCGTGTCCGGCTTCGTCCTGCACCTTGGCCAGCAGCACCGCCTTGCGGCGCAGGGTCGGTGCCCGCGTCAGCCAGTTGGCTTCCGGCAGCATGCCGACCACTTCGGAATGGGCGTGTTGGCCAATCTGGCGGATCAGATTTTGGCGATAGGCGTCCGGCATCCAGTCTTTGGCTTCGATGGCGGTATCCGCCGCAATCTTGGCGTCGAAGTGCTGCTGATGTTGCGCGTCAGTTGTCATGCTTGCCTCTTGGTGATTCGTATTTTTCACATTGAATATAAAAATGTGAATCACTTTTGTTCACCTTAAGGCTACAAACTGATAACAAAAAGATCAAAGGACCTGTATGTGATTTTGCGATGCTACTCACAATGTGTTTTTTTAATTAATTGTTTTATAGGTTTTTTATAAAATCAATTTTGGCGTGTTTTCGATGTATTTAGTTCGTGGCGCGGTAACGTTGTTTGGTTTTTGTTAAATTTTGACCGGACATAAACTGGACAATATGTGATACGTAATTAAGCTATCTAGTGTAAATTTATGAATTCCGGAGATGCACATGCAGCAGTTACACAGTTACCTTTCTGGCGGCTGGGTGTTCGGCCAGGGGCAAGCCCGCGAAATCCATCACGCCATTACCGGCGAACCGCTGTATCAGGTTTGCTCCGACGGCCTGCCGCTGGCCGCCAGCCTGGACTATGCGCGCCATAAAGGCGGCAGGGCGCTGGCGCAGATGACATTCCAGCAGCGCGCGCAAATGATGAAGGCCGTGGCCAAACACCTGCTGGCGCACAAAGAGGCGTTGTATGAGATTTCATACCAGACCGGCGCCACGCGCAGCGACGGTTGGGTGGACATCGAAGGCGGCATCGCGACGCTGTTCGCCTATGCCAGCCTGGCGGGGCGTGAACTGCCGGACGATACCCTGTGGCCGGAGGACGAGCCGATTTCGTTATCCAAACAGGCGCAGTTCGCCGCTCGCCACGTGTTGACCTCGCGGCCGGGCGTGGCGCTGCATATCAACGCCTTTAACTTCCCCTGCTGGGGGATGCTGGAAAAACTGGCGCCGACCTGGCTGGCGGGCATGCCGGCCATCATTAAACCGGCGACGGCCACCGCGCAACTGACGCAGGCGATGGTCAGGTTGATTATCGACAGCGGGCTGGTGCCGGAGGGGGCTTTGCAGTTGGTGTGCGGCGGCATCGGCGACATGTTCGATCACCTGGATTATCAGGACGCGGTGACCTTCACCGGCTCGGCGCAGACCGGCCAACACCTGCGCGCGCACCCGCGCCTGCTGGCAAAATCTATCGCTTTCACGATGGAGGCCGATTCGCTCAACTGCTGCGTGCTGGGGGAGGACGTCACGCCGCAAATGCCGGAGTTCGCGCTGTTCATCAAAGAAGTATGCCGTGAAATGACCGCCAAGGCCGGGCAGAAATGCACCGCCATCCGGCGGATTATCGTGCCGGCGAAGCGGGTGGTTGAGGTGCAACAGGCGCTACTGCAACGGCTGGCCGGGGTAACGGTGGGCGATCCCAAGCTGGAACAGGTGCGAATGGGGGCGCTGGTCAGCCGCGAGCAGCGCGATGATGTGCAGCAAAAGGTGGAATTCCTGCTGCACCACGGCTGCGAACCGCTGTGCGGTGCGGCGCTCGATAAACTGGATTTGGTCGGTGAGGGCGTGCAGAACGGCGCGTTTTATCCGGCCACGCTGCTGTATTGTCCCGATCCGTTTTCGCACCAGGCGGTACATGGCACCGAAGCTTTCGGGCCGGTGGCGACGTTGATGCCGTATCAACAGACCGAGCAGGCGATTGAGCTGGCGCTGCTGGGCCAGGGTAGCCTGGTAGGATCATTGGTGACTGCCGATGAGGCGTTGGCAACGCGCTTTATCCGCGCCACCGCCTGTGCCCACGGCCGTATGCTGATCCTGGATCGCCACGCGGCCGTGGAATCCACCGGCCACGGCTCACCGCTGCCGATGCTGATGCACGGCGGGCCGGGGCGTGCCGGGGGGGGCGAGGAGTTGGGCGGGTTGCGTGCGGTGAAACACTATATGCAACGCACCGCCCTCCAGGGCAGCCCGGCGATGCTGGCGGCGATTGGCCACGAGTGGGTGCGCGGAGCACCGGTGATAGAGGAGCCGGTTCATCCGTTCCGCAAATACTTTGAACAGCTGCAACTGGGCGAAAGCCTGCTGACCGCCCGCCGCACCGTGACCGAAGCCGATATCGTGAATTTTGCCTGCCTGAGCGGCGATCATTTCTACGCCCACATGGACAAGATCGGCGCCGCCGAGTCGCTGTTTGGCGAGCGGGTGGCGCACGGCTATTTTGTGGTTTCAGCCGCCGCCGGGCTGTTTGTCGACCCTGGCGTGGGGCCGGTGATCGCCAACTATGGCATGGAAAACCTGCGCTTTATCGAACCGGTGAAAATCGGCGATACGCTCCAGGTGCGCCTGACCTGCAAAAAGAAAATCCGCAAGCCGCAGAAAACCGCAGAGGATCGCCCGCATGGGGTCGTGGTGTGGGATGTTCAGGTGTTGAATCAGCATCAGCAGGCGGTGGCGCTGTACAGCATTTTGACGTTGGTGGCGCGTCAGGAAGGCGACGTTGGGGCGGTAAGCTGACCGGCAACAGGTTGCCGGTCATGTATCACTATGGGGCTGAGTTAAACCGCCGCGCTGTTGCAGACGATGCGGTTTTTACCCTCTTTTTTGGCCTGATACAGCGCGCTGTCCGCCATATTGATAAAACCAATTGGCGTGTCGTTGTACATATGCGGCACTTTGGCGCAGATGCCAATGCTGAGGGTGATAACGCCGTGCGGATTCCCCTGATGCGGTATCTTCAGTTCACGCACCGCCTGCATCACGCGGTCGGCGAAAATCAGCGCCCCCTGGGCGTCGGTGTCCGGCAGAATGATGCTCATTTCTTCGCCGCCATAGCGGGCCATGATGTCATTGCTGCGGCTGGCCAGCCCCTTGAGCATTTGTCCGATCTGCTGCAAGCATTGGTCGCCGGCGACGTGGCCGTAGATATCGTTGTACTGCTTGAAATAGTCGATATCCAGCATCAGCAGCGCCACGCTGCGGTAGTTTCGTGCCGCGCGCGCCAGTTCGTTCTTTAAGGCGATATCAAACTGGCGGCGATTGGCCAGCCCGGTCAGGCCGTCCAGCAACGCCAGCTCTTCAAGCCGCAGGTTGATGCTGGTGAGCTGATCGCGGGTGCGCATCAGTTCGGCTTCGGTGCGCACGCTGTGGTTTATCTGCCGCATCAACACCAGCCCCAACGCCAACAGAATGGCCAGCAGCGTGGCGCCTCCGGCTACAAACAGGCCGGAGTCGTTGCGCCAGTCGGCCAGCGCGTCTTCCTTCGACAGCCCGGCGGTGATCACCAACGGATAGCGGCTGACCCTTGAATAGCCATAAATCCTTTCCACCTTGTCGTACAGCGAGGTGATGGTGGCATTACCGAATTCGGAATGCGGCAGGATTTCGCGGAACAGCACACCCTGAGAGATATTTTTGCCGATCGACGCGGCGGAATAAGGGCGGCGGTAGAGAATGGTGCCATCCGCCAGCAGCAGGCTGAGCGCGGCGTCGCTGTTAAGCGCAAAGGTATCGTAAAATTGGCGGAAATAATCGACGTACAGCGTCGCCAGCACCACGCCGGCAAAGCTTCCGTCCGGGTGATTTAAACGGCGTGACACCGGGATGATCAAATCGCCGGTTGAACGGCTGCGCACCACCTTGCCGATATAAATCGCGTTGCTGTTGTGCTCGAGGTGGTATTTAAAATACTCGCGATCGGCATTGTTGGCGCCCTGCACGAACCTGCCTGAAGAGGTGACTATCCAACTGCCGTGCGAATCATAAATAAACAGGCCATGTAATTGAGGCAGATTGCCGACCTGTCCTTGCATCAACTTTTGCAGCCGCAATTGCTGCGGTTGGCCCAGACCGTCGGTTTGAATGCGTTCGGTCAGATCGGACAGCGTACTGTCCACTTGCAAGAAAGTGTCATCGGCATGTTGCGCCAGCGAGCGTGCCAGATTGGCGGATTCATATTCGGCGCTTTTCAGATCGCGCTGATGTGCATTCCAAATTTGCCAAACGTTAAACAGAATCAGCGTGGCGGCAACGATGATGACAAACACGCCAGCCTGAAATAATAACGGGGAATTTTTACCGTTGCGCGGCAGATCGGCATCCTGCGGTTGCTGCTGTGTCATGTAACCCTTTTTACTGTGTGATTTTTAAATATAGTTAAGAACTATCTTACATCTTATTCGTTAATTCTGCTGACCACTACTTCCTTAAACAAGTTACCCTCGGCAGATGTTACGATTCGTTCAAAGCCGCCCGAAAACCAGAGGATCGCGAGTGTGTCTGACACCATCATTATTACTTTACTGACGCTGGCGGTGTATTACCCGATCACGTTGGGCGTGCTGGCGGTGATGATGTTTTTTGCCTGGCGGCGACGTAAATCGCCTTACTGGCGCTTGGGGCTGGTGCTGCTGGCGGGGCTGTTTGCACTGTTCGCCATGGCAGCCTATGACTGGCATCACTATAGCTGATTGCCGAAGGCGCGGTGTCCGTCAGAGGCCGTGGGCACCGCGATAAGGTGGCATTATTCAACGTTAATCATCCAATTGACGCCAAATTGGTCGGTCAGCATGCCAAACCCTTTGGCCCAAAAAGTGGGCCCATAAGGCAGGGTTACCTGTCCGCCCTGCGACAGCTTTTCAAACAGTTCACGCCCTTGTTCCACGTCTTTTGGGTTGAGCGACAGGGAAAACCCTTTATGTGACGTGTCGGTGCCATCCTGCGGGCAACTGTCGGAAGCCATCAGCGCGCTTTCACCAATCAGCAATCTTGCATGCATGATGGATTCCGGATCGGCATCCTGCGGGCCACCTTGTTTTGCTTCCTCGGGCATTTCCTTGTAACGCATGATGACTTCAATTTTACCGCCCAGTTGCTGCGCGTAGAAATTCACCGCTTGCTCGCAATTACCGTTAAAAAATAAATAAGGTTGAATCAACATGACATTGACCTCGGTTATGGCCCGTCAGGCTGTAAACCGGCCCGAGGGCGGGGATAAATAATTTCTCTGGGCAACTATTGCCGCAGGTGACTTACAAGTGTAGTGCGATTCGCGGTGAGTGCCCGGTGGACGATCACGCTCTGGCGCTTTGGTACGCGGCCAAACGAATTGAGCGAAAAAGTGGGATGGTTCATCCCAATTTGGACAGATTATCTGAGCGGTCAGGCTTCCTATACTCATTGCAACTTTCACTAACGGAGTCATGGTCATGAGTAAGCAATCTTTGAATGGAAAAGTGGTGTTGATCGCCGGCGGCGCGAAGAACCTGGGCGGCCTGGTAGCACGCGATTTGGCGGCCAACGGCGCGGCGGCCATAGTGGTGCATTACAACAGCGACGCGACCCGTGCGGCGGCGGAAGAAACCCTGGCCGCGGTGAAAGCGGCGGGGGCGCAGGCGATAGCGGTGCAGGGCGATCTGACCCGGCCGGCCAACGTGGCGCATCTGTTTGAGGAAGGGATTAAGGCGTTCGGTAAGGTGGATATTGCGATCAATACCGCCGGTCTGGTGATCAAAAAGCCGATCGCCGATGTGACTGAGGCGGATTACGACACCAGTTTTGACGTCAATGCCAAAGCGGCATTCTTTTTCATTCAGCAAGCAGGCAAACACCTGGCGGACAATGGCCGTATCGTGACCATCGTCAGTTCGCTGCTGGCGGCCTATACGCCGTTTTATGCGGTGTACCCCGGTAGCAAGGCACCGGTGGAACACTTTACCCGCGCGGCTTCCAAGGAGTTTGGCGAGCGTGGCATCAGCGTGAACGCCATCGGCCCCGGCCCGATGGATACGCCGTTCTTCTATGGGCAGGAAAGCAAGGAGGCGGTGGAATACCATAGCAGTGCCGCCGCGTTGAGCAAGTTCTCGAAAACCGGTCTGACGGATATTGAGGACATCGCGCCTATCGTCAAGTTTTTGGTCACCGACGGCTGGTGGATCACCGGGCAGACGTTGTTCGCCAACGGTGGCTATACTACCCGTTAATATCAATTTGCTGCGGCAAAGCGCCGCAGCTTTTTTCAGGATGCACAGCCGGTGGACAAGATAGGGAGATTACGGGTTTTTATCCAGGTTGCCGAGGTGGGCAGTTTTATCCGCGCTTCACACATCCTGCTGATGCCAAAAACCACGGTGTCGGCGGCGATCCAACAGTTGGAACATGAAATGGGCGCGCGCCTGTTTCATCGCACTACCCGCAAGGTACAGTTGACCAGCGACGGCGAGCTGCTGCTCGACAAAGCGCGCAGCCTGCTGTTCGACGTGAATGTGCTGGACACGCTGTTTCAGCAGAAAAACGGGCCGATAGGCGGTCGCTTGACGGTCGATGTGCCAAGCCGCATTGCCCGGCGAATCATCGTGCCGGCGCTGCCTGATTTTTTCCTGCAATACCCCGATATTCAACTCTTCCTTAGCGCCAGCGACCGCTCGATCGATTTGATTCAGGAGGGGGTAGACTGCGTGGTGCGTGTCGGCAGCCTCAGCGACAGTAGCCTGGTCAGCCAGCCGCTTGGCCGTTTGAGCATGGTCAATTGCGCCAGCCCGGATTATTTGCGGCGCTACGGGACGCCGGAGCATACCGATCAACTGGACGAGCACTGGGTGGTGGGGTACGCGCAGCCTAATCTGGCGGGCGCGGAGACCTGGCAGTGGGAGCAGGAAGGGCAATCGGTTGAAAAAACGCTGCGTAGCCGGGTGACGGTCAACAATGCGGAGAATTATATCGGCTGCTGCCTGGCAGGGCTGGGAATGATTCAGAACCCGCGGTTCGATCTCCAGCATCATCTGGATGATGGCAGCCTGCGAGAGATACTGCCGCAGGCCCGGCCATCGGCGATGAGCATTGCGCTGCTTTATCCCCACCGGCGACAGCGTTCGGCGCGTTTCACGGCGTTTGCCGAGTGGTTCGGCCGTTTAATCAAACCGTTTTGCGAAAGCTGAGCGGGGCGCGAGATTACATCAACAACTGCGCGGCAGACCCATCCCAGACGGCGGCAAAGGTATAGATGACAGCCAGTATCAGCATGAATGGCATATTGTTCATTGCCTATCTCCAGCGGAAATATTCACTTCAAGTATAGCCCGCGGAAATGACAGTCAGATGAATTAGATTGTTTTTTGTACAGCCAAATTCAGACAGACGGAAATGTGTAAACTGCTGATATTTGACTATAGTAACAGTGTGAAGCTGCGTGTTTGTCGCGAATCACCCTGTATCGCGCTGCCGGTGACGGCAAGCATAGGGAAACATAGGTGTGAACTTTTCGGCTATGTTAACTTAAGGATATGAAATGTCAGTTAAAAATGACGTTAAAGACAATGTGGAACAGCTGTGCGGCAGTGCAAAATCCGCTGCATGCGAAGTGCGGGCCGGTTTGAAAGACGTTGCCGGTCACTCCTGTTCTTACATTAAGAACAACCCCTGGGCTGGGGTTGGCGCCGGTGCCGTTGTGGGCCTGGTGGTAGGTTTTCTTTTAGGCAAAAAGTAAATAGGGAGAGTAAAAATGGGCATCATTTCCTGGATCATTTTTGGTTTAATCGCCGGTATCCTGGCTAAATGGATCATGCCGGGCAAGGACGGCGGTGGCTTTATCGTGACTGTTATCCTCGGGGTCATCGGTGCGGTAGTTGGCGGCTATATCAGTACCTTCTTCGGTATGGGTCGCGTAGATGGCTTTAACCTGGGCAGCTTCGTTGTCGCAATAATCGGTGCCCTGGTGGTACTTTTTGTCTACAGAAAGATCAGAAGCTAATCAGATACTGATCAACAGGGTCGCTGAGGCGACCCTTTTTCGTTAAATCATAGCGGTCGCGCGGCCTGGGCCGGCGGCCAGAAGGGGATGAGCATGGGTCTGTTTGATAACGTATTGGGCAGTATTCTGGGTGGCGGCGCTAACGGCGGCAAAGGCCTGGATTACGTCGCGATCCTGCAATGGGTCGAGCAACAAGGCGGCCTGCAGGCGATTTTGGACAAGTTCCGCCAGGGGCAATTCGGCGATGTGGTCGGTTCGTGGCTGGGCAACGGTGAAAACCAGCCGATCAGCGGCGATCACGTTCAGCAGGCGCTGGGCAGCGATGCCATCAACCAGTTGGCCGAAAAACTGGGGGTCGATCCTGCGGAGGCTTCCAGCGCCATCGCGCAGTTCCTGCCGTCGGTGACTGACGCCGCATCGCCAAATGGCGAAGTGCAGCAGGACAGCAACGAGCTGGGCGATATGGTCGGTAAGTTGTTCAAATAACGTTTAGGCCCCCGGCGCCTGGTCGGGGGCCTTGTTTACTCTAATGCCTTCAATGCCCTCCAACGCTCCCAGCAAATAATCTACCCATGCTCGCACTTTGCCGGGAATAAACCGCGCGGCGGGGTAAACGGCATGCAGCGCCATCGGCGGATAGTGCCAGGCAGGCAATACCTGTACCAGCGTACCGGCCGCCAACTGCCGGCCAATCAGCGGCCGTTGCGCACCGCCGATACCCAAACCAGACTCGATGGCGGCCAGCAGCGAGAAGGTGTTGTTGGCGCGGAATACCGGCCGTACGTTCATCATCTCGGCGCCCTGAGGGCCGATTAACGTCAGCGTATCGCCATCGCTAAGGCCGCTGTAACGAATATGAGCATGGGCCGTCAATGCGGCCGGCGTTTGCGGCATGCCATGCGCCGCCAGATAAGCCGGCGAAGCCACGAGAATACGCTGCAATTCCCCCAATCGCCGCGCCACTGTGCCCGGCGCGCTCAGTTCGCCAAAGCGAATCGCTACGTCAATGCCTTCGCCGATGACATCTGCCCGACGATCGTCCAGCAGTAACTCAATATTCAGCTCCGGATGGCGCTGTTGAAAGGCGATCGCCAGCGGCGTCAGATGTTGTTGGCCGAACCCCGTTGGTGCATGAATGCGTAAGTTTCCTTGCAACCGCCGGTTCAGACCGTGCAGCGCCTCTTCCGCTTCGTCTACCGCCGCTAAAATCGGTTTGATTTGCCGGTAATAACCACCGCCGGCATCGGTCAGGGAGACGGCGCGGGTGCTGCGAAACAGCAACTGCGTGCCCAATTGCTGCTCCAGCCCGGCGATCTGCTGACTGACCGCCGGTTGCGTGAGCCCAAGATCGCGGGCCGCCGCCGAGAGGCTGCCCAGCTCCGCTACGCGGACGAAAGTCTTCATGGCGCTCAGCTTGTCCATCGATGATCCATTTATAGGTTTTGCTTATAAGTGTTAGTTAAAAATGGCTTCTACCGCAAGTTTTGCTAATCGATCACAGTAGGTGCATCCATACCTGGCAGGAGAGATAACATGCAAAGCGGCAAACTGGCGCTGGTGGTCGGCGCTAATGGCGTCATCGGCCATAAACTGATTGAGGAATTGGTCGTGCAGGGGTGGCAAGTGGTCGGCCTGTCGCGGCGCGGGGGCGTGGACCGGCCGCAAGTGCGTTATCTGGCGGTTGATCTGCTGGATGCGCAGGCGACGCGCGAGGCGCTGCAACCTCTAACGCAGGTCAGCCACATTTTCTATGCCGCTTATCAGGACGCGCCGGACTGGGCGGGGCTGGTGGTACCGAATCTGGCGATGTTGACGAACGTGGTGGACGCGATGGAGCCGGTAGCGCAAGGGCTGGAGCACATCAGCCTGATGCAGGGCTACAAGGTTTATGGCGCGCATCTGGGGCCATTTAAAACCCCGGCTCGTGAAAGTGACGCCGGGCATATGCCACCGGAGTTCAACGTGGATCAGCAACACTACCTTGAGCGGCGACAGCAGGGCAAACGTTGGCGCTGGAGCGCGATTCGCCCCAGCGTGGTCGGCGGGTTTTCGCTCGGCAATCCAATGAACCTGGCGCTGACCGTTGCCGTTTATGCCTCAATCAGCAAGGCACTGGGGCTGCCGCTGCGTTTTCCCGGCAAACCGGGGGCTTACCACAGCCTGTTGGAAATGACCGATGCCGGCCTGCTGGCGCGGGCTACGTTGTGGGCGGCGACCGAGCCTGCAGCGGCCAATCAGGCGTTTAACATCAATAATGGCGATCTGTTCCGTTGGAGCGAGATGTGGCCGAAAATTGCCGATTATTTTGGCCTGGAGACGGCGCCGCCGCTGCCGATGCCGCTGGAACAGATGATGGCGGATAAAACCGCGTTGTGGCAGGCCCTCGCGCAGCAGCATGATTTGGCGGTGACTGATTACCATGCGGTGACCGGCTGGCGCTTTGCCGATTTTGTTTTCTCGTGGGATTACGACATGTTTGCCGACGGCAGCAAGGCGAGGCGTTTTGGTTTCACCCAATTCGTCGAAACCGAGGCGATGTTCTTCACGCTGTTTGACGAGTTCCGGCGGAGAAGGATTATTCCCTAGCGTCTGCTGGCGGGGCGGGCGCTTTTTATGGCACTCTTTGGCTGCCGCCCGGTCGGGCGGCCAGAGAGGCCGTCAGCCCGACCGGCCCGGGGGATGATGAGGAAATAAACGTGACAGGGATTACCGCCATACTGACGCTTTTGCTGGCGCTGGTGACCATTGCGCCACTCTCAAAGCATGCAGCCTGGTGGATTCGGGTGTGGGATTTTCCACGCCTGCAAATACTGGCGCTGTCATTATCGGTGCTATTGCTTAACCTGCTTTTTCTGCCTCTGTCCTCGCCGCTGGTGTGGGGCATGATAGCGGTGAATCTGGCCTGTGTAGCGTATCAGGGGGCATGGATCTTCCCTTATACCCGACTGAGCAAACCCCAGGTAGTGGACTTTACCGGTTACCAGCACAAGCCGCGTTTGCGCCTTCTGGTGTGCAATGTGTTAACCCCCAATCGGCAGGCGGATAAACTGCTGGCGTTGGTGGCGACCGAACGGCCGGACGTGCTGGTGGTGGTGGAAACCGACAGTTGGTGGGAGCAGCGGCTGGCGCCGCTGGAACAGGATTATCCTCACAGTTTGAAATGCCCGCAGGATAATCTTTACGGCATGCATGTTTATTCGCGGCTGAAACTCAGCGATGCGGAAATTCAGTACCTGGTGGATAAAGAGATTCCGTCGATGCACATGATGGTGCATTTGCCGCAAGGGCAGCAGGTGCGCTTGCACTGCGTGCATCCGATGCCGCCAAGCCCCACCGAGAATGACGAGTCGGAAGATCGTGACGCCGAGCTGGTCATGGTGGGAAAAAGCGTTGCCAAATCGGCGTTCCCGGTGATTGTGACCGGCGATCTGAACGATGTGGCTTGGTCGACCACGACCCGCTTGTTCCTTAAAGTCAGCGGTCTGTTGGATCCGCGCCGCGGTCGCGGCATGTTCAGCACCTTTCATGCCGGCTATCCGTTCCTGCGCTGGCCGCTGGATCATGTGTTCCACAGCGATGATTTTGTGCTCGGCTCGCTGCGTCGTTTAACCCACGTCGGTTCGGATCACTTCCCGATTCTGGTGGAACTGGTGTACGCGCCCAAGCAGGGGGCTGAACAGGAAAGCCTGGAGAAAGACGGCGAAGATGAGGCGTTGGCGCAAGAAAAACTGGCCAACACCGGTTCTTCGCCAGAGGACGTGCATACGCCGGGCGCTTGAAACATCACCCCGCGGCATAGGCTGCGGGGTGTCTCTTTAGAGGGTCAGCATAATCTTGCCGATATGCATGCTGGACTCCATCAACGCATGCGCTGCGGCCGCTTGTTCCAGCGGGAACGTTTTGAATATCTGCGGTTTTAACGCGCCGCGATCCAGCAGCGGCCACACTTTTTGCTGCAAATCGGCGGCAATTAGCGCTTTATCTTCCACGCTGCGCGCGCGCAGCGTGGAACCTGTGTGAGTCAGACGTTTGAGCAGCAGCGGCATCAGGTTCAATTCCTTGACCACGCCGTTCTGGGTGCCGATTTGCACAATGCGTCCATCCATCGCCGCCGCCTGGTAGTTCTTCGCCACGTAATCCCCGGCGATCAGATCGACAATCACGTCTGCGCCCTTGCCGTTGGTCGCGTGTTTGGTCTGCTCGACGAAGTCTTCGTTACGGTAGTTAATCGCTATGTCGGCGCCCAGCGCCAGGCTGGCCTGACGTTTTTCCTCGGAGCCGACGGTGGTGATCACGCGGGCGCAGAACGCTTTCGCCAGCAGGGTGGCGACGGTACCAATACCTGACGTGCCACCGTGGATCAGCACGGTTTCACCGGCCTTTAGATGCCCGCGCTGGAACACGTTGACCCAAACGGTAAAGAAGGTCTCAGGGATGGCTGCCGCCTCCGTCAGGCTCATGCCCTGAGGCACCGGCAGCGCATTGCTTTCATGCACTTTGCAGTATTCGGCGTAGCCGCCGCCGGCAATCAGGGCGCACACGCGATCGCCGATGGCGTAATTTTTCACCCCAACGCCGATGGCAACCACTTCACCGGCTATTTCGAGGCCGGGAATATCCGATGCACCGGGTGGCGGCGCGTATTGGCCACGGCGTTGCATAACGTCGGGCCGGTTAACCCCGGCGGCGGCGACCTTCACCAAAATCTCACCTTGTTGCAGCGTCGGCAATGGCCGCTCGGCGACAACCAGCACCTCCGGTTCGCCCGGCTGGCTGATTTCGATCGCTTTCATGGTGTTGGGCAGTGGCGGGTTTGCTGACATGGTCATTCTCCTCCGATTGGCGTTCAGGCACAGTGAACAGTGTAGATAAGCACCTGCTGTAATTCATATTTTATCTTACAGAAATGCCGACGGGAGAATGTGGATCATAGGGCGGTTTTTAGGGGGAGAGGAGGGGAGCCGCCGCAGGGGCGGCATGGTATCAGTCGTTTGGCGGAATGCGGAAACCTTTGAGTGAGACGATGAAGTGCTCTTTCCCTTTGGAGATCTTGGCGCCTTTATCACACCACAGACTGGCGAGCTGGAAAAAGTCGTCGCTGTCGATGTCATAAGCCAGTTCGATTTTCTTGGCTGTTCCATAACGGATCAGCTTTTCTGCTTCCTGGTGGTTTGTTGCTTTAATGGTGGTCATAACGAAATCCTTGGTGTAAGCCAGTGCGGATAATCGTGGACCATCATATGGCTGAATTGTGACAATTTTGTGATGGAAGCATGACAGTGAACGGTTGTGTGGCCTGGAGCATAACACGGCGGTTATGCTCCCCTCTGTTCTGTCAACGATCGTGCGGACGAATCAGCGTGCTTTTCTTCTGTGATTTAAAGTGTTTGTACAGCGCATATCCTGCAATGCCGGCCAAAACCGCCAGTAAAGACATATATTCTGTCGCCATGAGACTAACCTCCGATAAAGAGTGGCTAAGGAGCCGCTATTTGTGACAGTTATCACGTTATCGCGCAATGAGACCATTCTGTAACGTAGCAGGGTGTTGATATTTAGACATAAAAAAAGCGCCTATAGGAAGGCGCATAAAAATTTACAACACAGCTTGTCATGCCCAGCACCAGGAGGAGTGGTGAACACGGCGCCATTGTATGAACTCCCCGCAGCGGCAGATATAGGGATAACTCTTAAAGCTCAGCTACCACTGATAGCCCATATTCAGGCTGTAATCGGGATCCTGATTGGTGGAGTAAGGATCGGACTGGCGGAGGCGATCGGTTTTTTTCACCGGGCCGCTAAGTGCCGAATAGGGTTTGGTAAGCGGACGGCTGCAACCGGGGTGATCGCATTCTATTTGAACGCGAAAACCGGTTTTGTCTTCGGACTCAGACCAGGATACCGGTGGCTTGGCCGTTTTAGCTGCCGGGCCAAGCGCGCTCTGCGGCACGGGAGCAGGAGTGGGGCTCGGCTCCGGCGCGGTATAAGATAAATCGAGCGCCTGGGCTGAGTAGGTGCTCAGCATCAACAGGGCAGTGCAGCAGGATGCTGCCAGCGTACGCTTTCTAAGCATGGTCGATCTCCCTTCATCATTACGCGGCGCAACTATAAAACAGCTCAACGAGAATGACTATCATTTATGGGGGAAGATGCCTTCTTTTGAGGCTGCGTCATAAACAATTTCTCTTTATCAGGCATCGGACCAGGTTCGTTGACGGCCTGAAAGGCGAAATTGTGTTCAATCTCAACAAGGTGGCTACTTGGCCTGGGCGAAATTTAAAAAAATTTTTGGCTGTGCCTGGCCGTCATTATCGGGCAAATACGGCAGATAACGCTGATAAATTAAACAAATTGGGTTAAATTCTGTGCGTTTAACCCCGTTTCTACAGAGGGGCTGATAAAAAGAGTTGCTATTAAAGTCCTGTCATGAGTTAATGCTTCTCGGCCTGTGGTACAGACCTATTTATGCACGACATTTTGAGTAAAGTAGTTCAAATTTAAAGCGTTATCCTAGATAGCTCTTCTCTGACGAATTTCCTTTCTAGTGCCTCCATAAGTAACTGATGACCGGCTATATCATATGCCCATGGTGGCTTACATTTAATATTGAAGGAATTAGACATGTCTAACATGATCAAAGGTCAAGTGAAGTGGTTCAACGAGTCTAAAGGTTTTGGTTTCATCACTCCAGCAGACGGCAGCAAAGATGTGTTCGTACACTTCTCTGCTATCCAGGATCAAGGCTTCAAGACCCTGGCTGAAGGCCAGAACGTACAGTTCTCTATCGAGAACGGTGCTAAAGGTCCGTCAGCGGCTAACGTTACCGCTATCTAATCGGCTTCTGCTGATTAACAAAAACCCGCTAAGGCGGGTTTTTTTGTGCCTGCAATTTGCCGAAGGCAAAAAAAAGCCCGCAAGTCTGCGGGCAAAAGTTCCTTGTTACTTCTTCATTTGCAGGCACCTCTCTGGGGGGAAGCACCTGTGAACAGCCTATCCTTTACGGTCTTAAGATTCTGCGGTCAAAACGTTAAGAAAGTGAAAAAACAGGTTGGTGCGGCGCCCTGCTACGCTTTAGAAAAGCACTAAAACGGTCGAGCTGCGGGTTTACCGGCACTGCACAGTGTTTTTCGCACCTTATTCTGTAATACACTGACATCAATGATAAATGATGGGGCACAGTATGAAAGTTAACGATCTGGTAACGGTTAAAACTGACGGTGAACTGAGGCGTGAAGGGGTGATACTGGCGGTAGAAGAATTCAATGAAGGGATAATGTACCTGGTCGCATTGGATGAGTATCCTGCCGGCGTCTGGTTTTTCAACGAGATTGACAGCCGGGACGGCACCTTCGTCGAGCTGAGACAGGGCGGAACCCGGTAGGCGCTCGGCAAAGAGCCAATATCTCTCCAACGGATTAATTTAATCAGCAAGTTTTTCGCAAGGTTACTATTTCGGAGGGTAGGGGCAATTTTTGCTGCGGGAATACCCGCCGCGGCCGAAAATGTCGTCGCGAGCAGGTATGAGGTTATTTAAATGTTTTATATCCAGGATGACTGGTTGTAAGACATTTAAAACCAAGGCTGAGCAGAATACACGGTAAATCTCTTTACCTAGCGGCTATTGACAAATATCCCACTGGTTAAGGTGTCGGTTAAACGGACAACATGATAAATAATTTGCTTGTTGTGCGTTTTAATTTTTCTTTTGATATTTCCCTTGTGGGAAGAGACGGTCTTGGCTTTAATTTGCATCTGGTCGGATATCTGGATGGTTCCCTGACCCGACATCCACATGCGCAACATGTTTGATTCTGTTTGACTCAGCGTAACGGGCGTTTGGTCAAATGAGGTCTTTTCCGTACGAGTGGCTTTTTTCTCAAGATAGTGACTAAGTAGCTGATTCATAGTCTCTGGCTTGATGGATTTTGACGAGATGATGACATTTTTACGAACATATAAATAATCGTCAAAATGTACGTTGGTGATAGCCATAAAGATGAAGAATAAGGTGTCCGGGTGCAGTGAAATCACCCGCTTTATACGTTCTGTCGCGTCGGCTTCGTGTATAAAGCAATCTTCGTTAATAAACACCAGGCTGGGTTTCAACTTGCTGCATTTTTCATGCAGATCGTCGATATCGTTGATGGCATTAATTTGGCGTTTTTTTACTCCATGTGTTGTCAGGTAGTCTGTTAAACCCAATCTGGTATAGCTGCATGAATCCATAATGATCGTTGGCATATCGCACCCCCACTTAAATCCGTTTTACCGCGGTAACAAAGAGAAAAAGCCTGAAGCCTAAAGGCAAAAAATGGAACAAAATTTCACATATAGCCAGTGTTCTATCAATAAACACGACGGCACTCAACGATATTTTCTTTCTAAACTAATTAATTGCATGAACCTATAAGTTTAGCTTAAGTTAGAATAATCTGCTAACCGACAAATAGCCAGTCTAGAACGCTAACTTATGCTTGAGCTGCGTGCCTGTAGGCATCGTTATGATTGAATCTGCGCATCATGTCACGAAATGAAATTTTAAATTGCTAGGAAAATTCTTAAAAAAAATTCATGTGTTGTTTTTTTAACATTTTTCAGTCTGATTTTTCAACACATCGAGGGCTGTCAAATCTTTACTTTTGTGACTTTGTTGTTATATATCAATTGTTTATTTATCTTATTTTCATATTTGATAATAAGAATTTTTTCTTTTTTTATCAGTTGCGATATCCGATAGTCACATTGAGTTAACATGGAACCGGTTCTTTGTTAAGGAAACAGGCGTTATAACAACGAGTTGATGTAGCTATAAGTGCTATTCCACAAAATGTGAGAAATGTCAGAGAGTGATTAATTGGTTTCTCTGAACTGTTTTGTCCATTGTGGCTAGTATGGTGCCGAAGAGGGGCGATTAGGGGACAATGCGCCGGGCCTGCTGCTTGCCGCCTGTTGGTAGCAATAACAATAAAAGCAGGGCGCCGCAAGGGGCGCCCTTAAACTCTGTGATTAAAGCGCTTCAGGCAGGCAGTGCCGCAACGATTCCAGCGCCATGAGGATATCTTCTTCTTCCGTCATCCAATTGACCAAGGCGGCGCGGATCCCGGGTTGTCCGTTATAATGCGTGGGGGTGCAGCGCACTATGCCATGTCGATCGAGCCGGTCGATAAAGCGATCCCGCGCGGCCGCGGCATCCCCTTCAACGTTACTGAGAGCGAAACACACCACGTTCAAATTGACCGGCGCCAGCAGATGAAAACCCTCGCTGGCATCCAACCCTGCGCCCAACCGGCGCGCCAACTGGATATTACGCTCAACCATGTCTTGCATGCCGCTGCGGCCATAGGCCTTAAGCGCCATCCATAACGGCAGGGCGCGGAAACGCCGTGAGTTTTCCGGCGTCAGGTGCAGGTAGTCGTCCGGGCGCAACGTCGGCGCTTCCATATAGACCGAATGGTTTTGGAAAACCTGCATCTGAAGTTCCAAATGACGGGTGAATTGAATGGCGCTGTCATAGGGCACATTCAACCATTTATGTGCGTCAACGGTGATTGAATCCGCTTGCTCCCAGCCGGTCAACAGCGGGGAGTAGTGCGGTGAACAGGCGGCGACACCGCCAAACGCGGCATCAACGTGCAACCAGAACGGGTAGCGCTCGCGCAGTGCCAGCAGGCGCGGCAAATCGTCGAAGATCACTGTGTTGACCGTGCCGGCGCTGGCCAGCACGATGACAGGCGCGCCATTGCTGGCGGCCAGGTGCCGTTCCAGCGCTGCGGTGTCCATGGCTTCGGAATCCGGCAGGCAATCGACGATTTTCAGCGCATCGCGGCCGATCCCGAGCATGCTGAGTGCCTTCACGCTGCTGGAATGGGCATTCGCCGACAGCACCTGTATTGGGCCTAATGCCGCCAATCCCTGTTCGGCGACATCAATTCCTCGTTGTTGCCCCAGCCACTGGCGGCCAATAGCGATGCCGACAAAGTTGGCCATGGTCGCCCCGCTGACAAAGCTGCCGCTAAATGCTTTCGGTAAACCGAGCAACGACTTCAATTGCTCAATAGTGGCCAGCTCAATCGCTGCGGCCACGGTGTCGTGGCTCAGTAGGCTGTTTTGGTCTATGGCACTAACCAGCCAATCCGCCGCCAGCGCGGCCGGAGTAGCGCCGCCGGTGACAAAGCCAAAATAACGCGGCCCGGCGCTGCCTGAGAGGCCCTCGGCATAGCGTAACCAGAAATCCTCCAGCGTCGCCAAAGCGCCGTTGCCACTGTCCGCCAGTTGGTCGTCGCCCAACTGCAGCTGTTGGGCCTCAAGAGGAGGGTAAACCGGGCGCTGTTTCAACCCGGCAAGAAACCCCTCTGCCAACTGGCGGGTCCGGTCGAGTATCTGTGGAAATTGGTCAAGATCCTGTTGTAAGCGAGGGTGCATCTATGGCTCCGGAGAGAAGAGGATAAGGGTGATACCTTAGACCATTTGCTTTAGTGCGAAAATCGATGAAAAATGACCCTTTTGGATAGCTGGACTAACCAATGCTTAATGAGCGTGTTCCTTTGCATACCCTGCCGACTTTTGTGATTGCCGCCAAACTGGAGAATTTGCGCGCCACCGCGCAGCAGGTACATCTGACCCACGGAGCGGTTAGTCAACAGATCCAGCAGCTCGAACAGGCGATCGGCTGCCCGTTGTTTGAACGACACGGGCGCGGGTTGCGTTTGAACGCCGCCGGCCGCGAACTGTTGACGGTGGCGGAACCGGCGCTACAGGCGCTGCAACAGGGGATTGGCCGCGTCAGGCGTATTGCGCAAAGCCACAGGCTGCACATCAGCGTACTGCCTTCCTTCGCACACTATTGGTTAATGCCGCGACTGCCCGCTTTCCGCGAGGCCTGCGCCGGCATTGCGCTGGATATCGACGCTTCTCTGGAGGTGCAGGATCTGTCGCGTAAGGGGTTTGATGCGGCTATCCGTATTGGCGAGGGCCAATGGCCGAACTTGCAGGCACAGCGTATCGCTTCCGGAGAGGTGGTACCGGTGGCCACCCCTGAGTTGGCGCGACAGTGGCAGGCGGCATTCGACAAGGGTTCACCGCGCACGCCGCTGCTGGAGCATGATGTTACGCCGTGGCGCAGGTGGTTCGCGGCGCACCAACGGGGGGAGTGCGGCCAGCAAATGGCGTTGTTCAATGACGCCGGTTTGCTGATCCGTGCGGCCGAGCAGGGGTTCGGCATTGCGCTGGTGAAAAGGCTGCTGGTCAGTGATGCCCTGGCGGAGGGGCGGCTGGTGGCGCTGGCCGAGGCCAGGCATCTGGATAATGGCGATTTTTACTTGGTTTGGCCACAGACCGCAGGATTGACGCCGGCGGTCGAAGAGTTATTACACTGGTTACAACGCCAACTGACCTGAATCAGCGACGCAGCCACTCCGGCTGAGAAGTGCCCAGAGCGGTAGCGGGCAGGGCCCATTGCAGCGCAGTCCCGTTCAGATGCAGCGGGGCGCAAAGGCGCAGCGCAGCACCCCAATGGGTCAACTCGGTTTCCGGGTTTTCATCGGCGTCAGTGACCGGTGCCAGCGGCTTTGACAGGTGCTCCAGCGGATAAGGATTATCGAACAGCATCTGTGCGGTGCGGGCCAGGGAAAGCCGTGCACTGTAACCGGTGCCGCGCGCCAGCCGCTCGCGCATGCCATGCAGCACCGCCGTCGCCATCAGGTAACCGGTAGCGTGGTCCAGTGCCTGTACCGGCAATGGCACCGGCATGGCGGCGTTTTTCCACGTCATACTTGATGCCGCCAACCCGCAACTCATTTGCACCAGGCTATCGAAACCGCGCCGCCCACGCCACGGGCCGCTCCAGCCGTAAGCGTTCAGACAGACGTCGATCAACCCCGGTGACAACGTACGCCGTTGTTCCGCGCCATAGCCCAATTTTTCCAGCGCGCCGGCGCGGTAGCCATGAACGATGACATCGGCGTTTTGCAGTAGATGCTCAAAGGTGTGGCGATCGTGGGCGTTATTCAGATTCAGGCGCGCGCAGCGTTTGCCGAGGAGCACTTCATGCTCGACGCCGGGTTCATCCCAACCGTAGGGATCGATACGCAATACGTCTGCACCCAACCCGGCCAGAAAGCGGGTGGCGATCGGTCCGGCGATAATCCGCGTCAGGTCCAACACCCGCACGCCGTGCAGCGGTCTGGCGGCCGGCAACGTCCAGGCAGGGGGCGGGGCTTCAGGTTGCCGCGTTTGATGGATTAACGGCTCTTGTGCGACGCTTTTGCCCTGAATATGCTGCCGCCACGCCTCGACAGAACGCATTTCCGCCGCACAGCCACCGGCCTCTATCACCGCCTGTTCCAATTCGCTTTTTTGCCACTCCAGCACCCGTTGCGCCAGCGTGCCTTTATCCTGATGCGGCCCCAGCACCTGCTCTACCGCTTTGCGGTGATGCGGCGCATTGGTATGCAGACGGATCCAGCCGTCGCGAGTGGCATAATCGCCCGCCAGCGCATCCCAGGCGGCAGGCAGTTGCCACCCCAGCGGCCGTAAGGTCCAACCGAACCACAGCGAAGCCAGCCGGCGATCGACCAATGCCTGCTGCATACCGCCTTTGCTTTGTTGCAACAGCCCGGCGCAGGCCAGGCCGGCGGCGCCCCAACAGGCCGTAGCCAGTTCGGTCACCGGGAATGCGCTGGCCAGTTCGCCTTCGCCGCTGACCGCCAATTGGCTCACAGGAGGAGGGGTGTGGCTCAGGCTTTGCCAGATTTCTTCGAGCAGCTTTTGGGTAAGGGTAGGCATCAGTAAACTCCATCGTTGCCGATCGGGGGACTGAGCCTAGCGTAGTTCACCCCGGCCGGAGTTGCTATTGCGTGATGTTCAGGGTGCGACCGTCCGCCAGTTTGGCACGCAGGCTATGGGCGGCGATGCCCTCGAACGGCTGGTTGCCAAAGTTGGCGGTCAACGTTGAGCCGTCGCTGAAGGTGGTTTGCTGTACCCAACCCGCCGTATCCAGCCAGCGGAAGTCCGTCAGCGCCTTATCCCACAACTCCTGATGCAGCGGACGGAACGCCGCATCGCTCCGTTTGATCTCCGGCAGGCGTGCCTGCAGGGTGGCACGGCTGAGGTGGAACATCGGCGCCGTGTTGTACAACTGGCTGAGCAGGCTGCGAAGGGTTTTGACATCGCTGAACTTCAGGTTGTCGTAATTCCAGTGGTGGCTGCTGATAATCGCATCGTGAAATACCGCCTGATAAAGCGGCAGGCGATAGCGCGGGTCAAACTCCACCGTTCGGTAGGGTTCTTTTACCTTGGCCGGGCTGAAGAAAAAGGCCGGTTGCGCGTTTGGCCACCAGGCACCCAGATAGTAGGGCGAGGATTTATCCTGATTCATTTGCTTATCACCCCAGCCGAAGCCCCAGGTTTCCATGCCGTGGGCAAACATGATGTGGCGGGCGGTCACCGCATTGCCATCCTCAGAACCAAGCGGCAGTTTTAGCTTGTCGCTGAACCAGGCCAACCGCGCGTTGCGCGCCTGCGCCATTTGTGCAGCGCCGGTAGGGTGATTGGGCTGATAGTCATCAGACACCATTCCCGTGCCGTCAACGTCAAGGAACAGGCTGTTCAGCCCGGCCAGTTGTACCAGGCTGCGCATGCGCTGTTGGGAATAGGGCAGTACGCAACCGGGATTCAGGTAGTAGCCTTGCTTGCCGAAACCGGGTTTTTTAGTGCCGTCGGCGCGTACGATGGCGCAGTCTTCACGCAGCGCTGCCGGCAACTGGGCCGTCAGCCAGCTATCGTTGACTCCGCGGGGAATCGCCGTGTCGTAAGAGTCGTAACTGGCGATGAGATAGCCCAATGTCTTGGCGCTCTCCACCGCCTGCGGATGCAGAAACTCGGCGGTCCAATTATCGGTGCCCAACCACAGGCGCGGCAACCCGGTCTGATGCAGCGCCTCGATCAGTGGTTTTGCCAACCCCTGGCCCCAGCTATCTGCCGGTGCCAGATAGGCGCCAAGCTGCCGCTGCGCCAGTTCACGCAGGCTGGCGGCCTGCCGATGTTGCGCTTCCAGGAAGTCAGGGTCATCCGGCGTAGCGTTGAGCGGCGTCAGCGCGACCAGCGCCTGGTTCAGGGCGTCGATCAGCGTCAGTTGTTGCCAGCTTTCCGGCGTTTTTCCCGCCAGTTGGCGCAGTGTTTGCTGGTTTTCGGCATCCATTTTTTGCCGCAGCGCTTCGCCAGGTGGGGAGGTAAGCCAGGACAGTAAGCCCGGCCAGTTTTTCACGTCAGCGGGTGCCAGCAGTTTGTCGCCCCACAGATAGATATGCGTGGCGCCAATCAGTTTTTCGCCCTCCGGGGCCGAGCGGATTTTATCGCGAAGACTGCTGAACTGGCCGCTTTGCTGCAAATACTGGCGATAACGACGCGCGCCGGATAATGGCGTTTCACCCACATGCAGCAACACGTCGAAAGTCTGTTGCTGATTAAAACGGTTGAACTGGTGGCTACTGCGCATGCTGAATACGCCCTTTGCGTTGGCAAAGTTGACCTGATTGCTGAACGGCGTAAGCAGCAGCCAGCTATACACCTTGCCTTGCTGCTCCAGGCTCCACAATGGCAACTTCAGATCCCAGTTGGTATCCAGCGGCGTCATTTCCTTAACCAGATACTGCTGCCAGACGGCATTATCCAGCGGGATACGGCTGCCTTCACCTATTGGCAACAACAGGGTGTCGGCCTGCTGCGGCAGGGTGAACCAATTCAACGTCTGCGCCCGGTGGGTGTTGAAGCCAAGACGCAGATCGCCGTCCTCAAGCCTTGCGGACACCTGCATGGCGCTGTCCGGCCATTGCCAACGGGCCTGCGTTGGTGTGCTTTGCAGTTCGGCCACGGCTTGCGCGGCCTGAGCCTGGTTGACGATGGTTTTGCCTGCTGTGATTTGCAGCGTGGCCGGGTCGATATCAAAACGGGCCGCTCCCTGTTGCAGTAACAGGGCGTCGGCGGGGACGGTGGCAAACAGGGCGAAACTGATGGAAAGGCGAAGCATGTTCATCGGATTGGCTGTCCTTCGGGGATTAATGTCCTGTTGAGACGCTAGTCTATAGATAATAAGCACATCACCCAAAGCCAATGCGGCAGATTGCGTTGCGCGTCAAATAAATGGCGTTATGCAGTTTAATTTCCGTTTAATAAATTCGCCTTTACATCATTACTCTGCGTCACTATACTCAGCCAAAATTTCAGTGAGGAAACACAATTGGACAGTTTTAGTTGTAGCGATATAAATAAGGCAAGCTGACCAATCCTCTTCTGATTTGTTGCTTGCCGAAAACGGCGGGCAGCACCCCTCTCTTTTTATTCCGAGCTGTGCAAACCCGAATCTCATTGTTGTACCTGAGGCCCAATGGCATCAGGCGAATTGATTTGGACGTTATTATGGTGATTTGCAGCCACAGCCTTTTCCCTCCAGGCACTGACGCGTTCGTTCGCTAATATATTATTGGCGTAACTTCGCGTGTGCTAAAAAGCACATGATTTTATCTCCTGCAGTTTATTAAGGGGACAGTCATGGCTATGACTCCTTTTGTTTTAAATCTATTACTGGCGATGAGCCTGGGCGCGGTTATTGGCGCTGAGCGGCAGTGGCGTCAGCGTATGGCCGGCCTGCGCACCAATGCGCTGGTGGCCACCGGTGCGGCGGTGTTTATCCTCAGCTCCATGTCCACCGATCCTTCCAGCGCCGGGCGGGTTGCCGCGCAGATTGTTTCCGGCATCGGCTTTCTGGGCGCCGGGGTGATCATGCGTGAAGGGCTGAATATCCGTGGCCTGAATACTGCCGCCACGCTGTGGTGCTCGGCGGCGATTGGCGTGCTGTGTGGCCTGGGGCAATACTGGAATGCGGTACTGGCGACGCTGGTGATCCTGTGCGCGAATATTCTGCTGCGCGAAGCGGCGCAGCGCATCAATCTGCAACCTCAGCAGCAGGCGACCGACCTGGAACTGTGCTATCGCATTCAGGTTACCTGCGGCGAACAAGATGAAATACTGGTACGCACGCTGATATTGCAGGCGCTGAACGGCGTGGCACTAAGATTGCAATCTTTGCGCAGCGCCGATATATCCATTCCCGGCCAGCTTGAGGTTTGTGCCGAGATAACGGCCAATCCCGCAGCGCAAAAAGAAATCGAGGGTATTGTCTGCCGCGTCAGCCTGGAAAAAAGCGTGAGTGCCGTACGCTGGCGAGTGGCTTCTGAATTACCCGTTTAATTCTTCATTAATATTCACTTCATTTGGTGGTAAGGAGGCGTCATGGACGATGACCCCATAATATTGATTGTTCGACGTGATTGCCTGTGATTACAAATCCCGGCAATTACACTGATTAAATAAAATTCCACTCTGCGCTTATTCACCTGTTGTTCAGGCGGGGTAACCCTGTGCGCAGAATAAGATAAGAGAATAGCGTTATGACCTATATTAATGACAACCTACGCCGTCGCGATAAAAAAGAGGCGCCTTACGCCATCGCGCAAGAAGCGAAAAACAGCGTCGCCCAGACGCTGGCAAATTTAAAATGCAACCGTAATGGCCTGACCCAGGACGACGCCGATGAACGGCTGGAGCAATTTGGCGTTAATCAGGTTGCCCATGAGAAAGCGCCGCACGCGCTGGTGCAGCTGATTGGCGCATTTAATAACCCATTTATCTTTGTTCTTATGGTGCTGGCTGCGATCAGTTTCTTTACCGATTACTGGTTGCCTCTCCGGCGCGGTGAAGAAACCGATCTCATTGGCGTGATCATCATACTGGTGATGGTTTCACTCAGCGGGCTGCTGCGTTTCTGGCAGGAATACCGGACCAACAAGGCAGCGGAAACGCTGAAATCGATGGTGCGCACTACCGCAACGGTATTACGTCGCAGCAGCTACAGCGCGCAGCCCTTGACGTTGGAAGTGGCAATTCGCGAACTGGTGCCGGGAGATATCATCCAGCTTTCCGCCGGGGACATGGTGCCGGCGGACGTGCGCCTGCTTGCTTCACGCGATCTGTTCATCAGCCAGGCGATCCTGACTGGGGAGGCAATCCCGATCGAGAAATACGATGCAATGGGTAACGTCAGCCAAAAATCGAGCGAGGAGGAAGTCTCCAGCGAGCATGCGCTGTTGGAACTGCCGAATATCTGCCTGATGGGCACCAACGTCGCCAGCGGCACCGCCACGGCGGTCGTGGTGGCGACCGGCGGGCGCACCTATTTTGGCTCGCTGGCCAAATCGATCGTCGGCTCCCGTTCGCAAACGGCCTTCGATCGTGGGGTGAACAGCGTCAGTTGGCTGTTGATACGCTTTATGCTGGTGATGGTGCCGATTGTGTTGCTGATCAACGGCTTTACCAAGGGCGACTGGAGCGAAGCGGCGCTGTTTGCTTTGGCGGTGGCGGTGGGATTGACGCCGGAGATGCTGCCGATGATCGTCAGTTCCAACCTGGCGAAGGGCGCGATTGCCATGTCACGGCGCAAAGTGGTGGTCAAGCGCCTCAATGCTATCCAGAACTTCGGTGCTATGGACGTGCTCTGTACGGATAAAACCGGCACCCTGACTCAGGATCGCATTATCCTCGAGCATCATCTGGACGCCGGCGGCGCCAAAGATAATGAGGTGTTGCACCTGGCGTGGTTGAACAGCGCCCACCAAAGCGGCATGAAAAATCTGATGGATCAGGCGGTGATCCGCTTCGGGCGCGGCAAGCCGGGCATCGAGGCGCTGGGGCGGTTTAGCAAGGTAGATGAGCTGCCGTTCGATTTTGTGCGCCGCCGTCTGTCGATCGTGGTGGCGGATGAACATGGCCAACAGCGGTTGATTTGCAAAGGGGCGGTGGAGGAGATGCTGGATATCGCCACCCACGTGCGCGAGGGGCAGCAGACGCTGGTGCTGGATGAGGCGCGGCGTGCGGCGCTGCAGGCGCTTGCCGCCCAGTATAATGAGGATGGATTCCGCGTGCTGGTGCTGGCGACGCGGGAGTTGGGTGAGCAGAAAGATCCCTTGCCGCTGAGCGTGGCCGATGAGCGCGATATGGTGATCCAGGGCGTCCTGACCTTCCTCGATCCGCCAAAGGAGAGCGCGCAGGAAGCCATAGCCGCACTACAGGAAAACGGCGTGGCGGTGAAGGTATTGACCGGCGATAACCCGGTGATCACCTGCAAGATTTGTCGCGATGTCGGGCTGGAGCCGGGCGAGCCGCTCTCCGGCCCGCAAATCGAACAGATGGACGATGAAACGCTGGCGCGTGAAGTGGAGCAACGCACGGTCTTTAGCAAACTGACACCGCTACAGAAATCGCGGGTGTTGAAGATGTTGCAGGCGAATGGCCATACCGTCGGGTTCCTCGGCGACGGTATTAACGATGCTCCGGCGTTGCGCGATGCGGACGTCGGTATCTCGGTGGATACCGGCACCGACATCGCCAAGGAGTCGGCGGACATCATTCTGCTGGAAAAAAACCTGATGGTGCTGGAAGAAGGGGTCATCAAAGGCCGTGAAACCTTCGGCAATATCATCAAATACCTGAACATGACGGCCAGCTCCAACTTCGGCAACGTATTTTCGGTGCTGGTGGCCAGTGCGTTTATCCCGTTTTTGCCGATGCTGGCGATCCACCTGTTGATTCAGAACCTGATGTACGATATTTCCCAGCTGTCGCTGCCGTGGGACAAGATGGACAAAGAGTTCCTGCGTAAGCCGCGCAAGTGGGATGCGAAGAACATCGGTCGCTTTATGCTGTGGATTGGGCCAACCTCATCCATTTTTGATATCACCACCTATGCGCTGATGTGGTTCGTCTTTGCCGCCAACAGCGTCGAGCATCAGGCATTGTTCCAGTCCGGCTGGTTTATTGAAGGGTTGTTGTCGCAAACGCTGGTGGTGCATATGTTGCGTACCCAGAAGATCCCGTTCATCCAAAGCACCGCCGCATTGCCGGTTCTGCTGACTACGGCGCTGGTAATGGCGTTGGGCATTTATCTGCCGTTCTCGCCGCTGGGTGCCTGGGTCGGTTTGCAGCCCTTGCCGTGGGAATACTTCCCGTGGCTGGCCGGCACGCTGGTCAGCTACTGCGTAGTAGCGCAGATGATGAAGCGTTTTTATATTCGCCGCTTCGGTGAGTGGCTGTAATTACCCTGACCGCCGGGCGCAATGCCTGGCGGTTATAATAATCTTTTTACCAGCAGACCGAGCAAGATGGTCAGCGTAAAGGAAAACAGCGTGCCGAGCAGCACATACTCGGTACGCATTTTGTCATCGCTCTGTCGCAGGTCGCCAAAGCGAAAAATAGACTTTGCGGCCAGCAAAAAGCCGATCGCCGGAATTTGGCCGATCAGCACAAACGTCAGTATCAGCGTTCTTTCCAGGTAGCCAATCTGCTTGCCTGCGCGTAACAGCGAATCGTTGTCGGCTTTGGCCGAGGGCGGCATTTGCGGCGTCCAGTGCGCCAGCAATTGCCCAATCAGAACGCCCATCGGCATATAAATCACTAAATACGCCAGTAACACTAGCCCAAACTGCCCGCCGGTAGCGGCGGCGCCAAGCGTGGCTATCAGGTTGCGGGGTTCTGGCACCAGGCACAGCCACAGCAGAACAATCACCGTCAGATGCAGGCATTGATCGAGAAGAAAGCCGCCGGCCCGGCTGAGGTGGGCCAGGAGGGTGACTTTCAGCAGGTCGATAAAATAGTGGCTGATAGCGATAATCAGCAAAGTAGCCAGCGCCGCGGCGGCGGAGAGCCCGCCATGCAGCAGACCGAAACTCGCCACCGCACAGGCGGCCAATATACCGTGCAGCAAGGCATGCAACAGCAGGAAACGCGAACGCGCACGACGGCGAATTTTATCCTCCACCCAACTGAGCGGTTGCAGCGGGAAATCGGCCAGCAAGTGTGCAATCAGCAACCAGGTCAGCAACGGCGCGTAGGTTAAATCCATCTTCAGGTGATCCTGTTAATCGCGTGAATAAATCGCATGATCTCCTCATAAGCTGCGCGTTTTAGCGTTGCGGAGACCGTGGACGCGGCTTTATGCAGTTTCTCGGCCACCTCCAGGTTGGTGGCGGCAAACATCCGCGTCTGCACTATCTGCGCCTCGGTCTGCGAAAGACGGCCAATGACATGATCTAACATTGGCAACAGATCGCTGACAATGGCATTCGTCTCGGCATTGTCATTTTTCAGAGCCAGCCTGCAATTTTTATCCAGGCTGTCCAGCGCGTGGCCGGAATTCACAAAGGCGCTGGCATAACCGGCCGCTCGCTCCTGGCCATCTCCCAGGCCCACCGCGATGCGGGCGTCCCACTGGCCGGCGTCCATTGCTTTGAGTGCGATACGGATATATGCCGCCAGCAGCAGGCCGGATTGCGATTCGGCCACCGCCTGGAAGCCATCGCCGCGGAAAATCTCGAACCGCTGTATAAGCTTGGCCTGTTGCAGCCGGTTGAGCAGGGCGCTTAGCCCGGTAATGTAATTTGCGGTGTCGAATTGCCGGGAGTTGACCAGATCGCCGGTGATTACGCTGAGTTGCGTTTGCATGCTTTTTTCTGCTCTGAAGCGATAATTTACCGTTAAAATTCGCACCTAAATACGAATATGTCAATTATTCGTATCTGAATGCGAATTTGGCGTTTATTCGCTTCTAAAGGCGAATTATTCGCGCAATTTAAGAACGTTATGGATCAGCGCAATAAGGGGTTTTTCCCTCCGCGCCAGAGCGACGCCGAGCAGGATCAGCCCGACACCCAAGAGCTGCGCACCGACCGGAGCGCCGCTGTCGCGCAGGCGATCGATGATGACGCCCGCCAGCATTTGGCCGCTGATAATCAGCAGTGCGGCGCGCAGAGTGCCAAGGCGCGGCAGCACGTAACTGTTCAGCGCCACGAACAGCGCACCGATGACCCCGCCGAGGTAGGCTCCCCACGGGGCATGACCAAGCGGGAGGCCATTGAACCCGCCCCCCGTCGCCAGCAGCAGACTGAGGAACAAAAAACCGACGATGTGATTGCAGAGCGAGGCCTGGAAAGCGCCGCGACTCAACGCCAGGCGGCCATTGACCGCGCGGCTGATGCTGATGCAGACGCCATTGAACAGCGCGAGGAGTACCAAGGTTAGCATGGCGGTTATCTCAGAAAAATAAGCAGGGCGCAGCCGGCGAGGATCAGCAGCGTGGCGATAATGTCGTTGGTGCGCAGGCGGCGTTGAATGACGCCAAACCAGCCGCGGCTGTCGGAAAGCATGCCGAACAACACCTGACCGGTAAGCATGAGCGCCAGGCTACCGGCAAGCGCCAGCGGGCTATTGACGGTGATGGCGGCCACTACCACGGTCAGGGCACCCGGAATGCCGCCCAAATAGGCCCAGCGGGGGGGCGCCGTCGCAGAAGAGAGGGGCGTACGGCGGCGTAGCAGCAACTGCAGCAACAACCAGGCGGCGATCGCGCCAACGCCATGAGCCACCCAGGAAGCGAATAGCGGGCTGTTATAGCTCGCCAGTCCGCTGTTGACGCTGATCATCAGGGCCAGCAAAGCACCGGCGGTTAACGCCAGCAAAGGATCGGAGAAACGTCCGCGTATCATCATGTCAGGTTCCATTTTTACAGTGGCGAACAGCGTACATTGTTTTTGTTATCGTCATAATCCACTACAATGGAAACTCATTGTTGAGTAAAAGTTGACGATAAATGACCGATAATTTTGCGGCGATCCCGTTGTTTGTAGCGGTAGTGGAATGCGGCAGTTTTTCAGCGGCCGGCCAGCGGCTGGGCATTACCAAGTCTGCGGTAAGTAAACGCATTACCCAACTGGAAGGCTCGCTGGGCGTGCAGTTGCTGCATCGCACCACCCGCAGCCTGAGCCTGACCGAAGCGGGCGAGCAGTATTTTGGTTATGTGCGGAACGCCTGCGCGGTGGCGCAGGAAGGGGAAGACGCCATCACGCGATTGCAGGGGCAGCCGCAGGGCATTTTGCGGCTCAGCGTGCCGATGGTGTTCGGCCGTTTGCACATTGCGCCGTTGATTCCGGTTTTTTTGGCCGCCTGCCCGGAGGTGGAAATCAATATGATGATGGACGATAAGCTGGTCGATCTGGTGGAGGGGGGTTATGACCTGGCGATCCGCATTGGCCGGCTTGCCGATTCGAGCCTGATTGCCCGGCGTATCGCGCCTTGTTACAGCGTATTGTGCGCTGCGCCGGCTTATCTGACGCGCTGCGGCACGCCAAAGGATCTGGCGCAGTTGGCGCAGCATAACTGCCTGTTTTACAGCTACTACCGTGCCGGCAGCGAATGGCAGTTTCAGGGGCCTGAAGGGGCGGTACGTTTTCAGCCGAGGGGGAATTACCAGGTGAATAACAGTGAGGCGCTACGTGAAGCGTTGCTCGCCGGCCTGGGTGTTTGTCAGATGCCGACCTTTATCGTCGGTGACGATCTTGCGCAGAGGCGGCTGATCGAACTGTTGCCGGATCACAAGCTGCCGGAACACGCGATTTATGCCGTGTACCCGGAACGCAAACACGTGCCGGCGAAAGTCATGGCCTTTGTCGATTTCCTGCTGGCGCACTTGGGTGGGGAACGGCCTTATTGGGACGTTCAACGTCAGACATGAAAGCGCATTGTCATTCAGCCGGGAATACGCACGCCTGTTTGGCATGCCACCGGCGAAGGCTGAGGTGGGGTTTAAAAGCTTTTTACCAACACTTCGCGCGGTTGCTCGGCACCGTGCTTCAGCAAGTATTCAAAAGATCTTTCGCTGCTTTTCAACTGTTGCAGAAATTCTTGCGGCGACAGATCGTGTTTTTTGCCGCTCATATAAGCCAGCGCCAGTTCTTTTGCCTGATAGCGTGAGAAATTGTACATCGTGCCCCCGGTGAGAATAAATGGTGTCTTGTTAAGGCTGATTGTAGGGGAATAGCACGTAATGAACAGTCGCTTTGGCGTATGGAATCGATAGCTGAAACCTGTGTGGTTCCTTCGCCGTGGGCAGCCATTTTCGGTCAGCCGTTTAATGCGGCGGCTGCAACAGCTCATGGCAGAGTTGTTTGATCACTTCCTTTTGCTGCAGACCGTTATGCCGCAGGCGGCGTATGCGGTCCGCATCGTTCAGCGCTATCTTGACGTAATGCTCAACACCATCGAGCAGCGCGTTTTCTTCGCTGTTTTGCACGCCAAGCCTCAGAGCGGCGAGTGTGGCCAGCATATGCGATGTCAGGCTGCAGCGGCGCAGCGTGGCGGGATCCACATAGTCGGCGCCAAAGCCGTGGCGGCAGGCATTGATCTTGTTGTAGTTGGTAAAGGCGACATATTCCGCAATAACCCTTTGTCTGTTATCCAACAGGTATCTGGCCAGCAGCCGGCAGTAACCGGCTAATGTGGCCGCATGGTGAATATGCAACGGCGTATCGCAGACCCTGACTTCCACCGTACCTAACTCCGGTTTTGGACGCACGTCCCAATAAATGTCTTTGATGCCTTCAATCACCCCGGCGCTGGTAAGCCTTTCATAATACACAGTGAATTCATCCCAATTATAGATTTGCTCAAGGCAGCCGTAGTTGGGGAAAGAGTTTTGCGCGCTGAAACGGGAACTGGCAAACAGGGTATCGACGCCCTGGTAGAGCGGCGAAGAGGCGCTCAAGGCAATCAGATGCGGCAAATAGGGCGTCATGGCATGGCACAGATACATAGCCTCGTCACCGTCGTTGACGCCGATATGGATATGTTGGCCGAACACGCAGGCCAGCTTGGAAAGGTAGCCAAAGCGGCTGGCCAGCAATGTGTAGCGTTCGGAGTCGGTAATGACCTGTTGACGCCAGTCGTTGCTCAGATGGCGGCCTCCACCGCAAACGTCGCAATCAATGCGCTGTGCGCTTGCGCGTATTTTCCCGGTCAGCTCGTTCAGCTCTGCCAACAGTTCGCCGATATCGGTATGCACCGAACTGTTTAACTCCACCATCGATTTAGTCAGCTCGTGCTTGACGCGTTTTTTGTCGTCGACGTCTTCCACCACCCGGTCGGCCTTGTGCGACAGATCGTAGCTGTCATTATCCACCAGTTGCAGTTCTATCTCCGTACCAAGGGTAAGCCTTTCCGAACATTTGAAGGGTAGCGACATCACACATCTCCAGAACTGCGGCGGTGTACTCAGTATAGTGCGTCAGTAGGGCATTGACGTTCGCGGATGCCTTGTAAAAGGGTTATTATATTTGATTATTCATATGTGTTGTTGACATCGCCCAACTGCGAATTATGATGACGGTTATCATTCGGAGAGAAATCTATGCCATCACTGATGCCGCTGAAACTGTTTAAGAATTTGTCGGACGACACTCGGTTGAACCTGGTGTTGTTGTTGCGCCAGGCGGGGGAGCTGTGCGTATGCGAGCTGTCCGGTGCGTTAGACGAGTCGCAGCCCAAAATTTCCCGTCATCTAGCTATGCTGCGTGAAAGCGGCCTGTTGCTCGATCGCCGTGAAGGTAAGTGGATCTTTTACCGGTTGTCACCGCATATGCCGGCCTGGGCTGCGGCGATTATCGAGCAAGCCTGGCTCAGTCAGCAGCAACGGTTCACCGAACTGGCGCAGCAAGCTGCAGCGGGTGGCCGGGTGCTCTGCCGGTAACGTTAAAAAATTTGTTTTTATATATTCGAAAAATCATATGTGTTTATGGCGTGATGCGCTAGGGAGCGATGATGGTACTGGCTGGGACAATTTTTATTCTGACACTCATTTTGGTGATCTGGCAGCCAAAAGGGTTGGGCATTGGCTGGAGCGCCTCGCTCGGGGCGGTGCTGGCGCTGCTGACAGGCGTGGTGCATCCCGCTGATATTCCGCTGGTTTGGCACATTGTCTGGAACGCCACGGCGACCTTTATCGCGGTGATCGTCATCAGCCTGTTGCTGGATGAGTCCGGCTTCTTTGAGTGGGCGGCGCTGCACGTTGCGCGCTGGGGCAAGGGCAAAGGGCGGTGGTTGTTCACCTATATTGTGTTGCTGGGGGCTAGCGTGGCGGCGCTGTTCGCCAACGACGGCGCGGCACTGATCCTTACGCCGATTGTGATTGCGATGCTGCTGGCGCTGGGGTTCAGCTCGGGCGCCACGCTGGCGTTCGTGATGGCGGCTGGATTTATTGCCGACACAGCCAGCCTGCCGCTGGTGGTCTCTAATCTGGTGAACATCGTCTCGGCAGATTTTTTCAAGCTGGGCTTTACTCAGTATGCCGCCGTGATGGTGCCGGTGGACATTGCCGCCATTGTCGCAACGTTGGTGATGCTGCACCTGTATTTTCGCAAGGATATTCCGGTGAGCTATGACCTGGCGCTACTGCGGCCGCCGCGCGAGGCGATTCGCGATTTGCCGACCTTTAAAGCCGGTTGGGGCGTGTTGGCCATGCTGCTGGTGGGTTTCTTTGGCCTGGAGCCGCTTGGCGTACCGGTCAGCCTGGTCGCCGCCGTAGGGGCGCTGATCCTGCTGGCAGTGGCGAAAAGGGGGCATGCGATTGACACCGGTAAAGTGTTGCGTGGTGCGCCCTGGCAGATCGTAGTGTTCTCGTTGGGCATGTACCTGGTGGTCTACGGTTTGCGCAACGCGGGATTAACCGATCTGCTGTCCGGTATGCTGGATAGCTTGGCCGAGCGGGGGCTGTGGGTGGCCACGATGGGGACCGGCTTTCTGACGGCGTTCTTGTCTTCGATCATGAATAACATGCCGACGGTGCTGGTGGGCGCGCTGTCGATCGACGGCAGCAACGCGGACGGCGTGATCAAGCAGGCGATGATTTACGCCAACGTAATAGGCAGCGATCTGGGGCCGAAAATTACCCCGATCGGCAGCCTGGCTACGCTGCTGTGGCTGCACGTGCTGTCGCAGAAAAATATCGTCATCACCTGGGGATATTACTTCCGGGTGGGGATAGTGATGACACTTCCGGTGTTGTTTGTCGCGTTGGCCGCTCTGGCCCTGCGCCTGTCGCTTTAGTGTTAACAAGAGAGAACCCCATGAGCCAGATAACCATTTACCATAACCCGGCCTGCGGCACCTCGCGCAATACGCTGGCATTGATCCGTAACAGCGGCGTGGAGCCTGAGGTGATCCTGTATCTGGAGACGCCGCCCAGCCGTGACCAATTGGTCAAACTGATTGCCGATATGGGCATTTCCGTACGTGAGTTGCTGCGCAAAAACGTCGAACCTTACCAACAACTGGGGCTGGCGGACGCACAGTGGAGCGATGCTCAACTGATCGACTTTATGTTGCAGCAGCCGATTTTGATTAACCGGCCGATAGTGGTGACACCCTTGGGCACGCGGCTGTGCCGTCCGTCGGAGGCGGTGCTGGATATCCTGCCGGATCCCCAGCAGGGTCCGTTCAGCAAAGAAGACGGCGAGCCGGTGATTGATGCGCAGGGGCAACGAATCACGGGAAAATGACAGGCCCGCCGGCCCGTCAATCCTTCTCGGTGAGGAACTCGATAACGCTTTGGCCGAACGCTTCCGCGCAGGCCACGTTGGAAATATGCGAGGCTGGCAAGACGTTTAACCGGGCATGTGACGCGTTGGCGACCAAAAATTCGGCGTCCGCCACGGTGGTGACCGGATCATGCTCCCCCGCAATGACCAACATCGGCCGTGCCATCTGGCGGGTCTGGTCACGAAGATCGGCCTGCGCCAGCGCATCGCAGCAGGCTGCGTAACCGGCGGCGTCACCTGCTGCCAGCCCGTCAACCAGCGCAGCAACCTGCTGCGGCGAGCGCTGCAAAAAGGCTTCGGTGAACCAGCGTGAAGGGGATGCGGCGGCCACCGCCGCCAATCCCTCGCCGCGCACTTGTTGCGCACGCAGCTGCCAGCCTTCAGCGCTGCCGATGCGCGCGGCGGTATTCGCCACCACCAGGCGATCGATGCGTTGCGGGTGGTAGCGGTTGAGCCACAGCCCGGTCAGCCCGCCCATAGAAATGCCGCAAAAGTGGGCGCTTGGCGCACCCAGCCGGTCGAGCAGGGCGACAACGTCATTGCCCAGCGTTTCCAGCAGCAGCGGGGTCGCCGGCAAGGGGGTTGCGCCGTGGCCGCGTTGGTTGTAGCGCAACACGCGAAAGTGTTCGCACCATGCCGGCAACTGCGCCTGCCACATGTCGAAGGTGGTGCCGAGCGAGTTGGACAGCACCAACAGCGGCGCACCGGCGCGGCCATCGAGGCGATAGTCGATGGCCATATTCATACCCGCTCGATGATCAGCGCAATACCTTGGCCAACGCCGATGCACATGGTGCATAACCCGTAGCGTCCCCGAGTTTCCTGCAATTGCCAGGCGGCGTTCATCACCAGCCTGCCACCGGAGGCGCCCAGCGGATGGCCCAGCGCAATCGCGCCGCCGTTCGGGTTCACCTGTGCGGCGTCGTCACTCAGTCCCAGCTCACGAGTCACCGCCAGCGCCTGTGCGGCAAAGGCTTCGTTAAGTTCGATAACGTCCATTTGATCGAGCGTCAGACCGGCGATTTTCAGCACTTTGCGCACCGCCTCTGTCGGCGCAAAGCCCATAATCGAAGGTTCAATGCCGGTCACGGCGCTGGCGACAATGCGCGCCATTGGCTGTAAGCCGTGGCGGGCTACGCCGCGTTCTCCGGCCAGCAACAGTGCGCAGGCACCGTCGTTCAGTCCTGAGGCGTTACCGGCGGTGACGGTACCCTGCGGATTAACTACCGGTTTCAACTTCGCCAGTGCCTCGAGCGTAGTGGCGCGCGGATGTTCATCCTGACGGAACAGCAGTGGGTCGCCTTTTTTCTGCGCCAGACTGACTTCAATCAGTTGCTCGGCAAAGAAACCGCTTTCCTGGGCCGCTGCGGTGCGTTGCTGGCTGCGCAGGGCGAAAGCATCCTGATCCTGGCGGCTAATGCCAAACTTCAGGGCTACGTTTTCAGCGGTCTGCGGCATAGAGTCCACGCCGTATTGCGCCTGCATTTGCGGATTGATAAACCGCCAGCCCATGGTGGTGTCTTCTATTTTCATCGCCCGGCTAAAGGCGCTCTCCGCTTTGCCCATCACAAACGGCGCCCGCGACATGCTTTCCACGCCACCGGCAATCATCAGCTCACTTTCACCGGTCTTGATGGCGCGGGCCGCCATCGCCACCGCATCCAGGCTGGAGCCGCACAGACGATTGAGGGTGCAACCGGGGATCTGCACCGGCAGGCCGGCCAGCAGCAGCGCCATGCGCGCCACGTTGCGGTTATCTTCTCCCGCCTGGTTGGCGCAGCCGAGCAACACGTCGTCTACCGCGCTCCAGTCAAGCTGCGGGTGGCGCGCCTGTAGCGCTTTCAGCGGCAGGGCGGCCAGATCGTCGGCGCGGACAGTGGCGAGACTGCCGTTCAGACGGCCAAAAGGTGTACGAACGGCGTCACACAGATAGGCTGGATTCATGCGTTGGTTCTCCGTGCTGAAGGGCAAAGGTCAATTCGACCGGGGTGACTTCCTGTAATTGCTGCGGGGTCAGCCCGCCGAATATTTCGCGTACCACCAGGCCCTGAGGCGTAACGTCCATCACCGCCAGATCGCTGTAGATGCGGTCAATGCAGCCGACGCCGGTCAGAGGATAGGTACAGTGGCGGACAATCTTGCATTCGCCTTTTTTGGTCAGATGTTCGGTCATCACAAAGACCTGGCGTGCGCCAATCGCCAAATCCATCGCGCCGCCGACTGCCGGAATGGCACCCGGTGCGCCGGTGCTCCAGTTGGCGAGATCGCCCTGTTCGGAGACCTGATAAGCACCCAGTACGCAGATATCCAGGTGGCCGCCGCGCATCATGGCGAAAGAGTCGCCGTGATGGAAAAAGCAACCGCCTTTCAGCAGCGTGACCGGCTGTTTGCCTGCGTTGATCAGATCAGGATCCTCCAGCCCCTCTGCCGGTGCAGGACCCATGCCGAGGATGCCGTTTTCGCTGTGCAGAAAAATTTCTTTGTCCGTCGGCAGGTAGTTGGCGATCTGCGTCGGGATGCCGATGCCCAGATTCACATAGGCGCCTTCCGGGATGTCGCGCGCAATGCGTTCTGCCAACTGCTGGTGAGTGAGTTTTGACATAAGTTCGTTCCTTAAGCCGACAGTTGCGCTGCGCTTGCCGGGGAAGTTACCAGGCGTTGCACGAAGATCCCCGGCGTGATGATGGTTTCAGGGTCCAGCTGGCCCAGGGGCACCAGCTGATTGATTTCAGCGATGGTGCAACGGGCGGCCATCGCCATGATCGGCCCGAAGTTGCGGCCGGTTTTGGAATACAGCAGGTTGCCCCAGCGGTCGCCTTTTTCAGCCTTGATCAGAGCAAAATCGGCCTTTAGCGGCAGCTCAAACACGTACTGGCGGCCGTCTATCTCACGGGTTTCCTTGCCTTCCGCCAGTTTGGTGCCGTAACCGGTCGGCGTGTAGAAGCCGCCGAGGCCGGCACCGCCGGCCTGAATGCGGGCGGCCAGATTGCCCTGCGGGATCAGCTCCAGTTCCAGTTCGCCGCGGCGGTACAGATCGTCAAATACCCAGGAGTCGGACTGGCGCGGGAAAGAGCACACCACTTTGCGCACACAGCCGGCCTTCAGCAGCGCGGCCAGGCCGAAATCCCCGTTACCGGCGTTATTGCTGATCAGCGTCAGCTCGCGCGGGCGGTGGCGGATCAGCGCATCCAGCAGGGCGCAGGGTTGGCCGGCAGGGCCAAAACCACCGACCATAAGGGTGGCGCCATCCGGTATATCGGCGACGGCGGCGTCTGCGGATGCCACGTTTTTATCGATCATCAGCTCTCCTGAGTAGGCTACGGTTAATTCAGCGTCACACTGGTGGTTCTGGCTCTAAATTAAATGATGAAAAATACAGCGACAAGTGCGAATATCAGCGTATTGTGCGATTATCGAAACATTGGTGGTTAAGCTGCTCATTTTGTGATGCAGGTAACTAAATCGATATTTGGCGTTGTTTCGGCACTGTTTTGGCACTTCGGGCGTATCAGCCCAGGCGTCATCGAAAGAAGGGAGGATCAGGATGGGTGATGTTTCGGAATTTGGCGGCGGGGAGCTGCGCCGGCTGCAGGAGATCGGCGATTTAAGCAACGAGAGGTACAAGGGCGATCCCAACTTTATGGCTTCGCTGGCCCGGGGGTTAGAGGTGTTGCAGGCCTTCCAGCCGCAGTATTCGCAGATGTCGGTTTCCGACATCAGCCAGATTACCGGTATTCCGCGCGCTGCGGTGCGCCGTTGCCTGTACACTCTGCGGGCGCTGGGTTTTGTGCATTGCCCCGACGGACGACATTATCGGTTGCTGCCTCGGGTGCTGACCATCGGTCACGCCTATCTTTCCTCTTCCGAACTGGCGAAGGCGGCGCAGAATTCGCTGGATTACCTTAGCAAGCTGCTCAACGAGTCCTGCTCGGTGGCAACGCTCGACGGCGACAACATTTTGTATATCGCTCGCGCCTCGGTGAAGCGCATCATGACGATTGATCTGGGGCGCGGCAGCCGTTTGCCGGCCTACGCCACGTCAATGGGGCTGGTTTTGCTCAGTGCGCTGAATGAGGAACAGTTGGAGGATTATCTGTCGCGGGTGACCTTCGAACCGCTGACCGAGCATACCGTGACCAGCGAGGAACAGTTGCGTGAACAGTTGGCTAAAGTGCGCAGGCAGGGATATGCCATCAACGATCAGCAACTGGAGATTGGTCTGCGTTCGATCGCGGTGCCGATGCATTCGCGCAAGGGCGGCGGCGTGGTGGCGGCAATGAACGTGGGGGTCAATGCTTCGCAAATTTCCTCGGCGGAGTTGCGTGAGCGGGTGCTGCCACAGTTGCAACGCGCGGCGATGGAACTGGCGCTGCTGCTGTAGCCGCTAACCCGGCGGCTCGCCTCATTCGGGGCAGTTTGGCTGAGACGGGCCGCCGGGATTTCACCTGATGATCACGCAAATTCCTGTGCTCATTGCGGCTTAATGGCGCTTTCATTGCCGGCGGTTGGCACCACAAAACTGAAGCAACTGCCGCAGGGTTCCGCCGCCTGCGCTTTCAGCGCGCCCCGATGCCGTTCAATAATGGCGTGGCTGATGGTCAACCCCATTCCCATTCCCTGCGCTTTTGTGGTGTAGAAAGAATCGAAAACCCGTTCCATTACGTCAGGATCCAGCCCGACGCCGTTGTCCATTATGCGTAGCTCAACCCTGCCGTCATCTGGGTTCAACGTGGTTATCCTCAGCGTGCGCGCACGATCGCTCACTTCCGACAGGGCTTCTATCGCGTTCATCACCAGGTTAATCAGCACCTGCTGGATCTGAATGCTGTCGCCAAAGATAAAGCTGTCGGCGGCCTTCAGTTCATACTCCACCGCCACGCGGCGCTGCTCGATTTCGCTGCGTGACAGGGTCATGATATGGCGGACAAGATAGTGCAGATCGATACGGGAAAAGACCGGTTCCTGCTTGCGCGTCAGGGTTTGCAGGCTGCGAATGATTTCACCTGCGCGCTGGCCTTCTGCAATGATCTCCTCCAGCCCGGTACGAATATTGTCATGTCGGACAGGGTCGTGGTTCAGCCAGCGCAGGCTTGCTCCGGCGTTCGAGACAATCGACATCAGCGGTTGATTGATCTCGTGCGCAATGGACGAGGTCAACTGGCCGACGGTGGTCGCGCGGGAAACGCGGGCCAGCTCGGCCTGGGCAACCCTGACGGCGTCCTCCGTCTGCCGCTGGGCGGTGATGTCGGTGATGGTGCCGTAGTATTCGTAGACCTCGGTACCCACGCCGACAGGGTTACCGATGCCCAATATGTAGCGGCAAACGCCATCCGCGCTCATGATGCGAAACTCGGCCCGCAGGGGCAGCCCGTCTCTCACCCCGTCGGTGACGACGGTGCTGACTCGCGCATAGTCGTCCGGATGGACGAAGGTAAGAAACTCGGCCATAGATATCATTTTCTGCTTCTCGGGCAGGCCGAGAATACGGGCATATTCTTCGGACATGAACATCAGATCCTGCTCCAGCTCCCAACGCCAACTGCCGGTATGGCTGATCTGCTCGCCCAGCATCAGCGAGGTCTGGCTTGATCTGAGCTCTTTCTCCACCCGCCGGCGCTGAATGTTCTCCTCCAGCAATTCGGCATACAGCCTTGCGGTTTCGAGCGATACCGCGGCATGCGCGCCGAGCAGATTAACCACTTTCGAATGCTCGGCGGTGAAGATTTCAGGCATTAAACGGTTTTCGAGATACAACACGCCGACCAGCCGCGCCTGCTTGAACATCGGTACGCACAATACGGCAGCGCCGGAAGTCACGAGGTAAGGATCCTGCGAGAAAGGGCTGAACTCTTCCGGTTTTCCGGTGCGTATCTCTTGCCCGGTACGGATCACGGCCGACAGTACCGACAGCGGCATGTCGGTGGCCATCGGCACATCTTTTATAATCCGCACCCTGACGCCGTCGCTGCCGGTATAGGCACTTGCCTCGATTTCAGGAATGTTGTTGTCCAATACGCGGATCAACAGGCCGCGTTGGGCGCCGGCACGTTCCAGCAGCATCGTCATCAATATCTGAATAAGCCGTTCCAGATTGATCTCTTCAGACAGGGCACGCGATGCCTTGATGACACTTTGCAGATCGCGGATTTCTTCATTCTGGGCAAAGGCGATGGTGTCGTAAGGCGTTGCCTGGCCGGGAGACACCAGATGGGGATAAGCTTGTTTCAGCTGATTTACCTTGGCCTGCACACCTGCGCGCCCCCATGCCGCCATTGCGCCCCTAAAGTGGGCATCTGCGGCCGTATGATAGCCGCAACTGAGCGCGAAGCGCCCCGCGAGTTCGTGAGCCAGCCCATTGCTGGGATTGAACCCCGAGTCCCGCGAGAGCCTCACCGCTTTTTCATACTGCTCGAGCGCAATGCTGTTCATGCCGTCAAGGCGGACAATCTCCGCATACACCAGCGCTTCTTTGTCGGCGAATGTGCCCGGATTAATGCGCGCCCAGAGCGCGATTTTGTCATGGTGCTTTTGCAGTTTTCGCCGGTGTTCAACGGAGAAGGTATCCGGCGTCAGTTGAGCGCTTAACGTCAGCGCGCTGTACAGATGCAAATCCAGCAGGTGGATATGCCCCGGCGCAGACCAGGCAAAGAATTCGGCCTGCGCCAGCGACTCTTCCGCCTGCGGATATTCGCCGGCGACAAAATGCGTCATGCCCCGATACAGCCAGAACCAGAACATCATGGTGGACATTTGCTGCGGCGCCTGTTCCGGCGCGGTTGGCAGCAGCGAGTCGGGCAACGCATCTATGCCGCCCCAATATCCGGGGGATACGGTGCGTAAATTCTCTACATAATGCCGCTGGATCAACATAATGCGTTCAACGTCAGGGAAATGGGATTTCCGCACGAAAGCCAGCCCCCGTTCGATGCTGGTCAGCACGTTATCGAGATGATCGCCGCGGCTTAAAAAGTTAATGATCTGATGGCAGGCGGCAAAAGAGGCGACGGTCAGATCGCCGTGCGTCACCGCCGCCGTGAAGCAGGCTTTGGCGCATTCGGTGGTGTAGGAGAGCGGCTGGGTCCAGACGCTCAACTGATCGAGCGGCAGCAGCGTTTTCGCTTCGTAAACGCTGTAACCGTGGCGCGTCACGAGTTCACGGGCCAGCACCGCGTATTTGAAGCCCAACCGATATTCGGCATAGCGGTGGCCGATCAGCACGCCAAACCAGCCCATCGCCGACGTTGAGGCGCCGGTAATGCCGTGTTCCAGCGTCAGATGCAGCATCTGGCACAGCAACATGAAGTGCAGGCGTGGGCTGATGAAGCTGGCGGACAGACCGGCACGGGCCAGCAAACTCATCGCGGCTTCCGTTTCAGGATTAGCCATGAGCGGCAATTGATTGAAAATCGCGGCCGGGCTATCACCGATACGGGCGTGGAGCATTTTCCAGGCTGTCTCGCATTCCGCATCGTCGGGGTGCCGGTTAAGCGTAATGCCGGATACCGTCAGCCAGCATAATGCGGTCTCCAGCGCCAGTGGGTTATCCGATTGGCGCATATGCACTTCCGCCAGCAAATTGGCCGCGGAGATTTTTTCCGCCAACCCGCCAGGCGAACCCAGCAACCGGTCGCTCAAATGCCGCGCCGCGACCAGGTTACCCAGTAAAAACGCGCATTCGGCCTCTTCCAGCTCCAGCGCGAAATCGGACGCGTTATCAGACGCGGGGCCGCCGAGTGCACGGGCGGTCTGTAAGTATCGCTGTGCAGAGAGGTAGTCACCGGAACGCTTCGCGCGCTGGGCCGCCAGCATGCTCAATTCACGGAACATTTTGCGCTGTGGCGGCGGCTGTACGCAGTCAATGGCTGCGGACACATGGTGAATGGCGCGGAACAGCATCTCATTGCCCGCCGCCTGGCGTGAAGCTTCGGCCAGCAGACTTGCCGTCGTGAGGTGCAAGTGCCCCCGTTCGCCGGCATCCAGCAGGGCGAAGGCCGCTTCCTGCACGCGATCGTGGGGGAAGGTGTAGGTGTCGGCGGACAGGGTAATCAACTGGGCGATAACCGCAGGGTGCAGTTGATAGCGGATATCCGTATCTGAGAGGTTCAGGACGCGGCTGATGGTGCCAAGCTCACCGCTGCTACCCAGGCAGGCCAGGCTGCCCAATAGCTTGCGGGTTTCTTCGGGCATTTTCTCCAGTTGCTGCAATACCAGCCCGACGACGTTTTCGGTGTAATGACGAGCCTGAATGGTCGGCACGTCGTAATACCACTTGCCTTGATACTTGTTGTGCGTCACCAGGCCGTCATCGACGATGCGTTTGAAAAACTCATGCACGAACAGCGGGTTGCCGCCGGTTTTTTCATGTATCAGACGAGCGAGGTCGAGGGTGTCGGTCGAGCGCCGCTGGAAGACGTCGGCCAACCAGCGAGCGACGGCTTTAACCGAGAGCGGCGCCGGTATGATGTCGATTTTACGTTGAGCCGCATCACGAAGACGGCCCAGCGCCTCAGACACCGAAAGGTTGTCCGTTGAAGAGGGATCGCGCAGGGCCACCACCAACAGCAACGGCAGGGCATCGCTGTTTTTAAGCAGATACTCCAGCACCTGCAAGCTGGCGGCATCGATCCAGTGGATATCGTCAATCAGCAACACCAGCGGACAGCCGGGGGTGGCAAAGGTATTGACCAGGCTGACTATCATAAGATTAAAACGGGCCCGGGCATCGGTCGACAGCGAGTCGGGAGCCTGCCGGGATTTTCTCTCCAGCAACAGGCCCAGTTCCGGTACCAGGTTAATGGCCAACCCCTCGTAACCGTCCAGCGTGCGCGCCAGGCGGGTTTTCCATAGCGCGACATCTTCTGCCGGCAATCCCAGCAGTTTCAGAGTCAGCGTCCGGAAGGCGGAGGTCAGCACGCCATAAGGCAGCGACGACGAAAACTGGTCGACTTTACCCACGGCCAGCAGCGTGCGCCGGTTTTTCAGCTCTTTTAACGCTGAGGCGATCAGCGAAGATTTACCGATGCCAGAAGGCCCGCTGATGACCGCAAGCGCGTGGGTTCCGCTCTGATTAACCTTGTCGAACGCGGCGATAAGCTCGCGGCCCTGTGGATGTGGGGTGTACAACGTATCGGCGAGATGAAACTCAGGTGCGCGATCCTGCAATCCGGGAGGAAAGGGCATGATGTCATTGTCACTGGTCAAAGTGGCCTGACAGCGACGCAGGTCTGCGACCAGCCCGTCGACCGTCTGGTAACGGTTATCGGGCGACTTGGCCAACAGCCGCAGGACCAGGGTTGAAAGCATGGCCGGTACCTGTTCGCGCAGCAGATGAGGCGGACGTGGCTCCGAAGCGATATGGTGATGTGTCCACTCTTCCAGGCCGCCTTCGCTGAGGTCGAAGGGCAAAGAGCCGGTCAGCAGCTCATAAAAGACGATGCCAAGGCTGTAGAGATCGCTGCGGCTGTCCACCGATCTTTGCGTGCGCGAGGTATGTTCGGGTGACATATAGGCGAGCGTGCCGCCAAAAAACGGCAGGCGGGTCTGTTTTAACTCTTCCGCAGTGCCCGTCGTCAGACCAAACCCGGCAAGGCGGCATGAGGCATCTTCCTGGATAAAGATATTGCCCGGCTTGATATCGCCGTGGATCAGGTTGTGCCTGTGCATCTGGCGCAGTGGGGCACATATCCGGATGGCAAGCTCCAGAAAGCTGGCAATGCAGGCCATCGGCTGCCCCGTGATGCGGGCCAGGGAGTCAAAGGCAAAAGACGGATAAACCAGCGCGTACCGGCCACGATACTGCGTGCAGGCGGCGGGTTTCACCGCCCAGGCGTCGGACAGATAGGGGCGCAGGATGAATTCATTTTTCAGCAGCCGGGTCGCGTCCGCTTCCGCCTCATCGCTGACCGCCGTGGCGAGGATGAAAGCCCCGTTCGAAAATGGGTGCCGCCCGTTCATCCAGACGATGCAACCCTCCTGAACCAAGGGGGTAAAAATGACATCGTCCTTAAATGCAAAAAACTGCCCATCCTGAAAATCAGGAAGGGCAGCCCGGTCTGGCGGTATCAGCGGGTCATTCATTCGGGTCTCTCGCAGGAAGCGGTCTTGTCATCAGGCGTTTTTATCGCCTCTCAATGCGTGTTGTATCAGGCCCAGGAGCGTATCGATGTCGATAGGCTTACGCAAAAAAGCAACGGCGCCGAGTTTAAGGGCTAGCCGTTGCATATTTTCATCACCGTGGCCGGATATAAATATCACCGGTGGCGGCGTTGCGTAAGTCTTTATTTTTTCATAAAGCTCAACGCCACCCATTCCTTTTAGCTTGATGTCGATAATGACCAACGAAGCGTCTGACAGCGCGGTTTTTTCGTTTAAAAACGCCTCTGCGGATTCAAAGGCGCATGTCGCGTAACCGTCCGACTGCAGCAGGTTGATTAACCCGCTGCGGACAGAACGTTCATCATCGACAATAGCAATGCGCTGCGGCAGCATCATGCTGAAATTCCTTTGGCAAATTATGACTAAAGCGGAGGGTCCTCTGTTGTCGTCTGGGGCTTGGCCGGCGGAGTTCCGCAGATTTTGGGGACGCACTCATGGCGAAACCACGCCAGCGTCAGCGGTTGCCGATTTATAAGCCGCCGGGTGACCGGGATGATCTGTTCGCCGATCAGCATCCCCAACAGGCCCAGCAGGGCAATAACCGGCGGTGCCGGTGAATGAATATTCAATGCGGCATAGATAATACCGGCCAGAAGGCCGATGGCCAGCGAAACAAGCCATGCTTTCATTTCAGTCCCCTTTCGCAGAGCAGGTTACAGTGGAAGAGGCTGCCGCGCCGGGCTGCGCCTGACAAAGCTGAATGTGGGCGGTCTGCTCAGGTTGCAACGCCTGTACCGTCAAACGCTCTCCCGCCAGCATTCCCAGCAGGCCCACCAACGCCAGTGCCGGGGGGGCCGGCGAGCGGACCTTAAGCAGCGCATAGATCAGGCCAATGAGGACGCCGGCGGCAAGGGACATTAATCCTGCGCTCATCATTATCTCCAGTACAGAAGCCGGCCGGGTTCTCTGCCGGCCGGCTTCCCGAGGTTAGCGGGCGGCGACCGGCGCCAGAGTGCGGTGTTCGCTCTTCTGACGAGAAGGCGCTTTGTGCACCATGGTATAGGCATAATCCACGCCCATGCCGTAAGCGCCCGAATGCTCTTTCACGATATCCATCACCGCGTTATAGGTCTCTTTGTGCGCCCAGTCACGCTGCCATTCCAGCATCACCTGCTGCCAGGTTACCGGGATCACGCCTGCCTGAATCATGCGCTGCATGGCATAATCGTGCGCTTCTTTAGAGGTGCCGCCCGACGCGTCGGCCACCATATAGATTTCATAGTCGCCTTCCAGCATGGCGCACAGAGCAAAGCTGTTGTTGCAGACTTCGGTCCACAGACCGGCAACCACCACTTTTTTCTTGCCGTTGGCGGCCAGCGCGTCACGCACTTTCTGATCGTCCCACGAGTTCATTGAGGTCCGCTCGAGGATGTCCTTGCCGGGGAACACGTCCAGCAGTTCCGGATAAGTGTTGCCAGAGAAACTCTCGGTTTCAACGGTTGTGATGAGGGTTGGAATGTTGAATACCTTCGCGGCTTTCGCCAGGGCAACGGTGTTGTTTTTCAGCACCTGGCGGTCAATCGACTGCACGCCAAAAGCCATCTGAGGTTGGTGGTCGATAAAAATCATCTGGCAGTTGGCAGGCGTAAGGACTTCGAGCTTAGAGGTTGTCATAAAAATACCCTTGGGATGAGGTTAAAAGTAACAAGGTCGTCACGCCGTTGGCGCAGCGACAGAGCCGAAAGCTACCGGGTGGTAAACGCTATCAACGGATTGAATGTTAGGCGGGAGGCGGGGGCAAAACTATTATCTGTTGGTATAACTAACCTTTCGTATACCTATACTTTGGTATATCTATCCCTTTGTATAACTGGTCTTTTCTCATTCCTATTCCATAATCCTTTCAATTCGCGTCGCTCTGAAGGGCCGCGTACGTTGTGTCCGGCGGCCTTCTGCCTGAACCGGACGTCACAGACAGGAGGATCTATGGTTTCGCTGGGCAAAGCTGATTTGATACTGGTTAACGGGCAGTTTCATACTGTCGATCGCGAGAATCCACTGGCGGAAGCCGTGGCGATCCGCGAGGGCAAATTCCTTGAAGTCGGTACCGTCGCCGAAGTGATGCAGCACCACTGCGAAGGCACGAAAGTGGTGGATCTGAAGGGACACACTGCGGTGCCGGGGCTTAATGACTCACACCTCCACCTGATCCGCGGTGGCCTGAACTACAACCTTGAACTGCGCTGGGAAGGCGTGCCGTCACTGGCGGATGCCTTGCGGATGTTGAAAGATCAGGCGCTGCGCACGCCATCGCCACAATGGGTGCGTGTGGTGGGTGGCTGGACGGAGTTCCAGTTTGCCGAACGCCGCATGCCAACGCTGGATGAGATCAACGAAGCCGCGCCGGACACGCCGGTGTTTATTCTTCATCTTTACGATCGCGCGCTGCTCAATCGCGCCGCACTGAGAGTGGTGGGCTATACCAAAGACACCCCCAATCCGCCAGGCGGCGAAATTCAGCGCGACGGCAACGGCAACCCGACCGGCATGCTGATTGCGCGCCCTAACGCCATGATCCTCTATGCCACACTGGCCAAAGGGCCGAAGTTGCCGCTGGAACAACAGGTGAATTCGACCCGTCAGTTCATGCGTGAACTGAACCGTCTGGGCCTGACCAGCGCCATCGATGCGGGCGGCGGCTTCCAAAACTACCCGGAAGACTACCAAGTGATCGCCGAGCTGCACGAGAAGAAGCAGATGACGCTGCGCATCGCTTACAACCTGTTTACCCAGCGGCCGGGGCATGAACTGGAAGATTTCGAAAAATGGACCGACATGCTGACGCCGGGCCAGGGCAGCGACTTCTTCCGCCATAATGGCGCAGGCGAAATGCTGGTGTTTTCCGCCGCGGACTTCGAAGACTTCCTGGAACCGCGCCCGGATCTGGCGCCGGGCATGGAAGACGAGCTGGAGCGTGTCGTACGCCACCTGGTCGAGCATCGTTGGCCATTCCGCCTGCATGCGACCTACAACGAATCCATCAGCCGCATGCTGGACGTGTTTGAAAAAGTCAACCGCGAGATCCCGTTCAATGGCCTGCACTGGTTCTTTGACCATGCAGAAACCGTAACTCAGAAAAACATCGATCGCATCAAGGAGCTTGGCGGCGGCATTGCCGTGCAGCACCGCATGGCCTTCCAGGGCGAATACTTCGCCGAGCGTTACGGCATTGAGGCTACCCGCCACACGCCACCGGTGGCCCGCATGTTGGAAACCGGCGTGCCGGTGGGGCTGGGAACGGATGCAACCCGCGTGGCCAGCTACAACCCGTGGACGGCGCTTTACTGGCTGGTTTCCGGCCGCACGGTGGGCGGCATGCAGATGTATGACGCCAATGCGCGTCTGGATCGCGATACCGCGCTGATGCTGTGGACGCAGGGCAGCGCCTGGTTCTCCAGCGAGCAGGGCAAAAAAGGGCAGATCAAAGTGGGCCAACTGGCGGACATGGCCGTGCTCAGCAAGGATTACTTCTGCGTGCCTGAAGAAGAGATCAAGGGCATCGAATCCGTGCTGACGGTGGTCGGTGGCGACATCGTTTATGCCGCCGGCACGTTCGGGCCGTTGGCGCCGCCGTCCATTCCAGTGTTGCCGGACTGGTCACCGGTGGTGAAGGTGCCGGGTCACTACCGCAGCGCACCGCCGGTAGCGAACGCGCGCGTCGGCATGATGTCACAGGCGCATCACTGCAGCGGCCCTTGTGGGGTGCATACCCACAATCATGATATTGCCCGCGGCTCCAGCGTACCCGTTGCAGATGACAATGCATTCTGGGGCACGCTCGGCTGCAGCTGCTTTGCGTTTTAATCCTATGAAAACGTCATCTGCATTTTTCATCGCGCCCCGGATCGATCTGGGGCTGTTCTTCCTGCGCCTGACCGGCAGCCTGCTCTTGTTGCATGTGCACGGTTTGCCGAAGGTGTTTAATTTCAGCGAAGAACTGACACGCATCGAAGATCCTTTTGGTTTCGGGCCATACATGAGCCTGTTGCCCGCCATTTTGGCTGAAGTGGTCTGCCCGGTGTTCATTATTCTGGGGTTCGGTACGCGTATCGCCTGTCTGCCCATTATCGGCGTGCTGCTGGTGGCGATGCTGTTCGTGCACCCTGGCTGGTCCATCGCCGAAGGGCAGTTCGGCTGGCTGCTGCTGATCATCTTTACCACGCTGGCGATAACCGGGCCGGGTAAATGGCGTATCGGTGCAGACAGGCCGCTGGAGAGGCGTTATGACGCAGATTAATGATATTCACAGCATCACAGTTGAAGCGCTGAAAGAGGTGCCGGCGGCGAACGCATCGCCGTGGCAACCGCTGCGCCAACGCGTGTTCCGCATGCTGTGGATAGCCACCGTCGTTTCCAATATCGGTTCATGGATGAACGATATCGGGGTGAACTGGACCATGCTGACGCTCAGTGCCGATCCGCTGTCCGTCGCCATGGTCCAGGTGGCCAGCAGCTTGCCGATGTTTCTGTTTGCGCTGCCTTCCGGGGTGATGGCGGATATTGTCGATCGCCGTAAATACCTGCTGTTTTCGCAGGTCTGGGTGTTTATCGCCGCGGCCGGGCTGACCCTCTTGTCGGTGACGGGCCACGTCACCCCCGGGGTGTTGTTGGTTGCGGCCTTCCTGCTGAGCGCCGGCGCGGCCATGAGCTCGCCGCCATTCCAGGCCATCGTGCCTGATTTGGTCAGCAAAAATGAGATGGGGCCGGCCATTGCGCTCAATTCATTGGGCATCAACATCAGCCGCGCCATCGGCCCGGCGTTGGGCGGGCTGATTCTTTCCTTCGCCGGCCCCTGGATGGTGTTTTTGCTCAACGCCATCTCGGTGCTGGGCGTGGCCTGGGTGCTCTACCGCTGGAAGGCGGAACCGAGCGTTCAGCGCCTGCCGCCCGAGCACTTTTTCTCCGCCGTGCGCGCCGGGTTTCGCTATGTGCATGCCGCACCGGTTTTACGCAATGTGCTGGTTCGTACGGTAGCTTTTTTCACGTTCGGCAGTGCGGGCTGGGCTTTGCTGCCGCTGGTAGCGCGGCGTGAACTTGGGCTTGGCCCGGGCGGTTACGGGATCATGCTGGCCTTTATCGGCGTAGGGGCGATTTTCGGTGCCGTGTTGCTGCCTCGCTTGCGTAAGTCCTTCAACCCGGATCGGCTGATGGTGCTGGCAAGCCTGCTGTTTGCCGTCACGATGCTGGCGCTGGCGTTTGTCCGTAACGTCTGGCTGCTCAACGCGTTTGAATTTTTCACCGGCTTTTCCTGGATAGCGGTGCTGTCTACGTTGAACCTCGGCGCACAGCGCAGCGCGGCGAAATGGGTGAAAGCACGCGCGTTGGCGGTGTATCTGACCGTCTTCTTCGGCTCCATGACCGCCGGCAGCGCCATTTGGGGGCAGTTGGCCTCGTATTTCGGCATTCCCGTTTCGCTGTGCGTGGCCGCGTTGGGCATGGTGTTGGCCAGTACCACGGTTTACCGCTGGCGTTTGGACCAGGATCCCGACCTGAATCTGGACATCAGTACGGAGCAGGGAGCCACGCCTGAGCTGGATGTGCGCCATGACCGTGGGCCGGTGATGGTGAGCTATGAATATTTGGTTACGGCAGAGGATGCGCGCGCCTTCACGGTATGCATGCAGGATATGCGACGCGTCAGGCGGCGCGGCGGCGCCATCAACTGGTCTGTGTATGAGGACATTCTTCAGCCCGGCGTTTTTGTCGAGACGTTTGTGGTCGGTTCCTGGATGGAGTACCTGCGCCAGCAGGAGCGTTACACCGTCAATGACCAGAAAATACAAAACCGTATTTGTGCCTTTCATCAGGGCGAAACACTGCCGCTGATCCGTTACCTGGTGGCGCCGGTTTAACCGGGTCCGTCAGTCTCTGAGTTTATTAAACCCACTGCCAAGAGGTCTGTTATGAGCACGATTAAAACGAACGACGGTACGCAGATTTACTACAAAGACTGGGGAAAGGGGAAGCCGGTGCTGTTCAGCCACGGCTGGCCATTGGACGCGGATATGTGGGACAGCCAGCTAAACTTTCTGGCTGAACGCGGCTATCGTGCCATTGCGTTCGACCGTCGCGGTTTTGGCCGTTCAGATCAGCCCTGGACCGGCTATGACTACGACACTTTCGCATCGGACATCAATGAACTGATCACGCAGCTTGATCTGCAAGACGTCACGCTGGTGGGCTTTTCCATGGGCGGTGGCGACGTGGCTCGCTACATCGGCCGCTACGGCAGCGCGCGCGTGGCTGGCCTGGTGCTGTTAGGCGCGGTTACGCCGATGTTTGGCAAAAGCGCAACGCATCCGCAAGGCGTGGACTTGTCCGTTTTCGAAGGGATCCGCAGTGGGTTGCGTAAAGATCGCGCCCAGTTCATCAGCGATTTCAACGTGCCCTTTTACGGCATCAATGCCGGCCAGACGATCTCTGAAGGCGTATTGACCCAGACCCTGAACATTGCTTTGCTGGCATCGCTGAAGGGGACCATCGAGTGCGTGACCGCGTTCTCGGAAACCGACTTCCGTGACGATATGCTGAAGATTGATGTGCCTACGCTGGTGATCCACGGCAGCAACGATCAAATCGTTCCTATTGATGTCACCGGTAAAGTGGCCGCCGAAACGATCCCTGGCGCTGAACTGAAGGTGTATGACAATGCGCCTCACGGCTTTGCCGTAACGCATCAGGACCGGTTAAACGACGATCTGCTGGCGTTCTTGCAAGCTCGTTAAGCAAAATGGCTCATGTGCGGGGTTCCCTGTATGCCTGCACATGAGCCGATTTGTCAGGATGCTTTGGATTTACTGAGATTTAACCGCTCGGCATGACGCACCAAATCCGCGAGAGAACGCACCTGCATTTTATCCATCACCCGGCGACGATGTACCTTGACCGTAATTTCACTGACGCCCAGCTCTGCGGCAATCTGTTTATTCATCAAGCCTTTAATCGTCAGTTCCAGCACTTCTTGTTCGCGCGGCGTCAGCGTGAGGTGCCGCTGTTTCAGTTCGTAATGCTCGCGCAACTGATCTGAATTTTCCGCGGCCAGATTGAGGGCTTCCTGAACCGCCTTGAGCAGATCGTCGGAAGCGACGGGTTTGGTCAAAAACTCATGTGCACCGGCTTTCATCGCCTGCACCGACAGCGGGATGGTGCCGTAGCCGGTAAGGAAGATCACCGGCATTTCCCGGCCGCTTGCTTTCAGCGCATCGGTTACCGCGAAACCATCTCCGCTCGGCATGCGCATATCCAGAATGATACAGCCGGGTATGGCGGGAAAGGCATGTGTAAGAAAGGCCTCTGCGCAGTCAAAATCAACGGCATTGTAGCCGGCAGAGTTTAACAGCCTGACAATAGATTGCCTGACCGAATGGTCATCATCGACGACATAAACGACATGTTCCATAGCTTGCCTCTGCAATTACGCCCTGAAACCGGGCATGTACCCAAGGGAATCCCACGCAGTCCGCCCGTTCTTCGGCCGGCAAATGCGCTCATGCTACCCCCCTAATTAACCCGATCCGGATGTCAAAATGAAGACATGGCGGGGGATAATCAGGCTGCTCTGCGCCGCAGGCCATTCAGGCTGGGGTTACACCTCAATGAAAAAGATAAAGACTTGTAGTTTAGACGATGAACACAGAGCGATCATATCAGTGCGAAGGTCTGCTCATCGGTCAGCAGACCGGCTGAAATGATAAGCCAATTGAGAATAAAATGATCATTTTTATGTGAAAAATCATGTCATTATAGCTATAGCATGTTCTTGCCGTAAAGGTGTTTGCTTATAGCTGAGGGTGAAAATGCAGATAAGCTGTCGGCTAGCCAGAACAGCTAAATTTCCCGCGGCATCAATCGGTTCCAGGGCCCCTCAGGGAAACAACTTGAACGCTATAAATCTCATGCGATACTGTATAAAAACACAGTCATGTAAGGTTGTTCATTATGATGTTTATTTCCCCTGCCGAAGACAATAAAACCACGCCGGCACTGCCGCTGTTTGCCGATCCCGTGGCTTGCGGTTTCCCTTCTCCGGCGCAGGATTATGTGGAGGCCCGGCTGGATATCGGCAAACTGCTGGTGCGGCACCCCAACGCCACTTACTTTGTGCGCGCCAGCGGCGATTCGATGGTCGAAGGCAACATCAAGGATGGCGATCTGCTGATCGTCGACAGTTCACTGCGGGCGGAGCACGGCAACATTGTCATCGCCGCCATCGACGGCGAGTTCACGGTGAAGAAGTTGCAGCGCCACCCCGAGCTGCGGTTGCTGCCGATGAACCCGGCCTATGCGCCGATCGTCTTCGGTGACGAAGACGCGCTGGAGATCTTCGGCGTGGTCACCTTTATCGTCTATGCTGCGCTGTGAGTGGGAAATTAAAACCCCGGGCCTGGACGACCTGCGCATCAAACCAGAAGGTCAGCGTTCTGAACCTGCTGGCGGCCCAACGTTCTATTTACTCAACAAAACCCCGCGATAGATAAAATTGAGAGCGCAAGCCGTGGTTTGATGTAACACAACGACATGTGAACTGGCTTGCATTTTCAACTCCCGTCACACTTTATAGTGAGTTCCATTGTAAGGGAGACGCATTAATCATCATGGCATCCATTAAAGACGTAGCAAAAAAAGCCGGGGTCTCTACCGCCACCGTATCGCGGGTTTTAAATAACCACCCCAGCGTAGTGGCAGAAACACGCAAGGCGGTGCGTGATGCGATGGATTATCTTTGTTATGTGCCAAGCAAGAGTGCTTTCCAACTTAGCGGCAAATGTTCCGGGTTGATTGGCGTGGTATTGCCTAATCTGGTTAACCCTCACTTCTGTGAGCTGCTGGCGACATTTGAAGAAGAGGCCAGATACATTGGTAAGTCGGTTATCGTTAAAACGCATCAGAATCAACCGCAGCAGGATAAGCAAATTATCCATACCTTGGTCGGCATGGGGATCGACAGCCTGCTGTGGGTACCGACAGAAGTGGAGGCTGAACTCTCTGAGTGGTTAACGATCACCAACATTCCGGTGGCAGTCGTAACGCAGGTTTCCCGTTTTTTTAACTCCGTATCAATTAACCAAGGTAAAGGCGCGGAAAGCATTGCGGAACATTTCATGCAAACGGGGCATACCTCATTGGGTTTTGTTGCTCAGGAAGGTGTCGATAATCGAAAAGTGTCTTCCTACAGTAAAAAAATCAGCAGCCATGGTCTGGCTCTAGCCAAAGAGAACCAGTTCTGGATAACCAAAGGTGTGGGAGAAAAAATATCAGGCCATATAAATATACTTGATGTCATCATCGAAAAATTAACGAAGCAGCATAAAACCTGTTCCTGTCTTTTGGTTTATAACGATGTCGCCGCCAGTTATATTATTGATGGGTTAAAAGAAAAAGGCGTTGCGGTACCCCAGAATATTGCCATCGCCAGCTTCGACAACACTTTATTGGCGCAAACAAAAAAGATCACCAGCATGGCACAACCGATAAGCGAAATTGCTCATCTGGCCTTTCAAATGGTGAAAAATCAAGTTAGGCAGGAAAGTATCGAAATGCATGAAATTGTCTCACGATTAATTATACGAGAGAGCAGCGTTAATATTCACATCACTACCCTGTAATTCGATTCAGGTTTAGCCAAGGTGCAACTGTTTGCGCCAGGGATTCCTTTTAACAAAAAACGATGAAAGCGCTGGCGTTGATGGCTGGAACACGGCCCGTGCTTTGTATTCATGACTGCGCAATAAAGAGGTGGGTTTATGTCTGCTACCGCAATAGAAAAGCAAAGCGCTTACGAAAAGCTGAGCCTGAAAGAAAAGGTGGGGTACGGTATGGGGGATGCCGGATCCTGCATGATTTGGAGCGTGCTGGCGCTGTACCTGACATGGTTTTATACCGATGTGTATGGCTTGGACCCTGGGATTGTGGGCACATTATTTCTGGTCATCCGCATTTTTGACGCTTTTAGCGATCCGGTCATGGGTGCTATTTGCGACCGCACCAAAAGCCGCTGGGGTAAATTTCGGCCCTGGCTGTTGTGGATGGCGCTGCCGTTTGGTCTGGGTGCCGTTGTGATGTTCACCACACCAGACCTGAGCATGAACGGAAAAATCATTTATGCATGGGTAACTTATCTGGTGATGTCGCTGATCTATACGGCGATCAATATTCCCTATTGCTCGGTAGCGGGCGTCATTACATTGAACCAGAAAGAACGCATGGGTTGTCTGTCATGGCGTTTCTTCCTGAACGGCCTGGCGACGCTTATCGTCTCTTCTTCCATCCTGCCCCTGACCGACTGGCTGGGTAATGGCGACCGGGCTTCCGGTTTCCAGATGACGATGATGATCATGGGCGGCGCTGCGACCTTAATGTTCCTGTTCTGCTTCTCCAGTATCAAGGAACGCGTCGTTTCGATTAAAGCCAACGACAGCTTAATGCGGGATCTGAAAGACATCGCCAAAAATGACCAATGGCTACTGATGATTTCGATTACCTTCCTGAACGTCTTCCCGGCTTTTATTCGCGGTGCGGTCACTATCTATTACGCCACCTACGTAATGCAGGCCTCGGTAGGATTTATCACCTTTTTTATGGCGCTCGGCGTCGCCAGCAATATGCTGGGTAGCGTGATTGCCAAGCCGCTCACCGATCGCTTCGATAAAATAAAATTGTTCCGCATTATCAACATCATTCTCGGCATCCTGTCCTTTGCGTTATGGTTTGTCGACCCGAAATCGCTGACCCCGCTGTTAACGCTGTTTATCGTCATCAATATTTTGCATTTAATCCAGTCGGGCCCCATTCTGTGGGCAATGATGTCCGACGTTGACGACTACGGCGACTGGAAATTCGGTAAACGCCTGACCGGTATCTCCTTCGCCGGCAACCTGTTTATGTTGAAAATGGGGCTGGCGGTGGCCGGCGCGATCGTTGCCTGGATACTGTCGTTTACCGGGTATATTGCCAATAAACCGGCACAGAATACGGAGACGATTCAGGGCATTATCATGATGTTCTCGTTACTGCCCATGGTGAGTTATTTCATCAGCGCGTTTATGGTGCGCTACTTCAAGCTGAATAATGCGCTCCTCGAAAAAATCAAAGTCGATCTTGCAAAGCGTGAGCTGGAGAACGGTCGGGGTCAATCACTGGAATATAAAGACGTTCCTGTCCTTTAATGTCATCTTATAAGAGGTTTAATAAATGGCGAGTGAAAATTACTACGATGTAACAGAATGGCATGTGGGTAATCCGTATGAGGATATTGGCGAGGTAATTAATAGCATTATCGCGGATGTTAAAAGCAGGCAAACGGACGTTGATATTAATGAAGGTGGTAAGCCAGGCGCCGTTATCTATATTCCGCCAGGTGACTATCATCTTACTACGCAGGTGGTTATTGACATCAGCTATTTGAAAATTGCGGGCTCTGGTCATGGTTTCACCTCTTCCAGCATTCGTTTTAATACTCCGGAGAGTGAGCTGGCAAACTGGCACGAAGTGTGGCCGGGGGGCAGCAGAATACAGGTGGGCATATCGTCGGCGGCGGGCGATGAGGAGTATGCAGGAGCCGCATTTTATGTTCAGCGTGATGGCGCACCCCGAATTAGCTCGGTAGAGTTTGCTGACTTTTGTATTGATGGTTTACATTTTTTGGATGATGGCTCAGGAAACAATGATCCAGAAAATAGCTACACAAACGGGAAAACAGGTATTTATATTGCCAGTGCTCAAGACTCATTCCGGATTACCGGTATGGGAATGGTGTATTTGGAGCATGGGGTGACTATTTATAATGCAGATGCGCTGGATGTTCATGATAATTTCATCGCTGAATGCGGCAACTGTATAGAGCTACGGGGTTCGGGGCAGGCGTCAAAAGTGACCGATAATCTACTAGGCGCTGGTTATAAAGGCTACTCAATTTATGCTGAGAATTTTGGTGGGCTATTAATTACGGCCAACAATATTTTCCCACGGGGTAAAAGCAGCGTCCATTTTTCTGGTGTCGTGCGCTCAGCTATCTCCAGCAATAGATTTCATTCATTTTACCCGGGAATGGTGGTGCTCCAGGGAAACTGCTCGGAAAATTTGGTTTCTTCAAATCACTTTTTACGTGACCGTGAACCCTGGCCTCCTATGCAGGCATACAACAATGGCTTGGATGATTTGTATGGCATTCTCTATATCAGTGGTGACAATAACTCTGTGATTGCCAATCATATTTCTGAAACGATAGGTACTCAGTATGTCACCCCTCCTGGCGCAACACCCGTAATAATACGTATCGCTTCGGGGCAGGGAAATTATATTTCTGGCAATCATATTGTTGCCACTACCGAAGCGTCGGAGGTGCAGGCTATAGCAACGGGTTCTTGTTTCGCTACGCAAGTGGGCGCTTTGCTGGCTACCGATCAATTGCAGGAGCTTGACGTGACCACCGTACTGATAGAAAACGAATCGGTTAAAAATACGGTTCTTGATTCGGGAAGTAATGCCCAGGTTGTTATGGACAAGGCTGTAAATGCATTCAGAGCCACGCCAATGCCAGGGGTATAAATCGTCTATTCAAAAAAGCCCTGCAAATAAGCAGGGCTAAGACTCTTATTGATATTACTCGTTTTTTATTAGTACCCGGTGCTGCCCAGCACCAGGTATTCACTATTTTGATCGGGTTTTCTGACGATCCTCAGCCCTGAGGGAAAATTGAAGCCACTTCACGGGCGGTATCGGCCAGGAGTTCGCCGTTTTTGTAACTCTCGGTCACTTCTCCATTCTTGCCGATGGCTGTTTTAGGCCGTTCAATAAACTGCCCCAGCGGAATCGCGTTCTCATCCAGTACCACCGCAAACGGAATTTTGACTTTATCGACACCAAAGTGTGCTTTAAAGACGGCTTCCGCCTTATCGCGCGTAACTATGCCCAAACGAATAGCCGGTGCTGAAGCGGCAACGGCATGGATAACGGGCAAGTTTTTATGGCAGTCGGGGCACCACATTTCGGCTGCAACCAGAATGCTGTACGAACCCGGAAGGCGCGACAGCTTACCGATGACATCGTCAGGCAATGTCCCTTTGGCAAGCGCCTCAAAATGCCGCAATGCCTTGCTGTCTTCTTCTGTTCCGCCGGCAACAAATTCGCTGTAACCCGATGCGGCATCAAGCAGTGCTTTGAAATCTTGCATGTATTCTCCTTAGGTATTAACTGGCACTCGGCATCACATAACTCGGGCAATGATAAAGGCCAATGGGATCTTTTTTGCAATTATTGCTGGGAGCGCCGTACCATTTTGGTGCCTGCTTCCCCGTAGCGATAAAGATTGCCATTCTACCTCAGCCAAACGAGGCGGGAGAATTTGTTACTATGAGACAGAGTCGAGGGTTGCCGTTTAGCGAGTGACGGGAGGGCGGTGGCTTGTGATACAACGGCCCGTAACGATTACCTAATTATATGGAGATAAGAATGAACAAATACACCCTCGCGTTATCTGCCGTGCTTATCGGCACGCAGGTTCAGGCTGCAACGCCTGCTGAGCTTCCCGCACCGGTCAAACAGCTGGAAAAACAAGGTATTGAAATCATCAAACCCTTCACCGCTCCCGGTGGGGTTCAGGGTTGGTTGGGAAAATATCAGGGAACGGGGGTGACAATTTATCTGACCCCCGATAAAAAACATGCCATATCAGGTTATATGTACGATGAGAACGGCAGTAACCTGAGCGAAAAAGTCATACAAGAGGAGATTTACATCCCTGCTGGCCGGGAGATGTGGCAAACGCTCTTAAAAGCGCCAGGCATCCTGGAAGGCAGCGATAAGGCAAATTGCCAGATTGTCGTGTTTGCCGATCCTTTCTGCCCTTACTGTAAAACGTTCAGGCAGGAAGTGCAGCCCTATATCAAAGACAATAAAATCGCCATGAAAACGCAGTTGGTCGCTGTCATGCAGCCCGACAGCGGCCGTTACGCGGCGGCGATATTGTCTGCTGATAACCCCGCGAAGGTGTGGCAGGATTTCGAACTGTCTGGCGGCAAAAGCAAGCCGGCACTCCTGGAAAAAACGCCGCAACCGATTTTTTCCCAGATCCAGTACAACCAGAAATTGATGGACGATCTGGGTGCCAACGGCACACCGGCGATTTATTATCTGAACCATGCCAACGTGCTTCAACAGATCGCCGGTCTGCCGGATAAAGAGCAAATGGCCAATCTTGTGGCTTGTAAATAGTTCGTATGCCGTTTGCAGGGTGACCACGGCTCAGATCACCCTGCGTTTTATCAGCCGTGTTGGCGCATAAAGCGTGAGCGCCAGGGTTTCAGCACCCAAAGGGCCAGTGCGGCGGTGATAAAATCAAAGGAAATCGCCATGCCAAAAACAACGTGCCATCCTTGCGTGTGCTGATAAAGCAGTGCCGCCAACGGGCCGCCAAAAATAGAACCGATCCCTTGCGACATGTACAGCCAGCCATAGTTGGCGGTGGCGTTTTGGCTGCCGAAGGTATCGGTTAATGTTGCAGGGAACAAAGAAAATATCTCCCCCCAACCAAAAAACACCACGCCGGAAAGTAAAACGAATAACAGCGGGTCCTCACGGCACATCAGCCACAGCGTCATTGCGACACCTTCGAGCGCAAAGGCGATAAACATGGTTTTTTCCCGGCCATAGCGGTCGGAAATAAAACCGAACAGCGGGCGAGTCAGCCCATTGGTGAAGCGATCGAGGGTTAACGCCAGGGGCAGCGCCGCCAGGCCAAAAACCACCGCCTGACTGATGCCAAAATCTTCCGCGAAAATAGCCATCTGTGACGTCACCATCAACCCAGAGGTGGACATCATTGCCATCATGACAAACATCAGCCAGAACAGAGGCTGACGCAGCATTTCTTTTGACGTGAACTGACGTTTGTTCTGCTCCAGCTTGGTGCTGGTCGGCTGTAAGTCAACATTGGCCGGTACTTTCAACCCTTGGCTGGCCAGAAAGCCCACAAGGGCAAAGAGGCCGCCGAAGACCATCATGGTCTGATCCAGCCCGTAGCTGCCCAGAGAAATGCTGATGGGAAAGGTGGTTAAAATCGCCCCCATGCCATATCCGGCAGCCACGGCACCGGCGGCAAAACCGCGCTGTTGCGGAAACCACTTGACCATCAACCCAACGACGCCGATATACACAATGCCGGTCCCCAGCCCACCGAGACAGCCATACACCAGATAGAGCTCAGTCAGGCTGCTGACCTGGGATGAAATAATCCAGCTAAATCCCGACAACAGCGTGCCGATGGAGATTAATATCCGTGGCCCAAAGCGATCGATAAGTTTGCCCTGGAAGGGCGAAAAGAAGGTTTGCAATATGATGAGCAGCGAAAAGGTGACCTGCAACGCGGGCAGATCAACGCCCAGTTTGGCCGACAGCGATTTGGTCAATAATGTCCAAACATATTGTGGGCTGGAAATCGCCGCCATACAGATCAATCCCAAAAGGAGTTGTGTCCACCGCTGATTACTTTTTTCTATTACTGACTCGCTGACTAGGGTCATTTAAATCTCCCAAGATATAAGTGTTGTGTCTGCCGATGCAGATGAATGAGCATTAAGCGTGCCAGAATAAAAAATAAATAATAAATCCTTTATTTAACAAGGTGATGGGTATTTTTATAATTTAATTTTAAAATTGGCTGGAAGGGGCGAGTGAAGATATTTCGCACGGGTATAGTGCACATGGACAAAGTTAGTGCGACATTAAGTAATGTAATTAATAGGTTAAGTATAATTTTTTCTGAATAACCTGAGATTAAATAGCTAACGAATATGCGTGTCGCAGTGGGCTGCCCCAGTATTTATAAGCTGGAGAAGGCCGCGGCAGATCCTGCTGAACTGGTTACAGCGTTTAAGCGGTGCTTGGCCGAGAGATACTTTGCTAACGGTTAGCATTGTCACGATATTAATCGCTATTTATTTCGTTGGGATTCTCCCTTTAACTCTTGGCAGTGTTTATTGATGGTTTTAAATTTTTATTTTTTCTCATCATTGTTAATTCTTTCGGCCGCTTGCTATGAATTAATAATGAGGCAAGGTACGTTGTCATCTTATGATAAGGGCTACTGGTTTAGGCTGATATATGATGAAAGAGATATTGTAAATAGCAGTAAAAACTGTTTTTTATACGGTGTGTTAAAGAGTGTCGCCAATCATAATAAGAAAACCCTCGTAGGCAGTGGCATATGTTTAACCCATGTTGTTCGACCGCAGAGGACAATACCATGCCAAAATTAATCACGCATTCCTGGAAAAACCATAAGGTTTCGCCGGACGAACCCACCATACCCGATCCTGTCGTCATGATTAAAGATGATGGCCATATCTTGATCATTGCCGATGCGGATACCGACGCGGATGGAAGCCCAGATGCAAAAGAGATCGATGCGACAGGCCAGATAGAAACCAGCCTTAGAAGAAAAAAGGATGGAACCGGTTGGCAGGGTGAGGGCGACTACGTCAATGCGCGTGTTATTCCTTACTATGTTATTCCAGGCAATTGGAAAGAGGTGACCGGTATAGACGTCAAAATGGGCGACCTGGCTAAGCTCAGCTATAAGGATCGTTTTGTTTATGCCATTTGTGCTGATGTTGGCGGCGATAAATACATTGGGGAGGCGTCAATTGCGGCTATTGAAGCGCTTGGGGGAAACCCATGGGGAAAAGGAAAGAAAAAGATAATCAGCGGATTAGACTATGGTGTCACATATGAAATTGTCGCAGGTTCGGCGAGTTTAAATACTACCCTGAATTTTGAAACTATCCAGGCATACGGTAGGACGTTATTCGGGTAAAACCTATTCTTTAGCACCCTCTGGAAGCCGGTAATAGCACCTCGTCATGCGATTTTGGCCCATCGCTAGCCAGGCGTGCCCGGTAGGTCAAATTTCACAGAAAATGATTGTCTTAGCGATTCACACCGCATCCTGCCGGCAAAGTTGCTTGCAGGGCGGTGATTTTTGTTTATCATTGGCTGTATATACATACAGTTAAGTTATGCATTATGAAAACGCCTCAATCCCGTTGCCCAAAACCCGATGCGATCATGCCGAACCCTTGCTATGGAGTGGCCTGACGATGTTTGCTCTGATGGACGTGAACAGCTTTTATGCCTCCTGCGAGACGGTTTTTCGGCCAGATCTTAAAGGTAAGCCAGTGATAGTCCTGTCCAATAACGATCTGAGTGGTGAGAAACGTTAGTTAATCCTATGCTGTTCACATCATCTAATTACTGATGGTCTGAGGCGTGATATGAGGCTTGTATTTGCAACAAAAGACCTGACCTTGGCTGGCCGTTCATTTGAGGGCTTTCCGTTGCTAATTGGATCAGATGGATGGCCAGTTCAGCCGGCACAGTCTTTCCTTTGGCACACCCTTATCGAGTCAGGGGAATCACTAAGCACTCTTACCTGGGAAGCGTATGGTCGACGTTTGTATGACTATTATGCTTTTCTGGAAGCCAATAATTTGGCCTGGAACGATGAAACTCCAGCTCATGGCCTCAGCGTTCTTTCGAGATACAGAGATTGGTCAATCGGCGAACTTGCGCTTGATCCTCGCACTGTTAACAACCGCCTGGCCTTAATCGTGAGGTTCTATCGTTGGGCGAAGCAACAAAACCTGATAAAGATGCTGCCCTTCAGTGAAAAAAGAGACCGGGTTGTTTCCCACTCCGGCCTTCTCAGCCATGCCACTCGACAAGGAAAAGAAGGAAGTAAGGTCTCAATAATGGTCCGCGGGCGGAAGCGTCTGACCAAATTATTGACTAAGGATCAAGTCAAAGTATGCCTTGCCTTAGATGCTGACCCAAGCCATCAGATACTGTTCCACCTCATGGTGCGAACTGGACTTCGCTCCTGTGAAGCCAGATCTTTTCCTCTCAAATATGTGTTTAATCCTAGGTTGAAGAATGGGCTGCGTCGTGGGCAGATGATAAGCGTTGCTCTTGATCCTTCAGATATGCAAATTAAGTATGATCGACCCAGAATCATTGATTTGCCTTGGTCACTAATGGAAGACATGTGGTCTTATTCCCTTCATCAGCGAGAGATGCGTAATTCCAGTGGCGATGGAAGTGCTACCGCGTTATTACTGACAAATGAAGGAAGGCAATACTCAAAAGATGCTGTCGTAGACATTATGAAGTCCTACGAACGCAAGTGCGGTTTCTATGTGCGCGCCCATATGCTGCGTCACACCTATGGAACTTATACTTTGCTTGCTCTTCGAAAAACTAAAGAATTTGAAGGTGAGCCACTAATGTATGTCAGAGATCGGTTGGGACATTCAGATGTTCAAACAACGATGATCTATTTGCATCTTATCAATCAACTGGAAGCTCAATCCGTTCTTGCGCATGAAGATGAAATTGACATGATGTTTATGGCCACCTCCATTAATCACGACTGAGGTAAATATATTGGCTCAGCAAAAGAACTATAAGGCAGCTCTGCAACCCGGCACTAAAAAATTAGAGCCTGCCGGAGAAAATATCAAAATTTACTTACCAAGAAACCCGAGAAAACACAGGCAGATTGATCATTCTCAATACCTAGGTCTAGGTTTCGACGCTTGGGCAATTCAAAGCATTCATGTTATCAGTGCGTTATTAAAAGGAGGGAACTTCTCTGTCGCCACTTTAATTGGATACTCTGTGACAGGATTGAGAAATTTTCTGAAATTTTTAAGTTTGGACTTAATTGAATCGCCACCTGCCACGCCAAACGCCCTAAAAAAACGCCATATAGAGCGTTATATCTCCTGGCTAAAAATTAAATACCCAAACGGCTCGACGGCCAAGAATTTTTATACAAGCTTTAAATCACTAGTCATTATTCTGGCGGATTATGGATTTATAGAAAACGTTCTTGACGATCTCATACCAGCTAATCCGTTCCCCAACAATGCGCAAAATACAAAAGACGCAGATCCGTTTACCATGGGAGAGATGCAAAGGTTGCTCAGTGCATTAAAGTGCGATTTTATTGATATCTATAAGGGCACGTTTCTTGGTAATGAAGCTGAGAAAATGACAGTGCTGCTGTTAATCACGGCTGCAAGGTCCGGTCTTAATACAACGCCATTATTAGAGATGGAGAGAGACGCTTTAACACCACATCCGTTTCTGCCAAATCTCAAACTAATTAACACTATCAAGCGTCGTGGCAAAGGAGCGCAGAGCAAAACAATACGTCAAACAAATCTGCTGGATGAATATAGCTCCATTCCACTTGATGGGGTTGCAGTTTTGAATAAGGCGCTTGCAATCAGCAAACCGCTTGTGGAGCTGGCATCAGAAGAGATTCGTTCATATATATGGTTATATCGCTCAGGACAACGTGGGGGGGAGAACAAAATTGCTGCTCTTACGCCCGGTACTTTATACGTGTGTAGCAAAAGTATTTGTGAGCGTCATGCACTCCAAGATGATCGAGGAAATAGACTAAATGTCACCCTTAGTCGTTTGCGGAAAACTATGGAAAGCCGCCTGTGGAAACTGAGTGGTGGGGACATTATTGAAGTGTCTTCGATCATGGGACATACCCCACAAGTTGCAGATAATCACTACTTGAAAATAAACGATGAAATCAAGACAGAGAGCGCTGCTTTCATTGGTGAGACTTTCCCTGATAAACTTCGTGGCACCACCATTACACCGACCCCATCAGGCGGTTGCAAAGACAGTCTTTATGGCAGTCTGGCGCCTATGGATGGCGTAAATCATTGTTCTGAGTTCATTCACTGTCTTGCTTGCCCTAGCTATGCAATTGTAGGAACTTTGGAGGATTTATACCGGCTGTTCAGCTACCAACAATTCTTATATGCCGAAATCAAATACTTTCTTACTGATGAGTGGGACGCATGGCGCAAGCGGCAGGTTAATTTTATTCGGTTGATAGATGATTTCACCTCCCGAAAGTTCGATCTTGCGTTGGTCTCGCAAGCAAAGACTAAAGCTGAATCCTCTCCACACTTGTTCTGGAGTAAAAAGATCGAGTTCATGAAGAAAAAACTAGGTGGTGAATTGTGAGCACAAGAAGCGCTAGTGCCATGTTGCAGGCATATGATGTCCTCATCTCCCAGCCAGTTACAGCTAATGGACTAAGTTCTGCAGAGCGGGATGCAATCGTCATCAGCGCTATCGTTAATGAAGATGGTGAAACGCTGGTTCTTAGTCGGTTTGGCGATTCGCAGTGGGATCTACGCCCGTTTTTTGATCAGGCAAACGTTTCTCATTCTTATAAATTTATCAACTGGGATATGAGCATGCCTCGGGCGCTCATTGATGACAGTAAAGCTGTTGCTTATGCTTGGTTTAAGAGAGGAATGCCTGGGTCTAAACCACCGATCGCTCGGGGCATCACTACTTTTGCTGTTGCCAGCGTGATGCCTTTTATTCGCTGGTTAAATAATTTGGGAGTTTCAAGTTTTGCAGAGATCATTCCAATCCATATCAGCAATTACGTTCATTATTGCAAAAGTGAGTTGAGATTAAGGCCTCTTCCGCTGTATGGCCGATTACGGATTATTGATTTTCTCTGGGTATTTTCTACCGATATGATGTTTCCTCTCAAAGGCTATCCCTGGGGGAGTTCAACATTATGGCGTATTTGCGGAATTGCCAATGTAAAAGGGTTAGAGGCAGAAAATAAAAGCGTTGGGCGAACGGATATCATTCCTCCTGATGAGCAATCCAAGATCTTCAATTATTGTGAAAAAATTGTCCAAGATATGAAGGCTGAGTTGTCTGTCAGTGGCATTGGATATCATCCTAGCGATGAACAGATGTCAATTCGTTGTAGAGATGCTGTACTATATATAGTTTCAATCACTAGCGGTATGCGCAATGACGAGGCTATTGGAATTGAGGTCGGTGCTTGGCGTAAGGAGTTAAAAAATGGCGTCACCTTTTACTGGGTAGCTACAATCGAGCATAAAACAGGCAAAGGGCGAGTCGAGTATCTTGTGCCGGAACTGACATTTGAAGCTCTGAGCCTTTTGGCAAAATATTCCGCACCTATCAGAAATGAGTTGGAGAAAGAGATTAGGTTGCTTGCAAAAAATCAGAATTTTTCGAATTCAACCGAACACATTCTTAGGCTCGAAAAAGCTCGCAAGGATTCGAAGAAACTATTTTTGGGACGAAACAGCCAAGGAGGAAAAATTAAGGAAGGCTATCACGTTGAAGCGCTTAGCGGCCAAGGTTCTAATGTTGCATTTGGCCGTTTAGCTAAAGCTGCTGGTAGCGATTGGCCGTTAAAGACACATCAATGCAGAAGAACATATGCAAGGTGTTTTGTGGAGTCCCGTATGGGAAGAACTTCGCTTATTTTTCTCAAGTGGCAGTTTAAACACAGCAGCATGAGCATGACCCAACTGTATGCGTCTAACCCGCAGCAAGACTTGGCACTTTTTGATGAAATCTTACAGCAGATGACAGAATACAAAATTGATTTGATCGAATCATGGCTCGATGAACAACCTTTAGCAGGTGGTGCAGGTGAAAAAATCGTCAAGATGCGAGCTATTCCAATCAAAGATAGGGCCGCATTGCTTGCTCAAACCGCCCCACATGCAAACATTCGTGCGACCGGACACGGCTGGTGTATTGCAACAGAGCGAGGTTGTGGCGGAGCTGGATTATACGAGGCAACACGCTGCCCAACATGTAAAAACGCGGTGATTGATGAGCTTTTCGCGGATACGTGGCAGGACATATACTGTCAACAGCAGGAGTTGCTCAAAATCGACGATGCTGGACCTGCTGTAAGACAGCGGGCAGAGCGCGATTTACAGGTTGCATTAGATGTCATCACGAGTTTAGGCCTGTGTCCTATCAATGACGATGCCGGCGAGGCTGAGAATGACAATTAAGTTCACTGGGCGGCAGCCTCCTGTCCGTTCGCGCTCAAAGACGCTAGATGTCCTTAATAAAGCTATCGATAACCTTGTCGAAGGTAACGCAAAGATTTCCATCGCCTCAGTTGCTCGAGCGGCAGGGGTTACACCCGGCCTCATCCATAACACCTACCCAGCGGTGGCGGAGAGAATTCGCATCATCATGGGCAAGTCAGTGCGCACCCAGCGTGATTCGAAACATCAGGCACTGATGGTTGAAAAGGAAAAAAATCGGGCTCTCCGTGTTGAGAATGGCCAGCTTTTAGAGGAGTTAGCCCGAATTGCTTCTGTAAATCAACGCCTGCTGTTCGAAATGTCCGAGTTGAGGGCAGTCTATAGTGGGGATGTTGTTTCCATTTCTTCCAAGCCCCCTAGATAGGCTCTATTAGCAGCCTATCTAGGGGGCTTAACATATCGTGTTTCATTCCCCATTCTGACGCCACGGAGACACGTTGGGATCACATGGTAGCCTTTAGAGCAGTTTCGGAGCTATGTGCCGCTATTAACCAATGACTACAGTGGTTTATCGACGGGAGATGGTATGAATTAATGCTTGATTCTGGTATAATTGCCAGTTGGGATTCTTACAGATTGCTGAGGGTCTTTATGTCTTATCGTCGTAAACACCGTGTTTTTTCCTCCCTTTCACGACGTAGTCGCCGTCAGAAAGTGATACGTATAAAAAACCTTATCTATAATGAGCGCCACCGCTGTGGTGGCATATTTTATGATGAGTGTGACTTTGCTCAGTTTGACGATGGGCCTGATCATATTTGGGAGTGGAGTGATATCTATTTCACCGGACTAGATCCCGCTGACTTTTGGAATGCGGAAATTATCACTGCACAGGTGGCTTTCAGAGATGCGTGTCACTCCCGTGCATTCGACGAAGCCTGCGAGATGTTAAGTGAGCAAGAGCGTGAAAATGAATTTAAAATAAATACATGCCCTAATTATAATTCGCAGGGGAAAATAATTAGTCATACATTAGTATACCGTGAAGCATGCAAATATGATATTTTCGGTGGGCTAGCATTTTTTGATTTCGTTGAGAAACGAGAAATTGAAATAGTGAGCAATGATCCTCCCGCTATTTACTGTGGTTGTGATTTTTTACCTAATTATGCGTATGGATTAGGGTTGCGAATGGTTGTTGATTCGCCTTATTTAAGTCAGCAAGTCATCGAAGGCGCTATCGCTGATTTTCGGGAGCGTGGTGAACGTGAGTGGCATTCATCAGAAGCTGTTTCTTTTCCTCGTGGCTTGCCTAAATAATTTCACCTCGCTACTGGTAAGTCTGAATAACGGGTTGTGTAAGCGGGGGAGTGCATCTCCCGTTTCATAGCCCAGGTTTTTTCAATACCCTGCCCTGCAAACCAGACCTTTCCTTTACCAGAGTTATTTAGTTTATCGATAGCCTCCATTAAAGCCGCACTGTTTGTTCGTGGAGCATTATCGTCAAATAAATTTAGCTGCGCTACTCCATTACTGAAAAAATCAGCCAACATAACTCCAGCTTTCATATATCGATGGCCATCAATCCATATCCTCTTCAGGGAATTTGTAGCCGAATTTATAATGTCACGGGTATCATTAGAAGGAGTCAATAGCTTCATGGATGCCTGATTTCCATAGTATGTTTCATTGTCGGCATGTGGGCTGGTACGAAGGAAAACACTGACGAAACGACAGAACTTACGCTCACTACGTAGTTTTTCTGATGCTCTCTCGGCATAGGCACAAATTGCCTGGTGCATATCTGAGTACTGAGTTATGCGACTACCAAAAGATCTACTGCAGATGATCTGTTTTTTTGCTGGTGCAAACTCTTCAAGTTCAAGACATTGTTCACCTCGAAGTTCACGAACAGTCCTTTCGAGAACAACATTGAAGTGTTTTCTTATTACCCATAATGAGCTTTCAGCCAAGTCAAGTGCGGTATTAATACCCATTGAATTAAGTTTCTTACTAATTTTCCGACCAATACCCCACACATCATCAACAGATATAAGAGCCAGTAATCTGCGCTGACGTTCAATATTCGATAAATCGACAACGCCATGAGTGCCACTCCATTTTTTTGCTGCATGGTTAGCTAACTTTGCTAATGTTTTTGTTTGCGCAATGCCAACCCCCACAGTTAACCCTGTATTTTTAAATACTTTATTTCTCATTTCATGGCCAAAGGAATTCAGGGAAGTATAATTTATCATCCCAGATAAATTAACGAAGGCCTCGTCTATTGAATAAACTTCGATCGAAGGAGACATTTCGATTAGCGTCTGCATAACTCGATCACTTAAATCGGCATAAAGTGCATAATTAGAACTGAAGACATGAACCCTAGAACTATATGTGTTGTTTTTTATTTTAAAAAAAGGCTCACCCATTTTTATACCGAGGTATTTTGCTTCGGCTGAACGAGAAATAATGCAGCCATCGTTATTGGAAACCACGACAACAGGCTTTCCCTGCAAGTCTGGCCGAAAAAGAGTTTCGCAAGAAGTATAAAAGCTATTTACATCTACGAGAGCAAACATATTTATTTATGCGCCTTAATACTGAAAATCACCACCCCAAATATTTCTAATTCATCTGCATTTTGAAATGAAATCGAAGAATAATCATGGTTGTGAGGTACTAGCTGTAGATAAGGATGAGTACGAAGTTCTTTCACGGTAAATTCACCTGAAACAGCAGCAATAACAATATCGCCATGTATGGCCGAAAGCGAGCGATCAACCACTAAAAGATCCCCATCACTGATACCGACGCCATGCATAGACTCCCCACTAACTTTTATGAAGTAAGTGGCACTCGGATGTCTTATTAGCAATTTGTTGAGGTCTAGTCTGTCCTCAACATAGTCCTGCGCTGGACTCGGAAAGCCACAGGGCACTTTCTCGGAGAAGAGAGGAAGCATGACTGGTTGAGAAGTCTCAGTTGGTCGAATGAACTGCATGATGTTGATCCTGATTAACTGTGTTTATATACAGTATTACTGAATGCGCCTAAGGATCAAGGAGCTTGTGAAGCGATTTATGAAAACGCTTGAAGTGTCTGATAATTTAGATGTGTGGTATCCAATATAGTTTTGTTGCTTTATTTAAATCCGGTTCAGCGAAACTCTAACACTCTAACGGTAAGTCACGTCGATTCCCTGCTCTTCGATGAAGAACCGGCTCTCACCGAGTTTATTGACAGGAGTTGGACGTGCATATGCGATAAGTACATCATAAAATAAAGTATTCTGCATAACCGTCATGCAATTTTTAGTTGCCAGTTCAAATATCTGAAAAGCGTGCCCCTGAATCGGAGTCCTGTCCATTCAGAAACAGGGAGCAGGCCAGCTACGAGAGCGTTGGTCAAGTATCCAGAACACAGGTGGCCCTTTAATGTCTGAAGAAATCAAAAATACTGCGATCACTGCTGCAGGCTATGTCTATCAGAACAGGCAGGGGCTGAAACTGCTGTGTGACTGGCTAGATGCGCCGACACGCTATACCCGAGTGAAATTTGAGTGCGACGACGAGGCTGTTGCTCCGACCGGGCTGGATGACATCGTCGCCGAGCGCCCTAACCATCTCGTTGACCTCCAGCAGGTGAAATATACTCCTAATCCTGCCGAGCACACCCTGAATTGGGCGTGGATGTTGGAGAGGACCGGAAAGACAGCACGATCGAGGTCGATGTTGCGTAAGTGGTTTGATGCTTTTGTTAAATTGGATTCTGCTCGCGTCGGAGAGCTATCGTTGAAGACCAATCGCCGACCAGATGCCGACATTGAGTCTTGCCTGACTGATGGAAAAATCGATTTATCCAAAGTTCCAGAGCCACGGCGATTAGAGGTTATCGCCGAACTCGGCGACGAAAAGAAATGCGAATTCTTTTTCAAGCAGTTGCAGATTGTTCACAGCGATAAGAGCTTCGAATCACTTGAACACGAGATCGATGCGCGATTGCGCTTGCACGGCACGCCAGAGGGAGTTGCGAACTTAAAAAACGTCGCCTTGAACTGGTCGATTCAGAAAAACTTTCCGCCGCCAGAAGGGTGGATTTCTCTGGAGCAAGTCCGCACTATTCTGCGGGCAATACCGCCGGCCCCCCTGCCGGAAGATTTTGTTGTGCCTCTCGGATATGAGGTGCCTGACGAGACGTTCCACCGTGAATTCGTACGTGACACGGTTGCCGGGGCCGGGCAGACAATCGTGCTCACAGGGCCGCCTGGTCGTGGGAAGAGCACATACTTGAGCGCGATGTGCGAAGTGCTTGCTGAATCAGGGGTTCCCACGGTACGGCACCACTACTTCCTCTCGACGACCGAGCGGGGACGAGACCGTGTGAACAGCTACGTGGTTGAGCAATCGATCGAGGCGCAAGTCAAACGGTTACATCCGGAAGTTGATGCGCCTGGTAGTGACCTGCGGGGCCTCCTCGAAGCGTGCGCAACCTACTACAAGACTAAGAACAAGCCGTTCGTACTGGTTCTGGACGGCCTGGACCATGTCTGGCGCATTAACAGCGCTGATAAACGGCCGCTGGACGATGTGTTCTCCCAGATTATTCCCTGCCCGGATAACATGGTTCTGTTGGTAGGCACTCAGCCGGTCGACGACACTCAACTGCCCAGGGACCTCTTGTCAGTTGCACCTAAGGCTAGTTGGCGAACATTGCCGGCGATGTCCGAGAACGCTGTCCTGTCCTACCTTCACAAGGCGGTTGACGAAGGCAGGCTCTTGATCCGATTCAACGATGAAGATCAGATAGAACGCCAGCTACAGGAAGCTGCGACCGCACTTCGCAATAAGACCAACGGCCACCCGCTGCACGTCATCTATGCCACGGCTGAGCTTGAGCACGCAGGACGAGACCTGGATAGCTGGAATATTGAGCGGCTACAGGGTGACATGACCAAAGAGGCAAAGTTCTACTACGCATCGTTGTGGGAAGAGCTGCCACCAAGTCTCAAAGACACGCTGCGATTGGTATGTGCGTTTCCCTTCTTTTGGCCCAAAGCCGCTTTTCTGGAGATCTCCGCTAAGCAGGGCGCTGCGCCGCCAGATGTCGCCAGGGTGGAACATCTGCTGCACTCATCGGCTGCTGGTCTGAAGGTCTTCCATGAGAGTCTGGCGGTTTTTGTACGCTCGACCTCTGACTACGGCGAGCGTATCAAGAACCTGATGCCAGCGGTGGCGATCTGGCTGGAAACTGAGGCGCCACCTTCTCTTCGCGTTAACTGGCTCTGGACGGTCCAGGCAAGGTTGGGTAATCCTGAAAATCTCATTACTGGGCTAACTCGTGACTGGATCATGCTTCGTTTAGAGGAAGGCTATCCAGAATCGCTCTTTGACACGCTGCTATCCGAGGCACTGGTCGCAGCTCTGGAGACCAACGCATTTGCGGACGCATATCGGCTCGCACACCTGCAGTCCCGGATGGTTGGCGGCAGCGAATTTCAGATGCAGAGCGACGACATAGCCCGGCTTGTGTCATTTACCCTGACGCTGACAGCCAATGAGGGGGTTGTTCAAGAGGCTATAGCCTCGCGGCACGAGACAGATATTTTGGACGTGGCAGCTCTCGGCTTAGCCTTGCAAGCACGTGGACAAACTGTACTGGCCGAGACCTGCGGTGAGGAGACCCTGCGTCGTTTTAGAGGCCTTAGCCGCTTCTCCAATCGGTATTCAACCAACGCGGGGGCTGACGAATTCCAGTTTCTGGTCGATGCGTTCACACGCCTTGGTGCCATCGGGGCGACCCCAGAGATGTTTGCCCAGTTAGTTAGAGAAAATAACCCCATTGTATGGATGCCAAGAGCCCGAATGTTGGTTGAGAACGGTTGCCTGGATGACTTGATGGGGGCGGCTGTTTCGCTACAACCTGATTCGGACACGAGTGTTCTAAGTGACTTCTGCGTTCGCGCGGCCGTAACGGCCGGAGTAAGCATCGTCGACCACGATGACTTCAGCAAGCTGACGCGAACCCCTTTTGTTGCAGCGGTGGAAGCGGCCTGTAAGCGGACTTCGAAGCCACTAAATGAGCCTATTCCGGTCGAGTGGCTCAAGGGGAACTATTACGAGCGTAAAGACGATCTGAACACGCTGGTACACCATTGGTTCTTCAGCGGTGTGCACCTGGGCCTGTGCATGAAAGCCGAGGAGCAAATCGACTTCGAGTTCGTACTAGCACCCAGCTACGAGGAAAGGAAGAATATCAGCCGCTTCCTGGATGCTCTCTCTGCGATTGCTGCTCAAGTTGCAGAGCGTTGGTGGCAAGGGGAATTTGTAGACTTTCATGAAATATTCGAACTGCTCAAACCAGTCAAATTCAGGGATTTCAGGCAGGATCACAATGCGAGTTCAGCGGCGAAGGATTTCCGGGCTGGGTTACATCGTGTTGCCTGCGACATTCGACTTGGAAGCTGCCTGCTCTTCAATCGTGACGATGTGACACTTACTGAGGCAACCTTGGCAGCGGCAGCCACATCCGAGTGGTTTGACAGTATATCCTTCCGCACTCAGTATGCGGCAGGATTGCTGACAAGGATGAGTGATGAGGCGGCCGCAGCTTTCGTCCATTCTCAACGCGTCATGCTGGATGCAGATATCCGCGAAGAAACTAGCGTGCATCTGCAGACGCCTCTGCAGTTATGTGGCATCACTTTGGCCCATGGATTAAACGTCAGCGCTCAAGAGCTTTGTAAACAGGTCTGGGAGTTAACGACCGGCTATGGGCACCGTAAAGATCCCACGTTGAGTAACACGGTCGATGCCATTGACTACCTTGTAGATGCATCACCAGATGATGCTCGACGGCTACTCAGTCTGCTTTCGCCACAAATCCATCACGTGCTGGACTACACAGACGGAAAAGGCACGAGGCACCTGCTTGAAGTTGCGGACCATCTGCTGGCAAAACTGAGCCCGATGGCTTTGGTTGTAAAATACGAAGAACACACACACGCAGGTGAATGGTCGCATGCGGAAAACAGTTTACGGATATATGTGCAACAGGGCGTCAGGGATGGCTGGCCGCTGGATGCGCTTATGCGAACGGGAGTTCATCCTGACGTTCAGGACGCGTTAATACAGCTTGAACGCGATGGTCAGAATGGCGCGGCAGAACGGCTGCGTGTTCTTAGGGAGTATTCTGGCTGGGACATTGGTGTGCTGCAGGGTACGGGTTCATCCAGCAGCGATAACGACAGCAATCCGTACACTGGCGATGTTACCACCTTTTCCCCGGAGCAACTTGATCAGTTGCTGGTAAGTCTCTCAACTAGCTACAACGACAAGAAGAGACTGCTTCGAACCTGGTATGAGCACTGGGATCGCGCCGGTCAGGGCAAACGCTTACTCGCGGTTCTGGATGGTTTGCTGCAGTCAGACGAGGGGCGGCAAAAGGGCATCTTCGATCTGTCTGACCTTGCCTTTGAGACCAAACGCAGGTTGAGCGGCTCGAAAGCTGCGTGGAAATATCTTGTCCAGGCGCAGATTCGAAATGGCGGGTGGATGAGTTTTGTGGAGAGAGAGGAAGATACATGTAAGAGGTTTAACATGGTAGTGAAGTACTTCCCGAGCCGTTGCGATGAGTTCGTTGCTGCGACTACCTACGGCTTGTTCGGTGAGCCAGAGCCTCCGCGTGTAGCACCGACGGAGCTGATGGTCTATTTCTATGTGCAACAGAGGCGTGTAGCAGATGCCGTGAAGTTTGCCGAAATGATGGTCAACTGCGTGCGTGAAGACACCCGAACCCTGCCTCTGGAACGCCCACGTTGGGCGACAGAACTTGATGCTTCGATGACAATGGGAAAATGATGGACGACCTAAGTATTCTAATCGCCAGACTCGGCTGGCCATCAACCGCTACAAGATGGTGGACCATGCAGGAACTTGCCGTCCGGCTGGGTGAATCGGCATCGAAAGCTGCAACGGAGGCTGCGTTACTTAGGTTTCTGAGCTCGCGTAAGCTTGAGGCCGAAGTGGTGGAGGCACTTTGCGTCTTCTGGATAGCGGTGCAGATGAATCGTTACAAGGCGAGCCAGAAATTGGCGCAAAGCATTCCTAAACCGTCCATCCTCTCTGATCTATTGCTGGAAAGCCTTGGTCTACAGACTGAGACCCCTATAACCGGTCTGGAAGAGGTGACTGAGAGCTTCGCTATTCCACAGGATTTTAACGGTGTTCAAGGAGCGGATCTTCCACGGATTTTTCACACCACTATGGTTAACCTTGAGCGTGATAGCGGCTTCCCATTCGTCCGTCAGATGGCGTTCGAGTGGTCAGTAAACAGCAATGTCTATCCAGATGCTCCGTATCAGGGTGACCCCTGGCATTTTATGAGGCCACTTGGCGACGGGTTCATTGGTCACATCTCTTCCAGGGCTGCCATACGGATGATCTCTGCTTATCTCCGCACGTTGTCGGTTGCTGAAGAGCTCTGGAGCATGCCTTCAGAATTGGCGGAAGAAATGACTCTGCTGGCATTGCCTGTACACCCAACGCTTGCATTGCTCCGACCTCTACGTCCATCTTGGTTTCCCAACCGAGCTGACTTCGATGGCAACCACAAGGAAATAGATGCCGCTGTGCATAGTCTGATTGAACAAGCCCAAACCGAACGCCCTGGAGACGAGCTGATAGCCTTCACGTCGCCCATCGTAATTTCAACTGAGCGCTGTGAAGAGGTATCGGTCGTCCGCTGGAGTCAGGTGGTAGGCGGTTGCATCAAGGATGAGAGTTTAGCCGAGCATTTGAAAGACTTTTGGAGTAACGGACAAATGCTTCAGAGTTATGATCCAGAGCCGCTAAGTACGACGACCATCTTGATGTCACCAGCCCTTTATTCTGTCGTGGACAGTAGGAGTAGGGCTTGGCCTCTAGCTATGCCGATCGGTATGGACCGTTTGGGTTACCTGCAACATGATCTGTACCCAGGACGACTTTTATTGCCCACTATGCCTGGTCATAAGCTAATCGAGATCGTTCCTCGTAACGGGCAATTGGAGGTGAAATCAGATAATGGGGTTGTCGCCAACCTATATTACTGGAATGCGGGCTGGGGACCAGTTCGCCCAATGCAGTTCGATGGAAACTGCGGTACGGCTCTTGTTTCTAAAGGTAAAGGCTATCGAGAGCTAACCGATGTGCCAGACCAGGATATGCGATCGTTTTACTTCTGGCGTGTACGAATACTTCATAGAAAGGGCTCCTATGAACGTTTCAAGGAGACGTTGAAATTTGGAGTGGTTTTTGTGTGATGAAGTAAATTATAGTTTTTTAATTTAATATGTTGATGAGTATAGCAGTTAGCTAAGCCTGAATTTTCGGTGAGACGTATTGACGGCTCTCATTGTTGTCACATAGAACCGCGCATATATTATTGCCTATCATTTAATAGAGTGTTATTGGTTTTCTAACGTCTGTTCTTGGCGAGAAACAGCAAGTCTGAAGGATTGCGGTGAGTTCAACGTGTCGATGCAAACGCTATTCTTAATCCAAGGTAGTCATTCTCAGATATACAGTAACAGCGCTAAAATCGTGGAAAATAACTAAGGCTGCTCAAAGAGCGGCAAGCCGGAGAAACATGCATATTTCCAAACTGACTTTGGTCAACTATAGGAACTTCAAAAACACGTCTCTCCAGTTTCACAAGGGAGTGAACACCGTTATCGGGGAAAATGGCTCCGGTAAATCTAACATCCTGCGAGCTATTCGCCTCCTACTTGACGACACCATGGTGCGTGCAGCCTATCGACTAGATGAGTCTGATTTCAGCCGCTCACTCGGTCAATGGCAAGGCCACTGGATCATCATCAGCATGGAGTTCGAGGAGATAACCGCCGATGAATCCGTTCAAGCACTCTTTCTCCATGGAACAGCTTCTTTGGATGCTGGGCCGATCCATAAGGCCACCTATAACCTGATCTTCCGGCCTAAAAAAGATATACGGCTGAAGCTGGCTGCCTTGGACATCTTTGACGATGAGCAACTCACGGAGATCCTGGAGGCAATCACAATCGATGATTACGAAACGATTTTCACAGGACGGAGCTGGGCGGACTTCAGTAATCCTTCGGTGTACAAAAAAATAGTTGGCGATTTCGATAATTGTATCTTCTCATCAGAGACGGAGTTTCCAGAAATCGGGGCAAAGGTGCCCGGTTTCCTTTCCGTTACGAAAGAGGTATCGCTGACCTTCATCCAAGCCTTGCGGGATGTTGTTTCTGAATTCCACAACAACCGCACTAACCCGTTATTGACCCTGCTTAAGAGCAAGAGTGGAGAAATCAATCCAGCGACGATGGAGCCTATTACCGAGATGGTCCACGAACTCAACGCCTCGATCGAAGGGCTAGAAGACGTTCAGTCAGTTCGCAATCACATTCGTGAGACCATCAAGGACGCCGCTGGTGAAACCTACTCGCCAGCATCACTTTCGATCAAATCTGATCTTCCAGAAGAAGCCGATAAGCTTTTCCAGTCTCTCAGACTTTTCGTGGGTGAATCAGAGGAAGGGTACGAAGGGGCAATCCATGAACTTAGCCTTGGCGGAGCCAATCTCATCTATTTAACTCTTAAACTTCTTGAGTTCAAGTACCAGCGCGAAAAACTGACCATGGCCAATTTCCTCCTGATTGAGGAGCCGGAAGCGCACATCCATACACACATTCAAAAAACCCTATTCGATCGCATTGCATATAGCGACGCGCAGATCATCTACACGACTCACTCCACTCACATCTCTGAAGTAAGTAATGTAAAAAATATCAATATTTTGGGCCGTCATGGTGCATTCTGCGAGGCCTATCAGCCAGCCAGAGGTCTTGTACCTAGCCAGATAAACAGTATCCAGCGTTACCTGGATGCAGTGCGTAGCAATCTTCTCTTTGCCAAAAGCGTGATACTCGTCGAAGGTGATGTGGAGGAAATTCTGATACCAATCCTAATTAAGCTAGTATTGGGAGTCAGTGTTGACGAGTTAGGCATCAGTGTCATCAACATTCGCAGCACAGGCTTCAAGAATGTTGCTGTACTCTTCCATAACCTCCGCATTAAGAAACGATGCGCCATCATCACTGATTTGGATCAGGCCTTCTTTGACATCACCGTACAGACAACTGATACGGAAGGTGTGGCCAAGATAAAGGCCAAAGCCGCTGGGTCCCAGAAAACCGGTTTAGAAAGGCAGGCCGATCTAACTGAATTCACTGCAGAAAATCCATGGCTTGTAACCTTCTACGCCAAACACACCTTCGAGGTCGACTTTGTCGCAGCCGGCAACCATGAGGCCGTTGTCCAAACTATTCCAAAAGTCTACAAGGACGAGGGAACCAGGGACGAGGCGAAGCAACAACTCCAATCCGGAGACCTGCGACAAATGGGCCGTCGTACGCTGACGATGGCCAAGCAAGAGGGCAAGGGGTGGTTCGCTCTCTTGCTCGCTGAGTACCTCACTCCCCAAGTCCAGATCCCTTCCTACATCATGCAGGCCCTTCATTTTGCACATGGCACATTTCCTCTCCCCCTTATTGCCAGAATTCTCCAACATCGCGCCGAATACCGATACGGTTCCGATGTGTTGAATTCACCAGCGAAGCAGGCATTTCTTCTAGAAGTTGAGCGTTTTGCGCAAGGGAATATTGGCTTGGCTGAACTCAGAATAGCAATCGGATTCATGCTACCGGGAGACGCTATTGATGCATTCTTAGCGGAGATGCAGTGATGTTCGTCTGGGACCCAAGAGACCTTAATCCTGAGCAGGCGGCGGCAGTGATCGAACCATCAAGCATCTTTCTTATCGCTTGCCCTGGCAGCGGTAAAACCCGCACCCTGACCTACAAAATTGCCTACGAACTCTCTCGTCGTACTGACAAGCGGATCGTTGTAGCCATTACCTACACCCACCGCGCTGCAGATGAGATTCAAGAGCGTATTGAAGACCTGGGAGTAGATACCTCGGGTCTATGGATTGGTACGATCCATGCATTCTGTCTAGAGTGGATACTCAAGCCATACGGCATTTATTCCCCTGAACTTGCTCACGGTTACCGCGTGATCGACCCGCATGATCGTGAACGTCTACTGGAGAGGCTATGTGCTCCGTATAAAGGTGTCACTCATTGGGATTGCGATTACTATGTTACTGAGACGGGGTATCAGCTTGGCTGTGTGGATATGGGAAAACACCCTATCATTCACAAGGTTTTGAAGTCGTACTTCGACGAGCTGGCAGCGAACCGACAGATCGACTTCGAACTTATCCTTTGGTATGCCTACAGCTTGATGCGGGACAGAAGCCAAATCGCAGTGCTGCTCTCACGTGTGTTTTCCCACATCCTTGTGGATGAGTATCAGGACACCAAACAGATCCAGTACACTATTGTCACGTCCATACTTCGTGCAGGTAACGGCCAGATCAAAATACTCATCGTTGGCGATCCGAATCAAGCTATCTATGGCTCTCTGGGTGGCTATGCTATGCCAGTGGATGAATTCCGAACTCTCGCTGGGATCTCGATTAAGGAGTTAGCGCTCAGCCTAAACTACCGCTCCAGCGAGCGAATTATTAGCTACTTTTCGAACTACAGCGTACACGCAACAAAAATAAAAGGCGCTGGCAAACATGCCAATTATCCCAGCCGGGTGACCTACAATCAAAACGTAACACGCAGCGGCGTGCATGATGAGATTGTAAGGCTGATTCGGATGAGTCTCACCAACGGTTACTCTCCCGAAAACATCTGCGTTCTCGCTCCACAGTGGGTTTTACTTGCATCCACGACACGAAAACTAGTGGCGATGTTGCCTGACCAGCAATTTGATGGCCCAGGTCTCGTCCCTTTCAGTAACAACTTCGATAATTTCTGGTTCAAGGTCTCCAAGGTTTTACTAACGGACTCCTCCCCCAGACTGCTCGTAAGGCGAATGCGTTGGGCAAACGACGTGATCAAAGACCTCGATGGTTTCGGCGTTGACACCAAGACACTGACTCCGCGCATATTGCTGCGGGAGATTAACGCACTCACAGTCGATGAAACGGACGGACTCCGCTACCTGGACCAGGCCTTCAACGATCTGCTCAAGAGGCTCGATATCTCCCAGGAAATCCATCCTGCGCTCTTGACCCACCGAGAGGCATTTTTCAGCAGTTCGGCAGCGCGAATAGAGCGGCTGCAGAAGGAAGGGGCGACGTACATCAATCAAGTATCATTCTTCAAAAAAGTTTTTCGCGAGCGAACCGGCATCACAGTCTCCACCATCCATGGTGTCAAGGGGGCCGAGTTCGACGTCGTCATCGCTTTTGGATTACTGGAGGGCATGGTTCCGCACTTTAATGAAGCGAATGGACATGTTGCCGCAAGCAAGCTCCTTTATGTATTGAGTTCCCGTGCCCGTAAAAATCTTCACTTGATTTCGGAATCAGGACGACAGAGAGGAAGGTACGGCTTCTATACCTCGACCGAGTTACTCTCGGCTTGCCACTTCAGTTATGACCCGGACTAAAAATTTTAGTCTGATTGACAGCTTAGACAGTCCACTTACTAAGTGAGCGTTGTATCTAATCTTGGGGGGCAGGTCACAATAACCTAAATGCGATAATACGGTGAAAAAATGTTCATCAGAGCTTATTTAAGGGCGTCGACGGAAGATCAGTTTGCCGATCGGGCAAAAGAGATGCTGGGGCAGTTCGTTCAGGAGCGGGGGCATAAAATAGCCAGTTACTACCGGGAGAATATCAGCGGTACAAAACTTGACCGCCCGGAACTGGGGCGCTTACTGATGGACAGTCACCGTAATGATATTTTACTGGTCGAACAGATAGACCGCCTGACCCGGCTGAGCAACAGCGACTGGATGACGCTGAAAAAGCAGATCGAACAACATGAACTACGAATTGTCAGCCTGGATGTGCCCACCTCATGGCAGGCGTTGTCAGAGAAAGACCGTTCGCAGGCTGATCCGATCACCCGCGCCGTGATAACCGCCATCAATAACATGCTTATCGATCTGATGGCGGCAATGTCACTAAGGACTGGCTGAGTCGCCGCCAGCGGCAAAAACAGGGAATTGAACGTGCGCATACGCTGGGTAAATACCGGGGTAAGCAGGCGGATCAGGAACGGCATCAGAAAGTCCTGTACTACTGCCAGATTAAGAAACTTAGTATTCGCGAAACCGCAGATGCAACGGGCTACAGTGCTTCACAGGTTTGCCGGATACAAGCGCTTTATAAAGATAATGAATCTGCCTGAAAATCTTGAATCACATTGTTTATTTGCGGCCATGTCCTAATAGTTAGGCCCTATAACCACTTTTAGTCACTGGCGTCCTGATGAAGTCCGCTGTGTGCCAGAAGCAGACGTTTGCAATTCGCCATTGAACTCGATAAGCCAGTTTAAGAACAAAGCCTTCAATGTCGTTAGCGACAGGCTATGCCACTTTTCATTCGTCAAAAGTGACCACTTCGTCAACGACGGGGATAAACTGATTGAAGCTGCCGTGCAAAATCACTTATTCTTTTCTATTAATAAGGTGCAGGGGATAAGTCATGACCGGTGAAATTCGCGGAAGGGGAAGACCACGAAAAACAGAAAGTACCTATGCAGATACTCGTAATGACCTGATCCACAGCGGACTTGAACTGCTAACGCAGAATGGTTTTCTTTCGACGGGAGTCGATGCCATTGTCAAAAATGCCAGTGTTCCTAAAGGCTCATTTTATTATTATTTTAAGAGTAAAGAGGAATATGCTCAGACAGTTCTGAATGCCTATGACAGTTTCTTTCAACATAAACTCAAGAAACATCTTTATGAATCATCCTGCTCACCGATGGTACGTATGGAAAATTTCATAGATGATGCCTGTGATGGGATTAAAAAGTATAACTTCACTCGTGGCTGCCTGGTTGGCAATATGATGCAGGAGAGCCCGGGGCTTCCGCCATCCTTTATTAACCAACTACAGAGTATTCTTGAGCGCTGGCAAGCACTTGTTGCGGCCTGTTTGTCCGATGCGTTATCTTCAGGCGAAATATGTTCCGATATGAATGATACGCAACTGGCGGCCATTTTCTGGAGTGGCTGGGAAGGCGCAGTCATGCGCGCCAAACTTTATTGTTCAATCCAACCTGTGTACGATTTCTGGAATTATTTCAAAACTTCTGTACGCTATCAACCGTCGCCGGAAGTGGCGGCTGAATAGTAAAAAGAGGGGCCTAAACCGGCCCCTTAATAAGTCAGCATCAATCTCAGGCAGGGCCTTGTATCCATCTAATTAGCTACATTGAATCACTGCCCGGCCACGAATTTTGCCATTGAGAAGTTTTTCGGCCACATTGATGGCCTCACTGAGTGGATAAACGGTAGTCAGGCTATCCATTCTGGACTCTGGTAAATACTTTACCGCCTGCTGCCAGATCGCCGCTCTTTTTTCTTTCGCAAACATAACACTGTTAATCCCTTTAAGCGTGACACCACGCAGGATAAACGGAGCCACGTTCCCCATCAGTTCCATGCCCTGTGCCATGCCGCAGGCTGCAACAATGCTGCCATATCGCACCCCGGCGCAGGCGTTGCAGAGCGTGTGGCTGCCGACTGTATCAATGGCGGCAGCCCAGCGTTCTTTCTGTAACGGTTTTCCTGGTGAGGAAAGCTCGGAGCGATTAATAATCTCTTCTACACCGACCGTTTTATAAAGCCAGGCGGCTTCTTCCGGGCGACCAGTAGACGCGGTGACGCGGTAACCCATTGATGCCAGGATCATGGCTGCAATACTTCCGACACCTCCGCTGGCACCGGTAACAAGTACCGGACCATCTTCAGGCTTAACACCATGATTCAACAGCGCGTCGACACACAGCATCGCGGTAAAACCAGCGGTTCCGATAGCCATTACGTGCTTGCTGTTTGCGCCAGTCGGGAGCAGGGTCAGCCAGTCTCCTTTTACCCGTGCTTTTTCGGACAATCCACCCCAGTGTTTTTCCCCTACACCCCAGCCGGTAAGAAGAACCTTATCCCCGGCCTGATATTCCGGATGTGAACTGGCGGACACCGTACCGGCAAAATCAATGCCTGGCACCATTGGAAAGTGCCGGACGATGGGGCCACGGCCCGTAATGGCCAGGGCATCTTTGTAGTTGATGGATGAATAGTCAATAATGACCTCCACATCACCCTGCGGAAGCTCACTTTCAGCAATTTCAGCAAGTTGCGCACTGTAGCGATCATCTGTTTTGTTGATTAATAAAGATTTAAACACTTTCACCTCGTCTGTCTGGTCGTTTACCGTTCAGTTATTAAGTCGTTCATAAATAATATTGACCGATCGTCTAATAATCAACACCACTATCCCATTGTTTTGTCAGTATTCAAGAATTATTATTCTTTTCATTAGCTTAAAGCTGTTTTTTTTGATCCGTATCAAGCTGGGTTCGTGTTTATCTGGTGAAGAGAGGAAAAGTCAGCGGCCATGGACGATGCACAGTTAAGGCTTCAGGACACGGCTAATGATGCAATAAAACAGACAGGCTTTGATGAGTTGACCTGCTATTCGCTAATAGCAGGTCTTTGAATCAGTTAGCTTCAGCTATGTGTCAGAAGCGGACATAACCAGTTTGGAATAAGTGACTAGTCGAAGCAACTCCGTAAAAATCATGTCCAAGAAAGCGGTGATTTAGTCCTTTTTGAGTGGAAAAGGTTTGGCAAAGCGAGTCCTGCTATCTACAGCTCCGTAGAATTGAAACCTCTATAACTATATCATCCCGGACGAATCCGGTGAGATCGACGTTATTCCTGGATGACTAATGTAAACATTCATTACGAATGACTTATCCATGTAAATACCAATATTCGTGACGAATCATAATAAGTGATGTTTTTTATCCAGAATTAGTTACGTCATTGGGTTGCTGTTATTTTTGTCATATTTCAACCTGTCTTCACGAAAGCGATCCGCATTTTCGACAATCCAGGTCCATAGCGGGATCATACGAACAAGCAGTTCCATACCAGTATCAGACAGCTCGTATTCGACTCGTGGCGGAACTTCACTGAAATCATGGCGGATAACGAGACCGTCCCGCTCAAGTTGTCGTAATGTGCGCGTCAGCATGCGCTGAGTCACTCCGTGCATACGTCTGCCAATCTCAGCATGACGTAGTCTTCCATAAACGCCAAGCGTGTTGACAACGCCTAATGACCAGCGACTTCCCGCATGGGCCAGCACTTCCCGACGCAAACCATCATCATCATCCCGCAGACCTTTACATACCTCCTGCGAATACTGAAGAATTTCATCCCGCCCCATCCTGCTTCCCCCCGGTATCATGCGTGTACCTTCTTTTTTTGCCTTATATGACTTGTTAGAGTGATGTAGTACATTCTTTTACAGGCCAGATTATGAACAAAATGGATCTTAACACCACTTCTAAAAATATCCTCGTATTGGGTGCCGGTGAACTGGGCCTTCCCGTTTTGCGCAACCTTACCCGTCGGGCAAAAGATGTTGAGGGTGCAAAAATCAGCGTGCTTCTACGTGAGAATACCGTAATGTCTGGCGAACCAGCCAAACAGAATCTTATCGCTGAGATCAGAAATCTTGGGGTTGAGATAGTTACGGGTGATCTGGTGAAAAGCACCATTGAGGAGCTCGCCGTCGTATTTTCTCAGTATGACACGGTAGTCGGTTGTGCAGGTTACGCCGCGGGCATTAATACGCCCATGAAACTGGCACAGGCTGCTCTTCAGGCAGGTATCCCCAGATATTTCCCTTGGCAGTTTGGCGCAGATTTCGACGCCATTGGCCGGGGCAGTCCTCAGGACATTTTCGATGCACAGATTGATGTACGTGATTTACTTCGCAGCCAGCAACAGACTGAGTGGGTCATCATTTCGACAGGCATCTTCATGAGTTACCTCTTCGAACCAGACTTCGGGGTTGTGGATCTCCAAAACAATGTTGTACATGCTCTGGGCAGTCTGGATAACACGATGACGCTGACGACGCCGGATGATATCGGAATGCTCACTGCCGAGATTGTATTTTACTCGCCCCGTATCCGCGATGAGATTGTGTATATTGCCGGTGATACACTCACTTATTCAGAAGTGGCCGACAGACTTCAGTTTGCTCTTGGCCGGCCTTTCAGCCGTTCAGAATGGACTGAACAATTTTTAATGGACAAACTGGCTCGTGACCCTCAGGACATGATGGGTAAATATCGTGCTGTTTTTGCTCAGGGGCGTGGAGTCGCATGGAATAAGAAAGGTACGTTTAACGAGCAACACAACATCCCGGTCACCGACGTGGCAAGCTGGATAAAAGCAAATCTTCTCCCAGGCAACAGAGAATAATATTGATTGAGCTATCGTAGACAGGTTTAGCCTTTCTTTCCCCCTTTTCCGGATTTCTGAGCTGGGGGAACCATTACCTTTACTCCGCGCCTTATGTTTCGCCAGACTGGTAAAAGAAGTCGAATTCGCTAACTCAGCTATGGGGAAGCTCAAAGTTGAAACAGAGTTCAATCTTGAGGGTTTTCTTTAGCCAACAGTGATAGGTAATGCAAGAGAAGACAGTGAGCATTACCCGAGAGGGTTTTGGAAAAAGTATTTTAATTAAAAAAATTAAAGCACCCTGTTTTTAATGTCGATTAAATTCATTTAACGGAGGAATTTATCTATGTCAATCACGATTCAAACCAACTCAAATTTAACAGCGCTCAGCAATCACCAGCCAAAAGAGAGTTCGCGTACAGCGCAGATCATGGCACAAATCCAGCAGCTAACCGAGAGGCTCGGCAAGATTTCTTCTGAAAAAGGGATGACAACAGAGCAGAAGAAAGAGATGGCTGAACTGATCCAAAAGAAAATTGAAAGCCTGGAAGCCGAACTGGAACAGTTACTAAGGAAGCAGACTGATAATAAGTCGGAGAAAAAAGGAAATGAACATATGGTACAGGCAGATGAAAATCAGACAAAAGATAATAACAACAATATGATTGACATCTATGTCTAATTTTTGGTTTTGCATGGCCCTTTAAGGGCCATTCTTCCTTTTCCTCAGTTCAACACTTTCATTGGAAAAAAAACTTCCACTTCAGACAGGATACTTTCCCGGAAAATTTCTTACATCAGCAGATACTGAAAGCAAGTTAGTTCTCCAGGAGATAAATATAAATGCGAGGCATACATTAACGATAAGGACGTCTGCACCAGTGCAAACGTCCGCCATGAGATGGATCACTCATTCATTAAGTTAATGCTAAAAACGCTCAGAAAGCCGATCACCGAAAAGCATGATGGCAAGCCCGACGAGCATGACCAGCATTCCGCCCAGCTTGAGTAGCGAAACCGGTCGCCTTATGGCACCCAGCAGGCCAAAATGGTCAATCATCTGAGATGAGAGTAACTGCCCGACAATCGCCAGCCCGAGCAGAGCTGAGAAACCGATTTTTGGTGCCAGCACCACATAGCTAAACAATGCACCGGCTCCGATCACTCCGCCTGCCAGGCTCCACAGTGGCTGGGAAGGAATTGCCGCAAGCGAGGTGAATAATCCCCCGCGCAGCAGCGAGTAAATCCCCAGCGTAAATGCCCCGGCTGAGAAGGAAAACAACGCGGCGGTGACCGAATCGCCTCCAAGGCCTCGTGCAAGCTGGCTGTTCAGGATTGTCTGCAGGGTAATCCCGAGGCCTGCGGCAAAAGCGATTAGATAATAAATCATGCTCATGCGTATCATCCCTATCAGTGCGCCTGCTCCAGCGGCAGGAAGGTTTCTGCAAACATGTCAGGTTTATACCCAGCGGCAGCAAACAGATGTTCACGCGATTCATCAATCGCTGCATGAAGGCGTGCTCTGTCGACGCCCACGACCATGCCGTTCTGTTTAACAATGCGCCCGCCAATCATGACGGTATCAATATTGCTGCGTTCTGTCGCATGTACCACCGTGCCAAAGGCATTCCCGTTTGGGTAGAGATTAATGTCGCCGGCATTAATCAGGATCAGGTCAGCCTGTTTGCCTGGCGTCAGGCTGCCGACTTTGTCCTGCAGCCCTGCACAGTAAGCGCCATCGACGGTTGCTGCCTTGAGAAGCTGCGCTGCCGGAAGCGTTGTCACCGAATGCTCTGTGCCGCAGCAGTGCTGTCGCTTATGCATGCCCATCACACGCTGCAAGTAAAATGCCACGCGCATTTCCATAAACATGTCGGTGCTGTAGGACGTTTCATTATCGACGCTCAGACCCGGCGTGATACCGTGACGTTGTGCTGCCTCAATGGCAAACATGCCGTCTTCAATACCATAGTGCGCATCAGAGCGCGGACAGACGTTCACCCGGACACCGGCTTCGCGCAGGATCTTCCATCCCTCGTCTGGCAACGCCGTGCAGTGATTGAAAATATTGTCCGGGCCAAGAAGCCCCTGCTGGTGCAGTGAGTCAAGCTCAGAACCCATTTCCGCGCCAAAGAATTCAGTGACGATAGGGAGTCCAAGCCGGCGGGCCTCGGCCCACAACTCCGGCTCCAGCTGAGCCATTACCGCAAGAGACACGAGACTTTCAGGGTTATTCCGGAAATACTTTTCCTGCAGACGCTGCCAGTTACCCGGCCAGTGCGCTCTGTCCCAGTCGCCTGATACCGGCGCACCTGAGGCGTGGATGGCGCGAATGCCAGCGTCAAGCAATGCCTCGACCGCTGCGTCCGAATGTGCAGCGGTGCGGCTGTTATGGGAGTTATCAATGATTGTCGTGATGCCTGCGTCAATAGCACCCACTGCGGTCAGCAGGTTACCCACATAGATATCGGAGGGGCGATAGTATTTTGCAAACGAGAAGTGCGTGGCGTTGCTGTAGTCGTCCAGACAGGTGGCATTCGGGTTGATGCGGCGCAATTGCCCTTCCCATGAGTGGCGATGAGAATCCACCATCCCAGGCATAGCAATCATGTTCCCGGCATCGATGACATAGGCACCCTCTGCGTTCAGGTCCTGACCCACGGCGGTAATGGTTGCGCCCGTAATAAGAATATCACCTCGCTCAAGATTGCCGACATTTTCATCCATGCTCAGTATGGTCGCGCCACGGATCAGCGTCACCGGTGGGGTTATGGTCTGGTTGTTAATAATATTTCTGATGTAATCGGTCATTTTAATAGCCTTTTTCCTGGTCAACAGGAAAACGATACGTCGCTCAATTAATCCGAAAAAGATGCTTAACGTGTTTTCATAATTCAATATTTACGAATAATAGTAACTACAACAGACAGACCAGAGATGCTCGGGAGCAGTAAAATGGATCGTATTCAGGCAATGCAGATCTTTATGCGGGTGGCTGAGGCCGGCAGTTTTGTGCGGGCGGCGGAAACGCTGTCACTGCCGTCCTCAACGGTAACGAGTTCGATCAAGGGTCTCGAGAAATACCTGCAGGTACGCCTGCTTAACCGTACGACGAGACGGGTAAGCCTCACCCCTGAGGGGCTTCAGTATCTTGCACAATGCCGAGAGATACTCTCATTAATCGAGCATACTGAATCCAGCCTGACGGATTCCGTCAAACGGCCACAGGGACGGTTACGCGTGGATATGCCCGGCGGCATCGCCAATTTCATCGTCATGCCCAGGCTGAAAGACTTTTACCGTCGTTATCCGGATATCTATCTGATGATTGGGGTGAGCGACCGTCAGGTCGATCTCGTTCAGGAGGGGGTTGACTGTGTGATAAGAACGGGTGAGCTGATTAATTCCACGCTTGTTGCCCGCCCGCTGGGGCGGTTACGCTGGGTGACATGTGCCTCTCCGGACTATCTGAGGGAATACGGCATTCCCCGGTCTCCTGAAGACTTATCTCAGCATCGGGCAATTCACTATTTTTCTGGACAGCCCCGTCGTAACGACGAATTGCGTTTGATGAAGGGGTCCGAGACGATTTCCGTATCTGTCAGCGGACAAGGGGCCGTTAACGAAACAGGACTGTATATTAAAATGTGTCTTGAGGGGTTCGGGCTGGCTCAGCTTGCCGAGAATATTGTTTCTGAGCATCTGCAACAAGGCACGCTGGTCGAAGTGATGTCCGACTGGCAACCACCGTCAGTTCCGGTCGCTTTGCTTTATCCTCATCAGCGCTTTCTTTCTCCTGCAGTACGCGCGTTTGCTGACTGGGTATCCGGGCTTTTCCCGAAGTGATGGCAGGAGGACAGGCACGCCGTATCTGAAAGAAGCATTTTGCTGAATGAGATTAGGTACGAACTGTCGGATAACGTTAACATGCGCCTGACCCCGAACGACTATAGCCCGGCCCTGAAAAACGCCGGGCTATATCATTGTTCAGGAAAAGGTTGCTATCAGATGATCGCTGAAGCGGCGGATTTCATTTTCCACATCCGGCGATTTGACCACGTCATTTGTGATAAAGGTTGGGAGTGATCTCATACCGAGGAACTGATTGGCCTTATGAAGATGCAGGTATAATCCGTCCACGCCGACCCCCTCAAAAAACTGCTCCGGATCGTTAAAAGCTTCCAGTGGGGCATTCCAGGTCAGGGACAGCATGTATTTTTTGTTCTGAAGAAGACCACCCGAACCGTATTTTTTTGAGCCATCAGAACGCGTACGACCATCACTTTCATACAAAGTACCATGACCTTCGGTAAAGACTTCATCGATCCATTTTTTTACCGTCCATGGCTCACCCATCCACCATCCCGGCATCTGATATATCAGAATATCACTGTTGAGAATCTTAGTGATTTCGTTCTGTGGATCAAAATTACTGTCTGCCCTGGTAACGGATACCGTGTGTCCGAGATGGCTCAGTACCTCATTTGCGGTGTTGACATAAAGTTCGTTTAGCTCACCTCTGGCAAAGTTAAAACTTTTAGCGCCATTGATAATAAGGATGTTACTCATAGAAATACTGCCTTTTAATGATGTTAGATTCTTGATTTAAAGATTTTGCCAACTGAAGCCTGCTCTCAGAGTCAGCCTGCAGAAGTGGCAGGTTTCAGGTAGACGTTTCGACCTGCAGCCAGCCCGGTTAAGGCGCCGGCTACCGTAATTACAGCTGTCATCAGCAGAGGAATGGTCCAGCCACCGTACCAGTCATGGACCTTACCCAGCAAAAGGGGACCCATTGCAGCCATAAGATAGCCCACGCACTGCGCCATGCCTGACAGTGCTGCAGCATCGCTTGCATTTGTTGTACGTAACCCGACAAAGGTCAGACCCAGCATCATGCTGGCACCGCAGCCGAATCCCAGAATGGCAGCCCACAACATCGACAGGCCCGGCGCGTACAGTATTCCTATAAGAGATATTCCCGAAAGCAAACTGACAACAACAGCCGCCATTTTCTGGTCCTTCAGACGACGCAGCGTAGCCGCCAGCATGAGTCCAGGAATTGCGGTAGTGAACTGCAGCATCCCGTGTACGGCTCCGGCTTTTTCAGGTGAAATCCCATTATCCGTCAGAATGGCTGGCAGCCAGCCCACCGCAACATAAAACGGCATTGCATTCAGTCCCATAAACAGTGTGACCTGCCATGCCAGAGCTGATGTCCAGACGGATACACCCGTGGTTTGAGTTGGACCTGAGAGCGTATGCTTATGGTGATTACTCAGTTGTGGGAACCAAAAAACCAGGGCAAGCACAGGCGCTATCACTAGCAGGGCAAGCGCACTGTCCCAGCCCCATTGCTGGGACAGTGGAATGATAATGGCGGAGCCTACGGCACCTGCGGCTCCCATTGTGATGGAATATGCGCCCGTCAATGATGCGACGTTTCCGGCAAAGTCACGCTTGATAAGGCCCGGCAACAGGACATTCCCCAGCGCGATACCGGTGCCTATCAGCATCGTTCCAATATATAGCGCCCACATACTGCCTGCTGAACGTAGCAGAATACCTGCAGAAATCACTATCAGCGCGCCGAACAGTGTACGTTCCAGACCAAATTTCCGGGCAATAATCGCACTCACCGGTGAAAACACTGCAAAGGCAAATAACGGTAATGAGTTAAGCCATCCTACGGACGTTATACTCAGTTGAAAGTGATCCTGAATGAGCTTTAACACCGGTGCTATTGAAGTAAAGGGAACTCGCAGGTTAACGGCGATAAAAAGAATTCCCGTCACAAGGGCGGCAGTGCGCCACTTGTTTGTGATGTATGACATATTTCTGACTTTCTCTGAAAAAAGAGAGACTTTAAGATACAGACTGTTTACAAGATATAGATAACCAGACAACATATTTCTAAAATATGCCAAAACATAAAAAAGTAGTTTCGTCGCCCGATGAATTTGACGCTGACATCTTTCTGCAGCCTGCGGTTGCCCTCTACGCTGCACCGGCGCAAGAGTATTCCGGCATAACGCCGCATGCCCACCGGAAGGGTCAGCTTATCCTGTCCTTGCATGGTGCAGTGAGTTGTGAAGTTCAAAATGCTCTGTGGCTTGTCCCTCCCCGACATGCCGTCTGGATACCCGGAAATATGCCTCACCGGTGCCGTGTAACAAATAATGCCCGAACCTGTTTTCTGTTTATAGAACCCGGGGCGGCTGTCATGCCCGAAACATGTTGTACGATTGCCATGACGTCTCTTGTTCGGGAACTTATTCTTTATCTTGCCGAGCAGGAACCCTCTTATTCCGCTGGCAGTAAGACGGCCAGGCTGGCTGCTGTGCTCCTTGAACAATTGCCGGACGCACCGGTTGACGCACTCCACCTGGCAATATCCGACCATCCTAAAATCAGGCAAATGGCTGAAATGCTTTTTGCGGATCCGGGGGACAGGACGACTTTACAGCAGTGGGCTTCCCGCCTTGCAACCAGTGAACGGTCGTTGGCCAGAATGGTGCAGTCAGAGACGGGAATGAGCTTCGGACGCTGGCGGCAACAGTTACATTTGATGATTGCCCTGAATGAGTTGGCTGAAGGCAAATCGGTACAGAACGTCGCTGGCGCTCTGGGCTATGACTCGGTGAGTGCCTTCATTACCATGTTCAGAAAAGCCTTAGGTAAATCGCCTACACAGTATTTTGCTTCGCTGAATTAAGTTTTACCGTCAGGCTTAAGTTTGAAGATTACGCAATAACTTCGACAAATGAGAAATGATCGAAACTTAATCCATAAGCAGTGAAATTAACCGGAATGTCCGCACCTCGCTCATTAGGGACAACCATACTCAAATCTCCCACATTGCAGGAGATTTGAGTATGAACACGTCACCGTGGAACAAAGACCGTATCATCGGCCAAAAAAGACCACTTCAGATATCTCATATTTGGGGGATACGAATCCGACTTGAACTAGAAGGTAAAACGCGCGATTTAGCTCTGTTCAATATGGCCTTGGACAGTAAGCTACGAGGCTGTGATCTGGTCAAACTCAAAGTATCTGATGTTGCATATGGTAGCTCTGTTTCAAGCAGAGCTACGGTGTTGCAACAGAAAACCGGTAGCCCTGTGCAATTTGAGATAACCAAAGGGACAAGAGAAGCTGTTGCTGCATTGATAAAGCTTGGCAATTTGCATAGTAAAGACTTCTTGTTTCGGTCTCGAGTCGGAACTAACCAGCCCATATCAACCCGGCAATACAACCGACTTTTTCATGGGTGGGTAGAAAAGCTTGGTCTCGAAGATTCGCTTTACAGCACACATTCCATGAGAAGAACAAAACCTTACCTAATCTACAAGAAAACCAAGAATCTCCGGGTGATCCAACTTCTGTTGGGCCATAAGAAACTGGAAAGCACAGTCCGTTATCTGGGCATTGAAGTCGATGATGCATTAGAGATCTCTGAATCGATCGAAGTCTAAGGTTGTCAGGGCTGCAACAGCAGCCCTTGCCAAGAGCGGACGTTGGAAGTCAGTATCATTAATGATGTTTATGCCGAGCGAGAGACGTTCGTTTCATTTGAGCATCGACTGCTGAGCGAAGATACCCGCCATCGTGCCTTGCCATGCCGCCGTAGTGACCGAGGGGGTTCCGGGGTTGGCAAGGTCACCGGCGGCGTAGATGCCTGGCATGCTGGTTTCGCGGCGCTCGTCGGTCTTGAGGGCGATGCCGGTTGGCGTATTGACCGTGGCGAGGCCCAGTGCTTCATGAAGGCTTGCGGACGGCCTGGTACGCGGATGCGCGAATAGAATATCGACTGAGACATCGGGGCCTGTTTCGATCTTGATGGTAGCACTATGGCTCCCATGAGGTTCGATTTCGGTGATCCTGCCATCAACTAGAGGTACCTGGCGGGCCGCCAGATCGGCCCGTATGTCGGGGGGGATGTCGTGACCGTTGCCAAAGACAGTCAACCTGTCTGTCCAGTCGTGGAAGAGCCTGACCTGATTGTGCGACTGCGGGCCAGACCAGACGAGGCCCCAATGCTGGTCGGCGACTTCAAAGCCGTCGCAATAGGGGCATGGTATGATGGACGTCCCCCAGCTTTCAGCAAAGCCAGGAATATCAGGCATCTGGTCAGCGACGCCATAGCTCAGAATCAAACGGCGCGCCCTCAGGCTTTCGTTATCGTCAGTGACGACGCAGAAATCGTCGATGGTGCCAGATATGCTCTCGGCTCGCGCGGTGACCAGCTTGATCGTTGGATAGCGTGCCAGTTGCTGCCGTGCCTCGACCAGGATGTCCTGCGGCGGCTTGTGATCGTGGCCGAGCACACCATGTGAAAGGCCGGCAAAGCGATTGCGCTGCCGGTCAGTGTCGAGGACCGTGACCTTGCGACGGGCACGGCCAAGCTGCAGGGCAGCGGCAAGACCGGCAAAGCTGCCTCCGATGATGATGACTTCATGCATGGTGATGAGTTCCGTGTTGAGGATGTAAGGAGATGGGCTAGCTCTGGCGCATCTTGCACATTTATGAAACTACATGGTATCGTAATTAAATAATTACGATACTGTCAAGGACTGTATTTATAGTGACCAATAAAAGTAACCCGACCCGGCGGGGCCGGCCTGTCAACGAGGCGCTTAGCCAGACAATCGTCGAGGCCGCCTCCGAACTATTCGTAGAATTGGGATTTCAGGCGACAACCCTGGACAAGGTCGCCCAGCGGGCGAAGATATCCAAACTCAGCATCTATCGGCATTTCGAGAACAAGGAGGCACTGTTCAGCGCGGCCATTGTGGCCGGTTGCCATCAGTTGTTTGCACCACAGGCCCTTCTTGAAGGCGTGGAAGGTTCGGTTGAAGATCAACTGATGGTGGTGGGATCATTACTGTTGCACACGCTGTTGAGACCCGACGTTAGTAGCGTTGAAGCCATGGTCATGGCCGACAAGACGAATCAAAAGTCGTTAAGCAAGCTCCATTACGAAGCCGGCCCCGCTCATGTCATTACCCAAATCGAAGCCCTTTTGCGTCAGTTGCACGCGAAGGCGCTTCTGAACGTTCCCGATCCTCTTCAGTCCGCTCGCTTGTTTGCCGCGCTTTTCAAAGGCTCCGACCTTCTGATTATCGCGCGCTTCGATGAGGTCAAAGCAGAGGACGAAAACGAAATCGAATCATATTGTCGGTCGGCCGTCGCCATGTTCATCGCCGCGCACGGTGGCACCCAGGATGCGATATCGCGGCTGTGATCTTGCCCCCATATTCCCGCTCACGCCCTGGTCGCAACGTAAAACCCTGGCGTGATGCATTTTCGCGGCTTCAAGCCGCCTGAATGTCTGGGATGTCCGCTCTTCGCTCAAAGTTGCCTGTCAACGTGGTCAAGCTCCCTTACCACAGCCCTGGAGTACAAAAAATCACCTTAACGTACAATAATTTTCGATATCCAAACTGACCCCTGACAACCCGCTGAGCCGGAATATTCAGGTCAATTTCTATTGCTAGCGCTTCACGGTTAAAATCGTCCATTATGTTGATGGTCTGGGAGCATTTGCTACACAAGCGCATCACGCAACCGAAACTGAGCATTTATCGTCGGAGGTTAGTCTGTTTGAAGGCGCTTCTTACCGCATTCACCTCTAGAGCCCGTTAACTTGACCATACCACCAGGGCTAAAAACTCAGAAAAAAGTTAGTAATTAAATGTGATTAAAAATCATTAAGTTACTTGAAACTAACTGTTAGTGTCATTCAGATATAACGACGGGTGCGTGATCGCCCGTAGCGCCGAGGCCAAGAAGCTGGGCGTGCCGATGGGGGCGCCGTATTTCAAGATCAAGGAGGAGATGCGTCGCCGCAATGTGGCGGTGTTCTCTTCCAATTACGCGCTGTATGCCGATATGTCCCACCGGGTGATGAGCATTCTGGACGAGATGGCGCCGGCGGTGGAAATCTATTCGCTGGACGAAGCCTTTCTGCGGTTGGATGGCGTTAGCCGCTGTGCCGATCTGGCGCAGTTTGGCCGCCAGGTGCAACAAAGGATTTTGCAGGAGACGCATTTGGCCGTAGGCGTGGGTATTGCGCCCAGCAAGACGCTGGCCAAGTTGGCCAATTACGCTGCCAAGCGTTGGCCAGGTACCCGGGGCGTGGTGGATCTTTCGGATCCTGTCCGTCAGCGCAAGCTGTTGGCGTTGATACCGGTAGAGGAAGTGTGGGGCGTCGGCCGCCGACTGACCCGGCAACTGCGGGCTATGGGGATTGAAAACGCATTGCAACTGGCGGATTGCGACACCCGGCTGGTGCGCAAAACGTTCAGCGTGGTGCTGGAACGCACGGTGCGCGAGCTGCGCGGGGAATCCTGCCTGCAACTGGAGGATGAGGCCGCGGCCAGAGAGCAGATTATCTGCTCACGTTCGTTCGGCCAGCGGTTGACCCATTACCCGCATATGCGGGAGGCGATTTGCAGCTATGCGGAGCGCACGGCGGAAAAACTGCGGCAAGACGAACGCTATTGCCGCAGCGTGTCGGTCTTTATCAAAACCAGCCCACATTCCGCAGGTGAGGGTTACTACAGCAACCTGGGCACCGCCCGGCTGCAAACGCCGAGCAACGACAGCCGCGATATTATTGCCATGGCAGTGCGTGCGCTGGAAAGCATCTGGCGGGAGGGCTGCCGTTACCTGAAAGGCGGCGTGATACTGGGGGATTTCAGTGCCGGTACCATGGCGCAAATTGACCTGTTCGACGACTGCCCACCGCGGCGCAACAGCGGCCAACTGATGGCGACGCTGGACAAACTCAACCGGGAAGGGCGCGGCCGCATCTGGTTTGCCGGGCAAGGCATCGTCAAGCCGTGGCAAATGAAACGCGAAATGCTGTCACCGGGTTATACCACTAAATTTAGCGATATTATCAAGGTTAGGGTTGGCTGAGTCCGATCCTGCCTTACAAAGGGGATTGAGTATGGCTGCCTGATGGTAGTGGTTTGCTGTGATATTCATTTACTTTTTCGTAAGAAATCATAGAGCTTTAAGGATAAAGAAACAAAAAAGTAGCCGGTGGCGAGGGTAATCATAAATTTGGATATGCCCGCGGGTGCAGAGAACACGGAACCCGGTGTTAACACTCCGGCCCCACTAAGGAAAGGGGAGATGGAAAGTATGGCGAAAAATATAATTATGGGTCTGATGATTTTATCCATTTATAACTCTTTGTTAATCTATAAGACGGCAGGTGTTAACTGCCGCCTTTAATTAATGAATTCCCAGGTGGTTGCGTTGTTATAATTCAAAATGGGCAGGCTAGTTCTCTACAGGAGACTTGCCGAAAGTGAACCTGACAACAAAATATAGAAATCATTTTTTAGTGTGAACGCTTACCAGGAACAACTGCCACCTGCGCTTGACCCGCACTTGTTGCCGCCTTTACCCATTCCTACGTTGCCGCCGCCTTTACTGGTGTCTTGGAAACATTTCCCGGTAATTGCGCCGCCAATCAAGCCAGCGGCTATACCGGGTAACCCACCAAATGCGCCCAATGCCGCACCAACGCCCATCCCATTGATACAGTCTTCCGAGGTATTGTTGGCGTAGTAATTACCTGAACCACGGTTGTTACCGGATTGACTTCCACCCTTATTTCTTCCGCCATTATCGGTACGATCGCCACCATTATTGCCGCGACCGCCGGCGATAGAGTCGAACCAAACCGCATCAACTATTTCCATAACCAACTCCTTTTGAATATATGATTTATTGTAATGCCGACCTCTGTAAGGTGATTAATTATTAGCGCATGGCAATTATCATATCAAGTGTTTTTTAGAAAATAAAACGGAAGGGTAAATATGTTATCGGTTGCGGTAAGTTGGTGTATTAAATAATTAGAATAAGGCTAATCGATATTAATTCACTGTAATATCCCCGTTTGGTTTGTTATTTTTTTTCGATATTTTCAGGTTCTCGCGCCAGGTATTCCGCGCCGGGAATGAGACTCCTCCCGCACCTTTACCGATACGAGATTACCCCTGGCCTCATCATGACCGAGATCTGCGAGGCAACTCTCGTTTATAGTCCGCCGGGCGTGAGGGTTCTGTACTATTGTTTTCTCTTTGCAGCACGTTCCACGCCGCTTCCGGCCGTGGTACCGCGGAGAGTACAGATGAACAAACGAGAATTAGAAAGCGCGATTGTCACCGATTTTTCCAAACGCATGAGCTACGGCGATTACCTGTGCCTGGACCAGTTGCTGGATTGCCAGCATCCGCTGTCCAACCCGCAACATCATGATGAAATGCTGTTCGTGGTGCAGCACCAAACTTCTGAGCTGTGGATGAAACTGATGCTGCATGAACTGCAGGCGGCACGGGCGTTGGTGCAACAAGACAAGCTCAGCCACTGTTTCAAGATCCTGGCCAGGGTCAAACAGATTCAGCGGCTGCTGTTTGAACAATGAGCGGTGCTGGAAACCCTGACGCCGTCAGAGTATGTTGAATTCCGTGACGTGCTGGGCAACTCCTCGGGCTTCCAGTCCCATCAATATCGCTCCATCGAGTTTTTACTGGGCAACAAGAATGCGGCCATGCTGGCGGTGTTCAGTAATGATGCGGAAAAACACGCGTCGCTGAAAGCGATCCTCGAGGCGCCAAGCCTGTACGACGAATACCTGCTCTACCTGTCCCGCCACGGCCTGCCGATCCCGCAGGAATGTATCGACCGCGACTGGACGCAGCCATACCAACGCAACCCGAATCTGTTGCCGGCGTTCAAAGAGATCTACGACCACCCGCAAAAGTATTGGGAAGCCTATGAAATGGCCGAGAAGCTGGTGGATATAGAAGAAAGCTTCCACCTGTGGCGTTTCCGTCATATGAAGACGGTAGAGCGCATTATCGGCTTCAAATCGGGTACCGGTGGCTCCAGCGGCGTCAGCTTCCTGAAAAAGGCGCTGGATCTGACCTTCTTCCCGGAACTGCTGGACGTGCGCACCGAAATTGGTGCCTAGCATGCAGGGGCCTTGCCCGTAGACCATTGAGCACTATCTCAACGACTGTGAAGCAGATGGCTATTTCGATCTCGATATTTATCAATCGGTGAAGAAAATATAGCCACAGGCCCTGGCGCACCGGTATATGCGGATAACATATTTCCATAATCATATTGTCGCGTTTAGGCTGATACCCTAGGAATTTAAGCACAGCATAAGGTGTAGCGATGGAGAGGGTATTGGTGACCGGCATCGAGCCGTTTGATGGCGACGACGTAAACCCGTCATGGCAGGTTGCGCAGGCTTTGGCAGGGGAACATATCGCCGGTGCGGAAATCGTGGTGCGCGAGCTTGCCTGTGTGCTGGGGCTATCCAACCAACAGCTGATTGCGGCGATCGAAGAGCTGCATCCCGTTGCCGTTATCTGCCTGGGGTTGGCCGGCGGGCGCGGGGAGATTTCCGTTGAGCGGGTGGCCGTCAATCTGATCGACGCCCGCATTCCCGATAATGCCGGTAAACAGCCGATAGACGTGCCGGTGGTAGAAGGTGGGCCGGTCGGTTATTTCTCTACGCTGCCGGTGAAGGCGATTGTGCAGAACTTGCGCCGGCAGGGTATTCCGGCGGCGGTGTCTCATACTGCCGGTACCTATAACTGCAACCAGCTTTTTTACGGGCTGAGCCACCACATTGCCAGCCATCATCTGGCGATAAAAGGCGGGTTTATTCACATTCCGTATAGCCATGAGCTGGCGGTCAATTATCCGGGCAAACCGAGCATGGCGTTGGCGACCATGATCGACGCGGTGCGCAGCATCGTGCATACCACGTTGACGGTTGACGAGGACTTGACGATCGCCGGCGGCGCGCTGCACTGAGGCTGTTGGATTGAAGTCATGCCAGGGCGTAGCGGACCGCTGCGCCCTGGCTTTCGGTTACTCGTCGGCGACGCGGATCACCAGTTTGCCGAAGTTTTTCCCTTGTAACAGGCCGATAAACGCCTGCGGCGCATTTTCCAGCCCGTCGACCACATCTTCGCGGAACTTGATTTTTCCCTGCCCGACCCATTCGCCCATTTGCTGCAGGAAGTCACCGTACTCTGAGCCATAGTCATCGAAAATAATAAAACCCTGCATGCGGATGCGCTTACGTAAAATCAGCCCCTGCAGCATCGACAGCCGATCCGGGCCGTCGGGCAAACCGGTGGCATTATAGTGGGCAATAATGCCGCAGACCGGAATACGCGCCTTGGCGTTCAGCAGCGGCATTACCGCATCAAACACCGCACCACCGACGTTCTCGTAATAAATGTCGATCCCCTGCGGGCAAGCTGCGGCCAGCTGTTCGGCAAAGTCGGCAGCCCGGTGATCGACACAGGCATCGAAGCCCAGTTCTTCCACCACATAGCGGCATTTTTCCGCGCCGCCCGCCACGCCGACCACGCGACAACCTTTCAGTTTGGCTATCTGGCCAACGACCGAACCGACGGCGCCGCTGGCTGCGGCGACCACCAGGGTTTCACCGGGTTGCGGCCGGCCGATATCCAGCAGGCCCATATAAGCGGTAAAGCCCGGCATGCCCAAGACCCCGAGCAGGCGGGAAGGGTGTGTCTGTTGCGGGCCAAGGTTACGCAAGCCGCTGCCGTCAGACAGCGCATAATCCTGCCAGCCGTCGTAGCCCAGCACCCAATCGCCGGGTTTGAAATCAGGGTGTTGCGACGTGACAACGCGCGACACCGTGCCGCCGACCATGACCTGGCCTATCTCTACCGGCGGCGCGTAAGAAGGCGCATCGCTCATACGGCCGCGCATGTAGGGATCAAGCGACAGATAGACGGTGCGTAAAAGTACCTGGCCGGCGGCGGGTTGCGGTATCGCCCCCGTTTCCAGGCGGAAATTGTCAGCGGTGGGTTCACCGTGCGGGCGTGAGGCCAGCAGGATGCGGCGGTTTTGTTGTTCAGATTGAGACATCAGGAACTCCTTATGCGGACAGAACCCTAAGTCTAGTCAATCCGCGGTAAGGGGGAATGGCCTAATGTGCTTCGGCGCTGCCCCCTTAAATCGGCAGGGCTATCACAGAGCTAAAAATGCGTCATGAAGACGGCGGGGCAAAAGTGGCGGCTTTGCGGCAAACCGCCGGATATCAGAGCGGGACGATCAGCACGTCGATATGGCTGGTATTGATAAAACGCGCAGCAGAACAGGAGATCTTGTTCATCAGGCTGTCGCAGTGGTTGCCGCAGATCAGCAGATCAAACGGCTGGCGCTGGCGGGCGTAGCTCAGGCTATCGCTCAGTTCACCATGAACGATCAGCGTATCTGTTATTGGGTAATCGGCCCGCAACCGCAGTTCCTCCATAAACAGCAGCGTCTCTTCTTCCATCAGCGCACGCAAATCGCCCAGCATCGGCCCGGCGAAGTTATTGTACATTTCCGGGTTGGCGATCGTGCTCAGCAGGGTGATTTTGCCATTAGAGGGGCGCACGATGGAGACGGCTTTTTCAACCAGGCGGTGGCTGTCAGCCGCTACGGCAACAGTAACCAGAACGTTTTGATATCCCATCTTCCACCCCCGTTTCTCATGCTTAAGATAAAGAGTAGAGCCTGGTGCGTTTGATAAATGTGTTTTGTATCACGCGCGACAATAAATCGGAGATTATTGCCGCTATTTAGCAATAAAAGATAAAGGGGCTTTCGCGCGTAATGAAAGAAAATTAAAGCACCTGCGCCCACAGCGTTTTTGGTACCTTGCCCAAATCGAACAATTTACCGGCAACCAGCTCGGCACGACGGTGATCTGCCGCACGGTACATATTGCTCATTTCAATATCGTTATCAATGGAATAGTTAAGCTTGTCGTACACTTTTTCCACGCTGTCCAGACTGGAGCATTTGCGGAACGTCATCAGGTAATCGAAGGTATCATTCATGATTAAAATATAGCCTGTTAAGAGTAGTGGCCGGACGAAGAAACATCACGCGGTCACCCAGAACGGCGTCAAAAGAGTGATGTTCGACCTGAAAAATCAATTTCAAATGAATAAATTGCAATAGGGTAATAATCGGCTGCGCTGCCAGCGCCTTTGCGTGAAGAATAATAATATGCCCACGCGGTATCGGCAATGTCATCCTGTCGGTAAATACGCGAAATAGGGAAAGTCTCAGGTCGCTGGAGGAGGGCGGCGGGCCGGCAAGGGCAACGAGGCGGGGGCAAGCCGGGGCGGTAAACGCTGAGCAGCATCCTCCTGAGGGGATTTTTTTCTTCGCGTTGAAGCTCTCCGGCGGTCGAGCGCATTCACCTGAAACCCACCGCCGGGCGTCTTCAATTCTCTTATGGCAGCCGCTGACAACATTATCGACGTTATAGGGTTGGTTCTCTGGCAGCAGCGAATAATGAAATAGCTCGCCCGGAGAAAAAATTAAAATAAAACTACGTTTTATTTTATATGGCGGTAAAAATGCACGAGTAAATTTTATCGAAAAATAATCGCCCAGCGATATTTAAATTTTTCACAATGAAAAAATGATTAAAGTTTTAATTATCTCTGCCGATAAAACGTTACGGGGAGACATAAGCCTAAATCCGCCGCCTTAACTCTGCAAATCGAGAAACATGTCGTTACGTCTGTTTTCTTGTTCATAACCCAAGCAACCCATTGTTAACCTAATATGCACTTTCGCTTAAAATTAAAACAGGCGATGAGCCGTTCTTTAAGTCAAATCTGAAACTTAATGCCCTTATAGTTTCTGCGCGTTATTTTTGGGGTGTTGATAGTTTATTGTTAATTAAATGGTTATTTATACTGCGTTTACCGGCTATGAACAGATTTTTGTTCTGTTATTTTGGTTTGGTAATGCTTTTGTTCGAATTGATCTAAAAATGATATTTTTTTTGGCTCATATGCATTGTTTTTAAGACGTTTTTTTACTTATGGCTGATTTTTAAGCAAAAACACGGTTAAAAAATGGACGTATAAGGGGGTATTTGGCTTAATTATTTTTTATTTTTGTGATCTATGTCACATTGTATTTAAAATTGCCGCCTACTTACGTTGTGTGTGCTAATGGTTCGGGGGTAGAGTTGCGCTGCTTTAGGAATAATCTTATTAATTTTGTAAAAATAGTTTCATGGTGACTACACACTATCGAAGCAAAATGCTGTACATCCATACACATTGGTTTGCGCACGTATCAAATACTGAATGACGGTCCGAATTTAGAGATGTTGAAAAATTTATAACGGCCGTTATTCAGGGATTCATTTGCCAACTTCGGGAACAAACCCAGGTCACGGGCGATAAAAATTATCACCCAGCGTATGTTTTTAAACATAGTCTGTCGGGATGGGGAATATGGGTACGTCTGAATTACTTAAGCATATTTATGACATAAATTTGTCATATTTACTTTTAGCACAGCGTCTGATTAATGATGAAAAAGCATCGGCGATGTTCCGTCTGGGTATCGACGAAGCCATGGCCGATGCGCTCGCTCAACTCACGTTACCGCAAATGGTCAAACTGGCTGAGACTAACCAGTTGGTCTGTCACTTCCGTTTTAACGAAAGCCATACTATCGAACGCCTGACGAAAGAGTCACGTGTGGACGATCTGCAGCAAATCCATACGGGCATTTTGCTATCAAGCCATTTACTGCAAGAACTATCGGCTAAAGACGGTAGTGCGACGAAGAAAAGAGCCTGATGATGGTAGAGAAAAGTATTGTTCAGGAAGCCAAGGACATCCAGCTGGCGATGGAATTGATTACGCTGGGTGCGCGTTTGCAGATGCTGGAAAGTGAAACTCAGCTCAGCCGCGGGCGTTTGATCAAACTCTATAAGGAATTGCGCGGCAGTCCGCCGCCGAAAGGAATGTTGCCGTTCTCTACCGACTGGTTTATGACCTGGGAGCAGAACATCCATTCATCCATGTTTTACAACGCCTACAGTTTCCTGATGAAGAGCGGGTATTGCACCGGTGTCGAGGCGGTGATCAAAGCCTATCGTCTGTATCTGGAACAGTGCCCGCACCCGGCGGGGGAGACGCCGTTGCTGGCGCTGACCCGCGCCTGGACGCTGGTGCGTTTCGTCGATAGCGGCATGTTGCAGCTCTCCGCCTGCAACTGTTGTGGCGGCACTTTTATCACCCACGCGCACCAACCCTTGAACAGTTTTGTTTGCAGTTTATGCCAACCCCCTTCCCGCGCAGTAAAAAGACGTAAACTTTCGCCGCAACTGGCCGATATTATTCCTCAACAGCCGGACGAGCAGGTTAAACGCGCAATTTGAGCCGGCGGCAACGCCGGTTCGTCCAGACCTAAATCGACTTGTGAAACGCAGGGTTCGGTATACCGAACCCGTCGGCGCAGCCTGGACTGCTGCGCCGTTGCGGCTCAAAAGCGCGCTTATCCCACCTTCCATCCACATTGTTAATTTAAGGAATGCGTGTGTTAGTTATTTTGGGTTATCTCGTGGTATTGGGGGCGGTTTTTGGGGGGTACATGATGGTGGGGGGCCACCTCGGTGCGCTTTATCAACCGTCGGAGTTCTTGATCATCGGCGGTGCGGGCATCGGCGCTTTTATCGTAGGCAACAACGGCAAGGCGATAAAATCCACCCTGCGCGCTATCCCCAAACTGATGCGCCGTTCGAAATACAGCAAGGATCTGTACATGGATCTGATGGCGTTGCTGTATCGCCTGCTGGCCAAATCCCGTCAACAGGGCATGTTGTCCCTCGAGTTCGATATCGATAACCCGCAGGAAAGTGAAATTTTTTCTAATTATCCCCGCATCCTTGCCGATAACACCCTGGTGGAATTTATTACCGATTACTTACGGCTGATGGTGAGCGGCAACATGAATGCGTTTGAGATTGAAGCGCTGATGGACGAAGAGATCGAAACCTTCGAACAGGAAAGCGAAGTGCCGGCCGGTAGCCTGGCGATGGTCGGCGACTCGTTGCCGGCCTTCGGCATTGTGGCGGCGGTGATGGGCGTGGTGCATGCGCTGGCCTCGGCCGATCGCCCGGCGGCCGAGTTGGGGGCGCTTATCGCCAACGCGATGGTCGGTACCTTCCTCGGCATTTTGCTGGCCTACGGTTTTATCTCGCCGCTGGCGACCCTGCTGCGGCAGAAAAGCGCGGAAAACGTCAAAATGATGCAATGCATCAAGGTCACGCTGCTGTCGAGCCTGAACGGCTATGCGCCGCAGATTGCGGTCGAATTTGGCCGTAAAACACTGTACACCACCGAGCGGCCATCCTTCGTTGAGCTGGAAGAACACGTGCGCCGCGTTAAGGCGCCGGCGCAGCAGGCGACGGAAGAAGAGCAGGCATGAAACAGAATCACCCGGTCGTTCTGGTCAGAAAACGCAAATCGCATCAGGCGGGGCATCACGGTGGCTCCTGGAAGATTGCCTATGCTGACTTTATGACCGCCATGATGGCGTTCTTCCTGGTGATGTGGTTGCTGGCGATCGCCAGCCCCCAGGAACTGACGCAAATCGCCGAGTATTTCCGCACGCCCTTGAAGGTGGCGCTGACCACCGGCGACAAAAGCAGTTCGGAAAGCAGCCCGATCCCGGGGGGTGGGGATGACCCCACTCAGAAGGATGGGTTGGTGAAAAAACAGATCGATACGCTGGAGAAGCGTGACGAGGAACTGCGGCTCAACAAGCTGCGGGAAAAGCTGGATGAGCTGATTGAATCCGATCCGCGCCTGAAAGCGCTGCGTCCGCATCTGCTGATCAACATGATGGATGAAGGATTACGCATTCAGATCATCGATAGCCAGAACCGGCCTATGTTCAAAACCGGCAGCGCACAGGTAGAAAGCTACATGCGCGATATCTTGCGGGCCATTGCGCCGATCCTAAATGACCTGCCGAATAAAATCAGCCTGTCCGGTCATACCGACGATATTCCCTACGCCACCGGCGAGCGTGGCTACAGCAACTGGGAGCTTTCGGCCGATCGCGCCAATGCCTCGCGGCGCGAGCTGATCGCCGGCGGGTTGTCGGAGGGCAAGGTGCTGCGGGTGGTGGGCATGGCCGCCACCATGAGCCTGAAACAGCACGGAGCCGATGATGCCATCAACCGCCGCATCACCGTGCTGGTGCTGAACAAGCAAACCCAACAGGGCATTGAACACGAAAATGGCGAAAGCAACGCGATGGGCATCGCCCGGCCGGTTGATCTGAAGCCTCTGGCGCCGTCGGCAACGGCACCGGCGACCCTTATCGCCCCGGAGCAGCCGGCGGCTGTCCCTTCACCGACTAACAGCGACTCACAGCAGAGGTGACCCCGTGAGCATGGATATTAGCGCTTTTTATCAGACCTTTTTTGATGAAGCAGATGAGTTGCTGGCCGATATGGAGCAACACCTGCTGGAGCTGGATCCGCTGGCCCCGGACATTGAACCGCTGAACGCCATTTTCCGCGCAGCGCACTCGATCAAGGGCGGTGCGGCGACCTTCGGCTTCTCGGTGCTGCAGGAAACGACCCATTTGCTGGAGAACCTGCTGGACGGTGCGCGGCGTCAGGAGATGAGCCTGAGCACTGAAATTATCAACCTGTTTCTGGAAACCAAAGACATTATGCAGGAGCAACTGGACGCCTATAAAACGTCGCAAAAGCCAGACACCGACAGCTTTGAATACATCTGTCAGGCGTTGCGGCAGCTTGCGCTGGACGCACAGCAGCAGGATGCTCCCGCTGCGCTTGCGTTGACGGAAACTGCCGTCGCCGCACCTTCGGCGACAGAGGGCGGGATGCGGGTTTGCCTCAGTGGCCTGAAGCCGAATGAAATCCCGCTGATGCTGGAAGAGTTGGGCAACCTGGGCGAGGTGAAAAATCCGCAGCAGACCGAAAGCAGTCTGGAAGTGACGCTGCTGACCTCTGCCGGCGAAGATGACATCAGCGCAGTGCTGTGTTTCGTGCTGGAGCCGGAGCAAATCAGCTTTGCCAAGCCGCCGCAGGCCGAGTTGCCGCCGGTGCCGACACCGCCAGCCGTTCAGGCTACAGAGCCGACGGTAGCCATACCGGCGCCTGCGGTTGCCGAAGCGCCGAAACCGCGCGCCAAGGCCAGCGAGTCGACCAGCATCCGCGTGGCGGTGGAAAAAGTTGACCAGTTGATCAACCTGGTCGGGGAACTGGTGATCACCCAGTCGATGCTGGCGCAGCGTTCCGGCAGCCTGGACCCGGTCAACCACGGCGATCTGCTCAACAGCATGAGCCAACTGGAGCGTAACGCGCGCGATCTGCAAGAGTCGGTGATGTCGATCCGCATGATGCCGATGGAGTACGTGTTCAGCCGCTTCCCGCGTCTGGTGCGCGATCTGGCCGGCAAGCTGAACAAGCAGGTGGAGCTGCAGTTGCAGGGCAGTTCTACCGAGTTGGACAAGAGTCTGATCGAACGCATTATCGATCCCTTGACGCACCTGGTGCGCAACAGCCTGGATCACGGTATCGAAGACCCGGCCACGCGCGTTGCTGCCGGTAAATCGGCTGTGGGTAATCTGGTTCTGTCGGCGGAGCATCAGGGCGGCAATATCTGCATTGAGGTGACCGACGACGGCGCCGGGCTGAACCGGGCAAAAATTCTCGCCAAGGCGGCGTCGCAGGGGCTGCCGGTCAGCGACAGCATGAGCGATGAAGAGGTCGGCATGCTGATCTTTGCGCCGGGTTTTTCCACCGCAGAGCAGGTGACCGATGTGTCGGGCCGCGGCGTCGGCATGGACGTGGTGAAGCGAAATATTCAGGAAATGGGTGGGCATGTAGAAATCCACTCGCAGGCAGGCAAGGGCACGGCGATTCGCATTTTGCTGCCGTTGACGCTGGCGATCCTCGACGGTATGTCGGTCAAGGTAAACGACGAAGTGTTTATCTTGCCGCTCAATGCGGTGATGGAATCGTTGCAACCGCAGGCCGAAGACCTGCACCCGTTGGCCGGTGGCGAGCGGGTGTTGCAGGTGCGCGGCGAATATTTGCCGCTGGTGGAACTGTTCCGGGTGTTCGAGGTGGCAGGCGCCAAAACCGATGCCACTCAGGGCATTGTGGTGATCCTGCAAAGCGCCGGCCGCCGCTATGCGCTGCTGGTGGATCAGTTGATCGGCCAGCATCAGGTGGTGGTGAAGAATCTGGAAAGCAACTATCGCAAAGTGCCGGGGATTTCCGCCGCGACCATTCTGGGCGACGGCAGCGTGGCGCTGATTGTCGATGTGTCGGCGCTGCAAACGCTGAACCGCGAACAACGTCTGACGGACGCGGCTGCATAATAATAATGAGGTTGATGGCCGCGTTGTCTTTGAGTTCGAGATACCCGGGCCTAGCGCACCGAGGGGCTATTATGGGACACATCCCTGTGTCCCACCCTTCGGGCCGACTGGAAGTCGTTCCAATTTGCTCCCAGCAAATTGGTCGACGGCACAAGCCGTTACGACCCCTTCGGCACGCTCTCCCTAATAACGGACTTTGGCAGCCGTCTGATAATAACTAATCGATTGGTGTAGAGGTGAATGATATGGCAGGACTGGCAACCGTCAGCAAATTGGCTGGCGAAACGGTAGGGCAGGAGTTCCTGATTTTTACCTTGGGCAACGAGGAATATGGCATCGATATCCTCAAGGTGCAGGAGATCCGCGGATACGATCAGGTTACGCGCATCGCCAATACGCCGGCCTTTATCAAGGGTGTCACCAACCTGCGTGGCGTGATTGTGCCGATTATCGATCTGCGGGTGAAATTTGCCCAGCAGGACGTGTCCTACGATGAAAACACCGTGGTGATTGTGCTGAACTTTGGCCTGCGGGTGGTGGGTATTGTGGTTGACGGCGTATCCGACGTGCTGTCGCTGACCACCGAGCAGATCCGCCCGGCGCCGGAGTTCGCCGTGACGCTGGCGACCGAATACCTGACCGGCCTGGGGTCGCTGGGCGATCGCATGCTGATTCTGGTGGATATCGAAAAGCTGCTGAGCAGCGAAGAGATGTCGCTGGTCGACAGCGTGGCGAAAAGCGCCTGATTGGCGATGAGGCGGGTTCAGCATGCGGCAAGGGATCTCCGCCGCATGTTGCGCCCCAAAAACGGGTAGCGCCTGATGATGCATTGCCCGACTAATCGATATCCTTCAAGCGCAGCACGTATCTTTTCCAGACACGGCTGGTCACCAGCAGGTAACCGGCAGCGAACAGCGCCGCAACCGTGGCGCTGCGCAACAGGTTGACCTGCGTCGTTGAGCTCAACAGGCCGCTCAGCAGGTTGGCGGCCAAGAATCCTGCAAATACCCACGCCGCCCGTTTGATTCGTCGATTCTCCATCTCGTCCTCACAAATGCTGTCCGATGATGGCAGGATGTTACGCCTGGCGGGCGTATGCGCCAAGCCCTGTGGCGATACGGGGGCGGCGTGCTGAACCCTGCATATGGCAAAACAATATGCCGCCATTGTCTGCACCGCAGGGACGTCGTACGGTGCGCCCAAACCCCCAACCAAAAATAGTTACCTCCTCGCATAAAGTTCTGCCCCGCAGCGCCGATAACTCTGTCAATCAACAGACTTCGGGCCTGTCCGCGCGGGCTTTCAACAAGGGAAAACATGTTTAATCGTATGAAGGTGGTCACCAGCCTGTTGCTGGTATTGGTGTTATTTGGCGCCTTGCAGCTGGTTTCGGGCGGGCTCTTTTTCTCCTCACTAAAGAATGACAAAGAAAACTTCACCGTTTTGCAGACCATTCGCCAGCAGCAGTCCGATTTGAACGAAAGCTGGGTTAACCTGCTGCAGGCTCGCAATACGCTGAACCGCGCCGGGATCCGTTACATGATGGATGCCAATAAGATTGGCAGCGGCGCCAGCGTTACCGACCTGCTGGCTGGGGCCAAAAACAACCTGCTGGTGGCGGAACAACATTATGCCGCCTATGACAAAATTCCTCTAAGTCCTCGTCAGGACGCGCAGTCTGCCGAAAAGCTCAAACAGCAATACGGTATTTTGCACGGTGCGTTGTCCGAGTTGGTTCAACTGCTGGGCGAAGGCAAGATCAACGCCTTCTTCGACCAACCGACGCAAAGCTATCAGAACGGCTTTGAAGACATCTACAACACCTACCTGGCACAAAACGACAAGCTCTACCAAAGCGCGGTGGAAGACAGCAACAGCTCCTTCAGCTTCGCCATCTGGACACTGGTCGTGGTGTTGGTCGTGGTGCTGGCGGTGATCGTATTGGTGTGGAGCGGTATCCACCACATTCTGGTGCGTCCGCTCAACCGCATGATCGATCATATCAAAATGATCGCCGCCGGCGATCTGACCCAACAGATTGCCGTGACCAGCCGCAATGAAATGGGCGTGCTGGCCGCCAGCCTCAAACACATGCAGAGCGAACTGATCGAGACCGTCAGCGGCGTGCGTCAGGGGGCCGACGCCATCTACAGCGGCGCATCCGAAATTGCCGCCGGCAATAACGATCTTTCTTCCCGTACCGAACAGCAGGCCGCCTCGCTGGAGGAAACCGCCGCCAGCATGGAGCAGTTGACCGCCACGGTGAAACAGAACGCCGAAAACGCCCGTCAGGCCAGCCAACTGGCGCTGAGCGCCTCAGAAACCGCGCAGAAGGGCGGCAAAGTGGTGGCCAACGTGGTGCAGACCATGCACGACATTGCCGGCAGTTCGCAGAAAATTGCCGACATTACCGGCGTGATCGACGGCATTGCTTTCCAGACCAACATCCTGGCGCTGAATGCGGCGGTAGAAGCGGCACGCGCCGGCGAACAGGGCCGTGGCTTTGCGGTGGTGGCGGGGGAAGTGCGTAACCTGGCCCAGCGCAGCGCGCAGGCAGCGAAAGAGATCAAGGGCCTGATCGAAGATTCCGTCAGCCGTGTCGATATGGGCTCGGTGCTGGTGGAAAGCGCCGGCGAGACCATGGGCGACATCGTAAACGCGGTTACCCGCGTCACTGACATCATGGGTGAAATCGCCTCGGCCTCCGACGAACAGAGCCGCGGTATCGATCAGGTCGGCCAGGCGGTGGCGGAAATGGACCGCGTCACCCAGCAAAACGCCTCGCTGGTAGAAGAGTCCGCCTCTGCGGCGGCGGCTCTGGAAGAGCAAGCCAGCATGCTGACGCAGTCGGTGGCGGTGTTCCGCCTGAAAGCGGAAGGCCAGGACGAATTCAAAATGCCTGCCGGCAAAGCCACCGTTCTCCCGGTACTCAACCATAAAAAAACGAACGCCAGCGATCTGCAGGATAACTGGGAAACGTTCTGACCGACATTGGGCCTCCTCGCAGTTCTGCGGGAGGCTTATTCCCCGTCGTAAGCTGGCCGTCGGCCGGCTGCAAGGAGGTTCACAGTGTTTAACCGAATCCGCGTCTCTACCAGTCTGTTTCTGTTGTTGATGACTTTTTGTGTTATGCAGTTGGCCACCAGCGGCTTGTCGTACACCGCTTTCCGTTCCGATCACCACAACCTGAACCTGATCACGCTCGGCAGCCAGCAGCGCGATGCCCTAAGCCTGAGCTGGGTATCGCTGCTACAGGCCCGCAATACGCTGAACCGCGCCGGCACCCGTTCGGCGCTTAAGCTGCCGCAAGAGCAGGTGAATGCGCTGATGGGCAATGCGCGCAGCTCACTGCAGAAAGCCGATCTCTATTTCAACCAGTTCCTGGCGGTACCGCGTCACAGCGAACAGGAACAGCAACTGACCGAAACCACCCAAGCCAGCTATAACCGGCTGCGCAGCGCGCTGCGTGAGCTGATTGGCTTCCTGGAGAACAACAACCTGCAGGCGTTTATGGACCAGCCGACGCAGAAAACCCAGGACCTGTTCGAGGCCGATTTTGTCCAGTATCTGCAACTGGTGAACGCCAATGTCGATGCGGCCAATGCTGCCAATCAGCAATCTTTCACCTTGTCCGGCTGGCTGGTGGGCGGTGCGGTGCTGATGCTTATCCTGGTGACCGGCAGCGCCCTGTGGTGGTTGCGCAATATGCTGGTGCAACCGCTGAATATCATGCGCAGCCATTTTGACCGCATCGCCGCCGGCGATCTGGCGACGCCGATCCAGGTTTATGGCCGCAATGAAATCAGCCAACTGTTCGCCAGTCTGCAGCGCATGCAGCGTTCGCTGATTGGCACCGTCGGCGCAGTGCGCGATGGCGCAGAATCCATCCTGATTGGCCTGCAGGAAATCTCCGAGGGCAACAACGATCTCTCTTCGCGCACCGAGCAACAGGCCGCCTCGTTGGAGGAGACCGCCGCCAGCATGGAACAGTTGACCGCCACGGTGAAGCAGAATGCCGACAACGCGCGCCAGGCCTCGCAACTGGCGCGCGATGCCTCCGCCACGGCAGCCAAGGGCGGCGAAATGGCCGGCGACGTGGTGACCACCATGCAGGATATCGCCAACAGTTCGCAGAAAATTGGCGCCATTACCAGCGTGATCGACGGCATTGCCTTCCAGACCAACATTCTGGCGCTGAACGCGGCGGTAGAAGCGGCGCGTGCCGGTGAGCAGGGGCGCGGTTTTGCGGTAGTGGCCGGTGAAGTGCGCAATTTAGCCAGCCGCAGCGCGCAGGCGGCGAAAGAAATCAAAGGGTTGATCGACGAATCGGTCAGCCGCGTGAAACAGGGTTCGGTGCTGGTGGAAAACTCCGGCGCGACCATGCAGGACATCGTGCGCTCGGTCACCCGGGTTACCGACATCATGGGCGAAATCGCTTCGGCGTCCGATGAACAGAGCCGCGGCATCGAGCAGGTCACGCAGGCGGTGACCCAAATGGATCAGGTAACCCAGCAGAACGCCGCGCTGGTGGAGGAAGCCGCCTCGGCGGCCTCCGCGCTGGAAGAGCAGGCGATAACCCTGGCCGACGCGGTGTCGGTATTCCGTCTGGCAGACGATAACTTCGCCGCGCCGGGCAACAATCAAGACGCAGTTTCACCCGTGGTAAAGGAAGCCTCAGATTGTCAAACCGCATAAGCAGCACGTTTTTTATGAGTGATAGGGTATGAAACAGGCGCCGTCGACCCCTAACCGGGATCCTGGGTCCTTACTGACGCAGATGGTGCAGCGCCTGCCGCTGTTGGACGTGCATTTTCGGCGTATCAGCCAACTGATTTACCAGCGCGCCGGCATTGTGCTGGCGGAACACAAGCGCGAGATGGTTTACAACCGCCTGGTACGTCGGCTGCGGTTGCTGGGGTTGAACGATTTCGGCGATTACCTGGCGCTGCTGGAAAGCGATCCGAACAGCGCCGAATGGCAGGCGTTTATCAATGCGCTGACCACCAACCTGACGGCATTTTTCCGCGAGGCGCACCACTTCCCGATCCTGGCGGAGCATGCGCGCCAGCGGCCCAACGGCTATTGCGTGTGGAGTACGGCGGCATCGACCGGGGAAGAGCCGTATTCGATCGCCATCACCCTGAACGAAGCGCTGGGGCAACGCGCCAGCGGCTGTCAGGTATGGGCCAGCGATATCGATACCCAGGTGCTGGAAAAGGCCGAAGCGGGCGTTTACCGCCACGAGGATCTGCGCACTCTGACGCCGGCGCAGATGCAGCGCTATTTTCTGCGCGGCACAGGTCCGCATCAGGGGCTGGTGCGGGTGCGGCCGGAGTTGGCGGCGCGGGTGAATTTCCAGTCGCTCAACCTGCTGGCGCCGGAATGGGCGCTGCCGGGGCAGTTTGACGCCATTTTTTGCCGCAATGTGATGATCTATTTCGATAAGGCGACGCAGGAGCGCATCCTGCGCCGCTTCGTGCCCTTGCTTAAACCGGGGGGCCTGATGTTTGCCGGCCACTCCGAGAATTTCAGCCAGATCAGCCGGGATTTCTACTTGCGTGGGCAGACCGTGTATGGCCTGACCAAGGAGAGGTAATGAGTAAAATCAGAGTATTGAGCGTAGACGATTCGGCCCTGATGCGGCAGTTGATGACCGAAATTGTGAACAGCCATCCCGATATGGAGATGGTAGCGACCGCGCCGGATCCGCTGGTGGCGCGCGACATGATCAAAAAGTTTAATCCGCAGGTGCTGACGCTGGACGTCGAAATGCCGCGCATGGACGGCCTGGATTTCCTGGAAAAGCTGATGCGTTTGCGGCCGATGCCGGTGGTGATGGTGTCGTCGCTGACCGGCAAAGGATCGGAAATCACCCTGCGCGCGCTGGAGCTGGGGGCGGTGGATTTCGTCACCAAACCGCAGCTTGGCATCCGCGAAGGCATGCTGGCTTACAGCGAACTGATTGCCGAGAAAATCCGTACGGCGGCCAAGGCGCGGTTACCGCAGCGTTCCAACAGCCCGGCGCCGGCGATCCTTAGCCATGCGCCGTTGCTGAGCAGCGAGAAGTTGATTGCCATCGGCGCCTCCACCGGCGGCACCGAAGCGATCCGTCAGGTGCTGCAACCGTTGCCGGCTACCAGCCCGGCGCTGTTGATCACCCAGCATATGCCGCCGGGTTTCACCCGATCGTTTGCCGAACGGTTGAACAAACTGTGCCAGATCACGGTGAAAGAGGCCGAGGACGGTGAGCGGGTGCTGCCGGGCCATGCTTATATCGCGCCGGGCGATCGCCATCTGGAACTGTCGCGCAGCGGCGCCAACTATCAGGTGAAGTTGAATGACGGCCCGCCGGTTAACCGTCACCGGCCTTCGGTGGACGTGCTGTTCCGTTCTGTCGCGCAGTTCGCCGGGCGCAATGCGGTTGGCGTGATCCTGACCGGCATGGGCAACGACGGCGCAGCGGGCATGCTGGAAATGCACCGCGCCGGCGCCTATACCCTGGCGCAGAACGAGGCAAGCTGCGTGGTATTCGGCATGCCGCGCGAGGCTATCGCCACCGGCGGGGTGAACGAAGTGGTGGATCTGGATCGCATGAGCCAACGCATGCTGGCGCAAATTGCCGGTGGGCAGGCGCTGCGTATTTGATTTTATATTTCCGCCTTACGGCGGTGGTGGTTTTGCACAATTGAACGGTTAACACCTTGGGAGTGAACATGGCAGATAAAAATCTCAGATTTCTGGTGGTGGACGATTTCTCCACTATGCGTCGCATCGTCAGAAATTTGCTGAAAGAGTTGGGCTTTAACAATGTTGAAGAGGCTGAGGACGGCGCGGATGCGCTGAACAAGCTGCGCGCCGGCGGTTTCGATTTTGTGGTATCAGACTGGAACATGCCGAATATGGACGGCCTCGAACTGTTGCAAACCATTCGCGCCGACGGCGCGCTGGCGGCGATGCCGGTACTGATGGTGACGGCGGAAGCCAAGAAAGAAAACATTATCGCGGCGGCGCAGGCCGGTGCCAGCGGTTACGTGGTGAAACCTTTTACGGCGGCGACGCTGGAAGAAAAGCTCAATAAGATCTTTGAAAAACTGGGCATGTAAGGAGAGGGCGATGAGAGACATTCCAATGCCTGCCAGCGATGCGGCGACTGCGGGAGAGATAATTTCCCGCATTGGTCAACTGACGCGCATGTTGCGCGACAGCATGCGTGAACTGGGGCTAGATCAGGCAATCGCCCAAGCGGCAGAGGCAATCCCGGATGCGCGCGATCGGCTTGATTACGTGGTCACCATGACGGCGCAGGCGGCGGAACGGGCGTTGAACTGCGTGGAAGCGGCGCAGCCGCGCCAGGCGGAGCTGGAGTCAGAGGCCAAAGCGCTGAAAGGGCGCTGGGACGACTGGTTTGCCGACCCGATCGAACTGGCCGACGCGCGCGCGCTGGTCACCGATACCCGCCAGTATCTGGAACAGGTGCCGGAACATACGTCGTTCACCAACGCTCAGTTGCTGGAAATCATGATGGCGCAGGATTTCCAGGACCTGACAGGGCAGGTGATCAAACGCATGATGGACGTGGTGCAGGAGATCGAAAAGCAACTGCTGATGGTGTTGATGGAAAATATTCCAGAGCAGCCGGCGAAGGAGAAAAAACCGAACGACAGCTTGCTCAATGGTCCGCAGCTCGATCAAAACGGCGCCGGCGTTATCGCCAATCAGGCGCAGGTGGATGACCTGCTCGACAGCCTCGGTTTCTGACGTTTTCTGGGGCGCACATTATTGCGCCCCAGATGCCGCATGTGGGCGTAATGCCTGCGCTTCCTCCTCATCCCCCAAATAACCCGCCTTTTCCCCCGTTGTTCCATCAATGAAGTCAGCGTTTTTTTGGCATGCTGGCCGCAATTTTATTCCCCCCCTGGCACAGGATGCGCGCCCGTGGCTGAAGACAGCGATCTGGAAAAAAGTGAAGCCCCCACGGCCCACCGGGTGGAAAAGGCGCGCGAGGATGGCCAGATCCCGCGTTCGCGCGAGCTGACGTCGGTGTTGATGCTGGTCGCGGGGCTGTCGATCATCTGGGTTGCCGGTGGCGGCATGGCGCAGCAACTGGCGGCGATGCTGACCCAGGGGCTGAATTTCGATCATACGATGGTCAGCAACGACAAACAGATGCTGCGCCAACTGGGCATGCTGTTGCGGCAGGCGGTGTGGGCGCTGCTGCCAATCATGGCGGGTCTGGTATTGGTGGCTATCACCGCGCCGATGCTGCTGGGCGGCCTGTTGTTAAGCGGCAAATCGCTCAAGTTCGATGTAAAACGGATGAACCCGCTGTCGGGGCTGAAACGCATGTTTTCCAGTCAGGTGCTGGCAGAGCTGCTGAAGGGCCTTTTGAAGGCGACGCTGGTGGGATGGATCACCGGTTTGTACTTGTGGCACCACTGGGCGGAGATGCTGCATCTGGTGACGCAACAGCCGCTCGATGCGCTCGGCAATGCGCTGCGCATGATCATTTTCTGCGGTCTGCTGGTGGTGCTCGGGTTGACGCCGATGGTGGCGTTTGACGTGTTCTACCAGCTGTGGAGCCATTTTAAAAAGCTGAAAATGACCAAGCAGGACATTCGCGACGAGTTCAAGGATCAGGAGGGCGATCCGCACGTTAAAGGCCGTATCCGTCAGCAGCAGCGCGCTATCGCCCGACGCCGCATGATGGCCGACGTGCCGAAGGCCGACGTGATAGTCACCAACCCGACCCATTACGCCGTGGCGTTGCAGTACAACGATCAAAAAATGAGTGCGCCGAAAGTGCTGGCCAAAGGCGCCGGCGAAATTGCGCTGCGCATCCGTGAACTGGGCACGGAACACCGCATTCCGATGCTGGAGGCGCCGCCGCTGGCGCGAGCGCTGTATCGGCACAGTGAGATTGGACAACACATCCCGGCCACCCTGTATGCCGCCGTGGCCGAAGTTCTGGCCTGGGTTTACCAACTGCGACGTTGGCGGCGCGAGGGCGGTCTGATCCCGAAGAAACCTGAACGTTTACCGGTGCCGGAAGCACTGGATTTTGCTGGAGAGAGTAACTCTAATGGCTAATTTGGCCGCCTTGCTTCGTTTGCCGGGCAGTTTTAAAGATACGCAGTGGCAGGTACTGGCCGGCCCGATCCTGATCCTGATGATCCTGTCGATGATGGTGCTGCCGTTACCGGCATTTATCCTCGATCTGTTGTTCACCTTCAATATTGCCTTGTCGATCATGGTATTGCTGGTAGCGATGTTTACCCAGCGCACGCTGGAATTCGCTGCATTCCCCACCATATTGCTGTTCTCGACCCTGCTGCGCCTGTCGCTCAACGTGGCATCGACGCGCATCATCCTGATGGAAGGGCATACCGGTTCCGCCGCCGCCGGCCGCGTGGTGGAGGCCTTTGGCCACTTCCTGGTGGGGGGCAATTTCGCCATCGGCATCGTGGTGTTTATCATTTTGGTGCTGATCAACTTTATGGTCATCACCAAGGGCGCCGGGCGTATCGCCGAAGTGGGGGCGCGCTTCGTACTGGACGGCATGCCCGGCAAGCAGATGGCGATCGACGCCGATCTCAACGCCGGTCTGGTCGGTGAGGAAGAGGCGAAAAAACGCCGTTCCGAGGTAACGCAGGAAGCCGATTTCTACGGCTCGATGGACGGCGCCAGCAAGTTCGTGCGCGGCGATGCGGTCGCCGGGCTGATGATCATGATATTGAACGTGGTCGGCGGTCTGCTGGTCGGTGTGATCCAGCACGGTATGGAGCTGGGTACGGCGGCGGAAACCTACACCCTGCTGACTATCGGTGACGGCCTGGTGGCGCAGATCCCGGCGCTGGTCATTTCGACTGCCGCCGGTGTCATCGTGACTCGCGTGGCGACCGATCAGGACGTGGGCGAACAGATGGTCGGCCAACTGTTCAACAACCCGCGCGTGATGTTGCTCAGTGCCGCAGTGCTTGGCCTGCTGGGCCTGGTGCCGGGGATGCCGAACCTGGTGTTCCTGCTGTTCACTGCGGCCTTGTTGGGGTTGGCCTGGTGGCTGCGGGGGCGCGATCAACAAGCGCCGAAGGTACAGGAGATACCGCTGGCACAGGATAATCCACAGGCGGTAGAAGCCAGTTGGTCGGACGTACAACTGGAAGATCCGTTGGGCATGGAGGTGGGCTACCGGCTGATCCCGATGGTGGATTTCCAGCAAAACGGCGAACTGCTCGGACGAATCCGCAGCATCCGTAAAAAATTCGCCCAAGAGATGGGCTACCTGCCGCCGGTGGTGCATATCCGCGATAACCTCGAGTTGCCGCCCGCCAGCTACCGGATCCTGATGAAGGGCGTAGAAATCGGCAGCGGCGAAGCGCAACCGGGGCGTTGGCTGGCGATTAACCCGGGCAATGCGGTGGGTGAACTGGCGGGAGATAAAACCGTCGATCCGGCCTTTGGGCTGGAAGCGGTATGGATTGACAGTGCGTTGCGCGAACAGGCGCAGATCCAGGGTTTTACCGTGGTGGAGGCCAGCACCGTGGTGGCGACCCATCTCAATCATTTGATTGGCCAGTTCGCCAGCGAACTGTTTGGCCGGCAGGAAACCCAGCAGTTGCTGGATCGCGTAGCGCAGGATATACCGAAATTGACCGAAGATTTCGTGCCTGGCGTGGTGTCCCTGACCACGCTGCATAAGGTATTGCAGAACCTGCTGGCGGAAAGGGTCTCGATCCGCGATATGCGCACCATTATTGAAACGCTGGCGGAACATGCGCCGTCGCAAACCGACCCTTATGAGTTGACCACCGTGGTGCGGGTTGCGCTGGGGCGGGCGATCACCCAGCAATGGTTCCCGGGCAACGGCGAAATTCAGGTCATTGGTCTGGACACCCAGCTCGAGCGCTTGTTGTTACAGGCGTTGCAGGGCGGTGGCGGATTGGAGCCGGGGCTGGCGGACCGCCTGCTGGAGCAGGCCAAACAGGCGTTACAGCGGCAAGAAATGCTCAGCGCGCCACCGGTGCTGCTGGTAAACCACGCGCTGCGGGCGTTGTTGGCGCGCTTCCTGCGCCGCAGCCTGCCGCAGATGGTGGTGCTGTCTAATCTGGAAATCAACGACGATCGCCAAATCCGCATGACGTCGACCATTGGAGCCGCATAATGAAACACTGTTTGCCGTTGCTCTGCCTGCTGGCGCCGCTTGGCGCGCAGGCGGTGTCGGGATCCTGGGTGGCCGACAGCGTCGGTGCTACGCTGGAATATGGCGGCGTTCGCGGCGAATCGCCTGGTCTGCGCACGCCTTACGCATTGCCGGATCCGAATGCACGCATCACCAGCGTCAGTTGGCGTTATCGGCTGTTGGCCGCCGAACCTGCCGGCTTGCAGGTACAGCTCTGTACGCTGACCCGTTGCATTGCGTTGGGCGGCGGCAGTGGCAGCAGCAACGGATTGAACGGGGAACCGGCTAATGCCGAATTGCGCTTTGTCTATTACGTGCAGGCGCGCGGCGGATTGAATCCGCCGCTGCGGGTGATTGGCAATCAGGTGATTGTGAATTACCAATAACGGTTTAACCGAGGATCGCCAGCCCATTGCGATCGACCAGCGAAAGCAGTTTCATCGCGGCGGAATCAGGCCGCGCTTCGCCACGCTCCCCTGCTTCCACGATTTCATAATCGACATTTAAATAGGCGAAAAAGTCTGATTCACCGGAATGCGAAGGACTTCGCGTGAAGATTTTAGATGTTTAGCAGGATGAACCGAAGTTGAGAGGAAGATGGCAAAACGAAGGGGGCCTGTCCGCTCCCTTCGTCAAAAGACCCTAAACGCCGATTTTTCGCCCCAGCAGACTGCCGCTGCGCGACTGGCCATCCGGGCCATAAAGCGATTTGTTGTTTTTGCCGAGGATCGCCAGCGCCTGGGCGTTATGATCAATCTGCTGATTGAGCAACAGGCCGTTATGCTGATTTTTCTCGCGCAACTTTTGGCTGAGCAACTGTACTTGCTGCCAGGCGTCGGCCAGACGCGGGTGAGCGGCATAGGGCGCCTGTTGCCTTTGCGCGCGCTCCAGCTCCAGCCGTTGCTGTTCCAGGTAGTTCACCGTAGCCAACAGCTGGCTCTTGACGTCGGTAACGCGCTGCAACGCTACGCCCGGCAGTTGGCCGGAGCAGAGCAAATGATGTTCTTCCGTCAGCACCGTATTGAGTGCATTCAGGGTTTCCAGCAAATTATCAAGCAGCTGTGGCAGATTTTCCATTGCGATTCATCACCTTTCAGAGTGTCCCTTAATCTTTCACGCCGCAGCCCTGCGGGCAATGCAGGCCAGGTTGCATCACCCGATTATGCCTTCGGCGGCCGACTGCCGTTTGACAGCCATTGGGCATCGCTCTGCGCGTCTTGCAGCAGCGCATCGGCAATTTTGCCGGCATCCATTTTCAATTCGCCGCGGCGGATCGCCTGCTTGATAGCGTCCACCCGGTTCATATCAATATCCTGAGTGCCCGGTTGCATCAGGCGCGCCTGCGCGTCGCTCAATTTTACCTGGGTGCCGCTGACGGTGCTTTCCGTCTGAACAGCCTTGCGCGGCTGAAGCTGATTGTCTGCCGGTGTTTCACGCGGCTGCACCGTTGTCACGGGCTGCAGCCGCTGGGTGCGATCGATACTCATGGTCAATCTCCATCAATGCCGCGGCCCGACGGGCAATGGCTGATATTTTTTGCGGCCCTGGCGGCCAGGTAATTACTGCTTCAGACAGCTGACAAAGCCCATTATCAGGGAGAGCGTGCTGAAGGGGTCGTAGCGGCTTGCCGCCAGAGTGCCCCTCAGTGCGCCAGGCCCGGGTATCTCGGACTCAAAGACAACTTTGTCATCAACCTCTGCTTATATTGTTCTTATCGGCAGGTTTTTATAAACCTTTACCTTTTTATAAAGCGATGCGAATCGTACCGTCATCATCGGCAATACCGCTGACGATTTGCCCGGAGGCCATGCGTACGCGGACGCTGTCCTCGGCGGCGGCGTTGTTCATGGCTTTGCCTGCGCCGCTGATGTTAAACCCGGTGCCTTGCGCCGTTACCTGCACCGGCTGACCGGCCTTGATCACCCAGGCGCGGCGCAGCATGGCGAAGGTCAGCGGTTGGCCGGGGCTGATATTTCGCAGGCTGACCGCACCGATCGCCTTGTCCGCATTGGTCAGGGTACGTGGTGCCAGGGTATCGAGCCGACCTCTTTTCAGCTTCACGTCTGCGGCCGTCAGCCGGCTGCCGGCGCTGATGCTACGCGCCGACACCAGGTAGTTGCCGATCACCTGCACCTGCGTTTGTATAAAACGCCGTTCCTGGCCGCAACGCGCCGAAATGCTGATATTGCCCCAGAGGCGGGCGTTCGGCGCAAGCGACAACTGCGGAAACTCACACTGCGGCCACTGTGCCACCGGCGTGCGCACCAGCACCTTAACCTGTACCGGGCTGCCGCTGAACTGGCCGCTGATGAAGCGATCGATCTGTGCCGCCAGATCGTCGGCCTGTGCGTTCAGACTGCACAGCAGGGCGGCGAACAACAGTATTTTACCTTTCATCTTCGCTTCCTCAAGCGCCATCGGGTGCGGGTAAGTTTACCCGGACTGCGCGCAGGCTAAGCAGACAAATAGCGACGCATTTTGCCCTTATTCCCACGATAGGCTGGCGGAAGGGGCGTTTATGCTGTCGGCTCCAAATTTTAACCTCGCGGAGGGAGCATGATCGACAAACTGGACGCTGCTCTGCGCTTTGGTCAAGAGGCGCTGAATCTGCGCGCCCAGCGGCAAGAGATTTTGGCCGCTAACATCGCCAACGCAGACACACCGGGCTATCAGGCGCGGGATATCGATTTCGCCGGCCAGTTGAACAAGGTGCTGGCACAGGGCCGCGTCAGCGGCAGCGGCATCGCGCTGAATATGACGTCTGCACGCCATATCCCGGCGCAAAACATGCAGCCGCCGCAGCTCGATTTACTGTTTCGCGTGCCGGATCAGCCGGCGATGGACGGCAATACGGTGGACATGGATCGCGAACGCACCAACTTCGCCGATAACAGCCTGAAGTATCAGACCGACCTGACGCTGATCAACGGTCAGATCAAAGGGATGATGTCAGTGTTACAACAAGGATAAGGCGCATGTCGCTACTGAATATTTTCGATATCTCCGGTTCGGCGCTCTCCGCCCAGTCGCAACGCATGAACGTCAGCGCCAGCAACATGGCCAACGCCGACAGCGTCACCGGCCCGGACGGCGAACCCTACCGCGCCAAACAGGTCGTGTTTGAGGTGGCCGCAGCCGCCGGGCAACCCACCGGTGGGGTGCGCGTATCTCAGGTGGTCGACGACCCGGCGCCGGAACGTCTGGTGTATCAACCGGGTAATCCGCTGGCGGACGGCAAAGGGTATGTGCGCATGCCGAACGTGGATGTGGTGAGCGAGATGGTCAATACCATTTCCGCCTCGCGCAGCTACCAGGCCAACGTCGAGGTGCTCAACACCACCAAGTCGATGATGATGAAAACCCTGACGCTGGGTCAGTAACCGGAGCTATGCATGGCCATTGCCGCAACCACCAATGAATCGCTGGATAACACCGTCACCGGCGTCAACGCCAAAAGCAACACCGGCCAGGATCTGCAGAACAACTTCCTGACGCTGTTGGTGGCGCAGTTGAAAAACCAGGATCCGACCAACCCGATGCAGAACAATGAGCTGACCACGCAGCTGGCGCAGATCAACACCGTTCAGGGCATCGAAAAACTCAATACCACGCTGGGGTCGATCTCCGGCCAGATCAACAGCAATCAGTCATTGCAGGCAACCGCGCTGATCGGTCACGGCGTGATGGTGCCCGGCAGCAACATTCTGGTCGGCAGCAAAGACGGTAAGGTCAGCACCACGCCGTTTGGCCTCGAACTGGAGCGCGCCGCCGACACGGTAACCGCCACCATCACCGACGCCACCGGCAAAGCGGTGCGCACCATTGATATCGGCGGCCTGACCGCCGGCGTGCACTCATTTACCTGGGACGGTTCACTGACAGACGGCACCACCGCCCCCGACGGTGCCTACACCGTGGCGATCAACGCCAAGGGCAATGGCGAACAGCTGGTGGCGCGCAGCCTGCATTTTGGCATGGTCAATGGCGTTATCCGCGGTTCAGACGGCACGAAGCTGGATCTGGGCCTGGCGGGCAGCGCGACGCTGGAAGACGTTCGGCAGATTTTATAACTCTATCACTTGTTTCTCAGGCGTTATCGGACGATAGCCTGCACATTATTCGGAGAATGACATGGCCTTTTCTCAGGCAGTAAGCGGCTTGAACGCAGCAGCAACCAACCTGGACGTGATCGGTAACAATATCGCGAACTCCGCCACTTCCGGTTTCAAATCAGGAACCGTTTCCTTTGCCGATATGTTCGCCGGCTCGCAGGTCGGCTTGGGCGTCAAGGTGGCAGGGATCACTCAGAACTTCAAGGGCGGCACCACGACCGGCACCAGCCGCGCGCTGGACGTCGCCATTTCCGACAACGGTTTCTTCCGCCTGCAGGACAAGGACGGCGGTATTTTCTACAGCCGCAACGGCCAGTTCAAGCTGGATGAAAACCGTAACCTGACTAATATGCAGGGCCTGCAATTGACCGGTTTCCCGGCAGCAGGTTCACCGCCGACCATTCAGCAGGGCGCCAACCCGGTGCCGTTGAGCATTCCGGAAGGGATGATGACCGCCAAGTCCACCACCTCGGGCACCATGGTCGCCAACCTGAAATCGACCCATAAGGTGCCGGATAACAAGACGTTCGATCCCGCCAAGCAGGATTCCTACAACTACGTCAACTCGATTACCGCCTATGACTCGCTGGGCAATGTGCACAATATCAATGCCTACTTTGTGAAGACCTCCGACAACAACTGGCAGGTGTATACCCAGGAAGGCAACATCCCCGGCTCCCCGGTGACGGATGCCGGTACGATGGCGTTCGATACCAGCGGCAACCTGGTCAGCACCACCAGCAAGCAGGGCAACACCGGCGAATTCAGCATGCTGATCCCGATGTCCGCCACCAACGGCGCCCCGGCGCAGAACTTCAGCCTGAGCTTTGCCAAGAGCATGCAGCAGAGCGTCAGCAGCGACTCGGTCAGCAAGGTGTCGCAGGACGGCTATACCGCCGGCGAGTACACCAACTTCCAGATCAATAATGACGGTAGCGTCGTGGGGATCTATTCCAACCAGCAAACCCAATTGCTGGGCCAAATCGTATTGACCAACTTCTCCAACCCGGAAGGCTTGTCCTCACAGGGCGATAACGTGTGGCAGGAAACCGGCGCGTCCGGCCAACCGCGCGTAGGGCTGGCGGGCAGCGGCGGTTTCGGCAAGCTGACCAGCGGTGCGCTGGAAGCCTCCAACGTCGATCTGAGCCAGGAACTGGTGAACATGATCGTCGCACAGCGTAACTACCAGTCGAACGCCCAGACCATCAAAACGCAGGACTCCATCCTGCAAACGCTGGTCAGCCTGCGCTAATAGGATTGATTTATGGATCACGCGATTTATACCGCGATGGGTGCAGCGCGACAGACGCTGGAACAGCAGTCCGTTACCGCCAACAACCTGGCCAACGCGTCGACGCCGGGCTTTCGTGCTCAACTTTCGGCGCTGCGTGCCGTACCGGTGGACGGGCCCAGCCTGCCGACGCGTACGTTGGTCACCGCGTCGACGCCGGGTGCCGACATGAGCCAGGGGGCGCTGAACTACACCGCGCGCCCGTTGGACGTTGCGTTGCAGCAGGACGGTTTTCTGGCGGTAAGCCTGCCGGACGGCGGCGAAGCCTACACCCGCAACGGTAACATCCAGATCTCGTCCGCCGGGCAGTTGACGGTGCAGGGTAGGCCGTTGATGGGCGATGGCGGGCCGATTGAAGTGCCGCCGTCGGCAGAGATCACCATCGCGGCCGACGGCACCATCTCGGCGCTGAACGCCGGCGATCCGCCGAACACCATCGCCCAGATAGGGCGGTTGAAGCTGGTGAAGGCCAATGCGCGTGAAGTGATGCGCGGCGACGACGGGCTGTTTCGCCTGACGCCGGAAACCCAGCAGCAACGCGGCAATCAGTTGCAGAACGATCCGCTGGTGCGGGTGATGCCGGGTGTGCTGGAGGGCAGCAACGTCAAGCCGATGGAAACCATGGTCGACATGATCGCCAACGCCCGTCGCTTTGAAATGCAGATGAAGGTCATCCACAGCGTGGATGAAAATGAACAGCGTGCCAACTCGTTGTTATCACTGAGTTAAGCAGCAAGGAAATAACCCATGATCCCATCTTTATGGATTGCCAAAACCGGTCTGGATGCGCAGCAGACCAATATGGACGTAATCGCCAACAACCTGGCGAACGTCAGCACCAACGGCTTCAAACGCCAGCGTGCGGTATTTGAAGATCTGCTGTACCAGACCATGCGTCAGCCGGGCGCGCAGTCATCCGAGCAGACTACCTTGCCGTCGGGCCTGCAGATCGGTACCGGCGTGCGCCCGGTGGCGACCGAGCGTCTGCACAGCCAGGGCAACCTGTCGCAGACCAACAACAGCAAAGACGTGGCGATTAAAGGCCAGGGCTTCTTCCAGGTGATGTTGCCGGACGGCAGCCAGGCCTACACCCGCGACGGCTCTTTCCAGATCGACCAGAACGGCCAACTGGTGACCGCCAGCGGTTTTCAGGTACAGCCGGCGATCACCATTCCGGCCAACGCCCTGAGCATTACCGTCGGCCGTGACGGCATCGTCAGCGTCACTCAGCAGGGGCAGACCGCCGCCCAACAGGTGGGCCAGTTGACCCTGACCACCTTTATCAATGACAGCGGCCTGGAAAGCGTGGGCGAGAATCTGTACCAGGAAACCGAGAGTTCCGGCGCGCCGAACGAAAGCACGCCAGGGCTGAACGGCGCGGGCCTGCTTTATCAGGGCTACGTGGAAACCTCTAACGTCAATGTGGCTGAAGAGCTGGTCAACATGATCCAGACCCAGCGCGCCTACGAGATCAACAGCAAAGCGGTATCGACGTCCGATCAGATGCTGCAAAAACTGACGCAACTGTAATTGACGGGCGCCGCCGGTGCGCCCGTCACCCTATTTCGTGAAACAAAGGCGAGACCCGTGGTAACCACATATCTGATGGCAAACGCGCCGCAGCAAGGAAAGCGCTGGCTGGCGGCGATGGCGATGCTGACGCTGAGCGGCTGCGCCTATATTCCGCATAAACCCCTGGTTGATGGCGCTACCACGGCGCAGCCGGCGCCGGCGGGCGCTCCGGTACCGAACGGATCGATTTTCCAGACGGTGCAGCCGATGAACTACGGCTATCAGCCGCTGTTTGAAGACCGCCGCCCGCGCAATATCGGCGATACCCTGACCATCGTGTTGCAGGAAAACGTCAGCGCCAGCAAAAGTTCTTCCGCCAACGCCAGCCGCAATGGGGCGAGCAAGTTCGGCGTCGCCACGTCGCCGCGTTATCTCGACGGCCTGCTGGGCAACGCGCGCGCCGATATGGATATCTCCGGCGACAGCACCTTTGGCGGCAAGGGCGGGGCCAACGCCAACAATACCTTCAGCGGTACCATTACCGTCACGGTCAATCAGGTACTGGTCAACGGCAACCTGCACGTGGTGGGTGAAAAACAGATCGCCATCAACCAGGGCACCGAATTTATCCGTTTCTCCGGGGTGGTTAACCCGCGCACCATCAGCGGCAGTAACTCGGTCACCTCCACCCAGGTGGCGGATGCGCGCATTGAATACGTCGGCAACGGCTATATCAACGAAGCGCAGACCATGGGGTGGTTGCAACGCTTCTTCTTAAATGTCTCCCCGTTTTGAGTACAGGCTATTTTACTTGTCATTTTGCGGTTGGGCAGTGCTCGGTGCCGTCACGTACTGCGTGTACGCTCCGCCGCCTGTGCGCTGTCCGCCCCCAAACTGCCTGCGACAATAACGCCTTGTGGGTAAGGCGAATGAGGTTCCAATGTTAAAGAAATTTCTAATGGCGCTGATGATTTGTGCGCTGAGCCTGCCGGCGACGGCGGAACGCATCCGCGATCTGGTGACGGTGCAGGGCGTGCGTGACAACGCCCTGATCGGTTACGGGTTGGTGGTGGGGCTGGACGGTTCCGGCGATCAGACCATGCAGACGCCGTTCACCACCCAAAGCCTGAGCAATATGCTGTCGCAATTGGGCATTACCGTGCCGCCGGGCACCAATATGCAGTTGAAAAACGTAGCGGCGGTCATGGTCACCGCCAAACTGCCGCCGTTCTCGCGCACCGGGCAGAACATTGATGTGGTGGTCTCCTCGATGGGCAACGCCAAAAGCCTGCGCGGCGGTACCCTGCTGATGACGCCGTTGAAAGGCGTGGATAACCAGGTTTACGCGCTGGCGCAGGGCAACGTGCTGGTGGGCGGCGCCGGTGCGGCGTCCGGCGGCAGCAGCGTGCAGGTCAATCAGCTGGCGGGGGGACGCATCAGCAACGGTGCGACTATCGAGCGTGAATTGCCGACCACTTTCGGCAACGGCGGGGTGATTAACCTGCAACTGAATAACGAAGACTTCACGCTGGCGCAGCAGATCAGCGACGCCATCAACCGCCAGCGCGGCGGCGGCACCGCCTCACCGCTGGATGCCCGCACCATTCAGGTATTGGTGCCACAGGGCAACAGCTCGCAGGTGCGTTTCCTGGCGGAAATTCAGAACATCAACGTCAGCGTCGGGGCGATTGACGCCAAGGTGATAATCAATTCACGCACCGGATCGGTGGTGATGAACCGCGACGTGATCCTGGACTCCTGTGCGGTGGCGCAGGGCAACCTGTCGGTGGTGGTGGATCGGCAAAATACCGTCAGCCAGCCGAACACGCCGTTTGGCGGAGGGCAAACCGTGGTGACGCCGAATACCCAGATTTCGGTGCAGCAGCAGGGCGGTTCGTTGCAGAAGGTGAACGCCAGCGCCAACCTGAACAATGTGATCCGTGCGCTCAATGCGCTGGGCGCTACGCCGATCGATCTGATGTCGATCCTGCAGGCGATGCAAAGCGCCGGCTGCCTGCGCGCCAAGCTGGAAATTATCTGATGGCCGGCGATCTGATGGCGATGTCGGGCGCCGCCTATGACGCCCAGGCGCTGAACGGCCTGAAACGCGATGCAGCGGCCGATCCGCAGGGCAACCTGAAGCAGGTGGCGCAGCAGGTTGAAGGCATGTTCGTGCAGATGATGCTGAAAAGCATGCGCGCCGCGCTGCCGCAGGATGGGGTGCTGAGCAGCGATCAGTCGCGGCTCTACACCTCGATGTATGACCAGCAGATCGCCCAGCAGATGTCGCAGAAGGGGCTGGGGCTGGCCGATATGATGGTGAAACAGATGGCCAATGCCAACGCCGTTCCGAGCGAAACGGCGGGGATGTCGCCGATGGCGTTGGACAATGACGTGTTGCAAACGCTGCCGAATCAGGCGCTGGAACAGATGATTCGCCGTGCGGTGCCGAAAGCGCCGACGGCCGCGCCGCTGTCGCTCAACAGCGGTAACTTTGTCGCCCGTTTGTCGATCCCGGCACGCGTCGCCAGCCAGCAGAGCGGCATTCCGCATCAGCTGATTGTGGCGCAGGCGGCACTGGAATCCGGCTGGGGCCAACGCGAGATCCCGACCGCCGACGGCTCGCCGAGTTACAACCTGTTCGGCATCAAGGCGGGCGGCAGCTGGGACGGCCCGGTGACCGAGATCACTACCACCGAGTTTGAGCAGGGGGCGGCGAAGAAGATCAAGGCGCGGTTCCGGGTTTATGGTTCTTACGTCGAGGCGATTGCCGACTACGTCAAGTTGCTGACCAATAACCCGCGCTACGCCGACGTGGCCGCCGCCCGCAGCCCGGAGCAGGCGGCGCATGCGCTGCAACAGGCCGGATACGCCACCGACCCGCAATACGCCAACAAGCTGGTCAGCGTGATCCAGCAGATGAAAAACGCCGGCGAGCAGGTGGTAAAAGCCTATACCCATGACCTGAAGGATCTGTTCTAGTTTTCGGGTGCGGCATGTAACGCCCCTACGCGATAAGCAGCATTAAAACGTAGGAATTCAGCATGCTGAACCCGGTTTTTCCTCTCAAGTTTCCTCCGTTTTTGCCGATAACACAGACAGGCTGGGCGAACGGCTCGGCAGATTCATTGACTCCTGTGGGCCACCGGCGCCGCAGTAAAAGGAACTTCTATGTCCAATAGCTTAATCAATACCGCCATGAGCGGGCTGAATGCGGCGCAGGTGGCGCTCAGCACCGTCAGTAACAACATATCCAACTACAACGTGGCGGGCTACAACCGTCAGACGGCGATCCTGGCGCAAAACGGCGGCATGAGCACTATGAGCGGCTTTATTGGCAACGGCGTCACCGTCACCAGCGTCAACCGGGAATATAACCAGTTCATCACCAGCCAGTTGCGTGGTGCGCAGAGCCAGGCCGGGGCGCAGAACGCCTATTTCGAAAAAATCTCGCAGATTGATAACCTGTTGGCCAGCAAGACCAACACCTTGTCGACCAACATGCAGGACTTCTTCAGCAACCTGCAAAATCTGGTCAGCAACGCCGGTGATGACGCCGCGCGCCAGACGGTGCTGGGCAAGGCCAATGGCCTGGTCAATCAGTTCAACAATACCGACAAGTACCTGCGCGACATGGACAGCGGCGTGAATCAGCAGCTCAGCGACAGTGCGCAGCAGATCAACAGCTACAGCCAGCAGATCGCCAAACTGAACGAAGAGATCACCCGTCTGCGCGGCAGCGGCGGCGAGCCCAATGCGCTGCTGGACCAGCGCGATCAGCTGGTTACCGACCTGAACAAAGTGGTTGGCGTCCAGGTGACTCAGCAAGACGGCGATGCCTACACCGTCTCTTTCGCCAACGGCCTGACGCTGGTGCAGGGCAACAATGCTTACCAGGTCGCGGCGGTGCCCACCAGTGGCGATCCTTCCCGTCTGACGATGGGGTATGACCGCGGCAACGGCGCCAGCGAAATACCGGAAGGCCAAATCACCGGCGGCAGCGTCAGCGGCGTGTTGAAGTTCCGCAGCGAATCGCTGGACAGCGCCCGCAATCAACTGGGGCAACTCGCGTTGGCGATGGCTGACAGCTTTAACCAACAGCACCGCGCCGGGTTCGATCTCAACGGCGATGCCGGCACGGATTTCTTCAGCTTTGGCGGCGCCCGCGCAGTGGACAACAACCGCAATACCGGCGATGCCGCGCTGTCGGTGTCCTACACCGATACCAGCAAGGTGAAGGCCAATGATTACCGGGTAGAATTTGACGGCAGCAACTGGCAGGTGAGCCGCCTGCCGGATAACGTCAAGGTTAACGCCACGGCGGGTACTGACGCCGCCGGCAACCCGACGTTGAGTTTTGATGGCCTGAAAGTCGGCATTGACGGCACTGCGCAAAAGAATGACAGCTTTACCGTCAAGCCGGTCAGCGACGTGGCGGGCAGCCTGAAGGTCGCCATCACCGATTCCGCCAACATCGCTGCCGCAGGCAAAGATGACAGCGGCCGTGGCGACAATGAAAACGCCAAGAAGCTGCTTGATCTGCAAACCCAAAAATTGGTGGACGGCAAGGCCACCTTTAGCGGCGCTTACGCCAGCCTGGTCAGCAGCGTCGGCAATCAGACCGCATCCGCCAAGGTGACCGCCACCTCGCAGGGCAACATCGTCAAGCAGTTGGAAAACCAACAGCAGTCGATTTCGGGCGTCAACCTGGACGAAGAATACGGCGAGCTGCTGCGCTTCCAGCAATATTATATGGCGAACTCGAAGGTGATTCAGACCGCCAGCACGCTGTTCGATACGTTGCTGAATATCCGTTGATTTTCATTTTAACCGGAGCCCCGGCGGCTCCGGCCGCTGATTTTGAGGAACCCGCACCATGCGCATGAGCACCAGCATGATGTACCAACAGAACATGACCGGCATTACCGGTAATCAGTCGTTGTTTATGAAGGCGGCAGAACAGCTTTCCACCGGCAAAAAAGTCAGCAACCCGTCCGACGATCCGCTAGCGGCGTCGCAGGCGGTGATGCTGGCTCAGTCCCAGTCGGAAAACACCCAATATGCGCTGGCGCGCACCTTTGCCCGCCAGAGCGTGTCGATGGAAGAGACGGTGCTGGCCGGAGCGACCAGCACCATTTCGGACATGAAAGCGCTGATCGTCAATGCCGGCGGCACCAAAAGCGACAACGACCGCGATTCGCTGGCTACCCAGTTGCAGGGGCTGAAAGACCAATTGCTTAACCAGGCCAACAGTACCGACGGCAATGGCCGCTTTATGTTCGGCGGTTTTGAGAATGACAAGCCGCCGTTTGCGAACAACGGCGGCTCGGTCAGCTATGTGGGTGGCAATACGCCGGTCGAGCAGAAAGTGGATGCCAATCGCATCATGACGGTCGGCCATACCGGCGATACGGTATTCATGTCGTTGACCAGCAACCCCAAGCCGGAGCCGGATGGCAGCGCATCGGTGTCCAACGTGTTCGAAAGCATCGATATCGCGCTGAAAGCGTTGAAAACTCCGCTCGACGGGGCGGACGACGCCACCAAACAGCAAGTGAACGACGCGATGGCCAAGGCCAATCGCGGGTTGGACAACTCCTATAACAAGGTGCTCAGCGTACGTGCCGAGTTGGGCAACCAACTGCAGGAAATGGATACGCTGGACAGTATTGGCAAGGATCGCGACATGATCAACCAAACGCAAATGAGTGCGCTGGTGGATGCCGATCTGACCGAGTCGATTTCCAGCTACTTCATGCAGCAGGCGGCCTTGCAGGCATCGTACAAGACCTTCGGTGATATGCAGGGGATGTCGCTGTTCCAAATGAACCGCTAATTCCCGTCGTCTTTCAAGCCGCAGCGTTGTTGCCTGCACTAACCCACCCCAGTCACTTACTTAAGTAAGCTCCTGGGGATGAGTTAGCTGGGCGCCTAGCTGCAACTCGAAATCCATAGGGTAATAACAAACACTCGTCGTGGATATATGGCGGGTACCTGGTTGGGTGTGCTTAGAGGACGTTATCGCTGTAACACAGCGGTGGGGAACTCTTGAAACCGGGCGCACTTTTTGGCACGTCACTCTTTCCCCCACGACGGTTTGAGTGACGTGTCTTTTTTTTCCGCCATTCTCTTTCTATTTACGCTAATCGTTAGCGGAAGGGCACACCGCGATCGCGGCCGGCGTCTTTATTGCATTGACCGCCTATGTTGACAAAGGCTGAGGCCGCTGCAGTGCCAATCGCACTGCCGTTACGGCTGGCCAGGGCGCCGGCCATGGCAATGGCGCCGGTCACCACCGCGCCGGTACAAGGATCCTGAAATAGCCCATAGTCTTTCGCCGCCCAATTAGGCTGGAAGCCGTTCGCCTGCGCGCCGTAGGAGCTTGGGCCATAGTCGCGATCCCGGTCGCCGCCGTTATTGCCGTCACCGGCGCCGCCAATCCGTTGCATTTCTTCTCTGGTCAGTTCTCTCAGCATAGGTCGATCTCCTGTTAACGCGACTTAGCGTTATTTTTAGGGTTGTTATTTTCGATTTGAGGTTTGCGGCTCTCATTTAGCAGCCACCGTATTGGCTTATAGAGGCACTCAGCCAACTTCAATGAGCCAAATAAGGTAAACGGGATGATGACAAAACTATCGGCGCCAGGCGGCAGAGCAAATAAACCCCAGGAAAAACCCAGCGTGTTTAAAATAGTGCTCATGATCAAAAGGGCGATGCCGCTGATGAATAAATCACTCAGCTGAAATTTTATCTTCATATTTACACCGATTATATTTTAGTGAGGCTTGCAGCATGCTGGCTGCAAGGTTGTTTTCAATATAACGCTGGGGAAATAAGGTGGGAAATCGATTTTTCTTGTCAGTGAATAAATAAGAGGTGTGAGTAAATTAAATCGTTAATGCATTATTTTTAAATTTAACGCAGCAGCCAGAGTGATGTGGCGCGTTATTCCCTTCCTAAGAATAAAGTACACCGGCATAGTTTGCCGGCGAGTGATGAGTGTGGGTCCCGGGCTGCCGATGCGGCGCAGCGTCGAATGACGTTGCAGAAGCCGGATAGGGGCGCAACCCGGAATTTTTGTTATAGGTCCTGCGCGATTATTTCTTTTTCTTCACCACTTTCCATTTTCCGCCATCGCTGGTCTCGGTGAAGGAAACTCTAAACTTGTTGCTTTTCCAGTGGGTCAAACCGAATAATCGGCGTGCCTTGCGGTTGCTTTTCGCTTTAATCATGATATCACTCCTGTTGTTATCAGAGGTCAACGCTTCGCCCTGCAGCCAGGCCGGGCGCATGTTTTTATGACGTACAGGGTCCTGCACGTAATTAATAAATACGTGGGTTAATTATTCAGTGGTTTAATAATTCGCCTATTGGATTTTTATGCCCTTTTCTCCAAAAATTAATGGTCGATTATATTTTGTCGATGGGTCTATTCTAGGTCGGGTATTTTTTTATTCAAGCCGTGACGGACATTTGGACCTTAATCTGGACAAAAGGGCTTTATCACGCTTTTGTCCCGGTAAAGCCGGTTTATTGCCATTTTGTCTTGTGGCGGGCGGGGGCGTTGCGAGTAGCCGGTGGGGATTCAGAAAGCCATGCCGCCGATAACGCCTGCCAACTGGTCGAAAAATTCGCCGAACAGGTGCTCGCAGAACGGCGCCAGCATCGGCATCATCATGCCGATGGTCATAATGCCGATGGTCATGGTGACCGGGAAGCCAATGACGAACACCGACAGCTGCGGCGTCATGCGGTTGAGCAGGCCGAGCGCCATGTTCAGCGTCAGCAGCAGGCAGATCAGCGGCAGCGCCAGCATCATGCCGTTGATAAAAATCAGCGAACCTACCTGGGTCAATGCCAGAAAACCGTTGCCGTTCAGCGGGGCGGGCTGGATCGGTAGGGTGTGGAAGCTGTCGGCCAGCAGGGAAATCAGCCACAGGTGGCCGTCAAAGCTCAAGAACAGCAACATCGCCAGCAGATTGAGCAGCCGTGCCAGCACCGGCGTGTTCGGTCCGCCGCTGGGATCGAAGAAGGTGGCGAAGAACAGGCCCATCTGCATGCCGATCACTTCACCGGCCAGACGTATCGCCGCAAAGGCGAACTGCATGGTCAGCCCGAGCGCCACGCCAATCAGGATTTGCTGGGCCGCCAGCCACAAACCGGCGGCGGAGAAAATGGGAACGGCGCTGGTGGGTAGCCCGGGGGCGATCAGGATGACAATCAGCCCGCCGAGGCCGATTTTCACCTTTTTGCCGATTTGTTTTTCGCTGAATACCGGCGCGGTGCTGATCAGCGCCAGAATGCGCAGCAGCGGCCAGAAATAGTGGCTAAGCCAGACGCCGAACTGTGCGCTGTCAACGGTGAGCATGGCTAACCAATCAGATTCGGCAGGTTGCTGAACAGCGTGCGCATATAGTCCAGCAGCAGGTTCAGCATCCACGGCCCGGCAACCACGATAGTGGCGACCACCGCCAGAATTTTGGGAATGAACGACAACGTCATTTCGTTGATCTGGGTGGCGGCCTGCAGCAGGCTGACCACCAGGCCGCTGACCAGCGCGGCGAGCAGCAGCGGGGCGGACAGCGCCAGCGCCACTTTCATCGCCTCGGTGCCCAGCGCCATGACCGATTCGGGTGTCATTGTGAGTTCCTCAGTGGCTGCGTGGCGGCCACCTGAATAAATTTACGAATAAAAACTCTGCGCCAGCGAGCCGAGCAGCAATTGCCAGCCGTCCACCAACACAAACAGCATCAGTTTGAACGGCAGTGAAATGGTGGCGGGCGGCACCATCATCATCCCCAGCGCCATCAACACGCTGGCGACCACCAGATCGATAATCAGAAACGGAATAAATACCGTGAAGCCGATTTGGAACGCGGTTTTCAGTTCGCTGGTGACGTAAGCCGGCAGCAGAATGCGCATCGGCACCGCTTCCGGCCCGGCCAGCGGCGGCTGGTTGGCGAGCCTGGCGTACAGCGCCAGATCGGTTTCACGCGTCTGACGCAGCATAAACTCGCGCAGCGGTTGGGAACCTTTATCCAGTGCCGCGTCCAGGCTGATTTTGTCCTGGCTGAACGGCAGATAGGCGTCCTGATAGACCTTGTCGAAGACCGGCGACATGATGAAAAAGGTCAGGAACAGCGCCAGCCCGAGCATCACCTGATTCGGCGGCGCCGAGGGGGTGCCGAGCGCGTTGCGCAGCAACCCGAGCACGATGATGATGCGGGTGAAACTGGTCATCATCAGCAGCATGGCGGGCAGGAAGCTGAGAGACGTCAGCAGCACCAGCGTCTGTACCGGCAGCGACCAGCTTTGGCCGCCGTCGGCGAGCGGTTGGCTGATCAGGCCGGGCAACTGTGCCAACGCAGCCGGGCTGACGAGCAGCAGGGTGGCAGCCAGCCAGGGCATATTCTTCCCGCTTCGATAAAGCGAAGCGACACAATGAGCGATGGATTTCATGCCGATTTTTCCGGACGTTTCAGAACTTTTTGCATCAGTTGGCGAAAGTCAGCCGGCGCGGCGTCGGCTGCTTCGCTATCCCGCGCTGGAGCCGGCAGCGTATGCAACGGGGTGATTTGTTGCGCGGTCACGCCCAGCACCAGCAGGGTGTTATCCACTTCAATCACCACCACCCGCTCACGCTGCCCGACCTGGCAACTGGCGCGCAGGTTGAGCAGTTTGCTGTTGCGCGCCTGAGGGGCAAACCCCAGGCGGCGGAACAGCCAGCCGGCCAGCAGGATCAGCAGCAGAATACCGCCCAGCGCAGTGCTGACTTGCGTCAGCACCGAGCCGGCCGGCAATGCCGGTGCAGCGGGTTGCAGTGTGCCCTGGCCGGGCACGGCGGTACCTGGGTTCATCAGCGGCTCAGGCGGCGCATGCGTTCGGAGGGGGTGATGATGTCGGTGATGCGTACGCCGAACTTGTCGGCCACCACCACCACTTCGCCCTGGGCGATCAGGTAGCCGTTGATCAGAATGTCCAGCGGTTCACCCGCCAGTCCGTCCAACGCCACCACCGATCCCTGCGACAGGCGCAGCAGCTCTTTGATGGTCATTTTGGTGCGGCCCAATTCCACGGTCAGCTTGACCGGGATATCCAGGATCAGATCGATATCCTGCAGGCTGCCGACGGCATCCTGCGCCTCCAGCGACTTGAATACCGCGTCGGTTGCGGACGTTTTTTCGGTCGCTTGCTGTTCGTTAAACGCATCAGCCCACAGATCGTCCACGGATTCCTTTCCTTCGCCAGACGGTTGCTTAGGATCACTCATTTGGGCTGTTCCTCACTCAGAGCATTCAAAATAGGGTTAATCAAATGTTCAACACGCAGGGCGTACTGCCCGTTTAACGTGCCATATTGGCTGGTCAGAACCGGTACGCCGTCCACGTGGGCGATCAGGCGTTCCGGTTTATCGATCGGTAATACGTCACCCGGCTGCAGCTTCAGGATTTTTGACAGCCGCATCGGGATATCGACGAAGTTGGCAATCAGCTCCAGCTCGGAATGTTGCACCTGCTTCACCAGCGTTTCACGCCACTGGCTGTCTTCCTGCCGCGAGTTTTCCAGCGGTGGGTTGGTCAGCAGTTCGCGCAGCGGTTCGATCATCGCGAACGGAATGCAGATGTTGAATTCACCGCTCAGCGCACCGATTTCCACCTGGAACGGGGTAGTGACCACGATGTCGTTCGGCGAGGTGGTGATATTGGTGAATTTCACCTGCATTTCGGCGCGCACGTATTCCACATTGATCTTGTAAATCGCGCTCCAGGCGTCGCCATAGGCATCCAGCGCCAGGCGCAGCATGCGTTTGATCACCCGCTGTTCGGTTGGCGTGAACTCGCGGCCTTCCACTTTGGTCGGAAAACGGCCGTCGCCGCCGAACAGGTTATCGACGGCGATAAACACCAGGCTCGGCGCGAACACGAACAGCGCGGTGCCGCGCAACGGGTTCAGGTGCACCAGGTTGAGGTTGGTGGGCACCGGCAGGTTGCGGGCGAATTCGTGATACGGCTGGATCCTGATCGGGCCGACGGTGATGTCCGGGCTGCGTCGCAGCAGGTTGAACAACCCCATACGGAACTGCCGGGCAAAACGTTCATTGATGATTTCCAGCGCGTGCAGCCGTTCGCGCACCACTCGGCGCTGGGTGGTCGGATCGTAAGGCTTGACCTCGCTCTCGTTGCTGACCACCGCTTCGGGTTCATCCCCCGCGCTGTCGCCGTTGAGCAAGGCGTCGATCTCTGCCTGTGAAAGAATGCTGTCGCCCATAGTGATTACCGCAATATGAAGGCGGTGAACAGCACGTCGCTGACCACCTGCTTCGGTTGTCCCTTAACCAGCGGCGGGCTAAGCACGTCCTTAATCTGCGCCACCAGTTGCTGTTTCCCTTGTTCACTGCTCAGTTGGCCCACTTCCTGACGGGAGAGCAGCATCAACAGGCGGCTGCGTACTTCCGGTAGAAAATCGTTCAACTGGCGGCGGGTGTTTTCGTCCGGTAAGCGCAACGTCAGGCCGATATACAACACGCGATCGGGGTTGTTATCCGGCGTAACCAGATTGACGGTAAAAGTATCCAACGGCATAAACACCGGCGCTGCCGGCGGCAGTGCTTTGGCGGCGGGTTGAGCACCGTCTTTGTGTTGTTTCAGTTGCCACCAGCTGTAGCCTGCCGCGCCGCAGGCGAGGACGGTAATCAACACCAGCAGGATGACCAGTAGGGGGCGTTTCGGTGCTGCCGGTAGGGTGTTTTGAGACATAGCTAAATCAAATTCCTGTAGTGACACCCGAGAGTCTACGAACCGCTGCCGGGCATAGCGCGCGCAAAAGCCTCACGCATGACATGTAAAGGTATTATCGCGCCTATTCCGGTGTGCAATAGCCAGAATAGGCGGAGAAAAACGTGCCAGCTTGAACGTTTGCCGCCGCTCAGGCGAAAATATCAACGCCGCTGACGGCGCGGGCCATCGCCTGCAATTGCGTCGGGGCGATGAGGGTTTCGGCGGCCAGATCGCTCTCGCCGTGGCTATCGCGGTAGGCCGGTCGGCCCCGATCGTCCGCCGTCTGCTGCTGTGGCTGTTGCCACTGCGGCGTGGGCTCGCCGCCAACGCTGCTTTGCCCCAGATTGATGCCGCTTTCCGCCAGGGCATGGCGCAGTTGCGGCATGGCGGCTTCCACCGCGGCGCGCACCTGGCCGTGCGCTGAAGCAATGTGCAACTGCGCCTGGCTATCGTCCAGTTTTAGGGTGATTTGCAGCGCACCCAGTTCCTGCGGGTGCAGGCGCAGTTCGGCGCTTTGCTGACCGTTGCGATGGAACATCAGTACCTGCTGGTTCAGCGCCTGTTGCCACTCCGGGCTGCCAAGTTGGGCGTTCAATTGCGGCGTCGGCGGGGCGGTGACCAGGGAAGCGCTCGGCGTTGTCGCCACGACCGGGCTGGCGACCGGCGGCACCATCAGGTGATTGACCGGTGCCTGAGGCTGGGTATCGGCGCTGAATTTTAGCGGTGCTGCATCCGGTTGGTCATGGGGGGCCGCGATTGGCTGCGGGCCGTCGGTGTGCGCGTCAAGGTTCAGCGGTTTTTCGGTCACTGGCGACGTGGCTTTTGGGGGCGGCGTCATCGGGATGCCTGCGGCATTGGGCTGTTGATTCAGCGCGACGCTCAGCAGGGCGGCGGGGTGTGCCGGGTCCTGTTCGCTTTCAAGGTTTAGCCCCGTTGCGGACGCGATCGGCGCGGCAGGGGTAACGGCCAGCGGCAGCATGGCGAACAGCGCCTGCAGCGTGGCGGCGTCTATTTCTTCACCGGCGGGGCGCAAGACGGCATCCGTTTTTTTATCTTGTGTCTTGTCATCGCCGCCCGCCGCGACTGGCGACTGGGTGTCGCTTAACAAGGCGGGCGCCAACAGCCCATCGCGTTCACTGAAGGCGGCGAGCAGTGGGTTTAGCGGGTTGCGGCTCAGCGCCGGCGTGTTGTCATCTTCTGCACTCAGTAGCGCCGGCGGCAGCTTGCCCTCATCTTTGTCGGCCGGCAGCGTACGTGCGCCGAGCAGCAGGGCAAAAGCCGAAGACAGCTGCGAGTCATCCATCGGCAACTGCGCGTCCGGCAGCACGCCGGCATCGCCAGGCGCTATGCTGCCCGGCAAGGCATTCAGGTTCATGGGTGTAGATTCCTTTGTGAACTGCGTTGAGCGAACTCGTCCATCAGTTTTTGATCCCGTTTGTTCTCCACCTGCCGTTCCGCACTTTGGGCGCGGGTATGCAGAGTGTCGAAGGCGTTCAGCCGCTGCTGTTTGTCCTGCCACTGTTTCATTGCGTGGTCTACCTTCTGGCCCCACTGCATCAGTTGCCGACGATGCTGATCGATGGCCTGCTCCAGCGTGCCGATAAACTGCTGGTAGTTTTGCCAGTGCGAAGAGTCCATTCCGTCACTCAACTGGTGATTCAGCTTCTGGCGGTACTCGTCTTGATAATTGAGCAACATGGAAAGCTGTTGTTCGGCCGCCTGTTGCGCTTTGCGCACTTGGCCCAACTGTTGCGTAGCCTGTTCCACCGCATCCTGAGCCAGATCGCGCAGGGTAATCAGAGGTGACTGTGGTTTCATCGGGTTCAGCCTTTTGTGACGTTAAACGATCAACTGCTGTAACTGTTGGCAGGCGTCGTCGTAACCGCTGCGTTCAAAAATGCCCTGCTGCAGATAGGCTTCCATCAGCGGGTACAGCGTCATGGCCTTATCCAGCAGCGGATCGCTGCCCGCTACGTAGGCACCGACGCTGATCAGATCGCGGTTACGCTGGTAACTGGCCAGCATCTGTTTGAAATTGCGCACCCGGCGGTAGTGTTCTTCGTCGATAAGCGAGGTCATGGCGCGGCTGATAGAGGCTTCGATGTCGATCGCCGGGTAATGGCCTGCCTCCGCCAGCCGACGCGACAGCACCACGTGGCCATCGAGGATGGCGCGCGCCGAGTCGGCTATCGGATCTTGCTGGTCATCGCCTTCGGTCAGTACGGTATAAAACGCGGTGATCGACCCACCGCCGCTGATGCCGTTGCCTGCACGCTCCACCAGCGCCGGCAGTTTGGCGAACACGGAGGGCGGATACCCTTTGGTGGCCGGCGGCTCGCCGATAGCCAGCGCGATTTCACGTTGCGCCATGGCGTAGCGGGTGAGCGAGTCCATAATCAACAGCACGTGCTGACCGCGATCGCGGAAGTCCTCGGCGATGCGTGTGGCGTAGGCGGCGCCCTGCATACGCAACAGCGGCGAGACGTCCGCCGGGGCGGCGATCACCACCGAGCGCGCGCGGCCTTCGGTGCCGAGGATATTCTCGATAAAATCTTTGACTTCGCGGCCGCGTTCGCCGATCAGGCCGACGACAATCACGTCGGCCTGGGTATAACGCGCCATCATGCCTAACAAGACGCTTTTACCGACGCCGGAGCCGGCAAACAGCCCCATGCGCTGGCCGCGCCCGACGGTCAGCAAGCCGTTGATGGTGCGCACGCCGACGTCCAGCACCTGTTCGATCGGCGTGCGTTGCAGCGGGTTGAACGGGGCGGTGATCAACGGCGCGCGATAGCCGGTTTCCGGCGCGGGCAGGCCGTCGAGCGGTTTGGCGCTGCCGTCCAGCACCCGGCCCAGCAGCGCCGGGCCGAGCGGCAGTTGCTTGCCGGCGCTTTGCCCTTCCGGCGCAACGCGGGCGTAAACCCGTGCGCCGGGCACGATGCCTTCCACTTCTTCCAGCGGCATCAGGAACAGCCGCTGGCCGTTAAAACCGACCACTTCGCTTTCCACTTCCTGCACCTCACCGCCGTTGTGACGTTCGATCAGGCAGGTGGCGCCGATCGGCAATTGCAAGCCGGTGGCTTCCAGTACCAACCCGGTGGCGCGTGTCAGGCGGCCGTAGCGGCGAACCGTAGGCGTGCAAGCGATGCGTTTTTCCAGCGTATCCAGCGAGGACAGCCAGCGGCCGAGGCGAGCGGTCATTACACGTCTCCCGGTGCAGCCAGGCGGCAGAGTTCGTGCCAGCGCGTCGCCAGGCTGGCATCGAGATCGCCTTCTTCGGCGCTGACCTTGCAGCCGCCGGGGTGCAGTTGACCGTCCGCCAACAGCCGCCAGCCGTGCAGGCTGAGCGTGGCCCCCAGTTGCTGTTCGATACGCTGATAGTCGTCCGGGTGCACGCGCAACTGCGGCTTGCCGCTGAACATCGGCTCTTGCTGGATCAACTGCTGGATCTGCGCCAGCAGGGCGGTACCGTCGCATATCGGCGGTTGACCGAGCACCTGTTTGGCGGCGGTCAGCGCCAACTGCATCAAACGCGAAGCGATCACGCTGTCGAGCGCATCGAGCGTGTGCTGAAACTCGGTGATCAGTTGCTGCCAGTGTGCGGTCAGCGGCTGTTGTTGCTGCTGCGCCTCCAGCAAACCCTGCCGGCGCCCCTCTTCCATACCGGCCTGGAGACCCGCTTCATAGCCCTTTTGCTGGCCGTCGGCATAACCCAATTGTTGGCCTTGCTGCTCCGCTTGCAGGCGCAACTGGAGCAATTGTTGTTGCCGATCGGCGCTGTCGTCCGGCGACAGGGCGTCCGTTTCAATGGGCAGCAAAGGCTCGATCGGCGGTTTGGGTTCCAGCAGATCGTTGAGCGACCAGGGCTGCCAGGGCAGGGTGTTAATGCGATCAGACATAGGTGTCCTCGCCACCGCCGATAATCATTTCGCCGCTCTCCGCCAATCGGCGCACAACCAGCAGGATGGCTTTCTGTTCGTTCTCCACCTGCGACATGCGCATCGGGCCACGGTTGGCCAAATCGTCGCGCAGAATGTCGGCGGCGCGTTGCGACATGTTTCTGAGGAACTTCTCGCGCAACGGCTGTTCCGCGCCTTTGAGCGCAACCAGCAGCGATTCGCCTTCCACTTCCTGCAACAGGCGCTGGATGCTGCGGTCGTCGACTTCCACCAGATTTTCGAACAGGAACATCTCGTCGATGATCTTCTGGGCCAGCTCGCCGTCGTATTCGCGCATGGCGTCGATAACGGCTTCTTCCTGCTGGGTTTTCATCAGGTTGATAATCTCGGCTGCGGTGCGTACGCCGCCCATCTTGCTGCGCTTGAGGTTCTGGCCGTCGAGCAGGTTGTTCAGCACCTCGGTCAGTTCCGCCAACGCCGCCGGTTGCACACCGCCGAAGGTGGCGATGCGCAGCATCACGTCGTTGCGCAGGCGTTCGTCGAACAGCGCCAGAATATCCGCCGCCTGGCCGCGCTTCAGATGGACCAGAATGGTAGCGATGATTTGCGGATGTTCGTCGCGGATCAGATCGGCGGCGCTCATCGGCTCCATAAAGTTGAGGGTTTCCATGCCGGTGGTGGTCTCGCGCGATTCGAGAATGTCCTCCAACAGGCTGGAGGCGCGCTCTTCACCCAGGGCTTTGACCAGCACCGAGCGCAGGTAATCGCTGGCATTGACGCTCAGCGCCGCGTACTGTTCGGCATCGTCTTCGAACTCGCGCAGGACTTCGCCCAGCTGTTTGTGCGAGACCTGGCTCATGCTGGCCATGGTGCCGCTGAGCTGCTGCACTTCACGCGAGGAGAGGTGTTTGAACACCTCGGCGGCGCGGTCTTCACCCAAGGTCATCAACAGGATGGCGCTTTTTTCGGTTCCGGTCAGACTCATAATTCGTTACTCATCCATTGGCGGATTACCAGAGCGACCACGCGCGGGTCTTTATCAGCCAGATCGCGGATCCGCTGGCTCTGGACTTCTGCACTGACGCGCTGCTGCGATTTTCTGTGCTGCGCCAGCTCCTCATTGCTCGGTTTATTGTTGTCAGCCGGCTTGGCCATCGGTGCGTTGGCGGCGGCGAGCGCGGCCTGTTGCACCGCCTGACGGTTTTGCAGTTGCGGGCGCACCAGCTTGCGCCACAGCAGCCAGGCCGCCAGCAAGACCAGCAGATAGCGACCGGCATCGAACAGACGATCGATAAAGTTCTGGGTTTGCCAGAACGGCAGTTCGCCACCGGTGACTTCGGTATCGGTAAACGGCGTATTGACCACATTCAGGGTATCGCCGCGGCTGCTGGAGAAGCCCATGGATTCACGCACCAGCGATTCGATCTGCGCCAGTTGCTCTTTGCTCATCGGCAAGGGTTTGCCGTCTTTATCGACGCCGCGATAGTTGACCACTACCGCCACCGACAGCCGCTGTACCGTCCCGGCTTTCTGCTGAGTGTGGCGGATGGTGCGATCGACCTCATAGTTGGTGGTTTCATCGCGACGGGTATTCTGTGGCCCGCTGCCGTTGGCAGCAGTGCTGCGGGTTGCGGCGGTGTTAGGTTTGGCGCCGTTGGCGTTATTGCCGGCAGCAGCGTTGGCTTTGGCGGTTTCTATCGGCGCAGTCGCCGGCGCGCTGGGTTGATTGGAGAGCGCACCCGGTACGCCGCCGACCTGCGGTCCGCCAAGCTGTTCGCTCTGGCTCATTTGCTGAGAGCGCACGGCGGCCTGATTCGGCAGTTGGTTCGGTTGGTATTCTTCGTCGGTTTGCTCGCGGGTGGCGAAATCGATCTGTGCGGTGACCTGGGCGTGCACGTTGGCATTGCCGACCATTGGCGCCAGAATCGCTTCGATGCGGCGTTGGTAGCGGTTTTCCACTTCGTTGGCGTATTTCAGCTGCGCCGCGTTCAGATCGCGACCGGCACCGTCAGACTGGGTCAGCAGGCGACCGGCCTGATCGACTACCGTGACGTTGCCCGGCGGCAATCCGGCCACGCTGCTCGAGACCATATAAACGATAGCGTTGATCTGGCCGTCATCCAGCGCTCGGCCGGGTTGCAGCGTCAGGGTGACGGAGGCGGAAGGGGATTTCTGTTCGCGGACAAACAGCGAAGGCTTGGGCAGCGCCAGATGCACACGGGCATTTTGTACCGGCCCCAGCGACTCGATGGTGCGGGACAGTTCGCCTTCCAGCGCACGCTGATAGTTGATCTGCTCACTAAACTGACTGATGCCGAATTTTTCCTGATCCAGCAATTCGAAGCCCACCGCACCGCCTTTCGGCAATCCCTGCTGCGCCAGACGCAGGCGGGTTTCATGGACCTTATCGGCCGGTATCATCAACGCAGCACCGTTTTCGGCAAACCGATAAGGGATATTCATCTGCGTCAATTGGGTAACGATGGCACCGCCGTCGCGATCGTTAAGATTGCTGTACAGCACGCGGTAATCCGGGCTTTTCGCCCATAACAGCAACGCGACCACAATGGCGATTGCCGCAGAAGCGGCGATCAGCAGTGGGATTTTCGGGTTGGCGCGCAGACGGTCCCACAGGGCTTGCAGGCCATTTTCGCGGCTTTCGGTGGCGGTTATTGAAGCACTCATTTTATCCCGTGTCCTTCAATGTCGCTCAGTATCCGGTGCAAGCCACGGCGTAGCTCCCTGCCAGGCTGATGAACGGTGTGGTTAGCGTTGTGTGGTGACAAAACAGACTCCCTGATACACATATCTTCTAAATAGCGGCGCTCCCATTTCTGGGCGTGCCATTATTTGCCCTTAAGGGCGATTTCGATGGCTCGATAAGCCGGGTTTTTTGCAGTTAATTAGCCGCTTTAGGATAAAAATGCTGTGGTAGGCTCCTCAGCATCAAAGTAGTGCCTGATGAAAACTCATCCGGCAGCAGAGTCTTTATTGAGGTCACAATGGCAATTCAGGGGATTGAAGGGGTATTGCAGCAATTGCAGGCCACGGCGATTCAGGCGGGGCAGATTGACCAGGGTTCAGCGGTGCAGGGCGTCAGCTTTGCCGGCGAGTTGAAAGCGGCTATCGGCAAGATCAGCGAGACCCAGCAGGCTGCGCGCAAACAGGCGCAAGACTTTGAACTGGGCGCACCGGGCGTCAGCCTGAACGACGTGATGGTCGATCTGCAAAAATCCTCCATCTCGCTGCAAATGGGCGTGCAGGTGCGCAATAAGCTGGTTTCCGCTTATCAGGAAGTGATGAATATGGCGGTGTGATGGGTTGAGGTCTTTGAAATCAATCGCCTGAGTAAACGCATAAAAAACATGCTTTGTCTCAAATTGCTGAACTTATTGCTGGATTATAATCGTGCGAGTTTAAGGCATTTTAATTATCAGGTAATAAAAATGAGCAGCAAAAGCGAAAGCAGATGGCGATTTTTCAGTGTGTTAATATTGATCGTTTTAGTTGGATTGATCACTGTATTAATTAAACAAAGTTAAATAATCATTGGCCACTGCGCGTGGCCCTGCTGATTTATTTCCCCGCCAGCATCCGCATAGCGTCTTCTTCGTACAGCAGACCCATAAGCCACAGGCCGACAAGCAACACGGCAAGGGAAAGCAGCCATTTTTCGTTGAGCACCGTTGATTCACCTCTGGCGGTATTAAGGTTTGCCGATGCTATCGCACCTGACCATTTTCCGCTAACGCCGGGTGCATAAACGGTGAGTTCATTGTGCAATGATTTAATTTTGCAGGATGGACATCACTCCGGGTCCTCCATCAGGCTGAGGCGATAGGGCTGGATCGCGCCGGGCTCCATGATCCGCTGGTGCCCGCGAATGGCCGTTGGCGCAAAACCGAAACGTTTGCGGAAACGCTCGGCAAACCGCGAAGAACTTTCATAACCGACGTGCTGGGAGATGGCGGATATTGGCCAATCGGTAGATTGCAGCAGCGCCAGCGCGCTGCTCATGCGCACGTCGATCATTAAATTGCGCAACGCGGTGTTTTCTAAAGAAAGTTTGCGTCTCAGCATGACTTCGCTCATTGACAGACTTTCCGCCACTTTGGCCGCCGTCCAGATGTTATGCGGATCGGTCGCCAGGCAGCGGCGTACCCGTTGCGTTAAGTCGCGCGCCTCGTTATGCATAAAGCTGATGTCGAATTGCTTTAGCCAGAGCAGGATTTCCAGCATCTTGTGGCGGATGATGATCGGCGGGAAACGGTGTTTAAACGCCATCGCCAGACTGGTGGTCTCAAAACTGTGCATCAGCGCGCTGGGCAGGTTGCGTAAGGCCAACACCGCGTCGAACGGGGGTTGAGGGGCGGTTTCAGCGGGAGTTTGCTGTGCGTGGAACAACAGAGGATCGCAGGTAAGCAACTGACAACTGAATATGCCCTCATCGGAAAGGCCATTAATAATATCCACGGTTTGCCCCCCGCCGATAATCAACAGTTCTCCCGCATGAGCCACCACTTCATGCTGTTGCCAGCGCACGCGTTTGTGGCCTTGCTGTACCAGATACAGATGAGGTTGCTCAAAATAAACTGAAGGGAATAATAATTCAGTATGCTGAATGATGTGCGCAGAGGCACCAATCCCAGGACAAAGATTAATTGTACGTTCCATCGATATTCATTTCGCAGCCATTATCTGGGAATATCTTTACGCTTTGATGGGCGTCGGAGCAACATTTTTCCATGCGTTGTGAAGCACAACGACGTGTTTTATCTATCAAAAATCAATTTCCTGCTGAACAGAAAACGTCCGTGTCGGAGTGATATTTATCCGTATCCTAGGGGCGCCGCATGCTGCGCCGCGTTAGCCGGGGCGATTATATTCGCCCCTATGGAGCCTGGGTGATAAATATGATGGGCATGAGTAATTCAAATATCATGGATTAATATCCTGAATTAATCGGGTGTAAATAGCGTATGGTGCTATTTATCCATAAAATGTCGTTATTATAACTGGCTCACCGGATTTGCGGTTCCCCCAATAGCAGGGCGCGATCGTGAAACTGACCGTAGGTGCTGTTGACCACGCTTTGGCGCGTCGATTGGCCAATCAATTCTTTCAACTGGTCCATGCGGCGTTGCAACAGGCGTTTCAGCTCGTTTTCGTTGTCCAGGATCTGCTGCAGCTTATTGCGCAACAATTCCTGTAACGCCATTGATGGTCCCGCTTTGCCGGTAAAATCGGCGGTTTTCTCTACCGCCTGAACGTAGGCCAGCTCCAGCTCGACCAGGTCTTCCCATCTTTCCGTTTGCGCCAGCGCGAGCATTTGGCTGCTCAGGACATAAATTTGCTGATACGCGGCTAGCAGTTGCTGTTGACGTTCCATTATATGGCGTCCTGAGAAGGGTGATAATTGGGACCAATCTGGCGCCAGGCGTCAGCAATATTTTCCAGCAGCTTGACCACTTCGGCGATCGCCGCTTCGTCGTTATGCAGATTGGCCTGCATCAGGCGCCGTTTCATATAGTCATACAGCGCAGCCAGATTATCGGCCATCTCGCCACCTTGATCGTGGTCGAGGCCGTTTTTCAGGCCGTTATCAATAATGTTGATGGCTTTTGATATGGCCAGCCCTTTGCCGGCGATATCACCCTGATTCATCAGAATGCGTGCGCGTAACAGGGCGCTGAGCGCCCCGTCGAAAAGCATCACGATTAACTGGTGCGGGCTGGCACTCATTACGCCACTTTCCAAACTGACCTGGGCGTAGGCCTTAGTTCCGCTACGGTTATACATGCGATTTATTACCTGGTTAAAAAGTTCTTATTTGGATGAGAACTGCTGGTTTAAATAATTACTGGTGCCATTAAGTTTGGACATCATGGTATCGAGTTGAACAAACTGTTGTTTATAGCGGTCTATGGTGCTCTGAATACTTTCTGTCACGCGGGTAATTTGCGTATTCAGGCGATCGAGATTGGTGTTGATACTCTTGGTCGCATTCTCGAGCACACCGCCGGCTTTAATATAATTTTGAATTTCATTGTGGATTTCGGTCGCCATGCCGGTATCCGTGCCATTGCCGGCAAAGAAATTCGCCACCTGGGCGGGTTTCTCATCGATGGCTTTCTTCAGTTTCTCGTTATCGAGCTCGAGTTTGCCGGTTTTAACATTGGTGGTGATCCCCAGATTGCCCAGCCCCTTCAGCTCCGGGTTATCCTGCGCCGCGCTGAGCGCGCTTTTGATTGAGGATTGAATGCCGCGCAGGGTGTTGTCGCCCAGCAGTGCGCCGTTTTTCGCCGACTGCTCTTCGCCGCTTTTCACTGGGGTAAACTTGGACAGCGAATTAAAGGTGTCCAGCAGAGAGTTGTAGCTGTCGACCCAGCTTTTGATTTTATCGGCGGAGCCGGTTTTATCGTTGCTGATCACCAGGTTTTGCGGTTCATCGACCTTGGTCTTGGTTTTCAGATCGAGAGTCACGCCTTGCAGGGCATCGGCAATGGTGTTGGTGCTGCGTTGGATCTCCGTGCCGTTAACCTTGATTTTGGCATCCTGCGCGGGAACCGTCTGCTTCATGGCACCGCTGGGGATGCTGGAGTCGTAGCTCAGAATGTCGTTCAGCGCATCGTCATTATTGACCTTGATCGACATCTTGTTGCTTTCGCCGGTGGCCGAGGAGCTTAACGCCAACTGATACTTGTTATCGCCAACGCGCATGATGCTGGCGTTGACGCCCGCTTTCGCGCCGTTGATCGCATCGCGCATTTCCAGCAGCGAGGTTTGATCGTCATTCAAAGGGATATTAACGGTTTTGGCCGGGTTACCCTGGGTGATGCTGATGGTGCGGCCGCTGGCGCCGGAGGTACCGAGTTCGGCGGCCTGATCGCTAATGGCCGCCTGAGTCGTCAGGGTCTGGGACTGCGCCAACTGTTCGACTTCGACCACATAGTTGCCCGGTACCGCTTTGGCATTGGTGGTGATGGTGAACTGATCGTGGGTGCTGGCGGTGGTGTTATTAAAGAAATCAGGTTTGGCCAGATCTTTGCTCAGGGTATCAAACTTCTCCAGCGAGCCTTTCAGGGTGCCGTAAGCGGTCAGTTTTGCGTTGTAGCTGGTCTGCTGGGTGGTGTAGGGCGTCAGACGTTGCTGCTCCGCTTTGGTCAGCTTGTCCAGCAAGCCGTTGAGGTCGAGTCCTGAGCCGATGCCTAATGAACTGATCGATGCCATTCGTAATTCTCCTTAATAATGACTTTATTCGCTTTACGCGTTTATCGGCCCAGTGGAGAAAAAGTTTACTGAAAAAATAAAAAACCGATGGCGCAATAGAGGAAGGAAAAACAGCGTTATTTATGCCATTGCCCGAAAGCGAAAAAAAAATAAAAAATTTCTAAAGGTTGCAGGGGGAGGGCCGATACCTGATGGGACGGTGGTTGACGCCGTGGGCAACGAAGCCCGAACCTTTTAACCGTGATGCGAATATCGCAACTGATTCGTAAGGAAAGCATACAATGGCACAAGTAATTAACACCAACAGCCTGTCGCTGATGGCGCAGAACAACCTGAACAAATCCCAATCCACTCTGGGCACTGCGATCGAGCGTTTGTCTTCCGGTCTGCGTATCAACAGCGCGAAGGACGATGCTGCGGGTCAGGCGATCTCTAACCGTTTCACTGCTAACATCAAAGGCCTGACTCAGGCTTCCCGTAACGCTAACGACGGTATCTCTTTGGCGCAGACCACCGAAGGCGCACTGAACGAAGTCAACGACAACCTGCAAAACATCCGTCGTCTGACCGTACAGTCCCAGAACGGTTCCAACTCTTCCAGCGACCTGCAGTCAATCCAGGACGAAATCACCCAGCGTATGTCCGAGATCAACCGTATCTCTGCGCAAACCGATTTCAACGGCGTGAAAGTGCTGAGCGGCGACCAGAAGCTGACCATTCAGGTGGGCGCCAACGATAACGAAACTATCGATATCGACCTGAAAAACATCAACTCTTCTACTCTGGGCCTGGACAAGTTCAGCGTTGCGACCTCCATCGATCCTACCAAAGTGGGTGGCGCGGCGACGACTGTACCAAACGGCAAAGATATCGCCATCACCAACACCACCAACAAGCAGGCTAACGGTGCAGCACCAGCCAGCTTTATCAAAGATGACGCGACCGGCGACGTTTACGCGGTAGGTACCGATGGTAAGAACTACCTGGCCACCGTTGACAAAACTTCAGGTGACATCACTGCGATCGCAGCGACTGACACCACCGGCCTGGCCAGCACCAGCGCTACTACTACCGTTAAGCAGGAAGTGACTGCAACCGGCGCTGACGCGGCTAACCTGAAGTCTTATGACAGCGGCAAATCTTACGTTATCCAGGAAGGCACTGGCGCAAATGCCAAATACTTCAAAGCTAACGTAGATTCTGCGGGTAAAGTCAGCAAAGGCGCAGAAATGAGCACCACGCCGACCACTGAGGATCCGCTGTCTGTATTGGACAAAGCGCTGTCACAGGTTGACTCACTGCGTTCTTCTCTGGGTGCGGTACAGAACCGTTTCGATTCTGTTATCAACAACCTGAACAGCACCGTGAACAACCTGTCCGCTTCTCAGTCCCGTATTCAGGATGCCGACTACGCGACCGAAGTGTCCAACATGAGCCGTGCCAACATCCTGCAACAGGCAGGCACCTCCGTTCTGGCACAGGCTAACCAGTCTACCCAGAACGTGTTGACCCTGCTGCGTTAATCGATCTCCGCGATTAACCTGTCGTAAAGAACCCTGCTTCGGCAGGGTTTTTTTATGGTGCGCGCCCAGAAGTTAATGCATGGCGCAAATAAAGCCTATTTTGTGCGACTGTTCAGCCGATTGGCATTTTGCCCCCTACGGATAATAGCGCTGACTCTCTTATCCGCAGGTTTTAGACATAGTGAGCGATCTGTATACCGCCGAAGGCGTGATGGACAAAAATTCTCTCTGGCTGCGCTATGTTCCGTTAGTGCGCCACGAGGCGTTGCGCCTGCAAGTCAGGCTGCCCGCCAGCGTGGAGCTCGACGATCTGCTGCAGGCCGGGGGAATCGGGTTGTTGAACGCCGTTGAGCGTTATGACGCCCTGCAGGGAACCGCCTTTACCACGTATGCGGTGCAACGCATTCGCGGCGCAATGCTCGATGAGCTGCGCAGCCGCGACTGGGTGCCGCGCAGCGTGCGTCGGCATGCGCGTGAAGTGGCACAGGTGATGCGGCAACTGGAACAGCGGCTCGGCCGCCCGGCCAGTGAAGTGGAGGTCGCGCAGACGCTGAATATCCCGCTGGATGAGTACCGTCAAATACTGTTGGACACCAATAACAGCCAGCTTTTCTCCTACGACGAATGGCGTGAAGAGCATGGCGAAAGCGCAGAACCGCTGCTGGAAGGGCACGAAGAAGCCAACCCGCTGCATCATCTGCTGGAGGGCAACCTCCGCCAGCGGGTGATCGACGCTATCGACGCGTTGCCGGAGCGCGAAAAAATGGTGCTGACGCTGTATTACCAGGAAGAGTTGAACCTGAAAGAGATCGGTGCCGTGCTGGACGTGGGGGAATCGCGCGTCAGCCAACTGCACAGTCAGGCGATCAAGCGGCTGCGCGCCCGCCTGGCGGCCGAAAATTGAGGCGAATCAACGCTTACCCTTCAACCTGATTACCGTTGCGATAACCGGACTGCCTTATGCCAGGAATATTATTGAAAAAACGGCCGCTGAGCCGTTATTTGAAAGATTACAAACACAGCCAAACCCATTGCTCCCAGTGCGGTAAGTTATTGGATCGCATGGCGTTGGTGTTCCGAGGCAAGATCATTAACAAAGATGCCATTGCGCGCATGGACCAGCCGATTGACGATAACGTCTGGCTGAATGTGCAAAATGAGCTGACCGCGCTATGCCGTTTTTGCAGTGAGATTTCCTGCAACAGCCATCCGAGCTATTTCGATATCATGGCGTTCAAACAGTATCTGTTTGAGCAGACCGAGATGAGCCACAGCACTATCCGCGAATACGTGGTGCGTTTGCGTCGGCTGGACGAAATGCTGGTGGCGCGCAACTATCCGGCGGACAAGTTCGCCAGCAGCAATAACCATCAGCGCATTATCGAAGACTTGCCCAGCGCCGCACACAATAATTACCGCATCGCTCTGCGTAAATACGACCAATATATCGCCTGGCAGAAAAGTTACTGATCCCGTCTCCCCGGCGCGCCGGCCGGGGGTTCACCGCTTTGCGTCTCATCAAAAAGAGTGATTATTCGGCCCACATCTGATAAATCTATGCTTTGGATGTTGATACCTGTTCCCTGGGGGACGTTGTGAATCTGCAACAGCAATTGGCGCAATTCCCGCGCCTGGATTTAGTCGGCTCTGCCACACCGCTCGAAAAACTGTCTCGCCTTTCAGACTACCTTGGCCGTGAAATTTACATCAAACGTGACGACGTCACGCCGATGGCGATGGGCGGCAACAAACTGAGAAAACTGGAGTATCTTGCTGCCGAGGCCCTGCGACAGGGCGCGGACACGCTGGTGACCGCCGGTGCCATCCAATCCAATCACGTACGCCAAACTGCGGCGGTAGCGGCAAAACTCGGCCTGCACTGCGTGGCGTTGCTGGAAAACCCGATCGACACCCAAGCGGAAAACTACCTCACCAACGGTAACCGTCTGCTGCTCGGGCTGTTCAACGCCGAAGTGGTGATGTGCGAAGCGTTGCACGATCCGCAGCAGCAATTGGCCGACCTGGCGACGCGTCTCGAAGGGCAGGGTTTCCGGCCTTATGTGGTGCCGGTGGGCGGCTCCAACGCGTTGGGCGCGTTGGGTTACGTGCAGTGCGCGCTGGAAATCGCCGAGCAGAGCCGGCGTAGCGGCGTCGCTTTCAGTTCGGTGCTGGTGGCTTCCGGCAGTGCCGGCACGCACGCCGGGCTGGCGGTCGGCCTTCAGCAACTGCTGCCGGAGACTGAACTGATTGGCGTGACGGTTTCGCGTAAAGTGATCGACCAATTGCCCAAGGTTGAGCTGATTCAAAAAGCGCTGGCCTGCTCGTTAGGCATCGACGCTCTGGCGCCGATCAAGCTGTGGGACGAGTATTTTGCGCCGCAGTATGGCATGCCCAACGAAGAGGGCACGGCGGCGGTGCAGTTGCTGGCGCAGCAGGAAGGCGTGTTGCTGGATCCGGTCTATACCGGCAAAGCGATGGCCGGCCTGATCGACGGCATTGCCCAGCAGCGTTTTTGCGACGATGGCCCGATACTGTTCATTCACACCGGCGGTGCGCCGGCGCTGTTTGCCTACCATCCGCAGGTGTGACGGCGGCTTGTTATTCCATTTTGAACTATATTTATAATGTTATATTCCTTTGTGCGACCAAACGCACTGGTAAAGTGCTGATATCAAAAAGATAAACAACAGATGGGGTGTTTATGATCTTTTCCAAAGTTCGTCGTCAATTGCTGTTGGGCGTGATGACCGTTGCGCTGACCGCCGGTTTAAGCGCACAAACCTATGCCGCCGACAATCTGCTCCAGCAGGTCAAGCAGCGCGGCACTCTGATTGTCGGGCTGGAAGGCACCTATCCGCCATTCAGCTTCCAGGGTGAAGACGGTAACCTGACCGGTTTCGAAGTGGATTTCGCCAATGCGCTGGCACAGCACATCGGCGTGAAGGCCAAGCTGAACCCGACCAAATGGGACGGTATGCTGGCATCGCTGGAGTCGAAACGCATCGACGTGGTGATCAATCAGGTGACGATCTCCGATGAGCGCAAGAAGAAATATGATTTCTCAACGCCTTATACCGTGTCCGGTATTCAGGCGTTGGTGAAGAAGGGCAACGAAGGCACCATTGCCAAGCCGGAAGATCTGAAGGGTAAAAAGGTCGGCGTTGGCCTGGGTACCAACTACGAGCAATGGCTGCGTGAAAACGTGCAGGGCGTTGACGTACGTACCTATGATGACGACCCGACCAAATACCAGGACCTGCGCATTGGCCGTATCAACGCCATTCTGGTTGACCGTTTGGCGGCGTTGGATCTGGTGAAGAAAACCGGCGATACGCTGGCGGTCGCCGGCCCGGCGTTCTCTCGTCAGGAGTCCGGCGTCGCGGTGCGTAAAAACAACCCGGAACTGTTGGCAGCGATTGACCAGGCGATTGCCGAGATGCAAAAAGACGGCACGCTGGCGAAGATCTCCGAGAAATGGTTTGGCGCGGACGTAACTAAATAATGCACGAAAGTATTCAACTGGCGCTGGATTCAGCGCCATTTTTATTGAAGGGCGCGATACTGACCCTCCAGCTTAGTCTGGGGGGCATGGCGCTCGGTTTATTGCTTGGTTTTCTGTTGGCGCTGATGCGCCTTTCGCCATTATGGCCGCTGTCGTGGCTGTCGCGTATTTATGTGTCGCTGTTTCGCGGCACGCCATTGATCGCTCAGTTGTTCATGATTTATTACGGTCTGCCGCAGTTCGGCATCGAGTTTGATCCCTTCCCGGCGGCGCTGATTGGCTTGTCGCTTAACACCGCAGCCTATACCTCGGAAACCTTGCGCGCGGCGATTTCGTCGATTGAAAAAGGGCAGTGGGAAGCCGCAGCCAGCATTGGCATGACGCGCTGGCAAACCATGCGCCGGGTGATCCTGCCGCAGGCGGCGCGCACCGCCTTGCCGCCGCTGGGCAACAGTTTCATCGGCCTGGTGAAAGACACCTCGTTGGCGGCGACCATTCAGGTGCCTGAGTTGTTCCGTCAGGCGCAGTTGATCACCTCGCGTACGCTGGAAGTGTTTACCCTGTATCTGGCGGCATCGTTGATTTACTGGGTGATGGCGACCCTGCTTTCGGCACTGCAAAATCGTCTGGAAGCCCACGTTAACCGCCAGGATCAGGAGTAACGCATGAGTGCCATCGAAGTGAAAAAACTGGTCAAGCAGTTCAACGGCCAAACGGTGCTGCACGGGATCGATCTGGAGGTTAACGCCGGTGAAGTGGTGGCGATTATCGGGCCGAGCGGCTCGGGGAAAACCACCTTGCTGCGCAGCATCAATCTGCTGGAGGTTCCGGATTCCGGCACCATTCGCGTCGGCGATATTCAGATCGACGGTTCAAAGCCGCTGAGCAAACAGAAAAAACAGGTGCGGGCATTGCGCCAGCAGGTGGGCTTCGTGTTCCAAAACTTCAACTTGTTCCCGCACCGTTCGGTGCTGGAGAACATTATTGAAGGCCCGGTCATCGTTAAGGGCGAGAGCAAAGCCGGCGCCGAACAGCGCGCCCGTGCTTTGCTGGCCAAAGTCGGGCTGAGTGGCAAAGAGTCCGCTTATCCGCGCCGGCTTTCCGGCGGCCAGCAGCAACGCGTGGCCATTGCCCGCGCTCTGGCGATGCAGCCGGAAGTGATCCTGTTTGATGAACCCACTTCCGCGCTCGATCCCGAGCTGGTGGGCGAGGTGCTCAACACCATTCGCTCGTTGGCAGAAGAGAAGCGCACCATGGTGATCGTGACGCATGAAATGAGCTTTGCCCGCGACGTTGCCGACCGCGCCATTTTTATGGACCACGGGCGCATCGTTGAACAGGGCCCGGCCAAAGAACTGTTCGCCAACCCGCAACACCAGCGCACCCAGCAATTCCTCGACAAGTTTTTGAATCAATGAGAAAGGGGGGCGTTTTGCCCCCCGACTCTCTACTAATCGACTTTCAACAATTCATTACGGGCGGCTGCGGCCAAAAAGGCGCTGCGGCTCCCATAGCCGGGATGCTGCTGCACCAGTGAATCGATGCGGTTCAGCAAGCGGTGCGGCAGGGTGATATTTATCCGTTCCGCCCGCCCATCGAACTTATCCATATTGATATCGACCAGCAGCCACTGTCCGCCGTTCAGGGCGTCGTTTTCCTGTGCCAGATGGAAGGAAACGGCCTGTGGGCTCGGGATGGCCTGGTTGTCTTCGCTCAGAAGTTCGAAATGCGCGTCCAGCGCGCCTTTGGCATCTTCAAAGGCTTTATCTAGGGTATCGCCGGCAAAATAACAGCCCGGCACATCGGGGAAGAAACCGCTGGCGCTGCCGTCGTAGTCTGAATGTACATAAACAGGGTAGAACATAATTTCTCCTGTTAACTCATGGCGCCGGGTCAGCACAGCCCGGCATCTTTCATGATTTGGCGCAGCGTTCCCGGCTTCAGATCTTTACGCGGGTGTGGAACGGTGATCACCAGACGGGAACTCGGGTGTTTGAACTGATGGTGGCTTCCCTTTATCCGCTCTAAAACCCCAACCTTCCCGTTCTAACAGCCTGATCGGTTCTGCACTTTTCACGCATTTATCACCCCTTTACCATACACGCTGAATGGCAACGAGATGACTACGCTAGCGTGCCGCTTTTGTGCAGACAATAAAAAACCCTGCACGGATGCAGGGTTTGCGAGGGAGATAGCAGAGTGGATTACAAACGGCTGCAATCCCTCTTTAAAGGTTAACCGATGGTCATCAGGCTGGCGTTACCGCCGGCGGCGGCGGTGTTGACGCTGAGCGAGCGTTCGATCAGCAGGCGTTCCAGCAGGATGTTGGTTTCACCGTGGGCAAAGCCCTGTACCGAGACGATCGCGCCGCTGCGTTGGGCGATCTGTTCACACAGGGTGCGCAGCTGATCGGCGTCGCCGTGGTAAATGGCGGCGTCGAATTCCACCTTATCTTGCTGCCAGTCCTTGCTGAAGCTGATTTGTGCCTGAACAGCCGTCGGCAGGCGGCGGTATAGCGTGCGCTGCAATTCGGCTTCCGGCCACAGTACGCTGCTGCCAACTGCCAGCACTGCAGCCAGTTGGGTCAGCGCATCGGCCTCGTTGTCCGCCAGGCACAGCACGCGCTCACGCGGCAGCAGGGCGTAGGTGTTGCGTTCGCCGGTCGGGCCCGGCAGCGGTCGAACGGTGCCGCCCTGGCCCAGCTCGGCGTAACGTTGCGCCAACTGCACCAGATCGCTTTGTTTTTCGGCAACCGCCCACTGCTCGAGCGCCTGGTGGGCATTGAGCAGCTGCGGCCGCGCGGTGGCCTCCAGTGGGCGCTCGTCGTCCTGGCGGTTCAGGGTGCGCTGAACGGCGTCGTCCGGCCGGTTGGCCAGCAGGCGGTAGAGATACAGCGGGCCACCGGCTTTCGGGCCGGTGCCGGACAGGCCTTCGCCACCGAAGGGTTGCACGCCGACGACCGCGCCAACCATGTTGCGGTTAACGTACAGGTTGCCCACTTTGGCGCGTTCGGTGACGCGGGCGATGGTTTCATCGATGCGGGTGTGAATGCCCAGCGTCAGGCCATAGCCGGCGGCGTTGATCTGATCGACCAGCGACTCCAGATTGGTACGCTGGAAGCGGACCACATGCAGCACCGGGCCGAAGATCTCTTTTTGCAACTCGTCGAAGCTGTCCAGTTCGATCAGTGTCGGCTTGATAAAGGTGCCGCGTGACCACTCTTTTTCATCCTGCGCATTGCCTTTCGCCGCCTGATAGACCTTGCGGCCCTTGGCGCGCATCGCCTGGATATGACGTTCGATGCCGGTTTTGGCTTCGGCGTCGATCACCGGGCCGATGTCGGTAGACAGGCGTTCCGGGTTACCCATGCGGCATTCGGCCATCGCGCCGCGCAGCATTTGCAGCGTATGTTCCGCCACGTCTTCCTGAATGCACAGGATACGCAGTGCGGAACAGCGCTGGCCGGCGCTGTCGAAGGCCGAGGCGACCACGTCCGTCACCACCTGTTCGGTCAGAGCGGAAGAGTCGACGATCATGGCGTTCAGGCCACCGGTTTCGGCGATCAATGGCGTTGGGCGGCCCTGCGGATCCAGGCGACCGGCGATGCTGCGTTGCAGGATGCCTGCGACGTCGGTGGATCCGGTAAACATCACGCCGCGCACGCGGGCGTCGTTGACCAACACCGAACCGACGCTCTCACCCTGGCCCGGCAGCAGTTGCAGCACGCCTTGGGGAATACCGGCCTCCAGCAGAATGCGCACCGCCTGTGCGGCAATCAGCGGAGTTTGCTCGGCCGGTTTGGCCAGCACGCTGTTGCCTGCCGCCAATGCCGCGGCAATCTGGCCGGTGAAGATCGCCAGCGGGAAGTTCCACGGGCTGATACAGACCACCGGGCCCAGCGGGCGATGGCTGTCGTTGGCGAAGTCGTCGCGCACCAGGCCGGCGTAGTAATGCAGGAAATCGACCGCTTCGCGCACTTCGGCGATGGCGTTGTTAAAGGTTTTACCCGCTTCGCGCACCAGGATGCCCAGCAGGCTTTGCAACTGGCCTTCCATCAGTTCTGCGGCGCGCTCAAGAATGGCGGCGCGTTCGGAAGGCGGGGTAGCGAACCAGATTGGGCCGGCGGCGGCGGCGGCGTCGAGCGCCCGGCTGACTTCCGCTTCGGTGGCTTCACGCACGTAACCGACCACATCGCCCGGCTCGGCCGGGTTAATCACCGGCTGTTCCACGCCCTGATCCAGCTCGGCGTCGATAATGGGTTCTGCACGCCATGGCTGGGTGGCGCTGGTCAACAGTGCGCTGGACAGCGAGGCAAGACGCTGTTCGTTGGACAGATCCAGGCCGCTGGAGTTGGTGCGCTTATCGCCATACAGCTCACGCGGCAGCGGAATGCGCGGCTGCGGCAGGCCAATCTGGCCTTCGCTTGCGGCCAGGGCCTCGACTGCGGTGACCGGATCGGCGACCAGTTCGTCGAGCGGCAACGTGGCGTCGGCAATGCGGTTAACGAACGAGGTGTTGGCGCCGTTTTCCAGTAGGCGGCGCACCAGATACGCCAGCAGCGTTTCATGGGTGCCGACCGGCGCATAGATGCGGCAAGGACGGTTCAGTTTGCCGTCGGCCACTTTGCCCACCACTTGCTCATACAGCGGTTCGCCCATGCCGTGCAGGCATTGGAACTCATACTGACCCGGATAATAGTTGTTGCCCGCCAGATGATAAATCGCGCTCAATGTGTGGGCGTTATGGGTAGCGAACTGCGGGTAAATCAGGTTTGGCACCGCCAGCAGTTTGCGGGCGCAGGCCAGGTAAGACACGTCGGTGTAGACCTTGCGGGTGTATACCGGATAGCCTTCCAGCCCGTCCATTTGGGCGCGTTTGATCTCGCTGTCCCAATAGGCGCCTTTCACCAGGCGGATCATCAGGCGGCGACGGCTGCGTTGCGCCATGTCGATAACCGCGTCGATGGCGAACGGGCAGCGTTTTTGATATGCCTGGATCACGAAGCCAATGCCATTCCAACCGGCCAGTTGCGGTTCAAAGCACAGCTTCTCCAGCAGATCGAGCGAGATCTCCAGACGGTCAGCTTCTTCGGCGTCGATGTTAATGCCGATGTCATACTGCCGGGCTTGCAGGGTCAGCGACAGCAGGCGCGGGTAAAGCTCTTCCATTACGCGCTCGTACTGCGCGCGGCTGTAACGCGGGTGCAGGGCGGAGAGTTTGATCGAAATGCCCGGGCCTTCGTAGATACCGCGGCCGTTAGAGGCTTTGCCGATAGCGTGGATAGCCTGCTGGTAGGATACCAGATAGGCCTGCGCGTCGGTTTCGGTCAGCGCGGCTTCACCCAACATGTCGTAGGAATAGCGGAAGCCTTTGTCTTCGAGTTTGCGTGCGTTGGCCAGCGCTTCGGCGATGGTTTCGCCGGTCACGAACTGCTCGCCCATCAGGCGCATCGCCATATCCACGCCTTTGCGAATCAGCGGTTCGCCGCTTTTGCCGATGATGCGGTTCAGCGAAAGGGACAGATTGGCTTCGTTATGGGTCGATACCAGCTTGCCGGTGAACAGCAGGCCCCAGGTGGCGGCGTTAACGAACAGCGACGGGCTGCGGCCGAGGTGGGAATGCCAGTTGCCGTTGCTGATTTTGTCGCGGATCAGCGCATCGCGAGTTGGCTTGTCCGGAATGCGCAACAGGGCTTCCGCCAGGCACATCAGCGCCACGCCTTCCTGCGAGGAAAGCGAGAACTCTTGCAGCAGACCTTGCACCATGCCGGCGCGGCCGTTTGCACTCTTTTGGTTACGCAGCTTCTCGGCGATGTCGTAAGCCATCTTATGGGTAGCTTTGGCAAGATCGGCAGGTAATCGCGCCTGTTCGAGCAACATCGGCACCGCTTCGGTCTCCGGGCGGCGATAAGCGGCGGTAATGGCGGCCCGGTTGACCGACTGCGGCAAAATTTGTTCTGCAAATTCAAGGAATGGCTGGTGGGACTCTTCCAGCGCTTGCGGCATAATGTCGTCCGCTTCGGCCTGGGCTGCGGCGGCAAGTGCTGGAATTTCAGGAATATCGGAACCGTTCTCGAGACGCTCGAGGTAATTGAAAATGGCCTGCTTGATGAGCCAGTGCGGCGTGCGGTCGATACGCTGTGCCGCGTCTTTAATCCGGTCGCGTGTTGCTTCGTCGAGCTTCACGCCCATTGTGGTAGTGCCCATACCAATCCAACTCCTGTGTTAAAGAACCTATCCCATCAGGCTATACAAACTACGGGCCACATAGGCTGTTGGGATAGGTTCGTACGTTATGCGGTGCGAATAATGCAGACAATATCCAGCATGTTGCAACTTTGTGCAACCGTGTTAAATCAGGACGATGAACGAAGTGTGAGTTTCATCGATTTTTTAACATCGGCAACCGGCACGATTCTTGCTGGGTTCTCTGCCATAGAGGCTGCAGTTGGCTGTTTGAGTTCATTGTCCCCAGCAATACAAGGGGTAAGTGCAGGGTTGCTGGAGGTGCAACTTGATTTGAGGGTGAATGGTGCAACCGTAAAAACGGTTAAATGTGACGCAGGGTAAACTTTGTGTAACTTTGTTGTTAAATGTCTTGTTGGATAACGAACAGGTCATCTAGGATAGCCGGCGGTCAGACAATTGCGGGAGGAAACTATTTTCACTCGCAGCCTGTTCGCCATTTCGCCTCGTTCCGGCGGATCGGCAAGTAGCAAATATCGCAATACAGCGCGAAATAATAATGAGAGTGGAGAATTTCATGACAATGAGCACACCTATGCTGGTGACCTTCCTGGTGTATATCTTCGGGATGGTGTTAATCGGCTTACTTGCCTACCGGGCAACCAATAACTTCGACGACTATATTCTGGGTGGCCGCAGCCTGGGCAGCGTAGTGACCGCGCTCTCCGCCGGCGCATCGGATATGAGCGGCTGGTTGCTGATGGGCCTGCCGGGCGCCATCTTCCTGTCCGGCATCTCGGAAAGCTGGATTGCCATTGGCCTGACGATTGGCGCTTACCTCAACTGGAAACTGGTGGCGGGGCGGCTGCGCGTGCATACCGAAGCCAACAATAACGCCCTGACGCTGCCGGATTATTTCACCAGCCGCTTTGAAGACAAGAGCAAGTTGCTGCGGGTGATCTCCGCCATCGTTATCCTGGTGTTCTTCACCATCTACTGTGCATCCGGCATCGTGGCCGGTGCGCGCTTGTTTGAAAGCACCTTTGGCATGAGTTACGGCACGGCGCTGTGGGCCGGTGCGGCAGCCACGATCATTTATACCTTTATCGGCGGATTCCTGGCGGTGAGCTGGACCGACACCGTGCAGGCCAGCCTGATGATTTTCGCGCTGATCCTGACACCGGTATTCGTGATCCTGGCGGTAGGCGGTATCGATACTTCAATGCTGGTGATTGAAGCGAAGAGCCCGGCCAACATCGACATGCTGAAAGGCCTGAACTTTGTGGCTATCCTTTCGCTGCTGGGTTGGGGATTGGGTTACTTCGGCCAGCCGCACATCCTGGCGCGCTTCATGGCGGCGGATTCCCACCGCACCATCCGCAGCGCACGTCGCATCAGTATGACCTGGATGATCCTGTGCCTGGCGGGCACCATTGCCGTCGGTTTCTTCGGTATTGCCTACTTCGCCAACAACCCGGATCAGGCGGGTAACGTGTCGCAAAACGGCGAGCGCGTGTTTATCGAGCTGGCGATGATTTTGTTCAACCCGTGGGTGGCGGGCATTCTGCTGTCGGCGATCCTGGCGGCGGTGATGAGCACCCTGAGCTGCCAGTTGCTGGTGTGTTCAAGCGCGATTACCGAAGATCTGTACAAGGCCTTCCTGCGTAAAGGTGCCAGCCAACGTGAGCTGGTATGGGTCGGCCGCATCATGGTGCTGGTCGTGGCGCTGGTGGCGATCGCGTTGGCCGCCAACCCGGAAAACCGCGTGCTGGGCCTGGTAAGCTATGCCTGGGCCGGCTTCGGCGCCGCCTTTGGTCCGGTAGTCTTGATCTCGGTGATGTGGTCACGCATGACCCGCAACGGCGCATTGGCCGGCATGCTGGTGGGTGCCGCGACGGTGATTGTCTGGAAACACTTCGCCTGGCTGGATCTGTATGAAATCATCCCGGGCTTCCTGTTCGGCTGCATCGCCATTGTGGTGGTGAGCCTGATGGGCCGCCAGCCTTCGGCCACCATGACCGAACGTTTCGACAAGGCGGAAGCTGAGTTCAAAACGGTTTAACCCTCTCGCAGTAAGGGTATCGAAGGGCGCTTAATGCGCCCTTTGTCATTTTCACTTCGTCGTTTCTGTCCTCCGCCGGAAACACCTCGCGACATTTGATTAGAAAAAATCACCCTTGCTCCCCTTGTATTTCTTCTTGGCAGAATGATAATCACTATCGTTGTGTTTTACTTTTCTTTACATTAGCGCTGCGGCCATTCCTGGCGTGCGGACGCTTCGCGGCAGAAGCCTTTTTAGGGGTTATTACTTATGTTTGTTCCCTTCCTTATCATGTTCCGTGAGGGGCTGGAGGCTGCGCTGATCGTCAGCCTGATCGCCAGCTACCTGAAACGCACCCAGCGCGGTCAATGGCTAGGCGTGGTGTGGATAGGGGTGATTGTCGCCGCTGCCCTGTGCCTGGCGCTCGGCATTTTCATTAATGAAACCACCGGCGAATTCCCGCAGAAACAGCAGGAGCTGTTCGAAGGCATCGTCGCGGTGATTGCGGTGTTGATCCTCACCTATATGGTGTTTTGGATGCGTAAGGTCTCCAAATCGGTCAAGGTGCATCTGGAAGGCGCCATCGACAGCGCGCTCAATTCCGGCAAAGGCCAGGGCTGGGCGCTGGTGGCGATGGTATTCTTCGCCGTGGCCCGCGAAGGGCTGGAGTCGGTATTTTTCCTGCTGGCGGCCTTCCAGCAGGACGTCGGCATCGAAGCGCCGATTGGCGCGGTGCTCGGCCTGGTCGCCGCCATCGTGCTCGGCATGGCTCTCTATTGGGGCGGCGTGAAGCTGCACCTGGCCAAATTCTTCAAATGGACCAGCCTGTTTATCCTGTTCGTTGCCGCCGGCCTGGCCGCCGGGGCGATCCGCGCTTTCCACGAAGCCGGGCTGTGGAACCATTTCCAGGATATCGCGTTTGATCTCAGCAACTATCTGTCCACCCATTCGCTGTTTGGCACCCTGCTTGAAGGCATCTTCGGTTACCAGGAAGCGCCGACGGTGAGCGAAGTGGCGGTCTATTTCCTGTATCTGATCCCGGCGCTGATTTTCTTTTTCCTGCCGCAGCGTGTGGAGCCGGCAGCGGTTTCGGCGCAACGTAAAATCAATCATTAATTTTAATAGGGAATCTTGTATGTCTACTCCGTTATTCCGCCGCAAGGCGTTGCACGCAGCATTACTGGCTATCCCGGCGTTCGCGCTGAGCATCGATGCCCTGGCGGCGGACGTGCCGCAGGTGAAGATTACCGTTAACGACAAGCAGTGCGAGCCGATGCAACTGACCGTGCCGGCCGGAAAAACCCAGTTTGTGGTGCACAACACCAGCCAGAAAAACGTGGAATGGGAAATCCTGAAAGGGGTCATGGTGGTGGAAGAGCGCGAAAACATTGCGCCGGGTTTCACCCAGAAGATGACCGCCAATCTGGAAGCGGGCGAATACGATATGACCTGCGGGCTGCTCAGCAACCCGAAAGGCAAACTGATCGTTACGGCGGGTGCGGCTACCGACGGCAAACCTAACGCTCTGGATCTGGTTGGGCCGATTGCCGAGTACAAGGTTTACGTCACTAAAGAAGTGGAAGGGCTGGTCAAGCAGACCAAGCTGTTCACCGACGCGATAAAAGCCGGCAATGTCGCGCAAGCGCGCAAACTGTATGCGCCGACCCGCCAGCACTACGAGCGTATCGAGCCGATCGCCGAGCTGTTCTCCGATCTGGACGGCAGCATTGACGCCCGCGAAGACGACTACGAGAAGAAAGCCGAAGATCCGAATTTCACCGGTTTCCACCGTCTGGAGAAAGCGCTGTTTGCCGACAACACCACCAAGGACATGAGCAAATATGCCGATCGCCTGTACAACGACACTGTTGAATTGCAAAAGCGCGTGAGCGATTTGACCTTCCCGCCAAGCAAGGTGGTGGGTGGTGCGGCCGGCCTGATCGAGGAAGTGGCGGCGAGCAAGATCAGCGGTGAAGAAGACCGTTACAGCCGTACCGACCTGTGGGATTTCCAGGCCAACGTCGACGGTGCGCAAAAAATCGTTAACCTGCTGCGTCCGCTGCTGGTTAAAGCCAACAAACCCTTGCTTGACAAGATTGACGCCAACTTCAAAACCGTTGATGGCATTTTGTCAAAATACAAAACCAAAGACGGCTATGAGTCTTACGAGAAGCTGACCGACGCCGATCGTAACGCAATGAAAGGGCCGATCACTACCCTGGCGGAAGACCTGTCACAACTGCGTGGCGTACTGGGTCTGGATTGAGGCAAGCACTATGAGTAACAAGATCGGCCCGGGCAACGGGCCGCATCCGCAATCAACAGGCGCGGCGTCACCGTCGCGCCGTCGTTTGCTGCAGGGGCTGGGGTTGGGTGTTCTGGCGCTGGGCGGCAGCCGTTTGACGCAGGCCGCAGAGAAGGGCGCCGAACCGCTGGCGGCATCGCAGGACGAGCGCTGGCAGAAACAGCCGTTCTATGGCGCGCATCAGGGCGGGATCCTCACCGCGCAGCAGGCCGCAATGATGTTGGTGGCCTTTGACGTGCTGGCAAGCAACAAGCAGGATCTGGAGCGTCTGTTCCGGTTGCTGACTGCCCGCATTGCGTTTCTGACCAGCGGCGGCAAGGCGCCGGAGGTTGATCCCAAGTTGCCACCGCTCGACTCGGGCATCATGGGGCCGGAGATCTATCCGGACAACCTGACCATCACCGTGTCGGTGGGGACTTCGCTGTTTGACGAACGTTTTGGCCTGCAGGGGCAAAAACCGCTGCGGCTGCAAAAGATGACGCGTTTCCCCAACGACTCGTTGGACGCCAGCCTGTGTCATGGCGATCTGGTGTTGCAAATTTGCGCCAACACCAATGAAACGGTTATCCACGCGCTGCGCGATATCATCAAGCATTCCCCGGACTTGCTCAGCGTGCGCTGGAAGCGGGAAGGCTTTATTTCCGCCCACGCTGCGCGCAGCAAAGGCAAAGAAACGCCGATCAACCTGCTGGGCTTTAAAGACGGCACCGCCAACCCGAAAACCGGTGACAAGCCGTTGATGGATCAGGTGGTGTGGGTGGCGGACAACGCCGGGGAGCCGGCCTGGGCGGTAGGAGGCAGCTATCAGGCGCTGCGGATTATCCGTTTCCACGTCGAGTTCTGGGACCGCACGCCGTTGCAGGAGCAGCAGACCATCTTCGGCCGTGAAAAGCACAGCGGCGCGCCGCTCGGTATGAAGCATGAGCACGACGAGCCGGACTACGCGAAAGATCCCGAGGGTAAAACCATTCCGATGGATGCGCATATCCGCCTGGCGAACCCGCGCACACCGCAAACCCAGAGCAATCTGTTACTGCGCCGCGGTTACAGCTATTCGATCGGCGTGTCCAATTCCGGCCAACTGGAAATGGGGCTGCTGTTCGTCTGCTATCAGGCCGATCTGGAGAAAGGCTTCCTGACGGTGCAAAAACGCCTGAACGGCGAGGCGTTGGAAGAGTACGTGAAGCCGATTGGCGGCGGGTACTTCTTTGCGTTGCCGGGGGTGAAAGACGGCAATGATTACCTTGGCAGCGGTTTGCTGAAAGCCTAGTCATATTCAATCTGGCGGGTTCATCCCGCCTTTTTTCATCGGCCCTCCGCAGCGAACCGATCTTATTTAAATATTCCGTGGCCTTGCGCAACCGGGAATCCGGGTTTTTAATTATGGCTAACTGTTTTCATTTGTTTGTTAAAAGTATTAACATGCCAGCCATTTTGTTCCAGACGGTTCAGATTTCCCGATCCCTTTAACGGCATTCTCTTGATGAAAAACACCCGTAAAAATACGCTGGCGTCCGCCATCGTCATTCCCGCCTTACTGCCCCTTTCATTGTGCTATGCGCAAGACAGCGAGGGTGAACAGACCATGGTGGTGACCGCCAAACGCAGCGGCCTTTCCGAACTCTCGACGCCCGCCGCCGTCAGCGTGGTGAATGGCGATCAAATCCGTGACGCCAAGCCTCAGATCAACCTGTCTGAAAGCCTGGGCAGCGTGCCTGGCCTGCAAATTCAAAACCGCCAGAACTATGCGCAAGATTTGCAGTTATCGGTGCGGGGTTTTGGCGCACGTTCTATGTATGGCGTGCGCGGCGTGCGGATCTATGTGGACGGCATTCCGGCCACCATGCCGGATGGGCAGGGGCAAACCTCGAATATCGACCTGAACTCGGTCGACAAGGTGGAAGTGCTGCGTGGGCCGTTTTCCGCGCTTTACGGCAACTCCTCCGGTGGCATGGTGAATGTGGAAACCGAAACCGGCCAACAGCCCAACCGCATTGAGGCGGGCAGCTATTTTGGCAGCTACGGCACCTGGCGCAATGGCGTCAAAGCTTCCGGGGCGACCGGGGATGGCAGCCATGCCGGCGACGTTAACTACACCATTTCCGGCACGCGGTTTACCACTCAAGGATTCCGCGACCACAGCGGTGCACAAAAAAATCTCGGCAACGCCAAGCTGGGTGTGCGTATCGACGATGTCAGCACGCTTACGCTGCTGTTCAACAGCGTGGATATCAACGCCAACGATCCCGGTGGCCTGACGTCTGCCGAATGGCACGACAACCCACGGCAGGCACCGCGAGCCGATCAATACAATACGCGCAAAACCACCTCGCAGACCCAGGCCGGATTGCACTATGAACGCCAGATGGGCGTCAATGATGACCTGAGCGTGATGATGTACGCCGGCGAACGCGAAACCACTCAGTACCAGTCGATCCCGGTCGCGGTACAGCAGCGCAGCGCACAGCACCCGGGCGGGGTGATTGACCTGACGCGTCATTATCAGGGGATTGATACGCGCTGGACCCACCGTGGCGAACTGGTGGCGGTGCCTTACACTCTGACCGGCGGTCTGGACTATGAAACCATGACCGAACAGCGTAAAGGGTATGAAAACTTTACCCAGTCCAACGGCGTGACCGAATTGGGCACCCAGGGCGCGCTGCGCCGCAACGAACGCAACCTGATGTGGAATGTGGACCCTTATCTGCAAACTTCATGGAAACTGACCCCGCAACTGACGCTGGATGCCGGTGCGCGTTACAGCACCGTCAATTTTGATTCCAACGATCACTACGTCACCGGCAGCAATGGCGATGACAGCGGCAGCGCCAGCTACCATCAGTGGTTGCCGGCCGGCTCACTCAATTATGCCGTCAGCCGCGGCTGGAACCTGTATCTTTCCGCCGGTCGCGGTTTCGAAACCCCGACCATCAACGAGTTGTCCTATCGCCCCGGCGACCAAAGCGGGCTCAATTTCGGCCTGAAACCGGCAACCAGCGATACGGTGGAGTTTGGCAGCAAAACGCGTATCGGCAACGGTCTGTTGACCGCCGCCGTTTTCCAGACCGACACCAAGAATGAAATTGTCGTCGATGAGAGCAGCAACGGGCGCACCAGCTACAAAAACGCCGGGCAAACCCGTCGGCGCGGGCTGGAGTTGGCGCTGGACCAGCAATTTGCCTACGATTGGCGGCTGCAACTGGCCTGGACGCTGCTGGATGCGCGCTACCGGGATGATGTGTGCGGTGACAGCCAGTGTACGGCGGCCAATAAGGTGCCAAGCGGCAACCGCATGCCGGGCATTGCTCGCAATATGGGGTTCGCCTCCTTCGCCTGGGCCCCGCCGGAAGGCTGGTATGCCGGCGCGGAGGTGCGCTACATGAGCGACATCGAGGTGAATGATGAAAACACCGAACAGGCACCGTCCTATACCACCGTGGGGTTGAATACCGGCTACCGCTATCCGGTAGGGAACTGGATGCTTAACGTTTTCGGCCGCGTGGACAACCTGTTTGACCGCCAATATGTTGGTTCGGTCATCGTCAATGAAGGCAACGGCCGTTATTACGAACCGGCGCCGGGCAGGAACTGGGGCGGCGGCGTGAGCGTCTCTTACTCCTTCGAGTAAAAGCACTTTCGGGCCACCTTAGGCGCGTATACCTGGTACTTCAGGGCGGGAGATTTCCCGCCTTTTTTATTAATGAAGTAGGGCGCCAGGGGGAAGGCGTGCCGCTGACATTGAGGATAAAATCGCGTTTTTGTTTGTGCGAAATTTAATCAGGAAACCAAAATGTCATCAGGCACTTTTAATCATAACTATTTGATCTGGCTGGGTGATAAAATTTCTCTGGAATGGCGTAAACAGCGTGATATAGTGTTCAGGCGTTATCTGAAAACAAAAAAGATTAAATTTTTTTACATTTTAGTAACGCGATGGGTTTGAATGTCATTATACTGTAATCATCTGGCGGTAGTTTTCACAAGGTGCACAGCGGAAGCTGTAAATAACACTGCGGGGATCGCTAATGGTAAAGTCCTTGGTTGGGCTGGAAAGAAAAAACAATACACCTTCTCTGATTTCTCGTTGTAACGAGGGTTCTCTCTCCGACTCTCTTTTCCTGGCAACTCCGCATTCCCGGCATGACAAATTCTTGTCACTTTTTACTCCACAATTAATTACGCAACCGCGTTCTCCCGTGAAAAAACGGTGCGCTACAACGCCCGCGTATTCACTTCGTCTATTGGCTTTTATTGGCTCTGAAGGAAGCCAAAACCTCATCTGTATGTGAAACATAATCGCGCGGCCAGGCTGCTGCGGTAGGTGAAACAAACTGTAAGGTGCCACTATGAGACAAAAAGCAGTGATCAAAGCACGTCGTGAAGCGAAACGCGTTATTCGTCGTGACGCTCGTAGTCATCGCCAGCTGGAAGAAGAGTCCGTAACCTCGCTGGTACAAATGGGTGGAGTTGAGTCTATCGGCATGGCGCGAGACAAGCGCGATAGCTCTCCCATCGAGGCTAGAACCGAAGCTCAGGGTCATTACTTAATCGCCATAGATAAAAAGCAGTTGATATTTGCCACCGGCGAAGCCGGCTGCGGCAAAACATTCATCAGCGCCGCGAAGGCGGCAGAAGCCCTTATACATAAAGAAGTGGATCGGATTATTGTTACGCGTCCGGTTTTACAGGCGGATGAAGACCTCGGTTTCTTGCCCGGGGATATTTCTGAGAAATTCGCCCCTTATTTCCGCCCGGTGTATGACATTCTGGTGCGCCGCTTGGGATCGTCCTTTATGCAATACTGCCTGCGCCCGGAAATCGGCAAGGTAGAGATCGCGCCTTTCGCCTACATGCGCGGGCGTACCTTCGAAAATGCGGTCGTTATCCTGGATGAAGCCCAGAACGTCACCGCCAGCCAGATGAAGATGTTCCTGACCCGTTTGGGTGAGAACGTAACGGTAATCGTCAATGGTGACGTAACCCAGTGCGATTTACCGCGCGGCGTGAAGTCCGGCCTCAGCGATGCGATGGAGCGCTTCGAAGAGGATGAAATGATCGGCATCATCCGCTTTGATAAACAAGACTGCGTCCGCTCCGCCTTGTGCCAGCGCACGCTCAACGCCTACAGTTAACCTGCCTGCTATGACGAGGCCGCTTCGGCGGCCTTTTTTCATTTCTGCCGCTAATCTCCGCCCGCTAATCCTGTATGTAAATTATTGTAGGGTTTTGTATGGATTTTCGTTGCGTTAGCGTTAATGATTAATGGTGTTCCAAATTGGCGCCAGCCTTTACCTGGCAAACGGAAGTAGTTGCGTTGTGCGCCGGTTTGGCGCACAGGTGTTGGGCTTCTCACAGCGGTTCAGTCATGAAATATATTATTTTAATTTTATTTATTTTATGTGTGGTCTATATCCATTATCGCGGCCGGGTGCGTTATACCTTCTGGCGGCAGCTTTCCGATCATTCCACTTTCACCGCGCCACTGAACGTTTTTATGTACTTGTTCTCGCGCGCGCCGATAACGCCTTATCTGCAACCGGAGCAATTTCCCGAACTGGCGGTACTGCGGGATAATTGGCAAACCATTCGCGACGAAGGGCAGCAGTTGATGGCGATCCAGCAAATTAAAGCTTCGGATCAATTCAACGATGCCGGCTTCAACTCGTTTTTCAAAACCGGTTGGAAGCGTTTTTATTTGAAATGGTATGAAGACAACCATCCGTCGGCGATGAGCCTGTGCCCACAGACCACCGCGCTGCTGCGCAGCCTGCCTTCGGTCAAGGCGGCGATGTTTGCCGAACTGCCGGACGGCAGCCGCCTGCCGCGCCACCGTGACCCCTACGCCGGTTCGCTGCGTTACCATCTGGGGTTGATTACGCCCAATGACGATCGCTGTTTTATTGAAGTCGACGGCGAACGTTACAGCTGGCGTGACGGAGAAGGAGTGATGTTTGATGAAACCTATCTGCATTACGCCGAAAACCAGAGCGGCCAAAACCGGTTGATTCTGTTTTGCGACATCGAGCGGCCGATGCGTTATCGCTGGGCGCAGAGCGTCAACCACTGGCTGGGGCGCAACCTGATGAGCGCGGCCACTGCGCCAAACGAAGAGGGCGATCGCACCGGCGGCGTTAACAAGCTGTTCAAGTACATTTATGCGGTGCGCAAAGTGGGGAAACGGCTAAAGGCGTGGAACCGCACCGGTTATTACATCATTAAATGGATTCTGTTTGGCGGGATCGCGGCGGGCATTTTCTTCGCGGTATAAATCCTGGCGGTACAAGGCGGTATAAGAAGAGGGGCGCAGAGTGCGCCCCTCGGTCATTCAGGAAAAGATGGTCATCATGTAGGCGGCAAACAGCGCCAGGTGCGCGGTACCGTTCAGCACGTTGGTGCGTCCGGTGGAGAACGACAGCTGGCACAGCAGCAATACCGTCAACATCACCACGATATGCGGCGTCTGCAGGCCGAAGATCAGCGTCTGGCCGGTGAGGGTGGCGATGATGGTTACCGCCGGCACCGTCAGGGAAATGGTCGCCAATACCGAGCCGAAGAACAGGTTCATGGCGCGCTGAACCTGATTGTTCAACACGGCGCGCAGGGCGCCCAGACCTTCCGGCGACAGGATCAGCAGCGCCACCAGGAAGCCGGTAAACTGCGCCGGGGCATTCACTTTGGTCAGCAAACCTTCCAACGGGTTGGCGTTGAATTTGGTCACCGCGATCACCGCAATCAGATGCACGACCAGCCAGCCCGCATGCCAGGCACTGCTGTGCGAGGAAGGCTTGCCGTGGTGCGGGTCGCCGTCGTCATCTTCATGCTCGTACACGAACAGGCTCTGGTGGGTTTTGGTCTGGATCACTAGGAACACGCCATACATGGCGGCAGAAATCACCGCGACCAACAGTGCCTGACCGGTGCTGAAGTTACCCCCCGGCAGCGCACTCGGGAACACCAGAACGATGATCGCCAGCGGGAAAATCGCCATCAAATACTGTTTGATGCCGCCGAGGTTAACGTACTGGGTAGCGAATTTGCGCCCGCCGAGCAGCAGCGCAACGCCTACCAGCCCGGCGGTGACGATCATGATGATGGAATAAAGCGTATCGCGCATCAGCGCTGGGGCCGCGTCGCCGGTCGCCATCAGCGCTGAAATCAGGCTCACTTCCAGAATAACCACCGACAGGCTGAGGATCAGCGAGCCGTAGGGTTCCCCTAAACGATGAGCCAGCACGTCCGCATGGCGCACCACGCTAAAGGCGCTGCTGAGAATACCTATCAGGGCGATGATGTTAATGCCGACGATCAAGGGAAAGTTGCTGGTGCTGCCCCACAGATTCAGGACTACCAGGGCGGCGATCGGGAAAATCAGCGAGTACTCGGTGTGGCGGGATTTGGATCGGCCAGGATCGTGTTGCGACTTCATTTTGATGGTACTCCTTCTCAAATAGCGTGGACCCGTCATCGCTGACTGCCGCAGTACGGCAACTCGCGTATCCAGAATGTTTACCCGCCGCCTTTCGCGCTGCCGCATTGTTGGCCGCAGTTTGAAATCCATTGGGCATATTTATATTTAATAATAATAGGATACACCCGGTGTCTTGTGTCGGGTAATGATGTGATGTTGTGTTACTCGAAAAAGCAATTGCTTGCTTTGTGTGACAAGGTTAACAAAAAAACCGCATCGAATGCGGTTTTATTTACTTACTTTTACGTAGTGGGATTAACTTTTCGCATCAATGGCGCATAAATTGCATTTATACACGCATTGTATGGTTAATAAAGGGAAAAATTCCGATTAGTCGTCAATGTTATCCATGATTTCATGCCGTTTATTATGATAACCCTCTTCATTTAACCCTTCACGCCAGTAAGGCACGGCATAAAGCTGATTACGATCACATTGGCGATCGCGGCGCAGGTAGCGGCGCAGTTCGACCACCAGGCGATCTTCACCCGCCAGCCAGAACTGGGTGGCGGCCTGCGGCAAGGGCAATGCGCAAAATTGGGTTATCAGCTCCGGCGTTTTCTCGGTGCCGCCGACAATCCAATTCAGCTCGACGCCGGCAGGTTTTTTCAGGCTGATAACGTCGGCGGCAGTATCCACGCGGATAAAAGCATGGCCTTCGCTGCTCGCCGGCAGCTGTTCCAATAACGCCGCCAGCGCGGGTAAAGATGAAGGATCGCCGGCCAGGCAGTAGAAATCGGCCGGCGGCAGCATCGGTTTGGGGCCGCCAGGGTTGCTGATGCCAATTTTATCGCCCGCTTTAGCCTGGCGCGCAAAGTTTACCGCCGGGCCGCTATGGTCGTGGATGGCGAATTCGATGTCGATTTCGGCCAGTTCCGGGCGTACGGCGCGCACCGAATAGGTGCGAATAATCGGGCGTACCGCGTCCGCTGCCCAAACCGGGCCGTTAGCGGTCAAGGTTGGGAGGTCCGGTTGCCGTTGGCCTGCGAGCGGCAGGAAAACCTTGATGTGCGCGGCAGCGGCTTGCGCCGGGTAATAGCGCAGGTCTGGCGCGCTAAAGGTGATGCGACGCAGGTGCGGCGTAATGTCACGGACAGCGGCGACTTCAATCAGGTAAGGCGCGCGTGAGCGGGGGGCATCGGTATTCACGGTGATCTCCTTATGTTCGTTTGGCGCCGAGTATATCATGTCATTTGATAATGAGAATCGTTTGCTGGTTGAGGCGGCAGGCGGTATTGACTAGGCTTAGAGATCAATACGTCGTTACGGGAGAGAAATGATGCCCTATAACAGCAAAAGCGCCTTACCCGACAATGTGAAAAATGTGCTGCCGGATCATGCACAAGAGATCTATAAAGAAGCGTTGAATAGCGCCTGGGATCAATATCGGGACCCTGATGACCGTCGCGGCGATGACAGCCGCGAAGAAACGGCGCATAAAGTCGCCTGGGCGGCGGTGAAGCAGACCTACCGCAAAGGCGACGACGACCGTTGGCACAAAAAGTAACCTTAAAACCCGGCTGCGGGTGCCGGGAAAATCACAATATCTGCATAGCTAAGCATGCAATTAATATTATTGCTCTCGCGTACAAATACTTTTTCACTTTATCTACGTTTTGAAACTTGATTGCGAATCGAGAAAAGAATAAGGTCATTATTATCGTGGAGTGACTATTGAATTAATAAAATTCCGCATCCAATAAATAAAAATTCCAGAGATCGCAGTGGCAGGGAGTATGAGTCGCCTATTCCCAGGAGGTTGTTAAGGTGTTAACGCGAGATTTTCTGCAAAAGGCAGATTGCAAAACAGCATTCGGCACAATTGAGGAGTCGCTGTTACTGACATCAGAGCAGCGTGCGGCCTCGCTGAATTGTACTTTATCCCGTCGTCCGGATAACAGCCCGGTGTGGGTATTCGGTTATGGCTCGCTGATGTGGAACCCGGTATTCGAATCCGAAGAGGTGCGTCCGGCCACGCTGCAGGGGTGGCACCGTGCGTTTTGCCTGCGGTTAACCGCCGGGCGCGGCACCTTGCATCAGCCGGGGCGCATGCTGGCGCTGAAAGAGGGCGGCCATACTACCGGGCTGGCGTTCCGCTTGCCGGAAGAGAAGCTGCGCGAAGAGCTGGAACTGCTGTGGAAACGCGAAATGGTGACCGGCTGTTACCTGCCGACCTGGTGCGATCTCCAGCTTGCCGGTGGCGAAGTGGTCACCGCGCTGGTATTCGTGATGAATCCGCAACACCCGCTGTTTGAAGAAGACACCAGCCATCAGGTGATAGCGCCTCTGATAGCCAGCGCCAGCGGGCCGTTGGGCACCAATGCCCAATACCTGTTTGCACTGGATAACGAGCTGAAAAACCACGGCATGAAGGACGACTGCATCGGCGATTTGGTCAACTATGTGCAGCAGTGGTTGCAGCAGAACACGTCCGGCCCTATTGGCGGTGAAGCGACCGCCTGATTCTCTCAGCCGAAACATCCTTTCCAAACGGGCTCTGCATGCAGGGCCTTTTTATATATAACCAATGCCTATATTTAATAACTTTATTTCGCCGGAATATTTAATCCATAATAATTAAGTGGTTTTATATGTCGTTAATTTTAAAGGTTTTCGTTATTTTATCTCGAAGAAACCGTTAATTCACGACCGTGAAAAATCCACTTAGCATTAAAATGCATAAGTAAAGGTTATTTCTTATTTGTTCCCTCCCGCCAGACTCAGTATCACTGTCGTTAACACTATTGCTCGACAGGGGGAAGGGATGAACTTTCAACAACTAAAAATTATTCGCGAATCGGCGCGTTGCAACTACAACCTGACCGAGGTCGCCAACACGTTATTTACCTCGCAATCTGGGGTTAGCCGTCATATTCGTGAGTTGGAAGAAGAACTGGGCATTGAGATATTTATCCGCCGCGGGAAGCGTTTATTGGGCATGACCGAACCGGGTAAAGAATTGCTGGTGGTGGCTGAACGTATCCTGAATGATGCCAATAATATCCGCCGCCTGGCAGACGTATTCAGCAGCAACGACTCCGGCCAACTGCATATCGCTACGACTCATACTCAGGCACGTTACAGCTTGCCGGGGGTGATTAAAGAGTTTCGCGCGTTATATCCGCGGGTGAGAGTGGTGCTGAACCAGGGCAGCCCGGAGGAAATTGTCGCCATGCTGGCTTCCGGCGAAGCCGATATCGGCATTGCCAGCGAACGCTTGATGAGCGACGAATCGCTGGCGGCATTCCCCTACTACCGCTGGCATCACACCATACTGGTGCCGGAAGGGCACGAGTTGACGCGCCAGCCGCAGGTCACGCTGGAGATGCTCAGCACGCTGCCGCTGATCACTTACCGGCAGGGCATTACCGGCCGCTCAAGGCTGGACGCCGCTTTCAAGGCCGCCGGCCTGACGCCGGATATCGCTCTGAGCGCGCAGGATTCCGACGTGATTAAAACTTATGTCGAGTTGGGGCTGGGGGTCGGCGTATTGGCGGATATGTCGTACGAGAAAGAGCGCGACCACGGCCTGGTCAGCCTCAATGCCGAGCATCTGTTCGAACCCAATACCGTGTGGCTGGGGTTGAAACGCAGCCAGTTACAACGTAACTATGCCTGGCGATTTATCCAGCTATGCAACCCGACGCTGTCGCTGACCGAAATCAAGGACAAGGTATTCTCCTCGCAGTTGGATGCGGTGATCGATTACCAGATTTAACCTGGCGATGAACATAAAAAGCCGGGCAGATTGCCCGGCGATAGAGGAGCCTAAAGCCGCTTTTTCAATAACTTTCCGACCAGACGGCGTTTACCTTTTCCCATTTGATCATCTGATCATCCCCGGCCTTGACTCGCCGCACGCTAATCGCAGGCAAAGGGCAACGGCGCAGAACTTAGCCTGCTTAATAATCAAAACCTCATCTATAGATATAAAAAGAATATCTATAGTTATTTAAGTACCTTCGCCTGCCGAATGCACTCACTTACACTCGCGAAATTACTATAAATTCCATCCGGTTGGAGAGTTTCTGATGAAAGCGTTCGTTCCTTCTTTGCTATTTTTGGCCGTAGCGGCCAGTTTCAACACGCAGGCGGCGACCCCGGCGAATACGTTGGTGATTGCCCAGTCAATCGATGACGTTGTCAGCTTTGACCCTGCCCAGGGTTTTGAATTAACCACGGTGCAATCGTTCAACAGCCTGTATCAGCGTTTGATCCAGTCGGATCCGCAGAACCCTATCGACCTCAAGCCTACGCTGGCCAGCGAATGGCAGGCGGGCAGCGATAACCGCAGCCTGACCTTCAGCCTGCGGCCGGACGCCAAATTCTCCAGCGGCAACCCGTTGCGCCCGGAGGACGTGATCTTCTCGCTATCAAGGGTGGTGAAGCTGAACCTGGAACCGTCGTTTATCCTCACCCAACTGGGTTGGAACGCTAAAAACGTCGACCAGCACCTGAGCAAGGTGGACGACCACAAGGTGAAAATAAGCTGGAGCGAAAACGTCAGCCCGGCGTTCGTGCTCAGCCTGTTGTCGGCGCCGGTATCGTCGATTGTCGATGCCAAAGAAGCGCTGGCGCACCAGCAGGGCGATGATTTGGGGCATCAGTGGCTGAACAGCCATTCCGCCGGCAGCGGCCCGTATAAAATCCGCACCTATGTGCCGCATGAAGTGGTGGTGCTGGATGCCAATCCGACCTCACCGGAAGGCGCGCCAACGCTGAAAACCGTCTTGATCAAGAACGTGCCGGATCCTGCTGCGCGCCGCCTGCTGCTGGAACAGGGCGACGCCGATATTGCGCGCAACCTGGGCGCAGATCAGATGGCGGCGCTGAAAGACAAGCCGGGCGTAAAACCGCTGGCGATCCCTTACGCGTCACTCTACTTCCTGCAGTTCAACGCCAAGGCGTCGCCGGCACTGAGCAATCCGGCGTTCTGGGAAGCGGCACGTTGGCTGTTTGACTATAACGGCATTGCCAACGATCTGCTGAAAGGCCAGTTCCAGAACCATCAGGCTTTCCTGCCGGAAGGGTATCTGGGGGCGTTGAAGGACCGGCCGTACAGTTTTAATCCGCAAAAAGCCAAAGAAATCCTGGCGAAAGCCGGCCTGAAAAACGTCAGCTTTAAGCTGGACGTCAACAACCAGCCGCCGTACCTGGATATCGCCCAGGCGCTGCAGGCCAGTTTCGCCCAGGGTGGCGTGAAAGTGGATCTGGTGCCGGGGCTTAGCGCTCAGGTGTCCACCAAGGTCAAAACCCTGAACTATGACGCGGTTCTGACCTCGTGGGGGCCTGATTATTTTGACCCGAACACCAACGCCGCCGCCTTCGCTTATAACCCGGAAGACGGCAGCAAAACCCTGGCCTGGCGCGCCAACTGGCAAATTCCCGCGCTGAATAAGCTGACGCTGGCGGCCACGGCGGAGAATGACACCGCCAAACGGGTGGCGGATTACCAACAGTTGCAGAAATCTGTTCAGCAAAGCTCGCCATTTGTTATCGGCTTGCAGGCGCGCAGCCTGATCGCCGTGCGTGACAATCTGAAAGGCTACGTGCAGGGCATCAACCCCGACATGGTGTTCTACAGCAAGGTCAGCAAGTAATGACAACCCGTTCTTCCTCTGCCGGGTTCGCCCGGCACAGCTGGCGCTGGGGCCGCAGGCTGTTGACCGGCGTGCTGTCCCTGGCGCTGACGCTGCTTGGCCTGTTGCTGTTCACCTTTATGCTCTCTCACCTGGCGCCGATCGACCCCACGTTGCAAATTGCCGGCGATCACGCCAGCGAAGCCACTTACGCCCAGGTGCGCCACGATTTGGGGCTGGATCAGCCGCTGCCGGTGCAGTTCTGGCGCTATCTGGTGCATCTGGCGCACGGCGACATGGGAATATCCCGCATCACCTCGCAGCCGGTGCTGAGCGATCTGTTGCGCACCTTCCCGGCCACGGTAGAACTGGCCACTTGCGCCATTATCCTCGGCGCCCTCGGCGGCATTACGCTGGCGTTTCTGGCGGTGCTCAAACCGGGCAGTTGGCTGGATAACGCGGCGCGGCTGCTGTCGCTGATAGGCTATTCGGTACCGATCTTCTGGCTCAGCCTGCTGGGCCTGCTGCTGTTTTACGCCACGCTGCATTGGTCGGCGGGGCCGGGACGGCTGGACGATATCTACCTTTACAGCATGGAGCCGCGCAGCGGATTTGTGCTGATTGATAGCTGGCTGTCCGGCGATCGCGAGATGTTTTACAACGCCATCAGCCACCTGTGGCTGCCGGTGGTGGCGTTGGCGCTGTTGTCGATGGCGGGCATCACCCGGCTGCTGCGCGCGGCGATGCTGGAAGAGTGCAACAAAGAGTACGTCACTCTGGCGCGTTCCAAAGGCGCCAGCCGCGTGCGCATTCTGTTGCGTCACGTGTTTCCCAACGTGCTCGGCACGCTGATCACCGTTTTGTCGCTTTCCTACGCCAGCCTGCTCGAAGGCGCGGTACTGACCGAAACGGTGTTCGCCTGGCCGGGCGTCGGGCGTTACCTGACCACCGCGCTGTTTGCTGCCGATACGCCGGCCATTCTTGGCGCTACGCTGCTGATCGGCACCTGTTTCGTGGTGCTTAACGCACTGGCCGACGCACTGACTTATTTAGTGGACCCGCGAACCCGATGAGCCAATACCTTTCCGAACATGAGCCCCAGGGCGCACCGGCTACCGGCTACCGCGCCCGCCGTCGCCTGACGACGTTGACGATTGGCGCGACGCTGGTGGCGATCTTGATCCTGACCGCGCTGTTGGCCCCGTGGCTGGCACCCTTCGACCCCAATCTGCAACACATTGAGTTGCGCCTGCTGCCGCCTTCCTCCGGCCATTGGCTGGGCACCGACGGTTTTGGCCGCGACTTGCTGTCGCGGGTGATTTACGGTGCCCGCCCGACGCTGATTCTGGTGTCCCTGATCCTGTTGCTGACCATTCCTATTGGCCTGCTGGTGGGCATCAGCGCCGGTTATCTCGGTGGTTGGGCGGAGCGTATTTTGATGCGCGTGACCGATATTTTTCTGTCGCTGCCCAGCCTGGTGATTGCGCTGGCGTTTGTCGCGGTGCTTGGCCCTGGGTTGATGAACGGCGCGCTGGCGCTGGCGTTGACCAGTTGGCCTTCTTTCGCCCGTCAGGCGCGGGCAGAAACCCTGGCGTTGCGACGCAGCGACTATCTGGCGGCGGCGCGCATGCAGGGCATTGGCGGCCTGCGGCTGATGGCCGGCCATATTTTGCCGCTGTGCCTGCCGAGCGCGGTCGTTCGCGCCGCGCTGAGCCTGGGCGGGATTATCCTGTCCGCCGCCGGTTTGGGTTTTCTCGGCATGGGCGTTGCGCCGCCGACCGCCGAATGGGGGTCCATGGTGGCCGAGGGCAGTAAAGTGATTTTCGATCAGTGGTGGGTGGCCGCCGTGCCGGGCGGGGCGATCCTGTTCGCCAGCCTGGCTTTTAACCTGCTGGGCGATGGCCTGCGCGATAAAATGGATCCTCGTCATGGGCATTGATAACCGCTTATTGATCGCCGACCGGCTGTCGGTGCTGCTGCCGGCGCCACAGCCGGTTGCGCTGGTAAAAGAGATTTCTTTCAGCATGGGGCAGGAGCGGCTGGCGCTGGTCGGCGAATCCGGTTCCGGCAAATCCTTGACCGCTCGGGCGCTGATGGGGTTATTGCCCCCGCCTCTGCAAGTGCGGGCGCAGCGCCTGACGTTAGGCGGGGATGAACTGACGCAACTGAACGAGCGTCAGTGGAACCGCCTGCGTGGCACAAAAGTGGCGATGGTGATGCAGGATCCCAAGCATGCGCTGAACCCCACTCAGCCGATTGGCAAGCAGGTGGAAGAACCGCTGTTGCTGCACACTCGCCTGGGCCGGGCCGAACGGCGGGAAAAGGTGCTGGACATGCTGGCGGCGGTAGGCTTGCCTGACCCGACGGCGTTGCGTCAGCGCTACCCGCATCAGCTTTCCGGCGGCATGGGGCAGCGGGTGATGCTGGCGATTGCGCTGATTAACGATCCGCAGTTACTGATTGCCGATGAACCGACTTCCGCACTGGATCACCAGATGCGCGATCAGGTGCTGCAACTGATCGAAAATCTGGTGGAGCAGCGCAATATGGGGCTGATTCTGATTAGTCACGATTTGCAGCAGGTGGCGCACTACTGCGAACGGGTACTGGTGATGTACAAGGGCGAACTGCTGGATCAACTGCCGGCCGACCAGTTGGCCGCGGCGACGCATCCTTACACCCGCACGCTATGGTCGTGCCGGCCGAGCCGGGAAACTCACGGCAAACCCCTGCCGGTATTGGATCGCGCGCTGCTGGAGGCGCTGAAATGAGCCTGATTACTTTGGAAAATCTCAACGTCAGTCACCGTCAGGGCCATGAATTGCGCAGGGTGGTGCATGACGTCAATCTGCATATCGAACAGGGCGAGTGTTTCGGGCTGGTCGGCCCCTCGGGCTGCGGTAAATCCTCGTTGCTGTGGGTGCTGGCCGGGTTGAACGAGAACTGGAGCGGCGGTTTCCGGTTGCTGGGCCAGGAGCTGAAGCCCGGCCGGCCGTTCACCGGCACGCTGCGGCGTGAGGTGCAGATGGTGTTTCAGGACCCTTATGCGTCGTTGCACCCCAAGCACCGGCTGTTGCGCACGCTGGCGGAGCCGTTGAAGTTGCTGAAAGAGCGCGATATCGAGCAGAAAATCAGCGCCGGTTTTCGGCAGGTGGGGTTAGACCCTCGCTTGCTGGATCGCTATCCGCACCAGCTTTCCGGCGGCCAGCGCCAGCGGGTGGCGATAGTGCGGGCGCTGCTGCTAAAACCGAAACTGCTGCTGTTGGACGAGCCGACGTCGGCGCTGGACATGTCGGTACAGGCGGAAATCCTCAACCTGCTCAACGATCTGAAGCAGGCGGGTGATCTGACCATGATCCTGGTCAGCCACGACGCCGACGTCATCGACCATATGTGCGATCGCTCGGTGGCGATGGCGCACGGCCGGCTGGTGAATTGAAGCAATACCCGCCGTGGCTCCGGCGGGTATATTCATCTATGTAATAAATAAAGCAATTTATAGTTGTTCTTCTTATAAATTCATCCCCCTACACTCGAAAAATAACGCATCCGCGTGATTGATGGAGAGTGCAGCAATGAAACGTCTCATCCCAACCTTAGTGTTCAGCGCCCTGGCAGCAAGCCTCGGCGCGCAGGCCGCCACTCCGCAAGATACGCTGGTCGTGGTCAGTTCGCTCGAAGGGATCATCAGCCTCGATCCGGCCGAGAGTTTTGAAACCGTCAGCTCGGCCAACCTGGTCAATCTGTACCAGCGCCTGCTGGCACCCGATCGTGAAACGCCGGAAAAGCTGGCACCGGAACTGGCCAGCGGCTGGCAGGCGGGCGCGGACGGTCACAGCCTGATTTTTACCCTGCATGACAACCAGCGCTTTGCCTCCGGCAATCCGGTACGGCCGGAAGACGTGATCTTCTCGCTGGTGCGTGCGGTGAAACTGAACAAGGCACCGTCGTTTATTCTCGGCGAATTCGGCTGGACGCCGGACAACGTCGAAAGCCAGTTGAAAAAACTCAATGACAACCAGTTGCAACTGAGCTGGCCGGCGAATATCGGCAGCGAACTGGCGTTGCGGTTGCTGACCGCACCGGTGGCGTCGATTGTCGATGAGAAGCTGCTGAGCGAACACAGCCAGGCGGGAGATTTCGGCAATGCCTGGCTGCGTTCGAACTCCGCCGGTGCCGGCCCTTACCGGGTCAGCAACTATGTGCCGCACGAGGCGCTGTTGTTCAGCCGTAACGATTACGCCCAACCCAAAGCGCAGTTGAAAACGGTGTTGCTGAAGAACGTCAGCGACGCCGGCACCCGCCGCCTGCTGCTGCTGAAAGGCGACGCCGACGTGGCCTATGATTTGGGGGCCGATCAGTTCAACTCGTTGCGTAATGAAAAGGGCGTGCGTATTGAGCAGCATGATTCGGCAAAGGTGTATTACCTCGGTTTCAATACCGGCGACAAACAGCAGCCGGCGCTGAGCAATCCGGCGCTGTGGCAGGCGGCGCGCTGGCTGGTCGATTACCAATCCATCGCGAAAGATCTGCTGAAAGGGCAATACCGCGTTCATCAGGCTTTTCTGCCGGTCGGGCTGGACGGCGCCGTCTCGGACCAGCCGTTCAAACTTGACGTGGCAAAGGCCAGGCAGATTTTGCATGACGCCGGTATCGCTGAAGGCACGCGCATCGATTTGATCGTCATTAACCAACCGCCGTATACCGATATCGCCCAGGCGCTGCAAGCCAGCTTCGCCAAGGCCGGATTGCAACTCGATATTCACCCGGTGGTAGAAAGCGATCTGTGGGGCAAGATGCGCGGTCGCGATTTCCAGGCGATCTTCACCTATTGGGGCGCCGACTATCTGGACCCGAACACCAACGCCAGCACCTTTGCTTACAACGTGCCGAACGGCCCGAAAACCCTGGCCTGGCGCACCCAATGGACGATACCGGCGCTGAGTGCGGAAACCCGTGCGGCGGCGGCAGAAAGCGATGGGGTAAAACGCGCCGCGCGCTACGCAGCCTTGCAGCATGAAGTGCAGGCCAGCTCGCCGTATGTCGTCGCGTTGCAAGGGCAAACGCTGGTGGCGCTGCGCGACAACATCAAGGGCGCCACGCTGAATATCGCCAACAGCATGCTTTATCTGGATCGCGTGAGTAAGTAAGGCTACGGCACGGCTTTTGCAGGATCTGCCTATTTACCGTAACGGGGATCCTGTCATGAGCCGTAATAGCACTTTCCCGCCCAGCGCCGGCGATTTTCTGCTGGCGTCCAAACGCTGCGAAATCACCGTGCTGCAACAGCTGCTGCAAATGGGCCAGTTGGTTGGCCGGGTGAGCCAATTGATCCACGTGCTTCAGCGGGAGCGCGGCACCGTCAATATTTATCTGTGTTCGCAGGGGGCGCTGTTCGGCGAACGGCTGCCCGGCAGAACGCAGGACGTGGAGCAGGCCGAACTGGCGGTGCAGCGGCAACTGGCGCAGTTGGATGCCGCCACGGCACCGCTGGCCAGCGCCAGCCGCCTGTTCAGCCGCATCGCCTGTGCGTTACACAACCTCACCGCTTTGCCCGCGCTGCGCCGGCAAGTACAGCAGCAGCAGGTCTCGCAGCCTGCGGCCATGGACACCTTCAATAACATCATTCACAGCCTGTTGGCGCTGGTATTCGAGGCGGCGGATGCCTGCGTTGAACCCGCCATGACGCGTGCGTTGATCGCCATGTTCAGCTTTATGCAAGGCAAGGAACTGGCCGGGCAAGAGCGGGCAATAGGTTCGGCCGGTTTTGCCGCCATGCATTTCAGTCACGCCTCCCATCAGCAGTTACTGATGCTGATCGAAGGTCAGGAGCGCTGTTTTCAAACCTTCAGCGAGTTCGCCGACGAACAGTCGCTGGCCCAGTGGCGGCGCATACAGCAGCAGGATGACCGCGAGTTTGAACGCCTGCGTCGCATTGCCTGTACCCAATTGCAGCTGAGCGATCGTGCCGACACCAGCCTGCGCTGGTTCGAGATCACCAGTGCGCGCATCGACCTGATGAAACAGATAGAGGATCGGCTGGAAGAGGCGCTGATGGCCAGTTGCCGCCACAGCCTGGCCGAAGCCCAGCGTTCGCTGGCGCTGGATTATGTCGATTATGTGCCGCAACAGGCGAGAGAAAGCTACGCGGTGTTTGTGGCCACCCCGCTGGGGGAGGCGTCGCCGCTGATGGGGGACGGCATCAATCCGCGTCTGGGCCGTTCCATGATGGAGTTGATTCAGCAGCAGTCGCAGCGGTTGCAGGTGCTGTCAGAGGAGTTGGCGACGGCGCGGGCGACGCTGCATGAGCGCAAGCAAATCGAACGCGCCAAAGGGTTGCTGATCCGGCATCGCGGGTTGACCGAGGAGGACGCCCACCGCTTGTTGCTCAGGATGGCCATGAACCAAAACAAGCGGCTGATTGATATCGCCAATGCCATGCTGGCGGTGGCGGATATTTTACCGTCCACCGGAGATACTCCTTAAGGAGTATATGCACACAGTCAGTGCAGTTAATGCCTTGCCGTTGTGCAAACGATGTCCTGTGTACCCCCCATCGGCAGTAGGGGCCGAATATATTCGCCCCGAATTTTGCGGGTGCGGAGTGCAGCGTGCCTGTCTGGCAGGGGCTGGCTGGGGTTATCGACAGATTTGGCACGCAAGCTGCATTAACTAAAACGTAACCCGGCCAATGGCGGCCGGATTGCCAACAAGAATTTGGATAAAGGCGTCCTTTCAGCATGTTCACCCCAATGGTGGAATGTGCTGATGGGACGCCTTTTTTATTTTTATCGCCTGATTGAAGGACTTGCTGATGACGCACACCAAACACCCTGGGCTTGAGTTGACGCGCCGCCGCTTTTTGGCCGGCAGCGCGGCGCTGGGCGGCAGCATGTTGCTGCCTGGCCTGATGAATACGGCCTGGGCGGCAGGCTCTGACGCACCGGAGAAAAAAGAGATCCGCGTGGGCTTTATTCCGCTCACCGACTGCGCCTCGGTGGTGATGGCGGCGGTGAAAAAGTTTGACGAGAAATACGGCATCAAAATCATTCCCAGCAAAGAAGCCAGTTGGGCGGCGGTGCGCGACAAGTTGCTGTCCGGCGAACTGGATGCGGCGCACGTGCTGTACGGCATGGTTTATGGCCTGCAATTGGGCGTAGCCGGGCCGCAGCACGACATGGCGGTGCTGATGACGCTCAACAACAACGGTCAGGCGATCACGCTTTCCAACCAGTTAAAGCAGGCCGGCGTCACCGATGCGGCCGCGCTGAAAAAACACGTCGACGCCAGCGCCAAGGGCACTTACACCTTCGCCCAAACCTTCCCGACCGGCACTCACGCCATGTGGCTCTATTACTGGCTGGCGAACGCCGGCATTCATCCGTTTGACGACGTGCGCAACGTGGTAGTGCCGCCGCCGCAGATGGTGATGAACATGAAGATCGGCAACATGAGCGGTTTCTGCGTCGGGGAGCCGTGGAACCAGCGCGCCATCGCCGAAAACATCGGTTTTACCGCCGTCACCACCCAGGAAATCTGGCCCGATCACCCGGAAAAAGTGCTGGGCACCACGGGGAACTGGGTGGCGGCCAACCCGAACGGCGCCCGTGCGCTGACCGCCGCCGTGCTGGACGCCGCACGCTGGATAGACAGCTCCGACGCCAACCGCGAGGAGACCGCCCAGGTGGTGGCGGGCCGCGCCTACATCAATACCAAACCGGAAGTGATCACCGGCCGCATGCTGGGTCAATACCAAAACGGTCTGGGCAAATCCTGGCAGGACGCTCATGCGATGCGCTTTTTCCACGATGGCGAGGTGAACTACCCGTATCTGTCTGACGGCATGTGGTTCCTGACCCAGCATCGCCGCTGGGGCCTGTTGAACGCCGAGCCGGATTACCTGGCCGTCGCGCAAAAAATCAACCGCATCGAGATCTACAAACAGGCGGCAAGCGCGGTGGGCGGGGTGAATCTTCCCGGCAGCGACATGCGCGCCAGCACGCTGTTTGACGGTAAACGTTGGGACGGCAGCAATCCGGCGGAATACGCCAACAGTTTCTCTTTAAAGCGCTGAGGTAACCGATGAAAAATCTCGCTGAACGTATTGATATGCCCACGCCGACCCGTGCGGAAGTCGTGCCGTTGAAAATCCCGGCCCCTCCGAAGCCGCAACCCAAAGCGCGCTGGAGTTTGCCTTTACAGAACGCTTTTCGCCGTGCGGTGCCCGCGGCGTTGGGGCTGGTGTTGATCCTGGTTGTCTGGCAGATCGCCGCGCTCAACAGCAAGGGTTTCCCGACGCCGGTGGCGACCTGGCAAGCGGCGCTGACGCTGTTTGCCGATCCGTTTTATTCCGCCGGGCCGAACGATCAGGGGATCGGCTGGAACGTGCTGGCCTCGTTGCAGCGCGTAGCCACAGGTTTTGGGCTGGCGGCGTTGGTCGGTATTCCGGCCGGGTTCCTGCTGGGACGCTTTGCCTTTCTGGCGAACATGCTCAACCCGATTATTTCGCTGTTGCGCCCGGTCAGCCCGCTGGCCTGGCTGCCGATTGGCCTGCTGCTGTTCCAGCGTGCGGAGCCGGCATCAACCTGGACCATTTTCATCTGCTCCATCTGGCCGATGATCCTCAACACCGCAGAAGGCGTCGCGCGCATTCCGCAGGACTACCTCAACGTGGCGCGGGTGCTGAAGCTGTCTGAATGGACGGTGATGCGCAAAATCCTGTTCCCGGCCGTGCTGCCGTATGTGCTGACCGGCGTGCGTCTGTCCATCGGCATCGCCTGGCTGGTGATCGTGGCGGCGGAAATGCTGACCGGCGGCGTCGGCATCGGTTTTTGGATTTGGAATGAATGGAACAACCTCAACGTCGAAAACATCATCATCGCCATCATCGTGGTCGGCGTGGTGGGGCTGCTGCTCGAGCAGGGGCTGATGTTACTGGCAAAACGTTTTAGCTATCAGAACCGTTAAGGAGTGCGCCATGAAACCGATTATTCAGGTCCAGAACGTCAGCCAGCGCTTTGCCACCCCACAGGGGGAGTTTATTGCGTTGGATCGGGTGAGTTTCGATATCCAGGCAGGGGAAACCGTCAGTCTGATCGGCCATTCCGGCTGCGGCAAGTCGACGCTGCTGAATTTGATCGCCGGGCTGACTCTGCCCAGCGACGGCGTGCTGTTGTGCGATAACCGGCAAATCACCGGGCCGGGACCAGAACGCGGCGTGGTGTTCCAGAACCATTCGCTGTTGCCGTGGCTGACCACCTACGAAAACGTGGCCTTGGCGGTGCATCAGGTATTCCGGCGCGAAATGACGCGCGGCGAAATGCGCGAGTGGATCGAGCACAACCTGGAGCTGGTGCATATGAGCCACGCGTTGCACAAGCGGCCGCATGAAATCTCCGGCGGCATGAAACAGCGCGTCGGCATCGCCCGCGCACTGGCGATGAAGCCCAAGGTGTTGCTGATGGACGAGCCCTTTGGCGCGCTGGATGCGCTGACCCGCGCCCATCTGCAGGATGCGGTGATGGAAATCCAGCAACGGCTGAACACCACCATCGTGCTGATCACCCATGACGTCGATGAAGCGGTGCTGCTGTCCGACCGGGTGATGATGATGACCAACGGCCCGGCGGCCACCGTCGGTGAAATTCTCGAGGTGAAGCTGCCGCGTCCGCGTTCACGGGTCGCGCTGGCGGACGACCCGGATTATCACCATTACCGTCGCCAGGTGCTGAAGTTCCTCTACGAGAAGCACGCGAAAGCGGCATGAGAGCCGAATGATGGACAAAACCCAATTGGTGGTGATTGGCAACGGCATGGCCGGGATGCGGCTGGTGGAGACGCTCTGCCGGCTGGCACCCGCGCGCTATGCCATCACGGTGATTGGCGAGGAGCCGCGCGGCAACTACAACCGCATTCTGCTGTCGCCGGTGCTGGCGGGGGAAAAGGCGTTCAGCGAGACCCTGTTGCACGATCTTGACTGGTATCACCGGCACGAGGTGCGGCTGCTGGCCGGTGAACCGGCGCTGGCGGTGGATCGGCGGCACAAGCGGGTGATGACGGCCGGGCACGAGGTGCCTTATGACCTGCTGGTGTTCGCCACCGGTTCGCGTCCGCTGATGCCGCAACTGCCCGGCGTGACGCTGAACGGCATTTACGGTTTTCGCACGCTGGACGACGTTGAAGCCATGCTTGGCCGCTGCCGGCCAGGGCGGCATGCGCTGGTGGTAGGGGGCGGCGTGTTGGGGATCGAGGCGGCCGCCGCCCTGACGCAGCGCGGCATGACCGCCACCGTGGTGCACCGTGGCACACACCTGATGGAGCGGCAACTGGATGCCCGCGCCGGGCGGATGCTGCAACACAATCTGTTGCAACGCGGTATCGAATGTCGGCTGGCCTGTGAGGCCAGCCGGTTCCACGGCACAGAGCAGGTTCAGGCTGCCACGCTGAGTAATGGCGAGCGGTGCGATTGCGATCTGGTGGTGATTGCCGCCGGGGTGCGGCCCGAAATCAGCCTGGCTCAGGCCGCCGGGCTGGGCTGCGAGCGCGGCATTTTGATCGACGATCGGATGCAGACTGAGGATCCGGCGATCTTCGCCATCGGCGAATGCGCCCAGCTCGACGCCACCACCTTCGGTCTGGTGGCACCTTGCTGGCAACAGGCGGAGTTGTTGGCGCGGCGGTTGAGCGGTGAGCAGGTGCCGGGCTACCGACCGGCGCCGCTGCATACCCGCCTGAAGGTCAGCGGCATCGAGATGTTCAGCGCCGGCGAAATGATCGCCGACGCGCAAACCGAGCTTCATCACGCCGAAGACCCACAGGCGCAGCATTACCGCCGCCTGCTGGTGCGCGACGGCAGATTACAGGGCGTCGTGTTGTACGGCGACGCCCAGGACAGCCCTTTTTATCTGCGGCAGCTTGGTCAGCCGGTGAATCAGCCGGAAGCCCTGCTGTTTGGCAGTAGCGAACCCGAGGCGCCGCAGGCGTCTGACGAGAGGACATCGGATATGCATAAGCCCGTTTTGCTGGTTGCCGGACACGGCATGGTCGGTCATCACTTCCTGGAACAGCTGGTCGCTCGCGAACTGCATCAGCAGTATCACATTGTGGTCTTTGGCGAGGAGCCGGTGGCGGCGTATGACCGGGTCCATCTGTCGGAATTTTTCTCCGGCCGCAGCGCCGACTCGCTGTCGATGGTGGAAGCGGGTTTCTTCGAACGTTCCGGGATTGAGCTGCGGCTGGGGCAGGCGGTTTGCGCCATCGATCGCCGGCGCAAATGCGTGATCGACGCCGAGGGGCGCGAAACGGCCTACGACCACCTGGTACTGGCGACCGGCTCTTATCCGTTTGTCCCGCCGATCCCCGGCAACGATCGCCCCGGCTGCCTGGTTTACCGCACGCTGGAGGATCTGGCGGCGATTGCCGAATGTGCCGCCAGCGCCAGCGTGGGCGTGGTGGTCGGCGGCGGTCTGTTGGGGCTGGAGGCCGCCAATGCCTTGCAGCAGCTTGGGCTGAAAACCCACGTGGTGGAGTTTGCGCCGCGCCTGATGGGGGTGCAACTGGATGACGGCGGCGCGGCGATGCTGCGCAAAAAGATTGAGGCGCTGGGCGTGAGCGTACACACCGGCAAGCAAACACAGGCGATTATCGAGGGTTCGTTACACCGTCACAGTATGAATTTCGCCGACGGTGAAACCCTGGATGCTGATTTGATTCTGTTTTCCGCCGGTATCCGGCCGCGTGACCAGCTCGCCCGCGCCGCCGAACTGGAGGTGGGACCCCGCGGCGGCATCGTGATTGACAGCCAGTGCCGCACCAGCGATGACGCCATTTACGCCATCGGCGAATGCGCGTTATGGAACGGCCAAATTTTCGGGCTGGTGGCACCGGGGTATCAAATGGCGCGCACGCTGGCGGATCTGCTGGCCGGGCGGGAAAACGCGTTCTGCGGCGCAGACATGAGCACCAAGCTGAAACTGCTGGGCGTCGAGGTGGCGTCGATCGGGGATGCGCACGGCCATACGCCCGGCAGCCAAAGCTACAGCTGGGTCGACGGCCCGGCGGAAGTGTATAAAAAGCTGGTGGTTGATGCCGGCGGCAAACGGCTGCTGGGGGCGGTATTGGTCGGCGACAGCAGCGAATACAGTACGCTGCAACAAATGATGCTCAATGATCTGCCGCTGCCCGCCGCACCGGAAAGCCTGATTCTACCGGCCTCGGCCGGCGGCGCGCCAAAAGCGCTGGGCGTATCGGCGTTACCGGCCACGGCGCAGATTTGCTCCTGTCACAACGTCAGTAAAGGCGATATCAGCTGTGCGGTGGACCAGGGCTGCGGCGATTTGGCGGCGGTGAAAGCCTGCACCAAAGCCGGCACCGGCTGTGGCGGTTGCGCCGCGCTGGTGAAACAGGTGATGGAGCACGAACTGCAGCAACGCGGCGTGGTGGTGAAAAAGGACGTTTGCGAGCATTTCGCCTACTCGCGCCAGGAGCTGTATCACCTGGTGCGGGTCGGCAATATCCGCACCTTCGACGATCTGCTGGCCCGACATGGTCATGGGCACGGCTGCGAAGTTTGCAAACCGCTGGCGGGATCGATTCTGGCGTCGTGCTGGAACGAATACCTGCTCAAGCCGCAGCACCTGCCGTTGCAAGACACCAACGATCGTTTCTTCGCCAATATCCAAAAAGACGGCACCTATTCGGTGGTGCCGCGCGTGCCGGCCGGTGAAATTACCCCGGCAGGGCTGATCGCCATCGGCCAAATCGCCCAGCGTTATCAACTGTACACCAAAATCACCGGCGGCCAGCGGGTCGACCTGTTTGGCGCCCGCCTGGAGCAACTGCCGGAAATTTGGCAGCAACTGGTCGACGCCGGGTTTGAAACCGGCCATGCCTACGGCAAGTCGCTGCGTACGGTGAAATCCTGCGTCGGCTCAAGCTGGTGCCGTTATGGCGTGCAAGATTCGACCGCGCTGGCGATTGAACTGGAGCACCGTTACAAGGGATTGCGAGCGCCGCACAAAATCAAGATGGCGGTTTCCGGCTGCACGCGCGAATGCGCAGAAGCGCAAAGCAAGGACGTTGGGGTGATCGCCACCGACAAAGGTTGGAACCTCTACCTGTGCGGCAACGGCGGCATGAAGCCACGGCATGCGGATTTGTTCGCCAGCGATCTCGACACCGCCACGCTGATCCGCATGGTCGATCGTTTCCTGATGTTCTATGTCCGCACCGCCGATCGCCTGCAGCGCACCAGCACCTGGATGGATAACCTCGAAGGCGGGCTGGATTACCTGCGTGAGGTAGTGCTGGAGGATAGCCTGGGTATCGCCGCCGATCTGGAAAACGACATGCAGGCGGTGGTCGGCAGCTATCAGTGCGAATGGCAGACCACGCTCGCCAGCCCGGATCGTCTTAAGCTGTTCCGCGCCTTTGTGAACAGCGATCGGCCGGACGAAGCCATTGTCTGGCAGCCGGAGCGCGGGCAGCGCCGCCCGGCCAGCGGAGAGGAACGCGGGCAGGTTATCGACGTGCAACCGGCCCCGGCCGCAGGCGAGCAGTGGCTGGATGTCTGCGCGTTGGCGGACATTCCCGTCAACGCCGGCATTGCCGCACGTCTGGGGCCGCGGCAGATTGCGCTGTTCCATCTGCCGGGCAGCGGCGTTTATGCGCTGGCGAATCAGGAGCCGGACAGCGAGGCCAACGTGCTGGCGCGCGGGTTGCTGGGGGACGTAGCCGGTGTGCCTGTGGTGATCTCCCCGTTGTACAAGCAGCGTTTCCGCCTGAGCGACGGCAGCTGTGTGGATAACGCGCAATCTGGTGTTACCGCCTGGCCGGTACGGGTGACGGCGGGCAGAGTCTGGGTGTGCAGCCAGCCGCTGGCGGTGCAGGCCGCCATGCCGGAAGCGACGGGTGCTGCATCATGACCGCCGCACACTGCACCACCTGTCCTTACTGCGGCGTTGGCTGCGGCGTCGCCGTCGAAAAGCGCAGCGACGGCGCGGTGGCGGTCAGCGGTGATGTCGCCCACCCGGCAAATCAGGGGCGACTGTGCGTGAAAGGCAGCGCGTTGGGAGAAACCCTGGATTTGGCGGGCCGCTTGCTGCAACCGCAGGTTGACGGCAAAACGGTGGGCTGGGACGACGCGCTGGAGCAGGTGGCGCTGCGTTTTAGCCGCGTGATCGAGCAACACGGCCCGCAGGCGGTGGCATTTTACGCTTCCGGCCAGTTGCTGACCGAGGACTATTACGTCGCCAATAAGCTGATGAAGGGCTTTATCGGCGCGGCCAATATCGACACCAACTCCCGGCTGTGCATGGCATCGGCGGTGGTGGGTTACAAGCGGGCGTTCGGTGGCGATGCGGTGCCTTGCTGTTATGAGGACATCGAACAGGCGGATCTGGTGATCCTGACCGGTTCCAACACTGCCTGGGCGCACCCGGTGGTGTATCAGCGGCTGGTGAAGGCGCGTCAGCAGCGGCCGCAGATGCGCGTGGTGGTGATTGATCCGCGAGAGACGGCGACCTGCGATATTGCCGATCTGCACCTGCCGCTGCGCCCTGGCAGCGACGCTGCTCTGTTTACCGGAGCGCTGCGCTGGCTGGCGCAGCACGACGGCCTGGATAACGCCTTTTTGCATCAGCATGCCAACGGCGTGGAGGAAGCGCTGGCGGCGGTGGCCGACTGGGCACCGGAACGGGTAGCGGATTTTTGCGAACTGCCGCTCAGCGCCGTACTGGCCTTTTTCGCCTTGCTGGAAACATCGCGCGACTGGGTGACGCTCTATTCCATGGGCATCAACCAGTCTTCAAGCGGTGCGGATAAATGCAATGCAATCATCAACCTGCACCTGGCGGGCGGGCGCATTGGCCGGCCGGGCAGCGGCCCGTTTTCCATTACCGGCCAGCCGAATGCGATGGGCGGGCGTGAAGTGGGCGGGCTGGCTAATCAGTTGGCGGCGCATATGGGGTTCAGCGACGAGGATACCGACCGGGTGCAGCGTTTCTGGCAGTCGCCGGGCATTGCCAGGCAACCCGGCCTGAACGCGGTCGAACTGTTCCAGGCGATGGCCGCCGGGCAGGTGAAGGCGGTGTGGATCATGGGCACCAACCCGGCGGTGTCGCTGCCGGATGCGGACGCGGTGCGACAGGCGTTGAAACAGTGCCCACTGGTGGTGGTGTCGGAAGTGATGGCGGTGACCGATACCGCAGAGCTGGCGCACATCCGCCTGCCGGCGCTGGCCTGGGGCGAAAAAGAGGGCAGCGTCACCAACTCCGAACGCTGCATATCCCGCCAGCGCGCGTTTTTGCCACCGCCGGGAGAGGCGCGGGCCGACTGGTGGATCCTCAGCCAGGTGGCACGGCGCATGGGCTATGGGGCGGCGTTCGGCTACCGGCACCCTTCGGAGATTTTCAGTGAGCACGCCGCGTTGTCAGGGTTTGAGAATAACGGAACGCGCGCGTTCGATATCAGCCTGCTGGCGCAGGGGGATCGGGAGCAGTGGTCGCGTATGGCGCCGGTGCAGTGGCCGGTCAATACCCAGCACCCTGGCGGGTGCCGGCGTCTGTTCAGCGATGGCCGCTTTTTCCATGCGGACGGCAAAGCGCGACTGCTGCCGGTGACGCCGCGCCTGCCGCAAAATGCGGTATCGCCGCGTTACCCGATGGTGCTGAACACCGGCCGTATCCGCGATCAGTGGCACACCATGACGCGCACCGGCAAAGCGGCGCGTCTGATGCGCCATCTCAGCGAGCCGTTTTGTGAAATGCACCCGCAGGATGCTGCGGCGTTGGGCATTGCCGATAACGCCCTGGTGCGGCTCAGTTCGCCCCATGGCTGGATGCTGGCGCGAGCCCAGTGCCATCCGGGGCAGCGGCGCGGCAGCGTATTCGCGCCTATGCACTGGAATGGTCAGTTTACCGCTCAGGGCCGGGTCGACAGCCTGATCCCGCCGGTGGTCGATGCTCATTCCGGCCAACCGGAAAGCAAACATGCGCCGGTACGGGTCAGCTTGTGGCCAACGAGCTGGCAGGCGGAGATTTTCCTGCGCGCCGAGGTGGCGCCACCGGTGGGCATTTACTGGAGCCGGGTAGCGCAGGAGGGCCTGACCCACTACATCATGGCCGGGCAACGGCCGGTCGAAGACTGGCAGGACTGGTTGCGGCGGCACTTCCCCTTGGCGGGGCTGACGCTGCAGACCGCACAGCTGGCTCAGCGCGGTTTGCACGTTATTGGCTGGCGTCAGAACGAGGTGCAACTGGCGTTTTATGTTCGCCAACAGGCTCCGATGCTCGATCGACCGGCAATTCTGAGCGCTTTTGCACAACCGCCGGTCGGCGGATCGCAGCGCTTGGCGTTGTTAGCGGGGCGAGGGGCTGCGGGGGAGCCGGCGGGCGGGACGACGATTTGCAGCTGCTTCGGCGTGGGCGAGAACCGCATTATTGCGGCGATTCAGGCGGGCTGCCACAGCGCCAGTGAACTGGGCGATCGTCTGCAATGCGGCACCAACTGCGGCTCTTGTTTGCCGGAACTGAAAAAGTTGATTCAACAGCACGCGGCCCAACGGGTGGCATAGCGGAGGTGATGCAATGAAAGCACTTGAAATGCTGATGTTGGCTGGGGATCGTCGCCAGCCGGTGCGCCGGGGTGAAGTGTGGTTGGTCGGTGCCGGGCCGGGGGATGCCGAGCTGCTGACGTTGAAGGCGCTGCGGGTTCTCCAGCAGGCGGACGTGGTGGTGTTTGATCGCCTGGTTTCCCCGGCGGTGATGGCGTTGCTGCCTGTGGAGGCGTTGCGTATCGACGTGGGTAAATCCCTGCGCTGCCACACGTTGGCGCAATCGGAGATCGAACAACTGCTGGTAGAGCTGGCGCAGGCCGGCAATCGGGTGGTGCGGTTGAAGGGGGGGGACCCTTTTATTTTTGGTCGTGGCGGCGAGGAGATGGCCTGGTTGCAGCGTCATGGCGTGGCCTGCCACGTGGTGCCGGGCATTACCGCCGCCAGTGGCTGTGCGGCGGCAAGCGGCATTCCGTTAACCCACCGGGATTACGCGCAGTCGGTACGTTTTGTTACCGGCCACTGCCGTAACGGCGAGGTGGATCTGGACTGGCCGGGATTGGTCAGCTCGGGGCAAACGCTGGTGTTTTATATGGGGCTGGCCTTGAGTGAAACCATTGCCGCACAGTTGTTGCGCCATGGTATGGCGGCGGAGATGCCGTTGGCGATCATTGAACGCGGTACCCAGCCGCAGCAGCGGGTATTGATCGGCACCCTGGGCGAACTGCCGGCGATCATGGCCCGACAGCGGCCGGTTTCGCCCAGCCTGCTGGTGATCGGTGAGGTGGTCAGCCTGTACCGCGCTGCGGCGGTGACCGCAGAGACCCCGGCAGAGGCGTTGACGGCCTGAACGGCTATTGGCCAAAGCGGCCGATAATGCCCGCGCCGCCCTTGGCGTGGCCTTGCAGCTTTTCCAGGAGTTGTTCGCGCGTCAAACCCGGGCCAAGTGCATGGGGCGCGAGATCGGTGGCGATCAACACGAAAGTATAGTGGTGTAACCCTGATCCGGCCGGGGGGCAAGGGCCGTGATAAACCGCAGTGCCCGGCGAGTTTTTGCCGCCAATAAAACCTTTGCCCAGGGTGAGATCGCCCTCGGCGAAGCCGCTGGCCGAGACGGGAATGCCATAGGCCACCAAATGGCTGACGCCAAGGCCGCTGCGCCCTTCGGGATCGGACAGCAGCAGCGCGAAACTTTGGGTGCCTGCCGGTGGGTTGGCCCAGTTCAGCGGCGGTGAAACGTTATCGCCGGTGCAACTGGCATTGCCCGGCGTCGCGCCGGCATATTTTTGCGCCAGCATTCCGCCATCCTGAAACGCCGGCGAGGTGAGGGTAAAGGTGCCGGCCGCCTGTGCCGCGAATGACAGTGACCCCGTCAGTAACGCCGCGCCGAGCGCGAGTGCGGATAAACCATGACCGATCATATAACTCCCGTATTGATTTAGGCAAAACCCCGTTTGGGCTTAGCCAAAGGATAGCGGGGCAGATGAAGCGTCGCCATAACAGCCGTACCGACAGCAGGCTATAACAGCGGTAAAATGGCCCTGTGCCCATTTACCGCCAGAGTGAAATAAGGTGAAATTTAGCGTTATACCCCGTTGACGGCGGGAATTCCCCGCCGGCCGCCGATAGCAGCAACGGCCAGGCGGCAGCCGCCAGGTACAGGCCAAACGGCAGCGGGGTTTGCCAGCCGGGTTTGCGCATCAGACAGGCAATGGCCACTGCGCATAATCCCGTTGCCGCCGCACCGGTGACCAACATCGGCAGGGCGGGCCAGCCGACCCAGGCGCCTAATGCCGCCAACAGTTTAAAATCCCCTTGCCCAATGCCATCCCGTTGATGACGGCGGCGATAGGCCGCGTTGAGTAGCCACAGCGACAGATAACCGACGACGGCCCCTGACACCGCCTCCGCCAGCGAAGTGAAATAGCCTTGCTGGTTCACCAGCAGCCCGGCCCATAGCAGCGGCAGTGTCAGGCGATCCGGCAACAAGCGGTGCCGCCAATCGATAAACGCCAACGCGATCAATACCGCCGCCACCGGCAGCAACACCACGCGGTGCAGGAGCGGCATGCCGAAAGGCAATGCCGCCAGCCCGGCGCAAAGGGCAGCTCCCATCACCCAGCGAGTTTGCTTTGGCGAGGGCTTCGACAGGCTTGCCGATACGCAGTGAATCAACCGCGTAGCGATGGCTGCAGCAAGCAGCAGTGCCGGGATAAACAGGCAGCGATGCCAGAGATCGTGTTGCGCGTCGTCGAGCATAAAACGTCCTTACCGAGCTGAAATCAGCGTTCAAAATAGCGGCAAAATACGGTTGATTGGGAAAAATGACGCCATCGATGATTGGCAGTGCGAGCCTGGCCGCAAAGCATTGTTCAGCCAAAAGAGGGATAGCAAAGAATTGCGTATTGCTGCGCATAATCAAGCCGTTATTGGTCATGTTGATTTCCGGCTGAGTTTTTTTTCGGTAAAATTTCAGGTGAAATAAAGTGAATTCACTCCTTTTGGCGGCTCGGAACCGGGCATTTTATGGTTTGATGCCATCGCTTCTGTGGAGGTGGTGGTTTTGTTACGTTGTCACATGAATAACTGAGGTTTATCCGATGGTTTCTCATCACAAATCCACTAGGCTTGAGTATTCATGATGCGCTGTGGCGCCGGGCCCTCGAAAGGGGATAAATGCCCTGTGTTACCAGTGTGCGAAAGTTGAGTTGTCTGCCGCCTGGAGTGGCCGCAGCAAAAAAAGGATTGATGCGCCTTGCTCTCCGGATGAGGGGATGGCGACAGAGTAATGACTGACGTTAGACAAAAAACACGCTGCAGAGTGAAAAAAGCCGTTCATTTTCTCCCTCGCCTGACCGGCAGTTTACCGGCGGCGCTGCTGGTGTGGCCACTTGCCTGGTTTTGCGGCGCGTTCCCCGCCCAGGCTGAATCCCCGCCGGCACCCGATTCCCTCGCTCATTCGTCGGGCAATGATTTGCCCGAGCTTGGCGGCAATGCTCAGGACGACGCTGCGCGTGAGAAAGAGTGGGCCACCATGGCCAAACAGCTGGGGGAACGTAATTTGAATAACGTTTCCGGCCAGCAGGTGCGTACCCGCGCCGAGAACTATGTGTTGGGCCAGGCAAACGACGTGTTGCAACAGCAAGCGCAGGAGCTGTTATCGCCGTTGGGCACCGCCAAACTGTCGCTGGCGGTGTCCAATCAGGGGGATTTTGCCGGCAGCAGCGGCCAACTGTTCAGCCCGCTGTATGACGTCAACGGCTTGCTGACTTACAGCCAGCTTGGTCTTTTGCAGCAAAACGACGGTTCGCTGGGCAACCTGGGGATTGGGCAACGCTGGGTCGCCGGGGATTGGCTGCTGGGGTACAACACGGTGCTCGACAGCGATTTTGAGCGCCGGCACAACCGTGCCAGCGTGGGCGCCGAAGCCTGGGGCGATTTCCTGCGTTTTTCCGCCAATTATTACTATCCGTTGTCGGCGCTGGCGCAGCAGAAAAATGACGCGGTGTTCCTCAGCCGACCGGCGAACGGTTATGACATTACCACTCAAGGCTACCTGCCATTCTACCGCCAGATTGGCGGTTCTCTCAGCTATGAGCAGTACTGGGGGGAGAATGTCGATCTGTTCGGCAGCGGTAAAAAGCAAAGCGATCCGCGTGCCATGCAGTTTGGGGTGAATTACACGCCGGTGCCGCTGGTGACGGTGAAAGCGCTGCACAAGATGGGCGAAGGCGGGGTGAGCCAGGATCAGATCGAACTGGCGCTGAGTTACCGTCTTGGTGTGCCCCTGGTGAAACAGATATCGCCGGAGTACGTTGCGCAGGCCAAGTCGCTGCGCGGTAGCCGCTATGACAATATCGAACGCAAAAATGTCCCGGTGTTGGCGTTCCGACAACGCAAAACGCTGCAGGTGTTTTTGGCTACGCCGCCGTGGAGCCTGAAGGAAGGGGAAACGTTGCCGCTGGTGCTTGAAATTAAAGCGGCCAACAAAATCGCCCGCGTCAGTTGGCAGGGGGATACCCAGGCTCTGAGCCTGACGCCGCCGCAAAACGGTAACGATCCGCACGGTTGGAGCCTGATTGTGCCTGAGTGGGATGCCTCTCCGGGCGCAAGCAACAGTTACTCTTTATCGGTTACGCTGGAAGACGATAAACACCAGTTAGTGACATCCAACTGGATCCAACTGCAAGTGACGCCGCCCCTGACGCTGTCTTCCGGCACCGACGAGGGGTTGCCGCCGGCGAAAACCTTGCAAACGCCGGCGATACCGGCACAGACCGGGCCACTGAACGGCGGGGATTAACCGTTTTTCCCCTGCAACACCCAGACGGCGGCTTCAACGCGCGATTTCAGCTTCATTTTTTTCAGCAGGTGTTTGACGTGCACCTTGACGGTACTCTCGGTGGTCGTCAGCCTGCGGGCGATCATTTTGTTCGGCAGGCCCTGGGCGATCAGTTTCAGAATATCGCGCTCACGCGGCGTCAGTTGCTGGATATCACGTTCGGCGCTGGGGCGGTTCTCACGCAGGCTGGCGGCCAGGACCGGTGTCAGGGCTTCGCTTAACACCATCTGGCCGGCTGCCGCCTGATGCATGGCCTTCAGCAGATCCTCCGGCTCCATGTCTTTCAGCAGGTAGCCGTCGGCGCCGCGTTTCAGAGCACTGACCACGTCATCTTCGTGATTTGAGACGCTAAACACCACGATGCGGCCCGATAGCGCGGTCATGCGCAGGCGATCCAGCGTCTCCAGGCCGTTGATGCCCGGCATGTTCAGGTCGAGCAGGATCAGATCAGGATCGTGCTCTTCGGCCAGCGCGACGCCCTGTTCGCCATTGCCGGCTTCGGCAATCACCTGCAGGCGTGGGTCCATAGCGATCAGCTGCTTTACGCCATTACGCAGCATCGGATGGTCATCAATCAGTAAAATGGTGGCAGCGGTTTCAGTCGTCATGGTTTCTCTCATTAATCGATGGCGTGGTTGTCCGGTTTGAATACCACCCGGACTTCAGTGCCGCCGCCGCTGCAGGGTAAAATCTCGCAGTGGCCGTGCAGGCTTTTGGCGCGATCGCGCATAATTATCAGGCCATAGTGATCGGGGCGGTCGGTCTCTTCCGGCAGCCCGCGTCCGTTATCGCAGACGCTCAGGGTAACTTCGCCTCGTCGATTGACCACCTGAATGCTTACCCGGCTGGCCTGGGCATGTTTATGGATGTTGCTTAAGGCTTCGCGGGCAATCTGCAACAGGTGAATAGCCTGATAAGAAGGCACCGTGCGTGGCGTCAACTGGTAATCGAGAACGATGGCAACGCCGAGCCGCTGGCTAAATTCCTGTACCGTTGACTGCAGCGCCGCCAGCAGCCCCGGTTCGGTCAGGCGCAGGCGGAACGTGGTCAACAGCTCGCGCAATTGGCGGTAAGCGATGTTCAGTTCTTCACGCATTTGTCGCACCAGCGCCAGGTTGGCGGGCGAGAGCTCCGCGCCCTGCATTTGCAGGCAACTGGTCTGCATTTTCAGGCACGACAGCGACTGAGCAATGGAGTCATGCAACTCACGCGCAATCGTCGCGCGCTCTTCCATCAACATCAGCTGTTGCTGATGATCGACCTGGCGTTCAATCGCCAACACGCTGGTCAGTTGTTCTACCAACGTGTTAACCAACTGGTGATGATCGTCATTTAGCGGCTGTTGCGGTAGGTGCTGCGCGACGATCACCCCGTAATCCCCCAGTTTGTCGCTTAAACTCCAGCTCAGGGAAGGGTGATGGGCGTGTTGTTGGCCCTCGTCGTTAAGGCAGGCGCTGCAGACCGGGTTGGTGCAGTATTCCGGCCGTAGCGGCAGGTTGCCGCTCAATTGTACGAATTGTTCCTGACTGTTGTTCTCGTACAGACGAACCTGAATGGCCCGCAGTGGCGTCAGGCTTTGCAGTTGATTGAGTATCGGCGTCAGGCGGCTGCACAAAGGCTCATTGCCGTGCAACTGGCGGCTGGCTTTATAGAGGAAGCTCAACACCTGGTTTTTTTGTTGCAGGTCGGCGGTTTTTTCCGCCACCCGTTGCTCCAGCCCGCTGTACATGGCGGAAAGTTCGTCGGACATGGTGTTTAACGCGCCGCCGAGCGAGGCCATTTCATCCTGGTGGCCGCGTTGGGCGAAACGCCTGCTGAAATCGCCACGGCCCGCCGACAGCGCCATCGCCACCAGTTGCCGCCACGGATGCAGCAGGCGACGGCGCAGGTAACAGATGGTGCCGACCAACAAGAACAGCGTCAGAGCGATAAATACCGCCTGTACCAGCGTCACCATCAACAGCCGCCGTTCGGTCTGGCGGTCAATGTCGGACACCAGCTTATCCAGCAGGGTGACGAAATGCGCGACCTGCGGCGCAGCGTCGGCCGGGTGCCGAGCCTGACGCAACTGCGGCAGCAGGGTTAGCTGCCAATAATCATGCAGCGCCTGAAATTGTTCAGTCATCTCTTCTTGTTCCAGCGAACGCTGAAGATCAGGGCTGTCTTGAGCCTGATCCAGTTCGCGAACCAGCGCTTCGCTGCGAGCATCCAGCGGAACCTGCGACAGCAGGCGATAACTCTGCATACGCAACGAGCCGGCCTTATTGATGGCATGCGCGTTGCCCTGAATGCTCTGCGACATCCAGGCGGAAATGCCCATTCCGGCGATGCCCAATATGCCTAGCAGTATCATCAGCATGGCTACCTGATTAACGATGGACAGTGGAGCTAACAGGCGTTTCATGTTGCTTGGATCCCCGGAGGTAGAGTGTGGCGACGGCTGGAAACCAGAGGGCGAAAGCAGGCTGTGCCAGCGAAGGCGGTAACGATTTGGCGCTATTTTTCACCATACTTGCAGGCAACCCCATACCTCTAACGAAGTACCTCTTAGTTTCCGCGCGCCGCTACAGGCGGGTAGCAGTGGCGGAAAATAAAATACAACCAATTGATTTTAAATAACATTGCAAATAATGGCCGCTTACTCACAAAGGGATGTCGGTTCGTTTGCCGCGCATGACTACCTGCACTCCGATTGATTTACATCAACTTTGACCTGGGGGCCGCCACCTAGGGTGTGCGGAGTTATCACCCTGTCTCTGAGGTTTTTATGTCGCAATCTGCAATGTCATCATCAAAAAAAACAGGTGCGGTTATTCAGAACTGGCAACCTGAGGACACCGAGTTCTGGCAACAGCGTGGTCAGGCGATTGCCAGTCGCAACCTGTGGATTTCCGTTCCTTGCCTGCTATTGGCTTTCTGCGTCTGGATGTTGTTCAGCGCGGTTGCGGTCAATCTGAACAAGGTCGGTTTCAATTTCACTACCGACCAACTTTTTTTGCTCACCGCGCTGCCTTCCGTTTCGGGCGCCATCCTGCGCGTGCCTTATTCGTTCGTGATCCCGATGTTCGGCGGCCGCCGCTGGACGGCAATCAGCACCTGTTTACTGCTGGTCCCCTGTCTGTGGCTGGGGTTTGCGGTTCAGGATACCTCTACTGCCTATGGCGTTTTTGTCATCATCTCTCTGCTGTGCGGCTTCGCCGGCGCCAACTTTGCCTCCAGCATGGCCAACATCAGTTTCTTCTTTCCAAAGGCCAGGCAGGGCGGCGCATTAGGCTTGAACGGTGGGTTGGGCAATCTGGGCGTCAGCGTGATGCAATTGGTGGCCCCGTTGGCGATCTCCATCGCCATGTTCGGCGTTTTTGGCGGCACGGGCCAGGTTCAGCCGGACGGCAGTCAACTGTGGCTGGAGAACGCCGCGTGGATCTGGGTGCCGTTCCTGTTGATCGCCACGCTGGCGGCCTGGTTCGGCATGAACGACCTGGCGGCTTCGAAGGCCTCGCTCAGACAACAGCTGCCGGTGCTCAAGCGCGGCCATCTGTGGATGCTGAGCCTGCTGTATCTTGCCACTTTCGGATCCTTCATCGGTTTTTCCGCCGGTTTCGCCATGTTGTCGAAGACGCAGTTTCCGGACGTGGTGATCCTGCATTATGCCTTCTTCGGCCCGTTCCTCGGCGCCCTGGCACGGCCGGTTGGCGGTGCGCTTTCCGATCGGTTTGGCGGTATTCGCGTTACGCTGATTAACTTTGTGTTGATGGCGGTGTTTGCCGCACTGTTGTTCCTGACCTTACCGGGGGCTGGGCATGCGGGGTCCTTTATTGCGTTTTACGGCGTCTTTATGCTGCTGTTTCTTACCGCCGGTTTGGGCAGCGGCTCGACCTTCCAGATGATCGCCGTGATCTTCCGTAAAATTACCCTCGAGCGCGTTAAGGCTCGAGGCGGGAGCGACGAAAGCGCACAGCGCGAAGCGGTAACCGATTCCGCAGCCGCTCTGGGGTTTATCTCGGCGATTGGCGCCATCGGCGGTTTCTTTATTCCGAAAGCCTTTGGCACTTCCCTGGCGCTGACCGGTTCTCCGGCGGGCGCGATGAAAATTTTCCTGGTGTTCTACCTGTTGTGTGTGGTGATCACCTGGGCTGTGTACGGTCGTAAAAAAACGGCCTGATGCGATTTGTTCCTCCCCGACAGGGGAGGGACTGTTTCTTTTACTCCCCGCGTAGTTTGTTTTTCCGCAGTGAAATTCCCCGCCTTTAGGTAATATTCTTATTTCCCCATGCTGAATTTCTCTTTTCTTATAGGCGCATCTCTCACTTCATGTTTTTCAATGAAGAATACTCCACAATATTATTGTTAGCGTGATTTTCATTTTCTTGTCTAAATTTTTACAGAAATAAAGCATGCTGGTGACATAGCCTGTTATGGTGAGTGACAGAGATCTTCATTATTTGAAGGTTGTGTAGCCAAATTGAAAATATGTCTTTGTATTTGGTGCTTTGTTTCATGAAGTGATTAAATCAGATAACTCTCATTCTGTTTTCGCTGGCTTTTTGTAGGCTATCTGGCAATCGGATTAGGTGGAAAAACAGGTGATACTTGCAGGCTTTTGGGTGAATTTCACAATTTCACTTAATCAACAAAGTTATAACATATATGGGCTTTTTGTTTTAAATCAGTCTGTTGGCTGATTTTTATTGCCGGTAAACATGAAAAGAAACCATGTTGCCAACAGGGAAAAAGAGAACATTCTTAGAATCGGATCTTTGGTATTCGAGGTGATGTAAAAAATGAAATCAGCGAATTTTTATAAAAATAAACATCCAATGAATACAACCTGTTGAGTTTACATTTAATTTCTTGAACATTTTTTCATATTTCTATACAAAGTGTGCAGGACAGGCACGTTAAGGAAATTAAAAGTGAATCTTGATAAAAGAATAAAGATTAGGAATCTAGATGTTCTGACACCTTCCCGGGAAAAATTCCGCCTGCGTTGGAAGGAGTATCAGATACTTTCACTTCTGGTCGCCAGATCCCCTGAACTGGTTAGTCGTACGGAAATTATAGAAAATATATGGAAAGGAACTTATTGTTCAGATTCGACGATAAATCAAACAATTAAATCAATTCGTCAGAAAATAGGTGATGTTGAACATACGCTTATCAGAACGATTCCACGCCTGGGCTATAAGGTGGAAAACAAGGCCGCTTTTCACTTTATATCGGAGGAGGATGAATATGGTGTTGATGAAATATGGAAAGTTTCTGGGAATATTAACGAAGATTTTCAAGCGGAAATATCTGAAAGTGGAAATAAAGACGATGAAATTAGCGCCGAGAAAATAGACACGCGTGAGGAAGCGATTACGAGTTCCGGGCCACCCGTTGCTGTGGTATCCGTACCGCTGAAAAATACAACAATAAGAAATAAAATGACTGCATCGGCGGGTTTTTTCTCCGTTCCTGCCGTCAGAGTGGTGAAGTACCTGTCGGTGTTTGTCTCACTGCTGATTATTTCACATTTTTCCTATGTGCTGGGGAACCAAACTCGTCCACCGATTATCAATGATATACAAAACAACACCCGCGTGGTGCTTACCCTGACGCTGAACAATCCCCAATCTAACGGCCCGCAAACGCTGCTTTGCCTTTATCAGGGCGAAAGCCTGGAGCAGGCGACCATCGAGTGCATCGATCCCAAACAGGGGAAGTTTAAACAGCCGGTGAAATACGAAATTTCAGAGGCCAAGGGTAAAGGTAAGATTAATCTTATTCTGCCGAATAAAACCATTCAATATCAGGTTGCTTACGACGTTAAAAATTAGTCTACACCGACATTTCATTTTTCCCCATAATTTTACATTCGGCAAATATTGTTATTTCATTATTTGTTATTTGAAAGCTTGGGCCGATTTGTCCAGTCTGGTTTCCATGAACTAACGCGTATTAAGCGTCTCGCCTCAATTCTGCGGTGGGAATTAATGGAAAACTTGGCTGAGTGACAAATATGGATAAGCGTAAAGTAGCTATCATCGGGGGTTCCGGTTTTATCGGAACGCGTTTGGTTAAGCGCCTGAGTGCGCGTAGCGATCTGATTTTGACGATTGTAGACAAGAAACAAAGCGAACATTTTCCGGAGCTTTATCAGTTTGGCGATGTAACCCAGCCGCAGACCTTGCTGCAGCCACTGGCGGGGTGTGATGCCGTGATTAATCTTGCGGCAGAGCATCAGGATAATGTCGATCCGATCTCGCTGTATTATCAGGTTAATGTCGAGGGTGCGCGTAATGTTTGCATGACGGCCTCTTCGCTGAACATCAGACAGATTATCTTTACCTCATCCGTGGCGGTCTACAGGTTCGTTACCCAGGAAACCGGCGAAGAAGGGCGTTTTGAACCCTTTAACCATTACGGTAAATCCAAGCTGGAAGCGGAGTATGTCTACGAAGCCTGGCGCAAGGCCGACGGTGACAATAAGTTGACCATTATCCGTCCGACCGTGGTATTCGGCGAAAATAATCGCGGCAACGTTTATAACCTGTTCCGTCAGATCGCCAGCGGCCGTTTCGTAATGATTGGCAGCGGCAATAATATGAAATCCATGGCTTATGTCGAGAATATTGCAGCCAGGCTGGAGTATGCGCTGGATCAGCAGGCCAGTTATCAGGTCAGCAATTATGTTGATAAACCGGATTTCACCATGAACCAACTGGTCGACGTTATTTCGTCTTCATTGGGCAGAGAGAATAAAACCATTCGGATTCCTTATATATTCGGGATCTGCGGCGCTGCGGCATTGGATGTGGTGAGTAAAATAAGTCACCGTAAATTCCCTATTAGCCGCGTGAGAGTACAAAAATTCTGCGCCAGAACACAATTTAAAAGCAATGTGCAAAACAATTTCGAGGCGCCGGTTGAACTTAATTTGGCAATCGAAAGAACCATTAAGCATGAGTTTTCCTAGAGATATATTTCTCATGCGCTAACGCCTTTTATTTTTCGGATGAATCTGTAGTTAACAGGATGAGCTTATGCTGACTTATATCCTGGCGATGTCAATTTTGTTTTTGTTAATAGCGCATTGGGAGCTGTAACTCAAGGGCGGTAGCGTGCTTATTCGCTGGAGGAACAATGTTATATCAACTGAGCATAATATTTATTTTGGCGCTGACGCTGGTGGTTATTGCACGCCGTGCCGCGCTGGCGGTGGGATTAGTGGATAAACCCAATGCCCGCAAGCGTCATCAGGGGCATATACCGCTGGTTGGCGGAATAGCCATTTATCTCACCCTCATGCTGGTGACGTTTTGGCAACCGGAATGGTTGCCGCACAGCAATATCTACCTGTTATGCGTCACGGCGTTAGTGGTGTTGGGTGTGCTTGATGACCGTTTTGATCTGCCGGTGGCGCCGCGCGTCATCGTGCAGGGAGGGATCGCGCTGGCGATGATGCTGGCGGCAGGGATGCAACTTACTTCCTTCGGCTATCTGTGGGGGCATCAGGAGCTGATGCTGGGTTACATAGCCTTGCTGATCACGCCGCTGGCGGTCTGGGGGGCGATTAACGCCTATAACATGGTTGACGGTATCGACGGCCAGCTTGGCGCGCTGTCTTGCGTCACTTTTATCGCACTGGCGATTCTGTTTGGTCTGGCGGGACAAGAAAAACTGGCGATGTGGTGCCTGAGCCTGATCGCGGCCTTGGCGGCTTATCTGTTGTTTAACCTCGGCATGTTCGGTCCGCGCAACAAGATTTTCATGGGCGATGCCGGCAGCATGGTGATTGGTTTCAGCGTGCTGTGGTTGCTGATCGTCGCCACCCAGGGGCAGGACGCTGTCATACGGCCAGTGACCGCGCTGTGGTTGATCGCTATCCCATTGATGGACATGGTGACGGTCATGGTGCGCCGACTGCTGCGCCGTCAGAGCCCGTTCAAGGCCGGTCGTGACCATCTGCATCACATCCTGATGCGGCGTGGTCTCAATGCGCGCCAGGCGTTGGCGATGAGCTGCATGCTGGCGGTGACGCTGGCCTGCGTCGGTATCTGCAGCGAGGTCCTGCAACTGCCGGACTACCAGATGCTGGTGGCCTTTGTACTTTGCTTCTTCGGTTACTTTGTCATGTTGCATGAACCGCGTCAGGCACCGATTTTTACCGATAACCCTACCGCCGATCGTTAATCCTCCCACGGGCCGCAACGGCGGCCCGTTTTTTCACGGTACTGTCATGAACCTTCACTTACCTCATTTGATGCCGCTGGTGTTGTCCACCGCGTTGCTTAGCGGCTGCACGACATTTCCAGGTTCGCACCTGCCTACTCAAGGGAAAGCTAAAGTCACCCAGCAGGATGAAGACTTCGATTTGGATAAGCAGGTCCAGGTGTACCGCGTAACGCCGATGCTGCTGGAAAAAATGCGCCGGGTGGAGCCGGTGGCCCGGCCAAACCCGGCGCTGGACCAGCGCTTGCAGAGTTACCAATACCGCATCGGCGTCGGCGACGTGCTTAACGTCACCGTTTGGGACCATCCGGAATTGACCACGCCTGCCGGCCAATACCGCAGTGCCAGCGATACCGGCAACTGGGTGCATGCCGACGGGGCGATCTTCTACCCCTATATCGGCCGGGTGCAGGTGGTGGGAAAAACCGTCACCGAAGTACGCAATCAGATCGCCAACCGGCTGGCGCGCTATGTGGAAAGCCCGCAGGTGGACGTCAGCATTGCCGCTTTCCGTTCGCAGAAAGTGTATGTGACCGGCGAAGTCAAAACCTCAGGGCAGCAGGCGGTGACCAACGTGCCGCTGACCATTCTCGATGCGATTAACGCCGCCGGCGGCCTGACGGACAACGCCGACTGGCGCAACGTGGTGCTGACTCACCAGGGCAAGGAACAGCCCATCTCCCTGCAGGCGCTGATGCAGCGCGGCGATACCGGCCAGAACCAACTGCTGCAGCCGGGCGACATTCTGTATGTGCCGCGCAATGACGAGTTGAAGGTGTTTGTGATGGGTGAGGTCGGTAAACAGGCGACGCTGAAAATGGACCGCAGCGGCATGACCTTGACGGAGGCGTTGGGTAGTTCAGAGGGCATCAGCCAGACGGTGGCCGATGCCACCGGCGTGTTCGTGATCCGCCCGAACGGCGGCAAACAGCCGCAGCGGCTGGCGTCTTTGTACCAGTTCGACCTGTCTGATGCCGCTGCATTGGCGATGGGCACAGAATTTCAGTTGGAACCTTACGACGTGGTGTACGTCACCGCAGCGCCGATTGCGCGCTGGAACCGCTTGATAAGCCAGCTGGTACCGACGATTTCCAGCTTTAACGATCTCAGCGAGGCCACGTTGCGGGTACGTAACTGGTAACCCCGCCACGCTGACTTAAGGAACACCGATGATGAAGAATAATGCAATGCCGATTGTGATGGCCGAGCAGGACGAGAAACTGGACTGGGAACGGCTGATTGGCCCGCTGTGGGATAATCGCTGGCGCATTTTGCTGGTGACCGGCGTCGCCGGTGTGCTGGGCTGCGCCTATGCCTTGATGGCGACGCCGATCTATCAGGCAACCGCGCTGGTGCAGGTGGAAAAACAGCTTTCGGGCGATTCGCTGCTGCGCGAGACGCTGGACAACTCGATGGGTTCGATGGGGCAGAATTCGGCGACGCAAGATGAGGTTTCGCTGGCGAAATCACGTTACGTGATTGGCAAAACCGTGGACGATCTCGGTTTGACGGTGCGCATCAGCCTGGATTACTTTCCGCTGTTCGGCAAGGGGCTGGCCCGCCTGAGCGGCGAACCGCCACCGGTACTGCTCATCTCAGGGATGACGGTGCCGGCGGCGATGCAGGGCCAGGAACTGACCCTGACCGTGCAGGATAAGCAACGTTATAGCCTGAGCCATGATGGGAAGAACTTGTTCAGCGGCACCGTGGGGCAACCGCTGAAGCAGGGCGCCTGGGCGATGAACGTCACTGCGCTGGAGGCATTGCCGGGCACCGAGTTTAGCGTGGTCAACGTGCCGCGCCAGCAGGCGGTGGACGATCTTCGCAACCTGCTTGACGTTGCCCCTGGCGGCAAGGAAAGCGGCATTATGACGTTCAACCTGGCCGGCGAGGATCCGCAGCGCGCCGAAGCGGTGCTCAAGAGCATCACCGATAACTATCTGCAACAGAATGTGGATCGCAAAACCGAGGAAGCGCAGCGCATGCTGGCTTTCCTGCACGAACAGCTGCCGCGCACCCAGACGTCGCTCAACAACGCCGAGAATCAGCTCAACCAGTTCCGTCAGCAAAACGACTCGGTGGACCTGACGCTGGAAGCCAAATCGGTGCTGGATACTCAGGTTCAGTTGGAGGCCCAGTTGAATGAGCTGACCTTCAAAGAAGCGGAAATCTCCAAGCTCTATACCCGCGAGCATCCGGCCTATCGCGCACTGCTGGAAAAGCGCGCCACGCTGGAGGCGGAAAAGGCGCGGCTCGGCAAGCAGGTGCAGACGTTGCCGAAAACGCAGCAGGAAATTCTGCGTCTGACCCGTGATGTGCAGGTGGATCAGCAGGTATACATGCAACTGATGAACAAGCAGCAGGAATTGAGCATCAGCAAAGCGGGCACCGTGGGCAATATCCGCATTATCGATGAGGCGGAAAGCGGTCTGCGGCCGGTAAAACCGCAAAAAGCGATGATCGTGCTCTTCGCGCTGTTGATGGGGGGCGTGCTGTCGGCTTCGATCGTGGTATTGCGCGCGGCGCTCCAACGGGGCGTCAGTGACACCGAGGCGTTGGAAAAGCGCGGTATCAATGTGTATGCCACGGTCCCGCTGTCGCCGTGGCAGCAAAAACGTAACCGCACCCAGCAGCAGCTACTGGTCAAAAACGGCGGTGACAAGCTGCCGATCCTGGCCAAGGAAGAGCCGGGGGATTTGTCCGTCGAAGCCATCCGCAGCCTGCGCACCAGTTTGCACTTCGCCATGATGGAGGCCAAAAACAATATCCTGATGGTCTCCGGCGCCAGCCCCGCCAGCGGGAAAAGTTTCACCAGCACCAATCTGGCGGTGGTGATCGCCGAGGCGGGCCAACGGGTGCTGCTGATCGACGCAGACATGCGCAAGGGATTCCTGCACCGTTGGTTCAACAACAGCGCCAGGGGCGGGTTGTCGGACATGCTGTCCGGGTTGATTGCGCCAGATCAGTCGGTGAAGAAAACCGCTATCGCCAATCTGGATTTTGTGCCGCGTGGCCAGGTGCCGCCGAACCCGTCCGAACTGCTGATGCATCAGCGTTTCGCCGACTTCCTGCAGTGGGCGAGGCAGAACTACGATTTGGTGCTGATCGACACGCCGCCGGTACTGGCGGTGACCGACGCCGCCATCGTGGGTCACCATGTCGGCACCGCGCTGATGGTGGTGCGTTTTGAGGTCGACACCGTCCGGCAGATCGAAACCAGCATTCGTCGTTTCGAGCAGAACGGCGTGGCGATTAAAGGGGTGATCCTGAACGGCATGGTGAAAAAAACCGCCACCGACGCCGGCTACTACGCCTTTGCTTACCCCAGTCATCAGGAAAAGGTGTAATCGCGCATGAAAGCGATGCTGATGAACTCCCTGTGGCTGATGTTGGAACGGATATCGCTGAGCCTTTCGGGGATTTTCGTTTCGGTGTACGTAGCGCGTTATCTGGGGCCGGCGCAATACGGTCTGATTAACTATCTGCTGTCGGTGATCGCCATTGCCGTGCCGCTGGTACAACTGGGGGCGGATGCGGTGTTGTTCAACCGCGTCGCCAAGCGGCGGCGCAGCGGTATTCGGCTGATGATGGCCTCGATGCGTTTGCGGCGCCAGCTTTTTGCGCTGATCGCCGTGCCGCTGATGGCCTGGGCTGTGCTGACGCAGGATCGTACCAGTCAGATCATGATGTTGTTTATGCTCGCCAGCGCGTATTTCTCTATTCAGGATGTCTACAAGATTTATTACGACGCGCTGTTGAAATCGAAGCTGAACACGCTGATCAACAACCTGGCTCTGTTGCTGTCAATCATTCTGCGGCTTGCGCTGGTGCATGCCAAATTGCCGTTGGAATGGTTTGCCGTGCCCTATGTTGTGAGCAGCCTGATCCCGTACGCCGTGCGTTGGGTGCTGTTTCGCCGCGAGCAGGGCGGTATGCGGGCGATCAGCGGGCGTCACAAGCGGCGCTATGGTCGTTATCTGTTAAAGGTAGGTTTACCGCTGGCGGTCTCCGGGTTGTCGATCGTCGTCTACACGCGTATCGATCAGATCATGATCGGCAACGTACTGGGCGAGCACAGCGTCGGCTTGTACAGCGCGGCGATTACCCTGAGCCAGGGATGGATATTCGTCCCCATTGCCTTGATCACCTCAATGATGCCGGGCGTGGCGAATGCCCGCTCATTGGCCGAACAGGAAGGACGTATCCGGTTGCTGTATCTGGTGGTGTTGTCGCTCTCCATGCCGGTGATCTTGCTACTGTCGTTGTTCCCAGGCCCGATCGTGGCGCTGATGTTTGGCGACAGCTACCGCGAAACCGCCACCATCTTGGCGCTGTGTTCGGTGACGTCGCTGTTCTCGGTGATGGGCACCGTGTCCTATCGGGCGATAGTGCTGTTTGGGGGCTATCGATTTATAGCGATAAAAATGCCGCTGGCCGCGTTGGCCAACGTGCTGATGAATCTGGCGTTGATACCGCGTTACGGCATAGTAGGTGCGGCGGTTTCAACCCTGATAACGGAGTTTATTTCATTCTTTGTACTTAATGGCTTCTTCAGAAGAGGACAAATTACGAGATTGCAGTTGACCTGCTACCGTTGTTTACCTCAGTTAATAGGGAAGGTGCGAGAAATCTATGTTAAATAATCTGGTGAAGGGTTTTTACCGTAATATGCCCGACGCGTTATATCATCAGTTAAAATACGCCCTGTTTTTTCGGAAAATACCGCATTTGGCTCAACCGAAAAGGTATAGCGAAAAATTAATGCGCAGAAAGGTCTATCCTCTGGCGATATATACTCAACTGTCCGACAAATATCGGGTGCGCGACTATATTGAAAAGCTGTGGGGGAAAGAATACCTGATCGATCTTTATGCGCACGGCAATCAATTAACCGAGGAAATGTATCAGGCATTACCTGACGCCTTCGTGATCAAGGCAAACCACGGCAGCGGTTATAACAAACTGGTGTTCGATAAAAGCCAAACCAGCTTCAATGAGTTACGGGTGTTAACCAACAGCTGGCTGCGGCAGAGTTTTTATCAGGTTTATCGCGAACGTCATTATAAGGATATCCCGCCGTGCATCATGGTCGAGAGAATGCTGCTGGAAGAGGGAAAAACGCCGAATGATATCAAGATCCACTGCTTTAATCAGGGGGGAGACATTCGGTTTTTCATCCAGATAGATTATCAGCGCTTTATCGATCATCGGCGAGATTTTTTTGACGCCGACTGGAACCGCACCGAGATCCGCATGGGCGTGCCAAACAGTGAAGTACCCATGGATAAACCCTGCAGGCTGGAGAAAATGCTGCTCCTGGCACGGCAGGTGGCGGAGCAGTTCTCTTATGTGCGCGTGGATTTTTATCAAGTGCAAGAGCGTATCTATTTTGGCGAACTGACGTTTACCCCGGGGGCCGGGTTGCAAAGGCTGATGCCAGAAACCATTGAACAGGAGTGGGGCAGTTATTTTCAGGATTAATTAAATGACCGGTAGGCTGCGCGTATTTTAATCGCTGCAGGATGGGGGGGAATAACCGGGCAAGGATATGCTGGGATAACAAACTATTCCGCTGGCATTACCACTGTTTTGCCAGATGATAATATATTGTTGAGGTAGTAAATGGACTTATCAATTGTCATGCCCGCTTTTAATAATTCAGCCAGTCTGGCCGCAACATTAGTCCGTATGACCAACGCCTGTTTCGGGTTCGATTATGAAATTATTGTGGTTGATGATGCATCAGAACCAGAAGAGTTGGAAAAAATGCGCAGTTTATTGGCCGCTAACCGTCGGGCGCGCCTGCATGAAAATAAAGTGCGCAGCAACACGGCGGCGTCCTGTAATACCGGCTTCCGCCTGGCGCGTGCAGAGGTGGTTTTCTTTCTGGAACCGGAGGATTTCTTCAGCACCAATTATATTATTCGCCGGCTGAAACGCCACCAGGATACCCGACTGGACATTGTTTTCGGCAATTACAGCACGGTGAATGACAAGAATATCCGCAGCTATAGATTTGATTACAAAGAGGGGGCGACTGGGGCGGATTTTTTATTTCTCGATATGGGCGATATTCGCACTTCCGCCATCAGCCTGCGTAAAAAAGATGACCGGCGTTTTTTGTTTCCCGAGTTTCTTTACAAATACCAGGACTGGGGGTTTTTGGTCAATGCCACCAATCTGGGCGCCAGGGTGGCCTTCGACGAGGGGCTGGGGGTGTTCATCCGTTGCGGCGATGCCGCGACGGATCGCAGCCGGATGAACATCGACGCCAGTGAACAGTTTATTGACGCTTACCTGAACGCCAGCGGCCGCTATATCAGCGGGTTTGCCAGCAAACACCTGTTGGCTTCGTTGTACAGCGAGAATCTGCAGGCGTTCAACTATTACTCATCGCGCGCGGAGCACCACGCTCTGAGCAGCAAGTTCAAGGCGATCAAACTGTACGGCGACTGCCTGGCCAGACTGGGGCTGTTTCCGTTAGGGGGACGCCTGTTGCGCACAGCCCGTGAGGGGTTTCGGAGATGACATGCAGCAACGGAAAGTAGCGATCGTGATTGAGAACATCGCCGAAAAAGGCGGTACCGAGCGGGTAGCCAGCAGCCTGGCCAATGCGCTGTCCGCGCGTTTGGGCCATCAGGTGGATCTGGTGTCGATCAGCGGTGATCGGGCGTTTTACCCGCTCGAGCCCGAAGTGAAGTTGCGCTTCATGTCCGGCAGATCAGCGCTGTGGCCCTGGCGGCTGGCGCGGTTTCTGCGGCGCGGGCGTTATGACGTGATAGTCACCGTATCTATGGGCAAGCTCTCGTCGATCATGGTGCCGTATCTGCGGTTGTTGTGCCCGCATAGCCGCCTGCTGCTGAGCGAACACGTCAGTTTCCATCAGTATGCCTGGCCGATGAAGTGGCTGAAGGTGTTGGTCTACCGGCTGGGCGACCACACCGTGCTGCTGACCAAGAAAGATCTGGCCACCATCAGCCGCTGGGTGCCCGAGCATAAATGCCGGGTGATCGAGAACGTCTCGCCGTTCCCGATACGGCCGCCGCAGCAGGAGCCGCAGCCGGTGGCGTTGGCGGTGGGGCGGTTGTGTTACCAGAAAGGCTTTGACCGCTTGATTGCGGCCTGGCAGCGGACGGCGCAACAAGCGGCGGGCTGGCAGTTGCATATCGTCGGCGACGGCCCGGCTCGCGCCGCATTGCAGCGGCAAATCGATGCAGCCGGCCTTGGCGAACAGGTGAAGTTGTTGCCGGCGACTCCGGATATCGCCAGTCACTACCGGCAGGCCGGAATGCTGTTGATGACGTCCCGTTATGAAGGGCTGCCGATGGTGCTGATTGAAGCGATGAGCTTTGGCCTGCCGCTGGTGGCGTTTGACTGTCAGACCGGCCCCGCCGAGCTGATTGACGATGGCGGCAACGGTTATCTGGTGCCGGAAGGCGATATCGCTGCCTTTAGCCAACGTACCCTGGCGCTGATCGCTGACGGCGAGTTGCGTAAGCGCTTCTCCCTGCATTCGCTGGAGCGGGCGCAACAGTACATCCCTGAACGTATATATCCCCAATGGCAACAGCTTATCGCTGGAGGTTAAGATGGAAAAGGTGTCAGTAATCATGCCGGCGTACAACGCCGCCGGTTTTATCAAAGAGTCGATCCTGGGTGTGTTGAACCAGACTTATCAGGATTACCATTTGTACGTGATCGACGATGCTTCGACGGACAACACCGCAGACGTGGTTAAACCCTTCATCCACGATCGTCTGACCTACATTCGCAACAACACCAACCAGGGCGTGGCCGAAACCCGCAACATCGCCATTGAGGCGGCGCGCGGCGACTATATCGCTTTCTGCGACAGCGACGACGTCTGGCGCGAAAACAAGCTGGCGCGCCAGGTCGGCGTCTTGAAGACCAACCGCTACGACGTGGTGTGTTCGCATTATTACACCTTCGAAAATGATCCGGCGCTGGTGAAAAACTACCGTGGCGCAGGCGAGATTATCGCCTACAAGGACATGCTGAAAAGCAACTGGATCGGCAACCTGACCGGTATGTACAACCAGCGCCGGGTGGGCAAGATCTACCAGAGCAAGGTAGGGCATGAGGATTATGTGATGTGGCTGTCGGTGCTGGAAAAAGCGCGCAACCGTCTGGCGTACTGCATTCCTGAACCGCTGGCTTTTTACCGTCTTTCCGCCCAGTCGTTGTCGGGCAACAAAATCAAGGCGGCGGACTGGCAGTGGCAAATCTATCGTCGCCATTTGGGGCTGTCCTACCAGAAGTCCTGCTACCTGTTCTTCTCCTACCTGTACAGCGCAGTGATGAAACGCCAATGAATATCAGCAAGCTCTCTTTCGCCTGCCTGTTGGCGGGCGTCGGGCTGGCCGTGCAGGCCCATGCCGCGCCTTGCGGCGACAACCTGTTGGCTAACCCCGGCTTTGAGCAAGGCGGCGCGGGCTGGTCGCTGGCTTCCGCTGAGGTGGTGCCCGGCGGCCATACCGGCCAGGCCAGCCTGTTTTATCAAAACCACAATCCGGCCAACTATCACAACATGTTGCAGACGCTGTCGGTCAAAGCGGGCCAGCAGCTGGCTTTCGGCGCCTGGGTGCGCGGCGAGAACCTGAAGGGCAAGGGCGACAACCAGGGTGCGACGGTGTTTGTCGAAAGCTACGACGATCAGGGGCGCTTTCTGGCGGGCAGCTACCCGCAGGGTGTGCTGGGCACCAGCGGCTGGCAACCGGTCACCGGCGATTTCAGGGTGCCGGCGCGGGCGGTAAAGGTGGTGCTGGGGGTTTATCTGCGCCGCGGTACGACCGGCAGCGCCTGGTTTGACGACGTTTACGCCTGTCGGCAGCCGGTTGCGCCGGCCCTGTACCAGATGCGCGCAGGCAACAGCGCGGCATCGAGCCTGATCGAGGTCGTGGATCCGCAGCAGGTGCAAGTGGACAGCACGCTGGTCGACGGAAAAAGTGCCGCCGTGAAAAGCGACAGCCGCCGTTACCGCATAGAAGGGAAACAGCAGGTAGAGTTTACGCTGCCGGCCGGGCTGGCCGCCGCGGAATACCGCCTGCAGCAGCAGGTGACGGACGTGGCGACTCAGCGCAGCCAGCGCAGCGAGATGCCGATCAGCGTCGGCCGCCCGCAACCGAAAGTGGCGCTGGATGCGCAGGGCTATACCCTGAAACAGGGGAAGCGTTTCTTCCCGCTCGGCATTTACATGTACGGCGAGATGGCGACGGATGAGCACCTGGCACGTATCCGCGATGCCGGTTTCAACACGCTGCTGAATTACAACTACGGCACCGTGGGCGATCCGAGCCGTTATTTCCGCAAAACGCAGCAGTATGGTTTGCAGGTGATTTTCTCGCTGAAAGACCTGTATCCCGGCACTCGATTCGCGCCGCAAACCAAACTGAGTTACCCGCAACTGACGGCGAATTACGTCGAAAAGTTCAAACATGAACCGAACCTGCTGGCCTGGTACATCAACGATGAGCTGGGGCCGGAGTATGTGCCGCAGATTGAAGAAAAACACCTGCAGGTGAAACGGCTGGATCCGGATCACCTGACGTTCCAGGTGCTGGACAAGACCGGCACGCTCAACGCCTATTTCAACAGTTCGGACGTGCTGGCCAGCGATCCTTACCCGGTCGGCAGAGATGCCGATCTGAGGCGAACCCTGGAATACACGCGTATCACCAGCCAGGTGGCGCGCCAGGTCAAGGGCGCCTGGCTGGTGATGCAGATCATGGATCACGCCGCTTACGCGCCAAAACGCAAACCGCGCCAGCCCACCGAGGCGGAGATGCGCAATCAGGCCTGGCTGGGCTTGATTGGCGGCGCGAAGGGCATCTTGTTTTATTCCTATACCGACTTGTTCTACAAGCGCCAACGCGGCGGCTTCAGCCAGCGGGAGTTCGATGCGGTCTGGCGAGGCGTGGCCAGCGTAGCGCAGCAGATTGTCAGCTTTAACCCCTACCTGCTGTCTGGCGAAAGCGTCTTGCTGCAGGGCAACAATACCGCTATCCCGGCGCGGCTGTTTATCAACGGCGAGCGCGGTCTGGTGTTGATCGCCAACCCTTACTATCGGCCGATGTCGGCGCGTTTCGATCTGCCTGCGGGCTGGCGAGCGCAGGGGAAGACGCAGATCGACGCGCAGTTGTCGTCAATGGGCAGCAGCGCGGTAGAGGTGCAACGTCAAACAGAAAAGAAAGGATAACCGATCATGAAAACCACCCTGAGCCTGATTATTCCGGTCTATAAGGTCGAGGCTTACATTGAGGCGTGCCTTTGCTCGGTACTGCAACAGCTGCCTGATTGGGCGGAGGTGATCATTGTGGACGACGGCAGCCCGGACGATTCCATCGACATTGCCGAAGAGGTGTTGTGCCGTTACCCGCAACTGAAACCGCAGGTCAGCATTCTGCGGCAGCATAACCAGGGGCTGAGCGAGGCGCGCAACAGCGGCATTGCGCATGCCGAGGGGCAACATGTCGGTTTCCTGGATTCCGACGATGTGCTGCTGGAAGGGTATTTCAGCATTCTGGGCCGGCTGTTGGCGGATAACCCGTTGGCGGACATCGTGGCTTTCAATGCCCAGCGATTTTCCGTGATGAACAACGGCCAAATCCAGCCGGACTGCACCCTGGCCATCGTGCCCGGCAATGCCGCACCGCAGGAGCGCGACGCGCATATGGCGCTGCTGGCGGACAGCTTCAATCGCAGCATGTGGTTTGCCTGGGCGCGTATTTACCGCAAAACGTTATTCGACGAGATGCGTTTCCCGCAGGGGCGCAATTTTGAGGATATTCAGCTCATCCCGCAGCTGTACCTGAAAGCGGAACGCATCGTGATGTGCGATACGCCGCTGGTGGGATACCGCACCAACCCGAACGGCATTACCCGTGCGCCAAAACGGCGCGATCTGGATGACCTGGATTATGCGATCGCCGGCGCCGACAACGGGCGGCTCCTGGGAACGGGGAATGGGCTGTATTCGATCCTTTATGTCACCACGCTCAAGGCGCGTTTGCTGGTGGGGCTGGATTTTTTCGGGCTGCGCGACGCGTTGCGGGAAACCGGCGAACTGAAACGCCGCTATTCCGGTTTGCGCGCAGAGGAACGCAAACTGCTGAGCCGCAAGAACCGGTTGTTCTATCGCAGCCCGCTGGCCTACTACCTGATGGCTCGCCTTTATAGCCTGCGCGGATAGCGGCGCTGTCTTCACCCATTCCCGGATCGAGTAGGGGCGCCGCATGCGGCGCCCATGTTAAACGGGGTGAATGTATTCGCCCCCTACAGGCAGAATAAGACCATGGACATCAAAGTCAGCGTTATCATACCCACCTATGGCCGCAGCGAGTTGCTGACGCGCGCCATTGACAGCGTGCTGGCGCAAACCCACCGCGCGTTGGAAATCATCGTGGTGGACGACAACCCGCAAGGCGATGCGCACCGCCTGGCGACCCGCGAATGCCTGGCAGGCTATATTGATAAGGGGCAGGTTATCTATTATCCGCGCCGGCACAACGGCGGCGGCGCGCTGGCGCGCAACAGCGGGATCCTGCGTTCAAGCGGGGAGTACATCACTTTTCTGGATGACGACGATTACTACCATCCGCAGAAGATTGCCCACCAACTGGCGTTTATGCGCCAGAGCGATTATGACGTCAGCCTGTGCGATATGGATATTCTGAAGAACGGCCAGATTAACGCAGACCATTATTACCGCGCCCGTTGCGACGGCCTGGAGGACTTTATGTTGGCCGGCGTAGCCTATACGCCGATGATCATGATGCGGCGCAGCGCGGCGATTGCGGTGCGCGGCTTTTTCAACACCCCGCGCTACCAGGACCATATTTTCCTGTATCGGCTGCTGGCGGCCGGGGCGCGCATCGGTACGCTGCATGAACGCCTGGCGGTACATAACGACCATGACGGCGAACGCATTACCTCCAGCCCGAAAGGCATTATCGGGTATCGCAACAAAATGCAGTTCGAAAGGCGGCTGATGCCGCAGATATCGCCCCGGGCGCGCAAGGTTATGCGTCTGCGCCACACCTGTATTGATTCGCGCATCATTACCGACGGCCAGAGCCGGTTGGCGGGCGTAGCGTACGGTCTGAAGGGCATTGTCTACGTAAACAGCGGCCTGATGGCCGGGGTTTACATGAAAAATATCATCCGCAACCTGTTTTTCCGTGGCGTCCCCTTCTGAAGGGCCATGTGTGATGTGCGGTGAAGGGCGAACCCATCCAGAGGAAGATTATGCGCTTTGAACGTTCTACGGTGATCGGCAGCGTGCTGTTGTTGACGGTGCCGCTATTTGCTTTGATACAGAGTATCGCCACGCTGCGTCCAGGAAAGAAAAATTCGATGGCCTATCTGCTGATAGCGCTGTGCTTTTTTTTCTTTTTCATCAAGATCCCGCCGCTGGCGGATCTCTATCGCCACTTTGCCAATTACGCGGCTATCACCTCGGCCACCACGCTGACAGAGGTGATTCAGGGTAAGGTGGACATCGTTCTTTATGCCAACTTTTACATTTTCAAAACGCTGGGCATTCCCTTTTTCGTCATTCCGGGGCTTTACACCGCGCTGTCGGTCTACTGTTATCTCACCGCGCTGAATATTGTCATGTTGCACTCCGGCAAGACGTTTTCCTCCCGGCAGTTTGTTCTGCTGCATCTGGCGGTGTTGTTTCTGATAAACCCGTTTATCATCGCCATGGGGCTGCGCTTTGGTTTCTCTATGGCCGTGATGACACTCGCCATGACGCTTTTTTGCCATAAGAAAAATCAAACGCTTGCCATCTGCTTGATGCTGTTCGCCATGCTGACCCACTTTTCCAGCATGCTGCTGGTCGGCGTTTTCTTGTGCAGCAGGCTGATGCGTCTGAACCGCCCGCTGACGGTATTGTTCAGCGCCATTGCGCTGGTGACCGCCAAGTTCGCACTGCCGTTTATCCTGTCGCATATTACGATTTCCGGCATCAATAGCTACTCGGACGTCTATACCTCGGGCATGTATGCCAGCGACTATCTGACCAGCGGTAACGCCAACGGGATGATTAATTTCCTGATTATCCTGTTCCCGGCGCTGTTCCTCGGCGGGTATATGCTGGGCAATCCGATGCGCAACCAGGCCGGGGATATCAAAAACGCTGCGGCGTGGCTGGTGGTGTTTGTCTTCCTGTGTTCCAGCTCATTGCAGGCGGCGAGCCGCTATGCGAGCGTGGCGTCGGTGTTCCTGCTGTTTTACTACGTTGCCCACCAGGGTTCTTTCCTGCGCGGCCGGTTTAATTATTTCTTCTTGTGTTTCATGCTGATGGCCACCGGCTACAACCTTATCGAGAATATTTATGTCCCGCGTCGCCCCATCCTGCTGGGGGAAATGTGGCAGTCGTTCTACAAAACGCCATTGCTGAACCTGTTCTACGGCGAAGAAGAGTACGAGCAGTATCTGCGCTTTATCAACCGCGACAGCGGCGAGTGGATAGGGCACGAAATGGATCTCGGTTAATGTTGCCGGATGCGGGGGCCGCCCCGCATCCTACCCCCAAATACCCCAGCTTGTTTTGTTACCCCTCCCATTAAACGCAATCCCTCATTTTTTGCTTTTATTTTCAATAAACTAGCCTTTCTTCTCCTGATTATACTTTAGGGGTAGTCACGCTTGCTTCCCCGTTTATCTCCCTCTATTCCCTTGATCGCAATCAATTTGCCGCCTTTGTCGCCTCAGTAGGCTGGCGGCAGATTGAGCAATGTCATTTACCCGTCGTATTTCAAGCCGCAGCGCTGTTAGCCGCACTTGAAATCCATAGGGTAAAAATATTAAAAGCCTTCAGGAGAACTCCGGATGAGCAAGTTTCTAGACCGTTTCCGCTATTTTAAGCAACTGGCGGAACCTTTTTCTGGCGATCATGGCCAGACGCTGAACACCAACCGCGACTGGGAAGACGGCTACCGCAGCCGCTGGCAGCACGACAAGATTGTGCGCTCGACTCACGGAGTGAACTGCACCGGCTCTTGCAGTTGGAAGATTTACGTCAAAAACGGCCTGGTGACCTGGGAAACCCAGCAGACCGATTACCCGCGCACCCGCCCCGATCTGCCCAACCATGAACCGCGCGGCTGCCCACGCGGCGCCAGCTATTCCTGGTATCTGTACAGCGCCAACCGACTGAAATATCCGCTGATGCGTAAACGCCTGATCGCACTGTGGCGTGAGGCGAAGGCACTGCACAGCGATCCGGTCGATGCCTGGGGCTCTATCGTCTCCGACCCCGAAAAGTCAAAGAGCTATAAGGTAGCCCGCGGCCGCGGCGGCTTTGTGCGCTCCAGCTGGCAGGAGGTGAACGAACTGATCGCCGCCTCCAACGTTTATACCGCCAAAACCTTCGGCCCGGACCGCATCATCGGTTTCTCGCCGATCCCGGCGATGTCCATGGTGTCCTACGCCGCAGGCGCCCGTTATCTGTCACTGATCGGCGGTACCTGCCTGAGCTTCTACGATTGGTATTGCGATCTGCCACCGGCTTCGCCGATGACCTGGGGCGAGCAGACCGATGTGCCGGAATCTGCCGACTGGTACAATTCCTCCTATATCATCGCCTGGGGCTCTAACGTGCCGCAGACTCGCACCCCGGATGCCCATTTCTTCACCGAAGTGCGCTACAAAGGCACCAAAACCGTGGCGGTGACGCCGGACTACGCCGAAGTGGCCAAACTGTGCGACCAATGGTTGAACCCCAAGCAGGGGACCGACAGCGCTATGGCGCTGGCGATGGGCCACGTGATGTTGAAAGAATTCCACCTGGATCGCGAGGTCGGTTATTTCCGCGACTATGTGCGCCGCTACACCGATATGCCGATGTTGGTCGTGCTGGAGCCGCGTGAAGCAGGTTATTACGCCGCCGGCCGCCTGCTGCGCGCCGCCGATCTGGTGGACGGTCTGGGGCAGGAAAACAATCCGGAGTGGAAAACCGTTGCTATCGACCAGCGCAGCGGCGAACTGGTGGCGCCGCAAGGGTCCATCGGTTTTCGTTGGGGCGAGCAGGGCAAATGGAACCTGGAACAACGTGAAGGCAAGGGCCAGCAGGATGTGGAGCTGCAGCTCAGCCTGATGGGCGTTCATGACGAAATAGCCGAGGTGGGCTTCCCGTATTTTGGCGGCATAAAAACCGAGGGCGAGCACTTTAACAGCGTGGCGCTGGACGAGATCCTGCTGCACAAGCTGCCGGTAAAACGTCTGCGCCTGGCGGACGGCAGCGAAGCTTTGGTCACCAGCGTCTACGATCTGACGCTGGCCAACTACGGGTTGGAACGTGGCCTGGACGACGCCAACTGTGCCGCGAATTACGACGACGTCAAAGCTTACACGCCGGCCTGGGCCGAGCAGATCACCGGCGTGTCGCGCCACAACATTATCCGCATCGCCCGCGAGTTCGCCGACAACGCCGAGAAAACCCGTGGCCGCTCAATGATTATCGTGGGTGCCGGCGTCAACCACTGGTACCACATGGACATGACCTACCGCGGCCTGATCAACATGCTGATCTTCTGCGGTTGCGTCGGCCAAAGCGGCGGCGGCTGGGCACACTATGTCGGCCAGGAAAAACTGCGGCCGCAAACCGGTTGGCTGCCGCTGGCGTTCGGTCTCGACTGGCAACGTCCGCCGCGCCATATGAACAGCACCTCGTTCTTCTATAACCACTCCAGCCAATGGCGCTATGAAACCGTCGCAACCGAAGAGCTGTTGTCGCCGCTGGCGGACAAGTCGCGCTTTGACGGCAGCCTGATCGATCTCAACGTGCGTGCCGAACGCATGGGGTGGTTGCCCTCTGCGCCACAGCTGGGCGTTAACCCGCTGCATCTGGCGGCGCAGGCGAAAGCCGCCGGGCAGACGCCGGTAGATTTCACCGTCGACGCGCTGAAGACGGGGCGGCTTGGCTTCGCCGCCGAACAACCGGACAACCCGCAGAACTTCCCGCGTAACCTGTTCGTCTGGCGTTCCAACCTGTTGGGCTCCTCCGGCAAGGGCCATGAGTACATGCTCAAATACCTGCTGGGCACTGAAAACGGCATTCAGGGCAAGGATCTGGGCCAACAGGGCGCTGCCAAGCCGCAGGAAGTGGAATGGCGGGATAACGGCGGTGAAGGCAAGCTGGATCTGGTGGTGACGCTCGATTTCCGCATGTCCAGCACCTGCCTTTACTCTGACATCGTGCTGCCGACCGCCACCTGGTACGAAAAAGACGACATGAATACCTCGGACATGCATCCGTTCATTCACCCGCTGTCGGCGGCGGTCGATCCGGCCTGGGATTCCAAGAGCGACTGGGAGATCTACAAGGGCATCGCCAAAGCCTTCTCCGAGGTGTGCGTAGGGCATTTGGCGCAGGAAACCGACGTGGTGACGCTGCCTATCCAGCACGACTCCCCGGCAGAACTGGCGCAACCTTATGGGGTGAAAGACTGGAAGAAGGGCGAATGCGAGCTGATCCCCGGTAAAACCGCGCCGCACATCTTGGTGGTGGAGCGTGACTACCCGGCCACCTACGAGCGTTTTACCTCGCTGGGGCCGTTGCTGGACAAGCTGGGCAACGGCGGCAAAGGCATCACCTGGAATACCCAGACCGAAGTCGATTTCCTGAAAAAGCTCAACTACGTGAAAACCGAAGGCCCGGCGGTGGGCCGGCCGAAGATTGAAAGCGCGATCGACGCCGCCGAGGTGATTTTGTCGCTGGCGCCGGAAACCAACGGGCAGGTGGCGGTCAAGGCGTGGGAAGCGTTGGGCAACATTACCGGCCGCGATCACCGCCATCTGGCGCTGAACAAGGAAGACGAAAAGATCCGCTTCCGCGATATCCAGGCCCAGCCACGCAAAATCATCTCCAGCCCTACCTGGTCAGGGTTGGAAGATGAGCATGTGTCGTATAACGCCTGTTACACCAACGTGCATGAGCTGATCCCTTGGCGCACCCTCAGCGGTCGCCAGCAGCTGTATCAGGATCACGAATGGATGCGCGCCTTTGGCGAAAGCCTGCTGGTGTATCGCCCGCCGATCGACACCCGCGCCGCGCAGCCACTGCTGAACCGGAAGCCGAACGGCAATAAAGAGAAGGCGCTGAATTTCCTGACACCGCACCAGAAATGGGGTATTCACTCCACCTACAGCGACAACCTGATGATGCTGACCCTGTCGCGCGGCGGGCCGATTGTCTGGATGAGTGAAGACGACGCCCAGGATCTGGGCATCAAGGACAACGACTGGATCGAGGCCTTTAACGCCAACGGCGCGCTGACCGCACGAGCGGTGGTCAGCCAGCGCATTCCGGCGGGCATGACCATGATGTACCACGCGCAGGAGCGCATCGTGAATATTCCCGGTTCGGAAATCACCAGCCAGCACGGCGGCATCCACAATTCGGTGACCCGCGTTTGCCCGAAACCGACCCACATGATCGGCGGTTATGCGCAGTTGGCCTACGGCTTTAACTATTACGGCACCGTCGGTTCCAACCGCGACGAGTTCGTGGTGGTGCGCAAAATGAACCGGATCGACTGGTTAGACGGTGAAGGCAACGACGACTCGCAGGGCAGCCAGCAGGAGAAAGCAAAATGAAAATTCGTTCGCAAGTCGGCATGGTGCTGAACCTGGACAAATGCATCGGTTGCCACACCTGCTCGGTGACCTGCAAGAACGTCTGGACCAGCCGTGAGGGCATGGAATACGCCTGGTTCAACAACGTGGAAAGCAAACCGGGCGTCGGCTATCCGCACGCCTGGGAAGATCAGGACAAATGGAAGGGCGGCTGGATCCGTAAAATCAACGGCAAACTGGAACCGCGCATGGGCAGCCGCGTTGGGCTGCTGTCGAAGATTTTCGCCAACCCGGACGTGCCGGCGCTGGACGACTATTACGAGCCGTTCGACTACGACTACCAGAATCTGCATACCGCGCCGCAGGGCAAGCATCAGCCGATCGCACGGCCGCGTTCGCTGATCACCGGCCAGCGCATGAAGAAGATCGAAAACGGCCCGAACTGGGAGGAGATCCTCGGCGGCGAATTCGAAAAACGCGCTCAGGACAAAAACTTCGACAACATGCAGAAGGCGATGTACGGCCAGTTCGAAAACACCTTCATGATGTATCTGCCGCGCCTGTGCGAGCACTGCCTCAACCCGGCCTGCGTCGCCACTTGCCCGAGCGGGGCGATCTACAAGCGCGGCGAAGACGGCATTGTGCTGATCGATCAGGATAAATGCCGCGGTTGGCGCATGTGCCTGACCGGCTGCCCGTACAAGAAAATCTATTTCAACTGGAAGAGCGGCAAGTCCGAGAAGTGCATCTTCTGTTATCCGCGCATTGAGTCCGGCCAGCCGACGGTCTGTTCGGAAACCTGCGTCGGCCGTATCCGTTATCTGGGCGTCCTGTTGTATGACGCCGATCGCATTGAACAGGCGGCCGCCGTTGAGCATGAGAAAGACCTCTACCAGAGCCAGTTGGACATCTTCCTCGATCCGCATGACCCGGCGGTGATTGCTCAGGCGCTGAAGGATGGCGTTCCGCAAGGGGTGATTGAGGCCGCCCGGCAGTCGCCGGTATACAAAATGGCGATGGACTGGAAGCTGGCTCTGCCGCTGCACCCGGAATACCGCACCTTGCCGATGGTGTGGTACGTGCCGCCGTTGTCGCCGATTCAATCCGCCGCCGATGCCGGCGAGCTGGCGCACAGCGGCGTCCTGCCGGACGTGGAGAGCCTGCGTATCCCGGTGCAATATCTGGCGAATCTGCTGACCGCCGGCGATACCGCGCCAGTGCTGTTGGCGCTGAAACGCATGCTGGCGATGCGCCACTACAAGCGCGCGGAAACCGTGGACGGCGTGGTGGACACCAGCGCGCTGGATCAGGTGGGGCTGAGCGAAGCGCAGGCGCAGGAAATGTATCGCTATCTGGCGATCGCCAACTACGAGGACCGTTTCGTTATCCCGTCCAGCCACCGCGAACTGGCGCGAGAAGCCTTCCCGGAAAGCAAAGGCTGCGGCTTCAGCTTTGGCGACGGTTGCCACGGCAGCGACGGTAAATTCAACCTGTTCAACAGCCGTCGCATCGACGCTATCGATGTGACGCAGAAAACCGGCCGTCAGAAGGATATCTCATGATTAGCCTGAAAGTGATTGCTCGCCTGCTGGATTACCCGGAGCAGGCTTTGTTTGACCACCAGAAGGCGCTGATCGAGGCGTTGGAGCCGGCCAACGAGCTGGATTTGCACCGCAGCGCGCAGCTGATTTTGTTTATTCGCCGCTTCTGCGCCCGTCCGCTGCTGGACGTGCAGGCCGAATACTGCGAGCTGTTCGATCGGGGCCGCGCCACCTCGCTGCTGCTGTTTGAACACGTGCACGGCGAATCGCGCGATCGCGGCCAGGCGATGGTCGATCTGATGGCGCAATACCGCACCGCCGGGCTGGAGATCGACAGCCGCGAACTGCCGGATTTTCTGCCGTTGTATCTGGAGTATCTCGCCAGCCGCAGCCAGGCGCAGGCCGCTGAAGGGTTGCAGGACATCGCCCCGATTCTGGCGCTGCTCGGCGCCCGGTTGCAGCAGCGCGAAAGCCCGTATGCGGTGCTGTTTGATCTGTTGCTGACGCTGTCCGGCACCGGCGTCGATAGCGCCAGCCTGGAGAGCCAGGTGGCGGGTGAGGCCAGGGACGATACGCCGCAGGCGCTGGATGCGGTGTGGGAAGAGGAACAAGTGCGATTTATTTCGCAGGGCAGTCTGGGCGAGCAGGGCTGCGTTTCGGCACAGCAGACGGCGCACCAGCGGCGCTTTGCCGGCGCCGTGGCACCACAGTACCTGGACCTGACAGCGGCGCTAACCGGAACCAAAGGACGCTAACCATGCAATTTTTGAATCTGTTCTTCTTCGATATTTACCCTTATCTGGCGGGGGCGATTTTTTTGATCGGCAGTTGGCTGCGCTACGATTACGGGCAATACAGCTGGCGCGCCGGTTCCAGCCAGATGTTGGACAAAAAAGGCGTGCGTCTGGCCTCCAATCTGTTTCACATCGGTATCCTGGGCATCTTCGCCGGGCACTTTCTCGGCATGCTGACGCCGCACTGGATGTATGAAGCCTTCCTGCCTATCGATGTGAAGCAGAAACTGGCGATGATCGCCGGCGGTGCCTGCGGGGTGATGACGCTGATCGGCGGCGCGTTGCTGCTGAAACGCCGTCTGACCAATCCGCGGGTGCGCGCCACCAGCAGCTTTGCCGATATCATGATCCTGACGTTGCTGGTGGTGCAGGTATGCCTCGGTCTGCTGACCATTCCGTTCTCCGCCCAGCATATGGATGGCAGCGAGATGATGAAACTGGTGGCCTGGGCGCAGGCGGTGGTGACTTTCCATGCCGGAGCGTCGCACTATCTGGCGGGCGTTGCGCCGATCTTTAAACTGCATATGGTGCTGGGCATGACGCTGTTCGTGCTGTTCCCGTTCTGCCGCCTGGTGCATATCTGGAGCGTGCCGGTGGAATACCTGACTCGCCGTTACCAACTGGTGCGCAACCGCCGCTAAGCATCGCAACACCAGAATCAACACGGCGAGATCCCCTTCTTGCCCTCAACACAAATGCACCTTAATCGGTGCATTTTTGCTGTCTTGCCCTGACGTCAATATCTCAGTATGGTTACGATGGCTGCGCCGGCGGATACCGGTTGCTTGCACCGCATAACTACGATCGCTAGCCCAGATCAAGGGGCATTTGGGAAATTTAAAACCGGGGATGACCTGCCGCCGTCGCCATGCCGACAGCACCGGGAGGTCGCTTTATGGATATTCAGGTTACTTATTAATAATAATGACAATACACTCTGGTTCACCCGCTTTGTTACCTCTCAAAGTCATCGCCACCGGCGTGGCTTTGCCGCCAAACTGTATAGCGTCCTCCGCGCTGGATAGCCTGTTGGGCAAACCGGCCGGCTATATTGAAAAACGCTCGGGGATTGTTCACCGTTTTCACGCCACCGACGACGCCAGCCAGGCCGAACTGGCCGCTGCCGCATTGCATGACGCCTTGGCCCGCCACTCGCTTCACGCACACTCGATTGACCTGCTGATTTCCGCCTCGGCGATTTCTGTCCAGGCGCTACCTTGCACCGCTGCGCACATTCTCAAGGTGGCCGGGCTGGCGCCAGGCACCCCAGGTTTTGACATCAACAGCAGTTGCGTGAGCTTTATCTCCGCCCTGCAGGTGGCCGCCGGGCTGCTGAATGCCGGCACCTATCGGCGCATTGCCATAGTGTCGGCGGATTTAGCTTCGCGTGGCATCGACTGGGAGCACGAGGAATCCTCGCTGATCTTTGGCGACGGCGCGGCCTGCGCCATTGTCGAACGCGGCGACGGCGCCAGCGGCATTCTGGCGAGCCTGGTGGAAACCTATCCGGAGGGCAGCGCGCTGTGCGAGATCCGCGCGGGCGGTACCCGCCGCAACCCGCGTGCCGGTATGACCGCCAGCGATTTCCTGTTCCATATGCAGGGCAAACAGCTGTTCAGGCAGGCTTCGGCATTGATCGAAAGCTATCTTGCCCGCTTGCTGGCGGCCGGCGGGCTGACACTGGCGCAAATCGCCACCGTGGTGCCGCATCAGGCGAGCCATCTTTCTCTCGAACACATGCGCAAGCGCCTGCACGTTTCCAACGAGGTGTTGGTGGATATTTATCCCTACCACGGCAATCAGGTCGCGGCATCCATTCCTACGGCGCTGCATGCTGCCGTCACTCAAGGCCGCTTTAACCCCGGCAAGCCGGTGATGCTGATCGGCACCGCCGCCGGCCTGTCGCTGGCCGGCATGGTGTTGCTGCCATGAAGGTGCTGGTTACCGGGGCCACCAGCGGCCTGGGACGCAATGCGGCGCAGTGGTTGCTTGAGGCGGGTCATCAGGTGCGCGCCACCGGGCGCGACAGCCAGGCTGGACAGAAATTGCGTCAGATGGGCGCCGAATTTGTCCCGCTGGATTTGGCGCAGGCTACGTTGGAGCAGTGCCGACAACTGATGGCCGACTGCGATTGGGTCTGGCACTGCGCGGCAAAATCGTCACCCTGGGGCGCCAAAAACGAGTTCTATCAGGCCAATGCTACCGCGACGGAAAAGCTGGCGGAGGCGGCCGGCCAGTGCGGCATCCGGCGTTTTATTCATATTTCCACCCCGGCGATTTACTTCGATTTCCACCCGCATCAGGATGTTGATGAGGGTTACCGTGCCCGACGCTTCGCTAACCATTACGCAGGCAGCAAGTATGCCGCCGAGCAGCGGTTGCAGGCGCTGGTACCGCGCTACCTGAAAACTACCTACGTTATTCTGCGCCCCAGGGGCCTGTTTGGGCCGCATGACCGGGTGATTGTGCCGAGGTTGTTGCAACAGCTCGAACGCGATGGCGGCGTGTTGCGCTTGCCCGGCGGTGGGCGGGCGATGCTGGATCTGACGTTTGTGTTGAACGTGGTGCATGCGATGGACCTGGCCAGTTGCCGGCCCCGGTTGGCATCCGGCGCGGTTTACAACATCACCAATCACCAGCCGCAGCGGCTGGCTGACATGCTGCACGCCTTGTTGCACCAGCAGTTGGGGCTGAATTACCGACTGCAAGCGGTGCCGTACCCGTTGCTCTATGCCTTGGCCGGCGGGCTTGAACTGTTGGCTCGCTTTACCGGCAAAGAACCGTTGCTGACGCGCTACAGCGTGGCGGCGGTGCATTTCGATATGACGCTGAGCCAAGCCCGCGCCGTTGAAGAGCTGGGCTATCGGCCGCGCTATTCGATGGAAGAGGGGATCCGCCTGACCGGCGAGTGGCTCAAAAACCCGCAGGGGGTGAACCATGGCTAAGGTCAGGGTCTTTGAAGTGGGCTACTGCACCCACATTGGCTGCATGGCGCTGCGCGGGGCGGGATTTCGGGTGTGTAAATTCCCGGCGCGCGCCTACCTGCTAGAGGTGGGGAACCGCCGCTGGCTGTGGGATACCGGCTATGCGCGCTATTTCCAGCAGCAAACGCAGTCGGGCATTTTTCGCCTTTACCGCCATATGACGCCGGTCTATTTCGATCCCGCAGAGTCGCTGGCGCAACAGTTGCGCGCCGCCGGCTATGCCGCCGACGATATTCAGGGGCTGATTGTTTCGCACTTTCACGCCGACCACATTGCCGGGTTGCGCGATTTTAGCCAACTCGAGTTTATCTGTTCCGGTGAAGGCTGGCAGAAAACCCGCTCGCTGCGTGGCTTCGCTGCGTTAAAACGCGCTTTTATCCCCGGGTTGATCCCCGACGATTTCGAGAGTGGCCTGCACTTTATCGAGGGCTTTCCGCAGGTGAGTCTGCCTGCGCTGCTGGCCCCTTTTGAGCGGGGATATGTGCTACCGGGCAGCAAAGGACAGATCCTGCTGGTGCCGTTACCCGGTCATGCGGCGGGCCATATCGGCGCGTTTATTCTCACCGAGAGCGGCTGGACGCTGTTGGCCAGCGATGCCGCCTGGTCGCCCTTGAGCTATCAGCAACTGCGAGGGCCGTCAGTGCTGGCCAATCTGGTGATGGACGATCCCAAAGGCTATTACCGCACGCTGGAACGGCTGAACCAACTGTGGGCGGGCGGCAACGTGAACATTCTTCTGTGCCACGAGGGGGATCTATGATCCCGTTAATGACGCTGTGGCACTATTTCCGCGCCCGGCGCTTAATGTTTGCCGATCGCGCGGCACTGGAGGCGCACCAGGCTAAACGGCTTAAGGTCTTTGCCCGCCGGGTGCTGGCGAGAAGCCCTTACTTCAGGCGCTTCAGCCGGCAACCGATCGCCGCCTGGCCGCGGATGGACAAGGCGCTGATGATGGCGCACTTCGACCAAATGAATACCGCCGGATTGCAGCGTGACACGTTGCTTGCCTGTGCGCAGCGCAGCGAGGCGGAGCGGGATTTCACGCCAAAAATCGGTCAATACAGCGTTGGGTTGTCTTCCGGCACCTCTGGGCAGCGCGGTCTATTTGTCGTCAGCCCGCGCGAGCAGCAAGTCTGGGCGGGCGGCATGTTGGCGAAGATGCTGCCGGAAGGGGTGTTTGCCCGCGAACGCGTCGCGCTGTTTCTGCGGGCGGACAATAACCTCTATCAGAGCGTCAATAATCGCTGGTTGAGCCTGGAGTTCTACGATCTGTTTGCCCCGTTTTCCGCGCAGTTGCCGCGCCTGGAGCAGCAGGCACCGACCCTGATTGTGGCGCCGGCTCAGGTACTGCGCGCGTTGGCGCTGGCGGTGCTGAAAAAACAGATCGTCCTCAACGTGAAAAAAGTGATTTCGGTGGCGGAGGTGTTGGAGGAACAAGATCGCCGCTTGCTGGCACAGGTTTTTCCGGCGGTGGGCGAAGTGTATCAGGCCACCGAGGGGTTCCTGGCCGCCACCTGCGCGCACGGTACGCTGCATCTGAACGAAGAGTTTTTGCATATTGAACCGCAGTGGATCGATGAGCACCGTTTTACCCCCTTAATCACCGACTTTACCCGCAGCACCCAGCCGATAGTGCGTTATCGGCTGGATGACGTGCTGGTCAGGCGGCCCGAAGCCTGCCCGTGCGGGCAGCCGACGATGGCGCTTGCCCGTATTGAAGGGCGCAGGGACGATCAACTGATTCTGCCGGATAGGCAGCGGCAAGCCCAGGTGGTCTTTGCCGACTTGTGCAGCCGGGCGATCGCCAATGCGCTGCCGCTGACCAGCGACTATCGGCTGATTCAACACGCGCCACGGCGTTTGCAATTGATTGCCGATGGCACCCAGGCTGAGTTGGCGCATTGTCAGGCGCACCTGGTCGAGGTGCTTGGCCAACAGGGTATTGCTACCGACCTGCTGGAGTGGCAATTAACGGTACAGGCGGTGATGCCGGAATTTGACAGAAAAAGACGGCGGATCATCCGGTTGGCGGGGATGGCATGAAAATAATCCTGTTTCGGCTATGGCAAATGTTGTTGGGCTGGGGATTTGTTGGGGTCATTTATTCCAGCGCCGATCGGTGGCAAGGGGCGGGGCACCTGATATCGCCTGCGGCGATTGACCGCTGGATCCCTTTCAGCCCGGCTGCCGTTTGGCTGTATCTGTCTTTCTTTATCCTCATTCCGCTGGGGTATTTGCTGGCACCGGCTCATCGGGTCAAATGGCTGGCAACGGCCATGCAACTGACCGCTCTGGGGGCCGGTGCCATATACCTGCTGTGGCCGACCACGATGGCATATCCGGTGGATAGCGGCACCGGTTTAAGCTCCGAGGTGCTGGCGGTCCTGATTGGGGTAGACTCACCGCAAAATTGCCTGCCTTCGCTGCATATGGCGCTGACGGTGCTGGCGGTGTGGGCGCTCAGCGACCGGCAGCGTAAGGTGAGGACGGTGCTTTTGCTGGTTTGGGCGGCGGCGATCGCCGTTTCAATTTTGCAACTGCGCCGTCATTTGTTTGTCGATCTGGCGAGCGGGGCGCTACTGGCGTTGCTGGCCGGTTGGCTGGCCCTGCACATTAAAGGCGCCCGGCGAGATAGGGTAAAAGGAGAGGCAGGATGAGCGATTTAGCCATGCCGATAGTGTTCATGCTGTTTGTCGTCGTCGGCGAAGCCGGGATATTGCAGTGGGTGCAACGCCAGCGGGTCAACTGGCATGACGTGGTGTTCAATTTGAATTCCGGTCATATCATGCTGTGGCTGTTTCGCGGGCTGGAGATCACCTGCTACGGCTATGTGGCCGCGCATTTCAGCTTGGGCCTGCTGGATGCCTGGCCGCCGCTGTTGATGGGGTTGTTTGCGTTGCTGGCATGGGATTTCGGTTTTTACTGGCTGCACCGCTTGCACCATTATCTGCGGGTGCTGTGGGCGGTACACGTGGTGCACCACCAGGGCGAGCATTTCAATCTGTCGCTGGGGGTCCGTAACTCCTGGTATTCGTCGCTGACCTCGATACCGTTCTTTTTACTGCTGGCGCTGGTGGGCGTGCCGCTGACGGTGTTCGTCACGGTCTCGATCCTGCATTACAGCATCCAGCTGTTTAACCACAATGCTCTGACGCCCCGGCTTGGCGTGCTGGAGAAAATTCTGGTCACTCCGGCCCACCACCGGGTACATCATGTCAAAGACCCGGCCTATTCGAACAAGAACTTCGGCGGCAGTTTTATTTTCTGGGACAAGCTGTTCGGCACTTTTTGCCCGAGCCTGCCTGAAACGCCGTTTGCCTATGGTGTCGGTGGGGATAAAGCCTCCGCCAACCCGTTTTGGGCCAGTAACCTGCCGTTCCTGCGTTATTTCCGCCTTGCGTGGCGCCCGGCCACGGCGAACGATCGTTTCCGCTGCTCGGCATTCAGCCTGTTCAGCGGCGCGATGCTGTTATTTACCCTGGTGATTGGCTATGTCTACCAGTATGGCTACGGCTACGCCGACATTCATTGGCCGCAAATGGCGCTGCTGGCGTTGCTGGCGCTGGGGTCGGTCGCGTTGGGCGGCATGTCGGAAGGGCGCGGCTGGGCGATTGTCGCCTGGCTGCTGGTGACGCTGGGAATTGTGCTGCTGTTTATAGGGTACCTTGGCTGGCCGCAACGCTATTGGCACATCACCATGGCGGCTACCGCGCTGCATGCCCTTTGCGTGGCACTGGGCTGGGGGCGGAAAGCGGCGCCTGCACCGGAGGAAGAACCCGATGGCTGACACGCTTTCGCCGCTGAGTTTCCCCGCCGCCGGGGAACAGGCGTTTCATCGCGCGCTTAAGCGTGCGGCGCATGCTTATCTGGCGGATGACCATCGCTACGCCGACGCTGGGCGGCTGGCGTTGGCGGCACTGCTGCTGGCGTTGTGCGGCGGTTTTTATGCCTTGGCGCTGATGCAACAGCAGGCGTGGGCGTTTTTCGGCTGCTATTTCCTGTTTGTGATGATGGGGATGCTGCTTAACGTGAATGTGAATCACGACGCCTCGCACAATGCTTTTCTGCGCGCGCCCTGGGCGAACCGTCTGGTGGGGCGGCTGGTGACGCTGCCATTGGGAGTGGATCCGGATTACTGGCGGGTACGCCATGTGGAGTATCACCACGTTTACGCCAACGTTGAACATTACGATCTGGACACCGAGGAGAACGGTTTCTTCCGCCAGACGCCGTTCCAGCGCTGGCGCAAGCATATGCGTTATCAGCATCTTTACTGGCCGCTGATCGCCGCGCTCTCCTTGCCTTATATCGCCTGGATTTTTGATTGGTCGGATCGCCTGGGCAAAACCCCGCTGCATGAAAAGAACATTTTACCGGGGCGTGGCGGTTGGGCGATGTTTATCCTGTGCAAGATTGGACATCTGTTGTTGGTGCTGGGCGTGCCGCTGGTGCTGTGCCAGCACAATGGCATTGGCTGGCCGTGGGTATTGCTGACCTACACGCTCAGCCAGATGTGCGCCTCGCTGTTGGTGGTGTTCTTGTTACTGGGCACCCACTGGGCGCAGGCCGAGTTTTACCCTGCGCCTGAGGGGACGAGCATGCCGCACGGTTGGTATCGCCACAACTTCGCCACCGCCTGCGACTGGCTGACGTCCCCGCGCTGGCTGCAGCATTTGACCGGTGGGCTGAATTATCACCTGACCCACCATCTGTTCCCCGGCTGGAATCATCGCCATTATCCGGCGCTGGCCAACATTGTGGCGCAGTTGGCCGCACAGCACGGCATGGAATACCGCTGTATCGGCTATCGCGAGCTGCTGGCGCAACAACAGCAGTTTTTACGCCGCATGGGGCAGCCATGAAGCCGCTGCGTCCGCTGGCTTTTCGGCGCGATGATACCGGGCTGCATCGTGCATTGATGCAGGCGGCCCATGACTATCTGGCCGGCAATCGCGACCACCGCTTCGCCGATGTCGGCATGTTGGCGAAGGTGGCGGTGCTGCTGGCGCTGTGCGCGCTCTGTTATGTTGCTGGCCTGCAGCAGCGGAACGTCTGGACCTATTTCGCCTGCTATTTCGGCTTTATCTTTATCGGCATGTTTCTGACGGTAAACGTGGTGCACGATGCCTCGCACAACGCGTTTTTCAAACGGCCCTGGGCCAACCGCTGGTTGAACGGCCTGGTCAGTATCCCGCTCGGGCTGGACTCTGATTGCTGGCGGGTGCGGCACGTTATTTTTCATCATGCGCATAACAATATCGAACACTACGATCCCGATATCGACGCCAACGGCGTGCTGCGGCAGACGCCGTTCCAGCGCTGGAAACCCTTTATGCGCGCACAGCGATATTACTGGCCGTTGGTGGCGGCCATGACTTTCCCGTACTACATCTGGCTGTTCGACTGGCTGGATCGGGCGGGAAGAACCCGGGTGGCGGCACGGATGGCGCAGCAAGGGGCGCGCGGCTGGGGCATTTTTCTGGCCGGCAAAGCGGCGCATTTTCTTCTGGCGCTGGCGATCCCGGGTTATCTGCTGCCACCGGAGATCGGCATCGGCGAGATCCTGCTGGTGTATCTGTTGAGCCAGATGCTCTCTTCGCTGCTGTTCGTGATGTTGATCATCGGTACCCACTGGGCCAGGGCGAAATTTTATCAGGCGCCGGAGCAGGGGGCGTTGCCGCACGGCAGATATCGCCACGTGTTCGCCACCACCTTTGACTGGCGCACCCGGCCGCGCTGGCTGGGGTATTGGCTGGGCGGGGCGAACCTGCATCTGACGCATCACCTGTTCCCGCACTGGAGCCACCGGCATTATCCCGCGTTGAGCCGCATCATTGCCGAGGTGGCGCCACGCTATGGTATCGACTATCGGGTGCTTGAACTGGGGGAGTTGCTGCGGTTACAGCAGCGTTTTCTCAGCGAGATGGGGCGAAAACCGCCGCAGTCATGATTGAGGGATTATGCTGTCGCAACCTGCTGAATTTGCGAGACGTTACGCAGTTCACTAATTGAACGATGTGGGCCGGTAAAGTAGGCTCCATATCACTGACAGACAACCACAGGAGGTGGCGCATGCGTAGTTTGCCGATTCGTTTATCAAATAAGATTGATGATGATCTAAACGATATAGCCCGCCGTCATGGGATGGAGAAAACCGAGGTGATCAAGATGGCTTTTGCGCTGATCGCCATTGCCGATAAGCACTGGATGAAACAGGATGGGACGTCCCTTGGCATCGTGCGAGAGAAGGGCGAACAGTTGGAGGCCGTGGGGCAAGTCGTGGGGATCTTCCCATGAGCGTCGAAGACACAAATCTGCGAGATGAGGCCGGCAGAGTTTACCTGGAACAGGTGTTGGTGTTTGACGAAATGGAGCGCCTGCGGTTGGCGCGCCAGGTGTTGTGCGGGATTTTTGTGATAAGCGTGGGCGTTTTTATTGCCCACGCTTATTGGGATCAAAGCGAGCCTATCAGGCAAGTGTTCGAGTTGTTGAAGATCGGCGCCTTGCCTTTGGTCGCGCTGGTGATTTCCTTTTACTTTCCTGACAGCGCGACTCGATAAACCCTATCGGTCAGTGCGACTTCATGCCCGCCGCCGTCATCAGCAGGCGGAATATTGAAGCGACCAGGAATAACCCCAGCACGCTGGCGCTCCAGATGATCACCAGCCAGCCGACGCGTTTCCACCAAGGGGTGGATGCGGTTGCGGTTTTATCGTTCATGCTCTCCTCCCTCATCAGTGATAGCCATGTTCATGGCTGACCTTGCCCCGGAACACGTAGTAGCTCCAGAAGGTGTAAACCAAAATAATCGGGATGATAAACAGCGCGCCAACCAGCATAAAGCCAAGGCTTTGCGGCGGGGCAGCGGCATCCCACAGTGTGATGGACGGCGGGATCAACAGCGGCCAGATGCTGATGCCCAATCCGCTCAGGCCGAGGAATACCAGCAACAGGGTCAGCATAAACGGCGAATAGTGCGCGCCGCGTGTTACCCCGCGCTGGATGCCCCAGGCGCTGAACAGCACCAGTACCGGCACCGGCAGCAGCACGAACAGGTTTGGCAAGGTAAACCAGCGGCCGGCGATTTCCGGGTGGGCAATCGGCGTCCAGATACTGACCACCGCCAGCACCAGCAGCAGGGTTGCCAGCAGCGGGGTCGCCAGCCGGTACATGCGCGCTTGCAGGTCACCGGCGGTTTTCATCACCAGCCAGGTGCAGCCGAGCAGGGCATAGGTCACCACCAACCCCAGCCCGCAGAACAGCGCGAAAGGCGTCAGCCAGTCGAGCGCACCCCCTGCATAGCTGCGGCCGCTGACCGGGAAACCGTTGATGATGGCACCCACCACGACCCCCTGGCTGAAGGTGGCGAAGATCGAACCCCAAATAAACGCCTTGTCCCAGATATGGCGCTTTTCTTCTTTGGCTTTGAAGCGGAACTCAAAGGCCACGCCGCGGAAGATCAGCCCGAACAGCATCAGCGTCAGGGGGATCGCCAGCGCGTCGAGGATCACCGCGTAAGCCAGCGGGAAGGCACCGAACAGCGCCGCGCCGCCCAACACCAGCCAGGTTTCGTTGCCGTCCCAGACCGGGGCGACGGTATTCATCATCACATCGCGGTCACCGCTGTCCTTAACCCACGGGAACAGGATGCCGATACCCAAATCAAAGCCGTCCATTACCACGTACATCATGGTGCTGAACACGATGATCACAAACCAAATCAGCGGAAGATCGATGCCCATGCTCAGCTCCTGTCATCCAGAGTTTCTTTCACCGCAGACAGCGGACGCGCCGGTCGGCCTTCGGTGTCATCTTCTTTATGCTCATGCTGCTGCGGTCCTTTACGGATCAAGCGCATCATGTAGGAATACCCCACGCCGAACACCGAACAGTAAACGACGATAAACGCCAGCAGGCTGATGCTCATGTGCAGGTCGCCGTGCGCAGAAACGGCGTCCTTGGTGCGCAACAGACCATACACCACCCACGGCTGCCGACCGATTTCGGTGGTGAACCAACCCGCCAGCAGTGCCAGCAGCCCGGAAGGCCCCATCCACAGGATGAAATAGAGGAAAGGCCGTGACTGGTACAGCCCGCCGCGCCAGCGCAGCCACAGGCTCCATACCCCGGCGAGGATCATCAGCATCCCGAGCGCCACCATGATGCGGAACGACCAGAACACCACGGTGGAGTTCGGGCGGTCCTCCGGCGGGAAGGATTTCAGTGCCGGCACCTGTTCGGTCAGGCTGTGGGTCAGGATCAGGCTACCGAGATAGGGCACTTCCAACTTGAAACGCGTTTCTTCGCGCTGCATATCCGGCCAACCGAACAGGATCAGCGGTGTGGCCTCGCCCGGAGGGTTTTCCCAGTGGCCTTCGATGGCGGCGATCTTCGCCGGCTGATGTTTCAGCGTATTCAGGCCGTGTGCGTCACCGATCATTGCCTGCACCGGTGCGACGATCAGCGCCATCCACATCGCCATCGACAGCATTTTGCGCATTGCCGGCGTGTCGCGCCCGCGCAGCAGGTGCCAGGCGGCGGAAGCGCCGACGAAGAAGGCAGAGGACAGGAAAGCGGCGGTCGACATGTGCAGCAAACGGTACGGGAATGACGGATTGAAGATCACCTTCAGCCAGTCGACCGGCACCACCTGGCCGTTGATGATTTCGTGCCCCTGCGGGGTTTGCATCCAGCTGTTGGACGCCAGGATCCAGAAGGTGGAAATCAGCGTGCCGAGGGCCACCATGCAGGTAGCGAAGAAGTGCAGGCCAGGGCCGACGCGGTTCCAGCCGAACAACATTACCCCCAGGAAACCGGCCTCGAGGAAGAAGGCGGTCAGCACTTCGTAGGTCAGCAGCGGGCCGGTTATGCTGCCGGCGAACTCGGAGAAGAAACTCCAGTTGGTGCCGAACTGGTAGGCCATCACCAGACCGGAAACCACGCCCATGCCGAAGTTGACGGCGAAAATTTTGGACCAGAAATGGTACAGGTCGCGATAGGCTTCATTGCGTGTTTTCAGCCACATTCCTTCCAGCACGGCCAGATAACTGGCCAGGCCGATGGTAATCGCAGGAAAAATGATATGGAAAGACACGGTGAAGGCGAACTGTATTCTGGCAAGTTCCAGTGCATCAAGACCCAGCATGGCGCCTCCTTGGGTTGGACATAAAATAACCTCTTCAGTATAGCTGTAATTTTTTTGTGGAAAGCTTGGCGTCAAGTTAAGCACGGAGTACAGTGACTATAATAGTGACAGTTATTTCACTTTTTCATATAACAGTTAGGGCTTATGACCAGATATGAACAGCTTGCGCAACAGATTCGCGAACAAATTCAGAACCGGGTGTGGCGGGCGGGAGACAAGCTGCCGTCACTGCGAGAGAGCGGCAAGCGGGCCGGTCTCAGCCTGATGACGGTGGTGCAGTCGTACCAGTTGCTGGAGAGCCAGGGCTGGATCGTCGCCCGGCCGCAGTCCGGCTACTACGTGGCGGCGCGCCCGCAACCGCTGCCGCAGCCGGTGCGTGGCGAGAAGATGCTGTTGAGCGAGCAGGTGGACATCAACACCTTTGTTTTCGATGTGTTGCAGGCGTGCAAGGATCCGGAAATCGTCCCTTTCGGCTCGGCGTTTCCCGACGCTACGCTGTTTGCCCAGCCGAAGCTGGCGCGGGCGCTGAGCAGCGTGGCGCGCAAGTTTACGCCGCACAGCTCGCTGGCCAACCTGCCGCCCGGCAACGATGCGCTACGGCGTAACATCGCCCAGCGTTATGCGTTGAGCGGCATGCAGGTGGCACCCGACGAGATAGTGATCACCGCCGGGGCAATGGAGTCACTGAGCCTCAGCCTGCAGGCGGTGACCCAGCCGGGCGATTACGTGGCGATTGAATCGCCGGCCTTTTACGGCGCGTTGCAGGCGCTCGAACGGCTGCGGCTGAAGGCGGTGGCGATCGCCACCCATCCGCAGGACGGTATCGATCTGGATGCGCTGGAGCAGGCGCTGGAACAGTATCCGATCAAGGCCTGCTGGCTGATGACCCACTTCCAGAACCCGCTGGGCGCCACCATGCCGGAGGAGAACAAGCAGCGGCTGGTGTCCTTGCTGCGTGAACGGCAGATTTCGTTGATTGAGGACGATGTTTACGGTGAGCTGTACTTCAGTGCAGAACGGCCGCTGCCGGCCAAGGCGCTGGACAACGGCGGCCAGATCCTGCACTGCTCGTCGTTTTCCAAATGCCTGGCGCCGGGGTTTCGCGTCGGCTGGGTGGCGGCGGGGCGCTACGCGCAGCAGATCCAGCGGCTGCAACTGATGAGCACCGTATCGACCAGCGTGCCGACCCAGATGGCGATTGCCGACTACCTGCTGCACGGTGGCTACGATACTCACCTGCGGCGTTTGCGGCGGCTGCTGGCCCAGCGCCAGAGCATGATGCGTCAGGCGATTGCCCACCATTTTCCGCCCACCGTGAAGGTCAGCCAGCCCGACGGCGGTTACTTTCTTTGGCTGGAGCTGGATCCTGCGCTGTCGTCGATGGAACTATACCAGCGTGCGCTGGCGCTGGGGGTGAGCATCGCGCCGGGCAGAATGTTCACCACCGGCAATCATTTCAACCACTGCTTCCGCCTAAACGCCTCTTTCGACTGGAGCGACAAGCATGAGGCGGCGATTAAAACCTTAGCCAAACTTATCCGGCAGCTTGTACCGGCAGGCTGAGTGGCACCGCGCAGGTCAGCATCGCAATAGAAAAACTCATAATGCTTTTTTCGGCAATGGAATGCCGGTTTCGTTGTTAGACAGCCCTCCGGCCGCCCATTACTCTGCGATAAATTTTGTCACATTTAATCAACGGGCAGACAAGGGGCAGTGGGTGAGCAGAATAAAAAACAAGATAAACAAACTGTTGCAAAAACGGCTGGCGCCATTGGCGATAGCCTGTGCCGTGGGCCTGGCCTTCAGCGCTCAGGCGGAACTCCTGACGGAAGGCATTACCCCGGCAGCCGACGCAAGCCAGGTGCCGGCGGCCGCCAAGTTGCGTAAAGACACCGTGGTGGCCGGTATTCTCGAGCCGCAGGGTAATTTTAACCCTTATCTGTTTACCAACGGCTGGGACGAAAACGTTACCGACGTGATATTCACCCGGCTGATTGGCCTGGACAGCCAGGGCAAACCGGTGGCGCGGCTGGCAGAATCCTGGCAGATCAGCCCGGACAACCGGGTGTATACCCTCAAGCTGCGTCCCAACCTGGTCTACAGCGACGGATCGCCGATAAAAGCGGAAGATATCGCCTTTACCCTTACGTTGCTGCATGACCCGGCTTATGACGGCGACACCGACATTGCTCCGGCGCATATCCAGGGCGGGGCGGAGTATAAAAACGGCACCGCGCCCAGCATCAGCGGGCTGAAGGTCGTCGACGATCGCACTATTCAAATCACCACCACCCAGCCGGGGGCGACGACCTTGCAACTGATCGGCGGGCCGGTGCTGTCGAAAGCCTATTACGGCAAGGATTACCAGCGCGGCAAGCTGGAGAGCGTGCGTGCGCTGAACGGCAAGCCGTTGGGCAACGGGCCTTATATTTACGATAAATACGTGCCGGGGCAGGAGATCCGTTTCCACGCCAACCCGAATTTCTACCTCGGCGTGCCGCCGGTGGCGCGCTTTATTTACCGCGTGACCAACCCGGCCACCAACTTCCAACTGTTCCAGACCGGCGAAACCGATTACGACGCCTTCACCGCCAAGCCGGATGACATTGAGCAGTTGAAGCTGCTCGGCTTTGCCAACATCAATCTGTACAGCTCCAGCGACTACAGCCGTATCGATTTCAACTTTAAGCGGCCGGCGTTGCAGGATGCGCGCGTGCGGCAGGCCTTAATCTACGGGCTGGACCGCCAAAAGCTGATTACCGTGGTATATCAGGGGTACGGCACCGTGGCGAATCAGCCGATCTCTCCCGTTTCCTGGGCTTACGATCCACAAGGTATTAATCCGTACGCCTACGACGTCAACAAAGCGAAGCAACTGCTGGATCAGGCTGGCTGGAAACCGGGCGCGGACGGCATTCGCCAAAAAGACGGCAAAAAGCTGGAGCTGACGCTGCTGGTGACCAAAAAGCTGCTGAATGACGCACTGGTGCCGATCGCCAAAGACAACTACCGGCAGATTGGCGTGCTGCTGAAGCCGCAGGTGCTGGATTTCAACGCCTTACTGGCGCAACGCAAGGCGGGCAATTATGACCTGGCGTCGCTCAGTACCAGCAGCCTGAACGATCCGCACGATGGGGTGCGCGATTACATCAGCCAGGTGAGTGAAACCGGCTACAACAACCCGCAGGTGGACAAGCTGATCGGCCAGGCCAACGCTACGCTGGATATCGAGCAGCGCAAACCGTTGTATCACCAGTTGTATCAGGTCTTGGCCGAAGATCCGCCGGTGATCCTGCTGGGCAACCGCAAAATCCTCAGCGCCAGCAGCGCCCGTGTAACCGGCTTTAAACCGGACGTCTACAACGGCCTGACCGGCAGCCTGCCGGACGTAAAACTGGTTCAGTAACGGCAAGACGCCGTCGCGCCATCGTGCGCGGCGGCGAGGAAAAACACCATGAGAAATTTTATCCTGCGCCGCCTGCTGCAAACCATTCCGATGATGCTGCTGGCGTCACTGCTGATTTTCTTTATCTTCGCGCTGACCCCCGGCGACTTTATTGACGGCAACATCAACCTGACGCCGCAGCGCGCCGCCGAACTGCGGGCGTTGTATGGGCTGGACCAGCCGCTGCTCATCCGCTATTGGCACTGGCTCGGCCAGTTGCTGCAAGGCAATCTCGGCTTTTCGCTGCAATACCAAATCCCGGTCAGCACGCTGTTGAACCAGTACATCTGGAACTCGTTCCTGCTGGCTTCGGTGGCGCTGGTGCTGTACTGGGGCATCGCGCTGGCGGTGGGGGTGGTTTCGGCGATGAAACCCTATTCGCTGTTCGATCATCTGGTCACGGTGGCGGTGTTCGGCGCCATGTCGTTCCCGACGTTTTTCCTGTGCCTGTTGTTGATTAAATGGTTCGCCGTCGATCTGCATTGGTTGCCGGCGGGCGGCATGCTGCGCACTGGTAGTGAAGCGACCGGGCTGGCGTGGGTATTGGAAGTGGCGGCGCACCTGCTATTGCCGGTACTTGCGCTGGTGATGTTGCAGGCCGGCACCCTGACGCGCTATTTCCGCGCCAGCATGCTGGACGTTATCGCATGGACTATATCCGCACCGCGCGCGCCAAAGGGCTTAAAGAAAAAACGGTGATCGTCAAGCATGCGCTGCGCAATGCGCTGTTGCCGATCATCACGCTGTTGGGGTTTGAGCTGCCGGCGCTGTTTTCCGGCGCGCTGATCACCGAAAAGATCTTCAACTGGCCGGGGGCGGGGCATATTCACATCGACTCGCTGGCCGCGCGCGACTATCCGGTACTGATGGGCTTTACGCTGTTTCTGGCGGTGCTGACCATTTTGGGCAACCTGCTGGCGGACATTCTGTACGCCTATGCCGACCCACGAATTCGCTTGAGGTAAACATGTTGGCAACGCTGTTTTTTGGTCGCCGTCGTCGCTGGCGGCAGGCGCAACTTCCGGCGCTGGCGCAGTTGTCGCCACCGCCGGCTGCACAGGCCTGGCAACGGCTGCGGCGCCACCGGCTGGCGATGGCCTCGCTGTTGTTGCTGCTGATCCTGGCCGTGCTGTGCATTTTGGGGCCGATGCTGTCGCCGTGGCAGGACGACGCCGGCGACGCGCTGAACATTAACCAGGCCCCCAATGCCGCGCACTGGTTGGGTACGGATTTTCTCGGCCGCGATATTTACACCCGGCTGCTGTTGGCGGGGCGCATCTCGCTGACCATCGGCCTGGTGTCGATGCTGCTGTCGGTGACGCTCGGCTACCTGTTGGGGGCGTTATCCGGCTATTTGGGCGGCATCGTGGATAAGCTGATCATGCGTTTTGCCGATCTGTTGATGACCATCCCCAGCCTGCCGCTGCTGATCATTATGGGAGCGATGTTGTCCGAGCTGGACGTCTCGCCGGATTACCGTATCTACATGGTGATGATCATGCTCAGCCTGTTGGGCTGGCCTTCGCTGGCGCGGCTGGTGCGCGGCCAAATCCTGTCGCTGCGCGAGCGTGATTTCATGCTGGCGACCGAAGTGCTGGGGCTGTCCACGCGGCGACGTATTTTCGGCCATCTGCTGCCGAATACCATCCCGATCCTGGTGGTGGTGGCGACCATGGGGGTGGCCAACGCCATTCTCAGCGAATCAGCGCTCAGCTATCTGGGGCTGGGTGTGGTACCGCCGACGCCGTCGTGGGGCAACATGATGGATGCCGCCAACAGCCTGATCGATTTTCAGCGTCGCCCCTGGCTGTGGATGCCGCCGGGTCTGGCGATTTTTATCACCGTAGTGGCGATTAACATTCTGGGCGACGGCCTGCGGACGCGCTCGATCCGAAAATGAACGGGGTAAGACGATGAGCCAACCGCTGGTAGCTTTTAATCAACTGTCGGTGGCCTTCAACGGCGAGCAAGGCCGGGTGCGGGCGGTGCAGCAGGTGAGTTTCGAACTGCACGCCGGGCAGACGCTGGGTGTGGTTGGCGAGTCCGGCTGTGGCAAAAGCGTCACCGCCCTGGCGATGATGGGGTTGTTGCCGCAGCCATTGGCGCAGATCGACGGCGGCGAGATTTATTTTGACGGCCAGGATTTGCTGAAACTGCGTCCGCAGCAGATGGCCGATTTGCGCGGTAACCGCTTGGCGATGATCTTCCAGGAACCGATGAGCGCGCTGAACCCGGTGCTGACCATTGGTGAGCAACTGGTGGAGCCGCTTATCCGCCACCGAGGCGCGGCGCCGAAGGCCGCCTGGCGGGAGGCGACGGCGTTGATTACGGAGGTGGGATTGGCGCGTGCAGAGCAACTGATGGCCAGCTACCCGCACCAGCTTTCCGGCGGCATGCTGCAACGCATCATGATCGCCATGGCCATCAGTTGCCGCCCGGCGTTGCTGATTGCCGACGAGCCGACCACGGCGCTCGACGTCACCGTGCAGGCGCAAATCCTGGCGTTGCTGCGTGAACAGGCGCAAAGGCACAATATGGCGATGATGCTGATCACCCACGACCTTGGGGTCATCGCTCAGATGGCCGACCGGCTGGTGGTGATGTACGCCGGGCGCATTGTCGAGCAGGGGGCCACCCGAGAGGTGTTGGCTAACCCGCAGCATCCGTACACCCAGGGGCTGATGGCTTCGCGGCCGGTGGCCGGACAGCGGCGGCGCCGACTGTATTCGATCCCCGGTCAGGTGCCCGATCTGGCCCGTTTGCCCGACCATTGCGCTTTTGCCGATCGTTGCTCGCAGGTGAGCGCACGCTGTCGTGACGGCATTCCGCCGCTGTATGGCCATGCGCAACGTCAGTCCGCTTGCTTTCTGAACGCGGGAGGGCGTATTCATGTCGGCTGAATTACTGGTTGAAGTGAAGGGGCTGAAGAAGTATTTCCCGCTGCGCGATGGCCTGTTCGGCCAAACGACCGGGCAATTGCGGGCGGTGGATGACGTCAGTTTCGCCATTCGCAAGGGCACCATTTTCGGTTTGGTGGGCGAATCCGGCAGCGGTAAAACCACCGTTGGCCGCACGTTGCTGGGGCTGCATGATAAAACCGCCGGTGAAGTGTCGTTTAACGGGCAGGCGCTGGATGCGCTCAGCCCACGCCAACTGCGCGCCCTGCGCCCGAAGATGCAACTGGTGTTTCAGGACCCCTACAGCTCGCTGAATCCGAGAATGCGCGTTGGCGATGCGATTGGCGAAGCCCTGCTGCAACACGATCTGGCGACTAAAAGTGAATTGCGCGACCGGGTGATCGACACTATGGAGATCTGCGGGCTGTCGGCGCAGCACTACGGCCGTTTTCCGCATGAGTTCTCCGGCGGCCAGCGGCAACGCATCGGCATTGCGCGTGCGGTGATCTTGCAGCCCGAGTTTATCGTCGCCGATGAGCCGATTTCGGCGCTCGACGTCTCGATTCAGGCGCAGATCATCAACCTGTTTTCCGATCTCCAGGAGCAGCAGGGCGTAACCTTCCTGTTTATTTCGCACGATCTTGGGGTGGTGGAACACCTGTGTCAGGATGTGGCGGTGATGTATCTCGGCCAGATTGTCGAGAGCGCCGATCGCGACAGCCTGTTTCGCCAACCGCGGCATCCTTACACCCAGGCGTTACTGGCGGCGGTGCCCAGCCTGGATCCACTGCGGCAGCCGCAGGCGATGGCCAGGGGGGAGTTGCCCAACCCGGCTCAACCGCCGCACGGTTGCCGTTTTCATCCCCGTTGCCCGCAGGCTACCGCTCAGTGTCGGCAACAGGTCCCCGCGTTACGTACCCTGGCGGCAGGGCACCGTGTGGCCTGCCATTATGCCGATTAGGCCAGATAGTGTTTCAGCGCGCGCCCGGCCTGGTGGATGGCCGAGTGCACCGCCGGGACGTGGGCTATCGGGTTCAGCAAGCCATAATCGTGGATCAGCCCATTATAACGAGTGGAGGTGACTTCTACGCCGGCGGCGTTAAGCAGGCGAGCATAGGCTTCGCCTTCGTCGCGCAACACGTCCAGCTCCGCAGTCTGCACCAGCGCCGGCGGTAAGCCTTTCAGCTGTTCCAGCGTAGCATTGAGCGGTGAAGCGTAAATCTCTTTGCGCTGTGCCTTGTCGGTGGTGTAGTTGTCCCAGAACCATTTCATCATGTTGCGCGTCAGGAAGTGGCCTTCGGCGTACTGGTGATAGGAGTCGGTATCAAAGCTGGCATGGGTCACGGGCCACAGCAGAATCTGGCTGCGCAACGCCGGCGTGCCCTTTTCCTTGGCCATCAGGCTGACCACCGCCGCCATATTGCCGCCTACGCTGTTGCCGACTACCGCCAGCCTCGAACCGTCGACGTTGATTTTTTCGCCGTATTCGGCCACCCATTCAGTGGCGGCATAGGCCTGGTTGATGGCGGTGGGATAATGCGCTTCCGGTGAAGGGGTGTAATTGACGAACACCGCCACGGCACCGGAACTGTGCACCAAATCGCGCACCAGCCGTTCATGAGTCGGGAAGTCGCCCAGCACCCAGCCGCCGCCGTGGAAGAACATGAATGCCGGCAGCGCTTCTTTTACTCTGGCCGGCCGCACCAGATGCAGCAGGATATCCTGCCCCTCAACGTGGATGGTCTTCTCGCTGATTTCGACTTCGTACAGCGGCACCTCAACGCTGCTTTGCGCCCCCTCCAGCACTTTACGCGCCTCTTTCGGCTTCATCTGTTCCATCGGTTTGCCGCCGCCGGCATTTAACGCATCCAGGAATACGCGAATATCCTTTTGCGCTGCCGGTTGGGTGGGATCAACAGTTTTTTTAGACATCATGGCTCCTCAAGTGCGGGGTGGTCGAAATCACAGTGTAGTTGCTGCTTAACAAATAGGTGATCTGGCGAGTGGATGAACCGCCGGTGGACAGGAGCATGGCCCGGCAGAGCCTTAACTGACGCGGGATTGCTCGTCGCTGGTGCATTCGCTGCACTTAAATGGGGCGAAAGTGTGATCGGGCGCAAATCGGGCTAAATTATTTTTGCGAGCGCGATCAGAAATATTGAAGTTTTTTGCAATTGAATAGGATTTCGCGGCCAATGATGATTTTTAGCCTTATTTTTTCAATTATTCATTACCAATGCATAATTATTGAATAAGTATGCATTGTAAGCCGTTGTTTTAACGAAAAAAAACGCGATATTCGCCAAAAATCCCGTTTTGGCACGATAGCTGCTCTACACTCTTTATCAAACGGCATGTATTTTAACTGCTCGTTAACATTTATTCCCCGTTCAGAGACCGGATACGCGGCAGAAATAGTGGAAAACCGATTTTATGTAACAGATTTGTTTCTGAATAGCCGGTAGATGGCAGAGTTATCACCGGGTGAAAAGCGGAATCAACGGCGCGGTTTTTTTGTTTTGTTGCGGAATATCCGGGCAGGAACGGCCCTTACAGTCAAAATTCAGCCTTTGCTGAGGTTATGAGGTCATTATGGAACAGCCAATCGCAGTTACCCGCCAGTCTTTCGACGACTGGATGGTCCCGGTTTATGCCCCCGCTGATTTTATTCTGGTGCGGGGAGAGGGGTCACAGGTCTGGGACCAACAGGGTAAGTCTTACATCGATTTTGCTGGCGGCATCGCGGTTAATGCGTTGGGGCACGCGCATCCGGCGGTGAAGGCGGCGCTGGTGGAGCAGGCGGGGAAACTGTGGCATCTGGGCAACGGCTATACCAACGAACCGGTGCTGCTGTTGGCGAAACAGCTGATTGACGCCACCTTTGCCGAGAAGGTGTTTTTCTGCAACTCCGGGGCGGAAGCCAACGAAGCGGCGTTGAAGCTGGCGCGTAAACGTGCGCTGGACAACGGCAACGCCGGCAAGAACCAAATTGTGGCGTTCAATAACGCTTTCCACGGCCGGACGCTGTTCACCGTGTCTGCCGGCGGCCAGCCGAAGTATTCAAAAGATTTTGCGCCGCTGCCGGGCGGTATCAGCCACACGGCGTTTAACGATCTGGCTGCCGCGGCTGAGCTGATCAACGACCAGACTTGCGCGGTGATTGTGGAGCCGATTCAGGGCGAAGGTGGCGTGCTGCCGGCCGATGCCGCTTTCCTGCAGGGCTTGCGTGAGCTGTGCGATCGCCACGATGCGTTGCTGATTTTCGATGAAGTGCAAACCGGCGTGGGCCGCACCGGCCATCTGTATGCTTACATGCAATACGGCGTCGTGCCGGACGTGCTGACCACCGCTAAAGCGCTGGGCGGTGGCTTCCCGATTGGCGCCATGCTGACCACCGACGCATTGGCCAAAACCCTGAGCGTAGGTACCCACGGCACCACCTACGGCGGCAACCCGCTGGCGACGGCGGTGGCGGGCGCGGTGTTCTCCATCATCAACACGCCAGAGGTGCTGGAAGGCGTGAAGCAGCGCCACCAGTGGTTTATCGACGGCTTGAACGAAATTAACCGGCAATACCCGATTTTCTCTGAAATTCGCGGTGGCGGTCTGCTGATTGGCTGCCAGTTGAATAAGGATTATGCCGGCAAGGCAAAACAGATCACCCAGTTGGCCAACGAAGAGGGCGTGATTGCACTGATCGCCGGCCCGGATGTGGTGCGCTTCACCCCTTCACTGATCATTCCAGAGCAGGATGTGAAAGAGGGGCTGGCGCGATTCGCGCGTGCTGTGGCGCGGATTTGCAGCTAATACACAGGCTGCGCCTTAACCGGCGCAGCCTGATTCTGACGAGGTTCGCATTATGATGATTATTCGCCCTATAGAGCGTCGCGATTTGGCTGATTTACTGACGCTTGCCGGTAAATCCGGCATCGGTCTCACTTCCCTGCCGCAAGATGAAGATACGTTGTCGGCGCGCATTGAGCGGGCGTTAAAAACCTGGCAAGGCGAACTTCCGCGTGGCGAGCAGTGCTATCTGTTTGTGCTGGAGGACAGCGAGCGCCGGCAGGCGGTAGGGGTTTGCGCGATTGAAGTGGCCGTTGGGCTGACTGAACCCTGGTACAGCTTTCGCGTCGGTACCCAGGTGCACGCGTCCAAACAGTTGAACGTCTATAAATCGGTGCCGACGCTGTTTCTCAGCAACGATCACACCGGCCATTCCGAGCTGTGTACGCTGTTCCTCGATCCGGACTACCGTCACGGCGAAAACGGCAAGCTGTTGTCGAAGGTGCGTTTCCTGTTTATCGCCGCTTTCCGTGAGCGTTTTTCCGCGCGGCTGATTGCCGAAATGCGCGGTTTCTCCGATGAAGAGGGCCGTTCGCCGTTCTGGGAGAGCGTCGGAAACCATTTCTTTTCCATCGAGTTCGCCAAGGCGGACTACCTGAGCGGTACCGGACAGAAGGCGTTTATCGCCGAGCTGATGCCGAAACACCCGCTGTATGTCGATTTCCTGGCCGAAGACGCGCAAAAGGTGATTGGCCAAGTGCACCCACAGACTGTTCCTGCCCGCCGGGTGCTGGAGTCTGAGGGCCTGCGCTATCAGGGCTATGTCGATATCTTCGACGGCGGGCCGACGCTGGAAGCGGAAATCGACCAGATCCGCGCTGTCAAAGAGAGCCGCACGGTGAAAGTGGTGTTGGACGAGACGCCGATGCGCGCCGATGCGCCGGCTCTTCTGGTGGCCAACGATCATTATCAGTCCTACCGCGCACTGCTGGTCAATGCCGAACTGTATGACGAGCGTCTGCATCTCAATGCGGAAACCGCTGCGGCGCTGGGCGTTGAGCAAGGCAGCCTGGTGCGGGTCATCCCCCTCATTTCAAAGGAGAAAGCCTAATGTCACATCCTGCACTGTTTATTAACGGCGCCTGGCAACAGGGCCGGGGCGCTGAATTCGGCAAAACCGATCCGGTCGACAACCAGACGCTGTGGCAGGCCAATGCCGCCGATGGCAGTGATGTCGCCGCCGCTTGCGAGGCTGCTCGCGCCGCGTTCCCGGCCTGGGCCCGTACTCCGTTTGAACAGCGTGAGCAGTTGGTAAAGCGTTTTGCTGCCCTACTGGAAACGCATAAACAGGATTTGGCGGCGGTGATCAGCCGTGAAACCAGCAAACCGCGCTGGGAAACGTTGACCGAAGTGCAGGCGATGATCGGCAAAGTGGCGATTTCCCTGCAGGCTTACCAGGCGCGCACCGGCATCAGTGAAACCGCGATGGCGGACGGCGCTTCGGTGCTGCGCCATCGGCCGCATGGCGTGCTGGCGGTATTCGGGCCCTATAACTTCCCGGGCCATTTGCCGAACGGCCACATTGTGCCGGCCCTGTTGGCGGGCAATACGGTGGTCTTTAAACCCAGCGAGCTGACGCCGCTGACCGCCGAGGAAACGCTGAAGCTGTGGCAGCAGGCCGGCTTGCCAAACGGGGTGATCAACCTGGTGCAGGGCGGGCGCGAAACCGGCGAAGCGCTGGCTGCCAGTGCAGATATCGACGGTCTGCTGTTTACCGGCAGCGCAGGGACCGGCTATCACTTGCATCGCCAATTGGCGGGGCAGCCTGAAAAGATGTTGGCGTTGGAAATGGGCGGCAACAACGCGTTGATTGTCGACCAGATTGACGATCGCGATGCGGCGGTCAATCTGGCGATTCAGTCGGCGTTTATCTCCGCCGGACAGCGTTGCACCTGTTCGCGCCGCATTCTGGTGAAACGCGGCAGCGAGGGCGATGCGTTCATTGAACGTTTGGTGCAGGTGGCGGGCGCTCTGCGCGTCGGCCGCTGGGACGCTGAACCGCAGCCGTTCATGGGCGGGGTTATTTCCTCTGCGGCGGCGGAAAAAATGCTGGCGGCGCAGCATCATTTGTTGTCTTTGGGCGGCAAAGCCTTGCTGACCATGCAACGGCTGGAAAGCGGCAGTGCGCTGCTCAGCCCAGGCATTATCGATGTGACCGGCGTACGGGACGTGCCGGATGAAGAATATTTCGGCCCGCTGACCACCGTCATTCGCTATAACGACTTTGACGAGGCGTTACGCATCGCCAACCAGACGCGTTATGGCCTGTCTGTCGGCCTGGTGTCGCCGCAGCGTGAACGCTTTGATCAACTGCTGTTGGAAGCGCGTGCCGGTATCGTCAACTGGAACAAACCCTTGACCGGCGCCTCCAGTGCCGCGCCGTTCGGCGGAGTGGGGGCCTCGGGCAACCACCGCCCAAGCGCCTATTACGCAGCGGATTACTGCGCTTGGCCAATGGCGTCGCTGGAAAGCGAAAGCTTGACTCTGCCGGCAAGTCTGTCGCCAGGGCTGTCGTTTAATACCGATACACCCTAAATTTGAGGCCGGTGGGGGTCATGACAGGTTAACCGACCGTTGAGTGCACCAGCTCTCAAGAATGTCGGCGCTCGGTATGACGCCCCACAGCCAGGCGCCGCTATTTAGCTGGGCACCCGGCTGTGCTGTACAGGAATGTACAAATGTCGCGAGCGCATGGACGCGCTAGATCGGCCAACTTGACATTCACGGGGTATGTTTTTTGAATAGGGCCGAGCCTGCTCGGTCCGGGAGAACAGCATGGCAGGATATGAAGTCAATTTTGATGGCCTGGTGGGCCTGACCCATCATTACGCCGGATTATCGTTTGGTAATGAAGCCTCTACGCAGCACCAAAACAGCGTGTCCAACCCGAAACTGGCGGCCAAACAGGGGTTGCTGAAGATGAAGGCGCTGGCCGATCTCGGCTTCCAGCAGGGGGTTTTGCCACCGCAGGAGCGGCCGCATGTGCCGATGCTGCGCAAACTGGGTTTCAGCGGCAGCGATGAGGCCGTGTTGGCGCAGGCGATGCGTCAGTCGCCACGTTTGTTGTCGGCGCTCAGTTCGGCCTCCTGCATGTGGACCGCCAATGCGGCCACGGTTTCGCCTTCGGCGGACAGCAAAGATGGCAAGGTGCATTTCACCGCCGCCAACCTGAACAATAAATTCCATCGTGCGATTGAGGCCGAGACCACCTCCGGCGTGCTGCGCGCGATTTTCAACGATGAACGCCATTTCGCCCACCACGAAGCCTTGCCGCAGGTGGCGTTGTTTGGCGACGAAGGCGCGGCCATCCACAACCGGTTGGGCGGCGACTATGGCAAACGCAGCGTGCAGATGTTTGTCTATGGGCGCCAGGAGTTCGGTGGCGAAACGGCCCCGACACGCTACCCGGCACGCCAGACGCGTGAGGCAGGCGAGGCGATTGCTCGCCTGCATCAATTGGATGAGCAGCACACCGTGTTTGTGCAGCAAAACCCGGCGGTGATCGACCAGGGCGTGTTTCATAACGACGTGATTGCGGTCAGTAACCAGAACGTGCTGTTCCATCATCAGCAGGCGTTTCATCAGCAGCAGCAAGCGCTGGACGAGGTGCGCCGCAAGATGGCGACGCTGGACTGCGAACTGACGGCGATTGAGGTGCCGACGGCGCAGGTCTCGGTGGCGGATGCGGTATCGAACTATCTGTTCAACAGCCAGATTTTAACCAAACCTGACGGCAAGATGATGATTGTGGTGCCGGAAGAGTCACGCCAGCATAGCGGTGTGTGGCGCTATCTGAGCGAGATGGTGACCGGCGGCGGGCCGATCGATGAAATCAAGGTATTCGATCTGCGTGAGAGCATGCGTAACGGCGGCGGGCCGGCGTGCCTGAGACTGCGTGTGGCGCTGAATGAACAGGAACTGCGGGCGGTGAATCCGCGCGCGATGATGAACGATACGCTGTTCGTTACGCTCAATGAGTGGGTCGATCGCTATTATCGCGATCGGCTGACGCAAAACGATTTGGCCGACCCGCAGTTGCTGCGCGAGGGGCGCGATGCGCTGGACGCGTTGACGTCTATCCTCGGGCTGGGGTCGGTTTATCCTTTCCAACAATAGACGGAGCTGCCATGTTTGATTTGTTGGCCCTGACGCTGGCGGGGCAAGTCCCGGCCAACCAACAGGGTGATAACCTGAATGTGCACTGGCGCTGGCTGGGGGAAGGCCTGTTGGAAATCACTCCGCACCAGGCTTACCGGCAGGCGGTGGTGCTTTCCGCCGGGATACACGGTAATGAAACGGCACCGATTGAACTGCTGAACCAATTGGTCAATGCGCTGCTGGTGGGTGAAAGGCCGCTGGCGGTGCGGCTGTTGGTGGTGCTGGGTAACCCGGCGGCGATACGTGCAGGTAAACGTTATCTGCACAGTGACATGAACCGCATGTTCGGCGGCCGCTATCGCGAGTTTAACCACAGTGGTGAAACCGCGCGGGCGCAGCAACTGGAGCAGGTGATAACGGCGTTTTTCGACGGGGAGGAGGCCGCGCGTTTCCATTATGATCTGCACACGGCGATACGTGAATCGCGGCTGCCGCGTTTTGGCATTCTGCCCTTCCAGACGCGGCCTTACAGTGCGGAGATGCTGGGGGTGCTGGATGCCGCCGATCTTGACGCGCTGGTGATCCACAGCGCGCCCGGCGGCACCTTTAGTCATTTTTCCAGCGAGCACGCCGACGCCGCAAGTTGTACGTTGGAGCTGGGCAAGGCGAAACCCTTCGGCAGCAACGATCTGCTACAGTTTGCCGCCATTAACCGTGCGTTGCAGGGGGTGGTGAGCGCTGAACCTTTACCTTCTCGGCTGGGTGAGGCGCTGCGCCTATTCCGCGTAGAACAGTCGTTGATTAAGCGCAGTGAGGCTTTCAGGCTGCACCTTAGCGACGACACCGCCAATTTTACCGAGCTTAAGCAGGGCACTTTATTGTGCGAGCAACCGGGTGAGGAGTACCGGGTTCAACATGCCAGCGAGTGGATTCTGTTCCCCAATCCTGGCGTAGCGCTTGGGCTGCGTGCCGGTATGGTGCTGACTGAGGTGCCGCGTAGCACGCTGTATTAATCTATTAGTCATGTTGACGGTTTTCATTTGCGTTGTGCGCCAGGTTGTAGCGTTGTCAGCTGCAACCTGGAGTTAGCATGGTGTATTATTCTGTAGTATTTGTTCATTCCCTTCTCTTTATATATCCGCTATTCACTGTTGCCATTTCTTAAATTTAATTTCCCCCGGTATTACTATTTTGACGGTTTGAATCGTATTGACTATGAGAACCTGTAAAAGATCTGCTTAAAACTCGGTTAATGGTCTAAATCAACGCAGCGACTTTGTTCAGATAAAAATGTGAAATAAGTAACGTTATTAGTAACCACGCTAAGTTTCATGTTATTTACGTATCGTTTATAAAGTAGGCAAAAAGAAAGTAATTTGCCCTAAATTAGTGCAATGCACCAATTTGGTTATAAGTTATGTGTCAAATATCAATATGAATCAATGATTTGATGATGGCCTTGGTTGTAATATTCAGTTACAAATAAACATGCTTTACCCACGGTATTTTATGAACTTTTTCTTTTGAAGTTTGGATTCATGATGCTAATGTCACATGGCCCCTGATTAGGGGCGCTCATAAAATACTAAATGATAAAGATCACAGCCCAAATCATAAATTGGGCGTGATGGGCAGGTTTTTAATTATAATATCTAGGAAAATAAATGATGAATCGCAGTGTATTAGCCTTAGCTGTTGCCCTTGCGGCAATCACCTCCTTTGCCAACGCGGCTGAAATTTATAATAAGGATGGCAATAAACTTGACCTGTACGGTCGCGTTTCCGCCAAACATGTTTTCAGCGATGATAAATCTGAAGATGGCGACAAGACTTATGTCCGTCTGGGTTTCAAAGGCGAAACGCAAATCAATGACCAACTGACCGGTTACGGCCAGTGGGAATATAACGTCCAGGCCAACCACGACGAAGCGCAGGGCACTACAGGCACCAAAACCCGTCTGGGATTTGCCGGTCTGAAGTTCGCCAACTACGGTTCATTCGACTACGGCCGTAACTACGGCGTGGTGTACGACGCGGAAGCTTACACCGACATGCTGCCGGAATTCGGCGGCGATTCTTACAGCTACACCGACAACTACATGACCGCGCGTTCCAACGGCTTGGCGACTTACCGTAACCGTGACTTCTTCGGGTTGGTGGAAGGCCTGAACCTGGCAGTACAGTACCAGGGTAAAAACGACGGTGACAGTCGCAGCGTGACCAAGCAGAACGGTGACGGCTACGGTCTGTCATTGGATTACCAGGATATCGGTGGCTCAGGCGTTGGCGTGGCGGCGGCATTCTCTGACTCGAACCGCACCAGCGATCAAAAGAAACTGCAGTACGGCAAAGGCGACAGCGCGACGGCCTGGACCACTGCGGTTAAATACGACGCCAATCAGGTTTACCTGGCGGCAATGTATGCTGAAACCCGCAACATGACGCCAATCAGCGGCAACGGCGTGTCTGGCTTCGCCAACAAAACTCAGAACTTCGAGGTGGTCGCTCAATACCAGTTCGAAAACGGTCTGCGTCCATCTCTGGCTTACGTGCAATCCAAAGGCAAGGATATTGAAGGGCTTGGCGATGTCGATCTGGTGAAATACGTGGAAGTGGGTGCGACTTACTACTTCAACAAAAACATGTACACCTATGTCGATTACAAAATCAACCAGCTGAATGACGACAACAAGCTGAAACTGAGCACAGACGATATCGTTGCGGTCAACCTGACTTATCGTTTCTAAGTTTCAACGCTATTACCTTCATCCTGTGTCGGGATAACGGTCAAAAGGCAGGGCGCAAGCTCTGCCTTCTTTATTTGGGGCGCTATCCTTTGGCTGCCTGGCCCACGACTTCAATAGCGGAGCGCAGGGTTTCAAAGCGCTGCTGATTTTTCTCATGTTCAATCTCGGCGACCAAATGGGCCAAAATATTATTGCCGGACACTTTCTTATTGAGATTGATCAGTTGGATCACCGCGCCACCGAGTACCAGGCTGACATCGCGTAACAGGGTTTCATAATGTTCGTCTGAGAGAGCAGATACGGGCATGATGCCGTCTCCATATCGTTCGGGTGAGGCAATTTAGCAAAGTGGCGGTATAAAATATCGTAGACACACCTCTTTTCCGATGAATTCAGAAATTCCTCAGAGGTAAATAGTGGAAAAATGGACGGCCGCTCTACAACGGCGCATATTCACTGGCAGGTAGCCAGAAACCATCGATAAAATCCTCCACCGGAAAACACCCGGCGTGGCGCAGATTTTGTTCCTTCATGACGACCAGGCACTGGGGTTCATTGCGCAGCACGTCAACCACGATATCGGTGCAGCCGCCATCCAGATAACATACAAACATCACCAGTGCGTACATAACGTCTTGCGTCCTCTACCCAAATCTCTCCATACCTTTATTGTAGGTAAAAACGGGGTGTCTTTCAGTGCGAGAATCGGTGCAAAGCGATGGATTGGCAACAAAAGGGTGCACTTTCGGATTACTCCAGCGGCTGAATGCCGCAGGAGCAATTGAATATCCGTTTTGCAGTGCTAAGCTTAACAAGCCTTAAGTGAACGCAACATTGTAACCATCGAAAGGAGTGAATATGGGATTGTTTAACTTCGTCAAAGAAGCTGGCGAAAAACTGTGGGACACAGTGACCGGCAATGCGACTGCCGAAGACCAAAGTGCCAAACTGAAGGAGCACCTGGATAAAATCGGCCTGCCGGGTGCCGATAAGGTCGACGTGCAGGTGGTGGATGGCAAAGCCGTGGTGACCGGGGACGCCGTCAGCCAGGAACTGAAAGAAAAAATCCTGGTGGCGATCGGTAACGTGGCGGGTATCAGCGGTGTGGAAGACAAGGTGTCTGTTGCACAATCTGAAGCCGAAAGCCGTTTCTATACCGTGAAGAAGGGCGACACTCTGAGCGCAGTGTCGAAAGAAGTGTACGGCAACGCCAATCTGTACAACAAGATCTTCGAAGCGAACAAACCCATGCTATCCAGCCCGGACAAAATTTATCCAGGACAGGTTCTGCGCATCCCGCAGTAAAGAAGATAAGATATCCAGGAGCCCGATGTGATATCGGGCTTTTTTTATCGTAGGTCATATCAGTTTTACTGATTATTTTTTGATTTTAATAAAAGTTGTGAATGTTTTATACTCGCCGCCGCCTCTGCTCCCGGGGATGTTGACCCTGGCGAGGAAAGTTGATAGCGTCTTGCCACTATTGAGGTCTGAATGGCGTTGACGCAGAATCTAAGAAAACCGCAGTAGCGCGTTTTTATCGACCATCCCATAACAGTAGCGTTTACGCGTGATGAGTTAAGATAGATTTTGTGAAAGAACAACGTAATGCCTCACAAGACAAAAACTACCGTGAAACTCTGGGAGATGCGCAGTTTGCCATCATTGTGCTGGCGATCGCGTCCTGCTCCCTGATCATCTTTACGCTGTCAGTCACTCTGTGGCTGACATGATGTCGTTCTGTACAGGAGATAAAATGGAGCATAATCTCCACGATGAAACCAAACTGCTGGCTGTTATCGGCTTGCTGGTTTCCGTGTTGTTGGTCGTATCGATACTCTTTGGTGTGACGTATTTCTCCGATTTGAAGCATGCACGTGACGAAATTGATGTAAAAGGCTGTTATATCAAGACGTCCTGACGCTCTCCGCCCCCAGGTTGCATCGAGGCCGCCGGCTGTGTGATAAGCTGGCTTTGCCATCAATTCAACCTGTGTGCCGTTCTGGAGGCGTTACTATGAGCAACTCCCGCCCAACCCATTCTTCTTCTTCCCGTGACTGTCCCGTGGTCGAGGGTGTGCGTCAAATACAACGCATTACCGCACGGAATGCCGAAGTCGGCGGTATCCCTATCAATCGCGCCTTACCTACCCGCGAACGCCGTACCGTGGGCGCCTGGTGCTTTCTCGACCATGCCGGACCTTCGGTCTTCAGCGGCTTCTCTAAAGGCATGGACGTGGGGCCGCACCCGCATATTGGCTTGCAAACCTTTACCTGGATGATTGAAGGAGAGGTGCTGCATCGCGACAGCCTGGGTAGCGAGCAGGTGATTCGTCCGGGCCAGGTCAATCTGATGACGGCAGGACGCGGTATCGCCCATACCGAACAGTCAACGGGGGAAGAGCGGCGTTTACATGCCGCACAGCTGTGGATTGCTCTCCCTGCCGACGATGCCGATATGGCGCCGCGCTTCGATCATTATCCCGACTTGCCGTCCTGGGAAAAAAATGGGGTTAGGCATACTTTGTTGGTGGGCGAGTTTGAGCAATACCGTTCTCCGGTGTTTACATTTTCGCCATTAATCGCCATTGATTTGGCGTGGCAGAGCGACGGCTATTTACCCTTACCTTTGCGGGAAGACTATGAAATAGGTTTTTTGCCCCTTGTTGGTGCAATTGAGGTTAATGATGAAAAATTTTCACCTGATGAGTTCGCCTATTTAGGCATGAATCTTAACCAAATCGGGTTAAATGCCAAGAAGGGCAGTCGGGCATTATTAATCGGCGGGGTGCCATTAAACGAAGAGATTCTCATTTGGTGGAACTTTGTCGGCCACAGTAAGCAAGATATTACCCAGGCGCAGCATGACTGGGAGCAGGGGAATAGCCGTTTTCCGGATGTGAGTGGTTATAGCGGGCCGCGTATGACCGCGCCACGCCTGCCCTGGAACGGGGTTTGATGCTCTCTGGCTATAACGATGAGGCGATCTTATTCATTTCTTTCTATCAACGCTGAATTAATGTGATCGAAAGTCCATGTTTTAGATCGAATATAATTTATCTGGTAAATAGTGATCTGGCGCAAATAATTGGTCGGAGCAGTGGATTAAGATATCTTTCAAGAAGTGTTGTTATCTAACCGCTAGTCAGAAGCCTGTGAGGTCATTATGAGCCAAGTACTGTATCGTGCAAGATTATCCCATGTTGTTATTGCAACGGCGGCTTTTTGGATCTCTATCGCAGCTATGCTGGTTGTTGCGCTAAGCTAACACTGAGTGATTAGGTAATAGACCCGCTGCGGCGGGTTTTTTTATGTCTGATTATTCGCAATTTTCCGAATGCGGTTATACTTATTAAACCTGATTCTTAATTAACCTTTGAAAATACAATGGTAATTCTTTCTAATGTTATCGTGATATTAATAGCCGCGATTCATCTGTATATCCTGATCCTGGAAATGTTCCTTTGGCAGACGCCGACCGGCAGACGCGTGTTCGCCACTACGGCGGAATTTGCGGCTGCAACGCGGGTGCTGGCCGCTAACCAGGGGTTGTATAACGGGTTCCTGGCTGCCGGGCTGGCATGGGGAGTCTGGCGTGCTGATCCGACGGTGCAACTGTTTTTCCTCGGCTGCGTGCTGGTGGCGGGCATCTTCGGCGGCCTGACGGCGAGCCGTAAAATTCTTAAGGTTCAGGCGCTCCCTGCGTTGATTGCCATTTTGGTGGTGATTTGGGCCCATTAGCCCGCCGGTGGGTACGGCGGGAGAGCGGTCAGGCGGTTTTTTGATGGATGACGTGCAACGGCGGGGCGATGTGCAAATCCACGCTTAAATCCTGGCGGAAATCATAAGGCGTGATGTTGAACCGTTTTCTGAACATATAAGTAAAATGTGACTGCGAGCCAAAACCAAAATCCAGTGCAATGTCAAAAATGGTAGCGTCACTGCTGCGCAATTGATAAACCGCACCGGCCAGGCGGCGCTCGCGGATATACTTGCCCAGCGAAATCCCGGTCGCTTCTTTGAACAGCTTCTGCATGTGCCACAGGGAGTAGCCGGAGTACTCGGCCAACTCTTCGAGATGGATCACTCTACCTAGGTGAGTTTCGACCCATTTACTGAGGGCGCAGACTAATGAGAGGTGATGTTCTTGTATCATCAGTGCGTCTGTGTGAGATCTACATAGCGGTGAAGTATACACAACTTGCCGTCCCGGACAAAAAGCCCACCCGCTCCAGGGCGAAATTATTCGGAAAAACCATCATCAGGTGGCTTGTCAGCCGGAAGGAAAAACGGCTAATCTGAGATTGCCCGTTACCGCTGATACTAAAGTGGTTCAGGCCGCAGGAAATAAACCGCCTAGACAGAGTCAGCCGTAACAACTCAGCGTTGATGGGGTGATCGCATGTTAATGACAGTGATTATTACTCTGGTTGTAATCGTGGGCGTTGCCGCTTTTATGGTGACACCGGTAATGAGAATGAATAATGCGGAAGGTGTGGGAGGTGAAGAGCCGTGAGATCAGGCCACAATATAACCCGCTGTGGGATGTGACAGACTACCGAAAAAGCCTGGATGTTCATACCCGTCGTGTTTCGCGTCAGCGCGTTTTGGCTGCAACCTGAAATGCACAGGGCATTGTTCATCCGGGCTTTTTGTTGATAACGTCCGATCAGACGTTTTTGCGCTCTACGGTTTCTTCGCCCCAGTACAGCTGATCGGCACTGGTTTTGGCGAAGGCCATTTCCAACGCTTCGTCACTGCCTTCCTCCCAGATTTTTTGCGCCAATATCTCGTCGTTCTTCGCCAGCTCAAAAATCGCCTCGGCAATTTCAACCGAAGTTTCGCGCACTGTCGCCCAGGATTTCACATTGTGGTTTGCCATCACGTTCTCCCGTCAGGTTAGGATTTGCAATGCGCCGCCAAGCGCAAGGCTCAAGCCCCAAGTATAGGCCAATTCGGCAGGGCGTTTTGCCGACCAATGCGCATTAACGCTGAAAATTCAGCGGCAAACGGCGTGGGGGGCGGAAAAGCGGCAGGCGGCATGGTATTCTGTGCGGCGTCTGAACTAAGAAGGAAAGTCACTATGTCCGACATGCTGAGCAACGATCAGGAATTGGCATCCGATCTGGTCGCCTGCCAACTGGTCATCAAACAAATTCTGGATGTCATTGACGTTATCGCACCAACCGAGGTGCGGGACAAAATGGCAAGTCAGTTGAAAAGCATCGATTTTTCCACCCATCCTGCCGGCGCCGATCCGGTGACGCGGCGGGCTATCGAAAAAGCGATTGCTTTGATTGAGATGAAATTCACCCGTAATTGATGGGAAACCGCCGTTTGACGGCGGTTTCGGACGGTGGTGATCAATCCACCACCGTTTCGATCTTTTTGAACAGCGGGCAGTCGGCAATGCCAATCAGGCCGTTGTCACCGTGCAGATACTGCGCTATCACCACATTCCGCGCCGTCAGGTATTTACACTGCAACCCCAGCCCACCGACGTTTTGATTGCTGCCGATAAGCACCCCGTACCCCGAAAACAGAAATACGCCATACAGCACCGCCAGCGCCGCGATCCACTTAATCAGCTTACCCATTGTGACTCCTGTTATTGATTGTCGTAGCGATATAGCCACGAGCCAGAGCAGGGCGCAACGGTAACATTCTGAAAAATAAACCCAGGTGAGATTTCTAAACGACCGGTTAAACTTCGTTTAAGTTGGCCGTGATAGGCTGAGTAACCAATTACCAAGATAACAATGAGGCTGCTAAAATTTGTTGCGAAAAAAAATCCTCGTGATAATTGCGGCTCTGGCTGCCTGTCTGTTTTTTTATCTGCTGGCACTGGACAGTTATTGTGATGAGGGGGAGAGGTTTGCGTTGGGAATTTGTTCAATCACTCGCTTTGTTCCCTGGTGAGGTGCGCGGCGGTGCGCAACAATTTTCCGCGGAGATGTTCGTGCCCATACCCGGAGTGCTAAGATGTCCGCCTGATTTTAGCAGTAGATAGGGTTGTCCATGTACGATTTAGGTTTTGGTCCAAATAGCCTGGTTTCGCTGGCCATCGCAGCGCTGGCGCTGCTGGTGGGATTATGGGGCTGGTTCCTGGTGAACCGCGCCAGCGTGCGTGCCAATGAACAGATTCGCCTGTTGCAGGAAATAGCCGAGCAGCAGCGCCAACAAACGGCGTTACTGAAAAGCCTGGCGCAAAGCGCCCGCGGCGACAGCGTGGCGGACGATGACGATCTCAGCCCGGCGCTGGATTTCAAGGGATTCATCCCCGAACGTTAATCAGCTGCCTGTCGGGTGGCGCTTCACGCACTTTGTGCCACCCGCCTTCCTCAGAAAAACTCCATCCCCTGATAAGGTTGAGCACGGCATGCTGCCAGACGACTGGCCAGATCGCCGCTGTGAATTTCTAACTGATGCCCGTCGGGATCGAGAAAATACAGTGATTCCCCCTCGCTGCGGTTGCTTTTCCACTCTTTTACTCCTGCCTGGCGTAGCCGTAATGCCACGGCCGAAAAATTCTCCGCCGCCACGCTGAAGGCGTAATGGGTGTAGTCACCTGGCGCGTTCAGTGCTCGAGAATTGTCCCATGACAGGCACAGCCACAGTTCCCCAAGGGACAGATAGGCGCCATGTTGCCAGCGCGCACGCGGAATGAATCCCAGCAGGTTGGTATAGAAATCGAAACTGCGGTTGACGTCGCGTACCGCGAGCGTCAGGTGGTTGAGGCCGCTCAACATGGCGATAATTTCCGTGTAAAGAAACAGCTAAAAAGTGTAATCATCCTAATCGGGAATATAAAGTGGTAAAAACATTAGTATGGATAATATGAAAAGCCGTCGCTTTGTCATAAATCTGTCGTATTGGCATCGTAATGTAGCGCCAACCTTACGAAAGATGGATGAAGCCGATGATTAAATGGTATGAAGAAAGCGACGCCGAGGTGAACCGCAGCATTGCGTTGATCACAGGAGAAAACCCGGAAAAATGGTATCCTTACGGCGGCGTGAAAGGTAAAGATTATTGCAAGAATCCCTCCGATGCCTGGCCGATTATCTGCGCCAATAAAATCAGTTTGAATGCTGACGGCCAAAGCGATAACCCGCTGTGGCAGGCCCGCATGATCACCCAGCGCGGTGAGTGGCAGGCAGACAGCAACAGCCCATTGCGCGCCGCGATGATCTGTTTCCTGCTGAGCCAGCAAACCACCGAGATGGCCCGTTGAACCACCAGAAATACTGATGATTTTTCCCTTTTTATGACAACAGAACTGTCTCTGGCGGAGCCTGTTTATGAAGCGCATTATTAAAGGTGATAAAAACTTGTCTCATCTGGTGATTGCCCATGCGGCAATCGATCGTCATGCCGAAAGCTTTGGGCAGCGCCGACAGGGCTGGCCCTCGACCTACCTGATAAAATATCAAAACGATCGCGTGGCAGTGGAAGTGGTCACGCGTCGCCAGTCCTATGTCGCGACGCTGATGATTGGCGCACGCAATCTGACCAAACTGTGCGGCCTGCCAGGCTGAATCCCAGCCATTCCTGCGCCATTCTTTGCATAAAATAGCATCCTGGTTCCTGTGGCCGGGGTGCTTCTCCTTGATGCTCCCGGGGTTAAGTGTTAAAAAGCCGCCCGCAGATACATTTATTGATTGGCGAAATCTTGTGCGAAAGCGACGGGATTCAACGCCATATGAGGATAAGATGGGCGGTCAGCAACAGGATACTCCGCTAAAACGCGGTTTAAAAAACAGACATATACAACTTATCGCCCTTGGGGGCGCCATCGGTACCGGCTTGTTTCTCGGCATCGCGCAGACCATTAAAATGGCTGGCCCTTCCGTACTGCTGGGCTACGCAATCGGTGGCGTTATCGCTTTTCTGATTATGCGCCAACTGGGTGAAATGGTGGTTGAAGAGCCGGTCGCGGGGTCATTCAGCCACTTTGCCTATAAATACTGGGGCGATTTCGCCGGTTTCCTTTCCGGCTGGAACTATTGGGCGATGTTCATTCTGGTCGGCATGGCCGAGTTAACCGCCGTAGGGATTTATATTCAGTATTGGTGGCCGGACATCCCGACCTGGGTTTCCGCTGCGGGATTTTTTGTGCTGATTAATCTGATCAACCTGGTCAACGTGCGCCTGTATGGCGAAACGGAGTTCTGGTTCGCCATCATCAAGGTGGTGGCGATTGTCGGCATGATCGTCTTCGGCGCCTGGCTGTTGGTCAGCGGAAATGGCGGCCCGCAAGCCAGCTTCGGCAACCTGTGGGAGCAGGGGGGCTTTATGCCGCACGGCATAGAAGGGCTGGTCATGGCGATGGCGGTGATCATGTTTTCATTCGGTGGGCTGGAGATGGTCGGCATCACGGCAGCGGAAGCCGCCGATCCGCGCCGCAGCATTCCGAAAGCCACCAACCAGGTGGTGTACCGCATCCTGATTTTTTATATCGGCTCACTGACCGTACTGCTTTCTCTCTACCCATGGGACAAGGTGGTGGAAGGCGGCAGCCCGTTTGTGATGATTTTCCACGCGCTGAACAGCAACCTGGTGGCGACCCTCCTTAACGTGGTGGTGCTGACGGCGGCGCTGTCGGTGTATAACAGCGGGGTCTATGCCAACAGCCGCATGCTGTTCGGCTTGGCGACGCAGGGGAATGCGCCGAAGGCGTTGACCCGGGTGAATAAGCGCGGCGTACCTGTGCTGTCCATTGCGCTGTCGGCGCTGGTGACCTCTGTCGGCGTGCTGATCAACTACGTGATGCCCGGCAAGGCGTTTGAGCTGTTGATGGCGCTGGTGGTGTCTACGCTGGTGATTAACTGGGTGATGATTTGCCTGGCGCACCTGAAGTTCCGTGCGGCGAAAAACCGCCAGGGGGTGATCCCGAGCTTCAAAGCGTTGTGGTATCCGTTTGGCAACTACCTGTGCCTGGCGTTTCTCAGCCTGATTCTGGTTATCATGTATTTCAGCGAGGGGATCCGCATCTCCGTGCTGCTGATGCCGGTATGGATCCTGCTGCTGTGGGTCGGTTTTATGCTGACGCGCCGTAAAGGCGCCAAAGTGCGGCGTTAATCTATAACGGAGGCGCCTTGCGCGCCTCCGGTTCAGGCTTTAGCTACGTGGCATAAAGGCCGTGCCCTGATTGCCGCGGCTCAGCCCCAACAGCTTCCTGCACAGCAGGAACAGGGTGGTGACGATATCGATGGCGACCACGCTAAGCATCAGCACGCCCAACATGAAAAAACTCACCAGCGCGCCAAACAGCAGCACCAGCGGTGCCGGCACTCTCACCCGGCGGAGCTTCATCGCCGCGTACATTTTCCAATACTGGCTCTGTTGCCGCATCGCGCTACGGATACGGCCCAGACGAACACGTGATTTGCGTGATGTAGAACGGCTCATAACTTCTCCTTTTCTGAATGTCCTATAAGTAAATCATAAAGATCTTAAGAGATGCTTAACAGGCTCTTTATGGCCCTGGCATGCTCACAGGGACTGTGACAACACAATATCCGAAAAGGTCCCCCCCGAGGTGAGCACGGTTCACAAAGCACGCCAATCGACTATCTTGTTATGTTATCTAATCTGCCCGTGCAGGGTGTCCGCAGTGGTCGGGAGAGCAATTTGAAGAGAATCAATCGTTACTATGATGCCGCGAAAGCTCACCACACCCCGGAGGGGTTTCGCAATCCGGAACCGACTCAGCGTCAGGAAGGGGATCTGAGACGCTGGCAAAATGAGCGCAAGCAGCAAGGGTTGCCCAAACCGCCGCAGTTGGGGTATCAGCAGTTTACCCAGCGCTGGTGGCAGCCTGCCGACCTCAGCGGCAGCGATGACGGCATCTGGTGGCTGGGGCACGCTTCGATGCTGCTGCGTCTGGATAGCCGCTATATCCTGATCGACCCGGTGCTTTCGCAACGCGCATCTCCGCTGAGTTTCTACGGCCCTAAACGTAAAACGCCGCCGCCGTTGACGGTGCAACAATTACCGGCGGTGGATGTGGTGTTGATTTCTCACAACCATTATGACCACCTTGATCGGCGGACCGTGCGCCAATTGGCGCGACGTTTTCCCAACGCGACCTTTATCGTGCCTCTGGGGTTAAAAAGCTGGTTCCGGCGTTATCGCCTCAAGCGTGTGGAGGAATTGGACTGGTGGGACAGCCTGTCATTGGGCGAGTTAAGGTTCCACTGTACGCCGGCGCGTCACTGGAGCATGCGTACCCTGTGGGATCGCAACCGCTCTTTGTGGTGCGGCTGGGTTATTCATCATCCGTCGCTGCGTTTCTATTTTTCTGGCGACAGCGGTTATTCGGAACGGCTGGCGGATATCGGCGCGCGCCTGGGGCCGTTTGACGTGGCAGCGTTGCCGATAGGCGCTTATGCACCGCGTTGGTTCATGCAGGAACAACATATGGATCCGCAGCAGTCGGTGACGCTGTATCAGCAATTAAATTCGCCGCGGGTTATTCCGATTCATTGGGGTGTTTTTGAATTGGCCGATGAGTCGCTGGATGAACCGCCACAGCAATTAAATCTGGCATTGAGTTCCGCCGGAATAGAGCGGCATCAGTTCTTGCCAATCAAAATTGGCGAGCGCATTGCGCTTGATTCTAACTCTTAGGGGTTAACCCCGTCCCGTGAGGGACGGTTTTTCGGATTGAACCGCCTGCAAGGCCGCCCGGTTGCGGGCTGCCGTTGTACGGGGGAACGGCGGAGGGCGTTATCAGGTGCCGGGTCTGATGAGTGGGTGCGAATAGCGAGGTGCGCAAAAAGGCAAAATAATTAGACCCGAGAGTTGGTTTTGTCGGCAGAGTAAATACCCCCTGTCTTTTTAAGATTTAATTCGGTTATACATTCTCATGGATGTTAGGGTTATTGCCGTTATTTAATCCTGCCGTCAGCAGGATATTTATCCGGCTATGCACAATGATGGTGCGTAATTTTCCCCGTTGCATGCTTATGCACCTTAAAGCGGCAGTGCCATTTGTTTTTTGCCGTGGATCCGATTGTGCAGCGGGTATTCGCGATAACTAATATTAATAATTAGCATCGGTATTATTTTCTCCGGAGACGGGAAGGTTATCAGACAGGCGGCGGCACCGGCGTTGGGCCGTCCAGATGGCGACCAAGTGGTCTGACGAGTTTGAGGTCAAAGGCACCCGTTCATCGATATTCAAATGTTGTATAAGAAATTCCATAAAGATTCAAATTTTTTAACGTTCTAAGCGCCCGATGGCGGTTATATGTCGCCACGCAGAGGAGCGATCGGATGAAAGAATTGTTAAAATTCAGTCAGGCTGCGGAGTGTAGCGCGGTGTGAGCGTTAAGCAGAAAATAGCTAAGGCTTCAACATCTTTTAGCCTATTTAAGCTTATGTTGCTATCGACCGTTTCAAATATGTGCGACAGGTCCATCAGTGATTAAAAATGGCTTGCCATCGAATACAGAGTATGTGATAACGCATCTGGGTAAAACGAGGTACAGTTCTGTATATGTGTGGCATTTTCAGTAAAGAAGTTCTGAGTAAAGACGTTAGCGTTGAATACCGCTTCTCTGCCGATCCTTATCTTAGTGCCTCAAGCAGTAACGACTCTAGTTTGTCTATGTAACGCCTACGGGCGGTTTAAACAATCCAAAGGAAATACTCAAGATGGCAAAGATCAAAGGTCAAGTTAAGTGGTTCAACGAGTCTAAAGGTTTCGGTTTCATCACCCCAGCTGACGGCAGCAAAGACGTGTTCGTACACTTCTCTGCAATCCAGGGTAACGGCTTCAAAACCCTGGCTGAAGGCCAGAACGTTGAGTTCGAAATCCAAGATGGCCAGAAAGGCCCATCTGCAGTGAACGTTACTGCTATCTAATCAGCGTCAGCTGTACAAAAAGCCCGCCTTCGTGCGGGCTTTTTCGTGTCTGCGCTCAGCCGGCGATGATAATCCCCGCGTACTGATTGCGGCCGGTAATGCCTGGGTGCCCAGGATCCTGCTCACGCCGGTGGCTGTTGCGGCGGTAGCTGGTGTATTTAAAGCGCTGCGGGTGCCGCGAGTCGGTATTCGGCGTGCAGATGGTGCAACTCCCGGCGCGATCAACGGCGGCAAACCCCAGCTCGCTGAGTTTGTATTCGGCGATGGCGGCCAGATCCAGATGGCGATAGCTTGGACTGATCAAGGCGGCAGGCAGCGGCAACTGCTGTTTAAAGCGCGTAACCAGCTCCTCGTTCACCTCATAACAGCACGGGCCGGCAGCCGGGCCGATGGCGGCCACCCAGTTTGCCGTTGAGTCATCGCGGCTGATTCGCGCCGCCAATTGCTCAAGAATGCCATCCAGCAAGCCGCGCCAACCGGCATGCACGGCCGCAATGGCCGAGCCGTCATTGCGGCTGAAAATGACCGGCAGACAGTCTGCCGTCAATACGCTGAGCAGAATGCCGGGTTGGGTGGTGTAGAAACCGTCGGCTTCACCGCAAATTTGGGCCGCATGATGAATGTCGACGATGCGAGTACCGTGCACCTGTTTTTTTTCCGGCAGCGTGGCGCGATAGGGTTGCAGATGGCCGGGCAGCAGGGCATTTTTGTGGCCGAAACCGTGCTGAATGGCCGGAACGGTGCTGAGAAGCGGGGAGTAGTCGGTCATATAACGTCTTTGCCTGCGTCAGAAAACATATCGTCAGTGTAGCCAGCTTTTTTACCCGTTGGCTAGGCCTGCCTTGCATCGTGCAGAAGCCTTCTTTAGACTACCTGCGCCGTATCTCTCTGGAATCCAACCATGTCTTATCAGTGCCCTCTGTGTCACCAGCCGCTTCTTCTTTCTCACTTGCAATGGCGTTGCGATGCCAATCATCAGTTTGACTGCGCCAAAGAAGGCTATGTCAATCTGCTGCCTGTGCAGCATAAACGCTCGAAGCAGCCGGGAGACAGCACGGAAATGATGCAGGCGCGGCGCGCTTTTCTCGATGCCGGATTTTATCGACCGTTGCAGCAACGGGTGGCGGAACTGCTGGAACAGGCGCTGGGTGGCGAGGCGCAGGCGCTGCTGGATATTGGCTGTGGCGAAGGTTATTACACCGCTGAAGTGGCGGCACGATTGGCGCCGCGCGACATCACCGTTTATGGGCTGGATGTTGCCAAAGTGGCGATCCGCTATGCGGCCAAGCGTTACCCTGCGGTGTCATTCTGCGTGGCGTCCAGCCACCGTTTACCCTTTGCCGACCGTTCTTTGGACGCGATCCTGCGCATTTACGCGCCGTGCAAAGCCGAAGAGCTGGCGCGGGTGGTCAAACCCGGCGGCGTCGTAGTGACGGTATCGCCTGGCCCGCGCCATCTGTATCAATTGAAAGAACAGGTTTATCAGCAGGTGCAACTGCACGCGGAATCCGATGAGCAATTGGCGGGCTTTGACTGCGAGCGGCTCGAGGCACTGGCGTACCCGATGACGCTGCCGGGCGATCAGGCGGCCAACCTGCTGCAGATGACGCCTTTCGCCTGGCGGGCTTCTCCAGAGGTGCAACAGCGCCTGAGTGCCAGCGAAGCATTCGCCTGTGAAACGGATTTCGTTATAGGCCTGTACCGTCGCCAAGCCGATTAAACCACCGGATATGCCGCTTCGCCATTGACTGCATCGTCCTCCAGATCTGCGCGCTCAACGGCGAGGTGCGTTTTCAATGCTGTCCAGCCCCGTGAGGTAACCTTGAGCGCCCGGGTTGCCGGCAAGCGCTGCAGCCAGCCCCAATGGCAAAACGCGTCCAGCAGATAAGCCGCCAGCGGCCCGGCGAGGTGATATTGCCGCTCGGTCCAGTCCAAACATTGGCGGCCTTTGCCAACCCCCTCTGGCTCTACTGCGGCCGCCTCAGCGCCCAACGCCTGTAACCAATTGGCACCGGCCGGCGTCAGCACATATTCGCATGCGCCATTTTCGACGATTAGCCCTTGTTTCAGCAGGCTGCGCGTTACGGCTATGCCGACTTTCCCGGCCAGATGATCATAACAACAGCGCGCGAAACGCATCTCACGCGCTGAACGGTTGGGCGTATTGCGCCAGGCCGGCGTTACCGGCCCGATCGACGCGAGACTTTCCAGCAGATGCGAGACGTGCGGCCCCGAGAGACGATAGTAGCGATAGCGCCCAATCTGTTCGACGCTAAGCAAGCCGCCGTCCAACAACTTTGCCAGATGCGAGCTGGCGGTTTGCGGGGTGACGCCTGCCGCCTCTGCAAGCGCACTGGCTGATAGCGCGTTGCCGTCGGCCAGCGCGATCAACATCACCGCACGCACCGGTTCGGCGATCAGATGCGCAACGGATGCAATATTATGTTGGCCCACGAGTTTCTCCTTTATCGATAGCAGGCGATGTTTTCATCGCTCAAGGCACACTTCGATATGCTTCGAAGTATTCCAGGCTAAGCGCGGCTTATAGTCAATGCCTGTTTCATCAACCTGGGTTCGCAACGAGTGGCAAGCTTGAATAAACAACAAAAACGAGTACTGATGGCGACCAGCCTCAGCTATGTCATCGTCATCCTGGATACGTCGATCGTTAACGTCGCCTTGCCGCCGATCGCCGTCGATCTGGGTACCGGGCTTAGCGGTCTGCAGTGGGTAGTGAACGCTTATACGTTGGCGTTCGCCAGCCTGTTGCTCAGTGGCGGGACGCTGGGCGACAGGTTAGGGGGACGGCAAGTCTACCTTGCCGGGTTGGCGATCTTTGCCTGCGCTTCAGCCCTTTGCGGGCTGGCGGGGGCATTGCCCGTACTGGTCGCCGCCAGAATATTGCAAGGCGTTGGGGCCGCTTTGCTGGTGCCCAGTTCCTTAACGCTGATTAACGCGGCCTTCCCCGAGGCGAAACAGCGGGCGGGTGCCATCGGCGTATGGGCCGGATGCGGCGGCGTGGCGATGGCGGCGGGGCCGCTGGCCGGCGGCGTGCTGATCCAATTGCTGGGCTGGCGTAGCCTGTTTTGGATCAATATCCCGGTGATTGCGTTGGGAATCGGGCTGACTCTGCGTATTGCGGCCGTTCGCCCGTCACTATCCTTGCGCCAGATGGACTACGCCGGGCAGGGGACGGTGATTGTGGCGTTAGCCACTTCGGTGGCGGTGTTGATTGAGGGAGCGCGGCTTGGTTGGCTCTCCGGCTGGGTGTTGGGCGGTATCGCCGTGGCTGCCTTGAGCTGGCTGATGTTTGTTGCGATAGAGCGACGAAGCCGGCAGCCGATGCTGCCGCCGGCGCTTTTCCGCAGCGCGGTTTTTTCCGCCTCGGCATGGGTTTCGCTGGTTTCTGCGTGGGTGTTTTACGGGGCGTTCTTTCTGCTGAATCTTTATTTTCAAGAGGTACGTGGTTGGTCGCCGCTGCAGTCCGGCCTGGCATTTCTTCCCCTGACCATTATGGTCACGCTGGGCAGCTTTCTTTGCGGCCGTCTGGTTCAGGCGTTTGGTGCGGGGCGGGTAGTTTATTGCAGTTTGCTGCTGTATGCGCTGGGCTTCGGTGGCTTGCTGGCGCTGGCCGAAAGCCCGCCTTACTGGCGTATTGCGTTGTGCTTCCCCTTGCTTGGCCTGGCGGCCGGGATCATTACGCCTGCGGCCACGGCGGCATTGTTGAATGAGGTCGCGAGTGAACGGGCGGGCATTGCCGCCGGCGTGCTCAATGCCGGCAGGCAAAGCGGCTCCGCGTTTGGCGTGGCGATTTTCGGCGCGCTAATGACGGCATTTCATCCGCTGGAAAAGGGGATCCAGTTCGCCGTGTGCGGCGCGATAGGCCTGTCGTTGCTCACGGCTGTTCTATGGGGATTGGCGATCAGGTTTGCCGCGCGTGCAGGAGGCCGGGAAGCGACCGGGCGGTAGTTAAGGTGAATGCTTATGCCAGAAACGAAAAAACCTGCCATTGGCAGGTTTTTTGCGTTCAGGGACAATCAGGCGAGGTAGCCCAAATGCTCCAGCAGAATATTGATGCCGATACCGATCAACACCACGCCGCCGATGATCTCTGCGCGTTTCCCCAACAGCGGCCCAATAAAGCGGCCAATCATCATACCCAGCGTTGCCATAATCATGGTGGCCATGCCGATGGCCATGGCGGTATGCACAATATTGACCTGCAGGAAGGCCAGGCCAACGCCGATAGCCATGGCATCAAGGCTGGTGGCGATAGCGGTGGCCACCAATAGCCAGAAGCCGTGGCGCTTCACTTTTTCCACTTCGTCCGGTCGGTTTCTGATGCCTTCGACAATCATGCGAGTACCGAGAATAAACAGCAGCGAGAAGGCTACCCAGTGATCCCACTCCATGATGTATTGGCTGGCGAACAGGCCAATCGCCCAGCCGATGATCGGCGTAATGGCTTCGACCACGCCGAAGATGAGTCCGGTGCGCAGGGCTTCACGAAAACGGGGTTGATGCAGGCTGGCACCTTTGCCGATCGACGCGGCGAACGCATCCATAGACATGCCAAAAGCGAGAATGAGTGTAGCGGAAAGATTCATGTTAAATAGCCTCGGCCGGGCGGCTCCATATACACGTAACCCACCCCCAACCATACGACGGAGTTACGTGTCTATGGTCTCGCCAACCTTACCTGGCTGCCCGCACCACGTTTCAGAGTTCGAAACGAGTATGTTGATACGGGCGTTTCTGGCGTTTTATTGCCCAGAAACCGGCTACTCCCCAATGACGGCGCAACCATACCATAATATTTCTGACGACGACAACCTTAATTACTTGAGAATATTCTTTTTGGAATTGAGAATTGTTTTCATTAAAGAATTGCAAGAGGGAATATAATGTAGGCTGATGCAACAATGTTGCGTAAATAATAAACGGATAAGCGCTGGGGTTGTTGATTAATTATCCATATACAGCGCGTGTTATCGGTAGGGGGGAAACTTGATGACTTGTTTATTTATTGATTTTCAACGAAAAAATGATAAATCCTCTCCAGGTCGTCTAATTGTCTAACCTGAATGAGTAACCGGCGCTGTTCCAGGTCGATGACCAGGATGCCATCTTCAGATAAATTCATGGCTTTAATGCGGTTATATTCAATGAAGGTGTTGGCATAAAAGAAACCCTGGGTTTTAAACAGTATCTTGGGCCAGCGAATATAAGAAATGTAGATGGCGATCAGCGCTAAAGAAATAAGCAGGTAAGTGGTCAATATTGCGCCGTTGGTGGTGACGTTTCGGTAAATCAAAATGGCAATCAGGCCGACAAAAATCAGGCAGTCGATCCGGTTGCGGCGTTTTAACTGCACTTTAAGCCGTGTTTTGCCCTTCAGCAGGTTCATGCCGAATTCGTCGTAAATTGCATACAGCAGCATCAGCGCGGTAAAAATCAGTAATACGCCATCGGTCAGTGACATCTTTCAACTCCACAAATAAAAAAACCGGGGGTTTCCCCCCGGCTGCGACTAGCTTTACAGGCCCAGCAGACCAATCCAGTAACCGAAGATGCCGATGGCGAAGAAGCCGATGATAATCCACAGCGCATTCACTTTTCTGCGCAACAGCCACATACAGCCGAAGGTCAGCAGCAGCGGCACCAGACCCGGCATCAACTGATCGAGAATGGTTTGCACCGTGGTCACAGTGGTATGCCCGGTCTGATCGGTGATCTTCGACACCACCAGCGGGATATTCACGTGCGTCCACTTGTTAACCAATGCTCCCATCACAAACAGGCCAAGAATGGACGCGCCTTCCGTCAGTTTTTGCAGGAAGCCGCCGCCCATGTCATTAACGATATCCACCCCTTTGCGGTAACCGTAGGCCACGCCGTAATAGCGGGTCAGCAGGCGCACCAGGTTGAACAAGACAAAGAACAAAATAGGGCCAAGCAGGCTGCCGCTCATGGCAATACCGGCGCCGAGCGCGGCGAATACCGGCCGTACGGTGCCCCAGAAGATCGGGTCGCCCACGCCGGCCAGTGGCCCCATCAAACCGACCTTGATGCCGTTGATGGCCGCATCGTCGATCGGTGCGCCGTTGGCACGTTGTTCTTCCATCGCCATGGTAACGCCAAGCACCGGCGCCGCCACGTAAGGGTGGGTGTTGAAGAATTCCAGGTGACGTTTGATTGCCTGCTTGCGGTCGTCGTTATTTTCCGGGTACAGGCGGCGGATCACCGGCACCATAGAGAAGCAAAAACCCAGCGCCTGCATGCGTTCGAAGTTCCATGAGCCCTGGAACAGGTTCGAGCGCAGGAACACACCGCGAATATCGGCCGGCGTGAGTTTCTTTTGAGCTGTTGTATCAACCATGTCTCTCACCTATTCCTAATCGAGTTCGTTATCGAGATCGTTGGCATTAGCCGGACCAGCCTGTACAACCTGGGACTTGTTGTATTTCGGACTGAGCTGGATATAAAGCACGGCCATCACCACGCCGATGACGCCGAGCGCCACCAGGTTAAAGTTGGTGAAGGCGGCGGTAACGAAGCCGAGGTAGAAGAAGGGCATCAGGTAACCGGCGCGCATCATGTTGATCACCATGGCGTAACCGACCACTACAATCATCCCGCCGGCGATGTTCAGACCGCTGGTGACGACTTCCGGGATCGAGTTAAGCAGAGCGTGAACGCCTGCGGTGCCCACCGAGATCGCCACGATAACCGCCGGGATGGCGATACGCATCGCCTGCAACAGCAGGGCGGAGATGTGGATCCAGGTGATGGCGCGCAAACTGCCGCGTTCCGCTGCGCTATCTGCCGCGTGCTGGAAGGCCACGGTCAGCGTACGCACTATGATGGTCAGCACTTGCCCGGCTGCCGCCAGCGGTATGGCCAGCGCGATACCGGCGCCGACGCTCTGGCCGCCGGCAATAACCAGAATGGTGGAAATGATTGACGCCAATGCTGCATCCGGCGCAACCGCGGCACCGATATTCATCCAACCCAGGGCGATCATCTCCAGCGTACCGCCGATGATGATGCCGGTTTTCATATCACCGAGAATAAAGCCAATCAGGGTACAGGCGACCAGCGGACGGTGGAACTGGAACTCGTCGAGAACGGATCCCATCCCGGCGATACAGGCAACGATAAATATCAGCACAATCTGAAGAGTGGTGATCTCCATTGCACTTCTCCTATGACCAAAGAGCTCTGAGTAAAATAATTATTGGCTTGCGCCATTAATTGAGTTTGTTAATCAGGTCCATCATTTTTAACCGGCTGTCGGACGAGACTTTGCGAACTTCCAGTTCGATACCGCGATCGTTTAATTTCTTAAACGCTTCGATATCGTTTTCGTCGACCGACACGGCGTTGTTGACCTGGGTTTTCCCCTGGCGAAACGCCATGCCGCCGATATTCACCGATTTGATATCCACGCCGGCCTCGACCAGACGCCAAACATCGGTCGGGTTGGTGAACAGCAGCATCACGCGGTCACCGGCGTATTTCGGGTTGTTCCATACGCGGATGGCTTTCGCCACGTCGACCACGTGCGCGGTAACGCCCGGCGGGGCCACTTGGGTCAGTAAGGTTTTGCGAACGTGATCGGCGGCAACTTCGTCGCTGATAACTATGATGCGACTGACGTTGGTTTCCTTGGTCCAACGGGTGGCAACCTGGCCGTGGATCAGGCGGTCATCGATGCGCGCCAGGCCGATCTTCATATGGTCATTGGGGCCAAGCGGTGCCTGCGGTGCGGCGGGTTTGGCGGCAGGGGAACTTTGTGGCGCCGCGGGCTTAACACTCTCTTCTTCCGGTTTTTTCAGCGCTTTTACGCCTTCACGGCCGGTTTCCAACGCCAGTGCGACCAATTCGTCGAAGCCTGGGTTATCGTCCCGCGCCATGAACGTTTCCACCAGCATGGGAATGTTAACCCCGGTGACGACCTCATGGTTTTCTTTATCGACGGCAATGCGGCTGGCCGCATTGAATGGGCTGCCGCCCCAGGTGTCCACCAGAAACAAGACACCCCCGCTGGTGTCTAGCTCGCTGATTTTCAGGTTATATTTCTCGATTAACGTTTCGGCGTTTTCACCGGGGACGAAGTCTATAAAAGCGACGTTATCTTGCTCGCCCAATAGCATTTCCGTCGTCTTCAGCAATTGTTCCGCTGCGGTCCCGTGTGTGCCGATGATAATAGCTATTGCCACTCGCTACCTCCTCATTAAACTTCATACCCGTCATCTTTCCAGCCGCAGCATTGTTGGCTGCAACCTGAAAGCCATAGGGTATATGCACGGATTGTGTCGTTCTTGATTTCCTTCCTGGCAGTCACTTCCGCGGTTCAGATACAGGTTCAGATACATTATGGTAGAAAATTAGAAACGCGGGCTTAACATTTCTCGCGCAGTTTCAAAAGCCTGTGCGCGTTAATTCACATTGGCGTCATTTATTTTAGTGAGTGAAAAAATAAATTTTGTGACATTGCTCTGTTATTGAGCGCTCAGATAACTCTTAATCCGGCATTTGCATAATTAAACAACAGAGCTGTTACAAGACGATGCTGAAGGTAAAAAAGCTTCTTTGCCGTAAAAAAAATTCCTGCTAGAGTATTTGCTCTTTCATATTTAGGAGTGAAGGGCCTCAGCCCACCCTATGGACTGTCACCGAAGTTACTGTTTTTCAAGGTTCCACCCGCCACCTGCTGGCGTAACACAAGTCACACGGCCGTTCGGCCATCCCCCGGTACTGCAATCCCGTTATCTTGCTGTTGTTGTCTGCGCGCTCACTGCGTCAGCATCGTCACGCCTGAGCCACGCTCAGCAATCCTGTCTTTTTTCCGGAGTCTGATATGGAATTTTTAATGGACCCCTCGATTTGGGCTGGGTTACTTACACTGGTGGTATTGGAAATTGTACTGGGTATCGACAACCTGGTGTTTATCGCCATTCTGGCCGATAAACTGCCGCCGAAGCAGCGCGATAAAGCGCGCATACTCGGCCTGTCGCTGGCGCTGTTTATGCGTCTGGGCCTGTTGTCGGTCATTTCCTGGATGGTTACGCTGACTACGCCGCTGTTTAGCGTGGCGGATTTCAGCTTCTCCGGCCGTGATCTGATCCTGCTGTTCGGCGGTGTCTTCCTGTTGTTCAAAGCCACTATGGAACTGCACGAACGGCTGGAAGGGCAGACGCACCAGGATGGCGCCAACCGTGGCTACGCCAAGTTCTGGGCGGTGGTGGTGCAGATTGTGATCCTTGACGCAGTGTTCTCTCTTGATGCGGTGATTACCGCCGTGGGGATGGTGAACGACCTGCCGGTAATGATGACCGCGGTGGTGATCGCCATGGTGGTGATGCTGGTGGCGTCAAAACCGCTGACCAACTTCGTGAATGCCCATCCGACCATAGTGGTGCTGTGCCTGAGCTTCTTGCTGATGATCGGCCTGAGCCTGATTGCCGAAGGCTTTGGCATGCATATTCCTAAAGGTTACCTGTACGCCGCGATTGGCTTCTCGATCTTGATCGAGCTGTTTAACCAGATTGCCCGCCGTAACTTTATCAAACACCAGGCGCACCGCCCGATGCGCGAACGTACCGCAGAGGCGATTATGCGTCTGATGGGGCAACAGCGCGCACAGCAAACGGATGAAGCCGTACCGCAGCCGGTGAACGAAACTTTTGCCGCTGAAGAGCGCTATATGATCAGCGGCGTGCTAACGCTGGCTTCGCGTTCATTGCGCAGCGTAATGACACCGCGCACCGAAATCTCGTGGGTGGATTGCGATCGCTCACGTGAAGAGGTGCGCGAGCAATTGCTGGATACGCCGCACAGCCTGTTCCCGGTTTGCCGTGACTCGCTGGATGAGATTATCGGCGTGGTGCGCGCCAAGGATCTGCTGGTGGCGGTAGAACAGGGTGACGATATCGCCGAGTTTGCCGCACGCACGCCGCCGATAGTGGTGCCGGAAACCATGGACGTGATTAACCTGCTGGCGGTATTGCGTCGTGCCAAGGGGCGTCTGGTGGTGGTGACCAATGAATTTGGCGTGGTACAGGGACTGGTAACGCCGCTGGACGTGCTGGAGGCCATCGCCGGCGAATTCCCGGACGAAGATGAGACGCCGGATATCGTGGTGGAAGGCGCAAGCTGGCTGGCGAAGGGCGGCACCGACTTGCACTCGCTGGAACAGGCGCTGAACTGCGAAGATTTGGTCAGTCCGACGGCGGATTACGCCACACTGGCGGGGTTCCTGCTCTCTCATTACGGCCAGATGCCGGCTGCGGGGGATGTGGTGGAGCTAAACCAGCTGCGTTTCGAAGTTATTGAAGTATCGGAGTACCGCATCGAGCTGGTGCGTATCACTAAAGTGACGCCTCACGACGAGGAACAGCAGTAACATGACGAGCCGGGGGCATCATGCCTCCGGCTTGTTTTCCCTTTCTTTCTGCCGCTCCTCGCGCGCACTCATCGCTCGCAACTTCGATTCATACTGCTGTAACCACAGTGGAAATACGTTGATTGGCATCGGCTTGGCGAAATAGAAGCCTTGCAGCGCGTTCACGTCGTGTGAACGCAGGTAATCGGCCTGTTCCTCGGTTTCCACGCCTTCCGCCACCAGCTTTAGCTTCAACTTGTGCGCCAGAGTAATGATGGTATCGGTGACGGTGGCGTTGATCGCATCGGTACCGATGGCGGCGGTAAAACCGCGATCGATTTTCAACACGTCAGGGCTGAGTTTTTTCAGGTAACTGAGCGAACTGTGCCCGGTGCCGAAATCATCGATTGCCAGCATGATCCCCATTTCTTTCAGCGTCTTGATTTGCTCATACTGAATTTCAGACAGTGCGGTGCGTTCGGTAAGCTCCAGCATCAACGAGGGCATCGGTTGGGCCGGTAGCCAGATGCGCCGAATGTCGTCGATAAGGGTGACCGCGTTGAAATGCTCTGCGGCGACGTTAATGCTGATGTAAAACGACGGACGTGGCGGGAATAACTGCAGGTTTTCCACCACGGTGCCCATCAGGTAGCGGGTCAGGGCGATGATCAGCCCATGTTGCTCAGCGAGGGGAATAAATACGTCCGGCGAGATCCAGCCCTGGCGTTTGTTTTTCCAGCGCAGCAGGGTTTCCACCCCGATGCAGCGGCCCGTTTCCGCGTTGATGATCGGCTGGCAGTAAACGCGGAATTCGCGGTGGGTAATGGCGTGGCCAATATGGTAAGACAGGCTCATGCGGTTGGCGGTGAGCAGGTACACGACATAGGCCGCCAGCAGGCTGATCAGCAATGCCAGCGGAATATGGCGCGGTAGCGCAGCCAGGGCGAGCAGGCTTGCCTGCGGGCCAAACAGCGAGATGGAGAAGGGGTATTGCGTTGATTTTGCAGTATAGAGAAGGCCGGTAGTCAGGGAGTCGCTGCGCAGGATCTCCCGTCGCCCGTATTCCAGGCTGTTGTCACCGACGTTCAGCACCACCCGTTGTGCATAGGGTTCTTGCGGTTCCAGCAGGAAATTGGCCAACAGCTCAATATTGAATACATGCAGCACGCCGTTGCGGTTGTTATCGGCGGTTTGCTGCGTCCACATGATCAGCGTCGGCACCCCTTTGGCGACGGCAAGAGAAGGGCGCAGGGTCAACTTTGTGCTACCGCTTGCCAGGGTGGGCAAGATAGCGTTGAAAACATAGTTACGAGCACCGAACAGGCTGGAACAGTAAATAACCCCGTCGTTGACTAACAACACGGCCCGCAGCGCCTGATTTTGCGCGGCGCGGAAACGCAGTGTAGGCAGGACGGATTCACAGGATTGTTCCAGCAAGGGCATGGAGCGCTTGGCTTGCTGCTCAGCCGGCGCCAGCAGATTGTTGATTTTGGCGACAGTACGGGTGGCCAGAACCCGTTGGCTTTGTTCAATGGTGCCGAGTTCCTGATAGTAGCGGGTATACAGCGAGAGCAACAGAATAGCCAACCCAACCGCCCCGGCCAGCAGCCAACGGTAATAGCGGTATTTAGTCACGGCAAGTTGGGTCATCAACATCGGTAAATCCTTGTTCGGTAAGCTAGCCAGGAATCCTCGTCAGGCCAAATTGCCATGGAATGATACTCGGCTAATTCTAGCCTGTCGTTATACAAGAGTGATGGTAACCCAGTAAATTATTTAAATTTGGAGAAACAAAGGGCTAAATTGCAGGTTAACCGGTGGATCGACGAGATATTGTAAAATTATTTTTTCGTGACGGCGTCACTTGTGACGAGTAGGGAATTGATTATCAAGATCTTATACAAAGAAAAACCCCGCCGTGAAGGCGGGGTGTGGGGTCAATCGCACTGCACTTTTATTGCCAGGCCGCCGCGCGAGGTTTCGCGGTATTTGGCGTTCATATCTTTGCCGGTTTCGTACATGGTCTCGATCACCTTATCCAGAGAAACGCGTGGTTCACTGGTGCGACGCAACGCCATGCGCGCCGAGTTGATCGCTTTCACGGACGCAATCGCATTACGTTCAATGCAAGGGACCTGAACCTGCCCGGCAACCGGATCGCAGGTCAGACCCAGATTGTGCTCCATGCCGATTTCCGCCGCGATGCAAACTTGCTCCGGGCTGCCACCGAGCAATTCAGCCAGGCCTGCCGCCGCCATAGAGCAGGCGACGCCGACCTCCCCCTGGCAGCCTACTTCGGCGCCAGAGATGGATGCGTTCATTTTGTAGAGTGCGCCGACGGCACCCGCAGCCATAAAGTAGCGGATGTAAATGTCCGGGCTGACGGATTCGATAAAGTGGTCATAGTAGGCCAGTACGGCAGGAACGATGCCGCAAGCGCCGTTGGTTGGCGCTGTGACCACGCGGCCGCCGGCGGCGTTTTCTTCGTTAACCGCCAGCGCGAACATATTGACCCAGTCAATAACGTTCATTGGGTCGCTGGACAGCTTATCGGAGGAAACCAGCAAACGGCGCAGCGCGGAAGCGCGACGCGGTACACGCAGCGGCCCAGGCAGCACGCCCTCGGTGTTCAAACCGCGATCGATACAGGCGCGCATGGTCTGCCAGATGTTGCCGAAATAGGTTTCGATTTCCTGCTTGCTGTGCAGCGCCAGTTCGTTCTGCATCACCATGCCAGATAAAGACAGCCCGGTCTCGCGGCAGTGATCGAGCATTTCACGAGCAAAATTGAACGGGTAAGGAACGGTCAGCTCATGTTCGTCGGCTTTGCCGAAGTTCTCTTCATCGACGATAAAACCGCCACCGATAGAGTAGTAGGTCTTGCTGTAAACTTCTTTATCGCCGGCGAAGGCATGGATCTGCATGCCGTTTTCGTGCAGCGGCAGGTTGTCGCTGCGGAAAACCATGCCGCCGTCGCGCGGGAAATCGACTTCATGCAGGCCGCAGGCCAGCATCAGGCGTTGACGTTGTTCTACATCGCGAATAAAACTCGGGATGCTATCGATATCAACGGTATCCGGCATATTGCCCGCCAGGCCGAGGATGATAGCGATATCGGTATGGTGACCTTTACCGGTCAATGAGAGTGAGCCGTAAACGTCTACAGCTACACGCGTGATAGAAGGCATCAGGCCTTTATTTACCAGATCGTCGACAAACTGTTTGCCGGCTTTCATCGGTCCAACCGTATGAGAGCTGGACGGGCCGATGCCGATCTTAAACATGTCGAAAACGCTAATCACGCTAAAACTCCTTAGAGGCATATTGTTATGGCTGCATCGGTTAAAAACCGCGCAGGGAACAGCGATATTGTAAAAGGCCCGTACGGGTTCGGTTGCCTTTTTCGCATGAAATAAAATAATCCTTGGTGTTGGCTTACTTATTGATTGTCTCTGGCAGGCGGTCAGCCGTGGAACCTTCCGTTGCCCAAACTCAGTTAATGACAATCGCGCCAGCTTCCGTTGCGGGGCGCTGCCGGTTTAATCCCTATATTGATAGTGGTTTATTCCGGACGGCAGTATTTTACAGGTATTTCGTAAGGTTGAAGAGAGGGTTTACAGTTTTTTTAAAACTCTCATGGCCAGAAAGGTAGTTGAAAAAGCAGAGGAATGAAGTGATGCCGATCGCTTTACCCGCGCCTGTTGCGCAGGTAACCGTTTGTCTTGTGATCTGTGTCACGTATCTGGCGTTAAATATTCACCTGCTGCGCCAGCCGGCGAATGATGGCGGCGGTCAATCCCCAGACAAACTGACTCTGATACCAGGAAAGATAAATGCGGTGCGAGTGGCCTGCGCGGTGGATATCCAGCGGATAATAGCGCGACAGCGTCAACGCTTCATGCAGCGGGATCTCAAAGACGTCGGCCACTTCGTCTTCGTTGGCGCTGAATTGCACATCGGGCGAGATCAAGCCGACCACCGGCGTGACCTGGAACCCGGTGCTGCTGTCGAGCGGCGCCAGTTGGCCAAGCACGGTCACCGACTGGGGCGGGATCGCCACTTCTTCCTGCGCTTCACGCAGTGCGGTGATAATCGCCGAGCCATCTTCGGCATCGGTTTTGCCGCCGGGAAATGCCACCTGGCCGGCATGTTTACGCAGTGAGTCGGCGCGGCGGGTGAGTAGCAGAGTAGGTTCGGGGCGGCAGACAATAGGGATCAGCACCGCCGCCGGGCGGGTATTGTGCGAAATCTGCGACGCCTGCGGCAACTGCAGTTGGAAGCGGCTGATAAAAGCGGCAAGCGAGGTTGGGTAAATCGGTTGGCTCACGACGAGGTAACCTCTCCCAATTGCGGCAAGATACGGCCGACCTTATCAAAGGTTTCCTGATATTCCGCTTGCTCCTGGCTGTCGGCCACGATGCCGCCGCCTGCAGAACAGTAAATGCGACCGTTTTCGGTGATTAACGTGCGGATGGTGATATTGGTGTCCATGGTGCCGCAGGCGCTGATATAACCGATGCTGCCGCAGTAGGCATTGCGCCGCTGCGGCTCCAGCTCCTCAATGATTTCCATCGCCCGCACTTTTGGCGCGCCGGTAATGGAGCCACCCGGGAAGCAAGCGCGCAGCAGTTCGGTTGCTGCTGTGCGTTCCGGCAGGATAGCGGTGATGGTGCTGACCAAATGATGGACTGCGGGGAAGGGTTCGACCACGAACAATTCGGGGACGCGCACGCTGCCCGGCTCGGCAACACGGCCGATATCATTACGCAGCAGGTCGACAATCATCAGATTCTCCGCACGGTCTTTCGCAGAGTGTGCCAATCGCTGCGCCTGCTGCGCATCCTGATCGGCATCGTCCAGCCTCGGCAAGGTGCCTTTGATCGGACGGGTTTGAATGTGCCGGTTCTCCAGCCATAGAAAACGCTCGGGCGAAACGCTCAGTACGGCGTTGTCCGGCAGACGCAAAAAGGCGGAGAAGGGCGCGCGGTTGCTGGCGTTCAGTTGTTGAAAGGCTTGCCATTCATCGCCCTGATAATCTGCTGAAAAGCGCTGCGCCAGATTAATTTGATAGCAATCACCGCTACGCAGGTAATGCTGAATGCGCTGGAACTTTTCGCCGTACTGTTGGCGCGTCATATTGGCCTGCCAGCGGCTGGTCAAGGCAAATGCCTGCTGCGGTTGCGGCCGTTGTGCGTTAAGCCACTGCCAGCGCTGTTCCGTGTCGCCGTAGCTGAGCAACGTCAACGTCTGCCGGTGGTGATCAGCAATCAGCGCCCAGTCATAAATGCCGATCGCCATATCCGGCAGCGCGATATCCGCCTGTGCCCATTGCGGCAGCTTTTCCACTCTGCGCCCCAGGTCGTAACCGAACAGCCCGAGTGCGCCCCCTTGAAACGGCAGGTTGGGATCTGCCGCGGGATGCCACTGTTGTTTTTCCAATTCTTCTTGCAGCAGGCTAAACGGATCTTCTTGCGACTGTCGGTCATCTTCACCGCGGCGAACCTCGGTGATTTGCCCTCGTGTGCTCAGAGTTGTGCAGGGATCTGCGACCAGGATATCAAAACGGTTATGTGAGTGTTCGGCAAAGCCGGAGTGCAGCAACATCGCCCACGGATGCTGTGCCAGCGGAGCAAAATGCTCCAGCAGGGCGGTACGGGTGTAAGGCAAAGACTTAAGATTCGGTGCGGTTGCGCTCATGGGCCTCAATAAACCTGACTGACGGGAACGGCGGTTTCTGCCCGCTATTCTGCCATATTCGACCGGCGGGTGCATGTTCTGGCGTTGGGCGCCAGAGCACACTTCACATAAACGGTGAGTAAACGATTTTGTAATGAAGCATTTTTTGCGCCATTAACGACAATTTTATGTGTTAGAAAATAATAATTCAGGCTGAGGTTAAATCAATTTAAATCTGCAGGCGCTGATTGAAAATAAAACAATTTATTGTTTTTACCTTGTTATTGTTTCGGGGTGTCATCAAAAATAGTGAGGACGACATGCCTTATTGCCAACAACGTCACAAACGAAATTTTGCTGTCTCGCACTGTCGCGATTTTCACCTTTATCCGCTATCTGCGGGGGAATGAAAATTAAAGAAAATTCGTTGGAAAAAGACGCGCTTGGGGGCCTGGTTTGATTATTTAACCTTGAGTCGCTTCATTTAACTGTGCACCGTTTTTTTAGAAAATAGAAATATTTATTCGTTACTTTTTGCGAAGAGCTGCCTATGCCCTTAATCCTGAGTGTCATTGTCCCGTTGCATAACGCGGGAGCACTGTTTGAGCCTTTCATGGCGTCGTTGTTGGCTCAGGATGAGCGGCGGCTGGAGGTGATCATCGTTAATGATGGTTCCACCGACGGCTCTGGCGCTATCGCCCACCGCTATGCGCGGCAATACCCGCATATTACCGTGATCGACCAGCCTAATTCCGGCGTTTCCTGCGCACGCAATGCGGGGCTGGCTATTGCGCAGGGAAAATATGTGGCGTTTCCTGATGCGGATGATTTATTGGCGCCTGAAATGTATTCAACGTTAGTGGCCTTGGCCGAACAAGAACAATTAGATGTCATGCAGTGTAACGGCCAACGTTATTTTTCCCGAGAAAACGAACTGCAAGAGATTATTCCGCAAAAGCGACTGGGCGACACCGGCGTTATTAGCGGGGCACAATGGCTAGAGCGGGCGCTGAAAACAAGAAAATTTATTCATGTGGTTTGGTTGGCGGTGTATCGTCTTGATTTTATTAAGCGGCATCAGTTGTATTTCGAACCGGGGTTACATCACCAGGATATTCCCTGGACCACCGAGGTGATGTTTAATGCGCAGCGGGTCAAGTACCTCAGCAAAGCGTTGTACCGGCAACGGGTGCACGATCAATCCATCAGCAATCGCCGCCGCACCGGCAAGGCGAACGTGGAATACCAGCGACACTATATGAAAATAGTGGAAATGCTGGTGGTGCTTAACCAACGCTATGCCAGCAAAATGGTTATTCGACCGGCTTTTCACTGGCAGATCGCCCGCGAGGCGTTGGGTATTTGCCACAGTATTCGGCGGGAGCCTGAGCCGGCGGCGCAGTGCCAAATCACCGCTGAGTTTTATCAGCGTGGTATTGATAGAACGATGGCGGCTAACGCACGCGGCCTCAAGCAGATCTGGCACGTTACGTTGTGGTTGCATCGTCTGAAGCAGTGGCGGGATTGCGATCATTGCTCGCAGCCCGCCGCCGAATAACAGGCGTTGGGATCCGCCGGTTTAAGGCGTATAATCCCCCTCCATTTTGCCGGAGAGAAACACATGCTTGCAGGTATGCCGTCATTGAGTCACCAAGAGCAGCAGGACGCTGCGGACCGTATCCATCTGTTGATGGAACAAGGCATGAGCAGTGGTGAAGCCATCGCGCGCGTCGCGCAGGAAATCCGCGAAAAACACCAGGGCGACCAGGTTAGCGTTCTGTTTGATGATGAAGACGAAGACTATCAGGAAAGGCCGGACGAACAGGCTGACGACGATTCGGAAGAAGACGAAAACTATTGATGTTGCAGGGGCCGGCAAGCCGGCCCCAACGTTTTATCCTTCAATCACTACCGCAGCGGCAGCCTGCTTGGCTAACGCCACCGCCTCTTCCACATTTTCCGCCGTTGCCAGCGCCACGCCCATCCTGCGTTGCCCGTTAATTTCCGGTTTGCCGAACAGGCGCAACTGATTGTGGCCGCTCAATGCGCGTTCCAAACCGCTGAAGCGCAGATCGTTGCTGGTCATTTGCGGCAGGATCACCGCCGAGGCCGAAGGCCCGAATTGGCGAATGGCGCCAATGGGCAGGCCAAGGAAGGCGCGAACGTGCAGGGCGAATTCGGACAGATCCTGCGAGATCAGCGTTACCATGCCGGTATCGTGCGGGCGTGGTGACACCTCGCTGAAGATCACTTCATCGCCGCAGACGAACAATTCAACGCCGAACAGACCAAATCCGCCTAATGCCTGCACCACGTTTTGCGCGATCTCCTGCGCGCGGTTCAGCGCCAGTTCGCTCATCCGTTGCGGTTGCCACGACTCACGGTAATCACCGTCTTCTTGACGGTGGCCTATTGGCGCGCAGAAATGGACACCGTCGATCGCGCTGATGGTCAGCAGAGTAATTTCAAAATCAAACTTCACCAGGCCTTCGACAATCACTCGGCCGCCGCCGGCGCGGCCGCCCTGTTGGGCGTAATCCCAGGCGGTTTTCAGCTGTTCCGGGCTGCGGATCAGGCTCTGGCCTTTACCGGAGGAGCTCATGACCGGTTTGATAATGCACGGATAGCCAATTTCGGCGACGGCCTGCCGGAAGGCTTCTTCACCGTCGGCGAAGCGGTAACTGGAGGTTGGCAGGCCCAGGGTTTCTGCGGCCAGGCGGCGGATGCCTTCGCGGTTCATGGTCAGGCGCGTTGCTTCGGCACAGGGCACTACGCGGTGCCCTTGTTGCTCCAACTCAACCAGCATGCTGGTGGCGATGGCTTCGATCTCCGGCACGATGTAATCGGGACGTTCCTGTTCAATCAGGGCTTTCAGCGCGTTGCCGTCCAGCATGTTGATGACGTGGCTGCGGTGCGCCACGTGCATGGCCGGGGCGTCCGCATAGCGGTCTACGGCAATCACTTCCAGTCCTAAACGCTGGCATTCGATGGCAACTTCTTTACCCAGCTCGCCGGAGCCGAGCAGCATAACGCGAGTGGCGGACGGGCGCAGGGCGGTTCCAATAGTTAACATAGTCTCGTACCTGGATCTGTGGATTTAAGGCGGTCTGATAACGGGTGTGCAGTATATACGAAAACGTTTGCGCGTGCAGGCGGGGGATGGCGTTGGCGATGTTATTGCCAAATAAATGCATCCGGCGGCTTTTTTTATGCGTGAAATCCGTAATCCCTACTATCTCTGTTATCATCTGCGGTTGATTCGGCGCCAGCCCGCGGGCGCGCCGCCATTCCATTTGCCATATAAGAGTTATCGCCGTGAGCACAGTATCTTTTTCTTCCCTGCCGCTGCCAGCCGAACAGTTGGCCAACCTCAACGAACTGGGGTATGCCGAAATGACGCCGGTGCAGGCCGCCGCGTTGCCCGCCATCCTGAAAGGGCAGGACGTACGAGCCAAAGCAAAAACCGGCAGCGGCAAAACGGCTGCGTTCGGCATCGGCCTGCTGGATAAAATCAATGTTTCCCAGGTGGCGGCGCAGGCGTTGATCTTGTGCCCGACGCGCGAGCTGGCTGACCAGGTAAGCAAAGAGTTGCGTCGCCTGGCGCGCTTTACCCAGAACATCAAAATCCTGACCCTGTGCGGCGGCCAACCTATGGGGCCACAGCTCGATTCGCTGGTGCATGCGCCGCATATCGTGGTGGGCACGCCGGGGCGTATTCAGGAGCATCTGCGCAAGAAAACGCTGGTGCTGGATGAACTGAAAGTACTGGTGCTGGACGAAGCCGATCGCATGCTGGACATGGGCTTTGCCGATGACATCGACGATGTGATCAGTTACACCCCGCCGCAGCGCCAGACTCTGTTGTTCTCCGCGACCTATCCGAGCGGCATCGAGCGCATCAGCGCCCGTGTGCAGCGTGATCCCTTGAATGTGGAAGTGGACGATGGCGACGATCAGACCTCCATTGAACAACGCTTCTACGAAACCACCCGCGATCAGCGTCCGGCGGTGCTGGTATCCGCCATCCGCCATTACCAACCTTCTTCCTGCGTGGTGTTCTGCAACACCAAGCGCGATTGCCAGAGCGTGTATGAAGCGTTGGAAGCCCGTGGCATCAGCGTATCGGCGTTGCACGGCGATCTGGAACAGCGCGATCGCGATCAGGTGCTGGTGCGTTTTGCCAACCGCAGTTGCCGGGTGCTGGTAGCGACCGACGTTGCCGCTCGCGGGCTGGATATCAAAGAGCTGGAGCTGGTCGTCAACTATGAGCTGGCGTTCGATCCGGAAGTACACGTACACCGTATTGGCCGTACCGGCCGCGCGGGCCTGAACGGCCTGGCGATCAGCCTATGTACGCCGCAGGAGATGGAACGTGCGCATGCGATTGAAGAGTACCAGCGCAAGGCGGTCAACTGGGCGCCGGTGTCTGAACTGAGCGGCGCTTCCAATACCACGCTGGAGGCCGAAATGGTCACCCTGTGCATCGACGGCGGGCGCAAAGCCAAAATTCGCCCTGGCGACATTCTCGGTGCCTTGACCGGCGACGCCGGGTTGACGGCCGCTGAAGTGGGTAAAATCGACATGTTCCCGGTACACGCCTATGTGGCGATCCGCAAGGCCAGTGCTCGCAAGGCGCTGCAACAGCTTCAGCAGGGCAAAATCAAAGGCAAGAACTGCAAGGTGCGGTTGTTGAAATAATCCGCGTCAGGGGTGCGCTTGCATCCCTGCGTAAAATCACCTTATACTGTATAAAAATACAGTATTCTAACCTTTGAGGAATGCACACATGGCCGTTGAAGTAAAATATGTGGTGGTGAGAAACGGTGAGGAAAAGATGACTTTCGCAACCAAGAAAGAAGCCGATGCTTACGACAAAATGCTGGACCTGGCGGACAGCCTGGGTGAATGGCTGCAGCAGGCGCCTTTGAACCTGGATGAGGAGCAGCGTGAAGGGCTGAGCTTCTTCCTGGCGGAGCATAAAGACGCGCTGGGGCAGATTCTGCGTGGCGCCGCGCCGGCGGAAGCGCCGAAGAAACCGACCAAAGTGAAAACGGAAAAATCCGTCGCTACCTCAAAAGAGGGATCTGCGTCAGAAAAGCAGGCAGCATAATGACTTATGTTGCGGCAATGTGATGAAAAAGGATCTAGAATGACCCGTGGAATAACTTTCTTCAGTCGCTTTGAGCAAGACATTTTGGCCGGGCTCAAAACCATTACTCTCCGGGACGCCAGTGAATCCCACTTTCAGCCCGGTGAGGTATTGCGCGTTAGCCGTAATGAAGACGACGTATTTTTCTGCTTTATTGAAGTGCTGTCAGTCACGCCGGTTCGCCTGGATGCGCTAACCGAACAGCATGCCAAACAAGAAAATATGTCGCTCAGCGAGCTGAAGCAGGTGATCAAGGAAATCTATCCGGGGTTGGATGAGCTGTTTGTCATCAGCTTTGTAAAACGCTAATCCTTTGCCAGACCTGTTGTGAGCCAGGGGGCAAATACCCATGGATAGTGTCAATCACAACTGGAGGGCATATGAAAAGAACGGGACTGAGTGTGGCCGTAGCGCTGTTGGCCATGGCGGGTTTGACGACGGCGGTACAGGCACAAGAGCAACGCGCGGCCAAAATGGCGCAATGCACCGGTCTGCAACCTGCAGAGGTCGCCGCTCAGGTAAAACGCGATTATCTGCAGAACCGCATCACGCGCTGGGCATCGGATAAAAAGTTGCTGGGCACAGCCACCCCGATAGCCTGGATCAGCCCGGAAGCCATCACCGGCAAGGACGCGATCTGGCAGGTGCCGTTGACGGTACGGGGCACCAAGCAGGATAAAACCTATAACGTTACCCTTAACTGCAACACGGGTGAAATCAGCTACAGCGAACCGCAGTAACGCCACTGCTTTCAGGGTATCGCCTGCCTGAAAAATAATAAACCCGCCTTGTCAGCGGGTTTTTTAGTTTTAGCGGTTTGCCTTAGTCAGTGAACGGAATAACCAGTTCGCCGGGCTTTACTTCCAGCCCTTTTGCCAGCTTTTTCGCCAGCGCTTCGGTTTTGCTGTTATCCGGGTTCAACACGTAGGCCGGTTTTTGATCGAAGTAGGATTTCAGCGACTGATTCAGGTAAGGGGTCAGGGCTTTCATCACCGTCTGCATTTTCTCCGGCTGCACGCTGTAGTCGGTCAACTCCATGTCTTTCAGGAATACCGCACCTTGTTCACGGTCATAGACCGGCTGCGCTTTCAGCGTCAGTTTCAGGTCCGCAGTCTGCGGGCCGAGGATTGAGCTGATATTCACCTTGGCATCGCCGGAAAGGGTGACCTTACCCGGTTCACTGCGGCCAATCTGGCTTTTTAACTGGGTCAGCACAATATTGGCATCCAACAGCCCCGGTACGCCGATTTGCTTCTGATAATCGTTGTGCTTTTGCAGGTAATCGTTCACCTCCTGCTCGCTGAGCGTGTATTCGGTGAGTTGATTACAACCGGCCAAGACGCCGGCGAACAGCAGGGCGGCTGCGCCCATCAGAATTTTCTTCATTTGTGCCTCATAGCTACTGCCAACAACATGCTGCAGATAATTGATTTGTCATTATAAACGGCCACCGCCTGTGAGGGAAATCGCTGACGCTGGCAAGCGAAATGATAGTGCGCGTGAAAGACGGCATCACCTATCGGATAACGCTGAAACTGCTCAGCGCCGCAGACGCAGCGCCAGCAACAGCACGCCGCCCAGGCAGGCAAGCCCACCCAACGCAGGAAACAGCGGAATACCCCAAAGCCGCGGCGAAGCGTGCATCAGATAAGGCGCCAGCCCCAGCGCGAAGGCTGAGGTGACAATGGCGATGGCCAGCGTGACAGCAGCTCTCTCCAGCGCCTTGCCCAATTGATCGATGTTCTTGACGTTGATGTCGGCACCGATTTGCCCGCGCTTCAAACGGCGCATCAGCAGCCGCAGGGTTTGCGGGATCTCTTCACCGGCATCCAGCGCTTCTGCACCCAACGCCAGCATGCGTCGCTGTACCGCATCGGGGGAATAACGCTGCAACATCACCTGCTGCAGCAGGGGTTTCAACGTGGCGATAATATCAAAGTTGGGATCGAGCCGGTGCAGCACGCCGTCAGCGGTAATCAGCGCCTTGAACAGCAGCACCAGGTCCGGCGGCATCGCTAACTGATGCTCACGTGCCATCACCAGCAGATCGGTCAACGCCTTGCCTAACGTCAGGGTGGAAGACGCCTGCTTATCGAGGAAGTTCTGCGCCGCCAACTCCAGATCCAACAGATCAAGCGGATCGCTGTCCGACCAGGCAATCAGGGTATTGACGATGCCGCCGGATTCGCGTTCAGCGATGGCTTGCAACAGAAGTAACAGTTGGTTGCGACGTCGTTCGGAAAGCTGCCCCACCATACCGAAGTCGATAAAACCGACGCGGTTACCCGCTAGCGCCATGACGTTGCCGGGATGAGGATCGGCGTGGTAAAGGCGATGCTCCAGCACCATTTTCATAAAGGCTTGTGCGCCGCGCTGGGCCAGCAACGGGCCGTCAAAGCCGGCAGTTGCCAACTGTTGCGGGTTTTCCGGCGCGGTGCCAGGCAAGAATTCCTGGACCAACAGCCGTTTTGACGACCATTGCCAGTAAATTTTCGGAATTGCTACCTCAGGATGCTGGGTAAAGCATTCGGCGATACGTTCGCAGTTATTGCCTTCATGGGTCAGGTCCAGCTCGTGATTGAGCGCGGTCGCCAACGCACGCACCATTTGGCGCGGGCGGTAGCGGGCCAGCGCGGGGCTTTGTTGCTCAACGGTCTCCGCCAGATAAGTCAGCAGGCGCAGATCGGCGTGAATGGTTTTCGCAAGGCTTGGTCGCAGCACCTTGATCACCACCGCTTCACCGCTATGCAGGCGTGCCCGGTAAATTTGCGCCATTGAGGCGGCGGCCAGCGGCGTGCTGTCGAACTCGGCAAACAGGCTGTGCGGATCGCTGCCCAGATCGGCCGTGATTTGCGCTGCCAGCTCGCTCCATGGCAGGGTAGACGCCTGACTGTGCAAGCGATCGAGCTCGTCGGTCCAACTTGAGTCAAGCAGGTCCGAACGGGTAGCCAGAATTTGACCGAATTTGACAAAGGTCGGGCCCAGCGCCTCCAGCGCGGTGCGCAAACGCTCCGGCAGGGTTTGATTGTCTTGTTGAACATTGCCGCTTTCGGCCCCGCTCAGCAGGGAGCCCAGGCCCAACAGACGAATGATATCCTGCAATCCGTAGCGGATTAACACCGAGGAAATTTCTTTCAGTCGCACCCGATCACGGGCGGTGACCAACACCATTTTTAACATAGGCGCGCTATATCCTTATTGCGAGAGGTTTCACTGTTCCATATCGAGCAGCAGTGGAACATCGCTGAGTTGCGCCATACGGTTGCGGTAGGCCTCCACGTTTTCCGGCAGCGTAACCCCGGCGACAATCGACAGAGAACGCAGCAGCGGAAACAGCTGAATGTCATCTTCCGACAGCGAGCCATTCACCGCATCGGAGGTGACGATCAGGCTGGAAAGCGCCTGGAGATCGGTTTCCAGCTCAGCAATGAGATCGGCGCTGTTGGCTAGGTGCTCGGAAAAATCACCTATTGAAGCCTGCTTCTTGTGGGTAAAGTATTGGCGCGCGCTGTCAGTGGCGAACTCTTCGAAATCGGCGTTGGCGATGCGCGGCAACAGTAATTTTGCGGAGTAACCGCCGACCCGTTGCAACCAGTCGGCGATCGCCGGGTTGGTCTTGCCGGTCAGCAGCGGCCGGCCGTCGAGATTATCGACATAGCGCACGATATCCATGCTTTCCGGCAGGTAGCTGCCATCGTCTTTTTGCAGAATGGGCGCCATTTTCTTGCCAATCATGCTGATGGGCGTAGCTTCATCATCGCTTAGCAAGGTGACAAGGCGGACGGGCAGGTTCTTCAGGCCGAAAATCATGCGGGCTTTAACGCAGAATGGGCAATGATCGTAGATAAACAGTTTCATGCTTGCTCCGGTTTTAGGTTTGAACAGCAATAGTTATCACAGCATACTGAGGCTGTCGCGAAGAGTTGTGTTGGAAGGTGCGTTATTGTGGCGTGGCCCGCGCATTACACGCGGGCCGGGGCAGAGATTATTTTTTTGCGGGCACGGAATTGATGACGTCTATCAGGTGCGTACGTGCCTCTTCCAAATCGATTTTATCGCGGTCGTTGGCGGCGTTGACTATTTGCAACTGTTTGATGATGTCACTCTTCAGCGTCGCATTTTCAGCAATGATGTGGGCCAGCGCTTTTTCTACCAACGTTGAGCGCGCGTAGATCATGCGCAGGTTCAGTACCATGTGTTCCAACAGTTGCGGTAATTTATCTTCGTCACTCATCGCCAACTTCTCCCGTTTATGTTTTTACTATCAGGATAGCAGCTCTGGGAAATTCGGCTGATTTTCTGGCAACTTACAGAAGAAACTCAGCCACCGCGCAGGATCGCCGGTGCGGCAGTGCGCGGATTGAACTGCCAGTACAGCGCTAACAGTGTCGTAAAACCCACGATACCTAGCAGGATCCACGGCAGTTCGGGCATGTTCAGCGTCCGGCCGGTGTCGTACATCCAACCGCCGCCGGTGTAACCGATCGCACCGCCCAAAGCCAGCCCCAGGCGGCTGAATCCCATGTAACTGCCGCGTGCGCGCGGATCCGCCAGCGAGGCGCTGAGGGTTTCCCGCGCAGGTTCGGCGATGATGGAGCCTAGGTAGAAACAGCAGATCAGAGAGAAAACGCCTTGCAAGCTGGTCGCCAGGCCGACGGGCAACAGGCTGAGGGTCATCAGCAGCAGGCCCGCCATCAGCCGTTGTTCCAGGCGAAAACGTTTTTCGCTCCAGCGCGCCAGCGGGTAGAGCAGTGACAGCGACAGCGCGGCTTCAATGGCATACATCCATTTTACCGCTGCCGGCGAGCCGGCGATTTCATTGACCACGATAGGCAGCATCAGCATTACCTGAACCGACAGCATGTAGTAGCCGGTCAGCGTCAGCACATAAGTCAGGAAACGCCGGTCGCGCAGCACGCGCATCATGCCTTCTTTCATCGGGGCGCGAACGGTGGAAATACGGTAAGCCGGCAACAACCAGGCGTTCCAGCCTGCCGCCAGCACGAAAATGGCTGCGCCAACCCAGCAGACAAAGTGGAAGTCATATTGCAGCAGCCAACTGCCGATCAGGGCGCCAATCACCGCACCGGCGCTGTCTTGCATCATCAGCAGAGAATAAAAACGGCCGCGCTCATGCGGGCGGGTGAGCTTAATCACCAGTGCGGTGCGCGGTGGATCAAACAGGGTGCCGCCGAGTGCGGAAAGGGCGCAAGAGAACCACAACAGCCAGGGTTCATCGGCCATCGCCATGGTGGCGAAGCCTGCCGCACGCATCAGCATGCCGGTGACGATCATCGGTTTGGCGCCGAAACGGTCGGCGATTGCGCCGCCGAAGATCCCCAAACCCTGCTGAATCAACTGCCGTAAGCCCAGAGCGACGCCCACCACTACCGCAGCCCAACCGAGTTGATCGACAAAGCGGATCGAAATAAGCGGGAAGACCACAAAGAAACCCAAAACCACTAACAGATTATCGAGTAACAGGAAATATTTACCCAAGCTCCGAGCTTGCGATACCAGAGACATGCTTCACCACGAGCAATTAAGAGGGAGAGGAGTGCAACCCGTCTAGTTTGTACCCAATCTCCGTCTACCGATAGGGGCCAGGTAGATAATATTTTTTTATCGTCAATACGTTACCTGCGCGACAAAACCGCACGAAAATAGCCGTAAAATGACTAATCGCTTATTTACTGAGCTGTCGGGATTTTACCTCCGGGGCAGGCTACGGTTATATTAAATGAGGGTAAGTGCGGTTCTGCGCCGGTCGTTGAAAAATAATGGCTCAGGATATGATCGTTACGGGATTATTATCCGGACGCGCCCCAATAAATACTTCTTATCGAACCGTTCTGACCGCGGGGGAAATGATGTTTGGCTACCGCTCTGCATCACCAAAAGTACGTCTCATCACCGACCGACAGGTCGTGCGTTTAGTCCATGAACGCGATGCCTATCGTCTGGCGGAATACTATGCCGAGAACCGGGCTTTCCTGAAACCCTGGGAGCCGGTGCGGGATGAAAGCCATTGTTACCCTTCCGGCTGGCAGGCGCGGCTTGGGATGATCACTGAAATGCAAAAGCAGGGCAGCGCGTACTATTTTATCCTGCTCGATCCGGAAGAAAATGAAGTGCGGGGCGTGGCTAACTTCAGCAACGTGCTGCGCGGTTCGTTTTATGCCTGTTTCCTTGGCTATTCGTTGGCTGAAAAATGGCAGGGGCAGGGCCTGATGTATGAAGCGCTGCAGTCGGCGCTCCGCTACATGCTGCGTCAGCAGCGCATGCACCGTATTATGGCCAACTATATGCCGCACAATCAACGCAGCGGCGCGTTGCTCGCTCGTCTGGGATTTGAACGTGAAGGTTATGCCAAGGATTATCTGCTGATCGACGGGCAGTGGCAGGATCACGTCCTGACGGCATTCACCAATAAAGAATGGCTACCGCCACGCTGAGGCCAAATAATAATGAAATACGAATTAAGCGCTAAAGAAGCCAGAGTGATTGGCTGCCTGCTGGAAAAACAGGTCACCACTCCGGATCAGTATCCTCTCTCCCTGAACGGCATCGCCTTGGCGTGCAACCAGAAAACCAACCGCGAACCAGTGATGGATCTGACGGAAAGCGAAGTGCAGCAGGTTCTCGACCTGCTGCTGAAAAAACATTTTCTGCGTACGCTGAGCGGTTTCGGTAACCGGGTGGTCAAGTATGAACACCGCTTTTGCAATTCTGAGTTCGGCCAACTGAAGCTGTCTGCCGCCGAGCTGGCGGTGATAGCCACGCTATTGCTGCGCGGGGCGCAAACCCCCGGTGAACTGCGTACCCGTACCAATCGCATGCATGAATTCAGCGATGTCTCTGAAGTGGAGCAGGTACTGCAGCAATTAAGCGCCCGGGAGGATGGCCCGTTTGTCGTGCGTTTGGCTCGGGAGCCGGGCAAGCGAGAAAGCCGTTTTATGCATCTGTTCAGCGGCCAGATTGATGAGTCGACGGCGGAGGTTGCGCAGATTGACGATGCGGATTTGAGTGAACGCGTCAGCGTGCTGGAAAGCGAAGTCGCAGAATTGAAACGGCAGTTGCAGACGTTACTGGCCGGGGGGCAGCATGACTAAGTTACGCGTTGGTGTCGTAGGGCTGGGTGGTATCGCGCAAAAAGCCTACTTGCCCATCCTTTCACAGGCAGCGGATTGGACGTTGGTCGGCGGTTTTTCCCCTAATCAGCAAAAAGCGCAGCCGATATGCGACAGTTATCGCATGGCCTGCTTTTCCAGCCTGGATAGCCTGGCGCAGCAGTGTGACGCGGTATTTGTTCACAGCAGCACAGCCAGCCATTTTCAGGTGATAAGCGAACTGTTGCGCCATGGCGTGCATGTTTATGTCGATAAACCGCTGGCGGAGACCGTGGAGCAGGGCGAACGGCTGATCGCACTGGCTGAGAAGCAGGGCAAAACGTTGATGGTGGGTTTTAACCGCCGTTTCTCCCCCTTGTATCTTCAGTTGAAACAGGAAATGCAACGGCCGGCGTCGATTCGCATGGATAAGCACCGGGCCGACAGCGTAGGGCCAAACGGCCTGCGCTTTACCCTGTTGGATGATTATTTGCACGTGGTCGATACCGCGCTGTGGCTGGGGGGAAGTGCGGGGCACCTACTCAGCGGCCACTTGCGCGCCACAGACGCCGGTGAACTGCTGTACGCCGAACACCATTTTGCCTGCGGCGAAACGCTGGTGACGACCAGTATGCATCGTCGGGCCGGCAGCCAGCGTGAAAGCGTGCAGGCGGTGGCCGAGGGGGCGGTGTATCAGGTGAACGATATGCGGCAATGGTTGCGGGAAGATCCGCAGGGCGTACTGGAGCATCCGGCACCGGGTTGGCAGACCACGCTGGCGCAGCGAGGTTTCGATGGCGCTATCCGGCACTTTATCGCGTCTGTCAGCAACCAGACCGTGCCGGAAACGGCCGGGGAACAGGCTATCGCCGCGCAACGGGTGATCGAACGGCTGCTGCAGGATGCCGGTTTGTAAAGCGATGCCCCCGCGTGAGGCGCACGCGCTATTGCGGGATGTGCCTATAACTCTATGTAACATATGGCGGTAGCTATTCTGCTGTGGATGCGTAAACTTATCCGCTAGTTTTACGGACGCCTGCTGATGCAGGCGTCGACATTTACGGGACACATCAGACAACCACATGAACCTACTAAAATCACTGGCCGCCGTGAGCTCTATGACGATGTTTTCACGGGTGCTGGGCTTTGCCCGTGACGCCATAGTGGCGCGCGTGTTTGGTGCCGGCATGGCGACGGATGCCTTCTTCGTGGCGTTCAAACTGCCCAACCTGCTGCGCCGTATTTTTGCCGAAGGTGCATTTTCTCAGGCCTTTGTGCCGATCCTGGCCGAATATAAAACCCAGCAGGGTGAGGAGGCGACTCGTACCTTCATCGCCTACGTTTCCGGCTTGCTCACGCTGGTGCTGGCGGTGGTCACCGTCTTGGGGATGCTGGCTGCCCCCTGGGTGATCTACATTACCGCGCCGGGCTTCGCTGATTCGCCGGACAAGTTCGCGCTGACGTCGTCGCTGCTGCGTATCACTTTCCCTTATATTCTGCTGATTTCACTGGCTTCGCTGGTGGGGTCGATCCTCAATACCTGGAACCGTTTTTCTATCCCGGCCTTTGCGCCGACGTTGTTGAACGTCAGCATGATCGGCTTTGCGCTGTTTGCCGCACCTTATTTCAACCCACCGGTGCTGGCGTTGGCCTGGGCGGTGGTTGTGGGAGGCGTACTGCAACTGGGCTACCAGCTTCCGCATCTGAAAAAGATCGGTATGTTGGTCTTGCCGCGCCTCAAGCTGGGCGATGCCGGCGTATGGCGTGTGATGCGCCAGATGGGGCCGGCGATCTTTGGCGTTTCGGTAAGCCAGATCTCGCTGATTATCAATACCATTTTCGCCTCGTTCCTGGTCTCGGGCTCGGTATCCTGGATGTACTATGCCGATCGTCTGATGGAGTTTCCTTCCGGCGTGCTGGGCGTGGCGTTGGGCACTATTCTGCTGCCGTCGCTGGCCAGGAGTTTTTCCAGCGGTAACCACGATGAGTATTCGCGCCTGATGGACTGGGGGCTGCGTTTGTGCTTTCTGCTGGCGCTGCCGAGCGCTATCGCGCTGGGGATATTGGCGAAACCCCTGACCGTATCGCTGTTCCAGTACGGCAAGTTCAGCGCTTTCGACGCGGCCATGACACAGCGTGCGCTGGTGGCGTACTCGATAGGTTTGATGGGGTTGATCGTGGTGAAGGTACTGGCGCCGGGCTTCTATTCGCGGCAGGACATCAAAACGCCGGTAAAAATCGCCATTATCACGCTGGTCATGACGCAGGTGATGAATCTGATGTTTATTGGCCCGCTAAAGCATGCCGGCCTTTCGCTGTCGATTGGGCTGGGAGCTTGCCTTAACGCTTCGCTGCTGTACTGGCAGTTGCGTAAACAGAAGATTTTCCACCCGCAGCCTGGTTGGGCAACGTTCCTCACCAAACTGGTGATTGCGGTAATCGTGATGTCAGTGGTATTGGTTGGTGTAATGTGGCTGATGCCGGCATGGGATCAGGGCAATATGCTGGAGCGCCTGCTGCGACTGGCGGTAGTCGTGGTGGCCGGCGTGATCGCCTATTTTGGCGTGTTGGCCGGTTTGGGCTTCCGCCCACGGGACTTCGCGCGCCGGGTGGCATAAACGGGAATTCCCGGTCGCCATTGCATAAAAAAGGGTCGCCTCGGCGACCCTTTTTCGTCTTCAGACGTTGGCTTACATGCGTTCGACGGTGTCGATACCCAGCGTATCCAGACCGGTTTTCAGCGTTCTGGCGGTCAGCAATGCCAGTTTCAGGCGGCTTTGACGCGCTTCCTCACTGTCTGCATTCAGGATTTGGCAATGTTCGTAGAAGCCGGAGAACAGGCCTGCCAGGTCGTACAGGTAAGTACACATCACGTGCGGAGTGCCGTCGCGTGCCACCGTGGTGATAACTTCTTCGAATTGCAGCAGGCGGGTCGCCAGCGCAATCTCACGCTCTTCGGTCATTACCAGCGGCAGGGTCAAGCTGTTCTCATCGAGACCGGCACGCTTGAATACCGAGGCCACGCGGGTATAGGCATACTGCATATAAGGAGCGGTGTTGCCCTCAAATGCCAGCATGTTGTCCCAGTCAAAGATATAGTCGGTCGTACGGCTTTTTGACAGATCGGCGTATTTAACTGCGCCGATACCGACGACATTTGCCAGGTGCTGCATTTCTTCTGCCGGCATATCCGGGTTTTTCTCGGCAATCAGTTTGCCGGCGCGATCGATAGCTTCATCCAGCAGATCGGACAGCCTCACCGTACCGCCCGCACGGGTTTTGAACGGCTTGCCGTCTTTGCCCAGCATCATGCCGAACATATGGTGTTCCAGCGAGAGCGAATCAGGGATGTAACCGGCTTTACGCACGATGGTCCATGCCTGCATCAGATGCTGGTGCTGGCGGGAGTCGATGTAATAGAGCACGCGGTCAGCACCCAGCGTTTCGTAACGGTATTTGGCGCAGGCGATATCGGTGGTGGTGTACAGGTAGCCGCCATCTTTCTTCTGGATGATGACGCCCATAGGTTCGCCGTCTTTATTCTGGTATTCGTCGAGAAACACCACGGTGGCGCCTTCGCTTTCCACCGCCAGCCCCTTGGCTTTCAGATCGGCGACGATTTCCGGCAGCATCGCGTTATACAGGCTCTCGCCCATGACGTCGTCTTCGGTCAGGGTGACATTCAGGCGGTTATAGGTGAGCTGGTTTTGCGCCATGGTGATGTCGACCAGCTTACGCCACATCTTCAGGCAGTATTGATCGCCGCCCTGCAATTTCACCACGTAGGCGCGGGCGCGTTCGGCGAACTCCGCATCTTCGTCGTAGTGTTTCTTCGCTTCACGATAGAACTGTTCCAGATCGGACAGGCCCATGTCGCTGGCATTTTCATTCTGCATTTTTTCCAGGTAGGCAATCAGCATGCCGAACTGGGTGCCCCAATCGCCGACGTGGTTGGCGCGAATCACTTTGTGGCCCAGGAATTCCTGGGTGCGCGCGGCGGCGTCGCCGATAATGGTCGAACGCAAGTGACCGACGTGCATCTCTTTCGCCACGTTGGGCGCGGAGTAGTCGATGACGATGGTTTGTTGTTTAACCGGTGCAATGCCAAGCTTCGGCGCATTCAGCACCTGATCAACCTGTTGCGCAACCCATTCGCCGTTCAGGAAGATATTGATAAAGCCGGGGCCGGCGATTTCTACTTTGCTGGCGATGTCGCCGAGATCAAGCAGCTGGACCACTTTTTCCGCCAACTGGCGTGGTGGCATGCCGAGTTTCTTGGCTACGGACATCACGCCGTTGGCCTGATAGTCGCCAAATTGTGCTTTTGCTGACTGACGGACCTGTGCTTCGCAATCGGCTGGCGCGCCTGCGGCAATCAGCGCCTGGCTGACCTTATCTGAAAGAAGAACCTGAATATTCACCGGGTTACCTTAATGACGAACGAGGGGCCGTATGCCATGCCCCTGTGGGATTCAAAGGTGGTTTTCTGGCTGCGCGTCGAGACGGCAGCCCACCACAAAACAGCCTGTAATTGTAACCGATCTGATGTGTTACGTCAGCAGTTGGCGCCGGGGGGGAAGGCGAAAGTGCAGGTTTGAAAATACCGGGCCAACAAAGAGAGTGTGTTCCAAGGGGGGCGTGTGCAGTACAAGAAGGTCAAAATGAGTGAAAAGGAATAGGTGATAAGGAAATGAAATAACCAGATCTAACGTTTTTTGTTATGACGACGGGAGTCCAGAGTGTTAATGCTGCGTGATTTGAAATGGCGGTAAATTGCGTACGCGGCAATAACGATCAACAATAAAGATATGATTAAAAGAAACATGGTTGTTATCTCAAGCTTTGATTTTCCCCAAAGTAGCTTAATTGATTTTTATAAGCAATTATTAAAACTTCATTTAAGATAAGTCTCACTGTGCTTGGGGGTGGAGTTCAATAAAAACAATGAGTTGATGTCATTATTCTTACTAAAATCATCTCGTTTACCCATTGTTGATTTTGTTGTTTTTATGGCGAGCTATCGAGTGGGTTGAGTGATTTTCTGGATTCAATACAGCTTATTAAGCTAATAATTTCTGAAATGTTTCCGTCATAAGAAAAATCTATCTATGATATGCGAAAATTCCGAACTTTAATTAATTAGGCTCGGATTTTAACAGTGCCATTAATAAGAGGAGTTAACGCTTGTTCTTTTGTGCTCTTTATCAACGTTAGTCGAAATATTTTACACGGCGGTAATGCGATGGACACAAATATTACATTTTACTGGGCAAAACGTGGATAGCCGCGTCTCAGCCGTGTAAATTAGCCCCCCTGAATTCGCTTTCCTTCGTATCGAGGCCCCTATGACGATCTTCCCGGCCATTGCCGAGCTTAATGACTTGGCGCTGGATCTGCCGCGTTTTGAACAGGCGTTGAGCCAGTTTGCGCAAAAACTGCATCTGGATTTGTCGCAGTTCAGCGCGGACCACATTTCGGTGCGTTGCCACCAAAACACCACCGCTGAACGCTGGCGGCAGGGGTTGCAGCAATGCGGCACGTTGTTGTCTGAAGCGACGATTAACGGACGCCCGATTTGCCTGTTCGATCTGCATCAGCCGTTGCAGGTAGGTCCGTGGTTAATTGACTGCGTGGAACTGCCTTATCCGGGGGACAAGCGTTATCCTCTCGAGGGATGGGAACATGTGGAATTGGTGCTTAGCGGCGAACCGGCCTCGCTGTATGCGCGCGCGCTGAGCCATTTGCCCGACGAGGCTCTGTTGGTGCCGGGGATCAAGCTGAAACAGAGCTCGCCGCAGGGTGAGGGCGAGCGATTGCCGAATCCGACGTTGGCGATCACCGACGGCAGCGTAACGATTAAGTTTCACCCGTATTCCATCCGGGAAATCGTCGCCAGCGAGCAAGCTTAACCGGGCATCAGCGCTTGGGTGGCCAGCATCATGCGGTCCAGCGCTTGCGTAAGCAGTTCGCGCCGGCAGCCGAAATTTAGACGTACAAACCTGCGGTCGCCGAAATCCAGGCCCGCGCTTAAGCCCACCCCGGCCTGTTCAAAGAAAGCGTGTGGATTGTCGGTCGCCAGTTGGCTGCAATCGATCCAGGCCAGATAGGTGGCTTCTATCGGGTGCAGCAACAGGCCGGGCATGGCGTTAATGCGTTCGGTCACCAAATCGCGGTTGGCGCGCAGATACGCCAACTGGGCGTCCAACCAGCCTTGCCCGTCCTGGTAGGCGGCTTGTGCGGCGACCAACGCCAGCACGTCGACTTCCGGAACTATGCCGCTGCGCGCGCGGGCCAACTTTTGGCGCAGGCCGACGTTGGGAATCACCGCCATTGAGGCCCCTAATCCGGCAATGTTGAAGGTTTTCGATGGCGACATCAACGTAATGCTACGTTGGGCTGCGTCTTCATTAAGCGTGGCAAAGGGGATGTGTTCGCAACCCGGCTCAAGCAACAGATCACAATGAATTTCATCCGAACAGACGATCAAATCATGGCTACGGGCGAATTCATGCTGTTGCGACAACTCCTCCCGCCGGTAGACGGTTCCGCCCGGATTTTGCGGGTTGCACAGCAACAGCAATTTTTCGCTGCCGCCGAGCCGGCCCGCTATCGCGTCGAAATCCAGCAGCCAACGCCGGTCGTGCAGCTTGAGCGGCACCGGCAGATGCGGGCGTCCGGCGAATTTCGCCGCTTTGCGAAACGGCGGGTAGATGGGTGACGGCGCCAGAGTGCCTTCACCCTCTGCGGTAAAGGCGCGGACGCACAGATTCAGCCCACAGACCAGACCGGGCAGGAAAATCAGCCATTCGGGCTTGATGTGCCAGCCATAGCGCTCTACCATGCGGCGGGTAAAAACCTCAATAAGTTCAGGGGATGGATGGCCGTAGCCGAACACGCCATGCGCTACGCGCCGCTGCAATGCGTCGATGATCGCGGGCGGGGAGCGGAAGTCGGTGTCGGCGACCCAAAGCGGAATGATGTCGCGGTCGCGATATTTATCCCACTTAACGCTGTCACTGTGACTACGGTCTACCCATTGATCAAAATTGAATGCCATAGTTATTACCCTGAACAGGTTCATGTCTATCAATGAGCCTACGCGAGAAATTCTGAAGTTAACAAACTGCCGTCACATTTTGGCCGTCATCTGGGGGTGACAATGATTAAACTGGAAGTTTGCTGCTTTAGCGTCGATTGCGCGCTGACGGCGGAGCAGGCAGGCGCTGATCGCATAGAATTATGTGCCAGCCAGAGCGAGGGCGGCTTGACGCCCAGCTACGGTACGCTGCGCCTGGCACGCGACAGAGTATCCATCCCGGTGCATCCGATCGTCCGCCCGCGCGGCGGGGACTTTTGCTACGGCGCGGTGGATTTCGACGTGATCAAGCAGGACATCGTGCAGATCCGCGACATGGGTTTTGCCGGCGTAGTGGTGGGTATGCTGGATGAAGAAGGGCATATCGACTTGCCGCGCATGCGTGAAGTGATGCGACTGAGCGGCAATATGGCGGTTACCTTCCATCGCGCTTTCGACATGTGTCAGAACCCGATGGTGGCACTTGATCAACTGACGCAACTGGGGGTTGCGCGGATATTGACCTCCGGTCAACAACAAAGCGCCGAGCTTGGGCTGCCGTTGCTGCGCGATCTGGTGCATGCCAGCCAGGGGCCAGTGATTATGGCTGGCGCCGGTGTGCGGCTCAGCAACCTGCACAAGTTTGTGGATATCGGCGTTCAGGAGGTGCACAGTTCCTCCGGCCACGCGGTGCCTTCGACCATGCGCTATCGTAAAGCCGGCGTGACCATGTGTTCAGACAATGAGTTCGATGAATTTAGCCATTATTGCGTGGATGGCGAAATGGTGGAAGCGATGAAAAACGCGCTGGCCTTGGTTGATCCCTTGGCGCAAAGCGCATAAACACGCAGCTAACCGTGTACTGATTACCGGTTTCCGGGCTAAAGCCCCTTGGCGTGCAACTGAACCCTCGGTGATCACGCGAGTACCAGGCCCCGGCGTTTTGTCGGGGCTTTTTTTATGCCCGAAAAAGCCCGATGAGTGGCAATATAGATAGATTAAAACGACAGGCATTTCTCATCAGGCTCGTTATTGTCGGATGCCTTGGGTATTCCCTTGTCATTATTAATGTCAGCTGATAAATTTAATTCACGTCGGTCATTTAATATCATTAATTTAAATTTCCTGCACTATTATTATAAACGCCATGAATGAATGAGGTTTAATCTAAGAAATAACCTGAGTTATATTTTTACCACTCGGTGAATTTAACCATTTTATTTTCAAACGCCCTGTTCTCTATACCCAATGGTCTTCAAGTCGCAGCCAGCAACGCGGCTGCTGAGAAGCGACGGAGATAGGCGAGAGAAAGTATCTTAATACCACTAAGGAAGCCTGCTACAGGCCGCCGAATGGCCGTCACGGCCATAAACGGAAGTGCTTGTCAGGTTTAACAAGGAGATAAAGATAATGACCAGAACGGCATACCGCCTAACCGCTTCACTTTTATTGACCATGACATTGGCCGGTTGCCAAAACGTCAAACGGCCTGTGCCTCTGGTGAATAAAGAGAGTGCGAAAGAAGTGCTGGAGCAAGATAAAAAACAGCGCGAAGCCGAGCGTATGCAGCAATGCCAACATGAACTTGAGGCAATGCGCAATATGGATCCCGAGAAATACCAAAAATTCAAACGCGAATTTGACACCTTGATGAGTGGCGCGGCGCAATATGCCGGGATGCGGACAAGGGTAAATACTGACACTCAGGAAACCGTCGATGCGCTTTACCGCTATCGCACCAACCGCCTTTGCGCCGATATCAGCACCACCATGATGACCGGCCTCGCCGAGCGGGGAGAACGTACTCAATGATCTCTTGCTCCCGACAGACTTTTTTTAGCCTGATGCTGCCGCTGATGGCGGCGTCGGGTGCGCTTTGTGCGGATGACGGCGTGCCCGTTTTACTGCAGTTTGCCGAACGATATCACCAACAGGGGGCACAGGAAATGCCGGCAAACAAGCAGCAGCCAACCCAGATACCGGTTCAAAAACCAACGGTTAAGGTGAGTCAAGTTCGGGAGCCTGCCACTAATCAACGGCAACAATTGATGGCAGTCCACAAAACGTTGCGGGAGAAAGAAGCTCAACTTGAGCGTCAACAGGCCGCCATTCAGTCCCTGCAGCAGGAGTTAACGGCGCTGCGCGTCGCTTCAACGTTGACGGCGCCAAACACTGCGCCTTCACAACAAGATTTTACCGCCTTGAGTGAGTTTGCCCGTGGTGTACGGCAGGCGTTAAATCTGACGCCGACGGAACGGCAGGCGCAGGCGTTGATAGCTGAGGCGAACAAGACGATGGGTGAATTTCAGGTGCAGTTGGCGCAGCTTCAGGATAAAAACCGAAAGCAGGCGAAACAGCTTGAAGATAATGGGCTGCAACTTGCCGCTGCGCTTGAAGAAAATGCTAAATCAGCTCAGCAATTCGAACAGGTAAGCAAGCGGGCAAGCGAGGCTGAGCAAGAGCGGGTTGCCGGCAATCAGGTGGAGAAGCGTTTGCGCAAGGAAATTGACGATCTGCGTTCACGGGCCACGCTGTTGCCGGACAAGCTGGCGTTGACGAAACCTCAGGAACAGCAGAGTTATGCCGCCGGTGTAGCGCTGGGACGAGATATCCAGACCCTGCTGGCGGAGCGTAAAACGTGGGGAATCGATCCCGATAAAACGACGTTGTTGGGCGGCATGATCGACACCTTCAATGGCCACTATCAATTGAGTGAGGCGGTGTTGGCGAGCGCGTTGGCAGAGTCGGAAAAAACGGTGAATGCCGGCAGAACCAAGGCGGCGAAAGACCAACAGGCCAAAGGGGAATCTTTCGTTTCTGAGTTCAGGAAGAAAAAAGGCGCAAAGAAATCGTCCGCTGGCTTCTGGTACCGGGTCGATTACCTGGGCGATGAAGCCATTGCTGAAACCTCTTTGGTGGATATCGTGGTGAAAGAAATGTTGACCGATGGCCGGGTGATTCAGGATATGGATCGCAGCGGGAAGGTGCTTTCTCAACCGCTGTCAGCCTATCCGCCGTTATTCCGCGAGGCGATAGGTTATCTGAGAAATCATGGTTCGCTGACCATGGTGGTGCCGCCAGAACTGGCTTACGGTGAAGCGGGCTACGCGCCGCAAATCCCGCCGAACGCTACCATGGTGTATGAATTGCGGGTAGTGGATGCCGATAAGGGGTAATGCGGGGCCTGGTTATCCAGGCCCTTTTGGCAAGAATTAAGGTTTTCTGGCCACCAGCACCGCACGCAACGGGGCCGGGTAACCTTCAATGGTCTTGCTGCTGTCCTTGGGATCAAGGAATTCGGCCAGTGATTCGCTGGTCATCCAATCGGTGCGGCGTTGCTCTTCGGTGCTGGTTACGCACATGTCGGCGATCTTGACGTCGACAAAGCCGCATTTCTCCAGCCAACACTTCAGCGCTTCGGCCGAAGGAATGAAGTAGACGTTGCGCATCTGAGCATAACGATCGCCCGGCACCAGTACCTGGTTGCGATCGCCTTCCACCACCAGAGTTTCCAACACCAACTCGCCTTCGGAAACCAACTGATTTTTCAACTGATACAGATGATCCAAGGGTGAACGGCGGTGGTACAGCACGCCCATGGAAAATACCGTATCAAAGGCGGCCAACTCGGGCAGTTGCTCAATACCCAGCGGCAGCAGATGAGCGCGTTGATCGCCACCCAGCAGTTTGCGAACCGCTTCGAATTGGCACAAGAACAGCTGCATCGGATCAATACCCACCGCCATCTGTGCGCCGGCACCCACCATACGCCACAGGTGATAGCCGCTACCGCAACCGACGTCCAGAATGGTGCGGCCGGCCAGCGGTGAAATGTGCGGCAGAACGCGATCCCATTTCCAGTCGGAGTGCCATTCGGTGTCAATGTCGATGCCGTACAGCGAGAATGGGCCTTTACGCCACGGCATCAGTGTCTGCAGCATCTTTTCGATGCCTTCCAACTGGCCCGGCGACAGCGGTGCTTCCATTTCGGCCCGCACGCCGTGCAGCAAATCGAGACGGGTGGGCGTCAGTTCCGGCAAGTGTTCAACCGAGTTAAACCACTGTTTGAATTTGCCGTGCAGCGACTCGCGCTGCCAGGCGCTGAGCTGTGCGGGCAGGGTATCCAGCCAGTGGCTAAGGTTGCCTTTAGCGATGCGCTGATAGAAATCACCAAACTCAATCATTGCTCAGCTCCCGCTTTCAATGCGATCAGTGAACCGAAGTTAAAACACTGGAACCACACTTCGGCATGTTTAAAACCGGCCTGTTTCAGGCGTGCCTTGTGGGCTTCAACCGAGTCGGTCAGCATGACGTTTTCCAGCATGCTGCGCTTTTGGCTGATTTCCAGCTCGCTGTAGCCGTTGGCACGCTTGAAATCGTGGTGCATGTTGAACAGCAGTTCGCCGACGTCAGCATCTTCAAAACTGAACTTCTCCGACAGCACCAGCGCACCGCCTGGGCGCAAACCGCGATAAACCTGCTCCAGCAACCGCAGACGGTCAGCGGGCTCGAGGAATTGCAGGGTAAAGTTCAGCACCACCATGGAAGCATTTTCGATCTTGATATCGAGGATATCGGCTTCGATAACCTCTACCGGAGTATCGGCGCGAAAAGCGTCAATATGGCGGCGGCAGCGTTCGACCATCGCCGGAGAGTTATCGACGGCGATGATGTTGCAACCCGCCACCTTGATATTCCGACGCATCGACAGCGTTGCCGCGCCTAATGAACATCCCAGGTCATACACCTGGCTGTCTGGCTGCACAAAGCGTTCGGCCAGCATGCCAATCATCGAAATGATGTTGGAATAGCCGGGAACGGAACGCTGGATCATGTCGGGGAACACTTCAGCGACGCGTTCGTCGAAGGTCCAGTCGCCCAGTTTGGCGATGGGGGCAGAAAAAAGAGTATCGCGGTTTGGCATAGCGGGAAGTCAGTTCAGAATTCGAAGGCGCGTATTCTAACAGATAACGGCAAGAAAGCGCAGCGGAAGCAGGCGGCGGGGCCGCCTGATGACGAACAGAAGATCAATACAGGCTGAAAATCAGATCCCAGGGCAGATAGAAAATGTTGGCCAACACCATCAGGACCAACGAAATATAGGTTGCCGCCATACCTGAACGGCGCCAGCGGACTTCACGGTTACGCAAACCGTAGTAGTGCACCAGGCGCCCGGTCATCAGCATCAGGCCGCAAATATGGATCATCCATATTCCTGCGCCGTTCATTTCCATGATCACCAGCAGTACGGCGGCGATAGGAATATATTCTACGGCATTGCCGTGAACGCGGATGGCGGTCTGCAACTCATAAAAGCCGCCGTCTCCGTAGGCGACACGGTACTGCATCCTTAACTTAACCACGTCATAAGAGAGTTTGATCAACAACAATGCGCCGAGCACGACATAAAGCGCGCTTACCATTTTTAACTCCATTCCCTAACCAAAACTGGCAGCGAGCATCATAGCCGCCATTACAATCACTGTCGCGAGGAAAAATCTGATGTAATCGGTCAGATTAATCGGTCAAAACAGTGCATCCTGCTCCGGCCAGTCCGGCGGCGGGGGCAAATTAGGAATAGCCTGATGAAGCTGCTGCCAGATTTTTTGCGCCTGTTGCGGTGAATCGCCATTATCCGGCGTATGAATAAACAGGAAGGGGGTGGATTGCTGTTGCCATAGGGGCAGTTTCTGCTGCCAGGCGTCAAACCAACGCAGATTGTCTTGCAACACGTCGCCGCCGATAAAACGGACCAGCGGATTGTGGGCGGTGACCAGCGCATGCACCGGCAGCTTGGGTTTCTTTTGCTGGGCGTCACGCACTGCGGCGCTGTCAGGGGCGGCATGATGCACCGGCCGGCTGTCGAGGATCACTCGGTTGATACCGCGTTGATGCAACCCCTGATTCAACAGCCGCTCTTCTTCGCCCTTGGCGAAGAAAGCCGGGTGACGTACTTCTACGCCGTAGGTGAATTCTTTCGGCAACCCGTCAAAGAACTGCCACATGCGCGGCAATTCATCCGGCCCAAATGCCGAGGGTAACTGCAACCAAAGCTGCCCGATACGCTGATGGACCGGGCTCAGGCAGTGATAAAATGCCTGCAGTTCGGCATCGCAGTTACGCAGTGCGGCCTTATGGCTGATCTCTGAGGGGAACTTGAAACAAAAGCGAAAATCATCGGTGGTCATGTCGCGCCAGCGCTGAACGATCTCCAGCTTGGGTAACGCGTAGAAAGTCGTGTTGCCTTCCACGCAGTTAAAATAGCGGCTGTAATCCGCCAGATCGCGCAGCCCGATGCGATTCCAGGCTGTGTGCTGCCACTGTGGTAGTCCGATGTAGATCAACGCGTCATCTTCCTTAATTTATCTCATCAGTTTACACGTTAACGTTACTGGTCGAGCGCGGCAAGGATTTCGCCGGTGCTGCGCACGCGAGCCAGGCGTGGGAAAATATTGTCGAAGGCAAACCGGTGCATCTCAGTATTTTGTGCGCTGCACAGGTCTTCGGCTATCACTAACTCGTAACCGTGCTCCCAGCCGGCGCGGGCGGTGGATTCCACGCCGATATTGGTGGCGATCCCGCCCAGCACCAAAGTTTTAATGCCGCGGCGGCGTAATTGCAAATCCAGTTCGGTACCGTAAAACGCGCCCCATTGACGTTTGGTCACCAGAATATCGCCGTCGCTGACCGCCAGAGATTCCGGGAATTCCCACCAGTTTGCCGGTAATCCGCCCGCCGGCGATGGCGTAGGTCTGTCCACCGGCTGTTTCAGCGCATCGGCAAATGTGTCGGACCAGCCGACGCGCACCAGGATCACCGGCGCGCCGAGCGAGCGAAAACGCGCTGCCAGTTGCGCGCCGTGGGCTACCACGCTTTCGGCACTGTGCGGCCCGCCGGCGTAAGGCAGAATGCCGTTTTGCAAATCAATCAGCACCAGCGCTGTGGTTTGAGCATCGAGTTTCAACATCGGGGTCTCCCGTTACTGGGTGGATAAAATATGCGCAGCCAGAACGGCGCGCTAAAACCAGGGTGAATTCAGGCTACGTGAAAAAAGGGTCACCGGTTAATGAGAAATTTGTTAATCAATGTGTTACTTCGGACAAAAACACGCCATTTAGTGCTGCAACAAAGCTGTGTTCGCACTTATCTGGAGCATGAATTTCCTTTATAATGATCGCCTTTTTTCAACACACTTTACTCCAACGAACTATGCCGATTTATGAATATGCATGTGGTGCTTGCAGCCTTCGGTTAGAGAAATTGCAAAAATTTTCCGATGCGCCGCTGACTGACTGTCCGGCGTGTGGGCAGCCCGCGTTAACCAAGTTGATTTCTTCCACGGGTTTCCAATTAAAGGGCACCGGTTGGTATGCAACAGACTTCAAACCGGGTAATAAATAGAGTTCATCAGTTAACAGCCGCGTGGCCGGCGCAAAAGCCCGCGCGGAATCGGCTTAAGCCAAAAGGATAGCGTATGCGTACTGAATATTGCGGGCAATTGAATCTGTCCCACGTGGGCCAGGAAGTCACTTTGTGTGGTTGGGTCAACCGTCGTCGCGATCTGGGCGGCCTGATCTTTATTGATATGCGCGACCGCGAAGGCATCGTGCAGGTGTTCTTCGACCCGGACCAGAAAGCCGCGTTTGACAAGGCATACGACCTGCGCAACGAGTTCTGCATTCAGATTGTCGGCACCGTGCGTGCGCGTCCGGACAGCCAAATCAATAAAGATATGTCCACCGGGGAAGTGGAAGTGTTCGCTCATGCTCTGGAGATCATCAACCGCTCCGAGCCGTTGCCGTTGGACTCCAACCAGGTCAACACTGAAGAAGCGCGCCTGAAATACCGCTACCTGGATCTGCGTCGCCCGGAAATGGCCGATCGCCTGAAGACCCGCGCCAAAATCACCAGCTTCGTGCGTCGCTTTATGGACAGCAACGGCTTCCTCGACATCGAAACCCCGATGTTGACCAAAGCCACGCCGGAAGGTGCGCGTGACTACCTGGTGCCGAGCCGTGTGCACAAAGGTAAGTTTTATGCGTTGCCGCAGTCGCCACAGCTGTTCAAACAGCTGCTGATGATGTCGGGTTTTGATCGTTACTACCAAATCGTCAAATGCTTCCGCGATGAAGATCTGCGCGCTGACCGTCAGCCTGAATTTACCCAAATCGACGTTGAAACCTCTTTCATGACCGCCGATCAAGTGCGTGAAGTGATGGAGAAGTTGGCGCGTGACCTGTGGCTGGATGTGAAGGGCGTGGATCTGGGCGATTTCCCGGTCATGACCTTCGCCGAAGCGATGCGTCGCTATGGCTCCGACAAACCGGATCTGCGTAACCCGCTGGAGCTGGTGGACGTTGCCGACTTGGTGAAAGACGTTGAGTTCAAAGTGTTCTCCGGCCCGGCTAACGACGCCAAAGGCCGCGTAGCCGCTATCTGCGTTCCGGGCGGCGCGCAGCTGACCCGTAAGCTGATCGATGAGTACGGCACCTTCGTTAACATCTATGGCGCCAAAGGCCTGGCCTGGCTGAAGGTCAACGACCGTGCCGCCGGCATGGAAGGCGTACAAAGCCCGATCGCCAAATTCCTCAGCGCGGAAGTGCTGGAGGCGATCCTGGCGCGCACCAACGCGCAGACCGGCGACATCCTGTTCTTCGGCGCAGACAGCTTCAAGATTGTGACCGATGCGATGGGCGCGCTGCGTCTGAAACTGGGCCGTGATCTGCAACTGACCAAGCTGGACAGCTGGGCACCGCTGTGGGTGGTGGACTTCCCAATGTTCGAAGAAGACGGTGAGGGTGGCTTGGCGGCGATGCACCATCCGTTCACCGCACCGCGCGACATGAGCCCGGAAGAACTGAATTCGGCGCCAACCACGGCCATTGCCAATGCCTATGACATGGTGATCAACGGCTACGAAGTGGGCGGCGGTTCCGTGCGTATTCACCGCAGCGAAATGCAGCAGACGGTCTTCAGCATTCTGGGCATCAACGAACACGAACAGCGCGAGAAATTCGGCTTCCTGCTGGATGCATTGAAATACGGCACACCACCGCACGCCGGCCTGGCCTTTGGTCTGGACCGACTGGTGATGCTGCTGACCGGCACCGACAACATTCGTGACGTGATTGCCTTCCCGAAAACTACCGCGGCTGCCTGTCTGATGACCGAAGCGCCAAGCTTCGCCAACCCGGCGTCGTTGCAGGAGTTGGGGATTTGCGTGGTCAAGAAAGCCGCGTTACCGGAAGAGAACGAGTGATGAGCTACAAGCGGCCCGAGTCCATTTTGGTAGTGATTTACGCCAAATCCAGTGGACGAGTGCTGATGTTACAGCGGCGCGACGATACCGAATTCTGGCAGTCGGTTACCGGTAGCCTGGAGGAAAATGAGTCGCCGCCGCATGCCGCACGGCGTGAGGTCATGGAAGAAGTCGGCATCGATATCGAAGCAGAGAATCTGCCGTTGTTCGATTGCCAGCGTTGTGTGGAGTTTGAACTCTTTGTCCATTTGCGACATCGCTATGCCCCGGGAACCACGCGCAATAAAGAGCACTGGTTCTGTCTGGCGTTGCCTGAAGAGCGCGATCCGGTGATTACCGAGCATCATGCTTACCGCTGGCTTGAGGCGGCGCAAGCCGTGAAGTTGACCAAGTCCTGGAGCAATCAGCAGGCGATTGAAGAGTTTGTGATTAATTCAGTCCAGTAATTTTTTTCGGAGATTTTTTATGGCAGGTCATAGTAAGTGGGCCAACACAAAGCACCGTAAAGCTGCGCAGGATTCCAAGCGCGGTAAAATTTTCACCAAAATTATTCGCGAGCTGGTGACCGCCGCGAAACTGGGCGGTGGAGATCCAGGGGCTAACCCACGTCTGCGTGCGGCGATCGACAAGGCGCTGTCCAACAACATGACGCGCGACACCCTGAACCGCGCCATCGCGCGTGGCGTAGGCGGCGATGATGATTCCAACATGGAAACCATCATTTATGAAGGTTACGGTCCGGGCGGCACTGCCGTCATGATCGAATGCCTGAGCGACAACCGCAACCGTACCGTGGCCGAAGTGCGTCATGCCTTCACCAAATGCGGCGGTAACCTCGGCACCGACGGTTCCGTGGCTTATCTGTTCACCAAGAAGGGCGTAATCACTTATGCACCGGGCCTGGATGAAGACGCGGTGATGGAAGCGGCGCTGGAAGCCGGCGCTGAAGATATCGTCAGCTACGACGACGGTGTTATCGACGTATTCACCGCCTGGGAAAACCTGGGCGAGGTGAAAGATGCGCTGACTGCGGCCGGTTTCACCGCCGACTCGGCGGAAGTTTCCATGATCCCATCGACCAAGGCCGATATGGATGAAGAAACCGCGCCGAAGCTGTTGCGTTTGATCGACATGCTGGAAGACTGTGACGACGTGCAGGAGGTTTACCACAACGGCGAAATCTCCGACGAGGTTGCAGCGACGCTGTAATGGAGTGGCAGTACGGCGCTGCTCTGTGGCAGCGCCTGGCGATGTTAATGCTTAACGCAAGGTGGGTGTAGGGATGACGATCATATTGGGTATCGATCCCGGATCGCGCGTCACCGGTTATGGTCTCATTCGCCAGCAGGGCCGCCAACTGAGCTATATCGCCAGTGGCTGCATTCGCACCGTGGTGGATGACATGCCGACGCGGCTGAAATTGATCTACGCAGGCGTCAGTGAAATCATCACCCAGTTTAAACCTGATTTTTTCGCTATCGAACAGGTGTTTATGGCGAAGAACCCGGATTCGGCGCTCAAACTCGGGCAGGCGCGCGGCGTGGCGATCGTTGCTGCCGTGAACCAGGATCTGGAAGTGTTTGAATATGCGGCGCGTCAGGTGAAGCAAACGGTGGTCGGCACCGGTGCGGCAGAGAAGGCGCAGGTGCAGCACATGGTGCGCTCGCTGCTTAAACTGTCGGCCAACCCCCAGGCGGACGCCGCCGATGCGCTGGCTATCGCCATCACTCACTGCCATCTCAGCCAAAACGTGCTGCGAATGAGCGAAGGGCGGTTAAACCTGGCTCGTGGCCGTTTAAAGTAGCGCTTGAACAGTGACAACTCAGGCTGGATATTCATCCAGCCTTTTTTATGTTATAAGCTTTACCAGCACGGCATGGCAGTCGGTCATGCTCAAGAATTCTGCAGGAGGGTAAATGATAGGTCGTCTCAGAGGATATATTCTGGAAAAACAGCCGCCGCTGGTGTTACTGGAGGCAAACGGCGTGGGCTATGAAGTGCATATGCCCATGACCTGCTTTTATGAGCTGCCGGACCTGGGGCAAGAAGCTATCGTATTTACCCAATTTGTGGTGCGCGAAGACGCGCAGCTATTGTACGGCTTCAACGATAAACAAGAGCGCGCACTGTTCCGCGAGTTGATTAAAGTGAACGGCGTGGGCCCAAAACTGGCGCTGGCTATCCTGTCCGGGATGTCCGCACAGCAGTTTGTCAGCGCGGTAGAACGTGAAGAGATCACCACATTGGTGAAATTGCCGGGAGTGGGCAAGAAAACCGCCGAGCGGCTGGTGGTCGAAATGAAAGACCGCTTCAAAGGGCTTAATGGCGATCTGTTCAATAACAGCAGCGAAATCACGCTGCCCGCTTCGGCGACGCAGGCGGCCGAGCTGGACGCGGAAGCAGAAGCCGCTTCTGCACTGGTGGCATTGGGCTATAAACCGCAGGAAGCCAGCCGCATGGTCAGCAAAATCGCCAAGCCGGGCGCCGATTGCGAAACCCTGATCCGCGACGCGCTGCGTGCCGCACTGTAAGGTTGATAAGGGATAGAGAATGATTGAAGCCGATCGCCTGATTTCTGCTGAGCCGATCAACGAAGAAGAAATTCTTGATCGCGCCATTCGGCCAAAACTGCTGACGGAATATGTCGGCCAGCCGCACGTGCGTGAGCAGATGGAAATCTTTATTCAGGCGGCCAAGCAGCGTGGCGATGCGCTGGACCATTTGCTGATCTTCGGCCCGCCAGGGCTGGGTAAAACCACGCTGGCGAACATCGTCGCCAATGAGATGGGCGTTAACCTGCGCACTACCTCCGGCCCGGTGTTGGAGAAGGCGGGCGATTTGGCGGCGATGCTGACCAACCTCGAGCCGCACGACGTCTTGTTTATCGATGAGATCCATCGTCTGTCGCCGGTGGTCGAAGAAGTATTGTATCCGGCAATGGAAGATTACCAACTGGATATCATGATCGGCGAAGGCCCGGCTGCGCGTTCGATCAAACTCGATCTGCCGCCCTTTACGCTGGTGGGCGCTACCACCCGTGCCGGTTCTTTGACCTCGCCGCTGCGCGATCGCTTCGGCATTGTGCAGCGCCTGGAGTTCTATCAGGTTGCCGATTTGCAGCATATCGTTTCACGCAGCGCCAACTGCCTGGGGCTGGATCTCTCGGAAGAGGGCGCTCACCAGGTGGCTCGTCGGGCACGCGGAACGCCGCGTATCGCCAACCGCTTGCTGCGCAGGGTGCGCGACTTTGCCGAGGTCCGGGCCAACGGCGTGATCAATGGCGAAGTTGCGATGCAGGCGCTGGACATGCTGAACGTTGATGCCGAAGGTTTCGACTATATGGACCGCAAGCTGTTGCTGGCGATAATCGACAAGTTCGCCGGCGGGCCGGTGGGCCTGGATAACCTGGCGGCGGCGATTGGCGAGGAGCGCGAAACCATCGAAGACGTTATTGAACCCTTCCTGATCCAGCAAGGTTTTATCCAGCGAACGCCGCGTGGACGAATGGCGACCAATCATGCCTATAAACACTTTGGCATTGCGCGCGAAGAGTAAGCATTAAAACATTAAAAAGGGCCGCTGATGCGGCCCTTGTCACGTCAATCGGCAGCCCGGTATCAGGCCTGCTGCTTCCTGAATAAACTCAGCACAAACAGCACCGCAGCGCTCAGCACTACCGAGGGGCCTGCCGGGGTATCGTAAAATGCCGAGAAGGCCAGCCCGCCAGTGACGGCCAGCATGCCTACCAGCACTGCATAACCGGCCATCTGCTCAGGCGTGCGGGCGAATCGACGTGCCGTGGCCGCCGGTATAATCAGCAGTGAAGTGATGATCAGCGCGCCGACGAACTTCATCGCCAGACCAATGGTCAGAGCGGTGACCAGCATCAGCACGGTGCGCGCCCGCACCAGATTAACGCCGTCTACGTGCGCCAGCTCAGGACTGATGGTCATCGACAGCAGATTGCGCCACTGCCACCACAGAATCAGCAGCACGATGCTGACGCCGATGCCAATCATCCAGATATCGCTAAATGTGACAGACAACAGATCGCCAAACAGATAGGCCATCAGATCGACCCGCACGTTGGACATTAACGCCACTACCACCAGACCCAGCGACAGCGCGCTGTGCGCCATAATGCCGAGCAGGGTATCAACGGAAAGCTGCGGCCGACGCTCCAGCCACACCAGCACCAGAGCCAGCACCAGCGTTACGGCAATCACCGCATAGAAAGGATTCACATCCAACAGCAGGCCGAAGGCCACACCCAACAGCGAGGCGTGCGCCAAGGTATCGCCAAAGTAGGACATTCTGCGCCAGACAACAAATGAGCCTAGCGGACCTGCGGCCCCCGCCAACAGCACCCCGGCCAGCCAGCCGGGTAATAACAGTTCGATCATGCCTCACGGCCCCCGGTTTTCTTCAACACAATGCGTCCTTGCAGGTCGTGACGGTGATTATGGTGGTGGCGATAAACCGCCAGCTGTTCTGCTCCCCGGTTACCAAACATGGCGATAAATTCAGGGTGCATCGACACCACTTCCGGTGCGCCGGAACAGCAGATGTGTTGGTTGAGGCACAGCACCTCATCGGTTTTCGCCATTACCAGATGCAGGTCATGGGAAACCATCAATACCGCGCAACCCAGCTCTTTACGCAGTTGATCGATCAGATCGTACAACGCCAGTTGGCCATTGACGTCGACCCCCTGCGTCGGTTCATCCAGCACCAGCAACTGCGGTTTGTTCAACAGCGCACGTGCCAGCAGCACCCTTTGGTTTTCGCCGCCGGAAAGCTTTTGCATCGGTTGATCGAGCAGATGGGCCGCTTGCACGCGTTTCAGAGCCGGCAGGATATCGGCCTTTTTGACGCCGGGTTTCAAGCGCATAAAACGGCTGACGGTAAGCGGCAGGGTGGCATCGAGGTGCAGTTTTTGCGGCACATAGCCGATACGCAGGCCCGGTTCGCGCTCAAGCGTGCCTTCGGTTGGCGCAATGAGCCCCAACACCACCCGCACCAGCGTAGATTTACCCGCGCCGTTTGGGCCGAGCAGCGTCAGAATACGGCCCGGCTGGAGGCTGAGCGAAATATTCGACAGGACCTTGCGGCTACCAAAGGAGACGGTGATATTTTTTAGCGTTGTCAGTGTAGACATCTCGTGATTACATTTTGCAGAACTAACCGAATGTTATAATATCACGCCTTGCTGATGAAAACGACGGGATTACTGAGAATGGCACAGAAAAATAAATGGCTGCAACGCACGCTGCTGGCCAGCGCATTGATGATGGCCGGGCCGCTGAACAGCGCTTATGCCGCGGTGGTGACTTCCATTCGTCCGCTGGGGTTTATCGCTTCTGCGATAGCCGACGGCGTGACGTCAACCGAGGTGTTGCTGCCGGATGGCGCTTCGCCGCATGATTTTGCTCTGCGGCCTTCCGACATTCAGCGCCTGCGCGCCGCCGATCTGGTGGTGTGGGTAGGGCCGGACATGGAAGCCTTTCTGACCAAATCGCTCACCCCGGTATCGGCCAATCGTCAGTTGGCCATCAGTGAACTGAGCGGGGTGAAGCCTCTGTTGATGAAGGGTGATGACGACGATCATGGAGATGAACATGCCGGGGATGCGCATAACCATGCAGATCATGGCGAAGATGATGGACATCATCACGGCGAATATAATATGCACGTTTGGTTATCCCCGGAAGTGGCAAAAGTGACCGCGATCGCGATTCACGACAGGTTATTGGAACTTATGCCGCAAAATAAGGACAAATTAGACGCAAACCTGCGCCAGTTCGAGAATCTGCTGACGCAAACTGACAAAAATGTTGGTAACATGCTTAGGCCTGTGCAAGGCAAGGGATATTTTGTTTTTCATGATGCTTACGGCTACTTTGAAAAACACTTCGGCTTGAGCCCAATGGGCCATTTTACCGTTAATCCCGAAATACAGCCTGGAGCACAGCGCCTACACCAAATTCGAACACAGTTGGTTGAGCAGAAAGCAGTCTGCGTTTTTGCTGAGCCACAATTCAGGCCGGCCGTAATCAATGCCGTTGCCAAGGGTACCAAAGTGCGTTCTGGAACGCTGGACCCGCTGGGCACCGGCATCGCACTGGGGAAAGACAGCTACGGGAACTTCCTGACTCAGTTGTCAAACCAGTACGTGAGCTGCCTGAAGTAAAGATTATGAGGAAAATATCGAGTGCAGCAGATAGTCCGAACTATCGCTCTGGCGTATAATAATCTGCCACGGCCCCATCGCGTCATGCTGGGGTCGCTGACAGTGGTTACACTGGCCGTCGCCGTTTGGCGGCCTTTTGTTTATCACCCAGAACATAACCCCATCGTAAAGAACATCGAATTAGAATCCAGCCAGTTACGGTCCTTACTGCCAGAAGCCAGTGAGCCGATCGACCTTGACCAAGCCACTCCCGATGATGACATCCCACAGGATGAACTGGACCAGAAGGTCGCCGGCGAAGATGGCGTGCATGAATATGTAGTTTCTACCGGCGATACGCTGGGCAGCATTCTGACCCAATACGGCATAGATATGTCGGACGTCTCTATGCTGGCATCGCAAAATCGCGATCTGCGTAATCTGAAGATCGGTCAGCAACTGTCGTGGACGGTAAACGATGCCGGCGATCTGCAGCGTTTGACCTGGGAAGTCTCCCGGCGTGAAACCCGCACCTACGATCGCGTAGGCAATAGTTTCAAAGAAACCCAGGAAGCCCAGCAGGGTGAATGGCGTAATAACGTGATCAGCGGCCGCCTCAACGGCAGCTTCGTCAGCAGCGCCAGTGCTGCCGGCTTGAGCCGCGCTGAAATCAATGCGGTAATCAAAGCGCTGCAGTGGCAGTTGGATTTCCGCAAACTGCGCAAGGGCGATCAATTCTCGGTATTGATGTCACGCGAACACTTTGACGGCAAGAGCGCGCAAAGCCAGTTGCTGGGTGTGCGCATGCGTTCCGGCGGCAAAGATTACTACGCCATCCGCGCTGAAGACGGCAAATTCTACGATCGTCAGGGCTCCGGCCTGGCGCGCGGCTTTATGCGTTTCCCAACCATGAAGCAGTTCCGCATTTCTTCAAACTTCAATCCGCGCCGGGTGAATCCGGTGACCGGGCGCATTGCGCCGCACAAAGGCGTCGACTTTGCGATGCCGGTTGGCACCCCGGTGCTGGCGGTGGGTGACGGTGAAGTATTGATCGCTAAACGCAGCGGTGCCGCAGGCAACTATGTGGCGATCCGTCATGGCCGTCAGTACACCACACGTTATATGCACCTGAAAAAACTGCTGGTTAAACCAGGGCAAAAGGTCAAACGTGGCGACCGCATCGCGTTATCGGGTAACACCGGCCGTTCTACCGGGCCGCACCTGCATTTCGAAATGTGGACCAACCAACAGGCGGTCAACCCGTTGACGGCGAAACTGCCGCGTTCCGAAGGGTTGAGCGGTAAAGACCGCAGCGATTATCTGGCGCAGGTGAAGGAAGTGGTTCCTCAACTGCAGTTGGACTAATCCTTTTGTTCGGGCGCGCTGCCGCGCCAGTGATTCCATCGGCCTGATTGCGGGCCGATGTTGTTTTATATTGGCGCTTCGTCGTTGTTAATTGCAAAATCAGTCTTTGCAATTATGATTAGCCGAACCGCTAAGTTAAGAGCTTGTGCATGCAAAACGAGAAAAAATCGAACCTGGAGTTCATCCCGCAATTTCAAAAAGCCTTTTACCATCCACGCTACTGGGGCGTTTGGCTGGGAACCGGGCTGATGGCCGGCATTTCACTGATCCCTGCGCGCTTGCGCGATCCGGTGCTAGGTGCAGTTGGCAAACTGGTCGGCAAGGTGGCAAAAAGCGCCCGCCGCCGTGCGCGTATCAACCTGCTGTATTGCCTGCCGGAAGTGTCGGAAAACGAACGCGAGCACATTATTGACGAGATGTTCGCCACCGCGCCGCAATCAATGATTCTGATGGCGGAACTGGCCTGCACCAAACCGGAAAAAGTGCTGAAGCGCGTGCGTTGGCACGGCGAAGAGGTGCTGGATAAAATCCGCGAAGAAGGTCGCAACGTGATTTTCCTGGTGCCGCACGGATGGGCGGTGGATGTCCCCGCAATGCTGATGGCGGCACGTGGTCAGCCGATGGCGGCAATGTTCCACAACCAAAGCAACCCTTTGGTGGATTATCTGTGGAATGCGGTGCGCCGTAAGTTTGGCGGCCGAATGCATGCGCGCAATGACGGCATCAAGCCGTTTATCAGCTCGGTGCGTCAAGGGTATTGGGGCTATTATTTGCCCGATCAGGATCATGGCGCCGAGCATAGCGAGTTCGTCGACTTTTTTGCTACCTACAAAGCGACGCTGCCCGCGGTGGGGCGCCTGATGAAGGTATGCCGTGCGGCAATAGTGCCTTTGTTCCCGGTGTATGACGGCAAAACCAGCATGCTGGATATCCATATTCGTCCGCCGATGGATGATTTGGCCACGGCCGATGACCCCTATATTGCGCGCCGCATGAATGAAGAAGTGGAGAATTTGGTGGGGCCGAACCCAGAGCAATACACCTGGATCCTCAAACTGCTGAAAACGCGTAAAGAAGGGGAAACTGAGCCCTATTCACGCGATGATTTGTATCGCTAAGCGGCACAGTCGCTTCCGGCCACAAGGGCCAGCCATCGAAAGGTGGCTGGCCCTTTGTGTTTACTGCGCTTATATATGCACCATACAGCCTTGCGCCATCAATGGCTCCAGCACCGCAGGCATTTGGGCGAAGTTGTTCCAGCGCAAATCTAATCGCCGCAGACGAGTCAACGCCGCCATGCTGTCCGGCAGCTCACTCAACCGGTTAGCGCGCAGGTCAAGCGTGGTGAGCGCCGTTAGTTGACCGAAACAGCCTGGCAACTGCCGTAGCTGATTAGCGCGCAGATTGAGGTCGGTCAGGCTGGCTAAGTGGCAGAATGCCGCAGGCAGCCTGCTGATGGCGTTATTTTCCACGTCCAGCACCGCCAGTTCAGACAATTGCGAGATCTCTTCCGGCAGCGTTTCCAGACGATTATTCATCAGGTGCAGTTCCCGCAGCGCGCTCAACTGGCCGATGGCGGCCGGCAACGCGGTAATCTGGTTGTTATACAGCCTCAGTTCCAGCAGGCCGCTCAATTGAACGATAGCAGCCGGCAGTTCGCTCAGTAGGTTATCGGTCACGTTTAGATAGCGCAATTTATGCAAACGGCCCAGCTCTATGGGGAGCGTGCTGAAAGCGTTGTCGCTCAGATAAAGATAGGTCAGTTCGCTGAGTTGGCCGATGCTGGCAGGCACGCGCTCGGCTTTGTTGTGACCGCAATCCAGCATCGCCAGTTTTTGCCATTGGCCGAGCTCTTCCGGCAGTTCACTGAGTTGGTTGCAGGAGATATTCAGTACCTGCAGCGCACGATGCTGAAAGATCTGCGCCGGAAACTGGCGGAGGCGATTGTCGTACAGGCTGATTTTCAGCAATGCGCTGCCCTGCAGGCGGTCATCGTCGAGGCTTTCCAGCCCCTGGCCGTCAAGATCCAATGCAAGCGAACTGCTGTTTTGCTGTGGGTGTTGATGAAGCATCTTGGCTCTCCGTTTGCCTTAGCGGCGACTGGAGACGAGTTTATCAGGCGGAAAGGGCGGTGCGGGAAAAAATGCCGGCCGCGTTAACGGCCGGCGGCAAGCGAGGTTATTCTACGCGCAGGATACGGCTGGTATTGGTGGTGCCAACGGTTTCCATCACGTCGCCCTGTGTCACGATCACCAGGTCGCCGGAAACCAGGAAGCCTTTGTCGCGCAGGCGATTCACTGCGTCATTGGCCGCGATGACGCCGTCGTTGTGGCTGTCGAAATAAACCGGCGTAACGCCGCGATACAGCGCCGTCAGATTCAGCGTGTGCTCATGACGTGACATGGCGAAGATCGGCAGTCCGGAGCTGATACGTGACATCATCAGCGCAGTGCGGCCCGATTCTGTCATGGCGATCAGTGCGGTCACGCCTTTCAGGTGGTTGGCGGCGTACATTGAAGACATGGCAATGGCTTCTTCGATGTTGTCGAACTGTACGTCCAAACGGTGTTTGGAGACGTTGATGCTTGGGATTTTTTCAGCGCCCAAACAAACGCGCGCCATTGCCGCCACGGTTTCGGCCGGGTACTGGCCCGCTGCGGTTTCGGCAGACAGCATTACGGCGTCGGTGCCATCCAGCACGGCGTTCGCCACGTCCATGACTTCGGCGCGGGTTGGCATCGGGTTGGTGATCATCGATTCCATCATCTGGGTCGCGGTAATGACGGCGCGGTTCAGCGTGCGGGCGCGACGGATCAGTTTTTTCTGAATGCCGACCAGTTCCGGATCGCCGATTTCAACGCCCAGGTCACCACGGGCGACCATGACCACGTCGGAAGCCAGGATGATGTCGTCCATTGCTTCGTCGCTGCACACGGCTTCGGCGCGTTCAACTTTAGAAACGATCTTGGCGTTGCAACCTGCATCGCGCGCCAGACGGCGTGCGTAGTTCAGGTCTTCGCCGGTACGCGGGAAGGAGACCGCCAGATAGTCGACGCCGATTTTTGCCGCGGTGATGATATCGGCTTTATCTTTCTCGGTCAGGGCTTCTGCGGACAGGCCACCGCCCAGCTTGTTGATGCCTTTGTTGTTGGACAGCGGGCCGCCAACGGTCACTTCGGTAAACACTTTCATGCCCTGAACTTCGAGCACTTTCAACTGTACGCGGCCATCGTCCAGCAGCAGTACGTCGCCCGGCACCACGTCGGCAGGCAGGCCTTTATAGTCGATACCGACTTTTTCTTTATCGCCTTCGCCTTTTGCCATGTTGGCATCGAGCAGAAATTTGTCACCGATATTGAGGAAGATTTTGCCTTCCTTAAAGGTGGAAACACGGATTTTCGGCCCTTGCAGGTCGCCCAGAATAGCGACGTGACGCCCCAGTTTGGCAGCGATTTCGCGCACTTTATCCGCGCGAGCCTGGTGATCTTCCGCGCTGCCATGGGAAAAGTTGAGCCGAACCACGTTAGCGCCGGCAGCAATGATCTTTTCAAGATTATTGTCGCGGTCAGTAGCCGGGCCTAGGGTGGTAACAATTTTGGTTCTTCTGAGCCGTCTGGACATGTATTACTCCGTTGACTGGTGAAGCAAAGTATTGGTGTTGCGATAACGTCGGATAACGAAACCAGGAGTGAAATGTAATTTTACTACACTGATGTTTCACCCGGGTTACCCGCATGAGCGTTTTACAGGTACTGCCTCTAAGACTGCCGTTCAAATTTTTCGGCAGGTTTTTTTACATCGGTTACGAGTCGAAATTATTCGGGATAACTGCACCCTTATCAAAGCGCGATTCTTTCAATGCTTCCTTGACCCGCTTCAAGTTATCTCTGAATTTAGCCCCTCTGCGCAAGGTAAATCCGGTAGCCAGAACGTCGATGAGCGTTAATTGCGCAATTCGGGACACCATCGGCATATAAACGTCTGTGTCTTCCGGCACATCGAGCAACAGAGAAAGCGTCGCTGCATGGGCGAGGGGGGTATCGCGTGAGGTGATGGCGATCACCGTGGCGTCGTTTTCGCGCGCCAGTTGCGCCATTTCAACCAGGTTTTTGGTGCGGCCGGTATGGGAAATTAATACCACCACGTCGCCTTCGCTGGAGTTCATGCATCCCATGCGTTGCATGACGATGTCATCGAAGTAGACCACCGGGATATTAAAACGGAAAAATTTGTTCATCGCGTCGTGGGCGACTGCCGCCGACGCGCCTAAACCAAAGAAAGAGATCTTTTTTGCCTGCGTAAGCAGGTCAACCGCACGATTGATTGCGGCAATATCCAAATTTGCCTTTACTGTATCCAGGCAGGCCATCACCGATTCGAATATTTTACCGGTGTAGGAGTCCACACTGTCATCTTCCTCCACGTTACGATTTACGTACGGGGTGCCGTTGGCCAGGCTTTGCGCCAGATGCAGCTTAAAATCGGGGAAGCCCTTGGTATCGAGACGGCGACAAAAACGGTTGACGGTGGGTTCGCTGACGTCCGCCATCTTGGCCAGCGTGGCGATACTGGAGTGAATGGCGGTTTGTGGGGAGGCCAGGATCACCTCGGCGACTTTCCTTTCAGATTTGCTCAGGAGCTCCAGATGGCTCTGGATTTTTTCCAGCGTATTCATATAACGAGAGTCACTCATGGTTTTATACCCGCAGTCTTTCAAGCTGCCACTTGGAATCCATCGGATATGTCGATTTCAATCAAAGGAGAAATCAATGCCGGTTTAATGAAAATATACTACGTGCCGGTAACCGTTGGCAGTCTCGACAGAGGGTATGCAGACTTTTTTCATCAGAACATGACCTGTGTCTAACTTTCATAATGGTAAAAGAGCGTCAAAAAAGACAGAAAATTACAGTTTTTAGTTTCGTCAGCGGCGTTTACGCCCGATCGCACTTAACACTGGAGTTTCTGGGGCTTTTTTTCTGCTTTTGATCCGGGTTTACTGGCCGTAGTCAAAGAGAGTACATTAGTAATGTAAGAAAATTACAAATATCCTGCAACGAGGAGATGAACATGGCGGTAACCTCTACAGCCCAGGCGTGTGACCTGGTTATTTTCGGCGCGAAAGGCGATTTGGCGCGTCGTAAGCTGCTGCCTTCCCTGTACCAGTTAGAAAAAGCCGGCCATATCCACCCGGAAACCCGGATTATCGGCGTTGGCCGTGCCGAGTGGGATAAAGAAGCCTATATCAAGGTGGTCAAGGAAGCGCTTGGCACCTTTATGAAAGAAAAACTGGATGACGAACTCTGGGCTACGCTGAGCGCGCGCCTGGATTTCTGCAACCTGGATGTGAACGACAGCAAAAACTTTACCAAACTGGGTAAAATGCTGGACCAGAAGCATCGCACCACCATCAACTACTTCGCCATGCCGCCAAGCACCTTCGGCGCGATTTGCAAAGGGCTGGGCGAGGCAAAACTGAATCACGACCCGGCGCGTGTCGTGATGGAAAAACCGTTGGGCACCGATCTGGCGTCTTCCCGCGTGATCAACGATCAGGTGGCGGAGTACTTCAACGAGTCCCAGGTTTACCGTATTGACCACTACCTCGGTAAAGAGACGGTACTGAACCTGTTGGCGCTGCGTTTTGCCAACTCGTTGTTTGCCTCCAACTGGGACAACCGCACTATCGATTCCGTACAAATCACCGTGGCGGAAGAGGTGGGCATCGAAGGGCGCTGGGGCTACTTTGACCAGGCCGGCCAGATGCGCGACATGATCCAGAACCACCTGCTGCAAATTCTGACCATGATCGCCATGTCGCCGCCGGCGGATCTGACCACTGATCGCATTCGTGACGAGAAAGTGAAGGTGCTGCGCTCGCTGCGCCGCATTAATCAGACCAACGTGCGTGAAACCACGGTGCGTGGCCAATACACCGCCGGTTTTGTGCAGGGCAAAAAAGTGCCGGGCTACCTGGAAGAGGAAGGGGCGAACAAAAGCAGCAACACCGAAACCTTCGTTTCTATCCGCGTGGATATCGACAACTGGCAGTGGGCCGGCGTGCCGTTCTACCTGCGTACCGGTAAACGCCTGCCGACCAAATGTTCTGAAGTGGTGGTTTACTTCAAGAACCCGCCGTTGAACCTGTTCAGCGATTCTTACCAGCAACTGCCGCAGAACAAGTTGACCATTCGACTGCAGCCGGATGAAGGTATCGAGATCCAGGTACTGAACAAGGTGCCGGGGTTGGATCACAAGCACCGCCTGCAAACCACCAAGCTGGATCTGAGTTTCTCGGAAACCTTTAACCAGGAACACGTGGCAGACGCCTACGAGCGTTTGTTGCTGGAGACCATGCGCGGCATTCAGGCGCTGTTCGTGCGCCGTGACGAGGTGGAAGAGGCCTGGAAATGGGTAGACTCCATCATGGACGCATGGAAAGCGGACAACGAAGCGCCGAAGCCTTACCAGTCCGGCACCTGGGGCCCGGTAGCCTCGGTCGCGATGATCACCCGCGATGGCCGTTCCTGGAACGAGTTCGAGTAACGACGCCGCCGGCAGCTTATCTGCCGGCATTTTTTTGCCCGCAGAACGCGGGATAGCAACCTCACTTAGGGTACGGCCGGACGTCCGCATACACTTGCGGAGCCCTGTGGCAGGGGCGTGCCATTTATAAACCGTAAGTAGTGGAGACGTAATAATGAAAAACTGGAAAACCAGCGCAGAACAGATCCTGACGGCGGGCCCGGTGGTTCCGGTCATTGTGATCAATAAACTGGAACATGCGGTGCCGCTGGCCAGGGCGCTGGTCGCCGGTGGCGTTCGCGTGTTGGAGGTGACGTTACGTACCGCCTGCGCCATGGAGGCGATCCGCGTCATTGCCAAAGAGGTGCCGGAGGCGATTATCGGCGCAGGTACGGTAATTAATCCCCAACAGTTGCAAGAAGTGACCGAGGCCGGTGCGCAATTCGCTATCAGCCCAGGCCTTACCGAGGCGTTGCTGAAAGCCGCTACCGCAGGGACTATTCCGTTAATTCCAGGCATTAGCACCGTTTCAGAGCTGATGCTGGGCATGGATTACGGCCTGCGCGAGTTCAAGTTCTTCCCGGCAGAAGCCAACGGCGGCGTAAAAGCGTTGCAGGCTATCGGCGGCCCATTCCCGCAGGTGCGTTTTTGTCCGACCGGTGGCATCACCCCGAATAACTACCGAGATTACCTGGCGCTGAAAAGCGTGCTGTGCATCGGTGGATCCTGGCTGGTGCCGGCCGACGCGTTGGAGAGCGGCGACTACGAACGCATCAGCGAGCTGGCGCGCAGCGCCGTCAAGGGCGCTGCGTTGTAACCCGCGCAGAGCCTGGGTTTGGCGATAGTTTGCCCACCCCTGAAATCATCAAGGTTCAACGGTTCGTTGAACCTTTTTTTATTTTTAAAATGCTTAACTTTCTTATTTTTAACCCGTTTTTTTCTGCTTTTTGTGAAAACGGCAGTTTGCTTTCTTATTTTGGCTATGGTACAAATATCGCAGTTGAAAATTTTAATTTTATGAGGATATTGGGCAAATCGCACGGTGTGCGGCTGAGAATAGAGAATAATTATGATGAAACTTAACGGAACCACCCTCAGAACCTCTACTTGCCAGCTTTTCCTGTCTGCCATCCTTGCCAGTGAGCATCACTGGTGCAGCGAGCTATAGCGTCTTTCTCCCTTAACCGGTACTGGTGACAGGCTCAGTCCTTCGTCATTCCGCGTAGCCGGGCAAACATTTTTATTACGTTTGGGTCAGTTTATCCCCAGGGATCTCTGCGTCGTCAGCGCCTTATTGCGCCTGTCCGACGAGATAAATCGGGATAAATACGCCTTAGCGTGCGTTATTCGCCGTTTGGGAGAAAAATTATGATTTATTGGATCTTTTTAGGTTTGGCTATCGTGGCCGAAATTATCGGTACTCTGTCAATGAAATACGCCAGTATCAGCGGCGGCATGACCGGGCATATCGTGATGTATGTGATGATCACCGCTTCTTACGTAATGCTGTCGCTGGCGATAAAACGCGTCGCCCTTGGCGTGGCTTATGCGCTGTGGGAAGGCATCGGTATCTTGTTTATTACGCTGTTCAGCGTGTTGTGGTTTGATGAGCCGATCTCTGCGTTGAAAGTGTTGGGTCTGGTGACGCTGATTGCCGGCATCATGCTGGTGAAGTCCGGTACCCGCAAAGTACGAAAACAGGTCAGCCCGCGAGGTGACAACCATGCAACAGCTTGAGTTGTACCACATCGGGTTCCTGGCACTGGCGATAGTCCTGGAAATTGTCGCCAACATCTTTCTGAAAATGTCGGACGGCTTCCGTAAAGTATGGATGGGTCTGTTGTCTCTGCTGTCGGTGCTGGGCGCGTTCAGTGCGCTGGCGCAGGCAGTGAAGGGGATTGATCTGTCGGTGGCCTATGCGCTCTGGGGCGGGTTCGGGATTGCCGCGACCATCGCCGCCGGTTGGATCCTGTTCGGCCAGCGGTTGAATGCCAAGGGCTGGATCGGCCTGGCGCTGCTGTTGGCGGGAATGGTGATTATCAAACTGGCTTAATTCAGTGCGCAGAATGACAACATAAAAACCGCAGGGGTCACTCCCTGCGGTTTTTTGTTTACAGCGCGGCGATAATCTTGATTTCAACCTTGTACTTCGGGTTCATCAATTTGGCCTGCACGGTACAGCGCACCGGTGCGCTGCCAGCAACCACCCAGGCATCCCAGGCGGCGTTCATCGCGGCGAAATCTGCGGCGTCTGCCAGGAAAATAGTGGCGTCCAATATCCGGCTCTTGTCGGAACCAACGCGGGCCAGCAGCACGTCAATGGCTGCCAGGGTGTTTGCCGTCTGTGCGGTGGCGTCGTCATCCAGATTTTCCGGTACGCTGGTGTAATAGACGGTGTCGTTGTGGATCACAGCTTCGGACCAGCGTTGGTCGGGATCAATGCGTTCGATGTTCATTCAGTTATCTCCATATCATCATCACCTTAAGGGTAACACAGCCGTCGGCAGAAATACGTGACGATAAATCCGTCGTCTTTCAAGCTGCAGTGCGGCTTGCAAGCCATAGGGTAAAAGTCTGTGGTAGCCGTGCGGCAGGATTGGCATAATCACCGCTGAATTACACTGGCAGAGAGATAGCGTGACGGACGATTTCGCAACAGACGGCGCACTGGCGCAGGCAATCAAGGGTTTCAAACCGCGTGAAGCTCAGCGGCAGATGGCGGAAGCGGTCACCGAGGCCATTAATTTCAAACAGGAGTTGGTGGTCGAAGCGGGTACCGGTACCGGTAAAACCTTCGCCTATTTGGTGCCGGCGCTGCGTGCCGATCGCAAAGTGATTATTTCCACCGGTTCAAAAGCCCTGCAGGACCAGCTTTATGCGCGCGATCTGCCTACCGTCGCCAAAGCGCTCAAGTACAAAGGCAAGATGGCGCTGTTGAAAGGGCGTTCCAACTACCTGTGTCTGGAGCGTCTGGAGCAACAATCGATGGCCGGCGGTGAGCTGGCTGGACAGACGCTGATCGATCTGGTCCATTTGCGCAAATGGTCATCATTGACCAAAGAGGGCGACATCAGCAGTTGCAGCGACGTGGCGGAAGACAGCTTTATCTGGCCGCTGGTGACCAGCACCAACGATAACTGCCTGGGCAGCGACTGCCCGTTGTATAAAGATTGCTTTGTGGTCAAGGCTCGCCGTCGTGCCATGGATGCCGACGTTATCGTGGTGAACCATCATCTGTTTCTGGCGGATATGGTGGTGAAAGAGGGCGGATTTGCCGAGTTAATCCCCGAGGCTGACGTGATGATTTTCGACGAAGCCCATCAGATCCCCGACATCGCCAGCCAGTATTTCGGCAAGCAACTGACCAGCCGCCAACTGCTGGATCTCGCTAAAGACATTACTATTGCCTACCGCACCGAAGTGCGCGACGCCGCACAGTTGCAAAAAAGCGCCGATCGCCTCAGCCAGAGTACCCAGGATTTCCGTTTGATGTTGGGGGAGCCGGGGTTTCGCGGCAACCTGCGCGACGTGCTTGGCCAACCGAACGTGCAGCGCGCCCTGCTGCTGCTCGATGACGCGTTGGAGCTGTGCTACGACGTGGTTAAACTGTCCCTTGGGCGCTCGGCCTTGCTGGACGCCGCCTTCGAGCGCGCCACGCTGTATCGCGCACGCCTTAAGCGACTGAAAGAGGTCAACGAGCCGGGTTTCAGCTACTGGTATGAATGCAATTCACGCCATTTCGTGCTGGCGCTGACGCCGCTGACGGTGGCCGATCGTTTCCGTGAGCTGCTTGATGAGAAGCCGGGCAGTTGGATTTTCACCTCGGCAACGCTGTCGGTCAACGAGCAAATGGGGCATTTTACCGAGCGGTTGGGCCTGACCAAAGCCAAAACCTTGTTGTTGGCCAGCCCGTTCGACTACGCCAACCAGGCCTTGCTGTGCGTACCGCGTTTTCTGCCTTCGCCGAATCAACCCGGCGGCGCCCGCCAGTTGGCGCGCATGCTGCGGCCGCTGATTGAAGCCAATAACGGCCGCTGTTTCTTCCTTTGCACTTCGCACCAGATGATGCGCGAACTGGCGGAGGAGTTCCGCGCCACCATGACGCTGCCGGTACTGTTGCAAGGGGAAACCAGTAAAGGCCAACTGTTGGCGCAGTTTGTCGAGGCCGGCAACGCGTTGTTGGTGGCGACCAGCAGTTTCTGGGAAGGGGTTGACGTGCGCGGTGACGCTTTGTCATGCGTGATCATCGATAAGCTGCCGTTTACCTCGCCTGACGATCCGCTGTTGAAGGCGCGAATTGAAGATTGCCGGCTGCGCGGCGGCGATCCGTTCAACGACGTGCAATTGCCGGATGCGGTCATTACCCTGAAGCAGGGCGTCGGACGCCTGATCCGCGATACTGACGATCGCGGTGTGCTGGTGATCTGCGATAACCGTCTGGTGATGCGGCCTTATGGCGAGGTGTTCCTCAATAGCCTGCCGCCGACGCCGCGCACCCGGGATATCGCTCAGGCGATTGCCTTCCTGCAGGCTGAGCGCTAGCGGATAGGCGCAGCCACGGGGGTGTGCTACAATGCGCGCCCTGTTTTTTCCCGCCAGAGGTTGGTATGTCCACGCGAATTTTAGCGATCGATACGGCGACGGAAGCCTGTTCCGTCGCCATCTGGAATCAAGGCGAAATCCACGCCCTGTTTGAGCTGTGCCCACGTGAGCATACGCAACGCATTTTACCGATGGTGCAGCAAGTGCTGGCGGAATCCGGTTTAACCCTTAATCAACTCGATGCGCTGGCTTTCGGCCGCGGGCCCGGCAGCTTTACCGGCGTACGTATCGGTATCGGCATTGCGCAAGGGCTGGCGTTGGGGGCCGAGTTGCCAATGCTGGGCATCTCTACGCTGCAAACCATGGCGCAGGGCGCTTGGCGCGTTACCGGTGCAGACCGGGTGTTGGCGGCGATTGATGCGCGGATGGGGGAAGTCTACTGGGGGCAGTTTGAGCGCCGGCAAGACGGCAGTTGGCTGGAAAGCGAAGGTGAAGCGGTGCTTTCGCCACAGCAAGCGCTGGAACGCGCGCAAGGCCTGCAAGGCAACTGGGCGCATGTGGGCACCGGCTGGCAAACCTATCCGGATCTGATTGCAGGCTCTTCCCTGTGCCTGCGCGACGGGCAAATGCTTCTGCCGCAAGCGCAAGACATGTTGCCGCTGGCGCTGCATGCCTGGCAACAAGGGCTGTCGGTGGCGGTAGAAAATGCCGAGCCGACTTACCTGCGCAACGAAGTCACCTGGAAAAAGCTGCCTGGGCGCGAATAGCGGCAGCCTATTGTGCTGTGGTTGAATCCGGGCTATGAATGAACTGCAACTTGCTCAGCGATTTGATGTCAAAGTTACAGCCATTTCAGGAGATTGCGACGATGTTAACCCGCACTGTAAGTAAAAAAATGTCGCTGCTGGCCATGGCCGGCGGCGCGCTGGCGTTGTCAGGCTGCGTAACCGTGCCGGATGCGATCAAAGGCAGTACGGCGACGCCGGTGCAGCAGTTGTCTTCGGTGCAAAATGCGCCGAACCTGTTTGCAGGCGCTGAAGCCCGCTTTGGCGGCACCGTAGTGAACGTCGCTAACGAACAGGGGCGCACGGTGCTCGAGATCGCGGCGGTGCCGCTCGATTCTGGCGCCCGGCCGATTCTGGGCGAGCCATCGCGGGGCCGTTTGCTCGCTACGGTCAACGGTTTCCTGGAGCCGGTCGATTTTAAGGGGCAGTTGGTTACCGTTGTCGGGCCAATCACCGGCGTGAAAGAAGGCAAAATCGGCATGACGCCGTACAAGTTTGTAACGATGAACGCTACCGGTTACAAGCGCTGGCACTTAACCCAGCAGGTGATGATGCCACCGGCGCCGATGGGGCCATGGGGCTGGCGCAGCGGCACCTGGGGCCCGGGGTGGGGCGTAGGGTATGGCTGGTACAATCCTGGTCCTACGCAGATCCAAACCATCGTTACCGAGTAGGGTTGTGCTTGAAGTTAACTAATTTTACCAGGGCGGCTCCGGCCGCCTTTTCCTTTTGGCACAGGGAAATACCGCCAATTAGTGATGTACATCGCAACCTGAATAATGTTTAAAACCCAAACTGGTCTGCTGAGTTAAAATATTGTTATGATTTAGCTGCGTGTTAGGGGCTGCGATGATAATGAGCAATGATTTCAGGAGTAATACCTTGGATAAGGTCTGGTTAAAACGTTACCCGGCAGATGTTCCGGCAGAGATCGACGCCGATCATTATTCATCTTTGGTCGAAATGTTTGAAAATGCGGTTCAGCGCTATGCCGATCAACCCGCTTTCATCAACATGGGCGAGATGATGACCTTCCGTAAGCTGGAGGAACGCAGCCGGGCCTTTGCCGCTTACCTGCAAAATGAGTTGGGCTTGAAGAAGGGGGATCGCGTTGCCCTGATGATGCCAAACCTGTTGCAGTATCCGATCGCGCTGTTCGGCATTTTGCGCGCCGGCATGGTGGTGGTAAACGTTAACCCCCTGTATACGCCGCGCGAGCTGGAGCACCAACTGAATGACAGTGGCGCCGGCGCTGTCGTGATCGTCTCCAACTTTGCCCATACGTTGGAAAAAGTGGTGTTCAATACTCAGGTAAAACATGTGATTCTGACGCGCATGGGTGACCAGCTCTCCACCGCCAAAGGCACGTTGGTCAACTTTGTGGTGAAGTACATTAAGCGACTGGTGCCGAAATACCATCTGCCGGCCGCAATTTCTTTCCGTAGCGCCTTGCAACGCGGGCGCCGCCTGCAGTATGTCAAACCCGATATCATCAATTCCGATCTGGCGTTTCTGCAATATACCGGCGGTACCACCGGTGTGGCGAAGGGCGCAATGCTGACGCACCGTAACATGCAGGCCAATTTGGCGCAGTGCAACGCTGCCTACGGGCCGCTGTTCCGCGATGGTCAGGAACTGATAGTCACCGCGCTGCCGCTCTACCATATTTTTGCGCTGACGGTGAATTGCCTGCTGTTTCTCGAGCTGGGCGGTCGCAATTTGCTGATCACTAACCCGCGCGATATTCCGGGGCTGGTGAAAGAGCTGGCCAAATACCCATTCACTGCCATCAGCGGCGTCAATACGCTGTTTAATGCGTTGCTCAATAATGAAGATTTCCACAAGCTGGATTTTTCGACTTTGCGTTTCTCGGTCGGGGGCGGGATGTCGGTGCAGAAGGCCGTGGCGGACAAATGGGAGAAGGTCACCGGCAGGCATTTGCTTGAGGGTTATGGCCTGACGGAATGCGCGCCGCTGGTTACTTGCAACCCGCACGATCTGACGCACTACAGCGGCAGCATCGGTCTGCCCGTCTCGTCCACCGATATTCGGTTGGTGGATGATGATGGCCATGATGTGCCGGTGGGTGAGCCGGGCGAACTGTGGGTCAAAGGACCGCAAGTTATGTTAGGCTACTGGCAGCGGCCGGACGCCACTGATGAAGTGTTAAAAGAGGGCTGGCTCGCAACCGGCGATATCGTTACAGTTGACGAGTCGGGCTTTGTACGCGTGGTCGATCGCAAGAAAGATATGATTCTGGTTTCCGGTTTTAACGTTTACCCGAATGAGATCGAAGACGTGGTCAGCCAGCATCCGAAGGTGCTGGAGTCTGCTGCGATTGGTGTGCCGAATGACGTGTCCGGTGAAACGGTCAAGATTTGCGTGGTGAAGAAAGACGCCTCTCTGACTAAAGAAGAGCTGTTGACCCATTGCCGCCGGTACCTGACCGGGTATAAAGTGCCTAAAATTGTTGAGTTCCGCGACGAGTTGCCGAAATCTAACGTCGGTAAAATTTTGCGGCGAGAACTGCGTGATGAGCAGAAAAAAACGCGGGCGGCCGATGCCGCCTAGGTTATCATCCACGCCTTACAGATCAACGACGCCGGTGAATGCCGGCGTTGTTGTGTTTGAATCATGAAAGCGACCAAGAGAATGACGTTTTGAACTATCAGTTGATCACTACCGATGCCGGATTGCAGCAGGTCTGCGAGCAGGCAAGAAACCATGCCCAGATTGCGTTGGACACCGAATTTGTCAGAACGCGCACCTACTATCCGCAGTTAGGCCTGATTCAGTTATACGACGGTGAACAACTCTCCCTGATCGATCCCTTGCCGATCAAGCAATGGCAGCCGTTTATCGATCTGCTGAGCGATACCCAGATTGTGAAATTCCTGCACGCCGGCAGCGAAGACCTTGAGGTATTCCTGAATGCGTTCAAAACGCTGCCGACCCCGATGGTCGACACTCAGATCCTGGCAGCCTTTACCGGTCGACCGCTGTCTTGTGGTTTTGCGACTCTGGTGACGGAGTATATGCAGGTAGATCTGGATAAAAGTGAATCCCGTACGGATTGGTTGGCGCGTCCGCTGACGGAAAAACAGTGCGTATACGCCGCAGCCGACGTGTTCTACCTGCTGCCGATGGCCAAGCAACTGGTGCAGGAAACCGAAGACGCCGGTTGGACTGCCGCCGCCGCCAATGAGTGCCTGCTGCTCTGTCAGCGCCGCAGTGAGTCGCTGGCGCCGGAATTGGCCTACCGTGAAATCACCAATGCCTGGCAACTGCGCCCGCGCCAACTGGGCTGTTTGCAGAAACTGGCGGAATGGCGACTGCGTCAGGCACGCGAACGTGATTTGGCGGTAAACTTTGTGGTACGCGAGGAAAATCTCTGGCAGGTGGCGCGCTATATGCCAACTTCGTTGGGAGAGTTGGATTCGCTCGGCCTGAGCGGCCCGGAAATTCGTTATCACGGCAAGACGTTGCTGGCGTTGGTGGCCGAGGCCGGCGAGCTGGATGAAGCTGCACTGCCCGAGCCGTTGTCCAACCTGATCGACCAGCCAGGCTATAAGAAAGTGTTCAAGGATATCAAAGCGGCGATCGTTATCGTCAGTGAACAAAGCGGGTTGAGCAGTGAATTGCTGGCATCGCGTCGGCAGATTAACCAACTGCTGAATTGGCATTGGAAATTGAAAAGCGGTGATAGCCTGCCGGAATTAGTCAGCGGTTGGCGCGGTGATTTATTAGCGACGCCACTTCAGGACATTCTGAAAAATTATTAATCGATTGGTAGAAAAGCAGAGGGCAGGGTAAGGAAACGCTGCTCTGGTTATTTATTAGGAATAGCCGAAGAAAATACTTTTATCGCCATCCTTTACTTTAAACAACTGCGGCGCAAGATTAATTGAGATTAATCTCAAAGGGAGAAAACGGTTAATGGGTGATTTTTATCTCAATAACTGGATGTGCATACAGTTACCCCCTGTAAAAAAATATACAGGGGGTAATTAATGCGTCGCAATCATTTAGCTGCTTCTTCCGATTCCGGTAATGTCACGTTGAGTTCAAGTACCGAAATATCATCCCCTTTCTGCTCAAACTGCACGTGCAGCATTTCAGGGTCGATTTGAATGTATTTGCAAATTACCGCCAGAATATCGCGTTTTAAATCAGGCAGATAATGGGGCTCACTGTCCCCACGACGACGCTCTGCGACGATAATTTGCAGCCGTTCCTTGGCTATATTGGCTGTCGGTTTTTTGCGGGACAGAAAGAAGTCTAGTAATGCCATGGTTTATCCCCCAAAAAGGCGTTTCAGGAAGCCCTTCTTCTCTTCTTCAATGAAGCGGAAGGGGCGTTCTTCTCCTAACAAGCGGCTAACGGTATCGTCATAGGCCTTACCGGCATCAGACTCGACATCAAGAATAACAGGCTCGCCCTGGTTAGACGCACGCAGTACGGACTGGTCTTCAGGGATAACGCCGACCAATGGAATGCGCAGAATTTCCAGTACGTCTTCCATGCTCAACATGTCGCCACGGCTGACGCGACCCGGGTTGTAACGGGTGAGCAGCAGGTGTTCCTTAATGGGTGCTTCGCCTTTCTCGGCGCGACGCGATTTGGAAGACAGGATGCCCAGAATACGGTCAGAGTCACGCACCGAGGAGACTTCCGGGTTAGTGGTGATCACGGCTTCATCGGCGAAGTACAACGCCATCAGCGCACCGGTTTCGATGCCGGCAGGTGAGTCACAGACCACGAAATCAAAATTCATCTCACCCAGATCGTTGAGGATTTTCTCGACGCCTTCGCGGGTCAGTGCGTCTTTGTCGCGGGTTTGCGACGCCGGCAGGATATAAAGGTTATCAGTGCGTTTGTCTTTGATTAACGCCTGATTCAGCGTGGCATCACCCTGAATCACGTTGACGAAATCGTACACCACCCGGCGTTCGCAGCCCATGATCAGGTCAAGGTTCCGCAGACCGATATCGAAATCGATCACTACGGTTTTCTTACCTTTTTGGGCTAAGCCGGTAGCGATGGCCGCGCTTGAAGTGGTCTTGCCAACGCCCCCTTTACCCGATGTAACAACAATAATGCGTGCCATGAAATGGATTCCTTGTCAAAAGGGCTTAATTTAAAGGTTGTATGGTTAAAGCGTTATCCAACAGGCTGAGTCGCGCTGCCTGCCCGAGAAAATCGGACGGGATTTGGTCGCTCAACCAGTACTGCCCTGCGATAGAGACTAGCTCAGCACCCAGGTGCGTGCAAAAAATCTGGCACTGCGTATCTCCTGAGGCGCCGGCCAGCGCACGACCGCGCATCATGCCGTAAATGTGAATATTGCCATCGGCAATTAATTCGGCCCCGGCACTGACGCTGCTGGTCACGATCAGATCGCAGTTGCGGGCATAAATTTGTTGGCCGGAACGGACCGGGGCGCTGATGATGCGCGTTTTGGCAGGGGCGTTGATATCCACCACCGGGGCAGGCGCAGGGGCCGGTTCCGGGGCGGCCATCTTTTGGCCTTTGCCTTCGTTCAGTAACGGCAGCCCGGCACGGGTTATAGCGCGTTTCTGACGCTCATCTCTGCAGCCGCTGATGCCAACAACGCGCAGACCCGCAGCCGTGACAGCCTGTTGAAGTTCTTTCCAGTTTGCATCGCCGTTCAGCGTTGCAACGTTGATAACAACAGGGGCGTTTTTCAAAAAAGCGGGCGCTTGCTCCACTTTTTCCAGTAACGCCTGACGAATTACCTCGGGTTCCGAATTATGCAAATGAACAACCGATAGGGTAAAACTGCTGCCTTTTAGCTCAATTGGCGATTGTGACATCTATCCTGACTCAGTCTCAGCAACTTTAAATCCCCGGAATACCAATCGGGGTGCGATATTCCGAAGTACTATAAGCATGTTATAGTCAGAGTTATATCCAGGCAAGACGCTGCCCCAATTAAATAGAGTTAAAAAAATGCTTTGTGTGATCTATAGAAGCCCAAAACGGGATCAAACTTATCTTTATGTCGAAAAAAAAGACGATTTCTCCCGAGTGCCGGAAGATCTGATGAAAAGTTTCGGGTCGCCGCAATTGGCGATGGTGATTTCCCTCGAAGGACGGGAAAAGTTAGCCTCGGCGGATATTGAGAAAGTGAAAGAAGCCTTGAAAGAGGAAGGGTTTTATCTGCAATTCCCGCCGCCAGTGGAAAATTTATTAAACCAGCATTTGTCAGAGGACAAAAAATAATCACTGCTGGCGCGCAGGGGCCTGGCTGAATCAGTACCCCAAAACGACTAAGGAACAGTGTGATGAAATTGTCGGCGATAACGGTGGTGTTAACTCTGTTGATGCTGGGATGCGGCGTCTGTCAGCAGACAGCTGCGCAGGCCGCTGCTCTGGAAGAGTCAGCCCCATCGGGTGCGCCTGCGCCGACAACGACCGCTACTGTGGCCACATTGGCTGAAACTGGCCGCGATCCTGCGCAATTCCCGGCTTATGTAGAGCAACTGAAGCGCCAGGCGTTGGCGCAGGGGATTAGTCAGGCAACCATCGATAACGCCTTCGCCAACGCGCATTTTGTTGACCGTGTCATCAAGGCCGATCGTAATCAGCCGGAAAAGAAAATCACGCTGGATGATTACCTCAAACGCGTACTGCCACCCGCCAAAATCGAGCAGGGCCGGACGTTGTCCCGGCAATATCGCTCGCAACTGACCCGCGTCACCGCGCGTTATGGCGTTCCGGGGCGTTATATCGTGGCGTTGTGGGGAATGGAAAGCGCCTTCGGCAAGATTCAGGGGCGTGAAGATGTTATTTCGGCGCTTGCCACCTTGGCGTTTGAAGGCCGGCGTGAAGCCTTCTTCACCCAACAAGTGATGGCGGCGCTGCAGATCGTGGAACAGGGCAGGGTCGGCAGTACCCAGCTAAAGGGGTCCTGGGCCGGCGCGATGGGCCAATGTCAGTTTATGCCGACCTCGTTCCTGAGCTATGCGGCGGATGGCGACGGCGATGGCCGTATCGATATCTGGAACAACCCTGACGACGTGTTTGCTTCCACCGCCAACTATTTGGCGAGTGAGGGCTGGCAACGGGGCATTGGTTGGGGCAGGGAAGTGACGCTGCCGGCGGTTTTTGGCACCGATAGCCTGGGGTTGAAAGATCGTCAGGCTCGCAGCGTAAACGAATGGCAAAAACGCGGTGTACGGCGGCCTGACGGTTCAGCGCTTCCGCACTCAACCCTGCGCAGTTGGGTTATCACACCCGATGATATGCAGGGCCGCGCGTTTCTGGTTTATGATAATTTCCGGACCATCATGCACTGGAATCGCTCTTACTATTTTGCGATAGCTGTGGGTATGATGGCTGACGGTATCGGGCAATAAATTAGCGCTACGGTACCCCACCAGAGCGTGGAATAACGGGCTTAGCATGCTAAGCCCCTACATGATTGTAGGGAGAGGCGGTATGTATCAACATAGAGACTGGCAGGGTTCACTACTTGATTTCCCGGTTAATAAGGTGGTCTGCGTCGGCAGTAACTACGCCGATCACATTAAGGAAATGGGCAGTGCGGCCTCGGCAGAGCCGGTAGTGTTTATCAAGCCTGAAACAGCGCTGTGCGACATTCGCCAGCCGGTGGCTATCCCCAAAGAGTTCGGGTCGGTGCACCATGAAGTGGAGTTGGCCGTGCTTATCGGTACGCCGTTAAAGCAGGCGAATGAAGATCGCGTAGCGCGTGCTATCGCCGGTTATGGTGTGGCACTCGATCTGACGCTGCGCGAATTGCAGGCGGGTTTCAAGAAGGCCGGGCAACCCTGGGAAAAAGCCAAGGGTTTTGACGGTTCATGCCCGATCTCCGGTTTTATTCCGGTAGCGGAGTTTGGCGATCCGCAAAATGCCGAGCTGTCGCTGACGGTGAATGACCAACTGCGTCAGCAGGGTAACACCCGCGATATGATTACACCGATTTTGCCGCTGATCAGCTATATGAGCCGTTTCTTCACGCTGCGCGCGGGCGACATCATTCTTACCGGCACGCCACAGGGCGTAGGTCCGATGAGCTCTGGCGATATGTTGAAGATTACCCTTAACGGTAAATCACTGAGCACCCGCGTGATTTAAAATCGCCGGCGGCACAAAATTAAAAAGGCCCGAAAGGGCCTTTTGTCTGTCTGTTGCCGCTCTGGCACCGGATTATTTACGGCCCAACAAAAAACCGAAAACGATACCTACGGCTGCGGCGATAGCTACGCCGGCAAGCGGGTTGGACTCAACCTGGGTTCGCACCGTGTCTGCCGCGTCGCGAGCCGCATAGCTGGCCTGAGAGGCGTACTTGCGGGCCGCGCCTTTGACCTGATGCTCCGGCGAATCTGTTGCCTCACCGAAGGCTTCCTGAACAGCGCCAGCAGCTTCATTGACCTTGTCTTCTGCTTTTCCAAACATGTTTAGCTCCTTATCTTCTGTTCTAAAGGCGAACATTAAACATAGCAGCATTATTCCGTTCCAGGCGGCATAACGTGCTTAATGAGATGAATCCGAACATTGTCGAGCGGAAGGCCGATGGCGTCAGACGGGATGCGCCAAAAGGTGTAGGACCTGTAATTTGTACGTATAATTGAGGACAGCGGGTGTGATTTTATTCACCGGATACAACCGGTAACACCATGATATTCTTGTTGCTCAATGGTGGACGTTATTGTTTTAAATAGCGTTTTTTTTAAGCGGCATTATGGTTATCATTATGATTATATTGTATTTTCGGCCTTTCCAATTGGCTCTGATATCTATATAGTGCACCCTCAAAACCTGTACGCAGGTTATCTATTCATTTACCTATACCGGACGCGAACATGTCACAAATCCCTTTTTGGCAACAAAAAACGCTGGCGGAAATGTCAGAACAAGAGTGGGAATCGCTGTGCGACGGTTGTGGGCAGTGCTGTCTGAATAAGCTGATCGACGAAGATACCGACGAGATTTATTTCACCAACGTAGCCTGCAACCAGTTGAATATTAAGTCGTGTCAGTGTCGCAACTATGAACGCCGCTTCGAGCTGGAAGAAGACTGCATCAAGCTGACGCGCGACAATCTCACCACGTTTGATTGGCTGCCGCCGACCTGTGCGTATCGCCTGATTGGCGAGGGTAAACCGCTGTTTTCATGGCACCCACTGGTAAGCGGTTCCAAGGCGGCGATGCACGGTGAACGTATTACGGTACGGCACATTGCGGTGCGCGAGAGTGAAGTGGTGGACTGGCAGGACCATATTTTGAACAAGCCGAGTTGGGCAAGATAAGGAAAAAAGCCCCTGCAAAGAGAGAGGGGCAAGACACACAACAACACCAGGGAAATCGGGATACAACTTGCGGTTACTATAAGGATTTTTTGACAGAAGTTCATCAAAATATTGATGCAATAATGCATCACTATGATGAGTTTTTTTGTATGAACTTAATGAGTACAAAATCACCGCTCTTTGCTTCTCGACCTTAGGGAGGATCGGGTAATACATTCCCCCTGCGATTAACGTGCCATGCCGTTCAAACTTAATGTTATGTAAATTACCTGCCAAATCCAGCCAGGGCGCTTCTTTATCGTCATGATATTAGGTACTTTGACCGCTCTCCCGCCTGGTTTCGAGAGTACAATAATGAAAATGATACGGCTGTTTGCAGTGGCTGGCGTACTGATAGTGCTCGTTTATTACCTTACGCATACTTGACGTCGGGTTATCTCTGAAAATCACAAGCAACCCCATGCAAAACGGCGCCCTGAGGCGCCGTTTTCATTATGTCGTAATGCTGCGCTTAGCGACCGAACAGGTCACGACGACGCGGGCGAACAAACTGAGCGATCAACACGACGATGGCGATCAGCAGATAGGCCGCAAAGATACCTACCAGCCACTGTGGCATTTCCAGCGACAGGAACTGCCATTGGCGCACTGAACAGTCGCCGGAAGCGTGAAATACCGCCGGCAGCCATTTATCCAGTGGCAGCCAGGACGGGAAGCTGACGAAGAAATCACAGGTATTAAACGGCGAAGGATGCAGTTGGATCATGGTGTGCTTCCATGCCAGCTGTAAGCCTTCCCAGGCACTGTAAATCCACAGCAGGATAGCGACATAGCGCAGCGGCGTTTTCGGCGCGATAGCACCGACCAGCGAGGCGCCCAGAATGCCAAACAGCGCGCAGCGTTCATAGATGCACATTACACAGGGTTGCAGCAGCATTACGTGCTGAAAGTAGAGCGCTACTAATTCCAGCGCCAGCGCAGTCAGGGCCATTAGCAGCCAAGCACCGCGCCCCTGCGAGCAACGGTTAAAGAATTGCAACATATATTTATTCTTCCATGCAGTAAGCAATTGAACCGGCAGTGTAAACCAATTCAACCCCGCTGCCAGCCACCTGGGCCGGATTCAGCACAAAAATAGTCGCCGACAGCAGAGTGGGTTAGCACTTTAATGCGCAGCGGTTTCGATTGAAGGCAACGTCAGCCAGTGCCACTGGGTTAACAGCTCTGTCATCGGCGCCAAAGCAAACTGTACGCACAGCAGCCCAACCAAGGTTAATACCACAGTATAGGGCAAAGCCATCCACACCATTCGTCCATAGGACAAACGCACCAACGGCGCCAGTGCAGACGTCAGCAGGAACAAGAATGCCGCCTGACCATTCGGCGTGGCGACCGAAGGCAGGTTGGTTCCTGTATTGATGGCGACTGCCAACATTTCGAATTGCTTCAGGGATATTGCTCCGCTGTTGAATGCGGCGCGCGCCTCATTGATGTAAACCGTGCCGACGAAGACATTGTCGGAGACTGACGACAGCAGGCCGTTAAACAGATAAAACAGCGCCAACTGCGAAGAGGGTTCCGCTTGCAGGACAAACTGGATGATCGGGCTGAACAGATGTTGTTCGATGATCACTGCGACCACGGTGAAAAATACCGTCAACAGGGCGGTAAAGGGCAGCGCTTCCTGGAAAGCCTTGCCGATAGCGTGCTCGTCGGTTACGCCGCACAGGGAGGTAGCGAGAATGATCACCGACAAACCGATCAGGCCAACTCCCGCCAGGTGAAAGGCCAAGGCTATAACCAGCCAAATGCCGATCAGCGCCTGGATCACCAGTTTGACCTGTTCCTGCTTGCTGCGTCCTGCTGTGGCCTGGCGGTCAAACTCTTTCAGCACCTCGCGCACCCGTTCCGGCAGTTTGGCGCCGTAACCGAAAACGCCAAAGCGTTCGAGCAGCAGGCATAGCAGCAGGCCGCAAACCATCACCGGCAAGGTAACCGGAGCCATTCGCAAGAAGAACTCGGCAAACCCCCAGCCGGCGCTTTTCGCGATAATCAGGTTCTGCGGCTCACCCACCATGGTCATTACGCCGCCCAGTGCGGTGCCGACGCCAGCGTGCATCAGCAAGCTGCGCAAGAAGGCGCGGAACTGCTCCAGCGTTTGCTTGTGATCGTCGCTTGCCAGTTCACTGTCGTCACCGACGTCGGTATGGCCATCTGAGCGGTTAGACGCCACATTGTGGTAGATCGAGTAAAACCCGGTGGCGACGCTGATCACCACAGCGACCACCGTCAGCGCATCGAGGAAGGCGGACAGCAGCGCTGCGGCCAGGCAGAACGCCAGCGAAAGCAGCATTTTAGAGTGAATATTGAGCAGCAGCTTGGTAAACACGAACAGCAGTAACTGCTTCATAAAGTAGATGCCGGCTACCATAAAGATCAACAGCAGCAGCACGTCCAGATTATGAGCAATTTCTTCGCCCACGCGAGCGGGGCTGGTCATGCCAATCAGCACCGCTTCAATCGCCAGCAGGCCGCCCGGCAACAGGGGGTAACACTTCAGCGCCATCGCCAGGGTGAAGATAAACTCGACCACCAACAGCCAACCGGCGATAAAGGGATCGACCAGGAAGAAAACCAGTGGGTTGACCAATAAGAAAACGACGAGGGTCAATTTATACCAGTCAGGTGATTGCCCGAGAAAGTTCTTCACCAGAGCACTGCGTAAGGTTGTTTCCATTGTGCGTGACTTGTCCTGAAAATAAGTGGTTGCATATTACCCTAACAATGTCGCAGGGGCGGAGACAATAGGGCCTTGCTTTACGAAGAGAAATTTCTGCGAAGCGGTGTTTTTGCACAATTTTTGCCACTTTATGCACACTTTCGTTTAATGTTTTTCGCTCACGCTATGTCATGCTGGTGCGATCTGGTATGATCAGCCGATTACTATTACTGATTATCGTCGCAACGGAACGTCAAAAACATGGTCATAAAGGCGCAGAGCCCTGCCGGTTTCGCGGAAGAATACATTATCGAGAGTATCTGGAATAATCGCTTCCCCCCTGGTTCTATTTTGCCCGCGGAGCGTGAGCTTTCGGAACTGATTGGCGTCACGCGCACCACGTTACGTGAAGTTTTACAACGCCTGGCCCGTGATGGCTGGCTGACCATTCAGCATGGCAAACCGACCAAAGTAAACAATTTCTGGGAAACATCCGGCCTCAATATTCTTGAGACCCTGGCGCGCCTCGATCATAAAAGCGTCCCGCAATTGATCGACAATTTGTTGTCGGTGCGCACCAATATCGCCTCGATCTTTATTCGCGCCGCAGTGCGTAATCATCCAGAGCAGGCTCTGGAAGTGCTGGCTAAAGCTACCCAAGTGGAAGATCAGGCAGATGCCTTCAACTGGCTGGATTACGACATTTTCCGCGGCCTGGCGTTTGCTTCCGGCAACCCGATCTACGGTTTGATCTTCAACGGCCTGAAAGGTTTGTATACCCGCGTTGGCCGTTACTATTTCTCCAACCCGGAATCACGCAAGCTGGCACTGGCCTTCTACAGCAAGCTGTCGACTCTGTGCCATGAGAAATCCTACGATCAGGTCATGGATTGCGTGCGGAACTACGGTAAAGACAGCGGTGCCATTTGGCAGAGCATGCAAGGCACCATGCCGAGCGACCTGACCGACGCCCGCCGTTAGCACTCACTCTTGTCCAAAATTGAGTGATTAACTCGTTTTGCTGTAGATTGACACTTTTGATTATCTTCGCGCCCGACGAACCTCGTCGGGCTTTTGTATGCCAGCGATATAGGCGGTTGCCGCGCGTTGTTAATTTTGCTAACTCTTTTACCTTCATGTCGCGCCTGTTCGATGTCGGACGTTGAGTAAACACTTTGTCTTCAGTATCTCGTCAGCTTTTTATCAGCGCATTCTGATAATCGTCATACCTGTTCGTCCTCGAACGGGTTACTCCATGATATTTATATAGCACCGGATATTCCGTTGAGTATGTTTCATTGAAGAAACGGCTTGATAAATTAATTCAAGATGGTTTTCCTACATTCAGAATGACGGAATGCAGTATTCACGTAGAGATTTAAAAAAAAAGCCCGATGGGGGTATATCGGGCGTTAGTGCAATTGTTATCTACAAACCGTGTAAAGCGTATGCGCTTCCTAAATAAGTCAGATGTTGATTGTCATAGTAAAGTGGTCGATTGTTGCTTTTAAATTTGCATCCCGTAACATCACATAAATTCTGTATCGGATTAAATATCTCAATACTGTGGTCATTTGCTACTGATGCTAGCAGTGCGTTGACTTTCTCCTGCGGTAGACGATAGTCAGTTGTTGATTCACTATTCAATGAAACCGGTTGGATCAGCTCATTGATGGTACGGCGTAAGGGGATTTGCTGATTGTCTATCGCCCTGACAACGTTGAATTTCAAGAAAGGAACATCTTTAACCAATATGACCTTTTTACCTGAGTCATTCAGTTTTTGGATAACATTGTTCAACCCTGTGGTCAGTGCGACAATTCCGCTCTGCGTGGAGTTGATTGCTGTATAGTCCCCGTTTTTGTCATTAACACCAGAATCCCAGAATGCGGAGATAACAACGGTTTTAATTTTCTCATTGCGAGTAATAAGTGCTAATACCTTACTATTGTAGGACTCACATTCTGCTGCGTGAGAAGGGTAATCACCCATTGCTTTTGTGGCGCCAAGTAACATGGGGCATGATGCTTTAGTTAATTGGTAAACGGCCATATTAGATTTCTTGGCATATTGGTCAACCCCCCCACGCAGCGCTGCAGCGTGGCTGTCACCAACCAATGCAACGGCATCTTGCCCGGTGTTTGGCACACAGGATTTATCCTTGGAATAAGACGTCGAGCCGTAACCTACCAAGCAGCGATCGGCAATGCGATCCAACTTATCAATTTCTGCCTGCGCTACGGTAGGGTTCACGCGCTGAGGAATACCTTGTAACAGGTAAGCGGCAAAAGTAGGTGAAAGCAAAATAAGTGATGCTGCGACATATCCGAAAATTATTTTGTTATTTGAAAACTTAAATCCCTTACGGAACGGCGTCTCGACAAATAAATAGGACAGGTACGCAATGAAAAGTGCTATGCCTGAAATTATAATTCCACTGTGCATCGGTAGTTGGCCATTTATGCCTAAACGTGCGAAAGACAATAATGGCCAGTGCCACAGGTACCAAGAGTAAGATACCAAGCCGATGAATACCATAAATCTATTGCCCAGTAAAAGTGCGCTGATTCGTCCATTTCCAAGGATGATCATCGCAGATCCCAGAACGGGCAATAGAGCGGCATAGCCAGGGAACATCGTGTTTTTATTGAAGGCGACAGCGGAAAATAAAATTAATGATAACCCAACAATTAGTAGAAATTCTTTTTTTAAAAGGGATAAGCTGTTGAATCTTCCTTCTTTATGCATTATGGATAGCATAACACCAATTCCAAGTTCCCAGGCTCGAGTAGGTAACATAAAGAAGGAGAATAGTGGATTTGTTTTGGTCAGGATAACGCAAGAAACAAATGAGACAATAGATATTACTGCTATGGAGGCTACAGCTTTTTTATTAACCCTAATAATTATCGATAGAATAATTGGTAGGAAAATATAAAATTGCTCTTCAACACCAAGAGACCAGGTCATTAATAGTGGGTTTAGCTCGGCATTAGGTGAAAAATAGTTGGTCTTGTGCCAAAGCATAATGTTGGGGACTGATAATATCGTTGAGCCAGAGAATAGGCTAAAATCTTTAAGCTCAAGAGGTGATAGATAAAAGAAAGCGAATGCCGAGCAAAAAAGCAGCATAACCAATAGTGCTGGCGCAATTCGCTTTATTCTTCGGACATAGAAGCGACTATAGGAGAAGTTTTTATTATTCAGTTCAGTATAAATGATACCGCCAATCAAAAAACCAGAGATGACAAAAAAAACGTCTACCCCGATAAAACCACCACTCAAAAAACTGACGCCAGAGTGATAAAGAACTACCAACAGTATCGCTACGGCACGTAAGCCATCGATATCTCGTCTATAGCTCTTAACCGTTTCTTTTACTACGTTTTCCATTGAGTCACCTAGATAACCACAGGATTTATAAAAATATTACAATGTAAGTGCTACTTGTAATGAGGACGCAAGGATAGTGCAAGGGCATGTTGGGTTTGTAAAGAAAAAACACTTTTCAGTGATGCTTTAGGATTTTTCCCTCACCATGCAAATTTATTTATCGAAAGTTACGAGTAATTAGTCTCAATGCGTAGTTTCTTTGATAAGAGGTTGCGTGAAAGTGTTGGCCACCTCGCAATCACGAAGTGGCCGACCCATAACATATCTAATCACAGTGGCGTCGGGCGTGGCGGGCAACGATCCAACAACTCGACGCTGCCGTCTTCGTTCTGCTGTTCCAGAATAATGTCGAAGCCCCACAGGCGATGCAGATGTTTCATCACTTCGCGACGGCTCTTGTCCAGCGGCGCGCGATCTTGCGGGATGTAGCGCAGCGTCAACGAGCGATCGCCGCGTAAATCCACATTCCAAATCTGAATGTTAGGTTCATGGTTGCTCAGGTTATATTGCGCAGACAGCTCTTGGCGAATCGCCCGGTAACCGGCTTCATTGTGAATAGCCGCAATTTCCAGATAGTTATTGCGATCGTCATCCAGCACGGTGAACAGCCGAAAATCACGCATGATCTTGGGTGACAGGAACTGGCTGATAAAGCTCTCATCCTTGAAGTCGCGCATGGCGAAATGCAAGGTCTCCAGCCAGTCTTTACCGGCGATATCCGGGAACCAGTAACGATCTTCTTCCGTCGGCGATTGGCAAATGCGCTTGGTGTCCTGGAACATGGCAAAGCCCAGCGCATAAGGGTTGATGCCGTTGTAGTACGGGCTGTTGTACGGCGGCTGGTACACCACGTTAGTGTGGCTGTGCAAGAATTCCAGCATGAAACGCTCGGTGACCCGGCCTTCGTCGTACAGGTGATTGAGAATGGTATAGTGCCAGAATGTCGCCCAGCCTTCGTTCATCACCTGGGTTTGTTTCTGCGGATAAAAATACTGGCTCACTTTGCGCACGATGCGCAGAACCTCACGCTGCCAAGGCTCAAGCAGTGGCGCATTTTTTTCCATAAAGTACAGAATGTTTTCCTGAGGTTCGCTCGGATAGCGGCGGGCCTGTTCAGGCGCCTCTTCGCGTTCGACCCGCGGCAGGGTTTTCCACAGCGTATTTACCTGGCTTTGCAGGTACTCCTCACGGCTTTTCTGTCGCGCTTTTTCTTCTATCAGCGAAATTTTCTGCGGCCGTTTGTAACGATCCACGCCGTAGTTCATCAGCGCATGGCAGGAGTCGAGCAGTTTTTCTACTTCCTCAACGCCGTAACGCTCTTCGCATTGGCTGATGTAATGGCGGGCGAACAGCAGGTAGTCGACGATCGAACTGGCGTCGGTCCAACTGCGGAACAGGTAATTATTTTTGAAGAAGGAGTTGTGCCCATAGCAGGCATGCGCCATCACCAGGGCCTGCATGGTGATGGTATTTTCTTCCATCAGATAGGCGATGCAGGGGTTGGAGTTGATAACGATTTCATACGCCAGGCCCTGCTGCCCGTGCTTATAGCGCTGCTCGGTTTCAATGAATTTTTTACCGAATGACCAATGGGTATAGTTAATCGGCATGCCCACGCTCGAATAGGCGTCCATCATCTGCTCTGAGGTGATAACCTCGATCTGATGCGGGTAGGTGTCGAGCTTGTAATGTTTGGCTACGCGATCGATGTGCTCCAGATACACCTGCAGCAACTCGAACGTCCAGTCCGGTCCATCGCTCAGACGCTTATCTTCCTTGACCTTATCATGTGTTGAAGTAGTCATCAGCGCACCCTCTTATTACGGACCTTGCTCGAACGGCAGACCCTGTATCAATCGTAGCTCAAACTGCGCATAGGGAATAATGATATAAAGCGTAAAAATTCAACGATCTGCCCGCAACGTCTCCACAACGGGGAGCCGGGGGGATTTTGCCCTGAGTTTTTTCTGCTATGGCAGACTCGACCATCGGTAAAAGGTTATGGCGATAAAAGGATGCTTTATTGGTTTTTTATTCTGTTTAAATGCGCGTGTTTCGTTTTTATATTCTGTTAAAAGCTTGTTGCGCATCCCGGTTTTTTTTGATGCTATCAACGCTAGCATTGATAGCATATCAGCGACTGTTGCCCTCTAAAACTGGCCTTGGACGACATCTTATCGCTATTTATAGGTAGGTATTGCAAAAGGCGCGGCCATGAACGATAAATTAATTGTGAATGTTGTCACGTTTGATGACGAAGATGTTGGACGGATTTTTCCACTGAGTTAATTTCCTGTGAGCAGAAGATTATGCTTTGTGAAGCCTTGAGCTGGAGTCAGCGATGCGAGTGGTAATTTTAGGTAGTGGGGTGGTGGGCGTTGCCAGCGCCTGGTATTTGGCGAAGGCCGGTCACGAAGTGACGGTAATCGATCGCCAGCCTGGCCCGGCAATGGAAACCAGCGCGGCGAATGCCGGCCAAATCTCGCCGGGCTATGCGGCTCCGTGGGCTGCGCCGGGTGTGCCGTTGAAAGCCATCAAATGGATGTTTCAACGCCATGCACCGTTGGCGGTACGCCTGGATGGCAGCAGTTTCCAGTTGAGCTGGATGTGGCAAATGCTGAAAAACTGCGATACCTCACACTACATGACCAATAAAGGGCGCATGGTGCGGCTGGCGGAATACAGCCGTGACTGCATCAAGGCGCTGCGTCAGGAAACCGGCATCCAGTATGAAGGGCGTCAGGGCGGTACGCTGCAGCTGTTTCGCACCCCGCAGCAGTTCGAAAGTGCGGCGAAAGACATTGCCGTACTGGAGGAGGCGGGCGTGCCCTATAAACTGCTGGAAGCTCACCAACTGGCGACAGTTGAACCTGCATTGGCGCAGGTCGCGCACAAGCTGACCGGCGGTCTGCAATTGCCCAATGATGAAACCGGTGACTGCCAGCTGTTTACTCAGCAACTGGCCAAGCTGGCGCAGCAGGCGGGCGTTACCTTCTTGTATAACCGCAGTGTTGATCGTCTGCTGGTCGACGGCGATCAGATCAGCGGCGTGCAGTGCGGCGCAGAAGTGTTCAAGGCTGACAGCTACGTCGTGGCTTTCGGCTCTTACTCAACCGCACTGTTGCGCGATCTGGTCTCGATCCCGGTTTATCCGTTGAAAGGCTATTCACTGACCATTCCTATTGCGGATGAAGCTGCGGCGCCGTTCTCGACCGTTCTGGATGAAACCTACAAGATCGCCATTACCCGTTTCGACAAACGCATTCGCGTCGGTGGTATGGCGGAAATTGTCGGTTTTAATACCCAGTTGGAGCCGAAACGCCGTGAAACGCTGGAAATGGTGGTACGCGATCTCTACCCTAACGGCGGGCGGATTGAAGAGGCGACTTTCTGGACCGGTCTGCGTCCGATGACGCCGGACGGCACGCCGATTGTCGGCAAGACTTCGCTGAAAAACCTGTTCCTCAATACCGGGCACGGTACTTTGGGCTGGACCATGGCGTGCGGCTCCGGGCAATTGCTTTCCGATCTGATTTCCGGAATCACGCCAGCTATCCCTTCAGACGATCTGGCGGTGGCGCGATACAGCGCCGGCTTTCGCAACGAGCACCCCACACCCTTGAACGATGTGCATCCAGCGCGTTAATCCTCTTAATTTATAATGCTGACGTCACGGGCGCTGGCCCGTGACTTCAACCGCCAGTCCGCAGGAGAATCCATGCCTCGCCCGATTACCGCCACGCTGCATCTTTCCGCTTTTGAAAATAACCTGCAGGTGATTCGCCGTTTCGCCCCCAGCGCCAAAATTTGGTCGGTAGTAAAAGCCAATGCTTATGGCCACGGAATCAAACATGTCTGGCGTAGCCTGGGGCAAACCGACGGTTTCGCCTTGCTGGATCTCGCCGAGGCCATCTTACTGCGAGAGTCCGGTTGGCAAGGGCCGATTCTGCTGCTGGAAGGTTTTTTCAAGCCACAAGATTTGCTCCTGCTCGACCGCTACCGTTTAACTACCTCGGTACACAGCGACTGGCAACTGGCAGCGATAGCGGCAGCCAAACTGTCCGCGCCGCTGGATGTTTATCTGAAAGTGAACAGCGGGATGAATCGCCTGGGCTTTTCCCCGGATCGTTTGCACAGCGTTTGGTTGCAAGCGCGGGAGATGGGCAATATCGCCAGCCTGACGCTGATGAGCCACTTTGCCACCGCCGACGGCCCACAGGGCGTGGCAGAGCAAATGACTGTCATTGAGGGGGCGGCGGCTGGAATCCCTTTGCCGCGCTGCCTGGCGAACTCCGCCGCCACGTTGTGGCATCCGCAAACCCACGGCAGTTGGGTGCGGCCAGGCATAGTGCTGTATGGCGCATCGCCAAGCGGCCAGTGGCGTGATATCGCCGACAGCGGCTTGCAGGCTACCATGACGTTAAGTAGCGAAATCATTGGCGTTCAGGCGCTGAAAAGTGGTGATCGTGTCGGTTATGGCTGGCGTTACAGCGCCAAGGCGGCGCAACGTATCGGCGTAGTGGCCTGCGGTTATGCGGACGGTTATCCTCGCCATGCGCCGAGCGGCACGCCGGTTTGGGTAGATGGCGTGTTGACGCACACGGTGGGCACGGTCTCCATGGATATGCTGGCGGTTGATCTGACGCCCTGTCCTGGCGCTGACATTGGTGCGGAAGTGGAATTGTGGGGGCGGCGCCTGCCGGTTGACGATGTCGCCGCCGCGGCAGGCACGCTGGGTTATGAGTTGCTGACGGCGCTGGCCGCGAGAGTGCCAGTCACCGTCGAGGCGTAAAATTCAGGCAATTTTCTTCAACTGACTTTTAATTTGCTTGCTGCGCTGCCGTGCGTGCAGCGCCAGCAAGCAGCCCGCCAGCATGACCAACGCCAGTGACAGCTTCGGTGGCAACGGCATAGCCATTGCCAACAGGCCCAGCGCTGCGCCGCCGGCCATCTGCACAAAGCCCACCAACGCCGAAGCGACGCCGGCTTCATTGGAGTACGGCTCCAGCGCATAGCTGGTTGCCGGGCCCATCACAAACGCCAGACCCGCACAGGCGCAGGCGACCGGCAGCATATACGCCAGCCAGTGGGGTTGCGCCGCGTCGGAAAGCAGGCCAACGCCCAGTAACAGCCCAATACAGCCGATCCCCATCAATACCCCACCGGTCGCCAGGCAAATCGGTCGGCCGACTTTGTGAATAATGCGGTTGGCGAAATAACTCACCAGCATGATCCAAAAACCGTTGGCGCCAAATACCAGCGAGAACTGCAGCGGCGTTAGCCCGGCGGTGCCCATCAGCACGTTCGGCGCCAGGGAAACATAGGTTAACGCCATTCCCATTGCCCCTGAGTTCACCACGGCGAAGGACAGGAAGTTGCGATCGCTGAGGATGCGCGCATATTGCCGCACCGGCAATCCTTTGACTCTAACGGTATCCGCAGGCCGGGTTTCCGGCAGACGCAGGGCGATCAGTACCAGCACCGCAAGGGCATAGCAAACCAGGAACCAGAACGGGGCGCGCCAGCCGAAAGCTTCCGCCAGCAACCCGCCGAGCAGCGGCGCCAGCGCAGGAATAATATTCAGCGTGCCGTTGAGAAAACCGTAGGCACGTGCAGCGTCGTCGCCATTCAGACGGTCACGTACGCCGCTGAACGCCACTACCGCCGTACAGCACACGGCAACGCCCTGCAGTAGGCGTGAGGCAACAAACACCGTTGGCGTGGTCGCCAGTGCCGCCATTGCCGCGCCGATCATGTAGATAACGACGCCGGCCAATGCGATCGGCTTGCGGCCGTAGTTATCCACCAGCGGGCCGGCGATAACCTGCCCCAGGCCCAACACCAGAATGAACAGGGAAATGGTGGACTGAATCAGCGCCTCACTGCTGTTAAGGCCAAGTGCGATAGCGGGAATGGTTGGCAGATAGAGATCGATGCCCAGCGGGCCGAGCAGCACCAGGCTAAGAAGCAGAAACAGAAATTTTTGCATAACAAAAACAGCACGTCCTAGTGACAAAGAGAGGTAGAGTAGAGATTCTGGCGTCAAATGGAAAGAGGCAAAGCATAAGCGTTCGACGGGCTAATTTTGCCTCCCCCATTACACGGCAGAGGCTTGGCGATAATAAAGTGCGGAAACCGTATCCGCCACGTAACGCGCCTGGTGTTTGGCGTCGTCCAGCGCCCGATGCGGTGTGCCTTCGAAAGGGCGTTCTTTCTTCGGGTTGAAGCCGTGCAGTTCGGCCAGGGTGATCACCGTACGCACATCCTGCGTGTCCCAAAACTTCCATGGGCAGGGCATTTCCAACTGCTGGAAAGCATGCTCGAGGATCGCGCAATCGAATTCCTTGCCATTTCCCCAGACCTTCACTCTGTCTGTGCTGTTCATATGGATAAAACGGCTCAGGCTGGTCAGAACGCGCTTTAGGCTTTCGGTTCCGGCAAAGGCCAGCTTGCGTGCTTCGTCAGACTGCTTTGCCCACCAGGCCACGGTATCCAGGCTGATGGTTCTGCCAGGCTGATCTTTTTGGCTGCTGACGGCGTTTTCAAATTCCGCGCCGAGCTGGCCGGTCCTGGGATCAAAAAATACTGCGGCAACCACCAGGATCACTGCGCTGGGTTTTATGTCCAGAGTTTCAATGTCTAGCATCAGATGGTGCATTGGCGATCTCCGCAGGCTGAGTCATCGTAGTATGTTACTACAAACCGGGCGAGGATGCGCAGTCAGCCACGGCGCTGGCCTGCGGCATTAGCCAGCGTTACCGCCAACACGGCCAGTAACACCAGGGCGGCCACCGGGGTCACAACGCCCCAGGGCGCTCGTTCGATATAAGGCATGGCTTCGGCCAGCACCAGCCCCCATTCTGCACCCGGCGGCTGAGGCCCCAGTCCGAGGAAACCCAGCGCGGCCAGCGCCAGCGCAATACCCGGCAAGCGAAGCATGGCGTGACGAAGCAACGGCCCGACTAACGCCGGCAGCAGGTAGTGCGTCAGCGTACGCAGGCGGCCTATCCCCAATACGGGGAGCATGCGGATATAGGGCTGCGTACGCGCCTCCGTCAATAACGAGGCACAGTGTGCCGCCAACGGCGCCCAACTGACCAACATCACCGCGCACGCGGCGCCGTAGGCTGAAGGACCTGTAATGGCGATGACCAACAGGCCTGCCATGATGGGGGGCGTGGCGTTGGCCAGTTCAATCACCCCGCACATCAGGCGCGGCATCAACCCAAATAGCATTCCCAGGATCAGTGAAGCGAAGCTGACGCCCAGCGCCAGCAGGCTGGTATTCACCGCGCCGTGCGCGACCCGCGCCAGAATGTCCCTGCCGGTGGCGTCGGCGCCAAAGGGTAACGCCAGGCCGGGCGATTGCAGGCGCATATGCAGGGACGCGAACGGATCGCGGATGATCCCGCTCACCACCAGCAGGCACAGCAATAGCGCGGCGATTGCGGCGACAAGATAACTGCCTTTGGCGCTGTGCTGGGGTTGCGGCGCATTAGGCAGGGACGCGGCGATGCGGCCCAGCAGCAGATAATGCGCTCCCTGCGCCAGGAAACCGGCGCTGAAGGCGATCATCAGCAGAATCAGGATACCGCACTGCAGCGCAGGCAGATCCTGTGCGATGGCGGCGCCTAAGGTTGCCCGACCAAGACCGGGAATGGCAAACACCTTCTCGACGGCAATGGCGCCGCCGGTAAGCCCTACCAGCACCAGACCAATTTGTGGCAACAGGGCGGGCAACGTGCGGCGCAATACTGCCAAGAGACGTTGCCTCCGGGAGATACCGGCAAGACTCCAGGTGATCAACCAGCGTTCAGAAAAGGTTGCGGCCAGCCCGTCGCTGAACAACAGACCCAGCAATCCTCCAGCGGGCAGGCCCAGCGCCAGCGCGGGCAGAACGGCGTGTTGGAGGTTTTGCCAGCCGTAGGGCGGGAACCAGCGCAACCAGACGGCGCCGACAATCAGCAACAGCGCCGCCAGCAAAAATTCCGGCAGGGAGGTCAGCGCTACGGCCAGAACGCCGGCAGGGCGCTGACTGTCGCCGCGCATGCCATGCCACAGGGTTGGCAACGCCAACAACAGTGCTACCGACAGCGCTACCGTGAGCGCGCAGGCCATCAGGATCAAAGACACTCCGGCGGCTTGCAGCATGCCTTCCAGCACGGGCTGACCCGAGATCCAGGAGTTACCGGCATCCCCCCGCAACAACCCCGAAAACCACCGGCCAAGCAGCACCAGCGGCCCGTCATCCAAACCGAATCGTTGGCGAATGGCGTTCAGGGTTTCCGGCGTCGCCTCTTGCTCGCTTGAGCGAGCCCGCAGCAGGCTGAGCGCGGGATCGCGGCCGGAAATCCAAGGCATCAGACCAATGAGCAAAATCATTGCCAGCAGGGCAAGCAGGCGTGAGGCGAGTGGCAACAACGTCTTTATCGAGCGCTTTATCACGATCAGGGCTGCCCGGCGGAAATAACGCTGCGCGGTGTCACCAGCCGACGTTCACGCGGATCGCGTTCTGCGTGCTGCAGGGTGGCGGCTTCACCCTGGATAACTCTTTCATGCAACAAGGGGATAGCCGCATGCGTGGCGAGGATGAGGCTCTCCGCCTCGATAATCGCCTGGCGTCTTTGCGCGCCGGCCGGGATGGTCGCCGCGTGGGTTAAGGCTTTGTCCACCGCGGGGTCACAGAGTTGAGCGATATTGAACGATCCCCGGCAGGCAAAATCACTGTACATGTAGGCTACCGGATCGCCGGAATCCAGCACTGTGGCGCGCGACAAAATGAACGCATCGAATTTGCCCGCCAACGCGTCGGCTTCAATGTGGGCGTATTCCCGCACCTCCTGCTTTACTGTAAAACCGGCTGCGCTGAGCTGTTGAGCCAGATAAACCGCAACTTCGGGCAGCTCTGCCCGATCGCTGAAGGTCGCCAGGGTAATGGTTTGGCCTTTCACCGTCGCCGGCGGGATAGCCGGTTGCGGTTGCCGTAATGAGGCGGCCCAAGGTAATGCGGGGCCAAGCAACCCGGTGGCAAGATCTGCACGGCCTTCGTAGACGTTGTCCACTAACTGTTGGCGTTGAACCGCTGCCGCCGCCGCTGCGCGCACCGCAGGATCGCGGAAAGCGCCGACACGAGTGTTCAGATACAGCGTATTGGTGCGCGGCATCGGGACTTCGTGGATCAGCCCCGCTTCAATGAGCGGCAGCTGCGATACCGGCAGAGCCTCAACCAGATCGGCGCTGCCGGTTCTCAGGGCGGCGGCACGTGCATTGCTGTCCGGCACAAAACTGACGTCGATCCCCGGTGCGGCGGCTTTCTCGCCCCAGTAACCGTCAAAACGATTTAGCCGTGCGCTGCTGGTGCCGTTGATTTCTGTTAACACGAAAGCGCCGGTTCCGGCCCGCAGCGGATTGACCACGCCGTTGGCGGCGTAGGCCCGTTCAGCGAGGATCGCCAGTTGCGGGCTGGACAGCCGTTGCGGAATTAAAGGATCGGGGCGGGCTGTCGCGATCAGCACGGCATTATCGCCTTCGGCGGTGATAGACAGCTCGACGCCGTCCAGAATGCGTGGTTTCGGCGCGGCATTTATCGCCGCTGAAAGTGAACGCACTACGCTTTGCGCCGTCATTACGCTGCCGTCGTGGAAACTGACACCTTGACGCAGCACAAAGCGCCAGTGGCGTTTATCGATTTGCTGCCATTCAGTCGCCAGTGCCGGCTCGGCATCGCCATTGGCGTTCAGCACCACCAGGGTTTCGGCATTGCTCCAGCGAGAGAGTTTAAACGCATCGTCGCTCAACGGCGTTAACCCGGAGCGGGGCGGCTGCAGCATGGCCAGCCGGATACGTTTTTCTTCGGCGACACTTTCTTTTGGTGTTGCAGGTTCAAAGCAACCGCCAAGCAGCAAACTGCCAGCAAGCAGGCAGCCGGTGGGGCCAATAAAGCGCAGGTTCAGCATGCAAAATACCTCAGGATCTCAGGGCTAAAAGGGGGGTAATGATGGGATTGCGGCGATCAACGCGCGGGTAGCGACATGCCGGGGCGATTGCAACAGATCGTGGGTTGGGCGATCTTCCACGATGGCGCCGCGATCCATCACCAGCGTGCGGTGGCATAAGGCGGCCACCAATGAAATATCATGGGAGACCAGCAGCATTCCCATCCGTTGCTGACGGGCAATACGATCGAGCAGGTTGATGATCTGCCGGCGTAAGGGCTGGTCCAGACCGCTGACCGGCTCATCGGCCAGTAAAAAACGAGGTTGCAGCGCGATAGCGCGTGCCAGTGCCACCCTTTGTGCCTGCCCGCCGGAAAGCTGGCCCGGTCTGGCGTACAGCAGGTGTTCATCCAGTTCAACCTGACGCAGAGCACGCTCTGCAGTGATACCCGGATCCTGCGGCAAACCGAGTTGGCGCAGCGGGGCGATAATCAGTTCGGCGACCGTATGGCGTGGATTGAGCGAGGCGTGGGCGTCTTGCGGGACATACTGCACCAAACGTCGGTACCAACGCAGCCGACGAACGGACGCTGGGCGAATCGCGGTACCCTGGCAGAAGATATGGCCGTAATCCGGCGCATCGAGCGCTAGCAGTAGCTTGAGCAAGGTGGATTTGCCTGCGCCGGAGCAGCCAACCAACCCGATGCGTTCTTCGGCATACAGATTCAGATCGGTAGGGCTAAGGCCACCAGATGCCGACGCATATTGCCGACAGACATTCTGCAGGCTGATAAAAGGCAGTGCGGCGTTGACCGGTAGGTGGCTCATTGGTTATCCCGCCATACTCATAGAGGAGTAATGACCGAATGCCGGGCGCAGTACCGTGGCAACCAGCCGCTGAGTGTAGGGGTGTACAGGGTGGCGCAACAACTGCGCGACAGAGCCGTGCTCGGCCATCGTGCCGTTCGCCAGCACGATGGCCCGTTGGCACAGGCTGGCGGCGACGGCAAGGTCGTGGGTGATAAACAGCAGCGCGGGCGCGGCGGGGCGCTCGGTGTAGCGCTTCAGGATATCGATTAACTGATGCTGGCTGACCATGTCCAGTGCGGTGGTAGGTTCATCCGCTATCAGCAGGCTTTTCTCGCCGCTCAGCGCGAGAGCCGCACAAATCCGCTGACATTGGCCGCCGGACAATTGCCCGGGATAGCGCATCATGATGCTCTCCGGCGGCAGGCCCAGCGCAGCCAAGAGTTCTGTGGCGCAGCGTTGGGCGTGTTCTTTGCTCATGCCGCTCCGGCCACGCAGAGCCATGATCAGTTGCTTACCCACGGTGCTCAGGGGGTTGAGGCTGGTAAAAGGATCTTGAAAAATGGCCGCCAGCGAGAGTGACTTGCGCTGTTGTAAACGTTGGCCGCTGATTTCTCGCCCCAATAGCCGTATCGATCCGCTGAGTTCGGCACCGTTCGGCAGCGTACCTAAAATGGCAGCGGCGGTGAGTGATTTGCCTGAGCCTGATGCGCCCAGCAGGCATAGCCGTTCGCCGGCATGTAGGGTGAAGTTCAGATCGCTGATTTTGACTTCCCCGTTAATCGACAGCGTCAACTGTTCTACGGCGAGTAACGGCGGGCTTTGGTTTTCCATTAGCGTGTCTGTGCGAAGCAGTTATGGTATGTAATAACATAACATTCGTTGGCGTGACATGACCAGCAGATTTCTGAAATACTTTGAAATAGTCTAAAGCAGGGAAATCAAGGTATGATGCTCAAGGTATTGTTGTCAGGTTGGTTCTATCGGTGAGAACGTTGATTTTTATTCTGTGCATGGCCGCCTATGTGCTGGTACTGGGTTACCTTGGTGTTTACGTCACCGATAAACTGTGCGAGCAATCCAGTAACTACACCAAGCTGTGCCGTATGGTTGATATCTCCGAGCCGCATATTCCAAAATAAACGACCGTCGTCAACCCAGATAATCGGTAGTGATCAATGGCGTCAGTATCCCGGATAGGCAGGCTAACGTAGCCCATTGCCGCCAGCCTAATCGCGCCAGCCAATCCTGACGCAACGGCGGCGTTGCGAGTTGTCCCAGAGCAACCGTACCGGTGAACATCACTGTCAGGATCACGAATACCAATCCCCGGCTCCAGGAATTAAATTCGATATGCAATATGTTGGCGTAATAGAGTCGCATCAGAATAAAATAGGCCAGCATTAACCAGGCAAAACGCGTTCGTTTTTTCAGCAATTGATAGAGTATAAAAGCGATGAACAGGCTGTGAAACCATGAGATCATTGGCGATTCAATAGGATGCCTGACGCAGACGTTATACACAGCCAGGTAGATATTAAAGATCAACAGTGTATAGACGGCATATATATACCAACCATAGATGACTTTGAGTTTTTGGGTGTTTGGCGAGATAGGGCAATAGTCCGGTATCATTGGGGCCTCCTGAGCTGGATAGCGTTATAACACCGAAGAGCTAAATGAAAATTAAACGCCAAACGGGCTTTATTTTACCCCCAAACGGGAACTAATCAGCGCCTGCTGGGTCTGTTCAAACGGTAACGTCCAGGGTATTTTCAGCGAAAGAGTAATGACACTACATTGATATGAAAAATTATAAAAACGGTCACTCTACGGTATGTTTACTGGTTGCCACGTTGGGGCTTTACTTTTTCCTGCCGCCGACGCTCATCGCCTTGTTCTGCCAATGGTTTAACTTGAACCCCTTTTTTCTTATTAGATCCTGGCATCTCAATCCCTTCGCTGCTGCACGCGGGATTCCGATCTATCAGACCCTTGTGCCCATATTAGTGGTATGGCTTTCAGTCAATGCCCTGGTGGCGGCCATTTTTTTTGCGATATTGGGTTTATATCGTTGGCTTGGCAGGACAAAGCATCGATGAGTCACCCTTGTGCGCTGACAAAAAGAGGTAGATAAAAAGCACTTTACAATAGATAATGATAGTCGTTATCATTTAATGGTCGGTAAGGGTAGAAGGATTGTCTCCTTATGTGCCACCCAAGCCGGCACGACATTGCTCACATTGCTTCCAATCTTTGTTGCCAGCCTCGCGCTGGCATTTTTTTACTTCTTTTATTTCAGTCTACTAACCCAGCTTACACCCTTGGTTTTTCAGTGACGATGAAACACTTTCCCCGCTCATAAAAAGCGTCGCTATGCTTGAAACTTTTTGTCGATAAAGATAATAATTATCATTAATATTATCTTTTCATTGGATTCAGTGCACTGATAGATCCGCTGCACGTTGTCAGCCAGCGCTGCTGACAGAGAATCTTATTCGGCGTGATTTTGAGTATTTACCAGGGGTTACAGAGATGTCGATGCATTTTCCGGTTAAACGATCGCGTCTGTTCTGCGCGCTAGCCATGTTCCTGCCACTCACCTCGTTGGCTGAGGATACTTTGGTTGTTACTGCCAAATCTGCCGATACGGCGGAGGCGGCGACGCAGGGCTATCAGGCTACGACCAGCCAGGGTGCGACGAAAACGGACAGACCGTTAGCCCTGACGGCCCAGTCGATCTCGGTAGTGACTCGGCAGCAAATGACCGATCAGAATGCCCAGACGGTTAACGATACGCTGAAATATGCTCCGGGCGTCTTCACCAATTTTTCCGGTGGCGCCACCCGCTATGACACCATTGCATTGCGCGGTTTTCATGGCGGTGACGTCAATAACACTTTCCTTGATGGCCTGCGTTTGTTGAGTGACGGTGGCACCTATAACGCCTTGCAGGTTGATCCCTGGTTCCTTGAACGTGTCGACGTCATCAAAGGACCCTCTTCGGTGATGTATGGGCAAAGCATTCCGGGTGGATTGGTCGCGCTGACGTCCAAGCGGCCTCAGTTCGCCACGGAAGGGCACGTTAAACTGATGGCAGGCAACAATAGTACTCAGGGCGGCGCCTTCGATGTGACCGGACCGCTGTCTGAACAGTGGGCTTACAGGCTGACCGGCATGACGCGTAGCAGCGAAACCATGTACGACCATCAGCGTGAAGAACGCTATGCCGTCGCCCCCTCATTGCTGTGGCAGCCGGATGAAAATACCTCGCTGTTGCTCAAAGCCTACCTGCAGAAGGATCCTTCCGGCGGTTACCACAGTGCCGTGCCGGCCGATGGCAGCCTCTATTCCAGCTCGGGCGACAAACTGGGGCGCGGATTCTTTGACGGTGAGAGCAGCCGGAATGTGTTCAAGCGCTGGGAGCAAATCTACAGCTATGCTTTTTCCCACAGTTTTAACGACGTCTGGTCTTTCCGTCAGAATGCCAGTTACACCCATTCCAATGTTGAGTTGCAACAGGTGTATCAGATTGGCTGGAATGACGATCACCGTTTGCTGAACCGTTATTACAGCGGTTCTGCCACTTCGCTGGACGCCTTTGCCGTCGATAACCAACTGGAAGCCGACTTTACCACCGGGGCGCTGGATCATAAGGTCATGCTGGGGCTGGACTACCAGCGCTTTCGCAATAATTTGTGGGAAGAATCTGCCGGTGCATCGCAGCTGAATCCTTATACCGGTGTGTCCGGCGGGGCGGCGTTAACCGGCCTGACGCATACCGACTCCAGGCGCCACTACGAGCAGAGCGGCGTATATCTGCAGGATGAAATCAACTTACAGAACTGGTATCTGAACCTGTCCGGCCGCTTCGATCGTATCGAGTCTAAAAATACGACGCTCAATACCGGCACCAGCGATGCGCGCAGCGATGATAATTTCAGCGGCCGTGCCTCCTTGCTGTATCACTTTGATAACGGTCTTTCACCTTACGCCAGCTACAGTACGGCGGTAACGCCTGAGGCGCTGCCCGATCAAAACGGACACATGCTGAAACCGAGCACCAGTGAGCAGTATGAGGTGGGGTTGAAATATCAGCCGCCAGGCAGTTCATCGATTTACAGCGTGGCATTGTACGATTTGACGCAGAAAGACGTTGCCAACCGGGTGGTGCAGCAAAGTTATTATCTGCCGGCCGGCAAAGTGCATTCGCAGGGGATTGAACTGGAAGCGCGCAGCAAGATCAGCGAACGTTTCGATCTGATTGCCGGCTACAGCTACAACAAGGTGAAGTTTAAAGACGCGATCGATGGCAACAACGGCAATACGCCGTATCTGGCCCCCGACCAAATGGCTTCTCTGTGGGGTAAATACGCGGCCGGATTCGGCGTGGATCTTGGCGCTGGGGTACGCTATATCGGCAAGCAGTGGGCAGACAATGAAAATACGCTGCGCATTCCTTCGGTGACGCTGGTGGATGCCTCGGTAAGGATGAATTTGGGCAGCGTGAACCCATCAATGAAAGGCGCCTACGTTCAGTTGAACGTCAATAATCTGACCGACAGGAAATACGTCGCGGCCTGTTATGGCACCGGCTATTGCTATTGGGGGGCGGAACGTTCTGTGGTGGCTACCCTGGGGTACGATTTCTGAGGAAAGGGGCCGTACCGCCCCGTCGCTTTGCCGACGGGGCGGTTTTACATTGCTAGAACAGGGAGAAAAGCAACACCACCGGCAGGCTTAGCGGCCAGGTCAAACCAATCGTCAACGCGCTGATAAAACGAATTTTGATGGTATCCCGGCTGACTAAATAGGTAAAAACCATAGAAACTAAAAGGCCTATTAAATAGAAATATTGTGTCGCAACCCACAGCGGTGACATGAAACCTATCCCAGTTGTATTTTTAAGCCGCGAATTCTAGGGGCTTAATTCCACATAATCAATGCTTATTAGTTGTTTATTTAGTTTATTATTTATAACCATATTATTAATGCTGTTATTAGGCTCTGACGTGCACGGGACGGCTCCCGTTAGCGATAATGGGAGAAATCAGGACATAGGTTTACCCGCGGGGGAAACTCAGGAATCTTCGGTGGGGGAAATTGTTCGGCGGCCGTATTGGTGAAGCGGAAGAACATAATTCCCCACTGCTCGCGGTTGCCCAATTAATCGGATAATTTGAAAGCGTTTGGCAGATATAATATGTTGGTAGGCCCTGGAGAACGTGAGGAGAGAGTATGAGTTTTTGGCGAATCGTATTTACCATTATTCTACCGCCGCTGGGTGTGTTGCTTGATAAAGGTATCGGCGGGGCTTTTATCCTCAACATTATCCTGACTGTGTTGGGCTATTTCCCTGGATTGATTCATGCCTTCTGGATCCAGACTAAACAGTAGTGGTGCCATCATCTGGCCCAGCCGTTTTGCACTGGGGGACATGTTCATGTAGTCCGAGACTCTCAACCCTGGTATGCGTTCGCATGCCGGGGTTTTTTACGCCGTTCAGCCGTCTAATAAATGTTGAGGCCGTAGACAAACAACCATGAAAAAAGCATCGCCAACAGACTTACGATGAAAAGGATGGAGATCATTTCCTTCACGTGAAAATTCCCTTTTGATGTTTGGTGTTTTTACTTCCCATTGTTTTTACATGGGATTTTATATCCTAATGGGTAAAAATCCTAGTTTTAAAGTGGTTTTCATACTGATTTGCAACTGCGTTTAGGTTTGGTTGTGGGAGGCGTCTGCGTGGGCATGCCATCAGGCATCTGGGAAATGACGCGGGGTGAATGGAACGTCAGGAGGGGGGCGTCCAGCCGCGTTAACTATTCGTAGCTATTGCCGGAATCTGCTGGGGTGAACTATATATCATAGGTCTAAACGGCGTTTGACCTTGCACAGGCGGGCCGGCGTAACGCCGTCATCTTAAAGAAGGAATCAGGTATGAATACAAAACCTACAGTAGTCCTGGTGCATGGATTTTAGGGTGGGGCCGCTCACTGGAGTAAGGTGATTGGCGAATTGTCACGTAAAGGTTATCACTCGATACACGCCGTAGAAATGCCGCTGACATCGTTGGCCGATGATGCCGAGCGTACGCGCAAAATGGTGGCTCAGCAGGCAGGGCCGGTTTTGTTGGTTGGTCATTCGTATGGTGGTGCGGTTATTACCGAAATGGGTAACCAACCCAACGTGGTCGGGCTGGTGTATATCGCCGCCTTTGCGCCGGATACCGGGGAAAGCCCTGGCGGTATCACGCAGGAACATCCTCCGGCGGCGATGGCTAACCTGGTGCCGGACAGCGACGGTTATTTATGGATTAAACCGGACAAGTTCCATGAAAGCTTCGGCCAGGATCTTTCCTCTGATGAGGCTCTGGTGATGGCGGTGACGCAAAAGGCTCCGCTGGCCAGCACCTTCGGTAACGTTATCAATGAGCCTGCGTGGAAGCACAAACCTTCCTGGTACCAAATTTCCAGCGACGATCGGATGATTTCGCCTGAGAATCAGCAGCGCATGTCGGCCCGGTTGAACGCTAAAAAAGTGATTACGTTGAATGCCAGCCATGCGTCGCTTGCCTCGCACCCAAAAGAAGTGGTCGCTTTGATTGATGAGGCGGCGAGCACCTCATGAAATATCCTTACCAAGGCCTTGTAACAGCGTTTTTTGCCGCAGGCCGGTTAAACCGGCTTGCTGTGTTCGGCCGCATGCATCGCCAAATAGGCTTTAAGATTCTCGTCGTTAAAACCAAGCACGCCAAGGATCGCGGCCATAAAGCTGACGGGAGCGGTGCCGGGCGCGGTGACGACGCGTTGATCGGCAACGGCGTAAGGCACATCCTGATAGTACGCGGCTCCCGCATAGTTCAGTTGCGACAGATTTTCCGCTGAATTGGAAGTATGGCGGAGATTGTCGAGCACGCCCGACTGTGCCAATACGCGAGTTCCATCACAAATACCGGCGACGACGATGTTTTTTCGGTGAGCCTCGGCGACCAACGCGGTGATGTCTGGCGCTTGTCCACTTTGCCATGCCGTACCGCCGCAGACGATCAACAGGTCTACATCATCGAGTTCGATGGCTTCAATGGATAGTTGTGGGGTAACGAGCATCCCTCCAGAGGAAACGATGGGGGTGGCTTTGGGCGAAGCAAAACGGGTATCGAAACCGTAATAGCCTCGACAAGTGGAGTTGATCAGCGCGGTTTCCCAATCGGAAAAATTATCGGTAAGAAGAGTTATGGCACGTGTCATTGGCGTGTATTTCCCTATGAGGATGAAAATGGTCCGCGGAATGGTTTACCGCAGGATCCCAAGTTTAATGGGCGCTACTGTCAATTTCTGGCAGGGGTGATTTTTTCTGGCGTTAAAAAGATCCCGCACGACGGCGGGATTAAGGGATGATAGCCTAGCTATTGGATTTTATTCTGGTTATGAGGTGGTGTGGACCTTCAGAAGGTGACACTAACCCACGTAAACTTTATGGACAAGTGAAAGGTTCAAGGCGCTGCATGTATCAGAATATCCTCAAAGAGGGTTTTACGCGGTGGTGGGGCAGCTTTGTCAGCGCTACTGTTAGACCACTTCCTTGTGGATAGTCGTCCTAACGTCGTTTCCGCTTGGTGTTGAAAGTACTCGTTCTTCTTTGCCGCCAATAGAGGACAAAGGAAAATACGACAACTGCCATCAAAACGACGATGATTGCGATTGGAAGTAGTTCCATAGCACTCACCTAAGATTGCAATTTGGCAACTCATTAAATAGGAATATTCCCAATCTAAGCAATAAGCAACGCGTAAAGAAAACGTAATTAGGAATTACCTCAGCGCTGATTGTGCTAATGGCAAGAAAGACGAGGATAGGAAAAATGATTTTTCGCCTTGCAACAATGCAGGATATTAATGTGTTGATCGGTTTTGATACCCTTGCATCGCATGATCTGCATCGTCACACCGAGATCCGTGAGTGGTGCGAGGCCAGTGTCTGCCATGTTGCAGAGCTTGCTGGCGAAATAGTGGCTTATGGCGTGCTGCACTATCACTTTTACGGTTATGGGTTTATCGACATTCTTATGGTCGATGAGCGGTTCCGACGCAGAGGCGTGGGGCGAAAGTTACTCGAACAATTAAAATCGCTTTGCGAGCGCCCCAAGCTGTTTACCTCAACTAACGGTTCGAATTTACCCATGAAGAGGTTGTTACTGGAAGCCGGCTTTACTGAGAGCGGTTGTATTGAAAACCTGGATGAAAACGATCCTGAGAGGGTGTTCTTTTTTCCTGTAAAAGGAACAGCCAGCTAACAAGATTAACTGGCTGTTTTAATAAACATTATGCCGTTTGCTTATGGAAAAGCTCGCGGAATACCGGATAAATATCGTCCGGCTCACGGATATGCTGCATGGCAAAGTTATCGAATTTGGCCTGCAGGTCTTCATATTCGCGCCACAGCGTCTGGTGGGCACGGCGGGTGATTTCAATGTAGCTGTAATAACGCACCATCGGCAGCAGTTTTTTCGCCAACAGTTCGTGGCACAGCGGTGAGTCATCGGCCCAGTTATCGCCATCCGAGGCTTGTGCGGCATAAATGTTCCATTGAGCCGGGTCGTAACGCTCTTCAACCACTTCATTCATCAGTTTTAGCGCGCTGGAAACGATAGTGCCGCCGGTTTCCTGCGAGTAGAAGAACTCCTGTTCATCCACTTCCTTCGCCTGGGTGTGGTGGCGGATATACACCACGTCGACGTTTTTATAGGTTCTGCTCAGGAACAGATAGAGCAGGATATAGAAACGTTTAGCCATGTCCTTGGTTGCCTGATCCATGGAGCCGGAAACGTCCATCAGGCAAAACATTACCGCCTGGCTGGAAGGTTCAGGACGACGTTCATAGTTCTTGTAACGTAAATCAAAAGTATCGATAAAGGGCACGCTTTCGATTTTTTTGCGCAGTTCGGCAATTTCTTTGCGCAGCCGCTCCTCTTCCAGCAATTGCACCGGCTCGGTGTTTTCCAACTGGGTGAGCTCGCCTTCCAGCTCATGCAGGGCACGCCGCTTTCCGGCGGTCATGGCGGTACGTCGCGCCAGTGAGTTTTGCAGCGAACGCACCACACTGATATTGGCCGGCACGCCGTTGGCGGTGTAACCGGCCCGATGAGTTTTGTACTCGGTAAGCTGCTTATACTGATTTTTTTTCAGGTTCGGCAGCGCCAAATCTTCAAACAGCAGATCAAGGTATTCGTCTTTGGATATCTGAAAGACGAATTCATCCTCGCCTTCGCCATCCTGGCTGGCGTTTCCCTGACCGCCACCCCCGCCGCTGCCGCCGCCCTGAGGGCGCTCGACACGGTCATTCTGCACAAAATGGTCGTTACCGGGATGAACGCGGTGGCGAGTGCCACCGCGGCCTTGATGAAACATAGGCTCGTTGATATCGCCATTGGGGATTGAAACCGACTCCCCGCTGTCCACGTCGGTGACCGAACGCTTGTTGATGGCTTCGGCAATCGACTGTTTGATTTGCGACTTGTAGCGGCGCAAGAAGCGCTGGCGGTTCACCATGCTCTTGTTTTTGCCGTTAAGCCGTCGGTCAATAAAATACGCCATACTTCCCCCAAACGACGTTGCCAACTTTCTACGCCATCTCCATGACGCTAATTCTCATTAGCCGTTATGAAGACTTTCTGACCCGCAGATACCATTCACACAGCAGGCGAACCTGTTTGCGGGTGTAGCCTTTTTCCATCATGCGGTCGACGAAGTCGTCATGTTTCTTCTGCTCATCCGTTGAGGTTTTAGCGTTAAACGAAATCACCGGCAGCAACTCTTCGGTGTTCGAGAACATTTTCTTCTCGATCACGGTACGCAGCTTCTCATAACTGGTCCAGTTAGGGTTACGGCCACTATGATTAGCACGGGCACGCAGCACGAAGTTGACTATTTCGTTGCGGAAATCTTTCGGATTGCTGATGCCGGCCGGTTTCTCGATTTTCTCCAGTTCAGCATTCAGGGATTCGCGATCGAACAGCTGGCCGGTATCCGGATCACGGTACTCTTGATCCTGGATCCAGAAGTCTGCATAGGTCACGTAGCGGTCAAAAATGTTTTGACCGTATTCCGAGTAGGATTCCAGATAAGCGGTCTGGATCTCTTTACCGATGAATTCGGCGTATTTCGGGATCAGATAGCCTTTCAGGTGTTCCAGATATTTTTCCGACTGATCCTGCGGGAACTGTTCACGCTCGATCTGCTGTTCCAGTACGTAGAACAGGTGCACCGGGTTGGCGGCTACCTCGGCGTGATCGAAGTTGAATACCCGCGACAGGATTTTGAACGCGAAACGGGTGGACAGGCCATTCATGCCTTCATCGACCCCAGCGTAGTCGCGGTATTCCTGGTACGACTTGGCTTTTGGATCGGTGTCCTTCAGGCTTTCACCGTCATAGACGCGCATCTTCGAGTAAATACTCGAGTTTTCCGGCTCTTTCAGGCGAGAGAGCACGGTAAAGCGTGCCAGCGTCTCCAGCGTACCGGGGGCGCAAGGCGCATGGGTCAGTTCACTGTGATCAAGAAGCTTGTCGTAGATTTTCATCTCTTCCGACACCCGCAGGCAGTACGGCACCTTGACGATATAAACGCGGTCGAGGAAGGCCTCGTTGTTTTTGTTGTTACGGAAAGTCACCCACTCGGATTCGTTGGAGTGAGCCAGAATAATCCCGCTGAACGGCAGGGCGGAGATGCCTTCGGTACCGTTGTAGTTACCTTCCTGGGTAGCCGTAAGCAGAGGGTGCAGCACCTTGATCGGTGCTTTGAACATCTCTACGAACTCCATAATCCCTTGGTTGGCACGGCACAGAGCGCCTGAATAACCGTAGGCATCCGGATCGTTCTGGGCGTGGTTCTCCAGTTTACGGATGTCCACTTTACCGACCAACGCAGAGATGTCCTGGTTATTCTCATCACCCGGTTCCGTTTTGGCGATGGCTATCTGTTCCAGAATGGAAGGGCGCACTTTCACTACTTTGAATTTGGTGATGTCGCCACCAAATTCATGCAGGCGTTTTGCGGCCCACGGCGACATGATAGTGCCGAGGTAGCGGTTCGGGATGTTGTATTCTTTTTCCAGAATATTGGCATCTTCCTGCGGGTTAAACAGGCACAGCGGATGGTCGTTGACCGGGCTGCGTTCGCCGTTGGCGCTCAAAGTGTAAATCGGCACGCGTTGCATCAGCGCTTTCAGACGTTCTGCCAGCGATGATTTCCCGCCGCCCACCGGGCCCAACAGGTAAAGAATTTGTTTCTTCTCTTCGAGCCCCTGCGCGGCGTGTTTCAGGTAAGAAACTATTTGTTCTATAGCTTCTTCCATACCGTAGAACTCTTCGAAAGCCGGATAGCGTGCGATCACGCGGTTGGAGAACAGGCGTGACATGCGTGACTCAAGCGCGGTGTCGACCATAACAGGTTCACCGATAGCCATTAGCAGACGTTCGGCCGCATTGGCATACGCACTGCGATCTTGCCGGCAAATGGTAAGAAATTCCTGCAGTGTGAACTCTTCGTCCTTGGCAGCTTCATAGCGCTGGCGATAGTGGTCAAATATGTTCATGATGCCCGTCCTTTTCGTTATTAGCACAGGTTAAAGGGAGCTGGTGATAGTGTTTTGGCTCCCGAAAGAAGAAGTTATTACCTGAGTACAGCAACCCGTATGCCAACTTGATACGCTTATTATCGCGAGTTGCGTTGTATTGCCACTGGGCTCAGGATAAATTCGCCTTCTGATTAAGCTTAGTTGGCATACCGGAAAATTTCCTGCGTCATAAAAAGCTTTTTTTAAGTCATATCAATGACTCAGTTGTGACAAGGATGAGCAAACGCCTTGTCTGGCGCGGCTTGCGGCAAAAAACGTCATTGTTCCGCCATGATTAATTCATATTTCTGATCTAACTTATTCGATCTTGGTTGTTTTCTATTGTAAAGATTAGGCGCGTAACGGCATTTTCACATAAACTAAGTCGGCAATTAACTCTGTTATTTATGGAAAAAGAACCAGTGAAAAATTTTCAACTCAAAACGTTAGCAATTGTCGCTTCCGCAATGGTTTTTGCGCAAAGTGCTCAGGCAGGAACCTGGTCACTCGGTGCTGCAGCGCTGGTTAGCCCTGACGCGTACCGTGGTTATAAGACTCGCGTCTATCCGATGCCTGTCATTAACTATGAAGGCGACGACTTCTACTTCCGTACGCTGACAGCCGGTTACTACCTGTGGAAAGATCAGGAAAACCAACTGAGCGTAATGGGCTATTACTCGCCGTTTGGTTTTCGTCCCGGCGACAGCGATGACGACCGTATGAAGCGTCTGGATAAACGACGCGGCACGCTGATGGCTGGCCTGGCTTATACCCATAATGCCGATTGGGGCTCGATCCGCTCCACCTTTACCGGTGATACTCTGGACAACAGCAACGGTCTGGAAGGGGATGTCGCTTATCTCTACAAATTCGATTTAGACGCCTTGACCCTGATTCCTGGTGTGGGCGTGATGTGGAACAGCAAAAACCAGAACAAATACTACTACGGTGTCAGCGATAACGAATCTCGCCGCAGTGGTCTGGACAGCTACAAGCCGGGCGACAGCTGGGCACCTTACGTTGAACTGAGCGCCAATTATCAGATCAACAAGGACTGGGATGCTTTCTTCACCGGGCGTTACATCCGGCTGTCTAATGAAGTGAAAGACAGCCCAATGGTGGATAAATCTTACACCGGGTTGCTGATGGCAGGTGTGAGCTACAGCTTCTAAAAGAAAATTGCACGAACATTGTGCAATGACTGCATCATAAAGGGGCGCTTGCGCTCCTTTTGCACATCTGCGGTGCACGCGCAGTATGCGTTAAGTGAGGGCATAACGCGGGTATAGTGCGATATGTCGTTCGAGGGGGCAAGGGGGAAACAGGGCGACTGGCTCGCCGCCCTATAAACATCAAGCCTTTTTACGGCTGCGGAAGGTTACCGCCAGCCGGGCTGGTTGTTCGCCTGCGGCCACCAACGGTTTACTGACACGGCCGGTTTCCACGCAAACCATGGTTTTATAACCGTCATTCGCCATGTCTGCCATGCTGCAGGACAGCTCCACGCCTGGGTTCCAGGCAATCACATCGCTCATATGATGGTGATGAACCTCAATGGTGCGTTGCAGAGAAGGATCTTTGATCAGGCTGAAAGAGTCTGGTTGGGTATAGACCCGATCGGTTTGACCAATAAATGCCAGGTCTCCGGTCTGACGAGCTTCTGCTCCACCGGCCACTTTGTCGATATAAGGTTCGCCGAGGCCCGCTACTTTTACTTGTTCAATATCCCCAATCTGGAAATAAGTATGCAGCGCTGCGGTAGCCTGATAGTCGCCGTGTGACTCCAGCTCAATCTCGCATTCTTCACCCAGCTTGAAACGGGCAATCAGCGTAAAGGCATGCGGCCAAAGCTTGCGGGTTTGCTCATTGTCTTTCAGGGTAAAGGTCAGAATGACACCGTTGTCGTCTTCATCGTGCGCAGTCAGGTTCCAGGGTTGATTGCGGGCGAAACCGTGCGAGGGTTGCGCTGCCGGGCCAAACCAGGGCCAGCAAATAGGCACACCGCCGCGAATGGCGCTGCCTTTTTTAAAGGGGGTGTTGTTGCTCAGCCAGATAACCGGCTTATCACCGGCAGGTTGCCAGGCTAACAGGTGTGCGCCTTGCAGCGCAACAGCGGCGCGGACTTTCGGGTGAGAGACGACCACTACCGGCAGTTCTTCGAGCTGACGTTGACTGATGTAAGGTGAAATTTGTTCGGTAACGGGCAGGGTGAAAATTTTTTCGTTCATTAGGTTGCCTTTAGTTCGCCGCAGAAACAAAAAAAGGGCGACAAAATGTCGCCCCTCATTATCAGCTTTCCATCATTCCATTATTTGGAGATGTGAGCGATCAGATCCAGAACCTTGTGGGAGTAGCCAGTTTCGTTGTCGTACCAGGAAACCAGTTTCACAAAGTTGTCGTTCAGCGCGATACCCGCTTTGGCATCAAACACGGAAGTCAGGATTTCGCCGTTGAAGTCAGTAGAAACCACTTCGTCTTCAACATAGCCCAGAACGCCTTTCATAGAGCCTTCAGAAGCGGCTTTGATGGCTTTCTTGATTTCTTCGTAGGTCGCTGCTTTTTCCAGACGAACGGTCAGGTCAACTACAGACACGTTTGGAGTTGGAACGCGGAACGCCATACCGGTCAGTTTGCCTTTCAGTTCTGGCAGAACGATGCCAACTGCTTTAGCTGCGCCGGTAGAAGAAGGGATGATGTTCTGGGATGCGCCGCGGCCGCCGCGCCAGTCTTTATGAGACGGGCCATCAACGGTTTTTTGAGTAGCGGTGGTCGCGTGAACGGTAGTCATCAGACCTTCGACGATGCCGAAGTTGTCGTTGATAACTTTAGCCAGCGGAGCCAGGCAGTTGGTGGTGCAAGATGCGTTGGAAACGATATCCTGGCCAGCATATTTTTCAAAGTTTGCGCCACGTACGAACATTGGGGTCGCATCTTTTGAAGGGCCGGTCAGAACAACTTTCTTAGCGCCTGCAGTGATGTGTTTACGTGCGGTTTCGTCGGTCAGGAAGATACCGGTCGCTTCTGCAACAACGTCAACACCCACTTCGTTCCACTTCAGGTTAGCCGGGTCTTTCTCTGCGGTAACACGGATGGTTTTGCCGTTAACAACCAGATGGCCGTCTTTGACTTCTACAGTGCCTTTGAAACGGCCGTGAGTAGAGTCAAATTTCAACATGTATGCCATGTACTCTGCGTCCAACAGGTCGTTGATTGCAACGATTTCGATGTCAGAACGTTCTTGAGCAGCACGGAAAACAATGCGACCGATACGGCCAAAACCGTTGATACCTACTTTGATAGTCATATATTCCACCAGCTATTTGTTAGTGAATAAAAGGTTGGTTGTAAAATTACAAAAACCTTACCAAGCGTCAAGCGGAATCGTGTCAATTCTTGCTGCAAATCAAATCACGGGGCTTGATCTGCTTGCTTATTGCACATTCCGTTTGCGTTCGGCCTCATCCGTTATATGGGGTCAAACCGCCAAGTATAAAGTCACCCTACTTCATATATGTGATCGGTATCACATAACGCCGCAGCGTGACCTTTATGCGCTACAGTTTAGGCCAAAAAGCACTGCAATGTTGTTAATTTTTTGTTATTATTACTCATTGTTTTCGTTGACATTATCCACATTCAGAGAATCACGCAAATGGCTAAAGACACAACCCCTGACCATCCGGCCACGGAACTGAATGAAATCCAACGTTATGTGACCCAGGAACGGGGCACTGAAGCGCCGTACTCCGGTAAATTGCTGCACAATAAGCGCGAAGGTGTATACCATTGCCTGTGTTGCAACCATCCGCTGTTCTATTCCGACAGCAAGTATGACTCCGGCTGTGGCTGGCCAAGCTTCTATGAGCCGGTATCCGATGATGCGATTCGTTATATTGATGATAATTCACACAATATGCATCGGATCGAGATTCGTTGCGGCCACTGCGACGCTCATCTGGGGCACGTATTCCCCGATGGCCCGCAGCCTACCGGTGAACGCTACTGCGTTAACTCGGCTTCGTTGAGTTTTACCGACGGCGAGAACGGCGAAAAAACAGCCGGCTGAGGATTATTCTGCCAGAAAAATCGATTCAGCTAATTATTCTTCCACGAGTGAGGAAATGCTCTGATGGACGTGAAAGACCTGATTGCCGCAATGACCCCGGAGATCTATCAGCGCCTGGTACAGGCGGTAGAACTGGGTAAATGGCCAGACGGCGTTGCGCTGACGCCGGAACAGAAAGAAAACAGTCTGCAGGCGGTGATGTTGTGGCAATCGTTGAACAATGCCGATCCGCAGCATATGACTATTGGCACTGACGGCCAGATAGTGATGAAGAGCAAGCAGGAACTGAAACAGCAGTTCGTTGCCGAACCGCTGGTTAAGTTGAAGCCGCAATAAATCCGAAGGCAGGGCGATGCAACCATCGCCCTGTCGGTTTAGCGTTTCCCGCCGTTTATCTCCAATGATTCCGCCAACTGGTGTGCCAGCCGATTGTTGTCGTCTGCGCCATACTCCCAGAACATGGCGCCGCCCAGCCCCTTGCTTTTAATGTAGTCAGCCTTGATCGCGACCGAACGCGGATTCTCATACGAAATCGCAAACAACGGTTTGCCCTCGGCGGATTGCAGGGTTAGGTAGGGAACCTTGGCGTCGTTGTCCCAATGGGCGCTGAAGCGGCGCTGTGGATCGTTCAGCAGTTTGCTGACGATATCGTTGTACTTAAAATAGCTGTCCTTGGTCAGATCCAACCCCAGTGACTTGAACACGGCGGTTTCACGTGCGGTGAAATAGGGCTGGGTAACCGGATTTTTGGCTGCATCCGGTTTATCCCAATCGATGCCCGGCTCCGTCGCCCGTTTGGGTACCCGACCGTAAAAGCCGATGCCCAGGTTCAACTGTGCGGGCTTCAGTCCGGCTGCCAGGTAGTTATCCACCACGAAATTGGCGCTGTAACGATCGGCGGCGGCGACGGTTGGCCACTGTTTAGAGTCATACAGGTTGGAATTGAAATATTGGGTGCCATACGCCATGTCGTAGGTCATCAGGTTGATGTAATCGAGATAGGGCGCAATGCCTTTTACATCGACCCATTCCTGCGGGCTTTTTGCGTTGGCGCCGACGGCGATGGTCAGCAATTTACCTTTATCCAGCGCTTTATGCAGTTCCCCCAGCAGCAGGGTGAAATTGGCGCGGTCCTCCGGTTGGCTTTCGACCAGGCCCCAGGCACCGTTGACCGGATATTCCCAATCGAGATCGATGCCGTCGAGGTGAAATTGTTGAATTACCTGTTGTACCGAACGGATAAATATTGCCCGGCTTTCCGGGGTGGCGGCGGCGCCGGAAAAACCGCGCGCTCCCCAACCGCCAACGGAAAGCAGCACCTTCAACTCTGGGTTTTGTTTGCGCAACACCGGCAACAGCTTCAGATCGGCCTCAACCTTCGGCGATAAATAGATCTGATGCAGCCGAGCCGGGTCTTTCAGCGCCGGATTGGTTTCCTCTTTCTCATTGTTGTAAATCAGGCCGAAAGAGTAGTTGAGGTGGGTGATTTGGGTGACATCCAGCTTGTTGATATCGCCACCGGGGCCGGCAGTGACGTCGCCGCCACCGTTAAAATAACCGACGGACAGGTAAGAAGCCGCGTGAGCCATGCCGGCTCCGGCCATGCCTAACTGCACCGCTACCAGCAAAGGCAGCAGTTTACGGGGTAATGCCATGTTATCTCCTTTGGTCGGCAAGGCCGACCGAAACCGCCTGAGGCGGTAACATAAAGCCGGGCTCAAGGGGCCCCGGATGCGTATAACCGATTGATGCGAAGGCATCAGCGGTCATAACAGCAAAAGCAACGTCTGGGAACAAGATGTAATCACGGGAGAATGGTTGGAATGTGAGCGATGTCGAGATTTGCCCCGAGGGAGAAGACGCGGGCGCCTGGGGCGCCCGCTGGAATCAATGAGCGATGAATTGTGACAGGGTAACGAGTTGTGCTCCGGCCAGCTCCATTGCTTGGAACGCTTTTGGGCTGTCACCTGGCTGTAAATCGACGCCGCGGCAGCCGTCGGTAATCACTGAGGTCACATATCCCAGTTCCAGTGCATCCAGAACGCTAAACTTCACGCAGTAATCGGTCGCCAGCCCCATGATAGCCAGGTGAGTGACGCCCTGCGCCCTCAGCCAACCGTCCAGCGCGGTTTGCGCTCGGTGACCGTTGTCAAAGAAGGCGCTGTAGCTGTCGATATCCGGGTTTTGACCTTTACGGAACACCTCGGCAATGGCCTCTCGGTGCAACTGTGGATGCAATTGCGCCCCGTGGCTTTCCTGCACGCAGTGCACCGGCCACCACACCTGCGGCAATCCTGCCAACTCACCTTGCGTGTTGACCTCAGTCCCTGAATTTACCGCAAAACTGCGATGATTGGCGGGGTGCCAATCCTGGCAAGCGACTACCGGTTCACCGCGCGCCACGCAGGCGGCAATCGCCTGATTGGCGGCGATAACGGTGGCATCGCCGTCCGTCACCGCTAACGCGCCACCGGGGCAAAAATCATTTTGCAAATCGATTAACAACAGGGCGGTTTTCATCTCGGCTCCGTAATCTGGGTAGACTTAGCCCGTAATGCTCAGCTCACCGCGCAGGTTTTGCTGCATCTGGCTGCGGATTTGCTCCGGCGTCAGCGGTTGGCTCAGCAAATAATGCAGTTTAGTCAACGCCGCTTCGACGGTCATGTCAAAACCGCTGATGACACCTGCATGGGCCAAGGCATTACCGGTGGCATAACCTTCCATGTTCACCCGGCCTGAGATGCATTGGGTCAGGTTCACCACTACGATGCCGCGTTCGGACGCATCGCGTAATTCATCGACAAGCTCCGCTTTTTGCGGCGCATTGCCCACGCCATAAGAGCGCAGAATCAGCGCTTTCACCGGTTGCAGCAGGAAGTTGCGCACCACAGCGCCGGAAATGCCCGGATAAATCGTCACCACGCCGATCGGTTGCGGCGTGATGTTGTGGACCTGCAGTTCGCCGTTGCAAACCGGGCTGTCGATGCCGTTCTGGCGGCGAATGTGAATACCGGCTTCCAGCAGCGCGGGCAGATTGGGCGAAGCAAAGGCGTCGAAGCCGTCTGCATGTGCTTTGGTGGTGCGATTACCGCGAAACAGTTTGTTGTTGAAGAACAGGCTGACTTCGTTTACCGGATGATTGGCGGCCAGATAGAGCGAGTTAAGCAGGTTGGTTTGGCCATCTGAGCGCAGTTCTGCCAGCGGGATTTGCGAACCTGTCACGATCACCGGTTTGGCCAGGTTTTCCAGCATGAACGACAACGCTGAAGCGGTGAAGGCCATGGTGTCGGTACCGTGCAGAATGACGAAGCCGTCATAGCTATCGTAATTCCGTTTGATGTCGTCGGCGATGTGCTGCCAATCTTCCGGCGTCATGTCTGAAGAGTCGATCAGCGGTGCGTATTCATGAATGGTGAAGTCCGGCATTTCCGGCCGGTGAAACTCAGGCATCAGCGCCAGTTGGCGTTGCAGGTGGCCGGAAACCGGAATGTAGCCCTGTTCAGAGCGTTGCATGCCGATGGTCCCGCCGGTGTAGGCGACGTAAATGGATTTTTTTTGCATAGTAATTGTTTTAACAGAAAATAAGATGGGCTGAATTATAGGGGGATAACGGCAGAAAAAAAGCCCGGCGTGTGCCGGGCTCAGGATTATTTTGTTAGCGAACCTCTCCGCAGGTCAAACAGATGGCATAGCGGTTTTGCGGATCGTTCAGATTATTGAACAATCCAGGTTGTTCTTTCACCGCCATGGCGACGGATGCCAGTGGAGCCGGCAGCATCGACTGAATAGCCGCCGGCAACATGGCGTGAATTGACACGCCAAACTGGCTGAGCACCATGTCGGTCAGGCTTGGGGTATCGACAAACCAGTTAAGTTGCCACTGCTTCAGCTTCGCCAACTCGGCGGCTTTCTTCACTGCATCGTCGAAATCGCCCAACTGATCGACCAGGCCATTGGCTTTGGCGTCACTGCCGAGCCACACGTGGCCTTGAGCGATCTGATCGACCTGTTGCGGCGTCATTTTGCGTGATTTGGCAACCAGATCGATAAAGTTCTTATACCCGTTCTCGATATTCAACTGCATCATTTGCGAGAATTCCGGCGGCAGCGCCTTGGTCACGGCGAGGTCCGCCAGCGGCGAAGTTGCGACGCCGTCGGTATGCACGCCGATGCTGTCCAGCGTTTGCTCGTAGGTATTGATGACCCCGAAGATGCCGATGGAACCGGTGAGGGTGCTCGGGCTGGCGATGATGTAGTCCGCCGGCGTAGAGACCCAATAGCCGCCAGAGGCCGCCATACCGCCCATCGACACCACCACGGGTTTGCCGGCAGCACGCACTGCAGCCAGTTCAGAACGGATCACTTCGGAGGCGCTGACGCTGCCGCCTGGGCTGTTCACGCGGAACACCACCGCTTTGATTGACGGGTCAAGACGAGCCTGGCGCAGTTCCGCGGCGGTAGTATCCCCCCCAACGGCGCCCGGCGTTTGCGGGCCATCCATGATGGCGCCATTGGCAAACACCACGGCGATTTTGCCGCCCTGATCCGGCGTTGGTTTTGGCTGATAATCGTAGATGCTGGTGGCGTTGAAATCATTCGCCTGTTTATCCCAACCGAAGGTTTTGATCAGTTGGTTCTCGATAACGGTGCGTGACGCCAGCTCATCCACCAATTTGCTGTCCAGCGCAAACTTGGCGGTATCCCCGCCGGCCGCCTGCAAGCCGGTCAGTACACCTGCCGCGCCCGGGAACAGCTGCTGCGGAGTGATCTGACGGTTGGCCGCCACGGTATCGAGATAGTTTTGCCACAGCCCGCCGATCCAACGGCTGTCGGCTTCGCGCGCCGCCGGTGACATATCGTCGCGGATCAGGGGTTCCACGGCTGACTTGTAGGTGCCGACGCGGAAGATATTGGTAGTGACCTTGAGTTTTTCCAACAGCGATTTGTAGTACAGGTTGTTGGTGGCAAAGCCATGCAGGTCGACCGCGCCCTGCGGCGACAGGTAAACCTTGTTGGCGTAGCTGGCCAGATAATATTGCGTCTGGTTATAGCTGTCGCCGATGGCGAAGATCGGTTTACCGCTATCGCGGAATTCGCGCAGTGCTTTGCCGATGTACTGCAGCGAAGGCTGATCGGCGCCGGCAAAGTCATTCAACTGCAATACCATGCCGGTAATGTTTTTGTCGTCTTTGGCCTTGCGGATGCTGTCGACCACGTCGAACAGCGAGTTTTCCTGCAGACGGTTGCTGGAAGCGCCCAGCAGTTCGCGGCCCCACTGGCGTACTTTGTTGTTCATTGACGGTTGGTCAACGACCACGCCGCTCAAATCAACCAGCAGCGCACCGCTCGTCGGGACGGCAGGGGTAGTGGAACTCTGGAATGAAAGATAAATACCGACCCCAACCAGGATCAGCAACACCAAGAACAGATTAAGGATCAGTTCCCTGATAAAGTTCAGCAGACGCCATGTCCACCTGAAAACGCCGGCAATGATTTGCCACAATGTGCGCATGTGCTCTCCAACAAGAGTCGAGAATGTCCCGCTATCCTAATGAGCGGCCGAAGAAAAGTCAGCTTTAAATCGTGAGTCACGGGAGCTATCGCCGAGGCTGTAACTCACCGTTGAGCTATGTTAACGTGATCGTAATGAAAATTATTATTGGGAGTTTACGATGGATGCACTGGATCTTTTACTGAATCGCCGTTCTGCATCACGCCTCGCGGCCCCAGCGCCAACGGGGGATATTCGCCAGAATATCATCAATGCGGGCCTTCGTGCGCCCGATCACGGGGCGCTGCAGCCGTGGCGCTTTGTGATGATCGAGAATCAGGGTCTGGAGCGTTTCAGCCAATTGTTACAAACTGCTGCGAAACAGGATCAACTGGACGACGCTGCGGTAGAAAAGGCCACAAAGGCACCGTTCCGCGCCCCGCTTATCATCACGGTGGTGGCGCATTGCAACGAAGAAACCAAGGTGCCGCGTTGGGAGCAGGTGGTTTCTGCCGGTTGCGCGGTACAGGCGATGCAGATGGCCGCCCTGGCGCAGGGCTTCAACGGGATCTGGCGCACGGGTGCCTGGACCGAACACCCGCTGGTTCGCGAAGCCTTTGGGTGCCGTGAGCAAGACGAAATCGTCGGTTTCCTCTATCTGGGCACGCCACAGTTGAAAGCCGCTACTAAAGTTGTCGCCCCCGACAGCACACCTTTCGTCAGTTACTTCTGATCCCCTGCGGGGTTGCGCGAAAATGCGCCGGATCCCGCAATTCTGCGTTGTTTCTGAGCAGGCTGTACGGTTATCGGCAGCCCGCTCTTATCAATCCCGTCGGCAAGCGCTACCCTATGATATCTTGAATGCCGTTAACCGAAGGGAGTGGTATATGACATCGCCAGCGATCCGTTTGACCCAGTACAGCCATGGTGCAGGCTGCGGCTGCAAAATCTCACCGAAAGTTCTCGAAACCATTCTGCACAGCGAACGGGAAAAGTTCGTCGATCCGCGCTTGTTGGTTGGCAATGAGACCCGTGACGATGCTGCGGTGTATGACATCGGCAACGGCGTTGGCATCATCAGTACCACTGACTTCTTTATGCCGATCGTCGACAACCCGTTCGATTTCGGTCGCATCGCCGCCACCAACGCCATCAGCGACGTCTATGCCATGGGCGGCAAACCGATCATGGCGATAGCCATTCTCGGCTGGCCGATCGCCACACTGTCGCCGGAAGTGGCGCAGCAGGTCATTGACGGTGGGCGTTACGCCTGCCAGCAGGCGGGTATTGCACTGGCCGGTGGCCACTCGATTGATGCCCCCGAACCCATTTTTGGCCTGGCGGTAACCGGCATCGTCAATACCGACCGGGTAAAGAAAAACAGCGCTGCGCAAGCCGGTACCCAATTATTCCTTACCAAGCCACTGGGTATTGGCGTGCTGACCACCGCGGAGAAGAAAAGCAAACTGCGCCCTGAACATGCAGGCTTGGCGACGGAAGTGATGTGTCAACTGAACAAACCGGGGGCGGATTTTGCCGAGGTCGCCGGCGTGACGGCGATGACCGACGTCACCGGCTTCGGCCTGCTGGGCCACCTGAGCGAAGTTTGTCAGGGTTCAGATTTGCAGGCGACGTTATGGTTTGATCAGGTGCCGAAACTGCCGGATGTCGAACGCTATATTGCCGAAGGCTGCGTGCCGGGCGGCACTGGGCGTAACTTTGACAGCTACGGGCACCTGATTGGTGACATGACCGATCTGCAACGCCAGTTGTTGTGCGATCCGCAAACTTCCGGTGGCCTGTTGCTGGCGGTGCTTCCCGCAGCAGAACAGCAGGTGCTGGCGATTGCCGAGCGCCACGGTGTTCAGCTAACCGCCATCGGTGAATTGCATTCGCCGAGGTCGGGCAAGCCGCTGATTGAGGTTGTTAGTGTCAAACACGCAGATTGATTTTGAGAATCGTCTGGCTGTGTTATTGCTGAAAAAACAGCATGGTGGCCGTCGCCTAATGGAACGCTTCCCGTTGCCGACGCAGCGGCCTGAATGGGCGTTGCAGTTCCAGCATGCCGGCGGCAAGGGTGACGCGCATCAGAAGTGGCTGGTGCCGGTGTTGCGGCACGACTATGATCAGATGTATCACTATCAATTGGAAAAGAAATCCCGACGGAGCGCTTTCCGCGGGAATGATGCTGAAGTAAGAGAATTCCTGATGACGTACAGCCAGAATAACGGTGAATAATGCGACTGTTTATTGCCGAGAAACCGAGTTTGGCGCGCGCCATTGCCGACGTTCTTCCCAAACCGCATCGTCGCGGTGACGGGTTTATTGCCTGTGGCAACAATGATGTGGTCACCTGGTGTGTGGGCCATTTACTAGAGCAGGCGCAGCCGGATGCCTACGATAGCCGCTATGCGCGCTGGTCGCTGGCGGATCTGCCCATTATCCCCGAAAAGTGGCAACTGCAGCCGCGTCCCTCGGTCAGTAAACAGCTTAATGCGATTAAAAAGCTATTACATGATGCTGACGAGGTCGTGCATGCCGGTGACCCGGATCGCGAAGGACAATTGCTGGTGGATGAGGTGCTGGACTATCTGGCGTTGACGCCGGAAAAACGTCACAGCGTGCGCCGTTGCCTGATTAACGATCTCAACCCGCAGGCGGTGGAGCGCGCTATAGAACGGCTGCGTGACAACCGCGACTCTATCCCGCTGTGCGTCTCAGCGCTGGCGCGTTCCCGCGCTGACTGGCTGTATGGCATCAACATGACCCGAGCCTATACCATCTTAGGGCGAAATGCCGGCTATGACGGGGTGTTGTCCGTTGGGCGGGTGCAGACGCCGGTGTTGGGGTTAGTGGTGCGGCGTGATGAAGATATTGAAAACTTTGTGCCAAAAGACTTCTTTGAAGTCAAAGCGCACATCGTGACGCCAAAGGAAGAGCGCTTTGTCGCGCTTTGGCAGCCGAGTGACTCTTGCGAGCCTTATCAGGACGAAGAAGGGCGTCTGCTGCACCGGCCGCTGGCGGAGCACGTGCTTAAACGCATCGAGGGCCAGCCGGCGCTGGTCACGTCCTATAATGATAAACGGGAATCAGATACCGCTCCGCTGCCGTTTTCGCTCTCGACGCTGCAGATTGAGGCTTCCAAACGTTTCAACCTGAGTGCGCAGCAGGTGCTGGATGTCTGCCAGCGGTTGTATGAAACGCATAAATTGATCACCTATCCGCGTTCCGACTGCCGCTATCTGCCGGAAGAACATTTTGCCGGGCGTCATGCGGTGCTTAACGCGATCAGCGCTCATCAACCGGATCTTTACCCGCAGCCGGTGATCGACAGCGATCGTCGCAACCGTTGCTGGGACGATAAAAAAGTTGATGCCCACCATGCGATTATTCCTACTGCCCGCGCCAGCAAAGTGAGCCTCAGTCAGGACGAATTGAACGTCTACGGGTTGGTGGCGCGCCAGTACCTGATGCAGTTTTGCCCGGATGCCATGTTCCGCAAATGCGTGATTGAGCTGGATATCGCTGGGGGGAAATTTGTTGCCAAAGCGCGTTTCCTGGCCGAAGCGGGCTGGCGGACGCTGCTGGGCAGCAAAGAACGCGACGAAGAAAACGAAGGTTCTCCGTTGCCGGTGGTGGCGAAAGATGATGAGCTATTGTGCGAACGTGGTGAGGTGGTGGAACGCCAGACTCAACCTCCGCGGCCTTTCACCGATGCCAGTCTGCTTTCTGCCATGACTGGCATAGCGCGTTTCGTACAAGATAAAGCGCTAAAGAAAATCCTGCGAGCGACCGATGGTTTAGGTACCGAGGCGACGCGTGCGGGCATCATTGAGTTGCTGTTCAAGCGGGCGTTTTTGTACAAGAAAGGGCGTTATATTCATTCCAGCGAGACCGGTCGGGCGTTGATCCATTCGCTGCCGGATATTGCGGCTCGCCCTGATATGACGGCCAACTGGGAGGCTACGCTGACGCAAATCAGTGAAAAATCCTGCCGCTATCAGGACTTTATGCAACCCTTGGTAGGCACTTTGCAGGAGCTGATTTATCAGGCCAAGCAAAGCCGGGCGAGTATGGCGTTTCGCGGGTTGCCGCCGTCGCCTTCCGCCGGGGCAAAAAAACGCAAGAAAAGCGCCGGCAAGGCGCGGGAGAAAAGCGAGTGAATCATGGGTTACTGATGCTGGCCGCAGGTGGGCTGTTGTTTTCCACTGTTGCGGCGGCCAATCGTGGTGATGTGGATGTAGTGTTGCCGGTGGCGCCGGAAATCTGGGGCACGGCGAAAGACGCCGTCGCCCAGCCGGCAGCACAGCCTTGCAGCCGGTGCTGCATTTATCAGGATCAACACTATTCTGAAGGGGCGGTGCTCAAGGTCGAAGGGGAAGTGCTGCAATGCACTCGCGATCCCAACGTGGTTGGCACCAATCCGTTGATCTGGATCCGCTTGAAAAAGTGACGAGGTAACGTTGCCGTTTAGCTCTTGGGCGGCAAAGAGGCAATATAGGCCGTTAACAGCGGCACATCCGCCGGGGCCAGTGCATAGTCGAACGCCCGTTCCGGTGTTAGCCAGACAAAATCAGAATGGCAGCGATTCTGCAATTCGCCGCTGAATGCTTCAATACGCCAGGCATGCAGCCGGATAATGCGTTCGTTGTGTTGCCACTGGTTGCTGGCGACGTAATTCCCTACGCTCGCCATAATCCCCAACTCTTCATCCAACTCACGGGCCAGCGCCTGCGGCTGGCTTTCGCCTTCCTCGACCTTACCGCCGGGAAACTCCCATAAGCCGGCCTGATCGCTGTTTGCATCCCGTTGAGCCAGTAAAATTTTGCCATTTTTTTCAATGATGGCAGCGACGACGTCGATAATTTTCATGCGTACCACAGCGTGAAACCCCGGCAATTGCCGGGGTTGGAGGAATTACAGCGAGAATTCTGCCCAGACCGGGGCGTGATCCGACGGTTTTTCCATCCCGCGGATCTGGTAATCGATGCCGGTTGCGGTGCAACGTGCCGCCAGCGGCGTGCTGGCCAGCAGCAGATCGATGCGCAGACCCCGGTTCTCATCGAACCCTCGTGAGCGGTAGTCAAACCATGAGAATTCATCGTTGCGCCCCGGGTTGGCATTGCGGTAGGTATCTACCAGGCCCCAGTTCAGCAAGCGGTCCATCCATTCGCGCTCTTCCGGCAGGAAGGAGCACTTGCCGGTGCGCAACCAGCGTTTACGGCTTTCTTCACCGATCCCGATATCGTAATCACTTGGGCTGATATTTACGTCGCCCATCACCAGCACCGGCGATTCCACGGAAAGTTGCTGCTCCAGGTAGTTCTGCAGATCCTGGTAGAAGCGTGATTTGGCCGGGAACTTGGTCGGATGGTCACGGCTTTCTCCCTGCGGGAAATAGCCGTTAATTACGGTCAATGTGCCTTGAGGTGTGGCCAGATCGGCCATGATGATGCGGCGCTGCGCGTCGTCATCGTCGGTAGGGAACCCGCGGCGTACGGCAATCGGCTCATCTTTAGTCAGCAGTGCGACGCCGTAGTGGCCTTTTTGGCCGTGATAGAACACGTGATAGCCATGCTGGCTGACTTCTTCCAGCGGGAACATGTCATCGTGAACTTTGGTTTCCTGCAGGCCAATCACGTCGGGTTGGTGCTGTTCGATAATTGCGGACAGTTGATGCGGACGCGCGCGCAGTCCATTGATATTGAAAGAGACAAACTTCATGAGCGGTGCCGTTTTCGCGAGAAAAATGTGTTGAGATAGTAGCAGAGTTTGGCCGGAAATGTAACGCAGGCCGGCGGCACTTGCCGCCAGCGGGATGGGATCATTTTGCCCAGCGATCGTAATTCTTTGGCTGGTAATCGTCGAATTGTTGCAGCAGGATATGCGGTGATTCGCTGAGGTGCAGGGTGCCGAGGTAGTCATGGCGCATAAAGCCCTGATCGGCTACATGCTGCAAGAAATTGTTCAACGGGCGATAGAACCCGTTTACATCCAGCAGGCCAACCGGTTTGCTGTGATAACCGATCTGGCCCCAGGTCCAGATCTCGAACAGTTCTTCCAGAGTACCAATACCGCCGGGTAGGGCGATAAAACCGTCCGACAGGGCCGCCATGCGTGCCTTGCGGGTGTGCATGTCCGGCACGACTTCCAGTTCGGTCAGACTACGATGCGCGGTTTCTGCTTCTACCAGCCGTTCAGGAATGATACCCACGGCTTCACCACCGGCTTCAAGCACTGCGTCCGCCACAATGCCCATTAACCCTTTTTTACCGCCACCATAGATCAGCCGTCTGCCCTGGCTGGCAAGCGTCCGGCCCAATTGCCGGGCATTATCGGCATAAGCAGGGTTAGTGCCTTTGCTGGCACCACAAAAAACGCAGATATTGTTACGCATGCACTTTTTTCCTTACTGCATTAAAGAAGTCAGTGGTATAGCGAATTGTTTACCGGAGTTCAAGCTGAGCCTGAGGTGAATGATTAAGGTAACTGATAAATGTGACGTGCAACTATTTTGATTAGTAATATGACTGGCTGCGGCTGAGTTTGATTTAAATTAAGAGGGAAGTGCAAGGATGGTGGTGGGGGAAGGATTATTCGCCGCTGCGCGACTCACCCTGCGGGCCGCGCTGAAGCGCGTTGTCTCACGATGTGAGACTCGAACCTTGTCGAAGCTTCTCATCCTTCCCCGAAAGGGAACGACTGGCTGCGGCTGAGTTTGATTTAAATTAAGAGGGAAGTGCAAGGATGGTGGTGGGAGAAGGATTATTCGCCGCTGCGCGACTCACCCTGCGGGCCGCGCTGAAGCGCGTTGTCTCACGATGTGAGACTCGAACCTTGTCGAAGCTTCTCATCCTTCCCCGAAAGGGAACGACTGGTTACGGCTGAGTTTGATTTAAATTAAGGGGGAAGTATAAGGATGGTGGTGGGGGAAGGATTCGAACCTTCGAAGTCTGTGACGGCAGATTTACAGTCTGCTCCCTTTGGCCGCTCGGGAACCCCACCATGATATTCATGGATTTACAAATTGTCGCTCCGGTTTTACCCGGAAGAAACCTGGCCGGTTTCTTTGTCCTCCTCGGTGTTCTATGTAGCTTCAGCTTTCGCTGTGCTCTCATAAACAGAGAGAAGATGGTGGTGGGGGAAGGATTCGAACCTTCGAAGTCTGTGACGGCAGATTTACAGTCTGCTCCCTTTGGCCGCTCGGGAACCCCACCACTGGCCTTGCTTGCGAAACGTCTGTCTCGGTAAGCGGGGCGCATCATATCAAATGAAGCGCGCGTGTAAAGTATTGAAATGCAGAAAATGAATCGTTTGCCGATTTTTTGCCCGCGGCGGTGCATTCCTGAACGAAAGGCCCCGTTTTATACCCCTAACCTTTCAAGCTGCCGCGTTTTTGGCTGCGCTGGCTTACCCCAGGGGGCAGATATATTCGCCCCTGGGGATAAGCGAGTGGCACCTGGCGGCAACTTGAAATTTATCGGATATATTTGGCCGTTACAGAATAACCGTGCGGTTACCGTAAACAAATACCCGCTGGGCCAACACATGATACAGCGCGCGGCTGAGCGCGTTTTTCTCTACGTCACGCCCGGCACGCATCATATCTTCAGCAGAATAGGTGTGATCAACATGAATTACCTCCTGCATGATGATTGGGCCTTCGTCCAGATTATCGTTAACGTAGTGCGCGGTAGCGCCGATGATTTTTACCCCGCGTTCGTAAGCCTGATGGTAAGGCCGCGCGCCAATGAAGGCCGGCAGGAACGAATGGTGGATATTGATCACCTGGTTCGGGTAATGCTGAACAAATGCCGGGGTCAGCACGCGCATATATTTGGCCAATACCACGTAATCCGGCTGATATTGATCGATCTGAGCCACCATTTTTTGATCGTGCTGGTCGCGCGTCAACCCTTCATGGCTGACCAGATGGAACGGAATATCGAAGCGTTCCACCAGCGTTTGCAGCGTATCGTGGTTGCCGATAACCGCAGCAATCTCTACATCCAGACCGCCGTAGGCGCTTTTCATCAGCAAGTCGCCCAGACAATGTGCTTCTTTGGTCACCAATACCACAATGCGGCGACGGCCGGAGTTGTGCAGTTCGCGAACAGAGCCTGTCGGCAGGGCGCTGTCGAGATCTGCCAGCAGCGTGGTGTCGTTGAAGATACCTTCCAGCTCGGTACGCATAAAGAAACGCCCGGTGCGGTGATCAACAAACTCGTTGTTTTGAACAATGTTGAGTTCATGTTTGTAGCAAATGTTGGTGATCTTGGCGATCAGGCCTTTGGCATCCGGACAAATGGTGCGCAAAACTTTTCTTTGTACATTTTGGTGTGGCATGGGAATGAGGATCCTGTCTGATACTGAACGTCCTGTCTGTGCAGGCGAGAGTTTTTATAGTCTTCATCTTCAAGCGGCAGCCTGGTCGGCTGCGGCCTGAACGCTATGGGACACAATGACAACCGGCTAACGCCCGCAGCATTTTTTATATTTTTTACCTGAACCACAGGGGCAAATTGCATTTCTGCCAGGCTGGGGTTTGGTTCCATCAATATAGTACCAGCGTTGGTCAAGCTGAAGGAAGCGCGAACGCTCATGCATCGCCTTGTGTTCGCCGCTGTCGGCGTCAACGAAGCGCGCAATGAATTCTACAAAACCTTCGCCGGTATCATGACCTTCTTTTTCTTCTACTACAGTCAGACCAAGCCACTCGGTGCCTTTGAAGCTGTCGACGATGGACTTGCGCCATTCATTGGCATGGCAATCGGGATGCCAGGTGGCGATCAGATAATCAACATTGTGTTTCACGTAGGCGCTAAAGCGCGAGCGCATTAACGTGCCTGGAGTGGCGGCGAATCTGACCCCGTTAATGTAGGGTTCGCAGCATGCGCTATACTCCAGACCGCCGCCACAGGGGCATAATTCAGGCAAGGTAACTCCTAAAATGGCCGGCACGAAAAAGAACGGGCCAACGATGATGAAATGAATTTAGCGCATATGTTACCTAACATTATTCGGTCGTGACAATCTACGCTGACAGCAGGTTTGATACAATTTACCGGGCAAAGGGCAGGCGTTATGCGACAAATTAAAGTGGGACTGGCATTAGGGGCGGGGGCGGCCAAAGGCTGGGCGCATATCGGTGTCATCAACGCGCTAAAGAAATTGGGCGTTGAGGTCGATATAGTAGCCGGTTGCTCGGTTGGCGCGCTGGTGGGGGCCGCTTTTGCCAGCCATCGTCTGCCTGCCATGGAGACGTGGGTGCGTTCGTTCAGTTATTGGGATGTGATTCGGCTGATGGATTTGTCCTGGCAGCGGGGCGGCCTGTTGCGGGGCGAGCGGGTGTTCAATGCGGTGGGACAGTTGTTGAAGATCGATGATATTGCCGAGTGCTCTCTGAAATTCGGTGCCGTGGCGACTAATCTGAGTACCGGGCGGGAGTTGTGGTTGACGAAAGGGGATATTCATCAGGCGGTACGAGCTTCATGCAGCATGCCCGGCTTGTTGGCGCCGGTGTGGTTCGACGGTTATTGGCTGGTGGATGGCGCGGTGGTTAACCCGGTTCCCATCTCATTAACTCGCGCGATGGGCGCCGATATCGTCATCGCCGTTGACCTGCAACATGACGCGCATTTGATGCAGCAGGATTTGTTCTCGGTTCGCAATGATATGGAAGAGCCGAACGATCTCCCAGCCCGCAACTGGCGGGGGCGTTTGCGCGAACGAATCAGCAAGATGACGTTGAGAAAGCCTAACTTCACGCCAACGGCGATGGAAATCATGGGGACGTCGATACAGGTGTTGGAAAATCGCCTGAAACGCAACCGCATGGCCGGCGATCCGCCCGATGTGTTGATTCAACCCTACTGCCCGCAAATTTCAACGCTGGACTTTCACCGCGCCAATGAGGCGATTGAAGCCGGCGAACTGGCGGTGGAAAAACAGCTCGATATGCTGTTGCCATTGATAAAAAATAAATAGCTGCCGGCTTCAGGGGGGCAACGTGCGGTTGGGACATTTTCCGGCAAGCGTAAATGCCCTTTTTGAGCCACTATTACACTATGAAAAGGGAAGAGGCTCGGCTGATGGCATTACCACTCACTCACAAGCGGATTTTGATCGTCGAGGACGAACTGGTGTTTCGTTCCGTGCTTGTTGGCTATTTGAAATCGTTGGGAGCGGAGACCAGTGAAGCGACCAATGGTTTGCAGGCGCTGAGTGCCGTCGACGATGTCCATCCCGATTTAATCTTGTGCGATCTCGCCATGCCGGAAATGGGTGGGATCGAGTTTGTCGAACATCTGCGGCTGCAAGGCCTGCAAATCCCGGTGCTGGTGATTTCGGCCACGGATAAAATGGCGGATATCGCCAAGGTGCTGCGTTTGGGCGTGCAGGACGTGTTGCTGAAACCGGTGGCCGATCTGAACCGACTGCGTGAAGCGGTATTGGGGTGTTTATATCCCAATATGTTTACCTCTCCGGCTCTGGAAGAAGCAGAGCTGTTCAAGGATTGGAATGCGCTGAGTAAAAATCCTTCCGAAGCGGTAAAATTACTCAAACAGCTTCAGCCGCCGGTGCAACAGACCGTAGCCCATTGTCGGATTAATTATCGGCAATTAACCACCAGCGAGAATCCGGGGTTGGTGCTCGATATAGCCGCACTGTCGGATAAGGATCTGGCTTTCTATTGCCTGGATGTTACCCGCGCCGGTGATAATGGCGTATTGGCTGCGCTGTTGCTGCGTGCTTTATTTAACGGGTTATTGCAGGATCATTTAGTTAATCAGCGTCATCGGTTGCCGCAAATGACAACACTGTTAAAGCAAGTTAATCAATTATTGCGCCAAGGCAAGCTGGAAGGGCAATTCCCTCTGTTAGTTGGTTATTATCACGCCGAATATAAAAACCTGATTCTGGTTTCTGCGGGCCTGCATGCCAATGTGAATACCGGTGACAATCAAATCCAACTGAGCAACGGCGTGCCTCTGGGGATGCTGGGCGCAACCTACATGAACCAAATCAGCCAGCACTGTTCCGCCTGGCAGTGTCAGGTTTGGGGCTCTGGGGGCAGGCTGCGGCTGATGCTTAGCGCCGAATAGCAAGCAGTTGTAAAAATATTATTTGAAATTAAGATATTCAACATACTTATTTTTATCTCAGAAAATCTGATTGGGTAATTGTCCTAAATTTTTTCTATTTTTGCTCAGACTAATGCCAGACAGTCATAAACTGGTATACTCCGAAGGTTTTTTGTATGGCAGAAGAAGCTCACAAAATGAGCGCCAATTCTATTAGAGAGAGGAAATAATGCCTGCTGTAAATCGTAAAATCAGAAAGGCAGTGATCCCGGTTGCAGGCTTGGGAACACGAATGTTGCCGGCGACAAAAGCCATCCCAAAAGAAATGTTGCCGCTGGTTGACAAGCCATTGATCCAGTACGTGGTCAACGAATGCATTGCGGCAGGGATTAACGAGATTGTGCTGGTCACCCATTCCTCCAAGAATTCGATTGAAAACCATTTCGATACCAGTTTTGAGCTGGAAGCGATGCTGGAAAAACGCGTTAAGCGTCAACTACTGGATGAAGTGCAGTCTATTTGCCCGAAGGGCGTCACCGTGATGCAAGTGCGTCAAGGGGTGGCGAAAGGCCTTGGGCATGCCATCATGTGCGCTTATCCATTGGTGGGCGATGAGCCGGTTGCCGTAATTTTGCCGGACGTGATCCTCGATGAGTACAGCGCCGATCTGAAAAAAGACAATTTGCACGAAATGTTGCAGCGGTTCGAACAAACCGGCATCAGCCAGATTATGGTTGAACCTGTGCCGCAGAAAGATGTCGGCAATTATGGCGTGGCTGATTGCAAAGGTTATGAACTGCAGGCGGGCGAAAGCGCTCCGATGGTCAGTGTGGTCGAAAAACCTTCGCCAGACGAAGCGCCGTCAAACCTGGCTATTGTTGGCCGCTATGTGCTTTCTGCCGATATCTGGCCGTTGCTGGCGAAAACGCCTCCAGGCGCCGGCGGCGAGATCCAGCTTACCGACAGTATTGAAATGCTGATGCAGCAGGAAACCGTAGAAGCCTATCACCTCAAAGGGGTGAGCCATGACTGCGGCAACAAGCTGGGCTACATGCAGGCTTTCGTCGAGTATGGTCTGCGCCATGCCAGCCTTGGCAAAGAATTTTCTCAGTGGTTGCAACAACTGTTGGCCGCTGATAAGAAATAATTTATTTATCTTTCGTCTTAATTTGAAAAACTAGGATTTTCCCATGAAAGTAACAGTTTTTGGTATTGGCTATGTTGGCCTGGTACAGGCTGCGGTATTGGCAGAAGTCGGCCATGACGTTATGTGTATTGATGTAGACGAGCGTAAAGTCGAAAACCTGAAGAACGGGAATATCCCCATTTTTGAACCCGGTCTGACGCCGCTGGTGCAACAAAACTATGAAGCGGGTCGTCTACACTTCACCACCGACGCTAAAGCCGGTGTTGCACACGGTACCATTCAGTTCATCGCCGTGGGGACGCCACCGGATGAAGACGGCTCTGCCGATCTGAAATACGTGACTGCCGTAGCGCGCACCATCGCGGAACATATGACCGATCGCAAGGTGGTGATCGACAAATCTACAGTGCCGGTCGGTACTGCGGATAAAGTACGCCAGGTGATGGAAGAAACCCTGAAAAAACGCGGCAGCACAGTGCCATTCGACGTGGTTTCCAATCCGGAGTTCCTGAAAGAGGGCGCGGCGGTAGCGGACTGCATGCGTCCGGAGCGTATTGTTATCGGTACCGATAACAAAGAGGTTATCGAACCTATCCGTGAGCTTTACGAGCCGTTCAACCGCAATCACGATCGCATGATCATGATGGATATCCGCAGCGCCGAGCTGACCAAATATGCCGCCAACTGTATGCTGGCGACCAAGATCAGCTTTATGAACGAAATGTCCAATCTGGCCGAAATGTTGGGTGCGGATATTGAGAAAGTGCGCCAGGGGATCGGTTCTGACTCGCGTATCGGTTACCACTTCATCTATCCGGGCTGCGGCTACGGTGGTTCATGCTTCCCGAAAGACGTTCAAGCGCTGATCCGCACTGCGGAGCATATTGGTTACCAGCCAAAACTGTTGCAGGCGGTAGAGCAGGTTAACTATCAGCAAAAATATAAGCTGACTAAATTTATCAAGCATCACTTCGGTGAAGATTTGAAAGGTAAAACCTTCGCGTTGTGGGGGTTGGCATTCAAACCCAATACCGACGACATGCGCGAGGCCTCCAGTCGCGTACTGATGGAACAACTGTGGGAAGCGGGTGCTATCGTTCAAGCCTTCGACCCAGAAGCCATGAACGAGGTACAGCGTATCTATGGTCAGCGTGACGACCTGAAGTTGGTGGGCACCAAAGAGGCGGCGCTGCAGGGGGCTGACGCACTGGTTATCTGTACCGAATGGCAGAATTTCCGTGCACCAGATTTCGATGTGGTTAAAGGTTCTCTTAAAGAGCCTGTCATTTTTGATGGCCGCAACCTGTTTGATCCAGAACGTCTGGAAAGCCGCGGTTTCACGTATTATGCAATCGGCCGTGGCGCGTCCATTCAGCCGGTTATTTAAGGGGTGAACATGAAATTCCTGGTTACAGGCGCTGCAGGGTTTATTGGTTATCATATTGCTGAGCGTTTGTTGGCTGCCGGGCATCAGGTTGTCGGTATCGACAACCTGAATGATTATTATGATGTGGGCCTGAAAATGGCCCGCCTTGAGTTGCTTTCGGATAAATCTGAATTTCAGTTTATTAAGCTGGATCTGGCCGATCGCGAGGGTATGGCGGGGCTGTTTGCGGAGCAAAAGTTTCAACGGGTGATTCATCTGGGTGCGCAGGCGGGTGTACGTTATTCGCTGGAAAATCCTCTGGCCTATGCGGATGCCAATCTCATTGGGCATTTAAACGTGCTGGAAGGGTGTCGCCACAATAAAGTTGAGCATCTGTTATATGCCTCCTCCAGTTCGGTATACGGTCTGAACCGTAAACTGCCCTTTGCGACGGAAGACTCAGTTGATCATCCGGTGTCATTGTATGCGGCAACCAAAAAAGCCAATGAGCTGATGTCGCACAGCTATTCCCACTTATATGGTATTCCGACCACCGGCCTGCGGTTCTTTACCGTATATGGCCCGTGGGGCCGCCCGGATATGGCGTTGTTTAAATTTACCAAGGCCATATTGGCGGGCGAAAGCATCGACGTATATAACCACGGCGAGATGCACCGCGACTTTACCTACATTGACGATATCGCTGAAGCTATTGTGCGGTTGCAGGCGGTTATTCCTCAGGCTGACGCGGCATGGACGGTCGAGCAGGGTTCACCGGCAACCAGTTCTGCGCCTTATCGTGTCTATAATATCGGCAACAGCAGTTCGGTGAAGTTGATGGAATATATTCGCGCACTGGAGCAGGCGTTAGGGATTGAGGCGCGCAAGAATATGCTGCCGATGCAACCTGGCGACGTTTTGGATACCAGCGCGGATACCGCCGAGCTTTATCGCGTTATCGGCTTCAAGCCGGAAACCGGTGTTGAAGAAGGCGTGAAACGCTTTGTCGAGTGGTATAAGTCATTTTATAAAGTTCAGTAATTGAACAACTGAACAATGTTATAAAGGGGCTGCGGCCCCTTTTTTATGTCTTGAAAAACGCCAGGGATAGCTCAGGCGATAAGAAGAATGGGGAGCCTGGCGTGGGTGGATATTTGCGTCAAAGCTAAGCTGTGGGCTTGGCAGGCAGAAAATACACATAACAAAAAGGCTCCCATAGGGAGCCTTTTTAACGTGCAGCGAAATGCTATTACAGCAGGAAATCGTCCAGAGATTTACCTTGCTCTTCGATAGCTTTCTTAATCACTGCCGGGGTACGGCCCTGGCCGGTCCAGGTTTTCAGTTCGCCGTTTTCGTCTTTATATTGATATTTAGCTGGACGTACTGGACGTTTGGCTTTACCAGCGGCTTTAGTCGCAGCCATAGTTTGCAGCAGTTCATTTGGGTCAATACCGTCAGCAATCAACATTTCACGATATTGCTGCAGTTTACGGGTACGTTCTTCCACTTCTGCTTGAGCCTGGCTGTCTTCTTCGCGACGTTCGTTCACAACAACTTCCAGTTTTTCAAGCATCTCTTCCAGCGTTTCCAGGCTGCATTCTCTTGCCTGTGCGCGTAGAGTACGGATGTTGTTCAAAATCTTTAATGCTTCGCTCATTATCCTAGTCTCAAATTATATTGGTGGGGGGCGTCTGGATAATAATAGAGTGCTCTTTTCTTTTCTGCAATAGCCAAATTGAAAGGAGTGCTCAAATTTATCTTTAAAAAAACGGTTAATCAGATCCGTTTGGCTAATATAGGTAGGGGTGTTAAGTATTACAACCCCCATTTTTAAGTCAAATTTTCAACAGCCGCACTATGTTTGATGGAGCTGTAAGGCATTTATGGCTAAGTTATAATTGTGTTTTATATCGATATTACGACGAATTCTGTGGGCTTAATCACGTGTTTCAGTATGCAGACATTGTAAACAATGGGGGTATGCGGGTAAAGATAACGTCAAGAACTGTGCCTTTGTCTGTTTTATGTCATTAAATTTCTCGGTGCTCCCTTTTGGGGTTAATAGATTTGAGTTTGTAACCGGGGGGCAGTCGTGCGACGGCGTCTCTCCACTAGCTTAACCATTAATGCGGAGGGCAAATCATTAGCGGTAATTAATAGTGATGGCAGGCAAAGATTATCCTGTAAATAGATGTAAAAGAGGGGCTGGATCAGAACGAAATGTTTCATTTGAAAGCCTGCTATTACCTTTCCCAGGATATTGAGAACCCAGAGCATGAGCAGGCTTACGGGTTATGGTACACTTAGCGCTTGAATCAACGTCTGAATATTTCTTATACCATTGGAGTTGCGGGCCCATGGCTCAACTTTATTTTTATTATTCTGCTATGAATGCAGGAAAATCCACCGCGCTGTTACAATCTTCATATAATTATCAAGAACGTGGTATGCGCACGTTGGTGTTTACTGCCGAAATCGATCATCGTTTTGGCGTAGGGAAGGTGAGTTCGCGCATCGGATTGTCGTCTCAGGCGCAGCTCTATAATAATGACTCCATGCTCTATGCCATGATTGCTCAGGAACATCAGCAGCAGCCGGTACACTGCGTGTTATTGGATGAAAGCCAATTCTTGACGAAAGCACAGGTTGAGCAATTGTGCGACGTAGTCGACCAACTGGATATTCCGGTGTTGTGCTATGGGTTGCGCACCGACTTTCTGGGTGAGCTGTTTATCGGCAGCCAATATTTGCTGGCTTGGGCGGATAAACTGGTGGAGTTGAAAACCATCTGCCACTGCGGCCGCAAGGCGAATATGGTTCTGAGGCTGGATGAAAGCGGCCAGGCAATGCATGCAGGTGAACAGGTCGTGATAGGCGGTAACGAGAGCTACGTGTCCGTTTGCCGCAAACATTACAAGGAAGCCATACACGCACTGGAGTAAGCCACTGGGCAGCGTAGCACGCATTGTGGGACGTTTTAGCGCTACCGTGCCGTGAGGCCGAATGAATGATTCATCAACATAAAAAAACCGCCTTTCGGCGGTTTTTTTGTCGGCTCAACGAACCGTTATTTTTTGGACTTTTTTTCCGCTTTGGCCGCAACCGGTGCAACCACAACTTCTTCCTCGTCCGCTTCGCTGAACTTACGTCCGTAGAAGGTATCCAGCATGATTTGCTTCAGTTCGGCAATCAGCGGATAACGCGGGTTGGCGCCGGTACATTGGTCGTCAAAGGCGTCTTCGGACAGTTTGTCGACTTTCGCCAGGAAGTCGGCTTCCTGCACGCCGGCTTCACGGATGGAAGCAGGGATGCCCAGCTCGGTTTTGATCTCATCCAGCCATACCAGCAGCTTCTCGATTTTTTGCGCGGTACGGTCGCCCGGTGCGCTCAGGCCGAGGTGGTCGGCGATTTCAGCGTAGCGACGACGTGCCTGTGGGCGGTCGTACTGGCTGAAGGCCGTCTGCTTGGTCGGATTGTCGTTCGCGTTATAGCGAATGACGTTGGAGATCAACATGGCGTTGGCCAGGCCGTGCGGGATATGGAACTCAGAGCCCAGTTTGTGGGCCATGGAGTGGCAAACCCCCAGGAAGGCGTTGGCAAACGCGATACCGGCAATGGTCGCGGCGTTGTGCACACGCTCACGGGCTACCGGGTTCTTGGCGCCTTCCTTGTAGCTGGCTGGCAGATATTCTTTCAGCAATTTCAGGGCTTGCAGCGCCTGGCCGTCAGAGTATTCGTTCGCCAGTACCGATACATAAGCTTCCAGTGCGTGGGTAACCGCATCCAGGCCGCCGAAGGCACAGAGGGATTTCGGCATGTTCATCACCAGGTTGGCGTCAACGATCGCCATATCCGGCGTCAATGCGTAGTCAGCCAGCGGGTATTTCTGGCCGGTCGCATCGTCGGTCACTACCGCAAACGGCGTGACTTCAGAACCGGTACCTGAGGTAGTGGTGACGGCAATCATTTTTGCTTTGACGCCCATTTTCGGGAACTTGTAGATACGTTTACGGATATCCATAAAGCGCAGCGCCAGGTCTTCGAAATGGGTTTCCGGATGCTCGTACAACACCCACATGATCTTCGCAGCATCCATCGGTGAACCACCACCCAGCGCGATGATCACGTCTGGTTTGAAGGAGTTCATCTGCTCGGCGCCTTTACGCACGATGGACAGCGTTGGGTCAGCTTCTACCTCAAAGAACACTTCTGTTTCAATGCCGTGCGATTTCAGAACCGTGGTGATCTGGTCTGCGTAGCCGTTGTTGAACAGGTAACGGTCAGTCACAATGAAGGCGCGTTTTGCCCCGTCGGTCGCTACTTCTTCCAGCGCGATAGGCAATGAGCCACGGCGGAAGTAGATTGATTTCGGAAGTTTATGCCACAACATGTTTTCTGCTCGCTTCGCTACAGTTTTCTTGTTGATCAAGTGTTTGGGACCGACGTTTTCAGAGATGGAGTTACCACCCCAGGAACCGCAGCCCAGCGTCAGTGACGGAGCGAGTTTAAAGTTGTACAGGTCACCGATACCACCCTGAGACGCCGGGGTGTTGATCAGGATACGTGCGGTTTTCATCTTGTCGCCGAAGAAGGCAACGCGTTCCGGTTGGTTATCCTGGTCGGTGTACAGGCAGGACGTATGGCCGATACCGCCCATGGCGACCAGTTTTTCCGCTTTGCTGACGGCGTCTTCAAAATCTTTGGCGCGATACATTGCCAGCGTCGGAGACAGTTTTTCGTGAGCGAAAGGTTCGGATTCATCAACCAATTTCACTTCACCGATCAGTACCTTGGTGCTGGCAGGCACTTTGATGCCGGCCATTTCAGCGATTTTCGGCGCAGATTGGCCGACGATGGCCGCGTTCAGGCCGCCGTTTTTCAGAATGATGTCCTGGACCGCTTTCAGCTCTTTGCCCTGCAGCAGGTAGCCGCCGTGGGAAGAGAAACGCTCACGCACTGCATCATAGACGGAGTCAACGACGATGACAGACTGCTCGGAGGCGCAAATCACGCCGCTGTCGAAGGTTTTAGACATCAAAATAGAGGCAACAACGCGTTTGATGTCCGCTGTCTCGTCAACCACCACCGGAGTGTTACCGGCACCAACACCGATTGCAGGCTTGCCGGAGCTGTAGGCGGCTTTCACCATACCTGGGCCGCCGGTAGCGAGGATCAGGTTGATGTCCGGGTGGTGCATTAACTGGTTGGACAGTTCAACGGTAGGCTGGTCAATCCAGCCGACGATGTCTTTTGGTGCCCCGGCAGCGATGGCCGCCTGCAACACGATATCCGCCGCTTTGTTGGTGGCGTTTTTCGCACGCGGATGTGGCGAGAAGATAATGCCGTTACGGGTTTTCAGGCTGATCAGCGCTTTAAAAATAGCCGTAGAGGTTGGGTTGGTGGTCGGTACGATACCGCAAATCAAGCCAATAGGCTCGGCGATGGTGATCGTGCCAAAGGTATCGTCTTCAGACAGGATACCGCAGGTTTTTTCATCTTTATACGCGTTGTAGATATACTCTGAAGCGAAGTGGTTTTTGATCACTTTATCTTCAACGATACCCATACCGGATTCTTCAACGGCCATTTTGGCCAGGGGAATACGGGCATCGGCAGCGGCGAGGGCAGCAGCGCGGAAGATTTTATCAACTTGCTCTTGAGTGAAGTTGGCATATTCGCGCTGGGCTTTTTTGACACGTGCGACTAGCTCGTTCAGTTCAGCGACATTCGTTACAGCCATAATGCTCTCCTGATAATGTTAAACTCTTTCAGTAAATAAGCCGTGCGAGCAACTAGTATAGACACCTAAGCGGAAAATGCTGCTTAAAAACAAGGGCTTTCCATACTGTGCAACGCATGCTGCTGATTTGCTTAAAGAGCTTTCCCACTGCCTCTGGGGAAGACCGGTGGGCTGAACAGAGATACCTCTTTTTCCTTAACCTGTTCTACTCCCTGACTACGACTAAGAGCTTAACTACTCTTGATTAGCGATTTTGTGATTTAAATCATGAAAAGTGCAGGCTGACACCATTCAGCTCGAGTTGTTGATAATTATTCTTGATAACTGTGTGGTAGATGTGTTTTTTAAACATAAAAAAATCATAAACCAAACATTGCTTTAACAATAGTGAATTATTTCATAACTTTTATTCTTAATGGGTAAAAATGCTGCATTTGGCCAATGGATTACCCGTGGCAATTCAATTACATTAGCGCGCGTAGGCAGTATCACTTTTCAAAGCTATTTAAGCGGAGTCATTTGTGGGCCAATCTCTGTTGGATTTTTCCGGCTACATTAAATTTTTTGTCGGCCTGTTTGCGCTGGTGAACCCGGTGGGCATTTTGCCGGTGTTCATCAGCATGACCAGCTACCAGGCGGCGGCCGGACGCAATAAAACGAACATGACCGCCAACCTGTCGGTTGCCATTATCCTGTGGACCTCGCTGTTTCTGGGGGAGGGGATTTTGCGCATGTTCGGCATCTCTATTGATTCGTTCCGCATTGCCGGCGGCATTCTGGTGGTAAGCATCGCCATGTCGATGATCAGCGGCAAGCTGGGTGAAGATAAACAGAACAAACAGGAAAAATCAGAGAGCGCGATCCGGGAAAGCATCGGCGTGGTGCCGTTGGCGTTGCCCCTGATGGCGGGGCCGGGCGCTATCAGTTCCACTATTGTCTGGAGTTCCCGTTATCACAATTGGCAAAACCTGCTGGGTTTTAGCCTGGCGATTGCGTTGTTTGCTTTCTGCTGTTGGCTGCTGTTCCGTGCCGCTCCCTTGCTGGTGCGTTTATTGGGACAAACCGGCATCAACGTTATTACCCGAATCATGGGTCTGCTCCTGATGGCATTGGGTATCGAGTTTATTGTTACCGGTATTAAAGCCATATTCCCGGGGCTGTTGTAATCAGGTCAGTGGGTCGCGAATAGGATAATTCGCGACTCAAATTAATTTTAAAAGTTAAAATTAATTATTGGCTCGCATTAATATAGTGCGGAATGTGAATAAATTTTCTTCACTTGCACCATGATGTGGCATAAATCCCACTTTGCTGCTCAATAAAAGCTCTAATCGCTATTTCTGACCCTTATCTTGCGCCTTTTCTGCCCGTTATAGCCTGCCTAATGTCAAATCTGCTGTTAATTTAGTCACATCATTCTGTAGGGCTTGTCTCGCTTTCATCCAGGTGTTATTAGTGATTAACCGCGTATAAGCAGGCGTTTGTTCTTTGAACGGGCTCTTTGTTAACTGAATGTTTCTTAGTGGTGCGTTCTGGCCTGAGGTGCAGAAATTGTACAAAGAATATTTTAATTTTATTCAATAAAATCAATTTGTTAGTTATTGATTGGGTTGTCTGATTAGCGGTGGGGCAAATCGTACACTGGGCAATAAAAGAGAATTGCTTAACATTTTTGTAAAAATTATTGGCTATGGAATTTGGCTTCTGCTAATTTCCGAGCAACTTTATTCGCTTAGATAATTGCAGAGCGTCGTCAAAGTAGGAACGATTCTTGCTGGTGTCCGTTATTTAGAATTCTTATAAATACTTCACAAATATCGATAAGCAATGCTTGTCGGTGAAAAGGAGCCTCGACTATGCAGCAAACAATGAAGCGCACGCCGTTGACCATGTTCATTGCCGGCATGCTGGGTATCAGCGCCGTTTATTCCGTACAGGCGGCCGATGTTTCGGCCGGGGTGCAATTGGCCCAACAGCAAAGCATTGTGATCAACAACGGCAGCGAAGTCGCTTCATTGGATCCGCACAAGGTCGAAGGAACGCCTGAAAGCAATATCATTCTTAACCTGCTGGAAGGATTGGTCAGCACCGACGCCAATGGGCATGTGGTGCCGGCGGCGGCGACAACCTGGGAAAACCAGGATTTTAAAACCTGGACTTTCCACCTGCGCGCGGATGCGGTGTGGAGCGACGGTTCCCCGGTTACCGCGCAGGACTTTGTCTACAGTTGGCAGCGTCTGGCCGACCCCAAAATCGCTTCCCCTTACGCCAGCTATTTGCAATACGCCAAAATTGAAAACGTCGACGATATCCTGACCGGCAAGAAAAGCCCGCAAACCCTTGGCGTCAAGGCTATCGATGACAAAACGCTGCAGGTTCAACTGAGCGAGCCGGTGCCGTACTTTGTCAGCATGTTGAGCCATACCTCGTTGAAACCGGTAAAACGAGCGGTAGTTGAAAAGTTTGGCGACAAATGGACGTTGCCCGCCAACTATGTCGGCAACGGCGCTTACCGCCTGAAAGAGTGGGTGGTGAATGAGCGCATTGTGCTTGAGCGCAGCCCGAGCTACTGGAACAACAAAAAAACGGTCATCGACCAGGCGACCTTCTTGCCGATCGCTTCAGAGGTCAGCGACGTCAACCGCTTCCGCAGCGGTGAGATTGATATCACCAACAATGCTATCCCGCCGAATCTGTTCGTGAAGATGAAAAAAGAAATCCCGGAGCAACTGCACGTTAACCCGTTCCTGTGCACGTTCTATTACGAGATCAATAATCAGCGCGCACCTTTTACCGATGCCCGGGTGCGCACTGCGGTGAAGCTAACGCTCGATCGCGACATCATCGCCAACAAAATCATGGGCCAGGGCCAGATCCCGGCGTACAACTTCACCCCAACCTTTACCGATGGCGCCAGATTCACCACGCCGGAATGGGCGGGCTGGAGCCAGGAGCAGCGTAATGCCGAAGCGAAGAAACTGTTGGCGCAAGCCGGTTTCACTGCGGCAAAACCTTTGAAGTTCACGCTGTTGTACAACACCTCTGATCAAAACAAACAGCAGGCGATCGCTGCGGCGTCGATGTGGAAGAAAAACCTCGGGGCGGATGTCACGTTGCGTAATCAGGAGTGGAAAACCTCGTTGGAAAGCCGTCATCAAGGGGACTACGACGTGGCGCGCGCGACCTGGTGCGGCGATTATAACGAGCCAAGCGCTTTCCTGAATCTGGTGGTTTCCAATAGCAGCATGAACACTATCTTCTACAAGAGCCCGGCATTCGACGCCCTGATGGCCAGTACGCTGAAGGCGCCGGATGAGGCTGCACGCGCCGTGATTTATCAACAGGCGGAGGCGCAGTTGGATAAAGATTCTGCGTTGGTTCCGGTGTATTACCGTGTCAGCGCGCGCCTGATCAGGCCGTCGGTCGGGGGCTTTACCGGCAAAGATCCGCTGGATTATACCGACGTAAAAAATCTGTACATCATCAAGCAGTAAAAAGGGGTATTACGCCACGCCAACAACGAGGAGTAATACAGGGAAGGCCGCCTGCCGCCTTCGTTCATCGGCAGCCGGTATAACAAGGTCCGCTCACGGGCAACGCAGGCTCCACGATGAGTCTGTGATAATAAAAAACTGGAGTATATCAATGACCAACATCACGAAAAAAAACCTCCTTGCCGCCGGCATCATTGCCGCGCTGGGCATCACAGCAACCGGCAGCGCAATTGCTGCCGTCGTGCCCGCAGGTGTGCAACTGGCAGAGAAACAAGAGATCGTTAAAAACAACGGTTCGGAAGTACAGTCGCTGGATCCGCATAAAATCGAAGGCGTGCCGGAAAATAACGTAACGCGCGATCTGATGGAAGGTCTGGCCAACAACGGCCTGGATGGGGCCGTCGTGCCGGGTGTGGCGGAAAGCTGGGATAACAAGGATTTTAAAGTCTGGACCTTCCACCTGCGTAAAGACGCGAAATGGTCGAACGGCAAACCGGTAACGGCGCAAGATTTCGTGTATAGCTGGCAACGCGTGGTGGATCCGAAAACCGCATCCCCTTATGCCAGCTATCTGCAATACGCCCACGTAGAAAACGTGGATGACATCATCGCAGGCAAGAAAGACAAATCAACCTTGGGCGTGAAAGCCATTGACGACCATACCTTCCAGGTTACCTTGACCGAGCCGGTACCTTACCTGGTTGAAATGACGCCGCACTACGCGATGAAACCGGTGTTTAAAGACGCCGTAGAGAAGTATGGCGAGAAGTGGACTCTGCCTGCCAACTACGTCAGCAACGGCGCTTATAAACTGAAAGACTGGGTAGTCAACGAACGCATCGTACTGGAACGTAACCCGGAATATTGGGATAACGCAAAAACCATCATTAATAAAGTCACGTTCCTGCCAATTGCGTCGGAAGTGACCGACGTTAACCGCTACCGTACCGGTGAAATCGACATGACTTACAACAACATGCCGATCGAGCTGTTCCAGAAGCTGAAAAAAGAGATCCCGAAAGAAGTTCATGTTGATCCGTACCTGTGTACCTATTACTACGAAATCAACAACCAGAAAGCGCCGTTTACCGATGAGCGCGTACGTGAAGCGCTGAAACTGGGCCTGGACCGCGACATCATCACCAATAAAGTGAAAAACCAGGGTGACCTGCCTGCCTACAGCTTCACGCCGCCTTATACCGATGGCGCCAAGTTGACTCCGCCGGAATGGTTCGGTTGGACGCAGGAAAAACGCAACGAAGTGGCGAAGAAACTGCTGGCAGACGCGGGTTACGGCCCAGGCAAACCGCTGACTTTCTCGCTGCTGTACAACACCTCAGATCTGCACAAGAAGCTGGCGATTGCCGCCGCCTCCATCTGGAAGAAAAACCTGGGTGTGGATGTGAAGCTGGTGAACCAGGAGTGGAAAACCTTCCTGGATACCCGTCATCAGGGCAACTATGATGTATCTCGCGCCGGCTGGTGTGCGGACTACAACGAACCTAGCTCGTTCCTGAACATGATGCTGTCTGACAGCAGCAGTAACACCCCGCACTACAAGAGCGCCGAGTTCGACAAGCTGATGGCTAACGTGCTGACGGCGAAAACCAAAGAAGAACGTGCCGAACTGTATCAGAAAGCCGAAGTTCAGCTGGATAAAGACTCCGCCATCGTTCCGGTTTATTACTATGTGAATGCCCGTCTGGTGAAACCTTATGTTGGCGGTTACACCGGCCAAGACCCGCTTGATAACGTGTACGACAAGAACCTGTACATCATCAAGCATTGATACGGTAAGCGCCGGCGGTGCGAACCGCCGGCCCATGTTGAGAATAATAAGCCGTTATCAGGCTGCAGCACAGGGTTAGGGCAATGCTAAAATTTATATTTCGTCGCTTGTTAGAAGCGATCCCGACACTATTTATCCTTATCACCATTTCATTCTTCATGATGCGTTTGGCCCCCGGCAGCCCCTTTACCGGTGAGCGTGCATTGCCGCCGGAAGTGATGGCCAATATCGAAGCCAAATACCATTTGAATGATCCTATCTGGAAACAGTACGGCCATTATCTGGCTCAGCTTGCGCAAGGTGATTTTGGCCCGTCCTTCAAATACAAGGATTATTCGGTCAACGATCTGGTCGCCGCTTCTTTCCCGGTTTCAGCCAAATTGGGCCTGGCCGCATTTTTGCTGGCGGTGGTTTTGGGGGTTAGCGCCGGTGTCATTGCCGCATTGAATCAAAATACCAAATGGGATTATACGGTAATGGGGTTTGCCATGACCGGGGTGGTTATCCCCAGTTTCGTGGTGGCGCCGTTGCTGGTATTGATTTTCGCCATCACGCTGAAATGGTTGCCAGGCGGGGGTTGGAACGGCGGGGCACCGAAATTTATCATCTTGCCGATGGTGGCGTTGTCGCTGGCCTATATTGCCAGTATCGCCCGTATCACGCGCGGATCGATGATTGAAGTGCTGCACTCAAACTTTATCCGTACAGCCCGTGCCAAGGGTTTGCCAATGCGCCGCATCATTCTGCGTCATGCCTTGAAACCTGCGTTATTGCCGGTGCTTTCTTATATGGGGCCTGCCTTTGTCGGCATCATCACCGGTTCGATGGTGATCGAAACCATTTATGGCCTGCCGGGCATCGGCCAGCTGTTCGTTAACGGTGCGCTGAACCGCGACTATTCTCTGGTATTGAGCCTGACCATTCTGGTGGGTGGCCTGACTATTCTGTTTAACGCGATTGTTGACGTGCTGTACGCCGTTATCGATCCCAAAATTCGTTATTAAGCTGGAGCACGCAAATGATGTTGACGAAAAAGAACAGCGAAGCTCTGGAACACTTCGGCGAAAAGCTGGAAGTGGAAGGGCGCAGCCTGTGGCAGGATGCCCGTCGCCGCTTTGTGCATAACCGTGCGGCGGTCAGCAGCCTGTTTGTGCTGGGGCTGATTACCCTGTTTGTGATTGTAGCGCCGTGGCTGTCTCAGTTCGCCTATGACGATACCGACTGGGCGATGATGTCGGCTGCGCCGAGTCTTGAATCTGCGCACTACTTCGGCACTGACTCCTCCGGCCGCGATTTGCTGGTGCGCGTGGCGATTGGCGGGCGCATCTCGCTGATGGTCGGCGTGGCTGCGGCGCTGGTGGCGGTGATTGTCGGTACCCTGTACGGCGCGATGTCAGGTTACCTGGGCGGCAAGACCGACTCGGTGATGATGCGTTTGCTGGAGATCCTCAACTCCTTCCCGTTCATGTTCTTCGTGATCCTGCTGGTGACCTTCTTCGGTCAAAATATCCTGCTGATCTTTGTGGCAATCGGCATGGTGTCGTGGCTGGATATGGCGCGTATTGTGCGTGGGCAAACCCTGAGCTTAAAGCGTAAAGAGTTTATCGAAGCGGCATTGGTGTGCGGGGTTTCAACCCGAAATATCGTACTGCGCCATATCGTACCTAACGTGCTTGGCGTGGTGGTGGTGTATGCCTCATTGCTGGTGCCGAGCATGATCCTGTTCGAATCCTTCCTCAGCTTCCTGGGGCTGGGCACGCAGGAGCCATTAAGCAGCTGGGGCGCATTGCTCAGCGACGGCGCCAACTCGATGGAAGTTTCACCGTGGTTGCTGCTGTTCCCGGCGGGTTTCCTGGTAGTCACTCTGTTTTGTTTCAACTTTATCGGCGACGGTCTGCGTGACGCCCTCGACCCGAAAGATCGTTAAGGAGTGCCATCATGAGCACCATTGAAAACCCGCAGTTGCAAACCAGTGCCGTCGCCAAATCGCCGCTGTTGCTGGATGTAAAAGACCTGCGCGTGACCTTCGGCACCCCGGACGGTGACGTGACGGCAGTGAACGATCTGAACTTCGACCTGCGAGCCGGTGAAACGCTGGGCATCGTCGGTGAGTCCGGTTCGGGCAAATCCCAGACCGCTTTCGCGCTGATGGGGCTGTTGGCCAGCAACGGCCGCATCGGCGGCTCGGCTAAATTTAACGGCCGCGAAATCCTCAACCTGCCGGAAAAACAGCTCAACAAGCTGCGGGCGGAAGAGATTTCGATGATCTTCCAGGATCCGATGACGTCGCTTAATCCTTATATGCGCGTTGGCGAGCAGCTGATGGAAGTGCTGATGCTGCATAAAAAAATGAGCAAAAGCGAAGCCTTCGAAGAGTCGGTGCGTATGCTCGATGCGGTAAAAATGCCGGAAGCGCGCAAGCGCATGCGCATGTATCCGCATGAGTTCTCCGGCGGTATGCGCCAGCGGGTGATGATCGCCATGGCGTTGCTGTGCCGGCCCAAACTATTGATTGCCGATGAACCGACCACCGCACTGGATGTGACGGTTCAGGCGCAGATTATGACGTTGTTGAATGAACTGAAACGCGAGTTCAACACGGCCATTATCATGATCACCCACGATTTGGGCGTGGTGGCCGGTATCTGCAATAAGGTGCTGGTCATGTACGCCGGGCGCACGATGGAATACGGCAGCGCGCGTGATGTGTTCTATCACCCGAGCCACCCTTATTCCATCGGTCTGTTGAATGCGGTACCGCGTTTGGACGCTGAAGGTGAAGCCTTGATGACCATTCCCGGCAACCCGCCGAATCTGCTGCGTCTGCCGAAAGGTTGCCCGTTCCAGCCGCGTTGTCAGTTCGCTATGGAACAATGTGCGAGCGCTCCGCCGTTGGAGCAGTTTGGTGAAGGGCGCCTGCGCGCCTGCTTTAAACCGGTGGAGGCGTTGGTATGACAGCGGTAACCGACAAGAAAGTGCTGCTCGAAGTGGCCGATTTGAAAGTGCACTTCGACATTCATGATGACAAACAGTGGTTCTGGCAGCCGGCGAAAACCCTGAAGGCGGTCGACGGCGTGACGCTGCGGTTGTTCGAAGGGGAAACGCTGGGCGTGGTTGGCGAGTCCGGTTGCGGAAAATCGACCTTCGCCCGCGCCATTATCGGCCTGGTGAAAGCCACCAGCGGGCGTGTTGCCTGGTTAGGTAAGGATCTGCTCGGCATGAGCGATACCGACTGGCGCAAAACGCGCAGCGATATCCAGATGATCTTCCAGGATCCGCTGGCCTCGCTGAACCCACGCATGACCATCGGCGAAATCATCGCCGAACCGTTGCGCACCTATTATCCGAAGATGCCGCGTCAGGAAGTGAAGGACAAGGTGAAGGCGATGATGCTGAAGGTAGGCTTGTTGCCAAACTTGATCAACCGCTATCCACATGAGTTCTCCGGCGGTCAGTGTCAGCGTATCGGCATTGCGCGTGCGTTGATCCTGGAACCGAAGTTGGTGATCTGTGACGAACCGGTCTCTGCACTGGATGTGTCGATTCAGGCGCAGGTGGTCAACCTGTTGCAGCAACTGCAGCGTGAAATGGGGCTGTCGTTGATCTTCATCGCCCATGACCTGGCGGTCGTCAAGCACATCTCCGACCGCGTGCTGGTGATGTATCTGGGCCATGCGGTGGAGTTGGGAACCTACGATGAGGTGTACCACAACCCGCAGCACCCTTACACCAAAGCGCTGATGTCGGCGGTGCCGATCCCGGACCCGGACAAGGAGAGGGAAAAACAGATCCAACTGCTGGAAGGGGAATTGCCTTCGCCGATCAACCCGCCTTCAGGCTGCGTGTTCCGCACTCGCTGCCCGATTGCCGGGCCGGAATGCGCCAAAACCCGGCCACTGCTGGAGGGGAGTTTCCGCCATGCGGTGTCGTGCCTGAAAGTCGATCCTTTATAATTTACCCGTCGTCTTCAAACCGCAGCATGGTTCGCTGCGTCACCAACAAAAAACCCGCCAATGTTGGCGGGTTTTTTCATACAAGCAGGGCGCTTATTCTTTCCACAAAATATGGCACAGCTTGTGGTCTTTCTCGCGGCAGAGCAATACGCGGGCAAACACGTCGTTGATCGGTTCGCCATCGCTGTCCGCGAGGCCAATGACCACTTCGGCAAAAAAGTCCGGGTTCAGGTCAAAATCCACATGTTCCGACCAGTCTTCCGCCGGATCATACAGCTCGGCGCCGCCGCGTTCCTCAAATTGCAGGTTGAACAGCAGAATATCCGCCGGATCCAGATTGTCGCCGGCCAATTCCAGAAAGATGTCATAAGCCTGTTCCAGCGTTTCGTCTTCGGTAAGGCGGTTATTCAAATCCATAAAAAAATCCCGATAAAAAATGATTTGGCGTTATTAAACCATGCCCGACGCGGCTTTTATAGCAGCGGACTGAAAAAGTAGAACAGGCGTTCGACAATACGGTGCCAGAACGGCCGTTTCTGCCACTCTTGGGCGTTCAGCAACTGTGAGCGGGCGATATAGTCATCCTGCACGCAGGCCAGATCGCTGCCGAAGCCGTCATCGTCGATGACCAGGGTGATTTCAAAGTTCAACCACAGGCTGCGCATGTCCAGATTCACCGTGCCTACCAGGCTGAGTTGACCATCGACCAGTACGCTCTTGGTATGCAGCAGGCCGCCTTCAAACTGGTAGATGCGCACGCCGGCTTCGAGTAATTCAGAGAAGAAGGAGCGGCTGGCCCAGCGTACCATCGTTGAATCGTTGTCGCGCGGCACTATGATGCTGACTTCGACGCCACGCAGCGCGGCGGTGCAAATGGCATGCAGCAGATCGTCGCTCGGCACGAAATAGGGCGTCGTCATGATCAATTGCTCACGCGCAGAGTACACGGCGGTCAGCAACGCCTGATGGATCATCTCATCCGGGAAGCCGGGGCCGGAGGCGATGACCTGAATGGTGTGGCCGCTTTCTTGTTCGAACGGCATGATATTGACATCGGGCGGCGGCGGCAGAATGCGTTTGCCGGTTTCAATCTCCCAGTCACAGGCATAAACGATACCCATGGTGCTGGCGACCGGGCCTTCCATACGTGCCATCAGATCGATCCATTGGCCGACGCCTGCGCCCTGTTTGAAATAACGCGGATCGACCATATTCATACTGCCGGTATAGGCGATGTAGTTGTCGATCAGGATGACTTTGCGGTGCTGACGTAAATCCATTCGGCGCAGGAACACGCGGAACAGGTTAACCTTGAGCGCTTCTACCACCTCGATGCCGGCATTGCGCATCATGCCCGGATAAGGGCTGCGGAAAAACTGCAGGCTGCCGGCAGAGTCCAGCATCACCCGGCAGTGCACGCCGCGTCGCGCGGCAGCCATCAGCGATTCGGCGACCTGATCCACCAGCCCGCCGGGTTGCCAGATATAGAACACCATCTCAATATTATGGCGTGCCAGCTCGATATCGCGGATCAGGGCCTTCATCGTCGAGTCTGTGGTGGTGAGCAATTGCAGTTGATTACCCTTAACGCCATCAATACCCTGGCGACGATCGCACAGCTGGAACAGAGGCCTGGCAACCTCGCTGTATTCCGTAGCGAAGATCCGTTGGCTCTCTTTTAATTCGCTGAGCCAGCGAGCGGTCGAGGGCCACATCGCTTTGGCTCGTTCGGCGCGACGTTTGCCTAAATGCAATTCGCCGAAAGATAAATAAGCCACGATACCGAATAACGGCAGAATATAGATAACCAACAGCCAGGCCATGGCGGAAGGTACAGCGCGACGTTTCATCAGAATACGTAGCGTGACCCCGGCGATAAGCAGCCAGTAACCGAACACCATGAGCCAACTGATTACGGTATAAAATGTTGTCATAAAGGCGAAAAATCCTGTTCGCAAACCACCAACAATGAGTGTACGCACAGAATGGTAAAGGGGGAACCTTTTCTCGGCGCTTATGTTGCATAAATATGATTGCCTTAAGGCACTTGCTGAAAGCGAAAAAAACATTTTTATCCGGCCATCGCGTCGCTTGGCGACGTGAAAGTGCGACGAACTGTGGCTTGGATCGCACGGCGAAAGCGCTATAATGCCCGCCGTTGGCATTTGACGGACGAGTGACGAAACGATGAGACGCAGTAGAAACGAGGTGGGCCGTTGGCGGATGCTGCGGCAGAGTCAGCGCCGCAGGCATCGCTGGCTGGAGCGCCAGTCATGCAGCAACCGGCACATTATTCGGGTGCGACGCCGCCTGGATGACCAGCACCGGCGCGCATTGCTGTTTGTGGTCGCCTACGAGTGGTAAAACGAAAACAGTCCCGGCAGGGACTGTGAATTCGATGAAAAAGTTGCCTTTAAGCCTGGGGGTATTATGGGATACGCCCTTGTATTCCTCAGCGACAAACTCTCTCTGATTCAGAGCGTTATCACTTCTTGCCTAAAGTCCATTTCGCCATGCCAGCCCCCAGCACCATTAACAGCGCTGCTGCTATCAGTACCGCGATAAATGCCCGGTCGAAAGCCATGCGCGCCAGCTGTTTTAGCTGTTCCGCCTGATCGGTGGCCAGAGTGGCGGCCAGCCGTAGAGCTTCATCAATGCTGTCATAGGCGATGTCGCTCACCGGCAAACTGCCCGGCAACGTCAAACTGTGGCTATAGACGGCAGTCATTAGCCCGCCCAGCAGGGTGATACCCAAAACCCCGCCCAGTTCATAGGAAACGTCTTCAATCGACGCCGCCATGCCGGACTTCTCTTCAGGCGCATTCAACATGATGGCGGTGGATGCGGCGGTAATGGCGCCGCCGACGCCAAAACCAGTGATACACAGGCAAACCAATTGCAATAAAACGCTGCTTTGATAGAACAGGGCGAGACCTGCGATCCCGAGACCGGTCAGCATAAAACTGCCGAGCATCATGCGGCGTTCGCCGTAGCGGGGCAGAAATAAGCCAGTCAGCGGCCCGGCCAGCACGGAGGCCAGCGGGATCGGCAAAATAAATAGCGCGGCTTGCAATGGGCTCAGATCGAGAACCAGTTGCAGGCGTTGACTCAGAACCAGTTCCACGCCAATCAGCGCTATCATCGAGAGCAAGGCGACGCCGACGCCACCGGCAAACAGCCGGTTTTGGAACAGCGTGAAGTCGATCATCGGGTATTGCGTTTGCCTTTGGCGGCGCACAAAAAAGACCAGAGAGACAATGCCGAGCGCCGCGGCCATCGCTAACGCAATAAACGAAGGTGCCGTTTTGCTCAATTCTTTCAGCGCATAGATGCTGCCCACCAGGCCGATCATGATTTGTACCGAGCCTATGATGTCGTAAGGGCGCGTATTCTCTCCGCCGCAGTGCGGTATCAATCGCCATGCCAGTGGCAGGACCAACATTACCACCGGCACGTTGATCAGAAACACCGACCCCCACCAGAAATATTCCAGCAGCACCCCGCCGACCACGGGCCCCAGCGCGGCGGCACTGGAGGCTACCGCCGCCCAGATGCCAATAGCCAGAGCACGCTCGCGCTCGTCGGTAAAGATATGACGGACGATGGACAGGGTTGCCGGCATCATCATGGCGGCACCTACGGCAAGGAATGCGCGCGCAGCAATCAGCCATTCTGCCGTGGGCGAAAAAGCGGCGCAAAGTGAGGCGGCGGCAAAAACCGGCAATCCGGCCATAAACAGGCGCTTATGACCGACGCGATCGCTCAGCATGCCTGCGCCAGGCAATAGACCTGCAACCACCAACGGGTAAGCGTTTACGATCCACAATTTTTGTGACGCATTGGCATCCAGCGCCTGCGTCAGCCGCGGTAAGGCGGTGTATAACACCGTCATGTCGATAACGATCAGAAATAGTGCGCTGGAGATTAAGGCCAAAATCAACCAGCGGTTGTTTACGAACATAATATTATTCCAAAAAATGCGGCCGGCGCGGATGCGCGGCCAGAAGGTAAACCCCAGTCTCCACTGGTGGTATACTGGTCATAATATATATCCATACGTACGTATTGAAAATAGGAGTCTATCAATGGGACGTCAACGCAGCATCGATCGTGACAAAGTTCTGGATGCGGCCGAAGAGATTGTCGCCAACCAGGGCGCCGCCGGACTGACCATTGATTCCGTCGCTAAAGCGATGGGGATCTCCAAAGGCGGAGTACAATACTGCTTCGGCAGTAAAGATGCGTTGATTGATGCGATGTTTGAACGCTGGGGCAAGGCGTATGACACCCTGTTCGACGCGATTGCCGGGGAGAACCCCTCGGCGACCACCGCCGTGCAGGCGCATATGCAGGCGACCAGAAGTTCCGATCAGGCGTCCAGCGCCAAGGCTGCGGGGTTGATGGCGACGCTGATTCAAACGCCGGAGCATCTGGACAGCACGCGTGAATGGTACCGCAGCCGAATTGCCGGTCTGGATTTGACCACTGAGCAGGGAAGGCGCGCGCGGCTGGCCTTTCTGGCCACCGAAGGGGCATTTATGCTGCGTTTTTTTGGTTTGATGAATATCGACCAGCAAGAGTGGGACGCTATGTTTACGGATATGCAGGCACTGATTCTGGCGCAAAGCCAAACGGCTGCAGGGGATCCGGCATTGAAGTAATATGCGAAAATTACCTTAACCCCGATACCGTTCGGGGTTGGCGCGCAGGCCGGGTTGATATCGGCCTGGTCGGTTACCCTGTTTTACGGCAGAGGTATTTGCCCTTTATGACGCCGTCATAAAATCTGCCTTTCGAAACCACCACGACAAAGTCCTGGTAGATACGATTGGGAACCCCGATATATTGATAGATCCCTGCATCACGAAACTGGATTTCCAGAACCTGAGCAGTTTCATCATAGCCTATTGATATAATTCTTGAAGATGAAACCGGTTGTCGCTGCAAGTATACTCCCCTCTGTTAATTCATTATTATTTATATGGTTATAGGCTGCCCGTTAACCATACCAGAAGCCGGAATGCGCCGCCATACGCTTCGCTTCAAGAGGAAAGCTATCGCACCGATAGCTGGCGGGGCCAAAGAGGAAAGCGTAGGGTTATCTCATAAGATATTCCCTCGAAGACCCCTTTAGCCAGCCACTCCGTGCTGGCTTTTTTTTTTACGGTGTTGTTCATTCTGAGGCGGGTGGAGAAACAAGTCACGGACCACCTAACGTGACCCGTAATTGTAGCAGTGCAACCCGTTATAATGGAAAGCAACAGGTTTACTTGATGACTATCTAAAATACTTGTTTAAAGGGTTTTACCGTCACGTCACCATAAACGCCGGCAGCGACGTAGGGATCCTGTTCAGCCCAGGCTTGGGCATCCGCCAGCGAGGCGAATTCCGCAATCACCGTAGAGCCGCTGAAGCCCGCACTACCCGGATCGTTGCTGTCGATAGCCGGGTTTGGGCCGGCAACCACCAGACGGCCTTCATCCCGCAGCGCCTGCAGGCGTGCCAAATGCGCCGGCCGCACCGACAGACGGTTTTCCAATGAGTTAGGGACGTCCTGCGCGTAGATCAGATAAAGCATGTTTCACCTTTAAAATCATTAATATAGAAGGGGGTGATTCAAGGTAGCGCAAAAGGCGCGCCAAGGGAATGCCTGGCAGGGGGAATTTACCTCTAGCTGGCGCTTATGCCTTGAAGCAGCTAGTTTTTATTCGTATAGTGCGGCCGCGCGATGAATTGAACCCCTGTGTGAGAGGTGAGGAAATGACGGAACTGGTTAGGGATAAACTCGACTTGCCTGAGGGCAAAAGCAAGCTGTTGCTGCACTCCTGCTGTGCGCCTTGTTCAGGTGAGGTGATGGAAGCCATTCAGGCCTCCGGCATCGAATACGCCATCTTTTTCTATAACCCGAATATTCACCCGCAAAAAGAGTATTTGCTGCGCAAGGAAGAGAACATTCGCTTTGCCGAGCAACACGGGATACCCATTATTGACGCCGATTACGATACCGATAACTGGTTTGCCCGCGCCAAAGGCATGGAAAACGAACCAGAGCGTGGGATCCGTTGCACCATGTGTTTCGACATGCGTTTCGAGCGCACCGCGTTGTACGCACATGAAAACGGCTACGACACCATCTCCAGTTCGCTGGGTATTTCCCGCTGGAAGAATATGCAGCAAATCACCGATTGCGGTATTCGCGCGGCAGAAAAATATCCTGACCTGCAGTATTGGGATTACAATTGGCGCAAAAAAGGCGGCGCATCGCGAATGATAGAAATCAGCAAGCGCGAACGCTTCTACCAGCAAGAATACTGTGGCTGTGTCTATTCGTTGCGTGATACCAACCTGCATCGCAAAGCGCAGGGGCGGCCACTGATCAAACTGGGCGTGCTGTATTACGGTGATGAAGAATAACGCCGCATTGGTGAAGAATGACCCGCTACGGCGGGTTTTTTTGTTTTTGTCGCGATAAATCAGGTTAATAGAGCGTGTGAAATCCTCAGTAAAAATGCAAATAAAAGGTTAATATCCCCATGAGTTTACAGGTTTTAGCGATGAATAATGACGATTAAAGCGATAGTTTGCCATTCGTTATTGAATATGATTGCTATTTGCATTTAAACTTGGCGAACCAGAGGAAACAGAATCATTATGCCGCTAAAAAAGATGTTCCTTAATCGCCGTTTATCAGTGCCGATTGTCCTGTCCGTTGGCTTACATAGCGCCTTGGTGGCGAGCTTGCTCTATGCTTCTGTCAATGAAGTCATGGAGTTGCCGAAACCAGAGGATGCGCCGATCAGCGTCATGATGGTCAATACCGCGGCAATGGCCGAGCCGCCGCCGCCCGCGCCTGCCGAGCCAGAACCGCAGGTGGAACCGGAACCAGAGCCGGAACCGCTGCCAGAGCCACCGCCAAAGGCGATACTGAAGCCTGAGCCGGTAAAACCCAAACCGAAGCCGAAACCGAAGCCGAAGGTCGAAAAAACGGTCAAACGCGAACCGCAGAAAACCGAGCCGCGCGAGCCATCGCCGTTTGAAAATAACGAGCCAGCCAAGCCAGTCGACAAAGCGCCGGTAAAGCAAGCGCCTTCAGCGCCGGTTCAGGGCAATTCGCGTGATGTGGGGCCGAAGCCTATCAGCCGTGCAGATCCGATCTACCCACCGCGCGCCAGAGCCTTGCAGATCGAAGGCAAGGTGCGGGTGCAGTTTGATATCGACAGCGACGGCCGCGTGACCAACGTGCGTATCCTGTCTGCGGAACCACGCAATATGTTCGAGCGTGAAGTGAAACAGGCAATGCGCAAGTGGCGTTATGAAGCCAAGGAAGCGAAGGATCGCACCACGAATATTATCTTTAAAATTAACGGCACCACGGAGATGGACTGATATCGACGTTGGCGCCAATAGAAAAGGGTCGCCGAAGCGACCCTTTTTGCTGCCTGCATTTCAGCTATTCTTCAAAGCCGACGCGGAAGTTCATTTTGCCATCGGGCAGGGCGCGTGAATTGCCCTCATCATCCACCGCCACATAAGTAAATACCGCCTCGGTTGCACGGTAGCGCTGGCCGATAGGTGCGGAGGACACTTTCTTTACCCACACTTCTATATTGATGGTGATCGAACTGCGGCCGGTGCGGATACACTGCGCATAGCAGCAAACCACATCACCCACTGCGACCGGTTTCAGGAAGGTCATACCATCGACACGCACTGTCACTACGCGTCCTTCGGCAATTTCTTTCGCCTGAATAGCGCCGCCAATGTCCATTTGCGACATTAGCCAGCCGCCAAAAATATCACCGTTGGCATTGGTATCTGCCGGCATTGCCAGAGTACGCAGCACCATTTCGCCACTGGGTAAAGGTCGTTGTTGAGTCATAGCCGTCTGCTTATCAAAGAAGGGTTTTCATTATACTGCCCGCAGCAAGCGCTACGGGCATTAACAATTTTGTAACTATTTTTTCTGTTCTTCCGGCATGTGCCGATAAATATAAATACCGCTGAGCAGGGTAAACACCAGCGTCAGCGCCGTCAGGCCGAACACTTTAAAGTTAACCCAAACGCTTTGCGGCAGCCAGAAGGCGACGTAGATATTCGCCAGGCCACAGACCAGGAAGAATACCGCCCAGGCCAGGTTGAGGTTGCTCCACACTTTGTCCGGCAGCGTCAGCTCTTTACCCAGCATGCGCTGAACCAGCGGCTTCTTGAGCACCAGTTGGCTGATCAGCAACGCCAACGCAAACAGGGTATAGATGACCGTGACTTTCCATTTGATAAACAAATCGTTATGGAATACCAGCGTCAGGGTGCCGAACACCAGCACCATCAGGAAGGTGATCAGCGTCATCTTCTCGACCTTGCGGTATTTGATCCAGGTGAACACCAGCGCCAGTGCGGTAGCGACAATCAACGCGCCGGAGGCGACGTAGATATCGTAGAGCTTATAAAAAGCAAAAAAGACAATTAACGGGAGGAAATCAAGAAACTGCTTCATAAATCAATCCATCATCTGTTCATCGCCCGACTATACCGGATTCGGCGGGCTCTGTGTACCGCTGGGAAGCGCTGATTATCGGCGTTTGGGGGCCGGATTTCTGCCATGAAAGCAGGAATTTGCATAAACTTACGATTGAGGTCGCGACTTCGTGGTGGGCCGATTGCCAGCGCGGCCCTGGCATCTCATGATACGCGTAATAATAGACGGATAATTTATAACGGAAAACAGTTTATGCAGTGGAAATCTCTCCAGGCGTTGACGCCTGGTTTGACGCATTTATTAGGGTATCAACGCAGTTGGCTTAAACCGGATATACGCGCCGGGCTCTCCGTAGCTGCGGTGGCATTGCCGGTGGCGATCGCTTACGCCGAGCTGGCCGGGGTCAGCCCGGTGGTGGGGCTGTACTCCTGTATTTTGCCGATGGTCGCCTACGCGTTTTTCGGATCGTCGCGCCAACTTATTGTCGGGCCGGACGCAGCCACCTGTGCAGTGATAGCCGCAGTAGTGACGCCGCTGGCTGCGGGTAATATGGAGCGGCACTGGCAACTCACCATTATGATGACGGCAATGATGGGCGCCTGGTGCCTGTTGGCTAGCCGTTTCAAACTGGGCGCATTGGCGGATCTGCTCTCCCGGCCGATACTCAGCGGGCTGTTGAACGGTGTGGCGATCACTATCATGGTCGATCAGATCGGCAAGGTCCTCGGTTTCGGCGTTCACCCTGCGCAGTTGATTGAGCGCATTTACGCGCTGCCGGGCAACCTGCTGCACAGCGACTGGCTGACTATGGCGGTGTCGCTGTTGACGCTGGTCACGCTATTGGGGTTTAAAAAATGGCGTCCTAACTGGCCGGCACCGCTGTTTGCCATCGTATTGGCGGCTTTCGTCACCTGGATAGGCGGGTTACAACGGCATGGCGTAGTGACGGTGGGGGGTTTTAGCGACGTATTACCGATAGTCCAGTGGCCGGATTTCCAGCCAGGGTTGCTGCGAGACATGGTGATCCCGGCACTCAACCTGGCGGTAGTGAGTTTTGTCAGCATGATGCTGACTGCGCGCAGTTTTGCGGCAAAGAATGGCTATGAGGTGAACGCCGACGCTGAGTTCCGCGCGCTGGGGCTGGTGAATATCGTTTCGGCGCTTTCGCAGGGGTTTGCCATCAGCGGGGCGGATTCCCGTACTGCGGTTAACGATGCCAACGGCGGCAAGAGTCAATTGGTGTCGATCATTGCAGCGGGGGTGATTGCTTTCGTGCTGTTGTTCCTGATGGCGCCGCTGCAGTTTATTCCGGTGGCGGGGTTAGGCGTAGTGCTGATGTATGCCGCCTGGTCGCTGCTGGATTTTCGGGGCATCTGGATCATGCGCCGCCGCAATGCACAGGCCTTCAGGTTGGCCATGTTCACCTTCTTGTGCGTGCTGCTGGTGGGGGTGATCAGCGGTATCGGCCTGGCGGTATTGCTGGGGCTGATGCAGTTCCTGCGCACGGTATTTCGTCCGACGGAGCAGTTGCTGGGTGTGAACGACGAGGGCATGATCCACTCGATGGGCAACAACAACGGCGTTAAAGCGGTACCCGGCGTGATGATGTACCGCTTCAACTCGCCGTTAACCTATTTTAACGTGGCGTACTTCAAGCGCCGGATCCTGAATTTGGTGGACAGTACACCATTTCAGCCGCGCTGGGTGGTGGTGGATGCTGTCGCCAGCTTTACCCACGCGGATATCAGCGTTCTGGCGGCGATAGATGAGCTGAAACGCGATCTGTTACAGCGTAACGTTAAACTGGTGTTGGCAGGGAGGCGAACCGAGCTGACGCGTTGGTTCCGCATCAATCGGCTGGGACGCGATCGGGAATTGATTCTGGTGCCGGATTTGTATCTGGCGTTGAAGCTGATTCAGAGTAAGGAACAGGCTGAGACGGCCGCGGTTCCATAAGCAAAAAGGGCACGCCGAGGCGTGCCCTTTTAGTCACTGCAGGCAGATCAACTGCGCAGCAGCATATACAGACGGAACAGGTAAATCAGCAACAGGGCGGAAACCAGGTTGCTCAGCGCGGTAAGCACTACGCTGGCGACATTCGGGGTCAGTACCGAAAGGTGGCTCACCATAAACAACACCAGCAGCTTGGCGGCCAACCACAGCATCATGGCCGGCACAATCACGCGCGCATTGGCGAAGGCCAGTTTGCAACTCAACTTGATCGACGCGAACACGCCTTTTTTGTCGGCGGTGGTGATCACCGGCGCCAGCGAGAAGGCGATCGCCATGATTACGCCCGGCACGACGAACAGCGTCAAGCCTAGCTGAATCAGCAGAGTGCAGATAAACAGCAGCAGCAGCAAACGCGGCAATTCCGGCGCAGAAGCGCCAATAGCGCGCAGCGCGCTGATGCGTTGCCCCTGGGAAACCAGGCTAATCAGCGTCAGCATCCCGCCAACCAACAACACGTTGCCCACCAAAGCGGAGAAAGTGGCGGCAGCTGACACCTTCAATAACACCATCTGCTGCTCGGGCGTCATTTGCTGAATGATTTCCTGGATCCCCATTCCGGCGGATGCCGTAAAATCACCTTCCGTTGCGGACAAGATCTTCAACTGCTCGACGTCAGGGCTAAAAACCTGATTGAGCAGTACAGAAATGAACTCGGTCAACAGCGCCAGCATCAGAATGCTGGTCAGTTGATTACGGAAAAAGTTAAAACTGTCACGGTACAACGTGTTGGCCGTGATAGGCATGCAGACTCCTTGGCGTCGAGAAACAAAGATATATCCATCGCCTTTCAAGTTGCGCCATGGTTGGCCGCAACTTGAAATTCATAGGTATATAGCAAAATCAGTGGGCGATTGTACCCTGTTCCGCGTCGCTGTGGCACCCCGCGAGTTGCACTGCGGCTATTTCTTCGGCAATCACCGTTATTGGCAGCGACAAGGGTAAAGGAACCGGCAGCGGCGGCAGACCATAACGCTCGCGAGCGCGATCGCAGGCTTCGTTGCGCAGGCCGTTTTCTCCGGACTGATCGAATTCGCGACAAGGGCTGGGGCGATTGAGATAAATGGAGCAGGACACGGCCTTGCCGATTTCGCCCTCGAGAGCGGTACAGCGCGGGGACTTGCTGTTGGTCCCCTGCATACAGCGCAAAAAGGGAGTTAAGGGCTCGGTAAGAGAGACAGGAACCACGCCGCCGCCATCTTCCGCTTCGGCCCAATAGAATGACACTCGAAAATAGCCGCAGCATGCGCCGCAACTGACACAGGGATTATGAATTTCGCTCATCTTGATCGCGCCGACTCCTGACGGCACTCACCAAAACCAACACGGATAATGAACTTACTCAGTGGCTGTTTTTTTAGCAACCGAAGTTTGAACATGCAGATGTTTTGCAACAAAATGCATTTTTTGATTCAGATCAATTCTCGATTTATTAGTCCCTTAGGTAACCTTGTTTTTAGTAGGAATAAAAAAATTTACACATAAGATGTGATCCCGATGGGATCATAAATACCCGTAAGTAGGTATATTCCCTTCCGAATAGTAACCACACAAATGGAATGGATAATGAAAAAGACAACTCTGGTGGTATTGGCGGCTATGATGGCCCCAATGTTGGCAAGCGCGCATCAGGCGGGTGATTTTCTTTTCCGCGCGGGGGCGGCGACGGTTCGGCCCAATGCAGGATCGGACGACGTACTGGGGCAGGGATCCTTCAATGCCGATAATAATACCCAGCTCGGCCTGACCTTCGGCTATATGGTAACGGACAATATTGGCGTGGAACTGCTGGCTGCGACGCCGTTCCGCCATAAGGTATCGTTGAACGGCGCGGCAGTGAACGGCAACATCGCCACGGTGCGCGATCTGCCGCCGAGTCTGATGGCGCAATATTACTTTGGCGACAAGCAGGACAAACTGCGTCCGTATCTGGGGCTTGGCGTGAACTACACCACCTTCTTTGATGAAAAATTCAATGACAATGGCAAAGGAGCCGGGCTGAGTAATCTGAGCCTGAAAGACTCCTGGGGTGTCGCTGCGCAGGCGGGCCTGGATTACAACCTGGATGAACACTGGATGTTGAATATGTCGGTGTGGTGGATGAATATCGAGACCAAAACCCGCTTTGATGACGCCAACGGCAACCATCACAGCATTGATACGCGGTTGGATCCTTGGGTGTTTATGTTCGGGGCAGGTTATCGCTTCTGAGGATGACCGAGACAGGGAGGCGCAATGCCTCCCTGCGATCGTTATTTGAGTTGCATGACGTTCTCAACGGATTTAACACCCGCCACGCCGCGTGTGGTCTGCACCGCACGGTTGGCATCTTCGCTGGAGGTGACAAAGCCGCTCAATTGCACCCGGCCTTTAAAGGTCTCTACGCTGATTTCTCTAGACTTGATGTTTTTATCTGCCAGCAGTGCTGATTTCACTTTGGTGGTAATCACCGTATCGTCAATATAACCGCCAGTCCCCTCGGATTTCGCTGTCGGCGCGCAGGCGCTTACTGCGAATGCCACAACGGCTGCCATGCATAAGGCCGAAAGGGTTTTAAATAGCTTCATAAATTACTCTCCATGCAATGTTATTGTTGAAACTACATTCAGGTTATTACCTGAAAACGCTCAGTATTTCCGCAAAATGCAGAAATCTGCAACGGGCACTTTCAAGTGTGAGTCAATAAGCGAGTTTGTTCAAATTTTAGATGTAAAAAAATCGAACAACACTGAGAGGAAACAAGATGTTATCGGCGGGCGCGATCCATCACGCCCGCCTCAGGGAGGATCAGCTTCGGGTCGCGGCTTTCATTTCGCGAACAAAGTTCGCCAGCCGAGTCAGCATTTCTGCCGGCTGTGCCTGATTTTGCTCGATAATTTTGACGATCGCCGAACCGGAGATCGCACCGGCGGCACCGGCCTGCAGTGCATCATGCACCTGCGCAGGCTCGGAAATGCCGAACCCCTGCAGCGGTGGCGCGGCATGGTATTCGCGCAGTTTGTTCACCAGATGATGCAGTGGCAATTGAGCGCGGCTTTCGGTGCCGGTAACGCCTGCGCGGGACAGCAGGTAAGTATAACCCCGTCCGTGCGAAGAGATTTCACGCAGCAAATCGTCGTCTGCGTTTGGTGGGCAAATAAAGATAGGCGCGATGCCGTGGCGGGTAGCGGCGGCACGGAAGGGCGCAGACTCTTCAAATGGCACATCGGCAATCAGCACCGAATCCACGCCGACTTCGGCGCAACGCTGGTAAAAGGCATCGATGCCTTTATGAAACACCAGGTTGGCGTACATCAGCAGGCCGATAGGAATGGTCGGGTGCTTCTGACGAATGGCGGCCAGCATTTCAAAACACTGGGTCGGCGTCACGCCGGAGGCGAAGGCACGCAGCGCAGCGCTCTGGATAGTCGGGCCGTCGGCCAGCGGATCGGAGAACGGGATGCCCAGCTCCAGCGCATCTGCCCCGGCTTCAACCAGAGTATCGATAATCTGCAGCGACAGTGCCGGGTTCGGATCGCCCAGGGTGACAAACGGGACGAAGGCGCCTTCCTTGTTGCTTTCCAGACGTTTGAACAGTTGCTGATAACGTTCCATCAGATTTCTCCCCGAGCTTTCAGTATGTCGTGAACGGTAAATATGTCTTTGTCGCCGCGGCCGGACAGGTTAACCACCAGGATCTGTTCTTTCTGCGGCGTTTCACGGATCATTTTAAGCGCGTGCGCCAGGGCGTGGGAGGACTCCAACGCCGGGATAATGCCTTCGCTGCGTGACAAAGCCTTGAAGGCATCCAGCGCTTCGTCGTCGGTAATCGACACATATTCGGCACGGCCAATGCTGTTCAGATAGGCGTGCTGCGGCCCGACGGACGGGAAGTCCAGCCCGGCGGAAATGGAATAGGATTCCTCGATCTGGCCTTCGGAGGTCTGCATCATCGGCGCTTTCATACCGAAATAGATACCGACGTGGCCGTGCTTCAGCGGCGCACCGTGTTGGCCGGTTTCGATACCGAGACCGGCAGGTTCCACGCCGATCAGCCCAACGCTGACGTCATCGATAAAGTCGGCAAACATGCCGATGGCGTTAGAACCGCCGCCGACGCACGCCAATACGGCGTCCGGCAGGCGGCCTTCGCGCTCCAGCATCTGCGCTTTGGTTTCTTCGCCGATCATGCGCTGGAACTCACGCACGATGGTCGGGTACGGGTGCGGGCCGGCTGCGGTACCCAGCATATAGTGGGCGGTTTCATAGCTGCCGGACCAGTCGCGCAGCGCTTCGTTGCAGGCATCTTTCAGCGTGGAGGAGCCGCTGTGCACCGGGATCACTTCTGCACCCATCAGGCGCATGCGAAACACGTTCGGCGACTGGCGTTCAATATCTTTGGCGCCCATATAGATGCGGCATTTCAGGCCGAGCAATGCACAGGCCAGAGCAGAGGCCACGCCATGCTGTCCGGCACCGGTTTCGGCGATGATTTCGGTTTTGCCCATGCGCTTGGCCAGCAACGCTTGCCCCAGAACCTGGTTGGTTTTGTGCGCGCCGCCGTGCAGCAAATCTTCACGCTTCAGGTACAGCTTGGTTTTGGTGCCGGCGGTGAGGTTTTTGCACAGCGTCAGCGCCGTCGGGCGGCCGGCGTAGTTTTTCAGCAGATCGATAAACTCAGCCTGGAATTCAGGGTCGCGCTGTGCGCTGACGAAGGCCTCTTCCAGTTGTTTTAATGCCGGCATCAGAATCTGCGGCACATATTGGCCACCAAATTCGCCGAAGTAGGGGTTAAGCAGCGTCATTATAGTTCCCGTTATTATCCGTTAAATTGTGTTCGCATTCAGTAGGCGCGCAGGGTCTTGAACACTGCCGCCAGGCGGGCAGGATCTTTAATCCCGGGCTCGCTCTCGACGCCGGAGTTAAAATCCAGCCCGGCACAGCCGAGTTTGGCTGCGTCAACGCAGTTGTCTGCGCTCAGACCGCCCGCCAGCATCACGTTGCCCAGGTTTTGGCCGTGCAATACCGACCAGTCGAAACGCTGGCCGGTGCCGCCGGCGCCGTTATCCAGCAGATAGCGGTCAACGTGCTGCAGATCACGTGCCGGCAAGCTGTCTTTCACGCTCAGCGCTTTCCAGATCTGGCAGGAGGCAGGCAGTTTGGCGCGCAGGGCGTCGATGTAGGCTTGATCTTCCGCGCCGTGTAGCTGCACTGCCTTCAGACCGAGGCGTTCAACGGTTTGCACCAGGGTTTCCACCTGCGCGTCGCAGAACACGCCGACGTATTTCAACGGCGCGCCGGCAATCACTTCGCGGGCGCGGTTGATGTCGACATAGCGCGGTGAACGCCCGACAAAAATCAGCCCGCCGTAGATCGCGCCGGCCTGATAAGCGGCTGCGGCATCTTGTGGGCGGGTCAGCCCGCAGACTTTATTGTCGCCTAGCGTTACCCGGCGTACGGCGGCGCGCAGGTCGGTTTCCGACATCAGTGCGCTGCCGATCAGGAACCCGTTGGCGAAGTGGCTCAGTTCGCGGATTTGGCCGTAATTGTTGATGCCGGATTCGCTGATCACCGTCACCCCGTGCGGCACGCGTGGTGCGAGTTGGCGGGTACGGTCCAGATCAATGCTAAGGTCGCGCAGGTCACGGTTATTAATGCCGACCACGCGTGCCTCGAGCGCGATTGCCCGCTGCAGTTCTTCTTCGCTGATCACTTCGGTCAGCACGCCCATGTTCAGGCTGTGCGCCACGGCTGCCAACTGACGATATTGATCGTCGTCCAGCACCGACAACATCAGCAGGATGGCATCGGCCTGATAGAACCGCGCCAGGTAGATCTGGTACGGGTCGATAATAAAATCTTTGCACAGCACCGGCTGCGTAACCGTCTTGCTGACCAGCGGCAGGAAATCGAAACTGCCCTGGAAGTACTTTTCATCGGTCAGTACCGAGATGGCCGAAGCGAAATCCTTGTAGACCGAAGCGATTTCGACCGGATCAAAGTTTTCGCGGATCAACCCTTTGGAAGGGGACGCTTTTTTGCATTCAAGAATAAATGCCGTTCTGGCCCCTTGCAGCGCATGATAAAAGCCGCGTTCGCTGGGGACGATTTCATCGTGAAAGCTGGCCAGTGGTTGTTGTTGCTGTCGTGCTGCGACCCATTGCGCTTTATCACGAACAATCTTGTTAAGCACGGTTTCCTGCATCATTTATCCTCTTGCTGCCAGTGCGGTGACGCGCTCGTAAGCTTGCCCGCTGTGAATCATGTCCAGTGCCTGCTGCGCGTTTTGGCGCAGGTCTTCATGCCCGAATAACTTCAGTAACAGCGCCACGTTAGCCGCTACCGCTGCAGCGTGCGCCGGGTCGCCTTTACCTTGTAACAACCGTGCCAGAATGTCACGATTTTCTTCCGGCGATCCACCCTGCAGGGCTTCCAGCGGGTAGCGTTGCAGGCCAAAGGACTCTGGCGTTAATTGGTAACTTTCAATCTCACCGTTGTTCAGCTCCGCCACGTGGGTCGCGGTGTGAATTGCCACTTCGTCCATGCCACCGCCGTGCACCACGGCGGCACGCTGATAGCCCAGCACACGCAGGGTTTGGGCTATCGGCAACACCAGCTCCGGGCTGTAAACGCCGATCAGCGCCAGCGGTGGACGTGCCGGGTTGATCAACGGGCCGAGCACGTTAAATACCGTGCGGGTTTTCAACTGTTGGCGTACCGGCATCGCATGGCGGAAACCGGTATGATATTGCGGTGCGAACAGGAAACACACGCCCAGTTCATCCAGCGCCTGGCGGGACTCTTCCGCCGGCAGATCCAGGCGGATGCCGAATGCCGCCAGCAGGTCCGAAGAACCGGAACGGCTGGAGACGCTGCGGTTACCGTGTTTTGCCACTTTGGCACCGCATGCCGCCGCCACAAAGGCGCTGGCGGTAGAGATATTGATGCTGTTGGTGCCGTCGCCGCCGGTGCCGACGATATCGGCAAACGGATAATCCGGGCGTGGGAACGGCAGGGCGTCGGCCAGCAGGGCCTTGGCGGCACCGGCAATCTCTTCCGGGCGCTCTCCGCGGATTTTCATGCTGATCAGTGCCGCTGCCAGTTGGCTGGGTTCCAGCTCGCCTCGCACGATGGCGCTGAACAACTGCTGGCTTTCCTCTTGGCTCATTGATTCTGAGCGGTACAGTTTTTCAAGAATAGGTTGCATCGTCGTTTCCCTTATTATTTCGCCAGCGCCCAGGCCAGAGTTTGCTCAAGCAAACGTGCGCCGTGGGTGGTGAGGATCGATTCCGGATGGAATTGGAAACCACATACGCGGTGCCGGTCATTACGTACTGCCATCACCATGTCGCCGAAGCGAGCGTTAACGGTGAGTTCGGCCGGGATATTGCTGCCGACCAGTGAATGGTAGCGAGCCACCGGCAGCGGGTTCACCATACCGGCAAACATGCCTTCGCCATCGTGGCTAATGGCCGAGGCTTTACCGTGCAGGATCTCGCCCGCCTGGCCGACGTGCCCACCGTAGGCCTCTACAATCGCCTGGTGCCCCAGGCAGATGCCGATAATCGGCAACTGGCCGCGCAGGCGTTGCAGCAACTCCGGCATGCAGCCGGCTTCGGATGGCGTACCTGGGCCCGGTGACAGCATCAACACCGGTTGCTCCAACTGTTGCAGGCGCTCGATAATCACGTCCGCAGAAATCTGGTTGCGGTAAATCACCACCTGGTGGCCGCTGGCACGCAGTTGATCGACCAGGTTATAGGTAAAGGAATCGACGTTGTCGAGCAGTAAGATATCGGCCATCAGAACACCTCCTTGGCTTGGTGCGCGCTGGCAATGGCACGCAGCACGGCACGTGCCTTATTACGGGTTTCATCGGCTTCCGCCTGAGGAACAGAATCCAGCACCACGCCGGCGCCGGCTTGCACGGTGGCAATACCGTCTTCAACATACGCGGAGCGGATGACAATACAGGTATCCAGATCGCCGGTGGCGGTGAAATACCCCACCGCACCGCCGTAGCTGCCGCGACGGGAGCCTTCAGAGGCAGCGATCAACTGCATGGCGCGAACCTTGGGGGCGCCGCTCAGGGTTCCCATGTTCATGCAAGCCTGGTAGGCGTGCAGCACGTCAAGGTCGGCGCGCAAGGTACCGATCACTCGGGAAACCAGGTGCATCACGAAAGAGTAGCGGTCCACTTTGGTCAGGTCCGCCACGTAGCGGCTACCGGCCTGGCAGATGCGCGCCAGATCGTTGCGCGCCAGATCGACCAGCATCAGATGCTCGGCCAGTTCTTTGTGATCGGTGCGCATTTCCAATTCGATGCGGCTGTCGAGATCCAGATCCAGCGAGCCATCAGCGCGGCGGCCACGCGGACGGGTACCGGCAATAGGGTAAATTTCGATCTGACGGTTGCTTGCGTCGTATTTCAACGCGCTTTCCGGAGAGGCGCCGAACAGTGTGAACTCGTCGTCCTGCATAAAGAACATGTAAGGGCTTGGGTTGCTGTCTTTCAAGGTTTGGTAGGCCGCCAGCGGGGCCGGGCATGGCAGCGAGAAGCGGCGTGACGGCACTACCTGGAAAATCTCGCCCTGGCGAATGGCCTGCTGCAGTTCGCTGACCACGGCGCTGTATTCCTCATCGGTCTGGTTGCAGCTCAACTGCATGTTTTCCAACTTCTGATGAGGAATGGGTTGCGGGGTCTGCTTCAACTGGGTCTGCAACTGCTCAAGACGCTGTTGCAGGCGCTGTTCTTCCGCCGCATCGGCGGTAAACACGCTGGCCTGCAGGCGAGCCACGCCGCGCTGGTGGTCCAGCACCAGCAGGGTTTCCGCCAGGTAGAAGCAGAAGTCCGGGCAACGTTGATCCTGACGCAGCGCCGGCAGATCTTCGAAACCGGCAACCAGGTCATAGGCAAATAGGCCGCCGAGCATGACCGCTTCACGTTCGTCCGCCGGGGCGTCGACCAGTGTCAGCAGAGTGCGCAGTGCGTCAAACACTGACAGTGAGCGCAAACGGGCATCCTCATCCTGCACCGCATCGATGACCGGGAAGGTCAGTTCACGGCCGTTTGGGCGAACCTGAATCTGCACTTCCGCCGGCAATGCTTCATCGAGCAGCGGCAGCATCGCCGCACCGTTGGCGGTCAGCGTCTGCAGCGTGACGCTGCGGCCCAGCGCGGTGATGCGCAGGGCGCTGTCGATCACCAGCAGGCTTTGCAGGTTTTGCTTGCTGTTTATTTCGGCAGACTCCAGCAGCAGGGTGGCCGGGCGCGCGCCGCACAACTGATGGAAAATGGTCGTCGGATCGCCCCGGTAGTGGGTTTCCGCCTTCAGCAGTGTGAGTTGTGGTTTGATGTTCATCATGGGTGGTTCCAGTTAGATTTTGTCCATAAAAAAGCCCGCATTACCAGCGGGCTTAGGGAATCTGCAGTGTCAGATGACAGGTATGCGTGATTACACCGCCCGCGAAAGGGAAGTACGCCACCAACGAAGAAGAGAAGTTTGCTTGTTCATATCTTTGCTCTCTCGATTATCATCCAACCAGGGGATGCCCCTGAACTTGTGTACTAGTTAACTGGTTCGCAGGAATAAAGTCAACCCTCTTTTTACACAATGTTTTAGCGGCAAACGTGAGTTATTTTCATCAGGGCGAATGTGAGCGGGCCAGAATAGATTTCCGTCCGGCCGACGATCGCGGGTATGATAGAAGGCCAAGCCATTGCCGGATATTTCTTTTGACAGACAGCAACCCCCAGCCTTCCGCGTTTACCCTTTACGACCTCCACAGCCATACCACCGCCTCTGACGGCTACCTGACACCGGCGCAACTGGTGCAGCGGGCGGTTGAAATGCGGGTTGGCGTATTGGCGATCACCGATCACGACACCACCGATGGGCTGGCTGCGGCCGCCGCGACTATTGCCGAGTTGTCGCTGCCGTTGCAACTGGTGAATGGGGTAGAAATCTCCACGCTGTGGGAAAACCACGAGATTCATATCGTCGGCCTGGGGATTGATATCGCCCATCCGGCGATGGTGCAGTTATTGGCCGAACAGACTGAACGTCGCAACCTGCGCGCGCAGGAGATTGGCGTACGGCTGGCAAAAGCACGCATCGATGACGCCTTCGAAGGCGCGCAAAAATTGGCGGACGGCGGGGCGGTGACGCGTGGGCACTTTGCGCGTTATCTGGTGCAGATCGGCATTGCCGACAACATGGCGCAGGTGTTCAAGAAATATCTGGCCAAGGGCAAAACCGGTTATGTTCCGCCACAGTGGTGTACAATAAAACAAGCCATTGATGTGATTCATCAATCTGGCGGGCAGGCGGTGATAGCGCATCCGGGCCGTTACGATCTGACGGCCAAATGGCTGAAGCGGCTGTTTGCGCATTTTGCCGAACACGGCGGCGACGCGATGGAAGTGGCCCAGTGTCAGCAAGCACCGCATGAGCGTTCGCTACTGGCGAAGTATGCGCAAGAGTATCAATTACTGGCATCGCAGGGGTCTGATTTTCATCAGCCCTGCGCGTGGATCGAACTGGGCCGTAAACTGTGGTTACCCGGTGGCGTTGAGCCGGTGTGGCGTGACTGGCCGCAACCGCAGCAGGCAACAGTATATTGATTTTACGGGGGGCGGATGCGCCCGCGTGCATCATTTTTAGGAGCAAGTCATGAGTCAGCTTTTTTATATTCATCCAGATAATCCTCAACCGCGTTTGATCAACCAGGCGGTGGACGTGCTGCGCAAGGGCGGGGTGATTGTCTACCCGACCGATTCCGGTTATGCGCTGGGCTGCAAGCTGGAAGAAAAATCGGCTATGGAACGTATTTGCCGTATTCGCCAGTTGGACGGTAACCACAACTTTACGCTGATGTGCCGTGATTTGTCCGAACTCTCGACTTACGCCTATGTCGACAATACTGCATTCCGCTTGATCAAAAACAACACGCCGGGCAACTACACCTTCATCCTGAAAGCGACCAAAGAAGTGCCACGCCGCCTGATGAATGACAAACGCAAAACCATCGGCCTGCGTGTACCCTCGAACCCTATTGCGCTGGCGCTGTTGGAAGTGCTGAACGAGCCGATGATGTCGACCACGCTGATGTTACCGGGTAACGATTTCGCCGAGTCCGATCCGGAAGAGATCAGCGATCATCTGGGCAAGCAAGTGGATCTGGTGATCCACGGCGGTTTCCTGGGCCAGCAGCCGACCACGGTGATTGATCTGACTGAGTCGGCGCCGGAAGTGGTGCGCGAAGGTGCGGGCGACATAACGCCTTTCCGTTGATTTTATCGCCGCGACGGTTGCTCATTTTCTGAAAAGTGGCTGAAACGACGTCATTTATCGTGAAAGCCGCTATTCTACACAATCAAAAACTGAAAATAGGCAGGATGCATGGCGATGATTAAACGGGGTTCTCTTTTAGCGGTCTTATTGTTTTCCTCTGTGGCCAATGCCGGTTTTTATTCCGGTAACGCTTTGCTGTCTGAAACGGGCGGCTATGTGAAAAACAAAAATGGGGCTGCTACCGTTGCGGAAGCGCTCGATGGCGGCATGTTCATGGGCTATGTGGCCGGCGTCTTTGACACCTATTCGATGCAGGGCAACCGCAATATTTGCCCGGATGCCGGCATGAGCGTAGGCATGGCTTCCGACGCGGTAATGCATTATTTAAATGAACACCCGGAACAGCTGCATTATTCTGCACCTTCAGTGATCATGCTGGCGTTAACCGCGGCTTATCCTTGTGAAAGGCACTAAATCCGTTCGTTTGGTGCGTATATTTTCATTTGGTGCGCTCCCCGTTTTTTAGCACGTTCTTCAATAGATTAAATCGCCAAACGCTGTCAGTTTACTTCCTGCGCACAAGCCCTCTTAACCGCTTTGAGGGCATGACGCTTCAGGAGGTAAAATGACAGCGTTTCACTTTGCTACCCACTCCCTCGATTATCATGATGCCGGTTCCGGCCCGTTGACGCTGGTCTTGCTGCCCGGCTGGTGTGAGCCAAAAACGGTATTTGCCCCCTTCAGCGCGCTGGCGAGTGAGCGATACCGGGTGATTAGCTTCGACTGGCGTGGGCACGGCCTGTCTTCCTGTGATGACGCGCTTTCGCTTGGTGCCGAAGATTTGCTGGCGGACATCCATCAGTTGCTGGTTGCCCTGCAGGTGGAAAGCTTTGTGACGCTTTCGGTGGCACACGCCAGTTGGATTGCCGTCGCCTTGGCAGAGCTCATGCCGCAGCAGGTCAAAGGCCTGGTATTTCTCGATTGGATCATGACGCAACCCGCGCCGGCATTTTTTCAGTCGGTGCAGCAAATGCAACGGCCAGAGCAATGGCTGGCGGCGCGCGATGCCCTGTTTGCCTTCTGGCAAGGCGGGGTTGACCATCAGCCGGTGAAGCATCATCTGACCGTTGAAATGGCCCGTGAGGACTTTCGCCTCTGGCAGGCCGCCGGCGTGGCGATAGAACACGCTTATCGGCAATACCAATCGCCGCTTAACCGGTTGAGCGAACTTGGCTCGCCGCTCCCGTGCAGGCATATTTACTCGCTGGATCGCGATGAAAATTATCTGAGGCAACAGCAGGTTTTTGCGACCGACCATCCGTTCTTCTCGGTCTTGCGGCTGGAACATGCCCGAACGCACCTGGGGATCCTCGAGCGGCCGGATGACGTGTATCGGGCGGTGGTTGACTTTCTTGGCGATTAACCTTTTGCCTGGCTTAACCTGATGCGGGCCTGAGCCCGCGGTTAATAGATTTCGATAATCGGTCTGCTAATAAAGTGGGTTCCAACACTATAGAAAGCCTGTATAATGCGCGGTTCGATCCAAGTAAACGTATTGTTACCACCGTGGTGCCTGTCGCCGCAGTGGTCATCCCCCCGACGCCTGTGAAGGCGACACTAGAGGTTGCTCAATGAGCGAAAAGTTACAAAAAGTTTTAGCGCGCGCCGGCCATGGCTCGCGTCGTGAAATCGAAACCATAATTGAAGCCGGCCGCGTCAGCGTTGACGGTAAAGTCGCCAAACTGGGCGACCGCGTTGAAGTGACTGCCTCGATGAAAATTCGTCTGGATGGTCACGTACTTTCAATTAAAGAATCCGAAGAAACGGTTTGCCGCGTGCTGGCTTATTACAAGCCGGAAGGTGAACTCTGTACCCGTAGCGATCCTGAAGGCCGTCCGACGGTGTTTGATCGCCTGCCTAAGCTGCGTGGCTCTCGCTGGGTAGCGGTGGGGCGTCTGGACGTCAATACCTCAGGCCTGCTGCTGTTCACCACCGACGGTGAGTTGGCAAACCGCCTGATGCACCCTAGCCGTGAAGTCGAGCGCGAATATGCGGTGCGTGTCTTTGGCCAGATTGACGATGAAAAAGTGAAGCAACTGAGCAAGGGCGTTCAGTTGGAAGATGGCCCAGCCGCCTTCCGCACCATCACTTTCCAGGGCGGCGAAGGCATTAACCAATGGTACAACGTGACCCTGACCGAAGGGCGTAACCGTGAGGTGCGTCGTCTTTGGGAAGCGGTTGGCGTGCAGGTCAGCCGCCTGATCCGCGTACGTTACGGCGATATCGATCTGCCTAAAGGCCTGCCGCGTGGCGGTTGGACCGAGCTGGAACTGCCGGCGATCAACTATCTGCGCGAATTGGTTGAGCTGAAGCCCGAAACGGTCAGCAAGATGCCGGTGGAGCGCGAGCGTCGCCGCGTGAAAGCGAATCAGATCCGTCGTGCGGTCAAACGTCATACCCAGGTGGCGGGCAGTGGCCGCCGCAGCGCGCCAGGCAGCAAGTCCGGCAAACCAAGCAAGCGCAGCTAATCATTACGCCGCAACCCTCTCTGGGCTGCGGCGTTTTCTTTTCGTTACCAGTCAATTCCCTGTTGCGCCATGATACCTGCGTCGAACGCATGTTTTACCGGCCGCATTTCCGTCACCGTATCCGCCAGTTCCAGCAGATCGCGATGGCAGCCACGCCCGGTGATAATGACCGTCTGGTGCGCAGGGCGCTGCCGCAACGCTTCCAGCAGTTCATCCAGCTCAAGATAGCCGTAACTGACCATATAGGTCAGCTCATCCAACAGCACCAGATCCAGGCTGCTGTCGGCGAGCATGCGTTTGCCGTGCTGCCATACCGCCTGACAGGCTGCGGTATCGCCGGCTTTATTCTGGGTTTCCCAGGTGAAGCCGGTTGCCATTACCTGGAATTCTACCCCGTGCTGCTGCAGCAGGTTTTTCTCCCCGTTCGGCCACTCGCCTTTGATGAACTGAATAACGGCGGCTTTCATACCGTGGCCGACGGCGCGCGTTACTGTGCCAAACGCCGCGGTAGTTTTGCCTTTACCGTTACCGGTGAATACCAGCACTAAACCGCGGACTTGCTGGGCGGCGGCGATACGAGCGTCGACCTGTTCTTTCAGGCGCTGCTGACGTTGTTGATGGCGGTCTTCGGCCATGATAAAGCCTCCTTTATTCAGCGGCGCCGGGTTTACGATTGGGTTGAGCATCGAAGCTCATGCCGGTTTTTCGGCGGCTGTCATCGCCCATTAAATAGAGGTAAAGCGGCATAATATCCGCCGGTGTTTTCAGCTTGTTTTTATCTTCGTTCGGGAAGGCCGATGCGCGCATTTGAGTGCGTGTTCCGCCAGGATTGATGCAATTTACCCGAAGATGGCGGCTTTTGTATTCTTCGGCCAACACCTGCATCATGCCCTCCGTGGCAAATTTGGACACCGCGTAGGCGCCCCAGTTGGCGCGGCCCGTACGACCCACGCTGGAACTGGTAAATACCAGCGATCCCGAGTTGGATTTCAGCAGCAGCGGCAGCAGCGCCTGGGTGAGCATAAAGGTTGCATTGACGTTGACCTGCATGACGTCGTGCCACATCTCCATCGACAAGTCAGCCATCGGAGCGATATCCCCCAACAGCCCGGCGTTATGCAAAACACCGTCGAGGCGCGGGATCTGGGTGGCCAGATCATCCGCAACCTGTTTGCACTGTTCCTGCGTGGTGTGCAGCAAATCCAGCGTAACGGTGAAACTTGGTGCGCCGCCCAGTAGGGCGATCTCGCTTTGTACCGCCCGTAGCTTGCTTTCGGTACGGCCCAGCAGCACCAGTTGCGCGCCAAATTTGGCATAGGTAAGTGCGGCTTCGCGTCCGATGCCGTCACCGGCACCGGTGACCAGGATGATTCTTTGTTCCAGCAGGTCATGTTTAGGTTGGTAATGCACAATAATTCCTCGCGCCGTGATGGCTGTCTCCCGCTTGCATCGGGGAGTGGTGTGGATTAAGAGACCCAGGCGGGAGCAAAGGCTCGACCGCATGCAGGGCCCCGCAGCGAATTTGGCTCATCATGTTGATGAATAATCCGTGTTATATGCCTCAAATGGATCGTATTTTCAATGATTAGGCAGCAGAATCGGCATTCTTTTGTAACAAAAATGGAACAGCGCCGGCTTGGTTAAGTCAAAATGCGCCCACATAGTAAAGAGGCATCACAAGGAATTTTTATTTAGCCGCGACAGCCACCGCGTCGGTTGGCTAGAATGAACGAGATCATACTAACAACCTGTAAATAAAGGCGGAATCTGTGGAGTTTATATCTATTTACGGCCTGTTTCTGGCCAAAGTCGCGACGGTAGTGATTGCCATCGCTGCGCTGGCGTTGCTGGCGGTCAGCCTTGGGCAACGTAAGACCCGTCAGAAAGGTGAGCTTCAGCTGACTGATCTCGGGGAGCAATATCGCGAGATGCAACGCGACATGCGCCTGGCGCGTATGGGTGAAGCGGAACAAAAAGCCTGGAGTAAACAGTTTAAAAAACAGACCAAAGCCGACGATAAACTGAAGAAACAACGCGCTAAAGCCGGTGCCGTTGAAGCAACCAAACCCTGCCTGTATGTCCTGGACTTCAAAGGCAGCATGGATGCTCATGAAGTGACTTCGCTGCGCGAAGAAATCTCGGCGGTGTTGGCAGTGGCAACGCCGCAGGACGAAGTACTGCTACGGCTGGAAAGCCCGGGCGGGGTAGTGCATGGTTATGGTCTGGCGTCGTCACAGTTGGCGCGTCTGCGTACCGGCGGCATCCGCCTGACGGTAGCGGTAGACAAGGTAGCGGCCAGCGGCGGCTATATGATGGCCTGCGTGGCGGATCGCATCGTCGCGGCACCCTTCGCCATCATCGGCTCTATCGGCGTCGTGGCGCAAATTCCCAACTTCCATCGCCTGCTGAAAAAGAACGATATTGATGTGGAGTTGCATACGGCAGGCCAGTTCAAACGGACGCTGACGCTGTTTGGGGAAAACACCGAACAGGGGCGTGAGAAGTTCCGCGAAGATCTGAATGAAACCCATGAACTGTTCAAAGAATTTGTACACCAGCAACGGCCTTCGCTGGATATCGACAGCGTGGCGACCGGCGAGCACTGGTTTGGCTCTCAGGCGAAAGAGAAAGGGCTGATTGATGCGATTGGCACCAGTGACGATCTGCTGATTGCCGAAATGGAAAATCACGAAGTGGTCGGGGTGCGCTATACGCGTCGTAAACGTCTGATGGATCGATTTACCGGCAGCGCTGCGGAAAGCGTCGACCGTTTGCTGCTGCGCTGGTGGCAGCGCGGTGAAAAACCGTTGCTTTAAGCGCTTTGATTAAACATAACGGGGGCTAAAAACCCCCGTTTTTTTCTTAATCGGCCAAATGATATTTTTCGGAAAGCACGTGGGCCAAATGTTTAAACATATTAAATACAGCAGTGGTTTTTACCGTAGGTAATCCATCCTGATCCAAAAAGAATTCGCCGCGGAAAACTAAAACGCTGCCTTTTTGTTCAACGTCGTTAGCCACCATGCCCTGCAGATAATCTTCATGTTGTCGGATAATATTATTTGCTTCTTGCAACAGAGCCTCACGGCCAATGGGGGTAGTATTAGTGCACATTATTACACTCCAATCATAAATTCTGCGCGTATTCTAACGCCGGTTCGCATTTATCCGCAAACAGACTAAGGTTTATTTGCCGTCTGGATGGCTAGCGGTATCTGTCGATTGGCGAAATCGCTGTTTCCGTGCTAATTAGGTTGCGTGACGCTTTTTATCAGGTACAGTGTGGGATTTTGCGGCGTCAGGTGGAAGGTTTTGTTTACGCCATGAATGAGTCTCACACGGCCATACTTCTGGGGCATGGGTGATTAGCTGGCGGGATCAACAACTTGCGTTCAGGTTGAGCAGTTAAGCAACCAAAAGAAAAAAACATGTTGATCTCTTGCCAGACTGCCGCAATATAAAAAAGAGATATGAATCGCTGCGGCACGGCGAGATAAAAGACTTCTTTTTAGAAGAAACAAATTTAGGTAAAGGTAAATATGGGTAAAGCTCTCGTAATAGTTGAGTCCCCGGCAAAAGCCAAAACTATTAATAAATACTTAGGTAATGACTACGTGGTGAAGTCCAGCGTCGGTCATATCCGTGATTTGCCGACCAGTGGCTCAGCCAGCAAAAAGAGCGCTGACTCAACCGAAGACAAAGCCAAGAAGAAAGTTAAAAAAGATGAGAAAACGGCGCTGGTAAATCGAATGGGCGTCGATCCTTACCATGGCTGGAAAGCGGATTATGAAATTCTGCCAGGTAAAGAAAAAGTTGTCGCAGAGTTAAAATCGTTAGCGGAAAACGCCGACCACATTTATCTCGCAACGGACCTTGACCGCGAAGGGGAAGCCATTGCCTGGCACCTGCGGGAAGTGATCGGCGGTGACGACAAACGCTTTAGCCGCGTGGTGTTCAACGAAATCACCAAGAACGCGATCCAACAGGCTTTTAAACAGCCGGGCGAGTTGAATATCGATCGTGTTAACGCACAGCAGGCGCGTCGCTTTATGGACCGCGTGGTGGGTTACATGGTATCGCCGCTGCTGTGGAAAAAAATTGCCCGCGGCCTGTCCGCTGGGCGCGTGCAATCCGTTGCGGTACGGTTGGTGGTGGAGCGCGAACGCGACATCAAAGCCTTCGTGCCGGAAGAGTACTGGGAACTGCACGCCGATCTGCTGGCGAAGAATGATACCGCGCTGCAGATGGAAGTGACGCATGCCCACGACAAGCCATTCAAACCGGTTAACCGTGAGCAGACCCACGCCGCCCTCAAACTGCTGGAGAAAGCCCGTTATACGGTGCTGGATCGCGAAGACAAACCTACCAGCAGCAAGCCGGGCGCGCCTTTCATTACCTCTACGCTGCAACAGGCGGCCAGCACCCGTCTGAGTTTTGGCGTGAAGAAAACCATGATGATGGCTCAGCGGCTGTATGAAGCCGGCCACATCACCTACATGCGTACTGACTCCACCAATCTGAGCCAGGATGCGCTCAACATGGTGCGTGGCTATATCGGCGACAATTTCGGCGACAAGTACTTGCCGAAAGCGCCAAACCAGTACAGCAGCAAAGAAAACTCGCAGGAAGCGCACGAAGCTATCCGTCCGTCGGACGTGAACGTGCTGGCCGAGCAGTTGAAAGATATGGAAGCAGATGCGCAAAAGCTGTATCAGCTGATCTGGCGCCAGTTTGTGGCCTGTCAGATGACGCCTGCGCAGTACGATTCCACTACGCTGTCAGTGAAGGCCGGCGATTATCAACTGCGTGCCAAAGGCCGTACGTTGCGTTTCGATGGCTGGACCAAAGTGATGCCTGCTCTGCGCAAAGGTGATGAAGACCGCACCCTGCCGTATGTTGAAGTAGGCAGCGATCTGGAACTGCAAAAGCTGATCCCGAGCCAGCACTTCACCAAGCCGCCTGCGCGTTACAGCGAAGCCTCGCTGGTGAAAGAACTGGAAAAACGCGGTATCGGCCGCCCATCGACCTATGCGTCGATCATCTCGACCATTCAGGACCGTGGCTATGTGCGGGTCGAAAGCCGCCGTTTCTACGCCGAGAAAATGGGTGAGATCGTTACTGACCGTCTGGAAGAAAACTTCCGTGAGCTGATGAACTATGACTTTACAGCGCGCATGGAAGACGGCCTTGACCAGGTAGCCAATAACCACGCCGAGTGGAAAGCGGTGCTGGATGAGTTTTTTGCCGAGTTCAGCGAACAGTTGGAAACGGCGGAGAAAGATCCTGAAGACGGCGGTATGCGCCCGAATCAGATGGTCATGACCAGCATCGATTGCCCGACCTGCGGCCGTAAAATGGGCATCCGTACCGCCAGTACCGGCGTGTTCCTCGGTTGTTCCGGTTATGCGCTGTCGCCGAAGGAGCGCTGCAAAACCACCATTAACCTGGTGCCGGAAACGGAAGTGCTGAATATCCTCGAAGGGGATGATGCAGAAACCAACGCGTTGCGTGCTCGCCATCGTTGCCAAAAATGCGGCACGGCGATGGACAGCTACCTGATCGATAACCAGCGTAAGCTGCACGTTTGCGGTAATAACCCTGCGTGTGACGGCTATGAAATCGAAGAGGGCGAATTCCGCCTGAAAGGGTATGACGGCCCGGTAGTTGAGTGCGACAAATGTGGTTCCGAAATGCACCTGAAAATGGGGCGCTTCGGTAAGTACATGGGCTGCACCAACGAGACGTGCAAAAACACCCGTAAAATCCTGCGTAACGGCGATGTTGCGCCGCCGAAGGAAGATCCGGTTCCATTGCCGGAATTGCCGTGCGAAAAGTCAGACGCTTACTTTGTTCTGCGCGACGGTGCAGCCGGCGTGTTCCTGGCGGCCAACACCTTCCCTAAATCGCGCGAGACTCGTGCGCCGCTGGTAGAAGAGCTGGCCCGTTTCAAGGATCGTCTGCCGGAAAAACTGCGTTACCTGGCGGATGCGCCGGTAGCGGATGGCGAAGGCAACAAAACGATGGTGCGTTTCAGCCGTAAAACCAAACAGCAGTATGTCTCTTCAGAGAAAGACGGCAAGGCCACGGGTTGGTCCGCTTTCTACGTTGACGGCAAATGGGTTGAAGGCAAAAAGTAAGTTTGCAGCCTGAATGCAATAATAAAAACCAGCCCTTGTGGCTGGTTTTTTGTTGCCTGAACGATAGCGGGTCTATTTTTTGCCGTTTTTCCTTCACTGGGCTGGGGTTTCGCGTTGATAGCAATGCAAAATAATCGTTATCATGGTGTGATGCGGATCTATACTTGAAGCTGCTACGTGATATAGTGGTTATATAAAAAGTTTTTTTATGATTAAAGCTTATTAATAACGGCGTTTTCTTCAGCATCTGGGTGAGACACTGTGTTAAGGCTTGTTAGTTTTCAGCATACCGGGGCGACACCGATATACCTGGCTGCGGGTAAGCCGCAGTGTTTAACCTAGGATGGTATAAGATATGAAATTGCAGCAGCTTCGTTACATTGTGGAAGTGGTTAACCACAACCTGAATGTCTCATCGACGGCAGAAGGGCTTTACACTTCACAACCCGGTATCAGCAAGCAAGTGCGAATGCTGGAAGATGAGTTGGGTATCCAGATTTTCGCTCGCAGCGGAAAACACCTTACCCAGGTTACCCCCGCAGGCCAGGAAATCATCCGCATCGCGCGTGAAGTTCTGTCCAAAGTGGATGCGATCAAAGCCGTTGCCGGCGAGCACACCTATCCGGATAAAGGTTCGCTGTACGTCGCGACTACCCATACCCAGGCGCGTTATGCGTTGCCTAACGTCATCAAAGGCTTTATCGAGCGTTATCCGCGCGTTTCGTTGCACATGCACCAGGGATCGCCGACCCAAATTGCGGAAGCGGTATCCAAAGGCAATGCAGACTTTGCCATTGCCACCGAAGCGCTGCATCTTTACGACGACTTAATCATGCTGCCTTGTTACCACTGGAACCGTGCGGTGGTAGTGAAGCCCGATCACCCATTGGCCGGCAAAAGTCATATCACCATTGAAGAATTGGCGGCGTACCCGATCGTCACCTATACCTTCGGCTTTACCGGTCGCTCCGAGTTGGACACGGCGTTCAATCGCGCCGGCCTGACGCCACGCATCGTATTCACCGCAACGGATGCCGATGTGATCAAAACCTACGTGCGCCTGGGATTAGGGGTCGGGGTGATCGCCAGCATGGCGGTGGATCCGGTGCAGGATCCGGATCTGGTGACCGTGGATGCGCGTGATATCTTCACCTACAGCACCACCAAAATCGGCTTCCGTCGCAGCACCTTCCTGCGCAGCTACATGTACGATTTTATCCAGCGCTTTGCACCGCACCTGACTCGCGACGTGGTCGACAACGCGGTAGCACTGCGATCCAACGAAGAGATCGAAGCGATGTTCAAGGACATCAAGCTGCCGATTAAGTAAGTCGGTAAACCAATGACTTACCGCAGGCTTCGATTCTCTGGTGTTCGCTCACCTGTTTGTATCCTGTTGATCTAAATAGGCGGTGAACTTGGCTCAACGGGAGGGGAAATTCAACCCTCCCGTTTTCGCCTTTCGTTAGAATGCCTCTTAACCGCATTGTCGACCACGTTACACATCTAGCTACATATTCCATCTGCCAACCCTTCTTAAACGCTCTCAGGGCGGTTTTATGCTGTTTTCAGGTTTTAGTTGGTACGAGATGTTCTAGCCCTGCAACTGTTGTACCCCAACGGGGCTTCTATTTATTCGAACTTATGCCTATAGAGTGAGGGAATTCCTAAAAACTTTAGCAATGAAATAATTTAAAAAATCTGCATTATCATTATGACTAATTTTGCAGATACAGAGAAATGGCTATGGCAGATTCTACCGATATTATTGATGCAACTTACCCCGTTCCCGGATTTCGTTTCACGGTTACCATTGGTGATGATGTGATTCGCTGTAGTTCCGTGAGTGGATTAGATCAGCAATACGAGAGTTTTGAATACCGTGATGGTATGGGGGGATTGTTTCGTGGTTTGACTCGTGCACAACTCCCCTCCATTACGCTCTCGCAAGCGGTTTTTCCCGGTGAGTGCAAATTGTATGAATGGTTATATAACTATGCTAACAACAGCGATGGTAAGAAGGACATATCCATTAGCTTGACCGATGAATCCGGCAAGGTGCTGTATGTCACATGGAACGTTTTCAACTGCTTTCCTACTGGTATTACGGGGCCGAGTCTGGATGCTTCCAGTAATGAGGTGGCCGTTAAACAGATCACGCTCAACGCTGATCGTCTGACTGTCGAATGTCACTCAGTCTAATTTTAGTGCTCTAATCTCCAAAAGTCTTTGTATGGGGGCAGGGAACTGGAGAGTAAACTGTTCGCGGCGGTCTCCACGTCGCTGGAGACATTGCCACCTATACCATAATAGTGTTATAGATTAGTGAGTTGCTTCCAAGTCGCTGTATCCTCGATACACCCCATACTGAGTTATAAACATATCCTTTGACAGCACAAGAGATAGCCCCCGCAGGGTGCTTCCTTCCGTGTTGTGATTTTCTTTTTCCAAATTTAAGAGGTGCCTACATGAAACAAACCGAATTTATTCGGCGGTCTCCTTAATGCAGCCACATCTGCAAGCGTATTGATTTTAGTCTCGGCCATATTTTTCTTCCCATGTAATGAAAAATTGACATGCAAGGTGGGGTGTCCAGATAGCTGTACCTGCTGCATGACTTTGCCTGTGAAGAGTAGCGTCGAGGGAAAGGAGAGGCACTTTGTTCGGGCTCTGTCAGGGTTCAATAAACATTGGCGATTAACTTGTTGAGCCAAGGTCACTTCGCTCACTTGATTACTTCTGCCTATCGTTCTGATCAAAACGTGTTGTTATCAAAACGTTAATTTCTCTATGTGGTATCTTTAAACAAGACCTCAGTGATTACCCTGTTTTAGTCATAATAAGAAATGGAGGAGCTATGTCGTCCGATCTTAGAGAAACGAGTCTGGATAAGCTGGTTGCGTTGAACAGCGAGTATTACTATTACAGTCTGCCGCTGGCGGCGAAACAGTTGGGTGATATCGACCGGCTGCCAAAATCAATGAAAGTGCTGTTGGAAAACCTGCTGCGTCATGTGGATGGCGACACCGTGCAGGTTGACGATCTGAAAGCCATCGTCGATTGGTTGCAAACCGGTCATGCCGACCGCGAAATTGCCTACCGCCCGGCGCGTGTCTTGATGCAGGACTTTACCGGCGTGCCTGCGGTGGTGGATCTGGCCGCCATGCGCGAAGCGGTGCAGCGGTTGGGTGGCAATGTTGACCAGGTTAACCCGCTGTCGCCGGTTGATCTGGTGATTGACCACTCGGTCACCGTGGATGAGTTCGGTGACGACGATGCGTTTGAAGAAAACGTGCGTATCGAAATGGAGCGCAATCACGAGCGCTACACTTTCCTGCGTTGGGGGCAGAAAGCCTTCAACCGCTTCCGTGTAGTGCCGCCAGGCACCGGCATCTGTCACCAGGTTAACCTGGAATATCTTGGCCAGACGGTGTGGCACACTGACGAAAGCGGCAGGCATGTCGCCTACCCGGACACCCTGGTCGGCACCGATTCTCACACCACCATGATTAACGGCCTGGGCATTCTCGGTTGGGGCGTTGGCGGCATTGAGGCTGAAGCCGCGATGCTCGGCCAACCTGTATCCATGCTGATCCCAGATGTGGTGGGTTTCAAGCTGACGGGCAAACTCAGCGAAGGCATCACCGCTACTGACCTGGTGTTGACGGTGACCCAAATGCTGCGCAAGCACGGTGTGGTCGGCAAATTCGTTGAATTCTACGGTGATGGGCTGGCCAGCTTGCCGTTGGCCGATCGGGCGACCATCGCCAATATGTCGCCGGAGTTTGGCGCCACCTGCGGTTTCTTCCCGGTGGATGAAGTCACACTCGGCTACATGAAATTGAGCGGCCGTAGCGATGAGCAAATTGCGCTGGTGGAAACCTACGCCAAAGCGCAGGGCATGTGGCGCCATCCGGGCGACGAACCGGTATTTACCAGTACCTTGGCTTTAGATATGTCGACGGTAGTAGCCAGCCTCGCCGGGCCGAAACGCCCGCAGGATCGGGTGGCGCTACCGGATGTGCCGAAGGCGTTTAATGCTGCAACCGAATTGGACATCGCTAGCCAGAAGAGCAAGTCGGAATTCAAATCCTTTACCCTCAGTGGCCGGGAGCACGAACTGCACAATGGTGCGGTCGTGATCGCGGCGATCACCTCATGCACCAATACCTCCAACCCCAGCGTGATGATGGCCGCCGGCCTGTTGGCGAAGAATGCGGTGAACAAAGGGTTGCGGACCAAGCCTTGGGTGAAGACTTCTCTGGCGCCAGGCTCCAAGGTCGTCACCGACTATTTCGACAGCGCCAAACTGACGCCATACCTTGAAGAACTGGGTTTTAATCTGGTGGGTTATGGATGCACCACCTGTATCGGCAACTCAGGGCCATTGCCTGAACCCATCGAGCAGGCGATCAAAGAGGGCGATCTTACCGTGGGCGCGGTGCTGTCGGGTAACCGCAACTTTGAAGGACGCATCCACCCGCTGGTGAAAACCAACTGGCTGGCCTCGCCGCCGCTGGTGGTGGCCTATGCGCTGGCAGGCAGCATGAAGATTGATCTGACCAAAGAGCCGCTAGGTGACGGGCGTGACGGCAAGCCGGTTTATCTGAAGGATATCTGGCCGAGTAGCCAGGACATTGCTCTGGCGGTGGAGCAGGTTCGCACCGAAATGTTCCACAAGGAATATGGCGCGGTGTTTGACGGCGACGCCAATTGGCAGGCGATTCAGGTAACCGGATCGGCCACCTATCAATGGCAGGCTGATTCCACCTATATCCGCCACCCGCCGTTCTTCAGCACCATGCAGGTGAAACCGGATCCGGTGCAGGATATCAAGAATGCGCGCATTCTTGCCATTCTGGCGGATTCTGTGACCACCGACCACATCTCCCCGGCGGGGAATATCAAGCGTGACAGCCCTGCGGGGCGCTACCTGAGCGATCGCGGTGTCGCGGCGCAGGACTTCAACTCATACGGTTCGCGTCGTGGTAACCACGAAGTGATGATGCGCGGCACCTTTGCCAATATCCGTATCCGCAACGAAATGGTGCCGGGGGTTGAAGGAGGCTACACCCGCCATATTCCGTCGCAAAATCAGCTGTCGATCTACGATGCCGCCATGCAGTATCAGCAGGAGCAGGTGCCGCTGGCGGTCATTGCCGGGAAAGAGTATGGCTCCGGCTCCAGCCGTGACTGGGCGGCGAAGGGGCCGCGTCTGCTGGGCGTGAGGGTGGTGATTGCCGAGTCCTTCGAGCGTATCCATCGTTCGAACCTGATCGGTATGGGCATTCTGCCGCTGGAGTTCCCGGCAGGCGTCAACCGCAAAACACTGGGGCTGAGCGGCGATGAGCAGATCAGCGTAAGCGGTTTGCAAACGCTGAAGCCGGGGCAGACGGTACCGGTGCATATCACTTATGCGGATGGTCGTCAGGACGTGGTCAATACCCGCTGCCGTATCGATACCGGCAATGAGCTGACCTACTACGAGAACGACGGCATCCTGCACTATGTGATCAGGAAAATGCTGTAAGAGTAAGGTAATAAAAAAGGGCGCCTTTGATGGCGCCCTGATTTTTTGAAGGGAAATTACTTCTGGTCCAGCAAATGGCCCATTTTGGCGGCTTTGGTCGCCAGGTAGCGTTCATTTTTTGGATTGCGGCCGACGATCAACGGCACGCGCTCGGTGATGTTGATCCCCGCCTCGGTCAGGATCTCAACCTTTTTCGGGTTGTTGGTCAACAAACGCACCGCGTCCACGCCCAGCAATTTGAACATGTCCGCACACAGGGTGAAATCACGTTCATCAGCGGCAAAGCCGAGTTGATGATTGGCCTCTACGGTATCGGCGCCCTTGTCCTGCAAGGCATAAGCGCGGATCTTGTTCAGCAACCCGATATTGCGACCTTCCTGGCGGTGGTAGAGCAGGATCCCGCGGCCTTCTTCTGCGATATGCTCCAACGCCGCTTCCAGCTGGAAGCCGCAGTCGCAGCGCAGGCTGAATAACGCATCGCCGGTCAGACATTCAGAATGTACGCGTGAGAGTACCGGCGTCGCGCCGGTAATATCACCGAAGACCAGCGCCAGATGATCGTGCCCGGTAGCCAGTTCTTCGAATCCTACCATCAGGAAATCGCCCCAAGGTGTTGGCAGTTTTGCCTCTGCCACCCGTTTAAGCTGCATGTTGCTCTCCACAAACACATCCGATTCAATCATTGTTGCGCATCCTACGTCCGACGCAGTGACCTGACCAGTATTAAAACGCGCAACGACGATCTCTATTTCGTTAATTATCGGTTATTTTGCCATAACTTCTTGCCCTGAGGTGCTCAGCAAACCAGCATCCGGCGTTTTCAGCTCATTATTATTGCGACAGGTTTGTTATCTGTTTAATTTTTCGAGTGTTATCGATATTGCAAGATTGTTACACTGGCCTTTGGCTTAAACAAAGGAAACCTGGAATGTTTGAGATAGCAAAACGTACGGCTGCGGGGGCGATAGTGCTGTTGCTGATGCCGCTGGCCGTGTGGTTATCCGGCTGGCAATGGCAGCCGGGCGGTAACGACCCCTTGCTGAAAGGTCTGTATTGGATCACCGAAACCGTGACCTCGCCGTGGGGAATCATCACCAGCATCATTCTCTCCGCCTGGTTTCTTTGGTGTCTGCGCTTTCGCCTCAAGGCAGCCATAGGTCTGGTCATTTTACTCTCTGCCGCGGTATTGATCGGCCAGGGCGTTAAATCACTGATCAAGGATCGTGTACAGGAGCCTCGGCCTTTTGTCGTCTGGCTGGAGCAAAATCACGGCGTGGACGAAAAATACTTTTACTCGCTGCCTCGCAAAGAGCGCAGCGCGCTGGTGGCGGAACAGTTGCATGATCAGCCGCTGGTGCCCGTCTGGCTGCGCAAGCACTGGCAGTTTGAAACCGGCTTTGCCTTTCCTTCAGGGCATACCCTGTTCGCCGCCACCTGGGCATTGCTGGGAGTGGGGCTGTTGTGGCCGCGCCGTCATTACAAAACCGTCGCATTGCTGATGCTGTGGGCGAGCGGCGTGATGGGCAGCCGTTTGCTGCTGGGCATGCACTGGCCGCGCGACCTGGCTATGGCGACATTGATCAGTTGGCTGCTGGTGACGATTGCCTGCTGGCTGGCGCAGCGCTGGTTTGGCCCGCTGACGCTGCCTCCTCAGGAGCAACAGGAAGTGGTGGAAAGAACGTCCGGAAGGAAACATTAGGTGACATTGTCACTTAACGCGGCGCCGAGAAGGCGCCGTATTAATCTCTTACATTCGCCAATCATTGCAATTGCTATGATTGCCCCCATATCTTTATAAATTCATTATTTTGAGAAGCTTTCTCATTAATTTCCCCGGGAGCGCCATTTACTGCCGAATATGCCGGCAGATATCTGGTTTTATCGTGCCGCAGGGTTTCCCTGGCACGATGGGAAATGCTAACTTAATGGGAGGGACGCCACGTATTGGCATATACCTTTCGTCTTTCAAGTCGCCGCCAGGCGGCAACTTGAAATACATCGGGTATAATTCATCCGATTAACTCGGCATCGCGGGAAAGAATGTGAAATATTTGCTGATTTTTTTGTTGGTTCTGGTGGTTTTCGTGATTTCTGTCACGTTGGGCGCGCATAACGATCAGGTTGTGAGTTTTAATTACCTGGTTGCGCAGGGTGATTATCGTATATCGACCCTGTTGGCTGCGTTGTTTGGCGCCGGTTTTGTTCTCGGCTGGGTCATTTGTGGCCTGTTTTATCTGCGTACCCGCATTGCGCTGGGGCGAGCCGAACGCAAAGTCAAGAGGCTGGAACTGCAGCTTGAACAACCTGCTGAGCCGGCAGCTCAGTCCGTTGTCAGCAAGGAATAATCTTCTATGTTAGAGCTGTTGTTTCTGTTGCTGCCCGTGGCTGCCGCGTACGGTTGGTACATGGGGCGCAGAAGTGCTCAACAGGATAAACAACAGGAAGCCAACCGCCTGTCGCGTGAGTACGTGGCCGGGGTTAACTTCCTGCTTTCCAATCAGCAGGATAAAGCGGTCGATCTGTTCCTCGATATGTTGAAAGAGGACAGTACCACCGTTGAGGCCCACCTGACGCTGGGTAACCTGTTCCGCTCGCGCGGTGAGGTCGACCGCGCAATACGCATCCATCAGGCGCTAATGGAAAGCGCTTCTCTCACTTTCGAACAACGCCTGCTGGCGGTACAACAGCTGGGCCGCGACTATATGGCCGCCGGCATGTACGATCGCGCGGAAGACATGTTCGGCCAGTTGGTCGGCGAAGAGGATTTCCGTATCTCGGCGCTGCAGCAATTACTGGTGATCCACCAGGCGACCAGCGACTGGCTGAAAGCGATCGACGTGGCGGAAAAACTGGTCAAGCTGGGTAAAGACAAACAACGTATCGAGATCGCGCATTTCTACTGTGAGCTGGCGCTCCAGGCAATGGGCAGTGACGATCTCGATAAGGCGATGAGCCTGCTGAAACGTGCGGCCTCGGCGGATAAACAGTGCGCCCGCGTGTCGATTATGGTCGGCCGCATCTACATGGCGCAGGCTGAATACGCCAAAGCGGTCGAGTCTCTGCAGCGGGTGCTGAATCAGGATAAAGAGCTGGTAAGCGAAACGCTGCCTATGCTGCATGAATGTTATCAGCATTTGGAAAACCAGCAGGATTGGGCGGAGTTCCTCAAACGTTGCGTTGAGGAAAATACGGGCGCGACCGCCGAACTGATGCTGGCGGAGATCATCGAACAGCATGAAGGGCGCGACGTAGTTCAGGTGTATATCAACCGTCAGTTACAGCGTCATCCGACCATGCGCGTGTTTTACCGCCTGATGGATTACCACCTGGCGGACGCCGAAGATGGGCGCGCAAAAGAGAGCCTGCTGCTGCTGCGGGACATGGTGGGTGAGCAAATCCGCACCAAGCCGCGCTATCGTTGCCATAAATGCGGCTTTACCGCACATTCACTTTATTGGCATTGCCCGTCATGTCGGGCCTGGGCATCGGTTAAGCCGATTCGAGGGCTGGATGGACAATAAAAAACGGGGCGATGATCGCCCCGTTTTTCGTAGTAGACGGAATTACTTTTTCTTGCCTGCTTTCACGCCGCCTTTCAGCAACTGACGCAGCTTTTTCAATTCTTTTTGATTCAGAGGCTGTTCGATTTCTTCTTCAATCCCCTGATTATCGATTTCGCCGTGGTGCAGCTCATCCGATTTTTTAGCGGTTTTTTCCGCTTTAACCGGCGCTTCGAAGCTGCTTTCAAGGCGTTGACACACCTCAGCACTCAGAGAGAGTTGGTTATCAGCGGCAATAGCACGAATTTTCTCTTTGAGTTCCAGAGGGATTTTGATGGTTAGTGTAGATATCTCGCTCATTTTGAAGCCTTTCTGCGGGAAGATACCTTCAAGCTAAGCCAGTAATGAGTAAGAGTCTAGGGTGTAATAAAAATTTAATATTTATGTAACATTGAGCGCGGGAATAATGAACGTAATGGCGGGGAAATAGGCAGAGCCCGGCGTGCCGAGCCCTATGCAAAGAGAATTACTTGTAAATGATGGCAGTACCGCTCAGCAAGTTGTTACCACCGGCGGAGATAATACGGTAGCTGCTGGCGCCCTGGGCTTCTGCTTTCGCCGCCAGTTTGGCTTCCAGACCGCTCAGGGTCGTCGCGTGGCCTGCGGAGACTACGCCGGCAGGGGCCAGGTCGTTAGCCTGCTGCAAATTAACCGGCTCAGCGGCGAAGGTAGCAAAAGAGGTCAGGGCGATGGCGGCAGCAGTTGCAAAATATTTGATGGTTTTCATGGGTGACTCCAGTCAGTTTTTTTAGATTGGAAGCAGTTCGCTTCCGATGAGTTGAATAATAAAGCATCCATGGGGATTTAAAATCTGATAATGCTGAGTATCTTATTCAAAATATCTGATTGATAATTTACGCATCTTTACGGCGCTTTACGCAGCCTGCGCTATTGGTTTTGAGGCTTTATTGACGCTTGATGACGAACGATGGATTAACATTACTTAACGGCAGGGTGCGCTGCGGCTGGGATTTCTGCCGGGCGGCATGTAGAATGCGGCGGTCAGTTTGGTGGGTTGTTACCTGGTTATGTCCATTTTAAAGAAGGTAGAAGAAATGAAGTCTGAAAATAACATTAATAACAATGACTTAAAATCATCTCCAATCATCGTTGCGTTGGATTACGCAGATATTGGCGCCGCATTGGCGTTTGTCGATCGCATTAATCCACAGGACTGCCGGTTAAAAGTGGGCAAAGAAATGTTCACCCTGTTTGGGCCGCAATTGGTGCGTGATTTGCACGATCGTGGCTTCGACGTATTCCTGGATTTAAAATTCCACGATATCCCCAATACCACGGCCCATGCGGTAGCGGCCGCGGCCGAACTGGGCGTATGGATGGTTAACGTCCATGCCAGCGGCGGCGCACGTATGATGACCGCGGCTAAAGAAGCGTTGCTGCCTTATGGCGCAGAGGCGCCGCTGTTGATCGCCGTTACCGTTCTTACCAGTATGGAGGCGGAGGATCTGCAAGCTATCGGCATCGACATTTCCCCGGCTGAGCAGGCTGAGCGGCTGGCGCGTTTGACTCGTGATTGCGGGTTGGACGGCGTTGTCTGTTCGGCGCATGAAGCTGAACGGCTGAAAGTGGTCTGCGGGCGTCAGTTCCAACTGGTCACGCCAGGCATTCGTCCAGAGGGCAGCGCAGCCGGCGATCAGCGCCGTATTATGACGCCGGTGCAGGCGCAGGCCGCCGGGGTAGATTATATGGTGATTGGGCGTCCGATCACCCAATCCGCCGATCCTGCCGCTACGCTGAGCGCTATTCGCGCTTCCCTGGCCTGAGGGGGCTCGCGATGAATGACGATAATAGCCGGCTGGTTTACTCCACCGACAGCGGGCGTATCAAGCAAGAAGAGGCCAAACCGCAGCGAACCAAGGGTGACGGCATCGTGCGCATTCAGCGCCAGACCAGCGGCCGTAAGGGGAAAGGCGTTTGCCTGATCACCGGAATTGATTTGGACGATGCGGCGCTGGAAAAGTTGGCGGCAGAGCTGAAGAAGAAATGTGGCTGTGGCGGTTCGGTCAAAGACGCGGTGATCGAGATCCAGGGCGATAAGCGCGATCTGCTTAAGCAGTTGCTGGAAGCCAAAGGAATGAAGGTCAAGCTGGCGGGCGGTTAACTGCCGCAGGCGGAGTGCCATGCCGCGGTGCAATAGCTGCGGCATGGCTTAGGTCGAGCTGTCGGACCGGAGCCCGTCGATGGCGAAAATGCCATGGCTTGAAGGTAAAACAGACCTGAAATAATCTTTATTATGCTTAATACGTCAAAGCGAAAACGCTTTTGCCAGCCTGTCGGCAGAGGTATATGAAGTGGCCGGGCAGGTTATTTACCTACCTGATGACCAATGATACCCCCAACGGCGGCCCCACCAAGCGTACCCAATGCGCTGCCATCGGTCAGCACTGCGCCGCCTACGGCCCCTGCGCCGGCACCAATTGCGGTGTTACGGTCGCGTTTGGACATGTTGGAACAAGCGCTGAGTGAAAACGCCAGAGTCAGTGCCAGAGCGGCGGTGGCGAAACGTTTATTGATAATCATCATAATGACTTCTCCTTAGCATTGGCTATATGGAAGTGCCCTTTAAGTATAAGCGTGAACCATAAATTCGGCCTGCTATCGGCTCCCATACAGTATCGATATAAAAAATGGCATTATTTGTTAAAGGCAGAACAATAAAAAGTTGAAAGCGGTCTCTCTGCCCAAATTCACTATAAGCTTCCGTTGGTCAATAAACAGGTAAATAGTCCGAAATTCCAGATGCCTCTCCTTCGTTGATATGAGCGATTCGCTGCTAACCCCACAGAACTCCGCATCCAGCAGAAGCCTACGCGGTCTTTAGCGATTTATGCCATACCGCCCCGTCGCCGGCCTACCGACAATATTCGCAGACAGGCTTAACCGGGAAAGACAAATGCTCAACGATCTCAAACAGCAGGTATTGGACGCTAATCTGGCATTGCCACGCCATCACCTGGTGACCTTCACCTGGGGCAACGTCAGTGCCGTTGACCGCCAGGCAGGGCTGATGGTGATCAAACCTTCGGGGGTGGAGTATGGGGTGATGACCCGCGACGACATGGTTGTGGTGGAACTCGAAAGCGGCAAGGTGGTGGAGGGCAATAAAAAACCCTCTTCAGACAGTGATACCCACCGGGCATTGTATCTCGAGTTCGACGCGGTCGGCGGCATCGTGCACACCCATTCGCGACATGCCACCATCTGGGCGCAGGCCGGCCAGGATATTCCCGCCTGGGGCACGACGCATGCCGATTACTTCTACGGTGACATTCCTTGTACGCGAACAATGCGGGATGAGGAAATCGCCGGGCGTTATGAATGGGAGACCGGCAGGGTGATCGTCGAAACCTTCCGCGAAAGGCGATTGGAGCCGGCCAGCATGCCGGCGGTACTGGTACATTCGCACGGGCCGTTTACCTGGGGCAAAGACGCGGAGAACGCAGTGCACAATGCCGTCGTGCTGGAGGAGATTGCCTATATGGGGATTTTTTCACGCCAGTTGACGCCTGGGCTGGCGAACATGCAGCAAACGCTGCTGGATAAGCACTACCTGCGCAAGCACGGTAAAAACGCTTATTACGGGCAGTGATCATCAGGCGGGCAAGCCATGCCCGCCGTTCCTCGAGGCGATTAATCGCCGACCCTGTCCAGCCGTATGCCCTGGCGTTTCAACTGATGTTGATACTCCAATTCCAGGCGTGAATCGGTGATCACCCGATCAACCTTGCCATGCAATGCCAAAGGATTGGGCTGGATCTGACCAAATTTAGACGAGTCTGTCAGCACGATATTTTCCACGCCCTTCGCCAGCACGGCGTTGACTACGTCGGCGCGCATCATATCGCGGCCGGTAAAGCCGGTTTCCGCATGGTAACCGTCAATGCCGATGAACGCCTTGCTGAAATGCACTTGCTGAATGCACATGCGCGTCAGCGGCCCGACCACGGTCTCGCTCTTTTTCTGATACATGCCACCCAGCACTATCACCTCGCAATCGCTCTCTTTGAGCAGGTTGGCGATATAGTGGCTGACGGTGATCAGCGTGATGGTTTTGCGCTCGGCGATATAGCGCGCCAGCAGGGCGTTGGTGCTGCCACTTTCTATAAAGATGGTTTCGCCGTCGTTAACCTGCGCAGCGGCAAATCGCGCCAGCTTCTGCTTGAGAGAAAAATTGGACATCATGCGGGCATCGACGTCGTCGCTTTCCAGCGCCAGCGCAGAGCCATGCACCCGTTTCAGATAGCTGCGCTTCTCCAGAAGGTTCAAATCCTGACGGATAGTGACCTCTGAAACACCGGTGGTGCGCGACAGATCGCTGACGCTGATCCTTCGGCGTTCGTTCACCAACTGCAGAATTGTTTGTTGTCTTGAATTCATATCGACCTGATGTGCGGCTACCAATGTGCGGCCGCTAATATTTATTGTTTAAATAGTATGTTCTGTTCGCGCAATAATACCATCCTGCGCGTCAGAAGATGATGCGGTAAAGAAAGCGGAATATCCAGCGATGCGAGCAGACTACGCTGCGAATGCTCGGTCGGCAGGGATTGAATAGCGTTGCAGAGTGGGGAACGCAAGTGACCCGTCATTCAATTACTCCATTTTTCATATTAAAGGGGTTTTGAATGAAAATTGATTTGATTGCGATCAAAAACCATAAGTTCTTTTGTCCTACTATGATGAGAGTTTGAATTCGCCCACAGAAGATTCAGGAGTTCGTAATGGAGCTTTATCTCGATACCGCTGATGTGAATGCTGTAAAACGCCTGGCACGCATTCTGCCGCTGCACGGCGTCACGACCAATCCGAGCATTGTCGCCAAAGAGGGGAAACCCATTTGGGAGGTGCTGCCGGCGCTGCGTGATGCCCTGGGCGGGACCGGCAAGCTGTTTGCCCAAGTGATGGCCAACGACGCCGAGCGCATGGTGGCGGAGGCGGCGCTGCTTCATCAGCGAGTGCCTGGGCTGGTGGTCAAGATCCCGGCGACCGCAGAGGGGTTGGCGGCGATTAAAAAACTGAAATCGATGTCAATTCCAACGCTGGGCACCGCAGTCTACGGTGCCGGCCAGGGGTTGTTGGCGGCGCTGGCCGGCGCGGAATACGTAGCCCCCTACGTTAACCGGCTGGACGCGCAGGGCGGTGACGGCCTCGAAATGGTGCATGAACTGCAGCAATTGCTGACGTTGCATGCACCGGGCTCCCGGGTGCTGGCCGCCAGTTTCAAGACCCCGCGGCAGGCACTGGCGTGCCTGCTGGCGGGTTGCCAGGCCATTACCTTGCCTGTCGATGTGGCCGAACAGTTCCTTGCCGCTCCGGCGGTACAGGCGGCGGTCGAACAGTTCGAGCAGGATTGGCAGGGGGCATTCGGCACCAACCTGCTTAACTAGTTTCTTCACGCAAGACGACTGGCGACTCATTTGCTGTAGGTTGGTTGGCGTTCAGCGCCCGGCGGATCACAAAGAACGCAGAAACCAGCATGGTTACCGCCACCAGCATAAAGAACGCACACAAAGCCGCGTTAATCTGGTTGCTGAAGACAATGGTTTCCATATCTTTCAGCGACTTGGCCGGGGCAATCAGTGTGCCTTGCTCAATGCCGGTGGAGAATTTCTTCGCCTGCGCCAGGAAGCCGATGCTGGGTTTCTCGTGGAAGATTTTTTGCCAACCGGCGGTCATCGAGGTAATGAACAACCAGACGGTTGGCAGAATGGTCACCCAGGCGTAGCGCTGTTTTTTCATTTTAAACAGCACCACGGTACCGAGGATCAGCGCCATTGAGGCCAGCATCTGGTTGCCTATGCCGAACAGGGGCCACAGGGTGTTGATGCCGCCGAGCGGATCGACCACGCCTTGATAAACAAAGAAACCCCAACCGGCGACGGCCACCGTCGTCCCTGCCAGATTACCGAACCATGAGCGGTTGTTGGCCAGCCGAGGGATCGCCACGCCAACCAGATCCTGCACCATAAAACGGCAGGCGCGGGTGCCGGCATCGACGGCGGTCAGAATGAACAGCGCCTCAAACAGAATGGCGAAGTGGTACCAGAACGCCATCATCGCGCGGCTGTTAAACACTTCGGTGATGATGTGCGCCATCCCCACAGCAAAAGTCGGTGCGCCACCGGCACGCGACAGGATCGAATGCTCACCCACGTCTTTGGCGATCATCGTCAGGGTTTCCGGCGTGATGATAAAGCCCCAGCTGTTGATGACCTGCGAAGCATTTTCCACCGTGGTGCCAATCAGCGCCGCCGGAGAGTTCATGGCGAAATAAACGCCGGGGTCGATCACCGAAGCGCAAATCAGCGCCATGATAGCCACGAAGGATTCCATCAGCATGGCGCCATAGCCGATAAAACGGATGTGGCTTTCGCGTTCCACCAGTTTCGGCGTGGTGCCGCTGGATACCAGCGCATGGAAGCCGGAAATCGAGCCGCAGGCGATGGTGATAAACAGGAACGGGAATAGTGAACCGGCGAATACCGGGCCACTGCCGTCGATAAACCGCGATACCGCGGGCATTTTCATTTCCGGCATGGCAAAGACGATGCCTATCGCCAGCCCGATAATGACGCCAATCTTCATAAAGGTGGAAAGGTAGTCACGGGGCGCCAACAACAGCCATACCGGCAGCACTGAAGCGACGAAACCGTAGATCACCAGCACCCAGGTCAGCGTGGTGCCATGCAGCGTAAAGAAGGGGCCCCAGTAAGGGTGCTGCGCCACATTGCCGCCGTAAATGATCGCCAGCAGCATTAGCACGAAGCCGACCACCGAGATTTCGGCGATTTTCCCCGGCCGGATAAAACGCATGTACACGCCCATAAACAGCGCGATAGGAATGGTGGCGGCGATGGTGAACAGCCCCCAGGGGCTGTCGGCCAGCGCCTTTACCACCACCAGAGCCAGCGCAGACAAAATGATGATCATTACGCCCAGAGCACCAAGCATGGTGATCACCCCAGCGAAGGCGCCGAGTTCCTGTTTGGCCATTTCACCCAGCGAGCGGCCGTCGCGGCGGGTAGAGATGAACAGGATCAGGAAGTCTTGCACCGCACCGGCCAGCATTACGCCGACCAGGATCCAGATGGTGCCCGGTAAAAAACCCATCTGCGCGGCCAGAATCGGTCCAACCAGTGGCCCGGCGCCGGCGATGGCGGCAAAGTGGTGACCAAACAGCACCCACTTGTTGGTCGGGACATAGTCCAGGCCATCGTTACGACGTTCCGCCGGCGTCATACGGCGGTCGTCAAGCTCAAACACTTTCTTGGCGATGAACAGGCTATAGAAACGGTAAGCGATGCTGTAACAGGCGACGGCAGCCACCACCAGCCAGACCGCGTTAACATGCTCTCCGCGGCTGAGCGCCAGCATGGCGAAGGCAAATGCACCGACTAACGCCACCACCAGCCAGATAATCCCGGACTTGACGTTTTTCATGATCAACAACTCCTTGGTGTGCAGAGATAAAGAAAGAGATGTTCTTATGGAGAATGAATACAGATTAAAAATAGGAGTTTTGCGCGCGAAAAGTAGCAGGTCGGATGAGAAATGTGATGCTGGTTGAGTAATAGCGTAAAAACAATGTGATGTCGCTGTTGCGGAGAGCTGCAAGGGACGTAAGAGGGCGATACCGAAGCCTCGCATCATCCGGATCTTTTCACCGGCGTGGCCTGTCGACCGACGAAAAAAAACACCGGAGGTTTCCCTGCCGGTGTTTACATGACGCTGGGCTACTCGCGCAAGATTATGCCGCCGGTTTGGCGATCACGCTGCGGGTTTCCATACGCACTTCGGCGATGTTGACCTGCAGAGTATCGCTTTGGCGATAGACGACTTCGCCTTTCACTTGCACCGTGCCGGTATCCTGGCTGCAGACCATTTCATCACGCACCGAGTGAATAAACGGTGCAGGGATAAAGGCGACCGCACCATTGTCCAGCAGGCGCACGCGCAGACCGCCTCGGGTCACGTCGATGATTTCCGCATTGAAGCGTTCATCGGTGCCGGCTTTGTCTTGCAGGTAACGCGCATACAGCCAGTCACCGACGTCACGCTCCGCCATGCGGTTAAGACGACGGCGTTCCGCCAATTGGACCGTCACGTCGTCCTGCGGTTTTTCGGCAGGCTGTTCGGCGATGATGGCTTTCAGCAGACGGTGATTGACCATATCGCCGTATTTACGGATCGGCGAGGTCCAGGTGGCATAGGCTTCCAACCCCAGGCCGAAATGCGGGCCTGGCGTGGTGCTGATCTCGGCATAAGTCTGGGAACGGCGGATGCGGCTGTCGAGGAACTGGGTAGGTTGCGAGTCCAGATGACGGCGCAGTTCGCAGAACCCGTCCAGCGTCAGCAGTTTCTCGGCATCGGCTTCCACACCGTTGGCTTGCAGCACGGTCACCGCCTGTTCAACCAGCGCCGGATCGAAACCGGTATGCACGTTGTAAATCCCGAAGCCCAGGCGATCGCGCAGAACGATGGCGGCGCACACGTTAGAGGCAATCATGCACTCTTCAACGATACGGTTGGCGCTGCGGCGTTGTTCGGTGATGATATCCAGCACTTCGCCTTTTTCGCCCAGAACAAAGCGGTAATCAGGGCGATCCTTGAACACCAGCGCATGCTGATGGCGCCAGGCGTTACGGGCATCGCAGACGCGTTTCAACAGGGTAATTTGCTGTGCAATCTCGTCGCTTGGCGGCTGCCAGCCGGCAATGCCTTCCAGCCAGTCGGAGACTTCGTCATAAACCAGTTTGGCTTTCGACTCGATCTCGGCGGCGAAGAAACGAATGTCGTCAGCCAACGCGCCATCGGTACCTATGGTGACGCGGCAAGCCAGTACCGGACGGCGTTCGTTCGGGCGCAGCGAGCACAGGTTATCTGACAAATCGCGCGGCAACATCGGAATGTTGAAGCCCGGCAGGTAGTTAGTGAAGGCGCGCTTGCGGGCGATATCATCCAACGGGCTGCCTTGCTCTACGTAAGCGGTAGGATCGGCAATGGCGATGGTCAGTTGCAGCGAGCCGTCGCCGTTGTCCTGAACGAACAACGCGTCGTCCATATCCTCGGTGCTGGCGCTGTCAATGGTGACAAAATTCAGCGCGGTCAGATCTTCACGCGGCAGCGCGGCGTCCGGCTCGCTGATGGCCACCATCTCCGGCGCTTCTTTTTCCAGATTATGGCGAGCCAGCGTGACCCACCAAGGGGCCAGATGATCTTCGCCTTCGGTGATGAAGTGGGTCAGATCGGCGTTGAAGCCGCGATCGCCTTTCAACGGGTGGCGGCGCATTTCCGCTACCGCCCAGTCACCGGCCTGGAAGTTATGGGTCAGTTCACGCACCGGGCGACACTGAATCGCGTCTTTCAGCAACGGATGATCGGGCACGATGGACAGGCGGTCATCACGCTTCTGCACGCGGCCGACAAAGCGCGACAGGAATGGCTCGACCAGGGTCTCCGGCTCGGCGATTTCGCGTTCTTTCTCGGTGTGCAGGGTGGCGATCACGCGATCCCCATGCATGACTTTCTTCATGTACGGCGGTGGGATGAAATAGCTCTTTTGACCGTCGACCTCAAGAAAGCCAAAGCCTTTCTCAGTCCCTTTTACTACGCCTTCAACGCGCGGGGTCTGAGAGTGAAGTTGCTGTTTAAGCTGCGCCAGCAGCGGGTTATCTTGAAACATATCGTCCAGTGAATGGGTTGTGAGTGGCAAGATTTGCGGCAGACAGTTTTACGCGAATCACCCGCTGCGGGCAAGCCTAACGTCACGGTTTTCCTGTGTTGGCACGCGATTTTACTGAATATCCGGCGATCAAAAGGCGGGAAAGAAAATCGCCGTGCGCAAGGTGGCCGCAGAGCGTCATGCGCCCGGCGTAAACCGGGCGCATCAGGTCAGGCGATACGCCGCGTCGGTTGCGCCGCGCAGCGGCGGATCGTCACCGGAATGGATTTGGAGGTCGGCGTGCCGGTACCGTCGCCAAAGCTGGCCAGTGGCACCAGCGGGTTGGTTTCCGGATAGTAGGCCGCCAGGTTGCCGCGCGGAATATCGTAGCTCACCAGTTTGAAACCGCTCACCTTGCGAATGACGCCGTCATTCCACAGGGTTTCGATCTCCACAAACTCACCGTCTTGCATGCCCAACGCCGCCAGGTCTTCCGGGTGGATAAACAGCACTTCACGCTGGCCATACACGCCGCGATAGCGGTCATCCAATCCGTAGATGGTGGTGTTGTATTGATCGTGGGAACGCAGAGTCTGCAGCGTGAACGGCGCTTTTTGGCCGTCGAACTCCGGGAGCAGGCTCTTTGGCAGCGAGGCTGCGCTGAATTCCGCTTTACCGCTAGGCGTGGCGAAACGCAATTCGGCGGCGGCATTGCCCAGATAGAAACCGCCGGGTTGATCGCAGCGACGGTTGAAATCCTCGAAGCCGGGAACGGTGGCGGCGATATGGTCACGGATCAACGAATAGTCATCTGCCAGCGCCAGCCAATCCACTGGCTTGTTGCCCAGCACCGCATCGGCGATACCGCAGACAATGGCGGTTTCCGACCTTTGGGTATCCGCCAGCGGTTTACCGACGCCTTCGGAGGCGTGAACCATGCTGAATGAATCCTCCACCGTGATGTACTGCGGGCCACTGGCCTGCAGATCCTGCTCGGTACGCCCCAGCGTCGGCAGGATCAACGCGTCTTTACCGGTGACCAGATGGCTGCGGTTGAGCTTGGTGCTGATATGTACCGTCAGATCGCAGCAGCGCAGGGCGCGAGCGGTGCGTTCGGTATCCGGTGCGGCGGCCGCCAGATTGCCGCCCAACGCCAACAGCACCTTCACTTCACCGCGCAGCATGGCTTCGATGGCCTCTACCGTGTTATGGCCCGGCTCGCGTCTTGGGGAGAAGTTGAAATGTTTTTCCAGACTGTCGAGCAGCGCCTTGGGTGATTTCTCGTCAATGCCCATGGTTCGGTTGCCCTGTACGTTGCTGTGGCCGCGCACCGGGCACAGGCCGGCGCCCTGTTTGCCCAACTGGCCGAACAGCAGTTGCAGGTTGGTTATCTCGCGTACCGTCGGCACCGAATGCTTATGCTGAGTGATGCCCATTGCCCAGGTGCAAATCACCCGTTCGGCGCCCTGATAAATCGCCGCCGCCTGCCGCAGTTGCGCTTCGCTGAGGCCGGACTGTTGGATGATGTGAGTCCAGGAGGTGGCATCCACCTGCGCCAGGTAGCGCTCCACGCCAACGCTGTGCTGCTCAATGAACGCCAAATCGAACAGGCCAGGCTCACCGGCCGCCAAACGTCGGCGATGGCTCTCGAGCAGCGCTTTCACCATGCCGCGTACCGCCGCCATATCCCCGCCGAGGTTGGGCTGAAAATAAGCTGAACTTATTGGTGACGATGTTGGCGTCAGCATCTGAATCGGGTTTTGCGGATCGGCGAAGCGCTCCAGGCCGCGTTCGCGCAGGGTGTTAAAGCTAACGATGCGCGCGCCACGAGCGGCGGCGTTTTTCAGGCTGTGCAGCATGCGTGGATGGTTGGTGCCCGGATTTTGGCCAAACACAAAGATGGCGTCGGCTTTTTCAAAGTCATCCATGCGAATGGTGCCTTTACCCACGCCGATGCTTTGTTTCAACCCGACGCCGCTGGCCTCATGGCACATGTTGGAACAATCGGGGAAATTGCTGGTACCGAGCATGCGACCGAACAGCTGATACAGATAAGAGGCTTCGTTGCTGGCGCGGCCGGAGGTATAAAGTTCGATCTGGTTCGGATTATCCATCTGTTGGATGTGGCGGGCGATCAGCGCCAGCGCGTCCGGCCAACTGATCGGCTGGTAATGGTCAGTTTCTGCGTTATAGCGCATCGGATGGGTAATGCGGCCCTGATACTCGAGGAAATAGTCGCTTTGCTGTTGCAGGGTACTGACGCTGTGGGTGGCGAAAAATGCCGGTTCAACCGCATTGCGCGTGGCTTCCCAACTGACCGCCTTGGCGCCGTTTTCGCAGAAGCTGAAGGTGCTGTGATTGTCGTCGCCCCAGGCGCAGCCCGGGCAGTCGAAGCCGCGTACCTTATTCACGCGCATCAGATTGCGCAGGTTTTTCAGCGTCTGTTTGCTGTCGAGCACGTAGCGCGTGGTGGCTTCAAGTGAACCCCAGCCGCCTGCCGCGCCGGTATACGGCTTTATTGACGGTTTGAATTTCATGATTGTTTTCGCATGTGTTGTAGCTAAAAAGTAAACGATTTTTTAATCGTTTTAGGTATTTATGTCGCAAGTTTAGGTAGGTACGGCATGGGCGTCTAATAGAATTAGGTAATCGCGGCATAGAGCGGATTTATCGCGCGCTGTCTTGCTCCTCGGCTGGGCATACAAATAGTTTCACTATGTTATTCCCTGAAAAAGACTAATGATTCCGCTGACTGCGCCTTTAGTGCAGTCTATCCCGCGGATTATATTAGAATTTTATTTAAGGATGGGTGAGTGAAGCGTTCAGTATTGTCTGTGATGACCGGAGTTCTGCTGCCGTTGGCGGTACAGGCGGCGGATGCGCCACTCAGTTTCCCTCTCAATACTCCGCCGGCGATAGACGCGGCTTCTTACGTATTGATGGATTACACCACCGGTCAGGTACTGGCGGAGAACAATGCGGACGAGCGACGCAATCCGGCCAGCCTGACCAAACTGATGACCGGATTGGTGATTGATCATGCGCTCGACCAGCACAAAATTGGCCTGGACGACGTGGTGACCGTGGGCAAAGACGCCTGGGCGCAGGGCAATCCGGTGTTCAAGGGCTCCTCGCTGATGTTCCTGAAGCCCGGTGACAGGGTCACGGTGCGCGATCTCAGTCGCGGCATTATTATTGACTCCGGCAACGATGCCTGCGTGGCGATGGCGGACTACGTGGCGGGCAGCCAGGCCGCATTCGTCAAATTGATGAATGAAAAAAGCACTCAGCTTGGCCTGCAAAATACGCATTTTGAAACCGTCCACGGGCTGGACGCACCGGGCCAGTTCACTACGGCCGGCGATCTGGCGGTGATTTCACGCGCCATCATCATGAGCGAACCGGCGGAGTATCATATGTACAGCGAAAAATCGCTGTCCTGGAACGGGATCACTCAACAGAACCGCAACGGGCTGCTGTGGGATAAAAACCTGCGGGTGGACGGCCTGAAAACGGGTCATACCGCATCGGCCGGCTTTAACATTATTGCCTCCGCAACCGAAGGCGACCGGCGTTTGATTGCCGTCGTGATGGGCGGTAAAAGCGCAAAAGGGCGAGAAGATCAGGCCCGCAAACTGCTGACCTGGGGTCTGCGAGATTTCGCCACCGTGCATCTGTTTAGCGCCGGGCAAACGCTGGGGCAGGAAAAAGTGTGGTATGGCGATCGCCACCTTGTGCCGGTGGGCAGTGAACAGGATCAATACCTCAGCCTGCCAAAGCGCGAGGCGGACAAGTTGAAAGCCCAGTATGTGATAAAACCTTCGCGTCTTGAGGCCCCGTTGGCACAGGGGCAGCCGATTGGGGAGATCCGCATCAGCGATAACGGCAAGCTGTTGAAAACTTTGCCGCTGGTGGCGCTGCAGCCAGTAAACAACGGCGGTATGTTCTCGCGCCTGATGGACTATGCGAAACTGAAACTCTGATCCATCGAGCACAGCGCCCAAAAGTCCCCGCAGTGATATACTAAGGACTGTCATTATTTCCCGAGCCGTCTTATGGATATTAAACAACTGATCTACCTGTGCAATCTGGAACGAGAGCGCCACTTTGGCCGAGCGGCGGAAGCCAGTTTCGTTAGCCAGCCTACGCTGTCCATGCGGTTGAAAAACCTGGAAAAAGAATTGGGCGTTTCGTTGATCAACCGCGGCAATAACTTTGGAGGTTTTACCGCGGAAGGCGAGCGTGTGTTGGCGTGGGCGCGCGAGATTGTATCGGTTTATCAGGGGTTGAAACTGGAGGTGGAATCGCTCAAGCACGGCTTTAACGGCACCCTGCGTATCGGTGCCGTGCCGCAGTGCAGCATTTCACTGGCGCAAATGCTTAAAGCGGTCAGCGAGCGTTTCCCTCAGTTGGACTATCGGGTTGCGGTGTTGAGCGCCGATCAGTTGCTGGAAGCCTTGACGGCGCATACCGTGGATATCGGCATCGGTTTCTTTGAGTTGGCGACGCTGAAAGAGCTGCATTTTCAGTCGCAGCCTTTGGCTGACGCCGGCGTCGAACTGGTCTTCCATCCGCAGCACTTCCCGCACTTGGTGGGGGATAAACCTTTGACCTTGGCGGAGGTCACCGCGCTGCCGCTGTGCCTGGCTGAACCTACACGTTACTTCCGTCGTTACCTCGATCAAAACTTTCGTGAAGCCGGGTTGACGTTGCATGCGCGCATGGAAACCACGTCTATTTTCCAACTGCTGGAAGGCATTTTTGTTGGCCTGGGCTGCGGCCTGTTTCCGCAAGGTAACCTGCTGCCTGCCATGACGCCGGACTTGCAGCGGCGGCCAGTCGCCATTCCCGCCATGTCGCGGCATGCGGCAGTGGTGATAGCTGAGCCGGGACGGGCGTCGCCGTTGGCCCAGCATTTTTTCGATGCCGCCAGCAGTTGGCTGTTGCAGTAATTATGCCGGTTGGCTCTCGCCGATCGTCTGTGTATCGCCGAGGGTCTGACGTAAACGGTTCTCCCAGGCGTAGAGGGCACCGGTGAGGATCACGTCCAGGGCTTGAGCCTGATTCAGCCCGCTGTTAAACAGCGGCTGTACGCTGCGCGGGGTGAACTTTTCCGGCGTGCGGGTCAGGTCTGCGGCAACGCGGATCACCGCCTGGACTACGGGATTATCGCTGCTTTCCAGCCCGCGGTTAATGTCGGTGAAGATGGCGCCTGCCAATGCGGCGTCCTGAATATCCTGGGCCACGGTCGATGCGCAATAGCGGCTGCCGTTAATGCGCGAAACGGCCAGCGTCGCCAGCGCTTTCAACCGCGCCGACAACCCGTAACCGTCCGCGTTGATGCTGTTAAAGACGCCGTTGCGTTCGCGCAGCGCGGGGGCATCGTGGGCCAGCAGCAGATAATAAGGCTCGCTGCGAGCGTCCGGGTGGCTTTGGTCGAGCACGTCGAGCTGTTCAGCGCGAGCGTCTTCCAGGGCTATCGGCGGTAATCGCGATTGCCACGTCAGTTCCTCGTCGGTGAACTCCACTCCTTCAGCATCCTCTATATTCGGGAAACCGGGCACCACACCCGTTGGCCGCCCGGCCAGCGCCGCCACGCCGGCGACGACGCGCGCCTGGTAACTGACAAAACCGATAATCTGCGAGAAGGTCACGATATCCGCCGGGCTTAATCCGACATCGCTGAGCTGTTGCAGCGCTTTGCTGCAAATCAGGGTCGGTTGGCTGGCGAGTTGCCGGGCGTATTGCGTGATTTGGGCGAGGCGGATGTTGCTTTCACGTGAGGCGTCGGGGCTGTGCAGCGGGGCGAGGCGAGCGGCGTAATGGCTACAAAGGGATTGAACGCCGGTCACCTGAGCCACGGTCAGTGCGGTACTAAGGCGATCGTAAGGTGACAATGTCACCATTCTTGTCAGTGTCACATGATCCGGGAACAGCACGTGATAGCTGGCGTGCGAGGCATTAAATACCCCGGCGCGCGCGGTCAGTGCGGTGTTCAACGCTTCGTCGGCAAATGCGCCCAGCCCCAGCAAGAATTTGTCGCGGACGGTGGCCGCTTGCGGCTCAAGCGGCTGGTCTCCGCGAACGCTGCTTTGGGTTTCGTGATACCACTGGGCATTATGTTGTCGACGTAGTAGTTCCATAGGGGGTAATCCTTAATCATGAGCAACGGCCACCGGTGCGACAGGCAGCGGCGGCAAGACAAGAGGTGCATACCCGAAGCGGGCATGGAATGGCAGGATCAGCGGCGGTCATCGCAACACAATGCGTGACCATAAACAGAGAAACCTGCGGCTAAAGCGAGCAGAAACTGCGCGAGTCGGCGATTGCGGGGGCTGTTCATCAGTGTGATATCCTGTCGTTTAATAAGCTCAACGTAGGGGATATCCTCACCGATTAGATAGGCGAGATAAAATAATGTTAAGTGCTAATCAATAACTGAATGGAATAAAATATAATGATATATAACAAAATTGTAATTTGTATTTGAGGATATTGGATAAGCGCAGTGGAGAGTTAGGCAATAAAAAACCCGCTCGAAAGCGGGTTTCCTGCCAGCGTCAGAATCGGCCGCCGTCGCGCCGCCAGGCGTCTGCGGTCAGCGCTTCACCGAAATGGCTGGCGATCAGGCGCTTGGTCAGATCGTGCAATGGCGCGGCCAGCACTTCGGCGGTGCTGCCACGCTCAACGATTTCCCCTTCGTGCATCACCATAACCTGATCGCTGATGTGCTTCATCATGCCCAGATGCTGAGTCACATAGATGTACGAGATGCCGTGTTTCTCCTGGAGTTCCAGCATCAGGTTGATGATCTGCGAACGCATCGACATATCCAGCGAAGCCAGCGCCTCATCGGCGACGATGACCTTGGGCTGCAGGATCAGCGCACGGGCCAGCGCCACACGCTGTTTCTGGCCGGAGGCCAGCATATGCGGATAGTAATAGGCGTGGTCCGGCAGCATGCCCACCTGGCGCAGCGTCTGATAGATGCGCTGTTCACGCTCTGGGCCCTCCAGATCGGTATTCAGCCGCAGCGGGGCGTCGAGCAGTTGACCGATGCGCTGGCGCGGGTTAAGCGACGTACTCGGATCTTGAAATATCATGCGGATACGCTGGCTGCGGTAGCGATAATCGCCGTAGCCGAGCCGGTGATCGTCAATCAGCAGTTCCCCGGATGATGGTTCAACCATGCCGGACAGCATTTTGGCCAGCGTCGATTTGCCGGAACCGTTTTCACCGATGATCGCCAGCGTCTGCCGTTCACGCAGGGTAAAGCTGACCGATTTCACCGCCTCAACGTGCTGGCGACGGAACAGCCCGGTGCGGTAACGGTAGGTTTTGGTCAGGTTGCGCACTTCCAACAGCGTTTCCATGTTATTGCTCCTCCATGTTCAACGGGAAGTGGCAGGCGAATAAGTGGTTTTTCACCGGGCGCAGGCGCGGCGTCTCGATGCACTTTTTCTGCGCGTAGGGGCAACGAGGCCCCAGCCGGCAACCGATCGGCAGATGTTCCAGCGATGGAATGGCGCCCGGCAGCGTATTGAGCCGGCTTTTATGCGGCAATGAACGACCAAAATCCGGCATTGAGCGGATCAGCGCCTGCGTGTACGGATGGTGAGGAGCAGCCAGCAGATCTTCACACTGCGCGCTTTCCACCGTTTGGCCACAGTACAGTACGTTCACCCGGTCGGCCCATTTGCTCATCATCTGCAAATCATGGCTGATCAACAAAATGGTGGTGTTGTTGTTTTGATTAAGCCGGGCCAACAGGCGGAAAATTTGCGCCTGGGTGGTGGGCTCCATGGCGTTGGTCGGTTCATCGGCAATCAGCAGGCGCGGCTGGTTGGCCAGAGCGATGGCGATCATCACTTTCTGGCATTCGCCTTCGGTCAGTTCGTAGGGGAAGCTGCCCATGATGTCGACATGGTCTTTGATGCCAACGCGGTGCAGCAACTCAATGGCACGACGTTTGCGCCAGTTGAAACGTTGCCACCAGCGGCCCTTATAGGTCCAACCGGGGATCGCCTGGGCCAGTTGGCGGCCGATGCTCTCCGAAGGGTCCAGGCAAGACTGCGGTTCCTGGAAAATCATCGAGACGTTATGCCCGACCAGCTTGCGTCGCTCGCGCGGCGTCAATTGCAGCAGATCGATATCATCAAAGCGGAAACGGTCGGCGGTGACGCGCCAGTTGTCTTTGGTTACGCCGCAAATCGCTTTGGCGATCAGGCTTTTGCCCGAGCCCGATTCACCCACCAAACCCCGTACTTCACCTTCGGTCAGCGTCATGCTGACGCGATCGACCGCCTTGACCGGCCCGTCGGCGGTCATAAATTCAATCGTCAGGTTGCGGATATCAAGTAACGGCATTATTCCACTCCTGCGTTGATTGCGCGGCGCATGCCGTCGCCCAACAGGTTAACCAGCAACACGCTGATCAGGATTGCCGCACCGGGCAGCATCACCGTCCAGGGCGCGACGTACACCAGCTCCAGCGAATCGCCGAGCATGGCGCCCCATTCAGGAGAGGGCAACTGTGCGCCGAGGTCGAGGAAACCGAGTGCGGCGATGTCCAGGATCGCCATCGACAACGCACGGGTAAATTCGGTCACCAGCACCGCCGCAATGTTCGGCATCACGGCATACCACAGGATTTGCGGCGTCGAGGCACCGTCGAGTCGCACCGCCACCACATACTCTTTTTCCAGTTCGTCGTGCACTGCGCTGTAGATGGTGCGCACCATGCGCGGCAACAACGCCAGCCAGACCGCCAGCATCGCGTGCTCGAGCTTTGGCCCAAGGAACGCCACCACCACAATCGCCAACAGCAGCGAGGGAATGGAGAGCAGGGTGTCGAGAATGTGGTTCAGCACCGCCGAGCGCAGGCCGTGGGTCACGCCGGCAAACACGCCGAGGATCACCCCGAAAAAGGCGGCGGCGACGGTAACCAACAACGCCGAACCATAAGTGGCGGCGGTACCGGTCAACAGACGGCTCAGGATATCGCGGCCGAGATCGTCAGTGCCGAGAAAGAAGGAGACGTTGCCGTAACGCGACCAGGAGGGCGGCAGCAACTGATAACCCAGGAACTGTTGATCGAGTGCATAAGGCGCCAACAGGCTACCGAATACGCACAGCAACAGCAGCGCGATTACGCCGTAGAAGCCGATCATCGCCAGGGCATCGCCGTAAAAAATCCGCCAGGTGTAAAGCAGCGGGCTGGGCATTTTCTTTTCGCGGTATACGTTATCTAAGGGCATACCATTCCTTATGTTTCAGTGGGTTGGTTGCTGCGCCCAAAATATCGGCCAGGACGTTAATGGCGATCACCAAGGTGCCGACCACCATCACGCCGGCGGAGATTGCCGCATAATCCTGCTGGCGGATGGCGTTAATCATCCAGCGCCCCAGGCCCGGCCAATTGAAGACCACTTCGGTGATCATCGCCAGCGTCAGCATGGTGGAGAACTGCAACCCCAGTTTGGGAACGATAGGCGGCAGCGCGTTATGCAGCACATGGCGACGGATAATGGTAAAGCGGGACAAGCCCCGGGTAGCGGCGGCTTTGATGTAGTTTTGGCTGAGCACGTCGTCGGTGCTGATCCGCATCAGGCGCACCACTTCGGTGGTGGGAGCCACCGCCAGCGCGGTAATCGGCAATATCATATGGCGCAACGCGCTGCCGATCATCTCGGAACGGTACGGCGAATCCGACAGCCAGGCATCAATCAGCGCAAAACCGGTGATGGGCCTGACCTGATACAGCAGGTCGAAACGGCCGGAGACCGGCAACCAGCCAAGGTGCAGCGAGAAAAACAGCATTAACAGCAACGCCAACCAGAAAACCGGCATCGAAAATCCGATCAGGGCAAAGGTGCTGATGGCGGTGTCTTGCCATTTGCCGCGCATCACGCCGGCGATAATCCCCAGCGGAATGCCGATAAACAACGCCAGAGTGAAAGCAAGGAGGCACAGCTCCATGGTGGCGGGGAACACTTCGCGCAGTTGCTCGCTGATCGCCTGGCCGTTAATGCTGGAAACGCCAAAGTCCCAGTGCAGCAGGCTGACAAAGTAAAAGTGGTAGGCATCCAGCAGGGCGGCGCCGTACAGCGGCGCGCGCGGCGTGAAATAGCTCAGACTAAAGCTGACCAGAGTCAGGAGGAACAGCGTGATCAGCAGCAACAAGATGCGGCGCAAGGTAAAGATAATCACTTTTTCGGCCCCTCCGCGGATTCACGGTACACCCCGGCAAATGACGCGTTGCCGAACGGGCTCAATACCAGTCCTTTGATGTCGTAGCGGTAAGCCTGCAGGCGCAATGAGGAGGCCAGCGGCAACACCGGCAGTTGCTGCTCAAGAATTTTTTGCGCCTTCTGGTAGTTTTCGATGCGCTGCGCCAGCTGCTGCGACAGCAGGGCATTTTGCAGCACCTCGTCAAACCCCGGGTCACACCAGTGAGCATAGTTGGTTTGCGAGCGGATTGCCGCGCAACTCAATAGCGGCCGGAAGAAACTGTCCGGGTCGTTACTGTCGGTGGCCCAGCCGGTGAGTGTGAGATCGTGGTTCATCTCCATCAGTCGCGCCTCCTGGAAGCGGCCCTCGACCGGCACGATAGTGACGTTAATGCCAACCTGGCCCAAATCGGCCTGGATCAGTTCGGCGGTCTTCAGCGGGCTGGGGTTATAAGATTGCGAGGCGGTGGGTACCCACAGCTTCAGATTCAACGATTCAATACCCGCTTGCTTGAGCATTTCGCGCGATTTTGCGGGATCAAATTCGGTAACGTGCGCTTCATTGTCGTAGGCCCACGACGCGCGCGGCAGAATGGAGGCGGCGGTTTCCGCCGTGCCGTAGTAAATCGACTGCATCAGGCGCTGGTTGTTGATTGCCAGCGAAATGGCCTGACGCACTTTTAAATTGTTCAGTGGCGGTTTGCGGGTGTTAAAGGCCAGATAGGCGATGTTCATGCCCGGCCGCAGCGTGAGTCGCAGGCGCGGATCGTCGCGCAGAATCGAGAGCTGGCTGGCCGCGGGATAAGCGAGCACGTCGCACTCACCGGTCAACAACTTCGACAGCCGGCCGGTGCCGCCGGCGCCCAGATCGATCACCACCTGTGGCATGCGCGGTTGGCCTTTCCAGTAAACGTCATTGCGCGCCAGACGGATATATTGCCCCGAACGATATTCATTCAACAGGAAGGGCCCGGTGCCGACCGGCTCGCGATCGATCATTTCCTGATGGCCTTCACGCGTCAGGTTTTCCGCATATTCTGCCGACATCACCGGGGCGTAATGGGTCGCGATATGCCACAAAAACGAGGCGTCCGGCGCCTGCAGACGGATCTCGACGGTGTAGTCGTCGAGCTTCTTCACGCTTTGCACCGAGTCGCCAAACTGCAGACTGTCGAAGTACGGATACTCGCCGCCGTTGACGTCATGATACGGATGCTTTTGGTTAAACATGCGTTCAAAGCTGAACACCACGTCGTCGGCGTTCAATTTGCGGGTTGGCGTAAACCAGGCGGTGGTCTGGAACGGCACGTCCTTGCGCAGGTGGAAGCGGTAGGTTGCGCCGTTATCCAGCACTTCCCAACTTTGCGCCAGTTCGGGGATCAGCCGGTAGGTATAAGGGTCGACATCCAGCAGGCGATCGTACAGCTGTGCGGCCAGGGTATCGACCGTCAGCCCGCTGCTGGCCATCTGCGGATTAAAGGTGTTCAGTATGCCGCTGACGCAATAGACAAAGCCGCTCTGGCGGATGTCCGGCAACGGCGGCGCCGCGGTAGGCGCGGGCGGTGTTGAGGCCAGGGCAGAACTCGTAAGGCACAATGACAGTATCCAAAGGGGTAAACCACGCATAGACGCTTCATGGGTTAATAAGCAATAGCGTTAGTGTATCGCACTCTGGCGAACTGCCCAATCCATTGAGCAAAATGGCAGAGTTTTCTGCGACTTGATTGAACACTTTGCCGCCACAGGCAAAAAATCTTTAAAATGATATGTTATAACATAACAATTTCATGCTACCGTCCCCAGGCACGATATCAATAACAGCAAGGGGACGTATGAACAAGATTGCACTTCCACCCCGCCAGCCGTTGCCGGATGCGCAGGCCTGGCGGGGTGAGATGAGTGACGTCGGGCTCGATTGGGTCGGGATGCAAGAGATAGCGCTGCCGCTGGAGCTTGCGGGCAAACCGCTGATGGCGAAGGTTAATGCCGGGATCAATCTGCGTGCCGGTCGGCAGGGCGTGCGGGGAATACACATGTCGCGGCTGTATCTCGCGCTGGATGAATTGACGCAAGGCGAACTGACGCCGCAGCGCATCGGGCGAACGCTGGATGCTTTTTTGGCTTCGCAGCCTGAACACAGCGACCATGCCAGCCTGAGTATCCGCGGCGAACTGCTGGTGTCACGTCCGGCGCTACTCTCGCCGCACCGCGGCTGGAAAGCCTACCCGTTGCGTATTGACGCCACGTTAACCCAGGCTCTGGCGCTGTCGTTGACGATCGGCGTACCCTATTCCTCCACCTGTCCCAGCTCGGCGGCGCTCAGCCGTCAACTGGCGCAACAGCAGTTTCAGTTTGATTTTGAAAAGGAGCCGGACAGGGTCGATCGGCAGCAGGTGATCGATTGGCTGGGTGAGCAGGGAATGCCCGCGACCCCGCACAGCCAGCGCAGTTGGGCCTGGGTGACGCTGACGCTCGGTGGCAGTGAACCGGCGTTACCGGTGGTCAATTTAATCGATCGCATTGAGCATGCGCTGGGTACGCCGTCGCAAACGTTGGTAAAGCGTCGCGATGAGCAGGCCTTCGCCCTGGCTAATGGCCAAAACCTGATGTTTTGCGAGGACGCCGCGCGCCGTCTGTACCGGATGCTGCGCAGCCAATGCGGCCTGCGAGGATTCTCGTTGCGGGTGGAGCATCAGGAAAGCCTGCACGCCCACAATGCGGTGGCCGAACTGAGCTGGCGGGAGGAAGGCGATGCTGCGTAAAAACCCCAGTGGCCACCTGCCGCAGGTATCGCCAAAGGCCTATATCGATCCTACCGCCATTATCTGTGGTCGGGTGATTGTCGAAGATTTTGTCTACGTTGGCCCCTATGCGGTGATCCGCGCCGATGAACTGAATGCGGCCGGCGATATGGAGCCGATCGTTATCGGTTCTCACTCGAATATTCAGGACGGCGTGGTGATCCACTCGAAAAGCGGCGCGGCGGTCACCATCGGCAGCTACAGCTCCATCGCGCATCGCGCGATTGTTCACGGCCCGTGCCGCATCGGGGATCGGGTGTTTATCGGGTTCAACAGCGTGCTGTTCAACTGCCATATCCGTTCCGGCTGCGTGGTGCGGTACAACGCGGTGGTGGATGGCGTCACGCTGCCGGAGAACCTGTATATCCCATCGACCGAGCGCGTCGGCGCCGACAGCGATCTGTCGCTGTATCGCCAGGTTGATCGCGGCGCGCTGCAATTTTCTGAAGAAGTGGCCGCCACTAACGTCGAACTGGTTCGCGGCTACCAGGCATTACGTAATGAGTTTTAAGTGAGGAACCTGATGAATCCGTTACCCGTTACCGTACTTTCCGGTTTTCTCGGCGCCGGTAAAACCACGGTGCTCAACCATATTCTGAATAACCGCCAGGGCATGCGCGTGGCGGTGATCGTTAATGACATGAGCGAAGTGAACATTGATGCTGCGCTGATCGAAAACCAGGTCCAGCTCGATCGCCGACAGGAAAAGCTGGTGGAAATGAGCAATGGCTGTATCTGCTGCACGCTGCGCGAAGATCTGTTGATCTCGGTGCGCGAACTGGCGCAGGCCGGTCGCTTCGATTATCTGCTGATTGAATCCAGTGGGATCTCAGAACCGCTGCCGGTGGCGGAAACTTTCACCTTTGAAGACGAACAGGGTGAAAGCCTGTCGCAGTTCGCCCGGCTGGATACGCTGGTCACGGTGGTGGATGGCGTGAATTTTATGCAGCAATACCAGCAGGCTCAAACGTTGCAGGAGGCCGGGCAAAGCCTGGGCGAGGACGATCTGCGCAGCGTGGCGGATCTGCTTATCGAGCAAATCGAATTTTGCGATGTGATGCTGGTGAGTAAAACCGACTTGCTGACGCCAGAACAGCAGGGGGAAGTGATGGCGCTGCTCGCGAGCCTTAACCCGGATGCCAATATTATCCCCATCTCCCCCGGTAAATTGCCGCTGGAGGCGGTATTGAACACCGGCAGTTTCAGCTTCGAAAAGGCCCAACAGGCACCGGGCTGGCTGAAGGAGTTGCGGGGCGAGCATGTTCCGGAGACGGAAAACTATGGTATCAGCAGCTTTGTTTATCAGGCGCGGCGGCCGTTTGCGCCGGATAAATTTTATCGGATGATCAACGGCGACTGGGGTGGCGGTAAGCTGTTGCGTTCAAAGGGGTTCTTCTGGCTGGCTACGCGTCCGAGACAAGCGGGGCAGTGGAGTCAGGCCGGTGGCATCGCTCATTATGGACTGGCGGGTACCTTCTGGCGCGCGCTGTCGCAGGAGAGCTGGCCACAAGATGAAGAAACCCGGGCGCAGATTCAGGCAAAATGGGTGGAGCCGTTTGGCGATATGCGTCAGGAGCTGGTGTTTATCGGCCAGAATCTGCGACAGGCGGAGATTACCCGCTTGCTGGATGCCTGCTTACTGACCGATGACGAAATGGTGGCCGGTGTGGACTATTGGCGGAGGATGGCCGATCCCTTCCCTGAGTGGTAAGTACACAACATCAGTGTGGTGATGAGAAAAATTCTCAACAAATTGCGTTACAGGTGATAGTGATAACCATTATCATTTGTTTGTCGTTCACGGAAGGCCACGCTCAGTGGCTCTGCTGTGAAAGGCACGACATTGCTCACATTGCTTCCAGTGTTTTTTAAGCCAGCTCGGGTGCTGGCTTTTTTTTTGCCCATTAGTCTTCTTCCGCCCCCCCATTTTGCAGGAGAGCATGTTTTTTCAGCATCCCCCGCAATTGATGATAGGTCAGCCCCAGCAGGTCCGCCGCCTTGCGTTGGTTAAATTTCCCTTGTTGCAGCGCCGCTTCGATCAACGACTTTTCCTGTTCCAACTGCCAGGTTTTTAAATCCAGCGGTAGTGTCGGTCGGTCACTGCGCGTTTCGCGCTCCGTCAGCGGGAAGGTGCTTTCCCGTTGGGCAAAGGGATTGATAACGATCTCATCGAGCGCGTTGGCGCTGGTGCCGTGCCGGTATACGGAACGTTCCACCACGTTTTTCAATTCCCGCACGTTGCCTGGCCAGCTATAAGCGAGCAGCGTATCCCTGGCGCGTTCGGTAAAGCCGGGGAACAGCTGCAGCGACAGCTCGCGGCACATCTGAATCGCAAAGTGTTCAGCCAGCAACATGATGTCTTGCTGCCGCTGGCGCAGCGGCGGCAGTTGAACGACGTCGAACGCCAGCCGGTCCAACAGATCGGCGCGGAATTTCCCCGCTGCTGCCAGCGCAGGCAAGTCATCGTTGGTGGCGCACACCAACCGCACATCGACCTGCAGCGGTTGGCTACCGCCTACGCGCTCCAGATGCCCGTATTCAATCACCCGCAGCAGTTTTTCCTGCACCAGCATGGGGGCAGTGGCCAGTTCGTCCAGAAACAGCGTGCCACCGTCGGCGCGTTCAAAGCGACCCAGGTGGCGTTTCTGCGCGCCGGTAAAGGCTCCCGCTTCATGGCCGAACAGCTCGGAATCCAGCAAGTTTTCATTCAAAGCCGCGCAGTTAAGCGAGATAAACGGCCCTTGCCAGCGGTTGGAAAGGTAGTGCAGACGGTGGGCGATCAGCTCTTTGCCGGTGCCGCGTTCGCCGATCACCAACACCGGCTTGTTCAACTTTGCCAGTTGCGAGACTTGCTCCAATACTTCGACAAAGGCGTTCGCTTCGCCCAGCAGGTTTTCTAACTGTTCGCTCATGATGAAATTCGCCAATGTTTGGTGAAAATAATCACTCTACAGCAAGTTGACGGAGTGTCAAAAATAAATAATCCTTATTATTCAATAAAATAAAAGTTGGCACGAGTTTTGATTAAGTCTTTGGGCAAGCTGTATTATTTAACGCGGCGCTTCAGACGCCATCAGAACCAAGAGGAAGTGAATTATGGGTATTTTTTCTCGTTTTGCCGACATCGTGAACGCCAACATCAATACGCTGCTGGATAAGGCGGAAGATCCGCAAAAACTGGTGCGCCTGATGATCCAGGAGATGGAAGACACGCTGGTTGAAGTTCGTTCCACCTCGGCGCGTGCGCTGGCGGAGAAAAAGCAACTGCTGCGCCGCATTGAGCAGGGTGAAAATCAGCTCAACGATTGGCAGGACAAGGCCGAACTGGCGCTGCGCAAAGATAAAGAAGACCTGGCCCGTGCGGCGCTGATCGAAAAGCAGAAGGTGGCTGACCTGATCTCCACGCTGACCCACGAAGTGTCTACCGTGGAAGAGACATTGGCCCGGATGAAAAGCGAAATCGGCGAGCTGGAAAACAAGCTGACCGAAACCCGTGCGCGCCAGCAGGCGTTAACACTGCGCCATCAGGCAGCATCCTCTTCCCGCGACGTGCGCCGCCAGCTCGACAGCGGCAAACTGGATGAGGCGATGGCGCGTTTCGAACAGTTTGAGCGCCGAATCGATCATATGGAAGCCGAAGCGGAAAGCGTCATCATCGGTAAAAAGAAGTCTCTGGACCAGGAATTTGCCGAACTGAAAGCCGACGATGCCATCAGCGAACAACTGGCGGCGCTGAAAGCCAAAATGAACCGCACTGAGTAAGGCGACAGCGGCCACGGCGAGGTGGCCGCCTATTAAAGACGCAATAAGAAGGAAAAGAAATGAGTGCTCTACTACTTGCCATTCCGTTGACAATCTTCGTGTTGTTTGTCGCACCGATTTGGCTTTGGCTGCATTACAGCAATCGGCAACAAAGCGGCATTCAACTGAGCCATCAGGAAATGCAGCGTCTGGCTCAGTTGGCCGACGATGCCAAGCGCATGCGTGAACGCATTCAGGCGCTGGAAGAAATCCTCGATGCGGAACACCCGAACTGGAGACAGTCTTGATGAGCAATACTCTGGGCAGTAAAAAACTTTATCGCGTACCTGAGGAAGGCATGGTGAAGGGCGTCTGCGCCGGGCTGGCCCATTATTTCGACGTGCCGGTGCGTCTGATCCGCGTAATAGTGGTGCTGTCGATGATTTTCGGCCTGTTTTTCTTCACGCTGGTGGCCTATTTCGCGCTGGTTTTCGTGCTGGATGAAGCGCCGGCCAGCCGTTTCGAAGGCGAGAACTACAAGACGCCGCGCCAATTGCTCGATCAACTGGAGTATGAGTTGGGCAGCGGCGAACAGCAACTGCGTCAGGTTGAACGTTATGTCACGTCGGACACCTTCGGCGTACAGAGCCGTTTCCGCAAGCTGTAACCCTGCCTCGCGTGCAATGACCTGCGCGTGGCGCAGGTCAGGCATTGCGCCTGCCATCATCTTGTTTCAAGCAACCGTGCCGGAGGGCATTGATAATGAATAAAACCTATGCCGCAAAAGCCGTTAAATCCGCTGGAATCAAACAAGGAGCAGGTACAGTGTTGAAGACGTTGTCTAAAGTGATCATCATGGCGTTACTGAATTACGGCCCTGCCGGCGCGGCGGGCTGGCTGCTGCGGACCGTTGGCCGCAAACCGATTCGCTTTGTGCTGGCGCTGGTGCTGGAACCCCTGTTCCGCAAAGGCCTGAACAAGGTATTTGGTCGTTACGTAGCGGGTGCAAAAATGCCACCCAGATAGGGTGGCATAAACTTTAATTGGCGGCGGTCGCTTTCGTCCCCGGTGTTGCCAGATAGACCCAGTCTGCGCCGTCGCTGATAATGGCCTGAGCCGTAGGAGAGGCTGCAGTATTGGTACAGAAAATAACGGTGCCTTTGCAGGAGATCGCAGCGGGAAGCTGAGAAAACGTCATTGACGACAAATGGGTACCAAAGCGACTGATGCGACTGTTAGGCCGCCAGCCGGCAGCGGTTTTCACCCAACTGTAAATCGCGCCTTCCTGGTCCCCTGTTACCGCTGTATTGAACCATTCGGAGCCGATAGGGCGCATTACACTCCCTAGCTCTTTGGGAACATCGGCGACACGCGCCACGCTATAGCTGCTTTTTCCTGGTTGATATGAACTGCCATAGCTAGTACTGATAGTTGTCGCGCCTTCGACATCGACATCGATGACCGAACCTGCGCCAGACAGTGAGGCATAACGAAAGTCGCCCAGGCAGCGGCCGCCAAGGAAGCGCAGATTACTGGTGTTACAGCTTACGCTGCCGTACTGACAGTCAGCCAGATCGACCCGGGTATTTGCGCCATCTCCGGTAAGGGCAACGTTGCCGGAGAAATAGGTGTCAGAAATAGTACTCGGATAAGAAGGGTGGCTCCACGTCAGATTCGCTAACCAACTGTTGCTGATCATGGCCTTTACGCTGGAGGAAAAGTTCATGTCTTGTAACCAGCATCCGCTCATGAAAATATTGAACCGTTTCCCGGATGCAGCATGCGTAATATTCCCCGCACGGTTAATATTGGTTACATACAAAACACCATACCCCGTACTGTAAACCAAATCATTTACTTCTGACGCCTGAATTTCATTAAGATAAACTTCCCCAGAGTTCATATGTAATAATCGGCTGGCATTGGTATTTTCTCCAATTAATGTTTTCAATGGGCCGCTACGATGTTCCATATGTAATTTCGTGAACCACAATCCAATGCCGCCATGAATGTAAATAGTTGGGCTGATCAGGTTGGCTTCCCATTGGCAATCTTCAAAGCGCAACATGTTACAATCATCGTCCTTGATGGTTGAGGTTAAATGAACGGGGGCCAGTAGCATTTTCTCATAATCTGTAATGTCGGCATAACTGTTATAATCGCCGGAAGTTCTGCCGCAACCTTGGACCTCAAGGAATTTAAAGTAACTGTCCTGAACTTTATCAAGATAGAGACCTGCACCTTTGCAATAGAGGATGCTTACATTCTGTACTTGCACGTAGCCAGCATATTTTATGCTTAATCCACTAATGATTTTATTATTGCCACGTATTTGAAAGTTTCTGAAGTTGATCCCACTATAAGTCATTTCTCCTGTGTTGGCAGAAACGGTAATAACTCCACTAACATCTGAAATATCAGTTAGATCTGGCCCGGAGTAGGTTAACACTGCACGCCCGTTAAAACTGTTTTCGCCGTAGAGCGCGATCCCTCTGTTAGCTGGGAAAATGACCGGTTTTGCAATATTCCAGTAACCGCTTGGGATTTTTACCGAGCGATCGCCTTGTATCAGTGAAATGTTTTGAATAAATGAGCTGTTATCACTTAGGGTAGGATCGCAACCGCCATCATATAAAGAAAGTTGCGTTAAATCATTTCGTCGCCACACGGCTGTTGATTGATTAACTATAACAGTGGAGTACCCGCCGTCATCAATTGCATTGGCAATGTTAAGATAACCTGTAAATACGCCACCGCCTTTGCCTTTTCCCGCATAGTACTCCGTTAAAAAAATACGTTGCCCATCATATTCTGGCAAGGTGTTTCTTAATGCATTCATAGTGCTTGCTGCGGCCATGTTTTGCTCTAAATTAATTGCACTCATAGAGTTCTCCGGGTAGTATTAAATGTTAGAGAAAGCATCTTCGACGCCAAATTTTGTCGGATTGAAGGTGCAATATTGAGATTATTCCCAGCAAGATAATGCTATCTTGGTTTTTTATGAGGTGCGATATTAGGTCGTTCGGCTATATACCACACAACGAATAACATGTATGGCAAGCGGTGCAGGCGCGACAGACCTTATCCATGACATAAAATAATCTGGCTTATGACTATAATAATGCTCATAGGCTGCCGAGATTAACGAATTTTATATAAATCCATGTTTTATATAACAAAAGGAAGTCACTCTACGCAAAATGAAACGACTGCAAAATGAGTTAACCTCGCTGGTCAACCGCGGGATGGATCGCCATTTGCGTCTGGCGGTGACCGGCCTTAGCCGCAGCGGCAAAACCGCCTTTATCACCGCCTTCGTCAATCAGTTGCTGCACGTTCACAGCGGTGCGCGCATGCCGTTGTTTTCGCCAGTGCGCGAAGAGCGGCTTCTGGGCGTGAAACGCATTCCGCAGCGCGATCTTGGCATTCAGCGTTTTACCTATGATGAAGGGTTGGCGCAGCTTTATGGCACCCCGCCAAGCTGGCCGACCCCGACGCGCGGTGTCAGCGAAATTCGCCTGGCGCTGCGCTACCGTTCCAACGACTCGTTGCTGCGGCATTTTAAAGATACCTCGACGCTGTATCTGGAAATCGTCGATTATCCCGGTGAATGGTTGCTGGATTTGCCCATGCTGGAACAGGACTATCTGGCCTGGTCGCGCCAGATGGCCGGTCTGTTGCAGGGCGATCGCGCCGAGTGGGCCAAACCCTGGCTAGAACTGTGCAAAGGTTGCGATCCGCTCGCGCCGGCCGACGAAAACAAGTTGGCGGCCATTGCTCAGGCCTACACCGACTATCTGTTGCGTTGCAAAAGCGAAGGCTTGCACTTTATCCAGCCGGGCCGCTTCGTGCTGCCGGGCGATCTGGCCGGCGCGCCGGCACTGCAGTTCTTCCCGTGGCCCAATGTCGACAGCCTCGGCGAATCGAAGCTGGCGCAGGCTGACAAGCACACCAACATCGGTATGCTGCGGGCGCGTTTCAATTACTACTGCCAATCAATCGTCAAAAACTTCTATAAAGAACATTTCGTCCGTTTTGATCGGCAGATTGTGCTGGTTGACTGTCTGCAACCGCTCAACAGCGGTCCACAGGCGTTCAACGATATGCGCCTGGCGCTGACCCAATTGATGCAAAGTTTCCACTACGGTAAGCGCACGCTGTTCCGTCGCTTGTTCTCGCCGACCATCGACAAGCTGATGTTTGCTGCCACCAAGGCGGATCACATTACCGCCGACCAGCACGCCAATCTGGTGTCGTTGTTGCAGCAGTTGGTGCAGGAAGCGTGGCAGAACGCGGCGTTTGAGGGCATCAGCATGGATTGCGTGGGGTTGGCCTCCGTACAGGCGACCGAAAGCGGCATCGTCGATCACCAGGGGCAGCGGATCCCGGCCTTGAAGGGCAATCGCCTCGTCGATGGCGCGCCGTTGACGGTGTTCCCCGGCGAAGTACCGGCGCGTTTGCCGGGGCCGGCTTTCTGGCAAAACCAGGGGTTCCACTTTGATGAGTTTCGTCCCCGCGCCATGAGCGTAGACAGCCCGTTGCCGCACATCCGTCTGGACGCGGTGATGGAATTTTTACTGGGAGATAAATTGCGATGAGCGAACCGATAAAGCCGCGTATCGATTTTGAAGAGCCGTTGCAGCCGCCGCAAGAACCGATATTGCGCGCCAACGTCGCTTTTGATGAACAGCAGGCGGAGCGTTTTTTCCCGGCCGCGCCTGAGTTGGAACAAGAAGAGGAGGAAGGGCGAGCCGAAGGCATTATCAATGCCGCCTTGAAACCCAAACGCAGCCTGTGGCGCAAAATGGTTACTGCCGGGTTGGCGTTGTTCGGCGTCAGCGTGGTGGCACAGGGCGTGCAGTGGGTGCATACCGCGTGGGTGCAGCAGGATTGGATTGCCATGGGCGGCGGCGTGGCTGGCGGCTTGATCGTGTTTGCCGGGGTGGGGTCGGTCGTGACCGAATGGCGCCGGTTGTATCGTCTGCGCCAGCGTGCGGAAGAGCGCGACGTAGCGCGGGAACTGTTGCACAGCCACGGGTTGGGCAAGGGGCGCGAATTCTGCGAGAAGCTGGCGCGGCAGGCCGGCCTCGATCAGGGGCACCCGGCGTTACAGCGCTGGCAGGCTTCTTTGCATGAAACTCAAAATGACCGCGAAGTGGTAGCGCTTTATGCCAAGCTGGTGCAACCGGTATTGGATAATCAGGCGCGTCGTGAAATCAGCCGTTCGGCGGCAGAATCCACATTAATGATCGCCGTCAGCCCGCTGGCGCTGGTGGATATGGCATTTATCGCCTGGCGTAACATTCGGTTGATCAACCGCATTGCGGCGTTGTACGGCATTGAACTGGGTTATTTCAGCCGTCTGCGGCTGTTCCGTTTGGTGCTGCTGAATATCGCCTTTGCCGGTGCGTCCGAACTGGTACGCGAGGTGGGGATGGATTGGATGTCACAGGATCTGGCTGCACGGCTGTCCGCCCGCGCAGCCCAAGGCATTGGCGCCGGTTTGCTGACCGCCAGGCTGGGCATCAAGGCGATGGAGCTGTGCCGCCCGCTTCCGTGGCTGGAAGGTGAGAAGCCCAAACTCGGAGATTTCCGCAGCCAGTTGGTCGGTCAACTGAAAGACGCCATGAAAAAAAACGACAATAAAGCCAAGTAACTCACCAACTGCGCCCGTCCTGGGCGCAGTTGTTTGTTTCTGCATCAATAGCCACTGCACAACTCAGTACGTAACCCCTGGTTGACGAAAGACGATCCCCCTGCAATCACATTATATTTATCTGAAAAATTATTGCCGGTTATGATAACTCTCTGCAAATGAACTAAAATGACGCCGATGGTGTTATTTACTTGCGTTTAAAATCATCAACAACGGCGATAAATCAGAGTTCTGTCAACTTTTGCTGACAGATTGCTTCTACCGCTCGGGGTGAGAGAGTATCATCATCGTCAGTCATCCCCGCACCTGCAGAGATAAGGCCAACACTGATGCGTTTGGAAGTATTTTGCGAAGACCGGCTCGGTCTGACTCGAGAATTACTCGATCTTTTGGTATCGCGCAGCATCGATTTACGGGGTATCGAAATCGATCCCATCGGCCGCATTTACCTCAATTTTTCCCAACTGGATTTTGACACCTTCCGCGCGCTGATGGCGGAGATCCGCCGCATTGCCGGCGTGACTGACGTGCGCACCGTTAACTTCATGCCATCCGAGCGTGAGCACCGTGCGTTGCGGGCGCTGCTTGAGTCGATGCCGGAGCCGGTATTTTCGATTGATATGCGGGGCAAGGTCGAGTTGGCCAACCCGGCGGCACAGGTGCTGTTCAGCTTCAGCGAAGATAAAATCCGCAATCAAACGGCTACGGCTCTGATTGGCGGCTATAACTTCAGCCGCTGGCTGGAGAGCGAACAAACGGCGCCGCACTCCGAACGGGTCGTGATCCGCAGCCAGGATTTCCTGATGGATATCACGCCCATCTACCTGGAAGACGAAAACCAGCAGAACGCCACCGTTGGTGCGGTGGTCATGCTCAAGTCGACTGCACGCATGGGGCGCCAGCTACAGAACCTGTCGGTGAACGACGATACCGAATTCGATCATATCGTGGCCGTCAGCCCGAAAATGCGCCAGGTGCTGGAGCAGGCGCGTAAACTGGCGATGCTGGATGCGCCGTTGTTGCTGGTCGGCGATACCGGTACCGGCAAAGACATTCTGGCTCGCGCCTGCCACCTGCGCAGCCCGCGCGGCAAACAGCCGTTCCTGGCGCTGAATTGCGCCGCACTGCCGGATGACGTGGTGGAAAGCGAGCTGTTCGGCCATGCGCCCGGCGCTTACCCCAATGCGCTGGAAGGCAAGAAAGGCTTCTTCGAACAGGCGCACGGCGGCTCGGTGCTGCTGGATGAGATCGGTGAAATGTCGCCGCGCATGCAAACCAAACTGCTGCGTTTCATTAACGACGGCACTTTCCGTCGCGTAGGGGAAGAACACGAAGTACACGTGGATGTGCGGGTCATCTGCGCCACCCAGAAAAATTTGACGGAACTGGTGCAACGCGGTGAATTCCGCGAGGATCTCTACTATCGCCTTAACGTGCTGACCATCACTATTCCGCCGCTGCGGGAGCGTCCGCAGGACATCATGCCGTTGACCGAGCTGTTTGTGGCGCGCTTTGCCGACGAACAGGGTGTGGCGCGGCCGAAGTTGGCGAACGATCTGGGCAGTTTCCTCAGCAAGTATGGCTGGCCGGGCAATGTGCGGCAGTTGAAAAACGCCATCTACCGTGCGTTGACGCAAACGGAAGGCTTTGAGCTGCGCCCGCAGGATATCGTGCTGCCGGAATTTGAGGTCGAGATGTCGCTGGGCGACGAAGTGCTGGACGGCTCGCTGGACGATATCAGCAAGCGCTTCGAGCGTTCGGTGCTGACGCGGTTATACCGCACTTACCCTAGCACGCGAAAACTGGCGAAACGCCTGGGGGTTTCGCATACCGCGATTGCCAACAAGCTGCGCGAGTATGGCCTCAGCAGCCGCAAGGCGGCGGGGGAAAGCGAAGAATAAAAAAACGGGCGCCGCGGCGCCCGTTTCGTTTATCAGAGCCCGCGAAAGCCGGCCCTGGTGACATCACTTCAGTGCAGCCAGCGCAGCATCGTAATCCGGCTCGTTGGTGATCTCATTCACCAGCTCGCTGTACAGCACATTGTCCTGGCCATCCAGCACCACGACCGCACGTGCAGTCAGACCTGCCAACGGGCCTTCAGCGATTTCGACGCCGTAAGCCTGTTTGAATTCTGAACCACGCAGGGTAGACAGCGTCACTACGTTGCTCAGGCCTTCCGCGCCGCAGAAGCGTGACTGGGCGAACGGCAGATCGGAGGAGATGCACAGCACCACGGTATTATCCAGACCGCTGGCCAGTTGGTTGAATTTACGTACCGAGGCAGCGCAAACGCCGGTATCAATACTTGGGAAAATGTTCAGGACTTTGCGTTTACCCGCGAAGCTGCTTAGCGCTACGTCTGACAGGTCTTTGGCAACCAGCGAGAACGCTTTGGCTTGTTCGCCTGACTGTGGCAGATGGCCTGCAACGCTGACCGGGTTGCCTTGGAAATGTACTGTCTGAGTCATTGGCTTGGTTCCTTTTACAGGTGTTTATACAAAGGGGATGAACCTAATAAAATAGCCGCTATGGCTGGGTTTGCCATTAGGTTCGCGCCCTGGCGTCAGTTTAAGTCAACAATTGTGGGTTGGATATATAAAGTTTGCTAAATAGTTGTATATATTAGGTTGTGTCCAAAAATCATCCGCCCGTTAGCCCGTTTTTATACGCTATTTCCGCTCAGGAGCCGTTATGAGAAGCATGCGTTTTTACCCAGAAGCCTGGCCATTGCATACCGCCTTTGTCATTGCCCGCGGCAGCCGCACCGAAGCGAAAGTGGTGGTAGTCGAGATTGAACTGCAGGGTGTGCGCGGCATCGGCGAATGCACGCCGTATGCGCGCTATGACGAAAGCGAAGCCTCGGTGCTGGCGCAATTGGCGGAGGTGGCACCGGCTATCGAACGGGGAGTGACGCGTGAGCAGTTGCAGCAGTTGATGCCCGCAGGCGCGGCGCGCAATGCGGTGGATTCGGCGCTATGGGATCTGGAGTGCCGTCTCAGTGGCCAGAGCCGCTGGCAGCGCAGCGGTGTCACGGCGCCGGAACGCATCCTGATGGCGCAAACCGTCAGCATCGGCTCGCCGGAGGCAATGGCGTTCGCCGCACGCGAACTCGACCAGCAGGGCGCACGGCTGTTGAAAATCAAGCTGGATAATCACCTGATCAGCGAACGGTTGGTGGCCATCCGCGCAGCGGTGCCGGAAGCGACACTGATCGTCGATGCCAACGAGTCCTGGCAGGCGGAAGGCCTGGCTGCGCGTTGCCAACTGTTGGCGGATCTGGGGGTGGCAATGTTGGAGCAGCCGCTGCCGGCCGCCGATGACGGTGCGCTGGAGAACTTTATCCACCCGCTGCCTATCTGTGCCGATGAGAGTTGCCACACCAGTCGCGATCTGCCGGCGCTTATCGGCCGCTATCAGATGGTCAATATCAAGTTGGATAAAACAGGCGGCCTGACGGAAGCGCTGATTTTGGCTAAGCAGGCGCGCGAGCAGGGGTTCGCCATTATGCTCGGCTGCATGTTGTGTACTTCACGGGCGATCAACGCGGCGTTACCCCTGGCCCCAGGGGCGCGTTTTGTGGATTTGGATGGCCCGACCTGGCTGGCGAAGGACGTCGACGCGGGGCTGGATTTTGACTATGGGGCGATCAGTCTCGCCCCACGGCAGAATTAACCCTGGTAGGTCAACAGCTCTACCATTGCATCGAGATAGCTCTCGCTGGCGGCATCGGCGGAGATCGGCGGGAATTCGGCGGTAATGCAGGGCAGCGACAAATCTGCGCACCAACTGCCGAACGAACCCGGCGTCTCGTAACCCACGCTGGTGACCAGCGGCAAAGCAAACTTATGTGAAAGCCAGACACCGAGTTGGGAACTGGCGGGATCTTCAATGCAGGCCAAGGGTTCATGAAACGACACCACCCAGCGCGGTTTCAACCGGTGAATCAGGTGGCACAGCGCCTGGGTTTCCGGTTCTGAACCGGGGCGGCCGCCGGTTGACAGCTTCACATCCCGCGCCTCCGCTGCGCTGTTCCAACGATAAACCGTATCGCCGGAGCGCCAGTTGGCGGCGGGGAAGTTACGGTTCAGGTCAACGCCGTTGGCGTTGGCGCGCAACCCCAGTTGGCACCCGTCGGGATTGACCGCCAGTATCACGTGATGGCGCAGCCGGTTTGGCGCAATGCTGCGTAGCGCACAAGAAAGGGTGACGATAGCTGCTCCCTCGTCACCGTGGGTACCGGCGATGATCAGCCCGGTTTCCGGCCCGCTGATGGCTGCGGGGAAATAAAGCAGCGGTGCCCCTAACAGCGAACTGCCGTAATTCTCTCCTGCAACGGCCAATTGGCCACGTTCACTGCGCGGTCGATGCTGGATCATGGTGTTGTCCCTGAGTTAAATGTCGAGAGTCATTATCATTTTATTCAGTGTATTACGCTTTGGCTTATCTTTCCCAGAGCTATTGTTTCACCTTTGCCTGATATGTGAGCTGTGCGTTGGCGCAGGCAACAATAAAACCGCGCCGGTCATTTCGCTGTTGTTATACTATCGGCAAAGCTAACCCAATAACCAAGCAGGGGATTTAACATGCCAGTAGCCAGAATAGTTGCCAGCTATAGCGAAAATGAAAAGGATACCATCACGCTGCTGTGCGGCGTGGATGAGGAAAATCAGATCCGTCAGGGGGAATGGTTCGGCGTGGTGAAAAATGATGACGGGCGTGGCGATGAGTCCAATTATCCCTTTACTCTGCACGTCGACTACCAGAAAAACACCTTCTATCTCGACTATGGTTATGACGATGCCGAGTCGCGCCAGATGCAAAAAACCGATATATATTCTAAACCGCTCGCCGAGCAAAGTTTCTTCACCATTTTCGACGAGGAAGAGGGCGAAGAGTTCAGCTATCGCATCAACAGCATTCACCTGTACGACTAACTCTCCCTGAGACAAAAATGCCCGTGTCGACGTTGTCGCACGGGCATTTTTTATTGTCTGGCCCTCAGTTTTTGCATCTTGTCCGCCCTGGGCTATAGGTGAGAGGGATCTTGTGCTATATGATAAAAAATTCAGATGGTTAACGGGGATGAATCAGAATGACGAGAAGAAAAATTCAGCAAGGTTTTCGTTTGGCGTTGTGTGCAGTGGCTATCGGCGCAGGATTGAGCAGCGCGATGGCTGCGCAGGTTCCCCCAGGCACCACTCTGGCGGAAAAGCAGGAAATCGTTCGCCATATTAAAGATGAGCCGGCCTCACTGGATCCGATCAAGGCCGTGGGCTTGCCGGAGGCGCAATTGGCGCGTGACCTGTTCGAAGGGCTGGTGAATCAGGATGCCAACGGCAAGGTGATCCCTGGCGTCGCCACCCGTTGGCAGACGACTGATAATCAAACTTATATCTTCACGCTGCGCAAAGATGCGCGCTGGTCAAACGGTGACCCTGTAACGGCGAAGGATTTCGTTTACAGCTGGCAACGCCTGGTTGAGCCGAAGAACCTGTCACCCTTTGCCTGGTTCGCCCAACTGGCCGGCATTCAGAACGCCGACGAGATCATCGCCGGCAAGCTGCCTGCCGATAAGCTGGGTGTAACGGCGTTGGATGACTACACCTTTAAAGTGCAGTTGAACAAACCGGTACCGTACTTTGTCAGCCTGACCGCCAACTTCAGCCTGTTCCCGGTGAACCGGTCGGTGGTGGAGAAATTCGGCAATGACTGGACCAAAGTCGGCAACCTGGTGGGTAACGGTGCGTTTAAACTGCAAGAGCGGGTGGTCAATGAGAAACTGGTGCTGACGCCAAATGAACACTATTGGGATCACGCGCATACCGTGCTGACCAAAGTGACCTTTGTGCCGATCAACCAGGAGTCCAACGCCACCAAGCGTTATCTGGCCGGCGACATCGATATCACTGAGTCCTTCCCGAAAAACATGTACCAGAAGTTGCTGAAAGATATCCCGGACCAGGTTTATACCCCGGATCAGCTCGGTACCTATTATTACGCCTTCAATACCCAACGTGCGCCGACCAACGATGTGCGAGTGCGTAAAGCGCTGTCGTATGCGATCGACCGTAAAATTATCGCCGAAAAAGTGCTGGGCACCGGTGAGAAGCCGGCCTATCACTTCACGCCGGACGTCACCGCCGGGTTCAAACCGGAAGTGAGCCTGATGCAGCAGCAATCGCAGGCGGAACTGAATGCGCAGGCCAAGGCGTTGATGCAGGCCGCCGGCTACGGCCCAAATAATCCGCTGAAACTGACGCTGTTGTACAACACTTCGGAAAGCCATCAGAAAATCGCGATTGCCGTGGCGTCGATGTGGAAGAAAACGCTCGGGATTGACGTCAAGCTGCAAAACCAGGAATGGAAAACCTATATCGACAGCCGCAACACCGGTAATTTCGACGTAGTGCGCGCGTCCTGGGTGGGCGATTACAACGAGGCATCGACCTTCCTGTCTCTGCTGAGCTCTTCCCACAGCGGCAACATCGCCAAATTCAAGAGCGCCAGGTATGACAACCTGCTGGCACAGGCCAGCCGGGAAACCAACGCAAAGGCCCTGACGGCGGATTACAATAAAGCGGAACAGATCATTGCGGAACAGGCGCCGATCGCGCCAATTTACCAGTACACCAACGGTCGCCTGATCAAGCCTTGGGTAAAAGGCTACCCGATCACCAACCCGGAGGACGTGGCCTACAGCCAGACAATGTATATTTTGCAGCATTGATCAGCCGCGTTTGCTCCGTATTTTCACCAGACCCCGCTAATGGCGGGGTTTTATTTTTGTGGCGGAACTATGGCGGTTATGGCGCTACAAACAACGCCCTACGCGCAATGGCGGATGGAAATACGCAAGACACATCGTGCGCGCAGCCGGGGACGATCAGTAACTGACGTTTGGCGCCAGGTGCGATAAAACGCCGATCGTAAGCCGCATAGGCGATGCCGCGTTGCAGACGGTAGGGGCCCTGAGCCTGCGCGGCGCAGGATTTGTCGAGTATTTTGTAGAAGGCGCCGGGCGCGTTGCCGATATCTTTTCCTCCCTCAATATAAGTGATGTCCGCTGCGGCATAGCGCTGACGCACCGTCTCGCGGGTTTGGCCATGAAAAGCGGGGATATCTTCCATACCGTATTTCCAGTGGTTTAGGGTTGGGCACGAGTCGGTGTTAACTTCCGTCCAGGTAAAGTCGCAATCTTTTTCCTGACGGCAACTGAGCCAGTCGACAACCGGCCGCGGGCGCAGGCGATCGAAGTAAAGCCAACTGCCGGGGTCGGAAACGACATAGCGCACGCTCACGCCGGTGGGCGGTTCCGCAAACCCGACATAATGCTGCACGAACTGCGCGCCGGCGGAAAACCCAGCGACAGTGACCAGCCGCAACTGCGGCCATTTGATTTTCAGTTCGGCGATCAATTGGTCAAGCGCGGAAAATGAGCTGACGTTTGAGTGCAAACTCAACCCGCCGTCTATCCAGGAACTGCAACTCCACAAGGCATCACCCGGCTGCGCCGCAGGGAGGCCGGGTGAGTGGCAGCGCCGGGCCTGAGCGGCGGGAACCGGATAGAGCGGAGCAACCAGTAAAGTATCGTCGATTTTACCTGCCAGTCGTGCCGCATTTAGCGCCGCAGCCAGCGTTTTCCCGGCATCTCTGGGGTGGCCGTGCAGCACGATTAAAGCGGAATTAGGTGTTCGGCCGTGGGGTTTTGCGACGTAGTAAGGCAAATTACCCGCCGAGTCGCCGAGCTTGAGTCGATAGGCATCAGCGATACCCTCGAGCGGGCCCTGTGCGGCAAACAGCGGATAGAATGGCGCAGCAGCAAGCGTCAAAATAGAGGCTAACAGTAATGTCGATGCGTATTTCATGGGTACCAGGCTGAACGTTGGTCGTTATTCACCCATGTTAGCGCATAAGGTGCGAGTCAGGGGTAAGCATCAAGCGGCTTTATCTTTGAGTCGCAAAACATTAACGCTAGACTCTGGTGTAACTGAAAAGCGAAGGGGATAAGGAATGGATGTCATTGAGGGGCGCGAGTTACAGGTTCCTGATGCGGTGTATGCCTACCAGCTAGACGGCAAAGGTGGCGTAACATCGATTGACTACGATGATAAAATCACCTGCGATGAGCCTTGCTGGCTGCATCTGGATTATGCGCATCCGGCCAGCGCCGAATGGCTGAACACTACGCCGCTGTTGCCGGATGCGGTAAGAGAAGCGTTATCAGGGGAAAGCTCACGCCCGCGGGTCAGCCGTCTGGGCGATGGCACCATGATCACGTTGCGCAGTATTAATTTCAACGCCAACTCACGGCCGGATCAGTTGGTGACCATCCGCGTTTACTTGACCGATAAACTGATCGTCTCCACCCGGCACCGTAAGGTGTACTCTATCGATCAGGTGGTGAACGATCTGCAAAGCGGCGCCGGGCCGACCAACAGCGGCAACTGGCTGGTGGAGGTTTCCGATGCGTTGAACGATCACACCAGCGATTTTATCGAGGATCTACACGATAAGATCATCGATCTGGAAGATGCGCTTTTGGAGCAGCAAATCCCGGAGCGCGGGCAGTTGGCGCTGATCCGTAAACAACTGATTGTGTTGCGCCGTTACATGGCACCGCAGCGCGACGTATTTTCCCGGCTGGCAAGCGAGCGGTTGCCCTGGATGAACGATGACGATCGACGCCGTATGCAAGATGTTGCCGACCGGCTGGGGCGCGGTCTGGACGATCTGGATGGCAGCATTGCGCGTACCGCGATCCTTTCCGATGAAATTACCACCGTGATGGCTGATGCCATGAACCGCCGAACTTACACCATGTCGCTACTGGCAATGGTATTTTTGCCCACCACGTTTTTGACCGGACTGTTCGGCGTTAACCTGGGCGGCATTCCCGGCGGGGGCAATCCCTTTGGTTTTGCCACGTTTTGCCTGATGCTGACGGGGTTGGTGCTCGGCGTGGCCTGGTGGTTGAAACGCAGCCGCTGGCTGTAGCCAAAAGAGCACGAAAACCCGGTTAACATTGAGCGATATCAACTTTTGCCGGGCGGAAATGGGGCATGATCTCTCTCGCAGGTGAATGCAACGTCAAGCGATGGGCGTTGCGCTCCATAATTGTCTTACTTTCTTATTATTTAGAATTGCTGCATAGCACATTGATTCATACGATGCCGGTCTAACCACCGGCATTTTTTTGTCTGCAGTTTACCGTCTTCAGGCCGCGCTTTCGTCCCAGAAACTGGCCTCGATTTTATGCCCGTCCAGATCGCGAACAAAGCACCCGTAATAGGCTTCGCCATAGTGTGGTCGTGATCCTGGGGCTCCTTCATCTTTCGCGCCGGCCTGCAGCGCCAGCCGGTAAAACTCATCGACCTGCTGCTTGCTGGTGGCGAAAAAGCCTACGTGCACGCCGTTACCGGTAGAGGCGGGTTGGTTATCGATCGGCACCTGCAACCAGAACTCCGGGTAATCACGGCCATAGCCAATAGCGCCGGGGTGCTCCAGCACTCGCCGGCAGCCCAATGCGGAGAGCGTACTATCGTAAAACTCTGCGGCGGCATCGAAATGATTGGTACCCAGGGAAACGTGGGATAAGCAGGGGGTAATGTTCATCGGCAATCTCCTTATGACTGTATGAATACACAGTATAGAGGAAAGGCGGCGCTGTCCGATAAATTATGCTGAAATTGTGAGCAGGATCGAAAACTGTCGGGAGGAAAGAACGCCGCCCGCAGATAACGGGCGGCGCCAGGGCTTACTTGATTTCGAGGACGTTTAAACGCTCCAGCGCCGGTGCAGTTTCGTCTGCATCCTCCGGCTGCCAACCGATCGGTTGCATCGGAATATCTTCGCGATCAAAGGCCAGATCGCCACCGCCCACCACTTCGCTGCCGTGGTGAATGCCTTTGAAATCAAAAAGGTTGTAATCGCTCAGGTGTGAAGGCACCACGTTTTGCATTGCGCTGAACATGGTTTCCAGACGGCCCGGATAGCGTTTATCCCAATCTCGCAGCATGTCGCCAATCACCTGACGCTGCAGGTTGGGCTGTGAACCGCACAGGTTACACGGAATAATGGGGAATGCTTTGGCCACCGAGAAACGCTCGATATCCTTTTCACGGCAATAGGCCAGTGGGCGGATCACCACATGTTTGCCATCGTCGCTCATCAGCTTGGGTGGCATGCCTTTCAGCTTGCCGCCGTAGAACATATTGAGGAACAGCGTTTGCAGAATGTCGTCACGGTGGTGGCCAAGGGCAATCTTGGTCGCGCCCAGTTCGGTGGCGGTCCGGTAAAGAATACCGCGGCGCAGGCGTGAACACAGTGAGCAGGTCGTTTTGCCTTCAGGGATCTTGTCCTTGACGATGCTGTAGGTGTTTTCCTCGACAATCTTGTATTCCACCCCCAGACTTTCCAGATAAGCGGGCAAAATATGCTCGGGGAAGCCCGGCTGTTTCTGGTCGAGGTTGACCGCCACCAGCGAGAAGTTCACCGGCGCGCTTTGTTGCAGGTTGCGCAGGATTTCCAGCATGGTGTAGCTGTCTTTGCCGCCGGACAGGCAGACCATGATGCGGTCGCCTTCTTCAACCATGTTGAAATCGGCGATCGCCTGGCCTACGTTGCGACGCAGGCGTTTTTGCAATTTGTTGAGGTTGTATTGCTCTTTTTGACTAACGGTTTGTTTTTCTGACATTTAAATCGTGCTCGTTTTCAATTGGGGGCACTATGGGGGCATGACATATAGACCGCGAGTTTACCATTCAACAGGCGGTTTGGGTCATTATTCATTTCTTCCCTGTTTGCACCCGAGGCCTGAAGACCCTATGCGCATATCATGCCCCATCTGGTTTGCGATAAAAATGGGTTCGCGCCCGCAGACAACAACCAGCAGGCAAAAGTATGTCGCGTATGGTACGGATTACGCCGCCGAATGCCAGCGAGTTTTACAGCCGCATTCCAGCGCGCTCCAATCGACGATAGAGAATAGTAGGCTTTTTGCTCACCTTTGGCCGCGCGCGGCATAAAAACGAAATGTAGCCGCTGCTTCTCCGTTTTGCCGTATTCGCGGTGATGAAAGGTGATTTCCGTCTTGGGCTACGGCGCAGAGGCGAAGACAGCCAACTGCTGGCGCAGTGAAAATCGGTCTACTGACACGCACCGATGGATTCGACCCGATGGATTCGACCTGCTGTTTTTTGAAGAGCAGGTCGCGCCAGACACCGTGTTTGACATCGAGCCCGCTGCGGGTAATGGAGACGTGGACTCTAACCGGTTGCCTAGGGAAATTTCTATTTATTCAACAAAGCCATTATGGGAGAGAAAGTGCCTTGTTTGACCTGTTCGGACTAAGCGGACCTGCCCATCCGGGGAAAGTTGTACCGTCTTTGGAAAATACGCTTATTTGCTCACTACCAATGGTTTGAAAATCAGCTGCTCCTTTAGGTGCGACAAAATTGAGTCCATTCTTAGTTAGAGTAGATCCACAAGGGTCGAGTCCTGTATGGCAAGATAGAAGATATAGTGCTAACTTGTTTCTCTTTATGATGTCACTAAATCTGGTAAGATCAATGTCATCCCCTACGGTACCTGCCACCGCCAAAGGGCCATTTTTGTCTCCATGGCTCAGCAACACGAAAATACTAGATGGTTCTAATGCCAATATCGACTGCCAGAAAAAATTCGGATCGTTAGTTAATGCTGTGCAAACATATTTCTTTTTTTTCATAACAGTTAAAGTATCGGTTGATGCTGAAGCTTGATCATACAAAAATAATTTGCTCATTTTTAATCTCCCGAATTAACTTTTCTCAGACAATACCCAGCTAATCACTAAGTGGTCGTTGGTTAAAATAAACTACGCTATTCTCTTCTCCTTTAATAGGTGGGTATTCTCCTTATCGATGATTTCGGAGTTATTGTCAAATCTGGCGTATGAAGCCATTAGGCAACGCTCCGATCTGATAATTTGTTTTCCACCTGTTCTCTGTCTTTGAACGGCACGTTGTTGACGACCAGAATCAACAGCTCAATCCCTTAAGTTGATTCCAGCTCTTTTGAGCTGACCTGAGTAGCTTAAATATCATCTCCAGTATCGTCGCCCTCGAGCCGCAGTTATGGGTTCGTTTGCTACGAAGTGTCGTGGTCAACTGTAGTGGCACACTAATACTGGTCACCTGATCGGAGGTGATCTGCTCAATAGAGAGACATAGGGAAAGCATACCCGAAAACACATCAGAAGGGTGTATTTGGTTAGATACGTACTATGGATCCCTACCTGGGTTATCTGAGTGCATTTCTCTGATGTTAAGTGACCACCGGGAAAGACTGGCATTTAATGCATATTCGAAATCAGGACTATCAACGCCAATTTCCTGACGTAAGAGTACATCAAGAACATTTAATTTGAATGTATAAGGTGATAAATATTCAAATTAATATAGTTTCATTTCTGATGTTAATCGGCTGCCGGGGAATACTGGCATTTAATGCATATTCGAATTCAGGACTATCAACGCCAATTTCCTGTCGCAGGAGTATATCAAGAACATTTAATTTGAATGTATAAGAGGATAAATATTCAGATTAATATTTTTTTGCGCACTTGTGGCTATGCCATTTCAGGCAAGGAAACCACATAAAGAATTCAGGGCGAGCCCAACTGTGGTTTGCCGAACAAGGAGCGCACTAAGCGTGGTCGATGAAGCGTGAGCTGCTTTCGCCATCATACACGATGCGGCTTGGTAATTTGCCGCATGCGTGGGTACGAGTTACGCCGCCGAATGCCAGCGAGTTTTATGCATGAGCTCCAGGCATGGCCCAATGAGGAGCAAAGACCGTCTTTTTACTTCGTTTGATGTTCTTCAGCCAGATCGAAACCAATCAGTGTCTGCTCGGTTTTTACGCCCGGCATCATCTGATGCAGCCCTTTGATCAGTTCCTCGCCGGCATCAAACAACGCCTGTAACGGCATGGCCGGCAGGCTCTCCAGAATAAACCACATCTTGTCGGCATCTGCGTTCAGCCGGGTTCTTACCCCTTGGCGCCAGTTCCAGCGACGGCAAGTTACGCCCAGATCGTCGCGCCAGACGACTTCTCCCGGTTCCGGTGATTCATGTGCCACTTCACCGTCTTTCACCGTATCAAACAGTTCGCTTCCATCGGCAACCACCAACCTGGGTTGCCCGACATAGGCTTCAATATTTTCCCCTCCGACGGGAATGGCATAGCGAATGCTGATGGCATTATAGAGGTCAACTACGGGGTCGATACTGGGTAGCGAGCCGTCTCGCATGACCCGTTTGCGCAATGCTTCTGCAGAGCAGGGGGTGCGTTTGGGTTTGGCGCCGAATCGGGTAAATACCTCTCCCCAGGCGGCAAGATGAGCCTCAGCCCAGGGGGCATCACCCGCAGAAATAGAATGACAAGCCTGTTCCAAAGCCTGGCCGGCAATCCTCGGGTTGATAATGGGTGCGGCTTCAACCGCAATGCTTAAGGCTCTGAAGCCGGGTGCCACGGAGGAGATTTTGGGATCGATTGACGGAAGAACTGAAAACATCTGATAATCCTATAATGACTAATTTATTTCATGGTAATGACTAGTGACCAATAAAGTCAATATATCGACCGAGCACGGTGCGGACATTCAAACTGTCAATGAAGCGGTTTCAAGCATCATCAAACAGCACCGCAAAGACAAGAAATTGACGCTTGATGAGCTATCACGCAAGGCGGGCGTCAGCAAAGGGATGCTGGTGGAAATCGAGAAAGGAACCGCGAATCCGAGCATTGCCATATTGTGCAAAATAGCGGCGGCGCTGGGCCTGTCTGTCGCCGATATCGTTAATGTCACCGATGCGCCCTCCGCTTATCTTATCGATAAAAAAGATATACCTACATTGTGGACGGGTGACTCGGGCGGAACGGCCCGTTTGCTGGCGGGGACGCGTGGGCCGAATATGATTGAGCTGTGGCGCTGGGAGATGTTTCCTGATGAGCTGTTTGCCTCCTCGGGCCACCCTCAAGGTACCTTCGAGCTGTTGCATGTTGAGCAGGGCGTTCTCCACCTGAAGGTGGGGAGTACCGAGATGATTGTTCCTGAGGGTGCTTCTGCCGTCGCCAGCACCGATGTGCCGCATCATTATTCAAATCAGGGTGAGGGGAAATTGATCTTCACCATGACCGTGGCCGAACTTCATTCCTGACAGATTGCCGGTTTGCCGGGTGTTATCCCAAGAGCGCGTCCGTGTAAGGGGTCATATGGCAGGGGGGATTATGCGTAAATTCTTGCAGGCCGGGTTATTGCTTTGTTTTACGTCGTTTGCGGCCCACGCCGCAGAGTGCTGCATTTTCTTGCGGCAACCGTCGTTGTTACAGGTAAAAACCCATCTCAGCGGTGACGCTAACTATAAGCGGCTGCTGCAGGACGCCGACAGCGCGATGCAAAAACCCTTGCTCAGCGTCACCGACAAAGGTTTGACTCCCCCCAGCGGCGACAAGCACGATTACCTGAGTCTCGGTGCCTACTGGTGGCCGGATGCCGGCAAAGCGAATGGATTGCCCTGGGTGCGCCGCGATGGGCTTGTGAATCCGGCCAGTAAAAACGAGCAGAGTGATGGTGTGCGGCTGGCGGAGTTCACTCAACGGGTACAGGTTCTGACGTTGGCGGGTTATTTCTCCGGGCAACAACGTTATAGCGACAGGGCGATCGCGTTGATCCGCGCCTGGTTTATCAACCCGCAAACGCGGATGAACCCGAACCTCAACTACGCACAGGGTATTCCAGGGCGCGACAGCGGCCGCGGTAATGGCATTCTGGACGGGCGTTATTTCGCCACCCGGATTGTCGACAGCCTGCTGCTGTTGCGCCAGACACCAGGCTGGACGCTGGACGATGAAAGTCGGACGCGGCAATGGTTTGGCCGCTACCTCGATTGGCTACTGCACAGCCCCGCCGGTAAACAGGAAGCCGCCGCGAAGAATAACCACGGCAGTTGGTACGCCGTTCAGGTGGCGGGGATTGCCGCCTGGCTCGGGCGTGATGACGTGGTGCGGGAGATGGCGACGCTGACGCAGCATAAGCTTGATTTACAACTCGCCGTTAACGGTTCGCAGCCGCAAGAATTGTTGCGCACCCGTTCGTTCCATTACAGCTATTTCAATCTGCAGGCGTTGGTGCTGATGGCCGGGGTGGCGCAGCGCCAGGGCATTGACTTGTGGCATTACCGCTCGACGCAAGGCAGTTCGTTGTTGGCGGCGTTGGATTTTATGGCACCTTACGCTGATGCAGGACGGAAATGGCCCTATCCAAGCCTTGATCGGGTTGGGGTGCGCATCGTGCCGCTGTTGATTCAGGCGGATAGCCTAATGAAAACAGATCGTTACCAGCCGGTGATCGAGAAGGTGCGGTTCGATGTTGCGCAATGGCAGGGAAAAGAAAACTATGTGCGCGGTGCGGTAAAAGAAGCGCAGCGGCAAAGCTGGCTGGAAGCAGGGCGCGAACCGATCGCGCCCTGAAGGGGAACTTACTCGGCGGACGATTGTTCCGTCTTGCCGGCCAACATACTGAGGAAGTCGTACTTCTCTTTCAACTCTTTCTCGGCGGCCTGGTACAACGCGCTGGCGACCTCCGGTTGCTGTGAGTTCAGGCGGCGGAAGCGCTGCTCTTTCAGCAGGGTTTCGGTCAGATCGCTGTTTGGCGGTCGAGAGTCCAGCGCCAGCGCGGGTTTACCCTGGTCGGCGCGGCGGGGATCGAAACGGTACAGCGGCCAGAAACCGGTAGCGGTCAGCTGTTTCATCTGATCGTGGCTAAGTGCCAGATCGTAACCGTGCTCTTCGCAGGGGCTGTAGGCGATAATCAGTGACGGGCCCGGATAGGCCTCCGCTTCCTGAATGGCCTTCACCGTCTGGTTGAGCTGCGCACCCAGGGAGATCTGCGCCACATACACATGGCCATACATCATCATGCTGACACCCAGATCCTTGCGTGCCTTGCGTTTGCCGTGCTCGCCGAACTTGGTGACCGCCCCGAGCGGCGTGGCTTTCGACTGTTGGCCGCCGGTGTTGGAGTAACACTGGGTATCCAGCACCAGCACGTTGACGTTCTCGGTCAGGCTAAGGACGTGGTCCAATCCGCCAAAACCAATATCGTAGGCCCAGCCGTCGCCGCCAATCAGCCAGATGGATTTATCCACCAGATAATCGGCGTCGGTCGCCAACTGGCGGGCGTCGTTACCCTCGATTTGCGTCAACAAGCCGCGCAATTCAGCGATCTGTCGGCGGCGCGGTTCCGGTGCGACGTCGATCATCTGCAACGCGTTGACCAACGGCTCAGGCAGTTGCGGCGCCAGCGTATTCAGCAACCGCAGCACGCGGCTACGGTGCTGATCGACCGTCAACCTGAAGCCCAGACCAAATTCGGCGTTATCTTCGAACAGCGAGTTGGCCCACGCCGGGCCGCGGCCTTCGGCGTTGGTGGTGTAAGGCGTGGTCGGCAGATTGCCGCCGTAAATGGATGAACAGCCGGTGGCGTTGGCAATCAGCAACCGGTCGCCATAGAGCTGGGTCAGCAGCTTGATGTAGGGTGTTTCGCCACAGCCGGAACAGGCGCCGGAGTATTCGAACAGCGGCGAGATCAACTGCGAAGTGCGGATGTCGATGCGTTCTATCTGCGCTGGGTCAATCTCCGGCAACTGCAGGAAGAAATCGTAATGCTGCTTTTCCACCTCAAGATTATCGAGGCGCGAAGCCATGTTGATCGCCTTGATGTCCGGGTTCTGGCGGTCTTTCGCCGGGCACACCTCTACGCACAGGTTACAGCCGGTACAATCTTCCGGCGCGACTTGCAGCACATACTTCTGCCCGCGCATGTCACGCGCTTTGACATCCAGCGACTGCAAGCTGGCGGGGGCGTGCTCCATCGCCTGCGGTTGCACCACTTTGGCGCGGATGGCAGAGTGCGGGCAAGCGGCAACGCAGTGGTTGCATTGGGTGCAGAGATCCGGCTGCCAGAGCGGGATCGTCTCGGCGATATTGCGTTTTTCCCATTGGGTGGTGCCGACCGGCCAGGTGCCGTCCGGCGGGAAGGCCGAGACCGGCAGCGCATCGCCCAGCCCGGCCAGCATCGCGGCGGTAACGGTTTTGACAAAATCGGGGGCGGCATCCGAGACTACCGGCGGGCGCAGCGGGCTGCCGGTGTTGACCGGTTGCAGCGGGATCTCAATCAGCGCATCCAGCGTGGCATCCAGTGCCTGCCAGTTGCGTTCGACGATCTCCTGGCCCTTGCTGCTGTAGCTGCGGGCGATAGCGTCCCGCAGTTGCTGTAGCGCCACGTCGCCCGGCAGAATTTGCGTCAGTTGGAAAAACGCCATCTGCATAACGGTATTGATGCGCGCGCCGAGTTGGCATTCGCGCGCCAGTTTTGCCGCGTTGATAATATAGAAACGCGCCTGGCGCTGTTGCAGCACCGCCTGAACCTCCTGCGGCAGCCGTGACCATGCCTCATCGGCCCCATACGGCGTATTGAGCAGGAAGATGCCGCCGGGTTTCAGCCGTTCCGCCATCTGGTAGGTATCGATAAACTGCAGTTGATGGCAACCGACGAAGTCTGCGCGGCTGACCAAATAGGCCGAATTGATGGGCTGTTCGCTGACGCGCAGGTGAGAAACCGTCAGGCCGCCGGCCTTCTTCGAGTCGTAGACGAAATACCCTTGCGCGTACATCGGCGTGCTGTTGCCGATGATTTTGATATTGTTCTTGGTGGCGGATACGGAGCCGTCGCTGCCCAGACCGTAGAACAACGCTTCCAGCGAAGCGCGCGGCGGCAGGGTTTCTTCGCTGAGCGGCAGGGAAAGGCCGGTCACATCGTCGAAAATGCCGACGGTGAAGCGCGGGCGCGGCCTGGCAAGTTGCAGTTCGTTGAATACCGCCAACGCACAGTCCGGCCCAAACTCCTTCGAGGACAAGCCGTAACGGCCACCGATCACCATCGGCATGTCCGCGCGTTCGCCACGGCTGAAGGCCTCGGCCAGTGCGGTCATCACATCCAGATACAGCGGTTCCGCCAGCGCGCCCGGCTCTTTGGTGCGGTCCAGTACGGCGATTTTCCGGGCACTTTCCGGCAGCACGCTGAGCAGATGCCGAGCGGAGAAGGGCCTGAACAGCCGTACTTTCAGCACGCCGACCTTTTCACCGCGCGTTAACAGGGCATCAATCGCTTCTTCGCAGGTGCCGATAGCGGAACCCATCAGGATCACTACGCGTTCGGCCTGCGGGTGGCCGTAATATTCAAAGGGTTGATATGCCCGCCCGGTGACCTGCGCGAATTTGTCCATCGCATCAATCACATGCTGGCAGGCGCTGTCGTACCAGGGATTAGTGGCTTCACGCGACTGGAAATAAGTATCCGGGTTAGCGGAAGTACCGCGCACCACCGGGTGGTCCGGTGACAAGGCACGGCTGCGATGGGCGTCAATCGCTTCCTGCGGCAGCATCTGACGCAGGGTATCGTCGCTTAACGGCACGATTTTGTTGATTTCGTGCGAGGTGCGGAAACCATCGAAAAAATGAATAAACGGCAGGCGGCTGTTGAGGGACGCCGTTTGGGATATCAACGCAAAGTCTTGCGCTTCCTGGACGCTACTGGCGCACAGCATGGCGCAGCCGGTCTGGCGTATGGCCATTACGTCGGAATGGTCGCCGAAGATCGACAGCGCATGGGTCGCCACGGTACGCGCGGCGACGTGCAACACAAACGGCGTCAGTTCACCGGCCAGCTTGTACAGCGTCGGGATCATCAGCAGCAGGCCCTGCGATGAGGTGAATGAGGTCGACAACGCGCCGGTTTGCAGCGCACCGTGCACGGTGGCGATGGCCCCGCCTTCGGACTGCATTTCCATCACGCGCGGCACGTCTCCCCAGATGTTTGGGCGGCCGTCGCCGGACCAGGCATCCGCCTGTTCCGCCATGGTTGAACTGGGGGTGATCGGGTAGATGGCAATCACTTCGCTGGTGCGATAGGCGACGGAAGCGACTGCATTATTACCATCTGTAGTAATCATCGACTTTACCTTTCATTGCTCAAAAAGCTGCAAAAGTTGCCTCTCGCAGTAATTAACAAAGTCTAGCAGAGGGATATATTGGCCCTTTATCGCGTTTGTGTGGCGGGCGAAAAATCAACAGAGCGCACGCGCGAGGTAATATTTTCGGTAAAAATTGTTTTCAAACGGAGAATTAGCCGGGTGGTTTAACGACAATTTATTCTCGACGCGCCATACTGGTGAACGTGTTCACTTACAGAAGAAAAAACGATGAGCGGATTTATCTATTTGACCATGGCGATTGTTGCGGAAGTGATCGCCACCACCATGTTGAAAGCCTCTGAAGGCTTTACCCGACTGTGGCCCTCGCTGGTGGTTGTCGTGGGCTACGCCGTGGCGTTCTGGGGGTTGTCAATGGTGGTGAAAACCATGCCGCTGGGGATAGTCTATGCTATCTGGTCGGGCATGGGCATTGTTCTGGTGTCGATAGCGGCCGTATTCGTCTATCAGCAAAAGCTGGATCTGCCTGCGGTGATCGGCATGGTATTAATTATTGCCGGCGTACTGGTGATTAATTTACTGTCGAAAACGGCGACGCATTGATTGTTATTTTAATGTGAAAATAGCCAGCGTGACATTCAGTGACGCTGGCTGAATCATTCAGGAATAAATAACGGAAAATAAGGGACTGTTGCACCCAGCCAATTTCAAATTAAGGCCAACGCAGCTAAAGCCCGAATGTCGCGGATGTATTAACCCGTAGCAGAGGCCGGCAATATCTCCCGCTCCGGTAGCTAAAAATGCGCAGCAGCCCTAGAGCTCCACCTCCGCCTCGCTCGCCAGCAAGATTTCAAACTTTGGTTGTCACTGCGCCTCGCCACCGCGACGCCGTTGCCTGCAAACCCGCAGTACGTCACCGACCCTCGGTGCTGGCATGGCATCGGAGCTAAAGAAATTCCGTAACGATAATAATGGCGATTTTGTTCAAATAAACGCCAAATAATTGCAGGAATATATTTCCATAATTAATTTATCAGGCTAAATTAAACAGGTTTGCATCAAAGATAACTGAACGTGTCCGCATTTAAAGTGACGCGGGTTATCAGCAATGGCGATTTTACACAGCGCAGTTCCGGGTTCAGGAGTGAAATAATGCAAAAATCAACGTGGCTGCTTGCCGGCGCCGTACTGCTTTTGGCCGCATGTAGCAGCAAGAGTGAAGAACCAGTTCAGCAGGGCAACAGCGCAAGAATCAATACGTTACAGACCAGCGCCAACTGCGCCAGCGTTGGCGGCATCACTACCGTGGCTCATAATTTAAACGGTGAAGCGGTAAGAATGTGCCAGATGCCGAACGGTAAGCAGTGTGAGGAGTGGACCCTGGGTAAAGGGGCTTGCTCGACCGCCGGTTAACAAGAAAGAACACCAGGCCGATCACACAGCCTGGTGAACAGGGATCACTGCACCCAGTCTCGCAGGGTATATACCAGGACATGGTCGCCGCCGCTCAGCGTTAACTGCTGAGCGTTGAGGCTGATTTTTGCCCCTTTTTCCAGCACTGCGCTGAGAGTCTGATCCCACTGATTGCGTTGCGCATCGGTGCACAGCATCCGCGTTGAGGCCAGGTTTTTCACCATCAGCACGCCGTTTTGCAACTGACCGCTGCCAAAGAAGCGGTTACACATCGCGCCGGAAACATGCATTTTTTCACCGAACTCAATGCTCGGGGCGTTACCGGGCTGCGGCTTCACCGCAACGCCGTCCACGCTTTGCAGTACGAAATTGTGATGTAACAGGTCGTCTTCCGTGACCGTTTTACCGTTCTGGCTCATTCCACACCCCGTTAATAACAGCGCTGCTAACGCCATCGGCAGGCACTTTTTCATGCGTTTCCCTCACTAAAAAATCAGGCGTTAAGCTGATTAGGGCAATTTTCACCGCGATCCAACTGATTGACGTTTTTCAGCGTGGTTTCCGAGATGCTGGTCAGCGCCTCTTCCGTCAGGAAAGCCTGGTGACCGGTGAACAACACATTGTGGCAGGCTGACAGGCGACGGAATACGTCATCTTGAATCACGTCATTGGATTTGTCTTCGAAGAACAAGTCGCGTTCATTTTCATATACGTCCATCCCCAGCGCGCCGATTTTCTGTTGCTTCAGCGCGTCAATTGCCGCCGAGGAGTCAATCAGGCCGCCACGGCTGGTGTTGATGATCATGACACCGTCCTTCATCATCGCAAAAGCGTCGGTATTCAGCAGGTGATGGTTTTCCGGCGTCAGCGGGCAGTGCAGGGTGATCACGTCCGATTGCGCGTACAGCGTTTTCAGATCGACATATTCTGCGCCCAACTCCAGCGCTTGCTCGCTTGGATAGGGATCGTAAGCCAACAGTTTCATGCCGAACCCTTTCAGGATACGCATGGCTGCCACGCCAATTTTACCGGTGCCGATCACCCCAGCGGTGCGATTATGCATGTTGAAACCGATCAGCCCCTCGAGTGAGAAGTTGGCGTCGCGGGTACGTTGGTAGGCGCGGTGGATGCGTCGGTTAAGGCACATCATCATCCCCACGGCGTGCTCCGCCACCGCCTCCGGAGAATAAGCCGGTACGCGGACCACTTTGATGCCCAATTCTTTGGCGGCGTCCAGGTCCACATTGTTGAAACCGGCGCAACGCAGGGCCAGGATTTCAACCCCCAGCGCCGCCAGCTCTTCAAGCACTTCACGGCTGCCGTCGTCATTGACGAAAATGCACACCGCTTTGCAACCGGCGGCAGTTTTGGCGGTTTTCTTGCTGAGCAGGAAGTCGAAGAACTCCAGTTCATAACCAAACTGTTGATTCACCAGTTCGAGATATTTACGGTCGTACTGTTTGGTGCTGTATATCGCCAATTTCATCGTGGTTTCTCCCGCGTGATTTTGTGACGAATTTAACAGATTTTAGTAAATTCTACAATTGGTTAGCTTATGTTCGGTATGGGTGAAACGCTTTGTTGGGGGGCAGGATTAAGAGTAGCGGAAGGGCGCGGGGGACGAGGTAAAAAAAATCCCCACGGGGGGTGGGGAATGGCTTCTCTAGTACAGTAAGCTCGCGGCTGACTTTTGTTAGAATGCTTGCAAGACTATTAATGAACAATTGCAACTACAATAACAAAAGTCTGAAACACATATTATTCACATAATGAATATGTAACTAAAATCTACAAGGGTAGCATCGATGACTGGAAAACCGCCTGAACAGGCGTTACCGGTGCTATCGACTTCACCCTATGTTAAATTCGTGCCATCATTATTGCCAATTCAGGCATAGACTTACCCTTAAATGGCGTTCGGTTTGGGGGGATAATGCCTAACTCAGGAATGAAGCAATCATTTAATGACTAAGCGATTGAAAGTATTCATAGGGATTGTGACAGGTATTGTGATCCTGCTGCTGGCGCTGTGGCAAACCCTGCCGCGCTGGCTGCCGCGCGTGCTTGCTCATTGGCTGCCGCAGGGCAGTCAGTTGGTTTTGCAGGGTAAACCGCGGTGGCAGCAGGGTGCCTTGCAACTGGATGGCGCCCGGTTTACCGCACAGGATTGTTTGCTGGCCGCCGTCGGGCCGACCCGGTTGACTTATCGGCAGGGGCGCTGGCAACTGATCGGCGACAAACTCAGCATTGATAGCGCCTGTTTATCAAAGTTGCCTGCCGGCGACGCCAACAGCGCTCCTCTGGCGCTTGATAAGTTGCAAAAACAGCTGCCGTTGCTGGATGTCACCATCAATGATTTCACGGTAATCCCGTGGCAACACTACGCCGGAAAGCTGCAATTGCAAACTTCTGCTGGCGGCCAGCATCTGCGGTATCAGGGAAAGAACCTCAGCGTCGAAGCTGTGCTGGATAAACATCAGCAGCTGACGCTGAACAACATGACGCTTACCCCGCCCAACAGCCCGCAACCCCTGCATTTGACCGGCAAGATTGCCATTCCGCTGGATTTGGACAGCCTGCCTGCGCAGGGCGCGTTGCAGGGCGAGATGCAAACCGGTTATCTCGAAAAGCCGTTGCTGCTCGATATGCGCTGGCAACAGCAGCAAGGCGTGTTGACGCTGACGGAAAAGGGCGACGATAAGCCGCTGGTGACGTTACCCTGGGAAATCACCCCGCAGCAGGTCAGCATCAATCAAGGCGAGTGGCGTTGGCCCTATAGCCAGCAACCGCTTAACGGCGGGCTGAACGTGGCGTTGCACGACTGGAGCAAGGGGCTTGATGAAACCCAAATCAGCGCTCGTTTGAATGTGATTACCGCCGGCCACAATGGTAAAGGCAATGCGGTGTTGACGCTGGGGCCGGGCAAGGTCGGATTGATCGACAGCGATCTGCGTTTCCAACTGACCGGCCAGGCGAATCTGGCCGATTTTTCCATGACCGCCTCTATTCCCGGCATTCTCAGTGGCACTATCCTTAATCCCACGCTGGTTTTGCAGCCAGGGTCGTTGCTACGCCTGTGGGGCAACGCCTCGCCGGAAATGAAACTGGAAGAGGCGCGCCTGCCGCTGGCCGGCGTCAAGGTTACTGCCGGCGGCATTACCGGCCGCCTGCAGGCCATCATCAACGCCAGCGACAGCTACTGGGGCCGCTTTAAACTGCATCTTGACGGTAAAGCGCAGGATTTTTGGCCGGACCACGGCAATTGGCAATGGCGCTATTGGGGGAAGGGACAGTTACCGCCGTTGCAGGCGGCCTGGGACGTTGCCGGCAGCGGCAGTTGGCAGGACACGACGATTGTTCTCGATCGTCTTTCCACCGGTTTTGACAAGCTGAAGTACGGCCTGGTGACGGTGGATGCGCCGCGTCTCAGCCTTGGCCAGCCACTGCGCTGGCAGCGTGGTGAGCAGAACCCGGCGTTCAATGCCGATATGCAACTGGTGGCCGGCAAGGTCAGTTTCACGGACGGTGGTCACTTACCCGCACCGGTGCTGGCGTTGCAGCTTAAAGGTACGACGCCGGACAGCTTCCAGTGGCAGGGCAAATTGCAGGCGGAACAGATTGGGCCCATCGCCTTGCATGGCCGTTGGGACGGCGAGCGGCTGCGCGGCGAAGGCTGGTGGCCGAAACAATCACTGAAAGTATTCCAGCCGTTGATCTCGCCGGATCTCAATATCAAACTGCGCGACGGCGAGTTTTATGCTCAGTCGGCCTTTTCCGCCGCCCGCGTACAGGGCTTTGAAGCCGGTGGCCACTGGGTCGTGAACAATGGCGGCATGTGGCTGAAAGACGGTGAGATGAGCGGTCTGGATTTTGTCATGTCCTACCGATTGAAAAATCATTTGTGGCAGTTGGGCGCCAAAGGGCCGGTGACGCTGCGTATCAAGTCATTCAACAATCTGTTCGAAATGCAGAATATCACGGCCGATCTTCAGGGCTTTTATCCCTACAGCGAGCCGGCGCCGTTAACGTTGAGCAATGTCGGCCTGGATGTGCTGAACGGGCATATCAGCCTGTCGGCGTTGCGGATGCCGCAACATGATGCTGCGGTGCTGAAGCTGGATAAAGTGGATCTGAGCGCGCTGTTTACTGCCTTGAAGCCAAAACAGCTTGCCATGTCCGGCAAGGTCGACGGTGAGCTGCCTCTGTACCTCAATCACCCCAAATGGCTGGTGCGCAATGGGTGGATCGCCAATGCCGGCATGCTGACGCTGCGGCTGGACAAAGACATGGCTGATGCTATCGGCAGCAATAATCTGGCGACCGGGGCGGCGATAGACTGGCTGCGCTACATGGAGATCAACCGTTCGCGGGCCAGTGTCGATCTCGACAATTTGGGCGAACTGACGCTAAAAGCGCACATTGACGGGCTTAACCCGCAAAAAAGTGCCAAACGTGAGGTTATCCTGAACTATACCCATCAGGAAAACGTGTTTCAGCTATGGCGTAGTCTGCGCTTTGGCGACAATTTACAGGAGTGGCTAGAGCAGGCCCTCTCAAAACCCGGGGAACAACCATGAAAATCATCAGCGGGCCCTTGCTGGTCGCCGTATTGGGCACTTCTTTGCTGAGCGGCTGCGTGCCGCGCATTGAGGTCGCGACGCCCAAAGACCCGATTACCATCAATATGAACGTGAAGATCGAACATGAAATACACATCAAGGTGGATAAGGACGTCGATAATCTGCTGAAAACCCAAAGCGGTCTGTTCTAGGAGCCAAACCAAAAATGAAAAAACGTTATTTAGGCTTGGTGGGGGTCGCTTGGTTATTCAGCAGTATGGCGATGGCGCTGACGCTGGACGAAGCCAAACAGCAGGGCCGGGTGGGCGAGACGCTCAGCGGCTATATTGCCCCGGTCAAGCAGGACGCCGAAACCCTGGCGCTGGTGAAAAATATTAACGCCGGACGTACCGAAAAATATCAGGAAGTGGCGGACGGCAACCATATCGCCATCGATGAAGTGGCGCGCATGGCCGGGCAGAAGCTGGTGACGCGTGCGCCTGCGGGAGAGTACGTGCGTGGCATTAACGGTCAGTGGTTGAAGAAATAAAAAAGCGCGCCGTTTGGCGCGCAGCGGCAATACAAATCTGGAATTTTTATGAGGGTACTACAGGTCTGAAAGGTATTAACGCAGATCGGTAGGGTTCGGCAGGGGCACATTGCCCCTGCGAGAAGCATCAGGCGGCGACAACTTGCGCCAGCACGGCTTTGGCATCGGCCTGCGCTTTGGTTGCAACGTCCGGGCCATAGGCGATGCCTTCGGCGAAGACGAACTCAACGTCGGTAATGCCGATGAAGCCCAGGAACAGACGCAGGTAAGGTTCAACCAGATCGGTTGGCGTGCCTTTATGAATGCCGCCGCGGCTGGTCAGGATGATGGCGCGTTTGCCTTTCACCAGACCTTCCGGGCCGTTTTCGGTGTAACGGAAGGTCACGCCGGCACGGGCAATCAGGTCGAAATAGTTTTTCAGCTGAGTCGGGATGTTGAAGTTATACATCGGCGCCGCCATAACGATGGTGTCATTGGCCTGCAGCTCGGCAATCAGTTCGTCCGACAGCGCCAGCGCTTCTTGCTGACGTGGGGTCAGTGGCGTATCGGAAGGACGCAGTGCGCCAACCAGCTCGCCGTCGAGCACCGGGATTGGCTGTGCGGCCAGATCGCGAACGGTAATGGTGTCGTTGCCGTGGGTGTTGGCCCACTGTTCCACGAAGAAATCGGCCAGTTGGTTGGACTGAGAATAACCCGCCAGGATGCTTGATTTGAGAACCAATACTTTGCTCATCGGTAATTCCTTACGTTATGACAGTGACATCAGGACAACGCGTCCCTTGCATGCAGTACACTCTATTCACATTCTTCCAACAGTGATAGCGCAATATTTCGAGATCTTTGTTCGATTTTATTGAATGACCCAATGCCGCTTAAGCAGATGGATTATGGGGAAAAAGCGGCTTGTGATATTCTGAGCGGCTAAAGCTGAAAATGTGCTTACACATCATTAAACCGTTGCTAAACCTTGATACGGCAGCGATGAGACAAGGAATACCGAACGTGAAATCTCCGCTCGCGGCATCCTCTGCCCAACTGGGCGAACTGATGCTCCGTGATCAACAACGCCTGCAACGTCGGTTGCAGGGCGCACGAAAAATCAAAAATCCCGATGCTCAGCAGGCGGCCGTCGCTGAAGTAGAAAGTGACATGGCGGCTGCGTTGCAGAAAGTGCAGGCGCGCGCCGCCTCTTGCCCGAAAATCACCTATCCGGAAAACCTGCCGGTCAGCCAGAAAAAGCAGGATATCCTGAACGCGATCCGTGACCATCAGGTAGTGATTGTCGCCGGGGAAACCGGTTCGGGGAAAACCACCCAGTTGCCGAAGATCTGTCTGGAGCTGGGGCGTGGGGTGAAGGGGCTGATCGGCCATACCCAGCCACGGCGCCTGGCGGCGCGCACCGTAGCAAACCGCATTGCCGATGAGCTGGAAACGCCGCTCGGCGGCAGCGTCGGTTATAAGGTGCGCTTTAACGATCAGGTCGGGGAAAATACGCTGGTCAAGCTGATGACCGACGGTATTTTGCTGGCGGAAATCCAGCAGGACCGGCTGCTGATGCAGTACGACACGCTGATTATCGATGAAGCGCACGAACGCAGCCTGAACATCGACTTTATCCTCGGTTATCTGCGCGAACTGTTGCCGAAACGCCCGGATCTGAAAGTCATCATTACCTCGGCAACCATCGATCCGCAGCGTTTTTCGCGCCATTTCAATCACGCGCCGATTATCGAAGTTTCCGGCCGCACTTATCCGGTCGAGGTGCGTTATCGCCCGGTGGTGGACGACGCCGAGGATACCGATCGCGATCAACTGCAGGCGATTTTCGACGCGGTGGATGAACTTGGTCGCGAAGGGCCCGGGGATATCCTGATCTTTATGAGCGGCGAGCGTGAAATTCGCGATACCGCCGATGCGTTGAACCGTCTTGATTTACCGCATACCGAAGTATTGCCGCTGTATGCGCGGCTATCGAACAGCGAACAAAACCGGGTGTTTCAGTCGCATCATGGCCGCCGCATTGTGTTGGCGACCAACGTGGCGGAAACCTCGCTGACGGTGCCGGGCATCAAGTATGTCATCGATCCGGGCACCGCACGCATCAGCCGCTACAGTTTCCGCACCAAGGTCCAGCGCCTGCCGATCGAGCCGGTGTCGCAGGCTTCTGCCAACCAGCGTAAGGGCCGCTGTGGCCGCGTGTCGGACGGTATCTGTATCCGCCTGTACTCCGAACAGGATTTCCTGTCGCGGCCGGAGTTTACCGATCCGGAAATCCTGCGCACCAACCTGGCGTCGGTTATCTTGCAGATGACGTCGCTCGGGCTGGGGGATATCGCCGCATTCCCGTTTGTCGAAGCGCCGGACAAGCGCAATATTCTGGACGGCGTGCGCCTTTTGGAGGAGTTGGGAGCGATCAAAACGGCTGAAAACGGCCATTATCAGCTCACCCCGCAGGGCCGCCAACTGGCGCAGTTGCCTATCGATCCGCGCCTGGCGCGCATGGTGCTGGAAGCGCAAAAGAGCGGCAGCGTGCGTGAGGTGATGATCATCACTGCCGCGCTGTCGATCCAGGATCCGCGCGAGCGGCCGATGGACAAGCAGCAGGCGTCGGACGAGAAGCACCGTCGCTTCGCCGATAAAGACTCGGACTTCCTGGCCTACGTTAACCTGTGGGACTACCTGAAAGAGCAGCAAAAAGAGCACTCCTCCGGCCAGTTCCGCCGGCTGTGCCGCAATGATTTCCTTAACTACCTGCGGGTGCGTGAATGGCAGGATATCTACACCCAACTGCGCCAGGTGGTGAAAGAGCTGGGGCTGCCGGTTAACAGCGAGCCTTCCGATTACCGCAGCGTGCATACCGCGTTGCTCACCGGGTTGCTGTCGCACATTGGCCAGAAGGATGCCGACAAGCAAGAGTTCACCGGGGCCCGCAACGCCCGTTTCTCGATCTTCCCAGGCTCCGGCCTGTTCAAGAAGCCGCCGAAATGGACGATGGTGGCAGAACTGGTGGAAACCAGCCGCCTGTGGGGCCGCATCGCCGCGCGCATCGAGCCTGAGTGGATTGAACCGCTGGCCCAGCATCTGGTGAAGCACAGTTACAGCGAGCCTCACTGGTCCAAATCCCAGGGCGCGGTGATGGCCAGCGAAAAAGTGACGCTGTTTGGGCTGCCGATTGTCGCCGCGCGGCCAGTCAATTACAGCACTATTGATCCGCTGCTGTGCCGTGAGCTGTTTATCCGTCATGCACTGGTGGCAGGCGACTGGCAGACGCGGCATGCATTCTTCAGCGCCAACCTGAAGCTGCGCGCCGAGGTGGAAGAGCTGGAACATAAATCGCGCCGCCGTGACATTCTGGTGGATGACGAGACTTTGTTCAGTTTCTACGACCAGCGCATTCCGAGCGATGTGGTGTCCGGGCGTCATTTTGACAACTGGTGGAAAACCGCCGGTAAACAAAAGCCGGACCTGCTCAGTTTTGAAAAAGAGATGCTGATCAAGGACGGCGCCAACAAGGTCAGCGCGCTGGACTACCCGAATGCCTGGCACCAGGGCAATCTCAAACTGCGCCTGACTTACCAGTTTGAACCTGGCACCGATGCCGATGGCGTCACGGTCCATATTCCTCTGCCTATTCTCAACCAGATTGAAGATCAGGGTTTCGAATGGCAGATACCGGGGATTCGCCGTGAGTTGGTGATTGCGCTGATCAAGTCGCTACCGAAGCCGGTTCGCCGAAACTTTGTGCCGGCGCCGAACTACGCCGAGGCTTTCCTCGGGCGGGTGACCGCGCTGGAGCTGCCGCTGCTGGATGCGCTGGAGCGTGAATTGCGGCGCATGACTGGCGTGACGGTGTCACGAGACGACTGGCACTGGGATCAGGTGCCCGATCATCTTAAAATGACGTTCCGTGTGGTGGGTGAAAATCACAAAACCTTGCGCGAAGGCAAAGATCTGACGGCGCTGAAGCTGCAATTGAAGGACAAAGTGCAGGAGACGCTGTCGGCGGTGGCGGATGATGGGCTGGAACAAAGCAATTTGCATATCTGGAGCTTCGGCAAACTGCCCGAGTTTTATGAGCAGAAACGCGGCGGCTACTCGATGAAAGCCTATCCGGCGCTGGTGGATGAAAAAGACAGCGTGGCGATCCGCCTGTTCGACAGCGAGCAAGAGCAGCAACAGGCGATGTGGCAGGGTACGCGCCGCCTGTTGTTGCTGAATATCCCATCGCCAATCAAGTATCTGCATGAAAAACTGCCCAACAAAGCCAAGCTGGGGCTGTATTTTAATCCTTATGGCAAGGTGTTGGATCTGATCGACGATTGCATCTCGTGCGGTATCGACAAGCTGATCGCCGAACATGGCGGGCCGGTATGGCAGGAAGATAACTTCGCACGCTTGCAAGAGTTGGTGCGCGGCGAGCTGAATGAAACCGTGGTGGGGGTAGCCAAGCAGGTCGAGCAGATCCTGACCACGGTATTCAACATCAACAAGCGGCTGAAGGGCCGGGTGGACATGTCGTTGGCGCTGGCGCTCTCGGATATCAAAACCCAGCTTGGTGGCCTGATTTATCGCGGGTTCGTCACCAACAACGGCTGGAAGCGCCTGCCGGATACGCTGCGTTATTTGCAGGCGATTGAACGCCGGCTGGAGAAGCTGGCGATCGATCCGCACCGCGATCGCGCGCAGATGCTGCGGGTGGATCAGGTGCAGCAGGCGTGGCAACAGTGGCTGAACAAGCTGCCGCCGAAACGTCGGCAGGATGACGAGGTGAAAGAAGTGCGCTGGATGATCGAAGAGCTGCGCGTCAGCCTGTTCGCCCAGCAACTCGGCACGCCTTATCCGATTTCGGACAAACGTATCTTGCAGACTATCGAGCAGCTTTCGGCCTGACTAAGCGAGGGGGTCAGCATGCTGAACCCCCGTCGTTATTTTCCCGCAGCCAGCGCGTCCAGCGCATCGCGTATGCCGGTCACTGCCAACGCGCGGTTATCGGCGCGATAACGGTCTTTGGCTGCCGGCGCGGAGCTTTGAATGGCGATCAACGACCAACCGTCGTTGGTTTTCAGCAGCAGGGGCGAACCGCTGTCGCCAGGCAGGGTATCGCACTGGTGCGATAGCACCCCCTGTTGCGCCCAACCCGTCACTTTACAGTTCTGGTGGCTGTAGAGATCGTCCAGATGATCTCCCGGGTAACCCGCTTGGGTAATCAGTCGTTTGGTCTGTTTCATCGCCAGAGTTAGCGCTTTGCTGTCGCCTTGCCACAGGGGCAGAGGTTTAATCGGCAGCGGTTTTTTATCCTTCAGGCGGATCAGCGCAAAGTCATAGGCTGCGGCAGCCGGCGGCACAATCCATCCCTCGCCGTCAGGCTTGAGCTTTTTCCCCAACTTGCGGTCGACCAGCGTTTCGATATTGTCGGTCTGGTATTTCCAGCTCTTATTGCCGGCAACAAAACGCAGGGCGATGGCCTTATCCAATTGGCCTGGCGGCGCCAGTACGCAATGGCCGGCGGTAAGCGCCAGATGGGGGGAAATCAGTGTGGCGGTGCACAAGTTGCCGCTGGCGGTTTCCACCTGGCCAATTGCCTGCCAGGGCCACCCCTCGGTTTCTGTGACTTTTATCCGATCATCCTTACCAAAAAATAAGCGGGTTTGCTCAGCCATCGACGCGTCGGATGGGCTGTCGGCCCGGGCTGAGAGGGAGAATGCGAGCGGGAATGAGCACAGCAACAGCAAAACGGTTATGCGCATAGATCTCTTGCCTGGCAAATACGAATCATCCATAAACACACGGAATGCTAACTATAGACTGATTTAGCTATTGTGTGGATGGGCAGTGATTGATTTTTCGATAATTTATAACCGGAGGACATCTGCGGCTACAAATAAAAGAAGGTGGCGACCAACCCGCACAGGATCAGGGCGACCAGAATGATTTCAAATAAGTAGCGGCGCAGCATTGATGAGAACCCCCGATGAAAAAACACCCGGCGAACCGGGTGTTGGACAAATCAATTCTGGACTGGTGAGGGGAGCCTCACATCAGATTGCTGTTACGCAGCTTTTTTATGGCTGGTTTTTTTGTGGTGTTTTTTTGCTGCCTGAGCTTTCTGAGCCGGGGCTTTTTTAGCGGTGGCTTTGTGATGCTTTTTAGCCGACTGCGCTTTTTGAACTGCCGCTTTCTTCGCGTGATGTTTTTTCACGTGAGTGGTTTTAGCCGGTGCAGCAGTAGTAGTGGTGGTCGCCGTCGCCGCAGGTGCGGTGGTGGTGGCAGCGTCAGCAGCGAAGGCAACAGAAGACAGACCCATTGCAGCGGCAACAACCAGAGCTAATACTTTTTTCATAAAAGAATCCTCAAATTACTCGTCATGTATCAAGCCCACTGCGGGGCCGGTGTTAAGATAGTAGGCAAATGGCGGAATGCTTTCCGTGAGTGATTGGTTTCGGCGTGTAACCTAATGTACAAGCCGCAGGAGGTAGCCTGCAGCGGCGTGCCATAACGCAAAAAGGAACGGCAAATGAACGATATCGCGATCCGTCGCGGGCTCACAGAGCAGGGCGAAGTACCTATAGCCTATGAGGATTGGGGCAATATCGCACATCCACCGTTGCTGTTGATTATGGGCATTGGCGCGCAGATGCTGCTGTGGCCGGACGATTTCTGTCGCGCGTTGGTGGACAAAGGCTTTCGGGTGATCCGCTTCGATAACCGCGATGTCGGCCTGTCCGGCAAGACGCAGGGCAAGAGGTTGCAGCCCTTGTGGCTATTGATATTGCGCGCTCAACTGGGCTGGCAAACCCAGGTGCCGTATTCGTTGGAGGACATGGCGCAAGACGCGGTGCATTTGCTGGATCACCTGCAAATCGCGCAGGCTCACGTGCTGGGCGCCTCAATGGGCGGCATGATTGCTCAGGTGCTGGCGGCGGAATACCCGCAGCGGGTAAAGTCGCTGACCATCTTGTTTTCCAGCACCAACCAACCGTTATTGCCGCCGCCGGCGCCTTCATTGCTGAAACTGTTGCTGCGGCGCCCGCCGGCAAATGCGACGCCGCAGCAGCGATGCCAGTCTTTGAAAGACGGATTGCGCGCGTTGGGTAGCCCGGCTTATCCGCTCGAGGAGGCGGAACTGGATATGCTGGTCAGGCGCTTATTAAAGCGGGGGATGGATGCCGAAGGCCTGCAACGGCAGTTGTCGGCGTTACTCGGCAGTGGTGACTTGCGTCGTTACAGCCACCGGATCACGGCACCGACGCTGGTGATCCACGGCAGTGCCGATCGTCTGGTGCGCAAAGCCGGTGGCGTTGCCGTCGCCAGAGCGATAGCCCATTCGCAACTGCAGGTCATCCCGAAGATGGGCCACGATCTGCCGCCTCAGTTGCGGCCGCAATTGATAGAGATGATCAGCGCACATGCCGCGCGGTAGCCTGGCCGGCAGAAATGCGCCGGCCTGTAGGGTAATTTTAGTTACAACATACATATGGCGTATCACCAACCGCCACTCTGTGGCCAAGGTGTCGTAAGCAAGGAGAGTGCTCTATGGAAGGGCGTAGGCTAAGCAGGAGGGAAAAGGCACGGTTTTACCCGTGCCAGGGGCATTACAGATAGCGGTTTTCCAGGTGTTGACGGAAATAGCGCGGGTTGAGCGTTTCACCGGTAGCCTTGGTGATCAGCTCATCAGTAGAGAAACGGCTACCGTGACGCCAGATATTCTGTTTCAGCCATTGGAATAACGGGGTCAGGTTACCTTCGGCGATGTCGCTGCTCAGCGAAGGCAGCGCTTCACGGACACTGTGGAACAGTTGCGCAGCGTACATCGCGCCCAACGTATAAGTCGGGAAGTAACCGAAAGCGCCGTCGGTCCAATGAATATCCTGCATGCAGCCATTGCGGTAGTTACCGACCGTATCCAGGCCAAGGTAATCGCGAATTTTTTCGTTCCACAGCGCCGGGATGTCTTCCACTTCAATAGCGCCTTCGACCAGGGCTTTCTCGATTTCATAACGCAGAATCACATGCGCCGGGTAACTCACTTCGTCCGCATCCACGCGGATCAGGCCAGGTTTAACGCGTTGATTCAGGCGGATGAAGTTACTTTCTTCCAGCGCCGGTTGCTCACCGAACTGCTTGATAATCAACGGGCGCAGAATTTTCAGGAAATCGCTGCCACGCGCCAACTGCATTTCAAACAGCAGGCTTTGCGATTCGTGGATCGCGGTAGAACGCGCCTGAGCTACTGGTTGGCCCAGCCAATCACGCGGCAGGTTCTGCTCGTAACGCGCATGGCCGGTTTCGTGGATAATGCCGAGCAATGCGGTATGGAATTCCTTCTCATTGTAGCGGGTGGTGATACGAACATCTTCCGGCACACCGCCGCAGAAGGGGTGAGCGCTGACGTCCACGCGGCCACCGTCGAAGTTGAAACCGAGCAGTTTCATCACGCTCAGGCCCAGTTGACGCTGGGTATCGACCTTGAACGGCCCCTCGGGAATGAGGCAAGGCTCTTGGGCCTGCCGGGCCACCACTTTTTGCAGGAGATCGGGCAGCCAGGTTTTGAGATCGCCAAAAATACGGTCAATATCGCTGCTGCGCATGCCTGGCTCATACAGGTTGAGCAGGGCGTCATAGCGGCTTGAACCTGCAGCTTCAGCACGGATCTGCGCTTCCTGACGGGTGAGTTTGACCACTTCACGCAGGTTCTCCGAAAACCCTTCCCAATCGTTGGCGGGGCGCTGGGAGCGCCAGGCGTGTTCACAACGCGCACCAGCCAGCGATTTAGCCTCAACCAGCGACTCCGGCACTAGTACGGCGTTGTCATATTGGCGGCGCATTTCCAGCAAATTGGCCTGGTCAAAACCATCCAGCGTTTCCTGCTGCGCGCGTTCAAAGAGGCGGCCGGTATTTTCCGCCGTCAAAATCTGGTGTTGCAGCACGCTCAGTTCGGCCAGTGCTTCCGAGCGCGCTTTGTTTCCGCCCGGCGGCATCATGGTCTGCATATCCCAGCCGGCAATGGCGGACAGGTGGCCGAATCGCGATAGTCGGGTGAAAATGGCGCGCAGTTCGCGGTAGGCGGATGAAGGCGAATGTGCAGATGTCATTGTTTGGCTCCCTATTATTGTGAGCCGGATAACCTGATCGTTCAGAGTGTTGCGCTGACGGGGTTACACCGGGTCTGCTTTTAAATTGAAAGTGGGCTTCACTGGCCAGCAGAAGCGGAAGCTGGCGCCGCCGAGTGAGCTGGCGTCTACGTAAACCTGGCCCTGATAGGCGACGGCGATAGAGTGAACAATCGCCAGGCCCAGCCCGCAACCGCCGGTGGCGCGATCGCGGCTGGGATCCAGGCGCACGAAGGGTTCGAACACGCGTTCGCGTTCTTCAGGTGGAATGCCTGGCCCGTCGTCTTCTACCTGCAGGCAGGCTGCGTCGCCGTCAAACCACAGGCCGATACGCAGGCGCTGTTCGCTGTAGCGCAAGGCATTGTTCACCAGATTATCCAGAACCCGCTCCATCAGCCGTAAATCGACGCCGCCAAAATCGCCGGCATGCGGAATATCCAGCTGGATCTCGCGCTCCGGGTGAATCAGGCGCATATCCTCTACTTTGTCTTCCAGCCAGTTGGGCAGGTCGAGCGGTTCTATGTTCAGCGCCACCTGTGGACGATCCAGCCGCGCGTAGGTCAGCAGCTCGTCTATCAGCGATTCCAACTGACCGATATCGCGGTTGAGCGCCTGTTGTTCGCTATCTGAAAGGTTATCGCTCATCGCTAACCGGTAGCGCAGCCGCACCAGAGGGGTACGTAATTCATGGGCGATACCGTCAATCAACTGTTTTTTACTGGCAATCAGCGTATTGACGTTGTCCGCCATCTGGTTGAAAGCCACCCCGAGCCGATTCAGGCTCGAGGTCGGGTCAAAATGGGTGCGCTCATCCAGATGGCCTGCGCCGAGTCGTTGGGCGGCGTTCTCCAGCTTGAGCAAATCTTGCCAGTGCGGACGCATCCATAAAAATACCGGCAACGCCAGCGACATGCCGATAAACACCAGCAGCGCCAGATCCAGCAACCGCATCTGATGCAGGTAGAACAGGTACGGAATGGGGCCGACCACCAACACGTAATGGCTGCGCGGGATGCGTTGCATAAAGGTGTATTGATCGTCGAGAGCGATGATTTCACCGAGGCGTAGACGTTTTTTCAGATCTTCACTCAGATCCTGTTTGCCGAGCGGTTCGATATGCAGCTTAAACGACAGGTTCAAGTCCAGCGTCGCGATGGTCTTATTCCAGTCTTTCAATGGAATTTCCCGCAGTTCGCTGCGCATCAGGTACAGCGAGCTTTTCATCAGGTCGTCCATTGACTGGCGACCGGCGCGTTCGGCTGTGACCTTGTACACCAGGCCCACCAACATCGCCATCACCAGAAAGCAGACGAACAGCAGCAGGAAGAACTGCACGAAAAGCTTTCTCATTGCTGTACGAACTCCCAGGCATTTGGTGCGAACAGATAACCTTTATTGCGCACGGTTTTGACGCGAAAAGGCTCCAGCGCATTGTCGTACAGCTTGCGGCGCAGACGGGAAATCGCCACGTCGATGCTTCGATCAAGGCCGTCGTAGCTCACGCCGCGCAAATTCTGCAACAGTGCCTCGCGGTCCATGATCTGCCCGGCGTGGGTGGCCAGCTCCCACAGCAGATCGAAATCCGAGGTGGAAAGGGTGATCACTTCTTCACCCAGCGTCACCTGGCGGTTAACCGGATCGATGCACAACAACCCGAAGTGCAGCGCATTGTGCTGGGTGATCGGTTGCGTTGACTCTTCCTTGGGGTGATTGCCATGCTGGCGCAGGTGTAAACGCAGCCGTGCCAGCAAAACCGCCGGCGGCGTGGTTTTCAGAATGTAATCGTTGGCACCCATTTCCAATGAAAGGATATGGTTCATATCGCTGTCGAGCGAAGTGAGCAGCACGATCGGCCCGGGGAAGGTCGGACGCAAATCGCGGCACAGCGTCATGCCGTCCTTCCCGGGCAGCATAATGTCGAGCAGCACCAGGTCCGGCAGTTCTTGCTCTATGCGCGCTTGCGCACTGTCGCCACGCGGCTCAATCAACACTTCTATATCGTGCTTGCCCAAATAGGCGGCAATCAACTTGCCGACTTCAGGATCGTCTTCCACAAAAACAATTTTATGCATATTCAGCGGTTTTATAAGAATAACGGAGTTCAGCATAACGCGGGGGTCAGCGATACGCCATGCACATCTTTGCCTAGCGCAGAGGTCGTCCTCCGTCCACACCATGGGTGCGGCCGGTGACATAACGGCTGTCCAGCAAATAATTGACCAGGTTGACCACTTCGCTTTCGCCAGGGGCGATTTTCATCAGCGACTTTGCCAGAGCCTGCTGACGATAAGGCTCATCATCGCCCGGATTGAAAATAATCAACGCCGGTGCGATGGCGTTGACCTTGACCTCCGGCGCCAGTTTACGGGCGAAAGAGCGAGTCATGTTGTCCAGCGCGGCTTTACTGGCAGCATAAGCGATATGCTTGTCGCTGCCTTTCTCCACCACATAATCGGTCAGGTGGATAATATCTGCGCCTGCCTGCCCTTGGCCAAGCAGACATGGCTCCAGCAACTGATTGAGAAGGTAAGGGGTATAAACGTGGATTTGCAGCATCGCTGCCATAACCTGCTCCGGTGGCACCTCCGCAGATTCGGCCAACCAAGCGCTGGCGTTGTGGATCACTGCGCGCAATTTCGGTGCGACCTGTCGCACCCGCTCGGCAAAGCGGTAAATACCGTCGTGAGTCGAGAAATCGCCCTGAATGCACGTTGCTCCCAGTCTTTTCAGCTCGTTCAGTGCCGGGTAATCACTGCGATAGGCAATGATCACGGGGATGTCACGCTGCAAGAATGACCTGGCCAACGCCAGCCCAATCCGGCGTGCGCCGCCGGTGATCAGCACCGGTGCGGAGTTGTGATGTTCCATTGATTAAAGCTCCTGGACAGACTGGCAAACAATAGGGGAATTATGCCATTATACGTCGGAAATTCGTTAAAGCTTCGCATCGATTATCCATTTCAGGATGTAATACACTGGCAATGAGAGGGAGGAAGGGATGAACAGCAGTCACCTTGCATCCGTCGCGCGCAGTGAGAAAATCTGTTTTGATTACATGGATTTTCTGTCCGCATCGTGCAAGAAGCACTGGCGCTTTGTTGATGCAATCTATGGTGTGATGCCATTTTTCGGCATGGTATTGAAATCTCAGGCTTGCGCCTCGCAAACGCGAAAAGAGCAGTTGAAGGAACTGGCGCTGCAGGTGGTATCCACCCAGGTCAGCGACGAAACCAATATCGTGCGTCTGATCGATCTGGCGCAGCAGCAGGGGCTGGCAGTGTTCGACATTAAACTGCCGTATGCGTTGGACCAACAGCAGTTGGCGGCCATTCAGCAAGAGTGCGTTGAGGGGATTATCATCTCTCAGGTAGGGGAACGCATGACCATTACCTTGCGCGCATCTTAAGGTATTGACCGGGTGATTTCACCCGGCCGTCCTTCACTTACTGCAGCATAAACCAACCCGCCGGCACCGTAGCCACCAGCAACAGCAAGATGCTGCTTTTCTCCAGCTGATTCAGCAATTTGACATTCTCGTGCCCGCGTCGAGCATAGATAAACACCAGCAATCCCGGCGCATACAGCAACACCGACATCAACAGATGCATCAACCCTGATGCGTACAGCAGCCAAATACCGTACAGGCAGGCACCGGTGGCGGCGAACATCAGCCGTTTGTCCTGGCGGCGCAGCGCGACCTTGAACAGGAAGGCACCGACCAGGAAGTAAGGCACCAGAATCATTTCCGAGGCGATAGTCAGCAACGAGTTATAGTTGCTGCCGGTCAGCCAGATCACCACCAGCGCGAATTGCACCGCGATATTGGTCAGCCATAACGAAGCCGAAGGCGCGTGATTCTTGTTCTGCTTGCGGAATATTTTAGGAAAAGCGCCGTGCTGGGCGGCCAGCAGCGGCACTTCAGCGGCCATAATCGTCCAGCTCAAATAAGCGCCGCATACGGACACGATCAGGCCGGCGGCGATAATCACATCCCCCCAGGGGCCAATCAGATCGACCATCAGCACTGCCATCGAGGGGTTACGCATCCCGGCCACTTCACTGCGCGGCACCACCCCCAGCGACAGCAGCGTCACCATCAGGTAAACCGCCAGCGCGGAGAGCACCGCCAACATGGTTGCGCGGCCCACATCTTTTTTATTGCGTGCTCGCGCGGAAACCACCACCGCGCCTTCCACGCCGATAAACACCCACAGAGTAATCAGCATGGTGTTTTTTACCTGTTCCCACACCGGTTTGCCGAGCGCGACGCCGTGGAAATCCAGGGTAAATACGTCCATTTTGAACGCGATAGCCGCCAAGACGGCAAACAGGCCAAGCGGCAAAAGCTTGGCCAATGTTGCCGCCAGGTTGATACTGGCCGCGGTTTGCACCCCACGCAGTACCAGCGCATGCACGATCCACAGCAGCAACGATTCCGCCAATAGCGCCTGCCAGGTATTGCCGTCACCCAAAATGACATCGCCGCCGCGATCGGTAAACAAGCTCAGTGCGGCAAACACGATTACCAGATAGGAGACGTTGGCGATCACCGCACATAGCCAATATCCCCATGCGGAGCAGAAGCCCACCAGCTCGCCAAAGCCTTCTTTCGCATAGGTGAAAATCCCGCCGTCCAGATCGGGTCGCAGGCGGGTGAGCAACAGCATGGCAAAAGCCAGAAACAGGATGCCGACGCCGGTGATCGCCCAACCCAGCAGCAGTGCGGCCGGGCTGGCGACTTGCGCCATGTTTTGCGGCAGGCTGAAAACCCCGGCGCCCAGCATGGAACTGAGCACCAATGCGGTTAACGCGGTAAGACCTAGTTTTTTTTCCAATGACGGATCCTGAGCGCAGAATAAACAACTGTTAGGTAACTGATTGGCAGTAACAACGTAATGACAATTACTGAACAAATAGATAATAGCCCTAAAAACAGGCGCAAATTCTACGGATGGATCGTTGCCGATGCAATGATTGAATATGCGGAATTTACAAAAAATTATTCAACCGGCGCGGGGGGCTAATCGGCAAAAAAACGGGCAGCCCAATGGCTGCCCGAGAGTAAACCGCGAAGTGAAACTTATTTGAACAGATCGGCGCTCACGGTTAGGTTGCCGCCACTCTTGTTCTGCCACTGACGAGTCACGTGGTAGAACTTGGCACCTTTCGCAGCGGCACGCTTCGCCACTTCGGTGGAAATATCCGTCATGCTGTTGAAGTGACCGGTGAAGGTCACGGAATCAAACGGCACCATCTGCGCGGCGGTGACGTTGTTCACTTCCTGGATTTTGGTGCCGTTCGGCAGCGTGACGGTATAGCGTTGGCCGGTTGAAGACTGGGTTTCGAAGAAACGGCCTACGTCACGGCTTGGCGAACCTGAAGAAGCCACGCCCGGGATTTCAACCTGGGCGGCGGCAGCGCCACCGGCGGCCAATGCAGCTTTGCCGGCTTCAGAGTCGGCAGGAATGGCATCCGGGCTCTGGACCACGCGCTTAGGCGCATCGGCTTTATAGATGTAGGCGGTGATGAACTGGTTACCACCCTGGTTAGCATCAACCTGACGGACAATAAAGAATGAGGCAGCGCCTTTCTTTTTCGCTTCTTTGGTGATGGCGTCGTTGATGTCCGGCTGGCTGCGGTAGAAACCGCTGACGGTTACCGTATCGTAAGGCTCAAGCAGGTACGCCTGTTCTTTCGGTAATTCGGTCACGCCGTTAATGACGCGGTACTTCGGCTCTTTGCTCACTTCTGCCGCGTCTTTATGATAAAGATCTGCGGTGACGCGCCAGTTGCCGCCATTGTTGCTGTTATTGCTGTCCTGGATGTAGAAGGAATCTGCGCCCAGTTTGTCTGCACGGCGGGATACGGCCTCAACGGCTTCATTGATGGCATTAAAGCGGCCGGTAATAGTGATGCGATCAAACGGCTTCAGCGCCGCTGCTTTTTCAGGAGTTAACTCAAGTGCCGCATGAGCAGACAGCGCAGTGAGTGATAACAAGGCTGATGCGATGATCGTGTTCTTCAGCTTCATAAAAAATCCTTTCGCCAAGCGCATTAACGTTTATAACGTGCTGAACTGTTTATGGGTAATTCAGCCGCCGATTATTACATGTAATCTCGACAAGTGTCTCAGCATTTTATGTCATCGCATGAGACAAATCCCATGAAGGATTGTTTACGCCATTTGCTGCGTAATCGCCATAAGTTTCAATAATAAAGCCTTTGATGACATAAGTGTTAATTATTCACAATTTTATAACTTTCATTCATTCTGGCCGCGTGGGGCGGATATCTTCAGGTAAGCGTTCGTCACGAATCTGCAGCAAAAACGGCGGTGCGCACGGCTTTTTAACTTAAAATTGCGATTTGTCATGTCGTTGTCTGAATTTTTATGTAAAAACAGGCGTGAATGCGTAAGCAATTATGGATCATCGATCATATTTTCAGTAGGTTATAGATGGTGCCTTAATTCGATGCCGACAAGTCACTCTGTGGCTTTCAAATTGCAGCCAATAACGCACAGTCTTGAAAGACGACGGGGCGAGATGTCAGCCGGCGCTACTGCTATGGGTAGGAAGATAATAAACATCATCAAAGACAGGTGAGAAGGGAACATTATGCGTATTGGTGTACCAAGAGAACGGTTGGCCAATGAAGCCCGGGTTGCAGCAACGCCGAAAACGGTGGAACAACTGCTGAAGCTGGGCTTTACCGTCGCTGTCGAAAGCGACGCGGGTAAACTGGCAAGCTTTGACAATGCGGCTTATGAAACCGCAGGAGCGACGATTACCGATACTGCCGACGTTTGGCAATCGGATCTGATTTTGAAAGTTAACGCGCCACAAGAGGACGAGATCGCGTTAATGCGTGAGGGCAGTACGTTGGTCAGTTTTATCTGGCCGGCGCAAAACCCGGAGCTTATCGAAAAACTGGCTGCGCGCAACGTCACCGCGATAGCGATGGATTCGGTGCCGCGTATTTCCCGCGCGCAGTCGATGGATGCGCTCAGCTCGATGGCCAATATCGCCGGTTACCGCGCGATTGTTGAAGCGGCACACGAGTTTGGCCGTTTCTTCACCGGCCAGATCACCGCAGCCGGCAAGGTTCCACCGGCGAAAGTGATGATCATCGGTGCTGGCGTCGCGGGTTTGGCGGCGATTGGCGCGGCAGGTAGCTTGGGGGCGATCGTACGTGCCTTCGACACCCGCCCGGAAGTAAAAGAGCAAGTGCAGAGCATGGGCGCAGAGTTCCTCGAGTTGGACTTTGAGGAAGAGGCGGGCAGCGGCGACGGTTACGCCAAAGTGATGTCGGAAGCCTTTATCAAGGCTGAGATGGCGTTGTTTGCCGCCCAGGCGGCAGAGGTCGACATTATTGTCACCACCGCGCTGATCCCGGGTAAACCTGCGCCAAAGCTTATCACTAAAGAGATGGTGGCTTCGATGAAGCCGGGCAGCGTGATCGTCGATCTGGCGGCGCAAAACGGCGGCAACTGCGAGTTGACCGTGGCCGACCGCGTGACCGTCACTGACAATGGCGTAAAAATCATTGGCTATACCGATCTGCCAAGCCGCTTGCCGACCCAGTCTTCACAGCTTTACGGCACTAACCTGGTTAATTTGCTGAAATTGCTGACGAAAGAGAAAAACGGCGAAATCGATATCGATTTCGAGGACACCGTGATCCGCGGCGTCACCGTGGTGCGCAGCGGCGAGGTGACCTGGCCTGCTCCGCCAATCCAGGTTTCCGCACAGCCGAAGCAGGCGCAAGCGGCGGCGCCGATCGCTAAACCGGCGGCGAAGCCGATTTCACCTTGGCTGAAATACGGGCTGATCGCGCTGGCGATTATTCTGTTCGGCTGGTTGGCTAACGCCGCGCCAAAAGAGTTCCTGTCTCACTTTACCGTGTTTGCGCTGGCCTGCGTGGTGGGTTACTACGTGGTTTGGAACGTCAGCCATGCATTGCATACCCCGTTGATGTCGGTCACCAATGCTATCTCAGGGATTATCGTGGTCGGTGCGTTATTGCAAATTGGTCACGGCGGCTGGGTGAGTTTCCTCTCCTTCATCGCCGTGCTGATTGCCAGCATCAATATTTTTGGTGGATTCACCGTCACTCAGCGCATGCTGAAGATGTTCCGCAAGAACTAAGGGGTAGCACATGTCTGGAGGATTAGTTACAGCTGCATACATTGTTGCCGCTATTTTGTTTATTTGCAGCCTGGCCGGTCTGTCGCGCCATGAAACGTCGAAGCAGGGCAACCTGTTTGGCATCGCCGGGATGGCAATTGCGTTGATTGCCACCATCCTCGGGCCGGATTCCGGCAACGTGGGTTGGATCATCATTGCGATGATTATCGGTGGTTCCATCGGCGTCTATCTGGCGAAAAAAGTCGAAATGACCGAAATGCCGGAGTTGGTGGCGGTGTTGCACAGTTTCGTTGGCCTGGCGGCGGTATTGGTGGGCCTGAACAGCTACCTGGATCACGGCGCGCCGATGGAGCCGGTGATGGAGAATATCCATCTGACCGAAGTGTTCCTCGGCATCTTTATCGGTGCGGTCACCTTCACCGGTTCGATTGTCGCTTTCGGTAAACTGCGTGGCATCATCTCATCCAAACCGCTGGCATTGCCGAATCGCCACAAGATGAACCTGGCGGCGCTGGTAATCTCCTTCCTGCTGTTGGTCGTTTTCGTTCGTACTGACAGCGTGGGCTGGCAGGCGGTGGCGTTGGTGCTGATGACCGCGATTGCGCTGGCCTTCGGTTGGCATCTGGTTGCCTCTATCGGCGGTGCCGACATGCCGGTAGTCGTGTCGATGCTCAACTCCTATTCGGGCTGGGCCGCCGCCGCTGCGGGCTTTATGTTGAGCAACGATCTGCTGATCGTTACCGGCGCGTTGGTGGGTTCCTCGGGCGCCATCCTGTCTTACATTATGTGTAAGGCGATGAACCGTTCGTTTATCAGCGTGATCGCCGGCGGTTTCGGTACCGATGGCTCCTCGACCGGCAATGCGGAAGAAATGGGCGAATATCGTGAAACCACGGCGGAAGAGGTGGCCGAGCAACTGAAGAATTCCACTTCGGTGATCATCACCCCAGGCTATGGCATGGCGGTCGCGCAGGCACAATATCCGGTGGCGGAAATCACCGAAAAACTGCGCGCGCGCGGCATCAAAGTGCGTTTCGGCATTCACCCGGTTGCCGGGCGTTTACCGGGCCACATGAACGTGCTGCTGGCGGAAGCCAGGGTGCCGTACGACGTGGTGCTGGAGATGGACGAAATCAACGAAGATTTCCCGGATACCGATACCGTGCTGGTGATCGGCGCCAATGACACGGTGAACCCGGCCGCGCTGGAGGATCCGCGCAGCCCGATCGCCGGCATGCCGGTGCTGGAAGTGTGGAAAGCGCAAAACGTGATTGCTTTTAAACGTTCGATGAACACCGGTTACGCCGGCGTGCAGAACCCGCTGTTCTTCAAAGAGAACACCCAGATGCTGTTTGGCGATGCCAAAGAGAGTGTGGAAGCGATACTGAGAGCGTTGCAGGCTTAACCGCAGCCAATAAAAAACACGGGCCTCAATTGGCCCGTGTTTTTTTATGCCCGAAAATCAGTCCTCGTCGTCGTGTTCATCGTCTTCATCGACTTCGATGGGGCAGTTGAAGTTTTCCGGCTTAATCACCAGCAGATCACATTTCAGATGGTCGATCACATGTTCTGCCGTGTTGCCGATAAACGCCGCCGAAATACCGGTGCGGCCTAATGTCCCCAACACCACCACGCCCGCCTGCAAGTGTTCGGCCAAATCCGGGATCACCTCTTCCGGCAGGCCTTTTTCAACGTGGGTGAACTCTTCGTTAATACAGAACTTCTGCCTTAATGCCTTCATGGCGATCAGATGCTGCCCGCGAATGGCGTCGTTATAGACGCTGGGATCAAAATCAGGCAGTTCAATGGCGATATTGATAGGGGTAACAGGGTAGGCTCCGACCAGATGCACTTCCGTCTGGTTGACGTTTTGCGCCAGTTCGACGGTTTCCTGCACCAGCTTGATGTTCAGCGGATCGTGATAGGGTTCTTCGCTGGCCAGATTGACGGCGACCACCGCCTTGCCGCCTTCCGGCCAGGGTTGATCTTTGACCATCCACACCGGGCACGGACATTTGCGTAACAGATGCCAGTCGGTCGGGGTGAAAATGACCGATTCCAGCCGGTCGTGCTGATGTGCCATTTTCAGCAGCAAATCATGCTTGGCGGAGATCACTTCCTGAATGATTGCCTCAAAAGGGCGGTTATGCCAGACCACTTTGATTTCAATAGGAACGCCTTCGTCGAGGTAAAAACGGCATTGCTCGTTAATCCACGCGGCGCGTTGGCTGATAACGCCTTGCCGCATCGCCGTCCGTTCGTCGGGGGAGAGCAGGGTCGTCATCTCGTAAGAGAAGTCATAGATAGGAAGAAAGGCTTTGATACGCCCGCCGTTCCGTTTTATCAGGTAAACCGCCCGACGCAGCGCCGGTTGATCGTCCTGATTGCGGTCAATAGCCACCAGAAGATTCTGATACTTCGCCATAGGGCCTCCTTACAGCTGAAAATCAACAGTCTGTTAATTTACAGAGTAACCCAACATTGAAAATCAGAACAGCGGCAGAGATGAGTCGGGTCAATAATTCTGCGGAATTATTGACCCGGCATGGGATCAGGCGTTTACGGTCACGTTGATGCGAGGCGTGCCGGCCAACACCGACAGGGCGTCGACGTTTTCGATGGTGATGTATTTGCCTTTGACGCTGAGGATTTCGCTTTTCTGGAAGCGGCCCAGCAGGCGGCTGATGGTCTCAACGGTCAGACCAAGATAGTTGCCGATGTCGCCACGGGTCATGGTCAGGCGGAACTCACGCGGTGAGAAGCCCCGTTCCGCAAAGCGGCGCGACAGGTTGTAGACGAACGCCGCCAGGCGCTCTTCGGCATTTTTCTTCGACAGCAGCAGAATCATATCCTGATCGCCTTTAATCTCGCCGCTCATCAAACGCATAATTTGCTGGCGCAGGTTAGGCATTTTACCGGAAAGGTCGTCCAGGGTTTCAAACGGGATCTCGCAGACCATTGCGGTTTCCAGAGCCTGAGCGAAGCTTGGATGCTTCAGGCCGCCAATGGCGTCAAAACCGACCAGATCGCCTGCCAGATGAAAGCCGGTGATTTGTTCGTCACCCTGTTCGGTAATGGTGTAGCTCTTGATGGTCCCGGAGCGGATAGCGTACAAGGATTTCAGTTCATCGCCGGCCTTAAACAGGGTCTGCCCCTTCTGGATAGGCTTTTTCCTTTCGATAATGTTGTCGAGCTGGTCCAGCTCATGAGCATTAAGAGTAAAAGGAATGCACAGCTGGCTGATGCTGCAGTCCTGACAATGGATCGCACAACCACCAGACTGGATACGACGAATCACGCGTTTTTCCGGGATCATAGATTACGCTCATTCAATAATTGATATGCGTCAATTTTAACATCTTTTGTTGCAGGTGATAAGGGTAGCGTTAACATGAAGAGGGGCATTGTGTGCGAATTTTGTTCGCTTATGCCGATGATTATCCTGTAGCTGACTGAAATTTTTTGATTTGTTTATAACTTACGTGAATGGCTTGCAGGCGCAGCCGCCGTTTATGTCCCGCCAGAGACCGCAAATTACGCAAGGTTTTTTAGCATAAGGAATCTTTTACTCTCGGCATACCTAGCCATTGGGTGACGCATTTTAGCGGCCGGAACTTGCGACATTGCCTGCTACGCTCCGGCCCATCCGTTTCCCCAACAATGCCAGAGCGCGCCGGCGAATTATTAGAGCAAATCTTTCTGCAAATAGCCTTCGTGCTTCAGCAGCCACTGTTTGCGCTGCACACCGCCGGCGTAACCGGTCAATGCACCCTGCGAACCAATCACCCGGTGGCAAGGCACCACAATGCTGATCGGATTGGAGCCATTGGCCATGCCGACCGCGCGGGAGGCGGTTGGGCGCCCGATGCGTTTCGCCAGTTCGCCATAGGTAATGATCTCGCCGCAGGGGATCTGGCGCAGTTGCTGCCAAACGGTGCGCTGGAACTCAGTGCCTGCGGTCATCACCGGCAGGTCGTCTATCACCGTCAGCTCACCGGCAAAATACCGTTGCATGACGTCGGTCAGGCCACCGGGGTTGCGCTTTTCCTGCAGTTGGAAACGGTCGGCGCGGTAATGGGTATTCATCAGCTTCATCAGGCGCACTTCGTGCTCGGTCCAGTCGATAGCGCGCAAACGGTCCTGTTCGTCGGCAATCAGCACCAGTTCGCCAACCGGCGTCGCCATACGATCAATAAAAAAGGTCTGCATTTTGATCACTCCTCACGTTTGATGGGGAGATTATTGCACGAAATGCGACGGTGCGATGGCGGATTTCGGACATGAAGATGGATGGGCAATGATGTCTTGCCCATCGCGGAGAGGAGAGTAGAGGCTCGGGTGAAAGCATCAATGATGCGTTCCAATTTATAACGTTAACTTACAATTTGTACGCATTTTTTTTTATTGCTTTCCCTTGGTGGCTATTGATGCTTTTCCAGGGTCAGTTATAACTCAGTGTTACTCTCTGCATGTCAGGATTATTGTTTATTTTTTCGATGGTGGCGTCGGAAATTAATTCCGATGACATTGCGCTTAGCGGCATGGTGATATAACCGAAGCGGCTGTCGGCGGTTTTTCGGTAGCAGGATGAAACGAACTGGCCGTCATCCCGTCTAATTTCACAAGTGGGCGCAGCTATTTTACCCGCAAAATAGAGGGTGCCGGATGGGCTGACATTGCTGGCTTCCTGGGCTGCGTGCAAGGTTGCCGGTAACAAGGTGAACAGTACCAGTGCGATTAGAGAATGAGACATGATTAATTCCTCGATTAGAATAAATTATGCCAACCATAAAAAAGTTAAAAAATATAATGGCTGCTATCAAAGAATAAATGCTCAGCATCTCAGGCTGGGAAATGGCTTAGGTAGTATTCTTATACTCCATACCAATTAACTTGATAATAGAGAGAGGGGTAAGGTAATGCCATGATGTAGATCATAGTGAAGCCGGGTTAATGATTTTGTGGTTGGCCGTGCGGGAGTAATGTGAAATATGTCGCATAACAATCCCTTCAGGCTGTCGGAATGTTGCGCATGGAATAGCTTTCCACCTGTGGCTCTGCGCTGCCGGTTAACCCCGTTTTTGCCGGAGTGTCGCCCCAGTGGCCGATGTTCGGCGCATCCAGGTGCGAGTTTCAGGCGCATAAAATGCTACGCCGGCCATGATGGAAAAACCGTCGCCGCCATTTCTTCAATAATTTGCTATACCTGATAGGCGAGGGATTTCATTTTTCTGTCATGTAACTGACATGTTAGGGTCATAGCGCTGGCTTAAGTTTGCAGCGACTAAGCCAGGAGATAACGCGATGTTTAGCTTGGATTCTCTGTTGCAAGATGCATTTCCACACCGCAATACCCCTGCCTGGCAGCGTAGCCTGCTCAGAACTTTACTCTTCGAAAAAGAATTCAAACAGTTTGCCGCCGATTATCCGCACCTTAAGGGCCTGGATTTGATCGAGCAAGTGGTCGATTACTTCAACCTCAGCTGTGAGCTGGTGGATGGCGATCTGGAAAATATTCCAAGCCAGGGGCCGGTGGTGCTGGTCGCGAATCATCCCATCGGCTCGCTGGACGGTCTGGTGTTGCTGCGTGCGGTCGCGGCGGTGCGTCCGGATGTGAAGGTGGTCGCCAGCCAACTGCTGACCTATATTGAACCGCTGCGCAGCCTGTTCGTGCCGGTGGACAACGTGGGTTATAAAACCAGCCGCAAGCAAATTGAAGGCATGCAGGCGCAACTGGACAAACAGGGTGCGCTGATCTTGTTCCCTGCTGGCGAAGTGTCGCGCATGAGTCCGAAAGGCATTCGCGACGGCCACTGGCATACCGGTTTCTTACGCTTGGCGGCCAAGGCGCGGGCGCCGATTGTGCCGATCCATATCAGCGCGCGTAACAGCAACCTGTTTTACTTCACCTCGCTGGTCTACCGCCCGTTATCCACCTTGTTGCTGGTGCGTGAAATGTTCCAGCAGCAGGGCGGCCGTATCAAAATCCGCGTTGGCGGCCGCATTCCGTTCGCCAACTGGCACGATGGCCACACCAGCGCCAAAGATTTGGCCGAACGCTTTCGTCGTCACGTTTATCGTTTGGGCCAGGGCAAGGAAGGGCTGTTCGCCAGCGAATCGGCCATCGCCCTGCCTGAAGATCGGCTTGAGTTGAAGAAGGCGTTGGCAAATTGCGAACAACTGGGCGTAACGCCGGACGGCAAAATCATTTACCTGTATCGCCGTCAGGATGAGGCTCGTACGCCTATCCTGCGTGAACTAGGTCGCCTGCGCGAGATCGCTTTCCGTGCGGTGGGCGAAGGTTCCGGCCGTCGGCGCGATCTGGACAGCTACGACGACGACTATTATCACCTGGTGTTATGGGATGCGGACGAACTGGAAATTGTCGGCGCCTACCGTTTTATTCCCACCGCCGAGCAGTTGGAGCGCAAGGGCCTGGAAAGTATCTACAGCAACAGCCTGTTCCATTATGACCGCGATATGGCACCGATCCTGGCGCAGGGCATCGAACTGGGCCGCAGCTTTATCCAACCGGCCTACTGGGGCAAACGTGGGCTGGATTACCTGTGGCTGGGCATTGGCGCCTACCTGGCAAAATACCCGCAGTATCGCTATCTGTTTGGTCCGGTCTCCATATCCGGCGGCATGCCGGTGGCGGCGCGTGACCTGTTGATCGCTTTCTACCGGCTGTATTTCTCTCCGGGAAGCGCGTTGGCGCAGTCACGCCAGCCTTATCCGGCTTCGCTGCCGCAGGTCCTGGCGCAATTTGCCGGCGATAATTATCAAGAAGATCTGGTGCGGCTGAAAAGCCTGCTGAGCAACATCGGCTGCTCGATCCCGACCTTGTATAAACAATATACCGAGCTGTGTGAGCCGGGCGGGGTGCAGTTTATTGATTTTGGCACCGATCCGGCGTTCAACAACTGCATCGACGGATTGGTGTTGGTTGATCTCACCCGGCTAAAACCGTCGCGCTTCCAGCGTTATATTGCGGTTCATCAGCCGCAGGAAGCCTGCATAGAGTGATCGGCCACGCAATCATGCGTTTTTGATCTAAGCCCCGGCTTGGGGCCAGCGGTGGGATAGCGCTAGGATGAGGGTTTATCCCACCCCGGAGTCTTGCATGCCACAGTCCTTTGTTCCGCAATTGTTATCCGCCGATGAGCCTCCCGCCGTTGCGGTTGAAACGCCCAAGGGTACCGCCCCCTTTTTATTGCTGTGCGATCATGCCGGCCAGGCGATACCGCAACGCTTGGGCGATCTGGGGCTGCCGCCCGGTGAAATCGATCGTCATATCGGTTGGGATATTGGCGCGTTGGAGGTTTCGCGTCACCTCAGCCGCCATCTGGATGCCACGCTGATTCATCAGCGTTACTCACGTTTGGTGATCGACTGCAACCGGGCTCCGGGCATCGCCAGCTCGATCCCGCATCTGTCGGAGCTGACGCCTATTCCCGGCAATATCGGCATTGATGCCGAGCACGCGCTGGCCCGCGAGCGGGAAATTTTCCTGCCGTATCACCACCGCATCGACGATACGCTGGGCGAGCGGCAACTGCGCGAAAAACCCACCGCCATTATCGCGATGCACAGTTTTACGCCGGTGTTCAAAGGCCATTCCCGCCCCTGGCAGGTTGGGCTGTTGTTTAACCGCCAACCGGCGTTTGCCCACCTGCTGGCAGAGCTGCTGCGGGAGGAGGGGGATTTGCTGGTGGGAGTCAACGAACCTTATGCGATGACCGACGCGACGGATTACACCCTGCCGGTGCATGCGGAACGACGCGGGTTACCTTACGTTGGCATCGAGATCCGCCAGGATCTGATCGCCGATGAACCTGGCCAGCGGGCCTGGGCAAAACGCTTCGCAAGGCTGCTCCCACAGGCCTGGCATCGCTGGCAAATTTGACTTTAGGAATATTCCCAGTGATGATAACTGTAAGGAATATGTAATCGCCATTGGGAAGAGTCAGGAGAGACGTGTGGAGCACAATGATAACGGATTGTTTATCAAACGGGAGCGTTTTGAGGTTCTGGCGATATTGCGTGACATTTGTAAACAACGCACTCCGCTGCGGGTCGTTAACCAGCAGCAGCAGTTTCAGAGTTTATTATTGAGCGTAGGGCCCGACAATATCGTTTTCAGCGGCGACGATGCGGATACACGGGCGGATGGCGAATTTACCATCGTGATTGAAAGCAATGATGCGAAGATCGAATTTGCCGTTGGCCAACCAGAATTTACCGACCATCTGGGCGTTCAAGCCTGTTCAACCCGCCTGCCAAAGGAGCTGGTTTATATCCAGCGCCGCCGTCAATTCCGTGTCACCACGCCACACTGGCGTCAGTTTCTCTGCAGCGGAGAATATGCCGACGGCACCTCGTACCAATTAAGGATCCACGATCTCTCTGCCGGCGGTGTGGGCTTGCGCTTCGATGGCCCGCTGCCGGACAAACTTCAACCGGGCCTCCAGTTCAAAAAGGCGCTGTTGGATCTTGGCAGTTACGGCAGTTTCAAGGTCAATATGGAACTGATGGTGATCAACGAAGATCAGGAGTTGGATGACAATGACAAACCGGTGCATTTCTCGCGTTTGTCGTGCCGCTTTATCAATCTCGGCCTGGCAATGGAAAGAAAAATCCAGAGCGCGGTGTTTGCGTTTGAATTAGATTTCAATAAAAAGAAGAAACGCTGAATCAGACGAACAGGGGCAGCGAGCTGCCCCTCGATGGATCTGTCCTATCTCAAGGCGCGCAGGCTGCCAATCTCTTCCCAACCGAAATGCTCCGCTTCCGCCAACACGTCACACACCTCGCCGCCGGCGGTAACTATGGCGTCGTTGAGGCTTCTGCCGTGCAGCAAATGGCTGACCAGCAGCGCGGTAAACATGTCACCGGTGCCTTTCACTTTTGATTTGATTTTAGGGTGGGTGTAGCTTTGCACCAGATTGTGGCTGACCAGCAATAGTCCTAACTCATCGTCGTTTTCCGCTATGCCCGGTGCGCTGGTCACCAACACCCACTCGGTCGTGTCATTTAACAGCGCCTGCGCAGCGTGTTGCGTCTGTTCCCGCGTAGCCAGGCCATGCCCGCAAAGTTGCTCCAGTTCAAACCCATTGGGCGTCAGGCCGTTGGCAAGGCTCAGGAACGGCGAGCGATAACAATTGACGATACGCGGGTCCACGTACACGCCTTCACCGTAATCGCCCATCACCGGATCGATATAGATTTTTATCTGCGGATTGATCGCGCGAACCCGTTGCAACCACGCGTCCAGAATATGACATTGGGCGACATCACCCAGATAGCCGACGATCACCGCCCGCGTGCGTTTCATCACACCGCGAGCGATCAAATCCTCCAGAAAACCGCTGAACCATTCGGCTGAAATCACGCCGCCGCTGGGTGCACCGTAATAGGGTGGGCAGCCGAACAGCACGCTGGGCACCTGCAGCGCTTCCAGCCCCTTTTTCAGCAGGGTGCGATAGGCGATACCGTTGCCGACGCTGCCATACACGACCTGCGATTGAATGCTGATCACATCAATCAGCGGCGATTGCAATTGAGAAGCTTGTTGCATCTAACGCGTCCTTTGTTCGTTTTTATCCAGCCACCGCGCAAACACCTGACGGGCGCGCTGTTCCAATTCTGCGCCATGGCGTGCGGCCTGGTCGCGCAATTGCTGCGGGTCGATGCCGGCCAACTCCAGCTCACAGGCGTGGCCAACCAACCAGCGTTCAATATCGCGATGATCGGCTTCCAGGTGGAACTGCAACCCAAGCGCGAAATCCTGATATTCAAACGCCTGATAACGGCAAGCCTCGGTGCTGGCCATGCAGGTTGCCCCCTCCGGGAGGGTAAACATATCCCCGTGCCAGTGCAGCACCGGCGTTGCCGCCAGCGGCGCCAGTACGGAGTCTTCATTTTCCGCCAATGTCAGCGGCGCGTAACCAATCTCTTTCACGCCCAGCGACACTACAGCGGCGCCCAAAGCCTGAGCCATCACCTGCGCGCCCAGGCAAATGCCGATCGTGGGCTGATGTAGCTGTAACCGTTGGGTGACCAGCGCCAGCTCGTCGTTAAGAAACGGATACTGTTGCTGTCCGGCAAAATGCTGCGCGGCGCTGATCGGCCCGCCGAGCACTACCAGCAAATCGGTATCTTCATTGTTGATGGCGCGGATATCGTCACGGCCTGCATCGTAATAATCAATCTGATAGCCGCGCAGTGAAAGCAATGATCCCAGAATACCGAGGTTTTCAAAATTTACATGCCTGATAGCGACAACTTTTTTCATTGCTCTACCTCACTCGGGTGGTGATAAGGCGCCAGTTCCAACGCATCGCCGAGCACGGTAATACCGCTTGCGCCGCTCTGATAAAGGATCCGCCGCTCTTTGACCTGACTGATGTGCAATTGGTAGCCCTGCTCGGTGGGAAACAGGGCCATGGCCTGTTGCAGTTGATCGGCAGCCCAGGGCGTGAACATCTGCATGCGAGCGAAGGCTTTGCCGGCGTGCTGAATGTCGAGTACGTAATGTTTTTCCATTTTGACCCCTTAACTTTTGCGTTCGAAACGGGTAAGCTATTTTGAACTAATACAAAAAGGTTTTATGTATGGGTTCATTGTATGCAAAAGGCGGCAGCGCTGTCCAGATTGCTGAACAGATCGGCACGCAGATAAAACGGGGCGATTTGCAACCGGGTGACCTGTTGCCGCCGGTGCGCCAGTTGGCCGGGGAACTGGGGGTGAACCCTAATACGGTCGCCAGTGCGTACGGCAAGCTGCGGGATGCCGGTTTGGTGGCCACCCGCGGCCGCGCCGGTACCCAGGTGCTTGACCAGCCGTTAAGGGCGGTGCGCAGCGTACGCCAGGTGCCTGAAGGCATGCGCGATTTAGCCAGTGGCAATCTGGATGCGGCGCTGCTACCGGCACTGTCGCTGGGTAAGGATGACGTCTTCCCGCAGCAAAATGGCTATGACGTCAGCGGCGATTTACCGGCATTGTGCACGCTGGGCCGCGAGTGGCTCACCGAACAAGGTGCCGCGTTGGGCGAACCGGCGGTGTTTTCCGGCGCGCTGGACGCCATTGAAAAGGCGCTGCGCTGCCATGCGGCACCGGGGGCTGCGGTATGGGTGGAAGATCCTTGTTGGCCGCCGCTGCTGACGTTGCTGCGGCACCTTCGCCTGAAACCGCTGCCGCTGGCGGTCGATGATCAAGGGTGCCAGCTGCCGGAGAAGGATGCCGCAACCTTGGGTTGCGCGGTGATCCTCACGCCGCGCGCGCAGAACCCGACCGGTATGTCGCTCAGCGCCGCCCGCGCCAAGGGTTGGCGCGAGTTCCTGGCGCAACAGCCCGGTTGCCTGGCGATCGTCGATGATTTCTGGGGGCCGCTGTCGCAACAACCACTGCATTTGCCCTGCAGTGCCGACAACGGCCTGTATGTGCTGTCGTTGAGCAAGTTCCTCAGCCCGGACCTGCGCATTGCGTTGGCCTGCGGTAAACCGTCGCTATTGCAGGCGATGCGTGCCGATCAATACATCCGCGAGCGTTGGGTCAGCCATATCTTGCAGCAGATTGCCGTCAAATTATGGACGCAGGTGCAGGGCGATGGCTTGCTGTTACGGGCACAGGAAACTTATCAGGCGCGGCGCGATGCGCTGGCAGCGCGAATGGGCGCACTGACCGGCACGTCATTGCCGCCGGGGGAAGGGGTGCATATCTGGTTGCCGGTGCGCTCAGAAGCTGCCGCCAGCCAAATCATGGCGCAGCGCGGCTGGTTGGTGCAAAGCGGTGAGCCGTTCCGACTGAAAAGTGGCCCGGCTGTCCGTATCAGCCTGGCCAACCTGCTGGAGGACGAACGGGAGAGGTTGGCGCAGGATTTGGCGGTGGCGATGGTCGCCGGCACCTCGGTTAACTGAATGCGAGGCATTAAATCGGTATGGCCAATGGTCAATGCCGATTTAACGCTTATGGCCCCGTTCCCCGATCAAGCCAACGCCAGACTCTCCTGCGCCAGCAACTGCAAAGAGGCCAGGCGGGCGGTGGGTTGGCTAACCGGCGTATCAATGACAAACTCCTCCACGCCATATTGCTGGTGCAGTTGGTCCAACTGCCGGCGTACCTGCTGCGCAGTGCCGAGCAGAATATGGCTTTCGCGCGGCTCGATGCGGTAATCGGTCGCGCCGGCCTGCTGAACAAAACTCTCCGCCTGCTCCAGGCTGCCAACGGTCACGCTCTGCCCGCCGGCCACGTGCACGCGGTATTGCTGGATCCCGGCCGCCAACTCTTTGGCTTGCGCAGCCGTGTCCGCGACGATCGCCGCTACCGCCAGCAGGGCTTTGCGGCCACCGCTGCTTTGCGCGGAGTAGTGCGCCAGCGCCCGCTGAATATCGTCTGGATTGCCATTGAGCTGTGCGGCATAAACAAACGCCCAGCCGTGTTCGGCGGCAAGTTGGGCACTTTCGCTACTGGCACCCAGCAGAAAGCGTTGGGCGGATTGCTCAGGTTGGGGGGTGGCGCTCAGACCAGGTTGTGCATCGTCATTCAGATAAGCATTGAGCTGGGCCAACTGCTGCGGGAAATCCGGTTTATGCTGCTGGTCGTGCGCGGCCTGCAACGCCTGGGTAGAAAGCGGCAGCCCGCCGGGGGCTTTCCCCACGCCCAGATCGACCCGGCCCGGTGCAAGCGTCGCCAGCAGGTTGAAGTTTTCCGCAACCTTATAAGCGCTGTAGTGTTGCAGCATTACGCCGCCGGAACCGATGCGAATGCGTGAGGTTTGCCCAAGCAAATAGGCGATCAACACCTCGGGTGAAGGGCAGGCGAGCTGCGGGGTATTGTGATGCTCCGCCAACCAGAAACGGCGGTAACCCCAGATTTCCGCCTGCTGCGCCAGATGCAGCGTACGCGCCAGCGCCTGGGCGGCGCTTTCTCCTTCGGCAATCGGACTTTTATCCAACACGCTCAAGGCATAAGCCATTTTCCTGCTCCTTTATCATCAATTATTTATGACAAATACCATGCAGGGCGCCAAGGGCGTAATACTGATTGTGGATAGGATATTCCATTGATAAAAAACGGATTTAGTTATGCGCAGGGCGGTTAAAGGCGAACTGCGCAAGCGCTCAGGACTCCAGCCAGGTTTTCAGGCGCAGCGCATCGTCATAATGGCCGTAGCGCTGTTGGGAACCCAGCAGGATGATCACTACCGGCTGCCCTTTTATCAGGGTTCTCATCACCAGACAGTGGCCGGCCTCGTTGGTATAGCCGGTTTTTTGCAGTTGAATGTTCCAGTTGCGGTTATTGATCAGGCCGTTGGAACTGCGGTACACCAGTTGGCCACGGCCGGGGTAAACGACATGCTGCTTATCGGTACTGAAACGGCGAATGGTTTGATAGCGATAAGCGTGATTGACCATTTTAAGCAGATCGTTGGCACTGGCGACATTGCGCGGCGTTAGCCCGGTAGGGTCATAGAAACGGGCGTGTTTCATGCCGATGCTGCGCGCCTTCCTGTTCATTTTCGCCACAAACGCCTTGCGGCCGCCGGGGTAATTACGGCTTAGGGCGGCTGCCGCGCGGTTCTCGGATGACATCAGCGCAATGTGCAACATATCACGGCGGCTGAGTGACGACCCCAGGGTCAACCGCGAGTGGGTTTTCTTCAATAAATCGCGATCGGCGGCGGTCACCCTCATTTTATTGCCCAGTGGACGGCGGCTGTCCAGCGCCACCATAGCGGTCATCAGCTTGGTCAGCGAAGCGATGGGCAGCACGTGATCAGCCTGTTTCTGGAACAGCGTTTTGCCGGTACGCTGATTGACGACCAACACGGCTTTTGAATGCAATACCAGCGGCGCAGCGGCCTGTGCAGGAGCGATAACAAACAGCAGGCTGAGCGCGATAACGGCGCGAAAACGCCAAAGGGAAAAATGGATAACACAATTCAAGAATGACATGACAAGCGAGGCTCTTACTCTAAGCGACTAAAAAATATCGGTAAGAGTCTGCACAGCAAATGTGGAGAAAATAGGGTGAAGGCGATGAATATGCAGGCAAAAGGCCAGAGTATCCATCATGGTGTCAGACAGGGGGATGGCAGCCCATCCCCCGATTGAAAATCAATACACTTCAGGGACTACCATGTCGTCAGGTACCGGATGGCGGTTATAGTCCGGGCTGCGCTTGCGCGGCGGCAGGGTGATCACGTTGCCTTCGGTCTCTTCGTAAGGCAACTGCTGGAGCAGGTGGCTGATGCAGTTCAGCCGCGCCTTTTTCTTGTCGACGCCCTGAACTACCCACCAGGGGGCTTCCGGAATGTTAGTGCGCGCTAACATGACTTCTTTGGCCTCGGTGTAGTCTTCCCAGCGGCGACGGCTCTCCAAATCCATCGGGCTGAGCTTCCACTGTTTCAGCGGATCGTGAATGCGGCTGAGGAAGCGCAGTTCCTGCTCGTCATCGGTGATCGAGAACCAGTATTTGATGATTTTGATGCCGCTGCGCGTCAACATTTTCTCAAATTCCGGCACGCTGCGGAAAAATTCTTCGTATTCCTCGTCGTTGCAAAACACCATCACTTTTTCCACCCCGGCGCGGTTATACCAGCTACGGTCGAACAGCACGATTTCACCCGCCGCCGGCAGGTGGGCGATGTAGCGCTGGAAATACCACTGGGTGCGCTCGCGGTCGTTCGGTGCAGGCAACGCCGCCACGCGGCAGGTGCGCGGGTTCAGGCGTTGGGTGATGCGTTTGATCACCCCGCCTTTGCCGGCGGCGTCGCGGCCTTCAAACAAGATCACCACGCGGTGGCCGGTGCGCATTACCCAGTCTTGCAGTTTCACCAGTTCGCCTTGCAGGCGCAGCAGCTCGCGGAAATACTGTTTGCGCCAGGCTTTTTTCTGATCGCTGTCCACTTCGGTGTCGTCAAACCGCAGGTCATCGAGCTCCATTTCCAGCTCCTCGTCATAGCTGTCATAAAACTCCTGCAGCAGGCGCTGGTTGAAGGTGTCGTCGCGGTTAAATTCATGCATAGCCATAATTGATTCTCCGTGTTAACCCGGTTTTAGAAATGAGTGAAAACCCAGTACAGCCCGGCGGAAAGCAGTATCGAGGCCGGCAGCGTCAGAACCCAGGCCATCAGCAGGTTGCGCAGGGTCGACATTTGCAGGCCGGAGCGGTTAGCCGCCATGGTGCCGGCGATGCCGGAGGACAGCACGTGGGTGGTCGAAACCGGCAGGCCGAAGGCGTCCGCCGCACCTATGGTGGTCATCGCCACCAGTTCGGCGCTGGCGCCCTGGGCGTAGGTGAGGTGGCTTTTACCGATCTTCTCACCGACGGTAACCACGATGCGCCGCCAGCCGACCATGGTGCCAAGGCCGAGGGCAATCGCCACCACCACCTTGACCCAGAACGGGATAAAGCGGGTGGCGCTGTCCAGATCGCCTTTCAACGCATCCAGATTGCGCTGCGAGTCGGCGGAAAACTGAAGCTGTTTTTCCGCTTTCAGGTGCTTGATGGCTTCCGATGCCAGATACATATCGTTACGGGTGTTGGACACCGCCTGCGCCGGGATCTTGTCGACGGAACCGTACTGGCGGACTTGATCGCCGATGGCGCCGGTCAGCTGCGCCAGCGCGGGCACTACGTCCGGCGTCAGCTCATTGGTACGCACATAGCCGGTAAGTACCTCACGCGGCGGCACCTGGCTGACCGCCGGGAATTGGCGCAGCAGATCGTTTTTGGTGACTTCCGCCAGTGCCGCCACGCGCGGGATTTGCTCCGGCGACATTGAGCGGTTCAGGGCATAGGCGATCGGCATGGTGCCGACCAGGATCAGCATGATCAGGCCCATGCCTTTTTGCCCGTCGTTGGAGCCGTGGGCGAAGGAGACGCCGGTACAGGTGAGGATCAGCAAACCCCGGATCCACAGCGGTGGCGGCGCATCATTTTTGGGGGCGGTGTACAGCTGGCGGTTTTTAACGAACACTTTCAACGCCAGCAGCAGCAGGGCGGCAAACACAAAACCGATCACCGGTGAAAGCAGCAACGCATAACCCACTTTAATCGCCTGTCCCCAGTCCACGCCGCTGGTGCCGGTGCGCCCGTGGATCAGGGCGTTAGCCACGCCCACGCCGATGATGGAACCAATCAGCGTATGCGACGAGGAGGCCGGCAGCCCGAGCCACCAGGTGCCCAGGTTCCAGATAATCGCCGAGAACAGCAGGGCGTAAACCATGGCAAAGCCGTTACCGGTGCCGGCTTGCAGAATCAATTCAACCGGCAGCAGCGAAATGATGCCGAACGCCACCACGCCGCTGGAGAGCAAAACGCCGAGGAAGTTGAAAAATCCCGACCAGACCACCGCCACCATCGGCGACAGGGAATGGGTGTAAATAACGGTGGCCACCGCATTGGCGGTGTCGTGAAAACCGTTAACGAATTCAAAGCCCAGCGCAATCAGCAGCGCTAACCCCAATAAAAGAAAAGGGAGATAGCTGGTATATACTGCACCAGCGTCGGTCACGTCGTTAAATAGATTTACTCCGGCAAAAGCGATCCCCAGTACTAATAAAAAAACAAAAAAAAGAACAGTGAGTCGACTGTTCTTTTGGTAGATCTTTGGCAGGCTGGATGCAGAGGGCACACCCGCTTGAACGGCGCTGTTATCGCTCATAAAGGACCTTCCCGATAAACTTCATTAGAATACTGACGGTGTTGAACGGCGTTGCCAGGAAAGTATTGGGAATTAATGTGACTTTTTTATGACGGTAATATTAATCATCTGGAAAAGTGAAAATAATTAACGTTGGTATTTAAAGATTGATATAAAGGCTGAGTCTGGTTTATTGATTAATGCGGTTATTCGGGATAAAGATTTATGGTTCAGACGGTTGCGGATAAAATGCACAAACTCGATTTTGATGATGAAGTGACCGGGCTGATTTACGGCCACGTGTTCCGCACGGGAGAAGCGCCGCTGCGGGTTTCTTCGCAGCAGGCCTGCCAGGCTTACCAGGCTCTGTCGCCGGGCGAAGGGTTTATCTGGTTGCACCTTAATCTGAACCATGCGGCGGCAGAGAAATGGCTGAAAAATCACTTCGCGATTTCCGATTTTTTCTTCGACGAAATCCGTCACGGCTCCCACACCACGCGCATTGAACGGCAAGGGGATGACCTGTTTGCGGTGCTCAACGACGTGATTTTCCATCCCCAAGAAAATAACCCGGAAATCGCCACGCTGTGGCTGTATTGCCGCAGCGGGCTGGTGGTTACCGTGCGGCACAAGCCGCTGCGGTTGATCGAACGGCTGCTGGGGCGTCTGGGGCCATTGCAACTGGCGTCGTCCACCGAGCTGTTGGCGCACTTGCTGGAAGAACAGGAAGATGTACTGGAGCAGGTGGTGCGACAGGCCAACCAGTATGTCGACACCATTGAAGATCGCCTGCTGAGCAATCATGTGAAACGCAACCGCACCGAACTGGGGCGCATGCGCCGCATGTTGCTGCGCTTTCAGCGCCTGCTGGCGCCGGAACCCGCCGCACTGTTTCGCCTGCTGAACCGGCCACCGGCCTGGTTAAGCCGGGACGTGGTGCAGGATCTGCGGCAGTTCACTGAAGAGTTCACCGTGGTGCTGAACGATCTGGCCAGCCTGACCGAGCGCATTCGCCTGCTGCAAGAGGAGATTGGCGCCAAGCAGATGGAGCAGAACAACCGTACGCTGTACACCCTGACGGTGATCACCGTGCTGGCGCTGCCGATTAACATCGTCGCCGGTTTCTTCGGCATGAACGTGGGAGGGATCCCGCTGGCCAGCAATCACCACGGTTTTATTCTGCTGGTGTTGCTGGTCGGCGGTTTTACGCTGATCACCGGCTATCTGGCGTTCAGACGCCGGGATGAAAGCTGATTACAGTCTTGCCCGGTACTCTTCTTCCAGCTTGGCGTGGGTGCTCCAGAACGGGCGTGGCTGGCGATCGTGCAGGCGGTCGAGCAGAATATCCAGATGGGTGTGCCATCCGCCGGCCACGCTGAGCATTTCGTCACGGTTGGCCAGGCGGCGGTGGGTGACCGTCAGCAACACCGCGTTGTCCTGTTCGGTCAGCTCAAAGGTCACTTCGGAAGGGCGGTTCTGATCCTTTTCCTCCCAGGTGAAGCTCAGTAGCCGCGGCGGGAAAAGGCAGGTGATATGGCCGAGGTGTTTGCCGTTGCAGTCGCTTTGTTTGTATTTGGCGGGGGCCTGCTCGTGTTCGCCCGTCAGATCGGAATTGCGAAATACCAACTCCACCACAGCGCCTTTTTCCAGCGTCATTTCGCCGGCGGCCAGCCAGGTGGCGCGCTTGTCGGATTCCGTCAGGTAGGCCCAGACCCGCTCGATCGGGCCGGGCAGCAGCCGCTGAATGCGCAGCGTGCCGGTTTCAATAATCATACCGTAGTCGTTCATGGTTCCCTCCTTGGGAGGATACTGTTCGGGCTGCCGCAGCGCTATTTCCAGCGCGTCCAGCCGTTCTGTCCAGAAATGCTCGTAGGTTTGCAGCCATTGCATGGCCTGTGCCATTGGCCCGGGCTCAAGCCGGCAGATATGGTTTCTTCCCTGCACGGTTCGCTGCACCAGGCCTGCAAGCTCCAGTGCTTTGATATGCTTGGAGGCGCCGGCAAACGACATCTGCAACGGCGCGGCCAGTTCACCAATGCTGTGCTCGCCGTCGGCCAACGCACGCAAAATAGCGCGGCGCGTCGGGTCGGAAAGCGCGTGGAAAATGGCGTCCAGCTGTGAGGAAGATAATTTAACCATATGGTTGAATATAGAACAGCACGATGAATATTCAACCAGTTTGTTGAATATTTTTTGCTATTGCCCCGGTCGGCTAACCGGGGCGAGGAGATCAGCTAGCCGTTTGTGCCAGCAGCGCGTTGAGCAGCACATTGGCGCTGGCGGTGGCCCAGGCGGGCGAAATATCTTCCAGCTCGTTGTGGCTGATGCCGTCCACGCAGGGAATAAAAATCATCGCCGTGGGCGCTACCCGGCTCAGATAACAGGCATCGTGACCCGCGCCGGAAACCATATCCCGGTGCGAATACCCCAGCGCCTGCGCGGCCTGGCGCACGCTGTCGATACAGCCTTGATCAAAGCGTATCGGCTGATACTGGAAGATGCGTTCGGCGCGAGCGCTCAACGTGCCGGCATCCACCTCCGCGACCGCCGCCAGCAACCGCCGTTCCATCTGTTCCAGCACCGCCTCCTGCGGATGACGGAACTCGACGCTGAAAAACACCTTGCCCGGCACCACATTGCGCGAGTTGGGGGTGATTTGCGCCATGCCGACCGTGGCGCGGGCGTCCGGCATGAAATCCAGGCCGATCTGATTGACCGCCGTGACCATAGCGGCAAAGCCGAGCAGGGCGTCGCGGCGCCGTTCCATCGGCGTGGTGCCCGCATGGGCGCTGAAACCGAGGATCTCCAGCTCGTACCAGCGTTGGCCCTGTGCGCTGGTCACCACACCAATCTCGACGTTTTCCGCCTCGAGGATCGGGCCTTGCTCGATATGCAGCTCAAAGGCGGCGTGGATGGGTCTGCCGCCGACCGGGTCTTCACCGTCATAGCCGATTTGCTTCAGCGCTTCGCCGATACTGATGCCCTGCGCATCGCGGCGCGACAGGCCGTATTCTTCATCGAACACACCGGCAAACACACCGGAGGCGATCATCGCCGGGGCGAAGCGGGCACCTTCCTCGTTAGTCCAGTTAACCACCTCCAGCGCGCGTTCGGTGGCAATCTGACGATCGTTCAGGGTGCGGATCACTTCCAACCCGGCCAGCACGCCATAAATGCCGTCAAAGCGCCCGCCGTTGGGTTGGGAATCGACGTGGGAGCCGGTGACGACCGGTGCCAGTTCAGGGCGGGTTCCTTCGCGGCGCAAAAACATGTTGCCCATGCGATCGACCCGCACGCTGCATCCCGCTTCCAGCGCCCAGGCCCGCAATTGGTCGCGCGCCTGACGATCTTCCTCGCTCAGCGCCAGCCGGGTGACGCCGTCTTTCGGGATGGCGCCGAACTGCGCCATATCGCGCAGGCTTTGCCACAGACGTTCGCCGTTAACCTGTTGGGTCATTTTTTCTCTCCCGACGGTTTTACGGCATAGCGGAAATCGCAGCAGGGCGCGCCGGACATAATGGTTTGGGTGCGTTGCAGCTCGACGTCCGGCGCATAACCGACGATAAACTGGCTGTCGCGGGCGCAGGACAGCAGATGGCCAATCTCGCCCAGGCCCATCTCGTGATACATCTCGGCATAGCGGCAGCGGGTGACGTTATAGTCGAACTGCTGCTCGTCTTGATGGATCACCTTCACTTGCAGCGCATCGTCTTTTTCCCACAGATACTGCAAGGCGGCGAAACTCTGCAAATCGGCGCCATTCGGCTCCTGCGCGGCAAACTGCTTGCCCGCATCGATGGCGGCGTTTTCAATGGCTTCGCCAATCACCGCCTGCGCGCGCTCCTTGCCGATCTCACGCACCAGAATCTGGTAGATCGGCTTGATGATCTCGGCCTCTATACGCCGGCGGGCCAGAATGCCCAATTCGTTTTTTGCACAGCTCATCCCCTTGCTCCCCTTGCTTTATTGTTGTGTTTTAGCGCCGCCCAACACGCTCTGCGGCTGCCATTTGCCGTCGACCACCTTGTAGAGGGTGAAGCTTGGCTGTTGCAGGTTGCCCTGCGGATCGAATGCGATGTTGCCGGTGACGCCCTGATAATGAATGGCGCGCAGTTTCGGCAGATAATCGGCCGGATTGGCGGATCCTGCCTGCTCAATGGCGGCAATCAATACCCGGGTGGCGTCATAGGCGAACGGCGCATGCAGTTCGATGTGGGTCTTGTAACGGTCGCGGTAAGCCTGCTCAAAGGCTTTGCCGCCCGGCATCTGCTCCAGCGGCAGGCCCGGTTCCAGCGCCACCACGCCTTCGCCTTCCTTCTGCGCCAGCGTCAGGAAGGTTTGGCTGACGAAGCCGCCGGCACCCATCAGTTGAGTGTTCATGCCCAGCTGTTTGATGCGGCGGGCCAGCGGCGCCGCCTGCGAATCCACGCCACCGAAGAAGATCAGATCGGCATTCTTGCTGCGAACGGTGGTCAGCACCGCGCTGAAATCGACGGTTTTGTCATCGACGTATTCACGGGCTACCGGTTGTATGCCCTGCGCCGCCAGCGACTTGATAAACTCGTCCGCCAGCCCCTGGCCGAATGCGGTGCGATCGTCGATGACCGCAATGCGTTTGGCTTTCAGCACCTTGACGGCATATTCGCCGGCGTAATTACCGCCGTCGTCATCATGACCCATCACGCGAAAACTGGTATCAAACCCCTGTTGAGTATAGGCATGACCTGTGGCGACCGGTGCCACCTGGGCAATGCCGGCATCGTGATAAATGCGGGCCGCCGGGATGCTGGTGCCGGTATTCCAGTGGCCGACCACGCCGGCGACGCCTTCGTCCACCAGGCGCTGTGCTACTGCAACGGCGGTGCGCGGGTCGGACTGGTCGTCTTCGGAAAGCAGTTTAAAGGTGACAGGTTTGCCGTTCAGCGTCGGCTTCTGGGCGTTGGCGTCGGCGATCGCCAACTGAGCGCCGTTTTCCAGATCCTTGCCGATACGGGCGGAAGAGCCGGTCAGCGGGCCGGCCAGACCGATCAGAATGGTGTCGGCGGCCTGCGCAGGCGCGGCAGCGCCAAGGGTAGCCAGAACGGCGGCGGCCAGGGCCAGCGGCTTAAAGCGAGTTATCTTGTTCATGTAAAACTCCCGGTGCGGTTAAAAGTAAAAACGGTTATTCGCCCAGATAGGCTTGTTTGATTTTTTCATCGTCGAGCATACCGGCAGACCGGCCGCTGTGGCTCAGGCTGCCGCTGTCCAGCACGTAGGCGCGATCGGTCGATTCCAGCGCCAGCCGGGCATTCTGTTCCACCAGCAATAACGTGACGCCGTCACTGGCAAGGGTTTTGATCACGTCAAAAATGGCTTCGACCACGATCGGTGCCAGGCCCATTGAGGGTTCATCCAGCACCAGCAGACGTGGCCGGCTGAGCAGCGCACGGCCCATCGCCACCATCTGTTGTTCGCCGCCGGAGAGCAGCCCGGCTTGTTGCCGTAACCGCTCGCGCAGGCGTGGGAAAAGGGCGCAAACTCGCTCCAGATCCTGCTGGATCGCCGGTTTATCGCGGCGGGAGTAGGCGCCAAGCTGCAAATTTTCCAGCACCGTCATGCGGGCGAAAATGCCGCGGCCTTCCGGCACCATCACCAGCCCCTGTTGCAGCAACCGATGTGGAGGAACACCGCGGATGGACTGGCCGTCGAACAGGATGTCTCCTTCGAAGGGTTGCAAACCGGTCAACGCGCGCAGGCTGGAGGTTTTGCCCGCGCCGTTGGCGCCGATCAATGTCACCTGTTCGCCGTGGTTAACCGTAAAATCGATGCCTTTCACGGCATGAATGCCGCCGTAAGATACTTTTAGCCGTTTGACGGACAGTAAGGGTTCAGACATGCGCAGCGCCTCCCAGATAAGCCCGGATCACCGCCGGTTCGCGCCTTACCTGCGCGGGTTCGCCTTCGGCGATGACTTTGCCGTAGTCGAGCACCGTCAGACGGTCGCACAATCCCATCACCAGCTTGACGTCGTGCTCGATCAGCAGCAGGGTTTTGCCGCTTTCGCGGATGCGTTGCAGCAGCTCGCGCAGCGCCACTTTCTCTGCGGCATTCATGCCGGCGGCCGGTTCATCCAGCGCCAATAACTGCGGGTCGGTAGCCAACGCGCGGGCAATTTCCAGCCGCCGCTGGTGGCCGTAGGAAAGATCGCCGGCGCGGTAATGGGCGAACTGACTGATGCCGACGTACTCCAGCAGCGCGTGAGATTTCTCCCGCGTCGCCTGTTCTTCCTCGCGGGCGCGGCGGTGGCGTGAAATAGCCGCCCACAGGCCGTTGCGGGTGCGTACATGGCAGCCCACCATCACGTTTTCCAGCACGCTCATCTCGTTGAACAGCCGCAGGTTCTGGAAGGTGCGAGCGATGCCTGCCTGTACGACTTTGTCGATCGCCTGCGGTTTGTAGCGACGATCCAACAGATGGAACTCACCGCTATCGGCGCGGTACAGGCCGGTGATCAGATTGAAACAGGTGGTTTTACCGGCGCCGTTCGGCCCGATCAACCCATAGATTTCCCCCCGGCGGATACTCATGCTGACGTCATCCACGGCGGTCAGCCCGCCAAAGCGTTTACTGACATGGTTTAGGGTGAGTAATGGCGTCATGATGCGGCTCCCGATTGATGACGCGCCGGCCACAGGCCCGCAGGGCGATACAACATCACCAGAATCAGCGCCAGGCCGTAGAAAAGTTGGCGGATAATTTCCGGATCGATCCACACTTGGCCGAACAGGGCCTGTTGCAGCGGCCCCATGGTGCTGCGCAACAGCTCCGGCAGCGCCGCCAGCAGCAACGCGCCGAGGATCACGCCGGGAATGTGGCCCATGCCGCCCAGCACCACCATCGCCAGTACGGCTATCGACTCTTGCAAGGTGAAGGACTCCGGTGAGACAAATCCCTGGAACGCGGCAAACAGCGCACCGGCGATGCCGCCGAACGTGGCGCCGATGGCGAACGCCAGCAGTTTGAAGTTACGGGTGTTGAGGCCCATCGCCCGCGCTGCGTCCTCATCTTCGCGGATGGCGGTCCAGGCGCGACCGACCCGTGAATGTTGCAGGCGCAGGCAGATAAACAGGATTGCCAGCAGCAGGGCGGCAAACAGGTAGTAATACAAATACAGTGAGGAAAAACGGATGCCGAACCACTCATGCATGCCGGAAAACTTCAGGCCGAACAGGCTGACCGAGTCGATGCCGGAAATGCCCTTTGGGCCGTTGGTGATATTGACCGGGCGATCGAGGTTGCGCATCAGAATGCGCACGATTTCGCCGAAACCCAGCGTGACGATCGCCAGATAGTCGCCGCGCAGGCGCAGCGTCGGCGCGCCGAGCAGGATGCCGCACAGCGCCGCCAGTACGGCGGACAGCGGTATCAACAGCAGGATGGACAGATGCAAACCATCCGGGAACCAGTGCAACAGCAACGGAAACTGTTCGGTCAGGTGTGGCGAGGACAGCAGCGCGGTCAGGTAGGCGCCGACTGCGTAAAAGGCGATAAATCCCATGTCCAGCAGGCCGGTCAGGCCGACGACGATATTCAGCCCCAGCGCCAGCATCAGGTACAGCAGCGCGAAGTCGATCACTCGCACCCAATAGTTGCCGCCGGCGGCCCCGGCCAGCCAGGGGGCCAGCAGCAGGCCGAGCATAAACAGCGCGACGCCGAGCCTGGCGCGGCCTGGGGTGGCGGTTTGCAGGGTGGTGGTCAGAACGGTCATTTTATCTCCTCAGGCGCGGGTGGCGACGCGCTCGCCCAGCAACCCGGATGGGCGTAATACCAGCACCGCAATCAGAATCAGGAAGGCGAAAACGTCCTGATAATTGCTGCCGAAGGTGCCGCCGGTCAGTTCGCCGAGATAACCGGTACCCAGCGATTCGAATAGCCCCAGCAATAGTCCGCCGAGCATGGCGCCGCGCAGGTTGCCAATGCCGCCCAGCACCGCGGCGGTAAAAGCCTTGATGCCCGGCAGGAAGCCCATGGAGAAGCCGGCGTTGCCGTAGTTGCTGGCCATCATGACGCCCGCCACCGCCGCCAGCGCACCGCCGAGGGCGAAGGTCAACAGGATCACCCTGTTGGGATCGATGCCCATCAGACCGGCGACCTGCGGGTTTTCCGCCGTGGCACGCATCGCGCGGCCAAAACGCGAGTGTTCGACCAGCAACAGCAGCCCGGCCATCACCAGTACGGCGACAACCAGCGTGGCGATACCGGTGCCGGTGATCACCGCCGGCGCATGCCCGGCGCTGCCCTGGGTCAAGGCAATGGGGGACATGGGCAGCAGTTGCGGGAACATCAACGGATTGCGCGACCAGATCAGCATCGCCAACGTTTGCAGCAGCAGCGAGACGCCAATACCGCTGATCAACGGCGCCAGGCGCGGGGCATTGCGCAGGCGGCGATAGGCCAGGCGTTCGATGCTCATCGACACCAGCGCGCAGACCGCCATGGCGATCGTCGTCGCCAGTAACAGCACTGTGTACGGCGACAGAGTGGGGAAATGATGCTGCAACACGCCGATAGCCGACAGGGCGCTCAGCGCGCCGACCATCAGCACATCGCCGTGGGCGAAATTGATAATGCGCAGAATGCCGTACACCATGGTGTAACCCAGAGCGATCAGCGCATAAATACTGCCGAGCATCAGTCCGTTGACGGTCTGCTGTACCAGCGTATCCATAGGGAGAGTCCCGAAAATAATGATTCAGGAGGCTCAGAGTAGAGAATTAAAAAAAATTGTAAAATACGGAAAAATAATTTCTTATATAAAAAATACGTGTTTTTAATTTATTGATTTATTTGTATATTAATTTATCCCCACAGCCGATTTTTTGCCAAAATAGTCAATATATGAAAAAAACAGAAGAATATGACGCCCTGTTGCCGAACGATCCGCCGCTGCGCGCCGTACGGGCGTTCGAGGCTATCGCCCGCCTGGGCAGCATTACCGCTGCGGCGAAGGAGCTGGCGATATCTCCCTCGGCGGTCAGCCATCAGCTCAAAACGCTGGAGGCTTTTCTGCAAATGCCGCTCACCGAGCGGCAGGGCCGCAACCTGATCCTGCGCAGCGAAGGACGCGAGTATTACCGCTCGATCCGTTCGGCGTTTAACGTGTTGCGCCAGGCGACGGAGCATGTGCGTGAGCAATCGGCCTCCCGGCAGGTGACCATCAGCCTGATCCCGCTGTTCGGCATGGGCTGGTTTATTCCGCGTTTGCACGGCTTTTTGCGCGAAAATCCCGATATCGACATCAACGTGGTGTATGCCAACCACCGTAACTATCTCAGCGACGCCGCAGATATTTCGATTCGCTTTGGCGTGGGGCAATGGACCGGCTATCGCAGCGAAAAACTGATGTCCGGCAAAATGGTGCCGGTGTGCAGCCGCAGTTTTATCAGGCTGCATGGGCTGCTGGATACGCCGGATCAGCTTTCGCCGCTGCCGTTGTTGCACGACGAAGAACGCAATACCTGGATGCAGTGGTTCCAGCAGGCCGGCGTCAGGCGGCCGCTGCGCAGCACCGGGCCGATGTTTGAGGATGGCCTGCTGACGCTGGCGGCGGTGCAGTCGGGGCTGGGCTGCGCCCTGATGCGCGAACCGCTGATCGAGCCCTATCTTAACAGCGGCGAACTGGTTAAGTTGTTTGACCGACCGATTGACGATGGCCGCGATTATTACCTGTGCGTGCGGGCAGACAGCGAGTTGTCGCAAGAGGGGCAGAATCTGCAGCAGTGGTTGCTGCGCGAGGCCGCAGGTCAATAAACAGGCACGCGCTAACTGCCTGAATTGGCTATCCTGAATAGAGTGCAATGGGTTAACCGGAGTGTCCGATGACTGCAGAAAACGAGCTGGAACAAACGCCCAAAATGAGCCTGCCGCTGCTGGCCGGTGGCGCGTTGGGCGTGGTATTCGGCGATATCGGTACCAGCCCGCTGTATACCCTGAAAACCGTGCTTTATCTGTCCGGTGATGCGCCGTCCGCGCCGGTGATCCTCGGTTTGTTGTCATTGATTTTCTGGACTCTGGTGATAGTGACCTCGCTCAAATACGCCATGTTCGCCATGCGGATCGATAACCGCGGCGAGGGCGGTATCATGGCGCTGATGTCGCTGCTGGTCAGCAAGAAGAGCGCCCGACCTATGGTGGTATTTGCCGGCCTGTTCGGTGCGGCGCTGATTTACGGCGACGGCGCGATCACCCCGGCGATTTCAGTGCTTTCGGCGCTGGAGGGGTTAAACATCGTCTTGCCCGAATCCAAACCCTTCATTTTACCTGCGGCGGTAGTGATTCTGGTCAGTCTGTTCGCCATTCAACCGCTGGGCACGGCGCGTATCGGCAAGGTGTTTGGCCCGATTATGGCGCTGTGGTTTTTCTCGATCGCCGCCCTGGGCGTCTGGGGTATCATCCAGCATCCGGCGGTGCTGATGGCCATCAACCCAGAGTACGGCGTGGCGTTTTTGTTCTCCAATGGATTAACCAGCTTTCTGGTGTTGGGCGGGGTGTTCCTTTGCGTAACCGGTGCAGAGGCGCTGTATGCCGATATGGGGCACTTTGGCAAAAAACCTATCTGGCTCGCCTGGTTCGGCATCGTGTTCCCCAGTTTGTTGCTGAACTATGCCGGGCAGGCCGCGCTGATCCTCTCCGGCGCCGACGTGACCCAGAATATTTTCTTCCGCCTGTGCCCGCCGATAATGCAAATACCCTTGGTGATCCTGGCTACCCTTGCCACCATCATCGCCAGCCAGGCGATCATCAGCGGGGCCTTTTCCATGACCCGTCAGGCGATCCAGCTTGGCTGGTTGCCGCGTTTGCGGGTGAAGCAAACCACCGAGGAGAGCTACGGCCAAATTTACATCGGTGCCATCAACTGGCTGCTGATGGCGGTGACGGTCTTTCTGACGGTATTCTTCAAATCCTCCGATAACCTTGCCGCCGCTTACGGTATCGCCGTTTCGCTCACCATGATCATGACCAGCGGCTTGCTGTTTGTGGCGATGCGCGAGGTGTGGCGCTGGGGATTCACCGCCAGCCTGCTGGTTGCCGGCGGATTTTTCATCGTCGATCTCAGCTTTTTGGTGGCTAACCTCAGCAAGGTGCTGCAAGGGGGTTATGTGCCGTTGCTGCTGGCCAGCCTGGTTTATGGCGTGATGCTGATCTGGCATCGCGGAGTGCTCGCCGCCTCCCGTACCTTGGGTGAAAAGAGCCTGCCGCTGGCGGATTTCCTGGCGCAGATCGAAGCGCAGACCATTCCTCGGGTGCCGGGCACGGCAATATTTCTTACTCGTACGCTGAACGGCACGCCGCCGGTGATGAAATGGCACGTCAAACGTAACGGCTCGCTGCATGCCGACGTGTTGGCGCTGAACATCATGATTGTGAACGAACCACGGGTGGCGAATGCCGAGCGGTTGGTTATGCGGCAGCAGTCACCGGGCTTCTGGTGCGGCGTGGCCAGCTACGGTTTTATGGAACGGCCGAATATTCCCCGGTTATTGCACCACGCCGAGGCGCAGAAAACCGGGTTGAATTTTGACGACGCCACCTATTATCTGGGACATGAAACCGTGGTGCGCCGCGAAGAAAACGACAGGTTACCGGCGTGGCAGCGCAGCATCTTTGCGCTGATGGTGCGTAACGGCATGCACGTGACGGATTACTACTATCTCCCCAGCGATCAGGTGGTGGAGATCAGCCGCCGGGTGCCGGTGTGACGGTCTGGCTATAGGTTAAAAGCAACGGTTATTTAGCCGCAGGCATGGCGCAGGCTATAGTGCGGTGGCGCGATGTGCGCGGCTTTGCTCTGAGGGTTTATGTCACTGTTCGATCTTACTGCGCTGGCTGCCGATTTGCCGCAAGCATGGCGTTCCAGCATTCTGGGGCGCGTCGGTTCCGCCAATATCAAAGTGCTGCGAATGGATCAGCGCGCCATTGACGATGAGGTTCACGAATACCATGAGACGCTGCTGGTGATCGAAGGCCAACTGCGATTGGCAGTGCAGGGCGAGGAAATTACGGTGAACGCCGGGCAACTGTATCAGGCCGCAGCCGGCGTGCCGCACCGCGTGTTGGCGGGCAGCCACGGCACGCTGGTGATTGTTGATTTGCCCGAGAATTAATGCCGGTCGCCCAGCGCGGACAACGCCACGTCAACCGCCGCTAACAACCGTTCTTTTGTGACGCCGTCACGCGCTTGTATCGATAAACCGTGCAAAAAGACCGCGAAGTAATCACCGAGGCTGTCGGCGTCGGTATCCGCCGGTAGCTCCCCGTTTTTCACCGCCAGCCGCAGCCGCTCAATAATGCCCTGGGTGCGCAGCAGGCGGTGTTCCGCCAGCCAGGTTTTAATGCCGCTGTTTTCAGCGCTGACGCTGGCGGCGGAAGAGACCACCATGCAGCCCTGTGGCAGATCGGTACGGCTGTAGAGCGTCACCGCGTCTTCCAACAAGCGCTTTATCGCCGCTCGCACGCCGGTTTCCTCACTGAACGCCCGCTCGGCAAAACCGCCTTCATGGTTTTCGTAACTGGCGATGGCTTCGCGGAACAGCAATTCCTTCGAACCGAACGCCTTGTATATGCGCGCAGAGGCGATGCCCAGTTCGGCCACCAGATCCGACATCGAAGTGCCTTCGTATCCCTGGCGCCAGAAGAGATCCCGTGCTTTCAGTAATGCCTGTTCGCGGTCGAATTCGCGTGGTCTGCCTGCCATCGGTCGGCTCCTGTTTGCCTGTCATTCAGTGAGATAGGATCGCTTAAATCTCCCCTGACGCCAACGAATTTCTAAAATCTGCTTGCCGCGGGATTCATTTAAGCCTATTGTTTGTCAATCGACAATCAATAGGAGTTTACGATGAAAACCTTGAAAGGTCCAAGCCTGCATCTTGCCCAATTCAGTGACGATACCGCCCCCTTTAACAGTCTGCCCGCCATTGCGCAATGGGCTGCGGACACCGGTTTTAAAGCGCTGCAAATCCCCGCGTGGGATCGCCGCCTGTTCGATTTGGCTACCGCAGCGGAAAGCCAGACTTACTGCGATGAACTGGTCGGCATGCTCGCAGACAAGGGGTTGGTAGTCAGCGAACTGACCACCCACATTTTTGGTCAGTTGATGGCGGTGCACCCGGCTTATGACGCGTTGTGCGACAGCTTTGCGCCGCCGGCGCTGCACGGCAACCCGCAGGCACGCGGCGAATGGGCGCGGCAACAGCTGCTGTTGGCGGCCAAAGCCTCCGCGCGGCTGGGCCTGAGCGAGATGGGCACCTTTTCCGGCTCGCTGGCGTGGCCCTACCTGTTTCCGTTCCCGCAGCGCCCGGCCGGGTTGATAGAAACGGCGTTCGATGAGTTGGCGAAACGCTGGTTGCCGGTGCTGAATGCCTGCGACGAGCAGGGCGTGAACCTGTGTTATGAAATTCACCCCAGTGAAGACCTGCACGACGGCGTGACGTTTGAAATGTTTCATCAGCGCGTCGGCGGTCACCCGCGCTGCCAGATCCTGTTCGATCCGAGTCACTTCGTGCTGCAACAGCTGAACTACCTGGATTACATTGATATTTATAAAGACTTTATCCGCATGTTCCACGTCAAGGACGCCGAGTTCAACCCGACCGGGCGGCAGGGCATCTATGGCGGTTACCAGTCGTGGACCGAACGCGCCGGGCGTTTCCGTTCGCTGGGCGACGGCCAGGTGGATTTCAAAGGCATTTTCTCCCGGTTGACGCAGCACGACTACGCCGGTTGGGCGACGCTGGAATGGGAATGTTGCCTTAAGCACCCGCAGGACGGCGCCCGTGAAGGGGCAGCGTTCATCCGCGACCATATCATCAACGTCACCGACAAGGTGTTTGACGACTTTGCCGGCGCCCCGGTTGACCAGCAACAGATTAATACCTTGCTCGGCCTGCGCTGAGCCGCGTTATTTCACCACGGAGAACACCCATGAAAATGCAAAATAACGGGTCCATGCTGAATGGACCTGAACCCGAACACGTCTATGCACGGGTCAACGGCAACCGCATTCACTGCGTCACCCTCGGCGAAGGCCGGCCGGTGTTGCTGATCCCAGGTTGGCCGCAGACCTGGTATACCTGGCGCTATGTGATGCAGGCGCTGGCAGCGGCCGGTTTTAAGGCAATTGCGGTGGATCCGCCGGGCATCGGCGATTCTGATAAACCCACCGGCGGTTATGACACCGGCAGCGTCGCCGCCGTGCTGCACGAGACCATGCTGCAGCTTGGGCACCCGAGTTATTCATTGGTCGGCCACGATATTGGCATGTGGATCGGCTATGCGATGGCCAGCGACTATCCGCAGGCGGTGGAAAGACTGGTGCTGACCGAAGCGGTGATCCCTGGGCTGGCGCCGGCACCGCCGATTTTTGTGTCGCCGGACCAAAACATCTTCCTGTGGCATTTCATGTTCAACCAACTGGCGGATCTGCCGGAGGCGTTGACGTTGGGGCGCGAGAGGGAGTATCTCGGCTACATCTTTAACCGTTGGTCTTATCGCCGCGATCGGGTAGCCGCAGAAACCTATATTGCCGCTTATTCTGCACCGGGCAGCCTGCGCGCCGGTTTTGATTACTACCGCGCCATTCCCGAGACCGTGCGGCAAAACCAGCGGCGTGCCGAGAGCAGGCTCGAAATGCCGGTGATGACCATCGGCGCAGAACACGCCACTGGCGATGCGCCTTTTGTCACGTTGCGGGATAACGCCGTGGATCTGCGGGGGGAGACGGTCGCCGGCTGCGGCCATTTTATTACCGAAGAGTGTCACGAGGCGTTTATCGCCCTGGTGGTGCCATTCCTGTCGGAGGCGCAGACCTATGCCGCTTGATACGCAGATTGCCTGTTTTCTGGCGGAAACGGCAGGTGCGGCGGCACCCGGTTCCCTGGCCGAGATGCGCGCCGCCGCCGAGGCCGGGCTGCTGCAACTGCAGGGCGAAGCGGAAGCCAGCGGCGGCGTGAGGGATTTTACGGTCACCGCCAACGACGGCCATGAGATCGCCATTCGCGCTTATCTACCGCTGAGCGCGGAGGAAGGACCCATGCCGGCCATGCTGTACGCCCACGGCGGCGGCTGGTGCCTGGGGTCGTTGGCGCTGTATGACCGGCCTTGCCAGGCGCTGGCCAATGCCACGGGCCGATTGATCCTGTCGGTCGATTACCGGCTGGCGCCGGAGCATCCGTTCCCTCGGCCGCTGGAGGATTTTTACCAGGCACTGTGCGCAGTGGTTGAGCGGGCGGATGAGTTGGGGATTCTCGCCGGGCGCATCGCGGTTGGCGGCGACAGCGCAGGCGGCAATCTGGCGGCGGCCACGGCCTTGCTGGCCCGCGACCGCGAAGGGCCGCAAATCGAGCATCAGCTGTTGCTGTATCCGGCGCTGAGCGGTGCAATGAATACCGCCAGTTATGACGACTACGCGCAGGGGTATTTCTTGACCCGGGAAGTGATGGCGTTTTGCTGGGAGACGTATCGGGGTAAAGAGGGGAAAACGCGTAATCCTTACGCCGAGCCATTGCATGCCGAAACCTTGCGGCAGTTGCCACCGGCGACCATTCTGAGCTGCGAGTACGATCCGTTACGCGATGAGGCCGAGCAGTATGCGCAACGGTTGCGTGAAAGCGGGGTGGCGGTGCGCTGCGAACGGTTGCCGGGCATGGTGCATGCCTGCATCCATATGCTGGGGTTAACTCCGGCGGCGCGGGTGCTGTTCGACAAGGCCGTCTAACCTTTTGTTAGTGTGCTGAAAGCTGCACCCGGTGTGACTAATGCCCCGCATTGGAATTGCGGGGCATTGGCGTTTCCAGCTATGGGCGTCTAACGGCCGGCGACGGTGACGAAGCGGGTCTCCAGATAGGATTCGATCGCCTCGCTGCCGCCTTCGGTGCCGTGACCGGAGTCTTTCACCCCGCCAAACGGCGTTTCAGGCAGGCCGAAACCGATATGGTTGATGCTGAGCATGCCACTTTCCACATCGCGGCCCAGCGCGGTTACCGTGGCGATGCTGCGGCTGTAGGCGTAGGCCGCCAGCCCGTAAGGCAGGCGGTTAGCCTCGGCTATCGCTTCCTCATAGGTGGCGAACGGACGCAGCAGGGCGACCGGGCCAAACGGCTCCTCAGACATCGCCCGCGCGCTCAGCGGGACGTCGCGCAGCACCGTTGGCTCAAAGAAGTTGCCGCTGCCCGGCAGACGGTTGCCGCCGGTGCTGGCCTTGGCGCCTTGGTCGATGGCGTCCTTCACGAAGGCATCGATGGCTGTGACACTGCGCTCCAGCACCATCGGCCCCATGGTCACGCCTTCATCCAACCCGTTGCCCAGCTTGATGTCGCGCACCGCTGCGGTGAATTTCTCTACAAAGGCTTCATAGACGCCTTGCTGGATCAGAAAACGGGTCGGGGCGATACAGACCTGGCCGGCGTTGCGGAACTTGGCCAGTGCCAGCTCTTTGGCGGCGGCGTCGAGATCGGCATCGTCGAAAATCAGCACCGGTGCGTGGCCGCCCAGTTCCATGGTGGCCTTTTTCATATGCTGCCCGGCCAGCGCTGCCAGATGTTTGCCCACGCGGGTGGAGCCGGTGAACGAGATCTTGCGAATGGTCGGGTGCGGGATCAGGTATTCGGAGATGTCCGCCGGGGTGCCGTACACCAATGCGATCACGCCGGCCGGAATGCCGGCGTCGGCAAAGGCTCTGATCAGCTCTGCCGGCGAGGCGGGTGTTTCTTCCGGGCCTTTGATGATGATCGAGCAACCGGCGGCCAGCGCGGCGGACAGCTTGCGCACGATCTGGTTGATCGGGAAGTTCCACGGCGTAAAGGCGGCAACCGGGCCGACCGGCAGCTTAAGCGTTTGCTGTTGAACATCGCGGCTGCGGGCAGGGATGATTTGGCCGTAGGTGCGGCTGGCTTCGCCGGCAAACCAGTCAATGACGTCCGCCGAGTTAAGGATCTCAACCTTGGCCTGCGCCACCGGTTTGCCTTGCTCCTGCGTCATGATGGCGGCGATAGATTCTGCGCGTTCGCGCAGCAAGGCGGCGGCTTTACGCATCAGGATGGCGCGCTGATAGGCGGAGGTGTCGCGCCAGAGTTTAAAACCGCGTTCGGTAGCGGCCAGCGCCAGATCGAGATCGGCCTGTGCGGCGTGCGCCACGTTGCCAATGACCTCATCGGTAGCGGGGTTGGTGACCGGCATGGTGTTGCCGGCGATTGCGCTGCGCCATTGTCCGTCAATATAGAGTTGAGTATCTGGATACATTGTTGCCTCTTACTTTCAGGGAGTTAAATACCGTTTTTCCCGCTCTGCGACAGGATAATCAAACCCGCTGACGCCGATCAACAGACGTCAGTCGATGGGTAAAATACCCTACGCCGAATGAGCGCGATCGTCCAGGGAACCGCAATGTGCACTACTCAAACGGCGTTGGTTTGACTATCATACAAGCCAGGTTCGGCCTTGATGCAAGGCGGTAGGGTGCAGGCGATGGAGGTAGAGTGCAGGGTGTTCCACAGCAGTTCCCCTTCGAAAAAGATTGCGCGCAGTTCCGGCAATTGCCGCAATTGCCGGGCGTCGAGCTTTACCACGCCCATATCGAACGCTATGTCTTCGAACCGCATACCCACGACGCTTTCGCCATCGGTACCGTCGATGTCGGTGCCGAGCGCTTCCGTTACCGGGGGGCACAGCATCTGGCGGCGCCGGGTTCGCTGGTATTGATGAACCCGGATGAACTGCACACCGGCGAGGCGGAAACGGCCGGCGGCTGGAATTACCGGATGCTCTACCTTGAACCCGGGGCGCTGGAGCTGCTGTCCGGCGAGCAGGGGTTTTGGTTTACCGATGCGGTACGCCAGGATCCGCAGGCGGCGCGGCAACTTTCGGCGACGCTGGCCGCACTGTGGCAAGCCCGGGATCCGATGACGATTGATGACCTGCTGCTGCAAGTGGTGGCGATCTTCCGCCCCCACGCACGTATCGCCCGGCCGCTGAAAGATGAGCCGGCGCACCGTTTTGACATCGTCAAAACCTACCTGCGCGATAACTTTTCCGCAGCCATCACGCTGGATCAGTTGGCGGCGCTGGTATCGCTCAGCCCGTACCATTTTTTGCGCAAATTCAAAGCCGAATACCATGTATCGCCCCAGCAGATGCTGATGGCGATCCGTCTTGCGCAAGCCAAGCTGATGCTGGGGCGCGGCATGCCGGCCGCGCAGGTGGCCGCGGCGGCGGGGCTAACCGATCAGGCGCATTTAACCCGCGCTTTCGCCAACCGTTACGGCGTCACGCCCGTGCGCTATCAAAAACAGGTCATGGCCCGCTAAGTATCGCCACATTTGTATGTTGTCGTCGTACTGCAGTGGTATGCCCAACTTTTCGATACTGACGGCGTTGCTCATTAGAGCATTAAGACGCATTTGCCAGCGTTACCATTGCGGTGAAAACAGTTGCAACCATTGCCGGGGTAAATGACTCGAGAGCTTTTGTGCCAACACTCGCTGCAGTTTCACGCGCCACGTTCACCAATACACGGCCGGGGGCGCGAAGCACGACCTGACGAAGCCCATTGGTGCTGTCGCGTGCTACGAGGCCAATTTTTTCGAGAACGATCAATTGACGCACTACGGCTGATTGCGGTTTACCAATCTGTTCCCCGAGTACTGATATATTGACCCGATCGCCGTCCGATCGCGCGATAACATTCAGTAGCGTAAAGTCACTGAAGCTGATGCCATGATATGTGCCCAATTCATCGTCAAGCTTAAGTTGCAGACTGGCCTGAGCACGATATAACGCCAAACAAAAATCGAGATTTGTGTTCATCAAGGCATCTTCCTGGGTTCGTCGTAGCTAAGTTGGTCGGGGCTGCGGATTTCCTGGCGCCACAGGCTCACCAACATTTCCAATTCCCGCGCGGCATCGAAAGCGGGATCTTCACTGGCTTTAACCCTGTCGAGTACCTCAAAGAGAAAGTTACTCTCACCATGCTCAACCCAATCCTGCGCAAGTCTCATGTTCCGATGTTGTGCATATCGCAGTTCAAAACGATGCCGGTTGAGTGTTCCTTGAACGTTAGCACTGCCTGCAACCAATACTCGCCCCGTAATCTTGTTACGGATCGCATACACCCCGGCTCGGGTTTTCGTGTCCAGGTACTGCCGTTTCAGCGCTTGTTTGTCTGTCATCATCCCTCCTCTTCGTTTCAGGTAAGTCATGGCGTTGTTGTCAGCGGTATGCGTTTTCACGAATAATACCCGGATAATATTCTCTGTCAATAATACCCGGGTAAATATGCCTATCGCTATACCGCATGAAAATTTGGGGTTGATGGCGAATGGGGCAGACAGCCCCTGGAAGAGGGTCTCTCATCATCGTTAAATGGGGTTATAGTCTGAATTTACTGTTGTTATGAGTCACCGGTAGTTGCAAGTTTCGCGGATGTCGTCAAAAAGGTGACTAATCAGAATGAAGCTGTCTTCATAATATTTACTATTAATTTTATCCGGGTATATTAAGGTCCCTTAACATCCCATTGAGATTAAATGCATGTCTGAATACCTGTCGAAGGCTTCGACAGCCTTTGGTGACCAACATTTGCTGTTCTCAGGTCCGTTGGTCGAAGTTGCACTTGCCGTTAAAAATGAGCTCGAAAAGGGATCGTTAAGAACATTTCTTGTTTTTGATGATATGACAGGCAGCGTGATCGACTTGGACCTGCGAGGGTCTGATGCCGACGTTGTAGAGAGGCTTTCCTGTCCTCCCCAGCAATTCACGGGGCGTTATGCCACCCGTCGGGACAAGTCGGCAGAGACGGTGGAAGACGATTCTGCAGAATCGAAAGGACGGGGTAGACCAAAATTAGGTGTCGTTGCTCGTGAGGTCACCTTACTGCCCAGTCAATGGGACTGGTTAACCACCCGACCCGGCAGCGCATCCGCTATACTCAGGCGTCTGGTAGACGAAGCCATGCACTCGGAGGGAGCGCGTGAACAAAAACGGGCAGCTCATGAGGCTGCTTATCAGTTCATGCAGGCGATCGCCGGAGACTTGCCTGGCTACGAGGAGGGAATTCGCGCACTCTTCGCAGACAATCGTACCAAACTTGAACAATGCATTGCAGCATGGCCTGTCGACATCAAAACTCATACTCTACGCCTGGCTTTCGGTTTATCAGATCAACCAACCAAGAGAGCTACTAAGGCCGGCTAAAATATCACCATAAAAACAGGCTTAACGTAGTTTCCCAGGTCGACTCGCTAAAACAGCAACCTGCTACAATATTGCCATGAGAAATTAGGCTAGGCTGCTCCTGAAATTCATTCACGGGTTGCTGGAGTCACTATGTTTGTTGGCGTGTTATTTGCCCTCTCTGCCGGGCTGATGTGGGGGCTGATTTTTGTCGGCCCGGTATTGATCCCGGAATATCCTGCGGCGTTACAGTCCACCGGGCGCTACCTGGCCTTTGGCCTGATCGCTTTGCCGTTGGCCTGGCTCGATCGCCGCCGGTTGCGAAAGCTGAAGCGTAAAGACTGGCTCGAGGCGCTCAAACTGACGGCGATCGGCAATCTGCTGTATTACCTGTGCCTGGCAAGCGCCATTCAACGCACCGGGGCGCCGGTGTCCACCATGATTATCGGCACGTTACCGGTGGTGATTTCGGTGACCGCCAACCTGTTCTACAGCCGGCATGACGGGCGGCTTTCCTGGCGGAAGTTAACGCCGGCGCTGGTGTTGATCGCCTGTGGGCTGGCGTTCGTCAACGTCGCCGAACTGAAGGGCAATACGGCACCGCTCGATCTCTGGCGCTATATCAGCGGATTGGGGCTGGCGCTGTTGGCGGTGGCTTGCTGGACCTGGTTCCCCCTGCGCAATGCCCGCTGGCTGCGGGAAAATCCAGACCAAAGACCGGCCACCTGGGCGACGGCGCAGGGGGTAGTCACTTTGCCGCTGGCGTTGGCAGGTTACCTGTTGGTTTGCGGCCAGTTGGCCCTCACTCAGCCGGCGTTTGCGCTTCCGTTCGGGCCAAGGCCGGGTGTGTTCGTCCCCTTGATGATTGTCATCGGTATATTCTGCTCGTGGATAGGTGCGTTGTGCTGGAATGAGGCGAGCCAGCGCTTGCCGACGGTGCTGGTGGGGCCGCTGATTGTTTTCGAAATTCTGGCGGGGCTGGCCTACACCTTCATGTTGCGCCAGGCGTGGCCGCCGTTGTTGACGCTGTGCGGTATCGCCTGTCTGATGATCGGGGTGGTGTCCGCGATGCGCATCAAGCCGCAGCCGGTGGTAGTGCGGTTGGCAGAACGATAAAGCGCCACGCCTGCCGCGAAGGCGGCAGGCGGTGAACCGCTTAACGTTTACTGTGGTTAATGATCTCTTCGGCCACGTTGCGCGGCGCTTCGGCGTAGTGGCTGAACTCCATGGTGTAAGTCGCGCGGCCTTGCGACATCGAACGCAGGGTGGTTGAGTAACCAAACATCTCGGACAGCGGTACCTTGGCGCGGATCTCCTTGCCGCCGCCGCCGGGGATATCCTCCATGCCTTGCACCAGACCGCGCCGCGACGACAGGTCGCCCATCACGCTGCCGGCATAGTCTTCCGGCGTTTCCACTTCTACCGCCATGATAGGCTCCAGGATCACCGGGTCAGCCGCGCGGCAGGCTTCTCTAAAGCCAAAGATCGCCGCCATGCGGAAGGCTTGCTCAGAGGAATCGACGTCGTGGTATGAGCCGAAGGTCAGATGCACTTTGACGTCAACCATCTGATAGCCGGCCAGCACGCCGTTATTCAGCGCTTCCAGCACGCCTTTTTTCACCGCAGGAATATACTCGCCCGGGATCACGCCGCCCTTGATTTCATCGAAGAACTCGAAGCCTTTGCCCGGTTCGTTCGGTTCCACCGTCAACACCACGTGGCCATATTGGCCTTTACCGCCGGACTGCCGCACAAATTTGCCCTCCACGTCGACCACGCGTTTGCGGATGGTTTCGCGGTAAGAGACCTGCGGTTTGCCGGTGGTGGTCGCCACGCCAAATTCACGGCGCATGCGATCGACGATAATTTCCAGATGCAGCTCGCCCATGCCGTAAATAATGGTTTGACCGGAATCTTCGTCGGTGCGTACGCGGAACGACGGGTCCTCGGAGGTGAGGCGCTGCAGCGCGATGCCCATTTTTTCCTGATCGGCTTTGGTTTTCGGTTCAATCGCCTGCGCAATTACCGGTTCCGGGAACACCATTTTCTCCAGCGTGATGATGCCGTTAGGGTCGCACAGGGTGTCGCCGGTGGTGACGTCTTTCAGCCCCACGCAGGCGGCGATATCACCGGCGTGCAGTTCTTCGACCTCTTTGCGGTCGTTGGCGTGCATCTGCACGATACGGCCAATGCGCTCTTTTTTGTCTTTGATCGGGTTATAGACGCTGTTGCCTTTGGCCAGCACGCCGGAATACACCCGAATAAAGGTCAGTTGGCCCACGAAGGGATCGGTCATCAGCTTGAACGCCAGCGCCGAGAATTTTTCGTCGTCGGCGGCCCGGCGGATGATGATATTGTCGTGCTCGTCATGGCCTTCCATCGGCGGCACGTCGAGCGGCGAGGGCATCAGTTCGATCACCGCATCGAGCATGCGCTGCACGCCTTTGTTGCGGAAGGCCGAGCCGCACAGCATCGGCTGGATTTCACCGGCTATGGTGCGCAGGCGCAGGCCCCGAACAATCTCTTCTTCGCTCAGCGGCTGTTGGTTGAGGTATTTGTCCATCAGCTCTTCCGAGCCTTCGGCGGCGGCCTCGATCATTTTATCCCGCCATTCTTGTGCGGAATCGCGCAGCTCAGCCGGGATCTCTTCAAAACTGAAACTCATGCCCTGCGAGGCTTCGTCCCACAGGATGGCCTTCATGCGCACCAAATCCACCACGCCGGTGAAGTGGTCTTCGGCGCCAATCGGGATGACGATCGGCACCGGATTGGCTTTCAAACGTTCGATCATCATTTTGCGCACGCGGAAGAAGTCGGCGCCGACGCGGTCCATTTTGTTGACGAACGCCAGCCGCGGCACTTTATATTTATTGGCCTGCCGCCAGACGGTTTCTGACTGCGGCTGCACGCCGCCCACCGAGTCATAGACCATGACTGCGCCATCCAGCACGCGCATGGAGCGCTCGACCTCGATGGTAAAATCAACGTGCCCTGGGGTATCGATAATATTGATGCGGTGCTGCGGATAATTATGCTGCATGCCGTTCCAGAAGCAGGTGGTCGCCGCCGAGGTAATGGTGATGCCGCGCTCTTGTTCCTGCGCCATCCAATCCATGGTGGCCGCGCCATCGTGCACTTCGCCCAGCTTGTGACTGACCCCGGTGTAAAACAGAATCCGCTCGGTGGTGGTAGTTTTGCCGGCATCAATGTGCGCCGAGATGCCGATATTGCGGTAGCGTTCGATAGGGGTAGTACGTGCCATAATTAACCTTTCTTAGCCGCGTTAAAGAAGGGCGGCTTAAATAGCATGAGTAATTATGATAATCCTCAATGGGTTACCTTCTGGACCTTCACGTGAATGAATCGGTCACAGAATAATCGTAGTTGATGAAGGGCGATTTACTAAGCAATGGCTGCGATAGGTGAAGCCTGAATGTTTGGGGCGGCGAGCCGCCCCATAACATTACCCGGCAAAGATATGCGCCTGCCCGATGATATTCAGGCTGACTTGGGAACCGGCGCGGATGCCTTCACGGCTGACGGTTTTTATTTCGATAGCGGCGTCGCTGCCGCTCATGCGCAGGTTGAGGGTCGAGACAAAACCGGCGAAATCGATGCTGGTGACCACCGCCTGGCCCTGTTGCGTCGGCTCGGACAGGCTGATTTGGATCTGTTCCGGGCGCAGCATGATGCGGGCAGGCCCCTGGCGCTGGCGATCGTCCACCGCAATTCGTCCCAGAACGCAATCGGCCCAGCCGTGTTCAAGTTTGGCCGAAAGTACCAGGGTTTCCCCCAGGAAGGTGGCGGTCGGCTCATCCACCGGTCGCAGATAGAGATCCTGCGGCGGGCCCACCTGCGCCAGCCGGCCATTGCGCATCACCGCGACCTGATCGGCAAACGACAGCGCTTCCGTCTGATCGTGGGTCACCAGAATTGACGCCACCTTGGCTTCCGCCAGCAGCTCCGCCACCGCTTTACGGGTGGCGGCGCGCAGGCCGGTATCCAGGGCGGAGAAGGGCTCGTCCAACAGCATCAGCTTGGGTTGCTGGGACAGCGCGCGCGCCAGCGCCACGCGCTGCTGTTGCCCGCCGGAAAGCTCATGCGGCCACAGCGCGCCCAGCCGCCGATCCAGCGCCACCATGTCCATCAACGCATCAATGCGTCGCTGCTTGTCACGCTTGCTGCCCTTCAGGCCGAAACCGATATTCCCGGCCACGGTAAAGTGCGGAAACAGCGCGCCGTCTTGCGGTACAAAACCAATGCCGCGCAGGTGCGCCGGCACCCAGCCGCTGCCGTTGGCCATCGGCAGGCCCTGCAAGATAACCTGGCCGCTGTCCGGTATTTCAAAGCCGGCGATAATGCGCAGCAAGGTGGTTTTTCCCGAGCCGGAAGGGCCGACAATCGCGGTGCGGCTGCCCTGTGCCACCTGCAAATCCACGTGCTCCAGCACCTTGACCGAATTATAGGACTTACCGATAGCCTGCAGTTGAAGCGTACTCATAATCCCGCCGTGCGTTTAGATTGAGAATAAAGAAGCCAGGTCAATGGCAGCGATAACGCCACCATAATCAGTGCGTAAGGTGCAGCCGCCACGTAGTCGATCTCGCTGGTCAGCGCCCAGAAGCCGGTCGCCAACGTGCGGGTACCGTTCGGCGCCAGCAGCAGCGTCGCGGTCAGCTCATTGGCTATCGCCAGAAACACCAAGGCTGCACCGGCAGCCGCGCCGGGTGCGGCCAGCCGCAAAGTGGTGCTCCACAGCGCCTGCGCCGGCGAACGGCCAAGGCTGCGCGCCACGTTTTCCAACTCCACCGGAGCCTGGGCAATGCCTGCACGCAGGTTGATCAATGCCCGTGGCATAAACATCAGCAAGTAGGCCAACAGCAGGGTGATTTCCGTCTGATAAATCGGCCGGAAACTGTGAATGGTAATGGTCACCAGCGCCAGCGCCACCACGATGCCGGGCAGCGAACTGGTGACGTAATTGCAGCCTTCCAGCAGCCGATACAGCCGTGCCGGATAACGAACCGACAGCCAGGCCATCGGGATGGCGCACAGCGTGATCAGCAACGCACCGCTGGCGGCCAGCGACAGCGTTTGCAGCAACGCGGGCAGTAAATCCGCATTGCGCCAGACCTCAATCCCGCCCAGCGTCAGCCAGCGGGCCAGAGTGATAAAGGGCACGCCCAATGCCAGCGCGCTAAGGCTCAACGGCAGTAGCAGGGCAAGCAGCGTCGTCACCGGCCCCAGGCGGTAGGGGGTTTGGCTGCGGGCACTGCCGGAGCCTACTCGGGCATAACGCGCGCGGCCTCGGCTGGCGGCCTCCAGCAGCAGTAAACCCAGGCAACACAGCACCAGCACCCCGGCCAGCATGTTGGCTGCCGGGCCGTTGAAGGTGGACTGGAACTGATCGAAAATGGCGGTGGTGAAGGTGTCAAAACGGATCATGGCGTACAGGCCGTATTCCGCCAGCAGATGCAGCGCGATCAGTAACGATCCGCCCCAGGTCGCCAGTTTGAGCTGCGGTAACACCACGCGGAAAAACACCGCCAAGGGTCGGGTGCCGAGCGAAGTGGCGACGTCTTCAATGCCGGGATCCAGGCGGCGCAGCACCGCTGCGGCCGGCAGATAAATAAACGGAAAGTAGGCGAGGACTGAAATGAATACCCCGGCGCCCAGCCCATGCATCGAGGGCACCAGGCTGATCCAGGCATAGCTTTGCACAAATGCCGGGACCGCCAGCGGCGCGGTCGCCAGCAGCGACCAGATGCGGCGGCCCGGCAGCGTGGTACGCTCCGTGAGCCAGGCCAGCGTGACCCCCAGAATGGCGCAAATTGGCAGCGTGAATACCACCAGTAGCAGGGTATTGAGCAACAGTTCGGCCACCCGGGGGCGGAATACCAGAGCTTTTACCGTCTGCCAGCCGGTTTCAAACGCCACGCTGACGACAAATCCCAGCGGCAACAGGGCCAACAGGGAGAGCAAAAGGGCAGCCGCCACGATAAACAATCCCGGCCGCTGATGCAGCCGGGTGGTGGTGTAACGCGGCGTTGCGCCGGTGGCGTTAAGGCCAATATTCGACATAAGGTAAAAACTCTCTACAACCGGCTTACAGCAGCCCGGCCTCGGTCATCAGTTCAACTACTTTTTTACCGTTCAGCTGCGAAGCGTCGATTTTCGGCGCGTCCAGCTCTTTCAGCGGCACCAGTTTAGGATTGGAAGCCGCGTTCACGCCTACCGCATATTCGAAGGCGTTATTGGTACGCAGAATGTCCTGGCCGTTCTTGCCGGTGATCCACTTCACGAAGGCCTGAGCCTGTTGTTGGTGTTTGCTGGAAGCCAGCACGCCACCGCCGGAGGTGCTGACGAACGCGCCCGGATCCTGGTGTTTGAAGTAATAAAGTTTGACGTTTTTACTGTTTTCGCCGGTCTTGGCACCGTCGACGAACGGATAATAGTGATAGATCACGCCGCTGTCGATTTGGCCGGCATTGACCGCTTTCATCACCGTGCTGTTACCCTTATAGGCGGTAAAGTTGGTTTTCATCGCTTTCAGCCATTCCAGCGTGGCCTTTTCGCCTTTCAGCTCCAACAGCGCGCTGACGATCGCCTGGAAATCCGCACCGGATGGCGAAGCGGCCCAACGGCCTTTCCATTCCGGCTTGGCCAGATCCAGCAGCGATTTAGGCAATTGCGCTTCGGTCAGTTTCGCCGGGTTGTAGACGAATACGGTTGAACGGGCGGCAATGCCGATCCAGCGGCCATGCTGTGGGCGATATTGCGGCTCGACCTGCGCCAGCGTCGCGGCATCCAGCGGGGCAAACAGCTTGGCGTTGTCCACCAAGACCATCGCCGGGGAGTTCTCCGTCAGGAAAACGTCGGCGGGGGATGCGCTGCCTTCTTGCACCAGTTGGTTACCCAACTCGCTGTCACCGCCGTTGCGCAGAGTCACCTTGATGCCGGTGTCTTTGGTAAAGCCATCCACCCAGGATTTCACCAGGTTTTCGTGCTGAGCGTTATAAATAACGATGCCGTCATCGGCAGGGGCCGCATGAGCGGAAAACGCCAGCATCATTGATGAGGCGAGCAGGGCAACGGGGCCTAGAGAAGAAAGACGCAGCTTCATACTGTTATCCTTTTTAGAGGTCGAAGAAGAAAAGCGAATATCGCCTGGCGAGCGCAAGCAGGCCCGATTGTAGCCAAGAACAGTCATAATGATAGTGAAAACGATTCGTATTAAATTATTTTTTGCATTCGCTCATAAATTAACTCGCCCTAAGGAAAAATTAAGCTTCAGCCTGAATACTCTGAACTGATTGCCTAATGTCGACAGAATTCATGCAGTTGAAAATATCTCCTCATGCGTTCGCCTTCTCAGGAGCCGCCATCTCAACCGCAAACCAGTCTGCCAGTTGCGCTACGGCGCGGCTGTGCTTGCCGTCGGGGTTGCTGACAAAATAATGCGCAGCGCCCGGCAGCGAGTGCTCGAACGGCGCTATCAGCACGCCACTCTCCAGCGCATGCTGCACCATCAGTCGGCTGGCGATAACCGCGCCCTGGCCGGCGATTGCCGCCTGAATGGCGTGGGCTTCGTCGGTAAAGCGCGGGCCGGCGTCGACCGTCAGCGCCGCCGGGCCAAACTCGCTGCGCCAACGCGGCCAGTCGGGGGAGGGTTGCGGTACCTGGCGGCCATCGATGTGTATCAGCGTGGTTTGCAACAGATCCGCGATTGAAGCGACATTCAACCGCGGGCTGACGACCAGCACGAAGCGGTCCTGTTGCAGCAATCGCGGCGACAGCGGGTCATCCGGCCTGTTGCCGTAGCGGATCGCTACATCAATCTGTTTGCTGCGCAAATCCACAATGCGATCATCGGCGTGCAACCGCAGGTCTATGGCGGGAAACTGCCGCATCAACGCCGGCAAACGCGGCACCAGCCAGTGGGTGATCAGCGCCGTGGTAGCGGATAACGTCAACACCGCCGGCCGCTGGCGTTCACCGATATTCTCCACCGCCGTCTGCAACAGGTTGAACGCCTGCGCGCTGGCCTGTTGCAGGATCTTGCCGTCGGCGGTCAATTCCACCTTGCGCGGCGTTCTTTCGAACACGCTGACGCCCAGCAGGCTCTCCAGCAGCCGAATTTGGTGGCTAATGGCCGTCGGCGAAACGCCAATTTCTTCCGCAGCCAGTTTAAAACTCTGCAGTCTGGCGACCGCGTCAAAAGCCCGTAGTGACCCCAGGGGCGGCAGTTTTCTTTTCATGATGAGCTATTTTCATCTTTGGCTGAGAACTATGACTTTGAATTGCCATTTGATGGCAGGTTATTTTCTGTATGCAGGTTAACAGATGAAAATTACTCAGCCAAATAACCAGGAGATAACCATGTCTGCATCATCGGTAAAACAGCTACGTCTGGTGATCACCACCGAAGATTTTGATAACGCCTTGGCTTTCTACCGCGATCGACTGGGATTGACCCAGGCCGATGCGGTGCCGCCAGACAGCGGCAGGGTGGCGATCCTCGAGGCGGGCAAGGCCACGCTGGAGCTGGTGGAGCCCTCCACCGCCGCTTATATCGACCAGGTAGAGGTGGGAGAGCGCGTCTCCGGTTGGATCCGGGTGGCATTTGAGGTGACCGATATTGCCGCAACCACGGCCAGTCTGGCGCAGGGCGGCGCGCAGGTGTTGTCCGAGCCGCGGGTTACGCCCTTCAATTCAATCAATAACCGGCTGGAAGCGCCGGCCGGATTGCAACTGACGCTGTTTCAAGCGCTGTAAACCGAAACCCGCCATGTTGGCGGGTATTCATTTGATAATGAAAGAAATTCATCACGGCTTTTGGTTATGAGTCATAGCGATTAATCATTTAATTTATTCAGCTGCTTCAATGAATATGAGCGTCGACAAAACACCAATAAGGGATAAAGGCGTGAAATATTCATTCAGATTTAACGGACTAGCCAGTCTAATCTTCCTTTCATTGCAAGCCACTTCACCGGCTCATGCTGCCGAAGTGCCGGTGGGCGTCAAGCTAGCGGCCACGCAGGAACTGGTGCGGGCCAATGGCTATGAGCCTGCGACGCTGGATCCCAATCTGGCTGAAAGCAACGTGGAGTTTAATATCTTCAATGACCTGTTCGAAGGATTGTTGCGGGTGGGGAAAAACGGCGAGGTTATTCCCGCGCTGGCCACCCATTGGGAAAACCAGGGCAATGTCTGGACCTTCCATCTGCGCCCGGCAGCCAAATGGTCGAACGGCGATCCGGTTACCGCCGAGGATTTCGTCTTCAGTTGGCGTCGCCTGACCGATCCCAAAACCGCCTCGCCGTACGGCAGCTATCTGGCCTCGGCCTATGTGCTTAACGCTGCGGAGATTAATGCCGGCAGCAAACCGCCGACGGAGTTGGGGGTGAAGGCGCTGGATGCCAATACCCTGCAGGTCACACTGTCTGAGCCGAACTCCTATCTGCTCAAACAGTTGGTGCATTTCCCTGTGTTGCCGGTGAACCGCAAGGCGGTGGAAAAATACGGCAAAAACTGGACGCAACCGCAGAATTTCGTCAGCAACGGCGCTTTCAGGTTAACGCAGTGGGTGGTGAACGAAAAAGTGGTGGTGGAGCGTAACACTCAGTATTGGGACAATGCCCATACGGCGCTTAACAAAGTGACTTTCCTGCCGCTGCAAGGATTCCCCGAGGTGGCGCGCTTCCGGGCTGGGGAGATCGAGCTGGGCTATAGCACCCCGCCGGAACTCTATCAGCAGTTGAAAAAGAGCCTGGGTGAGGAACAACTGGTGACTTATCCGTTACTGTCCACCAGCTATTTTGCCTTTAACACCCGGCAGGCCCCTTTTAATGACGTACGGGTGCGGCAGGCGTTAAATCTGGCGCTGGACAAAGAGGTCATCGCCACCAAGGTGTTGGGCTACGGCCAGCAAGCGGCCTGGACCTTCACCCCCTCCGGGGCCGGCGGTTTTACGCTGAAGGCCGGTGAGGCGGCGGGGTGGTCGCAGGAGCAACGGGTCGCCCAGGCGAAAAAGCTGCTGGCGGAGGCCGGATTCAACGCCGAGCGCCCGTTGCAGTTCAATCTGTTGTACAGCAATGACGCCACCATCAAGAAGATTGTCATCGCCAGCAGCGCGATGTGGAAAAAGAACCTGGGAGTTAATGCTACGTTGCAAAGCCAGGAGCGCAAGGTGACGCTGGATAACATCAACAATGGGCATTACAGCGTTGCTTTTTCTCGCTGGCTGGCAGACTACAACGATCCGTCCACCTTCCTGAATGTCTTCCGATCTACCAGCAGTGAAAACTCCGCCAAATATGCCAACGAGAATTACGATCGGTTGTTGCATCAGGCCACTGCGGCGAAGACGCCGCAGCAGGTACAGCACTATTTCCAACAGGCCGAGGAGAGGTTGGCGGTGGATACGCCGGTGGCGCCGGTTTATTACGAAGCCAACGCCACGCTGGTCAAACCCTATGTGAAAGGCATCGATTTTACCCGACAGGGGCCGCTGTACGACAAGAACGCCTATATTATCGCTCACTGATGTCGCAATAATGGGGGTGGGATTTTTCTTCCCCCTTTTTATTATCTTTACGGTTAAAATAGTTTTTTCTAAATGTTTCATAAACGGCCGGCCAGATTTACGCCCGCCGCCAAAAAACCGCGTCTATAATGCCTCCCGTAGTTTATATGCAGTATCTCGTTTGGCGAGGCTCCTATACAAACACAGGTTACTGATCTGACGACATCGAGAGATGCCCAAGGTTAAGACAGGCTTTATCGGATTAAGGTTTAGCCCAAGGTAACTTCTGATAGATACATCAGATACGTTGTATAGTGCTAAAACCTGGACGCGGAGATAGGCTGTCTGCACTCCCTCTGTGGTTAACGCCCCTATGCGATTCGCTGTTGAAGTTTAAACAGAAATAGGGACTAACATAATGAAGTCACATCAAAATTACTCATCTCCGGCGCTGGCCAATGCTGACGTGCTGGATGAATCCTCGATAGCAAACTATATGAACGCCGATTTTATTACCGTTCCCGGTAATATGACGGTCAATAAAGCCAAAGAATATTTTCTTTCACAACTTAAAACGGATGAAATTCCGGCTCAACTGTTTGTCACCGCCGACGATTATCAATTGCGCGGCACGCTGTCGGTTAAAAAATTGTTGCAGTGCGCGGACGATGATAAAGCCGTTGGGGTAATGATTAACCACAGCTATTTCCAGGTATCGCCCGACGACGATCGTAATGACGTCGCCCATTTATTGGGTAAGGGCGGGCTGGATGTAGTGCCGGTGGTGGTGAATAAAACCTTGGTTGGGGTGTTGGGGGAAAAAGAAATCGCCCAACTGATTGAGGATGAAAACACCGAGGATGCACAACGACAGGGCGCCAGCTTGCCGCTGGACAAGCCTTATCTGGAAACCAGCCCTTGGGCGTTATGGCGCAAACGCTCGGTTTGGCTGCTGATGCTGTTCGTCGCCGAAGCTTACACCGGCAACGTACTGAAGGCGTTTGAAGACCAGTTGGAAGCGGCGATCGCTCTGGCGTTTTTTATCCCGCTGCTGATTGGCACCGGCGGTAACAGCGGTACGCAGATCACTTCCACGCTGGTACGCGCCATGGCGCTTGGCGAAGTCAGCCTGCGCAACCTGGGCGCGGTGATCCGCAAAGAGGTGTCCACCTCGCTGCTGATAGCCGTCACTATTGGCGTCGCCGCCTGGGTTCGCGCCTGGATCATGGGGGTGGGAATGGACGTGACGATGGTCGTCAGCCTGTCGCTGGTGGCGATCACCGTCTGGAGCGCGATTGTGTCCTCGATTATCCCTATGTTGCTGAAAAGAGTGGGGATCGATCCGGCGGTGGTGTCCGCGCCATTTATCGCCACCTTTATTGATGGTACTGGCCTGATTATTTATTTCAAAATTGCCCAGTACATTCTGAATATTTAAACCGGGATCCGCTTCGTGTCGCTGCCGGAGCGGACATTTTACCTCACTCAATAAGGAGGCACGTTAATCGCAATGAATAATCTTTTAACCCACTTTTTAATTAAAGAGGTTTTTATCGATAACCGCTAACTGAGGAAATAATAATGGGAAACATGACAATTTTTGTAGGATTCCTGAGCATCATCAGCTCACTGGGCCTGTTAGCCGCCTATATGAGCACCAAATGGGATGATTAATGAACGTTGAAGAACCGCCGCAATGCATCCTCCCCGAAGTGCTTTTATTTACGACGGGGAGGATACCGATAAAACTCTGACCGCCGCCTGCGGTTTTAACGAGTGAAACGATAATGATTATTTTTATTCTTGGTTTGCTTTATGCCATTTTAATGATCTCTGTGGGTGTTAATGAGATTTATTTTTATTCAACCGGAAAATCAGAATTCCTGTCTAGTTTAATGCTGACATTCTCGGGTAGTATGCTGCTGGTTGCTTTTGTCTGGCAATTGTCTGCAAAAATTAAAAAATAAATTCCAATGCGAATGTGAGCCGTACTATGCAAAATGAAAAACAGTCCGTGGCCAGAAACTCGATGATAGCCAGTGGGTTATTGGCGACCGGCAAATTTGCTGCGGGTATTTTTACCGGCAGTATTGGCCTTATTTCCGAAGGGATACACTCTTTCACCGATTTTGTCGCCACCAGCATTACCTGGCTGGCGGTGCGCATCAGCGACAAACCGGCCGATGAGGACCACCATTTTGGTCACGGCAAAGTCGAAAATCTGGCGGCGTTGTTTGAAGTGCTGCTGCTGTTGGGCGCTGCGGGTTGGATCGTTTATGAGGCCGGCACCAGCCTGCTGGGGCAGCCGCATGAGATTATCGCCGCGCCAGTGGTGATTGCCGTGCTGTTGATCTCGATTGTGGTCGACTATTTCCGCGTCAAGGCGCTGAATCGCGTGGCGAAAGCCACCGACAGCGCGGCGTTGGAAGCCGACGCGCTGCACTTCTTCTCCGATATGTTGTCCTCCGCCGTGGTGGTGCTGGGGATGGTATTCGTGTTGCTGGGGTTCACCCGCGCAGATGCGATTGCGGCGTTGATCGTTGCCGGTTTTATCGTGGTCGCTGCCTTGAAGTTAGGCAAACGTTCGTTCGATTCGCTGATGGACACAGCGCCTGCCGGTGCCAAAGAGGAGATCGGCACGTTACTGGATAGTTTTCCGGCGATATTGGCGACCGAGAATATCCGCATTCGCAACGCCGGTGCGGCCCTGTTTATCGAGGTGACCGTCGCCGTCTGCCGCACCTTGCCGCTGGAGCGCATCAACGCGCTGAAGCAGTCCATCGCCGAGCGGTTGGAGCGGCAGTATGCCCACGCCGAAGCCACGGTGATTGCCAACCCGCAAACCCGCAGCGATGAAGACATGGCGACCCGCATCCGGGTGATTGCCGCCAATCACGGTGCGGTGGTGCAAAATGTGGCGTTGCAGCAACTGCCGGAACGCATGTCGATCAGCATGGATCTGGCGGTGCCGGCCAGCGCCAGCGTGGCGCAGGCGCACGATATCGCCAGCGAGATTGAAAACCTTCTGCGCCAGGCTATCGGCGAAGACACGGAGATCGAAACTCATCTTGAACCGCAGATGCCTCATTGGATCGCCAGTGAGGACGTAGAGCCGGATGAACTGGCAAATATCCGCCAGATCTTGCGAATTGCGGTGGAAAAGGGGGAAATGGTGCAGGACGTACATAACATTCGGGCGCGGAAAACGGCAGATGGCATTATCGTCAATTTCCATTGCCGGGTGTCGCCGGCCGCGTCCATTGTGGCGGCACACGACGCAGTGGACCACATAGAACGCCAACTGCGGGCACTGTACCCCACCATTTCGCGGGCAGTGGGGCACGTGGAACCGATCAAACCCGCTTTGTGAGCCTGCATGCGGCGACCGTGGGTGGCCGCCATGAAAGGGGTCAGGATGCTAGATCGAAAGGATCATCCAGGGATTTTGCCGGCGGGGTAAACCAGTGTGCTCCGCCTTCAGTAACGTAAAAATGATCCTCAAGGCGGATACCGAACTCGCCAGGTAGACATAGCATGGGTTCGATGCTGGCACACATGCCAACATCGAGCTGTTCCTGCCGTTTGCGGACCAGATACGGTGCCTCATGAATGTCCAGCCCGATACCGTGTCCGGTGCGATGCGGCAAGCCAGGCAACTGATAATCCGGTCCGAAGCCATAAGAGGCCAGGACTTGGCGTGCCGCGTCATCCACTTTATGACAGGGCACGCCAGGCGCGATAACAGAAAACGCCGCAGCCTGTGCCTCATGCTCCGCTTGCCAGGCGAAACGTTGTCGCGCGCTGGGTTCGCCGTACACATAAGTACGGGTGATATCGGACAAATATCCCTTATATCGGCAACCGGTATCCAGTAGCACGATATCGTTGTCCCGCAGAGGCTTGGGTTCCTTCACGCCATGCGGAAACGCGCTGTCGGATCCGAAGAGTGCAATACAGAAGTAAGAGCCGGTGGTGCCCATTTTGCGGTGGGCTTTATCAACGAAATCGATGAGTTCGCTGGCGGTGATACCTGGGTGCAAAATGCTGGCTGCCGCCTGCTGTACTCTCAAGGTAATGTTATTAGCCGTCTGCATCAGTGCGATTTCCATCGGCGATTTACGGCTGCGGCAGTAACCGGTGACGGCTTGTGCGCCGATCAGTTCAATATCGCCGGCGTACTGCTGCAGGCCGAGGAACAGCGTTACCGAAGCCATTTCGCAAATCGCCACCTTGCGCCGCCTGCCCGCACCCGTCACCCCGCGAGATGCCAGCAAGGTGAAGAACAGCTGGTAGGGGTCTTCCTCCTCATGCCAGCTAAATATTTCGGCTTCGATGACTTGCGCATCTTTGAAGGTGCCTATTTCAAACCAGGGTGCAATATAAGCGATTTCACCTTCGGCCGGGATCACTGCACCCACCATACGTTCGCTGGGCGACCAAGAGGTACCGGTAAAATAGAGTAGATTGTTGCCGGCATTGATATAGCAGGCATCAATGTCGTTTTCGCGCATCAGACGCTGTGCGTGCTGAATGCGTTGTCGATACTCGCCGCTGGCGATTGCAGGCGGGTTGTCCGTTAACGGTTGCAACTGTTCCAAGGCCTGTTGTGGCGTGCAACCGCCAATACCTGTAGCCATGTTTTTCTCCTCGCGGAATATTCAATATCAGGGCCAATATCTCAGCGTGCTTAGTCCCATGATAAATAAAATGCGGCGACAATACTTGGCTCCAATAGACAGGAAAGATAGCGATTACGGCACAATGCTTTTCCCCAACGCCCTCAATGCCGATATTGCGATTGTTGTTGTCTTAAATGGTCATTTTTAACGAGGACTACTAGCCAACGTGAGCTTTAACGATTATCAATAGAGTCTCGTTGTCTCGACAGACGCAGGTATCTCCCCATGTCACGAAGTAAAGACCTGCAAGACTGGGTAAAACCGGCCCGGTCCCCAATGCAAATTGAGCGTATCGAAGCTTTTTTCGGTGGCCATGGTTATGAGCTCCATCGCCACGACACCTACGCCATTGGCCGCACGTTGTCCGGTGTGCAAAGTTTCAACTATCGTGGCGGCAGGCGTCATAGCCTGCCCGGCGGCACCCTGGTATTGCATCCGGATGAGGTCCATGACGGAGAGGCGGGTACGGAGGAGGGATTTCAATACCGCATGGTTTATATCGAGCCTGCATTAATCCAAAAGATACTCGGCGGCAAGCCGTTGCCTTTTATTCCGGGCGGTCTTTCCGATGACCCAAGACTCTTTGCTGCGGCTCAACCCTTGCTCAAGGCCATGGAGGATCCGTTTGAAACGCTTGAGGAAGAGGATGCGCTTTATGACCTGGCGCAAACCCTTGCCGCTGTCGGGGGGCAACGCTATCAGCGGCGGGCGTTTGACTACCAGGCGGCTGAAAGGGCAAGGGAATATATCCATTCCTGTTTCGATAAAAATATTACCCTGGATGAGCTTTCTTTGATCAGCGGCCGAGATCGCTGGAGTCTGAGCCGGGATTTTCGGGCGCTGTTTGGCACCAGCCCCTACCGCTACGTCACTATGCGTCGTCTCGAACATTGCAGACGGCGGATGTTGGCGGGCCATAATCTGGCAGATATTTCAATCGATGCGGGATTTGCGGATCAAAGCCACATGACGCGCCAATTTGTCAGCAATTTTGGCGTTTCTCCTGGCCGCTGGCTGAAGTTTATCAACGGAGGTTAAGCGCGAAGTTGCACAATCATTCAAGATTGCCGCCCGCCGGGTCAACTATGCTGGGCTCCTGTTAACCAAGGAGCCTGAAAATGTATCAACCCATTAATTTTGCTCATAAACTTTCTCTGTTTTCTGAACAATGGCAGCCGAAAGTGATTGCCGAGATGAATGACTACCAGTTTAAAGTGGTCAGAATTCACGGTGACTTTGTCTGGCATACGCATGCCGAAACCGATGAAACCCTTATCGTGTTGGACGGCGTTTTGCGCATTGATTTTCGCGATGGCCATGTGCTGGTCAATGCGGGCGAGATGTATGTGGTCCCGCGCGGCATCGAACACAAAACCTCTGCCGAGATCGAAACCCAACTGATGCTTATCGAACCTCGCGGCGTGTTGAACACCGGTGACGAAGGGGGAGAACGTACTGCGGTAAACGATGTCTGGATTTGATCAAGCCCTCCGGTAAGCGGGTATCGGGAATAATAAAGGCCGCCAGAACAGGCGGCCTGTGAAGGTCAGTCCAGCTTCAGCCGGGCAGTGATTTCAGCAATTTCATTGCGCCATTGCCGTTGCAACGCCGGTTTTTGGTGCCTGGTTTTACGCGCCAAATCCTCCTGCAGTTTAGCCTCGAGTTCGAACAAGCAGGCCAGCAGCCGCTCTTCGTCATGGAATAACCCCTCGCTGTCGCCGGAGGCGGTTTGCCTGGCCGCTTGTGGCTCGGCACCGGGCTTTTCCGCCAACCGGGCATAGACCGGTTCCAGATCCTGCCACTCTTCCAACTGTTGATGGTCAATCAGCCAGAAGCGGTTACAGCTGTTTTCTATCAACATCCGATCGTGAGTGACCAGCATCACCGCGCCTGCAAACTCGCGCAGGGTTTCCGCCAGCTCCTCTTTGCCTTCCATGTCCAGATGGTTGGTCGGTTCGTCGAGCAGCAACAGCGAATGGTTGGCCAGCGTCAGGCCGACAAACAGCAGGCGCGAACGCTCGCCGCCGCTCAGGGTGCCGATCCGCTGCTGATGGCGCAGGTAAGGGAAACCGGCGCCAATCAGCGCCATTTTGCGCTGCTCTTCGGTCAGCGGAGCGAAGTGCGTCAACGCCTCGCTCAGCGTATCGCCATCCTGCAACTGCTGAAGGCTCTGATCGTAATACCCGATACGCACCCTGGGGTGGAATACCACTTCACCGGAAACGGCGCTTTGGTATGCCCGCCACAGATGCCGCAACAGCGAGGATTTACCGCAGCCGTTACGGCCAACTAGGGCGATGCGATCGCCGCTTTTCACCCGCAGGTGCGCGAGGCGAAACAGCACCGGCGCATCGGCTGCCGGGCGTACATCCAACTGCGGCAGAGCCAACAGGCGATCGGCGTCCAGGGCTTCGCCCCGCAGCCGGAGCCGCCACTGGGTAGCGGCCGTCAGCTGGGTTTGATCTTCTTTCAGACGGTCGACCCGTTTTTCCATCTGTTTGGCCTTGCGGGCCAGATCCTCGTTGTCGTACACCCGTCCCCAGACCGCCAGCCGCTGGGCGCTTTTTTCCACCCGTTCGATCTCCTTTTGCTCCGCCTGGCGGCGATGCGCATCCGCCGCGTCCTTCTCCACCAGCGCCTGACGCGCCGCAGAGCAGGGCAAGCGGAAGAACTGCAAGGTTTTATCGCGCAGGATCCAGGTACAGTTGGTCACCTTATCCAGCAGGTAGCGGTCGTGGGAAACCAGCACGAAGCTGCCCGGCCAGCTTTGCAGGAACCGTTCGAGCCACAACAGCGTCGGCAGATCCAGATGGTTGCTGGGTTCATCCAGCAACAGCAGGTCCGGCCGGCGGATCAGCGCGCGCGCCAGCAGCAGGCGGGTATGCTGGCCGCCGCTCAGGGTGCCGGCGGTCAGTGTCCAGGAGGACGCGGCAAACCCCAGGCTGGTCAGCAGGACTTCACCCTGCCAACTTTCGCTGACGCGCAGGTTTTCCGGCAGGCGCGCCAGTACCGCCTCCAGCAGAGTGCAGCCGTGCAGTTCGGGGGGAAGATGTTGTTCCACTCGCGCCATCAGGCATTGGTGAGAGAGGGTAACGCTGCCGGTACTGGCGGGCAGAGCGCCACTGAGGATTTTAAGCAGGGTGCTTTTGCCGCAGCCGTTGTGGCCGATTAAACCGATGCGATCGCCTTTTTTCAGGCTGAAGGAAACCTCAGCCAGCAGTGGGCCGAACGCGTTGTCGTAACCGACGGATTGTGCAGATAATAATGTGCTCATTGCTTACTCAAGAGTTACAGGCATGCAAATGCCTATCGTCAAACATCGCTGACGACAACCCGGTAAGCCGGAGGGAAGGGACTCAATTTTTAGTAAGCTTCGCTCAAGCCTGGGTTATCGCAGCACGATACCGGTAATGCTTGAGCGGCGGCAATTACTATAGAAGTGTGAGTAAAAAAACAATTCACACATCGGCATAGTAATCCTCCTTTTATAATGTTGGTTAATAGGTGAGCTGAGTATAGGGCGATTCTTCGGGTTATACCACTGCCAAATAACTCCGCTTATCAGTGGGCTAGCGACCAAAAGCAACGTTGCTTCAGGTCGAGCCGTTCGCGGCGATGCTGCAGCATAAATAATCGTGCTGAATGGGAATAATACTGATATTTAAGCTGAGATTAAGCAGCTATCATAATCTCAGTTTATGATTAGCCAAACGGGCCGGTAAATAGTCAATACCGGCCCGTTTGTTTCGTCTGTCTATCATGCCATTGCCGAGCACTGAATTTATGTTAAAACCCCGTCAGATCCTTCTTTTCCTGTTCCTGTTGTTTGGGTTGCAGTTGACGCCGTTGACCAGCGTCGCCGCAGAGGATGACCCTGTTGCCATCAGCGCGCCGGATGCCGCCGCCGCGCTGAAAAACTACCAAAAGCAGTTGGACAGTATCAAACAGCAGGTCTCCAAGGCCAGCACGGATACCCAGCTCAGTAAGCTGAGGCAGGCCACCGACGAGCTGGCCGCAGAACTGGAAAAACTGGCAACCGATCTGCAACCGGCGCAGGAAAAGCTGCAGGGACAGCTGGACGTCCTGGGCCCGCAACCCGCCCCCGGCGCGATGCCTGAAACCGCTGCCGTGGTACAACAGCGCAACGCGTTAAACAACAGCAAGAAGCAGCTGGATGATGCGGTAAAACGCGCGCAGGAGATGAGAACCGGCGTGCTCGATCTGGGGCAGCAAATTGGCGATATGCGTCGCGTGGCGTTCAAAACCCAGTTGGCGCTAAATACCGGCAGCGTGTTGGGGGCCAAGTTCTGGTCGCCGATCGCGGAACCTACGGCCGATGACGCACAGCGGCTGGATCAGTTCCATGTCGCCATGAAAGAGGCGTGGGATGCCAGTTGGCAGGAGGAGTGGCGCTACGGCACCCTTGGCCTGCTGCTATTGGCGGTCGTTATCTGGTCATGGGGGCGTTATTTATCCGAGCGTTTCCTGGCCTGGGTGAGCATTCGTTATCTGCCGGACGGGCGTTTGCGCCGCAGTTTTATGGCGATGGCGATCGTCAGCGTCACGGTCATCACCACCGGCATCGCGCTGAATCTGCTGTATCTCACCTTTACCCGCGTGCAGCCGCTGCCGGCCATGCTGGAGGATTTCGCCGAGGGGTTTAATCGGCTGGGGATCTTCTGCGCGCTGATCGCAGGACTGGGTCGCGCCACGCTTTCGCTTAACCGCCCGTCATGGCGTTTGGCCTCGCTGGACGACGCCGTCGCCTCCGGCCTGCGTTTCTTCTCGCCGTTGCTGGCGGGGTTGGCGCTGGCGTTCGGCACCGTTGAACAGATCAATAACGTGGTGAGCGCCAGCCTGGCCGCGACCATTTTCGGCAATGGTCTGGTGGCCGGGTTGATCGGCATGGTGCTGCTGGCGATGCCGCTGCGCGCCCAACGTATCCGCCGCAAGCTGGAACAGCAGGGCGAACACGTCGAGAAACGCTCCACCATCAGCGGGTTGCTGCACATGGGCACGTTGGTGGGCTCGCTGGTCATCCTGCTCTCGCTGCTGATTGGCTATATCGCCTTCGCCCGTTTCCTGACCTATCAAGTGATCTGGATCGCTCTGGTGCTGATGGCGTTCTATTTCCTGCTGCTGTTTGCCGTCGATCTGTGCGGCGCGATTTTCTCGCCGCAAACCGCCAGCGGCAAAATGCTCAAGAAATCCTTTAACTTCAAGGACCGTCACCTGGAGCAGATGGCGATTATTCTTACCGCCGTCGCCAAATGTTCTTTGCTGTTACTGATGATTGTCGCGCTGTTTAACGGCACGTTCGGTACCACCACGCCTAACTCGCTGTTGGACAAGATTATCGCCATTCTGAGTGGCGAAGGGTTGAAGAGCCTGAACATCGTGCCCGGCAACCTGATCAATGCGGTGATATGCCTGGCCATCGGCATCTATATCATGCGGGTGACCCAGCGTTGGCTGAGCCATGAACTGCTGCCGAAAACCATTTCAGATATCGGTATCCGTGCATCCTTGGTCACGCTGTTCAGCAACGTGGGCTATGTGCTGCTGATCCTGATCACCCTGGCGGCGCTGGGCATCCAGTGGAATAATCTGGCGTGGATTGTCAGTGCGTTGTCGGTCGGTATCGGTTTTGGCTTGCAGGAGATCGTGAAGAACTTTATTTCCGGCATGATCCTGCTGACGGAGCGGCCGGTGAAAGTCGGCGATATGATCGGCATCGGCGGCGTAGAGGGTGACGTGCGCCGGATTAACATCCGCGCCACCGAAATCCAACTCAGCGACCGTTCGACGATGATCGTGCCCAACTCGCAGCTGATCTCGCAGAACGTACGTAACGCCACCATGGGCAACGCCCAGGGCGTGGTGACCATTGCGTTGACCTTCCCGACGGATATCGATCCTGAACAGGTGCGCAATATTCTGCTGAGCGCCTATCAGGATTATGACGCCATTCAGGAAACGCCGGCGCCTTATGTCCGTTTCAGCCAGCTCGGCCCTGAAGGCATCATCCTCAGCGTCACCGGCTACGTTGCCAGCCCGCGCATGGTCGGCGCCACCGAGAGCGAGCTGTTGTTTAACATTCTCAAACTGCTGCGCGCACAGCGGGTCAATATGTCCAGCCCGCAGGAAGTGGTGTTTATGAAACAGCAGGCGAAGAATCTGGCCAACGAAGAAGAGCAGTCCTCTTAACCTTTGCCGGAGGGCGGCGGGCCGGCGCGTTTCTCGCTGGCCCGCCAGTTCGCCGATTAGTGCATCGCCGGCACTACCGATTGCGAACAGTCGCTGTTGGCACTGGCGGATGAGTTGTTGCAGGTCTGCGGATCATTATGTACCGGCGGTGGCGGCACGTCCTGTGGGCCGCCTCTGCCAATACAACCGGAAAGGACAAAAATCAGCAGCGCAGGGATTATCGCTTTCATTTCACTCTCCTGAAGTCAATGTCACTGACGTGCATTACCGCGGATACCCTTTTTGATCGTCGTGTCGGGGCTTCAGACCTTGGCGCCGGTCATTATGTAGAGCAGCATGCAAACGATCAGTAATGATATAACGATAGCCCAGATTAATCGGTTCATCTGCGGTCCCTGGTTATTCTGTGAACTCAGGGCCTACCATAGCGCTGCCGGTGGCGCAGGGATATCAATGATTGCCGTTTTTTTGTCCGCCATAGATTCACTCTATATCCTCCCGGCCGAAATCAATTTCACTTTGCCCGGCGACCGGCCCTATGCTGCAGCGGCATGTGGCAAACTCTCTCAGGAGGCAAAATGGAAAAGCATGAGCTGGCGGCATCGGTGTTGGCGGCATTCGGCGGGGCGGACAATCTGATCAAACTGCGATACTGCGCCAGCCGCATCAGGGCGGAACTGCGCGATGGCAGCCGCTTGGATCGGCCGGGGATGGAGGCTCTGGATGGGGTCAAGGCGTTGCTGGAGGTAGAAACGTCGCGCCACACCCCCGAGTTTCAATTGGTGGTGGGGCCAGGCAACGCCCGGCCGTTGTATCAGGCGTTGATCGCAGTGACCGGCGAGAAATAACTACAGCAACAGAGGGCGGATCTGCTCCAGATGCTGATGCATTAACGCCTGCATCTGCACCACGTGGGGCGCATCCGCCTTTTCGCGCATCAGGTAAATGCCCACCGTGCAGCGCAGGCTTTCCTGCGTCGTTTTCAGCGGTACAATGCCGTAGTCGGCGAAATAACCCGCCATGCAGGTGGGATAAGCCAGCATCACCGCGTCAGAATCGTTGATCATATCCACCGCCGACATCATCGAGTTAGTCGAGCAAATCACCCGTTCCGCCAGATGCAGCCGATTACGCGCCAATTTCTTTGGCTGCATGTCTTCCACCATATGCTGATAGCGGCTTTCATCCGGCGTCAGTTCCACGCAGGCGTAATCCAATAATTCGTCCGGCCCAACCTGCCGGCCTGCCAGCGGATGCCCGCTGCGGACGAACATGCTGTCGGTGGTGCTGAACAGCGGCAAAAAGCTGATGCCGGCCTTGGGGTTCAACCCCTGAATTTCATGGCCGATAAACATATCGATATCTCCGCCCAGCAGCAGATCCATCAGGCGCAGGTGGTTACCCAGATCGATATGAATATTCACCGTAGGGTGCAGGTTGCGGTAGGCATTAAAGCTGTCGCGCACGAACATATACCACCAGGCGTGACCGGTGCCCATTCGCAGGCTCTGCTCTTGGCGTGCCTTGATGAACGCCAACTTGATCAGCGTGTTGTCATAAATGCGCTGCATCATCTGCGCCTGTTCCAGCAGCAGATCGCCGTATTCGGTAGTGTTAACCCCGGTTGAGGTGCGCTCCAGCAGTTGCACCCCCAGATTCTCTTCCAGTTTCTTCATGTTGTGGGTTAGCGTCGGCTGGCTCAGGCAAAGCTTGTTTGCTGCATGACTCACATTTTTGAACATCGCTACTTCGATAAACTGCCGCAGAATTTTGTCCACGATCATGTTTTCCGCTAGTGGTATAGAAAGTTTCTATATCTTAGTGGCAAAAAACGATTTCCGCCAATAGCCCGCCTTCGATAGTTTGCTCCTATGCCGGTATTCCCAGCCGCCACCAGAGAGGACGCAATGAGAAGATTGATACCGAGTATGGTCGCCACCGCGCTGGCGCTGATGTCCGGCCAGGCGCTGGCCGATACCTTGCGGATGGAATGCGCGCCCAGCAAAGAGGGCCGTCAGTTCTGCAATGAGATTAAGCAGCGCTTCGAGGCGCAGACCGGCCATACCCTGGAGTTTATCGATCTTCCCCGCGCCTCCGACGAAAAGCTGTCGCTGTTTCAGCAGCTGTTTGCCGCCAAAGATTCCAGCGCCATTGATTTGTTTCAGGCCGATACCGTGTGGATCGGCGTGCTGAACAAACACCTGTTGGATCTGACCGACAGCGTGGGCGATATCCGGCAGGATTTTTTCCCCGCAGCCTGGCAGAACAACGTAGTCAATGGGCGGATAAAGGCGGTACCGGCTTATCTGGACACCGGCGCGCTCTATTACCGCAAAGATCTGTTGGCAAAGTACGGCGAACAGCCGCCGGTCACCTGGGATGAACTGACGCGCATCGCTACCCGCATTCAGCAGGGTGAACGGCAGGCGGGCCATAAGAACTTCTGGGGCCTGGTGTTCCAGGGTAAATCCTACGAAGGGCTGACCTGCAACGCGCTGGAATGGGTAGCCTCGCAGAACGGCGGCGGCTTTATCGACGCCAACGGCAACATCACCATCAATAACCCGCAGGCGGCGCAGGCGTTGAACAGGGCTGCCGGCTGGATCGGCACTATCTCGCCGAAGGGCGTGCTGGGTTACATGGAGGAGGAGTCCCGCGCGCTCTTCCAGAACGGCGACGCGTTGTTTATGCGCAACTGGCCCTACGCCTATGTGCTGGCGCAGGACAACAGCAGCGCAATCAAAGGCAAGATCGGCGTGCTGCCGCTGCCAAAGGGCGCGGACGGCAACTCGGTCAGCGCGCTGGGCGGTTGGCAGTGGGCGATCAGCGCCTACACCAAAAACCCCACGGCGGCGATAGCGCTGCTGAAAATCGTCAGCGACGCCGAATCGCAGAAAAAAGCGCTGGCGCTGATGGGGTGGGCGCCATCGCGTACCGCGTTGTATGACGATCCCAAGGTGTTGGCGCAGGCGCCATATCTGGCGGATTTCAAGGGTATTTTCTCGCAGGCGATGCCGCGCCCGGCGACGCAGACCAAAAGGCAGTATGCGCAGGTCTCGAAAGCCATCTACAACGCCACTTTCAATGTGTTGCGCGGTGACAGTGACGGTGTCACGGCGGTGGCGGATTTACAGCAACGGCTGGAGCGGATTAAAGCCAGAGGATGGCGTTGAAGGCAGTGCAATTCCCCCCATTAACGGCCCGGAGTCTGATGCATGAAACGCGATACACACAGGTTAACCCTGACGGCCACGCCCGTCCCGGCGGCAGTGCAGCCGGCCAGGCGCAGCAAGCTTAATCATCGGCAGCGCCGCAGCCGTATCGCCTGGCTGTTGGTGGCGCCGGCAATGTTGCTGCTGGCGGCGGTTGCCGGCTGGCCGCTGCTGCGCACCCTGTTTTACAGCTTTACCGACGCCATGCTGGATGCGCCGGATGAATACCGCTTTGTCGGCTTCGCCAACTATCTGGACCTGACCGGGGGCGGCCACTCGTACGGCGTACTGGCGGATCCGCAGTGGTGGCAGGCGGTGGGCAATACGCTGCGTTTCAGCCTGCTGTCGGTATCGCTGGAACTGGTGTTCGGCATGTTGCTGGCGCTGCTGATGAACCAGAAATTTCGCGGGCAGGGGCTGGTGCGCACCGCCATTTTGGTGCCCTGGGCGATCCCGACCATTGTCTCCGCCAAGATGTGGGGCTGGATGTTCCACGATCAGTACGGCGTGGTGAACGATCTGCTGCTCAGATCGGGGATTATCGCCGCGCCGCTGGCCTGGGTCGCGGAGCCGGGGCTGTCGATGTGGGCGGTGGTGATTGCGGATGTCTGGAAAACCACGCCGTTTATGGCGCTGATGCTGCTGGCCGCGTTGCAGCTTATCCCGGGCGATCTGTACGAAGCCGCACGGGTGGACGGGGCTAACGCCTGGCAACGGTTCCGGCGCATCACGTTACCGCTGATTATGCCGGCGATGATCGTCGCGCTGATTTTCCGGGTGATGGATGCGCTGAGAGTATTCGACCTGATCTATGTGTTGACCTCCAACAGTGAAGCCACCATCTCGGTGTCCGGTTATGCCCGCGACCGCATGGTCAGCTATCAGGAAATGGGCTCCGGCTCGGCCGCTTCGGTGCTGGTGTTCATGATGGTGGCGGGTATCGCCGCCTGCTTCCTCACGCTGGGTCGCTTGAATGACAAGGAGAAACGCGCATGAAACTGACTCGCCAACAGCACAAATACGGCCACAAGGCGCTGATTTTCGCCGGTGCCGCGCTGGCCAGCGTCATCTGTTTGTTTCCCTTTTACTACGCGCTGATCACCTCGCTGCGTTCGGGGAGCAGCCTGTTTCAGGTCGCTTACCTGCCGGGTGCGCCGCACTGGGGCAATTACCTGACGGCGTTGATGGATAACGGCATCGCCCGCAGTTTGTTTAACTCGATCGTCGTGGCAACGCTAACGGTGGGTATCTGCCTGCTGGTGTCGATTACCGCCGCTTTCGCTCTGGCGCGCATCAGTTTTCGCGGCCGCAAATATCTGCTGTTCACCATTTTGTGCGTCTCGATGTTCCCCCAGGTGGCGGTGCTGTCCGGCATGTTCGAACTGGTGCGTTTTATGGGGTTGTACGATTCGCTGGGCGCATTGGTACTGTCCTACACCACCTTTTCTCTGCCGTTTACCGTCTGGGTGCTGACCACCTTTATGAAGGCGATCCCGGCGGAACTGGAAGAGGCGGCGATCGTCGACGGCGCCAACACCTGGACCATCATTACCCGCATCTTCGCGCCCATCATGGGGCCGTCGTTGGTGACCACCGGGCTGCTGGCGTTTATCGGCGCCTGGAATGAATTCATGTTCGCCCTGACGTTTGTCATCTCCAGCGGCAAGCGTACCGTGCCGGTGGCGATCGGCATGCTGCAGGGCGCCTCTCAGTTCGAACTTCCCTGGGGCACCATTATGGCGGCCTCGGTCATCGTCACACTGCCGATCATCGTGCTGGTTCTGATTTTCCAGCGTCGCATCGTCAGCGGATTAACCAACGGCGCAGTAAAAGGCTGATTTTCGATTAACCCTGAAGCAGGAGAAATGCAATGGCTACAAAAATCGTTTTAGTGGGTGCAGGCAGCGCGCAATTTGGCTACGGCACCCTGGGCGACATCTTCCAGAGCAAGACGCTGTACGGCAGTGAAATAGTGTTGCATGACATCAACCCGGCCTCGCTGGCCGTGACCGAGAAAACCGCCCGTGACTTCCTGGCGGCGGAAGATCTGCCGTTTACCGTCAGCGCCACCACCGATCGCAAAACCGCGTTGAGCGGAGCGGAGTTCGTGATTATCTCCATTGAAGTGGGCGACCGTTTTGCACTGTGGGATCTCGACTGGCAGATCCCGCAGCAGTACGGCATTCAGCAGGTGTATGGTGAAAACGGTGGCCCCGGCGGGCTGTTCCACTCGCTGCGCATCATTCCGCCGATCCTCGACATCTGCGCCGACGTGGCGGACATTTGCCCGAACGCCTGGGTGTTCAACTACTCGAACCCGATGAGCCGCATTTGCACCACCGTGCATCGCCGTTTCCCGCAGCTCAATTTTGTCGGCATGTGCCATGAAATCGCCTCACTTGAGCGCTATCTGCCGGAAATGCTCGGCACCTCCTTCGACAACCTCAGTATGCGCGCTGCCGGGCTGAACCACTTCAGCGTGTTGCTGGAGGCCAGCTATAAAGACAGCGGCAAAGACGCTTACGCCGACGTACGCGCCAAGGCACCGGACTATTTCTCCCGCCTGCCGGGCTACAGCGACATTCTGGCGTACACCCGCAATCACGGCAAACTGGTGGAGACAGAAGGCAGCACCGAACGCGATGCGCTGGGCGGCAAAGACAGCGCCTACCCGTGGGCGGACCGCACGCTGTTCAAAGAAATTCTGGAGAAGTTTCACCATTTGCCGATCACCGGCGATAGCCACTTTGGCGAGTACATCCGCTGGGCCAGCGAAGTCAGCGATCATCGCGGCATTCTCGATTTCTACACCTTCTACCGCAACTATCTGGGGCATGTGCAGCCAAAAATCGAACTGAAGCTGAAAGAACGCGTGGTGCCGATCATGGAAGGGATCCTCACCGATTCCGGTTATGAAGAATCCGCGGTCAACATTCCGAACCAAGGGTTTATCAAGCAGTTGCCGGCGTTTATTGCCGTCGAAGTCCCGGCCATTATCGACCGCAAGGGCGTGCACGGCATCAAGGTCGACATGCCTGCGGGCATCGGTGGCCTGTTGAGCAACCAGATTGCGATTCACGATCTGACCGCCGACGCAGTGATTGAAGGTTCGCGCGACCTGGTTATCCAGGCGCTGCTGGTGGACTCGGTCAACGATAAATGCCGCGCGATCCCGGAACTGGTGGACGTGATGATTTCACGCCAGGGGCCGTGGCTCGATTACCTGAAATAAGCCGGATGGCGGGGCGCGCTTGCGCCCCCTTGAATGCAACAACCTGGGGTTCGGGAGGAATATGGCGCAATTAACGCTGGAAAAACTGCAAAAACGCTATGGCGCTAACGCAGAGGTTATCAAGTCGCTGGATCTGCAGATCAACAGCGGGGAGTTCGTGGTGATCGTCGGGCCCTCCGGCTGCGGCAAATCGACGTTGCTGCGCATGATCGCCGGGCTGGAGGCGATCAGCAGCGGCGGCATGTATATCGATGGCAACTACGTCAATGACGATACGCCGGCCGAGCGCGGTATCGGCATGGTGTTCCAGTCCTACGCGCTCTATCCGCACATGAGCGTATACAAAAACATGGCGTTTGCGCTGGAACTTGCCGGCCATTCGGCGGAGGAGATCGACCGCCGGGTGCGCGAAAGCGCCCGCATTTTGCAACTTGAGCCCTTGCTGGAGCGGCGCCCGAAGGATTTGTCCGGCGGGCAACGCCAGCGGGTGGCGATTGGCCGCGCCATAGTCCGCGAACCTAAGTTGTTTTTGTTCGATGAACCCTTGTCCAACCTCGATGCCTCGCTGCGCGTACAAATGCGTATGGAGGTGGCTTCACTGCATAAACGGCTGGGTTCGACCATTATTTACGTGACTCACGATCAGGTCGAAGCCATGACGCTGGCCGACCGTATCGTGGTGCTCAACAAAGGGCATGTCGAGCAGGTGGGGACGCCGCTGGAGCTTTACGATCAGCCGGCCAACGAATTTGTCGCCCAGTTTATCGGCTCGCCGAAGATGAACCTGATCCCGGCCATTTTGCGGCGCGCCGGCGAACGGCAGAGCGTGGTGGAACTGGACAACGGCAAGGCACTGGTGTTGCCGATCGCCACGCCGGTGGCGGCGGAAGGCCAGAGCGTCAACGTCGGCATTCGTCCAGAGCATATTCGCGGCGGCGAACAGGCGCAGTGCGAGTTTCATGGCGAGGTGATGTTCGTCGAGCATATGGGCAACGAAACCTACCTCTATCTGGATAACGGCAACGCGGCGGAGCCCTGGGTGCTGCGCAATCCCGAACGCTCGACCATTCAGGCCGGAGAAACCGTGGGCGTGCGCCTGCCGGTAGAGTGTTGTTATTTGTTTGACCGCCAGGGCCGCGCGTTCCCGCGCATTTTGGCGTCGGAACAGACGCATTGACATAAGGAAGCATGACATGAGCGGTGCGCAAACGGCGCGGTGGTGGAAAGAGGCGGTGGTTTATCAAATCTACCCGCGCAGCTTTATGGATTCCAACGGCGACGGCATTGGCGATCTGAACGGCATTACCGCGCGGCTGGACTATTTGCAGTGGTTGGGCGTTGACGCCCTCTGGATCTGCCCGATGTACCGTTCGCCGAACGACGACAATGGCTACGATATCAGCGACTATCAGGCGATCATGACCGAGTTTGGCACCATGGCGGACTTTGATCGCCTGTTGGCGGAGGCTCATGCGCGTGGCATGCGGCTGATACTTGATCTGGTAGTGAACCACACGTCGGACGAACATCCGTGGTTTATTGAATCCTGTTCATCAAAATCCAGCGCCAGGCGCGATTGGTATATCTGGCGCGACGGCAAAAACGGCGCGGAGCCCAATAACTGGGAGAGCATTTTCAACGGCTCGGCCTGGAAGTACCATCCCGGCAGCGAACAATACTTTCTGCATCTGTTCTCCGAGCGCCAGCCGGATCTGAACTGGGAGAACCCGCAGGTGCGCGCGGCGCTGTATGACATGATGCGTTGGTGGCTGGACAAGGGCATCGACGGTTTCCGTATCGACGCCATTTGCCATATGAAAAAACAGCCGGGGCTGAGCGACATGCCGAACCCGCAAGGGTTGCGTTACGTACCGTCGTTCGAGCGGCATCTCAACTACGATGGGCTGCTGGATTACGTCGATGAGATGTGCGAACAGGTGTTTAACCGCTACGACATCATGACGGTGGGGGAAATGAACGGCGCTTCGGCGGAACAGGGGGAGGACTGGGTGGGAGAACGGCATGGCCGCTTGAACATGATTTTCCAGTTCGAACACGTCAAGCTGTGGGAAACCGCCAACCAGCAGGCGCCGGATGCCGGGCTGGATCTGCTCGGCCTGAAGAGCATTTTCACCCGCTGGCAGACGCTATTGGAGGGCAAGGGCTGGAACGCGCTGTACGTAGAGAACCACGATATTCCGCGCGTGGTGTCGAAATGGGGGGACGACGGGCGCTACCAACGCGAAAGCGCCACCGCCATTGCCGCACTGTATTTTCTGATGCAGGGAACGCCGTTTATTTATCAGGGGCAGGAACTGGGCATGACCAATACCCATTTTGCCGGCCTGGATGACTTTAACGACGTCGCCACCAAAAATCGTGCCGCCGACCTGCGCCGGCAGGGAATGGATGAAGAGCGGATCCTGGCGACGCTGCGCCGCAGTTCGCGCGATAACTCGCGCACGCCGATGCCGTGGAACGACGGGCCTAACGGCGGCTTTAGCGCCGCAACGCCGTGGTTTGCGCTTAACGCCAACTACCGCGATATCAACGTAGCACGCCAGAGTGGGGAGCCGGACTCGGTGTTGAATTTCTACCGTGCGCTGATCCGGTTACGCAAGCAGACCCCGGCGCTGCTGTATGGCCGTTACCGATTGCTGCTGGCCGAACATCGGCATATTTACGCCTATACCCGCACGCTGGATGACCGGCAACTGCTGGTGCTGTGCAACCTGAGCGGCGAACCGCAACAGGTTGATCCCCAATCTTTGGCGCTGGACAGTTGGCAACTGCGGTTGGGCAATTATCCACACGGCGGAGAGCCACAGACGCTGCGCCCTTATGAGGCACGGATTTATCAGGCATAAGGGCTGATTCAACCCGCTTTGCGGCCGGGGCCTGTGTGTGAACGGAGAGCCGCACCGGCCGCATTTTCATCCCACGGAACAATCCCGCTTTTTAACTAACCATAACCGGTATTGTTATTTCGCTTTGCCATAGCCTGTTGCTAGCTTTTGTTCGTTCCATCAGGGGATGAATAACAGGGTAATAACAGAAATGACAAAAAAACTTATTAAAATCACAGCGCTGGCACTGTCAGTTTTCGCTGCTCACGGCGCCCAGGCGGCGCTTTCATTGCAGGGGAAAACCATTGGCGTGGCGGTGGTCGGCACGCAGCACTTTTGGGATCGCGAAGCGTTCAAAGGCGCCAGCGACGAAGTGGAACATCTGGGTGGCAAAGTGGTGGCGGTCGATGGCGGCCGCGATAACCAGGTACATGCCGACAATCACGATATCCTGCTGGCGCGCAAGGTGGATGCGGTGATCAGCATTTTGGGCGACAGCGCCGTCGAGCCTAAATTCAAAGCGTTGCGCGCCGCCGGGATCCCGGTATTCACCGTCGACCATGTATCACCGTATTCCATCAACAACACCACCTCGGACAACTACAGCATCGGCAGCACCATTGGCCGCTATACCGCCGAGGCGCTGGGCGGCAAAGGCAATGTGGCGGTGTTCAACGCCTTCTCCAACTCACTGCGTATCTGCGGCATTCGCTACGATCTGTGGAAATACGTGTTGAAAGATTACCCGGACATCAAAATCATTCAACCGGAGCTGGCCGAGCAATACGCCAATTCGCCGGAAGATGCGCGCAAGAAAACCCTCGAACTGTTAAGCCAGCATCCGAAAGGCACGCTGGACGCAATTCACGTCGCCTGCTGGGACCAGCCGGCGATCGGTATCGTGCAGGCGCTGGAAGAGAGCGGCCGCGCCGGCGACGTTAAGGTCACGGCGATCGACGCCGGGCCGGAAACCCTGGAAATCATGGTGGAAAAGGGCAGCCCGCTGGTTGCCAACGTGGCGCAACAGCCGCGGTTAATCGGCACCACTTCAGCGGATAACGTGGCGCGTTATTTCGCCGGCGAGAAGTTGCAACCGCAAACCTTTGTGCCGGTATTGCCGGTGAAAGGGCCGGAAGAGGCGAAGGCGGTGTACAAACAGCTCGGCTACGGCGAGCTGAAATAACGCCATGGGCCAGCAGGAAACGCAGGCCGCTCCCGCCGTGGGCGGCCTGGAAATGATTGGCATCGAGAAACGTTTTCCCGGTACTCGGGCGCTCAGCGGTGCCTCACTGCGGGTGCTGCCGGGCGAAGTCCACGGCCTGATTGGCGAAAATGGCGCCGGCAAATCCACTTTGATCAAGATCCTCGCCGGAGTTTATGCGCAAGACGGCGGGGAGATCAGCATCGGTGGCCGGTGGCTGGTTTCCGTCACCCCGGCGGCGATACGGGCGGCCGGGGTGCGATTTATCCATCAGGAACTGCATTTGATCCCGCACTTCACCGTGGCGGAGTCCGTGTATGTCGGCCAGGAGCGGCGTAACCGTTGGCTGGGATTGGACAAGCGCGGCATGCGTCATGACGCAGAACGGTTTTTGTCAGAGGTGCTGGACACCCACCTGGACGGTAACCGACTGATCCGCGATCTCAGCATTGCCGAGTGCAAGCTGGTGCAGATAGCCCGGGCGTTAATCGACGGGCAGGCGCAACTGGTGGTGTTTGACGAGCCTACTGCGCCGCTGGAAGCCAGAGAGTCGCAATTGCTGTTTAACGCGATTGCCCGGCTGAAACAGCGCGGCATCGCCATTATTTACGTCTCTCATTACCTCGCGGAAATCGCCCAGATTTGTGACCGTGTCACGGTGTTTCGCAATGGCCGCGACGTTGGCACCTTGCAACAACTGGGCGATGGGGATATCGCGCGCATGATCCCGATGATGGTCGGCCGCGAAATCACCCACCTGTTTGCCCCGCGCCCGGCACGACGGGCGGCGGCGGAGCCCTGGCTTAGCGCAGAAAGTCTGTCGGACGGTGCACAGCTGCGCGATGTCAGCTTGCAACTGGCGCCGGGGGAGATCGTCGGCATCGCCGGGCTGCTGGGTTCCGGCCGCGAAGCGTTGATCGACGCTCTGTATGGATTACGCCCGCTTCAGCAGGGGCAACTGCGCATCGCCGGCAAGCCGGTGCGCATCGCTTCCCCGGCGCAGGCCACTGCCGCGGGGATGGCGTTGGTGCCTCGCGATCGGCGGCATACCGGTCTGGTGTTGCCCATGCCGGTGGCGGACAACATCAACCTGGCGTCGCTTGGCACATTGGCGCGTGCGGGGTGGGAACTGCGCAAAAAGGCTCGGCTGCATGCCAAAGCGCTGGCGGAACAGTTGGATATCCGCCCGCGCAATCTGCAATTGCCGGTGCGTTTGTTAAGCGGCGGCAATCAGCAAAAGGCGATTCTGGCGCGCTGGCTGGCGACTAACCCGCAACTGTTGATCCTCGACGAACCTACCCTGGGCGTAGACATCGGCGCCAAGGCCGAGATTTACCAACTGGTTGCCGCCCAGGCGGCTGAAGGGCGCTGCGTGCTGGTGTCGTCCAGCGACGGCAGCGAGTTGATTGGGCTGTGCGATCGCATTCTGGTGATGTTGCGCGGCGAGATTGTCGCGAATGTCCGTACCGCCGGGCTGACGCAGGATGCGCTGCTGGCGTTGACCAGCGGCGGTTCAACGGCGTCCCCTTTAGTACAGGAGCCGGTTCTATGATGAGCCTATTGACCGAAGGCAATGTGGCGGCACGCTCCTCCTGGCGTCGTTTTTTGCCGTCCGGAGAGCGGATCGCCAATAAAATTCCGCTGTTGCTGTTTGCCGCGCTGTTGCTGTTTTTCTGTTTGCAGGCGCCGTACTTCACCAGTTGGCAGAATCTGAGCACTATCCTCAAACAAAGCGTGCCGCTGGCGATACTGTGTTTTGGCCTGACCTGCGTGATCAGCGGCGGCGGCGATGACGTGGTTTCTGGTGGCATCGATATTTCCCTGCCGGCGATCGCCGTGTTGGGGGCGGCCATCATCAGTAACGGCCTGACTCACGACGGTGACGGTTATCTGTGGCTGGCGGCGCTGGCGTTTGGCGCGGCGCTGCTGGCGGGGGGCGTCAACGCTTTGCTGGTGGTGGCCGTCGGGTTGCCGCCGTTGCTGGCAACGCTGGCCAGTTCGGTGGCGGTGGTGGGTATCGCCAACCTGATCACCCAACAGCGGCGCATCAGCGTCAGTGACGCGGCCATTGTCGCGCTGCGTGACGACACCTGGCTGGGGTTGCCGCTGATGGTTTGGTTAATGCTCGCTGCGCTAGCGTTGTTTGGCTGGGCATTGCATCACACCCGTTGGGGCATGCAGTTGCAGGCGGCGGGCGGCAATCGCGAGGCGGCGGAGATCTCCGGTTTGCGCGTCAAACCGCTGGTGATTGGCTCTTACCTGCTGGCGGCGGCCGCGGCCGGGTTGGCGGCCTTTGCCCTGGTGGCTCGCGGCTCAGGCAGCTCACCCGGCAGTGAAGAACCGCTGCTGCTGGAAATGGTACTGGCGACCTTTATCGGCGCGGCTTTCTCGCGCCGGCGAGTCGTGACCGTCTGGGGGGCGCTGCTGGGCGCCTTGCTGGTCAATGCGTTGTCGAACGGGCTGGCGCTGTTGCGGGTAGACATCTTTTGGGTCGGGGCGATCAAAGGCGGGCTGATCCTGCTGGTATTGGCCGCCGCTGCCAGGCAAAACCGGGGGGGGAACCCATGACGGCGTTGAGCAAACTTTTGATTCGCTACGGCTTTATGCTGATTGTTATCGCCTTTTTCCTGTTCTTCTCCTGGGGTAATAGCGTGTTTTACAGCCTGGACAACCTCAGCAATCTGTTACAGGGTAACGCAATATTGCTGATTGTCGCGCTGGCCATGACGCTGGTAGTGACCGCCGGTGGCGTTGACCTGTCGGTGGGCGTCGCGCTGGATTTTGGCGCGGCTTTTGCGCTGATCGCCCTGAAGCAATATCAGCTCAGTTGGCAAATGGCGGTAGTCGCCGCGCTGGCGGGCGGCGCACTGATCGGTGCACTCAATGCGTTGCTGATCGTTTACTTTCAGGTTAAGCCCTTTTTGGCGACGCTGGGCACCTTTTTCATCGGCAGCAGCATCGAACGCATTTATACCGATGGCGGGGGGTCGATAGCCTACCGCCGTATGGCGCAGCAGTATCACGATCTGGCAGTAGGCAACCTCGGTGGCGTGCCGTTACCGATAGTTATCGCGGCCGTACTGCTGCTGGGCTATTTTCTGTTTTTCGAGCGCACCATCTTCGGCAAACGGATTCATGCCATCGGCCTGAACCCGCAGGCGGCCCGTGCGGTGGGGATCCGCAATGGTCGTTACCTGTGCTGGCTGTTGATCGTCTCAGGCATGACCTGCGCGCTGGGCGGCGTGATCCTTTCGGCCAACCTGCGCCAGTTTACCCCACTGGCCGGGCAGGCCTATTTGTTGGACGCCATCGCGGCGGTGTTTATCGGCACTGCGTTTCATCCGCAGGGGCGACCCAACGTGCTGGGCACGCTGGTTGGCGTGCTGTTCCTGGGCATGGTGGCGAACGGCCTGAACCTGATGGGGCTGAATTTTATGGTGAAAGACGCGCTGACCGGCGTGATCCTGGTGGTGGCGCTGGCGCTGTCCTTTATCCAGAGCCGGTTAAAACAAACGCAACAGGCGGAGGCCGGCAGTGAGTCAATATGATGCGGTATTTGTCGGTTTAACCTTGCTCGATATCGCGGGGCGGCCGGTCAGCGCTATCCCGGCAGGCGGCGGCGTGCAGTTTATCGAGCAGATTCGGCTGAACCCGGCGGGCACCGCCAGCGGCGCGGTGATGAATGCCGCCAAGCTGGGGATACGCACCGCCACCTCGGCCTGTCTCGGCGAGGATGAAAAGGCGGAGTTTATCCTCAATGCCTACCGTCGGCTGGGCATCGATTGCTCGCTGATCCAGCGCACGGCGCGGGCGGAAACGTCCGCCACCATTTTGCCGATCAGGCCCAACGGCGAGCGCCCGGCGCTGCATTATCGTGGGGCCTCGGATTTTCTGTTCGTTGACGATGCCGACTTTGACGCGCTGTGCGATACCCGTTTCTTGCATCATGGCGGCACCGGGCTGCTGGCGGCGATGGATGAGGGTCAAAGCGCCAAATTGTTGCGCCATGCCAAAAGACTCGGCGTTACCACCAGTTTCGATCTGATTGCGCCTGGCCCGCATACCCTGGCGTTGTTGCTGCCGCTGTTGCCCAGCGTCGATTACTTTATGCCGTCGCTGGAGGAGGCCGCTTACCTGTCCGGCCGGCAAACGCCGCAGGAGATCGGCGCGTTCTTCCTCGACCATGGGGTGGGGAGCTGTATTTTCAAAGCCGGTGAGCAGGGATCCTTTATCGTCACCCGCGATGCCTGCGTGCGCATTCCGGCCTATCAGGTTGAGGTCGTGGACACTACCGGCTGTGGCGACAGCTACTGCGGTGGGTTTATCGCCGGGCTAAGCCGTGGGCTGGCGGTGCCGGAAGCTTGCCTGCTGGCGACGGCGGTGGCGGGGTTGGTTGCAGGCGGGTTGGGATCGGACGCCGGGGTGATCGACTGGGAACACACCCGGCGGTTTATGCAGCAGACGCCGCGCAGCGCTTAGCGCCAGGCGTACAGCAACGGCTCGCCTTTGAGATAGCGTTGGATGTCCTGGGCGATCATTTCGGTATGTTTGACCAGCGTCTCCCGCGTGGCACCGGCGATGTGCGGCGTAATCACCACGTTGTCGAATTCGGTGATAAACGGATGCCGGCGGTAAATAGGTTCGCTGGCGTACACGTCCAGCGCCGCGCCGGCCAAGCGTTTCTCCCGCAGGGCGGCAATCAGATCTTCTTCAATCACCACCGCCGCGCGCGAGGTATTGATAAACAGCGCGTGGGGTTTCATGCGGTTAAACAATTCACGGCCAATCAGCCCATCGGTTTGCGGCGTCGCTTTCAGGTGCAGGCTGATAAAATCGGCGTCGCTGAACAGCTGTTCCAGCGTGGTTTTCTCAATACCCGGCTCGTTAATTTCTACCCCGGAAACGTAAGGGTCCGCCACCAACAGCCGCATGCCGAAAGCCCGGGCAATACGGCCGACGCGTTGGCCAATACTGCCGTAACCGACGATGCCCAGCGTTTTGTTGCGCAGTTCGCTGCCTTTAAACACTTCATAGGGGCTGGATTTATCCACGTCCCACACCACATCGCTGCGCAGACCCTCTTTGGCCGCCGCCGCTTGCGGTTGCTCGCGGGTGAACTCACCGCGCTTGAGCGCTGCGTGGGCCTGGGGAATATGGCGGGCCAGGTTCAGCATCAATGCCAGCGTCAGTTCCGCTGCGGCGTCCGAATTGCGGCCTGGGGTGTAGATCACCGGAATATTGCGCCGTGCGGCGGCCTGCAGGTCAATATTGACCGGATTGGCACGGGTACAGGCAATCAGTTTCAACTGCGGGCAAGCGTCGATCACCCGGGCGGTAATATCGTCGTAGCTGGTGATGATAAAGCTGGCGTCATGGGCCAGATCAATCAGCGCGTCTTCGGTCAGCTTGCTTTCGCCGGCCGCCCAACCGCGGATGACCAGCTCGCCCAGTTGGCGGAAATCTTCAAGCGAACCGGCGTATTCGGCGGTAAAGAGGGTTTTCATGGTGCGGGGGTTCCTGCGTTAAGGGCATTGAGAATTTGCTCCCGGCTTTGCCACAGCGGTTCAAGCTGAAGGCGTAACTGGCGGAACAGTGGATAGAGCGCCTGATAGATCCGTTGGTTGGCGGGATCGGGGACAAATAGCCGGCGGTTTTCGGCCTGAATAAGTGTTTCATGTGACACCGTCACGCCAATGCTTTGCGCCGCCAAAATCGCCACGCCTCGGGCGCTCAGCTCTTTCACCCGGCTGGTGATCACCCGCCGGCCAGTGCAGTCGGCGATGATCTGCAACCAGACGGCCGAAGCAGCCCCGCCGCCGGCAAGGTAAAGATCGCCCTGCGGCGGGTAATCGTGCAGCGAGTCTTTAATGGCGAACGCCAGCCCTTCAAACACCGCCCGCAGCAGGTGCAGATTGCCGGTATGCTGACCGATGCCGAAAAAACCTGCGCGGGCCGCCTGGCTGTAGAAAGGTGCGCGTTCCCCGTTCAAATAGGGCTGATAGAGCACGCCGCCGCTGCCGGCGGGAATGGCGGCGATCTGCTCGCCAATACGCTCGAGATCACCATCGCCACCCAGCTCACGTACTGCCCAGTCCAGGTTCGGCGTGCCCGCCTGCATGGCGAACAGGTTGATATAACGTCCTTGCTGCGCATGGGCGACAAAGCGCGTCTTCGGGCTGACCTGCGCCAGGCTGTCGCAGACAATGCCGGTGCAGCAGGTGGTGCCCAACAGAGTGTAAACGTCGTCGTGATGCACGGCGCCAATGCCCAGCGCTGCCGCCGACACATCCAGCGCACCGGCGCACACCGGAATGCCCGCCGCCAGCCCGGTGACAGCCGCCGCTTGCACCGTGATTTCTCCTGCGCGTTGGCCGGGGCGCAACAGCGGCGGGAACAGCGGCCGAAGGGCCTGCAGACCCAGCTCTGTCAATACCTCATCGGAAAGCGTTTCGCTGTGAAGATCGAGCAGTGAGGTGCCGGTATCCGTCAGCTCAAGATTGGCCGCACCGGTCAGGCGATAACGGATCCAGTCTTTGGCGAAGAAGAAATAGCGTGCATTACTTAGCGTTTCGGGTTGATTTTCCGCCAACCATGTCAGGATCAGCGAACTGTTGCACGGCAGCAGGCGGGTACCGGTTGCCCGAAACAGCCTTTCTTCCCGTTCCGGCTGTTGCTTGAGAAGCGCCACTAAAGGCGCGCTGCGGGTGTCGCTCCATAAAATGGCCTTGCGAACCGGTCGCCCTGCGGCATCGACCAGCCAGGCACCTTCGCCCTGGCCCGAGAGGCCAATGGCGCGGATGCGCCCTTGCTGCAACAACGGCGAGTCGGCCAGCACGCGCAATGTCGCGACCACATTGCGCCACAGCTGTTCCATATCCTGCTCGGCATAGCCGGGGAACGGTACTTCGGTCAGGTTGTCGGCGCTGGCAACCTGACATTGATTAAACTGCTCGTCGAATAAAACCGATTTGATCTTCGAAGTGCCTATGTCGATGCCGAGATAATAATCCATGAGAGCGCCAGCCTGCGGGGAACGAGGCTGTCAGCGTAGCAATGAAGGAACGGATCCCATATGCCATTTCCGGGAAAGCTAATTCATTAATAAGATTATGATTATTAATACCTTATAACGGAATGGTATTGGTGGCGCGCGAAGGCTTGGTGCTAGTTTTTTATTACTTTATGGCATCAAATAACCATAAATAAGAACGTGCGGTTCTTAACCGGCGCAGAGTTTTGATCTTTCATTGGGGGTGACCATGTTTAAAACGACAATTTCCCGTTTGGCTCTGCTGACGGCGCTCGCGCTACCGGCCTCTCTGTTGGCGGCGGAACCGCTGCGGGTGGCGGCCGATCCGGTGCCTCATGCGGAGATCCTGGCCTACGTGCAGAAAATTGACCCGCAGCTGAAACTGAAGGTGATTGAGATCAGTAACGGCGTGAATTCCAATGAGCTGTTGGCGCACGGCGACGTGGATGCCAACTACTTCCAGCACCTGCCTTATCTGCATTCGCAAGAGCAGGCGCTGGGCACAAAATTTGCCGTGGCGGCCAGCGTGCATATCGAGCCGTTGGGCATCTATTCGAGCAAGTATAAAAAGCTGAGCGAGGTGCCGGACAACGCCAAGGTGGCGGTGCCCAATAACGTCACTAACCTCAGCCGGGCGCTGTACCTGCTGCAGGCGCAAGAGCTGATTACCCTGAAAGCCGGCTTTAACGATCCGGCCAAAGATCAGGCAACGCCAAAAGACATTGCCAACAACCCCAAACATCTCAAGATACTGGAGATTGAATCGCCACAGATCCCGCGTGCCTTGGATGACGTCGATTTGGCGGTGATTAACGGCAACTATGCGCTGGAGGCCGGGCTTACGCCAGCCAAGGACGCGCTGGGGCTGGAAAGCCCGAAAAATAACCCGTATGCCAATATTCTGGTCACGACGCCGCAACTGGAGAACGATCCGCGCATCAAACAGCTGGCCAAAGATTTGCAGTCGCCAGAGGTGGCCAAATTCATTCAGCAAAAATATCAGGGTTCGGTGATCCCCGTGACAGCTGCGGACGCCGGCTGATGATTGTCGTAGAAGGGCTGGGTAAAACCTACGGCGCCGGTGAACCGCCGGCGCTGGAGCAGGTGTCGCTTACCATTAACGACGGCTCGGTGTTCGGCATTATCGGCCGCAGCGGTGCGGGCAAGAGTACTCTGATCCGCTGCCTTAATTTACTGGAACGGCCCAGCAAGGGCCGCATTTTGATGGACGGCCGCGATCTGACCCAACTGAGCGAGGCGGAACTGCGGCGCCAGCGCCAACGTATCGGCATGATATTTCAGGGGTTCAATCTTCTGCATGCCCGCAACGTGCGAGATAACATCACGGTGCCGCTGGAGATCGCCGGCGTACCTCGTGCGGAACGTATTCGCCGTGCCGGTGAACTGCTCGATCTGGTCGGGCTGAACGACAAGGCGCGAGCCTTTCCTTCTCAGCTTTCAGGCGGGCAGAAACAGCGCGTCGGCATCGCCCGGGCGCTGGCGGCCCGGCCGGATTATTTGCTTTCCGATGAAGCGACCAGCGCGCTGGATCCGGAAACCACCGCCTCTATTCTTGCCTTGTTGAAAGACATCAACCGCCAGTTGGGATTAACCGTTGTGTTGATCACCCACGAACTGGACGTGGTCAAGGCCATTTGTGACCATGCGGCGCTATTGGCCGCCGGGCGTGTGGTTGAATGGGGGCCGATTGGTGAATTGCTGGCGAACCCGACATCGCCGTTGGGGCAGGCGTTGTTGCCAGGCTGCCTGACGCCGGTGGCGCCGGAGACCCAGGTGGCGGAGCTGACATTTTTCGACAGCGTGCGCGCCTCGCCGGTGCTCAGCGAACTGGCGCAGCGCCATGCGGTGGACGTTACGCTACTGGGTGGGGGCGTTGAACTGATTGCCGGCCAGAGCGTCGGCCGTTTCCGGGTGGGCTTGCGATCGCCGCAGGGTGGCTTACCGCTGGCGGAAGTGGTGGCGTTCCTCAATCAACGGGGCGTGAGGGCCGAACTGCTATGAGAAATCAATTGTCCTGGGAAGATCTTCTGGCGCTGGTGCTGAACGCCACCGGCGAAACCTTGTATATGGTGGCGCTGGCATCGCTGTTTACCTTATTGATTGGTTTACCGCTTGGCGTGGTGCTGTTTATTACCCGCAAGCAGGGCATCTTGCCCGCACCGCGCATCAACGGGGCGCTGGGCGCCATCGTCAATTTGGGGCGCTCGCTGCCGTTTGTGGTGCTGTTGATAGCCTTGATCCCGTTAACCCGGCTGATTATCGGCACCACGTTAGGCAGTTCCGCGGCGGTAGTGCCGATTACCATCGGCGCTTTTCCGTTCTTTGCTCGCATCGTCGAATCTGCCTTGGATGAGGTGGAAAAAGGGCGGATCGAGGCAATTTTGTCGATGGGCGGCAATGTGCGCCACGTCATTTTTAAAGTGCTGCTGCCGGAGGCCTTGCCGACGCTGTTGGCCGGGCTGACGCTGACGGTGGTGATGTTGATTGGTTTTTCTTCCATGGCCGGCGTGATCGGCGGAGGCGGATTAGGCGATCTGGCAATCCGTTACGGTTATCAACGTTTCAACAATCAGGTGATGATCGCGACGGTGATTATTTTGGTGCTCCTGGTTCAGGGCGTGCAAACCCTGGGCGATCGCCTGGTCCGCTCGCTGGCGCATCGGCGTTAGGAGGCTTTGTCATTGGGTACGTGCCGGCTTGGCGCAATATTGCGGTACGGACTAAGCTACATGCTGATAATCACCATGGCCACAGGCTCAGGCTGTGTGGCCCCCCTTCAATAATCCGCGCGTTATTCATGTCAACGCTTTCTGACTTGATCCTGGTTTGCGGCATGCATTCCGGAAGGCAGGTGCATTGCACCCTTTGGCGCTACAGTTAATTTATAAATATATTGCCAAGCCTTCAATTAACAGGTGATCGGACCTGTGAAAGTAGCAATAATGCCACTCTGGTCGCCCAATTTTCACGCGCATCGTCAGGTATGATGAATCGGTTGTCGCCCCTCATCATGTTGGCAGGATTTATCCGTATTCTTCGAACGCTCTGGAAGCAAGATGCACACCACCCAGTCACCTGACACCACAAAATTACAGCCTGCGCTCACCGTCTTTATGCTGGTGTTCACCACCTGTATCTTCGGCATTGAGAGCCGGCCCATTGGCTTTCTGGCGGCCTTTTGGCCAAGCAATGCGGTGTTGCTGGCGGTGTTCGTTCGTTATCCGGAGCTTGTCAGCCGTTTAGGCTGGGTGATGGCGATATTGGGGTATTTGACGGCAGATCTGATCACCGGTAGCCCACTCGACAAAGCCCTGTTGCTGAACGGCGCCAATATTGCCGGCGTCGTGGTGGGGTATCAGTTGTTTAAACTTGTGCCCCCGCAGGTCAAAACGCTGGAGCGCACGTCAGCCAGCGTTTATCTGTTTGCCATTTGTCTGGCCAGCGCCGGTACCACCGGGGTGATCGGTGCCGGGGCCTCGGTGCTGCTGTTGGATCGCGAGTATTTCCCCGCACTGGCGCTGTGGATGTCTTCGGAGTTTACCAATTACATTACGCTGATGCCGTTTATCCTGGCCTTGCCTGCGGATTGGCGGGGCTACCTGCGCAGCGTCGTTCACGGCATTATCCGGCCTGGCAGCGGCAGAAAACTGGCGGTTCTGGTGCTGTTAGCGCTGGCCTGCATTGGCAGTATCTTGATTGGCGGGCCTGGCGCCGTGATTTTCCCCGTGCCGATCCTGCTGTGGCTGGCGATGTCGTTTTCACTGTTCACCACCCTGGTGGTGGTGCTGATCTACGTTTTATGGTGCCATCTGGCCATTGATTTGGGTCTGATCGCCATTAACATCGATATGAAGGCGTTGCAGAACACCGTGTCGATGCGGCTCGGGGTAGCGCTGTTGGCACTGGGGCCGATTGCGATCGCCAGCATGAATTTCGCACGCAATGCGCTGCTGCGACAACTGGAGCACGTGGCGAACCATGACGCTCTGACCCACGTGCTGACGCGTAATGCCTTTATGCAACGCGGCTCGCGGTTGCTCACCCAAAAAGGCGAGCAGGTCTGCATCATGATGCTGGACATCGACTACTTCAAATCCATCAACGATCGCTTTGGGCACTCCGGCGGTGACGCCGCACTGATTTCCTTTACCCGCGCCATTGCCGGCGACCTGCGCGATTCCGATCTGTTTGGCCGCATGGGCGGGGAGGAGTTCGCTATCGTTGCGCTTATCGAACGTCAGGAAGATGCGGTGTATTTGGCCGAACGTCTGCGCCGGCGGGTGGAAATCGAATCGATCGCCATGCCTGCCGGCAATCATCTGCAAATCACCGTCAGCATCGGGATGGTTACCTGCATCGGCGGTACAGAGCAAAATCTTGATAATCTGTTGAAAATCGCCGACATGGCAGTCTACAAAGCCAAAAACAGCGGCCGCAACCGTGTCGCCACGCCAGAAATATCCCCACTGATTTACCGCGACCGCTGAAACCTGCCGCTTGTCGTTCATGGTTGACCCCGGTCAGGGGGTCTAAAATGGAAGGGAGCGCAAGCAATGTCGCTTGCGCCCTACCTGATGTCCGAATGGACAAGAGGAATCATCTCATGAACTATGTTGATGGCTTTGTTGTGGCGGTGCCTGCCGCCAATAAGGAGGCGTACCTTAAGCTGGCCGCCGCGGCCGCCCCCTTATTTAAAGAGTTCGGCGCGACGCGGATTGTCGAATGTTGGGGCAACGACGTGCCCGAAGGTAAACTCACCGATTTTCGCGGTGCGGTGAAAGCCGAAGCCGATGAAGTGGTGGTTTTCAGCTGGATCGAATATCCCTCAAAAGCGGCGCGCGATGCCGCCAACGAGAAAATGATGAATGACCCGCGCATGAAGACACTGGGCGAGCCGATGCCGTTTGACGGCAAGCGCATGATTTTCGGCGGTTTCGAACCGATCCTTGACGAGTAGCGGGGAGGGTGCGATGAAGATCACACAACACCTGTGGTTTGAAAAAGACATGGACGCGGCGCTGCGCTGCTACATAGCGCTGATCCCCGGTTCTTCCCTGACCTGGAGCGCCACCTTGCCCGCCGATACCCCGAGCGGCCCCGCAGGCAGCGTAAAATTGGCGACGTTTACTCTCGGCGATCAGCGCTATGCGGCGATTGAAGCCGGCCCGCTCGATGCTTTCAATCACAGCTTTTCGATTATGGTCGAATGCGCGGATCAGGCGGAAGTGGATCGGCTGTGGGAGGCGTTAAGCGAAGACGGCGTCGTAGAGCAGTGCGGCTGGTTGCGCGATCGCTGGGGGCTGAGCTGGCAAATTGTCCCCCGGCGGCTGGGGGAGTTGATGAGCGACCCCGACAGCGCGAAGGTGAAACGGGTGACTGAAGCTATGCTGCAGATGGTCAAACTGGATATCGCCGGGCTGGAAGCGGCGGCTCGCGGCTAACGTTATCCTCACAACAAGGACGCACCCGATGCACAAAGAACGGCACAGCATTGAGAATATAGGTTGGCTCCGGGCGGCGGTGCTGGGCGCAAACGACGGAATTGTCTCCACGGCCAGCCTGTTGCTTGGCGTGGCGGCGGCCAATGCGGCGCACGGCGGCATCTTGCTCGCCGGCATTGCCGGGCTGGTTGCCGGAGCGATGTCGATGGCGACCGGCGAATATGTTTCGGTGTCATCGCAAGCGGATACGGAAAAGGCCGCGTTGGCGGAAGAGCAGTCGGAATTGCTCAGCGATTATCCGGGCGAATACCGTGAACTGACCTCTATCTATGTGCATCGCGGGTTGGATTTGGCGCTGGCCAAACAGGTGGCGGAAAAACTGATGGCTCATGATGCACTGGGCGCGCATGCCCGCGATGAATTGGGGATTTCGTCCATCACCACGGCGCGACCATTGCAGGCGGCGCTGGCCTCGGCGCTGAGTTTTTCCGTCGGGGCGCTGCTGCCGTTACTGGTCGCGGTGCTGGCCCCGGTCGCATGGACCATTGCGGCCATCGTGGTTTCCGCACTGGTGTCTTTGGGCATTCTCGGGGGTATTGCCGCCAGGGCAGGCGGCGCACCGATCCGCCCGGGCGTAGTGCGTATCCTGTTCTGGAGCGCTCTGGCGATGGCGGTCTCTTCTGGCGTCGGCCTGTTGTTTGGATCCGCGCTGGGGTAATCGTCAGGCTCGCCCCACAACAAAAATCAGCTTTTGCATTAATGCCGCTCACGCAAGGCTGAGTTTTTATCATTTGTCAGCGCCGGCGAATCGCTGCACCCTAGGGGAAATCGTTACGTAGCGTAGAGAATAATAATGGATAAATCACAGATTCAGCAGTGGGTTACGCAATTTCCGTTGGTGCAGGACCTGATCGATCTCAAACCGATAACCTGGTTCAACCCGCGTGCAACGACTTTGCAGGCGGGGTTGCCGTACGTAGGATTGGGCGCTGACGACGTCGCCGACGCGGAGCAGCGGCTGGCGCGTTTCGCCCCCTATCTGAGTGCCGCTTTTCCGGAAACCCGGGCCGCCAACGGCGTGATCGAATCCGAGGTTGTCGCCATTCCGGCGATGCAAACTGCGCTCGACCAACGCTATGGTGTGACGCTCGGCGGCGATCTGCTGTTGAAAAAAGACAGCCATCTGCCGATCTCCGGCTCAATCAAGGCGCGCGGGGGCATCTATGAGGTGCTGGCGCATGCGGAAAAGCTGGCGTTGGCGGCGGGGCTGCTACAGCTTACGGACGACTACAGCAAGCTGTTCTCGGAAGAGTTCCGCCAGTTTTTCAGCCGTTATCGTATTGCCGTGGGCTCAACCGGCAATCTGGGGATGTCGATCGGCATCATCAGCGCCAGACTGGGTTTCAGCGTTAGCGTGCACATGTCGGCGGACGCGCGCGAATGGAAAAAGCAAAAGCTGCGTGACAATGGCGTCAACGTGGTCGAGTACGAGCAAGATTATGGCGTTGCCGTTGAGCAGGGCCGGCTGCAAGCGGCGAACGATCCGAGCTGCTTTTTTATCGATGACGAAAACTCGCAAACGCTGTTTCTGGGCTATGCGGTGGCCGGCGGTCGCCTGAAACGGCAGTTCGCCGAGCGTGGGATTGAGGTTGACGCGCAGCATCCGCTGTTTGTCTATTTACCCTGCGGTGTCGGCGGCGGGCCAGGCGGGGTAGCCTTTGGGCTGAAACTGGCCTTTGGCGATCACGTTCACTGCATCTTTGCCGAGCCGACGCACTCACCGTGCATGCTGCTTGGGGTCTATACCGGGCTGCATGACCGGATCGCCGTGCAGGATCTGGGCATAGATAATCAAACCGCAGCGGACGGGCTAGCGGTTGGGCGTGCCTCCGGTTTTGTCGGCCGCGCCATGGAGCGCCTGCTCAGCGGTTTTTACACCTTAAGCGATAGCGAGATGTTCGCGTTGCTGGGGTTGTTGGATCGTCAGGAGCACATTCAGTTGGAGCCTTCGGCGCTGGCGGGCATGGCGGGGCCGTGGCGGGTGGCGGCTAGCCCCGAATGGCTGGCCGAACGCGGGCTGGATGAACGGCAGATGAACCAGGCCACTCACCTGGTGTGGGCGACCGGCGGCGGCATGGTGCCGGAGGAGGAGATGGCGAAATACCTGGCCAACGCACGCGAGGCCGGTTAGTGCGTCAGCAGCGAAAGCTCTTGCGCGCCTTCCAGCAGGATCGGCAGGATGCGTTCGGTCAATTCGCTTACCGGAACGTGGCCGGCCTGTACGCCGACGTTTAACGCGGCGGTGACGCTGCCGTTGGCCGACATGATCGGCACGGCAATGGAACGCAGCCCGATCTCCAGTTCCTGATCGTTAATCGCATACCCCTGCGCGCGGACTTTATCCAGCTCCTCGCGCAGTTTGTCGATGGAGCCGATGGTGTATTGCGTATAGCGCATCAGGGTGATGCGTTGCAGGTAATCATCCCGTTTATCCGCCGGCAGATGGCTCAGCAGCACGCGCCCCATCGAAGTGGCGAACGCGGGCAACCGGCTGCCTATGTTCAGATCGATAGTCATGATGCGCTCGGCGGAGGCGCGGGCGATATACAAAATGTTGTCGCCGTCCAACGTGGCGATGGAACAGGATTCATTCAGCAATTGGCTGATGTGTTTCAGCACCGGCTGGGTAGCCTTGGCTAACGGCGTCGAGCCGAGATAGGCGTGAGCCAGCGTCAGAATACGCGGACGCAGCTCGAAGTTTTTGCCGTCCTGCGCGTAGACAAACCCCAGCTTGTTCAGGGTGTACAGGCAACGGCGCACCGCCGCGCGTGGAATGCCGGTTTTCTGGCTGATTTGCGAAATCGACATCAGGCGGCGTTGCGGGGTAAAGGCCTGGATCACCTCCAACCCCCGCGCCAACGAGGCCATAAAGTTGGGATCGCCCTTGAAAGGATCGCCGCTGGCGGCGGACAGCGAAATGTCATGGGTGGCGATGTTGTCGCCGGCAGAGGTCTTGGCCATTCAGGCTCCCGGTTTCAAAGACTACAGCGCCAGATAGCGCAGGGTCGCCACGACGGCCAGCCGCCGGTTATGGATAACCTGATCCTCCGGCGGTTCATGACTTTCGAATAGCGTATTAAAGGTGTACTGGTTGGCAACATAGTGGAAACACAGGCTGCTGATCAAGCGGTGCACGTCGGCGGCGCTGGCATCTGCAGTAAACTCCCGGCTTTGCTTGCCGCGTTGCAAAATATCTTCCAGCAAGGTCAAGGCGCTCTGATTCAGTGCCTTGATGCGCGGTGACTGGCGGATGTACTGGCCACGCAGCATGTTTTCCATGCAAATCACACGGATAAAGTCAGGGTGCTCCGCATGGTAATTGAAGCTTTCTTCAACCAGCCGGGTCATCGCTTCTACCGGCGGCAACGCTTGCAGATCCAACGCAGATTCGTGCGCGCGGATATGCTGATATACGTGCTCGAGCACCTCCAGATAGAGCGACTCCTTGTTCTTGAAATGATAAACCACCATGCGTTTGGTGGTGGACGCGTGCTCGGCAATATTCTCCATGCGAGCCCCTTTCAGGCCCGCCTCGGCAAACTCACACAGCGCCCCGGCGAAAATTCGCTGCTTCAGACCAACGGGGTCATTTTTGCGTTTGGTCGCGGGGATCTCATCATTATTCAACACATCAGTCACTTATCGTTTTGGGGACACCGGTTAAGAGTAACCGGGGTAACCCGGTAATACAATCTGCCACGTCAGCGCTTTTGTGAGCGCCATCATGTTGCTCAAAGAGGCATGGCGGGGTGTCGGGATGTTGAGCGACGATCGCCGAATAGGCGTTAATGCAAGGGGGGAATAGGCTGTGTAGAGAAAGAACCTGAGTCGAAAAGGGAATGACATTAATAAGAGATGACTTTCTTGCTTATAATCACGGAGCCTAGAATATATCAATCTGAACAGAAATTGAATTTGAGATGGCACCCTAAGCCGGATTTAAAAAGTATTGTACACAAACTGACGGCATTGCGTACGGAAAAGTGTTTTTTCCAAATTTTCAGCGCCTCTGATTACGCCTTTTCTCGGGTAAAAAATTACGAATTCAGGATGAAGAATCCGATTTTGGATTTAAAATTGCTCACAATGTCGTCAGCGACGATGTAAATGGATAGAAATTGCACAGGCGTTGCGCAAGGTCCGGCGCAACGGCCAATTTACAATCAGTTGTTTGTAATGCATTGAATTTTTATGTTTTATTGATTTCTTGTCGGCGTAACAACCCAGGTTTTAGGTGCGAAAGAGGCCAAACCAAAGTGAAATTTCATGAATATTGACGATTTCACTTTTAATTTCACATTGATAACCTGTGTGTTGACTTTAATTTTATGCTTTTTCACATGCCAGACTTCGGCTTTAGCGATACTCTGATTCGGCAATGTCTCATTAAGGATGATGCTATGCGGAATATGCAAATTAACATAGGGAGATGTTATGAATTCCTCGGTCAATCCGTCGAATTCCATCAACTCGACAGTGTCTCCTAAAGCATTCTCTTTTCATAGCGCTGCAAATTGTTTTTATTTAATTTGAGATTCATTTGTCAAAGTACGATGAGTGATAATTTCAATTGAAACAAAACGACGCAATGGATCCGTTATTTTTATCTTGCAGTCGTCAATGGCAGGCGTTCGGGTTTGGCAACAATAATGCAGGGCGTGATTCTGATGGCGTCAATGATCCCAATGTCATTGGGACATGCTCGTTGCGTTATTTTATCCAGCCACATGATGTATTTTTGGGAAATAGATATATTCACACAGGAGCACACACAATGAACCAGCGTTTGGACTTTATCGGCATTGGTATCGGCCCGTCCAACCTCAGTCTTGCTGCGCTTGGAAGCGAAATCGAAGGTTTCAATTGCAAATTCCTCGAACGCAAACCGCACTTTTCCTGGCACCCCGGCATGATCCTGGCAGATAGCAATATGCAGACCCATTTTTTGAAGGATCTGGTCACCGCCGTTTCGCCAACCAACCCTTATAGTTTTCTCAACTATCTGGTGAAGAGTAAAAAGTTCTACCGCTTCTTGACGACTGAACAGCGTACTGCGTCGCGCGAAGAGTTTGCCGATTATCTCAACTGGGCGGCAACGGGGTTGGATTCGCTGATGTTCAACCAAGAGGTTCGCCGCGTGGACTTTGATGACGAACAGCGGCAGTTTGTCGTCTCCACCCAGAATGACGTGCTTTACGCTAAACACCTGTGTGTGGGCATAGGTAAGCAAATCAAACTGCCGAACTGTGTGACCGAACAAAATGATCAATGCTTTCACGCCAGCGAAATGATGTTGCGCCAGCCAAACCTTGCCGGAAAACGCGTGGTCATTGTGGGCGGCGGTCAAAGCGGTGCTGACCTGTTCTTGAATATTTTCCAAGGGGAATGGGGCCGACCAGAACACCTTGGCTGGATATCTCGGCGCAACAACTACAACGCACTTGATGAAGCCGCCTTTGCCAACGAGTATTTTACGCCGGATTATGTCGACAACTTCTACACGCTCGGCCACTCAGCCAAAGAACACATGCTGCAAGAACAAAAGATGACTTCCGATGGGATCACCAGCGAGTCTCTGTTGGCAATTTACCGCGCCATGTATCACCACTTCGACGTACTCCGCGAGAAACGATGGGTGAGCCTGCTGCCCAGCCGCTCAGTTACGGCCCTTAATGCCAAAGATAATGCTTATCGGTTAGAGACGCTGCATCACCTTGATCAAGGGCGAGAAAGCTTTGATGCAGACGTGGTCATTTTTGCGACCGGCTATGAACAGGTCCGCCCGGCATTTCTTGACTCACTGGCTGATCGTTTGTTAACCACCCCCGATGGACAATACCGTATCGCTTCTGATTTTACCCTTGAGCGGGAAGGGGAACATGAGAATTGCTTGTTTGCCGTTAACGCCAGCATGCATCACCACGGCATTGCCGATCCGCAGCTTAGCCTGGTGGCCTGGCGATCGGCACGTATTCTCAATCGAGCTTTAGGCCACAACCAATTTGATTTGAGCACCACTCCGGCGATGATTCAATGGCGCAGTGAGCAAGAACAACCCGTCGCTTTAAATCCCTTGATGGCCGCTTGGTCACCCCTTTAATATTGTTATCAAATGATGAGACAGGTTGCATGAGAAAACACATTAATAAATTCATCATGAATCAATTGGCTACTTTCGCGCCGACGTTCAAGACCAAACTTATATATAAAAAGGCATTCGGGAAAGAGTTAAATTTAAAGCCTCCTTCGACATGGAACGAGAAGATAAATTATCTTAAACTTAACAATTACAGCAACAACGCACTGGTCACGCAATGCGCGGATAAATACGCAGTTAGGGAGTATTTGAAAGCGCAGGGATGTGAAGAACTTCTCAATGAACTTTACTTCGCCTGCGATTCGGTTCAGGAGATCCCGTGGGAGTCTTTACCTGACAAGTTCGTGATTAAGGGTAACCACGGTTCGGGTTACAACCTGATTTGTCAGGATAAAAGTTCATTGGATCGAGTGCAAACATCGAAAATCATCGAAAACTGGATGCGCGAGGACTATTGGAAGGTCTATGCAGAGTTAAATTATAAGAACATCAATAAAAAAATAATAGGTGAGAAATTCATAGAGTCATCTAATGGCGCTGGCCCTGATGATTATAAAATATACTGCTTCCATGGTGTTCCTTACTGCACGTTACTGTGTGTTGGCAGAGAAACCGGCATGCCTAAATATTATTTTTTCGATAAAGACTTCAAGTTTCTTTGTTATAGCCAAGATTGCCTGGCGCTCAGCCAGGAAGAGATCGACGCTTTTGTGAAACCCGAAGGTTACGATGAGCTGTTTGAGTACGCCAGGAAACTGTCTGCGCCCTTTGAATTTGTCCGCGTTGATTTCTATATCACCAATGGCAAAGTCATCTTTGGTGAATTGACCTTCACACCCTCGGCAGGGATTGATACGGACATACTCGAACCCACGGATATCCTGCTCGGGAAGATGCTTAAGCTGAAATAACATCTGATCTCCTGCGCAGTGACGGCGCTTTTGTGATCCTGGTTAAAGAGTTGTTAACGTTCGCGGGCGGCACATTGACATAATGAACCTTATGGTTCATTTATAGTTGCATATGCCGCCGCCCGTTTCCCCCTTTAACGGTGGCGAGCCGATTTGTAACCACTGTCGCAAAGGGGAAAAGTCATGTTTCGTTCTATAGCCACCGTATCCATTGCAGGAACCCTGCCGGAAAAGCTGGAAGCGATTGCCGCCGCCGGTTTTGACGGCGTGGAGATTTTTGAAAACGACCTGCTGTATTATCCCGGCAAACCGGCGGATATCCGTCGGCTAGCGCAGGATCTTGGGCTGGCGATTACGCTGTTCCAGCCGTTCCGCGACTTTGAGGGCGGCCCGCGCGACCGCCTGGCGGCCAACCTTGAGCGCGTGCGGCGCAAGTTTGCGCTAATGCAGGAGCTGGGCTGCGATCGCATGCTGCTGTGCAGCAATGTGGCGCCTGACTGCTCTGCGGATATTGATCTGCAGATTGAAGATCTGGGGCGTCTGGCAAACCTGGCGCAGCAACAGGGCATCGTGGTGGGGTACGAGGCGCTCGCCTGGGGGCGGCATGTGAATCGCTATCGCCAGGCCTGGGAACGGGTTCGCGCCGTCGACAGCCCGGCATTGGGGCTGGTGCTGGACAGTTTTCATATTTTGGCCTTGGGCGACAACCTCGACCAACTGGACGATATCCCGGCAGAGAAAATCAGTTTCCTGCAATTGGCCGATGCGCCATTGATGAACATGGAAGTGATCGAATGGAGCCGGCATTTCCGCTGCTTCCCCGGCCAGGGGGAATTACCGCTGGTCGAGTTCGCCCGCCGCCTGGTCGAAAAAGGTTACGCCGGCCCCTGGTCGCTGGAGATTTTCAACGACGGTTTTCGCGCTACGCCGAGCGCCCCAACGGCGCAGGACGGCCTGCGCTCGCTGCTGTATCTGGAAGAACAGGTGGCCGCCACGCAACCGCTCACGCCGGACCTGTTCCGCAGCGCGCCTTTGCCCGAAAGACAGCAGATCGAGTTTATCGAGTTTGCGGTAAACCGGCAGGAAGCGGAAAGTCTGGCCGGTTGGCTGCAGCAAATGGGGTTCAGCCTGCGCGGTGAACACCGTTCCAAGGCGGTGACGCTGTATCAGAACGGCGCAGTTCGCATCATCCTTAACCAGCAAAACGACTCTTTCGCCGATGACTACCGTGAACGGCATGGCGCTTCGCTGTGCGCAGTGGCCTGGCGGGTGGCGGATCCGTCCGCTTTGCTGCAGCGGGCGCATGACTTCGGTTATCCGGTCTATCAGGGGCAGGTTGGCCCTAACGAACACCGTATTCCGGCGCTGTGCGCGCCCGACGGCAGCCTGATTTATTTGGTCGAGACCCCGGTAAACGGCGGCGAGGCGGCAATTTATCAGGATGACTTCCATCTGCGCGAACGACCATCGCGCTGTGTTTTTGAACTTGAGGGTATCGATCATCTGGCGGTGGCGATGCCTGAAAGCGCCTTAAAAAACTGGGTGATGTTTTTGCGCTGCGTGCCGGGTTTCGAACCGGACGGCGAACAACTGCTGCCTGATCCCTACGGGCTGGTGCACAGCCGGGTGATGCACAGCCGCTGTAACGGTATCCGCCTGCCGCTTAACGTCTCGCAGAGCAGCGCGACGCTCAGCGCCAGAACGGTGGAGACTTACCACGGCGCAGGGTTACAACACGTTGCGTTCTCGACCGGGGATATTTTTCAGGCGGTTGAACAAGCCAAAGCCAAGGGGATGCGGCTGTTGACCATCGCCGATAACTACTACGAAGATTTGGCTGCCCGTTTTGATCTCGATGACGCCTTTATCGCCCGGCTGGCGCAGCACCATATCCTCTACGATCGCGATGCGCAGGGCGGCGAACTGCTGCACGTTTACAGCCAACCCTTTGCCGAAGGGCGCTTCTTCTTTGAAGTGCTGCAAAGGCTTGGCGGGTACGCCCAGTATGGTGCGGTGAATGGTGCAGCGCGTTTGGCGGCGATGAGGCAATTGCGGTGATAGCAGGGCGCGGTTCACATTGACCGCGCCCGTTCTGGTTAGCCGGCCTGCTGGAATACCTGGCTCATGCTTGCGGTATCCGGCGCGTGCCCGGTATACAGCTGAAACGCCAGCGCGGCCTGGTGCACCACCATGCCGTCGCCCACGATAGCCCGGCAGCCTTTGGCGCGGGCTTTTTTCACCAGTTCGGTTTCCCGGGGAACGTAAATCACGTCCGCCAGCCAGTGGCGCGGTTGCAGCCAGTCGATATCCACCGGCATGCCGGGGTGGCCTGTCATGCCGATCGGCGTAGCCTGCACCAGGCCGTCGCTGTCGGCCAGCGCCCCGGCTACGTTTTCCGTCACGCTAATCCGCTGCTCGCCAAAATGCCGCGCCAACTGCTGTTGCAAGCTGTGGCTACGCGCCGGATCACGGTCGTGCAACATCAAATGGTCGACGCCGTGCGCCAGCAGGCCATAAGCTACCGCATAGCCTGCGCCGCCCGCACCCACCTGAACCACGCGATGGATATTTTCGCCAGCCAATCCTTGGCTGAAGTGGGTGATAAACCCGTCGCAATCGGTGTTGTGACCAATGCGTTTGCCATTCTGGAACAGCACGGTATTGACTGCGCCGATGGCGCTGGCCTGCGGCGACAGCTCATCCAGCCAGGGAATGACCTGTTGCTTGAACGGATGCGTGATATTGCAGCCGGTGAAACCCAACAGCGCCAGGCTGTCGAGCACTTCCGGCAGGCGGTCGTCGGCCCAGCCGCGCTGGGTGAAATCCAGCAGTTGATAGGCGCAACGCAGCCCCTGCCGACGGGCCTCCTGTTCGTACAGTTGCGGTGACAGCGAACCCTGAATGCCTTGGCCCAGCAGGGCGAGCAAATAGAGCGGGGGGCGTTGTGGGTCATTATTCATGGTTTCTCCGTGTCTGGGCTGGGTCGCCGTGGATGACGGCATGAAGGGAAAATGAACCATTTGGTACCTTATGTAAACCGGCTATTTTTGATTTGTGATCGGTATCATGTTGCCTGAATGTTAACCATTTCGCGGGTATTGGCATCGTCATAATGATCTTCCTCACACTTCGACAACATTATTTTTCGCCGCTGCGCTGGTGTTTCACCTGGCAATAAGGTTATTAATTACATTAGTTTTCAGCGTTTTGTAGTATCGGCTCTCGGTAGAGCGGTGTTTTAACTTGGCGACAAACGTACCAATGGGTTCGATAACCGCCCAGATTATCGATACCCTCCGTTGCCGACTCGCTTGAGAGTTCTTACATTGGAAGTGCGATATTTGAATGTTGGTGCGATTATCGAACATTTGCATTCATTTGCGCCTGTAGCCCTGGTGGCCGTAAAGCGAATAACACAGCGACGCGGAGACAGTCCCGACGCTTATAACGACATTTGCGGCCTGAGCCGACTGTACGGAGGAAGACATTGTGGCTTCAAACGAAATTGATGTTCGCACACTGATTAACGATCGCCCGTTATCCGGGTATCAAAAATTGATCGTTTTGCTTGGATTTATCGTTATTGCACTGGACGGTTTCGACATTACCCTGATGGGCTTTATCGCGCCGGAGTTGAAAAGCGAATGGGGCGTTGGCAATCATCAGCTTGGCATGGTGATCAGTGCGGCGTTGATCGGCCTGACGATAGGCGCGTTGCTGTCCGGGCCGCTGGCTGATTGGATGGGCCGCAGGGTGATTATCATCAACAGCGTGTTCTTTTTTGGTTTGTGGACGCTGATCACCGCATTTTCGCAGAATATCGATCAAATGATTTTCTTCCGCTTCATGACCGGGCTGGGGCTGGGAGCGGCGATGCCGAACGTCGGCACCCTGATATCCGAATATGCACCGGAAAAGAAACGATCGTTCATTATCACCGTCGTGTTCTGTGGATTTACCTTCGGCGCTGCGCTGGGGGGATTTGCCGCCTCATGGATTATCCCGCAGATGGGCTGGCATGCGCTGCTACTGCTGGGGGGTATACTGCCGTTGCTTAGCGTGCCGCTGCTGCTCGCCAAACTGCCGGAATCGGTGCGATTCCTGGTGACCAAGCGCGCCAGCCCTGAACGCATTGGCAAAATTGTGGAAAAACTGGCGCCGGGGAGTACCGACGCCAACACGCGTTACACGTTGCCGCCGCTGGTTGCCCCCGGTAAAGGCTCGATGCAGATTGTGGTATCGCCTCAGTACCGTTTTGGCAGCATCATGCTATGGCTGGGGTATTTTATGGCGTTGTTCCTGGTCTATCTGCTGGGCAGCTGGCTGCCGACGCTGGTGAAAGGCATTGGAATGAGCGTGGCGCAAGCGGCGGTGATTACGGCGTTGTATCAGGCCGGCGGCACCGCAGGCTCGCTGTTTGCCGGCTGGCTGATGGATCGGGTTAATCCCCATCGGGCGCTGGGTGTGATCTACCTGCTGGGCGCCTGTTTCACGGTGATGATAGGGTTGGCTTCTCACAGCAGCGTGATGCTCGGCGCGCTGGCGTTGGCCTGCGGTTTTTGCCTGAACGGCGCCAATACCGGCATGAATGCGCTGTCGGCGCACTATTACCCGACCGAGGCGCGGGCGACCGGGTCCAGCTGGATGCATGGCGTCGGGCGCATTGGCGCTATTCTCAGCGCCTTTGCCGGCGCAGAGATGCTGGCGCTGGGGTGGGGATTCGAACGCATCTTCGCCATTATCGCCATCCCGGCGGTGATCACCGCTTGCGCCATCTTTCTTAAGGGCATCCGGGGCTATAATCGCCAGGCCCAGTTACCTACAGGGGAAATCGCCAAGAGCATTTGATCCCTGAGGCAGCGCGCCGGTTAATCAGGCCGGTGCGCGGCTGAAAATTATGTTTCATCAATGTTAATCAGTTCACAGAAAACCATTCATTTCATTTTGCGGAAAACCCACTTATCCATTTGAAAATAAAAACTTTACATAAAGTTTGACGTTTTCTCGTTCGGTAATCGCACGCTAATTAATTTAACAATATTGAAACTTATTGTTGGCGGTGTTTTGATTTAAACGTCGATTAACGAACTAAGTTTCGATAATCGCACAAAAAGCGATTATGCCAGCGTCGCGTCTGGCCGTTCCCGCCGGGCTTATTGCGCCAGGTCAACTTAGGAAACGCCCTATGTCCGATCAGAACACTTTAGAGATTCAGTCGTTTATCAATGACAAACCCTTTTCCCGTTATCAGTGGATGATCCTGATACTGTGTTTTTTAACGGTGGCGCTGGACGGATTCGATACTGCGATCATCGGTTTTATCGCCACTTCGCTGGTGCAGGACTGGGGGATTGAGAAGACCTCGCTGGGGCCGGTGATGAGTGCCGCACTGGTGGGGCTTGCGGTGGGCGCGCTGACCGCCGGGCCGTTGGCGGACCGCATTGGCCGCAAAAAGGTGCTGGTGATGTCGCTGATCCTGTTTGGCGGTTTCAGCCTGCTGACGGCGTTTGCCACCTCGCTACCCATGTTGACGTTGCTGCGTTTTTTAACCGGACTGGGCCTGGGGGCGGCGATGCCGAATGCCGCCACCCTGATGTCGGAATATGCGCCCGAACGTAAACGTGCGCTACTGGTGAACCTGATGTTCTGCGGCTTCCCGCTCGGTTCCTCCATGGGCGGTTTCGTTTCCGCCTGGTTGATCCCGCACTTTGGCTGGCAGAGCGTGATGGTGCTGGGCGGCGTAATGCCGCTGCTGCTGGCGGTAGTATTGATTGTCGCCTTGCCGGAATCCGCTCGTTTCATGGTGGTGCGCGGTTACCCCCGCGAACGCATCGCTGCGGTGCTCAAGCGTATAGCACCGGTCAATTTGTCGGAATCGCTGCGTTTTACCCTGAGTGAAAGTGGCCAGGTGAAGGCGAAATCGGCGCTGGGCGTGATTTTCTCCCAACGCTATCTGATGGGCACGCTGATGCTGTGTCTGACCTACTTTATGGGCCTGATGATTTTCTATCTGCTGACCAGTTGGTTGCCGCTATTGATCCGCGAAACCGGCGCCTCCATCCGCCAGGCTTCGCTGATTACCGCACTGTTTCCTTTGGGCGGCGGCATTGGCGTGCTGATCATCGGCTGGCTGATGGACCGAATGAACCCCCACAAGGTGGTGGCGGTAGGTTATCTGCTGACCGGGCTGTTTGTCTGCGCGATTGGTTACGTTTATACCCATCCGGTGCTGATGGCGGTGACGGTATTTATCGCCGGTACCTGCATGAACGGTGCGCAGTCTTCAATGCCGGCGTTGGCCGCCGGTTTTTATCCGACCCAGGGGCGGGCGACCGGCGTGGCCTGGATGCTGGGGTTGGGGCGCTTCGGCGGCATCCTTGGCGCCATGAGCGGCGGGATGCTGATGCAAATGCAGCTGTCGTTCAGCACCATTTTCACTCTGCTGGCCATTCCCGCATTGGTTGCCGCAGTGGCATTGATGATCAAACACTTTTCCACCCGAACGCCGGTGCTGCCCGGCTCGCTCAACAAAGCGCTGTAAGGAGATAAGCATGCGTACACAGGTCGCCATTATCGGCGCCGGCCCCGCCGGATTGATGTTATCGCACCTGCTGCATCTGCAGGGTATTGAGTCCGTGGTGCTGGAGACGCGCAGCCAACAGGCGGTGGAATCCACTATTCGTGCCGGGGTGCTCGAGCAGGGCACGGTAGATTTACTGAACCAAACCGGGCTCGGCGAACGGATGCGCAGAGAAGGCGTGCAGCACCACGGCATTCGGCTGGCGTTTGGCGGGCAACAGCACCGGATAGACCTCACCGAGCTCACTGACCGGGCGATCACCGTTTATGCCCAGCACGAGGTGTTGAAGGATATGATCGCCGTACGGCAAGCTGCGCAGGCCCAGCTCTATTTTGAGGTTGAGCAGGTGTCATTACAGGCGCTGGACAGCGAACGGCCGCAGGTTCACTACCGCCACGCCGGCGAACAGCGGCAGCTAAGCTGCGATTTCGTTATCGGTTGCGACGGTTTTCACGGTATAAGCCGCGCGGCGATGCCCGGTGGGTTGCGCCAGGATTACACCCGGATCTATCCCTTCGGCTGGTTCGGCATTCTGGTGGAGGCGCCGCCTTCCAGTGATGAATTAATCTACGCCAGGCACACGCGGGGCTTTGCACTGATCAGCACCCGGTCGGCAGGCGTACAGCGGATGTATTTCCAGTGCGATCCGACGGAAAACGTCGACCAATGGTCGGACGATCGCATCTGGAACGAACTGGAAACCCGGCTGGAAAATCACGACGGCTGGTCGCTGAAAAAGGGCCGTATTTTCCAGAAAAACGTGGTTGGCATGCGCAGCTTTGTCACTGAACCCATGCGCTGCAAGCGCCTGCTGCTGGCGGGGGATGCGGCGCATATCGTGCCGCCGACCGGGGCGAAAGGGTTAAACCTGGCGATGGCGGACGTCTGCCTGCTGTCGCAAGCGCTGGAGGCGTTTTATCTGCGCAAAAGCTGGCGGCGGCTGGACAGCTACAGCGACGATGCCCTCAAGCGGGTATGGCGCGCCGAGCATTTTTCCTGGTGGATGACCAACATGCTGCACACCCATCCTGACGGCAGCCCATTCCAGCAGCGGCTACAGCTGTCGGAACTGCAATATACGGTCAAGTCTCGCAGTGCCATGACCGTACTGGCGGAAAATTACGTTGGCTCACCTTTTCAGATGAGCTGACCCCAACCGGGATCACAAAAAACACAACCGGCAGCAGAAAGATGTTCAATGTTTCGATTATCGCCCAAAGTAGCGTTTATCGCTCTTGCGCCCTGCCTTGGGTCGCGCCATCATCGGAAAAAGCCCCTTTTAGGTCGGAGAATTTATGGAATTACTGACGCCGTTGTTGCGGTCTTCAGCGGTTAGCGAATGTTTCAGCGGTACCGCCACGTTGCAGGGCATGCTGGATTTCGAAGCCGCGCTGGCCACCGCGCAGGCCGGGTTGGGGATCATTCCGCCAAACGCCGCACAACACATCGCCGCCTGTTGCCACAGTCATTTAATAGACAGCGCCGCGCTGGCGCAGGCGGCGGCGCAGGCCGGTAATCTGGCGATCCCGCTGGTGAAGCAACTCACGGCGTTGGTCGCGCAGCGCGATGCCGGTGCTGCACGCTTTGTTCACTGGGGAGCGACCAGTCAGGACGCTATCGACAGCGGTTTGATGCTGCAACTGCGGCAGGCTATCACCCTCACGCAAGAGGATCTGAACCGGTTGATGGCGGCGCTGGTACAACAAATTACTCTGCATCAGGATTGCGTGCTGGTTGGGCGCACCTGGATGCAACACGCGCTGCCGACTACGCTGGGGCTAAAGTTAGCCGGTACGCTGGATGCTTTGCTGCGTTACCAGCAGCGGCTCGATGAAATGCGCTCGCGGGTGCTGGCGCTGCAACTGGGCGGCGCGGCGGGGACGTTGGCGTCATTGGGTGAAGAAGGCGATCTGCTGGCGGCCGCATTGGCCGTGCGGTTGCAACTGAGCGCGGCGGATACGCCCTGGCACAGCCAGCGCGATCGGCTGCTGGAGATTGCCGGCTGGTACGCCGGTTTAACCGGTACGCTGGGCAAACTGGCGCGAGACATCTCTTTGCTGATGCAAACCGAAGTGGCGGAGCTCGCCGAACCGGCGGCAGAAGGGCGCGGTGGTTCCTCCACCATGCCACATAAGCACAATCCGGTGGCCTGCGCGGTGATCCTCGCGGCGGCCAACCGGGTTCCGGCGCTGGTCGGCGGGTTGCATGCCGCTATGGTGCAGGAACATGAACGTGGCCTGGGCGGCTGGCACGCCGAGTGGGAAAGCTTGCCAGAGTTGGTGATGTTGGCGGGGGGCGCATTGCACACGGCGGGCGATCTGATCGCCGGTTTGCAGGTGTTCCCGCAGCAGATGCAACATAACCTGAAGTTAACCGGTGGGTTGATCATGGCCGAAGCCGTGACGATGGCGTTGGGCGAAGCTATCGGCCGCCAGCAGGCGCATCAGCTGATTGAAAAACAGTGCCATCTGGCGCTGGCGCAGCAACGGCCGTTGCTCGACGTCTTGCTGGAAGACAGCAGGATAATGGCCCATTTAACCCCGCAGCGGCTGGCTGTGTTGCTGGATCCGCAGCATTACCTCGGCAGCGCGCAGACATTTACTCAACGGGTGCTGGAACAGGCATCCCTGTTAACCGCAGGAGCAAAACGATATGAATGATGAGCAACGTTATCAGCAGGGTATTGAGGTGCGGCGGGCCGTGCTGGGGGATGCCCACGTTGATCGCAGTCTTGACCGGCTCAGCCCGTTAAACGAGGAATTTCAGCATTTTATCAGCCGCTACGCCTGGGGGGAGATCTGGACCCGGCCAGGGCTGGCACGCCACACCCGCAGTTTGATCACCATTTCCATGTTGATCGCCCTTAACCGAGAAGCCGAGCTGCGCATGCACCTGAAAGCGGCAGCAAATAATGGCGTAACCCGCGAGGAGATCAAAGAAGTATTGATGCAAAGCGCGCTGTACTGCGGCCTGCCGGCGGCAAACTCGGCATTCCATCTGGCGGAAGAGGTGTTCGCCGAACAGGATAGCGAGGCGAGCTAAGCGGAACCTTTGGCGTTGGCAACGCGGCGCACGGTGGCGATAAACGCCAGCGCCGCTTCACTGAGTTCGCCGTCATTACGGCTCAAAATGCCCACCGTTTCCTCCATGCCCTGAGTGGGCAGCGGCAGGGGGATAAGCTGCCCGGCGGCGATATCGGCTTTAACTGCGCTGGAAGGCACAAACCACACATAGTCAAATTGCAACGTCATCTGGCGCGCCAAAGAGGCCGACAGCGTTTCGATATACTGGCCTGGCAGGCTGAACCCCTGGGTAGATAACAGGTTCTCGGTATTATGGCGCGGCACCGTGCCTTTGGGCGACAAAATGGCCGGGTAGCTCAGCGCCTGTTCGAGGGTGATGGTCTCGCTCAACAGAGGGTGCCCAGGACGTATCACCATCAGCAAGGATTCCAGCAGCAACAGTTCGAAGGCAATCCCACTCATCATTTCCGGTTCGGCCATGCGGCCAATCGCCACGTCAATGTCGCCTGCTTTGAGCTGCGTCAGCAGTTCGGTATTTTTGGCGGTGATCACCTGAATACGCGAATAAGGGTGCGCCTGCTGATACTGGCCGATCGACTGCGGCAGCATGCCCAGCGCGGTGGTCGGCAATGCGCCGATACGCAGCACCCGCGTCGGTGCGTCGTCCAGTCTGTCCAGCGCGTGCCCGGCGGCGGTCAACGCCTCCAGCACCCGCGTGGCATACCCCAAAAACTGTTCGCCTTGTTCGGTCAAGCGGGTTCCCTGTCGGCTGCGTACCAGCAGGCGATTACCGGTCAAAGCTTCCAGTTCACTCAGCGTTTTCGACAGGGCCGGCTGGCTCAGGCTCAGTTTGTCGGCAGCGCGGCTCAGCGAGCGCTCCTGTGCAACCGCGACAAACCCGTTGATGTGGCGCAAGCGCATGCGCTGCATAAATAAATTGGCTTTTTTCATGCCCCAGTGTAGGGAGTTTTCCCCTGCGGCAACAAGTGACGGCGGCCGCATATTTGCACTGGCGTGCAGATTTTTTGCGGCCGCGGCGGTGGCGGGAACTACAGGTCGAAGAACACCGTTTCGCGATCGCCCTGAATAACAATGTCAAAACGATACACCAGTTCGTCACCACGGCGCTCGGGGTGAGCAATCAGCGTTTTGCGGCGTACCTCCAGTTCGATCAGATTCAGCACCGGATCTTGCCGGTTGGCGGCATCTTCGTCGGCAAAATACATCCGGGTATGCAGCCCAAGATTGATGCCGCGCGCGACGATCCACAGATTAACGTGCGGTGCCATCAGGCGGCCGTCACGTCCGCAAACTGCGCCGGGTTTGATGGTTTCAAAGCGATAGTGGCAGGTTTCAAAATCCGAACAACTGCGGCCCCAACCGCGAAAAGCGCTGTCCAGCGGCTTCTCGTGCTGTTGATCACCCGGGTGGTTGTAGCGGCCGTGCGCATTGGCCTGCCAGATTTCCAGCAGCACATCGCGAATCGGCGAACCGCTGCCGTCAAACACTCGGCCTTCGAGGGTGATACGTTCGCCCTGGGTTTCCGGCTGGGTCAGAACGTGATTAAAGTTGTTTTCAAAGATGTCGAAGCCGGCGGCAAAGGGGGCCAGGCCGATGTGCACATAAGGCCCGGCGGTTTGCGACGGCGTTTCCGGCAGATACTGTTGCGGCATTATGCTTTCCCCTGCAGACGGTTTTCAAACAGCGTAGCGCGGTGGCCCCGCAGCACCAGATCGAAGCGGTAAGCCAGGCTGTCCAATTGAATCGAGGCGGTTTTATCCAACCCGGCGATCAGCGAGCGCACCGCATCGTCATTTTTGATGGCGCGTACGATTGGGCAACTGGCAATCAGCGGATCGCCCTCAAAGTACATTTGGGTGATCAGCCGCTGGGCGAAGGCGTCGCCGGACAGCGAGAAATGAATATGGGCGGGGCGCCAGTCGTTGACCTGGTTGCGCCACGGATAGGGGCCGGGCTTGATGGTGCGGAAGAAGTAATAGCCGTTATCGTCGGTCAGCATGCGGCCGCAACCGCCGAAATTAGGGTCTATCGGTGCCAGATACTGATCCTTTTTATGGCGGTAACGCCCGCCGGCGTTGGCCTGCCACACTTCTACCAGCGCATTGCGCAACGGCAGGCCGTTCTCGTCGCGCACATAGCCGTGCACGATAATACGCTCGCCGATAGGCAGACCCTGTTTGGCGTAATTAAGGATAAGATCGTTATCCAGTGCCCCCAATTCATGCTGGCCGAACACCGGGCCGGTGATTTCTGATAGCGAATTTTGCAGCGAGATCAATGCGTTCTTCGGCGAACGCAGCACGCTGGTTTTATATTCCGGCACCAGCGCCGGCGGGTGCCGATCGTAGTTGCGATGGTACAGTTCATTTATCTGGCTCATGCGGAAATCCTCATGGCATAGGCAGGATACAAAGGGCTGATCTGTTTTGTTGTTATGTCAGCGCGAAGGGGAGAAACCCTGTCCCCACACTGAGTCTACGCAAGCCGAAGTGTTACGATAAAGTGACATTTAGCGGCTTTTTACATAACCTGAGGTTATGTAATGAGAGAAAATAAATGCGATATTCCGCAGAGGTATTCAGAGGTAAAGGAAGCTGGATGTCGGTCACGGTTGCCTACTTCACTTGTTGACATTTCGTTTTCGGTCACTGATATTTTAATTTCGATAATGATAATTATTATCAATTATTTTAATGGCAATAGACGATAATGTCCGCTCACGTAAATAAGAGTGATTCGGTTAGTAGTCTGTGAATTTTCGAGGCTGACAATGAATGGATGCATCAAGAAATCAATGGATTATGCTTTTACATTATTTACGTGTATCTGCACGATTAAATATATAAACACACTGAATGGTTTAGACGGGTTTGTGACTTTCGTTTTAATGCTTTTCGTATCAATGTTGATTGGCGTTTTGATTGTTTTTATTGAGCGAGTGAGGATGTCAAAACCCCAATAAAAATGAGCCACATTGCTGTGGCTCATTCGCATTTTCATAAAAAACCGTGATTTTTAAAGCTGCTCGCCGTTGCTGGCGATCACGTTGCGGTACCAATCAAAGCTCTTTTTGCGCGAACGCTCGAGGGTGCCGGTGCCGTCGTCATGCTTGTCGACGTAGATAAAGCCGTAACGCTTGCCGTACTCACCGGTAGTGAAGGACACGCAGTCGATACAGCCCCAAGGGGTGTAACCGATCAGATCTACGCCGTCTTCGATCACCGCTTTTTTCATCTGCTCGATATGTGCGCTCAGGTAGTCGATGCGGTAGTCGTCGTTGATTTGGCCGTCGGCTTCTACTTTGTCAAAGGCGCCAAAACCGTTCTCAACGATAAACAGCGGTTTCTGGTAGCGTTCATACAACACGTTCAGCGAATAACGCAGCCCAACCGGGTCAATCTGCCAGCCCCAGTCGGAGGCTTTAACGTACGGGTTCGGCACGTTGCCCGGGAAGCCGAACATGGCGTCGCTGCTGCTTGGCGCACCCGCCTGCAAAGCATTGCTCATGTAGTAGCTGAAACCGATGTAGTCCGCGCAACCTTCGCGCAGGGTTTGCTCGTCCTGCGGCTGCATTTCAATCTGGAAGCCTTTGCGCTGCCAGTCGCGTAGCAGGTAAGACGGGTAGTAACCGCGCACCTGTACGTCGGTAAACAGGTAACGCTGGTGCATCGCCTCGACGCTGTACATAACGTCGTCGGGCTTGCAGGAGAACGGATAGAAGGGCACGCAGGCCAGCATGCAGCCGATCTTGAACTCCGGGTTAATCTGGTGACCGAGTTTCACTACCTGCGCACTGGCGACGAACTGATGGTGCAATACCTGGTAAAGCGTTTGCTCCGGGTTCTGTTCTTCGCCGTACACCACACCCGAGCAACAGTAACCAAACAGCGGATACTGGTAGTTACTCTGGTTGTTGATCTCGTTAAAGGTCATCCAGTATTTCACTTTGTGCTGATAGCGGCGCAGCACCACTTCGCTGAAACGCACGAAGAAATCCACCACCTTGCGGTTTTTCCAGCCGCCGTATTCCTTCACCAGGTGATAAGGCATTTCAAAGTGGGACAGGGTGATCACCGGCTGAATGTTGTATTTCAGCAGTTCATCAAACAGATCGTCGTAGAATTGCAGGCCGGCTTCGTTCGGCTCCAGCTCATCCCCTTTAGGGAAGATGCGCGTCCAGGCTATTGAGGTGCGGAAGCATTTGAAGCCCATTTCGGCAAACAGCGCCACGTCCTGCTTATAGCGGCCGTAGAAATCCACCGCTTCATGGTTCGGGTAGCTATAGCCTTCCAACACGCCATCGGTCATCACGCGATCCACGCCGTGCGAGCCGCCCGACAGTACGTCGGCGATGCTTGGGCCTTTACCGCCCTGATCCCAACCGCCCTCAACCTGGTGCGCGGCGACGGCGCCACCCCACAGAAAATCTTTCGGTAACTGTTGCTGTTTCATTGTTGGATTCTCATTCGTTTATTAATGAAAGGCTATACGCAAAATAATTGGAGTTGCATCACGGCGGCAAGACCGTAAATCCCCAGGAGCTTAGTAAGCTAAGTGACTGGGGTGCGCGGGCGCAGCCAACACAGATGCAGCTTCAAGTATGAAGGGTATATTTTGTTAGCGTCTGAGAATAGAGTAACAAGTTGGAATTAAATGTCACGATATAACAAATTACCGCTTCGGTAACTTGTCACATTAAAAAAACAGGCTGTTTTATTTTGCTGCGTTAATATTCCCCAGCCGCTTGCCGATGGTTTCAATAATGTAAATGACCGGGATCTGGGTGGTGATATTATGTTGGCCGGCAATGAGCTGTTGGGGGACGTGATAGGAGAGGTTGAAGTCCGCAATTTTTGCCAGCGACGAGGTTTCGTTGTTGGTGATGCTGACAATTTTGCAATGATGCAGGCTGAACTGGCTGGCGAGACGCAGGATCTCTTCGGTTTCGCCGGAGACCGAAAGCATAATCGCCACCGCGCTTTTATACATATCGCTGTTGATCGGGTAATAAGGATCGTCAATATGGGTGCTGAATTTCCCTACGTTGGAAAAGAAACGCGCACCGTATCTGCCCAACGCGCCCGAGGTGCTTACGCCGACGAAAATAATGCGTTCCGCCGCGGCGATATGCTGCACCGCCTGATCGATTTGCTGATTAAACTCGTCGTTGTTGATGCTTTTAAAAAAGCTGATGATTTCGCTGGTGCCAAAATCCATCGGCGCCACTTCCGCCTGTTCCAGATACAGCTTGAAACGGATACGGAATTCGGAATACCCCTCGCACCCCATTTTCTTGCAAAAGCGCAACACGGTGGTGGTCGACACCCCAGCGGCCTCGGCCAGTTCGCGGATCGTCATGTACATCACCGGGTTCTTGTTTTTGATGACGTAGTTATAAACCATCATTTCCAGCGCGTTGAGTTCGGCGATTGCTTTATGGGTAAACATAGACTTATCCGGCTAGTGGCAACAGAGCTTAATCAGCGGGCTAACATAGCAAATTTTGCCGTAGCCCGCTCGTGGTTTCCGTTGCTTTTCAGGCGCGTTTAGCCTTTTCCAGCAGGGCGTCATGTGCCGGTTCGGACCCGGTCAGATCGCACTCCTTCGGCAGCCGCCAGGCGATAATACCGGCGATAATCAGCGAGACGGCCAGCCCGCAAACGGCGACGTTCTGGCCATACAGATAAATCATCACGCCCACCAGATAAGGCCCGCAGAAACCGCCCAGATTGCCCAGACCGTTGATCACGCCGCGTGCGCCGCCGGCTACCTCCGCCGAGGCGATGCGGCCAGGCATCGACCAGAACGGGCTGGTAGCGGCCTTGAGGAAGAATCCGCAGACCACCAGGGCGATATAGGCCGCCACCACGTTATGGCGCAGTACTACCGAAGCCAACAGCGCGGCGGCGAAGCAGAACAGTGAAACCATCACCCACAGGCGGCGCTTGCCGGTTTTGTCGGTGAGTACCGAAATCAGGTAAATCCCCAGCAGCGTGGCGACGAAGGGCAAAATGGCCAGAAATCCGACCGAGGCCATATTGCCGCCGGTGAGATTTTTCAGGATGGTGGGCAGCCACAGGGTGTAGCCGTAATCGCCGGTTTGATAAAAGAAGTTCAGCAGCACCAACTTCATCAACCCTTTATTGCGAAACACATCTCTCAGCGGGGCATTACTGACCGGCTGCGCTTTACTGCGTGCCTGGCGTTCACGCGCCAATTCGGTTATCAGATATTCACGCTCGCGTGCCGGCAACCAACGCGCCTCCTGCGGTCGATCGCTGATCAACAGCCACCAGACGGCCAGCACCAGCAGCGACAGCACCCCCTCGAGAATAAACAGCCAGCGCCAGTCGAGCTGATTGATGATGGCACCGGAGATAGGCGCGGTAAGCATGCCGCCAAGAGGGGCGAACATCATGACGAAAGCGTTGGCGCGCCCCAGTTCTTTCTCCGGGAACCAGTTACTGATCATGGTCAGCACCACCGGCAACATGCCCCCTTCGGAAATGCCCAGAACAAAGCGCAGCACCAGCAATTGATAGTGATTGGTGACAAATCCGGTGGCTACCGAAACTACCGCCCACGCGCACAAAGACCAGGCGATAAAACGTTTGCCGCTGCCGTTAACCGCGATGCGCCCACCGGGCACCTGCAAAAACAGGTAACCGATAAAGAAAATGCCGCTGGCCAAGCCGGCCATCTGGCTGGTGATGCCCAAATCACTTTCCATGCCGCCGGGCAGCGCAAAACTGATATTAACCCGGTCCATAAAAGAAATAATGCAGGCGATCAGGATCGGGGCAATAACCCGCAGCCAGCGGGTGTTGGGGATTTTATTATCCATAGCGATCTCTCTTTGCGGGCGTGGGTATATAAGGTTCTTTCGTTCGGATCGAATAAACCCGGTTAATTACTCAATCGCGTTGGGCAGAGGCTGGTGCCTGAAATAGGCACTGACGTTGGCGAACACGATGTCGCTCATCTTTTGCCGGGTTTCGTGCGTACCACTGGCGACGTGGGGTTGCAGCACCACGTTGCTCATGCCAATCAAGGCGGCGGGCACCCTGGGTTCGTCGGCGTAGACATCCAACCCGGCACCTGCAATGGCGCCGCTGCGCAGGGCATCGATCAGATCCTGTTCATTAACGATGCTGCCTCGGGCAATGTTAATCACCAGCGCGTGCGGCGGCAGCGCGTCGAAGATCGTCTTGTCCACCAGGCCGATGCTGTCTTTGCCGCCGGAAATGGCGATAACAAAGAAGTCGCTTTCCCGCGCCAGGGAGAGGGGATCGGGGAAGTAGGCATAGGGTAATGCGCCATCCTGTTGGTGGCTGGCGTATTGAATATGCATGTTGAAACCGGCAGCGCGCTGGGCAATGGCGCGGCCGATGTTGCCCATGCCAAAAATGCCGAGGCGCTTGCCGCTGACCTGCACCGACAGGCCCGGCGCTTCCTGCAGCCAGCGGCCTTCACGCACAAAACGGTCGTAGTGACACAGCTGGCGCGCGGTTGCCAGCAGCAGCCCCAGCGCCATATCCGCCACGTCCTCCGTCAGTGCGCCGGAGGTAATGGTGACCGCGATGCCGCGCTGCCGGGTATAACTCAGGTCAATGGCGTCGGTGCCCACGCCGAAAACGGCAATCAGCCCCAGGTTCGGCAGTTGTTCCAGTACCGACGTAGCAACGCCAATATCGCCACGGGTGACCAGCGCGGTGAGGGTTCCGCCATTGGCCGCCAGGAAAGCGGCCGGGTCGGCCTGTTCGTAGAGACGGTGCACGACAAAGTTGGCCTCAAGGCGGGCAAGCAGGCTGTCCATTAGCGGGGCGATCAACAATACGTCATTGGGGATATCGGTCATCATTTTTACCTGTTCAGAAAACACCATTGTTTCGTTGTTGTTATCAAAGCGGTTTTCAGACGGCGGTTTTGCGACAGATATCACGCTGAAGAGTGTTAATAAACTGTGTTACCCGTAATGTGATCGACGGGAGAAAACGGGTAACAGCGCGCTGTAACATAGCCAAGCGAAAATCGAAATTCATAAGCCAATAATTGGTTTTCATTAGCCTGATTTTAGCTAAGTCGGGCTAGATGCTTTTACTATAAGCCCTAATGAAAAGTTATTTATTGCTGGTCGGAAAGGGTAATAAATTGAAGTTAATGAACGAAAACAACCCTACTGAAAAATAGAGAATATGCCGGAGGTGAATATGTCCTACGCATCTGCACAAACGTTTAAAACCCATTCCAACGTGAATGCGGATAACCCAGGCAGGGATAACTACGTCGCCCAAAATACCGCCGCTTTTGAACGCGATCTCACGCCGGAAGCCAGTTGGCAATTGGTCAACAGCGGGGCGGCGGTGTTGGTGGACATCCGTACCCCGGAAGAGCGCAAAACCTTTGGCTACGTTGAGGAATCCGCGCGGGTTCCCTGGTTAACCGGCTCGAACAAAATCCGCAACCCGCGTTTTTTCCTTGAGTTAAGCAAAGTCGTAGACAAACAACAGCAGGTCATCCTGCTGTGCCAAACCGGCAAACGCTCCGCCGATGCGGTGCTGGCGGCCCTTAAAGCCGGTTATACGCAGGCTTACGGCGTACAAGGCGGGATTGAGGGCGCACGACACTTGCCCTGGCTAAAGACAGCCTGACGGCGCTCGAACCGAGTGGGTCATTGGGCGTTATCACATAAACAGAGGGAATTATGACTCGCTTTTCACAGCCGCAAGAAAACACCAACTGGCAACTTGCCGATATCGTTAATGAGCTGCGCTCAGCGCGGCTCTCCTGGCGCGAGCGCAGCGGCCAGGCGTCGCTTTCCGGGCAAAAGGAGCTGCCGTCGAAAAGTGCGGTCAGCGAAATAACCGAATCGCTGCGAGCGATTTTATTCCCGATGCGCTTGGGGCCGGACGATCTGCGCCATGAAAGCGAAGACTACTTCGTTGGTCATACCCTGGACGCGGTGCTGAATGCATTGCTGATTCAGGTGCGCCTTGCTTTGGGGTTTAGCCGTTCCGAGGACGACGACGCTGAGCGAGGGGACTCGCTCAATGCGCAGGCGGTGACCCTGGTGCGGCAATTCGCCGCCGTGCTGCCGGCCATTCGCCGCCGGCTGGACAGCGACATTCTGGCCGCTTATCACGGCGATCCTTCGGCGCGCAGCGTGGACGAGGTGCTACTGTGTTTCCCCGGTGTCAACGCCATTATCCACCACCGGCTGGCGCACTATTTCTATCTCGCGGGCGTTCCTTTGCTGGCACGCATCATCGCCGAAAAGGCTCACGGTGAAACCGGTATCGATATTCATCCCGGTGCACAAATCGATGACGGCTTCTTTATCGACCACGGCACTGGCGTAGTGATTGGCGAAACCGCCATTATCGGCAAGCGGGTACGTCTCTATCAGGCGGTCACGCTGGGCGCCAAACGCTTTGTCACCGAAGAGTCCGGCATTTTGCAAAAAGGGCAGCCACGCCATCCGATTATTGAAGACGATGTGGTGATCTACGCCGGCGCCACTTTGCTGGGCAGGATTACCATTGGCAAGGGATCGTCCATTGGCGGCAACGTATGGCTGACGCGCAGCGTCAAACCGGGCAGTAATATTCGCCAGGCAAATATCCAGAGCGACAGTCATGAATTTGGCTCAGGTATTTAATGTGGCGCATTTCAACAATGTTAATAACCCGCAGTGAGGTCTGCGAAACGGAATCAATAAATCGATATTTTATTTGACGCGCTATTTAACCGGTAATTATTAATTATTTATCACCAGCCTATTTTTTCAGGAGAAACAACCATGTCTCAACACAATGACGCCCGGCTTGCATTAGGGGATAATGCAGCACGGCAATTGGCTAACGCGACAAAAACCGTCCCGCAATTATCCATTATCACCCCGCGTTGGTTGGTGCATTTACTGCAATGGACACCGGTCGAGGCCGGGATATTCCGCCTGAACAAGGTCAAGAACCCGTTAAATGTTCAGGTTGCCTGCTCGCAGCGCGATGAAGGATTGTTACCCCAGACCTATGTGGATTACGAAGAAGCGCCGCGCGAGTATTTTCTCAATGCCGTTACCACCATTCTGGACGTGCATACCCGCGTCTCCGATTTATACAGCAGCCCGCACGATCAAATTCGCGAACAGCTGCGCCTGACCATTGAAACCATTAAAGAGCGCCAGGAAAACGAGCTGATCAATAATCCTGAGTACGGTTTATTGGCCAGCGTCGATGACGCCCAGCGTATTTCAACGCTGACCGGTGCGCCGACGCCGGACGATCTGGACGAACTGATCACCAAAGTATGGAAAGAACCCGGTTTCTTCCTCGCTCATCCGTTAGCCATCGCCGCCTTTGGCCGCGAGTGCACTCGCCGTGGCGTGCCGCCGCCAACCGTCAGTCTGTTCGGTTCGCAGTTTCTCACCTGGCGTGGCTTGCCGCTGATCCCCTCGGACAAGCTGCCCATCGACGAAGAAGGCAAAACCAAAATTATCCTGCTGCGTACCGGGGAAAAACGTCAGGGCGTCATTGGCCTTTACCAGCCGGGCGTCGCGGGTGAGCAAAGCCCGGGGCTGTCTGTGCGCTTTATGGGGATTAACCGCAATGCGATAGCCTCCTACCTGATCTCCCTTTACTGCTCATTGGCGGTTCTGACTGAAGATGCCGTTGCCGTTTTAGACGATGTTGATGTGAGCAAATATCATGACTATCCAGACAGTTACAAGTAGTTCATTGCCTCACGAGGCGCAGTCGCCAGACGGATTGCCGGACGTTAACGCGCTGGCTAACCTGGCTAATCAGATCTTCAGTGCCTTGCCTGGACGTGAAGCTGGTGCAGGGCTGCAACCGGCCGCAGGCGGCGAGCGCGCCACGACGGTGTTGCCGCAGACCTTTACGCCGGCTCTAGATCCGGCGCTGGCCACCGACGGCCTGGAGGCGCAAAGGTTGTCCGGCTGGCAGCAGGGCGCAGAGCGGCAAGCCTTTTTGGCTCCGCCGACACTGCCTCAGCCACGGGATCCGGCGGCGACGGCGGGGTTCTATTTTCTGAGCGAAAATCAGGCCCGGCAAAAACGCTTGCCGCAGGATACCGGGCTGGACGGCCTGGCGGAACAGGCGCTCACCGGTCAGGCCCATCTTAGTGACCAACCCTTCGCCGGGGCGGTCAACGGCGGGCTGGAGTCGGTTATCGGATCGCTGTTTCCTGTCGTCGCGACACCGGTTAGCGGCGTAGCGCAAGAGGCGACCAGCGGGCAGTATTATTTCCTGGAACAGGGGCAACCACGGCGAGAAGCCGCACCGCAGCAACGGCCGCGCAGCAGTTTTGATGTGCATGCCGTACGCCGCGACTTTCCCATTCTTTCGGAACGGGTTAACGGCAAACCCCTGGTGTGGCTGGATAACGCCGCCACCACCCATAAACCGCAAGTGGTTATCGATCGGCTGGCGTATTTCTACGCCCATGAAAACTCGAATATCCACCGCGCGGCGCATGAGCTGGCCGCCAGGGCAACGGATGCCTATGAAGGGGCCAGAAACAGCGTTGCTCGTTTTCTGGGGGCCAAATCACCGGCGGAAATTATCTTTACCCGAGGCGCAACGGAAGCCATTAACCTGATTGCCAACACCTTTGGCCGGCAACACATCGGTGAAGGCGATGAAATCGTGGTTTCCCAGTTGGAACACCACGCCAACATCGTGCCCTGGCAGCAGCTTGCCGCCAGCGTGGGGGCTAAAATTCGGGTGATCCCGGTGGATGACAGCGGGCAGATTCTGCTGGATGAATACCGCAAGCTCTTGTCGCCGCGTACCCGTTTGGTGTCGATCACCCAGGTATCCAATGCGCTGGGCACGGTGACGCCGGTCGAGCAGGTGATTGCGCTGGCTCATCAGGCCGGAGCGCGGGTGCTGGTAGACGGCGCACAGGCGTTATCGCACCTGAAGGTTAACGTGCAGGCGCTGGACGCGGACTTTTACGTGTTCTCCGGCCACAAGGTGTTTGGCCCAACCGGCATCGGCGCGGTGTACGGCAAGGCGGAGCTGCTGGAAACCCTGCCGCCGTGGCAGGGTGGCGGCAATATGATTGCCGATGTCACCTTTGAGAAAACGCTGTACCAGCCGGCACCGGCCAGGTTTGAAGCCGGCACCGGCAACATCGCAGACGCGGTGGGGTTGGGGGCGGCGCTGGACTATGTCGAACGCCTGGGGCTCGATAACATCAACCGTTATGAGCATGAATTGCTGGAGTACGCCACCGAGCAGTTGATCCGCATTCCCGGCCTGCGCCTGATTGGCACCGCAGCCAATAAGGCCAGCGTGCTGTCGTTTGTGCTGAGCGGCTACCGTACCGAAGAAGTGGGCAAAGCGCTTAACCGTGAAGGCATTGCGGTGCGTTCCGGCCATCACTGCGCCCAACCGATCCTGCGGCGCTTTGGCGTCGAGGCGACGGTGCGGCCATCGCTGGCGTTTTACAATACCTACGAGGAAGTGGATCTGTTGGCGGCAACCTTGCACAAACTGGCGAAAGGGCGCTAGCAACGAGACGTGATAACCTGGCCGGCGCAGAGCATTCTGCGCCGGTTTTTTTATCCCCTCAGTGGACCAATGCCACAAAAAGAAAAGCCGCACAAAAGTGCGGCCAAAATAAAGTTCGCGACGAACGAAACAAGGACAAAAACTCCGGTAGACAGGCCCTGAAAGAAAATGCTCCCAGAGACATATCCCGATAATAATAAAAATATCCCCGTAGGTTAAATGCCGAATATCGCTTTGCTTTGCTGAATTAATGCAAATATATTCAGCAAGTTACTTATCCTCAGACCAGCGTGCGGCGCTGACGTCCACCTTGACCGGCAGCAGGCCAATCGCGGTGAACTTGTCGGCTAATTGCTGCTGTTCGGCAAATACCGCCGGCGTCATGCGTTGGCTGCCGAACGGCATGCGGGCGAGGGCTCTGGCCCAAATGGCCTGCTCCAACCCGGTGCTTTGCGCCAGGATCTTCGCTGCGTCGTCCTGATGGGCATTGGCCCAGGCGCTCAGTTCACTTAGCTGGTCGATCACCAATTTTGCGCTGTCCGGGTAGGTTTCGGCAAAGTGGCGGCTGGCGAGATAGAAGGTGTAATGCGGCACCAGACCTTCGGCATCCTTCAGCAGACGGGCGTTGGCGTGGGTTTCCACCTCGGCGTAGTAAGGGTCCCAAATCACCCAGGCGTCTACGCTGCCGCGCTGGAAGGCAGCGCGGGCGTCACTCGGCGGCAAATACACCGGCGTCACGTCTTTGTAGCTCAGCCCGGCCTGTTCAAGCGCGCTGACCAACAGGTAGTTGACGTCGGAGCCTTTGTTCAGCGCAACGCGTTTGCCTTTGAGGTCGGCAACGGTTTTGATCGGCGAATCCTGCGGCACCACTATGGCTTCGGTTTTCGGGCTGGCCGGCGAATGCCCCAGATAGATCAAATCGGCTTTGGCAGCCTGGGCAAAAGCCGGTGGCGCATCGCCGGTAGCCGCCAGATCAATGCTGCCGACGTTCAGCCCTTCGAGCATTTGCGGCCCGGCGGGAAACTCAATCCAGCGCACCTTGATGCGCTGCGGCGTCAGGGTTTGCTCCAGCGTACCGCGATATTTCAACAGGGCGAAGATATTGGCTTTCTGGTAACCGATGGTGATTTGCTGCGGTTTTTCCTGCGCCGCAACGGTCGGCAGGGCAAATGCACCCAACAGCAGCGAAGCGGCGATCAGCGTGGCTTTCAATTTTTTCATTACACATATCCAGTCAGTAAAGGTTAATGACGGTGGTTTAACCGGCGGGAAAGCCGATCGCCAAAAAATTGCAGCAGGGTCACCAGCGCCACCAACACCACGATGACGGTGAGCATCACCTGGGTGTCGAAACGCTGGTAACCATAACGGTAAGCCAGGTCACCCAGGCCGCCTGCGCCTATGGCTCCGGCCATCGCAGAGGCGTTAATCATGGTCACCAGGGTGATGGTAAAGCCGCTGACAATACCGGGCATGGCTTCCGGCAGCAGCACATGGCGAATGATATGCCCACGGCGGCAGCCCATTGCCTGCGCCGCTTCCACCAGGCCGTGATCCACCTCTCGCAGGCTGACTTCGGCGATACGCGCGAAAAACGGCATGGCGGCGATGGTCAGCGGCACCACGGCGGCCCATACGCCGTAAGAGGTGCCGACAATCATGCGGGTGAAGGGGATCAGCGCCACCATCAGGATCAAAAAGGGGATCGAGCGGAACAGATTCACCAGCCAGCCGAGCACCCGCTGAACGCCAACCTGCTCATACAATCCACCGCGTTCGCTGACCACCAACAGGATCGCCAGCGGCAATCCCAGAATCAACGCCAACAAGGACGAAACGCCCACCATCAGCAACGTATCGAGAAATCCGGCCCACAGCCGTTCAAGCAACAGTGACATAGCCCAGGACCTCCACGCTGTCGGCCAGCGTCTGCGGAATGGTTCGATTATTCGGTGACGGCGTCACGGTTAACAACAGATAACCGATGGCGCGCCCCTGAATATGCTCAATGGCGCTTTCCACCAGCGTCACGCTGCCCTGAAAAGCCGCCAGCACGTGGTTTAGCTCCAGCGATGCACCTTGGCCGCGGTAGCGTAGCCGGATCAATTGCGGTGCATCCGGCGTGGGGGGCGTGGCGGCGATCCGCCCAACCCATTCCTCCGGCAAGCGATCGTGTGAGGGGGTCAGCAGGATACGGGTCGTTTCCTGCTGCGGGTTGCCGTACACCTGCCACACCGGGCCGCATTCGATAATCTCCCCCCGTTCCAGCACCGCCACCCGGTGGCAGATATCATGGATCACCTCCATTTCATGGGTAATCAGCACTATGGTGATGTTGAACTCACGGTTGATGCGCTGTAACAACGCCAGAATGGCGCGGGTGGTTTCCGGATCGAGCGCGGAGGTGGCTTCATCGCATAACAGCAATTCGGGGTTATGCACCAGCGCCCTGGCGATGCCGACCCGCTGTTTCTGCCCGCCGGAAAGCTGCGCCGGATAGGCGTCCGGGTAGTCGCTCAGCCCGACCAGCTCCAGCAATGCGTCCACTCTGCCGCGCCGCTCGGCGACCGGCACGCCCGCCACCCGCAGCGGCAACTCGATATTCTGCCGGACGGTTTTGGCCGACAGCAGGTTGAAGTGCTGGAAAATCATGCCGGTGCGCCGCCGGTAGGCCACCAGTTGATCCTCATCCAATTGGCCGATATCGACGCCATCGACCTCCACGCTGCCGCCGCTGGGGCGTTCCAGTCGGTTGATGGTGCGGATCAGGGACGACTTGCCGGCGCCGCTGCGGCCGATAATGCCGAAGATCTCCCCACGGCGAATGTCCAGGGAGATCTCCTTCAGCGCCTCGGTCAGTTGGCCGGGGTAACGCTTGCTGAGCCGGGTAAAGCGCAGGTGGGTGTCATCCTGGCGGCGTACCACCTCTTCGGCGACCAGGGCGCCTGGGTTAGGCAAAATCAGGCTCGACATAAACTACTGGCTCCAGCCCGGCTGATACAGCTTGCCGTAGAAACTGTCGAGTTTGGCGCGCACGACCGGTGAATGCTGGTAAACGTCGACAAACTTGCGCAGGCGCGGGTCATCCTGATGGCCATCGCGGACCACGAACTGGATCACGTACTCCGGGTTTTCCAGGCCGTCGAACAGCAGGGCGCTGTTGGGATCGACGGTGCCGGACAGCCGCAGATAGTGCGGATAGCCCTGCGCCAGATCAACTTCCTCCAGCGTGCGTGCCAGTTGCACCGCTTCCACTTCGATAATTTTGATGTGTTTAGGGTTACTGACGATGTCTGCCTGGGTGGCCTGCAGGCCGGATCCCGGTTTGAGCTTAATCAGCCCGGCTTTTTGCAACAGCAACAGACCGCGGCCACCGTTAATCACGTCGTTGGCGATCGCCACTTTGGCACCCTCCGGCAGATCGGCGATGCTTTGGTATTTTTTGGAGTACAGCCCGACGTTATTGATGATCGCCGGGGCATAGGCCACCAGGTGGAAATTGCCTTCTTTATTGGCGTTGTGCAGGAACGGCAGGTGCTGGAACAGGTTGACGTCGATATCGCCGTTTTCCAGACTGACGTTCGGCGCGGTCCAGTCGCTGAATTCGATGATGTCGACCTTCAGCCCCTGTTTGCGAGCCTCTTCCGCCGCCACCTCCAGCGGCGGGGCAAAGGCGGCGGTGGTGCCGACTTTCAGCGCACCGCTGTAATCATTGGCCGCAGCCGCCGCGCCTGAGAGTGCCAGCAACGCCGAAAACAGCAGTGTTTTTGTCCGAGAGGGTATTGTCATAGGGTTGTTCCTTCAAAAGAAAAAATAAGGGTTCAAACGGGTAACGGCGCACCCAGACGCCAGCCGGCCGCCGGATGGCTTTGCGGCAAGCGATCCTGCTGTCGAAACAGCTTTTGCCGCAGGCTGCCGGCACGGTAGGCGGTTTTGTAGCGGCCACGGGCTTGCAACTCCGGCACTACCAGATCGATAAAATCGCGATAGCTGCCTGGGTTAACGATGCGCGTCAGGTTAAACCCGTCGATATCGGCCTGATCCACCCATTGCAGCAACGCATCCGCCACCTGTTGCGGGTCGCCCACCACCAGCGGATAACGCCCGCCCATGGCGTGCTGTTCCAGCAATTGGCGGCGGGTCCAGCCGCTATAGGTTTGGGTTACCGACTCAATGGCCTGCGTCGGCCCGGCCTGGATCGGGTCGTCCAGACCAAAGCGTGAAAGATCGATACCGGTCGAACTGGAAAAATGCGCCAGACCGGCTTCGGGGCTGGCGTAACGCAGATATTCACGGTATTTGTCCTGCGCCTCGGCGGCGGTTGGCGCAACGATAACGCCGACCCCCATAAATACTTTCAAATCCTGTCGCTGACGGCCGGCCGCCACCGCTGCGCTACGCAGCTTGTCCACCTGCGCTTTCATTACCGCCGGGGTGGCGTGGTTAACGAAGGTGCACTCCGCGTGGCGGGCGGCGAACTGAATACCGCGTGCCGAGCTGCCGGCCTGGAACAGCAGCGGGGTGCGCTGCGGCGAAGGCGAAGACAGGTGATAGCCCTCCACCTGATAAAACTCGCCGCGGTGGATAACCTTGTGGATCTTCTGCGCATCGGCGTAAATCCGCCGTTGGCGGTCGGCCAACACGGCGTCATCTTCCCAACTGCCTTCCCATAACTGATAGGCCACGTCGAGAAACTCATCGGCCTGATCGTAACGGCGATCGTGACCGATCTGTTCGTTCAACCCCATCGCACGCGCGGCGCTGTCCAGATAGCCGGTGACGATATTCCAGCCGATGCGGCCCTGGGTCAGATGGTCCAGCGTCGACAAGCGGCGGGCAAAGGGATAGGGCGCTTCGTAACTCAGGTTGGCGGTGATGCCGAAGCCCAGATGTTGGGTCACTCCGGCCATCGCCGACACCAGCAACAGCGGATCGTTAACCGGCAGCTGTATCGACTCGCGGGCGGTCAGGGCGATGTTTTGCTGATAGACATCGTAAACGCCGAGGATATCGGCGATAAACAGCCCGTCGAACAGCCCACGCTCCAGCAACTGCGCCAGCTCGGTCCAGTAGCCGAGCTGGTTGAACTCGGTGGAGCGATCCTGCGGATGGGTCCACATGCCGTGATGAATATGGCCGACGCAGTTCATGTTGAAGGCGTTCAGCAGAACCTCTTTGGCGATGACGCTCATTACAGAGTCCCCCGGCGCGGCGGCAGCACCCCGTTCAGCACGTAATTGCCGATCGCCGGGTATTTCCAGCGCACCGGGTCGTGCAAGGTGTGGGTTCGGGCGTTGCGCCAGTGGCGATCGAGGTTATATTCCTGCAGCGTGGCACGGCTACCGGCCAGCTCAAACAGCAGATTGCCGGCGGCCAGCGCGACCTCGGTGGTCCAGGCGCGAGCCGTGGCGACCTCGATCGAGGCTTGTGCGACCGACAGGGCATCGCTGTGGCGCTGAGCGACATCGATGGCTTCACCGGCTACCGCCAGCAGGGCGTCACCGGCCTGAATGCGGGCAGAAATTTTGCCGATGCGGTCCAGCGTCAGCGGGTCCTCGCTGGCGTGTTCGACACCGGCATCAATCCACGGGCGCGAACGGCTGCGAACAAATTGCAGCATGTCCTGCCACGCGGCTTTGGCGATGCCCTGATCGATGGCGGCGTGCATGATTTGCGCCAGCGGGCCAACCGGCGTCGGCCGTTCAAACGCCGTCTGGAAGGGCACGATATCCTCTTCATCGACCGGGCACTGTTCCAGCGTCACGCTGCCGCTGCCGGTGGTGCGCTGACCAAAGCCGGACCAGTCGTCGGTGATGCTCAGGCCTGGCGTATTGCGCGGCAAAAACACCAACTGTTCTTTACCGTCTTCACCCCGCGCGGCGGTCGGGATGCGCCCGGCGTACAACGCGCCGGTAGCGTAAAATTTTTGGCCCGACAGTTGCCATTGGCCTTCATGCCTGGCCAGCGAGGTGCTGCGGTGGTGGGCGGCCTTGCTGGCAAACTCCGCCAGCGCATTGCCGAAATGCACGCCGGCCAGCGCTTCCTGGTACAGCCGCCGTTGTTGTTGCGGCGAACCGTTCACCCGCAGCACTTCCAGCGCGTAATAGTGGTTTTGCGGCACCTGGCCGATCGACGCATCGCCCTGGCTGAGAATAGCGATGACCTGCGCCAGCACGCGGTTCGACAACCCCGGGCCGCCAAATTCTTGCGGCACGGTAATCGCGCCGAGCCCAGAGGCGAACAGGTCTGCCAGTTCGGCAACCGGCAATCGCCGTTGGCTGTCACGCTCGGCGGCGGTCGGGCTGAATTGCTCCGCCAGCCGGTGTGCGGTCTCCAGCGCCTGTTCGGGGCTGGTAATGCGTTGCGCCACGCGTTGAGGGGCTACCTGAGTGGTCATGTTCTGCTCCTTTAAATCCACGAATGGCGCGCCGGAAAGCGGCCGTTGAGGTAGTACTCGCCAATGGCGTGGTATTTCCAGCGCACCGGATCGTGCAACGTGTGGGTGCGTGCGTTGCGCCAGTGGCGATCGAGGCCGTGCTCCGCCAGCGTGGCGCGGCTGCCGGACCATTCGAACAACTTTTCGCTGGCCAACAGCGCCACTTCCGTGGTCAACACCTTGGCTTCGGCGACCGCGATCGACGCCGCTGCGGCGCTTTCGGCGGTTACCGGCCAGCGGTCAACCTCATCGAGCGTCCGCGCCGCACGGCGCAACAGGGCGTTCGCCGCGCTCAACTCCATGCTGAGCCGGCCGACGTCGGCCAGAATGTAGGGATCGTCCGCGTTGCGTTCGACGCCTGCGTCGATCCAGGGGCGGGAACGCTCGCGAATAAACTGGGTGGCCTCATCCAGCGCGCCCTGCGCAATGCCGGCATCGATGGCGGCCTGAATCAGTTGGGAAACGGCGCCCTGAATCGTCGGTTTTTCTGCCAGCGGCAGCAGCGGGATCACATTGGCCGGATCGACCAGAACCTCGCGCAGGCGCACCGTGCCGCTGGCGGTAGTGCGCTGCCCCATGCCGGACCAGTCGTCGACGATCTCCAGACCTGCCGCCGGGTGGGGGATCAATGCCAGTACCGGCTGCTGCCGATCGTCGAGTGCCTTGGCGGCGACGATATGGGCGAACAGCGCGCCGGTGGAATAAAATTTGTCGCCGGTAAAGCGCAGGCCGTCTGCGGTTTGCCGTAAGCGGCTCTGCATATCCAGCGTGTGCTTGCTGTTTTTCTCCGGGCCACCGTTCCCGATGCGTTGGCCGGCCAGCACCGCCGCGAAAATACGCTGTTTTTGTTCTTCGCTGCCGGCATCACGAATTAATTGAATCAGGCCGAAATGGTTTTGCGGAATTTGCCCCAGCGCCGGATCGACGGCGGAAATCAGGCGAAACACCTCCGCCAGCGTGGTAAAGGACAGTTCCGGTCCGCCGTATTCGCGCGGAATGGAAATGCCACCGAGGCCAGACTGGGTAAACAGCGCCAACTGTTGCAACGGATAGCGCCGCTGGCGGTCACGCAGTTGGGCTTCAGGCGCGGCGGCCACGGCGACTTGTCGCGCTGCATCCAGCGCCTGTTGGTCGTCGACAATCCTGTGGGTCCATTCTTCTGCGGGAGGGAAATTGGCCGCATCCGGCGCAGGCAAAACAGAAACAACCATAACGATGTCCTCAATACGGAGACGACAGTAAATAGCGCGCCGCCGCGGGCGTAGCGCGATGAAATATAATTAAAATTTAAGTTGTTACAACGGGTGGGGTACGAAGTGATAATAATAATTTGCAGGTTGCGGTGTAAAGCAAAGGCTTATTATAAATAGTCCATTGCTTAGCGATTAATTAGCTTTGCGATAGGCGGGGGATGATTTTCCCGCACCGATAACGAATACCCGCGGGCAAGAGGGCTCTACCCGCGCAGCCAGTGACGCACAGCTCATTCCAGTAGCTGAAACGGATGCGCTGTTTCAGCCGGTTATTCCACACATAACGCGTCATCGTTAATTCCTCCTCCGTGTCTGCTTAATAGAGGTAACAGCTATTTTAATACGGGTCGAATACGTTATTTCGCTTAGCTTTTGAGGTTTTCGGGATAATAGGTTCACCACCGTCAGGCTTTCTGCTAACGAGAAAGGAAAACCTGTTATCCATGAAGGGCTGTCCAGATGGCCGGGTCGGGAGGCCGAAGGCGAACTGCTCTGACCTTTGGCCCGAGCCGTAACAATTGCTTTCATGACGCAACAAATTGAGACATATTAACGCCCAATAACTTGATAACGATAATCATTATCTTTAGTGGGGAAAGAAATATGTTACGAAAACTGCGCGCCGCCATCGGTTTGCTCGGCCTGGGAATGATGTTTTGCGCTGGGGCTCAGTCCACGGTGATCACGGACGTGAGCGGGCGGAAGGTTGAAATTCCCGGCGAAGTGAAACGCATCATTTTGGGCGAGGGGCGTCAGATTTATCTGCTGGCGGCCTTTGATACCGACGCCCCTTTCAAGCGGGTGGTGGGCTGGCGCGATGACTTCCCCAAGGCAGATTATGACGGTTATAGGGCTTATGAAGCCCGTTACCCGGAAATCAAAAAATTACCGACCTTTGGCGGCGCTAAAGACGGCACCTTCAACGTTGAGCAGGCGCTGACGCTGAAACCCGATTTGGTGCTGATGAACCTGGAGTCAAAGGCCGCTACCGATGAAGGCCAGTTGATCGAAAAACTGAAAGCGGTGGGCGTACCGGTAGTGTTTATCGATTTTCGCGAGAAACCTTTTGAAAATGCGGATAAAAGCATTCGCATTATGGGGCAGTTGCTCGGCAAGCAACAGCGTGCCGAAGACATTGTTCAGTTCCGTCAGCGTGAAATTGCCCGCGTCACCTCACGCCTGGCGAACTTCACCGGTCACCGTCCGTCGGTGATGATCGACCGCGCCGGCGGTTACAGCGAAGAGTGCTGCATGTCGTTTGGCGATGAGAATTTTGGCCGCATGGTGGAAGTGGCCGGCGGAAAGAATATCGCCAAGGATCTGATCCCCGGCACTTTCGGCACGCTGAACCCTGAGCAAATCATCGCCAGCAAGCCTGAGGTGGCGATTGTCACCGGCGCCAACTGGAAAAATTACAATACCATCGGGCAATGGGTGGGCGTTGGTCCGGGGGCCGATAGCCAACAGGCGCAGCAACGGCTGCAACGTTTGATGGAGCGCCCGGCATTTCGCACGCTGCCGGTGGCCCATAACGGCAATGCGCACGCCATTTGGCATCAGTTCTATGACAGCCCATATCAGTTTGTCGCCATTCAGGTAATGGCCAAATGGCTGCACCCGGATCTCTTCCGCGATTTGGATCCGGATCGCACCTTCAGAGAATTCCACGAGAAGTTCCTGCCGCTGCCTTACCAGCCAGGCTACTGGGTTTCATTACCGGCGCAATAACGCCATTCGCTCCGGGTTTGTCCTGATTACAAAGGCCGCCCGCAAGGATACACTCAACGATGCCGGTTCCGCATGTGGGGGACCGGCATCGGCATTTTGCATAAGGGGTATTGCGTGGTGGGCAAGCTTAATTTGGACCAGCTTCAGACTTTTGCTTTGGTGGTCAGGCAAGGGAGTTTTTCCGCCGCAGGGGAAGTGCTTGGGCTGACCCAGCCCGCGGTCAGCTTGCAAATCCGGCAGTTGGAACAGCGGCTGCACGTTCGGCTGCTGGAGCGGGTCGCCAGGCGCGTGCGGCCGACGTCCGCCGGTGAGGCGCTCCTTGAACACATAAGTCACATCAATGCGGCGGTGGATCATGCGCTGAGCGACATGGCCGGCCACGCGCAGGAGATTGCCGGCACCGTGACTCTGGGCACCGGCGCCACCGCCTGTATCCATTTGCTGCCGACGCTGCTGCGGGAGTTGAAACAGGCTTATCCCTTGTTGAACGTCGGGGTGCGCACCGGCAACACCGATGACATGGTGAAAGCGGTGGAAGAAAATCGCATCGACATCGCATTGGTGACCTTTCCGGCCAATGGCCGCAGTTTGCAGTTGACGCCGCTGCTGCAAGACGAGTTTGCCGTCATTTTCCCGGCCGATTCCCCCGATTTGCCTGCCACGTTCACCCCGCAAACTCTGGGTGCGCTCCCGTGGGTGGCTTTTGAATCCGGCAGCAGCACCCGCCGTTTGATTGATGGCTGGTTCCTTGGCGCGGGGGTTAAACCCGCGCCGGTAATGGAACTGGGCAGCATAGAGGCGATCAAAGAGATGGTTGCCGCCGGGCTTGGGTACAGCATTGTGCCACGCATGGCACTGTCCGGCACCCGGGGAGACGCTCTTACGCCCGCGCTTGAGCGCACTTTGGGCATCGTACTGCGCCAGGATAAGCCGCTGAGCAGGGCGTTGCAGAAGGTGCTCGCCAGCCTGCACGCCTTGAAAAAATAACCCGCCGCTTACTGCCCCTCCGCCGCGCGGGCGGTTTTACCCGCGCGCATCACCCGCCAGCCAAAGTTCATGCCCGCAGCGGCAATCAGGATACCGGCGGCGCCCAAGAGCTGCATCAGGCTGAGGCGGTGCCCGAAGACCGCCCAATCGACGATGATCGCCACCAGCGGGTAGATGAACGACAACGCGCCTACCAGGCTGGTGGGGATTTTCTGGATCGCGCCATACAGCAGCGAAGACATCAGCCCGGTATGCACCAGGCCGATGGTCGCCAGCAGCAACCAGGCATTGGCCGTTGAGGGCAGGTGGGCCAGGCCGGCGAACGGCGCCAGCACCACCACCCCGACGCTGAGCTGGATCAACACGATCAAATGCGGCGGCACGGTTTTTAGCCCTTTGACGATCGCCGCCGCCACCGCATACATAAACGCCGCGCCCAATGCCAACAGCACGCCGATAACGTAATCCGACCCCGAACCCTCAGCGCCTGGGCGGCCGGTAATGATCAGCAACATGCCGCCGAAGGCCAGCAGCAGCCAAGCCAGCTTATTTGCCGTCAGCTTTTCGCCAAAGAACAGTACGCCCAGCCCGACCAGCATAAAAGGTTGGACGTGATAGGTGACCGTGGCTACGGCGATAGAGGCATGGGCATAAGCGCCAAACAACAGCGTCCAGTTCAGCACCAGCGCCATGCCGCCCAATACCGCCACGGCGGCCTGACGGCGGGTCAGCATGCCTTTCTTCAACAGGCCAAGCAGGGCACAGGCGATCAACATCGCCAGCGCGCCAAACGCGCAACGCCAGAAAACGACCGTCGTTGGCGGTTGCCCTAGCGCGATCACCGGCCAGCCGACGGTGCCGGAGATCACCATCGCCAGGGTCATCTGTACTACGCCGCGGGTGTTTACCTTCATTTGCCTTCTCCCTGATTGAGTGCCGTGCTTGCCGCCGTCGACGAACACCATTAAAATGAACAACTGAACATTATGATGAACAGTGCATGCCTGTTCGTCAAGTCGAACAAATGGATGATATGGTGAACAATGAGCGATAACTCCAGCAATACCGGCACGCCCATCGGCCTGCTTTCGGCCGCCATTCGCCGCGAACGCGAGCGGTTGGGGCTGTCGGTCACCGAACTGGCGCGCCGCGCCGGCATCGCAAAATCGACGCTTTCGCAATTGGAAACCGGCAGCGGCAACCCAAGCCTGGAAACCTTGTGGTCGCTGGCGATGGCCCTCGACGTGCCGGTCAGCCGGTTAATCTCTCAACCGCGTCAGCATGTACAGGTGATCCGCGCCAACGAAGGGGTCACCACGGTTTCCGAACAGGCCAACTATGCCGCTACGTTGCTGGCAACCTGCCCGCCGGGAGCACAGCGCGATATTTACCGTTTGCGCGTTCAGCCGGGCGAGACGCGGGTTTCACGCCCGCATATGCCGGGCACCATTGAGCACGTTATTATCAGCAGCGGCAGGGCGCGAATCGGGCCGACGGAGCAGCCGGTGGAGTTGAGTGCGGGGGATTACATCAGTTACTCCGCCGATCGGGAGCATATTTTTGAAGCCCTGGAGGCGGATACCACGGCGGTGATGCTGATTGAACAAGGCTAACCCGGCGCGGTAAAGCGCACCGGGCCAGGGCCTCAGTAATACAGGCGGGGTTCTGCGGATTCGATCATGCTGCGCAACTTGGTCAGGGCAAATTTCAATTCGCTGCGGCTGGTTGGCGACATCAGCACGATGCGCACGGCACGCGTGTGGCCGCTGCGTTCGGCCAAGAATTGCGTGCCGCTGGAGATATTCACCCCCTGGGCACGCGCCAGATTGGCGAACTCATCGCTGGTCCAGGGCTCGGGCAGAGTGACCCAAATGTGGTAACCGTAGGGTTGCGAAGCGACCTCCAGCCCGTGGAAAACCTCTGCGGCGATGGCCTGGCGCGCCGCCGCTTCTTGCTTCTGGGTTTGCAGCATTTCAGCCCCAATGCCGGAAGTCACGATATTGCTGGCCAACTGCGCGATAAGCGGGGAAGGCATCCAGATGCTGGTTCGCACCATCGACGTCAACCGCGACAGGGTTTCCGCCGGCGCATGCAGATAACCGATGCGTAACGCCGGTGAGATGCTTTTCGACAGACTGGTCAGGTACACCGAGCGTTCAGGAGCAAACGAAGACAGCGCCTCAACCGGCTCTGCGGTAAGAAAACCGTAAATGTCGTCATCGAGAATGTAAAAGTCGAACTCGCGGGCAATCTGCGCGATTTCGGCCCGTCTGGCGTTCGACATCACCACCGTGGTGGGGTTTTGGCAGCTCGCCACGCAGATCAGCATCGCCGGTTTTTCCTGGCGGCACAGTGCTCTCAGCGAGTCTGGCACTATGCCCTCGCTATCCATTTCGACCCCGCGCAACCGCCGTCCATTGCCATGAACCAGCGAGATAATGCCCGGATAACACAGCGCTTCGCACAGGATAAGGTCCTGGTGCGCCGTCAATGCGTTGATGGCGACCAGCAAACCGTGCTGAGCGCCGGCGGTCAACACCACTTGCTGCCAATGCACATCGGGCAAAAAACGCCGCAGCCAACTGGCGCCGGCGTCGCGATGCGCCGGATGTCCGCCTTCCGGCGAATAGTCGAGCGCCAGCCCCAGCTCCGGGCTGGCGACCAGATGCTCGAGTGCGGTGCGGATCCCCTGTTCCTGGGCCTGCACCTCCGGTTTGATCACCGACAGATCGATATGATCCCGCTGGGCGGAAGATGAAGGGCTAAAGTGCGGCAGGCGCGCGCTTTCCATGGCCCTTTCAGGCGCAGCCAGCACAAAGGTTCCTCGGCCCACTTCGCCCTGAACCAGCCCGCGCCGCGCAGCTTCTTCATAAGCGCGATTAACGGTGCCCGGCGTAACGGCCAGCGTCTGCGCCAGCTCTTTCAATGTAGGCAAACGTGAACCGGCAGGCAGCACGCCGTTGTTGATGTCATTTTGCAGCGCATCTGCAATCAGCAAATACACCGGGGCATTTTTCTCACTGAAGCGCGGTGTCCACATAGACCCTCTGTATGCTTTGAATGGCTATCCCCACGGGCTATCTGCTTTGGCATTGCTGGCCGCAGGGTGGGGATAAGACGATTACAGTATAAGCCAGCCATTAAATTGATGTAATAAGTATTAACACAGAAAGAATTACACAGATACAATCGACTTAAATTAACTCGATTCAATCGATGTTATTTTCGAAATGTTGTTTGTTATTGTATCTTCAACTTGTTGTTTTTAAGTTAGTTTATCGGGTTTTTTCTTTTTTGGCATATTACATCGATTTAATCGATGTGCATTGATAGGGGTAATGATGGACAGATTGCGACAGGATTTTTCTCTTTCGGCGGTAGTGGCGGGCGCCATCGCGGTGATAGTGTCTTACGCCGGCCCGTTGATCATCGTGTTTCAGGCCGCCAGTGCGGCGCACTTGTCCACGGAGGTGATCTCCTCCTGGATTTGGGCCATCTCCATCGGCAGCGGCATCACCGGGCTGGTTTTAAGTTGGCGCCTGCGGGTGCCGGTGATCACCGCCTGGTCAACCCCCGGCGCGGCGCTGCTGGTCGGGTTATTGCCTGGGGTGACGATCAACGAGGCGGTAGGGGCCTATATCGTTTCCTCGCTCATTATCGCCGTCATTGGTCTGTCCGGCGCCTTCGATAAACTGATCGGTAAATTACCGCGTTCAATTGCCGCCGCCATGTTGGCCGGCATTTTATTCCACTTCGGCGCCGAGTTGTTTGTGTCCATTCAACTGCAACCGACGCTGGTCATGACCATGTTCGTAACCTATCTGTTGTTTAAACGCCTGTTGCCACGCTATGCCATTGTCGCAGTGCTGTTTGCCGGCGGTACAGTAGCGGGAATGAGCGGCATGTTGCACAGCGGGGATATTGTCGTCAGCGTCGCGCATCCGGTCCTGATTACCCCGGCCTGGAGTTGGCACGCCATCATTAATATCGCACTGCCGCTTACGCTGGTAACGCTGACCGGTCAGTACGTACCCGGCATGGCGGTGTTGCGCTCCTCAGGTTACGCCACGCCGGCCCGGCCGATCGTCTCGATGACCGCGATTGCCTCGGTGTTGCTGGCACCCTTTGGCTCGCACGGGGTGAATCTGGCGGCCATCACCGCCGCGATATGTACCAGCGAAGAGGCACACCGGGAGAAAAGCAAACGTTACATCGCCGGCGTGGCGAGCGGTATTTTCTACATTGTGATGGGGATTTTCGGCGCGACGCTGGCCTCGGTGTTTACCGCCTTGCCCAAGGAGCTGATCATCTCCCTGGCCGGGCTGGCGCTGTTTGGCGCCATCAGCACCGGGTTGACCGGAGCAATGGCCGACGAGAAGCAGCGGGAAGCGGCATTAATCACCTTTCTGGTCACCGCATCCGGCATGAACTTTTTAGGCATGGCGTCGGTATTCTGGGGGTTGATCTTCGGGCTGGCTGCGCACTTTTCCCTGACTCTGCTTTCTGGCCGTAGACCGTTGTTGGCCGGTGCCAAATAGGGCTCCGTTCGGGAAATGGGAAATGCTGTACGTTTAGTCTGACGTTCAATCGTATTCGATGACGAGAAATAATCAAGATAGCGCGAAAGCTCGTGCTATTTTGATTCTGTTTACTTCAGACCAAGTTCAGATATCACGTGCACCACTTCCTCACGACCATTTCGGGATAATCCTTGCAGCGGAAGTGGCAAGTTGTCTTCGTCCGTCAATCCCATTGCAGCTGCGGCGGCCGCCATGACTCGAAGGCTCCCACCATGCTTGAGGAACAACGCCCAAAGTGGCGCCAGTCGTCCGACCAGCTCGGTAACTCGTTCCGTCTCTCCCTGAGCTGCTGCTTCCGTAATGGCTTTGGCCTCTCGGGGAAACAAACCGCCACAAACCGAATACCAGCAATCGCAACCGGCATTGAGCCCCAGACCCGCAAACGCATCACCGCTGATGCCAATAGACACGCCCGTTGGCAATTTTTGCCGAAGCTGATCAACCCTGGCCATCGCCGAGATAATGTCTGCCGGTACTCCCGGGATTTTTATCGAAGCAATGCCGGGCAGAACTGCAATGCGGGCATGAAGTTCGTCTGAAAAGGTGAAATGAGTGGTCCCCGGGTTGTCATACACGCAAATTGGTACAGACGTTTGTTGCGTCAGGGTCTCGTACAATCCATATACCTCATCATCGCTCAATTTCTGGTACGACATCGGCGGTAACAATAACGCATCAGCCCCGGCCTGCTGAGCATCGTCCGCAAGACGCAACATTTGCGTAGTGCTTATCGCGCCAATACCAACCATCACCGGGATCCCATCGGCATTTTCGACAGCACGCCGTGCCACCGTCGCGCGTTGCTCTTGGGATAGATAGGCATAGCTACCTGTCGATCCCAACACACCGACAGAATCAACCCTGGCATCAACCAGTCGTTTCATAATACGTTGAAAACTCTTCTCATCCACCTTGTCATCACTGACCGGTGTCAGTGGAAATGCACTTAAACCTGTAAACATAATGAAACCTCCCGCGTTGCTATAAAATCGAATTTAATCCGCTGCCAGAATTTTTCTGTATTCCCGGAACGGGGACGCAATACCCCTCACCGAATCCAGACCACTCACGCCACACAATCCACGCTCGTTGTAAGAATGAAAAAGTCTGGATAGAGATTAAATTTCAACCATTTCAAATTCTGACTTGCCGGCACCACAGTCGGGGCACACCCAATCCTCAGGTACGTCTGACCAGCGAGTACCTGGCGTGATGCCTTCTGCCGGCCAACCTTCACGCTCGTGATAAACCAGGCCACAAAGAGCACATAACCAACTTTTGAATTCCTTCGTTTCTGAACCGTTCTTATTCATAACTGCCTCCCCCCTGGTTAACGTTGAGCTATGTACTATTTTTTAGATTATTTGGTATATTATAAAGGTCCAGTTTGCTGATGTTTTTATGGGCCAGAATGATGGCAAGAAAGCGAAACTCATTGATATTCCTGCTATTGGCCGACTGGGAAGAACGAAAGGAAATCTTGTCCGTCAGTAGGTTCGGATCTTACGGGATGCGGTACCGCGGGGCGGGAGTCATCACGTTCTCGGGGAGTCACCAGGGGGACGGTTATCGAGGCTTTTGAGCAATTGCAGGCTGAGGGGTCGAACGCCCTCAGCGCCGTACGGCCCTGAGGGATCTGAACCAATTAATAGGTGTGGAAATAGTCCTGGATCACCTGCGGGTTATGGGTTTTGGTCAGCGCCAGCATCAACAGAATGCGTGATTTAGCCGGGTTGAGCGAGTCGGAAACCAGGCCGGGCTGGCCCGCATCTTCAGAAACAATACCGCTGCCGGTGCGGCTGGCGCGAACGACCAGCACGCCGGCTTTTTCCGCTTTTTTGATCCCGGCCGAGCTACGCACTGAAACCGACCCGGCACCGGTGCCGGCATAAACAATCCCGTCTACCTTGTGCTGAATGGCTGCGTCATACATGTATTCAGGATCGTCCTGATAACCGTAAATAATGTCGACCTTCGGCAGCGCGCTGACATTGCGCACGTCAAAGACCGAGCGAGTGGTGTGAATTTTATCCACCCGGGTTTCAAAGTAAGGTTTACCGCCGACAATCACCCCCAAATAACCTTCCTCCGGCGCTTTGAAGGTGTCCAGCGTGGTGGCGTTGGTTTTGGTACTGAAACGGGCGGAACCAATACGATCGTTCAGCACCACCATGACGCCGCGGCCGGCTGCCTGTTTATCGGCGGCGACGGTCACCGCATCCAGCAGGTTCATCGGGCCGTCGGCGCTGATGGCCGTCGCCGGGCGCATGGCTGCAGTGAACACTACCGGTTTGTTGCTTTTTACCGTCAGGTTAAGGAAATAGGGCGATTCATCCAGCGTGTCGGTGCCGTGGGTGATCACTACGCCGGCGACGTCATCGCGCGCCAGCAGTTCGTTGACGCGTTTTGACAGTTTGAGCAGGATCTCGCTGGTCATGTTTTCGCTGCCGATATTGGCAATCTGCTCGCCGTCCACCCGGGCGATTTTCTGCATTTCCGGTACCGCGGCGATCAAGGTATCCACCCCGAGCGCCCCGGCTTTGTAGCCTGTGGTTTGGGTATTGGAGGCTGCCGAGCCGGCGATGGTGCCGCCAGTGGCCAAAATAACGATGTGCGGTAACTCCCCGGCGGCGGTCGCCGCGTTGGCGCAACCTAAGGTCAATAAAACAAATGCCACTCTAATTATTTGAAACATAGCGCTACCCCTGATTAAAAAGCCAAATTAGGCGGAGTAGCCAAAGCAAAAAGGGTGCCAGTTAAGCGACGGGCGCAAATAGCGGGAAAGCGAGCGGGTCAAGGTGGGTATTGCACCCGGTGCGGGAGCGGCCCGCACCAGAATGGATCTCTCTTCAGCGTTGCGGCCCCAGGCCGTGGGTGAGCAGCGTAATGGCGTGACGGGCAATATCGTCGGCACGCAGTGGGTTGAGGGAGGTATCGCGCTGCCATTTTGACGCCGTGGCCAACGGCAGCAGCGTCATGCCAAACAGGGTGACAATCAGCAGAGAGGGCTCCAGATCGGCATGCAGCTTGCCTTCCGCCTGCCAACGAACGATGGACTGCATCGCCGTTTTGCGCTGTTTGTCGCCGAAGCGCTCGTCCATTCGCTGTTTCAATACGCCGCTGTCGCTCATCACTTCGCGTAACCACAGCGGGGCGAACCACGGATGCGCGATGGAAATATCGATAAACCGCTGCGCCAACTCAGTGAAAGCCGCAACCGGATCGTCCTCGTTGGCGTCGAAAACGTCGCCTGCGGCGATTCTCACCGGCAGAAAACGTTCGTCTATCAGCACATCGAGCAGTTGCTCACGGTTGTGAAAGTAGTAGTGCAGCATCGCCGGGGTAACGCCGGCCTCGCGGGCAATGGCGTTCAGCGAGGTATCGGCAATGCCCTGACGGGCGAACAAGTTCAGCGCCGTGTCGAGCAAATGCTCCCGTTTTTCTGCCCCGTTGGCCGCGCCGCTGGGCCTGCCAGGGCGGCGTGGAGAGGTTTTTTTTTTAACGTTTTGTGCTGTCATCGTGGCGAGATCCATTGACCGGAGAAAAGAATAACTCATATATTAATTACTCAGTTAATTAATTACAAGCGGACTCACTCGAATGGGCATTGATAACACCGCAGACCACGAAGATAACGGCAGGGCGTCTGAACAGGCGCCCTCGATCCGTTTGCTGTTCTCCGCGCTGCTGCTGGTGATGCTGCTGGCGGCGCTAGATCAGACCATCGTCTCGACCGCGTTGCCGACTATCGTCGGCGAGTTCGGCGGGTTGGAGAATTTGTCTTGGGTCGTGACGGCCTATCTGCTGGCATCGACTATTGTGGTGCCGCTGTATGGCAAGTTTGGCGATCTGTTCGGCCGCAAGGTCGTGCTGCAAATCGCCATCGTGGTGTTTTTGCTCGGTTCGGTGCTGTGCGGACTGGCACAGAACATGACGCAATTGGTCCTGATGCGCGCGTTGCAAGGACTGGGCGGCGGCGGTTTATTGGTGGTGACCATGGCGGTGGTGGGCGACGTGATCCCACCGGCCGATCGCGGACGCTATCAAGGGTTGTTCGGTGGGGTATTTGGCCTGGCGACGGTGGTCGGGCCGCTGATCGGCGGGCTGCTGGTGCAGCATTTCTCCTGGCGATGGATCTTCTATATCAACTTGCCGCTGGGGGTTTTCGCGCTGTTGGTGATCGGCGCGGTGTTCCAGTCGCGGGTCAACCGGGTTAAACACGAAATCGACTATTTGGGGGCGGCTTATCTCGCCTCGGCGCTGACCTGCATCATCCTCTTTACCAGCCAGGGCGGCACGGTCATGGCCTGGTCGGATGGCCAGCTGTGGTGCATTCTGGCCTTCGGGTTGGTGTCGCTGGGCGGGTTTATCTACGAAGAGCGGCTGGCGAGCGAGCCGATCATTCCGCTGGGGCTGTTTCGTAATCGCACCTTTGTACTGTGCAGCCTGATCGGTTTTATCATCGGCATGTCACTGTTTGGTTCGGTGACCTTCCTGCCGCTGTATTTGCAGGTGGTGAAAGACTCGACGCCTTCGCAGGCCGGGATGCAACTGCTGCCGCTGATGGGCGGCATTATGATCAGCTCGATCGTCAGCGGCAGGCTAATCAGCAAAAGGGGCAAATACCGTATCTTCCCGATTATCGGCACCCTGTGCGCATTGGCGGGCATGATACTGCTCGGCACGCTGACAAATTCGACGCCGGTGCACCGGTTGTATCTCTATATCAGCCTGTTGGGGCTGGGATTGGGCATGGTGATGCAGGTGATGATTCTGGCGGCGCAAAACAGCGTGGAGCCGCAGCATATGGGGGTCGCTACCTCCAGCGCTACGTTGTTCCGTTCGATTGGCGGTTCGATAGGCGTGGCGGTGTTTGGCGCTATTTTTACCAACGTGCTGCACAGCCGTCTGGCCGCGTTGTTGCCGGAGGGCACGCAACTGCCGCGTTCTCTGGGCGCAGCGGCGGTACACCATTTGCCGGCGGCCTTGCAGCAAGACTATCTGCAGGCTTTCGGCGGGGCGATCCACTCGGTATACCAGATTGCCGCCTGGATCATGGTGCTGGCCTTTGCGCTGACCTGGTTGCTGAAAGACGTGCCGCTGCGGCAAAAATAGGGCGTCTCTCATGCTTTGCGAAGGACTTTTACCGAATCCTTACGTAACCCTGTCAGACTAAAAAGATCAGAATCTATATATTGAGAATAAACGTTCTCAATAGGATAGATACTCGATGCAGAGCAAAAAGATTTTTCTTGTCGGCCTGGCGTTATTGCTGACCGCCTGTGATGGCAAACCCGGCGGAGCCCCGATGGGAGCGGGCGGCACGCCGGAGGTGGGGGTTGCGACGCTGCACGGCCAACCGGTCACGCTGAGCAGCGATTTGAGCGGCAGGGTGAACGCCACCATGACCTCGGACGTTCGTCCGCAGGTTGACGGCATTATCAAACAGCGCCTGTTTACCGAAGGGGCCGAGGTAAAAGCCGGCCAGGTACTGTATCAAATCGATCCCGCCACCTATCAGGCCAGTTATAACCAGGCTGCCGCACAGTTGAAAAGTGCGCAGGCGACGGTGAAATCCAGCCGTCTGAAGGCGCAACGCTACGCCGCGCTGGTGAAAGAGAATGGCGTCTCCAAACAGGATGCGGACGATGCGATGGCGACCTATCTGGAGGCGGTCGCCGCTGTCGACCAGTATCAGGCGGCGCTGGAAACCACCAAAATCAATCTCGCTTATACCCAGGTGCGCGCGCCTATTTCCGGCCGTATCGGTATTTCCTCGGTGACGCCGGGTGCGCTGGTTACCGCCAGCCAGACCGATGCGCTGGCCACTATCCGCGCGCTGGACCCCATCTATGTCGATCTCACGCAGTCCAGCAGCCAACTGCTCAGGTTGCGCAAACTGCAGGCGTCCTTAAAACGTGACGATGTCACACCGGTCGCCATCAAGCTTGAAGACGGTACGCCTTATGCGCATGACGGCAAACTGGAACTGACGGAAGTGTCGGTGGATGAGTCTACCGGCTCAGTTACGCTGCGCGCCGTATTCCCTAACCCGGAGCATGAATTGCTGCCGGGCATGTACGTTCACGCCAGAGTCGATAACGGCGTCGATCCGAAAGGCATTCTTGCGCCGCAGCAGGGCATCACCCGCAATGCCAAAGGTGAAGCCACTGCGTTGGTGGTGAATGCGCAAAACAAGGTTGAGCAGCGCACGGTCACCACCGAACGGGTGATCGGCAGCAACTGGTTGGTTAGCAAAGGGCTGAACGACGGCGATCGTCTGATCGTCGAAGGCACCAATAAGGTGGCCGCCGGCGTCGAAGTCAACGCGGTCGAAGTGCCGAAACAGACGGCGACCGGCACGGCTAACGGTGGGGAGCAGTAATTATGGCGCAGTTCTTTATTCGGCGGCCGGTGTTTGCCTGGGTGATCGCGATCATCATCATGCTGTGTGGCCTGATGTCGATCAATTCGCTGCCCATTTCGCAATACCCGGACGTCTCTCCACCGCAGATCGCCATTTCGGCTACCTATCCGGGCGCCGATGCGGAAACCCTGGAAAACAGCGTGACGCAGGTCATTGAGCAGCAGCTCACCGGCCTGGACGGCCTGCTGTATTTCTCGTCGACCAGCAGTTCCGACGGTTCGGTGAGCATCAACGTCACCTTCGATCAGGGTACCGATCCGGACATCGCCCAGGTACAGGTGCAAAACAAGGTGCAGCAGGCGGAAAGCCGCTTGCCGTCCGAGGTCACCTCGCAAGGGGTAACGGTCAAGAAATCGCAGAGCAGCTTTTTGCTGATCGTCGGTCTGTACGATGAGACCGATAAAGCGACGATGGCAGACATCGCCGACTATCTGGTCAGTAACCTGCAAGACCCGCTGTCGCGCATTAACGGCGTGGGCGACGTGCAGGTGTTCGGCTCGGAATACGCCATGCGCATTTGGCTGAACCCGACCAAGCTGGCGTCTTATTCGCTGATGCCGTCCGATGTGGAGACGGCGATTGAGGCGCAGAACACCCAGGTTTCTGCGGGTAAGGTCGGCGATCTGCCGGCTGGCGCCGATCAGCAACTGACCGCCACGGTCAAGGCGCAATCGCGGCTGCAAACGCCGGAGCAATTTCGCAATATCATCCTGAAAAGCGACAGCAGCGGGGCACTGGTTCGCCTGGGCGATGTGGCGCGGGTTGAGCTGGGCAACGAGGATTACTCTTCCAGCGCACGCCTGAACGGTCACCCTGCGGCGGGTATCGCGGTCAAGCTGGCCGCAGGGGCCAATGCGCTCAACACCGCCAAGCTGGTCAAGGCCAAGGTGGGGGAATACCAGTCATCCATGCCTGACGGCTACAAGGTCGCCTACCCGAAAGACAGCACCGACTTTATCAATATCTCGATTGAAGAAGTGGTGAAGACGCTGTTCGAAGCGGTGGTGCTGGTGGTGATCGTGATGTTCATCTTCCTGCAGAACCTGCGTACGACGCTGATCCCGACCATTACCGTGCCGGTGGTGCTGCTCGGCACCTTTGGCGTGCTGGCGGTGTTCGGTTATTCGATCAACACCCTGACGCTGTTTGGCATGGTGCTGGCCATCGGACTGTTGGTGGATGACGCCATCGTGGTGGTGGAGAACGTCGAGCGCGTGATGCGCGAAGAAAAACTGCCGCCGCGCGAAGCGACGGAAAAGTCGATGAAAGAGATCACCGGCGCGTTGGTGGGCATTGCGATGGTGCTGTCTGCGGTGTTCCTGCCGATGGCGTTCTTCGGCGGATCCACCGGGGTTATCTATCGCCAATTCTCCGTCACTATCGTCTCTTCCATGGCGCTTTCGGTGATCATGGCGCTGACGCTGGCACCGGCGCTGTGCGCCACGTTGCTGAAACCCGCGCATGAGGAACTGACCGACAAAGGCCTGCTGGGCAAATTCAACCGGGGTTATGACCGGCTGCAGGCGAAGTATGCCGACAAGGTCGGCAGGGTGATCCACCGCCCAATGCGTTATCTGCTGATGTACGGTCTGTTGCTGATCGCGGCCGCCGTCATGTATATGCGCCTGCCGACCGGCTTCCTGCCTAACGAAGATCAGGGGATGGTGATGGTGCAATATACGCTGCCGGCCGGCGCTACCGACGCTCGTACCTCGGTGGTCAGCGACGAGGTGAAGGATTACTTCCTCAACAATGAGAAGGCCAACGTCAACAGCATTTTTACCATCAACGGCTTTGGTTTTAGCGGCAGCGGCCAGAACGCCGGCATGGCCTTCGTCAGCCTCAAGGACTGGAGCCTGCGCAGCGGCAGCGAGAACACCGCCGATGCGATTGCCAAACGCGCCATGGGGCACTTCGCCGGCATTCGCGATGCTCAGGTGTTTTCGATGAGCCCGCCGTCGATCGACGGCTTTGGCCAGTCCAACGGGTTCACCTTCGAGTTGCAGGCCAAAGGCGCAACGACCCGTGCGGAGTTGCAAGCGATGCGTGACCAGATTATTGCCGCCGCCGGCAAAAATCCGGGCCTGATCGCCGTACGCGCCAACACCTTGCCGGACACCCCGCAGCTGCAGGTTGATATCGATAATGACAAGCTGCAAGCGTTGGGCCTGAGCGCCGGCGACGTCAGCAGCACCCTCACCAGTTCTTTCGGCAGCACCTATGTTAACGACTTTATCGACCGTAACCGGGTGAAGAAGGTCTATATGCAGGGGGATGTGGAGTTCCGTTCAAAACCGGAGGATCTGGATAAGTGGTTTGTGCGCGGCAGCTCAACCAGCACCAGTTCAGGCACGACCACGACCAGCATGACGCCGTTTTCGGCCTTTGCCTCATCGCACTGGATCTACGGGCCGGAAAACCTGTCGCGTTATAACGGGCTTTCGTCGTTCGAAATCACCGGCGAAGGCGCTCCGGGCACCAGCTCCGGCACCGCAATGGATGAAATGGAAAAACTGGCGGCGAAGTTCTCCGCGGGCAGCAGCTACTCCTGGAGCGGACTGTCTTATCAGGAGCGCCTGACCAGCGGCCAGGCGGGATCCTTGTATGCCATCGCGCTCTTGGTGGTGTTCCTGTGCCTGGCGGCGTTGTACGAGAGCTGGTCGATCCCGTTCGCGGTCATGATGGTGGTGCCGATGGGCGTGGTGGGTTCTCTGTTGGCGGTCACGCTGCGCGGTCTGGAAAACGATATCTACTTCCAGGTGGCGCTGTTGACCATTATTGGCCTGTCGGCCAAGAACGCCATTCTGATCGTGGAGTTTGCCGAAGAGAAGTACCAGCACGGAGAAACGCTGATCGCCTCGGCGGTCGAAGCATCCCGTATGCGCTTGCGGCCGATTCTGATGACGTCGCTGGCATTTACCGCCGGGGTGTTGCCGCTGGCGATTTCCACCGGCGCCGGCGCCAACAGCCGCATAGCCATTGGCACCGGGATTATCGGCGGCACTCTTACCGCGACGCTATTGGCGATCTTCTTTGTTCCTTTGTTCTACGTTTTGGTACGCCGGGTATTTGCACGTAAACCGGTCGCCGCCAAACAGGTAGAAAGCACCACGCCACAGGCAGGAGAATAATGTGCTGCAACGTTTGATAACTCTGACATTCCCCCTGTTACTGGCAGGCTGTATTTCACTGGATCCGGACTACCATCGGCCGCAGTCGCCGGTGCCGGCAAACCTGCCGCAAGGTGCCGCCTATGCCACGCCGAGCGGTAAGCTTTCGCTGAGCTATCCGGATATCCCGTGGCGCGATTATGTTGTGGATGCCCGGCTGCGGCAGGTGGTGGCGATGGGGCTGAGCAGCAGCCGTGATCTGCGTGAAGCGATCGCCAACATTGAGTCGGCGCGAGCGTTATACGGCGAACAACGTTCCGAACTGTTCCCAACCATCAACGCAGGGGTGGACGGCACGCGTTCACGCTCTTTGACCGGCAACGGCAATGCGACCGCGATCAGCCAGAGCTACGAAGCCAGCGCCGGCACCAGTTCGTTTGAGTTGGATCTGTTCGGTAAAAACCGCAGCCTGTCGCGCGCAAAATTCGAGACCTATCTGGCGGAGTCCGAGGCGGCAAAAAGTACGCGCCTGACGCTGATCGCCGATATCGTCACCGACTGGGTGAACGTGGCGGCGGAACGCAGCCTGTTGGCGGCCGCCAAAGACACGATGGAAAGCGCCAGGCTGTCGCTGGAGGTGACGCGTAAAAACCAGCAAAACGGCATTTTGTCGATGGTGGATGTGGCTTCGGCGGACACGGTTTATCAGCAGGCGCGTTCGGACGTCGCCAGCTATACCACCAGCGCCGCGCAGGCAAAAAACGCGCTGGATCTGGTGGTGGGGCAAAGCGTGCCCGAAAGCCTGTTGCCGAACGGGATCGAGGCGCTGTCCGGCATCATGAAAGACATGCCGGCCAATGTGTCGTCGCAAGTGCTGCTGAACCGGCCGGACGTCCTGGAAGCCGAGCATAATCTGAAGTCGGCCAATGCCAGCATCGGCTCCGCGCGCGCGGCGTTCTTCCCGTCGATCAGCCTGACCGCCAGCGGCGGCGTGGGCAGCGGGGAGCTGTCGTCCCTGTTCAGCAAGGGCGCCGGCGTCTGGTCCTTTGCACCAAGCATCAGTCTGCCGATTTTCACCGGCGGCTATAACACCTCGCAGCTCAACTACACCAAGGCGCAAAAGGATCTGTACGTCGCCACCTATGAAAAAGCGGTGCAGACGGCATTCCAGGAAACGGCCGATGCGCTGGCGCGCAAAGGCACCATTGGGGAGCAACTGTCGGCGCAAACCGGCTACGTGGCTGCCTCGCGGGAATATTACCGCCTGGCTGAACTGCGTTATCGGCACGGCGTGGATACCTACCTGAACATACTGGACGCGCAGCGGACGCTGTACACCGCTCGCCAATCGTTGATCAGCGCGCAGCAAACCGAGTACCAGAACCTGATTACGCTGTATAAGGTTCTGGGGGGCGGCATTACGGCGGAGAAGCAGGGGGATAGCGTGGTCGCCAATAGCGCGACCCTGACCCGTTAACTTTACTCGCAATCAATAAACCTATTACGCAGGGGGAGGTTATCACCCTGCGTTTTTTATATTTATCCGGTGAGAGAAATGTAAAGAAAAGGAAAATAACCCCGACCCGCAGAACTCGGTACAATAAGAAAGGTCAGAGAAATATCGCTTCTTTCCCGCGGCCAAATATATTGAGGTTGAAATGGACAGTGATATTCAGCAACAAGTGATTTCCGTTATCGACAGATATAACACGCCCGGATTTCTTAAAAAGGGCATCGCCGTCACTCTGAATACCGAGATAAATAAAGAGCTTAACCTGACCTTGCCGATGGCCGAGACGCTGATGCGCGGCTACTTCGACACCTTTAACATAGACAACAGCAGTTACAATCACGATCTGTATTTTCGGCAAGAAGCAAAGTCGGGGATATTATTCTCCGCGTCGCCTCGCCGCGTGAATGACTGGGATCTGGAAATGGACAGGATCCGGCCGCTGTATGTTTACATGCTGGTACGTTCCGCCCGGGCCAAGCGCTGGCTTTATGATATCCATTTTCTGATTGAACAATTAAAATGATGCGAAACCGGTACGGATTATTTTCTGTTTCCTGACGCTAAATTAACGCCAGCGGAAAAGAGAATTTCTTATGATAGAGGCAGCATCAGAATAGATGCCTTGTGCTGTGCTGTTGGCCCGCATGTCCGATTGCGGGCCTTTTTTGCGCCGGGTTTATTGTTCCAACACCTCGGCAAATTTCGCCAGCCACTGCGGATGCGCCGGCCAGGCTGGGGCGGTCACCAGATTGCCGTCGACGTGGGCCTGATCGATACCGATATCCGCATAATGCCCGCCGGCTAACTGCACTTCAGGGGCGCAGGCCGGGTAGGCGCTGCAGGTGCGGCCTTTCAGCACGTTGGCGGCGGCCAGCAGTTGCGGGCCGTGGCAAACGGCGGCTATCGGTTTGCGTGCGGCATCAAACGCCTGCACCAACTTGATCACCTGCGGGTTGAGGCGCAGATATTCGGGCGCTCTGCCGCCGGGGATCAGCAGGGCGTCATAATCCTCCTCCCGCGCGGCGGCAAAATCGGCATTCAGGATAAAGCGGTGGCCGGGTTTCTCACTGTAGGTCTGCGCACCGTCAAAATCATGGATCGCCGTCATGATGTAGTCGCCTTTGACCTTATCGGGGCAGACGGCATCCACCTGGTGACCAATCATCTGCAATGCCTGAAAAGGCACCATGGTTTCGTAATCTTCGGCATAGTCGCCGACCAGCATCAGGATCTTTTTCTTGCTCATGAGGAAGTTCTCCGGAGGGGAAAGGATCCCTAACATATAGCTTATGCGGGCAGGGTGCGCGAACCAGAATCAAGACAGCGACTTGTCTTTTCTTCGATACCCTGTCGATACGCCTGGAGAACGCCCCGTAGTGACAGGTAATATTTTACTCGCACCATGAAAGCAATCTTACGGGTATTGATTAAGGCATTTTTGATGAAATATTTTTTTCAATAAGATAAATAAATTAAATCTAACAGCATAATCATATTGTTAGTGTGGTTATTCTTAATACAGGATAGTTATATCCTTCAGGTTGCTTGCATATACCTACTGGTATCCTATATTAAAGTTTCTGTTGGAATAGGTTTATGGCGTATTAATTTTTCGCGGAACGTCCGTGTCAAAACAACGTCCAGCAATTGCAATACATTATTATTAACCTGCTAACAATGTATATTACGTGCATGTATTAGCGGGTAAGAGTATGCCAAGCCATATTTATCGATGCGTAACGGGTTCATAGAACACCCCGTAGATAAATATTGTCAATTTATCTGTGTATGATACCACCAGGAAGAGCCATGCTAAATATCAGCAATGATATTGGCTCGTTTATTCGTGCTTGCAGGTATTTAACACGGCTTTGGGTGTTTTTAGATAATTTTAAACTCAGGAGTTTTATTGCGCAGCTAAATATAACTTAACGATATCGTTGCTTACTCGGTAGGCAACGAGGAGGCGTTTATCATGAGTGCAAATCAATCTAATTTATCAGACTCTCACTATGGTTATGACTTCGTCGTGGCCACTTCTCAGGCCAGTATTAACGGGACGATGAAAGAGTATTTATATAATTCCGTTTTTCCCACGGTAAGGATGTATTGGAATCAAGATGATCAAGGCCAACCGGTAGCGATATCCCGAGATGAACTCTTGCAGCAAACTCAGGGGACCGATCCGCTAACCGTGCCAAGTTGGAATCAGGGCGACCCCATGACACCTGAAATAGAAAATATTAATAACAGCAATTTCTATTTTGCCTTCGAGGCTGCTATAGGCATCCCTGCCGACATAGAGCCTAATGCCATTCCCGATATCGTTACGTTGCAACCCACCAGCCAGTCGGTCATTTTCAATCTGATTTGCGCGCAGTTTACGGTCGTGACCTGCAACTTTGGCCGACATGGCCTGACCAGTTTTTTCAGCGCCACACAGCCTACCGATTCGCCCTGGCTTTTTACCTCCATCGTTTCATTAAAACAAATTACGGATAATGCCGATCTGCCGCCGGACGTTCAGGAACAGCTTAACAATCTGGGGCCGGATGCTTTCAGCGTACAGCAGCTGTTTTTTGATTTAGATAACGCAGCGCTGGAGTCAACGCCAACCATCAGTGGCGTTACACCAGGCACACCGGCCTACACGGTATTGTCCGAAGTGTTTTTAGGGGCCTATTTCACGGCAATGAAAGCCAATGCCCAACCCGTGTTGAATTACTCTATCGTACAGAACACGCCCGACAACAATCCGTCGACCCTCAAGTTGACTAAAATGGAGCTTGAGGTCAGCCCCTATACACCGATCAGTACCAGCACTAATGATTTAAATACGCTTAATTACCTGTGTGAAGTCAATGGTAACAGCCTTCCACCTGCGGTGCCTTTCTCCTGGAACTGGATCGAACCTGCTGAAGAGTCCAGTTTTGACGGCGTTATTGCAATAAACAGAAATACCTTCGCTGATTATTTTAAAAGTCAGCTATCCAATTACGTATCAGCAAACTGTTATAAAGCCTGGGTGAGAGTTTGGCTTTCCGGCTTTCTTGATACGACGATCAATTACAGTTGGTCAATGACTCCTTATCAAACGCCGACCGTGAATATTCCGGCAACGGGGAATACTATTTTAACCTATTCCTACAGCTCCTCAGACAATGATGATGCAGGGCTTGGCGGCGACATGGGCGAGATGACATTGAGTACGACGTACAATGCCACCGTTACCTTTACCGGCAATACCATTGTCGTCGAACAAAAATTTGTCGTTTCGGTCTATATCCGATCCCTGCAATCCTCGGAGAGCTGGAACGCAATAAACAAGACCATTACGGACACCTATACATTGGCTATCGACCAGGAAGGGCATTTATCCGCCAGTCTGATTTCAGTACCTGTTGATAATTCCGATGCTACGCCGAGCACCAACTGGTTTATTGAAATCTTTACCGGCCTTAATGATCTGGTGGACGATATTGCCGACTGGGCCAGCGATTTTTCTCAGACGGGGTTTCACAGCATGCCGTTAAACGTCGCCCAACGTTTCGTTTTCCCTGGAGGCAAAACATTTACCTTCAAAGACGTAGTTTTCTCTAACAATCAGGACCTGGTTTCACATATTTCTTATGTTCAACCCGGACTGACAGCCAAGTCGATTAAGCCGGCTAAATTCTAAGAAGGTAAATAATATGACTACGCCAAAAGTAGAAGTCTCGGTAGAGTTGATGAAAAATTACAAACAGACATTACTGATGTCGCCGGAGAAGCAGTTTGAAGCTCTCCAAACCCGCAGTGGCAACTCGCTGTTGTTTTCAGTGGGTTCGGACGGCGCGTTTTACGCCACCGAAGAGTCGATAAAACATGATACCGGTTGGGAAAAACACAATATCAGCGCCGGGCAGATTGCGCAGAGTTTTCCCGGGCAGAGTAACATTGTTTGTAAAATGTTTGATGCAGGGCAAAGCGTGGTTGATGGCACTGTTGGCCTGGCGATGGTGCTTAATGACGGCGTAAACGATCATTTGTTTCTGAACCTGGGCAATTCCAATGCCGACACCGATTGGTTAAAAAAACCGGTATGGGTTCAGTATCCGTTCGATAACCCGGCAAAGAACATCACCATTGCCGGCGTTTATCTGAGCGAGACCCTTAACAACAAACAATATATCGTTGTCGATATATTAAGGGATCCCAGCAGCGCTGAACATCTGATTTCCCGCTATTACATCAACACCCAGGGTACGCCCGCCTGGATGCCGCACGATGTGTCGATAGATTTGGAGGCCGGCAGCTACAGTAGCTGTTTGGGGCGCCAGTATTTGTCCGGTAGCCCTCACCAGCCGACAATCGATGGGCTGTATACTGCCGGACAGGTCGACGGCAACCCGCAGTTGATTTTCCAGCCGCTGTACAATGTATTCAACCCCGATATACCGGCGCTTTCGGCCCGTTTATTGCTCCCCGGCAACCTGATTGCCGACAGCATTGCCTCTTGCCGTAAACCCAATATGTCCAGCGATCTGTATGTTTGCAGCAACGGTGGGCTTTACTGCTTTGCGAGTGATAATCAGACGGATGGCGCCATTGGCGTTTTACTGGCGCAAAGCAGCCTATTTAACGGCGTGAGAAAAATGTACGCTGCGCAATCCAACAATATGTCCGTTGTCTGGGGATTGAATGGTAACGACGAGATTTTTTACCTTCGTTGCCCATTGGGCCAAGAACTGGCATCGCCTTCAGCATGGAGCTATCCATTGCCGATCGTCACGGCGGTCGATCAGTTCTCGCCTTATCTGAACCGGGTGGACGACGGCAATACCTTCTTTACGGTAGCGGGCAATCTGTTGAATAAATGGGTGAAATCGACCGACAATACGCTGTGGACGTCACAGAGTATTACGCTGCCTTCGCCGGACAGTAAAGATACCCAAAAGTACAGCTCCTATACCACCCGGATCCAGGTCAGCGATGAGAATAACCAACCGCTGGCAGGGGAAAGGGTATCCATCAGCGCCGGATCCAGAGTCGGCGTCTATATCAATCATTTGTATTATATTGTTGATGCCGCCGGCATTCAGATAAATACCGATGAGTTTGGCAGCATAACCGTAATCGAATGGATAAACGGCCTGACCGGGACCCGATTGAGCGTATTGCCCGCCAATGGGCCAGCCACGTTGGTGGATCCGATGGACAAACCGATGCGGAAAATTGCGCAACTTAATAGCGTCGACAGCCTGAAGCAGGCCACCATTACCCATGCTGACGGCTCGTCCAGCCCCTTGATCGGCGCCGGTGTCTCCAATGCGGAGCTGCAAAGCGTTGCCACATCAAATAGTCAGTTAGGCGAGGTTTACGGCACGTTGGGCGCTGCCGCCTTGCAGAAAACGGCATTGGCGCAAATGTCGCCCGCATCGTCCGCATTGAGCGTTGATGGGATAGATGCCCTGTGGGTCGACATCGGTGACCTTTTCAGTTGGTTGGCGTCGGGTGTGGAAGCCGTTATTCAAATCATTGAGGATGCCGCAAGCAAAACGTGGAACTTCATTGCCAGGATTGCCGGGAAGGTCTACGCGGCGGTACTGGACGCCGCTGAAAAAGTGGTGGAGGCTGCAGTTTGGGTCTTTAACGCCATCAAAACGGCGATTACGGATTTGATCCAGTTCCTGGAGTTCCTGTTCGAATTCAAAGATATCCTTGTCACCCATCGCGTGATGAAAAACGTGTTTACCCAATGGGTGAAGCAGAGCGTGAACAGCTTGAGTGGCCTCAAGACGGAAGTGTCTGCGGTTTTTCTCGCGTTGCAAAATGATATCAATAGATGGGCGGACATTCCGGGGTTTGACCAAACGCCGGCCGGCACCAGTGCCTTAAATCCGCCGTTGAATGGGCAAAACAGCGCGCCGGCTCAACTCGGTATACACCATTATCAAGGCAATATGTCGAGCGCGAGTTCGACATTCAACCCCCCTTCGGTGGACCAGGCGATTTTTCAGGACCTGCTTAACTTGCTGGATAGCGAAGAGGCCACGTTAGTGGGTGCCTATAACGCGATCCAAACGGATATTATCGGCCAGTTCGATACGTTGTCGGTGACTCAGATCATTCAGAAATTCACCGCGATTATTGTTGATACCCTACTGCAAACCACGGAGAACATTCTGCTTGCTGCTATCGATGTGTTTGTTCAACTGGCCGAGGGTTTTCTGAGCTTACTGGACGAGCCTCTTGATATCCCCGTGATTTCCTGGCTATACAAAGAATTGACCGGCGACGAACTTTCCTTCCTCGATCTGTTTTGTTTTATCGCCGCCATCCCGGCCACCCTGGTCTGTAAAATCACCCTTGGCGCCACTCCCTTTCCGCAAGGGGATGCATTCACTCAAGGATTACTGGAGGCCGAAGATTTTGAGCAGGTTCGCCAACAGTTCTTCACGCTGGCGTCCTCTTCGCTGCCAGGTGCCAACCGATATCGCGCGGGTGAAACGCCGGTCCTGGATGGTGCGCGTCTGAAAGTGTTTGGGCTGGTCTCCGCTTTCTTTGCATTAGCAGGCAGCGTAGGGCTGGTGGTGGTCCTTTCACTGCAACGCGTGGCTGAGGAAGGCAATGGCAGTTTCGCGGGGAGTTGGCCAAAAACGTTGGCTCTGGTGGGTGCGATTGCCAATGTGTCTTATGTTTCCCCCAATCTGGCGACGTTGATCAATGCGCAGACCGCCACCTGGTGGCAGCAAATGAACAATACGCTGACCGGGATAAGTATTGTCAAAGGGTTCGTTAACATCCCGCTTGCGACGCTGCCAACGGGGCATCTGGCCACTACGATATCTGCCGGCGTGGAGTCGGTGATCAATCTGGTCTGGAACGTGCCGGTTATCATGAATATTGTTGAAAACCATGACAAATGGAATACCAGCTATCAATCATTGATCCCGGAGTCTATCGCAAACTTTGCCTTTAATTTCGGCGGCATACTCGAGTTTCCTATCGCCGTGACCAAGGATCCTCGGGCCAAACTGATCGAAAGCGTGATTCAATACGCGCTGATGGTCGGGTACGGCGGCATGTCGGTGATCGCCGGTGGCATCAACGAATCCTCACATTGAACCGAACTGGCGCAGCGCAATCGGCTTTGCCCGGTTGCGCTGGCATCGTCGGTGGCGTGTGCAGGGCGCGAATGAATCTGTGAAGAAGAAACGCTGTTCGCCCGAAGCGAAGATCGGCACTGGAAAGGTTTAAGGCAGAGGGAGAAGGGAAATATCCCGGCCCGCAAAGCAGGCCGGGCAGTACAACGTATTAACCAGGGTAAATGCCACGCTCTTTACGTGCGGTCAGGATACGCTCACAGGCGACGATATAAGCCGCTGTGCGCAGGCTGCACGTTTTCTCTTCGGCCTTGTTCCAGACGTGAACCATAGCGTCGGTCATGATCTTGTCCATACGCTCGTTGATTTCGCTCTCGCTCCAGAAGTAGCTGGCCATATCCTGCACCCATTCGAAGTAACTGACGGTCACGCCACCGGCGTTACAGATAACGTCAGGCACTACGGTAATGTTGCGTGAACGCAGCACGTCGTCCGCATCCGGATAGGTAGGGCCGTTAGCGCCTTCCAGTACCAGCTTGGCACTCAGGATTTCTGCGCGCTGGCGGGTGATCTGGCCTTCCAGCGCCGCTGGGATCAGGATATCCATGTCAACCGACCAGAAGGCTTCGCTTTCGATCTCTTTAGCACCAGGGAAGCCCGCGATCTGCTTGTTCTTGGTCTGCCATTCGGTCAGCGCGGCCAGATCGATGCCGTCCGGGTTGAACAGGGTGGCCGAGTGGTCCTGAATCACCACTACGCGGGCACCGACGCCAACGAACAGGCGAGCGGCTTCGCTGCCTACGTTACCAAAGCCCTGTACCGCGACTTTAGCGCCTTCAATTTCAACGCCAAGACGCTTGGCCACTTCGCTGCCGGTGACGAATACGCCGCGACCGGTGGCTTTTTCACGGCCCAGAGAACCGCCAAGGTGAATAGGTTTGCCGGTGACCACGCCGGTGATAGTGGTGCCGTGGTTCATGGAGTAGGTGTCCATCATCCAGGCCATGACTTTCGAGTTGGTGCCGACGTCCGGCGCAGGGATATCTTTCTGCGGCCCGATGATAAAACCGATTTCGCTGGTGTAGCGGCGGGTCAGTCGCTCCAGCTCGCCTTCAGACAGTTTGAAAGGATCGACGCGGATACCGCCTTTGGCACCGCCGTAAGGCAGGTTGACCGCCGCACATTTGATGGTCATCCATGCTGACAACGCCATGACTTCATCGAGATCAACATCCGGATGGTAACGGATGCCGCCTTTACCCGGGCCGCGCGACAGGTTGTGCTGAACGCGGAAACCTTCGAAGTGGCGGATAGAACCGTCGTCCATCTGCAGGGGGATATCGACAATCAGCGCACGCTTGGGATGACGGAGGGTATCAACCCAACGAGACAGGTCACCGAGGTAAGGTGCAACGCGGTCGATTTGTTGCAAGTAGGTGGCCCAGGCCGTTGTGCTGCTTTCTGAAGCGTAGGATAGCTTTTCCATAACCAACCTTTTTTTATCTAGGTATTTATTTTGTTTAACCGTGGATTACTAAGTGCATAACACTTTTGCGACGCTAAATTTACCATTAAACCTGCCGGTTGTTAGCCCCCCCTGATCGGGCTGCAGGCCGGTTTCCAATGGGTTTTGACGGGTAAAAATGAATAGTTAATTACTTTTGTCGGGAGGTTACGTGGGGTATTCATGCTTTATGCACAAAAAACGCATAAATTTTGCCTTTATCTATTTGTCAGAAGCTTGAATGTGATCAAAAAGTTTCATTTTATTTAACCACCATGTTGACAATGCCGTTTCCTGACGACGGCGGGGAATCCCTGTTAAAACGGCCTGATATTGTGTTTTTCTTAAACGAAACCAGCTTCAACTGGCTGATATATTGAAAATCTTACGCCGTTAACGGACTGTTCACGCAAAATGTGGGCTACAGCACAGTCCGTACCGTCGTTTTATGACCTGTGGCGATATTCACTTTCCGTTAACAAAATGGCTGGTGGCATATTGCCGCTTCAGGCTCAACATGTGCCATTACCGCAGCGGTGAACCAAGGGAAGGCGGCCGCTCTCCCGCTCGGCATTACACGGCAAGTAAGGTATGCTAAGCGGCTGTCCAGATGATGAGAATCGGCCATTATCATCATGCTTATCGTTACGGAGAAACAGCCCAGTGCTGAAACCCACGCCTCAACTTGAATTATTGCAGTCGGTCGCCGACGGTATCGCAGCCCTGTTTTTCCCTAATGTGGAAGTAGTGATACACGATCTGTCGACCAACAAAGTCGCCTACCTCGCCAATAATCTGTCGAAACGCAAACCGGGTGACGATGCCGGCCTGGACGATTTTGATATCAACAGCGGCGCGCCGGTAACCGGCCCTTACGAGAAGCTCAACTGGGATGGCAAAAAAATGCGATCGGTGAGCATTCCCGCCCGCGATGAACAGGGCAATCCGAGCTATCTGCTGTGCATTAACCTGAGCACCAGCATCTTTGAGGACGCCAGAAACGCGCTGGACATGTTCTTGTCGGTGACGCGTTTGCAGCCACAGCCGCAGCAGCTGTTCAAGGATGACTGGCAAGAGAAGATCAATACCTTCCTGCATGAGTGGCTCCGCCTTCAGAACACCTCGCTGGCATCATTGAGCCGTGAGCAAAAAAAGCGATTGGTGATCGATCTCTATAATGAAGGCGCATTCAAGGCCAAAAGCGCCGCCGATTATATCGCCAACGTGTTATCACTTGGGCGCGCGACGGTCTACAAATACCTGAAAGAGCTAAAAAAAGGCGAGGGCGCCGTTTAACAAACCCGCGCCGAAAAAGCGGGAGGCTCAGTAAAGGGGTAAACGATAAAATCCGTACTTTCCCGCCAGTTCTGGCGGGGATAAGGAAGGCAAAACTTCTGCGAGTGGCTAAAGATGATTGCGGTAATTTTCCTTCAGGATGTCAACCAGGGCCATAAAGGCCGGCGAACCGTGGCGGCGGTGAGGATAATAAAGATGATACCCCTGAAAATACGGGCACCATTCAGCGAGGATTTCTGTCAGTTGCCCGTTTTGCAGATAAGGGGCGACCAGGTAATCGGGTAGGTAAGCAATGCCTATGCCCGCCAGCACGGCGTCTAACTGATGCAGGGTGCTGTTTGCCGTGAATTGCCCCTTAACTTTTACGCTGAACTGACGTTTGCCTTTTTCAAATTCCCAGGCATAAACGCCGCTGGTGGTTGAATGACGGATATTAATGCAGTTATGCCGGATAAGATCGTTAGGGGTTTTCGGGGCGGAATATTGCTGGAAATAAGCGGGTGTCGCCACGACGCATAATCGCCAGTCGCGGCTGATCCTTACCGCCACCATGTCCTTGTCAATAGACTCTCCCAGACGTATACCCGCATCAAAGCGCTCCTGGACGATATTGGTAAAGCCGTAATCGATACCGATTTCAATATTAATCTCAGGATATTTTTTTAGAAAATCGGCCAGTACAGGCCGAATCAGGTACTGAACGGAATCATCGGCACCGGTCAAGCGAATCGTCCCGCTCGGTGTGTCCCTCATCGCCCCCAACTTTTCCAGCTCATCGTTTATCTGCTCGAATAAGGGCCCCAGGCTACGCATAAGCATTTCGCCTTCTTCGGTGGGGGCCACGCTGCGGGAGGTTCGGGTCAGCAACCGATACCCCAGTTTTTCCTCCAGCGTTTTGATCGTGTGGCTCAGAGCTGAAGGGGTAACGCCAATCTCCGCCGCCGCTTTGGTAAAGCTCCGCAATCTGGCAATGCACAGAAAGGCTTTAAGATCATCCACTTTGCTTCTCCTCTGGGACTGGATTCAGGTGTTGATTGAACGGGTGCCTGGGTGCGTATCATCTTACCCAAATGCAGGCTGAGGGAAAACCATTGATGAATTTTTCTCACAAAATCGTAAAGATTTTTGGCATTAATTGTTCTAATCGTTGTTGTTATATTGACTGCGTCGACAGGCCCTTTAAATAAAACTTGAAGTCAGGCGTTTACATAAATGCCCCCCGTTCAGGTTTGATTTTTGATTCCCCGATTTACTGATACCAATACCGAAGAAATTGACTTCACTATTTCAACCGAGAGTAATCCGATGAAGAAAATAGCGTTATCCCTGGCCCTGCTGGTCAGTTCATTCACTTCTATGGCAGCCGATATGTCTAACGGCGCAAATAACTTTTACCGGAGCGATAAGGTAACGACGCAAAAGGTCACCTTTAACAATCAATTCAAAATGAAGATTGTAGGGAACCTTTACATGCCCAAAAATCGGAAGCAGGGTACCCACTATCCCGCGATAGTCATCGGGCATCCAATGGGGGCGGTGAAAGAGCAGAGCTCGAACCTTTATGCGCAGAAACTCGCTGAGCAAGGTTTTGTCACCCTGGCTATCGATCAGTCTTTCTGGGGGGAAAGCGAGGGGCAACCCCGTAACGTCGTCGCGCCAGACCTCTATGCGGAAGCGTTCAACGCAGCGGTTGACTACCTGAGAACCCAACCTTGGGTTGATAAAGAGCAGATTGGCGTACTGGGCATTTGCGGAAGCGGCAGTTTCGTCATCAGTGCCGCGAAAATCGACTCGCGCATCAAAGCCGTTGCGACGGTCAGTATGTATGATATGGGCGCGGCAGTGCGCAATGGACTGAAACATTCGCAAACGCTGGAGCAGAGAAAGCAGATGATCGCCGCCGCATCCGAACAGCGTGATGTGGAGTTCGCGGGCGGAAAAACCGAATACGTCAGTGGTACTGTGCATGAATTGACAGCGGACACGCCGGCTATTCAACGTGAGTTCTATGACTTCTACCGCACGCCGCGCGGTGAATTCACCCCTAAAGGTTCGTCACCGGCGCTGACTACCCACCCGACGCTGACCAGTATCGTCAAGTTCCTGAACTTCTATCCGTTCAACGACATTGAGACGATCTCTCCTCGTCCGATGCTGTTCATCACGGGCTCTGAAGCCCACTCGCGTGAGTTCAGCGAAGAGGCCTATAAACTGGCCGGTCAACCGAAAGAACTGGTCATAGTGCCGGGTGCCGGCCATGTGGATCTGTACGACCGTACCGACCTGATCCCGTTCGCCAAGCTGGCTTCCTTCTTCCACAGCAATCTGAAGTAAGCGTTTCGTCTCCGCAACCCAGGCCGCGTTAGTCCGCGCGGCCTGTAACCTGAGCTTAACCGCGTGGAGAAAACGTCGACTATAAAAGGACAGGCCATGGAAAAGACTTCTATGCGGGTTAGCCAATATGCGGCACTGCTCTTTATGCTGTCGACAGTCGGCACATTACAAGCGGCCCAGGACAGTTCCAATGCTACCAGGCAGGTAAAAATGCATGATATTCGGCTAGCCATAGGTTCCACCTCTCTGACGGCAACGCTTGAGGATAATCCGACGGCGCGGAGCTTCGTCAAGCTGCTGCCACTCACCTTAACGCTGAAAGACTACGGTGAGGCGGAGAAAATCAGCGGTGCACTGCCACATCGCCTTTCGCAAGACGCGGCCCCCAGGTCTGATGCCGGTGCCACCGGGGATATTGCTTATTATGCCCCGTGGGGGAACATTGCTTTTTACCGAGGCCCAGGACCTGAAGCCGCAGGGGTTATCAAAATTGGCAAAATCACTTCAGGCCTTGAAGCCCTTAACCGACCGGGGATCGTGCGCGTCACAATCTCTCTCGGGAATTGAATCTGATGTGTATTTGACTGAGTTCATTCATCTTCATCGCCCATAATATGCCCTGATGTTTAGCGGGGATATTTTTCATTTCGGAGTAACCCATGACCATCTCAACCCGATCCTCACCAGGAGGTTCTCTGGCGAGTGCCGTCGGCTCCATGGCGCTGTGCGTTGCGCTACTGATCGCCTCAGAGTTTATGCCTGTCAGCCTGCTGACGCCTATCGCCGGCGATCTGCATGCTACGCAGGGCATGGCCGGGCAGGCAATTTCCATCTCAGGTTTGTTCGCCGTGTTGGCCAGCTTGTTTATCGGGCCGATAGCAGGCCGCTTTGATCGCCGCTATGTACTGATGAGCATGACGGTGCTTATGCTGTTGTCACTGATTCTGATCGCTCTGGCACCCAGCTTTTCCTTGCTAATGGTCGCCCGCGCACTGCTGGGTTTGGCCGTGGGCGGTTTCTGGTCGCTGGCTACCGCCACGGTGATCCGCCTGGTTCCTGCGCACCGGGTCCCCAACGCGCTCGGCGCCATTTACATGGGTAATGCGGTCGCCACCGCGTTTGCAGCGCCGATTGGCGCTTATATGGGGGGGCACTTCGGATGGCGCTGGGTGTTTGCTAGCCTGGTTCCTCTGGTTTTGATCAACCTCGTCTGGCAGGCGAAAAGCCTGCCGTCGATGCCGCCACAGGCCAGCATTCCACTCACACGCCTGTTCGGTTTGCTCAAACGCCGCTATGTCGCCATAGGTATGCTCGCGGTCATGCTGACCTTTGCCGGTGCCTTTGCCGCATTTACCTATTTCCGTCCTTTTCTGGAAGGCACGACCGGCGTTGACTCAAACAAACTCTCCTTGCTGTTGTTGGGCCTGGGGGCTGCCGGTTTCGCAGGCACGCATTTCGCCAGCGCCATGCTGCAGCGCAATCACCTGTATCGGCTGCTGGTTTGGTTGCCGGTCGGCCTGGCGGTGGTGACCCTCGGCATGGTCGGCGCGGGCCATGTCTTTACGGGCGTTGCGCTGATGATGGTCGGATGGGGCATGCTGAACGCGGCCATTCCGGTGTGCTGGTCTACCTGGCTTGCCAGAGAGATTAATGACGAACCGGAAAGCGGCGGCGGCCTGATGGTGGCATCCATTCAGTTAGCCATCATGCTGGGCGGGGCTGTCGGCGGGCATTTGCTGGATGCCATCGGCGTGGCCGCGCCGTTGATCGGCGGCGCAGTTTTACTGATGCTGGCGGCGGGAGTGATAGGAAGCGGACGCCGCCTGCAACGGCCAGAGCAGGGGTTTTGATTCGTACTCTTGAATTTTCGGTTCTCTCTGATATGGTTGTATTATACAACTTTATTGGAGAGGCCGTTATGATGCCCACCGCCGAGAGCCGTCTTTATTTGCAGCCTATCAGGGATGCGTCACGCCATCTGGTGCGCGAGCTGGGTTTTATGGGCAGCACTCTGGCAGGGACAGATTTGCCGCCTTCCGCCGTGCATGCGTTGATCGAAATCGGCGATCGGCAGGTTGATACCGCCGCGCAGCTGTGTACGGTGCTCAATCTGGAAAAATCCAGCGTCAGCCGCATGCTGAACAAGTTAATCAAGGCGGGGGAACTGGTTACGCAACCCAGCGAGCGCGACGCGCGGGAGAAAATTCTGCGGCTGACGGAACAAGGGCGGCAAACCTTGGCGGGGATTAATCGCTTTGCCGAACGGCAGGTGCTGAATGCGCTGGACACTCTGCCGGCGGCGGCATTGCCGCCGGTCTGCAAACCTATGCTGCCGCATTGCGCGCACACCGGGTCGGTGACGGGGCGTTGCCGGTACCTGAGGCAGAGATTGCCAGTGGTTACCGCCCCGGTTTTGTCGCCAGAACGCTGGAAATGCATATGCAGTATTATTCGCGGACGGTTGGGTTCGGCGCATTTTTTGAATCTACGGTAGGGGCGGCGCTGGCCGATCTCGCCGGGCGCCTGTCTCATCCGCTGAACGAGACCTGGTCTGCGCTCAGCGACGGCCGAATTGTCGGTTCGGTTTCCATCGACGGCGAGTCACTGGGCGATAATCGCGCCCATCTGCGCGCCTTTATCATCGGTGACAGCCTGCGCGGCAGCGGCGTGGGCCGGAAATTGCTGAACCGGGCGGTGGCCTTTTGCGACGAACGCGGATTCCGTGAAACGCACCTGTGGACGTTCAAAGGGCTGGATGCGGCCCGGCATCTGTATGAAAGCGTCGGTTTTGTCCTTGCAGAAGAGCAGCAGGGTGAACAGTGGGGCCAACCGATGACCGAACAATTATTTATTCGTCCGCAGGGCTGAGCGCTTCAGCGCGGTGAGTTTCCCCCCAGGCACACATCATATCTATGACCGGGATCAGCGTGCGGCCACGCTCCGAGAGGCTGTATTCGACCTTGGGCGGGATCTGCGGATATTCCTTTCTGATGACGATGCCGTCTCTTTCCAGCTCTTTTAACGTCGAGCTTAGCGTTTTATAAGAAATGGTGCCGATGCAGCGCTGCAATTCGTTGAAGCGTAATACCGGTTTATATTGCGCCAACCAGTACATAATAATCATTTTGTATTTCCCGCTGATCACCGACAGCGTATAGCCATATCCGGTCTGTTCGAGGTCGATGCCCGTTGGGCTGCAGATATCTTCAACGTTCATTTGATACTTTCCTAAAGGTTAGTATATGTAGTCAGTGTGCGTATTTTACATTAATAAAGCATAGCATATGATGCCCCGGTGAACTCATTGAAAGGGGAAGTCTGAATGAAAACACTGGTGGTGGTCGCTCATCCTGATATCGAAAATTCGATGATAAATAAAGCCTGGCTGACCGAGCTGAGGAAATATCCCGATCTTTATACCATTCATGAATTATATAAAGTCTATCCAGACTGGCGGTTCGATGTCGAAAAAGAGCAACAACTGATTGAACAACATGAAAAAATCGTTCTGCAGTTTCCGGTATTCTGGTTCAGTTCGCCGCCGCTCCTGAAGAAGTGGCTGGATGATGTACTGACCTATGGCTGGGCCTATGGTTCAAGCAGCGGTTATAAGATGAAAGATCGCAAGGTGGCACTGGCCGTCACGGCGGGGATCAGCGCGAAGGGGTACTCGCAGGAGGGCAGATATAAGTACTCACTGGATGAAATTTTGCGGCCTTTTGAAATCACGGTTAACTATGTGCGGGCAAAATACGGCTCATTCCATGCATTCTACGGCAAGGAAAATACCCCGGAAGCCGAAGTTGAACCCTTAAATCATCATGATATTGAACGCAGCGCGTCAGAGTTTCGAGCCTTTATCGCCAATCTGAACTAGCCCTGTGCCGCGCGCGCCGTATTAAATGGCGCGCGCGGTAGAGTTATTGATTCTCGCTGCTATGCACGGTGAACCCCGAGCGTCCTGGCGCGATATGCTCTTTCAGGGACAGCTCGGGAATATGGTATTCCCCGGCATTTTGCCGCCGGAACGGAATAGGCGGGGTATCCCACAGGCTGTCCAAACGTTGCCCGAGTACCTCACAGGCCACGGCAAATCGCGCCGGGTCTATCTTGTCGGTTCGGTAGATCACGAACGGCGGCAGTACGTCAAAACCGGGGTAATGCAAAATCCCATGCTGGATCGGGAATAAAATATCATCCATAGGTCCGTTGATGCCCCGCGGGCCGTAATGCGTTTCCCAACCGCCGGCGGTGACCATCAGCATGGCGCGCTTGCCGGCCAGCGTGCCTTCACCATAGCGATCGCCCCAGTGGGTATCGGAGTGTTCCCCCACGCCATAGGCGAAACCGTAGGCGTAAACCCGCTCAACCCAGCCTTTGAGGATTGCCGGCATCGAGAACCACCACAGCGGGAATTGCAGGATCACCGCATCGGCCCACAGCAGCTTTTGCTGTTCGAGTTCAATGTCTTTGCTTTGCAACCCATCGGCAAATGCACGTTGGGAGTCGCGTACGGGATCGAACCGCTCGCCCGTTTGTGTTGCTGTGCTGTCATCCGCGTCCAGCACGGCTTTCCACTGCATGGCGTAAAGATCGGATACCTGAACGGTATGCCCGGCATCCTCCAAGCGCTTGATTGAAAAATCCCTCAGCGAACCGTTCAGCGATTTCGGTTCTGGGTGTGCGTAGACCAGAAGAACATTCATGGTAGACCTCCGTTGCAAGATAAAAGCAGGGTAGGTTTTTGTCAGGTATAGTAGAAATGAATTTCTAATATTCTAGGTATTACCATGACTAATCTCAGACGGCTGGATCTCAATTTGCTGGTGACGCTGGATGCCTTGCTCGCCGAACATAATGTGACGCGAGCGGCGCAACGCCTTAATTTCTCGCAGCCCTCGGTTAGCGTGCATCTCGCCAAGCTGAGAGAGATTTTTGGCGACCCTCTGTTGCTGCCGGGGCCACGAGGCATGCGGCCGACCGCGCGTGCCGAGGCGTTACGCGAGCCTTTGCGGCAGGCGCTTGAGGCGCTGGAGCAAGCCGTGGCGCCCGCGAGCCCTTTTGATCCCGCCAGCGCCGGCAATACCTGGCGAGTGGCCGCCTCAGACTATGGCGAATCGACCATCGTCTTGCCCGCCTTGATTGGCCTGCGTTCTGTGGCTCCGGGCACCCGGTTGGCGGTGTTCGAAGCCGTGCCCGCTCGCCTGGCCCGGCAGGCGGAGCAAGGGGAAATTGATCTTGCTTTTCATACTCATGAAGGAGCGCCAGAGAATCTGCGGCGGCGCACCCTGTTTAGCGAACGTTACGTCCTGGCAGGCCGCGCCGGCCATCCTCAACTGGCGGTAACCCCTACGCTGGAACAGTTCTGCCGGCTGGAGCACGTGGTGGTATCGCCGGACGGCGGGGGATTTTTCGGCAATACGGACAGCGTATTGTCGGAGGCTGGCCTGCAGCGCCAGGTGGTGCTCTCGGTTCCTCATTTCCTGTTCATCATGTCTGTTCTGGCCAGCTCCGATCTGGTGGCCATGCTGCCTTGGCGGCTGGTGCGCAATAACCGGGCGCTACAGGTGGTTGAAGCACCTATCGAGGTCCCCGGATTTGAAATGGCCATGCTGTGGCACGAACGATCCCACCGCGATCCGGCGCATCAATGGCTGCGCGAGCATATCGTCGCGGCAGTGAGCTAACGGCTGATTTATTAATGGAGGTAATAGGGGAGTTAACGATCGCCTGGCTGCGGGAACAGCCTTTCCTCGCGTCGTTGGTTTAATACAGAGAACCGAGGCGCAGATTCGTAATCAGCACTTTCCGGCTTAAGGTCCGGGCACCGTCGCGGTATTCTGGCGATAGCCATTCTTGCCGCCGGAACATTTTCTATGAAACGCCATCTTCTGATACTGGTTGAACTTGCGCACGAACATCATACCTGCCTCGAACAGGCTGGTTTTAGCGTCCATGCCGCCAGCTCGATAGCGGCATGGACGGCGCAAAAACCAAGGGTCGATGTACAGGCGGTACTAACCAACGGTTCCATTGGGCTCAGCGCAAACGAGATATCCGCGCTGCCGGCGCTTGAAATCATCTGCGCACTCGGTGCGGGCTACGAAAATATTGACCTTATGGCCGCACAGGCGCGGGGTATTGTCGTGACGCATGGCCCCGGCACCAATGATGCCTCGGTTGCCGACCACGCGTTAACGCTGCTGATGGCCATTGCCCGCGGGATCCCGCAGGCCGATGCGGCCGTTCGCCGGGGGGAATGGAAGCAAGCACGGCAACCGCGCCCGATGGTTTTCGGCAAAAAACTGGGGATCCTCGGCCTCGGTAATATCGGCATGCAGATTGCCCAACGCGGGGCCAGGGGCTTTGAGATGCACGTGGCTTACCACAACCGCCAACCACGTAACGACACGCCTTATCGCTATTGTGCAAGCCCGGTTGCCTTAGCCGAATGGGCCGATTTTATGGTGATCGCAACCCCTGGCGGCAGGCAAACCAGCCACATTGTTAACGCGGAGGTGCTTGAAGCTCTGGGCCCAAACGGCTTTCTGATCAACATTGCGCGCGGTAGCGTGGTGGATACCCCGGCACTTATCAACGCCCTGCAACGTCAATGCATCGCCGGCGCGGCTCTTGATGTGGTAGAAGGCGAACCTGCCGTACCGCCGGAGCTTGCACGGTTAACCAACGTTATTTTAACGCCGCATATCGCCGGGCGGTCTCCCGAGGCCATTGCCGCAACGATCCAGTTGGTTATTGATAATCTGTCGGCACATTTCCTGGCAGAACCGTTGCTTACGCAGGTGACCTTAGGTGACAACGTCACTTAACGCGGGCCATGCGTGTTAATTTGCAGCATCTAAATGAGGCTTCAAGGAAGGCGGCCGAGAGAATGGGGTTCAGATTTGAAGGGAGATTTCGTCAAGCCATGACCCGTAAACAACGTAACCGTGATACCGATTGGTTGCCTGTTATAGATACTGAATGGCCGGTCATTGAGAAGTCTCTTGTTGGTTGCTTTCACCTGAAAATTTCACTGAAGACGGCGCACAAAAGCTTAGACTTGCGACGTTTTTTCGAAGCAACAAGCCTTGAAGATGTGCCCTTAGACAGCACAATTCACACTCTGACTGGTTTTGAATATGTCATCGATAGTTATCTGGGGTGTGCCATCTTGGCTGACATGGTTTTAGTTAAAACCGGCAGGGTTTGCGACCTTACCGGTTGAAGAGGTTATTGCACAAAATAAAGGTTTTATTCCCCTGGTTTATGGTCATGTTCTTTTAAGCCAGGATGCTTAGGCTTATTTTCTGGCGTTACTCGTTGTCGTTTATCTTCTTTTCCGGTCGATTTAGCTATCGGTTTTGGCCCAGGTTTGATTCCCATAACATCTCCGTTACACATAAATGCCTAAAGAGGAGGGTGATAGCTTCGCTGAGACTATCAGAGAGGTTATGGGGGTAACCTAAAGCTAATTCAATTAGTATTTTGGCTAAAATTTGAGGTTCGTCACACTAGTGGCATATTGTTTCAAATTCATGGGACTAATCTATGTTTGGGTACTTATATCTACCTGAAGTTTAAATGTCACCCTTAGTTCCAACGTTCAAATGTCGTGTTCTAACTCTAAAATAAGTCTAAATTAGCGGCACGCTATGCCCTATACTGTATCTGCTAAAGTGGTCTTGTTGGCTCCATAATCGCTTTAACGATTACCTGTAGGGGGGCAAGGAATACAACTAAAGTTGTTTTAAGCTGGGTCTTAAATCATTTAAACCCGCTGATTAGTCTAAGCTCCGCTGCATTAGACTCAGCAATAATGAATTAAGGCCATGAAATGCATAAAGTTAGGGATTTCTTGAACGACCCTAACGATATGTGAAAAACCGTAGTCTCTCAGAGGCTGCGGATTCATTTATAAGAGTTAGGGGATAAGGGCATTAGCGGAGCTCGCTACCTTGTCATGGGTTAAGAAAAACTTCCTTTTAAAGGTGAAGTAATGAAATGTGCATTAATTTATGACTTCGATGGAACATTAGCGGAAGGTGATTGTGCTCAACATGGGTTAATGCCTGCATTGGGCATTGATGATGTTGCCGATTTTTGGAGTTTAGTGAAACAGCGAGCAAGGAATGATGACGGGGATGAAATACTGTCTTATTTAGGGCTTCTTGCAGAGAAAGCAAACTCCATTAATTCAGATGAACTAAGTTCAAACAATCTCATTAAGCATGGAGCAGCCATACCTTTATTTCCCGGAGTTAAAGATTGGTTCAAACGAATCAATTCTTACGCTAGTCAGCATGGCTTGGAACTATACCATTATATAATTTCAAGCGGCTTGGATGCAATGATTAGAGGAACATCAATAGGTAATGAGTTTAGGAAAATCTATGCTTGCAAATATCATTACTCTGCAGATGGAAATAGAGCCATTTGGCCAGGGCAAGCAATAAATTACACTACAAAAACTCAATTTCTATTTAGAATAAACAAAGGAATTGATAATTCGTGGGACAACCCTGCTGTAAATAAATTTATTGAACCAGCATTGCGCGAGATTCCTTTTCAAAGAATGATATATTTTGGTGATGGGGATACCGACATACCATCGATGAAAATGGTTAGATATCAAGGTGGTATTTCTTTAGCTGTATTCGATCAAAAAAAATGGAATAGTAAAACTACGCAAGAGAAAGTTGAAAAATTGATAGCTGAAGAAAGAGCCAACTATGTAGTACCTGCTTTATATGATGAAGGTAGTCAACTGGATGTAACCGTTAAAGGTTTACTGCAATTATTCAAACGGAAAAACTAATCTTAATAAGAATAGATGGTGGATATATGAAAAAAACAATCATGTTGTTAGGGTTAGTTTCGTGCAACCAGCTCCAAGCAGCCCCGACTGCTGATTTTACGGCAAGTAAGATATGTAAGGCAGCTGTAAGTACAATAATGGGACGTGATCCCAAAATCATTAAAGTCAAAATGCTTAAATCCGGGGATTTTGAACTTAGTTATAAACGACCTACAGATGGTTCGCTATGGGGTTTCGGTTGCAAGTTGATAGGCGATAATCAAATAATGTGGCGTTCTGGAGCAGAGCCGAATAATCGGAATTACATAGGACGCTGGCGTACGGCCCCGGCAGATGGTGAAATAACGTATTCGTTCACCGCTGATAAGTTAACTATTAATGATTCAATGGGTAGCAGCAAGAGTTTTTCTAAAGCGGATCTTTAAGAAAAGCAGAATCTGTTACAAGTTAGCTCTAGAAAGGGATGGTCTAAGATTCAGCTGATTACGGAACTACTTCCATAGCGTTCGCCAGTTCAAAAATTGGTTGCTGAGTAGGATTTTCATCGGTAATTATTGACGCATTCTGTAAGGCCAAGTATGCCAATATTTCTCAGATTTCACGTAGCGCGATCAAAAAGAAGAGGGCAAATGACACATTCTGCGGCCGCGAAGATCATCACTTTATACGAACAGCATGCCGAAGCCTGGAAAAGGTTGCGGACTAGGGATCTGTTTGAGCGGCCTTGGCTGGACAGATTCCTGAATCTGGTACCGACAAATGCAAGGCTCTTGGATATCGGTTGCGGTAATGGAACGCCGATCGCCGAATATTTCATTCGACAAGGTTTTGGCGTACTGGGGATTGATAGCTCAGGATCAATGATCGACTCATGCTTGAAGACATTTCCGCATCAGCAGTGGCGAGTGGCAGACATGCGAGCATTGGCATTGGATGAAACTTTTGGTGGGCTGATTGCCTGGGACAGTTTTTTTCATCTTACTCGTAATGACCAACGTCAGATGTTCAACGTTTTCCGCAAGCATGCTGGCAGCAAAGCAGCATTGATGTTTACCAGTGGCACAAGTGATGGCGAAGCGATTGGCACATTTGAAGGCGAGCCATTGTATCATTCGAGCCTGGCGCCGGCAGAGTATCGGCAGTTGCTGCATGAAAATGGCTTTCGCGTTGTGAAGATGGTTTTCGAAGATCCTGAATGCGGAGGAAGAACAGTATGGCTAGCGCAAAGCACAATCTGAGGCGAGATGCGGATAAGGTCATGACAAAGGCCAAAACCTCAGAATCTACGTATCCTTACCTTGGTGCGCATAATGTATATTATGTTAAATTGAATCAATGGATACGCACCGGGCTATTCCTTTAGACTCTAACTCTCCTCACCTTCAGTCTTTGCCGGCTTCTTTCGCAGAATTTGCTTAGGCACATCCCGGTTTAAACATCCCGGTCTCACTCATCGATCGCCGTGTCCTGATGAAAAAGCGTTTGCCAATAACCACCGCTTTCTAATGAAGACAACACAACCAGATTGACGAACGCGCTATGCGACGAGCCACCTTGCCGTCTGCATCAAGCTGAAAACTTTATATCTCAGCAATGCTCCCGGCAATCATCGTTAGCTGACCCTGCGGATGGTCAGTTTCCATTTTCCAGCGCGGCAACTGTTTACCGTTTTTGTCATAGCGTTGTCCAAGCAACTGGTTTCTTCAAAATCGTCATGCAGTAATTCGTCGACGATATTTGCATTGTTACGCGTCGCCTGCAGATGGAGCTGGGCCTCCAGTGATTGAATCACGGGCAAGAAACCGGTGGAATCGGTCAAAAGGCCCTTCTTTTTTGATCGCGCTACGTGAAATCTGAAATTAACTGGCTGCCATAACCTTGCAGATTTCGCCAAAACGCACCGTTAATTCCCCCTAAATCAGCCGATACCTCAGCACTTCCTCACTGTAACTATTGGCATTCTTTAATGCCCTGGGTTTTTCGCCGTAGCTCGCAGAATTCTGACGGCTTCTGGCCAGCTTCTCCTCAAAAGCATGCCAAAAGCCTCAGGGGCGATTTCAACGTGTTCAGGTGAAATACCAGAATATCATCCGCGTCATTCACTTGGTTATCTAGCCTGCTATTTAACATAATTTAGTGACATTGTCACTAAATGCTCTTATTGGCCCCCTGGCTCCTGCGGGTTAAATCCAACCATTGGGCACGAACCCAGCCCCATTCCCTGTGCAGCCAGCATCAACGTCATTGCTGCGAGTGATGCAGAGCGCACAACTTCATCGCGCTGAAGGATCAGATCATTTGGCGCCAGGGGCTGATCCTGGTACCAGCCTGGCATGCGCGGGCCCTTGTTCAAGAGGCAACGGCTCGCCATGCCAGGCTAGTTCCGAAAAATCAGCTCGCCTTCAGAGCCTGTTCGACGCTGGTTGCCAGCGGGGTCGTCGGGCGGCCGATAAGCCTGGATAACTCGCCACCCGCATCGAATAACGCACCCTGCGAAGCGCCCACATCCCAAGATGCGATCGCATCGGCGAGCCCTGCCGGCAGGCCAAAGCTATGCAGTGCCGCCGCATACTCGGCTTCAGGAAGGTTATGGTAAGCGATGTCCTTGCCCGTCTGGCGGGACAGCTCGTCTGCCAGATCTTTCAGTGTCCATGCAGTGTCGCCGGCCAATTCGTAGGTCACATTCACGTGGCCGGCGCTGCTCAAAATCGCCACGGCCGCTTCTGCGAAATCTTCACGGCTGGCCGATGAAATACGGCCTTCACCGGCGCTTCCTATAAAAGCGCCATTGGCCAGTGCTGCGCCAACGGAACCGGTGTAGTTTTCGGTGTACCAACCGTTGCGCATGATCGTGTAGGAAAGGCCGGAGGCCTTAATCGCGGTCTCCGTTGCAAGATGTTCACCGGCCAGGTTCAAAGGCGAGACGTCTGCATGGAGCAGGCTTGTGTAGACAATGTGTTTCACGCCCGCCTTCTTCGCGGCGGCGATCACATTGGCGTGCTGGGCGACGCGTTGGCCGACTTCACTTGAAGAGATCAGCAAAAGGCTGTCGATGCCGGTCAGTGCAGCGTCGAGCGTGTCAGGGTGCGCATAGTCGGCAGCACGTACGCTAACCCCTAGCGATTGCGCCTTTTCAGGGGTGCGTACCAAAGCAACGATGTCGCTGGCCGCCACTTTCTGTTTAAGCTTATCAATAACGATACGGCCTAACTGGCCTGTGGCACCGGTGATGGCAATAGTCATGGCATAACTCCTTGAAATTTGATTGTGCGGTTAATCACGACTCGACTATAGACCAGATACTAACTTATAGTAAGTACGTACAAAAAGGTAAGTGATGCATGATTTCACCTGTCCAAAGAGGCCCCATGACAAACTCCGTAGTTGAACCTTTATCCGCAAAAATGTTGCGCGGCGACGTAATGGCCGCGGCCTGTCCTTCACGCGAAATCTTGAGCCATCTTACCAGCCGCTGGGGGGTACTTATTCTGATCGCGTTGCTGCCAGGGACACTGAGGTTCAGTGAAATTCGCCGCAGGATCGGAGGAGTCAGCGAGCGAATGCTGGCTCAAACTCTGCAGTTATTAGAAAAAGACGGCATGATTAACCGCTATGACTACAACATCGTCCCGCTACGCGTAGAATACACGCTCACGCCACTTGGAAAAGAAGCTGCGGCCAAAGTTCGGGATTTAGCAGACTGGATCGAGAACAATTTGGCGGCACTAACACTGGCGCACAATAGCCCTGACGCCGTTGCCTGATAGGGTTTGGGGCCGATAATTTTCAGCCGTCGGCTCCAGGTCTCGAAGAGCAATCTTTGCCCTTCGAGGTCTGGTCACGGGATAACGCCCTCTCACTGGCGATAACGTTTCGCCGGCTGAGAATTGCTGAAGCCTTTGGCCAGTGCCCAACGCGCCTGTTCGAAGGCTTCCCAGGTTGCGGCCTCCGGCACCGGCGGGATGGTCACCAGCTCCTTGCGGTCGAATCCGATCAATGCGGCATCCACCAGATCCTCGACTTCCATCACATCCGGCACCTGGCTGATATCCCCACCTGCCCGCTCGTAAATTTCAGTGCGCGTGGCGGCCGGCAATACAGCTTGTACGTAGACGCCTTTTGATGACACTTCGGCGGACAGGCTTTGCGATAACGTCAACACATAGGATTTGGTGGCGGCGTAAATCCCCGGTGCATATTCGGGTAAAAGAGCCAAAACAGAGGCGATATTAACGATAGCACCCTGTCCGCGTGCGACCATTCCAGCAATGGCGGCGGAGGCAAGCAAGGTTGGCGCAAGAACATTAAGGCGCAGAAGCTGGTACAGCTCGGCCGGATCTGCCGTCGTGAATCCCCCATTCATGGCGGCCCCGGCGTTATTCACCAAAATATCAATCGGTGGCTCGGCTCGCAGCCGCTGTAAAACAGGTTCAAGCTCGGCGCCATCAATCAGATCGGCCGTAATCACCTCAATGTTAACGCCGTGCGCATCACGCAACTCAGCCGCTAATGCGTTGAGGCGATCCGTTGCGCGTGCAACAAGAACCAGATCGTGGCCACGTGCGGCCAGGCGGCGCGCATAGACAGCGCCAATGCCGCTTGAAGCGCCAGTAATAAGTGCAGTTGTCATCGTTATTTTCCTGATGGGTATTAGCAGCGGGCTTTCAAATGCAGCATGGAGTAATGTTCGTAGTGGCCGACACCATTCTTCACAATGGGGTCTTCCGCTGTAATGGCCGCGATATCCTGTTCATCGGCAATTTGGTAGAGCGAGACGCCATAGCCACCCTTTTCATCAATCACCGGGCCATGGGCCACGATCAGGCCTTGGGCAAGCAGCTCGTTCAAAAAGTCAGCGTGCTGCTGCATCCATTTTTGTTCGTCGGCAGACATCGTGGTCAGGAAATTAGCTCGCGGCGGTATAAATTTGCACAGGTAATATTTCATGGTCAGTCCCTCATTGAAGTCATTTAAATTTCATTTAAACGTCGCAGACATTATTTCTGTTATGCAGACTTCACGCTTTTTAGAATTTCACCTTCAAAGATTTTTGGCATGTGGTGCTGAAGGAACAGGATTATTCTGCTCATTTTCCCCACAGGATTGCTGAATTTCGGTTTCTTCGCCGTTATCAGGCCGGAAATGGTTTTGATCACCGCATCAGGCGCTTCGGCTTCATCAATGCCCTTCTGCGTTGCGGCCATGGCCTGCTTGCGATAGGTGCTGTAGTCGGCAATGTCACGGCCTTCTGCGGAAATGGCATTGTGGGCCAGGTTGGTTTTAAACCACATCGGCTCGACCATGCTGACTTTGATATTGAATTGATCCAGCTCGAAGCGTAGAGATTTGAAATAGCCCTGAACGGCGTGTTTGGAAGCCGTGTAATAAGACAGGTTTGGTGGGCCGATCAGGCCAACAATAGAACTGACCGTAATGATTTGCCCCTGCTTTTGCGCTCTGAAATAAGGCAGCAAGGCATTGGTCAGCTTCACCGTGCCCCAGAAATTGGTTTCAAATTGTTGTCTGCCCAGCTCAATCGGCGTTTCTTCGGCAAGGCCCGTCACCATATAACCGGCATTATTGACCAGTACATCCAACTGTTTAGTGAACTGGAATAATTCGTAAACAAACGAAGTAATTGAGCTGTCGTCGTCAATATTCAACTTCAGCAGCTTGAACGGGACTTTAGCCGCATATTTTTCGGGTTCACGGCTGGTGCCGATAACGGTAAAGCCCTGCTGGTGAAGGCTGTTGGCGAGCATCAACCCAAACCCCGATGATGCACCTGTAATTAAGACGGTCTTTTTCATAGTGATCTGTTCCAAAAGGCGGTGTGGTTTCACATTCCGCAGTGCAATAGAGATATCAGTGATGGATAAATGTGCCGCTGGCACGTACCGGAACCACCAGGTCGCAGTGATGACCCGCCTTAAGTTAGTATCGTTTTAGTAGTTAGTCAATACTAAAATGATAGTTAAAAAGGAGTCGGCTGAGGCAAGCCTGCGTGATAGTATCGTTTCAGTAGTTAGTGAGGTGAAAATTATGAGCACAAATTCCTATTCTGAAAACATCTGTCCCATCGCACGCAGCGTAGCTTTTCTTGCCGATGCCTGGACGATGCTGATCCTGCGTGATGCCAATTCCGGGATGACGCGCTTTGACCAGTTCCGCAAAAGCCTGGGGATTGCCCCCACCATGCTGACCAAACGGCTGGCGATGTTGACCGAAGAGAATCTGCTTGAGAAGCGGCAGTATTCGGAGCGCCCGCTGCGCGAGGAGTATATTTTGACGGAGGCAGGCCGCGACTTTCTGCCGGTGCTTATCATGATTGGCGCCTGGGGGAGAAAGCACCGTGGCGAAGGCAAGTTGCTCCGCCTGCTGGATGCCGAGGCAGGAACTGACATCAACGCTATAGCGATTGATACCGTCACCGGGGCAGAAATTGGCACACGCGCAATCCAGATGGTGCTCCCGGAATGATGGCCTGCGAGGCTGGCAAAATTCTTTATTGAACGGACAGTGACACGAGGGATTCGGTATGTGTGCCACAGAAAAACACATGATTGTTGTAGGCGCGGGAATTATGGGTGCTTCGATAGCCTATCACCTGGCCAGCCGCGGGATAAAAGTGACCGTTATCGATAAAGACTACCCGGCGTCTGGGGCCACCGGCAGCTCTTTTGGCTGGATACACACTACGGTGAGCGATGATGCGCCAGATGCATTGCTTCGCCGAGCCTCGGTGGCGGACTGGCATCGGTTGGAAAAAGAGATCCCGGAACTCTGGGTGAACTGGACGGGGGCGCTCAGTTACGACGATTTTTCACTGGGGAGCCAGGCCGACGATAGCTTGCTTCGGCAACCGGGCATATCCCGGCTTGAACCTGCGCTGAATAACCCGCCGCAACGGGCTTATTATGCGCAGCAAGAGGGGGCTGTCGATCCCATAGACGCCACTCGTGTCCTGCTGGATAAAGCCTGTAGTCTCGGGGCCACGCTCAAAACCCAGACGGCGGTAATCGGGTTTACCCGAGAAGGAAACAAAATGACCGGCATCGAGACGCCAGAGGGCGTATTGAAGGCGGATTGCCTCATCCTGGCATGCGGAACAGGTATATCGCCCCTGCTCGATGCCATTGGTACCCCGCTGCCGATCATGGCCTCGCCGGCCATTTTATTGCGGTACGGCGCGACAGGCCACGTAGTTAACACCCTGATTTCAGGCCATGACATAGAGGTTCGCCATGCCCGCAACGGGGATCTTTTAGCCGTGGAAGATTATCCGGAAACAGGCGGTATTGATGAAGTCGCCTCTGACACGCTGGCAGCGATGAAAATCGCCCTAAAAGGCACCGAATCGGCGCAGTTGCTTAGCCAATCGGTAGGGCTGCGGCCTGTGCCGGAAGATGGATGCCCGGTCATCGGATTCATGGGCGATACCAGCGGCGTTTACGTGGCAGTGATGCATCCGGCAGTGACCTGCGCAGCCACCTTGGGGAGAATGATAAGTGAGGAGTTGGTCACCGGCAAATCGCTGGACATGCTTGAAAGCTATCGGCCGGCGCGTTTCTTCTCTGGCCAAGGCGGCACTTTAGCGGTTCACAATGTAGCCAAGCACAGCCCTATTCGTGCAGGCGGCGCGCCGCCGCTGAAGCGTTATCCAACGCGGTGGCAAATACCGCCTGCTGATCCGGAGTAAACTGCCTGAGGAACAGCTCGGCCACCGTGGCCTGATAAATGGCCCACATCCGTTTGCGCAACTCTTTCCCTTTCGCTGTGATGCTCACAAACGCCGCCCGACCGTCCTCGGCCGAACGAATGCGGCTCACCAATCCCTCTTTTTCCAGCCGGTCGACCAACCGGGTCAGGTTATAGCGTTCGATCACCAGTACATCCGCCAGCTCATGCATTCTGCGTGAACCTTGCGGGTGGCTCTCCAGTCCCCACAGCGTGTCATACCAGGCGTATGGCGGTAGCCCCGCCTGCGACAAACGCTGCTCAATTTCGCGGATCATCAGCCGATGAGATCGCACATAAGAAAACCACAGATCGGGTTCACCTGAAGACATGATGCATTTTCCTTCCAGATACGATTGCATTTGCAATTGTATTTTACACTGATAGTATGCTCGTCGCCATTGTTGCAATTGCAATTGATAATAAGTCTTGCTCAGTCATGGGATGGATTGACGCAGGTAACCCAAACCCGGCTCACCGAGCCGGTTAATCGCACTTGGAGAATTGTCATGAACTCACCTGATGTCGACTCGCAGGAAACCCACGAGTGGCTGGCAGCAATGGACGCCGTTCATAGGGCCGAAGGCCGCACGCGCACCCACTATCTGATCGATCAATTGCTCGATCAGGATGTCATCCGGCACGGCGACTTGCATGGCCGGGTCACCACCCCTTACCTCAACAGCATTTCCAGAGAACGGCAGCCGGTTTACCCTGGCAACCTCGAGTTGGAACAGCGATTGAGCGCCTATGTGCGCTGGAACGCGATGGTCATGGTATTGCGCGCCGGGAAACATTCCAATGTCGGAGGACACATTGCCACTTATGCCTCCGCCGCCGTGCTATATGAAGTTGGGTTTAATCACTTCTTCCGCGGCCGCACCGACAGCTTCGATGGCGATATGATCTACATTCAGGGCCATTCGGCGCCGGGCATTTACGGCCGCGCCTATCTGGAAGGCCGCGTCAGCGAAGCGCAGTTGGACAATTTCCGCCGGGAAGCCGATCGCGATGGTCTGTCCTCCTACCCGCATCCCCGTTTGATGCCTGACTTCTGGCAATTTCCAACGGTTTCCATGGGGCTCGGGCCGCTCACTGCCGCCTACCAGGCACGCTTTATGCGCTATCTGGAATATCGCGGGTTAAAAAAACCTCAGGGTCGCAAAGTCTGGGCCTTCCTGGGCGATGGCGAGATGGATCAACCGGAATCTCTGGCCGCGATCGCACTTGGCGGGCGTGAGAAATTGGATAATCTGATCTTTGTCGTCAACTGCAACCTCCAGCGGTTGGATGGCCCGGTGCGCGGCAACAGCAAGATTGTCCAGGAGCTGGAAGCCACCTTCCGCGCAGCCGGCTGGCAGGTAATCAAAGTGATGTGGGGCGGTGGCTGGGATGCGTTGCTGGAACGCGACCAAAGCGGCCTGCTGCGCCAGCGCATGATGGAATGCGTCGACGGCGATTATCAGACCTTTAAATCGCAAAGCGGTGCTTACGTTCGTGAACACTTCTTCGGCAAATACCCGCAATTGCTGCAACTGGTGGCAGACATGACGGACGAAGAGATCTGGGCACTGACCCGCGGTGGCCACGATCCGGAAAAAGTTTACGCGGCTTATGCGCAAGCCAGCAGCCACAGTGGGCAACCGACAGTGATCCTGGCTAAAACCGTTAAGGGATTTGGCATGGGTGAAGCGGGAGAAGGCCAAAACATTAACCACCAGTTGAAAAAAATGAGCGCCGACGCAGTACGTGCCTTCCGCGATCGCTTCGCACTGCCGGTCAGCGACGCTCAACTGGAGGAAATGCCTTACCTGAAACCCGCGCCAGACAGCGAGGAAGCGCGCTATTTCGCTGCCCGTCGCAGCCAAATGGGCGGATATGTGCCTGCGCGCATTGCCACGGCAGAAACGCTGCCGATCCCACCGTTGAGTGCATTTTCAGCCCTGTTGAAAGACAGTGGCGAACGCGGCGCTTCGACTACCATGGCTTTTGTTCGCATCCTCAGCACTCTGCTGAAAGATCCGCAGTTGGGTGAGCGAGTAGTACCGATCGTCCCGGATGAATCACGCACCTTTGGCATGGAAGGCTTGTTCCGCCAGATTGGCATCCACTCTTACCTTGGCCAACTGTATACTCCGCAGGATGCGGGCCAGCTCAGCTACTACAAAGAAGCGAAAGAGGGGCAAATCCTGCAGGAAGGTATTAATGAATCCGGAGCCATCGCCTCTTGGATCGCTGCCGGCACCGCATATAGCAACCATGGCCTGGCCACCATTCCGTTTTATATCTTTTACTCCATGTTCGGGCTACAGCGCGTCGGCGATCTCGCCTGGGCCGCCGCCGATGCTCGCACTCGCGGTTTCCTGCTGGGTGCCACATCGGGCCGCACTACACTGATGGGCGAAGGTCTGCAGCACGATGACGGCCACAGTCACGTCCTCTCATCCGTGATCCCCTCTTGTATATCTTACGATCCCACCTTCCCCTATGAACTGGCGACCATTGTGCAAAATGGCCTCCAACGCATGTATGCAGAACAGCAGGATATTTATTACTACATCACTTTGCTCAATGAAAATTACCCGCAACCTGAGATGCCGGCAGGCGCCGAAGCCGGGATCTTGCAAGGCATGTATCTGTTCCAATCCGCACCGGCAGACCACCAGCCACAGGTGCAATTAATGGGCAGCGGAGCCATTTTGCGTGAGGTGATCGCCGCCGCCCGGTTATTGGCCGATGACTTCTCCATCGCCAGCGAGATATGGAGCGCCACCAGCCTGACCGAACTGCGCCGCGAGGGAATGAAAACCGAGCGTTGGAACCTGCTGCACCCTGAACAACCGGGTCGCGCCAGCTATGTCGCTCAGTGCCTGGAAGGTCACGTTGGGCCATTGGTGGTCGCGACGGATTACATGAAAATCGTCGCAGACCAAATCCGCCCCTACGTTCAGGATCGTCGTTTCGTGGCGCTGGGCACTGACGGCTTTGGCCGCTCGGACACCCGAGAATCGCTGCGGCGCTGCTTCGAGGTAGATCGCTATTTCATCGCAGTGGCAGCGCTTAAAGCCTTGGCCGATGAAGGCAAAATCACGCCGACGCTGGTCAGCCAGGCCCTGCAACGCTATGGCATCGACAGCGATAAGCCGGATCCGGCCTATGTCTGATCCCTATTCATAACGATGAGTGACAGATTTGCCACCTTAGGATCACAGGGAATCAAGATGCCAGAAATAAGACATGCCGTGGTGCCGGACATCGGCGACGATCAGCCAATCCCGCTGGTCGAGATACTGGTTGCCGTGGGGGATTACATTGCGCTGAACCAGGGGTTGATTACCCTGGAATCTGACAAGGCGACGCTGGAGATCCCCGCCACCTTCAGTGGCCGCGTCACCGAGCTGCTGATCAAGCCGAATGACAGGTTGTCGGCTGGTAGCCCGATCGCCGCCATTGAGGTCGAAGAGGATACGCCAAACGAGCCGCTGCCGGTGAAAGTTGCCGTATCAGCGCCCTCACCCGTGCCGGCCATGCCCGTTGCCGTCAGCGAACCGACAGCGCCGGCCCGCTCGGGTACTGCAGCTTATGCCAGTCCGCTGGTGTACCGTTTGGCTCGCGAGCTTGGAGTGGGCCTGCAGCGGTTAACCGGCAGCGCCCGACAGGGGCGCATTACCCGCAATGACGTTATGCAACATGTCAGATCCGTTCTGAGCGCTCAACCTCAGGCCATGTCAACACGCGCAGCGGCGTTGCTGCCGTGGCCTGAGGTCGATTTCAGCCGGTTCGGTGAAACCGAATGCCAGCCGCTAACGAGGATCCAAACGATGTCGGCCGCTAACCTGAGCCGAAACTGGGCGTTGATCCCGCATGTAACGCACCATGATCACGTCGATATTACCGAGTTGGAAGCGCTGCGGGCAACGCTGAACCGTGAAAACGGCCCGGAAGGCGTGAAAATTACCCTGCTGGCATTTCTGCTCAAAGCCAGCTCCGTCGCGTTAAGGACGTTTCCTCAGTTCAATGCTTCGCTGGATACCGACGGCGAGCAGCTGATTATGAAGAAGTACCTGCATATTGGTTTTGCCGTGGAAACGCCACAGGGATTGGTGGTGCCGGTAGTGCGCAACGTCGATGAAAAAAGCGTGACTCAGTTGGCGCACGAGATCGCCGCATTGAGCAAAAAGGCGCGTGAAGGCGTATTGATAGCCTCAGAGATGAGCGGCGGCTGCTTCACGTTGTCCTCACTGGGGGGCATTGGCGGGCTGGCGTTTACCCCGATCATCAATGCGCCGGAGGTCGCGATACTGGGGATCTCGACCGCGTGTTGGCAACCGGTGTGGGGCGATCGGGAGTTTATTCCCCGTCTGCTGTTGCCGTTGTCGCTGAGCTACGACCACCGGGTGATTGACGGCGCCCTCGCCGCTCGTTTTAGCGTTTATCTGACCGGTCTGTTGGCCGATATCCGCCGTCTGTTACTCTGAGCCATTACCCTGCACCGGGCCATTTCCGCTGCAGGGTGTTTTCGGCAACCGCACAAACGCGACTGATCTAACAACTCATGTCGTGATTAACTCGCTATACTCTGGGCTGGTTTGACTGCCCGCTCTCCAGATAATGTAAATGCCGAAAGGAGAGTAAACGCCAGCGCAATGCCTCCAAGTATCATATAAGTATGGTTAAATCCAATGCGGTCATATAAATTCCCGGCCATTGACGACAAGAAAATAGACATCAACTGTTTGGAGAATTGAAACCCGACCAGGTAAATAGTGGCCGACAGTCTGGTGTCAAAAGTATTGGATATATATTTAAATACGCCGATCAACAAAAATGGCACTTCAAACGCATGCAGCATTTTCAGGATAATGACTTCCACCACAGAATCGGCAATGGAAGAACCCAGAATGCGGATTGACATAATCATGCCGGCCACCAGCAAAGCATTTTTCGCGCCAATCCGGTTAATAATCCATGGGGATAAGAACATGATTAGCGCATTGGCGGCCTCCCCCCCGGTAGTGACGAAACCGAAGATCAGGTTTCCTTCTTCCGGCGTGGCAAAGAACGATTTGAAAAAGTTGGCGAACTGTTGGTCGAACACATCGTAGATGCAAGCTACGCCAATGACATACAGGACCAATAGCCAGAATTTACGTTGTTTAAACAGGTCAAAGACCAGGTGCATGCTGAACTGCGATGAGTTAGCGCCGAGTGCATTCATCACGGTAACGGTGTTGCTGTTTTCAGTTTTCGCCATCAGTAACAGCACAGCCAGGATGATGGCCGCACCCGACCCCATCCAGAAAACGATGTCGGGGTTGATGCTGAATAATATCCCTGCCGTAGATGCGCAAATTCCCCAACCAAAACAGCCAAACATTCTGGCTTTACCGTACTCAAACGCACTCTGGCGGCTGATTCTTTCCACATAAGCTTCAATGGCACCAGCACCGGAATTAAAGACAAAACCGATATAGACCCCACCCAGCAAAGCGCCAAGAATAATATTAACCTTTAGCAATGGTGCAAATACATACAAAAAGAACGGAGCAAAAAACAACAGCAATATCGTTATCACCCATAACAGATGCTTTTTGACGCCGAGTTTGTCGGATAAGACTCCGAGGATTGGCTGGAATATTATAGCGAATAACGACAGGCTGGAAAAAACGATTCCCGTATCCGTTTTATTTAAGCCAATGACTTCATGCAACCAGATAGGTAGAAATGGAAAACAGGTCGCCATAATAAAAAAATAAAGGAAAAAGAATGTGCCGAATATCCAGAAGTTACGGTTTTTTCTGTAATAGCAAGAGCTCATGTTCATGAGGTGTTTGTCCGATGAAGGTATTGTTCTGGTCTAAACGACCGTCAAAGCGGCCGTTTAGCGTCTGTATCATCAATGAGTGAACATTCAGACTTGTTTAAGCCCTATCAGTAACGCACTTTCCGGAGCCAACACAGGGAGCGCCAGGCCGGCTTGCATCAACCAGTCGCCGGAGACCACCATCGGCTGACGCAGCCAGGATGGCAGTTCACGCATCGCCCCCCCGCCTTCGCGCACGGTTTTGATTTCCGGGCTATCCAGCAGGCTGACCTCGTATTGCGCTTCCGGCAGTAAGCCTGGGAAACGCACCTTGCCTGCCAGTGAATAATTCAACATTTGTAACTGAGCCATCATAAATACCGCACACGTCTGGTCCTGGCTGACGACACCGCCAATCTGAATCGTATCGTCAGGCATATCCACCCGCCATGTGGTTCCGCCATGCAATAAAGGCCGAAGTGCTTTATGCAGTTGAATATAATGGCGATAACCCTGCAGCTCGTCCTCATCGGACTGAACCGGATCAAGCTCAATACCCATATGCCCGAACAGTGCCGTCAGGCCCCGGAAGCCGATCGTGTGTTGCCGTTGCGTTGCATGGCAGCGACGGTGGCCAATATGCTGCCCCATCACTTCAGGAGGGAAGAAATAACTCATGCCGCGTTGAATAGCTTGTCGTTCAAGCGCATCGTTATTGTCGGAGACCCAGAAACGCTGGGTTCGTTCCAGCACGCCGTAATCGATGCGCCCACCGCCAGAAGCGCAGGACTCGATTTCGACATGCGGAAAACGCCGGTTAAGCTCATCAAGCAGCCGGTAAAACTGATGGGTTTGCGCGTCTGCAGCCAGCTTGCCCTGATGGCCCGGCTGGACCAGTTCGCGATTCATATCCCACTTGATGTATTCGACAGGATGTTCGCTTAGCAGCCAGCTGAGCCGTGCCAATAAATAATCAAACACGTCGGGATGATTGAGATCCAGCACATACTGATAGCGCCCCGTGGGTTGCTGATAACCCGGCAATTGCAACACCCAGTCGGGATGCAAACGAAAGAGATCCGAGTCTGGGTTGATCATTTCCGGTTCAACCCAAATGCCAAAAGACATCCCCAATGATTTCACATGCTCGATAATGGGCATTAAGCCCTCTGGATATTTTTGTTCATCCAAATACCAGTCACCCAAGCCGGCCTGATCGTGGTTGCGCCCGCGAAACCAGCCATCATCGATAATGAAACGCTCTACACCGATCTCTGCGGCTTTGCTCGCCATTTGCATAATGTAAGCGGGATCATGATCGAAATAGATACCTTCCCAGGTATTGAGATGCACCGGCCGGGTTTGTTTCGTTGAAAAACGGATCAGGGATTGACGCAGGAAAGCATGATAAGCCTGGCTCATACCGTTTAACCCCGCCTGTGAGAAGGCGGCGTAAACCCAAGGCGTGGAACATGACTCCCCTTCGCCAAGGCTTATCTCTCCTGGCAGATAGAGCGCTTCGGCCTGCACGACTCGCCGGCCGTCGGTTTTCACATCCGCCCGCAAACGGTGATTGCCGCTCCAGCCGAGATGTACGCCCCATACCGCACCGCGTTGCTCACTAAAGCCTGCCTCCCCGACCACGAAAGCGGGAAAGTACTCGTGAGAACTGCGTCCCCGGCGGCTCTCTTGTATAAAACCGCCGTGTTCCAACCTGACACGGTGCGGCTGAAACTCCCTTAACCAACGCCCATGAAACGCCATCGCCTCAACGGCATGCTCCGGTACGGGCAATGTGACCGCCAGACGGTGCAGTTGCCATGGCCGATGATGAAGGTTCTTCAGCGTATGCCGCATCTGCAATACGCCCGTTTGCGGGTCAAGCCTCAGTTCACTGATCAACTGCAGTGCCGCCAGTTCATCTTCACTGGTCACCGTCACCGCACCGGGGTTGATATCCACCTTGGTCGTCGTAAATACGGGGGCTGCGTGATATCCGTCCCGGTGCCCCTCAATCCCCGGCGAACCAAATTGGCCGCGCCCATACTCCATCGCAAAGGTCAAAGGGAGATCAACGTCAAGCTTGCCGTTCGCTACGGGTCGCTGTAATGAAGCGACGTCTTCTGGAGAGAACCTGACGAGTTTTGGGCCCCAATAGAGGATTTCAGCAAAAGGGTGGCAGCGGATGATCAAATCGGTATCTGTGCTGGTCAGTCGAGCAATTTCTGAATTCATGGTCAGACTCCATCATGTAATTGATGGAACCATAGATGAACTTAAACGTTTAAGTGATCAACTTAAACGTTTAAGAAGTGTGATTTGGATTGAGAAAAACGGCATTTTTTAGGCGCCTGTATCTACGCGAAGGGAAGAACGGCTACGTGTTGTGCCTTAGGATTTGAGCGGAAAAGTGGTCGTACCTTGACGCAGCGTGGGTTGCCACAACATCTGGATCCTTTCGACAGGCTCTCCAGCCATCAGCGCCAGGGTCATTTGCGCAATCTGGTTACCCACCTCTTCCCGCGTGGCCTGGATAATGGCTGTCGCATCAACGCTGGTCAGGCAATCTTCCGGCAAACCGTCATAAACGATTAACGCCACGGCATCAGGCCCACTCAAGCGCCCCACCTCCCGTAGCGCTGCTACGGCCCCTTCGCCCTGTACGCTACCGTCGGTAATAATCGCCGTGGGTGGCTCTGGCAAAGCCAATAGCTCCAGCGTCGCTCGATAACCCGCCCGACGCGTCACATCCGCAGTTTTCAAATACGGAGAACAAGGCAAAGCATGCCGCTGCAGTGCATCACGGTAGCCCTGACGACGCTGCATGATAAAGGCTTGCTGGCGGTCTTCGCTTAACAGCGAGATGCGGCGATGGCCCAGAGTAATAAGATGTTCTGTCGCGATATCGAGGCCCAGCCGATTATCAAAATCGAACCAGGCGTAGGGTTGGGGTAACTGACTGCGGCCAAGGGCCAGAAAAGGCACATTTTTTTGCTGCAGTAATGCCAGCCTGGGATCCTGCTCCAGCGTATGCGCAACAATGAGAGCATCGATGCGCTTCCCTTCGATCAATCGAAGAAAGGTCTGACATTCTTCCTGCTGGTCATCAGTGATCAAAAGAAAATCGACCTCTTTTTTGGCTAATTGATGGCCGATAGCGCTAACCATTGCAAAAAAGAAGTCATTACTCAGTGAGGATGCATAAGGATAAACCAGGCCGACAGCATCGCTTTTTCCTTTTTTCAGACGTTGCGCATTGGTATTGGGTTGATAACCAATACGCTCTGCTTCGGCTTTAATAATATTCCGTGTCTCTTCAGAAATATCGCTATGACCATTGAGTGCGCGACTGACGGCCGTGATAGACAACCCAAGGTTTTTCGCTATGATTTTCAGAGACATATATATAGCCCAGCCTGTTTTCCATCATTTATCTTACAATATTATGTTATCAGTTATCAAAAAATTGAATGAAATTTCAAAGGCTAAGGATCTCACCCCATGATTGTTACCCTGCACCGGGCCATTTCCGCTGCAGGGTATACGCATCTACTTTTTTTCAAACAGACGAATGACGGAAATATAAAACACCGGCACAAAGAATATCGCCAACAACGTCCCGCTGATCATGCCGCCAAAGACGCCTGTGCCAATGGCGTGCTGGGTCTTGTCGCTGGCACCGGTCGCGAGCATCAACGGTACGACGCCCAGCGTAAAGGCCAGTGAAGTCATCATAATTGGCCGCAGCCGTTGTTTGGCCGCCAGCAATGTCGCGGCAATGATATCCATACCCTGAGCACGCAACTGCCGGGCGAACTCGACGATCAAAATGGCATTTTTGGTAGAAAGCCCGATGATGGTGATCATCCCCACTCTAAAAAAGACATCATTCGGCATGTCCGCCACGATGACCGCGCATACCGCCCCTGCCAGGCCCAATGGCACGACCAACATCACCGCCAAAGGCGTTGACCAGCTTTCATAAAGCGCGGCCAGCACCATAAATACGACCAGGATAGAGAGCAAAATAAGCATGGGGAGCTGAGCGGTGGATTCTTTTTCCTGCAATGAACTGCCGGCCCATTCGGCTTTAAACCCCTGGGGCAATTCGCTCGCCAACCGCTCCATTTCCGCCATGGCGGCACCGCTGGACTCGCCAGGCGCAGCGCTGCCCGTCACCTTTAACGCAGGATACCCCTGATATCGGTTTAATTGCCGTGGTGTCTGAGCCCAGGCAGCAGTAACGAAAGCGGAAAGCGGCACCATTTCGCCCGTTTTGTTTTTGACGGAAACCTTCAGTAAATCCGTTAACTGCATTCGGTAAGCGGTATCGGCCTGGACGATAACCTGCTGAACACGGCCGTTGTCCGTATAGTCATTCACATAATAAGAACCCGAAGCGGCGGAGAGCGCCTGGCTAATATCGTCAAATGAAACGCCGAAGGCTTCCGCTTTTTCCCTGTCGACATTCAGTGAAACACTGATGCCCTCCGCTAAGCCATCAATGTAAACATCCATTAATACCCAACTTTGATTGGCGAGTTCGACAAGTTTTTCCGTCGCCTGCCTCAACGTGGAATAACCTTTTCCGGCACGATCTTCAATGTACAGCGTGAACCCCGATGAGGTCCCCATATCAGAAATGGCCGGCGGCAACAGGCTTAGGGTGGTGGCATCCGGTATGCTGCTTAAGGCTGCCTGAACAAAATCGGCTTCGTCCTGAGCGGTCTGGCCGTTTCGATACTGCCAGTCTTTTAACGTGGTAAACGCCAGCGCCGTATTGGGGCCCGACCCCGAAAAGCCAAAACCGAGGATCGAAATATTGTTCGCGACAACCGGACGCGTCGCTATGGTAGCTTCGAAGCGCTCCACCACTTCGCGCGTCCGTGCCATAGTGGCATCTGAAGGAAGTTGAATCGATGACATGAAATAGCCCTGATCCTCCTCCGGCAAAAATGATGAAGGCAGATTTTTCAAGGCCACCAGCAGTGCGCCGCAAATCGCGACATAAAGCAGTATCGTTCTCCCGGTACGTTTCAACACATATCCCAGTCCTGACTGATAACGAACGGCTAAGGCGTTAAAATAGCGATTGAATCCGCGTGAAAATTTTCCGCCGGGGCCTGCTTTTTGGGTGTGCGGTTTCAATAAGGACGCGCAGAGGGCCGGCGTCAGCGTCAGGGCCAAAAAGGCTGAAAACAGAATGGACACGGCCATCGAGAGCGTAAACTGTCGGTAAATGACGCCGACCGAGCCACTGGCAAACCCCATCGGGATAAATACGGCAGTCAACACCAGGGTAATGCCGATAATTGCGGGGGTAATCTCCTTCATTGCCTCGCGTGTAGCCTGTTTCGGCGACAACGCCTTTTCTTCCATCAAGCGTTCCACATTCTCCACGACCACGATCGCATCATCCACAATAATGCCGATAGCCAGTACCATGCCGAACATTGTCAGGACATTAATGGAAAAACCGCTGAACAGCATGATGGTGAAGGTGCCCAACAACGCCACCGGCGCCACAATGGCGGGGATAAGAGTGCAACGTATTTTGTGCAGAAAAAGCAGCATCACCAGGAAGACCAGCACCATCGCTTCAATGAAGGTCTGGACGACTTTCTCGATCGACAGTTTGACAAACGGCGCCGTATCGAAAGGAACAGAAAACGTCATCCCCTGCGGCAGGTTTACCGAGAGATCGGCAAGCCGCGCATGGATCCCTTCTGCCGTACTGATGGCGTTCGCGCCTGGGGCAAGCTGGATCGCAGCCGCCGTCGCGGGCAAGCCATTCTCACGGATCGCAAATGCATAGCTTTGCAGACCGGACTCCACTCGAGCGACATCCGCCAGCGTTAAGCGCGAGCCATTGCCGTTCGCTTTAATCGTAATATTGCGAAATTCCGCCAGAGAAGAGAGCTGCCCTTTCACCGTAAGCGGATAAGTCACCCGCTGCCCGCTTGCCGCAGGCTCATCGCCAATGCTGCCCGGCGAAACAAAAAGGTTTTGTTGGCTCAGCCCGGTGATCACATCATTAACCGACAGCTTATAAGTGAACATTTTGACGGGGTCCAGCCAGATGCGCATGGCCTTCTCTGCCCCAAATAACTGGACTTACCGACCCCAGGCACCCGACGCAGTTCATCGGTGACATTACGGGCAAAATAGTCGCTCAGATCGGCTTCCTGATATTGCCTGGAAGGTGATTTCAACCCCACCATCATCAGAAAGCCCGAGTTCGCGGCCTCAACGTTTACGCCATTTTGGCGTACCACTTGCGGTAGGCGAGGTTCAACCACGTTTATTTGGTTTTGAATATCCACCTGGGCGAGTTTGATGTCCGTACCGGGTTTAAACGTCACCGTAATGGACGCGATCCCCGAGGTGTCGCTGGACGACTCAAAATAAAGCAGGTTATCGACCCCCGATATTTCACGCTCAAGAAGGGAGATCACTGAAGTGTTCATCGTCTCCGGCGTAGCGCCGGGATAGGTAGCGGTTATCGACACGCTGGGCGGTGCAACGGCCGGATATTGGGCTACCGGCAATTGGGGAATGGCCAAAATACCGCCAAGAATAATGAATAGCGCTATCACCCAGGCAAAAACAGGCCGTTCAATAAAGAACTGGGACATTTAATGATACCCGTATTGATTTAAAAACGATTTAGAGGCCCGGCATACATTCTTCATGCATAGCTAACAAACCGAACAGCGTTAACCTCCCTCCCCGGTCTCGGTGTTCACCCGCTTACCGATGTCTTTAAGTTCTGAGTATTTTTCCAATAGCTGCGGGCCGTCATCAAGGCTTGTGGCAAACATCCACATATACGTCATTACCGAGTAAATATGGCCGGCAGTGATCCCCGCCGACTGAGTCATCCATGCAATGGTCAGGCTAAACAACAGGGCAACAAGCGCACCAATCGACAAATACCCCAACGCTTCGCGATCGGAGAGCCGTATGCGCAATGTGGCAAGCGTCGAATAATGCCTCTCCAGAGAAAGCACGGTGGCCTTATTAACGAAATCCACTTCTTTTTCAAGGCGGTTATTAAGCTTGTTGTACAGCGCTTCGTTTTTATGGGCATAACGGGAAAGGAAACAGGCAAGAAAGGTCAGTATGACCAGACAAGCGACACCCGCCCAGAATTCAATGACCAGCAACATCACCGCGGCCCCCAGCATGGCGGCCAGCGACGTGATGAGCGTAGGCAAATGCAACTCGAAGAAATCGACGAACTCTCTCGATAAGGCTACGCGCGCGGCCACGGTTGAAGGGTTGAGCCTGTTTTTGCGTTGCGTCATGACCACAGATACCGCCAACGCGGCATAAATTCTGGCAAAGGTGCGCGTATCCACGCTTCGGCGTGCAGCGCCAAGGCACCACATGAATAAGATCATCACGCCATACAGCATCGCGTTTAACATCTGCCCCGACAAAATGGCATTAATGGAAATGCCGGCCAGCATCGGATACAGCAGATACGTGACGTTCTCCGCAACCACCAGCAGGAAGGTAAAGAACAACTTTTTTCGGTGGCGCCTTGCGAGTGATTTCAACGTGTTGGACGCGCTGCCAGCCACGGGCGGTGCCGTAATGTTTTGACTGTTCATTGTGGTTGTTTCTGTTAAAATTAAAATTAGAGCGGCTGCTCAAAAACATAAAGTCATGCTATTTGAGCGGTTGCTCAAAGTCAATGGGAGGAAAGAGATGAAAGGCAAGTCTGAGCTGATGAGAGACAAAATTCTGCATGGCGTTGTAGAACTGTTTATAGAAAAAGGCATTGAGAAAGTCACCACGCGCGAGCTTACCGAGTACGTAGGCATCTCTCGCAGCCATATTTATCACTATTTTAAAGACTGGCAATCCCTGTGCCTCGAAGCCTTAACAAACTTCATGCACCGCGAACTGGAAGAGTTTCGCACTCTCATTGCGCCCTTACCCGCCGCTCAGAAACTGCAAGAATTTATTGATGGCATGATATCCGAAACGCCGGACCCTACCAGAAAGCTGTATGGTTCCTTATGGCTGCTCTCCACACATAACGAAGCCTATTCGGATCTGATGCAGTCTTTTTTAGCCGAGTGGCATCAGGTGCTGACTCATATCATCGAATCAGGCATGGAGGAAAAAACGTTTCGCCACGTTGATCCGCAACGCGTAGCGCGGCAACTGGACGCCATGCTGTTTGGTTACGGTGAACATCTTTTTACCCTACCTTCTGCGCAAGCGTTGATACAAGCGGAAGAAGACATTGACGATTTCATTCAACGAAACTTGCTGCTCACCGACAACAAATAGAAAAGGCACTGGGGGTGGCTACCTCGGCAGCCACCCCGCGGGTCTGTTATCAGAACCAGGCTTCCCACATTGCGCCGACGTTGAACGAATCCAACTGGGTATCGTCGTCGGTGCCGTTCACGCGGGCGGTATGTTTGTTATCCACTTCACCGCCGGTGACGTAGAAACGCAGCATAGGGCGGAACTCCGGCCCCATCGCAATCGAAATATTCTGCGACAGCGTGAGTTTCCAGCCGTGGTTATCGCCGCCCTGATCGTAGTCAACCCGCTGGTAACCGGCCTCCAGCCAGGTTGAATGCACGTCGCTCCACCAATACATCGGCCGCACAATCGCACCGTAGTTGCGGCGATTATCAGTGCCGTCAGCGTCGTTGGAGTAATCATGGAAGGCGAGCAGGTATTCCACCTGCGCCTGCTGGGTAAACTTGTAGTTCCCCTCGAAGCTGGCGTAGACCGCCGTCAACTCGTCCGTTTTGTTGTAGACGCTGTTATCCGCATTGTTGGAGTAACGGGCGATGACCTTATTCACGCCTTTGTCGCCGGTGTGGCTCAGCACCACGCCGCCCTGCCAGGCCTTCAGGCGGTCATCGCTTTCTACGGCTTTCGAGTCAAAGCCGTAGTTGGCGTAAAGTTCCAAATCCAACGGGCCAACCTTCATGCCGTGAATTTTTGAGGTCAGCGCGTAGTTGCCTTTATCGCCGGTGCCTGAGCCACCGGTACAAGTGATACGCGACGGGTTGGCTTCGTCCTCCGCCACTCTCGGATCGCAAGATTCCACGGCAGCGACGGCGGCGACGTCAAACTGCACGCCGCCGATATCAAAGTTCTTCACCCCGGCGCCCTGACCATCGTGATTCATCCAGAAATAGTCGTTGATGCCCTGTTGCGGGCGCTGGTGAAAATCGCGGCCGGCCCACAGATAGGCATTCGGATTGGAGGCCAGAATATTGGTGACGCCGGCGTAGGCTTTCTTGAGGTTCACCTCATCGCCCCAATGGTCGATCATCACATTGATGTCCCAGATTGCGCCGTTATCGCCTTTGAACGCTTTAGAGAGCTGGAATTCGCCGCCATTGCCTTCGTTGCCCAAACGGCCCAGCGCGGACGCACCGTTGTAGGAGCCGTCAACGCCGACGAATTTCTGATCGCCGCCCTGGAACTGCGCGCCATAGCGGGCGTAACCGGAAAATTTGACGCCAAACGGGATCGCCATATCCGGCGACTGGGCGGTGCTTTGCGGCTCGGTAATCACATCGGCCTTTTTGTTTACGGCGGCATCTATTTTCGCCTGCCGTTGCGCCAGGGCTTTATCTACCGCTTTTGCCACGATGGCATCGATTTGTTCTTGCGTAAATTCTTGAGCGAATACGGATCCAGAGCAAAGCGCGGCCATTACCGCCAGCGCTATTGGCAATTTATTATATATTTTCATGGTTATCTCAATTGTACACACGTGATCCTATAAGCCGCCTGCAGGCAGCTTTAATGATAGGGTGTGGGCTGGTTTATTTTTAGATAACAGCCATCCTGTTCTGGTTTTAAAAAACAACAGTGCCATCACCAAAACAAGCTGATTCTTTATTATTTGTATGGGTACAGAACAGTTAAATAATTTTCGTAATTATTCCCCCTTGTTGGAATGAACAATGTGTTATTAGCGTTGGTAAAGATGAATGATCTCTTCCGATAATTCACGCGCCAGTAAAGACGTCATTAAATGATCCTGCGCGTGTACCATAATTAAGGTCATTGGCTGCCGGGCTTCACCGGCATCCTGTTCGATCAGTTTGGTTTGCATCTGATGCGCCTGGCGCGAAAAGCCATCGGCCTGCTGCAACAGCGCTTTGGCTTCGCCGATGTTGCCTTCCCGCGCGGCGCGCAACGCCTCAAAGCACAGGCTGCGCGACTGGCCGGCGTTGACGATAATCTCCATGACCGCGTCTTCCAATTCAATCATCATTTGTCTCCTGTTCGTTAAACCCATTGTCTGCGGCGGTAGCGGCAAACCACTCTCCGCTTTTCTTGACGGTACGTTGCTGGCTGGCCAAATCCAATTGCACCAGACCGTAACGATTTTTATATCCGTTGCACCATGACCAATTATCAATAAACGTCCACATGTGATAGCCGAGGCAATTACTGCCTTCGCTAATGCCTTTATGCAGCCATTTAAGGTGTTCGGAAACAAATTCAATACGATAATGATCGTTGATTTGGCCGTTTTCCACAAACCGTTGTTCGTTTTCCACACCCATGCCGTTTTCGGAAATAAAACAGCGTGGATTGTCATAGTTAACGCGCAAATTGGTCAGAATGTCATAAATACCCGGTTCGTAAATTTCCCAGCCGCGGTAAGGATTCATTTTTCTGCCGGGCATTTCATAGTTTTCGAATAACCATTCAGGCATAAAGGGCGCCAGCGGGTTTACGGCACTGTCGCGGCATTTCACGCGGCGCGGCTGGTAATAGTTGACGCCGAGCAGGTCAATCTTTCCTTCGGCGATCAGCGCCCGATCGCCGGGCTGGCAGGCCGGAAGCTGATCCCAGGTTTTCAGCAATGCCACCAGATCGGCCGGATATTCGCCACGCAGCACCGGATCGAGGAAACTGCGGTTAAACAGCAGGTCAGCATGGTGCGCGGCACTCACATCCGCCGGATTTTGCGAACGCGGGTAAGACGGCGTCAGGTTCAGCACGATACCGATCTCCCCGGCGTAAAGCCCGGCCCGAAACGCCCGTACCGCCGACGCATGCGCCAGCATCGTGTGGTATGCCACCGTCGCCGCCCGTTTAAAGTCGACCACGTTGGGATAGTGGAAATCATACAGGTAGCCGCCTTCGACCGGCACAATCGGCTCATTGAAGGTGAACCAATGCATCACCCGGTCGCCAAACAGCTCAAAACAGACCTGCGCATAGCGGCTAAAGGCCGTGACCACGTCACGGTTTTCCCAGCCGCCCTTCTCCTGCATCGCCATCGGCATATCGAAGTGGAACAGCGTAATAAATGGCTTGATACCCTGCGCCAGCAGCTCATCAATCACGTTGTTATAAAACGCCACCGCTTGCGGATTTACCTCGCCCGTTCCGTCCGGGATCAGCCGCGACCAACTCAAAGAGGTACGAAAACTGTTGTGGTTGAGCTGTTTCAGCAGCGCGATATCCTGGCGCCAGTTCCGGTAAAAAGTCGACGTCTCCTGCGGCCCCACCTGCTGATGAAAGCGCCAGGGTTGATTGGCGTACCAGGCGTCCCAAATTGTCGGGCTTTTACCGCCCTGCCGGCTGTCTCCTTCGGTTTGCAATGCGGAGCTGGCGCTGCCCCACCAAAAGTGCTCGGGAAATGCGTATTTCATGGTTCGGTTCTCCATTAAATATCAGTTGCTGCTGACAGTTCCGGCCAGCGGTGCACCGCTCTGCGCTTTTTGCTCTTCGGTTTTCATTAAAGAGCGCTCGTAGGCACGCAGGAACGGCAAGTACATCAGGGCGGACATCACCATACAGATAACGCACATCACTACCGGGCTGAACGCCCAGTTCGCCGCCCAAGAGGCGCCGATGGGCGCCGGCGTGGTCCACGGCGTGAGCGAGACCACCTGCGCCAGCCATCCCAAACGCGTCGCGGTATAGGCCAGTACGGCGTTGACCATGGGAACGCAGACGAACGGAATGAACAACATCGGGTTCATGATGATCGGCGCACCAAACAGGATCGGTTCATTGATGTTAAAGAAGCTCGGCACCACGCCCATTTTGCCGATGGTGCGCAGGTGCGCAACGCGGCTGCGCAACAGCAGGAAAGCCAGCGGTAAGGTCGAGCCGACGCCGCCAATCAGCAGATAGTGATCCCAGAAACCTTGCAAATAAACGTGTGGCAATGCCGTCCCCGCCGCCAGCGCCGCCTGATTGACCGACAAGTTCGCCATCCAGAACGGGTTCATGATGCCGGTGACGATCAGCGCACCGTGGATACCGGCGAACCAGAAAATCTGGCACAGCAATACCGACAGCAAAATGGCAGGCAGCGAATCCGAGGCGGACACCAGCGGTTCCAGCAGATGCATAATCGCCTGCGGCAGGATCATGCCGGTTTGCGCTTCGATAAACAGATTCAGCGGATGCAGCGTACCAATCACCACCAGGACCGGGATCAGGATCTCAAACGAACGCGCCACCCCGGTAGGCACCTCTTTCGGCAACCGAATAGTGACGTTGTTCTGCTTGAGCCAGGCGTAAACGCGGGTTGAGTAAATGGCGGTGATCAGGGCGGTGAAAATCCCTTGCCCGGAGAGATACTGGGTGGATATTTTGCCGTCGGCATAAGGGGCCGCCACCAGCAAAAAGGCCATAAATGCCAGCAAGCCGGACATCACGGGGTCCAGATTAAACTGCCGCCCGAGGCTGGCGCCAATCCCCACAGAGATGAAGAAAGTCATCACTCCCATGCTCAGGTTGAACGGCAACATCAGTTGCGCACGGTAAGTCTGCGAAAAATCCAGCCAGCCACGCGCAAAACTGTTCGTGGTATCGGCGGAGAACGGCGGAAAGATGAAGACCAGCATGAACGAGCCAATAATCATAAACGGCAACGCGGCGGTAAAGCCATCGCGGATGGCGATGACATATTTCTGCTGCCCCAGGCGGCCGGCCAACGGGGTGATGGATTGCTCGATGACAGCAATCATTGACTGATATAACGAACTCATAGGAACACCTTTTTAGTGCGCCGCTGCGATCAGCCACAGAGCATAGTCCAGTACCTTCTCACCGCGCTGCATGCCGTAGTCCATCGGATCAATGGGCTGAACGGGTATGCCTTGGACGGCAGCCTTTTCTGACAGTGTTTTAAGCATATATTTTACCTGCGGCCCCAGCAGCACCACCTGATAGCGTGGAAACTGCGTATCGAACTCGGCTACCCCATAGGCGTCGATCTCGACCGGCAACCCCCTTTCATTCGCCGCCTCCACCATTTTCCTGACCAGCAGGCTGGTAGACATCCCAGCGGAACAACACAGCATGATTTTGTACATCGACAACCTTCCTTAACGGGTAAATAACCTGAATGCGGGAGTGATTGGATATCATACGGAAACCGTTTTCCATCAGGTGAGAGTGGAAGTGTGATACTCATCATAATCTAGCCACCGCAAGGGATTTTTATTGGATTGCCATCACATATTTTTGTCTTGTTTTGAGGTGTTTTGACATGGTGTGGAAAATCGGTTTCCATGAAAAAAGGAAAACGGTTATACTGCTGGCGGCGATAATGTGAGCCATTACCGGATGGGTTTTTACAGGCTGCAGCTTGGTCTGTCAGGAGATAAAGATGTCAACAATCAACGATGTATCACGTTTAGCTGGGGTGTCAAAAGCCACAGTCTCGCGGGTGTTGAGTGGATCGCGCGGCGTTAAGGAAGCCAGCCGTCTCGCGGTATTGCAGGCGGCGGAAGAGCTCAATTACCGGCCCAACGTCATAGCGCAATCATTGCTTAGCCAATCGACGGGCTGCATCGGGGTTATCTGCGCGCAGGAGAACATTAACCAAACCACAGGTTATCTTTATGCGCTGGAAAAACAGCTCAGCCAGCATCAAAAGCATCTGCTGCTGCGTTTCGCCAATACCAAAGCGGGCGTGATGAATGCGCTGGACGAACTCACCTGCGGGTTGTGCGACGACGTTCTGATTATCGGTGCCCGTTTCCCGCTCAACATCCCGCATGACAACGTGATCCTGGTCGATTGCGTTGAGGCCGACACGCCTAACAGCATTCAGTTCGACCACGCTTTCGCCGCCGAAAGCGCCTGCAATTATCTGATTAGCCAGGGCAGACGCCAAATAGCCTTGATCCAGCCGGATGCCGGCGGCTGTGCCGATCAGGTGTTGCTGGGTTATAAGCTTGCGTTGGAAAACAACTTTTTGCCGTTCAATCGCAACCTGGTGTTTATGGATTCGACCACCTCATCCGTTGCGGTACAGGTGCTGCTCAATAACGCCACCACGCTCAATTTCAACGCGCTGCTGGTGGCGGACGAGCAGGAGGCACAGCGAGTGATTACCCAGCTACAGGCGTTCAATAAATCCGTACCGGACGACATCATGGTCTTTAGCCTGGCCGGTTCGCTGCATTTGCCGGGCATTCCGGCGATCCCGTCCATCGAATATTCCATGGACGCCATGGCGGCGCGTATCGTCAGTTGGTTGACGGAAAAAACCCGGGATATGCTCGGCGCCTGCGTGCTGCGCGGAGATTTGATTATCCCTGACAGACACAAGCGTTAAGCGATGAGCGGCGCCGCAAGAAAACAAAACGGGCCAACAAAGTTGGCCCGCGATCGGTACGGTTCCTGCTGACGACTACTCTACCGCAATAGGCGTCTCAACCAGTTTGGGCTGATTGCTCCCCTGCAGCGTCTTGATCTTGTCCTGGTACACTTTCACCTGTTCAGCATCTTTCAGCAAGGTATAGGTCAGCTCGAAATCGGTACTTTGGCCAGGCTGCAGCTGTTTGATACGCCCTTGTTCCCGTTCGATTTTCACCGGATAGGCATAGTTGGTCCCCGGTTCGATGCCGGTGACGTACCCCTGGCGTTCGGTATCCGTATTCTTCCACAATGTCAGCAGCGGCAGCTGGTGGGTATCAAAACCTATCGCCACGCCGCGATCCCCACGCCGGTTGTGCAGCATGGCGAGCGTTTTGCCTTGCGCATCCGCATAAGGCAGGATGTTGAACACCATTTCATCAAAGCCTTTGGTCGGGCCCTGGTAAGTTGCCCAGTCTTTCAGGCCGGCTTTAGCGTAGTCGTTAAAAGGCGAAATTTGCTTGATCGGGGCGCTGAATACCGCACCTTCTTCCAGTAACGGTTTGCCGAAGTTGCTGTGGTAGATGATTTCGTAATCCCGTGGGTAATCGGCGCGATTAGTCACGCGATCGTGGATTGAAAACGATTGTGTACCGGGGATATAGCGCAGTTCGGTCCAGGTTTCCAGGTTGCTTTTCTTGAAGGTATTTTCTTTCAGCAACCCGCGAATGCGGACTTCGTACGGGGCTTTTTCGGCGATCTCGATCACCACTTTGGAGGCCGGCGTGTTGCCGGCGCGGCCATGCAGCGTGTAAAGCGTGCCGTTGTCGACGCCAGGGTGCCCGGTCCATTCAAAGCCGCAGCGCACCATCATTTCGTTAAACCCGTCCAACCACCCTAACCCATTGCGGCTGTCCAGATTGATATAAGCCGGGTTGACCACCTCGGTTACCGGTGAGTCCCAGCCCAGCCGGACGTCGGACCCCTTCACATTCAGAATATTCATGCCGCGTGTCGGGCTCAGAGCAATCGTCAGGCCGGCACTGCTTAAGGTGATCACCTTGGAGCCTTCCTGTTTTCCGCCATGTAGCACCTGTTGCTGTAAGCTGAAGCCTGCCCCTGTGATGTTCAGCTTTTGGCTGTCGGTCTGCCAATTGCCCTGTTCAATGCCTTTTTCCGTGTCGGTCAATACAATGGTCTGCGCGTTTACTGCGCATGAAATCAAAGAGATAACCGCCGAAAGTGTAATTAACTTTTTCATGGTGCTGTCCTTAACGTTAGCTGAAAGGTTTTAGCTAAAACAATGAAAAAATAGATCTCGGCAGCCAATTAAAAAGAGAGTTGAGTCACCTTTCCGATAACAACGGAATAACAATGAAAAATAATGCGGACAAAATCACCTTTGCGCTGCAATAAATGATGAGCAATCACGAAATTAATTGATGTTGAGCACGGTAAGGCGCAGTTTTGCTGTAAGGTGTCAGCAAAAAAAATCCTGCGTCCATTGGTTGGTTTTTATTATTCATTATCAATCCATTACCAGAAAATAAAGCCCGCATGAAATTTGCAGGCTTTGCCTTGGGATTACCAGGTTTTACCGATGTTGAACTGGAATTGCTCTGCCTTGTCCCCTTCGTACTTTTTGATCGGGAACGCATAGGAGAAGGACAACGGCCCCAGCGGCGATTGCCATTGCAATGCGATACCGGCCGAAACGCGGACGTTGCTCGGATCACCGTAGTCCGGGATCCCTGCCGCGAGCGTTTGCGAGGTATTCTGCCAATGGGTATCCCAGACCGTACCGGCATCGACAAACAGCGAAGTGCGCAATGAATTGGCATAGCGGTCATTAATGAACGGCGTCGGGAATATCAACTCGGTACTGGCAATAGCCATGGCGTTACCACCCACGGCATCATCGGATTTGTCGACCGGGCAGTCGCTGTAGGCACTCTCCGAGCCGCTGCAATGATAATAAGCCGCTTTAGGGCCGATACTGTTGGAAGAAAAACCCCGTACGCTACTGGAACCGCCGGCATTAAAGTTATCGTAGAACGGCACCTCATGGCCGCCGAAACCATCGGCATAGCCGGCTTTGGTGCGCCCCATCACGATCCATTTATTATCGCTGCTCAGCGGCAGATACTGATTGGCGCTGAACGTCACCTTGTAGTAACTGTTGGTCGACCCCGGCACGGTAATCTTGGCGTTCAGGCTGGCGCTGGTCCCGTCGGTCGGGAAGAAACCGCGGTCAAGGGTGTTGTAATTCCACCCCACGCTCGTAAAGAAGTCATTGGCCGTGAAACGGGCATCGTTATCGTTGTCTTGCGTGGTGATGCCGGGGTTTACATTGACCGAATTGAGGTAACGCCACATGGCCACCTGCGGCGCCATCCCGCTCAGGCGGGTATTGGCATAGTCGAGGCCAAGGCCAAGCGAACTGTTTTCGCCGATCGGGAAGCCAAGGTTGCCGCAGATGCCCAGGCTTTTCATGGTGTATTCAGAGAGATCGTCATCTTCCGCATCATAGTCGTTATAAGAGATCTTCCCGCCTAAACTTACGCCGTCCACCGTGAAATAAGGGTCAGTCATCGACAATTCGATATAGGTCTGGGAGTCGCTTTTGGTGCCATTAAAACCGACGGTATTCCCGCTGCCCAGCCAGTTGTCCTGGCTGACGCCCACTTGAAAACTGGCCCCGCTATCTGTGCCGTAACCGAGCCCAAAGTTAAAGGTCCCCGTATTGCGCTCTTTAACCTTATAGACAACATCGACCTGATCCGGTGATCCCGGCACACGCTGGGTCTCCGTCTCCACCGTTTCGAAGAAGCCGGTGCGATTCAGGCGTTGCTTGCCTTGTTCTACCTGATCGTTACCTAACCACGCCCCCTCCATTTGCCGCATCTCGCGCCGCAAAACGGAATCTTTCGACGTGCCGTTGCCTTCAAAACGGATCCTGCGCACCGAGTAACGCTTGCCGGCATCGACATTGACGTGCAGTTTTACCGTCTTGGCTTTCTGATTGATTTCAGGCTCTATCCCTACCAGCGGGAAAGCGTAGCCGTAACGCCCCAGCAGCTGTTTGATGTCATTTTCCATGCGCGTGATTTTTGCTCCGTTGTACAATTCGCCCGGCTGGATATTCGTCAAGGCCGCAATCTGCGGCAAGTGCCCCGCCATATTGCCATTCAATACCACGCCAGACAGCAGGTACTGACTGCCTTCGTTAAGGTTGATGGTGATGTAAATCCCTTTTTTGTCCGGGGTCAGGCTCACCTGGGTTGAGTCGATTTTGAAGTTTGCGTAACCCCGGTCGAGGTAAAAACTGCGCAAGGTTTCAAGATCGCCGGCCAATTTCTGTTTCTGGTACTTGCGATCGCTCGCCAGGTTCCACCAGGGCACGTCATCGCGCAGTTGCAGATTGGCGAGCAGTTCGTCCGTGCGAAAGGCCTGATTGCCGATCACATTGATCTGCTGGATTTTGGCCGACACCCCTTCGGTGAACACCAGCTTCAGATCGATACGGTTACGCGGCAATGGCGTGATCACCGCTTTTACGCGGGCGTTGTATTTGCCCACGCTGTAGTAAAAATCCTCCATGCCTTGTTCGATAGAAGACAGCGTGGTGCGATCCAGCGCCTCGCCCACGCGCACCCCAGAAGACTCAAGGTTTTGCTTTAGCATGTCGTCTTTCACCGTTTTGTTGCCGGAGAAAGAGATACCGGCAATCGTCGGCCGCTCTTTGACTTTAATAATCAGGACATGATCGTCACGCAGAACCTGCACATCGTCGAAGTTCCCGGTGGTGAACAACGCGCGGATAGTATTGCTGATATCTTCGTCAGACAGCGTATCGCCAACGCGTACCGGCATACTCAGCAAAGCGGCGCCTGGCGCAACGCGCTGGAGCCCTTCAAAGTGGATATCTTTCACCAGGAACCCGTCTGCGGCATAGGCCGACAGGCTGTTAAGGAATAGCATCGCAACAATTGATTTCTTCATCTTGATTGGCGTGTCTCGCGTGTTCATAAATACTGCGTCAACTTTATAAATGTGGGAAACCCTTTACCGGGGCCATGCGGAACATCCGTTTCTATCGGCATATTATTCTCGGCACTGTCATTTAAAGAGATATCCCACTGACCGCTCGCCTTATAAATAATTCAAAGCAAGATCCCAGCCTTTCGTATTATTTTCACAAACCTGACACTCTTAAACTCTTTCGCCAATCGCCTGGGGAATGAAAACCGAAAAATGGCCGCAGCGGTAAGGGATGAACCTTTGTAAGAAAATAATCAAGCTCGCGTAAAAAAATGGAAATGTGAGTTTTTTATGCCTTGGTTGCTATAGATTCCCTGGGTACCACACTCCGTGGATATTGATATTCAGGTAGACCTTATGAGCCTTTATCCCGTAATGAAATGCCGCGTGCTTTTGATTCTTCCTCTTTTCTATGCCTCAGGCGCGTTCGCCGGTGAATGGTCGCTTGGCGCGGCTGCGGGAGGTGGCATCAGCCCCTATCGTGATACGGACAATACCCTGACCGCACTGCCACTCATTGGGTATGAGGGTGAAGACTTTTATCTGCACGGGTTAAAAGGAGGCTATCACCTGTGGAAAGACGAACAGAATCAACTGGATGTGATGGGTTATTATTCGCCGTTGCATTTCAAACCCGGCGACAGTGACAATGAGCAAATGAAGCGGCTGAACAAGCGCCGTTCGACCGCCATGGCCGGCGTTGAGTACACCCATCGCGCCGCCTGGGGGGCCATTCGCACGGCACTTGCCGCAGACGTGTTGAACAATAGCAACGGCCTGGTGGGCGATCTGGCCTATCTGTATCCCATCCACCTGAACGACTGGGAAATCACCCCGATAGCCGGCGTTAGGTGGGACAGCAAAAACCAAAATAAATATTACTATGGCATCAACGCCGGCGAATCGCACCGAAGCGGGCTGGCCAGTTATACCCCGGACGACAGTTTTACCCCTTACCTGGAATTGGCCGTGCGCTACCACATTAATAAAAGCTGGGATACTTTTGTCTCTGCACGCTACGAATCGCTGCCAAACACCGTTAAAGACAGCCCGATGGTGGATAAATCAAGTACCGGTTCGCTCTCGTTTGGCGTTAATTACTCATTCTGACGCGGATTGTGCCTGATGTCTTTTTATTGGGGGCGTGAGTGTTTAATGAAAAATGACTCCGTTGCCGGCGTGCCCTGATGAAAACGCAACTGCCAACGCTCGCCTGTCTGATGCTCCGATAACACCCAGACAGACGAACGCAACGTGAGCCTCGTGATATCGCCTGCGGCATCACGCTGAAAGCTTTTGTACGTCAGCAACGCCACGCCCTCCGTCATCATGGCTAACTTGAAATCTTCGGCATGGATCACTGGCCGACCGGTTTCTTGCTCCAGCGCCGCAACGGTTTGCCGCTTATCATAATGCCGCCCCGAGCGGCCTATCTCTTCAAAATCGTCATGCAGCAATTCACTGACAATCTTGCTGTTGTTACGCGTCGCCGGCTGATGCAGTTGCATCTCCAGCGTTGGGATCATGGTTGAAACGGTCAAAACACGCTCCTTTTTGCTCACACCTGTGGGTACTTCAGGTTCATTTACTCGACGCGGTAGTGACATCGTCACTTTTTTTGCCGATGACTCGTTGTCTTCTTTGCCACCCAATCCGACGTATTTGCCAAGGAACCAATTCATCCCAAACTTTCAGTCTGTGGAAATACTTGCTTTTATATTTTGTGACGAAGTTCGCAATTTAATTGAATTTAGCATTTTTCACATGCCGTATATGGATAGTATCTTCAGTGGTGCTTAGTGGTTTCTGGGTGAATGGCACTGGGCCAAGAGAGTTCGGAATGACCGTTAATTAATGGTTCAAAACACAGACGTAAAACTTTGTGTTTTCATGGAGGAATTATGAGTAAATATGTTGTTTTTATAAAAAATGATGACTCAAAAGCAATTAAAAAAGAATCAATTACACATACATTAATTAAAGAGATGAAGAGTAAAGGGTTCAGAAAGCATCATGTCGAAGTAGAAGCTGACAATGAAAAAGAAGCCATTAATAAATTAAATGAAAATAATGAGGATTTTTTTAATTCATTAAGTGAATTTTCTGGTAACGTATTTATATGCTCTGCCTGCGTGGTTATTATCGCATTGATTTATTTTTTTAGTTAAAAATCAGCCATTTCAAAGCGGCTTCTACACAGGCCGATAACTACTGACAGGCGTCACTGTGCCATTGACCACCTCAGCAATGCTAATGGCGACGGTAGGTATAGGCCTCCAGCGGCCGATTGAGCGTACTGGCGATGGTTTCCGCCATGTTTTCCAAGCCCATCCATTTCCCGGAGGAACAAGAAATCAGCCTGATGGTGCCCCACCGCCATATTTGTTATTGCCAATTTGTATGGAATCGATTTTGCTGCCGCTTTTGATCACCACCTGTTGACCGCCGGTATCCTGCACGGCGTTGAAAGACCCACCATCTCCGCCATAAGATATTTGATTTTTGCCTGCTAGTGCCTTCATAACTACCTCCATCAACGTGTCGTCAGATTTGTTATTGGTGCGAGGATCTTTTCGAGCCAAGCGGCTTTGTCCCGCTCGGCTCGATCGGCCTTTTGGTCGAGGGGTTAACCCACGAACTGGAACCACTGCAGCTGTAGCAATGAATCGTTGTAATCATTGTCGGTGTAGTCTTCGCTGGCAAAAATGTATTTGCCAAAATAGACCGTTGCGCCGCTGGTAATCACATCCTGCGACCAGATCACCTGCGAATAGCGTTGCCCGCTATTGGTGCCGATCCAGATGGTGTAATTCCCGGAGGCATCCGCAGCCTGGAAGAACCCCTCGCCTATCTGCGTGGGTGTGCCGCCGCTGGAGCTGGCCCCCTGCGTAGTGAAGACCACGTTTGAACTGCTGTCTTTCAACTGAATAAACTGGTTTGCCGAGCTTTGAACCAGAGCAGACCAAAAAACTATTTTTCCGGAGGGAATATTGATGGCAATACCATTGCCATTTACGGGTCCAATTGCCATGTCTTTGCTCCTCAACCGATGCTGTTAAACCAGGTCAGTGTCAGGCAGGTATCATTGAAATCCTGATCCGCGCCGTCTTCACTAATGAAATTGAAACAACTGGAGTAAATCTGGCTGCCGATATTTAACGCGATTTCATCCCACATAACCTGGGACCAGGACTGGCCATTGTTATAGCCAATGAAAACGGTATAAACCCCGCTGCCTGCGGTAACAAACGAGCCCTGGCCAATTTGGGTCGGCGAATGCCCGCCTGTCGATGCACCTTTGCTCTCAATAACCACCTGATTCGTCGAGTCGCGAACCAGAACATATTGTGAGTACGATGCCTGGACATTGGCGGTCCAAAATAGCGTTTTGCCTACGGGTAAGGTGATGGTGATGCCATTACCGGAAACGGGTCCAATACTCATAAACCTCTCCTGCTATCAGTGCTGCGTGGGTTGATGATGGAACTGCCGTGAGATGGGGCTAACAAGCTGGTGCTATTATTGCTTTTACAAACAAAATTAGGCTGCTGCTGTTTTAGGGCATTGCAAATGCCATTGGCCATAGCAACCTGGCTTTGCGGGGTAAAGTTGTTAGGAAACGCCTTTGCCGTCATAAATATCGGCGATAACTGTTGGTAATAACTGTTATTGGCAATGATCGACTGTTGCCAGAATTGCTGAGTGGCCACCAACAACGTCCGCCAAGGCGTACCGGCGGGCAGATCTTTGGACTGCACGATATAATTTTTCATCGCCGTCCCGGTCATTAACGTGGTGAACGCTTGCGCATTGGCCGCACATTGGCTGCCCGGCTTGCACGTCGCGGCGCTGGAAACAAAAGCGTCTTCAAATAACAGCGGTTGGGGGTGTTCTCCCCAAGGGGTAGGCACGACATACAGCGGTTTTTGCGCCGACGAATAGAGATTCACGTAGAAAGACTGCTCGGAAAAGCCCATGTCGGTACTGGCCTGCCCGGAGGCGAACACCTGCTCGGCACCGCCATTCGGGGCGTTATGATAGGTGTTATTGGTGCACTTGTTGACCCCGTTAAAGCTGCAGGTATCAGACAGTGAAACCAATTGATGGACAACGCCGTTATCAGGCGGCATTTGCATCGCCTGTTGCAACGCACCGTAACCATAGGTCTGCACATAAGCGTTGATATAATCGGAAGGAATAGCCCAACTGCCATTAAAGCTGCCTGCCATTTTGGCGACTGACGACGTGCGGGTATTCAAATAATTCAGCATTTTCGACAAGGTTTTCTGCTGCTGAATCGCCTGATCGAACGCGTAGAAAAAGTCCATGCAGAGCCAACTGGGGATCGCCCATAACTGGCCTTGGTAAGTCGCCCCCGCCAGCGCCACGGCCCAGGGCGCTTCGCCGGTAATCTGGGCGGGGTTGATCAGATGATTATCCGCCAGGAAACCCAGATAAAGGACATCAAGCTCTATCACGTCAAATCCATCATTACCCAGCAGGACCGGCAACTCGGTAAAACTGTAAATATTCACCTGCGGATTCAGCACTGCATTGAGTAACACCTGCGGGTGCTGCGACTGATAAGTCTGCACAATATAGGCGACCAAATTTTCGAAGTTATCCGTGGGCAGCGTAGGAAGAAAAGGATAAAGCGAGACGTTCAATACTTGCGTTTGTTGCCCATTCAGCACCAGCGTTTGATTGGGGCCGCTGGGCGTTATGGTCATCGCGCGGGTTTGCAAGTTATTGCACTTTGCCCAATTAATTACCGGGTCTTTCGGCCTGCTGGTGTTCTGTCCGACAAAGAATGACTGCCCCGGCTGCACCTTAATGAACCAATCGAAACTGCTGCCTGAAGAGACCGTCCAACCGTCAACCGTGCAAGTAATGGGCGATAAAGAGGTGTTTTTCAATATTAGCTGGCCCGCAACAACCGCAGTGCTGCTAAAAAAGGACAGTATCACCGCAAAGGCGTAGAATAACGCCCGATAAATTAAGTTCATAGAAGCCTCGCATAAAAACAATAAACAACGGCGCCTCCTGTTTTTCGAGGAAAAATAAAAGGCGTAATTATTCCGTGGCGGCATGCGGCAGAAAAATAAAAGTCATTCTGAAAGCTAATGTTTTTATGTTTAACTCTATTAGCGTGATCTTTATATTTATTGAAATGACTTTAAATGTGAATATTCGATAAAACATTGGGGTCGTGAATCTTTTTTAATATAGCATCAGGGGTAATTCCCTGCAAAGATCCTCAAATAAAAATTAGGTATTCATCCGAGTACATACTCACCATGATAATAAAATACGGCCGCAATTATTCGATATTTGTTGATTCACGTACCGCCTCTGCTTAAGGTCGCGACTGGCGCGGCCTGGCGGACGAACCATCCCCCGTCGGTCAGTCTATCGCCACACAAAAAACGTGTCTAAATGTTGTCAGCAAACATTTTAGCCGGCAGGTGCAACCCGGGGGGAGCCATGAACGGTCATAAAAACAGCAACATATTGATTGAAGCTAAAAAAAATCAGTAAAATCAAAGGGAAATAAGCTATTGAGTCCCAGGCTAAAAAGCCATATATTGTACGCGATTTTTTACCGAGTTTACTTTTAAATTCAATTAATTCAACCAGGGCGTTTTGATACCCCCGGTTGTAGGAGAGATATGATGACGGATAAAGTCCGTATTGACACTTTAGTTGCGAATTCATTAAACGGAAACAATGAAACCTATTTAGCGAGACAGGCCGAATTTGAATCGAATGTCAGGAGTTATCCGCGCAAATTGCCACTGGCCATTGCCAAAGCAGAGGGCGTGTGGATCACAGACGTTGAGAATAATCAGTATCTTGACTGCCTGGCTGGCGCCGGAACCTTGGCGCTTGGGCACAACCACCCTGACATGCTGAAAAGCATCCAAGATGTCATTACCAGCGGCTTGCCGTTACATACTCTCGATCTGACAACGCCGTTGAAAGATCGTTTCTCCGAATATCTGCTCTCCTTGTTACCCGGCCAGGGTAAAGAGTATTGCCTGCAGTTCACCGGCCCTTCCGGCGCAGACGCCGTTGAAGCCGCACTGAAACTGGCAAAAAAACACACTGGCCGCTCCGGCGTGATCAGCTTCTCCGGCGGCTATCATGGCATGACCCATGGTGCGCTGGCGGTAACGGGTAACCTGTCACCGAAAGAAGCCATCAACGGCATGATGCCGGAAGTCCAGTTTATGCCTTACCCGCACCTGTACCGCTGCCCACTGGGCATTGGCGGCGAGGCTGGCGTCAAGGCATTGACCTACTATTTCGAAAACCTGATCAATGACGTCGAAAGCGGCGTACGTAAACCTGCGGCCGTCATTCTGGAAGCCGTTCAGGGTGAAGGCGGCGTTAACCCGGCGCCGGCCGAGTGGTTGCAGCGCATTCGCAAAGTCACTCAGGAACACGGCATTTTGCTGATCATCGATGAAGTTCAGGCCGGCTTTGCGCGTACGGGCAAATTCTTCGCCTTTGAGCACGCAGGCATTGAGCCGGACATCATCGTGATGTCCAAAGCCGTAGGCGGCGGTTTGCCATTGGCCGTACTGGCCATCAAGAAGCAGTTTGACGCCTGGGAGCCTGGCCACCATACCGGTACCTTCCGCGGCAACCAATTGGCGATGGCTACCGGCCTGACCACCCTGCAGCACCTTAAAGACAACCAGATTGCCGAAAAAGTGGCAGCCCAGGGCGAATGGCTGAAAGCCAAACTGGCCGAACTGCAAAAGCGTTATCCGGTGATAGGTCACGTGCGTGGCCTGGGCTTGATGATTGGTATTGAGATCGTCAAACCTGGCGAAGCGCAAGATCATATGGGTTGCTACCCTGCCGATGGCCAATTATCCGCATTGCTGCAGAAAAAATGCTTTGAAGCCGGGCTGATTCTGGAGCGCGGTGGCCGCAATGGTTGCGTACTGCGCCTGCTGCCTTCCCTGCTGATCACCAACGATGAGTTGGGTATTTTCCTGGATAAATTTGAACAAGCCCTGTTAGCGGCCGGCGTCAAACCCGTCTGAGTGGAGTGAATGACCGCGATGTCCAAGTTAAACCCGATTCTGGCGGCCTCGGCGCAAAGCACCGAGGCATACCAGCAAGCGATTGCACAGAGTAGCCAGGCCGTTGTGCAGTGGCTGCAACAACCTGAGATGTATCAGGGTAAAACCGTTGCCGAACTGCGTGAACGCATTACGCTCGATTTCAATCCACAGGGCCTGGGCAACCAGGCCGCGATTGAACGCGCGATTGAGTACTTTTTAAAAGACAGCCTGTCGGTTCACCACCCGCAGTGCGTGGCGCATTTGCATTGCCCAAGCCTGGTGGTCAGCCAGGCCGCTGAGGTCTTGATTAACGCCACCAACCAAAGCATGGATTCCTGGGATCAAAGCCCATCCGCCACCATCATCGAGATGAAATTGATCGAATGGTTGCGCACCCAGGTGGGTTACCAGCCTGGCGATGCCGGGGTGTTCACCAGCGGCGGCACCCAGAGCAACCTGATGGGCCTGATGTTGGCACGCGATGCCTTCTTTGCGCGCCAGGGGCACTCTATCCAGCAGGATGGCCTGGTCGGCAACCTGAAAAAGATTAAAGTCTTATGTTCTGAAAACGCCCACTTCTCGGTGCAAAAGAACATGGCGTTGCTGGGTCTGGGTTATCAATCCGTCACGCTGGTGAAAACCGATCGGTTCGCGCGTATGGACCTGAACGATTTAGCCGAAAAAGTGGCGCAGGCCGAAGCCAATGGCGAGCAGATCCTGGCGATTGTAGCGACCGCAGGCACCACGGATGCCGGCGCTATTGATCCCCTGCGCGCTATCGCGCAGTTGGCGGCGAAACACCAGATCTGGGTGCATGTCGATGCAGCCTGGGGCGGTGCATTGTTGCTGTCGGAGAAATACCGCGATTATCTGGATGGCATTGAATTGGTGGATTCCATTACGTTGGACTTCCATAAGCAATTCTTCCAGACCATCAGTTGCGGCGCCTTCTTGTTGAAAGAAGCCCGTCACTATGAGCTGATGCGCTATCAGGCGGCCTACCTGAACTCCGAGTTCGACGAAGCGCAAGGCGTGCCGAACCTGGTGTCCAAATCGCTGCAAACCACCCGCCGTTTCGATGCGTTGAAACTGTGGATGGGTCTGGAAGCGCTGGGGCAAAAGCAGTACGCGGAGATCATCGATCACGGCGTTACGCTGGCGCAGCAGGTTGCGCACTACATCGGCGATCAACCGTCGCTGGAACTGGTTATGCAGCCGCAGTTGGCCAGCGTCCTGTTCCGTTACCTCCCGCCACAGTTGGCGGCGAGCGGCGATGCGGCGATTGCATTGCTCAACCAACGGATTGGCGATGCTCTGCTGGAATCGGGCCGCGCCAACGTGGGCGTTACCGAGTTTGATGGCGTCACCTGCCTGAAAATGACGTTACTGAACCCGACCGTCAGCCTGGAAGACATTAAAGTGTTGCTGGCGCTGGTGGAAACCACTGCACAGCAGTTGCCGACCGCTTAAACCCGGTTTGCCGTTAAAAGCCGATAGCATTCTGCTATCGGCTTTTTTATTGCGCTCGCAGAAGGTATCTCCCCTCGACGATGGCCCGAGAAACCTCACCATCAGCTAAGCACTATCTGCAGCATGCCCAGTGAGGCTATGGAAATAATCAGCGTCGGCAGCATCGAAAACCGAATAGCGCAGCCTATCGCGATAAACATGGCGATGATTTCTGCCGGATTGGACGACACAAAGTAAGGTGAGATGGCTGACACCATTACGCATCCGGGCGCACTTTCCATGACGCTTCTTGCGCGGGGGCTGAGGTGGCGATTTCTCAAGACAAGATACCCCAGTATCCGGCTCAGATAGGTCACTAACGCCATCCCGGCGATGGTTAAACAGGCAGCCCAGCTCATTGATTTTTATCTCCCCAGAACCATGCCGCCAATAACCCGCTGAACGTTCCTGCAAGCACGTAGGCATGGCCCGGAATGACAAGATACACCGCCGCGGCAACCGCCAGGCTGACCAACCAGGGGCGGGCAGCCCGATATCCCTTCCACATCCCCCGAAGAAGGACAATAAACGTGGCGGGAAAAGCCATCGCGAAACCATACTCTTCTACATTTCCCAATATTGGGCCAACCAGGCACCCCAGCACCGAAAATCCCACCCAAACGGGATAAAAAGGGAAACAAGCCCCGAGGAAGTAAGGCATGGAGAGGCTCTTGTCCGCCGGCATGATGGCGGCATTCTTCAGGGTTTTAGAATAGGCCACCGCCCAGCCCTCATCAGCCATCAGGAAGAGTGCCGGCAGCACTTTACGACGAGGAAGATGCTTGAGGTAAGGCGTCAGAGCCGCTCCCATAATGATATGCCTGCTGTTGATCAAAAATGTCAGCAAGATGATGGTGAGTACCGGCAGCGGTTCCTGCCAAAGCTGGATGGCCGCAAACTCCGAGCCACCGGCAAAGTTAAGCGCCGTCATCAGGCCAAGCTCTGGCGCGGCAAGACCGGCCTTTGATGCCTGAGCGCCTAAAACCAGAGCGTAAGGCGCAATGGCGAGCAGCAAGGGGATTCCATCTTTCACTCCCTGTGTAAACGAATTACTGCGAGAATAATTATCCATCACATAATGCCTTCAAATATCCTTCGGTTTCCCCACCTTCAGGTAAGGCGTTAAGGCGATACAATTACGTCATAATCGCGACGCCAACCAAGTTCGTGAACATCGGCTGGCCTCTGAGCCTTGAACCTTGTCGGAGGGGGCGCAGTATCCAAGATGATCGGCGTTGCTGCGGCCCCCGGATTTACGGTACTGATATAAAAACAAAATTGAGCATTTTGGGCCGCCAATACGATAACCTCAAACGACAATATTTGTCTGCCGAATAATGTAGATCCGACAGACGGAAACGGTCTTGGCGTAGGATATAATAGAAGGCGGAAGACGCAGCATTGGCATTGATAACCTGCACGGAACGCCTTCTCCCTTTTTCTTTGGTTCAGGATACGAAGCATGATGACTGATCCCGATCTCAACCTGCTCATTGCCCTCGACGTGTTACTGGCCGAAGGCAGCGTGGCCGGCGCAGCGCGGCGTCTTGGGTTAAGCGCCTCGGCCATGAGCCGCACGCTCAGCCGCTTGCGTACGGCAACCGGCGATCCTTTACTGGTGCGCGCCGGGCGCAATATGGTGCTGACACCTTATGCCGAAGAGATACGCGAGCGTACGCAAAATACCGTCTTTGAGGCACGCGCTGTACTCCGCCCTTCTGCCGCGGAGCTGGATCCGGCCACGCTGGAACGCACCTTTACCCTGCGTACCAATGACGGCTTTGTGGAGGCTTTTGGTCCTGCGCTTATCGCGGCGGCAGCGGCGGCGGCCCCTTTAGTGCGCCTGCGCTTTGCGCCAAAACCCGAGAAAAGCTCAAAGCCTTTGCGAGAAGGCTTGGTTGATCTCGAGATCGGCGTGTTGGGCGACATGGGGCCGGAAATACGCCTGCAGGCGCTATTCAGGGACAGGTTCGTGGGGGTGGCAAGGAAGGGACATCCGCTGGCGCTACAGCCTGACGTTACCCTTGAGCGCTATGTTGCCTGCGGGCACGTTGTCGCCTCGCGCAGCGGGCGGGTAGCCGGGCCGGTGGACCAGGCGCTGGCGGAGTTGGGGCTGGAGCGGAACATCGCCGCCGTGGTGCCGAGTTTTCCCGCCGCGCTGGCGGTGGCTCAGGCGTCTGACCTGGTGGCGCTGGTGCCCGCCTCTTTTCTTATCAATCAACCCACCGTTAGTGGGAACGGGGTTGTCGCCGCACTTTTCGCTTTTGAACTGCCGGTAAAAACCCAGAGCATTACCGTCTCGCAAATGTGGCATCCACGCTCCGAAGTGGATCCGGCCCACCGTTGGCTGCGGCAATTGGTGTTGAGCGTCTGCCGGCGGCAGGCACCGGAGTCATGAAAAAGCAAACAGATACCGTGATGCGTTTCTTATGCCGGAGTAAAACGTCGGATAGAGTAATACAAGCTTGAAGGGTTTAGGGCAAAGAGATCCACGAGGAGTGTTGGTTGGGATAATTACGCAGCGTAACCATTATAATAAAGGGATTTTATTGGTTTGATTCATTTTGCTTTAATAGTGCCCACTATGCAGTGCATTAAAACGATGACGCCCAATCAATCGAAGCACTGCATAGTGGAGCGGGAATATTAACGTAATGAATTCGGATTTCTAACCTTATGTAACTAAAGAAACCGAAAATACAAAGATAAAAGCGCCAGAAATATCGAAGACACAATATATTGGCGCTCACCGGTCTATTAATTATCCATCAAGGCTAACACTTTTTATTGGCCCTTACTTTTTCAGGGGAAATAAAATAATCAATCACTTCATCGTCTACGCATTGATTGACGTTGGAAAGCGCAATCGTATGCCCGTCGCCATTCACCGTAATCAAAGGGCTGTGAAAAAATGTCGCCATCCGTTTGGCCCCCTCATAAGGGGTAGCGGGATCATAAAGTTGTGCAACAAATAACAAAGGCGGCAATTCGGCAGACACTACGGGAGTATGCGCCGGCATCGTGCCTTTAAATGGCCAGAGGTCGCAGACATTGCGTGGAGACTGCGTCTTTACCGGATAGTTACTGAAAGGGGATGCATCCGCTAACTTCTTCTCTTTGAGCCGGCTCTGTTCAAGATTTCCACCCGGATTGGCCGAATCTATGCAGCCGATCAGGGTTAAATTATCGGCCTCTTCGTCGGCGGCGCTTGCCACGCCCACATCAGCGCTGCTGTCTGCCTGGTTACGGGGTTTGGAGGGATTTACCGCTTTAGGGCGTGCGTTTTGTTCTGCCTCCGTAGCCTGATCAGCGGTTTTATCCAAAACGGCCAGAGCCTGGTAATCAAACTTGTCGCTATCGATTGAGCGCAGCAATTTGGCCAGGTCCGGCCAATTTTCTGAAGAATAAAGCGTTTTTTGGGTCGCACTAATAATGGCGTCCGAGCCTATATCATTGCCATTTTCATCCCTCAGCGCCAGGTTATCTACTTTTTCCAGCAACGCGTGATAGTTCGCCGTGGCATGGGTTTTAGTTAATTGGCACTGCTGCTCTTCTTCACAATAGGCGGCAAAACGTTCGAATGAATGCTGGAAGGACAATGCCTGTTTGTAATCGCTGCTGAACGCATCGTCCGAGATGTCCATCACGCCGTCGAATACCAGGGCCCTTATATTTTTCGGGAAACGCTCTGCGTAGATTGCCGCTACCTGAGTTCCGTATGAAAAGGCGATAGCATTCAGTTTATCTTCACCCAAAGCGGCTCTGATAATGTCCACATCATTGACCGCCTCATCCGTACCCAGGTGTTTCAGGACATTGAGCGTCGTGCGATTAATACAGCCTTCCAACCAGGTCCGGCCCACTTTTTCGGCCTCTGCGGTATTAAGCGCATTATCGGCATTGTTGTCCGGCTGAGTGGAACATGTAATTTTTGGCCTGGATTGCCCGACGCCTCGTGGGTCATAACCGATAATATCGAAACTTTCATTGAGTTCTTCCGTTTCGATAGGCACCTGAATCCCAGGCAGCCCCGGCCCGCCGGGAATAGACAGCACGCTGCCCCGCTTCTCACCGGTCGCAGGCAAGCGTGTGACTGCCAGTTTGACTTTTTCATGGCTACTGCCGCCGTAGGATAAAGGCGCTTCAACATAGCCGCATTGCAGCCGCGCAGGGATCTCTCCCCCGTCGAACCATTGATTAAACGAACTGTTTTTGCAGGAAACCCAGGATATCGGCTGAGTTTGGCTGGCAAAAACCGCCGGTGGGCAAAAAATGACGGCAATAAAGGCTATTGTCGGAAACTTCACGCTTCCCCCTCGATGAAAAAAATTAAGGCTATAAATCGTCCAGGCCTTAGTTATACAGACCCATCGGAAAACGGAATATATCTGCGCCAAGCTTTTTTACAGAGAGTGAGGCTTTGTTTAATAAATCGGATTTAGAGAAAAGATTTCCCCCGACCTGCGCATCCCCAGGCGCGTTGTTGCGCGCGGGAGGGGGCGCTTTGGAATACAGGCTGGCTCCAGCCTGCGCTTCGTGGCGATATTCGCAAATGGCCGCATTCTCCCTATGTTCAATGGCAGAATGGAATGAATGCGGCTGGCTGTGATTACAGCAACTGCCCGCCCGAAATGTCGAAGGTCGTCCCGTTAGCCCATGCCATGTCATCGGACAGAATGGCGGCTACCGCGCCGCCTACGTCGTCCGGTAAACCGACACGACCCAGCGCGATCCCCTGAGCAACCCAGGCGTTCACATCCTTGTTGTCGCGCACCGCACCACCGCCAAAATCGGTAGCGATGGCACCAGGGGCAATCGCATTCACCCGAATTTGGCGCGCACCAAGTTCTACGGCCATGTAACGGGTCAGAACCTCTACTGCCGCCTTCACCGCCGCATAAACGCTGTACCCCGGCAAAGTAAAGCGCACGAAGCCGGACGAAACGTTCAGGATCCGTCCGCCGTCTTTCACGAGCGGTAACAGCTTCTGAGTCAGAAAAATCGGCCCGCGAAGGTGCGTGGCGACCAGAGAGGCAAATTGCTCCTCGGTGGCGTCAACAAAGTTTGAAAAGAGCCCATTGCCGGCATTGTTGACGAGAAAGTCGAAGCATTCGCGGCCGAAGCCGGCCCTCAGCGTTTCAGTCACGGCGTTTGAAAAAGCCGGATAACTGGCGGTATCGGTGATGTCGAGTGGCAGCATCGCGGCCTTGCCACCCTGTGCTTCGATCTCCTTTTTCAACATTTCGGCTTCTGCGGCGCCGCTGCGATAGGTGCCGATAATGTGTACGCCGCGCTTGGCGAGGTGAAGAGCCATGTTGCGGCCAAGGCCGCGGCTGGCGCCGGTGATGAGTGCAATCGGGTTGGTCATGGGCTGTCTCGTATAGGTTATTGGGTGCACCTTGCAGTGCCTTCTTGACCTGCTCATGATAGGCAATGACCGGTGTGTAACCTACGCCTGATAAGCTCAGTTTATTGCCTGATTGTCTCAATCATTTTACGGGGGGGAAGGATGGTGGGTATAATCGACGGATGAAAAATGAGCTTGCACCGCATCTTGATATCGCCCTGCGCCATGCGCCACCGGGCTTGACCCCCACACGGATCCCGCGTGTAGACCTCTGCGTCGGGCAAGGTTCTACAGACAAGGCGCCATGCCTGTATCGCTCGATGATCTGCTTCATCCTGCAAGGCTCTAAGCGCGTAGCGATCCACGACAATCTTCTGAGCTACGACAGTGAACAATATCTCATCAGTGCCCTTGACCTGCCTTTGATCGGGCAAATTCTTGACGCTGAAGACGGGCAACCCTACGTTGCGCTCTCGCTTGTGTTGGACCCGGCCATACTGGCGGAATTAGCGGCGACCATGCCGCCGGTTCGCGAGCGCGAACAAAAAGGGATTGGCATCGCGATAAATCCGATGACCGCTCCGCTCCGCGACACCTTGCTCCGCTTATTATCATTGCTCGACACGCCTGACGATATCCCGATTCTTGGCCCCCTGCTCGAACGGGAATTGCTTTATCGTCTCTTGCAGGGGCCTCAGGGGCAACTTCTGCGTCAGATTGCTCAGCCTGATGGCGCACTGGGTAGCATCCGCCGGGCCGTTGCCTGGATCAGAGACAATTACAATATCCGGCTTCGCATCGAGGCGTTGTGTGATGTCAGCGGCATGAGTCGGGCCAGCCTGCATCGCCATTTTCTGTCGATGACGGGTCTCAGTCCTGTCCAGTATCAGAAACAGCTTAGGTTGCAGGAAGCCCGCCAGCTCTTGCTTTCCGGCGAGCATCGCGCGTCCGAGGTGGCCTTTCTCGTCGGTTACGAAAGCGCTTCACAGTTTAGCCGCGAATATCTAAGGCAATTCGCGGTATCGCCTATCCGCGACGTGCGCCAGATACGGCAGGCCATCAATGCTTCACCGAGGGCATAAACGGTAATTGCAGGAGTTGGCTCAACGCCGATCGCCTGTTGAGCAAAAGACACTCGGAACATTCATTAAACGGGCAAGCGCCTAAATAACTGCGTTGAATATCGCTACACCCCAAGCCTGAGACAGGTGGGGGCATGCAGGTTAGCCGACTGTTGAGCGCATGGATGCGCGATACGAGAGCCTCCATGGACGGATTCACGGCGTGTCGGCGCTCTGCATGCTCCTCACCTGTAGCACTATTTAGGCGCAGCTATTTAATAGTTTAGGTAGGCAATTAATTAAAGAATAGCTGGGGTGACAGGTTGAATTCCGGCCACGGTTTTCTATTAATAATTTGTGTTAAAAGCAACATATACTTAACAGCCTAACGAATCAAATGGTACAATTCGGCGCATTCACTGTTTAATTTTTTGCCACGCACCCCGCCTTAGAGCAGAGTGCGGCGCAACGATTACACTTTGGGAAACGAGTAGTAAGACACATTATTTTCGGAGACCGCCTGAACATGTCTGATTCAACTGCCCGGCCGGGTATAAAGCTTAAATTATGGTGTTGTTTATTAGGGGTAATTCTTGCCGTTACCGGCTTATTTTTCGCCATTGCCGGCGGAAAGTTAGTCTCGCTCGGCGGCAGCGCCTACTTCCTGATTGCCGGTATCGTCACCCTGCTTTCCGCCATCCAATTCTTCCGTCGCAAATCCTCGGCAGTCACGCTGTTCCTGCTGGTTTTCATCGGTACGTTGATTTGGTCAGTGGCCGATGCCGGTTTTGATTTCTGGCCCTTGATTTCGCGGCTGATGGTGCCAACCGGCCTGATGATTCTGGCCTTCCTTAGCTGGCCTGCACTGCGTAAACCGGAAGGGAAATCGCCGCTGGCGAAACTCTCTTATCTGCTCTCCGCCGTGTTGGCTGTGGGTATGGTCGGCGCCTTCGTGCAGATGTTTCAGCCGCACCCCACCGTCGCTTTCAGCGGCCAGCAATTGCCGTTGATCCCGGTCGATAAAGCCAAACAGCAAAAAGACTGGGACAACTACGGCAATACCCCAGGCGGCAGCCGGTTCGTGGCGCTTGATCAGATCACCCGCGATAACGTGAAAGATCTGAAAGTCGCCTGGACCTTCCATACTGGCGATACGCCGATCAGCCCTGGCGGCAACGGCGCAGAAGACCAGCAGACGCCGCTGCAAATCGGCAACCGCATCTTCCTGTGTACGCCGCACAACAACGTCATCGCCGTCGAAGCCGACAGCGGGAAAGCGATCTGGAAGCGTGAAATCAACGCGCAATCGCAGGTCTGGAACCGCTGCCGCGGCCTGGCCTACTTCGACGCCACCAAACCCCTGCCGGAACCGACGGTCCCTGGTTCAACGCCTGCGGCGCCGGTTCAGCTTGCGGCCGGTGACAGCTGTCAGCGCCGTATTCTGATGAACACCATCGATGCGCGCCTGGTGGCGATCAACGCCGATAACGGCGAGTTCTGCCAGCACTTTGGCAACAACGGCATCGTCGATCTGAAAGCCGGGCTGGGCGATGCCTCGGATCCGAAATACCAGTTGACCTCCGCCCCTACGCTGGCGGGCACCACCGTCGTCGTGGGTGGCCGAGTGGCCGATAACGTGCAAACCGACATGCCTGGCGGCGTGTTGCGTGGTTTTAACGTGATCACCGGTGAAATGCGTTGGGCGTTCGATCCGGGCAATCAAGACCCGAACGCGGCGTTGAAACCGGGCCAAACCTTTGTGCGCAGTACGCCGAACTCCTGGGCACCGATGTCCTACGATCCAGCGATGAACACCGTATTCATGCCGATGGGCAGCTCTTCCGTGGATCTCTGGGGTGCTAACCGCAACGCTCTGGACCACAAATACGGCGCGTCCATCCTGGCGCTCGATGCGACAACCGGTAAAGAAAAGTGGGTTTATCAGACCGTACATAACGATCTGTGGGATTTCGATGTCCCTATGCAACCGAGCCTGATCGATTTCCCGATGAAGGACGGCACCACCCGCCCTGCACTGGTATTCGGCGGCAAAACCGGGCAGATCTTCGTGCTGGATCGCCATACCGGCAAACCCCTGACCGAAGTGAAAGAGCTGCCGGTGAAAACCCGTAACATCCCGGGCGAGCAGTATTCGGCGACGCAGCCCTTCTCTGTCGGCATGCCGCAGATTGGCGCAGAGAAGTTAACCGAATCCGACATGTGGGGCGCAACGCCGTTCGATCAGTTGATGTGCCGCATCAGCTTTAAATCGATGCGTTATGATGGTCTGTTCACCGCACCGGACACCGATCTCTCGCTCAGCTTCCCAGGTTCGCTGGGCGGCATGAACTGGGGTGGATTGTCTACCGATCCGAACAACCACTACATCTTCGCCAACGATATGCGTTTGGGCCTGTGGGTGCAGATGATCCCGCAAAAAATCGACCCCAACGCGCCGGCCAGCAACGGCGGCGAATCGGTTAACGCCGGCATGGGCGCCGTGCCGTTAAAAGGCACCCCTTACGGCGTCAACAAGAACCGCTTTATGTCGCCGCTGGGCATTCCGTGCCAGAAACCGCCGTTCGGCACCCTGTCCGCTATCGATCTGAAAACCCAGAAAGTGGTGTGGCAAGTACCGGCCGGTACCGTGCAGGATACCGGGCCATTCGGCATTAAAATGCGCGCCCCAATGCCGGTAGGCATGCCAACGCTGGGCGGTACGCTGGCAACCCAGGGCGGCCTGGTGTTTATCGCCGGCACCCAGGATTACTACCTGCGGGCATTTGATTCATCCACCGGTAAAGAAGTGTGGAAAGCGCGTTTGCCGGTCGGCAGCGGCGGCACCCCGATGAGCTACGTCTCACCGACCACCGGTAAGCAGTACATTCTTATCTCCGCCGGCGGCGCACGCCAATCACCGGACCGTGGCGACTACGTGATTGCTTACGCGCTCGATAAGTAACGTTCAAGCTTCGCAATAACAAAAATCCCCCGTCATATGATGGGGGATTTTTTTATGAATTATCGCAAATTAGCGTTAATCCATAGAAAACACCCTTCCTTTTACAAGAATAATCCTACTGTTTTACCCGGCATTATATCTCATTCTTTCAATCGGCTTTTTACCGCGCCAAGCCCGGTTATTGGCATATTTCCGCAGGCACGAATATTATTAAAACAGTTCCTTTTGGAGCGAATCTCAGGCGGTTTTCATAAAGGAACAAGACATGAACGTTTTACCTGATCGCAGTGATGACAATCATCCTGTTGATATAGCTAATGTAATTTTTGACGGGTTACCGAATCTCATTGGCGTGGGTAAAAGCCTGGGCGGACGCTTTAATAAAGGGTGGCGCGAATATACCGGCGGAGCCTCGTTTGATAATGAGGATAGCGGCTGGCTGAAAGCCCTGCACCCGGCTGACTATGCGCCGGTGCACAGCCTTTGGCAGCAGGCAATGGCTACCGCCTCCTCGTTCGTGAATGAAAGCCGTCTGCGCCATTGCAGCGGTGAGTTTCGCTGGTTTTTGCTGTCGTTCAACGCCGCCAAAGATCCCCTGCCTGGAGAACCGCGCTGGTCTCTTACCTGCGTGGATATCCACGAGCAAGTGCTGGAAAAACATATCCTCGCCGCGACCTTGGCTGCGCAGCAAAACATGCTCGATGCCAGCGTCGACTGCATCAAGATCATCAATAATGACGGTTCGTTGCTGCACATGAACAAAGCCGGCTGCATTGCTCTTGGCCTGGATGAAAACCAAAAACAGTTTGGCATGTCGTGGCTGGGGCTGCTGCCGGTAGAAATACGCAAGCGCGGCAGAAAAGCGCTGCGCAACGTGTTGAATGGCCGCAATGCCAGATTCGCCGGCCTTAGCGTCACGCCAAATGGCAAGATGCAGCACTGGGATAATATCCTCAGCCCGGTCACCGATAAAAATGGCCGGATACAAAATATATTGTGCGTTTCCCGCGATGTGACCTCGCAAAGAATAGCCGAGAAGCGTTTGCTGATCGCCAGTGAATATGACGAACTGACCGGCCTGCCTAACCGACGGTTATTCAAGAAAAAGTTAAAACAGGAAATGAAACGCGCCCTGAGCAACAATAAATTGCTCGGGTTGATTCTGTTGGATCTCGACCACTTTAAATTGGTTAACGACACCCTTGGGCATGCCGCAGGCGATCATCTGTTGCGCGTGTTATCCAAAAGGCTCACGGCGCACCTGAACCCTAACTCTTTTGTTTCCCGGCTCGGCGGCGATGAGTTTGCGGTGGTCATCAGCGACGTGGACGATGAGCAGGATATCTTCAAAATCGCCAATAACTTTCTGTTGCAGCTCGAATCGCCGATCACCCACGGCGGTAAGGCGCTGCATTGCGGCATGAGCATAGGTTGCGCCGTTTATCCTCAGGACGCCCGCGACCCATCGGAACTGATGAAGTGCGCCGATACCGCGCTGTATGAACTTAAAGACGGCGGCCGCGGCGGCGTTTATATGTTCAATCAGCAGATGATGGAGAAGGCAAAGGCGCGCGCCTCACAGCTTAACCACGCACGGCAGATTGTGCGTGATAACCGCATTCGCCCCAGCTATCAACCGAAAGTCAATTTGGCCAACGGCGCTATCGTGGGTTTTGAGGCGCTATTGCGCTGGTATTGTCCGGTAAACGGCATGCAGTTGCCGGATACCGTCAGTGAAGCCTTCAGTGACTATGAGCTGGCGAGCAAAATCAGCGAAGCCATGCAGATGAAAGTCTTTGCCGACATCTCACGTTGGATCGATGACGGGGTAGAAGTCTTGCCGGTGTCGTTGAACGCATCCCCTATCGAGTTTTTACGCGACAACTATGCCGAAACCTTCCTGCAACGATTGCTGATGTTCCGCATCCCGCACCACCTTATCGAGCTGGAGGTCACCGAACATGCGTTCAACAAACACGGTTCGAAGTATGTTTTGCGGGCCTTGCAAATGCTCAAGGAAATGGGCATTCGGATTGCGCTCGACGACTTTGGCACCGGGCATTCGGCCTTTACGCATATCATGAACTACCCGCTGGACTGCATTAAACTGGATTGCGATTTTATCCGCCGGATGAACGACGAACCGGCCATATTGGGCATCGTCGAAAGCATGGGCATTCTGGGGCAGAAATTGGCCATCGATATCATCGCCGAAGGGATTGAAACCGAGCAACAGCGCCAGACGTTGTGCGACGCCGGTTTTTATTTCGGACAGGGCTTTTTGTTCAGCAAGGCCGTTGAAGCACCCAAGGTGATCAACCTGCTGCGGGAAAATGTTCGTTATAACGAAGAAATCGACGATTGAGGCAGGCAGCATTTCACTGCAACCCGATTTTTCTAAAATTAGTTAGTTAATTTTGTTCGTTCACAGATTTAGCGGCTTCGAGGATAGTGAGCAGACCGCCTCAACAACATAATAATGCAGGTAATAATCATGATGTATAGCGCTAAATTAACCGCAGCGGCGGCACTCCTGAGCATGTCCTTCATCGCCAATGCCGCACCGGGAATTGATCTGATCGCCAATGAAACCCCGATAAACACGGTTAAAAGCCCAGAGGCCGTAGCCAAGATCCCGGCAGGATTTAAATTCGTGGAGCCGGGTACGCTAACCGTCGCCGTATCGATATTGGGTAGCGGCCCACCGTTCGGGCTGTACGCCCGCGACAATAAAACGGTGATTGGCAGCGAGTCGGATATTGCCCGGTTGGTCGCCGATGGGCTTGGGCTAAAACTCAAACTGGTCCCGACATCCTGGGAGGACTGGCCGCTGGGGGTGACCTCAGGGAAATACGACGCGGCAATTTATAACATCACCGTCACCCATGAGCGTAAAACCAAATTCGACTTTGCCACTTATCGCCAGGATACGCTGGGCTTCTACGTGAAGGCCGACAGTAAAATCACCTCGATAAAATCCGCACCGGATATCGCCGGCAAGAAGATCATCGTCGACTCCGGCACCAATCAGGAGGCGGTGTTGCTGGCGTGGGATAAAGAGAATCAGGCCAAAGGGTTGCCCGCTCTCCAACCGATCTACGTGACCGATAAAGCGGCCTCGACGCTGGCGATCCAATCCGGCCGGGCCGATGCGACTTTCGGGCCGAACGTAGCCGGCGCCTATCAGGCCAAGTTAAACGGCAAAATCAAGCTGGTCGGCATAGTGCCTGGCGGCTGGCCGCGCAGCGCCAACATCGCCGTGACGTTGAAAAAGGGCAACGGCCTGGTTGATGCCGTGCAGGCTTCGCTCAACAGTGCCATCGCCAACGGCAGCTACCTGAAAGTGTTGGATCGCTGGGCGGAAAGCGACGAGAAAATCGAACATTCTGAAATCAATCCTCTGGGATTGGGGGACTGATCTTCCGCTTTTCAAGGCGCCGGTTCTTACCCGGCGCCCTTAATGTTGTTTAAAGCGCAACGAGTACCAGACCGCGTGCCTTGCCTGAACACGTCTCTTTCAGTGCCAACGGTGCCGATTCCAGTCCTTTAAACCGGGTCACAGGAAATTCGATGTCCGCCCATGAAGGTTGTGATAGACAGGAAAGCCATTCAGCAAATACTTCCGGATTTTCGTCAGCGCTGTATCCGCGCATCGTAATTCCCTTGACGATAATAGCGAAAGCGTCTATTTCCACAGGAGCATATTTGGTCGACTTTGCATCTGCAAGTTCGGCCGATAGCGCCCCAAGCAGGACAATCCTCGCCCCTTCCCGAGTGTGAGAAACCGCGGCTTCCAATTGCTCACCGCCTACAATATCAATAAATATGTCAATGCCGTCGGGCGCATAGCGGTGCAATTGGTCGCTGATAGTGCCGTCACCGCGAATGATGACCTCGTCATAACCCAATTCTCGCTTCATCCATAAAGCTTTTTCAGGCGTTCCAGTACTGCCAATGACTCGTTTGGCACCCAGCTTACGGGCAATTTGTCCCGCCATGGAGCCAATCGCGCCCGCTCCGCTCGAAACAAAAACCACATCGTCAGGTTTAACCTGCGTCGCACGCGTCAAAGCCGCATATGCCGTCCAGCCGTGCCCCAGATAGGCGGCAGGATTAATCAGCTTGTTGCCTAATCGAGTGCAGAGACCTATGTCGACAGCGGCATATTCTCGCCAGCCAAACGGATGAAGCACGAACTCGCCCGGTTGCAAACCGCTTGCAGCAGGCGCAGACACAATCTCGCCAATTGCCGCATCTGCCAGCGTATCGCCAATGTTGATGGGTGGAAACGGAATGCCTTTTACACTTTCGGCTTCTTCACTCATCATCAGGCGGGTAGATATTGAGACCCGAAACCAGCAATTGCGAACCAATATCTCATTCTCGCCACAGGCGATATCAGGATGCTCAATAATCTCAAAGTTATCGGGCCCCGGCATGCCAGAAGAGCGTTTAAGCAGATTGATTTTCCTGTTGTGCTGCGTTGCAAAGACCATTTTATTTCCCTGTTGATATGTGAGTTAATACTCGCATTATCAATCGGAGAGCCATCACGTGAATACTCGTGTTCCAGATACAGCACGAAGCATGCGTAAAATGCCGCAGCAAAGCCGTTCACGATTTTTGGTCGGCATCATTCTGGATGTTGCTACTCGCTTATTGGCTGAAAACGGATGGGCAAAATTTAACACCAATGAAGTGGCTCGCATTGCCGGGGTCAGTATTGGTTCGCTTTACCAGTATTTTCCCAATAAGTTGGCCCTGGCAGAAGCGATACGCAAACAACACCTCGCATCGATATTGCTGGTTTTTGAAACCGCTAACGAGACTACGCAGGCTGACTCATTGATGGCGGCGGTTGAACGAATGATTGATGGCATAATCGCCGCGCATTTAATTAATCCGCGCTTGCACCGCGTTTTGCTGGATGAAGTGCCGCTCTCCGGGCGTGACGCACATCATGACTTTGAACGTCGCTATGCTGAGTATTACGCTACCTTTACTGCCAGTCAGTTGGGTTCAGAACGAGCGCGAGTCGCCAGCCAAGTGCTGGCTTCTGCAATTGAAGGCGTCGTACATGATGCATCGCGACGTGGGCAGTTAGCATCATCAGACCTAAAACGTGAATTAATCTTGTTGGTGACCTGTTATTTGAAGGGCTAATTTCACCTTGGTTTTCTGGTTTAAGATCATTCAATCTGCACCAAGGCGCTTTTTCTCCATTTTGCGATAAAGCGTGCTGCGCGATACGCCCAGCGACTTGGCCGCCTGGCTGATGTTGCCGTTGGCATTTCTGATGGCGGCGAACACCTCCGGCTCGGCTTGCGAAACGGCGTCGGCCTCCGCGCAAAGCGGCGGCAACGCGTTGAACTGTTCCGGCAGATCCTCAAGGGCAATCAGGTTGTCGTCATCCGCCAACGCCAGCAGCACCTTCAGCGTACTCAACAGCTGCCGCACATTGCCGGGCCACGAATAGCGGGCCAACGCAGCCAGCGCGTCCGGCGCCAGCCTGATGCCGCGCTTATCGGCGCCCAGCTCATGCCAAAGGCTGAGAATGAAGCGATCGATATGCGCCCGCTGCCGCAACGGTGAAATGCACAGGCTGAACTCCTGAATGCGGTACAGCAGATCCTCGCGGAATTCCCCCGCCGCCACCAAGGTGTTCAGATTGCGGTTGGTAGCGCAGATCAGCGTAAAATCTACCGAACAGGCATGGCGGCTGCCCAGTGGCGTGACGGTTTTTTCCTGCAGTACGCGCAGCAACCGCGTTTGCAGACTCAGCGGCATATCGCCAATCTCATCCAGGAACAGCACCCCGCCGTCGGCCTCCCTGATCTTGCCGGCGTAACCTTTGGGATTGGCGCCGGTAAAGGCGCCGGGCGCATAACCAAACAGCTCGGATTCGATCAGGTTTTCAGGCAGCGCCGCGCAGTTGATCGCCACGAAGTTGCCGTCCCGCCATTTGCTTTCCTGGAACAGCCGCCGGCTGAAGTGCTCCTTGCCGCAGCCGGTTTCCCCGGTAATGCACAACGCGAGGCCGGCGTTCACGATCCGCAACGCTTTCTGCTTGTCTGCGCCGTCCCGATCAAAAGGCTGAACAAAGGGCCTGACGACATGCGAATGCCGCTCTGGCATCTCCAGCAGCGAGTAATAACGGCGACGGTTGGCCGCCCGTGTCTGACAGGGTGCATCCAGCGTCTGTCGCGACAGCTCCGGGAACAGCGTGGCGAAATCCAGCGCCCCAAAGGACGCAGGTGAAAGGTTAAATTCTTGCATCGCCAGCCGGTTGGCGGCGGTAAGAACGTCATCGCGGAAGACCAGGATCAGTTCGTGCGCAGTGCCGAGGGTATGCGCATCGCTATGCAGGCTGAGTGTCCAGTGTTGATCCGTGACGGTGCTCTTCACCCATTGATGTTCAATGTGCCGCACCGCCTGCAGAATCAGTGACCGGGCATCACCGTACGGGCGTTGCACCGGCGTTGAGATATCCAGCACCCCGCCTATTTGCCCGTCGGGCCGAAAAATCGGTGCGGCGGAACAATAAAGCCCCGAGTTCTGATTAAGAAAATGCTCGTCGCCGCTCACCTCGCACAAGCCTCCCAACGCCAGCGCGGTGCCGATCGCGTTGGTGCCGCGCTCTTGCTCCCCCCACTGATTGCCCGGTGCCAACGCTATGCGCGACGCTTTGCGCAAGAAATGGGTATTGCCGCAGGTCTCCAACACCAGCCCGCTGGCGTCAGACACCACAATGATGGAAGGTTGCCGATTGATTTGGCCCTCCAGACGCGCGATCAGCGGCTGGGCCAGCTGCGCCACCCAGCCGTTTTGCCCGCGCACTTCATTCAGCACGGTCGGCCGAACAAAAGGAACGTGGTCGTCGGCCCGGCTCAGCCCGTAGTGCTGGCTACGCTGCCAGGACTCTGACAGTGGGCTGGGGAGAGGCCTGCTTTCATGGTCGGAGGCGAACCCCGTTACGGCTGTCCGTTCTTTATGCAACATGACTTTCTCCCGCGCAAAAGTGTTGCATTTTTGTATCATGAATGTGTCTCATGCGTTGCGACATGGGACACAAAAAATAATAGAAATGAATGATAAATCACCGATTTTATTGCCGGCACTAGATATTTATAGCTGTTAACTTAATGATATTAAACAGGTTCAAAAAACAAACACCGACAAGATGGAACAATGTGGCATAGGCAATGCTTATGTTTAGGCACGGTGCCACAACCTGGCACCCCTCCTACAGCCCGTGTTCCTTTGAGAGGTGTTTAACATGAAATATGTCCATCCCGGTTTGCCTGGCTCGCTGGTTTCTTTCAAACAACGCTACGGCAACTACATTGGCGGCAAATTTGTCGAACCCGTTTCCGGTAACTACTTTACCGACACCTCCCCGGTAACCGGGAAAACTGTCGCCGAGTTCCCCCGCTCCGACGCCCAGGATATTGAGCGGGCGCTGGATGCGGCGCACGTCGCCGCTGAGTCCTGGGGAAACACCAGTGCACAAAATCGCGCAAACGTGATGCTGGCCATCGCGGATCGCATGGAATCGCAATTGGAAATGCTGGCGCTGACCGAAAGCTGGGACAACGGTAAGCCGATCCGCGAAACGCTGAATGCGGACATCCCGCTGGCGATCGATCATTTCCGTTACTTCGCCGGCTGCCTGCGCGCGCAGGAAGGCACCGCCGCAGAGATTGATCAAAACACCGTGGCCTACCATATTTACGAGCCGCTGGGCGTAGTTGGACAGATTATCCCCTGGAACTTCCCGCTGCTGATGGCGGCCTGGAAACTGGCCCCGGCGCTGACTGCCGGTAACTGCGTGGTGCTCAAGCCGGCAGAACAGACGCCGCTCAGCATTTGCGTGCTGCTGGAACTGATTGGCGATCTGCTGCCTCCGGGCGTGCTCAATGTGGTTCACGGCTTTGGCAAAGAGGCCGGTGAGGCGCTGGCGACCAGCAAGCGCATCGATAAAATCGCCTTTACCGGCTCAACCCCGGTGGGCAGGCATATCCTGGCTTGCGCGGCGGAGAATATCATTCCCAGCACCGTGGAGCTGGGCGGTAAATCACCCAATATCTTCTTTGAAGACATCATGCAGGCCGAACCGGAATTTATCGACAAGGCGGTTGAGGGACTGATCCTCGGCTTCTTCAATCAGGGTGAAGTCTGTACCTGCCCTTCACGCGCGTTGATCCAAGAGTCAATCTACCCGCAATTTATGGAAAAAGTGCTGGCGCGCATCACCGCCATTCGTCAGGGCGACCCGTTTGACACCGACACCATGATCGGCGCGCAGGCGTCCCAACAGCAGTTCGACAAGATCCTCTCTTACATCGAAATCGCCAAAAACGAAGGCGGGAAAATCATCGCCGGCGGCGAGCGTACCCACCAGGAACAGACGTTGCAGCAAGGTTTTTATCTCCAGCCAACGCTCATCACCGGTAATAACAGCATGCGCTTCTTCCGTGAAGAGATCTTTGGACCGGTCATCGGCATCGCCACCTTTAAAGACGAAGCCGAAGCGCTGGCGCTGGCCAACGACACCGAGTTCGGGCTGGGCGCAGGCCTGTGGACCCGTGACAGCAACCGCGCCTATCGCATGGGCCGCGCGCTCAAGGCCGGACGCGTCTGGACCAACTGCTATCACCTCTACCCGGCACACGCTGCCTTCGGGGGATATAAAAACTCCGGTGTCGGCCGTGAAACGCACAAAGTGGCGCTGTCGCATTACCAGCAGGTGAAAAACCTGTTGGTGAGCTATGACGCCAAACCGCAAGGGCTGTTTTAACTGAATGTTGCCTGTTCCAACCCTACAACTTCTCGAGGTCTGAAAATGAAAACGATGAAAGCTGCTGTGGTGACTGCGTTTGGACAACCGTTGGTGATTAAAGATGTCCCGATCCCGGAGGTCACGCCCGGAAAAATCCTGGTGAAAATTGCCGCCACCGGGGTGTGCCATACCGATCTGCACGCAGCCGACGGTGACTGGCCGATCAAACCCAACCCGCCTTTTATTCCTGGGCATGAAGGCTCCGGTCACGTGGTGGCGGTGGGCGCCGGCGTTACCCACGTAAAAGAAGGTGATCGCGTAGGGGTGCCCTGGCTTTACTCTGCCTGCGGGCACTGTGAACACTGTCTCGGCGGTTGGGAAACGCTGTGCCATTCCCAGCAAAACTCGGGCTATTCGGTTAACGGCAGCTTTGCCGAATACTGCCTGGCCGATGCCAATTACGTGGGTATTCTGCCCGACAACGTCGATTTTCTGTCTATCTCACCGATCCTCTGCGCCGGCGTCACCGTCTATAAGGGGCTGAAAATGACCAATACCAAGGCCGGCGACTGGGTGGTCATTTCCGGTATCGGCGGCCTTGGGCATTTGGCGATCCAATACGCCACCGCGATGGGGTTGAACGTGGCGGCGGTCGACATTGACGATGACAAACTGGCCTTCGCCAAAAGCCTGGGCGCTTCGGTGGTGGCTAACGCGCGAAACGTCGATCCTGGCCGCTTTTTCCATCAGGAATTCGGTGGCGCGCACGGCGTACTGGTGACGGCGGTATCGCCAAAGGCATTCGAACAGGCGACCACCGTGATGCGACGTGGCGGCACCATGGTATTGAATGGCTTGCCGCCGGGCAGTTTTGACCTTTCAATATTCAATATGGTGCTGGAAGGCACGACGGTGCGCGGTTCGATTGTCGGGACGCGCAAGGATCTGCAAGAGGCACTGGACTTTGCCGGCCGTAATAAAGTCGCGGCAACCATCTCGGTAGAGCCGTTGGATCAAATCAACGACATCTTCGGCCGCATGCGCGAGGGCAAAATCACCGGCCGCGTGGTTGTGGATATGTCGCTTTAAGTCAACGCATCAGGGCACTGGTTGATCGGTGCCCTTTTTATTCGCGTCGGCAATGGTCTGGTGAATAAATCGCATTTTCTCCAGGACCGGTGCAGGCAACACAAAGGGGTAAAGATCGGCATGCCCCATCGAACGATTGAGCTGATTCAGCGCCCAGGAGACCGGCAGCCACTGCCCGATCAGGCGATCAAAATCCGGGGTTTCATCTGAATGGTTGAAAGCGGCGTCTGGCGCGGCAAAACCGTAAGCCGCGGCCGTGTCCAGAGTGTCGCGAATATGCAGATAATGAGCAAAGGTTTCCGCCCAGTCCTCCGCAGCGTGCATGGTGGCATAAGCGGAAACGTAACATTCATGCCAACCTTCCGGGGCGCCCTGCCGGTAGTGCCGATCGAGCGCCTGCTGGTAATCCGCATCCGGATCGCCAAACAGATTGGCAAATGCCTGCCGCTGTTCGGGCTGAATGATCAGTTGATCGTAATAGTAATGCCCCACCTCATGACGGAAGTGACCCAGTAACGTGCGGTAAGGTTCACCCATGGAGATACGACGCTGCTCGCGGTGAACGTCATCTCCCTCCTCCAGATCCAGCGTAATTACGCCGTTCGCATGGCCGGTGAGCACCTGCCGCCGTTCGCTGGAAAGCAACTCGAAGATCAGCCCATTGTTCGGATCGTCATTTTTACTGACTATCGGCAGGCCCAACTCGGTCAACTCCAGTATCAGGCGGCGCTTGGCCGTTTCGGCTTCGGCAAACAGCGGGAGCGCTTCCGCATCATCATCCGCCGGCCGGGTTTGGGTCAGGCTGCACGAGGCGCACAATTCCCCTTCTTGCTCCACCAGCCAGTTGCACTGCGCAATATGCATATTGGCGCACAGGTGCCCCTGTTCCGGGGGGGCGTTGCCCGCAAGGTCGGGAGCCGCGATCGCTACCAATTTTCGACCTGGCAAATCGAACCCCAGGGAGCTCGAACAGGACAAACACAGCGAGTTTTCAAACGACAGCTGCTGCCCGCAGTTCGGGCAAGAAAAGTTACGCATGATCAGGCTTCCTTAGCGGCAGAGGACGTGTGGGCGCTGGCGCCAGAGACAGCTTAAGGGTAGCCAGGCAGGTTTGAGTTAGTCAATCGGCTCGGTTCAGGCCTTGGTTTTAGCTTTTGTTTTGGTGATTTTTGTCGCTTTGGCGGGATTGCCGGCAACAAATTCCAGGGTTGGCGAGTAGTAAAAAGGCAACCAGGCATGGTAACTGCTTTCCCACTCCCACTTGACGGGGCAAGGCCACAGAATATCTTCATACAAAATGTAATAGACCCATCGCCCATGCGGGCGGCGCGGTTTTGCTGTGCTCATAGACACTGACTTCTCTGGCCCGATCGATTACATGATGGCGCTCAACCGCCCGGAGTCGCATAGCCGCCGACAATAAACAGGGTCAGCAGAGCCAAGGCCGCAACAATAATCGCAATAGGGAAAAAATAGCCGATCTTCATTTTTAATTCTCTTTGTCATCAGGCGTTATGGAGCACCAAGCAAATTTAACATGGACGGTGGTCGGCTAGCCATCTTTCCCGCTATTCATTCATGGCACGGGTGAATGCAATCCGCCCGGGGATCGTTGCCACGCTTTGGCGCAACATGAACTGGATTCCGGGATTGGCAAAAGGTACCGGACACTGATTGCCGCGTCTCCCGCCAAACGGATGGCCCCGCCTGATGAAGAAGCGATTTCGGCGGCTGATTTTCCTGGCCCGGACACCGGATTCGTTACCGGCAGCGATCTGCTGATAGAGGGGTTTGAAGGCCCATGATGTAAAAAACTACGCTAACGAAGTAATTATATGAAATATCGATATTTATTTTGTTGGTTCCCTATTAATAGAATTCCTCCTCTCCCAAAGGCGTGAAAACCGGAGCTGTATTAGGATCGGAGGCATTCCGGATACGTTCCAGCTTCAGGGAACTTAATCCACGTGATACGTGGGATAATCTATATAACCTGCATCTCGCCCGGTATAGAACGCATCCTTATCAGAAACAGCCATCGGCCATCCGTTCTTCATGCGTTTAACGAGATCTGGATTGGCTATGAAAGGACGCCCAAATGCGATTAAGTCGGCAAAACCCTCCCTGAGTGCCATTTCTGCGCGCTCCTGTGTATAGCTGCCCGCTACGATGAGGGTACCTTCGTAGGCCTTGCGAAACTTTGTCAGGAAGCCAGCAGGAATGGCCTGAGCTCCGAGAGATTCCTGATCGCTCAAGTGCACATATGCGAGATGTCGACGACGTAGTTCGATACCCAAAGATAACCAGGTATCCTGCTCATCATCAAAGCCATGCATATCCTGCAGGCGGCCAAAGGGTGCTATACGGATACCTGTCAGATGACTCCCGATGGCTGCAGAGACGGCATCCACAGTTTCCAGCGTAAACCGCAGACGATTGGCAATATTACCGCCATAACGATCTGTTCTGTCGTTAAGTCCACCATTGATAAATTGCTCGAAGATGTAGCCGTTAGCAGCGTGGATTTCCACACCGTCAAAACCCGCCTCGATAGCATTTTTAGCCGCTCGAACGAAATCCTGCGTCACCCGCGGGACTTCATCCGTTGCTAATGCGCGTGGCTGGCTGTGAAATACGCGCACAGACTGACAGTTATCACCGGGAATGTGAGTGGTGCAGCCTTCTGCAACGCGTGAGACGGAGCTGACCGGTGCCTGCCCATCAGGCTGGTGAGCAATGTGTGAGGAACGTCCTACATGCCAAAGCTGGATGAAAATTTTCCCACCTTGCGCATGTACTGCCTCAGTCACCTTTTTCCAGCCCTCTATCTGTTCGTCAGTGTAAATTCCCGGCGTGTACGCTTGTCCACGACCTTCCATTGAAACAGGTGAACCTTCGGAAACAATTAAACCTGCTGTTGCGCGCTGGCGATAGTAGGTGACCATACTGTCAGTGGGAACAAGGTTATAAGCCCGCGATCGGGTCATTGGGGCCATAACGACACGATTATTAAGACTTATTCCATTCATTGTGTAGATATTCAATAACTCGCTCATTCTGTCTCCTGAAGCCATTTCATGGTAAAAATCTGTTAGCAACGATCTTTAGTTCATCATTGATGATTACTTCGCTGCATCCCGCAGAGCCTGCTTCATAAAGACGACAGAGCTCTCCAGAGCCTGTACGGCTTCTGGCTGCAGCGTGGAGAAGAAATGCCAGGCGTGGAACATACCTGGCCAGACTTCCAGATTTACGCGAACGCGGTTGTCACCCAGATGAGTTGCCAGACGCATCGCGTCGCTCAGCATCAGTTCGTTTTCGCCAATCTGAACCAGCACCGGCGGCAGACCCGTTACATCGGCAAACACGGGTGATGCCATTGGGTGATTAGGCAACGCATCGCCCAGGAATATGCGTGCCAGGAAATCCAGACCGGCCTTGGTGTTCAGAGGATCAAGGCCTTCCCGGTTGGTCATGGAGACGCCCGTGTGCTCAAGGTTGGCCCATGGGGAAATAGAAACACCGCCGGCTGGAAGCGGCAGGCCCTTATTGCGTGCAGCAACCATAACGGTAACCACCATCGCTCCGCCCGCAGACTCGCCCGCCAGTACGATTTTGCTGGCGTCAAAACCCTGTTCAATTAACCACTCATACGCACGAACGGTATCGGTAACGGGCGTAGGGAAAGGATACTCCGGCGCCAGACGGTAATCCGGCATGTAAACCCGTGCGCCCAGCATGCTGGCGTAGTTACCACCAATACCGTGATAGCCCGCCGGTTCGCCGACAATGTAAGCCCCGCCGTGGATGTACATAACGATGGCATCAGTTTCAAGGTTGTCGGGAGTCACCAGTGTTCCCGGTACGCCCCCCATGTCGACCTCAGTAAAACTCACACCGGCAGGTGCAGGATTATTAGCCAGCATTCGGGTATAGGCGTCACGCACCTCACTCATAGGCGTTAGGGTATCCTCACCCGTTAGGATTGGCCCCAGGCCGGCCAGGCTTTCTGACCATTCTTTTACGGCTTGCTTGGTTTGTTTATTCAGCATTTTTATTCCTGTTTGTATTTGCGTTAAAAAATAGCAGGAACCTATAATATATAAACATTTAGGGAATGTGTTTCCCGTATCAGGGTACGTTAACGCCCGTATTGGATGAGATAAATAAAGCATGGAGATCAACAGCATTGGTGATATCGCCGCGTTCGTCGCGGCTGTAAAAGCCGGGAGTTACACCCACGCCGCGGGTTCCCTCGGGCTCACACGTTCTGCCATTGGCAAGAGTATTGTCAGGCTCGAAACGCGTATGGGGGTTCGTCTCCTTAACCGTACCACCCGGAGTCTGAGTCTGACCGATGAAGGGAGGGTCATGTTCGATCGTTGCCGACAGATACTGGATGATCTGGAAGAGGTCGATGCAGCCATGGCCATGCGCAGGGGTAAGCCAACGGGGACTCTCCGGCTGAGTGCGCCGCTTTCTTTTGGGCAGCGCCATATCCTCCCCATTCTGGATGTTTATCTGAAAAAGTGGCCGGAACTTCGTGCGGAGGTATCCTTTAGCGACAGGTTTGTTGATCTTATTGAAGAAGGCTTTGATATTGCCATTCGCATCGGTGAACCTCGCGATGACTCCCGCATTCTTACCCGAACGATTGCTTCGCAGCACATTGTCACTTGTGCATCTCCCGAGTATTTATCCTCACGGGGCGTTCCAGAAACACCCGCAGACTTAACCAGGCATGACACTATTTTTCTTCTGAGTGCAGAAAAGAGACGCAGTTGGCGGTTTGCAACTCCGGAAGGCACTTTTGTTTATGAAGGACCCGGGCGGCTTAACCTCGACAGTTCGGAAGCCATGCGGGCATCGGCAATTGCCGGATTTGGTATAGTCCACTTACCTACCTATTTGCTTGGAGAAGATTTGCGTAGCGGTAAGTTAATACCGGTGCTTGAGGAGTTTCCTTTCCCTCCGGAACCTGTCCGACTCATTTATCCCAGTAAACGACATTTATCACCGCGAATTCGGGCCTTTATAGACCTGCTTGTGGAAAGCTGGGAGCAAGGTTTTCCATGGGAATGAATGGGTAGCAGTAAACAACGCAATCCCTCATAAACTCAGTTGGCGGCCGATATCCTGAGCACCAGCATGCCGGGCACCTCGTCGGCATGCAGACCGGCCTGCAGGTAAATCTTTTCGCCCTGGCCGGGCTGGCCGAAATGAAAACGGGTGAATTGGCGCTGCCCCCCCAGGGCATGTTCAGGTAACTTATGATGTTTACTTTTCATTGGACGCCCTATCTGTGGAAAAAAAAGCCCGGCTTGATCGAATCGACAAAAAAATCCTTGAAATACTGTGCCGGGATGGCCGCATTTCCTATCAAAAGCTCTCCGAGCAGGTCAACCTGACCGCTCGCCCCTGCCAGGAACGGGTACGCGGGCTGGAGCGAGACGGCATTATCCGTGGCTACAGCGCCATTATCGAACTGCCGGAACCGGAGCATGCCTTTGTGATACAGGCGCAAATCGCGCTGGCCGATCATGGCCATTCCCAACCCGCATTCGAGCAGGAAATGCGCAATACCCCAGAGGTGCTGGATTGCTGGCTGGTCAGCGGCAGTTTCGATTTTCTGGTGCGCATCGGTTGCCGCAGCATGGAAAGCTACCGGTTGCTGGCCGACGCCTGGCTGACCAGCAAAAAATTCCGGGTGGATAAAATCGTTACCCTGACCGAGTTGCAATCCATCAAGCGATCCTGAACCGCCTCAGTCACGGCGAATAAAGGCCAGCCAGCGCCGCTCTGCCCGTGAAAACAGGAAGATCAGCAGGAAGGTGCAGAGCAGATAAAGCGCCGCCGCCATCAGGAAGGGAATAAACGGCGAATAGGTGGCGGCGTAAAAAGCGCGCGCCACCCCGGTAATGTCCAGCAGCGTCACCGTGCTGGCCAGCGACGTGGCGTGCAGCAGAAAGACCATCTCGTTATTCAGTGCAGGAATACCCCGCCGTAACGTCGCCGGCAGCACCAGCCGGCGAATTATCTGCCACTGACTCATGCCAAACGCCTCCCCGGCGACCCACTCCTGCCTGGGAAAGGTGCCCATCATGCCGGCCAACAGCTCCGCGACGTAGGCGCTGGTATTGAGCACCAACGCCAGCGTGGCGCAAAAGGTGGCGTCACGAAACAGCAGCCAGAAAGGCTGATCGTTCTGCCAGCCCAACTGCACCACGTCGAACTGCGACAGCCCGTAGTAAATCAGCATCAATTGCAGATACAGCGGCGTACTGCGGAAAAAATAGGTCACGCAACGGATTAACCAGGACAGCGGGCGCGGGCCATACACCTGGCCGATCGCCATCAGCACCGCCAATAGCAGGCCCGGCACCACCGACAGCAAAAACAGTTTGGCCGTCAGCGCCAGCCCCGTCACATCCGAACCGTCGCTCCACAAAAAAGTGGGCGTCACTTCCAGCATATCTTGCAGAGTCATCAGCGTGCTCCTGCTGCGGTCGAGGAAGCCAGAGCGTAGCGGCGCGCCAGCAGGCTAAAGCCCCAACTGGAGATCGCGGTAATCACCATATAGATCAGCGCTACCAGGAAATAGAACAGGAAGGGTTTTTGCGTTGCCCGCCCCGCCTGCTCCGCCAGCCACACCATGTCCTCCAGCCCCAGGATCGACACCAGCGCCGAGGCTTTCATCAAGCCGAGCCAGTTATTGTTGATCCCAGGAATGGCGAAACTCAGCATTTGCGGCAGCAAGACGCGGCGAAATACCTGCCCTGGGCGCATGCCGTAAGCCATTGCCGCTTCCAGTTGCCCGCGCTCAACGGTGAGAAAAGCGCCGCGAAAGGTTTCCGTGTAGTAAGCGCCAAACACGAAACCAATCGCCAGCACGCCGGAGATAAAGGTGTTGAAGCGCAGCGGCCCCAACCCCAGCAGGCCAAGAAAGCCGTTGACCAGCATTTCGCCGCCAAAGAACAGCAACAGCATAATCACCAGTTCGGGAATGCCGCGCACCAACGTGGTGTACCCCGTCGATAACCAGCGCAGCCAGCGCGGGCCGAACAGCTTGATCAGCGCATTGATCAGGCCGAGCGCCAGCGCCACCGCCAGAGAAACCAGCATCACGCACAACGACAGCGCCGCGCCATGTGCCAGCAACGGCAAATACTCGATGACCATTCCCGGCCTCCCATACTTGACTTGATGCCGGGCCAGCCGGCGTCAGCGCGCCGGTTTAGCCGCCGTAAATGTCGAAGCTGAAATATTTTTTCTGGATGGCGTCATAGGTGCCGTCGGCACGGATGGCCTTAATGGCGCCGTTGAGCGCGTCACGCAGCGCCGGGTTGTCTTTGCCCACCGCGATGCCCACGTCGGAGGAGATGCTGCTGTCCGTAATCGCCGGGCCGGCGAAGGCAAACTTCTGCCCGCGCGGGGTATCGATAAAGCTGCTGGCCGCCTGGGTATTGTCCTGCAACGACGCATTAATCCGCCCGGACATCAAATCCAGATAGACATTGTCCTGGTTGGCGTAAGAAACGATCTTCACGCCCTGTCCGGCCCAATGCTTTTTCGCATAGGTTTCATGAATGGAGCCGGTCTGCACGCCGACCGTTTTGCCTTTCAGGCTGGCGGCATCCGGCAGCAACGGGCTGCCCTTGCGCGCCACCAGTTGCGCCGAACTGCGGTAGTAGCGATCGGTAAAGTCCACTTCCTTTTTACGCTCGTCGGTGATGGTCAGCGAAGCGATAATGGCATCGAACTTACGCGCATTGAGCGCCGCGATCATGCTTTCAAAAGGCTGTTTGACGAAAACGCATTTGGCATGCAACTGCGTACACAGCGCATTGGCGATATCGATGTCAAAACCGGTGATCTCGCCGCTGGGCGAAAGCACGTCAAAAGGCGGGTAACCGCCGTCGACGCCAAAGCTGATGGTATCGAAAGACTGGGCCGCCGCCGGGCCACCCAGGGCCAGGCTGGTCAGTAGAACCGCTAATGTTTTTTTCATGGCTGAGATCCCCGGTGCAAGAAAGCGCTAGAAACGAAGTGACAGGCAGGTCAGGCCGCCGTCCATTTTTTTAAATTCGCTGGTGTCGAGCTGAACGATAGGCATGCCCAATTTTTCGATTTGGGCCAGCGTGTGCGGGTAACCCCGTGGGGTAATCAAGGTATCGTTGATCCACAGCGTGTTGCCGGCATAGGACTCCGCTTCCGGGATAACGATGGCGTTGAAACCGCTAAAGGCAGGATGGCGTTGGTAGTCTTCCGTCAGCAACAAGGTGTTGCGGCCAACATAGTTGACGATGGATTTCAGGTGCAGACCGGCGCTGACTTCAATGGCGGTCACCCGGTAGCCATAGGGTTCTACCGCAGCGGCAAACTCGCCAATGCCGGCTTCATCGGTGCGCGCCGTCAGGCCAATAAAAAACTGACGATCGACCAACAGCACGTCGCCGCCGTCAAGGTGGCCGTGCCGGCTCATCCGCACCACCGGGCGCTCGCCTTCAAACAGCGGCGCAATGGTGTCCACCTCGCCCTGGCGGCTCGGCGCACCCGGGTGGGTGATCACGGCCAGCTCCGGCATGACCACCGCCGTGTCTTCCACAAAGTGGGCGTCCGGGAAGGCCGGGGCCGCCGGTAACACCGTCACTTTCAGGCCCAGGCGCAGCAAGGTATCCACATAGGCCAAAAACTGACGGCCGGTGGCGGCGATATCCGGCGCGCCCAATTGAGCGGTGGTCTGGCCGCTGCCGCAGCTATCGGCAGGGAGTCTGGCAATGGCTTGAGTAAAGTGCATGGGCGATTCTCTCGAGTGAAATGGACGGTAGGTGTTCTTCGATTATCAAACAGATACCGTCGCCAATCAGGTTGAATCCGCCCGCCGGCACTCTACATTTACGCTGTTTATCGCTCCGCTGACGACCTATTCCGCTGTACGCAGCACGAAGCCGCCGCCCTCACGGCACTGGCGCCTGTGCGCCGGTGATGCGTGGCATCACTTCTTTCATCAACTCGAGGAATTTACGCAACCGCGCCGGATAATAACTGGCATAGGGGTAAAGCAGATAAATCGGCAAGGGCGCGGCGTGCCAATCCGGCATCAACGGGGTAAGCAACCCCTGCTCCAGATCCTGTTTGACCACCCAGGATGACAGCATGGCCACCCCCACGCCGTTCAGCGCCGCCTTGCGCACGGCATAAAGGCTGTCGGTACTCAGTCTGGGGACAATGTCAAAACGGTAATCTTCGCCACTGGCGGTATGCGTCAACGTCACTTCATTGCGATAAAAACTGTTTAGCGCCAGCCAGGGCAACTGCGCCAAATCGCCGATCTGCGCCAGCGGCGTATGGCGCGCCAGCAGTTCAGGCGCGGCCACCACAATGCGCGGCACCTGCGCCAACAGCACCGCAACCACCGAAGGATCGGTCACCGCACCGACGTGGATCGCGCAGTCCACGCCTTCCGGAATGAAATCGGGCGAATGATCGTTGAGCGTCCACTCTACGCTGGTCTGACGATAGCGTTGCAGGTAATCGCCCAACGGCCCAATCAACTGATCCTGGCCAAAGGCATGCGGCGCGCGCACCCGCAAAACGCCCACGGGTTCATCGCGCACGCCGCGCAGTTCGTCCTCCATGATTTGCCAGTGTTCAATCAGCTTGCGCGCATGCTGATAACAACGCTCGCCGTCGTCCGTCAGCTTCATGGCGTGAGTCGTACGCTGGATTAATTTAACGCCAAGCAGTTGCTCCAGCACCTGGAGACGCCGGCTAATGGTGGGCTGCGAGGTGTTCATTTGCGCCGCAGCAGCCGAGAGGCTGCCGCTGTCGACAATGCGCACCAGAGTTTGCAGCATGGCTATACGATCGCCATTGGGAAATGGATTTTTATTCATACGTATTACGTATAACAGTTTTACCCGTGCAGGGGCTACAGTTTCCGCCGAAAACTGGCAAGAATAGCCCCACTTTACTCGTTCTGGATAACCGTCATGAGCCTGATTTCAGCCACCACCACCGCGCCTGCCCCTGCGCTTTCCGCCAAAATCGTTTTCCTGCTGGCCGCCGGCGCCGGTCTGAGCGTGGCGTCCATTTACTACAGCCAGCCGATGCTGAGCATCATGGGGGATACGTTCCACGCAGGGGTCAGCGATACCGGTATGGTGCCCACGCTGACCCAGGCGGGCTATGCGCTGGGCATCCTGCTGCTGGCTCCGCTGGGCGACCGTCACGATCGCCGCCAGATCATTCGGATAAAGGGCGTGCTGCTGGCACTCACCCTGCTGATGTGCGGTTTTTCTTCTTCATTTCCGCTGTTGTTGCTCAGCAGTCTGGCGATCGGTTTAGCCGCTACGGTGGCGCAGGACATTATCCCGGCAGCCGCCACGCTCGCTTCGGACGCCAACCGGGGCAAGACGGTGGGCACGGTGATGACCGGGTTGCTGGCCGGCATTTTACTCTCGCGCGTGTTCAGCGGCGTGGTGGCGGAATATTTCGGCTGGCGCAGCGTTTATATGCTGGCGGCATTGGGGGTGCTGGTCATAACCCTCACGATCGGCGCAGTGCTGCCGCGCTTTAAACCCAACACCACGCTGGGCTACCCTGCGCTGCTGCGCTCATTGGGGAAACTGTGGGCCGACTACCCGGAACTGCGGCGTGCGGCGTTGGCTCAGGGCTTGCTGTCGGTCGCCTTCAGCGCTTTCTGGTCGACGCTGGCGGTGATGCTGGCGGAAAAATATCAGCTTGGCAGTGCCGTAGCCGGCGCTTTTGGGCTGGCAGGTGCGGCCGGTGCGTTGGCAGCCCCCCTGGCAGGCATGCTGGCCGATCGTCACGGGCCGGACTATGTCACTAAAATCGGCGCCGCCATGGTGGTGTGTTCATTCGCTCTGATGTTTCTGCTGCCCTGGCTTCCGCTGCCCGCCCAGTTGGCGCTCATCGCGCTGAGCGCGGTAGGTTTTGATCTCGGTATCCAGGCGACGCTGGTGGCGCACCAGACCATTATTTACGCCATCAACCCGGCAGCCCGCAGCCGCCTGAATGCCATCATGTTTACCCTGGTGTTTATCGGTATGGCGAGCGGCGCCGCTCTCGGCAGCAAAGTTCTCGAAAGCGCCGGTTGGCCGGGCGTCGTATTGCTGGCCACGCTGGCGGCAGCGGGCGGTTTGGCGCTGAGAATGCTGGCCAAACGCGCCCCGCGCACCGCCGGTTGAGCAGTAAAATCATCCCGCAATAGCCGCAGAACCTGCGGCTATTGCTGATTGGCGGTCACAAACTCCGCCAGATTCTGCTGAGTGATGGTTTTATAAGGCACCCAGTTGTAAGCCTCGGTCTTTTGCTTTTCCAGCAGTGCCTTGGTGACCTGCACCGCCCCGGTGGCCTGTCCTTTGGCGTCCTGGAAAATGGTCAACACCATGCCCCCGTTTTTAATAAACTGCAGGCCGTCCGGCGTACCGTCAATGCCCGCCACCAGGATGCTTTTGTTTTTAGCCTGGTTCAACGCCATGATGGCGCCAATCGCCATTTCATCGTTATTGGCGGCGATAGCGTCGATCGGGCGGCCGTTCAGCAACCACCCGGATACCACATCCACCGCTTCATTGCGCTGCCATTTGGCGGTCTGCTTTTCCAGTACCTTCATGTCCTTATACTTGGCGATCACCTCTTCCACCGCGCGGGTGCGTTCACGCGCCTCTTCGTTGGACAGCGCCCCCATCAGGATCGCCACATTACCGCGATAATTCATCCGTTTCGCCAGCGCCTCCATTTGCAACTTGCCCCCCTCCGCCGAGTCCGATCCCACATACGCCATGGCATTACCTAGCTTAACTTCCGGTTTGCGGTTGACGAAAATCAGCGGGATGTTGGCGCGCTCGGCGGCATCCATCATCGGCTTCACGCCCTGGGTATCTACCGGGTTGAGGATAATGGCATCCACCCCCAGGTTGATAAAATCGTCCACCTGCTGCACTTGCAGCGCCACGTCGCCTTTGGCATCGACAAACTGGCCGTCCATGTTCAACTGCTTAAGCTCGCTCACCATTTGCGAGCGTAAAATGGACACGAAGTTGAGATCGAAATTGGCCAACGCGACGCCGACCTTATAGGTTTTCGCCTGGGCGCCAAAGGCCAGAAACAGACTAAGCAATATCAACGGCAAGCTTCTGATTTTCATGATGTCATCCTGTAGGTTGAGATAAATTTATTATTAAAATCAATGCATCACTCTTCATCCCGGGCAACAGACCACCGCCCGGGTTTATTGCGGTTATAAAGTGAAATGGTCGCGGAACTGTTGCAGCGCCGCGGTGCTGTCATCGGATGCCCATCCTTCCAATGCCACTACGCCCCGGTAGCCGATCTCGTCCAACGCACGGGCGATGGCCCGGTAGTTGATTTCACCGGTCCCCGGCTGTTGCCGCCCCGGTACGTCGGCCACCTGAATTTCGCCTATCGCCGGCCCGCAACGGCGAATAAGCTCGATGAGATTGCCTTCGCCGATTTGCGCGTGATAAAGGTCGAGGTTCATCTTCAATCCCGGGCTGTTGACCGCCTCAACCAAGGCCAGCGTGTCGCAGGCTTTGGCGAAGGGCGTGCCCGGGTGGTCCCGCGGCAGGTTGAGGTTTTCCAGCGTGAACACCTTGCCGGCGCGCTCCCCTTGCTGCGCCAGCTTGCCCAAGGTATCGGCCGCTTTCAGCCACATGGCACCGGTCACCACCTCCACCGGCTTCACCGGCAAGCCGTTGGGATCCAGGCCGGTGCCGTGCAGATTCAGGCTGGGGCAGTTCAACCGCTGCGCGATGGCGAGCGACTGTTCCGCCGTTTGCAACAGTTGGGCGATATCCTCGTCGTCGGTCAGGTTGCCGGCGAGATAACCGGTCATTGAAGTAAAACGTGCGCCGGTGCCAATCAGCGCATCAAGATCTTTATTTTCCCAGTTCCAGATCTCGACGCCGAAGCCGAGCGCATGGATACGCGCTACGCGTTCGACAAACGGCAGATCGAGGAACACCATCTCGGCGCACACAGACAGCTGATATCCGGCCATTATTGTCTCCCCAGCGCGATCGGTTTGCCCTGCTTCACCGACTCGATACAGGCCAATGCAATCTCCAGCGCATTGCGGGCATCCTGTCCGGTCGCGCGCGGCGTTTCCCTCTGCTGGACACAGCGGGCGAATTCAGTCAGCTCCGCCACATAAGCGTCATGCAGCAGATCGGTATCTTGACGCGAGGTTTCGATGGCGATGCCGCCGGCGTGATACCGCACGCAGTTATTCAGGTTGATATTGCCCGCCTGCAACATCCCCTTGCTGCCAAATACCTCGCCGCGCACGTCATAGCCGTAAACCGCCTGGAAGTTGGCTTCTGCGGTGGCGATAGCGCCGTTATCGAAGCGGATAGTCACCACGGCGGTGTCCAGTAACCCTTTATCCTTGAAGTCCGGGCGCACCAGCGCATCTGCCAGCGCGTATACCTCAACCGGCCTGGCGCCCGGGTTGAAGTGCAACAGCGTGTCAAAATCGTGGATCAGCGTTTCCAAAAAAATGGTCCAGGCGGGGATCGGCGCCGGATCGCGCAACTGCGGATCGCGGGTTACCGACCGGGAAAGCTGGGTAACGCCATTCTCCCCCTCCTTCACGGCGGCAATGGCGGCGGCAAAACCGCTGACAAAGCGGCGATTAAACCCCACTTGCAGCACGACACCCGCCTGTTTGGCGGCGGCGATGGCCCGATCCGCCTCGTCCAGCGTGATGGCCATCGGTTTTTCGCAGAACACATGCTTACCGGCCCGGGCGGCGGCAATCACCCATTCCGCATGGGTGCGCGCCGGGGAAGCAATGACTACCGCATCGATTTCGCTGTCATCCAGCATGCTTTGCAAATCGCTAAAGGCGCTGACGCCCAGCCTGTCCGCCAGGCGCTGCGCTGCACCCGGCAGCGGATCGGCCACGGCGGCCAAAACGGCGCCCGGCACGCGCCGCGCCAATGACTCCGCATGGAAAGTGCCCATTCTGCCGGCACCGATCAGGCCAACGCGCAAGTTGTGAGGAGAATGACTCATAGTGATTCCTTATGTGAGTTAACGCCCTTGTCGGGCTACGGAGTTCACTGCGGGTATTGCAAAGGGGATGCCAGCTCGAAAAGGGAGGAATTTGTGAGGCGATGCACAGATAACCGCAACAGAGTGACAACTAAATTGACATGTCAATTTCACATGACAATAAAATGAACATTACATTCCAAACTGGAGAGCCGTATGCACACTGCCGCCGGACTGATGCCGATCAAAGACGAGAGCGACCCGATTTTCAGCCTCCCGGGAGGCCCGGAGGCCAGTGAATGGGATAGCCTGTTTTGGCAAGGCTGGCAGGTTTTTAATGAAGGCGGGCAACCCGGCTGGATCCGCAAGTCGATCCTGCAATCCTGGCAGCGTTCGCGTGAAAACGGCATCGACCCCGAGGAGTTTGTCTATCACTCGCCGCCCGCGGACCGGTTGCAGATGATTCTGGCGCAAAACAGCGAGCTGATTAAGGTGGCGCACGGCATCATGGAAAACCTGCTGGCCTACAACCCCGACGGCCACATCAACCTGACCGACGCCAACGGCGTCACCCTTCACTACTGCGGCGCGGATTTGACGCCGGTCGGCAGCATTCTGCGCGAGGACGTTCAGGGCACCAACTGCACCGCGCGCTGCCTGCGGGAACAGCGTCTGGTGTATGTGCTAAGCGGTGAAAACTGGAAAATGGGCCTGCGTCAGCGCCATCGCCAATGTGCGGCGGCGCCGGTGCGTAACGCTGAAGGCGTGATGATCGGCGTGCTGACGCTCACCGCCACGCCGGATAACTTCAACGCCCACACCCTGGGCACCGTGCAGGCGGCTGCGGAGGCCGTCGGCCAACAGTTGCAGTTGCGTCTGCTGCTGGCGGAACAACAGTCCATTCTGGAAACGCTGAATGAAGGCGTTATTGTCTGCGATCGCCACGGCAGGCTGAAAACCGTCAACCGCTATGCACGCCAGATTTTTGACGGGCTGGAACCAAACGACCTGACCCTCGACGAGTTGTTGCGCCCGCAGTCCGGCTCGCTGCTGACCATGCCGTTTTGCAACGATCGTGAAATGGTTTTTATGCCCGAAGGCAAAGCGGCCCTCTCCTGCGTGATTTCGCTGATGCCCGCGCCGGATGACGGCCGGGTGCTCTCCCTGCGCGAGAACCAGCGTATTCGCGCCATCACCCGCCGCGTGATGGGGGTCAGCGCCAGCTATACCTTTGACATGATATACGGCCATTCCAGCCGCATACGGGAAGCCATCGCCAAGGCGCGCACCAGTAGCCGCAGCGACAGCACCGTTCTGCTGACCGGCGAGAGCGGAACCGGCAAAGAGCTGTTCGCTCAGGCGATCCACAACGGCAGCGCACGCAGCAATGAACCCTTCGTTGCCGTTAACTGCGGCGCCTTGCCGCGCGATCTGGTGCAGAGCGAGCTTTTCGGTTACGTGGATGGCGCCTTTACCGGCTCGCGACGGGGCGGTTCCGCCGGGAAATTTGAGCTGGCGGATGGCGGCACTCTGCTGCTCGATGAGATCGGCGAAATGCCGCTGGATGCGCAAACCAGTCTGCTGCGCGTGCTGCAGGAGAGTGAAGTGCTGCGGATCGGCGCCACGCACCCGGTGAAGGTCAACGTGCGCATCGTGGCGGCCACCAATTGCGATCTGGCCCAGGCGGTGGAGAATGGCGCTTTCCGGCGCGATCTGTATTACCGCCTGAACGTCATCTCCCTCTCGGTTCCGCCGCTGCGCGAACGACGGGAAGATATCGTCGGGCTGGTTAACGGCTTTGTGCACAAACTCTGTACGCGCATGAAAAAAATCCCGCCGCAGGTGTCACCGCAGGCGATGGCCTGCCTTAGCGCCTGGCGTTGGCCGGGCAACGTACGCGAACTGGAAAACCTGGTGGAACGAATGGTGAACCTGTGCGAAGGGCTGCAGATCGACGTGGGCGACCTGCCGGAGGAAATCACTCGTGATCTCACTGAGCCTGACGCAGCACCTTCCGCCAGGCTGGAAGATAACGAACGTACCCATATCATGCAGGTCATTGGATCCAGTGGCGGCAATCTGCGGCAGGCCGCACGGCTGCTCGGGCTATCGCGCACCACGCTGTACAATAAAATCAATAAATGGCAGATCGATTTGACCCTGCTGCGCCCCTGATCGGCCGGCTTGACAGGGCTGCGGCGGCATCCGATGATGAGGAAATCTTACCGCCCAGGCCTGCTCAATGAAAACGTCCCCCGTCGTCACCCTTCACTATTGTTCGCAATGCAACTGGCTGTTGCGCGCCGCGTGGATGGCGCAAGAATTGCTCCATACCTTCGGCACCGATTTAGCCGCCGTGACGCTGGTTCCCGGCACCGGCGGCATTTATGAGGTCACCGTGGATGGCTTCGTCATCTGGGATCGCAAAACCGAAGGCGGCTTCCCCGACGCGGCCGCGCTCAAACAGCGTTTGCGCGATCGATGCTTCCCTGAGCGGCCATTAGGCCACGTGGATAACAAAGGCGTTAAAAGTTAAGGCGCGACGGCCTCGGCCGCCTGACGCAATTGCCCTATGGCCGTCGGCATATCCAGGCCAAAACTCAGCAAGGCGTTGTCATCAATCACCAGCAACTGCCGCTGCTTGCCCGCGGGGGTAAACGCCAACCCCGGCAATGCCCAGAGATTCGCTTCTCCGCCCATCCGTTGCAGGCTGGCCTTGCCTATTACCAGCAACTGAGGTGCGGCGGCTACCAGCCCTTCCTGAGTCAGCGGCTGATAACGCGTCACGCCAGCCAGGGCGTTGTCCAACCCGGCGCTGCGAATGGCGCCCTCTGCTGCGGTGCCGTTACCTGCCCCCATTGCCGCTATGCCAGTATGCGCCATGATAAACAGCACTCTGACCGGCAATCGATGAGTCGGTACGGCGGCGATCTGACGATCCAGTTTGGCCTGCAGGGCTTTCCCCTCTTTTTCTCGCCCCAAGGTGGCGGCAATGACGGCGATCTTTTCGTCGATCGCGCCAAGCTCGGGTTTACCCGTCACCATCACGACTTTCACCCCAGCCTGTTCGACCTGCTGCAACGCCAAAGAGGGTTGCGCCAGTTCGCTGGCGATCACCAACGAGGGCTTCAGCGCCAGGATCCCCTCGGCGTTGAGCTGGCGAATATAACCGACATTCGGCAATGCTGTGGCTTGCGGCGGCTGCTGACTGGTGCTGTCGCGCGCGACCAACGTTTGCCCAGCGCCGAGAGCATAAATAATTTCCGTGACGTCTCCGCCAATCGCGATCACACGTTCGCCGGCAAATACCGAAAACGGCAGCGCCAGTAATCCGATAACCCATGATTTCATCCGAAGTCTCCTTTAAGCGCGGAATGGCCGGCCTCATTAAAACGCGACAGCCGCCTTTCATTGACGAAAGGCGGCATAAACGCTAGCGGTTGATCAAAATGCGGTAGTTAGAAATCAACGTTAACGCCAAGCTGGAAGGTTCTTCCCGGCATGACGGCCAACGCATTGTCGTAGGCATCCTGACGGGTTGAGTCCGTGAGTTCACGGCTGCTCAGGTAATCGCGGTATTTCCTGTCGGTGATGTTATACACGCCGCCGCTCAGTTTCACATTGCGGGCAACCTGCCAATAGGCGGACATATCCACCAGGCCGTAACCCGGCACGCGCAGATATTCCGTGGTGGCGTCAGCGAGCGTACTGCCGCTGGCGTTGTTGTAGCTTTCACGGTTGGTCGCCGTCGCCTGCTTGCCTTTGACGAAGGTTGCCGTTACCGCCGCGCCGTAGCGTTTCGCCGGATCGTCCCACGCCACGCCCACGATGGCTTTCATTGGCGCTACGCTGTCGATATCGACATATTTATCGCCGGAATAGCTGGACTTGGATTTGCCCTGGTTATATCCCAGCGCAAAATTCGCGCTCAGCCCGTTCACCTGCTCAAACCAGGTGCCAAAATTCACCCTGGTGCTGATTTCAGCGCCGTAGATATAGGCTTTATCACGGTTTTCCGCTTGATAAATGGTGTAGATATTGGAAGGCACATTAGCGAACTTGTCCGGGCTGCTGGCCCGTTGATAACGGGTATACGCAATGAAGTTTTTATAGGTGTTGTAGAACAGCGACGTGCGCATTGTCACCCCGTCCACGACGTCTCCCTTCATGCCCCATTCCAGATTGTTGCTGGTCTCGGTGTTCAGATCGGCGTTGCCGATCAACGCATACTGCGCCGTGCCCGCATAGCTGGAGCCGAGATTCCATGAGCCGTACAGCTGGCTGGCGTTCGGGAACTGTGCGCCACGCTTGTACTGCAGATAGGTCATCAGCGCCGGCGTAATATCGTACTCGACGCTGAGAGACGGCAATATCTGGGTGTCGGTGTTGCTTTTGCCGTATAACGTTTCCAGCTCGGACTCCGTCAACACCGTGCTGCCGGTGGTCAGGCTGGTCAGGTTCTGCGGCTTGGTGCTTTGGTGAGCCACGCGCACGCCCGGCACCACGGCAAAACCGTGCCCGTCGAGATCAAATTGGATCTTGTCCTGCACAAAACCGCCCAACGCGTAGCTGCGGCTGTCTGATTCCGGTTGCATGATGGCCGTGAACGCGCTGGGGGCCGGCTCTTCACGGAATGGCCGCTCGGTCTCGGTTAACCTCGCGTTTAACCCTCCGCTCAACGCATGGCGCCCCAGCGTTTTGGTTATCAGCGTTTCAAAGCCGTAGGTATTGACGTTGTAGTCGGAGTAAACCCGCTCCATGCTGCCGGTACTGGTGGGCATGTAAGTGTTGTCATGCGCCTGGGTCTGTTGGTAATAGGCTTTTGATGTCAGGGTATCGACGAAATCATTGTACGGTGTCCATTCGTCTTTCACGCTCACTCCCCAACGGCGCGTATTGCTCTGCTGTTGGGCGGTACCCAGGATGGCGCTGCCGGCCGAGTTCCAACTGTCATAATGGGTGTGGTTGACTTTATCGTAGTAATCCACCGTGCCGGTGAGTTTGTGTTCGTCATTTGGCTGCCAGATACCGGACGCCATCAGCGCATTGGAATGCCAGTTGGCCGGGTAAGCCTGGTAAGCCTGGTAAGTGCCACTGTTGTTGCGCGTTTCCTGGCCGTCGCGGCGGCTATAAACGAAAACCCCGCGAAGTTGGTCATCGCCCGCAGCTGCGGTAATGCCGTTGTGCCAACTGCGGTTGGACGAGTCGTAATCGCTCTGGTAACCAAAGTAAGTCTGTTTGGACGGCGACAGGTACTGATCTGCCGACTTCGGCGAAAACGAAACAGCGCCGCCGATAGACGTATTGCTACGTTCAATCGAGGTCGCTCCCGACTCGATCTCCACCTGGCCGTACATGTAAGGGTCAATATAGTCCCTGCCGATGCCAAAGGTGTTAAGGCCGGCTCGGCTGACATAGCTGCGCCCGGTGGCGTCTGGCTGCGGAATGCCGTCGACATCCAGGCCGACGCGATTGCTCTCCAGGCCGCGAATATTATACCCGGTGTAGCCGCTGCGATCGAAACCGCTTTTGCCCGAGGACGATCCCCCACTGACGCCCGTGGCGCTAATCAGCGGTTCATAACGCATGATCGAACCGAAATCATTTCCCCCTTTTTTCTGCATGTCTTGCGCGCTAATCGTGGTTATTGTCCCGGCCTTTTTCTCAATCACGGGCGCGACAACCGTTATTTCCTCTTCATTTTGCGTGGTCTTTTCTAATGGCGTTTTATTTATTTCAGCATTAGCGTTAAGGGAACTGCCGATCAACGTCCCCCATAGGATGGAATGCCCGATAATTCCCTGGTAATTAAAAGTTTTGCACATGTATTAACCCTGCAATAATTATTGGTATTTGCTCGCAGTTGCTTCGCCCCGGTAATTAATCGGGATCAAGGGTATTAACGAAAATTAACAATTTTATAAGAATGGTCTTTCTGCGTAGACTTAATAAAAGCATGTTAATGATAATGCTTATCATAAGCAATATCATTAAAACCCTATTATTTGCATTGGTGAGAGATTTCCTAACCGCTTACGAAATCCTTACAAAGCGGTTCAGGCAGTCAGTGTGCGAAAGGATCGTCATAAGGGGAGCGAATAAAACCATAAGAGAACGGTGGGCATAACCCACCGCATGAGGCTTAAACAATAAAGTCCGTGGCGGCATTCGCCTGTCCGACGATTTGCACCAGGAAGTCCGGCCCGGCATTGCCATGGATATTCAGGGCTAACTCGCTCAAATGAGTTTGCGCGTTGTAAGACAACAATGCCTCTCCCGCCTGGCCGCTGAGGTTCTCAACGAAATGAATAAAGTCGTTGCCTTTATCGCCATGGTTAAAGAAGGAAAGATCGATTTTGTCGATACCGGTCTCAAAGTCCAGGATCTTGTCAGGCGATGTATAAGGTGAATCACTCACGGCGGCGAAAACGAAAATATCCTTTCCGCTGCCCCCTGAGAGTTGATCTTGCCCACCTCCGCCATAAATAACGTCATTACCGGCGCCGCCCTTGATAATATTGGCGGCGTTATTGCCGACAATCACATCATTGCCCGAACCGCCGATGGCATTTTCAATGGTGACGCCCGCCGCGATGGAAATATTGCCCTTCAAACCGCCGACATCGGAAAACGATCCGGCGGTCAGGTTGATGCGCTGATCCTGAGAATAACCCGAAAAATCAAGCGTATCCTTACCACCCCCATCCCATACCGAGAAAACCAGCTTCTGGCTGCTGTCATTCGCCGTATAGAAGTCTCTGCCGGTATTGGAATGGAATCCATAAACGCTATCCCCGGCGCGGGTGCTGGTATTGGCGCCATACAGATGCTGAATCGCGGCGATATCGTCAACCAGCGGCGCAGCGGCATAATAGCCGCCGTTATCGCCGCCGGTGTAGGATTCATTCCAATAGCTCATCACGCTGAATTGGCGAGTGTCTTCGGCATAGGTTGGAACTGACTTGTAGGTGGCTCCATCACCGGCATTATAATCGCCGGGGTGATCCAACCCCAGGGTATGCCCAATTTCGTGGGTGAACGTCAGCCGGCCATAGTTGCCTAAATCAGGGTGCAGGTTGGCGTAAACGCCGTCTCCGGTATCGGCGACATCATAATTGACGTTATACCAACTCTGCCCTGCGACATGCTGTCCGCTGTAGTCGTTGCCTGCTTGCGTAAAGGGCTTAATCGCATAAGCCTGGCCCGCCCCTTCGTAATTGCCGAAGGTAATATCGGATTTATGGCCTGGGGCCACCTCGACAAAGGTAATGTTCGCCACGTCCGCCCAGGATTGCAGCGAAAGCTTGGCCTGCGCCTGTTGCTCGGCAGTAAACGCGCTCAAGCCTGTCTCGCGGTCATCTGCTCTGAAAAAGACGGAATTTAAATTAGTCTGATTATAATCCCAGTCAGGGAAGGAATAGGTGACCGTCGCGCCCTGGCCGGTAATATGCACACCATTCCAGGTCTGCTCACTGCGGGCTATTTGCTGGCCTGCCTCCCCCACATCAAAAGAAGGCTTATTATTGACGTTTAAACCATTACCTCTGTGGTGCTCATTCAGTAAATCATTAACGCTATCCCAACCGCTTGCTTTTCCATTCAGGGAAGTTTCCATGACGTTCTCCAATAGGTAGATTTATTTCCGACATATATAATTCAATTTCGATATAAAACACCGATTAAACTCTTCACTACAGCATTTAAATGCTAGTACGATTTGTGGATAGCTCAATATATAGTGCGAAAATAACCAAAAATGGACGATAACCCCATAGAACACGCACTGAGTGAAAGGGAATTACCCGTCATAAAATGCCCTGCCTTCCTGGAAGGAACCCATCCCCGTACAGGGTGCCGCGCTTGCCTTCTGCCGGGCGTCCTGAGCTATACTGTGCGCCTCTTTTGGTAACAAACTCAGATGACTATGGAACGCTTTATAGAAAACGCTATGTATGCCTCGCGCTGGCTGCTGGCACCGGTTTACTTTGGCTTGTCGCTGGCGCTGGTGGCGCTGTCGATCAAATTCTTCCAGGAGATAGTGCATGTTCTGCCGAACATCTTCTCCATAACCGAAGGGGATCTGGTGCTCACCCTGCTTTCGCTGATCGACATGGCGCTGGTGGGTGGCCTGTTGGTCATGGTGATGTTCTCGGGCTATGAAAACTTTGTTTCGCAGTTGGATATCAGCGAACATAAAGAAAAGTTGAGCTGGCTGGGGAAAATGGACGCCACCTCTCTGAAGAGCAAGGTAGCCGCATCCATTGTCGCTATCTCTTCCATTCACCTGTTGCGGGTGTTTATGGATGCCAAGAACGTGCCGGACAATAAGCTGATGTGGTATGTGATTATCCACCTCACCTTCGTGCTTTCCGCTTTCCTGATGGGCTACCTCGATAAAATAACGCGTGAGAAGCGCTGATTAACCGTTCTGGCCGTCATCACTCTGATGGCGGCTAATCTTCCCCTCCATTAAAAATGATTATCCATCAATCTGTTGGATGCCAATTTCAATCGTCAATTTTAGGTTACGTTGTCACAAAGTGGCGTTTAATGCCCGACCTGGCGATTTTCAGTTAGTGCATATGATGATAATAACATTATAATGCTATTACATTCCCGCCGGGCGCATAAGCCACCGCTGGCCGAGCTTCGTCCCGCTGACAGGATCCAAAATCAATCATGCCGCTGAATGGAAATCCACTACAGTACCAGGATGTTCAATCTATCCTGCCACACCGGTTCCCCTGTCTGCTGGTCGACCGCATTCTGCCCGCCGGCACGTCGATTTCTGAAGGGCGCTTGAGCGCCATCAAAAACATTACCGCCAATGAGCCGACCTTTTGGACCGGCCACCACCAGACCACCGTATTCCCCGGCATCCTGATGGTGGAAGCCTTGGCGCAGAGCACCGGCCTGCTGGCCCACTACTTTCTCGGTCCGCTGTCAGAAGGCGAGCATTATTACTTTGCGTCCATCCAACGTGCCCGTTTCTACCGCTCGGCCCAACCCGGCGACCAATTGCGCATGGACGTCGCCTTTGTCCGGCAACGATCCGGCATTGCCCGTTTTTCCGGGATGGCGACGGTCAATGGCCGCCGCATCTGTACGGCCGAATTTATGTGCGCCCGTAAATAAGCCCCCGTTTTCTAAAGGAGCCAAAGCGAAGCTACCATGTCTATTGTTGATAAGTTACTAAATAGCCTTGATTTTTCTCCCCGTGGACAGGTCATCGCCCGGGAGGAAGACCATTGCGGTGAAATTATCGTTTCTGACCACAAAGACTACCGTACCCTGCGTTTCGACGGCATTTGCGAGCAAAGCAAAATGTGCATCAGTGCGCCGCAGGTGCCGGTGCACAACTACATAAAAACCATGCTGATGGCGGTGGCCTGGCAGCCGCCTTCGGCGGCGCTGATCCTCGGTCTTGGGGGCGGCAGCCTGGTGCGGGCATTGCATGCCTATGATCCCAACATGCTGCTGGACGTGGTGGAACTGCGCCCGGCGGTGGTGTCTGTCGCCCGCCGTTATTTCACCCTGCCCGCCGATGAAACGGTCACCTTGCACACCGCCGATGCCGCCGATTTTTTACAGGCTCCCGCCACTCGGCAATATGATCTGATATTTTCCGATCTTTACAGCGCCTTCGCGATGGACCCGCAACAGGGCACGCGAAATTTTCTGGAGCAATGCGCCGGTCGCCTTTCGCCTCAGGGTTGGTTGGTACTGAATTATCATGAGGTGCCCGATGACAGCACGCTGCTGTATCACAGCTTGCACTGCGCGTTTAAAACCGTTCTTTACTGCGTGGCACCCAGCGGCAACGTCATTATTTACGCTACACCGGTTCATGTTGAGACGCCGCTCAGCCTGCTGCGCCGCCTTTCCGCCGCCGTCGGCCCGACCTTTGGCTGTGATTTAGGTTTTCTGTCGCGCAAAATTGAGCGGCTGTATTTTAACTGAAAAGCTGCGCCTATCCGTGCTACAGGTGAGGAGTATGCAGAGCACCTGTCTCAGGCTTGGGGTGTAGCGGCATTAAACACAGTTATTTAGAAGATGCGGGTCGGATAGCCGATTACCCAGCATGCCATTATCATTTGATTATCATCCTCTGGAGGAATCCTCATGGAAAAGAAAACGGCACGACTGACGATACTCATCGATCCGGATAAGAAAAAAGCCCTTGAAGAGCTGTGCCTGCAACAGGACGTCACCCCGTCTCAGGTGATCCGGCAACTGATACGGGACTACTTGCACAAACATCAGGTGGAATACCCCAGTCAACCGACCCATTCCAATCCCCGGGTAGATAACACCTGACCCGAGGATTGACGCCGGATGGCGCACGGAATGCGCCATCTGCAACCGCCGGATTCAGCCCTGGCGTCTTCCCGCAGAGAACCCGTGCCGTTTAGCCGCAGCCGCGACGGCCAGTGCGCCCAATAAAAGCGCAAATACAGCCCAGGGGAAAGACGCCGGGCCATACCGATCAAGCAAGATCCCGCCGAAAATGCCGCCACCGGCGATAGCGCTGTTCCAGGTGACCACGTTCATGGCCAGCGCCGCATCCGCACCTTTACCGGCTGCATCCGCCAGAGCGGTCTGCAATAACGTCGCCGCCCCGCCGAAACTCAACCCCCATAGCGCCATGCCGACATAGATCACCCCCGCATTCTGGAGCCCCATGCCCAGCAACACGCTGGTGGCGGCAAAGAGCGCGAGGCTGGCCAGCACCGCAGTTCTCAGGTGGCGATCAACCACCCGACCGGTGATCCCGATCCCCACCAGTGCCGCCAACCCGAAAACAAGCAACACCGCATCAACCCGGTCGCCAAGGCCAGCCGGTGTAACAAAAGGCGCAACGTAGGTATAAAGGATGTTATGAGCGAACATCCACAGCAGCACCACGCCCAGTACCGATCTGACGCCAGGGGTCATCAACACCCTGTACAGCGGCATCCGTTTTGCTCCCGTCTGCCCCGGATAATCGGGCACCTTTGCCAACACCCAGACGATTAACGCCAACGTCAACAGCGACATAACGCCAAAGGCTGCACGCCAGCCGACCACAGATCCAAGCCAGGTCCCGAGCGGCACGCCCAGCGACAGCGCTACCGGTGCGCCCACCATCGCCACCGCCATCGCCTTGCCCTGAAGATGAGGCGCCACCATCCGACGCGCATAACCGGCGAGCAGGCTCCAGGCCAGCCCCGCCGCCGCTCCGGCAAAAAAGCGCGCGGTCAGCGTGACCGCAAAGCTGGCCGACATGGCGGTGATCGAGTTAAAAATAAAAAAGCCCGCAATGGTCAACAGCAAAACGTTACGCCGCCGCCAACGCTGCGTGGCAAGCGTCAACGGAATGGCGGCCAATACCGAACCCAGCGCATAGGCGGTGATCATCTGCCCGGCAAGCGATGGCGACACCTGCAAGCCAGGGGCGATCTGGGTCAGCAAACCGGCGGGAAGGGTTTCGGTAGCAATACAAATAAACCCCGTCATGGCCAGTGCCAGCAAGGCGACTATCGGCAAACGTGGTACCTCTTCGGGCATCACCCCGGCATTACTGCAGTTGATATTTGTTTGGCTCACAGTTCATCCATTTATATATCGATCGGTATAAATATGGGCGACAGCGATCTGCGCCAGTTTTAGTCGGCTGCATCTCGGTCGCTACGTCACTTGAATTGATTTATGTATCGAGTGGTATAATAATGCTAAGGGGGTATCATCTGAGTGTCAATGATATTTATACCGATCAGTATATAACTTATAAACATGGAGACGACCATGGCACAAATGGGTCGCCCTCGCCGGTTCGACCGCGACGAGGCCGTTCAGCAGGCATTGCATCTGTTTTGGCAGCACGGGTATGAAGCCACTTCTCTGGCTCAGCTTAAGGCGCAGATTGGCGGCGGCATTACCGCGCCCAGTTTTTATGCCGCCTTTGGTTCGAAAGAAGCGCTGTTCAGAGAAGCGGTAGCCTGCTATCTCAACAGCTATGGGCGGGTCAACGATGCGCTCTGGGATGACTCCCTGCCCCCCAGAGTAGCGATTGAAACCTCGCTGCGCCGCTCGGTGAAGATGCAGTGTGAGGATCAACACCCCAAGGGGTGCATGGTCGCATTGGGCGTAATGTCAGGCGGTGCTGAGGAGCATTCAGCGGTCCTGAAACCGCTTGCCGATTCGCGCCGGCGTACGCTGAACGGTTTTATTCACTGCGTCAAAAGAGGCATTGCCGGCGGCGAACTGACCAGGGATACCGACGCTGCCGCCATCGCCGCGTTGTTCGACAGCTTCCTGCTGGGCGTTTCGACGTTGGCACGCGACGGCGTCAGTCACTCGGTGCTCGATAGCGCCGTCACGGCCTTGCTGGCGGTTTGGGACGCAAACACCGGAGCCGGATAATACCGATGCCGAACAGCGTCGGAGCTCGATCACTGCTCCAGGCGTTGCGCCAACAGGCGCAGCTGTTCGGCAATCTGCTTCAAATCCTTGTCATTATGCTCGCGCGGACCGGTGGAATTACGGATCACCAGCTTTGCCGACAGAATCGATGACGCACGCGACAGCTCGCTCTCGCTGGTGTTGAGCACCTTCCTGACCGCTTCCTTGCCCTGCAAATCCAGATCCAGCGAGACGGTGGTCAGCGCCGGGTAGAAGAAGGCGCTTTCGTAAGCATCGTCATAGCCAATCACCGACTTTTGCCCCGGTATCGGCAGCTGGTTCTGATGGAAAGCGCTTAGCAGCCCGAGCGCCATTTGGTCATTCCCCACCAACACCGCCGAGAAATGCGGGGTCTCGCGCAGCATCTGCAATGCGCCGGCGTAACCGCTTTGCGCGTCCCAGTTGCCGTGCAGCACCGTGACCGGCGTCAGGCCATAATCCTGCAGCGCATCCTGCCAGTTCTTCAGCCGCAAATTGGCCGAAATGGAGTATTGCGGCCCAGCCAGCAAGGCAAAGTCGCGGTGCCCCAGCTCGTAAAGGTACTTGACGCTGGCGCGGGTGCCGTCCGCCGGGTTGAAAGAAACGTTAAACACTGAACTGTAAGGGTCAACGTCGAGGAACAGGCAGGTAATGTCATCGTTGTCCGCGGCGATTTTTTCCGCCACCGCCGTCTCCAGCGGTACGTTGATGATGACCTTTTCTACCCGCTGCGACTTGAGATCGTTGATCGAGTCCTGAATGCCATGATTGACGTTCTCATCAATCATTGAAATCAGCACCTGATAGCCTTCCGCATTGGCGTAACGTTTTACCGCCGCCGCCACTTGCGAAGGCGCATGCAGAGCCAGGGAGACGGTGACCAGCCCCAACGTTCGGCTCTGTTTGCCCACCAACTGCTGCGCCAGGCGATTGGGCACATACCTGAGGAGCTCAATAGATTGTTCAACCTTGCGGCGCGTGGTTTCAGAGACATTGGCTGACTTGTTCAACACGCGTGAAACCGTCTGGTAAGACACGCCGGCATGGCGGGCAACATCCTCTAACGTGGTGTTTTTCGACTTCATAATCCGTTCCCTGTGATTGCTCTGAACTGATTGTAACAGGCCCCCTCCTCACCGCATAGTTACCCCGATCACATCCATCAAATTTCCAAAAAAGTTATTCGTTCACATATCAAACCTTAGTGATCTCTCTCACTAACCGTTACAAATCCTGCTGTTTTATTTGCACTAAATCACAATAAATCAATAACACGATTGTTTGTTGTCATGATTAGCCATTCTATTGCTGCGTGGATGTGAACGTAATACAAAAAACATAATGAGGCATACATGAAAACAAGACTACGCACATTGTCTGTCGCCTTGGCGATGGCGCTTTCCTCACCGGTCGCCTTTGCCGCCGAAACCCCAGGGATCGATTTCCATGGTTATCTGCGCTCCGGGGTCGGGGTATCCCAGGATGGTGGGTTAGAAGAATGGCAGAAGAACAAAATTGGCCGTCTGGGCAACGAATCCGATACCTACGGAGAGATCGAACTGGGCAGCGAAGTTTACAAAAAGAACGACGTCAGCTTCTATCTCGACACTATGGTCAGCATGGTATCGGACGGCTCCAACGACAATGAAACCACGCTGGGGGATGACGCGCAATTCGGTCTGCGTCAGCTTAATCTGCAAATCAAAGGGCTGATCCCGGGCGACCCGAACGCGGTGATCTGGGGCGGCAAGCGCTACTACCAGCGGCATGACCTGCACATCATCGATACCAAATACTGGAACATCTCGGGTGCCGGTGCCGGCGTGGAAAACTTCTCCTTCGGGCCGGGCGCCATCTCCGTCGCCTGGATCCGCGGTGACGGCAACGACGTGGACTACCGTGTCGACAACGATAACGACCTCAACATCAACTATCTCGACCTGCGCTATGCCGGCTGGAAGCCGTGGACCGGCGCCTGGACCGAGTTTGGTATCGATTATGCGATGCCGAACCCGACCAACAAGCAAAAAGAGTACGGCGGCCTGTACGATGCGGAAAACGGCGTGATGCTGACCGGCGAGATCAGTCAGGACATGCTGGGTGGCTATAACAAAATGGTGTTGCAGTACGCCACCAAGGGCCTGGCGCAGAACATGGTGTCCCAGGGCGGCGGTTGGTATGACGTTTGGAACAACACCCGCGATGCCACCGGTTACCGGGTGATCAATACCGGGCTGATCCCGATTACCGATAAGTTCTCCCTCAACCACGTGTTGACCTGGGGTTCCGCCAGCGATATCAGCGATGCGATCGACAAGAGTAACCTGATCTCTCTGGTGGGCCGGGCACAGTACCAGTTCACGCAGTACGTGCGCGGCATTGGCGAAGCCGGCGCTTTCTACCAGAAAGATGACCACAAAGACGGCAGCCATTACAAGCAAGGCGGCGAGAAGTACACGTTGGCGCTGGGGTTGGCGGATGGACCGGAATTCATGTCCCGTCCTGAATTGCGCGTATACGCCTCCTATCTCAACGATTCAGAGCAAGGCAATTCATTCAAGGACGGCACCGCCAGCAATACCTGGAACTTTGGCGTGCAGGTTGAAGCCTGGTGGTAAAGGCATAACTCAGGGTAAATAACGGCTCTTGGTTTATTGGCAGTAGCTTAATTCTCTCATCATTATCTTCTGTGTCTTTGACGATGCTCTCCGGTTGCGGTCGTCCATTGGTAACCCCTCTTGGGGGTTACCAATTATTTTTTATTCCTGATGATTAACCGAAAAACGCTCCGCCAGTAATTTACGCAAATTATCTGACTGCTTGCCAAATATCGCATGTACCTCCTGACCAATAATAATCACCCCCAGCGCTCCCGACTGTTGCAATCCTTCCGTATCGACTTTGGCTAAATCCGCCACCGTCACGCGCAAGCGGGTAATACAGGCATCGACATGCCGAATATTTTCTCGGCCACCCAGATGCCGCATCAGCGTTTCTAAAAACGGCATATCGACGCTATTATCTTCCACCGGCGATTTCGGGTGCGAGAAATAATGCGTAAAGGCTTTTAAACTGACCATGGTTATTTCCTCATAAGATACAGACGTAAAAAAACGCCCGTTCGACTGAACGGGCGCAAGGGAAAGAAACTAGGCCAACTTGCGGGTCAATAGGCGGCAGCCCCAGGGGGCCAACGTTATTTCGCCCTGTAGAGCCTTGGCATTCGACATATCGACATACTCCCCCGGCAGTTCCACAGCTTTAGTCTTGTCGCTGTAGTTCTGCACGATAATGAACTCGGATTCACCGTCGGTGCGCCGCTGTGCGGTCACGCTCGGCGGCAATGCCGTGTCCAGTGCGCGCGGCAACGCCAACTGTTGCGCTATCGCCATAAAAAAATCACGCTGGAAAGAAGCATCATTGCGCGAAGCGACATACCACGCCTTGCCGTCGCCAAAGCGATTGACCGTCAACGCCGGGCGGCCGGCATAGAAGTCGCCGCCATAGACCGCCTGCGCGGTGGCGCCCTCCAGGTTGATCAACTCGCACAGATGGCGCGCCTGATAGCTGCCCTGCAAACCCAGCTCGTTGCCCGGTACGCCGCGAATGCTGTTGGTCTCGTCATCCGTCAGGCTGTCGATCTCTTCCGCCCAGATCCCCAGCAACGGCCGCAGTGGCCCAGGGAACCCGCCCAAATGGCACAGGTCGCTTTCATTGACGATGCCGCTCCAGTAGCTGGCGACAAATTGCCCCCCTTGCCGGACAAAGGCTTCCGCCCGCGCGGCAAAGCCTTCGCGCACCATATACAGCATTGGCGCAATCACCAGCTTGTAGCCGGAAAGATCGCAATCGGCGTTGATGATATCCACCGCAATGCCCTGTTCCCAAAACGGACGATAATGATCCACCACCGTCTGCTCGTAATGCAGCCCGGCGTTGCGCGGCCCTTGGGCATCGTCCATCGCCCAGCGGCTTTCCCAGTCGAAGATAATCGCCACCTGCGCCTCGACCCGGCTACCGGCGACCGGTGCCATGGCGGCCAACAACCGGCCCAGTTCGCTAACTTCCTTGCCGACGCGGGTGTCCAGCCGCCCGGAATGGTCAATCACCGCGCCGTGGAATTTCTCCACCGAACCGCGGCTTTTGCGCCACTGGAAGTACTGCACCGAATCCGCACCGTGCGCTACCGCCTGCAGTGAGGAGAGAATATGCATGCCCGGTTTCTTCAGCTTGCTGATCGGCTGCCAGTTGGTGACGCTCGGCGTCGATTCCATCAATACAAAAGGCTTGCCCTGCTTCAGGCTGCGCATCAGGTCGTGGAACATGGCGGTATAGCAGGCCAGGCCGGTTTCGTCCTGCCGGTTATGCCACATCGGGTAGCTGTCCCAGGAGATGAAATCGATGACTTTCGACATCTGCCAGTAATCGTAATCGTAGAAATATTCCATAAAATTGGTGGTGGCCGGCAAGTCCGGATTGGCCGCCTTCAGCGGCGCAATTTCCTGCGCGCAGAAATCGGTGGCCTGGGTGCTGCAAAAACGCCGCCAGTCCAGGTTCAGACCGTGAATCGACACCTCGCCCTGCGGCGCAGGCGATTCAATCTGCGACCAGTCGCTGTAGGTATGGCTCCAGAAATCGCTCCACCAGGCCTCGTTCAATTGCTCCAGCGTCTGATAACGCTGCTGCAGCCACACGCGGAAATCACTCTGGCAACGGCTGCAATGGCACTCGCCGCTGTATTCGTTGGAAATATGCCAGCCAATCACCGCCGGGTGGTGCGCATAGCGCTGAGCCAACGCCAGGTTGATCTCATTCACCTTGCGGCGGTACACCGGGGATGACAGGCAATGGTTGTGTCGACCACCGTGCAACGCCGGTACCCGATTGCGCCCTACGCGCAACACCTCCGGGTATTTCTGCGACAACCACGCCGGGCGCGCGCCGCTTGGCGTAGCCAAAAATACGTGAATGCCCTGCTCATATAACTTATTCAGCACGTCGTCCAACCAGGTGAATTGATATTTCCCTTCTTCAGGTTCCAGCTTCGACCAGCTGAATATCCCCACCGACATAATATTGCAGTTAGCCTGCTTCATCAGCGCTACATCTTTCTCCACCATGCCCGGATAATTAACCCATTGTTCCGGGTTGTAGTCTGCTCCATGCAATAGGCCAGGCACCTTTGCACTCAAAGGAGGAAATTTATTCATCATAATTCCTTAGAAAATAATCACTAAAATTCTTTATTACGGACGACGCAATTAATTAAATGACTTTAATGAAGGCAGCACTTTACCCCGGCAATCAAACAGCGCCTGATTTTCACGCGCGTTGCCATCCTTGCCGGATTCACCGATATATTTCATTCCGGCCGGCGTAGCCCAGCCGGCACCCGGCACGGCGATCCAGGTCGGTTCCCAATAAAACACGCCTTTGCCACGGTTATCCGGCACGTCAATGATGCTTTGCATCAGATCGCGAATAAAATCGGCTTGCCCCTGAACGGTGCCCGGATATCCCCCATCCTGCGCTTCTTTGGCGGAGAAACTGTTGTCGGTATCGTCGCAATTTTCCAGGCCATAACCGTAAGCGGCCTCTACCACAATCACGTCTTTGTTATACCGCTTGCTGATGTCGTCCATATTGGTTTGCAGCTTTGAGATAGGGCCGTCCCAATAGGTGTACATCGACAACCCTATGACATCGAACGGCACATTGCGCCGGGTTATCTCGTCAAACCACCAGCGGAAAGTGTCATTCTTGGTGCCCTCGGCCAAATGCAGCATGATTTTCACCTGTGAAGGCGAATCGAGGTTTTCCCGCAGCCCGGCGATCGCCGCGTTCAGCAACCCGGCCAGGCGATCAAACTCCCCGCCGCCCTGACCCCAGCTTTTGCCTTCCGGCCACAGAATGCCGCCATTAATCTCGTTGCCGATCTGCACCATATCCGGCAACACGCCTTGCTGCTTGAAGCTGGCGATGGTGTCGCGGGTATAATCATGGATCGCCGTTTTCAGCTGGTCATAGCTCATTTTGTCCCAGGCTTTAGGCTTGAACTGCTTGCCGGGATCGGTCCAGAAGTCGCTGTAATGGAAATCCAGCAGCAGCTTCATGCCCTGCGCCTTGACGCGCTTGGCCAGCGCCAGCGTGGTGGCGAGATTGTTATTGCCGGCGCCATAAGGTTGGCCTGCGCTGTCTTGCGGATCGACCCACAGGCGCAGACGCACATAGTTCACGCCGTTGTGTTTGAGGATGACCAGCGGATCCTGTTGAACGTTGTTCTGGTCGTAGAACTTGCCGCCGTGCTGCTCCACATCCGCCAGGGTAGAAATATCCACGCCCTTGATAAAGCCGGCCGGAACATTGTTCAGCGGTTTGATGATGATGCTGTCCGCCGCAAACGCCGTGGCGGACAGCAGCCCGGCCGCCAGACACAGGCTTAATAAAGCCGGTTTGAATGTTTTCATCGCATTATCCTTTTGTGCTGCCAGAGGTCAGGCCGGAAACAAAGTACTTTTGCAGGGCCAGGTATAAGATGGCGACCGGCAGCGCGATCAACACCGCTCCCGCCGCGTAAGTGGTGTAGCTGGCGCCCATCTTTTGCGACACCAGGTTATACAGGCCGATGGGCAGCGTATATTGGTCCGGGGTACGCAAAATGGTGCTGGAGAGGATGAAATCCCCCAGCGGGCCGGTAAACGAGAACAGCGCAACCACGGCGATAATCGGCTTGGAAAGCGGCATGATGATTTCGATAAAAATCCGGAAGTTGCCGGCGCCGTCCATCCGGGCGGACTCGTCCAGATCCTTCGGAATCGCATCCAGATAGCCCTTCATCAGATAGGTGTTCATCGGGATCATCCCCGCCACGTAGATCAACACCAGCGCCATATGGCTGTTGATCAGCCCCAGCAGCTGCGACAGCACAAAAATCGCAATCAGCGCCGAGAACTGCGGGATCATCTGCAACAGCAGGAACAACATCAGGCCGTTCTGCCGCCCCTTGAAACGAAAGCGTGAAAATGAATAGGCGGTAAAACTGACGCTGATCAGCGTCAGCACCATGGTCAGGAAGCTGATTTTCATCGAGTTCCAATACCAGGTCAGGTAATTGACCTTGCCGTTGAACAAGTCGGCATAGTGCTGAAACGACAGGTTCTCCGGGATGATCGAACTGCTCAACAGGCTGTTGCCGGCATTGAGCGACGCGCCGACGGTCCACACCAGCGGGTAGATAATGATGGCGGACACCAGAATAATCACCAGCCAGGACAGCGATAAACGCACCCACTTCTCTTTCTTGATGCTCTTTGACATTGCTATCCCCTTAGGCCGCGTCGTCGTTCTTGAACGAATTGGTGGCGCGGAACTGCCACAGCGCGATGCCCACCACGAAAATCGACAACAAAATGGTGATGGTGGCGGCGATGGCGTACTGCGAAGACGACATCGTCAGCTTGTAGATCCAGGACACCAGAATATCCGTACCCCCTGCGTTGGAGCCTGCCACCGCCGGGCCGCCGTTATTGAACAGGTAGATGATATTGAAATTGTTAAAATTGAAGGTGTATTGCGTGATGATGATCGGCGCAATCGAGTAAAGCACCAGCGGCAACGTGATGGTGCGCAGTTTGGTCCAGGTGCTCGCCCCGTCCATGGTCGCGGCTTCGTACAGATCATCCGGGATCGCCTGCAGCACGCCGGTGGTCATGGCGAACACAAACGGGAAGCCCAGCCAGGTCTGCATCATGATCAACGCAGTTTTGGTCCAGAACGGGTCGGTCATCCAGGCTTTCGGCGCGATGCCGAAAAACGCCAGAATGGCATTGTTGATCACCCCGAACGAGTCGTTGAACATCCCGGCGAACACCAGAATGGTGACAAAGCCCGGCACCGCCCAAGGCAAAATGAAAATGGTGCGGATCAGCGGTTTGAAACGTAAATCCTTCTGATTGACCAGGATCGCCAACATCACCCCTACCGTGCATTGCAGCGTGGTGGCCAACAGCGTCCAGACCACGGTCCATTGCAGCACGTCAAAGAAGGTGGAACGCCAGATCGACAGCGTGAAGATATTGATAAAGTTCTTGAACCCGACCCAGTCAACCAGCTTGGCCGGCGGCGTGTGATACAGGTTGTAATTGGTAAAGGCGATAGAGAAGCCAAACAAAATGGGGAAGATCACCACGAACACCAACAGGATAAACCCCGGCGTGATCATCAGATAAGGAAAGCCTTCGCTCAGCAGCATCTGGTATTGCTTGCGCACACTGTTCAGCGCCATGCCGGCATCGCGCTTTCTGCCATTCACCCAGGCGTCGCGTATCGACAGGCCGTAAATCGCCAGGCCAAAGCCAATCACCAGTACGCTGAGGATCCCTTCCGCCAACAGGAAAATGGAGTTATCGCGTGGCACCTCACTGCCGAGCGTATACAGCCCCCACAGCCCTTCGGTGAGGAACTGCCAGGTCACCCCGACAAAGCTGGTGAGCAGCACCAGAAAGATCAGCCCTTTCGCCCATTGGCGATGATAGAACTGACCAAACCCGGGGATCAGCGCCAATATCAGCGCCCCCACGGAATGGCTGTATCGGCCTCGGTCGGCGGACAACTTTTCACTTGGAGTGACAATCACACACTGCTCCTTCTTGAAAACGAGAGGAGACCTCCCGTTGCAGACTGCTGGCAAAGCCCGTTATTAGGGAGAGCGTGCCGTAGGGGTCGTAGCGGCTTGCCCGCCGACCAATTTGCCTGGAGCAAATTGGAACGACTCCATGTCGGCCCGTAGGGTGGGACACACGGATGTGTCCCATAATGGCCCCTCGGTGCGCTAGGCCCGGGTATCTCGGGTTCAAAGACAACTTTGTCATCAAACTCAAACGAGAGGAGACCTCCCGTTGCTCGGTTACTGGTTGCTGGCCTGCATCGCTTCGATTTGCATTTTGATTTGTTTGACGGCATCGTCCAGCGCCGTTTTTGGCGGCTGTTTGCCGGTCATGCTCAGCTCCAGCGCCGCGTTGGCCGGCCCCCAGACTTCCTGCATTTCAGGAATGCCCGGCATGGCGGTCGCATGGCTGGCCTGAATGGCTACCGCACTGGCTCTCTCGTCGTTCTTGATGAGCGGATCGTCAATCATCGCCACCAGCGGAGGGATCTCTTTGGTCACCTGATAGCGCGTTTTCACGTAGGCCGGCTGATTGATAAACTCGATGAACTTCTGCGCCAACGCCTTATCTTTGCTCCAGGTGGAGACCACGTAGCCTTTCACGCCCAGGAAAGAGTTCATCGGTTTGCCGTTCGGCAAGGTTGGCAGTGGCGCTACGCCATAGTTGATGCCCGCGTCGGCATAAGGTTGGAAGGCCCACGGGCCGTTGATCACCGCTGCGGCTTTCTTCTCGGTGAACAGGGAATCGATAGCGTTCAACCCGCCATCGCCGATAATGCCCGCCGGGAACAGGCCATCGGCATAGAATTTTTTCAGGTAACTGACGGCTTCAACCGCACCGGGGGTGTTCAGGCCGATATCCAGCGGGTTCAGCCCTCCCTTGCCGTCGTTGCCAAAGATATAACCGCCCATGCCGGCGATCGCGCCACGGCTGTAATAAATCTGGTCAAACTTGGCCAACAGGCCGTATTTGCCCGCCGCACGCTGCTGTTTGGAGAAGTCGTAATAGGCATCCAGATTAGCCAGCGGCTGCGGCAGCAAATCCTTGTTGTAAATCAGCACCAGCGTTTCTACCGCTTTCGGCACGCCGTACAGCGTTTGATTCATGGTGAACGCGCCGATGGACGGCTTGGTGAACGCGTCGGCTGCGGCCTGATCCAGCTTTATCGGCGATAACAAGCCTTGCACCACCGCCGCACCCACCTGATCGTTAGGGATCACCAGCACATCGGGGCCGATACCGGCCGGGCCGTCCAGCCGCAGCTTTTCAATCTGCTGCGCAAACGGCATTTCCAGCACGTTAACCTTCACGTCGTTCTGTTTTTCGAAATCGGCGATGGCGCCCTTGATGCCGTCGGACTTCTTGATGTCTTCCCAGACGGTAAGCTGTTGGCCTGCCGCTGCGAGGGCGAAACCGGAATATTGACTGGCCGCCAATGTGGCCAGTACCAGAGCAGTGATTGTTTTGGTTTTCATTACCCACCTCATGTGAAGGTATTACATTTTTGTTTTATCACTTTGGGATTAGATGCTACAAGCCAGGCGCAATGTTCAGTATTACAACGCTTAATGCGCTAACCGGGTCATTGTCTCGGCTTGTTATACGCTACGCTGAGAACAGCGCCAACTCTATACAATTATCACCATTGTGTGATCGTTATTGCAGAAATGAAAACCGGTGATATGGCTTGAAATCCAGCGCAGTTATAGTCTTTTCAAGACTTTCTGGCTGTTACGACGATGAGAAAATATTTGTTATACGTATTACATAACAACGATGACAACGGCCAGAAGACGCCCTGACAGGCTTTGCCTATTGATAACTTCCGAGGATCAACAAGATGTCCAGCATAAGACTGAGGAATGTCACCAAGCGTTTTGGTAAAACGGTGACGTTGCACAATATCAACCTTGAGATTAAAGGCGGTGAGTTCGCCGTGTTCGTGGGGCCTTCAGGCTGCGGTAAATCTACGCTGTTGCGCATGATTGCCGGGCTGGAGGAGATCAGCGACGGGGATATCCTGATTGGCGAAGAACGGGTCAACGATGTGGCACCCGCTCACCGGGGCGTAGCCATGGTGTTTCAGTCCTATGCGCTCTACCCGCATATGACCGTCGCCGAAAACATGGGTTATGGATTAAAGGTGAACGGAACGCCGAAAGAAGAGATCCGCCATCAGATTGAGATGGTGGCAAAAACCCTGCAGCTGACCCATCTGCTGGACAGAAAACCCAAACAGCTTTCCGGCGGCCAGCGCCAACGTACCGCTATCGGGCGTGCCATCGTGCGCAATCCCAAAGTCTTCATGTTTGATGAACCGCTTTCCAACCTGGATGCCGAGCTGCGGGTCGACATGCGCTTGCATATCGCCAAGCTGCACCAGGAGCTGAAAACCACCATGGTGTATGTTACCCACGATCAGGTTGAGGCGATGACGCTGGCCGACAAGATTGTGGTCATGAATTACGGCAAAGTGGAACAGATGGGCGCGCCGATGGCGCTGTATTACAACCCGATCAACAAATTCGTCGCCGGGTTTATCGGCTCGCCGAAGATGAACTTTTTGCCGGCCACCGTGGTGAGCTGGACGCCAGAGCTACTGACCGTCTCCATAGGCGCAGACAAAACCCTGGCTCTCGCCCTCTCCACCCTGCAGATCTCTCCCGGCGAGCCGGTGACGCTGGGTATTCGTCCCGAGCACCTGACAACCCACTCAGATTCACCGTTACGCCTGGATTTCCACTGCGAAGTGGTCGAACGGCTCGGCAACAACACCTATCTGTTCGGCCAATGCCACGGCCACGACGGTTTTAAAATGCTGTTACCCGGCGATGCGAATTTCCGGCCCTATCAAAAATTGCAACCGGGATTCCAGGCACAGCAATGCCTGGTGTTTGATGCCGACGGCGCGCGCATCAGCGCCGATATCGTCATTCCGCAATCCTGAGACGTCGCCACACCCGATAAGAAATCCTGTCGGTCATGCGCTGTGATAGCGAGAGAGACCCGCGATCACAGCGCGCCAAGCCCGGTTATGCCGAGCCGGTGCCACGCTATCGAGCCCGCCCTGTCGCGACGCAGCCGTTCAGCCGCCGCGATGTCTGCGATAGCACGCGCATCTTGTTTTTTGAATGATGTTGTCAGGATGTCAGATCATGGCTGTCAGCAAGCAGTTCATGTATTTCCTTTGGCGTTAGCGGCCCGGAAAGAAGCACGCTGACCCAGTGCTCTTTGTTCATATGGTAAGCGGGCAAAATGCCCTCTTTTTTACGCAACGAGCCGATGTACTCCGGCCTGACTTTCACTTCGAGGACGTCTAACACATCCTCCGTCTTCAGACCCAGCTTTGTACCCGGTACATTCATCACGAGACCGAACCATTTGGCTCCGTCATGATGGCGAAGTACGGCATAACCCGGCAGCTTGCTCCAGAGATATTCCGGCTCAGATTTAAAATGTTCCCGGGCATAACTGAATAATGTCTCTCTCTTCATCGTAATTCCCTTTTTATCCAGAGGGTCAAAACGTTAGATACTTGTCTTTATTATCCGCGATACGTATCGGTATTGTAACGTCACCCCGTCAGAACCAACGACATGTCCGGGTATCTGGCGCACAGGAAATCGACGAAGGCGCGAACCTTTGGCGCAGCAAGTCGCCTGGAGGTATGCAATACCCAAAGTGTTCGCTCTGCACCCGATATGGTGCCCCACTGAACCAAATCGCCACGGGCAAGCTGGTTCCATGCAATGGACTGCGGAATGAGGGCGGCGCCACCGCCGGCAATAGCCGCATCCCGGACCATCAGTAACGAAGAGAAGCGCAGCTTTGGGATCGGCTCCAGGACCAGTTGCCCCTCATCGAGGTTCCAGTGGGTAAGCTGGAAATTCGAGGTTACGATGCTGGGAACGGGTCTAATTGCGCCGGGTGCCGGCTTGAGTATTCCAGGCGCGGCCACGACAACCAGCCTGTCTTTGGCGAAACACCGCCCGACCAAATTGCTGTCTGGACTGGGGTTGATCCGAATGGCGACGTCAAATTGTTCCTCGACGAGATCCACCATGCGATCTTCCGCCACGATCTCAATCTCAATTTCCGGGTAGGCCGCACAAAATTCGGCGCCAATGCGCCCCATCGAAAGCTGGGAAAACAGAACGGGTGCCGCTACGCGCAAACGTCCGCGAGGCGTCGAAACACCGTCACCGACCGCCGTCATGGCTTCGGTTACCTCACTCAGCAGGCCTTCGGTTCGGGACATCAGCATCTCGCCGGCTTCGGTCAGCTTCAAACCGCGAGCGCTACGCTCGATCAGCCTCACACCCAATTGATCCTCAAGATCGGCGATCCGTCGCGATAGCGTGGCTTTGGAAATGCCGCTCGCACGGCTTGCCTTCCCCAGCCCTTCATTCGTTGCGACAAGTATAAAATCAGACAGCGCGTTCAGGTTCATGGCGTTCCATTTTTGAAACAAGGTGTCTAGGTTTTATGATCTTCGTTTTTTAATTGCAACGGAATACTGTTTCGCTATCAAAACCTGATACGAGGAACTGCAATGAACAACATACAACGCGCTGTACTGATCCGTCACTACGGCGGGGCCGATGCCACAGAAGTGGCCGAGATCGAAAAACCGGCACCGGGACAAGGCCAGGTTCTGGTTCGGGTTCAGGCCGCTGGCGTAAACGGTATTGACTGGAAAGTCCGTGAAGGCCAGGTACGAAATGCCTTTCCGCTTCCCTTCCCCCTCATCCTGGGCGCAGAGATGGCAGGGGTTGTCGAGGCTGTCGGCCCCGATGCCTCTCGCTTTCGCGTCGGCGACCGCGTCATGGGCGCAATGGCAGGACTGGGCGCGTACGCCGAGTTCGTGGCGATCAATGAAACCAGCCTCTCCCCGACCCCCGAGAGTCTGGACGATGTCCATGCCGCCGCCATCCCCGTAGCCGCCGTCGCGGCCTGGAACAGCTTACACCACGCGGGACCGCTCTCTCCGGGCCAGCGAATCCTTATTCATGGCGCGGCCGGTGGACTGGGTGCCTACGCCGTGCAGTTTGCCAAACGGGCGGGTGCCGAGGTCTTCGCGACTGCGAGCACGGCCGATCTGGACTTTGTGCGCAGCCTCGGTGCCGATGGTGTCATCGACTACCACTCTCAACGTTTCGAAGACGTCGCCCAGGACATAAACCTGGTGCTCGACTACGTCGGGGGAGAAGTGCTGGACCGTTCCTGGCAGGTACTGGCGCAGGACGGCGTTGTGATCGGCACGTCGTCGCCGGACATTCTGACCCGCACGCCGGAAAACCGCCGGGGCCTCTGGTTTATGAATAAGCCCGATCCCGAATTGCTGGAAAAACTGGCCATAGACGTCGCCGACGGCACCCTTCAGTCCAGAATTGGCGGCGTAGTGGGCTTTGCAGATATTCCCGAAGCAATAGAACGCAATCGTACTGTTTCACGGACCGGCAAGGTCGTTGTGGACTTCTCTCGTTAACCCTATACCTCTGCAGGAGTTTCAAACATGAGCATTCTCGTTACCGGTGCCACCGGCACCATTGGTTCACTCATCACTCAGGGCCTGGCTGACGCAGGCGCCGAGGTCAAAGCCCTTGTCCGCCAGGCAGGTAAGCGTGCGTTCCCGGCTGGAGTCACGGAAGTCGTTGCAGACCTCACCGAGGTCGCCTCGATGCGCGCCGCGTTGTCCTCGGTACGTACGCTGTTTCTGATTAATGCAGTTACGCCCGACGAGGTTACGCAAGCCCTGATCGCGCTGAACCTCGCTCGCGAGGCGGGCATCGAGCGCATCGTTTACCTGTCGGTGATTCATGCCGACAAGTTTACTGGCGTCCCGCACTTTACCGGCAAGCACACGGTTGAACGCATGATCGAAAGCCACGACATTCCCGCAACCATTTTGCGCCCGGCTTACTTCATGCAAAACGACCACAGGGTTCAACAGACGATTGAGAACTACGCGGTATACCCTATGCCAATCGGCTCGGCAGGCGTCTCAATGATTGATGCGCGAGATATCGCGGATGTCGCCGTGGCTGAGTTGCTGCGACGCGACAGAGCATCGTCTGCGCAGGAACGCGTAACGTTGGAGTTGATTGGGCCGCAACCGCTTACCGGTGCGTCCGTGGCGAAAATATGGAGTTCTGCCCTGGGGCGGGAGATCCTGTACGGAGGGGATGACGTCGCGGCTTTCGAAGACCAACTCACTTCATACAGTCCCAGTTGGCTGGCTTATGACATGCGTCTGATGATGGCAGGCATCCAGGCGTTCGGCATGCAAGCCGCTGAAGGCACCGTAGAACAGCTTCAGACTATCATCGGGCACCCGCTGCGCACTTATGAAGACTTCGTCCGCGAGTCTGTTGCCGGGGTTTAACAACCAGACAAAGGGGCGGGTTTACTGCCGGGCGGTGCACCGCCCCTTCATCGAACCTGCCTCGTGTGGCTTTTTCACCTTCAGGGGAACACTGCGGAGAGAACCCAACGCCGCCCTTGACGCACACCCCGAGCAGAACGCTCACATATGCTTCCCCCGGATTAAGTCCGAAGCAACATTCTCCCCAGCCTCTCTGCTGGAAATTTAACCTGTTTGAATCGAGATCTGGCTCGCTTCGCGAGTTTTGGCCGTTCGAAAGGATCTGAATGCTCATTGCACCTGCATATAATTATCCTGGAATAAATATGACTGTTGATCTATTTTCATCGCTATTTCTTCTGTTAATCCTCCTTTGCATAAATGCCATTAATAAATAAATTCCTAAGCAATAGATTAATTACATTGCTAACAATTACAGTTAATGACAAGCCACCTGCCGCTTTCAAAAAAAGCCGTTTTCCAATACGTTGATTTCATACGTCTAACGCTTGCATTTAACAAAAACGGAACAATCGCATCCTCTTTTTTTGATTATTTAAAAGATTTTTCATCTGTTTTTTTAACGTGGTGATTTGTTTGGTTATCTCGATAGCCACAAAAAAATACTTCATTTATTTTTATGTGTCAGTTGATTTTTTAGTCGCCATTGCTATTGTTGAAGGTGAGTAAATCACCGCTCCCGACCAGCAAATATATTCTATTTTTATACTCACAAGCGTATAAGGATTTGACTATGCCCATTAAAAAATACGTCATTCTTGACAGTAATCCAAAAGCTGTCGGGAATAACGACTTTATTCTGTTAGGTTTGAAAGCCACCGGTTTCGCCAGAGGTTGCCCCATGTTATTTGGGGGAACCGCAGATGCAAAAGACGGTCCGGTTGACGGCAAAAACTTTGCCTTAAACGTGATAAAAAGAGAAACCTGGGAAGAAACCCTAAAGAATATTGAAGTCAATCAGGTTGTTCGTTATCAGGCTTATCCCAATGATATCAGCGTTTATACCAGCAACGATTTTATCTTCACCGGCCAGGTCACCCTTGGCGGTGAGTTCGCATGGATACGCAAGGTGAGCAAAGGGAAATTAAAAGCTTACTTTCAAAATAAACCTTCCGCCACCAAAGATATGTTTGCTCAAGAACTTTTCAGTATGACCGCGGACCCCAATATCGATCCGACCGAGGGTGAATTTGAAGCCTATCTTGGTTCCGACAGTCTGAGCGCCATTTATTCCTATTGCAAAGCAACCTGTAAATAAATCCGCAGCCCTATTTGTCGCCAATTATTTTATCCGTCGACACTTTCGCACGACAGTGCCAGAATTTTATTGGGTGCCTGATATTATGATTACGCAAAATTATACGCCATATGAAAAGAGTATTGTTCAAGCGGTTATCAACCAGTATAGCAATACCGGCATATTTATTATTGAACCAGGCAATCCATTATTGGTCGATTTTTACGATATCCAACTAAGACTTGCGGGGGTCACTCCGGGTGCTTCGCCGCAATTCTCCCAAGTCTGGCAACAATCGAAACAGAGTAAACGCACCGCAGGCCGGCTGAGCGAGGCCGGCAACGGCTACGCCCAACCGGTCTACAGCATAGTGCGGTTAGACTCCATCGACGGCAGAAGCTATCGCGCAGATGCCATTGGCTCCTTGCCGGTTTCTGCCAGCAATGTGACGCAGACCCTCGGGCTGTTTGACGTCGAGGCGACCAATGTTGGCCAGGTGACATCCAACAAGGCCTACGTTTACACCGCAGATTGCGCAATCACTGCGAATGGCGATTATCCGCAAAGCCAACTCACCGGTGATTTTCCGGTCACGGTCATTTATACCTTCGCGCAGACTATTGACCAAAATACCTTTTATGGCGCGGAAATTATTACTACGCAAAGTTACCCTAAAAGTATTTACAATGATTCACCGCGCAGTCTCTATAACCAGGACGCCATAAAGATTTGTTTAACCCGTGATGCGCCAGACTGCGACTATCGTTATAGCTATGATGGCGACGGTACCGTCAGGGTGCCGATTAAAGGCGCCATCACCTATAACGGAAAAATAGACCTTAATGCCGGCCAGCCGGTAAACGCAAAGAATGTTATTTATCTGATACGCACCCGTACCGGCGGCGATCCCGTAACGCCTTATGGCGATTTAAATATTTTTAACTCGCCCAACACCCAAATTAATGGCGATACCCTCTCCTGGGATCTTAATTGGTTAAAGTTCAAGCAGGTTGATTTTGAATCTGGTGAATGGGTTTATTATGTATTCAGAGTCAATCTGAACGTCGAGGGCAGAAACATCGTTGCATTTATTACCAATGCCCCCAAAAACCTTGAACCGGACCAACGTTTTTTAAATACCGCACCGTTAAAACCCATGTGCATCGTTTATGGCTGCCTGGGTGAGAATACAAAAATCCTGATGCAGGATGGCAACGAGAAGATCATTGCCGACATTAGCGCCGGCGAATATATACGAACGCGTAATGGCCACGCACTCAGGATTGATGCCATTACCACCGGGCATGAACGCCATTATGTTGAAATCACTCTGAGAGACAACGGCAATAAAATAAAAAGCATCACTGCCAGCCTTGGGCACCCTTTTATCACATCGGCAGGCATTGTCATGGCGCGAGAACTCAATCACGCCAGCCGGGTTATTACGCTGGATGGCGAGGCTGAAATTGTCAGCCTGGTGCAAAAAGAAGGCGACATTAAGGTTTATAACCTGCAATTACCGATAGATACGCCGGGATACAGTGTGCCTTACGACAATAATACTTTCTATGCCAATGGCATATTGGTCGGCGATAACCTGATGCAAAGGGTTTGTGAAGATGAATATCATCGGCGACCGGTCAATATCCTGAGCAAACTGCCTCAAGAATGGCATCAGGATTACCAAAACCATCTCAATCTGGCGGGTAAGTAATATCATGTACCAGGGATATCCGGATTTTCAGCAAATTATCATCAGCGGTAGCCAAAGGTTTATCGCCACCTATCAGCAAAATGATGCCTATTTCTTATACCCGGAATCCGTCAGCATTCTGGCGGCAGACCCACTGGCCTTCTCGCTGGATATTGTCCGCAGTGTCAGCACCGACAGCATTTATGGTTGGCTGAACTTCACCACCGAACTGCAGTTTGCCGGCGAGCAAAGTCTGACGGACTTCAAACAGCAATACCCGGATAAAGCCGTAAGGGTGTTGCCGGTGTTGCCCGGCAGCCTGGGGTTTGACGTGCCTATCGAGTATCACAGCGCCCTGAGCGGGCAAAGCTATGATGCCACCTGGTATTCGGCACAGTGCATCCAGTTTATTATTTTGCTGAATTCTGCCAGCACCCAACTCATTGAGAAAACGCTGCTCGATGACACCCTCGGCTTTGATGCGCGGCTGGACGGCTTTGTCGAAGGGGTATCGCCACGTCTCGCCTATGCCATCGAGTTTGATCCCCAAGCGCTGATGCTCGAGTTGGCCGCCGGGGTCAAAGGCGCACACCCCGTTGAGGGCGATCGCGTAGCCTTTGACTATGGCCTGTTGACCCAATACCTGTACCAGAATATCGCGCGGCTGCCGCTGAAAATCACCCCGCCGCTGCCGATTGACGCCCCCGAGGAAACCTTGCTTTTCAGCCAGGCGTTTCTTGATCGGCTCTGCAACCTGCTGGGTTCGCCTTACGCCGGCCCACCGGCCAGTAACGTGGCCATGATTTGCCTGAGCCTGCCGGCGCAAGGCGGCCGGGTGATCTTCAACCTGGATAGGATAGTACTTAGCCGGCGGCCACTTTGCTTTTTGCTGGATCCTTTTGCCGCCGCCCAGCAAATTGCCAAGGTCTCGCCCGATACCATTATCCATCGCACCACCGCCCCGCCACTACCGGCGGGCGAACTGGAGATCGATGTCTTTTACGCCTTCCCGCTTGGGTTGAAAAGTAACGTCTTTATCGACATTCAGCTCACCGTGCCGGCGGGCGATATTTACCCGCTTGAGCAGACGCAAACGCAATTACTGGTTCCCGACAGCAGTCGATTGACCTTCAGGTTCCATAACAGCGCACTGGACAAACAAGCGTTCCTCTACCAAATCCGCGTTAACTACCCGAAGGATGGCGCTTATTGCACCCTGAGCAGTGAAGTGCGGTGCAGTGATAATCGCGCTCTGGTACTGGATTACGCCGCGCTGCCCTGCCGTTTCCTGACCATCAGCATTGACCCGGGGTTTACCCAGCAAAGCCGGATTGGCGGCCTTTACCACTCTGCCGGCTGGCTGCAGGATCTGGCGTTAACGGCGGCAACGCCCTATTTCAGTTGCCCGATCCTCGGTGACGATACCTATGCCGATGCGACGGCATATTCCTTGTCCGGCAGCGAGGCCGTGCCGCTCCCCATGCCAATAACCCAGGACACCACCATCGGTGCCTACAGTTTCCCGCAGTTTGGTGCACAGCGAGCGCGGATCACCGCCCATCTGCCCACCGAAATGCTTAAAGCCGTGGTGACCTTTCAGCCGCAAAACGAAACCCGAACGTCGGAGCATACCTTTACCCACCAGCAGGACAGCTTCGAATATCAATGGAATGTCACCTCTATTTTTGCTGCCGGATTTCGTTACAAAACCTCTACGGGTTCATGGTCGCCCTATGTGACCGGCGATCAAACGATTGATATCAAGGGTGAAAAATAATGACTGACTTTTTGAATCCCCAACAAACGTTACAGAATTTTTTCCTGCTCGGCAGAGCCTTGGCGTTTCACGATCAAACCTTGCCATCGGAGTGCTACACCTACGGCAGCTTTACCCCGCAGGTGGTGCTGGACACCCCGGCAGGCAAAGTCAGCGCGCTGCATTTGCTGACCAGCCCCGGCGGGGGCCTGGCAACCTTTATCGCGCCAAACATGCCGGTCGATACGGCGGCGATCGAAGCCTATATCCGCCAGCATTTCATCCCGGCACCGGGGAAAATCAGCCTGGCGCAAGGCGATATTCGCCAATCGTTATTCCTGCGCTTTGTCCGCCAGCCGGAGTCAGACAGCTATAACGTCGAGTTCGAACAATCAAAAATGCCGCTGACCCACGCTGAAGCAGGCCTGTTGGACAACGCCATTCGCGGGGCCAAAAACCAGGTTTACCTGGTCACGCACAGTCAGTTCAGCGTCAGCAGCCGCGCCACCGCCAGCCTGGATGCGGACTGGGTCGCGTTTTTAACCCTGGCCTTCAACGAACAGGCGCGCCAACCGGAGGCTATCGCCCTATTGCTCAACCAGCAGATTGACGCCGGCGTGATCACCCTGCTTGAGCAGTTTGACAATACCCCCTCGGAACAGACCCGTCAGCTGGTAAGGGATTCGTTGGTGAAAACCGCGTCGCAACTGGTCAGCAACACGTTACGCAACATCCACTCGGTGGGTGAGATCCCCAACAAGCTCAGCTATGACGTCAGCTACAGCAACAGCGTGCCGCAACGCTATTTGCTGGCGCAGCAACAAGACATCGCTGCTCTGCTCGGCCAACTGCCCGCCGACAGCATTATCACCTTTACGCCAACGCCGTTGCCGGAACCCAGCCGACCGGACAAACCCATCGAGCACCGCCAGTGCCTGGTCAGCCTGGGGTTCAACCCGAACGGTTTCAACATCATGTCTATCGAACTGCGTTGGGCGGGCCAGCAAACGCCGATGCAGTGGCCCAATTTCCCGCCGGTGACCTTAAAGACCGAAACGACGGTCGGCGACATCACCCTCAAAGTGACGTTTTCCGACTACTCCAGTTATGAAAGCCAATTCGGCTGGCAAGACGCGGTCGCGCTCACCCCGCAAGACCTGGGCTTTTACAGCGTGCTGTTTGAAGCCGGGCACCTGAAGGACGGCTTTAAATCGATTAACGGCACGGCCACTTATGTCCCTGCAGGCCAGGTTAAAAAACAAAACTTCAGCTTCGCGTTTGCCAACCAGCAATGGCAGGCCAACTGGTGGATCAATGCCCATGCAGCCGGACTAAACGGCCGAATCGATTACCGCTGGCAAGGAAAAACCTCGTCGCTGTTCCCCAAAACCTACGACTCTGGCCCGCAGCAGGCCACCGTCAGCCCCGTCAAACTGCAATACAACAAGTGACATACACAAGAGGAATTCCCTATGTTAACCACCGCTTTGCAGCAATCGGTCAAGATCGCCACGGATAAATATCTGGGTATTAAGGAATATGCCTTTACCTGTTATGGCGACAGCATTGATAAGAATATTTACTACGTGGTGCCTGAAATTCCGGTGTTTGTCGCCAGGGATACCAACAGCCCCTATTTCATGTTCTACAAGTATCGTAGTGAAGACACCCAGGGCGGCTATGCGCAATTTACCGTCATGCTGCCGCAGCCTGATTCGGAGATGAAACGCAAGATCAGCATCGAGTTGCTCGGCAAGCTTAAAGATCCGCTGATCGCGAAATCCACCCTGATCGTCAAGTATGTTCAAGCCGAGCAGGCCTCGGTGGCCGATCCCGAAAATGCGACCAAGAAAGAAGCCATGGATACCGCGTTGCGCAATACCGGTTTAAATGACGATCAGGCTGCCAGATTTGTCGCGTTATATGACAGCAACCAGGGCAATGACCAATTCGTGCCTGAATTGACGCCAATAGAAATCAAGCTGGAAGTCCCGAGACTCACCTCGGCACAGGCTTCATTGATTCTGGACAGCAACGAGAAATTCTATCGCCAAATCCCCACCACGGTGTCGCCATCAGGCCTGGGGGATAACAACACCGTTTTCAGCCTTTCACTCACAGGCGAAGGCGCCACCCTGTTCGAACAGGTGTTGAAAGGCACCGATACGAACTCCAGCGTAGGCATTCGCTTCGATTTCAATCTGGATGCTTCCCTGCCGGCGGCCAAAGTCACCGTCAGCTACGATAGCGAGATCACCAAATCGGTAACGCAAGATATCAGCTACCACACCTGGTCGGCCGATGAGAAAAAAATTGAACGCGAATATATCGAAAAAGGCGCGATCAAGGTCGATGTTCAGACCGGGCTCTCTTACGATGAAATGGGTATGACGCAGGAACAATACAATAAATGGAAAGAGGGGCTGGCCGCCTGGGGGCAAAAACAGGTAGAGCAGATTTTAAGTAGCCAAACCGGGTTGGACATGAGCCTCGAGTTGCTTAATGACGCTGAAGGCTTTGATAAATTCAAATCCAGCCTCAGCGAAACCAAAAGTTTTACCCGCGTCTATGAGGAAAACTCGGTGGTCTCTTTCTCCATCGCCCCCCAGACCCAGTTGCCGTCTATCCAATCCATCGTCGGCGAAGCCAATCTGAAAGATTACTTTAAAGAGTACGATCTCAACGATCCTTTCTATCAGTACATTCAGCCCGAGTTTTTTGTCACTCAGGACCTGGCGAAATACAACGTGGCCAATATCGTGGTAACCGCCATCTACGACAAAGACAATCAGAGCACTCTGCAGTTTTCCCCTGGCGACAGCGAAGCGAAAAAAACCGGCAAATGGTTTATCAAACCCGAGCTGGGCCGTGCATTTAAATATTCCTATACCGTCAACTTCACCGGTATGCAGGCCAAGCCCTACCACTCTGGCGAACTTCAGAGCGATCAGGATTTGATTATCTCCATCAACGTGGCCGACTGCGGCATCGTTTATGCCGACATTGCTACGCTGCTCGATCCTATGGGCTGGAAAGTTTTCAGCCAGGTGGTGATCAAAACGCAATATTCCGATCCGGATAAGGGCGTCAAACTCAAGACCAACAGCCAGGTAGTCAGTGAGTCGACCCCGCCTCAACCCTTTATTTACCCGATTGGCGTCGAGGTGGATAAACCGATTTATTTTTCCACCGATTACTATGCCCTGGATGGTGACAGCCTGACCTATATCCCCAGCGGCGTTGAGACCAGCCCGCAGCTACCGGGCTATGGGCTGATCCGTGGCCACCAGATCCTGGTCGCCAATGCCCTGCCGAAATCGCAGAAGTACACCATTATCTTCAAACCGACCCAGAAAGATATCACGCTGATCACCTATGAAATGGTGGTGTATTACCCGAAATGGGACTTTACGCAATCCCAATCCCTGGCCCTGACCGAGTTTGACTCCAAGTCCCTCACCCAGTATCTGACCTTCGACCTGATGCAGGCGGATAAAGAGAATGAGGTGAAGATCCATTACGTCTCTACGGTGTATTACGGGGCTGACAATCAGGAAGAAACCGTCGAGAAGGAAGTGAAAGGAACCAGCACCATCGTGGTGGTGACTTACTGATGCGCTGAGACACCCCAGGGCAAAGCTTCTTTGCCCTGATTCACCTTTATAAAATGGAATGGTCGCTATGAACACTCAGGTCGTAGTGCAGAACATCTGTTTTATCCGAGCCGACCCGGACAGGCCGATTTATTATTATTGCGCGGCCGCGCCGGGCATTAGCGTTATTGACGGCAACCAGCCCGCCGTCCAACTACAGATATTCAGAAACAGCAGTCAACCGGCCACGGTTTACTATGCCATGCTGTCATTGCAAACCCAGTTGACCAGCAGCCCCGAGGCGGCACAGGCGGCGGCAGCGGGCAGCCCGGACATCCCGCGCGATGCGGTGTTATTGCCGTTACAAGCCATTGCCTGCAGCGCCACGCTGGACATTCCCGGCTTTATCGCCGGTCAAACCAGCAAAACCTCATTGAGTGAGCAACAGAACTGCTATCTGCTGGCCAAATTGCCGCCGGACGCCGATATTGCGCTGTTGGCGAGCCTGATGAACGCGCCGGCCTCCACGCCGATCGCCATCAGCTACAAAATTGACTATCTGCAACAGCTCCCCCCTGCCACCTTTGAGCTGGAAGCCCGCTGGGACCAGGTTTATCAGTTCCTGCAAGAGTCGGTCGGTTTCAACCTGTTGATTTTTTCCGTCGATATCGAAGAAACCTCGTCGCGTCTCATCAGCGAAAAAGTGGTCACTGTTAAAGTCAGGGACACGGACCCCGATGGCCACTTCAAGCAGGCCGCGGCCGAACTGACGCAGATCCTGATCAGCGAATTTTTTACCCCGGCATTTGCCGAAGTCCCGCAGCAATCCAAACCAAAGGCCGGGTTTTATCTGCAACGGCTGTCGGTTGAGGATATTGACCAACGACGTTTAAGCGGAAAACTGACTGAAACCACGGTAGTCAAACGCTCGCTTTATCCGCAGGCCTTGTTTGCCGAACTGGTCGCCGGTACCGACTATCAGGCCGATCGGGTGATCAGCCAACACGATCTGCAGGATGATTTTTTCGCCTACCGCGAGGTCCGGATCAGTCTGCTGTCCGACGAACTGGACGATAACATTCAACTGGTGATGGCGCGTTTTCGTTATGGGTCGAAAAGCGAGCAATTCACCTTTCGCGAAGGCGATACCAAACCGAAACTATTCAGGTCACCGAGCATTACCGATCCTAAAACCGGCAAAATGTTGTGGCCCGTCGAGTATGACTTCACCGTCTACCTCAATCAGGCGGTGGGCGGCGTAAGATCGGTCAGTTCCGGCGCGCTGCAAACCGAATTGAACGATGTCTATCTGGATATTGAGTCGCTCTACGGCCGCTATGATTTTGTCATCAAAGCCGCCAACCTGTTTGACTGGCGCTGGTACCAGTCGGTGTTGGTCACCCTGCGCTGCCGGCACATTGGAATGCCGGCATCCAGCCTGTCGAAAAGCTTCCAGATTAGCCAGACGGCGCAGCAGGACAGCTACCCGGTGATGCTGCCCAACCCCGACCAGTACTTATTTGACGTCACCAAGGAGTACAGCAGCGCCGTCAATTCTCCCCATATTTCTGCGGAGCTGAACGAACCGACCAGTCAGGATGTGTATCTTTTCTCCAGTTTGTATCACCAGCGAGTATTAACGCTGTCTGCCAGTATGGACTGGCAACAGGTGGAGTCGGTGCTGGTGTCTGCCAGCTATGCCTATTTGCCCGGCGATGAGACCCCGCCTCTGCAGCAAATTTTTCAGTTTACCGAAATCGATGCCGCCTCCCAGCGCTTTAGCGCCGACCAGGTCGACCCCGAACGTCTCATTGTCAACCTGGAGATCTGGTTCAGTTACCTACCGGGCCAGGGCGGGGATAAGCCCGACTATGTCCAAACCGCCACCGCTCAAGACGCTATTGATATCGCCAACCTCAATTAAATAAGGAAACGCCATGTTATTACTCAGAGCAAGAACCGCCACCATCAACAACATCACCTTCTTTGCCGATGACTCCGATGACAAACAGTTCTGGTATTTGCCCGGTGATATTCATATTGCAGAGAAAGACGGAAAGCCGATTTTTTCATTGATTAAATACACCGGCGACGGCAGCGGTCAGCAAGGGGGTTACATCAACTTCGAGGTGAATACCGCGATCGATGAAGCCCAGTTGGAAAGCGCCTTCAACGAATACCTGCGTAAACTGAAGGTTGATCCCAAAACCGCCCGTAAGGCCCAGGTGCCGTATGACAAAGGCACGGTCAACTTTTTTGTGCTTGATGTCGGCAGTGCCAACGGCGAGTTGATCAGCGCGCAGTGCCCCAGCCTGTTTGGCAATAACAGCGCCATCTTCAGCGCCAAACTGACGCCGGAACAGGCCGTCATCCTCGAAGCGGCGTTTAATCAGGCGCAGGCACCGGCCGCCGTGGCCTATAACCTCAGTTTTACCGGCATCACCCCGGCGTTAAAAGTCGAGGTCGAGGCCAGGTTTGAAAGCCTTTACAAAGAGTTCGATCTTAAATTTGGCGCCAATATCCCGATCCCGGTGGAAACCCCAGCCAGTTTTTGGTTGGGCTTTGACAGCGTGATCAAGAAACTGCAACAGGATCAAAAGTTGATCATCAAGGTGACCGAGAGCATGCCGAGCGAAGAGGAGGCGAAGGAAAAGGAATGGGCGCTGCAATTCGTTAAAGAGGAGATCCTGAAAAGCTTCTTCACCGCGTCGCTCAAACCCAATGACGACAGCAATACCCAAGCGAAATCGGCCAGCGACTCGATTTTGGATTCGCTGATTTCCAGCGGTAAAGACGGCGAAGAAGGCGGTAAAGGCGGTTTGTTCCCGAGCGCCTCGCTGGAAATAAAACTGGTGAGAATCGAAGAAACCAAGAGCCTGAATTTCAACTACACCTCGTCGAAGGCCCTTAGCCAGTCTGCGGTGCCGCAAAACTTTATCGGCAGCGACATCCTGCGGGCAAAAAAAGAACCGCCCTACTTTATTGAAGTTAACGTCAACGATCCGTTCTTCCAAAGAATCGATTTTACCGTGCTGGGGCCGGACGGTTTTGCCGAGTACGGCATTAAAGCCGCAGCCTTCAAAATAGAGTACAACAACCAGGTTTACACTGCCGATCCTTTTGTCGCCGATGACGGAAAATGGAGCAAGGTCATCTCCCGCAGCCGCGACGGCAATGAACTGTTTCGGATCCAGAGCGAGTTTGTCTTCAGGTCTGCCGCCGTATCCGGCTGGGAAGGCAGCAGCAGCTATCAGCCGCAGACGGCATCGGCCTCAACCCTGCTGAACCTGGATCCCGGATCGGTGTTGACTTTCAACGAGATAGCCATCTTCCTCGACCGGAAATTCTCTTGGGAAAATTACAATCAGGTGATCGTCGAGCTGAATTATCTGGATGACAAGCAAAGCCATAAAACCAAGAAATACCTGTTTACCGAAGACAAAAGTGATGAGCAGACCTTCAAATATCGCTGCCTGACGGAAAAACCCTGGAAGGTTGGTTATAAAATCACGTACTTCCTGGTCGGCGGCGACAGCGTCGTTCGTGACGGCACCGAGAACCCGCCCGCCATCGTTATTCCAACCGTGGCCTAGGTGACTGACGATGGCCGAACGTAACGCAGTATTGCCAGCGGCATGGAACGCCCTGGTAAACGCCCTGTGCCAGGAAGCGCCTTATCTGCGGACCACGCTGGCCCCCGAGATCGCTCGTTTCAGCCAGGCGCGCCTGGCCTCCGGTTGCCTGGCCGCCGCCTTTAACACCAGCCTGCTGGCCTATAACGGTTGCCCGCTTGAGTTCACCGTATCCTCGGCTAAACCGCAGGCGCTTTCCTGCACGCTGGATCCTTTTTTGCCGCGTTACGCGGAGGATCGCGGGATCGCGGCTTTTTACCGGCATTGCCAACGAATCACCGCCACTCCCCCGCACGCCAATGCTGAGGCCAGTTTTGACGCGGTCAATCGCATGCAGCGCGAAAGTACGCAGCCGCTGCGATTTGGCTCTTGGCTGGGGCGAAAATATGCGCCGGATGCCGTCAAGTTCAAAGTGTATTCCGAAGTGCCCGACGCGTCCGCATGGCCTGACGGCGCGGCGGATTACCCGGTTGCCGGTTGCCAACAGGCAGGTTTGTCGTTGCTGATGGTCGGCTATTACCCGGAACTGCCTGCCTCACCGCGCGAATATTACTTTCAATGGCACAGCGCATTGATCACCCACGCAGATATTGCGGCTGTCATGGCCTTTTTCGGCTGCGAGGGATGGCTTGCGGCACTAACGCCCCTGCTGGATAGCGCACTGCAACACACGTTGAGTGACGAAGGCTTTCCACCCACCACCTACGGTTTTAGCCTGGCCTATGACCAAAACGGCGCACTGGAGAGTTTTACGCTGTTCACCATCGCGCCCGGTTTTTTTGGCGATAACCAGCGGGTATTTCCTGCCGTGCAAGCGCTGTCGGCACAAAGCGGCCACACCCTGCCCTTGCTGCAACGGGCGATGGCCGCGCAGGTCCCGTTGCAGTTCAACGTGGTCGGTTTTTCGGTTGATATGCAGGGCCGTCACGGCATCAGCTGTACTTTCAGCCCGCAAAACACGCAATTCGAGGTGTTGCCACTGAGAACGGCCCCCCCAGCGGTGAGTGACGTCCTCCCCAACCTGACGGCATTGCTTGAGCAGCAGTGCGCCAGCGGTGCCTTTATTTCCCATGTCAGAACGCCGGATGGCCGTTGGCATCGGGATGAAAATGCCTTCGTTACCGCCCAGGTGTTGCGAACCCTGAAGTACACCCCGCAGACCGCGCCTTATATCGAGAAGGCGCTCGATTTTTTAATCGCCTGCGAAACCCGGCCGTTCCATTTCAGCTTTTGGCCAACCGCAGCCCATCCTGCATGGATGGCGAACCAAAGCATCTGCGCAGACATTGACGACACCGCCATCATTACCGAACTGCTTTACAAGTTCGGCCGCATTTCGCTGGCACAGCTCAGGCAGACCGTTGCGCACATGAACGCTTATCAGGTCCGCCGGGTCGATCCCCGCCTGGCGGCCGTGCAACATCAGTGGGCGGAGTGCCAAAGTTTTCATACCTGGATGAAGGACGACAATGACATCCGCCAACTGGATTGCTGCGTAAATACCAACGCACTGATCTTGCTCAATACGCTAAAGGCTGAAACCGGCGTTGTGGCACCGGCCTACCTGCGTATTCTTCAGATGCTGAACCGGGCCGTGCAGTGGTGCGGCAAGCACTACGACAGGCTTAGCACCCTGACGCCCTATTACGCTCATCCCCACGAATGGCGCGTCGCCCTGGAATACGCCAGACAGCGCGGGATCCCGCAACTCACACCCGTGATTGACGCTTTGACCCGCTGGCAACGGCCCGCCGACCGGTTGGAAAGCCCGCTTTACCGGCGGCATGACGGGCGCTTCCTTTGGACCTCGGCCTGCCTGAACCCATTCAGATCTCTGGCCCACACCCTTCGCACTGAGGATAGCCATGAATACCTTTCTCAATGATCTGGTCACACTGAACAAAATCATTCTGGACAACGCGCGCGAACAGTTTCCAGACGCCGAGGCAAAACGGTTGCGCTATCGCGCCGCGCCGGCCACATTGGCAGAGGATCTGGCCGCAGAGGTCTGCACCGAGATCGTTTCGGGGGAAACCCGTTACCAGATCGCCACCAGTACCGACGGCACCAGTTGGAGCATGACGCTGGATTTCGCACTGAGCAGGCAGGTACCGCAAGTCCCCTATGTGGTGCTGACCTTCAGTACCTTCGGCAACGTCGACGAAATGATATTCAATAAAGTGCTGCTGACCGCCACGGAAAACCGCTACCACGCGCAATTGGATCTGGATCGGCTGGAACAGCGCGACGCCCTGCTGCGCGCCCTGTCGGATTACGACGCGCAAACCACGCTGGTGGTGGCCATCGTCACCGATCACGGCATTCTCAACACCATTACCTCGCCTAAAATTTTCTATTTTGCCGAGAACTATTACCCTTATATTTACCAGGGCATTGTGCCGCCGCCACCGCGTCTGCAACTGATTCTCACCCCAATGCCTTACAAGGACGTGTGGTACAACTATTATCAGGACTATGTCCGCAAAAATTACCTTTACTATCTGCCGGATACCTTCCTGCTGGCCACCAATGCCGCCGACGACGACAAACCCATGCTGTCGATTTCCTTCGCCGCCGCAGAACACGCGACGTCGCTGGACGATGTCAAAGTGACCTTCGATTATTTTCTCTCGCCCAAGGTAAACCAGGCGCGCATCGCCGATGCCGCTGAACAGTTTGCGCAAACGCAGTTGGACGGCAAGCTGGCGCCGTTCGCCAATGCCGACACGCTGAAGCTGCAATTGGGCTTGCCCGATGGAAAAACCGAGGAGAAAAATGCGCTGATCAACCTGCAAAGCGGCATCGTGGATTCCTTCACGCTGCCCGCCCAACAGTTTGCGCTGATCTGGGATGCGTTATTTGACCGCTCACCGCAAAACCTGTTGCTCAAGGGCTATCTGACGGTGCAATTCGTCGGCTTTAACCCGGACAACCTCCCGGTGCTGCTCGCGCTGGACGCCAAATACCAAAGCAAAGTACGGGAATTCATCAAACAGTCCGCCCCGGTAGACATCAATAAAACCGTTGAATTCAGGAGCGACAGCGGTGCTTACGATCCCTCAGGCCCGCGTCCGATCAAGCGTATTCTGGTGAATATCGACAATCAAACCGTCGAGTTGGATAAAGACCATCCCGCTCATTCGGTCAACGTGAAGATCTCGGTATTGGAACTGATCCTCAATCCGGATAAAAAGCTGGTTTATCATTATGATCTGCAAGTCTATTACGTCGACGGGGGCATGACGCCCTATTACGACAAAACCTCTAGTTTTGAAATCATTTACGTTCCGTGAACGGCGCGCCCGCGATAGACATTTCAGGTTGCCGATGGCGCAAACAGCAGGCTGCGCAGAAACAGCATGATCAATTTGCCGGAGGGATCGGCGCCGGTGCCGGTCTTCTGCAAAGCCAGCCCATGCGCCATCGCCATAAAGGCCGCCGCCAGTTCGTTTTGATCCGCCGGCGGCGCTTTGCCCACCCGTTGAAACAGTGAACCGATCACCGCGCCGATTTTGGCCTGATGCACGTCCCAGATATTTTTGTACTCCACGGCGAAGGCCGGGCTGCGTTTCGCGTGCAACTGCAGCTCAACCGACAGCATGCACCAGTCCGCCTCCAGATTCAGGGTCGCCGCCCAGGCCTCCAGCGCCGTCAACACTCGCTCCGGGGTATCGATATCACTTTGAGCCAGCGCAGTGAGTTGCGTGGCCTCCGCTTCCATATGGCGTTGTAATAGTTGCAGCAGCAAGGCCTCCTTGGAGGCAAAGTTGGAATAAAACGCCCCCTGGGAATACCCGGCCTGGCTGGCGATATCTCGGATTGAGGTACCGCCGTAACCGCCGGCGACAAACAATTGGCGTGCGGTTTCAAGTAACTGTTCGCGGGTTTGCTGCTGGCTTTCTTCGCGGGTTAACCGCTTTTTTTCTGTCTTCATTTTCTTCGTCTTTAGGCTGCTTTGGCGTCATAGATACGCATTTAAGATATCACTTGATATTTTAAATGCGCCCCACTAAATTAAGATATCATATGAACTTTGAAACTCACTTAAGATTTTAACGATGATGAACATGAAAACGGCTTTTGTCACCGGTGCCACCGGGCTGCTCGGCAATAACCTGGTCAGAGAGTTGATTGCAAAAGGCTGCCACGTCAAAGCGCTGGTACGCTCGCTGGAAAAAGGCCGCCGGCAGTTCGGTTCCGTCGAAGGCGTTGAGTTGATTGCCGGTGATATGACCGATGTGGCCGCCTTTGCCGCGCATCTGCAAGGCTGTGACGTACTGTTTCATACCGCCGCTTATTTTCGCGACAACTACAAGGGCGGCAGCCACTGGCCCGAACTGAAAGCGATCAACGTCGACGGCACGGAGCGCCTGTTGGAACAGGCATACCGCGTAGGCATACGCCGTTTTGTTCATACCTCCTCCATTGCGGTGCTCAACGGTGAACCGGGCATGCCGATAGACGAAACCTGTCTGCGTCGTTCGGAGGATGCCGATGATTATTACCGCAGTAAAATTCTGGCTGACGAGGTGGTACTGGCGTTTCTGCAAAGCCACCCCGACATGAACGGCAGCCTGGTCCTGCCGGGTTGGATGTGGGGCCCCGCCGATCTTGGCCCCACGTCTTCCGGCCAGTTGGCCAATGACGTGATGAACGGCAAATTGCCGGGCCTGGTGCCGGGCAGTTTTTCAGTGGTTGACGCGCGAGATGTGGCGTTAGCGATGATCCTGGCGGCCGAGCGCGGCAAACGCGCAGAACGTTACCTGGCTGCGGGACGGCATATGACCATGCAGCAACTGGTGCCGCTGCTGGGCAAAATAGCCGGGGTTCAAACGCCAAAGCGTACCTTGCCATTACCGCTGCTCTATATCATCGCCGCGCTGCAGGAAGCTTATGCCCGCCTCAGCGGCAAGCCGATATTGCTCAGCCTGGCGACGGTGCGCTTGATGGTCAAAGAAGCCAACCGCTCCCATTTCAATCATGCCAAAAGCGAACGGGAACTGGGTCTGACATTCAGGCCGGTAGAACAAACGATCGGCGATACGGTAGCCTGGTTGCGTAATAACGCCGCTGAAAGCTAATCGAACCGGGGGAAAGCCCTTTCCTCCGGTTTAGTTCAGTACCGCCACACCCCGAGCCTGAGACAGGTGGGGTCATGCAGGTTAGCCGACCGTTGAACGCATATACGCGCGATACGAGCTTCCATGGACGGATTCACGGCGTGTCCTCACCTGTAGCACTCTTAGGCGCGGCTATTTAGGCGGCTTGCGCTTCCACATAGTTCAGCGCAGAACGCAATGTGGCCTCGCTGAGCGCTATCGGCAGCAAATGAATCGACTCACCCTGCTGCAACGTGCGTGCAATCAGGCGCCGAACCTGCTCGTCATCGTGAATGTCCACCGCCAATGCGGCCAGGCTTACCGGCAGATCCAACCGCCGGTAAAGCGCGATCAACTGCGTCACGGTTTCCCACTGCTCCAGCAAGGCGCTTTGCACCAAAATGCCATAGGCTACCTTGGTGCCATGCAGGAAGGCATCGGTCTGCGGCAAGGCGGTCAGACCGTTATGCACCGCATGTGCCGCCGCAATGCGGGTGTAACGATCCCCCAACCCGCCCACCAGGCCGCCGCCGGCGATAATCGCCTCCAGCACGTTGAGGAAAGGTGGGCTCAATTGCCCGTGCGCCAGCGCCTGCAACGCCGCTTCGCTTTCGGTGAGCAGCACGTCGCGCAGGGTCAGCGCAGTATTCAGACCCAGCTGCACGGTTAACGGCAAGCGTTCCGGTTGCGGGCTCAGCACCGCCGCTTCGTACCATTTCGCCAGCGTATCGCCAATGCCCGCCAGTAAATACGCCTTCGGCGCACGCAGGATAATTTCCGGCTCCACCAGGACCAGATGGTTTGCATCGTTGAAAATTTCGTAGCGCAGCGCCTGACCCTGATCGTTATACCAAACCGAAAGCGGCGTCCAGGCGGCGCAGGTTGCGGCAATGGTCGGGATCGCCACCACCGGCAGCCCCAGCCGGCGCGCCACCACTTTGGCGGTGTCCAGCACCGCGCCGCCGCCCAGGCCAATCACCACCTGCCGATCCGCCCCCGCCTGTTGCACGATGCTTTGCACCGTGCTTTCGCTGCAATGGCTGTTGAACAACACCCTACGGGCTTCGGGCGCATCAAACGCCTCAGGCAGCCAGGGTTTGGCTGCCGCCAATGCGCGCTCGCCATAAATCCACAGCGCGTTGCCCAGTTGCTGCGGCGAATAAAACTGCGCCAATTGGTCAATCGCACCGGGGAAAGCAAAATAGTTGGCGGGGCCGGCGACCACGCGGATGTGGGTATCACTCATGCTCAAGTCCTTATTTTGTTTGCTGTTGCCATCATAGAGACGGGAAAGCCGATGACTAATACTGTTTTGCATTAGCTTATGATTTTTCGTTCATTGTCATCCGCCCGGCCGCCGTGGAAACTGGCTGCCTCAATTCATGCCGGTAAAAAAAACCATTCCAATGGTGACGATGAATTGTCCTCCCGTTTTTAATGATGCCAACCACGCAGGGTAAAACTTAATGAAACTGTTCAACACCTCATTACTGGCGTTAAGTCTGTTCGCCGTATTTCCCGCTATCTCCGCCCCCACTGCCGCACCGGTTCCGGCGGCGATCGCCAACCATCAGGGACCGATCCGCATTGCGGTGATCCGCAATCTGGGCTCGGACGACAATACCACGCAGTTCGTCACCGGAGCGGTGCAGGAAGGCCGCAAACTGGGGTTTCAGGTCAACACCTTCCTGACCAACGGTGACGACGCCAAATTCCAGGACTTCGTCAATCAGGCGATCAGCCAGAAATACGACGGCATTATTCTGTCGCAGGGGCGCGATCCTTACTCAACCGCCCTGTTGAAACGCATTGCCGACAGCGGCATCGCGGTAGCGGCCTTTGATACCGCGGTACAAGGCGACATCCCGGGCGTCACCGTCAGCCAGCAGGATGACGCTTCGTTAACCGACCTCTCCTTCGGCCAACTGGTGAAAGACTTCGACGGCAAAGCCAACATCGTCAAACTTTGGGTTGCCGGTTTCCCGCCGATGGAGCGGCGCCAGGCGCAGTACCAGAAACTGCTGCGCGACCAGCCCGGCATCAAAGAACTTGAGTCTATCGGCGCGGTGTCTTCCGACGTTCAGGGCGACACGGCAAACAAGATCGGCGCGATCCTGGCCAAGTACCCTAAAGGCAAGATTGACGCCATCTGGGGAACCTGGGACGCCTTTAGCCAGGGCGCGTACAAAGCGTTGCAGGAAAACGGACGCACCGAAATAAAACTCTACAGCATTGATATCTCGAACCAGGATCTGGCGCTGATGCGCGCCAAGGGCAGCGCCTGGAAGCTCAGCGTGGCGGTCGATCCCAAGCTGATCGGCGCCGTTAACCTGCGCCTGGTGGCCAACAAAATCGCCGGCGAGAAGACCCCGGCAACCTATGAGTTTAAAGCCGCCGCCATTCCGCAAGCGCTGCTGCTGAGCCACCCGGAAGCCACCAACGTCGCCTCGCTGGCCAGGGTGATCCCCGGTTGGGGCAAATCGGACGATTTCGTTGCCCCCTGGTTCGCCACGCTTGAAGCGCAACAGGCTAAAAAATAAGGAAGGTTAATGGCATCGCAACCGCTTCCCCACCCCGAGTACAGCCGCAACATGCGGCTGATTGGCCACAGCAACCAGGGCGGACGACCCGATGGCGTGCAGGTGATGGTTCACCGGGGCTACGCCTACATCGGACATATGGTGTCGCAGGGGTTTTCCATCATCGACGTGCGCGATGCGAAAAATCCGCGTGCCGTCGGCTTTGTCCCTGCGCCGCCCGGCACCTGGAACGTGCATTTGCAGGCGCATGACGATTTGCTGTTGGTGATCAACGCACGTGACCTGTTTGCCGACGCCCGTTTTGCCGACGAAAAGGTCTATTACACCCGCGCCATCAGCCAGACGGTGTCAGGCAACGACGCCCGCGGCTGGAGCGCCGGGGTACGTATTTTCGATATCTCCACGCCGGAGCGGCCACAGGAAATCGGTTTTCTGGCGCTGGAGGGCATCGGCGTGCACCGCATCTGGTATGTCGGTGGGCGATGGGCATACGTTTCCGCCCTGATTGACGGCTACAGCGATTATATTTTTCTGACTGTCGATCTGGCGGACCCGCGCAACCCGCAAATCGCCGGGCGCTGGTGGTTGCCGGGCATGCACAGCGCCGGAGGCGAGACGCCAACCTGGCCGGAGGGCAAACGCTACGCCCTGCACCATGCCATTATCAGCGGCGACACCGCTTACGCCAGTTGGCGCGACGGCGGGCTGACGTTGTTGGATATCCGCGATCGCAACCAACCGCAGCTTATCGCCCACCGCAACTGGAGCCCGCCCTTTGGCGGCGGCACCCACACCGCGCTGCCGTTGCCGGAGCGGGATCTGCTGGTGGTGCTGGATGAGGCGGTGCTCGACAACCAGGAGGACGGCGAAAAGCTGATCTGGCTGTTTGATATCCGCGAGCCGGCCAATCCGGTAAGCATCTCCACCTTCCCGCAGCCGAATGAACGGGATTACGTCAGCAAGGGCGCGCACTTCGGGCCGCATAATCTGCATGAGAACCGCCCCGGCAGCTTTGTCAGCTCGACGCTGATTTTTGCCACCTACCAAAATGCCGGCGTCCGCGCCTACGACATCAGCAACCCTTATCAGCCGAAAGAAACCGGCGCGCTGGTGCCCGCCGCACCGCGGACCATGATGGATAAACGCCCGGGCCGCCCGCAGGTGATCCAGTCCTGCGACGTGTTTGTCGACGCCCAGGGCATTATCTACAGCACGGATTACAACGGCGGTCTGTCCATTATCGAGTATCTGGGGTGAAAATTGGCCGGCGCAATGCCGGCTTTTTACCTGTTTGAGATAGTATGAATGAACAGGCAATAGACCCCGGAACAAGGAGAGAAGATGTTTAGCCATATCACCGTAGGCGTCAGCAATCTGGACAAGGCCGCAGAATTTTACGATGCCATTTTGCTGCCGCTGGGATTAATACAACGGCCGGTAACGCCCGATGGCGGCCCTGCCGCGCGTTGTTGGGTAAAACCGGGGCTGACTTTGCCGCGATTTTACGCCTACGAGCCGTATAACGGTCACCCCGCCAGCGCAGGCAATGGCAGCATGGTGGCATTCACCGCCGACAATGAGAATCAAGTGCTGGCAGCCTATGCCGCAGGCCTGGCGGCCGGCGGCAGCGCCGAGGGGGAACCCGGCGAGCGTGCGAATTACGGTAAAGGCTATTTTGGCGCTTACCTGCGCGACCCGGACGGCAACAAGATCCATATCGCCTATCGCGGGGACTTGCTGTGATAAAATGCTCGGTATACATCGCCACCAGCGTGGATGGTTTTATCGCCAGAGCCGACGGCGATATCGATTGGCTGATGCGGCCAGAATACGCCGTATCCTTGCTCAACGGGCTGAGTTTCGAGGAATTTATTGCCGACGTCGATGCCTTGGTGATGGGGCGCAATACCTATGAAAAGGTGAGCGCTTTCCCCGAATGGCCTTATGGTGCCTTGCCGGTGATCGTTTTGTCGTCATCCGCGCTCGACATCCCGCCTCACCTGCAAAACAGCGTAAGGCGGGAGGCTGGCGCACCTGAGTCAATCGTCGCCCGGTTAGCGAATGAAGGATACCGACATTTGTATATCGATGGCGGCAATTGCGTGCAGCGTTTCCTCCAGGCCAGCTTGATTAACGAACTGACCATTACGCGCGTTCCGCTGTTATTGGGCTCCGGCATACCGCTGTTTGGCGCCGTGGGTACAGAGCAACAGCTGCGCCTGATCGCCGCGATGCATTCCGACAACGGATTCGTGCAGGAACGTTACGCCGTCATTGCGCCGAATAGCGGGCCATAAGCGCCCGGCCGCCGAGGGCAATGCCCAATGCGGCCAGCGCCAGCAACGCCGCCGCTCCGTAGGTGAAATGCATACCCACGGTCACGGCGGCAGCCTCGGCGACGTTGATATCTGCCGTGTTCGAGGCAAACATAAACAACGCGCCCATGGCGGAGGCACCGGTGATCAACCCAAGGTTGCGCGACAGGTTTATCATGCCGGAAATCAGCCCGCGCCGCTCGGGGGTAGCGTCTTTAAGCAGCGCGGTATTATTGGCGACCTGAAACAACGCATAGCCAAGGGTGATCACGCAAAGCGACGCCACGTACCCCAGAACCCCTTGCCTTATCGACATCATCGACATGGCACCGGCGCCGGTGGCCAGGATAATCAAACCCACGGCCGTCATCTTTTGCGCCCCCAGCTTGTCCACTAACCGGCCGGCCGGCACGCCGACCACCGCAGCGGTAATCGGCCCTGCCGACATCGCCAACCCCGCCTGCTCAACCGCCAACCCCAGGCCGTGCGTCAGGTAAAACGGCCCCACTACCAGCGTAGTCATCATCACCGCCATCACCAGCAGACTCATCGTTAGCCCGGCGCTCAGCCCCGGCTGACGGAACATAGCCAGGTGAATCAACGGCGATACAGTGCGGTTCTCCACCCAAACAAACAACCCGATCCCCAATGCGGCACACAGCAGCAGCAGCAGATTAAGCCAACCGAAATCGCCGCGCCCCAGCGTCATGGAGAGCGCATAGCTGGCCAGCGTCAGCCCAAGCAACAAGGTACCGGGGTAATCAAACCTGGCCCGCTCCTTTTGCGGTGCCTGAGCCGGAGCCGGCAGGTAACGGTAAGCAAGAATAAACGCCAGCAGACCCACCGGCAGATTGATCAGAAACATCGCCCGCCAGCCAAAACCAAAAATCAGCGCGCCCCCCAGCGAAGGCCCAAGCGCAGTCCCGATGGCGGACATAGTGCCGAGCAGCCCCATCGCCCGGCCGGTGTTGTCTTTACCCAGGGTCTCGCCCACCAATGCCATGGTCATCGCCATCATGACTGCCGCCCCCAGCCCCTGAGTAACCCTCGCTGCGAACAGCAGCCCGATGTTCGGTGCAACAGCGCACAGCGCAGACGCAAAGGTAAACAGCGCGATGCCCGCCAGCAGCAACCGCCGCCTGCCAATCCTGTCGCCCAGACGCCCCAAAGCGATAATTGAGGTGGTGATGGCCAGCAGATAGGCGATCACCACCCACTGTACCGCCTGGAAAGAGGTGTTGAGCGCCTGTGCCAGCGTAGGCAAACCGACGTTGGCGATGCTGGTGCCCAGCGACGAGAGCAGCATCGAAAGAGAAAGACTGGCGAGGATCCACCTTGGATCTGCGCCGCCGGATTTAACTGTAAATTTCATGTTGCTGCCTCCTGAAAGAACCTGTCAGCAGCCTATGTCATCGCCTGATAAGGCGGAAGACGCAGCAAATGCAGTTTATCAGTGCATCTGACGCCATATCTGGGTTGCGGTAACCTGGACTGGATATAGGCATCATATTTCCCGAAAGCAATTCTTTCCCGGATATAATTAGCGCACTATAAAACAGGCTAGCAACAGAATAATAACTCAAATAAATAGAGCGACGTTGCAATTAACTGCCTCCCTGTATTTATTGACGAAAATAAAAGGGTTCTGTTAGCATTGTTTTCGTATCCTCGCTCTATTTGAAATTATCAAAAGGAAAGGTAATGGAATGCAATAAAAGAGTGAATGCCAGCGCGTTGGCATTGGGTTGCCTCATGTTGGCCGCATGTGCAGCAAAAAGCCCTGCCGAAAAACACGCTTCACACTATATTTACCAAATCTCAAACGAAAACGATTCTCAAATCAGGACGTTGGTTCAAGACAGCATCAAGGCCAGCACGCCGACGTTTGATCAGTTCTACCAGCAGGGCAAATGCGACCGCAACGCCCATTTATCCCTGGCGGAGGCCAAAACAAAAGCCGATTATTTATCCAGCGAAAAATTTAAAAGCCAACTTGAACTTAATAACATCGTATTGAATAAAACCTACAAAATTGATCCCAATCAAAAGATTTATACTATCTTTACGAAAGAAGCCACGGGCGCTTATTGGGATGGTTATAACGGTTTATAATAACCTCCCCTCGCCAGTAACATGCAGGGAATTAATCGCCACCGTGGGTATTCACAGCGGCGATTAATGATTTATCCGGCTTCCGTACTCACTGCGCAGTAATAACCATGATCACGCCATACCCTCGCTCACCGCAGCCGTTCTCCGTGGGTAAATCCCGATCTTGACCGCAATCGTTATTACCGCCAGCGCAGCGAACAGCCCACCGCAAAGAATACTGCCCTGCAGGCCCAACGCATCGATAAACCACCCGCTGACCACCGAACCGACCGCCACGCCCAAATTGATAAAGGCGATATACAGCCCGGTAGCGAACTCGGGTGCCTGTGGCGCTTCGGATGTCAGCCAGATCTGGGTCACGATCAGGCCGCTGGTGTGCGCTGCGCCCCAGAACAGGCAGAGCGCGATCATCGGCCCCGTCTGCGCGCTGCCGTAGCGGTACAGCAGCAGATAGGCGACCGCCAACACTATCGGGTGCAGTAACGTAGTCGCTACCCGGTTCCGGTTCAGCAACTTACCGGCCAACAGGTTACCGGCTACCCCGCCTGCGCCAAAAATCACCAGCAGGATACCCACCATCGGCTCGCGAATGGCGGTTTGTCGGCTCAGGTATTCGGTAGCGTAGGCATAAACGGAGAACATGGCGGCAAAAATCAGCACGCAGGCAGCAATATTCAGCCACAGCGCGCCGCTGCGCAATATCGCCAACTGTTTGCCGTAGCTAAGTTTTTGCGTGGCGGCGTCGGGCAGGTGGAAAAATAAGCCGACGCCCGCCAGCAGGTTAACCAACGCGCAGAACAGGAAAGAGGCTTCATAGCTGAACTGACCGGCGATCCAGTGGGTCAGCGGGATCCCCAGCACCATGCCCATACTGGTGCCGATAAACGCATAGGCCGTCGCCCGGGTCACCTGCTGTTTGGGGTACAACGACGCCGCGGCCACCATCGCCAGCGAAAAATAAATCGGGTGGAACAGCGCCGGCAGGATACGCAGGATCATCAGGGTGCTGAAACTGGCGGCATAAGCCGACAGTACGCTGACCGACGAGAACACGGCCAGCGAAATCAACAGCATTCGCTTGCGGTTGAAGCGCGAAGCCAGCAGCACCAGCAACGGCCCCAGCAAGGCGATGGTCACGGCAAACAGGCCGACCAGCCACCCGGCCTGCGCGGTTGAAACCCCGTAGCGCGCAATGATCAACGGCAAAATGCCCACCACGCCAAACTCGATGCAGTAAACACCGAACAGCCCCAGCGCGATGAAAAAAATCGGCGGCAGGATCTTCATCGCGGCTCTCCCAACCCGTCATACACCGCCTGGCACAGCTCGCCGACAAACGCCCCCGCCATCCCCTCGAGCGCCGTATTGGTGAAGGCCACCACGCTGAGTTGCCGGGCCGGATCGACAAACCAGGAATGGCCGTAGGTGCCGCCCATACGCCAGGTGCCGATCGATTCCGGCGTCTGCGCCGCCTGCGGATCTTTCAGCAGGGTGATCCCCAGACCAAAGCCGCGCCCCGGCCAGAATGGCATCGGCAGATCGCCTATCTGGTTGCTGGTCATCGCCGTTACCCACTCCGTTGGCAGCAGCGGCGCGCCGCCCTGGCGCAAGGTTTCCAACAGCCTCAAGAAATCTTCGGCGGAACCCACCATGCCTGCGCCGCCGGAGGCATAGGCGCCAGCCTCTAACGCCCGGGCCGGCGACAGGTTAAAACCGGCCGTATCCTCGATAAAAGGCAAACGATCAGGTTGTTGCAACGGCCGGGGTTCGGGGTGGTGGTTGGCATAAGCCACCGTCAACCGCTGTGCATCCGTGGCGGTAAAACCGGTGTCGTGCATCGCCAGCGGCCCGGTCACCAACTGCGCCACCGCCTCCGCTAACGGCAAGCCGCTGGCCTGCTCGATCACGGCACCCAGCACGTCGGTAGCAATCGAATAGCGCCACTCGGTTCCCGGTGCCGCCAACAGCGGGGCCGAAGCAATGCGCCGCAGGTTCTCTTGCAGGCTGAGCCGGTCATCATCCATCCCGTCGGAGACGCCCGCCTGGGCATAGAACCCCTGTTCCGGCTGGAAAAACCGGTAACTCAACCCGGCGGTGTGGGTCATCAGATGACGCACCGTCATTGGCGGTTCGCGCCCGTCGGCGGTGCGCGGCCGGAAAGCCGGCAACCAGCGCGTCACCGGGTCCTCCAACCCCAAACGCCCTTGCGCCATTAACACCAGCGCGGCAGTGGAAACGATAGGTTTGGAAACCGAAGCCAGCCGGAACAGCGCGTTGGCAGCCATTGGCTTGCCGGCCTCTCGGTCCGCCATGCCCGCCGCACGGCGATAAACCCCCTCACCGCCCTGCGCCACCAACACCACCGCCCCAACCAGCCGTTTTTCCTCCAGCGCCAGATCAATGGCCTTATCAATAGCCTGGGCAGCCAGCTTGTATTCACTCATGGGTCACACTCCAGTAGACAGTCAATTCTGTAGCTACCGAGAATAGAGTGTGGTGATTAACGGAAAAACAGGCTAGATTTCCCTTCATACTGGACGCTGGCGTCCGCAATAGGGGAGGAACATGGATAATCTGGCAGGCGTCTCGGCCTTTGTTCAGGCAGCCGAAACGCTCAGTTTTGTCGAGGCAGGCCGCGTGCTGGGTATCTCCGCTTCGGCTATCGGCAAAAGCATCGCCCGGCTGGAGACACGCCTGGCCGTGCGGCTGTTTCACCGCAGCACCCGCAGCATGACGCTGACGGCGGAAGGCACGCTTTTCTTGCAGCGCTGCCAGCGGATCCTTGGCGAAATGGCGGCGGCGGAACAGGAACTGAGCGATACCCGCAGTGCGCCACGCGGTAAATTACGCGTCAGTTTGCCCCTGGTGGGCAGCCTGCTTAATCCGGTGCTGGCGGAGTTTATCCGTCAATATCCGCAGATTGAACTGGAGGTGGATTTCTCCGATCGCCGGGTTGAAGTGATTGAGGAAGGCTTTGACGCGGTGATCCGCGTCGGAGAAACCGAAGATTCCCGGCTGATGAGCCGCCAATTGGGCACCTTCCACCTGCAACTGGTGGCGGCCCCCGGCTATTTACGCCAGGCGGGTATTCCGCAACAGCCGGCCGATCTGCGCCAACACGCCTGCCTGCTGTATAAATTCCCCACCACCGGAAAAGTCGAAAGCTGGCCGGTGGCGGACTGGGACAAAATCCTCGGCGAAGGTCTGCGGACCAGCGTGGTGTGCAATACCGTCGATACGCTGATTTATCTGGCGGAACAGGGCCAGGGCATCGCCTGCCTGCCCGACTTCGCCGTGAAACAGGCGCTGGCCGGGCAACGGTTGCAGCAGGTTCTCGGCGAGCACAGCCACCATACCGGCAGCTTTAAAATTCTCTGGCCCTCCAGCAAGCACCTGGCTCCCCGACTGCGGGCGTTTATCGATCTGCTGAGCGAACGGTTGTTTCCGGCTTAACGGCGCAACGCGGCTTAAGAGCAATTCCGGCTTTGCTTTGCGCAAAATCAGCTAAGCCAGCAACGACAGTGCCTGCCGGCGGGCCTCACCGCATTAGCTTCTGTCTATGATATTCCATTTTGAAATATGAAAGTCTCGTTCGTTCTTTCGGGGCAAGGAAAATCACCACACAATAAAACCTGAATCGCAGGCCGGCTCATAACCGCATAAAAAATCAGGGTTTATACTCTTGTCATCGCTCATAACCGCTCAATTTACCCGTCTGGTGCTGGATACCCAGCCTGATGCTCTCGCCCTGTCAGCCGCTCGTCGCGGCCTGATGGACTACTTTGCCTGCGCGTTGCCGATCGTCCACGGCGCGCTGAGCGATACCGGGCTGGCGGCGGTGAAATCGGTGTTCCCGCCGATCGGCGCTGAGAACCGTGCCTTGTATTTTGGCTACGTCAGCCACTCGCTGGATTTCGACGATTACCACCCTGCGCTACGCGGCCACCCGACCACGGTGGTGCTCTCTGCCTTGTTGGCGCTGACCGACGATCGCGACGATGCCACCGCGCTGTTGAGCGCCTATGCGATAGGGGTAGAAGCCGCCGGGCGATTGGGGTTGGCGGCCGGAACCCAGCATTATCAGTTGGGTTTCCACAGCACCGCGACTCTGGGCGCGGTAGCCGCCAGCGCAGCCGCCGCACGCTATTTGGGATTGACCCCGCCCCAGACGCAGATTGCACTCGGCCTGGCGGCTACCCAGGCCGCCGGGCTGCGCAGCCAGTTCGGTTCTGCCGCCAAACCGCTGCACGCCGGATTGGCGGCGCGCGCGGCGGTCAATGCCGTGCTGCTGGCGCAGGCGGGCTTTGCCGGCCAGCCGGAAGGCGTGATTGACAGCCTGTTCAGTTCCCACGGTGACGGCCGGCAGCGGCCGGATCTGCTGACTGCAGATTGGGGCGCGCCGTGGCGCATCCTGCAACCAGGCCTGGAGTTTAAACGCTACCCAACCTGCGGCGGCACCCACAGCGCAGCCGAAGCCGCCTTTGCCCTGCGTGAAAACCTGCTCGAACAAGGTATTACCGCCGACGAGATACCTGCCGCCATCAGCCGCATTCAGGTCAGTTTTCCGCCCGGCGCGGATACCGCTCCCCATATTCGCCGCCCGGTAAACGGCGTCGAAGCGCGTTTCAGCCTGGAATACGTGATCGCCGATGCACTGTACAGCGGTGCCGTGCCGCTGATGCATTACGGTGAAAACCCCGTAGACCCGATGATTGCCGCACTGGCGGCGCGGGTGGAACGGCACGCCGACCTTTCTGCTCCGCCAGATGAGTTGGATCCGGAACTGCGTTTCCATCGCGTGACGCTGACGCTGCACGACGGCCGCCAATTTAGTGACATTGTCACCAGAAAACAAACCGCCGCCCGCCCAACGGACGTCGAAGCCAAGCTGCGCAGCATCCTGCAACTGCTGCCGCAATTGGATGGCGACCGCGTGGTTCGCGACTGCGCACTGGCGCAGCCCGGCGCGACGGCACGGTTAATTGCATTATTAAATCAATAATAAATAGAGGACTAATTATGAGTGCTTCACCTTCAACACCATCGCGTCAATTACGTCTCGGCCTGTTTGTTCAAGCCCTGGGGCACCATGTCGGCGGCTGGCGCGCAGAAGGCGCCAGCGGATCACCGACCGATATCGACTGGTTCACCTGGATCGCCCAAAAAGCCGAAGAAGGCACCTTTGACATGTTCTTCGTCGGCGACGCGCTGGCCACCAGCGTACACCGTTTGCCTTCGACGATGTCGCGTCTGGAGCCGCTGACCTTGCTGGCGGCGCTGGCGGTCAATACTCGCCATATCGGGCTGGCGGCCACCGCCTCCACCACCTTCGACCAACCCTTCCATCTGGCGCGCGCCATGGCGTCCATCGACCATATCAGCCACGGCCGTGCAGCCTGGAACGTGGTGACGTCCTTCTCCAGCGATGCCGCACGCAACTTCAGCCGTGACGATCTGCCTTCGCACGCCGAACGTTACGAAGTGGCGCGCGAGTTCCTCGAAGCCAGCTACAAGCTGTGGGACGGCTGGGAAGAAGACGCCATCGTGCGTGACAAACAACAGGGCATCTACGCTATCGACGACAAAATTCATGCGGCCAACCACAAGGGCAAACACTTTTCGGTACAGGGGCCACTGAATATTTCGCGTTCCCCACAGGGCCGCCCGGTAATTATCGAAGCCGGCTCTTCACCGGCCGGGCAGCAGTTGGCGGCGGAAACCGCCGAGGTAGTCTTTACCGCCGCTGCCACGCTGGAGGAAGGCCAGGCGTTTTACCGCAGCCAGAAAAAGTACGTGGCCGAGGCCGGCCGTAACCCGGACCACCTGCTTATCCTGCCGGGCGTGATGCCGATTATCGGCCGCACCAAGGCTGAAGCGCAGGAGACCTGGTATCAGTTGAATCAGTTAGTGGATATCGATAACGGCATCGAGCAGCTTTCCGCCCGCTTCGGCTTCGATCTGAGCGACTACCCGCTCGATGGCCCGGTGCCGGATGTTGGCGCAACCGAAGGCGGCCAAAGCCGGGTGAAACTGCTGACCGATCTGGCCGCGCGGGAAAACCTGACGCTGCGGGAACTGGCTGCGGTAGCGGCAGGCTCGCGCGGACACCGCGTGGTGGTCGGCACCGCCGAAGAGATCGCCGATGACTTCCAGCTGTGGCTGGAACAGCAAGGCGCCGACGGCTTTAACATCATGCCCGCCGTACTGCCAAATCAGTTGGAGCTGTTCGTCGAGCTGGTCATACCGGAGCTGCGCCGCCGTGGCCTGTTCCGCGAGGAATATCACTATTCAACCCTGCGTGAAAACCTGGGCCTGCCGGAACCGGCAATCAACTTCGCCAACGTAAAATCGGCTTAATTTGCAGGGGAATACCATGAAAACTACCGTTAAACGCACTGTGTTGTCCCTGCTGTTGGCTTCTTCCACCTTAGCCCCGTTGGCCACAGGCTATGCCGCCGAAGGCGATGTTCCCTTCAAGGCGGCGCTGAAAGCCAGCGCCGATCCGAAACTGCACGACAGCCTGCCTGACGCCGTCAAAAAAGCCGGCTTTATCGTGGCGGGCACTAACCCGAACACGCCGCCGACCACCTTCTACGAGGCGGACAACAAAACGCTGGCCGGGCGTGAAATCGACGTGATGAGCGCAATTGCCGATCGTCTCGGTGTCGCGATACACTGGAAGGACACCGGCGGTTTCGACAATATCATTCCCGGTTTGAAATCCGGTCGCTACGACGTGGCGCTGGCCAACATCGACGCCAACAAGAAGCGTTTCCAACAGGTGGACTTCGTCGGCTATTACAATGCCTCCAAACTGGCGCTGATCGCCCGTAAAGATGCGGCGCTCGGCCCGTACACCGAGCTGGCGCAACTGTGCGGCCAGACCGTCGGCGCCGGTGCCGGCACTTCGCAGGTCACCCGTTTGCAGCAGGCCAGCGACCAGTGCGTCAGCGCCGGCAAACCGGCGATCACCATTCCGATCTTCCCGGACCGCCCGGCCGGCGTGCAGGCGACGATCAGCGGCCGCGTGCCGATGTTCTTCGGCCCTTATGAAGGCCTGCGCTACCAGGCGAGCCATGTTAAAGCGCTGGCGCTGGCCGGCGACATCAATATCGAAGGCACCACGGTAGCCATCGCGTTGCCAAAAGGTTCCGAACTGGTGAAACCGGTGCAGGCCGCGCTTAACTCGCTGATTGCCGATGGCAGCTACCAGAAAATCCTCGACGGTTGGGATATCGGTTTCGGTGCGGTGAAAACCGCCGGCATCAACGAAGAGATTGCAAAATGAGTGCGCAACAACCTGCCGATGATGCCGAACTGAGCATCGTCGGTCATCGGCATTGCGGGCGCTGGTTCAGCGCCCTGATCGTACTGCTGATCGTCGGCGTTATCGCCAATTCGATGCTGCATAACCCGCGCTTCGAATGGGCGGTGGTGGCGGAAAACTTTACCGAGGCGTCAATCATCAACGGCGTGATCATGACGCTGAAGCTGACGGTCATCTCGGTGATCTTCGGTTTCGCCGGCGGCGTGCTGCTGGCGTTGATGCGCCTCTCCGCCAACCCGGTGCTGGTCGCGGTAAGCTGGTTCTATACCTGGTTCTTCCGCGCGGTACCTATGCTGGTGCAACTTTTCCTGTGGTACAACATCGCCGCGCTTTACCCGCGCATCAGCCTGTGGCTCCCGTTTCTGGGCGAGGTCGCCAGCGCGCCGACCAACACCATTATCAGCACCTTCAGCGCTGCGGTGATTGCTCTGGTCATGCATCAGTCGGCCTATGCGGCAGAGATTGTGCGTGCAGGCATTCAAAGCGTGGGCAGCGGCCAACTGGAAGCCGCCAAGGCATTGGGCTATCGCCGTGGGCAGATCCTGTGGCGAGTGGTTTTGCCGCAGGCCATGCGCACCATTTTGCCGCCGGCCGGCAATGAGGTGATCGGGCAACTTAAAACCACCGCCGTGGTGTCGGTTATCGCCCTGCAAGACGTGCTGTATTCGGCGCAGATTATCTACCAACGCACCTACGAGGTGATCCCGCTGTTGCTGGTCGCCACGCTGTGGTACCTGGTGATGACCTCGATTCTGTCGATTGGCCAGCACTATGTTGAGCGCTATTTCGGTCGAGGCACTCAGGCCACGCGCGGCGGTTGGCTGTTACGCAACCGTAAGGCCACGCCCGAACTGAACCAGGGAGCAGAACAATGAGCGCAGCCATTCATATCAACCGGGTACGTAAGTCCTTCTCCGGTACCGAAGTGCTGAAAAACATCAGCCTGCAGATCCCGGCCGGTTCGGTCACGGTGATCCTCGGCCCTTCCGGCTCGGGGAAATCGACCTTGCTGCGCTGCATCAACCACCTGGAAAAGCTCGACGGCGGCACCATCCGCGTGGGCGAACAACTGATCGGTTATCGCCAGAAAGGCAAGCATCTGTATGAACTGAAGGAGTCTGAGGTCGCCGAACAGCGTAAAAGCATCGGCATGGTGTTCCAGCAGTTCAACCTGTTCCCGCACCGCACGGTGCTGGAAAACGTTACGGAAGCGCCATTGCTGGTGAAAAAGGAAAAGAAAGCCGTGGTGGTCGAACGGGCGAAGGCCCTGCTGACTCGCGTGGGGCTGGAGCATCGCATTAACGCCTGGCCACGCGAGCTTTCCGGTGGCCAACAGCAGCGTGTGGCGATCGCCCGCGCGCTGGCGATGAATCCCGAGGTGCTGTTGTTTGATGAGCCGACTTCCGCGCTCGATCCGGAACTGGTTGGCGAAGTGTTGCAGGTGATGAAGGGCCTGACGCACTCCGGCATGACGATGGTCGTGGTCACCCATGAGATCGGTTTTGCCCGCGAAGTGGCCGATCAAATCATCTTTATGGATCAGGGGAAAGTGGTCGAAACGGGGACTGCGCAGCAGGTGCTGGATGCGCCTCAGCATGAAAGAACGCGTAATTTCCTGGCGACGGTACTCTAAATTGCATCAGGGGAGCATTGCGCTCCCCTGATCATGGAATTCAGTCTTTTTTTCTGCCGATAGCGGAGAAAACGTTAAACACTTCACCCAGACCATAAATCGAGCCCAGCAACACGGCTATCATTACCGGCACCAGGATCACCACGGTTGCCAAACTCTCAATCATTTCTAACATCGTTGTCTCCCGGTTTTTTAAGCGGAGAAAGCCATTCACAAATGGAGTGGAATTTCTCCGAGATACCGCACACTTTATTGTTGGTATTTTCGATATGTGATAGGCATCACACTTTAAGTGCGACTAATGTAACTTACACAGTTGCATTAAAACAATGACAAAAAATGCTCTGGGAAAGGCGCGATAACGCAACGAAACATCGATGGGACGCCTGCTCGAAAACAGGTGTCCAAGACGCAAATAATGGCGATAGCGGCCAAATCACGGGAGCAATGATGATAACACTGAGAATGGCGCGGCCTGCGGATGCACCGGCGATCGCGCGTCTGCACGTGCAGGTCTGGCGCAGCGCCTACCAAGGGCTGGCAACGCAAGCGGCCTATGCCGCGCTGGATGAACCAAGGCGGTTGGTCCAGTGGCAAGAAAAACTGCAACAACCTGGCGCAGCGCAAGTGCTGCTGGCCGAATCGGCTGGTCAATTGGCCGGATTCTGTCTGGCCGACGCCCCTTCCCATCCGCAGTTTGGCGAGCATGCCGAGATAAAATCACTGTTCGTCAGCGATGAACATCAACGCCAGGGTATCGGCCGCAGGCTGCTCGGTGCAGCGGCAAGAGAAATGCAAAAGCTCGGTTATCGCAGCATTGCGCTGGGAGTGGTCGACGGGAATGACAACGCCATCCGGTTTTATCAGGCATTGGGCGGTGCTCCGGCCGGTAACTATACCGATCCCGGTCCGTTGTGGCGTTCCAGCAATGTGATTTACGTCTGGCCGGATATTCGCCATCTGGCGGCCCTTAAATAATATACGGCGACTCAAATTTAAGAATATTTACCTATTCTATTTTCTGCCGGAGGAATACATTCATCTCAACTTCTACCGAACGATTAATTGCCGTATTTTTAGCCAAGTAATCGATCATTTTACCAGGATAATTCTTATGAACATTAAACGTGTTGCCGGCGTGTTGGTTCTCGTAATGGCTACGCTCTCTGTCACTGCATGCGGGCATATGTCTAACCGCAATCGCAACACCGCAATCGGCGCCGGCGTAGGTGCGCTGGGTGGCGCAGTATTGACCGACGGCAGCACCCTGGGCACGCTGGGCGGGGCGGCACTGGGCGGTATTATCGGTCACCAAACCAGCCGTTAACGATAGCTGAATAATAAAAATCTCAGGCAGGAACGTCTGTAATAAAAGACTCTTCCTGCCTGAGTGATTTTTATTTTTACGTCTATTTTTTCTTCTTTTTTAAAAATCTCGTCAACCGTCGGATGAACGACAACCGATTATTGCTGAAAACGCTGTTGGACTTATCTGCATCGCCTCCCCTTTCTAACAACCTGTCAAAGCCGCATCGAAAAATAATGCGCGTTAGCCGCAGAAAAAAACCTTACTCAAAAAGAAAATATTGACCGCCCACCAGGTATATAACTAATCAATGGGGCTTTTCCTTAAAATCATTCTCGTCATTTATTAATGAATAATTCATAGCAAATCCATAATAAAATTCGCTGTAGACGATGACACAGCAAGCTAATAACCTCGCCAGGTCTCCCCTTCAAAACAAAGAAATGACATTGCTGAAGGTCATGATGACACTCTCGAACTCGAACCGCCTCAGGGGCATCTTGATGAGGCTTAAGAATACAATTCTATTTTCATTATTAAGGATGAGTTATGAAATTATCAAACGTAATGCTTCTCTCGGCAATTCTGGCTTCCGCAGTGGGCATGTCTGCCGTCGCCTCCGCCGCGCAACGTCCCGCCGGCGTTTGCACCTTTATTTATTCGCCGGTTCCCTACGTCACCAAAGACGGCAAAAAAATCCAGGCGCCTAATGCCTGCGTGGCAAAATGGTGGGCGGTTCAGGGTAAGTAATAATTTGGCTTGCCGGCAGTTTATTACGCAGCCTGCCGGGTAAACGAAAGGGGGCCGGAAACCGGCCCCCTTTCGGCTTTCTATCGGCAACGCAAAAACATTACCCCTTCACCTGAGAAACCACATTCAGCGGTTGAGCGTCCGGCAGAATGTTCATATGCTCCAGCACCTGCGCCATAATCTTGCCGAATACCGGGCCGGCCACCGAACCGCCGAAGTGCTTGCCGGCTTTCGGATTGTTGACCATCACCACCAGCGCCACCTGCGGATCGCTGGCCGGCGCCACGCCTGCGGTGTAGTTGATATAGCCGCCGTCATATTTGCCGTTGGCACCCATCTTCTCGGCAGTACCGGTTTTAATCGCCAGCCGGTAACCCGGCACCGCGGCGCTGACCCCACTGCCGCCCGGCAAGGCGTCGCGTTCCATCATATGCACCACGGTTTTCACCGTCTCTTCCGGCAAGATCCGCTGCCCCATGACCGGCGGCGTCACCCGCGTGATCGACAGCGGCCGATAGACGCCATAAGCGCCGATGGCGGCATATTCACGCGCCATTTGCAGCGGCGTAACGCGCAACCCGTAGCCGAAGGAGAAAGTCGCCCGTTCGATATCGGCCCAGCGTTCACGATGCTGCGGCAGATAACCGCTGCTCTCGTTACCGATGCCCAACTCGGTCGGCAACCCCAGACCAAAGCTCTTGTAGACTGCCGGTAGCACGGTGGCAGGCAGCGCCAATGCGATATGCGACACCGCGATATCACTGGATTTTTGCAGCACGCCGGTAATGGTCAGTTTGGACCAGTGGCCAACGTCCTTGATCAAGTGGCCGTTGACCCGGTACGGCGTGGTATCCAGTACCGTATCCGGCTTAATCAACCTATGCTCCAGCCCGACCATCACGACCACCGGTTTCACCGTCGAACCCGGTTCGAAGCTGTCGCTGCTGCAAACGTTGCGAATATCTTTTGCCGGCGTATTGGCATAGTTGTTCGGGTTGAACGACGGGTAACTGGCCATGCCAAGCACCTCGCCGGTACTGACTTTCACCAGCACCGCACAGCCGGAATCGGCCTGGTTGGCCACCACGCCATCGCGGATTTGCGCAAACAGTACGTACTGGATAAATTTATCGATGCTCAGCGTAACGTTCGGCGGCGGTACGGGATCGACGCTCTTGATCACGCCAATCACCGCCCCGCTGCCGTCCTTCTGGTACACCCGCATCCCGTTCTTGCCCTGCAACAGGTGGTTGAAGCCCAGCTCAATGCCTTCGAGCCCCTGATTGTCCTGCCCGACAATACCGATCAACCCGGCGGCGTCCTGGCCCATCGGGTAAAAGCGGCTGAAATCCTGCTCGGTGCTGACACCGGTCAGATGCAGTTTGTTGATGTAGTTCGCGTTATCGTCTTCCACCTTGCGGGCCAGATAGACGAAACGCTTATGGGCGTTGGCCTGAATCAACTTTTGCACGTCGGTCAGCGGCATTTTCAGCACGTTGGCCAGGCTCTGCCAGCGTTCGTTGCCGGTATCGGTATGGGTGTCGAGAATATGCTTGGGATCCAGTACGATATCTTTCGAAGACACGCTCACCGCCAGCGCTTCATCATTGCGGTCGGTGATCATACCCCGGTTGGTCGGTAGCACCTGCGTGCGAATTGAGCGCTGATCCGCCTGGTCCGCCAACTGCTGATGCTCCATCAGTTGCAAATAGCCCACCCGGAACGCCAGCAGGAAAAAACACACCAGAATACCGGCGCAAATCCAGCCAAACCTCAGTGAGGAATAATTTTTACCGCTTTTTTTTATTAGTGGCGCCACTGTTAACCCTGCGTTTTCATTCGGATTATGTAATTATTTCAGTCTACCCTGACGGAAATCTTTAGAAGATTGCAGTTTGTAAGAAAGTAAAAACAAACGCGTTTACTGTTGCACATCCTCACTGTCGTTTAACTCCGGTTTAACTTTCTGCCCATCATCAGGTTTCGGCGCGTTGGCCGGGTCAAAAATATGGTCAAGGATTGCCCGCGCGGTTGGCCCCGCCACCACGCCGTCACCGCCGCCGTTTTCCAGAATCAGCGCCATCGCCACCCGCGGATTTTTATAGGGAGCGAACAGCGTGTAGAAAATATGGTCACGCAACCGTACCGGGATCATCTTGGCGTTATAGGTCTGATTTTCTTTCAGACTGAATACCTGCGAAGTGCCGGATTTGGCGGCGATCTGATACGGCGCGGTATGGAACAGCTTGTAACCGGTGCCGTTCGGCAAGTTGGCCATACCGTACATGCCATTGCGCACAATGCCCCAGTACGGTGATTTGGCATCGCCGATCTGTGCCGTCTGCAGCGGCGGTTGATAGCGGCTCACCCGACTGCCCTGGCGCATGGAATACAACAGATGGGGCGTTTTCACCTTGCCGTTATTGATAAGCGTGGTCAGCGCCTTCACCATCTGAATTGGCGTGGCGACCCAATACCCTTGGCCGATGCCGACCGATACGGTATCGCCCTGATACCAGGGTTTTTTATGCACCCGCTGCTTCCAGTCGCGGCTGGGCAGTACGCCGCGATACTCTTCGTTGAGATCGATCCCGGTCGCCTGGCCGTAACCGAACTGGCTCAGCCAGCTGTGAATGCGATCGATGCCCATTTCAAACGCCACCTGATAAAAGAAGGTATCGGCGGACTCCTCTATCGCTTTGGTGACGTTCAGCATACCGTGGCCACTCTTCAGCCAGTCGCGATAACGGCGTTGGGTGCCCGGCAACGTCCAGGTCGGCGCGCCAAAGAAGCTGGTGTTGGGGGTTATCACCCCGGCGAACAGCGCAGAGGTAGCCATATAAGGCTTCACGGTGGACGCCGGTGGGTACAGCCCCTGAGTGACGCGGTTAATCAGCGGTAGATCCGGGTTGGTCAATAAGCTTTTATAGGCTTTGTAACTGATCCCCTTAACGAACGGGTTGGGATCGTAACTGGGGCTGGACACCATCGCCAAAATGCCGCCATCGCGCGGGTCCTCAACCACCACCGCCGCTCGCTGCCCCTTCAGCACCGACTCGATATACTGCTGTAACGGCAAATCGAGCGTCAGATAGATATTTTTGCCGGCCTGCGGCGGCTGTTCTTTCAGCAGGCGTATCACGCGGCCGTGGTTATCCACCTCCACTTCCTGATAGCCGGTGGTGCCGTGAAGTTCCGACTCATAGTAAGCCTCAATGCCCTGCTTGCCGATGTTATGATCGGCGGAGTAATTTTCGCCGATGCCGGCTTTATCGAGGCGTTTCACATCGCCATCGTTGATTTTCGATACATAACCCACCACGTGCGCCAGTTCGGCGCCATACGGATATTCCCGCTGCTGATAGGTGTCGATGGTCACCCCGTCAAAACGATATTGATTGACCGCAAAACGGGCGACCTCAGTGTCGTTCAGCCCGCTTTTCAGCGTCACCGGTTTATAGCGGCCGTTGTGGTGCATATCGTCGCGAAAGGTGGCGATGTCCTCTGGCGTCAGATCGACAATCGGCGTCAGCGCCTGTAGCAGCGCGGCCATATTGGCGATTTTGCTGGGTATAACCTGGATCTGGTACAGCGTGATGTTACGCACCAGTGGGATGCCGTTACGGTCGAATATCAGCCCGCGGCTAGGGGCAATCGGCAGCATTTTGATGTCGTTCTGATTGGAGCGCGTCTGGTAGAACGCATGTTGCTTAATCTGCAGGTGATACAGGTTGACGATCAGTGCGCCGAAGCAGGCGATCACCAACGCCATCGCCGCGCAGGCACGGCGAATAAACAACATTTCCTCAGCGGAATGGTCACGGATTTTTTCTTTTAAGAGGGCCATACGCAGTGCAGTACCTGTCTGACGTCACATTTTCCCCAGATAAATCAGGGCAGTGAAAAGTCGGCAAGCATAGCGTTATTGGTTAACGGCCCCCATTAAAAGGTTGCTAATGAAATGGCATAAATGTTTCAGCATATTGGAATGTTTCCGGGTACCGGCTTTTATGCCGTACAGGGATTGAGCACCCCTTTATCCCAGTGCTACAATGTGACGCAGATCACACTACTCCATTTTTGCCCGCACTGTTCTCCGGCGCCCTGCCGGCTGCGGCTTTGTCACAAAGGATCACGTTCGATGAGTACCATAGCCACGGGTTTGATTATGATGCGCTGGGAATTGCTGAGCGCCGTAATGATGTTTATGGCCAGCCAGTTAAACGTCGTTTGCCGTAAGACCAGCCGTAACGGCATGGCATTCATGTTCAGCAGCCTCGGGCTGTTCACCACCTGTTGGTTTGTGATGGGCCTGATGGGCATCAGTTTCAGCCAGGAAGGATTCCTGCATTTTTGGTCAGTGACCAAAGACGTATTCTTCGACGTGATGAGCAAAACCCCGACCGACTGGCCAATGCCCTGAGCCGCACTTAATCTCCCCCTGCAGCAGGCAACGGTGCCGACATCTCCAGCAGTATTTTGCCGAATGCCTGCGCAGCCGCGCCAGGTTCCGCGCCGTTGACGATCAGGGTGAAATCGACGTCGGGCAATTCAGGTAGCCCATACTGACCATTAACCGTTTTCATTCCCGGCGCCAGATCCCCGCTTGCCATGACGGCAATGCCCAACCCCGCCAGCACGGCCGCCCGTAGCCCTTGTTGGCTTTGTGAAGTGAAGGCGGTGTGCCATTGGATTGCCTTGCTTTCCAAAGCGGCGATCCCGGCTTCGCGACTGACCGACGGCGCGGGCAACAACGCCAGCGGCAACGACGAGCCCGCCAGGCTGAATGTCTCAGCCGCTACCCACACCAGCTGCGTCCGCCGCAATAACCGGCCCTCAATACGGTTAGCCAGCGACATCACGACGGCCAAATCCAGTTCGTTGCCCTTCACCATCCCGCAAAGATCCAGCCCGATACTGACATTGACCTCCAACCTGACCGCAGGAAAAGCCCGGGCGAACTGGGATAACAGCGGCGGCAATCGTTCCCCCAGAAAACTCTCCGTCAGGCCAAAGCGTACTGATCCCGACACGGGTGAGGATTCAAAGCGCCGCTGCATGGCGTCGAGCGCCTGCAAAACGTGCACGGCGTGGCGCAGCAAATCTTCACCGTCTTCGGTTAGCGTCAGGCGCCGCGTAGTGCGGTGCAACAACTGCCGGCCAATCTGCTCCTCGAGCCGACGGATCTGGTGACTGATCGCGGATTGGGTCAGATTCAGTTGCTGCGCCGCGCGCGTAAAGCCGCCGGTTTCGGTAACCGTAACGAAGGTGCGCAGCAGTGTCGGGTCAATGTTCATAGGGCGATTACATGATGGGAATTAATTAATAACGATAAATTAAATCATTTCTATCATGCAAGCCATTTATCCAGAATGGCTGTTCGTTTCCCTAACCTTTCTTTTGTGGAAAAAATTCATGACGCTCTCTCACGCCAGTAAAAACCGACTGGCATTAACGGCAATTTGCCTCGCCGCGCTGATGTTCGGCCTGGAAATCTCCAGCGTACCGGTCATACTGCCGACGCTGGAACGGGTATTACACAGTGATTTCAGCGATATGCAGTGGATTATGAATGCCTACACCCTGGCCTGCACCGCCGTGATGATGGCCACCGGAACGCTGTCTGACCGTTTTGGCCGCAGGCGAGTTTTCATCCTCGCCATTGCCGCTTTTGGCCTCACCTCCTTACTCTGCGGCCTGGCCAACGGCTCGACGCTGCTGATCCTGGGCCGCTTTATGCAAGGCATGGCGGGCGGCGCCATGTTGATTTGCCAGGTGGCTGCATTGTCGCATCAGTTTCAGAGCGGCAAACAACGCGGTCACGCCTTCGGCATTTGGGGCGTCGTTTTTGGCATTGGGTTGGGGTTCGGGCCGGCGATCGGCGGCGTTATCGTGGCGCTCGCCAACTGGCAGTGGGTATTTTTGATTCATGCGGTCATCGCCGTTCTGACACTGTTACTGGTGATTTTCAGCGTGCAAGAATCCCGCGATCCGCAGGCGGCAAAACTGGATACTCTGGGGATCGTCACATTGTCGCTGTCGGTTTTTGGGCTGGTGTATTTTATCACTCAGGGGGCGGAGTTCGGTTTCACCAGCGTTCGTGCCGGGGGGATTCTTCTGGCTGCAGCCCTCAGCCTGCTGCTGTTTATTTGGGTTGAGAGACGCAGCCCCTATCCGATGATGGAGTTTTCCGTGTTCAGGAATCGGCAATTTTCCGGAGCGCTGATGGGCTCCATCGGCATGAATTTCAGCTTCTGGCCCTTTATGATCTACCTGCCGCTCTATTTTCAAATTGGGTTGGGCTATGACAGCCTGACCACAGGTTTGTCGCTGCTCGCCTATACGCTGCCCACGCTGGTCTTCCCCCCGGTGGGCGAGCGATTGGCTTTGCGTTACCGCGCCGGAACCGTGATCCCCGCTGGGTTATTCACGCTTGGGCTGGGTTTCCTGCTGATGAAATCAGGCGGCGAACAGGCCGGCGGATTGGCTATGCTGCCGGGGTTACTTATCGCCGGCATCGGTCTGGGCATCACCAATACCCCGGTGACCAACACCACCACAGGTTCGGTGTCGAATGCCCGCGCCGGCATGGCCTCCGGGATAGACATGAGCGCCAGAATGATCGCGTTGGCTGTCAATATTGCGGCCATGGGGTTTATCTTGCTGGCGGGCGTTGACGCTTATCTGCAACAAACGCTGCCCGAATCATTCGGCACCTTGCCGCTGCATTCGGTGGCGGAGCAGATAGTGGCGGGTAATCTCACCGCCTTGAAAACGCTCCCCGAATGGGATGCCTTGGCCCCCTTGGTTCATGCCGCCTTGACGCAAAGTTTTGGCCTGGTGATGCTGTACGGCGGCCTCGGTGCCTGGGCGTTGGCTGCGGCCAGCCTGATGATTTTCGCCCCCTGGAAAACGGCAGCCGCACTCCCCCGGTAATAACATCTCGTTATTACTGAATGGTTCATAAAATAAATAAAATATAATCGGGTGGTCTGAGACCGGCAGAGGCTTATGCTGGCCTCAGACAACTTGGTTGCACCTGGCCCAGAGGCAAGCCCTCATGCCCGCACTTTCTTGTTTTTCCCCTGATTAATCCAGAATCCGGCTTAATGGTTAACCGATGTCTGGCCTGGCTGAAGGATACGCCACGCGCCGCCATCAGGAAGCAGCATGATTTCTCCTTCTGCCCGTATTGCCGCCAGCAGCGTGATTGAGCCTGGCGTGATTATCGGTGCGCACGTACGCATCGGTCCTTTTTGCTTCATCACCGCCGGCGTTGAGATTGGCGAAGGTACCTCTATCGCCTCCCACGTAGTCATTAACGGCATGACGCGCATCGGCCGCGACAACGTCATCGACCAGTTTTCTTCGATCGGCGAAGCCGGCCAGGACCTGAAATACGCCGATGAACCGACCACGCTCACCCTCGGCGATCGCAACCGCATCGGCAAATACGCCACCCTGCATCGCGGTACCGTTCAAGGCTGCCGCCACACCGCGATCGGCGATGACAACCATCTGCAGGATAATGTGCATATTGCCCACGACTGCATCATTGGCAACGCCACGCATATCGGCATTAACAGCGGGCTGGCCGGGCATGTGGAATTGGGCGACGGCGGTTGGGTCGGCGCGCGTTGTGCGGTGCATCAGTTTTGCATTATCGGTGCCCACGCGCGATTGGCCGACGGCACGCTCGCGGTGCAGGATTTGCCGCCGTTCGTCCAGGCCGGCGGCAACCGCGCCAAACCGGACGGCCTGCATCTGCTGGCGCCGGCCTTTCTGGCCGCCGACGAGCAACAGCAGCGGGTTATTCATTCTCTTTACGACATGTTGTATCACCAGGCGATGGCGCTGGAAGACGTGCGGCAAGAAGCCGCCCGCCTCAGCGTGGAATACCCGTTACTGCGGCTGTTCACTGATTTTTTTACCCGCTCTACGCGGGGCATCATTCGCTGAAAATGTGTCCGTCACGCCACTTTATGACAGCGCACCGCCGTCCCCCCCAGATTCACCCGCAGCGTTTGCGGCATCTGGCAACCTTCCCCGGCGTAGGGACAACGCTCGCGGAAAAAACACCCCAGCGGCAACTGGCGATTGCCCGGCAACTCCCCTTTGCGGTCTTCAATAGTGCTGTCGCTCAGCGCACGCCCGGCACGCGGCACCGAATCCAGCAGTAGCCGGGTATAAGGATGCTGCGGCTGGCGCAAGACCTGCGCGGTTGGCCCCAGCTCAACGATTTGCCCCAAATACATCACCGCCACCCGATCGCTCATGTGCTGAACCACCGAAACGTTATGCGAGATCAGCACATAGGTCAGATTGCGCTGGCGTTGCAGCTCCACCAACAGGTTGAGGATCTGCGCCTGCACCGAGATATCCAGCGCCGACGTTGGCTCGTCCAGCACGATGATATCCGGTTGCGAGGACAGCGCACGGGCAATCGAGATGCGTTGGCGCTGACCACCGGAAAACTCATGCGGCAGCCGGTCGATAGACTCCAGCCGCAACCCAACCTGCTGCACCAGTTCGGCCGCCAGCGCCCGCCGCTCTGCCACGCCGTTATGCTGCTGCACGTAGACCGGTTCGGTGATAATGCGCCATACCGGCAGGCGCGGGTCGAGCGACGACTGCGGATCCTGAAACACCATCTGCATGCCGCTGCCAAACCAGGAGCCGCCGGAACGGGCGCGCAGCAACTCGCCGCTGCTGGGCTTCAACAATCCCATCAGCAGTTGCGCCAAGGTACTTTTGCCACAGCCGGATTCGCCGACGATCCCCAGGGTCTCGCCGCGCATGATGTTGAGATCCAGCCCGTTGAGCGCATGGACATATTCTCTCGGCTTACCGCGCCAGTTATAGCTGGCGGGAAAGCGCAGCCGCACGTCGCGCAGTTCCAGTAGCGCTTCAACGTTCATTTTGCACCTCCAGATCGATAGACTGCGGATGCCAACAGGCCACCCGTTGCGTCGGGTCAGCGGCTAATGGCGTCAACCGCGGCGTTTGCCGGCATTGGCCGCTGGCGTAGCTGCAGCGGTTGCTGAATGCGCAACCCGGCGGCAACGCGCTCAAATTGGGCACCGTACCGGGAATGGCCCGCAGCAGGCTGCGCGGCTCTGCGCGTTCCGGTGCCGCCAGCAACAACCCGATAGAATACGGGTGGCGCGGGTGGTCAATCACCCGCGCCGTGGCCCCGCTTTCGATCACGTGCCCGGCGTACATCACGTACACCCGGTCACAAAGCTGCGACACCACCGCCATATCGTGAGTAATAAACAGCACCGCCGTGCCGCTGGCGCGAGCCTTCTGTTGCAACAGGCGCAGCACCTGCCGCTGCACCGTAACATCCAGCGCCGTGGTCGGTTCGTCGGCGATAATCAGCTCCGGTTCGCAGGAAAACGCCATGGCGATCAGCACCCGTTGGCGCATGCCGCCCGACAGCTCGAACGGATAGCGCTCCATCACCCGTTCCGCATCGGCAATTTGCATTTCACGCAGCAACTGGATCGCCTTGTCACGCGCCTGCCGCGCCGACAGCCGCTGGTGCAGGCGGATCACCTCGCACATCTGGCGGCCGATTTTCCGCGTCGGGTTCAACGCACTCATCGGCTCCTGAAAAATCATCGACACCCGACCACCGCGCAGTTGGCGCATTTGCCGCTCGCTGGCGCTGAGCACGTCGGTGCCCAATACCTCCAGCTTGCCGCCGGTCACGTTGTAACCGTCTTCGGCCAGCAGGCGCAGGGTCATCATTGCCGTCACCGATTTGCCGGAACCGGATTCCCCCACCACGCCGACGATTTCGCCGGCCTTGACCTGCAACGAAACGCGGTTAAGCGCCTTGACGCTGCCGCCGTAAACCGGGAATTCCAGTTGCAGCTCATCAATCGATAAAACCGTAGTGTCACTCATCAACGCCCCCGGGTTTTAGGATCCAGCAAGTCGCGCAGACCGTCGCCGAACAGGTTGAAACCGGTGGCGGTGATCAGGATCGCCGTACCGGGAAAGGCCGAATACCACCACTGGTCGAGCACATAGTTACGGCCGTTGGCCACCATGGCGCCCCATTCGGCGGTCGGTTGTTGGGCGCCAAGGCCGATAAAGCCCAGCGTGGCGGCCATCAGGATGGCGGTACCGATATCCAGCGACGCCTGTACCACCAACGGCGGCATGACATTGCGCAGGACATGCCAGCCAATCAAATGCCAGCGCGAAGCGCCAAAGGTGCGCGCCGCCTGCATATAAGCCTGATGCCGCAGCGTCAGCGTCTGCCCGCGCGCCAACCGCACGTAAAACGGAATGCGCACCACCGCAATCGCCAGCATGGCGTTGAACAGGCTTGGCCCGAGCGCGGCCGCCAGCGCCATGGTCAGCACCAGCGAAGGCACCGACAGCATGATGTCCATGCAGCGCATGATCAACGCATCCACCGTGCCGCCCATCACGCCGGAGAAACAGCCGAGCAGCGAGCCAATTCCGCCCGCCAGCACCACCACCGCCAGCCCGGCGGCAACAGACTGCCGGCTGCCGACCAGCACCCGGCTGAACAGGTCGCGGCCTACTTCGTCGGTGCCGAACCAGTGTTCGGCCGAAGGCGGCAGCAGCCGCGCGGCCAGGTCGATGGCGTCCGGATTGTGCGGCGCCAGCCAGGGGGAAAACAGCATAAAAAACAGCACGCAGAACATGATGGCGCCACCCAACAGCGTCAGCGGGCTGCGCCGCACCCGATACCAGGCGCGCCGCGCGCCGACAAAGCGCAGCGCAGGTTCCGCCGCCGGCGGTGGCTCGATTTGAGACGGCGGTGGTTCAAGTTGAGACGACGGTTGTTCAAGTTGAGACATAGTCATTAGCCCTCGCGCCCCATTCGCGGGTCGATCCACAGATAAAGCAGATCGACGATCAAATTAACCATCACATAGGCAAAAGACACCACCACGGCAAAGCCCATCACCGCAGGGAAATCCAGCGCCTGAATGGAATCCACAACGTAAGCGCCCATGCCTGGCCAGGCGAATACCGTTTCGGTCAGCACCGCGCCGTACAGCAAATCCCCCAACGCCAACCCCAGTACCGTCACCGAAGGGATCAACGCGTTCGGCAGCGCGTGGCCGAGTACCACCCGCCAGTGCGAAAGGCCGTTGGCGCGTGCGGTGCGGATATAGTCTTCGCCCAGTTGTTCAAGCATCGCCGAGCGGATTTGCCGCGCCACCACCCCGAGGTGCACGAACGCCAGGGTCAGCGCCGGCAGGATCAGGTGCTGCAGGCTGTTCCAAAACGCCTCGCCGTTGCCGGTCAGCAACGAATCCAGCAGGTAGAACCCGGTAATATGGGTGGGCGGATCCAGCCAGTCGTCCAGCCTGCCGCCACCGGGCAAGACGTTCAGTTGGCCGTAAAACAAAATGATCACCCCCAGCCCTAGCCAGAACGCCGGCGTGGAGATGCCGGTCACCGACAGCAGACGCACCAGATGATCGGGCCATTTATTGCGGTAAACCGCCGACAGCACGCCGAGCGGCACCCCCAGCGCGATCGCCAGCAGCAAGGCGCAAAACGCCAGCTCCAGCGTAGCCGGGAAGAAGGCGCGCAGGTCGTCCAGCACCGGCCGCCCGGTGCGGATAGACGTGCCCAGATCGCCGTGCAGCAGATCCAGCACATAGCGGCCAAACTGCACGTACAACGGCTGGTCCAGCCCCAGTTGCTGGCGAATATGCCGGACGATTTCCTCGCTGGCGCGATCGCCGGCCAGCAGCCGCGCCGGATCGCCGGGGATCAGGTGCGAGATGGTAAAGGTGATGACGCACACCCCGAACATCACCAGCACCAGCCCCCAGCAGCGCTGGCGGATAAGGCTCCAAACGTTCATAGTCGTTTCCCGTGGTGCAAGGGGGCAGCCAAACGGCTGCCCGAAAGAGAATTACTTGCTCATCTGCCCAACGTTGAACACCTGTTCCAGCATCGGGTTATACACAAAACCCTTCACCTCTTTGTTCATCGCCACCTGATAGTTTTTCTGGAACAGATAGACGTAGGCTGCCTGGTCGATGACGATTTTCTGCGCGGCCTGATAATCGGCGGTGCGCACTTGCTGATCGGACACCGAAACCGCTTTTTTCAACAGCGCATCCACCTGCGGATCGCTGTAGAACGAGCGGTTGCCCGGCAGCCCTTTCTTGTCGGATTCGAACCAGTAGTTCATGAACATGTAGGGGTCGGCGAAGTCCGGGCTCCAGTTGCCGATGGCGATGTCGTAATTGCCCTGGCCGATACGATCGCGCATGGTGGCGTTAGCCAGCTTCTCCAGTTTGACGTTAATGCCTACCGTCGCCAGGCTGGCCTGCACCGAGAGCGCTATCGCCTCCCAGTTCGGATCGCTGACCGAATACAGGAAGTTCAGCGACGCCGGCTTGTCTTTCACCGCCGCCAGCGCGGCCTTGGCCTTGTCCGCATCCAGACTGTACTGCTGTGCGGCGGCGTCGTAGCCCCACATGCCTTCCGGGATCGGTCCGCGCATCTGTTTGCCGTTGCCGCCGAGAATGCCCTTCACCATGCCCTGATAATCCACCGCATAAGAGATGGCGCGGCGCAAATCCACCTGATTCAGCGGCGCTTTGCCGTTGTTCAGGTACAGATAAGTGACGCGCAACGAAGGAAACTCATTGACCGCCACCTTGTTTTCGCTTTTCAGCGCCGTGAGCTGGTCGATGGGCAGAGATTCGGCGATGTCCAGATCGCCGCGCGTCAATTGCAGGCGGCGGGTGGCGCTTTCGGCGATGATTTTCACCGTTACGCGTTTGAATGCCGGTTTGGCGCCGCCGTAATGCGGATTGGGCACCAGCACCAACTGCTGGCCCTTCTGCCAGCGATCCAGCTTGTAAGGGCCGGAACCTGCGCTGTGATTCGCCAGCCAGGCTTTGCCTTCGTCGGCCGGATTGACCTTGGCGATCGCCGGGTTGACGATACCGGCGCCGTCATTGGCCAGCGTGTAAAGGAACGGGGCAAACGGCGGTTTCAGCGTGAAACGCACCGTCAGCGGATCCACCACCGTCACCTGCAGATCTTTCGGGAAAGCTTCTGACGGCCCTTGGCCAATCTTCATCAGCCGTTCAAACGACCATTTCACCGCCTCGGCGTTAACCTCGCTGCCGTCGTCGAACTTGTTGCCCGGCTTGAGCTTAAAGGTCCAGACCAATTGATCGTCTGAAGCGGCCCAGCTTTCCGCCAGTTCGCCTTCAACCTGGGTGGAGCCTTTGCCGCCTTCGGTTTTGTATTGCACCAACCGCTGGTAGGCAGGGTAAGTTACCGTCCAATCGTTGTTATCGATGGTCACGGCCGGATCCAGCGTCTGCGGGTCGGCCGCTTTGCCGATCACCAGCATATCCTTGGGTACCGCCGCCTGCGCCGGAGCCAAACCGGCCAGACCCACAGCGACTGCCACCGCCAGCGCGGCGTATTTAACTTTGCTCATAAACTGACTCCTGGTGTGTTGAAGGTGCGTCGTTTTAATCGTAAGAAAAACAGCCGAAGCGATCGGCCAACAGCGGATAGTCACCGGCGTTGGGCAGCTCAAAATGCCACCACTCGCTGGCGATGCCGCAAAACCCCCCGGCGGCCATCACCGCATTCAGCAATAGCCGGTTGCGCTGCACCTCGGGAGGAAAATCGGGGTAAAACGGATGGGAACGCTCGCTCATCTCATCAAAGCCGGTGCCCATATCGAGCGCCGCGCCCGCCGCATCCAGCAGCGTCACGTCGATAGCCACGCCGCGGCTGTGGTGCGAGCCGGTTTGCGTGCTGGTGACATATTGCGGATCCGGGCATGCCAGCCACAGCAGCGCCTGCGCCTGCTGCGGCCGATAGGCGTCAAACACCTTTAGCGATAAACCGGCAAGCCGTGCCGCCAACAGACAGCGTGTCAGCCCGCGTACCGCGTCGGGATGCAACAGGCAGCGGCTTTCGCGGTAAATAGGCCGGCCGGTGAGGTTATCGGCGCCTGCGTATTTCAACTCGATCGGCAGATCGGGAAACGCCTCAGCCAGATCCATTAACGTTACATTGTCACTCATTACCTGTTCCCATGCGGTTAAGATTCAAATTGGCCCAGTTCTTTTTGCAGAAGGCGGTTGTTGGCCAGCCGTTGCTCCACAGCCGCGCCGCCCTGTTCCAGTACCGAGGACAGCAGCAGGTTGAACAGGCAACTGAGCGGCGCCAGCGAATCCCAAAACTGGCCGGTGTCGGTTTTTACCTGCAGCAGGTCAATCGGGTAATCCCGCGCCCACGGGCAGTAAATGTCGGTGATCAACGCCAGCCGCAGCCCGCGCGCGCAGGCCGCCTGACAATACTGCCGGGCGATGGTCGAGTAAGCGCGAGTGTCGGTCAGCACCAGATAGGGCGCGCCAAATTCCGAATTGAGCGATTCCACGTAGGTACCGGACAGCCCGTCGGCGTAATAGACTCTGGGCCGCAGATACTCCAGATGGCTGTAAAAGGCGTTGGCGATGCCGCGCGTAGACTGGATGCCGACCACAAACACCGCTTCCGCCTGCGCCAGTTGGCGGCTGACGCGGTTGAACGCCTCCCCGCCGGCCAACTGGTAAACGTGTTCTATCGCCTCCAGCTCCAGGGTTAACGCCTGGCGCAGCTTTTGCGGCTGCGGCTGATCGCGCCGCCGGCGGTAAGCCCCCAGACGATCGGTGACGCCCCAGGGTTGATACAGCGCCGCCCCTTGTTCACGCAGCGTACGTTTCAGATCGTCGAGATTGCGGTAACCCAGGCTGCGCAGATAACGGCCGACCGAAATGCCGCTGGTCGCCGTGCTGCGGGCGATGCCGTCGGCGGTTTCAAACGGCACCTGCGCCAGATTGGCCAGCAGATAACCGGCAATACGCTTGCCGGTCGGGGTTTGTACCGCAAATGACGCTTCTATCTGTGCGATCACATCAGGATGGTCTGCCATAGTTCGCCCGCTGTTGGTGAGTTGTCATCAAACCGCTGTCTGTTACTCAGGTAACAAAGACTGATGATGACAATGCATGGCCTGTGCCAATTGCGGACTTTCTGGGGATATTTCACGCGCGGCGGCGTACGGCGGCGCAGGAACGGCAAAACCTGTGGTTACAGCAAAGTCATCAGTTGATAACTATTGCACAACAATTGGGCAATGCATCTGGCGATGCACCGCCGTGGCACCTGATTTTCAATTTTATGACAGCGCTTGCGAAAACAATGCAAAAGTCTGCACGCTCGCAGGATCCGGTCTATGAGGCGCGCCGCGCACCATGATGGCGGGCGTGTCCACGCTGGGCAAACCGCGCTCGACCAGCCAGGGGCCGAGACTGTTGGCCTGCGGCGTGTCGATACGCACAAACTGGCCGGTGCAGGGCCGGCACAGCGCGTCGATTAACCCGACAGCGGAGGCAATATCGGGCGCAATTACCGGGCCGATCATGTTGCCATGACCAAAGCAACGACGCACCGCGAAACCGACGGCAATCCCCTGCCGTTCCAACACCAGCGCCTGCCCGGCGCTACTCAGCAATGTCTCCAGCAGCGGCTGGCGCCGCATGCCGCAAGCGGCGAAATCCAGCTCGGCCAGGGTTGGCAGATCCTGCGGCGATGCCGGGCGCAGGGTGACGTCCTCCGGCAAAGGCACGGCGTCGCGGGCAGGCAACTCCCGACATTGATGCTGTGCCAACTGCCCCTGTTCGATAAACCCCAACTGTTGATACAACGGCTTGCCCTGTTCGGTAGCCACCAGGTGCAGTTGATGGTCAGTCAATGGTGCCATCAGCGTCTGCACCATTTCCCTGGCGATGCCTTGCCCGCGATGCCGTTCGTCGACAATCACCAACCCCAACGTGGCGCGATTCGCCCCCCACAACCAGCGCAGCGCGGTGCCGACCGTCTCTCCGTTGGCCACCGCGACCACTCCCATCCCCAATCCCCACGCCTGCTGCCAATCCTCCAGGCGGTGAGGCCAGCGCGCCTGTTGCGACAGCCCGAACGCCGCCGGCAGATCCCTTTCAATCATCGGGCGCAGGTGAATGCTTTGCTTTTCCTCGGGCACGTTTGCCTCCTGATTCGATAGGGATAATTTTACTGGATGGCGAAAACCGCCTCCCCGCAGAGTAGCAGATTCGGTTCTGCGTGGTGCATTGCTTATAGTCTGAATATGAACTAAATTTGACTCACACAAGACACGAGGACGCCAGTATGAAAGTTGAAACCATCAGCTATGTTAAGAAGCACGCCGCCGCGCTCGATTTGTCTGAGCCTATTTTGGTGACGCAAAATGGTACCCCTGCTTATGTGATCGAATCTTATGAGCAACGCCAGCAAAGGGATGACGCCATTTCCTTGCTTAAATTGCTAACGCTGTCTGAAAAAGACAAAAAAGAAGGCAAAGTTTATTCCCGCGACCAATTGCTGGCTGATATAGATAAGTAATGCGCTCAAAAGGAGATGTCGCATGAGGGAACGGATTGATATTGAGTATACCGCAACGGCAAAGAGTACTTTGCTCGAGATTGTCCACCATTTGAAAGCCAATAATGTGCTGCCGTTACCGGTCGTTGAAAGCATCATTACTGGGTTCGAAACCAGGGTAAACCTCTTTCCAACCGGCTGTCAGATTTGCCCTGAACTCTTGAAAATTGGCTGCGATAAATACCGTGAATGTAATACGGTCAACGGCTATCGCGTTATTTATTCGCTCGAAGATTCACTTATCACCGTCCATGCCTTTCTTGCCCAAAAGCAGGATATTCAACAAACGCTGTTTAACCGGCTGATTGCGTCGTAATCCCGCCAGCCAAGCGGACACGCCCCCCATTTTGCAACGATTAAACGCAATAGCCCGTTTTGCGGGTGACGGCCAAAACTTGCACCCCCTGCGATAAGCCGTTAGGGTAAATTGTGATTCGCATCACAATTTTCGCCTGGGGGAGTCACGGTGTCTACGGCAAGCACCCTCTACAACGCCACGCGCCGTTTCTCCGTCGGTCTACATGACAACAAAGTAATCAACCTGTTTATCAGTGAATTGCGCACGATATCATGGAGATGAAATGCTGAAACCGAGCCCCAATCTGTTAATTTTCACCGATCTGGACGGTTCGCTGCTGGATCACCACAGCTACCGCTGGCACGCGGCGCAGCCCTGGCTGGAACGACTGGCGCGCACGAAGACGCCGCTGATTATCGCCACCAGTAAAACTGCCGCAGAAGTCGCCCCGTTGCAGCGGCAACTCGGGCTGAGCCACTGGCCGTTTATTGCGGAAAACGGCGCGCAGATTGTCTTCCCCGCGCAATGGCGCGATCGTCCCGACTATCCAACCAAGCACCTGGGTGCAGATTACCCCAGCCTTTGCGCCACGCTGCGGGAACTGCGCAGCCAGACGGGTTTTGCCTTTCAGGGCTTTGCCGATGTGGATGACGCAACCGTCGCGCAATGGACTGGTTTAACACGCGATCAGGCGCATCTGGCGCGCCGGCGTGCCGGTTCTGAACCCTTGCGCTGGGCCGGTAACGATGCACAACTTGCCCAGTTTCGCACGCTCCTGGCGCAGCACGATCTCGAGTTGACCCAGGGCGGACGCTTTTATCACGTGATGAGCGCGGCCGTCAGCAAAGGCAACGCCGCCCGTTGGATAACCGCGGATTATCAGTTACCGCACGGTTCGCCCCTTACCACCCTCAGTCTGGGCGACGGCCCCAACGATATTTCCCTGCTGCAAGCCAGCGATCTGGCGGTGTTGATCCGGGGGCAGCAGGACAAACCTCTCGATTTACCGGGCGATTTCGCCGGCCGGCTGTACCGTACGCGCCTGCAAGGCCCCCAGGGCTGGTGCGAAGGATTGGATCATTTTCTGATTAACGGGAGATCTCACCATGAGTGATTTTTATCAAGATGGCATCATCACCAACTTTCACAATCTCGCACAGCGCGAATTGTCCGAACTGGAATACGAGTTGCAGGTATTTTCCGGCCGCAACACCATGGGGCTGATACTGCCTTCGCTCTATTCCGAACTGGAAGGCCCAGCGCTGGACAAGATCGTCGATGTTTTGGCGCAGGTGCCCTATCTGGAGGAGATCGTCATTGGCCTGGATCGCGCCAACCATGAGCAATTCCTGCATGCAAAAAGCTTCTTCTCCCGCCTGCCGCAGCGCCACCGCATTTTGTGGAACGACGGGCCGCGCCTGACGGCGATTGCCGACCAGCTCAGCGCCGAAGGGCTGGCGCCCAACGAACCGGGCAAAGGCCGCAACGTGTGGTTTTGCGTCGGCTACACTCTGGCTTCACGCCGTTCCAGCTGTGTGGCGCTGCACGACTGTGACATTGTCACTTACGATCGCCGCATGCTGGCACGCCTGCTGTATCCGGTGGCCAACCCGCATTTTCATTACGATTTCTGCAAGGGTTATTATGCCCGGGTGGCTAACGGCAAGCTGAATGGCCGGGTCGGCCGATTACTGGTGTTTCCGCTGCTGAAATCGCTGCAGAAAGTGTACGGCAATTCGGATTTTCTCGACTATCTGCGCAGCTATCGCTACCCGCTCTCGGGCGAGTTCGCCATGCGGACCCACATTCTCAACAACCTGCGTATTCCCAGCGACTGGGGGCTGGAGATCGGCGTATTGTCGGAAGTCCACCGCAACACCGCTACTAACCGAATCTGCCAGGTGGATATCGCCGATAATTACGATCATAAGCACCAGGCAATGTCGGAAGAGGATCCGCACAGCGGCCTGCAGCGTATGGCGGGCGATATCACCAAGGCGCTATACCGCAAATTGGCGATCCAGGGGGTGCCGATCACCAGCGATTCTTTTCGCGTACTGCGCGCCACCTACTACCGCACGGCGTTGGATATGATCGACGCCTTTGAGCACGATGCCAAAATGAACGGTCTGGATTTCGATCGCCACAGCGAAGAATCAGCGGTCGAACTGTTCTCTCGGGTGATTTCGCAGGCCGGGCAAGCCTTCAGCGAAAACCCCGGCGATAAACCCTTTGTGCCAAGCTGGAACCGCGTACAATCCGCCTTCCCGGATATTCTCCAGCGGCTGTATGACGCCGTAGAACAGGACAACCAACGCTAAATCTCTGAGCCCGCGCAACGCGGGTTTTACTTTTGCTCACTTATTTCGCCACCCGCGCCTGATAACCGGTGTTATTATTATTCTGCTCAATAATGTCCTCTTAATTCAAAGTGGTACGACAAGTTGATGGAAGCGTGGAAACTCAATCTGATTTCGGTCTGGCTCGGCTGTTTTTTCACCGGGCTGGCGATGAGCCAGATCCTCCCTTTTCTGCCGCTGTATATTGAACAGCTCGGCGTCAGCGGCCACCAGTCGCTCAGCATCTGGTCAGGGTTGGTGTTTAGCGGCACCTTTTTGGTCTCTGCACTGGTGTCGCCGCTGTGGGGCAGCCTGGCGGACCGCAAAGGCCGTAAGCTGATGCTGCTGCGCGCTTCGCTGGGGATGGCGATCGTCATTGTGCTGCAGGGCATGGTGACCCACGTTTACCAGCTGTTTGCACTGCGCGCGCTGATGGGCCTGACCTCCGGTTATATTCCCAACGCTATGGCGCTGGTGGCCTCGCAGGTGCCGCGTGATAAAAGCGGTTGGGCGCTGGGCACTTTATCTACCGGCCCGGTTTCCGGGGTGATCGTCGGCCCGCTGCTGGGGGGCTTGATGGCTGACCATCTGGGCCTGCGCGTGGTGTTTTTCGTTACCGCCGGGCTGATGTTCGTCAGCTTCCTCATTACCCTGTTCCTGATAAAAGAACGCCATATCGAAGTGAAAAAGGCCAACCGATTGAGCGGCAAGGCGGTATTCCAGTCGCTGCCTTATCCGACGCTGATTGTCACGCTGTTCATCAGTACGTTGATGATCCAGTTGGCTAATTCCTCCATCAGCCCGATCCTGACGCTGTTCATCAAGGATTTGTCCGGCGACAGCGGCAATATCGCCTTTATCAGCGGCATGATCGCTGCCGTTCCCGGTATTGCCGCGTTGGTTTCCGCGCCGCGTCTCGGCCGGCTTGGCGACCGTATCGGCACCGCTCGCATTCTGATGGCGGCGCTGGGGTTGACCACCCTACTGTTCGCCATCATGGCCTGGGTGCAAACGCCGCTGCAATTGGGGATCTTGCGCTTCCTGCTGGGCTTTGCCGACGGCGCCTTGATGCCCGCAGTGCAAACGCTGCTGCTGAAGTATTCCTCCGATCAGGTTACCGGCCGCATCTTCGGCTATAACCAATCGTTTATGTACCTCGGCAACGTGGTCGGCCCGCTGATTGGCTCCAGTATTTCAGCATTGATGGGCTTCCGCTGGGTGTTTGCGGTAACGGCGGTGCTGGTGCTGATCAATTGCCTGTTGCTGCGCAGCCAGTTTAGAAAGGTGGAAAGCGTACGCAAGTGAACGACACTGAGGTTCGGAAGTGCCGTAACGGCACTTCCTGATTGACGTTCCGGTTATTGCCTTAACGCTATTTGGACAGGCTAAACCCGCATCGCATCCAGTGCAGCGTTGCTGATTGTCAGTACAGACTTGATGCTTTGCTCAATCCTTTCGATAATCGCCTCCCTCGGGCCCGCGCGCCAGGCATCGCTTTTGTAAAATTCATCCTGGGCGCTTTCAAGATGTTCGGCACTGTCAAAAGCCCGGATCAGAAAGTACGAATCTGCATCGTGCAAAGAGTTCCCAAAGCGGACAACGTCGATCCCCGCCTTACGATGCAGAGGGACGCTGGTTTCCGTCATGATCTTGTGAAAATCGCGGCCAGCCCCCTTCTTGAGGGTGTAGGTGAGTATCTCTAGGGTTTTGTTTTCCATCCATGATCCCTCATAAGCCAACAGCAAAATGCCCTAACGGGCCATGATTGTAATTCAGTCGCGCAACCAGGGCGTGAAAGTGATGCCGATCAGCAACCCTTCCGGACTGAGCAGGCGAGTGACGCTCTGGCCCCAGGGCTCTTCACGGTTGGCGACCAGCAGGCGGTACCCCTTGTCGATCAACCCTTGGGTGGCCAACGCCATATCGGCGACGTCAAACTCCATCCATGCCTGCGGCACCGGCAGATCGGCCGGCCAATGTTCGCTGCCGAAGCAAGATTGCGCCGCCTGCGCCAACGGCCACAAGGCAAAGTGCTTCACCCCTTCCAGCGCGCCATGCTCGGCCAGCAGATAATCGGCATTGCCGGGCATCGGCTTGAGCGGCAGCCTCAGCGCGTCGACATAAAACGCCTTGCTGTGCTCCGTTTGCTGCGTAATCGGCCCAAATCCGGCGATAAACAATACGCCAAGTCCTGCGAACTGTTGTTCCATGTTCTCTCCTGTCAGGGTTAACGCCCCTGGCGCATCTGCATCGGGGCAAATCCATAAGCCGCTTTGAAGCGGTTGCTGAAATGGCTGGCGGAACTGAAGCCGCATTCCAGCGCAATCTGCGTCAGCGGCAGCAAGCTGTGGCACAGCAATTTTTCCGCCTGTTGCAGCCGCGCGCGCATCACAAACTGGTGCGGCGCCAGGCCGGTGTCATGTTTGAACATGCGGGCAAAGTGGAACTCACTCAGCCCGGCCTGCGCCGCCAGGTCCGCCAGCAACAGCGGCTTGTCGAGGTGCTGCTCGATATACTCTTTTACCCGCCTGGCCACCGCCGGCGCCAGGCCACCGCGCACCGTCGGCAAGGCCCATTGCAGTTGACTGTAGCGCTGAACCAGATGCGACATCAGCAGGGTTGTAGCACTGCTGAGCGCCAAGTGATTGGCGCGCTCCTGCCAGTTGCAGTTAAGCAAAAACTGGCGGTACAGCAGCGTAATTTGCGGATCCTCGGCAAAAGCGCACGGTTCGAGAGCGATCGCCGCCGGGCTGCGATCCCAGGTTTGCTCCACCACTTGCCGCAGATGCCGGTCGGTGCAGTAAAGGTGCACGAAAGATAAATCGCTGCGCACGTCCCAGGTGGATTCATACTGGCGAGGCATAATGCAGAAACGGTCCGGCCCGCCGCCGTTCTTCCAGCCGCCGGGCACTTTTTGATAGCACTCGTAACCATCGGCGACATAGAGGCTCAGGGTATGGTGATCGGCGCTTTCCTGGGTAATGCGATCGTCACGGTTGGACCAGGCGGCCAGCTCCACGCCGGAACCCAGCAGCACGCTGCCGTGCAACCGCGCTTTATGTTCCCGCAGTGTTTCAAACGCCTTGTATCTGGACATCGCCGGCCCCGCTTCGCTGAAGTGTTTTCAGTGTAAAGAGTGACGCCACACCGCACCAGTCCACGACCCGCGCTTTTGCTAAAAAAAGCGCAAGAATATGCAATTGTGCGCAAAGCGCTGAAAGCGCGACAGCGAGCAACGGCGGATACTGCGGCAATCTATTTGCCGGAGTCGATTATGAACGTGCTGTTGTACCTTGCCGTGGTGCTGATTTGGGGCACCACCTGGATTGCGATTACCCTGCAGCAGGCAGGACCGGTAGCCATTCCGGTGTCGATCAGTTACCGCTTCGTGCTTTCCGCCGCGGTGATGTTGCTGATTCTGCTGCTGGCGCGCCGCCTGCGCCGCATTGCGCTGCGTGATCACCTGTTTTGCATCCTGCAAGGCTGCTGCGTATTCGGCTTTAACTTCTTCTGTTTCTACCATGCGGCGGCTTATATCAGCAGCGGGTTGGAATCGGTGATTTTCTCGATGGCGGTGCTGTTCAATGCCGTCAACGGCATGATCTTCTTCCGTCAACGCCCCAGCCCAAACTTGCTGCCTGCGGCGGTACTGGGCCTGACCGGGATCGTCGCCCTGTTCTGGCAGGATCTGGTCGCCACGCAAATGGCGCCGGAACTGTTGCAAGGCATCGGACTGAGTGCGCTCGGCACCTACGGTTTTTCACTCGGTAATATGATCAGTTCACGCCACCAGCGACGTGGGCTGGATATTCTTTCCACCAATACTTATGCAATGAGTTATGGCGCCATCCTGATGACACTGATCGCCCTGGCCCAGGGTGCATCCTTCCAGATTGAGTTCAGTACCCGTTATATCGGCTCATTGCTGTATCTGGCGATTTTTGGCTCGGTGATTGCCTTTGCCGCTTACTTCAGCCTGCTTGGCCGCATCGGCGCAAGCGCTGCGGCCTACAGTACCCTGCTGTTCCCGCTGGTGGCGCTGAGCATCTCGACACTCTATGAAGGTTACCAGTGGCACCTCAACGCGGTGATCGGCCTGTGCCTGATCCTGTTGGGGAATCTGGTGATGTTCGCCAAACCCGGCATGTACGCCGCGTTATGGCGACGGGCGGCGTAAACTGCCCCATTCCCCTGTAGCTACCCTACCGCCAGTGGAAGGCTTCGACAAGGGCGAGATTAAACGGCGTCATCACGCAGGCCTTTGAGAAGCTCTGAGTGAAGACACTGCAGGGAAGAACCCAATTGTCAGGAAGAGACTGCGTGCATACTGCCGCTGATGTCCACCACGCTAAGGTGCAGGGTCTGCCTCACATATTTAAATATCGATCAGGTGAATCATCGGTTCCATCTGTTGATGCAGGATCCTGATGATAAATATATCGTGGTCACGAATACGGTAAAAAATGGCATGCTGCTGATGATCAAATCGACGTATGCCGGATTTTATCTCCGCATATTCACGCCCCATGCCAGGAGCCATAATCAGAGTTTGCAGACAGTTTTCCATATCGTCAGTGTAACGATCAGCCTGCTTTGCACCGAAATTCATCAAGGTATATTCGTAGATCCCGGCGAAATCATCGGCAGCCAGGTTCGAAAGCTTATACATTGTGATCACGTTTCTTTTTAGCCGCGATCTCGCGCAAGCTTAACGCGCTTTCCCCACTACGCTCACCATTTTCAAGAGCAAGACGTAACGTTTCAATGTGATATTCTTTTTGCTCAAGCAAACGTAATGCAGATCGCATCACTTCACTGGTTGAGCCATAACGGCCGCTCTCAACGAGTCGACTGACAAATGCATCCAGTTGTTCGCCAATGGTTACGCTGGTTGTTCTAGGCATAACTCCTCCTGTGTGAATTATTAACACAAATTATCACCCCGCAAAGCCAAACGTCAACGCCGGCAACTTTGCTATCATCATAGACACAAAAGATGTTTCCACCCGGCCACAAAAGCGACAGTAAGGAAACTAAGGAAACTGATGATCACCCTTTGCCCCTCTACCCCGTTGCGCGCATTACGGCGCATTGCCCTGACAGGAGCCGTTATGAGCCTATTGTTGTGCAGCAATACCTTCGCCAGTTCGTTGCCGTTGCTCGCCCCCTCCGCACTGAAAGGGCACTGGCAGTTGACCGACACCGAAGGCAAGATCGCCGCCTGTGACGTTGAACTGAGCGATGAACGGCTCGAAAGCACCAACGCCTACCGTTTCACCGCCTCATCGCAGTGCCTGCAACCGCTGGCGCTCACCGAGCTGCCGGTAGCCTGGCGCCCGACGCCGGACGGCATGACATTGACCAACGCCGACGGCAGCAGGGTGGCATTTCTGGCGCTGACCGCCCCCAAACGCTACGAGGTCATGAACCACGGCGGTAAAGCCCGCTTTGTATTGACGCCGCGCTGACTAAGCTACCAGCAGCCCGAGCAGCGCACCGCCCGCCAGTATCCACAGCGGGTGAATGCGTTTGTTCATGCTCAGTAACGTGGCCAGCGCGATAATCGCCGCCAACGGCCAACTCGGCGCAGAGGCTTCGGCAATCAAGACCCCGCTGGCCGCCACCAATCCGACGGTAACCGGCACCAGACCGGTCTGCACGATACGCCGCCAGGGTTTGTCCTTGAAGCGCCGCCAGGCGCCCATCACCAGTAAAGTGACGATCGATGACGGGCCGAACTTGGCGATGGAGGAAACCAGCAGCCCCGCCCAGCCAGCCACGTGCCAGCCAATCAGCGGCACGATCATCATATTCGGCCCCGGCGCGGCTTGCGCCATGGCGAACAGCGCGCTGAACTCCTGTGCGCTCATCCATTGATGAATCTCCACCACCTGGCGCTGCATTTCCGGCAAGATGGTCATGCCGCCGCCGAACGCCAACAGCGAAAGCTCGGTGAAAATAATCGCCAGCGAGATCAATACGCCCATCATGAGGGCTTCCTCCACCACAGCAACAAAATGCTCAGCGGCGCCAGCACCAGCATGGTCGGCAACAGCGGCAGGCGCAGCCAGGCGATGGCGATCAGGCACAGCGCGACAATCCCCAGCGCCAGCCATTTACCGCGCAGCGGCAACAGCATTTTTATCCCGGTGGACAGCAGCAAACCGGCCGCCGCAGCCGCCAACCCGGCAAACACGTGCTGCACATGCGCATCATTCTGGAAGCGGGCATAAACCATCCCCAGCCCGACCACAATCGCGGTCGGCGCGCTGATCAACCCCAACAGCGCGCAGCAAGCGCCGCTCAGGCCGCGAAACTCCATCCCCACCGCGACCGAAAGGTTGATCACGTTGCCACCCGGCAGAAACTGGCACAGCCCGAGCAGCTCGGTAAACTGTTCGCCGCTCAGCCAGCGCCGATCCTCCACCAGCATATTGCGCGCCAGCGGCAGCACGCCGCCAAAGCCCATCAACCCCAGCATCAGAAAGCCCCAAAACAGCTCCCCATTGCCCGGCGACGCCGCAAGCCGGGTGTTTTTTACCGCATCCGATTCAGACATTGTTCGTTCCACATCGCTTATTTTTGATGCCTGGTATGATGCGCGCCGCCATGTCATGATGTCTAATGCATTTCAGAATCAATAAGGATACCTTTTAGGTATGGCTATGATCGAACTTCGCCGCTTGCGGGCGTTCGTTGCGGTAGTTGAAGAAGGCAATATTACCCGCGCCGCAGAACGGCTGTTTATTCAACAGCCGCCGTTGACCCGCCTGCTGCAAGGGCTGGAAGATGAGCTGGGGGTAACACTGTTGCAGCGTCTGCCGCGTGGCGTGCGCGCCACCGAAGCGGGCAACGTGCTGTTTAATGAGGCGCGTGCGCTGTTGGCCCGCGCCGAGCTGTTGACCGAAGCGGTGCATCGCGCAGCACGCGGTGAACAGGGGCATATCGCCATCGGCTTCACCAGTTCCGCCGCGCTGCACCCGTTCGTGCCTAACCTGTTGCGCCGCTATCGCGATATCCTGCCGGGCATCACCACCCAATTGGAAGAGGCCGGCAGCGGCGAGCTGCTGGATGCACTGGTGGATGAACGGCTCGACGTGGCTTTTGTGCGCTCGCCGGCCAGCGGCATTCCAGGCCTGACCATTGAGCCGGTGCTGCGCGAACCCATGCTGGTCGCCCTGCCGGTCGGCCACCCGCGGGCAGTCGACAGCGCGCAGCCGTTGCCGTTGGCGTCATTGGCGAACGAAGCTTTTATTCTCTACCGCCGTCCTGCGGGCCAGGGCTTGTACGATGCCATTTTAGCCGCCTGCCACCGCGCCGGGTTCAGCCCCCGCGTCATCCAAGAGGCCCCGCGCCTGCCCGCGACGCTTAGCCTGGTGGGGGCCGGTCTGGGGTTGTCGATCGTACCGGCCTCGATGCGGCGGTTGGGCGGCGACGGCATCGTCTACCGGGCAATCAGCGACGAAGCCCAGCTCAGTGCACCGCTGTACCTGGCGCTGCGCAGCAACCGTTCGTCCGCCCTCATCCAGCGCTTTCGCGCGCTGGTGACGGAGGCGGTCAGCGCACAGCATTCCGGCTAATCCTGCTGGTCGGTGATACGCGTCAGGTGGATCACCAGATACAGCAGTTCATCGTTCGACATCTCCATCTCCAGCAGATTCTTCACATAGTCGCGGATCAGCAGCGCACCGCGATAAGCATTCGGGTACTCCCTGGTCACCTGGGCAAAGATGAAGTCGTCTTTCGACGCCATCTGTTGCCCTTCGACCATCCGCTGAATAAAAAACTGCATATGCACCAGAAAACGCGCGTAATTGAGCGAATCCGTATCGATATTGATGCGAAAGTGGTACTTGATGATATTGAAAATGTCTTTCAGCATCTTCACCGACAGCAGGGTATGTTCCATGTTCTGCACGTCGGTCTGGCCGTTGACCAGATGGAACGCGATATTCCCCGCCTCTTCTTCCGGCAGAGCGATGTTAAGCCGCTGATTGATTTGCCCCAGCGCCTGCATCGCCACTGCGAACTCCTGCGGATAAAAGCGCTTCACCTCGAACAACAGCCGGTTTTGGATCGCAATGCCCTTGTGATAGCGCTCAATGGCAAAGCTGATGTGGTCCGCCAGAGTGAAGAAAATCTGCTCGTTAATGCGGCCATTGAGCTGCCTGTTGGCCTCAGCGAGGATCATCTGCACAATCTCCAGGTGCTCCTCCGGCGTGTTTTCCATCAGCCGCAGGTAATCACGGCCCTTTTGGCTGTTCTGCACCACATACACTTTCTCAATAGTGGCCGGGTCGAGAACGTCACCCACTTTGCTGTTAAAGCCAATACCCTTGCCCATGACGATAGCTTCGTTGTTATCGCTGTCTGTTGATAGCACCAGGCTATTATTGAGTACCTTAATGACTTTCATCGTCGCGGCCATCACCCTTTATTTTTATTAGCGTTGCCGGCCATGAGTGGCAATCAGCCGTTGATACCAGTCAAAACTGCGCTTTTTGATGCGGCGCAGATCTTTCAGATCCTGCTCACCCCGGTTTACATAGATAAACCCGTAACGCTTGGCGTAGCCCTGATGGGTGCTGACCACGTCTATCGCCGCCCACGGGCAATACCCCATTAGTTCAACGCCGTCGTTGATCGCCAATTGCATCTGTTCGACGTGCTGGCGCATAAACTCAATGCGGTAGTCATCGTTAATTGTACCATCGGCCTGTAACTCATCCGGGGCACCTATGCCGTTTTCGGTAATTAATATTGGCAACGCGTAGCGTTCGTAGGTTTTGCGCAGCGTCAGGCGCAGCCCGACCGGGTCGATCACCCAACCGTAACGGGTTTTGCCAACGAACGGGTTTTCCGCCGCGCGGTACACGCCCGGTTCCCCCAGCATGATTTGCTGATCGCCGGCGCGGGCACTGATGTCCGAAGCATCGCCCCGGCTGGCGGCGATGGTGGCGGTAGAATAGTAGTTTATCGCCACGTAATCCGGTTTGCCCTGCAGCAACAGCGCCGCATCGCCCGGTTCCATTTGCGGCGCCAGGCCGCGATCCTGCAAATATCGCCAGGCCAGCGCGTTATAGCGCCCATGCACCGCCACGTCCAAGAAACTCCAGCAGCGCAGCGTTTCCCAGTTGTGCGCGGCGATGGCGTCCAGCGGATGGCAGGTTTCCTGATATATCGAAGTGGTGTTAATCGCCGGGCCGATTTTGCCGGAGGGGCAGCGTTGGTGGCACAACGCCATCACCCTGGCCTGCGCCACCAGCATGTGGTGGCTTTGCTGATACAGCACCTGTTTGGACGGCAACTCGCCGCCCTTCGGCATGCCAATCGCGCCCGGATGCAGGATCATCGTGTTCTGTTCATTGATGGTCAGCCAATATTTTACCCGATCGCCAAAGGCGTCAAACAGCACCGCCGCATACTCGACAAACGCATCGATAGTGGCGCGATTCGACCAGCCGCCCTGCTGTTCGAGCACGTAAGGCAAATCGAAGTGATAAAGCGTCACCACAGGTTCAATGCCGTGGCGCTGCAGTTCATCGATCAGTTGCCGATAGAACGCCAGCCCGGCGGCGTTAACCTCACCGGTGCCGTTGGGCAGCACCCGCGTCCAGGCGACGGAGAAGCGGTAGGCCTTCAGCCCCAGCTCGGCGAACAGTTTCACGTCTTCGAGGAAACGGTGATAGTGATCGCTGGCCACCTTAAAATCGGCGGTTTCTTCAGGATGATCGAGCATATCTACAATCGACGGGCTTTTACCGTCTTCATCCCAGGCTCCCTCCACCTGATAGGCGGAGGTAGAAGCCCCCCACAGAAAATCTGCGGGGAAATCGTCCAGGCGTTGATAAATCATGCCGGCTCCTTGGGGGTATTGAGGGCGATGATTGTCTCGCCAAAGCCCACGCTGCCCGGCTGACGGCAGCTCAACTGCGGGAAGGCTTCGCTGTTGATCACCAATACCGGCGTAGTAAGGTCGTAACCCAATGCGGTTATCGCCGCAATATCAAAACGCACCAGTTCATCTCCCACCTTGACCCGATCGCCAATCTGCAATTCGGAAGCAAAATGCCGGCCGGCCAGATTGACGGTATCTATGCCGATGTGCACCAGCAGTTCGACGCCGTTGTCGCCCTTGATGCCCACCGCGTGCATCGACGGCAAAAAGGTCATCACCTCACCGTCCAACGGCGCACGCAGTAGCCCTTCCTGCGGCTTTATCGCTACGCCCTGTCCCAATAACCCCTGCGAGAACACGTCGTCGTTAACCTGCTCCAGCGCCACCAGTTGGCCGGCCAGCGGGCTGAAAATCTGCTGCTCATCGCCGCTGATGGGAGCCACCGCCGGTGCGGTCTCCTGCTCTTGCTCCTCAACCGGATCGTCAAAGCCGAGGATCCAGGTCAGCGCGAAGGTCACCACGATGGCAATGGCGCAGGTGATCAGCGCATGGACGATATTCATCGGGTTTTCACCGATAAATGCCGGCAACGCCGCCAATCCCGGAGAGACAAAGGCATAGCGCACCAGCCCGCTCAGCCCGGCATAGATACCGGCGCAGCCGCCGCCGATCATCGCCGCAATCAGCGGTTTGCGCAGCTTCAGGGTCACGCCATACAGCGAAGGTTCGGTGATCCCCAGCAGCGCGGTGAACCCGGCGGAAGACGCCAGTTGGCGCAGATTTTTGTTTTTGGTACGGAAAGCCACGCACAGCGTCGCCGCGCCCTGCGCGATATTGGACGCCAGCATGCCCGGCCCGTTAATCATTTCGAAACCGTTTTTGCTCAACTGGCCGGTAGCGATAGGCGTCATCGCCCAGGCGGTGCCGGTGATCACCAGGAAGGGTTGCAGCCCGCCCATCAGCATCGGGATCAGCCAACTGGCCTTGCCGTCGACGATGGCCGCGCCTGCGGCGACCAGGTCGTTAAGGAAAATACCGAACGGCCCGACCACCACCAACGCCAGCGGCGCCGTAACCAACAGGATAATCATAGGTTTGGTGAAAAACTTGATCATCGTCGGCGACACTTTCTCCGCAAAGCGCTCGATATAGGACATCAGCCACACGGTGAATATAATCGGCAGCACCGAACCGGCGTAGTCCGCCAGCCGTACCGGAATACCGATAAAATCAATCGCGGTGCCCGCCGCCAGCATCTGCGCCAAATTGGGGTGCAGCAAGGCGCCGGCGATGGTCATCGCCAGTATCGGGTTGCATTCAAACTTGATCGAAGCGCCGTAGGCCAGTAATACCGGCAGGAAGAAAAACGCCGCATCGGCGATGGTGTCCAGCAGACGATACGTCGGGCTGGCGGCGTCTATCACACCGGTCAGCTTGAGGATCGCCAGCAGCGCCTTGATCATCCCCGCCCCGGTGATCGCCGGGATCACCGGCGTGAACGTGGTGGAGATGACGCTGATGATCTGCGAAAACACCCCGCCCCTGGCCTGCTGTTTCTTCTCGCCCTGTCGGCCACTGAGATCGCCAATCTCTTTTTGCAACGTGCGGAAGGTTTGCTGCACGTTATTGCCGACCACGATCTGAAACTGGCCGCCGCGCTCCACCACGCTTATCACCCCCGGCAAGGCCTCAATGGCTTTCGCCTGCACCTTGCTGTCATCGTTAAACTCCATACGCAGACGCGTGGCGCAGTGCGTCAGTTTGCTGACGTTAGCTTTACCGCCGACTCGCGCCAATATTTCCAGGCCCAACTGTTTGTAATCCATCGATTTTCCCCGGTAAAAAAACAAAAAAAAAGACCAAAATGAAAATGCGCCTCATCATGATGAGAGGTGCATTCCTATTTTGGTCTTGCCTGCCTGAGCAGTAACACGCCTTAATAAAAATGTCTGGCGACCACGAAGATCGCGACGGAAGTATCGCCATAGTTGCGATTTTTCGGCAACTGCCTTCGTCAAACTTTGCGAGCGACATCACTCTTCGCCGAAAATGCACTGCAATGTCGCCCGTTGCCCCCTGCCACGCTCTTTTTTGGCGCAGGCCGTCACGGATGAACGGCGAAGGGGAGAAACTCCCCTTCGCCGATCGTTACTGTTTGCGTTGTTCCGCGACCTGTTTCGCCGTGACCTTCCCTTGCTTCTCGCCAAACTGGCCGACCACATAGTTGGCCACCGCCGCCACTTCTTCGTCCGAATATTGGGCACCGAAGTCCGGCATCACCTCATGCTGTTCCCCGATGCTGATGCGGGTGCCTTTGAGGATCGCCTGCACCACGCTGCGGCCCTGCGGATCGTTCACCGCCGTGCTGCCGACCAACGAAGCGTATTTACTTTGGCGGCCCACGCCGTTCCACTGGTGGCAACCGCTGCAATCACCGGCAAACAGCCTGCGGCCCAACGAATCCTCTTGCCCGCCCGGCAGCACCGCGCTGGAGGACAACGCGCCCTTCGGCTGCAGGTTCACCGCAGCGGCACTGTCGCCGGCGATAGGTTCTATGTTGCGCAGGTATTTCACCAACGCCTGATTATCCTCCGGCGTCAGATACTGCAGGCTGTTTTCCACCGCCTCCGCCATCGGGCCGGCGGCACTGCTGCGTCCCTCCGCGTGGCCGGTCGCCAGATATTGCGACAGTTGCTGCTCGCTCCAGCCGCCGATGCCGGTCTGCGCATCCGGGGTGATGTTGGCGGCAAACCAGCCCTGGACCACCTCTCCGCTGAGGTTCTTGCTCTGATTAATGCCAAAGGCCAGATTGCGCGGCGTGTGGCATTCGCTGCAGTGCCCCAGCGCGGTCGCCAGGTAGGCACCGCGGTTCCACTGTTCATCCTGGTTGAGATTCGGTTCGAAGCGTTTTTCATGGAAGAACGCCAGATTCCAGAACTTCATGCCCCAGCGCTGGTTGAACGGGAATGGCAGATCGTTTTGCGGGTTGGCCTGTTTCACCGGCGGCAGGCTGAACAGATAAGCCTTGATCGCCAGCACGTCGTCACGGCTCAACGCGGTGTAAGAGGTGTAAGGCATCGCCGGATACAGGTTACCCTGCGGACCGACGCCCTCACGCACCGCACGCACAAACTGGTCGTCGCTCCAGTCGCCGATACCGGTTTCTTTATCCGCGGTAATATTGGTGCCGTAAATAGTGCCGAACGGCAGTTTAAACGCGAAACCACCGGCGAAAGGTTTGCCACCCGGCGCGGTGTGGCAAGCCACGCAGTCGGCGGCGCGCGCCAGATATTCACCGCGCGCCAGTTTGTCGGTAATGCCGGCCGGCGCACCGGCGATAGGCGCGGCAGGCTCCGGGCCAACCGGCCGCAGCAGGGTATACAGCGCATAGCCGCCGACTATCACCACTACCGCGACAATCAGCCATAACAGCCATCTCAGGGCGTTGCTCATGAGTTTCTCCCTTAATCCAGCGCCTTGGCGGCCTGGTGGATGGCGGCGCGAATGCGCACGTAAGTAGCGCAGCGGCAAACGTTGCCGCCCATCGCCGCGTCAATATCCGCATCGCTCGGGTTTTTGCTCTGGGCCAGCAGCGCGCTGGCACTCATGATCTGGCCGGACTGGCAGTAGCCGCACTGCACCACGTCCAGATTGACCCAAGCCTCCTGCACCGCTTTCCCCGCCGGCGTTTCGCCGATGGCCTCGATGGTGGTGATTTTCTTGCCGACCGCCGCCGAAACCGGCGTCATACAGGAGCGTACCGGCACGCCGTCCAGATGAACGGTACAGGCGCCGCACATGGCGATGCCGCAGCCAAACTTGGTGCCGGTCAGCCCAGCTTCATCGCGCAGAAACCACAGCAGCGGCATATGGGTATCGCCCTCAAACGTCAGCGGTTGGTCGTTAACGGTTAAAGTAATCATGATGTTCTCCTTGATTAGACGCTGGCGTCGCTGTTGGGACGGTGTAAGGGCAGGCTAAGCGAGGTGCGGGGCCGCCCGAGCAGCGCCAACGCATTGCCGACCGCCGGGCCGATGGTCGGCACGCCCAGTTCGCCCACGCCGGTAGGCTTCTCGGTTGAAGGCACGATAATCACCTCAATTTCCGGCATTTCGTCAATGCGCAACGGGCGGAAATTGTTGAAGTTGGATTGTTCGACCAGGCCGTCTTTTAAAGTGATGTTGCCGTACAGCGCGATGCTCAGGCCGTAACCGATACCGCCCTCAATCTGCGCGCGGATCACGTCAGGATTCACCGCCACGCCGCAATCCACCGCGCACCACACCTTGTGCACGCGCGGAATGCCGCCTTCGCCGATAGACACTTCGGCAATCTGCGCCACCCGGGTGTCAAACGCCTTGGCGACACCGACGCCGCGCGCCCGGCCATCCACCACCTTCGCGCCCTGCCAGTTGGCGGCTTTCGCCACCGCTCGCAACACCCCGGCTTCGCGCGGTGCGTCTCCCATCAGCGCCAGCCGCCCTTCCACCGGATCCTGCCCGGTTTCTTGCAGCAACTGATCGATAAAGCTTTCCACCGCATGGCCGGTATGGGTGCTGGCGACCGATCTCAGCGAGGAAGTCGGCACCTTGCCCGGCACGATATGGGCATCGCAACGGAAACTTTCGAAGGTATAAGGCAGCTCGCTGGCACCTTCGATCATCATCTGATCGACGCCGTTGACCACCAGCGCCGTCATGGCGCTGTTGAGCGTCCAGGAGTGGCCGACAACGGTGTCGGTCCAGCCCACCACCTTGCCGCCCCGGATCGCCCCGCGCAGCCGGTGCAAGATCATTGGACGATACCAACCGTTGCGGATGTCGTCCTCGCGCGTCCACACCCCCTTCACCCCGTGGCCTGGCCCGATAGCCTTGGCGGCCGCGGCCATATCCGCCGCCAGATCCGGCCCCAGTGTCGGGTTGCCCAGATCGATGCGTCGGCCGAAACTGCCCCCCGCCAGAATGGTTTCGATTTGCACTTTTTCCGGCGGCAGCTGGAACAGATCGCACAGTTGCTTATGGTCGAGAGTTTGGATCTGACAGCCGTAACGCGCCTTGACGCTTTCGCCGTCCCAGAACAGATAGCCGTCGAGCGGCTCCATCGGCGCATGGGCCACATAGGGGAAGGTATATTCCGCTTCGATCACCTTGTCGGCCTTGTCGAAAACCTCGTCCGACTTGCCGCGGCTGGTCGCCACCACGCCGGTTTTTTGCGCCACCTGGCGGAATTCGGCAAAAATTTGCTCGGTATTGCGCCTTTCGGCCTGGGAATCGTCCCACTCTACCTGCAATTTTTCGCGGCCCTGGATTGCCGCCCAGGTATTTTTGGCGTAGACCGCTACGCCGGTGTCGGTTTGCTTCACATCCACCACCCCGGGCACCTGCAGCGCCCGGCTGGCGTCAAACGACGCCACTTTGCCGCCAAAGCGCGGCGATTTTTTCACGGTGACGGTCAACATGTCCGGCTCATGAATGTCCTGCGTGAACTGCGCGCTGCCGTTGGTCTTCGCCAGCGAATCCACGCGGTGCAGGCCGCTCACTTTGCCGATCAAGGTAAAATTGGCCGGGTCCTTCAGCGTCAACCCTGCGGGATCCGGCGGCGGCAGTTTAGCGGCCAATGCGGCGAACTCGCCGAAGCCCGCTTCGCGGCCGCTGGCGGCGTGACTGATTTTGCCTGCCTGTACGGTGATCTCCTGCGCTGAGGTTTTCCAGCTCTGAGCGGCGGCCTGAACCAGCAGCGCCCGCGCCATGGCGCCCATGCGCCGCATTTGGTCATAGGCGTTGGCCACCGAACTGGAACCGCCGGTGCCCTGGAAACCGAATGACAGGTTTTTGTAGACGCTGGTGTCCACCGGGGCGGCGACTACGCGCACCTGCGCCCAGTCTGCGTCCAGCTCCTCTGCGACCAGCGTCGCCATGCCGGTATAGACGCCCTGGCCCACTTCGGTGTGTTTGCTGATGACGGTGACGATGCCGTCTTCGCCGATCTGTACGAAGGCGTTGGCTTCAAAAGCGTTGCTTTCTGGCGCCGCGGCGGGAGTAGTGCGAGCCAGTGCGCCGGTAGAAGGTAGATAGGCGCCAATCACCAGCGCGCCAGCGCCGACGATAAACCGCCGCCGCGTAAGCGGGACTTCGGGTATTTTCATTGATCATCGCTCCAAAATGCCGCATGACATCACCATCGCGGCGCTTTCATATTGTTATCACGGCCTCTTTTTTAACCTGGGCGCAACAAACTTATACTAGTCGAATTATTTTGCTGTTGTGCAACTGAGCACATTTTGCCCCACCCCGGCTCAGGTTTTGCACCAAATCGCGCCAATGTTCCCCCTCAATGCCGCTCTCGGACGCTCGCAGGCTGGTACGGAAATTGCTTCTCCTTGGTTATGGCGACAAAGGAGAAGAACATGAAAGCAATTATCATAGGCGGCGGTATCGGTGGGCTGTGCGCCGCCATCGCATTGAAGCGCTGCGGGATCGAGGCCGAGGTTTTTGAAGCGGTTAAAGAGATCAAACCGGTTGGCGCGGCGATTTCCATCTGGCCGAACGGCGTTAAGTGTCTCAACTATTTGGGGATGAAAGAACCCCTGCGCCGGCTCGGCGGCCCGATGCACTACATGGCCTATCAGGAATATCTGCACGGCCAGACCCTGACGCGCTTCAGCCTGGATCCGTTGATCGCCAGCGTCGGCGAACGCCCTTATCCGGTGGCCCGCGCCGAACTTCAGGCCATGCTGCTGGAGACCTATGGCCGTGACAATGTTAACTTTGGCAAGCGCGTCAACGGCCTTGAAGAGAACCAAGACGGCGTCACCGCCTGGTTCGAGGACGGCAGCCAGGCCAGCGGCGATTTCCTGATCGCCGCCGACGGTACCCATTCGGCTATCCGCCCTTACGTGCTCGGGCATGGGGTGGATCGCCGCTATGCCGGTTACGTCAACTGGAACGGGCTGGTGGCGATCGATGAATCCATCGCGCCGGCCAATCAGTGGACCACCTTCGTCGGCGAAGGCAAGCGGGTGTCGCTGATGCCGGTTTCCGGCAACCGTTTCTACTTTTTCTTCGACGTTCCGCTGCCGACCGGGCTGGCGGAAGACCGCAGCACGGCGCGCGCCGATCTGCAGCGCTACTTCGCAGGCTGGGCCGAGCCGGTGCAGAAATTGATCGCCGCGCTCGATCCTGACACCGTCAACCGCATTGAAATTCACGATATCGAACCTTTCGAGCAGTTGGTGCGCGGCCGCGTAGCCTTGCTGGGCGACGCCGGTCACAGCACCACGCCGGATATCGGCCAGGGCGGTTGCGCGGCGATGGAAGACGCGGTGGTGCTGGCGATTGCGCTGCAAACCAACTCGCTGGGGATTGAAGACGCGCTGCTGCGCTATCAGGAAAAGCGCAGCTACCGGGTGAAGGATTTGGTGCTGAAGGCGCGCAAGCGTTGTGACGTGACGCACGGCAAAGAGATGGAGATCACCCGCAGTTGGTATGAAGAGCTGAAAACCGAAACCGGCGAGCGCATTCTCTCCGGCATGAAGGAAACCATCCTGGGCGGGCCGCTGGCCTGATCCGCCCCCCTTCTCCGGCCAGGAGAAGGGGCAATCCTCAAAGCCCCAGCGTGCGGAGGCGCCCCGCCGTCAGTTCTATGACCCTGTCCGCCGAGGCGATAGTTTCCGGCCGATGCGCGATCAGCAAAATCGGCAGACCCAGTTGGCGCAAGGTGCGGCTGACCAACATTTCGTTGGCGACGTCCAAATGGCTGGTCGCCTCATCCAGGATCAGCAGCTTCGGCTCTTTATACAGCGCCCGCGCCAGCAGCAATCGCTGTTTCTGCCCGGAAGACAGGGTCCCGCCCATTTCACTGATTAACGTCTGGTAGCCCATCGGCAGTTGTTCAATGTCCCTATCCAACTGTGCCAGCCTGGCGCACTCGCCAAGCTTTTCGCTGTCCATTTTCGGCGAGAAAAACGTGATGTTGTCGGCAATGGAACCGCGAAACAGCTGGTCCTCCTGCAGCACCGCACCGATATGCTGACGAATCTGTTGATAATCGGTACGCCGGTGTTCAAGCCCCAACGTGCGTATCACCCCGCCAGACAGCGGATATAATCCCAGCACCAGCTTGGCCAAAGTGGTTTTGCCGCTGCCGGACGCCCCCACCAACGCCACCACCTCGCCGGGCATAATATCCAGCGAGACTTGCGACAGGATCTCCCGTTCGGTCCCGGCGTATTTAAAGCTGACCTGCTCCAGGCTCAGAACCGGCAAATCGGGAGGCCAATCGCCTGCCGGGTACGCCGGGCCCTTGTTGCCGGCCTGTAACGCCGTCGCGCCTTCACGCGGGGTCAGCACGATATCGGCCAGCCGTTCGTTGTAAACGTCCAGCATTCGGTAGGCGACCGCTTTGTCTATCAACCCGTTAATGCTGGCCGAAAACCGCCCCTGAAAAGACATATAGGCCACCAGCATGCCCACCGAGAACTCGCCGGCCAGCACCGAACCGGCGCCCAGCCACAGTACCGCCGCAGCTACCAGGCTGCCGATCACGGTCTGCATGATGCCGTAAACCATCATCAGTTTGCTTTCGCGCAGTTGGGCATTGCGCCGGGCGACGTTCAGGTTGCGCCAGGCAGATTCTCGCGGCATCAACGCGCCGTTCACCCGCAGGCTCAACACGCCGCGCAGGCTTTCCAGAAAATGGCTGGACTCCTCGGTGCCGGCATTCCAACTGTCCTGCGCCGCTTTCCGCAGCGTGCTGAACCAACACAGGCGCAACAGGCCGTAAACGGCGGCGGCGGCCAAGGCCACCAGGGTTAACTTTGCGCTGTAGAAAAACATCATGCTCAACGTACCCACCACCAACAGCACATCCAAAAAGGCTTCGAGCAGCGTAGTGGTCAGGGTGTCCTGTATGGTGTCGACGGCATCGAACTTGGCGCTGATATCCCCCATGTTGCGTGCCTCGAACCAGCCTATCGGCAGGCGCAGCAGATGGTGAAACACGTTGGCCGTCCACTGCATGTTGAAGTTGACCGCCATGGTCAGCGTCGCCCATTGCCGCGCCAGCTCCAGCAGCATCTGGATGCCGGTCATCAGCAGCATGGCGATGACGATCAGCGTCAGCAGGCTGGCGTCCAGCGCCACCAGCACCTCATCAATCACCAGTTGGTTTATCAGCGGGCCGAGCAGCGCCAACACCTCCAGCGCCACGGCGAAGCAAAAGATCCTGGCCAGCGCGGGCTTCAGGCCGTGCGTTTTGCCAATCAACGTCGTGAGACGGATCTTTTCCCGGCGATCCCGGGTTTCAAACCTGTGGGTGGGCGTCAGCTCCATCGCGATGCCGGTAAAATGGCGGTTCGCCTCTTGCAGCGTCATTTTCAGCAGGCCGCGCGCCGGATCGTGCAGTTCCAGCGTTTTCCCCCGCACCCGCCGCAGAACGGTAAAATGGTTCATGTCCCAATACAAAATGCAGGGCACGGCCAACAGGTGCAGTTCATCCAGCTCCAGCCGAATGACGCGGCCGCTTAAATTCAGGCCTTCGGCGCACGCCATCAACTGCGAAAACGTCATGCCAAGCTGCGAGACATGACATTCCGCGCGCAGCGTTCGCATATCGACCCGGTGCCCATGCCAACCGGCGATCATCGCCAAACAGGCCACCCCGCACTCCGCCGATTCGGTTTGGCGGATCAGCGGCAGGCGCTTTCGCCACCCCCAGTTAATCATCTCTGTCACGTCCATGCTTACATCCTCCCTTGCAGGCTCCATAACGGCTCCAGCAGCCATTCGTACAGGCGGCGGCTGTCCAGCTCAATGTCCGCGGACACCGCCATGCCGACGCGCAGCGGTTCCTGCCGGCCATAAGCCGTAATGGTGGTTTTATCCAGCGCCACGACCACACGGTAATGCCCTTCGTTTTCCTTCCAGACCAGCGGATTTTGCAACATCGCGTCGCCGGCGCTGAGGCTGGCATGCGTGATGGCGCGGGTAGAACCGTATTGCACGCCAAACTTTTCATAGGGGAACGAGGCAAAACGCAGGCCGACGCGTTGGCTGGGTTTGATAAAGCCCACCGCCTTGCTCGGGGCAAAAAGCTCTACCTGCAACTGCGCCCCGTCCGCCACCATCATCAACAAAGGATCGTTAGGTTTCACCGTCTGCCCGGCACGCGCCAGCACCACGGCGATGTGGCCATCGACCGGTGCCGTCAGCGTGGTCTCGCGCTGGGCGTTGAGCTCTATTTTTTGCTGATCGATGCTCTGCAACTGGCGTTCAAGCTCGGCATCCCGCCCTTGCTGCTGTTGCTGCAAGGTTTGCAGCTCCGAGCCCGCAGCCGCCCATTCACGCTTTAACCTCAACTGCGCCTGCCGTTGGCTTTCGACCTTTTCCCGCGCCGTCGACAGTTCCATTTGCTTTTGCTGGAATTCGATTTCGGACACATAGCCTTTGGCTATCAGCTTGCGGTAACGCGTCATCACCGAATGTGACAACGTTTCCTGCTGTTGAGCCAGCACCAAGGCGGAGCCTGCACTGGTCAGTTCGTCATCCAACTGCGCGATGCGTTGCCGCACGCCGGTTTGCCGCAGGGCGCTGGTCACCTGTTCTTGTTCGCGCTGGTGCTCCAGCATGCGGTATTGCTGATCCAGTGACGCGGCCACCGACGCCAGCGCGCCAACGCCCTTTCCGTTGAAATGCTCGCCGCTGAGCCGATAAAGCGGTTGGCCGGCTTTAACCGCCGCCCCTTCGGCCACCAGTCGTTCAGTGATCTGCCCGGCGTTGCGGGCGACCACTTTGATCAGCCCGCTGGAGGGCATTACCACGCCTTCCAGCCGCGCTTTGCGGGTATATTCGCCCAGCATCAGAAATAGCAGGATAGCCAGCACCAGCGCCCCGCTGGCCCAGGCATAGGCGGTTAAACTGAGGCTGGGCGGAATAATGACCTCGCCCTCGACCTTTGTCGCCTGCGCGGCGAAATAGCCCTCTCGATACAGCTGGGGCGGACGTCCTGTCATGGGGATTGCACCTTAAGGCCCGTTTATAAACCGGTGGTTATTTTCCTTTTCCCGCACTTTTCCTCATGCGGATACACCAATGTAGCGCAATATAAAGGCATTTTATTGTAGCAATCATGCCCACCGGCACGCAGAAAACAATAATATATTTCGCCAACCCATCAGAGATATCGATATTAAACCAACCGCCAGACTGGCTCAGCCCCACGGCTCTGAATAAATCATGAGACAATGAAAAGACGAGAAATATGCCAACAAAAATCACCACGCCTCTGCTTTTCAACGATTAACCCCACCAAAAACAATATAATTCAACCATGCAGGCTATATCGCATTAAAATTACCGGTTAGGATAAAATCACCAACGGCAGGTTCCACCATTATAACTATCAGACCTTTTTTCCGATGCGTTCTGCGTCCCTTTTCCGCCGCCATTGCCGATACAGGAAGACAAGCCGCCGATTGAGCCTGTGACTAGCCCGCCCGCAATCGCACGGGCACTGCCGGCAATAGCCCCGCCAACACCGCCGCCAAATGCGGCAAGGCCTAGAGCCATGCGCATTCAGAGCTTATTCCGGGGGATGAATTGGGCACGAAACCGTTAGCCTGTCCACCATAGTTAGTCGATGTTCCGTTGCCGTAGCAGCCCTTTTTACTGCGGGTATCCACGCTGCTTTCGCTACCGCCGCCAATCATATCTATTTCTGATTTCTTTAATATTCCCATAACGCCCTCCAACGCCATTTGTGATATTTTTTACAAGCCACATATCTAATCCTCCTGTTAATTATATAAACACAAAAAACAACCAAGTCAACAATAAACAAAGGCATAAATAAAATAACGCCACATCAATTAAAGGTGTAACTTAATTAAATCATCAAAATATTATTTATACTTTCACTTAACATCAACAACTAAAAAAACCACCCCAATTAATTAAATGAACAACCAAGATAAAAACTGAAGTCATCACGGAAAGCGATTCGACTTATGTAACTGAACGCCAAACAATCTCAATATTCAGGATTAATAGCCCGATAAAGAAAAGACGGCGAAACAGCGGCGGGCGGCAATAGCGGCGCGCAAGCTGGCGCCGTTGCCGTTGCAACGGCTGGTGGCGTTCCTGCAGCGGCCATAACGCCGCTAATGGCTGCCCGGATTGGCGCGCAGCCTGGCTACCTGAGCTTCCACTTCTCGCCATGCCGGTTTTTGGCCGGCATAGCGTTGGCGCAGGTAATTGACCAGATCAGCTACCTGCCGATCGGAGAAGCTGTCCTTGAAGCCCGGCATAAAGCCCAGATCGGCGGTGGCCGGTTTGGCAATGCCTTGCAGGATCACTTTGATCAGGTTGTCCGGCCGATCGCTGAAAATATTGGTGTTATTGGCCAGATCCGGGCTGACGCCAAACAGCTGCGGCCCACCGCTGGCGGCGCTGTGACAGGCCTGGCAAGCGCCCTGGAACAGACGCTCGCCGGCCTGTTGCGCCTGCGCGGATTGCAGACTTCCTGCTAGCTGTACCTGCGGCTCCAGGTTTAACGTTGTCGGGGTGCTCAGGGAAATCAGATAGCCGGCCATCGCCCGCACGTCCGATTCCGGCAGCGTAGCCAGTTCGCTGACCACCGGCCCCATCGGCCCGGCCGCCACGCCGTGTTCGGCGGAATGACCGCTGCGCAAATACTGGAACAGCTGTTCTTCGCTCCAGGGTTTGTCAGCGTTGGCCAGTTGGTTCAACGCCGGCGCTTCCCAGCCGTCCACCATCGCCCCTGCCAGGAAACCGGTGCCGCCCTTTTCCGCCCCCATCAGGTTACGCGGCGAATGGCAGGCGGCGCAGTGGCCCAACCCGTTGACCAGATAAGATCCCCGATTCCACTGCGCAGTTTGCGTGGGGTCTGGCTGGTACTCGCCCTGGCGCAGAAACAGCGCATTCCAGCCGGCCATCAGCGGGCGCAGATTAAACGGGAAACGCATCTGGTTAGCCGGGTTGCTTTGCGCAACCGCCGGTTGCGACATCATGTAGGCGTACAGCGCTTGCATGTCGCCGTCGGTCATTTTGCTGAACGACGTATAAGGAAACGCCGGATACAGATGGCGGCCATCGCGGCTGATGCCCTGACGCATCGCACGATCGAATGCGGTAAACGACCAGTTGCCGATGCCGGTTGCCACGTCCGGGGTGATATTGGTGCTGTACAGGGTGCCGAACGGGGTTTCCATCGCCAGGCCACCGGCGTTGGTCGCTCCTTCAGAGGCGGTATGACAGACCGCGCAATCCCCGACGGCGGCCAACTGACGTCCACGTTCCAGGGTCGCGGCCGACCAGGTGCCTGCGCCCGGCGTGGCGACCGGTGCAATCGCCGTACGCCACGGCAGTGCCGTAGCCGCGACGCCCAACAGGGCGCCGACAATACCGGCCGCGCCGCCGAACCACCATTTGTTGCGCCGGGGTTTGGTCGCCGGCGCAGGTTCCTGCCGGGCGGTGTCCGGGCCGTTCAACGCCTCGCGCAGCCGATCGGAGGTGATCGGCAATTCGCGAAAGCGAATGCCGGTGGCGTCGAACACCGCATTGGCGATAGCCGCCGCGCTGGGCACCGAAGCGGACTCACCGGCGCCCAGCGGCGGATCGTACGGCCTCGGCATCATCACCACGTCGACCTCCGGCACCTCCGGGAAGGTCAATATCGGGTAAGCGCCCCATTCCTTGCTGGAAATCGTCGATTCTTCGAAGGTGACGCGCTCTTTCAATACCCGGCTGGTCGACTGGATGACGTTGCCGTGGATCTGGTGACGCACCCCGTCCGGATTGACCATCATGCCGGCGTCGTGCCCCACCACAATGCGCGTGACCGCCACTTCGCCGCTGGCCTTGTCGATCGCCACGTCGGCGACCCAGGCCGCCCAGGCGGCGCCAAAACCGGGAAACTTGCTGTGTATATAGCGCGCATAAGCGAAACCGCGCCCGCGCAGCACGCCGTCTTCCGCCGGTGTCTGCATCGGTTCGGTATGCGGCGTCCAGCCGGCGCGTTCGGCGGTGCTGCGCATCAGTTCGGTGGCACGCTCATCGTTGATGTAACGCAGCCGGTACTCCAGCGGATCGACGCCGGCGGCGTTAGCCAGCTCGTCGATATAAGACTCGTGCGCGAAGGTATTCGGCAACGCCGACACGCCGCGCATCCAGGAGGCGCGCACGATTGGCGCCATATCCTCAATGCTGACGCGCAGCGCCGGGTAGTCATAAGGCGGCACCGAGGTGCGGTCGCCCATTTCATAAGCCACAGGCACGGGTTCAACCCTGCCGGTCAGCAGCAGCGCCAGCGTCGGCGCGCCATTTGAGGGGTAATAGGTGCGAAAATCGTAGGCGACGGGATGGCCTGCGGCGTCCAGCCCGCCATCGACCTCCATCAGCTGTGCGGTGCCCTTCGGTTCCCACAGGTGTTCCTGCTCGCGCGTCAGTTGTACCCGCACCGGGCGGCCCACCGCCCGCGACAGCAACGCCGCATCGGCGCACACGTCGTCGGCGCAGTTGCGGCCATAGCAACCGGCGGCCTCCATGCGGATAATGTCAATCTGCGCTTCCGGGTATTCCAGCAGCCAGGCGAGGTCGGCGCGCAGCAGGTGCGGGTTTTGAGTGCCGGACCAGACCCGCAGTTGCTGCGGCTGGTAGTCCGCCAGTGCGCAAGAGGGGCCGATAGAAGCATGCAGTTGGTAAGGCCATAGGTAGCTGCGGGTGAAACGCCGATCGGCGGACGCCAGCGCCGCATCGACGTCGCCGGTGTCATGCACCACCCGCGTCGAATGCGGATTGTCGCGCAACGCCTGCGCCACGTCGGTCATCTGCGGCAGGTTGCGTCGCCAATCCTTCCAGCTCACCTGCAGCGTCTGCGCCGCCTTGATCGCCTGCTCCTCGCGCTCGGCGACGATGCCGATAAAGTCCCCGATCACCACCAGTTTGACGATACCGGGAATAGCGGCGATCGACCGCTCATCCACCGCCAGCAGGCTGGTGCCGACGAACTCACCGCTGTCATAGCCGGCGTACGGCGGTCGGACCACCCGGCCATGCAGCATGTTCGGCAAGCGCATGTCGTGCACATAGGTGGTTTCGCCGGTCGCCTTGGCCGGAATATCGACCCGCGCAGTGCTGGTACCCACCAGCCGGTATTCGGCCTGCGGTTTGAGCGGCGCGTCGCCGGAAATCGCTAACTCGACATGCACGCCCGCCACCAGCTCGCCGTAGGTCAACGTCTGCCCTTGCGGATCGACAATAGCGCCGTCGCGCAACGTCAGTTGATCTACCGCACAGTTAAAACGCTGCGCAGCCTGTTGCAGCAGCCAGCGCCGTGCCTCGGCGGCGGCATTGCGCAGCGGCACGGCGGAAATTTGCAGCGTGGCGCTGGCGATGGTCGCCCCCTGGTTTGGCGTACTTTCGGTATCGCCCAGCACCATGCAGACCTGTTCCATCCGCAGATACAGTTCTTCGGCGACGATCTGCCCCAGCGCGGTGCGCACACCGGTGCCGAGATCGACATGGCCGTTAAAGGCATAGACCTCGCCGCTGTCGCAAATGGCGATAAACAGCCCCTGCTCCTTGGGTTTCAGGGTAGGCGTTTGGCCTTTCGGCACCAGGCCCGGCGGCGGCTGGATCTGATCGATAACCAGTAGCGTGCCGTGACGTTGCAGTAATTCGGCTTGGCTCGGCAATGAGAAACGGGCGTCAGTCATGCGGGGTTTCCTCATTGCGGCAGAGAATAATGGCGCGCTGAACCGCACGCAGGATTTCGATGTGGGTGCCGCAACGGCACAGATTGCCGGACAGCGCCTGGCGGATTTCGCCGTCGCTCGGCGAAGGGTTTCGATCCAGCAGGGCTTTGGTGGTCATGATCATGCCGTTGAGGCAATAACCGCACTGCGCGGCCTGCTCTTCAATAAAGGCGCGCTGCACCGGGTGCAGGTGATCGCGCGCTCCCAGCCCTTCCAGCGTGGTGATCGCCCTATCGGCCACACCCAGCGCCGGGATCACGCAGGAGCGGGCGGCAATGCCGTCAATCAGCACGGTGCAAGCGCCGCATTCGCCGAGGCCGCAGCCGTACTTCGGGCCGTTTAGTGCCAGATCGTTACGCAGCACCAACAGCAGCGGCGTATCCGTCATAACCTGGGTGTGAATACTTTTTCCGTTCACCGACAGCAGCAGCGGGTGCTCCATCAGCTTCTTTACCGCCCCCTCCCTGGACGTCGGCACTTCAGATATCGCCATTCTCGCGTCTCCGCCTGCGTTCCGGTTATACCCGTCATCTTTCAAGCCGCAGCTGGGTGCCCAACTGCAACTTGAAAGCTATAGGGTATGTATTGTGGGCCGTGACCTCGCCGCAGGCCACTCACCGGACAACCGCAGTTACGGGGAGCGAATTAGCCTGGCGGCTGGTCTTCCAGCATTTTATTGAGCAGGAACATCAAGGCTACACGTTCGGCCGGATTGAGCGTGCCGAAGGTTAATTCCGTGATCTTCGCCGCATGCGGCACCGTTGCCGCCAACAGCGCCGCGCCGGTGTCGGTCAACCCGACCACCACTTTGCGTCTGTCTATCGGATCCGGCATGACGGTGATCAACTCACGCGCCTTGAGGCGCTCGACGATGCCGCGAATGGTGGCCTGATCGACCGCCGTCACCTGCACCAGCTCGGTCAATGAGCTAGGCCCCATATCGCGCACCGCGCACAGGGTAATAAACTGCACGGCGGTCAGTTGCGAATCGCCGACGTTCTGCTGGAATATCGCCACGTGACGTTGATAAACCTTGCGCAGCAGGTGCCCGACTTGTTCGGTAAAATGATAGTTTTCGGCTTTGCCGTCATCGGCGGTCAAGTCTTCGGGGGGCGTCATTGCGTTACTCTCACCATCTATGGAAACTACCGAGAATAGTACAAACCCCCGCGGTTAACAGCAACGGTTAACCCTGGCGCACCCGCGATGCCTCGGGCGCTACCACTTCCCCTTCAGCCACCACCGTCTGGCCATCCAGGCTGATGTCGCAGCGACGCAGCGCAATATCCATGTGGCACGGCGTTTTTCGCGTGCCGCCGACTTCGGTATTCGGGCCGGTGGAGAACAGGAAGTTGCCGTAAAATGCGCGTGCATCCATACACATGCCGTCGTTTTTATCGTGCAGGCCCATTGCCGTCCACTGGGCGCGCGGTTGCAGGCCCCAACCGATATGCGAGATACCGTACACTTCCGGATCCTTGAAATACTTCATGTATTCGCGCAGGTATTCCGCCTCGAAACCGCCGTGAATGCGCGTCACGAAGCCTTTTTCAATCTCCAGCGTAATGCGTTCACGGGCATAGCTTTTAAACGGCAGCAGGATGTCGCCGACGTCCAGCACCAACACCCCTTCAGCCTGCTCTTCATTCGGCCAGGTAAACAGGAAACCGCTCGGCCAGTGATCCCAACGCCCCGGCTCGTCGGCATAACCGTATTCGGTCACCGTCGGGTATTGCCCCAAGGGGGCGCGAAAATCGCTGCCGGCGGCGGATGTCACCCGCATCAGCTTCGCCTGCTCCAACACCGCCGCCGCCGCCAACACCCGCGTCTTGTCTTCTGGATTAGGCAACATTCGTGCCAACACCTCCGGCGGCTCGACCGCCAAAAGTATGCGCGTGCCGGTTTTCAATATTTGCTCCTGCTCCGGCGAATGCAGCAGCATCATGGTATCGACGATCAAATCGGCGGCTTCCAGCGCACGCTGCGCGGCAGGATTGCCGGTCAGCGCCGTGTCGCCGCAGTAAGCGGTCATGTCATTGCCCATCGCCCGCGGATGGTTGAACGAGGGGAGCTCCACCGCATACACCTTGGCCCCCAACCGCAGCGCGGCATCGGTGGCGGCGCGCACCGTACGCGCATCGGAATAGTGGCTTTTCAGGATGGCTACGCTCTGCGAAGCATCCACCTTCGACAACCTAAGCACCTGCTCGAACAGTTGAACCAGCTGACTCTCATTGACCGCCATGGCGTATCTCCTGTTTCGCTAATGAATGACCGATGCACTCGGCGCCGGTGAGGTTATTTTGCACAAATTAAAGTGAACACACTCTTTTAATCATCTAAGCCGAAAATTCAATGGGAAGCAAGTCGCTAACGTCATCCATAAGTAAATCCTATTTTATGCCCGTAACAGGCTGTGATTAACATGAGTTTACCAGCAAGTTGCGGCCCATTAGCGTGAGCGAGATCTAAATTAACACTTGTGCAACCTTGCTATATTTAGCGTATACACTATAAATCAATCGTCCGGTATTGCTGCGGACAACGCCTAAAAAGACCAACAGTCAGGGGAAAAATGATGAGCAAACAACAACGCATTGCCGTGGTCGGCGCAGGCCTGGGTGGCGCCGCCGCCGCCGGTCTGCTGCAAAAAGCCGGCTTTACCGTCGATTTGTATGAGCAAAGCCCGGTGTTTTCACGCCTCGGTGCCGGTATCCATATGGGACCGAACGTACTGAAGATTTTCCGTCGCCTCGGCATCGAACAGCCGCTGGAGCAAATGGCTTCGCACCCGGATTTCTGGTTCAGCCGCGATGCCGAAAGCGGCGATTATCTGTCACGCATTGAATTGGGGGCATTTGCCCGCAAAGAGTACGGCGCGGCATACGTTACCGTGCATCGTGGCGATTTACAGGCATTGCAGGTGGCCGCTCTGCAACCGGGCAGCGTGCACTTTGGCAAATGCCTGAGCAAGATTGAAGATCGCGGCGACGAAGTGGTGTTGAATTTCGCCGACGGCACCAGCGCCACCGCCGATATCGTGATTGGCGCCGACGGCATCAATTCACGCATTCGCGAACACCTGTTGGGCGTCGAAGCGCCAACTTACAGCGGCTGGGTGGCCCACCGCGCACTGATCCGCGGCGAGAAACTGGCCAAATACAATTTGAGCTTCGAAGACTGCGTGAAGTGGTGGTCGGCGGATCGCCACCTGATGGTCTATTACACCACCCAAAAACGCGACGAATACTATTACGTCAGCGGCGTGCCCCACCCGGCGTGGGATTTCCAGGGCAGCTTCATCGACAGCAGCCGCGAAGAAATGTACGAAACCTTCGCCGGTTATCACCCGATCGTGCAAGCGCTGATCGAGTCCAGCGAGCAGGTCACCAAATGGCCACTGCTGAACCGCAAACCGCTGCCGCTGTGGAGCGAAGGCCGCATGGTGTTGCTCGGCGACGCCTGCCACCCCATGAAACCGCATATGGCGCAGGGTGCGGCGATGGCGATCGAAGATGCCGCCATGCTGGCGCGCTGCCTGCAGGAAACCGGCCTGACCGACTACCGCACCGCCTTCCAGCTGTATGAAGCCAACCGCAAAGAGCGCGCCTCCCGCGTGCAGGCGGTGTCCAACGCCAATACTTTCCTGCGCACTCAGGAAGATCCGGCCTGGGTGTACGGCTATGACCTGTACGCGCAGGCGCTGAAATCGGAGAACGCCGCATGAGCCGCTTCCTGTATGGCGCCAACGTGCAGGCCAACGGCATTCGCCAGCACTACCTGCGCTACGGCGGCCAGGGCCCTGCGCTGATCCTGATCCCCGGCATCACCAGCCCGGCGATCACCTGGGGGTTCGTCGCCGAACGGCTGGGAGAAAGATACGACACCTACGTGCTGGACGTGCGCGGGCGCGGCCTGTCCTCCAGCGGCCCGGATTTGGCCTATGACGCCGAAACCTGTGCGCAGGACATCAACGCTTTCGCCGCCGCACTGAAGCTGGACAGCTATTCGCTGATCGGCCACTCCATGGGTGCGCGTTTTGCCCTGCGCGCTGCGGTGCTGCAACCTGCCGGCGTGCGCCGGTTAGTGCTGATCGATCCGCCGGTTTCCGGCCCCGGCCGCCGTGACTATCCCGGTAAATGGCCTTGGTACGTCGATTCCATCCGCCAGTCGCTATCGGGGATGGATGCCGAGCAGATGCGCGCCTACTGCCCGACCTGGAGCGAGGAGCAGCGACAGTTGCGCGCCGAATGGCTGCACACCTGCTATGAACCGGCCATTCAACGTGCCTATGAAGATTTCCATCAGGTAGACAGCCACCGCGACTATCCCGACCTGAGCATGCCGACGCTGTTGATGGTCGCGGGCCTGGGCGGCGTGATATTGCCGGAAGACGAGGCGGAGATCCGCGAGTTACAACCGGAAATCACCCTCGCGCACGTAGCAAACGCCGGGCATATGATCCCGTGGGACGACTTTGACGGTTTCTTCCGCGCCCTGGGCGATTTTCTGGATTAACTGAGGAGCATTTTCCATGACCAAAAATTACCGTATCGGCCAGATCGTACCCAGTTCCAACACCACGATGGAAACCGAAATTCCGGCGATGTTGACCGCGCGCCAGTTGATCCGCCCGGAGCGTTTTACCTTTCACTCCAGCCGCATGCGCATGAAGCATGTGAGCAAAGCGGAACTGGCGGCGATGGACGCCGAGTCAGACCGCTGCGCGCTCGAGCTTTCCGACGCGCAGGTCGACGTGCTCGGCTATGCCTGCCTGGTGGCGATCATGTCGATGGGGCTGGGCTATCATCGCGAGTCCCAGGCCCGGCTGGCAAAGGTTACGCAGGACAACAACGCCGCCGCACCGGTGATCAGCAGCGCCGGCGCGCTGGTCAGTGGCCTGAAAGTGCTCGGCGCCAAACGCATCGCGCTGGTGGCGCCTTACATGAAACCCCTGACTCAAATGGTGGTGGATTACATCGAACACGAGGGTATTGAGGTCAAGGTGTGGCGCGCGCTGGAGATCCCGGACAACCTGGCGGTGGGCCGCCACGATCCGGCCAAACTGCCGGGAATTGTCGCCGAGATGGACCTGAGCGGCGTGGATGCCATAGTGCTGTCCGCCTGCGTGCAAATGCCGTCTTTACCTGCGGTATCCACCGTTGAAGCGCAAACCGGCAAGCCGGTGCTGACCGCCGCTATCGCCACCACCTACGCCATGCTGACCGCGCTGGAGCTGGAGCCGATCGTGCCCGGCGCCGGCGCCCTGCTGTCCGGCGCCTATTAAGGAGGAAAAATGGCATCCGCAGCCGATAACTCTCTCATCGATAACTACAGCGGCGTCTGGGGCAACCGTATCGGCTTCGGCCAGCGCCCGGCGCTGCTGGTGATCGACTTTATGCAGGCTTATACCACCGAGGGCGCACCGCTATTCGCCCCCGGCGTGGTCAGCGCAGTCGACTCAAGTGTGGCGCTGCTGGCAACGGCGCGACAGGTAGGAATACCGGTGATCCACACCAATATCCGCTATCATGCGGGGCATTTCGCCGATGGCGGCATCTGGGTGAAAAAAGCGCCGGTGATGAAAGACATGGTTGAGGGCAATCCGCTGGCGGCGTTCTGCCCCCAGGTTGCGCCGCTAGCGACCGAGGTGGTGTTGACCAAACAATACGCCAGCGCCTTTTTCGGCACTTCGCTTGCACCTATGTTGGTGGCGCTCGGCATCGATACCCTGCTGCTGGCCGGGTGTTCCACCAGCGGCTGTATCCGCGCCAGCGCGGTGGACGCCGTGCAACACGGATTTCGCACTATCGTGGTGCGTGAATGCGTGGGCGACCGCCACGCCGGCCCGCACGAAGCCAACCTGTTCGACATCGACAGCAAATATGGCGACGTAGTGAGCAAACAGGAGGCGATCGGCTATTTAACCCTGTTGTAGACCCAAAAGGCTTCACCTGCACGGAGAGCAGAACAATAAAGAAGGCGCGGAAAGCGCCTCAAAAGCAAGCACACAACACACCTCCTCCGGAGGCCACCATGCACCACCTGGAGACATCATCATGGCCATTGTTGAAACCCCGTTAACGGGGAAAGCGGGAACAGAATCGCTGCTGTACCGCAAAATCACCTGGAAGCTGATCCCGTTTCTCTGCCTGTGTTATCTGGCCGCTTACCTTGACCGCATTAACGTCGGGCTGGCCAAGCTGCAGATGGCCGACCAACTGCAACTGAGCGAAGCCGCCTTTGGGCTGGGCGCCGGGCTGTTTTTTGTCGGTTATATCCTGTTTGAAGTGCCGAGCAACCTGATCCTGCAACGCGTCGGCGCCAAGGTGTGGATTGCCCGCATCATGATCACCTGGGGCCTGCTTTCCGCCGGTACCCTGTTCGTCACCACACCGAATCAGTTTTACGCCATCCGTTTTTTGCTGGGCGTGGCGGAAGCCGGCTTCCTGCCCGGCGTGCTCTATTATCTGACGTTATGGTTCCCCACCTATCGGCGTGGCCGCATCATAGCGCTGTTCATGATCGGCCTGCCGCTGTCGAGCGTGGTCGGCGGCCCGCTCTCCGGCTGGATCATGGGGCATTTCGATATGCGTCACGGGCTGCATGGCTGGCAATGGCTGTTCTTGCTGGAGGGCATTCCCAGTGTGTTGCTGGGCGTGCTCACCTTCTGGGTGCTGCCCAATAATTATCGCCAGGCAAAATGGTTAACCGAGGACGAGAAAAAACGCATTGAGCAGGATCTGGCGCATGACGAAGCCGAAGCCAGCCATAGCAAGCACAGTTTCCGCGACGGTTTCTTTAACCTCAAGGTGTGGATGTTGGGCGGCATTGATTTCTCTATCCTGCTCAGCGCCTATGCGATGGGGTTCTGGATGCCGACCTTTATCAAAACTGCCGGGGTCACCGACATCACCACCATCGGCATGTTGACCGCGCTGCCGAGCGTCGCCGCCCTGCTGGGCATGCTGCTGATTGGCACCAGTTCCGACCGCATGCGCGAGCGACGCTGGCACATCATAGTGCCGTTTATCGTCGGCGCGATGGCGATGGCCGGCAGCACCTTCTTCACCCATAACGTGATCGCCACGGTGCTGTTGTTCTCCATCGCCCAGGCGGCGATCATCGGCGCGGTGCCGGTATTCTTCAGCCTGCCGGCCACTTTTTTGCGCGGTACGGCGGCGGCAACCGGCTTTGCGCTGGCCTGCTCGCTGGCGAATATCGCCGGGCTGGTGAGTAACTCGCTGATGGGTTTGGCACTGGATCTGACCGGCAAAAGCGGCGGTGCACTGTGGGCCTTTGCCGGTTGTCTGCTGCTCAGTTCGCTGCTGGTGATCGCGCTGCCGGCCAAGGTGGTTAATCGCTGAAGAGGTTGGGCGCGGTTTTTTCCGCGCCCTCTGTTTCTCCGTACAGACATCAGAATATTTTATTCGTCTTTCAGCCCGCGGTTAATCAGCATCGGTTCGATGCTGGGCTCTTTGCCGCGCCAGTCGACGTACAGTTTTTCCAGATCCTGGCTATTGCCGCGCGACAGCACCATGTCGCGGAAGCGCTGGCCGTTCTCCGCCGTCAGGCCGCCGTGCTCGGTGAACCACTGGAAGGCGTCATCCGCCAGCATTTCGGTCCACAGATAGGCGTAGTAACCGGCGGCATAGCCGTTGCCCCAGATATGCTTGAAATAGCTGGAGCGATAACGCGGCGGCACGTAGCTGAGATCGATTTTATCCTTCAGCAACGATTCGGCTTCGAACTTGTCCACGTCCTGCTGCGGCTGATCCGCGCTCAGCATGTGCCAGTGCATGTCCAGCAGCGCAGCGGACAGCAGCTCGGCCATGTCATATCCTTTGTTGAATTTGTCGGCTTTTTTGATTTTGTCGACCAGTTCCTGCGGCATGGCTTCGCCGGTTTTGTAGTGTTTGGCGAAGTGCGCAAAGACTTTGGGATCGCTGGCCCAGTGTTCGTTGAACTGAGAGGGGAACTCGACAAAATCGCGCGCAGTATTGGTGCCGGACAGGCTCGGATACTCCTGATCGGCAAACATGCCGTGCAGCGCATGGCCAAACTCGTGGAACAGGGTGATCACGTCATCGTACGACAGCAGCGCAGGCTGGCCCGGCGCCGGTTTGGTGAAGTTGGCGACGTTGTAGATCACCGGTTTGGTGCCTTTCAGCTTCGACTGCTCGACAAAGTTGCTCATCCAGGCGCCGCCGCCCTTGTTGTCGCGCTTAAAGAAGTCGGTATAGAACAGCGCCAGCGATTTGCCGTCTTTATCGAAGACTTCATACACGCGCACGTCCGTCTGGTAGACCGGGATGTCCTTGCGCTCTTTAAAGCTGATGCCATACAACAGGTTGGCGGCATAGAACACGCCGTTGTTCAGCACGTTATCCAATTCGAAGTAAGGTTTGATCTGCGATTCATCCAGATCGTATTTCGCCTTGCGGACCTGCTCGGCGTAGAACTGCCAGTCCCAGGCTTCAACCTTGAAATCGCCTTTCTGCTGATCGATTACCGCCTGAATGTCTTTGGCTTCGCGTTCGGCGCGCGCGGTGGCCGCCGGAACGATATTGCGCATAAAGCTCAGCGCCGCATCCGGGGTTTTGGCCATCTGGTTTTGCAGTTTCCAGGCGGCATAGTTCGGGAAGCCCAGCAGTTTGGCCTGCTCGGCACGCACTTTAGCCAGGCGCGCGATGGTCTGGCGGGTGTCGTTGCCGTCGCCCTTTTCCGCTCGGTTCCACGAAGCGTCAAACAGTGCCTTGCGGGTGTCTCTGTCTTTCAGGCTCTGCAACTCCGGCTGCTGAGTAGTGTTTTGCAACACCAGCAACCACTGCTTGTCCAGCTTGCGCTCGCCGGCAGCCTGAGCCGCCGCAGCCAGTTCGCTTTCCGACAGGCCGTCCAGCTTGCCTTTGTCGGCGATCGCCAGCGCGCCGTCTTTGGTCGCCGCCAGCAGCTTGTTGGAGAACTGGGTGCTCAGCGTCGCCGCTTCCTGATTCAGCGCTTTCAGCCTGGTTTTATCGGCGTCGGACAGGTTGGCCCCCGCCAGCTCGAAGTTTTTGTAAGTCACCTCCACCAGGCGACGCGATTCCGCGTCCAGCTTCAGCGCGTCGCGCTGCTGATAAATCGCCTTGATGCGCGCGAACAGCTTGCTGTTAAGCATGATGGCGTCATCCAGCGCCGCCAGTTTCGGCGAGCTTTCCTCATCCAACTTTTGCAACGCGTCGCTGGTGTTGGCCGAGGTCATGGCGCCAAACACGTTCATCACCCGCGTCAACAGCGCACCGGCCTGCTCCAGCGCCACAAAGGTATTTTTAAAATCGGGCTTGGCCGGGTTATTGGCGATCTTCTCCACCTCTTCCCGCTTTTGCTTGATGCCGGCGTCGATAGCCGGGGCGTAGTCGCTTTCTTTGATCAGATTGAACGGCGGTGCCTGGAACGGCAGACGGCTCTGATAGAAGAACGGGTTCTCGTTCTTTTTGTTCTCGTGCTGGTTAGCTTCACCGGTCACGTTAGCCTCCTTAGCCTGGCCGCTTGGCAACGCGCTATGACTCGCGTGCGGATTGGTTTCTGCTGCCTGTGCCTGCGAGCTCAGCGCCATGCCGATCGCCAGCACCAATGTAGATAAACGCATCAAATCGAAACTCCTCCATGTTCACAGAATAAAGTGCAAAGGGACCCCAGTCCCCAGGACACATCCTAGCTTAGGCGCAGTTGGCAGTTTGAGCAAAAACAAGTGATTAGAATGGCGTGTCCCGTTGCAGGACACCGCCTTGCCGACTGCCTTCTGGCGTGTATTGGCTTTATATGAAGGACGCCGTCAAACAGGTAGCCACTCTGAAAGGGTTATTCGATTTCTGTGCCTGCCTCTCTTCTCAACATTATCGATTTTTTGAAATCACGCCGTTCATGTATTGATTCAAATCGCGCAGATCCTGAATCCGCCAAGTGAACGGCGGTAGTTTTACCCCATTTTCTCGCAAAGTTTTGGGAATCAAGTCCCCATTTGGACGAAGTATTATCGATGAGACAATAACGCCCGGATAATCATTGAGCCGTTCTTTGAACGCGGGGGTTGTCAGGTCAGGTGGAGGCGGGTTGGTTTTGTCAGCCAATGGCCCCGTGCCTTTGAGATCGTTTCCGTGGCACATGCTACATCGCTGTAAGTAGATGTTTTTCCCATTGGCATTATCCGCGAAGGAAAATGGGGCTTGCATTAACGATAAAGCGCCTAGCGAAGCGATGAACAACACTTTCATTTCCATGTGACCTTGTTATGTGAATCAGACCTGAACCGAGCGTAAAACCCGGCGGAGCCACTGCAACACTCAATTATCACGATAACATTTGAAGCGAGATTGTTCAGTAGCAACGTGCTCGCGCTCACAAGAGGTTGGCGGGCTTGCAGCTTTGCCCCACAAGCCCTCAAACCCCGGTCTTGGTTTTCGTGCAACGGCCAGGCGTCTGAGGATCAACGCGGTTTATCGCAGCCGGGTGACGGCAGAGCCTCAACGGGTAATCTTGCCTTTAAAAAAGCCTATAGCTCAGGGTGGTAGCCCCCTGCTTTCTCTTTGCCAGCCCTATTTCGCGCAAAAAAACCGGCATAAGGTGCCGGTTTTAATGGTTTCAATATATCTACATTATTTGGCGTGATTATGGGATTTATTGATTTAGTTTATAAACCCCTGACTGCCATGGTTTTAGTTCGAGTAAGGAATCATTCTTTTTCACAACGTTTTTGCTGTTGCTTTCTATAATCACTTTCTCGATGGATAGATTATCCGGTAATTTATATCTCATCACTTGTTCCTGGAAGTTAACGACAACAAGATATTTTTCCGCCCCAAGGCTGCGTGTATAGGCGTAGACCGAATCATTTGCAGGATCCAAATCGGTGTATGTGCCATAGGTCAGTGCCGGGATGTTATGCCTTATCTTGATCAACTGACGATAATAATTAAATACCGAGTCGGGCTGTGCGACTTGACTTACCGCATTGATTTCCTGGTAGTTTGGATTGACCTTGAACCAAGGTTTTCCGCTCGTGAATCCTGCATTTTTGCTCGTATCCCATTGGAACGGTGTCCGGCTGTTATCCCTGCTCGTCAGGCGTACATTTTGCAAGAACTCGTCGGCTTTCACCTTTCCTGTCTCAACGTAGTCATGCCAAAAACCTTTCACCTCAATATCATCGAATTCATCAATAGCTTTGAAGGGATAATTGGTCATGCCCAATTCTGAACCTTGATAAATAAAAGGCGTTGCTCGTTGAGTCAGCGTCAAGGTTGCAAGCGCTTTAGCCGATGGCTCGCGCCATTGTGGGCGATCATCGCCAAAGTGGGAGACAGCGCGCGGATTGTCGTGGTTATCCAAGAAGAAGGCATTCCAACCATATTCGCCTGCCGTACGGTCGACGTTATCGATGACCTGCCGGAATTGCGACAATTTCCACTCTTTTCGACGCCATCTTTGATCAGAGTCTCGATCGAGTCTGATCAAGTCAAAGGTAAATGCGATGTTCAGCTCATCGCGACGGCGATCGAAGAACTTTATCGATTGATCCAAGGGTACGCCAAAGATTTCACCGGCAGTGGCAATGTCGTAATGAGACAAAACCTCTCTATTCATTTCATTGACGTAACGATGAATGTTAGGGCCCTTGGTATACTCAGCTGCAAAATTCTTCAGCTGTTGTTGGGTGAGATTTGGGAAGTCCGGAATTTTTGAGTAGGTCGCTACCGTATCAAAGCGTAAACCAGACACGCCTTTATCTAACCAGAAACGTAACATTGCATAAAGATCTTGACGGACTTTGGGGTTATCCCAGTTTAGGTCAGGCTGTTGTTTAGCAAAATAGTGCAGGTAGTATTGATTGGTCTTTTCATCTTTTTGCCACGCCGAGCCACCAAAGAATGAAGGGTAATTATTAGGCGCCTGCCCTTCTTTAGCATCTTTCCAGAAGTAATAGCCGCGATAAGGATTATCCTTACTGCTTTTACTTTTAACAAACCATTCATTTTGATCGCTGGTGTGGTTGATGACCACATCAATCATCAACCGCATGTTACGTTTTTTCATTTCAGAAATCAGGCGGTCAAAATCCTCCATCGTGCCATATTCTTTCATGATTTTTCGATAATCACGTATATCGTAACCATTATCCGTGTTCGGGGAATCATAATGTGGGTTGATCCAAATGGCATCAATCCCCAAAGCTTTTAAATAGTCTAATTTTTCTATGATGCCTTTAATATCCCCGATACCATCCCCGTTAGTGTCTTTAAAGGAACGCGGATACACCTGATAAAAAACAGCCTCCTTCCACCATTTAGGTATGGTTTTCGACTGTTCGATACTCTTTTCGTTAAGCAAGGGTTGTTGCGTACCTAAGGCTTGCTGGCATGAGACGCTTAATGATGTGGTTAGAAAAATCGCTAGTGCAGTTTTCAATCCTTGACGGGGCATTACAATACTCTCCTGTTTCTTATTCAAAAAATAAAAAAATCAATGTTTCCCCTGACATTTAAATATTTAATCGTTAATTTATCAGTTTAATACCGACTAATTTTCAGTATCTAATAGAAGCTTTGCAATTATGTTCCCGAACAATGGCTGGGTAAAGTAAATATAATGCACTGGCATTTTTTAAGTGACATTCGTTTTAAATCGGTCGTTTTTTAGCACACTTTGCTAAACCGTGTTAGCTCAGGCGCTACGAACGCTCTAAAACACTATTAATTTGCGATGGCAAAAAACATTTTTATATTATTTTGCGTGAAATTACGTTAATCAACGTTATGATTAGATTGGAAATTATTGCAATTGTCATATAGTGAATATGTAGCCCCCTTCGACCGCTATTTATTCCTCTTCAAATGGTAGTCCACGTGGTATTCATTGGCATTTCTGAATATCACCGAATAGTTGATATAGTCGCCGGTATCACTGTAGGAAAGCGATGTCAGGCGCAGCAACGGCGTGCCTTCGGCAACGTGCAGTAAAGCGCCGATCGTGCTGTCTGCCAAGATCGGGCTGAAGCTTTCGTAATTCCCTGCGATATTGATATGGCATTCGTCTTCTATATACGCAAACTTTGAACCCTCCAGGTGTGCGACCGAAAGGTTGCCAAATAACCTGCCAGGCATATAACTGTCTTCCAGCACCACAGGCTTCCCTTCTACAAACCTGACGCGACGCGAATAGTAAATACGCTCATCGGCCTTGATTCGCAACTGGCTGGCGATGGCTGGGGGGGCTCCCATCATTCGAAACTCCAGCACCTGGCTCACCGTGGGGCGACCCAGTTCTTTCATCAGTTCCGAGAAACCCATTAGCCCGCGAGTTTCATGTTGGAGATCTTTCTGCGCGACGAAGGTTCCGCTGCCGTGACAGCGACGCACCAGCCCCCATTCAATCAGTAAATTTACCGCTTTGCGTAGCGTCATCCTCGATACGGAAAATTCGGCAGCCAGACGTTTCTCGCTGGGTAAGGCATCGCCGATAGCAAAATCAGCAGAATTGATACGTATTCTCAGACGTTCGGCAAGCGTTTTGTAGATCACTTGAAGACCTCTTTATCCCTAAATGAATCCTGATAACCGCGCAACAAAAAGAGGTTATCGCACTGTAAAACCTGAAATTTATTTTTATATTCCCCTGGCTATTTTTTCCTCGAACACTTAAATGTATACAAATCGCCATAAAAGTAGACCACTTCACCCAGGGAGAAAACATGAATGCGATCACAAAATGATTAATCGTTTTGCGACCTTTTTTTTCAAAGTCCCTACTCTTTGAATGGAAAATAAAATCAGTAAAAACGAAATAATAAAAAATCTGACCCGGAAAAATATGAGGAGTATTTATGCTCAGTCAAATTCAACGTTTTGGTGGTGCGATGTTTACACCTGTGTTGCTGTTTCCGTTCGCGGGAATGGTGGTGGGCATTGCAATCATGCTTCAGAACCCTATGTTTCTCGGGGATTCGCTCACTGCACCCGGTAGTCTTTTCGCACAAATTGTTCATATTGTAGAAGAAGGCGGTTGGACTGTTTTCCGCAACATGCCGCTGATTTTCGCGGTCGGCCTGCCCATCGGGCTGGCGAAACATGCGCAAGGTCGCGCCTGCCTGGCGGCACTGGTCAGCTTTATGACCTGGAATTATTTAATTAACGCAATGGGATTAACATGGGGCGATTATTTTGGCGTTAACTTTAACGCGGATCCCGGAGGACACAGCGGACTGACAATGATCGCCGGAATTAAAACTATCGATACCAGTATTATTGGTGCAATTATAATTTCCGGCCTAGTAACCTCAATACACAATCATTTATTTGATAAACAACTTCCTGTATTCCTCGGTATTTTTCAGGGCAGCTCCTTCGTGGTCATCGTCGGATTCCTGTTGATGATCCCTTGCGCATGGCTGACGCTGCTGGTGTGGCCGAAAGTGCAGGCCGGCATTCTCTCGATGCAACACTTTATGCTGATCTCTGGTTCTCTCGGCGTATGGGTGTATACCTTCCTGGAACGCATTCTGATCCCTACCGGATTGCACCACTTCATCTATGGCCCGTTTATCTTCGGCCCGGCGGCTGTCGAAGGCGGAATTCAGGTTTACTGGGCAGAGCACTTGCAGGCGTTCAGCGAGAGCACAGAGCCGCTGAAAGTCTTATTCCCGCAAGGCGGATTCGCGTTGCAAGGCAACTCGAAAGTTTTCGGCTCGGTCGGTATTGCGATGGCGATCTACGCCACTGCCGCACCGGAAAATCGCGTCAAGGTGGCAGGACTGTTGATCCCGGCGACGCTGACCGCCTTACTTGTCGGTATTACCGAACCCCTTGAGTTCACCTTTCTCTTCATCTCGCCACTGCTGTTTGCCATACATGCGTTGCTTGCCGCCACGGTGGCGACGCTGATGTACATGGCGGGCGTGGTCGGCAACATGGGCGGTGGGCTACTGGACCAGTTCCTGCCGCAAAACTGGATCCCGATGTATCACAATCACGCCTCGATGATGTTCACCCAGATTGCCATCGGGCTGGTATTCACCGGCATCTGGTTCCTGGTATTTCGCATGCTAATCCTGCGTCTTAACCTGAAAACACCGGGGCGTGAGGACAGCGAAATCAAACTCTACAGTAAGGCTGACTATCAGGCGCAGAAAAATCCGTCGGGCCGCACCAGCGACATCCCGGCACCTTCTTCAGCACAAGCTCAGGCTGTTGGCTATCTGCATGCACTCGGCGGCAACGGCAATATTGTCAATCTCAACAACTGCGCGACGCGGCTGCGTATCACGCTCGGCGACATGGCGCTGACGCAAAGTGACGACATCTTCAAAGCCTTGGGCGCACATGGCGTGGTACGGCGCGGCAACGGCATTCAGATCATCGTGGGCCTGCACGTTCCTCAGGTCAGGGACCAGATAGAAACGCTGATGAAGCAAGATGCTTTCACACCATCATCCATATCCGGGGCGAGTTCCCCGACAAAAACATCCATTACGGAGGCAGTATGAAGAAGAAATTCTCAGTAGTCGTGGCCGGCGGCGGCAGCACATTTACACCGGGTATCGTATTGATGTTACTGGCGAATCTGGAAAGGTTCCCGCTGCGTTCCATCAAGTTTTATGACAACGATGGCGCACGTCAGGAAATTGTGGCCGAAGCGTGCAAGGTGATCCTCAAAGAGCAGGCGCCGGACATTGAATTCGGCTATACCACGGATCCGAAAACGGCCTTTAGCGATGTCGATTTTGTCATGGCGCATATCCGTGTCGGTAAATACCCGATGCGCGAAAAAGACGAAAAAATCCCCCTGCGTCATGGCGTCGTAGGACAGGAGACCTGTGGGCCTGGCGGTATCGCTTACGGTATGCGCTCCATCGGCGGCGTACTGGAAATCGTCGATTACATGGAGAAATATTCCCCGGACGCCTGGATGCTGAATTACTCGAATCCGGCCGCAATTGTGGCGGAAGCGACGCGCCGTTTGCGCCCGCACTCCAGGATCCTCAACATTTGCGATATGCCTATCGGCATTGAAGGACGCATGGCGCAGATTGTCGGGCTGAAATCGCGTAAAGAAATGCAGGTGCGTTATTACGGCCTGAATCACTTTGGCTGGTGGACGTCGATTGAAGATTTGAAGGGTAACGATCTGATGCCCAAGATCCGCGAACATGTGGCTAAACACGGCTATGTACCGTCAACCAACGAGCCGGGTGTCGAAGCCAGTTGGAATGATACATTCGCCAAAGCGAAAGATGTCTGGGCGTTAGATCCGTCTACGTTCCCTAACACCTACCTGAAATATTACCTGTTCCCGGACTACGTGGTTGCGCATTCCAATCCGGAACATACCCGCGCCAATGAGGTGATGGAGCACCGAGAAAAACACGTTTTCAGTTCCTGCGCTGCGATTACCAAGGCGGGGAAATCTTCCGCCGGCGAACTGGAGATTGATGAACACGCGTCTTACATCGTTGACCTGGCAACCGCCATCGCCTTCAACACTCAGGAAAGAATGTTGCTGATTGTGCCGAATCAGGGTGCCATCAACAATTTTGATCCGGAAGCGATGGTTGAAATTCCATGTCTCGTCGGTAGCAACGGGCCGGAACCGCTGACTGTCGGTAAGATCCCGTTGTTCCAGCAGGGGTTGATGAGCCAGCAGGTGGCGGTTGAAAAACTGGTGGTCGAAGCCTGGATTGAGAAATCCTATCTGAAACTGTGGCAGGCGATAACGCTCTCGAAAACCGTGCCGAGCGCTTCTGTCGCTAAAGCCATTCTGGACGATCTGCTCGAAGCCAATAAAGACTACTGGCCAGAACTGAAGTGATTTGACGATTATTATCTGTGGCGGCGCAACCTTCGGGGGGCGCCCACACAATGTTCGAAAACAACCCGCCGCGGTTTTAACCCCGTTCCCCCCTCCCGTAACAAGCAATAATCTCCCCGGCCACCGCTACCGCGATCTCCGCAGGCAGTTTGCCTTTGACGTCGGGCAAGCCCAGCGGGCAACGCATGGCGGCTATAGCCTGTTCGCTGATGCCACGCTGGCCAAGCTTGTATTCGAAACGTTTACGCTTGGTCAGCGACCCAATCAGGCCAAAGTAACCGGCATCGCCACGGCGCAAAATGCGCTCCGCCAGCGCCAGATCCAGCGCGTGATCGTGGGTCATCACGATGAAATAACTGCCCGGCGGCATGGCATCGACGATCTCCAGCGGCTCATCGCAAATTTCTTGCCGCACTCCCGGCGGCATCGCCGCAGGGAACTCCGCCGCACGCCCATCAACCCAACGCACCCGGCACGGCAAGGTGGCGAGAATGTTCACCAGCGCACGGCCCACATGCCCGGCGCCAAACAGCGCGATTTGCGGGCGCGGCGGGATCAAGGGTTCGAACAGCACGCTGGTGGTTCCGCCGCAGCACTGGCCGAGCCGCGCCGCCAGCGGGAAACGCTCCAGCCGCAGCGTGGCGTCACCCTGTTGCAACATCTCACGCGCAATCGCCAGCGCCTGGAACTCCAGGTGACCGCCGCCGATGGTATTGACCGCCCGTTCGGCGGTCACCAGCATTTTGGTCCCGCGGTTACGCGGCGTGGAGCCCAGTTCGTCCACCAGCGTCACCAGTACGCAGGGCTCGCCGCGCCTGCGCGCTTCCGCCAGCGCCTCAATCCATTCGTCCATCGCCGTTCTCCCGTGTCAGTTTAGTGACAATGTCACTTGACAGCATCTGTTGCACGCCCCACAGCACCCGTTCCGGCGTGGCCGGCGCGTCAATATTGGGCTGCAGGCGGTAGTCCGCCAGGCTGGCGACCGCGTCCTTGATCGCGCACCAAACCGAGATCCCCAGCATAAACGGCGGCTCGCCCACCGCTTTGGAATGGAACACCGTATCTTCCGGGTTTTTGCGGTTCTCCAGCAGCGTAACGCGCAGATCGGCGGGCACATCGCCAATCGCCGGAATTTTATAGCTCGCCGGGCCGTTGGTCAGCAGCCTGCCTTGTTCATCCCACACCAGTTCTTCACTGGTCAGCCAGCCCATGCCCTGCACAAAGCCGCCCTCAACCTGGCCGATGTCGATAGCCGGGTTCAGCGAGTCGCCGACGTCATGCAGAATATCGGCGCGCAGCAGTTTGTATTCGCCGGTCAGGGTGTCGATCAACACCTCCGCGCAGGCCGCGCCGTAGGCAAAGTAATAGAACGGGTGACCGCTGGCCTTGTCGCGATCGTAGAAAATCTTCGGCGTGCGGTAATAACCGGTACTGGCGAGCGAAACCTGATTGAAATACGCCTGCTCGACCACCTGCTCGAAGCTGAAATAACGCTCGCCCACCCTGACCTGGCCGTTGCTGAAGGCAATTTGATCGGCGCTGATCTGGTGCTGTTTGGCAAGCATGTCGATCAGCCGCTGTTTAATGATTAGCGCCGCATTCTCCGCCGCCTTGCCGTTCAAATCGGTGCCGGATGACGCTGCCGTCGGCGACGTGTTCGGCACCTTGCCGGTGTCGGTGGCGGTGATCTGTATGCGTTCAATATCCACCTGGAACACTTCGGCGACGATCTGCGCCACCTTGGTGTTCAGCCCCTGGCCCATCTCGGTGCCGCCGTGGTTGAGCTGAATACTGCCGTCGGTGTAAACCAGCACCAGCGCACCGGCCTGGTTGAGGAAGCTGGCGGTAAAAGAGATGCCGAACTTCACCGGCGTCAGCGCCAGCCCTTTTTTCAGGATCGGGTTCTCGGCGTTGAAACGGCGGACAGCCTCGCGCCGTGCCTGATAATCCGCGCTGCGTTCCAGTTCGGCGGTCATTTCCTGCAGCAGGTTCTGCTCCACCGGCTGGTGGTAATGGGTGATGTTGCGGTGGTCCTTGCCGTAATAATTGGTCTTGCGCACCGCCAGCGGATCGAGCGCCAGATAGCGCGCAATATGGTCCATGATCTGCTCAATCGCCATCATGCCCTGCGGCCCGCCAAAGCCGCGATAGGCGGTATTGGACGCGATATGGGTTTTGCAGCGGTGGCCGGTAATCAATACATCTTGCAGGAAATAGGCGTTATCGGCGTGGAACATGGCGCGATCGACAATAGAACCGGAGAGATCGAGCGAATAGCCGCAGTTGCCGGCCAGGTCGATCTTGATTCCGTTCAGTAACCCGGCATCGTCAAAACCAACGTCATAGTGAATATAAAACGGGTGGCGCTTGCCGGTGATCAGCATGTCGTCGCGGCGGTTGAGGCGCATTTTGGCCGGCCGGCCGGTCAGGTGCGCCACCACCGCACACAGGCACGCCGGGCCGGCAGCCTGGGTTTCCTTGCCGCCGAAACCGCCGCCCATGCGACGCATGTCGAGGGTGATCTTGTGCATCGGCAGATTGAGCACCGAGGCCACCAGTTTCTGGATTTCGGTCGGGTTCTGGGTAGAGGAATACACCAGCATACCTCCGTCCTCGGCGGGCATCACTGACGCGATCTGGGTCTCCAGATAAAAATGCTCCTGGCCGCCGACGTGCAACTCGCCCTGAATGCGGTGCAAAGCCCGCGCCAGCGCGCCGTCGGCATCGCCGCGCCGATGATGGTGCGCCTCCTGCACCACAAAGCCTTCGCGCAGCGATTGCGTCACGTCCAGCCGCACCGGCAGATCCTGATACTCCACCTTCACCGCCTGCGCCGCCCGCCAGGCGATCTCGGGATCTTCTGCCGCCACCACCGCGATCACCTGCCCGACGTACTCGACCGTCTCCTTCGCCAGCAGCGGATCGCCGTGGGTCAGCGGTGCAATATCCAGCTCGCCCGGCACATCCTGCCAGGTGATCACCCGCACCACGCCGGGGAAGGCGTAACAGGCCGACAAATCCAGCTTGATGATGCGCGCATGCGCCCGCTCGCTCAGCCTGGCCGCCAGATGCAACTGGTTTGGGTATTCCAGCCGATCGTCAATGTATTGCGCCTCGCCGCTGACGTGTTTGTCGGCGCTTTCATGTTTGCGGCTACGGCCCACCCCGGTGGTCAATGGCTGGCGGAAACGTTCGGCCAATTGTTCCTGCGTCGCTTCAATGCGTTTGTTATTACTCATGAGCGGTCACCTCAATCGCCAAATGCGGCGCGGTCAGCGCAATGAAATAGCGGCGCAGCAGGTTTTGCGCCACCAGCAGGCGATAACCGCTGCTGGCGCGAAAATCGCTGAGCGGCGTAAAGTCCTGCGCCAATGCCTGCACCGCACGTTCAACGGTGGCGCGCCGCCAGGGCTGCCCCACCAGTTGCTGTTCGCATAGCAAGGCGCGTTTTGGCGTCGCCGCCATGCCGCCAAATGCCAACCGGGCGCTGCGAATAATGCCCTGTTCGATCCTCAGGTTAAAAGCGCCGCACACCGCCGAAATATCGTCCTCCAGCCGTTTGGAGACTTTCCAGGCGCGGAAATCCGCCGGAGCGGTGGCCGGCAACACGATGCTTTCGATAAATTCCCCCGGTTGCAACGCGGTCTGGCGATAGCCCAGGAAGAAATCGTGCAGCGGCAACTCACGCCGCACATCGCCGCAGCGCAGGTTCAGCATGGCATCCAGCGCCAGCAGCATGGGAGCGCCGTCGCCAATCGGCGAAGCATTGGCGATATTGCCCCCCAAGGTACCCTGGTTGCGGATCTGCTGCGAAGCGAAACGCGCCAGCAGCTCGCCGAAGGCCGGGTGATATTTTTCCAGCAGCGGATACAGATCGCTCAGCGCCGCACCGGCACCGATCGTCAAGCGTTCGCCCTGCCAACTGACTTGCTTCAACGCCTCAATCTGTCCAATGGCGATCATCAGCGGTAAATCCTGGTGGCGCTGGGTGACCTCCAGTGCCAGATCGGTGCCGCCGGCCAACAATTTTGCCTGCGGGTGTTGCTGATACAACCCCGCCAGCTCGTCGATCGTTTGCGGCATCAGGCAGCGTTTACCCGCCGCTTCCAGCGGCGTCGCGGCGCGAATGGCTTGCAGGCGCTCCACGGTTTGCCGTTGCCCGCGATCGAAACTGTCCTCGCCCTTGACGCCGCAGGCCTGCTGCGCCGCCGCCAGAATCGGCCGGTAGCCGGTGCAGCGGCACAGGTTGCCCGCCAGCGCCTGTTGCGCCTGTTCACGCTGGTATTCCCCGCCGTTCTTTTGCAGACAGAACATCGACATCACAAATCCCGGCGTGCAAAAACCGCACTGCGAGCCGTGGCAATCGACCATCGCCTGCTGCACGCTGTGCAATTGGCCATGGTGTTTCAAATCCTCCACCGTGATCAGCTGTTTGCCGTGCAGCGCGCTGACGAACGTCAGGCAGGCATTGACGCTGCGGTAGCGCAACTGTCCGCCTTCCGGCTCGGCCAATACGACGGTGCAAGCGCCGCAGTCACCCGAAGCACAGCCTTCTTTGGTGCCGCAACGGCCCAGGTTGCGGCGCAGATAGTTCAGCACCGTGGTGTTGGGATCGAGCGCGCTTTCACTTTTTAGCGTTTGATTAAGCAGGAACTGGATCATGCTGCCTCCTGGTGCGCGGCCGCGCGATAAACCACTTTGCCGTCAACGTAGGTACGATAAACGTTGCGATCGTCCCCCAGCGTCATCAGCAAGAACAGCTGGTCCGCCAGTTCGCGGCTGTTTTCATGGCGCAACTTCTGCAGCGGCGACACCGCCGGATCCAACACCACAAAATCCGCCTCTTTACCGACGCCGAAGTTGCCGATTTTATCGTCCAGCGCCAACGCGCGCGCACCGCCCAAGGTGGCGTGATAGAAGGCTTCGCAGGCGGAGAGCTTATAGCGCTGCAACTGGCCGATCTTGTATGCCTCGCCCAGCGTTTGCAGCATATTGAAGGTGGTGCCTGCGCCGACATCGGTGCCGATGCCCAGCTTCACCTGCTTCTGCCAGGCTTTTTGCAGGTTGAACAACCCGCTGCCGAGGAACAGGTTGGAGGTCGGGCAGAAAGCGATCGCCGAGCCGGTCTGGCACAGGCAATCCCACTCTTGCTCTTCCAGGTGCAGGCAGTGGGCGAATACGCTTTTCTCGCCGGTCAGGCCATACTGGTGATACACATCCAAATAGCTGCTGTTCTCCGGGAACAGCGCTTTCACCCAGGCCACTTCATCCAGGTTCTCGCTCAGGTGGGTGTGCAGCCAGGCATCCGGAAACTCTTCGCGCAACCGCTGCACCTGCGCCAATAGCGCTGGGGTGCTGGTGGGGGCGAAACGCGGCGTTATCGCATAGCCCAGCCGTTGTTTGCCGTGCCAGCGCGCGATCAGCTCTCGCGTTTGCCGGTAGCTTTGCTCCGGGGTTTCCAGCAGTTCATCCGGTGCGTGGCGGTCCATCATCACTTTGCCGGCGATAAGACGCATGTTCAGCGCCGCCGCCTGGCTGAACAACGCGTCAACCGACTGCGGATGTACCGTACCGAACACCAACGCCGTGGTGGTGCCGTTGCTTAACAGTTGTTGCAGGAAGAACGCCGACATCTTGCCGGAATGCCGTTCGCAGCAGAACTGGCTTTCGGTCGGGAAAGTGTAGTGCTTCAACCACGCCAACAGCTGATCGCCATAAGCGCCGATCATTTCGGTTTGCGGATAGTGAATATGGGTGTCGATAAACCCCGGCACGATCAGCTTGTCGCGGTAATGCGTCACCTCAAAACCCGGCGGCAACAGCGGTTCGCCCTGCTGCCAACTGCCGAGCCAGACAATGGTGCCTTCATTGAGCAGCATTAATCCATCGGGAATATGCCGCAGTTGCTCATTCAACTGCTGCGGGCTCTCCACGCAGGCAGCGATATCGAAAAAATTGCCACGAATAGCCGTGGTGAATTGCATGTTCATGTTGCCGTTCCTTTTCTACCGACTCGCCTACGTCATTGCGCTGAGAGAACGCTGCCTGACGAGATCTGGCGGTCTTTTTTATTGTTTGCAGATGTTGAGTTAAGAATAGCAAAGGGTGTGCCACATGCCTGGAGGATTAAAACATCACCTTAAAAAACAATAAATTAAAATAAAAATATTTATTTTAAAACAAAAACAAAATAGCATTCATAATAAGCAACCGTTTGCTTATCGGTAAAAAAAAGCGAGTGCACCAATCTCGGGCATTGATGCACAGAAGTCGTGAATTTTTATTTCCACTTTATGTTATTCATTCCTACTTTAATTATTCACATAAATACAATTTTCAAAGACGATAATTTCACTTTTCAGTCACTTTAATAATTAAATGTATTTATGGTGCAGTATTGATCTATATCAATGTTTGATTTATTCTCACATGGACTTATGGCAATCGGCGCTATTATATTGACACATTAAAGATGCTCGCAAAAAAAAACACCAACGGCGCACCCACCACCTAAATAAACCACCGGTCAACATGGCTGACTGCCGTTTATGATATTCATTTCTCATGAATGGCACATGCGTATTTACAATGATTTTTTATAGATAGTCATCAAGTTGTCATAACATAAGGAAAAGTATTTATGCTTAACCCTACCGTTTTACATCAATATAAAAATCAAACCCGAGATTCCGCGTCACTGATGCCCGATATGTCAGGGAAAAATATCCTGATGGGGTTCTGGCACAACTGGGCCCCCGAGCAGGGGCAAGGTTATCAGGGCGGCATGTTCGCCGAGATGGCGCTGACCGACATCCCTGTGGAATACAACGTGGTAGCCGTGGCCTTTATGAAAGGCAGCGGTATCCCGACGTTCAAACCCTATCGCTATTCAGATGCGGAATTCAGACAACAAATCAATGTGTTGAATGCACAAGGTCGCGCGGTGCTCATCTCCCTTGGCGGTGCTGACGCACATATTGAGCTCTACGCCGGCCAAGAAGACATGCTGGCCTATGAGCTTATCAGGCTGGTGGAAACCTACGGCTTTGACGGATTGGATATTGACCTCGAACAATCGGCCATCACCTTTGCAGACAACCGCACGGTTATTCCTGCCGCATTACGGATGGTTAAACAACATTACGCCCAGGAAGGTAAACATTTTATTATCAGTATGGCGCCGGAATTCCCTTACCTGCGTGACTCCGGCAGTTATCTCGCCTATCTCAAAGCGCTAGAAGATATTTACGATTTCATTGCGCCGCAATATTACAATCAAGGCGGAGATGGCGTTTGGGTTGACGAATTAAATCAACTGGTCAAACAAAATGACGATGCCATGAAAGAGGATTTTCTTTATTACCTTACCGACAGTCTGGTTCACGGCACCCGTGGTTTTACCGCCATCCCGGCGGATAAATTTATTATCGGCTTGCCCGCCAATATCGACGGCGCGGCAAATGGTTACGTCATTCATCCGCAAGACGCCATTAATGCACTTGAACGCCTGGATAAAGCAGGCAATCCGATCCGCGGCCTGATGACCTGGTCTGTCAGTTGGGATGACGGCGTGAACAAATCCGGGAAACCTTATGATTGGGAATTCGTCACTCGTTACGGCTTTTTGACCGGCGGCGGCAGCGGCGAGAAACCTTCGGCCCCCGCCAATCTGGTCGCCACGGCGCAAACCCAGAGCAGCATTACCCTTTCCTGGAGCGCCTCCAGCGGTGCCAACCCTATCGCACACTACTCCGTCTTCCGCGATAACCAGAAAATCGCCCAGCCAACGGCGACCCACTTCGTCGACAGCGGATTGGCGGCGGGCACCCAGTATCGTTATACCCTCAGTGCGACCGATACCGAGGGTAATTCCTCTTCAAGCAGCGCACCGCTGTTGGCCAGCACGCTGCCCGGCGCTGCACCACAATGGCGCACAGAGCAATGGTATAACCGTGGCGATCGCGTCAGCTATGCCGGCAATACCTATTTGTGCATTCAGGAACATACCTCTAACCGATTCTGGATCCCTTCTCTGGCCGACATGCTTTGGCAGGTCGAAACGCGTCGATAGTCTCGCACGGCCTTTACACGCACAATTATTAATATCTCATTGAATAAATGGAGAAATAAAATGGCTAACGCACGACGTAATCAACCTCGTCACGGGCACGTGTTTTCCCCGGAATCTCGCGCTATCTTCGCCTACCAGGAAGGTAAGTTGACGGATACCGATCCGAGCTCCCTGGAGGCAGGGAAATTCTTCCCCGCCACCGCAGGCGGCTTGCATGACCCGATCGCGCCAACCGACGATATCAGCAATGTCCCGGCGGCAGATGGGCAAATTGCCAGCGGTGGCTGGCCTGGTGCGCTATTCCTCGACGAGCCCGGTACCCAATGGCGCAAACATGAGGTCAAAGCGGGCCAGCCCCTTACGGTATCCTGGGCATACCATGCGCTGCACCTCACCCGTCGCTGGAACTATTTCATCACCAAGGCCGATTGGGATCCGCAACGCAAACTCGCGCGTGACCAGTTCGAATCGACGCCCTTCTATAAAGCGGAGCTTTCCGCCCAACCGCATTGGGAGCATCAGGCAGCGTTAACGCCGCCTGAACCGACAATCCATCAGATGACGCTACCGGAAAGACATGGCTACCATGTGCTGCTCGCCATCTGGGAAGTCGCCAATACCGGCAACGCGTTTTATCAGGTTATCGATCTCAACTTCACCGATGCCGGCGGGAACGAGCGTCCGACCCCTCCGGGTGGCCTGCATGCCACCCATGTGACCGCAAACTCGCTGGAGTTAGCCTGGTCAGCCTCCACGGGTACGCATCCCATCACCAGCTACTCCGTTTTTTGCAACGGCGACCTGTTGGTTAAGCTTGATGCGCCGGCACTCGGCTATACCCACAAAAACCTGGCCCCGGACACGGACTACACCTATTTCGTCTCCGCCACGGACAGTGAAAATAATCAATCGCTGCCGGGGAATTCGATCGTGGTTCGCACCCTCAGTGAAGGCGGTGAGGACAATCCGCCTACCGCACCGGGTAATTTGCATTCGATGGGCGTCACCGCAGACACCGTGCGTTTGATGTGGTCAGCATCGACAGGTGGCCATGCGCTTAAGCATCATTATGTGTATCGCGACGGCATTCAGGTGGGCACCACCTCGCCGACGCAGCATGAATATACGGATGCCGGGCTTAGCGGCAGCACCGAATACCGCTATTTTGTCGCGGCTATCGACGTGCGGGATTACCTGTCCCTGCCCAGCAATGTGTTGATCCTGAAGACCAGCGGCGGGGGCAACATTCCGGAATGGGCGCTCAATACCCGGTATGAAGTGGATGACAAGGTTCGCTATCAGGGCAAAACCTATCAATGTATCCAAGCCCACACCTCGAACGAAGGGTGGGACCCCACTCAGACCGTCAATATTCTGTGGAAGGAAATCAGCGCATAACGAGGTCGTTTGAGTTCAGGCCAAAGGCTCCTTTTCAGGAGCCTTTTTTGCGGCTATTTCAATAACACTTCATAACGCGGGTTAAACTCGTCGAACAACGGCAGCGCCGCCGCCCCCAATGCTGCGGTATCCGCGCCGGTGGTGCCCAACCGCACGCGCAGACCATCGAGGTATTTGCTGCGCACCGAGCGGTGCAAGGGCGCCAAGCATTTGATCAACTGTTCAACGATGCTTTCCGGCATCAGCCCGCCAATAATCACCGCCTCGGCATCGAACATGCACTCGACGATGTTGATCGCCTGGCGCAGCGCAGGCACTGCAGACTCCAACCAAAGGTCGATCTGCGCCTGCGGCAATGCCAGCAGATCCTGCGGCATGGCACGCATCGGATCCAGCCCGCAGCTCTCATAGGCTGCCTGCAGCGAGACGTAGCGTTCAAGGCAACCCTGGTTGCCGCAATAACAAGCCCGCCCGCCCGGTTGCACAATCATGTGGCCTATTTCACCGGCATTGTGCGCATGGCCGGTATAAATACGCCCGTCAGTGAAGATCCCCGCCCCGAGGCCGGTGCCGAGATACAGATAAATAAACGAATTGAGCTGCCTGGCCACGCCGTGCAGACGTTCGCCGATGGCGGCGACGGTGGCGTCGTTCTCCAGCGTCACCGGCAGGCCGCTCTGCGCGTTAAGTTCAGCCACTACATCGATATTTTCCCAGCCGTTGAGGGTAGTCGGCCCAACGGAGGAGATCCCTTCCACGCCAAACGGCCCCGGCATCACCACGCCGATGCCCAGCATTTTTCCCCAGGCCATATCCGGCTGTTGGCGCATTTCTTGCAGTACATCACAAATCAGTTTCAAGGTCGCAGCAGGTTGCGGCTTTTGCACCATAATCAGCCGATGGAAACGAACGCTTCCTGACAGATCAACGACGATGATCAGAAGCGACTGGTGGTCCAGATGGATGCCGATGGAATATGCACTGTCTGGATTGAGGGTCAACGGCGTCGCCGGTTGGCCCCTCCCTCCGGCACGGCGCGGCAGGTGCGAGGAGAGAATACCGGCCTGTTCCAGCTCTGTCGCGATGTTTGAAACGGTTTGCGGCGTCAGTGAGGTCAGCCGGGCGATTTCGGCACGGGTCAGTTCGCCGTGCAGACGGATTGCCTCTATCACTACGCGCCGGTTGTGTGCACGAGCATGTTCAAGGTTAGTGCCGGATGTCGTCATAACTGCCTATGCAGAAAGGGAAATCGGTGTTTGCAGTATGGTGCCCTCCATTAAAGCAATCAAATTGATTTAAGAATCTTTTTAACACCGGAGAACGCACCATGAAAAGCCCTACCCACGCCGCTAAGGCCGCCTGTACCCTGTCTGCCCTGGCGTTTTGCATCTCAAGCGCCTTTGCCGCTCCTACGCAAATCAACGCGCTGTTTATGACCCAGGCGGCTTATAGCGAAAACGACATTCGCGCCATGACCGCCGATTTCACCCAACAGCACCCGGATATCACCGTTAACCTCGAGTTCGTCCCTTACGAAGCGCTGCACGATAAAATCGTCGCGGCGCGCGGCGCAGGCAGCAACGGCTACGACGTGGTGCTGTTCGACGCCATCTGGCCGGCCGAATTCGTCAAGTTCGGCCTGCTGCAGGATGTCACCTCGCGCATCAGCGCCGACGACAGCGGCAAGATTTTCGACGGCGCCATGACCACCGTCACTTACAAAGACAAGCGCTGGGGAATGCCGTGGATCCTCGATACCAAATACCTGTATTACAACAAAGCCATGCTGGCCAAGGCCGGCATCGGCGCCCCGCCGAAAACCTGGCAGGAACTGGCGCAGCAGGCGGAAATCCTGAAACAGAAAAACGTGGTCAAATACCCTCTGGTGTGGAGCTGGTCACAGGCCGAGGCGCTGGTTTGCGATTACACCACGCTGGTGTCCGCCTTCAAGGGGCAATTCTTCCAACAGGGGAAAATCAACTTCTCCACCCCAGCATCATTACAGGCCGCCGGCTACATGAAAGACACGCTGGACAAGGGGCTGACCAACCCGAACTCGCGCGAATATCTGGAAGAGGACGTGCGCAAAGCCTTCTCTAATGGCGACGCCGCCTTCGCGCTCAACTGGACCTATATGTACAACATGGCCAACGATCCGAAGCAGAGCAAAGTGGCCGGCGATGTCGGCATCGTGCCGGCTCCGGGATCGGTTGAGGGCCAGGTTTCCGCCGTCAACGGCTCGATGGGCCTCGGCATCGCCAAGGCCAGCGCCCACCCGGACCAGGCCTGGCAGTACATCAGCTACATGACCTCCCAGCCGGTACAGGATAAGTACGCCAAACTGAGCCTGCCGATCTGGAAATCTTCCTACGACGATCCGGCGGTGCAGAAAGACCAGCAACCCTTGATCGCCGCCGCCAAACAATCGTTGAACGTGATGCTGTCGCGCCCTGAAACTGCCGATTACTCACGGCTTTCCAACGGATTGCAGCAAGATTTGCAGCAGATCCTGCAAGGCAAGGTGACGCCGCAAGCGGGCCTGGATGCGGCTACCAAAAGCGCGGCACGGCTGCGTTAAGGGATGACGATGCTCACTTTGCCCCAACGTGAGCGGCGTCAGGCATGGGTGCTGCTGGCACCCATGCTGCTGATGATGCTGCTGTTAACCGCCTGGCCGCTGGGCCGCACCCTGTGGCTGAGCTTTACCGACGCGGCGCTGGTCGGTGACGGCGTAACGCCTGCCTGGGTCGGCGTCGATAACTTTCTGTATGCCCTGACCGACCCGGATTTCCAGGCCGCGCTGTGGCGCACGCTCTATTTCACCGTGGTTTCGGTGGCGTTCGAAGGGGTGATTGGCGTGTTGGTGGCGCTGCTGCTCAACCAGCAATTCCACGGCCGCAACCTGCTGCGGGTGCTGGTGATTTTGCCCTGGGCGCTGCCCACCATCGTCAACGCGACAATGTGGCGGCTGAACTTCAATCCGGATTACGGCAGCATCAATGCGCTGCTGACTCAGCTTGGGGTCATCGACCATTACCGCAGTTGGTTGGGCGATCCCGCCTCGGCGTTGAACGCGGTGATGCTGGCGGATATCTGGAAAAACTACCCGCTGATCACCCTATTGACGCTGGCGGCACTGCAATCCATCCCGGAGGATTTGTACGAGGCGGCCCGACTGGACGGCGCTTCCGCCTGGCGGCGATTCCGTGCCATCACCCTGCCCGCCATTCTGGCCCCGCTGGCGGTGGCTCTGGTGTTACGCACCATCGACGCCTTCAAGGTGTTCGACATCATTTACGTGATGACCCGCGGCGGGCCGATGGACAGCACCAAGACCCTCAGCTTTTTCGTTTATCAGGAATCGTTCAGCTATCTGCGTGCCGGCAGCGGCGCCGCCTACGCAGTGCTGATGACCCTGCTGTGCGGTTTGCTGATCGCACTCTACATGCTGATGCTGTTCCGCCAGCGCCGAAGGAGCCTCGCCGATGAAGCGTAAAATCCGCCTGATACTGCGCTATGGCGCCGCGATGCTATTGGCGCTGTCGATCCTCGCGCCGATGCTGTGGCTGTTTTTGATGAGCGTCAGTTCCTCCGCCGATCTGACCCGCGTGCCGCTGGAATGGCTGCCGCGCCGCTGGGACTTTTCACGCTACGGCAGCTTGCTGTCGTTACAGGCCGGCCAGCCTGGGGCACTGTTCCTGCACGCGCTGTTCAATAGCCTGCTGGTGGCCTGCGGCGCCACGCTGATTTCGCTGCTGCTGGCGATCCCGGCGGCGTTCAGCTTCTCACGCTATCCGGGCCGCGACGGCTGGCTGTTCGCCAGTCTGGCGATTTATATGGTGCCGCCGGTCGCCTTCGTGCTGCCGCTGTACTTTATTCTGCAACAGCTGGCGCTGCTGAACACCCATATCGGCCTGGTGCTGGTCTACTGCTCGCTGATCCTGCCGTTCCTCACCTGGATGCTGAAGAATCAGTTCGACGCCTTGCCGATCGATATCGAACAGGCGGCGCGGCTGGATGGGCTGCGTCAGTGGCAGGTGCTGCTGCGCATCACGTTGCCGCTGGCGAAACCGGCGCTCGGGGCCTCGGCGTTGTTCGGCTGGTTGCTGGCCTGGGACGAATTTTTCTACGCGCTGCTGTTTACCAGCAACATTCAGGCCCAGACGCTGCCGGTGACTATCGCCGGTTTCACCGCGGGACGCGCCACCGATGACGGATTGATCGCCGCCGTCGGCATGTTGGCCGCCATACCGCCACTCTTTATTGCCATTTGGCTGCAAAAAACGCTGGTCAGCGGGTTAACCAGCGGCGGCAGCAAGGGCTGACTTAAAAGGGAAAGAATTCACATGATGAATACCAACACCAAACCCACCCTGTACGTGGTCGGCAATATCAACGTCGACGTGATCATGAGCACCCTGCACCAGTGGCCGCAGAAAGGCACCGAGGCGATGCTGGATCACAGCGAACTGCGCCCCGGCGGCTCGGCCGGCAACTGCGCGCTGGCGTTGGCGGCGCTGGAGACGCCTTACCGGCTGGTGGCCAATCAGGGCAACGACTATTTCAGTCCCTGGCTGGCGCAGCTGTTCCCGGAAAGCTCGCTGTACTGGCCGACCTACAGCTGTGAAACCTCGCTGACCTTCGGCGTGACGCACCCCGACAACGAACGCACCTTTTTCAGCAATCAAGGACACATCACCCGCCTGAGCCAGGATGACGTGCTGCACCAGATCCCGCTGTTCGCCGGCAACGGCGACACCGTGCTGTTATGCGGCACCTTCCTGTGCACCACTTTGCTGGCGGATTACCCGGCGCTGCTGCAAACGCTGCGCCAACGCGGCTACCGCATTGCGGTGGACACCGGCTGGCCGCCGCAGGGCTGGAGCGACGCGCTGCGCGGGCAGATCGCCGACTGGTTGCCGTTCTGCGACATTCTGCTGCTGAATGAAGTGGAAACCTGCGGCATGGCAGGCCATGAAGATCTGTACACCGCCGCCCGCACCCTGAACCGCCAGCAACCGACCGACGCCGCCTGTGTGGTCAAGTGCGGGCCGGACGGCGCGCGCATGTGGTGCGGCGAACGGCTGTTGCAAGCTGCGGCGCACCCGATCAAGGTGGTCGATACCATCGGCGCCGGCGACAGTTTCAACGCCGGGTTCCTGACCGCCTGCCTGCACGGCCATTCGGCCACGGTGGCGCTGCGCTGGGGCATTCGCGCCGCCAGCCACGCCATCAGCAGTTCGCCGCGTCAATACCTGGACTGGAACACCCTGAAAACCTGCGCCGGAGAGATGATCTGATGGCAAGCGTAGAACTGGTGAAAGTCGCCAAATATTATGGCAAACAGCGGGTATTGAATCCGCTGGATCTGATCATTCCCGACGGCAGCTTTACCGTGCTGGTCGGTCCCTCCGGCTGCGGTAAATCTACATTGCTGCGCTTGCTGGCCGGGCTGGATACGCTATCCGATGGCGCTATCCTGCTGGATAAACAGAAAATTAACGATCTGGACCCCGCCGATCGCGATATCGCCATGGTGTTTCAGAGCTATGCGCTCTATCCGCACCTGACGGTGGCGGAAAACATGGCGTTTCACATGCAGGTCATGAAGGTCAGCAAAAGCGAGCAGCAGACCAAAGTGCAGCAGGCGGCGCGCATTCTGGCGATCGATCACCTGTTGCAGCGCTATCCGAAAGAGCTGTCCGGCGGCCAGCGCCAGCGGGTGGCGATGGGACGTGCCATGGTGCGCAATCCGAAGGTCTTTTTGTTCGATGAACCCTTGTCCAACCTCGACGCCCAGTTGCGCATGGAGCTGCGCGCCGAGATAAAATCGCTGCATCAGCAGTTCAAAGCCACCACGGTGTACGTCACCCACGACCAGATCGAGGCCATGACGCTGGCCGATCAAATCGTGGTGATGAAAGACGGCAATATCGTGCAACAGGGCCGGCCGCTGGAGATCTACGACGCCCCCGCCAACACCTTTGTGGCACGCTTTATCGGTTCGCCGCCCATGAACCTGTTGGACGGCATCGTCACGCCGCGCGGCGATCGCCCCGGCGTAACCTGCGGTGAACTTTGGCTACCGCTGCCCGATAAGTGGCGGCAGACAATTCCGGGCAGTAACGTGATCCTCGGGCTGCGCCCGCACGATTTTCTGCAGGTGGAGGTCAGCGAACAACCGCCCGCCCAGCTTCGGCTGATGGAGATCACCGGTGACGTCAGTCTGTTGCACCTGACCTGGGGCGGTTACCGACTGCATGTGCAGTTCAGCGGCCGCATCAATGCAGAAAGCGGCCAGCCGCTGTGGCTGGCGCCCAACATCGACGCGATCCACCTGTTCGACGCCGCCAGCGGCCAGCGGTTAAGCGAAAATTAAGTGTTGATTACCCATGACTTCGGCCCGAAAAAACCGGGCTGAAGCCGGCTGTCCCCCTCTGAGAGCGCAGAATGCTGCGCTCGCTAATCATCGCCTGCTTAACCGCTGTTTAACCTGTGTACGATGCGCTATGCTCGAAAACTCGTCCGGATTACATTTTTTGAAACGGGGTTTCTTGTCATGCCTGCATTCCGTCTGTGCGTCACCCGGCGCACTGTGCCATGAGCTGGTTTTCACGCGCCAGCGCGCTGCCGTTGCTGGTGGCCGGCGCCTTTTTTATGGAAAACCTCGACGGTACGGTGATTGTCACCGCCATGCCGCAGATGGCGGCCGCTTTCGGCGTGCGGGCGGTGGACATGAACATCGGCATTTCCGCCTATATTTTGACGCTGACGGTGTTTATTCCCGCCAGCGGCTGGATCGCCAACCGCTTTGGCGCGCGCAATATCTTTGCCGCCGCGGTAGTGATTTTTACCCTGGCCTCGGTGCTGTGTGCCGCCAGCGTTAACCTGCCCACCTTTACCGCTGCCCGCATTCTGCAAGGCTTTGGCGGCGCGCTGATGGTGCCGGTCGGCCGGTTGGTGGTGCTGCGCAATACCGCCAAACCGGATCTGATAAAAGCCATCGCCACCATTACCTGGCCGGGGCTGGTGGCACCCATCCTTGGCCCGCCGGTCGGGGGTTTCATTACCACCTACGCGTCATGGCACTGGATTTTTTTGCTCAACGTGCCGTTGGGCGTCGCCGCGCTGTGGTTGGCTTGGCGGTTGATCCCGCAAGAAGCGTTGCAGAAAGGCGTGCCCTTTGACGCCATCGGCTTCATGCTGACCGGCATCGCCTGCTTCGGCCTGATGTTCGGCCTGGACCTGATCAACCACCCGCAGCTCTCCTGGCTGGTGCCGGTACTGTGCATCCTCGGCAGCCTGGCGCTGGGCGCGTTGGCGGTGCGTCACGCCAAACGCACCGCGCACCCGTTGATCGATCTGTGGGCAATGCGAATAAAAAGTTACGCCGTCACTATTTGGGGTGGCGCCTTGTTCCGCATCGCCATTGGCGCCGTGCCCTTCTTGCTGCCGCTGCTGTTCCAGATCGGCTTTGGTCTCAACGCCTTCGACGCCGGGTTATTGGTGTTGGCGGTGTTTGCCGGGAATCTGGCGATGAAGCCTTTTACCTCTGCCGTGCTCTATCGCTTCCGTTTTCGCACCACGCTGGTAGTGAATGGACTGCTGAACGCCGCCACCATTTTTGCCTGCGCGTTGCTGACGCCGCAAACCCCAACCTGGCTGATTGTGGCATTGCTGTTCGTCAGCGGGTTGACGCGTTCCATGCAGTTCACCGCGCTGAATACGCTGGCATTTTCCGAAGTGCCGCAGCCGCAGATGGGCGGCGCCAATACCCTGTTCACCGTATCGCAGCAACTGGGCAGCGGCCTGGGCATCGCCATCGGTGCGCTGGCGCTGCGGGTGGCGGAAATGCTGATACCGCCGTCGGCCGGTCGCCTGCCGCTGGTCGATTTCCAGTTGGCGTTTGGGGCTATCGGCGTTATCGCCCTGTTGGCGGTGGCAGACAGTCTGACGTTGAATCCCGATGCCGGCAGCGAAGTCCGCCGGAAAAAATCCCCTTCGTCGGCACCGGCTGGCGCTGATGAATCCGTGGCAACCAAGGCAAGGAGTTAAACGATGCAATACCGTCAGCTTGGCCATTCCGGCCTGAAAGTTTCGGCGCTGAGTCTCGGCACCATGACCTTTGGCGGCGCAGGCAAATTCGCCAAAACCGGCGATACCGGCGTTGACGAAGCCCGCAGCCAGATAGACCGCTGTATCGACGCCGGCATCAACCTGTTCGATACCGCCGATGTCTATTCCGCCGGCAAGGCGGAAGAGATCCTGGGCCAGGCTCTGGGCAAAAAACGCCAGCAGGTCCTGGTCGCCAGCAAGGCCCGCTTCCCCATGGGCGCAGGCCCGAACGACGCGGGGCTGTCTCGCCATCATTTGATCCGCGCCTGCGAAGCCAGTCTGCGGCGGTTGAACACCGATTATCTCGACTTGTATCAACTGCATGAATGGGACGGCCTGACGCCGGTTGACGAGACCCTGCGCGCGCTGGAGCATTTGGTCAGCAGCGGCAAGGTGCGTTACGTCGGCGTGTCCAATTTTTCCGGCTGGCACCTGATGAAACACCTGGGTGCCGCCGAACGCCTGGGCCTGGTGCGCCCGGTCAGCCAACAGATTCATTACACGCTGCAGGCACGCGAGGCAGAGTATGAACTGCTGCCGATCGCAGCGGATCAGGGCGTCGGCGTTCTGGTGTGGAGCCCGCTGGCCGGCGGTCTGCTTTCCGGTAAATACCGCCGCAATCAGCCCGCGCCGGAAGGCACTCGTCACCTGGCCAACTGGGGCGAGCCACCGGTTCGCGACGAGAAACGGCTGTACGATATCGTCGACGTGCTGGTGGACATCGCCCGGTCGCATGGCGTGTCTGCGGCTCAAGTCGCCCTGGCCTGGCTGCTGGCGCGGCCTACCATCACCTCGGTGGTGATAGGTGCGCGCAACGACACCCAGCTGCAGGACAACCTGCAAGCGGCCAATCTGAACCTGAATGAGGAGGACCTTCAGCGGCTGGAGGAAGTGAGCCGCCCGCCACTGATTTATCCTTATTGGCACCAGGCCGCCACCGCGCCGGACCGTCTGTCGGCGGCCGACCTGCTGCTGTTGGCACCGCACCTGCCGCAAAAATAAGTCGCATCTGCCGCTAATCAACGTAATATCGATGATCCGCCCCGTTTTGACGGGCGCGGATTTTTTGCCGTTTTGGCCTGAAAAGCGAGGTAATAAGAATGATTCACAGTGACCTTTCTCAGTGCCGCCTTAACACCGACCGGTTGTTGATTGCTCCATTTACCGCAGCAGACGCCGACGAGGTTTACCAGGCGATTACCCCTACGCTGACGCGCTTTATGAATTTTGAACCGGAGGAGTCGCCGGAGGCCTTCGCCAACGTCTGGGAAGCCTGGTTACCGCTGATCCGTGAAGGCGAGGAAGTGATTTTTGTTGCCCGTCTGCGCGACGGTAAAAAGTTTGTCGGCATGGGCGGCGCACACGATCTGCACAGCCAAACGCCGGAACTGGGTATTTGGGTGAAAGAGACTCAGCAGGGCCACGGCTATGGCCGTGAAATTGTCCACGCCATGGCGGTCTGGGCCAGTGAGCGTTACCGGCCGCAGCACTTTGTCTACCCGGTGGCCGAGCAAAACGTCCCCAGCCGACGTATCGCTGAATCCCTCGGCGGCGTGGCAGCCGGCCGGCGCGAAAACACCAAATACGACTGCGTGGTCTACCACGTCCCGCCACAGCTTTAAGCGTTTTGCCGGGCCGCTCCCTTGATCATCGTTTAGCGGCCCGGCCCTTATCCCTTCGTTGCCAACTGACCGAAAACTGCCCGTTTGCCCGCTCGATGACTGTTTTTTACCGCACATGCAGATAACCGCTGCCACTTGATGTGGGATTATGCTAATCCTAATAGCATGTAGGGTATAAACACTTGAGGAACAGTCACATGATCATTTTTGTCACGGGCGCCACATCAGGTTTTGGCGAGGCTATCACACGACGTTTTATCCGCGAAGGCCACCAGGTGATTGCCACCGGGCGTCGCGTTGAACGTCTGGAAGAGTTGAAAGACGAACTGGGTGACGCGCTGCATATCGTCCGCCTGGATGTACGCAACCGCGCCGCTATTCAGCAGGTGATCGACGAATTGCCTGCAACGCTGCGCCAAATCGACGTGCTGGTGAATAACGCCGGCCTGGCGTTGGGGCTGGAGCCGGCGCACAGAGCCGACGCCGACGACTGGGATACCATGATCGATACCAACACCAAAGGCCTGGTCAATATGACCCGCGCCCTGCTGCCGGCGATGGTTGAACGCAATATCGGCCATGTGATCAACATCGGCTCCGTCGCCGCCAACTGGCCCTATGCCGGCGGCAACGTTTACGGCGCGACCAAGGCTTTCGTCAAACAGTTCAGCCTGGGTCTGCGGGCCGATCTGCACGGCACGCGCATCCGCGTCACCGACATTGAGCCTGGCCTGGTGGGCGGTACCGAGTTCTCCAACGTGCGCTTCAAAGGCGACGATGGCAAAGTTGACAAGATCTACGACGGCGCCAATGCGCTAACGCCGGAAGATATCGCCGAGTCGGTGTTCTGGGTTGCGACCCTGCCGGCCCACGTCAATATCAATACGCTGGAAATCATGCCGGTCAGCCAGTCCTTCGCCGGGTTGAACATCCACCGCGAGTCCTGATTTTTCCCGTGCCGCCGGGTTATCCGGCGGCACGCCAGCCTGAAACGATAATCAACATCCCCGCCAGCGCCACCCCGGCGCCCAGCCAATCCAACGCCGACAGCTTAACCCCGTCCACCACCCGCAACCACAGCAGCGCCGTTGCCACATAAACACCGCCATAAGCCGCATAGACTCGCCCGCTGGCGGCCGGGTGCAGCGTCAACAGCCAGACAAACAACATCAAACTGGCCGCCGCCGGCAGCAACAACCAAACGCCGGCGTTTTTTTTCAGCCACAGATAAGGCAAGAAGCAGCCTATAATTTCGGCTAACGCGGTGGCGAAAAATAGCAGGGTAGTCTTTAACATGGGTAACGATTTTCTCTCTATAAAGTAAACGAAGCGGTGCTTGGCTGGTGCAGCATCAAGGCTCGGTGGTATATTTATTGCCACGCCTGCGGGCGAGATTAAGCCAGTGTTACCTTCTCCCGGCAACACTAACTCATAAGGATGAAACGATGAAAACACTTTCTACTCAACGACTGCTGCGCGGGATGCTGCCGGTCGCCATGCTGATGTTGATGGGTGCCTGGCAGGCTCCGGCGTTGGCTGCCACCTGCACTCAGGGCAGCACCTGCGTCACTGTCGATGGCAGCAACAGCGGTGCCATGAGCACCGAAGCGGCACGACAGAGCAAAGAACAGTTTAACGACACCAAATCCCTGCGCCATAAGGTCAACACCCGTGTGGAGAAAGAGTTCGACAAGGTAGACAAGGCGATTGATAACGAAGACCGCTGCGACGACAGCCTGAACGTTAACGCCTATTGGGAACCGAACACCCGCAAGTGTCTGGATCGCCAGACCGGTCGTCAGATTAATCCTTAATCACGCCGCAGCAAGCGGCGAACGTTAACCTCCGCCGCCATTGCTGCTATTGTGACAAAGGAAGCTCATGCTCAAATAAGGACGAATTGATGAAAAAAGCGCTTATCCTGGGTGCACTGCTGCTAACCGCAGCCCCCTTGGCAGCCTTGGCTTCATGCGAAAGCGTGAAGGCGGACATTTCACAGAAAATTGTCAAAAACGGCGTACCGGAATCCGGTTTCAAGCTGGACATCGTGCCCAATGACCAGGCTCAACAGGCTGGCGGATTGGTCGTTGGTCACTGCGAAAACGACACCCAGAAAATTGTCTATACCCGCCTGAGCAACGGCGACGACAACGGTGACGCGGCGCAGACCGGCACCAGCCAGGACACCAAAACCGCACAATAACTGCAACTGCAGCTCAGGGCGCAACCGCGCCCTTTCCTTTTTTACGCCTGTTCCGCCTCTTCACCCTCGCCTTGCGGCCTATGCCGTGCGGGAATCAACATCGCCGCCGCCAGCGCCAGCAATGAAATCAGTGCGGAAACCAAAAACACCCAATGCAACGAAGCGGCCACCTGCTGAATGATATCGGCCAGCTTTTCCGGCGTCATTGCGCCCCGCACCGCCGGCTCCATCAGTTGCTGCACCGGATCGGCCGTCTGCGGCAGACGATGCTGCAAATTCAGATTCAACGTAGCCCCCAGAATAGCGGTGCCGATGGCCGATCCCATCATCCGGGTGAATACCGTACAGGCGGTGGCTATGCCGCGAATGCTGTGATGCGCGGCGTTTTGCACTGAAACCAGAAACGTGGTGTTGCACAGCCCCATGCCGGCACCCACCATAAAGGCCGCCAACCGCCCCCACAACAGACCGCCGTTCGGCTGCAGCAGCAGTAAGATCAACCCGCCTGCGACCAGCAACAGCGCCCCCAGCAACGCGGTGGTACGGTAAGACGTCATCAACATCAGCCGCCCGCTCAGGGTGCTGGCCAGCGGCCATCCGATCGACATCAGCGCCAGAGTGGTTCCGGCTTCCAGCGGCGTTCCGCCCATCACGCCCTGAATAAAGGTCGGCAGAAAAGCGCTGATCCCCATCATCGCCGCACCGATCACCACCCCGCCAATATTGCCGGCCACAATCACCCGGCTTTGCCATAATGCCAGCGGGAACAGCGGCTCTGGCGCACGGCGTTCCTGGCGGATCAGCAGCATCAGCGAAACCGCCGCCAGCGACAATAGCGGCAACACCCACCACCCCAGACTTTCCGCCTGCAGCAGCGACATCAGCAGCGCCGCGACAAACAGCGTCAGCCACGCCGTGCCCGCCAGATCCAGCGCGTGTTTACGCACCTGTTTACTGGAAGGCAAATAGCGGCCGAGGAAAAACATCGCCAGCAGGCCGATTGGCAAGTTGACCCAGAACACCAGCGCCCAAGGCAAATGCTGGACGATAAACGCCCCCAGCAGCGGACCGATGATTGCCGACACGCCCCACACGCTGGACAGATAGCCCATGACCTTCGGCCGCTCGGTCGCACTGTAGATATCGCCGATAATGGTGGTCGCAATCGGCATAATCGCCCCGGCCCCCAGCCCCTGCAACAGCCGAAAACCAATCAGCCAGTACATGTTGGGCGAAAAACCGCACAACACCGAGCCCAGTAAAAACAGTGATGCGCCAAAGAAAAAGACCCGCTTGCGGCCCAGCAGATCCGCCAGCCGGCCATAGATCGGAATGGTGATGGCCTGCGCCAGCAAATAGACCGCAAAGACCCAGCCCAGCAGCGAGAAACCGCCGAGATCGCCGATGATGGTCGGCATCGCCGTGGCAACAATCGTCGCCTCGATGGCTGACATAAACATGGCCAGCATGCAGGCGATCAGAATCAGCGGGCGATGAGCGAGGGGTGCAGATGAGTCGTTATTTGTCATGGCGTTGTTTGGCTCTGGATTTTTATTGTCATCAAATTATACCCGCCGGGTTAAACGCTGCCGTAAGCTGTGTCTACTTCCCTGTTTTCAATGGCGAAAAACGCATCATTTGAACATTTGGTGACAACGTAACCGTAAATCAACGGGATTTATCGTTTCGCCGTTGAAACCACGATCCCAGCGGCGAATCTAAAAAGATTCTCTGGCCTTCGGCCGGACCGGCAAGCACAATGCCCAACTGAACCTTTCATTTTTCTCACGATTTTACCGCCTCATGAAACGATGGGTCCACTTGCATCACTACCGCGCCCTGCTGCGCCGCCTGTTTACCGCTATATTTCTGGGCATTGCCGCCGCGTTGGTCGTTTGGCTGTTTCACCGTGCCATGCTCGGGTTGGAGTGGGCGTTGCTCGATCACGAAGATGGCAGCCTGGTGGCCGCCGCCGCCGCATTACCGGGCTGGCGCAGAGCTTTGACTCCGGCCTTGGGCGGCCTGGCGGCAGGTTTGTTGCTGTGGATTTATCAGCGTTATCAGCATCAGCGGCAAATAGCGCCCACCGATTATATGGAAGCGATAGAAACCGGCGACGGACGGCTCGATGTCAGCGCCAGCCTGGTGAAATGCCTGGCTTCATTGCTGGTGGTATCCAGCGGCAGCGCCATCGGCCGCGAAGGCGCGATGATCCTGCTGGCGGCGCTGGTGGGATCGGTATTTGCCCAGCGCTTCACCCATGAGAAAGAGTGGAAACTGTGGGTGGCCTGCGGTGCGGCCGCCGGTATGGCCAGTGCCTATCACGCGCCGCTGGCGGGCAGCCTGTTTATCGCCGAAATTCTGTTTGGCACTCTGATGCTGGCTTCGCTCGGCCCGGTGGTGATTGCCGCCGTCAGCGCGCTGCTGGTGACTAATTTGCTCAACGGTGGCCAGGCGCCGCTGTATCTGGTGGAGCCGCTGCCTGCGCCCTGGCCGGTGCAATATCTGTTGATGGCGCTGCTCGGGATACTGGCCGGTATCTGCGGCCCGCTGTTTCTGTGGACGATGTCGGCTTCCGGCCATGCGTTCCGCTCGCTGCGCCTGACGCCGCCGCTACAGCTGGCGCTGGGCGGATTCATTGTTGGTTTACTGTCGCTGCTGTTTCCTGAAGTGTGGGGTAATGGCTACAGCGTGGTGCAGTCTCTGCTCAGCGCGCCGCCCGGCGTATTGCTGGTTGGCGCCATTTTGATCTGCAAACTGCTGGCGGTGCTTGCCAGCAGCGGTTCCGGCGCGCCTGGCGGCGTGTTCACCCCAACGCTGTTTGTCGGGGCTGCGCTGGGCTCGCTGGTTGGGCAACTGTGCGCCACCTGGCCCGAACTGGGCGCGGCCGTACCCTTGCTGATGGCGTTGACCGGCATGGCGACCCTGTTGGCCGCCACCACTCACGCGCCGATCATGGCCGCACTGATGGTGTTTGAGATGACCGGCGAATACACTTTGTTGCCCGGTATCCTGCTGGCCTGCGTGATCGCCACCACCGTGTCGCGCGGCTTGCGCTCAGTGTCGGTCTATCACAACGCCTAACGGTTCAACAGCGCGGAGATATCGAGATAGTGCGCCAGCTCGCGCTGCTCGGCGCGCGGCAGATAAGGGATTTCACCCAACAGCGGCGCAGGGATGCGTTGACGCAAGGCTTCAATGGTTTCTGCGTAATGCGCCAGCCCCGGGTTAATCCGGTTCGCAACCCATCCCAACAAAGGTAAGCCGTCATTAATGATCGACTGCGCCGTTAACAAGGCGTGGCTGACGCAGCCCAGCTTGATCCCCACCACCAATACCACCGGCAATTGCTCCTGGATCACCCACTCGGCGTAGGGACGCAGATCGTTCATCAGCACACGCCAACCGCCACTGCCCTCCACGACCACGGTGTCGGCTCTGGCGGACAAACTCTGCAACCCGCTGCTCATCACGCCGTAGTTGATATCCTCGGTGGCATGGGCGTGAAACACCTCATCCAGACAGGTGATGGGATTAATTTCCTCGTACGACAGCGGCAGGGTCGAAGACGCCTGTAAAACCAAAGCGTCTTTATTGCGAATGCCTTCGCTGGTTTCCTGACAACGCGCCGCGATCGGCTTATAGCCGGCTACCGAACGGCCCTGCGCGGCGAGCGCCTGCAGCAAGGCGCGGGAAACCACGGTTTTACCGACGTCGGTATCCGTGCCTGTTACAAATAAACGCTTTAACATGTTTTAATTGCCCCGAAATGCTCCATGAATCCAAATATCGCCGCAATAAGGCGAAGGAGACGAACGGGAAAATTCTAGGGGATGCTGAGCGTACGGGGCTTGAGGTAGCGCAATCTTTTGTCGTTAAACGATAAGTATTACTGATACTACCCTTGCAACAGTTGCACCAACAGCGAACCGTTGTACAAGGCTTCCTTCACCAGTGCGGCCCCGGGCATGGTGCCTTTGTTGAAGAACTGGGTAGATTCTACCTGTACATGGTCGCTGTAAGCCGGCAACGACTGCTGACGAATGCAAGAGGCGATGGCCGGATGCAGGATTTCCGCCGCGCGATTCAGCGGCGAGCCGACCAGGATTTTTTCAGGGTTGAACAAGTTGACCATGATCGCCAGGATACGCCCCACGCTGTGGCCCACGCCGAGGATGATGTCTTTGGCCAGTTGATCGCCCGCCAGCGCAGCATCGCACAGGGATTCAGCCGTCAGCGGCGCGCCGTGCAGGCTGGAGCTCATGGAGGTCGCGAGACGCTGCTGGGCGATCTCCAGGATGTTTTCAATACTGGCGACGGTTTCCAGACAACCGTGGTTGCCGCAGTAACAGCGTTTTCCGTAAGGATCGACCTGCGTATGACCAATCTCTACCACGCTGTGGCTGCCGCCGTGCAGCACCCGCCCGCCGGTGATCACACCCGCCCCGACGTTGTGGTCGATCACCACCTGAATCACGTTCTGGCTACCGCGCGAGGCGCCATACAGCGCTTCGGCCATGGTCCAGGCGCTGATATCGTGCTGCAGGTAGACCGGCAGCCCGGTGCGGGTTTCCAGCGCGGGACCCAGCGGCATGTCCACGACATCGTAAAACGGCATACGGTGCACCACGCCGGAGGCCACATCAATCATGCCCGGCAGCGTAATGGCGATCGCCGTCAGCCGCTCAAGTTTGCTTTGATGGCGGATAAAAAATTGGTCAACTTCACTGAGAATGCGTTTTAGCAGCGGTTCAGAATGTTCGGCATCCAGCGGCAACAGCTCTTCCACCACCAGTTTGCTGCTGAGATCGCGCAGCGCGAGCGTAATGGTGCCGCGGCTGATACGAGCGGAAAGGTAATGCCAGGCTTCGGTGTCCAGCACCAGCCCGACCGCCGGCCGCCCACGGCTGCCGACTTCCTGATATTCGTTTTCTTTAACCAGATGCGCTTCCAGCAGCTCACGCACGATTTTGGTGATGCTGGCGGGGGCGAGCTGCGCGCGTTTTGACAGTTCGATGCGCGAAATTGGGCCCAGTTGATCGATTAACCGATAAACTGCCCCTGCATTTGTTTGTTTGATTTGATCGATATGCCCAGGCTGCCCAACAGCAATCACAAACCTGCTCCTACTATTTTTCGCGCTTCTAAATAAAGACTAGAGGCTATGGTGGGGCTTTTGTAATACAGCGTCAACTATTTGATTCGTTATGTGATTTGCCGCACAAATTCGCCCCGCTTTCGCTGCGGATTGCGTTTTATTTGCGCAGCACTCCGTCACGGCAGCAACAGTGCCATCAGCGATTTGGCCGCGGCGGTCAGCGCCCTTTGGCGGTGATGCACCAACCAGACTTCGGTCATCGCCTCCGGTTCCGCCAGCGGCAGGTATTTCACCCCATCGACTTTCACCCGGCCAAAAGACGCCGGCAAAATAGAAATACCCAGCCCGGAAGACACCAGGCCGATGATGGTCATCGCTTCACCGACTTCCTGGGTGATATAAGGCGTGATCCCCGCTTTGGCCAACAGCGACAGGATTTCGTCATGCAACGCCGTGCCTACCTCCCGCGAGAAAAACACAAAGGGTTCTTCCGCCAGATGCTGGAAACGCAAGGTGCCGGGCGCAACATGGGTCAGCGGATGCCCTTCCGGCACCACCGCGACCAGTGGCTCGCACAGCAACAGTTGATGCTTCAGCACTTCCGGCAAGCGCGTATTGCGCATCACGCCCAGATCCAACTCGCCGTTGAGCAGTGGTTCGATCTGTTGCTTGGTGTTCACTTCACGCATTTTTATATGCACGTGCGGGTGCTGTTGGCGGTAAGCTCGCAAACTGCGCGATACCACGCTGATAAACGGCGCCGAAGAGGTGAAACCAATGGTCAACTCGCCCAGTTCCCCACGCTCAAGTCGCGCGGCCTTCTCCGCCGCACGGCTGACCTGATCGAGCACCTGATAAGCCTCCTTCAGGAACATTTCCCCCGCCTGCGTCAGGCTGACATTGCGGTTGTTGCGCGCCAACAAACGCGCGCCGACCATTTCCTCCAACGCCTGGATTTGCTGGCTGAGCGGCGGTTGCGAAATGCGCAGACGTTCCGCCGCACGACCGAAATGCAGTTCTTCCGCCACGGCGACAAAATAGCGCAGGTGTCTCAGCTCGATATTCATACTTTAAACGTCTTAATTTGAATTATTAATATATTAGACAAAAAACTGAGCTCTCCCTATCATTTTGTTAACCCATGATGTGCTGATTTAAATCTCCCGACGTTCGGTAAGGAAAGACTGTGACAACCCCTGTGCGTTCTGCGGCTAGTATGCCGTCGACGCTGGCCGCCAACGACGATGCGGCTGCTGCGCCAAAAGCCAAACGCTCCACCCTGAATAAACTCCCTTACATCGAACGCGGAACGCCGCAGTTTATGCGCGTTACCCTGGCGCTGTTTTCCGCCGGGTTGGCTACTTTCGCCCTGCTGTACTGCGTGCAGCCGATCCTGCCGGTTCTGTCGCAAGACTTTGGCATCTCGCCGGCGGAAAGCAGCCTGTCGCTGTCGGCGTCCACCGGCCTGCTGGCACTCGGCCTGATGTTTACCGGCCCGCTGTCCGATGCCATCGGCCGTAAATCGGTGATGGTGGTGGCGCTGTTGCTGGCGGCAATATGCACCCTGATTTGCGCCTTTATGACCAGTTGGCACGGTATTTTGCTGATGCGCGCGCTGATTGGGCTGTCGCTGAGCGGCGTGGCCGCCGTTGGCATGACTTACCTCAGCGAAGAAATCCACCCCAGCTTTGTCGCCTTTTCGATGGGGCTTTACATCAGCGGCAACTCCATCGGCGGCATGAGCGGCCGCCTGGTAACCGGGGTGCTAACCGATTTCTTCTCCTGGCGCGTGTCGCTGGCGGTGATCGGGTTGTTCGCGCTGGCCGCAGCCTGCATGTTCTGGCGTATTCTGCCCGCCTCTACGCATTTTCGCGCCAGTTCGCTGCGCCCGCGTACCCTGCTGATTAACTTCAGGCTGCATTGGCACGACAAGGGCCTGCCGCTGCTGTTTGCCGAAGGTTTTCTGCTGATGGGCAGCTTTGTCACCCTGTTCAACTACATTGGCTACCGCCTGCTGTCCGATCCTTATCACCTCAGCCAGGCGATTGTCGGCCTGTTGTCGGTGGTGTATCTGACCGGCTCTTACAGCTCACCGAAAGCTGGCGCAATGACGTCTCGTTTCGGCCGTGGCCCGGTTCTGCTGGCTTCGATCCTGATTATGCTGATCGGTATCCTGATTACCGCACTGGCGCCGGTAGCGGTTATTTTTATCGGCATGATGCTGTTTACCGCCGGTTTCTTTGCCGCCCATTCGGTTGCCAGCAGTTGGATCGGCCGCCGGGCGCGGCGCGCCAAAGGCCAGGCGTCTTCTCTTTATCTGTTCTGCTATTACGTCGGTTCCAGCGTCGCCGGTACGCTCGGCGGCGTGTTCTGGCACAGTTTCGGCTGGAGCGGTGTGGTGGCGTTTATCAGCGTGATGCTGCTGCTGGCTCTGCTGGTAGTGCACTATCTGAAGAAACTGCCGGAAGCGGCGCGCGTCTGACCCCTCACCTTGCCGCCTGCCTGTACGCAGAAGCAGGCGGCAACCTTAATCCCCCTGCCAGGCTGGACCACTGGGGGCCTGCTGTTATCGCTGTGGCCGAGGTTGCCCTTTCGTTTGCCGTTCTCTTATTGTATGTTGTAACTAAAATACGAGGTGAATGATGGATAAATACGGTCTAATCGGCAGAATGAATGCGTGTTTCACCGAGCTGGAGCAGGCTCTGGCCTCACTCCACCAGCAGATCCTCCCGCTGCGTCTGTTGGCGGCACGGGTGTTCAGCCTGCCGGAAATCGAGACAGGCAAAGAGCATGCGGCAGTGGAGCAAATCGCCGTCGAGCAGCATGTCGGCCAGGCGGCGCGCGACCTCGCACTGGAACACTACCAGCGGCTGTTTATCCATCACAATAAACACAACGTCAGCAGCAAGGCGGCGGTACGCCTGCCCGGCGTGATCTGTCTGGCCGTGGAATTGCCGCAATACCAGGCATTGCAGGCGCAGATCGCCCTGATTAATCGGCTGAAGGCCGAACTGGAGCAGATTATCACCGTCGAGTCGGGCCTGGCGCCGGAGCAGCGGTTTGATTTCGTCCACACTCACCTGCATGGCCTGATCACCCTCAGCGCCTATCGCGCCATCACCGCCCTGAGCAATCCTGATTCGGTCCGCTTCGGCTGGGCCAATAAACACATTATCAAAAACGTGAAACGCGACGATATCTTGGCTCAGTTGGAAAAGAGCCTGAAGGCCGGGCGCGCCGTGCCACCACATAATCGCGAGCAGTGGGCAGAATTGGTTAGCCGCGAGATCGATGACGTCAGCCGCCTGCCGCAACAGGCGGTGCTGAAAATCAAACGCCCGGTGAAGGTACAGCCGATCGCCCGGGTGTGGTATCAGGAGCAGCAAAAACAGGTGCAACACCCCTGTCCGCTGCCGCTGATCGCCCTGTGCCAGGAGGAAAGCGGCGCGCAGGTGCCGAAGATTGGCGAACTGCTTAATTACGACGCCGCAACGGTCAAGCACAAGTACAAACCGGATGCCAAACCGCTGCGGCTACTGGTCAAACGGCTACATCTGTATACCGACGCAGCTACAGGCTGAGCGCGTAGCCCCGCAGACGGTGGCCGTCCGGATCGGTGGCGACGAAGGCATAACCGAAATCGAGCGACACCGGTTGCTGGATAATTTCCACCCCCAGCTCACGCCACTGCTGACAAAGCGCGTCTACTTGCTGCGGGTGTTCGCACAGAAAACCAATCTCACCGCCACCACCGGCAGCCGTTGCCGCCGGTTCTACGGTATGCTTCGACCACATAGCCAGTTTGAAGCCGTTACTCAGTACAAACAGCGCGAAGGTGGGTGAAAGCTCCACCGGCTCCCGCCCCAATAACCGGCGATAGAAAACGACGCTTTTTTCCGGGCTATCGACGTAAAGCAGAGTCATGTTTGGGGTTGTCATCAGACTGTCCTCATGGCTGAAGGGAACCGGCGGCTCCCGATAGCGATAAATTAGCCCGCCCTGCTGACAGTTTTTGGCAGTAGTGATTATTGTTTACTGGGGAGTAATGCCTTGAATTTCATACCACTCTTTCAACAGCACGCGGCGGCCGCGTGGGTAGCGCTGCGCCAGCGGCGTAGCCAGACGGATACGATCTAGGCGGAAATGGCGGAACTCCTGGCGCAGCTCGCACCAGGCGACCAGCATGCGCGCCTGTTCAAAATAGCCAAGCGCGAACGGCCACAGAACACGCTCGCTGATTTTACCGGCAAGATCGCAATAATTTACGGCGAGCTTGCGCTCCTGGCGGATAACATCGCGGATCAGCATCACCGTTTCGTCCGCCACCTGAGCCACGTCTATCGGGCCAATCAACAGGGTGCTGGCTTCCAACTCATCGCGCAACGCGGCGGGCAGAACGTCGGCAATTTTCGCCAGCGCATTATTCGCCGCGCCGGCCAATTGGGTGTCGCCACGCCGCCCCACCCAGCGCATTCCCAGCACCAGCGCTTCGATTTCCTGCGGTGAGAACATCAGCGGCGGCAGCATAAAACCGGGCCGCAACACATAACCCACCCCCGCCTCCCCGACGATCTCCGCCCCCTGCTGTTGCAACGTGGCGATATCGCGGTACAGCGTGCGCATGCTGATGTTCATTTCCTGCGCCAGCGCATGGCCGGCGATCGGATAACGATGGCGCCGCAGGATCTGCATCAGATCCAGTAAACGCTCGGTGCGTGACATGCTTTTTTCTCCAAAAAAAAGGGCTTACCCCAAGTAAGCCCTTAACCATACATTCAATCAATTACTTCTTCATGCTGCCGACCATTTCTTCCGGGCGCACCCATTGATCGAATTGCTGCTCGGTCAGGTAACCCAGTTTCAGCGCTGCGGCTTTTAGCGTCAGCCCTTCTTTATGCGCTTTCTTGGCGATTTCCGCCGCTTTGTCATAGCCGATATGGGTATTCAAAGCGGTAACCAGCATCAAGGATTCGTTCAACAACTGGCTAATGCGATCGCGGTTGGGTTCGATGCCCACCGCGCAGTGCTCATTAAAGCCCTGCATGCCGTCGGCCAGCAGCCGGATAGACTGCAGATAGTTGTGGATCACCATCGGACGGAACACGTTCAGCTCAAAGTTACCGGAGGCGCCGCCGATATTCACCGCCACGTCGTTGCCCAGCACCTGAGCGCACAGCATGGTCATCGCCTCGCACTGGGTCGGGTTGACCTTGCCCGGCATGATGGAGCTGCCCGGTTCGTTTTCCGGGATGGAAATTTCGCCGATGCCGCAGCGCGGGCCGGAGGACAACCAACGCACATCGTTGGCGATTTTCATTAATGAGGCCGCCAGCCCTTTCAGCGCGCCGTGCCCATGCACCAACGCATCGCAGGTCGCCAACGCTTCAAATTTGTTGGGTGCGGTAACGAACGGCTGGCGGGTCAAGTCGGCCAGCGCCCTGGCGACGCGCACCGCATATTCAGGATGGGTGTTCAGCCCGGTACCCACCGCCGTGCCGCCCAACGCCAGCTCGCAAATGTGCGGAATGCTGGCTTCAATGTGCTGCAAATTATGTTGCAGCATCGCCGCCCAGCCGGAAATTTCCTGGCCTAGCGTCAACGGTGTGGCGTCCTGCAGATGGGTGCGGCCGATTTTGACGATATCGCGGAAGGCTTCCGCTTTGTCGCTCAGCGTTTTGTGCAGCACTTTCAGTTCGGGGATCAGATGTTCGCGCACCGCTATCACCGCCGCCACGTGCATCGCGGTCGGGAATACGTCGTTGGAGCTCTGGCTCTTGTTGACGTCATCGTTCGGGTGCACGCGCCGCTCTTCGCCGCGTACCCCGCCCAACAGCTCGCTGGCGCGGTTGGCCAGCACTTCGTTCATGTTCATGTTGGTCTGGGTACCGGAACCGGTTTGCCAGATCGACAGAGGGAATTCGTCCGGGTGTTTGTCCGCCAACACCTCATCGGCGGCGTTGATGATGGCTTCAGCGCGTTCCGCAGGCAGCAGCCCCAGATCCCGATTTACCCCGGCGGCGGCGCGTTTGGTCAGCGCCAGTGCATGAATCAATGCCGTCGGCATCTTTTCGGAAGAAATGCGAAAATGCGCCAGAGAGCGCTGCGTTTGCGCGCCCCATAGCCGATCGGCCGGCACTTCGATGGGCCCCATGGAGTCTTTTTCAATACGAACGGCTGCCATCACTGTCTCCTTAGTACAATTCCTAAAAATGTACGATTACGCCAACGCGCTCAAGCCCGTCGGCACGCCCATTCAGTATAGTGACATAATAACTATTCGCATTAAGAGAGTTGCCTCACAGCATTTTTTCTCCATTGTCTTTTTTATTGCATGGCTATTATTTCGTTGCCGTTTCCCCCTAGTGCCCTGCCTGCGCTTCATTAACGCGCCAATACAATAAAAATCACCATCGGACGCTCGGTTCAGGTATTTTCGCTAATCCGTCACTATTTAGTGATGATGCTGATTGTAGGCATTAATCCTTTCATCTTGCAGATGATTGATTTCATCATAAGCATCCTGCCGTTCGTTATGACGATATATCCCTACGCCGACCGCCGCGACGGGGTGAGTTACCCTCGGTGCCGCGGTGACCGCAACCGGTGCCTGCGCCCATAACCAATAATAATTTTCATCAGTGCCTCAGCGTTTAAATAGCCATAATCAAAAGAATCCATTTAATTGCGTGCACTGTAGAACGGTACTGTTTTCCGATTTAAGCCCTTTGTGTGGTTGCCAATAAAAAACCACATAATGATGATACAAATATTCAGTGAGTAATAATTCACGTCAACATTCACACATTGAAATATAACGGTGTGAAATAACGTCAAAATGGCATTTGGCGTTTCCATTAATAGCCAGAGCAAAACCTGCCGATGCAACACCCTTTTCACAATCCCTTTTTACTGGCGTTTTTTTACCCGCCCGCAACCCCGTCGAACCGCCAGAGGCATTTGTGACGCTTATTGTTATCACGTTATACTTCGCCAATACCGAACAGCAGCGCGTTGCAAATGTTATTTACCCCCGGAAGGACGCAAGTGCACCCCTTGTTTGATCGCGCACCTGATTGAGCGCCATCGGATGAGCGTATGATGGGTGCGCAGAGTCTGCTTGTTTTAGCCTTATAATCAGTCAGCTACTCCCCGCCACTTTGGCGGCGAACGCAAAGGATGTTTATCAAGATGCAAAAAATGACCAACGCGGTGCAAAACTATGCATGGGGCAGTCACGACGCCTTAACCCGGCTGTATGGCATCGCCAACCCGCAGGGGCAACCGATGGCGGAGCTGTGGATGGGCGCTCACCCGAAAAGCAGCTCCCGCGTGGCGGATGCCAAGGGCAATTTGCGCTCGCTGCGCGACCTCATTGATGAAGACCAACCCAAACAGCTGGGCGCCGACGTTGCCCGCCGCTTTGGCGAACTGCCGTTCCTGTTCAAAGTACTGTGCGCCGATCAGCCGCTGTCGATCCAGGTGCACCCCAGCAAGTCCGCCGCCGTTGTCGGTTTTGCCAAAGAAAACGCCGCCGGCGTTCCGCTGGATGCGGCCGAGCGCAATTATAAAGACCCAAACCACAAACCGGAGCTGGTGTTTGCGCTGACCCCGTTCCTGGCGATGAACGGCTTCCGCGAGCTGTCCGACATCGTTTCTCTGCTGCAGCCGATTGCCGGTGCGCACCATGATATCGCCGCCTTCCTGCAACAACCGGACGTCGCGCACCTGTCAACGCTGTTTGCCAGCCTGCTGGCGATGAGCGGTGAGCAGAAGTCGCTGGCGCTCGGGGTGCTGAAAGCCGCGCTGAACAACCAACAAGGCGAACCCTGGGATACCCTGCGCTTTATCGCCGGTTTCTACCCGGACGACAGCGGCCTGTTCTCGCCGCTGCTGTTGAATGTGGTGCAGCTCAAACCGGGCGAAGCGATGTTCCTGTATGCCGAAACACCGCATGCGTACCTGAAAGGGGTGGCGCTGGAAGTCATGGCCAACTCGGACAACGTGCTGCGCGCCGGTCTGACGCCCAAGTTTATCGATATTCCTGAATTGCTGGCTAATCTGCAGTTCCGTCCGCAGCCGGTTTCCGGCCTGCTGACCCAACCGGAAAAACGCGGCGATGAACTGTTCTTCCCGATCCCGGTCGAGGATTTTGCCTTCTCGCTGCACGATCTTTCCGCGGCACCTCAGACGCTGGCGCAAAACAGCGCGGCCATCGTGTTCTGCGTCGAAGGCGAAGCGGTGCTGGAAAAACAGGGGCAGCAACTGGCGCTGAAGCCGGGTGAGTCCTGCTTTATCGGCGCTTTCGAGTCCCCGGTCAGCGTTAGCGGTTCAGGCCGAATCGCGCGCGTTTATAATCTGTTGTCGTAGTCACTCGGTAAATTTCAGCAAATTAGTTGCTAAAAAGAGTGGGTTACCTTCACAATTAAACGCCTGCGGGCGTTTTTTTGTTGGCCCAAACTTGCCCATCCATCTGTGTGCAACAGATGGCTTAATAAAGGATGAACAGAACTATGAAAAAATCGTTAGTCGCTGTCAGCGTCATTGTGGTTCTTGGCGCGGCATGGACCGGGGCTTCCTGGTACACCGGCAAACTGATCGAGCAACGGATGGGTGAAGTGGTTGATAACGCCAACAGCCAACTGAAAGCCTACCTGCCGAAAGCCGGTGTCAAACTGGGGTATGAAAATTACCAGCGCGGCATTTTCAGCAGTAAAATCCGTTATGTGCTGCGTGCCGACGGCAGCGTCACCACCGACGATGCCGCACTGAAACCCGGCGACGAAGTGGCGTTCCTGGAAACCATCGATCACGGCCCTTTCCCGTTCGCCCAACTGAAAAAATTCAATCTGTTGCCAAGCATGGCCTCGGTGCATACCGAGCTGGAAAACACCCCGGCGACCAAAGGCCTGTTTGACATTACCAAAGGCAAGTCGCTGTTCACCGCCGACTCGCGCATTTCATACAGCGGCGACACCTCGTCGGCCATTGACGTGATCCCGCTGGAATACACCAAAGACAAATCGGCGCTGAAGTTCAGCGGTGCCACCATCAATGCCGATGTCTCGCGCGATATGAAGGCCTTCACCCTGGATGCAGGCAGCGACAGCGCCGTGATCAGCGGCCCTAACCAGTTCGGCCAAATCGAACAGGTGACCTTGCAAGGCGCTACGCTGAAGAGCCAGACCCATGCCGGCCAGTTCGATCTCAGCCTCGGCGATCAGAACATGGCGGTGAAGCAGGTCAAGGTTGCCGTTGACGGTAAAGATACCCTGACGCTGGACGGCTTTAACCTGGCGAGCAAGTTCGGCGAGAAAGACAGCAACCTGAACGGCCAGATCGATTACACCATGGATGCGCTGAAGATCCAGAACAGCGACTTCGGTTCCGGCAAGCTGTCGCTGAAAATCGACAAACTGGACGCCAAGTCGCTGAAAGAGTTTGCCGACCGTTACAACCAGCAGGCGCTGGCGATGCTGCAACAGGGCCAACCCGTCGATCCGGTCGCTTACCAGCAGCAAACCACCGATATCTTGCTGCAAAACCTGCCGCTGTTGCTGAAAGGCAATCCAAGCATCAGCATTGCGCCGCTGAGCTGGAAAAACAGCAAGGGTGAAAGCACCTTTACCCTGAATCTGGACCTGTCCGATCCGACGCAGGCCGGCTCCCCGGCACAATCGCCGGACCAGCTGATTGCCCGTTCGGTGAAAAAACTGGACGCCAGCCTGAGCATTCCGGTCGCGATGGCCACCGAAACCACCTCACAGACGGCATTGCTGCAAGGCTATAGCGCAGAAGAAGCGCAAAAGCTGGCACAGCAACAGGTTCAAGGACTGGCGGCGATGGGCCAGATGTTCAAACTGACCACCCTGAAAGACGACGTGATTGGCAGCAGCTTCCACTACGCCGACAACCAGGTTGATCTGAACGGCAATAAAATGACGCTGCAAGAGTTCATCGGCATGTTCGGCCTGCTGGGTGCGCCGGCAGAAGATGAAGCACCGGCTCAGGACGCAGTTCCTGCACCGGCACAGTAAGCAATAAATCGTTGTTCCCCGGGGCTCCTGTACGGAGCCCCGATTTTATTCCCCTATCCCGTACACCGCATCCCGGATCTGCTGCGGATACGGCCCGCACATTCCTTCGAACGCCGTGTTGGTCAACGCCACCACGCTTAACGCCGCCTGCGGATCGTAAAACCAGCTGTGACCATACACGCCGCCCCATTGCAGGGTGCCGTTATGCTGCGGCGTGGCCGCCAGTTGCGCATCCGCAAGAACCGCGCCGCCGAAACCAAACCCCCAGCCCGGCCCCTGAACCTCGGCTTCAGCCCCCACGTGCGGCTGGCGCATCAGCGCCACGGTCGCGGGCTGCAAAATGCCGGCACCGCCAGTGCGCAGCGTCTCCACCAGCCGCAGTACGTCGTCGGCGTCACCGACCATGCCGGCACCGGCGGACGGATACGCCTGCCGTTCGAAAGCGCGCGAAGGGGCAAACTCGACGTCAAAACCAAAGCCTTCCGGCAGCGTCAACAGCAGGCCGTCGTGCATCGGTTCCGGGCGTGCGGCACTGTTGTAATAGGCCGTCGCCAGATTGTCGGCATCGGCGGCGTAAAAACCGGTGTTGCCCAACCCCAGCGGCTGCGCAACCCATTCGGTGAACAGCTGCGGCAAAGGTTCGCCCGCCGCCTGCTCCAGCACTGCGCCCAACACATCGATCGCCAGTGAATAATTGAACAGGCTGCCGGGTGCTGCCAACAGTTCCGCCTGCGCCAGCAACTGCAAATTTTGCGCCAGCGTCAGTGACGACAGCTCCATGCCGTCTTTAATGTCCAACCGATGATACGGGCCGTCCGCAGGCTGATTCATGCGGTAATCCAGCCCGGCGGTGTGGCTCAGCAGGTGGCGGATTTTAATCTCCGGGCGGTGACCGTCGGCCAACGCTGGGGTGAACCACGGCAACCAGCGGCTTACTGCATCGTCCAGGCTCAACTTTTGTCGTTCGATCATGCGCATCGCCGCCAGTGTGATGTAAGGCTTGGACACCGACGACAGGCGAAACTGCGTTTCACGCCGCATTGGCCGCTGCAACTCGCGATCGGCATAGCCGGCGGCCCCGGCATAAACCAGTTCGCCCCGTTGCGCCACCAGCACCACGCTACCCACGATGCGCCCTTCGTCGATCGCCCGCTGGCTGACCGCCTGCACTCTTTCTGCTAATGACTGATTCACTGTCGACATGTTTTGTTGTTCTCTCAGAGGAAATAAAATCAGTCTAACGCGTCTATTATAAAATTAAATGTCGGGTTACTTAACGAATCATTAAGCAGGAATTAGCAATCGATGAGTTCACTGTTACAGTTGCTGCCGTTCTTCGAGGCCGTCGCCCGGCTGGGCAGCTTTACCCAGGCGGCCAACCAGTTGGGTGTTACGCCACCGGCGGTGTCGCAAAACATTCAGGCGCTGGAAACGCGGCTGGGCGTCAGGCTGTTCAACCGCACCAGTCGTTCGGTACGGCTGAGCGATGAAGGAAAGATTTTTTACCGGCGGGTGGCGCCGGCCATGAGCCAAATCGACGTGGCGGCGGACGATCTCCGCACCCTGCGCGGGCAACCTTCCGGCCTGCTGCGCATTACCTTGCCGCAACTGGCCGCGTCCCTGCTGGTGATGCCTTATCTGGAGGAGTTTCAGGCACGTTACCCCGAAGTACAGCTTGAGCTGTTTACCGACGACCATTTTTCCGATCTGGTGCTCGGCAGCTTCGATGCCGGCATCCGTATGCGCGCCATGCTGCAGAAAGACATGGTTGCGGTGCCGATCGATAACGGCCAACGGCGGGTGGTGATCGCCTCTCCGGGCTATTTGGCGCAACGCGGCGTACCGCTAACGCCGGCGGCACTGAGCGAGCATAATTGCCTGCGCTACCGTTTCCCCGGCAGCGGAAAATTTGAACCCTGGTATTTCAGGCAGAATGACGAGCACCTGTCGCTGGAGGTCGGCGGGAGCCTGATTTTCAATGAGGATCGGCTGATAAAAGACGCCGCGCTGGCGGGGCTAGGCATGACCCAGCGCTTTCGCGGTACGGTGCAGCGCGAGCTGGAAAACGGGCAACTGGTGGAGGTATTGGCGGATTACGCCGGCGATTCGCCCGGTTTTTTCATCTATTTCCCTGCCAGCCGTCATATGCCGCTCAAGCTGCGGGTATTCGTTGATTTTATGCGCGAGAAACAGGCGTTGCAGGATATGCCTCAGAGCGCCATTGCGGCGCCCTGAGGCGGCGACTTAAGGTTTTTCCAGCGCCTGCACGATGCGGTAAGTGGCCGCCACCCGATCGTCATTCGGGAACCATTTGTTGGCCAGCATTACCACGGCAATTTTTTGCTTGGGCAAAAACACCGCATAGGTAGAGAAGCCGCCGGTCGAGCCGGTTTTATTGAACCAGGCCGCGCCCTGTTCCCGTTGCGGCGGCGTAATGGCGGTGGCCGGGGTGCCGTTCATGATCATCCCGGCATTGTTGCCCTCCGTCAGGCGCGCCAGCGCCACCGGGTAAGGGTAGCTTTCCCACATCAGATCCTGGGTGAATACCCCTGCCCGGTAATAGCCGGTATGGGTTTCGTCCAACGCCTTGCGCCATTTATCCCCCACCTTCGCGACCTGCATATTGGCCTCGAGGTAGCGGATCAAATCCTGCGCATTGGATTTGACGCCGTAGGATTCGGCATCCAGCGGCCCCGGAGTGACCCGCACCGGCTGATCTTTTTTGTTGTAACCCTGGGCATAATTCGCCATTTGGCCTGTCGGCACGTTAATGTAGCTGTGCGTCAGCCCCAGCGCCGGGAACAAGCGTTGCTCCATCGCCTGAGCAAAGGGTTGGTTCAGGCTTTTGGCCGTGATCATCCCCAGCATGCCGATGCCCAGATTGGAATAAACGCGGGTGCTGCCCGCCGGTTGAGATGGCTGCCATTGCTTGTAATAAGCCATCAACTGCGCGTCGTTGGTCACCTCGTCCGGCACAAACAGCGGCAGCCCGGAAGTGTGAGTCGCCAGATTCAGCAGGCTGACATGGTCAAACGCGCTGCCGCGCAGCTCCGGCAGGTAACGGCTGGCCGGCTCGGCGAACGACAGTTTGCCCTCATCGTTGGCATAGGCCGCCAACGTGGCGGTGAAGGTTTTGCTCAGCGAGCCGATTTCAAACAGCGTCTGGTTGGTGATGGGTTTGCCGGTCTGTTTGGACGCCACGCCATAATGATAAAACTGCTGTTTCCCCTCCACCGATACCGCGATCGCCATACCCGGCACGCCATATTTCTGCATCAGCGGTTGAACGATGGCATCGATGTCGACTTTGTCTGCGGCATGGCCTGCCGGTATCGCCAGTGCGGTCAGCAACGCCACCGCCAGCTTATGAATTCTCTTCATGATAACAAGCTCATTGTATTGAAGGGCTGCCGCCAATAGATTTTTTTGTCAGTCGGCGTGACCCTGTCCTTGAGTGATTATACCCGGCGAATTTCAGGTTGCAGCCAACAACGTTGCGGCCTGAAAGGCATGGGTATCGATTATTCCTTGGCTCGCCGCAGAATAACTGCAACGAGTGCGCAAAATATCGGTGTTTATCCTTCACCTGACAAGCGATAATAATTTCACCTAGCCAAAAGAAAAACTTATAGGTTGTTATGCGTAACCGACTGCCGCTGAATGCACTGCGTGCTTTTGAATCTTCCGCCCGCCACCTTAACTTTACCCGCGCCGGGCTGGAACTGAGCGTGACCCAGGCCGCCGTCAGCCAGCAGGTGCGCATGCTGGAAGAACAGCTGGGCATTGTGCTGTTCAAGCGCCTGCCGCGCGGTCTGGATCTTACCGAAGAAGGCCAGGCGCTGCTGCCGGTGTTAACCGAATCCTTTGACCGCATCGAATCGGTACTGCAGCAGTTTGAAGGCGGCCATTTTCATGAGGTACTGACGATTGCGGTGGTCGGTACCTTTGCGGTCGGCTGGCTGATGCCGCGGCTGGCGTCGTTCAGGGAGGCTCATCCGTTTATCGATCTGCGCATCTTGACCAACAACAATCTGGTTAACCTGTCGGCGGACGGCATGGATTTCGCCATTCGCTTCGGCGAGGGGTTATGGCCCGCGACCTGCAATATCAAACTGTTTGACGCGCCGTTGACGGTGTTGTGCCCGCCGGAGGTCGCCGTGCGGCTGCGTTCACCGGAGGATCTTAAAAACGAGCTGCTGATGCGCAGTTACCGCAAGGATGAATGGGAACGCTGGTTTGCCGCCGCGCAGATCGCCCCCTGGCGCATTAACGGCCCGGTGTTCGATGCGTCGCGATTGATGGTCGAGGGGGCGATAAACTGCGGCGGTGTGGCGCTGGCTCCCGCCAGTATGTTCGCCCGGGAATTGCAGGGCGGGCTGCTGGTGCGCCCCTTTGCCGCCGAAGCGAATCTGGGCGGCTATTGGCTGACCCGCCTGAAATCCCGTGCAATGACCCCGGCGATGAAAACCTTCGAAGGCTGGCTACAACAGCAGGCCCGGCAAGAACAGGCTTAGGCAGAACCGCGCTCGATCAGTCGCGGCGGCAGCATGACGTTTTGCGCCGGCAACCCGGCGTCGCCAATCCGCTGCAACAAGCGTGAAGCCGCGCTGCGCCCAACCTCCAACGCAGAGCTGGACACCAGGGTCAGCGGCGGCTCGGTCAGTTCGGCTTCAGGCACGTCGCCAAAGCCAATAAGCGCCACCTGTTGGCCATAATAGGTGTCCACACCTTCCGAACCTATGCTGCGCCCGCTGCGCACAATGCCGAAATAAGCGCCCAACGCCACCGAAGCCTTGTGACACACCAGCGCGCTGATGTTCGGGTATTGGCGCAGCAGGTTTTCCGCCGCCTCCGCCGCCGCCCGTTGATGGCCATCGCATTCGACAATCCATTCTGAGCGAAAAGGCAGGCCATACTGCACCAGCGTGGCGCAAAAACCCCCCAGCCGTTCCGCGCGGGTTAGCGAGCTGCTCTGGCCGCCCAGATAGGCAATTTGGCTGTGGCCGCGTTTGATCAGGAATTCCGTGGCCATCTTGGCGGCCTGCATGTTGTCCGGGCGCACCACGTCGACACCTTCCAGCCCGTTCGAACGCGCGGCGCACACCAGGGGAACGCCCTGCTCTGCGGCCTTTTCCTTCAGGCCCGCCGCCGAACGCATACCGCCCGCCAGCACCATACCGTCGACGCCGTGTTCGAGCAGCGTGTCAAAACAGCGCATCAGCCCTTTGCCGTCGCGGCCGCTCTGGGTGAGGAACAGCACTTTGCCGTGCGCCTCCAGCACCTCGCTCAGGCCCGCGGTCATTTCGGCATAAAAAGGGTCGCAGATATCGCGCAGGATCAGCCCTATCACGCCGGATTCACCGCCACGCAACGTCGCCGCCTGGCGGTTGCGCACATAACCCAGCCGTTCGATCGCCTCATTGACCCGCGTCACTGTGGTGCCCGAAATACGGCCCTTGCCGCTCAGCACCAGTGACACGGTGGTGACGGAGACGCCAGCCTGCTGTGCGACATCGGTGATGGTGATCTTTTTGATGGTCATAACCCCTGCAAGCCCGATCCTGGGCATATTGTGCAAACGCTGCAGCCTGAAAGCCATAGGGCCTGTCTCTGAAGCCATGGTATACCGAATCTCTTTGTTCGGTAAAACGTTTTACTGGCATAACCATTGTCACCGTAAAGCACCTGCCATAATTGTGATTAGCGGCGCATTTTTGCTAGGTAAAACGTTTTATCTTATTTTTACCTAACAAGGGCACACATCACTTTTGCACGTTTTTTTCGCCAGGAGCCGCCGGTCATGCCAGCATCTAAAAAACAAAAAATAACGCTCTGGGAGTTTTTCCAGAGCCTGGGCAAAACATTCATGCTGCCCGTCGCCTTGCTGTCTTTTTGCGGCATCATGCTGGGGATCGGCAGTTCGCTGAGCAGCCGCGATGTCATCACTTTGCTGCCTTTTATCGGCCACCCCGCCTTCCAGTTGCTGTTCACCTGGATGGGCAAGGTGGGTTCTTTTGCCTTTAGCTTCTTGCCGGTGATGTTCGCCATCGCCATTCCGCTGGGCATGGCGCGCGAAAACAAAGGCGTCGCTGCGTTCTCCGGCTTTGTCGGCTTTGCCGTGCTGAACCTGGCCACCAATTTTTATCTGACCACGACCGGCGTCCTGCCCACCACTGATCCGCTGGTGTTAAAAGCCAATAACATCCAGAACATCCTCGGTATCCAGTCAATCGACACCGGCATTTTGGGCGCGGTGATCGTCGGCATTATCGTTTATCTGCTGCATGAGCGTTTCAATACCATCCGTCTGCCGGATGCGCTGGCGTTCTTCGGCGGCACCCGCTTTGTGCCGATCGTCACCACCCTGGTGCTGGGTCTGTGCGGGCTGGTTATTCCGTTGATCTGGCCCTGGTTCGCCGCCGGCATCAACGGCCTCGGCTGGGTGATCAACGGCGCGGGCGCTTTTGGCCCGATGATTTTCGGCACCGGCGAACGCCTGCTGTTACCCTTCGGTTTGCACCATATTCTGGTGGCGCTGATCCGCTTTACCGAGGCGGGCGGCACGCTGGACGTTTGCGGCCACAGCGTCAGCGGCGCCCTGACCATTTTCCAGGCGCAACTCTCCTGCCCAACCACCACCGGCTTTGCCGAAAGCGCTACCCGCTTCCTGTCGCAGGGTAAAATGCCGGCGTTCCTCGGCGGCTTGCCGGGTGCGGCGTTGGCGATGTATCACTGCGCCAAGCCGGAAAACCGACATAAAATCAAGGGTCTGCTGATCTCCGGCGTGGTAGCCTGCGTGGTCGGCGGCACCACCGAGCCGATCGAGTTCTTGTTCCTGTTCGTAGCGCCGTTCCTGTACTTCATCCACGCCATTCTGACCGGGCTGGGCTTCACCCTGATGGCGTTGCTGGGCGTGACCATCGGGAACACCGACGGCAATATCATCGATTTCGTGGTGTTCGGCATCCTGCACGGCACCGCCACCAAGTGGTATCTGGTGCCGATTGTCGCCGCCATCTGGTTTGCCGCCTACTACGCCATTTTCCGCTTCTCCATCCAGCGCTTTAACATCAAAACGCCGGGCCGCGAGAGCGACACCGCCGCCAGCCAAAGCGCGCCGGTGGGCGCGGTCGGTAAATCCGGTTATAACGTGCCGGCCATTTTGGCGGCGCTGGGCGGCAGCGAAAATATCGTTTCGCTGGATAACTGCATCACCCGCCTGCGCCTGTCGGTCAGCGACATGAGCCAGGTGGATGACGCGGCGCTGAAGGCCAACCGCGCCATTGGCGTAGTGCACCTCAATGACCATAATCTGCAAGTGGTGATCGGCCCGCAGGTACAATCCGTGAAAGATGAATTAGACTCACTGATAGCGGCATCGCAACCTGCTGCCGCCCTGCAGGGAGCGTCACATGTTTGATTTTTCTACTCCGATCGATCGGCACGGCACCTGGTGCACGCAGTGGGATTACATTGCCGACCGCTTTGGCCGCGATGACCTGCTGCCGTTCACCATCTCCGATATGGATTTCGCTACCGCCCCCTGCATTATCGAGGCGCTGCAACAGCGCCTGCAGCACGGCGTGCTGGGCTACAGCCGCTGGCAGCATGAGGATTTTCTCGGCGCGGTGCGCCACTGGTATCAGCAGCGTTTCAATACGCCGATCGACACCGGGATGGCGGTTTACGGTCCGTCGGTGATCTACATGGCAGCGCAGATGATCCGCCTGTGGTCGGCGCCGGGAGAATTCGTGCTCACTCACACGCCGGCCTATGACGCCTTTTATAAGGTGATCCTCGGTAATCAGCGTCAACTGTTGGCCTGCCCGTTGCACAAGGACGGCGACCAATGGCTGTGCGATATGGCGCACCTGGAAGCGCTGCTGGCGCGGCCGCAAACCAAGATCCTGCTGTTGTGCAGCCCGCACAACCCGACCGGCAAGGTGTGGAGCGTGGCGGAGTTGCAGCAAATGGCCGAGCTGTGCGAACGCCATGATGTACGGGTGATCAGCGATGAGATCCATATGGACATGGTGTGGGGCGAGAGGCGCCACACGCCATGGAGCCAGGTGGCGACCACGCCCTGGGCCCTGCTGACTTCCGGCTCCAAAACCTTCAATATTCCGGCGCTGACCGGCGCCTACGGGTTTATCAGCGACGATGCCGCTCGCGACGCCTACACTCAACTGCTGAAAAGCCGCGACGGGCTGTCTTCACCGGCGGTGTTGGCGGTGGTGGCGCACATTGCCGCCTATCGCCACGGCGAGCCCTGGCTGGATGCACTGCGCGATTACCTGCAAGACAACCTGACCTACGTCGCCGAACGGCTGAACCAGGCGTTCCCGGCGCTCGGCTGGCAACCGCCGCAGGCCACCTATCTGGCCTGGATCGATCTGCGCCCGCTGGGCGTTGATGACAGCCAACTGCAACAGGTACTGATCGACCGCGAGAAGGTCGCGATTATGCCGGGTTTCACTTACGGCGAAGAGGGCCGCGGCTTCCTGCGGCTGAACGTCGGTTGCCCACGCAGCAAGGTGGAAGCCGGCATGGATAAGCTGATTAGCGGGCTGAGGTTTGTTCTGGGCGAGGTTTAGTCGACCGGCCACCGAGTATTGGCCAAGCCGTCACCGGTTACAGGCTGCGCCCGCTATTGGGCCATTCAGGGCGAACCTGTTCGCCCTCTGTTCATTTCACCTGCGGGATATCGTCCAGGCGGTAATACACGCTCAACCCGCGTTCATTAGCCAGCCGCACGTCGTTGTCCGCCCCCGCCGATGCGCCTTCAATGCGGTAAATAGCCTGGCATTGGGCAATCAACCGATGAGCCACCGGATAGAGAAACGCCTCGCTTACCGCGTCCCCCAATTGGGTTGAACCGGCCGCCGCCGCCAACGGCAGCGCCAACCATTCGCCAATCACCGGCACATGTCCGCGCTGATACACCTCGAGCGCCGCCTGCTCCAGACGGTGCAGGTTAGCGGCAATGCGCTGCGGATCGCCATCGGTGCCGCTGCGGTACGGGCCGGCTATCAGAATCAATTGAGCACTCATCGGTTATTCTCCAGGGTACGGTTAAGCGCCACAAACTGCAGCAGCATAATGGTTTTGGCATCCACAATGGTTCCTTGCCGAATGGCGTGCAGAGCGTCCGCCAACGGCATCTCGATCACCTCGAGGTCTTCGCCTTCCGCCTCCACCCCGCCGCCGTCGCTCACCCGGCTGTCGGCAGCGTATTCCCCGACAAAGAAGTGCAGTTTTTCGGTCACCGAACCGGGGCTCATATAGGCCTCGAACACCTTCTGCACGTTTTGCACCCGATAGCCGGTTTCCTCCTCAGCTTCGGCGCGAATGCGCTCCTCCGGCGAGGCATTGTCCAGCAAGCCGGCGGCGGCCTCTATCAGCATGCCGTCGTGGCCGTTGACGAACACCGGGAAGCGGAACTGGCGCGTCAGCACCACCTTTTGCACCTGCCGGTTAAACAGCAAAATGGTCGCGCCGTCGCCGCGATCGTAAGTTTCGCGGTTTTGCCGTTGCCATACGCCATCACGGCGCAAAAAATCAAAGGTGGTTTTTTTCAGCAGATACCAGTCGTCGGACAACACCCGGGTTTCAACGATTCGAACCCGATCTTTGGTCGCAATCATGTTGGTCAACTCCACAACTCAGGAAAGGAACTGGATACTATCGTGCAGTTTCGTGTATTATCAAGATATTTCGTGCAGTGCAAATTTAACGGGACAACGCGATGCTCACCAGTCAGCGCAAAAAAATCATTCTGGAAAAACTGGCACAGGACGGACAGGTGCTGGCCAAACAACTCAGCGAAATGTTCGGGCTGTCCGAAGACACCCTCCGCCGCGATCTGCGTGAGCTGGACAGCGAAGGGCTGCTGCAAAGGGTGCACGGCGGCGCGTTGCCGGTCTCCCCCGCCATCGGCACCTTTGCCGAAAGAAACGGGCAGGAATCGGCCGCCAAGCGTGCCATCGCCAAAGCCGCAGCGGCGATGATCATTCCAGGGCAAGTGGTGATCATCGATGGCGGCACCACCTCCGCCGAGCTGGTGAAACAGCTGCCGCCCACGCTGGAGGCGACTATCGTCACCCACAGCCCCAGCGTGGCGGTCGGGTTGGTTGAACACCCTAAGGTGGAGGTGATCCTGATCGGTGGGCGGTTGTATAAACACTCGATCGTCAGCGTGGGTGCCGCCGCAGTGGAAGCCATGTCGCACATCCGCGCTGACATTTACTTTATGGGCGTGACGGGCGTGCACCCGACCGCCGGGCTAAGCACCGGCGATCTCGAAGAGGCCTATATCAAGCGCGCGCTGGCGGCACGGGCGGCAGAAACCGTGGTGCTGGCCTCCGCCGCCAAGCTGAACGCCGCCTCACAATTTGCGATTGGCGACATCACGCTGGCGCAGACCATTATCGTCGAACGCGCCACCGACGCCGCGTTGATCGCCCCGCTGGAACAGGCCGGGGTCACGGTGGTGAGGGCCTGAGTGGCACGGCCAAATAAAGACTTAATCAATGCGCGGTTATTAAATGGCTGCGTTTAATACCGCGACACCCCAAGCTTGGGGCGGGTGAGGAACATGCAGGTTAGTTGAGCGCATGGACGCACGATACGAGCCTCCATGGATGGATTCACGGCGTATCGGCGCTCCGCATGCTCCTCACCTGCAGCACTATTAGTGCGCAGCTATTTAATCCTGACACGTGTTGAGGGATATTAATTTTACGTATTCGTCTCACTGCCACAAAAAATGCGAGAGTAATCACATTTCATTAAACTGATCCCGGCCCAATCCGCTATTTTCCCCGCTTTATAAAAAAACCGCAGCAATCGAATGGCAACATATTGATTATCAATAAATAGTCACCTTTTCTCTTTTATCCATCAAAAACAAAAACGAGACAAACCTCACAGAAAAATCACTCTCAATAGTACTGTCAATGTGTTCCAAGGAAATATTTGTGATTGTTTTGTGATATCGCTTGCAAATTTTACCGATGCCAAAAATAACAATGACTGCAACGGAACGGGCTGGGAGCAGGCATATGAAAATCGGCGTGGTAATAAGCGGTGGCGATGTCACCGGCATCAACAACTTTATTTTCCAGGTCGCCAGGCTGGCGCAGGCAGATATCGTTCTTTTTAACGGCGGAATACCGGGCTTACTGGCTAATCAGCATCATTCCATCGCCAGACGCGATCTGGTCGATTTCTCTATTTCATCGATGCCCATTATCTCTTCTGGCCGAACGTCAAAAAAACTGGTCGCCAGTGAATATGAAACTATCGGCAAGCAACTTAAAGCTCTGCACATTGACGTGCTTATTATGGCCGGCGGCGACGGCTCGCTGCAGTTTTTAAATACGCTCAGCGAGTTTGGCGTTAACTGTTTTGGCGTGGGCATGACCATCGACAATGACGTTTTTGGCAGCTACTACACCATCGGCTTTTCCACCGCCTGCGAGCAAGTGATAAAAGAAGTCTCCAAGCTGAGAAATACCGGGCGCGCCCTGCCGGGCCGCGTATTTATGATTGAGCTGCTGGGCGGTTACTGCGGGGAACTGACGCTGCAATCGGCGATAAAGTCCAATGCGGACTTTGCCCTGATTCCCGAATGCCAACATCCCTTGAACGCATTGGCGGAAAAAATAACCCACCGGCTGGAGCGGCAAAACAGCGTTATCATTTTATGTTCTGAAGGATATACGAAAGAGTATTCGCCAGGTTTCCAGGGGGCGATCGACACCATGATTAAACAGCTGGAACCCAAGATTGGCGTGCGTATTCGCAAAACCATCGTAGGGTACGGTCTGCGCAATGGCGATCCCACCTGCGAAGAAATTTATCAGGGAACTCTTATGGCCAGCGAAGTCGTGCGCTGTATTCATTCCGGAATGAAAAACAAGGCAATCATTATTAATGCCGGCAATCAACCTATTCCGATTGATTTAATCAGCATGCAAAAACGTTTGGTCGACACCGAAGGACACCATTACAAACTCGCCAGGCAGTTAAATATAATCTGAGGAGATGTCCATGCTTAAAATACTGTGTGTTTGCGGCTGCGGCCTCGGCTCCAGCTTTGCCATCGAAATGAGCGCAAAAGCGGTGCTGAAAAAATTAGAGATTGAAGCCGATATTGATCACACCACAATCTCTGAAGCCAGCGCCTTTAAATCAGATATTATTCTTACCCAAAAAACCTTCGCCGATATTTTAAATGCCGACGCCAGCGAAGAAGAAAAAAAACGGGTCATTGTTCTCCACCGGCTCACCGATAAAGTGGAAATAGAGCAAAAGATTGTGGCCTTTTTGAAAGAGCGCGACATGAAGGGCCCCCATCATGAGTAGCCTGATCGATTTTATCGTCAAAGATCTGCTTGGCCAGGCGTCGATCCTGATTGCCTTTATCGCCATGCTGGGATTGTTGCTGCAGAAAAAATCCATCGGCAAGGTCGCCGAGGGCACGTTCAAAACGCTGTTGGGCTTTCTGATCATGATGGCGGGAATCAACATCATCGTCGGCGCCCTGACCTACCTGAACAGTATCTTCACCCACGGCTTCGGCATGACCGGTTACATCACCGACGTCGCCGCCATTGCCGGCCTGGCCAACCGCGAACTGGGTTCTGAAGTGGCGATGACGCTGCTGGTGATTTTCGCCGTGAATATCATCATCGCCCGCATCACCCCGTTCAAATACATTTTCCTGACCGGGCAGGCGTTGTTGTGGATGGCCACCATCGGCGCGGTGATCGGCTATAAAGCCGGGTTGACCGGGATGCCGCTGATTTTGACCGGCGGGATCTTTGGCGGCGTGATGGCGGTGTTGATGCCGGCGCTGGCGCAGCCGGTAGTGCGCAAAATCACCGGTTCAGACGAGGTGGCGCTGGGGCACTTCTGCACCATCGGTTATCTGGTGCAGGCGGCGGTCGCCAAGGTGGTCGGCAAAGGTTCGCGTTCCACCGAGGATCTGGAATTACCCGACAACTTCAAGTTTCTGCAAGACACCTATCTGTCGATGGCGGTGGTGATGATCCCGATGTACCTGATCCCCGCGCTGGCGGCCGGGCCGCAGTTCATCGCCCAATACGCCGGCGGTATGAATTACCTGATGTACTCCTTTATGCAGGCCATTCAGTTCGTCGCCGGCGTGTTTATCCTCTACAGCGGCGTGCGTCTGTTGCTGAATGAGCTGGTGCCGGCGTTTCGCGGCATTGCCATGCGCATCGTACCGGATGCCCGCCCGGCGCTTGATTGCCCGGTGTTGTTCCCCTATGCGCCCAATGCGGTGATTGTCGGCTTCCTGGCCACGACCCTGGGTTCCATCATCGGCATGATCGTTTTCCCGATGTTCGGTCTGGCGATGATCCTGCCCGGCCTGCTCACCAACTTCTTCGCCGGCGGCACCGCAGGCATTTTCGGTAACGCTCTTGGCGGGCGACGCGGCGCGATGATAGGTGGCGTGGTTCACGGCCTGTTCATCACCTTCCTGCCGGCCATTCTGGTGCCGATGCTGGAAAGTTACGGCTTTGTCGGCGTGACCTTCAGCGATTCCGACGTCATCAGCAGCGGCCTGGTGATGGGGCATGCCTTCCAGGGCAACTGGCTGTTCATCGCCCTGTTTATTGTCTTCGTCACGCTGATTGCGTGGTTCGTTAACGGTAAATCAACCAAACACCCTGAGGGGAAAGTCCATGAAACTCTATAATTTCAACGAACTGTTATCCGTTGCCAAGGCCCGCGACTTCAAGGCGATAGGCTCATTCAATCTTCATTGCCTGGAGATGCTGCCGGCCTTTTTCAAGGCGGCCAAGGCCACCCACAGCCCGCTGATGATCCAGATCTCCACCGGCACCGCCGAGTACCTGGGCTACCGGCTGCTGGTTGATTCCGTGCGCTCGCTGGCGGCAAGCGAAGACGTACCCACCTGTCTGCACCTGGATCACTGCTCGGACATCGCCTCGATCGAAACGGCGATTGATGCCGGTTTCAGTTCGGTGATGTATGACGGTTCGCACCTTGATATGGACGAAAATATCGCCAATACCCGCAAGGTGATCGACATTGCCCGCCAGCGTAACGTCTCGGTGGAGGCTGAACTGGGCGCCATCGGCGGTTCGGAGGACGGCAAGGCGGTCGCGGAAGAGGACATCTGTTTTACTGCCGTAGAAGACGCCAAGCGCTTTGTAGACGAAACCGGGGTCGATATGCTGGCCGTGTCGGTCGGCACCGTCCACGGGCTGTATACCGGCAAGGCGCATATCCAGCACCAGCGCCTGGCGGAAATCACCGCGGCCACCCATACCCCGCTGGTGTTGCACGGCGGCACCGGGGTCAGCGATGAAGACATGCGACGCGCGGTGGCCGGCGGCATTGAAAAGGTCAACGTGGGCACCGAGATGAACGTGCAGTGGGTTGGGCGCTGCAAGCAGACATTTGAAAAAGGCAAAGTGAACGACAGCGTGCGGAAATTCCTGATCCCGGCCAATAATGCCGTCACCGAGGTATTAACGGAAAAGATCGGTCTGTTTAAATAACGGTTGTCATTAGTTCTTAATATATACCCTGTGCATTTCAAGTCGCGGTCAAGAGGTTAACTCATCAGTCCCGGATCCCCCGCTATTGCAGGGGCGCGGCATGCTGCGCCTGCCTGAGTTGGGGCCGAATATATTCGCCCTTACAGGGGCCGATTGATACACCCTGCCGCGGCGTGAAAGGCGCAGGTATAGACTGGAGAATATATGTTTAATTTTATGAAACGTCGGCGGGAAAAAGAAACGCTGCCCGCCACGAATTACGATGATGAAGCCAATGAAATTGCAGCCGAAATTAACGCACTGGAACGGCGGTTGGCGGCAACGCCGGCGGACGGCGAAATCCATAAGACATTAATGCTGGCCTATAATCGGGCTGTAAAGATTTACGCCAAAAGCCAGCACCATCGCCAACATATCGATACCGTTTTTATCAAAATGGACGAGCTGCGCAATATTATCAGGAAAAATCTCTGAGGGATCATGATGACAATTAAACAACTGCTGCTTGAGGCCGGCGCCATACAGGTCGGCGTCAAGGAAACGGACTGGAAAAAGGTCATTACGCTAGCGGCACAGCCCTTGGTGGATAACGGCTATATTCACGCTTCTTATTATCAGGCGGTGATCAGCAATACGCTGGCCCACGGCGCTTATTACGTGTTTGACGAAGGCATCGCCATCCCCCACGCGCGGCCGGAGTGCGGCGTGATTAAAAATTGCTTCAGCATGGTGTTGCTGGAAGAGCCTATCGCCTTTCAGGACAGCGAAAAGGCCGATATCGTTATCCTGTTCGGCGCGACCGACAGTAACCGGCATATCGAAGACGGCATTCGCGCCATTGTCGATTTGCTGGACAATAAAGAGCGGCTCGACAAACTCCGCGCCGCGAAAATATGGCAAGAAGTGGTGGACATATTATGACTCTGGCGAGCGGAAAAACCGTCATTCTGGTCAATGGCATTCCTGCCTCGGGCAAAAGCACCGTCGCGCAGGCCTTGGCGCAACATTTCGGCCTGCCATATCTGACCCTCGACGGCATCAAGGAGCCGTTTATGTCGCGGCTGGACAACGTGGATCGGGGGCTGAACCGGCGGCTTGGCTGCGCCGCTTATGAAGCCATTTGGTCAATCGTGGCGCAGGCACCGGAATGCTGCACTTACGTTATCGACGCCTGGTTCGGCTTTCAGCCCAGAGAGCCGTTGCGTCATTACCTGCGTGAAGCCGGGGTGGCGCAGCCCCTCGAAGTGTGGAACCAGATTTCCGGCGATCTGGCGGCCGAACGTTATGGTTCGCGCATCGGCCAACGGCCCAAAGGCCACCCCGGCGCAGAGTATTTGCCTGAGCTGCGGGCGCTGGCAGAACGCGCCACCCCGATGGCCCTTGGCCCGGTGTTCCGGGTTGAGCAGGCCCTGCCGGTGGAAGTAGGCAGGATTGTCGATTGGCTGGCGGAGTACGGCATCGGTGGCGCCAACATCGGTAAGCGGATGGCAGGTTGATGTTTTCCGCGATTGCGGGTCAGAGCAAACACGGGAGCTTCTTGCCCGCCATTAGCCAAAAATGCGACGCTGCCCGCAATTAATGTGATTTTCATCACTTTTTTATGCAACGTAATGGCAATTTTCATTATTTTGTTTTTATACTGATATGCACTTTACCTACAACAAAATAACGAGTGCAGATCATGATTGACTCCCGCCTACCGCTTACCGACATTCACCGTCACCTCGACGGCAACATCCGTGCGCAAACCATTCTCGATCTGGGCCGTCAGTTCAATCTGGCCCTGCCCGCTGACGAGCTGGAAGCGTTGCGCCCGCACGTGCAAATCACCCATGCCGAACCGGATCTGATCAGCTTTCTACAAAAGCTGGACTGGGGCGTGGCGGTGCTGGGCGACCTGGATGCCTGCCGCCGGGTAGCCTACGAAAACGTAGAGGACGCGGCCAATGCCGGCCTGCACTATGCCGAGCTGCGCTTCTCGCCGTATTACATGGCGATGAAACACCAACTGCCGGTGGCTGGGGTAGTCGAAGCGGTGATTGACGGCATTCGTTCCGGCGTTCGCGATCGGGGCATCGATGTCCGCCTGATAGGCATCATGAGCCGTACCTTTGGCGAAGCCGCCTGTTTGCAAGAGCTGGAAGGCCTGCTGGCGCACCGCGACGGCATTACCGCGCTGGATCTGGCCGGTGACGAGCTGGGCTTCCCGGGCAGCCTGTTCCTCAGCCACTTCAACCGCGCCCGCGACGCCGGCTTGCGCATTACCGTGCACGCGGGCGAAGCCGCAGGCCCGGAAAGCATCTGGCAGGCAATCCGCGAGCTGGGTGCCGAACGTATCGGCCACGGAGTGAAAGCGATTGAAGATCCGGCGCTGATGGACTTCCTGGCTGAACACGGCATCGGCATCGAATCCTGCCTGACCTCCAATATTCAGACCAGCACCGTCTCTTCTCTGGCCCAGCATCCGCTGGCGAAATTCCTGCGCCACGGCGTGCTGGCCTCGATCAACACCGATGATCCGGCGGTTCAGGGCATCGAGATCGAACACGAATATCGGGTAGCGGCGCCACAAGCCGGGCTGACGCCGGCTGAAATCCGCACCGCACAGGAAAACGGCCTGAAAATGGCGTTCCTCAGCGAGCAGGAAAAGCAGGCTCTGCGCGATAAAGTGCAGGGCTGATTAAGCAAGGGGCGCGTATAACGCGCCCCGGTTTATTTCACCGCCACCGCCTCCCGCTGTTTGGCGGTTTTGCGCGCATAGCGCTGCGCCAGTACGGCGCACACCATCAATTGCACCTGATGGAAAATCATCAGCGGCAGCACCATGGCCCCCACCGCAGCGGCCGGAAACAGCACGTTTGCCATCGGAATGCCGTTCGCCAGGCTCTTTTTCGAGCCGCAGAACACAATAGTGATCTCATCGGCGGTATCGAACCCCAGCCAGCGCGCAGTGTAAGTGTTGATAATTAGCACCACCGTCAGCAGCACCAGCGACATCACCAGAATGGTCAGCAACGACCAGCCATCAATGCGGTGCCAGATGCCTTCCACCACCGCCGCGCTGAACGCGGTATACACCACCAGCAATATCGATGAACGGTCAGTGATGTTGATCAGTTTACGGTGGCGATCGACCCATTTGCCAATCAACGGCCGTGCCAAATGCCCCACCACAAACGGCACCATCAGTTGCAGAATTATCGAACCAATGGCGTGCACTACGTCGGTGTTCCCGCCCTGAGTATGCATCAAGGCCCCCACCAGCAGCGGCGACAGGAAAACGCCGAGAATACTGGACGCCGAGGCGCTGCAAATCGCCGCGGCCACGTTACCGCCCGCCGCAGAAGTAAAAGCGATGGCCGACTGAACCGTTGCCGGCAACGCGCACAGATAAAGGAAGCCCAGATAAACCGTCGGCGTCATCAGCCCCGGCACCATCCAATTCATCGCCAGCCCCAATAGCGGGAACAGCGCGAAAGTGCTGAGAAACACCACCAGATGCAGTTTCCAGTGGCTCATGCCGGCGATAATCGCCTCGCGCGACAGCTTGGCGCCATGCATAAAGAACAACAGCGCAATGGCGGCGGTAGTCAGGCGTTCGAAGAAGGTTTTCCATACCCCTTCGCAGGGGAAGATCGAGGCGACGATCACCACAAAAATCAGGACCAACAAAAACTTATCAATGCGCAGACGCTGTAACCAGGACATGAATCGGGATCCCTCGAAGAGTAAAACGGGTTCGGCAAGCGAACCCGGAACCGTGGATGGCGGAAGCTACGGCGTTCAAACCACCGGCAACGCCTTTTGCTGTTTCGCAGACTCAATGCCCAGCTCGATCATTTCCATCACTTTGATGGCGTCGCCGGCCGGCACCGGGTTTTCGCCCTCGCCGTTAATCGCATCGCGAATTGCCGCGTAATAGGCCGGGTAGTTGCCGGGAATGCTCAGCAACGGCTTCTCCGCCAGTATGCCATCGCGTGACAATGTCACTACGCCGTCGCGCATATCGTAGCCCCAGTCGGCCTGCGGCAGGCGCTCACCGGCTTTCAGGTGATCTTCCTGCGGATCCAGCCCGAACTTGATAAAGCTGCCCTGGGTGCCGTGCACGATATAACGTGCGGTTTCCGCCGCCGCCAGCACCGTGCCATGCAGCACCACCCGGCGATTGCCGTAGTTCAACACCGCGTGGAAATAATCCACCGATAGCGAACCTGGGCGCAGTTCGCCCAGATCGACAAACAGCGTTTGCGGCTTGCCGAACAGTTGCAGCGCCTGATCGATCAGGTGCGGCCCCAAATCGTACCAGATGCCGGTGCCGGCGCCGGCCTGCTCGCGCCAGCGCTGACGCACTTCCGGCCGGAAGCGATCGAAATGCGACTCAAAGTAAACCACTTCGCCGAGCGCGCCTTCTTTCAGCAGCGCCTTGAGCGTGAGGAAATCGCTGTCCCAGCGGCGGTTGTGGAACACCGACAGCAGTGTGCCGCTCTGTTCCGCCTGCCGTTTCAATTCTTGCGCTTGCGACAATGTCACGGTAAAGGGTTTGTCTACCACCACGTGCTTGCCGGCGGCCATCGCCTGCTGCGCCAGCGGAAAGTGGGTATCGTTGGGGGTGGGAATGACGATCAGATCGATAGAGGGGTCGTCGAACAACGCCTGCGGATCGCTCACTACCGTCATCGCAGGCCAGTCGGCGTGCACTTTGCCGGCATCGCTGCTGGACACGGCGGCCAGTTCTACGCCCGGGGTGCCGACAATCAGCGGCGCATGAAAGGTTTTGCTGGCATAGCCGTAACCCACCAGCCCAACCCGAATTTTTTCTGCCATGGTATTTCCTCTTGCTGGCTCGCTATAGACCCATCCGATTTGACACCATGACGCAGGCGGGAACAAGAAGTAAATGTTATGTTAACTGCAGCGACGCACAATAACCCCACACTGCAATCAACATGACCGAGACGCTTCATTACGGTCGGGGACAGAGGGTATCGGTGAGCACGTAACATCATTGGACTAGCCGACCCTTTTGTTTCTGTAGCCAAAAATATTCATCACCTGGCTTTGACATAAAATAGTTTCGCCATAGCAAAACTCCCACATCGTTGAATTAACATTAAGTTAAACCATAAGTTAAAAATATATCACCAGCTGATACTTCATCATAAAATAGTCATCATCATGATTAATTTATTTTTCTTAAAAACCATCATTAAATAAAGTTTGACAATGAAAAAAATGCGTCTTTAATTAAATTTCATTAATCAAAAAACACCCTATCTGCAATCGAATTTATTTCGGGGGTCACTCGTGGAAGAAATGCTGATCCTCGTTGATGACAAAGATAATCCTATCCGTTCGGAGGGAAAACTCTCTGTTCATCAGCAAGGGCTATTACATCGTGCATTTTCGATCTTTATATTTGATAACAAAGGAAGATGGCTGCTGCAACAAAGAGCGTTCAGCAAATACCATTCGGCCGGATTGTGGACCAACAGTTGCTGCGGCCATCCGCGCTGGGGTGAGGCTACCGATGCTGCCGCCCAGCGGCGTTTACAGGAAGAAATGGGGGTTTTCACCCCATTGAAAAAGGTCTCCAGCTTTACCTATCATGCTGAAGTACCTGGAAATTTGATTGAACACGAGTTCGACCATATTTATGTTGGTTTGTTTGAAGGTGAGCCTGATATTAATCCTGACGAAGTGGAAAATTCGCGATGGATTGATGTTATCCCGTTATTGCATGAGGTTGAATTGCATCCGGAAAAATTCACCATCTGGTTCAGGTTAATAATAAAAAGTTTTGATACCAATGAAATAACACGATGGGAAAAGCTTGCATCCCGTTAATGCTATCCACATTAAACGACTGGTGAATGGCTATGGATACCTTATTGGAATTAATTAATTTTCCGATTGATTTGCGGAAATTAACCCGTGAGCAATTAGCACAGGCTGCACATGAACTCCGGGCATTTCTATTATCCAGCATTGCAAAAAGCGGTGGTCATTTAGCCTCTAATCTCGGCGTGGTGGAATTAACCCTGGCGCTGCATTATGTCTTTGATACGCCAAACGATCGAATTGTCTGGGACGTCGGTCATCAATGTTATCCGCACAAAGCGATTACCGGCAGACGCGGACAGATGAACAACCTACGTCACAAGGGCGGCATTTCCGGCTTTCCAAGACGGGACGAATCCCCCTATGACAGCTTCGGCACCGCCCATTCCAGCACGTCAATCTCCGCCGCATTGGGGATGGCATACGCCGCCCGGCTGCAGCGGCAGGCCCGGCGTTGCATCGCGGTCATTGGTGACGGAGCGCTCAGTGCCGGTCTGGCCTTTGAGGCGATGAACAACGCCACGCTCGATCCGGACCTGCCCTTACTGGTGATCCTCAACGATAACGACATGTCGATCTCGCCATCGGTCGGCGCGCTGAAACAGCATCTCGTCGCTCTACATGGCAGTAAGTCTGCGTCACTGTTCAGCACCTTGGGCTTTGACTACTCGGGGCCGGTTGACGGTCACGATCTGGCAACGCTGATCCCTGCTCTGGAGCGAATGCGCGATCGACGCGGGGTGCAGTTGCTGCATGTCATCACCCGTAAGGGCCAAGGCTTTTCACACGCGGAGGCCGACCCCGTGAACTACCATGCGCCGGCCAAATTTTGTCCACAGGCCGGAATATTGCCCGCCGCCGCCGGTAAGCTGACCTATACGCGGGTATTCGGCGACTGGTTATGCGACGAGGCAGAGCACGACGCGCGCGTGGTCGGCATTACCCCGGCGATGCGTGAAGGTTCCGGCCTGGTGACCTTTCAGCAGCGCTTTCCCGATCGCTATTTCGACGTCGGCATCGCCGAACAACATGCGGTGACCTTTGCCGGCGGCCTCGCCGCCGAAGGCATGCGGCCGGTAGTGGCGATTTACTCCACCTTCCTGCAACGCGGTTATGACCAACTTATCCACGACATCGCCATCCAGCAACTGCCGGTAACCTTCGCCATCGATCGCGCCGGCGTGGTAGGGGCCGATGGCGCGACCCATATGGGCATGTTCGATCTGGCTTATCTGCGCTGTATTCCCAATCTGCTGCTGATGTGCCCGGCGGATGAAAATGAGTGCCGGCAAATGCTGCATACCGCGCTGAATCATAACGGCCCGGCGGCAGTGCGTTATCCGCGAGGTAATGGCCCCGGCGTAATGCCGCAGCGCGAGATGGCGGCATTGCCGTTGGGAAAAGCTCAGTCTCGCCGCATTGGGCGGCGGATCGCCATTCTGGCCTTCGGCTCTATGGTCGCGCCGGCGTTGGAGGCCGGCGTCCGACTGGATGCGACCGTGGTCAATATGCGCTTCGTCAAACCGCTCGATGTTGGGCTGCTGCAGCGTCTGGCGCGTACCCATGAAACGCTGGTCACGGTGGAAGAAGGCTGCATCGCCGGCGGCGCGGGGAGCGCCTGCCTGGAATGCCTGTCCGCCGCCGGGATCGTGGTAAACAGCTTGTTGCTGGGCTTTCCGGATAATTTTGTCGAGCACGGCGAGCCGGCAGAGCTGCTGGCAACTTGCGGTCTGGACGCCGACGGCATCGAAAACGCCATTGTCAGCTTTGTTACACCGCCGGTGGCGAAGTTTGTTGCCGACGTGGGGAGTTTTACCGATGAAAGTGAAGCTTTTGTACGCGAAAACACGCGCATTTATCGAGGAGAGCGACCATGAGCAATCTGTCTGAAATGATGTCACCCGATCCGGTGTATTTACAAAATCTGCCGTATCAGGTGATCCGGGATAGCCATACCGACAGCTATGAGGAGAAGGTGGTACAGACCTACTGCGAAGAGCCGGAACATTGGCGCAAGGCCATCGGCGATACGCTGTTGTTTCAGTTTGGCGTGTATGAGGATGCGGCTCATGCCCCTGCCCTGACGCCGACGTCGAAACTGAAGCCCACAGCTGGGCTGGATGAGTCCAGTGTCCGTTATTTCGAGCAGCAGTTGTTTCTGGCCGGGGTAACCGGCAGCGATCGGCCGGCGATGCGTCGTATCCTGGATATCGGCTGCGGCTGGGGTTACATCCTCAAGCATCTGGCGGAGCGTTATCCGGAATGCCAGCGGTTGGACGGCGTTAACGTCAGCGCCCAGCAGCTCAACTACTGCGCCCGTTCCCATGCCGAGCAAGGGTTGAGCGGCCGCATCAATCTGTTTTTGTGCAATGCGCAGGACATCGGACTGTTGCCGGATCCTGATGATCTTTATGATCTGGTGATCATCCGCGGCGTCATCTCTCACTTCCCCAACGAGCTGTATGAGAAAGCCATGCACGCGTTATTCACCCGGGTGCGACCCGGTGGCAAGGTGATCATCTCCGACAACCTGTACAACGTCGAACCGGATCGCTACCAGTCCGATACGCCGGATATTGTTGATCGTCTGGCCTGCCGCCATCAAAAAACGCCGGCTTACTTTAGCCAGGTACTGGAAAACAGCGGTTTCACCATAAAGGATTTTCGCGTATTGCCGTCAAACGTTGATGTAGCGCACTGGCTGATGGACTCCAAAGCCAATATCGAGCGTCATTTCCCCACGGGGGTAGACGGTGCGCTGGAGGAACTGCGGGTGCTGGCGGAAAACTGGTCGGTGGCGCTGCTGAAGAACAAGGTTTCTACTTACAGCGTGATTGCCTGTAAAAAATAATCATCAGTTAACGTCATAATATTCAATGATGGGGAACAGTATGAACACAAATGATTTTTTGTCTCCCGAGGCCCAACCGATGCTGACGTCCCAACCCGTCATGCATATTGTGCCTGACTATAATCCCTTCAACCGGCAGTACAAAGTGCATCCCCTGAAAGCCGAAGTTGAAAAGAAAGCGCTCGATTTCATGGAGCGTTACCGTCTTTACTGGACTGAAGAACAGCGCCAGCGTCTGTACGGACAGGATTGCGGGGGGATTGCAGGCTATGTCTATACCTTGGCCCCCAATGCCGAGCAACTGCAATTGGGAGCCGATCTGGCGATGATTGCTTTTACCTGGGACGATGAATTTTGCGATGAAGGCCCAACTCGTGACAAGCCGATGGAAATGGCGGACAGCGCTTTCAGAACTATTCGCGCACTGGAATGCCACGACATCATAGTCGATAAAAATGACCGCTATGCGGTGGCCATGCGGGATATTCTGCAACGCGTTCGCCAATTGTCACCTGACTATCTTGCCAACCAGTGGGTGGATTCGGTCCGACATTGGTTTTTCATCGAAATCCAGAAAGCATCGAATGTGGCACGCGGGATACGCCCTAACCTGAGTGATTATGTGGTGACCCGCATGCATACTGGCGCTACCCCCACATTTATGCTCAATACGCAGATCGCCAACGGATTGGAATTGGGGCCGGGTTTGCTGTTCGACAGACGTGTCAATGCGTTGATGGAACTGGCCCGTACCGTGGTCAACTGGTCAAGTGATTGCTATTCCTACTTCAAGGAGGCGGAACGTACTGCCGATGGGTATAACATCATCGATGTTCTGATGGACACCCATAACCTTTCTGTCGAAACCGCAATGGCAATGGCCTTCAATATGCAGGACCGCATGCTAATGCGTTTTGTCGAGCTGCGTGATGAAGTATTAAATGGACCGCATGACAAAGGAGCCGAAATTTATATTGATGCGCTGGAAGAATATACCATTGGCGGGATCTTGTGGTGTCAGGAAACCCAACGTTATCGATTTATCGATGGGACGACATCAGGCAGGTTGGCTTATACCGCTTCAGGGTTCACCCGGCAAGCACGGGGAAGCGAGCTGTCAGAGCCGATCGACATCCCGACCATCGCCTGGTGGTGGCAGGTGGGGGAAAGAGCAGATCAGCACAGTCGGCGCTAAGCGGCTTTCAACACAGATTTTGGCTATGGATGCATGTTCGGCGACGAGCATGATGGGGGAATAGTCGTATGCGCGGTAACCGGGTTTCCTCTCCCCCTGGCAGCCCGGTTACCGCGCATGTCCTCAACGCCCCCTACGGTTAACCGGTAACCGCCGCGTAAGGCGATTGGCGCTCGCTTTTCGCCGGGTAGTTAATCTCCAGGCTGCGGCGGCGGAAATCGCTCGGGCTGACCCCCACCCGCTTGCGGAATACGCGGGAAAAATAGAGCTGATCGTCATAACCCACCACCCGGCCGATGGTGGCGATCGACTCTTGCGTGGTCTGCAACAACAGCTTGGCGCGGATCACCCGCTGATCCTCGCGCCAGCGCAGGATATTGATGCCCACCTGCTCACGGAACAGGTGCGCCAGCCGAGACGGCGACAGGCAGACATGACGCGCCACCTCGTCGATGCGCAACTCGCCCGCCAGGTTGCCGGTGATGAACTGACAGGCCTCGATGACGCGTGGATCCATGATTTTCTGCGGGCTGAGCGGATCTTCTTCCATCGCGCGCAGCAACAGGCGTTCCAGCAGGTTCATGCCCAGCTCTTCCGCAAAGCGGCGGCCGGAGCGCTGGGTCTGTTCGATATTGGCGAACAGCCGGTCGAATTCCAGCAGCAAGTTGTTGTTTGGCAGCGTCAGGCGCCCCACTTCATGGGTTTTGCTGTGCCATTCCAGCCAGTCGGCCCAGTAGGCGCGCGGGCGGAAATAGACCCAGCGGTGATACCAACAGTCGCTGTCCGGCGAACGACCGTAGTAATGGGATGCCTTGGGAGGAAACAGCAGCAGGTCGCCGGGGTTGCAGTAAAAGGTGTCCTCGCCGTCGAACACCTTGCCCTGGCCCTTGATGGTCAGGTTGAGAATATAGCCCTTCATGCCGCCGGGGCGATCGATAAAGAAATCCAGCGGGCCGTCCGCCATGATCGGCGTCAGCCCGGCCACCAGATAGGCATTGAAGGTGTAACCCGGTAACAGCGGGTTCGGTTGCGGTTCCTGCGCCATGCGATGATACATCGGTCCTCCTCAAACGGCTTGTATTGTGAGGTTGATGACAAAGTTGTCTTTGAGTCCGAGATACCCGGGCCTAGCGCACCGAGGGGCGCTCCGGCAGCTAAAGCTGCTACGACCCCTTCGGCACGCTCTCCCTAATAACGGGCTTTGTCAGCAGTCTGGTATACGTAGTGTATCGGCCCGGCAGATAACTGCCTGAGCCGATGGCAGAACTGTGAGCAGGGTTAACGATTTTCTACAGCGTGCGTTTGGCCTGCTGTTTGTAGCGGTCGAAAATTACCGCCGCCAGCAGGATCACGCCGCGCACCACATATTGCGAGAACGGCGAGATATTCAGCAAATTCATCGCGTTTTCTACCGTGCCGAGGATCAGGATGCCGGCGATAACGTAGGAAATCTTGCCGATACCGCCCTTCAACGACACCCCGCCCAGCACGCAGGCCGAGATCACGATCAGCTCATAGCCGATCGAGGTCATCGGCTGGCCGCTGGTCATGCGCGAAGCCAGAATGATGCCGGCGGCGGCCGAAACCAGCCCGGACAGCACAAAGATGATGATTTTAGTGCGCACCACCGGCACCCCAGCCAGCCGCGCCGCCTCTTCGTTGCCGCCGATCGCCAGCGTATTGCGGCCAAAGGTGGTTTTGTTGAGCAGGAAACCGAACAGGATCAGGCAGGCGACGGTGATCCAGATCGGCGCAGGCAACCCCAGCCAGTTGGCGTAGCCCAGGGTGAAGAAGCGCTCGTCTTCAATGCCCACCGCTTTGCCGTCGGAAATGATGTAGGCCAGGCCGCGCAAGATCTGCATGGTGGCCAGCGTGGTGATCAGGGCGTTGATTTTCAGCCGGGCGATGACAAAACCGTTAATCAACCCCGACGCCACGCCCAACAGCAGGCCGGCGCCTACGCCGATCCACAGGCTTTCGGTCAGGTTGATCACCACCGCCGTGGTAACCCCGGCACAGGCGATGACCGAGGCGACGGACAGATCGAAGTCGCCGGAGGCCAGGCAAAACAGCATGCCGCAGGCCACCATGCCGGACATGGATATCGCCAGCCCCAGCCCTTTCATGTTGATGAAAGAACCGAAGTTAGGCACAAACACTACGCAGGCGATAAACAGCACCGCGAACACCACCAGCATGCCGTAGCTGTCCCAGATACGCGCCAGCCCCCGGCCGCTGCGGTTTTTCACAGAATGGGTCGTTATGGTCGACATCTCTTTCTCCTTCACAATCAAGCCACCGCCACAGCGGCATCAGGGGCAATATCGGGGGTGCGCAGCATCGCCAGGCTGAGGGCTTTTTCCTCGCTGGCATCGTCATGCAATAATTCGCCGGAAATGGCGCCTTCGCGCATCACGATGATGCGGTCCGCCAGCCCCAGCACTTCGGGCAAATCGCTGGAAGCGAACAGCACCGCGATGCCCTGCTGCGCCAGTTGGTAAATCACATGGTAAATTTCATGCTTGGCGCCGACGTCGATACCACGCGTCGGCTCATCCAGCAGGATCACTTTCATTTCTTCCGACAGCCAGCGGCCCAGAATCGCCTTCTGCTGGTTACCGCCGGATAAATTCATAATCAGCTGACCGGCACTTGGGGTTTTGATATTCAGCGCACGGATGTGATGGTCGGCATTGCTGACTTCCCAGCCGTTATTGATCAGGCAGCCTGCGCGAATGCTTTTGCGCCGCGCGCTGATGTTGATGTTGTCGCGCACCGAATGCACCGGAATGATGCCGTCCGCCTTGCGGTCCTCCGGGCACAGCATGATGCCGGCACGGATAGCGTCTATCGGCGAACGGATGTCCAGCCGCTGGCCATCCAGCGTCAGTTGCCCGCGGCTGACCCGCGTAGCGCCGAAAATGCCCTTCATCAGCTCGCTGCGCCCGGCGCCCACCAGGCCGAACAGCCCGACAATCTCCCCAGCGCGCACGCTCAGATCGATAGGGGTTTTGACGCCCGGTGCCTGCAATCCCTGCAGCGCCAGCCTTACCGGCCCCAATTCACGCGGCTGATAACCGTAGACGTCACCGAGATCGCGGCCCACCATCGCCTGCACCAGTTGTGCGTTGTTGACCTGGCTCATGTCGTCAAAGGTGCGCACATAGCGGCCGTCTTTGAATACCGTGATGGCATCGCTGAGGGCAAAGATCTCCTCCATACGGTGCGAAACGTAGAGGATCACCCGCCCTTCGGCGCGCAGTTCGCGGATCACCCGGAACAATTGCTCAATCTCTCTGGCGGACAGCGAACTGGTCGGCTCGTCAAACGCGATCACCTTGGCGTTGCGCGCCAGCGCCTTGGCGATTTCCACCATCTGCCACTGACCGATCGACAGGTATTTCAGCGGCGTATCCGGGTCTATATCCAGCCCGAGATGTTCCAGTTGCAAGCGGGATTCGTAACGCAACAGCTTGCGATCCACCAGCCCGAGTTTGGTCGGCAACTGGCCGAGATAAATGTTCTCAGCCACCGTCATTTCCGGCACCAGATGCAGCTCCTGGTAGATAATCGCGACCCCGGCGTTCAAGGCATCGGTGGTGTTGGTGAACTGAACCGGCTGGCCTTTCAGCTGAATTTCGCCCTGGGTCGGCGCGTAGTTGCCGCTGAGAATTTTCAGCAGCGTGGATTTCCCGGCGCCGTTTTCCCCCATCAACGCGTGGATCTGCCCGGCCTGGCAGCTGAAACTGATATCGTCCAGCGCCTTCACGCCCGGGAAGGTTTTACCGATGCCTTTAAACGTCAGATACGGCAATGCGGCGGTCATAATGCGATCCTCCTGCGGTCAAAAATGCCGCCCGGCATTACGCTGCGGGCGGCTCGGTGATTACATCAGGCCTTTTTTCTGCAGTTCGGTTTTAAAGTTGTCGCGGGTGATCAGCACCACGTCGGTCACTTCGGTAAATTTCTGCGGCTCCACATCCTTTGCTACCCAGTCATGCAGCATCTGAATGCTCTTGTAGCCGTGGATGTCCGGGCTTGGCAGCAGCGACCCGTAGAAACCGGTGGCCTGCGCCTTGGACAGTTCGCTGACCGCATCCACGCCGTTGATGCCGATGCCGATCACGTTAGGCGCCTTGAAGCCCTGGCCTTCGGTGGCGCGCACGCCGCCCAGCACGGTGTTGTCGTTCATGCCGACAATCAGCCAGTTTTTCACTTCTGGATGTTGCACCAGCATCGAGTTGGCGGCATCAAACGCCCCCGGAATATCGTTGGACTTGGTCGGTACCGAGTAAATTTGTTTTTCCGGGAAGCCGGCCGCTTTCAGCGCGGCAATCGAACCGCCGGTGCGGCGACGGGCGGTGTCCAGTTCATCGGCGGTGATCGCCATCACGGCGGTGTCCGCCGGTTTCCAGCCGCGTTTGTTCATCTCTTTCCACAGCTCCTGGCCCTGGCGTTCACCGATTTTGGTGGCCGCCATCATCACCAGCGGCACGCTGTCCATAGGTTTGCCCTTGGCGGTGACAAACTGATCGTCCACGGCGATCACTTTCAGGTTGTAGCTGCGCGCTTTGGCCATGATCGCCGAGCCAAGTTTCGGATCCGGCGTGCAGATGACAAAGCCCTTGGCTCCGCTGGCCGCCAGGCTATCGATGGCGTTAAGGGTTTTTTCCCCGTCCGGCACGGCGATTTTGATCACGTCGAAACCGAGATCCTTACCGGCCTTGTCGGCAAATTTCCATTCGGTCTGGAACCAGGGTTCCTCGGGCTGCTTGACCAAAAAACCCAGCTTCATGGTCTCGGCGACAGCCGAATGTGACATAACGGCCGCCAGCCCCAGTGCCGCCAACGCCTTAGTGAATTTATGCATGATGCTCTCCGCAGTTTTGTTCTCTTCGGCGAATAAATTCGCTCGCCGTGAAAACGTTATCATTAGGGTGCCTGTTGTCGGTGCGTCGCTTGTTTGCGCGGCATCTCCCAACACCAGCTGTAAGACGGATTAAGTTTTAGCGGGTATTTGTTGCCGAAATGTAGAGCGCTATCACATCCGTGGATTACAGCAGATATGTGCATATATTTAGCGAATTCCGCCAAGCATTAACTTATGACAAGCGTCACAAAATCACTGTGCGAAGCAGAAAAGTGCATACTTCCAGCTAATGGCTCCTCACCTGCCCACCGCTCCCGCTCCTATGGTTGTCACAGCGTATTTACACATCAGGAGTCAACATCATGACGGCAGACGCTATTGCCCTGGGATTGGACTTCGGCAGCGATTCGGTGCGGGTATTGGCGGTTGACTGCCATAACGGCCAGGAGCTGGATACCGAAGTGGTTTACTACCCTCGCTGGCAGCGCGGCGAATTCTGCAACGCCGCAGAAAACCGGTTCCGCCACCACCCGCTCGACTATATAGAAGCCATGGAACAGGCGATCGTCAGCCTGGTGCAGCGCATGTCTCCGCAGCAACGGCTGCAGGTGATCGGCATCGGGGTCGATTCCACCGGATCCACGCCTGCGCCGATTGACGAGCAAGGCAAGGTGCTGGCGCTGCGGCCGGAGTTTGCCGACAACCCGAACGCCATGTTTGTGCTGTGGAAAGATCACACCGCCATCGAGGAAGCCGACGCCATCAACCGGCTTTGCCGCAGCGGCGATTTCCCCGACTATTCTCGCTATATCGGCGGCGTCTATTCATCCGAATGGTTCTGGGCCAAGATCCTGCACGTTTCGCGCCAGGACGCAGAGGTCCGCCAGGCCGCCGCCTCTTGGGTGGAACTGTGCGACTGGGTGCCGGCGCTGCTGTCCGGCACCACCGCCCCGCAGAATTTAAAACGCGGGCGCTGTAGCGTCGGGCATAAAACGCTGTGGCACCCCGACTGGGGCGGCCTGCCGCCGAAAGCGTTTTTCGCCGCGCTCGATCCGCTGTTGGTCGAAGACTTGCCCTGGCCTTTGTTTGAAGACTCCCACACCGCCGATTTGCCGGTCGGCACGCTCACCGCCGAGTGGGCCACACGCCTCGGGCTGCCGCAGAGCGTGGTGTTATCCGGTGGCGCGTTCGATTGCCATATGGGCGCGGTGGGTGCCGGGGCGCAACCCTATACCCTGGTGAAGGTGATTGGCACCTCCACCTGCGATATCCTGATCGCCGATCGTCAGCGGGTCGACGGGCGCGCAATCGAAGGGATCTGCGGCCAGGTCGACGGCAGCGTAGTGCCGGAACTGATAGGCCTGGAGGCCGGGCAATCGGCCTTTGGCGATATGTATGCCTGGTTCAGCCGTTTGCTGAGCTGGCCGCTGCATGAGGCGGCGAAAAACCACCCCGAACTGCAACCGCAGTTGAAACAGATTGAAGCCGGCCTGCTGGCCGCGCTGACCGAATCCTGGGCCAACAATCCGTCGCTGGATCACCTGCCGGTGGTGCTGGACTGGTTTAACGGCCGCCGCACTCCCTATGCCAACCAGCGTCTGAAAGGCGTGATTACCGATTTGAACCTCGGAACCGACGCGCCGACGCTGTTTGGCGGATTTATTGCCGCCACCGCCTTTGGCGCCCGCGCCATCATGGAATGCTTCGAACGGCAGGACATCCCGGTCGACAACGTGCTGGCCATGGGCGGCATCGCGCGGAAATCACCGACGATCATGCAAGCCTGCGCCGACGTGATGAACCGCCCGCTGCAGATTGTCGCCTCCGATCAATGCTGCGCGCTGGGTGCGGCGATCTTTGCCGCCGTAGCCGCAGGCCGTTTCAGTAACGTGCCCGAGGCGCAGCGCCAGATGGCCTGCGGCATCGAACGCACGCTGCAGCCGGATCCGCAGCGTGTCACGCGCTATCAACAGCTTTATCAACGCTATCAGCAATGGTGCCTGGCCGCCGAGCCGCGCTACGCCCCTGGCGCAGATTCGCCATGCTGAATCCCGATACCCAACGCTAACCCCCAGGAGTCTCTGATGGATGCATTTAAGCAGCATGAAGTCTGGTTCGCCATCGGCAGCCAGCACCTGTACGGCCCGCAAACCCTGCAACAGGTCAAGGCGCACGCCGAACAGGTCGTGGAAAGTCTCAACCGTGAGGCGGGGTTGCCGGTAAAACTGGTGCTGAAGCCGCTGGTTACCACACCGGATGAAATTACCGCCCTGTGCCGCGACGCCAACTATCGCCAGGAGTGCATCGGCATCCTGACCTGGTTGCACACCTTTTCGCCGGCCAAGATGTGGATCGCCGGGCTGTCTATCCTCAACAAACCGCTGCTGCAATTCCATACCCAGTTCAATGCCCAGGTGCCTTGGGACAGCATGGATATGGACTTTATGAACCTGAACCAGACCGCCCACGGCGGCCGTGAGTTCGGCTTTATCGGCGCCCGCATGCGCCAGCAGCACAGCGTGGTTGCCGGCCACTGGCAGGATCCTGAAGCACACCGCCGCATCGCCCAGTGGATGCGGGCCGCTGCCGCCAAACAGGCGAGCCAACAGCTGAAAGTGGCGCGTTTTGGCGACAACATGCGTGAAGTGGCGGTGACCGAAGGCGATAAGGTCGGCGCGCAGATCCAGTTCGGCTACTCGGTCAATGCCTATGGCATCGGCGATTTGGTCAGCGTGATCAATGAGGTCAGCCGTGGCGATGTGGACACGTTGATTGAAGAATACGAAGCCAGCTATGTGCTGAGCGATGCGGCGAAAATCAACGGTGAAAAGCGCGAGAACCTGATCGACGCGGCACGCATCGAACTGGGGATGAAGCGTTTTCTGGAACAGGGCAACTTCCAGGCCTTTACCACCAACTTTGAAGATCTGCACGGCATGAAGCAGTTGCCGGGGCTGGCGGTGCAACGCCTGATGCAACAGGGTTACGGCTTTGGCGGCGAAGGCGACTGGAAGACCGCCGCGCTGCTGCGCATCCTGAAAGTGATGGCCGATGGCCTGAACGGCGGCACCTCGTTTATGGAGGATTACACCTATCACTTCCAGCCGGGCAACGATCTGGTGGTCGGTTCGCACATGCTGGAGGTGTGCCCCTCAATCGCCAAAGAAAGCAAGCCGCTGCTGGACATTCAACCGCTCGGCATCGGCGGCAAGGCGGATCCGGCGCGATTGATTTTCTCCACCCCGGCCGGCCCGGCGGTTAACGCCAGCCTGATCGACATGGGCGACCGTTTCCGTCTGCTGGTCAATCAGGTGGATACCGTGGAACAGCCGCACCCGCTGCCCAAGCTGCCGGTAGCGCGCGCCATCTGGCGGGCTCAACCGACGCTGGCCACCGCCGCAGAAGCCTGGATCCTGGCCGGCGGCGCGCACCACACCGTGTTCTCCCAGGCGCTGGACGCAGACCAACTGCGGCTGTACGCCGAGATGCACAACATCGAGTTCTTGTTGATCGATAACGCCACCGCTCTGCCGGCGTTCAAAAACGAAATCCGCTGGAACGAAGCCTACTACCAGCTCAACCGCCGTTAATCTGTCGGCAGCCGGGGCAAAACCGGCTGCCGGTAGCCAAACGTGCTGCCCTTGCCCCATTGTCCCGACCATCCGCTTGATATTGATGACTAACCCCCTATTACCCGCTAAGCTATGCGGCTTCATGTCTTACCCAGGAAGCCGTTTATGTCTCAAGCTGAATACACCCGTATTGGCGGTTGGTTGCTGGCCCCGATGGCCTATATGATTGTCACCCTGCTTAGCGCCAGCCTGATGATGCTCCTGTATGGCATGGCGATTTTCATGCCGGAATCGCGCGAATACCTGCTGACCAACGCCCAGGCATTTACCCTGCAATGGTATTTGTCCGTCCTGACCACGCTGGCGATGTGGTGCTTTACCCTGTGGCTGCTGTGGCTGTTTTGCCAGCGCTCGCAGCGTTTCCCCAAACTGTTCCTGGTGTGGTTGTTGATCACCGTGCTGCTGGCGATAAAAGCCTTCGCCTTTTCGCCGGTACCTGATGAGTTGGCGGTGCGCAGTTTGGGTTGGCCCCTGTTGATGGCGGCGCTATTGGTGCCCTACATGAAGCGTTCCCAACGGGTAAAAGGCACCTTTACCGAACGCTGAGTGCCGCTGTGGCACGTTTTGTGCGGATAATTGTGTAAATTTTCGCCAAAAAAGGGCAAAAAGAGCAATAACCTTGCTATCCATATGTTGTCGTTATGCCGCCAATTCCCGATAATAGGCGGCTTTTATTTTTTTAGGCATCGCAATGACCGAATACCTGCTCCTGTTTGTTGGCACCGTCCTGGTGAATAACTTCGTTTTGGTGAAGTTTCTTGGCCTGTGTCCGTTCCTTGGCGTATCCAAGAAGCTGGAAAGCGCCATCGGCATGGGGATGGCGACCACCTTTGTCATGACGCTGGCCTCCGTCAGCGCCTGGGTGATCAACACCTTTATTCTGGTTCCGCTGGATCTGGTGTACCTGCGCACGCTGTCATTCATTCTGGTGATCGCCGTTGTGGTGCAATTTACCGAGATGGTGGTGCGCAAAACCAGCCCGGCGCTGTATCGCCTGCTGGGGATCTTCCTGCCGCTGATCACCACCAACTGCGCGGTGCTCGGCGTGGCGCTGCTTAACGTCAATCTCGGCTACAACTTCCTGCAATCGGCGGTGTACGGCTTTAGCGCCGCCGCCGGTTTCTCGCTGGTGATGGTGCTGTTCGCCGCCATTCGTGAACGCTTGGCAGTCGCCGACGTACCGGCGCCATTTCGCGGTTCTTCCATCGCGCTGATCACCGCCGGGCTGATGTCGCTGGCCTTTATGGGCTTTACCGGGCTGGTGAAATTCTAATGACGGCGTTATGGATTGCTATTGCCGCGCTTAGCGCCCTCGGCCTGTTGTTCGGCCTGGTGCTGGGCTTTGCCGCGCGCCGCTTTGAAGTGGAAGAAGATCCGGTGGCCGAGCAGGTCGACGAGATCCTGCCGCAGAGCCAGTGCGGCCAGTGCGGTTACCCCGGCTGTCGCCCTTATGCCGAAGCCGTCGCCAACGGCGAGATGATCAACAAATGCGCGCCGGGCGGCGAGCAGGTGATGCTGAAACTGGCAGAACTGCTTAACGTCGAGCCGCAACCCTTGGGCAGCGAAGCCGCCGCCGAGCCGGTGCGCCAGGTGGCCTATATCGATGAAGCCAACTGCATCGGCTGTACCAAGTGCATTCAGGCCTGCCCGGTGGATGCCATCGTCGGCGCCACGCGCGCCATGCACACCGTAATTACCGATCTCTGTACCGGCTGTGACCTGTGCGTTGCGCCGTGCCCTACCGATTGTATTGAAATGAAGCCGGTCGCCACCACCACTGCCAACTGGAAGTGGGATATGAAGACGATTCCGGTGCAAGTGATCCACGTGGAGCAACATGCTTAATCTGTTCGCCGCCTTCAAAAAAGACCGGATTTGGGATTTCGACGGCGGGATCCATCCACCGGAAATGAAGACTCAATCCAGCGGAGTGCCACTGCGTACCGCTCCGTTGGCCGACAGTTTTATTATTCCCCTGCAACAGCATCTTGGACCGGAAGGCGAGCTGTGCGTCAACGTCGGCGACCGGGTGTTGAAGGGCCAACCGCTGACCGTGGGCCGCGGCCGCACGGTGCCGGTACATGCGCCGACCTCCGGCACCGTCAGTGCCATCAAACCGCATATCACCGCTCACCCTTCCGGGCTGGCGGAGTTATGCGTGATAATCCAGGCGGACGGCGAAGACCGCTGGTGCGAACGCGTACCTGTGGCGGACTACCGCCAACTGGCGGCGCAGGATCTATTGCAACGCATTCATCAGGCCGGCATCGCCGGGCTGGGTGGCGCCGGTTTCCCGACCGCCAGCAAGCTGCAGGGCGGCATGAACGGCGTGGAAACGCTGATCCTCAACGCCGCTGAATGCGAGCCTTATATCACCGCCGATGACCGTCTGATGCGCGAACACGCCGACCAGATTATCGAAGGCACGCAGATTTTGCGTCACTTGCTGCAGCCTAAAGTCACGCTGATCGGCATCGAAGACAACAAGCCGGAAGCGATCGAAGCCCTGAAGCTGGCGTTGCGCGATCAACCGGGCATCGCCCTGCGGGTGATCCCGACCAAATACCCTTCCGGCGGCGCCAAACAGCTCACCAAGATCCTGCTCGGCAAGGAAGTGCCGCACGGCAAGCACTCTTCCGCCATCGGCGTGCTGATGCAAAACGTCGGCACCGCTTTCGCCATCAAGCGTGCCATTGTCGATGGCGAACCGCTGATCGAGCGCGTAGTGACCCTGACCGGCGATGCGCTCAGCCAGCCGGGTAATCTGTGGGCGCGCATCGGCACGCCGGTGCAGCATCTGTTGAATTTTGCCGGCTTCCAGCCGCAGGCGCAGCAAATGGTGGTGATGGGCGGCCCGCTCATGGGCTTTACCCTGCCCGCCCTTAACGTGCCGATCGTTAAAATCAGCAACTGCATTCTGGCCCCGTCGGTTAACGAAATGGCGCCGCAGGAGCCTGAACAGTCCTGTATCCGCTGCGGTCTGTGCGTCGACGCCTGCCCGGCGGGCCTGTTGCCGCAACAGCTTTACTGGTTCAGCCGCGGCGAAGAACACGAAAAAGCCCGCAATCATAACCTGTTCGACTGCATTGAATGCGGCGCCTGCGCCTTTGTCTGCCCAAGCAATATTCCGCTGGTGCAGTATTACCGCCAGGAAAAGGCCGAGATCAAAGCCATCGATCAGGAAGCCGCACGCACCGCCGAAGCCAAGGCGCGTTATGAAGCCAAGCTGGCGCGACTGGAACGCGAAAAACTGGCGCGTGAAGAACGCCACAAGAAAGCCGCGGTCAAACTGACCGATGACGATCAGGATGCCGTTCAGGCCGCTCTGGCGCGCGTGCGCAGTAAAAATGCCGCGCCGGCGACTGGCACGGTGAGCGGTGATGCCCCAGACAACAGCGAGATGATTGCCGCCCGCGAAGCCCGCAAGGCTCAGGCTCGCGAACGCCGCGCCCAACAGGAGACGACAACCGCTCCAGATGCGGCAACGGCCGCCGAAGGTGAAGACCCGCGTAAAGCGGCGGTTGCCGCCGCGCTGGCGCGGGTAAAAGCCAAGAAAGCCGCGCAGCAAGCCGGGGTTGAAACGCCTGTCGACACCGCGCCAGCCGAACCGGCAGCGCCGGTGACGGAGGAAGATCCGCGCAAAGCGGCGGTCGCAGCGGCCATCGCTCGTGCCAAAGCCAAAAAAGCCGCGCAGCAAGCCGGCGTTGAAACGCCTGTCGACACCGCGCCAGCCGAACCGGCAGCGGCGGTGGCGGAGGAAGACCCACGCAAGGCGGCTGTCGCAGCGGCCATCGCTCGCGCCAAAGCCAAAAAGGCGCAGCAGCAGGCTGCGGCAGAAACGCCTGTCGAAGCCGCGCCAGCCGAACCGGCAGCGGCGGTGACGGAGGAAGATCCGCGCAAAGCGGCGGTCGCAGCGGCCATCGCTCGCGCCAAAGCCAAAAAGGCAGCGCAGCAGGCTGCGGCAGAAACGCCTGTCGATACCGCGCCAGCCGAACCGGCAACGGCGGTGACGGAGGAAGATCCACGCAAAGCGGCGGTCGCAGCGGCTATTGCCCGCGTCAAAGCCAAAAAGGCAGCGCAGCAGGCCGGAGTTGAAACACCTGTAGAAGCCGCGCCAGCCGAACCGGCAGTGGCAGTGACGGAGGAAGATCCGCGCAAAGCGGCGGTCGCAGCGGCTATTGCCCGCGTCAAAGCCAAAAAGGCGGCGCAGAGTCTGGCTACGGCTGAGGCAGATAAAGAGTAAAACGACGGTAGCGCCTTGCCGAACGCAAGGCGCACCAGACTGAGCCCCTCAATTATACGTGAGTGCCGCTGGCGGTCATTTGGGCGCGCAGCCTAATCAATAGAAATCAGATAGGTATAATCGACGTCGATCTGACGCATCTTCGAGTCCTGATTCCACTCTTTGGGTTGAATAATTTCCATTTCTACGCTGCCCTGCACCTCATGGCGCAGCCCCGGCATTACGTGGGTCACCAGATAAGCGAAGAACTGTAAACACTCTTTCGCCGTGCCCAGATGGTTGATAGAGATATACTCGCGGCCGGGAATATGAATATTGTCGATCTGATGCCCCGAAAGAATATCCTTTTTGTTCTCCGCTTCCACCGCCATCACGTGGGTAGATGACCACTGCTTGTCATCACGGTTACGGGGGGAGTGGATACTGTACACCCGGCGGCAGTCCACGTTCAGCCCACGGAAGAAATCGGTGAAAATCTCGTCCTTCATCGCCATGCAAGAAGCATGTTCGATTTCCGTTTCACCGGCAAAATCCAGCTGGCGCGAGAAGCCGACCAGTTGCATATCCGGCAGCGTTACACGTTTCACCTCCGGATAGTAATCCGCCGCGAAGCTGGCGTCGAAACTGAAACGCGGCATCAGGTTCTTCACATCCCATTTGTCCATCGAGCGGTAACGGTTAGGGGTGGTGTCGAAACGCTGTTTGAACATGCGCGTGAAGGTCTGCTGGGAGTCAAAGCCCAATTCGTCTGAGATGTCGATGATCGAACGGTGGGTAATGCGTAACGCCACTGCGGCACGCGTCAGGATGCGTGAACGGATGTAGGTGGCGAGTTGAATGCCGGTGATACGCTTGAATTTGCGCTGCAAATGCCACTTGGAGTAGCCGGAAATGCGCGCGACTTCGTCCAGATTAGGCCGTTTCTCCAGATGTATCTCAACCCACTCAATTAATTCTTCAATAAAAAATACATCTTCATTAGTCATTATTATGCATTCACTAACTTAATAATACTCGGGATAATAACCCACATGGATTATGTAAAAGTTGTTATTTTGTGCGAAAAAACGTACCAAAAATAACATACAAATCCAGCGGTTATCGCCTAACGCCGGCCCGCGATGCCAACAGTTTGACTACTGCATGTTCAAGCTAGCGTAGTTTTGCCGCGAAAAAAAATCCGATCGCGCCACGGCGCGATTAAACCACAGCGCAACCCGTGCTAAAAGCCTAATACCCCTACAATTAAGACGTATTACCCTTTCAGTGATTGAGGTAGAATGCAGCGCTATTATTTTCCCTGCGTCTCCGCTGTGAGGCGCGTCGAACCTGCCGATCCACGGCAAAGATAGGTGTAGTGATTCTATGAAGTTCAGGCCGGTACAACAAACAGCCGCCAAAGGCTTGCACATCGCCAGTTCCCCTTTCACCCATAACCAGCAAAGCACCAGCCGCATCATGCTGTGGGTGATGCTGGCTTGCATTCCGGGCATGGCGGCGCAGGTGTGGTTTTTCGGCTACGGTAACCTGATCCAAACCGCGCTGGCGATGATCGTCGCCCTGTTGGCGGAAGGCGCTATCCTCGCCCTGCGCAAATTACCGGTACGCGCCCGGCTGGCGGACAACTCGGCGCTGCTGACCGCGCTGCTGCTCGGCATCAGCCTGCCGCCGCTGGCCCCCTGGTGGATGATTGTTATCGGCACCTTCTTTGCCATCGTTATCGCCAAACAGCTTTACGGCGGCCTGGGGCAAAACCCGTTCAATCCGGCCATGGTCGGTTACGTGGTGCTGCTGATCGCCTTCCCGGTGCAGATGACCAGTTGGCTGCCGCCGGATGAACTGCGCGCCACCGCGCTGTCGTTCCAGGATACCCTGCTGGCTATTTTCAACGGCCATACCGCGCAGGGTGCCACTATTCACGAACTGCAAATGGGCGTTGACGGCATCAGTCAGGCTACGCCGTTGGACGGTTTCAAAACCGGCCTGCGCAGCGGTCATAGCGTCGAGCAGATGCTGCAACAGCCGCTGTTCGGCGGCGCGCTTGCCGGCATCGGCTGGCAGTGGATCAACCTCGGCTTCCTGGCAGGCGGCCTGTTTATGCTGGCGCGCCGCCTGATTCACTGGCAGATCCCGTTCAGCATGCTGGCGACCATCGCTATCTGCTCCGGCCTGGCCTGGTGGTTTGATCCCGCGCATCAGGCATCGCCATTGATCCACCTGTTCTCCGGCGCCAGCATGCTGGGCGCGTTCTTTATCGCCACCGACCCGGTCAGCGCCTCCACCACGCCAAAAGGCCGCCTGATTTACGGCGCGCTGATTGGCGTGCTGGTATGGCTGATCCGCGTTTATGGCGGCTATCCAGATGGCGTGGCCTTCGCCGTGTTGCTGGCCAATATTACCGTGCCGCTGATCGACCACTACACGCAACCGCGCGTGTACGGCCATCGCTAAGGAGCCATGATGCTAAATTCAATGAGAAAGCATGGCACCACGCTGGCGGTGTTCGCCGCAGTGACGACCGGCTTGACCGCCGTGGTGCATAGCCTGACGCAGAAAACCATCGCTCATCAGGCGGAACTGCAGCAAAAAGCGCTGCTTGATCAAGTGGTGCCGCCGGAAAACTACGATAACAACATGCAGACCGAATGCTTCCTGGTCAGCGACCCGGCGCTGGGCAACGGCGCCCCACACCGCCTGTATCTGGCACGCAAGAACGGCCAACCAACGGCGGCGGCACTGGAAACCACCGCACCGGATGGTTATTCCGGCGCCATTCAGCTGCTGGTCGGCGCCGATTTCAACGGCACCGTGCTCGGCACCCGGGTGATCGAACACCACGAAACACCGGGGCTGGGAGACAAGATTGAGCTGCGCATTTCGAACTGGATTTCGTTCTTCAGCGGCAAGAAAATTGAAGGCGCGGACGACAAGCGTTGGGCGGTGAAGAAAGACGGCGGCATGTTCGATCAATTCACCGGCGCCACCATCACGCCGCGCGCGGTCGTCAACGCCGTTCGCCGCACGGCATTGTATATGGAAACGCTGCCGCCTAAACTCAACACCTTACCTGCCTGCGGAGCCAGCGAATGAGTGAAGCAAAAGAGTTGATTGTCCAGGGGCTGTGGAAGAACAACTCCGCTCTGGTTCAGTTATTGGGGATGTGCCCGTTGTTGGCCGTCACCTCCACCGTTACCAACGCCCTGGGGCTGGGGCTGGCGACCACGCTGGTGCTGACGCTGACCAACGGATCCATTTCTGCGGTGCGTCGCTGGGTGCCCAGTGAAGTCCGTATCCCTATTTACGTCATGATCATCGCGGCCGTAGTGAGTATCGTGCAAATGCTGATCAACGCCTACGCCTTCGGCCTTTACCAGTCGCTGGGGATTTTTATTCCGCTGATCGTCACCAACTGCATCGTGGTCGGCCGCGCCGAAGCGGTGGCGGCTAAAAAACCGATCGGCCTGTCGGCCCTGGACGGCATGGCTATCGGCCTGGGCGCCACCGGCGTCATGGTGACTCTGGGAGCGATGCGCGAGCTGCTCGGCAACGGCACCCTGTTCGACGGCGCCGATATGCTGCTGGGAAGCTGGGCCAAGGTGCTGCGCATTGAAGTGGTTCATTTCGACAGCCCGTTCCTGTTGGCCATGCTGCCGCCAGGCGCCTTTATTGGCCTGGGCCTGCTGTTGGCGGTGAAATACCTGATTGATGAACGGATGAAGGCGCGCACCGCCAGAGCGTCGGTGGCAGAACCGGCGCTGGAACCAGGACAAGCAGAGAAAGCGTAATGAATAAACTCAAACGCCTGGAAATTCTGACCCGGCTGCGTGACAACAACCCACAGCCCACCACCGAGCTGGTCTACACCACGCCGTTCGAGCTGTTGATTTCAGTGCTGCTTTCCGCGCAAGCCACCGACGTCAGCGTCAACAAGGCCACCGCCAAGTTGTATCCGGTGGCCAATACCCCGGCGGCGCTGCTGGCGTTGGGCGTCGACGGCGTCAAAAGTTACATCAAGACCATAGGCCTGTTTAACAGCAAGGCCGAGAACGTCATCAAAACCTGCCGCATGCTGCTTGAGCTGCACGGCGGCGAAGTGCCGGAAGATCGCGCCGCGCTGGAGGCATTGCCCGGCGTAGGCCGCAAGACCGCCAACGTGGTGCTCAACACCGCCTTTGGCTGGCCGACCATTGCGGTAGATACCCATATCTTCCGCGTTTGTAATCGCACGAACTTCGCGCCGGGCAAAAACGTCGATCAGGTCGAAGAGAAGCTGCTGAAGGTGGTGCCGGGCGAGTTCAAGGTCGATTGCCATCACTGGTTTATCCTGCACGGCCGCTATACCTGCATTGCGCGCAAACCCCGCTGTGGCTCCTGCATCATTGAAGATTTATGCGAGTTTAAAGAGAAAGCTTACCCCGAGGCTTAACGCCTGTCACACAACGGCCGCGACCGCCACCGGCGGTCATTTGCATGCACCGCAAGGCATATCCTCCGAAGTTTACCGAGCCTAATCGGTAGTCTGTAACGCAGATTCACACTTAAATGGCCCCTCTCTTTGGGCCACATACCATAAACCAATCCTCGATCTTGCAGTCGCTTGAACGCGGGTCTGCCTGCCCTTACATCCTGCCTTGGACAGGACTCTTTAGCGTACCGGCCTGTTGCAGATATAACATTCCGCACACGCTACCCTGCGTGCACCATCTCCCCTGTCACTGCCCTATTTTTTATCAGAAATGTGATACCGAGCAGCAGTAACCTTGGCAATTTCGTGGATTTCAGCGAAAAACTCACTTCCATGTTATTTTCAAGCGAAAATTTAGTCAAAAATTGCGGTATAAATCACGCTTTCACGATCACATCGTCGTCACAACCGCCAGCCCCATTGCCTTAAATTTCTATAATTTTACAAAACACCCATTACGCACAACAATCCAGTGGGTTGAAGATGGTAAGCATTGATATCAACCATAAAAAGACAATACAGCAGAATATATCACTAATTAAATTCCGTATAGCTTTTAATCAAAACAAAAACTCGCCAAAACAAATCAAGGCAAAAGTTAATGCTGAATAACATTTGCAACATGGTTGTTTCACAACGCGAACGTTATATGTAACAGAGTATGACAAACGGCTTGCCTCGTTGACAAAGATAGTGAACATTAACCGCCGTCATCCCATCCTATAACAACGCAGAAGGATGCAGTCCTGCATCACCTTTTGCAATTTCTCGTCTCTACGAGACGGGGCAGTGAAAAATCAGAGGTACCAGTGTCAACTGCAAACAACAACAGCAAACACCCTGAAGGCGTCAGTCTTAACGCCTTCAAACAACCTAAGGCGTTCTACCTGATCTTCTCGATCGAACTGTGGGAACGTTTCGGTTATTACGGCCTGCAAGGCATCATGGCGGTTTATCTGGTCAAAATGCTTGGCCTGAGCGAAGCCGACTCCATTACCCTGTTTTCGTCCTTCAGCGCTCTGGTGTATGGCTTCGTTGCCATCGGCGGCTGGCTGGGGGATAAAGTGCTGGGCTCCAAGCGCGTGATCGTGCTGGGTGCGCTGGTACTGGCCGTCGGTTATGCCATGGTGGCGTACTCCGGCCATGAAATCTTCTGGGTCTATCTGGGCATGGCGACCATCGCCGTGGGCAGCGGCCTGTTCAAGGCGAACCCATCCTCCCTGCTGTCGACCTGCTATGAGAAAGACGACCCGCGTTTGGACGGTGCATTCACCATGTACTATATGTCCGTCAATATCGGTTCTTTCCTGTCGATGCTGGCGACCCCGTGGCTGGCGGCGAAATATGGCTGGAGCGTCGCGTTCTCACTGAGCGTGGTGGGCATGCTGATCACCCTGGTCAACTTTATGGTGTGCCACAAATGGGTGAAACAACACGGCTCCAAGCCGGACTTTAAACCGCTGCAGGTCAAGAAGCTGTTGATGGTGCTGGTTGGCATCGTGGCGCTGGTTGCCCTGTCAAGCTGGTTGCTGCACAACCAGGTCATTGCCCGCTGGGCGCTGGCGATTATCTCCCTGGGCATTGTTGTCGTGTTCGCCAAGGAAGCCTTTACGCTGCATGGCGCAGCGCGCCGCAAGATGATCGTCGCCTTTCTACTGATGCTGGAAGCGGTGGTGTTCTTCGTGCTGTATGCCCAGATGCCGACCTCGCTGAACTTCTTCGCCATCCATAACGTTGAGCACAGTATCCTCGGTGTGGCATTTGAACCTGAACAGTATCAGGCGCTGAACCCATTCTGGATCATGCTGGCCAGCCCGATTCTGGCGGCACTGTACAACAAGATGGGTGACCGTCTGCCGATGCCGCACAAGTTCGCCTTCGGTATGATCCTGTGCTCCGGCGCCTTCCTGGTACTGCCGTGGGGCGCCAGCTTCGCCAACGAACAGGGTATCGTTTCGGTTAACTGGTTGATCCTGAGCTATGGGCTGCAAAGCATCGGCGAACTGATGATCTCCGGCCTGGGTCTGGCCATGGTGGCGCAACTGGTGCCGCAACGCCTGATGGGCTTTATCATGGGGTCCTGGTTCCTGACCACCGCCGCCGCCGCGCTGATTGCCGGCAAGGTCGCAGGATTGACCGCCGTACCAAGCGACATCAACGATGCTCACGCGTCACTGGCTATCTATAGCCACGTGTTTATGCAAATCGGTATCGTCACCGCCGTCATTGCCATTCTGATGATGCTGACCGCACCGAAGCTGTACCGCATGACGCTCGACACCGCAGAAGACACCGAAAAGAAAGCTCAGGCCGCCGCAGCGGTTAACTGATAACGGTTTCGGACAGACAAAAAAACGGGGCGTCTCAACAACGCCCCGTTTTTTATTTCAGCCACTCTCTCTCCCTTCTCAGCCCGGCGACTTGCCGCTCAGGGTTGCCCACATAAACTCGCTGACCAGCGCGCTGTGGAACGCAGCCTGTTTCTTGTCTGCGGCGGCGCTATGCCCGCCCTCGGTATTCTCATAGAAATAGACCTGCTGATAGCCCATTTGCTGCATGCGCGCCGCCATTTTGCGGGCGTGCGACGGATTGACGCGATCGTCGCTGGTGGCGGTGTAAAACAGCACCGGCGGGTAAGGCACATCCGCTTTGATATTGTGATAAGGCGAGAAGGTTTTGATGTACGCCCATTCCTCCGCTTTGGCCGGATCGCCATATTCGGCAATCCAGGAAGCGCCGGCGGAAAGCTGGGTATAACGCAGCATGTCCAGCAGCGGCACCTCACAAACGATACAGCCGAACAGCTGCGGGTACAGCGTCAGCATGTTACCCACCAGCAGCCCGCCGTTACTGCCGCCACGCGCGCCCAAATGCTGTGACGATGTCACTTTTCGCGCAATCAGATCCTGCGCCACGGCGGCAAAATCCTCATAGGCGCGATGGCGGTTCTGCTTAAGCGCCGCCTGGTGCCAGGCCGGCCCATATTCCCCGCCGCCGCGAATATTCGCCACTACATACACCCCACCGCGCTCCAGCCAGGCCGGAGCCTTGCTGCCCATGTAACCCGGCAGCAGCGACACTTCAAAACCGCCATAGCCGTACAGCAGCGTTGGGTTGCTGCCGTCCAGCTTGATATCTTTGGCCGAAATCTGGAAATACGGCACGCGGGTGCCGTCGCGGGAGGCGACAAAATGCTGGCTGACCTGATAACCGCCGGCGTCAAAGTCCTGCGGCCCCTGCTTGAGCAGCTCGGCCTCGCCACCGTCGAGATTCCCCAGGTACAGCGAAGTCGGCTGCAGGAACCCGCCAATGGTCAGAAAATAATCGTTGGTTTCATCGTCAATCCCGCCGGCGGAAATCGTGCTGATGGCACCCGGCTTGCCGAGCGGCCTGCGCTGCCAGCTTTTCCCCTGCGGCGTCAGCACTTCCAGCCGGTTTACCACGTTGTCCATGATGCTGAGGATCAGGTGGTCGCGCGTACCGCTATAACCGCTTAGCGCCGCCTGCGCGGTCGGCGTGAATAACACCGTCAGTTCGCGTTTTCCCGCCAGATAATCATCGAAATGCGCCGCCAGCAGCGAACCTGAAGGATAGCGCGTCCCCCCCACGTCCCAGTCGCTGCTCGGTTTGATCAATAGCCATTCACGGTGCGTGCTGAACTCGGCGTCGGCGGGGATATCAATTTTGATTTGCCGATCCTGCTCGGCCAGCACAAAGGTTTCACGACGATAGAAATCCAGGCTGCGGCCCACGTAGCTACGCTCAAACCCCGGCGTGTGGTCATGGTAAGCGAACACCACCATGTCCTGCGGTTGCGCCTCATACAGCGTCTGGGCGGCGCTCAGCGGCGTGCCGCGCCGCCAACGTTTGGCGATGCGCGCATAACCGGATTGGGTCATCGAACCTGCGCCAAAGTCGGTGGCGACAAACAGCGTATCCTTATCAATCCACGATGCCTGGCTTTTCGCCACCGGCAGCACAAAGCCGTTTTTCACAAACGCTTTGCTGACCAGATCGAATTCGCGTATTTCTGTGGCGTCGCCGCCGTCCGGCGACAGCTCCAGCAGGCAATAACGATACTCCGGCGGTAACGGCACGGAACCCTGGAACACCCAGTCTTTGCCTTCCGCCTTGCCGAGTGCATCGATATCCAGCACCGTTTCCCAGACCGGGTTGGCCTTGCGGTATTCCTGCAGTGTGGTGCGCCGCCATAGCCCGCGCGGATTGGTTTGATCCTGCCAGAAGTTGTAGTAGTAATCGCCGCGCTTGGCGACCCACGGAATTTGGCTGTCCTTGTTCAGGATATCCAGCACCTGTTTTTCCACCTGTTGGAAGCCTTTGCCTTGGGCAAAACGCGCAGCGGTACGCTGGTTTTCCTGCTTCACCCATGCCTGCGCGGCCTTGCCCTGCAGCGCTTCCAGCCACAGGAACTCATCGGTGGCGCTGGCGCCGCCCTCCGCCGCCATCGCCAGGCGGACACTGTTCGGTAATGAAGTCATCGCGAATACGGCTCCTGCAGTTTGTGCACTGAGTTTAATAAACTGGCGTCGATTGCTAACCGGCAAAATCAAGTTCTCCTTCCTGGATAAATAAGACTCATTTTCAACAAGGTAGATCGTTGACGCAGTGGAGTCAAAGCCTGCGCCCGTGCCGTTGAGTCAAAATTTAGGATAGTGGATCAGATCGTGAATGCGCACCGTCTCCTGGCTGGCGTTGCGGTAAGCATGTGGCCGATCGGCCTGAAAGCGCATTGCCTCGCCGCTGGCCAGGCTGTACCACTGACCGTCGACCGCCAGTTCCAACTGGCCGCTGATGACGATCACATGTTCGATGACGCCCGGTTCGTGCGCCGACGATTCGCTGAGCGCTCCCGGCGCCAGGTCGATAACGAACATGTCGAAACCCAATTGCCTGTCGAACGGAAACAGCGGCACCACCCGCATATCGGCGTTGTACTGGTTGAACACCGGCGCATCGCCATAACGGTGCAAGGTGGCCTGCTCTTGCAGCGGCGAGATCTCCAAAAAAGCGGAAAATGCCACGTTAAAACCGGTGGCGATTTTCCACAGCGTCGCCACCGTTGGGCTGGATTCGCCGCGTTCTATCTGCCCCAGCATCGCCTTGCTGACGCCGGTATTCTCAGCCGCCTGAGCCAGGCTCCAGCCGCGCTGCGCACGCAGCGATTTCAATGTTTGCGCCAGATGGCCGGACAGTTCCTGCATGATTCCCCCGTTCTGAATTCCGGCTGATTATAGCCACTTGTGCGCTATAACGCACGATGCTATGCTCATTCATCGCCGTGCGTTATAACGCACAATTATAGCCGGAGTCTGCCATGCGCCCAGCCATCTCTTTGCGTCATTTGACCCTGCCCGCCGTTATGGCCGGCTTTGTCGCGGTATTGGTGGGTTACACCAGTTCCGCGGCCATTATCTTTCAGGCCGCGGCGGCGGCCGGTGCTGCGCCAGTGCAGATCGGCGGCTGGCTGAGCATGCTGGGGCTGGGAATGGGCGTTACCTCGCTTGGGCTTTCGTTGTATTACCGCACACCTATCCTGACAGCCTGGTCGACCCCTGGCGCGGCGCTGCTGGTCACCAGCCTGCCCGGCACGCCGATCAACGAAGCGATTGGCGTGTTTATCTTTGCCTCCGGGTTGATCCTGCTGTGCGGCGTCACCGGGCTGTTCGCCCGGCTGATGGACTACATTCCGCAGGCGATTTCGGCGGCAATGCTGGCGGGGATCCTGCTGCGCTTCGGTCTGGACGCTTTTGCTTCGTTACAGGTAAATTTCGTGCTCAGCGCCGGGATGGGGTTGGTGTATCTGGTGAGCCGCCGCTATCTGGCGCGTTATGCGATTGTGCTGACGCTGCTGGTGGGGCTGGCTATTGCGGCGTTGCAGGGGACCATTCATCTTTCTCAGCAACCGCTGGCTTTCGCGGTGCCGGAATTTATCGCACCGCATTTTACCTGGTCGACGCTGCTTGGCATTGGCGTGCCGTTTTTTGTGGTGACCATGGCATCGCAAAACGCCCCCGGCATCGCTACGCTGAAGGCCGCAGGCTATCGCGTCCCTACTTCGCCGCTGATCAGTTGGACGGCGCTGACCGCACTGCTGCTGGCACCGTTCGGCGGGTTCTCCGTTTGCATCGCCGCCATTACCGCCGCCATTTGCATGGGGCCGGACGTGCACCCCGACCCGCAGCGCCGTTATATGGGCGCCGTGGCCGCCGGGGTGTTTTATCTGCTCGCCGGGCTGTTCGGCGGCGCTATCGGCATGTTGTTCAGTGCGTTGCCGCCGGCGCTGATCCACACCATTGCCGGGCTGGCGCTGCTCGGCACTATCGCCGGCAGTTTGCAACGCGCGTTGCAGGATGAAAAACAGCGCGATGCAGCGCTGATCGCCTTCCTGATCACCGCCTCCGGCGTGACGTTACTCGGCGTCGGTTCTGCATTTTGGGGAATTATCGGCGGAGCACTCGCGCATCTCATTTTGTCGCTGCCACGGCGCACGATGGATTAATCCAGGCGTAATTCTTTTCCGCTTCAGCGATCTTCTGCTTAACTGTCAAAGGGGCGATTATTGCCCCGCTTTGGATCCGTTAAGGGAGTCGCTATGCCATCTTCCGAGCTGATTGATCTGATTCAGCGTATCGATTCCGCCTATCGCCAGTGGACGGGCGGCGGCCTGCCTGGGCCGCAGGCCGCTACTGCCGACCAGCATTTTCTCTGGCTGCACCAACAGGCGCCGTACAGCCTGTTGGCTCACGGAGGCGGCGTGGACCCGGTTTTTATCTACGCCAATCATTGTGCGCAACAGTGTTTCGGTTATTCCTTCGATGAATTTATTGCGCTGCCTTCGCGATTGAGCGCCTCGCCTGTAGATCGCGCGGAACGCCAGCAATTGTTGGATAAGACCACCCGCCAAGGCATCGCGCAGGGATATCAAGGCCTGCGAGTCGATAAATTTGGCAACGCCTTCACTATTTATGATTGCGCGGTATGGCAGATCCCGGGCGGGGGTCAGGGCGCTCTATTCTGGCCACAGCCGAAACGCCGCCCAGGCTGGTTTAACCACCGGAGAACGTGCAGGGTGCAAAACGATAAAGGTTGATGCGTATAGCTTCGGCAGGCTTAGAGGCTTTTACCACCACAGTCAATCATTAAGTGACATTGTCACGATGGAGCATATGGCTTATGAATGATAACGCCGCGCTGTTAGCCCAGCGTTTGATCCGCAATCTTGAAGAAGTCGAAAAAACTCACGATCGCCGTCCGCCGTTATATGACAGCGTCGGCGCCCGTTTAGGCACCGGCACCGCCGCCAACAAGCTGGGAGCATCCATCGACGTGGTGGCGCCAGGCATGCGTTCCTGCCCTTATCATTTTCACTATGCGCAGGAAGAAATGTTTATCGTGCTGGAGGGAACCGGAACGCTGCGGGTCGCCGGTGAGCAATTGCCGATCAAAAGCGGCGACGTTATTTTTATCCCACCCGGCCCGGAATACCCGCACCAAATCATCAACACTTCGGCTGTACCGCTGAAATATCTTTCCGTCAGCACCCGTGAGCAGCCTGAACTGGTGGAATATCCGGACTCAGGCAAGTTTCAGGCAATAGCCCAGCGCAAAAATGGCCAACCGGTGCGCTATTTGCAACGCCCTTCAGCGTCGCTCGATTATTGGGAGGGTGAACCCTGAGTCCCCCTCCGGCAGCGGCAGGCCCAGCGCGCGCGCAGCCTGCTCCGCTACCCGAAAATCGATATCCGCCGCTTCGCCGTCTTCCATAAACCAGGCTGCGGACAGCCCCGCCCAGGCAAGGATCCATTGCAGCAAACGCTGGCGTTCCAAGCCAGCCAATTGGCAGACCTGCTCCACGCGGCGCTGGAAAATATCCGGATCGGTGGCAATGCCGTAATTGGGGTTGCAGAAGATATTGGCATAGTCGAAGGCGCGTTCGCCGTAGAGGCGTTTGGGATCGATCACCAGCCAACCGCGCTCGCCGAAATCCAGCACGTTGTCGTGGTGAATATCCCCGTGCAGCACGCTCTGTTCTCGCGGGCTGGTCAGCAGCTCCGCCGCCGCCGTGGCGCTGAGCCGCAGCATGCCGCCGTGGGCTTGCGCCGCCGGCCACAACGAGTTGAACCACAGGTGCAACGGAATAAGCTCCGGTAAGGGCTGTGAACGTGGCGCATGCAGGCGGGCAACCACCTGGCAAAGAATGGTCGTCGCCTGCCGATCGTCGCCGTCTCGCACCATTTGCGCCAGCGATCGGTTGCCCTGAGCACGCTCCAGCAGGATGCCGTCCTCGTGCCAGGCCAGCACTCGCGCAGCGCCTTCGCCCTGCCACCAGCACATCAGCAACCCGCCGAACTTCTCTTCCTGTTCGCGGGCGATTTTCAGCATGGCGGCAGCGCCCTGATACCGCACCGGCATCAGCAGGCTGCTGTGAGTTTCAAATGCTTTGCCGTCAGGTTCCAACTGCCAGCGTTGCACATAGGGAATAAAGGCCGGATTCATTGCGAGCAGGCGTCCTTATTGATGGCAATCACGGTGAAAAATTGGCACCGGTGATACTATTAGAAATCAACAGTTCTCGGCGTATTCCCGGTGTTAATTGCAGTATCCTAACCAAGTTTGCCTGTTTTTTTAATTAATCTTGCGGGGTTTTTATCATGACGTCATTGAAGCGCATTAATTATCCGCAGTTGCCTACGCCGGGCGGGCCTTATGTCCACGCGGTGCGCCACGGCGATACGCTGTATGTCTCCGGGCTAACGGCCTTCGCCACCGAAGCTCAGGGGCAAACGGCGCAGCAACAGACGCAGGCCATTCTGGAGCAGTTGGCGACCATCACCGCCGCCGAAGGCACCAATCTCAAGGCGCTGATTAAAATCACCGTGTTTTTAACTGACATTGGCGATCTGCAGGCAATTCGGCCCGTGCTGTTTGATTATTTCGATGGTGCGTTGCCGGCCTGTTCACTGGTCGCGGTCAACGCACTGTTCTCGCCACAGGCATGCGTGGAGATCGAAGCCGTCGTGGCGCTGTGAGAGTGGGCGCTATAATGCGCCCTCATCCAGCTCGCACGGGCCGACTTTGAACCAGGCCTTCACGATCTTGCCCTGTTCAACTTCATAAATGGCGATCACGTCCATTTTGCCGCGCCCCTGCGGGAAATTGCGCGTAACCACTTCCTGATCGATCACCATGCTGCCCAAGGCCATGCGCTTGACCCGTTCACCGTACAGGCTTGGTTCCTTGAAACGCGCAATATGGCGTTCGCGGATCTCCGCCTTGCCGCTGGCCAGCAGCGTATCCGGATGTTCATAATACTGCGCATCCTCCGCCCAGTACGCCATAAAGGCGTCAATATCGCGGGCGTTATAGGCATCCAGCTGCTGCTGAACCACATCTTCCGGGCGTATCGTTTTGTTGTTCATACTATCCCCTGCTCATAGTTAACCTGACAATTACAGCGCGGCGATTTCATCAACCCGATGATGAAAGACATAAGGATCTGAAATTAAAGCGAAGGCTTCATCGTCCGGATAAGTGACCGCTACCTGATAATCCTCGCCGGCGAAACGTTTTATCGCCGCCAGAGACTCCCAGTAGGTGGCCAGAAAGAAGTGCGCATACTGGCCCTGGACCTCTTGGCGAACAAAAGCACCAAGATTTCCAGCCGTAGCTTCAGCATGCTGCAGCCCTGTGACAGTTAAATGATCGGTAAATCCTTGCTGATGCCGTAACGGCACGCACCCGTGCCAGGTCCTGACAATCATTGCGCCCCCGAATGAATAAAAAAACACAAATAGTGAATAGATAACGTATCATGCTTTGGGGTTTATTCACTACCCCGTGCGCAGATTTTCAGCGGAGGAATGCCGGCGGGAAAAACAGCGGCGCGGCGTGCGTTAACCTTTGCCGCCATCAGGAATATTCTGGTAATTTATCGCTAAGAGAATTACCACCCGCGGAAAGTTATGCAGCAAAAACCGGTTATGCACGAAGCCAGACAGTTAAAGCGCCTCAACGCGGCCACGCGGCGGCAATCCCATATGTACAAATGGATTGCCTTTGTCGCGGCGATGGATGCTGTATTGGTGTTTTGCTATGACCGCGATATGCGCAACATTACCTTTTCAGGCGCAGTCGCGCTGGTGTGCGGCTATTTGTGGATCCGCGATCGCAACAAGGCGCGCGGCTACCGGCGGGAATACGATCGTAAATACGGCAAGCACAGTGGCCTTTAGTCCTGCATGGCTTCCAGCACTTTTGCGCTGTCCACGATTTGCGTGAACTTGACGATTTTCCCCTCGCGCAGCTGATAAATATGCGCAAAGGATGCAGTGAATGATTTGCCGGTCGCGCCATAGGTACCATGATAGAACCCTTGGGCAATCACGTTTTCACCGGCATCGTAGAAGTGTTCGACGTCGGCGCGGTAGCCCTGCCATTCTGTCCCTAAACGCTGATGAACATTTTTAAAAATGGCCTGCGGCCCAACGTAGGTACCGGCATAAGGAAAGCCTGCCGCTTCGGTCCATTCTGCCTCGGGCGCCAACGCCGCCAGCAGGTTACGACCGTTCACTTCGGCACTGCCACCCTCATAGGTAGCGCGTACAATTTCCAGATTCGTTGGCATGTCTGTTCTCCTGTGGCATTAGCGGGATATTCCGGCCATGCCCCGCAGACACAGGCTAACACCAGGCGGGGATGACCGGAATGGGGCTATTGTAGGTTGCTTATTCCGGTACAAAAACCGTAATTACGGCAATAGTCTATTGCAATACAGTAAACAATTCTGTTACTGCGGTGTCATAACCGCCTCATCTGCGGCTGCTATGATGATTAACAATTACCGCCACCAAGGAGCAAAACGTGCATTTTCCACTGCTGCCACAGGCATTGCTGCGGCCTTTCTCACCCCATCAGGAACTGGCGCAGGCGCTATTGCCGCTGACCCTCGATTCCGACGATGGCTCGCATGACGTTGCCCACTTGCACCGTGTATGGAAAAACGCCCGCCAGATCAGCATTCAGGAAGGCGGCGACCGGCGCATTCTGTGTGCGGCAGTGCTGTTGCATGACTGCGTCGCGGTAGAAAAGAACTCGCCGCAGCGCCACCTGGCCTCACGCATGGCGGCGGAGAAAGCCGCTCTGACGCTCGCGCAACTGGATTGGGAAACGCAGGACATCGCCAAAACGGTCCATGCCATCGAAGCGCACAGCTTTTCTGCCGCCATTACGCCGGAAACCCTGGAGGCGAAAATCATCCAGGATGCCGACCGTTTGGACGCCATCGGCATGATTGGCGTGGCGCGCTGTTTCTACATCGGCGGGCGTATGCGCAGCGCGCTGTACGATGCCGCCGATCCGCTGGCGCAACAGCGCCAATATGACGATAAGCGTTTCACGCTGGATCACTTCGAAACCAAACTGTTTAAGCTACAGGAAGGCTTTCAGACCGCGGCCGGTCGACAAATGGCACAGGAACGCACCGAGCGCATGCGTCGCTTCCTCAGCGAGTTGCTGGAAGAAATGTGAAAATCGCTGTTAATGCCCCCAAACGCATCGATTCCGTTACGCTACCGGCATCTTCGCCGCAATAATTGCTGTACACTGACAACCATCTTCACTGACCAGGCTGCAACGATGAAAAAACTGACGCTGAAAGACATGACGGAAAGCGAGCAACGTGAAGTAAAAACCGAGCTGGACAAGGCGCGTAAAAACCTCGGCCGGGAACTGACGAATGCCGAGAACAACAAGACCAAGGATGAAGTCGTGGCACGCATCATGGCCGCCCGCGAGAAAATTGAAAAAGCGACGCGTGCCGAACGTAAAGCCAACCGGGTCAAACCCAGCGGCGAAACCTTCAGTTGGTCCGCTTCAATCAGCACCCGCCCACCGCGTTAATGTCGTACGAAAACCCCGCCAGTGCGGGGTTTTTTATTGCCCCCGATTCATTAGCCAAACTCATCAGCCCATTCAAATCATGAATAACAATGTTATCAAGAAGTTGTAAATTGACAGCATAATGAAGAATATTCATTATCGGCGGATATCCTCTGGCATTTTCTCATCTGGCTTATCTGTCGTTTGCACTGAAGGAACTTATTATGGCTTCATTTTCCGGTATTTGGGTTGCGCTGGTTACCCCATTCAATAATAACGCCGTCGATCTGCCTGCGGTTAAACGGCTGGCGCAATACCTGATCGCCTCCGGCGTCTCCGGATTGGTGGTCTGCGGCACCACCGGTGAAGCGGCGGCGTTAAGCAAAGAAGAACAGTTGGCGGTGCTCGACGCGGTGCTGGACGTCGTGCCTGCCGGCCAGGTGGTGATGGGATTATCGGGCAATAACATGCTGGACACCCTGCAGATGCAGCAGGAGATCCAACTGCGCGATATCGCCGGGGTGCTGATCCCCGCGCCCTATTACATCCGCCCATCGCAATGCGGCCTGGTGGATTACTTCACCCAACTTGCCGATGCCTCGAGCGTGCCGGTGATCCTGTACAATATCCCGCAACGCACCGGCATCGTGATGGAACTGCAAACTATCAGGAAGATCGCACGCCATCCGCAGGTGAAGGCGATCAAGGACTGCGGCGGTAACCCGGACACAACCATGGCGCTGATTGACGACTGCGAGATCGACGTCATGACCGGCGAAGATAACCTGATCCTCACCACCCTGTGCCTGGGCGGTACCGGTGCGATTTCCGCCTCCGCGCACATTTACCCGCAGCGCTTTGTGCAACTGGTGCAGCAAGTCGCCGACGGCGATCTGGCTGCGGCGCGAGCGAACTTCTATGCACTGTTGCCGATGATCCACCAGATGTTCAGTTTCCCCAACCCGGCGCCGGTCAAAGCCGCTCTTGCTCAACAGGGCCTGATCCGCAACGAGCTGCGTTCGCCGATGCAAATCGTACCACAGCCGTTGCAACAGCAAATTGCCGTGACTCTGGCGCAGTTACAACCGGAAGAGGCGCTGATTAGCTAAATATGTCAGCTAACCCGCTGTAATTTTAGCGTTATGGAACTAAGATCAGAGGTTAAGCATGCCTGTCATTCATCACAATCAAGGAGCTTCCGATGAAACTGTTCTATAAAGCCGGCGCCTGTTCTCTGTCCCCACATATTGTGTTGCGCGAGGCAGGTCTGGATTTTACGGCGGAAAAGGTCGATCTGGCGCAGAAAAAGACCGAAAGCGGCGCAGACTACCTGGCGATCACCCCCAAAGGACAGGTACCGGCGCTGCTGCTGGATGATGGCAGCCTGCTGACCGAGGGCGTGGCGATTGTGCAGTATTTGGCGGACCGCGTGCCTGATCGTAACCTGATCCCGGCGGCGGGTACGCTGTCGCGCTATCATGCCATAGAGTGGCTGAACTATATTGCGACCGAATTGCACAAGGGATTTAGCCCGCTGTTTAATCCAAAAACGCCGGATGAATACAAGAGCATCGCACGCGCCAAACTGGAGCAGCAGTTCAGCTATTTGGACTCCGTGCTGGCGAAGCAGCATTTCCTGTTGGGAAACCGATTCAGCGTAGCGGACGCCTATCTGTTTACCGTTTTGCGCTGGGCCATTTCCCAACAGTTCGATCTCAAAAAACACCCCCAGTTGGCAGCGTATTTTGATCGCGTAGCGGCGCGGCCAGCGGTGGATGCGGCGTTGAACGCCGAAGGTTTGAAATAATCCCAAGCCCCGGCTGCTCGGCCGGGGCTACAGAACTTACAGTTTCACCGCTTTGAATTCGCAGTTCGGTTGCACGATACGGTCTTGCGCCGCCACTACCTGCAGTTCGTACTCGCCCATTGCCTGGGTTGTCAGCATCACCTCATATACCGCTGCGGTCACATGCTCCAATGCTTTATCCAGCGCCACCGCTTTCAGTAAATTGACCAGCAACAGACCGCTGGTCAGATCGCCCACGCCTACTGGCTGACGAACGCCAAAATCCACCAGTGGACGACTGATATGCCAGGCTTCGTCCACCGTGACCAACAGCATTTCGAAACAGTCGATATGATAGCCGGCGCGGCTCAGGTGTTTGACCAGCACCAGCTTCGGCCCTTTGGCGATCAATTCACGTGCTGCGCTTACCGCCTGCCCGACGTCAGTCACTTCCCGCTGGCTCAGCAGTTCCAGTTCCAGCAGGTTTGGCGCAATCATGTCGCTGCACTGCAGCGCCTGTTGGCAAAAAAACTCCGCCACGCCCGGCGCAACGATGCAGCCTTTCTCAGGATGCCCCATCACCGGATCGCAGAAATACCAGGCGCCCGGATTAGCCTGTTTGACCTGACGAACCACCTCGAGAATATGGCTGCCCTGCTCCGGCGAACCGATATAGCCGCTCAGCACCGCATTGCAGTTTTTCAGTTGATCGATGGCCGCAATCCCCTGTGCGATCTCCGTCAGGTGGCTGGCCGGCATCACGCAGCCCGTCCATTTGCCGTACTGGGTATGATTTGAAAACTGCACAGTGTTCAGCGGCCAGACGTTAACGCCCATACGGCGCATGGGGAATTCAGCCGCACTGTTGCCCGCATGCCCAAACACCACATGCGATTGAATAGAAAGAATGTTTTTCATCAACACTGACGGTCCTGTCACCTTAAAAAATAAAGGGGCCTCGAAAGGCCCCTCATTGATATTTAATTATTTCCAGTCGATCAGGCAGTAATGTTTTTTACCCCGGCGCAACAGCGTGTAACGGCCGAACAGACGATCGCTGTCGCTGAACGCGTATTCGGCGTTGGACTGTTTCTCACCGTTGATGGTCACCGCGTTGGAGCCGATCATGGTGCGCGCCTGGCCACGTGACGGCACCAGTTCAGCATTCACCAACGCCTGCTGCAGATCCGCATCGCCATCCAGTTTGATGGTTGGCATGCCGTCTTGCGCCAACTGGGCGAAGTCCGCTTCGGTCATCTCATGCAACGCACCGGAGAACAGGCTCTGGGTGATGCGCTTGGCCGCAGCCAGCCCTTCCGCGCCATGTACCATGCCGGTCACTTCTTCCGCCAGCACATACTGGGCACGCGGCGCTTTGCCGCTGTTCTTGTCTTCTTCTTCCAGCGCGTTGATATCTTCCAGGCTCATGAAGGTGAAGAACTTCAGGAAACGGTAAACGTCGGCGTCGGCGGTGTTGATCCAGAACTGGTAGAACTTGTACGGGCTGGTTTTTTCCGGTGCCAACCACACGGCGCCGCCTTCGGTTTTACCGAATTTGGTACCGTCCGCTTTGGTGATCAACGGAACCGTCAGGCCGAACACCTGTTTCTGGTGCATGCGGCGAGTCAGATCGATACCGGACGTGATGTTGCCCCACTGGTCGGAACCGCCAATCTGCAGTTCCACCTGATGGCGGTTGTACAACTCGGAGAAGTCGAAACCCTGCAGCAGGTTATAGGAGAACTCGGTGAAGGAAATGCCCGAGTCGTCGCGGTTCAAACGTTGCTTCACCGCTTCCTTGTTGATCATCTGGTTCACGGAGAAATGCTTGCCGATGTCACGCAGGAAGGTCAGCACGTTCATGCCGCCGAACCAGTCATAGTTGTTGGCGGCGATGGCGCTGTTGCTGCCGCAGTCGAAATCGAGGAACGGGGAAACCTGTTTGCGGATCTTTTCCACCCACTCATTCACCGTCTCGGCGGTATTCAGCTTGCGTTCAGCCGCTTTGAAGCTCGGATCGCCGATCAGACCGGTCGCGCCGCCTACCAGCGCGACCGGCTTGTGGCCGGCCAACTGGAAGCGCTTCAGGCACAACAGAGGAACCAGATGGCCCAAATGCAAGCTGTCAGCGGTCGGATCGAAACCGCAATACAGTGCAATTGGCCCTTGCGCCAGTCGCTCTGCTAACGCTTCCTCATCCGTAACCTGGGCAACGAGGCCCCGCTCTTGCAGTTGTTTAATCAAGTTGCTGCTTGCCATCAATGACTCCATGTATAAACGAATGCACCTTTGTCGGTACACGACCTTCCGCCCACTGGCGAAATATAAAATCGGGGTAACGCATAGAATAAAGCGCCGGCGGCATCAGTGCCAGCGCTTAAGGGGGATTTTCAGTCTTCAGGGCGCCAGTCGGTCAATTTTCCAGTCATTCCCATCGCGCTGATACAAAAAGCGGTCATGCAGGCGGTGTTCGCCGCCCTGCCAGAACTCGACAGAATCGAAATTAACGCGGAATCCGCCCCAGAAACTCGGCAACGGCACTTCGCCCTGCTGGAATTTTTGCTTCAGTTCGAGGAATTTGCTCTCCAGTACGCCGCGTGCGGAAATACGCGATGACTGCTGCGATACCCAGGCGCCGATTTGGCTGTCTTTCGGCCGACTGGTGAAGTACTTCATGACTTCCAGCGTGGACAGACGTTCCGCCTTGCCAAGGAAAATCACCTGGCGATCGAGCATATGCCACGGAAACAGCAGGCTGATGTGCGGGTTTTGCGCCAACTGCTGCGCCTTGCGGCTGCCGAGGTTGGTATAAAAGACCAGCCCTTTGTCGTCAAAATGCTTGAGCAGCACGATACGTTGATAGGGCTGCCCATTTTCATCCACCGTAGCCACACACATGGCGGTAGGATCGGCCAGACGCGCCTCGCAGGCCTGTTTCAGCCAGCGTTCGAACAATTCCAGCGGATTAGCGGTCAGATCGTTGCGGCGCAGGCCGCCACGGGTGTATTCACGGCGCAGGTCCGCAACATCAAACTCATTATTTTCAATCATCTGGTTTATCAACCAACCGAAAAAATCGTCGTTACATTCTGCGCCTGCAGCGCCAGAATCTCAATCGTTCTGACGCCGCCGCCGGCCGATCAGTTAGCCAGTACGCAGTCGCTCATAATCACCTTGTCATTACGTTCGACATAGGCGTTTTGGCCCTTCGACCAGAAACTGTACTTACCGTCGCTGTATTTCGCACCGGACATGACCAGCACCTGTTTCAGCTTCAGTTGCTCGCCATCCATCAGAAAGCTGGCCGTACTTTCCTTACCGTCCACCGACACCGTCAACGGCGTGGTGCCGCACTGGTAATGCAGAGTCTGGCTGCTTTGCGGCAACACGTAGCTGCAACCCGCCAATGCCAGTGCGCCCGCGGCAGTAATCATTTTTTTCATGCTGTTGCTCCTTAGGGAAATCTGTCGATTTCTATCCTAACAGAGCTAACGGGGCCCTAAAGGCAAAACCGGATAAATCCCACCCAGCAGGGTTTCACGGCTGGCGCCGGTGACCGACGGCAGGTTGCCGGCCTGCCCGGACAGGGTACGAAACGCCAACCAGGCAAAGGCCAGCGCCTCCATATCGTCGCCACTGACGCCGAAATCATCGGTCGGACACACTTCGGTGCCCGGCAACAGCGCGGACATTCGCGCCATCAACAACGGGTTGCGCGCTCCGCCGCCGCACACCAGCAAACGTTCGCAGCCGCCCGCCAACTGTACCTGTTCGCAAATGGTGACCGCCGTCAGTTCCGCCAGGGTGGTTTGCACATCGACGGGGCTGATAGCCTGCAAGCCCGAGAGCTGACGCTCCAGCCAGGCGGCATTAAAATATTCGCGGCCGGTGCTTTTCGGCGCAGGCAGCGCGAAGTAAGGATCGGCCAACATCTGTTGCAACAACGGCAGGCAGACGCGCCCTTCCATCGCCCATGCACCGTCTTTATCGTAAGGCTGCGAGCGATGACGCCATACCCAAGAGTCCATCAGCATATTGCCCGGCCCGGTATCGAACCCCCGCACCGGTACGCCTGGCAGCAGCAGCGACAGGTTGGCGATGCCGCCAATATTCAGCACCATACGGCGTTCTGTTTGATGCGCCAACAGCGCCTGATGAAACGCCGGCACCAGCGGGGCACCCTGGCCGCCGTAGGCCATATCGCGGCGGCGAAAATCGCCGACGGTGGTGATATTGGTCAACGCGGCGATGCGGTTGTTATCGCCCAGTTGCATCGAGAAACTCGCGTCGCCGCCAGGCTCATGCCAGACCGTCTGGCCATGACAACCGATAGCCGTGATGTCATGCGCCGAGACGCCGGTTTTTTTCAGCAAGCCGAGCACCGCCTCGCCAAACAGCATCCCAAGCTGTGCATCCAGTCGGCCCACCGCAGAAAGCGTGGTCTGCTGGCCCTGGCACATGCCCAGAATGTCTTGCTTCAGTTGGATCGGCATCGGGTGGCTGTAACTGGCCTGCTGCGCGACCATTCGTCCGTCGATTGCGGCAAGCACCACATCGACGCCATCCAGACTGGTGCCAGACATAACACCTATATAGCGGCCTGACTTCATAGCAACATCCTTTAACCCGCACGGGGAAACAAACTTTCAACCGATAAATAAACCAGAATTAGGCCATTAACGCCATGAATTATGATGCCTTTTTTCACCTCTGTGAGCGATGCGCCTGTTTTTACCTGTCGCCCACGCAGATAACGACGGCTAAACCCCGGCTCAACCCGCAACGGAATTTGTTCCAGCCCTGTTATAAAGCTAAACCACCGTTTATTATTGGTTGAACAGAGTAAAGTTAAGCTTCGTGCAGTGACGGGGCATGGTGATGTACGTGTGTTTACGCCATACTTTGTCTATTATTTTCACTGAATCTGGCCTGGCAAGATTTCCCAGGTTATGGACTACTACAACAGGAGTTTTATATGATCAAGCGTCTTCTCGTCGTTGCCGTCGCCGCAGTTACGCTGGCAGGATGCGCCAATGAATCTATGTCCGGCGACGTCTATTCGTCCTCGCAGGCTAAACAGGTTCAGACCGTGACTTACGGTACGCTGGTTTCTGTCCGTCCAGTCAAGATCCAGGGGAGCGACAGTTCGAATACCATTGGCGCTATCGGCGGTGCGGTCCTTGGCGGCCTGCTGGGTAACACCGTAGGTGGCGGCACCGGCCGTACCCTGGCAACCGCTGCGGGCGCAGTGGCAGGCGGCGTAGCCGGCAACAGCGTCGGTGAGCTGGCAGGACGCACTTCGGGTTATGAGTTGGAAATCAAAACCGACCAGAAAGAGAACATCGTGGTGGTTCAGAAGGCTGGCGCAACCAAGTTCAGCGTAGGCCAACGTGTGCGTATGGCGCGCACCGGCGACACCATTACCGTCTCCCCGCTGTAAACGTAAGCGGAAGCTGAAAGGTAAAACCGGAGGCCAAGGCCTCCGGTTTCATTTCCGATGCTGTGAAATCTAGTCAAATAAAGAAAACATTATTATTGTTTATTTTGTAATTCAGTGATGTTTTGTTCCAGCTTGCCAATCAAACCTACCAACTGTTGTACTTCATCGGTGGTAATGCCGCTCAAAATTTCACCGCGCGTAGAACTGATGACGCTGTCGACTTCCCTGATGATGGGATCGGCCGCTTCAGTCAACTTGATACGCTTGGCACGCCGATCGTTGGCGCAAGTGTGACGGGTAATAAGCCCTTTCTCTTCCAACTGGTCCAGTGTTCGAACCAACGAAGGTTGTTCAATGCCGATCGCCTTGGCCAGTTGGATCTGCGACTGCTCCGGCGGTAGGCGATTGATATTGTGCAGGGTAACCCAGTGTGTTTGCGTGAGCGCCAGCGGCTTGAGCCGATGATCGATAAGCGCGCGCCAAACACGAACTAATCGTGCTAAATCTGAACCTAATGATGACTCCACTTCCCCCTCCTTATAATTAGCATGCTAATATAACCTTCCAAAGCTTAGACCATTCTGAGTAACTCACATTAAAAACACAAATGTATATAATGTATGTTGAAGAAATAGCCACCGTTTTGGTCAATTATTGTTTATCCTTTACGCAAATATTTAACATATTCACTCTTAGGGACTGTTAATGTGAATGGTTCATGGCTTCACGTCGCCTCCCCTCTGCCCGATTTGGTGCTCGGAGCCTCGCTCTATTTTCCGCCCCTATTTAAAGCTTTTTTGCTCGGGTCAGTTTTATGGCTACTGGCACACCACCTGTTGCGGGACTGGATTTATTCCGGCGAAATTTGGCATCCCCTGTTGATGGATTTGTCTATTTTCGTCATCGCCGTCAGTGGTTCCTTATGCATTTTAGCGAGTTGGTAACTCATGACGCATAAAACGTTAAAATATTTTTCTACGGTAATCGTTTGTGCCATTGCCCTGTGCGCCGGTTGGTGGTCGTGGAATTATTATATGCAATCCCCGTGGACCCGTGATGGAAAAGTGCGCGCCGAGCTCGTCAATATCACACCAGAAGTTTCTGGGAGATTAGAGAAAATAACCGTACATGACAATCAGTTCATACCTGCGGGAAGTCTGATTTTCACTCTCGACCCGGTGCCATACCAGATTGCGCTGGACAATGCTGAGGCCGCGCTGGCAAAAGCGCAGTCCGATCTGGCCAGAGCCGATCATGAGGCAGCGCGCCGCCGCGGCCTGCCGAAAAACGTTATTTCTGCTGAAGATATGGACGAATCAAATTTAGCCGCACAAGCAATGAAAGCCGCGTATAAAGCCGCTGACGCTAATCTGAAACAGGCTAAATGGAATTTAAGTAAAACTAAAATGTACGCGCCTGCGGATGGCTATATCACTAATTTGCAAGCCCGGGTTGGAAACTATGCCAGCGCCGGTACCCCTCTGGTGGCGCTGGTCGACGCGCACTCATTTTATGTGCTCGGATATTTTGAAGAAACCAAACTGAAGCATATAAACGAAGGCAACAAAGCGGACATCGTTTTATATAATGGCAACATTCCTCTGCAGGGCCAAGTGGAGAGCATCGGTCGTGCCATTAACGATCAAAGCGTCGACAACAGCAGTGATTTATTAATGGATGTGAAGCCCAACGTTCCCTGGGTACGGCTGGCGCAGCGTGTGCCGGTGCGGATAAAACTGCTGAACGTGCCCGCCGATCTGCCTTTAGTGGCCGGCACTACTTGCACCATCGCCATTCATCAGTAAGGCTAACCAGTGAACCTGCCTTTTTTGGAATGGAGCCGTACCCCCTGGGGTAAGGCCAACGGTGGCCAGTGGCGGTATGCGCTGCGCAACTCGCTGGCCATGTGTCTGTCATTGTGGGTGGCGTTCGTCCTCAATCTCGACGAACCTTATTGGGCGTTGACCTCCGCGGCGGTGGTCAGTTTCCCCACCGTCGGCGGCGTCATCAGCAAAAGCATCGGGCGCATTATCGGCAGCCTGCTCGGCGCCGCCGCTTCTGTGGCCATTGCCGGCCATTGCCTGAACGACCCTTGGCTGTTTACCTTGTTTATCGCCGCCTGGATCGGTCTGTGCACGTACATTTCCAACCATTACCAGAACAACGTCTCCTATGCCTTCGCGCTGGCGGGCTATACCGCCGCCATCATCGCCTTCGGCACGGTCAACGTCACCGATATCCAACAAATCTTTGATATCGCTCAAGCGCGCGTCTGCGAGGTCATCACCGGTATTCTGTGCGGTGGCGTGATGATGATGATTCTGCCAAGCACCTCCGACGGCGAGGCTCTGCTGACCTCGTTACGGCGCATGCAGTTGCGGCTGTTGGAACATGCCGCGATGCTGTGGCAGCCGGAAATCACCGCTCAAATGCGCACATCGCATGAGGGCGTCATAGGTCAGATCCTGACCATGAATCTGCTGCGTATTCAGGCGTTCTGGAGCCACTACCGGCTGCGGCGGCAGAATAACGTGCTTAACTATATGCTGCACCAGCAGTTGCGCCTTACCAGCGTGATTTCCAGCCTGCGCCGCATGCTGTTGAATTGGCCGGACCATCCGGCCAATCTGGCGGCCGTCCTGGATCAATTGCTGACAGAGTTACGCGCTCCCGCCACCGACAAATACCGGCTGGCACGTATCCTGCAGCAGATAGCGCCCCAGGATCCGACAGATTACCGCCACCGAGCCTTCTGGCTGCGACTGCGCCATTTCTGTTGGCTGTATCTGCGCTGCAGTCGCTGGTTGCAAAAATTGGAAGGTGCCACGCCGGTCAGCGATATCCAGCCCCCTCGCGTGACCTCTCTGGCGCGCCATACCGACAGTTACGAAGCCGCCTATAACGGCCTTCGCACCTTTTTGTGCATTATCATCGGCTGCGCTTATTGGATTAATACCCAGTGGGATGCAGGCAGCTCGGCTCTGACGTTAACCGCCATCAGTTGCGTGCTCTATTCTTCTACCCCTTCGCCGATCAACAGCATCACCACCTTGTTGAAAGCGGTCTTGTTGCTTTCGGTTGCCTGTTTTGTAGTGAAATTCGGGCTGATGATCCAAATCGATGATTTTTGGGTGTTCTGCGCTTTTCTGTTCCCCATTCTGGTCACCCTGCAGATGATCAAACTGCAAAACCCGCCCTACGCCGCGCTGTGGGGGCAACTGATCGTATTCATGGGATCTTTTCTCACCGTCACCAACCCACCCAGTTACGATTATCAGTCGTTCCTCAATGACAACATCGGCAAGATTGTTGGGGTATTGTTTGCCGGTTTGGCCTTCCAGATCCTGCGGCCCAGCTCTGACAAGCGCAAAAGCCGGCGCATTATCCGCGCCCTGCGGCGCGACTTTAGCGATCAACTGAGCAAAAAACCGCAGCAGAGCGAGAGTCAGTTCGAATCGCTGATTTATCACCGCGTCAGTCAGTTGAATCAAAGTCAGGATCAGGAGGCGCGCAGCTGGTTATTGCGCTGGGGCGTGGTACTGCTCAACTGCAGCCATATCGTTTGGCAATTGCGTGATTGGCAAACCCGCTCCGATCCGCTCTCGGCGGTGCGCGACGTCTGCATTCACTGTCTACGGGACATTATGACCGAGAAAGGCGTACAGCATCGCTCGTTGGATGCCACCCTGCAGGAACTGCTGCGCATGAGCAATGCGCTGGCGCACCACCCGGAACAGGCGGCGCGCGATCTTGCCGGGTTGATTTGGCGGCTTTACTGTTCGCTGCAACAGTTGCAGCAGGCTATCAACCCGCCTGACGAGGTTGCGGCCACACCGGCCGCCCGTTAAACCCGATTACCCTTTAATCACACCGCAGGCAAAACGTTCCCCTCCGCCACCCAAGGGTTTCGGATGATCGGAGTGGTTGTCGCCGCCGGCATGTACCATGAGCGCTTTGCCGGTGATTTCGCTGATTTTTTTCAGCCGTGGCGCCAGCACCGGATCCGTGGACATGCCGTCTGCCGTAACGTAAATGGCCGGCAGATCGCCCAAATGGCCGTCTGCGTAAGGGCCAAGGTGCTTGCCGGTTTTTTGCGGATCAAAATGCCCACCCGCCGCCAGCGCCGCTACCGCCTTACCCTCTTTCATTCCCGGCTCGCAACTGCCGTTCTCATGTACGTGAAAGCCGTGCACACCGGCCGGCAACGCTTTTAACTGAGGGGTAAACAGCAGGCCGTATGGCGTTTCGCTGATCGTGACTTTGCCAATCTCCTGACCAATTCCCTGTCCGGTCACCAGATTCATGTCAACATCCACCGTTGCCGCCTGGGCGACGCCACAGGCCATCAGGCCGAAGGCCGCATACCAATAATGTTTCATTAATCGCTCTCCATGGAATATCTGTGAACCTTGAGTATAGGGTAACGGGTGATGTCACCGCTCAGAATGGGGATAAATCTGGCGATAAGATTCGCATTATTAATGATTCACACTAATAATAATTTTACCGCCCGTGGTCATCCGACCAGTTGTCGTTCGGTTTGTTCTGTTCACCTACACTCGCTGCCAGTGCTATTTGATGATTAAACAAGCCAATGCAGCAAACTCATAAGGAACTGATATGGGCATATTTAATTACCAAGGTCTCGATGATGCGAAATCAAAAACGTTATTTTCTGATGCGTTGGCGATCTCCACGTACGCATATCACAATATCGATAATGGTTTTGACGAAGGCTACCACCACTATGGCTTTGGTCTGGGTTTGCCGTTTACGCTGGTTACCGCGCTGATTGGCAGCACGCAATCACAGGGCGGGCTGCCCGGCATTCCCTGGAATCCCGATTCGGAAAAAGCGGCGTTAGACGCGGTTAATAACGCCGGATGGTCCTTGATTAGCGCTGACCAATTAGGCTACCAGGGCAAAACGGATGCCCGCGGCACCTATTACGGCGAGAGTCTGGGTTACACCACCGCGCAGGCTGAGGTGCTGGGAAAATATGACAGCACAGGCCACCTCATCTCGATTGGCATCGCCTTTCGCGGTACCAGCGGGCCACGCGAATCATTAATTACCGACAGTATCGGCGATCTGATCAACGACCTGCTGGCAGGCTTCGGGCCCGAAGGCTATGCCGACAATTACAGCCTGAAAGCTTTCGGCACGTTACTGGGCGATGTGGCTAAATTCGCCCAGGCGCATGGCCTGACCGGCGATGATGTCACCGTCAGCGGCCACAGCCTGGGCGGGTTGGCGGTGAACAGCATGGCAGCGCTCAGCGACGGTAACTGGGAGGGGTTCTACTCGCAATCCCACTACGTGGCGTTCGCTTCGCCAACGCAATATGAAACAGGCGGCAAAGTCATTAATATTGGTTACGAAAACGACCCGGTATTTCGCGCACTGGATGGCACCACGCTAACGCCGGCATCCTTAGGCGTCCATGATGCACCGCAGGAGTCCGCCACCAATAATATCGTTAATTTTAACGATCATTACGCCTCTGCCGCCTGGAATATCCTGCCCTTCTCCATTCTGAATCTCCCGACCTGGTTATCCCATTTACCGTTCTTTTATCAAGACGGGTTAATGCGGGTGCTGAATTCAGAATTTTACTCTCTGACCAATAAAGACTCGACGGTGATTGTGTCCAACCTCTCCGAGGTGACGCGCGGCAATACCTGGGTGGAGGATTTGAACCGCAACGCCGAGAAACACAGCGGCCCGACCTTTATTATTGGCAGCGAGGGCAATGACTTGATCAAAGGCGGCGCAGGTAACGATTACCTGGAGGGCCGCGCCGGTAACGACACTTTCCGCGACGGCGGTGGGTTTAATATTATTGTCGGCGGTGAGGGAAATAACACGCTGGACCTGCAACAGGCATTGAAGAAAAACGAGGTGGCTTACGACGGCAATACGCTTTATCTGCGTGATGCCAACGGCGGAATTACCCAGGCAAGCGATATCAGCACTTTGCGCAGTAAAGAAACCACGCTGTTGATCTTTACCAAAGACGTAGACCATCAGGTGACCGATGCCGGGCTGAAATCAGGCTCCAGTCTGAAAGCCTATGCCGCGTCATCCAATGGCAGTGACGGCGCCGATATTCTGCACGCCAGGGCCAGCGACAACTGGTTGTTTGGCAAAGGTGGCGATGACCAGCTGTTTGGTCACAGCAGCGGTAACCTGACCTTTGTCGGCGGTAACGGCAACGATACCCTGCAGAGCGCCGGCAGCAACAATACCTTCCTGTTCAGCGGCGATTTTGGCAAGGACAAGGTGTACCACTTTGGCTCCAGCGACCAACTGGTTTTCCTCGGCACCCAGGGCGCCAGCGGCAATTTCCGCGACTATGTTTCGCAACAGGACGACGGGCTGACATTGGCCTTCGGCGAAAACAAAGTGACGCTGATCGGCGTGAACCTCGAACATCTCAACGATAGCCAGGTGGTGCTGGCGTAAAATACAAAAGCCGGGCACCTGTGGCGCCCGGCTTTTTCTGATGGCTAACTCGTCTAACGCTTAAGGCACATCGTAACCCAGTGCCGCCTTGCGGATGCGGAACCACTGTTGGCGGTTCATCGATAGATCTTGCGCCTTCAGCGCCGAACGCACGCGTTCAATCTTGCCGGAACCGATGATCGGCAGCGGCGCAGACGGCAGGCGCATGACCCAGGCATACACCACCTGCTCGATAGTGTCGGCGCCAATCTCCTGCGCCACCGCCTGCAATTCATCACGCAGCGGTTGGAACTCCGCGTCGCTAAACAAGCGACCGCCCCCCAGACAAGACCAGGCCATCGGCTTGATGCGCAATTGCTGACACTGATCCAAGGTGCCATCCAAAATGGCCGGCTGATGGATCGGTGAAATCTCAACCTGATTGGTGACCAGCGAGAACGGCAGGCGTGATTGCAGCAACGTAAACTGTGCCGGCGTGAAGTTGGAAACGCCGAAATGGCGCACCTTGCCGCTTTTGTGCAGGGCGACAAAGGCTTCTGCCACTTCATCGGCTTCCATCAACGGATCCGGGCGATGGATCAGCAACAGATCAAGGTAGTCGGTATGCAGAAGCTCCAGCGAACGTTCGGCGCTGTGCACAATATGATCGCGGTCCGTGTTGTAATGGCCGATCGGGTTGCCAGGCTTGGCCGTTGTGGCGATGCCGCATTTAGACACCAGCTCCATCGACTGACGCAGCGAGGGTTTAAGGCACATTGCCTCGCCGAACGCCTGTTCGCAAGCATAGCCGCCATAAATGTCCGCGTGGTCAGCGGTGGTCACACCCAGCTCGATATGCTGTTCGATGAACGCCAGCAGTTGCTGCGGCGTCATGCCCCACTCCATCAAACGCCAGTATCCGCAAATCATGCGGGAAAATTCAGGCCCCTGCGGCGCGAGTTGAATACGGTTTACCATCGTTAAAGCCTCATGACATTGTTTAATGCCAGCATACACAAGCGGATAAGAGCGTGGGAAGCGGAAAGCTGCGTTAACGTGCGGCCGATCAGGAAAGGTTCAGAACAGCGACGGCTGTTCCGGTTGCGGTTCATCAGGTTGCTTATTGGCACGTTGCAGGCGCAGGAAGCGTTGGTGGCACAGGCGCAGCACGTCGCGTTTTTGCGCGTCGCTCATTTGCATCCAGCCAAAACGCTCCTCGCGACTGCGCAGGCAGCCACGGCAGAAACCGCGCTCATCGGCCTGGCAAATACCGCGACACGGGCTGGGGATGTCGAAAAACTCAAGCTGCTGCGGCACACGTCCTCCTGCATTCTCTTGCTAATTGAAGACGCCATTAGCGCCGCTGGCAAGTGCCTTTTCAGTATGGCGGCGAAAATAGTCGCGTAAATAGCGCAGCGCCTGGCGATTTTTCTCCGGCATTGCCCTTTCCAGCGTCAGCGCATGCAGCCGCAGCGGTACAGGCCGCCATTCGGGCAGCAGGTGGATAAGTTCACCGCGCTGCAATTCATCCTCTATTTCATACAGCGGCTGCACCGAGATCCCCAGGCCACTGCGGGTAAAACCGCGCATGACGGTCATGCTGTCGCTGACGATCTGCCCCTCCGCCAGCCGTAATTTAAGCTGCTGCCCGCTCTGATGGTGCAAATCCAGATGCGCGCCGCTATGAATGCCGGAGATCCAACGGTGCGCCACCAAATCCTGCGGTGTCTCCGGCACCCCGTGTTGGCTGAGATAACGCGGCGCGGCGCAAAGCACCATCGGCCACTCGGCCAGCGGGTGGGCGATCATGCTGGCATCCGCCAACTGACGGTTGACCCGCAGCGCGATATCGATCCGCTGCTCGATCATGTCGACGATCCGATCGTCCGCCAGTACGCGCAGCGTCAGTTTGGGGTGCGCCTGCAACAGCGGCGCCAACGCCTCCGCCAGTGGGCGCCCGCCAATGCCGACTGTGGTGGCGATACGCAGTTCACCCACCAGGGTGTCGCGCAATTCCGCCAGCCGTTGTTCCGCCTGCTGCGCTTGGGACAACATCGCCTCGCAGCCAGGATAGAACGCCGCCCCCGCTTCGGTGAGCGCCAATCGCCGCGTGGAGCGGTGCAACAACGGCACGCCGAGCGCTTTTTCCAGCGAACGCATGTGCTGGCTGACCGCCGACGGTGTCATGCCCAACCGCCGTGCGGCACCGGCCAGCGACCCTTCGGCCACCACGATGGCGAATACCGCCATTCGATTCAGTTTATCCACGATGATTCAGTTTATCCACGATTATGAAGTTTTACTTAATCAAGAAAGCATGAATATGGCACTAATCAGGTCTATTGTTAAGTACTAGAGTATATGCAACCGCTCAGGTCAATCCGACCTGATCCTGATACCGACCCCATTTCTGACAGGAGCAAACAGATGAAAGTAGCCATTATTGGAGCAACCGGTTTTGTCGGCCGCCGCGTGGTGGACGAAGCGCTGGCGCGCGGATTGCAAGTAACGGCGATTGCACGGCAGCAAAAAGATCTGCCGGATGACGCTAACCTGACCGTAGCGCTGGGCGATATCGCCGACACCGAATGGCTGACGAAACAGCTGGCCGGGCAAGACGCGGTGATCAGCGCCTACAACCCGGGTTGGGCGGAAGAGAATCTGTACGAAAAAACCACTGTCGGCGCACAACAGATCCTGACCGCCGTGGAAAAATCCGGCGTTAAACGCCTGCTGGTGGTCGGCGGTGCCGGCAGCCTGGAAGTGGCCCCGGGCGTTGAACTGGTGGACACCCCGCAATTCCCGGAAAATATCCGTCCGGGCGCACAAGCGGTGCGCGATTTACGCAACAAGCTGCGTAACGGCTCTTCGCTGGACTGGACCTATCTTTCCCCTGCTGCGCTGCTGGAACCGGGCAAGCGGACTGGTCAGTTCCGCCTCGGCACCACCCAGCTGCTGATGAATGGCCAGGCTCCGGCCAGCATCTCAGTGGAAGACTTGTCGGTTGCCATTCTCGATGAAATCGAAAAACCGCAGTTTATTAAAGCGCAGTTTACCGCTGCTTATTAATCACCCCGCCAGGCCGCGTTCCTCGCGGTCTGGCGACTGTAAACTAAACCAAAAGTAAACAAACCCGCCACCATTCTGAATCTCTAAGGTTTTCTTAAGTTTCATCCTGTAAATTTCAGCGCATTACTCACTATCAGGATTCAGATTTGGCAATGTGGTTACGTCAACGCTTACAGTGCAACAGCCTGGGGTTTATCCTCGCCAGCGCCTTGTTTTTCACTCTGTTCCAGAACGCGTTATTCCTGCATAAGGCCTGGTCGTATATCAATTTCGATAGCGTCCACAACCTGATCTTCGCCGCCACCATGCCGGTAGTGATTTTCTGTGCGCTGAACATTATCTTCAGCCTGCTGACCGTGCCTTTCCTGCGCAAACCGCTGATGATTTTCTTCCTCCTTGGCAGCGCTGCCGCGAACTACTTTATGTTCAGCTACGGCGTGGTGATCGACGGCAACATGATGCAAAACGCCTTCGAAACCAACCCGCAAGAGGCGACCGCTCTGTTGACGCCACGCATGGGATTGTGGCTGGTGCTGCTTGGCATCTTGCCTGCGGTGTTGGTCTGTTTTACCGAAATTCGCATCACCCGCCCGTGGTGGTATATGGCCGGGCTGCGCGCCGCCAACGTGATGCTTTCCGTGGTGGTGATCCTGATTATCGCCGCGCTGTTTTATAAGGATTACGCCTCGCTGATCCGCAACAATAAAAGCGTGGTGAAAATGCTGACGCCGTCGAACTTCGTTTCCGGCACCATCAAATTTACCCAGCAGCGCTATTTCACCCGTAATCTGCCGCTGGTGAAAATCGGCGAAGACGCACGTAAAGGGCCGCTGATCGCCGGGCAACAAAAGAAATCCCTGGTGATCCTGGTTGTGGGTGAAACCGCCCGCGCCGAGAATTTTTCGCTCGGCGGCTACGGGCGTGAAACCAATCCGCGCCTGAAGCAAGACAATGTGGTGTACTTTAAGAACGCCAGCTCCTGCGGTACCGAAACGGCGATCTCTGTCCCCTGCATGTTCTCCAATATGCCGCGCAAGGACTACGACGCCACCCTGGCGACTCACCAGGAAGGCATGCTCGACGTATTGGCGCATGCCGGCGTCAACGTACTTTGGCGTGAAAACGACGGTGGGTGCAAAGGCGCTTGCGATCGCGTGCCGCACGTCGACATGACCAAGCTGAAACTGCCGCAGGATTGCGATGGCGACGTCTGTATGGATAACGTGCTGCTGTATAAGCTGAACGACTACATCAACGGCCTGAAAGACGATAGCGTGATAGTGTTGCACCAGATGGGCAGCCACGGGCCGGCCTATTTCCGCCGCAGCACGCCGGAGTTCCAGAAGTTTTCGCCAACCTGCGACAGCAATCAGATCCAGGATTGCACCCATGAGCAGCTGGTAAATACTTATGACAACTCATTGCTCTATACCGACGCCATGCTGGACGACACCATCAAGCTGCTGCAACAGCACAGTGACAAGTTCAATACCGCGCTGGTTTACCTCTCCGATCACGGCGAATCCCTGGGTGAAAATGGCATGTACCTGCACGGTACGCCTTATGTGTTTGCTCCCAGCCAGCAGACCCACGTTCCTTTCCTGATGTGGATGTCCGCCGACTATGAGCGCAACTTCAAGATTGATCGCCAGTGCCTGAACAAGATGGCCGAAAAGGATGAGATCTCGCAAGATAATCTGTTCCATACCCTGCTCGGTATGCTGAACGTGCAAACCCGCGAGTATCAGTCGCAGTTGGATATTTTGCAACGCTGCCGCAGCGGGGCATAACGGCTTAACTTCTGCCCCCTGATCGGGCAAAATACCCTGCTTCGTAACCGGCGTTTTTGCGCCGGTTTTTTTATTGTTATTGACCTAGACCAATCGGTCTATTATGCTAATCCTCATTATGACGAAACATGCGCACTGCCCCGTAGATACACGTGAACATCTGCTCGCTACCGGCGAGTCCCTTAGCTTGCGCCTGGGTTTTACCGGCATGGGGCTGAGCGAACTACTGGCCACGGCGGGTGTGCCGAAAGGTTCGTTCTATCACTATTTTCGCTCGAAGGAAGCCTTCGGCGAAGGCATGCTGCAGCGTTATTTCGAACACTACGATGCTGAAATGCAACGGCTGTTTAGCGACGATAAAAGCGACGCTCGCCACCAGTTGCTGAGCTATTACGCCCAGGCGATCAGCTTCCATTGCCGCAGCGAATGCCATAACGCCTGTTTGGCGGTGAAACTCTCCGCCGAAGTGAGCGACCTGTCGGAACCCATGCGCCACGCGTTGGAAATCGGCACCGCACGGGTGATTGGCCACCTGCAAGATGCCATCGAGCGCGGTATCCGCGAAGGATCGCTGTCGATAACCATGAGCCCGGCGGCCACCGCAGAAACGCTGTACTCACTGTGGCTTGGTGCCTCGCTGCGCGCCAAAATCCGCCGTTCGGTCGCCCCGCTGACCAGCGCGCTGGAAAGTATTGAATTGCTGTTGCGCCCGCCGCAGCCGTAAACGCAACACCCGAGCTTTACCGAAAAATCACTCTGTTGGGCTGTTATTTAGCCATTACTAGTCGACCGGTCTATTAATATAGGATGCACTATGAAGATTGAAAAATTGTTCTCCCCGCTGAAGGTTGGCTCTGCAACTTTGCCAAACCGCGTGTTTATGGCCCCGCTGACGCGTCTTCGCAGCATTGAGCCTGGCGATATTCCTACTCCGTTGATGGCCGAATATTATGCCCAGCGCGCCAGCGCCGGTCTGATCGTGACCGAAGCCACCCAGATTTCTTTCCAGGCGAAAGGCTATGCCGGCGCTCCGGGGCTGCATACCCCAGAGCAGATCGCCGCGTGGAAAAAGATCACCCAGGCCGTACACGATAAAAACGGCCATATCGCCGTTCAGTTGTGGCATGTGGGCCGTATCTCCCACAACAGCCTGCAACCGGGCCAACAGGCACCGGTAGCTCCTTCCGCGATCAATGCCGACACCCGCACCACCGTGCGTGACGAAACCGGTGCCTGGGTGCGGGTTCCAACCTCGACCCCACGTGCGCTGGAAACCGAAGAGATCCCGGGCATCATTAACGATTTCCGCCAGGCAAGCGCCAATGCGCGTGAGGCCGGTTTCGACTTTATCGAACTGCACGCGGCCCACGGTTATCTTCTGCACCAGTTCATGTCCCCAGCCTCCAACCAACGCACCGATCAGTACGGCGGCAGCATCGAAAACCGCACACGTCTGACGCTGGAAGTGGTCGACGCGACCATCGCTGAATGGGGTTCAGAGCATATCGGCATCCGCATTTCGCCGTTGGGCCCGTTCAATGGTCTGGATAACGGTGAAGATCAGGAAGAAGCGGCGCTGTATCTGGTCGAAGAGTTGAATAAGCGCAACATCGCTTTCCTGCACATTTCCGAACCGGACTGGGCAGGCGGCAAACCTTATTCCGACGCCTTCCGCGATTCAGTGCGTGCCCGCTTTAAAGGGGTCATTGTCGGCGCAGGCGCCTACACCGCCGAGAAAGCCGAAGAGCTGATCAACAAAGGCTTTATCGATGCGGTGGCCTTTGGCCGCAGCTACATCGCCAACCCGGATCTGGTCGAGCGTTTCAAACAGAACGCACCGCTGAACGAGCCACAGGCGGAAACCTTCTACGGCGGCGGCGCCGAAGGCTACACCGATTATCCGACGCTGTAAGTAAGATAAAAAGCCCGCCGGTGCGCGAATGCCGGCGGGCTTTTTGCTGTTTATCGGCAAAGCCGCTGGGGCTGGTAAAGGCGGCTCTTGTCGTACAACGCGAATGCAATTAATGAGTCGCCAACGTCGCCCAACGAGCGATCTCGTTGGCATCGACAGTATTCATTATTTCCCGAAACCAAACGGTAAATTTATCAGGGCTCCGTTTTATCTCGTCAGTTAATTGCTGAATATCCATCCACAGCCAGCTATGGGCTTCGGCAGGATCCCCCTGAGGTTCGCCATCAAATAATCCCACGTAAATATGATCGAACTCGTGCTCAATTAAGTCGCCCGGCACCTCTGACCGATAAAGGAAGCTGGAGACCTGCTGCAACTCGCTGCTGAACCCCATCTCCTCCTGTAACCGACGCTGCGCCGCTGCTGCCGTCGCCTCTCCCCAGCACGGGTGGCCACAGCAACTGTTGGTCCATAACCCAGCCGAGTGATATTTACTGAAAGCTCGCTGTTGCAGCAGTAAACGGCCCTGGCTATCGAAGATAAAAATTGAAAACGCCCGGTGCAACAACCCCTGCTGATGTATCCGCGTTTTTGTTTGCGAGCCGATGGAATTATCATCGGCATCAACCAGAATCAGCATTTCATCCACTGATGGCCTCCTTCGGCAAGAGCGATGACTTCGTACTGGCAAAAAACTAACCAGACCCAAATTTATCAATTGACGCGATCCAACCCTGGTCCGCTATCAGACCTCGCTCCCCTTGAGGTGGGTAATAGTACTTATTTCCCTGATTCGAACGACAGCATACTGTGCGGTTATCATCAGCATAGTCGATGCATAGGTGACATCGTCACCTTTATTCTCATGCCTTAGCCATGTCGATAAATTGAAATCCCTTATACGGCAACGCTATACTGAGTTTCGCTAAGATCCCTTCGCCGTTGGCGACGGCACATCCAATCAGAGGAATTATGCGCTTACTCCATACCATGATCCGCGTCGGTGACCTGCAACGCTCCATCGACTTCTATACCAAGGTATTAGGCATGCGCCTACTGCGCACCAGCGAGAACCCAGAATACAAATACTCGTTGGCATTTGTCGGTTATACCGACGAAAGCGAAGGCGCGGTGATTGAGCTGACCTACAACTGGGGCACCGACAGCTACGAGATGGGCACCGCATTCGGCCATCTGGCGTTGGGCGTCGACGATGTGGCCGCCACCTGCGACAGCATTCGCAACGCCGGCGGCAAAGTGAGCCGTGAAGCCGGGCCGGTCAAGGGCGGCACCACGATTATCGCTTTTGTTGAAGATCCGGACGGTTATAAGATCGAACTGATCGAGAACAAACACGCCGGTCAGGGCCTCGGCCACTGATACCGATGAGGGGCGCTTTCAGCGCCCTTCTTGTTATGCCTGCGATACCGCCTGCAACCGGGCGTAAAATTTGCCATAATGCGCGCTGCATTCGATGAAGATAAGAAACTGATGGCCGAAAAAAGTGATCTTAACGCCCTGAGTGGCCGTTTTCGTGGGTTTTATCCCGTAGTGATAGATATAGAAACCGCTGGATTTAATGCCAAAACCGACGCGCTGCTGGAGATTGCCGCCGTTACGTTAAAAATGGATGAAGAAGGCTGGTTGCAGCAGGATGAAACCCTGCACTTTCACGTTGAACCTTTTGAAGGCGCCAACCTGCAACCGGAAGCGCTGGCATTCAACGGTATCGACCCGCATAACCCGTTGCGCGGTGCAGTAAGTGAATACGATGCGTTGCACGCCATTTTTAAAGCGGTACGCAAAGGCATCAAGGACCGTGGCTGCAACCGGGCGATTATCGTGGCGCACAACGCCAACTTTGATCACAGTTTCCTGATGGCCGCAGCAGAACGCGCAAGCCTGAAGCGCAACCCTTTCCACCCGTTCGCCACCTTTGACACTGCCGCGCTAAGCGGGCTGGTATTGGGGCAAACCGTGCTGGCCAAAGCCTGCATTGCCGCCGATATTCCGTTCGACAGCACCCAGGCGCATTCGGCTCTGTACGACACCGAACAAACCGCTCAACTGTTCTGCGAGTTGGTTAACCGCTGGAAACGCCTTGGCGGATGGCCGCTGGCCATCGGTAATAACGACTAAGCCACAAATAAATCGGGCAGCCCAGTTTGCACTGGCGCCGCCCGATGTCTTCTTGCAATCAACCCGAGCCGTTATGGCTGCTGGTCTTCTTGCTCTTTGTACTTCGCTGCCGTTTCTTTGATCAGCTGTTGCAGTTCGCCGCGCTGATACATTTCGATAATGATATCACAGCCGCCTACCAGCTCACCGTCTACCCACAGCTGCGGGAAAGTCGGCCAGTTGGCGTATTTCGGCAACTCGGAGCGGATGTCCGGATTCTGCAGAATATCAACGTAGGCAAAGCGTTCGCCACAAGCAGACAGCGCCTGCACTGCTTGCGCAGAGAAACCGCAGTTTGGCAATTTCGGTGAACCTTTCATGTACAGCAGAATTGGGTTCTCACCGATCTGCTGCTGAATTTTTTCAATCGTCGTCATTTATTGCTTCCTCAAGCCACATCTCATGGCCACAACATGCATCACACTGGCTATTGTAGCGGCTGGAACAGTCGCAAGAAAACGCCATCTTTTGCAAGGGTATTCCCCGTTGCCAATCGCATCTCACCGGCAAAGGCCGTTCCGGTTAAAACATACGCTCAGAATAACATTTTTAATCCGACCATTTCACTAATATATTTTTCCGCCACTCGGTATCCTTTAATAATTCCGACAGCGGAGAAAGGTGATTTTTTATACATCAACGGATTGATTTTTCAACAAAAAAAATGCTGTTAACGTTTTCTCACAATATGGATTATCATTTATGAGTTCTTCGCTGTTTTATATGGCGAAATTGGGGAATACTGTCATTCTTTCGATATCTGTTCCGGGGCCAAGGTTGGTAACGTCGACATGCGTTTAATTCTTACGCTTTTTGTGCTGTTGTTTACACAGCTATTCTTAAATCTGGCGCACGCTGCGCCACAGGCGCGTATTGCCGCCGAGCAGCGCAAGAGCCACGTTAATGAAGCCCGGCCGGATGACCGCAAGAAAAAGAAAGCGGCAAAGGCCAGCAAAAAAGTGAAAGTCACTGCTCCGCCAAAAACAGCCAAGGTTTCCAAAGCCAAAACAGAAAAAACCGCTAAAAAGATCGTCAGCGCAAAATCGAAACACCAAACCCAGAAAATAGCCAAAATCAAAGTGACCCCACCGAAAAAGGGTTACAAAAAAGGCTATGGCCGTCACCGGGAACCCGGCATGGCCACCGCCAAATTGGCTCGCGACGAAAAGCCGCTGAAACTCAGCCCGGCGCACAAAAAGCGCTATCAGCACGCCAAGCAAACCGCGATGGCCAAACTGATGGATCAAATGGGCAAACCTTATCGCTGGGGCGGCACTTCGCCAAGAACCGGTTTTGACTGTAGCGGACTGATTTATTACGCCTATAAAGACGTAGTGAAAATCAAGATGCCGCGTACTGCCAACGAGATGTATCACCTGCGCGACGCGGCGCCGATCAAGAAAAACGAGCTGGAAAGCGGTGACCTGGTGTTCTTCCGCATCAACAACCGCGGCGTGGCCGATCACGTCGGCGTCTATCTGGGCAACGGCAAATTCATTCAGTCACCGCGTACCGGTGAGGAAATCCGTATCAGCCAGTTGGACAACGACTACTGGCAAAACCACTACATTGGCGCCCGCCGTGTGGTAACACCGAAAACCATTCGATAATCGCCTCCGCGGCTGGTCCCCCCCAGCCGCACGCCTCACCGCCTACCGCAAGCGTTCTGATCTTAGGCCTTTTCGTCGCTCTCAGACCACGGTTTCGCGAAGCCGCATGGAAAACATCCGGGTGTGGGTGAACGGAGCACTTGTGGAAAAATCTGACGTAGCGGTGGGGAAATGCGAACAGGCGCAGTGAACTGCGCCAGTGTGACAACCGGGGATCAGTTCAACGCCGCGGTGAAGCTAAAAGCAATAATAACGGCCAGCGCACACACAGTGGTGAACAGTGACATTTTCAGATCGGTATCCATTACAACTCCTTTTCAGACGGGTTATCCCAAGGATAAAAGGCACACAATTAATGCGTCAAACCATTTTCCCACAGTTAGACAATAAAATCTTGTTATCATTTCCCGGTTTATAATACTGATTACCTCTTCCACTTTGGCTCAATATGGGACAAAATTCGCAGTTCACAACTGCGTACCGGCAAAAATGCCCCTCCTGACCAAACGCTGACGACTTCAACACACTACAAACTCAGCTTCGCTTATTTGGAAGAAGGATCTACGCAGGCAAACGATTAACATCACACTTACATGCTGCAACATGTGAGTTCAGGAGTCATTCTTTACATGGCAACGATTAAAGATGTGGCCAAACGCGCTGGCGTTTCCACCACCACCGTTTCGCACGTCATCAATAAGACTCGTTTCGTCGCCGAAGAGACTAAAGCGGCCGTTGCGGCCGCGATCAAAGAGCTGCACTATTCTCCCAGCGCCGTGGCGCGCAGCCTGAAAGTCAATCACACCAAATCTATCGGTCTGCTGGCTACCTCCAGCGAAGCGCCCTATTTCGCCGAAGTGATCGAGGCGGTGGAAAACAGCTGCTACAGCAAAGGCTATACGCTGATCCTGTGTAACTCGCACAATAACCTCGACAAGCAACGCGCTTATCTGGCGATGCTGGCGCAAAAACGCGTCGATGGTCTGCTGGTGATGTGCTCTGAATACCCGGATCAATTGCTGGGGATGTTGGAAGATTACCGTAACATCCCAATGGTGGTCATGGACTGGGGCGCAGCACGCGGTGATTTTACCGATACCATTATCGACAACGCCTTCGAAGGCGGTTATCTGGCCGGCCGCTATCTGATCGAGCGTGGCCACCGTGAGATTGGCGCCATTCCGGGCCAATTAGCGCGCAACACCGGCGGTGGCCGCCATCAGGGCTTTTTAAAAGCCATGGAAGAAGCCAATATCGAGGTGCGCGACGAGTGGATTGTACAAGGTGACTTCGAACCAGAATCCGGCTACAAGGCCATGCACCAGATATTATCGCAGAAACAGCGCCCAACGGCGGTATTCTGCGGCGGCGACATCATGGCAATGGGCGCTATTTGCGCCGCTGATGAGCTGGGGTTGCGCGTACCGCAGGATATTTCCGTTATTGGTTACGATAATGTGCGCAACGCCCGCTATTTCACGCCGGCACTGACGACCATCCATCAGCCCAAAGAGCGTTTGGGCGAGATGGCGTTCACCATGCTGCTGGATCGCATCATCAGCAAGCGTGAAGAATCGCAAGTCATTGAAGTACATCCGAAGCTGGTTGAACGCCGCTCGGTCGCCGACGGCCCCTTCATCGATTACCGCCGCTAGTCGCCAGCGCCGGGAGCCAAAACGGCTTCCGGCGTCACTTCGCTTAACCATTCCTGATTCAAGGTTTCGCTGTCCCCCAGGTAATCCAGCAGCCAGGCCATCGCCGGCGATGGGGTATTCTGCTGCCAGGTCAGGCAGCATGGGCTGGCGGGAAATGGCTGTTGCAGTTGCAGCGCCACCAATTCACCACGCTGTACCAATGGCAATACCTGATGCGCAGGCATCATGCCGACGCACAATCCGGCGCACAGGCAATCCACCGCAGAGGCCCAATCCGGCACCACCAGCCGCCGTTGATTGTCCAGCGTCCAGGTGACCCGCTTGGGCAGATTGCGTGACGTATCCTCCAGACACAGCGAAGGGAAAGGCCGGAGCTGATCATCGTTCAGCAGGCCATCCAACCCCGCCAAGGGATGCTGGGGGCTGGCGACACACAACCAACGCATGTCGCCCATGTCGCGAAAGGCGAAACCGCCGCCAACCGGCACCGCCCGCGTAGCGCCGATCGCCATATCGGCACGCCCGTCCACCAGCGCATCCCATACGCCGTTAAACACTTCGGGTTGGACCAACAGCTCGACATCGGGGAATTGACGGTAAAAATCCAGCACCAGTTGACGGCAGCGCTGCGGTTTGACGATGATATCCACCGCAATTTTTAATTGGCCACGCCAACCATTGGCTACCTGCTGGCATTGCCTGCGAGTGTCGAGCATTTTTTTGATGACACCGCGTGCTTCCTGAATAAACAGCGTGCCGGCCGGTGTCAGTTCTACATCGCGATGACGCCGTTCAAATAGCGGTACCGCCAACCATTGTTCCAGTTGCTTCACAGTATAGCTAACCGCCGAAGGTACCCGGTGCAGTTCCTGCGCCGCCGCGCTGAAGCTGCCGGTGCGGGCGACCGCGTCCACGACATCAAGCGAATATTCAGACCACATGATTTTTGCCTTCAATTTTTTTAACAGCACTTCGCAAATATTACCGTTTCACAAGCAGAGATCCAGCCGGATACACTTGCCGGCGCTAAAAACCTGCGACAATAAAATATTAACGAGAAATACCATGCGAAATTCCTTTGGTTTTATGTTCTATCTTGCCGGCCTGAGCATGCTGGGTTACCTGGCCACCGACATGTATCTGCCCGCCTTTGGCGCTATGCAGCAAGATCTGCAAATTTCCGCCGGCGCAATCAGCGCCAGCCTTAGCATTTTCCTGGCCGGTTTTGCCTTTGCTCAACTGCTCTGGGGGCCGCTCTCCGATAATTTGGGCCGCAAACCCGTGCTGCTGATTGGCCTGGCGCTGTTTGCTCTGGGCTGCCTCGGCATGCTGTGGGTGCAAAATGCCGTCCAATTGTGGTCGCTGCGCTTTATCCAGGCGATCGGTGTGTGTTCAGCCGCCGTCACCTGGCAGGCACTGGTCATTGACCGCTACCGTGAAGGCAAAGCCAACCGCGTATTCGCCACCATTATGCCGCTGGTAGCACTTTCGCCTGCGCTGGCACCGTTGGTCGGCGCCTGGCTGTTGAACCACATGGGATGGCGGGCAATTTTCGCCGTGCTGCTGGGTATCACCGTCATTTTGCTGCTGCCGACGCTGTTACTGAAGGAAAGCGCCCAAAGCGCGCCATCTGCCCAGCCCAAAAACACCCTGAGTTTCTTCCAACTGCTGAAATCGCCGGTATTCAGCGGTAACGTCACCATTTTTGCCGCCTGCTCTGCCGGTTTTTTTGCCTGGCTCACCGGTTCGCCGTTTATTCTTGGCGATATGGGTTACAGCCCCAATGATATTGGCCTGAGCTATGTCCCGCAGACGCTGGCTTTCTTATTGGGCGGTTACGGTTGCCGTACGGCGTTAAACCGCATGAATGGCAACACCCTGCTGCCCTGGCTGCTGGTAGGTTATGGCATCAGCATGGTGGCGTTATATCTGGTGGCGACATTGACCGAGCCCACGCTCACCACCTTGCTGATTCCATTCTGCCTGATGGCGCTGGTCAACGGAGCCTGCTACCCGATCGTAGTGGCGAATGCGTTGATGCCGTTCCCGGAAGGCACAGGCAAAGCCGCAGCGCTGCAAAATACCCTGCAATTGGGCCTGTGCTTTGTCGCTAGCCTATTGGTTTCGGCCTTTATAGCCCAACCGCTGTTGGCGACGGTAACGGTGATGGTTTCAACGGTGGTATTGGCCGCGTTGGGGTATATGTTGCAACGGGGAAAAGTGATCGATAATTCGCAGGCAGTGCGACAGGAACATGCTAACTCTGCGTCATAATTACCTGCACGAATAATCACTTAAAGAATATTTTTGCCGAGTGCGATTTACGGTTGAGTAAGCGCCTCGGCAAGCCTATACTCAAAACGACCTTTTAAAATAACACTTTTATAGTCTTATTATCACAAGTAGCTGTTGTGTACGCGTATGGCGTCACACTTTTTTAAGGATTTGTTTATCCGCGCCTATTGCGCTGGAGCCTTCTTAAAATTTTCCTCTGTTCATAGTCGGATATCAGACGCCACGGTGACTTTCCACCGTAGGTATACATATGCGCCCGCAGAAATTGTCTAAGCTATTTTCTGGCGGGTCATAAGTCAGAAGAAGGTGATGGAGAAGCTATGAGTTCATCGTGTATAGAAGATGTGAGCATTCAGGACAACCCATGGTACCGTATCGCTCATGAAATGCTCAGTATGGCCGGTATAGAAATAAACGGCTCACGTCCTTTCGATATTCAGATTAAAAATCCTGATTTTTTTAAACGCGTGTTGCGGGAAGGTTCTCTCGGCCTGGGCGAAAGCTATATGGATGGCTGGTGGGAATGCGAACGGCTGGATATATTCTTTCAACACGTAGTCGGCGCAGGCCTGGAAAAGAAACTCCCCCACCATGTGAAAGATATCCTGCGAATTGCCGCCGCGCGATTAATCAATTTGCAATCGAAGAAACGTGCCTGGATTGTCGGCAAAGAGCATTACGATCTGGGAAACGATCTGTTTACGCTGATGCTCGATCCCTATATGCAATATTCCTGCGCCTATTGGAAAGAAGCAACCACCCTGGAGCAAGCGCAGGAAGCCAAGCTGCGAATGATTTGCGAGAAACTGCAGTTGCAACCGGGGATGAAGTTACTGGATATCGGCTGCGGTTGGGGCGGCCTTTCCGCCTTTGCGGCGAAAAACTATGGCGTTTCCGTCGTGGGCGTAACCATTTCCGCCGAACAGCAAAAGCTGGCGCAGGAGCGCTGCGCCGGGCTGGACGTTGAAATTCTGCTGAAAGACTACCGCGATCTGCACCAGCAGTTTGATCGCATTGCCTCCGTCGGCATGTTTGAGCACGTTGGCCCCAAAAATTATCGCACCTACTTCAAAGTGGTGGAGCGTAATTTAAAACCGGATGGCCTTTTCCTGCTGCACACCATTGGCTCGAATCGGACAGATATGAATGTTGACCCGTGGATCAACAAATATATCTTCCCGAATGGTTGCCTGCCTTCAGTTACGCAGATAGCCAAAGCCAGCGAGGGACGTTTCGTGATGGAAGATTGGCATAATATTGGTGCCGATTACGATCGTACCCTGATGGTCTGGTACGAGCGTTTCAGGCAGGCATGGCCGCAATTGGCTCAGCGTTATTCCGAGCGTTTCGAACGCATGTTCAGCTATTATCTGAACGCCTGTGCAGGGGCGTTTCGCGCGCGTGACATTCAATTGTGGCAGGTGGTATTCAGCCCTAAAGGCATTGAAGGCGGTATCCGCGTCCCGCGCTGATTAATGCCATGCCACAACGAAACGCCCCCGGTTTTTACCGGGGGCGTTTTATATTATGCGCTAACCAATGGTTGATCAGCCGCAATAAACCCGAATGATTTTATCCTCGCTGTCGCCCAGGAAGTTCAGACGACGCAGGTTAAAGTCCATAGTAACGGCCGAATTGTACGGAATCGCACGTACCTGAGATTCAATCTGAACGCCTTCCAGCGCTGACATCGGCTTGCCGACGTAATTCTGGTATTGCGCGGCACCGCAGGTATCACTTTCTGCATCAACGGCCTGATTGGCCGCGCCCTGCTCAGGTGAACTGCTACAGGCACTCAGCGCCAGCAGCGCCGTTAACATCAAGGTTTTCCCATAAAACTTCACGCGGTTACTCCTCTGTGGTTATTGTCCGTCAGATCTTCTGCGCCAGCGCGCTCGCCGTCGCCATGGCCGCTTCGCGGCTCGCCAACACCCGCTCAACGGTATCTACCACCGCCTGCGTTTGTGGATCAATCTCAATATTCACCTTGTCGCCCAGGCGTTTTTTGCCCAGCGTGGTGCGTTCAAGCGTCTCCGGGATCAGGTGCACGCAGAAACGGTTATTCACCACCTCTCCGATCGTCAGGCTAATACCGTCAATGCCAATAAAACCTTTATGCAGAACGTATTTCATCAGTTCCGCATCCGGCATGCGCAGCCATATCTGACGATTATTTTCGGAGGTATAAATCTTGGCGACTTCCGCCGTGCAGATAATATGGCCGGACATCAGGTGGCCGCCAATTTCATCGTTGAACTTGGCCGCCCTTTCGATATTGACCACGTCCCCCAAAGCCAGCTCGCCGAGATTGGTCAGGCGCAACGTTTCTTTGATCAGATCAAAACTGACGCGGTTGCCTTCCACCGCGGTGACGGTCAGGCAGCAACCGTTATGGGACACCGACGCGCCGAGCTCCAGCCCAGGCAGCAGTTCCGCAGGCATCTCTATGACGTGGGTACGGAAGTTGGATTTTTCATCAATGGCGACCAGCGGCGCGGTGCCTTGTACGATACCGGTGAACATGTGAGCCTCTTCTTTCTGAAAATGTTTAAAGCGCTTGGGGCAGTTTGCCCCAGTTGGCGAGGAAAACCAAACCCGGGGAGACAAAAAATCCGCTCCTGCGCATTTAATAACTATTTCGTCACAACATTTGCTTAACGACGCCGAGCGCGTACAATCTTTTGGACAAAATTCCGCTATTTTTAATTGTTGTCCTTTCGCGACGACCCTCCCCTCAATCATAAATAAATAGAAAAGGTGTATGCGTGCAGAAGTACTTCATTGAAGCGCGTAGTTTATTGGCCCTCGCAATTCCGGTAATCATCGCGCAAATATCGCAAACCGCAATGGGCGTGGTCGATACCATTATGGCCGGCGCTTATAGCGCCACGGATATGGCCGCCGTCGCCGTCGGCACCTCTATCTGGTTGCCGGCCATTCTGTTCGGCCACGGCCTGCTGCTGGCGCTAACTCCGGTGATCGCGCAGCTTAACGGCGCCGGCCGCCGCGACCGTATCGCTCATCAGGTACGCCAGGGGTTTTGGCTGGCTTGTGCGGTCTCGGTCCTGATCATTTTCGTGCTGTATAACAGCAAGTTCGTGATCGACATGATGCACAATATCGATCCGCAACTGGCAGATAAAGCCGTTGGCTACCTGCATGCCATCATGTGGGGCGCGCCGGGCTATCTGTTCTTCCAGGTGCTGCGTGGCCAGTGTGAAGGACTGTCGAAAACCAAACCCGGCATGGTGATTGGCTTTCTCGGCCTGCTGGTCAATATCCCGATTAACTATATCTTCATCTACGGCAAGTTCGGTATGCCTGAGCTGGGCGGCGTCGGTTGCGGCGTAGCAACCGGCAGCGTCTACTGGTTCATGTTCCTGGCAATGCGCTGGTATGTAAAACGCGCACCGTCGCAACGTGACATCCTGCCGCATGAAGGCAGCAACCGCAGCCCGGACTGGCCGTCGATGAAACGCCTCATCGGCATCGGTCTGCCGGTGGCGTTGGCGCTGTTTTTCGAGGTGACGCTGTTCGCCATCGTCGCCCTGCTGGTCTCGCCGCTGGGCATCGTTTCCGTGGCCGGGCATCAGATTGCACTGAACTTCAGCGCGTTGATGTTCGTGTTGCCACTGTCGCTCGGCGTCAGCGCCACCATTCGCGTCGGCTATCGGCTCGGTGAAGGTTCGGTCGAAGGCGCGCGGATTGCCGCCTATGCCGCTATCGGCGTCGGCATCCTGATGGCCTGCTGCACCGCGCTGTTTACCGCCACTTTCCGCGAACAAATCGCGCTGTTATATAACGACAGCCCGGCGGTAGTTGCGATGGCGTCGCACCTGATGTTACTGGCGGCCATTTATCAGATTTCCGATTCGATTCAGGTGATCGGCAGCGGTATTCTGCGCGGTTATAAAGATACCCGGTCAATCTTCTTCATCACCTTTATCGCTTATTGGGTGCTGGGCCTGCCGAGCGGCTACCTGCTGGCGTTGACCGATATCCTGGTGCCGGCGATGGGGCCAAGCGGCTTCTGGATTGGTTTTATCATCGGCCTGACCTTTGCGGCCATCATGATGGCCACGCGCATGCGCTGGCTGCAAAAACAGCCTGCTGCCCTGATCTTGCAGCGCTCGACCCGCTAAGTTTCGCCACCGGCCGGTTTATTCCGCCGCCGGTGGCTTCTTCGTCCGTGTTTGCAGAAAAAACAACCGCACTGCACATAAGCTCAGCAATCGTGTGAAATACCGGATAAAATTACGTTTTTCTCCTTGCCAGCGCGCAGGTAGCTCGTTAATATTCGTCCCCGCTGTCAGCCATGACAGACAGGAAAAGATGCGTCCGTAGCTCAGTTGGTTAGAGCACCACCTTGACATGGTGGGGGTCGGTGGTTCGAGTCCACTCGGACGCACCATAATTCCTAAAGCAGTACAGTGCGTCCGTAGCTCAGTTGGTTAGAGCACCACCTTGACATGGTGGGGGTCGGTGGTTCGAGTCCACTCGGACGCACCAAATTTCTAAAGCAGTGCAGTGCGTCCGTAGCTCAGTTGGTTAGAGCACCACCTTGACATGGTGGGGGTCGGTGGTTCGAGTCCACTCGGACGCACCAAATCGTTATTTCCTCAGGCTTGACCTTTCTATCCGATACTTCCATTACCCTAATCTGCCTATGCGATTCCCGAACGTTACTTCTGTAACCGCTAGCCGTATCCGAATATCATCATGGCGAACACCTTTTACAGGACAAGTTTAATGCTGACATTTACCGCAGAAACTCCGTTTGAAAAACTCGACAACGGCCTCATCCGCCGCCAAGGCGTAATGAGCGATGGCGCCCGTGCTACGGAAGTCAAATTCGGGGCCGGCACCTTCGGGCAACTGCAAAAGCGGGAGCATTCATTGCAAACGCGGGTCGTTTCCGGTGAGTTTGAATTCACCGTTGGCAGTGATACTCAGGTGGTGGTGGCCGGGGAAACTATCGCCATTCCCGCCAATACCGCCAGCGGCTGCTTCTGCCTGACTGCCGGAACCCTGCTGGAAATCATCACGGCAGATTGATCGCGTTAATTGTGGCGTTCACAGCAAGGTTATTTGCGCAACAAACACCTGCTGATGATTTGCATTTGCGCCACATTTGCTGCTGATTTGCCGGATCCGCCGTCGATCACCGGTTTTTTATTTTGTTTCCCGTCGCTTAGCCTTTATAATGCGCAACGTCTTTCAGTTGAATGGTTTCAGCCCTTGATCTGCGAAAACGCAATAACAACACATTTTCATCTCATCATGTTGCGCAGCATCCCTACGCCCTGGCGCGGGCTGAATTTTTACACCCCATTTCAACTCTGGTCACCTATCCTTAACTGTGTTTTGCACCACCAGGCGCGACTCAAATTCCATACCGGTGGCCTGGCCGCTGGTTTTATTCGTTTTTTTATCCATCACAACTTGTAGAAAACTCCGTCATGAAAAAGACCAAAATTGTTTGTACCATCGGTCCAAAAACCGAATCGGAAGAAATGCTGACCAACCTGCTCAATGCAGGCATGAACGTAATGCGTCTCAACTTCTCCCACGGCGATTACGAAGAACACGGCAACCGCATCAAGAACATGCGCGCAGTAATCGCGAAAACCGGTAAAAACGCCGGCATCCTGCTGGATACCAAAGGCCCGGAAATCCGCACCATGAAGCTGGAAGGCGGTAAAGACGCGGCGCTGGTTGCCGGTCAGACCTTCACTTTCACTACCGACCAGAGCGTTATCGGCAATAACGAACGCGTTGCCGTTACCTACGCCGGCTTCTCCGCCGATCTGAAAATCGGCAATACCGTGCTGGTCGACGATGGCCTGATTGGCATGGAAGTCACTAACGTGACCGAGAACGAAGTGATCTGTAAGGTACTGAACAGCGGCGATCTGGGCGAAAACAAAGGCGTTAACCTGCCGGGCGTTTCCATCCAACTGCCTGCATTGGCAGAAAAAGACAAACGCGACCTGATTTTCGGCTGTGAACAAGGTGTCGACTTCGTTGCCGCGTCCTTTATCCGCAAACGCTCCGACGTGCTGGAAATCCGCGAACATCTGAAAGCCCACGGCGGCGAGCAGATTCAGATCATCTCCAAAATTGAAAACCAGGAAGGCCTGAACAATTTCGACGAGATCCTCGAAGCCTCTGACGGCATCATGGTAGCTCGTGGCGATCTGGGCGTAGAAATCCCGGTAGAAGAAGTGATCTTCGCTCAGAAGATGATGATCGAAAAATGTAATCGCGCACGTAAAGTGGTGATCACCGCCACCCAAATGCTGGATTCGATGATCAAGAACCCGCGCCCTACCCGTGCGGAAGCCGGCGACGTGGCGAACGCCATTCTGGACGGCACCGACGCCGTTATGTTGTCAGGCGAGAGCGCCAAGGGCAAATACCCGCTGGAAGCCGTGACCATTATGGCCACCATCTGCGAGCGCACCGATCGCGTGATGCCAAGCCGTATTGACAGCCTGAACGACAACCGCAAACTGCGCATCACCGAAGCCGTCTGCCGTGGCGCCGTTGAAACCGCAGAAAAACTGGACGCGCCATTGATTGTGGTTGCCACCAGCGGCGGTAAATCAGCCAAATCCGTGCGTAAATACTTCCCTAACGCCGTGATCCTGGCGCTGACCACCAACGAAGTCACCGCTCGCCAATTGATCCTGACCAAAGGCGTTACGCCGCAAATGGTCAAAGAAATCGCCTCTACCGACGACTTCTATCGCATTGGCAAGGAAGCTGCACTGGCCAGTGGCCTGGCGCAAAAAGGCGACGTTGTGGTGATGGTTTCTGGTGCTTTGGTACCGAGCGGCACCACCAATACTGCCTCGGTTCACGTGCTGTAATATAAAACGTGACATAATTGTCTTGACCAAAACGCCGCTTAGCGGCGTTTTTTTTAGCAGTAGTAAACTGTTTTCCCAAAAACGCAACTGCCGATTGCTCATTATTTGGCTAATTACAAATCGGAGTTGTCCCATGGAATCCAGCTGTTTTCCCTAGATTTTTTAACTATTCATCAAAAGAAGATGCAAGTTTGAGCGAACGATCAAAATAAAGCACTCCAATACAAAAAAATTATTCTCTTTCGAAAAAAGTTTGTGTAATACTTGTAACGCTACATGGAGATTAACTCAATCTAGAGGGTGTTATAATGAATCGTACTAAACTGGTACTGGGCGCGGTAATCCTGGGTTCCACTCTGCTGGCAGGCTGCTCTAGCAATGCTAAAATCGATCAACTGTCTTCTGACGTTCAGACTCTGAACGCTAAAGTTGACCAGCTGAGCAACGACGTGAACGCAATCCGTTCTGACGTTCAAGCAGCTAAAGACGACGCAGCGCGTGCTAACCAGCGCCTGGACAACCAAGCTCACGCTTACAAAAAGTAAGATAGCTTCGGTTATTGAAAACGGCGCACATTGTGCGCCGTTTTTTTTTGTTTGCGCTCCCCTTTCCCCTCGCCACAGGCGAAAAAAAGGGTTCAGCACGCTGAACCCCCTCTGAATCGTCAGTTATGACCCGTATTTAATTCACCGAGCTGATAGGCGCCCCCTTGAATAGGCCCTTATTCGCTCCCTGCGGGGCTACAGGCGTTAAAGTCACCTCAGAGGTACTCTGCCCCAGATTAACCAGTACCGGCATGCCAGAACGGCGTACAACCGCACTGTCGAACACCGCACGATCGGTCTGCGAATCCTCGACAAAGCTTTTTTCGGTTTTGGACAGTGAAATCGGCATGGTCTGCGGATCGTCGCTTTCGACTCTCGACAGCGGCTGATGGACTTCGACGTAACGCTTACCGTCCGGCTCCACGGAAATTTTCACCGGATCGTTAATCACCTGTACGCGGGTGCCGCGCGGCACCATGTTAAACAGCGCTTCGATATCCTTCGGACGCAGGCGGATACAGCCGGAGCTGACGCGCATGCCAATACCGAAATTGGCATTGGTTCCGTGGATCAGATACTCACCGTGCCCCATAGCCAGGCGCATGGCAAACAGCCCCATGGGGTTTTCAGGGCCGGCCGGTATGACCGCCGGCAGCGTCACGCCTTTCGCCTGATAGCGTTTACGGATGTTGGCCGTCGGCGTCCAGGTCGGGTTCGGGATCTTCTGGCTGACTGAAGTCACCTGCAGCGGCGTATGCATGCCGGTCTGGCCAATACCGATAGGATAAACAATCACTTTATTCTCGCCTTTCGGGTAGTAGTACAGGCGCAGTTCGGCCAGATTGACCACTATCCCCTCACGCTTGGTGTCCGGCAGCAGCATTTGAGTCGGGATGGTTAATACCGAACCCGGCTTGGGCAGGAACGGATCCGTACCCGGATTAGCCTCCAACATGCCCAGCAGACCAATTTGATAGTCGGCGGCAATTGCCTCCAACGGGCGGCCATCGTTAGGTACGGTGTAAGTGGTGTTCTCGCCGATCAGGCGGCTGTCCGGCGGCGGCAACGGATACTCGGTCGCGCTGGCGGCTTGGGTGCCTGTCAGTACGGTGGCGAATAGCATGCCCATTAAACTCAACGCACGTTTCATTATCATCCCTATATGCTTGTTACGGTTCGGCCACAAGGCTAGCGGGCACCTGACGGCAGGTAAATCAGACAATACCTGATTAATACTAGCAATACTGGCATTAAAGGCAATAAGTCCTCTAAAAATCAACATGTTATAACGTAATTTCGCGGCAGGTTTGTCAATGTAACGTCAATAAGCAAGCTGCTGAAATGTCACTGATTTGTTGCACAGACGGGGGGATCGGAAGGGATTTGTAAAGACTCACTGACACAAGAAATATATTCAACGCATCAATAAGCCTTTCTGAATGTCAAAGCAGGCTTACAGCAACTGGGTGGCCTTACTGCGGATAGCGCGGATCATCGCCTCCAACCCCTGGGAACGCGATGGCGTCAGGTGCTGGCTCAACGCCAGTTCGGCGAAAAAGGGCCGCACATCAAGCTCGGTAATCTGCTGTGGCGTCATTTGGTGATACAGAATAAACACTACCGCCAGCAACCCTTTGACGATGGCCGCATCGCTGTCGCCGTGAAATTCGACGCGCCCTTGCTCGTCAGTATGCATCACAATCCACACCTGGCTCTGGCAGCCGGAAATCAGATTGCTTGCCTGACGTTCGTCCTCGGCAAGTGCCGGCAGCCTCGCGCCCAGTTCAATCACATACAGGTACTTATCTTCCCAATTAAGACAACGGGAAAAGTTACGCACCAACTTATCTTTATCCGGCAAGTTCGCCATGAGGATCCTTTCAATAATTCAGGGGCCGGCATGCCGACCCCGCGTAACTGTCTGCAGGCATTGTTTCGCCAGAGAGCGCCACAAGAGGCACCCTCGACCTACCCCAAGAGTTTTTGGATACGCTGCAACCCGGCCACCAGCCGATCAACTTCATCGCGGGTGTTGTATAACGCCAGCGAAGCGCGACACATGCTCGGCACATTATAGAACGCCATCAACGGCATCGCGCAATGATGCCCGGTACGAATGGCGATACCGTATTGATCCAGAAAACTGCCGACGTCGTAAGCGTGATGCTCACCCAGGTTAAAGGCAATGACCCCAGCGCGCTCTGTCGGGCCATAGATTTTAAGCGTCGGCACCTGTTTTAGCGCTTCGAGCGCATAGTGCATCAGCGACTGCTCGTAGTCGTGTATCGCCTCCAGCCCCAGCGCGTTAACATAATCAATCGCCGCGCCCAGCCCCATCATGCCGGCCGTGTTCGGCGAACCGGCCTCAAAGCGCCACGGCGGCTCGGCATAGGTGGTGCCGCTAGTCAGGCTGACCTGCTTTATCATCGCCCCCCCGCCTTCCCACGGTGGCATTTGCTGCAGCAGCGCCTGGCGGCCATAAAGAATGCCGATACCGGAAGGACCATACAGCTTGTGGCCGGAAAACACATAGAAATCGCAATCCAGCGCCTGCACATCCACGCGCTGATGCATAACGGCCTGTGCGCCGTCTATCAGCACCTTCAGACCCGCAGCCTTCGCCTGAGCGATGATTTCACGCACCGGGTTCACCGTGCCGAGCACGTTGGAGACCTGCGTCATCGCCAGCAATTTGGTGGACGAGTCGATCAAACCCGGCAACTGCGCCAGATCCAGAGTGCCGTCCTGCTGCAGCGGCCATACCCGCAGTTGAAGCCCGCGCTCCTGCGCCAGCATCTGCCAGGGAACAATATTGGCGTGATGCTCCATCTCGGTGATGATAATGCTGTCGCCCGGCTGCAGGACATGGCGGCCAAAGCTGTTGGCCACCAGATTAATGCCCTCGGTGGTGCCCTTGACGAAAACAATCTCTTCCGCCGAAGCGGCGTTGATAAACGCCGCCACTTTTTCGCGCACCGCTTCCATGTCCTGCGTCGCTTCCGCGCTCAGCGTGTGGATGCCACGGTGTACCGCAGCGTAGCCATGGCGATAAAAATCCAGCTCGCGATCGATCACCGCCTGCGGCTTCTGCGCGCTGGCGGCACTGTCAAGGTAAGCCAATGGCCGGCCATTGACTTCACGCGCCAGGAGGGGGAATTCGCCGCGCACCCGTTCAATCGGAAAACTCATGCTGCCTCCCCCGGCAGGCGTTGCGCTATGCGCGTCAGCACCCATTCGCGGATAACATCGTTGCCGATGCCCTCGGTCAGTTCAGCGGCAAAGGCAAAGATGATCATCTGCTGCGCTGCGTGTTTATCAATACCGCGCGATTGCAGATAGAACAGTTGTTCTTCATCAATACGCCCGACGGTGGCGCCGTGGCTGCATTTCACGTCATCGGCGTAGATTTCCAACTGCGGCTTGGTATCCACCTCCGCCACCTTACCCAACAGCAGGTTGTGGTTGGTCATCTGGCCGTCAGTCTTGATCGCATGTTTGGCGACTTTGATCATGCCGTTGAATACCGCCTTGGCACGATCGCTGACCACCGTTTTATGCAGTTGACGGCTCTCGCAGTAACCTTTGTTGTGCTCCAGATAGGTACGGGTATCGCACACATCTTTGCCCACCGGCAGCACCAGGCTGTTGATCACCAGGTTGGAGCCTTCGCCGTTCAACTGCGCGCTGGTGTTATGCCGCGTAAGACCGGCCCCCAACAGGAAGCTGTCGCTTTTCACCCGCGCGTCACGGCCAATCACCAAGTCGTTATGCGCAAAGTGGTAGCTCGCCTGGCTTTCGAACGCCAGCTTGCAGTGACGCAGCTCCGCGTTGTCTCCGATACTGGCTGTCAGACGCGCGCCGGTGAAATGCGCGGCATCGTTCAGGCTGACATAATGCTCGATCACCTCAGCCCGGGCATTGCGACCGACGTCGAGGTGATGGCGATGATGCACAGTATTCACCTCGCCCTCAGCGCCGCGTCCACTGCTGATGTGCAACAGGTACAACGGCCGCGCAGCGATCTTGCCGGCCGCCACGCGGATCATGCTGGTCTCCTGCGCCAGGCTTTCGGTCAGGTGCAGAAAAATTTCAGGCTGGATCGGCTCCGGCAATGCCTGCGGCGTGCCGTAGGGAGTGACCTCGAACTGGTATTCGCCCAGATCGCTGTCGCTCAGCGCGGCGTTGAAACGCCCGTCGACAAACACCAGCAGATAAGCATCGAGATTCAGCGCCAGCGCATCACGCTGGGCGGCAGCGATCGGCTCGGCCTGCGGCTCAAGGAACTGCTGCTCCAGCAAGCCCTCCAGCGGGGTATATTTCCAGTTTTCATGTTTGCGCGTCGGCCAGCCCAGACGTAAAGCCTGCTGCCAGTGCGCCAGGGCGTGAGCGGAGTGTTCGCCGCCACGGGCCTCGAACAGGCTGTAAAGCTGTTGCAACGCACGCGAGTTATTGTTGGTCGGTAAGCCAGCCATAGCCCTGCTCCTCCAACTGTTTCACCAGGGAGAAATCGCCGGACTTCACGATGCGCCCTTGGGACAGAACATGAACATAATCCGGTTTGATGTAGTCCAGAATACGCTGGTAGTGCGTGACGATAATGAAGGCGCGTTTGCCGTCCCGCAGCGAATTAACGCCGTTGGCGACGATCTTCAGCGCGTCAATATAGGCCGGAGTCAGTTTCATCCAGGATGCACAGATCCGGCTCCAGCGCCGCCATCTGCAGAATGTCATTACGCTTTTTCTCGCCGCCGGAGAAACCGACGTTGACCGAACGGGTCAACAGATCCTGAGGCATATTCAGCAGCTCAATCTTTTCTTCGATGAAATCAGCAAAATCGAAGCGGTCGAGCGGTTCTTGCTGGCGGTATTTGCGCACCGCATTCACCGACGTCTGCAGGAAGAAGTGGTTGCTGACGCCGGGGATCTCCACCGGATACTGGAACGCCAGGAACACGCCTTCGCCGGCGCGATCTTCCGGGGCCAGCTCAAGCAGGTCTTTGCCCTTGAAGGTAACCTCGCCCTCGGTCACTTCATACTCTTCACGCCCCGCCAGGGTGGCGGAGAGCGTACTCTTGCCCGAGCCGTTCGGCCCCATGATGGCATGCACTTCACCCGGCTTGATCTCCAGGTTCAATCCCTTGAGGATCTCATTGCCTTCGGCGCTGACTTTCAAATTCTTGATACTTAACATGCGGTGTCCTTAAGTAGCGCTGCTGCGCTGTAAATCCGGCGTTTAGCCCACGCTGTGTTCCAGGCTGATGGCCAATAACTTTTGCGCCTCGACGGCGAATTCCAGCGGCAGTTCAGAGAACACGTCCTTACAGAATCCGTTGACGATCATAGAGATGGCATTGTCTTCGCTGATGCCGCGCTGCAAACAGTAGAACAGTTGATCATCGCCGATTTTCGACGTGGTCGCTTCGTGTTCCAGCTGTGCGCTGTTATTGCGGGCCTCCACGTACGGGAAGGTATGGGCTCCGCTGTCCGGCCCAATCAGCATCGAGTCGCATTGGGTAAAGTTACGCGCGTTTTCCGCCCCCGGCAGGATTTTCACCAGGCCGCGGTAAGTGTTCTCGCTGTGCCCGGCGGAGATGCCTTTGGCAATGATGGTCGATCGGGTGTTCTTGCCGATGTGGATCATCTTGGTGCCGGTATCCGCCTGCTGATGGCCGCTGGTCAGCGCCACCGAGAAAAACTCGCCGATTGAGTTATCGCCTTGCAGGATCACGCTCGGGTATTTCCAGGTGATCGCCGAACCGGTTTCCGACTGGGTCCAGGACATTTTCGAGCCTGCGCCTTCGCACAACGCACGCTTGGTCACGAAGTTGAGAATGCCGCCCTTGCTGTCACCGCCGGAGAACCAGTTTTGCACCGTGGAATATTTCACTTCGGCGTCTTTGTGCAGGATCACTTCCACTACCGCCGCATGCAGTTGATAGCTGTCACGCACCGGGGCTGAGCAACCTTCGATGTAACTGACGTAGCTGCCTTCATCGGCGATCAGAATCGTGCGCTCGAACTGGCCGGTTTTGGCGGCGTTAATGCGGAAATAGGTCGAGAGTTCCATCGGGCAGCGCACGCCTTTCGGCACGTAGACAAAAGTGCCGTCGGAGGCCACTGCGGCGTTCAGCGCGGCAAAGAAGTTATCGTTGGACGGCACTACGCGGCCCAGGTACTTGCGCACCAGATCCGGGTATTCCTGAATCGCCTCGCCGAACGAGCAGAAAATCACCCCGCTTTCCGCCAGTTTTTCGCGGTAGGTGGTGGAGACCGATACCGAATCGAATATTGCGTCTACCGCCACTTCGCTGCCTTCACGCACAGGTACGCCAAGCTGGTTAAACGCCAGCTCAACCTCGCTGGTCAGGTAGCTGTTTTCGGTTGCCGCGCCAGGTTGCTGTTCGGCGCCGGGCTGGGAACCGCAGGCGTCGTCGCAGCTGCCGCAGGATGGCGCCGAGTAATAGCTGTAATCCTGGTAGTTCAACCGGTCATAGTTCGCTTTCAACCAGTGCGGTTCTTCCATTTGCAGCCAGGCACGGTAGGCCTCCAGGCGGAATTCCAGCATCCACTCAGGTTCGTTACGCTTGGCCGAAATGGCGCGCACCACATCTTCGTTGATGCCCGTCGCCAATTCATCGGTATCGAGCTGGGTGAAAAAGCCTTCTTTGTAGCGCCCTTCGCTGACCCAAGCCTGCACTTCATTAGGCATTTCTACATTGCTTCGTGTCATGTTGATTGCATCGCTCAAACGCCAAAGCTCTCGCCGCACCCGCAGGCATGCTGAGCTTTAGGGTTATTGAATTTGAATATTTGATTCAGCCCTTCACGGACAAAATCTACCGTGGTGCCATCGATGAACGGCATGGCTTTCAGCGGCACATACAGTTTGGCGCCATCGCGCTCAAACAGCAGGTCGTCTTCCGCCGGGGCACGGGTGAGATCCAGCACATAGGCAAACCCGGCGCAGCCTGATTGCTTCACTCCGAGTTGCAGCCCCTTCACTTGCGGATCCTGCTGCATCAATTTAGTAATTTGTTGTACGGCGTTGTCGCTGAGCAAAATGCCTTGCCAGACATTTTCGTCCAGAGAAAAGGTGCCGACATTTTCCGTTTGCATAGGGCCTACCTCACACTCGTGTTTTACCACAGCCAATCTGGGTTGCTTATATGTTAGTGATAACAATTATCACTTCAACCGTTTGTTTTGCGGGGGTATCCGCCAAAAGCCCGTTTTTTTTGCTGCCGCACACGGCAAGCAGAGGGGACAGTCAGGGTGCCTGGCGCAGTCCAGCGGCGACGCGTTCATTTTATCCTTATGAATTTACTGTACATCCTGAATCACCGCACCGCCCAGCCGCTGGCTCATCCCCTTTACACCGCCGGCTTTTATTGTCGATGTAAACATTCATAGAAAATACCTATTTCAACATTTTGTCTGTCTCAAAAATGCGTTTATCGGCAATTAGCGGCGTTTTCCGTCGTTTGCACCGCCCGGCCACACTGGCCGAAACCGCCGTCACTGATTAAAGTTTAGCCGCTACTGACTGATATTGGGTCGGCGCAGAGCAAATGCAGCCCCGGTGTCCGATAAAAATTTCAACAGAGTGATTGATCGCGAACGCATCCGTAAATATGATAATGATTATCATTCAAATACAAGTGAGCGCGGGTAAATGAATATCTCGATGAATGCGTGGCTGCTGGGCAAAATTGATGACTATAAATTCAGCGTGCGCGATGCCACGGTAGATTTCTACATGGCGGAAGCGTCGCTTAGGCGGCCAGAGTGCAATATCAACCATCTGAAACGCTACAATAACGTCAGCCTGAACATGGCCAATCTGTGTCTGGAAAACGGCGATGATGAAAGCTATCTGCACGCGCTCAGCAAACTGCATAACCGGCTGATCGTCGAAATCAACAACCCGCAGCGCTGCCAGCTGTTTCGGGTTCAGAGCTATCATTTTGCCCGGCATACCCTGACCTTAATCTGCCAGAAATATGCGATGGAAGGCACCTGGGAGAAGGCTAACGCCTTCCAGAAGGATTTCGTCAAGCGGGTGCCATTCCAACTGTAAATGTCTGCGGAACGGCAACGGAGTACCCGCAGGCAAAGGTGCCTGCGGGTGGGAGGATCAGTCGATGATTGCGGTGGTCAGGCGTGAGGTGCAGCACAACCGGTCGCGCGAATCGAATATTTCGATCTGCCACACCTGATGCCGTCGGCCAACGTGCAGCGCGCGGCATACGCCACGCACCTGCCCTTCAAATACCGCCCGCAAATGGTTGGCGTTGATTTCCAGCCCTACCACTTTCTGCTCCCCTTCGCTGCACAGATAACCGGCCATCGAGCCCATCGATTCCGCCAGTACCACCGAGGCCCCGCCGTGCAACAGCCCGAAAGGTTGCCGGGTACGGTGGTCCACCGGCATCGTAGCTTCAAGAAGATCGTCTTCCAGCCGAGTGAAATGAATCCCCACATGGCTCACCATGCATCCCTCACCGGAGCGGTTTAACTGCTCCAACGTCGTTTCTCGTTTCCACAATTTCACGCAATCATCTCCAGAAGTGCCTGTAACGGGTGGCGCACGCCGTTACCCTCAATGCGTTTGACCTGGCTGCGACAGGAATAGCCGGTCGCCAGACAGCGTTGCCGCGGCAAACGTTGCAACGCCTGATGCCATGATAGCTCATAAATCCCGAGCGAATTCTCCAGGTTCTTCACTTCGTGTCCGTAGGTGCCCGCCATGCCGCAACAACCCACGCTGACATTTTCCAGCTTGGCCCCGAAACGGGAGAAGATCGACGCCCAATGCTGGCCGCTGGCCGGCAGCGCCGTGGTTTCGGTACAGTGGCCAAACAAGTACCAGGCCTCGCCGGTCGCCGGTTGTTCGGCACGTTCCGCCAGCAGCTGTTGCAGCCATTCATGCACCAGTTGCACCTGGAAGTCACCGCGGGTTTCGCCGAGGATCTCGTTATATTCGTCGCGATAGCACAGCACCAGCGCCGGATCGACCCCTACCAGCGGCATCCCGAGTTTCGCCACCCGGTTGAGGAAATCGGCGGTTTTGCGCGCGGTGCGGGCAAAGCGCATCAAGAAGCCTTTGATATGCTGCGCCTTGCCGTTCGGCGAGAAGGGCAGCAACACCGGCTGGTAACCGAGCTTTTCCACCAGCCGCACAAAGTCCGCCACCACCTTGGCGTCGTAATAGCTGGTGAAAGGATCCTGCACGATCAGCACGTGTTGCTCGCGTTGTTCGGCGCTCAACGCTTCCAGTTGCTCCAACGTCATGGTCAAGGCGCCGTGGCCGGAAAGCTGCTGACGCAGTGTCGGGCTGGAGAGCATCGGCAAATCGACCATGCCGATAGTGCTGCGGCTCAGCTCACGCACCCAAGGCTGGCGGAAGAAGAAATTGAATACCTTCGGCGCTTTCGCCATCAGCGGCGTATAGCTTTCAACCCCGGCGACCATATAGTCACGCGCCGGCCGCAGATAGCGGGTGTGATACAGCTGCAGGAAACGCGAGCGGAAACCCGGCACGTCAATTTTAATCGGGCATTGGGTGGAACAGGCTTTACAGGCCAGGCAGCCGGACATCGCCTCTTTCACCTCGTGCGAAAAATCATATTCGCCTTTGCCGGCGTACCAGCTGTTGCGGGTTTTCTCAATCAAGGTACGGAAGCTAAGACGCTGCTGCGGCAGTTGCTGTTCCAGCACCAGCGGGTCTACCCCCTGTTCGGACAGCAGGCGCAACCATTCGCGCACCAGCGCCGCACGGCCTTTTGGCGAGTGAATGCGGCTGCCGGTGATCTTCATCGACGGGCACATCGGGCTGCGCACATCAAAGTTAAAACACAAGCCGTTGCCGTTACACTCCATGGCGCCACGGAACGAGGTACGCACCTCTACCGGGATACGGCGGTCGAGTGTGCCGCGCTTGGCCGCGTCCACTTTCATCATCGGGGCATCAACGCCCAACGGCGGGCAAATTTTACCGGGGTTAAGGCGGTTATTCGGATCGAACGCGGCCTTGATGCGGCGCAACTCTTCGTACAGCTGCTCACCGAAGAATTCCGGGCTGTATTCGGCGCGGAAACCTTTGCCGTGTTCGCCCCACAGCAATCCACCATATTTGGCGGTCAGCGCCACCACCTGGTCGGAAAGCTGCTTCATCAGCACTTCTTGCTGCGGATCGCACATGTCGAGCGCAGGCCGCACGTGCAATACGCCGGCATCCACATGGCCGAACATGCCGTAACTGAGGTTATGGCTGTCCAGCAACTGGCGGAACTCGACAATGTAATCGGCCAAATGCTGCGGCGGTACGCAGGTGTCCTCGGCGAAAGGAATAGGTTTGGCGCGTCCTTTGGCGTTGCCCAACAGCCCGACCGCCTTCTTGCGCATGTTATAGATCCGCTCGATGCCGGCCAGGTCCCCGCAGATCTGATAGCCAATCACGCCACCCTGCCGCTCGCTGATTAACTCGTCCAACCGCAGACACAGCGTTTCCATCTGCTGGTCGATCAGCGCCTTGTCATCCCCGGCAAATTCGACGATGTTCAGACCCAGCATCTCTTTATCCGGCACGTTGGTGATCAATTCACTCACCGAATGCCAGACAATATCTTCCCGCGCCAGGTTCAATACCTTGGAATCAATGGTCTCCACCGACAGCGCCTTGGCCTCCACCATGAACGGGGCGTTGCGCAGGGCGGAATCAAAGGAGTCATATTTCACGTTAACCAGGCGACGTACTTTCGGCAGCGGCGTGATATCCAGACGCGCCTCGGTGATAAACGCCAGCGTGCCCTCTGCGCCGGTCAAAATGCGCGTTAGATCGAAGGTTTGCAGATCGTCGCTGAACACATGCCGCAGGTCGTAGCCGGTCAGGAAACGGTTTAATTTGGGGAATTTCTCCAGGATCAACGCACGCTGGTCGCGGCAGCTATTCAGCACTCGATGGTAGATCCGGCCTTCAGCGGTATCTTCCATAGCAATCGTTTCCGCCAGCGGTGTCGGCATAGCGCGGGTATCGATCATATCGCCCCCCAGCAGCACCGCCCGCAGGCCCAAAACGTGATCGGAGGTTTTGCCATACACCAGCGAGCCTTGGCCGGAAGCATCGGTGTTGATCATGCCACCCAGCGTCGCGCGGTTACTGGTAGAAAGTTCCGGCGAGAAGAAATAGCCGAACGGCCGCAGATACTGGTTAAGCTGGTCTTTGATGACCCCGGCTTCAACCTTCACCCACCCCTGTTCGACATTGATTTCAAGAATGCGGTTCATATGGCGCGACATATCCACCACGATGCCGGTGTTGAGGGCCTGGCCGTTGGTGCCGGTGCCGCCGCCGCGCGGGCTGAAGGTCAACGCGCTAAAGCGCTCTTCTCCCGCCAGGCGCGCAATCAACGCCACATCCGCAGTGGAACGGGGAAACACCACCGCGTCAGGCAACAGCTGATAGATGCTGTTGTCGGTCGCCATCGTCAGCCGATCAGCGTAGCTGGTCGCAATATCGCCGTTGAATCCGTTTTGCTTTAAGGCTTCCAAAAAGTCGAGCACCCGTTGAATGAGGCCGGGTGCCTGAGAAATCTGTGGGATCATTCGCTTTTTTGACCCTGTCTGTCTATTTTTTATGCGCTGATATACGCTGAATCAGGTCTTTACCCGTCGCCTTTCAGGCTGCGGCGTTGTAGGCTGCAACCTGAAATTCATAGGGTATATTCAGACCCACCCTACTTTTTATTGATGCTGAAAACTAACATACTCGTTTAGTGAAGGCATTCACATTATCACAATTCCCCCGCTACAGAATGGCGTGCGATAAAAGGTGCGCCGCATTGTGAAAAGTGGCGAAAATGCACCATGCTTAGCGGGTACAAAGGATTTAACTTACCAGGATGAGAACCTAATTCATGACACTCCCGCACTCCCGATACGATTTGCCGCGGATTATTTTTGGCGTGCTGTTTATCGTCATCATGATCGTCGCCTGTTTTTGGGTCATTCAACCCTTTATTCTCGGCTTCGCCTGGGCGGGCATGGTGGTCATCGCCACCTGGCCGTTGCTGATAAAACTGCAAAAACTGCTGTGGGGCCGACGCTCGCTGGCGGTACTGGTCATGACACTGCTGCTGATCCTGCTGTTTATCCTGCCGATTTCGCTGCTGGTCAGCAGCGTGGTGGACAACAGCGCGCCAGTCGTTGCCTGGGCCAGCACCCCCGGCAAGCTGCATATTCCCGATCTGGCCTGGTTGCAATCGATCCCGATGATCGGCAACAAAGTTTATAACAGCTACCACACTCTGGTGAATGCCGGTGGCGCGGCGCTGCTGGCGAAGATCCAACCTTACTTCGGTCAGACCGCCACCTGGTTTGTCGCGCAAGCGGCGCATATCGGCCGTTTCCTGCTGCACTGTACGCTGATGTTACTGTTCAGCGTGCTGCTGTATGCGCGGGGGGAACAAGTGGCCCTGGGTATTCGCCACTTTGCGGCACGTCTTGCAGCCGAACGCGGCGACGCGGCGGTGGTGCTGGGTGGCCAGGCGATCCGCGCGGTAGCGCTGGGCGTTGTGGTGACGGCGCTGGTGCAATCGGTACTGGGCGGGATTGGCCTGGCGGTGTCCGGCATTCCTGCCGCCACCTTGCTGACGGTGCTGATATTCATCTGCTGCGTGGCGCAATTGGGGCCGTTACTGGTGCTGGTGCCGGCGATTATCTGGTTGTACTGGAGCGGCGACACCACCTGGGGCACCGTCCTGTTGGTGTGGAGCTGCGTGGTCGCCACGCTGGATAACGTGTTGCGGCCGGTGCTGATCCGCATGGGCGCCGATCTGCCGATGCTCCTGATCCTGTCCGGCGTTATCGGCGGCCTGCTGGCCTTCGGCATGATCGGCCTGTTTATCGGCCCGGTGGTGTTGGCGGTATCTTATCGTCTGCTCACCGCCTGGATGGACGAAGCGCCAGAACCCACGGCCGATCTGGACGAAGTCGCCAAAGAGTTGGAAGAGCGGTAATTCCCCTATTCTGCCCGGGCTACCGGGCAGAATACCCGAAGCAGACTCCCGGTTCATTTCCGGCCTTCGAATTCACTCTCTGCCATAATATAACCGCCCGCTAGAGCACATTAATTAAACATGCCGAGTGAATGCATCTTTATACGATAAAGATAAAATAAGCGGCCAGAAAAATAAATCATGAGGCAAGTATTTATTAGGATGATTCTTAATGACTGGCAGGCTTTAAATATCTAGTATTATTACCATCTATTGCTTCAAATCACTGATTTTAAAGCAAGCTTTCCAAACAATGTAATGCCATACATGTAAATTGCTGTGTGTAGTCTTTGCCCGTCTCTTGATGGGCTTTTTTTTATTCTTTTTTTGACCGCGGCGATTTCCTCACCGGCACTATTTACATTCAGCAATAAAAAAACCGTAACCTGAGTTACGGTTTTGTTTCAGCAATTAATCTGGCGATGAAGAGTTATTTTTTCTTCGACAGATTGATCCAGGTTTGCACCACGGTATCCGGATTGAGGGACAGGCTGTCAATGCCCTGCTCCATCAGCCATTCGGCGAAATCCTCGTGATCGGATGGCCCCTGGCCACAAATACCCACGTATTTGCCATGACGCTTAGCGGCCTGAATCGCCATCGACAGCAGCGCCTTCACCGCTTCGTTGCGTTCATCAAACAGTTCCGACACCACGCCAGAATCGCGGTCCAGCCCCAGCGTCAACTGAGTCATGTCGTTAGAACCGATCGAGAAGCCGTCAAAGTGCTCCAGGAACTGATCCGCCAACAGCGCATTGGACGGAATTTCACACATCATGATCACTTTCAGGCCGTTCTCGCCGCGCTTAAGACCCTGACGTGCCAACTCCGCAACCACCGCCTCCGCTTGCGCTACGGTGCGAACAAAGGGCACCATGATCTCGACGTTGGTGAGGCCCATGTCGTTGCGCACACGTTTTACCGCATCGCACTCCATCGCAAAGCAATCACGGAAGCTGTCCGACACGTAGCGGCCTGCCCCACGGAAGCCCAGCATAGGGTTTTCCTCGTGCGGTTCATACTTCTCGCCGCCCACCAGGTTGGCGTATTCATTGGATTTGAAATCGGACAGACGAACGATCACCCGCTTCGGCCAGAATGCCGCACCCAGCGTGGCGATCCCTTCCGTCAGGCGGCCCACATAGAACTCGACCGGGTGGTCATAGCCCAGCATCAACGCCTTGATTTCGTTCTGCAGCGCCGGGGTTTGTTGATCGAACTCCAGCAACGCCTTTGGATGGACGCCAATCATGCGGTTGATGATAAATTCCAGACGGGCCAGGCCCACGCCTTCATTCGGTAAACGGGCAAAATCGAAAGCCCGATCCGGGTTACCGACGTTCATCATGATTTTCAACGGCAGGTCCGGTAACTCGGTCACTTCAGAGCTCTGTACGGTAAAGTCGATCATATCGCTGTACACGAAGCCGGTATCGCCTTCCGCACAGGAAACGGTGACGTTCTGGCCGTCTTTCAGCAAATCGGTGGCGTTGCCGCAGCCGACTACCGCCGGGATACCCAGCTCGCGAGCGATAATCGCCGCGTGGCAAGTACGCCCCCCACGGTTGGTGACTATCGCCGCCGCTTTCTTCATGATCGGTTCCCAGTCCGGGTCGGTCATGTCGGTAACCAGCACGTCACCCGGCAGAATACGATCCATTTCGCTGATGCTGTGGATCACCTTCACTGGGCCGGCACCAATGCGATGGCCGATAGCTCGCCCTTCCACCAGCACCGTACTTGTGCCGTTAAGCTGATAACGCTCCATCGTTTGCTCGTTGGAACGCACGGTTTCCGGACGCGCCTGCACAATCAGCAATTTTCCGGTATGGCCGTCTTTGGCCCACTCGATGTCCATCGGGCGGCCGTAATGTTTTTCGATCAAAATCGCCTGATGCGCCAGCGCTTCCACTTCCTGGTCGGTCAGAGAGAAACGATTGCGTTGCTGCTCTGGCACATCTTCAATTTGCACCTGCTTGCCGTGATCCAGCGAAGGCGCGTACACCATGCGGATTTTCTTCGAGCCGAGGTTGCGGCGGACGATAGCCGGATTGCCGCGTAGCAGCGTCGGTTTGTGCACATAGAACTCATCCGGGTTCACCGCGCCCTGCACCACCATTTCGCCCAGGCCGAAGGCGGACGTAATAAACACCACCTGATCAAAGCCCGACTCGGTATCAATGGTGAACATCACGCCGGAAGACGCCAGGTCGGAACGTACCATGCGCTGTACGCCGGCCGACAAGGCTACGCCGCGGTGGTCATAGCCCTGATGTACGCGATACGAGATGGCGCGGTCGTTAAACAGCGAGGCGAAAACGTGTTTGATCGCCACCATGACAGCGTCGATACCCTGGACGTTGAGGAAGGTTTCCTGCTGGCCGGCAAAAGAGGCATCCGGCATGTCTTCCGCGGTCGCGGAAGAACGCACGGCAAACGAGGCTTCCGGTTCGCCGTCCGCCAGCTGTTGGTAAGCCAGGTTAATTTCACGCTCGAATTCCTCATGGAATGGCGTGTCGATGACCCATTGGCGGATTTGCGCACCGGCCTTGGCCAGTTGAGCAACATCGTCAACGTCAGTTTGATCCAGTAATTGATAGATGCGCTGGTTAACACCGCTTTGCTCGAGGAAATCGTTAAACGCCTGTGCGGTGGTGGCAAAACCGTTTGGTACGGCCACGCCCAAATCGGAAAGATTGGTGATCATTTCACCGAGGGAGGCATTTTTGCCGCCGACACGGTCAACGTCGTGCATGCCGAGCTGGTTGTACCAAAGCACATTACGCAAGTCTGGGCCATTGTTGGACATCGAGACAATCCTTATTGCTATCAGTAGGGTATAGACGGATTTAATTCGTTTGCTTTCTTGGGCGCCGACAAAACGGAGCCAACTCAGACTAGCACAATGATCCATAGGAAATGGAAAGGTGAATCGATCAACCCGATGAAGAAAGTGGATTTTCGGAAAATTACCTGAACGGCGAAATTTGAATGGAATCGTTCCCTGTGGCACTAAAAGCTTAAATATCAAAAAATTAAATATTTTTTAAACTTCAGTTTTAAAGACCGCGTAAATTTAATGGTCTTTGATGAACATAACGCCAATGCGCTGAACATTCCACCACTGAAAATAAACTCTGCTTTTTCATAAAAATTAAAATGATGTTTCATCTGAAAAACCTGTGGTTCATGATTCTCCCTACCTCGAAAATTAATGACCAACTCTGCCCGCATTATCACATTTTTTTTGCCCGCCCCTTTACCGCCGGTAAACCTGAAGCCCATGATACTGTTAAGCAGGCGATACAACTGCATCACCGTTTTCAGGTAAGGAGCCTCGGGTGGAAAGAAGCGTTTTTTATATTTCGGATGGCACGGCGATCACCGCCGAAGTATTGGGCCACGCGGTTTTGTCTCAGTTCCCGGTCAAGGCCACCACCTTTACGTTGCCCTTCGTTGAAACCGAAGCGCGGGCCCGTGGAGTCTGCCAACAGATTAACGATATTTATCGCGATACCGGCGTGCGCCCGTTGGTGTTTTATTCCATCATTTCGCCGGAAGTGCGTAATGTCATCACCCAGAGCGAAGGCTTTTGCCAGGATATCGTTCAGGCACTGGTCGGCCCTCTGCAGGGCGAACTGGACGTTGAACCCACGCCGGTGCCGAACCGCACCCACGGGCTGACGGCCAGCAACCTCGGTAAATATGATGCCCGTATCGCCGCTATTGACTACACGTTAGCCCATGATGACGGCATATCGCTACGTAATCTCGATCAGGCTCAGGTCATACTGTTGGGCGTATCCCGCTGCGGCAAAACCCCCACCAGCCTGTATCTGGCCATGCAATTCGGGATCCGCGCCGCCAACTATCCGTTTACCGCCGACGATATGGACAATTTGCATCTCCCCGCCGCGCTGAAACCGTTTCAGCATAAACTGTTCGGGCTGACCATCGATCCGGAGCGGCTGGCCGCCATCCGTGAGGAACGCCGAGAAAACAGCCGTTATGCCTCCATCCGCCAGTGCCGGATGGAGCTTGCCGAAGTAGAAGCGCTGTTCCGCAAGAACCAGATTCGCTATCTGAATACCACCAACTATTCGGTGGAGGAAATCTCCACTAAAATCCTGGATATTCTTGGCATGAGCCGCCGCATGTTCTAGGCAGCATGGCGCTCGCCGCTAACAACCAGCCTAGCCGTGCGCTCTCCCGGCAGGGGCATTTTCCCTGCCGTCTGCCGCTGATTTCCCCGCAGACCCTGATTTTTGTGCTTTTTTTAGTGGCTTCGATCAACAGAACACAATTTCTACGGTTGAATTCACCGATTTTTACGTTATTGTGATCGGCATCACTTCCCGGCACTCCTGCCGCAGCGAAGAAAAGTCTTTAGAGAAAATCATGCACAAAACAGATGAACTGCGGACCGCGCGCATCGACAGCCTCGTCACGCCGCAAGCATTGGCGGAAAAGTTGCCGATTTCGGCGGACATTGCCGATAGCGTGACAGCGTCACGACAACGAATTGAAAAGATTCTTACCGGCGAAGATCGTCGCCTGTTGGTGGTTATCGGCCCCTGCTCCATCCACGATTTAGACGCCGCCATCGATTATGCCGGCCGTCTGAATGCGCTGCGCATTCGCTATCAGGATCGCCTGGAAATCGTGATGCGCACTTATTTTGAAAAGCCGCGCACCGTGGTGGGCTGGAAAGGCCTGATCTCGGATCCGGCGCTGGATGGCACCTTTCAGGTAAATCGTGGCATCGAAATGGCACGCCGACTGTTACTGGAAGTCAATCAGCTCGGCCTGCCGACCGCCACCGAATTCCTGGACATGGTGGTCGGCCAGTACATTGCCGATTTGATCAGTTGGGGCGCCATCGGCGCACGCACCACCGAAAGCCAGATCCACCGCGAAATGGCTTCTGCGCTCTCCTGCCCGGTGGGCTTCAAGAACGGTACCGACGGCAATACCCGCATCGCCATTGACGCCATCCGCGCGGCGCGCGCCGGCCACATGTTCCTGTCGCCGGACAAAAACGGCCAGATGACGATTTATCAGACCAGCGGCAATCCCTACGGCCATATCATCATGCGCGGCGGCAAAACGCCGAACTACCACGCCACCGATATCGTTGCCGCCTGCGACAGCCTGCGCGAATTTGAGCTGCCGGAGCATCTGGTTATCGACTTCAGCCACGGCAACTGCCAGAAACTGCATCGCCGCCAGTTGGAAGTGGCCGAGAATGTCTGCCAGCAGATCCGCGCCGGTTCCGCCGCCGTCACCGGCGTGATGGCAGAAAGTTTCCTGGTGGAAGGCACACAGAAAATCGTTGCCGGCCAACCGCTGACTTACGGTCAGTCAATCACCGATCCCTGCCTGAGCTGGTCCGACAGCGAACAGCTGCTGGCCATGTTGGCCGATGCGGTGGATACCCGCTTCTGAACCTGTTCTCCGGGGTGGCAACACCCCGGTTTTTCAACGTTCCCTTCTCTCATCTATACTTAGCCAATCAAGCCCGCAGACGCTTTAAATCGCGCCCCTGCCAACAGGATGTGGAGTTTCCTGCATGAGCCATTCACTGTTATCCATCCCTTGCGTCACTCTGCAAGGGGAGCACAAAACTCTGGGCGACTTTCCCGCTCGTGCTTATCTGGTGGTTAATACTGCCAGCAAATCCGGCTTTACTCCGCAATACCGTGGCCTGGAAAACCTGTGGCAGTACTATCGGGATCGCGGCCTGATGGTGTTGGGGTTCCCTTGCAATCAATTTGGCGCGCAAGAGCCGGGGGATCCGCTGGAGATCGCCAATTTCTGTACGCTCAACTACGGCGTCAGCTTCCCGCTGTTCAGCAAGGTGGAGGTTAACGGCCCCGGCGCGCATCCGCTGTTCAACGAATTGAAACGCCTGGGGCCAGGGGTGCTGGGCAGCAAACGCATCAAGTGGAACTTCACCAAGTTCCTGCTGACCGCCGACGGCCAGCGGGTGAAACGTTTTGCGCCCATTACCAAACCTGAGCGTCTGTTTGACCGCATCGAAACCCTGCTGAAATAACCCCTTACTTTGCGGGACGGGCATACCCGAACCGCTCCGCCAGCCCTTCTTTCAAAAAGGTTCCATCGGTAAGAAAATTTTCCTTGATGTAACCTTTCGTTCACATGATAATGATTATCAATACGATATTAATTACCATTTAATGGTCTGTTTTATAAACAAATGACGATGGATAATCACAATAACACCCCGCATGGCAAAACTGCCCCCGGTGCTGAACGCAGCCTGATCTCGCCTCCTTGCTACGACAGCGCGCAGTTGCTTGATGCCGACGGCGTAGCGATCATCCTCCATCAGGGCCAGCGTTACCAACTGCGGCAGACCAAGGCCGGGAAATTAATCCTGACCAAATAATCCCTTATTCTTCAACGCCAGCCACCCCGATCGCTTCGATCCAGGCAGCCAGCAAATCTATTGATATGTTTAAAACATATGGAGAGTTGCGACATGCCTCTACCCTCTTACACCCGGCAGCGTTTATCCGCATTGAGTCTGGCGATTGCCTGCGCTCTGCCGACGGTGACTTTTGCACAAGCTACCAGCACAGTTTCTTCTTCTGCCGCCACCCCGGCAAAAACCGAGAAAACCGCCGAAGACGCCATGACCGTTGTCGCTACCGGCAACGCACGCAGCAGCTTTGAAGCGCCGATGATGGTCACCGTGATCGAAGGCAACACGCCGGAAAGCCAGACTGCGTCTACCGCAGCCGATATGTTGCGCCGGGTACCCGGTATCACCGTTACCGGTACCGGCCGCAGCAACGGTCAGGACATTATGATGCGTGGCTATGATCGCCGGGGTGTACTGACGTTGGTGGATGGCATCCGTCAGGGAACGGATACCGGACACATCAATGGCACCTTCCTCGATCCCGGTCTGATTAAACGCATTGAAGTCGTCCGCGGTCCGGCCGCCCTGCTGTATGGCAGCGGCGCACTGGGCGGCGTGGTCGCCTATGAAACGGTCGATGCCGCCGATCTGCTGCTGCCAGGCCATGACACCGGCTTCCGGGTCTATGGTACCGCCGGCAGCGGCGATCACAGCCTGGGTATGGGCGCCAGCGCCTATGGCAAGACCGACAATCTCGACGGCCTGCTGTCGTTCGGCACCCGCGACGTCGGCAATTTGCGCCAGGGCAACGGTTTTGACGCGCCAAACGATGAAACCATCAACAACCTGTTGGCCAAAGGTACCTGGACTCTGGACGAAAACCAGTCATTGAGCGGCAATCTGCGTTACTACAACAATCGGGCGCAGGAGCCGAAAAACCCCCAGGAACCTGCCAGCTCCAGCGGCAACCTGATGACCGACCGCTCCACGATCCAGCGCGACGGCCAGCTCAGCTACCGCCTGAAACCTGTTGGCCAGGAATGGCTGGATGCCGAAGCGAAAGTGTATTATTCCGATGTGGAGATCAACGCTCACACTGACGGCAGTGAAGATGAAGCGCGCAAGCAAACCACCCGCGGTGTAAAACTGGAAAACCGCACTCGTTTGTTTGCCGATACCTTCGCGTCGCACCTGTTTACCTATGGTTCGGAAGCGTATAAGCAAGAACAGACGCCGGGCGGTGCGACAGAAAGCTTCCCTCAGGCGAAAATCAACTTCGCTTCCGGCTGGCTTCAGGACGAAGTCACCCTGCGCGACCTGCCCATCACCCTGCTTGCAGGCACACGTTACGATAACTACAAAGGCTCCAGCGACGGCTATGCGGATGTCGACGCCGACAAATGGTCGTCACGAGGGGCAATCAGCATTACGCCAACCGACTGGCTGATGGTGTTCGGGTCATACTCCCAGGCGTTCCGGGCGCCAACCATGGGGGAAATGTATAACGACTCCAAACATTTCTCGATCCCCATGGGCCCGACTACCCTTACCAACAACTGGGTGCCAAACCCCAATCTGAAGCCGGAAACCAACGCAACTCAGGAATACGGCTTCGGCCTGCGTTTTGACGATTTGCTGCTGGCGGACGACAGCCTGCAATTCAAAGCCAGCTATTTTGACACCAACTCCATGGTGACATCACTACCGATGTCACCATGGAGTTGGGGCGTGGCCCGCGTGGCCCCTATTGCATCAGTTGCACCACTTTCTCGACCAATATTGACCGCGCAAAAATCTGGGGCTGGGACGCCATGTTGAGCTATAAAACGGCGATTTTCGGCTGGGATCTGGCTTACAACCGCACTCGCGGCAAGAACGAAGCCAGCGGCGACTGGTTAAACAGCATCAACCCTGACACCGTGACCAGCACGCTGGATATCCCGTTGGGTGAAACCGGCCTGTCGACCGGTTGGGTCGCTACCTTCGCCGAGCGCGCCACTCGTGTGGAAACCGGTACCGCCGAGCAAGGCGGCTACGGCGTCAACGATTTCTACCTGAGCTATAAAGGCCGCGAACGCCTGCAGGGCGTCACCACCACGGTAGTGCTGGGCAACGCCTTCGATAAAGAATATTACTCGCCGCAGGGCATTCCGCAAGATGGCCGCAACGCCAAACTGCTGGTCAGCTATCAGTGGTAACCTTTTGAATACGGCGGGCAAGTCGATTGCCCGCCGCGTGAACCACACACAGGAGCACAACCGATGAGCAACAACTTATACGCCAGTTACCAGCAGGCAAAAATTGATAATCCGGGCAAATACGCACGCGATCTGGCGGAACTGCTGGGTGTCAGCGAAGCGGAACTGACCCATGCCCGCGTGGGTGAAGACACCCGCCGCCTGCAAGCCGACGCACGTACCCTGCTGACCGAGCTGGCACAGGTTGGCGTCACCAAGTCCATCACTCGCAACAGCTATGCGGTGCATGAGCAAATGGGCCGCTATCTTAACCAACACCTGAACGGCCACGCGGGGTTAATTCTTAACCCTCGCGAGCTGGATTTACGCCTGTTCCTCAACCAGTGGGCCAGCGTATTTGCCATGAGCGAAACCAACAAACGCGGCGTACGCCACAGCATTCAGTTCTTCGATCATCAGGGCGATGCCTTGCATAAAGTGTATACCACCGAGGAAACCGATCTGGTGGCCTGGATGGCGCTGGTCGAGCGCCACCTGAGTACAGAAAACCCGGCACTGGCATTGAAGGCGGCAGCCCCTACGGTCAGCAACGCCGCACCGGACGCCGAAAAAATCGACCGGGAATGGCGTGAGATGACCGACGTTCACCAGTTCTTCCAACTGCTGGGCCGCCATAAGCTGACGCGTCAGCAGGCCTTCCGCGCCGTCGGCAACGATCTGGCGTACCGGGTGGATAACAACGCCTTGGCGCAGTTACTCAATGCCGCGCACGGCTTGCAGAACGAGATCATGATTTTTGTCGGCAACCGAGGTTGCGTGCAGATCTTCACCGGCCAGATCGAGCGGCTGATGCCGCAGGAAGGTTGGATTAACGTGTTTAACCGCCGCTTCACGCTGCACCTGATCGAAGGCGCTATTGCAGAAAGCTGGATCACCCGCAAACCCACCAAAGACGGCTTCGTCACCAGCCTGGAACTGTTCGCCGCCGACGGCACGCAAATCGCCCAACTTTACGGCCAACGTACCGAAGGCCAGCCGGAACAAACCCAGTGGCGCGAGCAGGTTGCCGCCCTTGAACCCAAGGACATTGCCGCATGAAACCTTCATTGTCCCGTCGTCTGACGTTGTGCCTTGCTCTGGCCTTGCCGTTCACCGCTGCGGCGGCGGAACGTATTGTCTCGATAGGCGGTGACGTCACCGAAATTGCCTTCGCCCTTGGCGCGGGCGATGAGCTCGTGGCACGAGACAGCACCAGTCTGCAGCCGGCGGCCGTGAAACCCTTGCCGGATGTCGGCTATATGCGTCAACTCAATGCCGAAGGCATTCTGGCGCTGAAACCCACGCTGGTGCTGGCCACCGAACTGGCTGAACCTGCGCTGGTGCTCAAGCAGTTGGAGGAAAGCGGCGTGAAGGTGGTGCGAATTCCCGGCGACACCACTTTGCAGGCGGTGCCGGAAAAAATCGCGGTCATCGCCCAGGCGCTGCAACGCACCGACCAGGGCAAACAACTGAGCGCCCGTTACCAACAACAGCTCGCGCAGGTGAACACGTCTTCGTTGCCGATCAGGGTGTTGTTCGTCATGAGCCACGGCGGCATTACGCCGATGGCCGCCGGGCAACATACCGCCGCCGATGCAGTCATCACCGCCGCAGGGTTGAAGAATGCGATGCAAGGATTCAACCGCTACCGCCCGCTGTCGCAGGAAGGCGTGATCGCCAGCGCGCCCGATCTGCTGCTGGTCACCACCGATGGCGTCAAGACCCTCGGCGGTCTGGAGCAGCTGTGGAAACTGCCAGGCATTGCCCTCACGCCTGCCGGCAAAAACCACCGTGTGTTGGTGGTCGACGACATGGCGCTGCTGGGCTTTGGGCTGGAAACGCCGGCGGCGCTGGCCAAACTGCGTAATGCGGCGGAGCAAGAGTAATGCCCGGTCGCATTTCTCCGCGCGTGACCATTGCCGGCCTGTTGGTGCTGCTTGCGCTATTGGCGCTGGGTGCCGCCAATATGGGCGCGCTGACGCTGTCGTTTCGCACCCTGTGGCAAGCGCCGTTCAGCGATACCTCTTGGCATATCTGGCTAAACATCCGCTTGCCGCGTGTGCTGCTGGCGGTAGTCATCGGCTGCGCACTGGCGGTGTCCGGCGCCGTCATGCAGGGGCTGTTCCGCAATCCGCTGGCCGATCCCAGCCTGTTGGGCATCAGTAGCGGCGGTGCGCTGTTTGTCGCGCTGATTATCGTTATGCCGCTGGCCCTGCCGCCGGTAATTGCCTTGTATGGCAACATGCTGGCGGCTTTCCTCGGCAGCCTGCTGGTGTCACTGCTGATCTACGGTATCAGCCGCAGCGGGCACGGCAGCCTGTCACGCCTGTTGTTGGCGGGGATCGCCATCAACGCCCTGTGCATGGCGGCCATCGGCGTGCTGTCTTATCTCAGCAACGATCAACAGCTGCGTCAGTTTTCATTGTGGATGATGGGCAGCCTGAGCCAGTCGCAATGGCCAACGCTGATCGTATCGGCCTCGCTGATCCTGCCGGCGGCCCTGCTGACGCTGTTACAGGCGCGCTGCCTGAACCTGCTGCAACTGGGCGATGAAGAGGCGCACTATCTCGGCGTGAATGTCCAGCGAGCCAAACTGCAACTGCTTCTGCTCAGCGCATTGTTGATTGGCGCGGCGGTGGCGATGAGCGGCGTCATTGGCTTTATCGGCCTGGTGGTGCCGCATTTGGTGCGCATGCGGCTCGGCGGCGACCACCGCTGGCTGCTGCCCTGCTCCGCGCTGGGCGGCGCCTGCCTGCTGCTGGTCAGCGACACGCTGGCACGGACGCTGGTGGCGCCGGCGGAGATGCCGGTCGGGCTGATGACCAGCCTGATTGGCGGGCCTTATTTCTTATGGCTGGTCATGCGCCAGCGGGAGCGTACGGATGGATAACGCATCAAGCCTGACGGCACATCAGCTGCGTTACAGCCTGGGTTCGCGTCGGTTAGTCAACGACGTCTCGCTGAGTATCGCCAGCGGCGAAATGGTGGCGATTATCGGGCCGAACGGCGCAGGGAAATCGACGCTGCTGCGCCTGTTAACCGGCTACCTGTCGCCGAGCTGCGGGGAGTGCAAACTCCTCGGACTGCCGTTGGATCAATGGCAGCCGCAACAGTTAGCCAAAGTACGCGCGGTGATGCGTCAGCACAGCGATCTGGCCTTTCCGTTTACCGTCGAGGAAGTGGTCAGCATGGGCAGGTCACCGCACGGCAAACGTCATGTGCAGCAAGCGGTACAGCAGGTGATGGCGCAAACCGATTGTCTTGAACTGGCCCAGCGGGATTATCGCCGCCTTTCCGGCGGTGAACAGCAACGGGTACAGTTAGCCCGCGTGCTGGCGCAGCTTTGGCAGCCGCAGCCCTCGCCTTCCTGGTTGTTCCTGGACGAACCCACCTCGGCGCTGGATCTCTACCACCAGCAGCATACGCTGAGGTTGTTGCGTTCACTGACACGGCAACAGCCCATTGCGGTGTGCTGCGTACTGCACGATCTGAACCTGGCGGCGCTGTATGCCGACCGTATTTTATTGCTGCATCAGGGGCGTTTGGTTGCCGTGGGCACGCCGCAGGAGGTATTGCAGGCGGATATTCTGACCCGCTGGTATCAGGCCGATTTAGGCGTGGTACACCACCCGGAAGTGGCGCTACCACAGGTTTATCTGCGTCAGTGAACGGTCTCCATGCCTGTTCACACTTCAGCCAGGCGGCGTGTTGGCGCGCAGCATGCCGCGCCCACGTTAGCCTGCTGCCATGTGAAACGCGGCAGGTATTTCAGCTCGAGCAGGAAATCTCCAGATGCTTGCCCCAATCCGGCGGCAAAGCGGCAAGATCGTCGTATTCGGCCGCATCGGCGAACGGCGTCAGCAACGCCTGATGCAGGCGCGCCAGCTTGCTGACATCATCCTGCTCGGCACTCTCTATCGCCTGCTGCGCCAAATAATTGCGCAGGATTAATTTGGGATTTGCCGCCTTCATCGCCTGCTGCCGTTCACTGTCGCTCACCTGCTCTTGCTGCAAACGCTGCCGATATTGCTGATACCACGCGTCGAATGCGCCGCGATCGATAAACTCATCCCGCAACGGCGACTGCGCCTGTTGCTGTTCAGTCTGGCTCAGCAAGCGGAAAGTTCGGGTATAGTCACGCCCCTCTTGCGCCATCAGGCTCAACAGCCCGGTCAGCAGATCGTTATCCTGAGTTGACTGGGTGAAAAAACCGAGTTTGGCGCGCATCTGTTCCCCATAGGCTCGCATCAACGTCGGTTCATAGGCCGCCAGCGCCCGCTGCAACTGCTCGGTGGTCATCAACCCGGACAGCGCCTGCGCCAGCCGGTGCAGGTTCCACAGCGCAACCGCAGGCTGATTATCAAAGGCATAACGCCCCTGATGGTCCGAGTGGTTACAGATAAAGTCAGGTTTGTAATCATCGAGGAAAGCGTAAGGGCCATAATCGATGGTGATGCCAAGGATCGACATATTATCGGTGTTCATCACGCCGTGAGCGAACCCGACGGTCTGCCAATGCGCGATTAAGCGCGCAGTGCGTTCAACAACGTCAATAAACCAGGGTAAATAGCCGTCATCGTGATCCTTCAACTGCGGCCAATGGCGGGCGATCACAAAATCGGCCAGCTGTTGCACCTGCTCCGGCTGTTTGCGGTAGTAAAAATGCTCAAAATGGCCGAAGCGCACATGGCTTTCCGCCACGCGCAGCAACATCGCCCCACGCTCTGGCTGTTCACGGAAAACGGGCTGTTCGCTGGTCACCAGAGTCAACGCGCGCGTGGTCGGGATCCCCAGATGGTGCAATGCCTCAGAGGCCAGAAATTCACGGATCGCCGAACGCAATACGGCACGCCCGTCGCCCATCCGCGAATAAGGCGTTAGCCCCGCGCCTTTCAGGTGCCAGTCCATGCTGCGGCCATCCGCCAGCTTTTGCTCGCCGAGCAAAATGCCGCGGCCGTCGCCCAATTGCCCAGCCCACACGCCAAACTGGTGGCCGCTGTACACCTGTGCCAACGGCTGCATACCAGGCAGCAGCCTTTCACCCGACCATATCGGGGTCTTGTCCTGGGTAAACCAGCTTTCGTCCAACCCCAGCTCTCGCGCCAGCGGCTCACTGTGATACAGCAGGCGAGCGCCCTTCAGCGGCGTGGGTTTCAATTCGGTATAAAAACCGGGTAACTGGTGGTGATAAGCATTTTCAAACTGCGGCATAGGCCCTCCGTATCCGCTTAGTGTAGAGCCTGGGCGTGCGGATTAACACAGAGGAAATGCAGGGAAAACACCTCTGTCGAGAACCCAGGCAGAGGCGGAGGATAGGCGTTTGCGTCAATAGGGTTTAAGCGCCTTATTCTGCCGATGAATGGAAGGCTTTTTCAGCGAGAAATTCATGATAAATAACAGAGGAGGAATCACAGCAAAAATCATCCGATCCATTATTACTCTGAGGTGGGCGGCGCTATCGATTATTGTTATTGAACTCTTCAGGCGTACCCCGCAAAGCGGCCAGATTATCCACACCAACGCTGGGCCATAAAAAACCCTGCAACCCCAAAACACCGGCATGCCTGAGCTTATTAAAATACTCCTTCTTCTCTATGCCGCAGACAATCACCCCCTTGCACAGCAGGTTGATATTCTTTAATAGCGAGTCTATGACTACGTCATATCCCTGGTGGGTAAACAGCTGCCAGTAAAAATGTTTGTCGATCTTCACATAGTCGAACAGGCCGTCATACAATGCGTTCAATGTCGCCTGCCCCGAACCAAAATTATCCAGCCACAGGGTGAACATTTCGCTTAGCCGGCTGACCTTGGTATTGTTCTTTCCCGCCGAAAGATTCGGAAAAGCCTCACTGATCTCAAATGCAATAAACGACCACTGCCGTAGGCGTTGACACAGCAGCTCGTCAGTGAGGATCGCATCGACAAGGGTTTCTTCGATATTGAGGGTCAACAGCACGTCGTGCTCGATAAACCAACTGGCATATTGCTCCGCCAGTCTCAATTGCTCATTAAATAACTCAATCCTTTGATCAGGGGTCAATAACGTAATCCCAATGTCAGCCGGCATAGCTAAATCACCGTCCAGGCTATTGAAACGGCATAAAATTTCCACCGCCAGCAGCCTGCCGTCCATTGAGTAAACAGGTTGAAAAACATAGCTACTAATAAAGTCAGCTTCGAATTGAATTTTCATTTTAATGCCACAGGCAGAATGGCGAGCAGCTCATCGTATATCAATATATTTTATCGATCAATCCCCCTGGGATTAATCGGAAATATCAATGTAATTACCAATAAGTTATCATTTAATTGATAGATTAAAGCTATGCGTAGTTCGAAAAAAAAATGAATAAAAAACAATTTAACTTATGACAAAATCAGAACAAAATGAATGAAACTGAGAGGCATTTAACTTAGGTGATAGAGTAATGCTTAAAATTTGACTTATCTCCATTGTTTTAATTAAAGAAATTCCTATCAGCCTGGAAACCTGTCCTTTGCACTCAACGCAATTACGCCCCAATTCCCTAACAACTGATTAAATTTAATAACACATCAATTCACTGCGCTATTCTCAGCATTGAAACAACCAAAAAATGCCCACCTTGATTTTTAGCGAATTTATGCTGAGCCTGCATTTACGACTTTTTTGACGATGAGATACAACAACAAAGTAGGTGCCACACGGCGTGAAAAAGGATGAGTTGCCTCATCCCAGGATAGTCGCAGCCTGAATGTTATTTAATCGTCTCGGCCAACCATTGCCGCAGTTCAGCCAACTCGGCGGCATGATCGGGAAACTGCGCGAGCAAACTATCGCAACAACTTGCCACAGCCTCACTGCGGTAGGCGCATCCCACCAGCCTCTGCGCCAACTGTTGCAACGGCGCAGGGTTAAGGCTATCGGTAAAAATCTGCGCCCGGTCAATGGCCCCCTTTTCCACATCAAAGAAGATATCCACCCCGCCCCAGGCAAAGCGCTCATTCAGCAAATGGCTAAATGCAGGCGCTTTGCCGAAATTCCATTCCCAGCTGCTTTGTCTGGCGAACTGGGCGGCAAAATCCGGCAGATCCGGATACACATCCGGAGAGATGATTTCCGCCCTGGCGGTATCGTCATAATGGTCAAAGAATGCCTGAGTCACGGCATCGCATATCTGTTGGTGGTTGATATCGGGCCGGAACTCCGCCAGGTTGGCGACGCGAGAACGTACTGAGGTGATGCCCTTGGCCTGCAATTTCTTGGGGTCCGGGTTGAGGTAGTCCGCCAGACGGTTTAGATCGGCGTTCAATAATAACGTGCCATGGTGAAACCCGCGATCCTGAGTTTCACGGTAGGCCGAGCCGGATATTTTACGCACGCCCTCTGCGGTGTCGATCACCAGATCATTGCGCCCTGACGCCGTGGCGGATATCCCCAGTTGAGCCAGTGCCGCCAGAATAATGCCGGTGGACACGTTTTTATCGTAGCCGGGTTTACCTGCCATAAAGGTAAAACAGGTATTGCCCAGGTCGTGAAATACCGCTCCGCCCCCGCTGCTGCGCCGCGCCAGCCGGATCCCATCTTGCTCCATCCGTCGGGTGTTGCACTCTTTCCACGGGTTCTGCGACTGGCCAATGACCACGGTTTCGGCGTTGCGCCATAAGAACAGGATTTTCTGCGTGGTCATCTCGCGGAAGATGCACTCTTCCACGGCCAGATTGAACCAGGGATCGTAGGAGTCGGAAATCAGTAAACGTAGGCTATTCATGGCGGTCACCGTTAAGGATGTGATGCCGCCATGATACACCGAATCAAAGGGTTAAGGTTAAATGCGCCGCGCCTGCCAATAGGCTCGCTTCCAATAGACATTGTCCAGCGAGGAACGAATGACACCGCGGCTGGTTGAGGCATGGATAAATTGATCGTTGGTATCGTAGATACCCACGTGTAAACCATTTTCACCCGCGCCGGTTTTGAAAAACACCAGATCGCCCGGCATCAATTCATCACGCGAGACTTTGGTGCCGAGCTCGGTTTGCTCTTCGGTAGAGCGCGGCAATTGCATATCGAAACGGTCACGGAAGGTGCGATAGACAAATCCTGAGCAGTCGACGCCGCCGCGATCCATCCCGCCATAACGATATGGCGTGCCGTACCATTGCCGCAGTTGCTCGTTCAATTGAGCCACCACCACGATCGAGTCGGCCAACCGGCCGCTTGGCGGCGGCGCATGGCTGCTGCAACCGGCAAGAATTAAACTGGCTAATAAAAACCAAACACGCATCCGCATAATATCCCTTCATTGAACCCGTTGCCGCATCATGCCGCCCGGTCAACCACACCGCCAGCGAGGCAAAGTCGGCACCACGTTAGGAGAGAGCTATTTGGCGCTAATTTATCTCCCGCATGGGGAAAAAGGCAAGCGCTGTGAAGGAGATAATCGCGTTGACGCCAATTTTTGCGCTATTGGGCCGTTTTTACCCCAGCCTTGCTGTTAATCAGCCACACCCCAAACAGGATAAACAGCGTTCCCAGCGTTTTCAGCAGGGTAGCGGATTCATTAAACCAGGGCAGGATCACCGCAGCCAGATACACCAGCGCATAGCTGACGCTCAACAGCGGATAAGCGCGATTGAGCGGCAAATGATGCAGCGCAAAGAACCAGCACAGCATCGACAACGCATAGCCAAAGATACCGCAACCCACAGCCAGCAGCGGCAACCAGTAATGCATGAGCAGCGCCAATGTCACGTCGGCGAACGACATCAGCGGGATCTGCGCCATGCCCCACTTCATCAACAGTTGCGCCAACGTCACCAACAATACGCTGGCAGCGCCCCAGGCATAGCCCCTCATGGGTGTACACTCATCAACAGGATCCCCAGCATAATGGACGCTACGCCACACCAGTGGCGCAAGGTGGTCGGTTCCTGAAACAGCCAGCGGGCCGCCAGCGTCACCAGCACAAAATTCAGGCTGAGCATCGGGTACGCCAGGCTGAGCGGCAAACGTTGCAACACGTTGAGCCACACCGCCATGCCAGCCCCCAGCAGCAACACCGCCAGCGCCAACCAACGTAGCGTCGGCCCTCGTCTGACGTCCGGCGGCAATTGCCAGCACAGAGCGGCCTGTTTCTGGCACAACTGCCCACCGCAGGTGAGCAGGCTGACCACAATCACCAACAGGTAACCGATCATCATGGTTGCTGTCGATACCAAACCAGCGCCAGGCGGTTCATCTCAACAATCTTGTCTGCGGTCGGTAAGTTTTTCGGCACGTGATCCCCTCTCGACAATTGCAATACCAGCGAGACATCGCCCTGCTTGCGCGCCTGTGCCAACCAATGAGGGAAATCTTCATCGCTGATGAAATGGCTGCGGGCATCCGGGTAGTCCAGACCATAAGACACTTCGCCCTTTTCGCTGAACATCAGCACGTCGCTGCGCTTCAGTTCCCAGGCCAGGCCGGCGGCGACCCCCACGCTGTCTGTCAGCACATAGCGGCTATGGCTTAATTCTGCCATGTTCACCCGTGCGAAGTTTTGCGGCAACTTGGAATCGGTCACCTGTTGCGGAATCGCATAGCCAATCAGCAGGCACAGCAGCAACGGACAGGCGGCAGCCCAATGCCAACGGCGTGCATTATCACGCACCGACACCACGGCGAACACTAGCCACCCGGCAAAGGCGATAATGCCGATCACTATCTTCGGCCATTCCTGGGCGCTAAACAAATGCACCTTGGGCAACAGACCAGTACCGATAATCAATAGCGCCAATACGCCGATCGCGCCAAACAACCCGTTCAGCAGCGCATTGACTTTGAATGCCTTGCTGCGCAGTGCCGCCGCATAATCCTCGGCATAAGCCGCCATCAACAGCGCCAGCGGCGCCATGCACGGCAGAATATAGGTCGGCAGCTTACCCTTGGCGATGCTGAAGAAGATCAGTGGCATCACTACCCAACTGAGCAGGAAGAACAGCTCCGGGCGATTGATGCGTTCACGCCAGCCCTTGATCAGCGCCCCTGGCAGCAGCGCCGCCCACGGCAGCACCCCGGCAAACAGAATCGGAATGTAGTACCAGAACGGTGCCTTATGCTGCGCATTGTCCTCGGCGAAGCGCTGAATATGCTCCACCCAGAAGAAGTAATTCCAGAAGTCCGGTTCTCGCTGGGCAATGGCCAGCGCCCAAGGCAGGCTGAGCAACACCGCCACCACTATCGCCACCGGGCCGTAAATAAGAAGATCTTTGATCCGCCGTTGCTGAATGACAATCGGGATCACCGCAATCACCGGCACCGCCAGCGCCAGGAACCCCTTGGTCATAAAGCCCATGCCGCAGGCCAACCCCAGCAGCACGTAACCGCCCAGCTTGCCTTTGACCGTGGTGGCTTTCAACGTCAGGTAATAGCTGACCATCGCGGCGGTCAGCCACAAGGCGATCATCGGATCCAGTACGCTGTAGGTACCGATGCTGAACACCAGTACCATCGACAGGAAAATCAGCACCGCCAGGCTGGCGCGGCGCGCATTGCGCCACATCAACATCGCCAGCGCAAAGACCAACAGCGCAGTCATGCCGGTGCTGAATACCGAGCCGAAACGCACCGCAAAGTTGGTCTCGCCAAACAGCCATTGGCTGATGTTGTTAAACCAGTAACCGGCTACCGGTTTTTCAAAATAACGCAGGCCAAGCAGATTGGGCACTACCCAGTCGCCGCGCTGCAGCATCTCGCGGCTGATTTCGGCATAGCGGGTTTCATCAGGCTGCCACAGCAGGCGCCCATTGAGGGGAATCAGGTAAACCAGAGCAAAAAAAATGGCCAGCAAGATGGCCCATGATCCTTTTAGCGCCTTCATGAATCGTCCTTCACATCGGTTTGACAACCCAGCCAACCTTCGCGGCCGGGGAAAGGAGCGCGCTTGATGCGGCCCAATGGCAATGAAGCCAAATCGTGCGGCAGCAGTTCGCTTAACGGACAGAATGCTATGCCCTGTCGTTGCGCGCGCTGCAGTAACTGTTCGAACATCGCGGCCTGCGACATCCCTTCCACTTCGGTATGAATGGTATACACCGGCACGCCCTGGTCGTTTTCAATGGATTGCAGAATGTAATCGTTGAAGTCGGCCATACTGACTTCACTGCCAATCACCTCGTCAAAGGTAGGTAACGTAACCGGGATCTGCACGGTGCCGAGACGGCCATCGCTTAACTGCGGGCGGAATGGGTGGGTGCCGCGACAGTCGCTGTTGTAGTGAAAACCGAAACGCTGCTTCACCTCCAATACCCGCGTATCCGCACGCCAGCCGGCGACCGCCGAGCATTTTACCGGTTGGCCGGTACTGGCGGTTAGCGCATCCACGCCCCGTTGAACCTGCTGCGTCAGTTGCGCCTCAGACCAGCGGCCGACGTTCGCCTGCCAGCCCTGATGATCCCACGCGTGCAGCCCCACTTCATGCCCGGCCTCGGCGGTACGTTTCATCAACGGCCCCAGAGTGCGGGAAATATTGCGCCCCGGCCAGGCGGTACCGGCCAGCAGGATATCCCAACCGTACAGTGACGCGGCGTTCGAACGCAGCATTTTCCACAGGAATTTCGGACGTAAAAGGCGCCACAGATGGCGCCCCATATTGTCCGGTCCTACGCTGAAGAAGAAACTGGCCTGAATACCGTACTTGTCGAACAGCTCCAGCAACTGCGGCACCCCTTCCCGGGTACCGCTGAAGGTATCTACATCAACTCGCAGACCGACTTTCTTCATTCACCTTTACCTTCCTGAACGGTAGTGCGCAGGAAGTAATCCAACGTGTCTGCAACGGTCTGCTGCATCGCAATGGTCGGCTGCCAACCCAGCAGGCGGCGGGCATTCTTGATGCTCGGCGTACGGTGCTCGACGTCCTGATACCCTTTACCGTAATAGCTGCTGCTTTCTACATCTTTGAAACCGGCAAACGGCGGGAAGCTGTCGCGCAACGGGTGATTGTTGAAACTCTCGAGCAGCATTTCCGCCAGTTCACGGATGCTGGCCTCATTGGTCGGGTTACCGATATTGACGATCTGACCGTCACACAAACCGTCGCGGTTTTCGATAATGCGGAACAGCGCTTCGATACCGTCGTTGATGTCGGTAAAGCAGCGTTTTTGCGCCCCGCCGTCCATCAGTTTGATCGGCGAACCTTCCACCAGATTGAGGATTAACTGGGTGATAGCGCGTGATGAACCGATACGCGCCGCATCCAGATTGTCCAGGCGCGGCCCCATCCAGTTAAACGGACGGAACAGCGTGAACTTCAATCCTTCCTTGGCGCCGTATGCCCAGATCACCCGGTCCAGCAACTGCTTGGACACCGAGTAAATCCAGCGCTGTTTGTTGATCGGCCCGACGATCAGACGCGAATGGTCTTCATCAAATTCTTTGTCATCGCACATGCCGTACACCTCGGAGGTGGACGGAAAGATAATGCGCTTATTGTATTTCACGCAGTCGCGGACGATTTTCAGGTTTTCTTCGAAATCCAACTCGAATACGCGCAGTGGGTTACGGGTGTATTCGATAGGCGTTGCAATGGCCACCAGCGGCAACACCACGTCGCATTTCTTGATGTGATACTCGATCCACTCGGAGTGGATGCTGATATCCCCTTCCACAAAGTGGAAGCGCGGGTTATCCAGGAAACGGCTGATGGCATCAGAGCCGATATCCAGACCGTAAATATCGTAACGATCGTCACGCAGCAGGCGTTCGGTCAGGTGATTGCCGATAAAACCGTTAACGCCCAGGATCAACACGCGAGTTCTGCGCTTCATGACTGCATTCGGCTTGGCGGCCAGGCGCACATCGGTCACGATGCCCATTTCCTGCGCCAGGCGGCTGCCCTGCACGTACAGACCGGACTCGTTTTGCCCGGCAACGATTTCCAGCGCGCCTTCACCGCAAGCGATGATCAGCGGCGAGGTGCTAAGCACTGTGCCCGGTTGTTTATCATGCTGGGCATCCAGCACGCGGGCACGCCAGACGATCAGCTTACGTTGGCCGAGGTAGCTGAATGCGCCCGGGTAAGGCTCGGTGACCGCACGGATCAGGTTGTTGATTTCCTGCGCGGATTTATGCCACAAAATTTCACCGTCTGCGGCGGTGCGGCGGCCAAAATAGCTGGCGTCGGCTTCATTTTGCGCAGTGAATGAGGCGGTGCCGTTTTTCAGTTTAGGCAGTTCGTCTTTCAGCAGCGCCTGTGCCGCCTCCAGCACTTTTTTGTGTAACGTCAGCGCCGTATCGTCAGCGGCGATCGCCACTTTACGCTGACCAACGATATCCCCGGCATCCGGGCGTTTGACCATTTTGTGCAGCGTGGCGCCGGTTTCGGTTTCGCCATTGACCAGCGCCCAATTCACCGGTGCACGGCCACGGTAGCGCGGCAGCAACGAACCGTGCAGATTGAACCCGCCAAGCGGTGCCAGCGACAGGATCTCATCGCTTAACAGGTTGCGGTAATAGAATGAGAAAATAACGTCCGGTTGCATCTGACGGATGCGCTCGATCCACAACGGGTGGTTAACGTCTTCCGGCGCATAGACCGGCAACTCCAATTCAGCGCCTAAACGGGCTACAGAGGAGAAGAAGTTGTTCTCACCAGGATCGTCGGTATGCGTGAATACCGCCTGAACGTCATAGCCTGCGTCAGTCAGCGCTTTCAAACCCGCGCAGCCAATATCATGGTAAGCAAATACAATAGCTTTCATCATTCTTCTTCCTGAGTATTGTGAACCGGCTGTTCACCGACCACTTTCTGAACAAAATAACGAGGGCGAGCGCGTACGTCGGTGTAGATACGACCTATGTACTCGCCCAACAGACCCATGCCGACAAATTGAGCACCGATAAAGGTAAACAGCACCGCAAACAGCGTGAACACCCCACCGCCCGACCATTCGGGCCCCATAATCAAACGCAGGGCGATCAGCACTACCGCCAGCACAAAACCCGAGAGCGCCACCACGCTGCCTACAACGCTGAGCAAACGCAGCGGTGTCGTCGTCAGGCAGGTGAGCAAGTCGTACATCAGGTTAATCAACTTCATCAGGCTGTATTTGGAATCGCCAAACTCGCGTTCGGCGTGCAGCACGTCGATTTCGGTGGTCCGCCGGGCGAAGGTGTTCGCCAGGATCGGGATAAAGGTGCTGCGTTCGTGGCAGTTCAGCATGGCTTCGATAATATGGCGGCGGTAGGCGCGCAACATGCAGCCGTAATCGCCCATCGATTTGCCGGTGGCACGTTGGATCATCATATTGATAATGCGTGAGGCGCTTTTGCGGAACCAGGAGTCCTGGCGGTTGGCACGCACGGTGCCCACCACGTCATAGCCCTCTTCTGCGACCCGTACCAGGCGCGGGATCTCTTCCGGCGGGTTTTGCAAATCGGCGTCCAGCGTAATCACCAGATCGCCGCTCACCTGATTGAAGCCGGCCATGATCGCCGAGTGTTGGCCGTAATTACGGTTCAGCAACACGGCAATCACGCAGCTGCCTGGCTGCTCTGCCGCGGCGGTCAGCATATCGGCTGAGTTATCGCTGCTGCCGTCATCGACCAGGATAATTTCATAAGGTTGAGTCAGTTGTTTACAGGCGGCGGTAGTACGCTCAAGCAAGGCAGGCAAACTTTCCTGCTCGTTGTATACCGGGATCACCACCGAAACTTTTTTTATCGGTTCAACGCGAGACACGTAACGACTCCACAACAGAAGATAAGGCATTGACCACGCGATCAACATCGCCGTCGGTCATATCAGGGAATAACGGTAAGGTGCACAGACGCGCCGAGTTCCATTCGGTGTTCGGCAACGACAGCTGCGGATAACGTTCGCGGTAGAATTTCTGGGTATGGGCAGCGCGGAAATGCAGGCCGGTACCGATGCCCAACGCTTTCAGGCGCTCCATCAGTTGGTCGCGATCGATGCCGCAACGTTCGGCATCAACGCGCACCATAAACAGATGCCAGGCGTGATCATACGGGTAATCAGGCAGCCCCAGCGGCTGGAAAGGCGAACCTTCCAGCGCGGCCAAATAACGCTGGGCCAACGCTTTGCGACGGGCGTTCAACTGCGGCAGACGAGCTAACTGCACGACCGCTATGGCCGCGTGAATATCCGAAAGGTTGTATTTGTAGCCCGGTTCCACCACCTCTGCCTGCGGCTTGCGCCCCAGTTGTTGGCGATCGAAGGCGTCAACCGCCAGTCCGTGGAACTTCAGGCAACGTACGCGTTCGGCCAGCGCATCGTCGTCGGTGGCAATCAGGCCTCCCTCGGCACAGGTCAGGTTTTTAATCGCATGGAAGGAAAAAATTGCCGTGCCGCGTGCGCCGACCCACTCGCCGTTGTAACGGGTACCCACCGCATGGGCAGCATCTTCGATCAGAGGGAGGTTGTGGCGCGTTGCCACATCGCGCAAAGCGTCCATCTGCAGCGGCGCACCGGCGTAATGCACCGGGACAATGGCTTTGGTTTTAGCCGTAATGGCCGCTTCGACATCGGCAGCACTGACCATCAGCGTATCGCGATCAACATCAATCATCACCGGCGTCGCGCCAAGCAATTCAATCATATTGAGGGTGGAAACCCAGGTTTGCGAGGGCGTGATAACCTCATCACCCGGGCCAATGCCCAGCGCCATCAGGGTGATGTGCATGCCCGCAGTGGCGGAACAAACGGCTATGGCGTGTTTACATCCGAAGGTGGAGCAGAATTCGTTTTCCAATTGCTGATTCTGCGGGCCGGTGGTGATCCAGCCGGAGCGCAATACCTTTTCTACCGCTGCGATCTCTTCATCGCCAATGGCCGGGCGAGAAAAAGGTAAAAATTCATCCATAGTTAACCCCAAACTCATCAAATTTCTTTAATGACACTGTAGATCTCTTTCATTTAACGAATATTAAACGCCAGAGAGAATCGTTCCTGGTGGATTAGCTGCCAATGTACGGCCACAAGCTTAACTAAACCTTAAGGTAAGATTAATTATCAGCTGGCTATCAGACTTGAGTGGATTATCAACAAAAAAAATAAATATCGCATAAAAATCAGCAAATTGTGATTATGAATAATTATTTATCTATTCTATTTGAACTAAATCAGCGTAGCACGTCAGCGACGGTTTTCAAGGCGGGAGAGTTAATTTAAAAGAGAAAAAGAAATAACGGCCTAAGGTTAGCCGCCTATTTATATCGGGTCCGTTTAATTTACGTTTAAGTCGATTTTCTCGCTACGCCGTCTTGGTCATGATCCAGCGCTGATCGCCGACCGCCTGCAGATGAAAATCCACATCATAAATCTGTGAAAGCACTACCGGCTCCATCACTTCTCGCGTAACGCCCTGCGCGACCAGCCGGCCGGCGTGCAACAGCCAAACCCGATCGGCCTGCTGCAGAGTGTGGTTGAGATCGTGCGCGCAAACCAAAGCACTGCGACCGCTCTGGCAAAACTCGCGCAGCAGGCGATCCAGTGCCACCTTCTGCGCCACGTCCAGACTATTGGTCGGTTCGTCCAGCAGCAGCAGTTGGCTGTAGGGGTTAACCGTCGGCCACACCTGAAGCAACACCGCTGCCAGCCGCACCCGTTGCCATTCGCCGCCGGAAAGCTGAGTCAGCATACGTGGCAACTTATCCATCAGCTTTAAACGTTGGCAAAGATAGAGGATGGTGCTCTCCACCGCAGCGTCAGCGGCACCCGCCGGTTGGTGTAACGCCAGGTATTGGAACACGGGCATCAACGCGACAGGCGGCTGCTGCTGGCTTAAGTAAGCGCGGCGCAGCGCCAGTTCACTTCCCTGATAGCCGGCCAGCGGTTGGCCCGCCAGCAAGAGTTCCCCTGAACCGGGCAGCATGCCCGCCAGCCGAGCCAGCAGCGTGCTTTTACCGGCGCCGTTCGGGCCGATGAGGTGATACTGCAACCCAGCATCAACCTGCGCTGAAAACGGGGCCAAGCGCCCTTCTACCCCAACCTGACTGAGCTGCAGCATGATGGATTACCGCTCCTTGTTATCCGGCCAACGCCTGTTTGACAGCGGCAACCAGCGCCGGATCTTCCGGCGTCGTGTCCGGCGAGAAACGTTCGATCACTTGGCCATCGCGTCCAATCAGGAACTTTTCAAAGTTCCACAGGATATCGCCGGTTTGCTTCGGTGCGCGGCCTTTGCTGCTCATACGCGCCAGGAACTCGCTGCCCTCTGGCGCGACCGCCTGCGGTTTTGCGGCAATCAACGCCTGATACAACGGATGGCGGTCGTCGCTGTTCACTTCAATTTTGGCGAACATCGGGAACTGTACGCCGAAGGTCCCGCGGCAAAACGCCAGGATCTCTTCATTGCTGCCGGGTTCTTGCCCCAGAAACTCATTGGACGGGAAACCCAGCACCTCAAACCCCTGTGCGCGATAGGTTTCGTATAACGCTTCCAGCCCTTCATATTGCTTGGTCAAGCCACATTCAGACGCCACGTTAACCACCAACAGCGCTTTGCCTTCATATTCGCCCAGGGTGGTGGATTTATTTTCGATAGTGTTTACCGGAATGTCATAGATAGGTTGAGACATAGCTTTATCCTCTTGTTTTGTTTGCAGGTGAACAGAAGAAACTACCTTACGCTTTTTACCCGGGTCAGTAACCAGATAAATAGCGGTGCTCCGAGGGTGGCCGTCACTACCCCAATGGGCAATTCTGCCGACAACAAGGTGATGCGCGCCACCACATCAGCCGCCAGCAACACGCCGCCACCGGCCAGCGCGCATCCGGGCAGCAGGTAACGCTGGTTGGTCAGACCGCTGAGGCGCAGCATATGCGGGATCACCAGCCCGACAAAACCAATCACCCCGGCCAGCGCCACACTGACGCCCACCAGCCAGCCAATCGCCAACACCAGCAGGTTGCGCCACAGATGCAAGGAGAGCCCGAGTTGACGCGCCTGAATCTCCCCCAGGGCCATAAAGTTCAGCGCCTTGCCTTGGCAACACAACCAAAGCAGCACCGGCAACAGGGCCAGCACCAACCACTTTTGCCGCCAGTCAACACCGCCAAACCCACCCATCATCCAATACATCAGTTGGCGCAGATCCAGGCTGGAACTGAAGTACACCGCCCAGGTCATCACCGCGCTGCAAACGATGCCCAGCGCAACCCCCACCAACAGCAAGCGCGCATTGGTTAACCGCCGGCGGCGGGCAAAACTGAGCAGCAGAAAAGTCATGATTAACGCGCCGACGATGGCGCTCAGGCTCATCAGCGCCACCGGCAGCAAACCGTTGCCCAGCAACACCGTCAGCACCAGCGCCACGCCGGCGCCGTTCGCGACGCCCAACAGGCCCGGCTCGGCCAAGGGGTTTTCGAACAACGCCTGCATAACCGCCCCAGCCACCGCCAGGCTGGCGCCTACCAGCATCACCGCCAGCGCGCGCGGCAGCCGCAACTGCCAGACGAACAGCTGCGCAGGCTCGCTCAGCCACTGTGAGGGCCAGAGCCAAATGTCGCCGGCACTGAGGCTGAAAACAAAAGCCACCGCAACGCCCAGCATCAACAACCACAGATGGCGCTTGTCGCGAGTGCGTTGGTTTTGGAGCAATAAAGAAAAGGTTTGGCTGGTCAGCATTGGCGCGGCGATTTCCCTGCAGGCCGTATTTACGGCCGAATAATTGACGTCTGAGTCAAATATTAGGGGGTTAGCGCCAGAAGGGGAAGCATTGCCTAAGCACAATGGCAGGAAAACGGCGGCTGCACATGCCCGTCACCCGCAGGTGATGGCAAAGGCAGCCGCCGTAAAATTAATTAAGGGCGCGGGCCGTTGCCGTTCGGCGGATAGGGTTCGCCATTGCCGTGACCGTTACCGCGGCCATTATCATTGTCACGGCCTTGATCGTTACTGCGGCCCTGATCGTTACCGCGCCCATTGTCACGGCCGCCATTGTCATGACGGTTGCCGTTATCATGATTATCGCGTTCGCCACGGAACGGATTGCCGTCGCGATCCGGGCCGCGGTGCTCATAGCCAGGCGGTGGCTTCGGTTGCCAGCGGCCTCCATCCCAGTACATGCCATGGTTATTCCGCTCGCCCATACCGCGGCCCTGATGAGCATGCCACCACTGCGGCGGGCGCCAGTCGTAACCATCCCAATAATAGCCCCGACGGTCCTGATCGCCCAGATGTACCGAAACGCCCGGCACGTTGATATCAATAGAGACATCCGCCTGCGCAGCCACCGGCAGCAGCAAGGGTAAACAAACCAGCAACAGGAACTTTTTCATTTTATGTTCTCACTTTATTTTCTCGCTTGAGTGGTTATATCAGCGCATTTATTTAGCGCCTATCTCACCAATGCCTATTTTCAGATCGTTTTCATCTCCCTTACGAAATCCATACACTCCGGCCCTGCCGCTTAATTAATATAATTGCTGACAACCTTTAACGAATAACTGACGTACGTATCGCCACCAGGCTATTTATAATTAAGCCAACAACCACCGGAGAGACATTATTATGATTAAGCGCATTGGAATGCTATTGACCGTTGCCGTACTGGCTTCAGCGCTCAGCGCCTGCTGCTTCGGCCCGCACGGCGGCGGGCACCGTGGCGGCGGGCCGGGCCACTACTATAATCATTATTAACCGTCAGGGGCCTCGGCCCCTTTTTTTATTCAAAAAACAATTAATACTAAATAGCCATAAGAATAATCCGCAACGAGAATATTATTTTAGCTTGAACGAGAGGGATTAATATCACCACCTGAAAAATCTCGTGGCGGCATAAATTAAGAATAAACCTAATTTAACTCGGAAAAAGAAAAAGGCCGCAAAGCGGCCTTTTTGGTTTCATGCGACTTACTCTTTCGGGCTGGCGTTCTCTACCCGACTTTTCAGCTTTTGTCCCGGACGGAAAGTGACCACGCGGCGCGCCGTAATCGGAATGTCCTCGCCGGTCTTCGGGTTACGCCCAGGACGTTGGTTCTTGTCACGCAAATCAAAATTGCCAAAACCTGACAGTTTAACCTGCTCACCGTTCTCGAGAGCACGACGCACCTCTTCGAAAAACAGTTCTACCAGGTCTTTGGCATCCCGTTTGCTAAGCCCAAGCTTCTCAAACAGGTGTTCTGACATTTCAGCTTTAGTAAGCGCCATAGGTTCAATCCCTCAAGGATGCTTGGAATCGCTGTTTTAGAGCCTCTACGCATCTTGCAACGGTAGCGGCTATCTCCTCTTCTTCCAGTGTACGAGCGGTATCCTGCAATACCAGACTGATAGCCAGGCTCTTATCACCCTCCGCTACGCCCTTGCCACGGTACACATCAAACAAGTTTACGCCAACTACCTGATTTGCGCCAACTTTCTTACACTCTGCCAAAATATCTTCTGCGGCGACATTTTCAGCCACCACAACGGCGATATCGCGACGGTTTGCCGGGAAGCGAGAAATCTCCCGCGCCTGAGGCACGGCGCGGCTTGCGACCTTGTTCCACTCCAGTTCGAACACCACTGTACGGCCGTTAAGATCCAGTTTACGTTCAAGTTCCGGATGAACCACACCGATGAAACCTACGCGTTCGCCCTGTAAATAAATCGCCGCGCTTTGCCCAGGATGCAATGCCGGATTGGCCTCGGCTTTGAACTGAATTTCGGATAATTTACCGGTCAGCTCGAGTACCGACTCCAGATCGCCTTTTAAATCATAGAAGTCGACCGGCTTACGCGCCAGATCCCAGTGTTCTTCATGCGTATGGCCCGCAATCACCCCTGCCAGCATGACATCCTGACGGATACCCAGATTTGCCGCAGTATCAGGTACAAAGCGCAACCCGCTTTCAAACAGGCGCAGGCGGCTTTGCTGGCGATTCTGGTTATACACCACCGCAGACAGCAGGCCGGTCCACAATGACAGACGCATAGCCGACATCTCTACCGAGATTGGGCTTGGCAGGATCAACGCCTCTTCGCCCGGGTGCAGCAAGGCCTGCACTTTAGGATCAACGAAGCTGTAGGTGATCGCTTCCTGGAAACCGTGATCGACCAGCAGAGTTTTCACGCGTTTCAGCGTCAGATCGGCTTCGCGGTGCTTGGTCATGACCAGATCGGCACGGACCGGCACGTCAGGAATATTGTTGTAGCCATAAACGCGCGCGACTTCTTCAACCAGGTCTTCTTCGATTTCCATATCGAAACGCCAGCTCGGCGCCACCGCCAGCCAGTTATCGCCCTGCTCTGTCACCTGACAACCCAGACGGCGCAGAATATCGCTCACCTGCTCGCTTGGTACCACATGACCAATCAAACGATCCAGTTTTTCACGGCGCAACGTAATAGTGGCGCGCTTCGGCAGTTCGCTTTCGGTGGTAACATCAATAACCGGGCCTGCCTGGCCGCCGCAGATATCAATCAGCAGGCGGGTAGCGCGCTCCATCGCCTTGTACTGCAACGCAGGGTCAACGCCACGCTCATAACGATGTGAAGCGTCGGTGTGCAGGCCCTGACGACGCGCGCGACCGGTAATCGACAGCGGGCTAAAGAAGGCGCACTCCAACAGCACGTCCTGGGTCTCGTCATTCACCCCTGAATGTTCGCCACCAAAGATGCCGCCCATCGCCAGCGCTTTTTGGTGATCGGCAATCACCAGGGTGTCTGCATTCAGTTTGGCTTCACTGCCGTCCAGCAACGTCAGGGTTTCCCCTTCTTCGGCCATACGCACCACGATACCGCCTTCAATGCGGCTCAGGTCGAAGGCGTGCATTGGCTGCCCCAGTTCCAGCAGCACGTAGTTGGTAACGTCAACCACCGCGTCAATGGAGCGGATACCGCAACGACGCAGTTTCTCACGCATCCACAACGGGCTGGCGGCCTTGACGTTGATGCCTTTGACTACGCGACCGAGGTAACGCGGGCACGCCTGCGGTGCGTCAACGCGGATCGGCAACGTATCATTGATCGTGGCGGCAACCGGGCTCATGTCCGGTTCGGTGAGTGCCACCTGATTCAGCACGCCAACATCACGCGCTACGCCGATGATACCCAGACAGTCGGCGCGGTTAGGCGTCACGCTGATTTCGATCGTGTTGTCGTTCAGCTTCAGGTATTCGCGGATGTCGGTGCCAATCGGCGCATCTTCCGGCAGTTCGATAATACCGTCGTGATCGTCGGAAATGCCCAATTCGGAGAACGAGCAGAGCATGCCTTCGGAAGGCTCGCCGCGTAATTTGGCGGCTTTGATTTTGAAATCGCCCGGCAGCACTGCGCCCACGGTGGCAACGGCCACCTTCAGGCCAGTCCGGCAGTTCGGCGCGCCGCAGACGATATCCAACAGGCGGTCGCCGCCCACGTTAACCTTGGTCACCCGCAGTTTGTCCGCATTGGGATGCTGACCGCATTCAACCACGTGGCCAACCACCACGCCGTTGAATACGCCGGCTACCGGCTCCACGCCGTCCACTTCCAGGCCGGCCATGGTGATTTGATCGGATAATGCTTCGCTGCTGATGGCCGGGTTTACCCACTCGCGCAACCAGAGTTCACTGAATTTCATGTGATATTCCCGCCTTACTTAAACTGTTTGAGGAAACGCAGATCGTTTTCGAAGAACGCGCGCAGGTCGGTGACGCCATAACGCAACATCGTCAGACGCTCCATGCCCATGCCGAAAGCAAAACCGGAATAGATTTCCGGGTCGATGCCCACGTTGCGCAGAACGTTCGGATGCACCATGCCGCAGCCCAGAACTTCCAGCCACTTGCCGTTTTTGCCCATGACGTCCACTTCAGCGGACGGTTCGGTAAACGGGAAGTACGACGGACGGAAACGAACCTGCAAATCCTCTTCAAAGAAGTTATTCAGGAAATCATGCAGCGTGCCCTTCAGGTTGGTGAAGCTGATGTCTTTGTCGACAATCAGGCCTTCCATCTGATGGAACATCGGGGTATGCGTTTGGTCGTAATCGTTACGGTAAACGCGACCCGGCGCAATAATGCGAATTGGCGGCTGCTGGTTCTTCATGGTACGGATCTGCACGCCGGAAGTCTGAGTGCGCAGCAGGCGCGTGGCATCGAACCAGAAGGTGTCGTGATCGGCGCGCGCCGGGTGGTGCCCTGGAATGTTCAGCGCGTCGAAGTTATGATAATCGTCTTCAATTTCCGGCCCGGTCTCGACTGAAAAGCCCAGTTCGCCAAAGAAGGCTTCGATACGATCGATGGTGCGGGTCACTGGATGCAGCCCGCCGTTTTCCATACGACGGCCTGGCAGGGAAACGTCAATAGTCTCTGCAGCCAGACGCTCGTTCAGCGCAGCGGATTCCAGCGTGTTTTTACGCGCGTTCAGCGCATCCTGCACCGCCTGTTTTGCCTGGTTGATCACCGCCCCGGCCGCAGGGCGTTCTTCCGCCGGCACGTCACGCAGCGATTGCATCTGCAAGGTAAAATGGCCTTTCTTGCCTAAATATTCGACGCGTACCAAATCCAACGCGGCAACATCCTGGGCATCTTCTACGGCTGCTTTAGCATTGGCAACCAGCTCTGCGAGATGTGGCATTGCTTTCCTCTTCCTCTGGCCGGTATGGCCCTAAGTAATGACTGATAATTTATGTTATCTGGCCTGACTCATACCCACAGAATTTCAAGCTACAGCCAGGCGGCAAGTGGGTGAGCCCCCGGGAGCTTAGATAACTAAGTGACCGGGGTGAACACACGCGGCCAACGCCGCTGTAGTTTGAAAGGCAAAGGGTATGGCCAAAAACAAAAAAGCCTCCACAGGGGAGGCTTAGGCGCTACTTTTCGTTTCTTTTCTTACGCGCAAAGCCTCCTGAGATCAGGCGCTAAAGTAAAAAAAGAAACGAAAAATAACAACGTGCATGATTGCTTAACCTTGTCGATTGATTGCCCACCAGTGATATAGCGGCGGTCAATAAAAGTCAATATTCGTACTGAAAAACAAAGATAAAAGAGGGAGCAAGCTCCCTCTTTTACTGACTTACGCCAGTGCTGCTTTCGCTTTCTCAACCAGTGCGCCGAAGGCCACTTTGTCGAAGACTGCGATGTCAGCCAGGATCTTACGGTCAATTTCAATAGAGGCTTTTTTCAGGCCGTTAATGAATTTGCTGTAAGACAGGCCGTTCACACGAGCTGCTGCGTTGATACGTGCAATCCACAGCTGACGGAACTGACGCTTACGTTGACGACGGTCACGGTAAGCATACTGGCCTGCTTTGATTACTGCCTGGAAGGCAACACGATAAACGCGCGAACGGGCACCGTAGTAACCTTTCGCTTGTTTTAAAATTTTCTTGTGACGTGCGCGTGCAATTACACCACGTTTTACGCGAGCCATATGCTCTCTCCTAAAGTCTTATTCTGGATTCAAAAAAAATGGCTTATGCGTACGGAAGGCACGCAACAACCAGGACCATATCGTTTTTAGACACCATGCCTTTCGGACGCAGGTGACGTTTACGCTTGGTTGCTTTTTTGGTCAGAATATGACGCAGGTTAGCATGCTTGCGCTTAAAACCACCGCTGCCGGTTTTTTTGAAGCGTTTGGCTGCACCACGTACAGTTTTAATCTTTGGCATTTTAATTAAATCCACTTCGCATTGTTAAACAACGATCAGTAAGGCGAATAAAACCCACACAACGCAAGCGCTGCGCGGGTTCGATTACTTGGAAGCCTTTACTGTCTCTTTTTCGGTGCGAGCACCATGATCATCTGACGGCCTTCGATCCTCGTAGGGAAGGATTCGACAATGGCCAAATCAGAATCTTCACACAGGTCTTTACGGACGCGATTAAGCACTTCCATACCGATCTGTTGGTGCGCCATCTCACGTCCGCGGAAACGCAGGGTGATTTTGGCTTTATCGCCATCTTCCAGAAAGCGAATCAGGTTGCGTAGTTTGACCTGATAGTCGCCATCATCGGTACCAGGACGGAATTTGATTTCCTTGACCTGAATGACTTTTTGCTTCTTCTTCTGTTCTTTGGTCGACTTGCTCTTCTCGTAGAGGAATTTGCCGTAATCCATGATTCGGCAAACTGGCGGTTCGGCATTTGGGCTGATTTCTACTAAATCAACGCCCGCTTCCTCAGCTTTTTCAAGAGCTTCATTCAGACTGACAATACCAATCTGCTCGCCATCGACGCCGGTTAGGCGAACTTCTTGCGCGCGAATTTCTCTGTTAATGCGATTAGGACGCGCCGGTTGAACTCGTTTTCCGCCTTTAATACTTTATTCCTCCAGTTGATGAAGACTACGGCTGCGAATCTCTTTCAGCAGCTTGTCTACGACTTCGTTTACGTCGAGGCTTCCCAGGTCTTTGCCACGGCGGGTACGAACGGCAACTTTGCCTGATTCGACCTCTTTATCACCGCACACCAACATGTAAGGAACCCGACGTAAAGTATGTTCGCGAATTTTAAAGCCAATCTTCTCATTTCTCAAGTCCGCTTTAACACGAATCCCTGCCTCTTGCAGTTTTTTGGTCAATTGCTGGACATAATCAGACTGGCTATCGGTGATATTCATCACCACCACCTGCACCGGAGCAATCCAGGTCGGGTAAAACCCTGCGTACTCTTCGGTAAGGATACCGATGAAACGCTCCATGGAGCCCAAAATAGCACGGTGAATCATTACCGGTACCACGCGATCGTTGTTTTCGCCAACATACGACGCGCCTAAACGGCCCGGTAAGAAGAAATCGAGCTGCACGGTACCACATTGCCATGCACGATCCAAACAATCATGCAGAGTAAATTCAATTTTTGGTCCGTAGAAGGCGCCCTCACCCGGCTGATATTCAAACGGAATCCCGTTTTCGGTCAGCGCCGCTGCCAGATCCTCTTCCGCACGAGTCCACATATCGTCAGTGCCGATGCGCTTCTCAGGGCGGGTGGAGAGTTTAACTGCGATCTTTTCGAAGCCAAAGGTGCCGTAAACATCATAGACCATTCTGATGCATTCGTTCACTTCGGCACGCACCTGCTCTTCCGTACAGAAGATATGGGCGTCATCCTGAGTGAAACCACGCACGCGCATCAGGCCATGCAGAGAACCCGAAGGCTCGTTGCGGTGGCAACTGCCGAACTCGCCCATGCGCAGCGGCAAATCACGGTAAGACTTCAAGCCCTGGTTGAAGATCTGCACGTGTCCCGGGCAGTTCATCGGCTTGATGCAGTACTCGCGGTTTTCCGACGAGGTCGTGAACATGGCGTCTTTATAGTTTTCCCAGTGGCCGGTTTTTTCCCACAGCACACGGTCCATCATAAATGGCCCTTTCACTTCCTGATACTGGTACTCTTTGAGCTTCATGCGCACAAAGGCTTCCAGCTCACGGAAAATCGTCCAACCGTCGTTGTGCCAGAACACCATACCCGGCGCTTCTTCCTGCATATGATACAGGTCGAGTTGCTTGCCGATCTTGCGGTGGTCACGCTTGGCGGCTTCTTCCAGACGCTGCAGGTAGGCATTCAGCTGTTTCTTGTCTGCCCAGGCAGTACCGTAGATACGCTGCAGCATTTTGTTCTTGCTGTCACCACGCCAGTAGGCGCCCGAGGTTTTCTGCAGTTTGAAGTGATGGCAGAAACGCATGTTCGGCACGTGCGGACCGCGGCACATGTCGACATATTCTTCATGGTGATACAGGCCAGGACGGTCGTCATGGCTGATGTTCTCATCCAGAATCGCCACTTTGTAGTTTTCACCACGCGCGGCAAAGGTGTCGCGGGCTTCTTGCCAGCTGACCTTTTTCTTGATGACGTCATAATCTTTATCGGCCAACTCATGCATCCGCTTTTCCAGCAGATCCAGGTCTTCCTGCGTCAGGGTGCGGTCAATATCAACGTCATAGTAGAAACCGTTGTCGATCACCGGGCCGATGGCCATTTTGGTGTCCGGCCACAGCTGCTTGATAGCATGGCCCAACAGGTGCGCGCAGGAGTGGCGCATGATTTCCAGGCCTTCGGCGTCCTTGATGGTGATAATCGCCAGTTGCGCATCGGATTCGATCAGATCGCCGGCATCCACCAGTTCACCGTTTACACGGCCGGCAATACAGGCTTTGGCCAAACCAGGGCCGATATCAAGGGCAACATCCAGGGGGGAAACGGCGCGGTCGAAATGACGCTGACTTCCGTCAGGAAGAGTAATAACAGGCATTAATGATTCCTTATCTACAGTGGTGACCCACACGACAGATCACATGAAGAAATACAATATCGTTTAACTACATGTTGTTATGAACGCTATTCAGCTTCACTCTGCCAAATATGTACCCTCATAAGCACACAATTTACGGTGTGCCATGGTGCGACGCCATAACGGAACGGGCAGTGTAACACTATGATTAGCGCGCCATCTACCGGAGAGTTTGTCAAACAGGATTGCCCGCCACCAGTACGGAAAAAACCTATCCTCGCCGGTTGACGGCGAGGACAAGACGTTCGCTATTTATTCCTAATTGGCGAGAATAGTGTTCGCCATAAAAGATAACAGCGCAGTTGATGTCTTATACACATCGCGATTTTCCGTAACACTTCTGTCAAACCGCCAGTTCATGATGTAAACCACCGGCGCTTTGGGATATTGGTTAATAAAATCCCAATACAATTGAATTTGCGTATGAAGCTGTTCGTCATTCAGGCCAAGGGACGCACTAGATGGCGGAACCAAAACCCATTTTTGACTATTATTGGTCGGTGCCAGACGGTTGTAGGTTTCCCACATGTCAGATACGGACCAATTGTAATTATCGACCCCTACCCAGTCAGGCTTACTATTCACATCTCCAGGGCAGGCAGTTGTCGGTGCACCCTTTTGTATTTCATTGACATATTCTGGTATATGGGTGTGTCTGTAACTCAAAACAGTATAAACAGGGACAGTTAACCCGTAATTTTTCATGGCCTGTCGGAGAGTACATAGATAACTGGAATATTGATATGGAACATATTTATCGCCAGTTTGCAAAGCGGGAACATCGAACGGCTCATCAATAAAATAAATAGCGCCTGGACGATATGTAGCCTTACTGATTTCCTGCACAATACGCCAAATATTTGCCCATGAACCTACAGCCTGGCAGCTACTGTCATTTGTTGCTCCTGGACAAATGTCCACGAACGGCGAACCTGCAACGGAACCGGATCCAGCTTGCACATTCAGCACACATTGCCCTTGGGCACAAATCGGCAAACTCAAACTTTTAATGGAATGCACGACATTAAGGTTTGTCGTACTGAACCCAACGTCAGAAATCGCATTTAAGGCTGCGGTTGCATTATAAGAGGGGGAAGCATTTTCATAAAAGTCGAGCCAATCATAACCATAATACTTTATATTCACATTCGGTCCAGCAGCCGACGCAGAACCTGTAGCGAGGCCTAGACACAAAATAAATAAAATCCTCATCATCATTTTCACTCCTTTTAACTTACTGGTAAATATTGATATAAATATGAACACAGGTGGACTGATATAATCTCCAACGACTCAATTTCTCACTTGTAGCCCATACGATCTCTTCATTCCTGTTGTGCAATAGAGGAGTAAACAAGGTATAAGTGTCCCGCTTAACCGAACCATTCATTTTTAGCGATCTTCCGACATACGGATTATATCCCCTGAGGAGAACGCCATGCGTAAAGCCCGATTCACACAACACCAGATCATCGCCGTTCTAAAGTCTGTCGAAGCCGGGCGTACGGTCAAAGAGGTTTGCCGTGAGGCCGCTATCTCTAAAGTCAGATTTTGGACAGGAATACTGGATTTTTACCTGTTCAGAACGCTGAATGAAGCACAGGAGATCACGGCGCGCTGGCTGGCTGAATACAACAGCGGGCGGCCTCATGAATCCCTGAATAGCCTGACACCGGAAGAATACCGGCTGATGGCTGAAAAACCGGAAATCTCAAAAAGTGTGTGAAACTAAAACGGATAGGCTTACAAAGGCAGCCCTAGGTTCTGCATTGGTTAGCCAGGGTGCCACTAGGGGAATAACGAGGCATTGATGATTGCATTTCTACGTTGTCGGAAAGAGCAGATTTTGATAAGCATCAAGACATGCCCTCTTGAGGTGGCTGCGTTCCCTGCAGGAAATTTCATCCGCAATGAGCAAGTAATAACATTGCACAAATCAGCTGTGGCGAACCTTGTCCGCTACCGCTATCCTGTTGCCACTAACGGCTGAATTGAGACATTCCCCCGCATCATGAACCGGTTATTTAAGTTACTCGTCGGCGTCTGCGTGGTGCTGGTGGCGAGTTTCACTCTGCTTCACCTCGGCACCGATCGCCACCCACGAGCCATTGCGGTCAACGAACCGCCGATGGAGTGCGAAGATACCCCGGACATTGCCAACGACTGTGTGAACGACGACGACGCCTCCGCCGACGCGGCACCTGAATTGACGCCACCCGATACGCGGGGCTGATCGAGGGCCCCTCCACTGCCAACACGGTGTATTTTCACATGATATCCCCCTCTCGCCATTGCCCGTGATCTCCCGGCAGGCTACTCTACTATTTTGCGCCGTATTACGGCGTTAACTGAAAACAGAGGTCTGCTTTATGTCGAGTATCATGCAGTTATTCCAGGCCATCGGATTGGGTCTGGTGCTGCTACTGCCGCTTGCCAACCCGCTTACCACCGTGGCGTTGTTGCTCGGCCTGTCGGGCAATATGACACGTGAAGAGCGCAATCAGCAGTCGCTGATGGCGTCGGTCTACGTCTTCCTCATCATGACGGTAGCGTTCTACGCCGGTCAGTTGGTCATGAACACCTTCGGCATCTCCATTCCCGGCCTGCGCATCGCCGGCGGGCTGATTGTGGCGTTTATCGGTTTTCGCATGCTTTTTCCGCAGCAAAGTGCAGAAGATGCGCCGGAGGTGGAAACCAAGTCAAACGAGTTGCGCAAGAAGACCTCGGTCAACATCGCCTTCGTGCCACTGGCCATGCCAAGCACCGCCGGCCCCGGCACCATCGCCATGATCATCAGTTCGGCGTCGAGCATTAAAGCTAACACGCTGGGATTTGAGCACTGGGTGCTGTTGGTGGCGCCGGTAGCGATTTTCCTGTCGGTGGCGGTAATACTCTGGGGTTGCCTGAGAAGCTCCGGTGCCATTATGCGTCTGGTGGGCAAGAGCGGGATCGAGGCAATCTCGCGCCTGATGGGGTTCCTGCTGGTGTGTATGGGCGTGCAGTTCATTATCAACGGCGTGCTGGAGATTATCTCCACCTATACGCCTGCGGCCTGATAAAACGGGCGCGAATCGGTGAAACGCGCCCGCTATATTTACTTCCCTACCGGTGCCTGAGCACCCAGAATCCCCTTTCCTTCCGGCACTTCGGTAAAGCGGCTGAGGATCTCGCTGTAGGTTTTCGCCGGATCCAACTCTGTGAACTGATTCGGGTAGATAAACTTCGCCAGATACTCCAACCCAACGATGTTGTACGGGTGATTATAGAAGTTGTGGTAAATGCCGTAGAAACGGCCCTCTTTCACCGCCGAGAGTTGGGCGAAACCGGGACGCTGTTTCATGCGGTTGAAAGCCTCGTCAACCTGCTGCTGGGTAACGCCATAGCCAAAGGGCACCGCGGCATTGGTTTTGCTGGCCCACTGGGAGCCGGAAACGATATAGGCATCCGGCTTCATGCTGATCACTTTTTCAAGCGAGACGTCGCCGGTGGCGCCGGGCAGCAGTTCGGAACCCAGGTTGCGGGCGCCCACGGCTTCGACCATCCCACCCCAGCCGACGTGCGAATGGGTGAAGCAGCAAGACTCCAGCCCGTTCAAACCGGCTTTCGCTTCGATAAATACCAGCGGCTTTGGCTCCACCGCTTTGGTTTTATCGAGGATGCTCTGATAATGCTGCTGGTAGAAATCGGTGTATTGCTTCGCTTCGCTCTCGCGGTTCAGTGTCTCCCCCAACAGTTGGATACTTTTCGGGGTGTTTTCCACCGGCTTCAGCATGGTGTCGATAAACAGCACCGGAATGTTCAACGCTTTCAGCTTGTCCAGTACGCCGGTCTGGCTCAACGAGGGTTTGGAACGCAACTGCGCCACCATCAGATCGGGGTGTTTCGCTATCACGCTTTCCAGATTGATCTCGCCCTTGTCGCTGAAGCCCATATCGATAATGTTCTTCGCCTCAGGCCATTTGCTCTCGAGGATTTTCCAGGTTTCACCGTCGCTTTTCTTCAGCAGGTTGTTCCACGCCACCAGCCGGGTGAAGGGATCGGCGCGATCGAGCAAAGCCAGCGTCAAAATATCGCGTCCGTCCTGCACCACAACGCGTTTCGGCTCTTGTTTAATCGTCACGCGTGCGCCGGAAGTGTCGGTCAGGGTCAACGGATAGGTGGTCGCCATCGCCTGAGTAGATAAAACGCAGGCGCAGGCCAATGCCAGCAGGGTGATTCGACGATGCACGTAAAGCTCCTTAGCGTAGAAAAATTCTCGGTAAATAATAATGAGAATGGCTTCTATTATCAAAGACAACGCTAAGCAGATGACGATTTAATTGAAAATGGATGTGAATCAGAAGGAAGCGTGGCGCGCCGGTTTCGGCGCGCCACAGAGGTTAAACCAGGCCGTAAATCAGCGCAGAAAGCGCAATCAGGCCCATCACCAGCACGAAGACGTTGCTCGGCGCACGGTAGCGGTGCATCGCGGGCACCGCACGCACCGCGTACATCGGCAAAATAAACAGGATTACCGCAATCAACGGGCCGCTGATGGTTTCGATAATATGCAACGCGCTAGGATTCCAGACCGTGGCCGCCCAGGTGAGCAGGAACAGCAGCACGGCGGAGAGGCGATGCGTGATGCGCGAACTTAACGGCTTACCGACCGCTCGCGTCAAACCGTCAATCAGGCTGGTCGCCCCTTCGGTAACGCCAAGCGAAGTGCCGAGGTAGGACTTGGACATCGCCAGTATCGCCATCACCGGGCCAAGATAGGCAATCAACGGGTTGGAGAATTTGTTCGCCAGCGTGGTCAGCACGGTGATGTTCTGATCCTTCGCCTGTTGCATGTCCGCATGAGACAAACTCAGCACGCAACTGAAGACAAAGAACAGCACGGTGACGCAGATCAGCACGTAGCTGTAACGCATGATGCGTGCGCAGCGGCGTTCGGCCTTGTCGCCATACAGGCTTTTCTGGGTCGAGGCGAAGGACGAAATAATCGGCGCATGGCTGAAGGAAAACACCATCACCGGCACCGCCAGCCACAACGAATGCCACAAATCCGGGCTGCTGAACTGGGTATTGGCCAGGCCGCTGACGAAGTTCGCCGTCTGCCAGGTCGGCACCAGGTACAGCGAAATCCCCATCAGGAACACCAGTAACGGGAACACCAGCATGCCCATCGCCGCGACAATAGCGTCTTTACCGCGCAGCAGCACCAGATTCAACACCACCACCACCGCCAGGCTCAACCAGATACGCGGCAGCGGCGTCAGGTGAAACTGATGGATCAGGAAGCTGTCCAGGGCGTTGGTAATCGAAATGCTGTATACCAGCACGATCGGGAAAAACGCCATCAGGTACAACACCATGATGATTTTACCCGCCAGCACGCCAAAGTGTTCGACCACCACATCATGGATATTGCCGTCGCGGCTGGAACCGGAAAGCACAAAGCGGCTCAGTGCGCGATGCGGTAAATAGGTCAGAGGAAAAGCAAACAGTGCCATCAACAACAGCACCAGAGGGCCGTTCAAACCGGCATTGATCGGCAGGAACAGCGTGCCTGCGCCGACAGCGGTGGCATAGAGGCCAAACATCCACACCGTATCGGTTTTGTTCCATTTGGCCGCTTGGGTAGCGGCCTGCGTACCTGAATCGGGAGAAATCGTACTCATAGGAAAGCTCACCTTACTCTTCAGCGACAACGATTGCGCTCAATGGGATATCCTTCTCCGCGAATTTTTTAACATTAATCAAGGGATTAATGCAGTATTTCATTCTTGTGCTTGATAAAAGGACGGCAAAGGATAATTAAAAACGCTGCTCGGGTCTATCTCTTGGCGGCTAACTGCGCGCTTCATGAGCGATTTTCAGTGCGGGAATGGATGGCTAGAGGCAAAAAACAGGGGCCTCTGGAGGCCCCTGGCGGTTTACTTGTTGGCGTCCGGATGATCCGGCACTTCGGCGCTCCCCATCTCCTTCTCATTGCGGATCATCGTGCGGTCTTTACGCACGTCGGCCACGTCCGAGGCATCGATTGGCTTGGCGCTGTTGCCCCAACTGGAACGGATAAAGTTGACCACATCCGCCACCTGCTGGTCGTTCAGGCGCCAGCCGAACGGCGGCATGGTGAGGTTGGACACCGCCCCTTTCACCGCCGGCGTGGTATTGCCGGTCAGCACGATGTGGATCAGCGAGGTCGCATCGTCGGTTTGTACCACCGGGTTGCCCTTCAGTGCCGGGAAGGCGCGTTTGTAACCCACACCGTCGGTACGGTGACAGGCCGCGCAGTTATCGACGTACAACGCCGCGCCTGGCTTGCTGTCGTTACCGCGCCACAGATCCTTGGCAACGCTATCCTCGACCGGAGCCGCCTGCTGCTTGCCATCTTTCGGCGGCAGCGTTTTCAGGTAGCGCGAGATCGCCGTCAGGTCTTCATCGCTGAGATACTGCAGGCTGTGTTCAACCACGTCGCTCATGCCGCCGAACACGATGGATTTGTCGTTGCGACCGGTTTTCAGGAACTCGGTCAGTTCGGCTTCGCTCCAGGTCCCCAATCCGTCCTTAGTGTCCCCGCGCAGGCTGGAGGCTACCCAACCGTCGATCGGCGCGTTGCTGCCGGACAGGTAGTTGTCGCCGTCGTTATTGCTCAGCGATTTTTCCTGCATGGTGATACTGCGCGGCGTGTGGCAGGCGCCGCAGTGCCCCAACCCTTCCACCAGATAACGACCGCGTTCGACCACCGGATCGGCTTTGGCGTCAGCGACAAAATCCGCCGGCGTCGGCGCAAACATGCCACGCCAAATACTCAACGGCCAGCGCATTGACAGCGGCCAGGGGATATCGGAATCCTTATTAGCCTGCTCCACCGGCTGCACGCCGTGCATGAAATAGGCGTACATGGCGCGCATGTCGTCCTCTTTCACCAGCGCGAACGACGGATAAGGCATCGCCGGGTACAGGGTGCTGCCGTTTTTGGCTACGCCCTTGCGCACCGCGTTATCGAAGTCTTCAAAGCTGTAATCACCGATACCGGTCTTTTTATCCGGCGAGATATTGGTGGAGTAAATAGTGCCGATCGGCGTTTCCATCGCCAAACCACCGGCAAACTCTTTACCGCTTTTACCGTTGGTGTGGCAGGCCACGCAGTCACCGGCGCGCGCCAGGTACTCGCCGCGTTTGATCAACTCGCTGCTGACCGTGGCGTCCTGCGCCCAAACGGAAAAACTCAGTGCACTGAGAACCAGTGCGGGAACAAATGCTTTCATCGGTCGCCGTCCTTATGCCTGCACCAGAGGGCCTGGGTTTTTCAGATACTGCTCGCGAATCGCGCGGGCAGACCAGTAAGCCAACGCGGCCACAGTGCCGGTCGGGTTGTAACCCAGCCCTTGCGGGAAGGCCGACGCGCCGATGGAAAACACGTTGTGCACGTCCCAGCTTTGCAGATAGCGGTTTACCGCGCTGGTCTTCGGATCTTCGCCCATTACCGCGCCGCCGTTCATGTGCGTGGTCTGGTAACTGGTGGTGTCAAAATGGCTGTTGGCGTTTTTCGGGCTGCCGGCGATCAATTTCGGGTTCATCGCTTTGGCGATCGGCGCCATTTTGTCGTACATGAATTGCGCCATCTTGACGTCGTTTTCCTGCCAGTCGAACGTCATGCGCAGCAGCGGCTGACCAAACACGTTCTTGTAGGTGGGATCCAGGTCCAGATAGTTGCTGCGGTACGACTGATGCGCACCGTGGGCGTCCATCGACACGTGATGGGTGTAGGCGTCCGCCACTGCCGCTTTCCACTTGCTGCCCCAGGCAGGGGTGCCCGGAGGCGTCGGCAAGCCGGAAATCGGTTTGGTGCCCGCCTGGTTGACCCAGAATGGCGAACCGCCGACGAAGCCTTCTTTGGCATGGTCGAAGTTATCGGCGTTGAAATCGTCCACCCCGACGCCGTTGCCGCCGGCACCGATGAACGGGTTGGTGAACACGTCCTTGTCGAAAAACGCTTTAATGGTGGTCATGTTCTGGTAGGCGAAATTACGCCCGACCACGCCCTCGCCGGTCACCGGATCGTAAGGCTTGCCGATGCCGGACAGCAGCATCAGGTGCACGTTGTGGAACTGGAAGGCGCCCAGGATCACCAGCTCCGCCGGCTGTTCGATTTCGCGGCCCTGCGCATCGACGTAATTCACGCCGGTGGCGCGGGATTTGTCGGCGCTCAGGTTCACTTTCAGCACGTTGGCGTTGGTACGCAGCTCGAAGCGCTTCTCCATGCGCAACGCCGGCAAAATATTGACGTTCGGCGATGCCTTGGAATACATATAGCAGGCGTAACCACTGCAGAAACCGCAGAAGTTGCACGGCCCCATCTGCGCGCCGTAGGGGTTGGTATAGGAGTCCGACGTGTTGGCGGAAGGCAGATTATACGGATGATACCCCACCTCCAGCGCCGCCTTCTCGAACAGTTGGGCGGAGAAGGTATTCTTCTGGGCCGGCAGCGGGAAATCGCTGGAGCGATCGGCCGCAAAGCGGTTGCCGCCCTTCTGCGCCACTTTCTGGCCCTTGATGGTCCAGGCGGTGCCGGAAGTGCCAAACACTTTTTCGGCTTTATCGAAGAACGGCTCCAGCTCGTCGTAAGTCACGCCGAAGTCCTGAATGGTCATGTCTTTCGGGATAAAACTCTTGCCGTAGCGCTCTTCGTAGTGGCTGCGCATGCGCAACTCGATCGGGTCAACGCGAAAATGCACGCCGGACCAGTGCAGGCCCGCGCCACCTACGCCGGTGCCCGGCAGGAAGGCCGCCAGTTGGCGATAAGGCACTGCGGTTTGGCTGGTGTTATGCCGAATGGTCACGGTGCTTTTCGACAGATCCTGGAATAATTTTCGGCGGATATTATAGGTCAGCTCGTCAATCACCTGCGGGTAGGAGCCGTCCGGATAGGTATCGCGCATCGGGCCGCGCTCCAGCGCCACCACGTTCAGGCCCGCCTCGGTCAGTTCTTTGGCCATAATCGCGCCGACCCAGCCGAAGCCGACGATCACCGCGTCCACTTTTTTCATTACCGTTGCCATGGTTACCCCCTCTCCCCACGAATTGATACCGGTGGGAAGGGATAACGTTCCCCTCGCTCAACCCAGTCCATAAAGTCGGCGCGCGCGCCCGGAAAATTAATCAGCTTCCAGCCAACCATGTCTTTGTTGCCGCCATGGATGGGATCGCTGAAGAAACCTTCGCGGGTGTTTTGCAGCAGGTAGGAAAAGAACAGTTTGGCCGGTAACTGCGAGAATTCCGCCTCACCTGATTCAAACTTCTGCAGCAGCGCATCCTGCTGTGCAGCGTCCAGCTCGGCAAAGGGCTTGCCGGCGGTTTTCTTGCAGTAGGCATCGGCGTCACTGATGCCCAGGTTATAAATCTGCTTCGGCACCAGCGGTAGCTGGTAACCCATCTCTTTCGGCACATCCGGGTTGAATGGCCCTTGCATGTACCAGATTGAACCTGTGGCATACGGGGTATTCATCTGGCGATCGATGAACTCCGGCACGCCGGCTTCCAGGGCACCAGGGCCGCGATCGTCAGCCGGGATCAGGCGCGCCGCAGCGGCCTTGATAAATGCCCATTCTTCCGGGGTGAAAAACGTGGGCTGGTAGTCCGTTGGGGTGTCTGTAGCCGCGACAGCAGGCATGGGGGCCGTCAGGGCGCTGACGCCACTGCCGCCAATCACCGCTGCGGGAATTAAAGTCATCGATTTCAGCAGGAAATCGCGCCGTGAGTTGTTAGTTTTATCGTCCGACATGTCACATTCCATCCAAAGATAATCACAACTATTTAACCTCAACCTTGTGAATATTGCGGGATTTAAAAATAATTTGTTACGTATTTGTCTATTTTTTGAAGGTTACTTTGTGAACTCAAGCCAAAATGTTACCGGTAACTTATTGAATGAACGTAAAGAAATGACCGTTAATGTAAAATTAACTATTTGTGCGGTTTTTGAGGTAACAGGATGGGAAATAACGAAAAATGAGAGATACGTCGCGATGTTGCCGCGTCGATAAAGAAAAACCGGCCGCTGCGAGCGACCGGTTTTAGTGAGAAATAAAGCTTACTGCGACATGGCCTGATAGGCCGTCGTGACCTTCCATAAATAGCGCGGCGCTTGCGGGGCCGGGTGCTTTTTCTGGATGTGCTGGTAAAACTCATCCGGGCTCATCTGATTAATGCGGTTTACCGCCACGCGCTTGTCCGATGAGAACGTGCGCAACATGGCGCCGGCCCCATTGACATAAGAAACGATGGTGGCGTAACGCAAGGTCTGTGGGTTGTTGATCCCGGCTAGCTGCTGGCTTTGAAGAATATTGATATAGGCCGTTCCCAGATCAATATTAACCGCCGGATCCTTCAACTCACGCGAGCTGGGCTGCCCGCTTCTGCCTTTCAAACGATAGGCGTCACGCCCGGCGGTTGACGGTTTCAGCTGCATTAATCCCACGGCGTTCGAGGTGCTGACCACGTTCGGGTTAAACCCGGACTCCACCTGAATGATCGCTTTAATCAGCGTTTCGTCAACGCCATAACTGCTGGCGGCCTGACGAATGTAATCGTTATAGGCTATCGGCGTCCCTGTACGGTTAACCGGAGCCTGCGGGGGAGTCTTTAACCAACCGCCGCGCGATGTGCCACTGCCCGAAATAGTACTTGTCGTTTGCGGGTCTTTGGCGCACCCCGACAAAAGTAAGATTGCCGTCAGGCAACCGATTTTTGTTTTCACAGAATCCCTCACTCCTTTCAATGGGTTGCGTAGCATATACAACTTGTAAGGACGCCTGCATAATTTTTTTGGTCTAATCTCAAGCTATTCATATACCAAGAGGTGATTTATGAGTCAATCTGCGACGACGTGTTTTGTGGTGACTTTCCGCTATCAGGAAGAAGGATTGGCTGATTTGGCCAAGCTTACCGGACAATTAACCCGCGATGGATTTGTCACTTCGGTGACAGACGAACAGGGCATTCCGCATCCGTTGAGCAGCAACAGTTTTGCGTTTATAACCCCACTGGATCAACAGGATGTACAACAGTTGGCGCAAAAGCTCGGGGAGGTTGCCCTGGGGAAAACGCCGGAGGTCGACATAGCCCGCTATGAGGAGTACGTTAAGCGGTTACATACTGATACATAAAATGCTATAACTCACCTGACGGTATTATTTTTGCAATGGATTAGTAACCTGCCGTCAGCCTGAAGGTGACGCTTGACTTTGCCATAAATGATATTGATAATCATTTTCATTTGAGCCAGGAGATGTCACCATGCTTTTGAAACAACGCGCTTTTCCCCGCCTGCCACTCATTCAGGTTACGGCGTTTTACCGCCCTTTTGCTCTGCTGTGTCTGCTGCTCGTCGCGGGCCTCGCCGGCAATCCCGCTTTAGCGGAAAAGAAACTGCGCGTGGTGACGACCTTCACCATCATTCAGGACATCGCTCAAAACGTGGCCGGCGACGCCGCGGTGGTTGAATCTATTACCAAGCCGGGAGCGGAGATCCACGATTATCAACCAACGCCACGCGATATCGTTAAAGCGCAGCACGCCGATTTGATCCTGTGGAACGGCATGAACCTCGAACGTTGGTTCCAACGCTTCTTCGAAAACATCAAACAGGTTCCCGCCGCCGTGGTGACCGAAGGCATCACCCCGCTGCCAATCCGCGAAGGGCCATATAACGGCAACCCGAATCCGCATGCCTGGATGTCTGCCAGCAATGCGCTTATCTATATAGAAAATATCCGTAAAGCCCTGGTGCAGCACGACCCGGCCAACGCAGAAACCTATAACCGCAACGCCAAAGCCTATGCCGCCAAAATCAGCGCGCTGGATGCCCCGCTGCGCGAGCGCCTGTCGCGTATTCCCGCAGCCCAACGTTGGTTGGTTACCAGCGAAGGCGCATTCAGCTATCTGGCGAAAGACTATCAGTTGAAAGAAGTCTATCTGTGGCCAATTAACGCCGACGAGCAAGGTTCGCCGCAGCAAGTTCGCCGGGTCATCGACGCCGTTCGCGCCAACCGCATTCCTGTGGTCTTCAGCGAAAGCACCATCTCCGACAAGCCGGCCAGGCAGGTAGCGAAAGAAACCGGGGCGAAGTACGGCGGCGTGCTGTATGTCGATTCGTTGTCCACACAGGGCGGCCCGGTACCTACGTATATAGACCTGCTGAACGTCACCGTACAAACCATCGCCAAAGGATTTGATCAATGACCACCGAGGTTTTTGTCCGCCCTGAGCTGATCGTGGATGACGTTACCGTTACCTACAACAACGGCCATACCGCGATCCACAACGCCAGTTTTAACCTGAGCGGCGGCGCCATTTGCGCGTTGGTCGGCGTCAACGGCAGCGGCAAGTCGACGCTGTTCAAAAGCATCATGGGGCTGGTCAAACCCACCACCGGCCGTGTGCAGTTGAACGACAAACCGGTGGCGCAAGCGCTGAAAAAAAATATTATTGCCTACGTCCCGCAAACCGAAGACGTCGACTGGAACTTCCCGGTGCTGGTAGAAGACGTTGTGATGATGGGCCGCTACGGCAAGATGAATTTTCTGCGCATTCCCTCCCGGGAAGACCGACTGCGCGTCGACAAAGCGCTGGAGCGCGTTGGCCTGAGCGAACTGCGTACTCGCCAGATCGGCGAGCTTTCCGGCGGGCAGAAAAAACGGGTGTTCCTCGCGCGGGCGCTGGCGCAACAAGGTTCCGTGCTGCTGTTGGATGAGCCCTTCACCGGCGTGGACGTCAAAACCGAGAACGCAATTATCGATCTGCTGCGCGCGTTGCGTGACGAGGGTCACCTGATCCTGGTTTCCACCCATAACCTGGGCAGCGTGCCGGAATTCTGCGACCGGGTGATCCTGATTAACCGCACTGTGCTGGCCGCCGGCCCAACCGAAACCACCTTTACCCAAAGCAATCTGGAACAGGCGTTCGGCGGCGTGTTGCGCCATATCAACCTGTCCGGCCCGGATCTGCACGACGATAACGATCCGCGCACCGTGACGGTATTGACCGATGACGAACGCCCGGCGGTGTTCTACGGCCATACCAAGAGCGACCCTCCGGCGCAAAGCCAGCCAAAGGAGAAGCAACTCTGATGCTGGACATTTTGCTGCAACCCTTCCATTACAACTACATGGTCAAAGCGATCTGGGTCAGCGCCATCGTCGGCGCTGCCTGCGCGTTCCTGTCGGCCTACCTGATGCTGAAAGGCTGGTCGCTGATGGGTGATGCGCTGTCGCACTCGGTGGTGCCTGGCGTCGCCGGGGCCTATGCCCTTGGTCTGCCGTACGCCGCCGGGGCCTTCTTCACCGGCATGCTGGCCGCGCTGGCCATGACGCTGGTACGCCACGTCACCCGCCTGCGCGAAGACGCCATCATCGGCTTTATTTTTTCGACCTTCTTCGCCGTTGGGCTGCTGATCATTTCACTCAATCCTACGTCGATTAACGTGCAGTCGATTATCTTCGGCAATATTCTCGGCATCGCCGACGAAGACGTGCTGCAGGTCGAGATTATCATCGGCGTTTCGCTGCTGATTCTGTGCCTGGTGTGGAAAGACCTGCTGGCGGTGTTCTTTGACGAAAGCCACGCGGTGTCGATTGGTCTGTCGCCGCTGCGGATGAAAATCCTGTTCTTCACCCTGCTCAGCGCCTGCACCGTCGCGGCGCTACAAACCGTCGGGGCGATTTTGGTGATCGCCATGGTGATTACGCCAGGCGCCACCGCCTATCTGCTGACCGACCGCTTTAGCCGTTTAGTGATCATCGCCATCGTCATCGGCGCACTGACCAGCGGTGTCGGTGCCTACCTGAGCTTCTTCCTTGACGGCGCTACCGGCGGCGTGATCGTGACCCTGCAGACGCTGGTGTTCCTGGCGGCGTTTTTCTTCGCCCCCAAACACGGCCTGCTGGCGTCCCGGCGCCGCGTCGCCCGTGAACAGACCGGAGGCCACTGATGGAAACCCTGTATCAACTGCTCAGTGAACCCTTCGCCTACCCGTTTATGCAGCGGGCGATCCTGGCCGCTATCGTGACCGGCGTGGTGTGTGCGGTGCTGTCGTGCTATCTGGTGCTCAAAGGCTGGTCGCTGATGGGCGATGCTATCTCGCACGCTGTTCTGCCCGGCATTGTCGTGGCGTTCGTACTTGGCATCCCGGTGGTTATCGGCGCGTTTTTCTCCGGCATTTTCTGTGCGGTAGCCACCGGCTACCTGAAAGAGAACAGCCGGGTGAAAGAGGATACGGTGATGGGCATCGTTTTCTCCGGCATGTTCGCCTTCGGGCTGGTGCTGTTTTCCCGCGTCGATACCGATCAGCATCTGAGCCACATCCTGTTCGGCAATATGCTGGGGATTACCGACGCCGAGCTGAAACAAACGCTGCTGATTGCCGGCATTACGCTGGTGGTGGTATTGCTCAAGCGCAAAGATCTGATGCTCTACTGTTTCGACCCGAACCATGCGAGGGTCATAGGTCTGCCGGTAAAACTGCTGCATTATGGGCTGCTGTGCCTGCTGGCGCTGACGATTGTCGCTTCTCTGCAGGCAGTCGGGGTGATACTGGTGATTGCGATGCTGATAGCCCCGGGCATCATTGCCTTTATGCTGTGCCGCAGTTTCGATCGCATGCTGGTCATCGCGACGCTGGTGTCGGTATTCTCCTGCGTGCTCGGTACCCTGATCAGCTTTCACATCGACGGCGCGACCGGCCCCTGTATTGTGATCGTTCAGGCGATTGCGTTTATTATCGCCCTGCTCTACAGCAAACTCAGGCCGTTACAACGTCACGAAGAGGCGTTGCGCAACGAGAAACCTTAACGCTTGCGGCGGTGAGCCCCCTCATCGCCGCTTATCCTTACCGCTGCCGGTAGATATCTGGCCGAACGATATGCCAGACATAGTCCTGACGATTCAGCGCTTCATATCCCACTTTTTGATACAGCCACGGCGCGGTGCCGGTCACCAGCATAACGCGCCGCAACCGCTGCAGCAGTGGATGTTCCAGCGTGCAGTCCATCAGCCAGCGGGCCAGCCCACGCCCCTGATAATCCGGTGCGACAAACACATCGCACAGATAACCGAAGGTGGCGTAATCCGTCACCAGACGCGCAAAACCTATCTGTTGCCGGTGATGATAGAGGCCAAAACACAGGCTGTTGTCGATGGAAAGTTGCACAGTCTCCTGCGAAATGCCTGACGCCCAACTCGAGGTGGTCAAAAATGCGTGAGTGAACGCCAAATTTAATTCACTTTTATCCGTATCTATCAGGTATTCGTCGCGACGCCACTGCCGGTTCTGCTCCATAACTCCCTCATCTTACTGATTATAAAAATCATTCTATACGTATCCTGTTGCCGCCAACCTGATAAACATCGCTCCGGTGCCACGAAGTTGCAATAGGCCGCGTGCTTAAATGAATCAATAGCGTATATACTTTGAGCAAACGCGACTGGCGAAAAAATCGCCTGCCGTCGGTGCCAGCTGTGCGCCAGGTCGTGTTTTCGGAACGGTAAAGAGGCTAACCTAATGAATTCGCAGGCAACACAGAGGGGGTGTACCATGTGGCAAGCCGTTAGCCGTCTGTTAAGTGAACATCTTGGCAGCGCAGAAATCCGCGAAAGGACTGAACTGCCCGGGGGAGAGATCCACCCGGCGTGGCGCGTGAGTTACGGTGACAACGAGGTATTTGTCAAATGTGATGCCCGCGAAATGCTACCGATCTTTACCGCCGAAGCCGATCAACTGGCCCTGCTGGCACGCAGTAAAACCGTGCGGGTGCCGCAGGTTTATGGCGTCGGCAGCGATCGTGACTACAGCTTCCTGCTGCTGGAATACCAGCCGCTGAAACCCTTCGATGCCCACGGCGCTCATTGCCTCGGCCAACAGCTGGCTCATCTGCATAAATGGAGTGAACAGCCGCAGTTCGGCCTCGACTTCGATAACGATTTGACCACCACTCCGCAACCCAATGCCTGGCAGCGCCGCTGGTCGGAATTCTTTGCCGAGCAACGCATCGGCTGGCAGTTGCAATTGGCGGCGGAGAAAGGCATGACCTTTGGTGATATTGATGAAATTATCGACGTAGTGTATCTACGCCTGCAACACCATCAGCCGCAACCTTCACTGTTGCACGGCAACCTGTGGCCGGGAAACTGCGGCATGACCGCCGACGGTCCGATCCTGTTCGATCCTGCCAGCTACTGGGGCGATCGCGAGTGCGATCTGGCGATGCTGCCGTTGCACCCTGAGCTACCGCCGCAGATTTATGACGGGTATCAGAGTGTCTGGCCGTTGGAACATGGCTTTATTGAACGCCAGCCGCTGTATCAGCTGTATTACCTGCTTAACCACAGCAATCTGTTCGGCGGCCAACATCTGGTCAAGGCGCAGCGTGCAGTAGACGCGTTGCTGCACCCTCAAGCGCGATAGTATCAAGGCGCTGAATCCAGCGCCTTGGCCTCGTCCAGTCTTAAGCGGCGCCGGCCAGTTGGCCGAGTAACTTGATGACGAACCAGGCAATGACCGCGATCACTACCGGCAGAATGTACAACGGGAAGTACTGCAGAAAAATGGTGTGGCGTGGCAGCGTAATGCGTTCTTCCAGTTGCACACGCGTATGCCCTTCACTGCCCTTGGCCTGCTCGAGGATCATCTGGTCCTCCAGGCCTTCACGGATAAACTTCACCTGGCGCGACATGCGCGCGCCCGAGGCTTGCAACGCCAGCCCGACAAAAATCAAAAAATAGATAACGATAAACATCAGATTGGCGCCGCTGAACAGGCTTTTCGCTACGTCCGGCACCGGCGAGTTATACCAGAAGATATTCAGGAACGGCGTATTGAAACGCACCATATCCACCATGACGTGGACAAAATCCAGCATCACCGCATTAATGCCTTTGGTCTTCTCACTGTGCTGATAGAAAAACAGCAGCAGCGAGATCAGCGTTGACAGCAACGCGGGGATGAAAACTACCCAACCAAGAATACGTTTCACAATGGCGATGCGCCCAGCCTGTTGATACGTCATGTGTTCCCCTTGTAAGCGACGTAACCGTAATTGGCTAAGTCTACCTGTAGTTACTGAAACTCGCCCACCGTTTTCTTTAGCCTTGCTGTGCTACAAGCGTAGCCGGGATTATCCGTTTTCAACAACTTAACGGTGACAACGCATTCTCGTTAAATGGCTATATAGTTAATTCAATCCGTTCTGAAAGGGGGCGCCATGGTTCGCCTTATCATCTTGTTATTGGGTCCACAGGCGCTGCGCGGCCAGCGGCGTGCGCTGCTGCTGTTTGGCTGGGCATGGATCGCCGTCGGTCTGCTGATGTTAGTTGACGTGCTAGAAGATGGCCGCTCGGTGTTGGCGCTGGACGCACTGGCGGTGGTACTGGCACTCGAGGGGCTGGTGGCGATCTCCGCCGCACTGGTGATTGGCTCCACCGCCAGCCGACCGGTATTGCTAAAGGGGCTGGGGTTTCTGGTGATGGCGTTTTTGGTGCTGGACGTCCCCGCAGACGACAATATTGTCGCCACGCTGGTGTTCGGCAGCGCGTTGCTGCTGGACGGTTCAGTGCGTATCGCCTCTTCTACCCTGATCCAGCACAGCCGCTGGAAACTGGTCGCGTTGGCGGGGGGGTTCGAAATCTTGCTGTCGCTATTTATTTTTACCGGCTGGCCGGTACCGCACCGCACGACGGTCCCCTTTTGCGTCGGCGTCATGCTTTTGCTGTCGGGCTGGGCGTTACTGCGCATTGCGCAGCGGCTGGAGAGCTTCTCCCTGAACCGACAGCAACCTGCTGCTGCGCTAACGGTTCAGGCTGCCCCCTTGACGATCTATGTCTGGACTCCGGTGGCGGCGGCGAAAGATGCGCGCCGGCGCTACATTGTTGACCGCTATATCGCCGCAGTGGATGGCGGCGGCCATATATCCACCGGGCATGCCGCTCTGGAGCTGACCCCGGATTTGTACATCAGCCATTATCCGCTGAATGACATCAGCCATTCAGTGCAGGATTTCCGTCAGTTACTGCACTCCGGCGAACAAAACAACGTCGAGGGTCGCTTTCTGCCCGGCTTGCAGCAAGAGGTAGCGGCCTGGTGCGCACCCGACAAGAAAATCCAGTTCCGCCGTTATAACCCAGCTGCCTTGCACGCCTTCTGGCAAGGGTATCGTCAGGACACAACCTACAACCTGACGCGCCGTAACTGTTCCACCACGGTGATCATGGCGCTGGACAGTGCGCTGGAAGGAGTATTGGGCGACAAACCTCTGTGGCGGCGTTTTCTGTTTTTGATCCTCGACCCCAACCTGTGGATGCTGGCGGTGTTGCGTAGCCGCGGAGAGACCATGACCTGGACGCCGGGGTTGGTGCTGGACTATGCCCGCATGCTGCAGCAGGTTACCGAGCGGCAGCACCAGCGCTGGTGGTCAAAACTGCGCGATCTGTGGCGTATCCTGCGTTTCGGCAAGGCGCCCAGAGCAAATGCGGCGCAATCCGGCAGGCAAAAATTTTAGTCTGGTTCCCGGCGATGCTAAAGTGGTGGCACATTCACCGACGCCGGCAGGAGCTCATCGCTAATGGCCTATTCGCAACGCATTGAAACCGCTATTTTTGATATGGACGGTTTGTTGATCGACTCAGAACCGCTGTGGCTACAGGCGGAACTGGATATCTTTGGCGCGCTGGGGCTGGATCTGTCTGACCGCCATAAACTGCCGGACACCCTCGGGCTACGCATCGATCTGGTGGTGAAAATGTGGTTTCAGGCCATGCCGTGGCAAGGCGTTTCGCTGGAGGAGGTCTCCGCGCGGATTATTGAACGCGCCATTGAGCTGGTGCATGAAAAACGGCCGTTGCTGCCGGGCGTGCAACAGGCGTTGGAACTGTGCCGCAGTCTGGATCTGAAAATTGGCCTGGCCTCCGCATCGCCGCTGCACATGCAACAACAGGTGTTGAAGATGTTCGATCTGGCGGGGTATTTCGATCAACTGGTGTCCGCCGAATATCTGCCTTACAGCAAACCGCACCCGGAGGTTTACCTTATCGCCGCCGAACGTCTCGGCAGCGATCCGTTGCGCTGCATCACGCTGGAAGACTCGTTCAACGGCATGATTGCCACCAAGGCCGCGAGAATGCGTTCAATCGTCATCCCGGCGCAAGAGTATCGCCACGACACGCGCTGGGCGCTGGCGGACCATAAACTCGATACCCTCGAACAGCTCACTCCCGGCCATCTGGCGTAATCTTTCGCGGCGGCGTTATCCCGCTGCCGCCCTGCCTCTCTCTTTTATCTCCTGGTTCCTCCCGCTAATTTTCAAAACCATGCCTTAGGCCTGAAAATAAATAAAACATTATTTCATTTTTATTGAATTAACATGCCGAAATATCTATGCTGGGACATCAAGAAAGCGCCGGGTAGCCGGTAAGCGCTGTCACTGCCACGCAGCGCAACTCTGCCGCTCGGCGCTTTCTCCCGCATGCCTGCAGTCGAGATGTATTCGCGGGAGGTAGTCAACGCATTCCTTACGATCATCCGCGGCATCCACAACGGTCAATGCTTAACCTTTACGTAACAACTCGTTGTAAAACCGGGTAAAACAAACAATTAGTTACAGGGTAACCGCTTCCGCAACTGTTAATTTTCCCATATACTGGATAAATTAACAGTTTATCAGCCGGAACAACAACAGCATGACCGCGGAAGGACATCTTATTTTCTCTGTCGCTTGCGCGATTTTCGCCAAGAAGGCCGAGGTGACACCGGAGCTGGCCACCGGCGACTGGTGGCACATTATCCCTGCCGCACTGCTAACCTCACTGCTGCCCGATATCGATCACCCCAAATCGGTCCTGGGCCAACGCCTGCGCTGGATTGCCATTCCCATCTCCCGAGCCTTCGGGCACCGCGGTTTCACCCACAGCCTGCTGGCGATCGCCGGCGGTATGGCGCTGTTCCAGTTAGATGTGCCGCGCAGTTGGCCTATCCCGCCCGACGTGCTGCATGCGATGATTATTGGCTATTTCAGCCACCTGTTGGCCGATATGCTCACCCCTGCCGGCGTACCCTTGCTCTGGCCCTGCCGCTGGCGCTTTCGCCTGCCGGTGCTAAATTCCCAGAAAGGCAACCAGTTGGAGCGAGCCCTTTGCCTCTGCCTGGTGGCCTTCGCTATCTATTGGCAAGGAGGGTGCACCATTCCTGTGCAGTCCTATTTTGAGCAAATCAAAAATATCCGACTGTGATCACAAAAAATCGGCCACTAACCATTCATAAAGTATATTAATTAAACAAATCAATATTCAAAGTTATATCAAATTCCATTTGGATATAAGTGAGCCGTTGCGCAAACTGTTACGATATTTGATTCGCTACACCTTGGTGCGTAGCCGTTTTTATATAAGAAAAATGATTGGAGACATTGGGGATGAATTTTCCGCTGGTAATTAACGTGGTGGTTTTTGTCGCCCTCCTTTTGCTGTTGGCGCAAACCCGCCATAAGCAATGGAGCCTGGCGAAAAAAGTACTGGTCGGCCTGGTGATGGGCGTAGTGTTCGGCCTGGGTCTGCAACTGGTATACGGCTCGGAAAACCCGGTACTGAAAGAATCCATCAGCTGGTTCAACATTGTCGGTAACGGCTATGTGCAGTTGCTGCAAATGATCGTAATGCCGCTGGTATTTGCCTCAATCCTGAGCGCGGTAGCCAAGCTGCACAATGCCTCTTCACTGGGCAAGATCAGTTTTCTGACCATCGGCACCCTGCTGTTCACCACGCTTATCGCCGCGCTGGTGGGTGTGCTGGTGACCAACCTGTTTGGCCTGACCGCAGAAGGCCTGGTCCAGGGTACGCAGGAAAGCGCGCGCATGGCGGCTATCCAGAGCAACTACGTCGGTAAAGTGGCGGACCTGACCGTACCGCAACTGGTGCTGTCGTTCGTGCCGAAAAACCCGTTCGCCGATCTGACCGGTGCCAGCCCAACCTCGATCATCAGCGTAGTGATCTTCGCCGCCTTCCTCGGTGTGGCTTCGTTGCAGTTGCTGAAAGACGATAAAGAGAAAGGCCAGCGCGTGCTGGTGGCTATCGACACCCTGCAAGCCTGGGTGATGAAGCTGGTACGCCTGGTGATGAAACTGACCCCGTACGGCGTACTGGCGTTAATGACCAAAGTGGTGGCCGGTTCCAACATCCACGACATCGTCAAACTCGGCAGCTTCGTGGTGGCATCTTACCTCGGTCTGGCAATCATGTTTGGGGTACACGCCCTGCTGTTGGCCTTCACTGGCGTTAACCCGGCGAAATTCTTCCGTAAGGTCTGGCCGGTCATCACCTTCGCCTTCACCAGCCGCTCCAGCGCCGCCAGCATTCCGCTGAATGTTGAAGCGCAGACTCGCCGCCTGGGCGTGCCGGAATCCATCGCCAGCTTCTCCGCTTCGTTCGGCGCTACCATCGGCCAGAACGGGTGTGCAGGCCTGTATCCGGCGATGTTGGCGGTTATGGTTGCCCCAACCGTTGGCATCAACCCGCTGGATCCGGTGTGGATCGCCACGCTGGTGGGTATCGTCACCATCAGCTCTGCCGGCGTTGCCGGTGTGGGCGGCGGTGCCACCTTCGCTGCGCTGATTGTACTGCCTGCGCTGGGCCTGCCGGTCACGCTGGTTGCCCTGCTGATTTCGGTCGAACCCTTGATCGACATGGGGCGTACCGCACTGAACGTCAGCGGCTCAATGACCGCCGGCACCGTCACCAGCCAGTTGATGAAGCAGACGGACAAAAGCATCATGGACAGCGAAGACGAAGTGGAACTGGCTCACCAGTAAATGTCGTCCGCAATAAAAAACCGGAGCTGCGATGCTCCGGTTTTCTTATGTCTGCGATAGCGGTTCATTTAAAGGATAAAGTCGCTCCCGTGAACGGCACACCTTTAGGCGTCAACCACCGGCAGGATCAAAAGGGATAATCGTGGTAGCCCATTTGATCGGAAATGTTACGTGCGGCAGCATGCAGGCGTTTAACGTAATCCGCCTTGGCCTCCTCGGAGAAACGGATAGTGGGGAACGAAATGCTAAGCCCGGCGATCACCACGCCAAAGCGATCGAATACCGGCACCGCAATGCAGCGCAGCCCTTCTTCCTGCTCTTCAATGTCTTCGCCCACCCCGAGCTCGCGTACCCGCTCCAATAGCGACAGCAACGCAGCGGGGCTGGTGAGGGTGTGCGGAGTACTGCGGGTAAGCTCAATCTGCGACAGGATTGCTTCCACTTCCGCCCGATCGCGCCAAGCCAGCAGCACTTTACCGATGGCGGTGCTGTGCAGCGGATTACGGCGGCCGATGCGCGAATACATCTGCAGGTTGTACATCGAGTCGATTTTATGGATGTAGACAATACTGTCTTCATCCAGCGCCCCGAGGTGAATGGTTTCACGGGTGTGATTCGACAACTCGCGCATCTGAATATCGGCGCTGCGGATCAGATCGACGTTCTGCAGCGACTTGGCACCGAGTTCAAACAGCTTGAGAGTAAGCGCATATTTTTCCGATTCCCCTTCCTGCGACACATAGCCCAGCGACTTCATGGTCTGCAGAAAACGATAGACGGTGCTTTTGGACATCATCACCCGTTGAGAAAGCTCAGTAATGCCGATTTCGCGCTCATCGCCCAGTGCTTGCAAGATACCAAACACTTTCAGCACTGATGAAACAGAATCCGGTTGTTTATCTAAATCTGCGTTAGCCATAGTAAATACCCTACTCAGCTTTTCTGTTTTAAGAAATTTGAACACGGGTTTCAGTATACGCGCAAGCCCTGACACCCTGCAATGAAACCAAGAGAAAATGCTTGAAGATGAATGCATTAGGCCATAATTCTCATCGGTTATTACAATTGAGCCGGCCACTGAAGGTGCAATTACCGTCGAATATGATTAGCATGTTAATACTCCCCCGTATTAATACCTTCGAGATCAACATGCGTTCTTGTACTGACGGCCTCCCCGTCCCACAACGCTATGGGGCCATCCTCGCCATCGCCCTGGGCATTACCGTTTCCGTGCTTGACGGTGCGATCGCCAATGTGGCGCTGCCTACCATCGCCCGCGATCTGAACGCCAGCCCGGCCAGTTCGATCTGGGTGGTTAACGCCTATCAGTTGGCCATCACCATTTCACTGCTGTCGCTGGCCTCGCTCGGTGACCTGATTGGTTATCGCCGTATCTATCAAGCCGGTTTGTTGGTCTTCAGCATTACCTCGCTGTTTTGCGCGCTGTCCGATTCGCTGGTGACATTGACCATAGCCCGTGTGCTGCAGGGGTTTGGCGCCGCCGCCATCATGAGCGTCAACACCGCGCTTATCCGCATTATCTATCCGCAGCGCTTTCTCGGGCGCGGCATGGGCATCAACTCACTGATTGTCGCTTTTTCCTCGGCGGCGGGCCCCACGGTAGCGGCGGCGATACTGTCCGTGGCATCCTGGCAATGGCTGTTCGCCATTAATCTGCCGATTGGCATTGTGGCGCTGGCGCTGGGGATGAAGTACCTGCCCGCCAACAGCCAGAAAAGCAGCAATCAGCGTTTTGACCCGAGCAGCGCCGTGATGAACGCCCTGACCTTCGGCCTGCTGATCACTGCCATCAGCGGCTTTGCCCAGGGTCAGAGCCTGACGCTGATATTCAGCGAAATCGCCGTACTGATGGTGATCGGCTTCTTCTTCGTCCGCCGCCAACTGCGGCAAGAGTTTCCGCTGCTGCCGGTCGACTTGCTGCGCATCCCGATTTTCGCCCTGTCGATGGGCACCTCGATCTGTTCCTTCGCTGCGCAAATGCTGGCGATGGTTTCGCTGCCGTTCTTTCTGCAAAGCACGTTGGGCCGCGATGAGGTAGCTACCGGACTGTTGCTGACACCCTGGCCGCTGGCGATTATCGTTATGGCGCCGATCGCCGGGCGGCTGGTGGAGCGCGTTCACGCCGGGCTGTTGGGCTGTATCGGGTTGGGAGTGTTTGCGCTAGGGCTGTTCCTGCTGGCGATGCTGCCGCATAACCCGTCGGACCTGGATATCATCTGGCGTATGGTGCTGTGCGGCGCCGGATTCGGGCTGTTCCAGTCACCCAATAACCACACCATTATTTCTGCCGCACCCCGTAACCGCAGCGGCGGCGCCAGCGGCATGCTCGGCACCGCCCGCCTGTTGGGACAAACCTCCGGTGCCGCGCTGGTGGCGCTGATGTTCAATCTGTTTCCCACCTCCGGTACGCACGCCTCGCTGATCCTCGCCGGCAGCTTCGCCACGCTGGCGGCAGCGGTCAGCAGCTTGCGAATCACCCAACCGCGCACGGAGCCGGTGGAACACAGCCCGCAAGCCAAATAGCAGACATAAAAAACCCCGGCAAGCCGGGGTTTTTGACCTTCTCAGCGTTACTTCAGGTACTGACCTGAACGCAGCGCTTCGATACGCTTGTCGAGCGGTGGGTGCGACATGAACAGTTCGCTGAACGACTTGGATTTGCCGTTGATGCAAAACGCCATCATGCTGCCCGCTTCCTGCGGCTCGTAGCTGGTTTTCAGACGCTGCAGCGCAGCAATCATCTTCTCGCGGCCCACCAGTTTGGCGGAGCCTGCGTCGGCGTAGAACTCACGGTGGCGTGAGAACCACATGGTGATGATGCTGGCCAAAATGCCGAACACCAATTCCAGCACCATCGACACGCCGAAGTAAATCATCGGGTTGCCGTTGCTTTCCCCTTCACCGTCGCGGTTGCCGAGGAAACCGGCAGCCACCTGTGCAATCAGGCGCGAGATAAAGATCACGAAGGTGTTCACGATGCCCTGAATCAGCGTCATGGTGACCATGTCGCCGTTGGCGACGTGGCTGATTTCGTGCGCGATAACCGCTTCCGCTTCATCCCGACTCATGCTCTGCAACAGGCCGGTACTGACGGCAACCAGCGAAGCATCACGGCGTGCGCCGGTAGCGAAAGCGTTAATGTCCGGTGCGTGATAAATAGCGACCTGCGGCATGGCAATGCCCGCCTGCTGCGACTGGCGGCGCACCGTTTCCAGCAACCAGTTTTCGGTTTCGTTACGCGGCTGTTCAATCACTTCCCCGCCTACGGAGCGCAGCGCCATCCATTTGGACATCAGCAAGGAGACAAACGAACCGCCGAAACCAAACAGACCGGCCATAATCATCAGACCCTGAACGCTACTGGATTGGATTCCTGTCAGGCTGAGCACCAGCCCGAAAACCAACATCACCGCCAGGTTGGTGAGCAGGAACAGAGCTATACGCATCATAAAATGTTTACTTCCTCATAAATGTTAACAAAACGCTGTCTCGGATACCCTAGATCGTATGGGCATTCGTCACAGTTTCAAGAGTTGCACGCCATTAACCTACTAAAAATACGAAACTTTACAAAATCGGCGTTCCAGCATGGCTTTTCAAATTGTAAACGATTGTTGCGTAATGCGGTGGTTTTTCTGCGGCAAATCAGCGGTGTTTGTCGTTCAAACGCCCAAGGTGGGTATAGGCGAAACCTTGAGCATATTTCAACCCGTAGCCCAAGGTGCGGTCGAAGCCGATATGGGCACACCAAATCAGCGCCGTCATCAGCCAGAACGGCTGCGGGAAAAGGACGAACAGTAAGGCGCACAGCGCCGGGCCGATATAGGAATGAGCAAGGTTATAACCGATCGCCCCCACCTTTTTGCCAAACGCGTAGCCCAGGAACGAAATGTCCGGTATCAGGAAACAGCCAGCGAACAGCCACCAGCTGTATTCCCGGTGCTGATACAGCGCTACGGACACCAACAGAACCAGCAGCGACTCGAGCCGCAGAGTAACGCGTTAGTTCGCTCATCATTGCCTCACAGGATGTTTGACGCCTAAATGCGCCTTCAGCGGCGCTTAACAAAAAACGCACCCGAAGGTGCGTTTTTTATTTACCCGACTGCGTTACTTCGCCGTTGGCTGCGCCTGTTCAAGGTGAGCCAGATCCAGCGCGATATGCACGCTTTCATCCAGGTATGGGTCCGGCTCCTGGTAATCCTTCGGCAAATCTTCCAACGCCTTCAATGGTTTCTTGCCGGCACGCTGCAGACGATCGTTGATGCGCTGCAAACGGGTAGCGTCATCATCGTGGTTCTCTTTCTCGCGCTGAGCAAGATTGAGTGAGACGATGTTACGCTTGTCTTTCAACGCCTTGTAATGGGCGATGTCCTGCGCGATGTACTGGAACTCCGGATCCTTGGCGATACGCTGCTCATGGTCCTTCAGCAGTTCAGGATCGAACGCGGTCAGATCGCCGGTTTTGCTGTAAGTAGCCGCATTGATGCTGTCCCAAGGCATGGCGTTGTCTTCAAACGCCTCGCCGGTTTCCGCTGGATCGACGCCGGTAGGCATCAGGATATCCGGCGTTACGCCCTTACGCTGGGTGCTGCCGCCGTTAACGCGATAGAACTTCTGGATGGTGTATTGCACCGAGCCCAGCGCCGGCCATTCCGGCCGCAGCATTTGATCGTAAATGCGGTTCAGCGAGCGATACTGTTGCACGGTACCTTTACCGAAGGTCGGTTCACCGACGATCAGCGCACGGCCGTAGTCCTGCATCGCTGCGGCAAAGATCTCGGAAGCCGAGGCGCTGAAACGGTCAACCAGCACCACCAGCGGGCCTTTGTAATAAACAATGCCGTCGGTATCCGCGTCTTCACGCACTTTGCCGTTGTTATCACGCACCTGCACCACCGGGCCGCTCGGAATGAACAAGCCGGAGAGCGAGACCGCTTCGGTCAGCGCGCCGCCGCCGTTGGTCCGCAGATCGATAATCAGGCTCTTGACGTTCTGCTTGGCCATCTTCTGCAGTTGCACTTTCACGTCATCGGTCAGGCCCACGTAGAAGCCAGGAATGTCCATCACCGCGACTTTCTCTTTGCCGACGGTCTTGATGGTCATTTTCACCGCACGGTCTTCCAGGCGGATACGTTCGCGGGTCAGCGTAACAACGCGGGTTTTGGTACCCTTGCCGGCAGGCAGGATTTCCAGGCGGACTTTACTGCCCTTCGGCCCTTTGATCAGGGAAACCACGTCGTCCAGACGCCAGCCGATAACATCGACCACAGGTTTACCCGTCTGACCGACGCCGACAATGCGGTCGCCCACGGTGATCGCCTTGCTCTTGGCGGCCGGGCCGCCCGGTACCATGGAGTTGATCAACGTGTAATCGTCATCCATCTGCAGCACCGCACCAATGCCTTCCAATGACAGACTCATCTCGGTGTTGAACTGTTCGGTGTTGCGCGGGGAGAGATAGTTGGTGTGCGGGTCGATCTCATGCGCAAAGGCATTCATCGCCAGTTGGAACACGTCTTCGCTGTTGCTTTGCGTCAGGCGCTTAATGGCGAACTGATAGCGCTTGGTCAGCGTTTCGCGGATTTCTTTGTCGGTTTTGCCGGTCAGCTTGAGGTTCAGCTCGTCATATTTGACTTTCGCATCCCACAGGCTGTCCAGTTCGGCCTTGTCTTTCGGCCACGGCGTTTTGCTGCGGTCGAGATCGATAGTGTCGTTGCCGGTAAAGTTCATCGGCTTTTCGAGCAACGACAACGCATAGGTGTAACGCTCAAAACGGCGTTTCTGAGCCAGATTGTACAGCGCGTATGGCGTATCCAGCTTACCGCTTTTCAGTTCTTCGCCCAGTTGATTGCGCTTGTCGGCGAACTGCGCCACGTCGGAGGCCAGCAACACGTTATGGTTGTAGTCCAGCATATTCAGGTAGCGATCGAAGATCTTGCCTGAAAAATCCGCATCGAGGGCAAACTGACGGTAATGAGAGCGAGTGAAGCGCGAGGTTACGCGCTCACTCACAGTAGCATGCTGCGGTTCCTGATGAAGCTGAGGCAGTTGGTCGATGCGGATGTTGGCTGTATCCGCTCCGTAACTGACACCCGCCCACAACAGACCCGCGACTGCTGTTAATCTGACAAATTTGTTCATGCCTTGGTTGGCCTCCGTATCAGAACTGCAAGTGTTCTGCGCGCACAATCATCGCCAGACCGGAAGAGAGCTGCACACGTACGCCATCTTTAGCGATTTCAAGTACGGTTGCATCCATCGCGCTCTGGCCTGCTCTGACTTTGATTTCTTGGCCAATTTGCAGTTTAGAGATATCCGTGACTGGCACATGACGCTGCTGGCTTTCCTCTTTTGCTGCACGAGGTTGACGAGCTTGCTGTGGACGAGTTTGTGGGCGCGGCTTGCGGTTCTCCGGTGCGGCTCCGCCTTCGCGACGCGCAGCAGGTTTTTTACCCGCTGGGCGTGGACGGCGTGGCTCGGCATCGGCTGATTCACCGGCAGCTTCACGTTTTTTGGCATTTTGTTCGGCACGCTGTGCCTGAACGCGCGCTTTGGCTTCTTCAAGCTGTTGGCGGGCATGATCGACATGCTGCTGTTCCAGCTCACCGCACGGATTACCGTCCAGATCGACGCGCTGCGCGCCAACTTTGACACCGTACAGATAACGCCAGCTTGAGGTGTACAGGCGCAGTGCAGAACGTAATTGCGTTTTGCTTAAGCTTTCTTCCCCCTGAACACGCTCTACCAGATCTTGAAAAATACCGATTTTCAACGGGCGAGCTTCGCCCTCGGCGCTAAAGCAGAGCGGAAAACGCTCGGCAAGAAAAGCAATGACTTCTTTACTAGAGTTCAACTTAGGTTGATTTTCCATGAAATTTCCTGATTACAACGGGTCGCCAACAAGCCACAGGCATGAACAGGCGTCATTATAATGACGTCATCGGTAAATGCCACGTTAACCGTAGATCAACTTGCCGTCACAGTGATGTATTTCGCACTATCACAGTGTTCCAGTTGCACGCAAAGCCCCGCCACCACTGCTTCCAGGCCCTGTTGGTCCTGTTCGTCGAAACGTTGATAAACTGTGCTGTCGATATCAAGAACGCCGATGATCTGACCGCTAACCCGCAGCGGCAGTACGATTTCCGCATTACTGGCCGCGTCGCAGGCGATGTGGCCAGGGAACGCGTGGACGTCGCCAACGCGCTGCACGCGATTTTCCGCCACTGCGGTTCCACAGACACCCTTGCCCACCGGAATGCGCACGCAGGCGATTTTCCCCTGGAACGGACCGAGCACCAGTTGGTTGCCGTCCATCAGGTAAAAGCCGGCCCAATTGACGTCGTCGAGACGCTCATTAATCAACGCGCTGGCGTTGGACAGTGCGGCAATGAAGTTGGTTTCCCCGTCGAGCAGCGCACTCAAATCGCGTTTTAATTCCGCGTAGAATTCTTCTTTTGTCATTAGTTAACCATGGTTATCCGTTCCCGTGCCGAATAAAGAGAGAAACACAGGAACCAGTCATAATGTGCGCAAGCTACAATAGATTTGATTTTCTATTGTATATCATGCAGGTAGTTTCGCTGTCTTGCCATTTTCCCGTCGGCTTGCCCCCAGCATAATTGCTATTGCGTCGCGTTGTCCAAAGCAATCATGAGACGTTTTGAAACAGGGAGTTAGCGCAAGGAACGACGGGTCAACCGCCATGAACTTTATTCTTTTAATATCAATGCATTGGTAGTTATGACGTTCAACGACGCTCAATGTCGGCCCTCCATTGCCCCGCCGGCAGCCCGCAAATGGCCGCCGTGGCTATAATGAAGCCATGTCCAGAAAGACCACCCCAGAAAACGCAGCGACGATCGCCGGCCCGCATTGTCCTTCCTACAAAAAATGCGTATAGCCATCGGGTTATTCATCTGTTGCTTCACAAACCCCTGCCGGGCAAGGTATGTTTGCCTCGCAGAAACCCTGTTTACCGCGCCGCGCTTTACCCGAAGCGGGTTACAGCAGGTTTATTTTTCAGCCACGCTATCCCTCCGGCGGGCTTTAGAGCAGCTTTGTCATGATGAAAATACACGCGATCACCGGCCCTCTTTCCAAAGCACGCCACCAGCGCTGTTGCGAATGCGACCTGCTGTTCGTGTTGCCGCCGCTGAACGGCAATCAGGCCGCTTATTGCCCGCGCTGCAATGCTAAAGTGGTGCATGGCCGCGACTGGTCGATGACCCGCCTGACCGCCATGGCGGTCGCCATGCTGCTGCTGATGCCTTTCGCCTTCAGCGAACCTTTGATCAGCATCCGCCTGTTGGGCACCCGCATCGACGCCAGCCTGCTGGAAGGCATCTGGCAGATGAGCCGCCAGGGCGATCCCCTTACCGCCAGCATGGTCGCTTTCTGTACCCTGGGTGCTCCGCTGACGTTGGCGCTGTCGCTGCTTTATCTGCGTTTCGGGCACGCGTTCGGCATGAATTTGCGTCCGGTATTATTGATGCTGGAACGGTTGAAAGAATGGGTGATGCTCGATATTTACCTGATCGGCATGGCGGTGGCGGCGATCAAAGTCAAAGAGTATGCCGATATCCAGGCCGGCAGCGCGCTGATCGCCTACCTGTCGCTCACTCTGCTCAGCATCCTGACCCTGATCCACGTCAATCTGGAACAACTGTGGGAACGTTATTACCCGCAGGAACAACCGGAAGGCCCGCCGGCGGCGCTGCATGTGTGCCTGTCGTGCCATTTCACCGGTTATCCGGACGAGCGGGGACGCTGCCCGCGCTGCCATATTCCCATGTGTCATCGCCAGCCCTATAGCCTGCAAAAAACCTGGGCGGCGCTGATTGCGGCGATGATCTTGCTGATCCCGGCCAACCTGCTGCCGATTTCAATCGTCTACGCCAACGGCGCACGGTTGGAAGACACCATTTTCTCCGGGGTAGTGTCGCTGGCGACCTCCGGCAACGCGCCGATCGCCGCTATCGTTTTTATCGCCAGCGTGCTGGTCCCCTTCACCAAAGTCATAGTGCTGATCACCCTGCTGTTCAGCATACACTTCAAGACCTCGCACAGCCTGAAGACGCGCATTCGTCTGCTGCGGCTGGTCACCTGGATCGGTCGCTGGTCCATGCTCGATCTGTTCGTTATCGCCTTAATGATGTCGCTGGTGAATCGCGACCAACTGTTATCTTTTACTATGGGGCCGGCAGCCTTTTACTTTGGTTCTGCGGTCATTTTAACTATTCTTGCCGTAGAGTGGCTGGATAGCCGATTGATTTGGGATGCACATGCAACAGGAAACGCCGAATACACCGACTGAAGCGCGGGTCAAAAACAAGCGCCGCATTTCGCCATTCTGGTTACTGCCGTTTATCGCCCTGCTGATCGCGGGGTGGTTGGTTTATACCAACTTTCAGGAACGCGGCAGCACGGTCACCATCGATTTCCAGTCTGCGGCGGGCATCGTCGCGGGCCGTACTCCTGTGCGCTATCAGGGGGTGGAAGTCGGCACAGTGCAGTCCATCAGCCTGAGCAAGGATCTGCGCAGCATTGTGGTTGAAGCCAGCATCAAGAGCGATCTGGAAGACTCGCTGCGCGAAGGTACCCAATTCTGGCTGGTTACGCCAAAGGCTTCACTGGCCGGGATATCCGGCCTGGACGCGCTGGTCGGCGGTAACTACATCGGTATGATGCCGGGCAGCGGCAAAGAGCAAACCCATTTCACCGCACTCGATACCCAGCCCAAATACCGTCTGAATACCGGTGAACTGATGATTCACCTGCATGCCGACGACCTCGGTTCGCTCAATACCGGTTCGCTGGTGTATTACCGTAAAATTCCGGTCGGCAAAGTCTACGACTACACCATCGCCGAAGGTAATAAGGGCGTCACTGTCGACGTGCTGATCGACCGCCGCTTCGCCAATCTGGTGAAAGGTAACAGCCGCTTCTGGAATGTTTCAGGCTTTAAGGGCGATTTCAGCCTGGCGGGCGCCTCGGTACAGGTTGAGAGCCTGGCGGCGCTGGTCAACGGCGCAATCGCCTTTGACTCGCCGCCGGACGGCCAGCAAGCCAAGGCCGACCAAAGCTATGATCTGTACCCTGATCTGGCGCACAGTCAACGCGGCGTGAACATTACGCTTGATCTGCCGAGCGGCAATAACCTCAGCGAGAACCGCACCCCACTGATTTACCAGGGGCTGCAGGTGGGCACCCTGACCAAACTGACGCTCCAGCAGGACAGCAAGGTCACCGGCGAGCTGACCGTCGATCCCTCGGTGGTGGATCTGATGCGCAGCGGAACGCGTATTGTGATGCGCAGCCCGCGCCTCAGCCTTAACGACGCCAAAATCAGCCAACTGCTGACCGGCAATACCCTGGAACTGGTGCCGGGCGACGGTGAACCGCAGCAGCATTTCAACGTACTCGACAGCAGCGAAACCCTGTTGCAACAGCCGGGCGTACTGACCGTGACGCTCAACGCCCCGCAAAGCTACGGCATCGACGTAGGCCAGCCGCTGATTGTGCATGGGGTTAAAGTCGGCCAGGTGATGAGCCGCGCACTGACCGACAGCGGCGTGGTCTTCACCGCCGCCGTCGAAGCCCAATACCGTCGCCTGCTGCATAAAGACAGCAAATTCGTGGTCAACAGCCGCGTCGACGTCAAGCTGGGGATCGACGGCATGGAAGTGCTGGGCGCCAGCGCGCAAGAGTGGCTGGACGGCGGCGTGCGCATCATCCCCGGCAGCAAGGGCGAACCGGTCGGCCAGTATCCGCTGTATGCCAACGCCGAGAAGGCCGAAGCCGGCATTATCGGCAACAGCCCAACGCCAACCCTTACGCTGAACGCCGTCAGCCTGCCGGACGTGCAGACCGGTTCGGTGGTGCTGTACCGTAAATTCCAGGTGGGCGAGATCGTTAACGTTCGCCCGAAAGCCAACGAGTTTGAGGTGGACGTCTATATCAGCCCGGAATACCGCAAACTGCTGACCAGCGAAAGCATCTTTTGGGCCGAAGGCGGCGCCAAGGTGCAACTGAACGGCAGCGGCCTGTCGGTGCAGGCTTCGCCTCTCAACCGGGCGTTGAAAGGCGCCATCAGCTTCGACAATCTGCAGGGCGTGACGCTGGATAAAGGCGCCAAACGCGTACTCTATGCCAATGAAACCGCCGCCCGTGCGGTAGGCAGCCAGATTGTCCTGAGGACTTACGATGCCAGCAAGCTGTCGCCCGGCATGCCGCTGCGTTATCTCGGCATCGATATTGGCCAGGTGGATTCGCTCAAACTGGCGCCGGAGCGCAATGAAGTGCTGGCCAAGGCGGTGCTGTATCCGGAATACGTGCAGACCTTCGCACGTCTGGGCAGCCGTTTCTCCGTAGTGTCGCCGGAAATTTCCGCCGCGGGGGTCAGCAATCTCGATACGCTGCTGCAGCCGTATATCAACGTTGAACCAGGCCGCGGCCGCGAACTGCGCAGCTTCGAACTGCAGGAAGCCAGCATAACCGACTCACGCTATCTGGACGGCTTGAGCGTGATCCTCGACGCAGCGGAAACCGGCTCGCTGCAAGTCGGCACGCCGGTGCTGTTCCGTGGCATGGAAGTGGGTACCATCACCGGTTTCTATCTCGGCGCCATGTCCGATCGCGTTCACGTTGCGCTGCGCATCAGCAAGAAATATCAGCACCTGGTGCGCAACAACAGCGTGTTCTGGCTGGCCTCCGGCTACAACTTGCAGTTTGGCCTGACCGGCGGCGTGATCAAGAGCGGCACCTTCCAGCAGTTCATCCGCGGCGGCATTGCCTTCGCCACCCCGCCAACCATTCCGCTGGCGCCTAAATCGACGCCGAACAAACACTTCATGCTGAATGCGGAAGAGCCGAAAGACTGGAAAGAATGGGGCACCGCAATCCCGCGGGATTAAGCGCGTAACCCAATGCCGGCAGGGGGCACCCACTCCCCCTGTCGGCCCGTTTTTATGCTAGAATCCCGCCCTTATTTCGATTGCTGCCAGAGAGCTCGCCCCGTGGCCAAACCTGCCTCCGTTTTTTTGCCTCCCGCGTTTCTCGACGCGACGCGCGCCATTATGCCCGCCGAACTGTCGATGGACGATTTTATAGCCGCCTGCCAACGCCCGCTGCGCCGCAGCCTGAGGGTCAATACGTTGAAGATCAGCGTCGCCGATTTTCAGGCGTTGGTACAAGATTATGACTGGCGGCTGGAGCCCATTCCCTGGTGTGCGGAAGGCTTTTGGATCGAGCGTGAGGATGAAGAGTTGCGGCTTGGCAGCGCGGCGGAGCACCTGAGCGGCCTGTTTTACATTCAGGAAGCCAGTTCAATGCTGCCCGTCAGCGCCCTGTTCGCCGATCGGGAAAAACCGCGTCGGGTGCTGGACGTCGCCGCCGCTCCGGGCTCCAAAACCACCCAGATTGCCGCGCTGATGAACAATCAGGGCGGTATCGTGGCCAACGAATACTCCGCCAGCCGGGTTAAAGTCCTTCACGCCAACATCAGCCGCTGCGGCGTAAAAAACGTCGCGCTGACCCACTTTGACGGCCGGGTGTTCGGCGCGGCGCTGCCGGAAAGCTTTGATGCCATTTTGCTGGACGCCCCCTGCTCCGGCGAAGGCGTGGTGCGCAAAGATCCGGACGCCATGAGCAACTGGTCGCCGGAAAGCGTTACCGCTATTGCGGCAACCCAACGCGAACTGATCGACAGCGCTTTCCATGCACTGGCCCCAGGCGGCGTCATGGTCTACTCCACCTGCACGCTCAACGCGCAGGAAAATCAGCAAATCGTCAACGGCCTGCTGGCGGCGTATGGCGATGCGGTGAGCATTGAACCGCTGGGCGAGCTGTTCCCCGGCGCGGAAAAGGCGCTAACCGCCGAAGGCTTCCTGCATGTTTTCCCGCAGATCTACGACAGCGAGGGATTCTTCGTGGCACGCCTGCGCAAGAACCACTCCGTTGCCCCGTTGCCGAAACCGAGTTACAAGTTGGGCAAATTCCCGTTCACCCCGCTTTCCGGCAAGGATTCGGCCGTGGTTAGCCAGGCCGCGGCGGCCTCCGGCCTCGCCTGGGATGAAACCAGCCGATTGTGGGCGCGCGATAAAGAGATCTGGCTGTTCCCTGTCGAACTGGAGGCGCTGATCAGCAAAGTGCGCTTCTCGCGTATTGGGGTGAAGCTGGCAGAGTCTTTCCCTAAAGGGTATCGCTGGCAGCATGAAGCCGTCATCGCGCTGGCCACCGCCGACGGCAAACAGCGTTTCGAGCTGGACGCCGCGCTGGCGCAAGAGTGGTATCACGGCCGCGATCTGTATCCGGAAACACCGCCGCAGAGCGATGAATGCATAGTGACCTACCAACAGCAGCCGCTGGGTATCGCCAAACGCATCGGCAGCCGGATTAAAAACAATCTGCCGCGCGAACTGGTCCGCGACGGCGCTTTGGATTTCCATCAATAATGTATTAGTTGGCCGGGAAATCCCGGCCAACTAATACCGTTAATAATATTCCTAACTGTAAGTATTACCCTTCTAATGATTCTACATTTACGATATTGCGCTTCCCAGACTGCGCAATATCGATACCTTTCAAAATAAAGAAAATTTTTCGCCCCCCCGCCAAGACAATTCTGAATTCCTATTCTATTAATTATCCTATAAAGAAATTAATGCGTTCAGCCTTTCCGGATGGCGCTTTGCGGATCTCTCTGGCACAGCAAGGAATAAAAAATGAAAAAAACTCTGGTGGCATTGGCCTCGGTAGCAACCCTGCTGTGCGCAAACGGCGCAGCCCACGCAGCAGGCACCATTCAGGGCAACCTGGGGGTGACGTTAACCATCGGCGCAGGTTGCGTAGTGGGTGGCGGAAACAGCAGCGGCTCAGTCAATGATTTTGGCTCCATCAGCTTCGGCACCTACTCCTCGCTTGCGAATATTATCGACGCCAGCGCAACCGGTTCCGGCGGCGCAGGCACGCTGTCGCTGACCTGTACCAGCGGGACCGACTATACCGTAGCGCTGGACAACGGACTGCACGTGACCTCCGGCACTCAGCGCCGCATGGCCAGCGCCGCCGGCGCCTTTATCAATTACAACCTCTACCAGGATCAAGCCCGCGCTACCGCCTGGGGCAGCGGCGCCAACGCCCGAACCGGCACCGGTACCGGCGCGGCAGTTCCTCTGATTGTCTACGGCCGTGTCCCGGCAGCGGGCAGCACTCCGGCGGCCGATACCTATAACGATACCGTGACGATGACGGTAACCTGGTAAGGGTGCGGCAGGCGGTTTTCGGTTGCGGATTACTGGCGTTAAGTCTGGCGGTTTATGCCGATAGCAAAACCGCCAATATTGGCGTCAGCGCCACTCTGCTGAATGCGTGCGAAGCCGGCAGCAGCTCGGGGGGCAACGTCAGCTTCGGCTCGCTGAACTTTGGCACGGTGTATTTTCTCACTACCGCCGTCAGCGTAGCCGGGCAACAAAATGCCGGTGCCATCCGCGTGAAATGCAACAACGGCACCAGCTACAACGTGCTGCTCGGCGGCGGGCAAAGCGGCAACACCGCAGCCCGCTACCTGCAGAGCGCCGCCAACCAACGGGTAAACTACAACCTGTACACCAACAGCGCCCACAGCGTCATTTGGGATAACCTGAACGGGGTATCGCAAACCGCTAACGGCCAGGATAACTGGTTGCCGGTGTATGGCATGATCCCGGTGCAATCCACCCCGTCGGTCGGCAGCTACACCGATACCGTACAGGTGACCATCAATTGGTAAAGGCAATGCGCATTTCAGCCTGCGGGCTGCTGCTCGGGATGACGGCGGCCCCGGTAATCGGTGACACCGGCGTCAACGACTTGCAAAAGAGCACGCCGTTTACCGTCAATGCGACGGTAGTGAAAGGTTGCGTCTTGGGCAGCGGCAACAGCGATGTCACCACCTTCGGCACCCTCAACTTTGGTCAGATCTCTTCGTTGGCCAGCAATGTCAGCATCGTTTCCAGCGCCGGGGCCGGTTCAGTGCTGCTACGTTGCAACCCGGGCCTGAGCGTCACGCTGGCGCTTGGCGTCGGCAACAACATCACCGGCTCCATCTCCGCAGGGCGCAAACTAAAAAATACCCTGACCACGGAGACGCTGCTTTATCAACTCTACCAGGACAACAACTACTCCACACCGTGGGGCGATGGCGGCAACGGCGGCACTGCGCAAGTGATCGCCGCCACCGGCAGTACTCAGGAAATAAAAGTTTATGCCCGTTTGTTTTCGGCCAGTACCTTGCCCACCAGTGGCACTTACAACGATACGGTCTTACTGACGGTAACTTATTAAGTATTTTGAATAAGGATTTAGCTATGCGTATCCCCTTCCGTCTGCCGTTGACGGCAGCGCTGCTGCTTGTCGGCCAGCAACAGGCATTGGCCGCAGCGTCGATTCTGATTTGGCCCATAGATCCGGTGATTGAAGATCAACAGCCCGCCACGGCGCTGTGGTTGGAAAACCGCGACACTAAACCGGTCTATATGCAGGTACGGGTGCTTGGCTGGAGGCAAATCGACGGTAAAGACGATTACAGTAACCAGAGCGAGGTGATCGCCAGCCCGCCGGTCGCTTCGATAGCGCCGGGCAAGCGCCAACTGATCCGGTTGATTAAGCAGACCCCGCCGCCCGCCAGCCAGGAACGCGCCTACCGCATTCTGATTGATGAAGTGCCGGTAAAAGAAAACGACAGTTCATCCACGCCCGCCGGCGCCCAGATGGGGTTGAAGTTCCAGATGCGTTATTCCGTGCCGCTGTTTGTCAGCGGCCAGGGCGTCTGGACCAAGCCGGATTCTGAAAAACCGCGCGACTACGCCACCGCCAACCAACCGCAACTCAGCTACCGGCTATTGCAGCAAAGCAGCCAACGTTGGCTGGAGGTGCGTAATCAGGGCATCGTGCACGCACGTATCTCCAAAGTGACGATACAGGGAAAAACGCTCAATGCCGGGCTGATGGGTTACGTGTTGCCCGGTTCGCAAATGCGCTTTGCCGTACCGCCTTCAGGCAGTTTCAGCAGCGGTAAACTGCAGGCCACGGTCAATGACAATAAACAACCGATAACCTTCCCGTCTTACTGAGTTTCACATGCGGTTAACAGGGACGCCGTCACTCAGGAGCAACGGATTCGGGCTGAAGCCGTTGGCATTCGCCATACTGTGCGCAGCGGCCACACCGTGGGCGCCGCTGGCGCACGCCGATGATTTGCCGCCGCCGCCCAGCGCCATCAGCATGCCGGATACCACCCTGTATCTGGAGCCAGTGGTCAATGGCCGCCAGACCGGCAAAGTGGTGCCGGTGAACTACCGTGGCGGCCACTATTACCTCACGCCGCAGCAATTGATCGACGCCGGTCTGCCGGTGGCGGACAAGCAGGCAAAAGAAATTGCGGTCGATCTGTTGAAGCAGGTGGATGTCACTTACAGCGGCGAAACCCAGCAATTGCTGATCAACATCCCCAACGACTGGCTGCCCAAACAAAAATTCAACGCGCAAAATCCGCTGGATCGCCTGCCGGCGCAAAGCAGCCTCGGCCTGCTGTTCAATTACGACGTTTACGCCAGCCAAAGCAACGCCAACGGCCAACCGGGCTACCTTTCCGCCTGGAGCGAACAGCGGCTGTTTGACGGTTTTGGCGTGGTGGCTAACACCGGCATTTTCCGTGGCAGCTTTAACCGCTCCGCCGGCGATAGCCAGGAGAGCCGTTATATTCGCTACGACAGCCAGTGGCGTTACACGGATGATGAGCGTCTGCTCAGCTATACCGCCGGCGATCTCACCACCGGCTCACTGCCCTGGAGCAGCGCCGTGCGTATTGGCGGTATCCAACTGGCGCGTAATTTTACCGCCCGCCCAGATCTGATCACCTATCCGCTGCCGCAGTTTTCCGGCCAGGCGGCGGTACCCAGCAGCGTCGATTTGTATATCAACAGCTATAAAAACAGCACCACCAGCGTCAATCCTGGCCCTTTCACCCTGGATACGGTGCCCTACATCAACGGTGCGGGCGAGGCCAGGGTGGTCACCACCGACGCGCTGGGCCGCCAGGTCAGCACCCTGGTGCCGTTTTATGTCGCCAGCAACCTGTTGCAGGCCGGCATGAGCGATTTCAGCGTTTCCGCCGGCGCCCTGCGCCGAAATTATGGCCTGAATTCAGCCGATTACGGCCAATGGGTGACCAGCGGCAGTGGGCGTTACGGCGTCACGGATTGGTTGACGATGGAAGGCCGCGCCGAAGCGGCGGCGGAACTGGCGGTGGGCGGTGCAGGTGCCGATATCCGCCTCGGCCAGTGGGGCGTGCTCAACGCGTCGTACAGCTACAGCCAGGCCGGCGACAGCGCGTTTAACGATTATCACCCTTCGCGGCAGATGAACTATTACGACCCGCTGACCGGCAAATCGCTGCCGCAGCCCGATCAACAGCCGGTCTACCAATACACCCGTAACCGGGGCGATCAAAGCAGCATCGGCTACACCTACAGCAACCGGTATTTCAGCCTCAATGCCCAGCGCGTCCTGCGCAGTGCCGGCTTTGGCGATATTTCGGTTTATAAGAGCGACTACCGCCTGAGCCGCCGTACCGATCAACTCACCGGTAGCCTCGGCCTTGGCCGCGCCGGCAGCATTGGCGCCGGCTATTTCGACGTGCGTGACGCTATCGGCACGCGCACCCGGCTGGTCAACTTCTCCTACAGCCTGTCGTTATGGCGCAACATGAGCCTGTATGCCTCGGTCAACCGGGAGATCGGCAGCAGCGGTTACAGCACCCAGCTACAGCTCTCCATTCCCTTCGACAGTTGGGGCACCGCCAGCGTCAGCGCTTCCCGCGACAACAACAATCGGTGGAGCGAACGCGTCAGCTACAGCCGCGCCGCACCGACCGACGGCGGCCTGGGCTGGAACCTGGCCTACGCGGACGGACAAGACAGCAACAGCTACCGTCAGGCCGACATGACCTGGCGTACCCGCTTGCTCGAGGCCCGCGCCGGGATGTACGGCAACAGCGACGACTATACCCGCTGGGGAGAAGTGAGCGGTTCGCTGGTCATGATGAAAGGCGATCTCTACGCCACCAACACCATCAACGACGCCTTCGCGCTGGTCTCGACCCAGGGCTATCCGGACATTCCTGTGCGCTATGAAAATCAGTTGATCGGCGTGACCAACGCCAAAGGCTATCTGCTGGTGCCGACCGTGACCTCGTATTACCACGCCAAATTCCAGATCGACCCGCTCAATTTGCCTGCGGACGTTGCCATTCCTACCGTCGAGAAAACCGTGGCGATCCGCGATCACAGCGGTTTCCTGGTCGATTTTCCGGTCCAGCCGATCTCCGCCGCCGACGTCAAACTGGTCGATGCGCAAGGCAAACCGCTGGCCAACGGCAGTGAGGTTGCGGTTATCGGCGGCAGTCAACGCAGCTATGTCGGTTGGGACGGCATGGCCTATCTGGATCCGGTGCAGCAGCACAACCGGTTGAGCGTCATCCCCGCAGACGGCGGCGCACCTTGTCAGGCGCAGTTCAGCCTGACAAAAACGCAGGGCATCCAGAGCATCGGGCCGATCGTTTGCCAGTAACCCATTATGGAGAAAGATATGATTCGGGGATTCAAAGCGATATTACTGACGCTGATGCTGCTGGCAAGCCAGCGGGCGTTGGCTGACTGCGCCACCACCAATGGCAGCGTGACGCTGCCTGGCGGCAGCTCTTTTACCGTCTACAACGGCCAGATCAGCGCCCAGGGCACCGCCGGGCTGAACTGCACCGGTCTCGGTCTGTCGTTGCTGTCGCAAAACACCGTAACGGTGAAAATCACCTCGACCACCCACAATATGGCGATAGCCAACACCGACGGTTCCGGCGATCAAATTCCTTACCTGATTTACCCCGATTCGAATTACCAATACGCGTATAGCGTCGGGCAAACCATCGATTACAGCTCATTGAACCTGCTGTCGCTGATCCTCATCTCCTCCAACGTCAATTTCCCGATGTATGTCAGGACCACCGCCGGCGCTAACGTGCGTTCCGGCACCTATACCGATACCGTCAATCTGACCTGGAACTACCACATCTGTGGCCTGGGCGTGCTCGGTCTGTGTATCTGGTGGGACGGCGTCGACAAGCTCAGTACCATGACCATTACCGCCGTGATCACCAAAGACTGCCTGATTGGCACCGCGCAGAACGTCAATTTTGGCAGCATGGCGCTGGTGGGCCAGTTTAACCCGGTGAACCAGAGCATCACCCTTACCTGCACCAAAACCGAGGGTTACAACACCTATTTCACCAACGGCAATAACCCGGTCACCGGCTGGCGGCAGATGAAAAACGGCACCAGCAATTTCATGCAGTATCAAATTTACCTGCCCAATACCACCACCGTCTGGGACAGCACCAACAAACAAAGCGGGGCCGGTACCGGCCTGGCGCAGAGCATTCCCTATCTGGCGGTGATTAACGCCGCGCAAACCGAAAAGCCGGTCGGCGCCTATCAGGACAATCTCAGCTTTGTCGTGGAATATTAGCCTCATGCGCTAGTCGCTGACGGCGATTGTTGCCAGCTTGTATTTTTTATGTGGCATTTTTTGCTCATTTAGCTATGCTCAAAGAGATGGCCTTAACTGGTCATACCTCATACCAGCAGATCGAGCAAGGAGTTCCAATGGGCAAAACCGTGGTAAAAATAGGCAGTTTTGAGGTTGATGATGCACATTTGTCCTCCTCGTCCGAGCAGGCCAGCACGCTGACCATTCCCTGCAAGTCGGATCCCGACTTGTGCATGCAGTTAGACGGTTGGGATGAGCACACCAGCATTCCGGCGACGCTGGATGGCAAGCATTCGCTGCTGTTTAAGCAGCATTACGATCGGCAATCCGATGCCTGGGTGATGCGGCTGGCATGAACAACGATGAACTGAAAAACGCGCCGTGTACCGCAAGGAACACGGCGCGTTTTTTATGTGATGGCGATACCGCGACCGGCGAAGAAACGGCCAAAGCGGCTCAGCGGCAGCGTCACCTGTTGGCGCGTGGCTTGGCTGTCGCCGGAAGGATTGTGAAAGGTCACGTTCTCGGCCTCAACGGCGGTGACCAGCACCAGATGACCGCCCCGCTGCGGCGGGGGCAGCTCGGGCTGGCGAATGCCTGGGTGCACCGAAGCCATAAAATAGCGTCGCTGCGCCAGCAATTGCGGCAGCGCCTCCACGTCGAGGCCGACCCGCACCTCGGCGTCCAACGCAAACTGCTCACGCACATAGTCGACAAAGGGCGCGTAGATCAGCCCTTTGATACGTTCGCCTTCACGCACATAGGCACCGTACGGCAAGCTGCGGCGCGCCAGCTCCAACACCGGCGGCGCATCGCCGTCACGGTGGCTCAGGACCATTTTCAGGCAGGCCATACCGCAAACGTGATTGGCCCATTCGATATATTCCGCTCGATCGCGCGCCCCGCTGCGCGCCCAGTTGGCATCATCTGCCAAGGTCGCACGCCCGGCAATCAGATCGGCCGCCAGTTCAGGTGTTGCCCATTGGCAAACGTAGGGGACCGCCGTCGTCAAATCAGAAAGTCTCAATCACTTTGAAATTCATCAGCACCAGCGTCATATCCGGCGAGAACAGCTCGTACTCTTCAAAGAAACTCTGCAGCTCTTTACGCCAGTACGCCAATGAACGATCGCCTTCCCCTTCGGCATAGGCATGCGCTTCATCAACCTGATCGTAGGTTTTCATCTCTACCGAGGTCAGCTCTACCGCACAGACCGGAACATTTTTACCGTCAACGACCACAAACACGTCGCCGGCCAGCGGGATACCTTCCCCGTCGAGATTGGAACAGGTGGCGGTCTTGGTGCCATTGAGGATCAGCTTGACCACATCATCGGCCTGCTGCTCGGTGTTGCCGAACGCCCAACGCTCGGTGTTCTCATATTTCTTCGGAATTGCCTCTGCCATTGCCTTACCTTATTAAATGAATCATTGTGCAGAGAGAATAGTACAACGTATTCCCCGCCGCCTGCACCTGCCGAATTCACCGCACGGCGGCGCAAACCCATACCATTTACAGGCTTTTACGGTAAATCTCTGTGCCTGCGCCGGGACAACAGGCATACTGTGGACGATATTCACACCATGGCTTACGGCCAGGCGGTAACATGAAAAATGACGACAAAGACCCCGATGACACCTTCAGTGACTTATTAAAAGTCATTGCGCTGGTCGTGATTGCTCTCTTTGTTATCGGCGGCTGGTATTTCAGCTGATCAATAGAACAGGAGATCACCTTGGCAACCAAACGCATGCGCACCAAGCACTGGAAGATGTTTTTGATTTTGTTGTTAATCTGCGTAGCCCTATTGTTATTGCGCTGGGCGGCAATGGTTTTCGGTTAACGCCAACCGGACGTCGACGCTATTTTCAGTTGCGCCGTTCGCCCGGCGTTTTAGCCACCGGCTCCAGCAGCTCTCGCAGATAGGCTATTCGCGCCTCCCCCTGCGGCAACCACAGACGGCACAACCGATTTTGCACTTCTGCCCGCCGGCTCAGGCGATAGTATTCCGCCAGTTGATCGACCAGTTTCATCACGCACCCTCCAGATATTCGACAAGCTAAGTATTGGGCGAAAAAACCAGAAGAAACACTGATGCCTTATTTTTTATGCTTCCGGTTTTAGCGTTGTGCGACCGGTGCAGTGGCGAACCCTGGGCCCAACTGCTACATTGACCAAAAATCACCCAGCCGAGGTAAACGATGATGTTCTCGGAGCAGGAGATAAAACCCGTGTGGGATGAAGTCGCCCGTTTGATCGGTGACAGCGTGATGCAACTGCGCCATCGCGGCGAGGTGTTATCGGTAGAAACGCTGGCGAAGCACCTGGCGCGGCAGTTGGCTGAAAGCAACGATATCGAACGCCGGATCCTGATCGGTGCGGCGATCAACATGCTGAAAGATGGAAAGTGAATCGCCAACCGGAATGGTTGGCGATTCGGCAGAAGCCCGAGGTATGCAAGCCCGGCCTTCTGAGCGCTACTATGTCAGGCTGACCCGATGAAATTAATAGGAATTATCGCGTTTTTGCCAAAAATTACTGTTTTTGTTGCCTTGGCCTATCAACAGCAAAATAAAAAACCGGAGGAATCCCCTCCGGCTATCCATCATGAATGTTGGGCTCAGATTAACCAACCCAGCAATAAGGTCGCCCCAATCACCGTCGAAGCACCGCCAATGCGCGTGGCAATTTGCGCGAACGGCATCAACCCCATACGGTTGGACGCGGAGAGGATCGCCACGTCGCCGGTACCGCCCAACCCGCTGTGGCAGCAAGTGACGATCGCCGCTTCAATCGGGTACATTTTCAGGTAAGGCGCAATCAGGAAGCTCACCACGCCCATCGACAACACCACCGAACCGCAGACCACCACATAGCCCACCGAAAACACCGCCACCACGCTTTCCAGCGGCACATACAGCATGCCCAGGCCAATCATCAGCGGCCACACCAGGGCGGTAGAAACGAACTTGTAAAAACTGTGCGCGCCGGTTTCCATCGAGACCGGGATCACCCGGCAATATTTGCACAGCACGGCAAACAGAATCATCAGCACCGGGCCGGGAATATGCACAATGTGTTCAAACAGGCCGCCGACGATAAAGAAGGCGCAGATCACCAGCAGCCCACCGCCCATCAGTTGGAAATCGACATTGCCGTTGGTTTCCTTGATGGCGAACACCGCGTTTTCCTGCGCCGAGCGGATCAGCATGCCTTCCCCGCTCAGCGCTTTGCGCTGCAGGCCGATACGCGCCAATACCCCAGCTGCAACGATAGCAAAGATATTGCCCAACACCGCCGCCGGTGCCAGTTGCGCCACGTAAACGTCCGGCGTCGATCCCAAAATGGCGGAATACGCCAGCGACAGCGGCAAGATACCTTCACCTATGCCGCCACCGATGATTGGCACGATGATAAAGAAGAAGGTGTGATAGAAGGTAAAACCAAACAGCTTGCCCACCAGCAACCCGGTGACGATCGCCGTGACCGTGCCGACCACCAAAGGCACGAACATGCGGATCATGCCCTGGATCAGGATCACCCGGTTCATGCCGAGTATGCTGCCCACCACCAGACTGGCGATAACGAAGTACAGCAGGTTGGCTTCTTTCATCAGCAGATGGACAGTGCCCATCACGTTAGGCTGGAAGACGTTAAAGTAAACCAGAACCGAAGGCACCATCAGGCATAAAATGGCCGGGCCGCCGATATCCCGCAACACGGGAATACTTTTGCCTAAATGCGCCAGCGCAAAACCCAGCGTCATAATCACCGCCAGGCCGCCGATCATATTTTTCGGCAAGAAGTTGGCGTAGGCCGATACGGTAACAATGGCGCAAATAGTGATAAACAACGCGACCGGAACCGCGCCGATATCCATTTGTCTAATTTGATTAATTAATCCTGATGAATCAGGTAATGGCGTATTTTTTTCACAGGCAACTTCTGCATTTATCTGTTTCATTATTCACCCTGCTGACAAGTGTTCGGTGCGGAACGGTTCGCCTGACCACAAGCGAAGAACGTTATCAAACAAAAACAACTGTTTATCATAAATTTTATTGCGTATTTTCGTTTTTTAATAATGGAAAAAACAGTGGACAGCTCAGACAATATGATAAAAAATAAAAATACAAAACTAAATTGCGTCGCGTTAATTCAATATTGTGAGCCCCAACCAATGTTGGTTTTAATTAATTATCGTCAGCGTTTTGTAATTAAATTAATCAGGTTAAAATTCGCTGCTATGCTATAGATGGAAGTAAAAATCCGTGCGTTTATTAATGAGAACCGGAGCAGGAATTAGCTGAATCCGGTCAGCTGTACCCGAGCCTCTTCTCTGCACGCGGCACCGTGCAGGAGTGAGGCACATAATATATGCCCTATGGCTTTCGTTTTTGCCAACGACTCCACGGCTTGAAAGGCTACGGACATAGAACCGATAAGGAAGTAGATATGTCTTCAATCGCTGTTACCCCACAAACGCTGGCCCGCTACGGTATCCATCAGGCTACCGAGATCGTCTATAACCCAAGTTACGAACAACTGTTTATCGAGGAAACCCGCGCCGACCTGCCGGCACTGGAACGCGGTACGCTGACCCGGCTTGGCGCAGTTAACGTCGATACCGGCGAATTCACCGGCCGCTCGCCGAAAGACAAATACATCGTCCGTGACGACACCACCCGCGATACCGTCTGGTGGTCCGATAACGGCACCGGCAAAAACGACAACCAACCGCTGTCGCCGGAAGTCTGGCAGCACCTGAAAACCCTGGTGGGCAATCAGCTCTCCGGCAAACGCCTGTTCGTGGTGGATGCATTCTGCGGCGCCAATGCCGATACCCGCCTGAAGGTGCGTTTCATTACCGAAGTGGCCTGGCAGGCGCACTTCGTCAAGAACATGTTTATCCGCCCGAGCGAAGCCGAACTGGTCGATTTCGAACCGGACTTTGTGGTGATGAACGGCGCCAAATGCACCAACCCGGACTGGCAACAGCAGGGGCTGCATTCAGAGAACTTCGTCGCCTTCAACCTGACCGAACGCATTCAGTTGATCGGCGGCACCTGGTACGGCGGCGAAATGAAAAAGGGTCTGTTCTCCATCATGAACTACCTGCTGCCGCTGCAAGGCATAGCCTCCATGCACTGCTCGGCCAACGTCGGCGAACAGGGTGACGTGGCGATATTCTTTGGCCTGTCCGGCACCGGCAAAGCCACCCTCTCCACCGATCCCAAGCGCCAGTTGATCGGTGACGACGAACATGGCTGGGACGACGACGGCGTGTTCAACTTTGAAGGCGGCTGTTATGCGAAGACCATCAAGCTCTCGCAGCAGGCCGAGCCGGAAATTTATCAGGCAATTCGTCGCGATGCGCTGCTGGAAAACGTGCAGGTGCTGGCAGACGGCAGCATTGACTTCGATGACGCCGGCAAGACCGAGAATACCCGCGTGTCCTACCCGATCGACCACATCGAAAACATCGTCAAACCGGTGTCCAAGGCCGGCCATGCCAAGAAGATCATCTTCCTGACGGCGGATGCCTTCGGGGTGTTGCCGCCGGTTTCTCGCCTGACGCCGCAACAAACCCAGTATCACTTCCTGTCCGGCTTTACCGCCAAACTGGCCGGTACCGAACGCGGCATCACCACGCCAACCCCCACCTTCTCCGCCTGTTTCGGCGCCGCGTTCCTGACGCTGCACCCGACGCAGTACGCCGAAGTGCTGGTGAAACGCATGGAAGCGGCCGGTGCCCAGGCCTATCTGGTGAATACCGGCTGGAACGGCAGCGGCAAGCGCATCTCCATCAAGGACACGCGCGGCATTATCGACTCGATTTTGAACGGTGAGATTGAGCACGCCGAGACCTTCACCCTGCCGATCTTTGGCCTGGCGGTCCCGACGGCGCTACCGGGCGTTGATCCTTCAATCCTCGACCCGCGCAAAACCTACGCCGATGAATCGCTATGGCAGGAAAAAGCACAGGATTTGGCACAGCGCTTTATCGATAACTTCGCCAAATACACCGTGACTCCGGCCGGCGAAAAGCTGGTGAACGCCGGACCCAAGCTGTAAACACTCCCTGTTTTATCCGGGCGCCTGAAGGCGCCCTTTTTATTTCCATTGACCCGTTTTGAATGGGTGAAACAACCGCTAGCCCGGATGTCGTATCACAGACAGGATATCAGTCCCATCAGCAGCACATATTTGCAGTCAGCCGGAGAACAACGTTGACCCTCTGTCGCCGCACAGGGCGATGGCCGGCAGAGAATAGACTGCGCTCCTCTCGCTCCTCCTTACCGGGCCGACTCAAGCGGCAGAAACGTCTCGGCAAAAATGTCGGGCTGGTAGCCTGCGGCGGCAAAAAGATGCTGACGGGACTCGTCGATCGCCGCACGGAGCCGCTCGCTGTCCACTCCCAGTACCTTGCCGTTGCGCTTGACGACGCGTCCGCCAATCATGACAGTATCAATATTGCTGCGTTCGGCCGCATGCACCACCGTGCCGAATGCGTTGCCTGACGGGTAAAGGTTTATGTCCTCGGTACGGATAAGGATCAGGTCGGCCTGTTTTCCCGGTGCCAGGCTGCCGATTTTGTCCTGCAACCCTGCACAGGCGGCGCCGTCAGCCGTGGCGGCTTTCAGCAGGCTATGAGCCTGCAGGGTCACCGGAGGATGATCTGATCCGCAGCACTGCCGCTGGTGCATACCCATGACGCGCTGCAGGTAAAATGCCACCCGCATCTCCATAAACATGTCGCCGCTGTAGGACGTCTCGTTATCCACGCTCAACCCCGGGTTGATCCCGTGACGCAGGGCTGACTGCAAGGCGAACATTCCATCCTCGATGCCGTAGTGCGCATCTGAGCGCGGACATACGTTGACCCGTACGCCGGCCTCGCGCAGAATTTGCCATCCGGCGTCCGGCAGTGCGGTGCAGTGGTTAAAGATGTTATCAGAGCCCAGCAGCCCTTTCCGGTGTAGCCCTTCCAGCTCCGCCGCCATTGCGCCCCCGAAAAACTCGGTGATGATCGGCAGGCCCAGCCGCCGGGCTTCAGCCCACAGTTCAGGTTCCAATTGCGCCATCACGGCCAGCGAGACCAGGCTGTTGTCTCCTTTCTTGAAATATTTTTCCTGCAGGCGCTCCAGATTACCGGGCCAGTGGGCCTTGTCCCATTCTCCGGACACGGGCGCGCCGGAGGCATGTACGGACCGGATACCTGCGTCAAGCAACGCCTCGACGGCGGCATCGGAGTGTGCGCCGGTACGGCTGTTGTGCGAGTTATCGACAACAGTGGTGATGCCGGCGTCGATGCAACCCAGTGCGGTAAGCAGGTTGCCGATATACATGTCAGCCGGGCGATAGTATTTGGCAAAAGAATAGTGCGTTGCGTTGCAGTAGTCTTCAAGCGTTGCGGCATTCGGGTTAAGCCGGCGCAGCTGCCCCTCCCACGAGTGGCGATGCGTATCGACCATGCCCGGCATGGCTATCATGCCGGACGCGTCGATAACGACGGCGTCGCCGGCATCAATGCTTTTACTTATGGCCGTGATGGTGTTGCCTTCGATAAGGATATCGCCGCTGACCAAATTGCCTGTATCACCGTCCATGCTGAGAACCGTGGCTCCCCGGATAAGCGTCCGGGCGGCCGGCAAGTCAGCGTTCTGTACTATATTCCGGATATAATCAGTCATCTTCAGTTCACTTTTTTGAATGTTGTGAAGCAAAGGTAAGGAAAGTGATACTTCCGAAAAAGAGGGTTAAACTGTTTTCATTATTCAGCAATCACGAACAATAATGTTCGCCCGGTTGCTTCTGTTGTGGTTTATGGAAAAAGAATATGGACCGTATCCAGGCAATGCAGATTTTCGTCCGGGTGGCAGAGGCCGGGAGCTTTATTCTCGCGGCGGAAACGCTTTCCTTACCGGCCTCAACGGTGAGCAGCACGATTAAAAATCTTGAAAAATATCTGCAGGTACGCCTGCTGAACAGAACAACCCGGCGGGTCAGCCTGACGACCGAAGGCGCACAGTATCTGGCGCAATGTCGGGAAATACTCGAGCTGATTGAGCATACGGAGTCCAGCCTGACTGACTCCGTAAAACGGCCGCAGGGACGTTTGCGGGTTGATATGCCTGGTGGCATTGCACATTTTGTCGTCATGCCGAATCTGAAAGACTTTTACCGACGCTACCCGGATATCTACCTGATGATAGGCGTCAACGATCGGCAAGTAGATCTCGTTCAGGAGGGCGTAGATTGCGTCATTCGAACGGGGAACCTGAATGACTCAACGCTCGTCGCTCGCCCGCTCGGCCAGTTTCGCTGGGTGACCTGTGCTGCTCCGGCCTATCTCAGAGAAAACGGTATTCCGCAGACCCCGGAAGACTTGTCTCACCACCGGGCCATCCATTATTTTTCAGGACACGCCAGGCGAGCGGGTGAAATGTGCTTCTTCAGCGGCACTGAAAAAATATCGGTACCGGTCAACGGCGTTGCCGCCGTCAATGAGACAGGACTCTACATAAAAATGTGTCTTGAAGGATTCGGGCTGGCGCAGCTTGCCGAGAGAGTGGTAGCAGAACATCTGCAGGAAGGCCGGCTGATCGAAGTTATGGCGGACTGGCAGCCCGCCTCCGTGCCGGTTACCTTACTCTATCCGCATCAGCGTTTTCTCTCGCCAGCCGTGCGCGCATTCGCTGACTGGATAACCGGACTTATTAAAGGTTGATCGGTCAACGTGAGCGGACCGGTGCATTTATCGATTCCGCGAAGCCGTGGCATCCCCTACCAACCCCGGCAGCACCAGCGTCAACGCCGCCGTAATGCGAGTGTCGATGTCGCTGCCCGGCGGCAACAGTCCAAGCGCCATCTGGCGCAAGGGTTCGGCCATCACCATCGCCAGCAGCAGATCGCTGGTCTGCGCACAGTCCAACTCACGCAACCAGCCGTGCCGCTGTTGGCGTTGCAGCCAGTCCGCCACAATGGCCCGACCGCGTTCAATACCGTTACGCTGATAAGCTGCCAGCATCGCCTCCCGCCCAGGAAACTCGCTCTGCAACAGACGAAATACCCCCACCGCCTGCTCGCTCAGCACCTGTTGCGCAATGGCGCGCAGACCCTGCTCAAGCAGCGGCTGCACCTCTGCCACCCGCTGCGCATCCTGTTCAAACGCCGGCTGAAAAGCGTCGGTCCAACTGGCTATCGCCTGCATCACCAACGCATCTCGATTTTCGGCAAAACGGTACAGGGTCTTCTTGGCCATACCGGCCCGTTTCGCCACCGCGTCCACGGTGGTGGCGGCATACCCCTGCGTCAGCAACAGCGCCAGAGTAGCCTCAACCGCCGCCGAGCGCAGCTCCGCCTCCGGGGCCGAAGGCCTTCCACGCGAACGCGGTTCGGCATCCCTTTCATTTGCCATAATGGTTCCTCGAAATCGTTGACAGGAACAGCATACCGGCATAGCCTTAATTAGGAAACAAATATCGTTTCCTAATTCATAAGGATGACCGCTATGACACATCAATCGCTGATGCTTCCTTGGGGCGTTAATGATATCAACGCGTTGCTTAAACCGGAACCGCTGCTGCTGGAGATGGGGCTGACGCGCAGCACCGACGGATTGCTGACCGTGGCGATCCGCACCGATCTGCCCGGCTGCAAGGGCCGCATGCTGGACTGGTGGTTTACCTTTTTTGAGACCACCCAGCACATTCGCTGGTGGCATCCGCACGATCACGTTGAGCACCGCGGCTGGGACAGGCACTGGAAAAAAGGCGAAAGCTACATTGGCGCCAGCATCAACGCGGTTGAATGGCTGGCGGAGTTGCCGCCGGTGCCGGCACGCCTCAAGTTTCACGCCGCCGAAGATTTTTTTGCCGCGCAACCGCTGCAACAGGCGCGCGACACCCAGGCGCTATCTGCCGCCATTTGCGCCCGTATCGGCTTCGGCGAGCAGGTGGCGCTGGATGACAATGGCGACCCTCGCGACGGTGAAATGCTGCATTTGGCGCGTGACACGCCCTTCGGCTGCGTGCTGCGCAGCCGTTTCCTGTTGGGTAAATCCTGTGCGAACGCGCATGACGAGCTGCCGGACGAGATTGGCTTTAATCTGATGCGTCACTGCTATAACGAATTCAGCTATCTGGCGCAATTCCTGCCATCGTTGTACTACGCCGAAAATGGCCGTGAGGCGGCGCCGTTACCCTGGTGAACCCCCTTCACACTTCCCGTTGAAAATAATTGATTGTTTTGTCATATGAATTTAGAAGTGGATGACAACAACTCAAACGCACGGGAACGGGAATGGACGCACAAACGACGGTTATCGACGCACGCCAGTCGCGCCAGGCATTGCTGGCCGGATCGGTCGGCAACTTTATCGAATGGTATGAATTTGGCGTTTACGGTTTTCTGGCCACCGTCATCGCCGCCAATTTTTTCACTCTGCAGGGTGAAAGTGAAATCACCAGTCTGATCCTCACCTACGCCGCCTTCGCGCTGGCCTTTTTCTGCCGCCCGATCGGCGCGGTGATTTTCGGCCGCATCGGTGACAGGATCGGGCGCCGACCGACGCTGATTGCGGTATTGCTGCTGATGACCCTGGCAACCGCCCTGATCGGCGTGATGCCGACCTATGCCTCTATCGGCGTCGCCGCCCCGTTGCTGCTGACCCTGTTACGCATGTTTCAGGGGCTGTTCGCCGGCGGCGAGTTCGGCGGTGCGGTGTCGCTGATGACCGAGTTCGCGCCCAAGGGCAAGCGTGGGCTGTACGGCGCCTGGCAATCGCTGACCGTGGCGTTCGGGCTGTTGGCCGGTGCCGGGCTGGTGGCGCTGCTGGCCGCGCTGTTGACGCCGGAACAGTTACATGACTGGGGTTGGCGCATTCCCTTCCTGTTGGCGTTGCCGATGGGCGCGGTGGCGTTGTGGCTGCGGCTGAAGCTGCAGGAAACGCCGACCTTTAAACAGGCGCAACAAAGCGGCGGCGAAACGGCGCAAGCGCCGGAAGTGAAGCTGGGCGGCGTGCTGAAAACCATTCTGATCGGCATTGGCCGCATGATGGGCTGGTCCGCCGCCGGTTACACCTTCCTGGTGGTGATGCCGTCCTACCTGCAAACTTCGCTGCACGCCACCTTCCAGCAGGCGCTGGTGGCCACGGTGCTGGCCAACGTCGGTTTCGCCCTGACCATTCTGCCCGCCGGCATTCTCAGCGATAAGCTGGGGCGCAAAACGGTGATGCTGGCGGCGGTCATCGCGGTGATCCTGTTTACCTTCCCGCTGCTGCACTTGCTGCAAGACCCGCAAAGCTCGCTGCTGGCCAAAGGCATCGCGGTATTGATCGCCGGTGCGGTGGTCGGGATGCTGGCCGGCCCCGGCCCGGCGATGCTGGCAGAGATGTTCCCGACCAAAGTGCGCTACACCGGTCTGGGGCTGGCCTATTCGCTCTCCAACGCGGTATTTTCCGGTTCAGCGGGGTTAATCATCACCGGTTTGATCAAGCAGACCGGCAACCTCGATATCCCGGCTTACTACGTGGTCGCCACCTCGGTGGTCAGCCTGTTCGCACTGATGACTCTGCGGCGCGACGATCATCTGCGCTCGCTGAACGCGCGTTAATCCTGAAGGGGCGCATAGCGCCCCAAGTTCGAACCGCTGCGCAATTTTTGTGCGCCGTTCTAGTGCATCCCCCCAGTCACCGTTTCAACGCCCCTCTCGCCCTGTCAGCAAAATGACTGATTATTTATAGTTATTAATAAGTTGAAAAATAATTCCCGCCACTATTCGCAGTTGGCCCTTAACTTGCTCCACCTTGTATATACATGGACGGACATTACCGACACGGACATCACTATTACTCACCAGTGCGAAAGACGAGGTTCCCCCATGAAGCAACCCATAAAAACGCTACAAAAAGTGCTCGCCACCGCCTGCTGCCTCAGCATGCTTGCCGCCCCGGCATTCGCCGCCGAGACACCTCTGACCAAGCCAGAGGCCGGCACCTTCAAAATGGGCATTGAACCCTGGTTGGGCTACGGCCAGTGGCACGTAGCCAATAGCCTTGAGCTGTTCAAAAAACAGGGGCTGGACAAGGTGGATATCATCAACTTCGCCGAAGATAAAGACATCAACGCCGCACTGGCCAGCGGCCAGATCGATGCCGCCAATATCGCCACCCACACCGCCATGGGCATGGTGTCCGCCGGTCTGCCGGTCAAAATCGTGCTGCTGCTTGATCAAAGCCAAACTGCCGACGCGCTGATTGTCGGCCCTGGCATCAAAACGCTGAGCGATCTGAAAGGCAAACAGGTGGCATACGAAGAAGGCACCACCAGCGACATCCTGCTACACAGCGCCCTCGCCTCCGCCGGAATGAAATGGAGTGACATAGTGCCAGTGCCGATGCCTGCCGACGCCGCAGGCAGTGCGCTGATCGCCAAACGCGTCAGCGCCGCCGTCACCTACGAACCTTACCTGAGCATGGCGAAAAAACAGGACGCCGACGTAAAAATGCTGTACAGCGGCGAGTCCGATCCGGGCCTGATCAGCGACGTGCTGGTAGTACGCGACGAGGTGATCAAGTCCAGGCCGGGCCAGGTCGCCGCCATGATTAAAAGCTGGGATGCCGCGTTACGGCATTATCAGCACAACACCGCGGCGGACCGGGCAATCATCGCCAAACAGGTTGGCGCCAGCCCGGCCGATCTGGCCAGCGCGTTTGACGGCGTGAAGTACTACTCGCTGGCGGAAAACAAGCAGGTCCTGAGCGAGCACTTCGCCAAACACACCTTCGCCCACGTGCTGAAAGCGGCCACAGAAGCCAAGCTGGTGAGCAAACCGGTCACGCCGGAAAACCTCATCGACGCGCGATTCGTTAACGGTCTGTAAGCCGGATTAGCGCCGGCCGACGGTTTATGACCGGCGCAACGCCCCATCAGAGGAAAGACCCGATGAGCTCGATAAAACTGGATGCGCCTAACGCGCGCACACATCTGAACAACGCCCCACCGCCTGGGCGGCGCAGGCGCAAGCCGCTTGGGCTGATGGTGATCGGCAAAACGCCGTCGCGCGGGCTGTTCGTCGCCATCGCCGTGGCCGTGTTCGCGCTGCTGCTGCTGAGCTGGTGGCTGGCGACTCGCAGCGGCGCGGTACCGGCGATTTTTATGCCCACGCTGGACGGCGTATGGCGCCGCATGGTCAGCCTGACGCAGGACGGCACGCTGTGGAGCGATATTCGCAGCAGCCTGTACCGCATCTCGGTGGCCTTCCTGATTTCGTCGGTGATGTCCATTGTCATCGGCGTATTGGCCGGCTGTTACGGTTTTTTCAAAGCGGTCACCGAACCGCTGGTGGATTTTGTCCGCTATATGCCGGTGGTGGCCTTTGTGCCGCTGACCATTTTGTGGACCGGCACCGATGACGTGCAGAAATTCCTGATCATCTGGATCGGCACCTTCTTTCAACAGGTGCTGATGGTGATCGACACCGTAAAGCGCGTGCCGGGGGATTTTGTCGGCCTGGGGCGCACGCTCGGTATGCCGGACCGCAATATCCTGTTCAAGATCGTGCTGCCCAGCGCGCTGCCGGGCATCTGGGATGCGTTGCGCATCAGCCTCGGTTGGGCCTGGACCTGGCTGGTGCTGGCGGAGCTGGTGGCCTCCACCTCAGGGCTGGGCTACCGCATCGTGGTGTCGCAGCGCTTTTTCCAGACCGACACCATTATCGGCTACATCCTGCTGCTGGGGCTGCTTGGGCTGATCACCGATCAACTGATGCGCGCCGCCGAGCGCGTGTTGTTCCGCTACAACGCGAGGCGTAAATAATGGCGACCCTAACCCTAAACGGTCTGAACAAAAGCTTTCAGGTCGGTAAGCGATCGCGTCAGGTATTGCATGACATCGATCTGACGCTGCACGACAACGAGTTTGTCTCTGTGGTCGGCAGTTCCGGCTGCGGCAAAAGCACCCTACTGTCGATCGCCGCCGGGCTGGAGGATTTCGACAGCGGCAGCGTGCGCGTTGACGGCGTGGACATTCGCGGGCCGGGCATCGATCGCGGCGTGGTGTTTCAGTCTTATACCCTGCTACCGTGGCTGACCGCCCGCCAGAATATTGAATTCGCCCTGAAGGCGGCGGGCTATGGCCGCGGCGAATGCCGTGACATCGCCGGCGACCACCTGGCGCTGGTCAAGCTGACCGAATTCGCCGATGCCTATCCCAACGAACTGTCCGGCGGCATGAAACAGCGGGTGGCGATTGCCCGCGCGCTGTCCTACCGGCCGAAAATCCTGCTGATGGATGAACCCTTCGGCGCGCTCGACGCCATGACGCGCCACCAGATGCAGCTGTTGCTGACGCGCATCTGGGAAACCCATCGCCTGACGGTGATGTTTGTCACCCACGATATCGAAGAGGCAGTGTACCTGTCGGACCGCATCGTGGTGATGGGGCCGGGCAAAATCAATACCACCTTTCAGGTCGATCTGCCGCGCCCGCGCAGCGAAGAAGTGAGCGGTGACGCGCGCTATATCGATCTGCAACGTCAGGTTCTGAAATCTATCCGGGAACAGGCTTCCCAACACGAATTAGCTTAGGAGCATCCCCATGTCGCACACAGTGACCTTTCACGATCTCAGCCACAGCCGGCAATTGCCGGAAGCCCTGTTCCAACGCACCGAAGCCGACTTGTCGTTCTTTATCGAACGGGTGCAGCCGATTATCGCGGCGGTACGCAGTGAAGGCGATGCCGCGCTACAGCGCTTCGCACGGGAATTCGATGGCGTGCAGGCCGAACGCATGTCGATTCGCGTCGAACAAAGCGAGTTCGACGACGCCATGGCGCGGCTGGATCCCGCCGTCACCGCCGCTATCGCCTATGCCGCCGGCAATATCCGCGCGTTTCATGAAGCGCAGAAACCGGAAGAAATGTGGTTGAAAGAGATGCAGCCCGGCGCTTTTGCCGGCGATCGCCACCTGCCGATCGATTCCGTGGCCTGCTATGTGCCGCGCGGCAAAGGTTCGTTCCCCAGCGTGCTGCTGATGACGGCGATCCCGGCGCTGGTGGCCGGCGTACCCCGGCCGGTGGTGATCACCCCGCCCGGCCCGGATGGCAGAGTCGACGATGCCACGCTGGTGGCGGCGCAGTTGGTCGGCATCCGCGAAATTTACAAGTGCGGCGGCGCGCAAGGGGTAGCGGCAGTGGCTTATGGCACTGAGACGGTGCCAAAATGCCTGAAGATCGTCGGCCCCGGCAGCCCATGGGTAGTGGCCGCCAAACGCCAATTGGCGCAGTTGATCGATCCCGGCGTGCCGGCCGGCCCCAGCGAAAGCATTATTTTGGCCGATGACAGCGCCAACGGCGCACTGGCGGCGTTGGACTTGATCATTGAATCGGAACATGGCCCGGACTCCTCCGCCTGGTTGGTGACCTCCAGCCGACGGGTAGCCGAACAGGCGATCGCCGCGCTGCCGGGTTACTGGGCGCAGTTGGACGAGAAACGCGCCGGCTTCTCGCAAAGCGTGCTGTGCGGTGCCCACGGCGGTGTGGTGCTGACGCAGGACTTCGCCGCCGCAGTAGAGTTTGTTAACGGCTACGCACCGGAACACCTGGAGATCCTGGCGGAAGAGCCGCTGGCGGTGATGGGCCAAATTCGCAACGCCGGTGAAATCCTGCTGGGCAATTACACCCCGGTGACGTTAGGCAACTTTGTGCTCGGCCCCAATGCGGTGCTGCCGACCAATGCCGCCGCCAAAGTGGCCGGGCCGCTGTCGGTATTCGACTACATGAAGCGTATTTCCGTGGGTTATGTCACCCGCAGCGGCTACGACGCGTTGGCGGAAAAGGCGCACGGGTTTGCCCTGTATGAAGGCTTCCCCGCACACGCGCTGGCGGTGTCACCGCTGCGTAAAACCCTGCTCGATCGTCAGTCCTGAACAGGCAGTGAGGTTACGATGACCGATAATCCTATTCCCCGCACCGCCCGAGGCGAACCCTTGGCGGCGCAGGCCAGAGCGCTGACCCACGCCGGCGAATGGCAGCAGGCGGCGGACAAACTGCGCCAACTGGTGCTGGAGATCACCGGAGTGGCGGTGGGCGAGTTGAGCATCAACCGCGATCAGTACAGCCTGAACTCGCTGAACGGCCAGTTGCAATTGGCCGACGGCCGCGGTCTGTTCTTTAAATATCACCACGAGGAAGGCGAAGACCACACCATCGAGGAGTATTACAACGCTGAGCTGCTGCGCAACAACGGTTTCCGCGTCGATGTACCGCTGTATGCCTGCGGCGAGCCGGGCCGGCAGATCCTGCTGTACCGGTTGCGCCACGACCGGCGGCTGGCCGACGTGTGCCGCGAGATCGAACTGCAACAGAGCTGGCCGCAGATGGCCCCGGTGGTCGATGCCCAGCACCGTGCCGATGCGGAGATCCTGCGGATGACGCTGCCGACGCTGAAAATCGGCCAGCCTGCGGCGGTGGCGCGCGAGCCGATCCACCAGCTGTTTCATCACCGGTTGGTCAGCCCCGGTGCCACACCGGGATTGGGCGGCCGGGTGGCGCAGTTCTACGTAGGCAAAACCTTCCAACTGGCGCAGCAAGCGTTGAGTTGGGCGCAATTGCAAGACCTCCAGTGGGAAATCAACGGCGTGCGCTATCGCCATACGCTGGGTGAACTGCTGTTGCAGGCCGGTGAACTGTTGGCCCCGGCCGAACTGGCGCAGCACGGCGTGGTGATCGCCCACGGCGACGCGCACAACGCCAACGTATGGTACGAAACCGATCGCCCGCCGCCGCAGTTGGTCAGCTTCGATCCGGCCTTCGCCGGGCGCAATATCCCGGCGCTGCTGGCGGAGATCAAAGCGACTTTCCACAATATTTTCGCTCACCCGTTCTGGTTGTACGAACCGCAGCGTTGCGCGACGCATTACCGGGTGGCGGCCCGGCTGGAGGGGCAACGGCTGATCGTCGAGCATGACTGGCAATTGACGCCATTACGCGCCGCCTTCCTGCAGGACAAAGGTGCGCTGTACTGGCGGCCATTGCTCAGCGAACTGACGACGCGCGGCTGGTTGCCGCATAACTGGCGGCGGTTGATGCGGCTGGCGCTGTTCTGCTGCCCGACGCTGGTGCTCGATCTGCGCGCCGGCGGCGGCAGCGGCCATACGCCGGAAAGCTCGGCGCTGGGTTTCGCCATCGCCATGATGCTGGGCAGCGAACCCGTCGACGGCAAGGACGTGGCCAGCCGCTGGTTCACCGCCATCGATCCGCAGTTCGGCGGTGAAGTATGAAAGCCGCACGTTTTTATGGCGTAGGCGACCTGCGCATCGAAGACATCGCCCCGCCGTCCGCATTGCCCGACGATGCGGTACGCGTGCGGGTGCTGGCCGCCGGTATTTGCGGTTCCGACCTGCATAACTTCCGCACCGGGCAATGGATCGGTCCTCTCCCGGTCACCCCCGGTCATGAGTTCTGCGGTGAAGTGTTGGCGATCGGCAGCGCAGTAAGCCGCTTTGCCGTTGGCGACCGGGTGGTGGCCGACTCACGCGTCGGTTGCGGCCACTGTGCCGCCTGCCAAAGCGGGCGTCACAACCTGTGCCGTTCGCTGGGTTTTGTCGGCGAAGTCTGCGACGGCGGCTTTGCCGAACAGGTGCAGTTGCCGGCCTCACGGCTGCTGCGGGTACCGGATACCCTGCCGGCGGCGATTGCCGCCCTGAGCGAGCCGCTTGGCGTGGCGCTTCGGGTAGTGAATCAGTTGAACCCGCCCCCCGGAGAACCGGTGTTGATCGCCGGTGGCGGCACCATAGGCGGGTTGGTCGCCTTGTTATTGCACCATCTGCGCGGCTGCCCGTTGCTGGTGGCGGAGTCCAACCCGCTGCGGCTGACAGTGCTCAGCCAGGTGCTGCCGCTACAGGCGGTGGAGCTGGATCACGACTTACCGCTGGCGGCAGCCTACGCGGTGGAGGCCACCGGCGTTACCGGAGTATTGAATCAACTGATTAACCTCGTCACCCCAGGCGGCCGCATTGCCATGGTCGGTCTGTTTCATGGGCAGGCGGCAATCGATGCCAATAGGCTGGTGGAGCGCGAGATTTCGCTAATCGGTTGCAGCGTGTTCGCCGATGAGCAACGCAGCGCCATCAGCCTGTTGCCGCAGTTGGCCGGCGAACTGGCGCACTGGATATCCCGGCCGATCCCTCTCGACGCCCTGCCGGATACCTATCGGCAATTGTTGGCGGGGCGCGTCGGAGCGCTGAAAACCCTGGTGGTTCCCTGAGGAGAATTTATGCAAAACACCTATTTACCGCCGGGCCTGGCCCCCTTTTCACTGCTCGGCAAGCGTGCCCTGATCACCGGCGCTACGCGGGGGATTGGGCAGGCGCTGGCGATCGGGCTGGCGCAGGCCGGTGCGCAAGTGATCGTCGCCGGACGACAACGCGCCGCGCTGCAAGAGGTGGTGCAACAGCTGAATAACTGGGGAGAACACCCGGAAATGCTGCTGTTGGATGTCCAGGACCCGGCGTCGATTGAAACCGCCTTCACCACGCTGGCGGGCAAACCGCTGGATATCCTGATCAACAACGCCGGTATCGAACGCCTGTGCCCGTCGCTGGAGGTGGATGAAACGCTGTGGGACAGCATCGTCGGCACCAACCTGAAAGGCGCTTTCTTCTGCGCGCAGGCGGCGGCGCGCCTGATGGTCAAACAGGGCAGCGGCAGCATCATCAACCTGTGCTCATTGACCAGCGAAGTCGGCGTGCCGGGGGCTACCGCCTACGGCGCGTCAAAATCCGGGCTGGCAGGCATGACGCGTGCGCTGGCCAGCGAATGGGCTACCCACGGGATCCGGGTCAACGGCATCGGGCCAGGCTATTTTCAGACCGCGATGACCGAGGTGTTTTACCAGGACAACGGTTGGCGCGAGTCCATGCAGAATAAAATCCCGCTAGGCCGCTTTGGCAAGCTGAGCGACCTTACCGGTGCGGCCATTTTCCTCGCAGGCCCGGCGGCAGCCTACATCACCGGCCAGATCCTGTATGCCGACGGCGGCTATCTGGCCAGTATCTGAATAAACGCAGGCGCGGGGCGATATCCTGACCCCGCCCTCTCCGGCGCCTTGCATCCATCCAGTGATGACGATCACAACGCAAATATGTTAACGTTAACTTTTGTGATTAACATCGCAATCCCTGATGTTGGTGGCTTTATTTGGCCAAAGGTTAACGTTAACAATAAGGCTGACATCATCCATCAGGGCATCTCACATGAACCGCGAAACAAAAAAATATTATGTGCTTCTAAGCGGCCTGTTGTTTTTCTTCTTTTTTACCTGGTCGGCCAGCTTTTCACTGATCTCCATCTGGCTAAACCAGAAAATCGGCCTGAAAGGCACCGAAACCGGCCTGATCTTCTCGGCCATGTCGATCATGGCGCTGTGCGTGCAGCCGCTGTACGGGTTTGTTCAGGACAAACTCGGGTTGCGTAAGCATCTGCTGCTGTTCGTCGGCGTGCTGTTGTTGCTCACCGGGCCGTTCTTTATCTATGTTTACGCCCCGCTGCTGCAAACCAATCTGGTGGCCGGCGCACTGGTTGGCGGCCTGTTCGTCAGCCTGGCGTTCAACGCCGGCATCGGCGCGCTGGAATCCTATACCGAACGCGTCAGCCGCATCGTCGGCTTCGAGTTCGGCCGGGCGCGCATGTGGGGCTCGCTGGGCTGGGCCAGCGCCACCTTCTTTGCCGGCTTTATCTATAACATCAACCCGAACATCAACTTTTGGATTGCCTCGGCCTCGGCGGCGGTATTCCTGCTGTTGCTGTGGCAGGTGCGAGAGCTGAAACCCAACGCCATGGCCGGGTTGGAATACGGCAAACCGGAAAACCTGAAGTTGCAGGACGCCCTGGCGTTGCTGCGCCTGCCGGGGTTCTGGGCGCTGGTGGTGTTCGTGCTCGGCACCAGCATCTACGGCGTCTTCGACCAGCAGTTCCCGGTGTACTTCACTTCGCAGTTCGCGACCCATGAGGAAGGCAACCGCATGTACGGCTTCCTTAACTCGCTGCAAGTGTTTCTGGAGGCCGGTGGCATGTTCCTGGCGCCGCTGCTGGTCAACCGTATCGGTATCAAGCAAAGCCTGCTGCTGGCCAGCAGCGTGATGGCGTTTCGCATGTTCGGCTCTGGTTTCGCCAATGGCGCGCTGATGATTTCCGCCATGAAACTGCTGCATGCCGTGGAACTGCCGATTCTGCTGGTAGCCATGTTCAAATACATCACCACCCGCTTCGACAGCCGCCTGTCCTCCACGCTGTATCTGGTGGGCTTCCAGTTTATCAGCCAGATCGTCGCCGGCATTCTGGCGCCGCTGGCCGGTCTCGGCTACGACCGCATCGGCTTTGCCGACACCTATTTGCTGATGGGCTGCGCCGTCGCCGGTACTACGCTGGTTTCCTGCTTCCTGCTGCGCGGCGAGACTCCCGCCCGCGCACCTCAATTTCAATCCACGATAAAATCAAGTGAGCCAATCCAATGAACAATGCCTTAGCTCAAGCCGACCATGCGGTCGAAACCCTGCGCGCACAGCGTCAGGACGATTACTACCCGCGGTTTCATCTGGCGCCTGCCGCCGGCTGGATCAACGATCCCAATGGGCTGGTGTACATTAACGGCGTTTATCATGCGTTCTATCAGCATCACCCCTACGACGAAAACTGGGGGCCGATGCACTGGGGCCATGCCATCAGCCGGGATCTGGCGCACTGGCAGCACCAGCCGATAGCCCTGGCGCCCGGCGACGACTACGACAAAGACGGCTGTTTCTCCGGCTGCGCAGTGGACGATAACGGCGTGCTGACGCTGATCTACACCGGCCACGTCTGGTTGGACAAAGTGGGCGATGACGATCAGGTGCGCGAGGTTCAATGCCTGGCCACCAGCGAGGACGGCGTACATTTCGTCAAACACGGACCGGTGCTGGCGCCGCCGGAAGGGATTCAGCATTTCCGCGATCCCAAGGTCTGGCGCGAGAATGACGGCTGGTGGATGGTGGTCGGCGCCAAACAAAACGGACTCGGGCAGGCACGGCTTTATCGTTCAAAAGATCTGCGTGACTGGCAGTTTGACCGCGTGCTGGACGGCGCGCAGACGCTGCATCAGGGCTATATGTGGGAGTGCCCGGATTTCTTCCCGCTCGGCGAAAAACAGGTGCTGCTGTTCTCGCCGCAGGGGCTGGCGGCACAGGGTTACCGCCACCGTAACCGCTTCCAGAGCGGCTATTTGCTCGGTCACTGGCAGCCGGGCGCCGATTTCAACGTCACTCAACCTTTCTGCGAGCTGGACGCCGGGCATGATTTCTATGCGCCGCAAACTTTCACCGCCGCCGACGGCCGCCGCCTGCTGTTCGCCTGGATGGACATGTGGGAATCGCCAATGCCGAGCAAGGCGCACGGTTGGGCCGGTGCGCTCACCCTGCCCCGCGAACTGACGCTGAATGCCGAAGGCGATGTGCTGATGAACCCGGCACGGGAGTTGGCGGCGCTGCGCGGCCTGCCGCAGAGGTTTGCCGCAGCGCAACTGCGCAACCAACGCCAGCTTCTGGCGGAAAACCTGCAAGAGCTGACGCTGTCGTTGGATCTGGCCGCCAGCGATGCCGAACGCTACGGTATCGCCATTGGCGACGCCGCCCGGCTGTACGTGGACAACCAGGCCCACAGGCTGGTGTTGGAGCGTTTCAGCGAGGAGCCGGGTCTGTGCGGTTGCCGCAGCGTGCCGCTGCCGGCGGGCGACACGCTGTCGCTGAACCTGTTTATCGACCGTTCATCGCTGGAAGTGTTCGTCAATCAGGGCGTTGCCTGCCTGACCTGCCGCATCTACCCGACCGATGGCCAGCGCGGCGTGAGCCTGTTTGCCGAAAGCGGCCAGGCACAGTTTGAAGCGTTACAGGGGTGGGAACTGGCGAGCATCTGGGCCTGATAATCCTCGGCGCCTGACTGGCAGGGCACGCTTGTCGTGCCCTGTTTCGTTCACATCGATTCGCGCAGCAACAACGGGCAGGCCACCTTCACCGTCTCGCAGTGATCCAACTGGTTAATCAGATGCAGCGCCGCCTGACGGCCCAGTTCGTAATGCGGCAGTTGCACCGTGGTCAACGGCGGCAGGAACAGTTGACCGATGCCGACCATGTTGTCATAGCCCAACACCCCCACCTGCTGCGGGATCTGCCAGCCCTGCGCCAACAGCACCTGATACACCATAAACGCCACCCGATCGTTGCCGCACACCACCACATCGCAATCGCGCCGCCCCGGTGCGAAATGCCGTTCCAGCAAGGCCACGCAATCGCGATAGCGCTCATCGCCGTCGCTCAAATCAAGGTGATATTGCTTAAGTTGGTCTACGTCACCGCCCGCGTCACGCCAGGCGCGCTCCAACCCACGACGGCGCAGCCCGGCCGCCAGCGTGTTTTCCGGCAGATGAATGCACAGCGGCGCCCGGTAGCCTTTGGCGATCAACGCACGTATGGCGTCGTACTGGCCCTGTTCGTCATCCGGAATGTAGCTGGCAACGCGGTTTCCCTGGCTGACGCAGTTGGCCAGCACCAGCTTTTTATCCAGTAACTTGGGCGGCACCGTGACCTGTCGCAGCCCCATGGTGGTGAAAATCACCCCATCCGGCCGGTGCGCCAGCAGCAAATCTATGGTGTGTTCGGCGCTGTCGTCGGCGAACAGGTTGACGACAAAGCTGTTCCAACCGTGTTCGCGCGCGGTCTTTTCGATCGACAGGATCATTTCCACCGAGAACGGCGTGGTGGCGGTGTCCAGCGCCAGCACGCCGAGCGTCTGTACCCGGCTGCTGTCGCCGCGAATGCGCCGGGCCGAGAGATCGGGCACGTAATCCAGTTGGTCGATCGCCAGCTTGACGCGCTGGTAGGTGTCTGGCCGCAGTTTGCCTGGCTCGTTGATGGCACGGGAAACTGTCATCAGCGACACCCCGGCAAGTTTTGCAACGTCTTTCAGCGAGGCCATGCGCCCTTCTTTGTGTAGGATGGAAAACCAAATAATCCCACAACTTAACGCCGGACTCTACCCTTTGCACATTCTGTCGGCCAGTTCATGTACCCGCTGCATGGCTTGCGCCAGCTGGGTAACGGTGACAGGGTGCGGCATGTTGGCCATATCCGGCGCTTCAACCGCCGCCGCCATAATGGCGTTGATGGCTTGATTGTCCAGATCGTCGGCGATATCCGCCAAATGCAGCGGTATCCGGCAGGCCTGCGCCAACCGCAACGCAGCCAGCAGTTCCTCGTCGCTGCGCTGTTCCAGCGCCAGCAGGCACAGGTTACCGTAACCGACCAACAGACCATGACCAAAATTGCGCGTCTTGTCGCAGACGGTGAAGCCTTCAAACAGCGCATGGGCCGCTGCGGCATGTGCCCCGCTGCCCATGACCGACGTCAGCCCGGCGAACAGGAAGATGGCATCCAGCGCTTGCTCCAGCGCAGCGTCGGCCTGGCATAGCTCCGCCGCCTGACAGGCCGCAGCCCCGTACTCTTCAATCAGTTGGTAACAGATGCGGCTGTTAGCCTGCGCCGCCAGCGCCATGCCGTTCAGTGCCGGCGGGTGGCCGATGGCGCGATACTCATACCATTTCGCCAGCGTATCCCCCAACCCGGCCGCCAACCAGCGGGCGGGTGCCGCGGCCAACAGCTGGCTGTCAATCACCACCGCCGCCGGGGCATGCGGCAGGTGCAGCATGTCGCGAAAGTGGCCGTCGTCATGATAGCGGATGGTCAACGGCGTAACGGCAGCGCAAGTGGCGGCAATGGTCGGCACAGTGATGACCGGCAATCCGCAAGCCGCTCCCACCGCCTTGCCGGTATCAATGGCCTTGCCCCCGCCCGCCACGATCAGCATCTGCGCCGCCGCTGAATGCGCCACTGCGCCCAGCCGCGCAATCTGCGTTTCACTGCATTCGCCGCCATACTGCTCGCAGCCAACCCGCTCCACCGCCGCGGCACGCAGGCAGTTGCCTATGCGCGCTTCGGTAACCGCCAGCCCACGCGCGCCGCCAATCAGCATCGCCCTTGAACCGTAGCCGGCGCACAGCGTACCGATCTCCTCCAATGCTCCGGCGCCGCGTATCACGCGCGCCGGGAAAGCGATTTGCGCTAAAGACATCTCAGGCTCCTTATCCTCGTTCATTCACCGGCCGCAGCAGATGCGGCCCCAATTCCTGCACGCTGCTACAGCCCAGTTGCGCCAGCGTGCGGTCAATTTCCTCGCTGAAAATCCGCAGTGCCTGAGTCGCGCCAGCCTGCCCAGCCAGCGCCACGCCGTACAACAACGGGCGGCCGAGCAACACGGCATTGGCACCCAGCGCCAGCGCTTTCACCACGTCGGTGCCGCGCCGAAAGCCGCTGTCGATCAGGATCGTCGCCGTCGGCCCACAGGCAGCACGCACCGCCGGCAACAGGCTGATGGGGGCCACGCTGCCGTCGAGCTGGCGGCCGCCGTGGTTGGACAGCACGATGCCATCCGCCCCGGCATCGAGCGCCTGACGGGCATCCTGAGGGTGCAGAATGCCCTTCACCAGCAGCTTGCCCGGCCAGCATTGCCGTACCCAATCCAGCGTTTGCCAGTTCAGCGCGGCGTCCATCTCGCGGGCGAAATAAGCGGCCCCGCTCAGGCCCCGCTGCCGCTCCGCCGGCAAATAGGGTTGCAGATTGCCGAAACCGGGCATGCCCGCCGGGCGCAAGGTATGCCACAACCAGCGAGGGTGCAGCGCCACGTCGCACAGGCTGGCGAGGGAGAGTTTCATTGGCCGCCGGTAACTGCGCCGATCGCGCTCGCGGTTGCCGAAATGCACCGCATCCACCGACAGCACCAGGGTGTTGCAGCCCGCGGCCAGAGCGCGTTGCAACAGCCCGGCGGTAACCTGTCGATCGCGCAGTACATACAGCTGGAACCAGTGCTGCCCCTGACCGTCGGCGGCAATCTCCTCCAACGAGGCGGTCGAGACCGTGCTCTGAATATAGGGAATGCCGAACGCCCGGGCGCTGCGCGCCAGCATCAGATCCGCCTGATAGCGCAGCATGCCGTTGTAGCCGGTGGGCGAAATCAGCAGCGGCGCCGCCAATTCCTGCTGCCAAAGCCGAATGTTGAGCGTGCGGCGGCTGGCGTCACGCAGTACCGGCGGCACAAACTGCCATTGGCCGAACGCCACCCGGTTACCGCGCAGCGTATGTTCGTCTTCCGCGCCGCCCGCCAGGTAACGGTAAGCGAAACGCGGCAGATAACACCGCGCCGCACGCTGTAAATCCGCCACGTTGAGTATCGCCCCGCTCATCAGCGCGCCGCCTCCGCCAGCACCTGTCGCAACGCATGGAGGAAACGCCGGTTATCCGCCGCACTGCCGATCGAAACCCGGATGAACCGCTGATAACCGGCTTCGCGCCAGGGTTTGACGATGATGCCGTGCGCCAGCAATGCTTCGGCGATCTGCACGCTCGGGTAGCCGCAATCAAAGAACAGGAAGTTGGCGCTGGAGGGCGCCACCTGCAACCCCTGCGCACGCAACGCCGCCGCCATCGCCGCACGCGCTTCACTGACCCAGGCGACGCTGTCGGCCACATGTTGCCGATCGCGCAATGCCGCCAACGCCGCATTTTGCGCCGCCCGGTTAATGTTGAACGGCGTACGCACCCGGTCCAGCAGCGCCACCAACTCGGCATCGCAGGCCAGACCGTAACCGACGCGCAGCCCGGCCAGCCCATAAGCTTTGGAGCAGGTGCGCAGCACAATCCACGGGCGGTCCTGTAACGGCAACAGCGCCAGGCTGTCCGGGTAATCCGCCTGGTTGGCGCAGTATTCGTAATACGCCTCGTCGATCACCAGCAGGCAGTCTTGCGGCACTGCGGCGATCAATTGCAAAAAGTCATCGCGTCCGAGCATGCAGCCGACCGGGTTAGACGGGTTGCTGAATACCACCATTTTGGCCGGCCGTTGCAATGCCAGCCGCCAGGCGGCCAGATCGAACTCCAGCGCCTGATTGACCGCCACCAGCGTCACCTCCGCCCCCATCATGCGCGGGTAGATTTCATGCAACCCAAACGACGGCAGCAGGGTCACCACCCGATCGCCCGGATTAATAAACGCCAGACACAGCATTTCCAGAATGTTTTCAGACCCGTTGCCAATCACCACCTGCTGCGGTGCAATGCCGGTCAGCGCGGCGATTTCCGCCCGCAGCGCCTGGCTGTTTGGGTCTGGGTAAATGCCGCTATGCTGAGCCAAATCGCTCAGCGCCTGTTGCACCAAAGGGCTGGCGCCAAGCGGGTTTTCGTTGCTCGCCAGACGGGCAATTTCAGTGACGCCGTAACGATTGCGCACCGCCTCGCTGGATAATCCGGCGTTATAGGCGCCCAGCGAACTCGCCTGTTGGCGCGCCAGGCGGCGCACCGCCTGTGCTGCGGAAGAAATGGCTTGCATCCTCACCTCGCGGGTTGAGTATCGGTAAAGTCAAAAAGCGCATGACCCTCCTTCCAGGTCGGCAGGAAGGTCTATGGCCTGGCGGAAGCTCAGTGCAGGCTTTGCAGCGTTTCGCTGCGGATCTCTTCGGTGACCTGCGCCTTGATGGCCATAAACTCCGGCGACGTTTTCAGGGTGTAATCGCGCGGATGCGGGAAGTTGACCGGTACTTCGGTTTTGATCCGCCCCGGCCGCGCGCTGAAAATCGCCACCTTGTTGGCCATGAAAATCGCCTCATCGATGTCGTGCGTGACAAACAGCACCGTCTTGCGCGAGGCCTCCCAGATATTCAGCAACAGCTCTTGCATCATCACCCGCGTCTGGTAATCCAGCGCGCCGAAAGGTTCGTCCATCAGCAGGATTTTCGGATCGTTGGCCAGCGCGCGGGCGATGGCGGTACGCTGCTGCATGCCGCCGGAAAGCTGGCGCGGGAAATGCCGTTCAAAACCGCGCAACCCGACCTTGTTGATGAAATAGTCGCTGCGCTCTTTCTGCTGTGCCGCGCCTATACCGCGTTCCTGCAGGCCAAAACGGATGTTCTGCTCCACCGTGAGCCACGGGAACAGCGTATAGCTCTGGAATACCATGCCGCGATCGGCGCCCGGCCCCTCTACCCGCTGACCATCCAGCCACACTTCCCCCTGCGTCGGGCTGTCCAGCCCGGCAATGATGCGCAGCAGCGTCGATTTGCCGCAGCCGGAAGGCCCGAGAATGGTAATGAAATCATTCTCCTGCACCTGGTAATCGACCGGCAGCAGCGCCTGCGTCTGCTCGCCATGCGGCCCGGTAAAGATCCGCGATACGTTTCTGACGTTGAGTTTGTCGGCTTTCATCGCAGAGAACTCCAGATAAACAGGCGTTTGTTAGCCGCCTTGAACAGCAGATCGGACAGCAGACCGATACAGCCGATGACGATAATGCCGAAGATAATCTGCCCGGTGTTCAACAGCGCCTGGCTGTCGACAATCATGTGGCCGATGCCGCTGGAAGAGCCGATCAGTTCGGCGACAATCACGTAGGTCCAGGCCCAACCGAGCACCAGACGCAGCAGTTCGGCAATCTCCGGGGCCGCGCCGGGGATCAGCACCCTTCGCACCACGCTGCGGTTGGAAGCCCCCAGGGTATAGGCCGCCTCCACCAGATCGCGCCGAGCGGCGCCGACGGTCACCGCCACCATCAGCACAATCTGGAAGAACGACCCGATAAAGATCACCAGAATTTTTTGCATTTCGCCGATGCCGGCCCACAGGATCAACAGCGGCACAAACGCCGATGCCGGCAAATAGCGGCAAAACGAGACGAAGGGTTCGAGAAACGCCTCCACCAGCTTGTACGAACCCATCATGATACCGAGCGGCACCGCAATGGCCGCCGCCAGCAAGAAGCCGCTCAGCACCCGAAATACCGTCATGCCGATATCCAGCGAGAAATCGTACTCGGTGAACAACAATACGCCTTCGCGCAGCATGGTGAGCGGATCGGCCAGAAACGTCGGCGACACCAGGCCGGTGAAGGTCACCAGCGCCCACAGCGCCACAAACAGCACGAAGAAAGCCAGGCCGAGAAAACCGCGCAGCCTGCCGGTGACCGGCCGCAGCGGCACCATCATCGGGTTATGCCAGTGCGGTTTAGCGGGCGGCAGCGCCGCAGGCTCCTGTTCCAGTTCCGCCACCGAACTGAGGGGTGAATTCATTTCGGACTCCTTCATGGCTGGTTTACGTAGCTGGCGTCATACAGCGTGCTGATGTCCGGCAGTTTGCGGATCACCCGCATTTCCAGCAGCAGCGCCGCGGCCTCTTTGCTGAAATCGGCGATTTCGCCGCTGAAGAACTTGCGGTTCTGCTCGCGATCCTGCCAACGCAGGTAGCCGGCGGACTCGGCAAACTGCTTGCCGCTGGACTTCACCGCCGCTCCCATGATTTCGTAGGATTTATCCGGTTGCGCCTTGATCATCTCCAGCGCGTCGAAATAGCTCTCCACCAGCGCTTTCGCCGCCTGCGGATTTTTCTTCAACCAGTCCGGCGTGCAGCCCAGCGTATCCATCACCATCGGGTAATCCAGCGTGGTAGCCAGGATTTTGCCCTGCTTGGGGTTGTCGCGGACCGTCGACAGGTAAGGTTCGTAGGTCATCGCCGCGTCGTTCTGCCCGGCATTGAAAGCCTGCGCCGCCGCCTGCGGTGACAAGGTGGCCAGCTTGACGTCTTTCAGCGTCATGTGGTTTTTGTCGAGGATCCACGCCAGCGCAAAATAGGAGGAGGTGCCGGGCGCATCGACGCCCACCGTCTTGCCCTTCAACTGCGCCACGCTGTCGATACCGTTGCGCACCGCCAGCCCGTCGGCCCCGTAGGATTTATCCAACTGCACGATTTGCGTGATCGGCACGCCGTTGGCGTTCCAGGCGACGTAGGTTTCCACCGTGGTGGCGGCGCACTGCACCGCACCGGAAGCGATCGCCAGATGGCGGTCTTTTTGCGGGATCATTTTCAGATCGACATCCAGACCATGCTTTTTGAAAATCCCGGCCTTGTCCGCCAGCGTTAACGGGGCGAAGCCGGTCCAGCCGGAGATGCCAATCGCCACCGGCGTATCGGCCGCCAGCGCCGCCGTTGCCGTCAAACCGTAAAATCCTGTCGCTGCTGCCAGGATCGAAAGTGTTCCCATTGCCGTTTTCACGGAAAAACCCTTGCTCATGCTGTGCTCCTGTCTTGCCGATAAAACGCCCCACCGCGGGCGCCAGAAAGGCTCTGTATAGTCTTGTCTATACAAGCGAAGTGACAGGAGCAAAGACTGTGCCAAACGCGCAAGCAGCGTGGGAGGCGGAGAAACGGGTTTCAGGAAGGCGATGCCGGGTGCGGGTGAATCATGATGGCGCAGGCGGCGCACCTAATTGGAGCAAGGGCGCCGCCTGCCGGATGAGCGGATTAAACCGGGTGAATATCGGCCCACAGGGCCAGGCTCTCTTTCGCCAGCGGCGTCAACTGCCCGCCGTGATGTTCGGCCGGCCACCAGCCGCCCTCGCGTGCAGCCAGCGTGACGCCGCCCGCCAGTGACCAGGTTCCTTGCAATACATACAGCACACCGGCGTGGCCTGCCGGCAATGCCACGCCGGCGGTAATGCGCTGCACGTTGGCCGCCCAGCGCCCGCGCCGGGTCATGATGTTGAAATCCTGGCTGGCGCCGCCCAGCAGCGTGGCATTCAACGCCACGTCGCCGGAAAAGGCGAACGGCTCGCCAATCTGCGACAGTCGGTGATCGATGTGCCCGGCGCTGAACAAATGCACGCCGTCGCCCTCCAGCAGGGTAATCGAGCGGTCGATGCCGTCAAATGCCGAAAATGGGCCGTCCTGCGCGATGGTGGCGATGCTGGCGCGCCAGTCAAAGTCTTGCTCCCCCGCCGGCCAGCAGGCGATCTCACGGGTTTCGCCGCCGCCGTTGCGCCAGGGCGTCACCGGCAGGGAATCGAAATCAAAACGGGTCAGGCTCATCACGCCTCCTGCTGGAAAGTTTTCAGTACTTGCAGGAATTCAGCGCTGCTTTGCTGTTGCAACGCGTGACGCCCCTGCTCGATCACCTGACGGCCGCCGACGAAAACGTCGCGGATTTGCTCTTTGCCGCCGGCGAACAGCCAGCGGTTGAGGATCGAGGCATCGGGCGCTGCGGCCAGATAAGGATCGTTGCCATCCAGTACCAGCCAATCGGCACGGTAGCCGCTCTGCAAACGGCCGATTGGCGCGCCGCAGGCCTGCGCACCGCCCTGCAATGCCTGCTGGTACAGCACGTCCGCCACCGCCGGTTGTTGTGGCGTAGTCAGGCGGTTACGGCGCTGATCGCGCAGCCGTTGGCCGTATTCGAACCAGCGCAGTTCTTCCACTACGTTGAGCGACACGTGGCTGTCGGAACCTATGCCCCAACGCCCCTGATGGTGCAGATAGGCGTCACCGGGGAAAATGCCATCGCCCAGGTTGGCCTCGGTGGTCAGGCACAGGCCGGCCACCGCCTGGCTGCGCGCCAGTTGCCCCAGCTCTGCGCGATCGAGATGGGTGGCGTGCACCAGGCACCAACGCGAGTCCACCGGCATATGCTCATACAGCCAGGCCACAGGGCGTTGACCGCTCCAGGCCAGGCAATCGTTGACCTCTTTTTGCTGCTCGGCGATATGAATATGCACCGGCAAGGCGCTGTCCGACGCCGCCAGGATTTGCTGCATCTGGCTCAGTTCCACCGCGCGCAGGGAATGGAAGCACAGGCCTTGATTTTGCAGCGGTTGGTCCGCCACTTGGCGGGCAATCACCTGCTGCTGTTGCAGGTAGCTGTCCGCATCCTGAATAAAACGTTTCTGCCCCGGCTGGGCGGGCTGGGCGCCAAAACCGGCGTAGCTGTACAGCACCGGCAGCAAGGTCATGCCGATCCCGGCCTGTTGCGCCGCCTGGCTGAGCCGGCCGGTCATTTCGCCGCGATCGGCGTAAGGATTGCCGTCGGCGCCATGATGCAGATAGTGGAACTCGGCAACCTGGGTATATCCCCCCTTGAGCATTTCGATATACAGTTGTCGGGCGATAACTTCCACCTGCTCCGGAGTCAGCCGCTGTACCAGGCGATACATCAGATCGCGCCAGGTCCAGAAACTGTCCTGCGGGTTGCCCGCGACCTCTGCCAACCCGGCCATCGCACGCTGGAAGGCGTGGGAATGCAGGTTCGGCATGCCCGGCACCACATCGCCGTGCAGGCGAATGCAGCCTTCGGGATCTGAATCGGCAATCACCTGAGCCAGGTGACCGTGCGCATCGACGTCCAGACGGACGTTATGCGCCCACCCCTCAGGGAGCAGAGCGCGTGAGGCAAAATAAGCAGGCATGGCAGTATTCCACTGTTAATGTAACGGCTAATAACGCGCGAGAATCACGCATCCGAAAATGCACAGGCCCATCGCATTGCTGTGGCGAACCGGCCCTTAGTTGTATATACATATACATACGCCGACATCAACAGTAAACTGGTGTTATTATTTTTTTATTTGACGAGGTTAACGTCGTGGTGGATCAACAGACCCTGTTACAACTGGCTGCTGCAATGAGCGATACCCCCGCCCCGATCTACCAACGGGTCAAGCAGGCGATCGTAAACCAAATCCGTGCGGGCCACTGGCTGCCGCACCAGCGCGTGCCCTCTGAAAGTGAACTGGTGGCGGAACTGGGCGTCAGCCGCATGACCATCAACCGCGCGCTGCGCGAGCTGACCAGCGAAGGCTTCCTGATCCGCATGCAAGGCGTCGGCACCTTCGTCGCCGAGGCCAAAGCGCATACCGCGCTGCTGGAAGTGCATAACATCGCCGACGAAATCGCTGCCCGCGGCCATCGCCACAGCAGCAAGATCCTGCAGTTGAAGGCGCGCCCGGCCAGTGAAGAAGAAGCGCTCGCGCTGGGTATTCAACCCGGCCAGCAGCTGTTCTATTCGCAGATCGTGCATTACGAAAACGACCTGCCGGTGCAGGTTGAAGACCGCTGCGTCAATCCGGTGGTCGCACCCGATTACATGAAGCAGGATTTCGACCGCGTGACGCCGTATATCTACCTGACGCAGGCCGCCCCGCTGACCGCCGGCGAGCACATCGTGGAAGCGGTAGTGCCGACCCGCCAGGAGCGCGACCTGCTGCAACTGGAAGATCACGAACCGGGTCTTTTGATTCACCGCCGCACCTGGTCCGGCAAAAACGTGGTCACCTCGGCGCGCCTGCTGTATCCCGGCAGCCGCTATCAACTGTTCGGCCGTTTCACCAGCGACGTTTAATTCCCCCGCGGGTGCAGCCTTTGCACCCGTCTTCCCTCCGCGGTCACATCCCGATAACAAATTTTTACCCCGCCTCTTGTGACAAACCGGTGAATGCGCTAGGTTGTTTTTGATTGTATATACAACCATGTGGGAGCCAAGGCTCCGGCGGAGGAAAGCAATGACGTCTGAGATTCACTGCGACAGCCTGTGGCACGGGGCCGACATCGTCACCATGCGCGACGGCAAGTATCACACCCTCAGCGATGGCGCGATCGCCGTGCGCGCAGGCAAAATCGTCTGGGTGGGCGAATATGCCGCGCTGCCTGCGGGGCTGATCGCCGATGAAAGGGTGAAATTCGACGGCGGCATCATCACGCCGGGCTTTGTCGACTGCCATACCCATCTGGTGTTCGGCGGCAACCGCAGCGGCGAATTCGAACAGCGCCTGAACGGCGTGAGTTATGCCGAGATTGCCGCCCAAGGCGGCGGCATCATTTCCACGGTCAAAGCCACCCGCGACGCCGACGAAGAAGCGCTGCTCGAGCAAGCGCTGTTCCGTTTGCGGCCGCTATTGGCGGAAGGCGTGACCTGTGTGGAGATCAAGTCCGGTTACGGGCTGACGCCGGAAAGCGAACTGAAAATGCTGCGCGTGGCGCGCCGACTTGGCGACATGCTGCCGGTAGAGGTGAAAACCACCTGCCTGGCGGCCCACGCGCTGCCGCCGGAATACGCCAATCGCGCCGACGATTATATCGATCTGGTGTGCAACACCATTATTCCTCAGGCCGCCGCCGCCGGGCTGGCGGATGCGGTCGATGCCTTCTGCGAGCATCTGGCGTTCTCACCGGCGCAGGTTGAGCGGGTGTTCGCCGCCGCCGAGGCCGCCGGCCTGCCGGTGAAGCTGCACGCCGAACAGCTTTCCGCCCTCGGCGGCAGCGAGTTGGCAGCGCATCACCATGCGCTCTCCGCCGATCACCTGGAATATGCCACCGAGCAAGATGCCCGGGCGATGGGCGATGCCGGCACCGTTGCGGTGTTGCTGCCTGGCGCTTATTACCTGCTGCGCGAAACCCAGTGCCCGCCGGTGGATCTGTTCCGCAAGCACCGGGTGGCAATGGCGATCGCCAGCGACGCCAACCCTGGCACCTCTCCGGCGCTGTCGCTGCGCCTGATGATCAACATGGCCTGCACGTTGTTCCGCCTTACGCCGGAAGAAGCGCTGGCGGGCGTCACGGTTCACGCGGCCAAAGCGCTGGGCCTGCAGGACAGCCACGGCACGCTGGAAGCCGGCAAGGTGGCGGATTTTGTGCACTGGCCGCTTTCCCGGCCGGCTGAACTGGCTTACTGGTTGGGCGGACAACTGCCCTGTACGGTGATTTTCCGAGGAGAAGTACGTCAATGACCATTCGCGATCCCTATGATTTCCAGGCCGGCAGCCTGCCTCTGCTGATCAGCATTCCCCATGCCGGCACCCGCTTGACGCCGGCGGTCGAAGCCGGTTTGACCGAAGAGGCGCGGCCACTGCCCGATACCGACTGGCATATTCCGCGGCTGTATGAGTTTGCCCGTACGATGGGTGCCAGCGTGCTGATCGGCAACTACTCGCGTTTTGTCATCGATCTGAACCGCCCGGCGGACGATAAGCCGCTGTATACCACCGCCACCACCGGCCTGTACCCTGACGTGCTGTTTGACGGCCGCCCGAGCTTTTTGCCGGGTAAAACGCCGTCGGACGAAGAGCGTGCCGGCTATTTACAGCAAATCTGGCAGCCCTACCACCAGCAATTGCAGGATGAACTGACGCGACTTAAAGCCAAGCACGGCTACGCGCTGCTGTTCGATGCGCACTCCATCGCCTCGGTGATCCCACGATTGTTCGACGGTAAGCTGCCGGATCTCAATCTGGGCACCAACGGCGGCGAAAGCTGCGCCCCGGCGCTGAGCGATCGCCTGGTGGCCTGCTGCGAACAGCAACAGCAGTTCACGCATGTGCTTAACGGCCGCTTTAAAGGCGGGTACATCACCCGTGCTTATGGTCAGCCGCAGCAACAGCAACATGCGATTCAACTGGAGCTGGCGCAGGTGAACTACATGTCCGAACAGTATCCCTTTGCCTTCGAGCCGCAGCGTGCGGCCGCTTTGCAACGCCTGCTGAAGCAAATGATCGACAGCCTGCTGGCCTGCGGGCAACCGCGTTAACCCACAGCCTATGCCAAGCCGGGGCCTGCCTATCTTGCCCCGGCGTCACCTTGCCTCCTGATTTTTCGGCATAAATCATGCCTCCTTTCCTTCCCCGGCTTCAATTTGCGCACTGCATCGCAGTTTCAGTGAAAACCTTTGTATCTGGTCGGACAACGCACAAAACAGCGGCATAGGGATCGCGCGGTACGCCACAATCTGCCGAAAAGCCCGGCGATTGCCTGGGTATAAACTCCCGTAAACCTCTCCCCCGGCGCCCCAGGCGGCTACGGGATCCGGGTGCGCGGCGCAAGGCCCAAATTGATGACCTACTCTGGAGGCTACCATGTCTGAAACCCCGTTAAACTGGCGTGCCGCACAGGCCGTTGCCGATCGGCTGTTGGCGAATTGGCGCACCGATGGCGAACCCGGCGGGGCAATGACCCTGTTCGACGCCGGGCAGATACGGGCGACCGCCAGCGCCGGCCTGGCCGATCTGGCGCAAAACACCCCTTTTACCGCCGACAGCGTGGTGCGCTATGCCTCAATCACCAAGCATATTTTCGCCGCGCTGGCGCTGAACGCCACCGGCAACGCCCTCAATCTGCGCGATCGCCTCGGCGATTTGCTGCCTGAGTTGCATGTTCCGCTGGCGGACGTGACCGTCGGCCAGGCGCTGGACATGACCAGCGGACTGCCCGACGTACGTGAAACCCTGGGGCTGCTCGGCATCTCGGTGCATACCCGCAGCGATGCACAGCCGGTGATGCAGTTCCTGCAGGGGTTGCGTGAACTCAATTATCCGGCCGGCAGCGAAGTCGCCTACACCAATACCGGATACCGGCTGGTTGAGGCGGCGCTGAAAGCCAAAGGCTACGATTTCGATCAACTGGTGCAACAGCATATTGCCCAACCGCTGCAGGTTCAGTTGCGGGCGCCGGAAAGCTGGTTTGACGTGGTGCCTGGGCTGGCGCCCGGCTACTGGCGTTCCGCGCAAGGTTGGCAACTGGCCAGCGCAGGCCTGCATCTGTCCGCCTCCGGCAGCCTGACCGGCAGCGCCAATGCCCTCACTTGCTGGCTGCAAACGCTGCTGGCAGATGAAGGCCCGGGCCACGGCGTGTTGGCGCAGCTCAGCGCCCCACGGCGGCTCAATCAGGGCCAGCTCAGCGCTTACGGTTTGGGGCTGGCGCAAACCCCGCTCGGGACCTATAGGCTGCTGGGCCACGGCGGCTCACACGCCGGTTACAAAAGCTATTTCCTGCTGGCACCCGATCGGCAGGCTGGGGTAGCGCTGGTGGCCAACCGCGAGGATTGCGACAGTTTTGGCATGGCGCTACAGGTGATGGCCGCCCTGCTCGATGAGGCGCTGCCGCAGCGCAGCACCGCCATTCCCGACGGCATTTACGCTACGGTGGCCGAGCCTTACTGGCTGGAGGTGGAAGATGGCAATGTGACCTATTTGGGGACCGGCGAGCCGCTTTATCAGGCCGACGATGGCTACGCGGTGTCGCTTTCCGCCCATATGCCAATGCGGCTGAAATGGACCGGTGAAGCGGTTGAAGGCGAAGTGGGACACGTGACGCGCAGCTTTCTGCCGGTCATCCCCAACGGCGACTGCCTGAAACACGTTCAGGGTTTCTGGTATCACCCGCAGTACCGCACCGCCTTCGAGATTTGCGGCGATCAGGTACACATCGGCGTGGGTCCGGCGGCGCAGACAGGCACTGTCAGCTCACTCGGCAACGGCCGCATGCTGGTGGAAAGCCACGACGGCCCGTGGTTAAAACGCTTTTGTTTATACTTTCGCGGCTACAGCGTGGATTTGATCGCCAACCGCAGCCGGGTGCTGACCTTTCAGCGCAGCAACGCCGGCCGAGATTAGCTACGCCGCTCACCCCGCCTTGTCGGCCCTGACTGCCAGCAAGGCGGTGAACAACCGCTGCTTGTCGGCATCGCTGAGATTAGGCTGACGAATGGCGCTGACAAAAGCGCCGCGAGCCTGTTCCGTCAACGGCCCGGCCTTTAATTGCTGCGCCAGCCGTTGCAGAATGCGGTTGCTCAGCTCGGCGATCTGCGGCCGCACGCTGTCCAGCGGGCGCGGTTGCCAACCGCTTTCCGGCGTTGCCAGCCAGTCTGCGCGATAGCGGTACTGAATCGCCTTGGCGGCGTCCATCTGCGCCACAATAAACGGCCGCACCGAGCGCGGCGCCAACCCTAATCTGCCCGCTTCAGCCTCTGTGCTCGCCAGCACCTTGGCTTCCTGCGCCAAATCCTCGATCGGCAAATGCTGCTGCGCTTTGTAACCGGCGACGTCTTTCATATAGGCCAGACGCTGGTTGACCAATTCGCCAAGCGTCGCCCCCTCGCCTGCCAGCGCCGAAAAACTGGCCAGACAGCAGGCGAACAATAACGCTCTGAACATAACCCTTTCCTTTTTGTTTGCCCAAATAAAGAAAACAGAGTTCATCACAATCGCCGCCGCTCAGGCAACTCTCTCCCGGAAAGAAAAAAGCCCCGCCGAAGCGAGGCTTTGAGCCGAAGAGGCCGGCATTAGTCAAACACGCCGTTAATCACCGAGGCCACAATGGCGGTGCTCAGCGCCACCAGCACCAGATCGTTACCGGCAATGCGCCATTCGTAACCCGGATAGGACGGCAGATCGCGCAGCATTGAAGACGGCACCATTTTCTTGGCGATGCCTGGAGGCAAAGGTTTACCGCGTGCCAGGTTCTTGGCGATGCCCGGCGGCAGAGAACGATACCCGGTCAGGCCGTAGTTCAGCGCCAGCGAACGCACCCGGTCGTGAGAGATATTGACCGACACCAGATCGCGTTCGTCACCTTTGGCTTTGTAGCCGTGGTCTTTATTGCCCTTGACGTGGTCGCCGCTATTGCCTTTGCCGCTGTTGCCGTGACCATTACCGTTGCCTTGACTATTGCCGTGCCCACCGCCGTTGCCATTGCCATTGCCGCCTTTATCGGCGAACACTGGCGCAGAAGACAGACCCAGCGAGACAATCAGCGCCAGTGCCGTGAGAGTAGTACGACTTTTGTTCATGTTATGACTTCCTGCTTGGGGTATTACATTAACTATAGCGTTAATTCCCCCCATAAAGGATAAGGAAAAATCCGAGATAGGGACCATGACAAGGCGGGCGGGCCGGCAAGAGTAAGGAAAGTGATGAAAGATTATTCCTGCGCAAAACTATTCGAAAAAACCGAATTTGGCGACAAGATTTTTCTTGCGGCAAAATAAGTCTTCCAGTACCTTGGAAAGGTAACAAAAAGAGTTAGTCTGCTCTTTTTCGTCGCACCTCAAATCTTATTTTATCGTCCAGAATGATAAACTGAATGCTTCCCGCCTCTCCGTGCGGGATTCTTTTTTCTGCTAAATTTGACGCCTGTCGCACCAACCCGGTGCTTTATGTTGAGATTTGGTAGCCAATACTTTAAATTCAGCGTCTGAGAAACCTTAACCTCCCGCGGTGGCCAGTTGGCAACGGGTGGGCGTTCAGGAGCAAAAGACATGCAAATGACACTCATGGAATACATCACTCAGCACTTTAATGGCGATCTTCACCGCTACGCGCAATCCGAAGGCGTGAGCCGTGAACAAATCATCCATTGGATTGATAATGAATGCCATGTAATCAAAGGACGATTATTTATGCCGGTGAGACATTTACCCGGTGAACAAGCGCAGTGATGACAAAAAAAACCCCGCAAAGCGGGGTTTTCTGTTTCTGATACCACGGAAAATCAGAAGTTATAACCGGCCACGAGGTAATAGGCCCAGCCTGTAGATTTAATTGGCCCCTGCGGCGTACCGATCTCCGAGCCATCTTGCCACTGGCCACCGTTATGGAAGTAACGGGCCACGAACGAGTAGTGCCAGTGATCGTAGTTCAGCGCCAGAATGTGGCTGGAAGCGATCGAGTTGCTGGTGCGAACCTGTTTGCCGGTGCCGTCGGTCCAGTTGCTGTCTTTGCCCAGATCGGAACCGAAGTCAAAGTTGGTGAAACCGATGTAGCTCAGGTTGCCGCCCCACACCTGTGTCAACGGCACAAAATATTTCACCTTGAAGCGATAACCATCCCAGCTGTTCTCATTGGCAGCCTGGTAGTTTTCCCACTGGTATTTGGCATAGATGTTCATCGACAGGCTCATCGGCAGGCCGGTATCGATGTCCGTGCCCAGACCCATGTACCAGGTATTCTGGCGGCCATCGGCGTTGTGGCCCAGATCATAGATGTAGTTGTTGGCGAAGTACCATTCTTTGAACGGCCCAAAGCTCAAATCTGTGCCGGTCAGCTTGTCGATGGAGAAGCGCGGCTCGATCTCCATAAACATCGGTGAGCCCTTGTCCCAAACCCCGCGGTCCGGCGTGTTGCCGACACCGAAGAATTTAGGCACGTCGACGTAGCCATAGAAATCGAACCAATCTTTTTTGGCGAAGGCTTCATACTCAAGATACAGATCGTTGTTCAGCTGAGGTCCGAAACGGGTGTGGTAGCTACCCACTACGTTAACGCTCTGGTGCCACCAATCCGAGACGAATTCGCTATCTTTGCTATCAGCCATTGAAGATGCACTGTACGACGCGGCGAGCAATACACCTGCTGCTAGAGCTATTTTTTTCATTTTTATTACCACATGCTTAAAGGGCCATTTCCTGCCCGTTAGAAAAGATGACAATGAGTCTGACGACACCTGGCGTTGCCCCGCTGACAAACTTCTCGGGCGACGCGCGCATTATAGAAATCACTGAGTGTAATAATCTGTGATCCAGTTATGCATTTCGCGAATAGGTAATCGATTGCGTTCACATTTGTCAAATTATGTTTCATGCAAATTCACGATCGATGTGATTTTTGTCATGCTCGGTGATTTATAAAGCAGTTTTTGTGCCAATTGTGCACAACACCCAAAATGAGTGCGGATGACATTTTCAGGCCAAAAAAAGCCGGCTCAAGATGGCCGGCTGCAGAAAGAGATGAGTGGAAAGCGGGTCTGATGGCCGTTGAAAACTCAACGCACGCTCGGTACCGCTTTGGCAATATTTTCCTGGCGGAAAACCACTTCCTGCCCCGGAGCCACCTCCCACTCTTTAGGGGGAATGTCCATCTTCGGCGCAGCGGCAACCACGGAGCCGAAAATCAACTTGCCTTCCCGACGCAGAATGCTGACATCAAGCTGGTATTCATGACGCAAATTAGCGGTGGTCAGACGCACCGTATCACCGCGCATATAGTTTTCATCGTCAATCACTGGCTGCTGAATGAATTGGATATCGTCTCTCATTTTTATGTTCCTTCAGGCACAATCGATAGTTAAATTCTAGCCCACTATCCCAGGGCCGACTGAAAATTTCCGTTACTTTCCTCGGGTTGCCTGCCAGCAGATCAGCGAGCCGAGCGTGACCATCACCACGCCCTGCCAGAAACTGGCCCTCAGCGAAGTATCGAGCACCAGCGCGGCAAACACCGCCGACAGCACCGGCGTAAAATAGGATACCGTCGCCAGCAGTGTCATGTTGCCGTGCAAAATGCCGACGTTCCACGCCGCGTAACCGGCACCCATCGCCGCGCCGGCACACAGCAACGTCAGGGTTACCGGCCAGGTGAACTGCATACCGCTTTCGGTGCTGAAGGCATATTTCAGCCACAGCGCCACGGCGGTCAGCGTAATAAACAGCACCACGCCGTTGCTGCCCTGCGCAATTTTTTTGGTCAGGTTGCAATACAGCGCCCAAATCACTGCACCGCTGAAAGCCAGCGAATAACTCAGCGGGTTACTGCGCACATTCTCCAGCATCTGCGCCGGCGACCATCCGCCCTCGCCGCTCATGATCCAGCCGATGCCGAACAGCGACAACAGCAAGCCGGGCAACAACCACCATTTGGCTTTTTGCCCGTTAAACACCAGCGCCATCAGCACGGTAAAACAGGGCCAGAGATAGTTGATCATCCCCACTTCTATCGCCTGCAACCGGGTATTGGCATACCCCAGCGACAGCGACAGGCAGATCTCATAGCTGACAAACAGCAGGCTGCCGAGGATCAGATAAAGACGGGGAAAATGGCGCAAATTCGGCAAACGCAGCACCAGCAGCAAAAACGCTGCGCTGACGCTGTAGATCATCGCCGCACCGCCAATCGGCCCCAGCCCTTCGCTGACGCTGCGGATCAGACCAACGACGCTGCTCCACAGCAGGATCGCCAATAAACCGAACAACGTGGCTTTATGCCGGGCGGATAAAGAAAACATGAAGACGATCCAATAGGTTATTTTTTATCGGGATTTTCACTCTACTGCCGGGCAGCAGAAAAAGAAAGGCGGGAAAACCCGCCTGATTTCGTTATTGCTGTGGCTGCCGCTCAAACTGCGGCGGTGGCTGGCGAAAACGCCGGGTGAGGTACACCAGATACGCAAAGCCCAGCGCCGCCCAGATCAGCCCCATGGTCAGCGAACTTTTTTCCAGGTTCAACCACAGCACCGCCACCGTCAACGCGCCAATCAGCGGCAGGATCAGATAGTTGAAACGGTCCTTCCAGCTTTTGTTGCGCCCCTCGCGAATAAAGAAATGGCTGATAACCGACAGATTAACGAAGGTGAAGGCCACCAACGCGCCGAAGTTGATCAGCGCCGTGGCGGTGACCAGATCAAAAGACAGCGCGGACAGTGCCACCAGCCCGACCATCAGCACGTTCAATGTCGGCGTGCGCCATTTCGGGTGGATGTAGCCGAAGAATTTTTCCGGGAACACGTTATCGCGCCCCATCACGTACAGCAGCCGCGAAACGCTGGCGTGCGAGGCCAGGCCTGAAGCCAGCGTGTTGATGAAGGTGGTGCACAGGAAGATGGCTTGAAACAGCTTGCCGCCCACGTACAGCGCGATTTCCGGCAGCGCCGCATCCGGTTGATGAAAACGCTGAATGGAAGGGAAAAACAGCTGGATAAAGAACGACACGCTGATAAAGATCACCCCGCCGTAAAGCGCGGTCAGGAAAATTGCACGCGGGATCACCTTGGCGGCATTGGGCGTTTCTTCACACAGGGTGGTGACCGCATCAAAACCGAGGAACGAGAAGCACAGAATGGTGGCACCGGTGATAATCGGCAAAAGATGCGCATTCTCGCTGATGAACGGCTGCAAACTCCATACCTTTCCTACCCCTTCGCCGTTGCGCAGGCCGTGCACCACCAGGTAGATAAACACCAGAATAATCGCCACCTGGGCCAGTACGAACAACGTATTGAAGTTGGCCACCAGATTGACGCTTTTCAGGTTAATGGCCGTCATGATAATCACAAATCCCACTACCCAAATCCAGGGAGGAACTTCGGGGAACAGCGCGGTCAGGTAAATCTTCGCCAACAGCGTGTTGATCATCGGCAGGAACAGGTAATCCAACAGCGAGGACCAGCCGACCAGAAAACCGACGTGCGGGTTGATCGCTTTCTGCGCGTAGGTGTAGGCAGAACCGGCGGTCGGAAACTGGCGAACCAGCTTACCGTAGCTGATGGCGGTAAACAGCACCCCGGCCAGCGCAAACAGGTAGGCGGAAGGCACATGGCCGTCGGTGACGCCGGACACGATGCCGAAGGTATCGAACACCGTCATCGGCGTCAGATACGCCAGGCCCATCATCACCACTTGCCACAGTTTAAGGGTCTTGCGCAGCTGCGGCTTGGCCGCCGGGTTACAGTCAGTGGCATTAATCGTCATAGCGCTTCCCCTCGTTGTCCTCTGCCGGTAACCGTTTAACGTCATTCAGAGAGGCCGCGGGGAAACTGCTGCTCGGGCGGTGGGAAAAGCGATAGCTAAGGCCTGCGGATGGCCCGTATTCACTGCGGCACGGACACGCGCCCGCGCTGACTGACGGAAGGGTAATGGCTGTCATGATTATTTCCTCGCCGGCGTCCTGTACGCCCAGATGGAAGAAATGCTGTACCGCTGCGCGCAGCTTCGCAGGCCACAGGATAGCCGGCGGAATGCGCCAGACGCGCGCGGTAAGTTCGGGAGCGGGGTCAGGCGTTTTTCAGCATCCACTCGATTTCGGTTTCGGTGATCAGGCGCTCGAACTGCACCATCTCATCCGTTTTACAGGCCAGATAAACATGGCTGAACCTTTCGCCGAGCAGCGCATTCAGCACCGGTTGATGCTCGAATTCGTACAGCGCATCGCTCTGGCGGATGGGGAACGCCAGCCCTTCCTGCTCCAATCCATTGCCGGTCACCGGCTCTTGCAGCGGCAGCGGCGTTTCCAGCCCGTAAACAATCCCCGCCAGAATGGTCGCCATCACCAGATAAGGGTTGGCATCGGCGCCGGCCACGCGGTACTCCACGCGGTGATTGTCGCGATCGCCGCAGGGGATACGCAGCGCCACGGTGCGGTTGTTATGACCCCAGGAAGCCTGGGTCGGTACGTACATGCCCGGCTGGAAGCGGCGATAGGCGTTAACGTTGGGTGCCAGCAGCGCAATAGAAGAAGGCATCAGGGTGATCATCCCCGCCAGCGCCTGCTTCAGCAGCGCGGAATCTTCGCCGTCGTCATCGGCTAATACGTTGTTGCCCTGCTTGTCGAGCATGCTGATATGCACATGCATGCCGCTGCCGGCGTGTTCTTCATACGGCTTGGCCATAAAGGTGGCGTGCATGTTGTGGTTTTCCGCCACCATGCGGATCAGGCGCTTTAAAGCCAGCGCATGGTCGCAGGCCTGCAGAACGTTGTCGGTATGATGCAGGTTTACCTCAAACTGGCCGGGTGAGGCTTCCGCCACCGCGCCGTCCGCCGGGATGCCTTGCAAGCGTGCCAGCTCGTCGATGTCGCTCAGCACGTCGGCGAAGTGATTAAGGTTGTCGACGGAATACACCTGGCTCTGGGTATTGCGCTCCTGAGTGCCCGGCGCGCACGGCGGCTGAAGATAGCCTTCTGCATCGCGCTGGCGATCGATGAGATAGAACTCCAACTCTACCGCTACTACGGGGGAAAGCCCGCGCTGACGCAAACGCTGCCACACTCGGTTCAGCACATTACGCGGTTCAACGTCAAAGGGAGTACCATCTTCATCCAGCATGGTGAGCAGTACCTGGCCGATATATTGCGGATCCGCCGCCGACGGCATCAGTGTGCCCGGCACCGGGACACAGATATGATCCGGCTCACCCAGTTCCTGCCCCAGCCCGGCTTCTTCTACTACGTTACCGAGAATATCCATCGCGAACACCGACGCCGGGAAGTAACAGCCCTTCTCCAGCTTGCTCAGGCCACCGACAGGTATGCGTTTGCCGCGGAAGCTGCCGTTGAGATCGGTCAGCAGAACGTCAACGTGCTGAGTCAATGGATAACGTTCCAGGTACTTCTTCACTTCACGCTGGAACGCGCTACTTCGCCTTTCTTCGTTGTGCTGAACAAAGTTTTCCACTTCTACTAAGTTGGTCTGCATGATTCACCCGCCATTTATGTTTTTGTCAGTGGTTCTCACACTTATTGCCGTCGATGTTTTTTGACCATCGCGTTCAATATAATGCCCACCAGTGAAACATAGTTGCAACAAAATTGTTTTGCAAGTGTTAATTTGAGTTTGAATATTGCCCATTTGACTGCTAGATTTATAAAATATTGAACGAAAACGGCACTAAAGAAGTTTATCGTTCATAATTTCGAACAACCCAAGGGGATAGCATGGGCAATATATTTAACAGACCAATGGTCGGCGTAGTGATGTGCAGGTATAGGTTAAACGAGCATCTCACTCAGACCTTGCAAGAAAAGTACCTGAATGCAGTAATCACCGCCGGAGGGTTGCCGATCGCCCTGCCGCACGCGCTGGCGGAGCCCACACTGCTGGAGGAATTGCTGCCGCACCTCGATGGCATTTTGCTGCCCGGCAGCCCCAGTAACGTGCAGCCGCACCTTTATGGTGAAAACGGCGATGAGCCTGACGCCGATCCCGGGCGAGATGAATTGAGCCTGGCGCTGATCCGCCATGCGCTCGACAGGCACATTCCCCTTTTCGCCATTTGCCGCGGCATGCAGGAAATGGTGGTTGCCACCCAAGGCACGTTGCATCGTCGTTTGTTTGAGCTGCCCGAACTGCTCGAACACCGTGAAGATCACGAACTGCCGCTGGATCAACAATACGCCCCCGCCCACGAAGTCATCGTTCAGGATGGCGGGCTGCTCTCGCAACTGATACCGGATTGCAACAGGTTCTGGGTCAACTCACTGCATGGGCAAGGCTCAAAAACCCTCGGCCCCAACGTTCGCATCGAGGCCCACGCCGCCGATGGGCTGGTGGAGGCGATCAGCCTGCGTGACCAGCCCTTCGCGCTGGGCGTGCAATGGCACCCGGAATGGAACAGTGAGGAGTACGCCCTGTCGCGCCTGTTGTTTGACGGTTTCATTACCGCGTGCCGGCACTACCAAAAGGAAAAACGCCTATGAGCGATGTCAGCTTGGCACCGGGGAAACGTCTGTCGCAGATCCGCCAACAATTAGGGTTGTCACAGCGCCGCGCCGCCGAACTGTCTGGATTAACCCACAGCGCCATCAGCACTATCGAACAGGATAAAGTCAGCCCGGCCATCAGCACGCTGCAAAAACTGCTGACGGTGTATGGATTGTCGCTATCGGCGTTTTTCGCCGAGCCGGAAAAACCGGATGAGCCGCGGATTGTCATCGATCATGAAGACCTGATCGAGATTGGCAGCCAGGGGGTGTCGATGAAACTGATCCACAACGGCGACCCCAACCGCACGCTGGCGATGATGATCGAAACCTACGAGCCGGGCACCACTACCGGCGAACGTATCAAACATCAGGGGGAAGAGATAGGCACCCTGCTGGAAGGCGAAGTGCTGTTGCAGGTCAACGGGCAGAACTATCACCTGCAGGCCGGCCAGAGCTACGCCATCAACACCGGCATTCCCCACAGTTTCAGCAACACGTCGGCGCGGATTTGCCGGATTATCAGCGCCCATACCCCGACGACATTCTGATCAACGGAGCAAGGCATGGACTTCCATCACCTGCAGTATTGGCAACACCGGGCGCAAGCCCTGAACATTGAGAACCGACTGTTTATTAATGGCCGTTATCAACAGGCCGCTGAAGGCGAAACCTTTACCCTGGAGGGTCCTGCCGCACAGCGCGAATTGACGCAGGTAGCGCGGGCAAGCAGCGCCGATATCGATCTGGCGGTCAGCGCAGCGCGCGAGGTATTTGAGCGCGGCGACTGGTCGCGGGCCGCACCGGCGCAACGCAAGGCGACCTTGCTGCAACTGGCGGCATTGATGGAGCAGCACCACGAGGAGCTGGCGCTGCTGGAAACGCTGGATACCGGCAAGCCGATCCTCCACAGCCTGCGCGACGACGTGCCCGGCGCTATCCGCTGTCTGCGCTGGTACGCCGAAGCTGTCGACAAGGTCTACGGCGAAATCGCCCCTACCGGCGGCGATGCACTGGCGTTGATCGAACGCGAGCCGATCGGCGTGGTTGGCGCGATCGTACCCTGGAACTTCCCGCTGCTGCTGGCCTGCTGGAAGCTCGGCCCTGCGTTGGCCACCGGCAACAGCGTGATCCTCAAACCTTCGGAGAAATCCCCGCTGAGCGCGATCTATCTGGGCAAGCTGGCGAAACAGGCCGGGTTGCCGGACGGCGTGCTGAACATCCTCCCCGGCTACGGCCAGGATGCGGGCAAGGCGCTGGCGCTGCATAACGACGTCGACGCGCTCACCTTCACCGGTTCAACCCAGGTCGCCAAACAGCTGATGATCTACGCCGGGCAATCCAATATGAAGCGGGTGTGGCTGGAAGCCGGCGGCAAAAGCGCCAATATCATTTTTGCCGACTGCCCGGATCTGGATAAAGCGGCACAGGGTGCGGCAGCGGGTATCTTCTACAACCAGGGGCAAGTGTGTATCGCCGGCACCCGGCTGCTGGTGGAAGAGAGCATTCAGCAGGAATTCTTGCAAGCCTTGCGCAAGCATGCGGCAGCCTTTGTGCCGGGCGATCCGCTCGATCCGACCACGGTGATGGGCACGCTGATCGATCAGGCCCACTGTGAAAAAGTGGCGGGTTATATCGAACAAGGGTTGAGCCAGGGTGCCGCGCTGTTCCTTGACGGTCGCGAGCACCCGCGCAGCGGCCACGCCGGTTATCTCGGCCCAACCATTCTCACCCAGGTGGATAACGCCATGAGCGTGGCGCGCGATGAGATTTTCGGCCCGGTACTGGCGGTGACGTCCTTTAACGGCGAACAGCAGGCATTGCAATTAGCCAACGACAGCGAATACGGCCTGGGAGCCGCCGTCTGGACGCGTGACCTGTCCCGCGCCCACCGCATGGCTCGGCAGTTAAAAGCCGGTTCGGTGTTCGTCAATAACTACAACGACGGAGACATGACCGTGCCGTTCGGCGGCTACAAGCAAAGCGGCAATGGCCGCGACAAATCGCTGCACGCGCTGGATAAATTCACCGAACTGAAAACCACCTGGATTTCGCTGGAATAAGGGCCTCCATCATGACTGAACACGTAAAAAGCTATTATGCGGCTTCGGCCAACAGCCATCAGCCCTACCCGCAACTGAATGAATCTATTGAATGCGACGTTTGTATCGTTGGCGGTGGCTACACAGGCCTGTCTTCTGCGCTGTTCCTGGTAGAGGCGGGCTACAACGTGGTGGTGCTGGAATCCGCCCGCATCGGCTTCGGTGCCAGCGGCCGTAACGGCGGCCAGTTGGTGAATTCCTACAGCCGCGACATTGACGTCATCGAAGAACGCTATGGCGCAGAAAGCGCCCGGATGCTCGGCAGCATGATGTTCGAAGGCGCAGAGATCATTCGCAGTCGTATCAAACGATACGCCATCGAATGCGACTATCGCCCCGGCGGCATCTTCGCCGCGCTGAACAACCGGCAATATCATGCGCTGATCGAGCAGAAACAAAATTGGGAGCGCTACGGCAATACCCAACTGGAGTTGCTGGACGCAGAGCGGATCCGTGAAGAAGTGAACAGCGAACGCTACGTCGGTGCGCTGCTGGATCACAGCGGCGGCCATATTCATCCGCTGAATCTGGCGCTCGGCGAAGCCGAGGCGATTCGCCTGCAGGGCGGGCGCATCTTCGAGCAGTCGGCGGTGACCCATATTCGCCACGGCGAACCGGCGCTGGTCAGCACCGCCGGCGGCCAGGTGAAGGCTCGCTATGTGATTGTGGCCGGTAATGCTTATCTGGGCGACAAGCTGGAACCCCGGTTGGCGAAACGCAGCATGCCGTGCGGCACGCAGGTGGTAGCCACCGAACCGCTGGCACCGGAAGTGGCGCAGTCGCTGATCCCGCAAAATTACTGCGTGGAAGATTGCAACTACCTGCTGGATTATTACCGCATTACCGGCGATAACCGCCTGCTGTACGGCGGCGGCGTGGTGTATGGCGCACGCGATCCGGACGATATCGATAATCTGATCCGGCCAAAACTGTTGAAAACCTTCCCGCAGTTGAAAGGCGTTCGCATCGACTACCGCTGGACCGGCAACTTCCTGCTCACGCTGTCGCGCATGCCGCAATTCGGCCGGCTGGAGAATAATGTGTATTACATGCAGGGCTACAGCGGTCACGGCGTGACCTGTACCCATCTGGCGGGCAAGCTGATTGCCGAGTTGATGCGCGGCGATGCGGAGCGTTTCGATGCCTTTGCCAAGCTGCCGCACCTGCCGTTCTTCGGTGGCCGCAACCTGCAAATTCCGTTCACCGCGATTGGCGCCGCTTACTATACGCTGCGGGATCGGATGGGGGTGTGATGCAAGGGGCCCGGCATGCCGGGCCTCCGTACTCATGGTTATACGATTTTCGGTTGACCGTCTGATGCGGTCGCGCCGCCGTCAACCGGGATGTTGGCGCCGTTGATAAAGCTGGCGTCGTCGCTGGCCAGGAACGCCATTACCGCCGCCACTTCTTCCGGCTCTGCCGCACGCCCCAACGCAATGCGCTCGTTGAACTTGTCGCGGATCTCTTGCGGCCAACCATTGGTCATATTGGTTTTCACCAGGCTCGGGCACACCGAGTTCACGCGCACGCCGTCACCGCCGTGATCCAGCGCCATGGCGCGCGTCAGGTTGACCACCGCCCCTTTCGCCGCGCAGTAATATGCCGCGCCCCAGTCGCCACCCAGGCCGGATACCGAGGCGGTGTTAACGATACAGCCCTTGGTTTTCAGCAGATAAGGCATGGCGAATTTGGAACAGAACACTACGCCGTCGATATCCACCCCAGCGATGCGCCGCCAGTCGGCCACGCTGGTTTCCAGCACTGTACCCGCCACGTGCACGCCGGCATTGTTCAGCAACACGTCGATGCGGCCCAGTTTTGCCGCCACCTCGTTCATCATTTTTTCAACCGCAACCGGGTCGGAAACGTCGATGTGTACCGCCAGCGCCCTGCCTTTCGGCAGCGAGGCGGCAACGGCATCTACCGCATCCTTCGCCCAGTCCGCCAGCACCACCACGGCGCCCTCGGCGGAAAATCGGCGTGCTGCCGCTTCCCCCATCCCATTGCCTGCGCCGGTGATCACTACCACTTTATTGTCGAAACGCATGAAACCTCCTCCATGTGAATATATTTCTATAAATCATACAAATCCTGCTGAGATCCGAGGATAAAACTCATGGAGGGCAAGAGCCAGTCAAAACGTGCGGTTTATTAACCCAAAAGAGGTATTCATTGTCATTTCAATGCGCTGACCCAACCTTTATCAGAATTAGGCCAAATCATTGATGGATATAATAAAATTTACCTGAGTGACTATTCCGGAATGGGATTATCAGCCTGCTCCCTGCGGCGACAGGCCGGGGATAAACGCAATCCCCTTAAGCAAGGGTCATTGAAAAGCCATCGCCGCCCAGCGCGGCGGCGATGGCGATGGCTATTTTTTATCGATGGGGATCACCAGCAGATCGACGTTCAGATCGTTGATCGCCTGACGCGCCGAAGACACCAACCGGCTCCAGACATCGTGGTGATGGCCGAAGATAACCAGATCAAAACCCTTGTCCTTCGCCGCCCGGTTCAACTCTTGCGTCAGCTCACCGCGGCTGACGATCACCTCTTCCACCGGGTAAGACGATTGGCCGCGGATCGCATTGAGCATGTTCTTGACCCGCTCCGAGAAAGTGCGGTCAGTGTAGTTGTATTCACCCACCCCAAGCTCGGCGTAATAACCGGTGCGGTGGATATCGATATAGATCAGAGACAGTTTGGCGTTGAGCGCGGCGGCCAGCCTGGCGCCCTTGCCCAGCAGGAACTCGGCGTCTTCGCTGAGATCCGTGGCGACAACGATATGTTGATAAGCCATGATGGCAGCCCTCCGCATAGAGCTGGTAAACAGGATGGCGCTCCCTGCCCGGCTTCCCGCATGTTTCTTGTGCAGTTTAAGTTTAGTTCAGCGTTGACATGATCGCCTGTCGCGACATCGTTCCATTTATGGAACGATGCATTCCGCCTTTACCCTCTAGTACAATTCAGCCGTGCACCTAAACTAAGGGCAAGTGATGAGGTTCATCCTGGGTTATTCGCCATTAATTGTTATCTCACGATCCGACTACAGAGGAAAAAACCATGAGCGCCCCAGCAAACTTCAACGGTCAGCGTCCTGTTATTGATGCCAATGATGCCGTAATGCTGTTGATTGACCACCAGAGCGGCCTGTTCCAGACCGTCGCCGATATGCCAATGACCGAGCTACGCGCCCGCGCCGGCGCATTGGCCAGCATCGCCACGCTGAGCAACCTGCCGGTGATCACTACCGCCTCGGTGCCACAGGGCCCCAACGGCCCGCTGATCCCGGAAATCCACCAGAACGCACCGCATGCGCAGTACGTCGCCCGCCGAGGGGAAATCAACGCCTGGGACAACCCGGACTTCGTGGCGGCGGTGAAGGCCACCGGCCGCAAAACCCTGATCGTCGCCGGCACCATCACCAGCGTATGCATGGCCTTCCCGTCCATCAGCGCGGTGGCCGAAGGCTATAAGGTGTTCGCGGTGATCGACGCCTCCGGCACCTATTCGAAAATGGCACAGGAAATCACCCTGGCGCGCGTCGTGCAGGCGGGCGTCGTGCCGATCGACACAGCCGGCGTGGCCTCCGAGCTGCAGGGTAGCTGGAACCGCGAAGACGCGCAGCAATGGGCGGAAGTCTATACCAAAATCTTCCCGGCCTATCAGTTGCTGATCGAAAGCTATCTCAAAGCCCAGGACGTGGTGACCCACCATGAACAGCTGGACTCCCAGCGCTGATCCGCAGGCATAAAAAAGCCCCGGCACAGAGCCGGGGCTATCAAATATGTGCCGGTTACTTTCCCGACCGTCATGTTATGGCGTAAGCGTCCATCGAACACTCCAACGTTACGCAGCCTAAGCACAACCTTTTCACAACAGAAAAAAAGACTGAGACGCCGCTTTATTATTTATGCGTCAATCTGTTTTGCTGTTGCCAATAATAAATTATTGGAACGTCATCGAGGAATCGAACCCCAGTCCGCCAGTAAATAAATTCACCGCCGCTCTTCCTGCTGAGCTAATGACGTATTCATTAATACTCCGGGCGAACCCGGAGTTTATTCAGACAACGCTTTTATTTCTCATCCGCTCCGGCTTAAGCCATCATCGCTATCGCAAGAAATAAAACATTACCTAAAAATTATAAAACCACTACGTTGCCTGCTGAAGGGCCTTTTGCACCACTTTCGATGGTGAACTCAACGCGCTGGCCTTCATCAAGAGTTTTGAAATCATTGCTCTGAATGGCAGAGAAGTGCACGAACACGTCTTTGCTGCCGTCTGCCGGAGAGATGAAACCAAAACCTTTACCTGCATCAAACCATTTTACCAAACCAGTCATTTTAGTAGACATAGATATTTCCTTTATATTTTGAGACGCCATACGGCGATAGAGGTCTGTTTTTGTTGGAAACTTATTGGGCACTAGAGAAGGTAATTCGCGGGAGAAGAGGTATCTATGGGATATCACTAATACTGAGAACTGCTTTACTAAAACTGCTTTCATAAGGTCTGTACTACAAACCGATGATGCTATTTACACACAGCCAGATTATTTAAGCAAGGAATATTTATAATTATATTTATGCACCCTATGAATTTATTACGTTCAACACGATGAAAAATCGCCGCTGAGAAAGCAGCATAAAGCCGGAGGAAAAATTTTCCGCTCTGCACGGATATCAGGATGGATTATGGCCGCGATTCATTATAAAACAGCTGACATGTTCCTTTCTGATCGGCTACAGCATGATGATCGATATGTCCGCGGTAATCGCCGTTTTCACCCTGTATGTGGTCGGCGTAGTGGTGCCTGGCCCCAACTTTGTCGCCGTAGCGCATAAAGCCGTATCTGCGCGCCGGGCGGAAGCCTTCGCTCTGGTAGCCGGTATCGTGCTGGTCAATCTGTTCTGGGCCAGCGGCGCGATTCTCGGCATCGGCCTGGTTTTTGCCCTGTTCCCCTGGCTGGCGATGGCGGTCAAAATCGCCGGTGCCGGCTATCTTATTTGGTTTGGCTGCCGCCTGTTCGCCAAGGCAAAACCTGTCTCGGGTTTGATAAGCGCCAGCGTCCGTGAAAAAAGCGGATCACGTGTCGCTTTTGTGCAGGGTATCGCAACCAATATTGCCAATCCTAAATCTGTCGCCTTCTACGCGGCGGTATTCTCGTCAGCGGCACCGGCGCATGTCTCAGTGGCGACCTTCGTCGCCATGCTGGCGGAAGTGGCGGTGATTGCCGGTTGTTGGTATGGGCTGGTCGTCCTGGTGCTGTCGCACGCCCCGATTGCCAGCGCCTATCGCCGCAGCAAAGCCCATATCGATCGGGTTTGCGGCGCGTTGATCGTCGGGCTGGGAATACGGCAGTTACTGCGTTGACGATGGACGATATACCCAATTTATCAGGCTGTTTACCAGGAAAAACCATGAAAATAACCGACCTTCCCTTCGGTATCACGGACTGGCAAGACATCGCCGCAACGGAGCACCCAGGCATTACCGGCATGGCCTATTGGCGAACTCGCCGGTTCGGCGACCTGCGCGTCAGAATGGTTGAGTACACGGCCGACTACCTCGCGGACCACTGGTGTACCAAAGGCCATATTCTTCTGTGCCTGAGCGGTGAATTGCATACCGAGTTGGCCGATGGCCAACGCTTTGTTCTGCTGCCGGGCATGAGCTACCAGGTGGCGGACGACGCCGAACCGCACCGCTCGTCAACGCAAGGCGGTGCGCAGTTGTTTATCGTTGATTAATGCCTGCGCCAGATTGCCGGCGTTGCCTGCCTTAGGCCTTAACCGATAATCGCGATGCCCAATCGTTCCATGATCTGGAACGCCTGATAACTGTCCAGTTTTACCCCCTGCAAATCGACGCCGCGCACGTCCAGCTCACCCAATTCAGAATTGGTCAGGTCGCAATGGGTAAAGTTGGCGGCACGCCAGTCGAATGAAGAAAATTCGCCGCCTGAGAGATCGGAGCCGCTAAAGGTCGCGCCGAGGATCTGCGCCCCATTCCAGCGGTTTTCCCACAGCTCGCACTTCTCCAATACCACTTTCGAAAAATTGGCGTAGCTGAGGTTGGTTTTGGTGATGTAAGCGCTGCAGAACCAGGTACGCGTGGTGATCATGTTCATAAAACTGGCACCGCGAAAATCGGCGCCCTGTGCACGACACTCGAGAATTTCAATACCCAGCGCATTGGCATTTCTGAAATCCGCCATCGATAAATCGCAGTTTTTGAAGCTGGCTTCTTTCAACAATGCGCGGCTGAAATTGCCGCCTTGCTGGCTCTCGCGATCATAAAACTGACAGCCGATGAACTCGGTGCCGGTCAGATCCGCACCCGAGAAATCACAGTTGCGGAAGGTACCGTTTTCAATCTTCTCGCCGGTAAACCGGTTACGGCCAATTTTTTCACCATCCAAAGCCAACGTCATTGCAACCACCCTGTTTATTTATACAGTCAATGACGCATTATAAGCCGATCCGTACGGTCGGGAAAACCGCTTTGGCCTATTTTCTCCGTCGTAAGGCACAAAAAAAACCGCATGCGGCATGAGGGAATTTATGCCTGTTTGACCTTGATGCGGTTCATGTTCATGCCGGCGGTCTGAGCTTGTAATGCACCCTGTGCAATCAAGGCGTACAGACGGAAATTCAAAAAGGTATCCCCCACCGGATAAGGTGAGTTCACCATCGCCTCGCCCACCACCCGCGACCCCTGGGTGTAATCGTCAGGGCAGGCGTCAAGCAGTTGACGGTCATGAAAATCCTGCGCCTGGCCGCGAACCGCGTTTTCCGCAAAGATCCGCACCGGGGCATTCTCCAACAACAGACGATGCCAGTCGGTAGTGAGCGCGGTTTTGTCTGCCGACGTCAGTTCACGCCGCCGGATCCACAAGGGTTCCAGCATTTCCGCCGCACACCAGTGGGTGCTCGGCCGCCCGGTGTGTTCGGTTACGTTGACGACAAAGATCGGGCGTTCGCCAAGCAGCGGCAGCAATGCACGCAGCATCAGCTGTTCATCGGCGTTATCGCCGACCCACAGGGTCACTTGCCCGGTAACGGCGGCAAGTTGCGCTTTTAACGCCGTCATCCCCGCCTGGCTCTCTTCGGAGGTATCCCACTCAGGCGCGTGAACGGATCGGTATAAATCGTGCAACCAGCGGGTTCTGGCCTGCAACGCGCCATCGTCGTCGAGCGCATACAGCGGCCCGAATGACAGCCGGTCGGGAAAATCCAGCACGTCTTCCCCCGGGTAAGCCAACCGCACACAGCTGCCCGACAGGGCGATATGCACATCCTTCATCAACGCTCTCCTCACGCTCTTTCTTAAGAAAATCCTGAGGTCGATTTTACAACTTTTCCCGTTTCGCTCTATGACAAACAATCCGAATCTGCCGGACAAAAAGCAAAAAACCGCCCAGAGGGGGCGGTTGATGATCGGCGGCAGGAGCTTACTTCAAGGCTTCCTGTATGGCGTCGGCCATGGGGCCAATGTGCTTTTCGGCGGCTTTCAGTTGAAAATCCACGCCGTTACCGTCGTTGGTATCGGACAAAGTGGCCTTGATCAGCTCCAGCGCCGCCTGCACGGCCACTAGCCTTTTATGCTGTTCGTCCGTGACGGGTTTGGAGCTCATCGTCGCCGGATAGTATTGCTCTAACATCGTTCTCTCCTTGTGATTGGGCCAACCCCTACCCTATCAGCCTTTCCCCCCTTTCTCTAATGAGGCAGATCACTGTATCGCCCCCCTGGCGCCTGGGTGGCGAAAAAGTGAACTGAAATGGGCCAAACCGACATTTTCAGCAGGTAGTCTATCTGCAATTCCAATAATGATGTCGCCGGGCCCCGCCTCGCTTTTGGGGCTTTAGCGAAACTCGACCCAGTTGGCGCCGGCATCGGCGGAACGTACGCAGTTTTCGACCCAACGCACGCCCATCGCCCCGGCATGCACGTCGGGGTACCAGAAATCGGCCAGGAAAGCCTCGTCCCGCCGGTCGGTGGCGTCCATCGCCAGCGCAAAACGTCGGTACAGATTTGACCAGGCTTCAAACAGCCCCTCGGGATGACCGCCGCCAATCCTGTCGTCCGCCAACGCGGCGTGATCCAGGTAAGGCATGCCGCGCTCCAGAATGCGCACCGGCTCGCCCTGCACTTCAAAACGCAATTGGTTAGGTTGTTCGTCCCACCATTCCAGGCTGGCCTTCTCGCCGACGATGCGCACCTTCTGGCCGTGCATCGAGCCGCTGTTGACCGCCGAACACCACATTGAACCTACCGCGCCGTTGTCGTACTCCATCAACACGTAGGCATTGTCTTCCAGCGGCGCACGGGTTTTGACAAAGCTCTGGCGGCTGCACATCAGGCGTTTGATCTTCAATTGCGGCACCATGGTTTCCGCCAGGAACAGCGGATGGGTAGCCAAATCACCCAAGACATAGCTGGGGCCGACAAAACGCGGATCCACCCGCCAGCGCGTGCTGGGGTTATCTTGCTCTACCGGCGCGGCGTGGAACCCATGGGAGAATTGCATGTTGATGATACGGATCTCGCCCAGCAGGCCGTCGGCGATCATCTGGCGGGCCTGCAAAATCAACTGGTGGCCGGAATAGCCGTAGGTGACGCCGATAATTTTTTGCCGTTTTTCGCTCAGCTCGACCAGCGTTTGCGCCTCTTCGGCGGTAAAGCACAGCGGTTTTTCGCACACCACGTGCAGACCCGCTTCCAGAGCAGCCTGGCAAATAGCAAAATGGGTGTTGTTTGGCGTGGCAATGGAAACCGCCTCGATACCCTCCGTCCTGGCGGCTTCTTCCCGAAACAGCGTGCCGTAATCCGGGTAACAGCGGTCCGCTGCCACTCCCAGGCTTTGCCCAAAACTGCGCCCGCGCGACACGTCGATATCGAACGCGCCGGCCAACAGAGTGAAGGTGCCGTCGCGCAGTGCCGCAGAACGGTGGATATAACCGATTTGGCTGGTGCCGCCGCCGCCGACCATACCCCAGCGCAGGGATCGTTCCAGAGGTTTAATGCCGTTGATCATCACGTTTCTCCCGATTAAAAACCGACTGTTCGCAAATAATTGAGGCTTTCCGTCACGTCGCGCAGGCTACCCTGCACCTGACGCGGATCCCGTTCCTGCTCAATGGTGATCCAGCCCTGATAACCGCGCGCCGCCAATAATTCGCGCACGGCTGGATAATCAATTGCACCCTGCCCCAGTGGGCACATCACCCCTTGTGCGCAAGCGGTAAAGAAATCCAGCCCGCGTTTCAGCACCTCATTGAACACCTGCGGGTTAACATCCTTGAAATGCAGGTAATCAATCCGGGAGAAATAGCGTTCAAGCCAGATGACCGGATCCATGCCGGAGTAATACAGGTGCCCGGTGTCCAGGCATAATCCGGCGGTTTGGTGCGGAATTTGGCTGACCAACAGCTCGATCTCATCGGCGAACTCGATGCAGCCACCGGCATGCGGATGGATCACCGGCCTGACGCCATATTCTTGCCAGGCAATCTCGCTGACCGTTTTGATGTGGCCGATCATCCGGTTCCAGTCGTCTGGCGCCAGCCGCGGTGCCTGCGATGACTGCCCGGCGAACCGGGCCCGCTGTGGATTGCCGAAGTCGATTATCACCAGATAAGGCGGTGAGAAATGGCCTTCGCAAATGGGATGTGCTTTGGGCGCCTGCGACAAATTGCGACAAATGTTATGGGTCAGCGTCAGGATGTGCGCGAAGTTCTGCTCGCTGACCAGATCGTCAAAAATGGTGCCGGCTACCAGCGACAACTGGTGGTGGTGCAACTCTGCGGTCAGGGTTGCGGCCTCGATTGGCAGGTAGCCCCACGGCCCCAGCTCAATGCTGTGATAGCCTGCGGCGTTCGCCTCCTGCAGCACTTGGGCGTAAGGAGGAAGATAAGGATTTTTGGGATCATCCACTCCCCAACTGCAGGGAGCATTGGCGATAGGCAAGGTCATTTTTCATTCCGTTTCGAGGGGAGTGTGGCGCCAGTATCAAACAAATATTTCGACACCAGCAATGATGAAACTTTCATTTTTTGATGGAGATCGCGTTAAATTTGATAGTTAAAATGATAGTTTTTTATCAAACACAGACAAGCCGTAACCTGCAAGACATCGACGGCAACTCAGGGGGAACGGCCCACAGCGGGGCCGGCGATCAGATATTTTCTTTGGTGATCAGATCAAAACGGTTAATGATCTGCATAAAACCCGGGTGTTCATCGCCGGCGGCGGCGACAAAGGTCTTGATGACCGACGCGGCGAATTCATGAATGCGGTGCGTCAACATCAGATCCAGCGTGCCGTCAATCAACGCCATCTCGGCGTTTTCCACCGGGCCATGACAAACCAGCATCACGTCGTGCTGCCTGCCGCTCTCTCGCAACGCGGCGATAATCCCTTCCACGCCGCCGCAGGGCGCGTACAACGCCACCAATTCGGGGTGCTGCGCCAATATGCTCAAGGTGACCTGTCTGGCATTTTCGGCCCGTTCATAGCTGCGTAGCGGCTCCAGCACCCGGTGGCCACTCAGGTGTTCGCGCAGGTAAGAGCGAAAACTGATTTCGCAGGCTTCCTGGCACAGGAAGCGATTATCGCCGATGATAACCCCGATTTCCCCCTGTTTACGACACATACGCTCTACCGCCCAGGCCGCGGTGCGACCGGCCTGCTGATTATCCAGGCCAACATAACCGGCCCTGCTGTGCACCGACAGATCCGACAGCAGCGTAAACACCTTAACACCCTGGCGGCTGGCTTCTTCGACCGCATAACGGATCATCGGGTTATCCAGCGCCAGCACCCCCATCACATCCACGCTCTGGCTCAGTTGCGTAATGGCCGCGGCGGTATCGCCTACCGCGCTGATGTCATGAAAAATGAACTGCGGCGGATGAGCCGGATCGCAGTACGGTGCGGCCTGTTCCAGCAGGCTTTCCGCTAACTGCGCATAGAAAGAATGTTCACGGCGCAGCAGGATAAAGCCCATTTTGAGCCGCACAGGCGACTGCCCGGCCGCCTCAAACAACCGGTGGGACTTTTCGAGGGCAAAACCCAGCTTTTTCGCCGCCGCAATGACTTTGCGTTCCGTTTCCGGCCGTACCGCAGCACGTTGGTTTATTACCCGATCAACCGTGGCGATACCGACATGCGCCTCTCTGGCAATAGCCGCCAGGGTCGTTTTCTTGCCTGCCATACTCTTCCTCATCATGATTTTGATAAAAACTATCATGGTGTCGATGACGGAGGAAACCCGGCCAGGGGTTTTGTGTGATCGGGGGCGTTAATCGCGATTTGAGTCGTTGCAGAGAGCGGTAAAAAGCTCGAAATGAACGTTTTTCGGGCAGGTGAAGCAATTATTGAACTGCTGCTGTTTTCGCCATAACGCATAGTCTGATTTTGTCCCCCGGAGCGAATCATGACATCGACAAAATCCGACGCCATCGAGTATGCGGCACCCAATGCCACCCAGTGGCCGGCGATCCTGAACATAGTGTTCGCCGGTATTGCGGCAGCCCTGCAGGTGGGTAAAGCGACGATTGCATTACCGGAGTTGCAACGCGAGTTCGGCCGCTCTCTGGAATCGTTAAGCTGGGTAATCTCGGCCTTCCCTTTCGTGGGCGTGTTCAGCGGCATCCTCGTCGGCATTTTGGTCCGCCGCTGGGGCGATCGCCGCTTGCTTTGCCTTGGGCTGATGATCATCAGCGCCGCCAGCTTTGTCGGCGCCGGCCTGCATAACTTCAACGGACTTATCGCCACGCGGTTCATCGAAGGCCTGGGTTTCGTCATCGTAGTGGTCGCCGCACCGGCAATTCTCAATCGCGTGGTTCAGCCGCAAAAACGTAATCTGGTGTTTGGCATCTGGAGCACCTTTATGCCGGCGGGCATCGCCCTCTCGATGTTTTTCGGCCCGTTGCTCGGCGGCTGGCAACAGAGCTGGCTGGCGAGCGCCGCTCTGACGCTGTTAGCGGCGTTGTTGCTGCCGCTGACGACCCGCCGGGAGGCTACCGGCTCTGCGGCGACTTTACACATCGGCCTGCGCCAGGCGTTGTCTCGCCTGTTGCGCTCACGACAACCTGGGCTGCTGGCGCTGATATTCACCAGCTACAACCTGCTGTTCTTTGCGGTAATGGCCTTTTTGCCTCTATTTTTGATGCAGCACGTCGGGCTGTCGCTCGCCAGCACGGGCAGCATCAGTGCCGCGATCGTAGCCGTCAATATGATTGGCAATCTCTCCGCCGGTTTACTGCTGTCGCGTGGGATCAGTACAAAAGCCCTGCTCACCGGCACCTTTATCGCCATGGGGCTGACCGGCAGCGGTATCTTCTTCTCGGCAACGCCGATGAATATGCTGATACCGCTGTGTTTTTTGTTTTCCGCCATCAGCGGTATGTTGCCGTCCACCCTTCTCGCCGCCACGCCTATGTCGTCACCGGAACCGACCCTCATCCCACTGTGCCTGGGGTTGGTAATGCAAGGCAATTATCTGGGCCAGGTGATCGCCCCCATCGCGATAAGCAGCATCGTCGCCAATGCCGGTTGGTCCGCCCCCGCCGCAATGGTACTGGCCGCCGCCGCGTTGGGCATAGCATTGACGTTGCTACTGTCAACCCGGTATTGCCCCCCTGACAAGACAGGGTTTACGGCGCGCCGGATAAGGTAACAATGTCGCAGCGCAGCCAAGGTGCGCTGTGATACTGTGGTTATCTGGATGCCCCTGTTATACGAGAGCGAGTATGGCTGTTTCTATTGAAGAAACCGCGGTGACCGATACCGGTTTTGCTGCGCTGGTGACGGCGCTGGACGACTACCAGCAACCGCTTTACCCCGCCGCTTCATGCTATTCGGTGTCGGTTGAGGAAATGACGTCGTCAGAAACCGGCGCTTTATTACCCGCCTGATCCGCTGAGCATTTATATGATGAAGCGCCTGAAGGGTCAGGCGTGATGAAAGACATCCGATCTTAACGGGAAATTCAACGGCCGGCGTTTAAGCTTATGGATCTCCGCCGTACTTTCCTCGCCCGAACGCAATGTCTGAATAGCGTAATTTTATTTTTATCCGCCGTGTTCAGCATACCCTGGCAAATCACTACAGTTATCTTGATGGATATGGCCAATGGTGCTCCAACCCTGATAATGACAAAGCCCCCGTGGCTATCAGGTAAATCACCAAACCGCCAAAAGCGATCGCAACCATCATCTCAATGAATCTAAGTCTTTTATGCTCAGTCATTCGCCTGCCTCTGCGTTTCAGGTGAAAACACGTTCACCTAAAACGTAGATAACCCGCCCCTTCTCATCAAGGCAAACTCACAAAATGAAACACAACCAATAAGATTTATTGATAATTTACACAAAAATCCATGAGCACTCCGGCTTACAGGCTAGAGAACCCCCGCTCACCAACAATCCGCTAACTGTTAAGTCATTGTGATGCTATGGTTTGTTTTTCACTGCTCGTCAATGTCGGTAAGCGCTAAGGCTCACCGAGAAAATCTATCATCAGAGGGACTGCTATGATGTCTAAAGGTATTTCAAAGGGATTCTTTATTCTGATCCTTTTCATCGTAACCGCCGCTTTTCTGGACGTATTGGGTCCCTACTATTCGTCGGTGCTATGGGCCATCATATTGGCCGTGATTTTCCACCCGTTGAAAAACAAGCTTAAACAATATCTTGGCGACCGCAACGGCCTGGTCTCATTGTTAACATTGCTGGTGATCTGCCTGATTGTGTTCACCCCGTTGGCGATCATCGCTTCGTCGCTGGCGCTTGAATTCAACGTTCTCTACGAAAAGCTGCAAAACAACAATACCCAACTGCCTGCGATGCTGGCCGAAGTGATGCAGCATTTACCCAGCTGGGCACGGCATTTTCTGGCGGAGCATAACCTCGACAGCGCCGCGGAAATACAAAAGCAGCTTTCCGAAGTGGCGCTCAAGGGCGGGCAATTCCTGGCGGGCAGCGTATTCCTGATCGGCAAAGGCACGTTCAACTTTGCCGTCGGTTTTGGCATCATGCTCTACCTGCTGTTCTTCCTGCTGAAAGACGGCCCCTATCTGGTGAGACTGGCGCTTGAAGCGCTGCCGCTGTCCGAGCACGTTAAACACCACCTGTTCGTGAAGTTCGCCGCCGTGTCCCGCGCTACGGTGAAAGGCACCGTGGTGGTGGCGATTGTGCAAGGTGCCCTCGGCGGTCTGGCATTTTACATCACCGGCATCGATGGCAGTTTGCTGTGGGGCGCGCTGATGGCCTTCCTGTCCATCATCCCCGCCGTCGGTTCCGCCATTATCTGGGTGCCGGCAGCCATCTATTTCTTCGCTACCGGCATGTTGTGGCAAGGTGCATTCCTGGTCGGGTTCTTCGTGGTGATTATCGGGCTGGTTGACAATATTCTGCGCCCGCTGCTGGTCGGCAAAGACACCAAGATGCCGGATTACCTCATCCTGATTTCCACGCTGGGCGGGATGGAGATTTACGGCATCAATGGCTTCGTTATCGGCCCGTTGATCGCCGCGTTGTTCATCGCCTGCTGGAATATCCTTTCCGGCCGCGACAGCGAGGAAACCACCGACGAGATTGATGAAGCTTTTATCGAAGAAGGCAAGAATCATCCTGATGCCGGTTAAGCGGCGTTGAAGCAGAGATTGTGTTAATTCCGGGGGCCTGCACAGGCCCCCAACGTTTGCCATCGCGTTACGCCGCCCCCCTTATGCTATCCTTGAGCTTGCTTTGTAACACTCACAGGGAAGACCGTGTTGAGCCATGCTTATCTTATATGCCACATTAGCAATAATCTTTACTCTGCTGTTTCTGCTGTCTTTTATCTATTGCGCCTACCAAATGTCGAAAGACGGTGACGTCAAATTCAAGGCATCCTTCGCGGTGCTCATCTTGTCGTTGCTGGCCTTTTACTGCGCCTATGGCTATGTCAGTACCTACCTGAAACAGCAGGAAGTGGACATAAAGCTTTATTAGCCGGGGGTCAGTATCAGGGTAGAAACGCCGTTTAGGGGATAGGGTTAACATCATCGCGCAGCAGCCCCGGAAAGCGGCTGAGAGCGGCTTGATTGTTAATGCAAAAGGGGGGATATTTTCATCCTTATCTCTCGAAAAGGATGTCCCATGAGCGCCGCCTGGATCAAAGCGTGGTTTACCTTCGCCACCGTTTACACCTGCATTGCCCTCAGCAAAGAAATAAGTGAACAATTCTTCGCCTGTGCCAGTGGCCCAAATTTGTCGGCGCCATCATCATGGTCGCCATTGCTTGGGCTGCACGCGCCAAACTGAAAGAAATGAAATAAGGTCCTTGATCATAAAGAATGGGAGCCCAGAGGCTCCCGCTTTTATTCAAATTGACCCGACCTAATAGCGTTGACACGTTTCCCCTCTCATTCAGGTGCTCAGGGGCGGAATTCCAATATAGGATTTTTCAAGGCATCATAAACGGCTGGTGAAGGCGCTTTGGGAAAACGGGCCTTTGTGGCCGCCTTTATTGCGGCACGACAAAGATCAGGGTCACCTTCTTCGGCTCGCACATTTATAAGCATGCCATCCGGCGCCAGCATAATTCTTAAAGCGCATCGTTTACCGGCATATGAGCCGACGTCTAGAAAATGGCTTTGAATAGCGGATTGTATCTGCATAGCATACTGGCTGGCCTCCGCCCCAGGTTGAGGCGCTGTTTTACCTTCGAAGGCGGCAAACATCGCATCGACACCCTCATCAGACGGCACAGGTTTATTCACGGAACTCGTCTTCGCACACCCCGTCACCAACAACGCGGCGATAACAAGCGATAATGCCGGCGCGCAAATCCCAAACCCCAAATGAACTCTCTTCATGATTCCCTTCTTTAATAGAATATCCACAAGAAAGAATAATAAACCAACACAGGCAAATTTAAGCAGGTTTAGGTCAATATCTTGCAAACTCACATTAAGAAAGCGCATCCCCCATTGCTGAATGGCGACTAGATTATGTTCACCATTACACCTGGCATAAAAAAACGGGATCCCTAAGACTCCCGTTCTTATTCTAACGCTTAAACACAATTACATGTGTTTAACGATAGCGTCGCCAAACTCTGAACATTTCAGCAGATTAGCGCCTTCCATCAGGCGTTCGAAGTCATAGGTCACGGTCTTGGCAGCGATTGCGCCTTCCATGCCTTTAACGATCAGGTCAGCCGCTTCGAACCAGCCCATGTGACGTAACAGCATATACCATATAAAGATTAACCCACTGAATTACATTAATAAATAACACATTTTTAGATTTTATTATATCAAGTAAATCGTGCCTAACGCACCTTTATTCATGGTGGTTTCAGTTGAGTTTTGCTGAACGAACAGCCCCGGCATCGAAGCAACCACCCAGCACATTAAGATGACCAGTCATCATTAATTTCATTCGACCAAGGCCGCCGTATCTCTCAGCACGCCTTGACCTTAGATAGAAGGTAGGGAAAGACACTGTTCATTTTATGGTCTTTCTTGATCTTGCTCCAAATGGTATGATATCACTCTAAATTTTAAGGATATTTCCTATGGATTTTGATGGTTTGCATAAGGCATTCAAAAATGCCATAACAAAATCATTAAGTTTCAATTGGTTGAAGGGAGTCATTGGTGCTAAACAATACTAAACTACAAGCTGTTAAGTATGTCTTCGTAGGTCTGGCGAACACGGCTTTGACGGCTACGGTGATCTTTAGCCTGATGCAGTTCGGCGTTGGCGTATACCCTTCCAATGCCTCTGGTTACGTCGCGGGTATTATTTTTAGTTTCATTATGAATGTAAAGTTCACGTTCTCAACTTCGTTGAGTTTAATGAGATTAATAAAATTCATATCAGTTTGCGCTATTTGTTACATTTTCAACCTAATGGCAATGAAGGTATTTTTAATATTCATGCCTGAAAATATTTATACTGCGCAATTTATAGGCATGTTTTTTTACACAGCAATTGGCTTTGTTTTTAATAAATACTGGACAATGAAATGAACGAGATTAATATGGACATTAGGATATCCAAGATACCATCACTAGCAATTGTAGTACCGTGTTACAATGAAGATGACGCATTTCCCTATTGCCTAGATGGACTAACTACAGTGTTATCCTCTCTCATTTCAAAAGGAAAGATTAGCGATAATAGTTATATTCTTTTTGTAGATGATGGAAGTAAAGACGATACTTGGGGGAAAATTAAATCTGCTTCACTAAAAAGCCACTTCGTTCGCGGTCTGAAACTATCAAGAAACCGAGGCCACCAGACAGCCCTGATGGCTGGTTTATCAAATGCGGATACAGACGTAACTGTAAGTATTGATGCAGACCTGCAAGATGATATAAGTTGCATTGAGAAAATGATCGACAAATACAGTGAAGGGTTTGAAATTGTTTATGGAGTACGTGATAACAGAGACAGTGATTCAGCCTTCAAAAGAACAACAGCAAATAAATTCTATTCATTAATGAGCTGGCTAGGTGTTAATCAGGTTCCCAATCATGCGGATTTCAGGCTTTTGGGGCGCACCGCGCTTACGGCCTTAAATAACTTTAAAGAGCAAAATGTTTATTTGAGAGGGCTTATCCCCTTACTTGGCTATAAGTCCACTAATGTTTATTACAGTAGGGACGAAAGGGTCGCGGGTGAATCGAAGTACCCTTTAAAAAAGATGGTCGCACTAGCGCTGGAAGGAATAACATCGCTTACGATTACCCCATTGCGTATGATCGCTATGGCTGGAATTGTTACATGTTTTATATCTTCAATTGCAGCCATCTATGCAGTCATTGAGAAATTACAGGGGGACACTGTTGCAGGATGGACTTCTGTCATGATTGCCATTTTCTTCCTTGGTGGTGTCCAGATGCTTTCCCTGGGTATTATTGGTGAGTACATTGGTAAAATTTATATGGAAAGTAAAAACAGGCCAAAATTCTTTATCGAAGAGAAAATAGGTAGTAAAAATGAAATATAACAAGATTCCATATTTTATTTTATTGTCAATGATTTTGTTGGCGATAATTATCCAGACCAGCGTATTTATAGCTCATGAACAAAATATTTACTATTGGGACTTCAACGGATATTGGAGAATGTGGGAAGAGTTTTGCGTCACATTCCCTAATGAGCCTATCAACTCAATACGGACGGTATTTCATTCTGTCAGACATGATGACTATAACTCACTGCCTGTCGCACTCACATCATGGTTCTATATTTTCGATTTACCATCTCGGCTGTCTTATATAATTTCATTGGCTGTCATGTATCTTTTCCCCACAGTAATACTCTTCCACTTACTGTGTAAACGTTTTTCTGACAACAGTGCCATCGGGTGGTTGTTACTCACTTGCATCTTACCTTTAACCTTTGTAGCTTTTTGGGCGCCTACCATGAAAGGGTACCCTGATATATCAGGGTTAATTCCCATAATTGCAGCACTCTTATATGTTTCAAACAATGATCTCGGTGATAAGGTTAGAATCAAAAAAGCTCTTGTGATCGGGTTACTTTTGTGGTCTCCATTCTTATTGAGAAGATGGTACGCATATACGGTTGTATCATTATATTTATCACTGCCTGTGTTTAATTATTTCATTTACAATAATGAAAAGCATAGCTTTGGACGTGTGATAATCACTATAAAGAGTTTTTTCGCGGCTGGGACCTTCTCCGTATTACTCACTTTGATATTTCAAGGGGCATTGATTAGAAGAATAATCGAGACTGACTACTCTACCATATATTCTGCTTATCAGTCTTCTTTGGCTTATTCAATTGAGACTCTTTACAACAACATAGGCTTGTATCTATTACCCTTCATTATAATTGGATTACTGTCTATTTTTGTGGGGAAGGACAGAAATGGTAAGCTCCTTGTCATACTTTCCGCCTTCAACTTAATCTTCAGCTTCTTTTTATTTACGAGAACGCAAAGTCCCGGAGTACAGCATTGCCTTCCATTTGCACTTTGGGCCTTAATAATCGCCACCTTTGGGTTAAAAATATTATTGCAGCTCACAAATAACAAGGCTTATCAATGCTCAGTGTTCGGCATTGTCACTGTTTCATGCGTGTTCATTAATTACGCATCCCTCTTCAGTGCAAATCAATATCAACCATTTGGTAAATTCTTACCCATCAAATCTCTGCCTATGCATGTTGATAATTTCAATAACTATGTTGAGCTCGTCAAAAATATTGAAACGCTCACGCAAGGAAAAGATAAAGTCACGATACTTAGCTCAAGCTCTGTACTTAATGACGATATGATAAACACTCTATCCCACCGAAAATTAACTGGAAAAATAGCTTACGCCTCTCAGGTTGATCTCAGAGATGGTATTAATGTCGAATCTTTACTTTCAAAATATTTCGTTGTTGCAGATCCGGTACAAACACACCTGTCGCCGGATGGACAAAGAGTGATCACCATACCGGCAAATGAAATTCTTTCAGGTGACGGAATTGGTTCCGCTTTTAGGAAAAAAGGTACTGGGTTTAAACTATCAGATGGAGTAACCGCATACATTTATGAACGAATTCGTCCTTATACAGATAAAGAGATTAAAAACTTTTTCTCACTTTTCTTCGAGCATTACCCTCACTGGAAAGAAAATTATGGGCAAGGACTTTATTATTCATTTCTTTCGGCAAATGTAGTTGATGGTGATATTTGGGGTAAATTTACGATCTCCGACGACGGTAATATAGATGCTCATCCAGGAGAAAACACCCCAACCACAGCAAAATGGATACTAACTGGAATTAACACGCTAGTTTTTGACTCTTACAACACGACTTGCAATAATGCTGATGGTGTTGACATAAAAATCAGCAACAGCAAAGGTGAAACCAGTAGTATATATATTAAAAACGGCAACACTGTGAGCATTGGTGTTGAAAAATATTTAGGTGCAGAGTCCACCATTGCAATTTATAAGCACGAAAACTTTGCGTGTGATTCTATCAAAATAACCGCAAAATAAACATAACGCCCTCGAAACAAGGGGGCTTCATGTCAGTTCACGACAGTTATATTTTATGGTTCACTTGGCCAGTAAAAATTTGGTGCAACTGACACATCGATCCTACTTAATGCTATTCGATACTTTTTCCATTCTATAATGGATTCTTTTTCCGCCCCCGTCACTTCGCCAAAATCAATTGCATCCTGAAGCGTCTGTATTCTAGCAGTTGCCGCTGCCATCTTAGATGAAAGAATCGCTCTCGCCCCCTCTTGTGTTAACGGCACTGAGCGTGGATGCTCCTGTACAACTTTGGAGTTAATATATTGCGAGTCTTGACCAATTGATTCAAAAACACTCGCGGTTAGTTCTATCAAACTTTGATCGAGGTAATTATCTGCATCCTCCTGAGTAAAAGCAATCATCATGCCATCAACGTAGCTACTTTTATCCGTAGTGATAAAAAAGCGAATCTCATAAGGTTCCTGTTCAGAACTATTTTGTCATAAACATTTTCGTTTTTCATTTCATCACCAAATAGCCAAAACGTTAACATTAACAGGTGAGCTGTTAGCATTATATAGATTAGCGCCACTATTAGATGCACCATTAAACCACACATTTGGAGCACCATTAAAAGTCGATAAAAATAGAGCTGGAGTGTCAGGAAAGCTTGCTGGAAAAGTCCACGTCGAAGTTGCATTGGCTGACAAGGTCAGATTTTGCCTACACCACATACCGCCTCCGGGAAGTTTAGCCCATGCGCCATTTCCATTATTCCCAGCAGGGAACTGATTATAAGCAACAGCGCTATTAGGGGAGCTGCCACCAGCCACAGCAAACCCTTGGTATGCATCCACTCCTCTCCATGCATACCCCTGGAGTGTAAAGTTCAGACGAGCATTGTTTACGGCGGCGGTGGCATCCCCATTGTCGCGAACATAAAAATCGACATTAGAATCACCATGTAAACCAGCCTTTTCATTAAGCCCATTAACTAACTGCCACATTGCTACAGCAGCTTCATCGTCATCGGTAACGCCCATGACTTTGAATTTTTGACCGGCATCTCCCGCTTGTTTTGCGGCACCGATCTCTAACGGTGTGGGTTTATGTGCCTCAGAATAAAATTCCTGCCAACTGCCCCAAGTGGTGCCTATATAGGTGCGAAGCCAAACCCTGTTAGCGTCACGCCACCGCCGTTCGAATACATGAAGAATGCAATGCTGCTAGCACTCGTTACAGCCCAGCGGGAGGGTGATATCAGCAAAATGCAGTTTACTGACGTCTGGGATGGACACTTACACGTTGAGCAGATTAAGACCGGGGCTAAGGTCGCAATACCACTTTCCCTTCGCTGTGATGCCATTGGCATGACTCTGGAGCAGGTAATCGCACAGTGTCGAGATCATATAGTCAGCCTTTATCTCGTCCACTACACGCACAATACGGCAATGGCCAGACGTGGTGGTATGGTTAAAGCCAACACGATCAGCACCAGTTTTAAAAAAATTCGGGAGCTATCGGGGTTGTCATGGGACAAAGGATCGCCCCCTACTTTTCATGAAATTCGGTCGCTTTCGGAACGCGTATACAGAGAGCAAAAAGTTAATACCAAGGATTTATTAGGACATAAAAGCCAGCATCAAACTGACCGCTACAATGATGCTCGAGGTAAAGAATGGAAGGTTGTGGGTATATGAAATTAGGTCAATTTTTAAGCAGTTTTGCAGAAGAATTTTGCAGGAGTTTTGCAGAAGAATTTTTTGAGAGGGGAAAAACTACGGGGGCCGAAGCCCCCGTTAACATTTTCAGCAATGCTGAAAATTACATGTGCTTAACGATAGCGTCGCCAAACTCTGAACATTTCAGCAGTTTAGCGCCTTCCATCAGGCGTTCGAAGTCATAGGTCACGGTCTTGGCAGCGATGGCGCCTTCCATGCCCTTAACAATCAGGTCAGCCGCTTCGAACCAGCCCATATGACGCAGCATCATTTCTGCGGACAGGATGATGGAACCTGGGTTCACTTTGTCCTGGCCGGCATACTTAGGTGCGGTGCCGTGGGTCGCTTCGAACAGCGCGCAATCGGAACCGATGTTGGCGCCAGGTGCGATACCGATACCGCCAACCTGTGCGGCCAGGGCGTCAGAGATGTAGTCACCGTTCAGGTTCATACAGGCGATTACGTCGTATTCCGCCGGGCGCAGCAGGATTTGCTGCAGGAAGGCGTCGGCGATCACGTCTTTAACCACGATCTCTTTACCGGTGTTCGGGTTCTTGATTTTCAGCCACGGGCCGCCGTCGATCAGTTCGCCGCCGAACTCTTCGCGCGCCAGTTCGTAGCCCCAATCCTTGAAGGCACCTTCGGTGAACTTCATGATGTTGCCTTTGTGAACCAGGGTCACAGAGTCACGGTCGTTGGTGATGGCGTATTCGATCGCCGCACGCACCAGACGTTTGGTCCCTTCTTCGGAACATGGCTTGACGCCGATACCGCATTGTTCCGGGAAGCGGATTTTCTTCACGCCCATTTCGTCGCGCAGGAACTTGATCACTTTGTCCGCTTCGGCAGAACCGGCTTTCCATTCGATACCCGCATAGATGTCTTCGGCGTTTTCGCGGAAGATCACCATGTCGGTCAGCTCTGGCTGTTTAACCGGGCTAGGGGTGCCCTGGTAGTAACGCACCGTACGCAGACACACGTACAGGTCCAGTTGCTGGCGCAGAGCCACGTTCAGGGAGCGAATACCGCCACCGACCGGGGTAGTCAGCGGGCCTTTGATGGCAACGCGGTAGTCACGGATCAGATCCAGGGTTTCTTCCGGCAGCCACACGTCTTTCCCGTAAACGTGAGTGGATTTTTCACCGGTGTAGATTTCCATCCAGGAGATTTTACGTTCGCCGTGGTAGGCCTTTTTCACAGCCGCATCAACCACGTGAATCATAGCAGGGGTAACGTCAACGCCAATGCCGTCGCCTTCGATGAACGGGATGATCGGGTTATTCGGAACAACCAGTTTACCCTGGGCATCGACCGTAATCTGTTTACCTTCTGCCGGAACAACTACTTTGCTTTCCATCAACCTCTCCTTCAAGCGCAATTTTTGTTAATGCTTTGTAAGATGCGTGTAGATACTACTCGAATATTCAGTCCGCGCCAATCCGAAACGGATTCGGTTATAATGCGCCTATCATCCGTAATCTCAACTGTTATGAAAAAATTCCCTGTTAAAAATCACAACGTTAAACGATTCAGCAAGCCGAACGCCGCCAAACCCGCTGTAGCACAGGGGCCGCGCCGCGTGGTGTTATTCAATAAACCCTTCGATGTGCTCCCCCAATTTACCGATGAAACCGGCCGTGCCACGCTGAAAGAATACATTCCTTTTCCCGATGTATACGCCGCCGGGCGACTGGATCGCGACAGCGAAGGGTTATTGGTGCTGACCAATGACGGCAAGCTGCAAGCGCAGCTTACCCAGCCGGGCAAACGCACCGGCAAAGTGTATTACGCCCAGGTGGAAGGCGCGCCGCAGGAAGCCGATCTGGCGCCGCTGCGCAGCGGCGTTACGCTCAAAGATGGCCCCACTCTGCCGGCCGGCGTGGAGTTGGTGAGCGAGCCGGAATGGCTGTGGCCGCGCAACCCACCGATCCGCGAACGCAAGACGATCCCCACCGCCTGGCTGAAAATCACCCTGTTCGAGGGCCGAAATCGCCAGGTGCGTCGCATGACGGCGCATATCGGGTTCCCTACCCTGCGCCTGATTCGCTACAGTATGGGCAAGCTTTCCCTGGGTGCATTACAACCTGGCGAATGGAAAACCCTTGATTCGCTGTAGCCGGCCAACAAAGCGGCCGAGTGAAAAACCAAGGGTATGCCAGCACTTCAACCAGCCGCTGTAAGGGGCCGTTATGTTTAAACCGCACGTCACCGTTGCCTGCGTGGTTCACGCCGCCGGGAAATTTCTGATCGTCGAAGAAACCATCAACAACAAAGCGTTATGGAATCAGCCGGCCGGCCACCTGGAAGCCGATGAAACCCTGGTGCAAGCCGCCGAACGCGAACTGTGGGAAGAAACCGGCATCCGCGCCACGCCGCAGTCGTTCCTCAAGCTGCACCAGTGGATCGCCCCGGACAACACGCCGTTTTTGCGCTTTTGTTTTGTCATTGAGCTGGAGCACCCCCTGCCCACCGAGCCGCAAGACAGCGATATCGACCGCTGCCTGTGGCTGAGCGCCGAAGAGATTTTGCAGGCGCCCAACCTGCGTTCCGGGCTGGTTGCGGAAAGCCTCCGTTGTTACCAGCAGCCGGAGCGCTACCCGCTCTCCTTGGTCGGCAGCTATGATTGGCCGTTCTGAGATGAATAAGTGCCGTGCGCCGGCGCGGCCAACGTGGTAAAATCCTGCGCTTGTTTTTTATCGCACGGTTCGTGTTCAAGTTCGTGAGACTCCCATGTCAGACAACAGCCAGAAAAAAGTAATCGTCGGTATGTCCGGCGGCGTCGACTCTTCCGTTACTGCCTATCTGTTACAGCAACAGGGCTATCAGGTCGCTGGGCTGTTTATGAAGAACTGGGAAGAGGACGATGACGAAGAATATTGTTCCGCAGCGACCGATTTGGCCGATGCGCAAGCGGTATGCGACAAACTCGGTATCGAGCTGCATACGGTGAACTTCGCGGCAGAGTACTGGGACAACGTTTTTGAGCTGTTCCTCGAAGAGTACAAGGCCGGTCGCACGCCGAACCCGGACATCCTGTGCAATAAAGAAATCAAATTCAAAGCCTTCCTGGAATTCGCCGCAGAAGATCTGGGGGCTGACTTTATCGCCACCGGGCACTACGTGCGCCGCCAGGACGTGGACGGCAAAAGCCGCCTGTTGCGCGGCGTCGACGGCAACAAAGACCAGAGCTACTTCCTGTATACCCTGAGCCACGAGCAGGTCGCGCAAAGTCTGTTCCCGGTCGGTGAACTGGAAAAACCGGAGGTGCGCCGCATCGCCGAGCAGTTGGAACTGGTTACCGCCAAGAAAAAAGACTCTACCGGCATCTGCTTTATCGGCGAGCGCAAATTCCGTGATTTCCTCGGTCGCTACCTGCCGGCGCAGCCAGGCCCTATCGTCAACGTCGATGGCCAGACCGTCGGCGAACACCAGGGGCTGATGTATCACACCCTCGGCCAGCGCAAAGGGCTGGGCATCGGCGGCATGAAAGACAGCAGCGAAGATCCGTGGTACGTGGTAGACAAAGACGTCGCCAACAACGTGCTGGTGGTCGCTCAGGGGCATGATCATCCGCGCCTGATGTCTACCGGCCTGATCGCGCAACAATTGCATTGGGTCGATCGCCTGCCGCTGAGCGGGCCATTGCGCTGTACGGTGAAAACCCGTTATCGCCAGCAGGATATCCCGTGCACCGTTACGCCACTGGATGACCAGCGTATCGAAGTGCGTTTCGACGAGCCGGTCGCCGCCGTCACCCCGGGCCAGTCAGCCGTGTTTTATCAGGACGAAATCTGCCTCGGTGGCGGCATTATCGAACAGCGTTTACAGGAGTAACCGTGGCGAAGAATTATTATGACATTACGCTGGCGATGGCTGGAATCAGCCAGTCAGCGCGTCTGGTCCAGCAACTGGCCCACGAGGGGATATGCGATAAAGAAGCCTTGCATGTCTCGTTGAGCAGCCTGCTGCAAATGGACCCGCCTTCCACGCTGGCGGTGTTCGGCGGCGAAGAGCGCAACCTGAAAATGGGCCTCGAGACGCTGATGGGCGTGCTCAATGCCAATAATAAGGGTCCGGGCGCCGAACTGACCCGCTACACCATCAGCCTGATGGTGCTGGAGCGCAAGCTCAACGCCAACAAGCAGGCGATGAACCAGCTTGGCGAACGCCTCGGCCAGCTGGAGCGCCAGTTGGCGCATTATGATTTGGAATCAGACACCATTATCAGCGCGCTGGCCGGCATTTATGTCGACGTGGTCAGCCCGCTCGGGCCGCGCATCCAGGTGATAGGTTCACCGGCAATCCTGCAGAACACGCAGGTGCAGGCCAAGGTTCGCGCCACACTGCTGGCCGGCATCCGTGCCGCCGTGCTGTGGCAACAGGTTGGCGGCAGCCGCCTGCAATTAATGTTTTCTCGTAATCGTCTGTTCAAACAGGCGCAAAATATCGTTGCTCATTGTTAATCGATCCCAGGAGTTGCTACCGATGGAATTATCCTCACTGACCGCCGTTTCACCCGTTGATGGACGCTACGGTGATAAAGTCAGCGCACTGCGCACCATTTTCAGCGAATACGGTCTGCTGAAATTCCGCGTGCAGGTTGAAGTACGTTGGCTGCAAAAACTGGCCGCCTGCGCAGAAATCAAGGAAGTTCCCGCTTTTGACGCCGACGCAAACGCTTTCCTCGACAAGATCGTCGCAGAATTCAGCGAAGAAGACGCGCAGCGCATCAAGACTATCGAACGCACCACCAACCACGACGTGAAAGCGGTTGAGTATTTCCTGAAGGAAAAAGTGGAAGCTGTCCCTGCCCTGCAGGCGGTCTCCGAGTTTATCCACTTTGCCTGCACCTCAGAAGATATCAACAACCTGTCCCACGCGCTGATGCTGCAAACCGCACGTCAGGACGTGGTGCTGCCGTACTGGCGCAAAATCATCGATTCGATCAAGGGCCTGGCGCTGGAATATCGCGATATTCCTTTGCTGTCCCGCACCCACGGCCAGCCGGCGACCCCGTCGACCGTAGGTAAAGAATTCGCCAACGTGGCCTACCGGATGGAACGCCAGTTCCGTCAGCTGGAACGCGTTGAGATCATGGGTAAAATCAACGGTGCAGTCGGCAACTACAACGCCCACATCGTCGCTTACCCGGAAGTGGACTGGCACCAGTTCAGCGAAACCTTCGTCACCTCGCTGGGCATCACCTGGAATCCGTACACCACTCAGATCGAGCCGCACGACTACATTGCCGAACTGTTCGACTGCGTGGCGCGCTTCAACACCATCCTGATCGACTTCGACCGCGATATCTGGGGTTACATCGCCCTGAATCACTTCAAGCAGAAGACCATCGCCGGTGAAATCGGTTCTTCCACCATGCCGCACAAGGTCAACCCGATCGACTTCGAAAACTCCGAAGGCAACCTGGGCTTGTCCAACGCGGTGCTGAGCCATCTGGCCAGCAAACTGCCGGTTTCCCGCTGGCAGCGCGACCTGACCGACTCCACCGTGCTGCGTAATCTGGGCGTGGGCCTGGGCTATGCACTGATCGCCTATCAGGCGACCATGAAAGGCATCAGCAAGCTGGAAGTGAACCAGGCGCACCTGCTGGACGAGCTGGATCACAACTGGGAAGTGCTGGCCGAGCCGATCCAGACCGTAATGCGCCGTTACGGCATCGAAAAGCCGTACGAGAAGCTGAAAGAGCTGACCCGTGGCAAGCGCGTGGATGCCGCCGGCATGCAGGCGTTCATCGACGGTCTGGCGCTGCCGGAAGAAGAGAAAACCCGCCTGAAAGCCATGACCCCGGCTAACTACATTGGCCGCGCCGCCACTATGGTTGACGAGCTGAAATAATCGGTCTGGTCAGAAAGCAAAAAGGCGGCCAAATGGCCGCCTTTCGTATTTTAGAGCCTCAGCGCATAAATGCCTGCAGGCGCTGTTTCTGCTGCCCCTGCGCGTTGAAGTTGCCGGGGCTTAACCACTGCTCGAAGGCGGCTTTAATGGCCGGCCAGCGATCCGAGGTGATGGCGAACCAGTCGGTATCGCGGCTGCGGCCCTTGGTGATCACCGCATACCTGAACCGGCCCTCGTAATTGAAACCGAACCTTGCCGCCGCCTGTCTGGACGGCGCGTTGTGGCTGTCGCACTTCCATTCGCAGCGGCGATAACCCAAATCATCGAACAGGTGCCGCAACATAAGATAGATGGCCTCCGTTGCGCTGGAGCGTTGCTTCATCGCCGGCGACCAACTGACGTGGCCAATCTCCAGCACGCCGTTGCCTTCATCGATGCGCATATAAGCTACGGTGCCGACCGGTGCCTGGCTTGCGCTATCGAACACCGTCAGGTTCACCAACGCGGGGTTGGCCTGAAGCTGGGTCAGGTGTTGCAACATCGCCGCCGGGCTGTCCGGCCGTTCGGCGGGTAAATAGGTCCAGTCCCGGCCATCCGGGGCCAGTTGGAATGCGCTGAACAGGGCTGCGTGATCCCGCTGCGGATCAAGCGACTTCATGAAACAAAATCGCCCGTCAAGCGGCTCTCCGGCAGGCCGTTGCGGTGCCCGCCAATCGGTTAATGGCTCGCCTACCGGCTGCCCGAATTGATTGAACGCCATAAGCCCCTCGCAGCCTGTAATTAACGGGTATAGATGATAAACGAGCTTCTTCTGCCTATTTTGTCGTACAGCGAACGCGCCGGGGCGTTATATTCCTGCGTCATCCAGTAAACCCGGTCGCTGCCCCTTTCATTGGCAAGCTGATAAGCCTGCTCAAATAACTTCTCGGACACCTTCTTGCCGCGCGCCACCGGGGAAACATAGAGATCTTCAATGTAGCAATAGCCGGCGGAGCTCCAGGTTGAAGGGTGGAAAATCAGGTTCATCAACCCCAGAAGATTGCCGTTTGCGTCTTCCGCCACCAGCCCATAAACCTGCTGATCCGAGCATAAGCGTTCAAACGTGTGCTCGGTAACCTGTGCGGCTATTTCCGCACGATAAAAATGAAGATATCCCTGCCACAGATCCAACCACTGCGATTTATCGCCGTTTTGTATTTTGCGTACCACAACGCCATTGTTTACTGGGTGCATAGTGCCTCTCTGGTTTTAAGATATTATTTCCACAGGAGAAATAACCTAATGCCAACAGGGTACACCGGCGATCGCAGGCTGAATACAGACCAATTCACAACAGTGAGCAGACCAATTTTGACGGCATAAACGCCATTAATCGGCCTGCGGCAGCGCGTTGAAAATGGCGGATAATTTTTTGATGAATTTTACGATTTCATCCGGCGTGTAGGCCGAGAAGCCAAATACCAGCGCCCCTTCCCGAGGCTGGCCGGTGTAAAAATCCGCCAGCCCATAGACCTTCATTCCCTGCGCGGCGGCGGCCTGAATCAAACGCCGCTCGGTAGCCGCATCCGCCAGCGAGCATACCAATTGCAACCCACCCTGCGGCAGCGGCGGCCGGGTCCAGGCAGCAAGATACTGATGGACAGCCGCATGCAAAATATCGAGCCTGGCCTTATACAGCTTGCGCATATTCCTTAAGTGCTCGGCATAAAAATCGCCATTTAAAAAGCGGAACAGGGTCATTTGCGGCAACGCGGAGGTATAACCATCCTGGAATTGCTTGGCAGCCACCATAGGCTTGATTAACTGTGGCGGAACGATGATAAAACCGATGCGCAGCCCCGGGAACAGGGTTTTGCTGAAGGTGCCGATATACAGCGTGCGTTGGTATTTATCCAGCCCCTGCAGCGAAGCCCTGGTCAACCCGTCATAATTGAATTCGGAATCGTAATCATCTTCAATAATCCAGGCCTTGTGCCGCTGCGCCCATTCCAGCAATTTTAATCTTCTGTCGATGCTGAGCGAATGCCCCAGCGGATAATGATGAGATGGCGTGACATACACGCCACGCCCACGATGGCGCGCATCAATTAATGCGTCAATATCCATTCCGTCATGATCGACCGCGACAGGCTGGGCGATGATCCCCGCAGACTGCACCAGCTTTTTCGCCCCCTGATAACCCGGCTCTTCGACAAAGACCCTGTCGCCAGGATTGAACAACACCTGGGTACACAGCGACAGCGCCTGTTGGGAGCTGGTCACCACGATCACCTGCTCCACACTGGCCTTAACGCCCCTTTCGCGCCGCAGATACTCAATGATTTCTCCCCTCAGTTCCACCACGCCCTGGGGATCGGCATAGCCCAACAGACGTTCGCCGTACTGCCGAACCGCCAGCCTTTCCAGTTGCAACCAGCTATCTATCGGGAACAGCCGCAGGTCAGGCAGTGACGGCGTGAGCGAACTGGCGCGGCTGGTATGCGGCGCATGGGCGGCCACCAGCAACGAGCGGCCATGCGCGCTCAGTTCCCGCTCCGTCAGCAGTGCGCTTTCGGCGTCATCCGCCGCCAACAACTCGCGGCCAATCAGGGTGCTTCGCTGATAACTGACAAAGCTGCCGCGCCCCACCGCGCGGGCAATGTAGCCTTCGGCTTCCAGTTGGGCGTAGGTCACCTCGACGGTATCGCGAGAAACGCCCAGCCGGGCAGCCAACACCCGGCTGGGCGGAAGTTTCGCCAGATATGGCAGCTCCCCCGCCGTCACCTGCTGTTTGATGGCCAGATGCAGCGCCGCTTTGCGCGTCATGCCCTGTTGCAAATGCCGGGCAAAGCTTGCCTGTAGGGTGTCCGGGGAAATGGGTGGGCTGCTGTGTTTCATGGTGCTCCGGTCAGAGGGAGGGGCCGTTTACGCCCTACTTTACCTTATTTCAGTCCCTTCGCGGTCATGCCAGGGCATTGACCTGAACCCGCCAGATCGCGAATACGGCGTTTTTAAACGACTTTTTTCTTCCCCAATCCTTTCCCCCTGCACTGCCCCTCCTTCAGCTCGGTATCTCATGCATTGACGTACGCAAAACGCCCGTTGGTTCCGGGCTTTAGCCCAATCCTTCAACACCCGACGGTTTAAGTTTGGTTTAACTTTGCTCCGCCATTGTTTATCCGGCGTTTATTAGCCGTTGCCGATAATGACGGCGAACATAAAATCGATAGCGCTTATTTCCCGCCAACGCTCTGCGTCTCTTGCGGTAACAGCGGGTTCTACCTACCATAGCGTCAAGATTAACGATCAGATGGGTAAGTAGCCGCGCTATCCCTCACGCGCTGAAGAGCGTGTTACTTTTATAGCGGGGTGACAGGATGTTCACCCGCATAGTCACAGGAGTCCGCCATGCGAGTATTGGTTGTTGAAGATAACGGTTTGCTGCGCCACCACCTTTCCGTGCAGATGCGTGAAATGGGTCATCAGGTGGATGCTGCAGAAGATGCCAAGGAAGCCGACTATTTCCTGCAAGAACATGCGCCGGACATCGCAATTGTCGATCTGGGCCTGCCGGGTGAAGATGGCCTGAGCCTGATCCGCCGCTGGCGCGCTCACCAGATGAAGCTGCCCATTTTGGTTCTGACCGCGCGCGAAAGCTGGCAAGACAAAGTGGCGGTGCTGGAAGCCGGCGCCGACGACTATGTCACCAAGCCGTTTCACCTGGAAGAAGTGATTGCCCGCATGCAGGCGTTGATGCGCCGCAACAGCGGCCTGGCTTCCCAGGTGATCGTCTTGCCGCCGTTCCAGATCGACCTGTCGCGCCGCGAGCTGAGCGTCGGGGAACAGCAAATCAAACTGACCGCGTTTGAATACACCATCATCGAAACCTTGATCCGCAACGCCGGCAAAGTAGTCAGTAAAGATTCTCTGATGCTGCAACTCTATCCGGATGCGGAACTGCGCGAGAGCCACACCATCGACGTGCTGATGGGCCGCCTGCGCAAAAAACTGCAGGCTGAATATCCACAGGAAGTGATTACCACGGTTCGTGGCCAGGGCTATCGTTTTGATGCGAAGTGAACATGATGTTCAACAAAAATAAAAAACCTTTTTCACTCCGTGCACGCTTTTTGATGGCGACCGCCGGGGTGATCCTGGCGCTGTCGCTGTCCTACGGCATGGTCGCGGTAGTCGGTTATATCGTCAGCTTCGACAAGACCGCCTTCCGCCTGCTGCGGGGTGAAAGCAACCTGTTCTTCAGCCTGGCGCAATGGAAAGACAACAAGCTCACTATCGCCATTCCACCCGACCTCGATCTCAACTTCCCTACTCTGGTGTTTATTTACGACGACAAGGGCAATCTGCTGTGGAGCCAGCGCCAGTTGCCGGAGCTGGAAAAGCGCATCAACAAAGAGTGGCTGGAAAAATCCGACTTCTACGAAATCGATACCGATACCCGCATCAGTAGCGAAGTGCTGGGCAACAACCCCAAAGCCCAGGATCAGCTGAAAAACTATGACGACAACGACCAAAACGCACTGACCCACTCAGTGGCGGTCAACACCTACGCGGCAACCTCGCGGCTGCCCGCGCTGACCATAGTGGTGGTCGACACCATTCCGCAGGAGCTGCAGCGTTCGGACGTGGTCTGGGAATGGTTCAGCTATGTGCTGCTGGCCAACCTGCTGCTGGTGGTGCCGCTGTTGTGGTTGGCGGCTTACTGGAGCCTGCGCCCGATCAAGGCGCTGGTGAATCAGGTGGGCGAGCTGGAGAACGGTGAACGCGAGCAGCTCGACGAAAATCCCCCCAGCGAACTGCGCGGGCTGGTGCGCAATCTGAATATTTTGCTGCGCAATGAGCGCCAGCGTTACACCAAATACCGCACCACGCTGTCCGACCTGACCCACAGCCTGAAAACGCCGCTGGCGGTGCTGCAAACCACGCTGCGTTCGCTGCGCACCGGCAAGCAGACCACCATCGAAGAGGTCGAACCGATCATGCTGGACCAAATCAGCCGCATCTCGCAGCAGATTGGTTACTACCTGCATCGCGCCAGCATCAGTTCGGGGCAAACGGTACTGACCCGTGAGATCCACTCCGTGCCCGCGCTGTTGGACAGCCTCACCGTGGCGCTCAACAAGGTGTATCAGCGTAAAGGCGTGGTGATCACGCTGGATATTTCGCCGGAAGTGACCTTTATGGGCGAAAAGAACGACTTTATGGAAGTGATGGGCAACGTGTTGGAAAACGCCTGCAAATACTGCCTGGAGTTCGTTGAAATCACCTCACTCCACTCCGATAAAAACCTCACCATCGTGATCGACGACGACGGGCCGGGCATTCCGGAAAGCAAACGCGAGTTGATCTTCCAACGTGGTCAGCGCGTAGACACCCTGCGCCCCGGCCAGGGGTTGGGGTTATCCGTTGCGGCGGAGATTATCGAGCAGTATGACGGCACCATCACCATCAGCGACAGCCCGCTTGGTGGTGCGCGCATGCAGGTCACCTTCGCCCGTCAACACGATTCCCATCATCACGAATAAATTCTGTCGTTCCGGCCCCGATCCACGGGGCCAAACTTCCGTTATAATCGCACTCAGGCTCACTCCTTTCTGCTGGAATAGAACATGGATTATCAATTAGATCTCGACTGGAACGACTTTTTGCAACGTTACTGGCAAAAGCGTCCGGTAATTCTGAAGCGCGGCTTCAAAAACTTTATCGATCCAATCTCCCCGGATGAGCTGGCCGGGCTGGCGATGGAAAACGAAGTGGATAGCCGCCTGGTCAGCCACCAGGACGGCCGCTGGCAGGTTGCGCACGGTCCCTTCGAGAGCTTTGACCACCTGAGCGAGAACAACTGGTCGCTGCTGGTACAGGCGGTGGACCACTGGCATGAGCCTTCCAGCGCGCTGATGCGCCCTTTCCGCCAACTGCCGGACTGGCGAATGGACGACCTGATGATTTCGTTCTCGGTCCCGGGCGGCGGCGTTGGCCCGCATCTCGATCAGTACGACGTCTTTATCATTCAGGGCACCGGCCGTCGCCGCTGGCGCGTAGGCGAGAAGGTGCCGATGAAGCAGCACTGCCCGCATCCGGATCTGCTGCAGGTTGAGCCTTTCGACGCCATTATCGACGAAGAAATGGAGCCGGGCGACATTCTGTATATCCCGCCGGGCTTCCCGCATGAAGGCTACGCGCTGGAAAATGCGCTGAATTACTCGGTGGGCTTCCGCGCACCGAACGGCCGCGAGTTGATCAGCGGCTTTGCCGATTACGTGCTGGCGCGCGAGCTGGGCAGCCAACGTTACAGCGATCCGGACATTCAGTTGCGCGACCAACCGGCGCAGATCTTGCCGCAGGAAGTCGACGCCCTGCGCCAGATGATGTTGGATCTGGTTCAGCAACCGGAACATTTCCAGCACTGGTTCGGTGAGTTTATTTCTCAGACTCGCCACGAGCTGGACGCAGCGCCGCCGGAACCGCCGTATCAGGCCGGAGAAATCTACGAGCTGCTGCAACAGGGTGAACCCTTGCAACGCCTGGGCGGCCTGCGCGTGCTGCGCGTTGGCGACCGGTGCTTTGTGAATGGCGAGCTGATTGATACCGAACATCTGCAAGCCGCCGACGCGCTGTGCCAGCATTTCAGCGTTAATGCCGCCATGCTGGGCGATGCCATCGACGATCCGTCGTTCCTGGCCACCCTCACCGCGCTGATCAACAGCGGTTACTGGTACTTCAACGACTAAACCCGATAACTGTCGGATAGAGCCACCCGCTTCGGCAGGTGGCTTTTTTTTCATCATGCCCCCGGTACCGAACTGCACCAAGAGAAAACATTCAATAATTATCAAAACATTAATAGAGTAAGGCCTATGCCGACGCTTGCCTGAACTCGAGCGAATAAAATAGAGAGGAACGGCATTTCCTACGACTCAACCCTCGTTCCTTTCTTGGCTTCGTCCAGTATCCATTGAGCAAACGCTTGTATCGGCTCACTGCTTAATCCGATCGACTCAGGGAGAACGAGACAGAAGGTTTTGGCGATTGTTTTCCCCTCAGGCCACGGCGCGACCAGCCTTCCGCATGCAAGTTCGGTATCAACGTAAAGGCGCGGCACCAACGCAACACCGAGACCGGCCAATGCCGCTTCGATCAACATGGCATGAAGATCGTAGCGTGCCCCCATCGCAGGATGAGTCAGAGGGATCCCCGCCTCCTGAGAGTAGCGTTGCCAGGCCTCAGGGTTCTGCCGGCGGTGCAGGCGCGGCAGGTTATCCAGTACGCTTGTCCCTTCGCCTCCCGTCAGAATGTCAGGATGACAAACCGGCACCAGCACCTCATCCAACAGGGGGTAAGTCCGCATTCCCGTCCAGGCCGGGTGCTCGAAATGGATTGCAGCATCGAACCCGCTCCCGGTCAGGACAAAGGGTTCCATGCGTTCGGAGAGATGTACAGTGATGTTCGGATGCTTCTGCCGAAAGTGTGACAAGCGAGGAATGAGCCATCGCATCGCGAAAGTCGGGATGATGGCAATGTCCAGGCTTGCGCCATCGCTCGGCTGTCCTGTCAGGTACTGGCTGTCCCGATCCAGACGGTCAAGCAACTCACGGATTTGGGTCGCATAGCGTGCCCCGTTCGGCAGGAGCCGGACGCGATTGCCGATTCGCTCGAACAGCGTGACGCCAAGGAAGGCTTCCAGGCGACCAATCTGACGGCTGATAGCGCCTTCGGTTAGAGACAGTTCGTTCGCCGCGCGCGCGAAGCTGCCATGACGAGCAGCAGCCTCGAATGCCACCAATGAAGTGTTGCTAGGGATCTTCCGGCGCATAAGCGTTCCTGATTGGGGCCCCGGCGGCTGGCCCATCTTGATTTTTTGTCACTGAAGCATACCGAAAAATCGATTTGTTCGCTGCCTTTAGCGCTCTACCATGACTTAACGTCAACAAGGTATCCCGTCGAGAGTGATCTAATGATTTATACAGTCGAATGCGGCTTTGCCGATCCCGCCAGTGAGGCAGAGTGGAATGATTTTTATAGTCTGGAAAAACTGCCCGCGCTCATTTCTGTGAGCGGGTTCCATACTTCGCAACGTTTCAAGGCGTTGAGCGCCGGTTGCCCTGTCTACCTCGCCATGCATTCGATCGACAGTCTCGATGTGCTCCAGGGAGATGAGTATCGTCAGAAAGGCGGTGGCAATTTCGCGCGCTGGCAGCAGCACATCACCGACTGGCACCGCAATCTTTATGCTGGCCTTGATCGTGCCCCGGCCATCGGTGAACACGAACATCTGGTGACGAGTGCAGTCGGCCCGGAACCGCTCATCGAAATGGGCCTCACGCCTTATCGGATGCAGGCTGTCGCCCTGGAGAAATTCCCTGAAGTTCGGTGGCTGGCGAAGCTGGGCTGCGCCATTGACCTGAGCCTGGAAGCGCTTCCGAAGGGCGCGCACCTCTATGTGCCAATGGCAGGTCAACTGACAAAAAACAGTATCAGTGAGGAATACGGTGATGAATGACATGGCATTTCCAACCCGGCAGGTTGGGGCATTTTCGATCACGGCCATCAGTGACGGATACCTTTCCACGGGTCTCGATTCGCTCTCCAATATCGATCCAATGGATGCCTCAACGTTGCAGCAAAACGCGGGGGTGAAGGATCCCTCTTCTATTCATATCAATTGTTATTTGGTTCGTGGCCCTGGCCGTACGATCTTGATTGATGCCGGTGCGGGGGGATTTAAGCAATGGGGCGGCAAACTGAAAGCGAATCTTGCACTGGCCGGCGTACGCCCCTGCGACATTGACACTATCCTTCTGACTCATGCGCATCCCGATCATATCGGGGGGCTGGTGGAATCGTCAGGGGAAGCCGCCTTTCCCGATGCAGAGTTAGTGGTCCACCAGCATGAGGTTTCTTTCTGGGAGGACGACGGCAATCTCAGCCGGGCGAGCGAGCGCGCTCGCGGAAATTTTCTGTTTGCGCGCAAGGTGTTCGATAAGTATCGGCAGAGGATCCGCAGGTTTACGGATAATGAGGTTCTCCCTGGCATCAGTGCGCTCCCCCTTCCGGGGCATACCGCCGGGCATTCCGGTTATCGCCTCGAATCCGATAGCAGCAGCCTGTTAATTTGGGGAGATATCGTTCATTTCCCCCATATCCAGATTGCTCGCCCCGACGTATCCATTGCGTTTGACCAGGATCCGCGGGTTTCCGCCGAGACACGATCAAAACTGTTGGATATCGTCAGCTCGGACAAAACGCTTATCGCCGGCATGCACCTGGGGGAACTCGGTTTTGCACGTATCGAGCGGGCAGGCAAGAGCTACAAAATAGCTTACGAGTCTTGAGCGTCATCCCTTCCTCTGCCCGCATGCGAACGGGCGCGGGCCATTTTTATACCGGCAACGCCCGCGCCCGGTAGCCGTCCAGCTCGTTTTCCGGCATGCCGACCTGTTTCGCTGCCGCGCAAATCTGCCGCCAGGTGTTGTCGTCTATCGGGATCCCCCGCAGCAACCGCGCCTCACGGTTAGCGTCTTCCCATTCGCCCGGTACCTCAATCGGCTTGCCGTCGCTTGGCGGCGAAGCCTTGACCCAGTCGATAAAGGCCTCGGCCTCGGTCTGCATCTCGGGCGCTTCAAAGGCTTCCGGGTTGAGAATGATGGTGGTCATGCAGTTGAAAATGGCGCTGCTGTCGGATTTCAGCGTGGCGTTATGGGTAGTGCGTCCGCCGGAGAGCGCGCCACCGAGAATTTCGCACAGGGCAGCCAACGCATAGCCTTTATGGGCACCGAACGGCAGCAGCGATCCGAAAGGTTGTTCGTGCATCACGCTGGGTTCCGTGGTCGGCCGGCCTTGTTGATCAATCAGGTAGCCCGGCGCCACGCTCAGGCCTTTGTTGTAGGCCACGCGCGTTTTGCCGTAGGCGATGCCGCTGGTGGCGAAGTCCAGCAGTAGCGGTTTTTTACCCTCACGCGGGAAAATCACGCAAAACGGGTTGGTGCCGAAGCGGCGATCGCTGCCGCCGAACGGCGCCACCATCGGGTCGCCCACGACATTGACGAAATGAATGGAGATAAAACCGGCGCGCGCGCACTGCTCGGCCCAGTGGCCGATGCGGCCGATATGGTGAGAGTTATGCAAAGCCACCGCCGCCAACCCCAACTGCCGGGCGCGTTCGATCCCCTTGTCCATCGCTTCACTGGCTACCACCTGGCCGAATCCCTGGCCGCCGTCAATCGTCAGCACCGCGCCGGCATCACGCACCACCTGGGCATGAACGTTAAGCTGCAACTGCCCTTCCGCCAACGATGCCATATAGCTTGGGATCATGCCGACGCCATGCGAATCATGCCCGGCCAGATTGGCCTGCACCAAATGCTCCGCCACCAGCGCGGCCTCCCGATCCGTGCTACCGGCGTGGCGCCAAATGGCCTGTACAAATTGTTCAAGGCTTTGGCTGTCGATACGGTGTTCGGTGTTCATAATGCAGGTCCTTGCGCTGAAAAGATGTTCACAAACACTAGGAGCAAATCGTTGTTGCGGCAAGCCATTATGACGACGGCAATCAACGCTCTCTGGCGCGCTCGGCCGTCAGCGCCGCGATACGCATGATGACCGCTACCGCCTGCTCCATGCCCTCCAGCGAGATGAACTCGTGCTTGCCGTGAAAGTTATAGCCGCCGGTAAACAGATTCGGGCATGGCAGGCCGCGAAACGACAGTTGCGCCCCGTCGGTACCGCCGCGAATCGGCTTCATTACCGGTTCGATATCGCAATCACGCATCGCCTGCTGCGCCAGCGCGATCACATGCGGATGCTCAGCCACGTGCTCGCGCATGTTGTAATAACTGTCTTCGATCGCCACTTCGATGTAGCAATCGCGCGGCAGGCCTTTGCCCACCTGGCGCGCCACTTCAATCATTCGGCGTTTGCGCGCTTCAAAACCTTCGCGCTCGAAATCACGCAGGATATAGTGCATTTCGGCACGTTCAACGCTCCCCTTGATGCTGCTGAGGTGGTAGAACCCCTGGTAGCCGGCGGTGGTTTCCGGGGTTTCATCCGCCGGTAACGCCTGCTGAATGCGGGTCGCCAGCGACAACGCGTTAACCATCACGCCTTTGGCGCTGCCGGGATGAACGTTGTTGCCGACAATTTTAATGGTCACCGAGGCCGCATTGAAATTTTCGCATTCCAGCTCACCGACGCCGCCACCGTCGACGGTATAAGCCCACTCGGCGTTGAACTCTTCTACGTCGAACAGCTGCGCCCCTTTGCCCACTTCTTCGTCCGGGGTAAAGGCCACGCGAATATCGCCGTGCGGAATGTTGCCCTGTTGCAAACGCACCATGGCGGTCAGGATTTCGGCAATGCCCGCTTTGTCATCGGCGCCGAGCAACGTTTTGCCCTCCGCGGTGATCAGCGTCTGCCCCAGCATTTGGTGCAGGATCGGGAACATCACCGGCGACAGCACTTCATCGCCGATGCCCAGGGCGATATCGCCGCCACGGTAATTTTCGACAATCTGCGGATTAACGTGCTTGCCGGTAAAGTCCGGTGAAGTATCCAGATGAGAAATAAATCCAATGGCCGGCACCGGCCAGGCAACGTTGCCTGGCAAGGTCCCCATCACGCAGCCGTGCTCGCTGAGCGACACCCGTTCAAACCCCAGTTCAATCATTTCCTGTTGCAACGCACGCGCCAGCTTCAGTTGCCCGTCGGTACTCGGCACATGTTTGACGTTCGCTTTAGATTGCGTGTCGAAAGAGACGTAGTTAAAAAAGCGATCAAGTAGTTTATTCATGGCATCCGTCCTCAGAATATCGCATTTCATTATGCGGAACCGATCCGGATCAAATATTGAGACAGGTCATTTTTAACCAGAATTAACGGAAATCATTAATTCCCGAGATGTGTGCAATCTCACCGGCTATCTCCAGCCTGGAGGCCGCGGGCGCACTGATGTGATCCCCTTCACGCCTGGTACCTGTTGTCAGCCGCTGACCACAGGTACCTTTTTCGGGCAACCGATTGCAACGCCAAATCATTCCACCTATAACTAATTCAAGGCAAAGATTACCGCGTTCTTATGCTTTTATTTTCGCCACACCGGGGAGTTTTATCAGCAACGTCGTTATCCACTAAAAAATAAAAAAGGAACTGCCATGAAAGGTATTATTGATAATATCTTAAGCAAGCTGCAGACTTTCTCAAAAGCCATGATGGGGCCGATATTTTTTCTGCCGGTGATTGGCTTGATTCTGGCATTAAGTTCTATTCTTACCAACACCACGCTGGTGAATGAAAACTCCGGCGTATTTCATATTGGCAAAATGATCGGGGATACCTTTTGGCCGTTGTTTGGCAACCTCGGGCTCATTTTTTGTATTGGCATCACCTACGGGCTGGCAAAGGATAAAAAAAGCGAAGCGGCGCTGGTTGCCGTGATGTGCTTTATTATGTTCCTCGGTGCCAACTCCTCCTATTTACAGTTGAGCGGCCACGTTGCGCAGAAAATTAACGGGGAATATTACGGCACCGGGCAAACCGAGCTGCTGGGCTTTACCGTGGTGGATATGGGCATTTTCCTCGGTTTGATCCTCGGCATCACCATCGCCTGGGTGCACAACAAACTGTGCAACGTGGAGTTGAACGGCGTGTTCTCGGTCTACGGTGGTTCCAAACTGGTGCTGATCGCCATGACGCCGGTGATTATGCTCTACGCCGTCGGCTTCAGCTACCTGTGGCCGGCCATTTCGCACGGCCTGGTCGCCCTGACCGGCTTTATGAAAAGCTCCGGTTCGCTCGGCGTGTTCGTCTACGGTTTCTTCGAGAAATTCCTGATCCCCACCGGGCTGCATCACTTTATCTGGTCGCCGTTTCAGCTCACCAGCATCGGGGGGTCGATAGTTCAGGACGGCCACACGGTGTCCGGTTCACAGGCGATTTTCCTCGCCTATATGCGCGACCCCGGCATCTCTCCGCTGATGAACGAAGCGTTGCGCTTTTCGCAACAGGGCATGGTGACCATCTTCGGCCTGTCCGGCGCGGCGCTGGCCTTCTACCGCACCGCCCGGCCCGAGAAGAAAATGCTGGCCAAAGCCATACTGATTCCGGCCATCACCACCTCAATTCTGGTGGGCATTACCGAACCGATAGAGTTCACCTTCCTGTTCATTTCACCGCTGCTGTGGGTGATCCACGCGGTGCTGACCGCGCTGTCGCAGGTGGCGTGCAATCTGTTCGAAGTACGCCCCTGGGGCGCCAGCGGCCTGATCGAGTTTTTGGTGTATAACCTGCCGCTGCCGGTCGCTCTCACGCGCTGGCCGCTGTATGTGGTGATTGGTCTGGTGCAGTTCGCCGTGTATTACCTGGTGTTCAAAACCCTGGTGTTGAAACTCAACTTAAAAACCCCGGGCCGTGAGGATGACGATGAGGTCAAACTCTATTCAAAACAGGACTACCAAAATAGCAAAAACCAGCCGAACGAATTAAGCGGCATTATTATTCGCGCCCTCGGCGGCAAGAGCAATATTATTTCCGTCGATAACTGTTTTACCCGGTTGCGGGTTGAGTTAAAGGATATGCAGCTTATTGACGAACCCGCATTAAAAAGCACCGGCGCCAAAGGCGTGGTGAAAAATCGCAATGAAGTCCAGGTGATCTATGGCGTCACCGTCGGCAAGGTAAAGAATCAGGTCGAAAAATATTTAGCGGCATTATAACGTTTATTCCTAGGGAGACTTGTCATGAAATTAACCGTTCTGGGCGGCGGCGGCGTACGTTCGCCGTTCCTGGCCAAATCCATCGCCTATAACGCGCACCGCATCGGCGTGACCGAAGTGGTATTTATGGATACCGACCGGCAAAAACTCGCCGTTTACGGCGCTATCGCACAGGGGGTGTTCGAACGCATCCGCAGCGACATCGCCTTCAGCCTGAGCAACGATGCCCGCCAGGCGCTGAGCGGCGCCGATTACATCATCACCACCCTGCGCATCGGCGGCGAGGAAGGCCGTATTCATGACGAACGCATCGCGCTCAACCACCAGGTGTTGGGGCAGGAAACCACCGGCGCGGGCGGTTTCGCCATGGCTATGCGTTCCATTCCGGCCATCATCGATTACTGCCGCCTGATCGAACAGGTGGCGTCGCCGGACGCGGTACTGTTCAACTTCACCAACCCTTCGGGCATGGTGACCGAGGCGATCATCAAATCTGGCTTCAAGCGCAAGGTGTACGGCATTTGCGACGCGCCCAGCGAGTTTATCCGTGAACTGGCGGAGCTGCTGGGTTGCCGCGAGGCCGAGTTGAGCGTCGACTGTTTCGGGCTGAACCACCTGTCGTGGTTTCGCAACGTACGGGTCAACGGCCAGGACGTCACCGGGCAATTGCTGGCCGATCCGCGTCTTTACCGCGATACCTGCATGAAATACTTCTCGCCGGAGCTGGTGGCGCTGTCGGACAACCTGATGCTCAACGAGTACCTGTATTACTACTACTACCGCGAACAGGCGATCGCCGCCATCGTCGGTGCCGGCGAAACCCGTGGCGAACAGATTGCGCAGATTAACCGGCAAATGCTGGCGGATCTTGCCGAACTGAACATCCCCGACCAATTGGATCAGGCCTTCAGCCTGTATTTCAGCCACTATCTGACGCGTGAAAACTCTTATATGCAGCGCGAATCGAGCCAGGGCAAAGTGAAAGAGCGGGAGATGCTGACGCTGCAACAGTTTATCGAACAGCCAGACAGCGGCGGTTACGCCGGGGTGGCGATAGACATTCTGGAAGCGGTGAATAACGGTCAGCAAAAACGCGTGGTGGTGTCGATGCAAAACAATGACACGCTCGATTTCCTGCACCCGGAGGACGTGATCGAAATCAGCTGCGAACTGAGCAACGCGGGTATTCATCCGGTGAAAATGCGCGATATCCCCGATACCCAGAAGAACCTGATCGCGCAGGTCAAAGAGTATGAACGCCTGGCGGTCGCGGCCATCCTGGAGGGCAATCGCCAGAAGGCCATCAAGGCGCTGATGGTGCACCCGCTGGTGAATTCTTATTCGCTGGCGAAAACCCTGGTCGAGGAATATCTTCAGGCCCATCACCAATATGCCGAGCACTGGCGTTAAGCGACGCGGCGCATGCCTTCAGGGGATGCGCCGTTCAAACCAGGCCTTGACCAGGTTCTCAAACCCCAGCAGACAATGGCCGAAAAACGGATTGGGGTAGTAAATATCGTGGTCGTATTTCTGCCGGTCTTCATAAAGAAAGGTCATGTCTGCCTGCCGCGCCAGCGGGCTGTCGCCGTCGCCGCAAAACGCCGCCAGCCGGATGTTGTTGCGCTTCACCGCCTCACTCCAGCTCAGCGCCGAATTGCTGTTGCCCGACTTTGAAATCACAATCACCATGTCAAAACGGAAACGCATCTTCTGATCGAGGATCTCGAAATCCGGCCACAGCGACAGATAGCTATCGATGCCCAACGTCATAAATTTGTTGTACATGTACTGTGCCACCAGTTGCGAGAAGCCGCTGCCGTGGATCAGGATCTTGCCGCTGTCGAGCATATCGAGAAACTGCGCCTGCTGCTTTTCATCGGCCGGGGCGACCTGTTGCGGTTCCCCCTGCAACGCCGGTGCCATCACCAGGTTGAACTTGATGAAATACACCAGTTCCAGATAACCGCGAAAACCGAGTTTCTTTGCCAGCCGCACCAGCGTTGAAGGCGAACTGTGGCAGCGGACGGAAACCGCCCGGATGCCGTCATCGATGCAAGCATCCGGGTTGTCGAAAATAGCGTTGAGGATGGTGAGATCCGTTTTGCTCAGATCCGCCTGGCTGAATACCTGTTTGAAATTCACCGCGCCCCCTGCCCATGAAGTAAAAATAGCGGCCGCTCGGCAGGCAAGACCAGAGCGCAGCGGGTGCGCTCTGAACTGCAGATTAGGGCCGATCGGCCCGTTCGACTTTCCCTACCAGGAATTTGTGCACAAAGCGCGGCACCACTTCACTGGCCTGGCCATAGTGTTTTTCATCAAACTGACTTTCCACCTGGCTGGGTTCCAGATTCAGTTCCATGGTATGCGCCCCGCCCAACCGGGCCTCGTGCACAAAACCGGCCGCCGGATAAACATGGCCCGAGGTGCCGATAGCGACAAAAAAGTCGGCCTTGGCCAGCGCCTGATAGATTTCGTCCATGCCCAGCGGCATTTCGCCGAACCACACCACGTGCGGGCGCAGCGGTGCCGGGAACTGGCAGCAATGGCAGCGGTCGTCCACGCTGAGATCTTCCGGCCAATCAAATACTTGCCCGGAGCTGGTGCAACGCACTTTCAGCAATTCGCCGTGCATATGCAGCACCCGTTTGCTGCCGGCGCGTTCATGCAGGTTATCGATATTCTGCGTCACCAGCAGGAAGTTATCCCCCAACCAGGCTTCCAAATCCGCCAGCGCGCGGTGCGCGGCGTTAGGCGCGATTTCCGGCATTTGCAGTTGTTGGCGGCGCGCATTGTAAAACGCCTGCACCAGTTGCGGATCGCGCTTATAGCCTTCCGGCGTAGCGACATCCTCCACCTGGTGTTCTTCCCACAGCCCATCCGCAGCGCGGAAGGTGCGGATACCCGATTCCGCCGAAATACCGGCCCCGGTCAACACCACCACAAACGGCTTTTTCAGCTCGGCCGCCGCCATGGTGTCGCGATGGAAAATACGAGAACGAAAGCGCTGATGCAGCACATGCTTGCTCTTACGAAACTGACACAACCGATGGCGAGTGTGCATTAACTCTCTCCTTACCTTTCCCTGTTTTCCAAATTGAGGAACGCCGCCCCGCGCACGCCGCCGGCATCGCCATAGCGCGCTTTCTCGATCCGCGGCAGCTTGGCCACGCGCAACAAGTGCGCCGGTAATCGCTGCGGCAACGCCTGGTAGATCGCTTCAAAATTCGACAACCCGCCACCGATCACCACCAGATGCGGATCGATAATGGTCAACAGATTCCCCAGACATATTGCCAGGACGTCCATAAAACGCTCAACGTGAGCCACCGCCTGCGGCTCGCCTGTCTGATAATGCGCAATGATCTGCTGCGCAGGCAAGTGCTGCTGATAAAAGTGAGCGTACATCCACTCAAAACCGCGGCCCGATATGTAATTTTCGATGCAACCCTGATGGCCGCAACCGCAGGCAACGCGAGGTATATCACGCCCCAGTACCTCGAGCGCATCGACCGGCAGGCGGAAGTGGCCAAATTCGCCGGCGATGTAATTGCGCCCGGACACCACTTTGCCCTCCACGATCAGCCCGCCGCCCACGCCGGTGCCCAGAATAATGCCCAGCACGGTCGGATAACGGCGGAACTCTTCGTCCCAGGCTTCCGACAGCGCAAAACAGTTGGCGTCGTTGTCGACGCGCACGTCGCGGCCAATCAGCTCCGCCAAATCGCGCGGCAGCGGCTGCCCCATCGCCGCCGGGACGTTGGAGGTGAACAACGTCCCGTCATCATTGGGCAACCCCGGAATGCCGATACCCACTTTGCCCCGCTGGCCGCAGAACTCATCCGCCTCAAGGGTCAGGTCACGCAGCGTGGTCAGCAATTGCCGGTAATCGTCACGCGGCGTCGGCACCCGTTTTTGCCAGATACGGTTCAGATCCGCATCAAACACGCCCAGCTCAATTTTGGTGCCGCCCATATCGAAACCGTAGTACATAACCCACCCTCAGGCTAAAAAAAGGGGGCGGCGTTTCCGCTACCCCTGATTTTCGTTATTGTCCGCTCAACACGCGCGCCGGATCGATACGGCTGGCGCGCCTGGCCGGATACCAACTGGCCAACAGGCTGAGCACCAATGCGGTCGCCAATACAATCACCACGTCCAGCCAGTGCAGCTCGGAAGGCAGGAAGTCAATGAAGTAGATATCTCCCGACAGGAACGAGTGCCCCATCAGTTTTTCCAACCCTTTGATGATGTTGGTCAGTTGCAGCGAGGCTATCACCCCGACCACCACGCCGCTGACGCTGCCCACCAGCCCGGCCAGCAGGCCGTACCAGATGAATATGGCGCGGATAAAACCGTCTTTGGCGCCCAAAGTACGCAGCACGGCGATATCGCCGCTCTTGTCCTTCACCGCCATCACCAGCGTAGAGACAATGTTGAAGCAGGCAACGCCAATCACCAGCACCATCGCCAGATACATAATGGCGCGGATCATCTGGATATCGCGGTACATGTAGCCGTAGGTGCCGATCCAGCTCTTGATGTAGACGTAGGAATTGGTGACTTCGCCCGCGTCGCGCACCAGTTTGTTGGCGGCAAACACGTCATTAACTTTAATCGCGATACCGGTCACGCTGTCGCCCATATCCAGATACTGCTGGGCATCGGCCAGCGGCACCATCGCCAGGCTGTGGTCCAGTTGGCCGCTCAGTTGCAGAATGCCGGTCACATGCAGACGGATACGTTTGGGCTGCAACAGCTTCATTTGCGGATCGCTGTTGGGGATCATTACCGTGACGTAGGAGCCTTGCTTCACGCCCAACGCATCGGCCACGCCCTTGCCGAGGATCACCTGCTGCTCACCGCTTTTAAAATTGGCCCAGGCATCGCCCTGCACGTATTTCGGCAGTGCGCTGAGCTGGCTTTCCTGCTGCGGATCGACCCCTTTAACGCCCACCGCCCGCAGCTGCGCACCGTTTTCCATCAGGCCGGTAAAGTTGATATAGGGGGCGGCAGCCAGGATACCCGGCACCTTTTCCACCCGCTGCAAGATTGACGACCAGTCTTTGAACGGCTGTTTCACCGGTTCAATCTCGCCGTGAGGCACTACCGCCAAAATACGGTTTTTCAGCTCGCGTTCGAAGCCGTTCATCGCACTCAGCCCGACGATCAACACCGCCACGCCCAGCGCAATGCCAATGGTGGAGATCACCGAAATCAGCGACACCATACCGCCGCGCTTGCGGCCCCGGCTAAAGCGCAGCGCCGTCAAAAAGGAAAGTGACGCACCCGCCATTACTCGGCTCCCATCAGGGTCAGTTGAGCCTGCAGGTGGCCGTCGGCCATTTCCAACTGGCGGCTGAGGCGCTTGGCCAGTTGCAAGTCATGGGTCACCACCAGGAAGGCGGTGCCCTGACGCACGTTCAGCTCACCGAGCAGATCAAAGATGCTGTCGGCGGTGCGCTTGTCGAGATTACCGGTCGGTTCGTCCGCCAGTACCAGCGACGGGTTATTCACCAACGCACGGGCGATCGCCACGCGTTGACGCTCGCCGCCGGACAGCTCCGAAGGCCGGTGTTTGCTGCGTTTTTCCAGCCCGACCGCCGTCAGCATTTCCAGCGCCTTGTCCTGCGCCTGGGCCGGTTTCATGCCGCCGATCAACAGAGGCATGGCGGCGTTTTCCAACGCGGTGAAGTCCGGCAACAGGTGATGGAACTGATAGATAAAGCCCAACTGACGGTTGCGCAGCTCAGCCTTGGCCGCCGACGACAGGGTATTCAGCGACTGGCCTTTGTAGATCACTTCGCCGGAGGTTGGCGAATCCAGGCCGCCCAGCAGGTGCAACAGGGTGCTTTTACCGGAACCCGAGCTGCCGACAATCGCCATCATCTCGCCCGGCTGCATGGCAAAGCTGACATTACGCAGTACGTCGGTATGCAGATTGCCTTCCTGATAGGTCTTGCACAGGTTTTCGCACTGCAGCAAAAGATGGTTACTCATAACGTAAAGCCTCAGCGGGTTGTACGGCGGCAGCGCGCCATGAAGGGTAAAGCGTGGACAACAGGGATACCGCCATCGCCGCTACGGCGATAATCGTCACCTGCAGCGGATCGACCGCCACCGGCAGCGACGCGCCGTCAATCAATGCGCCGAGGATCGGCATCAGGTTATTCAGGTTGGTGGCCAGCAGCACGCCCAGCAGCGTGCCGAGCAGCGAACCGATAATGCCGGCGCTGGCGCCCTGCACCATAAACACCGACATGATCTGCCGGCGGGTCAGGCCCTGGGTTTGCAGAATGGCGACTTCGCCCTGCTTCTCCATCACCAGCAGGCCGAGCGAAGTAATGATGTTAAACGCCGCCACCGCCACGATCAGGCTGAGCAGCAGCCCCATCATGTTTTTCTCCATGCGTACCGCCTGGAACAGCTCGCCCTTGCGTTCACGCCAGTCTTTCCATTGCGCCCCTTGCGGCAGTTTCTGCTGGCTGAGGGTATCGACCGTCAGCGGCTGTTGCAGGAACAGACGCCAGCCGGTGATATTGCCGGCCGGGTAGCGCATCAGGCGGGAAGCGTCTTGCTGATTGACCAGCATCTGGGTGCCGTCCACTTCACTGTTGGCGTGGAAGGTGCCGATAATAGTAAACAGGCGCTGGCTGGGAATGCGCCCCATCGGCGTGAACTGGCTGGCGCTCGGCACCATCACCCGCAACTGGTCGCCGCGTTTGACGCCCAATTGCCCGGCAAGCTGTTCGCCGATGATGATATTGTACTGGCCCGGCTGCAACTGTTGCTGTTTGACGTTAACCAGATACTGCGTCAGCGGATCGGCTTCGTCCGGGTTCACCCCGAGCATCACGCCAACCGCCACGCTGCGGGCGCTTTGCAGCACCACGTCGCCGGTAGTCAGCGGCGCAACGCGGCTGACGCCCTGCAATCCCTGCGCCATCGAGGCCGGGATCTGCTGGGGATTGATCGACCCTTGCGGGCTGGTGATCAACGCCTGCGGCATCAGGCCAAGGATGTTGTTTTCCAGATCTTTTTCAAAACCGTTCATCACCGACAAAACGGTGACCAACGCCATGACCCCCAGCGTAATGCCGATGGTGGACAGCCAAGAGACAAACCGCCCGAAGCGGTCTGAGGCTCGCCCGCGCATGTAGCGCAGGCCAATGAATAACGCGACAGGTTGATACATGAAATCCGTTTTGTTGCCGTAGCTTAAGCAAAGTGATCAAGGATAATAAAGGCTATACCTCGTTTAGGGAACCACCCAGACGCCTTTTATTCCGCCTATTGCGCATTGCGCCGCAGCATCTGCCCCAGAGCTTTGCGTAAGTGCTGTACCCGTTTCAATCGGAGCGCATGTATTCGCTCCTCCCACGGGTTCTGTCAGGAACAGCGTTGAACGCTGCAGCCTGAAAGACGGCAGGTCGTTAACCGGCATCCCGTTTTAACAGGTTATAAACCGACACCCGTGAAATGCCCAACGCCTCCGCCGCCATGGTGGCGGCCCCGCGCAGTTGCAGATAGCCCTGCTGCTTCAATAACTGGATCACTTGATAACGTTGCTCTGAAGAGAGCGCACGCGGCTGGGTAGCGTGCGACGCCGCAAAGTTGTTGATCACGGCGGCGATATCCGACAGCGAACGGGCCCCCTCCGCCGCCGGCTGCGGCGCACTCTGCACTACCGCGGTCAATTGTTGCAGAATGGCGTTGACGCTGTTGAAGATTGAGACGTCCAGATTGAGGCAGATGGCCGCCACATAGACGCCTTCACTGTTGCGCAGACCGATCGACGTGCTCTTGGCCGGGCGCCCGTCCGGGAAGGCATTGGCGTAATTTTGTACCACGTCCGGAAAGTCCGGCGAGGCAATGCGCTCCAGCCCCATTTCACTGGCGGCGTCACCAATGCTGCGGTTCGACAGATTATTGGCGATGGCGACGATAGCGTGCTCCGGCTGTGTCAGATCGTGCAATACCACTTCGCAACTGGGGGCAAACATCATACCCAGCGCCTGGACAATTTTTTCCGCTTCGCGCAGCAATAGCGCATTTTCCTGCCTGAGATCGCTCATTGACTTAACCGTTTGACAAAAACTTTACAAAGAGTAAATTAAAAATCCTGGGTAATCAATCCCCCCTTCATCCATGCGAGGTCGCCATGAGTTCAACGCCCCACTGTATCACCGCCGCCGATATCTCTGCCGCCGCAGAAATTCTGGCCGGACATGCCCTCCGCACGCCGGTCATGACTTCGCATCAGGCCGACAACCTCACAGGCGCACAACTGTTCTTCAAATGCGAGAACTTCCAGCGCGTCGGGGCCTTTAAGTTCCGCGGGGCGTACAACGCGATCGCGCAACTGAGCGAGGCGCAGCGCAAGGCCGGAGTGATTGCCTTTTCCTCCGGTAACCACGCGCAGGCAATGGCGCTGGCGGCGCGGGAGCTGGGCGTCAACGTCACCATAGTCATGCCGAACGACGCGCCGGAAACCAAGCTGGCGGCGACACGCGGCTACGGGGCCAACGTGGTGATTTACCAACGCCACAGCGAGAACCGCGAAGAGATTACCCAGCGCCTGGCCGCAGAGCATGGCCTGGCGATCGTCCCCCCTTATGATTACCCGCAGGTGATTGCCGGCCAAGGCACCGCCACCAAAGAGCTGATAGAAGAAGTCGGCCCGCTGGACGTGTTGCTGGTGTCTACCGGCGGCGGCGGCCTGCTTTCCGGCAGTGCGATAGCGGCCCGCCACTGGTCGCCGGGCTGCCGGGTGTACGGCGTAGAGCCGCAGGCAGGCAACGACGTGCAGCAGGCTTTTCGCAGCGGACAACCTGTGCGCATTCCGGTGCCGAAAACCATCGCCGATGGCGCGCAAACCCAGCAGGTGGGCACACTCACCTTCCCGATCATCCAGCAGTACGTAGAGGATATTCTGACGGTCACCGACGCGCAGCTGTGCCGGCAAATGCGCTTCTTTATGGAACGGATGAAAATGGTGGTCGAACCCACAGGGTGCCTGGCCGCAGCGGCGGCCATGAATTCGCTGCTGGATTTGCGCGGTAAAAAAGTCGGGGTGATTGTCAGCGGTGGCAATGTCGATGTGGATAAAATCGCGCAATACCTCGCGATGGGCGCGCAAGAATAATACCTTCAGTGGGTTAACGCTCCCCCAGGCGCCCCGTTCGCCCAAACCCGAGAGGGCGCACGCCATGCTGCGCCCGCATTGGCCATAAATGCCGCCGGCGGCGCTGCAACTTGAAAGACGACGGATATGGCGCTTTTACCTATGTCAGTTTGCTGGCCAGTGGGCTAGTATTACCGGGTAAAGGCGCTTTGTTATTTGTGCCAGGGCGAAATTTAACACATTGATTAAAGATACCTTAATGAGCACCTCCGATAACCGTAACCGTTCTGCATCGTCATCCTCCCGTTATTACCTGCCCGATCGCGCAGGCGATTTGCGCCAGTTGGGGCAACTAACCGGCGCGGCCTGCGCCGTGGAGTGCGCCGAGATCGTCGAACGTCATAACGGGCCGGTGATGCTGATCGCCCCGGATATGCAGAACGCCCTGCGGCTGCGCGACGAAATCCAGCAGTTTACCGATCAAATGGTGACCACGCTGCCCGACTGGGAAACCCTGCCCTACGACAGTTTCTCGCCGCACCAGGAAATTATCTCAGCCCGTCTGTCGAGCCTGTACCACCTGCCGACCATGGTGCGCGGCGTCATCATTCTGCCGGTAAATACCCTGATGCAGCGCGTCTGTCCGCACGAATTCCTGCATGGCCACGCGCTGGTGATGAAAAAGGGCCAGCGCCTGTCGCGCGAAAAACTGCGCGCCCAGCTGGAGCAAGCCGGTTACCGCAGCGTCGATCAGGTGATGGAGCACGGCGAGTTCGCCACCCGCGGCGCGCTGCTCGATCTGTACCCGATGGGCAGCGAAGAACCTTACCGCATCGATTTCTTCGACGATGAAATCGACAGCCTGCGCATCTTTGACGTCGACACCCAGCGCACGCTGAGCGAAGTCGAGGCCATCAACCTGCTGCCGGCCCATGAATTCCCGACCGACAAAACCGCCATCGAGCTGTTCCGCAGCCAGTGGCGCGAGCAGTTTGAGGTGCGCCGCGACGCCGAACATATTTACCAGCAGGTGAGCAAAGGCACCTGGCCGGCCGGCATCGAATACTGGCAACCGCTGTTCTTCAGCCAGCCGCTGCCGTCGCTGTTCAGCTACCTGCCGGCCAACACGCTGATCGTCAATACCGGCAACCTGGAGAGCGCCGCCGAGCGCTTCTGGCTGGACGTTAACCAGCGTTACGAAAGCCGCCGCGTCGATCCGATGCGCCCGCTGCTGGCACCGGACAACCTGTGGCTGCGGGTTGACGCGCTGTTTGGCGAATTGAAAGCCTGGCCTCGCATGGCACTCAAAACCGAAGCGCTGCCTGCCAAAGCCGGCAACACCAACCTGGACTATCGCGCGCTGCCGGATCTGGCGGTGCAAGCCCAAAATAAAGCGCCGCTGGACCAGTTGCGCCGCTTTACAGAAAGCTTTGACGGCAGCGTGATTTTCTCGGTCGAAAGCGAGGGCCGCCGCGAAACGCTGCAAGACCTGCTCGGCCGCATCAAACTCGGCACGTCATTGATTCAACATCTCGATCAGGCGGAACCGGCCGGCCGCTATATGATGGTCGGCGCCTCGGAACGCGGTTTCCTCGATGGCATGCGCAACCGGGCGCTGATCTGCGAAAGCGATCTGCTCGGCGAACGCGTCAGCCGCCGCCGACAGGACAATCGCCGCACCATCAATACCGATACCCTGATCCGCAACCTGGCGGAGCTGCATCCCGGCCAGCCGGTGGTGCATCTGGAGCACGGCGTCGGGCGTTACGTTGGCCTGACGACGCTGGAAGCCGGCGGCATCAAGGCCGAATACCTGATCCTGTCCTACTCCGGTGAAGACAAACTCTATGTGCCGGTCTCTTCGCTGCACCTGATCAGCCGCTATGCCGGTGGCGCAGATGAAAACGCGCCGCTGCACAAGCTGGGCGGTGACGCCTGGACGCGCGCGCGGCAGAAAGCCGCGGAACGGGTGCGGGACGTAGCGGCCGAGCTGCTGGATATTTACGCCCAGCGCGCCGCCAAATCCGGCTTTGCCTTCAAACACAACCGCGAACAGTATCAGCTGTTCTGTCAAAGCTTCCCGTTTGAAACCACCCCAGACCAGGAACAGGCAATCAACGCCGTGCTGAGCGACATGTGCCAGCCGCTGGCGATGGACAGGCTGGTGTGCGGCGACGTCGGCTTCGGCAAAACCGAAGTGGCGATGCGCGCGGCCTTCCTGGCGGTGGAAAACGGCAAGCAGGTGGCAGTGCTGGTGCCCACTACGCTGTTGGCGCAGCAGCACTTCGACAACTTCCGCGATCGCTTCGCCACCTGGCCGATTCGCATCGAGATGATGTCGCGTTTCCGCAGCGCCAAAGAGCAGCAACAGATCATGGACGACGCCGTCGACGGCAAAGTGGACATTATTATCGGCACCCACAAACTGTTGCAGAGCGATCTGCGCTGGAAAGATCTGGGGCTGCTGATCGTCGATGAAGAACACCGTTTCGGCGTGCGCCACAAAGAACGCATCAAGGCGATGCGCGCCGATGTGGATATCCTGACGCTAACCGCCACGCCGATCCCGCGTACGCTGAATATGGCGATGAGCGGCATGCGCGACCTGTCGATTATCGCAACCCCGCCGGCCCGCCGCCTGGCGGTGAAAACCTTCGTGCGCGAGTACGACAGCCTGGTGGTTCGCGAGGCGATCCTGCGTGAAGTGCTGCGCGGCGGCCAGGTTTACTATCTGTACAACGACGTGGAGAACATCGAGAAGGCCGCGGAGAAACTGGCTGAGCTGGTGCCTGAAGCGCGCATCGCCATCGGCCACGGCCAGATGCGCGAACGCGACCTGGAACGGGTGATGAACGATTTCCACCACCAGCGTTTTAACGTGCTGGTCTGTACCACCATTATCGAAACCGGCATCGATATTCCCAGCGCCAATACCATTATCATCGAGCGCGCCGATCGCTTCGGGCTGGCGCAGCTGCATCAGTTGCGTGGCCGCGTAGGCCGTTCACACCATCAGGCCTACGCCTATCTGCTGACGCCGAATCCGAAGGCCATGAGCACCGACGCGCACAAACGGCTGGAAGCCATCGCTTCGCTCGAAGATCTCGGCGCAGGCTTCGCTTTGGCGACCCATGACCTGGAAATCCGCGGCGCGGGCGAGCTGCTGGGTGAAGATCAAAGCGGCCAGATGACCACCGTCGGCTTCTCGCTGTACATGGAGCTGCTGGAAAGCGCGGTTGACGCATTGAAAAACGGGCGCGAGCCGTCGCTGGAAGATCTCACCAGCAACCAAACCGAAGTGGAGCTGCGCATGCCGGCCCTGCTGCCGGACGATTTTATCCCGGACGTGAACACCCGTCTGTCGTTCTATAAACGTATCGCCAGCGCGAAAAACGACGGCGAACTGGAAGAACTGAAGGTGGAGCTGATTGACCGCTTCGGCCTGCTGCCCGATCCGGCGCGCAACCTGTTGCAAAGCGCGGCGCTGCGCCAACATGCGCAGAAACTGGGAATTAAGCGCATCGAAGGGAACGAGCGCGGTGGTTTTATCGAGTTTGGTGAGAAGAATCGTGTCGATCCGGGTTACCTGATTGGCCTGCTGCAGAGCAATCCGCAAATTTACCGCCTGGATGGGCCGACCAAGCTGAAGTTCATGCTGGACCTGACCGATCGTCAAAAGCGCCTGAAGTTCACCGAGGAGCTCTTGGCCGCATTCCGCGAGCACACGTTGGCGGCCTGACTGTCGGCCCCGCCGGCAGCTATATTGATTGCCCGGCTGCGGTTCTAAGTTATCGCCAAGCTGTCTATCCCGTTTTTTCAGTTCGGGATACTCTGTCCGCAGCCAAGATTAACGGGGGTAGCCATGAATACTGATGATGAGTTGCGTGCGCTCAGCGAACAGGAAGCCACGCTGACCTTTAGCCATTTTGACCATGCAACCGCCTGGGAGCTGGGCACGGCGCTGAAGACCGCCGCAGAGCAGCGGCGTTTGAGTATCGCCATCGAAATCCAGTTGGCCGGGCAAACGCTGTTCTATTACGCGATGCCTGGCACCACGCCGGACATCGCCGACTGGGTGCGGCGCAAACGCAACGTGGTGAATCACTTTCACAAAAGCTCTTACGCTATCGGCCTGCGCTTGCAACAGCGGCAGGCGACGCTGGAGGAGCGCTATGGCCTGAGCGTGCGTGACTACTCGGTGCACGGCGGCGCTTTTCCCATCAATCTGGCGGGCATAGGCTGCATCGGCACCCTGAGCATCTCCGGTTCACCGCAGTTGGAGGACCATAACCTGCTGGTCGGCACGCTGGCGCATTTTCTCGGTTTATCCCTGCCCTCGGTGCATTAAGCGGTAAAAGTCTCTTTATATTTACCAGACCGGCCGCCTTACCCGCGGCCGGTCTGGTTTTCCCGCTTACCCCACCCAACCAAAATAGCGTAACTCCGATTTTCTGCGTCCGTTTGATGTATATCTAGGAATCGCCGCCGCAACTGGCGTAGTCTGTCTATCAGCTATTCGAGACGGACCTTACCTGGCCCGCCATTCCGTTCTCTTTTATAGACTTGGTCCGCACCTTAGATGAAAACGCATGAAATTAACGGCATCCGGCCGTTCAGCGCGCTGATTGACGCCTGCTGGCGAGAACCCTATTCCCTGCAACACCTGCTTAAAGACGCCATCGCCGGCGTCACCGTCGGCATTATCGCCATCCCGCTGGCGATGGCGCTGGCGATCGCCAGCGGCGTGCCCCCCCAGTACGGACTTTACACTTCGGCAGTCGCCGGAATAGTGATCGCCATCTGCGGCGGTTCGCGCTACAGCGTCTCCGGCCCCACCGCCGCCTTTGTGGTGATCCTCTACCCGGTATCGCAGCAGTTCGGCCTGTCCGGCCTGCTGATCGCTACCCTGCTTTCCGGCGTGTTTCTGGTGATTATGGGCTTGGCTCGCTTCGGCCGGCTGATTGAATATATTCCCCTGTCCGTCACGCTGGGCTTTACCTCCGGGATCGCCATCACCATCGCCACCCTGCAAGTGAAGGATTTCTTCGGTCTGCAACTGGCGGCGATGCCGGAAAATTATGTCGGCAAGGTTTACGCCCTGTTGCAGGCGCTGCCGACGCTGGATATCGGCGATACCTTGATCGGCGCGGTTACGCTGCTGATACTGGTGCTCTGGCCGAAGCTCGGCGTGCGGGTGCCCGGCCACCTGCCCGCGCTGCTGGCGGGGATGGCGGTCATGGGCATTTTGGCGCTGTTTGACCATCAGGTGGCGACCATCGGTTCCCGTTTCAGTTACCTGCTGGCCGATGGCAGCCGTGGGCACGGCATCCCGCCGATCTTGCCGCAACTGATGCTGCCGTGGGATCTGCCGGCCGCTGACGGCAAGCCGATGCCGCTGAGCTGGCAGACCCTCTCCGCCCTGCTGCCGGCGGCGTTTTCCATGGCGATGCTGGGCGCGATTGAATCGCTGCTGTGCGCGGTGGTGCTGGACGGCATGACCGGCAAAAAACACAACTCCAACACCGAACTTATCGGCCAGGGCGCGGGTAACCTCATCGCGCCGTTTTTTGGCGGCATTACCGCCACCGCCGCCATCGCCCGTTCGGCGGCCAACGTACGCGCCGGCGCTACCTCGCCGGTGGCCGCCATCATCCATGCGCTGCTGGTGCTGCTGGCGTTGCTGGTGCTGGCGCCGTGGCTGTCCTGGTTGCCGTTGTCGGCGATGGCGGCGCTGTTGCTGATGGTGGCCTGGAACATGAGCGAAGCGCACAAGGTGGTTTATCTGCTGCGCCGAGCGCCGAAGGACGACATTCTGGTGATGTTGCTGTGCATGTCGCTGACGGTGCTGTTCGATATGGTGATCGCCATTACCGTGGGCATAGTGCTGGCCTCGCTGCTGTTTATGCGCCGCATTGCGCGCATGACCCGGCTGAGCGAACTGAGTGCCGAAAACGGCCGCCTGGTGCTGAGAGTGAACGGCCCGCTGTTCTTCGCCGCCGCCGAGCGCATTTTTAATGAATTGCTGGCGCGCAGTGAAAATTATGACGTGATTGTGCTGCAATGGGACGCGGTGCCGGTGCTGGACGCCGGGGGCTTAACCGCCCTGCAACGTTTTATTGAGGCCTTGCCCGCAGGCAAGCAGTTGGCGATCACCGATATTCCGTTCCAGCCGTTGAAAACGCTGGCGCGGGCGCGGGTGCAACCGATCGAGGGAAAATTGCATTTCTATTCAACGCTGCCGGAAGCGCTGGCGGCGCTGGACGCTTAAAAAAGCAAAAGCCCGACAAGTCGGGCTTTTTTAGACGCGGAAACCGGCTTAGTTGCTGGTATCCAGCTCCGGGAAGCTCTTCACCTGATCGTCGATGGCTTTCATCTGCACCAGGAACGGCTCCAGCTTGTCCAGCGGCAACGCGGATGGGCCGTCGCACTTGGCACTGTTCGGCTCCGGGTGCGCTTCGATGAACAGACCGGCCAGACCTACCGCCATACCGGCGCGCGCCAGTTCGGCAACCTGCGCACGACGACCGCCGGAAGCGGCGCCAAACGGATCGCGGGTCTGCAGGGCGTGGGTAACGTCGAAGATCACCGGATGGCCACCGGTCACGTTCTTCATTACGTTGATGCCAAGCATGTCGACCACCAGGTTATCGTAGCCAAAGTTGCTGCCGCGATCGCACAGGATCACCTGATCGTTACCGCCTTCCTTGAACTTGTCGACGATGTTGCCCATTTGCCCTGGGCTGACGAACTGTGGCTTCTTGACGTTGATCACCGCGCCGGTTTTCGCCATAGCTTCAACCAGATCGGTCTGACGCGCCAGGAAGGCCGGCAGTTGGATAACATCAACCACTTCGGATACCGGCTGCGCCTGTGACGCTTCGTGCACGTCGGTGATGATTTTCACGCCGAAGGTTTTTTTGATTTCTTCGAAGATTCTCATCCCCTCTTCCAGACCCGGACCACGGTACGAGTGAATGGAAGAACGGTTGGCTTTATCAAAAGAGGCTTTGAAAACGTAAGGAATGCCCAGTTTTTGCGTCACGGTGACGTAGTGCTCGCAGATGCTCATCGCCAAATCGCGCGATTCCAGCACGTTCATCCCGCCAAACAGCACAAACGGCAGATCGTTCGCTACGTTGATGTCGCCAATGCTAACTACTTTCTGTTTCATGCTTTCGCCTTTGTTGATGTTATACCCGTAGCCTTCCAGGCCTCGGCTTGAAATTCACCGGGTATTTTAAATGAATTAATGCAGCGTAACCTGTTTAGGTTCAATCGAGTGGATCTGCACTTTGATCACTTCGCTGACCGGATCTTCAGGACACTGTTCGACAAAATAGTTGAGATCGGAAATAGCGATATGGTTGCATTCCAACTGGGCGTAGATCAGCCCGCGGTCGCGGATCTCGTAAGGATCGTCCGGATCGAAGCACAGCACAGTTTCGCTGGCGCGCAGGGCCAATTCCATCTGTTTTTCTTCCATCAGGGAGGCTTTCAGCGTATCCAGCATTTTACGCACCACCATGACGTTTTCTGATTCATCGAGATCGTCGTCTTCCAGCTCAGCGCCCAGACCCAGGTTGCCCTTGATCCACACTTCCAACTGATGCTCATTCAGCGTTTCGCCGTTCAGCGGGTTGATCAGCCACATTTCTTCATCCAGCCAGTCTGCACGCAGGATCAGTTGGGTGGGGAAAATAACCGGCAACAGCGGCAAATCGAGATGATGGGCGATATGCAGGAAAATGGTGCCGAGCGAGACCGGCGTACCCTGACGCCCCTCCAGCACCTTGTCGAGCCAGATAGCGTCGGACAGGCGATACACGCCGCCTGCACCGCCAAAACCCCAGGTTTTGAAGAACAGCTCAATGAGTGCGTCGAGTTGCTGTTCCTGGTTGAGATCTTGCGGCATGGCCGCGCGCGCGTCGTCGACCAGCTGTTGCAGCTTGCGTTCGACTTCGGCGACGGGGAAATCACGCCGCACCGACTGCGATACCAGGATTACGCCCTCGCTCAGCAGCGAGGTGTTAAATTCAAAATCAGCAATGCTACTCATAAGTATCCCATCAGAAAGGGTAATTTCGTCGTGGCAAGTTTAATTATCAGGTACAGACAGCCCAACGCCAGCACAAACGCCAAGGTGCGCAGGTTCTGGCTTTTGGTCTTCTTGCCCAATGCGACGTAGCCAAGCAGGATATAGATAATAACGCCAAACAGCTTCTCGGTCAGCCATGAGTCCATGCCCAGCAGCGGATAAAGCTTGAACATCACCACCAGCGCAATGCCGCTGGCGAACAACACCGTATCATTAACGTGCGGCGTTATCTTCACCCAGCGCTTGTTCAGCATGGCCGAATTGCGCCATTTCCAGAAAAAACGCAAGACAAACAAGGCAATACTGAGGGCGACCGTCAACAAATGCAGATTTTTTAACGCCGTGTAGACTGCCATATCGCTTCCTTTTTATTCGCTGTGTGCTTCGTTATTGTTGGTTTTCAGTTACTGCGGCCATTGGCCAAACGTCACGCGATCGTTATCGCCGTAGTCACGGCGGGTAGCGACCGAAATAAAACCGGCAGCCTGCAGCAGCGCGCGTACGCTTTCCCCCTGCTGCCAGCCATGTTCAAGCAACAGCCAACCCTGTGGCTGCAGATAATGCGGTGCCTGCTGCACAATGGCGGCCAAATCCGCCAGCCCGTGCTGTTGCGCCACCAGCGCGCTGCTTGGCTCGAAACGCACATCCCCTTGCGCCAAATGCGGGTCAGCGGCGTCGATATAAGGCGGATTACTGGCGATCAGGACGAAAGTTTGGCCGGCCAGCGGTTCGAACCAACTGCCTTGCAAGAACTGCGCGTTACCTATTGCCAGTTTCTGCGCGTTATGCTGCGCCAGCGCCACCGCTTCCGGCTGTAAATCAACGCCGGTCACCGCGCAATCCGGGCGTTCGCTGGCCAGCGCCAATGCAATGGCGCCGGTGCCGGTGCCCAGATCGAGGATAGTGCAGGGAGAAGGCGGCAAGCGCTCCAGCGCCAGTTCCACCAGGCATTCGGTGTCCGGACGCGGGATCAGGGTTGCGGGTGATACCGACAGCGGCAGCGACCAAAACTCTCGCTCGCCAATCAAATAAGCCACAGGTTCGCCGCGTTCGCGGCGCGCCAGCAGCCTTTCCAACTGTTCTTGTTCCTGCGGCGTCAAAACGGTTTCACCAAACGCCATCAGGAAGGTCCTGGCCCTGCCGGTCACGAAGCCCAGCAGGATCTCGGCATCACGTCGGGCGCTTTCGCTCTGCGTCAGCCGCGCACTTGCCGCCTTCAGCCAGGATTGATAATCCATTACTCAAGCTCTGCGGACAGCGCAGCGAGCTGATCGGCCTGATATTCCTGCACGATCGGTTGAATCAGCATGTCCAGCTTGCCTTCCATCACCTCGTCCAGACGGTAAATCGTCAGGTTGATGCGGTGATCGGTCACCCTGCCCTGCGGGAAGTTGTAGGTACGGTTACGATCGGAACGATCGCCGCTGCCCAACAGGTTGCGGCGGGTTGACGCCTCTTCCTGCTGGCGCTTGGCCATTTCGGCAGCACGGATGCGTGCGCCCAGCACCGACATCGCCTTGGCTTTGTTCTTGTGCTGCGAACGCTCATCCTGGCACTCCACCACAATGCCGGTCGGCAAGTGGGTGATACGGATCGCCGAATCTGTGGTGTTGACGTGCTGGCCGCCGGCACCGGAGGAGCGGAAGGTATCGATTTTTAAATCGCCCGCATTGATCTCCGGCAATTCGGCTTCCGGCACTTCCGGCATCACCGCCACGGTGCAGGCGGAGGTATGAATACGCCCCTGCGACTCGGTTTCGGGTACGCGCTGCACGCGGTGGCCGCCGGATTCAAATTTCAGTTGGCCGTAGACGCCGTCGCCGGAGACCTTGGCAATCACTTCTTTATAACCGCCATGTTCGCCTTCGTTGGCGCTCATGATCTCGACGCGCCAGCGGCGCGTTTCAGCATAGCGGCTGTACATGCGGAACAGGTCGCCGGCGAAGATCGCCGCTTCGTCACCGCCGGTACCGGCGCGCACTTCCAGGAAGATACCGCGTTCGTCGTCCGGGTCTTTCGGCAGCAGCAGCACTTGCAGCTGCTGTTCAAGTTCTTCCGTCGCCGCCTTGGCCTGCTTCATCTCTTCTTGCGCCATCTCGCGCATTTCAGGATCGTCCAGCATCATTTCTGCGGTAGCCAGATCCTCTTGCACCTGACGCCATTCCAGGAAACAACGGCTGACATCGGTCAGTTGCGAGTATTCGCGCGACAGGGCGCGGAACCGATCCTGCTCGGCGATAACGCCGGCATCGCCGAGCAGCGCCTGCACTTCTTCATGGCGCTCTTGTAACGCTTCCAGTTTGGCAACAATAGAAGGCTTCATGCGTGGTATTAAACCCTGTTAAAAGAGAAAACTAATGCTGATCCAGCCCGAGGCTGTCGCGTAATAATTGCAACCGCTCCACGTCGCCATCGCCGGCGGCCTGCTGGAGGGATTTGGTAGGGGCATGAATAAGGCGGTTGGTCAGCCGGTGGGCCAGTTCGTGGATAACCTGTTCCACGTCAGCGCCTTGCGCGATGGCGGCCAGCGCTTTGGCTTCCATTTCGGCGCGGATCTGGTCGGCCTGCGAGCGATAGTCGCGAATGGTTTCCACCGCGCCCTGAGAGCGCAGCCAGGCCATAAAATTGGTGCTTTCCTGCTGAACGATCGTTTCCGCCTGCACCGCCGCGGCTTTGCGCTGCGCCAGGTTGCTTTGAATGATGGCGTGCAGATCGTCCACGCTATAAAGATAAGCATTCGCCAGCTTACCCACTTCCGGCTCGATATCGCGCGGCACGGCGATATCCACCAGCAGCATCGGCTGGTTGCGACGCGCTTTCAGGGCACGCTCCACCATCCCTTTACCGATGATCGGCAGCGGGCTGGCGGTAGAACTGATGATGATGTCGGCATCCGCCAGACGTTCGTCGATTTCCGGCAACGTGATCACTTCAGCGCCGACTTCGTCTGCCAGCAACTGGGCGCGTTCGCGGGTACGGTTGGCGATAATCATATGCCGCACTTTATGCTCGCGCAGATGACGCGCCACCAGTTCAATGGTTTCGCCGGCGCCGACCAGCAGCACGTTCAGATCGGCCAGCGATTCGAAGATTTGGCGCGCCAGCGTACAGGCGGCGAAGGCCACGGAAACTGCGCTGGCGCCGATTTCAGTTTCGGTGCGCACGCGTTTGGCGACGGAGAAGGATTTTTGGAACAGACGTTCAAGCTCGCCGGAAAGCGACTGGCCGCGTTGCGACTCGGCGAAGGCTTTTTTCACCTGCCCGAGGATTTGCGGTTCGCCCAATACCAACGAATCCAGCCCGCTGGCTACGCGCATCAGATGGCTCACGGCGTCGTTGCCGTGGTGCCAATACAGGCTTTTGCTCACTTCTTCCGGGCGCAGGTGATGGTATTCACACAGCCAGGCTACCAGCTGTTCGTGAAGGTGTTCCTGTTGCTCCACGCTGAGATAAAGCTCGGTGCGGTTACACGTAGACAACACCACACCGCCCTGCACCAACGGTTGTTGGAGCAAGCTGGTCAGCGCCTGATCGATAGACTCTGGGGAGAAGGTCACCCTTTCACGCAGAGAAACCGGAGCGGTTTTGTGATTTATACCTAACGCCAGCAGGGTCATTGCTTCGAGTAATACTTCTGTTGGTACGGGTTCTCGTTGAACGGCATTCTACTTGATGCGCGGGATCAATAAAAGTAACAACCGCATCTTCCGTTCAATCACTGATATAGCCTAAACCAATCAATGAATAATAATAAATTCAAAAAGTTAAATTATATCCAGATCAATAAGCACACTAAATTTTAGTTTGAAACGCGACGATCCGCACAGTATTCATCAATAAGTTATCCTGATTGAACGCTTATGGTCGCCCAAATAGTAAGCGGAACTCTCTTCGTCGCCGGTTAGGGCGCCGGCATGCTGCGCCGGCACCTTAAGGCTGCCGCGGCTTATTTGGCTGCGGATTCCCCGTTGAACCTTACGTCGCTACAGCTGAAAAAGGTTTCTCTCGCTGGGTCCTGTCGTTCCCACTGCACATACAACAGTGTTTGCTTCCCGTCAGCACGATCGGCCGGGATTTTGACCTCAATCTGGTAGACGCCGGCATATTTGACATGGTTGCCTTTGGCCGGCGGCGGAACTGTCACTTTAGTCACCTCAAGCGGTGTCAGATCGCCCCATTTCAACTTATCCGTGGCGGCATTGAAACTCGGCTTGGCAAGCGACACCGTCCACTTGCTCGGCTCATGCACCTGGGTGGCGTCGAAGTACAGCGTAGCCTGGCCGTCTTTTACCGAGACGCTGCTCACATACCAGTCGGCATGCGGCTGGTCGATGCCTTCAAACTTGGCGATGCCCGCCGAGCAAAGCTGGCCATCGGGGACCTTGTCTGACGGATGCTGGGTACCTTGCAGGTTTTGCGAGTAGGCGGGCCATTCGGTAAACATCTGGCGGCGTTCCCAAATAGGAATAGTCTCCGCTTTGTACAAAAAGGCATTTCTGCAGGCCGCATTAGGTATGTTCGAGCCATCATCCGGGTGGTTGTAACCGCCGTCCTGTTCACAAATCACCTGACGCGCCTTGGGAATCAAGGTAGCGCCATGCTTTGGCCCGATCGCTTTCGCTTCGGTATTCTCGGCGGCATGCGCCGGCATCGTTAATGCAAACAGCATTCCTGCCAACAGAGAAAAACGCTTTTTCATACGAAATACCTTATTTCATTATGTATAGGGGTTGAGATGCCCGCATCGCCTGCGTGACGCAGATGATGCGCAGCAGGATAGCCCTGCTATTCATTTGGCTTTACCAGCATAGACATCCCCCCAGTAAATTGCATAAATAAAATTAATCAATTTAAGCTAATCATCGAATGAAACACACCTAAAAACGCCGTTATTATTCATTAAACATTAATTTAATTGCTAATACATGCTGCTTTGGCATAACGCCGCAGTGGGCTGCAACCGAAGATATTCTCGCGGCCAGCGCAGCACGACCGGACGATTGTGTTAATCTTATGGCAACCCAAAGCTCAGCCGCCCGGCCGTCAAAGCGCCTGTTATCGCCGTAAAAAGACGGTGATATTCAGAACGGGGCGTGTTGACGCTATCGCGTTCCCCCGCTAGCGTGAACGCTGAAAAAAGATTTCGCTGCGCATGCCCGCAAGGACAAAAGGACAAGAGAAAGTTATGCCAATCCGCAAAGTTAGTTTGCTACGTCTGATCCCGCTGGCCAGCCTGGTGCTGGCCGCCTGTACCACCACCAAGCCAAGCGGCCCGGCGACCAGCCCAACCTCACCGCAGTGGCGCGCTCACGAGCAAGCGGTGCAACAGCTCGGGCAATATCAGACCCGTGGCTCTTTCGCCTATCTGTCAGACCAGAAAAAAGTCTATGCGCGCTTCTTCTGGCAGCAATATTCGCCGGAACGTTACCGCCTGCTGCTGACCAACCCGCTTGGCAGCACCGAACTTGACCTGAACGTACAGCAAAACGTGGTGCAGTTGACGGACAACCAGGGCAAACGCTATGTCAGCGACAACGCCGAAGAAATGATCCGCAAACTGACCGGCATGGCGATCCCGCTGGATAACCTGCGTCAGTGGATGCTCGGCCTGCCGGGCGAGGCCAATGATTTCACGCTGGATGACCAGTACCGCCTGAGCAAACTGACTTATCGGCAAGGCGGCCAGACCTGGACCGTGGATTACCAGGATTACAACAGCGATCTCAAGCCGCAGCTGCCAAGCCGCCTGGAACTGAAACAGGGCGATCAACGCATTAAACTGAAAATGGATAACTGGACCCTCAAATGATCCGCCAGTGGCCATCTCCCGCTAAACTTAATTTGTTTTTGTACATTACCGGCCGGCGCGAAGACGGCTACCACCTGCTGCAGACGCTGTTCCAGTTTCTGGATTACGGCGATACGCTGACCCTCGACGTGCGGCAGGATGACCGCATCCGCCTGCTGACGCCGGTCGATGGCGTGCCGGACGAGCAAAACCTGATTGTCCGCGCCGCCCGCTTGTTGCAACAGCATTGCGATAGCCACGGGCTCAAAACGCTCCCGCGCGGCGCCGATATCAGTATCGATAAGCGCCTGCCGATGGGCGGAGGGCTGGGCGGCGGCTCGTCCAACGCCGCCACCGTGCTGGTGGCGCTGAATGAGCTGTGGCACTGCGGGCTGAGCGACGATCGGTTGGCGGAGCTGGGGTTGACGCTGGGTGCCGACGTTCCGGTCTTTGTGCGCGGCCATGCGGCGTTTGCCGAAGGCATCGGCGAACGGTTGCAGCCGGCAAATCCGGCGGAAAAGTGGTATTTGGTGGCGCATCCGGGCGTCAGCATCCCTACCCCGGTTATTTTTGGCGACGCGGAATTAAAAAGAGACACCCCGGTTCGCCCGTTAAATGTGCTGTTGCAGGCAACTTACGCAAATGATTGCGAACCAATAGCAAGAAAACGTTTTCGCGAGGTTGAACAGCTTCTTTCTTGGCTGTTAGAATACGCGCCGTCACGCCTGACTGGCACAGGTGCATGTGTGTTTGCTGAATTCGACACAGAAATCGCCGCCCGTCAGGTGTTAAATCAAGCTCCGGAGTGGTTGTGTGGTTTTGTAGCGCGTGGCGTTAACGTCTCTCCACTACATCGCATCCGTTCCGGGCAGATTGAACCGTAGTTCTCGTTTCGCTGCGCAGGGTCATGCACACCTGGCCCTGTAATCCCTGCGCCGCTGCGGTTTCAAGTTAGTTTTTTACACACCCGTATGATATTGCGCCGGCATCGTTAACTGCCCCTTATCGAAGGCCGTACGACAATATCTTCTCTGGACGCATGCCTGAGGTTCTTCTCGTGCCTGATATGAAGCTTTTTGCTGGTAACGCCACCCCGGAACTAGCACAACGTATTGCCAACCGTTTGTACACCAGCCTTGGTGACGCCGCTGTAGGTCGTTTTAGCGACGGCGAAGTGAGCGTGCAAATCAACGAAAATGTACGCGGCGGTGATATTTTCATCATCCAGTCCACCTGTGCCCCTACCAACGACAACCTGATGGAACTGGTTGTTATGGTAGATGCCCTGCGTCGCGCCTCCGCAGGTCGTATTACTGCTGTTATCCCTTATTTCGGTTATGCCCGCCAGGATCGCCGCGTGCGTTCTGCGCGTGTGCCAATCACGGCCAAGGTTGTCGCCGATTTCCTCTCCAGCGTAGGGGTTGACCGCGTATTGACGGTGGATCTGCATGCTGAACAGATTCAAGGCTTCTTCGATGTTCCGGTAGATAACGTGTTCGGTAGCCCGATCCTGCTGGAAGACATGCTGCAACAGAATCTGGTGAACCCAATCGTGGTTTCCCCGGACATCGGCGGCGTAGTGCGCGCCCGCGCTATCGCCAAACTGCTCAACGATACCGATATGGCTATCATCGATAAACGCCGCCCGCGTGCGAACGTTTCTCAGGTGATGCACATCATTGGTGACGTGGCAGGCCGTGACTGCGTGCTGGTTGACGACATGATCGACACCGGCGGTACCTTATGTAAAGCGGCTGAAGCGTTGAAAGAACGCGGTGCCAAGCGCGTATTTGCCTACGCGACGCACCCGATCTTCTCCGGTAACGCCGTTGAAAACATCAGGAACTCGGTGATTGATGAAGTGATCGTCTGCGACACCATTCCGTTGTCTGCAGAAATCAAGGCACTGAAAAACGTACGTACTCTGACGCTGTCAGGCATGCTGGCTGAAGCCATCCGCCGTATCAGCAATGAAGAGTCAATCTCTGCAATGTTCGAGCATTAATACGTTCCCTTTCGGTGCGGTGTCCTGCCGTACCGGAAGAGCCTATTGCCCGGCAGCAGAAAAAGAAAAACCCGTTGGTGCGCAAGCAGCAACGGGTTTTCTACTCGTAGTCAAACATGACCTTAGACCTGAGTGCGCGGCAGATCTCCTTTGCCGTAATGCCGCTCCCTTTCGTTTTTTTAATCAATGCGACGAACGATGCTGATCGTTGCGGCAGCGTTTATCGAAGTGTTTTACCCACCAGTAACGATCGGCAACCTGCTCGCGACCGCCGAGACGGGCACCGACCAGCCACAACAACGCACCCACGAAAATACTCATGATGGCGCCATGGGCGAAAAGTTGCGGTAAATCGAGCTGCGATACTTCAGCAAGAATGTTGTATCCGACGCCGCCGATCATCACGACCAGCCCCAGCCCCATAAAAAAGTTGCCCATTCTGCACGCGTTTCTACGTTTCATTTGTCACCTCCATTGCGCTTTATGCCAACCGGGATAACTCAGCAAAGGGTTAACCCACTTTGATAAATTAAGTATAGCCCCTGGTCCGACAAGGGGTTTGCGGAGACGATCACAAATGGTAAAGAAAACGTGACAAATCTTTACCTTATCCTGCTTGTTAGCCGACAAATTGAATTGTTTTTCTAATGAATTATTCAATTTTCAGTCTATCGGTGAATCAATACTCGGGGCTGGGCATCAGGATTTTGTCATTCGCGGCGGCGGCAGGTAGACTAATGCCCTTTCCATTATCTCGATCATAGCGAATTTCCCAGTGAGCAGTATTAAATTGATAGTCGGCCTGGCGAATCCGGGCGCTGAATATGCCCAGACGCGGCACAACGCCGGCGCCTGGTACGTCGATTTGCTGGCCCAGCGCCATAACCAGCAGTTGAAGGAAGAGAGCAAGTTCTTCGGCTACACCGCACGGCTGAACCTCGCGGGTAACGATGTGCGCCTGCTGGTACCGACCACCTTTATGAACCTGAGCGGCAAAGCGGTGCTGGCGATGGCCAGTTTCTACCGCATTGAGCCGGACGAAATCCTGGTGGCGCATGACGAGCTGGATATCCCGCCGGGCGTCGCCAAAATCAAACTCGGCGGCGGTAACGGCGGCCACAACGGGCTGAAGGATATTCAGAACAAGTTCGGCAATAACCCGAACTTCTACCGTTTGCGCATTGGCATCGGCCATCCGGGCGATAAAAACAAGGTCGTGGGATTTGTGCTCGGCAAGCCACCGGCCAGCGAGCAAAAAATGATTGATGAAGCGATAGATGAAGCCGCCCGCTGTACCGAAGTTCTGATGACTGACGGGCTGGAGAAAACCGTTCGCCGCCTGCACAGCTTCAAGGCGCAGGCCTGATGGTTGCCGCAGCGGGCATACCGCCCGCTGCTAGCGGCGTTACGTCCGCACCTTAAAGGTTTCTTCGCCGACGTTGCTGTCATCGGTCTGATACCCTTCTTCTGCCACATAATATTGCGGGTCATCCAGCTCATGGCTGCAAAACGGGCCGGCCCGTTTCAGCAGCCGCACGCAATCGCCGCTCAGATGGCGCAGGCGGATGGATTTCCCCGCCGCCAGATAACGCGCCGTCAGCTTGTCGATCGCCTCCACCCCACTGGAATCCATCACCCGGGTGCCGGCAAAATCCAGCACCACGTTTTCCGGATCGTTTTTCGGTTCAAACAGGTCGGCAAACGCCGCCGTGGAACCAAAGAACAGCGGGCCGTCGAGTTGATACACCGCCACATCGCCCTCCACCTGGCGCTGACGAACGCGGATGTGCGCCTGCTGCCAGGCAAATACCAGCGCCGAGATAATCACCCCGCTGATTACCGCCACCGCCAGATCGGTAAAGATGGTGATCAGGGTAACCAGCAACATCACCAGCGCATCCATCTTCGGCATGCGGCGCAGACGGCGCAGCGAACTCCATTCAAAGGTGTTGTAACAGACCACCAGCATGACCCCGGCCAGCGCCGCCACCGGCAGCAGGCCGATATAGCCCGACAGGCTGACCACAAACAAGATTAATAGCAATGCACCCACTACGCCGGAAATACGCCCGCGGCCGCCGGAGGTGAAGTTGATGATCGACTGCCCAATCATCGCGCAGCCGGCAAAACAGCCAAACAGGCCGCAAATCGTGTTGCCTGCGCCCTGAGCGATGCTCTCGCGGTTGCCGTTGCCCTTCTTGCCGCCCATTTCGTCGAGCACCGTCATGGTCAACAGCGATTCAATCAGGCCGACCAGGGCGATCACCAACGCGTACGGCAGCACCACGTTCAGCATTTCCAGGCTGAACGGTGCCATCGGCAAGCTGAAATGCGGCAAGGCACCGGAAATATCCGCCAGATCGCCGACCCGCAGCGTATGCAGATTGAACCCGATCGCCAATGCGGAAACTACGATCAGCGCCGCCAGCGAAGCCGGGATCACGCGCGTCAGCCGGGGGAAGAACACCACCACCAGGATCGCCAGCGCCACCAGCCCGTACATCAGCGGCCCCTGCCCGGCAATCATATGCAGTTGCGCCAGCATGATGACAATCGCCAAGCCGTTAACAAAACCGTGTATGGCGGGCAGCGGCACCAGCCGAATAAATTTGCCCAACCGGAACACGCCGATCAGGATTTGGATAGCGCCCGCGAAAATCGTCGCCCACAGCACGTATCCCATTCCGTGCTGCGCCGCGAGGCTCATCAGTACCACCACGATCGAACCGGCAGCCCCCGACACCATGCCCGGCTTGCCGCCGAACAGCGCCGTCACCAGGCCGATAATAAAAGCGGTGTGCAGCCCGACGATCGGGGAAAGCCCGGCGACCAGCGAAAAGCCGACCGCCTCCGGGATCATCGATACCGCCACCACAAAGCCCGCCAGAACCTCGTTCTTGACGTCCGACAGCCTGATATTGCTCAGGTTAAACATGAGTTTTTCACTTCTGACAAATAAAAAATACATCCCCGCAGAACGGGAACCAGGGCCGCATGGCGCGGCAAACCGCGGCAGAGAGGCAACTCAGGGTGGACTGGGCAAGAAGGACATCCGGCACGTTTCCTGTAGGTTAATCAGAAGCGCAGTATGTGTAAATGTGATCCAAATCTCAATGCAAAGCGGCCCCGCCGCCGCATTTTCCCACCGTACACAGCCAGATCGAGAAAAACGCCCATTACGTGTATAATGGCGGCATTATTTTGCCATTTATGCAGCGGGTTAACCCTAACAAGCTGATAGTTAAGATATTTAAGGTGATAACAACATGGGATTCAAATGCGGTATCGTCGGCCTGCCTAACGTAGGCAAATCCACCCTGTTCAACGCGTTGACCAAAGCGGGTATCGAAGCAGCCAACTTCCCGTTCTGTACCATTGAACCTAATACCGGTGTGGTGCCGATGCCCGATCCGCGTCTGGACAAGCTGGCCGAGATCGTCAAGCCTCAGCGCATCCTGCCAACCACCATGGAATTCGTCGACATCGCCGGTCTGGTGAAGGGCGCATCCAAAGGCGAAGGCCTGGGCAACCAGTTCCTGACCAACATCCGTGAAACCGAAGCTATCGGCCACGTGGTGCGCTGCTTCGAAAACGACAACATCATCCATGTGAACAACAAGGTTGATCCGGCTGACGATATCGAAGTCATCAACACCGAGCTGGCGCTGTCGGATCTCGACACCTGCGAACGCGCCATTCACCGCGTGCAGAAGAAAGCCAAAGGCGGCGATAAAGACGCGAAAGCCGAACTGGCGGCGCTGGAAAAATGCCTGCCGCAGTTGGAAAACGCCGGTATGTTGCGCGCGTTGGACCTGACCGAAGAAGATAAAGCGGCTATCCGCTACTTGAGCTTCCTGACGCTGAAACCGACCATGTACATCGCCAACGTCAACGAAGACGGTTACGAGAACAACCCGTACCTGGACAAAGTGCGTGAAATCGCCGCAGCCGAAGGCTCCGTAGTGGTTGCCGTGTGCGCCGCCGTGGAATCCGACATCGCCGAGCTGGAAGACGAAGACCGCGCCGAGTTCATGGCCGAGCTGGGCCTGGAAGAGCCGGGCCTGAACCGCGTAATCCGCGCCGGTTACGAGTTGCTGAACCTGCAAACCTACTTCACCGCCGGCGTAAAAGAAGTACGCGCCTGGACCATCCCGGTGGGCGCTACCGCCCCACAAGCGGCCGGCAAGATCCACACCGACTTCGAGAAAGGCTTTATCCGCGCGCAAACCATCGCGTACGAAGACTTCATCACCTACAAGGGTGAGCAAGGCGCCAAAGAAGCCGGCAAGATGCGTTCGGAAGGCAAGGACTACATCGTCAAAGATGGCGACGTGATGAACTTCTTGTTTAACGTCTAAGTTTCAGCTTCGCTGCGAACTCAAAAATCCACGCAATTGCGTGGATTTTTGTTTTAATGATTGCTCAAAATTCTCGTGGAACATCCGCTCCTCCCAAAGCCGCGCAGCCACGCGGCTTTATCCCCTACCGCCGCACCAGCACCCGATCCACCAGCCCCCACTCCACCGCCTCATCGGCCGTCATAAAGCGGTCGCGATCCAGCACCTGTTCAACCTCTTCAACGCTGTGGCCGCAATGTTCGGCATACAGCCGGATCACCAGGTCCTTGGTGCGCCGCATCTCTTCTGCATGAATAAAAATATCCGATGCCTGGCCCTGAAAGCCACCCAACGGCTGATGAACATGCAGGCTGGCATTGGGTAATGCCGCACGGTGGCCCGGCTCCCCCGCCATCAGCAGAAACGACCCCATCGAGCGGGCGGTTCCCATGCACAGCGTATGCACCTGCGCATTGATGAATCGCATGGTGTCATAAATGGCGAAGCCGCTGGTAATGGCGCCGCCGGGTGAGTTGATGTAGAGGTGAATAGGTTTTTCCGGGTTCTCCGCCTCGAGAAACAGCAACTGAGCACAGACCAGTTCGGCGATGGCGTCGTTGACTTCGCCATTCAGAAAGATGATGCGATCGCGCAACAACCGCGAGTAAATATCAAAGGATCTTTCCCCCTGGCTGGATTGTTCTACCACCGTCGGGACGAGCAACATCGCTTCACGCATAGGTGAACTCCGTTTTGCAGATACAGTTGATGAATGAAGGGGTCAGGCGGCGCACATAAGGGGTTGGCCGCTGTCGTTGGCCGCCGTCAGGCGTGCGTCGTCCAATAGATGGATAATGCGCAACAGGCTGCCGCCATCGGCGCCGGGCCGGATTTGCAACGTCACCGTGCTTTCGAGGAATGGCGGTTCGTCATCGCGCATCCGATAGCGGATTTCTTCACCCGGTATCGAAACGACCGGCTCGGCATCGGCCAATACCTGTTGTGGCAACCATTGTTCACGCAACTCAGGGATGCCGAGCGCCCGCCAGACTTTCTCCGGCGGTGCGTCGAGCCGGTATTCGAGAACCAAAGACTCGCCCCGTGTTTCGCTGCCGATGTCGTTCATTGGTCCATGTCCTTGAGCAAAATGTTCAACTTGTCTATCTGCGCAGGCCAGAAGGCACGGTACTTATCCAGCCAACGGGCGAGCAGCGCCAGGCCCTGGGGATCGACTTCGTAATTGACGAAACGCCCCTGCCGCTCTTCGCACACCAGCCCGGCATGGCGCAGCACCGCCAGGTGTTGGGACATGGCCGATTGGCTGATTTGCATGCCTTCGCGTAGCGCACTGGCATTCATGCTGCCAATCGCCAGCTTTTCGAAGATGGCGCGACGGGTGGGATCCGCCAGCGCTTTGAAGATCTCATTTTCATTCATGACTACACATTAGTGCTCACTTATCTAATGCGCAAGTTTACGGCACGAAATTCTTATCGACGCGCCTTCGAAGGCCGGCGAAAGTTTGCCAGCCACAGGCCGCCCGCTTGCATCAAATACCCCATCACGCCGCCCAGGCATAACGCTTCAATCACCGCCAGCCCGCCGGCCGACGCCCCAAACATGGCACAAGCGCCTATAAAACTGCCAGGCACAAAACCCAGCAGCGGCAAGCGGGATTGTGCGCACAGGGCAAACGAAATCAGGCCGGTCAGAACGCCGCCGTACACTGCGCCCGCCGAGGCCGTGAGCAGGATGGCGCCGGCAGCCCATAGCACACCGCTGATGTTGGCCGCCATGCCACGCAGCAAACCGGCCGGGCCTTTATGCGGGATGGCGAAATAGGTAGTGCAGCCTAAAAAGCCTATCCAGCCCGCAAGCTGAAGTTGCCCGGCCAGCCAGGCCCAGCAACCTGATAAAACCCCGGTGCTTAGCGCCAGGCAGAGCAAGAGTCTGGTATTGGTCATGACGCTATCGTCAACGCGCCCAGGCCGATGAACAACCCGGCGATGGTGGCGCTCATCAGGTTGGACAGCGTCGCCGCCAGCAAGGCGCGCATCCCTAAACGGGCGATATCCGAAGCGCGCTCCGGCGCAACGGCGCTGAATGCCCCCACCACTACGGCGATCGAACCAAAGTTGGCGAACCCGCACAGGGCAAAGGAAATCACGGCGATGGTTTTGGGATCCAGCGCTGCCGCCGTCCCCTTGAGGTGCGCCGAGAAGTTCAGGTAAGCGACGAACTCGTTGATCGCCAATTTTTGGCCAATCAACCCGCCGACCAATCCCGAGTTATCCCAGTTCACGCCCATAATGTAAGCCAGCGGCGAGAACAGATAGCCGAACAGGCTTTCCAGGCTCAGGCTCTGCCAACCCAACAAACCGCCCACGCCGCCGATAAGGCCATTGATCAGGGCAATCAACGCCACAAACGCCATCACCACTGTGGCAACGCCGATCGCAATTTTCAGCCCCAGCATGGCACCGCTCGCCGCCGCTTCAATAATGCTCGCCGGGCGTTTGTCACTGAACGACATCTGGCTAAACGCCACCTGCGAAGCCTCGGTGGCCGGGCTCAGCATGCGCGCAAACAATATCCCGCCGGGGATCGCCATCAGCGAAGCCGCCAGCAAATATTCAATGGGTACGCCCAGCCCGGCATAGCCGACCAACATCGAACCGGCTATCGATGCCATTCCGCTGCAAATTACCGTGAATAGCTCGTTGCGGTTCATCTTGTTGATGAAAGGCTTTAACACCGCCGGCAGTTCGTTTTGCCCCAGAAAGATGGTGGTTACGGCGGCAAAAGCCTCCACCTTGCTGACCCGCAGCATTTTCTGAAAAACATAGCCCAATAGGTTGATCACCCACCCCATCACGCCGAGGTAATAGAGAATCGAGATCAGCGAGGTAATGAATATGATGGCAGGAAGCACATGGAAGGCGAAAACAAACCCGGCGCCATCAAATAAAACGTTCATTTTTGGCCCCACCAATCCGCCAAAAATAAAAGTACTGCCTGCATCGCTATAAGAGATCACTTTATTGACGCCGCCGGCTATCGCATTAACCAGCCATTTCCCCGCCGGGATATAAAGCATAATGGCACCAAGCACTATCTGCAGAAATAACGCTGCACCCACCGTTCTTAAACTTATTTTCTTTCGGTTGTTGGAAAAAACAAAAGCGATAAGGAGAAGAATACAGATACCCAATAAGCTGCGTAATAAGTCCATAAATCCATCCTTAATTTACCCCCATCATTCGAGTTGCAGCGTTATTGGCGGCAACTTGAACGTCAAAGGATATAGATAGGTCGATACCTGAAAGGCGTGCGAGACAAAGCGTGCCCCGCCACCTTTCAGGCTGGCTTTTTTATTGATTTTTTTACCGGATAAAACTTAAGAAACGGCGAACTCTTATGCCGCAGCCTGCTGGTAGCAGCAGGCGATCTGCGCCGCCAGTTTGGCGTTATTGAACACCAATTGAATATTGGCGTTCAGGCTATCGCCGCCGGTCAACTCGGCTACGCGCGCCAGTAAAAATGGCGTGCTGTCTTTGCCATGTACGCCCTGCTCAACGGATTCTTGCACCGCCTGCTCAATGGCGGCATTAATTTTGTCTTCCGGCACCGCATACTGCGCCGGAATAGGGTTGGCGATAACCATGCCGCCGCCCAGGCCAGTCTGCCATTTGGTCGCCATTGCTCGCGCGATTTCCGCAGGTTCATCCAACCGGATGCTCACCGAGAAAGGGCTGGTGCGGCAAAAGAATGCCGGCAGCGTTTGCGTCCGGTAGCCAATCAGCGGCACGCCGTGCGTCTCGAGATATTCGGTAGTCAGCCCTAAATCCAAAATAGACTTGGCGCCGGCGCAGATCACCGCGACATTGGTTCGCGCCAGTTCCTGCAGATCCGCGGAGATATCAAAGGTCTGTTCGGCACCGCGGTGAACCCCGCCGATACCGCCGGTGGCAAATACGTGGATCCCCGCCATCTCGGCGATAATCATGGTAGAGGCCACGGTCGTGGCGCCGTGCTTGCCGGCGGCGACGATAAACGGTAGATCGCGGCGGCTCACCTTCGCCACGTTATGGCCTTCTTTGCCCAGCAGCTCAATTTCAGCACGCGTTAATCCCGCTTTCATGCGGCCATTTATAATGGCGATAGTGGCGGGTACTGCGCCGTTATCGCGGATTTTTTTCTCAACCTCCAACGCGGTTTGCGCGTTCTGCGGATACGGCATGCCATGGGAGATAATGGTGGATTCCAGAGCGACAACCGGGCGCTTATTGGCCAGGGCTTCGGCCACTTCCGCTGAAATATCCAGGTAGTCATGGGTGATAAGGGTCGTTTTCATGATTGAAGCTCCAACAGTTTTTGGACACTGCCATTCGACAGATTAGGGTTATTGGTAAATTCAGATAAAAGCGTTAACGCAGAGCAGCCTTGGGCGAAGCGGATGCTGTCCGCCAGCGTCATGTCCTCCAGCCAACAGTGGGCCAGCCCCGCCATCATGGCATCGCCGGCACCGGTCACATTAACCACGTCGACCATCAGCGGCCGTGACCAGCCGTTTTGCCCGTCAATCTCGCTGTAATAAACGCCTTCAGCCCCCATGCTGAGCGCCAGCCGCTGTACGCCCTGCTGATGGAACCAGTGGGCAACCGGTTGCGCATCCTGCGGCCCGCTAATCGTCATGCCGCTGAGGATTTCGGCCTCGAGGCGATTCGGTTTTAAAGTATGAATATGCGAGAGCCAACTGCGGATTTTTGGCGCTTTAAACGCCGAGACGGTATCGACAAAGATCGGTACGTTGCCGCAATGGCCGAATAACCAGGCCAGAGCCTCCTCGGTGAGGTTGCAGTCAACCACCAACACGCCCGCATGCTGAATAAGGTCTTTGGACGTCGCTAATAATGCCGGCGTCAGCTTCTCCAGGATCCGCATATCATTAATGGCCACCAACATTTCACCGCCGGCATCGAGCAACGAGATATAGGTCGACGTATTTTCACCATGCAGCTTGTGGAAGCTGCCGATATGCACCCCCGCCAGCTTTGCCTGCTCCAAGAGCGTTTCACCATAAAAATCGTCGCCGACGACGGAAATAAGATGGCATTCACGGCCTAGCAAAGCGACATTCTGCGCAATATTTCTGCCGACGCCACCGGGAGTACATTTTATTTTTCCGGGGTTAGAGTCTTCATACACTAATTTTGACGAGGAATAACCGCAGACATCCATATTGGTTGAACCTACGGTAACCACGTAGCTGTGTTCCGATAATATATAGCCCTTTCCTTTTATATATCCTTTATTCATTAAATTCATAATATGTCCTGCAACACCAGAGCGGCTAATACCTAAAACATCGGCAATTTCCTGCTGTGGGATCAAAGGATCGCGTCTCAGAAGCTGCAATATCTGTTTTTCTCTGCTGGTCATATTGGACACTTGTTTGTTTTTAAACATGCGTTTGTTTTATAACGGGCTCAACACCCAGTAAAGCGGCTTTTATATATTCCCATCGAATTTGGGAAGGCGATCGTAATACCGATGTATAAGGTTTCAGCGTGTTTTTTGTGATATACGTCACATCATAAAATCTGCGATTGCCGCTTAACGCAGTCAAAAATAACCATTAGGCATGATGAAGCATTTTATTCTTACAATAATCTCGTAAAAACAAACGGGTAACCGCATTCCTCTCAAAAGCTAACTTTTGTTGGGTTACCTGATTTTTGTCGTTTTTGAGACGAACGCCCTCTGTTCCGCTTGCTGGCAGAAAGAGACCTTTCGCGCGTTTATCTTGAGGGGTTTGGAAGCCTGAAGGCGACAAACCGCGCAGCGGCGCGGTTTGTTGATGCGTTACTGTTTAATCGGGATCACCAGCACGTCGACGTTCAACTGATTGATGGCATGGCGGGTCGATGAAAACAGGTTGTTCCACAGGTCGTGATGATGGCCGAAGATCGCCAGATCTATCCCTTTATCCACTACCGCGTTCTGCAATTGTTCAATAAAATCCCCGCGCCCGATAATCACCTCGTGGATCGGGTAATTCACATTTTGGGTCATCGGTTCCATCTCTTTCTTGATCTTGTCGTCGAAAGATACGCCGTCGTAGCTTCTCTCCGAAAAGCCAATCGCCGCGTGATAGGTATCGTAATGAACGTCCACGTAGATCAGGGAGAGTTTGGCCTTCAGCGCAGCGGCCAGCAACGCGCCTTTTTCAACCAGCCGTTTGCCGTCATCGCTCAGATCTGTGGTAATTAAAATATGTTGATAACACATAGCGCCTCCTGTCATTGACTCGGTAGAGAGCCGAGGCTCCGATATCCCATCAGGGCGATATCGTTATGGTTAATTTTAGTTCAGAAACGCAGCGATCGGACGGGGATATTGGCGGGAATGGCCCCGCTGCCGGGGCCTGAGGGGATCAGCGCACGCGCTGCACTTCAAACCACACATTGCAAACCGACAAAATCAGCGTGTTGGCGTCTTTCACCAGCACGTTGTCGCCGGGTACGCCTTCGGTGCCTTGATCGGTAATGCCTTTAATCTCGGTGTCGGCGTGCTGGATTGTCACCCGCTCAACCGAAGGTGTGCTGATGCCCAGCATCGGGAAGTCAATGTAGGAACTGCTGCCGGAATTGTCCTCGACAAACTCCTGCGCCTCAACCGTGCTGAGGGTAGCTCCCTGATTTTTCAATGCGGTGCCGTTCCAGTTGAAGCCATCGGCCTTATAACTGATTTTGCCACCTACCAGGCTTTTTGCCTGCTGTTCGTCCCAGCAGCCCACGGTTTGCGTCGGCAAAATTTTGCTGACATGCCAGTTACCCAACAATGTTTTGGGGATGGGCTCAACTGCCGCCTGCCGGCTCTGATCCGCCGCCTGCACCTGCGCCGTCGATACGCAGGCCAACACCACCAACGGCAGCAGCGCCTTGCTCCAGATGTTAAATCGCATTGTATTTTCCTTTCGTGAATTCTACCCCTGCCGGGCCTGCGAACATCATAATAACCCGGTGGATCCGCAGTCAAAACAAACCGAAGAACAGGGGCACAAACAGAGCAATCCGATTCCCGTTATTTCACGATCGGCGACGCCTGAGCTTGCTCATAGCAAATCGCTATTAATCATAGTGAATCCGTCTTTTGTTTTATCCTGACGTTTACTTAGAGTCATCGTCACTGCTTATCCTGCAATAACCAGCAGGCTATTTTGAAAAGGACTCTGGGAAAATGACATTTACGCTAAAAAAACTCGCCGCAACCTTGGCGGTAGCCGGCACCCTGCTGCTCACCGCCTGCGGGCCAGCGGATCAAGACAGCCATCATATTAAGGTCGGCATCAGCTCCGGCATCGATCAATCGATGTGGGCAGTGGTACAGAAGGTCGCCAAACAGAAGTACAACCTGGATGTGGAAGTGGTGACGTTCAATGACTACGTACTGCCCAACGAGGCATTGAACAACGGCGATCTGGATATTAATGCCTTCCAGCACCGGCCTTACCTGGACAAGCAAATTCAGGAACGCGGCTACAAGCTGGTCGCGGTGGGCAACACCTTCGTTTACCCGATAGCCGGTTATTCGAAAAAAATCACCTCGCTCAGCCAACTGCCGGACGGCGCACAGATCGCCGTGCCGAACGATCCCACCAACCTCGGCCGCTCGCTGCTGCTGTTGCAAAAACAGGGTCTGATCGTTCTGAAAGACGGCGTCGGCTTGCTGCCCACCGCGTTGGACATCGTCGGTAACCCGAAGAAATTGAAAATCGTCGAGATCGAAGCGCCACAGTTGCCGCGCGCGCTGGACGATAAACAGGTAGCGCTGGCGATTATCAATACCAACTACGCCAGCCAGATCGGCCTGTCACCGGCCAGGGACGGTCTGTTTGTCGAAGATAAAAACTCGCCTTACGTCAATATCTTCGCCACCCGCATCGATAACAAAGACAACGAAAACGTGAAGGATTTGGTCAAGGCCTACCAGACCGATGAAGTGGCCGCCAGCGCAGCCGACATCTACAAGGGCGACGCGGTGAAGGGCTGGTAACGCCCTTTATAACGCCAGTGCCAACCAGGGCGCTGCATTAGCAGCGCCCTAACCTCAACCAGCCGGAGTCACTGCTTCGTCACGAACTTTTGCATAGTGGCCGGCGTCACCAGTTCAAACGGGATCCAATAATACGGCTCCAGCTTTTCGCCTTTGATCATCCGTTGCGCTACGTCGACCGAGGCTTTGCCCTGGCCAACGGCGTCCTGGAATACCGTCACCTGCATCTTGCCGGAAGACAGCGCCTTCAGACCGTCCGGGGTGGCGTCGATGCCGCCGATCAGCACTTTGCTGTCACGCTTGCCGGCCTGCTGCAATGCCATGATCGCGCCAATCGCCATCTCGTCGTTGTTGGCGGCGACAATATCGATAGGTTCGCCGTTAGTGACCCAGTTCATCATCAAATCCATGCCTTCGCTGCGCGAGTAGTTGGCACTTTGCTTTTGCACTACCTTCATGTTCGGGTACTTCGCTACCACCTGCTCCACGTCTTTGGTGCGTTGCAGCGCACCGGCATCGGTCAGATTACCGATCATGATCGCGACATTGCCCTTGTAGTTCGCCAGGCGCGCCAACTCTTCCATTTGCAGGGTGCCGGACTCTTTCTCGTCGGAACCGACAAACACCACGCCGGAAGGCAACTTGCTGTCGCCCGGCGTGCGGTTCACGTACACCAACGGAATCCCCGCCTTCGTCACCAGTTTGGTAATGGCCGGCGTACCCGCCGAATTAACCGGATCGACAATAATCGCGTCCACGCCGGCACTGATAAAGCTCTGCACCTGATCGGTCTGGCGGCCAACGTCGCCACGTGCGTCTTCGAACTGCACGGTGATACCGCGCGCCTTGGCCTCTTTGTCTATCGAGTGGCGGATAATGGTCAGGAAGTTCTGGTCAAAATAGGCCATCGACACGCCGATGGTTTCCGCCAGCGCCGAGGTGGAACAGCTGAGCGCCGCCACCAGCACGATTTTTTTTAAGTATTTCATGGTGATTCCCCAGAGGTAAAAAAATACCGCCGGCCAGGTTGCTCCGGCGGAAATTCACGGCAATCAGTGTTTTTTGCGGTTACGGTGCATGTCGATCGACACGGCGGCGACGATAATCACGCCTTTGATAATGTCCTGAATGTAGGAGTCCACGCCGATAAAGGTGAAGCCGCTTTTAATCAGCCCGAGGATCACCGCGCCGATCAGCGTGCCGGTAATGCGCCCGACGCCGCCCATCAGGCTGCTGCCGCCGATCACCGCCGCGGCGATAGCGTCCAGTTCATAAGACATCCCCATACTCGACTGGCCGCTACTGACGCGCGCCGCCAGCACCACCCCCGCCAACCCCGCCAGACCACCGGCGATGGTATACACCGTCACCAGGTATTTATTGACGTTGATGCCGGATACCCGGGCCGAGGTCATGTTGCCGCCGATGGCGTAGATATATTTGCCGTAGCGGGTATGTTTCAGCGCAATATGGAAAATCACCGCAATCACCAGGAAGATGATCACCGGCATCGCGCCCTGGCCGATCGAGGTAAACCCGTCGGACAGGAAGCTGACCGGGTTACCCTGGGTGTAATACTGCGCCAGGCCACGCGCCGACACCATCATGCCCAGAGTGGCGATAAAAGGCGGAATGCCGGTGCGGGTAATCAGAAAACCGTTGATGAAACCGCAAACGATGCCCACCCCTATCCCCGCGCCGATCGGGATCGCCGCCGGTAAATCGAGCAGTGCCGGGTACATCGGTGAAATGCTGTCGGAGGTTTGCGCCAGACTGGCCGCCACCACCGCCGTCAGCGCAATCAGCGAGCCGGATGAAAGATCGATGCCGGTGGTGATAATGACCTGGGTAACGCCAACGGCAATGATGCCGATAATCGCCACCTGCAGCACGATCAACAACAGTCGGTTGGGGTTCATCAGGAATGACTGATCGCGAATATACCAGCCGAGAATTTCGAATATCAGCGCGATGCCGATCATCACGATAAAGATGCCGGTGTCTTTCGGCATTTTGCCGCTCAGGCCAGAGAACAGTGGCGCTTTACCCGCAAGCGGCTTCTCGATTTTTACATTACTCATGGTGGTTCACCTTTGCGTTATTCAGAGGCCAGCGCCAGGATTTTTTCCTGATCCGCTTCTTCTTTATCCAAAATGCCGGTAATACGGCCGCCGTGCATGACCATCACCCGGTCGCTCATGCCGAGGATCTCCGGCAATTCCGAGGACACCAAAATAATGGCGACGCCACGGTTCGCCAGCTCGCTGATCAGGCGATAGATTTCCGCTTTCGCCCCCACGTCGATACCGCGCGTGGGCTCGTCGAGAATCAATATTTTCGGCTGCGCCAGCAGCCAGCGGGCGATAAGCACCTTCTGCTGATTGCCGCCGCTCAGGTTATTGATGATTTGATCCATGGTCGGGGTTTTGATGTTGAGCTTTTTGATCTGCTCCATGCAGTCTTTGGCCATTTGCACATGGCTGACAAACCCGTTCTTGCCGATGTATTCCGACAGGTTGACGATACTCATGTTCTCGACCACCGACAGCACCAGAAACAACCCGGACTTTTTGCGATCTTCGGTCAGAAAGGCCAGCCCCAGCTCGATGGCCTTAGATGGGGAATCGACCTTTGCCGCCTTACCCTCGATAAAGATGCTGCCGCCGTCCGCCGGGTGCATGCCGAACAAACTTTCCATCACCTCGCTGCGGCCTGCGCCCACCAGACCGGCGACGCCGAGGATCTCGCCGCGTTTAACGCTGAACGAAACATCGTGGAACCAGTCCGAACGCCGCAACCCTTCGACCCGCAGCACTTCCTCGCCGATATTGTTGTTGAACTTGGGGAACATTTGGGTCAGTTCGCGCCCCACCATCATGGTGATCAGCGACTGCTTGGTCAGGTTTTCGGTTTTATCGCAGGCGATAAAGGTGCCGTCGCGGAAAATACTCACCTCATCGGTGATGGCAAAAATCTCATCCATCTTGTGGCTGATATAAATAATGCCTTTGCCCTGTTCACGCAGCTCGCGAATGATGGCGAACAGGTGCCCGACCTCGCTTTCGGTCAGCGCCGAGGTGGGTTCGTCCATAATCAGGACGTCTGCGTTATAGGAAACCGCCTTGGCGATCTCCACCATTTGCTGGCTGGCGATGCTAAGTTCGCCGACCAGGGTCTCCGGTTTTAACTTGATGTTCAGCCGCGACAGCAGATCGCGGGTTTTCCTGTTCAGCTCGTCATGATTGACGAAGCCAAGCCGCACCGGTTCACGCCCCAGCCAGATGTTTTCCGCCACCGTCATGTAAGGCACCAGGTTAAGCTCCTGGTGAATCATGGAAATACCCGAATGCAGCGCCTGCAGCGTATCGCTGAAGATCACCGGCTCGCCTTTTATTTTAATGGTGCCTTCATCGGGGTGATAAATGCCGATTAAACATTTCATCAGCGTCGATTTACCCGCGCCGTTCTCCCCCATTAACGCGTGTACGCTGCCTGGTTTGATTTTAATTGAGACCTTGTCCAGCGCCTTCACGCCGGGGAACTGCTTACTGATGCCTTCAGCCTCAAGAACATAAGGATACATACTGATAACCTCCGCCGTTCGTCAATGCATCCCTGCCGTATTTACCGCTGTGTATCGGGTAAATACGGCAAGGGATATATACCCGTCGCCTTTCAAACTGCAGCGTTGTTACCTGCTCTTGCTTACCCCAGTTACTTACTAAAGTAAGCGCCTGGGGATTAGCAAGCTGGGCGCCTAGCTGCAGCATGAAATTCATAGGGTATAGCCGCGCTGCTTTAACGCTTATTTTCTGTTCTTGTCGGCAAATTCCTGATAATTGGCCTTGGTGATCAGTTGGTAAGGGATCAGCACATTGCTTTCCACTTTCTCGCCTTTCACCAGTTGAATAGCGGTTTGTACCGCCCCCTCACCCTGGCCTTTGGCGTCCTGGAATACGCTCAGCGCCAGATCGCCCTTCTTGATGAACTCCAGCGCGTCCGGAGTGCCGTCAACGCCGGCCACCAACACGCCGCTTTTCTTCGCCTGCTTCAGCGCCAGGATAGCGCCGATGGCCATTTCGTCGTTATTGGAGGCGATGGCATCAATTTGCTGACCGGTCAGCACCCAGTCGGTGGTAATGTCGACGGCTTCTTTACGGCCCCACTTGGCGGTTTGTTTATCAAGGATTTTGATGCCGGGGTATTTGGCCGCCACCTCTTCCACACCACGGGTACGGTCGCGGGTCGCTTCATTGGACAGCTCGCCCATCAGGATCATCACGTTGCCCTTGCCGTTCATCTGCTTGGCCAGCTCTTCCATTTGCAGCTTACCGGCCAGTTTGGAGTCTGAGCCCACATAAGCCATGCCCGCCGGCAGAGTGACTTCCGGACGACGGTTGACGAACACCAATGGGATCTTGGCGTTTTCCGCCAGTTTGATCATCGGCTTCACGCCTTGGGTATCGACCGGGTTGAGAATGATGGCGTCGACGCCCTGACTGACAAAGTTTTCGACCTGTTGAATTTGCTGGGCAATATCCCCTTTGGCATCTTCAAACTGACCGCTGACGTTGCCGTCCGCCTTCATTTTGTTCTGCATTGACTGGCGCAGGATGGTGAGGAAGTTGTCATCGAAATAAGCCATTGAAACGCCGATCTTGATGTCTTTCGCCAACACGCTGGCCGGCAACATGCACATCAGTACCGAGGTGACGATCAGTTTCTTCAGCTTCATGTTCTGTACCCTTTAATCGTTAGAATGAAGATGCCTGTTGATTTGACAGCTAATGAAAAATATTTTTTACATTCAAACAACAATCCGGTCGGTGTTATCCCTTTGATACGGCAGATTTACCGCTTTTTCTGCGTATTCGGGCGGTGTGTAAAATTTTGATCGATATCTCAAAATAGAATAAAAACAACAAATTGAAATATACATCTTGGCGGTAAATTCAGGTCATCACGCCATTATCAAATGTTTATTTCATAATTGAGGTTATTGAAACTTTTTAACTCAAACAAGCGAAACATGCGTTTTGGAATGACCAAGTAACAAAAACATGACACGGATCTAACAAATGACGCAAAAGCCATCAGCCCTGTACCGGCTTTACTGCGCTCAGCCGCAGTTAACGCCCGCAGCAATAGAAAATGGCGCGCGGGTTTCTCAGTAAATGTGCGAGCGAGCGCGCAGTTTGCGGTTTCCCCATTTCATGCCCATGCTTACTCAGCGATACTGGATATATCCCTATTTTCAGGAGGATCTGACATGCAGCTCAGCAGTAAGGTACGGATGAACCGGCTGTTTAATAACGGCAAATGCCTCGATGTGGCGATCGACCACGGCATCGCCAATGAACCGGATTTTTTGATCGGCCTGGAGGATATCGAACGGGTCATGGGCAGCTTGATCGCCGCTCGGCCGGATGCCATTCAGGTTAATTACGGTCAGGCGGATTTGCTGCAACGCTCGCCGCAGCGCGACAAACCGGCGCTGGTGATGCGCACCGACGTCGGCAATGCCTATAACGCCGCCCGCCACCGCGAAATGTGGGCGGTGCTGCATAACCCGGACGCACCGATCCTCGCCGCGCTGCAAATGGATGCCGCAGCGGTGGTGGTTAACCTGTACCTGATCCCCGATGAGCCGGGCATTTTCCGCCAGTGCGTGGAAAACATCGGCCGGCTGCGCCATGCCTGCGATCGCTACGCCATGCCGCTGATGATCGAACCGCTGGTAATGGCCCCGCCCGGCCAGGGTGCCGCTTACGGCTCGCTGGGCGATGTGGAAAAAATGGTGCCGCTGGTGCGGCTGGCGCGTGAACTGGGCGCCGACATTATCAAGGCCGATCCGACCGAGCGGGTGGACGATTTTCACCGCATCGTGGAAGCGGCACGCTGCCCGACGCTGGTGCGCGGCGGCGGCAAAGGCGAACTGGGCGCGGTGCTGGAGAAGTCCGCCGCACTGATGGCGCAAGGCGCATCCGGCATGGTGTATGGCCGTAACGTTTATCAGCACAGCAACCCGTCAAAAGTGGTCAGTGCGCTAATGGCGATCATCCACCAGGGCGCCAGCGGCCAGCAGGCGCTGGAAATCTACCATCAGCCCTGAAGGCGGCTTTTGTAACTAAAATAATCCCTCGCCCGGCGGCAGCATGTTATAACCTGCTGCCGGTCACTGCCCTGCAGCCTATTCCCCGCAAGAATCGTTGATATCGCCATTCGGAGAACCGCCATGCCCAAACAACGGATCCCACTGAAGCTTAGCACCACGCTCACGCTGATGGTGTCCGCCATTATTGCTTCGGTGCTGCTGGTGGTGTTTGCGCTGTTTTTTGTGCAGATGAACCAAGAGGGGCAAGATCAGTTACAGCAAAAAGCCATGGCGATTGCCAATACGCTGGCGCTCTCTTCCACCGTGGTCGAGGGTCTTGAACGTCAGAATCACAGCGGCGAAATCCAGCGCTTTGCCGAGCAGGTGCGTAAGCAGAACGAGCTGTTGTTCGTGGTGGTGGTCGATATGAAAGGCATTCGTTACTCGCACCCCAAACCCTGGCGCATCGGCCAGCATTTTATCGGCGAGGATCTGGAGCCGGCGCTGCACGGCAAAACCAACAGCGCCATCACTCGCGGCTCGCTGGGGCCATCATTGCGGGTTTTTGTTCCGGTCTATGACGCGCAGCGGCAGCAGATCGGCGTGGTGTCGCTCGGCATCGCACTGGATACCGTCCGCCGGGTGGTGGGCGAAAGCCGCTGGATTATTTACTGGACCATCGCCTTCGCCGCGCTGGTCGGCACGCTCGGCACCTTCTTCCTGGTGAGAGCGCTGAAGCGCATCATGCTCGGCTTTGAACCCTACGAAATATCCAACCTGTTCGAACAACGCAACGCCATGCTGCAGTCCATTAAAGAAGGCGTGATTGCGGTCGATAATCAATCGCGCATCACCATCGTCAACGACGAAGCCAAACGGCTGCTGCGTCAATGCGGGCCGCTTGAGAATTTGCTGCTGGAATCTGCCAGCAAGCATTGGCCGGCCCTGTTGCATCTGGCGGAGGTGCTGGCCAGTGGCAAGCCGCTGCGCGACCGGCAGATTAATTTTAACGGCAGCGAGCTGTTAACCAATACCGTGCCGGTGATCGTCAAAGGCCAGGTTATCGGCGCCATCGCCACCTTCCGCGATAAAACCGAGGTCAGCCAGTTGGTGCAGCGCCTGAGCGGTATGGCGCACTACGCCGACGCGCTGCGCGTGCAGTCGCATGAGTTTATGAACAAGCTGCATGTGATCCTCGGTATGTTGCATATGAAGGCTTATCAGCAGTTGGAAAACTACATCATCAATACTGCCAGCAACTATCAGGAAGAAATCGGCGCGCTGCTGCGCAAGATCCAGTCGCCGGAAGTCGCGGGCTTCTTTATCGGCAAGATCAGCCGCGCCCATGAGGCCGGCATTGAGTTGACCATTGATGAGGCCAGTCTGCTGCCGGAAACCGACGATGCGGAAACCACCCATGTGCTGATCAGCGTGCTGGGCAATCTGATTGAAAACGCCATCGACGCCATCGACGGTGTTGAAGGGCATGAGATCAACCTGAGCTTCCATCACAATGAGGATCGCTTACACTGTATTGTCAGTGATGACGGCCCCGGTATCGATCCGGCTATCGGCGCGCGTATTTTTGAGCAAGGGTTTTCCACTAAAGGGCCGGGGCGCGGTATTGGGCTGGCGCTGATCCGCAGCAGCCTGGAGAAGTTGGGCGGCAGCATTGATTTCGACTCTGAACCGGGTGAGCTAACCCAATTTTTTGTGCATATCCCCTATCGGGCCAAGGACTGAACCCATGATTAACGTATTGATTATCGATGACGATCCTATGGTAGCGGAGCTCAACAAATACTATTTGAGCCAGGTCAGCGGTTTTCACTGCCAGGCAACGGTCGCCACGCTGGCGCAGGCGCGCGCATTGCTGGCCGACGCCAACGTCCCGGTCGATCTGGTGCTGCTGGACATTTATATGCAGCAGGAAAACGGGCTGGATCTGCTGCCCGGCCTGCGCGAACTGGGCGAAAAAACCGACGTCATCATCATTTCTTCCGCCAGCGACGTGGACACGGTGCAGCGCGCGCTGCACTACGGCGTGGTGGATTATCTGATCAAGCCTTTCCAGTTCACCCGTTTCAAAGAGGCGTTGAACAACTACCAACAGCAGTCGCAGATCCTGGCGCAACGCGAGTTTTCGCAGAGCGACGTCGACAGCCTGCTGCGCCGCCAGCCCAGCAGCAGCGAAGGCAAGAAGCTGCCGAAGGGGCTGACCACCATCACGCTGAGTACGGTGTGCGAATGGATTGAGCAGCAGCATGACGGCGAGTTCTCCACCGACAATCTGGCCAACGCCATCGGCATCTCGCGCGTTTCCTGCCGTAAATATCTGATCTATCTGGCAGAAAGCGGCATCCTTGGCACCCGTATTCTGTACGGTACTACCGGCAGGCCGGTCTATCTTTACCAACTGAAGCCGGACGCCCTTGCCATGCTGAAAGAGTATTGCCGGCCGGCCTAACCGGTCAGAAAATCCAACAGCGCCGCCAAAAAATCATCGGGCAACTCGACGTTGGACAGGTGCACCACCGGCAACACCAGTAACTCTGCGCCCGGCACCGTACGGGCCAGCAATTCACCCTGCGGCAGCGTGGTAACGGTGTCATCCCTGCCGGCGATCACCAGCGTCGGTGCCAGGATCAATGCCGCCGTACGGCGCATATCCAACTCGCGAACGGCGGCAAAACACCCGGCCAATCCCTGCATGGGGGTGGCCAGCAGCATAGTGCGAAATCGGGCCACCGTCGCCGCATGTTTCTGCCGGTATGCTGTCGAAAACCAGTTGGCCAGAAACCCTTCTGCAACGTCGTGCATGTCGGCCTGCCGCAGTTCGGCAATCCGCTCGTCCCATTGCCCTGCCGGCCCCAAATAAGACGAGGTATTGGCCAGAACCAGCTTTTCGATCCTCTCCGGGGCATGTACGCCGAGCCACTGCCCGACCATGCCCCCCAGCGACAGGCCGCAGAAGAACACTTTCTCGAGCTGCAACGCATCCAGCAGTTCAAGCACGTCGCGCCCCAGCCTGGCGACCGAATAGGCTCCCGCCGGGGCGTCTGACGCGCCATGCCCTCTGCCGTCGTAGCGCAGCAGGCTAAAGTGCGCGGATAACGCCGCAATGTGATCGTCCCACATCGCCATTGCGGTGCCAATCGAGTTGGATAACACCAGAACCGGTTTATCGGCCGCGCCGTCAAACCTGTAGGCAATCTTGCAACCGTCACCGGCGGTAATAAAAGACAAGCTGTTCATGGTCACCCCAAGAGCCCTTGAGCGCGGGAGGATCCCGACGCCCGATATCCACTATGCTATAGGATTAAAGAAGGCTGACGAGCGCCTTAAATGACCGGCTGTGTAGCCTGACGGGAACCCCCATTTTGACCATGAACGATCGTCTCACCGGTATTACGACCTTCGTACGGGTGGTCGAGGCCGGCAATTTTTCGCTGGCCGCCGAACGCCTGCACCTGACCCGCTCTGCCGTGGGTAAAAGTATCGCCCGGCTTGAGCAGCGCCTCGGGGTTTTGCTGTTCCACCGCAACGCCCGCGGTCTGAGCCTGACCCACGAGGGCCAGGCCTATTACGATCGCTGCCTGCGAGCGTTAAGCGAACTGGATGCCGCCGACGCCGAACTGGACAGCGGGCGGCGAGAACCGCAAGGCACTTTGCGGGTCAGCGCACCGAAACTGCTGGGCCGCCACTGTATCACCCCGGTGCTGATGGCGTTGGTCGGTCGCTATCCTAATCTGCAGGTCGATATCGCCTTCAATGATCGGGTGGCGGATTTGGCAGAGGAAGGTTTTGATCTGGCAATACGTATCGGCCCGCTGAATGACAGCGCAAACATCATCGCCCGTCGACTGGGCGGCCAACACCTTGCGCTGTGTGCAGCGCCTGCTTATCTGGCTGCGCATGGTAACCCGCAAAGCGTTGCCGCGCTCGATGGCCACAGCGGCATCGCCTATCATCGGTTCGATGAGGACGTCGGTTGGCGCCAACTCCAGGCCGATGCCGCTGCGAGTAAACTGAACATCGATATCCGCCTACGCCTCGACGATCTGCATTCGCTGGCCGATGCCGCCGTTGCCGGCGCCGGGCTGGTATGGCTGCCGAACTGGCTGCTGGCACGCTATCTCCGCTGCGGCGAACTGGTGCCAGTGCTCGACGAAATTCACCTGCTGCCCAGCGATATTCATGCCGTGTGGCCACAGACTCGTTATCTTCCGGCCAAAACCCGCGCAGCTATCGACACTTTATTGGACCGGATGCCGGCGATGTTACTGGGGATCAATGACGGCGCTTGAGATTCGGGAAAGCCCTATCGCGGCCCGGTAGCCGGCAAGTTCCGTCCTGCTGGGATTTATTGCCGCAACGACGTTCACCGAACATCGTGCTGTTGCGCCGCCGGTTCGCCTCTTCGGTCGATCCCCGCTGCCGTTCCCGTTCAAGCGCCTTTTCATTGGCCAACGTCACCCCTTCGGCGCTCCATATCTTATGCTGTAGCCCGCTGCGCTTTTGCCGGTAATCCTCAGAAATTTTGTTATCCAACGGTTGTGCGGCATGGTATTGCAAATCAACCAGCGCTTGTGAAGAGAAAGAACAACACTGCGCCACGCAGGCCAAAAAAATCCGTTTCATCGATGCACTCCCAACATTAAATTTATCCTGCTCCACCCACGGCTCAGTACCTGCCTTTAGTTGAACCTTGTGCGACAAAAAGTACCGACATACAAGCGATGCGCCCCCATCACTGGAATTGGCAACCGCCTGACCAGCAGGCAAGGATTCGCCACAGAGGCCGAGCCGCACAGGCGTTCTTTGCGCTGGCGGTGCTCCGCCGTGGGTAACTCGGATTCCAATCGATGGATGGTGGCCTCCAGCACTTTTCGCTGTGCCCGCAAATCGGCAAGCCGCGCCTGTTCCGAACGGATTTGCTCTACGTACCAGAGATGTTGCAACAGCCCGTTAAACCGCTGCCGATAGTCAACGGCATCGTCTTTCGCATCAGAGGCTGCGTGCTGAGCGTGCCGGTCGACAAATGAATAGCAACAGCAAGACGCCAGCAAGGTGAACGCCGCCGCAATCACAGAGGTCAATTTCAAAAGCATAAACTCCATTGATGCCGTTGGGGCTAGCAGCCGTCGATAAGCAACGGCTGTTCTTCGCGTGGCAAGGCCGACGGATGCGGTTCACCCGTGGCAGAGGCAGTTTTTCCCTGGGCCTTGCAGCCTTTACGCAGGGCCAGCATATTGTCTTCGCTTGGCGTCGCCACCAGCGACCGCTGTTTTTCATTACCCATTTCGTCCCACAGGCCGTGGACCACTTCTTTCAGTTTCTTACGAAACAACACAGGCGAGCCCCCTTCATGCTCCCGATCATAACGGGCGGCGGTGGCCGGGTAGCTCCAGGGAAACAATAAGAATATGAAAATAACGGGAATGCCTTTTTCCACAATAAACTCCTGTAATAAGCCCGATGCAGGCGCTCATTTCCATAAAATCAAAAGAGGCATTATTTGCCATTAAAATAAACGTTGACCGGAGAAAACACATTACCCGAACAATAATAAACCTTAATTAAATGGTCAGTATTGAGACTTATAATTCGCAGGCATAATATATTTATGCTGATTAGCGATCCCATAACCGGGACCAGTCCAAGGTTCCGCCGATGCGGGGCGAGCCTTCGTTCAATACGGAATAGGCCGACTCACCACTGCCAATGCGTTGTTTTTGTTCCCGCGTTGCCCGTACGGGCGGCTCCCAGGACGAATAAGATGAATCTGCATGAATAGCGCTACAGCCACTCAGCAATATTATCAGCGCGGGGATCCCATGACGCAATGCCATATATTCTCCTTAAAATAGACTTAACCGCCGGTGACGGTAAATAAAAAAATCACTTTTTTTAGTTTATTAATCAGAATGCGCCAAGCGGCCATGCCAAGGCAAAACGCATTACTGTTAAATAATGTGGCGAGTGATTTAACTTAAAACAAACAAATAAACCGGCCCAGCGCAGCGGCAATGACACTCAGCAAAGAGAGAGCGGCGCACAAAATGCGCCGCCGCGTCAGCTTTCGCTATCAGGCTCCCAGGCCAGCAGATCGCCCGGTTGGCAATCAAGAATACGGCAGATTTTGTCTAACGTCTCCAACCTGACGCCTTTCACCTTACCGTTCTTCAGCAACGACAAATTTTGCTCCGTGATCCCCACCTGCTCCGCAAGCTCCTTCGATCGCATCTTCCTTTTGGCTAACATGACATCAAGACTTACTATTATCGCCACTCTATTCTCACACGAAAGAAAGCTGTTCTTCATTCAGCCGCAACGCTTCCAGGAATACCCGGCTAAACACCAGGATTGCGCAGCCTACGATCAACGAGCGTACCGACTCGCTGTTGACGCCATAATAAATTATTAACAGCATTTTTTCACTGGCGGTCAGTATCATCACCTGCAACATGCCGGCCAATGAAGGGAACAGTACATCGACAATCAGTAAAATGCCGATGATCTGCAGCAACAGCATATTGTTGCGGTGCCAGACATTGCCGCGATAAAACTGATAAAACAGCCCGGCACCGCACAGCAGCGCGCTGTAATAAGGCACGTAGGCGAACATATCCAGCAACAGGGTGGCGAGAATCGCCCAGCGCTGCTGCGGGATGGCGTAGGTATTCAGCTCCGGGTAGTAGTCACGATAGGCGGCCACAATGCTGTTGAACGCTTCGCCCTGCACCCAGCCCTGGATAATCATAAACATCTCCACGCCGGTGCTGATAATCAGCATCGCCATGATCAACAAACACAAGCAACGTACGTAAAGTGGAAGGTGGATCCGTGGCACGGCAGCCATAACAAGTTCATCCTTGGAAAACAGCAATAAGTTATCGTAAAACGATAACTTATTGCTGTCAACGATCAAGTGGACTGATGAGTAGCGACGGGAACAGGCAGGTATGGACGTAAAAAAGCCGGGATAACCCGGCTTTTTCCGAATACTCGATAGGTTTAGACCAGTTCGATCACGTCGAACTTCGCTTCACCGCTGAGATCCGCTTCGTAATCAACACCCTGCAGACCAAAACCGAACAGACGCAGGAACTCGGCCTTGTAGCCCTGATAATCGGTCAGCTCATTGATGTTGTTGTCGTTGATCTGCGCCCAAATTTCACGGCAGGTGTTCTGCACGTCGTCACGCAGTTCCCAGTCGTCCAGACGCAGACGATACTTCTCGTCGGTGTCCGGTGCGGTACCGCTGTACAGTTTGGTGGCGAACAGACGTTGGATTTGCTCGATGCAACCTTCGTGGATCCCCTGAGCCTTCATGATTTTGAAGACGATGGCGATGTACAACGGCATTACCGGAATGGCCGAGGAAGCCTGAGTCACTACCGACTTCAGCACCGCAACGTAAGCCGCGCCGCCTTTGGCCTTCAGCTTCTGATCGATGGCCTGAGCCGCGCGATCCAGATCTTCTTTTGCTTTGCCCAGCGTACCGTGCCAGTAGATTGGCCAGGTCAGATCGGTACCGATGTAGGAATAAGCTACAGCCTGTACGTTGTCTGCCAGCACGCCGGCTTCTTCCAGCGCGTCCATCCACAGCTGCCAGTCCTGGCCCCCCATCACTTTGACGGTATCGGCAATTTCTTGCTCGTTGGCAGGTTCAACCACGGCTTCTACCAGCACGTCTTTGTTGGTGTCGAGCGCCACGGATTTGTACGGTTCGCCGATAGGTTTCAGCGCCGAGCGCACCACTTCACCGGTTTCCGGCATTTTACGCACCGGGGAAGCCAGCGAGTAAACCACCATGTCGATCTGACCCAGGTCCTGTTTGATCAGGTCAATAACGGTCTGACGGCATTCGTTGGAGAAAGCGTCGCCGTTAATGCTTTTCGCGTACAGACCTTCTTCTTTAGCTGCCTTATCAAAACCGGCAGAGTTGTACCAACCGGCAGAACCGGTTTTGCCTTCGCTGCCCGGTTTTTCAAAAAATACGCCGATGGTGGCCGCACCGCTGCCGAACGCAGCATTGATACGTGACGCCAGGCCGTAACCGGTAGAGGCACCAATCACCAGCACCTTTTTAGGCCCGTTTTTCAGTTCGCCACGGGATTTAACGTAAGCAATTTGCTCGCGGACGTTGGCTTCACAGCCTGCCGGATGAGCGGTGGTGCAGATAAAACCACGAATTTTAGGTTTGATAATCATAGTAATTTTGTCTTGGTAGCTAAAAACCGAAGGACAATATACCTGATTTTCACAATATACTTAAGACAGGCGCATTGCAGAATCGCAACAAGCCCAGTGAGCAGACCAGTCTCGCCCGGTAAACTTCGGCCGCAGAGGGAAATCATAACGCGTGATGGCCTGGGGAGTTTACGTCAAAAAGTACCTTGCCAGTTGGGTACACGGTCATCAGGTCAGGATTTTCGGCCCTGACCTGCCGGGGCATAATCAGACCTTCTTCTTTTCCAACTGTTCAACCAGCGTATAGCGCAATGAGGATGCATCGGCCGGTACGTTTTCAGCCTGGGTCACCTTAACCTTCAGGCGATAGCGGTAACCCGGTTCAAAGTTGAAGCCTTCAATCTGGCTATAAAACATTTCCCACTGCCCTTGTATTGAATGACGCACCTGCATGCATTTCATTGGGGAGACGCCCATGCAATCCACCAGCGCACTGTTAACCAGTAACACTTCCGTATGGTCACCCTTGTTTTTCTTGGGTTGATTCACTGAGGTTCCCTCTTGGCTGCAGCCAGCCAAACCGGCGACGGCAACAAATAATAACGCTTGGATTTTCAATGTAATGCACCATTGACTGTTTGGGTGGGAGGGATAGTACCAAAGCTACGGCTACCGGGGCCAGCAGCGTGTTCCGAATTGATCGGCGAACCGAAATCCCCGGCCCGCCGTTTTTTCAGAACTGCACGTCCGCAGTTTGTTTCAACTGGGCAAAAGGACCCGAGAGAGTCAGATTATGATGCCTGATTATCGCCTCGGCACTCAGCGCCTGCGTATCGCTGCAAGTGTGCGCATCAGCGACCAGTAGCGTTTGAAATCCCAGCTCACCAGCCTGCCGGCAGGCGGTATCCACGCAATATTGCGTTTTCATTCCTGCTATCACTAACCGGGTTATGCCCTCTTCGTTCAACTGCTCGGCCAGCCCCGTTTGATAGAAACAGCTGGGCCGGTTTTTATCTATAACCCTGTCCACTGCCGCATCGATTGCCAGACGCGGGTGCAGTTGCCAAAAATGACTGCCTGCTGCGATCGCTGACCCTTCTGGCCCGGCATGGCGCACAAAGAATCTGGGGCAGCCCGCATCGTGTGCCCTACCAATCAGCGCGTTGATATTAGCCAGAACGCGTTCGCCTTCATAAGGCGTCTCCGGGCCCTCGTACATGCCGAGCTGCATATCAATGATCAAAAGTGCGGTACGGTGATGATGTTGTTGCATGTGAATCTCCGTCGTTACCAACCAGGACGGAGCATAAAGACACCCCGGCCATTGCTGGCGGGGCTTTGGGGAACTGCGTTTTTAGCTCACGCACACCCTCACGGCCCGCCAGAAAAAGGCGGTTGTCGTGGTTGTGGTCGAGGTGAGCAAGGTATATTTCATCACTCGATAATGCTTAAGGTCGGCGGAGGAGTCAATGAGGTTCATAGAGGGAAGATATTACCCAGTGCAACGAGAAAGCCCTGGCAAATTTGCCAGGGCTTTTTTGAGTACTTAGCTTGGAGAGGTTACCGTCAGGTGTTGGGTCGTTATTTGTTCACCATAACTTTCCTCCATATCAAACGAGTATTTAAATGCCCAACTGACGCCATCTTGATCAACAACCGGCACACCCACGCCAGAGAAGCAACGCCCCTCCAGGGAGATAGCCAAGTAGTAGGCTGCGGCGGAATGCAGTACTTCGTCGTACACAATCGCCGGATCAATCGGCAACGGTAAACGCCCGAGGTATTTGTTTAAAAGGACGGCGCCTTCGAACCCACCCCCTACCACTACCTTGGTTAACGCTTTTGCCTGCTCCGGGGTTAGCGTCACACAATTATTCTCATCAATAATCAAATTTGTCATTTTGGTTCCTTTGTCATTATTACTGTATCCATATACAGCGAACGGACTTTATCAACTTATTTATGGGATATCGCATGACTGGCGATGTGCCCTTGGTGACACATCTAATTCAAAAGATCATGAATATTGATAGCTTAATAAGGCCTAAATAAATAATAAACAAACCAAGCTATTAATCACAACCAGAAAAAATCCCCAGAAAAAACATTAAATCAAAAATACAGTTATCGCATTAATCATATCTATTGCAGAGTAATATTTTTTGCCAAGTAACATTGTATGATTATTAATATCGATGTATCATCAAAAACAGATCAGCGAGTCAAATAGAAAGCCAAGATCATCATAATTGTTACCTTTTATTAACCGGTAGTAGGCACCTTCACGCTTAGGAAAAAAACCTCAAAAAATCGCAAAAGGAAATAATTATCATGTTATATACCAAGACTGGTTCTGGCCACCCCATTATTTTTCTGCCTGGATTATTTGCCGGGGGTTGGATATGGAACTCAGTTATTGAGAGCATGGTTGATCATGGCTATAGTCCTATAGTATTCAATGAATCAATACCTGTAACTTTTGGTAGCGGCTATAAAAAGGCGAAAGACTCGCTGGATCAGGTGATCGCCTCTTGTAATGAAGCACCTTATTTAGTAGGCAACTCATTGGGTGCATTAATTGCTTTACATTACGCATCCCTCGCGCCCTCTCAGGTTAAAGGCCTTTTTATGAGTGGAGCGCCCGGCCAGATTGAAGCGGATGCCGGCGTATCGTTAAGTGAACTGCGTACGGGCGATACCAAATATGCTCGTTCTTTGATGAGCAATGTTTATTTTGATAAAAGCAAAGTGCCACAACGTGGAATAGATGAAATTTCTCATCTTTTCAGCGATGAACAAATTCATAAAAACATCGTAAGATGGTTATCGTTCAGTAGAAAGTATGATGTCCCAGAGACTCTTAATAAAATGGCCACTCCCACCCACTTTATTTGGGGCGAACATGATATGATAACTCCCATGGAGCCATGGGTTACGCTATCGCAACAATTAAAAAACGTTAGTATGACTGTAATCAAAAATTGCGGACATAGCCCAATGCTAGAGGCACCGCAAAAATTTATAGCCGAATTGTTATCCTTACTAAATACAGAAGTGACTAGTCAAGGATAAGCCATAGTTATCAGATTACTCTACCCCATCTTTAAACCCCGCTATCAATTGCGGGGTAAAGTTGGTTGGCAGAATTCTCGGAACGATTCGGAAAAATTTCGACATAAAAATACATTAACGACCTGTCATCAAATCACCGGCACGTCATCAAACTCATTCGACCTCTTATCGTTGGCAGCCCCCATAACGACACCAAACTCTTGGATCTCATCGAGGCTTAGACGCTTCTCGACGTAGTCCGTTGCCGGGCTGGCAAATTTAGGCATTCCCATAGTGTTTTACCTCACAGCAAATACTGCATATAAACACCGTAAAAACGTAAGAAAAAACCGATATGAAGGCGAATTATCTTGGAAATTATAGAGCGCTGATCGGTAAAGAAAGAGAGTTTCTGTGAATGTATCGCGTTATCGTTATCTACTTGATCGGTTTTGACGATCGATATGAGATAATTGATCTATCAAACCAATTTGAAAGGTTCTCCATGCGGCCTCAACATATCGGATTAATCCTCTTTTCCTGGCCTTCAAATGACCATCAAAACGCTGACACGGATCGCAGCCTTAGTTTCCTTCATGTCCATCACTACTGGATTCACTCGCTGGCCTGATATCATGTTCATCTCAAGCTGCGTGATGCTAGCTATCTGGGCGCATGCCGAATGGGACTGGAGAGAGCGGAAATGACTTCGCCGAGTATTTTTCAGTTAACAAACTGGTCACGTATAGCCGGGGTCCATCCCGGAATTTCATTACTGGGCGCACGCCCAAATGTAGAGCGGGAATAAGCAGTTATACGCCATGTACCGCCGCCCAAACTGATCCCAGCGGATGTTATCCCCTCGCGTGTCCGTATAGCTATCCGTGTCTGGGTCAGCAGTCACTTATGTCCCTTAAATGAACCAATCACATTTCGCACATACTGTGACCAACATAACCAATTTCATGCTCAGTGCCGATATCAGGAAAAACAGCCCTGACGGATCTCTGCCCCCAAACAGACTAACTAAAAAATTTGTGGTAACGCGAAAAGCTTCTGGACTGGATTTTGAGGAAAACCCGCCGACATTCCACAGGATCCGGAGTTTGGCAGATCGACTGCATGAGAAAACGAAAGGGAAAGAATTTGCGCAGAAACTGCTGGGACATACATCCGAAATGATGACGGATAAATATCTCGATACGAAGGGGAAAGAGTACGTGATGCTATAAAAAGACCGAATATCAAAATCCGTGGAAATTTTGTGCATTTTCGTGGAAGTGGATATTTTTATTTTATAAATCAACAACATAAAAAAAGACCGAATACTATTCAAATGAAATAAACCATTTTAAAAACAAGTATTTAAAACATCGGTAGAGGAAAAGTGGCGACAGATTGACTACACCAAAAAGGCGGCACTATCCGCACCGCCATCAGAAAAATTTAGTTAGCAAAAACGCAATCACGGCCAGATGGTGCGCCCATCACACGAGTCATCCTTTCACAGGTGATCACAACCTTCTGACCTTTTTTAAGTGCTAGAGCGGTCGACTTCTCTGAATCCTGAATGCCCATCATTGCCGGTAGGAATTCATTGCTTGTTTTTAAGCGCACAATAATTGAATCGGTAAAATCTTTATCAATAGATTGCACTGTTCCTGAAACCTCTATTGTTTTACCTTTCATTTTTTCATCCGCAGCTACTTCATTGTCATCGTAATCTTTGAACAATGCATTCGCTGTAGTTTTGTACACTTCCTTGGCCGGTGCAGCGACCGCTGGCGTGCTTTCAGACGAAGTAGATGTGTTAGATGTGTTAGCTGTGCTGTCTTTTTTATCATCGGCAAAGTAGCCAATAACAACCAAGGCCACGATGATATAAAGTATCCACTTGAAGAATTTTTTCATTGCTTTTCCTTACTTAATACAGTTTTTTAATTTCCATTATTACAGCCCCCAAAGGGTTCACTTTATCAATATCACATTCAAAACTTATAGTTATTCCTGTGATATTAATTCTTTTGCCTGGAAGGATTGCAACTGTGTATATATCGCAGCTTCCATCAATATCGAGTAACCATGAGCCATTACCAAGGGTTTTCTTTCCAAAATCTACAAGCCAAGAATTATTGCTTTTTTGGACGTATCCCAGCTCTGAAGTGGATTCAGGAGTAAATGACGGATCACAAATCCATTCGCCAGTTGGAATCAGTTCGCCGGATGCAACAGACCAACGCTTCAGCGTGGTGAAGGAAGGCTCGTAGGAAACGGCATCCGGGTTGCCAGGATTACCTTGACCGGTGGCCAGCCATAGTAATGACACGCCAGTATCTAACGCACATGCAACAACAGCATCGCCGGGAAAATATTCACGCCTAACCCAAGTGCTGATTGTTGCGGTTGAAATGTCCAAAAAGTCGCCGAGCTCTTTTTGAGTTCGAAACCCGTACGCATCTAGCATCCTTCGCAGCACAGGTTTTCCCCCTGCGGCTTGGATTTTTTCATATAAGGCTTTGCCACGAAGTGTGGATTTGCCAACTTCAATATTCGAATTTGCAAATTTTCCGGTTACCAACCAAGTAACATCAGCGCCAGTATCCAGGGCGCACCGCACAATTACCGTGCCCGGAACCTGCCCCCGCAAAAGCCATCCGCCTACGTTACTACTGGAAATTTCCAGTTTTTCAGCAAGCTCCTTCTGCATGGTAAACCCATAAGAAGAAAGGATTCTTTCTAAAACCTCTGACGCCACAGCGTTTTCTATACGCATCAAGACAACCTTAAATTCGATTTTCGTATTTACAGATACAAAAAACGGATCTACGATAGATACACACCACATGTAACACCGTAGAACACAAACCACTAACCGGAGATATTGCGTTATGTCTCATGATATTGCAAACCCCCAGGCCGCACCCGCCACGCCTTTTTCACCTACGCAGATTGCAAACATGCTTCTGCCTGGTCTGAGCGGCGCCATTCTGGAAGCAGTACAGCGTGCAGTTGCTATGCACACATCCCCAACCATGTCCAAAGAGGACTTCATTGCCGTTAACGGTATCAGCGCATCCGTGCTGGAGAAGTGGATCGCTAACGGCGTTGTGCTGCTGGCGCCAACCCCTACCACCACCGTGAAGCAAAACCGGAAGAACCGGAAGACCGGCGAGATCGAAGAGGTCACGATGACCAAGCACGGTAACGCCCTGATCAACCTCGAAGCGTGGCGCGAGAAAAACCGCCAGGTTGCGATCAAATGCCGCTACATCCGCGATTAATTCGATTATTCGAATTTTGAAAGGCTAAACCATGTTTGATTATCAAGTCTCTAAACAGGCGCACTACGAAGAAGCCTGCCGCCGATTCGCGACAAAGCACAACATCAAGCAGTTGAGCGCTGATGCTGGCATGTCCGCTCAAGTGCTGCGCAACAAGTTGAATCCAGACCAGCCGCACCGCCTGACGGTTGAGGAATTGCTGACGCTGACCGACCTCACCGAAGACCCGACGCTGATCGATGGGATGCTGGCGCAGCTGCACTGCCAGCCGTGCGTACCGATTAATGAGCTATCCAGCGGCAAAGTCGCGGCGTATGTGCTGAATGCCACCTCAGAAATCGGCAAGGTCGCTGCCGAAGCAGTTGCAGATGGCGCCATGACCGCCGCGCGCCGCGGTGCGATACGCGAAAGCGTTAATGCCGGCATTCGTTACATGACGCTGGCTGGCCTCGCGATTCAGTCCCGCATCCATGCCAACCCGACAATGGCCTCCACCGTTGATGCCATCACCGCCGTTGGCGCCTCACTGGGCATGAGCTGAGGTGAACATGATGCCAATTTCAATTGCTCCCCTGCTCAAGCAGCAAAGCCAATCTCGCCACTTTGGCCACGGTTGGATCCAACTGCAGAATGGCCGGCGTTGGTGCCCGGCGCAAGACCAGAAAGAACTGCTGGCTCAACTGACCACCGCCCCGCGGGAGTCAATCGGCAGTAAGGCGGCAAAATGGCTTTTACTGAAACTACGCGTACTGTGCCGCTGACACCGGGCCAGCGGGCCGACGGTTTACAGCACATCGCCGAATTGCGCCGGGATGTTTTCAAGTGCGACAGCACCGCTGAAATAAATCGATTTTTGGCAGACGTGCGCGACGAAAGCGATCCACGAAACAAAGGCAACATCCGGGCTCTGAGCGCCATTTTCTTTTTAGCTGGTATTAAGAAAGAGCGCCACGGGCTGGATTTCAATGAACTGACGAGTGAGGAGAAAAAAGCATTGGTCGATGCAATGAATAAATTTCGCGCAGTCGTGAGTTTATTCCCGAAGCATTTAAGCATGCCGAGAGAAATAACTTTTTAACCTGACCAGAAATTAATTGGCGTAAACCCGCCGGGCTTTTTATTACCTGAAGAAAGGAAAACCACTATGAGAAATATGCAAAAACTGCCAATCACCATCGGGATCGATCTAGCCGCTGGCGACGATGTTTCCGTTGTGCATCAGACCGCCTACCAGTTGGAAGAAATGCTGAAGCGCGCCCGCATGGATGAACGTAAGAACCAGGCCGCTGTGATGTCCACCAAGCTGGAAAATCTGGCCAACTCCATCATCGCCAAGGATTTGAGCCTGCGCGATGCCGTGGAGCTGCTGCGCCACGAAGCCGAATTCATCCAAAACCAGGCGATGGAGCTGCACTAATGGCCGACGCAATGGACATCGAACAGGAACGCCAGCAGCTGATCCTGGACGCTCAAATCGAACAGGCGCGCCGGAAACCGGCCGCCCCTTCCGCCTTTCTCTGTGAAGAGTGCGACGCGCAGATCCCAGAGGCGCGCCGCCTTGCCGTTCCTGGTACAGCCCGCTGCGCCAGTTGCCAGGAACTTCACGAAACAAAATCACGCCACTACCGGGGGTAGTTATGCTGAATTCCGCGTTGAAATGGGTGGGCGGAAAGCGCCGCATTATGGACACCCTGCGCCAACATCTACCAACCGCACCAGGCCGCCGCCTGGTGGAGCCGTTTGTGGGCTCCGCTACCGTTTTCCTAAACACCGACTTCGATTCCTATCTGCTGGCTGATATCAATGGCGACCTGATTAACTTCCATAACGTAGCCAAAGAGTACCCGGAAGAATTGATCGCGCTTGGCCAGTTGATGTTTGCCAATCACAAGGGCCAGGAGGGCTATTTAGCGGTCCGTGCCAGCTTCAACCTCCGCATCGAAGTCAGCAATATCATGCGCGCAGCGAAGTTCCTCTACTTGAACCGCCACGGCTACAACGGCATGTGCCGTTACAACCGGCGCGGGGAATTCAATATTCCATTCGGCAAGGTGGATGCACCTTACTTCCCAGAGAAAGAGATCCGCGCTTTCGCCGAGAAAGCGAAAAACGCCGTTTTCCTGTGCTGCGACTTCACCGAAAGCATTGAAATGGCGGCGCCCGGCGATGTCATTTATTGCGATCCGCCATACATGCCTAAGACGAAGACAACCGGCTTCACCGATTACCACACTGAAGGCTTTGGCGAACTGCATCAGTACAACCTGATGTACTCGCTGCGTGCCGCCGCCGCGCGCGGTTGTCACGTTGTGGCCTCAAACAGCGATGTCGCAGAAGCGCTGCAGTGTTATGGCGGGTTTGAGATCCACCACATCACCGCCCCGCGCTCTGTGAGCTGCAAAGGTGATGGGCGTGGGCGTGTCGGAGAAATCATCGCAACGATGGGAGGGATTACGGCGTGAACAATGTAACAACAATCAAGCCTAGTAGCGTTTTTACATTCAGTTGTAATGGCCGTGAATACGTTATTTCACATAAAGACGTCGCTTACTTCCACCCCTCAACAACTAATGAGGGCCAGCATTTCGTGATGATGCAAAACGGTAAGCAGTACCGAGCTGAAAACCTCGTAGAGATTACGAAGATGATCGGCCCGGATGAAACAATCAGTGTGAGGAAGAAGCTTTGATCAAATTAAGAGTTTGCGAAGTTTCAAATGCACTATCAAACACCTTCTTAGCAGATTGGTGGACCACTGCCCGCTCATCACTTTCAGGCTCAGTAAAACGAGCGATTTCGGTTCGCACAATATCTGTTATTGCTGCTAATGAGGATGGGGATTTTGACGTTAATTCTTTCAATAACGCAGTAATCATTGCACCTTGCGCAGCAACGACTAACTCCAAAGTTTTCAGTTTTGCATCGACTTCTTCAACGCTCAGCTTTTCTACGTCATTAAGCATTTTATTCATTCCTTTTGCATGCGTGTGTAACGGCATGATTATGGATAATTTTACAGCGTTGATAAAGTATCAGGCCACCGCGCATGGCTAAAAATGCCAGTGGCCGCCAAGCCCCCACCCCGCCGCCGCCCTTTTCGGGCAGCGGCGAGCCTGCTTTTGAATGGGCTTATTCATGGAACGCACCGAGAAAAGGTGTCGGTTCGCCATTCGTCAGTGCAGAAGAACAGAAAAAGCGGGATTGCATTAATGCCGATCTCGCCGCTGCCTTTGAACACCTGAACAGCCAACCTGGCCTGGTAAAGCGACAGGTTAACTCACACTTCTTCAAACTTGAGCAATCTCAGGGGATCCAGCGAGCACATGCGTACTTGACGCTTAATTTTGTTAAGCGCGCATTACCACGCTTGGAACTGGTCAATAAGCAGTACCGGATATCAAAAATGACGGCTGACAACGCCAGGTACATGGCGCGGTTTAATCACCTTGCTGATATGTCCCGCAGTGATGTTGAGGCGCTTGCCGAGGATATCGCCGCATTTATCGCGCAGGAGCTGGGCCTGGTCGCAGAGCAATGTTCCGGCTGTAGTGATTTAAAGGTAATGTGGTTGCTATACCGCCGCGCAGGGGTCATCACTCGCGACTTTTGCCAGTTGCCACCGCTGTGGGAAAAGCTGAATAAACGCTTTTTCAGCGACGAAGATGCCGGCCCTGCCGTATCCCGGATGTTGTCGCCGCAATGGTGGCTCAACCGTCTGCGCCGTACCTCTGCAGAATGGCGCGAGCATTTGAATATTGCACTAGCCAACGTCAGTAAAAAAACCAACCCATACGCCAGCAAAACGGCGATTACCGAATGGCGTGAGCAGAAGCGACGCACCCGCGAGTTTTTAAAAGGGATGGAGCTCGAAGACGAAGCCGGCAACCGTATAAGTCTCATTGATAAATATGATGGCAGCGTTGCGAATCCTGCGATCCGCCGCAGTGAATTGATGGTACGCATCCGCGGCTTCGAGAATATCTGTAACGATCTGGGCTACGTCGGCGAGTTCTACACCATAACGGCCCCGTCAAAATTTCATGCCACTAACAAACACGGCCACCGTAACCGGAAATGGAACGGTGCCAGCCCGGCCGAGACGCAGGGTTATTTGAGATCGGTCTGGTCAAAGATTCGCGCAAAACTCCACCGCGAAGATTTACGCATTTTCGGGATCAGAGTTGCCGAGCCTCACCACGACGGCACGCCACACTGGCACATGCTGATGTTTATGCAGCCTGAAGATGTTGGCCAAGTACGTGAAATCATGCGCGATTACGCCACGCAGGAAGATGCACGGGAATTGAGTTCTGCTAAGGCACGCAAAGCACGCTTCCATGCTGAAGAGATCGATCCTGACCAGGGCAGCGCTACCGGCTACGTTGCGAAGTACATCAGCAAAAACATCGACGGCTATCAGTTGGATGGAGAACTGGACGACGAAAGCGGGAGGCCGCTCAAGGAAACCGCCGCCGCCGTGTCCGCCTGGGCCGCGCGCTGGCGTGTTCGTCAGTTTCAATTCATTGGCGGCGCTCCGGTAACCGTATACCGCGAGTTGCGCCGGATGGCCGACCATGAGGCCGCAATTGGCCTTAGCGTAGAGTTTGCCGCTGTCCACGACGCCGCCGACGTCGGCAATTGGGCGGAATATATCAACGCCCAGGGCGGGCCGTTTGTTAAGCGCGATGATCTGGTTGTCCGTACCTATTACGAGGCCGCGGAGGAAACCAACGGATACGGCGAAGACGTGATCCGCGTACGTGGTGTTTTCTCCCCGCCAGTTGGCCAGGACGTGCCAATCATCACCCGCGTAATTCAATGGAAAATTGTGCCGAAGAAAGCGCCGGTTTTGGGGGTTGACCTTCAGGGCGCGCCTGCGCCCTCTCGGAGTTCTGTCAATAACTGTACGGGGGATCCTGGTGGGAGTATGGCCCCGCCGGATATAGGCGAAGCCGACTATGCCAGCTGTGATATCGATTTTGGCGAGTTATCGGCCAAGGAACGGCGGAAGGTGCTGGCAAGAGTCAGGGAAGGAAACCTAAAAACAAGAATAAGCAGACCACAGGCCGCCAATGTTCCAACAGGCGCAGCTGGCGCTATGGAGAAAATCCGGGGTCGGGTAGAAGAAATTGCCGGCATTCAGATTAGTTATTCTGAGTGCCAGCTGTTGGCCAAAGGTATGACGATGAAAATTGCCGGTAATCACTACTACGGCAATACCAGCGGCGATGTATTTACGGCACGCCCCCCAGTTCGAGCGGGCGCCCTGATGCAACGTTTCAATAGGTTGCGCCAAAAAGTGACCGGGCAAGCCGGAGATCGAGAACTGCTGCTGAAACAGATGGAAAAAGAAGGCAATAAGCAGCGAGAAAAAATAGCGCAGGAGCTGAGTGCAGCCGGCAGGCAGGCGCCGACCATTGAAGAGATTGACCGTCTTTTGCTTGGCGGAACAGTGAAGATCGGCGAGTTCTATTTCCGAGCAGGGGCGGATGGACGGCTTTACGGGCGCCGAGGAAAATAACATCAATCATAGATACCTACATCTCAGCCCCAGCCAAAACTGCCGGGACTTTTATTGGTTGTTGGCACAACAGACTAAAAAACAGCCAAGTGATGGAAATGCATGCGAATGAAATAAATTCATTAACATAGAGTCTTGACGAGGTTTCGGAAAGCGCTCAATATAATACTGTACATGCATACAGTACCATCTGGAGGTAGCGATGGAATTACTTGAAAAACAAAAACAAACTTTGACGCGCGTTAGGTTTATTGCAGAGCTTGCCCTTATCGCACCACGGCATGCTTCTGATTTAAAACTCGCCTTGGGCATGATCATCGATCTGTCCAGCGAGGTTCTACCAGAACAAGACTACGACGGAATTTTTTACAACGCAGGCGAGGGCTAAGTTATGGCGCGGCGTGGCGACGAGGCTTGGGCTTTTCAACTGGCCAGAAAAAGAAAACCAACCGGAAGATGGACCGTTGCGGTTGTCGATTTTTTGAGGGAACTGCAAAAGGTCGGCTTTGACTGGTCACCGGGTCAAGCTAACGATTACATCAACCACTACCAGGACGCTTGGCGCATTCTAGACGAAGGTGAATATGGGTTAAACACCTACTATAAATACAATATGAATCATTGATGAAGTTGCCGAAAAGGCTTGCAATACTCAATGAAGTCGACTTAAGTTAAGTCAGTGCAACGAATAGCCGATTTACCTGTCTGAAGAGTAAATGGCTATTTTTCTTGTAGGAGCACTGCGCAATCTGTATAATGTTGCGCCATTTAAGGAGGGGGTTATGACAACGCTAGCGGCACTGAGGCTCGGCAACCCAACAGAAAGGCTTGCTAAAATCCTCAAGGAAAACAAAGAAAAGCTCAACTTGAGCAAAGATGGATTCGTTTCTGTCGACCTTTCTAATGAAGAGACAATCAAGGCCATTAATGACCAGATGGATAAGCTGGCAACGATTAAAGTACAAAAATACAACAGAAGAAGATAATGGCAACAATTCTGCTTTCAGTGATATTGGTAAGTGGGTTTATTTTTGTAAACCTTTCATTATCAACAAGATACAGATATAAGCGTTCCAATGGCTGGGACGCTTATTTTTTTGTCGCTGCTTGGGGAATTGTGTTCTTCCTAGTCGGCGGTTTCTTATGCTTCATCTTGAACGCCACCGGTGTATTCCGCTGGGTAGCCAAGATCTTACACCTCACCACAGACAGTTTTAATGGCGTTGTTTCAACGACAACAGATAAAGCTCAGAGGAATAACGAAATCAAGCAAATGGCCTGGGTTGTGATATCTATATCACTCTCCGCGCTCTGTGGTTGGTGGAGTAAAAGGAAAACGTCAAAAGGGGATCGGCGATGGGATGCTTTGGCAAAAGCCGTTGGTAATAATTCGTTCGAAGCAATGCTTATGGAGGCTTCCGCCCGTCAGTTCCCAATAATTATTACCCTATCCTCCCGTAAGATTTACGTAGGTTTAGTAACCTGCCCCGCTCTTGAGCACGGCATGTCAGATCATCTTGAAATTCTGCCCATGCTTAGTGGCCACCGTCACAAAGATGATCTGACCATCAATATCACAACAAACTATCACGCTCATTATTTAGAAAGCGGTGTAATTGGTGGTTTGTCACACTTGAACATTAGTGACTTTAGGGTTCTCGTACCGAAAGATGAGGTTGAAACTTTGTCATTTTTCGATACTGAAACCTACAACAAATTCAAGCAGGATGAAGAGCGTGATCGGCAAAATTGCAAATCTCTTGGCCGAACGCCGCGCACGACTTCCCGATCTCAGCGAGCGACCAAGCAAGACAGTTGACGAATCCGCGTAATGCATGTCTATGCTGCATGAATCCGCACGATCAAAAAAGGATCTAAAACAGCCGGGCGCACCAGTAATGGCGCGCCCTTCTGCTATTCGGGCACCTGCATGAAAACCCATACAAAAAGCGGGCAGGCGTGGCGGGGCTACGATTGCGCGCCAACGTTTGAAGCGTGCACCAGTGACCTCACAGGCAACCTGCCGGGTAACAAAAGCAAAAAAGAAACTGTAGGGCATCTGTTTTAGACGGATAACCGCAAGCCACATAAGAGCTTTAATGGGCAAGAAAAGATCTACAGTGGGTTCACACTTTAAGGATATAAGACTCCAGTAATTGCATGCGGAACTCCAAGACAAATGATATGTTGTATAAACTTTAAAAATTACGCGATGTAAAACGAACCACAAAACACAATAGTGTATATAAACTCAATAAGGAGCAATTTACATGATGAAGATCACTTATGGCGTAGACTATCAATACCTGAGGAAAGGTGCAGCAAGGCCTGACGACGATGGAGTAATTGTAGGCTTGTCATCCGAAGATAATCCCCTCTTACTTTTACCCGCAGTAGGAGATTATGTACAAATCACCGGTCAAGACGAAATCTACAGTTCATTCTCTGGTCGGGTAAAGTCTAAGTTATTTAGGTACGTACGTGTCCAAGATCATATTGTTCATTGCGGTATAAATATTGTTGTGGAAGAGACCGACGATAATATTTGGGGTCAGTTGATAAAAGAATAGTTTGAATGCTAATAAATATACACTGAATCATTATCCAATTAACAATAATTTCCCCAAGGAGTATGCATGCCAGAATCGGAAGAAAGCTCAAGTGGAATAAAAGGTTGGTTAGCACAGCAATTATATAAAGATGCTAAAGTGATTATCCCATCGATAATTAGAAAGCTAACAATTCCAACAAAGAAAGTCATTGCTAAAAGATTCGGCAGCCCGGAAGAACTTTTGGATGCATTAAAGTCCAATAAAATCAAGCATGATAGTTTTGTCGCGGTTGAGTGCAAGCCGTCAACATTTGGACCATTCTTAAGACATCACTTCTTATCTCCGCTGAGCGGCATAAGCAGTAATATGAAACTGGGACCAACTATCGATCATGAAATTCCAGAATTTGCATTCTTAGCACAGTTAACCAGTTACTTGAAACCTGTCGGTCTATACCCTCCAATAGATGATAATCTTACTCAGGTGACTCTTTATCCTTCAGACGCAACATGTTGCGGCTATATAGGCATGGTACCTGGAATTAGTAACCTTATAACCTCGTTACCTGCAATAGTAAATCAGGATAAAATCAGCTTTTGCGGAGCACCATCAGTAGTTATAGGTGTCGTAAGAGTCGTAACTCAAACAATGTTTCAAGATAGAGGAATACCAATTGAAGTATATGAAGAGTTAAGACAATCAGGTGATATATGGTATCTGGATGTTTATTCCGAAGGTACCGAAATAAAACCACTGTTTGATGGAGTGGTAACCGAAATGTGGGCAGGTATCTATGCGTCTGGGCACATTGAAATGGAGGGCAATATACAGGTTGATCCACTAATTAATGGTGTGGCTGACGCATTTCGTAACGCAGGTTATGCGCCAGTATTTAATCAGAACTTCGCCAAAGGAAAGGAAATAAGTATATTATCGGAAGGGTTAAGGTTTACTCTTTTTCCTTCCGGGGCCATCTACACATTACATATGGATGCAGAGATCGGTATCAATTATAAAAAAAGCAGAAGCTCATTTGATAATATTTGTGACAATATGCTTGAGGTTATACTGGAGGCAGCAAAGAAATCCGATGCAAAAGTAAACAACCCTAAAGATTTGGATTTTACATATACCGACTCAGCAAAATCATTCTCAACTTTAGAATCTAAATCGGCTGAGGAGATCAGTGATCCAACGGCTATAATTGTCAGAGATTGGCATAGAAAGAAAAACAAAAAATAATATATGGTGGAGAGGCATCTCCACCATACGGGAAATTAGTAATCCTTCCCAAGGAGATACGATTCAAAGATGATCACCTCTTCTCCTATCCAGTCGTTTATCTCCTGCATCCGCCGCTGCAGCGGTATCAGCTCATTGCGAACAAACACCTCGCTCGCCTCTTTCACGTTGCCGAACCCGCCGGCGTTCTCTGGCACAATGCACATCAGTTGCGGCGGCACGCGGTGCGCGTGCAGTTGGTCATCACGGGTGACGTTTTTGATATTCCAGAACTCATCCTTCGCTGCCACCTCGCTCAGCGGGATAATCTGAATGCCGTCCTTCTTGCCGTTCGGCGAGTACATGAACAGGTTGCGGAAGTTGCCAGGCCCGCGCGCGCCTTTCATCGCGTTGCGGATATTATCCACGTCAGTCTGGCTAGCGGCCGCGTCGCTCATGTACATGATGAAGCCAGCGTGACTGCCGTTCTGGTAATACTTGCGGCGGAACAGAGTGGCCGATTCATTGAGCCATGCCGAGTTAAGTGCCGACAGATATTCTGGCAAGCCGTAAATCTCCTGGTTAATATCAGGCTCCAGCAGGTGAAACACGCTATCGGTGTCGAATTGGTATGGGTCAACGCCCAGGCCATACTGCACAAACCAATAGGTATCCAGATCGACGCCGCGGCGCGTGTATTTCGCCAGGGAGGGTTTAAGTTCCATCGGGCCGCCGAGGCGGTTGGTCCGTAACTCCAAATAGGCGTTACCGAACACCAAGTAATCCTGCACGAAACGGCTGAAGGCCTGCTGACTCAGTAGGCGATGCGGCTTAAATGTGCTGGTCAAGATATTGCGTTTCACATACAGCGGTGAACTATGGTGAACCGTAGCGCGGAACGTCCTGGCCAAGCCATCGAAACTGATCGGCGGCTCATACCATTTATCCATTCGCACGCACTCGACGTAATCAAGCAGTTCCCGGCGGTCGAGTACCGGGACGGGATCACCAAAGGTGAAGGCCTCAACCCCAGCAGCGCCGGCCGCTTGTTTATGAACGTGCACAGGCGGTAATGCTCGTTTTTTATGACGTTTGCTCATTTGCTGGCCTCCGTTTTAAATTGTGGCCATTCGCACATAAACATCATCCGAAAATCGGCGGCGGTCATATTATCGCGGTGATAGTCGATCTCTTCCGGGTCAAACAGTGCGTTTGATTCTCGAATATGGTCAGCCAACGTTAGCGTTTCCTTGTCCTCCGGTTTAATTTTCTCCCAAATTTTAAACGCTTCTTCGTTGTGCGATGGTGATGTGTATGTTGTCAGTCGGTGCCGCGAATGCATTGACACCCCCCTTGCCACCGCAAAAAGTGTGCGGGGGTGATCGGCCCAGGCGTACTCACTTACGTAAGCGTTGCCACAAAGGGAAGAAAAGTGACTTTCCTCGCCCAAAAAGTAAATCGCCGCGCCGTTGCTCAGCCATATGGTTCCTTCAGATCCAGGGATGCTAACCCCCACTGATCGCGAAAAGTCGGCAATATACTTGCGGTTTGCACAATTGGCACTGGCCTCTGATGTGCCGATAAAAACCTGATTTCTTCCCGTCTCAATCGCATCGATCAGCGCTTCCAGGGAAAAGCTGAAATCAGCCCCACACTGGCGCATTTTTGTATAATGGCGCACGCGATTGGGATTGTTCAGCCAGTTGTTCTGATACCCAAAAAGCAGGGCGGCGCGTTGCTTCAGGGCGCTAGTTTGTTCAGGGGTAAAAGAATGAATCATCAAAAAATCTCCACAATGTTGCTGTTGCCCGCAGTGACGCCTTCGAGCGGTTCATTGAACAGTGCATGCATAGTTGCCCACGCCAGATCGGCATGGCTGGCTTCTTCGCTGCGGCTGGCTTCATACGTTGGCCGGCTACCGCTGGCGGTCATCGCCTTGCGGATAGCCATAAAGGATTGGGTGATGTCGGTGTGTCCGGCGTCATACTCCAGGCGCCGGTGAGTGATGATGTCTTTTGCTTTCAGCACCAGGGCGTTTTTTACCTCCGGGCGATAGACAAACTCCCGCACCGCGGGGAAGAACTGCTTCACAAGCTGATAGACGCCGTGGCCAACGCCAGTGGAGTCGATGCCGATGTATTGGACGTTGTAACACTCGGTCAAAAGCTTGATGCTTTTCGCCTGGGCGGCAAAGTCCATGCCGCGCCACTGGTGGCGCTCAAGAATACGGAATTTCCCGCCCGGCACCATTGGCGGCGCCACAACAACACAGCCGGCGCTGTCACCTGACGCAGAGCCTTTGGCCGGGTCATAACCGATCCACACCGGCCGATACCCGAAAGGCCTGATGGCCAGTGCTTCGAAATCGTCCCACTGTTCCCAGCTATCGACCATGCACCCCTGCATTTCAGTGAGTGGGAACACCGACGCCATATCGTCGATAAACTCACACATCAGCAGGTTCTGATAATCCTCCGGGCCGTATTCAAGCCGCAGCTGATCCAGGTCAAACAGGTTGCACCCGCCGTTAACTGCATCTTCGACGGTGATGATTTGGCGATACTGGCCATCCGGGCAGAGAACGCCGCGCGCCAGGTTGGCATGGGTGAGATCGATATCAACCCGATCAGCCTTGGCGCGGCCTTTGTTGTAGAGGGCGCCGGACCAGAATGGGTAGGCGCTATGGGTAAGGCTCGACGGCGTTGAAAAGTAGGTCTGGCGCCATTTCTTGTGCAGCGCCATGCCGGAGGCAACTTTGCGCAGCTCTTGGAAGCGAGGGATCCAAAAATATTCATCAAGGTACAGGTTGCCGTGATAACTCTGCGCGGTGCGGGCATTTGTGCCGAGGAAGTAGAGACACGCGCCGTTGCCGAGGGTCATCGGGTCGCCCTTCAGCTCAACATCCACTTCACGGGCAAACTCGATAATGTACTGCTTGAAAACGTGCGCCTGAGCCTTACTCGCCGACAGGAAGATTTGGTTTCGGCCTGTAGTGATAGCGTCTATCAGGGCTTCGCGTGCAAAGTAGAAAGTCGCGCCTATTTGGCGGGACTTAAGCAGATTGCGAATGCGGTGTTTGGCGCCGGCTTCAAACCAGTTTCGTTGATATTTGAACAGGGAATCATGGAAAATTTCGGTAAGCTTTTCCGTCTGTTCGTCGCTAAAAACGTTCTTCTCTGGCGCCTTACGCGGGCCGCTGTTGCGGTTGGCCACGTTCGGATTTAAGTCGGCCTCGTTGCCGCCACTGTTAAATTTACCGATCCTAGCCAATCGTTCACCCTGGCGGGCGATCAGGTCGATTTCCTTGAAGTCTTTCCCTTCTTTGTGCTCCTTCATCACCAGCTGGCAATAGCGCGCTGTTGTGGTAAGTTGCATTTGTTCAAGCGGGCCAATGCTCCCCCACTTGTCGCGCTTCTTCCAGCTGTGTACTGTTGCGGCCTTCTCTCCCAGCATTTCAGCAATGCGGGATATACGTAACCCCTGAAAGTACAGGAACATCGCCTGTCTGCGGGGATCGAGATCGGTGTTGAGCGTCGTCGTTGTCATGGCGCCAGACTACCGACCGGCCGCGCCGCCATCCCTTCCCGGCCATTGTGCCAAACACCACACAATGCCCTTTCGTTGTCTCCCCTCCCTATTCGCCGCAACCATAAGCCTGACCGATTACCGACACTGACCGGAACAGACTAATGACACTTAAATCAAAGCGTTTTCGTATTGCCGTAGAGGGTGCGACAACCGACGGCCGCAACATTAGCCGCGAATGGCTGACGCAGATGGCCAAGAACTACAACCCATCCGTTTATGGCGCGCGGGTAAATCTGGAACACATCAAGGGATATCACCCCGATAGCTCCTTCCGTCGTTTCGGTGATGTAACCGGCCTGACAGCGGAGGAAATTACCGAAGGTCCACTGGCCGGGAAGATGGCGCTTTATGGCGACATCGCACCAACCGCGGACCTGGTCGAAATGGTTAAGCAAGCGCAAAAGGTTTACACCTCGATCGAGGTAAACCCCAAATTTGCCGATACCGGCGAGGCCTACCTGATCGGGCTGGCTGTAACCGACGACCCGGCAAGCCTGGGGACCGAATACCTCGCCTTCAGTGCGTCCGCATCAGCAAACCCACTCGCTAATCGCAAGCAGCATAAAGACAACCTCTTCACTGCAGCAGAAGAAGCCCTGATCGAATTTGTGGAGCAGGAAGACCAAAAGCCCGGCCTGTTGTCCCGTATCACAGCGATGTTCGCCAAGCGTAACGCCAATGACGACGCCCGCTTTTCTGACGTGAATCAGGCTGTGGAGCTGGTCGCCGGTGAAGTGCAGAGCCTCGGCGATAGCGTCGCCAAGCTCAACACCACCGCTGAAAAAGTGCCTGCACTGGAAACCCAGATCACCGCACTGAGCAAACAACTTAACGACCTGCAGGCCAACCTGAGCAAGCAGGACCGCAATCCGAAGTTTCGCCCGTTAACACCTGGCGGCGGCGGTGAAAGCAACGGCGAAAAAACCGACTGCTAAACGCAGTGCCACGGCATCCCCATAGGGCATAGAAAACTGATTACGGAGAGTTACCGATTATGCGCAATGAAACGCGATTTAAATTTAACGCCTACCTGACCACCTTGGGTGAGTTGAACGGTGTAGCCGTCGAATTCAGCACTAAATTTGCGGTAGAGCCATCTATCGCTCAAAAGCTGGAAAACAAAATCCAGGAAAGCGCCGCATTCCTGCAGTTGATCAATATTGTCCAGGTGACAGAGCAATCAGGTCAACGTTTGGGGCTGGGTGTCGGCACAACGATTGCCAGCACCACTGACACCTCAACCAAAGAGCGTGAAACCACTGATCCAAGCGGCTTGGACTCCATCGAATACAAGTGCGAACAAACCAACTTCGACACGTCGATCACCTACGGGAAATTGGACCTGTGGGCCAAGTTCCAGGATTTCCAGAAACGCATCCGTGACGCCATCGTGTTACGCCAGGCGTTGGACCGCATCATGATCGGTTTTAATGGCCTGAAGCGCGAAAAGACCTCGAACCGTGCCGCCAACCCATTGCTGCAGGACGTTAACATTGGGTGGCTGCAGAAATACCGCACCGACGCCCCGGCGCGCGTGATGGATAAAATCGTGGATGACGAAGGGGCCGTAGTTTCGCCCGTGATCCGCGTGGGTGAGAACGGCGACTTTGCCAACTTGGATGCCGTCGTGATGGATGCCGTGAACAACCTGATCGATCCGTGGTTCCAGGATGATACTGATCTGGTGGTGATTTGCGGCCGCGGCCTGCTGGCGGATAAATACTTCCCGTTGGTGAACCAGTCGCAGCCAAACACCGAAGCGCTGGCCGCTGATCTGATTATCAGCCAGAAACGCATGGGCGGCCTGCAGGCTGTTCGCGCGCCCTTCTTCCCGGCCAACGCCATGCTGATTACTCGCCTGGATAACCTGTCCATCTACTGGCAGGAAGACACCCGCCGCCGTCTGATTATCGACAACCCGAAACGCGACCGCATCGAAAACTTCGAGTCGGTCAACGAGGCCTATGTGGTTGAAGATTACGGCTGTGGTTGCCTGATCGAAAATATCAAGCTCGGCAAGTTTGCGGCGCCAGCGCCGGAAGCACCGGCGGGCGAATAAGGGGCTAACTGATGGCCCTGAGCCCAGCGCAGCGCCATATGGTCTATGTGCAAGCAAAAGAGGCCGCCCGCCAGGGCGGCGCTCTAAGCCGCCATGCCAATGGCTATGAAATGATGCTCCTGAAAATTGAGGAAGACAGCCGCCGACTGAAGCGGGTGCAATCTCAGGAGAAAAAAGCCGAAGTTAAGCGTGAAGTACTGCCCCATTACTCCCCGTGGGTAGCCGGAGTGCTGCAGACCGGTATGGGCGCACAAGATGACGTAATCATGCATGTGATGGTCTGGCGCATCGACGCCGGCGACTACAACGGCGCCATCGACATCGCGGAGTACGCGCTCAAGCATAGGCTGGTCATGCCGAGCCGATATGCACGCCAAACCGCCTGCGCAGTAGCCGAAGAGATCGCGGATAGCGCCCTGAAAGCCTACGACGCCAAGCAGCCGGTAAATCTCTCCATCCTGACGCGTCTCATGAGCCTGATCGAAGACCACGACATGCCGGACGAAGTGCGCGCCAAGCTGCACAAAGTCATGGGCTACGGGTTACGGGATAACGAACAGCCTGAGTTAGCGCTCAACCAGTTAAACCGCGCCTTCCAGTTGCATGAGCGGGTTGGTGTGAAAAAAGACATTGAACGACTCGAACGCGAGTTGAAGAAGGCCGAGAACGGCTAAACCGAACGTGCCCACGCGCGGGGCGGCACGGGCGTTGCGACAGGTTTTATACCGCATCAATACGCCCGTCCACCGCCCACCCATTGAGAGCCTTGATCATGAAATTTGTGGCACCAGGCCAGACCGGCGAGGAAAAGCAGGTAATCAAGAACACGCAATTTTGGCCGGATGTCGATCTGTCCGATTTGCAGGAATCTATCAGGACCGATGGAACAATCACCCCGCAACGCCTGCGCCATGCGGCGCTGAATGCCATTGCGGAAGTGAATGGCGAATTGACCTTGTGGCGACAGGCGCAGCAGGCCGCCGGTTTTACCGCTCTGGAAAATGTGCCGGCAGAAAAGTTGGACGACGAAAGCGTTTTGCTTCAGCACTACAGCCGCGCGGTGTACTGCATCACAAAGGCCAATTTAAACGAGCGATATCGCGATTTTGATGCAACTGGGGCCGGCGGAAAGCGAGCCGATGAAATGGACGAATCCATTGATGAGCTCTGGCGGGATGCTCGCTGGGCCATGCAGCTGATCCAGGGCGAAAAACACATGACAGTAGAGTTGATCTGATGAAAGTGATAGCCCACCAAAACGACACCGTTGATGAGCTGTGCTGGCGCCACTATGGCCGCACTGCGGGGCTATCCGAAGTCGTCTTATTGGCCAATCCAGGCCTGGCAGAAATCGGGCCATTTATTCCGCACGGCACGCCGGTAGAAATGCCGGATATTGCGCCGACACCCACACAGCAAATTATTCAACTTTGGGATTGATGTCATGGGCGAACCAGTAACAAGCGGCACCACTTTATTCGCATTTGGCGGGATCACGCTTCTCTCCGTCTTGTCTGGCGATGCCGCGCCAATTGTCCTCGGCGCCTTTGGTGGCGCCTCATTGTTTGTGTTGGCGTCGCAGGAGTTGACGCTGAAGCGACGCGGCGCGCTATGGATAAGCAGCTTTATTGCCGGTTGCCTGTTCGCCCCGATAGCGGCCGCGCTGCTGAAGAAAGCCACCGGGCTGGATGTTGAGGTCAAGCTGGGCGCCGGCGCGTTTGTCGCCGCAGGTGTGGCCATCAAAATCTTATTGGTTGCCTTGCAGAAGCTGGACGGGGATAGCCCGATTTTCCGCATATTCAGGGGGAAATAACCATGCATTGGATAACGTCGATCATTTGCTTGCTCATTGCCGGCCGCCTGCTGGCTTTCCAGCGCCGGGGAGCAAAACATAAGCCGTGGGCCAGCGGCGTCGCCTACGTCGTGATCATGATTTGCGCCGCCGTGCCAATTTTTTCCGCGTTTGGCCGTTTCCCGCAGTCGGGGGCGCTAACTGCCCTTTTCAGTTTCATGATCCTGATGGCAGTCACCCGTTCCCGCGGGAACATCATGGCGATCATCCCGTCACCGCCTGCGGCAAAAGAGCGGGTGCCAGCCAAGCAAAAAGCCAGGGGGAAAAATGGCCCGCATCGTCACCACTCCTAACATTAACGCCTATCTGGACACGCTACGATTCAGTGAAATTGGCGCCACGCTTTTGGCCAGGTCGGACGACGGCTACAACGTGATCGTGACCGGCATCGACGGTAAGGCAGAAACCTTTTCCAGCTACCGAGATCACCCGTTCGCTGGCGGCCGTCCCGGCAAGGTGTTTAACCGTCGCGGGCAGCGCAGCACGGCATCAGGCGGCTACCAGTTTTTGATCAGGGATTGGGACCATTACCGCACCGCACTGAAGCTTCCAGACTTTGGGCCGGTATCACAAGATAAATGGGCCATCCAACTAATCCGCGAACGCGGCGCCCTAGCTGACATCAACGCCGGACGGATAGAGTTGGCTTTGAAAAAGTGCCGAAATATCTGGGCGAGTCTGCCGGGTGCCGGATATGGCCAGCCCGAACACAAGCTTGAAACCCTTCTGAAAAAATACGTCAGTTATGGTGGGGCTCTGGCATGACCGCCGTTATTCCGCGCAGTTGGTTGATCGTGGCCGCCATCGTCCTGGCTCTCGCCGCGGCGTTAGGGTGGAAAACTTGGCGATTGAGCACCTATGAAAAAGCCGTCAGCGATCAGCAAGTAACCATCAAGGCGCAAGGAAAGGCCATCGAAGGGATGGCGGCGCAGCTATCAGCTAAAAATGCCGAGCTGATAACCCTGGGCTTGACCGCCAGTAGCAACAACCGGGCGCAGGCCGAGTTGCGTCAGCAGATGACCAACACGGCAGCCCTTCTGTCACAACGTGAAAATCTGATTACGGGGTTGTACCGTGAAAATGCAGAGCTTAAAGCCTGGGCTAATGGCCGCTTGCCTCCTGATGTTGTGCGCCTGCACGCCCGCCCGGCAATCACCGGAGGTGCAGCTTATCGCGCCTGGCTGTCCGAGGTTGATCGCCTGCCAGTTGCCGGCCAGTAACCCGCTCACCAACGGGGACTTAGAGCAGCAAAAAAACCGCGTAGAGGCGGCCTGGGCGATGTGTGCCGATCAGGTCGATACCATTATCCAATGCCAGGAAAAGAGCGATGAACAAGCCGGAATCACTGAGAAAGGCCCTCTCTGACGGGATCGAATATCTGGGGAAAAACCCAGACAAACTGCACATCTTTGTTGATGAGGGAGCCGTTGTTTCCAGCCTGGCGCCAACCATTTCATTCGAATACCAGTACACACTCAACTTAGTAGTAACTGATTTTTCAGCAGATCAAAACCTGCTGAACGCAGTGATTTTGTATTGGCTTCGCCGCAACCAGCCGGACATCATGGCTAACCCAGACCGCAGAGATAAGGGCTTCACGTTTGAGGTGGATATTCTGAATAACACCACCTGCGACATCAGCATAAACCTGCGGCTTACAGAGCGCGTGATCGTGAAAGAGGCAGGGGGCCAAATGGTTGTAGAGGCAGTCCCTGAACCGGAACCACCTTACGCCGATCAGTGGGCGCCCAATGAGTGATTTTATTCAGATTGAAGACTGGCTGGCCGCCCTCGCCTCGCAGCTAACCCCAGCGGCGAGGAAAAAGTTAACTCGCCAGTGGGCTAATGAATTGCGCCGGCGCCAGCGACTGCAGATCAGCCAGCAGCGCAACCCAGACGGAACCCCCTACGCCGAGCGAAAACCGCAAGGCCGCAACAAAAAGGGGCGCATACGCCGGAAAATGTTCAGCAAGCTGCAGACCACTCGCTTTATGAAAACAGCAACCACGGCAGACGAGGCCGCCGTTTACTTTGCCGGCAGCGTTATGCGCATTGCACGCGTGCACCATTACGGGCTGCGCGATAAAGTGAGTAAGCGTGGGCCAACCGTGAAATATGACGCCCGCCAATTATTTGGACTGAATGACCCAACGATTATATCAGTAGGAGACATATTAATTTCTCATCTAAGCAGATAATCATCATTCATTATTTTTCATTTTCTTCGAAGTCAAGTATAAAAGAGGAATGGTGATTACCAACAAAAATATAACAACGGCATGACTAAAATCCCAATCTGTTGTAGATGAGAGCACCAATAGTATTGCAGAGGCTATACCTAGCATCAAAGGGTCAACGGCTTCATCTGGGCCATCAGTTACTAGCATGTACGCAAGTTGTATGCCACATGAAACAGCCAGAGCCTTTGCAACATATTGCAATGTATTAATTGCTAAAATATGCTCAGAAAATGTCATTGCTTCTTTCAAATTCTGATAATTATCTCTAACACTGACAATATGAAATGTCTGTGCTATTTCGTAAAGTCCCTTAATGATCAAAACAATAGTTAACGTTATAAATATTCCCTTTTGAACTAACATTTGAAGCCGTTTAGCTGCACTTTCTAATTTATCTTCTTTATCGTCATAACTAATCAAACTAAAAATATCTTTTTTAAAGGTGGAGCAGTCGCATTCATTATTCCCGTTATTTTTATCGTCTTTTTTCTTAGAGTGTTTACAACAGTGCATTCCAAATTCCTCATTTTTAACTGACTTATATGCAAAGGTTCATTGTGCCAGACACTACACAATGCCCGCAATATGCAGCCCGCGCCGCGCGCATGGCAGGCTGTGCCAATGAATACACAACTTTCTGAACTCCTGCGCCTGCTGACAAATCTGATCCGCATCGGAACCATTTCCGAGGTCGATACAGAGAACGGCCTATGCCGTGTGCAAACGGGCGGACTTGAAACCACTCAGCTCAAATGGCTGACCATGCGCGCAGGCAGCGCGCGCACATGGTGGGCGCCGTCAATCGGGGAGCAGGTGCTGATCTTGAGCATGGCTGGTGAACTGACAACCGCATTTGTCCTGCCAGCCATTTTTTCGGACGCCCACCCCGCCCCCTCGAATTCGGAGGGCGCCTTGGTTGCGGAGTTCCCAGACGGCGCCAGGTTTAGTTATGACCCCGAAGCCGGTGCCCTGACCGTGGAGGGTGTGAAGACAGCAATATTTAAGGCGGCGACAGGGATCAGATTGGAAACACCAAAAGTCACCTGCACTCAATTGCTGGAAACGGCACAACTATCAGTCACTGATGGCGGGATTATGACAGGCAACATCACCCACAGCGGCGGCCACTTCACATCTAATGACGTCGTCGTTGATCAGCATGCGCACAGTGGTGTAGAGACAGGCGGCGGGACATCGGGAGGACCGGTCAAATGATGTATCAGGGCATGAACACCAACAACGGCCGCGCTGTTGAAGACATTGATCATATTCGCCAATCAATCAGCAAAATTTTGCTGACTCCAATCGGCAGCAGGATCACCCGGCGCCCGTTCGGCTCGCTGATGTCCGAGCTGATCGATCAGCCTCAAAACGACACAACCAGATTGCAACTGATGGCCGCAGCATACAGCGCTATCAACCGCTGGGAACCGCGCGTATCACTGACGGCCGTCACTGTGACCACGCAGATTGACGGCCAAATGATTGTGGACGTCTCCGGCAGCAGGAACGACACCACGGCGAGCATCAATATTTCAATTCCTTACGGGAGCGCATCATGAGCGTGATCGACCTTTCGCAGCTGCCGCCGCCCCAGGTAGTGGAAACCCTGAGCTTTGAAGACCTGCTTGAGGAAAGAAAGGTGCGCCTGCTTGAGCTCTATCCTGAAGAGCAGCGCGAGGCCATAGCACGCACTCTGGAACTGGAATCCGAGCCGATCGTGATGCTGTTGCAGGAAAATGCCTATCGGGAAATGCTGTTACGCCAGCGTATCAACGAGGCTGCACAAGCCGTGATGGTGGCGTATGCCATCGGTAGCGACCTCGACCAGCTTGGCGCCAACAACAACACGCCGCGTCTGACAATTACCCCCGCAGACAGTGAAGCCATTCCGCCAGTTGAGGCCGCAATGGAATCTGATGCAGATTTTCGCCAGCGCATCCCGGCGGCATTCGAGGGAATGAGCGTCGCCGGACCAACCGGCGCTTATGAGTTCCACGCACTGAGCGCAGATGGAAAGGTTGCCGACGCATCAGCAATTAGCCCCGCGCCGGCGCTGGTCACTGTCACTATTCTTTCTCGTGAAGGAGACGGAACGGCCTCCCCTGAACTGCTGGCGAAAGTGGACGCCTCACTTAACGATCAGGCAGTACGGCCTGTGGCCGATCGCCTCACGGTTCAATCTGCCAGCATCATCAACTATGAGATTGACGCCGTGCTTTATGTCTATCCGGGGCCGGCACAGGAGCCAATCCTTGCTGACGCACAAAAACGCCTGAACGCCTACATCAACGAGCAGCGCCGCCTTGGCCGTGACATTCGCCTAACTGCAATTTACGCCGCGCTGCACACCCAGGGTGTGCAACGTGTAGAGCTGCGCAGCCCGCCCGCCGATGTGGTGCTGGATAAAACCCAGGCTGCAAACTGCACAAATGCCCGCATTGCAATCGGTGGATCGGATGAATAGCCTGCTGCCGCCAGGCTCCTCCCCACTTGAGCGCCGCGCAGCGGAGGCGTGTTCCGCCGTTAGCGATCTTAACGTGCCACTACGCGACCTATGGAACCCGGATAAATGCCCGGTTGTTTTTCTACCCTACCTTGCCTGGGCGTTTTCTGTCGATCGGTGGGATGAAAAATGGCCGGCAGAAGAGAAGCGCAAATCCGTTAAAGACGCCTTTTACATCCACCGTCGGAAAGGGACGGTCGCGGCCATTAATCGCGTGATCGAAAACATGGGATACACCATGACGATCGAGGAATGGTGGGAAGTTGCCGACCCTGCCGGCACGTTTCGTTTAACGATTGACGTGATGGAAATCGGGATCACCGAAGAAATTGTAAACGAGTTGGAGCGGCTAATTGGCGATGCCAAACCAGTCAGTCGCCATATTTGGCAATTGAGTTTGAGCACCAGAACAAACGGCCTGGTGTACTCCGCAACCAGCGTCCACGACGGCGATATAGTGACTGTTTACCCGGCCAACTATGAGCCGAAGGACAGCATTAAATACAACGGCATTCCGCGCTTCGGCAGCGGCTATCACTACTCCGGGAAATAACATGGCTGAATTAAGAGAAGAGGCAAAGTGGGAAGATTCGATATATCAGATCCAGCGCGGGGATGAAGTGTCGGGCGGCCGTGATGGCGTAGCTAACATACCAACCCGCCAATTGGCAAACCGCACTGCTGCATTAAAAAACGACGTGGATAAACTCAACACGTCAGTGATGAGTGATGCGAAAATATACGATAGCCCTGAAGAGGCTCAGGCCGCAGTCACCGCCGGTACAGAAACCCGCCGGTTGTTTACCGTTAACTCTCCAATAACTAATTATTGGGTGGAGCAATACGAGAACGTAGACGGGGTTGTCACGCCGACGGGAAAGAAAATTGTCACGGCAGCATTCGTTGAGGCTGTAGAGTTGCTGGCCTCGGCGACCGACAAGCGCACGCGTGGCTTGCTGACAATGCCCCGCTCAAAAAAACCGGTCGATTTTGTCAGCCGACAGGGTAAGAGCATGTTCTCGATAAATGAGAACAGTGAAAAGGAGATGCCTGGTAAAACCTTCTCCGATTACATGAATATTCTGCGAGAACTGATTATCGGCCCATCGGCACTGCGCCGCACCCGTCCGGGTTACCTGTTTAATCTGGTTGCGGGAGGGAAACGCCTGCTTGCGGTGCGTGATGATGGAGCCGCTACGCTGGAATATCGCGGCATCCCGCTGGAAACCCATATCGGGCTATTGCAGAACACTCTGGGCGGCTTCGGTGATTCCCTGACTGACAATGGTCGCAATCCAGTAGAAGCTGGTAAGCCGCGCGGATGGACATTCAATGCAAGATCATGGCAGGTATGGGCTTCCATGTTCAGCGGTGGGCGAATTAAATATGTTGGACAGTGGGCAACAGGTGGCTATACAAATGCCGATATGATCCGAGATCATTTAAAACCCGCAATAGCGGCAAAACCTCGGTTTATCACATACCTTGGCAGCCGTAATGACGTCATTCAAAAAAATATCGACGGCAGCTTTAAATTCTCAATAGCGGAAATAAAAGGCAACATTCAATATATTCTGACCGAATTCAGAAAGAACGGGATTATCCCTATTGTATGTTCGATGGCTGCTCAAAATAACGAAGACCCAGAGTTGAAGGACCGTGAAAATGCGCTTAATGCATTTCTACATGCATTCTCAATTGAGCAGGGGTTTCCGTTCGTTAATATGCGTGCCGCGACAGTTGACCCTGTAACTGATGGATGGAAACCGGGCTATAACGGTGTACTGCCGAATGGGCAGCCAGACCCATCACACCCTGCCTCACTAGGATCATTTCACATGGGTAAAACGCTAGCTGAGGCAGTGGAGCCGTACACAATGCCGGTATATCCACAGCTCGCGATTGCCAACCCTGCGACCGCCGGCGGGCCAAATGCCATTGTTAACCCGCTGTTTCTGGACGTCGCCGCGGGTGTGCCCGCAGGCTGGACAGTGGAAGCTGGCAGTATCGCAATTTCGGCAGACCCCGCAGTTGTCGGTAACGTTCTCACAGTAACCGGCGTTGGAACAACAATTGCGCGGGTATCGCAAACTGTGATCGTTACGCCGGGTGAAAAACGCACATTCAGTTTCAGAGTAAAAACCGACGTTACAGATAAAAACTCAACAGCCTGTTATCTCGAAGCCAACGACGAATTCAAAACGAATCTCGCAGGGATTAGGACGTGGAATCACTCAACAGGTGAGTTTATGACATTCAGCTACGACATTATTGTCCCAGAAAATGTCACGAAAATTACCGTCATTATCGCAGCTAATATGGCAACCATTGGCGTTGGTCAGATGGGTTTATTAAAACAGGAGGCAGTATGATTATTATTTGTGATGGCGTCGTTAATGCCAGTGATTTGGAGTTAGCTGAGCCGGAAATGATGCTGAATGACGATGCCAGCCTCGCCACATACGGTATGCAAGATAAATACGATTCCAGCGGAAATGCCCGCGATCTGGTGACAGAGAACGATTTTACCAAACGCGGAATGATCGCTGTTGCTGACTCTGCGCATGGCGCTGATACGGGCATTATCGAAACTGACGAAATGACGTTTGCTATATGCATCAATATGAATCTGCCGGCAGTCTCAGGCCGCATTTTCTCTAACTTTTATCCTGGTGTAGCACCATTTTCAGGTATTCAATTGCGCATTGAACCGAATGGTGCGCTGATTTTGCAGGTTGCCACTGGAGATGTTAACAACGGGCAGGCAGGAACAATTTCTGTGACATCAGTGGAGCACGGCGGCGCGGTAGGCGGTTGGACGCGATTCACTGCCACAGTCTCAAACACTGAGGCTTCTATAACACGCTCCGGTGGTGAGCGCAGGGCAACACCGATTGCCAAGCGATCCAAGTCAGCTCGCCCGTTAATTCTTAATGGTGCTCCCAGCCCCGAGCAAAATATGGGGTTGCCTGGCACGTGGGGATGCTTCGCTGCGTATGACCGCGTATTGACTGCCGAAGATCAGAAAGATAAACGCGACAAAATCAAGACGATCATGAGCCTGCGTGGCGAATTCGTTAATTAACAGGTGGGGATATGGCAGATAAAAAGTTTCTCACGCTGATCACTGCCGCCGGCGCGGAACGCATAGCGAATGCCGCAGCCACTGGCCAGCCGGTAGGCATTTCTGAGATGGCCGTCGGCGATGGCGGCGGCATTTTGTCGATGCCAAGTAATGGCAGTACCAGATTGATCAATGAGCAGTACCGGGGCGTGCTAAATAAGCTGGTGATCGCTGACAGTAACGCTAGTGTCATCGAAGCAGAAATGATCATGCCTCCGCAGATCGGTGGTTTCTGGCTGCGCGAGTTGGCGCTTTACGCAGACGATGGAGAGTGCATTGCCGTCGGCAACATGCCGGAAACCTACAAGCCATTGCTGGCTGAAGGTTCCGGCCGCTTCCAAATTATCAGGATGCAGGTGAAAGTCAGTAGCACAGCAGCGGTGGAAATGATCGCTGATCCGTCTGTTATTCTGGCTACTGTGGAGGACGTCAGCACCGCCGCAGATGCAGCAAAAGATTATGCAGATGAGCAGCTCGGCGAGCATGAAAAATCGCGGAATCATCCGGACGCCACGCTGACAGCAAAGGGCTTTACACAGTTAAGCAGTGCCACGGACAGCGATAGCGAAGAGCTAGCCGCAACGCCGGCAGCAATCAAAGCTGCCATCGCGACCGCTATACGTCAGGCATGGGAGTTGGATAACCCGGTCGGATCTTCTCGCCTGTTCAACCAAAACCTGAACCCCAACGAACGTTGGCCGTGGTCGCAATGGGAATATGCAGGCGAACATCTGACGATCCGAACCGCAAAGGCCGACGGTTCAGACGTCGGCACACAAGGCGGCAGCGACACCATGAACATCACACGCGCCAACCTGCCAGTGTCGGTGCTGAATGTCTCAGGTTCAACCAGTGAACAGAGCGCGCAATCGCTGCAAACAACGCAAGCAGGTAGACATAGGCATCAGGGAGGGATGGCCGCACCCGGTGAGGTATGGGATGGCGATTATATTGTCGGCTCTGACAACGACAGTCACAGAACGCGCAACTATACAAACGAAGTCGAAGATCATGTTCACCAAGTTGCAGTGCCGCCGCACACCCATACCGTCTGGGCGCAAACGGAGGCTATGGGCCAAGGCCAAGCTATCAGCATCGTTGAGCGCCACAGGCTACAAATGCTTTGGCACCGTATAGCATAAGTTGTATTAGCTCAGACTTGATTTGGCACTGTTACAGCATAGAGCTTAACCTAAGCTGACGGGCAGGCCTGTGCCAAATCGGACACTACTACTTAACTAAACTAGTGTGTAACATGGAACACTCAATAGCGAATATATACAGCCCGAGCGTATGGAAAATAACAAAGAAAAATTAATGGGTTTACTTGACCACTTCGAGTCTCGTAAGAAATACGCTGCAACTCGAATGTCTAGCTTATCCGGTCAGAATGAACTCTGTTTCGCTTTGTCTGGTTTGGCGTTTCGAAACGGGCCTTATATTTTTCAGGGGGTAGGCGAATTGCGGGAAGTACTCCATCCGCCTGGAGAAATAGAGTTAGCCTCAGCGCTTAAGGACAAATCGCTACTCAGTCCTGTCGCTCGTCATATGCCCGCAGTTACTCATGAGCTTGCGCTGCAATGCAGTGAGTCGAAGTTCCTACAATCAAATTTGAATATCGGATGGTGGATCATATCTGCGCTCCGATGCCGTACCCTCATCGATATACTTGTTCCTGCAGTTGCAAGCATATCTTGGGACATCCTTCCAGCGGTTCAAGCAGGTTCATGTGAAGTTCAACTTCTTGAGGACGTGCCTGCAGCACGGAGAATAAGCCCAAGCGTTGAGATATCCTTAGAATCTCTCAACTGGGTTCAAGAGAACCTCCTGCGATGGATAGATCTCCTAGAGCACCCAGCATTTCGACTCGCTATCGATTCTCTAACAACTCACAACCAACACGCAAATTTGAGAATGGCTGCGGCTGCATTGTGGGCAGGATTTGAAGCTCTCTTTGGGATCAACTCAGAGCTTCGTTTTCGTCTTGCTCTCATGGCAGCAGCATATCTTGAGGAGCGAGGACCAGATCGCTTAGCTATCTATCGCAGAATTAAGAAACTGTATGACTACCGTTCGAAGGCGGTCCATGGAGGAACTACGTCTGATAACCTTTTAATTGGCCACATAATTGAGGTACGAGCGCTTTTATCCCGTTTGGTTTGCCACATGACAGAAATCGGGACAATGCCCACAACTGACGATTACGAAGAAAGGCTTCTAACCTGAAACCTTTCCTAACGGCAGTTAGATAAACATGTCTGATTTAAGTCGTTTGAATTGAAGAATACTCCTATGTCAGATTTATTAATGTGCTGTCCGTGAAAACTGTCAGGTTAAGTTTGAGCTGATAAATATAAGCCCCGCTCCGGGCTTCATTTCTTTCTGCAGCACAGCAGGCCATACCGGCAGACATAGACCCCGCAGCAATACACCTGGCCATTGTGCCAGCCCCCACACAATGCCCAGCGCATGCACTTGACGCCATCAGCGAACACCATAGCGGAGAAACCCTAACCGGAACCGGAGATCCGCCCGATGGCTGAAGATTATCATCATGGCGTTCGTGTCCTCGAAATTAACGAGGGCACCCGCACAATCACAACCGTAAGCACCGCAATTGTGGGGATGGTCTGCACCGCCGACGATGCCGATGCTGCGGCCTTCCCGCTCAACACCCCTGTATTGCTGACCGACGTCCTGACTGCCAGCGGCAAGGCCGGAGAAACCGGCACCCTCGCCCGCTCCCTGGACGCCATCGCCGACCAGGCAAAACCTGTTACCGTTGTTGTCCGCGTCGAGCAAGGTGACACCGAGGCGGAAACCACAACCAACATCATTGGCGGCGTCGACGCCACCACGGGCAAGAAAACCGGCATGAAAGCCCTGCTGGCTGCGCAAAGTCTGTTAGGCGTGAAGCCGCGTATTTTGGGTGTGCCTGGTCACGACAGTAAGGCTGTCGCCACTGAATTGCTGTCAGTAGCACAGAGCCTGCGCGCATTCGCCTACCTGAGTGCCTATGGCTGTAAGACGGTTTCCGAAGCTATCGCGTATCGCGAGAACTTCAGCCAGCGCGAGGCCATGCTGATCTGGCCAGATTTCCTGAGTTGGGACTCTGTGACCAATGCAGACGCGACGGCGTTCGCTACCGCCCGCGCATTGGGACTGCGCGCCAAAATCGACCAGCAGACGGGCTGGCACAAAACGCTGTCAAACGTCGGCGTTAATGGCGTGACCGGCATCAGCGCAGATGTGTTTTGGGACCTGCAGGACAGCGCCACTGATGCCAACCTGCTAAACAAGAACGACGTCACCACGCTAATCCGCAAAGATGGCTTTAAGTTTTGGGGCTCCCGCACCTGTTCCGATGATCCATTGTTCCAGTTTGAAAACTACACCCGCACTGCGCAGGTGTTGGCGGACACAATGGCAGAGGCGCACATGTGGGCCGTTGACATGCCACTGCACCCGTCACTGGCCAAAGATATCCTGGAAGGTATCAAGGCCAAATTCCGTGAGCTGAAATCTGCCGGCTACATCATTGACGGTAATGCCTGGATCGATGATGCAGCCAACGACAAGGACACGCTGAAAGCCGGGAAACTGGTCATTGATTACGACTATACGCCGGTCCCACCGCTGGAAAACCTGCTGTTACGCCAGCGCATCACTGATCAGTACCTGGTCAATTTCACCCAGAACGTGAACAGCTAAGGGGCACGCAATGGCATTACCACGCAAATTGAAATACCTGAACCTCTTCAATGAGGGGAACAACTGGCAGGGAATCGTTGAATCACTGACGCTGCCAAAGCTGACGCGCAAGCTTGAGAACTACCGCGGCGGCGGCATGAGCGGTAGCGCCAAAGTCGATCTGGGGTTGGATGACGACGCACTTGATATTGAATGGACAATTGGCGGCATCGAAGCCTTGCCAATTAAGCAAATGGGCGTCGCAAAGCTGGATGGCGTCATGCTGCGTTATACCGGTTCAATTCAGCGCGACGACACCGGAGAAGTGCAGGCGGTAGAAGCGGTGATCCGCGGCCGCCATAAAGAGCTGGATTTTGGCGAGCATAAGCAGGGCGAAAACTCGGCCACCAAAATTTCTACCGCCGTGACCTACTTCAAGTTGACCATCGCTGGCGAGGAAATTTGCGAGATCGACACGGTGAACATGATCGAAAGCTTTGGTGGCGTCGATCGCCTGGATGAACACCGCCAGGCCATCGGCCTGTAATTCCTTCGGCGCCGGAACGCCGGCGCCCTCTTCTTTCTGAAAATCGTGGAGCACAACCGAATGAACGAACCAAACAAAGTGACGCTGGATACCCAAATCCAACGCGGCAAGACCGAAATCACCGAGATCACACTGACCAAACCTTCGGCTGGCGCGCTACGTGGCGTAAAGCTTGCTGACCTGCTGGAAATGGATTATTCCGCGGTGGCAACAGTATTGCCTCGCGTTTCCACACCGTCACTGACGCCGCAGGAAATCAGCGAAATGGATCCGGCTGACTTTACGCAACTGGCCGGCGGCATCGTCAGTTTTTTGTTGCCGAAATCGGCGCTGGAATCCCGGCCGGTTTAACCGTTGAAGACCTGATGGCGGATATCGCCGCCATCTTCCACTGGCCGCCGTCGGAAATGTACCCGTTCACCTTAACCGAACTTTGGGACTGGCGGCACCGGGCACTGATTCGAAGCGGAGAAAGTGATGAGTGACCGCAATCTAAGACTGCAGGTTATCCTGAACGCGGTGGACAAAATCACCCGCCCCTTTAAGACTATACAGGCCAGCAATAAAGCGCTGGCCGCTGCCGTCAAAAACTCCCGTGATGAACTGAAGCAACTGAGCGCCGCTGGCGACCAGGTGAACACCTTCAATTCGCTGCAGGCGTCCATTAAGAAAACAGCCGACGAGCTGGCTGGCGCCAAGCTGAAAGCCCAGATGATGACGCGCGAAATGGGCGCGCTTGAAAACCCCACTAAAAAGCAGACAAAAGCCCTAGAGGATCAGTGGCGCGCGGTAGACAAACTGGAGCAAAGGCAAAAGAGCGAAGTCGCTCAGATGGGCCGGGTGCGCTCCGAACTTTACCGCATGGGGGTATCCGCCACCGATGGCGCCGGTGCCACCAACAAAATCGCCAACGAAACAGCCCGCTATAACCGGCTGCTGCAGGAGCAGGAGCGCCAACTAAAACGCGCGGGCGAGCAACAGCGCAGAATGAACGACGCAAAAGCGCAATATGACAAAACCAGAGAGCTGAGAAACAACCTCGCAGGAACCGGGGCGGCAACAGTTGCATCAGGTGTGGCTATGGGTGCCCCTGTTTTAGCGGCCGTGAAAAGCTATAGCTCTATTGAAGACGCGATGAAAGGCGTGGCTAAACAAGTTAACCCTTTGCTAGATGACAACGGTGGTCGCACGGCTAAATATTATGAAATGCAACAGGCTATCAAAGCTGCATCCGAACAAATCCCAATGGCAAATGGAGCAGTAGATTTTGCTTCGCTGGTCGAGGGTGGCGCTCGCATGGGGGTTGCCAGTGACCAGGACCCTTGGGCGAAACAAAAGGCCGATCTGCTTTCCTTTGCCATGACATCCGCTAAGGCAGCAAAAGCCTTTGAGTTGCCAGCCGATCAGCTTGCTGATGACCTAGGGAAAATAGCATTCCTCTATAAAGTTCCAACACAGAAGATAGAAGATCTGGGCGACGCACTGAACTACCTTGATGATAACTCTCAAGCCAAAGGTGCTGACATTATTAACGTAATGCAGCGCATGGGGGATGTCGCAGATAAATTAAGTTATAAGCAAGCAGCTGCTCTCGGTTCGACATTCCTTTCATTGGGAACTCAACCAGAAGTTGCGGCATCTGCCAGCAAAGCAATGGTTCGTGAATTAGGCATCGCATCGATGCAGGGAAAGCGATTTATCCAAGGTATGGATTTGTTGGGATTAAATGCTCCAGATCTGGAAAAAGGGATTGCCAATAACGCGATGAGCACAATTAAAGACGTGCTTTCGAGAATTAAAAAGTTACCCGCATCAAAACGGCTCAGCGCTATGACGATGTTATTCGGTAAGGAGTTTGGCGATGATGCAGCTAAATTGGCAAATAATCTTGACGAACTAGATAGACAATTAGCCTTAGTGGAAGGCGGGAAAGCAAAAGGTTCTATGCAGAGGGAATCAAATATCGATAAAGATTCCCTATCATCCCAATACTCCCTGTCAAAGACTGGCCTGGCGAACATGTTTAGCGATCTGGGCGAGAAGTTACGAAAACCTTTAATACAGGTTATCGGCTGGTTTAAAAACATCATTGGTTGGACTCGTCGATTTATTGAGGAACACCCAAAAGTAGCAGCTACTTTGATTAAAACCGCAGGGGCGGTGGCTATTATAACTACCGCTTTTGGTGGATTGATGTTAGGTGTTGCCGCAATTCTAGGGCCATTCGCGCTGCTACGGCTATCGTTGAGCATGCTCGGAATCAAAGGCCCATCAGTGCTGGGGTTGCTGGCCAAGTCTTTCAGAATTGCAGGCAAGGCTATTCTTTGGATGGGCAGAGTGATGCTCGCAAACCCCATCCTTGCAGTAGTCGCCGCCATCGCAGCAGCCGCAATCTATATCTGGATGAATTGGGACACCCTGGGGCCGAAAATAAAAAGACTTTGGGACAGCATCAGTGCATATACCAGCGAAAAATGGCAGGCCATCAAGGATTATATTTCTGGCGTCTGGACCAGCATAAGCGCCAGAGCCAGCGAAACCTGGGAAGAAATAAAACGGTCGGCCAGTAGCGCTGCTGAAAAAATTGGCATTGGCCTGAAGCGAGGACTGGACGTTATCACCGCCCCGCTGCGCGCCGTCATGGATGGCTTTAAATGGTTGCTTGAAAAGCTGGACCTGTTGCCGCAAAAAAACGAGGCATTAGCCCAGACGAATGAGCTGCTAAAAAATAACCCTATCGCCCAGAAATATGGTTCGGTGGGCGAGCCGGCACCAACAGGTTATACGGCAAATGATATGGCCATTCGTTTTACCGGCTCCAGCATGAAACCTGTTAAGGCGCCAAGCGGCGGTAACTTCTACTACCAGCCGAAGATCGATCTCAGTGTTGACGCGAGGAACAACCAGAACGGCAAAGCTGTTGCAACAGATGCCGTAAAAGCGCTCCGGGAGCACATGCAAAAAGACGCGGCCAAGGCGCGCAGTAATTTTTCTGATCGAGATCTGGGGTGGGAATTATGATGATGGCACTCGGGTTATACGTCTTTATGCTTGAAACCGTCCCGTATCAGGAGCTGCAGCATCAAATGGCCTGGCGCTACCCAACCAACAACCGAGTAGGGAAACGCCCTTCAGCGCAATATGTGGGCCCAGAAAACGACACCATCACACTCAGCGGCGTGTTACTGCCGGAAATCACCGGCGGCCGCCTGTCCTTGCTGGCCCTGCAAACAATCGCCGATCTCGGCAAGGCATGGTCTTTGCTGGATGGCAGTGGGACCATTTACGGGATGTTTGTCATTGAAGGGCTGGATCTAAACAAGTCCGTATTCTTCAAGGATGGCGGCGCCAGGCGCATTGAGTTCACACTTAAGTTAAAGCGCGTGGATGATGACCTGGGCACCATGCTCGGTGACCTGCAGGAGCAACTTAGTATCATGAAAGATCAGGCGGCAACAGCTATTGGAGGGCTTCTTTCATGAACACGCCAGACTGGTTGAGCGGCCGGGATAGCGCGCCTGCGTTCAAGATCACCCTTAATGGCAAGGATATAACCACAAGACTGGAAAGCCGGCTGATATCCCTCACGTTGACAGACAACCGCGGATTCGAGGCGGATCAGCTTGATATCGAACTTGACGATGCCGATGGCGCTGTTGATCTGCCTTCGCGCGGTGTTCAATTGGAGCTGCAATTGGGCTGGAAAGGCGAACCAATGATCAATAAAGGCGCCTTCACCATTGACGAGATTGGCCATTCCGGCGCGCCGGATAAGGTGACACTGCGCGGCAGAAGCGCCGACTTCAGGAGCACGCTTAATATCAAGCGTGAAAAGTCATATTCAAAAACCACCATCGGCGAGATCGTTAAACAATTTGCAGTCCGCCATAAACTGGAGCAGGCCATCAGTCCGCAAATGGCCGCCATGACTATCGACCACATCGACCAAACGAATGAATCAGATGGCAGCTTCCTGATGCGCCTGGCGCGCCGCGTAGGTGCGATTGCTGCAGTAAAATATGGAAGACTGCTATTCATCAAGCAGGGCCAAGGCGTGAACGCCAGCGGCAAGCCGCTACCGGCAATGACAATTGTGCGCGCTGACGGTGATGAGCACCAATTCACCCTGGCCGACAGAGATGCCTATACCGGCGTTTCAGCCAGTTGGCTCGACACAAAAACGGCAAAACCACAAACGGTAAAGGTAAAGAGGAAGCGCAAGCGTAAGACGACCACCGCAAAAGTGCCAGCCCAGGATAAACAGGGAGAATACCTGGTAGGCACCGACGATAACGTTTATGTATTGAGTCGGACCTACGCAAATGCGTCCAACGCTCGCCGGGCAGCCAAGGCTAATTGGGAACGAATCCAGCGTGGCGCCGCGCAATTCTCAATTACACTGGCCAAGGGCCGGGCAGAGCTTTACCCGGAAGTGCCGGTATCAGTAAAAGGTTTCAAGCGCCAGATCGACGCTGCAGACTGGACGATAACCACCGTCACGCACACAGTAGCAGATGGCGGATTTACCACGGCGCTGGAGCTTGAAGTGAAGATAACCGATCTCGATATGGAGTGATTTGCAAGTTTAATATTCGCTTTTTCAAACATCGTGCTATTGTATGTATATCGATACAGTAGAGGCTAATATCATGATGCGATGCCCTTTGTGTGGCCATGCGGCGCACACCCGCAGTAGTAACGAAGTGACAGCAACGACAAAAGAGCGTTACAACCAATGCACAAACGTGAATTGCAGTCATGTCTTTATCACGATGGAAACTTTTGTGCGCTCTATTGTTAAGCCCGGTCAGGTAGACCCGGCGCCACCGCACCCATCAAAGTCTGGCCAAACCGCCCTGCACTTCTAACCATCAACCCGCTGCCGGCGGGTTTTTTGATCCATGTTTAAACCAGCCGCACACAAACATTGAATACTGTTATTATATACAGTATTCAATGTCTAATTTGGTTCACTGGATCTACGAGTATGACCGTAAGAAAATTGAGCACCGGCAAGTGGCTGTGCGAGTTCTATCACAACGGGAGGGGCGGCAAGCGTACCCGTAAGCAATTCGCCACCAAGGGGGAGGCGCTCGCCTTCGAGAGCTATCAGCTCGACCAAGCAAAGGCCAAGCCCTGGCTGGGCGATAAGGAAGACAGGCGAAAGCTAAGTGAGTTGATCGATTTGTGGTACAGACTGCATGGCTGCTCATTAAACGACAAAAAAGGGCGGCTCGGAAAACTAGTCATTATCTGTAACGGCATGGGGAACCCAGTAGCATCAGAGATCACCCCAAAGGACTGGGCTCATTATCGTGATCAGCGACTAAGGGGAGAAATAGATAACGGGTATAGCACCAGCCTTGAAACAAGGAAAGTCAGCACAGGAACGGTTAACTGCGAACAAGCTTTTTTGCGGGCGGTATTCAATGAATTAAAACGGCTAGGCGAATGGACGCTACCGAACCCACTGGAAAACATCAGAGAGTTTGATCAGCCAGAAAAAGAAATGGCATGGCTGAACAATGAGAAAATAAAAGCACTGATAAACGCCTGCCATACTCATGGCAACCCAGAGTTAACACTTATCGTAAAGATATGCCTATCAACTGGTGCCAGATGGAATGAGGCCGCAAAACTAAGACCATCGCAGATTTCAAAATATAAAATCACGTATACCAACACCAAAGGGAAGAAAAACAGAACTGTACCCATCTCAAAAGAGTTATATGACGAGCTCACAATACTGGATGAAAAAGAGTTTGATCCTTGCTACAAGCAATTTTATCGAGTTCTGAGACTGGCGAATATAACCTTGCCAGAAGGACAAATGACGCATGTGCTCCGCCATACCTTTGCTAGCCACTTCATGATGGGTGGTGGGAATATCATAGTCTTGCAGCGCATCCTTGGGCACTCAGATATCAGGGTAACGATGCGCTACGCCCATTTCGCGCCAGACCATTTAGAGGAGGCAATAGCGCTCAACCCACTGACACAGACGTACAAGGACAGTGGCGGCAAAGTGGCGACAGAGGAAGAAAAAGGGTGTAATACGGTAGAACAGGAGGCGCGATAAGTGGTTGTTTTGTTTGTAAGTTACTGTTTTAAAATGATAAACAAAAAAAGACCGAATACGATTCCTATATTCGGTCTAGGGAAATGGCTCTTGGGAGAGAGCCGTGCGCTAAAAGTTGGCATTTTGTGCAGGGCTTGTTCAGCCATGCACTTTAAGAGTAGCTTACCGCGCTAGTTTTGCCAGCCTCGCACACGGGTGGTGACAGTTACGTTTTGAAATTAATTCCGCGTAATTTTTCAGCACCGATTCACCTCTGGCTAAGCCATTGTGGAGCAAGCCATTAGTTCGCGCACAGCTTCTCGGCGCGCTCACGATATGGCTCTGTGCTCATTTTTTTGCCGGGATTGGCAGCGTCATCCAGCAGGATCACATCCAGCGGCTGGGCGCGCTGCTGCCCTGCTTTCACCTGAGCTTCTGCTGCGGCGTTAAGCGGGTATTGCATCAGCGTGCTGTTGTTCAGTACAAACAGCGCGCCGCCGCTGCGGCATTGCAACGTCACTTCTTCTTTGGTGAACGCCCACTGCTTGCCGTATTCCAGCTTGGTGATGTTAACCAGTTGGTCTGCCGCCAGCGCGCCGGTCGCGGTGGCCAGCAGCGTGATGCCAAGTAATACCGATTTCATGTTATGGCCTTAAGGTTGCTATTTGATTCAATTTTCCCGCAGTTTATAGGCATCCGGCAAGCCGCAATATTACACCGGCGCATAGGTTGCAAATAAACTGACCAGCAGCAGTACGCATGCGCCCAGCACAACCTCAATCCAGCAGGCCAGCACCAACCCGCGCTGTGCCAGCCTGGGTACGCTGCTCATCGCCGGTACGATGGCGTAACGGTTGGCCAGCGCCACCATGACCATCAGCGCCACCAGCGCAGTTTTGAACAACAACAGGCGCTGATATGGCGAAGCCACATCCAGCGGCCAGTTACCGAGAATAATCAAACTGTTAATTACGCCGGTCAAGATAACCAACGCCACCGCCAGGTGCCCCCAGCGCGAGAAACGTATCAAGGTGATCACCGCGTCGCTGCGCCACTGCGGTTGAGCAAGATAGCGCAGGCAGATCAACAGCGGCAGCAGGCTGCCAAACCAGTAACCGGCGGCCACCAGGTGCAGCGCATGGTTAAAACGGTGCAGCGCGCCGAGTGCGCCCCCATGCATTGCCGCATGGCCGATAAACGCCATGCTGACCAGCAGCAACGTGGAAAGCAGCGCCAAAAGCTGCGTGCGGCGTTGATCCGGCAACCACAGGCTCAATACTGCCAGCAGCGACATCCCCAAATGCCAGCGCCAAACCTCGCCGAAGGTGGTGCCCAGCACCGCCCACCAAACATCGGGTTGCCAGGTATCGGCCCAGCCATCCCCCATCTGCCCGGCCTGAATCGCCAGCAGCGCCACGGCAGAAAGCCCGGCAAGCCAGGTGCTGGAAACCAGCAGAGGACGCACGTCACGGGAGAGATACGGGGAAAGGCGCTGCGGCGACAATAAGGCGGTGAACAGGCTGCTGCCAAACATCAGCATCACCGCCGCAAAGTGCACAAAGCGACACAGAACAAACAGGGCCGCCAGACTCATGGCTTAGTTGACGGTGAAGCTGTACTGGCCTTTGGTTTTATGGCCGTCGACCGAAACCACATGCCAGCTAACGTTATATTTGCCGGCAGCCAGATCGTCTTCGATAGGCAAATTGATCTGGGTGTTGTTGTTCGCATCGAGCTGCAATTTACCGGTTTTCACGTTGGCGTCGTTCGGGCCGGTGATTTTCACGCCGCTGAAGTTAGGCTCAATGCCTTCGGAGAAATTGAGCGTCAGCACCTTCGGTGCCGGGCTGACGATGGCATCTTCCGCCGGCGTCTGCACTTTCAAATGGGCATGCGCCAGCGCCTGCTGCGAGGACAACCCGACAAACAACACAAAAATAGTAGAAAGCAGGCGATACGAAGAACGAATTTTACCGATCACAGTGATATCCCTTAAAGCAATAATCGAGGGTGATAAGGGCCAAGGCCGGCGACCATAACCCACCGCAGATGATTGCGCCACGGGTAAACAGAAGAACGGGAATAACGGCTAACCCGCTGTTTTGACTCTCTACCCTCCCTGTAGCGTATCGTATTAAATGATAACGAGACTCGATCCGTAAGTCGAGCAGAACGCTGGCATTCTGCGATCTGGCAGCACGTATCGCTGCTAAACCATGCTAAATGCAGGGCATAAAAAAACCGCGCACCAGGCAAAGCCCGACGCGCGGTTATTCAGCGCAGATTTAACCCTGGCCGTTGCCGTTTTCACCGGCTGCGCCCATTTTCTTCAGATCTTTATCGATGAAGAACAGAGCCTTGCCGCTATTGCCCACCAGCGCCAGTTTATCCAGCACGGATTTGAACAGTTTCTCTTCTTCATGCTGCTCAGCGACATACCACTGCAGGAAGTTGAAGGTAGAGTAGTCATGAGCGGTCATTGCCGCATGCGCCAGCTCGTTGATCTGGCGGGTAATCAGTTGCTCATGTTCGTAGGTCTGTTGGAACACGTCCGCAAGGGATTCGAACTCAACCGGCGGTGCGGCAATGGTGCCCAGCAGCGGCAAGGAGCCGGTATCGCTCAGATAATCGAACAGACGTTGCATGTGCTGCATCTCTTCCTGAGAATGCTCTTTAAGAAATGCGGCCGCGCCTTCAAAGCCTTTATCGCTGCACCATGCGCTCATTTGCAGGTACATGTTGGCGGAATAAAATTCCAGATTCAGTTGCTCATTCAGCTTTTTGGTCATTTCTTGCGTCAGCATAATTATCCCTTTTATTTTGCAGGTATCGATTTAATTTTTCCGTATTATGCCTTGATAAGAACAAAATAAAAACACCTGATTTACATCATGAGTCATTTAATTTTTAATCAATTAAAAATCAATATGTTAAATTAAAAATCAATTATTCATCTAAATTATTATGATAACTATTTTCATCTGTACATTTACCCCGAAAACGAATCATTCTTATTTAATAAAACAAATAGATTGCATTACCTTCGGCATAATAAATAAGCGCTGATGGCTGGCGTTATTCCCGCGGCCCTGCTTCCCTTGCGCTTCAGGCTTGCCAAGCGCCGCCGGGTGCATTACCTTCTGCGCTGATCCAATGCGGTGACAGTAAGGAGAATACGGTGGGTTACAATCTGGCAGAGCTTTCCAAAGAAGAGATGGACAAGGTGAACGTTGATCTCGCGGCTTCCGGCGTGGCGTTTAAAGAACGCTATAACATGCCGGTGATCCCGGAAATGGTTGAACGCGAACAGCCGGCGCACCTGCGCGATTATTTCCGCGAACGCGTGGCGTTCTATCGCGTCGAATCACACAAGTATTCGCGCCTGCCGTACGAGCCGAAATCCAGATAAAAAAACCCGCCGTCATGGCGGGTTTTGCATCATTTTGCCGCAAACCTGTCGGTGGCCAGCATCAACTGATGCAGGATACCCGGTTCATCGAAGGAGTGCCCGGCACCCTCTACGATATGCAGCTCCGCCTCCGGCCAGACCTTCGCCAGATCCCAGGCGTTTTGCACTTGGCAAGCCATATCGTAGCGGCCATGGATAATCACCGCCGGGATATGGCGAATCAACGGAACGTTGCGCAGCAGTTGGTCGTCGCTGTCCAGAAAGCCCAAATGGGTAAAGTAGTGGTTTTGGATGCGGGCGAACGCCAGCGCAAAGTCATCCTCACCAAAGGAAGCGGACTCGGTGCTTGGCAACAGCGTTACCGTCTCCCCTTCCCACACGCTCCACAACTTCGCCGCTTCAAGCTGCACTTGCAGATCCTTTGAGGTCAGGCGCTGGCGGTAGGCCGCGATCACGTCCTTACGCTCTTCCTCTGAAAGAATCGACAGAACGCGCTCCCATTTCTCCGGGAAGAAGCGCGAAGCGCCGTCCTGGTAATACCAGCTCAATTCCTGCTTACGCAACGTGAAGATGCCGCGCAACACCATTTCGCTAACGCGCTGCGGATGGGTTTGCGCATAGGCCAACGCCAGCGTCGATCCCCATGAGCCGCCGAACACCAGCCATTGCTCCACGCCGGCCATTTCGCGCAGGCGTTCAATGTCCTGCACCAGATGCCAGGTGGTGTTGTTGTCCAGGCTGGCGTGCGGTTTGGAGCGCCCGCAGCCGCGCTGATCGAACAGCAGCACCTTGTAGCGCTGCGGATCGAACAGTTGGCGGTGATAGGAGGAGATCCCCCCGCCCGGTCCGCCATGAATAAAGACTGCCGGCTTACCCTTCGGGTTGCCGCTCAGTTCCCAGTAGATCCGGTGGCCATCCCCTGTGTCCAGCCAACCGCTGTCATACGCTGCTAACGGCGGGTACAAACCTCGTAATTGTTCCATGGCGCTTCCGTCTCTGTGGTCATACCCTCATAAAAACCGAAGCGGCCCATCAGGTCAACGGTAAAACCTGAAAACTCCCATACTCCCCGGCAAGTTAGCGTGCGTTTGCTTAAAATGACCGCAAAATACCGGCCGGGTCAGCCCAAACGAGCATACCCAGCGCCCGGGTCAGCCTCTTTTGCGCAAGTGCGGCTCACGCATTTCCTGAGCGGTTTTCGCCTCGATGCCCAGTTCTGCCGTAGGCCGCAGCAGCAGACGCGGCAGGCCAATGGGCTCCCCGGTTTCGAGACAATAGCCGAACTCTCCGTTGTGAAGCCGCGACAACGCCGCAGCGATTTTCGGCAACAAGCGGCTTTCGCGGTCCAACTGGCGGAACAATAATCGCAGGTCTTCTTCACGCGCGGCTTTATCCGCTTCATCGCCGGAGACTTCACCGCCGTCGATGTCGCGTTTCAACGCATCGATGTGCAGCAGCAATTTTTGCTGCTCCTCCAGCAGGCGTTGGCGAAAAAACGCCTGCTGTGCCGGGTTCATATAATCAGACTCCGGCATGGCCAGGAGTTGCTGTGGGTTTAACAAGGAAACGACGGTCATTGCGCTCTCCCGCGATAATTTATTTGTTATATTATAACATAACAAACCAATTAAGCAGCCTTTCACAAAAAACAAAATACTCACGCTTAACAAGCGATTGACTAAAACATACGTTTTCATGCTTGCAACCAACCGGTGTAAGGTGGTTAATGGCTTAGCAAACCACCCACCCATAGGTAACTGAGAGGCCAACATGAGTAAGGGAATGGATAGCAAGAAAAATGCGAAGAAGAAGCCGTTGAAAACCCCTGCAGAGAAACGCGCAGGCAAACGCGCCAAAAAAGGGCAAACGTCCGGCGAGTAAGCGAACTTCTAACCGTAATTAAACCCGCCGAGGCGGGTTTTTTGTTGTCTGAAATTACCGGAGTGAATACCGATGCCCCACTTGACTATCGCCGCCGCTCAGTACCACGCCGTGGCCGCTGATATTGACCGCAATTTGGACCACCATCTGACATTCATCCGTCAGGCCGCAGAACAGCATGTGCAGTTGCTGATTTTTCCTGAACTTTCGCTGACCGGTTACGAGCTCAATGCTGCCAGTCGTTTAGCCCTTACACTTGACGATCCACGTTTGCAGCCGCTAGCCGATGCGGCTAAAAAACAACAGATGACGCTTGTTGTCGGCGCTCCGCTCAACGATGGCACTGAGTTGTTTATAGGCGCATTCACGTTCAGCCCCGACGGCGGCCGAAATACCTACACCAAACAACATCTGCACGGTGCGGAAAAAGAGATATTTCGTTCCGGCAATGGCGGCCCTCTGTTGACGGTAAGCCAACGACGGATCGCCCTGGCGATTTGCGCTGACACCGCGCACCCAGAGCATGCCACCGATGCCGCAATAGCCGGTGCCGAGATCTACGCCGCCGGCGTGTTGGTTTCTCAAGCCGGTTACTCCACCGACAGCTCTAATTTGGCGAGTTATGCGCAACAACATGGCATTGTCACCTTGATGGCTAACCATGCCGGCCCTACCGGTGGCTGGATCCCTGCCGGTAGAAGCGCAATATGGGATGAAACAGGCCAGCAGGTAGCCAGCGTACCAGATAGCAGCCAGGGGTTGCTGATTGCAGAAAACCGCCCCAACGGTTGGCACGGGCGCTACTGCCGGTTAAGCTAACACTGAGCAGTTGCCCCAGAGGAAACCATGATTTTACGCGTAATAGACACTGAAACCTGCGGGCTGGACGGCGGCGTGGTGGAAGTCGCCTCCGTCGACCTGATCGACGGCCACATCGCCAATCCGATGAGCGACTTGGTCAGCCCCGATCGGCCCATCAGCATTGATGCGATGGCTATCCATCACATCACCGAACAGATGGTCGAGGGTAAACCGCGCATCGCGGTGGCGATCGGCCGCTATCTGGGTAGCCCTTACTATGTGGCGCACAACGCAGCGTTTGATCGCGGCGTGCTGCCGGAAATGCGCGGTGCCTGGATATGCACCATGAAGCTGGCGCGCACCCTGTACCCGGACATCAAATACGGCAACCAGTATCTGCGCTATGCGTTGAATCTGGAGGTGCAACTGCCGCAAGACACCACGCTGTACCCGCACCGGGCGCTGTACGATTGCTACGTCACCGCCGCGCTGCTGCAACGCATCGTCAAGGATTCGGGTTGGACGCCGGAACAAATGGCGCAAATCACCGAACAGCCGGTGCTGCTGAAGAAATTCAAATTCGGCAAGTATCGCGGGCAGGAAATCGATCGCATTGCGCAGGAAGATCCCGGCTATCTGCGCTGGATGTTGAAGTCCATCGAGGATCTCAGCCCGGACATGAAGCATACGTTGAAATACTATCTGATCGGCTAAAAAAGCGGGCAGCAATCGCCGCCCGCCTGCAAATTACTCCGCCAGCGCCAGAATAAAGGCGTACTCCAGCGCAATGTCCTCATAAGCTTTGAAACGCCCGGACTTGCCGCCGTGGCCGGAATCCATATCGGTATACAGCAGCAGCTGACGATCGTCGGTTTTCAACTCGCGCAGCTTCGCCACCCACTTGGCCGGTTCCCAGTACTGTACCTGCGAATCGTGCAGCCCGGTGGTCACCAGCATGTGCGGATAATCTTGCGCTTTCACCTGATCGTACGGGCTGTATTGCTTGATGTAGTCGTAATACGCCTGCTCGTTCGGGTTGCCCCATTCGTCGTATTCGCCGGTGGTCAGCGGAATAGACTCATCCAGCATGGTGGTGACCACATCGACAAACGGCACCTGCGCCACTATGCCGTTAAACAGCTGCGGTGCCTGATTGATCACCGCCCCCATCAACAGGCCGCCGGCGCTGCCGCCCATGGCGAAGACGCGTTTGGCGTCGCCATAACCCTGCGCGATCAGCGTTTCGGTCACGTCGATAAAATCGTTGAAAGTATTTTGCTTCTTGAACAGCTTGCCGTCCTCATACCACAGCTGCCCCAGCTCGCCGCCACCGCGAATGTGCGCCAGGACGAAGACGAAACCGCGATCAAGCAGGCTCAAACGGCTGGCGCTGAAGGCCGGATCCATGCTGCTGCCGTAAGAGCCGTAGCCATAAACCATCAACGGATTGCTGCCCCGGATAAAGCGATCCTGGCGGTAAACCAGCGAGACCGGCACCTCGACGCCATCCCGCGCTTTCACCCATACCCGTTCGCTGCGGTAATTTTCCGGCGTGAAGTTTTTCACTTCCTGCTGCTTGAGCATCACGCGTTCGCCGCTGTCGAGATTAAGCTCATACAGCGTGGTCGGCGTGGTCATCGAAGAGTAGCCGTAGCGCAGCAGTTCGGTTTCCGGCTCAGGATTGTAGGCCAGCCAGGTGGTATAGGTCGGATCGTCAAAAGCGATGCGTTTCACTTCGCCGCTCTGCCAGTGGATCTGGCGCAGTTGGGTCAGGCCTTCGCTGCGCTCCTCCACCGCCAGCCAGTCACGGAACAGGCTGAAGCCTTCAAGCATCACCTCGATACGCGGAGCGATAAGCTCCTGCCACTGCGCTTCATCCGCCTGCTCGCTCTGATACAGACCGAAGTTCTTGCCGTCCTTGTTGGAGCGGATATAGAAATGCTGATGGTAGTGATCGATGCCGTATTCATGATCCTTGCGGCGCGGCACAAACATCTGGGGCGTGCTGTCGGCGCGATCGGCGTCCAACAGCAAAATCTCCGAAGTGGTGGTGCTGCTCAGGTGGATCAGGATAAAGCGTTCGGAGGTGGTTTTTTCCAGCCCGACGTAGAAGGTGTCGTCCAGCTCTTCGTAGATCAGTTGGTCGTGCTGCGGATCTGTGCCCACCACGTGGCGATACACCTGATAGGGCAGCAGCGTTTTGGCATGTTTACGCACGTAATAAACGGTGGCGGAGTCGTTCGCCCATTCGAAACTGCCGGAGGTATTTTCCAGCACTTCGTCGGCCCAACTGTCGTCGTTCAGATTTTTGAAGCGAATGTCATACTGCCGGCGTGACAGGAAATCCTCCGCTACCGCCAGTTTCTGGTTGTCGGGGCTGACTTCCAAACCGCCCAGAGTGTAAAACTCGCGTTTTTCGGCGCGCTGATTGCCGTCGATCAGCGTATCCCAGCGTTCACTTTCCGCCTGTGGCTGACGAACATAAATCGCGTATTCGTTGCCCGGCTCGAAACGGGTCTGGTAACGGTAACCGTGCCTGACATAAGGCACCGAGTGCTCCTGCTGGGGGATACGCGCCACCATCTCTTCATACAGCGTCTCACGCAACGCCTGCTGAGGTTTCAGCATCGCATCGGTAAAAGCGTTTTCCGCCTGCAGATAGTCCAGCACTTGAGGGTCTGCCCGCTCGTCGTCGCGCAGCCAATAGTAGTCATCCACGCGCGTATCGCCGTGGATGGTGATGGGATAAGGTCGTTTTTCTGCCTTAGGGGGTGTCATCATTGCTAAATCATCCGCTTACCTTGATTAAGGCAAGAGTGACACGATTCCCCCCGGCTTGCCAAGCGGCGCTACGCCAGCTCGCGTTTTTTCTCGTTGACGTCGTTTTCAATGCCCTGCTTGACGTCCGCAGGGATCTTCAACGACTGCGCCAACGCATCGAGATAGCCGCGTTCCATAAAGTGATCGACGTCGATCACCATGCAGCTCAGGTAATACACCTCAAGCGCCTCGTCTTCGTTTTTCACGCTCTGGGCGATCAGATCCGGGTTGAAGGGTTGGTCGATCGCCTCCTGCACCCATTTTTGCGCTTCCTCGCCCACCTGCAGCTGTTCCAGGCTATGGTCGATCGCGCGTTTTTCTTCCGCATCGATATGGCCGTCGCTCTTGGCGGCAAACACCAGCGCCTGCACCAACCGTTTGGCACGCAGATCCACCGGCGTAGTTTGCAAGCCAAACTGCGGTTCGTCCTGATGAGTTTCTTTTACCCGCTGTTTGTATTTATTCCACAACACCGCGCCAACGGCCGCGCTGCCACCGATAATCAAGGCGTTTTTACCGAACTTGCCCACCAGCTTGCGCGAAGATTTGTTCGCCAGCAAAACACCCACCAGGCCCCCCAACGCGGTCGGGGCCAGCAGTTTGCCAATGCCTTCCGCCCCACCGATGGAACCGGCCTTTTGCCCAATCATCGATTGAATCTGCTGCATCCAGTTATTTTTCATGCTCTACCCTTTGCGTGAGGAAACGAGGCGCGCAGGCACGGAAAAGCCAACCGCCGATGAACAGTCAGATTAGGGGATTTTTTGTCAACTTACGTATGGGGGATGAAAACCTGTGTTTAGCGCAGAGAAAACGATGACGGGCCGCGTAGGCCCGTCATTTTTAGTGCTTCAGCCTTCTTCGCCCGGCTGTTCTTCGTCCTGCTCATATTCCGCCAGTTCGTCACGCATCGCCTGAATCGACTCACGGGCCAGCAGCGCCAGCGTACGGTAAAAACCGGTGGTGGCGTGCGCCTCCACTTTACCGAGGAAACGGCCGCCCCAAGGCAGCAAGTACTCGTCAAACAGGGTGATTTGCGCCTGCACTTCGTCTTCCTGCGATTGATCTTCCAGCCAGGAGGCAGCCAGCAACAGAGAACCGAAGTGATCGGCCGGCGCTTCGCCAAGCGGCATGCCGCGTTGCTGCAGGAAAGTGCGAACTTCCGCCTCCGTTGCCCCTTCCACATAAGCGGAACGGAACGGCGACACGCTGCATTCGCTGCCGACAAACATCGCGTTGAAATCGGCGGAAAGCAGGTTCACATCGCATCCCTGCTGCAAGCGCGTCAGCAGTTCGTCCTGCTCCAGCGGCCAGTGTTGCTGCAGCTTGCCCTCTTTAATCAGCGTGAACAGCGGCACCAACAACGGATCTTGCGGCTGACGGTAAAACAGCGTACCCAGCACGCGGCAAACAACGGAAAATTCATTCATGATAATGCCTTATACAATACGGAAAATTTGCCGGGACGATGTCACAAATCGGCCAATTCCGCAATCGCCGGCTTGCCGCGCCGCTCGAGAAAGTCCAGCAGGCGCCGTGGGCTGACGTTGAGGATCCGTTCCTGCGGAAATTCCACTTCAGCGATGATGCGTTCACAGTGCTCGAAGCCGCCGAGTGAGAAAGCGATATGCGAATCCGACCCCAGCGCCAACCAACCGCCTGCATCACGCACCGCGGCGGCAATCGCCCGGCAATTGTCCTCGCTGCCCTTGCGTGAATGGGTGAATGACGAGTTATTCAGCTCCAGCGCCACTTCATACTTCGCGGCCGCTGCGGCGACCGCCGCGATGTCGATAGGATACCTTGGGTTGCCGGGATGGCTGATAATGTGCACATCCCCTTGCGCCATCGCGGCGATCATCGCTTCGGTATTGGCCGCCTTGTCCTGCGGCGCAAACACCGGCTCGTGGAAGCCGGCGATAATCACGTCGACTTCGTTCAACATCGGTCCGGTGCAGTCGATATCGCCCTGCAGGTTTTTGATGTTGGCCTCGATACCGCGCAGGATCCCTACGCCATCCACCAGACGCGGCCAGACGCGCATGTTCATAAAGTGCCAGTAATGCGGCGCATCGGCCATATCCGGGCCGTGATCGGTGATGGCGAACAGTTTGATGCCCTTTTGATGGGCTTCGACGATGTAATCATGCAGCGTACTGTAGGCGTGGGTGCTGGCAACGGTGTGCATATGCAAATCAACAGGGTACATTATTTCTCCTTCTGGCGGCCTGCCAAAGGGACGGCGGCAGGCCGGGTTTCTTATTAGCTTAGCAGGTGAGTCACCGAAAGGTCAGTAACCAAGTTGCACATCCACCACCCCTGCCGGCGTTTGCCCGGCCTCTAAAGTACGGATGTTGGCGGCTATCTGGTCCATCGCCTGTTCCGGCAAGGTGATGGCAGCAATATGCGGGGTAATGGTGACACGCGGATGACGCCAGAACGGGTGTGCCTGCGGCAGCGGCTCGTTGACGAACACATCCAGGGTGGCGGCGGCAATCTGCCCTTGCTCCAGCGCCTGCAAGAGATCGTCCTCAACCAGATGCGCGCCGCGGGCGATGTTGATCAGATAGGCTCCCGGCACCAAATGCGCGAACAGGTGGCGATTGAGGATACCGGCGGTTTCCGGCGTATTGGGCAGCAAGTTGATCAGCAATCGAGTGCCCTTGAGAAACGCAGTGCGCTGCTCTGCGCCGGCAAAACTCTCAACGCCATCGATCTGCTTCGGGCTGCGGCTCCAGCAACGTACGTTAAAACCGAACTCCACCAACTTTTGCGCCACGCTTTTCCCCAGAACGCCTGCCCCGAGGATGCCAATGGTGAAATTATCCTGTTGGTGGGGATCGAGCGGCTGCCATTTTTGCTGCTGTTGCAGCAAGTGATACTCGTCGAAACGACGAAAGTAACGCAGTACGTAGCTCAACGCATATTCCTGCATCTGCTGCGCCATGCCGGTGTCCTCCAGGCGCAGCAGCGGGACGCCCGCCGGCAGCGTGCCGGGATGTTGGCGCTCTTGCTCGAGAATGGCATCGACGCCCGCCCCCAGAGCGAACACCCCTTTCAGTTGCCGGCGGTTAGCCAGCATCTCCTGCGGCGGACGCCACGCCAGCGCATAATCCGCCGGGCGATCGTCGCCGGGTTGCCATTCGCGAACGTTGGCCTGCGGCAGACGCTGTTTGATGCCTGCCAACCAATCCTGGGCGTTAAATAAGGGGTGGTAATAAATGATGTTCATCGGTCAGACTCCGTCTGTTTTTTATGCATTTTCATCCAGATTTCCGCGATTCGCCGACAGATGCAAGCGCTAAAGCCAAAAACGCAAACAGCCCCGACCAGTGGGGCTGTTTTTTTATCCTGCAGAGATCTCAGGCGGCGACGGGGGCGTCGTGCCTTATCAGCCGGCGCAACAGCGGGATCAGGATCAACATCACCACGCCAACGCCCGCGGCCCCCCAGCCCAGCGCACTGAATATTTCGCTGTAGCCGGGGTTGGTCAGCGCCGGAGTGCTGCCGCTGTTTTCCGGCATCAGGCCGGAGACATAGCCCGCCAACACCGAAGCGACACCGGTGACCATCATCCAGCAGCCCATCATGACGCCCTGATAACGCGGTGGCGCCAGCTTGCCGATCATCGCGTAGCCGATCGGGGAGATCATAAGTTCGCCAATGCTTTGCAGTATGTAGCTGATTGCGATCCATTTAAACGCCACCAGCCCGTCGCCGCCGGCCAGGCTGATGCCCAACGGCAACACCAGCATGCCCAACCCGATGCAAAACAACGAGCCAGAGAATTGCAACGGGATATCGATATTGCAGCCGCGAGCTCGCAAGCGGTTAAACCACCAGGCCATCAACGGCCCGCCCACGACGATCACCAGCGTGTTGATATTCTGGATCCACTGCGGAGCGACCTGAATACCATAGACGTTCAGGTTGATATTGTGCTCGGAGAACAGCATCAGCCCCATAGGCGCCAACTGGTACAGCGCCCAGAATACCAATGAGCCCAGCGCCAGAATCAGATAGGCCACCATGCGACGGCGCTCTGTGCGCGGGTGGTGACGCAGTGTGACCACGCTCAGCATCAGGAAAATCAGTACGCCGAGGCCAATCACAAAATGCCCGCTGAATTCCGCATGGGTCAGCATCACCCGGATAATGGGCACCAGCGCCACCAATACTGCCAGCCCGACCAGCATACGCCAGCGGTATTGCGCGCGGCTGGCGTCATGCAACGGCGTGTTGAGATCGGCCAGAATGCGCCAACGGCTGACGGCGACGATAATCGCCGCCGCATTGCCCAGCGTGGCGAACAGGAACAGCGCGCGGTAGTTTTCGCTCAACTGGAAATAGCCGGCTACGGTAAAACCGACAAAGAAGCCGAGGTTCATCCCGGCGTAGTTCCACAAAAACGCCGATTCGCGCCGATCGTCATCCGGCTTGAAGCGCTGGGTGAGCATCATATTGATGCAGGTGACGTTCAGCCCGCTGCCGGTCAGGAACATCGCCAACCCCCAGTACAGACCCCAAACGCCCGCCACGGCAATCAGTGCGCAGCCGATCACCTGCAGCACCATACCCAGTACGAACAGGTTCCGGTTACTCAGAAAGCGCCCTCCCAGGTAGCCGCCGAACATATGCAGCCCATAGTTGAAGGCGCCGAACACGCCCATCATGGCGTTAGCGCTGCCCTCGCTGAAGCCCAGGCGTTTGGTGGCGTAGAGCACCAGCGTGGAGTAGAGCACGGCAAAACCCAGCGTGGCGAAGATTTGGATAAAAAACAGTGCCCCGGCGCCCGGGGGGATGGCGTGACGCTGATGCGCCGCCGGCATGGAGTCCGATGGAGTCAAAGTGAACCTCTGCTGCATGATGCCCGTCGTATTTCAAGCCGCAGCGCCGCTGGCTGCCCGTTGAAATTCGTCGAGTCCGTTATTTTAATTGATCAGTCCCTGTCTGCGTTATCGCCGGCGTACGGCCCGGCAACCTGCGCGGCGGAGTGATATTCCTTGCCAAATCCTCCGCGTCAGCAGCGATCTATTTAGCGATACATATGACTAATAATCCAGTATTAATGCATATAACAGCACAGCATAAGACTTTCTTGCTGGTATATTGAGCTGTTGTATACCAAGGCGCTCAAACATTATCCTGCAAGATAATTTAGCGCCGTTATTATCCCTCGGGTACGCATTGGGCAGCGGTTTATCGCTCGGGAAATCAGCAAATTGCTGCAACTTTAGCTAAACAGTCATTGTTATGTCACAAGAGGGTTGACGCTGGGATCAGATTCTCCTACATTAGCGCCCGTCGACAGCGCAATGCGTTAGCGATGCTACAAAACGGTGAGGTGTCTGAGTGGCTGAAGGAGCACGCCTGGAAAGTGTGTATACGCGTAAGTGTATCGAGGGTTCGAACCCCTCTCTCACCGCCATATTCTAAAGAGAAAGCCCGGATTAACGTCCAGGCTTTTTTGCTTTTATAAATCCCCCTGCCGAGAGGGGTGAGAAGCCTCGACAGGGTTTGACAAAACGCAGCGCGTTTTGGACCGCCAAAGGCGGCCCGTAGGGTGAGCGCAGCGAATCAAGCCCTCTCTCACCGCCATATTCTTAAAGAGAAAGCCTGGATTCGCGTCCAGGCTTTTTTTTTGTCTGCAAGACAGGGAAAACGCCAGCAGGTCTAAGGATCCACAGGGTTCGCCGCAGTTTTCGACAAACTGAGCAGCACGTGAGCGGACGCGCCGAAACGCAGAAATTCTGCTTGACCGGTTCGCCCCCACTCCCTATAGTAGCGCCCCGTTGCACCAGAGAGTACGCAACGAAAAAATACGGTGAGGTGTCTGAGTGGCTGAAGGAGCACGCCTGGAAAGTGTGTATACGCGTAAGTGTATCGAGGGTTCGAACCCCTCCCTCACCGCCATATTTTGAAGAGAAAGCCTGGATTCGCATCCAGGCTTTTTTGCTTTTATAAATCCCCCTTCGTGAGGGGTGAGAAGCCTCGACAGGGTTTGACAAAACGCATCGCGTTTTGGACCGCCAAAGGCGGCCTGCAGGGTGAGCGCAGCGAATCAAGCCCTCCCTCACCGCCATATTCTGAAGAGAAAGCCTGGATTTGCGTCCAGGCTTTTTTGTTGTCTGCAATTCGCCTCAGTGTGCGCGACTGGCGGCGATATGCGGCTGCATCACGGCGCGGCGCCAGTCGCCCGGAGTCTGGCCGAATTGGCGTTTAAAACTGCGATTGAAGGATTGCTGCGAGTCAAAGCCGAGTGATATCGCCACGCTGACGATAGGCTCGCCGCTGTTGGCCAGGCGCTCTGCGGAAACTTTCAGTTTCTGCATGCGGATATACTCCCCCAACGCGTAGCCGGTCTGGCGTTTGAACATGCGCTGCAGGTGCCATTTGGAATACCCCGCGCGGTCCGCTACGGTGTTGATATCCAGCTTCTCTTCCAGATTGTTGTCAATCCACTCAATCAAATCGGTAATAAAACCCGTGCTGTTCATGCTGACGCTCCCATGACATTGGCAGGTAAATCCGCTGCCCGATGTCACTACGTTGCAGCAGTTTCGCATTAAATGCAATTTTTATTATTGCATTTATTCGACAGGCGCTTCTATAATCCATCCGGTTAATGTAACCGATATTAATACATTAATGTGACAACAATGTGTTTCAAAAACTAACGTTGTGCCGATGAACGACGCAACCGCTCTGCCGCCGGTCACAGGCCAGGGACGTTACCCGGATAACAGGGCCGGGTGTATGGCCTGACCGCGCTCACCCATGGAATAAAAATAATGCCAAGCCAGCCAAACTCATTGTTTAACGCTCATAGCATCGGTTTCAGCGCGCGTCTTTCAGCAGTAGCGCTGCTGGTCGCCCTGCTTGCTGGTTGCGACAACAGCGTCGCTCAAAATGCAGCTCCCCCGCCACCGGCCGTCAGCGCCGCTAACGTGGTAATAAAACCCATCAGCCAGTGGGATGCCTTTAACGGCCGGATCGAAGCGGTGCAAAGCGTTCAGCTACGCCCGCGGGTTTCCGGCTATATCGATAAGGTGAATTACACCGAAGGCGATGAGGTTAAAAAAGGTCAGGTACTGTTCACCATCGACGATCGCACCTACCGCGCCGCCCGCGAACAGGCTCAGGCCGAACTGGTACGAGCGCGCAATCAGGCGGCGTTGGCCCGCAGTGAGTCCAGTCGTACCGAAAAACTGATCGGCACCCAAGCGATCTCGACCGAGGTATGGGAACAGCGCCGCTCCTCCGCCGCACAGGCACAGAGCAACGTGCTGGCGGCCCAGGCCCAGCTTGATATCGCGCAGCTGAATCTCGATTTTACCCGCGTGACCGCGCCGATCGACGGGCGTGCCAGCCGCGCCATGATCACCGCAGGTAACCTGGTCACCACCGGGGACAGCGCCAGCGTGCTCACTACGCTGGTGTCGCTAGATAAAGTTTATGTTTATTTCGACGTCGATGAAGCCACCTTCCTGCGTTACCAGAACATGGCGCGCGACGGTCAACGCAGCCAGGATCCGCAGGCGAAGTTACCGGTCAAGGTCGGCCTGGTGGGCGAAGAAGGTTATCCGCATCAGGGCGTTGTCGATTTTACCGATAACCAGCTGAATGCCGGCACCGGCACCATTCGCATGCGCGCCCAGCTCGAAAATCACGAGCGCCGTTTCACTCCAGGGCTGTTTGCGCGGGTGCAGATGCCCGGCAGCGCCGAGTTCAACGCCATGCTGATCGACGATAAGTCGGTGATGACCGATCAGGACCGCAAATTCGTTTATGTCGTCGATAAGGACGGCAAGGCGCAGCGGCGCGATATCGAAGTGGGCCGAGTGGCGGATGGATTGCGCATCGTGCAGAAAGGCCTGGCGGCGGGCGATCGGGTGATCGTCGACGGCATGCAGAAAGTGTTTATGTCAGGGATGCCGGTCAATGCGAAAACCGTCGTGATGGCAGCCAACGCTCCCGTTTCCGCAGTCAACTAAGCCACCAGCAGAGAACCCTGACCCATGGATTTTTCCCGCTTTTTCATCGACCGGCCGATCTTTGCCGCGGTGCTGTCGATCCTGATTTTCGTCGGTGGCGTTATTGCGATCCCGCTATTGCCGATCAGCGAATACCCGGACGTAGTGCCCCCAAGCGTGCAAGTGCGCGCCCAGTACCCAGGCGCCAACCCGAAAGAGATTGCCGAAACGGTGGCCACGCCGCTGGAAGAGGCAATTAACGGCGTCGAACACATGATGTACATGAAATCGGTGGCCGGCTCTGACGGCGTGCTGGTAACCACCGTTACCTTCCGCCCGGGAACCGACCCCGATCAGGCGCAGGTGCAGGTGCAAAACCGCGTGGCGCAAGCCGAAGCACGCCTGCCTGAAGACGTGCGCCGCCAAGGGGTAACCACGCAGAAGCAGTCCCCGGCCCTGACGCTGGTGGTGCATCTGGTTTCCCCTTCCGGTAAATACGATTCACTGTATCTGCGTAACTACGCCACCCTGAAGGTCAAAGATGAGTTGGCCCGCCTGCCGGGCGTCGGCCAGGTGCAGATTTTCGGCGCCGGTGAATACGCCATGCGCGTCTGGCTGGATCCGAATAAGGTCGCCTCGCGCGGGCTGACCGCTTCTGACGTGGTCACCGCCATGCAAGAACAGAACGTGCAGGTTTCCGCCGGCCAACTGGGTGCAGAGCCGATGCCGAACCGCAGCGATTATCTGCTTTCCATTAACGCCCAGGGCCGCCTGCAAACCGAGGAAGAGTTCGGCAATATTATCCTCAAGAGCGGCGACAACGGCGAGATAGTGCGCCTGCGCGACGTGGCGCGCATTGAAATGGGGTCCGGCAGCTATGCGTTGCGCGCCCAACTCAATAATAAGGATGCCGTCGGGATCGGTATTTTCCAGGCGCCTGGCGCTAACGCCATCGAGCTGTCCGATGCGGTACGGGCCAAAATGGCCGAACTGTCGACCCGCTTCCCGGATGGCATGAGCTGGAAATCGCCGTACGACCCGACGGTGTTCGTCCGCGATTCGATCCGCGCGGTGGTAGATACCCTGCTCGAAGCGGTGCTGCTGGTGGTGCTGGTGGTGATCCTGTTCCTGCAAACCTGGCGTGCCTCGATCATCCCGCTGCTGGCGGTGCCTATTTCCATCGTCGGTACCTTCGCCGCGCTGTACCTGCTGGGCTTCTCGCTCAATACGCTCAGCCTGTTCGGGCTGGTGCTGGCGATCGGTATCGTGGTCGATGACGCCATCGTGGTGGTGGAAAACGTCGAGCGTAATATCGAGGAAGGTTTATCGCCGCTGGCGGCGGCGCATCAGGCGATGCGCGAAGTGTCCGGGCCGATCATCGCCATCGCGGTGGTACTGTGCGCGGTGTTCGTGCCGATGGCATTTTTGTCCGGCGTCACCGGCCAGTTTTATAAGCAGTTTGCCGTCACCATCGCCATTTCGACCGTGATTTCGGCCATCAACTCGCTGACCCTGTCGCCGGCGCTGGCGGCATTGCTGCTGAAACCGCACGGCGCACCGAAGGACATGCCATCGCGCCTGATCGACCGGCTGTTCGGTTGGCTGTTCCGCCCGTTCAACCGCTTCTTTGCCAACAGCTCACAGCGCTATCAGCGCGGGGTTTCCCGAGCGCTCGGCAAACGCGGCGCGGTGTTCGTGGTGTACGTACTGTTGTTGTGCGCCGCGGGCGTAATGTTTAAAACCGTGCCTGGCGGATTTATCCCGACGCAGGATAAGCTTTATCTGATTGGCGGGGTGAAAATGCCGGAGGGGGCGTCGCTGGAACGCACCGATGCGGTGATCCGTAAAATGAGCGCCATCGGCCTGAGCGTCGACGGAGTGACGGACGCGGTAGCCTTCCCGGGGCTGAATGCATTGCAATTTACCAATACGCCCAATACCGGCACCGTGTTCTTCGCGCTTGAATCTTTAAGCACCCGCACTCGCAGCGCGGCGCAGATCAACGCCGAGATCAATGCACGCATCTCGCAGATTCAGGAAGGGTTCGCCTTCTCGATCATGCCGCCGCCAATCCTCGGTATCGGACAGGGTTCCGGTTATTCGCTGTATGTCCAGGATCGCGCCGGTCTCGGATATGGCGCGCTGCAAACCGCGATCAATACCCTGTCGGGCAGCATCATGCAAACGCCGGGCATGAGTTTCCCGATCTCGTCTTATCAGGCCAACGTGCCGCAGCTGGAAGCGAAAATCGACCGCGATAAGGCCAAGGCGCAGGGCGTGCCGCTCAACGCGCTGTTCGGCACGCTGCAGACTTATTTGGGTTCGTCTTACATCAATGACTTCAACCGCTATGGCCGCACCTGGCAAGTCATCGCGCAGGCCGACGGTCAATTCCGCGACAGCGTGGAGGATATCGCCAACCTGCGCACCCGCAACGACAAGGGTGAAATGGTGCCGATTGGCAGCATGGTCAATATCAGTACCACCTATGGGCCAGACCCGGTGATCCGTTATAACGGCTTCCCGGCGGCGGACCTGATTGGCGATGCCGATCCGCGCATCCTGTCGTCTACGCAGGCCATGAGCGAACTGACGGCGATGGCCGCCAAGCTGTTGCCGAACGGCATGAACATCCAGTGGACCGATCTGAGCTACCAGCAGTCGACCCAGGGCAATGCGGCGATTATCGTGTTCCCGGTAGCCGTGCTGCTGGCGTTCCTGGCGCTGGCCGCGCTGTACGAAAGCTGGACGCTGCCGCTGGCGGTGATCCTCATCGTACCGATGACCATGTTGTCGGCGCTGTTTGGCGTCTGGCTGACCGGCGGTGACAACAACGTGTTCGTGCAGGTGGGGCTGGTGGTGTTGATGGGGCTGGCCTGTAAGAACGCCATTTTGATCGTCGAGTTCGCCCGCGAGCTTGAGTTGCAGGGCAAAAGCATTATGGAAGCGGCGCTGGAAGCCTGCCGCCTGCGGTTACGACCGATCGTAATGACCTCCATCGCCTTTATTGCCGGTACTATCCCGTTGATTCTGGGCCACGGCGCCGGTGCAGAAGTGCGCGGAGTGACCGGTATCACGGTGTTTGCCGGCATGCTAGGCGTGACGCTGTTCGGGTTATTCCTGACGCCGGTGTTCTACGTGACCCTACGCCGTATGGTGACGCGTAAAGCACCGCAGCAAACGGCATAAAAGTTCGCCTGCCGGCCGCGGCAGGCATAAAAAAAGGTCGGGCTCAGCCCGACCTTTCTCTTTGCATCAACACCGCAGATTATTTATCCGCAGCTTCCGCGAGTTTCGCCGTTTCCGCCACGTATTCCGCGCAGCTACGTTTATCGCCACGCTCCAGCTCGGCCAACGCATCCGCAACCGTGTGGCGCTCCAGCACCGCCAGCGATGCCTCTTCCGCCTCATTCACTACCGACTTGAAATACCAGCAGGCATTGGCGCTGACCAGACAACGCGCAGGCCCTTCCGGCCGCGCAGCCCAGATGCGTTTATCGTCAATGACGGACAAATAGATATCACGCAGGGTGATCTCTTCCACAGGGCGGCCAAGGTGAATCGAGCCGTTACGGCCCAAAGTGGAAACGATAATGCCATTTTTGGTCAAGGGCACCATCAGCTTGCGGATGAAACTGGGGTTGGCTTCCAGACCGGCGGCAAGGATCGCGCTGGTCGAACGCAGGCCCTGCTTTTCAGCCAAGGCTACGCTAAGTACCATTTGCAATGCTGTCGGAAAGCGGAAATCTAGCATGTCTTTATCTCTGTCTCCAGGAGACCAAAATCTCAGGCTTGGCCGGTGCGGCATCACGCCATAACACCCGCTCAATTGCACAATAATATAACAAATATTGCCGCATTATTGAAGTTATGCCCTGGGAAATCGCACGGATACATTAGCGTAAAAGATGCCGTTGATGCCGGCTCGACGTAAAGCGGCGGCGGAATAAAGCAGAAACCCGCGTCAATATTAATGCCGCTCGCTTAACTGCGTTAAACGATCAGAACTAACACTGTCCGCGGGTTTAATTCTTAAACTGTGATCAGGCCTTGTTCAGCACCAGTTGGCCGCTTTTATCCAGCGGGATCTGGGTGCCGGGATCGTGATCCATACGGATCTTGCCCTGCTGATTGCCAATCTTGTAGGTCACATCGTAACCCAGCATTTTCTGTGATTTGTCGTAAACCGTTTTGCAACGCTGTTGTGTGCTGGTGGTAGTGTCGTTATTTTGCATTGCCCCCTGCACCTGATTACCGGCATAACCGCCGCCCAGCGCGCCAACCACTGTCGCAACGTCACGACCGCGACCGCCGCCGAACTGGTGGCCAATCACGCCACCGGCTACCGCACCCAACACCGAACCGGCAATGCGGTTTTCATCCTGCACGGGCGCACGGTGAGTGACGGTCACATTGCGGCATTCCTGACGCGGGGTTTTGATGGTTTCTTTGATCGGCGTGGCAGCGAGCACCTGCGCAAATTGCGGACCAGAAGAAAACACATCCATGCTGGCAACCGCGGCAATACCCAGAGCGGCTGCAACACCAATCCCAACACCGGCTAACATTGACTTGTTCACAGGAAATCCTCCTGAAAGTGTTACCACGCATTTGTACCGGGAACGCTACCGACATTGCGCCGCGCTTATTATTTTGCGCATGGGCGGCAAAGGGTATCCCGGTTTACGGCGTGCGCGACGCGCCGTCTGTAAACGAGGTAAAGTCTGCACAATGTTCCAGAGCCCCGCAATAAGACAATGTGACCAAAGATGCTGGAAACCCCGCTTCTCACCGGTGTTTAGGAGGAATCTTAAGAATTTTACCCATGCCGACGAAATTTCGTGCTGGCCATTGACCCCGCAACCACCGATGCTGCCTGCGCGTCGGCATAAAAAAACCCACGCGGGCGAACCGGCGTGGGCGAGTCGATAACTGCGGCTGTCAGTGCATTTTCAAACGCGGGCGGATCACCCGGTTAATGCCGCCAACCAGCATCATCAGGCCGGTTTTGATGTAGCCATGCAGTGCGACCTGATGCATGCGGTACAGCGAGATATAGACGAAGCGCGCGATACGCCCTTCTACCATCATCGAACCGCGCATCAGGTTACCCATCAGGCTACCGACGGTGCTGAAGCGGGACAGCGAGACCAGAGAACCGTGGTCTTTATACACGTACGGCTTCAGCGCTTGGCCGCTCATCAACGCCAGAATGTTGGTGAAGCAGCGTGACGCCATCTGGTGCGCCGATTGGGCGCGTGGCGGCACAAAACCGCCGCCTTCTTTCGGGCAGGAGGCGCAGTCGCCGATGGCGAAAATGTTCGGATCGCGCGTGGTCTGCAGCGTCGGTTCCACCACCAGTTGATTAATGCGGTTGGTTTCCAGCCCGGCGATGTCCTTCATAAAGTCCGGCGCCTTGATGCCGGCCGCCCATACCATCAGATCGGCATCGATAAATTCGCCGCCCTTGGTATTCAGGCCCTTGGCATCCGCACTGGTGACCATGGTGTTGGTCAGTACGCGCACGCCCAGTTTGTTCAATTCCTGGTGCGCAGCGGCGGAAATACGCGGCGGCAACGCAGGCAGAATGCGCTCGCCCGCCTCGACCAGAGTCACGTTCAACGCGCTGTTGTCCAGGCCTTCGAAACCATAGCTGTGCAACTGTTTTACCGCATTGTGCAGCTCGGCGGACAGCTCCACGCCGGTGGCGCCGCCGCCGACGATGGCGATGTTCACTCGCTCTTTCTGCCCCGGTTGCGCCGAGAATTTCAGGAACAGGTTCAGCATTTCATTGTGGAAACGGCGTGCCTGATGCGGGTTATCCAGGAAGATACAGTTATCTTTTACGCCTGCGGTACCGAAATCGTTCGAGGTGCTGCCCAGTGCCATGACCAGAATGTCATAAGACAACTCGCGCTCTGGCACCAGTTCTTCACCCTGTTCGTCGCAGATTTGCGCCAACTGCAGCGTTTGCGTTTCACGGTTAATGTTGGTCAGCGATCCCAGCTGGAAGCTGAAATTGTGATTACGTGCATGCGCCAGGTAGCTCAGCGCGTCCACGCCGTCATCAAGGGAACCGGTTGCTACTTCATGCAGCAACGGTTTCCACAGATGGCTGTGGTTACGGTCCACCAGCGTGATCTCGGCTTTGTGCTTGCGGCCGAGTTTATGGCCCAGACTGGTCGCCAGTTCCAGGCCACCGGCGCCACCGCCGACAATAACGATTTTTTTCTTTGGCGTTGTCAAAATAACCCCCTAAATGTGAACCAATTGTTATCCAAGGGTAAATAAATAATATCCTTAGAATACATAGGGTTCGCTTAAAATAAACCTGCTATCTAAAGCCAGAATAGCATGTGAGGTTATTTGGTAATACCAAAATTGATGTGCATCAAACTTTTTTGGTTAAAGGCTGGACGAGAGGAGTTTTTGAGGATTGTGATTCAAATAGTTAGCGCTGCGTCACAGTTTTAAATTTTGCCGCCGGGCGGGCAAAACGGGGCTTTTTTGACAAAAAATGCCGCAACTCTTGCCGGTAAAAAGCAATCGTTGCGGCGGCGTCAGGCGTTATGAAACTGTTAAAGCAGGCTCTTGAACGCCTTGATGCGTTGCAGGTGCGGCGAGATATTTTTGAACTTGTGGGTCTGTTGCTCATCCCAGACGATTTCGTAGTACTTGTGCAACAGTTCTGCACTGCGCTGGCTGTCCAGCACCTCATCCTGGCGGGAAAGCACAACCAGGCAGCGATCGCGGTTTTTCTCGCGGAAATCCTCGACGCATTTGGTGGCGATATCGCGGTACTCTTCCGGCCGGTCGATTTTGCCGTGCATATGTTCTTCAGGATACAAATTAGGGTTAAAGATCGCCTGCCGGATGCCGCACAGGAAACCGATGCGTTCGGCCCAGAAACCGCCCAGCCCCACCCCGCAGATCAGCGGATGCTTATCCCCTTCCTGCTGAACAGCCTTGTCCACCTCTTTCAATAGATGCTGCATATCATGGCGTGGGTGCAAGGTGCTGTAGCTGATAAAACGCACGTCCGGATCAATGAACTGCAGTTGTAAAACCTTTTCATGATTGCCGGGACTGGTGGAATCGAAGCCATGCAAATAGATAATCATGTGGATCCTCGCAACAAGCCGAGGGCCGCGCCGCAGCCCTCATCATTTACTACGCCGCATTACGACGCCCTGGGTTCACCCGGCACTCTGCTGCTTATGCTCTTCCCAGCGTTCGCTGAGCGCGCTCAGCTCTTTGTGCGCCTGCTGCCAACGCGCAGAATCACGCAATTCCTGACGGGTGAACTGACCGCGATGATATAACCGCTTCACCCGGTCTGCTTTGACCGGGGACAGGTTATCCAGCACGCTGACCGCCCCCTGACGGTTATTGCACACCAGGATCATGTCACAGCCGGCATCCAGCGACGCCTGGCCGCGCTCAGCGTAACTGCCCATGATGGCAGCCCCTTCCATCGACAGATCGTCGGAGAAGATAACGCCGTCAAAGCCCAGCTCCTGGCGCAGGATTTGTTGCAGCCAGTATGGCGAACCGCTGGCCGGACGCGGGTCCGCTTCAGTATAGATGACGTGCGCCGGCATCACGGCGTCCAGCAACTGACGGTTGATCAATTCACGGAAGATCGCCATGTCATGCTCACGGATCTGCGCCAGCGGGCGTGGGTCGCGCGGGGTTTCTTTATGTGAATCTGCGCTGACGGCGCCATGGCCGGGGAAATGCTTGCCGGTGGTTTTCATCCCGGCGCTGTGCATACCCAGGATAAAACGCTCAGCCATTGCCAGCGCCTGTTGCGGATCGCTGTGGAATGAGCGTTCGCCAATCGCCGCGCTGACGTGACCGATATCCAGCACCGGCGCAAAGCTGATGTCGATATCCTGCGCGATCATTTCCGCCGCCATCAGCCAGCCGGCCTCCTGCGCCAGACGCCCGCCCTCAGGGGCATCGTTCAATGCGGCGAACGACTGCGCCGCCGGCAGGCGAGTGAACCCCTCGCGGAAGCGCTGGACGCGCCCGCCTTCCTGATCCACCGCCACCACCAGCCGATCGTGGGAAGCCTCGCGGATTTGACGCACCAATTCACGCAGCTGCTGCGCATCGTGGAAGTTGCGGGTGAACAGGATCAGTCCGCCGACCAGCGGGTGTTTTAAAATCTCACGTTCTTCGGCATCCAGCTCATAGCTGGCGACATCTAACATTACTGGGCCCACGGCCACCTCACTTCATTATTCATTCAGAACATGGGGATGATAAACAAAAACGCCGGCGCTGCACTGCGCCCCAGCGTAAAAATTCGCTATCGCCGGTTTGTTGCCAGCGCACTTCAAACCATAACAGCATCAGGTAATCCACCCACGGCAACCAGCGCTGCACCTGCGTGCTCAGCAGCGGCAAGTCGTTATAGCCCTGTTGGGAATAGTGCTGCAAAAAATGCTGCTGATTGGCCGCAGACCACGCGTTGCTGCGAAACAGCGCAGCAATCTCCAGTGCGATGTCACCGTCGGCGGCGTACTCCCAGTCAATCAGTCGTACTCCTTCGCCCTGTGCAATCAAATTGCCCGGATGGATATCCATATGCAGCGGGGCTATTTTCAGCGGAGACGGCAGCCGGGCTTGCAAGAAGCGCTGATGCAGCCGCAGCCAGGCAGGCGTCAAACGCCGACGATCCAACTGCTGCCAGTAACGGGCAAACTGGTTATGCAGGTTCAACGGATAACCGCTGAGCGGCCGACGGTGCAAACGGGTCACCCATCGCGCCAGCTCGCCGTGCTGATTCAGGCGCGTAAAACGCGCCTCAGTGACAACGTCACCAGCCAGCCATTCCAGGATAATCCATTGATTGTTCTGCGCTAAAACCTGCGGACCCAGGCCTTCGCCTGCACGGCGCAACACACGCGCCTCTCGCCGCCGGCTCACGCCGAGCGCCGTTTTCTCTGCGCTTTGCTGGCGCGCCAACAATTGCACGCCCTCACCGTCAATGCGCCAACTTTCGCCGGTCAGCCCCTGCACCGGGCTGAAACGACAACCGGCGGTTTTCACCGCCGGCAGTTCGCTCTCAATCAGCCTTCGCAGCGCGGTCTCAGCGGGTAACGGCGCCATTGCCTGACCAGACGATTTCACCGGTTTGTACCAGCATCAACTGCATATCCAGCGTTGGAGACTTCACGTCGCCGCTAACATCGCTGTACAACACGTACTGTGCGCTGACGATACGCGCCAGGCCAATGGCCTTGCTGCGCGACCCCAGGCTGTCATCCGCCGACAGGCCCAGCGTCTGCTTGGCGGTCGCCAGTTGCGCTTCCGGCACGACGGAGAAGGTTTGGTTCGATGCCAGCGCCTTGTGCAACGCGGAGGTGGCTTTAGCGGTTTGCAATGAGCCGTTGGTGTTGTTCTTCACGCTGTCCAGCAGCAGCACGCTGCCCGGGTTGACGCCATCGGCTTTCAGCATCTGGTTCACCAACGGTTGCACGCTGCTCAGCCAGTCAAGTTGCTGGATTTTTGGCGGTTGCGGTACCTGCTCGCCAATGGGCGGCTGGGGTTGCGGCTGCGGCTGCGGCTCTACCACCACCGGCGGTTTGGCCGGCTCAACGGTGGCCGGTGGCTGTTCAGGCTCTGGGGGACGTGACAAACAGCCGCTTAACGTCAACGCGGCCAGTGCGACAACTAGATACTTTTTCATTATCCCTCTCCAACAACTAAAGCAAGAGCTTACAAGAATAGATACAGACGCACACGCTTGGCATCGAGATTGCCGTTAATCGAGTAAATTTCAGCGTCTGAATTTGGCGCAACAGTAACGGTGCGCGGCTCTTCAAAGGGCCGAATATCCAGCCCCTGATTGTCATACCAGTAGAATCGGTAATGCACAGTTACCGGCGTCGGTTGGTTGTTGCTGAGCACCGAAGTGGCCATCACGCGCCCGGAGGCATCCTTAATCGACGGGTTATCGGCCACGATACCTGCGGTAAGCACCGGCGAATCCATCACCACCGCCTGCCGCTCGTTAACCGCAATGCCGGGCCGATTGCTGCAGCCCATCAGCATTGCGGCGGGTAACGCCAGCGCCATCAGACAACGCAGGGTTTTGCTATAGCGCATGATTGACCTCGGTTAGCGTGACAGCAGCGGCCCCAACGAACGGCCACCGACCAGGTGCATATGAATATGATAGACCTCCTGGCCGGCATGGCGATTGCAATTAACAATCAGGCGATAGCCGTCTTCGGCGATGCCTTCCTGTTCGGCAATTTTCGCCGCGGCGGTGATCATGCGGCCCAGCGCCGCTTCGTGCTCTGCGGTTACGTCGTTTACCGTTGGGATCAAGACATTGGGGATGATCAGAATATGGGTCGGAGCCTGAGGTGAGATATCACGGAACGCGGTGACCAGTTCGTCCTGGTAGACCACATCAGCAGGGATTTCACGGCGGATAATTTTACTGAAAATCGTTTCTTCGGCCATCTGGCATTCCTTGTTGAGGAAAATAATCTGTACGCAGTATGAGTGACAAATTCTACTGCTTTCAACCTGATTGCGCACTTATCGCGTCGAGTGATGCAGAATCAGGCAACCTGCCAGGCTAGCCATGCCTCTGCCATTAGATCACTGCGGCAATCATCTGATTTTTTTCACTTTGGTTATTCACTATTGTTGCTTTACTTGCCCGCGGCCGCCGCCAATAGTAACTCTATGATTAGCAAAGGATAGAAAACACCATGCCACTCAAAACCCTGGCGCTGGGCGTGCTGCTGCTGTGCGGTGCGGCCCAGGCGGAAAGCAAAAACATTATCGATCTGCAGGCCAATCAGCAACATATACGCACGCTCAAAAACCCGGCGGCCGTCGCCTTGATCCCGGCGAATTACCATTTTGCCGTACCGGGCAAGTTAACCGTAGCGGTGGCGTCTGAAAACTCCCCGCCGCTGGCGCTGTTTGCCGAAGACAATAAAACCTTGATCGGCAGCGACCCGGATATCGCGCAACTGGTGGCGGACAGCCTGGGGCTGGAACTGAATCTTGTGCCCACCTCCTGGGAGGACTGGCCGCTTGGCATTACTTCCGGCAAGTACGATGCCGCCATTTTTAATATTGCCGTCACCAAGCTGCGGAAAACCAAATTTGATTTCGCCACATACCGCGTAGATACGCTGGGTTTCTATGTGAAATCCACCAGCAAGATCGCCTCCATCAACCGGCCGGCGGACGTTGCCGGGCTGCGGATTATTGTCGGTTCCGGTACGAATCAGGAAAACATCCTGCTCGGTTGGGATAAACAGAACCGCGCCAACGGCCTGGCGCCGGTGCAGCCGATTTATGTCACCGATGACGCCGCCGCCAACCTGAGCATTCAGTCCGGGCGCGCCGACGCTTTCTTTGGCCCCCACTCTACCGGTGCCTATAAAGCAGCGCTAACCGGCAGAACCAAGATGGTCGGCATCGGCCCTAATGTCGCTTATGTCGCGGTGACCACCAAAAAAGATAACGGCCTGGTTGCCGCCATTAACGCTGCCATTAATGGGGTGATCGTCAGCGGCGAATACGCGCAGGTGCTGGACCGTTGGGGCGAACATGATGAAAAGGTCGAGCGTTCCACCATCAACCCGCCGGGGATCGGCGATTAGTCAGCGTTCAATTGCGGTGCATGCGCACGCATCCACTCGGCCAGCGAGTCCAGCGTCGGGCGCAGGGATGTGCCCAGCGCCGTAATCCGGTATTCAACGCGCGGCGGGACTTCCGGAAATACCTGCCGCGTAACCAGGCCGCGCTGTTCGAACTGCCGCAGTTGGCGCGTCAGCTCTTTCTGGGCGATCGGTGCCACCGCGCGCTGCAACTCACTGAAGCGCACCGGGCCGTCGATCATGATCAGCCTGTAGAGGATCGGGATCGCCCATTTCCCCGCCACCAGATTCACAAACCCCACCATAGGGCAAGGTGCGTCCGCTGCCGGCAATGCCGTTAAATTTTTTTCCGCTGTCGAAAGCGCCGCTGTCGTCATTTCATCCCACCTCGCCCCTTAGTATCCAAAAGGTGCCTACTATGCAAAAGATACTATAGCGCAAATAATGGCGCTACCAACGGAAAACAGGAGGCAGGCTATGTCGCGACTTAAAGGTAAATACGCGTTGATCACCGGCGGCACCAGCGGGATTGGTCTGGAAACCGCGCGCCAGTTTATTGCCGAAGGCGCCACCGTGGCGATCACCGGCCGCAGCCAAAGCGGCCTCGACGCAGCGGGGAAAGCGCTGGGCGACGTGCTGCTGTTGCGCAGTGATGCCGGGGATATCCGCCAACAGCAAGCTTTAGCGCAACAGTTGACCAGCCACTGGCCACGCCTTGACGCGCTGTATATCAACGCCGGTGACGTCACCCACCTTCCGCTGCAGCAATGGGATGAGCAGAGCTATCAGCGGCTGATGGACATCAACCTCAAAGGGCCATTTTTCTTGATTCAGGCGCTGCTGCCACTCTTGGCGAATCCGGCCTCGATTATTCTGTGCGGCTCGGTCAGCGCGCATATCGGCCTGCCGCTAAGCAGCGTTTACGCCGCCAGCAAGGCCGGCCTGCTGTCGCTGGCCAGAACGCTTTCCGGTGAGTTGCATCCGCGAGGTATTCGGGTCAATGGCCTGAGCCCTGGCCCGACCGAAACACCGGCATTGGGCAAGCTGGGCTTGAAAGAAGAGGATGAGCAAGCGCTGCGCGATGACATCCGTGCCCTGGTGCCGATCGGCCGCATGGGCACGCCGCTGGAACTGGCGAAAGCGGCCGTGTTCCTCGCCTCTGACGAATCCGCGTTTATGGTCGGGGCCGAGCTGCAGATTGACGGCGGAGTGGGCAATTTGTAATACCGTTATATACCCGTCATCCTGCAAGCTGCAGCGTCGTTACCTGCATGCGCTCACCCCAGTGACTGACTCAAGTCAGCGCCAGAGGATGAGCCAATTGGGTGCCTGGCCGCAGTTTGCAAGCTATAGGGTATCATTCACCGTTGGGAGAACCCGACGGTGAAATTAAGTTACGGAACAAACAGTGAGTTAAGTAATAATATTATTAGATGATAATAATAAAATATCCTTTCATTGATGCGTTCTTAAACTGCGTCTAGCCTTAGTATTTACCCAATTTGGATGGTGAAAACTGATGGCAAGCAAAAAGAATAATCAAGGCGTAGGAATACTGGTAATCGCCGCCATCGTTCTTTGGTTTGCATTCAAATCTGACAATAAATCAGAAAAAAACACGTCGATGTCGCAGTCCGGCACCTCAACGGCCCATGTTTATACGCCGCCGGCCAATCAGGCATTAGATATCGGCGAACAGCCCCCTCAACCGCAAAATGATGCCGCTTTACCCACTAAATATGTAGCGGCCGATCGGCTCAACGTCCGAAACGCACCGAACGGTAAAGTCATTACGTCCCTAAAACGTGGGCAAAGTATCACCATTTACCAAGAGAGCGATAATTGGGTAAAAATCACGCCGGGTAATCAATCGAGCCAATGGGTTTCTACAAAGTCCTTGTGTCATGGTGATAAGTGCTATCAAAAAAGCCGCCAGACACCTGCCCCAAAGCAGCCTGTATATCGGCCCACGCCAAAGCGCAACGTGGAAAGTGCTGCCGGATGCCCCTGTTCGTCAGGAAGAATATGTATAGGCCCACGAGGCGGGCGTTACTGCATCACTTCGGGAGGAAACAAACGCTACGGCGTGTAATAACCGCCTATTATTGAGTCATACCGGCCAGGGAAGTGAAGGATGGCTGTCGGCTTAGGTATCCTGAAAACGCCTATATAATAAGCGTAGTAATTATTTCCAAGGTAACATTTTTACATACACTGATATAACTCATGGGCTTCATTTACATCCGCCTGCTGATGGTCACTGACAACCCGTCCTACACTGAATAGACAGGGCGTAGTGCGGATCCCAGACCGCCAGCCGCAATCAGACTGACCTTAGGTAATCCCCCACCCTCAATTGCTTTTCCCTGAATCGCTATGGCACGGATTTACCGTACCCTATGCATCAACGGACATTGAGATCATGAAAATCAAAACCTTCATTCATGCCGCGCTGCTGGTGATACCGATGGCGTTTAGCGGCATCGCCCAAGCCGGCGATCAAAGCATCCCTTGGGCAAAAAATACCGGCGACGTAGAATCCAACCATATCGCCGCCGTCGGCCAGAACCTGAATGCCGGCCACCAGCAGGTGACCAAAACGCAAGAAGGCGTATGGGCGGCTAATACCGGCAGCATTTCCAACGATGAGAAGGCCCTGACCGGTGGTCAAAACTCGGCACCGAAAACGATGCCTTAACGCGAGCTATAGAGAGGAGACAAGCCGTGACCGTAACAAACGCACGGCTTATCAATCAGCCCAGACCGGGAATGGTGACGCCGAACGTCTGCAGCAGCAGCACCATGTTGAGCAGGATGATAATCACCGTGCCGATGATCGATACCAGGCTGGTGAGGCGGCTGTTCACAAACTCGCCCATGATGTCGCGTCGGCGGGTAAACATGACCAGAGCAATCATCGGCGCCGGCAGCGCCAGGCTCAGCACCACCTGGCTGTAGACCAACGCGTCCGTCGCATTAACCCCTAACGCCACCACGATAAACGCCGGGATCATGGTCACCAGCCGACGCACCCATACAGGGATGCGGAAACCGACAAACCCTTGCATAATCATCTGGCCCGCCATGGTGCCCACCACCGAGCTTGAAATACCGGATGCTATCAGTGACATCAGGAAGATCCCGGCGGCGGCGGCGCCAAACAGCGGAGTCAACGTATGATACGCCGTGCCGATCTCCGCCACGTCGCTGTTACCGGCATGAAAGGCGCTGGAAGCCATAATCACCATGGCGATATTCACCAACCCGGCTATCGCCAGCGCGATCACCACCTCGATATTGGAAAAACGCAGCAGCTTGCGACGTTCGCCGTTGTTACTGGCCGGCGTACGGTGCTGGGTCAGACCCGAGTGCAGGAAAATGGCGTGCGGCATTACGGTGGCACCGATAATGCCGACGGCAATGGTCAACGCCTGCGCATCCGGCAACTGTGGCGTTACCATGCCGGTGCCCGCCGCCAGCCAGTCGACCGGCACGATAAACATCTCGGCGAGATAGCACAGGGCAATGATCGCCACCAGCCCGCCAATCATCAGCTCAACCGGGCGGAAACCTTTCTTTTCTACCATTAATAATGCATAGGTAATCACCGCCGTTACGCCCATCCCCGCCAACAGCGGCATATGGAACAGCAAGGCGAGTGCGATAGCCCCACCCAGAAACTCCGCCAGATCCGTGGCCATTGCCGCCACCTCGCTGAGCAGCCACATGCCGATCACCACCGGGCGCGAGAATTGATCGCGGCACATTTCCGCCAGGTTACGGTTGGTGACGATGCCCAGCTTGGCCGACAGCGCCTGGAACAGCATGGCAATAAGATTGGCCATCACCACCACCCACAACAGGCTGTAACCGTATTTTGAACCGGCCTGAATATTGGTGGCGAAATTACCGGGGTCCATGTAGGCAATGGAGGCAATCACCGCCGGCCCAGCGAACAATAGCGGCGTAAACGCGCCGCGCTTGCGCCCGGCCAGTGCGTTACCAATCGCCGTATTGGTCCGTTCGGTTAACGATGTGGTGGTTGCCGCCTCACGCATATTTTACCCTCAATGTTATTCTGGTTATTTTTCGCCCAATACTCAGAGCAATGTAGCATCGGCTACACTTTATGCAAAATGGAAGATACTTTACCTTTGTGTACAAATATTTCTTATTGTCATTGAGTACGGCGGCTGAATTGATAATGCGTCGCTATTAGACTAACGTAGGGCAGGATTCCATTAGTCTGGAACTCACTGGCTTAACCTATAAAGGACGTCTCAGAATATGGTAACAAGCGCGTCAGATAACGCCGAACGCCCCACCTTGGCTGAAATGCCGGATGAGGCTGAGCACGCCCTGCGCTTTACCCGCGCCCGTGAAGCGCAGTCGAATGCGTTGATCGAAGATTACGTCGAACTGATTGCCGATCTGCTGCTGACCACTCGCGAAGCCAGAACCACCGACATCGCCCGCCGCTTTGGCGTTTCCCACCCTACTGCGATCAAGAACATTGCGCGGCTGAAGAGTGCCGGATTGGTAGAGTCACGCCCGTATCGCGGGGTCTTTCTGACCGAAGAAGGTGAACAACTGGCGCAGCAGGTGCGCCGCCGCCACCGTATTGTGGTCGATCTGCTGGTGTGCCTCGGGGTGCCGACTGAAACGGCGGAGCTGGACAGCGAAGGGATTGAGCATCACATTTCTAGCGACACCCTGGCGGTGTTTGAACGTTTTCTGCAAAACCACGCCGGGAAATAAATCCTCGCCAATAAAAAAGGGAGGCTTTCGCCTCCCTCAAAGCTCCCCAGCCTGAATTAGTGATTACGGATGTATTCGTCCATATCGGTTTTCAGGTTGTCAGATTTGGTACCAAAGATAGCCTGAACGCCTGAGCCTGCAACAACAACGCCGGCAGCACCCAGTTTTTTCAGACCAGGCTGGTCAACCTTGCTCACGTCCGCCACGCTAACGCGCAGACGGGTGATGCAGGCATCCAGATTGGTGATATTATCTTTACCGCCAAAGGCCTGAACCAGAGCCGCGGACATTTCAGAACCGCCCTGAGCGACCTGCTCGGAAACGGTGTCTTCACGGCCAGGCGTCTTCAGATCCAGTTTGGCAATCAGCACGCGGAAGATGGTGTAGTACACCAGACCGTAGATGATACCCACGATTGGGAACAACCAGATCTTGCTGCTGTTACCGCTCAGCACGATAAAGTCGATCAGACCGTGCGAGAAGCTGGTGCCATCACGCATACCCAACAGGATACAGATCGGGAACGCCAGGCCAGCCAGAATGGCGTGGATTACGTACAGGATCGGCGCAACGAACATGAAGGAGAACTCGATCGGCTCGGTGATACCGGTCAGGAACGAGGTCAACGCAGCGGAGATCATGATACCGCCGACTTTTGCGCGATTCTCCGGCTTGGCTGAATGCCAGATGGCAATAGCGGCAGCAGGCAGACCGTACATTTTGAACAGGAAGCCACCGGACAGTTTACCCGCAGTCGGGTCACCCGCCATGTAACGCGGGATATCGCCGTGGAATACCTGGCCGGCCGCGTTGGTGTATTCACCGATCTGCATTTGGAAAGGTACGTTCCAGATATGGTGCAGACCAAACGGCACCAGCGCACGTTCAACCACGCCGTAGATACCAAACGCCACTACCGGGTTCTGATAAGCAGCCCATTGGGAGAAGGTCTGGATAGCCGTACCGATTGGCGGCCAGATGAAGGACAGAACTACGCCCAGAACGATCGCCGCCAGGCCGGAGATAATCGGCACAAACCGCTTACCGGCAAAGAAGCCCAGGTATTCAGGCAACTGAATACGGAAGAAGCGGTTAAACATATAGGCCGCGATGGAGCCGGAGATAATCCCCCCGAGCACACCGGTATCCGCCAGGTGTTTAGCCGCAATTTCTTCAGCCGGCAGGTGCAGAACCAAAGGTGCAACCACCGCCATGGTTTTCACCATGATGCCGTAAGCCACTACCGCAGCTAACGCAGATACACCATCGTTATTGGTGAAGCCCAGGGCAACACCGATAGCGAAAATCAGCGGCATGTTGGCGAAAACTGAACCGCCGGCTTCCGCCATCACGTGAGAAACTACCGTAGGTAGCCAGCTAAAGTTGGCGGAACCGACGCCCAGCAGAATACCTGCGATAGGCAATACGGAAACCGGCAGCATTAGCGACTTACCTACTTTTTGCAGGTTTGCAAATGCGTTCTTGAACATAGTTGAGTGTGCTCCTGAGTAATAGTGCTTTGCTACTTCTCGCGATTCTTCGCGCTGCAAGGGGGGGAGAAAAACCCCTGCAATTCAGGGTGTCTGAGCACCCCTTGAATTTTTACGCAGAGTAAAATAAATAGCCTGCGCAATGTTTGATGGCAGTCACGTTTCGATGAACAAAGCCGGGTATTTTTCTTAAATCGGCTATTTTTTATCAAAAAAGACAAAAAAACGCCCAGCCACCGCCATAAAACGGGTGGGAACATTACCCGTTTCAGCGATTAATTACGAGCTTAAAAAAAATCCCAACATCAATGACTACAGCTAAGCCTAGGCCAAGGATTATAGTTCGATGTGAAATAAGCGTGAAAAGTTGGCGGTAGTGGTTTCGGCCAGCGTTTCCAGGCTCACGCCCTTCAATACCGCCATGTATTCAGCCACATCACGCACGTAGGCAGGTTGGTTTTCTTTGCCGCGATGCGGCACCGGGGCAAGGTACGGCGAATCGGTCTCCACCAGAATGCGATCAAGCGGCACGTAGCGCGCCACCTCGCGCAGTTGCTCCGCATTGCGGAAGGTCAAAATGCCGGAGAAGGAAATATAGAACCCCAGATCCAGCAACGCTTCTGCGGTGGCGATATCTTCGGTAAAACAGTGCAGCACGCCTCCGCAGTCCTGCGAATTCTCCTCACGCAGGATCGCCAGCGTATCTTCACGCGCGTCGCGGGTATGCACGATCACCGGTTTGTTCAGCGCACGACCAATGCGGATATGCTCACGGAATGACGCTTGCTGCAGCTCGAGATTGTCTTTCTGATAGAAGTAATCCAGCCCGGTTTCTCCCAGCGCCACCACCTGATCTGCCGCCGCCAAACGACGCAGCTCAGCGTAATCGTAACCGCCCTCAAGATTGAGCGGGTGAACGCCGCAGGAAAACGCCACGTCATCGCGCTGGCCGATCAACTGCGTCATGGCCTGATACCCCGGTAAAGTGGTGGCGACGGCCAGTACGTAACCGACATCGCGCGCCTTGGCTTTTGCCAGGGCGTCATCCACGTTTTGGTGCAGCGTTTGGTAATCCAGGCCATCAAGATGACAATGCGAATCTACTAACAACATAATAGTTAACTCTTTTACAACGAATGAGGATGAAAATAGCCGGTAGCGCCGAGCATCTGCTCCCAACTGAGTAATCGTTCGGTCAGCAGCAGCTCGCGATTGACGCCGGTTACGTTAAGCAACTGATGGCGACAGTTAAGCCATTGCTGTACCACTTGCTGCAGCGAGGTGCCACTCAACTGGCTGGCCAATTGCTGTACCAGCGGTTGCTGATCCTGATTAAGCGCAAAGCTCGCCGCGCCCTGCTGCCACTTCATGGCATCCACCAGCAATGCGCATAGCCAGTGCAGCCGCTCCGCCACGTCTTCATGATTCAGCACCGGCAACAGCGACAGCATGTCATGCTGCGGCAAGGCGGCATTCAGTGCTGCGCACAGAGCGCCGCGCTGCTGCCAACGCTCGGGTTGCAGCAGTTGTTCGGCAGCCAGCGGCGCACCGTCATGCAGCCGCAGCGCAGTGAGGAGATCCACCGGATTGCCCGGCATTTGCCGGTTTAACCACTGCAAACTGAGTTGCTCATCCGGGCTGGCGAGATGCCAATAGAAACAGCGACTGCGCAATGTCGCCAACAACCGCGAAGGCTCGCGGCAGCTCAACAGGAAATAGGTTTTTTCCGGCGGCTCTTCCAGCGTTTTCAACAGGGCATTGGCGGCCGCTTCAGTCAGCAATTCCGCCTGCGGCAACCAGATAACCTTGGCGCCACCCTGCTGGGCGTGGGAATAAAGGGTTTCGATCACCTGGCGGATAGGTTCAATCCCCAGGCTGCTTTTGCCCTTCTCCGGCGTCAATACATGATAGTCCGGATGGTTGCCCGCCAGCATAAGCCGGCAGCTGTGGCACTCGCCGCAGCTTTTCTCGCCGTTATGCCGTTGACAAATCAACCAGCGACTCAGGCCATAGACCAGCGCCTCGTCGCCATTGCCGGCGGCAGCATGCAGCAACAGCGCATGGTGACCACGGCCTGCGGCATATTGCCCGACCAACTGACGGTAAGGCGTGTTCAGCCACGGGTACCAGTTCATTACACGCCTTCCTGCTGTAGCCATTGGCTGAGGCAACGGCGGATAGCCGCCGTCACCTGTTCCAGCGATTGGGAAGCGTCGACGGTGACGATAGAATCGTCCTGCGCCGCCAACTCCAGATAGCGCGAGCGAGTGCGTTCAAAGAACGGCAGCGCTTCCTGCTCAATACGATCCAGCTCGCCGCGTGCACGGGCGCGTTGCAGGCCAACCAGCGGCGGCAGATCCAGATAAACCGTCAGGTCCGGGCGGAAATCCCCCAAGACGGTGTCACGCAGTGAAGCCATCAGTTGTTGATCTACACCACGACCGCCGCCCTGATAGGCCTGCGATGACAAATCGTGACGATCGCCGACCACCCAGGCACCACGCGCCAGCGCCGGTTTGATGACGGTTTCTACCAGTTGCACGCGGGCTGCATACAGCATCAGCACTTCGGCTTTGATAGTCGGCAGTTCGCCGTCTATGCCGCGTTTGAACAGATCCCGCAGTTTTTCCGCCAGCGGAGTCCCGCCGGGTTCGCGAGTAAAAACAATGTCGTTAATGCCGTGCTCGCGCAGTACGTTGACCACGGTATCGCGCGCGGTGGTTTTCCCCGCGCCCTCAAGCCCTTCGATAACCACGAATTTACTTTTCATTCTTTTCCTTAAGCACCTGGCGATAGGCGCGCACCGCCTGATTATGGCTTGCCAGGTTAGTGGTAAACTGGTGGCCGCCCTTGCCGTCCGCGACAAAGTACAAATAAGGCGTCTTCGCCGGATTGGCGGCGGCTTCCAAAGAAGCCTGGCCCGGCATGGCGATCGGTGTCGGCGGCAGGCCGCTGATCACATAAGTGTTGTACGGCGTCGGCGTTTCCAGATCTTTACGGGTAATATTGCCATTATAGGCGTCGCCCATGCCGTAGATCACCGTTGGGTCAGTTTGCAGGCGCATGCCGATACGCAGGCGGTTAATAAATACCGAAGCCACCTTGGTGCGCTCTTCAGGCACGGCGGTTTCCTTCTCGACTATTGAAGCCATAGTCAGCAAATCTTCCGGCGTCTTGTAGGGCAAACTGGTATCGCGGCTTTGCCAGGCGGCTTCCAGCGTCTTGATCATGCGCAGATGAGCACGCTTAAGCAACGCGATATCGCTCATGCCGGCAGTATACAGATAGGTATCCGGGTACAGGCGCCCTTCCGGATGAGTGCCCTCCGGCAGGCCCAGCGCCACGGCGATTTCCGCTTCGCTTTTGCCCGCCAGCGTATGTTTGAGGTATTTCGACTGCTGCAGCACCAACAGCCAGTCACGCAGGCGCGACCCTTCGATAAAACGCGCGCTGAACTGTGCCTCTTTACCGCTGGCCAACAGTTTAAGCATCTGGCGCACCGTCATTCCCGGCGTAAAGCGGTAAGTGCCGGCCTTGAACTCTGCCAGTTGCGGCTCCAGGCGCAGCAACCACGGGAACCAGGCACCGTTGCGGATCAACTTGTCGCGTACCAGCAAGCCTTCCAGCGCTACCCGCCCGGTACCCGCAGGTAGTTTAAAAATGGCTTCCTGCTGGATCGCCAATGGCGTATCAGCAAAGCGTTCAACTTTCTGGTAACCCCAGCACAGCAGGGCCAACACCAGAACAACAATAAGAGAAACGACCTTCAGCTTTCTTTTCTTCATCAATCAGCCATCGTTAACAGTGTGGACGCAAAAAATCATAGAGTTGGCGTGAGTGATAACGCCATGATTGCGCTGTATTTACCGGCAGCAACGGCATCAGCGCGTTACTCACCAGCACTTCTTCGGCGTCGGCAAGAGTGGCTGGCGGCTCGCTGACGTAATGCAGCGAATATTCACTGCCCGCCAGCAGCTCAATCACCCTTCGACGCATCAACCCAGCCACGCCGGCCTGGCTCAGATCGGGCGTAAATACCGCTTTTCCTTTACGCCAGAATAAATTAGCCGCACAGCATTCCACCAGCATACCGGCAGTGTCAAGCACCAGCGCCTCGTCGGCGGCCGTCTGGTCAAGATGCGCGCGGATCAACACTTGCTCCAGACGGTTCAGATGCTTAAGCCCCGCAAGCAACGGATTACGCGCCAGTGCCACCGGGCTGAGCGCCAGGCTGATGCCCTGTTCACGCCACGACAGGTAGTGCGTGGGATAAGCGCTGCGAGAGACAATGCGCGTAGGATTTTCACACCCCTTTGGGCTGTAACCTCGTCCGCCGCTGCCGCGCGTCAGTATCGCTTTGACCACGCCGAGCGGGATAGATTCTGCCGCACGCGCCATTTCACTTTCAAGAGCGCCCCAATCAGTGAGCGGCATCATCAGCCGCTGCGCTGCCTGTTGCAGGCGTTCGATATGCCAGGGAAGCAGCTCGATTCTGCCGTCGATAACCCGGGCAGTGGTGAAACAGCCATCACCGAACTGCAAACCGCGATCGCTTGGCGCTAACGCATCGTGCTGTTGTCCGTTAATCCAATACATATTTCCACATCTCCTCGTTATGCCGGCGCTAGCGGCAAGGCCCCTGGAAGTGGATGGCGTTAATGTGGCAACTGCGTGGCTGCTGCAACACAAAACGCATCGTTTCCCAGATCGAACGTGCGTTCAGCACGGGTTGATCCGCTTGTTCTGTTGGCCCGTCATCCAGGGCGCTCATTTCAAAATCCGGCGGATAGAAACCCGTCACCCGAATGTTTTCCGCTGCCAGGTGATGCGCGATGTTGTGGCAAAAGCCCCCGATCCCCTGCTTGGCGGCAAAAAACGCCGGGTGGGCACTCGACTGGATGAACTGAGGTATGCCGCACACCGATACCATCACCATAATATCAGCCCCGGCCGAAAGCCGCAGGCTGGGCAAGAGTGCACGAGTCAGTAAAATATTCCCCGTCAGCCCGGAATTGATGGTGCTGATGACGTCAGCATCATCTTTGCTCTCCAGAACCCCCTCCAGCCATTGGGCAGCGCTCAAAACCAGAATGTCGATCGGCCTGTCGTCCTGCAACAGTTGATCGACAAACGCCGTAAGTGAAGCCGGATCGGCAATATCGCACTGGTAAGCCTGCGCCCGTCCGCCTTCGGCTCGTATGATGTTTTGAGTTTCCCTTGCGCTGCTGAGTTGTCGGGCGCAGATATCCACGTCAACGCCCTCACGCGCCAGCCAGACCGACACGGCTTGCCCAAAATCGCGCCCGCCCCCAGTAACCAACGCACGTTTTCCGCCCAACATACACTTTCTCCTGCTTGTCTAACCATGGATTTACTCCGACTTTTGCCGGCAACCTTCACCCAGTAAAGCCTATTCCATTAATTTTTCAGCCAAAAAAGTGCGGAACTCATCTTTTCACTTGTAAACAACCCATAAAAAAACCCGCTCGAAAGCGGGTTTTTTACAGTCTGCCAGCAGACAGGTCACACCTTGCGGAAGATCAGCGAACCGTTAGTACCGCCGAAACCGAAGGAGTTACACAGCGTATACTGCAAATCGCTTACCTGGCGCGCTTCGTGCGGAACGAAGTCCAGATCGCAACCTTCATCCGGGTTATCCAGGTTGATGGTTGGTGGAACCGCTTGATCACGCAATGCCAGCACGGTGAAGATCGATTCAATCGCGCCTGCCGCACCTAACAGGTGGCCGGTCATCGATTTGGTCGAGCTGACCATCACGCGCTGCGCATCGCTGCCAAATACCGACTTCACTGCCTGGGTTTCGGCGGTATCACCGGCCGGCGTGGAAGTGCCGTGCGCATTGATATACCCGATTTGTGACGTAGTCACACCTGCGTCAAGCAAAGCATTTTCCATTGCCAGCGCCGCGCCCGCACCGTTTTCCGGCGGCGACGTCATGTGATAGGCATCGCTGCTCATCCCAAAGCCGACAATTTCAGCGTAAATCTTGGCGCCGCGTTTCTTGGCATGTTCGTACTCTTCCAGCACCATCATGCCGGCACCGTCACCCAGGACGAAACCGTCACGGTCTTTATCCCATGGGCGGCTGGCCGCTTGCGGGTTTTCGTTGCGGGTCGACAGTGCGCGCGCTGCGCCGAAACCGCCAACGCCCAAAGGAGTACTGGCTTTCTCTGCGCCACCGGCCAGCATAACGTCGGCATCATTGTAAGCAATGATACGCGCGGCATGGCCAATGTTGTGCACACCTGACGTACAGGCGGTAGCGATGGAAATACTCGGACCACGCATGCCGAACATAATAGTCAGGTGGCCTGCAATCATGTTCACGATGGTTGACGGCACAAAGAACGGACTGATTTTCCGTGGGCCACCGTTAACCAGTGAACTGTGGTTTTCTTCAATCAAACCCAGGCCGCCGATACCGGAGCCGATAGCGGCACCAATGCGGCTGGCGTTAGCCTCGGTGATATCCAGCCCCGCATCCTGCATGGCTTGCATGCCGGCAGCGATTCCGTACTGGATGAAGGCATCCATCTTGCGCGCATCTTTGCGAGAGATGAAATCCTCTGAATTAAAGTTCTTTACCAGGCCAGCAAACTTGGTCGCATAGGCAGTGGTATCGAAATGGTCGATCAGGCTGATGCCACTCTGACCGGCAAGAAGAGCGTTCCACGTGGACTCTACAGTATTGCCGACAGGAGACAACATGCCCAGTCCGGTCACAACTACTCGACGCTTAGACACGTTTGTCCTCCAAGGAGGGAAAAATATGACACTAGGGATAGAAAAAACTTAGGCGGTCGAGTGACCGCCTAGATATGTTCTCTTACTGCTGGCTAGCGTTGATGAAATCAATAGCTGCCTGAACAGTAGTGATTTTCTCAGCTTCTTCGTCTGGAATCTCGGTATCGAATTCTTCTTCCAGTGCCATTACCAGTTCAACGGTGTCAAGAGAATCAGCGCCCAGATCTTCAACGAAAGAAGCGTTGTTTAAAACTTCTTCCTGTTTAACACCCAGTTGCTCAACAATGATTTTCTTAACGCGTTCTTCGATAGTGCTCATACTCTTAAATTTCCTATCAAAACTCGCTTTCGCGATGGTTTTCGTAGTGTATAAAATGTTGAAAAAGATGCAACTAAATCCCGGCTGGTCAAACCACGATTTTACGCTATTTTGCGGTTTTTACCCCAAATAACGCAAATAGTTTTCGCATTTTTTAAATCATGTACATGCCGCCATTGACATGTAACGTTTCACCGGTGATGTAGCCAGCCTCATCAGAGGCTAAAAAAGCAACAGCGCTGGCGATTTCTTTAGCATCCCCCAGCCGATTGGCTGGAACTGATGACAAAATGCCTGCACGTTGATCATCTGTCAACGCCCGTGTCATGTCCGTCTCAATAAAACCAGGTGCCACGACGTTGACCGTAATGCCACGCGAAGCAACTTCACGTGCCAAAGACTTACTAAAACCAATCAAACCGGCTTTAGCCGCCGCGTAATTAGCCTGCCCTGCGTTGCCCATGGTGCCAACTACGGAACCGATGGTGATGATCCGGCCAAACCGCTTTTTCATCATAGCTCGCATTACCGCTTTTGACAGACGGAATACGGAAGTCAGATTGGTGTCCAGAATATCCTGCCACTCATCATCCTTCATGCGCATCAGCAGGTTATCACGCGTAATGCCGGCATTATTCACTAAAATGTCGATTTCGCCAAATTCAGCACGAATAGATGCCAGAACGCTGTCGATAGATTGAGCATCAACAACGTTCAGCGCAAACCCTTTGCCGCTTGCACCCAGGTAGCTGCTGATAGCCTCAGCACCGCTTTCACTGGTGGCGGTGCCGATCACTTTGGCGCCACGTGCCACAAACGATTCTGCAATAGCCCGGCCAATACCCCGGCTAGCGCCGGTGACCAGAACAACTTTACCTTCGAAGCTCATTATTTTCCTCTTTATTGTTCAAGCGCCGCTGACAGGCTCGCTGCGTCATTAACCGCCGCCGCCGTCAGGGTGTCAACAATACGTTTAGTCAGACCGGTCAGAACTTTACCCGGGCCAACCTCTAGCAGCGACGTAACGCCCTGTGCTGCCATAAACTCTACGCTCTCGGTCCAGCGCACCGGGCTGTACAGCTGGCGTACCAGCGCACTGCGGATGGCTTCTGGATCGGTTTCAGTTCGCACGTCGACGTTATTCACTACCGCGACCTGCGGCGCGCTGAAGGTAATCTCCTGCAACGCAACGGCCAGTTTGTCTGCCGCCGGCTTCATCAACGCACAATGCGAAGGCACGCTCACCGGTAACGGCAAGGAGCGCTTGGCGCCTGCGGCTTTACAGGCCGCGCCTGCACGTTCGACCGCTTCCTAGTTGCCGGCGATGACAACCTGCCCCGGCGAGTTGAAGTTCACCGGGGAAACAACCTGACCCTGAGCGGATTCTTCACAGGCTTTGGCGATAGCCTCGTTATTCAGGCCGATAATGGCGAACATCGCGCCAGTGCCTTCCGGCACCGCTTCCTGCATCAGTTTGCCGCGCAGTTCAACCAAGCGGATCGCCGCCTGGAAATCCAGCACGCCCGCACACACCAACGCCGAGTATTCACCCAGGCTGTGGCCGGCCATCATCGCAGGCGCTTTACCGCCCTGTTGCTGCCAGACGCGGAAAATCGCCACGGAAGCGGCCAGCAATGCCGGCTGCGTCTGCCAGGTTTTGTTCAGCTCTTCCGCCGGGCCTTGCTGCACCAACTGCCACAGGTCATAGCCCAAAGCGGACGAGGCTTCGCTGAAAGTCTCTTCAACGATCGGAAATTGCGCAGCCAAATCGGCCAACATGCCAAGAGCCTGAGACCCCTGACCTGGGAAAACAAAAGCAAATTGCGTCATTTTTTCTTCCTGTTAATCAGAAACGGACCAGCGCCGAGCCCCAGGTAAAGCCGCCGCCAAAGGCTTCCAGCAGCACCAGTTGGCCGCGCTGGATCCGCCCGTCACGCACGGCTTCGTCGAACGCTGCAGGGACCGAGGCGGCAGAAGTGTTGCCGTGACGATCGAGCGTCACTACCACTTTCTCCATCCCCATACCCAGTTTTTTCGCCGTCGCGCTGATGATGCGCAGGTTGGCCTGGTGTGGCACCAGCCAATCCAGTTGGTCGCGGTCCAGATTGTTGGCTTGCAGCGTTTCTTCCACGATGTGAGCCAGTTCGGTAACCGCAACTTTGAATACTTCATTGCCTGCCATGGTAACGTAGGCCGGCTGCTCCGGATCCTGACGATCCTTGAACGGCAGCGTCAGCAGGCCGCCGTAGGTGCCATCGGCATGCAGATGGGTTGACAGGATGCCCGGCTCTTCGGACGCGCCCAACAACACCGCACCCGCGCCATCACCAAACAGAATGATGGTACCGCGATCTTCAGGATCCAGCGTGCGTGACAGCACGTCCGCGCCGATCACCAGCGCATGTTTCACCGCGCCATTCTTGACGTACTGATCGGCCACGCTCAACGCATAGGTAAAACCGGCGCAGGCTGCGGCCAGATCGAAGGCCGCACAGTCTTTAATGCCCAACATCTGCTGCACCTGGCAAGCGGAGCTTGGGAATGCATGGCTTGAGGTGGTGGTCGCAACTACGATCAACCCGATGTCTTCTTTAGCCACACCTGCCATTTCCAGCGCTTTTTCAGCAGCATGGAAGCCCATCGTCGCCACGGTTTCATCAGCGGCAGCGATACGGCGCTCACGGATACCGGTACGCGTGACGATCCACTCGTCAGAGGTATCCACCATTTTTTCAAGGTCAGCATTGGTGCGCACTTGTACGGGTAAATAACTCCCCGTACCGAGAATCTTTGTATACATGTACGATCAGTCACTCTTAGGTAATACAGCTTCAAGGCGCGCAGCAATCCTTTCAGGGACTTGCCGCTGCACCGCCTGCACAGCCTGTTCGATTGCTACTGCAAACGCGTGTGGGTTCGCAGCGCCGTGGCTCTTGATTACGGTGCTGCGCAATCCTAACAGACATGCGCCATTATACTGGTCGGGGTTCAGGTGGCCGAACCGCTTTACCACCCGTTTTTGCAACCAACGGCCTAACAACTTTAACCACCACGCCTGCTTGCCACCGTCTCCGGATGATTTCAGCAGCGATAAAAATACTCTTACCACCCCTTCCATGGTTTTCAGGGTGACGTTACCCACGAAGCCGTCGCAGACCAGGACATCGGTTTTACCGGTGAGCAGGTCATTGCCTTCCAGGTAACCAATATAATTGATTGCCGGGGTGTTTTTCAGCACGGCGGCCGCTTCGCGGATATTATCCAGGCCTTTGGTCTCTTCTTCACCAATATTCAGCAGCGCCACGCGGGGCTGCGCAATACCCACCACCTCTTCGGCCATCACTGCGCCCATTACCGCAAACTGCACCAGCATAGTGCTGTCGCATTCAACGTTGGCGCCCAGATCCAGCACTACGGTTTTACCGAGCTGCTGGTTTGGGATCACGGTCATCAGCGCCGGACGTTCAATACCGTCCAGCGGCTTAATCAGCATTTTCGCCAGGCCCATCAACGCACCGGTATTACCTGCACTGACGCAACCCTGCGCATCGCCGTTTTTGGTCAGCTCCAGCGCAATGCGCATAGATGTGCCTCGGCTGGCGCGTATCGCTTGTGAGGGTTTGGCGTCGCCGGCAATCACTGATTCAGCGGGCACGACTTGCAAACGCTCCAGAAGAACCGGATCGGCTTTGGCAAGTAAAGGAGAGATGGCGTCGGGATCGCCGACCAGCAGGAGATGAAGCTGTAAATTAGAGGCCAGTGCCTGCAATGAAGCAGGCACTGTGACGCAGGGACCGAAGTCCCCGCCCATTGCATCTAACGCCAGGGTTAGACGAGTCAAGGTACCGCTACTTAGCCGATAACCTTGCGACCGCGGTAGAAACCGTCGGCAGTGATGTGGTGACGACGATGAGTTTCACCAGAAGTCGCATCAACAGACAATGTGGTGGTGGTCAGAGCATCGTGTGAACGACGCATGCCACGCTTGGAACGGGTTGGTTTATTTTGTTGTACGGCCATGGACCTTACTCCTTAATTACTTACGCTTTAAACTGGCTAATACGGCAAATGGATTCGGTTTCTCCGCCTCTGGAGGCAGTTTGCCAAATACCATGTCCGCTTCGGACACTTCACAGTGTTCAGATTCATGTAACGGGACGACAGGCAGTGAAAGAATAATTTCGTCTTCAATCATTGCCAACAGATCGACTTCGCCAAACTCATCGACTTCGATCGGTTCGTACGCTCCCGGTAATGCCTCAGCCTGCTCATCATTGACGACCGGGCTAAAACAATATGTTGTGTGGATATGACGCTCGAACGGGACACCACAGCGTTGGCACATCAGGGTTACCTGAACGTCCGAATGCCCTGTTATCACCGCGAGGCGTTGGTTATCAATATCGAACGATAACGAAACCTCAACATCACTGTCCACACTGACCACGGAGTCGGCAACACGTGTAACCTGCTCAGGCGCATAGGAACCAACATAGTCCAGGCGTTTCTGAGCGGTACGTACCGCATCAATGGTCAAGGGTAATTTTACCTTTTGCATAGGGCGCGCATATTAACTTTGTAACGACGTAGAGTCAAAGAAAAAGGCCGTAAAACGGTACCTTTCACCATTATTCGCTTCCTCAGCGGCGGACAGTTTAAAATGCCCACTCTATTTACGCTACGGTTTGCGAAAAAAATTATGCAAAGACTTCTCCTTGCCTCCACCTCGACCTACCGCAAGATGCTACTGGAAAAGCTGCACTTGCCCTTCCTTTGCGCGGCGCCGCAGGTGGATGAAACCCCGCTGGCGGGGGAAAGCGCCGAGGCGCTGGTGCTGCGATTGGCCACGGCGAAAGCCCAGGCGCTGGCTGCCGCCTACCCCGAACATCTGATTATCGGATCCGATCAGGTCTGCGTGCTCGAAGGAAAAATCACCGGAAAACCGCACACGGAAGAGAACGCCTGCGCTCAATTGCGCCAGGCCAGCGGCCAGAAAGTCACCTTTTATACCGGGCTGGCGTTGTATAACAGCCGCAGCAGGCATCTGCAGGTACTGTGCGAACCCTTTCACGTACATTTCCGCACGCTGAGCGAGGCTGAAATCAGCGCTTACGTGCGACTTGAGCAACCACTCAACTGCGCGGGCAGCTTTAAAAGTGAAGGATTGGGGATTGCGCTGTTCGATAAGCTGGAGGGGCGGGATCCCAATACGTTGATCGGCATGCCGTTGATCGCCCTGCTGGAAATGCTGCGGGCTGAAGGCATCAACCCGCTGGCATAGGATAAAAGGGCTGCGTTATTTGCCCTGAGACTGCTTGCGCAACACCTGCAGGCAGTGACGCAGCTCTTCATCCATCGGCGCTTCGATGCGCATCGTTTCGCCGGTACCCGGATGTTCGAAACGCAAAGCAGCCGCGTGCAAGAACAGACGCTTGAGCCCGGTGCCCGCCAGTTGGCGATCGAATTCGCGATCGCCATAACGATCGTCAAAGGCTATCGGATGCCCGGCATGCAAGGTGTGCACACGGATCTGATGGGTGCGCCCGGTGATCGGGCTGGCTTTGACCAGCGTTGCGTGCTCAAAGCGCTCTTCCACCTTGAAGCGTGTTTCCGAAGGTTTGCCTTCGCTGTTGACGCGAACGATACGCTCACCGCTCTGCAGAATGTTTTTCAGCAAGGGTGCCTGCACCGCTTTGCAATGTGATTGCCACTGGCCACGAACCAACGCCAGGTAATCTTTTTGCATCCCTTTCAGACGCAGTTGCTCGTGCAGCGAACGCAACGCAGAGCGTTTTTTCGCCACCAGCAGCACGCCTGAGGTGTCGCGATCCAGGCGGTGAACCAGTTCCAGGAAGCGGGCTTCGGGACGAAGCGCGCGCAGGCCTTCGATCACGCCGAAGCTCAGGCCGCTGCCGCCATGGACTGCCGTGCCTGATGGCTTGTTCAGCAGCAGCAGGTGATCGTCTTCATACAAGATGCAATCTGCCAGCGCGGCCACTTTATCCAGTTTGGCGGAGACTGGCGCTTCTTCACGCTCGGCAACGCGCACCGGCGGAATGCGCACCACGTCGCCGGCGGCCAGTTTATATTCTGCCTTGATGCGTCCTTTATTAACCCGCACCTCGCCTTTACGCACGATGCGGTAAATCATGCTCTTCGGCACGCCTTTCAGGCGGGCAAGCAAAAAGTTGTCGATTCTCTGACCGGCTTCGTCGTCAGAAATCGTGATTAATTGTACTGCAGGAATGTTCGTTTTCATGGAGCGGGATTCTAAATAGAGCGAGTAAATAGCGCCACTTCTTTTTCTGTGCTTAACTGTCTCTCTGACTGCAGACGAAACCCCAGCGAACAATAAGGCAGCAAGCCGGTTTGAACGTTTGCGATTTCTTCCGCAGTTAAGGAAAAGTCACCTTGCTATAACGGCATCAGCAGTGGAATAATGCGTTTACTTTCCACGTTGATTCTCGTTAAACAGGGAAAACGGTGGGATTATAAAATTTGTCTGATGGCGCAAAAACGCAGCAATGGCGTAAGACGTAATGCGAAATCAAACAATTAGCGGGCTGCGGGTTGCAGCTTGGCCGGCAAACGGAATCAGATCTGTCGACGTAAATCAGAGGCTATTCCCCTAGTAAAAGTGCTGTTTTTCACAAAGAAATACAGGCTTACCGAGATAATGCGCCCCTATGCAGGCGACAACCGTGAGGTTGACGACTTTGCGAGAAGACACGGGGTTTTCGGTTTTAACCCGGCCATGAGGTTATTTTGCCCGCAGCTTTGTCGATAATGTAAAAATAACGAGTAAGTTAAGATGAAAAGAATGTTGATTAACGCAACTCAGCAGGAAGAGTTGCGTGTTGCCCTTGTAGATGGACAGCGGCTGTATGATTTGGACATTGAAAGCCCAGGTCATGAACAGAAAAAAGCGAATATTTACAAAGGCAAAATCACTCGTATTGAACCAAGTCTTGAAGCAGCGTTCGTTGATTACGGCGCAGAACGGCATGGTTTCCTCCCTCTTAAAGAAATCGCCCGCGAATACTTCCCAAGTAACTACTCTTCTCATGGTCGCCCGAACATCAAAGATGTGCTGCGCGAAGGCCAGGAAGTTATCGTTCAGGTTGACAAAGAAGAACGTGGTAACAAAGGCGCAGCCTTGACCACCTTCATCAGTCTGGCCGGCAGTTATCTGGTGCTGATGCCGAACAACCCGCGTGCCGGTGGCATTTCCCGCCGCATCGAGGGTGACGACCGTACCGAACTGAAAGAAGCGCTTTCCTCCCTGCAATTGCCGGATGGCATGGGTCTGATTGTTCGTACCGCGGGCGTTGGCAAATCTGCCGATGCGCTGCAGTGGGACCTGTCTTTCCGTCTGAAGCATTGGGAAGCCATCAAGAAAGCCGCCGAAGGCCGCCCTGCTCCGTACCTGATCCATCAGGAAAGCAACGTGATCGTGCGCGCATTCCGTGACTATCTGCGCCCGGACATCGGCGAAATCCTGATCGATAACCCTAAAGTTCTCGATTTGGCAAAAGAGCACATCGCTGCTCTGGGCCGCCCGGATTTCAGCAGCAAAATCAAACTGTACAGCGGTGAAATCCCTCTGTTCAGCCATTACCAAATCGAGTCTCAGATCGAATCCGCCTTCCAGCGTGAAGTTCGCTTGCCTTCCGGCGGCTCGATCGTCATCGACACTACCGAAGCCTTGACCGCCATCGACATCAACTCCGCGCGAGCAACCCGCGGTGGCGATATCGAAGAAACTGCGTTCAACACCAACCTGGAAGCGGCGGACGAAATCGCTCGCCAACTGCGCTTGCGTGACCTTGGCGGCCTGATCGTTATCGACTTCATCGATATGACCCCAGTGCGCCACCAGCGCGAAGTAGAAAACCGCCTGCGTGACGCAGTGCGTCAGGACCGTGCGCGTATCCAGATCGGCCGCATTTCCCGCTTTGGCCTGCTTGAGATGTCGCGTCAGCGCCTCAGCCCGTCACTGGGTGAATCCAGTCATCACGTCTGCCCTCGCTGTAACGGCACCGGCACCATCCGTGATAACGAATCGCTGGCACTTTCCATTCTGCGCCTGATCGAAGAAGAAGCGCTGAAGGAAAATACCAAAGAAGTTCACGCTATCGTGCCGGTTCAGGTCGCTTCTTACCTGCTGAACGAAAAACGTGAGTCGGTGAGCGCAATCGAAAAACGTCAGGGTGGCGTGAAAGCGATCATCGTGCCGAACGATCAGATGCAAACCCCGCACTACTCGGTGCTGCGTGTGCGCAAAGGCGAAGAAACACCAACCCTGAGCTACCTGCTGCCGAAATTGCACGAAGAAGAGATGGCCCAGCCACTGGACGATGCGCCGATGGAGCGCAAACGTCCGGAACAACCGGCTCTGGCTTCGTTCTCTCTGGCGGCTGACGCCCCGCCGCCTGCCGAAGAACCTGTGGCGGCACAGTCCGCTGCTGCCGCTGTCGTGGCCAAACCAAGCGCCCCAACCGCTGCAAAACCAGGTCTGTTGGGCCGCCTGTTCGGTGGCTTGAAAGCGCTGTTCGCCAGTGAAGAACAACCGGTTGTTGAAGCCAAACCTGCCGTTGAAGCACCTAAGGCCGAAGGCAACGGTGAAAACCGCCGCCAGGATCGCCGTGGTCAACGCCGTCAGGGTTCTGGCCGTAAAGAACGTGGTGAACGCGGAGAACGTGGTGAGCGTAGCGATCGTCCTGAACGTGGCGAACGCAAGGAACGCGGCGAAGGCCGTGACAATCGCGAGCGCGATAACCGTGAACCACGTGAAAATCGTGAGCCGCGCGACAATCGCAGTGAAGGCCGTGAAACGCGTGAAGTGCGCGATGAACAACGCCGTAACAACCGCCGCAATGCACCGCAGGTTGCTGCACCGGTTGCCGAGGCGCCACAGTCTGAAGAAGCCGCCAAGGCACAGCGTGAAGAGCAGCAACAACGCCGTGACCAGCGTGCCGAACGCCAGCGCCGTCGTCAGGAAGAGAAGCGCCAGGCTCAGCAGGAAGTGGCTGCACTGGAAAATGTAGACACCAGCACCAACGTTATCAGCGATGAAGATCTGGAAGAACGCCAGCAGCAAAACATGCAGCGTCGCCAGCGTCGTCCTCTGTCGCAGAAAGTTCGCGTATTGTCCGCGGAAGAAGAATTGCATCGCGCAGCGGAAGAGCTGTTGGCCCCTAAAGCGCCAGTGGCGAAAACCCAGGACGTGAAACCGGCTCTGGAAGAAGACAGCGTTAAATTGCTGCCAGAAACCCTTGAGACACCGGCTGAAGATGACGTTCAGGGCGACAACCGCAACGGCGAAAATGGCATGCCACGCCGTTCACGCCGCTCGCCACGCCATCTGCGCGTGAGCGGTCAGCGCCGTCGCCGTTACCGTGATGAGCGTTACCCTGCCCAGTCGCCAATGCCGTTGGCTGGGGCTTTCGCCTCTCCGGAAATGGCTTCTGGCAAGGTATGGGTAAGTTACCCTGTAACACAAACAGCACAAGTGATTGAAGAAGCTGAAGTTCAGACTGATGCTACCGAAATCGCAGCCGACAACGTGATGGCACAACAAGCTGTCGACGTAGCCGCTCCGGTTATCGCTGAAGCTGCCGCACAAACCCTCGCACCGGTAGAAACCGCTGAGGTTGTCATTGCAGAAGAAGCTCAGCCGGAAGTTGAAACTGTTGCGCCGGTCATTACGGCTCAATTGGAGGAAACGGCTGCGGTACCGCAGGCTGAGACGCCAGTAGTTGAAGAAGCTACCGTGGTTGAAGAAGCTACCGTGGTTGAAGAGACGACCGTGGTTGAAGAAGCTACGAATGTCGAAGCAACCCCGGTGGTTGAAGCCGCGGCTGTTGCTGAAGAGACTGCCGTTGTTGTTGAGCCTGTCGCAGCGCCAACGCCGATCATCGTTGAAGCCGCACCTGTTCAGGAAGCTGCTGCTCCGGTCGTTGTTGCAGAAAAGCCGCCGGTTGTTCAGCAGCCAGCGCCGGTGCAGGGGACACTCTATAAACATATCGCCACAGCGCCAATGACCAAGGCCCCAGCGCCGGATTACGAGCCGGAAGAGCAGAAAGGCAGCGATTGGCAACGCCCCTCCTTCAATTTCGAAGGTAAAGGCTCGGCGGGAGGTCATGCTGCGGTGAATCAAGCCACAGCGCCGGCAGCCAAACCGCAGCCGGTTAACGAATAAGTTAATCTGCTCCGATAAAAAAACCCGCCAAATGGCGGGTTTTTTCTTGCCAAAAAATCGGTTCAGGCAATTTTTTTCAATTGTTTGATATCCAGCAAATCCAGCTTGCCGTCGAGCTGGCTGACAAATTGTTTAAAGTGCTCGGTGGCGTTGTGTTTTTCCAGCGCTTCTGCGCTTGCCCAGCGTTCGAAGAACACGAAAGTGCCTGGCTGTTCCAGATCGCGGTGCAGATCATACTGCAGATTGCCCAGCTCCTGACGGCTTGGCTCTATAATTTCATGCACAGCATCGCTGACGGCAGACACAAATTCAGGTTTCGCCTGCAGGGTGGCAATAACTCGTACTTCCATTTCTTTCTCCCATTCCACATGATGAACGTTGATAACCCAGCAGTTATGACACGGGGATCGTTAAAATCCCTGTCACTATGCGCCCGAAAGCCAATTGATTTCAACTTGCCGTGAACAAACAGATGCATCAAAGACGCTTTCCGCTTATCCTTACACCCCGGCGTGAATAACCCCCATTATTCGCTTTTATATAGACGTGTTTCTGACCGCCGGAGCCTTGCAACATGACCGCACAACCTCAAGCCCTGAAAATCCGCCGCCCTGACGACTGGCACATCCATCTGCGTGATGACGACATGCTGAAAACGGTTCTGCCCTATACCAGTCAGGTATTTGGCCGGGCGATTGTCATGCCGAATCTGGCTCCGCCAATCACTACCGTAGAGGCTGCACGGGCCTATCGTGACCGCATTCTGGCCGCAGTTCCTCAGGATCACGATTTCACCCCATTGATGACCTGCTACCTGACCAACTCGCTGGCCGCCGCCGAATTGGTCAACGGCTTTGAGCAAGGCGTGTTCACCGCCGCCAAGTTGTATCCTGCCAACGCCACAACCAACTCCAGCCACGGTGTCAGCGATGTGAAAGGCATCTACCCGCTGTTTGAACAAATGCAGAAAATCGGTATGCCGCTGCTGATCCACGGTGAAGTGACCGACGCAGCCGTAGATATCTTCGATCGCGAGGCGCGTTTTATTGAACAGGTTATGGAGCCAATCCGCCGGCAGTTCCCGGAGTTGAAAATCGTCTTCGAGCACATCACGACCAAAGAAGCGGCTCAATATGTGCAGGAAGGCAATCGTTTCCTTGGCGCCACTATCACGCCGCAGCACCTGATGTTTAACCGCAATCATATGCTGGTTGGTGGTATCCGCCCGCACCTGTTCTGCCTGCCGATCCTGAAACGCAACATTCATCAGGATGCGCTGCGCAAAGCAGTCGCCAGCGGTTCCGAGCGCTTCTTCCTCGGCACCGACTCGGCGCCGCATGCCAAGCACCGTAAAGAGTCAAGCTGTGGCTGTGCCGGCGTATTTAACGCCCCGAATGCCATCCCGGCCTATGCCAGCGTATTCGAACAACTGGGCGCGCTGGAGCATCTGGAGGCCTTCTGCTCGCTGAACGGCCCACGTTTTTATGGCCTACCGGTCAATGCCGACTTTATCGAACTGCAACGTGTGCCGACAACGCAACCGGAAGAGATAGCCATGGGTAACGAAACGGTTGTGCCATTCCTGTCTGGGGAGACCCTGAGCTGGTCCGTGAAGGCGTAAAATCTTTTTTAACGCAACCTCTTGCTCCCGCACGAACTTAACTGTATAAATAACCAGTAAATCGCTTCGGGGGCAATCATGCGTGTTGAAGTCACTATAGATAAAACCAGACCGCTACCGCCAGGGGCAATTGAAGCCCTGACCGGCGAGCTGGGCAAGCGGGTAAATCGTCAATTTCCAGATGCCGTAGTTCAGGTTCGTTATGCCGGTTCCAACGGGCTTTCTGTGCTTGGCGGCCTAAAAACGGATAAAGACCTAATCGCTGAAATCCTCCAGGAAACCTGGGAAAGCGCAGACGAGTGGTTCAGCGCAGAATAACACTGCAATGCTGTTTTTGCCGGGGGGTCGCTCCCCGGCTTTTTTGCCTTTGAAACCGCACTCACCTCCCCCCTTCAATTTATGCTGGAAGAAATGCCTTATCTGGTCTGTACTGAATGTTTTTAACAGGAGGTGTTTGACATGGTCCCGGACAAGATAAAATCTGAAGAAACGATGACCTTTGGCGAGCTGCTGGCGCTGATTGGCGATCAAAAACGGCGCTTGAACGTATTGGAAGTTGCGTTCTCCTATCTGGCTTTTGGTCTGGATGACAAAGCCAATCAATTGCTGATCCACAGCCTGAAACTGGAAGCGCAAAATCAGAATCGCGATGCCGAAACGCAGCAGCATTTCGCGCATCTGGCCGCCGAACTTGAGAAACGGTTACACAGCGCCCCTCCTGATGCAGAATGATTGCCGCATGCCCGTCACGCAGGCCTCCTTGGCCAGCCAGTAGAATAATTATATTTATTTTGCAAAAAAGGATGGAAAAGCTCCACCGCAGAAACCATATGCGTATACTGTAATTGCTCACATGATGATGAGCCGCATTGATCCTCGTTAGTCACTCACGTTAGTTACTACTCAATAAGGGGTCTTTATGGACAGAAATGATGAAGTAATTCAGACACACCCGCTTGTTGGTTGGGATATTAGTACTGTCGACGTTTATGACGCCATGATGATACGCCTTCATTACCTGTCTTCACTAGACCAGACGCCAGAAGAAGCCCAAGTAGACAGAACGCTTTGGTTAACTACAGATGTCGCACGCCAATTAATCAATATTTTAGAAGCCGGCATTGCCAAGATTGAAGCAACGGATTACCAGGACCTTGATCGTAAAAAACACTAATTTACTGCCCCAAAAAGCCTAAGGCGCCAGCGATTATCTCTGGCGCCTTTTTCTTTGCCGGCACGACAGCGCAACGGGTGCATTGCTGCGCCCAACCTTTTATCATAGCCCGATAAGAAACGTATATCAGAGAGGTTACGGCACGTGGAATATGACTTAATTGTTGTGGGCAGCGGTTCGGTAGGCGCAGCGGCGGGTTACTATGCTACGAGATCCGGCTTGAAAGTATTAATGATCGACAGCGCGATGCCCCCACACCGTAACGGCAGCCACCATGGCGATACACGAATCATCCGCCATGCCTATGGCGAAGGTGAAAAGTATGTGCCACTGATTCTGCGTGCCCAGGCCCTGTGGAACGCACTGATTCAGCAAACCGGCGAAGAACTGTTTCAGGCCTGCGGAGTACTGAACCTCGGGCCGCAGCATTCTGAATTCATCAGCAATGCCCAACGCAGCGCGCAAAAATTCCGCCTCAACACGCAAAACCTCAGCACGGAACAGATTAACCAGCGTTGGCCCGAATTCAACGCGCCTGAGGGTTATATTGGCGTGTTTGAACCCGATGCCGGGTTCCTGCGCTCGGAACAGGCCGTCGCCTGCCTGATCAAACTGGCTAATGAAGCCGGTTGCAGCCAACTGTTCAATTGCCCCGTCAGCGCAGTGGAGCCTATTGATGGCGGTGTCGAAGTCGTCACCTCTGAAGGCAGCTTCCGGGGCCGAAAAGCGGTGGTTACCGCCGGCACCTGGGTAAAAGCGCTGCTGCCGCAGTTACCTATCGCACCGCTGCGGAAAGTATTTTCATGGCATCAGGCGGATGGCCGTTACAGCATCAACAACCGTTTCCCGGCTTTTACCGTTGAGGCTCAGGACGGCAACCATTATTACGGTTTTCCCGCCGATAACGACGGGCTGAAAGTGGGTAAGCATGACGGCGGCCAGGAGATGGATGCGCCTGAGCAACGCAAACCTTTCGGCAGTTTCGCCAGTGATGGCACTGAAGTCTTCCAATTTCTGCGCCAATTTTTACCGGGTGTAGGGGTATGTTTACATGGGGAAGCATGCAGTTACGATATGAGTCCGGATGAAGATTTTATTATCGACACCGTCCCGGGATGCGATCGACTGATGGTCATCAGCGGTCTGAGCGGCCATGGTTTCAAGTTTGCCAGCGTGTTGGGCGAGATCGCCGCCCTGTTTGCCGAAGACAAAAACCCACCGGTAGACATCTCACCCTTTGCGCTAAAACGTTTTAATTAACCTTTTCCCATTCACTAACCGCACCCGCTAACCCGCGCGGGCTGCGGTTTCCCCCTCGGTTACAATTCACCAAGTCTATAACTCATTAAAAAATCATATAAAAAATCTGGCAACGGAAATTTCTGACACAAGTATCCGGATTTCCGAATTGATCCTCTATGGTGTAAGTCTTATTTTACAGCTGATATGCCCAAGTAATTTTTCGATCAACAAGGACGTCACCATGAAACTGCTTGTCGTGGACGAATGCTGCTTCACCCGAGTCGGAATCGACAACTATTTTTCTGACCATGTTTTCGTTCAGACCACCTGTTGCCACAGCATTGAACAGGCGATGCCGCTACTGAGCAGTTACCAGCCGAGCCACATCCTGGTAAACCTGACCAAGCATTGCCGCTATAACGACGATGACACCCAACTGCAGGCTTTTATTGAGGCCAGCCCCTCGGCGCTGCTGTTTATTTATCTGGACACGCCTTATCCCTACAGCGAAACGCCGATGCGCATCACTGATAACGCCTTCTTGTTCAACAAAAGTATTTTGCCCGTTACCCTGCGCATGCTGAGGGAAAAGCCTGTTGCACTGATGGACGCTGGCGTTGAACATTCCCTGTTCAGCCCGCAAGAACTGACGGTGATGAAACACTGGATGGCGGAAATGCCGAATTACCGTATCGCGAAAAAGCTGCAAATCAGCTCACACACGGTTTATGTTCACAAACGCCATATCACGGAAAAAATCAACGCCCGCAACCGGTTGGAGTTTTACTCTCTCTATAACGTACTGCGTTATTTCTACCCGCCAAGCGCGCCGACCGCCCCGATGTCGCTGTCCCTGCTGGCCGTATGACTTGTTCAAAGAGGTGAAACTCACCTCTGATCCCACACTTTGCCCTTTCACAGTATTAACGTTGGCTACAAAAATACTATAATCAGCGGTCCTAACCTTTTGGCTGCTTAGAATGCTAAACAAAATACTGTCGGCGATCATCAACAACGTACGCGAACATCTGGTGCTGTACCTCTGTCTGTGGCTACTGGTGCTAGCGCTTGATGTCTATTTCTTCTTTATGACCTGAATGACCTGACTCAAGGCGCTACGCCAACCTTCCCCGTTTGCGTTTCAGGCGTTTCTGAGCCCCCGGCAGATTGTTGTCACGGACGCACTACGCGCCCGCTCTCCCCCTTTCTGATTTTTCTTTACTCCGAGGTGACTTTCTTGCCCGGCCGACCATCGCCGAGGATAATGGCCATTTTATGCCCCCCTTCAGTGGTTTCCAGTGCGATGCGGGCAATAATAGTCAGCGGTACCGAGAGCAACATGCCTACCGGCCCCATCAGCCATCCCCAGAAAATCAGCGAAAGAAAGACCACCAGCGTCGACAACCCCAGCCCTCGCCCCATGATCCTCGGCTCCAGCATATTGCCAATCACCAGATTGATCATGATAAAGCCCCCCGCCACCACTAACGCATCACCAAAGCCGTTAAACAACAGGGCCTGAATCAATGGAGGAATGGCGGCGATCACCGAACCGATATTGGGAATATAATTCAGCAAAAATGCCAGTAACCCCCAGATAAATGCAAAACGTACGCCGACCGCAGCCAGGAACACCCAGACAATAATCCCGGTCGCCAGACTGATCGCCGTTTTGATCACCAGATAACGGGTCACCCCCTCCAGCGCACGCTGAATATTGGCAATCCCCTCACTGGGCTTGTCCAGCGCCTGTTGCAGCTTGTAAGGCAGCAACTGTACTTCAAACAACATAAACACCACGGTCATCAGCAGCAGGAAGATATTGGTCATAGCGCCGGAAAGGTGGCTCAGCAGGCGAGTGACCAGGTTCATCGCTGCGCTTGGGTCGACATACTGCAGCATCGCCACGGTGGACAGGGTTATGTTGAAACGATCGGCGTAATGTTGCAGCTCGCGCAGTTTTTCCATCATCATGCCGCGGTATTGCGGCAATGAACGGGCAAGCTCATTCAACGAGGCACCCAGCATGCCGATAAACAGCATCAGCACTACCACCACGGCCACCACCAATAAGCTAACCCCCAACACGCGCGGTATCCGCCAACGTTCGAGTTGCGCCACCAGCGGGTTCAGTACCATCGCCAGAAATACCGCCAGCATGAACGGCACCATGATGTCTGCCGCCGCTTTAATACCGGCCAGGATAATCACCAGCATCGCCAACATAATGGCCAGGCGCAGGCTGCGATCGGTCAAAAGGGTTCGGCCCATGACATTTCCTTTGTATTGATAATCCAGGCCCACAGGGCCGCCAGATGCCTCTTATGTTAGCAAACTCTGCCGCTGCAGCGCAGGTAAACTGCCGATAAACACCAGCCAGCAAGAAAATCCGCACCCTTGCCAAAATCAGACTGGAAATAATCGACGCTCTTTACTAGCGGATTATTTGTTAAAAAAAGACCGTATTTACGCAAAATGACAAAAGCTGACACAAATAAATAAAAAGCTTTAATTTCAATTAGTAACGGAAAAGTACATTCAAATGACGATATTCACTACGACGATTTCACTGATTAACTTCCCGCAATCTTACGCAAATTCACTGATTGATATTCTAAAGAAGTAACATAGTTAAATTTATTATTGATTTTATGTTTCTTAAAGTTTAATTATTGCACCCAGAAAATGATGAATGTAAGGAAACAAGATGCTTTGGAAAAATACCGCCAGCCGTTTTGGCCATATTTCAGTGCTAATCCATTGGCTGGTTGCGCTGACGGTTTACGGCATGTTTGCCCTGGGCTTGTGGATGGTCACGCTGGGCTATTACGATGTCTGGTATCACCAGGCACCGGAAATCCATAAAAGCATCGGTACACTGTTGTTCATCGTCATGCTGGTTCGGGTGATCTGGCGTTTCGTTTCACCGCCGCCAAAACCGCTGGCCAGCTACAGTCGTTTTACTCGCGTCAGTGCGATACTGGCTCATATTGCGCTGTATGTCGTGTTGTTCAGCATCCTGATCAGCGGTTATCTGATTTCCACCGCCGACGGCCAGGCGATCAGCGTTTTCGGCTGGTTCGACATCCCCGCCACCGTCACCGGCATGGCTGAACAGGCCGATACCGCCGGCACTATCCACCTTTATCTGGCCTGGACCGTCGTCGTGCTCTCGCTACTGCACGGCCTGGCTGCGCTTAAACATCACTTTATTGATCGTGATGTGACTTTGAAACGGATGCTGGGTAGCAGCGCCGATTAACCTTTGGATTTATGGAGATTGCTATGTTGAAGAAAACCGTACTGGGCCTGACCGCAGGCGCACTGCTGCTGAGTGCCGGTTCCGCGCTGGCTGCCGACTACAAAATTGACAAACAAGGGCAACACGCCTTTATCGAATTCCGCATCCAGCACCTGGGTTACAGCTGGTTGTACGGCACCTTCAAAGACTTTGACGGCGGCTTCACCTTCGACGAAAAAGATCCGTCCAAGGACAAGGTTAACGTCACTATCAATACCGCCAGCGTCGACACCAATCACGCCGAACGCGACAAACATCTGCGCAGCGCAGAGTTTTTGAACGTGGAAAAAAACAAACAGGCCAAGTTTGAATCCACCGAAGTGAAAAAGAGCGGTGACGGCTATGCCGTGGTCGGTAATCTGACGCTGAACGGCGTTACCAAACCGGTAACGCTGGACGCCAAACTGATCGGCCAGGGTAATGACCCATGGGGTGGCTACCGCGCCGGCTTTGCGGCCAACGGTAAAATCAAGCTGAAAGACTTCGGCATCACTACCGATCTCGGCCCGGCATCGCAGGATGTTGAGCTGATTATTTCTGTCGAAGGCGTACGCGCGAAGTAATACTGCGCGCTATGAGTTGCCTGAAAGGCGACGGGTATAAAGCGCGGCAAAACTGCCGCGCTTATCATTGGCTCAGCTTGCTGGGCTTTCATCCTCAGGTGCCGGAATGTGCATCGTGGTCTGCAACAACCCTTTCGACTTATTGAAAATCTTGATGCCATTTTCACGGCCGGCTCGGCGAGCGCGCTGTTCTTCACGCGGCAACTTCAGCTCTTCGCGGCAGATCTCGCTGCAACAACCTTCAAATTTGGCGGCGCAGGTCGGGCATTGAATAAACAATAAATGGCAGCCGTCATTCTTGCAGTTGGTGTGAGTATCGCAGGCGGCGCCGCACTGGTGGCAATTGGCGATCACATCGTCAGAAATCCGCTCGCCCATGCGCTCATCGAACACAAAGTTCTTGCCGACAAACTTCAGCGGCAATCCCTGCTCTTTCGCTTTGCGTGCGTACTCGATAATCCCGCCTTCCACGTGGTAGACGTTTTTGAAGCCGTTATGCAGCATGTAGGCGCTGGCTTTTTCACAGCGGATGCCGCCGGTGCAGTACATGACAATATTTTTGTCTTTATTGTCCTGCAGCATCTCAACCGCCATCGGCAGTTGGTCGCGGAAAGTGTCTGAAGGCACTTCGATGGCATTTTCAAAGTGGCCGACTTCATATTCGTAATGGTTACGCATATCCACAAACAGCGTATCCGGATCGTCAATCATCTGGTTGACACGGTCGGCCTGCAAATACTCGCCCACATTCGCCGGGTTGAAGCTCTCATCGTCAATCCCATCGGCGACGATGCGATCGCGCACCTTAAGGCGCAGCACCCAGAAAGATTTACCGTCATCTTCCAAGGCGATATTCAGACGCACCTGATCCAACGCCGGGTGCGAGGCAAACAGCGCGGCTTTAAACGCGTCGAACTTGTTCTGCGGCACGCTGATCTGCGCGTTGATGCCCTCTTTGGCCACATAAATGCGGCCAAATACCTTCAGCTTGTCAAACTCAACGTACAGGCTGTCGCGAAACGCTTTGGGATCGTCGATGGTGAAGTATTTATAAAAAGAAACTGTGGTGCGTGGCTCTGTTTCCGCCAGCATGCGCGCCTTCAGTTCCTCATTAGAAATTCGGTTATGTAACACTGGCATGGTGTACTTTCCTGTCTTTCGGGAGGTGGCTTATTTTGAACGCGCGGGCCGCAGGCCCACGCGCGGCGCACATAATACCCGAAAATGTCGCTCAAAACAGCATTAGCCCGGCGGCAATGTTTAACGCTGGAAACTTGACGCCGGTCACAAACCCCGATAAGCCTAAGGGTAGTTTTCTTTCTCTTTACCACGGATCCGGAGGATGTCATGAGTCAGTTATTTACCCCGATTTCACTGGGGGAGCTGGATTTACCCAACCGTATTATTATCGCCCCTATGTGCCAATATTCTGCCGACGAGGGCAAAGCCACCGAATGGCACACCATGCATCTTGGTCAGTTGTCATTGTCCGGTGCAGGGTTATTGATCGTCGAGGCCACCTCAGTCGCGCCTGAAGGGCGCATCACGCCCAGCGATCTCGGCCTGTGGGACGATGCTACCGAGCAGGCGCTGGCGCAGGTGGTGCAGGCAGTGAGAAAACACGCCTCCATGCCATTAGGCATTCAACTCTCCCACGCCGGCCGCAAGGCCTCCTACAGCATTCCCTGGGAGGGCGGCGGGCAGCTCAACGCCGCACGCGGTGGCTGGCAAACCCAATCCGCCTCCACTTTGCCCTTCTCACCGCATGATGCCCCCCCTGCGGCGATGAGTCTGAACGATATCGAACGGTTGAAAGCACAATTCGTTGCGGCGGCAAAACGCGCCGTTCGCCTGGGCTTCGAGCTGATTGAGCTGCATGGCGCACACGGTTATCTGCTGCACCAGTTCCTTTCCCCCCTGGCCAACCAGCGCAACGATCAATACGGCGGCTCGTTGCAAAATCGCATGCGCCTGCTGCTGGAGATTTTCAATGAAGTGCGCGCGGTGTTCCCGGCGGAAAAAGCGCTCGGCGTGCGGATTTCCGCCAGCGATTGGGTGGAAGGCGGTTGGGATGAACAGCAATCGGTGACGCTGGCGAAAGCACTGAAAGAGTTGGGTTGCGATTATATCCACGTTTCCAGCGGCGGTCTTTCGCCTCAGCAGAAGATCCCGGTCGGCCCGAGTTATCAGGTGCCGTTTGCCGAAATCATCAAACGCGAAAGCGGCCTGCCAACTATCGCTGTGGGGCTCATCACCGAGCCGGAACAGGCTGAAGCGATTGTCTCCACCGGCCAGGCGGACATGGTGGCGCTGGCGCGCGGCATTTTGTACAACCCGCGCTGGCCGTGGCACGCCGCCGCCAGGTTAGGTGAAAAAGTCAGCGCACCGCCACAGTACTGGCGTTGCGAGCCTCACGTATTGAAAGGGCTGTTTAAAAACGACTGACAGACACGGCTTGGGCGCTTAGCGCCCAAGCCGACATTCGGTAAAACCGGAAATCACTATCCCCGCCAACAGCGCCCCTCCCGCAACCGCCAGCAGAGGGTTAAACTGCAGGTGCGCGCCCAGACTGCCCAATAATGCCCCAAGGATCAGCAGCCCAGAACTTAACCATGATGCCCACATAACTCCCCCCTTCTGAATAATTGCGCGGTCATGATACGCATCTCTTGTGCGCGGACCTTATCCTTTAGAGCGATTTAGTCGAATTAATAATCATGTCATGTCCAGTCATCACTTAAAATGATGTATTAATGCGGTGTCTTTTCACGTTGCGCGAGAAAAATGTCACAATAGTGGTTATAAACGGCAGAAAAACCAGGGTGAATAAAATGTCCGTCTGAAGGATAAACCCTGCTATTACTCTGTTATTATTGTTAAATGACTGCTTCTAAGCTGAGAACACATGACTCAAGTTCCTTCTTTTAATCGCACTTTATTGCACCCGCGTTACTGGCTTACCTGGTTCGGTATTGGCCTGCTTTATTTGCTGGTATTACTGCCTTACCCGATCATTTACCGCCTCGGGACCTCACTGGGCCGTTTTTCCATGCGTTTTCTCAAGCATCGCGTGGCGATTGCCCGGCGTAACCTGACGCTGTGCTTCCCTGATATGCCACAGGCCGAACGCGAAGCGCTGCTGGTGCAAAATTTTGAGTCCGTCGGCATGGGGCTGTTTGAAACCGGTATGGCCTGGTTTTGGCCAAACTGGCGTATCGAGCGCTGGTTCCACGTCAGCGGGCTGGAACACATTCAAAAGGCACGCGACAACCATCAGGGCGTTTTGCTGATCGGCTTGCATTTCCTTACGCTGGAACTGGGCGCACGTATCTTTGGCATTCATAACCCGGGTATCGGCGTTTACCGCCCACACGACAACAAGCTGATGGACTGGCTGCAAACCTGGGGCCGCATGCGTTCCAACAAGTCCATGCTGGACCGTAAAGACGTGAAAGGCATGATCCGCGCGCTGAAACAGGGTGACATCATCTGGTATGCGCCGGATCACGACTACGGCCCGCGCAGCAGCGTATTTGCCCCGCTGTTTGCCGTAGAGAAGGCAGCGACCACCACCGGCAGCTACATACTGGTGCGAATGGGCAAACCGGCAATCATTCCCTTTACCCCGCGTCGTCTGCCGGATGGCAAAGGTTATGAGTTGATTATGCAGCCGGCAGTGGAAAACTTCCCGCTGGACAATGAGTTCGTGGCCGCCGCGTATATGAATAAAGTGGTGGAAAAAGAGATCCTGATGGCGCCCGACCAGTACATGTGGTTGCACCGCCGCTTCAAGACCCGGCCCGAAGGCGAGCCCTCGTTATATTGACCACAACCCGCCTGATGGCGGGTCATTTTGTGCTCTGGGTATTGAGAAACGAGGATAATGGTGAGAGGGTAATCATCCTGATCGTACTCAGTATTTTCACCCTGGAGCCGTTATGTATATCGTTAGTCTGACTTACCATCGCCCTATAGAAGAAGTTGACAGCCATCTCGAGGGACATGTTGCCTGGCTGAAGAAATATTTCCAGGACGGTACCTTCATCGCCTCCGGACGTAAAAATCCGCGTACTGGCGGTGTGATTCTGGTGAAAGGCATTGACCGTGCGCAGTTGGATAGCATCGTGGCACAGGATCCGTTCAACGCCGTGGCCAACTACGACATTACCGACTTCACCCCCTCTACCACCGGCAAGGGTTTTGACGTGCTCGCCGGGCTGTAAACCCCTCTAAATTTCAGGTTGCCGCCAACGGCGATGCCGTTTGATAACCACCGGCATATTCCGCGCAGCCAGCGCGGAATACCGGCAACGCGTTATTTTTAAAACTTTATTTCATTTTTCGCATAACCCCGCCACATCAATTGATGCTACCCATAATTAGGCGCATACTTACCAGGCTAACTTTCTTGCTTTGCCCCCCTGTTTTCGCCTGCGAGCAAAGCGCATCACCTTCTGCAACGGTAATTTATGGCTTCGGTACCAGAACCTGTAAACTGGAAACGTAACTTGTTCGTCGCCTGGCTGGGATGCTTCCTCACCGGGGCCGCCTTCAGCCTGATCATGCCATTCTTGCCGTTATACGTAGAAACGCTCGGTGTGACCGGCCACGAAGCGCTGAACATGTGGTCCGGCCTGGTGTTCAGCATTACCTTCCTGTTCTCCGCCATTGCCTCGCCCTTCTGGGGCGGGTTGGCCGATCGCCGTGGACGCAAATTGATGCTGCTGCGCTCGGCATTGGGTATGTCGATTGTGATGCTTCTGATGGGGATGGCGCAGAATATCTGGCAGTTTTTAGCCCTGCGCGCGGTGCTTGGCTTGCTCGGCGGTTTTATTCCCAACGCCAATGCGCTGATTGCCACCCAGGTGCCGCGCAATCGCAGCGGCTGGGCGCTGGGTACCCTGTCCACCGGCGGCGTTAGCGGCGCATTGATTGGGCCGCTGATAGGTGGCCTGCTGGCCGACCAATATGGCTTGCGACCGGTGTTCTATATCACCGCCGCCGTGCTGTTACTCTGCTTTGTGCTGACGCTGCTGTACGTCAAAGAACAGTTCACCCCGGTGCAGAAAAAAGACATGCTGCACGCGCGCCAGGTCTTCGCTTCGCTGAAAAACCCCAAACTGATACTCAGCCTGTTCGTCACCACCATGATTATCCAGATTGCCACCGGATCAATCGCGCCGATTTTAACGCTGTATGTGCGCGACTTGGCCGGCAACATTCATAATCTGGCTTTTATCAGCGGCCTGATCGCCTCGGTGCCCGGCGTCGCCGCGTTGATGAGCGCACCACGGCTGGGCAAACTGGGTGACCGAATTGGCCCTGAGCGCATTCTGGTATTTATGCTGATTGTCTCGGTGTTGTTGCTGATCCCCATGGCCTTTGTACAAACGCCGTGGCAGCTCGGCGTATTGCGCTTCCTGCTTGGCGCCGCCGACGGTGCTCTGCTGCCGGCCGTGCAAACGCTGCTGATCTACAACTGCACCAATCAAGTCGCCGGGCGGATTTTCAGTTATAACCAGTCGTTCCGCGACGTAGGTAACGTCAGCGGTCCGCTGCTGGGCGCTGCGGTCTCCGCCAGCTACGGTTTTCGGGCGGTGTTTTGCGTCACCGCCCTGGTGGTGCTGTTTAACGCCGCCTATTCCTGGTGGTGTTTGCAACGCCGGACGACACGAATGAGAGAAGACACTCTGCAGGAAGAGCAATAACCGCATTTATCACTCACTGATTCACTTAAAGGGGTCTAGTGTCCGTTTACCCTACTTTTCGTATTGATACCTTTTGCCGTTTACCTTTCTGCATCAACCAGAAAAATCCTAATGTAATTACCTGTTTTTAAAAAAGTAATTAACTTTTAGCACAATAAACCCGCTGTCAATGACATTCCTTCTCAAACCAACATAAAAACCAAGAAAGGAGATGTTTGTCGACTTTTCATCTAAAAAATGGGATACAGGGACTAGACAAAACCACCATCCAGTTATCAAATGGTTAAATAATATCACGCCAGATGTAAATCACTGGCCAAGTGAAAAAAGGTCGCCGCGCTTTCCACGGTTAACGGGCGCTACGGCTGCGGTTTTGTCGGGTAATCCGCATTGGGTGGATCACCTTCCTTAAATACACATACATACCACAGTATAAGCCGCATAAGTGCGGCGCATTTTATTGGGAAGACGTTATGCAATCCTCTGTTAATAACCAAGAAAGCCGGACCTTCTTCGGCCATCCTTATCCGCTGGGATCCCTGTTCTTTACCGAAATGTGGGAGCGGTTCTCGTTTTACGGCATTCGCCCATTACTGATCCTGTTTATGGCCGCCACGGTCTATGACGGCGGCATGGGGCTGGCACGCGAAAACGCCTCGGCGATCGTCGGTATTTTCGCCGGCAGCATGTATCTGGCGGCCTTGCCGGGCGGCTGGCTGGCGGATAACTGGCTCGGTCAGCAAAAAGCGGTGTGGTACGGCTCCATTCTGATCGCGCTCGGTCACCTGTCGATCGCGTTGTCTGCGGTCATGGGCAACAACCTGTTCTTCATCGGCCTGATGTTTATCGTGCTGGGTTCCGGCCTGTTCAAAACCTGTATCTCGGTAATGGTCGGCACCTTGTACAAAAAGGGCGACAACCGCCGGGACGGCGGTTTCTCGCTGTTCTATATGGGCATCAACATGGGCTCATTCATCGCCCCGCTGATTTCTGGTTGGCTGATCCGCTCTCATGGCTGGCACTGGGGCTTCGGCATCGGCGGTATCGGGATGTTGGTGGCGCTGGTGATCTTCCGGGTATTTGCCGTTCCGGCAATGAAACGCTATGACAGCGAAGTCGGTCTCGATTCCACCTGGAACAGCCCGGTCGCCAAGAAAAACGGCGTCGGTGCCTGGTTAATCGCATTGGCCATCGGCGTGGCGGTGATCGTCACCCTGATCGCACAGGGCGTGATCGTGATTAATCCGGTGGCGGTGGCCAGCATGCTGGTTTACGTGATTGCCGCTTCGGTGACCCTGTACTTTATTTACCTGTTTGCCTTTGCCGGCCTGAGCCGCAAAGAGCGCGCCCGCCTGCTGGTGTGCTTTATCCTGTTGGTCTCCGCCGCGTTCTTCTGGTCGGCGTTCGAGCAGAAACCGACCTCATTCAACCTGTTTGCCAACGACTACACCAACCGTATGATTGGCGGCTTCGAGATCCCGGCGGTCTGGTTCCAGTCAATCAACGCCCTGTTCATTATCCTGCTAGCGCCGGTATTCAGCTGGGCCTGGCCGGCCCTGGCGCGTAACAAAGTGCGCCTGAGCAGCATCACCAAGTTTGTTATCGGTATTCTGTTTGCCGCTGCGGGCTTTGGCCTGATGATGCTGGCCGCGCAGAACGTACTGGGCAACGGCGGTGCGGGCGTGTCCCCGCTGTGGCTGGTGGGCAGTATTTTGATGCTGACGCTGGGTGAGCTGTGCCTGAGCCCAATCGGCCTGGCGACCATGACTCTGCTGGCGCCTGAAAGAATGCGGGGTCAGATGATGGGCCTGTGGTTCTGCGCCAGCGCGCTGGGTAACCTGGCGGCCGGTTTGATTGGCGGCCATGTGAAGGCCGATCAGTTAGAAATGCTGCCGAACCTGTTCGCCCGTTGCTCGATTGCGTTGCTGATCTGCGCCGCAGTACTGACGCTGTTGATCGTACCTATCCGTCGCATGATGGAAAACACCCAGGGTAAAAGCGAACAGAAACCGGCCACCAACGCCTGATCGCCGTTCCACTTTGCCCTTCAGCCAGCGCCCGGTGCGCTGGCTTTTTTTATTATCCCCACGCCTGCCGTTGCAGCACTATGCGGTAACCGTCCAGGTCTTCGAAGGTCTGCCCGCAATTATCCCAATAAGGGTTGTAAGAAACCACGTGCCGAAAGCCGGCGGCCAGCATACGTCGACATCCTGCGAGCCAATCCTCTTCCTGCGGCAGATAAAACACCAGCAGGTGATCCTGCGTCGGCGCCAGCCCCACCTTTACGCCGCGATGGTGGGTAAACTCCAGGTGATAACCGTGCTGCGGATGCCCGACCATTACGCCGTCAAAACCCTGGTGATCGGCAAATTCCCCCAACCGTTCGAACCCTAATCCCTGACAGTACATCGCAGCGATTTCCTGCAGACGATCGGTCGGGCGGGCAATACGCAGCACCGCATTGGTTATCGGCATTATTTTCTCCGTATCATGATGAATTCATACAGTGCCATGCCCGCCAGCATCGCCGCCACGAACAGCCAGCCAGGTAACGAGCCCGCTCCCGCTAGCACCCACGCCGGCCCGGGGCAGATACCCGCCATTCCCCAGCCAATGCCGAACAGCGCGCTGCCCGCCAGTAAACGGCGATCCAGACGGCGATTCGTGGGAATGAGCAACGTCTCGCCCAACAGCGTTCTCTGTCGACGCCGGGCCCAAAAAAAAGCCGGCGCCGCTACCGCAATCGCCCCCACCATAACCAGAGCCAGCGACGGATCCCAATGACCGGTAATATCGAGAAAGGCCAACACTTTGGTCGGGTTGGCCATTCCGGCGACAATCAAGCCCAAACCGAAAATGACCCCGCTCAACAGCGCAAATAAAATCCTGAACATGGTTTTAGCCTCCCGCCAAGTGACGGACAACCCAGACGGTGATAAACCCCAGTAGCATAAATACCGCCGTGGCAGCCAGCGAGCGCGGCGCCAGCCTCGCCATGCCGCATACGCCGTGGCCGCTGGTGCATCCGCCGCCCAACCGGGTCCCCAGACCGACCAGCAACCCGGCCGCCATCAACCACAGGCTGCCGCCGCTGACCGGCATTTCCGGTAAAGGGCCGGCAATACGATACAGCCAGGGGGAAATCAGCAACCCGACAAGAAATGCGCCACGCCAGGCTTTTTCTGTACCGCCCGGCGTCAACAGCCCACCGGTGATACCGCTGATGCCGGCGATGCGGCCGTTAAACACCAACAGCAGCGCCACCGCGATGCCGATAATCCCCCCGCCGGCCAGTGCGGAAAGCGGCGTGAAATGCAGCCAGTCAATGGTCATGGTGTCGCTCCCGGTGCCGGGCAATAAAGTTGATACAAGGTGCTGAGGATCGTCAGCGCTTTTTCATCGCTGACGGCATAGTAAATCTGCTTGCCCTCGCGTCGCGTTGACACCAGCCCTTCCTGCCGCAATACGCTCAATTGCTGGGAAAGCGTCGGCTGACGGATCCCCAGCGTCTGCGCCAGTTCACCGACCGACATCTCACGCTGGCTAAGTTGGCATAGCAGCAGCAAGCGATCCTCGTTGCCCAGCGCCCGCAACAGCGCCCCAGCCTGCGTTGCCGCCTGCCGCATACTGTCGATATTCATAGAACCCTCAAAACAATTTATAAAATTATATATTGTATTCTTATAGACTATAATTCGGCGCCGCACCAGAGACTGGTGCGAAATGTTCCGGCGTGGCATGCTGCCATTACGCCTTACCACCGCGCGGGGATACCGCTACAGATGCTGCTTTGCCACGACTTAATGCCAACCAACCGGTCGATTGTGCCGATTGCCAAAGATTACCAACACGGCGATTTCGAGCCCCTTCACCACCATAACTGTGCGCAGTTGATCCACAGCCTTAGCGGCGTGGTGCAGGTAAACACCCGCCTGGGCAGTTGGGTAGTGCCGCCAGGCCGCGGCGTCTGGTTGCCGGCACGGATGGAGCATAGCCTGCGCATCACCGGCAAGGTGGCCGCCAGAGCGTTGTTTGTCGATCCTCTGGCGCGTGCCGATCTGCCGGCGCAGTGCGAAGTGGTGCAAATCTCGCCGCTGCTGCGCGAGCTGATTATCTGCGCAATGGACATCACGGTGGATTACCCGCCAGGCGGGCGCGAAGAGCGGATAATGGAGTTGATCCTGGACGAGCTGCGCATCTTGCCTATTTTGCCGCTGCATTTGCCGGAGCCACGCGGTGAAGCCCTGCAGAAGCTGTGCCGGCATATTCAGCAATCGCTGGCGCAGCCCTGGGAGTTGGAGCAGGCGGCCGGCTATATCAGCGTCAGCGGTCGCACGTTGTCGCGCCGCTTTCAGCGTGAAACCGGACTGCGTTTTGGCGACTGGGTCCGCCGCGCCCGGCTGCTGGCGGCGCTAAACGCTCTGGCGGCCGGCCACTCGGTGCTGGAAGTGGCGCTGGACCTGGGTTATGACAGCCCCAGCGCCTTCAGCGCCATGTTCCGCCGCCTGCTGGGCGTCGCCCCGAGCGTTTATTTCGCCAGGTAGCGCCCGGCGACGTTAAACAGCGCCTGCAGCGAGGCGCTGGCGGAATCGACGTCGATGCCAACGCCATAAGCCGCCTCACCGTGCGCCAGAGTGCAACGTATGTAAGCCACCGCGCGACTGTGGCTCTGATGGCCCAGGGTGTGTTCGTGATAATCCTCAATCGCCAACGCCAGGCCAAAGCGCTGGCGCAGCGCATCCACCGCGCTGGACAGCAAACCGTTCCCCACGCCCATCAACCTCTGCTGCTGCTCCTCGAACAATACCCTGGCGCTGAAACTGTAAGCCTCCACGCCATGGCTCTCTGTCTGATAGCTCAGCAATTGCAGGCTCGGCTGTTCAACCAGCCCGTAAGTCGTGCGGAACAGCCGCCACAATTCGGCGGTGGTCATCTCTTTACCGCTGCCGTCGGTCGCCTGTTGCACCACTTTGCTGAAATCAATCTGCAATCCGCGCGGCAACGACAGGCCGTGATTTTGTTCCAGCAGCCAGGCCGCGCCACTTTTGCCTGACTGGCTGTTAACCCGGATCACCGCCTCATAGCTGCAGCCGACATCACCCGGGTCGAGCGGTAAGTAAGGCACCTGCCACAAACCGTCTTGCCGCTGCTGTTGGGCGGCGAAACCCTTCTTGATGGCATCCTGATGCGAGCCGGAAAAGGCGGTGAAAACCAGTTCGCCGGCATAAGGATGACGCGGATGCACCGGCAACTGGTTGCACTGTTCAACTACCTCAACCACCTGTTTCAGTTGGCTGAAATCCAGCCCCGGCGCAACACCCTGGGTGTACAGATTGAGCGCCAGCGTCACCAGATCCACATTGCCGGTGCGCTCGCCGTTGCCGAACAGGCACCCTTCCACCCGATCGGCCCCGGCCAGCATCGCCAGTTCGGCGCAGGCTACCCCGGTACCGCGATCGTTATGCGGATGCACGCTGATCGTCACCTGTTTGCGCTGGCTGAAGCGGCGGCAAAACCATTCGATCTGATCGGCATACACGTTCGGCGTACTGACCTCTACCGTCGCCGGCAGGTTGATGATCATTGGCCGCCCAGGACCTGGCTGCCAGACATCGGCCACCGCCTCGCAAATCTCCAGCGCGAATTCCAATTCGGTAAAGCAGAAGGTTTCCGGCGAGTACTCGAAGGTCCAGGCCGTTTCCGGTTGCAATTCGCACTGCTGGCGGATACGCAACGCGCCATTCACCGCCAAGGCCACCGTCGCCGCTTTGTCCTGCCTGAACACAATCTCGCGGAACATGGGGGCTGTGGCGTTATACAAATGCACGATAGCGCGAGGGGCGCCACGCAGCGATTCAAAGGTGCGATCGATCAGATCGTCACGCGACTGAGTCAACACCTGAATGCTGACATCGTCCGGGATCAACCGTTCCTCAATCAGCGAACGCACAAAATCAAAATCCGTTTGCGACGCCGAAGGGAACGCCACCTCAATTTCTTTAAACCCGCACTGCAGCAGCAACTGGTAAAACTGGCGTTTACGGCCATTATCCATCGGCTCCGCCAACGCCTGGTTGCCATCGCGCAGATCGCTGGAACACCAACGCGGCGCCTGCTCAAGAGTGCGACCGGGCCATTGGCGATCCGGTAACGCCACCGGCGGGAACGGGCGATATTTGCTTGAAGGGTTGGTTAACATGGCGATCTCCTGGGTAGTCGTAGACAATGCCTTATTATTTCCCGCCCGGTTATTCGCTGCTCCCGCTTAGCGGACAATCGTCGTCGCAAAACGGACAACAAAAAAATTTGCATCCTGCGCCAGTGAGACAACAATTACTTCTGACGTATGTCATGACGCTTTGGCGCTGCCAAAGCCCTTTCATTAACCTCACGGTGACTGGAGACGGACATGAGCCTGTATGCAACCCTGGAAGAAGCTATCGAAGCGGCGCGCGAGGAGTTTATTGAATCCGCCGAAAGCGGCAATGACGATGAACCGCCGGTACCGCAACAGTTCAATCTGCAAAAATACGTGATGCTGGACGGTGATATCATGTGGCAGGCCGAATTCTTTGAGGAAGAAGGCGAATCGGTCGAGTGTTTCACGCTACGCAGCGGCGCTGCCGCCCAGGCTATTTTTGACGGTGACTACGACGAAGTGGAAATCAGAGCGGAATGGATAGATGAAAATACGCTGCACGAGTGGGAGGAAGGTGATTTTCAGCTCGATCCGCCGCTGGACACCGAAGAGGGCCAGGCTGCCGCAGACGAGTGGGATGAACGCTGAATAACGTCGGATGGGTGTTAACCTGTCCGACCCCCATAATGTTCTCCCAGGAGGATTCATGATCATCCGCCAGGCAGGCCGCGCCGATTACCCCGCTATCCTGCAACTGCAGTCGCAAAATACCCCGGCAAACCTTGGCGAGAGCCAAAAACGGCAAGGGTTCATCGTCTCGCGTATGGATGAGGCTCAGTTAGAAAGCATTAACCGGCGCCTGGGCATTCTGGTGGCGGTTGAAGATCGCGCGTTGGCGGGCTTTGTCTGCCTGATGCCCACCGATATGCAGCCGCGCCCGCCGGTGGTGGATGCGATGCTCGATACGCTCGGCAATCAGTCATTCAACGGCCGGGCACTCCGTGAGCAGAAGGTGTTTTTGTATGGCCCGGTGTGCCTTGATGTCGCCTGGCGCGGCAAAGGGGTGCTCAAACGGTTGTTCGCGGCCGTCAAGGCATGCACCCGCGATGAGTTCGACGTCGGCGCGCTGTTTATTGACGACGACAATCCGCATTCACTGACCGCCCACGAGCAAGGGTTGAAGATGACGGTGCTGGCGCCCTTTCGCTGCGGCCGGCATGGATATCAGTTGTTGGTGTTCGCCACAAGGGATCCGATTTACTCGTAAGGCCCGTGCTGTGCATCAAACGGCAACATAAAGGTATCCACCACCATCGACAGCGGTACGTCGATCACCGTGATGTAGCGCCAGGGCGTATCGCGCAGATCCCATTGCACGCCCGGGTAATATTGATGGCCATGCCCGGCGCCGGGCACCGTGCGGCTGATGATGCTGCCGCAACCGGTCAACGCCATTACGCCTGCCGCCAGCAACGCCAAGCGGATTGAAGAAGAAAAGTTCACCAAATTGACTCTTGAACCTGGTTGTTTTGAAAATAAACAACGCCCCGCGCGGATGTTAGCACAGTTTCCTGGCGCCGGTTTGTCAGCATTGCGTAAGTGAAAGACCAAAAAAAACGGGGAACACGCAACGCGCATTCCCCGCTTGGGCTAACCGGTCAGCGACTAACGCCGTCCGACAGGATGAGCCTGTTCGTTATGCGGCAATTGCTGATAGCATTCACGCCACGCTTTGCCTTCCGGCAGCAGCCAGACGCGCTGATGCAGACGCGACAGCGCCACGGGATCGCTCAGCAGCTCCAGACGTTTACCCTTCACCAGTTTCTCCGGCCCCAGTTGCAGCGCTTCCGTCACCCGCTCTTCACGGTTACGCTCAATCGCCCCGCGCAGATGGTGACGCGCCGTCGCCAGCGCCGTTGCCAATGCGTTGAATGACGGGTTAACCACGGCATGCATAAAGCCATTGGCCAGTGCGCGCTCACGGTTAAGTTGCAGATACTCTTCCGTCGCCAGCAGTTCGCGCGGCGGTGAGTATTCTTCCGGGATCAGGAACAGTTTGGCGCGCTTGCTTTTTATGCCCAATGTCGCGCGGCTCGACAGCGCAGACACGATAGGTGACAAGATCAGCGAGAAAACGATCGGCGACAACCACCACAGGAAACGCAGATCCAGCCAAGCCATACCACCGGCCCAGACCAGGCCCAACAGCATCTGTGAACCGTGACGCTTGAAGGCTTCGCTCCATGGCGTGTCATCATCGTCACGCTGCGGAGAGTTCCATACCACTTCCCAGCCCAGGAAAGCGCTGACCACGAACACGGTGTGGAACAGCATGCGCACCGGCGCCAGCAGCACCGAGAACAGCATTTCCATCAGCATCGACAGCAGCAGGCGCAAAGCGCCACCGTATTCTTTGGCGCCTTTGGCCCAGATCAGCACTATGCTGAGCAGTTTAGGCAAGAACAGCAGTATCAGGGTGGTGGAGAACAGCGCTATCGCCAGCTCTGGACGCCACTGCGGCCATACCGGGAACAGCTGACGCGGCTGCAGGAAGTACTGCGGCTCCATCAGGGTATGCACCACCTGCAACGCGGTCGACAGCGCCAGAAACATAAACCACAACGGCGCCGACAGATAAGACATTACGCCCGTCAGGAACACCGCACGGTGCACCGGGTGCATGCCTTTGACCAGGAACAGGCGGAAGTTCATCAGGTTACCGTGACACCAGCGACGGTCGCGCTTCAGCTCATCCAGCAAGTTCGGCGGCAATTCTTCATAGCTGCCCGGCAAGTCATAGGCAATCCACACGCCCCAACCGGCACGGCGCATCAACGCGGCTTCCACGAAGTCATGCGACATGATGGAACCGGCGAAAGAGCCTTCGCCCGGCAGCGGCGCCAGCGCACAGTGTTCGATAAACGGCTTCACGCGGATAATCGCGTTATGGCCCCAGTAGTGCGACTCACCCAACTGCCAGAAATGCAGACCGGCGGTAAACAGCGGCCCATAGACCCGTGTGGCAAACTGCTGCACGCGAGCATACAGCGTATCCATGCCCGAGGCTTTCGGCGCGGACTGGATGATACCGGCGTTCGGATTGGCTTCCATCAAGCGTACCAGACCGGTGAGACACTCACCGCTCATCACGCTGTCGGCGTCCAGAATCACCATGTAGCTGTACTCGCCACCCCAACGACGGCAGAAGTCGTCGATGTTGCCGCTTTTGCGTTTCACGCGGCGGCGGCGGCGGCGGTAGAAGATGCGGCCATGGCCGTCAACATCGCGGCACAGCTCCATCCATGCCTTCTGTTCCGCCATGCAGATATCCGGGTCGTAGCTGTCGCTCAGCACGTAGATATCGAAATGCTCCAGTTGGCCGGTAGCGGCGACGGACTCATAGGTCGCACGCAGGCCGGCGAACACGCGCTCGACGTCTTCGTTACAGATCGGCATGATCAACGCGGTGCGGTGCGCCGGGTTAATCGGCTCATCGCCCTTGATGGTGGAAGAGATGCTGTACTTATCTTTGCCAATCAGCAGTTGCAGGAACCCCATCAACGCGGTCCAGAACCCGGCCGATACCCAGCAAAAAAGAATGGCGAACAAGATCAGAATGCCGGTTTGCAGGACATAAGGCAGCAGTTGCAGCACCGATTGCATCAGATCCTGATCCAACATGGCCAGCGGATCGATCAGCGCCCAGCCCTGATACGGCAAAATGGTTTTCATGTACCAGGTGGCGATGCCGGTTTGCACCAGCATCAACACCAACAGCACATAGCGGCGCATCGAACCGACCACGCGCCAGCGATTTTCCGCCTCGGCTTCCTCTTTGGAAGCGTGACGATTGTGCGGCGAGCGCCCCAGCAACGAATCCCAAAAACGCGCCACCGGGTTGGTGCGCCAGGCTTCCGGGAACATGCTGGTACGTTTGATCGGAGGCATCGCCTTCAGTAGGGTACGGCCTTCGGCGTCGGTGTCGAAATCGTCGTCGCTGACCGCATCCGGCCACGCGCTTTCGATACGCGTTTTGACCGAGGCCAGCGCCACGTCATCCGCCGACAGCTTATTGACGTTGGCATCGGCGGCGCCCATCTTGCGATGCAGCGCCTCCAGTGCCTGGCCGTCATCTGCCGCCGGCTGTGGTTTAAGCGCCTCTGACCGCTCAGCGGTCAGAGGCATTGCCGCAAGATAATCCTGGGCAGGTTGAGTAAGCTTATTCATTGGCAGGTAGCTGATAGCTCCAGGTTTCCGACAGGGTCTTATCACCATTGACCAGCGCAGCGCGCATTTCTACCGGCTTCTTGTCGTCTTTCACTTTAAGACGCAGCGTCAGACGCCAGCCTTTGGTCACTGGATTATAGCGGACATTGTTTTCTACCACTTCGCCGTTGTCGCCGATGCTCACCTGAGAGGCGACCGGCGTAGCGCCGTCCAGACCTTTCAGTACCGGGCCAACGAAATCAACCAGGAATGCCACGCTGCCGTCAGGCTCGCGGATCAGGTTGGACTGCTTCACGTCACCGGTAGAACGCATCGTCTGGCTTACGTAGGCGATGTCCTGTGAATGCAGCTTGTCTTCGTCGCGGGTGAAGTGCAGACGGTAGCTCAGCGCCAGCGGGGTTTTGGCATCCGGCAATACGTCCGGAGTCCAGAAGGCAACGATGTTGTCGTTGGTTTCATCCGCAGTAGGGATTTCCACCAGCTCCACTTTACCCTTGCCCCAGTCGCCGCGCGGCTCGATCCAGGCGCTTGGACGCAGGTCGTAACGATCGTCCAGATCTTCGTAATCCTTGAAGTTACGGCCGCGTTGCAGCAAACCGAAACCTTTCGGGTTCTCGATCTGGTAGGTGCTGACGGACAGGTGCTTCGGATTATTCAGCGGACGCCAGATCCACTCGCCGTTGCCGGCATGGATCGACAAACCGTTGGAATCATGCAGCGCCGGACGGTAGTTCAGCGTTGGCGACGGCTGGCTTGGCCCGAACAGGTACATGCTGGTCAGCGGTGCCATGCCCAGTTTGCCGACCTTGTCGCGCAGGAACACTTTGGACTCGACGTCCACCGTGGTATCGCGGCCCGGATAGACCACAAAACGATAAGCGCCGGTGGCGCGCGGTGAATCCAGCAGCGCGTAAACGACCAGGTGCTTGTCGCCCTGCTTCGGACGCTCAACCCAGAATTCGCGGAAGCGCGGGAACTCTTCACCGGACGGCAAGGCGGTATCAATCGCCAGGCCACGAGCGGAAAGCCCGTAAACCTGCCCTTTACCCACCACGCGGAAGTAGCTCGCGCCCAGCAGGCTCATAATTTCGTCGTTCTTATCCGCACTGTTGATCGGATAAATCACCTTGAAACCGGCAAAGCCGAGGTTTTTTACCGAATCCGGATCGTGCTTCACCGAACCAAAGTTGAAGTAATCCGGGCTGTACTTGATCTGTTTTACGCTGGTTGCAGTGACTTCATTGATTTTCACCGGCGTGTCGAAGTACATGCCCTGATGATAAAACTCAAGTTTGAATGGGGTTTTCAGCTTGCTCCAATAGGCTTTATCGTGATTGAACTGAATCTGCTGATAGTCCGCGAACTTCATTTCACGGAATTGAGAAGGAAGGTTGCTCTTCGGGGCCTCAAAGCCTTTTCCTGCCAGATCCTGCGCCTGCTTGGCCACATCGTCGATAGAAAAAGCCCATGCCTGCGAAGTAAACAGCGTGAACAATACGGTAGCACCTAACCAACGAACGCTCGCGGCGCGTGGTTTACTGGATAATATATTAACTAGCACATCCCCCCCTATTCGTGTGCTCAAATCATTTAAATCCATATTAATGGATTATTCAGCTTTCCGACAACATGATAAATGGATGGTTCATGTTTATGGCTCATTGTTTAAGCAGCTGATGAAACACCAGCGTAGCAAGCCGTGCAGCAAGACGCTATGGAAAAATGTGAATCGGTATAGTAGGGTTCGGGATTGCGATTTAACCATTGCCGACTTATTAAGCGTGTTAATGACCACTCGACAAAATGACTAGCGGTAACCTAATGACTAAAGGCAACAATCAACGCGAGTTTTTCCTCGATTCGATCCGGGCTTATTTGATGTTGCTCGGTGTTCCTTTCCACCTCTCACTGATCTATTCCAGCCATGCCTGGGCGGTGAACAGCGCGGCTCCCTCGTTCTCGCTGACGGTGCTGAACGACTTCATCCATGCCTTCCGCATGCAAGTGTTCTTCGTGATATCCGGCTACTTCTCCTACATGCTTTACGAGCGTTACGAGCGCCACCATTGGTTGAAGGTCAGACTGGAGCGGGTGGCAATCCCCCTGCTGAGCTCGATCCCCTTAATAACCGTACCGCAGTTTTTCATGCTGAAATACTTCACGGATAAATTAAACGGCTGGGAAGATTTTTCGATCTATCAGAAAATAAATGTAACAATCTGGGAACTGGTTTCCCACCTGTGGTTTTTATTAACTCTGACCTTGCTAACCACTGCCTGTTTTTATCTGTTCAAAAAAATTAAGACGTTAAAAAGTAACATCGCTCCTAACCCGATAAATAAAATGACTGGATTAGGAAATATCTCACTGTTCTTTCTTTTATATGCTTTATGCTATTCGGCCGCGCACCGTATTATTTTAATTTTTGCGCCGCAATTGCTTTCCAATGGCCTGTTCAATTTTGTGGTGATGGAGACGATGTTCTACCTGCCGTTCTTCATCCTCGGCGCTTACGCGTTTAAGTACGTGTGGTTGAAAGAGATTTTTCTCAAACCCTCCCCATTGGCAGTGCTCGGCTCACTGCTGTTGTTGATTGCCTACATGCTGAATCAGAAGTTACTGGCCCACAGCAGCTATATGTTTGAGCTGGAAATTGTGATCAAAACCCTGCTCGGCATCCTGATGGCGAACGTGGTGTTTTCATTCGGACACCGGTTGCTGAACTATCATTCGCCAAAAATCACGTACCTGGTCAACGCGTCGTTGTTTATATATCTGGTGCATCATCCGCTGACCTTGATATATGGCGCTTTTGTGACGCCGTATATCAACAATAACCTTCTGGGTTTCCTGATTGGTATGGTGTTCGTTTTCTCCTGCGCCTTTGCCTTATATGAACTGCACAAGCGCATCCCTCTGCTGCGCTTCCTGTTCTCCGGAAAACCCCAGTAATCCCTCTCCCTCCCGGCAGCTTTTGGCTTGCCGGGGCGCCTCCTGTCATACCGTTGTCCCCTGCAACGGATATAGTTCGATTTTTCGCCCATATTTAATACTGAGCACACATTGCTCAGCTCAATGGTTAAAGTTAAGGCAAAGTTATGCTGGAGCATATTGCCGCTAGTTGTTATAACTGCAATGCATAAGTGGAAATCCACATCCCTGCCTTACGGTAGTGATTGGGCTCAATGAACCCTGAGGGACGACGTTGTCGTTGGTACGACAATGTTTGCAGCATCTCCCTTCCGTCACGACAGAGAGGATTTTTAATGACTGACAAAGACACTTCGGCTCAGGAAGCCATTCCAGAAAACGCCACCCTACTGAAAATCCTTGGCCGGTTGCTGTCCGCACTGGACTCGTCGATCAGCGGCAAGGATCGCAGCATTCTGGTAACCGAGCTTTCCAGCCTCAATCTTGACGGCATTTCAGAGTCTGAGCGAAAGCTGGCCGCTGAGTTGATCCGACGGGCCTTGCAATCACTCGATCATTAACGACACTGGCCTACAAACCATTAAGCCTCCCGACGGGGGCTTAATGGTTTTTCCTTCCTGCTCCGACAGTCTGGCGATTATTACCCAAGTAAATATTCAGTGTTCTGATAACTATAGATAAAAGTAAGAACTTATCGCCTTCCCCTCGTTTTCTCCGCTCATCCTCACCAAATGGCAATAAACGCCAAATCAGCTTTAGCGTTTTACCCACTAAACACGTTATCATCATCGGGTATCTGCGCCCACGCGCACCGCCTTTCCCCCAGCCTCAGGAGAACGTTATTTTGGATGCCAGCACGATCAACAGCTTGTTCATCATCGGTGCCGTGTTGGTGGGGGCAAGCATTCTTCTCAGTTCATTCTCTTCGCGGCTGGGCATTCCCATTTTGGTGATTTTCCTGGCGATTGGCATGCTGGCGGGGGTCGATGGCCCAGGCGGCATCGTTTTCAGCAATTATCCTGTTGCCTATCTGGTCAGTAACCTGGCGCTGGCGGTGATCCTGCTGGATGGCGGGATGCGTACCCGCGTCAGTTCTTTCCGCGTCGCGCTGTGGCCGGCGCTTTCCCTCGCGACCATCGGCGTGGTGATTACCGCCGGACTTACCGGCCTGGCTGCCGCCTGGCTGTTTGATCTTGATCTGCTTCAGGGCATGCTGATTGGCGCCATTATCGGCTCTACCGACGCCGCAGCGGTATTTTCACTGCTGGGCGGTAAGGGGCTCAACGAACGCGTCAGCGCTACGCTGGAAATTGAATCCGGCAGCAACGATCCGATGGCGGTGTTCCTCACCATCACTCTGATTGCGATGATCGCCGCCGGCGAAACCACGCTGAGCTGGATGTTACCCCTTCATCTTCTGCAGCAGTTCGGCATGGGGATCATCTTTGGCCTTGGCGGCGGCTGGTTGCTGTTGGGGTTGATCAATCACATCAAATTGGCCGAAGGCCTGTACCCGCTGCTGGCCGTGAGCGGCGGCATTTTGATTTTTTCCCTGACCACCGCGCTGGACGGCAGCGGTATCCTGGCGGTATACCTGTGCGGCCTGATGCTGGGCAATCGTCCAATCCGCAACCGGCACGGCATTGTCCAAACCTTCGACGGTCTGGCCTGGCTGAGCCAGATCGGCATGTTCCTGGTGCTGGGGTTGCTGCTCAATCCGCACGAGTTGCTGCCCATCGCCATCCCTGCCCTGCTGCTGTCGCTGTGGATGATCTTGTTCGCCCGGCCGCTTTCGGTCTTTATCGGGCTGTTGCCGTTTCGCAGCTTTACCCTGCGCGAACGCAGTTTTATCTCGTGGGTCGGCCTGCGCGGCGCGGTACCGGTCATTCTGGCCGTCTTCCCGATGATGGCGGGATTGCCGAATGCGCAGCTGTTTTTCAATGTGGCTTTCTTTGTCGTCTTGGTCTCGCTGCTGCTGCAAGGTACCACGCTGTCATTCGCCGCCAAAAAGGCCAAGGTCATAGTGCCGCCGGCGCTGGCGCCCGTCTCGCGGGTCGGGCTGGACGTGCATCCGGAAAACCAATGGGAGCAGTTTGTTTACCAACTCTCGTCGGAAAACTGGTGTGTGGGCGCTGCGCTGCGTGAGCTGAAAATGCCGCCCGGCACTCGTATCGCCGCCCTGTTCCGGGGCAAGGAACTGCTGCACCCAAGCGGCAGCACAAGGCTGCGTGAAGATGACATTCTGTGCGTAATCGGCCATGAGCACGATCTGCCGGTGCTGGGTAAACTGTTCAGCCAGGCGCCGGTGGTCACGCTGGACGAGCGCTTCTTCGGTGACTTTATCCTGCAATCAGACGCACGCCTGAGCGATATCTCGCAGGTATACGGTCTTAACCTGCAGGAAGGCGTAGACGAACAACAAACGCTCGGCCAGTTCGTCCTTCAACTGATTGGCGGCGCCCCCGTGGTGGGCGATCAGGTGGAATGGGACGGTCTGACCTGGACCATTGCCGAAATGGACGGCAACTTGATCAGCAAGATTGGCGTAAAAATCGTGACTGACTGATCCTCCCGCAGCACCCGCTCGCTGCGCTGCGACGTCCGCAGCGGGCCCCATAATACTGACGGAACTTATGAGCCCGGAAAGGTTCTTAAACTCTGTAATTATCAAAATCGGGGCTTTTAGCCTCGTCGTTTTAACCTTTACTCTGGGAACACTGCGCAGCGGTGATGGGTATTGATTTGAACAGCAAAACTCGATTTTTATCTGTCATGGTGCTGCTGGCTCTGGTGGTCATCGCGCTGGATCTGGGCATCGCCGATTTGGTCCATAGCATCTTAATTGGATAACGTTAACGTGACACAGCAGCAACAAGAAAAAGATATTCTGGGAAAAATACTGGTTACCGTCTCTTCGCTCTGCCTGGTTATCGTGGCAGGGTTGTTGATTTGGGGTTTTGTGCTGGATTAATCGTTCGGCTGGCATGGGTAACAAGGCAACACGACAACCATCTTTTGTTACAATGCTTCGACATCTCTTCCCGGCCGTAGCGCGTATGCTGAACGGACATGGAAATAAAAATGATACCCTCGTACTACTTAAGTGTTGGCCCGCCTGAAACGGGCTTTTTTTTCTGTTTCACCCTATTCCAGATACAAAAAAACCGCCGCAGCGGTTTTTTTAGTTGGCAATGGCGATCAGATTTTGCACCCTTCGCAGTCCGCTTCGTCCTCAAGGATCTCAGGAACTTCTTTTGCTTTCTGCGCGGCTTTTTCTTCCGCTTTCGCTAATTCGGCATCGATATCAAAATCGAAAATATCATCACTCATCGCAAACTCCTCACGCTTAACTGGCTTCGAGGAGTGAGTATAATCGACAACTGCACAGGCGGAAACCCTTCAGTTAAGCACCGCCACCTGCGGCTGCTCGCCCTGTGGCTTCTTTGAATACGCCAGATCGTAGACGTCATAGAAATCGATTTCGCCTTTATTGGCGATAATTTCCTGCATGCGCATTTTCAGCGTCGTGCCGATCGACGGCTCATCCAGCAACGCCTTCACCGACTGCGGCGACAGCGCGCGCGTGAAATACCACTCGCCGTTATAGCATACGCGCAGGTCCAGCACGCCGATATCCTCAAAACGATACACAGGTTTGATTTCAATCATCAGCATGGCAAACATGAACAAAACGAAGGCCGTGAAAGCCAAAAATGAGAAGAAGCCCATGTAAGGAACCTGGTACATCACGGCGATCACGGCGAAATAGCCGGCGAACATGGCAAGGCACAGATAGCGGTGCTCACGGGCAAATTCGCTGTTAAAACGCAGCTTGCCGTCGCGCCCTTCCTGCCGGTTGATTCGCTCGATTTCTTTTACCAAGATGCTTTTAATCGCGTCCATACTTACAACCTTATGCTTGGGGAGCATTACGCTATCAATAATCATTCCTCAAACTATCACAAGTACAGTTTGCCCAGGTAGATCAGTTCTGCAATTTAAAATCGGCAACTGTTATACCTGTAACGCTAGCGTTGCAGGGAATTTTTACCTTGCGCGAACATGAACATGCGTTGAGCGATATCGTCAGCTTGTTTGATTTTTTGCTTCTGCGGTTCATTACAGCGCTGAATCGCGCGGGCGTAGGCAATCTCATGCGCCTGGTCGATAGTCGCAATAATCTTGTCGCGCTCCTGCTTATCCAGGCTGCCGAGCAGAGTGGTGATTATCGCCTGATAGGCATTGGAGGCAGCGGTCAACGACTTCTCTCTGGCTTCCAGAGCAGCTACACGTTGCAATAATTCCTGCAGTTGATCGGACTCAGACATATCGACCTCCTGTTGCCGGGCAGCAAACCTGCCTGATTACAGTCTAGCAAAGATCGATAGCAACACAGAAAGGAGAGCCGGTTACGGTAAAGCACACCCGAAAAACCCAACAAGGAGCCGATAGTGCAAATCAACCCGGGTGCGCTTTACGATAACGGATCTTAAAGAGGGAAGCTGGCGCGCTATGCAGGACTCGAACCCGCGTCTATCAATTTTGTAGCCAAAACAAGCCATTAGAAAACCAATCACTCTGCCAACTGAGTTAATAGCGCATCCCTTCGCTTCGGGGCGTCATTATCCATATCAATGCTATGGGATCAAGCGCGCGAGCGATTTTGCAGATAAATCTGACCCCTTCAGCCACCCAGCTCAATGATCGGGTAACGCCCGCTCATCAACGGCTTGCACAGGATCTTGTAACCATCGCTGTCAAAATGACTCGCGGTTCGCTGTAGCGAATCGGCCTGCTGCAGCGCGCCGACGCTCCCCAAATAGAACCAGTTATGAATGACGTGGTACTGACGCAAAAATGCCCCCTGCTCTTCCATAGCCACTCGCCCGGCATAGGGCCACGTGTTGATGCGCGTCTGTTGCAGCGCCGCCGCCAGCCGTTGGTCATGTTGCAGATCCGATTCGACACCGCAACAGACACCGGCGCATTTTCGCAAGCTATAACGGAAACACCCCCGCCCGGCGGGCAGTTTATCAATACCCAACTTGCCGTAACACAGGCGCTGTTCATCGGCGATAATCCGCAACTTTTCCAACGCGGCAGTTCGGTTGGCAAACAGCCCATGCAGATTAGGCGTAGCGGCGAAATCAATGTCTTTGGCATGTGCAATGCTCACCTGGCCGCCATCCAGATGCAATGAACAGAGCTGCTTCGAACGACGCAGGCGTTTGTTGAACAGCGGCTGTTGCTGTTTGATCAACTGTGCCTCCAGCAGCAAAGCCCCCAGCTCACCGGCCGTTTCATGAAAGCTGATGCGCTGGGTTTGCCGCAACAGGCGGGCTTCATCCTGCGTGCGAAAATGCGCCATCACCCGGCTGCGAATATTAACGCTTTTGCCGATATACAGCGGCATGCTGTCGCTCAAGCCATGAAACAGGTACACGCCCGGTGACTTGGGCAATACCTCGAGGCTGGTGCGCAGATGTTCCGGGTACTGATAAATGTCGAGCTCCGGCTCGAGTCGGTTTGGCATCATGGTAACGAATCGCGATCTTTGTTTATCAATATAACTGGTTTTTTATACAGCATAACGCTTGTTTGCTCAAATTGCATGCTCCCCATGATGACTTTTCTTTGATGTAGTTTATGAGAATAATATTTATTATCGACACCGCGGCAAAAATACGTCGCGTGTTTACCGCCAGTTAAAGCCGAGGGTGTCACCATGGCGCCTCTTGGAATCACGGCTTACCGCTGTTAGGGAAAACTAAGGCAAACCAGCATGAAATTCACCTCACGCCGCTTGGCGTTTATCGCGGCCGGCACTCTGCTCGCCGTCTTGCTCATCGCTTTGACAAGCTATTTGCAGCGCCCCCCACGGGCAAACCATGTCACCGCGCCGGTTCGCGTGGGCGATATAGAAAATGCCGTACTGGCAACCGGTAAAATGGACGCGGTTGAACGAGTGAACGTCGGCGCGCAGGTTTCAGGCCAGGTCAAATCCCTGAAGGTCAAACTGGGCGACCGGGTCGCTCAGGGCCAACCGATTGCCGACATCGATGATCTGCCGCAGCGCAATGACCTGCGCAACGCTGAAGCGGCGCTGAACGTCGCCAAGGCAGATTTGCAGGCCAAACAGGCACTGCTGAAGCAGGCCGAATCCCGCTTTAAACGCCAAAAACGCATGCTGAACGATGAGGCCAGTTCACTCGAGGATTTTGAAGCCGCCGAAGCTACGCTCACCACCACCCGCGCAGAACTGATTGCCCTGAATGCGCGTATCGTGCAGGCGCAGATTGAAGTGGATAAGAAAAAGGTCGATCTGAGTTACACCCGCATTCTGGCACCGATGAACGGCATCGTGATTGCGGTAATTACCCAACAAGGCCAGACGGTTAACGCCAACCAGAGCGCGCCGACCATAGTCAAACTGGCACGGCTGGACCTGATGACCATCAAAGCGCAGATCTCCGAGGCCGACATTACCCGCGTTTCCCAGGGGCAAAAAGCCTATTTCACTATTTTCTCCGATCCGGAAAAGCGTTATGACGCCACTTTGCGCACCGTCGAACTGGCGCCGGAATCGGTGATGAAAGACGACTCGCTCTCCGGCAGCAGTTCTGCCTCCGGTTCCGGGACGTCGAATGCCTCGGTGTATTACAACGCGCTGCTGGACGTGCCCAACCCGGATAACCGGCTGCGCATCGCCATGACCGCACAGGTTTCACTGCTGCTCGGTGAAGCGAAAAACACGCTGCTGGTCCCCATTCAGGCGGTGCGTAAAACCGAAGATAAAAAACAGCAAGTACAAGTGCTGACCGCTAATGATCGGTTGGAAATGCGCGAGGTAAAGACAGGTATTACCAACAACGTCGATATCCAGATCCTTTCCGGGTTGAAGGCCGGTGAAACCGTCGTGCTGATGCAGGAAAGCGCCAATTCGGGCGGGGATGGCATCTTACTGTGAACAACATTATTGAGCTGAAAGGCATAAGCCGCACCTATACCAACAGCGCCCAACCGCTGACGGTGCTCAAAAACATCAACCTGACGATCGCCGCGGGAGAACTGGTCGCCATCATAGGCGCCTCCGGCTCCGGCAAATCAACGCTGATGAACATCATGGGGTGTCTGGACGTACCGGATCAGGGCGACTATTACATCGGCGGCCAGAACGCCGCACATTTGTCACCGGACGAACTGGCCAGGCTGCGCCGCGAACACATCGGTTTTATCTTCCAACGCTATCATTTAATGCCGGACATCAGCGCGCTGGGCAATGTCGAGATCCCGGCAATTTACGCCAACGACAAGCGCGATCAACGCCGCCTGCGAGCAGCGCAGTTGCTGGCGCGCCTGGGGCTGGAAGGCCGTGAAAACCATAAACCCGGCCAACTCTCCGGCGGCCAGCAACAGCGCGTCAGCATCGCACGCTCCTTAATCAACGGCGGCGAAATTATTCTGGCGGATGAACCGACCGGCGCACTGGACTCCAAATCCGGGCAAGAGGTGCTCGCAATCCTCAGCGAGCTTAACCAGCGCGGCCATACCGTGGTCATCGTCACCCACGATATGAAGGTGGCCCAACACGCACAGCGCATCATTGAGCTGCAGGACGGGGAGGTCATCGCCGACAGCGGTTGCAAATCCCCCGCCCTGCCAATGGCACAACCAACAGCCGTCCGCGTAAGACAAGGCTACTGGCAAAGCCTGCTCGATCGCACCCGCGAATCGCTGCAAATGGCACTGAAGGCGATGAATGCCCACCGTCTGCGCACCGCCCTGACCATGACCGGCATCATTTTCGGCATCGCTGCGGTAGTAACGGTAGTCGCACTAGGCGAAGGTGCCAAACAGCGCACGCTGGCCAACATCAAAGGTCTCGGCACCAATGTCGTCAGCATTTACCCCGGCCGCGATTTCTTTGATGACGCCATCGACAGCATTCGCACGCTGGTGCCTGCAGACGCCGATGCGCTGGCCAGCCAGAGCTTTGTCGACAGCGTCAGCCCTGAAGTCAGCGTCTCGGACTCCATTCGTTTTCGCAGCAAATCGGCGACAGCCTCAATCACCGGCGTCGGGCGCGACTATTTCCGCGTTAACGGCCTCACCTTGTTACAGGGCACGACTTTCCGTGACGATCGCAGCGCATTGCAGGAAGTGATCATTGACGAGAATGCACGCAACTCGCTGTTCGGCGATTTCGGCATAGCGCCGCTCGGCCAAATCGTGTTTCTCGGCGCGGTGCCGGCCCGGGTGGTCGGTGTGGTCAAAAGCAACCAGGATTCCGCACCTAACCGCATCAGCGTGTGGATGCCCTATACCACGGTGATGTATCGCATGGTGGGCAAGCCGACGCTAAGCAGCATCGGCGTGCGATTGAAGGATGACGTCGATAACGAAGCCGCCGTCGGCGCCATCAGCCAATTGCTGACCCAACGCCATGGCGTTAAAGACTTTATGCTGTTCAACCGCGACAAGTTTCGTAAATCGATCGAACATGCTTCGATGACCCTGAGCCTGTTGATCCTGATGGTGGCTTCGATCTCCCTGATCATCGGCAGCCTCGGCGTAATGAACATCATGCTGGTTTCCGTCACCGAGCGAACGCACGAGATTGGCGTGCGCATGGCGGTGGGCGCCAGGCGCAGTGACATCATGCAACAATTTATGATCGAAGCCGTGCTGGTCTGCCTGATCGGCGGCGTGTTGGGCATTGCGTTGTCGTTCGCCGCCGGTTCGCTGTTTACCGCGTTGGCGGGCGGAATGCTCACAGCCATCTATTCCTGGCAGGCCGCCGCAGTGGCCTTTTGCTGTTCCACCCTAATCGGCATGATCTTCGGTTATCTCCCAGCCCGTAAAGCGGCGCGGATGGATCCGGTCATTTCACTGGCCAGCGAGTAACTTATGAAAATTTTGACACCCATAGCGTTATGCCTCGCAGCCCTGCTCAGCACCGGCTGCGGCAACGCATTGAAAAGCGATTATCAAACACCCCAGGTTAACTACCCGGCCCACTGGCAGGAGAGCGCCGATGCCGCAGGCCCGGTTCCCTTTGACTGGCGCGACTTCCACGATCCTCAACTTGACCGCTGGTTACAGCAGGTCATGGCCGGCAATAACGATTTGGCCGCCGCCGCACTGCGCGTTTACCGGGCTCAGTTAGAGGCGCAACGGGTCGGCATCAGCACCGCACCGGGCGTGACCGCGGCACTCAATAGCGGTGCCAACACTGCTCTTTCTGATTCCTCACCCTGGAACAAAAGCAGTAGCGCCAACCTTGGCGTCAGCTATGAAGTCGACCTGTGGGGTAAGCTTGCGCGTCAGCGTGACGCTGCAGAATGGAGCCGGCAGGCTACGCAGCAAGATTTGCAAAGCGCTCGCCTGGCCTTGCTCGCCAGCGCCAGCAAGAATTACTGGCGGGTAGGCTTTATCAATCAGCGGATCGACGTCAACCAGCAGAGCATCGCCTATGCCCGGGAGACTTTGCGACTGGTTAATGCCCGTTACCGCGCGGGCAGCGTCTCTTCACTGGACGTGGTGGATGCCGAACAGAACCTGATTAATCAGGAAAATACCCAGTTGGCGCAACGGCGCGAGCGCCAACTGGCGTTGAACGAACAAACGCTGCTACTGGGTGCGCCACCGGGCAATACGGTGATTGCTCCCGCCAGGTTGCCGATGGGCCGGTTGCCGCAGATCAATGCCGGTATCCCGGTCAACGTGCTGCGCCATCGCCCGGATATCCACGCCAAAGAGCTGCGGCTTCGCGAAGCGTTGGCTAACGTTGACGTGAAACGCACCCAATATTATCCGGCCTTCAGCCTGACCGGTTCATTGGGTGCCAGCAGCACCGCGCTGCTGGAGTTTCTTCGCAATCCGATGGCATCGGTCGGCGCAGGGCTGTCGCTGCCTTTCCTCGAGTGGCGGCAGATGAGCGTTGACATCAAAATCGCCCGTAGCGATTACGAACTGCGGGTGTTGGAGTTCAAACAGGCGTTGTATAAAGCCATGGCCGATGTAGACAATGCTTTATCGTTGCGTACCCAGTTGATGGCGCAGGAGCAACACTTACAGACGGCCTTGGCTCTGGCGCGTAAATCTGAACGGTTGAATGAAATTCGCTATCGCCAAGGCGCCGTCTCTATCACCTTCTGGCTGGATGCGCAGAATCGCCGTCGGTTGGCAGAACTGGCCCTGGATGAAAACCGCTTTGACCAGTACCAGAATCTGGCGCAAATCTACCTGGAGTTTGGTGGTTCACCCCAATAATTCACCGGCCTGGCGTTTACGCCAGGCTTTGCTCCACCGCAGCAAAACGCATTAATTTTACCCGTATCCTTTCCGGTTCCCCCTATACTTTAGCGATCCCTCCCCTGATAAAAAAACCATCAATGCGCGCAATAATTAACCTGTTTTGGCACTATTCTGGTGAAAAACCATAAGATAAACTGCTAAATTTGATCGTCGCAAGATATAACGTTAAGCTATAGATGCAAAATAATTAGTCACCTAAATGACATATCCCTGCTAAAAGCGGGCAAATTACGTGATTCGCATCACACAAAAATGGCAGCATGGGATCTCTCCACATAGAGGTCAGATTAGCCACACTGATAACTGGGCAGAAGAAAGTGAACAAGGATTGCGAATTCACGTACGACTAAAATTGATTAAGGGATGATTATATGAAGTTAAGAAAAAAACGACATAAGCCGATGCATATTAATGACATCACCATCATCGACGACAGCAAGCTGAAGAAAGCGATTACCGCGGCGGCATTAGGCAACGCGATGGAATGGTTTGACTTCGGTGTCTATGGCTTCGTAGCCTACGCCCTGGGGCAAGTGTTTTTCCCTGGCGCCACCCCCGGCGTGCAGATGATTGCCGCACTGGCAACGTTTTCCGTTCCCTTCCTGGTGCGCCCGTTAGGCGGCCTGTTCTTTGGCGCGATGGGTGATAAATTCGGCCGCCAGAAGGTCCTTTCCATCACCATTATCATCATGGCGGTAAGCACATTCTGTATTGGCCTGATCCCTTCATATGCTTCGATCGGCATCTGGGCACCGGTGCTGCTGCTGCTGGCCAAACTGGCGCAGGGCTTCTCGGTGGGCGGCGAATACTCGGGCGCGGCGATCTTCGTCGCTGAATACTCGCCCGACAGAAAGCGCGGTTTTATGGGCAGTTGGCTTGATTTCGGCTCTATTGCCGGCTTCGTGCTCGGCGCAGGCGTAGTGGTGCTGATCTCCAGTATCGTCGGCGAAAGCAACTTCCTCGACTGGGGTTGGCGTATTCCGTTCTTTATCGCAGCACCGCTGGGCCTGATCGGCCTGTATCTGCGTCATGCGCTGGAAGAAACCCCGGCGTTCCAGCAGCACGTGGAGAAGATGGAGAAAGAAGACCGCGATGCCATCGGCAACCCGCCGAAGACCTCGTTTAAAGAGATCGCGGCCAAGCATTGGCGAAGCCTGCTGGTGTGCGTCGGTATCGTGATTTCCACCAACGTAACCTACTATATGCTGCTGACCTACATGCCGAGCTACCTGTCGCATAACCTGCACTACTCGGAAGATCACGGCGTACTGATCATCATCGCCATCATGATCGGCATGCTGTTTGTGCAACCGGTGATCGGCCTGGCCAGCGACCGCATTGGCCGCAAGCCGTTTATCATTGGCGGCAGCATCGGGCTGCTGTTGCTGTCGATACCCTGCTTTATCCTGATCAACAGCAACGTGATTGGCCTGATCTTTGTCGGCCTGCTGGTGTTGGCCGTGTTGCTGAACTCCTTCACCGGCGTGATGGCTTCTACTCTGCCGGCGATGTTCCCGACGCATATTCGTTACAGCGCACTGGCGATTTCGTTCAACATTTCGGTTCTGGTCGCCGGCGCTACGCCGACGGTGGCCGCCTGGTTGGTCGAGTCGACCGGTAACCTGTACATGCCGGCGTACTACCTGATGGTGGTGGCGGTGATTGGCCTGATCACCGGACTGTATATGAAGGAAACCGCCAACAAACCGCTACGGGGTGCTACCCCGGCCGCCTCGGATCGTACGGAAGCCAAAGAGCTGTTGCAGGAAACCTACGACAACATCGAACAGAAGGTTGAGGATATCAACGAGCAGATTGCCGAGCTGGAGAGGAAAAAGCAGACGCTTGTCGACCAGCATCCGAAACTGGACTAAAGCCCTCCCTCGGGGTTGATGCCGCTCGGTTAGGCACTACATGATCGATTGAACGATCCCATTGGTCGGTAAAAATCCGTAATCTCACTGCAGATTACGGATTTTTTTATGTCCCCTGACTTTGTCAAAGCAAACCCGGACAAGAAACCTTAATACCGGTTTCAAAAGCAACGGGACCAAGTCGACGCAGCGCCAGCCGCTAATGCCGTCATTCCCACCGGCTTGTTACTCTGTGTGCTGCGGATTAATCAATGATGTCAATACGTGGTCCTGCCAGCGGCCGGCAATATTCAGATAAGACTTTGCATAGCCTTCTTTCTCGAAGCCAAGGCGCAGCAACAGCTTTTCACTGCGGCCGTTCGTCGGGATATAGGCCGCCATAATGCGGTGCAGACCCAACTCACCAAACAGGTGACCAATGGCGGCGGTTAGCGCCTGGGTCATTATGCCTTTGCCTTCGTGCCGGGCGGCGATCGAGTAGCCCAGATGGCAGGCCTGGAATGGGCCGCGAGCAACCTGGGTAAAATTGCAGGCGCCCAGCATTTCGGTGCCTGCGCCATTGACGATACCAAATTGATAGGCACGCCCCTGTTCTGCATCTTTCCCCGCTTGCCAAAGCCGCTGCTGAATAACTTCAGCGTTGTAAAAGTCATCTGGCCGGCTCGGCTCCCACGGCAAAAGATGCTGTTGATTCTCCCGAAAATAAAGATGAGCAATTTCAGTATCGCTGTCTGTCAGGATCTTCAGACGCAGGTCATTTCCTGCCATGCTCAAGATTTTCATTGTCATCCTCCATGTTTATCCAACCGGTAGCCTGGGTAACTCCGGCATTATTACGTCGATATTTTATCCCTGAAGCGATTGATGCCAAGCTTGAACAAATTTTAACCCATTGAAGAATATAACCAATGAGCAAAATTGACGTGCTGATTATCATTGGAGTGGTGCTGATGACCGCTCTCTGGATAGGTACGATGTTTAACCTCGGGGATCTCGCCACCCGCTTTTCACGCTTCTTCCACTGGATTGAAAGCCAGCGCTAACGCCCTCCTACCGCATAATTCTCCAAAAAAAACCGCCTTGCGGCGGTTTGACATTCTTTCCAATGGCTCAGTTCACCTGACACCAGTTATGCGGTTTCACGATACCGCCGTCCGGTGAGGTGTAGCCGATGCAGCCCAGCACGCTGTCGAACAGCTTCTCATGGAACACCGGCGTTTTGGCCTGTTGCAGCGCCTTCAACTGATTAAACGCTGCCTGGTGGTCGGGCTGGCTGAGGAACTTGTCGGATGCCCAGACCATGATGGGAACGGTACGCTGTTCCTTCGGCGCGTGATCGCGCGGGGTGCCGTGGAAATGCATATTTTCCGAGATCGACTCTCCGTGATCCGAAGCGTAAAACACGATGGCGTTACGGTTACGTAGCTGATTGAACACTTGCTCAAGGAAATAATCGGTGTACAGCAAGCTGTTGTCGTAAGAGTTGATCATCTCCTCCGTAGAACAGGCGTCATCAATGCCCTGACACTCCGGCTTGTAACGGGCGAAAGCGCGAGGATAGCGTTCGGTATACATATAGTGCGAACCTTTGGTATGCAGAATGACCAAATGCTTACCCTGCGGGTGACGGCCCAATGAATCCTGCAGCTCGTCAATCAACGCCATGTCGTTCACCGGTTTGCCGACGTTGCGTTTTTCCGCCTGAATGCTTTCTCTCAGCGCATAATCGTCAGCCTGAGTTTTGTTATAAAACCAGGCTTCGCTTTGCATCGAAAACAACTCCGAGGAAAAGCCCTGTTTTTTCAGCACCGAAAAGACGTTCATTTCCTTCAGCGTCCGCTCAGGTTCTTCAGCAGCCCCCCCTTCCCGCACGAACATGCAACGCAAAGAGAGTTTGGTCGAGGTGTCGCAGGAATAACCCTGTAACACCGCCAGGTTGGTTTCCTTATCAAGGTAAGGCGTGTTGTCGCGCTGGTAGCCGTAAACGCCCATGTGATCACGTCTGGCGCTTTCACCAATCACAAACACCACATAGAGATCATTCACGTCTTTCGGCGGCTGATAGGTAAAATGCGCAGCCGGATCGAACAGATTACGGCTGTCTTCCGCCTGGCTGTAAGAGCTGTAGGTCAGCAGCCCCAACGCCGAAAGCCAGTTCGACGGTGAATAGCTACCGGCGACTACGCCGCCATAGCTGGCCATCAGCTGATTATTTTCGCGATCGTGGCGGTCCTGCACCTGCCCCATCAGCGTGAGTGGCAACCAGCAGCACACCCCGGCAGCCAGCATGATGCCACCCTTTTTAAACAACGTAGTCCAGTTACTGCGCTTCAGTACAGCTTCGTGCATCGGCGCCAGCCAGATGAACAGCAGCGGCAACAAACTTACCAGCACCATCCACACGCCAAAATGCCAACCAACCGACTCTTTGGACAGATCAACATCGGTAGTCATCACCGCAGCCAGGATGCCGTAGCCGATATCGACGTGGAACAACACCATATAATAGCTGGCAGCCACCGAGCTCAGAACCAGAAACGATGCCAGAACGCGGAACAGTCGACGCCCCAAAAACGAGATTAGCAGAGTGATAAAGCACACCAGACTAAAGGCCGCGACGACCTCAATGCCGATCGACAGTAAATTGTCGTAATTGAGTTGCTGATAACGGCGATAAAATATGGGGATATTGAGCAATACACCGAGATAAAACGCGATAAAGAAAGAGACCTGCAACTGGGTCCAACGTCGGAACTTCTGCATTATTGATACCATTCTCGCCAAAGTGAATTCATAACTGCTTACTGACACAGGTTGTAGTTGAGGGCAACGCGCTCATCCTGCTATTGAATGGTAATCTGACAGATAATTTGAGCCGACGTTGCTCCCGCGAGAAAATTTATCGCTGTTATACTGTAACAAACCGTGTGTAAAGGGGATTGCCCATCAAAAACCGAGCCGGGCTAGCCTGCGGTTAGGGTTGCGAATAAAAGGTTCGCGCTCAGCGTGCTTGCCACCTTTGGAACCGCCGCTCAAGAGTTTTGGTGCAAAGCCTGATGTTAATCAGCCCCCTAACCCCTTCCCATAATTCATCTTAGCAAGTTCAAATCCCCAAGCTGTTACATGAGGTTATTCCTAATTAGCCATCTGGATTGCCGTCGCCTATTGATAGGAATATTCTTATTACGTTATCGTTAACTTACCGCGAAGGCATGTACCTAAGTGGAATTTGCAGTATTTTATTTTTTAATGGCTTCTCAGCCCACTTCGGGCGGCGCTTTAAATTTCACCAGCGGTAAAAACACTATGATTGATTACTCTCTTTACGGTCTCGACGATAAAGACGTCGAGTTGTACCGTGAACAAATATACAACCTTGTCGGCAAGAGCGTAGTCCAGGTGCTCTTGTCCAACAGGCCCATCACCAAGCAAAGCATTCTCGCCCACTTGATCAAAGAGGTCGAAAGACAGCCCGAGGAATATTGCCAAAAGCTGCACAGAGCCGCTATCGAGGTCATTGGGGTTAACGGTCGTTAGCCGGGATATCTGCAGAAATAGGACCTGTGCGCCCTCTTCGCTATTCTGGTTGTTTTAACTTCGATGCTGGTAGCCAATGTAAACGCAGATAAAGTGCCGTTGCCTGGAGGGCGCTGATGGGGGCTCAGGTTTGGTTGTGGGGAAAACAATATCCGACTACCGGAACGCCTTCAAATAGCCGGATATCGTCTTAATTGCGTGACGTAGCGGGTGTCAGATTAAGCGATATACCCGGATGCCACATGTCGACAGCGTTGCTAGCCAGACCGATATTCAACCTGACGATACGCTATGGGCCAGCGCCGAAGAAAGATATTGAGCAGGGATAACACTCAATTTTTCAACTAGCTATCACTAGCGGCATTCACCGGAGATCGCATTTTTCCCCTGCGGACAAACATCGGAACTTTGCGGAATAACGCCCAATATCGATCCAAAAGACCCTGAACACCCAGATAGCATTACAATAATTAATAAAAATAATCCCCCTCTCATACAACGCTCCTTCTCTTTTTACTCTCCGGTTATATATCACTTATCGCTAACCGTCTTAAAAAACTGCCAGATTTTATGCAAAACGCAGGTGCCCCCAGCATTTAGCCTTACGGCTCGCTTGCGGATGGCATCCGCGTTTCGAGCCGAAGCGCAATCCAGCGGTCGTCTGGAATGTTCATAAGCTTAGACGATTGGGAGCGGCCATCAGTGAAACTGGAGCGTTAACGTTGAAACAAGGTATGAACAGCATCCAGATAGTACCTGTGGTCGGCAGACAGTAATTATTCAACGTTCAGGCATAGAATAAAAACGATGTTAGGAATGATGTTAGGAATGATGTTAGGAAATGGAATTTCAGGCACAAAAAAACCGCCTTCCGGCGGTCACGACATTACTGCATATTGCTTTGATTATTCTGGAATTATTTTCCCTGGTACCCGGGGCGGGACTTGAACCCGCACAGCCATAAGCCGAGGGATTTTAAATCCCTTGTGTCTACCGATTTCACCACCCGGGCTCGGGAAAATTGGAGGCGCGTTCCGGAGTCGAACCGGACTAGACGGATTTGCAATCCGCTACATAACCGCTTTGTTAACGCGCCTTAATTCTGCTGCCTTCATCAGGCCAAAGCTCGTGAAACACCAGCTTTGTTTAATTTGGAGCGGGAAACGAGACTCGAACTCGCGACCCCGACCTTGGCAAGGTCGTGCTCTACCAACTGAGCTATTCCCGCATCAATCAGAACTTACTGATTTTTTTGCTATCTTTCGGCGATTCACCGCTGCCGTCTGATGCGATGCATTCTACTTACCTGACGTAATGAGTCAATAAAATTGTTGTCTCATTACGTTTGTTTGACGATTTTTGCAGCGCTTTGATCAGGGTTCAAGCAAATCTTTCCGGGCCGCGTTCAAATATTGGAACATTGACCAGAAAGTCAGCACCGCCGCGATGTACAACAGGCCGAAGGACGCATACTCAACGGTACGTTCCGGGCGCCACAGCAGCCCCACCAGCGACATCATTTGCGCCATGGTTTTGACTTTACCAATCCACGATACCGCCACGCTGCTGCGCTTACCGATCTCCGCCATCCACTCACGCAGCGACGAGATGATAATTTCACGGGCAATCATGGTCGCCGCAGGCAAGGTGATCCACCAGGTATGATAGTGCTCGGCTACCAGCACCAGCGCCACCGCCACCATCACTTTGTCCGCTACCGGATCGAGGAACGCCCCGAAACGGGTAGTTTGCTTCCAGCGACGGGCCAGGAATCCATCAAACCAGTCGGTTATGGCAGCAAATACAAAGATGACGGCGCAAACCATCGGAGCCCAGGTGAACGGCAGGTAAAATGCCAGAACAAAGAATGGGATCAGAACTACGCGAAACAGAGTAAGCCAAGTCGGTATATTCAATTGCATAATGCTACGGTAACTATCTGGCTGGAGTGGGAATTAAGAGTATGTTGCTACATTGCCCTCAGTGTTTCAATGCATTGTAGATCTTTTCTGCCAATGCTTGTGAAATACCCGGCACTTTTGCAATTTCCTCAACGCTGGCGTTCAATAATGGTTGAAGTCCACCCATATACTTCAACAGCACCTGTCGCCGTTTTGGCCCAACGCCGTCGATCAGTTCCAACGCGCTGGTATTTCTAACTTTTGCCCTTTTCTGTCGGTGCCCGGTGATCGCATGGTTATGCGAATCATCGCGGATATGCTGGATCACATGCAGCGCCGGCGAATCCGAAGGCAGAGAAATCCCCTCACCTTCCGGTACAAAGAACAATGTTTCCAAGCCGGCTTTGCGATCGGCGCCTTTGGCGATACCAATCAGCAAAGGTTTGTTTTTATCCCAGGTGACGTTCAGTGAGTTGAACACGTCGATCGCCATGCCAAGCTGGCCCTTACCGCCATCGATAAAAATAACGTCTGGGATTTTGTTCTCTTCCAGAGCTTTACCATAGCGTCGTTTCAGCACTTGCGCCATGGCGGCATAGTCATCCCCTGGCGTAATGCCGGTGATATTATAGCGCCGATATTCCGAACGCAGCGGTCCGTTGCCGTCGAACACCACGCAGGAAGCGACGGTCTGCTCACCCATGGTGTGGCTGATGTCAAAGCATTCCATGCGGTTAATCTCGGAAAGATTCAGGATCTTCGTCAGTTCTGCCAACCGCTGATGAATCGTCGACTGTTGCGAAAGCTTGGTTGTCAACGCGGTCGCGGCGTTGGTACGCGCAAGTTTAAGGTAACGTGCACGATCGCCACGCGGTTTGCTTTGGATTTGAATCTTGCGACCAGCCAACTCGGAGAGCGACTCCGCCAACAGGTCTTTTTCGGGCAGATTGAAATCCAGCAGGATTTCCGCTGGCAGGGTGCGAGCCTGGCTGCCCTGTAAATAGAACTGCCCGACAAAGGTCTGCACCACTTCGCTCATCTCGGTACCACCCGGCACCTTCGGGAAGTAGCTGCGACTGCCCAACACTTTGCCTTGGCGGATAAACAATACGTGCAAGCAGGCCATGCCTGCTTCAAACGCCACGCCTATCACGTCCAGATCGTCGCTATTGCCCGAAACGAACTGGCGCTCCGTCACACGCCGCACCGCCTGGATTTGATCGCGGATACGCGCTGCATCTTCGAAATTCAATGCCTTACTGGCGTTTTCCATCCGTTCGATCAACTGATGCAACACCTGTTGATCCTTGCCTGACAGGAACAGGCGCACATAGTCTACCTGCTGTTGATATTCTTCCTCACTCACCAGTCCGGCGACGCAAGGCCCCAGGCAACGCCCGATCTGATACTGCAAGCAAGGGCGCGAGCGGTTGCGGTACACGCTGTTCTCGCACTGGCGTATCGGGAATAGCTTCTGCAACAGCGCTAATGTCTCGCGCACGGCATAAGAGTTGGGAAACGGGCCGAAGTATTCACCCTTGGCATGTTTAGCACCACGATGAACCGCCAACCGCGGATGACTGTCTGCGCTAAGGAAGATCAGCGGATAAGATTTATCGTCTCGCAAAAGAACATTATATCGCGGCTGGTATAACTTTATGTAGTTATGTTCCAGTAATAGCGCTTCTGTCTCGGTGTGCGTAACAGTTACATCTATTTGTGCGATATTTTTAACCAACGCCTCGGTTTTTCGGCTTCCCACCTGCTGGCGGAAATAACTGACGAGGCGTTTTTTCAGATCTTTGGCTTTACCGACGTAGATAACCGTACCAGTGGCGTCATACATACGGTAGACGCCGGGCTGGCTGGTTACGGTGCTTAAAAAAGCTTTGGCATCAAAACGGTCACTCACTGCTTAACAACGTCTCCGCATTGAACAATCCGTGTCGGATAGCCAGGTGTGTCAATTCGACGTCACCGCTGATATTCAGTTTACTGAACATACGATAACGGTAGCTGTTCACCGTTTTAGGACTGAGGTTCAGTTGTTCCGAGATCTCATTCACCTTTTTGCCTTTGGTGATCATCAGCATAATCTGCAGTTCACGTTCAGACAGGCAACTGAACGGGGTTTCCGTCTGCGGCTCCAGTTGGCTCAATGCCATCTGCTGGGCAATGTCCGATGCGATGTAGCGCTGGCCTGCCTGCACCGACCGGATAGCGTTAACCACATCCTGCGGCGCAGCCCCCTTACTCAGGTAGCCTGCGGCACCTGCCTGCATCACCTTGGCAGGCAATGGGTTTTCAGTATGAATAGTCAACATGATGACTTTAACGTCGGGCGCATAACGTACAATCTTGCGCGTAGCTTCCAGCCCGCCAATGCCCGGCATATTCATATCCATAAGAACGATATCTACAGCATTGCCACGGCACCATTTCACGGCGTCTTCACCGCACTGGGCCTCCCCGACAACTTTTATACCTTTGATATCTTCAAGAATGCGTCGTATCCCTGCGCGCACCAGTTCGTGGTCATCAACAAGAAGAACGCTAATCAAGGAAAAATCTCCAAAAAAAGGGAGTAACGCAATCAGCCTCTGTTATAGCCTGAGATATTACTTGTTTTTCGGCCAAGAATGAACACAGATTAATACTAACTCCCGATTAACTTTGCGAAACGGCGCTGATTTTTGAATTTTAGTCATCCGCCCAGCCCGATAAAGCCGTTCTCTGCGGCCCCCCCATAGCGGAAATATTAGTGGGTGTGATTCCTGCCTATGATACCGCGCCAGTCATAAAGCGCGGGTAAAATCAATGTAAGCAATAGCAACACAGATAATATTAACACGAATGCAATTGCGTTGTAATTCATTGAAATAAAACGAGACGATAACTGCCGTTCTGCTTCTCAGGAAAAAACGTCACGAAAGAAAATTATTCAGCAGAAAATTAGGTGCCAAAGAGCAAGGCAGCCACGTTGATAATTAGAATGGCCCTCATAAGTTGATAATAACATACCGGGTAAATACTTATTAACCCCAACGAAATAACTGTCACTTATTCTGTCCTCTTCCCGTTGCCGAACGGATGCCGGGGTATTGATTAATCCACTGCACACCTGCGCTATAGCCCACAAACGATAACCGCCGCGTTAACACGCCGATAACCACTGAATGGCGCAGTTCCAGCGCTATCTGTGCAGATGGATATCGGATGCTATGCTATACTCCGCGCCCAGATAAATACGCATCTGCATGCCAGAGTGAATGAAATCGGTGCTGATGCGCATCAAAATGCATATTGTTTCAGGCTACGGCCCAAAAATCAGGAGAGAAAATGAGCAACGTTGACTTCACTACGTCTGCAAACCCGGAAACGCTGGCGACAGAAGTCGCCTGTCTTAAAGCAACGCTGACGCTGATCCTGAAATCGATCGGCCAGGCGGATGCCGGGAAAGTCATTATCAAAATGGAACGCTTTATCGCACAGATTGAAGACCCGGCTCAGGCCGAAATCTTTAAAAACAGTATCCAACAAATTAAGCACGCTTACCGTCAGTAAGCTGCCGTCCATCCGGCCTGCCATTCCCGCAGGCCCGTTTCCCTCACGATTTTCATGAGCAATTGATCTCCCACATTATTTCGGGCAGTGTATTTTTATTTACGCCAGAGAAACCTATGGGCATCCTCGTTAAAGCGTTGATCGGCGCTTTGGTCGTAGTCTTAATCGGCCTGCTGGCCAAAAGTCGCAGCTACTATATTGCCGGCCTGGTGCCGCTATTTCCCACCTTTGCACTGATTGCGCATTACATTGTCGGTAGCGAACGCTCGATCGAAGCGCTGCGAACCACGCTGATTTTCGGCATGTGGGCGGTTCTTCCCTATCTGGTGTATCTGATCTCGTTGTATTTGTTTATCAACAGCATGAGATTGTCTTGGGCGTTGGGTGCGGCGGTGTTGTGCTGGATTGCTGCAGCGTGGCTATTGATCACTCTGTGTGGATGGTGGCAAGGGCGCTGACTGCGCCCCGCCTGATTACGGTTTACCGGCCTGCAGCACAAAACCGCGTTGCATATCGCCCGCAATACGGAAGTAACGGCTCTCACCGGCGCGCAGCGTCATCGGTAACCGGCCGCTGGTATCGCGCCAGATGCACAGACTATTTTCGATCATATCCTGCCCGATGCTAACTTCGTTATTCCCCACCGGCACTCGAAACTCGGCCTTTTCTTTTGCCGCCAGCGATGCCGCAAACTCCCCGTTGATATAAACCCCGGTGCGGCAACTCCCCGCCAACATCCCGCTGTCACGCACCACCACCACCGTGGCATAAGGCGTTTGCGGCACATTCTGATAAAGCATCAATCGGCTGGGCGGCGGCAACTCAGCCTGTTGCGGCGGAACCGCCTGCGTGGCGCAGCCAGACAACAGTAAGGTTGTAATAAATAACGCGGCGTAATGCTTCATCCTGAGCTCCTAGAAAAAACCAATCTCCATAGTAGCAAGAGAATAGGCGGCAGCGCGCCATCAATAGAAAAATAGGATAACTTCCAGTGGGCTGGGGAGAAGTCCGACGTAAAACGAGTTTTCGCTGCCCATCGCGATGATGATCAAAGGACGTTCCGTCACACTAGGAAAATTCTTTGTTATTATATTGAAATAGATAAGGATTTTTGTAATCTATTTAGAATTTAACCATACGCTTCTTGATATCATCTTGAAAAATTCCACCCACATAGTTAAATCCATCCTCTGTGACATAAACTCGCGGGTAGCCGGTTTCCGACAGTCCAGTCAGCATGTATCCTCGGCTTATCATCTCTGGGGAAGGTGCATTCATCAGAGTAAGAAAACCTCGCCCGCGACACCACTGATAAAAACGGGTACGGCCATAACCAAAGGCATCACCAACCTCGGAGAGGTTTCTAAATCGATCATAATCAACTGATAATGAAGGTAAATTATCGTTATCTTTAGGTATTTCAGGTTTATTCAACAAATAAGACTCCCTTATTCACGCCTTCATCATCATGAAAATCATTTATCGCTCCTGAATCTAAAAAATTTATAGGTGAATTGCAATCGCATTACTGGCCATTCGAATAATAGTTTTAATTCTGTATGGATTTAAAAGTTGGATAAACCTGCACAAATCAAGTGACCTTTTTTCCCAACCCCTACCGCAGCTAAAAATAAACCACGCCTCTTAGGTAAAAATCCTATAAATATACCGGACATAAAATCAGAAAAAACTTAGCATCGACACTATAACCAAAAAACATTATTGCTTTATTACTCGTTTTCACCATTACCATTTACCTGCACAACCCATACCCCTGCATGCCAAAATGAAAATGATTTGCATGAGCGGCATTATATTCCGGGCCTAGCGCACTGCCGAAAAAGCCACATCCCTCTTCGAACAGCGCTTTCAGATAGCTTCCCGCAGTGCTTTGCTCCGGCCAGTCGCGCAATATTGTCAGCCGTTGACCATTCGCCAGACGAAAACCGGCAATATCCCAAGCCTCCGCAGTGGCATGCTCACTGAGCCTTCCCACTGGTCGATGATAGATATTGCGACAAGCGTAGCTGCCAAGATGGTCAATACGCGCCAGCCTCACGCCAAACTGCCGTTGTGCCTGCGGCGCGGCGATTTGCCCAACGAACATTGCGCTGCTCAGCGCCAGCGGGCAACTGGCAAGAAAACTGGAGCTGAGGCGTACCTCACCAAAATTTTGCACCCGCACCGGCGCAACCAGCGGACATTTGCCCTGGCTGTCGCCAGGCAGGCTAAAAGCGATACGCCCCGCGTCCCTTGCCTGAGTCAAAATGGCCATGCAAGCCACAGGATCATTGGCCAACAACCGCAGTTTAAGGCGAGTGACCAGGGTTGGGGGATCGTCCAGCGTTAAAGGAGAGAAAGGATGATAGCCTGGGGGTAAATAACGGCTTGCCCAGGGCAGCAGCATAGCCAGCGCCAGTAATACCGAAAGTAAAACGAGCGTACATCGCATGCCATTCACCCCCTAAACCCAAAACCTCAGCACTTACCCACAGCATTATCGGCTGCGACTTTAAAGCCACATAATAGGCTTCGCCAGCGTAACCTCAATCTTACCTAAACAATAATTATTATCATTTCCAATTTTAACATCATTTTATTACACTCCTGCCTTGCGTTGTCTAGGATGATTCTTAGCACGTGTATTTAGGACGACAGAAAGAGTTAGGGAGACCATGAAGACGTATAATTTTTTGATTATTTTGCCATTCTTGACACTGACCGCTTGCACCCAATGGGAAAAACCCGGTGCTGGCAACGCCACCCGCGATGCGGAATATGCCGAATGCAAAGGCAAGGGGTATGAACGTTTTCCACCAGATATGGTGAGAGATTTTGAGTTTGCCTACGAAAACCAATACAAAAGCTGTAAAAAAGACAAGAAGGATTGTCCAGAAGGCTACCGTTACGAAAAACAACCCTCGTTCAAAACGGTACAGAATGATCGCAATGAGGCCGCCCGCTCGGCGACCATCGAAGCCTGCATGTATGGCAAAGGCTGGCACGAGAAAACCTATTACTGGCCACAGTACTGACAAAGCGGGCAACGGGTTCGGCATGCCGAACCCTGTCACCCTGCCTGCAACCGGAAGTTATTGATCGTCGCCGTGTGGCATGCCAGCCTTCGGTTTAGACTTATTTCTCTCTGGCTTTTTATCCTTTGTGGCCGACAGAGCACGACCAATCAGCCATAACAACAACGGCATCAGCAACAGACATAGTGCCAGCGTAATCAGTGCATTTGTCATCCTTTGCCCACCCGAACTCTCTGGTTATTATGCCTGAGTGTAGCATGCTTATCCGTCGCTCTCGGTGCGGCCCAGCCGAGCCAGCGTTTCTGTTCTGGCCGGCGTCAATGGGATCCGGGGGGCCATCAACGGCCAACCAAAAAGGTGACGTGCCGCCGTCGCGCAAATCTTGCCCTGACAGGCTCCCATACCGCAGCGGCTGCCCAGCTTGGCCGCCGACCAGCCAGAGAACTCGCAGACCTGCCCCAACGGCACATCCTCGCAGCGGCACAGCAGCGTGTCAGGCATCGCCAGTGTTTTCAGCGCAGGGTTTAGCATAAAAGCGCGCTCTACCGTTCCAGCGAAATGCCGCCACTTATCACGCTGCCCCATTAATGCTTGCGCCTGTTCCATATTCCCGGTTGCGGCATAACCGGCGATGGCTCCCTCGGCTAGAGCCAACTCACTGCCGCCAACGCCGGTACAGTCTCCGGCGGCATAAATCTGCGGCAGACTGGTTTGCTGCCACTCGTCCACAGCGACCCTGTGATTGGAAATGCGGCACCCCAAATGCATTGCCAGCTCAATATTTGCCACCAGTCCAAAACCGCAGGCCAACCGATCGCAAGGCAGCATCGCCACTCTCCTGCCTTGCTGAACCCTCACCGCTTCCAGCCGTTGCCCACCCAACGCCGCCAGCACATAACTGTCAGGGCGATAACGACGCTGCAGCAGAGTCAATGACTGGTGTAGCTTTGGCGGCCAGCGCCACAGCCCGCTGGCGAACCCCGCCAACCGCCGAGCGGACGCTTGTTCCGCCAGCAACACCACGTCACCACCGGCTTTGGTAACGCTATCGGCCACCGCCAGCAGCAACGGCCCACTGCCGGCAATGGCCACCCGTTCCCCTTTAATTTGCAGCCCCTGTTTTATCTGTGCCTGCAACCCACCGGCACCGGTCACCCCAGGCAAGGTCCAGCCGGGAAACGGCAACAGAAGCTCCCGCGCACCGCAGCACAAGATCAAGCGTTGATAATCGACGAGTCCACTACCCACAGCACTCTCATAGAGGATTTGCTGCCGCCCGCAATGGGCCACGATTTTGACGGCGTTAAGCAACGTCACGTTATTCAGCGCCCCAACCGCCTGCCGATACTGCTGCGCAAGTACCGGCAACATTACTCCCGGCCCATCGCGCCAAATTTGTCCACCTGGGTTAGGGTTATCGTCAAGCATCAACACCGACTGGCCGCTTTGTGCAGCGGTGCAAGCTGCGGCTAACCCGGCTGGCCCTGCGCCGATAATCAGCACGTCGCACGCGAGGTTACTCATCATTGATCCTCTCAATATGCATCCCAGACTGACACAGGGTCTGGCACGCCAGCCGCCGCAGACCATTCACCGTGACACGGCACTCCTGGCAAATACCCATGCCGCAAAACGGCGCTCGCGGTAGCCGACAGACCGAGTAACGGCAGCGATCCTGCCCGCTCAGGCTAAGCGCTGCTGCCACGCTGCAACCCTCAGGCACGCGCAGGCTTTCACCATCAATTGTTAGCATCAGCAAACTCTGTTCTTCGCTCATACCGACAATGCCTCCGCGCTAAACACCCGTGCAGCAAGATAGGGAGTATCGTCAATCGCCGGCCGGCGATGCTGGATCTGCGCCGCAATCACTGCGGCGCTGCCTAACGCGGTCGTCACCCCCAACCCCTCATGCCCCAATGCCAACCATAACCAGCGATGTTGCGGGTGCGGCCCCAATAGCGGTAAACCATCGGCCGAAGCGGCGCGCAGACCTGTCCAGCAACGGATAATATTCAGTTGCGCCAGCGCGGGTAAAAATGCCTCCGCGCGCATCAGCATTGCCGCCAGCAGCGGCAAGTCGATATCGGCGTCGGGTGAATCAAATTGTCGCGAAGAACCAATCAGCAGTTGGCCTGTTGGGCGCGCCTGAACGTTAAATGCCACTGAAGTGCCGCCGCTGGCATGTGCGCTGGCACCATAACCTAATTCAACCAATTGGTGGCGCACCCTCTGCGGGTAACGATCGGTGATCGCCAAGTGCCCTTTTTTGGCTTTCAGCAACGGCTGCGCCAACAACCTATCGGCCTGCAGGCCGCAGGCAAGCACCACTGCAGGGGCCGTCAGGCGCTTACCGCTGGCCAGCACCACCGCTTGTTCCTCCAGCATGACCACCTCATCAGCAATCACCCTGATTGCCGACCCGGCATCAACCTGTAACCATCGGGCGACGTTGGGCGCATAGACAATGCCGTCGCCCGGCACCTGCAACCCACCCGCCAGACCGGGCCGCAGCATGGGCTCAAGACGAGCAATCTGCGCAGCACTGAGCGCCTCGCTATGCACGCCATACTCCGCCATTCGCCGCTGCTTTAGTTCGGCAATAGCCATCTCGCCTTCCCGCTCCGCCAGCCATAGCGTGCCGCAACCGCGCCAGGCACAACTCTCCGGCATGCGCTCCAGCACCCCGCGCCACAGTTGTAGCGAATAAGCGCTCAAGGCCAATTCAGCGGGATTATCGTCCATACAGACCAGGTGCCCCATGCCTGCTGCCGTCGCACCGGGGCGCTGATTATCCACCAATAACACCTGATGCCCTTCCTGTGCCAGCCGCCAGGCACAGGCTGCACCGATAATGCCGGCGCCTACCACTATCGCCTCTGCGCACCTGCCGACGGCCATCACCGTATTCCCCAGGCGAAGGGGTCACGCTCATCCAGCAGCAACCGGCTGTCGGCGCAAATGTAAGCTTGCCCGCGAATAAAAGGGATGACGCGATCGCCATTGCGCCGGTAATAGCCGCTGAACTCACTGCCAATCACGCTAGCCTGGCGCCAGACTTCATCCGGAGGCAATTTGCCGTCGGCCGCCAGGCAAGCCAACTTGGCGCTGGTGCCGGTACCGCAGGGCGAACGGTCATAGGCCTTGCCGGGGCATAGCACGAAGTTGCGGCTGTCAGCCTGCGGGTCGGCGGCGAACAGTTCAATATGATCGATAACACCGCCGTCTTCCCCATAAACGCCCGCCAGCTCCAGCGCCTGCCGTACCGCCCAGCAGAAGGCGGTAAGCGCCTCCAGATTTTGCGTAGTAATGGCAAGAGGATGTTCGGCAACCAGGAAAAACCAGTTCCCCCCCCAGGCAATATCGCCCGTCACGACGCCATAGTCCTTCACCTCGACCGCCACCTGTCGGCGATAACGGTAGGCGGGCACATTTTCCACCGTGACGCTGCCGTCCTGGTGCAGCGTGGCATTGACCGTACCGACAGGGGTTTCAATCAAATGATCCCCGGCGCTGATCCGCCCCAGATAAGCCAACGAGGCGACCAGCCCGATAGTGCCGTGGCCGCACATGCCCAGATAGCCGGCATTGTTGAAGAAAATCACCCCGGCGGCGGCCTGCGGTGAACAAGGTTGGCACAACAATGCCCCAACCAGCACATCATTGCCGCGAGGCTCCAGAATGACGGCGCAGCGCCAGTCGTCATACTGCTGTGCAAACAATGCCTTGCGTTCCGCCATACTGCCGCTGCCCAGATCGGGGAATCCTTCGATAATCAATCGGGTGGGTTCCCCGCCGGTGTGGGAATCGATTGCCCGCAGTCCGGTGAAATGCGAAGAAAGTGCCATCGGAGCCTCCTGGGTTAATGACATGTTACCGATAGCCTTAGCCTGACCGAATACGCCGACGGCGGCTTGATGCATTTCGGCGCGGCAAATGCAGAAATCAGCATAATGCCCGCAGCGGCGTTTACCCGACCTCGCACAGCTCCGTTTCGAATGCCATAATAATGACTTATTTATCATTATGTTATTGATGTGCTATTTCTAAAACTGCGAGGTGGCAGCCGTTTTATTTGCTAAAAACCGATCTGCAAAAAGAAAAAGTATGCGGCAATGCGCATATTTGGCAGCTGCGCTTGAAAAGTTATCAGAAAGTTAATATTGATTAACGGCGCCAAGAATGGCCTGCCCGAACCGCCTCAGGTTCGGTGTCAAACAGCGGGAAAAGGTATTGCTATGCGATTAGCCCATGACCATCAGGTTGTTACTCCTCCCCAGCCCGTTATTGATGAGCAGGAAGATGACGTATTCGCCGTAGAACAGCTGTCCCGCCTGTGCGATGGCCTGGCGCAACAGCGCCCCAACAACCTGCACGAATTGCTGAATTCGCTGGCGCTGATCGCCCCGCTGCTCAACGCCATCCCCAACGTGGTGTTCTTTATCAAGGACGCGCAGGCGCGTTACCTGTTGGCCAACCTGACGCTGGCCAAGCGCTGTGGTTTCAAAACCGTCATGCCATTGCTGGGAAAAACCTCAGCGGACGTCTTTCCCGCCCAGCTTGGCTCAGGTTATACCGAGCAGGATCTCCGGGTGTTGCGCCACGGGGTGCTGATTCAGGATCAGTTGGAAATGCATCTATATAACGGTCGGGAAACCGGCTGGTGCCTGACACAAAAACTGGCGCTGTATGACGCGCAGGGCAAAATCATTGGCATGGCGGGCATCTCGCATGACCTGCAGGAGGCCAAAGCCAATCACCCGGCCTATCAACGGCTGGCGGCCATCGACGTCTATATTCGCCAGCATTACGCCCGGCCGATCGCCCTCGAGGAGCTAACAACGCTCACCGCTCTTTCCGTGGCGCAGATCGAACGCTACTGCAAACGCATTTTTCACCTCACGCCACGCCAGATGATCCACAAGGTTCGGCTGGAAAAAGCGACCGAATTGCTGGCCGGTGATTTACCCATCACCGACATTGCCCTGCAGTGCGGCTATACCGATCACAGCGCTTTCAGCCGTCAGTTCAAGTCGATGACCGGCTTGACCCCTCGCGATTTCCGGCTAACGATAATCCCTTAACCGGCTGATATTACTCCCCCTGCTCTCTTTTCTCGGCGGAAGAACCCTCAGGTTTTTTGCCGCCCGATGATCTGCGTTACTGTGCCAATTTCGTCGTGGCATTCGGCGAAAACCGTCAAGCCCCTGCGAACAATACAGGTCAATCTGTGGTTGGATTTCACCAAGAGTTCACCATCGATTAACAAACTTGGACGACAGGATAAACACTATGAGTCATAAAGCCATTAAATGGAGCGGCGTGTTCCCGGCGGTCAGCACCCAGTTTCGCAGTGATTTCTCTCTGGATCTCGACGCCACTCATACGGTAATCAAAAATCTGGTCAAAGACGGCGTTTCAGGTCTGGTGGTGTGCGGCACCGTCGGCGAAAACACGTCATTGACGGTACAGGAAAAGTTGTCGGTCATTGAGGTAGCGCGGGATGCGGCCCAGGGCCAGGTGCCGGTGATCGCCGGCATAGCCGAATTCACCACCGCCTTTGCGCGCAATATGGCACGCGAAGCGCAAAAAGCCGGTGTCGACGGCATTATGGTGATGCCTGCACTGGTTTACTCCGCCAAACCCCACGAAACTGCCGCACACTTTCGCAGCGTCGCCACCGCCACCGATCTGCCGATCATGGTCTACAACAACCCACCCATTTACAAAAACGACGTAACGCCCGACATCCTGACCTCGCTGGTCGACTGTGAAAATATCGTGTGTTTCAAAGACTCTTCCGGCGACACCCGCCGCTTTATCGATCTACGCAACGAGGTTGGCGATCGTTTTGTCCTGTTCGCCGGGTTGGATGACGTGGTGCTGGAAAGCATCGCCGTCGGGGCCGAAGGCTGGATATCCGGGATGTCCAACGCCTTCCCACGTGAGGGAGAAACGCTGTTCCGCCTGGCGAAGCAAAAGCGCTTTGAAGAAGCGTTGTCGCTATACCGCTGGTTTATGCCGCTGCTGCACCTCGATGCGCGGCCGGATCTGGTGCAGTGCATCAAACTGTGTGAAGAGCTGGTGGGCCGCGGCAGCGCAGTTACCCGTCCCCCGCGCCTGGCGCTGCAAGGCGACACGTTGGCGGAAGTCACGGCAGTGATCAAAAAAGCGCTGGCAACCCGCCCCGAACTGCCGGACGTCGGCCTGTAATCGCCACCTTCGCCCGGCCGTCTGCCGGGCACTCTCATTTTCCTGACGGGGGATACATGCCCAACATCTATACCATCAGCGGCCAACAGTTTATCGGCGGCGAACGCCGTGCCAGCGGAGAAGCTACGCTGGTCAGCCTGCGTGCCGATAACGGCCAGCCAACCGGCCATCGCTTCCATCAAGCCACCGCCGCTGAAGCCGCCGCCGCAACAGAGGCCGCCGCGCAGGCCTTCACCGCATATTCGCAAATCGGCGCCGAGCGCCGGGCGGCGTTTCTTGATGCCATTGCCGATCAGTTGGACGCGCTGGAGGAGGATTTCTTTGCGTTCGCCATGCAGGAAACCGCCCTGCCATTGGTTCGCCTGAGCGGTGAGCGCGCCAGAACCAGCGGTCAGATGCGGTTATTCGCCACTCTGTTGCGTCGCGGCGATATGCATGGCGCACGCATAGACTGCGCCCTGCCGCAGCGAGCGCCATTACCGCGCCCGGATCTGCGGCAGTATCGCACCGCTATCGGCCCGGTAGCGGTGTTCGGCGCCAGCAACTTTCCGCTGGCGTTCTCCACTGCTGGCGGTGACACGGCGGCCGCGTTGGCTGCGGGTTGCCCGGTCGTGTTCAAGGCGCACGGCGGTCATATGATCACCGCAGAGCTAACCGCGCAGGCGATTGAACGGGCCCGAGAACAACTGCAAATCCCGGCAGGGGTGTTCAACATGATTTACGGCGATCGCATCGGCGCAGAGCTGGTGCAACACCCGGCAATTCAGGCGGTGGGCTTTACCGGCTCGCTGCGGGGGGGCAGAGCCCTGTTCGATCTGGCCATGCGCCGCCCGCAGCCTATTCCGGTGTTCGCCGAAATGTCGAGCATTAACCCGCTGATCGTGATGCCCCAGGCTCTGGCCCGGCGTGGGCAGAAAATCGCACAGGAACTGGTTGCCTCATTCACCCTGGGGTGCGGCCAGTTCTGCACCAAGCCAGGGTTGATTCTCGGCCTACAGGGCGCAGCATTCCGTCATCTGATTCACGAGTTAAACACCCAGATAAATGTTGCCGCACCCCAGCCTATGCTGAATGCCGACACGCTGACGCATTACCGCAATGGATTAAAAGCGCTCGAAGAGACGCCGGGTATCCGCCATCTGGCCGGCAACCGCGAGCAGCAACCGCATCTGGCCGCACCGCAACTGTATCAGGCCGACGTCAATCTGTTGCTGAGCGGCAACCCTCTGCTTCAGGAGGAAGTCTTTGGCCCGGTGGCGATCCTGGTGGCAGTGGAAGACAACCGTCAACTGGCTGCCGTGCTGGAGAGCCTGCAAGGGCAACTGACCGCCACCCTGCTGGCCGACGAAGATGATCACGCCGATGCGGCGCGGTTAGCTCAACGGCTGGTGCACAAGGCCGGGCGAGTGCTGTTCAACGGGTATCCCACCGGGGTAGAGGTCTGTGACGCCATGGTGCACGGTGGCCCTTATCCGGCAACCAGCGATGTACGCGGCACGTCGGTAGGCACGCTGGCCATCGAACGTTTCCTGCGCCCGGTCTGCCTGCAGAATTACCCGGCGGCGTTACTGCCTCCGCCGTTGCAAGACAGCAACCCACTTGGCCTGTTACGGCTGGTTAACGGCATTTATACCCGGGATCCCATTACTTTATCTGCCAATGACTAGCCAGGCCGTATCTGCATGCCATCAAATAACAAAAGGGTAACCCTATGACAACCCAAGGCAAATTCAAGAAGCAGCTTACGCTCACCGATCTGACGTTTATCGGTCTGGGCGCTATATTTGGTTCCGGCTGGCTGTTCGCCGCCAGCCACGTCTCTTCCATTGCCGGCCCGGCGGGCATCTACTCCTGGCTTATCGGCGGCCTGGCCGTTTTACTGCTCGGTATCGTCTATTGTGAACTGGGTGCGGCACTGCCGCGCGCCGGCGGCATCATCCGTTATCCGGTATTTTCCCACGGCGAGCTGATGGGCTATCTGTTGGGGTTTATCACCCTGATCGCCTTCTCCAGCCTGATATCGATTGAGATCGTCGCCGCCCGCCAATACGCCGCCGCCTGGTTTCCCTTTTTGAGCCAACCCGGCTCCGGCGACCCGACGCTATTCGGCTGGGGGGTACAGCTAGTGCTGCTGTGCTTCTTCTTCGCCCTTAACTACTACAGCGTCAAAACCTTTGCCAAATCCAATAACCTGATCAGCGTGATTAAATTCATGGTGCCGCTGTTGGTGATCGTGGTGCTGTTCAACTTCTTCAAACCCGAAAATTTGTACAGTCAAGGCTTTGCCCCCTTTGGTTCCGCCGGGGTGGAAGCAGCCATTTCGGCGGGCGGGATTATCTTCGCGTATCTCGGCCTGACGCCGATTATCTCGGTCGCCAGCGAGGTGCAAAACCCTCAACGTACGATTCCCATCGCGCTGATCCTGTCTGTGGTACTGTCCACCATCATCTACGTGCTGTTGCAGGTGGCTTTCCTCGGCAGCATTCCCAGCGAGATGCTTAGCGGGGGTTGGGCCGGTATCAGCCAGCAATTCTCACTGCCTTATCGCGATATCGCCATCACGCTGGGCATGGGTTGGCTGGCGTTCCTGGTGGTGAGCGATGCGATTATCTCACCGAGCGGCACCGGCAATATCTATATGAATGCCACGCCACGGGTGATCTACGGTTGGGCGCGCGCCGGGACCTTCTTTAAAATTTTTACCCGTGTCGACGGGGCGTCCGGCATTCCGCGCCCCGCGCTGTGGCTGACCTTTGGCCTGTCGATCTTCTGGACGCTGCCCTTCCCCTCTTGGGAGAAGCTGATCGGCGTAGTATCCGCCGCGCTGGTACTGAGTTACGCCATTGCGCCCGTCACCGCCGCCGGCCTGCGGCGTAATGCGCCGGACCTGCATCGGCCGTTCTTCGTGAGGGGCTTTTGCGTGCTCGGCCCGGTGTCATTCATCATATCGGCACTCATCGTCTACTGGTCCGGCTGGAACACCGTTTCCTGGCTGCTGGGCTTGCAGATCCTGATGTTCGTGGTTTATATCCTGTTCAAAAACAAGGTGCCCACCCATGCCGTCAGCCTCCGGCAGCAGATTTGGTCCTCACTGTGGCTGATCGGTTTCTACGCGCTGATTATTGTGGCGTCTTATCTCGGTAGCTTTGGCGGTATCAACGCCATCGGTCACCCGTGGGATACCCTGACGGTGGCGGTCATTGCGCTGGTGATCTACTACTGGGGTGCCTATACCTGTTTGCCCAAGGCGAATTTCGACGGTGATGAAGAAGAGTAACCGCAAAGGAGAAATCTCATGACGCAAACCCAGACGCTATCGCTGAGCGAGGCCTATCATCTCGCGCTGCGTGCACTGCGCAGCAACGGTTTCAGCCTTGAACATGCTGATGCCGTCGCACAGAATGTGACCGCCGGCGAACGTGATGGCTGCGCCTCGCACGGCTTGTACCGGGTGCTTGGCTGCGTACGCTCGCTACTGGCCGACAAGGTGTCCGCCGACGCCGTTCCGGTGCTTATCGACAGCGCTCCGGCGATCCTGCGGGTGAACGCCAACGACGGCTTTTCACTGCTGGCTTATCGCCGCGCACTCCCAGCTTTTGTCGACAAAGTGCGCACTAACGGCATAGCGGCGTTGGCCATTAACCACTGTGTACATTTTTCCGCCCTGTGGGCCGATATTGAACCCTTAACCGATCAAGGGCTGGTGGCGCTGGCTTGCACGCCCAGCCATGCCTGGGTTACCCCCGCCGGGGGAACCCGCCCGTTGTTCGGCACCAACCCTATCGCCTTTGGCTGGCCGCGTCCGCAGCGCCCGCCGTTTATCTTCGATATGGCCACCAGCGCCGCGGCACGTGGCGAAATCGAGCTGCACCGCCGCGCCGGCACGCCGCTGCCGGAAGGATGGGGTATTGATGAACAGGGGCAACCCTCAACCGATCCGGCCAGCGTGTTGCAGGGCGCGATGCTGACCTTTGGCGGCCATAAGGGATCTGCGCTGGCAGCGATGGTTGAACTGCTTGCCGGACCATTGATTGGCGATATGACCAGTAAGGAATCGCTGGCCTACGATCGGCAGAGCGGCTCCTCCCCTTATGGCGGCGAACTGATTATCGCCATGGATCCCGAACGTTTTATGGGGGCCGACAGCGCGGTTCACTTTGCCAGAGCGGAAGCCTTGTTCGCCGATATGTCCGGGCAAGGGGCACGTATTCCAGGGGAGCGGCGTTTTCAGATGCGGCAATACAGCGAGCAACACGGCGTGACCTTGCCGCTGGCGCTGTATGAGGAAATTGTGGCCCTCTGCCGCTAAATGATACAGGCCCGCAAACTGAACTGCGGGCCTGATTTAACCAATTATCTGACAACCATGACCGAGATATTGGCGTGGCGCACAATAGCCGCAGCGTTAGATCCCAGCAAGTAGGTTTTCACGCTCGGGCGGCGCGAACCGATGATGATCAAATCCGCTTTGATTTCCTCAGCCAATTCCAGCACCTGATCGCGCGGGGAGCCAAAGCTGATGGTGTAATCCAGACGCTCCAGTGGAATATCAATTTCCGACATGATTTTCTTGAGCTTATCGACCGCTTTTACTTCCGCCTGATTCTCAAACTCCTTGATGCCAAATGAATAGGCGGTAACGAACGCCGAGGCATCCGGCAACGCGTGGAAGAAATGCACTTTGGCTCCGGAGATTTTCGCCAGGTACTCGACATTCTTCAACGCATGCTCCGTCAGCAGATCTTCTTCAATATCTATCGGCACTAGTATGGTCTTGTACATATTACATCCCTTCTATGTAAACCTTGGTGCCTATAGGGTACTGCCGGGAGAATGGTGCGTGAACCGCTTTCTCGTGCTTTTGTGATCGCCGGTAACTCCTGGCCGGGATAATTGGTTATTTAACAAAATATAAACATAGCGAGGTTAACAGCTAGTCGATTAATTATTGCAATATCAGTTAAATGAGTTGCAAATACACCGCTTTCGCCGTGGCGGCAGTTTTATTGGCAACTGACAATTTTTTAATCGAATTACCGATGTGAAAATTCACCGTTCTTTCACTCAACCCCATAAGCATGGCAATTTCCTCTGAGGTTTTGCCTTCGCTGCACCAGCGTAAAATATCCTTTTCACGCAACGTCAACACGTCTTTGATCGCCTCGTCGTTCACCGATATTAATGCTTCGCGCAACGTTTTATGAGTAATCTGCGCTAACCACAGGAAAAAGGTTTCGTTACGCGCACCGGCCTCCGGCGACTGCTCAGGGATTTTTTTGCCGGCAAAGGTGAGAATGCCCAACCGACCGTAGCAGTCCTTGATTGACTGTGACCAACCTTCACGGATACCGAACTGTGCCATACGCCACCACAGTTCCGGTTTATCTTGATAGAACTCTTCGTCCCAATGAAACTGCAGCGTGGAATGATGGGCCTGATCGATAACCGGGTCCTGCAAATACACCCGCAGCTTGCGGTAGTCCTCCAGGTATTCTGCAGGATAATTTCCCTCTATCAGCATTTTGGGCCGGCTGGCCGGGTAGCAGGAAAACACAATGTAGGAATAGTACTCAAAGCCCAGTGCCTGGGCGCAGGGTTCCAGACGACGTAAAAAAAGCTCGCGGTCGTGCACACTGTCGAGTAAAGCGTCCATCAAAGGCTGAATGCGGTTATCCATAAAAACACGTTCTCCAGAAAGCTGGGCCGGCAATCGATAAGTAACATTAACTATAGTGTGGCTCCCTGGCTACAACAGCCGTTTCATAGTATAAAAAATACAATGGCTATAACAAAAAAAGCTATCATCACCCCTATCGCTAATAAATAACGCGTTAAAACCGACCCTGACTGATAAATTACGCGAATACCATAAGCGCCTATTATTGTAAACCTGTCAGTTTTACCGTTAGACAGTCATCTCGCTACCCATTACCTTCGCCTTAGGCACCCAGTGTCGTTCCAAATCCAAATAAATTATAAGCATTTGCGAATTTGGCAATGCAGAAAAATACTCACGGGGATTTTCTATGGCAGAGAATAATTCGGCAATCCGTTCAGCCGCCGTTATTGGTGCGGGGACCATGGGCAGAGGCATCGCCTACCTCCTGGCACTGAACGGCATACGAACCGTACTTTATAATCGCAATGGTAATAATCTCAATCAGGCCCGTGACTATATTGTCAGCGACCTGGACAGAAAAATAGATAACGGAAAAATAACCCTTCAGAAAAAAGGCCAGATATTAGCCAATATTATTTTCTCGGCCGTCTTTGACGCCATAACCGACAGCGATCTGGTGATTGAAACCATTGCGGAAGATGAGCAAACCAAGCATGAAATCCTGGCAGCCATTGCGGCTACGGTAAAACCGGAGGCGATCATTGCGACCAATACCTCCTCGTTGTCGCTGAACAAACTGGCGGCAGGGGTGGAAAACAACCCGCGCTTTATCGGCCTGCATTTTTTCAATCCGGCGCCGCTGATGAAGTTGATCGAAATCATTCCCTCTTATTTTACCTCCCACGCCACCAGCCTACGCTGCCAGAAGTTGGTAATAGCATTGGGTAAACAGTTTGTGGTCTGCAAAGCCACGCCGGGCTTTATTGTTAATCGCATGGCGCGGCCTTTCTATCTGGAAGGGTTCCGGCTGCTGGAGGAAAACGTGGCGCTGGCGCCACAGATCGACCGCGCCCTCAAGGCCGGCGGGCATTTTCGCATGGGCCCTTTAGAACTGACGGATTTTATCGGCCAGGATATCAACTACCAGGTCAGCAAGCAGATTTGGCAGGATATGCAGTTCGACCCTCGCTATACCCCTGGTCATTTGCAACGCTCGCTGGTGGATGCCGGGCTGCTGGGGAGGAAAAACGGGCGCTCTTTTTTTGCTTCCCAACCGGCGACGCCACCCACCCCGACCACAGAGAGCGACACGCCAACTTCACTGCATTTTTATGGTGAACACGCTTTATTCGATCACCTGCAACAGCGCGCTTTGGCCACCTGGCCTGCGTTGCGCGTTCAGCGGTTGCCGGAACGGCCGGAACTGGGGCGTTTTATCCTGGTGAATAACAGGCTGGCGATCAAAATCACCGATGGCAGAACGGCAAACCTGCTCGCCGGCTTAACCGCTCTCGACACCTTCGTGATTGACGCTGCGCTGAATTACGCCGACACCGCCTATCTGGTGGCCGCCCACAATCAACATGCCACAGAGACGAATAAAGCGCTGTTTCTGACGCTGCTGCAAACCGTCATCGCTCAGGTGGAGTTTATTAAAGATTCCCCTGCCCTGATCGTTGCCCGCGTACTGAGCAGCCTGATCAATGAATCGGTGATCATGGTGGAGAGCGGCGTTTGCAGCCGGGCAGATATCGATATCGCCGCCGTGGCCGGCGTGAACTATGCCGACGGTATTTTTGCCTGGTTGGCGCAGCTCGGGCAGAAAAACGTGAAATCGACGCTGGATAACATGGCGCAACTGCTGCACTCCGCGCGCTATTACCCGCATTACTCATTGCTGAACGCGGCCCGGCCTGAGCTGGCCGTAGCGCCCTAAGGAAAAATGATGACGATTAAAGACGACGGGGTCTATCTGATCGACGGCACGCGCACGGCTATCGGCGCTTACGGCGGCAGCCTGGCGCTGACGCGTCCGGATGATATGGCGGCGGCCATTATTCGGGCACTGCTGCAACGGCACCCTGATGCGGAGCCGGATATCGATGAAGTGATCCTGGGTTGCGCCAATCAAGCCGGTGAGGACAACCGCAACGTCGCCCGCATGGCGGCGCTGTTATCTGGCCTGGATCAGAGCGTGCCGGCCATAACCTTGAACCGGCTATGCGCATCCGGGCTGGATGCCGTGATCTACGCCAGCGCAAAAATAAAAAGCGGCCTCAGCGAACTGGTGCTGGCCGGTGGCGTAGAAAGCATGAGCCGGGCGCCCTATGTGATGGGCAAAAGCGAAACGCCTTTCGACAAGAGCGTCAAGCTGTACGACACCACCTTGGGCTGGCGTTTTGTCAATCCGCAGTTGGCGGAGCGCTATGGTTGCGATCCTCTGGGCATTACGGCGGAGAACGTGGCTCGGCAACACCAAATATCCCGTGAAGATCAGGATATTTTTGCCCTGAACTCACAGCAAAAAACCTGGCGTGCCATTGAAAATGGCCGATTGGCCAGGGAAATCACGCCACTCGAGGTGCAGGTGGATCGTAAAACCCGCAAGACCTTCGAACAGGATGAATTTCCACGCCTGACCACGCTGCAAAAGCTCCATGCGCTGAAACCGGCCTTTAGCGTCGAGGGATCGGTCACCGCCGGCAACGCATCCGGCATCAACGACGGGGCAGCCGTACTGCTGCTGGCTTCCGGCCGTTATGTGAAACGCAAGTCGCTGCAACCGCTGGCGGAGATTGGCGACAGCGCCAGTGCGGGCGTTGCCCCGTCGGTGATGGGTATCGGGCCGATCGCCGCCACCGACAGGTTGCTGGCGCGAACCGGCTTTACCCTGAACGATTTTGACGTGATTGAAATTAATGAGGCGTTTGCCGCACAGGTGTTGGCCGCGCTGAAAAACTGGCGTATCGATTTCAACGATACACGGGTCAACCCAAACGGCGGCGCCATCGCCCTCGGTCATCCGCTCGGGATGTCAGGCGCGCGACTGGTGCTTTCCGCCGCGCTGGAACTCAACGCCCGGCAGGTAAACAACGCGCTGGTGACGATGTGTGTCGGTGTCGGCCAAGGCGTTTCATTGGTTATTAAAGCCCTCTAATGCAAGGAATTCCGTATGAGCGTATTAAACATTCTTGAAGAAAAACTGGCCGAAACCAAAAAACAGGGACGGTTCCGCGAGTTCCTTAACCTCGAACGCAGCGTGGTGGATAAACCCTGGGCCACCAGCCACGGGCCGGACGGAGAGCGCCGCCTGAACGTCTGGTGCTCGAACGATTATCTGGCGATGAGCCATCACCCCAAAGTCATCCTGGCTACCACCGAGGCGGTGAATCGCGTCGGTCTCGGCACCTGCGGCGCCCGCAGCATTTCCGGCACCTCGGTCTACCACAGCGAACTGGAAACGCTGCTGGCCAGCGCCTACGGCAAAGAGTCCGCGTTGCTGTTCACCACCGGCTTCGGGGCCAATGACGCCACGTTGTCCACCCTTTGTGACGCCATTCCCAATCTGATCGTATTTTCCGATGAGCTTAACCACGCCTCGATGATTTACGGCATCCGCTACAGTAAGGCGGAGAAAAAAATCTTCCGCCACAATGATGTAGCGCACCTTGAAGAGCTCCTGCAGGCGGCCGATCCTGATCGCCCCAAGTTGATCGCCTTCGAGTCGCTCTATTCGATGGACGGCGATTTCGCACCGCTGGCGCAGATTGTGGAGCTGGCGGAGAAATATCAAGCGCTGACCTACCTGGACGAGATCCACTCCGCCGGCGTTTACGGCCATCGCGGCCTGGGTTATGCCGAGCAACTGGGCCTGTTGGATAAGATCACTATTATCCAGGGCGGCTTCGGCAAATCTTACGGTGCCGCCGGGGGCTATATCGCCGCACCACGCGTGGTGGTCGAGGCGGTACGCAGTTGGTCGCCGGCCTTTGTCTTCAGTACGTCGTCCCCTGCGCCGGTGGTGGCTGCCGCGTTGGCCAGCTTTAAATACAATCTTGAGCATGACAATCAACGCAAACACCTGCTGGCGATTATCGATCATCTCAAGTCCGGCCTGCGCGCCGCCGGTATCCCGCTGGTTTCGGAAGACAGCCACATTCTGCCGGTGCTGGTCGGCGATCCGCACCGGAACAAACACATCAGCAAGGTGCTGCTCGATGAGTACGATATTTATGTGCAACCGGTAAATGCCCCGACGGTACCGGCAGGCAGCGAGCGTTTGCGCGTCACGCCGACCTCTGCCCATACTCATGAGGATGTGGACTATTTCCTGGCGGCATTGAGCAACGTCTGGGCCGCCAATGAATTACGGAGAGCAGGATGAAGTTGACGGATTATAACGGCCATTTTCTCACGCTTTGTCTGATGGCGACCGGCACCTTTGCCATTGGCACCGATGCGTTTATCGTCGCCGGCGTGCTTACCGAGATTTCCGACACCTTTACTGTCAGCCCCGCTCAGGCGGGGCAGTTAATCTCGGTGTTTGCCCTCGCCTATATGCTGTTTGCCCCGCTGACCGCCTGGCTGTTTGGTAACCTCAACCGCAAGCATATTTTACAGATCGCCCTGGTATTATTTATCGCCGGTAATCTGGCTTGCGCATTTGCCGACAGTTTTTTGCAAATCTCTGCCGGTCGCGTGCTGGCGGCGCTGGGGGCTGCGGCCTACACGCCGCAAGCCGCCGCCGCCGCGGTCGGGCTGGTGTCGGAAAAGCGCCGCGGGCTGGCCATCTCGATAGTTTACGGCGGCATGACGCTGGCAATCGCCCTTGGCATTCCTTTTGGCACCTTCCTGGCCAAGTTGATCGGTTGGCGGGAGATTTTTCTGCTGATTGCCTTGCTGGGCGCCGTTTCGCTGCTGGGGCTTTCACTGGCGCTGCGCGCCATTGCCGCACCGGGTAAACACACGCTGAAGGAGCGGCTTGCCCCGCTGCGACAAAAAGCGGTGTTGACCACGCTGCTGATCACCTTCTTTGCCGTCTGTTCCGAGCATATTGTTTATAGCTATGTCAGCGTACTGCTGAAACATACCCAGTTGGGCGCGGAGGCTATTTTACCGATCGCGCTGCTGGTATTCGGCGTAGGGGCCGTTATCGGCAATTTCGTTTCCGGCGTATTGACCGATGCCCTCGGCAGCAAGTTTGTGCTGCTGTTTTCGGTGGCCATTCAAACGGTCTCGCTGTTTCTGCTCACCTTTTACGTCACCTCCCCCTGGTGGGTGCTGGCGATCTTTCTGGTCTGGGGCATTACCGGCTGGATGTATCTGGTGCCGATCCAACACCACTTGCTGTCGCTATCGAAACGCTTTGGCGCACTGACCGTCTCACTGAACAGCTCCGTACTCTATGCCGGTATCGCCGCCGGCGGCATGCTCGGCGGCCTGACGCTGTATACGCTGCCGGCTTATTATCTGCCGCTGTTTTCGCTGCCGCTGGGGGCCATCGCCCTGCTGCTGACACTGTTCTTCTTCCGGGGAGAGAAAGCCCATGAATGACCTGCTGCCTACGGTGCTTTATGAACGCCATGATGACGGCGTTGCCGTTATCACCCTGAATCGGCCGGAGAAAAAGAACGCCATCAATCTGGATATGGCGCGTCTGGTTCAAACTTATCTGCAACGGGCTGAGCAGGATGACAGGGTGCGGGCGATTGTGTTGACCGGCCATCCTGAGGCGTTTTCCGCCGGGATGGACGTGAAGGCGTTCCGCCTGGGGGAGTTGCCGGTGGTCGAACCTGAGGGATTTGGCGGCATCGTGCATGCCCACCTTGCCAAGATCCTCATTGCCGCCGTCGATGGCATTGCCTACGGCGGCGGTTTCGAGATTGCGTTGGCCTGCGACCTGATCGTCGCCAATCGCAACGCACGATTCAGTTTCCCGGAAACCGGGCTGGGGTTGATTGCGGCGCAAGGAGGGTGTTCACGGCTACCGGCACGGATCTCTCCTTATATCGCCCTCGACTGGTTGTTGACCGGCCGAACAATAAGCGCGGAGGAGGCCTGGCGGCACGGCGCTATATCTCGTATCAGCGAAGGTTCGGCACAGGATGAAGCGCTGAGCATCGCCCGGCAAATCGCGCAAAAAAATCCGCTCGCCAGCCGGGCGGTGAAGGCCATTGTCCGTTATGGATTAACGCAGTATGAGACGCCGACGTTTGGCTACCAGCAGAGCTGGGTTGAACAGGTGCGGCAAGCGGCAACCCCCTCCTTTTGAGAACATTCTTAGTGAATGGTAATCATTCGCAGTCTAACGTTTAACCAGTACAAGACCGTGTTTGAGAAGCCATTGACCCCGCTCTGCGGGGATTTTTTTGCCCTTTTAATCCTTCGTGGAAGAAAAAGGCTTCATAAACAGAAAGGTACAGGGCTTGCTTTGGTGCTGGTTGATCAAGGGTACCAGCCGCGTGAAATGTTCGGTTTGGCAATGTACGTCCAATGCAGCCCGATCGGGCCACTCCTCGACAAAAATAAAATGCCCAGGGTCTTGGTGATCGATAAACAGTTCATAGGAGAGGCAAAGCGGCTCCTGCCGGGTTTTCTCCACCAGTTCCCGATACAGCGGCATCACCGTTTCAACACAATCGATCTTGATAAAATCCTCAGCAATCACCTTCAGCATGGCGCCTTTTCCCTTTCAGCTATCTATCATGTGAGCCCACTCTACCCTGAATCCTTATCCTTATGCACTCGAACGGCACCGCGTCAGAACCGTAGATAACGCAAGTTACCGAGTAAAACGTCGCTCCTTGCCCAATATTTAACCTTTATTGAAGCGGGCAATGGGACACTGGCTCTCAGACATATTTTATGAGGATTTTTCATGGCGGAATGGACACTTATTATCGCCAAATACAGCCCGGAGCCGGGCTTTCTGCTGCTGTTCATCTTCCTGTTTTCGTTCGGCAAGTCGGTTATTTTTATTTCTTCGCTGCTGCCGCCGGCATCGATTACGCTGATGCTGGGCGTTGTCGCCGGCAAACCGGTGCTGGCCGACGGTTACGTCTGGGGGGCGATTGCTCTGGGTGCGATGCTCGGTTCCGTTTTATCTTTCCATTGCGGTGCATTGCTCCAGGGCCGTGAACACGGGAGGTGGTTGCCGGCCAGGTACCGCAGCGCGTTGCACAAGGCTAAGTCAGCCTTGCAGCAAAAAGGCGTGGCACTGTTGTTTATCTCGCGTTTTTTGGCCGTGATGCGCTACACCGTACCTTTGGTCGCCGGCATGATTTCGCTGCCGCGCAAACAGGTCTACTGTGCCAGTGCGCTCTCCGCCGGGATTTGGGCGGTGGCGTTGATGTCTGTTGGCCAACTACTGTAAAACAGCGAGCACCTTTCTACCCCACTCCAAAAGACCGCGGCGATAAGCTCTAAGAGGGTGAATGATAGGGCATAATAACGTTTATCTTCAGATGGGATACGAGCTTCAGATGAAGCTGATCAGTACTTAAGGGAATAAAATGCCTCTCCTGCGAAACGCCACCACCGCCCTCCTGGCTGTGCTCAGCTTAACCGCATGCAACAGCAATTACCCTGAGCCAAAACGCACCGGCGTCGCGATAACGGATTATTACCACGATGTGACCAACGCAATACTTACGGAAACGATCATAAAGGACAGCTATTACGGGCAAGAATGCAGTATGTCCATATCCCTGAACCGCCAGGGTAAGGTCACCGACATCAATAATGTTGAGGGTTTTACGCCGCTGTGCGAAGCGGGCATGACTGCCGTCTTTTCAGCAGAGATCCCGGCACCGCCGGATGAAAAAACCTATACAACCTTCAAAAAACTCGTGATCGTCTTTCAGCCGCAGCGAACCTAGGGTTCGGCAAAGCAAATCCCCTCAGACACGGGGCCACAGCTATGCAAAGGTAGCAACCTTCGTTTTCGACACCTGAACACACCGCCTATAGGGTGAATTCTGGCAAGACTTTCATTATCAATTTTGCTGGATTGTGGGGGATTGGGGGCGATAGAAGAGTGCGAAGTCAGGCTTATCTTGCGTCAGATCACTTAACTGAATATCGGCGCCAGAGAGATGCGATTTTTGAGAAGCCTGTCCCAAATTTGTCCCATAGCGAAAAAAATCAAGACGCAAAGAACCGCTAACCACATGATTTGTTGGTGGGTCGTACAGGGTTCGAACCTGTGACCAATTGATTAAGAGTCAACTGCTCTACCAACTGAGCTAACGACCCAACGGGTTAAATTATTCGCCTCTCCGCCATCAATGTCAAACGCTTACATCCATTACTTTTTCTCATGCGAAATTTTCAACCCTCTGTTTTATCAACAAGATAAGGCCGATTAGGGCTATTAATCTGCTACCACGAGGAGTAATCTTCCGCCCCCAAGACGTCCGATTTGCCTCCTCGGTGTAAAGAATAATCGACTTTTATCCCTCGCATAAATGTTGTAAACATGTTGCACAAAGGTGGCGTTATTGCACTACCTTACTAAAGCCGGGCCAACCGGATAATCGTATAAAAAAGAGCCACTTCAGAGCTCGCTATTTCACCCATGACAGGTTAAACAGGACATCATCAGATGGTAGATCACTCCAAAATAGCCACAGACGCGACGCCTGCGTCAGAAGATCATCTACGGCGAAACCTAACTAACCGACATATTCAACTGATCGCCATCGGCGGCACTATCGGCACGGGTTTGTTTATGGGGTCCGGCAAAACCATCAGCCTGGCCGGTCCTTCCATCATCTTCGTGTACATGATCATCGGCTTTATGCTGTTTTTCGTGATGCGCGCCATGGGCGAGCTGCTGCTCTCCAACCTGGAATATAAATCCTTCAGCGATTTCGCCGCCGATCTGCTCGGCCCCTGGGCCGGTTTCTTTACCGGCTGGACCTACTGGTTCTGCTGGGTTGTCACCGGCATCGCCGACGTGGTGGCGATCACCGCCTACGCCCAGTTCTGGTTCCCCGGGCTGTCGCAGTGGATCGCCTCGCTGCTGTGCGTGTTACTGCTGCTGGGCCTGAACCTGGCGACGGTAAAGATGTTTGGCGAGATGGAATTCTGGTTTGCGATGATTAAAATCGTCGCCATTGTCGGGTTGATCGTCGCCGGGCTGGTGATGATCGCCATGCAGTTCCAGTCCCCTACCGGCACCGTAGCGTCGTTCTCACACCTGTGGAATGACGGCGGCATGTTCCCGAAAGGCATCAGCGGCTTCTTCGCCGGCTTCCAGATCGCGGTGTTCGCCTTTGTCGGCATCGAACTGGTGGGCACCACCGCGGCTGAAACCAAAGATCCGGAAAAAGTGCTGCCGCGCGCCATCAACTCCATTCCGATCCGCATCATCATGTTCTACGTATTCGCGCTGATCGTGATTATGTCGGTCACTCCGTGGAACTCGGTAGTTGCCGATAAAAGCCCGTTCGTTGAGCTGTTCGTGCTGATCGGCCTGCCGGCTGCCGCCAGCGTGATCAACTTTGTGGTGCTGACCTCCGCCGCCTCTTCAGCCAACAGTGGGGTGTTCTCCACCAGCCGCATGCTGTTCGGCCTGGCGCAGGAAGGCGATGCGCCGAAGTCGTTCGCCAATCTGTCCAAGCGGGCGGTGCCGGCTAACGGCCTGACCTTCTCCTGCATCTGCCTGCTGGGCGGCGTGGTGCTGATTTACCTGATCCCGAACGTAATGACGGTGTTTACGCTGGTGACTACCGTATCCGCCATTCTGTTTATGTTTGTCTGGACCATTATCCTGTGTTCTTACCTGGTTTACCGTAAACAACGCCCGGCGTTGCACCAGAAATCGATCTACAAGATGCCGGCCGGCAAGCTGATGTGCTGGGTGTGCATGGCGTTCTTCGCGTTTGTGCTGGTGCTGCTGTCGCTGCGCGATGACACCCGCCAGGCGCTGATCGTCACGCCGCTGTGGTTTGTGGTGCTCGGTTTGTCTTACGTATTCCTGCGCAAGAAAAAAACCGGCTAAAAGCAACAGGGGGATAATCGCTTATCCCCCTGCATTCCCCCTCTTTAGACGATTAACGCGGGCGTATCCCGTCGATAATCACCCGCTGCACGTTGTCCACCGTCTGCTGAAAGAACGCCTCATCGTCCAGTGTTTTGCCGGTCACCGCCTCTACCTGCACCCAAAAATCCGCATAGTGCTGAGTGGTGGCCCACAGCATAAAGATCAGGTGATGCGGCTCCACCGACGCAATATGGCCTTCGGCGATCCAGCGCTCAATCATCGCGGATTTCTCGTCCACCAACGCCTTCAGCCCGCCCTGCAACTCCAGTTTCAGTAACGGAGCGCCCTGGATCATCTCCAGACAAAACAGCCGCGAAGCCTGCGGGTGATGGCGGGACACGTCCAATTTAAGGCGGATATATTCGCGAATGGCCTGCAAGGGTTCCTGATCGGCACGCAACGCTTTTAGCGGCGCCAGCCACACGTCGAGGATGCCTTTCAGCACCGCAACGTACAGCTCTTCTTTCGAAGGGAAGTAATAAAGCAAATTGGTTTTGGACACGTCAGCGCGCTCTGCCACCTGATCCAGACTGGTGCCGTGAATACCGTACAGCGAGAAAAACTCCAGTGCCGCATCCATGATAGTGCTGCGTTTTGCGGCCACCGCGCGCGAGCGGCGCGTAGGCGGTTTAACGGGTTGTTGCTTCACTGCAGCTCCTTGGCGTCACCTGATTCGGTCATCAGCATAACAAAGCCACTGAGTGAAACCCACGCATTTACCTACTCCTTTCGGGGGATTTTTTGCACCTTTTACGGGCAACTGCGCCTGATTTTTGTGCACATATTTTTTACCAAATGGTCTATTTTGGACCATTCACTCAACAACCCGATTACACACCACATCCAATTAATTGATAAATATACTCTTTTAAAAACTGGCACTGTGTTTGCAACACCCTGACAAGCGCCGCGCAATTTGGAACCCGCAGGAAGCATTCAAGCAGCGCGTGAACCGTCCCATTCGCAGACCCGAGGTGTTCAAATGAAAATTGGCGTATTTATCCCGATCGGCAACAACGGCTGGCTGATTTCCAGCAATGCTCCGCAATACAAACCGACGTTTGAACTCAACAAAACCATCGTGCAGAAGGCCGAGCATTACAATTTTGATTTCGCCCTGTCGATGATCAAACTGCGCGGCTTCGGCGGCAAAACCGAGTTCTGGGATCACAACCTGGAGTCCTTCACCCTGATGGCCGGGCTGGCCGCAGTCACCTCGCGCATCAAGATTTACGCAACCGCCGCGACCCTGACCATGCCGCCGGCGATCGTCGCGCGGATGGCCTCCACCATCGACTCTATTTCCAACGGGCGCTTTGGCCTGAACGTGGTGACCGGCTGGCAAAAACCGGAATACGAGCAAATGGGCATGTGGCCGGGCGACGATTACTTCGGCCGCCGTTACGACTATCTGGCGGAATACGTGAAGGTGCTGCGCGATCTGTGGGGCACCGGCAAGTCCGATTTCAAAGGCGAGTTCTTCCAGATGGACGACTGCCGCGTCAGCCCGCAGCCGCAGGCGGACATCAAGGTCATCTGCGCCGGGCAGAGTGACGCCGGCATGGCCTTCTCGGCTAAATACGCCGATTACAATTTCTGCTTCGGCAAGGGCGTCAACACCCCGACCGCCTTCGCACCGACGGCAGCACGGCTGAAAACCGCCGCCGATACCGAAGGCCGCAGCGTCGCCTGCTATGTGCTGTTCATGATCATTGCCGATGAGACCGACGAGGCCGCACGCGCCAAATGGGAAAGCTATAAAGCCGGTGCCGACACCGAAGCGCTGGCCTGGCTGACCGAGCAAAGCGGCAAAGACACCAAATCCGGCGCCGACACCAACGTACGCCAGATGGCGGACCCGACCTCGGCGGTCAACATCAATATGGGCACGTTGGTCGGTTCCTACGCCAACGTGGCGCGCATGATGGATGAGATCGCTACCGTGCCCGGCACCGAAGGCGTGCTGCTGACCTTCGATGACTTCGTGAAAGGGGTGGAAGACTTCGGCGAGCGCATCCAGCCGCTGATGAAAAGCCGCGCCGACGTTTGCCCAAAAACCGCTGAAAGCCGTGAGGTAGCCTGATGAAAATTGTTGAAAACCAGCCGGTGGTGCGCCGCCAGTCGCCGGAAACCGGTGCCACCGTCACTCTGCCCGCCCGCCCGGAGGCCATCGCCTTTGCGCCGCAGGAAACTGCGCTGATCGTGGTCGATATGCAAAATGCCTACGCTTCGCAAGGCGGCTACCTTGATCTCGCCGGTTTTGACGTCTCGGCCACCGCCCCGGTGATCGCCAATATCAAACGCGCCATCAGCGCCGCGCGCGCCGCCGGTATCCGGGTGATCTTTTTCCAGAACGGCTGGGACAATCAGTATGTCGAAGCCGGCGGCCAGGGTTCGCCCAACTGGCATAAATCCAACGCGCTGAAAACCATGCGCAAGCGCCCGGAGTTGATGGGCAAGCTACTGGCCAAGGGCGACTGGGACTACGATCTGGTAGACGAACTGCAGCCACAGCCGGGCGATATCGTTATCCCGAAACCGCGCTACAGCGGCTTCTTCAATACCCAACTCGACAGCCTGTTGCGCTCCTACGGCATTCACCATTTGGTGTTTACCGGCATCGCCACCAACGTCTGCGTGGAATCCACATTGCGCGACGGCTTCTTCCTCGAATATTTCGGCGTGGTGCTGGCGGACGCCACTCACCAGGCTGGACCGCAGTTTGCCCAGCAGGCGGCGCTGTACAACATCGAAACCTTCTTTGGTTGGGTGTCGGACGTCGACAGTTTCTGCGATGCGCTCATTGCCCCACTCAGCCAAACGGCATGAGTTTTGCCTGCTTTACCCTTTAATCATTCATCAGGAGCAAGACTATGCCAAAAACCATCATTACGCCGCCAGGCACCGGCAAACCGCTCGCGCCCTTCGTCCCCGGCACGCTGGCCGACGGCGTGGTTTACGTCTCGGGTACGCTGGCGTTCGATAAAGACAATAACGTGGTACACGTCGGCGATGCGGCAGCGCAAACCCGCCACGTGCTGGAAACCATTAAAAGCGTGATCGAAACCGCAGGCGGCAGCATGGATGACGTGACCTTTAACTCGATCTTCCTCACCGACTGGCAAAACTATGCCGCCATCAATCAGGTCTATGCGGAGTATTTTCCTGGCGACAAACCGGCGCGCTACTGCATTCAGTGCGGGCTGGTGAAACCGGACGCTCTGATTGAGATCGCCACCGTGGCCCATATCGGCCGCTGAATCCTTATCCACAGAGGATCGAGAATGTACTTTGAGATTTTGGGAAAAGACACCCCGCTCGCCCCCACCGTAGTGCTCTCTGCCGGTCTGGGCGGCGCAGGCAGTTTCTGGCAACCGCAGATTGAAGCGCTGAGCGAGCATTTCAGGGTGGTGGTTTACGATCATCAGGGCACCGCCCGCAGCCAAGGCGAGGTGCCGGCCGGCTACAGCATGGCCGATATGGCGGATGAAGTGGCGCAGCTGCTGCGCTCGATTGGCGTTGAACACTGTTATTTCGTCGGCCACGCGCTTGGCGGCATGATTGGCCTGCAGTTGGCGCTCACGCACCCGCAACTGGTCGCAAAACTGGTGGTGGTTAATGGCTGGCCGACGCTGGACAGCCAGACCCGGCGCTGCTTCAAAGTGCGCCAGGACCTGCTGCTCAACAGCGGCGTGGAAGCCTATGTGCGCGCCCAACCGCTGTTCTTGTTCCCCGCCGACTGGTTGTCGCGACACGAAGCGCTGTTGGATGAGGAGCTGACGCATCAGGTGGCGCATTTCCAGGGCACAGAAAACCTGTTACGCCGCCTGAGTGCGCTGATGAACACCGATTTCCGCCCATACCTGGCGGACATTTCCACCCCGACGCTGGCGTTGTGTTCCCGCGACGATTTGCTGGTGCCCTATCACTGCTCGCATCAGTTGGCGGAGAGCCTGCCGTTCGGTGAACTGGCGCAGATGGCGTACGGCGGCCATGCCATGAGCGTGACGGATGCCGACAACTTTAACCGCATTCTGCTCGGTTGGTTGCTGAAAACCCACGGCCAGTCGTCTGCTTGCAGCCCTGCGGACGCCCAGCTTGAGCCCACAGGACTGAAACACTGAGTTCAATCGCCAGGCCCTTCGCTATGGGCCAGCCACAGGAGAAAAAGTATGCAAACCCAAACCCTTCTTGCCAGTGCGCCACTTGTGCCACAGGGGGTAGAAAAACAGGACTTTCGCGACGCGATGGCGCGCCTGGGTTCGGCCGTGAATATCATTACCACCGACGGCCCGGCCGGCCGCGCCGGGTTTACCGCCTCTGCGGTATGCAGCGTTACCGATACGCCCCCGACGCTGCTGGTGTGCCTGAACCGCTCCGCATCGGTGTATTCGGTGTTCAAGCAAAACCAGACGCTGTGCGTCAATACGCTGGCGGCGGAACACGAGTCGCTGTCGAATCTGTTTGGCGGTAAAACGCCGATGGACATGCGTTTTTCTGCCGCCCGTTGGTCCACGCTGGCAACCGGTTCCCCCATTCTACATGGCGCAGTGGTCTCTTTCGATTGCCGGGTTAGCCAAATTGTCAGCGTCGGCACCCATGACATTCTGTTCTGTCAGGCGGTGGCGCTGGCGCGTAATGACGAAAGCCACGGGTTGGCTTACTTCGATCGCCGCTACCACCCGCTATTGAAACAATGATTTGCCGATAATGCCGTAACGCGCACTCACCTGCGCCCCTAACCTGCCCCCCTGTTTTGGAGATGACGATGGCGAATACCTGGTTTCCCCAATGGCGCATGAAGCAAGGCAATCTGGACGGTGCGGTGGTCGCACCCGATGAAAGACTGCCGCTGGTGCCAACGCTGGTTATGGGCTTGCAACACGCGGTGGCCATGTTTGGCGCCACGGTGCTGATGCCGCTGCTGATGGGCTTTGACGCCAACCTGGCCATATTGATGTCCGGCATCGGCACGCTGCTGTTCTTCCTGGTGGTCGGCGGCCGGGTGCCGAGTTACCTCGGCTCCAGCGCGGCGTTTGTCGGGCTGGTGATCACCCTCACCGGTTACGGCGGCCAGGGTGCGAACCCCAACATTGCGCTGGCACTGGGCGGCATCATCGCCTGCGGGCTGGTGTATCTGCTGATCGGATTTGTGGTGATGAGCGTCGGCACCCGTTGGATCGAACGCCTGATGCCGCCGGTGGTGACCGGTGCGGTAGTGATGGCGATCGGCCTGAACCTGGCGCCTATCGCCGTACGCAGCGTCTCGGCTTCCAATTTTGACAGCTGGATGGCGGTGGTCACCATTTTATGCATCGGGTCGGTGGCGGTATTCACCCGTGGATTGATGCAGCGGCTGCTGATCCTGCTCGGGCTGATCGCCGCCTACCTGATCTATGTGGTCGTGGCCAACGGTTTTGGGCTCGGCAAGCCGGTGGATTACAGCGCGCTGAGCCAGGCGGCCTGGTTTGGTCTGCCGCAGTTCACCGCGCCGGTGTTTAACCTGCACGCCATGCTGTTGATTGCCCCGGTGGCGATCATTCTGGTGGCGGAAAACCTCGGGCATGTGAAAGCGGTGGCAGGGATGACCGGCCAGAATCTTGATCCCTATATCGGCCGCGCCTTTGTCGGCGATGGGCTGGCGACCCTGCTGTCTGGCTCGGTAGGCGGCACCGGGGTCACGACCTATGCTGAAAATATCGGCGTGATGGCGGTAACCAAAATTTACTCCACCCTGATGTTTGTCGCCGCGGCGGCCGTGGCGATTGTTCTGGGCTTTTCACCGAAGTTCGGCGCGCTGATCCACACCATTCCAGGCCCGGTGCTGGGCGGTGCCTCGGTGGTGGTGTTCGGTTTGATTGCCGTCGCCGGCGCGCGTATCTGGGTGCAAAACAAGGTCGACTTGGGTGATAACGGCAACCTGATTATGGTGGCCGTAACGCTGGTGCTGGGTGCCGGCGATTTTGCACTGACCATCGGCAACTTCACCATGGGAGGCATAGGTACTGCCACCTTTGGCGCCATTATTCTGAATGCGCTGCTGCGCAACCGTAAAATCCTGCCGCTGGCGGACAACGTCGCACGTTGATACCGAAGGCCCGGCCTGCCGGGCCTTATTCAGCCAGCGCCGCTGCCTTGCCTTTGCGGCGAATGCGCAGTTCGCTGACCAGCACGCCCAACACGATCAACCCGCAGCCCAACAGGGCAATCCCCGGTAAACGTTCACCTGCGATACGCCCGACGATCCCCGCCCAGACCGGTTCGCCGGCATAAATGACCGTAGCGCGCGTCGGTGACACGCTGCGCTGCGCCCAGTTCATCGTCAGTTGAATCAGGGCGCTGGCGATGCCCAGCCCTATCGCGCTGTACAGCAGATAACTGGTGTACGGCGGCACCGCCTCACCAGTCGGTATCATCATCAGGAACGAGGCCAGCGATGCCGTCCCCAGTTGTACCACCGTCACCCGTTTGATATTCACCTTACCGGCATAGGCGCCAATCAGAATGATCTCGGCCGCCATGCCCAGCGTGCCGATCAATGTCAGTATTTCACCCGCGCTGAGCGTCATATCCGCACTGCTCGGCGCGGCCAGCAGCATCAGGCCGGTGAACGCCAGCAGAACGCCAACCCACGACATCACACCGGGGAAACGCCCCAGCACCAGCCACTGTAACAACGGCACCATCGGTACATACATGGCGGTAATAAACGCCGATTGGCTGCTGCTGATCGTTTGCAACCCAACGGTTTGCAGGCCGTAGCCAAACATGATGGCAATGCCGATAAACACGCCCGCTTTCAATTCGTACCAGGTCAACCCGCGCAGGGTGCGCAGGGAGAACAGCGTCAGCACCAACGTGGCGGCGGCGAAACGCAGCCCGACGAAAAAGAACGGCCCGCTGACCTGCATGGCGTGATGCACGGCCAAAAAGGTGCCGCCCCAGATCATGGTGATGAAAATCAGCACCGCTTCCTGAAGTTTGATTTTGAAAATAAGCGTGGAAATCAAGGATTTTTTTACTGCAGACACTGACTTGCCCTTAATGCCGGGTGCAATATAATGCACAGATCGCACCAGTATGAGGGAATGCCTGCGGATGAGCAATATAGTGCACAATGAAAAACATGACGCGCTCAAAGTGCTGCAATATCTAAGCAGCAATCTGCGCGGATACCGCCAGCAGGCCGGGTTGAGCCAGATGGCGCTGGCGGAAAAATCCGGCGTCAGCCGTCGCATGCTGGCCGGGATTGAAGCCGGTGACCGCAACGTCAGCCTGGTGGTGCTGGACAAGCTGGCCGAGGCGCTGAATATCGCCTTCACCGATCTGATCCAGGCACCGGAAGCACGCGGCAATCATCTGGTGGGTGAACTGGCCTGGCAGGGGCGCGAACCGGCAAGCCAGGCGGTGTTGGTCGCCAGCGTGCCCGCACTTCAGCGGGTGGAGCTGTGGGAATGGGCGCTGATGCCGGGCGAACGCTACGACTCGCTGCCGGATGCCGCAGGCTGGAACGAGATTATCTATGTGATCACCGGCAGCCTGACGCTGGAGCTGGAACAACAGACCCTGACGCTGGATGCCGGTGAAACCCAGGTGTTCAACAGCGATCAGCACTATGCCTACGTCAACCGCACCGAGCGGCCGCTGCGTTTTATCCGCAACGTCGCCTTTTAATCATCCAGCGCCGCCACTTCTGGCAGTTCTTCCAATGGCGGCTGGATCCCCTCGGATATATAGTCTTTGGCGGCGAAGGTGCATTCATCGCCCACGTCGTCTTCCACGATCACATGTTTGATGGCGCCGTCGCTCAGCAATACCCGTTTGATGCCACGATATGATGTCATTGTTTCCTCCGTTAATGGGCCGGACACACTGCAAGTGTAGTTTAGCCCTCGTCGGCCGCGGGTGTCACCCGTCTGTCGCGCGAATGTCGTGCCGCTGTCGTGGCAGTTGGCGCGGCCAGCCCCTACACTTGGCCTCAGTGAGGGTTCATTTTGGAGAACGCAATGCAAACATACCGCATCAGGCAATTACGGCTGGAAAAAGGCTGGTCGCAGGAGCAGTTGGCCACCATTGCCGGCCTCAGCACCCGCACCGTTCAGCGCATTGAAAATGGCGAACAGGCCAGCCTGGACACCCTGACCGCGATTGCCGCGGCGCTGGAGCTGCAGGTGAGCGATCTCAGCCAAGCGGCGCAGCCGGATAACGACAATCAGAGCGAACAGGCTATTCGCCGACAGGTTGAAGCGGAAGGCAAGCTGCTGAGCATGGCGGTGCGTTTTGCGATCGTCGGCCTGTTTCTGTTTGCCATCAACTGGTTTACCCACCCGCATTATCTCTGGTCGCTGTGGGCGATTGGCGGCATGAGCCTGGCGGTGACGATGCGGGCCGTGCGCACCCTGTTGCTGCCAGAGGTTTTCAGCCGTTGGCAACGGCAGCGGCTGGAGCAAAAGCTCAGGCGTCTGCACTGAGTTTCAGCCAGTCCGCCAGCCGGGCGAGCGCGCTGCCCGGCCTGATGGCCTGTGGCGACAACAGGCAGTAACCGCTGCCATCCGGCGTAAAACCAAAGGGTGCGCTCAGCAAGCCGGCGGCCACATCATCGCGCACCTGCTGCCACGGGCCGATGGCAATCCCCATCCCCGCCACCGCCGCCTGCAGGCTGAAATAGAAATGATCAAAACGCTGCTCCGGCCGGCCAGTCAGCGCCACGCCTTGCCCCTGCGCCCATTGCCGCCAGGCGTCGGGGCGGGTGGCGGAATGCAGCAGTACCGCGTCGTGACTCAACTGCGGCTGGCCGTCGCCAAGGGTTACCCAGCGCCGCAGCGTTTCAGGTTTGCACACCGGCCCGACCCGCTCGCTGAACAACGCCAGGCTGTGCAGCTTATCCCCCCAGTCAAAATCGTTGCGCCGGATAGCGGCGGTAATGCCGTCATGAAACGAAAATGGCCCGCCACCGGCCACCAGTTGCAGGTTGATTTCCGGGTGCGCCTGCTGAAACGCCGGCAGACGCGGTATCAACCAGCGCATCAATAACGTTGGTTCGCACGACAACACCAGCGGCGCGTCCTGCTCATGCTGGCGCAACGTTTGCGCCGCATGATCCAGAATGCCGAATGCTTGCTGAGATGCCTGAAACAGCGTGCGCCCGGCCGGCGTAAGATACACCCGCCGGTGACGACGCTCGAACAACGCAATCCCCAGCTCATCTTCCAGCGATCTGACCGCACGGCTGACGGCCCCGTGCGTCAGGTTCAGGCTGCTCGCCGCCTGCGTAAAGCTTTCCAGTCGCGCAGCGGCCTCAAAACAGCGCAGCCCGCCCAGCGACAGCGGCCGATTCATTTTGCGTGAGTTTTTCTCACTGATACTGTCAGTTTTCATCGTTTGTCACCGCCGGCTATTCCTCTTATAAATCAGCCACTCTCTTCTGATTTTTTGACAGGATAACTATGACTGAACTCCTCGCCGTCGTCACCATCACTTTACTGGCCGTTATCAGCCCAGGACCGGACTTTGCCATGGTGTCGCGCAACAGCCTTCTGCTTTCCCGCCGCGCAGGGGTGCTGACTGCCTGCGGTATCGGCGCTGGTGTGGTGATCCACGTGAGCTATACCCTGGTCGGTGTTGGCGTATTGATCCAACAGTCGCTGTGGTTGTTTACTGTGCTGAAGGCGATCGGCGCCGCCTATTTGATTTATCTGGGTGTCGGCATGCTGCGCCACGCCGGGGCTGCCGCCGCTGCCCCTTCCCACGCAGACACAGCCGCAACCAGTGACTTCGCCGCGCTGAAGATCGGTTTTTTGACCAATGTGCTAAACCCCAAAACCACTATTTTTATCGTCAGCCTGTTTATGCAGGTGGTCAACCCGCAGACGCCGCTCAGCGTACAAATCGGCTATGGGCTGTTTATTGCGGTTGCCCATATTCTCTGGTTTGCCGCCGTGGCGTTGCTGTTTTCCGCGCCGGGCGTCAATGCGCGCCTGCTGCGCCTGCGCAAAGGCATCGACAGAGCCTTTGGCGGCCTGCTGATCGTCTTCGGTGCGCTGCTGGCGGTCGCCGGCATCAAATAAGGTTCAAGGATAAGTTCAGCATTCACTTCTATGCTTATGGGGCATTTCTTTCAATCACCGAGTGGGGAACGCAACATGGCAAAAGTTTTGGTCCTTTATTACTCAATGTACGGGCATATCGAAACCCTGGCAGAAGCGGTAGCGGAAGGCGCGCGCAGGGTCAGCGGCGTTGAAGTCACCGTGAAACGGGTGCCGGAAACCATACCGGCGGACGCCTTCGCCAAAGCCGGCGGCAAAAGCGATCAAAAAGCGCCTGTCGCCACGCCACAGGAGTTGGCCGATTACGATGGCATTATCTTCGGTACCCCTACCCGCTTTGGCAACATGGCCGGGCAGATGCGCACCTTCCTCGATCAAACCGGGGGGCTGTGGGCTTCCGGCGCGCTGTATGGCAAGGTAGGCAGCGTATTTTCGTCCACCGGTACCGGCGGCGGCCAGGAGCACACTATCACCTCCACCTGGACCACGCTGGCGCACCACGGTTTTATTATCGTTCCGATCGGCTACGCCACGCCCGAACTGTTTGACATCTCCCACACCCGCGGCGGTACGCCCTATGGCGCGACCACTATCGCCGGCGGTGACGGCTCGCGTCAGCCCAGCCAGGAAGAACTGACCATTGCCCGTTATCAGGGCGAACACGTGGCGAAAATCACTGCCAAGCTGAAAAGTTAAGCAATAACCTTCCGTTATCTACCCTGCGGGGCCGCGGATTCGCTCGGCCCCATCTTGTTGCCAACCCGCAGCAAGGTTAAAATGCCGCTCAGCCTGCCATTCACTACCTGAACGTCACGGTCGAAATTCGTTCTGCCCGTCTATCACCGGCATTGGCCCTGATGGCGGGCGTTCTGTTTTTGCGCATAGCGAAGGGAAATAAGTCAGTGTCTAAAGATTTTGATGAACTAATAAGAGACATGGATCTTATTATTGAAAATGTAGACAGTTTCAAGGCTATGGCCCCGCGCGCGCCCGAGCCCCCCGTTGCGCCGCCGGCAGTCCACCACTACGACTCGTTCTGCGAGAACGTTGCGCTGAAAGTGGTATTGAAAGTCCTGCTCTCGTCGGTGGATAAAATCGTCAAGGTGCAGATTGCCAATAAGGTCGAGCAGGAGATCGCTCAGATAGAACAGCAGGTAGTACGTGCCGGCGGAGGGCCAGTATCGCCTGAAGATCTGGCGCAAATGACGCAGTATGTGCGCCGCACCGTAAATAACCTGTTGGAATAAACACAGGCCTCTATTAGTCGGTGGTATCAAAGGTTAACCGCCTGTTGCTATCGCCGTTCTCGATTTCCCCCTCCCATTGGACACAACGTTGTGTATCACCTGTAGCACATTCATAACCTGAATGTGTTGCATTGTTGTATTCATTTCACTGATATAAGTTAAAACAACTGTAAATAAATACAGTATATTTTAACTTATTGAGGATATGAATATGCGCTTTAACAAGATGTTAGTCCTGGCCACCCTGCTGTTTGCCACTCAGGTTTCGGCCGAAACGCTCGAATCCATCGACAACTGCGCGGTGGGTTGCCCGACCGGTGGCAGTAGCAACGTATCTATCGTTCGCCATGCTTATACGCTGAACAATAACAGCAGCACCAAGTTCGCCAACTGGGTGGCTTACCACATCACCAAGGACACGCCGGCCAGCGGCAAGGATCGCAACTGGAAAACCGACCCGGCGCTGAACCCGGCGGATACGCTGGTACCGGCGGATTACACCGGCGCTAATGCGGCGTTGAAAGTCGACCGTGGGCATCAGGCGCCGCTGGCCTCGCTGGCGGGGGTGTCTGACTGGGAGTCGCTGAACTATCTTTCCAACATCACGCCGCAGAAGGCCGATTTGAACCAGGGATCCTGGGCGCGGCTGGAAGATCAGGAACGCAAACTGATTGACCGGGCGGATATCAGCTCGGTGTATACCGTCACCGGCCCGCTGTATGAACGTGATATGGGCAAACTGCCGGGGACTCAAAAAGCGCACACCATCCCCAGCGCCTACTGGAAGGTGATTTTTATCAACAGCAGCCCGGAAGTGAACCACTACGCCGCGTTCTTGTTTGATCAAAATACCCCGAAAAGTGCCGATTTCTGCCAGTACCGCGTAACGGTCAGCGAGATCGAAAAGCGTACCGGGCTGATTATCTGGGCAGGTCTGCCGGAGGATGTACAGGCTTCGCTGAAGAGCAAGCCAGGGGTGCTGCCGGAGCTGATGGGCTGCAAGAGCTAAAACCAACAACCCCGCGCTCGAAGGGTGCGGGGTTGTCACCGGGTGCTGTCTATACCGGGACTGAGTTATTGAGTTTGATTTTCCACGCGCGTAATCCCGTGTTTCTTCATAACGTCTTCCATGGTCAGATTTTCATCCTCTGGCGTTTCATCAATGACGACATTTTCCGGGCGGACATAAGGCTTGGTTGCACGCTTGAACATCCACCACCAAACGAACACCAGGAACGCCCCGGACTTCAGAAAAATCATGGTCCATAACGCCACTTGATACCAGTTCATCTCTATCTCCATGAAAGAGTTAAGCGCAATCGCATCACTCTATTTTAACCTTTGCACTGCCCTGATCAAGCGTTGGCGGCGCATCTGTCGGGGATGATATCGAACAGATTGGGGAAAAAACGGTGTGACAGTTTACAAGGAGACGTTCGGTCGCGGGAGAAACGGAAGGAAGGTAGGAGTTTATGGGTATTTCAGTGTACCAGATACAAAAAACCCCGCGCTCGAAGAGCACGGGGTCAGAATGTATGGCGGAGGAGCAGAGATTCGAACTCTGGAACGGTTTCCCGTCGACGGTTTTCAAGACCGTTGCCTTCAGCCACTCGGCCACCCCTCCGCAACGAGCCGAACTATAAACAGAGCCAATCGGCTTGTAAAGCCCATTACCGCTCAACCGAACGAAAAAACAGCATCCGGCGTGCGAGCGTTGAAGAAACCACCAACGACAGCTCAGAGTGACAGCAATGATAACTAAGGGTAAAGATTGGTAAACAAACTTTAATCAAACGCTTGCGCTGCCTATCATCGGAACTAATTTTGTGATGACCTGATAAGAGAGATCATTATGGACCGCATTGTCGTCTCATCCTCCTCGCGCGACTCGTTGCTCAGCACGCATAAAGTTCTGCGCAATACCTACTTCCTGCTTTCGTTAACGCTGGCGTTTTCCGCGCTGACCGCGACCGCCAGCACCATGCTGGGGCTACCGGCACCGGGCCTGTTGCTGATGCTGGTCGGGTTCTATGGCCTGATGTTCCTGACCCACAAACTGGCAAACAGCCCGGCGGGCATTCTGGCGGCGTTCGCGCTGACCGGTTTTATGGGTTACGCGCTGGGTCCAATCCTCAGTTCGTTCATTAATACCGGGGCCGGCGATCTGATCATGCTGGCATTGGGCGGCACCGCCGTGGTGTTCTTCTGCTGTTCGGCCTACGTGCTGACCACGCGCAAGGACATGTCATTCCTGTCCGGGATGATGATGGCAGGTTTTGTGGTGCTGCTGGTTGCGGTAATCGCTAACCTGTTCCTGCAAATTCCGGCCCTGCATCTGGCGATCAGTGCGCTGTTTATTTTGTTCTCCGCCGGCGCAATCTTGTGGGAAACCAGCAATATCATCCACGGCGGCGAGACCAACTACATCCGCGCTACCGTCAGCCTGTACGTATCGCTGTACAACATGTTCATCAGCCTGTTAAGCATTCTGGGCTTCGCGCGCAGCAACTGATTCAACGCTCGGTAAACGTTCAAACCCCGCCTCGGCGGGGTTTTGTTTTTTGCGACAACCAAAAATTTGTTAAACTGGCGACCGTTCTGAATCATTCGTTATCGAGGCAGTATGTTGGAGTTTGAAGGCCAGATTATTGAAACTGATGCGCAAGGTTATCTGAAAAACAGCGCAGACTGGCATGAGGGCCTGGCGCCGCTGCTGGCCGCGCAGGAAGAGATAACGCTAAGCGAGGCGCATTGGGAAGTGGTGCGTTTTGTTCGCAACTTCTACCAGGAATTTAATACTTCACCGGCGATCCGCATGCTGGTGAAAGCCATGGCGCAGAAATACGGTGAAGAGAAAGGCAACAGTCGTTACCTGTATCGCCTGTTTCCAAAAGGCCCGGCCAAGCAGGCAACCAAAATCGCCGGCCTGCCGAAACCGGTAAAATGCATCTAAAGGTTAATAGCGGATACTGAAACCCTGGTAATCGGCCGTGCCTCGGGGTTCGACCAACACGCGATCGACACGTGCGCTGCGCGGGCCACCGTTCTTCAGCCATTCCACCAGCTTATCCACCTGCGGTTGTTCGCCGCAGGCCACCACTTCGACGCTGCCGTCGTCAAGATTGCGCGCATAACCGCTTAACCCCAACGCCGTCGCCTGATGCTGAGTGTTATAGCGAAACCCCACCCCTTGCACCGCGCCATAGACATACGCAGCAATGCAAACTTGTGTCATAATCCGCTCCTTATTAACTTTCGTTTATGGCATTGCCTGTGCGCCGCACGGCAATGTCACTCTTTTACCTAGCTGGCAGCATTCTTAATTATGACCGTACGCCTGTATCTCGCCAAAGGACGTGAAAAGTCCTTACTTCGTCGCCACCCGTGGGTATTCTCCGGTGCCGTTCAACGTATTGAGGGTAAAGCTCTTTCCGGCGAAACCATTGATATTCACGACGCCCAGGGCAAATGGTTGGCGCGCGGCGCCTACTCGCCGGAGTCCCAAATCCGCGCCCGTGTCTGGACCTTCCAGCAGGACGAAGAGATTAACATCGATTTCTTCATTCGCCGTTTACAGCAGGCACAAAACTGGCGTGATTGGTTGGCGAAACGTGATGGACTGGACGGCTATCGCCTGATTGCCGGCGAATCTGACGGTATGCCAGGTGTGACCATCGATCGCTTCCAGAATTTCCTGGTCCTGCAACTGCTGTCAGCCGGCGCCGAATACCAACGCGCGGCGCTGATTACCGCCTTGCAGCATTGCTATCCGGAATGCGCAATCTACGATCGTTCAGACGTAGCGGTGCGCAAAAAAGAAGGTTTGCCGTTGGCTCAGGGGCCGGTGCTGGGCGATCTTCCCCCTGCTCTGCTGCCCATTACCGAGCATGGCATGAAGCTGTTGGTGGATATCCAACAAGGCCACAAGACCGGCTTTTACCTCGATCAGCGCGACAGTCGCCTGGCTGCACGTAATTACTCCGCCGGCCGCCGCGTACTCAACTGCTTCTCCTACACCGGCGCCTTCGCCGTTTCGGCCCTGATGGGCGGCTGTTCACAGGTGATCAGCGTAGATACATCACAGGCAGCGTTGGATATCGCTAAACAGAACGTCGAACTGAACCAGTTGGACCTGAGCAAAGCGGAGTTTGTGCGCGATGATGTGTTCCAGTTGCTACGCGCCTACCGCACGCAGGGTGAAAAATTCGACCTGATCATTATGGATCCGCCGAAGTTCGTCGAAAACAAAAACCAGCTGGCCAGCGCCTGTCGCGGCTATAAAGATATCAATATGCTGGCGTTGCAGTTGCTGAATCCGGGCGGTATTTTGCTCAGTTTCTCCTGCTCCGGCCTGATGCCTACCGATTTGTTCCAGAAAATTTTGGCCGACGCCGCTGTAGATGCCGGGCGTGATGTACAATTTATAGAGCAGTACCGTCAGGCTGCCGATCACCCGGTTATCGCAACTTATCCTGAAGGGTTGTACTTGAAAGGCTTTGCGTGCCGGGTGATGTAACTTGAAATACGCTGCTTTGCCCTCATATAGAGAGTAAAGCACTGTTTCTCAGGAGGTCATCATGATTGCCAGCAAATTCGGTATCGGACAACAAGTTAGGCATAAGTTGCTGGGGTATTTGGGGGTGATTATCGATATTGACCCTGAATACTCCCTCGAGCAGCCCAAAGCGGATGAGATAGCGGCGAATACCGATCTGCGGTTCGCCCCTTGGTACCACGTGGTGATGGAAGACGAAGAAGGCCAACCGGTGCATACTTATCTGGCGGAAGCACAGCTGGATGGGGAAGCCCAGGACGCCCACCCCGAACAACCCTCGCTGGATGAACTGGCGGAATCCATCCGTCACCAGTTACAAGCACCACGTCTGCGCAACTGATGCATGGCCTGAGAAACTCGCCTTAAAGGCCTGGTACTATGCCAGGCCTTTATTTTACTCAGCGCTCAAGCCCCAAACGCGGGATTTCAATTTTAGGGCAACGATCCATCACCACCTTAAGCCCCGCTTCGTTTGCCAATGCCTCTGCCTGTTCATTAATGACACCGATTTGCAGCCACAACGCCTTGGCACCAATGGCAATGGCCTCTTGAGCCACCGCGTATGCAGCCTCTGAATTACGGAATACGTCAACCATATCAATCGAATGCGGAATGTCCGCCAGCTTCGCATAAACCTGCTGGCCCAGCAGCGTCTGCCCCGCCAACTTGGGGCTAACCGGTGTCACCTGATACCCCTGCGAAAGCAAATAGGCCATCACGCCAAAGCTGGCGCGCGCCGGATTGTCACTGGCACCCACCAGCGCAATGGTTTTCATCTGTTGCAGCAGGCTGGCAATTTCGTTGTCTTGCATTTTCCGCTCCCAAAAATTGACAGGGACTTCCCTACGCTGAGTGTAACTCATTGCCCTTAAATCGGCTAAACGCAGCCCCCCGGAAACTCCCTGCCACTTTTGCGGTCTGATGCTGTCACTGCTAACATTCACTCGGCAAATGATGTCAAGATGAATATAAATGTGTATATTTGTAAATAAATACGCAATCCTGAAAAACTTTGACGCAACCCATGGCGTATTCAACACTAATAACGATGCCACTTATAAGGAGATAACGATGAAATTTGGTCTGATGGTTGCGGGGCTGCTCAGTGTCAGTATCAGCATGCCTGCCGTAGCTACGACCCTGAGACTCTCCCCTGATATCGACCTGCTCGTGGTCGACGGCAAGAAAATGACGGGATCGTTGTTAAAAGGCGCCGACAGCCTGGAACTGGATGGCGGGCAGCATCAGTTACTGTTTAAAGTCGTCAAGCCCGTACGTTCGGGGCAGCATGAGGTAAAGGCCTATGCCTCACCACCGCTTATCGCCACCTTCAATACGCAGAATGTCAGCTCCGTAGCCATCGAGTTGCCACGCATTGAGAATGTGCGTGATGGCCAGAGGTTTGATAAAACGCTTAATTATCAGGTTATCGATAAAAAAGGTAACGCGCTGGCGATGAGGCACGACGTGCTGCACCCCGATGGCGTGACGCTCAATGTGGATCTGGAAAAACTGATGGCAGATTACAACAGCCAGAATCGCCCGGCCTCGGTGCCGTCCTTTGCGCAGGTTCGTACCGGCACGTCGTCCTCCCCGTTGGGCAACGCGGCGTTAAGCGCCCCCACGGTGACGTTGAAGGGTGAAAACGTTTCCGAACAAATGCTGCAATATTGGTTTCAGCAAGCAGATAAAGACACTCAGAAACGTTTCCTGCAGTGGGCCAATAAACAACCCACCCATTAAGATGATCGGCGTCTTTTACGCAAAGGCGCGCTTTCTTCGCATTTTCCGGTGTAAACGCTAGGCAGTGAAAAACAGTTTCAGTAATCTGTCGCACATCCCCCCGATTAGCGAAGGACATCGAGATGGAATTTACCACCCGCACTATCGCCGCGCGCAAACACATTGCGCTGGTGGCGCACGATCATCGCAAGCAAGCCCTGCTCAAATGGGTTGAAGACAATAAGCCCGTCCTGGAGCAGCACCAGCTTTACGCCACCGGCACTACCGGCAATCTGATTCAACGGGCAACAGGCATTCCGGTACAAAGCATGCTGAGCGGCCCGATGGGCGGTGACCAGCAGGTCGGCGCGCTGATTGCGGAAGGCAAGATCGATATGCTTATTTTCTTCTGGGATCCACTGAATGCGGTACCACACGATCCGGATGTAAAAGCCCTGCTGCGCCTGGCGACAGTATGGAATATTCCCGTCGCCACCAACCGCTCCACCGCCGATTTCCTGATCGATTCCTCACTGTTTAAACGCGAAGTGGAAATCGCCATTCCGGATTATCAACGTTATTTGCAGGATCGCCTGAAGTAGTGATTGCGGCCTGGCAAACACCAGGCCGTGAACTTAAGGTTTTTTCTGCAGCGGCACGCCGAGATCCTGCAAATGCTCAACGAACACCGAAGGGCGTTCGCGATCCTGCAATAGCCAGACCTGATGTTTGGCGCGTGTCAGCGCCACATACAACAACCGTCGCTCTTCTGCGTCCGGGAAATCTTCCGGTTGTGGCAACAAGACATCCTCCAGCACCGACTCGCGCGCTACCGCAGGAAAACCATCGCTGCCCTCATGCAAACCGGCGATGATCACATATTCCGCCTGCTGCCCTTTACTGGCGTGAATCGTCATAAACTCGAGGGTCAATTTTGGCCACCGGGTCGCCGCTTTCGACAGCACTTCCGGTTTCAGATGGTGATAACGCGCCAGCACCAGAATGCGCTCATCCGGCTTGGCGTAACCGCTCAGTTTGTCGAGCAGGTTCTCCAGCTGTTCATGCGGTAAAATTACCACCGATTTCTTGTTGCCCTTACTCAGGCTATTCAACGGTTTCTTCAACTGGTGCGGGTTTTGCTGCACAAAGCGGTTTGCCACCTCGCCGATGCGATCATTGAAGCGATAAGTGGTATCGAGCGCGCACTGAGCGCCCTCGCCAAAGTTTTCGGCAAACGCCGTGGTGAGCGTCAACTCCGCACCGCTAAAGCGGTAAATAGCCTGCCAATCGTCGCCCACCGCGAACAGGCAGGTCTGCTTATTCTGCTTGCGCAGCGCTGCCAGCAACTGTGCACGTTGCGGCGAGATATCCTGGAACTCATCCACCAGAATGTGCTTCCACGGACTGACGAAACGCCCTTTTTCCAGAATATTGACCGCCTGATGAATAAGGCCGGAAAAATCCACCGCCCCCTCATCTTTAAGTGCGCTTTTCCAGGCTTTCAGCAACGGCGCCATCAGCCGAATGCGCTTTGAAAACAGGTCACGGATCTCTTCATCCGCCTGTTCGATCATTTCCGCCTGGCTGCCGCCGTGCATCCGCATCAGCCCCAGCCAACGTTCGAGCCTGCCTGCCAGCCGCTCGGCCAGGCGCTTATCCTGCCAGAAGTCGCCTTCGGGCACGTCCCACTCCAACTCCTCCATCAACCACTGACGCCACCCTTTGGCCTGCGCCTTTTTCTCTGCGCACTGTTGCTGCCAATGGGTAATCAACAACGTACGCCGGGCTTTGCTGTCGGTTTCCAACTTGCTGATGGCCGGCACTTTACGGTTGCCCTGCTGAATGATCTGCAGCGCCAGCGCGTGGAAGGTTTTGGCTTGAATCGCCACGCTGCCCAAACGCTCCTGAATGCGCTCATTCATCTCTTCTGCCGCCTGGCGACCAAACGCCAGCAACAGTATCTGCCCGGGTTCAGCCTCCTGACGGCGCAACAACCAGCCGGCTCGCGCCACCAACACCGAGGTTTTGCCGCTGCCGGCGCCAGCCAGAACCAGTACCGAGTCTTCGCCATTTACCACGGCACGGCTTTGCGAGTCATTCAACGGCGAACTTTCGATAGTCTGGAAGAAATCGTGATACGTCTCCAGCATGCGCTCTGTCCACTGCTGATTACGCTGCCCCACACTGCGCAGCCCTTGCTGCAACCACTGCAGACATAGCTGGTAGTCATCCCGACAGTTGTCGAACTCATCAAGCCGCGCTACCGGCATTGGCAAGGCGCCAAAAGACTGTCGGATCTGCTGCTGCAATTTGCCCAGCTCTGACTTTTTGAACCATTTATCCTGCTGTTCAATACGCTGGATATGCTCTACCTGCTGCTGTAAAACGCCGGAGCTGATTTCACTCATCTCGGCGCTCCATTGCTGCCAGGCCTGTTGCAGGTAGTGGTAGAAACGCTGAGTTTCTTGCCATTCAGTACCGTGTAGACGAACCACTTTCTCATCGGGCAGCTCAAATTCCAGCTCGCCCCAGACGATGCCGCGTTTACATCGGACTTTAATCAACTGATTGAAAGGAATAAGATATTCGTGTTTCTCACCGCTCACCTCAACCCCGGCGTGCAGCAACCGCACGCGGTTGTAAGGATGCTGAGCCAGGTGTTTCCCCAGCGATGTCGCTTTAAGTTCCATATCGGCGCGCCATGACTATGTTGAGATTAAATAACGGATATCTGCCAGTTTACCTGTGATAAGCAGTGGCACTCTAGCGCTAAAAAAAGGGTAGAATAGATTTTGCGTTTTGATACCAAACGCAACCGCTTCGCGGTTTGGCCATCATTAGAGCAGAATGACGACTATGCGTACTGTACTGAATATTCTTAATTTTGTGTTGGGCGGTTTTTTCACTACCCTTGGCTGGCTGATCGCAACGGTATTCAGCGTCATACTGATTATTACCCTGCCTCTGACCCGCTCGTGCTGGGAGATCACCAAATTATCGTTTCTGCCTTTCGGCAACGAAGCCATTCACGTGAATGAGCTGTATCCGGAAAAAAGCAACGCGCTGCTTTCCGCCAGCGGTTCACTGCTGAATATTGTCTGGTTGGTACTCTTCGGTTGGTGGTTGTGCCTGTCGCATATCGCCGCAGGCATAGTGCAGTGCGTGTCGATTATTGGCATTCCGGTTGGTATTGCCAATTTCAAGATCGCCGCCATCGCACTGTGGCCGGTGGGTCGCCGCGTGGTATCGGTTGAAATGGCTCAGCAGGCCAGAACTGAAAATGCCCGGCGTCAGTACCAACAGCGTTAATTTTTTCTCCGCCTGAGGAGTTTTTCGTGCTCTCTTTTGCACCCGCAATACGCCGTTATGCCTACAACAGCAATTTGCTTTATAACCTGCGTATTTTTATTGCGCTGGCCGGCGCAGCCGCCGTCCCTTGGTGGCTGGCCATTCCCAAACTCACTATTCCCCTGACTCTGGGAGTGGTTGCGGCGGCGTTGACGGATTTGGATGACCGCCTGAGCGGCAGGCTGCGTAACCTGCTGATCACGCTAGTGTGTTTTTTTATAGCCTCCGCCTCCATTGAGCTGCTGTTTCCTTACCCTTGGTTATTCGCCCTCGGTCTGACTACCTCGACCTGCGGCTTTATCTTACTGGGGGCATTGGGGCAACGCTACGCCACCATTGCGTTTGGCGCCTTGCTGATCGCGGTTTACACCATGCTTGGCACCTCAATGTATGACGCCTGGTATCAGCAACCGATACTGCTGATCATTGGCGCCCTGTGGTACAACCTCCTGACGCTGATTGGTCATCTGATTTTTCCTATTCGTCCTTTACAGGAAAATTTGGCGCGCTGCTATGATCGGTTGGCAAATTATCTGGATGCCAAGGCCAACCTGTTTGACCCCGATGCCGAACATGCCGCGGACCTGCCGTGGATGGATGTGGCAATGGCCAACAGCGCGCTGGTGACGACTCTCAACCAGACCAAAGTCTCATTGCTGACGCGGCTTAAAGGCGACCGCGGCCAGCGCGGTACCCGTCGTACCCTGCATTATTATTTTGTAGCACAGGATATTCATGAGCGTGCCAGTTCCGCTCATGTTCAATATCAGGCCCTAAGCCGACAATTCCGTCATAGCGATATCCTGTTTCGTTTCCAGCGCTTGCTCAGCATGCAAGCGCGCGCCTGCCAGCAGTTGGCTCAGTCGATCCTGCTGCGGCAAAAATACCAGCACAACCTGCGTTTTGAGCCGGCTTTCAGCCGCATTGATGAAGCTTTGGCCCGCGTGGCCGTCACCCAGGAAAATCGTGAGCTGACCAAAGCGCTATCGCACCTGTTGAAAAATTTGCGCGCGATTGATGCGCAGTTGGCGAATATCGAATCCGAGCAGGCGCTGGCCGACGGCCAGGCGGAAGAGAACAGTCTGTCAGATGACCGGCTCACCGGCTGGAGCGACATCCGCCTGCGCATTAGCCGCCATCTGACGCCCCAGTCAGCCTTATTCCGCCATGCTATTCGCATGTCTGTGGTGCTGTGCATCGGCTATGCTTTTATTCAGTTTACCGGCATGCAGCACGGTTACTGGATCCTGCTGACCAGCCTGTTTGTTTGCCAGCCCAATTACAATGCCACGCGCCGCAGGCTGGCGCTGCGTATCATAGGTACGCTTGCCGGTATTCTTATCGGCCTGCCGATCCTCTATTTTGTCCCCTCGCAGGAAGGCCAGATGGTGTTAATCGTCATTGCCGGCGTCCTGTTTTTTGCTTTTCGTACCGTGCAGTACGCGCACGCAACCATGTTTATCACCCTGCTCGTCCTGCTGTGCTTTAACCTGCTGGGTGAGGGCTTTGAAGTGGCTGCGCCACGCGTTTACGACACCCTTTTGGGATGCGCCATCGCTTGGGCAGCCGTGAGTTTTATCTGGCCAGATTGGCATTTTCGCCAATTGGCGGCCGTGGTGAGCAAAACGTTGAATGCCAACTGCCGGTATCTGGATGCGATTTTGGTGCAATACCATCAGGGTAAGGATAACGGTTTGCCGTACCGTATCGCCCGCAGGGATGCACACAACAGCGACGCAGAGTTGGCCTCGGTGATTTCAAACATGTCGGCCGATCCAAAGGCCGATAAGGTGGTTCAGGATGCTGCTTTTCGCCTGCTGTGCCTGAACCACACCTTGTTGAGTTATATCTCCGCATTGGGCGCACACCGCGAACACATGAACAATCCCGCAACGCTGGAGTTGCTGAATGATGCCGTATGCTATGTCGATGGCGCCTTGCATCAGGAAGAACAAGACGGCCGACGCATCGCTCAAGCGTTAGAAAGCCTTGCCGAGCGCATCCAACTCGCGGCTCCAGAACCAGAAAGCAAAGAGCAACTGGTATTACAGCAGATAGGGCTGGTAATTGATCTGCTGCCGGAGCTCATGACGTTAAAAGAGCAGATAGCTAAATCGGCATGATCACGCCAGATCTTTCATCAACCCCTTGATTCCAGGCGTGTGCCCATGACTAAGCAGGACCATGGTATGTTCGAACCACTCGGTTAGCTCACTGCGCAGGGCCAGTGGCAAGGCGGCATGGTGATAACCGGCAATCGCCCCGCCTAAGGAAAGCAGCACTCGCAATCCTAAATTGCGTTGCTGCTGCAACAACCGTAGATAGCTCCGTTTGGCGCCATTCAAGCGCAAGTCATAGACATTGCGAATACCTGCCCGCCACAGTAAACGCTCCATGTTGATATCGATGTTCGGTAACGTTCTCAGCCGGCCATGCGTTCCCATTTTGACCTGAAGTTCCAGGCGGGCCTCCCGGATGGCCTGCCGCGCCAATCCAACAAGCTCATCCTGCGCCTGCCACAGAGACTCATCGACCCAGTAATAACGCAGGGTAATTGGTACGCCCCGTTTGGAGTAAACCATATTGACCATTCCACGGGCGCGGAAGGCAGGCTCCAGGCTATCCGTCGCTCGAAGATACAGCTCGTCTTCCGCTATCACCCCAAACATAACGCCATCAGCCAGCAGCCCATAACCGCCAAACTGCGAGCGCGTAGTAATGCTCCCTAATGCGTAGAAAGACGCTTTGGCCTGTTTGACCCTTCCTGTAGATGTCCCTTTCATGAAGCTTCTCCTTGTGTAGGTTCTAATTGTATTATTTCTCACATCAATGAAATAAAAGTAACGTGAACAAGTAATTAGAAAAATACGCACTATCCGCAGCCCTGCCAATCATAAAAACAGGACGTCTAAAAAATAATCGCAATTATGCGAGGCACTACGAAAATTTGAGTTGATCTTATTCATGTCCAGATGTACTGTATAAACATACAGTGACACTACGGGCGGGATACTTTATGCGTACTCAATCACTCTACAAACCCCATTTCAGCCAGACCTCTTTTGCGGCGAACAATGCTGCGGAAAACTCGGATGCCGGTAAAGAAAATGGCCTTATCAGTGAACTTGTTTACAACGAGCATCAACCCGCGGTGGCGCAACTATTGCTCCCCCTGTTGCAACAGTTAGGCAGACAGTCACGCTGGCTGTTATGGCTAACCCCACAACAAAAACTCAGTAGATTGTGGCTACAGCAGTCTGGTTTGCCAATCAATAAGGTCGTGCAACTGAGCCAAATCACTCCGCTTGCCACCGTTGAAGCGATGGAAAAGGCACTTCTGACAGGTAACTACAGTGTGGTTCTCGGGTGGTTGCCCGATCTTACGGAAGAGGATCGTCTAAAATTACGGCGTGCAGCAGAATTGGGTAACGCTTATGGGTTCATTATGCGTCCACAACGTGACACAAACCCGACTCACGGACAGTGTTCCATGCTAAAAATTCAGTCTTCTTTGTATCATTAAGTAAATTTAGGATTTTTCCCATCATTTTTATCTCTTTGGGTGGGAACCTTTGATGGATCAGGTGCAAAGCGAGTGCCACTGCGGTTCCGCACGAAAAAATGCAGGCTAAACTGCCCCATTTTTTATCGGTTAGTGTTAGTAAATATGTACGATTCTGCGTTTTTTTTTAGAGCTTTATCACATCACACTTGTAACTTTCGCGCCACGTTGTAGACTTTACATCGCCAAGGTTGCTCTATAACGCCAGAAAAACTGGCCGAGTAACAAACGAGGGCTCAAACCTTGGCGAAGGAATTTAACCAAGGGCTTAAAACAGCTTTAAAGCTCATTGCCTATTTGGATGATAACGAGGCGCAAAATGAAAAAGACAGCTATCGCATTAGCAGTGGCACTGGCTGGTTTCGCTACCGTAGCGCAAGCCGCCCCAAAAGATAATACCTGGTACACCGGTGCTAAACTGGGCTGGTCCCAGTACCATGACACTGGTTTCTACGGCAACGGTTACCAGAATGGTATCGGCAATGGTCCGACCCATAAAGATCAACTGGGTGCTGGCGCGTTCCTGGGTTACCAGGCGAACCAATACCTGGGCTTCGAGCTGGGCTATGACTGGCTTGGCCGTATGCCTTACAAAGGCAGCGTGAACAACGGTGCTTTCAAAGCACAGGGCGTTCAACTGGCAGCTAAACTGAGCTACCCAATTGCTGACGATCTGGATATCTACACTCGTCTGGGTGGTATGGTATGGCGTGCAGACTCCAAAGCTAACTACGGCAATGGCACTCGTCTGAGCGACCACGACACCGGCGTTTCTCCGCTGGCTGCAGTGGGTGTTGAATACGCACTGACCAAAAACTGGGCTACTCGCCTGGACTATCAGTTCGTTAGCAACATCGGTGATGCAGGTACTGTCGGCGCACGTCCAGACAACACCATGCTGAGCCTGGGTGTTTCTTACCGTTTCGGTCAGGATGATGTTGTTGCTCCAGTTGCTCCAGCACCAGCTCCGGCTCCAGTTGTTGAAACCAAGCGTTTCACTCTGAAGTCTGACGTGCTGTTCAACTTCAACAAAGCAACTCTGAAGCCACAGGGCCAACAGGCTCTGGACCAGCTGTACTCTCAGCTGAGCTCCATGGATCCTAAAGACGGTTCTGTTGTAGTTCTGGGTTACACCGACGCAGTAGGTTCTGACCAGTACAACCAGAAACTGTCTGAAAAACGCGCACAAAGCGTTGTTGATTACCTGGTCTCTAAAGGTATCCCTTCAGACAAAATCTCTGCACGTGGTATGGGCGAAGCTGATTCCGTCACTGGCAACACCTGTGGCTACAAAGCTGGCCGTGCTACTAAAGCGCAGATCGCTTGCCTGGCACCAGATCGTCGCGTAGAGATCGAAGTTAAAGGCATCAAAGACGTTGTGACTCAGCCACAGGGCTAAGTTAAAACTTCTTAGTAAAAAACCCCGCAATGCGGGGTTTTTTTTTTCGTCTATTAGCCCAGTGAGTGTTGCAATCGCGGCCTATTTTCTTACCAGACTGGTCGGTTACTCTTCGTCTTTACCGAGGATCGCTTTCAAATCCTGTTTCAGTAACGACATCTGACTGGCGTACTTCTCTTTACGTTCGGCATCTTCGATCAGTTGCACTACCGTCTCTGACAGAGTTACCCCACGGCGACGGGCAAGCGCGGCCAGGCGCTGCCAAACCAGAAACTCCAGATCGATAGATTTTTTACGCGTATGTTGATGTTCTGCGTTAAAATGACGTTTACGCCTTGCGCGGATAGTTTGCTTCATCCGGTTATCAAGCTCCGGATTCATATGCCTGCTAATCCACGTCAGCACTTTTACCGGCTCGTTTTCCAGCTTAAGCAGCTCGTCAATGGCTTCCTGAGCTACGCTGTTTTCAATGTGGCGGGTAATAGATTCACCTTCCCGGTGCTTTTTCACCAGGTATTTCCATTTCCAACCACTCTCCAGGTTTTCCAGTTGCTGATATTTCATCTTGAACTCTTCAGTGACCGCGTAACTTTATTAAGCATAACAGCTTTGCGCCGAATTTCCCCGGCAATTACGCCCTCTTTTAGACTGTTTTTTGCACAGTCATCGCGCGATGTCAAACTCCCTGATACCAACTGTGACTCTGTATGTATCAAGCTGGCGTTATTCTTGTATAATCGCCCTTTCCCTTTTTGACGATTGCATCTAACACTTTGACCAATAACCGACTTGAATGGCAATCACTGTTGCCGGACGTTACGCCTTATCAAGCGATATTTGATACCGCTGCTCAATTGGCACCAGTGTCCTTTGCCTCTATTCAGCCTCGGCTGGAAAATGCACTGACACTGTTTTGCCACCCACAGTCGCCACCGCGTTTCATGTTGCTGAAAGCGCAGGAAACCCGCGAATATCTGGCATTGATTGCCCGTGCGGTTGAGCCATTGCAGCCACAGAACACTGCGTTCAAAGGCAGCCACTATGTGATCCAAGGCAGCAAGATAAACGTAGAGCCTGCTCGTCAGGGCGATGAGCCCTTTGCCGCCGGTGGTGCCTGCGTGTTTCAGGAATGGGTGGAGCCGGAGCAACTGTTTGGCTGTGTCAGAATTCATAATGATGAAATCTCGCTGCAGCCGGGCTTGGTGCATCAGGCCAACGGCGGCGTACTGATCCTGTCGGCACGTTCTCTGCTGGCCCAGCCGCTGCTATGGCTGCGGTTGAAGCAAATGATCACCCAACGCCAGTTCCATTGGGTTTCTCCTGATGAAACGCGCCCGCTTCCGGTCACTATTCCACCGATGCCGCTTGAGCTGCGTCTGATCGTGGTTGGCGATCGTCACGGTCTTGCCGATTTCCATGATATCGAACCGGAACTTAGCGAGCAGGCCGTCTACGGCGAATACGAAGATGACCTGCAGCTCACCGAAGCCGAGGATATGGTGCAGTGGTGCAGCTACGTCAATACCGTTATCGATGAACAACAACTGCCATCGCTGGCGGCGGATGCCTGGCCCCCATTGATGATACAAGCTGTGCGCTACAGTGGCGATCAGGGCAACCTGCCGCTTTCACCGCTCTGGATCGGCCAGCAACTTTCTGAAGCGGCACTGTATGCCGAAGAAGAAAGTATTACAGCCAAAGCCTTTGAAGCTGCTTTGAATGCGCGCGAGTGGCGCGAAAGCTACCTCGCCGAACGGATGCAAGATGAGATCGAGCTGGGCCAAATTCTGATTGAGACCGAAGGCGAAGTTGTCGGCCAGATCAACGGGCTCTCCGTGCTGGAATACCCTGGGCATCCGCGCAGCTTCGGCGAACCTTCCCGCATCAGCTGCGTTGTGCATCTTGGCGACGGCGAATTTACCGACGTTGAGCGTAAGGCCGAGCTTGGCGGTAACCTGCATGCCAAAGGCATGATGATTATGCAGGCGTTTCTGATTTCCGAGCTGGAATTGGATCAGCCGCTGCCCTTCTCCGCTTCAATCGTGTTTGAGCAATCCTACGGTGAAGTAGATGGCGATAGCGCCTCGCTGGCCGAGCTGTGTGCATTGATCAGTGCGTTGTCGCTTCAACCGATCACCCAGCAGATTGCGGTAACCGGCTCAGTCGATCAATTCGGCAATGTGCAACCGATTGGCGGCGTCAACGAGAAGATCGAAGGCTTTTTTGAAGTTTGCCAGCGTCGCGGTTTGACGGGCAAACAAGGCATCATTCTGCCAGCAACTAACGTGCGTCACCTGTGTCTGCGCCAGGATGTGGTCGATGCGGTGCGCGAAGGGCAATTCCATCTGTGGGCCGTCGACAGCGCCGCAGAAGCCTTGCCATTACTCACCGGTTACCCCTACTCTGATGAACAGCAACCGAATCTGTTAGCTGCTATTCAGGAACGAATTGCGCAGGTGAATCCGCAGGAACGTCGGCGCTGGCCATGGCCGTTTCGTTGGCTTAACTGGTTCAACCACGGCTGATCGGACTTGTTCAGCGTACACGTGTTAGCTAATCTGCGTCCTTCAATAAAATAAGGCTTACTGAGAACATGGTAGAAAAACGCGACTCCTATACGAAAGAAGACCTCGAAGCATCCGGCCGTGGCGAGCTGTTTGGCGCCGGTGGCCCGCCGTTGCCGGCAGGTAACATGTTGATGATGGACCGCGTGGTCAAGATGACCGAAGACGGTGGCTCCCACAACAAGGGTTATGTGGAAGCGGAACTGGATATCAATCCGGACCTATGGTTCTTTGGTTGCCACTTTATCGGCGATCCCGTGATGCCAGGCTGCCTGGGTCTGGACGCAATGTGGCAACTGGTAGGTTTCTATCTCGGCTGGTTGGGTGGCGAAGGTAAAGGCCGTGCGTTGGGCGTGGGTGAAGTGAAATTCACCGGCCAGGTACTGCCAACCGCGAAGAAAGTCACCTACCGCATTAACTTCAAACGTGTCATCACCCGTAAACTGATTATGGGTGTGGCTGATGGTGAAGTGCTGGTCGATGGCCAGGTCATTTATACCGCCAGCGATCTGAAAGTGGGCCTGTTCAAGGACACTGCTGCGTTCTAATCGCAGTGACGGCGGCCCTTCCCGGCCGCCGTTTGTTTTCCCCGGCGTTATCTTGTCGTGAGCTGCAAAGCTCACGTTCATAACGGCCAATAAGTTACTACAATTATTGTAGTAACCTAAGAGGTGTGCCATGCAAAGAACCCGTTTTGATAACATGCCATGCCCGATAGCACGCTCGCTGGATCGCGTCGGCGAATGGTGGAGCATCCTGATACTTCGCGATGCGTTTCAAGGACTGTCAAAGTTTGATGAATTCCAGCAAAGCCTCGGCCTGTCACCCACCATACTGACTCGTCGCCTAAAATATCTGGTTGAAAGCGGCATTTTTCATAAACAGCGTTATCAGACGCGGCCGGTACGCTATGAGTATTTGCTCACCGAACGCGGCCAGGATTTTTTCCCGGTGCTGGCGGCTCTGTTTCACTGGGGCAACGCCCACCTGGCCGATGAAGGCATCACTGCCGAGCTGGTCGATCGCCGTACCGGGCAACCGATATACGTGCAACTGGTCGACAGCGTCACCCGGCAACCGATCGCATTGCATCACATCACTTTAGCGCCAGGGCCGGCGGCAAGCGACGGTATACGTCGGCGTGCAGCCCTGATGCAACAAAATCATTCTGCATTACCCCCCGAATTATCCAAGGAGTCACTATGAACAGTCGTCGTGTAGTCATTACCGGCATGGGCGCCGTTTCACCACTGGGATGCGGCGTAGAGGCTATCTGGCAGCGCCTGCTAAATGGCCAGTCAGGCATTCGCCCGCTTCCGGAAGCGATCGTGGCCGACCTGCAGGTAAAAATCGGTGGTCAGGTTCCTACTCTGGAACAGGATGCCGTAGCGGGCTTTGATCCCGACCTTTCCGTGGCGCCGAAAGACCAGAAAAAAATGGACCGCTTTATTCTGTTCGCCATGGCGGCAGCCGATGAAGCGATCCGCCAAGCAGGCTGGGTTGCGGATACGGAAGAGAAACAAGAACGCACCGCAACCGTGATCGCCTCCGGCATCGGCGGTTTCCCGGCAATTGCCCACGCGGTGCGTACCACGGACAGCCGTGGTACCAAACGCCTGTCGCCATTCACCATTCCTTCCTTCCTGGTTAACCTGGCCGCCGGCCACGTCTCTATTAAACACCAGTTCAAGGGCCCGATTGGTGCCCCCGTTACCGCTTGTGCTGCGGGCGTACAGGCCATTGGCGACGCAGTACGTATGATTCGTAACGATGAGGCCGATATCGCGCTGTGTGGCGGTACAGAGGCCGCTATCGACACCGTCAGCCTGGGGGGCTTCGCAGCCGCGCGCGCCATGTCCACTACACCGCCAGAAGAGGCAGAAAAAGCGTCGCGGCCTTTCGATAGCGCTCGTGACGGCTTTGTCATGGGCGAAGGCGCCGGCATGCTGGTCATAGAAACGCTGGAACATGCGCTGGCCCGTGGAGCAACGCCGCTGGCGGAGATTGTCGGTTACGGCACCAGTGCGGACGCCTACCACATGACCTCAGGCGCAGAAGATGGCGATGGCGCCTACCGTGCAATGAAAATTGCCTTGAAACAGGCAGGTGTCTCACCCGAACAGATCCAGCATCTGAACGCCCACGCTACATCGACACCAGTGGGCGATCTGGGGGAAATCAACGCGATTAAACATCTCTTCGGTACCGGTGGCGGCGTGGCGGTAACCTCTACCAAATCCGCGACCGGCCATTTACTGGGTGCCGCGGGTGGGCTGGAAACCATCTTTACTGCACTGGCCCTACGCGATCAGATCGCACCGGCCACGCTGAATCTGGATAATCCGGATCCGGCAGCCGAGGGACTGCATCTGGTGGCGAAAAAAGCGCAGCCTATGGCCATCAACTATGCGTTGTCGAACGGTTTTGGTTTTGGCGGGGTAAACGCGAGTATCTTGCTGAAGCGTTGGCAGGGGTAATACGACTTAAACAAAAACCTCCGCCTTGAGCGGAGGTTGTTCCTTTTTATGACAGGGAGCCGCTTAAGCGGTCACAGCCCTGTCTTCCATGGCTTCTCGCCAACCTCCCAGCCATTGAGACCGGCTGTCCACAGTTGTTTTATAAGGACAAAGATCTTTCGGATGTCCTAAAATACCTGCCTGATAACCTTTCGAATGCGCCCTTTCCAGACGATCGCGTTTCTGTCTCTTCATGCCTCGTTTCCCTCACTTTTTGGTCAGTTGGAAAGAAAACAATGGCTGCTTTTTGTGCAGCCACGTATAAGCAATAGCGCTAAATGAAGGGAAGATCAATGCGCAAAATTCACGCCAATGTCATATTTGTGAGCTACGCCCGCAGAATTGGCTAAGTGGCTGATATGCTGGAAAACAGGGTAATTCATTGAAATGAAATAAAAATCCCTCCCGGAGAAAAGTTTTAATATCTCTCGCCGGAAGGGATTAGACCGTTTTAGTACAAATTATGACTAAAAACGCCCCGCCTGGGAGGCGATAGCTTGGGCTTCCTGCTGCCAGCCCTGCGCCAACGTACGCACCAGCGCGTCGTAGCCGTCCTCGCCCTGTTTCAATTCCAGGCTAAACGGCCGTTTGGTCAGATTGCCCTGATGATTCAGCACCCACTCGCCACGGATAATCGCCTTGCCGTCAAAGCGGCCGTGGAAGCCGCTGACAGTGACATTAAGCACATCCTGCTCGCTGCTCATCGGCTGAGAAGACACCACCCACCCTGGCAACGCACCGCTCAGGTTGGTAACCAGCGTCTGCTGCAGTTGTTGATCGAGCGGGCTGGCCCACAGGTTGTTCTGAGCTATCACATACTGCACGTCATTGGTCTGGTAAACCACACCGTTCTGCGCCAGGTAATCCGCCACGCTGACGTGTTCCAACCACAGCTGACGCGTCGCAGCGCCGGTACTGACCGGCGCCGACGCACCCAGCGCCGGCAGTTGGTAGTAGGTTTTTTGTGGTGTGCTGCTACAGGCGCTGAGTAACAGCGCCAGGGCTACCGGAATCCATTTCATCATTTATTGGCCTTCTTCGGCTGAGGATCGTTACTGCCCGCGGCTTCAAATACCAGCGCGTTGCTCTTTTCGTTCAGGGTACGCAGAACGGGTTGCAGTTCACGCAGCACCTGATCAAGACGTTGCATATCGCCGACCATCTTGTTGTAGGCCGGAGAACCTGGCTGGAACCCTTTCACACTGCGATTGAGTTCCTGCAGCGTTTTTTGCATATCCTGCGGCAGCGCCTTCATCTCTTTGCTGGCGATGATATCGTTCAACGACTGCATGGTTTTCTGCGTCGACTGCATGGTTTTCTGACTTTCCGCCAGGGTTTTGGTCGCTTCGTTGATCATCGGATTCAATGGCAACGAGTTGATCTTATCCAGCGTCTGCATCAGTTTCTGCTGGATCTGCGCCAAGCCGCCGCTGGTGGTCGGCATCAACGGATAACCGAACAGCTCACGCGGCCCTTTCCAGGCTTTCTCCTGCGGATAGAAGTCCAGATCGATATACAGCGAGCCGGTCAGCAGGTTGGCGGACTTCAGCGAGGCACGCATGCCACGCGCTTCCGCATCCTTCAAATGCCCCTCAATATCGAAATTACCGCCCAACTGTTTCTGGAAACGATCCGGTTCAATGCGGATCAGCACAGGAATGCGGTAATCGTTATCCAGACGCTGCATCATGCCCTTTTTATAGAATGGCACTTGCGCCACGGTACCCAAACGGATGCCACGGAATTCTACCGGTGCGCCCGGCTGCAAACCGCGAATCGAATCGGAGAAGAACATCAGGTAATCTTTGTGTACGGTATACAGCGAATCCTGAATACTGCGCTGATTATCGAACAACGCATACTCCGCCTTTTCTTTAACCTGTTCACCACGATCCCAGCCTTCCGGTACGTCGAAACTTACACCGCCGCTGAATAACGTTGCCAACGAGCCCATTTCCACCCGCATGCCCTGTGCCGACATGTCGAACGCCACGCCGCTGTCTTTCCAGAAGCGCACGTTGGTGGTCACCAGTTGATCGTAAGGCGCGGAGATAAACAGCTGATAGCGCATGGCGCGCTCTTTCGGATCGAAATAGCTGGTTTCCACCGAGCCGACGCGATAACCGCGGAACAACACCGGGTCGCCGGCATTCAACTGACCCGATTTCTCGCTGTCGAGCACAATGCGCAACCCTTTGGCGTCCGGAGACGCCAGCGGCGGCGCGTCGAGCAGTTGGTAGTTATCCTTGCCGTCTTTGCCTTTGTTACCCGGCTGCAGTTCGATATAGGCGCCGGACAATAGCGTACCCAGGCCGGAAACGCCTTCTCGGCCTATCTGCGGCTTCACCACCCAAAAGGCGCTATCCTGACGCAACAGCTTTTCCATGCCGGAGTTAAGGCGCGCCTGCACCATCACCTTGCTCAGGTCGTCACTCAGCGTCACGGTCTCGACGACGCCGACGTCGACGCTACGGCTCTTGATTTTGGTTTTGCCCGCCTCCAGCCCTTCGGCAGTGGTGGTAACCAAGGTCACCACCGGCCCCTGATGGCTAAAGTGGTAAAACAGGATCCACGCGCCGATCAACGCGGTGACGATGGGAACAATCCACACCGGCGACCAGCGCTTGATCTTTTCAACGTCCGCGACGCTATGATTATTTTCCGTCACCTTGCGGCTCCTTTTTTATTGTCTCGTTTACGCGATCCCAGGTCAGCCGGGGATCAAACGTCATGGCTGCGAACATGGTGAGGATCACCACCAGGGCGAACAGCAGCGCACCAGTAGCAGGATAAATACTCATCAATTGTCCCATCCGTACCAATGCCGAAAGCACGGCAATAACAAACACGTCGATCATTGACCAGCGGCCGACAAACTCTACCACTTCATAAATCAGGTGCATTCGCTCGCTGTCGGCCCTGTCTTGCCGTTTGCTGTTGGCATCCCAGCACAGCCAACCAATCGCCAACATCTTCAGCGAAGGCACCATAATACTGGCGATGAAGATAACCATCGCCACGGGATAAGATCCTTCCCCCCACAGCAGTATCACCCCGGCCATGATGGTGGAAGTGATTTTGTTGCCCAACGCCTCGGTAACCATAATAGGCATTAGATTCGCCGGAATATACAGCATGACCGACGTAAACAGCAGCGCCAGCGTCCATTGCAGACTGTTACGGCGACGCACATAACCATTGGTATGGCAGCGTGGGCAATGAGCCAGCTCCGCCGGCAGGACCGCCGTACAACAGGGGCAGGAGCGCAAGCCCTGGCGTAACCCGATCCGCCCCACCGTCACCGGGCGATCGATGCGCGGCATCGGCTCTATGTCGTTCCACAGCCAACGGCGATCCACACACTGGAAGGCACGCACCTGCAGTAAGCAAAACAGACAATAAGCCCCAAAGCTGCTGCCGACGCCAATATCCCCGTAAGCCATCAGCTTAACGAAGCTGACCAGAACCCCGGCGAGAAAAATTTCCACCATGCACCAGGTTTTAAACTGGAACAGCATCTTGGCCATCCACTCTTTCAGGCCAAGAGGCATGCGTACCTTGGCGCATAACAGAATAATAGCCACCATGCAAAATGCCGGGATCAACTGGACGAATACCATAAACAGCGTGGCCATGCTGGCGTAATCTTCAGCCACCATCACCTGCGGGATCTGGATCAGTTTGATTTCGTTACCCAGGCCGGCAACGTGCATATTGATAAAAGGGAAAATATTCGCCAGCAGCAGCATAAACAGAGCACTGACGGCATAGCCGATAGGCCGCTTGCGCGGTTCCTCCCAGCGGGAGCTGAGGGTCGTTTTACAGCGTGGGCACACCGCTTTCGTGCCATATGCCAGCGGCGGCAACGCCACCAACATGTCACACTGCGGGCACAACATCAGGTTGTCCCTTTGGTGTTCAGCAGGCTTTGCGTGGCTGTGCTGCTCGTGATTGTCGTGGGAACACACCATATTCCTCCTTAATAACGTTGCTCACCGGTACGGCAATACCGCCCGCAGCAGCGCGCGGGCGGTATTCACAACGAGTTAGCCGTTTTTCATCGCTTCCAGCTCTTCCCAACGGGCGAACGCTTCTTCCAGCGCCCCTTCAGCGGCGGCCAGCGCCGTCAACACCTGCTGTGTTTCACTGTGCGGACGCGTGAAGAAATCCGCGTCGCTCATTTGCGCCTGCAGCGCTTCGATTTCCGTTTCCAACTGTTCCAGCCGCTGTGGCAACTGTTCCAGCTCGCGCAACAGGTTATAGCTCAGTTTAACCGCTGATTTCTTCGGCTGTTCAGCCTTTTTTTCCGCCGACGGTTTGTTCTGATCGGCCGCGACAACCTGACGGATCGGTTTCGCCGTAGCGCGTTGATGGTGCGCATCGTAGTAACCGCCGACGAAGGTGCTGATCACGCCCTTGCCTTCGAAGATCCAACACTCGGTCACCGAGTTATCGACGAACTGACGATCGTGGCTCACCAGCAGCACGGTGCCTTGATAGCCGTCGATCAACTCCTCCAGCAACTCCAGCGTTTCGACGTCGAGATCGTTGGTTGGCTCATCGAGGATCAGCAAGTTGCTCGGTTTCAGGAACAGCTTGGCCAGCAACAGGCGATTACGTTCGCCGCCCGACAGCGCCTTCACCGGCGTCATCGCGCGTTTTGGGTGGAACAGGAAGTCCTGCAGATAACCCAACACGTGGCGAGACCGGCCATTGACCATCACTTCCTGCTTGCCTTCCGCCAGGTTGTCCATCACCGTGCGTTCCGGATCCAGATCGGCGCGATGCTGGTCAAAGTAAGCCACTTCCAGCTTGGTGCCGCAATGTACACGGCCGCTGTCGGCTTTCAGTTGACCGAGCATCAGTTTCAGCAACGTGGTTTTACCGCAACCGTTAGGGCCAACCAACGCAATCTTGTCGCCACGTTGCACCTGGGCGGAGAAATTGCGCACCAGCACTTTGTCGCCAACCTGATAGTTAACGTCTTCCATCTCGAACACGATCTTGCCGGAGCGTACCGCTTCTTCCACCTGCATCTTGGCGGTGCCCATCACCTCGCGACGTTCCGAACGCTCGTTGCGCAGCGCTTTCAGGGCGCGGACACGGCCTTCGTTACGAGTACGGCGGGCCTTGATACCCTGGCGGATCCAGACTTCTTCCTGAGCCAGCTTGCGGTCGAATTCAGCATTTTGCAGCTCTTCCACCCGCAGCGCTTCTTCTTTGCTCAGCAGGTACAGATCGTAGTTGCCCGGCCAGGACACCAGCTTGCCGCGATCGAGATCGACAATGCGCGTCGCCATGTTGCGGATAAAGGAACGGTCATGGGAAATGAACACGATGCTGCCCTGGAACTCTTTCAGGAAACCTTCCAGCCAGTCGATGGTTGAGATATCCAGGTGGTTGGTCGGTTCGTCGAGCAGCAACACGCGCGGCGAGCTGACCAGCGCACGGCCCAGAGCGGCCTTGCGCAGCCAACCGCCGGAGAGCGAGGACAGCTCTGCGTCGCCGTCTAGCCCCAGTTGCAACAGCACTTCGCTGATGCGGCTGTCGAGTTGCCACAGCCCCTGGTGATCGAGGATCTCCATAATCTGCGCCATGCGCGTCAGGTTTTTCTCGCTGGGATCGGTTTCCACCAAATGCGAAATCGCGTGATAGGCTTTCAGATGTTCCGCCTGCTCGGCCACGCCTTCGGCGACAAAATCGAATACCGTACCGCCGATATTGCGCGGGGGATCCTGCTGCAGACGCGCCACAATCAGATCCTGCTCGTAAATCACCCGGCCATCGTCCAGCGGAATTTCTTTGCCGAGGATCTTTAACAGCGTGGATTTACCGGCGCCGTTGCGCCCAACCAGACAAACGCGTTCGTTGTCTTCAATATGAATTTCGGTGTTGTCTAAAAGCGGCGCATCGCTGAAGGACAGCCAGGCGCCGGACATGCTGATTAACGACATAGTAATTATTTTCCTTCGCCGGCATGGGTGAGCAGCCAGCAGTTATGAATTTGACGGTTACGGGCAAAGTCCTGCGACTGCGTCTGGGCGGTGATCTCTTTCACCTCCAGACCCAGTTCGCTCAGGCCGGCCATATCCATCTGGAAACCGCGCTTGTTGTTCGAGAACATGATGGTTCCGTTACGACGCAGCAACCGTTTTAAATCTCGCATCAACACCAGGTGATCGCGCTGGACATCAAAAGTGTTCTCCATTCGCTTGGAGTTGGAGAACGTCGGCGGATCGATAAAGATCACGTCGAACTGTTCGTCGGCATTATGCAGCCATGACAGGCAGTCCGCATGGATCAATCGATGCTGTTTACCGGTCAGGCCATTGACGCGCAGGTTCTTCTCCGCCCATTCCAGGTAGGTACGCGACATATCCACGGTAGTGGTGCTGCGCGCGCCGCCCAATCCGGCGTGAACGCTGGCTGTACCGGTATAAGCGAACAGGTTGAGGAAGTCTTTGCCTTTGCTCATCTCGCCCAACATGCGGCGCGCGATGCGGTGATCGAGGAACAAACCGGTATCGAGATAGTCAGTCAGGTTAACCCACAGCTTGGCATTGAACTCTTCCACCAGCAAGAACTCACCTTTCTGAGCCAGCTTTTCGTACTGGTTTTTGCCCTTCTGACGCTCGCGGGTTTTCAGGATCAATTGGTTTGACGGCAGGTCCAGCACCGACAGCGTGGCATTGATCACGTCGAACAGACGCTGACGCGCCTTCTGCGCATCGACGGTTTTCGGCGGCGCATACTCCTGCACCACGACTTTGCTGCCGTAGCGGTCAACCGCAACGTTGTATTCCGGCAGATCGGCGTCGTACAGGCGATAACATTCGATGCCCTGCTGCTTGGCCCACTTGTCGAGTTTTTTCAGGTTCTTGCGCAGGCGGTTGGCGAAGTCTTCCGCCGCCAGCACGCCGCCGGCGCCCTGCGGGTTCTCCGCCAATTGGTAGTTTTTCTGCACGCAATCCAGAGGACCGTTTTTAGCCTTGAATTGGCGTTCGGCGCGCAGTTGCAGGCAGCTCAGCAGCTCCGGCGACGCGCTGAACAGCGACAGTTGCCAGCCGCCGAAGGCGCTCTTCATAATGCGGCCCAGCATATTATGCAACGCGATCAGCGCCGGTTCGCTTTCCAGACGCTCACCGTAAGGCGGGTTGCTGACTACGGTACCCGTTGGGCCTTCCGACAGCGGGTTGGTCAGTTTGCTGACGTCGCTGACGTTAAAAGTAATCAGTTCAGCAACGCCGGCGCGGCGGGCATTGCCGCGTGCCATCTCAATCACCCGGCGATCGATATCCGAGCCGAAGAAACGCGAGGTGGTTTCCTGCAGACCACGGCGCGCGCGCACCTGCGCTTCGGTGATCACTTCACGCCACAAATCGACATTGTGGCCGTTCCAGGCGGTAAAGCCCCAGTGCTGACGGTGCAAACCCGGTGCGCGATCGGAGGCTATCATCGCCGCTTCAATCAGCAGGGTGCCTGAACCGCACATCGGGTCAAGCATCGGCGTGCCCGGTTGCCAGCCTGAACGCTGCACAATCGCGGCCGCCAGGCTTTCCTTCAGCGGCGCCTGACCGGTCAGATCCCGGTAGCCGCGCTGATGCAGACCTTCGCCGCTCAGATCGAGCGCTACGCTAGCCATATCGCGCTGCAGGAACACGTTAACGCGAATATCCGGCTGTTGCTTTGCCACCGTCGGGCGTTGGTCGATCTTGCGGGTGAAGCTGTCTACAATGGCGTCCTTGACCTTCAGCGCGCCATATTGGCTGTTACGGATCTCTTCGTTAACGCCGCTGAAGTGCACGGCGAAGGTTTTATCCACGCCAAAAATGTTTGTCCAGTCGATCGCCTGCACGCCAAGATACAGGTCCAGATCGCTGTGTACGCGGAATTCATTAAGCGGCAACAAAATACGTGAGGCCAGGCGGCTCCACAGCAGGCTTTGGTACAGAAGACGATCGTCACCCTGAAAATGTACCCCACCCTGCACCACTTTGCAGGCGTGAGCGCCCAGCGCTTCCAGTTCGCTTTTTAACAGTTCTTCCAGTCCACGCGCCGTGCTGGCAAACAGAGAGTTCATATCGTACTTATCACCAAAAAGAAAATTGTTGCGCATTATAGCTAATCCAGACCGCTTGTCATAAAGTTGCTCCCTTCTATTTAATAATCGTACGGAGATAAGGGTGATTACGCTTTCCAGACTTTACGTTCATCCGGTTAAATCGCTTCGGGGTTTGCAACTTTCTCACGCACAAGTTTCCAGCAGCGGTCTGGCATTCGATCGCACCTTTATGATCACCGAGCCGGATGGCACTTTTATTACCGCACGCCAATATCCGCAGATGGTATTGTTTACGCCTGCATTACTGGCGGACGGCCTGTTTCTGACCGCACCGGACGGGGAAAGCGCAGCTATCCGCTTCGCAGATTTTGCTGCCGAAGCGCAGCCAACCGAAGTGTGGGGCAATCACTTCACCGCCTTGATTGCACCGCCGGCTATCAACAGTTGGCTGAGCGGTTATTTCCAGCGTGAGGTACAGCTACGCTGGCTAGGCCCTGAATTGACCCGAAGAGTCAAAAAGCACCCGGAAATCCCTTTATCTTTCGCCGACGGTTATCCTTATCTGCTGATTAACGAAGCCTCGTTCAATGATTTGCAGCAGCGCTGCCCTGGCAGCATCAAACTCGAACAATTCCGCCCCAATCTGGTGGTGACCGGTGCCAGCGCCTGGGCCGAAGACGGCTGGCAGGTGATCCGCGTCGGTGACGTGATGTTCGATCTGGTAAAACCGTGCAGCCGCTGCGTGCTCACCACCGTCAGTACCGAGCGCGGGCGCAAACACCCCAGCGGTGAGCCACTGAGCACCCTGCAAAAATTCCGTACCGCCGATAACGGCGATATCGATTTTGGCCAGAATATGGTGGCGCGCAACAGCGGTATTATCCGCGTTGGCGATGCGGTGGAAGTGTTATCTACCAAGCCGCCACGCCCTTATGGCGCAGGTAAAGTGGTCGAAAGCGTGCAGGCGCCGCAAGACAGTGCGCAGAGCGTCACCATCGAATACGCAGGGAAGGTGTTTACCGGCAATAATCAGCAGATCTTGCTGGAGCAGTTGGAACAGCAAGGGATCCGCGTGCCTTATTCTTGCCGTGCGGGGATTTGCGGCAGTTGCCGTATTGAGTTGGTCAGTGGCGAAGTTGCACCGCTGAAGAAAAGTGCGGTAGCGGGCAACGGCACCATTCTTTCCTGCAGCTGTATTCCGAAAAGCGATTTGACGCTGGCGTGATACGCCTTACACTGCCCTGTCGTAGGCCGGGGCGGAAGCTTCATCCTGCGCACAGGGTTTAAGGCGATCGTGCATCACTTTGATCGCATCACCCAGCACCATGGTACGCCCGGCCAGCGACAGCTGATTTTGCGCCAGCAGACACAGGCTGGCGTTATCGCCGGCTTCCACGACCAATAAACGGGCCTCAGAGCCGCTGTCCATCACCTTCACCGCCGCCAGTTCGCCGTTCTTCGGCTGCAACGGGTAGTGTTGCTGGGCGAAATGCCAGCTTTTCGGCATCAAGGGTTTCAGGAAGCGATAGGCCACCAGAGCGTTTAATACCAGTTCGGCGCGTTGCTCATGGCTGAGCTTTATCTGCTTGCACTGCTCTTCATAATTAAAATAAAGCGCAGCGTCATCAACGCAAAAGGCGCATTCATCGAAGGCATCCGGCGTTAACATTTTGGCCGGGAAGCGTGAGCGGAAGATCATCCCATTGGCTAAATCCAGCATTAGCCGATCGTGTTCGGCATCAAAATACCAACGCCAATTATCGTCAGGTTTTATCTTCATCTCTTATCCTTCTCGCTGCCCATGCCACACTCTATTTACCCAAAAGGCGATTTTATCACCGATAAAGTAGCTCAAACATCGGATAATTCCGCGAACGATATTTATGCCAGTGGACAAAATATAGACGAGCCGGGAGAAGAAATAAACCCCCGGCTGAAAATCAAAGAAAAAATATTAGATGTAGTTAACGATATCTTTAATCAGGCGCGGACCGTGGAAGATAAAGCCGGAATAAATTTGCACCAGAGAAGCACCGGCCGCCATTTTTTCCCGCGCAGCGGTCAGGGAGTCTATTCCGCCGACACCGATAATCGGCAAGCGGCCCTGCAGCTCAATCGACAAACGGCGGATCACTTCGGTGCTGCTCGCCTGCAGCGGACGACCGCTAAGGCCCCCTGCTTGCTCGCAGTAATTCAGCCCCTGGATCAACTTGCGATCCAACGTAGTATTGGTGGCGATCACGCCATCGATATTATGCCGCACCAAGCTGTCGGCTATTTGGATCAATTCTTCTTCAGAAAGATCCGGCGCGATCTTTACCGCGACCGGCACATATTTGTGATGCCGCGCATGCAATTCCTGCTGCTTATTTTTAATGGCGGCTAAAAGATCGTCCAACGCTTCACCATACTGTAGGGATCGTAACCCCGGTGTATTTGGTGACGAAATGTTAATCGCGATATAGCCGGCATACGGATAAACTTTATCCATGCAGATCAGATAATCGTCTTTTCCTTGCTCAACCGGGGTATCTTTATTCTTGCCGATGTTAATCCCCAGAATGCCGCCAAAATGGGATTTTTTAACGTTTTCAACCAGATTATCCACACCCTGGTTATTAAAACCCATGCGGTTAATCAGGCCTTCGGCTTCCACAATGCGGAACAGGCGCGGTTTATCATTGCCCGACTGCGGACGCGGCGTCACGGTGCCAACTTCAACAAAGCCAAACCCCATGGCGCCAAAGGCATCGATGCACTCGCCGTCTTTATCCAGACCGGCGGCCAACCCCAATGGGTTTTTAAAAGAAAGCCCCATGCAGCTAACCGGCTTGGTCGGCACAGACTGACGAATGAGAAATTCTAACGGGGTGCCGGTGATACGGCGAAGCTGATGAAAGGTCAACTCATGCGCACGCTCGGGATCGAGCTGGAACAACGCTTTCCTGATGATGGGGTAGTACATGTACTCTCCTGATTTCCCGGTTGCAAACCGGGGGCCGATTATCCGGCATCCCCTGATCAATTGGAATTGATTAAAAGCAAAAAAAGCGTTTTTTACGCAATCGTTTTCCTTTAACGGGCCCACGGCGCCGCCAATCCGCATTTACGCATATCAAAATCAAAAAATGAGATTTAAGCAACCCACTCCTAACTGATAGGTTTAAAACAGATCACAAACATTTCCTGATTAAACCTAACTTTTAGTTATAAGGAGTGGCAATGCGCGTTATATCACTGGCCGGCAGCCCCCGCATCCCTTCGCGCTCAGCCGCGCTGCTTACCCTCAGTCAAAACTGGTTGCAGCAACAAGGTGTAGAAGTGATTGCCTACACGCTGCACGATTTCGACGCCGAGGATTTGCTCTACGCCAATTTTAACAGCCCGGCGATCAAAGCCTTTGCCGAACAATTGGCACAGGCGGACGGTTTGCTGGTGTCGACGCCGGTCTATAAAGCCTCGTTCTCCGGCGCGCTGAAAACCCTGCTGGATTTGCTGCCGGAACGCGCCCTGGACCATAAGGTCGTGTTGCCGCTGGCCACCGGCGGCTCGATTGGCCACATGCTGGCGGTGGACTACGCCCTGAAGCCGGTGCTGGCGGCGTTGAAAGCCCAGGAAGTGCTGCACGGCGTGTTTGCCGATGATAGCCAGGTGGTGCTGAACGGTGAAGAAATCAACCTGTCTGACGGCCTGGCAACCCGCCTGGAAGAGGCGCTGGAAAGCTTTTATCTGGCACTCGGCCGCCGCAAACCGCCCACGGTAAAACTCTCCCCTTCTCTGTTTGCCCGTCAGACCGCCTGACCGAGAAGAGAATAAAAAGGAAAAGGACATCATGATGAAGCGACTTTCTTCACTCCGCCGCTGGCTTGGCGCAGGCACATTAGCCGGCATTCTCTCCCTCGCGTGGAGCAATGCCGCCAGTGCGCAGGATCCGGCGCAGTTCCGCATCGGTTACCAAAAAGGATCGGTCAGCCTGGTATTGGCAAAAACCCATCGGCTATTGGAACAGCGTTTTCCCTCGACCAAAATCAGCTGGATAGAATTCCCCGCCGGCCCGCAAATGCTCGAAGCGCTGAACGTCGGCAGTATCGATTTGGGCAGCACCGGCGATATCCCGCCAATCTTCGCCCAGGCCGCCGGCGCCGATCTGCTTTATGTCGGCGTAGAGCCGCCAAAACCCAAGGCGGAAGTGATCCTGGTGCCGGAAAACAGCCCGATCAAAACCGTCGCTGAGTTGAAAGGCCATAAGGTGGCCTTCCAGAAAGGTTCCAGCTCCCACAACCTGCTGTTGCGCTCGCTGCAGAAAGCCGGGCTGCAATTTACCGATATCCAGCCCATTTATCTGACCCCGGCCGATGCCCGAGCCGCCTTCCAGCAAGGCAACGTTGATGCTTGGGCGATTTGGGATCCGTACTATTCCGCCGCATTGCTGCAAGGCGGCGTACGGGTGCTGGGCGACGGCAGTGGTCTGAATCAAACCGGTTCGTTTTATTTGGCGGTTCGCCCCTACGTACAGGCGCACGGACCCTTTATCAGCCAGGTTCTTGAGGTGCTGACCCAGGCCGACGCACTGACCCGCAGCGATCGCGCGCAGAGCGTCACGCTGTTGGCAAACGCCATGGGCCTGCCGGAAAAGGTGATCGCCACTTATCTGGATCATCGCCCGCCGACCGCCATTAAACCTTTGGATGCGCACACCATCGCCGCCCAGCAGCAAACCGCCGATCTGTTTTATGCCAACCGTTTGGTGCCGGTGAAGGTCGATATCTCTCAACGCATCTGGCACCCGAGTGCGCAATAATTTTGGAGAACAAGCTATGAGCCTAAACGTATTCTGGTTTTTACCTACGCACGGCGACGGCCATTATCTTGGCAGTACAGAAGGTGCCCGCAGCGTCGATTACGGCTATTTGCAGCAGATCGCTCAGGCCGCTGACCGGTTGGGCTTTGGCGGCGTGCTGATCCCCACCGGCCGCTCGTGCGAAGACTCCTGGCTGGTCGCAGCCTCTCTGATCCCGGTCACCCAACGGTTGAAGTTCCTGGTGGCGCTGCGCCCCGGCATCATTTCGCCCACGTTGGCCGCCCGCCAGGCCGCAACGCTGGATCGCCTTTCCAACGGCCGCGCACTGTTTAACCTGGTCACCGGCGGTGATCCCGAAGAACTGGCGGCGGAAGGTCTGCACCTGAATCACGAAGAACGCTACGAGGCCTCGGCAGAGTTCACCCACGTTTGGCGCAAGGTGCTGGAAGGGGAAACCGTCGATTTTGACGGCAAACACATTCAGGTTAAAGGTGCCAAACTGCTGTATCCACCGGTGCAACTGCCGCGTCCGCCGCTGTATTTTGGCGGATCTTCCGCCGCCGCTCAGGATCTGGCCGCCGAACAGGTTGAAATGTACCTCACCTGGGGGGAACCACCGGCACAGGTAAGAGAAAAAATTGCCGAAGTGCGCGCCAAAGCCGCAGCCAAAGGCCGCACGGTGCGTTTCGGCATTCGTCTGCATGTGATCGTGCGTGAAACCACAGAAGAAGCCTGGCGGGCAGCCGACCGGCTGATTGCCAATCTGGATGAAGAGACCATCGCCAACGCACAGGCAGCCTTCGCTCGTTTTGATTCCGTTGGGCAACGGCGCATGGCGGCGCTCCACGGCGGCAAGAAAGACAATCTGGAGATCAGCCCTAACCTGTGGGCCGGTGTTGGCCTGGTACGCGGTGGCGCCGGCACCGCGCTGGTCGGCGATGGCCCGACGGTGGCGGCCCGCATGCAGGAATATGCCGATCTGGGCATCGATACCTTTATTTTGTCCGGTTACCCGCATCTGGAAGAAGCCTATCGCGTCGGCGAGTTGCTGTTCCCGCATCTCGATCTGGCGGAAAACGAAGCCCCTGCTCAGCGTCGGCCGGTTAAACCGCAAGGTGAAGTGGTCGCCAATATTTATATTCCGCAAAAAGCGTCGCAAAGCTGAGGAGAAGCGGTATGGCAAACGGCACACAACGCATCCTGCACCGGCTGGCACCCTGGGCATTACCGGTCACTCTGGTGGTTATCTGGCAAATCTCGGTTGAAGCCGGCTGGCTGTCTAACCGCATTCTGCCCGCGCCAAGCGCGGTAGTGACCGCTTTCTGGACGCTAACCAAAAGCGGCGAGCTGTGGCAACACCTGACCATCAGCAGTTGGCGCGCGCTGATCGGCTTTAGCATCGGCGGCAGCATCGGGCTGGTTCTGGGGTTTATCACCGGTTTGTCGCGTTGGGGCGAGCGCCTGTTGGACAGCTCGGTGCAGATGATCCGCAACGTGCCGCATCTGGCGCTGATCCCGCTTGTGATCTTGTGGTTCGGCATTGATGAATCCGCCAAGATTTTTCTGGTCGCGCTGGGCACCTTGTTCCCTATCTATCTGAATACCTATCACGGCATCAAGAATATCGATAGCGGCCTGCTTGAAATGGCGCGCAGCTATGGCCTGAGCGGTTTCCGGTTATTTACCCAGGTGGTATTGCCGGGCGCGTTGCCCTCGATCATGGTCGGCGTGCGTTTCGCTCTGGGCTTTATGTGGCTGACGCTGATCGTGGCCGAAACCATTTCCGCCAACTCGGGGATTGGCTATCTGGCGATGAACGCCCGCGAATTTCTGCAGACCGATGTGGTGGTGGTGGCGATTGTGCTGTATGCCCTGCTCGGCAAGCTGGCGGACGTCAGCGCGCAGTTGCTGGAACGCGTATGGTTGCGCTGGCATCCGGCTTATCAACTTAAACCAGGAGAAGCGCTATGACGACTCCCGCCCGTATTCCCCAAGGCACCCCGGTTACCCTGGACTCTATTGCCAAACGCTATGGTAACCGGACGGTGCTGGACAATATTCAATTGCGTATCAGCTCCGGGCAATTTGTCGCCGTAGTCGGCCGCAGCGGTTGCGGCAAAAGCACGCTGCTGCGTTTGATGGCCGGGTTGGAAAAAGCCAGCAGCGGCGAGCTGCTTAGCGGAAATGCTCCCCTCGCCAGCGCCAAAGAGGATACCCGTCTGATGTTCCAGGATGCGCGCCTGCTACCCTGGAAAAAGGTGATCGATAACGTTGGCCTTGGCCTGCGCGGCGACTGGCGTGCCGATGCGTTGCAGGCGCTGGAAGCCGTTGGGCTGGCCGATCGCGCCAATGAGTGGCCGGCAGCGCTGTCCGGCGGACAAAAACAGCGAGTAGCGCTGGCGCGCGCACTGATCCACCGTCCTCGCCTGCTGTTGCTGGACGAACCTTTGGGCGCGCTTGATGCGTTGACAAGGATTGAAATGCAGGGGCTGATTGAAGGCCTGTGGCAGCAACATGGTTTCACCGTGCTGTTGGTGACGCATGATGTCAGCGAAGCCATTGCGCTGGCGGATCGGGTGATCTTGATTGAAGAGGGCCGTATCGGGCTGGATCTGACGATTGATCTGCCACGCCCGCGCCGTAAGGGGTCGGCCAGATTGGCGGAACTGGAAGCCGAGGTGCTGGACAGAGTGCTGTCACCGCCCCCGCCGGTGGCTGAAAGCCCACGCCGAGCAACGAATTGAAACCAGGGACGGCATGTCGCCGCGCCGTCCCTGGTTAGTTTTTACGCGTCGAGCGCTTTGCTGATTTTCTCGAACAGATCGCCGGACAGGTTTTCCAGCCCTTTCAACTGTTCAAGCGCCTTGCGCATCAGAGCCTGACGCGAAGCATCATAGCGTTTCAGGCGGATCAAGGGTTCAATCAAACGGGCGGCAATTTGCGGGTTGCGCTGGTTCAGATCGCTGAGGATCTCCGCCAGGAACTGATAACCGCTGCCGTCCGCCGCATGGAACGCCGCCGGGTTGGCGGAAGCGAAACCGCCGATCAGCGAGCGGGTACGGTTTGGATTGCTCAGGCTGAACGAACGGTGCTTCAGCAGGCCGCGTACCTTGGTCAGCACGTCCACCGCCGGGCTGCTCGCCTGCAACACGAACCACTTGTCCATGACCAGACCATCCTGATGCCAGCGTTCATCGAACGCCGCCAGCAGCGCATCGCGGCACGGCAACTGCGCCGCTACCGCCGCCGCCAGCGCAGCCAGCGAATCGGTCATGTTGTCCGCCTGACGATACTGCTCAGCCACCAGCCGATCGGCCAGCGCCTCATCGCCAAAGGCCAAATAACCCAGGCACAGGTTGCGCAGAGCGCGTTTGCCGATATCGGCATGATCCACCCGGTAACCGTCGGTTTTGTTGGCGTTATAAACCGCCAGCCACTCGTCGGCCATTTCCTTTGCCAGGCAACGGACAATCGATTCATGCACCGCGGCGATCGCTTCCGGATCGATAGTCGCGAACAGCTCGGCAATCTCGGTTTCCGAAGGCAGCGTCAGGATCTGCGCGGCAAGCGCCGGATCCAGTTTCTCGTCCAGCAGCACGGCACGGAAAGCGTCGGCAACGTGCAACGGCAGAGACAGCGGCTGTTTCTGCTGATGCTTGGCAACGTTCAGTTTGATATAGGTAGCCAGCAGGCTCTGCGCCGCGTCCCAACGGGCAAACTCATTGCGCGCGTGCTGCATCAGGAAAGTCAGTTGCTGATCGCTGTACGGGTAATCCAGCTTCACCGGCGCGGAGAACTCGCGCAACAGCGAAGGCACCGGCTTGTGCGCCACACCGTCAAACACGAAGGTCTGCTCGGCTTCAGTGATGTTCAGCACGTTACCGATCGCCGCACCGTCTTTCTGCAGGGCAATCACGTTGCCTTCGGCGTCGTACAATTCGATATCCAGCGGAATATGCAACGGCAGCTTCTCTGGCTGATCGGCGGTCGGTTCAGTTTTTTGGCTGACGTGCAGGCGGTATTGTTGATGCTCTGCGTCGTATTCATCGCGAACGGTCAGCAACGGTGTGCCGGACTGGCTGTACCAACGTCGGAACAGCGACAGATCGACATTGGAAGCATCCTCCATCGCCTGAACGAAATCATCGCAGGTTGCTGCGCTGCCGTCATGGCGCTCGAAATACAATTGGATGCCCTTCTGGAACTGTTCTTCGCCCAGCAGCGTATGCATCATGCGGATCACTTCGGACCCTTTCTCGTACACCGTCAAGGTGTAGAAGTTGTTCATTTCGATCACTTTATCCGGACGAATGGCGTGCGCCATCGGGCTGGCGTCCTCGGCGAACTGTGCGCCGCGCATGACGCGCACGTTATCGATGCGGTTGACCGAACGTGAACCCAGATCTGAGCTGAACTCCTGATCGCGGAACACCGTCAGGCCTTCTTTCAGGCTGAGCTGGAACCAATCGCGGCAGGTCACGCGGTTGCCGGTCCAGTTGTGGAAATATTCGTGGCCAATCACCGCTTCGATATTCAGGTAATCCTTATCGGTTGCGGTTTCCGCTTTCGCCAGCACGTATTTGGAGTTGAAGATATTTAGCCCTTTGTTCTCCATCGCCCCCATATTGAAGAAATCGACGGCCACGATCATATAAATGTCGAGATCGTATTCCAGACCGAAACGGGTTTCGTCCCATTTCATCGAGTTCTTCAGCGAGGTCATCGCCCAATCGGCACGATCCAAATTGCCGCGATCAACGAACAGTTCCAGAGCCACATCGCGCCCGGAACGGGTGGTAAAGCTGTCGCGCAACACATCGAAATCGCCGGCCACCAGCGCAAACAGGTAGCAAGGTTTTGGGAACGGATCCTGCCACTGCACCCAGTGGCGCCCATCCTCCAGTTCGCCCTGGCCTACGCGGTTGCCGTTCGACAACAGGAACGGATAACGCGCCTTATCCGCCACAATGCGGGTAGTGAAGCGTGCCAACACGTCCGGGCGGTCCAGGTAATAGGTGATGTGACGGAAACCTTCCGCCTCACACTGGGTACACAACGCTTCGCCTGACAGATACAGCCCTTCCAGCGCGGTATTCTTCGCCGGGTGAATATCATTGACGATGGTCATGGTAAATTGTGCTGGTAATTTCTCTATAACCAGCTTGTTATCCTGCAACTGATAGGCGCTCCACGGCTGCCCGTCGATCTGAATACTTACCAGCGTCAGATCTTCGCCATTCAACACCAGCGCCGCCTCGGCAGCGCCCTGACGTTTAATCTTGCTGACTGCAGTGACGCGTGTCGTTTCTGCGTCCAGCTCAAAATCCAAATCAATGTCGGTGATGCTGTAGTCTGGCGCGCGATAATCGTGGCGATACTTCGCCTGTGGCAGTTGTGTCATAAAAACCCTTTGACGTCTCAGTGAGTTACAGGTGCCAGGTTGTCATCATTGGCTTATTTCAGCCGCCGCAGAGGCGCGAAAATGTTGATGACCCTGATTGTAAATAAACTGTATCACAGCCACGAAAAAAGCCTAGAGATGCCGGGGTACCGGAACGGAGAAATCGGAGGTGGATCCTAATGTTGTCGCCGAAGGGCCCGCTCCATCAGGCTCCTTCACCTGATGCAGAGCAAAAATCAGCATTTAATGCTAAAAACCGCCTTTCATATACAGGCCGGTCAATACTTCATCGTCATAGGCAATTCCCCCCGCTTCAACGCCGCACCCAAGCCGATCCCCCTGCCTGCAGCTCGCTTCCCGGTGACAGAGGTTGCGGGGGTATAGTTAAGACATGTCAGCTGCCTCGATGATATAATTGATAAATCTGGTTTAAGGACTCACGGCGAAATGAAAGTAAAATATCTGATCTATTTTTTTACCTTTGCCCTGATGTCATCCTTCGCCATATTTATTTCCGATGAGCTGATTGAAGCCCATACCGACTATCGCGACAATCAACTTAATCTGTATAAGATAAGTCGCGCCAAAGAGATCTCGGAAGCGTTTCAAGCCACGCTGCTGGCGCACCGTTTAAAACGTCTGAGCCTGGTTAATGCGGATATTACCCCGGCGCAATGGCAGGAGGCCGACCGCCTGGCGCGCGAAAAAATTGACCGGTTCAAGCCGCATATCAACAGCAAGATTTCGCAACAGCTCGGCATACGGCAAAAAATCGCCGCGCTTTCCATGCTCGGCCTGATGGAACAATTGCTGGATAACGATAACCGACAGCTTTCATATGTTACCGACGCCAATGCCAATCTGTTTAATATCAACAGCGCCTACTACATTTCTCAGACCAGCAAAAGCTACTACCGTTATACCTACGATACCCGTATGATCGACGCCGACTCCTTTCTGTTTCTGGAAGCCGTGCGCCTGAATAACCGGCTGAATATGTCCCTGACCGAATTAATCGATCAGGTCATTGACGTGAATACCAACCCATTGGAGCGTAAAAGCGCTTATCTGAAAGCCGTACAGCTTACCGGGGTGTTGAATGCACTAAGCACCCGGCTGATCTTTATGAAGCTGACCTACAACGATGTGCCCACCACCTTGCTGGTGAATGAGCTGCTCCGTCAGTTGTCGAAAGGACAGCTAGACCAGATTACCCAAGGGTTGTATACCGCGGCCGATAATCATACCCCCTACCCCGCCGATTTTATTTATCAGTACGTCAAAAGCCTGAGTGAGCTTTCGCAACGGCTCTATCAACGCAGTTTTGAACTGGAAATCGCCGCATCACAACACAAGATTTACACCAGCCAGACGGCTATTTACGGCTTGATTTCTCTCGGTGGTCTGATCGTGCTGTTTATTTTCCTGCCGACGCTGGTTTACTGTTCAAATATCAGCCGTTGGTTGACCAAAACGCATAACAATATTTTGCGGCTGTCGCGCGGCAATATGAACATCGACCGTAATGAGGTGTTTTACGGCCAGGAGTTAATCGCCATCAGCGACGCCATTAAACAGCTAAAACAGTATCAATTGGAAAAGGTGAAGCTGGAAAATGAAAAACATCTGTTGATCAAAGAGCTGGAAGCCTCTTCGTTTCTTGACCCCCTGACCAATATCTATAACCGCCGCAAGTTTTTCCGTGAATGCGAATCCCTGGCAGCCCGCAGCTACCCGTTGGCCTTCTGTTTGATTGATATCGATAACTTCAAAAATCTGAATGACAGTTTCGGACATGACATCGGCGACAGCGTGCTGGTAGCCTTCGGCAAACTGCTGCAAGACGCCTTCCGCTCCAGCGACATTTTCTGCCGTTATGGCGGTGAGGAGTTTGCCGTGATCCTCGGCAACTGCACGCTGGAGAATGCGCGGGAAATTATGTCTAAGCTACGCGAACGCACCCATCAACTCATCCTGACCCTGGACGATGGACAAACCGTGCGTTTCACGACCAGTTGCGGTATTGCCCAGGTGAACAGCCTCAGGCTGCTGCCGACGGCGATCAAACAGGCGGATGAAGCGCTCTATTTCTGCAAGAAAAACGGCAAGGACCGGATCAGCATTCACACGCCAACCGGTTTTATCTGAATTGTTGTTTAAAATAATTAACATTATAATTTCTATGACTAATTAGGCTAAGTCATTCACCTTACAGGCTTATCTGGCTTTTCTGTCTGGAACCTGAAGGCAAGCCGGCATAAAGGCACGTTTAATCCTCGACCCGCTCCGGCGATTTGTGGTGTGATGCAGCTTCAATAACAGGATAATCCGGGTATACTCGCTCAACTTTTTTATGACTATCCGGATTTGGACTCGCGCCTGACGAGGATGCAGTAACGCGCTATGACTCAATACGCTTCCCCGATTTTGACATCGCTGCTTGATACTGACGCTTACAAGCTTCATATGCAGCAAGCCGTATTCCATCGCTACCCCGCGATCAGCGTGGCGGCGGAATTTCGCTGCCGTGGTGATGAACTGCTGGGCGAATATGCCGACGAAATCCGTGCGCAAGTCGCTCTGATGAGCCAACTGGCGCTGACCGAGGCTGAGTTTGGCTATCTTTCAGGGTTGCCGTTCTTCCGTCAGGACTACCTGAACTGGTTGCGTGATTTCCGCTATGACCCGCAGCAGGTTCAGATCGACAATAGTGACGGCAGACTGCATATCCGCATTGCCGGCCCGTGGCGCGAAGTGATCCTGTGGGAAGTCCCTCTGCTGGCGGTGATCAGTGAAGTGGTGCACCGTCACCGCTCGCCGCAGATCACGCCGGACATGGCGGTCGCGCATCTGCGCAGCAAACTGGCGCAGTTTAAAGCCGTGAGCGCCGATGTGGATATCTCCCGTTTCAAACTGATGGACTTCGGCACCCGTCGCCGTTTTTCCAAAAGCGTGCAGCAGGCGATCGTCAGCACGCTGCAAAACGAATTCCCATCGCTGGTCGGCACCAGTAATTACGATCTGGCGCATCAACTTGGCCTGACGCCGGTAGGCACCCAGGCACATGAATGGTTCCAGGCGCACCAGCAGATAAGCCCTGTGCTGGCTAACAGTCAACGTGCGGCATTGCAGGCCTGGCTGGACGAGTACCCGGACCAGCTCGGCATCGCGTTGACCGACTGCATCGCCATGGACGCCTTTCTGCGTGATTTCGGCCCGCAGTTCGCACCGCGTTATCAGGGGCTGCGCCATGACTCCGGCGACCCGTTTGAATGGGGTGAGAAAGCCATCGCGCATTACCGGAAGTTGGGTATCGATCCGATGAGCAAAACGCTGGTGTTCTCCGACAACCTGGATCTGGACAAGGCACTGGCGCTTTATCGCCACTTCTATCAACGCATCGACCTGGTGTTCGGCATCGGCACGCGTTTGACCTGCGACATTCCGGGCGTAAAACCGCTGAATATCGTCATCAAACTGGTTGAATGCAAGGGCAAGCCAGTGGCTAAACTGTCCGACAGCCCGGGCAAAACCATCTGTCAGGATCAGGCCTTCGTGAAGGCCTTGCGCAAAGCCTTCGATCTGCCGCTGGTGAAAAAAGCCAGCTAGGCGGCCATGCGTTGCAAACGCTAAAAAGCCGGCTGAAAACTTCAGGCCGGCTTTTTTCTTCTTTATAAGACGCTTTCCGCTGCCCCCTTTTCGCCCAGCCCCAAGAAATGTTGTTCCAATCCGGCGATTTCTGCTTGTGCTCTGCATCGCGGCAAGTAACATAGCACCATCCCCATATTGTTGGGTTTTAAGCTATTTCCAAATCAAATTATAAAGAGAGAAATTTATGAGCGTAGTGCCTGTAGTCGACGTACTGCAAGGTCGTGCTGCGGTTGACAGTGAAGTCACCGTACGCGGTTGGGTGCGTACCCGGAGAGATTCTAAAGCTGGTATCTCCTTCCTGGCCGTCTATGACGGTTCCTGCTTTGATCCGTTACAGGCCGTCGTTAATAATTCTCTGCCGAATTATCAGGATGAAGTGCTGCATCTGACCACCGGCTGTTCGATTGAAGTCACCGGCAAAGTCGTTGCTTCCCCGGGCGAAGGCCAGAGTTTCGAACTGCAAGCGACCGCCATCAAAGTGGTGGGCTGGGTTGACGATCCGGACACTTACCCGATGGCGGCCAAACGTCACAGCATCGAGTACCTGCGCGAGGTAGCTCACCTGCGCCCACGTACCAACCTGATCGGCGCCGTGGCCCGTGTGCGTCATACGCTGGCGCAGGCGATCCACCGTTTCTACCACGAGAACGGGTTCTTCTGGGTTTCCACCCCGCTGATCACCGCTTCCGATACCGAAGGCGCCGGCGAAATGTTCCGAGTTTCAACGCTGGATCTGGAAAATCTGCCGCGCACCGATAAAGGCGCGGTTGATTTCAGCCAGGACTTTTTCGGCAAAGAAGCTTTCCTGACCGTTTCCGGCCAGTTGAACGGCGAAACTTACGCCTGTGCGTTGTCGAAAGTGTATACCTTCGGCCCCACCTTCCGCGCAGAGAACTCCAACACCAGCCGCCACCTGGCTGAATTTTGGATGATCGAACCGGAAGTAGCGTTTGCCGACCTCGAAGACATCGCCGAACTGGCGGAAAAAATGCTGAAGTATGTGTTCCAGGCCGTGTTGAACGAGCGTATGGATGACATGCAGTTCTTCGCCGAGCGTGTGGACAAAGATGCGATTGAGCGTTTGAAGCGCTTTGTTTCTTCCGATTTCGCCCAGGTGGATTACACCGAAGCGGTGGAAATCCTGATCGCCTCCGGCCAAACCTTCGAAAACCCGGTATCCTGGGGCATCGATCTGTCTTCCGAGCATGAGCGCTATCTGGCCGAGAAACACTTTAAAGCGCCGGTGGTGGTGAAGAACTACCCGAAAGACATTAAAGCTTTCTATATGCGCATGAACGACGACGGCAAAACCGTTGCAGCCATGGACGTGCTGGCCCCGGGCATTGGCGAGATCATCGGCGGTGCCCAGCGTGAGGAACGTCTGGACGTCTTGGATCAGCGCCTGGATGCGATGGGCCTGAATAAAGAAGATTACTGGTGGTATCGTGATCTGCGTCGTTACGGCACCGTTCCTCATGCCGGTTTCGGTTTAGGCTTTGAGCGTTTAATCGCCTATGTGACCGGCGTGCAAAACGTGCGCGATGTCATTCCGTTCCCACGCACTCCGCGTAACGCAAGCTTTTAATTAATCAGTCTAAACATTTCCAAATAATTTAGTTACAAAACCAAGGACAGCTTTGCTGGCCTTTCGCATTTTCTAATATTGACCCGCGTCACAAAGTTCCCTTAATATTACATTTTGTTACATATACTTTCCTTTTGAAACCTCATTAGGACATTAGTAGCATTTTCGTTCTAGATTAACCCGCCCACGAATGGAACACTGCGTGCAGACACAGGACGACACCAATCTATCTACAATAGTTCCAAAAGAATTATTGGCGGCAGTGGCAAAGGTGTCCGAATAACACCAATGAGGGTAATAATGATGAAGCGCAACATTCTTGCAGTGGTAATCCCGGCTCTGTTAGCTGCTGGTGCAGCAAACGCAGCTGAAATCTACAACAAAGACGGCAACAAGCTGGATCTGTACGGCAAAGTTGACGGTCTGCACTACTTCTCCGACGACAAAGGCAATGACGGCGACCAGACCTATGTTCGTTTCGGCTTCAAAGGTGAAACCCAGATTACTGACCAACTGACCGGTTACGGCCAGTGGGAATACAACGTTCAGGCTAACCACGCTGAATCTCAAGGCACCGAAGGCACCAAGACTCGTCTGGGCTTCGCAGGTCTGAAATTTGCTGACTACGGTTCATTCGACTACGGCCGTAACTACGGCGTACTGTACGACGTGGAAGGCTGGACAGATATGCTGCCAGAGTTCGGCGGCGATACTTACACCTACACCGACAACTTCATGACCGGCCGTACCAACGGCGTTGCTACTTACCGTAACAACAACTTCTTCGGTCTGGTTGACGGTCTGAACTTCGCTGTTCAGTACCAGGGTAAAAACGAAAACGACGGCCGCGCTCTGAAGAAACAAAACGGCGACGGTTGGGGCCTGTCTTCTACTTATGACATCGGCGAAGGCGTAAGCTTCGGTGCTGCATACGCGTCTTCTGACCGTACTGACAAGCAAACCAACAACTCCACTGCTGGCGGCGACAAAGCTGACGCATGGACCGTTGGTGCTAAATACGACGCGAACAACGTCTACCTGGCAACCATGTACTCCGAAACCCGTAACATGACTCCATACGGTGATTTCGATGCAGGTATCGCGAACAAAACCCAGAACTTCGAAGTGACTGCTCAGTACCAGTTCGACTTCGGTCTGCGTCCAGAAGTGTCTTACCTGCAGTCTAAAGGTAAAAACCTGGCTGGCCGTACCGCACATGGTTCTAGCTTCGGCGGCGGCGATGCCGACCTGGTTAAATATGTTTCTGTTGGTACCACTTACTACTTCAACAAAAACATGTCCACCTATGTTGATTACAAAATCAACCTGCTGGACGACAACGAGTTCACTAAAGCCACTGGCACCGCTACCGATGATATCGTAGGTGTTGGTCTGGTTTACCAGTTCTAAGTTGTCATACTTAACGGCGGTTCACCGCCGTATGAGTTAAAAACAGGGCTTCGGCCCTGTTTTTGTTTTTGTGCCGCGAGTAACTTTTTATTCTGCCAACGCCCCCTTCTCCCTCATTTTTTATGCTGAACCTGCCCCCTTCACAAGATCGATGTGTTTTTCTCGCAAACGGTTGGCAAAGCGCATAACTGGCGCTACCCTGATGCCTCTGTCTGCTTAACTCCGAGCCATGGAAGCACCTGACATGTTTGAAAAAATCACTGCTGCACCCGCCGACCCAATCCTGGGTCTGACCGACATTTTCCGCGCGGACGCCCGCCCTAATAAGATCAACTTAGGGATTGGCGTTTACAAAGATGAAACCGGCAAAACCCCGGTACTGACCAGCGTGAAAAAAGCTGAGCAATATCTGCTGGAAAATGAAACCACCAAAAACTATCTCGGCATTGAAGGCATCCCGGCGTTCGCCACCTGCACGCAAGAGCTGCTGTTCGGCAAACAAAGCCCAATCATCGCCGACAAGCGTGCACGCACTGCGCAAACGCCTGGTGGTACCGGCGGCCTGCGTGTGGCAGCAGACTTTATCGCCAACCAGACCAGCGCAAAACGCATCTGGATCAGCAACCCAAGCTGGCCGAACCACAAAAACGTGTTCAGCGCCGTTGGTCTGGAAGTCCTGGAATACGCCTACTACGATGCCGCCAACCATTCGCTGGATTTCGATGGCCTGCTGAACAGCCTGAAACAGGCTCAGGCCGGCGATGTGGTGCTGTTCCACGGCTGCTGCCATAACCCGACCGGCATCGACCCTACCGCCGAGCAGTGGGCCCAATTGGCTGAGCTGTCCGTCGCCAACGGCTGGTTGCCGCTGTTCGACTTCGCCTACCAGGGCTTTGCGAAGGGATTGGAAGAAGATGCACAGGGCCTGCGTATTTTCGCCGCCAAGCATCAGGAACTGATCGTCGCCAGTTCGTACTCGAAGAACTTCGGCCTGTACAATGAACGCGTCGGTGCCTGCACGATCGTAGCCGCCGATGCGGAAACCGCAGATCGCGCGTTCAGCCAGGTGAAAGCCGCTATTCGTGCCAACTACTCCAACCCACCGTCGCACGGCGCCGCCGTCGTGGCGACCATCTTGGGCGACGATGCGCTGCGTGCCTTGTGGGAACAGGAACTGACCGACATGCGTCAGCGTATCCATCGCATGCGTCAGTTGTTCGTCAATACGCTGCAAGAGAAAGGTGCGGAGCAGGACTTCAGCTTTATCATCAACCAGAACGGCATGTTCTCGTTCAGTGGGTTGAGCAAAGAGCAGGTGCTGCGCCTGCGCGAAGAGTTTGGCGTTTATGCCGTCAACTCCGGTCGCGTTAACGTTGCGGGCATGACGCCGGACAATATGGCGCCGCTGTGCGAGGCCATCGTCGCCGTGCTGTAACCCATTGCAATGCGAAATAGCAAAAGGGGCGCTCAAGCGCCCCTTAGTTATTTCTGCCGGGAAATAACCTTACCAGATAGCCGGCTCTTCACGCAGGAACGGGTTAGTTTCACGCTCTTGGCCAAAAGTGGACATTGGCCCATGACCTGGGATAAACGCCATATCATCGCCCTGCGGCAACAGCTTGGTACGAATAGAGTTAATCAGCGCCTGATGATCGCCACGCGGGAAATCGCTGCGCCCGACACCGCCGTTAAACAACACGTCGCCCACCAGCGCCAGCCGCGCCTTTTCATTAATAAAGACGATATGGCCAGGGGTATGGCCAGGGCAATGCAACACGTTGAACGTCATCTCGCCCACCTGCACCTTGTCTCCTTCTTGCAACCATTGGGTCGGCGTAAGCGGCGCACACTCTTCCAGCCCAAACATTCGGCTCTGTGCCGGCAGACCGTCCAGCCAGAAAGCGTCTTCCTTATCCGGGCCGTAAATCGGCACCTGATAATGCTCAGCCAGTTCCGCCGCGGCACCTACGTGATCGAGATGGCCGTGCGTCAGCAGGATCTGCGTGATCGTCACGCCCTGCTTCGCCACTTCGGCCTTCAATTTTTCTGCCTCGCCGCCGGGATCGACCAATGCCGCCTGCTGCGTGCTCTCACACCAGATCAGGCTACAATTTTGACTGAAGGCGGTAACGGGAATAATTTGGTATTTCATAAGGCTCCAACGACAACAGCGCCACACCCTCGCGGGCTGGCGCTATTCACTATGGTGCACAGCGACTACCAGGTCCGCACCGGGCCGGTATCGATGTGTACAAAGTTGCTACGTGGGTAATATCCTACACCACCACCGCGCATTTTTAACGCCGCTTTACGGATATTACTCAATTGGATGCCTTCGATATGGAAGTCCATCGCCTGGCCTTTGGTGTGATAGCTGTGCTTGGCCACACCGCGGCTGCGCTCACGCAGCTCATTGTTGGTATCCAGGGAGCGGTAACCTGAAACCAACTGCACCGGCTTGTTGGTACCCAACAGACCTTGCAGACGGTAGAGCTGATCAAACAGGCGGGGATCGATCGGCTTAATCTTGTTGGCGCGATAATCACGGAAAAGATGATTAAGACGAACCAGCTCGTCTTTATTATACCCCTTCCCATCGAAGAATTCGGCCTTCAACGTTTCGCCCGTATGCATGTTATTTACGACCAGAATGCGTGGGCGTGAAGTAGAAAGACTGGCAAAAGCCTGCCCTGGAAGCAGAGCTATACCCATGGCGGCGCTACCTAACGCCAGCCATTTGCGGCGATGATGATCAATTTTGTCCATGTTTCTGTTAAACCCGGCAAGAATATCAAAATATATGCACAAAACAGCGCACTGCCCGAACCATAACCGCCCACACAGCCTGAGTCAACCCGTGATGTCCCGCGGTTTGCAGGCACCCACTGAATGAGTGCCTGCATCATGATCCGATATTCAGACCGTTATTTATTTATAATTACTGCATTTATTGCATTAATTTTTCGGCCTGAGCCAAAATTTGTGCACCCGATCTCACCGTATCATCGTAATTGTAAATATCTGTACGAAATTGTGGCTTTCCATCATCAGAAACCCAGGCGGTTAAATAATACAATTTAACCGGAATATGCTGACGGATATTTACGTAGGTGGTATTTCCCCCTTTAAGGGTGGAGGAAACGCGGGTATTGTTCCAGCCGGCATCTTGCAGCAGCATATTAGCCAAATCAGATGCCTTGTTAACGCGTACGCAACCGGAACTCAGGGCACGAATATCTTTCTGGAACAGATTGTGGTTCGGCGTATCGTGCAGATAGATAGCATCCGAGCTCGGCATGTTGAATTTGAAACGCCCCAGCGAGTTGGTGGCGCCCGGTGCCTGACGAATGCGGTATGGGAAATTACGCGCAGACACCATGTTCCAGTCAATCATCGCCGGGTTGATGACCTCAGCGTCATTGCTCCAGCCGGAAAGCACGGTATAGCCGTGTTTCTGGAAATAGCTGCCGTCACGCATTGCCTTTGGCACAATATCTTCGCGTACCAGCGTAGTCGGCACATTCCACGGCGGGTTGACCACGACGTTGTTCAGCGCACTGTTCATCAGCGGCGTCTTACGGCTGGGCCGACCGACGATAACCCGTGAGGAAAGCACTTCATTGCCGTTCTGGTAGTAAGTCAGCGAGTAATTGGGAATGTTAACCATGATCCCGGTGTCGACGTAGCCAGGGAGGATGCGCAAACGCTGGATATTCAATGCCAACAGCGAAGCGCGCGTTTGCGGCGACACGTTGAGCCATTCGCGGGTACGGGCGCCAATCACGCCGTCAGCGGTCAAACCTTGCCATTTCTGGAAGCGTTTAACGCCTTCGACCAGATCGGGGGTATAAGCGTTATCAGTGACGGTCACCGGGCCGGCAGGCTGCTGGGCGAATGGCGATTCCGGCGATGCGGCAAGATCTTTTACCGGTGCGGCTGACGGGCTGATAACCACACTTTTGCTCTCGCGACTTTTTTCTTCATCGACTGACAAACCGCCATCGTCCGGTTCATTGCGCGAACCGGTCAGTACCGCAGGCGGCTCCTGCGTTTGCACCGACGCTGCGGTCAGCATGCCATTGCGCGCCAGGATCTCACGCAAGGCAGCAATGTCGCTGCTCAGTTGATCGGGGCGCAAACTCGGACCGTTAGCCATCTGCGGCCATGGACGGTTATCGGCCAGCATGTCGCGCAGCGCCTGATGCATCTTGGCGTATTGCGGGTGCTGCGGCGCCAGCTTGGTGACATAAGCCAACGTCTTGCCCTGACGCACCGCCAGTTGCCATTGATTAATCACCGCATTAGGCGGCAGGCCGAGCTTGTAGGGAATATTGCTATACAACCAGCTGTTACCGTTGGCGCCGATGGCTGAAACGAACTGCAAATACCCCAGCATAGCATCAGACAGGACAACGTCGCGCGCCACGCCGGTAATCGCCGGATCGGTCAGCAGCTTCACCCATTGGGTAAACTGCGGCTGCACGCCGGACATGGCCAGCTCGGCCAACTGCTGCTGGAACTGCTGAACCGCCTCGCGATCCTGCCACATCAGTTGCATCCGGTTAGCGGCGTACAAAGGAGCCAACGTTGAAAGATAGTGCGGTGTCATTCCTTTCGGCAATGCCGCCAATAATTCCGAACGGCTTTGCGCAACTGACATGCCGGATGACGCTACCGGAAACGCAGGCACGGTTGCCCATGCGGGTAACGACGACGCAAGTCCAGATGCGATTGCGCAGCTCAGCGCCAGACGCCGTAAAGTGTTTCCATTTTTAAGCAACATCCATTGCCCCCTGTATGCTCACAAAAAATACATCAAAAACCGCTTGTTAATTTCAGTATACGAACAGAAAGGCCATTTTGCCCTTGGACGCCGCTAATAACTGTTATGTCATTAAGCTACCCGGTTTTTAGCGGATAAAAAAGCAGGACTATCATCCATGCACACAAAAAAATAGCCACCCCAGGGCGGCTATTTTCAGATTATTAGCGGACTTTTTTGCGTTTACGGCGTTTCTACCGCAGCAGTGCCCGGTGCAGGCAGCTCATTGGCGAAACCGCGCAGCCCCACTACGTGCACGTGCTCATGGTTCTGGAACACCTTACGCACCAGCTTATAAGTGGTGCCTTTTTCCGGGCTGATGTTTTCCGGCGCAGCGATAATCAGCTGCATTTCCAGACGATCGCACAGCTCGAACAGCGTTGCGATGGACTTGGCGTCCAGTCGCGCCGCTTCATCGAGGAACAGCAAGCGGCAAGGCGAGATATCCTTGCCACGCAGACGGCGTGACTCCTCTTCCCAGCTCTGCACCACCATCACCAGGATCGACATCCCGGTCCCTATCGCTTCCCCGGTAGACAACGCGCCGCTCTCTGCACGCAGCCAACCGTCAGAGCCGCGGAACACTTCCACTTCCAGCTCCAGATAGTTACGGTAATCCAGCAGCTCTTCGCCGATGGTCTGCGGTGTGCGTTGCCCCATATCAATCTGCGGGTTCAGGCGCTGATACAGCTTCGCCAAGGCTTCAGAGAAGGTCAGACGGTTGCTGTTGAACAGATCCTGATGCTGCTCTCGCTGCTCGGCCAGTACGTCCAGCAGCGTCGCATGCGCTTCGCGCACGTTGACGTTCAACCGCACGCTCTTCACCTGGCCGAAAGACACCGCCTGCAGACCCTGGTTGAGCATGCTGATGCGGTTCTGTTCACGCTGGATGGTTTTGCGGATGATATTCGCCACGCTCTTGGAACTGATCGCCAGCTTCTGCTCACGCGCGGTCAGTTCTTCGGTCAGGCGACCCAGCTCGATTTCCATCTGTTCGATGGCCTCAACCGGGTCATCGGTACGAATGATATCCTGGCGGATACGCTCGCGCAGATGCTGATACACCGCGATATAGAACTGAATCTTGCGTTCCGGGCGTTTTGGATCTTCCGACAAACGCAGAACGTCGCGCAGATGTTCGTTATCCGACACCGCCAGACGCAACGCACCCAGCGCCTTATCCGACATCGAGCGCAGCTCGTCACCGTCCATATAAGCCAGTTCGCGACGGTGCAGACGGCGTTCAACGCCGTTGTCTTTCACCATACGCATAACCGCACACCAACCCGCCTTGGCGGTCACCACCTGCTCACGCAGTTGGTAATAGTCGCGCTCCAGCTTGCGCAGTTTCTTCTGCAGGCTGTCCATTTCCGCTTCGCAGAAGGTCAGCTGTTTTTCCAGCTGGTTACGGCGCGCACGGTTGGTACTCAGCGCCGCATGCAACTCGTCACGACGCGCTCGCGCACGCGCTTCGGCGTTGGCATCCGCCTGCACGCCGATGTCCACCAGTTCCTGACTCAGCTCTTTCAGCATGTCGCGCTTGGCGTCATACGAACTTTTCAGCGATGCCAGTACCTGGCTGTACTGGGTAAATTGGGTTTGATACTGACGCAGTTGCTCACGGGCGCGGGTACGTTCCGCTTCCGCATGCTCCAGACGCTGGCGCAGCTTGTCGTTAAGATCGTTGTTGGCGTTCTGCATGCCGGCAGAGTCGGTATAACCAAAGTGCGCACGACGCTGCACCACTTCGATCAGAGCAAACGCCTGTTGCTTGGCCTGACGCTGTACGCTCTGCGCCTGGGTGTAATCCTGCTGCAGCTGTTCATGCTGCTGCGGATCGCTTTGCAACACCGACAACAAGGGTTCCAGCTTGGTCAGGGAAACGCCGTGTTGCTGAATATGGCGCGCAGCATCCTGCGCCTCTTCAAGCTCTTCGCGGATCTCTTCCACCCGGTCCTGCAGAGTATCGTCATTCAGCAGTGACACCAATGGCATCAGGCGGTTGAGCGCCGAGATGCCCTCTTTCGCCTGATCGTACTGCTGCCGCTGCTGCTGGTTTTGCGCTTCATGGTTGTTCAGCGCACGCTCGATTTCACCGCGACGGGAATTGAGGCCACGGATTTCCGCTTCCGGATCGGCGTCAAACGCCACCGCCAGATGGGAACCGATAAAGCGGCTGAAAGCCTGATGCGAACGCTGGGTCTTTTGCACGTCGAATGACAGCGTCGCGTAGCGCTCAGCCAGAGTTTCACGCTCGGCATGCAGCACTTCCAGACGGTTTTCACGCGCGGCACGGCCAAACAGCGGCACTTCCGGGTAACGCGAATAACGCCACTGACGATCGGCGGTTTTCACCAATACCGCCCTGTCCTGCTCTTCGACGGCGAACACGCTGTCATCGAACGACTGCGGATCCCCTTCGATCAGATAGAGATCTTCCGGGCAGTCTTCGAGACCTTCCAGCATCTCGCGCACCAGCGACAGATCCGGCACCACGATCGCGTGGCGCGATGGGCCGTATAGCGCCGAGAAGTAAGGCGCATCATCGATGGTGACATCGTCGTAGATTTCAGAAAGCAGCACGCCGCCAAAACGTTCGGCCAGGGTCACCAAACGTTGATCTTCGGCACCGCCAGGCTGGCTAAGGCGTTCGATTTGCGCTTCAACTTCACGCTTGCGGGCAGCCACTTCGTCGCGCTCAACGGTGGTTTCGCGTTCGCGCTCCAGCAGTTGCTGCATGAACTCGGTCACCTGCTGGCTGCTTTCCAGTTCTTCACCGCTCTGCTCGCTAAGCTGACTCAGGGAATCCTGAGCCGCCAACCAGACAGGCGCACGTGCGGTAAGCTCGCGAATGCGCTGCTGGATCTGCTCCAGTTCCTGACGCATTTCCATTCGGCGCTCGCCGGCGTCGCTGACGCTCTGCGACAGCGATTCCAGACGCTCTTCCAACTCTTGCAGCAGCGCATCGAGATCGTCCGGCTGGTACTCCTGGCCGTGGCGCTTGCAGAACTCCTGCAGCAGACGCTCGGCATCTTGTTGGGAGCGCAGACGCTGTTCCAGTTCGCTCAGGCGCATGCGCAGCGGCTGCACGCGTTCGGCAAGGTGCTGCTGCGAAGGCCAATCGCGCAACAATTCGCGCGCGCATTGCCAGGCTTCGCTGCGGCTGACCTGGCCGGCGATTTTGCCCACCAGTTGATAAGCTTGTTCAAACTGACCGTGCGCGGCGTCGGCCACGCTCAGTTTCTGCTCGAGCATCAGCAACGCTTCCGTTGCTTCCTGCTCACGGGCCTGGAAAGTATCCAGCCACTGTTCGGCATTTTCAGCGGTCAGTTCTGGCAGTTGGCACAACGAGCGAGCCCGTTCCAAGGCCTGCAACGCCTGCTGATACTGAATGGCGCGGGTCTGCTGCACGTCGAGCGCCTGCTGGTAATCGGCGAGCTGGCTTTTCAGTTCATCCACTTCCAGTTCGGCCGCCTCGGCGCGCGCTTCGTTTTCGGCCTGCTGCTCACTGGCCTCGGCAACCACTTCGTTCTGTTCTTCCAGGCGGTAGGTCAGCTCTTCCAGATCGCCTTCATAACGCTCGATCTTTTCCTGCTGACGCATCGCCGTTTGCACCAGATTCAGGTGATCGCTGGCGGCCTGGTAGTCGGTTTCCAAATCGGATTCCGCACCGCTCTGCTCTGCCAATTCACGCGCCATTTCCACGTGACGATACTGCTCGGCGGCCAGCTGTTTACGGCTGCCCAGCAGATCGCTGCGCAGCGCCAGCGCGCCGTCCAGATGAATGCGCCGTTCGTTGGCATGGCGCATGTAGTCTGCCGCCACGTAGGACGTTGCTTCGGAAATCAGGTGCTTGAACAGGTCACGGTCCGACTGAGTGACGCGGATCGCTTCCAGCGTCATGCGGTTTTCACGCAGTGCCGCTTCCATATCCTGGAACGCCTTGCGCACGCCGCTGTTTTCCGGCAACAGATAATCGCGCAGCGATCGGGTGATGGCGCTGGAAATCCCGCCGTACAGCGAGGCTTCGATCAGGCGGTAAAACTTGCTGCGATCGGCGGACGAACGCAGGCGTTTCGGCAGCACGCCCAGATCGAACATTAAAGCGTGGTAATCGGTGATTGAGTTGAACTGCTTGAACTGCACGCCTTCCATCTCTTCGACGCGCTCTTTCAGTTCCTGCAGCGTCAGTACGCGCGCCTGGCGCTCGCCTACCGTTTGGGTCAGCAGTTCAGTAGGCTGCACCGCTGTCGGTAGCCCCTGAATGGTGAACGGCTTGATGTCCACCTTGCGATCGCGACCCGCCACCTGCTGCAAACGCACGCCAACCACCACGCGCTGATGGCGCGAGTTGATCACGTCGAGAGTGGAGTAACAGACCCCGGCGCGCAGCTTGCCGTGCAAGCCCTTGTCGCGCGAACCGCTGGTGGCGCCGGCTTCGGTGGTGTTACGAAAGTGCAGCAGCGTCAAGTCGGGGATCAGCGCGGTGACGAAAGCCGCCATAGTGGTGGATTTCCCGGCCCCGTTACCGCCGGACAGCGTGGTCACCAGCTCATCCAGATCAAAGGTACGAGCAAAGAAGCCGTTCCAGTTAACCAGCGTCAGCGAGCGAAATTTACCGCGTTCAATCATTCCTGTTCATCCTCTGCACTGTCCGGAGTGTTATCAACCTGCTGGTCTTCAGTTTCGCTCTCGTCGTTCAGCGACAGACTGTTTTCGACCGGCATCGCCTCACCGTCACGAATCATGCGCAGTTGCGCTTCACGCGGATCGTCACCGCTGCGCACGTCGGCGCCAAAGCGGAACACGGCTTCGGTGATGCGGAACTTGCTGCTGTCATTGCCCATGAAATAGACCATGCCCAGACGACGCAGACGGTTCAGCGAGGTACGCACTTTTTCGTGCAGTTTCTGACGATCGAGATCCGAGCCAGTGGAGCGCTGGTTAACGAACTTCAGCAATTTGGTCTCATCCGCCAGGCTCAGCAGCTCGTCGTACAGCTCCTGATGGCTGAAAATCCCCTCATGCGCCAGACGCTCTGGGCTGAGATAGAGATAGCACAGGATTTTCCCTACCATCATGTCCAGCTCGGACAACACCGAACGCGGGATCAGGGTAGTGGAACGCGGGCGCAGGTAGAAAAAGCCTTCCGGCGCGCGGATCAGCTCCACGTTGTAGCGGGTGTAAAACTCTTCCAGTTCGTCCTGAAAGTCCATTAAGAAAGCATGGTTATCCAGCTCATCGATACCGATGTGACGACCTGCACGCAGTTGGCTGTCGAGCGCCGGGAACAGCGCGTTAGACAATGCCTTGGCCAGCTTGACTGGCATTACTTGTTCAATATTTGTCGATGACATGGGCCTGGACCTTGGCTCCGTAATCATTGATTGCCTGCCATTGCGCCGGCAACCCTGAAAAATCTGCTTCAGCCACACCAAGGCGCACAGCCTGGTCGACCACTAAACGTGCTACGTCGAAATGACGAGCACGCGGATATTGCGCCAGATAATCGCGCATTACCGCCCCTAAATTGAGCGGTATCTGTTGTTCCTGATAAATCTTCAGCGCCTGTTCGATCATTGCCGCCAGTTGTTCGCGGATCTCGCTGAACTCTTCGAACTCCAGATCCGGCGGCAGTTCCCCAGTCACTTCCTCGCTGCGCAGCGCCAGCTCTTCGTCACGCATATCCAGCAAGCGGTCGGCGTTGGCGTGGGTGAGCGTCCATGGGTTGTCGAAATAGTTTTGCACCGATTGGCGCAGGCGTTGGGCGAACACGCGGTTCTTATCCATGTCGATCGCGGTACGGATAAATTTATGCACGTGACGGTCGTAACCGATCCACAGGTCAATCGCCTGCTGGCCCCAGCTGATAATGCGGTCGAGCTTGCTTTGCAGATCGAACACCAGTTTGTCGACGAAGCCCAGTTCCATCCCGCCCAGCGTCGCATCCTGAATGCGCAACAGGTTGGCCTGCAGTTTGTCGCCCGCCGCCTCCAGCGTATCTTGCAGCTCGCGCAGCGTGCCGGAAGTTTCGGACAACAGCATCTCACAGCTGGAGATCGCCGCGCGCCAATCCTGATTCAGCAGTGCGGCGATATCTTCCTTCACGCCCTGCTGTTGCTCATCCATCAGCCGTTGGGTCATGTCGATACTGTCGAAGATTTCCGCCACCGAATATTTCAGCGGTGCAAACACGTTGCGGTGCCAATGGAAATCATCTCCGCCCTCTTCGGCGGCGTCGGCGGCGCGCTTTAGCTCTTCCGCCACGATCGACAGCTGCATCGACAGACGCAGCGTAGAGAATTCGCGCTGACGGATATAGTAATCGGTGATACCGATGCCCAACGGGGTCAGGCGATAAATCGCATTGCCGTCTGCCAGTTCGCTGGTAAAGCGGTTTAACAGGCGCTGGCGCACCATGTCGTTAATCGCATTATTGGCGCGGACCGCCACCGTTTCATGCGTCTGTTCGAAACCCTTGCTGACATGGCGAAATGCATCAACCAGCTCACCTTCGCTCATCTCGCCGTCCAGTCGCTCGCCGTTAAGGGTGGCGATAGCGAGCAAAAACGCGAGACGCTCCGTAGGGAGCGAAATAGAGAAATCATTTTTCCGTGCCCAGGCGACCAGTTCGGGTACTGTCTGGGAAAATTCACTCATAGTTCGTCCTTCAGGTTTGGTTTATGCGCCATGACGTGAATATAGCGCCCCAAACTCACGTACGGCTCCTGCCGGCAATAGTGCTGTTCAAGCGCCAGTAACTCTTCAAATTTTTGCGTCTGTAGCTGCCTGCTCTGCAGATAATCGTGGAACACGCGCACGCCGGTTTTCCCGCTGATGCGCATGCCCATTTGCTCCAGCCAGCCATAAACCTGCGGCGGGTTGTGCGGATATTGCGGCGACAAAGAGCGCTTTCTGCGCCTTCTGACTTCTGGATTCACCAGTTGGAAATTACCCAACACCACGTTGCGCATCAAGAGGCCGTTGGCATTAAAGAACATCAATGACAGCGCGCCGCCGGGTAGCAGGCAGTTGAACAATGCCTGCAACGCCGCCTCAGGTTCAGCAATCCATTCAAGCACCGCGTGGAACAATATCAGATCAACCGGCTGTTCCAAGTGCTGACCAATATCCTGCGCTGAACTTTGTATGAATTGCATGTTCTGGCTCACACCTTTCTGTTCGGCCAGTTGCGCAGCGCGTTGGATCATCTCACCAGAAAGATCGCACAACAACACCTGATGTCCTAATTCTGCCAGTTGACAAGCCAGGTGGCCTTCGCCGCCGCCGGCATCCAGAATGCGCAGCGGCCGCTGCGGCAACTGGGCCAGCAACGTGGTCAGGTCCTGCCAGACTACCGCCTGACGGATCTTCCCTTTGGTGGTGCCGTAAATATTACGCGCAAACTTTTCAGCAATATCGTCAAAATTGCGATCCTGCATGGACAACGGCTCCGCTGATCTTATCCTGATGGGGGCAAAGCGCCAGCCCATTCAAACCTGCTATTTTGGCACAGACTGGCTTAGAATGAATCTTCTTGCGGCCTGATTGTGCCCGGATGTCGTTTTTTCGCCCAAAAGGACCTGATTTTTGATGCTGTTCAACCTGAAAAAGTTCATTGGCGCCATTTTAATGCCATTACCTGCGCTGCTGCTGTTGATGGGGCTGGCGCTGTTGCTGCTATGGTTCACCCGCTGGCAAAAAAGCGGCAAAGTAATTTTATCACTGAGCTGGCTGTTTTTACTGCTTTTCAGCCTGCAGCCGGTGGCCGACCGGCTGTTGCGACCTATAGAATCTGAATATGTAACCTATCGTGGCAATGACCAGGTGAATTATATCGTGGTGCTGGGTGGCGGCTATACCTTTAACCCGGATTGGGCTCCCAGTTCCAACCTGATAGGTAACAGCCTGCCACGAGTGACGGAGGGCGTGCGCTTATATCTCGCGCATCCGGGCAGCAAGATGGTGTTCACCGGTGCCGGCGGCGCCAATACCTTGAGCAACGCGGCAACTGCGGCGCGGGTAGCGGAAAGCCTGGGAGTGCCTCGTAGCGATATGGTGTTGTTGGATCGCCCGATGGATACCGAGCAAGAGGCGTTACAGGTGTCGAAGCTGGTCGGCCAGCAACCGTTTATACTGGTGACCTCAGCCAACCATTTGCCGCGGGCGATGCGCTTTTTTGAAGCCAAGGGGTTGCACCCTATTCCGGCGCCGGCCAATCAGTTGGCCATCAGCTCCAGGTTAAATATTTGGGATCGCGTGGTACCCTCAGCCATGTTCCTTGGCCACAGCGAACGTGCCTGGTATGAAACCTTGGGCAGCCTGTGGCAATCGCTCAAAGGGGCCGATGAGGCCTCTGCCGACTAGCCGGCAAGCCAGGGCAGCAGCTGTTTCGACGCATGGTCAAACAGCTGCCTATCCAGCTTGCCGGTGTGAATTAACCGCCCTGCCGCTTCCCATACGCCATACAGCCAACGTCGCACCAGGAACGACTCCGATACCGGTGCCCGCTGCAAATAATAAAACATCAGTTGGCTGGGCATCCCGGCCTCGCACAACCTGAACAGCTCATATTCACGCGGTGCCCACAGCATCATCCCAGGGTTGAGCATCGCCAGCAGTTGGTCGCTTTTGGCATCTTTCAGCATGCTGCGCAATGACAGGTTGCCGTGCACCAGCACACAAGGATCGTCGAAACCGACAAAAAAATGGGTCAGCGCCTCCCGCGTGCGGTACAACAAGCGGCGATCGGCCATCGTCAGTTGCGGCGAGTTGAGGTTCCCGAGCGTCGACCACAGCACCTCGACCCGCTGCTGATACCAACAAAACCAGTCGTTTTCCTGCGTGCTGTCAACCGTGCCGACGCAGCCGTGGCTGTCGATACGGTGCCAAGCCAATACGCCATCGACGATCTGTTCCATCAGCATATTCCAGCGGTCCGGCGTTCGCGTCGGCGCCTCCACCGACACCCCCCTCAGACGCTCGATCAACAGGATCTCTTTATAGGGTGCCTGATGGGTATAGACCACGCCATACACCGTCGGCAGGCGGATATCCCCTTCACGCGCCAGCATCGACAACTTATAAGCTTCCTGCTGGGCTATACCCTGACAGACAAAGCTTTTTGCCATCAGCGGGATCGCGTGACCCTGTTGGTCATACAACGAGTACATGTGTGCATAAGGCTGTTCGCTAACGCGTTCCAGTCGACTGATGGATTCGCCCAGCACAATGCTCAGTTCGGCGCGTAACTGCTCCATAAGGAAATAACCTCAAGAGAAAAAGAGGAGACGCTGACATCATCGAACGGTGAGCAAAAAAAATCCTCAACGCAGATCAACAAAATGGGGATAAAGAATACGGGAAATTGTACCGCCGACACGCCAGGCGACGTGCCGGCTTTTAATGCTTAGCCCTTGATGCTGTCGCGCACGCGCTGCAGATCTTCCGGCGTATCAACACCCACGGTTGGAATGGCTTTAGCAACCCCCACATGGATTTTTTCACCGTACCACAGCACCCGCAGCTGCTCCAGCAGCTCAATTTGCTCCAGTTGGCTTGGCGCCCAGCTGACATAACGGCGCACAAAACCGGCACGATAGGCGTAAATGCCGATGTGGCGCAGCAGGCTGTCGCCGATACTTTCTTTGGATTGGGCAAAACGTTCCCGATCCCAGGGAATAGTCGCGCGTGAAAAATAGAGCGCATAACCCTGTGCATCCATCACTACTTTGACGGCATTGGGGTTAAAGGCTTCTTCCGCGCTGGCAATCGGTACCGCGAGAGTGGCCATGCCGGCCTGGCTGGCTGCCAGGTTTTCTGCCACCTGGCGTACGATCACCGGCGGGATCAGCGGTTCGTCACCCTGCACGTCAACGATGATTTCGTCATCGGCAAAACCATAATGCTCGATCACTTCCGCCAGGCGTTCGGTGCCGGAATGGTGATGCGGGCTGGTCATGCACACTTCGCCACCGGCGGCTTTGACCGCTTTGGCCACTTCGGGATGATCGGTCGCTACGATAACGCGGCTGGCGCCGGACTCACGTGCACGTTCCATTACGTGCACCACCATTGGCTTACCGTGAATATCGGCCAACGGCTTGCCCGGCAAACGGGTTGATGCATAACGGGCTGGAATAATAGCGATAAAACTCATGCGTGTTTCTCATCCAATGACAGCGAACGCGCTTCGTTTTCCAGCAGTACGGGAATGCCATCACGCAGCGGATAGGCAAGGCCGTCCACTTTGCAGACTAGTTCCTGGTTTTCTTTATTGAAATAGAGCTTACCGTTGCAAACCGGGCAGGCAACGATTTCGAGTAAACGGTGGTCCATGCTTCCTCCTGAGTGGAGATCTAAAGTGCGTGAGAATAGCATAACGCTATGTGCCAGGTTAATCACCGCTGTTTTACCGCTGCCTTTTAATCTGGCGCGGGGGATTGAATTGACTGTGATGCAGGCGTAGAATTTTGTGATGCAAGTCACAAAAAAGACGCTTTCCATGATCAAACGTATTCACAAAATCATCGCCCTGTTTGCGAATTTCAGCAACTAGCAACTAAGGCATAGATCTGATTGTAACGGGCGGCGCTGAAAATTCGTTTTACCCACGCTGACGACGCCGCTCGTTATTCCACTTCCCACCCTTCACCCCATTCGACGGCCAACTGTGCCGGAATATCCCCCAGCGTCACCTGTTTTGCCCCGTGCCATTTTGCACTGCGCGTGATTGCCTGCCGAAGATCCTGCGCACGTTGTTTGCCAAACCGAACTTTGGCCTGCGGGTGGAAACTGATAATTTCGAAAATGCCCTGTCGCCGATGCATTTTGGCATCAATGCGGCCAATCAACTCGCCCCGTTGCAACACCGGCAGGGTAAAGTAACCGTACTGTCGCTTTTCCTTCGGCGTATAGCACTCCAGCCGGTAATCAAAATCGAACAGCTCCAGCGCACGTCGGCGATCCCAAACAACAGGGTCAAACGGAGAAAGCAAGGTGGTCACACTGGATTTTAGCGCCCCCTGCTCTGCCAACTGCAGTTCTTGCACCAGTGAATGATGCACGTAAAAATCACCGTCCAGCCCATCAACGGCCACCGGCATTATTTCGCCCCGTTGCTGTAGCGATGCCAGCAGCACTTTCGGCGTAACCCGCTTCAGACGGTAGTAATCCGCCAACCATTCAGCCCTGAAAATCCCCAGGTAACGACAAGCCCTGCCAAGCATTTCCTGCTGCGCATGGTCCGCAGGTAACGCATGACGCTCATCATCCCAGTGCGGCAATAACCTTTCTGTCAGATCGTAAACACGATGAAAATTACGCCGTTCGGCCACCATCAATTTACCGGCGGTGAACAATATTTCGAGGTGGCGCTTTTCCGGCTTCCAGTCCCACCAACCGCTATTCCCTCTTTTTTCGGCATTAAAATCTGCCGAACGCACCGGCCCGCTGGCTTCGATATGCAACAGCAGATCGTCCATTGCCGCCTGATGCTTTTTCACCCACTCTTCAGAATATTTCCAGCCCATACCCTGCGGTTGCAGCATGCGATGGCGCAACAGACCAAAATCTTCAATGGGTAAGAAACAGGCTTCGTGCGCCCAATACTCGAACAGCTGACGACTGGCCAGCGCCTGTTCCAGCCATTCCGGCTGATAATCGCCCAGACGGCTGAACAGCACCAGATAGGGGCTGCGTGCAACAACGCTGATGGTATCTATTTGCAGTAATCCCATACGTTGAATGGCGGTAACCACATCGTCGGGTTTGGCTTTGCGTTTAATCGGGGATAATAGCCCTTGTGCGGCAAGATGAAGCGCGCGGGCGGCGGCAAGAGAAATAACCGGGGTAAGCATCCTGACATCCAAAGTCGTTAAGCGATTGCTCGATAATAGTGGATATCAGAAGATTTTTCTTCGCCAGTGCTTGGGGTGGCGGCACCGGCACTGGCGAGGAAGGGGTGGGTCAGAACGCGATGACGTCTGCCGCTGACAGCCCGTGGGAGCTGCGATAGATCGAGAACTCAACGTTCTGACCTTCGTTTAACGATTTATTTTTAGTATTGGCGATAGAACGACGGCTAACATAGATTTCGTCGCTACCATCTACCGGTGAAATAAAACCATAGCCTGCAGCTTGATCAAACCATTTCACACGGCCCATTTGTAACACAGTATTTTTAAACATAACTTATATCCTTTTACTTGAGCATCCTTAACAACGTTATTTTTATTATTGTTGGACGCTACCAGCCCATCCTAAAGTTTTTCGTAACAAACCTCTCGTGAGCAAAAAATTAAAAACCCGCATTACGCGGGCTTGTTGAACTTAATATCTTCCGCAATGAATCGGCATTAACGCCTCATCATGGTTGTATTAAGATCTCTTTACGTCATTGCCTGTTTAGTTACAGAGCAACAACGTTGGCAGCAGCCGGCCCGCGCGGGCTGTCCTGGATGCTGTACTCAACACGCTGGCCTTCAGCCAGAGTTTTGAAACCGTCGGTCGCGATTGCAGAGAAATGTACGAATACATCTTTACCACCGTCGTTTTGCTCAATGAAACCAAAACCTTTGCTTTCGTTGAACCATTTAACCTGACCCGTTTTCTTAGACATTACACATTTACCTTTTAAATATATATACAAAACCTGCCATAAGGCAATTTAGGCCGTTTTTAGGAACATTACTTATGGGAGGTACTTAGAAGGTTCGTCTTTGAAGCGGAATCAGATGATAACGTTTTTGGAGGAACTGCTTAAATCTAAACTCGAACATAAATAGGTCTGTATCACAGGCCGACAAGCATTTACTCATAAATCTAGATTTTACACAAGCAATTTATTGGCATGTTTTTATAATTCCGCCAAATTTGTTTTTATGTCCATGATTATGCATAGATTAATTAATTTATTTTTGCCGTTTCCACTCAGAAGCATTGCCTTCCGGACGGCCGTCATTTCCGCCAGGACCATTGCAAATGAGAGCTAACGCATAAAAATCCAATATGCTTGTCCAAGCTATAACAAAACCCAACCGAGATAGCTAAACTTGGGGTGAAAACAAGGCGGATGGCCTTTCAGCCAGCACTTTTACCGCAAAAAATACTATTTTTCAGATTATCCCGAATAAAGGAGCTATGCGCATGACCGCCCAGCAGTTCGTCTCACCGAATGAAATCCGCTCCAGGTTCTCCCATGCCATGTCAGATATGTACCAAAAAGAGGTACCTCTCTATGGCGATTTGCTCGAACTGGTTGCGGAAACCAACCGACAGGTCCTGCGCGAAGATGCCGCATTGGCGCATCAATTACAAATTACCGGTGAAATCGAAAGACTGGCCATGGAACGCCACGGGGCAATCCGGGTAGGTACGGCGGATGAGCTGGCTACTCTGCGACGGCTCTTTAACGTCATGGGCATGTCACCGGTCGGGTATTACGACCTGGCCGTGGCAGGAGTTCCGGTTCATTCCACCGCGTTTCGCGCAGTACATGAAGATGCGCTGCAGATCAGCCCATTCCGGGTTTTCACCTCATTATTACGGTTAGAGTTGATTGAAAGCCCGGCGTTACGTCAGCTGGCCCAGCAACTGCTGGCCCGCCGCCGCATCTTTACTGAACGCGTGCTGGAGTTGATCGTCTTGCAGGAAGCTCAGGGCGGGTTGGATGACAGCCAGGCCAGTGAATTTATCGAACAGGCGCTGGAAACTTTTCGTTGGCACAACCGAGCGACCGTCAGTGCCGCCGAATATCAACAGTTGCACGATCAGCACCGTCTGATTGCAGACGTAGTGGCGTTCAAGGGCCCGCACATCAACCATTTGACGCCACGCACGCTGAATATCGACCTCGTCCAGCAAGCGATGCCCGGTCGGGGAATCACGCCTAAAGCCGTTATCGAAGGCCCGCCGCCTCGCCGTCGGCCAATTTTGCTACGCCAAACCAGCTTTAAAGCGCTGGAAGAAAGCGTAGCCTTTGTCGAACATGACGGCAGCACCGTGGGCGGACATCATACCGCGCGTTTTGGCGAAATCGAGCAACGTGGCGTAGCGCTGACCCCGAAAGGCCGCGCTCTCTATGACCGCCTGTTGCAAGCTACCAACGATGCCTTGCAGGCACCGCCAAGTGAAAAGAACGCCGAGCGGTACAATCAGTTACTGGCGGAAAACTTCCAGGCGTTTCCAGATGATTATGCAACCTTGCGTGAGCAGCAACTGGCATGGTTCCGCTATTTCCCTACCGAGTGCGGCCTGGCGGCCAAAGACTCGCTGGATAAAAACAGTACGCTGGAACAGCTGATAGCTCAGGAGCACGTTCGCTTTCAACCTTTGGTGTATGAAGACTTCTTACCGGTTAGCGCTGCAGGCATTTTCCAGTCTAATCTGGGTGACAACCGGCATGCTCAGTACAATGCAGCATCGAGCCGTGCCGCTTTCGAGCAGGCACTGGGGGCAGAGGTGATTGATGAATTGGCGCTGTATCAACAAACGCAACAGCGTTCGATAAACGCCTGCGCGCAAGCTCTGGGGCTTAACGCGCTGGCCGTTTGAGTTATTTCGTCAGCAGCGCTTCGATACTTTGCAGCAACGACTCAGCCTGATCGGGGGGAAGAACCGCATCTACCGGTAAATACCACCAATTGGGCTGGGCAAAAATGCGGCATTTGACCGCATCTTTTTCAGTCATCAGCAGCGTTTGCTCAGATGACACCAACGCCGCCAGTTGAGCCTGTTGGTACTCCTGATGATCGGCGAACGCGACTTCTTTCTCGACATCCACGCCAAGCTTTTCCAACGTGGCGAAAAAGCGCGGCGGATGGCCAATCCCGGCCATTGCCACCACGTGCGGCAACTCAGCCGCCGGCCGACGCGCGCCGCTGGCGATATTGACCGCCTCACGCGCTTGCAACCGCATGGCGATTTCACCCGCCTGAGCCACGCCGCCGTTGGCAATCCGCGCATTCACGCTGTTCAGGCGCGACGCGCGTTCACGCATCGGCCCCGCCGGTAACCACCAGCCATTGCCAAAACGGCGCACGCCGTCGATCACCACCAGTTCAAAATCACGTTGCAACGCGTAATGCTGCAAACCGTCATCTGTGATGACAACATCGAGTTTCTGCTGGTGCAGCAGTGCCTGCACCGCTTCCGCACGCTTTGGCGAAATGGCTACAGGCGCACCGGTGCGTTGATAAATCAATACCGGCTCATCGCCCGCCTGCTGGGTCGTAGTGTGTTCATCCAATACCAACGGATAAGATGCCGCTTTGCCACCATAACCGCGTGATACCACACCCACCCGGTATCCGCGCTGTTGCAATTGCTCCACCAGCCAGATCACCGTTGGTGTTTTACCGTTGCCGCCGGCGGTAAGGTTTCCCACCACCACCACCGGCACAGGTGCGCGCCAACTTTTACGCAGGCCACAGTGATAACTCAGCCGAATCAAACCGCTGACCAGACCGTACAGCCAGGACAAGGGCAACAACAGCAGGTAGACCAATGAACTGCCCGACCAAATGCGCTCGATCATTATTGGCCGAACTGCATGCGGTGAAGCTGTGCGTAGACCCCACGCCGTTCGATTAGCGCCGCATGCTCACCGCGTTCAACGATGCGTCCATCTTCCACCACCAGGATTTCATCGGCCTTTTCAATGGTCGACAAGCGGTGCGCGATCACCAGCGAGGTGCGGTTTTTCTGCAGTTCGTCCAGCGCGGCCTGAATGGCGCGTTCTGATTCCGTATCCAGCGCTGAAGTTGCTTCATCAAGGATCAGAATCGGGCAATCGCGCAGCAGTGCGCGCGCGATAGCGATACGCTGACGCTGGCCACCGGACAACATCACGCCGTTCTCGCCAATCACCGTATCCAGACCATTCTCCATTTTCTCAATGAAATCCATGGCATAAGCCATTCGCGCAGCCTTCTCGATTTCTTCACGGCTGTAACGCTCTTCACGAGCGTAAGCGATATTGTTAGCGATGGTGTCGTTAAACAAATGCACGTTTTGCGATACCAGAGCGACCTGATCGCGCAATGACGCCAAGGTATACTCGCGCAGGTCATGCCCGTCCATCAGGATTTCGCCTTCCTGAACGTCATAGAAACGGGTCAGCAGGTTGGCAATAGTCGATTTGCCCGATCCCGAACGGCCCACCAATGCTACGGTTCTGCCTTCTGAAATGCTCAGATTGATATCACGCAGTGCCGGCGTTTCTTTCCCTGGGTAATAGAAAGTCACGTTACGGAATTCGATATCGCCTTTAGCACGCGTCACTTCGCGGGTGCCGGTATCTTTTTCCTGCTCCATATCCAAAATCGAGAACAACGTTTGGCAAGCAGCCATCCCGCGCTGGAACTGGGCATTGACGTTGGTCAGCGATTTCAGTGGACGCATTAAGGCGATCATCGACGAGAACACCACAGTGATGGTACCGGCGGTCAGAGTTGCCATCACACTAGGGAAACTTGCAGCGTACAGTACAAACGCCAGCGCTAACGAAGCAATCAACTGAATAATCGGGTCAGAGATTGAAGATGCTGAAACCAGCTTCATGCCCTGTTGGCGCATGCGGTTGCTGACCGAGTTGAAGCGCTCGGTTTCCACCTGCTGGCCGCCAAAAATCAGCACTTCCTTGTGACCTTTCAGCATCTGCTCGGCACTGGTGGTAACCTGCCCCATGGTGTTCTGCATGCTTTTACTGATACTACGGAAGCGTTTGGAAACAATGCGAATTGCGATAGACACGATCGGTGCCAGCACAATCAGGATCACCGATAACTGCCAGCTGTAGTAGAACATCATGCTGAACAACGCAATTATCGACGCGCCTTCACGCACCACGGTGACCAATGCGCTGGAAGAGGATGAGGCCACTTGCTCAGAGTCATAGGTGATACGCGACAACAGCGTGCCGGTTGACTGCTGATCGAAGAAGGATACCGGCATTCTCATCATATGGCCAAACAGCCGGCGGCGCATATGCATCACCACCATACCGGACACCCATGAGATACAATAGCTGGAAACGAAGCCCGTCAGGCCACGTACCACCATCAAACCAATGACGGCCAACGGCATCCAAAGCAAAATGCTACTCTCGGTTTTCCCAAAACCGTCATCCAATAAAGGTTTAAGCAAGGACAACATAAAGGCATCGCTGGCCGCGTTAAGCACTAACGCAATGGCGGCCACAATCAACCCGGTCTTAAAAGGAGTGATCATCGGCCAGAGGCGACGGAAAGTCTGCCAAGTGGAGAGATCTTTATCATTCATCATGCAAATACCAGCATCGGAAGAAATAGCGGCCTATTTTACTCATTATCACCCTCTACGCCAAACCGCTGATGGTACCAACGGGGCATTAATTGTTCACGAAAGCCTTTAATTTGCCAATCGTTGTCGAAAAAAAGCACGGATATCTGACCTGACCGCGAAGTATCGCGCCATATGATGCCATTTGCCAGATATCTGGCGATAACTTTAACGGCAGGTAATCGCCATTTGTTGTAACGAGATGCGGACGCCAAAGCCGCCTCCGGCGCTACCGCACGCAGAAACGGCGGCGTCGAGGACGTCCTGCTGCCGTGATGTGGAACCTGAAGCACTGTGGATGCCAGCCGATCGCGTTGTAATCTGAGCAACTGCGCTTCCGCTTGCTTTTCCACGTCGCCGGTCAGTAACAGGCTATATTGGCCATCATCAACGCGGATCACGCAAGAATCGTCATTGACCGGCCGCTTTAGCGCTTTCGGCGGCCATAACACCTGAAATTGCAGCGATTGCCACTGCCAGCTTTCGCCGGCCACGCAGGGTAAATGAAGCGGATCAAGTATTGGGCTACGTACTCTGGCCTGTGGAAATGCTTGCCTTACCTCTTCCAGGCCCCCGGTATGATCAAGGTGATCGTGGCTGATAATAATTTGCTCCAGATCGATACCCCGCCAGTTTAGCATTGGCAAAATATGACGTTCCGCAGCACTGCCTGTCGCCCAGCGATCACCGGTATCGAACAGTATCCCCTTTCCGTTTCTTTCGATCACTACCGCCAGGCCATGCCCGACGTCCAGCATGTCGACCCGCCAACGATATGGGGGTTCTTTTTCCCGCCACAGCACGCAACATATCGCCACAGCGGCCAAGCCTGCCGGATAGCATAACCACCAGTGAAAACGCCAGTAGATAACCAGCAACCAACCCGCTGCGCTGACCAACAGCGAGGCGGCGCCCAGATCGACCCATCCACGCTGCAAATAATGCAGCGGCGTAAACACCCATAGCAGTGTCAAATCGGCCAGCCACCAGAATCCGCCGCTCAATAACGGTAAGGCGCCACAAATTACCGCGATCAAAATCAAAGGAACCGTCACCAGAGAAACCACAGGTACCGCCCACAGATTCGCCGGCATAGAGGTCAACGTCAGGCCGAGAAACAAAGCGGCCTGCATCGGCACCAGCAGCAACGTGATACCAAACTGAATGTGCAGCCAACGCACCGGTGCCCAGTACCAGGCAGAGCGGAAACGTGCACTTAACGGCATCCATTCGAACCAAAAGATCAGGCAGGCCACCGCCAGTACCGATAACCAGAAACTGTCTGACAGTACCGCCAACGGATCGCAGACCAGAATTAACCCCACGCACCACAGCCATACCTGCCAGGAAGTGCAGTGAATACCGCGTAGGCGCAGCAACATCCACAGCGTCAACGCCAAGGCAGTACGCACAGCCGGGGGTTGTGCGCCAGCCAACCAGACATACGCCAAGGTACCAAACCAACTGGCTAACAATGGGAAGCGGTAGCCGATCAGGTGTGCAGGCAACAAGAACTGAACCGCCCGTAGCGCCAGCCAAATCAATATGGCTGCCATAGCCACATGCAGGCCTGAAATCGCCATCAGATGCGCAATGCCGGTTTTCAGCATCAGAGTGCGTAACTCAGGGTCCAGCGAAGTTCTTTCGCCAAACGCTAAAGCCAGCAATACCGATTTATATCGCAGGTCACCCATGTTGCTCTCGGCGTGGCTGATAATACGCTGCCGCCAGTTGCAACTCCCCTCCAACAGCCTGGCACGCTTCACCTGTGCAGTCAGTGGCTGACGTTGCGCCATAGCCCAACGCTGGCTATCGAAGCCCCCCTCGTTCAGTTTTCCGTGCACCGCTCTCAGACGCAGCCGGAGTTCCCAACGCTGCCCGGCACAGAGTTGCGGCTCTTCCGGCCGCCAAACGGTGGTAAAGGCAATTGATGGCGTTAGCCAGCGCCCGTTAACCTGTTCGATACGCATCAGCGTTTGTTTGCTCGCAGCGGGTACCAAAGTAACACCGGCAACTTGTACCACGGCGGTCACCTCTGGCCCGCGGCTCAGTTGTTCGACTTGCGCCACCAGATTACCGGCATTGAAGGTCGCCCACAGAAATCCCAATGCTCCCCAACCAATAAATTGACAGCCCGCCCAACGGAAACGCAGCATCAAGCTAGCGGGTAAAACAACCAACAAAGTTGTTAACGCATCGGGTAATTGCGGTAGCACCAGTAACGGCAGAATGCCGCAGACAACGGCGATAACCGCCAGATCCAGCGAAGTTTTGATCGACCTTTCTCCCGTCCGATAGAAAGACGTGCAACTGTTGCACATCACACCCCATGGACAGGATTGTTCCCCCATACTCAGGCAGCCGCCAGCTGCAATGCGACGGCTCGCGGCTCAGGCTACAGGTTAACGATGCAGGTTTCATTTATTGACACGGGGATGCGGTGTAGCGCGCAAAATAAGGTCAGTACGGGAGGCTAAGAAATCAGAAAACCGTTGAACGACAGGCAAAAAAAACGGCGCCCTGAGGCACCGTTTATATTTTTTACAAGCAACAACTCTATGAATAATCAGTGATTAACCATAGATATTGGCGCGGTCACGCAACTCTTTACCTGGTTTGAAGTGAGGAACGTACTTGCCGTCCAACTCAACTTTATCACCGGTTTTCGGGTTGCGACCAACGCGCGGAGCACGGTAGTGAAGAGAAAAACTGCCGAATCCGCGGATCTCGATGCGTTCACCATCGGCTAACGTTGCAGCCATGTGTTCTAACATCTCTTTCACTGCATCCTCAACGGCTTTCGCCGGTACATGAGATTGCTGGCCAGCAAGTCTTTCAATAAGTTCAGACTTGGTCATGAGTCCTCCAAGCTTTGCAGCTAAACTACCGTATCGGGGCGGTCAGAAACCACCCCCCGTCATTACTCGCCTTTAGCCGCTTTGAAAGCTTCAGCCATTGCGTTAGAGAAGTTGCTTTCTTCCTGTTTGTTGTTAACAGTAGCGATAGCATCTTTCTCGTCAGCTTCGTCCTTAGCACGTACGGACAGGCTTACTACACGGTTCTTACGGTCAACGCCGGTGAATTTAGCTTCAACGTCGTCGCCTACATTCAGAACCAGAGTTGCATCTTCAATGCGGTCGCGAGAGGCTTCAGATGCACGCAGGTAACCTTCTACGCCGCCTGCTAATTCAACTGTAGCACCTTTGGCGTCAACTGCAGTGACTTTACCAGTAACAATAGTACCTTTCTTGTTCATAGACAGGTAGTTATTGAACGGGTCTTCAGCCAGTTGCTTCACGCCCAGGGAGATACGCTCGCGCTCTGCGTCAACTTGCAGAACAACCGCTGCGATTTCGTCGCCTTTCTTGTATTCACGCACTGCTTCTTCGCCTGCAACGTTCCAGGAGATGTCAGACAGGTGAACCAGGCCGTCGATGCCGCCGTCCAGGCCGATGAAGATACCGAAGTCAGTGATAGACTTGATTTTACCTTCAACGCGGTCGCCCTTGTTGTGGGTTTCTGCAAACAGCTGCCATGGGTTAGATTTGCACTGCTTCAGGCCCAGAGAAATACGACGACGTTCTTCATCGATGTCCAGAACCATAACTTCCACTACATCGCCCACGTTAACAACTTTGGACGGATGGATGTTTTTGTTGGTCCAATCCATTTCAGAAACGTGTACCAGACCTTCAACGCCTTCTTCGATTTCTACGAAGCAGCCGTAATCAGTCAGGTTGGTTACACGACCAGTCAGCTTGGTGCCTTCTGGGTAACGTTTCGCGATAGCAACCCATGGATCTTCGCCCAGTTGTTTCAGGCCCAGGGAAACACGAGTACGCTCGCGGTCGAACTTCAGCACTTTAACAGTGATTTCGTCGCCAACGTTGACGATTTCGCTTGGATGCTTAACGCGTTTCCAAGCCATATCAGTGATGTGCAGCAGGCCGTCTACGCCGCCCAGATCAACGAATGCACCGTAGTCAGTGAGGTTCTTAACGATACCTTTAACTTCCATGCCTTCCTGCAGGTTTTCCAGCAGTTGATCGCGTTCTGCGCTGTTTTCGGATTCGATAACCGCACGGCGAGAAACTACAACGTTGTTGCGTTTCTGGTCCAGCTTGATGACTTTGAACTCAAGCTCTTTGCCTTCCAGGTGCAGAGTGTCGCGTACTGGACGCACGTCAACCAGGGAACCTGGCAGGAACGCACGAATACCATTCAGCTCTACAGTGAAGCCACCCTTAACTTTGCCGTTGATAACACCGACGACAGTTTCAGCTTCTTCGTAAGCTTTTTCCAGCGTGATCCAAGCTTCGTGACGCTTAGCTTTCTCACGGGACAGCAGAGTTTCACCGAAGCCATCTTCAACAGCGTCCAGCGCAACGTCAACTTCGTCGCCTACCTGGATTTCCAGCTCGCCCTGTGCGTTTTTGAATTGCTCAGCCGGGATGGCAGACTCAGATTTCAGACCGGCGTCAACCAGTACTACGTCTTTGTCGATAGCAACTACAACGCCACGAACGATGGAACCCGGACGGGTTTCGATTGTTTTCAGGGATTCTTCAAAGAGTTGAGCGAAAGATTCAGTCATGTTTAATCTTCAGGGTTCTATAGTTTAACGTCCATTTAGCATCCCGCCGAATGGGGTTGTTTCACATACCCCGCCATTGGCTCCATGCCGACAGGGTTTAGGTTACAGGGGTAAAATTTTACCCGATATAGTTCGATACTGCTATGACAAATATGACAAAAAGCAATAACGTCGCTGCAGTTTATTGCTGCGGCAACGCTAACACTTCATGTGCATAAGTCAGCGCACGCTGGATGACTTCGTCGATCGACATGCTGGTAGAATCCAGCACGAGGGCATCGGAAGCCGGCACCAGTGGCGCGATAGGCCGATTGCGGTCACGGTCATCCCGTTCCTTTATCTCGGCTAAAAGACGTTCAAAGTTAACATTAAAGCCCTTTTCCTGCAACTGTAGCATGCGGCGGTGCGCACGCTCCTCTGAACTGGCATCCAGGAAAATCTTTACCGGTGCATCGGGGAACACCACCGTACCCATATCGCGGCCATCGGCAATCAAACCGGGAGCTTCGCGGAACGCGCGCTGCCGGCGCAGCAAAGCTTCGCGCACACGCGGAAAAGCCGCTGCCTGCGAGGCGGTATTACCGACGGTTTCAGTGCGGATCTCATTACTGACATCCTCACCTTCCAAAATGACCTGCAGTTTGCCTTCTTGGGCAACAAAGCGGACGTCGAGATGTGCGGCCAGGGGAACCAGCGCCTCCTCAGAGGTGATATCGACCTGATGATGCAGTGCCGCCAACGCCAGCACGCGGTAAATCGCGCCGGAATCCAGCAAACGCCAACCAAGGGATTCGGCCAACGCTTGACACAGAGTGCCTTTGCCTGCGCCACTTGGTCCATCAACGGTTATCACCGGGGCTGTAGCCGTCATTTCTCTCTCCTTCGGGTAGAAAACCTCACAGGGACGCAACCTGCCGTCAGCACAACGCGAAAGCATAATTACTAACGCCCCTGCCGTCTGCCCAATCGAGGCAGATACGGTGGCGTATTATACGCTGCCCAGAGACGAACTGTTACCCTGGAACTGTCTGGTTGTTGAAAATAAGCGCATAACCGCAGAAAAGTATAGAAGAAGCCTCGGCGACCAGGCATTAAAAACGACAAAGGCCCGGTTAAGGGCCTTAAAAGAAATCATCTGACTACCGGTTACGCCAATTGGCTGATGCGCGCCAACTGCTCAAAATAGTCCGGGAAAGTTTTGGCGGTGCATTTCGGATCGAGGATGGTCACCGGGGTATCCGACAGCGCCACCAGCGAGAAGCACATCGCCATACGGTGATCGTTGTAGGTGCCGATATCGGCAAACTTCAGCTTCGCCGGCGGCACCACGTGAATATAGTCCTCACCTTCATCCACTTCAGCGCCTACTTTGCGCAATTCAGTCGCCATGGCGGCCAGGCGATCGGTCTCTTTCACCCGCCAATTATAGATATTGCGGATGGTGGTCGGCCCTTCGGCAAACAGGGCTGCGGTGGCAATGGTCATCGCCGCGTCCGGAATATGGTTCATATCCATATCGATGCCGCGCAACTCACCGCGGCTGCATTCGATAAAGTCATCGCCCCAGGTAATGCGCGCGCCCATTTTCTCCAACACGTCGGCAAATTTGGTGTCGCCCTGAACGCTTTTCTTGCCGATGCCGGTCACGCGTACGGTGCCGCCTTTAATCGCCGCCGCCGCCAGAAAATAAGAAGCGGAGGATGCATCGCCTTCTACCAGGTAATCCCCTGGGGAGCGGTAGGTTTGGCGACCTTGAATATTGAACACGCGGTAGTTGTCGTGGCTGACTTCAACGCCGAAGGTACGCATCAGATGCAACGTGATATCAATGTACGGTTTAGAAACCAGTTCACCCTTGATATGGATATTCGTGTCCTGCTCAGCCAGTGGCGCAGTCATCAGCAACGCGGTCAGGAACTGGCTGGAAACGCTGCCGTCGACGGTCACGTCGCCACCGTGAAAACCGCCGCGCAGGCGCAATGGCGGATAGTCGGTCTGTTCCAGGTAATCAATTTGCGCGCCGCCCTGGCGCAGAGCATCCACCAAATGGCCGATAGGCCGCTCTTTCATGCGCGGTTCTCCGGTCAACACCACATCGCCGCTACCCAGACACAACGCCGCCGCCAATGGGCGCATTGCGGTACCGGCATTGCCGAGGAACAGTTCAAGCGGCTCGCTGGCCACCAGCGGGCCGGCAACGCCCTCAACGATACAAGTGGTGCGATCGTCGGACAGCTGATAACTCACGCCCAACGCCTGCAGCGCATTCAGCATATGGCGCACGTCGTCGCTGTCCAGCAGGTTGGTCAACGTGGTCGTTCCCTCCGCCAGCGCAGCCAGCAGCAGAGCACGGTTGGACACGCTCTTGGAGCCGGGTAAGTTGACGGTGCCATTGACCAGGGCGACCGGTTGTAACGTCAGGGAATCCACCATGTGAACAAAACTCTCCAAAATCTGATAAACGAAACGGCCCCGGGAAAATGCCGGAGCCGCTTTAATGCAAAAGGACAACAGCGAAAGCTGCCCGCGCAAAGCAGGCAGCGAGGCTTAACCGTGACGACGTTCGAAGTCGATCATAAAGTCGGTTAATGTCCGCACGCCGGCCAACGGCATGGCATTGTAAATAGAAGCACGCATGCCGCCAACCACCCGGTGACCTTTCAGCGCCTGCAGGCCGATAGCTTCCGCTTCGCTGAGGAACACTTTGTCCAGCGCCGAGTCAGCCAACTGGAACGGCACGTTCATCCAGGACCGATTGGCGTGTGCTACGCGGCTGCGGTAGAAATCAGAATTATCGATGGTTGCGTACAGCAACTCGGCCTTGGCCTGATTGCGCTTGTGCATCTCCACCAGACCACCCTGTTCTTTCAGCCACTTGAACACCAGGCCGGACAGATACCAGGCGAAGGTCGGCGGCGTATTGAACATGGAATCGTTCTCGGCCAGCACGGTATAATCGAGAATCGACGGCACTTCGCGGCGAGCTTTGCCCAGCAGATCGTCACGTACGATCACCAACGTCAGGCCTGCCGGCCCAATGTTTTTCTGCGCGCCGGCGTAAATCACGCCAAAGCGGCTGACATCCAGCGGGCCGGACAAAATGGTGGAGGAGTAATCGCCGATCACCACTTTGTCGCCAAAGTCCGGCGTCTCATCGATAGCGATGCCGTCGATGGTTTCATTCGGGCAGTAGTGCACATAAGCCGCATCGTCGTTCAACTGCCACTCTTTCATCGGTTTGATACCGAGCAGGCCGTCAACGGTGGTTTTCACATCAATGGTATTTGGCGTGCAGTATTTCTCGGCTTCCTTGATGGCGCTGTGCGCCCAGTAGCCGCCATCGATATAGTCCGCAGTGGTTTTATCACCCAGCAGGTTCAGCGGCAATGCGGCAAACTGTGCACGGGCGCCGCCATGGCAGAACAGCACTTTGTAGTTGGAGGGGATCTTCAGCAGATCGCGCAGATCCTGTTCGGATTGCTGGGCAACTTCGATAAACTCTTTACTGCGATGGCTGATTTCCATCACCGAGGTGCCGAGACCGTGCCAGTTGCACAGTTCCTGTTCCGCACGACGCAACACTTCAACCGGCAGCATTGCCGGGCCAGAGCTAAAATTATAAACCTGAGTCATTTCCCCTCACCACATTCACTATTCGCCAAGAGACTGGCCAACCGAAATACGCCCAAAGTTAACTGTCGAGTTAACCAACGCATCGGTTTTATCACTCACGTAACGCTGCTGCAATGCTTATTCGCCCGCAGGCAGCAAACTACCGCAGCACGGAATAACAGGCTCTGTCGCCACTGCGTTTTTTTGTGCGATAAAACGCTGTGCCATCGGGGAATTCAGTGGGTTAACGCGGTGTTTTATGCTGTATTCAGCTAACCCGGCTCTTCGACCTGGCTGCAATCCACCGGCCATTGCAGCAACGCGGGCAAATTAGGTTGCCGTGAATCCGTCAGAGGCGCAATCAGGCTGCTGGCATAATCCCCGCCGCTTCGGCCTGCGATTGCCTACCGCATCGCCCGGCTACAGAAAACGGGGAGCGATGCCCCCGTCGATCAAGACTCAATACTGATTAAACATTTGCTGGATTCGTTTTGGCGTCTTTGGTCTGAATCAGCGCCAACCGCAGCAGGATCCGTGCTTTTTGCGGGTTCAGCGTACCGGCGGCGACAAAACCGAATTTGGCGTCATCTACCTCCGCGTCTTCCCTGGTGGAACCGGTCGGTACTCTTGACTGACGATGCCCCCCACTAAGTGGATTAATCGGAACGTTTAAATCAGGCGGAACTGCCTCTGGCATTGGCTATAGTGTCTACCGTATCTAAAAAATAAGAATACAGCCCCCGCTCTATTCTGAAATTTTAACCCGTGTATATTTAATGCTTTCCATATTTAATAGTTATCTGCTAAAAATTTAAAAATATGCTTTTATTCTATTGGATGATTTTAAAAAAGGATTTATTTAATGTATGAACTAAGTGGTAAAAAATGGACCTCTCGCTTTCAAGGCAGTAACTCAACAAAAACATTGAGCCCAACATTCGAGTCAAACGTTAACGCTTTTTTACAGAGTTTAAAAAATGCGGGTGCACGTATAACTATCTCGGCAACGCAGAGACCACCGGAAAGAGCCTACCTTATGCATTGGTCGTGGAAAATCGCTCGTGCACTTATTAATCCTGACGATGTGCCAAAAAAAGCAGGCGTTAATATAGAGTGGTGTCATAAAAACAGTGATGGGAAAGTTGATCGAAACAAAAGCATTCAGGCGGCAAAAGACATGGTAAAAGAGTATGGCATGACGAGTCTTAATGTTGCCCCAGCCCTAAAAAGTAGGCATACTGAGGGTAATGCTATAGATATGAACATCTCATGGATTGGGAATTTAGAGCTGAAAAACAAGAAGGGGGAAACAGTGCTTATCAATAGCCTTCCAACTGATGGTATGAACCCCCAGTTGCATGAGGTGGGAAAAAGTTTCGGCGTTATAAAATATCATGGTGGCTCTAAAGACAAACCACACTGGTCAACGGATGGACGATAACATGAAAATACCTGCACTCTTCATTTCAACTTTACTTTTATCCTCATGTATTCAGGCATCTCAAACATATCCAAAAGATGTAAGTGAGTATCTAAAAAACGCCGATGATTGCCAATATCTCTCCGGCGAGTGGGACTCAACATTACCGATAAAACGACAACGAGAAATAGAGAAGGAAATTAATTCCACTTGCAATAACGCCGAAAAACAGAAAGAAAAACTAAATGCAAAATACCAAAAAGATAAAAACATACTGAAAGCGATTAACGCTTACGATTTCTGATCACAGTAACTGGTTTAAAAAAATTATGGCTAATCAACTTAACATTATAGATTTGCCATAATTATTCTAAACATAATTGCTATCCCCTCTGAAAACACTTTCCAAATGGATATACCTGCTTGTTGCAAAACTTTTCACCGTTTCAAAACGCAGGGGCTTACAGCACCGGTATCCTGCATCATTACCCCAGCGAAAACATAGCCCGGCTACAGAAAACGGGGAGCGATACCCCCCGTCGATCACGACTCAATACTGATTGAACATCTGTTGGATTTGTTTGGTGTCTTTGGTCTGAGTCAGCGCCAACTGCAGCAGGATCCGCGCTTTTTGCGGGTTCAGCGTACCGGCGGCGACAAAGCCGAATTTGGTGTCATCCACTTCCGCATCTTCCGTGGTGGAACCGGTCGGCACTCTGGAAGAGCGCACTACCGCCACGCCGTTATGTGCGGCGGTCGCCAGCGTATCAAACACCGTTTTATACAGGTTGCCGTTACCGACCCCGGCGCTGACAATACCCTGATAACCTTCGGCGATCAGCGCCTTGGCCGGCGCATCGGAAGCGTTGGCATAGTTATAGACAATGCCGACTTTGGGCAGCTCGGTCAGGCTGGATACGTCAAAGGGGGTGTCGGTAGTATGCTTGCGCTGCGGTGAGCGCTGATAGTCGACCTTGCCGTTATGGATATAACCGAGCGGACCGAAATTGGGCGACTGGAAGGTCTGCACCGAGGTGGTATTGGTTTTGGTCACATCGCGCGCATCCAGCACGCTGTCGTTCATCGCCACCAGCACCCCGCGTTTGGCCGATTGCGGATCCGCCGCCGTCACCACGGCGTTATACAGATTGAACGGGCCGTCGGCGCTCATCGCCGTCGCCGGGCGCATCGCTCCGACGATCACTACCGGCTTGTCGCATTTGACGGTCAGATCGAGAAAATAAGCGGTTTCTTCCAGCGTGTCGGTGCCGTGGGTGATCACAAAACCGTCCGTTTTGCCGCAGTCAGCGTTGATTTTCTTCACCAGTTTCAGCCACACCTCATCGTTCATGTCTTGCGAACCGATGTTCACTACCTGCTCACCCTGCACATTGGCGACGTTTTTCAGCTCCGGCACCGCATTCACCAGCGCATCGACGCCCAGTTTGCCCGCCGTATAGTTGGATTTTGTCGCCGATTCGCCGCCGCCGGCAATGGTGCCGCCGGTCGCCAACAGAGTGATGGAAGGCAATGCCAGCGCAGAACCGCTTACACCCGCCAGGAATAGTGCCACAACGCTGAGTTTCACTGATTTCATTAGGTTTCTCCTTGATAGATAACCCGCTGAATTATGGCCCTTATCCTTAAAAAAACTGTGACTTTACCGTCGCTTTAGGAATACATGGAGCTTGGGCGTAAAACCCCGTATCATTGCGCGTTTTTAGTACGCTCAAAAAGTGAAGACAATGACGCAAACTTTTATCCCTGGCAAAGACGCCGCGTTGGAAGACTCCATCGCCCGTTTCCAACAGAAATTAAGCGATCTGGGTTTTAATATCGAAGAAGCCTCCTGGCTGAACCCGGTGCCGCACGTATGGTCGGTTCACATCCGCGATCGCGATTGCCCGCTGTGCTTCACCAACGGTAAAGGCGCCAGCCAAAAAGCCGCGCTGGCTTCCGCTTTGGGCGAATACTTCGAGCGCCTTTCCACCAACTATTTCTTTGCCGATTTCTATCTGGGTAAGCAAATTGCCGAAGGCGATTTCGTGCATTATCCGAATGAGAAATGGTTCCCGATCCCGGCCGACGATTCGCTGCCGGAAGGCATCCTCGACGAACGCCTGCATGCGTTCTACGATCCTGAGCAGGAACTGACCGCCGGCGATCTGATCGATCTGCAATCCGGCAATGGCGATCGCGGCATCTGCGCCCTGCCGTTCTCCCGTCAGTCAGACCAGCAGACGGTCTATATTCCGATGAACATCATCGGCAACCTGTACGTGTCCAACGGCATGTCCGCCGGTAACACCGCGAACGAAGCTCGCGTGCAGGGCCTTTCCGAAGTATTCGAGCGTTATGTGAAAAACCGCATTATCGCCGAATCCATCAGCCTGCCGGAGATCCCGAGCGAAGTGCTGAACCGTTATCCAGGCGTGGTGGAAGCCATTGCCCGCCTGGAACAGGAAGGCTTCCCGATCCTGTCCTATGACGCCTCATTGGGCGGTAACTACCCGGTAATCTGCGTAGTGCTGTTCAACCCGGCCAACGGTACCTGTTTCGCCTCGTTCGGCGCTCATCCCGACTTCGGCGTGGCGCTTGAGCGTACCGTGACTGAATTGCTGCAGGGCCGTAGTCTGAAGGATCTGGACGTGTTCACCGCGCCAACCTTCGATGACGAAGAAGTGGCCGAACACACCAATCTGGAAACCCACTTTATCGATTCCAGCGGTTTGATCTCCTGGGACATGTTCAAGCAGGATGCGGATTACCCGTTTGTCGACTGGAGTTTCAGCGGCAGCACGCAGGAAGAATTCGCCACGCTGATGAGCATTTTCGACAAAGAAGGCGCCGAAGTGTACATCGCCGACTACGAGCACCTGGACGTTTACGCCTGCCGTATCATCGTACCTGGCATGTCCGACATCTACCCGGCGGAAGATCTGTTGCTGGCCAATAACAGCATGGGCGCGCACCTGCGTGATACCCTGCTGGCACTGCCGGGCAGCGAATGGGAGCCACAAGAATATCTGGCGCTGATTGAGCGACTGGATGACGAAGGGCTGGACGATTTCACCCGCGTGCGCGAGTTGTTGGGCATTGCCTCCGGTAAAGACAACGCCTGGCACACCCTGCGCGTGGGCGAGCTGAAATCCATGCTGGCACTCGCGGGCGGCGATATGGAACAGGCTCTGATCTGGACGGAATGGACCCAGGACTTTAACGGATCGGTATTGAGCCCGGCACGCAGCAACTACTACCGCTGCCTGCAAACCCTGCTGCTGCTGACGCAGGAGCCGGATCGCGATCCGGCGCAGTACTACGGCGCCTTCGTGAAAATGTACGGTCAGGAAGCGGTCGACGCCGCTTCTGCGGCCATCAGCGGCGAAGAGCGCTTTAACGGCTTGTTCGCTGTCGACAGCGATCTGAAAGCGTTACCGGCGCATCAGGCGCTGCTGGCGGCCTACGAAAAACTGCAAAACGCCAAGCGCCGCCACTGGGCACAGGCATAACCGCAGTCTTAATGCGTCGGCAGCTTGCCTGCCGGCGCCACGCCTAAAGGGGGAGTTCGCTGTACATCGCATTCGTAAACGCAGCAAAGAAAATAGCCAGATCTTATTTTGACGGTTAAATCCCTCTTTTCTTCTTTTATTTTTTCCGGCTAATTACGCACTTATCAACAAACAAGACAAACAAAACGTTAATTGTTGCAGGTTGGTGAAATAATAATTAACCGATAAGTCAAATTTAGCCGTCAAAAATAGACAATACGCATAAATATTTAACCTTTATTGAGGATATTCACCCCACCAATTCAAAATTATTTGTAAACATTAAAAAATAGTTTTCACTTTAAAATCAAATAATTAAACAAATTAACCCTGCTATTTATCTGGTTTTTGCCCCCTCTAGTTCCTCGCCTTATGATCCAAATCAATTTTTACCCTATACTGCTTTGCTAGTATCTCATTGCGTTGTTTTAACCCTTAAGAGAGAGAGTTAGTGTGAAAGCTGACAACCCCTTCGATCTGATATTACCTGCGGCAACGGCGAAAATCGCTGAAGATGCAGGTGTGTATAAAGCCACCAAGCACCCGCTGAAAACTTTTTATTTGGCGATCACTGCCGGCGTCTTTATTTCCATCGCGTTCGTATTTTATATCACTGCGACTACCGGCACTGCCGGTGTGCCCTTCGGCCTGGCAAAATTGGTCGGCGGCATCTGTTTCTCTCTGGGGTTAATGCTGGTCGTGGTCTCAGGTGCAGACCTGTTTACCTCAACCGTGCTGATTGTGATTGCCAAGGCCAGCGGCCGTATCAGTTGGTCCCAACTGGCAGCCAACTGGTTGAACGTCTATATCGGTAACCTGATTGGCGCCCTGTTATTTGTGGCACTCATCTGGTTTTCCGGTGAACACATGGTGGCCAACGGCCAATGGGGCCTGAACGTCCTGCAAACCGCTGACCACAAGCTGCACCACACTTTTGTTGAGGCGGTCTGCCTCGGTATTCTGGCTAACCTGATGGTTTGCCTGGCAGTGTGGATGAGTTATTCCGGCCGCAGCCTGATGGACAAAATGTTCGCCATGATCCTGCCGGTCGGCATGTTCGTCGCCAGCGGTTTCGAACACAGCATCGCCAATATGTTTATGATCCCTATGGGTATCGTGGTTAAACACTTCGCCACGCCGGAGTTCTGGCAAGCCGTAGGGGCAACACCCGAGCAGTTTGCTCATCTGACCGTAAGCAACTTTGTCATCGACAATCTGATCCCAGTCACCATTGGCAATATCATTGGCGGCGGCCTGCTGGTTGGGTTGACTTACTGGGTAATTTATCTGCGTGGTGGTGAACAACAGCATTAAGCTGTTAATGACCGTGCGCCGAGTTAGAAATCCACAATTAAAGGTAGGTGTATAATGACCGAACTTAACGAGAAGTTAGCCAAAGCTTGGGAAGGTTTCAGCAAAGGTGACTGGCAGAATGAAGTCAACGTTCGTGACTTCATCCAGAAAAACTACACTCCTTACGAGGGTGATGAATCCTTCCTGGCTGGCGCAACTCAGGCCACCTCCACCCTGTGGGACAAGGTTATGGAAGGGATCAAACTGGAGAACCGCACCCATGCGCCAGTTGATTTCGACACCAACGTTGTCGCTACCATCACTTCCCATGACGCAGGCTACATTGCCAAAGAACTGGAAACCATCGTTGGCTTGCAGACCGACGCACCACTGAAACGCGCGCTGATCCCATTCGGCGGCATCAAAATGGTTGAAGGTTCTTGCAAGGTTTATGGCCGCGAACTGGATCCACAGCTGAAAAAAGTCTTCACCGACTACCGCAAGACCCACAACCAGGTTGTATTCGACGTTTACACCAAAGACATCCTGAACTGCCGCAAATCCGGCGTGCTGACCGGTCTGCCGGATGCCTACGGCCGTGGCCGCATCATCGGTGACTACCGTCGCGTTGCGCTGTACGGTATCGACTTCCTGATGGCCGACAAGCTGAACCAGTTCAAGTCATTGCAGAGCAAGCTGGAAAACGGCGAAGATCTGGAAATGACCATTCAGCTGCGTGAAGAAATCGCTGAACAACACCGCGCACTGGCCCAGATCAAAGAAATGGCCGCCAAATACGGCTGCGACATCTCCAGCCCAGCGACTACCGCGCAAGAAGCCGTGCAGTGGACCTACTTCGGCTACCTGGCCGCGGTGAAATCGCAGAACGGCGCGGCAATGTCCTTCGGCCGCGTGTCCACCTTCCTTGACGTGTTCATCGAACGCGATATCAAAGCGGGCAAGCTGAGCGAAGAGCAAGCGCAGGAACTGATTGACCACCTGGTAATGAAACTGCGTATGGTGCGCTTCCTGCGTACCCCTGAGTATGATGAACTGTTCTCCGGCGACCCAATCTGGGCAACTGAATCCCTGGCGGGTATGGGCGTTGACGGCCGTACGCTGGTCACCAAAAACAGCTTCCGTTTCCTGAACACCCTGTACACCATGGGGCCGTCTCCGGAGCCGAACATGACCATCCTGTGGTCTGAAAAGCTGCCGTTGAACTTCAAAAAATACGCGGCGAAAGTGTCTATCGACACCTCCTCCGTACAGTACGAAAACGACGACCTGATGCGCCCTGACTTCAACAACGATGACTACGCCATCGCCTGTTGCGTCAGCCCGATGATCGTCGGCAAACAAATGCAGTTCTTCGGTGCCCGCGCCAACCTGGCGAAAACCATGTTGTACGCCATCAACGGCGGCGTTGATGAAAAACTGAAAATCCAGGTAGGCCCTAAAGAAGCGCCAATGATGGACGACGTGCTGGACTATGACAAAGTCATGGAACGCATGGACCACTTTATGGACTGGCTGGCCAAACAGTACGTGACCGCGCTGAACATCATTCACTACATGCACGACAAGTACAGCTATGAAGCTGCGCTGATGGCCCTGCATGACCGTGACGTTTACCGCACCATGGCCTGCGGCATCGCCGGTCTGTCGGTAGCAGCCGACTCCCTGTCTGCCATCAAGTACGCCAAAGTCTCCACCATCCGTGACGAAGACGGCCTGGCGACCGACTTCAAAATCGAAGGTGAATACCCGCAGTTCGGTAACAACGATGCCCGCGTTGATGACATCGCCTGTGACCTGGTAGAACGTTTCATGAAGAAAATTCAGAAACTGCGTACCTACCGTAATGCGGTACCGACCCAGTCCGTACTGACCATCACTTCTAACGTGGTCTACGGCAAGAAAACCGGTAACACTCCAGATGGTCGCCGCGCAGGCGCTCCATTCGGTCCTGGTGCCAACCCAATGCACGGCCGCGACCAGAAAGGCGCTGTAGCCTCCCTGACCTCCGTAGCCAAACTGCCGTTTGCTTACGCGAAGGACGGGATCTCCTACACCTTCTCCATCGTGCCAAACGCTCTGGGTAAAGATGACGACGTGCGTAAAGCCAACCTGGCGGGCCTGATGGACGGTTACTTCCATCACGAAGCCTCCATCGAAGGCGGCCAGCACCTGAACGTCAACGTGATGAACCGTGAAATGCTGCTGGAAGCGATGGAAAACCCTGAGAAATACCCTCAGTTGACTATCCGCGTATCCGGTTATGCCGTACGTTTCAACTCGCTGACCAAAGAACAACAGCAAGACGTGATTACCCGTACTTTCACCCAGTCGATGTAATTGCCCCATCCGGGCGGGGTTTCCCGCCCGGTGGTTAAGCTGAATACCGGGGCCGGATCTTTCCGGCCCTTTTAACAAACGCGGTTTCCCTGACTCATCACGAGTCTGTTTTGCCAGATAGCTATACTGAATGAAATTGATGGATATCCGGCAAAACAGTTATCCGGCGCAATAACCGGCCAGCAGGAATCGTTCCACCCCAGCCGCCGGGCCTATCCGGTAGCTGCATCGCTGATCCCTGGCCGGCGGTTATAAGCCTACTTTTAGACTGCGTTTGACAGTCAATATTGGAGAACCCCCTGCAATGTCAGTGAAAGGCCGTATCCACTCCTTCGAATCCTGTGGCACCGTTGACGGTCCCGGGATCCGCTTTATCGTTTTCTTCCAGGGTTGCCTGATGCGCTGCCTGTATTGCCATAACCGCGACACCTGGGATACCCATGGCGGCAAAGAAGTGACCGTAGAAGAGCTGATGAAAGACACCGTCGCTTATCGGCACTTTATGAACGCTTCCGGCGGCGGCGTGACGGCCTCCGGCGGCGAAGCCATCTTGCAGGCCGAATTTGTCCGTGACTGGTTCCGTGCGTGCCAGCAGGAAGGTATCAATACCTGCCTGGATACCAACGGTTTTGTGCGTCGTTACGATCCGGTGATCGACGAGTTGCTGGACGCCACCGATCTGGTGATGCTGGATCTGAAACAGATGAACGACGACATTCATCAGAACCTGGTCGGCGTCTCCAACCACCGCACGCTGGACTTCGCCCGCTATCTGGCGAAACGCAACCAGCGCACCTGGATCCGTTATGTGGTGGTGCCCGGCTGGTCCGACGATGACAAGTCAACGCACATGCTGGGTGAGTTCACCAAGGACATGACCAACATCGAGAAAATCGAGCTGCTGCCCTATCACGAACTCGGCAAGCACAAATGGGTGGCGATGGGGGAAGAGTACAAGCTGGACGGCGTCCATCCACCAAAAGCGGACACGATGGACCGCGTCAAAGGCATTCTGGAAAGCTACGGCCATAAAGTGATTTATTGATCTTTTTGTCGAGATAAAAAAACCGGCGCAATGGCCGGTTTTTTTATCTCAGGCAGCAGCCAGCGGAGTCTGGTGATGGTTTGGCTTTTTCAGCAACATCATCAGATACACCAGCGCAACGGCAGCAATCATCACAAACAGCAGGCGGTCGGAATAATTCTGCATCAACAACGCCGTCATTGACGGGCCAAGCAGGCTGCCGATTGTGTAGCTCATCAGCAACGCCTGATTCATCGCCACCAACTCATGCGGCAGCGCTTTCTCGCAGGCCCAGGACATCGCCACCGGGTACAGCGTGAAACCGGCGCAGCCGAGAATAAACAGCGCCGGCGCCATGGCATAGTTGCCGAGCATCGCCACACTGGCGAGGATCACCACAAACACCTGAATGCGCAGCACCAACAGGCGGCCATAGCGATCGGCCAGGCGCCCTACCGGCCACTGCCCGACAATACCGGAACTGACCAGCAGCGCCATCCAGTAACCGACGTTGGCGTCGCTCATACCCTGATGGGATAAATACAGCGGCATCAAGCCATACAGTGAACCGAGTACAATACCGGAGATAATGCAACCATTGATGCCCAGCCGTGCGCTGCGGCGTTTCAGCATTGGCCATACCGCTGCCTGCTGCGGTTCGTCATGCTGGCTGTTAACCCGAGCAAACAGCATGGGTAGCATGGCGCAGATGATGATGGTGACCACCCACGGCACCACGTTCAGCAATTCGGTCGATACCAGGCTCAACAGCAGTTGACCAATCACGGTGCCAAGATAGTAAACCATCATATAGGCCGCCAACAGTTGCCCGCGGTTGGACAGGTTACCGCTGCGCAGTAAGGCGCTTTCAACGATCACCCAAATCCAGGCGCAGCCAATGCCGGCAAAGAAACGCCAGCCCATCCAGCTCCAAAAATCGAGCGACAGCGCCATACCGGCCGTCGCGACGGCAAACACCACGCAGGCAAGATGATAGCTGCGGGTAAAGCCGATGCGTTTGATCAGTTTGCCCGCTATCAGCGTGCCTACCAGGTTGCCGGTAAAGTAAGAAGAGCTCACCATACCCACCTGACCGGTTGACAATTGAGCGTGAGTCAACCAAAGAGGGACTAACGTATTCAATACGGCAATAGAAACCGTGAGCAATAACAGGCCACAGAGCAGCAGGAGCACTGGGCGGGAATATGCGGACATAGTGAAATTGAAACCGAACGCGCGATGAGAGTGCGCGCATCATGCCACTGGCGATAAAAAAGTCAATCCGCTCTTATCTATGCACCGCACAATTTGTTTCACTCCCGGCAGCAGGGGCAACGCGCAGCAAAAAGGGCTATGCTGACGGCAGAAGAAATTCGCTCCCGCAGAGGCATGCAGAGGCATAATGAAACAGACTATCGATAATGCTGTCGGCACATTGCTGGCGGATATAGGCAGCACCCATGGTGAACTTCTGGACGTAGTGCAACGTGTTCGCCAGGTGGTTACGGCAACCGGTGGCGGCGTCAGTGAATCGGTAAAATACGGCGGCATCATGTTTGCCCATACGGCGTTTTTCTGCGGCGTGTTCGCCTACAGCGGCCATGTGACGGTTGAGTTTGGCCGGGGCTATCTGCTCGAAGACCGCCACCGGATGCTGGAGGGCGGGGGTAAGTATCGCCGGCATATCAAGCTTTATTCGGTTGCCGATGTAGAGGCAAAACATCTGGCAGATTACGCCAGACTGGCCTATGAGCTTGAGCCTCCACGCTAAAACCGGTGTGCATCCGCAGCGCACCCTAAGGATAAGACGATGAAAAAGCGTGCCATTCAAATCGTTCCCAACCGCCTCCATGGTATGGAAATGGTAACGGCGGACACGGATTTTTCCTTTGGCCGCCATACTCACGACCAGTTTGGCATTGGCCTGATGGATCGCGGCGCCCAGAAATCGCTAAGTGGCAGAGGCCGCGTTGAATCATCCGCAGGGGACATCATCACCGTGAACCCCGGAGAAGTGCATGACGGCTCTCCCCTCGCCGGTGCCAGAGCCTGGCGCATGATCTACTGCCACCCGGAACGGCTCAATCAATGTTTCGCGGATATCAGCGAGGGGAGATTTACCTCCGGGGAATTCAGCCAGCCGGTTTTCAGCAATCATCATCTGGCCGCCTGCTTTAACCGGCTGTTCTGCGCCGTAACGCAAAGCGATGCGCTGGCCGCCGAAGAGGCTTTGCTGGTTATCGCCGCAGCCCTGGCTGAGATCCCGCATCCCCCTTTAGCCTTCCCTCAAGATGGCATTGTCCGCGCACGGGAAATGATTGACGACGAGCCAGGCAGCCCGCTGACGTTGGCCGAGTTGGCCACCGAAGCCGGCCTGAGCCAATACCAACTCTTACGCGGGTTCAAACGCCGCACCGGTCTGACGCCACATGCTTACCTGCTGCAACGCCGCCTGTTGCTGGCGCGCCGGCTTATTCTCGCCGGTGACGGGCTGGCGGAGGTGGCCGATGCCTGCGGCTTCGCCGATCAAAGCCACATGACACGCCTGTTCGTCAGGAGCTTTGGGTACACTCCTGGCTCTTTCTCCCGGCAATCCGCCTGAACGTTGCCGCTGCAAAGGCGGGCTGCAATTTCGTTCAAGACTGTATGGCTCCTTCACCTGAAACTGGGTGCCAATTATCGCCAAAAGGAGCTTTACCCGTGAATGCAGATTTCCTGTTCACCTCATTACTGATCGTTATCTCGCCGGGGACCGGCGCGCTGATTACCTTGTCCACCGGGCTGCAGCAGGGTACGCGCAGCGCCCTGGTGGCGGCTGCGGGCTGCACCCTGGGCGTATTGCCCCATATGCTGGCTGCGGTGACCGGATTGGCCGCACTGTTGCAAACCAGCGCTCTGGCCTTTGACCTGGTGAAGTACCTTGGCGTGGTTTATTTGTTGTTTATGGGGTGGGAAACGCTGCGCGAAAAAGGGCCGCTGGCCCTGTCTCAGGCCAATTCGCCTTCCACAGACGGCGCTCTGGTGCGGTATGCCGTCGTAGCCAACGCGCTCAACCCCAAACTGTCCATTTTCTTTCTGGCGTTTCTTCCACAGTTTATCACCGTGGGAGATGCGCACCCTGCCCGTACCATGTTGATACTTTCTGCGGTATTCGCCGTAATGACGTTCGTGATTTTCTCTCTTTATGGCGCCTTTGCCGCACGCGTCCGGCATCGTATTCTGGGGAATGCTCGCGTGATGCACTGGATACGCTGGTCGGTTTCCCTGGCATTTATCGGTCTCGCCATCAAATTGGCGTTGACCAGCCACTGACCCTCTGATTTTCAGACATAAAAAAAAGCGCCCGCAGGCGCTTTCTTGCCGACTAGCTTTTCTAGCCGATATATTCCAGACCATTCATGTAAGGGCGCAGAACTTCCGGCACCTGAATGCGGCCATCGGCCTGCTGGTAGTTTTCCAGCACGGCCACCAGCGTACGACCCACAGCCAGACCAGAACCGTTCAGCGTGTGCACCAAACGCGGCTTCTTCTCGGTTTTGCTACGGCAGCGTGCCTGCATGCGGCGCGCCTGGAAATCCCACATGTTCGAACATGAGGATATTTCACGGTAGGTATCCTGAGCCGGCAACCACACTTCCAGATCGTAGGTTTTGCAAGCGCCGAAGCCCATGTCACCGGTACACAGCAAAACTTTACGGTATGGCAGATTCAGCAGTTGCAATACTTTCTCCGCATGGCCGGTCAGTTCTTCAAGCGCCGCCATGGAATCTTCCGGGCGAACGATCTGTACCATCTCGACCTTGTCGAACTGGTGCATGCGGATCAAACCACGGGTGTCACGCCCATACGAACCGGCTTCCGCACGGAAACATGGCGTGTGCGCGGTCATCTTCAGCGGCAGGGACTCTTCTTCCAGGATCTCGTCGCGCACCAGGTTGGTCAAGGGCACTTCCGCCGTTGGGATCAGCGCATAGTTGCTGCTGTCTGACTCTTCTTCCAAGGGTTTGGTATGGAACAGATCATCGCCAAACTTCGGCAACTGACCGGTGCCATACAACGTGGCGTGGTTGACCAGGTACGGCACGTAGGCTTCCAGATAGCCGTGTTGTTCCGTATGCAGATCCAGCATGAATTGCGACAGCGCGCGGTGCATACGGGCGATCTGCCCTTTCATCACCACAAAGCGCGAACCCGTCAATTTTACCGCTGCGGCGAAATCCAGCCCACCGGCCATTTCGCCCAGATCAACGTGATCGCGTACCTGGAAATCGTACTGGCGCGGTTCGCCCCAGCGACACACTTCCTGGTTCTCGCTGTCATCTTTGCCGTTCGGTACGGCATCGTCAGGCAGGTTCGGCAACGTCAGGGCGTAATCGCGGATTTCGGTCTGCAAGGAATCCAAGGCGGCCTTGGCAACATCCAGCTTATCACCCAGTTCGTTCACTTCACGACGCAGCGGCTCAATGTCTTCCCCGCGTGCTTTAGCCGCGCCGATGGATTTCGATCGGGAGTTACGTTCTGCCTGCAGCGTTTCGGATTCTACCTGCAGAACTTTGCGGCGCTCTTCTTGCGAACGCAGCAGATCCAGATCGAGTTTAAAGCCTCGGCGAGCCAGTTTGACGGCGACTGCGTCTAGCTCATTACGCAGCAGATTGGGATCGAGCATGCTAATCCTGTGCTTATTGTTATTGAAAGAAAATTTGTCGTTTTATACGGCTGAATATAAGCCGCATAAAGAAAGAGTGATACCCGGTAACCTTACCGCAACGGCAACGCTAGCGGTAGCGTTTTGTCGGGCTATTTTGATCCTGCTCAGCCAGCCATGCCAGCTTTTCACCGATTTTGCCTTCCAGTCCGCGAGCGGTCGGATGGTAGTAACGGGTCTTGGCCATTTCAGGTGGGAAATAGTCCTCACCGGCGGCATAAGCATTGGGCTCGTCGTGCGCGTAGCGATACTCCGCGCCCAAGCCCATTTCCTTCATCAGCTTGGTCGGCGCATTGCGCAGGTGCTCCGGTACATCGTAATCAGCCATCTCTCGGGCGTCGCGCATCGCCGCTTTGAAAGCGGTGTACACGGCGTTGCTTTTCGGCGCGCAGGCCAGATAGACGATAGCCTGGGCAATTGCCCGCTCGCCCTCCGCCGGGCCGACGCGGGTAAAGCAATCCCAGGCCGCAATCGCCACCTGCATGCCGCGCGGATCGGCATTGCCGACATCCTCGGACGCAATCGCCAACAGGCGACGCGCCACATACAGCGGATCGCCACCGGCGGTAATAATGCGCGCATACCAGTACAGCGCGGCATCCGGTGCCGAACCGCGCACCGATTTATGCAGCGCCGAGATCAAATCGTAATAACGATCGCCTTTATTGTCGAAGCGCGCACTGCGTTCACCGGAGACCTCTTTTAACAATGACGGCGTCAAAACGCGGATGCCTTTGGCGTCGATTTCCGCCATATCCGCCATCATCTCCAGGCTGTTCAGCGCCCGGCGCGCATCGCCGCCCACCAGCTCCGACAGCATGCGGCGCGTCTCTTCGGGCAGCTCGATATTCTGGCCGCCGAACCCCCGGCTATTGTCTTTCATCGCCTGATCCAGCACCTGGCTGATATCTTCGGCGGTCAGCGCTTTCAACAAATACACCCGGGCGCGCGAAAGCAGCGCCGAATTGAGCTCAAAAGACGGGTTTTCGGTCGTCGCGCCGATAAAGGTGATGGTGCCATCTTCAATATGCGGCAGGAAAGCATCCTGCTGGCTTTTATTGAAGCGGTGCACCTCATCGACAAACAAAATAGTGCGGCGACCGGCGTCACGGTTCTGACGTGCGCGCTCGATCGCCTCGCGGATCTCTTTGATGCCGGACGTAACGGCGGAAATCCGTTCGACGTCCGCCTGGCCGTAACGGCCGATCAGCTCTGCCAGCGTCGTTTTCCCGGTGCCCGGCGGCCCCCACAGAATCATCGAATGCAGTTGCCCTGCCTCGATGGCACGCGGCAAAGGCTTGCCGGCAGCCAGCAGGTGTTGCTGGCCGATATATTGCGCCAGCGTAGTTGGCCGCATCCGCGCGGCCAACGGCTGGAACTCATTCTGGGAAAAATCGAGCGACATATTACTCACGCGGACCTCACTGGCGCTGGTCGTCCAGCGTCACCCCCTTCGGCGGGGTAAATTTGAATTTGGCAGCGTCAACCGTGGTGTTCTGCTGGCTTTTCAGTGCGTAAGAGCTGCGCTGGCCGTCCTGCTCAACTGCGGCAAAACTGCGGATAGTACCGCTGTTGGTCACAGTAATGGCGAACTGTTTCAGGTTACCGCTGCTGGATTTTGGCGTCAGCTCAAAATCGTCGCCTTTCTGCTTCACATTATACTGTTTCCAGTCATTGGCATCGTTGCGGGTGATCAGCATAAACGGCGTGTTGCCGGTGGCATTTTTCAGCCAGGTGGCAGTGACCTGCTCGACAAACGGGTTATAAAACCACAGGGTTTGGCCATCCGATACCAGCACGCTCTCGTCAGGTGAGGTCATGTGCCAGTTAAACAGATTCGGGCGTTTTACCCACAATTCGCCTTCGCCCTGCTGTACCGCAGCGCCGTCGCTGCTGGTCACGGTCTGGGAGAAACTGGCGTGGAAACTGTTCACTTTCGCCAGACGACTTTGCAGATCCTGTGCGGCGTCGGCCAGCACAGAGGTGGAAGCGAATCCCGAAAGCAGACAGCAGGCAACCAACAGTTTTTTCATTATTCCAGATACCTTATGAAATGCGTTAACCGCAAGGCGGTGCCGTGCGGGTCAAATTAACCCTTAACCAACGTTACTTTACCCGAAGCCACAAGCCGGCAGATAGGCCAATGTTCCGAGAAGCAGACGGGTTTACGCTTCTTTGCACAAGGGCCGCTAAGCGGCCCTTTATTATTGAATAACAACGATTAAAGCTTCATCAGTCATGCCGTGGCGGTGCCAGCACCTCGCGGTTGCCGTTATGCCCCTGCTCGCTGACGATGCCCTGCGCTTCCATCTGTTCGATGATGCGTGCAGCGCGGTTATAACCGATGCGGAACTGACGCTGCACGCCGGAGATAGAAGCGCGGCGTTTATCCACCACAAACTCCACCGCCTGGTCAAACAACGGATCCAGCTCTTCGTCACCTTCCAGGCCGCCGCCAGCGCCACCCTCACCGTCGTCACCGGCGCTGAGGATACCCTCTTTATATTGAGGCCGCTCACGCGCTTTCCAATCCTTGACCACCGCATGCACTTCCTGATCGCGCACAAATGCACCATGCACACGTACAGGAATGGAGGAGTTAGGCGCCAGATACAGCATGTCACCCATCCCCAGCAGAGATTCTGCACCGCCCTGATCGAGGATAGTGCGCGAGTCAATCTTGCTGGATACGGTAAAGGCGATACGGGTTGGGATGTTGGCCTTGATCAGGCCGGTGATCACATCCACCGACGGACGCTGGGTCGCCAGCACCAGGTGGATCCCCGCAGCACGCGCTTTCTGTGCCAAACGAGCGATCAGTTCCTCAACCTTCTTGCCCACCGTCATGATCAGGTCGGCGAATTCGTCCACCATCACCACGATGTAAGGCTCTTTCTCCAACACCGGCGGCGTAATGTCCATACTGTCAGTCGGCTTCCAGAAAGGATCCGGGATCGGGCGCCCCATCGCTTCAGCCTGATCAACGCGTTCGTTATAACCGGCCAGGTTACGCACGCCGAGTGCAGACATCAGCTTGTAGCGACGCTCCATCTCCGCAACACACCAGCGCAGGGCGTTAGCGGCGTCTTTCATATCGGTCACAACGTCCGTCAACAGGTGCGGAATGCCTTCATAAACCGACAGCTCCAGCATTTTCGGGTCAATCATGATAAAGCGCACTTCTTTCGGCGTGGCCTTATACAAGATACTCAGGATCATGGCATTGACCCCAACCGACTTACCGGACCCCGTAGTACCGGCCACCAGCAGATGTGGCATTTTCGCCAAATCGGCTACCACCGGCTCACCGGAAATGTCTTTCCCCAGGACGATCGCCAGCGGCGACGGATTGTCGCGGAACGCTGGGCAATCCAGCACTTCGCGCAGATAAACCGTCTGACGTTTAACGTTAGGCAACTCCAATCCGACATAAGGCTTGCCGGGAATGACCTCTACCACACGCACGGCGGAAGTTGACAGGGAACGCGCCAGATCGCGTGACAGGTTGGAAATACGCGCAGCCTTGACCCCCGGCGCCAAATCCAGCTCAAAGCGGGTAATAACCGGGCCAGGTAAAATATCCACTACGTCGGCTTTCACCCGGTAGTCGGCCAAACTCGCTTCCACCAAACGCGCCTTCTGCTCCAACGCGAAAGAGTCCACCGGCTCCACCTCTTTCGGGGCTTCGGTCAGCAGATCCAGCGTCGGCAACGGCGTGGTCGGTTTTTGCAGCGGCATATCGTTGCGCATCAGGAACGGGTGAATCAGGCTATCCATCGCCGGCTGCTGCGGTGCAGCCGGAGCCGGTTGCGCCACAGGTTGCTGATAAGCTGGCGGCTGCTGCTGTACCGGTTGCTGCTGTGGTGCCTGCTGGTAAGCAGGCTGCTGATAAGCAGGTTGAGCAGGCTGGTATGGCTGCGGTGCTGGAGTCTGAGACGAATAAGCCGGTGCAGCAGGCTCAAACTGGCCAAAGGGGACATCGTCTTCACGTTCGCTTTGCTGCTCGATACGTTCTTCAAGCTGCGGCGACAGAGTGAACAGGGGTTCGCTCGGGCTATCGTCGACCAAATCATCCATCGGCGAGAAGCTGAACGCGTTGCGGGTATCTACCGGATTGGCGATCGGCGCCGATTGCACAGGTTCCTGCTGGCCATAGCGTGCCTGCTGTTGCTCGGCAAACGCCTGACGCAACGCCGCTTCCTGCAGGGCTTGCTCATCATCTTGATTATCTTGCGGATATTCCTCACCGTAACGCTGACTTTGCTGTTCGGCAAATGCCTGGCGCAGCGCCGCTTCCTGCAAGGCTTCTTCATCTTGCTGATGGCTTTCCGCAGCTTGCAGCGGTTGATCATCGCGGGGACGCTGTTCCTGCTCGGCTACACGCTGCGAAGGCAGCTTGATACCGTAAGACGCCAGCTCGCGCCGGGTAGGAATACGCACCGGATTCGGCCGCGGCAACTCAGGGCCAATGCCCTGTTTCACCTGCGAGTTACCGTCGCTGGTGGCCGTAAAGGCCGGCATAAAGGTATTGGCGACAACGGCCGCCGCTGCGGCTTCTGCCTGCGGTTTCATGCTGCCAAATGGCGTAACCTCAGGCTCGCCGGCACTGAAGCCGGTAGAGCTGCCAACGTCTACGCTGTCGCGCTGAGCCGCAGAGAAATCAAACGGGGAGCGATCGTGCGGCTGAGATACGGCCGGTGCGTCCCAATTGCCCAAACGCGGTTCATCATCGTCCCGGTAAGGATCGGCCGGGCGCGTCATTTTCGGCGCTGGCGTCTCTTCAGGGATTTCAAACGAATACAGCGGTGGCGCGGCGTTCTCCACTGCAGCACTCATCGGATGCTGGTTCACCGAGGCCGGAGCCGTTGGCGCTGCCGTTACCGCAGGCGCCGTCACCGGGGCCGCTATCGGCGCGGGATCAGGCGTTACCGGCGTGCTGACAGCCACCGGCGCGACAGGTGCCACATCGGCATCGTCGTTAGCCCGCAAGCCGTTGAGCAGCGGATCGTCAGCCTCGTCTGCCGCGACGTTGGCGGCATCCGTTACCGAAGGTGCAGAAAACAGTACGTCATCTTCCGCTTCCGCCGCATTGGCTGCAGCCGCAGAGGCGGCTACAGCAACTGCGGCCCCCTTCCCTGTCTGCTCCGGCTCGTCGTCGACGTAGCGATCGTCATCGTCGTGATAACGCTCCTCACGGCGTGAACGGTTGGTCATGAAAGTGGCCGTACCCAGCACCACACCGCCGATTCTCTCGGCGATCACCAACCAGGACCAGCCGGTGAAAAGCGTGAGCCCTGCGGCCCACACGCACAATAATGCCAGCGTTGCGCCAATGCCGTTGAACCACGGCAGCATGGCGTTGCTCAGCAAGCTGCCGATAACGCCGCCGGAAGCGAAGTAATAGAGATCGTCGACATTCAGTGCCGCCAGGCCACACGAGGTGAGCACCAGCGCCAGCGTGCCGATAAGGCGCAGTGAGAGCGCAAAATAGTCGATGTAATCGCCGCTGTCGCGCTGACGGTAAGCCGCCCAGCACAAAACCAGCATGATCGGCGGTATTGCGTAAGCAAGTACCCCGAAGGTGAAGAACAGCGTGTCGGCCAACCAGGCTCCGACGCCACCGCCCAGGTTATGAATCGGCTCATGCCACGCGGTCTGCGACCAACTTGGGTCAGACGGATTGAAACTGACCAAGGCAGCCATGAGGTAAACGGCAAAAATGGCTACCACAATCAACACAGCTTCAAGCAAACGGCGGCCACTGCTGAGTTTTTTCAGGGTAACTTCTTTATCTTCTGTATATTCCTGGCTCAAGAAAGGCTCTCCAGGTTCCTGTTAGCTGACATAGCAACAGCGCCGAGAAGCTTCCCCGGCGCCGAAACTGTATGAATAAACAGGAGTGTAACCAATTTAATCAGGTTTTGCACCTGCACCTTACCGTGTTTTGATAACCAGACGGTTACTCTGTTTGACTTCTTCCATGACCACGTACGTACGGGTGTCGTTAACCCCCGGCAGACGCAGCAAGGTTTCACCGAGCAACTTACGGTAAGCCGACATATCCGGCACGCGGGTTTTCAACAGATAGTCGAAATCACCGGACACCAGATGACACTCCTGAATTTCTTCAAGCTTTTGAACTGCTGAGTTAAATTGCTCAAACACATCCGGCGCGCCGCGGTTCAGCGTGATTTCCACGAAAACCAGCAGAGATGCATCCAGATAATGCGGGTTGAGCAAAGCGGTATAGCCATGAATAAAACCCTGGCGCTCGAGGCGGCGCACACGTTCTAAACATGGGGTTGGGGATAACCCCACGCGCTTCGAAAGCTCAACGTTCGAGATACGCCCATCCTTCTGCAGCTCATTCAGGATATTGCGGTCGATACGGTCGAGATCTTTACCCGGGCGTTTCTTATTGTCTGCCATTATTATTGTCTCTCTTATTTTCTTCCCTGCACTTGCCACACCCTAGCCAACGTCAATGTGTAAGGGCTTGTTCCAAGCGAAGACCCGATGCCTGTCATATGCTTCACTACCATCATTCATCGTTGTGCAACCTGTCTGTCAACCCTGCACAACGGATTCAAATGACGTTCATCTCAAGAAGGAAATTGCCATTCGCTACGCGATGTTCCCCTCACCTGCCGCTCTCCGCTTCGACAATGGCGCAAAATCCTGCACCGCCGCCGCAAATACGTACGATTTACTGTAGGTAGGGGGATAATTTCTTCTTCCTATGATGTTTTCGCAAATGCGCAGCGGATTGTCAAAGTAAAAGAAGCAAAATCAGAAGAACCTGTCGTCATGAAAAGTCAGCACCCCATTTTTAGTTATGAATCGCTGGCTTAAACCCCGCAGAGCAAAACGGCTGAAACCCGGTAAATGTGGTGTCTCAGGCAGAACGAGCGCATAACGTCGGCAAGTGGCTTCCATAAGTTAAATTGCTGCGTTTTACGCTCGTTTTGGTGGTAAAACAATAATTAATAGGTCACGGCTATCAAACAAATCGTTAACAACATCCGCTGACGCTTTTTTTAATGCTGCATTTTCCCTACAATCGGTTTCATTGTCCGCATTGTGGGAAAAGAGGGTATTCATGGGCACGGCTAAACATAGCAAATTACTGATCCTGGGTTCCGGCCCGGCCGGCTACACCGCCGCGGTTTACGCTGCGCGCGCAAACCTGAGCCCGGTACTGATTACCGGTATGGAACAAGGTGGCCAGCTGACCACCACCACCGAAGTGGAAAACTGGCCTGGCGATGCCGAAGGCTTGACCGGCCCGGCGCTGATGGAGCGCATGCGCGAGCACGCAGAAAAATTCCAGACCGAGATCGTGTTCGATCACATCAACAGCGTCGATCTGCAGAACCGTCCGTTCCGCCTGTTCGGCGACAGTGGCGAATACACTTGTGATGCTTTGATCATCGCCACCGGCGCATCTGCCCGTTACCTGGGCCTGCCTTCCGAAGACGCCTTCAAGGGCAAAGGCGTTTCCGCCTGCGCGACCTGTGACGGTTTCTTCTACCGCAATCAGAAAGTCGCGGTAGTCGGCGGCGGCAATACCGCCGTGGAAGAAGCGTTGTATTTGTCCAACATCGCCGCTGAAGTTCATCTGATCCACCGCCGCGACAGCTTCCGCTCAGAGAAGATCCTGATCGACCGACTGATGGAGAAAGTGAAAAACGGCAATATCGTGCTGCATACCGACCATACGCTGGATGAAGTGCTGGGCGATCAGATGGGCGTTACCGGCGTGCGCATTCGCAGTACCAAAGCGGATAATGCAACGCAGGAACTGGCGCTGGCCGGCGTATTTATCGCCATCGGACACAGCCCGAACACCAGCATCTTCGGTGGCCAACTGGAGTTGGAAAACGGCTATATCAAGGTTCAGTCCGGTATTCACGGCAACGCCACCCAGACCACCATTCCTGGCGTATTCGCTGCGGGTGACGTGATGGACCATATCTACCGTCAGGCGATCACTTCCGCCGGCACCGGCTGTATGGCGGCGCTGGACGCTGAGCGTTACCTGGACGGCATCGCTGGCGCAGAAGTGCTGTAACGGCACGTTCTGTTATCCTGAAAGCGGCTGCTTCAGCCGCTTTTTTTGTACCTTAACGATGAGCGGACGGGCATAGGATGCAGAACCTTCTCCACTGGCGCTTGCTGGTCGCCGTGGCCGACAGCGGCAAAATTACGCTGGCGGCAAACCAGTGCGGCATGACCCAGTCCGGCGCCAGCCAGGCTATCGCTCAATTGGAAAGCGCCCTAAGCACGCAGTTGTTTGTCCGCCTGCCACATTCAGTGACTCTGACACAAAGCGGGGAGCGAATTGTCATCCACGCCCGCGCCATGCTCGCCGAACTCGATGCGATCCAAAACTACGCGCTGCAGACGAAAAGTGCGCACTCGGGCAAAATTCGGCTGGCCAGCTTTCCCTCGGCATTTGCCCTCTTGCTTCCGCCGCTATTACGTAAATTCCGCCGCCTCTACCCCGCCATTGAGCTGATTCAGTTGGAAGGCACCGATCAAGAAGTGGAGAACTGGCTGGCACTGGAAACCGTCGACGTCGGCGTGGTGCTGAACCCAAAGGAAGAAAGACAAGGCTATCCTCTGGGACAAGATCTGTGGCTTGCGGTTACCGCCAGCGGCCACCCGCTGGCCAGGGGCCGGCAACCGGTGGATTTTAAAGCGCTGGCCGGGCTGCCCTTTGTGCTGGCTACCGGCGGCTGCAGCCTCAACGCGCAACGGTTGGCACAGCAGGCCGGTATTGCGCTGGCTGACATACGTGTGACCGTCAGCGACTGGAGCACTGCACTGACGCTGGTGCGCGAAGGCGTCGGCGTTTCGTTGATGCCTGCATCGGTGATACCGACCGACGCCGCCGGCATTTGCGCTCTGCCGTTGAGCGTCCCGCTCTACCGTTATTTTGGCCTGGTCTGTTCGTTCGCTGGCGCGGGCTCTGCACCGGTACAAACCCTGCTGGATTACCTGCGAGATCATCTGCCGCAGCCCGTCAGTAGCTGAACTGATGACGGGTTTCTGACATTCTAATTTTTCTGCAGGCCCCACCGGCGCCATGCTGTCGGTCAAGCGATATCGCTTTTTGCCTCAGGAATTCTCATGAAACTCTATTTTGCGCCCGACGCCTGTTCGCTATCCCCGCATATTGTCCTGCGAGAGCTGGAATTGCCGTTTGAACTTATCCGGGTGAATAACCGCAGCAAACGCAGCGCCGACGGCGGTGATTTTTATCAGATCAATCCCAAGGGTTACGTCGCCGCCCTGATGCTGGAAGACGGCCGGGTGATTACCGAAGGCGCCGCCATCGTGCAATATCTGGCGGATCTGCGCCCTGACGCCGCGCTGGCCCCTCCCAGCCATACCTTCGAACGGGTGCGCTTGCAGGAATGGCTGAATTTCATCACCGCCGAGATCCACGCCGGAGCCAGCCCGCTATTCAATGCAGCCCTGCAGGAAGAGGTCAAAACACTGTTCCGCGACAAGCTGCGCCGCCGTCTCGATTATGTCGCTCAGGCGCTGGATGGGCAGGATTTCCTGTTGGGGGGCCGCTTTAGCGTGGCGGATGCCTATCTGTTTACCGTACTGCGTTGGATGGCCCCTTTTTCCATCGAGTTAAAAAACTGGCCTACGTTAACCCGGTATATGGCGCAGATCGGTCAGCGTAAATCGGTGCAAGCCGCCCTGGCGGCGGAAGCGGCCAGCCAGGAGGTGGAATAACCCTCGCGACCAGAGTCTGTTATAGGGATATTTGACCGCTTTATTATTTTCAGTCTGCCGGGTGAAGAGGTAACATTAGCCTTCGCTTGTTCGCTTCAGGTTGAGGCAAACACTTTTTTTAACAGTACGTTAACCTTGCTTGTAACAACAGGCACCGGCGACGCAGACTCATATCTGATGAAAAAAACCAGACAGCAACAGTTAACCCGTTGGCTCAAAACTCAGAGCACGTTGGCGCAGCGTTGGCTGCGCCTTTCCATGCTGTTGGGGCTGATAAGCGGCATTCTGATTGTCGTGCAGGCATGGCTGTTGGCCGCCCTGCTCCACGCCCTGATTATCGAACACGCCCCGCGCGAACAGTTGATCCCCTCGTTTATCTGGTTGGCCGCCACTTTCGCGCTGCGCGCGTTGTTGAGCTGGCTGCGTGAACGCGTTGGTTTTATCTGCGGCCAGGTGATCCGCCAGCGTATGCGTCAACAGGTGCTGGACAAACTTCAGCAGCTCGGCCCCGCCTGGATCCAGGGGAAACCGGCGGGCAGTTGGGCCAGCATCATCGTTGAGCAGATCGAAGACATGCAGGATTATTACTCCCGCTATCTGCCGCAGATGTATCTGGCGGTGTTTATCCCGTTGCTGATCCTGATAACCGTATTTCCGATCAACTGGGCCGCCGGTCTGATTCTGTTGACCACCGCCCCGCTGATCCCGCTGTTTATGGCGCTGGTCGGCATGGGCGCCGCCGATGCCAACCGACGCAACTTTGTGGCGCTGGCGCGGCTGAGCGGCAATTTCCTCGATCGCCTGCGCGGGTTGGATACGCTGCGTCTGTTTAACCGGGCTGAGGCGGAAACCGCGCAGATCGCCAAGTCGTCCGAGGATTTCCGCAGCCGCACCATGGAAGTGCTGCGGCTGGCGTTCCTGTCATCGGCGGTGCTGGAGTTCTTTGCCTCCATCTCCATCGCCGTGGTGGCGGTCTATTTTGGCTTCTCCTTCCTTGGCGAGCTGAATTTCGGCAGCTACGGCACCGGCGTTACGCTGTTTGCCGGCTTCCTGGTGCTGATTATGGCTCCGGAGTTCTTCCAGCCGCTGCGCGATCTGGGTGCTTTCTATCATGCCAAAGCGCAGGCCGTGGGCGCCGCAGAAGCGTTGGAAACTTTCCTCGGCGCCGAAGGCGAGCAAAGGGGCACTGGCACGCAGGAGCTGAATACCGATGCACCGCTGGAGCTAAAAGCGCAGGATCTGGAAATTCTGTCGCCAAACGGCGTGCTGCTGGCCGGCCCTCTGAGTTTCACCCTGTCCGCACACCAGCGCATTGCTCTGGTCGGGCTGAGCGGCGCCGGCAAAAGCTCCCTGCTGAATCTGCTGCTCGGCTTCCTGCCCTATCGCGGTTCACTGACGGTCAACGGCACCGAGCTGCGTGAGCTGGCGGCAGAAGGCTGGCGTCGGCAGCTCGGCTGGGTGGGACAAAACCCGCACCTGCCGGCGCAAACGCTACGGGCAAACATTCTGCTGGGCCACCCGCAAGCGAGTGAAGCTCAATTGCAACAGGCGGTGGAGCAGGCTTACGTCAGCGAGATCTTGCCGCATTTGCCGCTGGGTCTGGACACTGAGGTCGGCGATAGCGCCGCACGTCTGTCCGTCGGCCAGGCGCAACGCGTGGCGGTCGCCCGGGCGCTCATCAGCCCACGCCGTTTGCTGTTGCTGGATGAGCCTGCAGCCAGCCTCGACGCTCACAGCGAGCGACGAGTCATGCAGGCGCTCAACGCAGCCTCGCATCAGCAAACCACCCTGCTGGTCACACACCAGTTGGAAGATACCGAAGATTACGACCAGATCTGGGTTATGGAAGGCGGGCGGATCGTGCAGCAAGGCGATTACGCCACGCTGAGCGCCCAACCGGGGTTGTTCGCCAATCTGATCGCACACCGCAGCGGGGAGCTATAATCATGCGCGTTTTGCTGCCGTTCCTGGCGCTATACCGTCGTCACAGCCTGCTGATCTGCCTGGGCATCCTGCTGGCCATCGTCACGCTGCTGGCCAGTATCGGCCTGTTGGCGCTTTCCGGCTGGTTCCTCGCCGCATCGGCGCTCGCCGGCCTGGCGGGCCTGTTTACCTTCAACTACATGTTGCCGGCTGCCGGCGTGCGTGGCGCGGCGATCTTCCGCACCGCCGGGCGCTACGCAGAGCGCGTGGTCAGTCACGACGCCACCTTCCGCGTTCTTTCTCATCTGCGGGTATTTACCTTTAAAAAGATCCTGCCGCTGTCACCGGGCGGCATTGCCCGTTTCCGGCAGGCCGATCTGCTTAACCGGCTGGTGGCGGACGTCGATACGCTGGACCATCTGTATCTGCGGGTGATCTCGCCGTTAGTCAGCGCCGCGGTGGTGATCATCGTGGTCACCTACGGCCTCAGTTGGCTGGACAGCTCGCTGGCCCTGACGCTGGGCGGTATTTTGTTGCTGCTGCTGCTGTTGGTACCACCGGTATTCTACCGCGCCGGCAAACCGATTGGCGGCCAGCTGACCGCCCTGCGCAGCCAGTACCGCACCGATTTGACCGCCTGGCTGCAGGGCCAGGCCGAACTGGTGGTGTTCGGCGCAGTCAATGATTTCCGCGCCAGTCTGGATGCCACCGAACGGCACTGGCAGCGACGCCAATGGCAACAGGCTTCGCTGGGGGGGATCGCGCAGGGGGTGATGCTCCTGGCCAGCGGCCTGACGGTAACGCTGTTGCTGTGGCTCACCGCCGGCGGCATAGGTGGCGATACCCAACCCGGCGCGCTGATTGCGCTGTTCGTGTTTGCCGCGCTGGCCTCGTTTGAAGCGCTGATGCCGGTCGCCGGCGCCTTCCAGCATCTCGGCCAGGTCATCGCTTCCGCCACAAGGGTAAAACAGGTTATCGATCGGCAGCCGGAAGTCACTTTCCCGGCCAGTGGCCCGACGGCCGGGAACGGCGCTGCGTTAAGCCTGCAACAGCTCTCCTTTAGCTATCCCGGCCAACCTCTGCCGGTGTTGCAAGACGTCACGCTGGAGATTGCCGCTGGGGAACACATTGCGCTGCTCGGGCGAACCGGCTGCGGCAAATCTACCCTGTTGCAGTTGTTAACCCGCGCCTGGAACGCCGATAGCGGCAGCATGCTGCTCAACGGCCAGCCGCTCAGCGCCTATGATGAAACTACGCTGCGGCAGATGACCACCGTCGTCAGCCAGCGGGTGCATATTTTCAGCAACACGCTGCGGGAAAACCTGCGCATCGCCGCCCCGACGGCGGCCGACGAACAGTTACGCGACGTGCTGTGCCAGGTCGGGCTGGAAAAGTTGTTGGATAACGAAGGGCTAAACGCCTGGCTTGGGGATGGCGGCCGCCAGCTTTCCGGCGGTGAACAACGTCGCCTGGGTATTGCCCGCGCGTTGTTGCATCAGGCGCCTCTGCTGTTGCTCGACGAACCGACCGAGGGCCTGGACGCCGAAACCGAACAGCAGATCCTGGCGCTGTTGCGCCGGCACTGCCAGGGTAAAACGCTGATCCTGGTGACTCACCGCCTGTATGGGCTCGAGCATCTTGACCGCATCTGCGTGATGGACGGCGGCCGGATTGTCGAACAGGGCGACCACCTTACCCTGATGCGCCGGCAAGGGCGTTATGCCCGTTTCCGCCAGCGCATCAGTGGGATACCGCTTGAAAATGGCCTGTAGAGGACGCTGAGACCTTTTATGCGTATTGTTAAGCTGTCACCGCAGTCACTCGCGTTTCCCTCGCCAGAGGGCGCACTGCGCGATCCTAACGGCCTGCTGGCCATTGGCGGCGACCTGACGGCGCCGCGTTTGCTGGCCGCCTATGAGCGCGGTATCTTCCCCTGGTTTTCGCCGGGGGAGCCCATTCTGTGGTGGTCGCCTGACCCGCGTGCCGTGTTGTTCCCGGCGCAATACCATATCAGCCGCAGCCTGAAACGCTTTCTGAGCGGCAATCCCTTTCGCATTACGCTGAACCACGACTTTGCCGCGGTAATAGCCGCTTGCGCCGTTCGGCCGCATGAAGGCACCTGGATCGGCCCGGAGGTGCAGCGCGCCTATCTGCATCTGCACCGCCTCGGTTTCGCCCATTCAGTCGAGGTATGGCAGGATAAAGAGCTGGTAGGCGGCATGTACGGCGTGGCGCAGGGCGCGTTGTTCTGCGGCGAATCGATGTTTAGTCGCACCACCAACGCCTCCAAGTGCGCGCTATTGGCTTTTTGTCGGCATTTTGCCGCTTATGGCGGAGAATTGATTGACTGTCAGGTGCTTAACGCTCACACTGCCACGCTGGGAGCGAGAGAAATCCCCCGCCGCCAATTTTTACAACAGCTCAGCAACCTCCAGCGCAAGCCGTTAGCACCGGAATGCTGGGCAGCGCAAGTGTTACCCCCACAGCAGGCTGAACCACCCTCCCCAACAAACTAATTTTGCGGAAACGGTGCAATGTTCACCGACACGTCTTTACATAATGTGGGTTTTTCGGCATTATCTTGCCGGTTAAAAACTAAGGTAGTTAGACCTAGAGGATTCGATGGCCAAAGAAGACAATATTGAAATGCAGGGCACCGTTCTTGATACGCTGCCGAACACTATGTTCCGCGTTGAATTGGAAAACGGGCACGTAGTAACCGCACATATCTCCGGTAAAATGCGTAAGAACTACATCCGCATCCTGACGGGCGACAAAGTCACTGTAGAGCTGACCCCGTACGACCTGAGCAAAGGCCGCATTGTCTTCCGTAGCCGTTAATCGGCTCACTCGTCGCCAGCCGATGGCGGCACCGAGGATGTAACCCCTCCGGAGCCCTTTCCGTTTACCCCCGTAGCAACGTTCAACATCGAGTTGCAAGAGCGCAGGTAAACCGAGAGGGCTCGCTCATTTTTGTAGCGGTGATGAAATACTTTCACCCATAAAAAAAGCGATGCCGAAGCATCGCTTTTTCATTATCTGGACTGGCCGGCCTTTAGTGCACCGCACCTTCATCCGCTTTGCGTTTCTGAGCGCTGAGGAAGTGGTAAGTCAGTTTCTGGTTGTCTTTGTCCAGTTCGACCTTCACCGAGCCGCCGTCCACCAGTGAACCGAACAGCAGTTCGTTGGCCAACGGTTTCTTCAGGTTTTCCTGCATCACACGCGCCATCGGACGAGCGCCCATCGCACGGTCGTAGCCTTTCACCGACAGCCAGTCACGCGCTTCGTCGCTCACTTCCAGCGACACACCCTTCGCATCCAACTGTGCCTGCAGTTCGACAATAAACTTATCGACAACCTGCTGGATCACCGTGGTCGACAGATGGTTGAACCAAAGAATGTTGTCCAGACGGTTACGGAACTCCGGCGTGAACACTTTTTTGATCTCTTCCATCGCATCGGTGCTGTTGTCCTGCTGCACCAGGCCGATCGATTTGCGTTCTGTTTCACGAACCCCGGCGTTGGTGGTCATCACCAGGATCACGTTGCGGAAGTCCGCCTTGCGACCGTTGTTATCGGTCAGGGTGCCGTTGTCCATAACCTGCAACAGCAGGTTGAACACATCCGGATGCGCCTTCTCGATTTCATCCAGCAACACCACCGAGTGCGGATGTTTGAGCACCGCATCGGTCAGCAGCCCGCCCTGATCGTAACCGACATAGCCCGGAGGCGCGCCAATCAAGCGGCTGACGGTATGACGTTCCATATACTCGGACATGTCAAAACGCAGCAGTTCGATATCCATCGCCTTCGCCAACTGCACCGTCACCTCGGTTTTCCCGACGCCGGTTGGCCCGGCAAACAGGAAGGAACCGACAGGTTTGCGATCGTGGCCCAGACCCGCACGGCTCATTTTGATCGCTTCTGTCAGCGCTTCGATCGCCTGATCCTGGCCAAACACCAGCATTTTCAAACGGTCGCCCAGGTTTCTCAGCACATCGCGATCGCTTGCCGACACGGTTTTTTCCGGGATACGCGCAATACGCGCAACCACAGACTCAATGTCCGCAACGTTGACGGTTTTCTTTCGCTTGCTGATCGGCATCAGCCGGCTGCGAGCGCCCGCCTCGTCGATCACGTCGATAGCCTTGTCCGGCAGGTGACGGTCATTGATGTACTTCACCGACAGCTCAACAGCCGCACGCACCGCCTTGGCGGTATAACGCACGTCATGGTGCGCTTCGTACTTGGTTTTCAGACCGTTGATGATCTGAATGGTCTCTTCCGGCGTCGGCTCGGTAATGTCGATTTTCTGGAAGCGACGGGCCAGCGCACGGTCTTTTTCGAAAATGTTGCTGAATTCCTGATAAGTGGTGGAGCCAATCACCCGGATCTTGCCGCTGGAGAGCAGCGGTTTGATCAGGTTGGCCGCATCCACCTGCCCACCGGAAGCCGCACCGGCACCGATGATGGTGTGGATCTCATCGATAAACAGGATGCTGCTCTTGTCCTGCTCCAGCTGTTTCAGCAACGCCTTGAAGCGTTTCTCGAAGTCGCCGCGGTATTTGGTGCCTGCCAGCAGCGAACCGATGTCCAGGGAATACAGCGTGCAATCCGCCATCACTTCCGGGACGTCGCCCTGCACGATACGCCATGCCAGCCCTTCGGCAATGGCGGTTTTACCCACGCCGGACTCGCCGACCAACAGCGGGTTGTTTTTACGGCGGCGGCACAGCACCTGAATAGCGCGCTCCAGCTCTGGGTCGCGGCCAATCAGGGGATCGATACCGCCCACACGGGCCAACTGGTTGAGGTTGGTGGTGAAGTTTTCCATACGGTCTTCCCCTCCGGACTGCTCTTCGTTCACCGGGTTTTCCGCATTTGGCGCTTGGCCCGGCTCGTCTTTACGTGTGCCATGTGAAATGAAATTCACTACGTCAAGACGGCTGACGTCGTGTTTGCGCAGCAGATAAGCCGCCTGCGACTCCTGCTCGCTGAAAATCGCCACCAGCACGTTGGCGCCGCTGACTTCGCTGCGGCCGGAAGACTGCACATGGAATACGGCACGCTGCAGCACGCGCTGGAAGCTTAGCGTCGGCTGAGTGTCGCGCTCTTCTTCGCTGGCAGGCAACGTCGGCGTGGTTTGTTCGATAAAGGCTTCCAGTTCCTGGCGCAGTGCGGCCAGGTCTACCGTACATGCCTCAAGCGCCTCTCGCGCGGCAGGGTTGCTGAGTAACGCCAGCAACAGGTGCTCCACGGTCATAAACTCGTGTCTGTGCTCACGCGCTCTGGCGAAAGCCATGTTGAGACTGAGTTCCAGTTCTTGATTGAGCATAAGCACCTCCCCAATAGTTGCCAAAATCTAGGCTTTTTCCAGCGTACAGAGCAACGGATGCTCGTTCTCCCTTGCATAACGGTTCACGTGTACGACCTTGGTTTCCGCCACCTCGGCGGTAAAAACACCGCAGATCGCCTTGCCTTGATAGTGGACCGTGAGCATCAGTTGCGTTGCACGTTCAATATCATAAGAAAAGAACTTTTGCAGAACGTCAATCACAAATTCCATCGGTGTGTAATCGTCGTTGTTAAGTATAACTTTATACATAGACGGCGGTTTTACCGCATCGATTTGTTTTTCTTCGGCCAAGTGTTCAAAATTCAGCCAATCGTTGTTATTGCCCATTGCTGCTCATCTTCTCTGCTCTGTCCTCTGATATGGGGACAGGTTCCGGTTATTCAAAGTGGGGTATCACTACTATTTTATCATCTTCGTCATCATCTCGCCGTACTGGAACGTGCGCAAAAATCTCTGACAAATTGTTACCAAACAATGTCAATAGCGTTAACTGCTTCAAACTTTGATGAACTGCCTCCTGCGGACAAAAGCCGATCCCTTGACGTGATGATCATTTGCTCTAGAGTGTAAATTCGTGAGCTGGTGGTCTTTTAACCGCCCCGTGCTCATCTGCTACCTGCCTTTGGCGGGTGCGAATTCAGTTATTCATCTCACCTAAAATAGCGTTGCGAGGGATGTAAAAGCATGGAGACGGGTACTGTTAAATGGTTCAACAACGCCAAGGGGTTTGGGTTTATCTGTCCTGAAGGCGGCGGCGAAGACATATTCGCCCATTATTCAACGATTAAAATGGATGGGTACAGGACACTAAAAGCCGGCCAACAGGTCAGTTTTGACGTGCACCAAGGGCCGAAAGGGAACCATGCGAGTCTTATTGTGCCGCTGGAAAGCGAGGCACTGGCCTAAACGCTGATGCAGAGCCAGCCTAAAGCAACCCGCTAAAAATGCCAGCCGCCGTGTGACTGGCATTTTTTATTATACGCTATAATGTCGAGTTGCCGCTAATCACGCCGCAGCGTCAAATACCACGGAGATAGGCTATTACTTACTCGCGCGCCAGTGCATCGATCGGGTTAAGCCGGGCAGCACTGCGTGCAGGCAGATAACCGAACACCACGCCGATACCGGTAGAGCACAAAAACGCGCTCAACAACGCCGCCGGCGGGAAGTTAATCTGCCAACCTGGCAGCACCAGTTGCACCAGCAACCCGATGGCGAAGGACAGCGTAATCCCCAGGGCACCGCCAACCAGGCACACCAGCACCGCTTCAATCAGGAACTGCTGCAATACGTCGCCGGAACGGGCGCCCACCGCCATACGGATGCCAATCTCGCGCGTACGCTCCGTCACCGACACCAGCATGATATTCATCACGCCGATCCCGCCGACCACCAATGAAATCACCGCCACCAGCGTCAGGAACAGTTGCAGCGTGCGCGTGGTTTTCTCTGCGGTCTGCACCAGGCTGTCCATGTTATAGGTGAAGAAGTCTTTCTTGCCATGGCGCAGCGTCAGCAAACGCGTCAATTGCTGCTCCGCTTCCTGGCTATTGTAATCGTCACGGATACGCACGGTGATCGAATCAAAATAGGCGTTGCCCATCAGCCGGTTGGCCATGGTGCTGTAGGGAACCCAAACGTTCAGCGTCTTGCTGCTGCCGAACATCGACTGTTTCTCCTTCGCCACCCCGACCACCGTTGCCGGCATGTTACCCACCAACATCACCTCACCCACCACATTCTTCTGGTGCGGGAACAGCCGGCGCTGGGTGTTGGCGTCGATAACCACCGTTTGCGCCTGCGACTGCACCTGGAACGGATCAATACCGGCCCCTTGGGTGAAAGTCATGCCGTAGACGCGGAAAAACTGCTCGCTGACCCCGGTCACATTGGCCGCCACATCGACGTTGCCCAACCGCAATCGCATGCTGCTGGCGATGGTCGGAGACAGTGCGCTGATATAAGGCTGCTCGCGCAACGCATCAAGATCATCATATTTCAACGACTGACGAAAGGTGGGATCGTCGTCGCCAAAGTCCTTGCCGGGGTAAATATCCACCGTATTGGTGCCGATGGATTTGATATCCGCCAACACCATCTGCTTGGCGGCGTCGCCGATCACCAGGATCGAGACCACCGAAGCGATGCCGATAATAATGCCCAACATGGTGAGCGCAGTGCGCATTTTATTCGCCGCCATCGCCCGCCACGCCATCACCAGCGCCTCGCGGAAGCGGCCGGCCATCTGCTGCCACGACGGTGCCGGCGCGGCCAGTTCCAGCGGTTTGGCATTCGGATTGCCCTGCTGCGCCGGGCGTGAATCGGCAATGATCTCGCCGTCGCGGATTTCAATGATCCGCTCAGCCTGCCGAGCGACAGCCGGATCGTGAGTAACGATGATCACCGTATGCCCCTGCTCGCACAGTTGCTTGAGGATAGTCATCACCTCTTCACCGGAATGGCTGTCGAGGGCGCCGGTCGGCTCATCTGCCAGGATCACCTGGCCGCCGTTCATCAGCGCGCGGGCGATACTGACGCGCTGCTGCTGGCCGCCGGAAAGCTGGCTCGGCCGGTAGCTGACGCGTTCACTCAGCCCAAGGCGCTGCAGCAGCGCTACCGCACGTTCCCGCCGCGCTGCCTTGCCCAGCCCGGCGTAGACCGCCGGCACCTCGACGTTATGCGCCGCGCTCAGATGAGGCAGCAAATGGTAGCGCTGGAAGATAAAACCAAAATGCTCGCGCCGTAGCCGGGCCAAGGCATCGCCATCCAGCGTCGCCACATCCTGGCCTGCCACCCGGTATACGCCGGCGCTGGGCTTGTCCAGACAGCCGAGAATGTTCATCAGCGTAGACTTGCCAGAACCGGAGGCGCCCATGATTGCCACCATTTCACCGGCGTCGATGCTCAGGCTCACGCCTTTCAACACGTCCACCGTCTGATCGCCCGACTGATAGCTGCGGCGGATGCCGCTCAGTTGTAACAGCGCCGCCATCAGTTGGCCTCCGAGCCGCCGCGGCTGACAATAACTTCATCCCCGATGCTCAAGCCGCTCGTAATTTGTACGTCAATATTATTACGCAGACCTATGGTTACCTCGCGTTTCTCTTCCTTGCCCTGTTTCAATACCGCGACGTGGTAACGGTTATCGGCGATTTGGTCGCCCAGCGCCGCCAGAGGAATGACCTGCGCCTGGCTGACGCCCGCCAGTTGAATATGCACCTGCGCCGTCATCTGCAGACGCAGCAGGCCTTCGGGGTTCGGCACTTCGAAACGCGCATAGTAAAAGATGGCGTTGTTAACCTTTTCCGGCGTCGGCTGAATGTCTTTCAGCACGCCGTCAAAACGCCGGTTAGGATCGCCCAACACGGTAAACCAGGCCTTCTGACCCGGTTTGAGGCTGATAACGTCCGCTTCCGAGACCTGCGCTTTCACCAGCATGGTGCTGAGATCCGCCAACGTCAGAATGTTCGGTGCCTGCTGCGCGGCGATTACCGTCTGGCCTTGCAGCGTGGTGATCTGCACCACATCGCCGTCCATCGGCGCTTCAATACGGGTAAATGCCAGATTGATTTTAGCGGTGTCCAGGCTGGCCTGATTGCGGGCAATCTGCGCATTGATAGTGCCGACCTGCGCCTTCTTCACCGCCAGTTGCGTCGCCGCCTGATCCAGATCCTGGCGCGATACCGCTTGTAACTTCGCCAGTGCCTGATTGCGCTGCAGCGTCACCGCCGCCAGTTGTTGTTCGGCCTGGGCCTGTTGCAGTTGAGCGTGCAGTTCACGCAGCGTCGCCTCACCCTCGCGGATACTGTTTTGTGCCTGCTGCGGATCGATCACGCCAAGCAACTGGCCTTTTTTCACCTTATCGCCGATCTCAACATACAGACTTTCCAACTGCCCGCTGACCTGCGCACCAACGTCAACCTTGCGCACCGCGTCAAGCTGGCCGGTCGCCAGCACATTTTGCTGCAGGTCGCGCTTGGCCACCTTCACCGTTTTAAACTGGGTTGGCGCCGGGCGGCTGAAATGCCAGATCGCCAGCGCGGCGATCGCCGCCACGACGATCAGTGCGATGCCCCAGCGTCGCTTATGTCCTTTAAACATCATTGATGCCATCTTCCTTTTGTTTTTTATCACTTACTTCAAATAACCCAGACGGTTTACCCGGCATCTCATCCGGTGTAAATCCGTTATTCATCATGCCCATAGTAAGTTGAACGGGATTATAACCTTCACGGACTATGTGCGCATTAAGTCAGAATTAAGAGCAAACCATGAGGGAAACTGGCAGCAATAGATGAAATTATCCTCGGCATCTCCCGCTACTTAACGTCCGATAAACGTTGCAGCAGAGAATGGTTTGGGAAAAGCAATCTGGCCGCTCGTTTTGGCGCGAGGCTGCTTTTCGCAAGAAGGTAATTTCAGGCGGAAACGGAGCAAAAGTGCCCTGTACAGCAATAGGGTGTAACTAAACCTTAGCTCAACACAATGTGGAGACATCCTTGGTTACAGTTAAGCATTGAACTCCCGTTTAGCGAAAGCTTGCTGAAATAGCGCTATTCGACACTGCCAAGGATTTCATCATGTCTCAGCTCAGCTATCCACTCGTATCTGCACGCCCGCTTAACGGTTGGCAACTGATGACGGCACTGATTAATGGCGATATGGCGCCGAGTAATGCCTGGAAAAAAACCTCATTCCGCCTGAAGTTTATCGGCCGATCGCTGTTTTGCTGGCGCACTACCAGCGCCCTGCTGAACACGCTGGCGTCCAATCCTCTGCGGGATGAGATTCTGAGCGCGCAGCCCAATCTGCCCTGCAAGCTGCATCGCCCCTACCTGGCGGCGAACATGAACAAGATCGAGTGCCTGTTCGCCCTGCGCGATCATTACGCTCTCAGCGCGCAGCGCATGCCGCTGAAAATGCGTATCGGTCATCTGAAGAAACCCTTTGTGCTGGCCACCGCCAGCGGCAAAAGCGGCGAATCGGTTTCGCTGGAACTGTCGGCCATCGATAATTTGAACAAAGAAGGGGAAGCCACCCTGCTGCTGCGTAACGCCAACGGCATTATGCTGGCGGAAATCACCTTTGCGCTGATGCACTATCAGCAACAGCCGACGCTGTTCATCGGCGGCTTGCAGGGGGCCAACAACCAGGTGCCGCACGCGGAAATTCAGCACGCCACCAAGGAATGCCACGGGTTATTTCCGAAACGGCTGGTGCTGGAAGGCATCTGCACGCTGGCTCATCATCTGGGCATCCGGCAAATAGTGGCGGTTGGCAATACCACCCATATTTATCAGAATTGGCGTTATCACAGTAAAAAGAAAGCCCAACTGCACGCCGATTACGATCAGTTCTGGAGCTCAATGGGCGGCAAGATGCTCGACAGCGGCTACTTCCTGCTGCCGGAGCGCATCACGCGTAAACCGATCGATGAGGTGGTCAGCAAGAAACGGGCAGAATACCGCCGTCGTTATCAATTGCTAGATGAACTGGAACAGGGAATGGCCGAACATTTCAGTACCCGATAAGACTGCCGGGCGCCTAATCCGCCCGGCCGCGCGCCAGCCAGATCACACGCGAGAACATTTTCTTCAGCAATGGCGGCACGGAATCGGTGCCCCACTCGCCGGCCTGCATCGCCACTTCGATAGCCAAATCGGGTTTCGAAGAGTGATGCACCGCCTTCAGGATCACCTTGCGTATCGGCATCTGAGCATTGATCGGCACAGAAGCTACGCGGTGATAAACCGGGCTGAAGCCCTCGCGGAACATAAAGTGTTCCATATCCGGCGCCGGCAGCGCGGTCAGGCGATCACGTTCGCTGTCGCCGTGGTTATCCAGCAAACTGCGCACGGTGTTGGCGTATTTCTTCCCGGCCTCGTCGCCGTCCACCAGCGCATGCCATTCAATGCCCATGCGGCGAGCAAACCTCAGCAACGGCTTCAGGCCGCACTGGGCGAATTCAATCACCCGTACCCCTTCCGCTTCAAAGTGATAGCCGCACTGGCGCGCCAGTTCACTCAGCAGCCAAACCTCCGTCTCGCCTTCCACTAGCAGCCAACAGCGGGCAAACAACGATGACGGTCGGTTAAAGCGAATATGAAAAGCAATCCGCCGCCCATCCTCCGGCCCCAGCCCGCGTGGCCCAAGCCGATAAGTGGCAACCCGCCCCGACTCGCGCACCAGCCGGCAAACGTGTTCCACCGGAACCAGCGACACCAGTTCGCTGGAATTGGTGGTGGTGATGCGCTGCAGCGGCAACTGGTTGAGCAACCCCCAGGCCACCGACAGCATGATCGGGTGCAACCGGGTTTCCGGGTCCTCCACCAACAGCAACGGACGGGCGTGCGGATCCAACTTGACGTTGCCCTTGGCCTGCAACAGCGTAGAAAACATGCCCAGCAAAATCAGCCGCATGCTGCGGCTGTTCGGTTCAGCGACCATCCGGTTGATGCTGTCCAGCGAGCGCCACGCCTGCTGGTCCTGATCTTGATCCAACCGGTGGCTGCGCGGGCGCGCCACCTGCGATCCCTGCTCAGCGAAGTAGTGTTCCAGCAGTTGCTGCATCGCCGCCAGTCCCTGACGCAGTTCGCCATTAGTCAGCTTTTGCGGATTGCGCACCAGTTCGCGCGTCAATTGATCCAACTGCTGAGCCAGCGCCTGATTATCCGCAGGGTGCTCGTCATTGAGCGTGCTGGGCCGCAAGCGGCGAATAAAACGCGCATCGCGCAAACGCAATACCGGGTGAATACGGATAATGGCGTGCGCCAGCTGTTCGATATGATGCAGTTGCATCGCATTGCCCTCGGCGTCCAAAAAACTGCGCCAGGTGCACACCGTATCGTCATCGGCCAGTTCGCCTTCGCAACGGTAATAAATGCGGTTCAGATTATCATCGCCCTTGACCCACAGCGGCGACAGGTGGCGATAACGGGGGAGATGAGCGTGCCCGAGGTCTTTCTCGCAAAAGGTAAACACCACCTGCAAGTGCCGGTCTTTGGCCGCCTCTTCGCCGGGAGGAAAATGGAAGTCGTGCACTTCAAAACGGTATAGCTGTTGCTCCGGCGCCAGCAGCAGGGTCAGCGCGTCGAGCAGGCTGGATTTACCCCAGGCGTTTTCGCCGAGCAGCAGCGTGTTGTCGTCCAGCATCAGGGACAGCCGATTAATGCCGCGGAAACCTACAATCTCGATACGCTCTAAGAACATCTGCCGCCTCCCGTGCGTGCCGTCACCGTCCTCAATGAAGGTGACCTTTCCAGAGCATGGTCAAAAAACCCCTTGCAGGTCAAGCAGACTGCATCAAATCTGCCGCTTTACTCCGGCCACCGTTTTGGTTAGCGTGTGGGCCTCGCCGGTCATCCGCGCACCGCCCCCAGAACAAAGGACGCAAGCTTCACCATGTATTCAGGACTGTTGATTATTCTGTTACCGCTGATTGCCGGTTATCTCATCCCCTTACGCAGCCGGACGTTGCTCCAGGCCATCAACCGCCTGCTGAGCGGGATGGTTTACGTGATCCTGTTTTTCATGGGCATCAGCCTGGCATTTCTGGAAGATTTGAGCAGCAACCTGTTGCTGATATTCCAGTACGCCGCAGTGTTTTTCCTGTGCATCTTGGCCGCCAGCTTGCTGATGCTGACGCTGCTGGAACGAAAAATGCCCTGGCGCAACAGCCATAAACAAGAACGGCTGCCTTCGCGCCTGCACATGGCGCTGGAATCGCTCAAACTGTGCGGCGTGGTGCTCGGCGGTTTCCTGCTCGGTCTGACACAGTGGCAGTGGCTGCAGTTTGCCGGAAAGGGCAGTGAATACGCGTTGATTTTCCTGTTGCTGCTGGTGGGTATCCAACTGCGCAACAGCGGCATGACGCTGCGTCAAATCGTGATTAACCGGCGCGGCATGATAGTGGCGGTGGTGGTGACGATCAGCGCACTGGCCGGCGGCGCGCTGGCGGCACAACTGCTGGGACTGCCGATCAAAGCCGGGCTGGCGATGGCTTCCGGTTTCGGCTGGTATTCGCTTTCCGGTATTCTGATCACCGACGCTTATGGCCCGGTACTGGGCAGCGCGGCCTTCTTTAACGATCTGGCGCGCGAGTTGGTGGCAATTATGCTGATCCCGACCCTGGTACGCCGCAGCCGTTCCTCGGCGCTGGGCCTGTGCGGGGCCACCTCGATGGACTTTACCCTGCCGGTGTTACAGCGCAGCGGCGGGTTGGAAATGGTACCGCCCGCAATCGTGCACGGGTTCCTGCTGAGCCTGCTGGCGCCGGTACTGATCGCCCTGTTCTCTTGATTTCTTCCGGGGGCTATGCCCCCGTAAAGCGTAATAATTCCCATCCGCAGGGTAAAATTGCGCTAAATCAAACTTGCCCACAGTAGTACCAAAAAAGCCTTTTTAAGCCCCGGTTGCCGATCTATGCTCATAAACAAGCATTATAAATGCAACTTTAAAAAAGGAAGCGATTATGTTCTGTGTGCAATGTGAACAAACCATCCGTACCCCGGCAGGCAACGGCTGCTCTTATGCTCAGGGCATGTGCGGCAAAACGGCGGAAACCTCCGATCTGCAAGATCTGCTGGTAGCGGCGTTGCAAGGGTTGTCCGCCTGGGCTCTGCTGGCTCGCTCGCTCGGGATTATCGATCACGAGATCGACAGCTTTGCCCCGCGCGCCTTCTTCTCCACTCTGACCAACGTTAACTTCGACTCTGATCGCATTGTCGGCTACGCGCGGGAAACCCTCCTCCTGCGCGACGCGCTGGCCACGCGCTGCCGGCTGCTGGACGCCGGCGCACACGTCGATCATCCACTGGCGAGTCTGCAACTCGACGGCGACGACATGCCGACGCTGTTGCAGCAGGCGGCGCAATTCGCCCTCAACACCGACAAGGCCGAGGTGGGCGATGACATTCACGGCCTGCGCATGCTGTGCCTGTACGGCCTCAAAGGGGCGGCGGCCTATATGGAACACGCCCACGTACTGGGCCAGTTCGACGACCAAATCTATGCCGATTACCATGCCTTTATGGCCTGGCTCGGCACCCAGCCGCGCGACGTGGATACCTTGCTGAACAACGCCATGGGTATCGGCAAAATGAACTTCAACGTGATGGCGATCCTCGATCACGGTGAAACCCAGGCCTATGGCGATCCGATCCCCAGCGGCGTGAATGTGCGCCCGGTAGCGGGCAAGGCGATTCTGATCTCCGGTCACGATCTGAAAGATCTGCGCATGCTGCTGGAGCAAACCGAGGGCCAGGGCGTTAACGTCTATACCCACGGTGAAATGCTGCCGGCGCACGGCTATCCCGAGCTGAAAAAATTCAAACATCTGGTCGGCAATTACGGCAGCGGCTGGCAGAACCAGCAGATCGAGTTCGCCAAATTCCCCGGCCCAATCCTGATGACCTCCAACTGCATTATCGATCCTGACGTCGGCAACTACGGCGATCGCATCTGGACACGCAGCATCGTCGGCTGGCCGGGCGTTAACCACCTGGAAGGGGAGGACTTCACCCGCGTGATCGCCCAGGCGCAAGGCATGAGCGGTTTCCCTTATACCGAGATCGAACATATGATCACCGTCGGCTTTGGCCGCCAGACGCTGCTCAACGCCGCCGATACGGTGATCGATCTGGTGGCTCAGAAGAAACTGCGCCACGTGTTCCTGGTCGGCGGTTGTGACGGCAGCCGCGATGAGCGCAGTTATTTCACCGACTTCGCCCGCAGCGTGCCGCAAGATTGCCTGATCATGACGCTGGCCTGCGGCAAATACCGCTTCAACAAGCTGGACTTCGGCACGCTGGAAGGCCTGCCACGCCTGCTGGATGTCGGCCAGTGCAACGACGCCTATTCCGCCATCATGCTGGCGGTCAAACTTTCCGAAACGCTTGGCTGCACGGTCAACGAACTGCCTCTCAGCCTGGTGCTGTCGTGGTTTGAGCAAAAGGCGATCGTCATCTTGCTGACGCTGTTGTCGCTGGGGGTAAAAAACATCGTCACCGGCCCGACCGCACCGGGCTTCCTGACCGACAACCTGATGGCGATCCTCTACGACAAGTTCGGCATGCGCCCGATCACCACCGTTGAGCAGGACCTGCAAGCCTTGCTCGGTTGATGCCGTTGTTTTTCGGGGCCGCGCCTATGCCGGCCCCTTTGCCTTTGAGGTGCTCTATGACCCAACCCACCCCACTTTGCCCCAATCGCATGCAGGTACACTCGATCCGGCAAGAAACTGCCGACGTTTGGACGCTGAACCTGATCTGCGACGTTTTTTACCCTTATCAGGCCGGCCAGTTTGCGCTGGTCAGCATCCGCAATACCGAAGAAACGCTGCGTGCCTATACGCTGTCTTCCTCACCCGGGCAAAGCCGTTTTCTCAGCATCAGCGTGCGCTGCCTGCCGGACGGCGCGGGTTCGCGCTGGCTGACGCAGGAGGTCAAACCCGGCAATACCTTGTGGCTGTCCGATGCGCAGGGAGAGTTCAGTTGCGAACGGCACCCGGCCGATCGTTACCTGATGCTGGCGGCCGGCTGTGGCGTTACGCCGATTATCTCAATGTGCCGCTGGTTGGTAGCCAATCGTCCGGCCTGCGATATTGCCGTGATCTTTAACGTACGCACCCCTGCCGATACGATTTTTGCCGAACAATGGCGCGAGTTGTGCGCCGCGCATCCTCAACTGCAACTGACGCTGATGGCCGAACAGGATGCTCAGCCGGGCTACCTCAACGGGCGGATAACGTTAGAAGCCTTGCGACAGGCCGCGCCGGATATTGTCGAACGTACGGTGATGACCTGCGGTCCCGCGCCTTACATGACGCAGGCGGAGCAGCTTTGCCGCCAGCTTGGCGTGCCGGCAGCCCACTTCCACAAAGAACAGTTCCATACGCCGGCGGAAACGGACTCCGGGCAAGGCGAAGGGCTAACGCTGCGCGCCGCCCGGCCGCTGCGCGAGTTCCGCGTACCGGTCGGCAGCACGCTGCTGGCAGCGATGGAGGCCCACGCGCTGCCGGTTAACGCCGCCTGCCGTGCCGGGGTCTGCGGTTCGTGCAAAACCCGCATCCTCGACGGTGACTACACCACCACCAGCAGCATGACGCTCACCCCGGCCGAGATCGCCCAAGGGTATGTGCTGGCGTGCAGTTGCCAATTGCAGGGTGACGTTACCCTCGCCTGACGGTCATAGCCCCATCTCGCCGATGGGGCATTTATCGGCAAGCACGCTTTGAAGCCCCCTTCTACACTTTCCCCTGTTCCGTGCGTTTTATTACATTCATCTGACGCTAAAAAAGCCTTAATGATTCATGCCCACTGGATTTCAAGTTGCAGCCCATAACGCTGTGGCGTGAAAGATAAAGGGTCCTTTACAACGCTTGGGGGAATTATGAAGCAAACCGTAGCCACGCTGGTCGCCAAAACGCTTGAGCAGGCCGGCGTGAAACGCATTTGGGGCGTCACCGGCGATTCGCTCAATGGCCTTAGCGACAGCCTGCACCGCATGGGCACCATCGAATGGCTGGGCACGCGCCACGAAGAGGTGGCCGCGTTTGCCGCCGGCGCAGAAGCCCAGCTCACCGGCCAGTTGGCGGTTTGCGCCGGCTCCTGCGGCCCGGGCAACCTGCACCTGATCAACGGCCTGTTCGACTGCCACCGCAACCACGTGCCGGTATTGGCGATTGCCGCCCATATTCCCTCCAGCGAAATCGGCAGCGGTTATTTCCAGGAAACCCACCCGCAAGAACTGTTTCGTGAATGCAGCCACTACTGTGAACTGGTCTCCAATCCGGAACAGCTACCCCGGGTGCTGGAAATCGCCATGCGTAAGGCGATCCTCAATCGTGGCGTGTCGGTGATCGTGCTGCCGGGCGACGTGGCGCTGCGCATGGCGCCGGAAGACGCCAGCATGGTATGGCATACCCCGGCACTGCCGCTGGTTCAACCGCCGATGAGCGAGCTGAACAAGCTGGCGGCCATACTGAATCAGGCGAAGAACATCACGCTGATGTGCGGCAGCGGCTGCGCCGGTTCGCATGACGAAGTGGTCAAGCTGGCCGAACTGCTGCAAGCGCCGGTGGTCCACGCACTGCGCGGCAAAGAGCATATCGAATGGGACAACCCGTACAGCGTCGGCATGACCGGGTTGATCGGCTTTTCGTCCGGCTACCACGCGATGATGAACGCCGATACCCTGGTGCTGCTCGGCACCCAGTTCCCGTACCGCGCGTTCTACCCGACCAACGCCAACATCATTCAGATCGACATCAACCCCGGCAGCATCGGCGCACATTGCCCGGTCAACATGGCGCTGGTGGGCGATATCCACACCACCCTCACCGCCCTGCTGCCGCAACTGGAACCGAAGAGCGACCGCACGTTTCTTGACAAGGCGCTGGAGCACTACCGCACTGCGCGCAAAGATCTCGATGGGCTGGCGAGCGCCAATGACGATCAGCCTATCCACCCGCAGTATCTGGCGCAGCAGATCAGCCAATACGCCAACGACGACGCCATCTTCACTTGCGACGTCGGCACACCGACAGTGTGGGCGGCACGCTACCTGAAAATGAACGGCAAACGCCGCCTGCTGGGTTCGTTCAACCACGGTTCGATGGCCAACGCCATGCCGCAGGCCATCGGCGCACAAGCCACCGAGCCGGGCAAGCAGGTGATCGCCCTGTGCGGCGACGGCGGTTTTACCATGCTGATGGGGGATTTCCTGTCGCTGACCCAGTTGAAATTGCCGGTCAAGATTGTGATCTTCAACAACAGCGTGCTGGGTTTTGTGGCCATGGAAATGAAGGCCGGCGGCTACCTGACCGACGGTACCGATCTGCACAACCCGGATTTTGCGGCGATTGCCAACGCCGCCGGCATCAAGGGCATTCGCGTCGAGAAGGCTTCGGATCTGGACGCTGCGCTGCAAGAAATGCTGGCGCACCCCGGCCCGGCCCTGTTGGATGTGGTGACCGCCAAACAGGAACTGGCGATGCCGCCGCAGATCAAATTCGAACAGGCCAAAGGCTTCAGCCTGTATATGCTGCGCGCCATTATCAACGGCCGTGGCGACGAAGTGGTCGAACTGGCGAAAACCAACTGGCTGCGCTGATCCTCTGCGGGCGCGGCAACCGCTGCGCCTGCCATTTTCCGCTTTTGCCACGCGATAATCCGGCTATGATGGAAGCCATTTTCCGGATTGATGCTGAGGAGTTGTATGCTTATCGATTTACGCAGTGACACCGTGACCCGCCCCTGCGCCGCCATGCGCCAAGCCATGGCGCAGGCCGAAGTGGGCGATGACGTTTATGGCGATGATCCCACGGTAAACGCGCTGGAGGCGGAAGCGGTTCGTCTGTCCGGCAAGGAAGCGGCGCTGTTTCTGCCGAGCGGCACCCAGGCCAACCTGGTGGCGCTGTTGAGCCATTGTCAGCGCGGCGATGAGTATATTGTCGGCCAGCAGGCGCATAACTATAAATACGAGGCCGGCGGCGCGGCGGTGCTCGGCAGCATCCAGCCGCAGCCGATTGAGGCGAACCCGGACGGCACCCTACCGCTGGACAAGGTCGCGGCGGCCATCAAACCCGATGACATTCACTTCGCCAGAACCCGTTTGCTGAGCCTGGAAAACACCATCAGCGGCCGCGTGCTGCCGCAGGAGTACCTGCAACAGGCCTGGCGATTCACCCGCGAGCATCAGTTGGCGCTGCACATCGACGGCGCGCGCATCTTCAATGCCGCCGTCGCGCTGAACCTGCCGCTGAAAGAGATTGTGCAATACTGCGACACCTTCACCATCTGCCTGTCGAAAGGGCTGGGCGCACCGGTAGGTTCGCTGCTGTGCGGCAGTGAAGCCTTTATTCAGCGCGCCGTGCGCTGGCGCAAAATGACCGGCGGCGGTCTGCGCCAGGCCGGTATTCTGGCGGCGGCGGGTTTGTATGCGCTGGAGCATAACGTCGAACGGCTGCGCGATGACCACGACAACGCCAAATGGCTGGAACAGCAATTGCAGGGGATGGGCGTGGAAATTGCTGAGCCGGGCGCACAAACCAACGTGCTGTACCTGCGCCAATCGCCAGAACTGGCGGCAAAGCTGGGGCCGTGGATGCGAGAGCGTGGCGTGCTGATCAGCAGCGGGCCGCTGACGCGCATTCTGACCCATCTCGACGCCAGCCGTCAGGATCTGCAGCAAGTCGTCGATTTATGGCGGGAGTTCCTCCGCCAGCATGCCTGAATCCTGACCCGAACGGGGCGCCACTGCGCCCCGCCTTCAGAGGATCCAGCGGCCGTAAACCCAGTACCAGATCCCCAGCGTCGCCACCAGGTTCAGCACCACGCTGAGGATAAACCAGGTTTTGAACGGCTGTTTCTGGGTTTTATGGCGAAACAGCTGCTGTGCGACTATCGCGCCAATCCATCCCCCCACCAGCCCAAACACCAACAAGGTGCTTTCCGGCACCCGTTGCCAACCCTTGCGCGCAGCAAACTTATCCGCGCCGTACACCAGCAACGTCAGCAGGTTGGCCAACAGCCACCACATCCCAATCGGATGCAGGAAAAACAGGCTGGCGACTAAAGCCAGGCCCAACAGGGCATAACAAACAGCATTCAGTTTCATATCATCCGGCTTATCACAGGCAAACGGCCCGTAGTGTGACCCCGCCTCATGGCAGATGCAACTCCCTCATAACCACACAAAAAGTGCATTTAAACGCCAGGTTTGGCATTCTGTCACCGACTTTCACTGCATAAGGCAGCGCTGATGACACCCCAACGCGTATTGGTTCTCGGAGCCAGCGGCTACATTGGCCAGAACCTGATCCCTCACCTGATCGAGCAGGGACATACCATTACCGCCGCCGCGCGCCGTCTGGAATGGTTGCAGGACCAGAACTGGCCGCAGGTTAATTGCCACTATGTCGACGTTTATCGCCCGGAAACCCTGGGCGCCGCGCTATGGGATATAGATACCCTTTATTATCTGATCCACGGTATGGGCGACGGTGATGACTTTATTGAAAAGGAACGCCAGGCGGCGGAAAACCTGCGCGATGCGCTGCGCAGCTCCGGCGTCAAACAGGTCATTTTTCTCGGCGCCCTACAGCCGACCGGCGACAGTTCGCCGCACCTGGTGGCACGCAAGCTAACCGGTGAGATACTGCGCCAAAGCGGCATCCCGATCACCGAATTGCGCGCCAGTATTATCGTCGGCCCAGGTTCGGCGGCGTTCGAAGTGATGCGCGACATGGTCTACAACCTGCCGGTGCTGACGCCGCCGCGCTGGGTGCGCTCTAAATCTTCGCCGGTGGCGCTGGAAAACCTGCTGGTGTATCTGGCCGACCTGCTGGCGCATCCGGCGGAAGAAAATCGCATTTTTGACGTCGCCGGGCCGGAATATATCAGCTACCAGACGATGTTTGAGCGTTTCATCAGGATCAGCGGCAAGAAGCGCTGGCTGATCCCCATTCCCCTGCCCACGCGCTTTATTTCAGTCTGGTTTATCAGCCTGATCACCTCCGTGCCCACGTCCATCGCCAGCGCGCTGATTCAAGGCCTGAACCACGATCTGCCCGCCGACGGCAAACCGTTGCAAGCACTGATCCCGCAAACGCTGCAAACCTTCGATGAGGCGGTACGCGAAACCCTGCGTCGCGAGAAGGAGGTGGTCGACTCCGCCGACTGGGGCTACGATCCGGAGGCGCGGGCGCGCTGGCGTCCGGGTTACGGTTTCTATCCCAAACAGGCAGGTTGCACGCTGGAAACCCACGCGTCCAACCAGGCTTTGTGGCACGTGGTGCAGCAATTGGGCGGCAAAGAGGGGTATTTCTATGCCAACCTCCTGTGGCAGATCCGCGCCCGCATGGACGATATGATCGGCAATCGGGTGGTGTATGGCCGCCCGCCGCGCGATACGCTGGCTGTGGGCGATCTGGTCGACGGCTGGAAAGTGATCACCCTCAAGCCGCTACGTCAGCTGGCGCTCTTGTTCGGCATGAAAGCGCCCGGCCTGGGGCGTTTAACCTTCACTATCAAAGATCACGGCGATCGCCGCAGCCTTGATGTCCGCGCCTGGTGGCATCCCGCCGGTTTCAGCGGGTTGCTGTACTGGTTCGCCATGATGCCCGCCCACCTGTTCATTTTTCGCGGCATGGCACGGCGTATTGCGAAGCTGGCCGAAGAGCACGAAGACAATCTGCCGTGACCCGCGGCACGGCCTGATGTTCATTTGTCGATCAACCGCACAGTTTGCTGCTGCGGTTAGGTCCTTTCCGATTGCATAGCGCACGAAATCACGGAAGAATGGCATCTTATTTGCTGGGGTGCCGCTGACGGCCTTCAGCATTCTGATTTTTGGCGAGAATAGAGTTCGTTATGAAGGTATTGGTCACCGGTGCAACCAGTGGGTTAGGCCGTAACGCCGTTGAATATCTCCGCCGCCAGGGCATAAAAGTACGCGCCACCGGCCGTAACCAGGCCATGGGCAGTTTGCTGGAAAAAATGGGCGCGGAATTCATTCATGCCGATCTCACCAACCTGATCTCGTCGCAGGCCAAAGCGATGCTGGCCGAGGTGGACGTGCTGTGGCATTGCTCCAGTTTTACCTCCCCCTGGGGCACCGAAGAGGCGTTTGAGCTGGCCAACGTGCGCGCCACCCGTCGCCTGGGCGAATGGGCGGCGGCCTACGGCGTTTCGCAGTTTATCCATATCTCTTCGCCGGCGATTTATTTCGATTATCATCACCATCGCAACATTACCGAAGACTTCCGGCCGGCGCGCTACGCCAACGAGTTTGCACGCAGCAAGGCCGCCGGCGAACAGGTGATCCAGCAACTGGCGCTGTCCAACCCGCAGACCCACTTCACCATCCTGCGCCCTCAGGGGCTGTTTGGCCCTCACGACAAAGTGATGTTGCCGCGCCTGCTGCAGATGATTAAGCATTACGGCAACCTGCTGCTGCCGCGCGGCGGTGAAGCGCTGGTGGACATGACCTATCTGGAGAACGCGGTACACGCCATGTGGCTGGCGACCCAAAAAGAGGATACGCCGTCCGGGCGCGCCTACAACATCACCAACCAGCAGGCACGCCCGCTGCGCAGCGTGGTACAGCAGTTGATCGACGAATTGGGCATGAAATGCCGGATCCGCTCGGTGCCCTACCCGATGCTGGATATGATGGCGCGCGGCATGGAGAAGCTCGGCAGTAAAAGCGAGAAAGAACCGGTGCTCACCCATTATGGCGTCGCCAAGCTCAATTTTGATCTGACGCTGGATACCACCCGCGCGCAACAGGAACTGAGTTATCAGCCGATTGTTTCGCTGGATGAAGGCATTACCCGCACCGCCCGCTGGCTGAAAGAACACGGCAAGCTGTACGGCCTGTAATCAACGCGCCGCACCGTACTTTTGCAGTAACGCATCGACAATCGCCTCGCTTTCAGCATCCGGCTCACCGCGAAAATCGCTGGGCCGGAAATGCATCTGGAACGCCGCCAACACGTTTCTCTGTTGCCGCGCATCCCACTGCGCATCGACGCCATACCCGTAGCGCGCCAGCTTTTCCAGCAGCGGCGCCAACGGCACCGCCGCATGGCGGTCGCGCCCTGCCAATCGCCTTTGCACCTCTGCCGCGTCCGGCCAGGCGCCGATCCCCGCCTCTGCCAGTTGCTGCCAGGGAAAGAGCGGCCCGGGATCCTGCTTACGTTGCGGCGCAATATCGCTGTGCCCCACCACGTCGGTCGGCTGAATGCCATAGCGCTGAATGATATCCCGGCTTAGCGGGATCAACAGCGCGATTTGCTCCGGCGTATACGGCTGCCAGTGGGTAAACAGCATGCGGCGGCTGAACCCGCGATTGACGATTTCAATGCCTATAGAGGTGTCATTCAGGCTGGTACGACCGCGCCAATAGCTGGCTCCAGCATGCCATGCGCGCAACGCTTCCGGCACCAGTTGAAAGGCAACCGGTTTGCCCTGTTCGCGCAGCGGATGCGCCGGCAGCAGGTAATGTGCGCTGACGTGTTCATCCGTCAGGGTTTTCAACGAAGAATGAAAATCTTCCGCTGTGTAGTGCATCACCAGAAAACGGATGCGCTGGTCGGCGCCTTGCGCCTGATGCAGAGTTTCAAGCTGGTAGCCGCCGCGATCGACGGTGGTACCCTGCGGTGCAGTTTGGCAGCCGGCAAGCAGCGTGGCGGCAATAATCCCTGGCCAAATTTTCACGTCGCCCTCCCCTGGTTCAGGTTCCCAAATTTGTAACTCAGGTTGATTAACTTGTATCCAATAATCAAGTTAATCAATAAATGATGACAGACCCGCCAGATGTGCAAGCGAGTATTGCTCAGCACTGGCTACTCGCCTGACAGGTGATAGCCTCATCATATTACCTGTGCTGAAATAAGCGAATAAACCATGCGCAAATCGAAGTGTTTAACCGGGTTGATCTGTCTCGCTCTGCTGCCGCTCAGCGGTTGCGATCAGAAAAGTGTCGCCGGCGTAATGGGTGTAACTCAGCCCGCCGCTGCACCTGCCTATACGCCGCTAAGCGCCGATCAACTCTATCAGTTGGTGAGCCCGGTAGCGCTGTTCCCCGACAAGCTACTGGCCCAGGTGTTGGCCGGTGCGGGTTATCCCGATCAAATCAGCGCCGCAGATAATTGGCTGGCGCAGAACCGCAGCCTGCAACCGGCGGCGCTCGCCACGGCCGCAGACGCCCAACCCTGGGATCCCAGCGTTCGCAGCCTGGTGCAATTCCCTGACGTGCTGGACCAGATGGCGAAAAACCTTCCCTGGACCCGTGCGCTGGGCAATGCTTATGCCAACGATCCCACCGACGTAATGAACGCAATCCAGGTGATGCGCCAACGTGCGGCGAACAAAGGCACGCTGAAAAACTCCCCTCAACAACGGGTGGTGCTTGCGCCGGCTACCCACGCTCTCCAGCAGCAACCCTATCAACAAACCGTGGTCGCCGCACCCGATCGGGTGATTGTGATTGAACCCAGCCAGCCGGATGTGGTTTATGTGCCGCGTTACGATCCCTGGGTGGCCTACGGAGAAACGGTGCCGAGCTACCCCGGCTATCGCTATCAACCGGCCTCCGGCTACAGCGGTGGGGATATGCTGGCGGCCGGCGTTATCAGCTTTGGTGTCGGCATCGCGGTCGGCGCCTTGATCAATCAGCACGACAACAGCTGGCATAACTGGGATGTGCACTGGGGCGATCGGCGTCAACCGGTGATTTACAACAATGCGCCTTATATATCGCACTCCACCACTGTGATTAATCGCGTTACCAATATCAATCAATACAATAATGTGAACCGCACCAATACAGTGAATAACTACAATACGCAGGTGAATCAGGCGCCGCATTTCGTTCCGACCATGCCACCGGCAGAGCACCCGGCACCGAATTTTGCCACCATGGCAAAACCGCACTTTGCCCCCCAGCAGGCAGGCAACGCTCATCCACCGGTAGGCATACCGGCCTTCACCCCTTCAGCGCCTCCGGCACCCCGCCCGGTAACGCAGCCCTCCGTCGTCCATCAGCCGATGAGCATGCCAAACTTTAACCATTCCGCCCCTGCGGCAATGCCACAACATCCGCGGACAGAAACGCCACCACCGCGTCAGGCGGATAACCGGGCAACGCATCAGCCTGCGCCATTGGCAGCGGCTCCTCATCCGGTCTACGCGCCGTCACCGGCACTCAGACCGGTGAGCCATGCTATTGCGCCGCCGGTGATGAATCGTCCGACACCGATGCAACAGCATCAACCCCCGTTGCGTCAACCGCAGGAGCAACACCCAATAGCCACGGCAAAACCACAGGAACAGCATTTGATACCCGCGGCAAAACCACAGGAACAGCATTTGATACCTGCGGCAAAACCGCAGGAACATCATTTGATACCTGCGGCAAAACCGCAGGAACATCGCCCGCTGAAGCCTGAAGAACACAAGGTGGGATAAATAAACTGCGCCCCGACGGTTGCCGGGGCGTTTCATAAAATGGGGGTTAGCGGCTGACTTTCACTGCGGTGCCGCTGACGGTCACCATCAGCATGCTGCTGTCTTTGCCCACGGTTTCATAGTCGATATCAATGCCGACCACCGCGTTGGCGCCCAGCTCTTTCGCCTGCTCTTCCAGTTCCTGGAAAGCGATCAAGCGGGCTTTACGCAGTTCTTTCTCGTAAGCACCGGAACGGCCGCCGACGATATCGCGCACGCCGGCGAAGAAGTCACGAAAAATATTGGCGCCGAGGATCGCCTCGCCGGTGACGACACCGCAGTATTCGGTAATGGTAAACCCTTCCAGGGTCGGGGTGGTTGAAAGCTGCATCAGAACTCCTTGTTTGATTCGCTGATTACGCTTCTAAGACCACAAGTTTACTCATATGTTCTTAATATAATATGCAATAAAAACATTAATCATGCGCATACCCAAGCGCCTCTATTTAAACAAGGGCAAATTGCCGGTCAGCCTGGTGATTTTTTTCTTCGGCCCGACCAGCCCAATCGCAACCAGCTCAATATGTTCGCTGTTAACGGCTGAGATCCGCTCGCCATATTCGTCATAGGTCCGGCACGATTGAGCCAAGGCGCTGAATGGCATGCTGTAAATGTCTTCATCGTCGCCCGCGCTGTTCAACAATGCCTGAATCGTGGCATTGGACGCACGCAAGACCGGCAGCGGCGCATAAATGACACCGGGATAGCGCACGCCATCGCCGCTGGATAAATCCGGTCCGACCAAGTTCTCGAACGTCTTGCCAAAACTGATACCAATCACACTGGCGGCGTTCATCGCCAATCCTACCGCCAACGCTTCATCGATCACGATGGTGCATTTATGTCTGGACGCGTCAAACTGCATACTCTCCCCCATAAAATCAACTCGCCTGAATGGCCGCCCTGCCTGAAATAGCTCACTTCTCGGCAAATATTATGCCACTTCAGGGGAGGAAATAATGACCTACTTGCGTTGAAGAAAGGCACGATTACGGTAAAATTTACCTATTTAGCATCGTTTAAAGAAATAAAATGAACAAAAATCCGCTATCTCAGACAGACATTAAAATTCTCGCGGCCCTGCAACAGGACGCACGCATCACTAACCAAACCCTGGCCGATGAGCTGGGCATGTCCGCGTCGCCCTGCTGGCGAAAAGTACGGAAACTGGAAGACGACGACGTTATCCAGGGGTATCGGGCCGTGCTGGACCGACGCAAAATCGGGCTGGGGGTGATGGTGTTTATCCGCGTAAGCATCGACAGCCACAGCGAGGCAGAGGCGAGAAAATTTGAACGAGAAGTCATCGAATTAGAAGACGTGGTGGCCTGCTACAGTATTGGGGGAGATGCCGACTTTCTCCTGCAGGTCGTCGCCGCCGATTTGGATACCTATGCCGATTTTTCCATGTCGGTGATCCGCCGTCTTCCTGGCATCAAAGAGATGCAGAGCATGTTTGTGCTCAAGGAAATCAAACCCTTTGTGGCGTTCCCGATCAAGAAATAAAGCGGCGCGACGGCAGGAAAGTGCAGCATCTGATAAACCGCCAACCTATTTTGGTGATAAAGTTTTCTGCGTATAAACTGTAAGTTATCGTTCTTCATGGTAGAGACTTTCACATAAGGTAATGAGATGAAAACAAAAACGATTGCGGCTGTTTTTCCCTTAGCGCTGTTATTGAGTGCCTGTACCACCGTCGATCCGGCATTCAAGGATATCGGCACCCGTACCGGCGGTTGTGTGGAAGGCGGCCCGGATACGGTCGCACAGAAATTTTACGATCTGCGCCTGCAACAAGGCCCTGCGGCTTCCCTGCCGGACAGCAACCGTCTGGCACAGTTGCAGCCCTACCTGAGTAAGGTGCTGTACCAGGATCTGGTCGCCGCCAACCAAAACCCGGGCAAGCATCGGGTAACCGGCGATCTGTTCTCCGGCAATGCCCAGGGGGCGACCAGCGCCACCGTCGCCAGCGCGTCTACCATTCCTAATACCGATGCGAAAAATATCCCGCTGCGCGTTCAATTGAGCCACCAGAAGGACGGCGGCAGTGCGGTCAACTGGCAAGATGAGGTGCTGATGGTGCGTGAAGGCACCTGTTGGGTCGTGGATGATATCCGCTACCTGAACGTACCGCCGCACGCCGCCAGCGGCACATTACGCCAGGTGCTGGAAAACCAGTAAGCCCCCCGCCACCGGCGCTCTTCGGCGTCGGTGGCCAAATACCTTGACTGCGCTCAAAGTTCGCTCAACTTAAGAAATTTCGCTACATACCTCACAGCATGCACGACAAATCCCCCCTTCGAACCTGAGTCGCGGTATCTTGTGCTATTCTTTTACTATTCTGCCGCGCAGTAATAAATTTTAACGCACAAAGATTGCATAAGTATTCTGTGGAAGTTAACATTCGCGGCATCAATATCTATTCAATTCTGGCGCATGAGCATTCAACTTAACGGTATCAACTGCTATTACGGCGCACATCAGGCGCTGTTTGACATCACGCTGGATTGCCCAGCAGGGGAAACTTTGGTGCTGCTTGGTCCAAGCGGTGCCGGGAAAAGCTCATTGCTGCGGGTGTTGAACCTGTTGGAAATGCCGCGTTCGGGCCAATTGCAGATCGCCGGCAACCAATTCGATTTCAAACAGGCTCCGGGCGAAAAAGCCATTCGCGAGCTGCGTCAGAACGTTGGCATGGTGTTCCAGCAATACAACCTCTGGCCACACCTCACCGTGGTGCAGAACCTGATCGAGGCGCCATGTCGCGTGTTGTGCCTGTCCAAGGCGCAGGCGATGGAGCGCGCGGACAAACTGCTGAAGCGTTTGCGCCTGACCGACTTTGCCGATCGTTTCCCGTTGCACCTTTCCGGCGGCCAGCAACAGCGCGTGGCGATTGCCCGAGCGTTGATGATGGAGCCACAGGTACTACTGTTCGATGAACCGACCGCCGCGCTGGATCCTGAAATTACCGCCCAGATCGTCAGCATCATTCGCGAATTGGCCGGCACCGGGATCACTCAGGTGATTGTGACCCACGAAGTGGAAGTGGCGCGCAAGACCGCCAGCCGCGTGGTGTACATGGAAAACGGTCGCGTGGTGGAACAGGGCGACGCCAGTCATTTTGCACAGCCGCAGACCACCGAGTTTGCTAATTACTTATCACACTAATAATTTTACTTGCTGTAATTTGGGGAGTTTGCGATGAAAAAACTAATAATCGCCGCCGTTCTGGCCGGCATCAGCGTTTCCGCCTCTGCAGCCGAAACGATCCGTTTCGCTACCGAAGCCTCATATCCTCCATTTGAATTTATTGACGCCGGCAACAAGATCCAGGGTTTTGACGTCGATCTGGCCAATGCGCTGTGTAAAGAGATCCAGGCCGACTGCACCTTCACCAATCAGGCCTTCGACAGCCTGATCCCAAGCCTGAAGTTCAAGCGCTTCGACGCGGTCATGGCCGGTATGGACATCACGCCTGAGCGTGAAAAACAGGTGCTGTTCACCAAGCCGTATTACGACAACTCCGCCCTGTTTGTCGCGCAGAAAGGCAAAGTGGCCGACGTTGCTGCGCTGAAAGGCAAAAAAGTGGGCGTGCAAAATGGCACCACCCATCAAAAATACCTGACCGACAAACACCCGGAAATCACGACCGTACCTTATGACAGCTATCAGAATGCCATTCTGGACCTGAAAAATGGCCGCGTTGACGCGGTATTCGGTGACACAGCGGTGGTCAACGAATGGCTGAAACAAAACGCTGCACTGGCGGCGGTAGGCAATAAAGTGACGGACAAAGATTACTTCGGCACCGGTCTGGGCATTGCCGTGCGTCAGAAAAATACCGAGTTGCAGGGCAAGTTCAATGCGGCTCTGGACAAAATCAAACAGGATGGGACTTACGAAACCATCTACAAAAAATGGTTCCAGCAGTAATCAACCCCGATGAATGAAATTCAACCTCTAGCAAGCGCCGCCGGGATGACCGTCGGCCTTGCCGTTTGCGCCCTTATCCTCGGGCTGATCCTGGCGATGCTGTTTGCCGTCTGGGAATCGTCACGCTGGAAAGTGGTCAGCTGGCTCGGCACTGCCTGGGTCACGCTGCTGCGCGGCCTGCCGGAAATTCTGGTGGTGCTGTTTATCTATTTCGGTTCGTCGCAGCTGCTGTTGATGCTGTCCGACGGCTTCACCCTGAATTTCGGCCTGTTCCAACTGCCCATTCAACTGGCGATCGATAACTTCGAAGTCAGCCCGTTCCTGTGCGGCGTGATCGCGCTCGCCCTGCTCTATTCGGCTTATGCATCGCAGACGCTGCGCGGGGCATTGAAGGCCGTACCGCAGGGCCAATGGGAATCCGGACAGGCGCTCGGGATGAGTACGGCAGCCATTTTCTTTCGCCTGATCATGCCGCAGATGTGGCGCCATGCGTTGCCCGGCCTCGGCAACCAGTGGCTGGTATTGCTGAAAGATACCGCGCTGGTGTCATTGATCAGCGTTAACGATCTGATGTTGCAAACCAAGAGCATCGCCACCCGCACCCAGGAGCCTTTTACCTGGTACGTCATTGCGGCGGCTATCTATCTGGTCGTCACCCTGTTCAGCCAGTACGCTATCAAACGCATCGAACTGCGTACCACGCGTTTTGAGCGGGGGCCTGTCTGATGCTTGAGTTCTTGCCGGAAATTATCAAAGGGCTGCACACCAGCCTGACGCTGACCATCACCGCGTTGATTGTGGCGCTGGTGTTGTCGCTGCTGCTGACGGTGATCCTGACGCTGAAAACGCCGATCCTGACGCCGCTCGTGAAGATCTATATCACGCTGTTCACCGGCACCCCGCTGCTGGTGCAGATATTCCTGATCTACTATGGCCCCGGCCAGTTCCCGGCGATCCGTGAGTATCCGTGGTTATGGAACCTGCTGTCGCAGCCGTGGCTGTGCGCGATGATCGCGCTGGCGCTGAACAGCGCGGCCTACACCACCCAGCTGTTTTACGGTGCGGTGCGGGCGATCCCGGCCGGCCAATGGCAATCCTGCGAAGCGCTGGGCATGTCACGCTCACAGTCGCTGCGCATTCTGCTGCCTTTCGCCTTCAAGCGCGCGCTGTCGTCCTACTCCAACGAAGTGGTTCTGGTGTTCAAAAGCACCTCGCTGGCTTATACCATTACCTTGATGGAAGTGATGGGCTACAGCCAACTGATGTATGGCCGCACCTATGACGTGATGGTATTTGGCGCCGCCGGTCTGGTGTATCTGTGCGTCAACGGCCTGCTGACGTTGCTGATGCGCATCGTCGAGCGGCGTGCGCTGGCGTTCGAACGCCGCAACTGAGTGATCGGCCAGTCAGTCTAAAAGCCCTGCCTTCGCGCAGGGCTTTTTATTTCCGCTGTACTTTTTTAATCATTTATATTGCATATCAATTCATTAAATGGCATGGTAAACGCCAGCGACCACCGCGAGAACCTTTGGGTTATTGTCAGTAAAATCAAGCGGTGGCGAGATAAAAACACGCAGACTTGCAGACAGGAGCTTTACGCATGAAAAAACTATTACTTGCCGCGACGGTACTGGCCGGGATCGCCTTCAACGCCGGCGCTGCCGACACCATTCGCTTCGCCGCTTCCGCCACCTATCCACCGTTCGAATCACTGGATGCCAGCAATAAAATCGTTGGTTTTGATATCGATCTGGCTAATGCGCTCTGCAAACAAATGAAAACGGAATGCACCTTCACCAACCAGGCGTTCGACAGCCTGATCGCCGCGCTGAAATTCAAAAAATACGATGCGGTGATCTCAGGTATGGATATCACGCCGGAGCGCAGCAAGCAGGTCGCCTTCACCCAGCCGTACTACGCCAACTCGGCGATTGTGATCGCCGAGAAAGGGAAATTCAGCTCGCTGGCCGATCTGAAAGGCAAAAAGGTGGGTATGGAGAACGGCACCACTCACCAGAAATACATGCAAGACAAGCACCCGGAGATTAACACCGTCTCTTACGACAGCTACCAAAATGCCATTCTCGAGCTGAAAAATGGCCGTATCGACGGCGTATTCGGCGATACCGCCGTGGTGAACGAATGGCTGAAAAACAACCCTCAACTGGCGCCGGTAGGCGAGCACGTCACCGACGCGCAGTACTTCGGCACCGGTCTGGGCATTGCGGTGCGTCCAGACAACAAGGCGCTGCTGGCCAAGCTGAACGCCGCGCTGGACGCCATCAAAGCCGACGGGACTTACAAGGCCATCAACGACAAGTGGTTCCCGCAGTAAGACCTAAAACGACATTAATCTGTAAACAAGACCCGGCTATCCGGGTCTTTGCAGTTACGCACCAGCAACGTCAGCACTTCGTAATGGGCGGTATGCGGGAACATATCGAACAGCTGCACACGCTCGATGCGATAATCCGGCAGCCCTTCAATGTCTTTCGCCATGCTCTCGGCATTACAGCTTGAATACAGAATGTAGCCTGGCGCCATCTGGTTCAGGTAGTCGCACAGCGCCTGGCCGATACCGCGCCGTGGCGGATTGACCAGCACCAGCTGCGGCACGCTGCCTTCAGCGGTGGCAAAACGCGTGGAGTCCAGCGCCTGGAAACTGACGTGCTGCAACCCCAACGTTTCCGCCGACTGGCGTGCGCAAGCGATGGCTTCGGCGCTGATTTCAATGCCGGTGAGCCGGGTTTCCGGCTGCGCGCAGTGCAGGACAAACCCACCCACGCCGCAGAACAGATCCCACATGCTGTCGATACCCAGCGCCCTAACCCAGTCGCGCGCGGTAGCGTACAATTTGGCCGCCACCTGAGGATTGGTCTGGAAGAAGCTTTGCGGGCGGATATACAGCGGCACCTGATTAAACTGCTCCTCCAGCGCCTGCTGCTCGGTCAGCGGGATCTCGCGCTCCCCTTCCATAATCGCCATATGTACCGGCTGAATATTGGCAGAAATCACCCTGAGCTGCGGTAATTGTTGCTGCAGCCACGGCAACGCGGCGCGAAGTTGCGCCAGTTTGCTATCCGAACGCAGTACAAAGCGCAACATTACGCCGCCGCTGTGGGTGCTTTCGGTCAACAACAGGTACTTCAATTCGCCACGTTTGCGCGCCACGTTATACGGCGTCAGGCCGGCGCGGGCGATAAAGCTTTTCAACACCACGAACATGGGTTCAAAGCTGGCGGGATACAACGGGCAAGCACTCAGATCGACCGGCGTGCCGTCGCGATGCAGCATGCCGAGCAGCGGGCGCTCTACGCTGCCGCTGACCACCATTTTGGCTTTATTGCGAAAAGCGCTCTGCTCGCCGGCAAGCGGTTCCAGCCACTGGGCGACATCACGCCCGGCCAGCAGCGATTGCAGGTGATGCTGTTTGTCCGTCAGTTGCTGCGGGTAAGGTTTTTCCAGCCACTGACAGGAACGGCAGGTTCCTGCCGTATACAAAGCGCAATGCATAAAGATGACCCTGTAAGTTCGGGGTGAATAATTAAGGGCGCAGAGTTTAGCACTCTGCGCCCTTAAAGTCTTAATCGCGGGCGGCAAAATACCGGCGGCTGGTGACGGGAACAAACAGTAACGCCAGGATAACCGCGTCGGGAATTTTTTGCAGGATCAGGACATGCAGGATCTGGCTGCTAGTTTCCCCTTCAACGGTAAAAACCTCCGGCAGAAAGCTGCCGATGGTCGCCAACAGCAAATAGCCGACCACCAGACACTGGCAAATCACGTAGCCCCAGCGCCCCCAATTGCGGCCGCGCATCACCGCAAAACCGCAGCTGATTTGCAGGCACAGCAACAGCAGGCCGGCCAGAAAGATAAACGTGGAATCCCAGGCCTGGGCGCTGGTACTGACAAACTCCTGAGTGCCGTCGACACCCAGTTCCCCCAACAGCAACAGCACGCTGATGCATTTGATAGCCACCATTGCCGTCCCGGCCACCATCACCGGTACTGGCGCATCTGAAGTCGATCTCATTCCCTGCCTGCTGTTCAGCATGTCTGACATATCCGTGTATACAACCAAACGCCGCCTATTCAGGCGGCATATATAAAGTCAGGTAATCAATTGCAATACCAATAATTTCAAAAATAGCAGGTTTGAACCGAATCAGCTACGGGCGGCCTTTTGTAATTCGCGCGATCGCTGTTTTTCCGAGCGCGCCATAAACCACCAGGCAATCAAACCGATAATCCCCACCACCAGCAGAATCAAACTCGCCAGGGCATTGATTTCCGGATTTACCCCCATGCGCACGCTGGAGAACACCAGCATCGGCAAGGTAGTCGCGCCCGGCCCGGCAACGAAGCTGGCGATAACCAAATCATCCAACGACAGAGTGAACGCCAGCATCCAGCCGGCAACCAGCGCCGGAGCAATCATCGGCAGCGTGATCACGAAGAACACTTTTAGCGGCGTCGCGCCCAGATCCATCGCCGCCTCTTCGATTGAGCGGTCCAGCTCACGCAGGCGCGAACTGATCACCACCGAAACATAGGCGGTACAGAAGGTGACGTGCGCCAACCAGATGGTGAACATCCCGCGCTCCGACGGCCAGCCAAACGCGTGCCCCATCGCCACAAACAGCAGCAGCAGCGACAGGCCGGTGATCACGTCCGGCATGACCAGCGGCGCGGTCAGCATAAAGGCAAACCCCGTTGACCCGCGGAAACGGCCGAAACGCACCATCACCACGGCGGCAATCGCCCCCAGCACCACTGCGGCGGTCGCCGCAGCGGCCGCTATCGTCAGGCTCAGCCCAACGGCGCTGATCATCGCCGAATCATGGAACAGCTCTGAATACCAGCGCGTCGACCAACCGGCCCATACCGTCACCAGCTTGGAGCTGTTGAACGAGTAAATGACCAGCATCAGCATCGGCGCATACAGGAAGGTGAAACCTATCACCAGAATGGCGATACGCCACGGTGAACGCACTACCGGCAAGTTGTTCATCCCTGCCCCCCCATTTCCTTGTTCTGGTGCTTGTGGAACCAGAGAATCGGTACGATCAACAACAGCAGCATGACGGTGGCAACCGCCGAGGCCACCGGCCAGTCGCGGTTATTGAAGAACCCCTGCCACAGCACGCGGCCGATCATGATACTGTCCGGCCCGCCCAGCAGTTCCGGGATCACAAACTCGCCCACCGCCGGGATAAACACCAGCATCGAACCGGCGATGATACCGCCGCGCGTCAGCGGCACTATCACGCTAAAGAAGGTTTTCAACGGTTTGGCGCCCAGATCCAGCGAAGCCTCAACCAGCGAGTAATCCAGCCGGGTCAGTGCGGTATAAATGGGCAATACCATAAACGGCAGGTAGGAATACACCACGCCGATATACACCGCCAGATTGGTGTGCAGGATCACCAACGGATGATCGATAACCCCCAACCACAGCAGAAAGTTGTTGAGGATACCGTTGTTTTTCAGGATCCCCATCCAGGCGTAAACGCGGATTAGGAACGAGGGCCACGACGGCAGGATCACCAGCAGCAGCAAGATGTTGCGGGTTGAAGATTTGCTGTGCGCCACCGCCCAGGCCAACGGGTAACCGATGATCAGGCAGCAAATCGTCGATACCGCCGCCACCTGCAACGATTGCAGATAGGCATCCAGATACAGCGGGTCGTCGGTCAATTGCAGGTAGTTGGCAAAGTTGAGCGCGATATCCAGCTTGCCTTCCGCCCAGCTCATCAGATCGGTGTATGGCGGAACGGCCAACGCCAGCTCCGACAGGCTGATCTTGAACACAATCAAGAACGGCAGCAGGAACAGCAGCATCAGCCACAGCAGCGGCACCGCAATCACCAGCTTGCGGCCATGGGCCATTTGCAGGCGCTGGAAAAACGCTTTGAGCGGGCCGGGGCCGTTAGCCGGCGGTTCCGACGGCGTGCGTTCAGAAAGCATTGTCATAACAAGTACTCCTCACCTTCTCAACTACACCGTCAACACTACGCAGCTGTCGGCTTCCCAACACAGGCGCACTTCATCGCCCCAGGTCGGCATCCCTTTGCGGAAACGGTGGCCGTTCTGCAACTGGGCGCTGAGCATCTGGCCGCTGAGCAGCTTCACGTGGTAGATCGACAAATCGCCGAGGTAAGCGATATGCACCACTTCCCCCACCGCAAAGTTGCAGCCGTCTTGCGGCACCTCTTCGCACAGCATGATTTTTTCCGGCCGTAGCGCAACCTGGATCGGCATGCCGTCCACTACCGACGAATCCGGATCCACTTTTAGCGCATGACGCAAACCGGGGCTTTGCAGGATCAACGCATCCTCATGACGTTCCTGCAGCACGCAGTCAAAGACGTTGACCGAGCCGATAAATTCGGCGCTGAAGCGGCTGTTCGGATGCTCGTAGATCTCTTCCGGCTCACCGATTTGCACAAACTTGCCGCGGTTCATGATGGCGATGCGCCCCGCCATGGTCATCGCTTCTTCCTGATCGTGGGTGACCATGACGCAGGTCACGCCTACGCGCTCAAGAATATCCGTCACTTCAAGCTGCATGCGGTCACGCAGTTTTTTATCCAGCGCGCCCATAGGTTCATCCAGCAGCAACAGCTTCGGCCGCTTGGCCAGACTACGCGCCAGCGCCACACGCTGACGCTGGCCACCGGACAACTGATGCGGCTTGCGTTTCGCGAACTCTTGCATGTGCACCAGCGACAGCATTTCCGCCACCCGTTCGGCGATTTCCGCACGCGGCATCTTGTCCTGCTTCAGGCCGAAAGCGATATTCTGCTCAACCGTCATGTGCGGGAACAACGCATAAGACTGGAACATCATATTGATTGGCCGCTGGTAAGGCGGCACATGCGACATGTCCTGCCCGTCGAGCATAATCTGCCCTTCCGTTGGCTGTTCAAAGCCGGCCAGCATGCGCAACAACGTAGACTTGCCGCAGCCAGACGGGCCCAGCAGCGCAAAGATTTCGCCCTTGTAGATGGTCAGACTGACGTCTTCGACCGCGTTTTGGCCGTCAAAGGTTTTAGTGAGGTTACGGATTTCCAGCAGAGGGGTGAAAACCTTCTGCGACTTGGCTTGAGGACGAGGAATGACGTCGTTCAATCGGGGTGCTCTCCGGTGTAAAGCAGTGCAAAAAACCACGGCGATTGCCATGGCCCAAAATGGCAACGCAGGCGGGGAGCCCCCGCCTGCTGGTCAGAACACGACTGAAAACCGGGCTCAGGAAACTGAGCCCTTCCGTATTACTTCCCGCTTTTAACTTTAGTCCAGGCTCGGGTAATGACACGGTCCAGCTTCGGCGATTGCACGTTCAGCGTGAACAGCTTGGCGCTCAGATCGGCCGGTGGATACACGTTCGGGTTGTTGCGAATGTCAGCGTTCACCAGCGGCGTGGAATCCTTCACCGCGTTGGCGTAATACACAAAGTTGCTGATGCCCGCCATCACGTCCGGCTTGAGCAGGAAGTTCAGGAACTGGTAGGCAGCGTCCTTGTTTTTGGCATCCGCCGGCATGGCGAACATGTCAAAATAGGTCAGCGCCCCTTCTTTCGGAATGGTGTAAGCCACGTTCACGCCATTCTTCGCTTCTTTGGCGCGGTTAGCCGCCTGCATCACGTCGCCGGACCAGCCGATCGCCACGCAGATATCGCCGTTCGCCAAATCGTTGATGTACTGGGAAGAGTGGAAGTAACGGATGTTCGGCCGCAGTTTGAGCAGCAGATCGTTCGCAGCGCCCGTGTAATCCGCCGCGTTGGTGCTGTTGGGATCTTTGCCCAGGTAATGCAACACGGTCGCATAGACTTCGCTAGGCGCATCCAGGAAGGAAACGCCACAGCTCTTCAGCTTTTCAAGGTTTTCCGGTTTGAGGATCAGATCCCAACTGTCGACCGGCGCGTCTTTGCCCAGAACCGCTTTCACCTTGTCGACGTTGTAGCCGATGCCGGTGGTCACCATCAGGTAAGGAATGCCGTACTTGTTATCCTTGTCGTTATGCGCCACCAGTTTCAGCATATCGGGATCAAGGTTTTTGTAATTCGGCATTTTGCTCTTGTCGAGCGGCTCAAAGATACCGGCCTTCGACTGGCGCTCAAGGAAGTTGGACGAAGGCACCACCAGGTCATAACCGGTGCTGCCCGCCATCAATTTGCCTTCCAGCACTTCGTTGGAGTCAAAGACGTCGTACACCACTTTGATGCCGGTTTCTTTCTGGAATTTAGCTAAGGTGTCCGGCGCAATATAGTCGGACCAGTTATAGACGTGCAGCGTTTTTTCATCGGCTGACGCGGTGACGGACGCGGCCATCAGCAAGCCGGCAACAACACCCGATAACCACTTTTTACGTTGGGTGACCATCCGTAACTTCCTCCAAAACAGGGGTGAATCATAGAATTGAACTTGTATCCCGAAATGATACAAAACCTTTCCTGATCGAGCGCAATCGTTGCAACCGCGAATTGAATGGCTATGCATTTGATTGCATACGCCTTTTTCAGCTGTCCAGCTCGCGTGGTTACAAGGGGAATCGCAAGCCCTTAGCAGAATCAGCAGCATAACCGGTGTTGCAGGAACGCACCAGCCTTCAGGGCCAAAAACGCCTTTTATCGATTTTTTATGCAGTTTCTCTCTATGTGATACGCCATTAATGGCATAAACGGCGAGAAATATCTGGCAACAGAGGGTAAAACGCAGAATATATTATTGCGGAAGGAAATAAGGGCAGCATGCCGCCGGAGGTGCGGCATGCATCATCTACAGCGGCGATCAATGCAGCATTGGCTGGCGGTCAGCGGCAGCCGGGTTCTCTTCTTCGTCACCCATAAACAGCAGATCGTTCGCCCGCGCCTCGAGGATCACCATCGAGATCTGTTCTTCGCCCTGCTGCATAAAGTGGGTGAACTGCTCCAGCGTCACGCCCACGGCGATGCTCAGCGACTGACAGACGATCAGTTTCGGCAGGTTGTCGTCCTGGATATCGACAAACGCCTTGATGGTCAGTGAACTGGCGTTGATCTGGCTGAGATCGGCCACCAGCGGGATCAGCGCGGTCGGCTTCACCTCGGCCAACGCGGAGAACAAGATCACGTTGTCTACCAGATCGATCTTGGCGTCGAACACGCCGTCGAAGTTTTGCATGTGCGGCAGGTGCAGCGCCTGGCAGGAATCGCACTCAAAGAATGAAATGCCCGATTGATCCAGCCAACGTCGCAACAACGCCAAATCAGGGACTATGAGTGAATCCATATTACCAGCCTCACAATATTCAAAACGCGAAAAAGGCGCATAGCTTACGGAATATTGCCCCAATACGCCACGATCAAAGCCGCTTAATTCGCTGATAGCATAAATATGGGCGAGAAAAGGCCGCAGTACCAGCCGCAAGGCCGCGAATCTTTACCGCCGGGCATTCAGCCGCCCGATTTCAGGCGAAACCCCGGCCGGGCGCGCTGTTCAATGTATTCGATCATCATGCCGGCGATATCCAGCCCGGTGGTTTTCTCCACCCCTTCCAGCCCCGGAGAGGCGTTGACTTCCATCACCAGCGGGCCACGGGCCGCACGCAGGATATCCACCCCGGCGACGTCCAACCCCAGCGTAGTCGCGGCCTTCACCGCAATCGCCCGCTCTTTGGCGGTAATGCTCACTTTGCGGGCGGTACCGCCGCGGTGTAGATTGGAACGGAACTCCCCGGCCTTGGCCTGCCGCTCGATAGCGGCCACGACCTTGCCACCCACCACCAGACAGCGCACGTCCCTGCCCTGCGCCTCGCGAATGAACTCCTGCACCAGAATATGGGCATTGAGGCCGCGGAAGGCGTCAATCACGCTCTCCGCCGCCTGGCGCGTTTCCGCCAATACCACGCCGATGCCCTGAGTGCCTTCGACCAGTTTGACCACCAGCGGCGCACCGCCGACCAGTTCGATCAGATCGCCGGTATCGTCAGGAGAATGGGCGAAACCGGTGATCGGCAGGTCTATTCCCTGCCTCGCCAGCAATTGCAGCGAGCGCAGCTTGTCGCGCGCCCGGGTGATCGCCACCGACTCATTCAGGGGATAGCTGCCCAGCAGCTCAAACTGCCGCAGCACTGCAGTGCCGTAAAAAGTGATGGCGGAGCCGATACGCGGGATCACCGCATCATAACGGTCCAACTGACGGCCGCGATAATGGATAGTCGGCGCGGCGGGGTTGATGTTCATATAACAGGAGAGCGGATCGATAATATCAATACTGTGCCCGCGCTGCTCCGCCGCTTCCAACAGACGTTTGCACGAATACAGCGTTCCATCGCGCGAAAGAATGGCAATTTTCACTCGTCACCCCAAAAAGCAATTACCTGCCAGGCAGGCGTCTTATCGGCGGCCGGCGCTCAGGCGCGCGGCTCACGGTCATTTTTATCGTCCGACGCATTTTTCGGAGCGGGCTTGTGCCGATCGTTTTCCGGCGGCAGACCGCCACGCATCAACGGGCCAAAGCCCTGTGCCACACGCCAGACCAAAAACGCCGCCGCCGGCACCATCAACGCCACACCGAGAAAGATCATCGCCACCGCCGCCTGCTGTGAAGCCAGCCAACCCGGCAGGTGGACATGATCGTGAATACTCAGATAGGCCAGCACCAACAGCACCATACCCAGGCCTTCCAATACCAGCACCGGGCGCGGTAAGTCACCGAACGAACGCATATTTTTTTCTCCAGAGGCACTGTCCCCAGTGTAGTGAATTCCCTACGACGGCGACAGCCCCGGCGGCTTAATCGGTTACATGAATCAGATTAACAGGTAATTCCTGCTTTTTTTTCACCGGGCCAACGGGCATAGTAACCGACATTAACGCAGGTAATGCGCAGACCAAGGCTTTTTCGGCTGACAGAATGTCGTTGCAGTAGCGATTAACTAATTGAATATCAACTAAGGAGTGATGCATGTTTGCAGTAATCTTCGGGCGCCCAGGCTGTCCTTATTGTGTCCGTGCGAAAGAGTTGGCGGAAAAATTGACTGAAGACCGTGACGATTTCAACTTCCGTTACATTGATATCCACGCTGAAGGCATCACCAAGGCCGATCTGGAAAAAACCGTCGGCAAGCCGGTAGAAACCGTACCGCAGATCTTCCTTGATGAAAAACACGTTGGCGGCTTCACCGATTTCGAAGCCTACGCCAAAGAAAACCTGAATCTGTTCCAGTAACCCTCAGGTTATTCAGCAAAAAGGCGCTTAGAGCGCCTTTTTTATTGCCGTTCGCGGCGGTGGCCTGGCTGAAACGCTTGCAACAGGCTGCGCGCAAACAGCGCCAGCATGGCGCCGAATACGCACCAAAACACCGCGCTGGTGGCATAGGCCAGTTCCTGCCAGAACGAATAAAACGGCGTCAGCCAAAAATGGCGGATCGTCAGGCACAGCGGCAGCGCATACAGCGCGCCCAACAACGGGCAGAGGATCCGCTTTTTGCTCGACAAATAGCTGGCGATCATGCCGGGTATCACAAACAGCAGCAGGCCGGTTTCACCGTGATGCTCGTGATCCGTGCTGCCGAACGCCCCGCTCTGTTGGCCGAGAAACACCAGGCTGAACAGCAGAGAACAGCTTAAAATGCCCACCCAATACCGATAATTCGCCATGCGGAGACTCCCCTTTAGCGTCGTCACTACCCCGTAGAAATCAGCCGTGTCACGAAACAGGTGACGCCTTGCCATACACGGCAACGCTGAGCTGAACTTTTTCCTTGGTCTAAAGAGAGTTAAATGCGTTCGGCAGCGCAGGAACTCAGCTTAATGCTGGCTGTCGCGCGCCATAGCGACTAGAATATACGCCGCCGATCGATGGTTCGGATCGCCTTCCGCTGGTTAGTTATTTATGACGTCATTTTCCGACTGAATTTATATCTTATAGTCATCTACATCAATCACTTACTGGTAAACAATAAGTTATCCTCCGTGAACATAAACGTCGCTAGTTTGTTAAACGGTAACTACATCCTGTTACTGTTTGTGGTACTCGCACTGGGGCTGTGCCTCGGTAAAGTTCGTCTGGGCTCCGTTCAACTCGGTAATTCCATTGGCGTTTTGGTGGTTTCGCTGCTGCTGGGCCAACAACATTTCGCCATTAACACCGAAGCGCTGAATCTCGGCTTTATGCTGTTTATTTTCTGCGTCGGCGTGGAAGCCGGGCCAAACTTTTTCTCAATTTTTTTCCGCGACGGCAAAAATTACCTGATGCTGGCGTTGGTGATGGTCGGCTCCGCGATGGTGATCGCTATCGGTCTTGGCAAGTTGTTCCATTGGGACATCGGGCTAACCGCCGGCATGCTGGCTGGATCGATGACCTCGACCCCGGTGCTGGTGGGTGCTGGCGATACGCTACGCAACACCATCGTCAACGGCCCGGCGCTGCTGGCGGCGCAGGACCATCTGAGCCTCGGCTATGCCCTGACCTACCTGATTGGCCTGGTGAGCCTGATCTTCGGCGCGCGCTACCTGCCCAAGCTGCAACATCAGGATCTCTCCACCTCCGCCCAGCAGATCGCCCGCGAGCGCGGTCTGGATACCGACAGCCAGCGCAAGGTTTACCTGCCGGTCATTCGCGCCTACCGCGTTGGCCAGGAGCTGGTGGCCTGGGCCGATGGCAAAAACCTGCGTGAGCTGGGCATCTATCGCCAGACCGGTTGCTATATAGAACGCATCCGCCGCAACGGCATTCTGGCGAACCCGGACGGCGACGCGGTGCTGCAGGTGGGCGACGAGATTTCCCTGGTGGGCTACCCGGACGCCCACGCGCGGCTGGACCCCAGCTTCCGCAACGGTAAAGAAGTGTTCGACCGGGATCTGCTGGACATGCGCATCGTCACCGAAGAGATCGTGGTCAAGAACAGCAATGCGGTAAACAAGCGCCTGAGCCAGTTAAAGCTGACCGATCACGGCTGCTTCCTCAACCGGGTGATCCGCAGCCAGATTGAAATGCCCATTGACGACAGCATAGTGCTCAACAAAGGCGACGTGCTGCAGGTCAGCGGCGACGCGCGCCGGGTGAAAAGCGTGGCGGAGAAGATCGGCTTTATCTCTATCCACAGCCAGGTGACCGATCTGTTGGCCTTCTGCTCCTTCTTCATCATCGGGTTGATGATTGGCCAGATCACCATCCAGTTCAGCAATTTCTCGTTCGGCATCGGCAACGCCGCCGGCCTGCTGATGTCCGGCATCATGCTGGGCTTCCTGCGCGCCAACCACCCGACCTTCGGCTACATTCCGCAGGGCGCGTTGAACATGGTGAAAGAATTTGGCCTGATGGTGTTTATGGCCGGCGTGGGCCTGAGCGCCGGTGCGGGCATCGGCCACAGTCTCGGCGCCGTCGGTGGCCAGATGCTGGTCGCCGGGTTGATCGTCAGCCTGGTGCCGGTGGTGATCTGTTTCCTGTTTGGCGCCTATGTGTTGCGCATGAACCGCGCCCTGCTGTTCGGCGCGATTATGGGAGCGCGTACCTGTGCGCCGGCAATGGAAATCATCAGCGACACTGCACGCAGTAACATCCCTGCACTGGGCTACGCCGGAACCTACGCCATAGCTAACGTGTTGTTAACCCTGGCAGGTTCGTTGATTGTGGTGTTGTGGCCGGGGATACTCGGCTAACCGATAAGCAGCAAAGATGTATCAGTGGCAAATATATTTTGAAATTTTTATCGCCGGCGAGAACTTTCCTTTCCGGGGGTAGTCTGAATTAGTGCCACTGCTTTTCTTTGATGTCCCCATTTTGTGGAGCCCGTTAGTCCCGCCTTTTTAGGTTCAAGACTATCGGGTTTTTTGTTGCCTATAACCTTCCGCCCTTACAAAACGGGCCCTCCGGCACGGCCCTGTTTCGCTGATGGCGACAGCCATTTTGCGGGACACAAAAAAACCTGCTTTCGCAGGCTTCTTGTTAAATCCAAAGTGATCCCCGATTGCTCCTTGTTGGGTGCGGTGGAGCTACTCTGTCGATTTTACCTGACGACACGCTCTACCCCAGGGGAACCTTTTGCAGAGCAACGGCCAGTTTACTGGCAACCACACGCTAATTTCGCTCTAACAATCGATAATGCAATATATAGAGGCCTTCGGAGAAAGAAATAAAACCCGTACCTTTCATTTAAACCGGGTAAATGCGTGTTGAATTCTGATTAAATACTGATAGGGTGTTAACGACTTATAAAAATCACACTCTATTTAAGGAACCCAGATGGTAATACTACAAGATATGACCGAGGTGGAGTTTGACTCATACCGGCTGATTTTTATCAATGAATACGCTTCGGATTTGGCAGACTCACGAAAATACTCAATTGAAGAAGCGCAAGAAAGAGCTGCCAAGGTGATAGACGCCGTTTCCCTGCAAAGTGCAGACAAACCAGAAAATAGATTCTTCTCTATTCTGCGGTCTGATACAGAGAAACCGGTGATCGGGTATTTATGGATAGAAATTACAAAGAAATCCGCTTGGATTTTGGACTTCTGGTTACTGCCTGATTGGCGGATGCGTGGCTTTGGCCGTGCTGCCCTGGAGGAAATGGAGGTTACATTGGCACGTATGGGGGTCAACGAAGTCGGGTTACGGGTAGCACCCAATAATCCAGCAGCCAAAGCTTTGTATGAAAAAGTCGGGTTCCGCATAACCGGATTTAATATGCATAGGGCATTATCATAATGCCCAGATTTTCACTTAAAAACCTAAAACCCAACGGATTAAAAAATATTTCAATTCATAGAAGCACGTTTATTTTAACCAATAAAAACGTGACCCGATACATTCCATCCCTTCCCTCTCATAAAGGATTTATTATTCCTGAGCTATCCACCCAGTTCCGCGGACCTAAATCACAGCTCTTGCGAGTAAGCCGCCCATTTGGCCATGTCGCGATGCGAGATATTCCCGCCGCACACCACTATCCCGATGACGGCATCAGAGGGCAACCTGGGTGCGGTCGCAATGACTGCGGGTATAAGCGCCCCGGAGGCGAGTTCAACCCATAATTTTGCCTGTTCGCCAAAGGCGAGCATGCCGTCAATCGCCGCCTTGTCCGAGACAACAACTATATCCTCGGCATAGGCTTGAGCATGGGCCAGCATCATTTCATCAATAATCGGTACCCCAAGGGTAGAGATGATCGAGGTGACATCAATGTTTACCGGCTTTCCGGCACGCAACGCCTGATGCATTGAACTGGCGCCTGCGGTCTCAACGCCCCAGATTCGGATATCCGGCTTAATGGCCTTCAGCGCCGTAGCCGCACCTGCCAACATTCCACCGCCACCCACGGCAATGAAAACGTCGGTCAACTCCGGGCAATCGGCAATAAACTCAAGCGCCAGGGTTCCATGCCCTTCAGCTATCAGCGAATCGTTGCAGTCGTCGATGACGACATATCCCTCGTCAGCCATAACTTTGGCGCGCTCAAATGCCGCGTGGACATCGGATTCGATGATGACGGAACTGCCCAGGTCCCGGACCCGATCGACAGAGGTCGCCGGCGCGTTGTGGGGCATGATAATAGTGACGTTGGCGCCAAAGATCTTCGCAGCCTCGGCAATGGCGATACCAAAATTGCCGCCGCTCACCGCGACAAATCGGGTCTCGTTGAAATCGCCTTTCAGGCTCAGGAACTTGTTGAGCACTCCGCGCGCTTTAAAGGAACCGCCAAGCTGGGTATTTTCGAGCTTCAGGAAAACCGGTCTCTGAATCTTTTCGGCCAATCTCGATCCGGCAATGGTTGGCGTACGTATGACCTTCCCTGCTAACCGTTCCGCCGCCGCGACGACCGCGTTAAATTCAATTAATGTTGTCATTTTTGCCCAGTCAGGTAGAGGTTGTTGAATCAAGTGTTTGGCAAACTATCCCGACTGAGAATAGAGTTCTGCGGGCAGGGTTGCAACAGGCGTCCATATTCGGTCTTAGCCACAAAAAAACCCGCCTGCGGGCGATTGCCAACTGCGCAATCCACTCTCCAGACGGGTTCGTTTCGTGTAATGGCCTAGCCGTGCTGCATTACTTTTGTTCGGCGCTGCTCAGGGTGTCTTCGGCTTTCCACACGCGGTATTTCACTTCCACGTCCTTCGGCACGTAAACCACGATCGGCAGGCGGCTGTTGTAGCGCTGCATGGCGGCATCGCCCAGGTTGGCGGCGATGAACTTCTGCTGCTTGGCGCCGTCCGGGCAGGCCATCATGGTGGAGGCCGGTGCAGACAGTTTATCCAGCACCAGGTAGTCGTAGCCCCAACCGGAAAGGGTTTTGCTCTCCAGCGTGCCGCCCATCATGTGGCGGTTACAGTCCACTTCCAGCGTTTTCCCGATCAGCAGCTCAACCTTGAAGTTTTCTTCCTGCTCCTGCTTCGGCAGGTAAATCACCTGGCGGCTCATGCCTTTTTCCGCTTTCGGGTACGGCGCGATCTTTTCCAGTGGCTGTTTGCTTATATCGGCGTCAGCGGCCGGGGTGGCAGCAATAGCGCTGGCGGAAACGGCCATCAGCAGGCCGGAAAATACAACGGATGCCTTGTTCATGTTTTATCCCTACAATTTATAAGATGCTCCGTCCATAAACTAATACACTGCCGCCAGCCTGGCTATAGGTTTAATATTCTTTACAATAGCCAGTGTCCAGGTATAAAAACCTATCGTTAGCCATTGGTCAGGATAAAACCTCAGTGGATTGCGGTTTTGGCGATATAGGCCTTCACCACCTGATAAACATAGTCCTGGCATGCCAGCCCGGTTTGCGGGTCGTATTTGCCCTGATTGGTAATATTGTTGGACAGCACCCGGATGCCGATAAACGGAATAGAGAAAGAAGCGGCGATCTGCGCCGCAGAAGCCGTTTCCATCTCTTCAACCGAGGTGTGATAGCTTGCCCGGAAATGGCTAATACGGTCCAGTTCGCTGTTCCACACGTCGGCGGAGCCAATCACGCCCTCAACCACCTTGCCCCGGGTGTAGCTTGCTTTAACGCCCTCCGCTATCGCCAGCAGCTTGGCGTCTGCCGGGAACTGGCGAATGCTGTGGACATTTTTATCCTCACCCGCACTGCCCTTCGAAGCCAATAGGTCCATGGGTTGCCATTGCCGTGAGTCGCTGCCTTCCCCTGCCGCCTTCTTCGGTGTTTTAAAGGCCCCCAGGCTCACCGAATACTTGCCCAGCACGATATCGTAGACCTTGAGCGCCGGATCGTGGCCGCCTGCAGTTCCCTGGTTGATGATCGCTACCGGCTGGAAGCGGGTGGCGGCAATCGCCGTGGCCGCCGCTGCATTGGACATGCCTTTCAGGGTTTCAGATACCACCACCGGATAACCGTCCACGGTGCCATGCCAGAAACGCCAGCCGCCAATCTGTTCCTCACGCGGGTTATCCAGGCGTTGGGCGAAGCGTTCCGCCTCCACCGGCATTGCGCCTTGCACCACAATCGGCCCGGCTGCATGGCCCTGCTGCGCCAGTGCTAACGGGGAAAATGCCACGCCACAGGCGGCCAACAGCATAAAGCTCAGTTTTTTCGTCATCACCACAGCGTCCCGATAAAAAGCAAAGGGTTACCTTAGCCGAAAGGCGAAATCCCGCCTATCGCTTTCTCGCGGGCCTGCCGAAGGGTTAAGGTTTTCTTAAGACAGAATTATTACAGTGGCATAATTCCTCACTGCCACCGAGCCTGCGCGTGAACCCAAAACCTTCATTAAATCAATCCTCAACGACACCACAAATTCAGACTAACGCCCTTTACTCCCTACCGGCATCCTTTTACCTTTGGCAGGTTTTTGGGTTGATAGTCAGCGGGTTATTGTTCCTTTGGCTGTCGCGCAACGAACAGCTGGATTGGGCAATCAGCAATTACTGGTTCGACGCCGCCAGCGGCCATTTCCCCTGGCAAAACGATCGCTGGCTGGACCTGATCAACCATCGTTTGCTGAAAATCAGCGTGATTAGCGGTGCGGTGCTGGCGCTGTTTTATGGCATTTACCGCCGTAACCCGCGCATGATCGTCGCCATGCTGCTGATCGGCATCGGGCCGTTGGTGGTCGGGATCCTCAAAGCCACCAGCGCGCATTCGTGCCCGTGGGATCTGATCGAATACGGCGGTAAAGCGATGTCCTACCCGCTGTTCGGTGCGGTGCCGGCCGAACCCGGGCCGGGCCGTTGCTTCCCCGGCGGCCATGCTTCCAGCGGTTTTTCGGTGATGGCGCTGTTTTTCCTGTTTTATCCGCAACGCCCGCGCCTGGCTTACTGGTGCTGGTTCGGCGGCATTATGCTCGGCATGCTGATGGGGTTTGGTCAGGTCATGCGCGGCGCACATTTTCTTACCCATAACCTGTGGGCAGGTTGGTGGGTTTGGCTCAGCCAACTGGCTGTTTATTGGATGGTGAGCGGGTATTTCCGCCGCAAGACAAGGTAAATATTATGGAGCAGTTGAATTATCTTCTTTTCGCCTGGATCAACGCGACCCCGGCGTCCCCCGAGTGGTTAATCGATATCGCGACCTTCCTGGCGCGCGATCTGATCGCCATCGTGCCTGTGCTGATCGTTGGGCTATGGCTGTGGGGGCCGCAGAGCCAACTGATATCGCAACGTGAAGTGGTGACCAAGACGACGATTGCTCTGCTATTCGCCATGCTTTCTGCCGCCACCATCGGCATGTTGTTGCCGCACGAGCGGCCGTTTGTCGCCGGCATCGGCTTCACCTTCCTGGCCCATGCGCCGGACAGCTCATTCCCCAGCGATCACGGCACCGCCATCTTTACCTTTGCCCTGTCCTTCCTGTTCTGGCATCGGGTTTGGTCCGGCATTTTATTGCTGATCGTCGCGGCCGGCATCGCCTGGTCACGCGTGTACCTTGGCGTGCACTGGCCGCTGGATATGGTCGGCGGTTTCCTGCTCGGCCTGGTCGGCTGCTTGTTCGCACAACTGGTGTGGAACCTGTTTGGCGATGCTATCGCCGCTAAACTGACGCGCCTGTACCATTTCCTGTTCGCCTTCGCGATCCGCAGGGGCTGGGTAAAAGAATAATCGCGCATAACGGCAGGGGCAGCACCGTCCCTGCCATTACACCACCCCGGTGGTGACACGAAACTCCCGCATTTTTCCTCCCCCCAACATCTTCACCGCCGTCCCGCCGGGCGTATATGGGCTGCAGGTAGCCGGCTGAACAAACCTGACCAAGCGTTGGCTGCCTTGTTGCGTAATGGGGCGCAGGCCGTAATTGAACTGGGCGGTAGAAAACCGTGTTACGTACCGCCGGCCCTTTGACGCCAGCATAAAGAACTCGGCCTGATCGACATACAGCGACAGATCGTCCGAGCACAGCATCTCTTGTTCGGCCACGTTCCCGTGCGGTGCCAAAGCCGGAGCCGGCAGATTCTGACGGAAGACCGCATCCGGAATACAACCATAGTTGAGGTGGCAAACGTAGTTCAACGGCAGCGGCTCATCGGCAAGGTTGGTGATTTGCATCTCGATGGCAAATTGCGCGCTGTTCGCCGTTAAACGTAATGCCGGGCGTACCCGGCAACGCGGGTGAGAAAGTTCTCCGCTACCGTAAAGCGCCAATGTATCGCCTTCCACCTGCAACCCTATCCGTTGCATGCCTGCCAACAAACTGTCTTGCTGCGGCCAGGGTGAATGAAACGCAACGCCGCCAACCGGTTTGCCCTTGCCCGCTCGGGTGCTGCGACGCCCCGATTTCAGCGAGTAGCCGTCAAACTCGGCATCCCAAATCGTCAGGCCGCGGTAAGGCAATACCGTCAGAGTGCCACGGCGGTTCGCCAGCGTCAGCACCTGGCCGCCCTCTTCACAGGTAAAAGCCGTGACCACAAAATCCGCATTGCGGAAAACTTCATCCGGTTGCATCCCAAACTGCTCAGGCGCCAGATTTATCATCATGTTCCTCCTTTTCCCCTGGGTGTTTCGCTCGTAAACGCGCAGCTTGCACTCTAAATGTTACTTAAATAACATAACATCATTCATTATGTTATACACCTAACAGCCCAAAAAACGATGATCTCTGCGTCATTTTTAAAATCGCGCTATGTTTACCGCCAGTGAAATGTTATTATTCTAACATTGTTCACATTCTGCTTTGTTTAAACCTCAATAAGGAATAGAGATGACTACCGAAAACATTGATTACGCCCGTTATGTCGATCACACCCTGCTGGCCATGGACGCGACCGAAGCGCAAATCGCCAAGCTCTGTGAAGAAGCGCAGCAGCACAATTTTTACGCCGTGTGCGTAAACTCCGGGTACGTACCGCTGGCGGCGCACCTGCTGCAAGAAAGCGAAGTAAAAATTTGTTCCGTGATCGGTTTCCCTCTGGGTGCCGGCCTGACCGTAACGAAAGCCTTCGAAGCTAAAGCGGCGATTGCGGCCGGCGCGCAGGAAATTGATATGGTGATCAACGTAGGTTGGCTGAAAAGCGGCCTGCTGGATGAAGTCAAAGCCGACATCGCCGCAGTGCGCGAGGTTTGCGCGGCGATCCCGTTGAAGGTAATATTGGAAACCTGCCTGCTCAGCGATGCGCAGATCGTTCAGGTTTGTGAAATGTGTCGCGAACTCGATGTGGCCTTCGTCAAAACCTCAACCGGCTTCAGCACCGGCGGCGCTCGTGAAGAGCACGTTAAACTGATGCGAGCCACTGTGGGCAGTGAAATGGGTGTGAAAGCATCCGGCGCCGTGCGCGATCGCGCAACCGCCGAGAAGATGATCAAAGCAGGTGCCACTCGTATCGGTACCAGCTCTGGCGTAGCAATCGTTTCCGGTGATCAGGCTGCCGCCGGCAGTTACTGATAACCTGAGGCGCCCCGATACCGGGCGCACGCCGTGATAATCTGATGCGGGGCAATGCGTCCAGCCAATAGGCTGAGTGCGTATTGCCCCGCATTTGTGTGTTCGGCCCTAGAGATTGGCTATTAACCCTGTGGGAAGACAGACTGATGGAAACGCGGCGCGAAGAACGTATCAACCGGTTAGTGCAGGCGTTAAAGCGCTCTGACAAGATCCACTTAAAAGAAGCCGCCGTGTTGTTAGGCGTTTCAGAAATGACCATTCGCCGCGATCTCAGCGCGGAGCCGGCCGCCGTGGTGTTGCTCGGCGGCTATGTGGTGGCCGATCCACGCAGTAACGGCGTGACTCACTATTTTGTTTCCGATCAAAAAGCCAAGCAAGTAACGGAGAAGCGCCGTATCGGCCTGCTCGCCGCTGCGCTGATCGGTGAAAACGACACGGTATTTTTCGATTGCGGCACCACCACCCCGGCGATTATCGACGCTATTTCCGATGAATTGCCCTTCACGGCGGTGTGCCACTCGCTGAATACCTTCCTGGCGTTGCAGGACAAACCGAACTGCAAAGTGATCCTGTGCGGCGGCGAATTCAAACCGAACAACTATATTTTCACCGCCGTCGGCCGGCACAACGAGCTGGATCATATCTGCCCGAATATCGCCTTTATCTCCGCAGCCGGCCTGAGCCTCCAACATGGCGCCACCTGTTTTAACTTCGACGAACTGGAGATGAAGCACCGGGCGATGGCGATGGCGCAGCAAAAGATCCTGGTCGCCGACCACAGCAAGTTCGGTAAAACCAAGCCTGCGTGCATCGGCCCGTTGACCCAGTTCGATCGGGTGATTACCGACCGTCAGCCCGACCCGCTATTTGTCGATTTTTTCAACGAAAACGCCATCGCCATTCGTTTTTAAACCGCCTCTTACCGTCGGCCGCGACCGGCGGTGCTCTTCATCGCTCGGTTCAGCCCCGCCTCAAACAGGACAAATAATGCGCAGTTGATGCATTTATTTTTTAACCGTACGCTAGATTCAGGTTAATAAAGCGCAACAACCTATCAGGCATATTCCCCCACTTCAGCAAAATCCGACGAAATATCGACGATTCATTCGGCTTGATGGCGCTTTTATATGATAAATAGCGGCAACGTCGATGCGATAAATATCAACAAACATGCAACCATAACGCGCTAAATATGCCCAAATTAGTTTATTTATATGATGAATGGTTAAGCATTTTTATTCGCTATCCGGTTAACTAGTTTACCTGCGTTATTAGCGGGATATTCACAACAAAACAAATAAAAATCATGAAGTTAATAGATATTTTACTTAAAAATACAATGTGATCTGCGTCACTAAAACTGCTTAATCCGGGTTTTTAGCTAGATCCAAACCTGCGCTTAAAATATATTGCTCGGCTTGCTGACAACAACAGCGTTTTATCTGGTTAAATATTGTTCGCACCGAATAAACATTGAAAGACTCTTGAGAGCGTTCTCAGTGCGAAATCTTACACAACTGCGCAACACATGCGTGAAAAACCAATAAAAAAGCAGTTACACGCACACATTACGCATTTGAGAGCATGATCACGGTTGTTTCCACTGTAAATCGTTATCTTGCCGCCAACAAAATCGGCAGGCACGGACCTTCCGGCAGCAGTACCGATGTAATGCCCTGATTCGGCGGAACGTCATTTGGTTAGTTATCCGACGCCTGCGCAAAAAGATAATTAGCATAATAAACAACCAGGGGAACGCCAGTTATCCCCGCAAGCAACACCTGATTCTTACCGATGTCGTATCTGAATTACGCCATTCGGTTTTAACCTTAAGTTTTGCCTTTAATTTTAAATTATCGTGTTCACTTCGGAGATATTTATGGACACTACACAGACCGGCACTATTGCCTCTGCGGCTTCTGGCTCCACCAGTACCTGGCGTAAAACGGACACCATGTGGATGTTGGGCCTGTATGGCACCGCCATCGGCGCGGGCGTTTTGTTCCTGCCAATTAACGCCGGCATCGGCGGTTTGATTCCTTTGATCATCATGGCCATCATTGCTTTCCCGATGACCTTCTTCGCCCACCGTGGCCTGTGCCGTTTCGTCCTCTCCGGCAAAAATGCCGGTGAAGACATCACCGAAGTCGTTGAAGAACACTTCGGCATCAGCGCCGGTAAGCTGATCACCCTGCTCTACTTCTTCGCTATCTACCCAATCTTGCTGGTTTACAGCGTGGCGATCACCAATACCGTCGACAGCTTCATTACCCACCAGTTGGGCATGACCTCGCCACCGCGCGCCATTCTGTCGCTGATTCTGATCGTCGGCTTGATGACCATCGTGCGTTTCGGTGAGCAAGCCATCGTGAAAACCATGAGCATCCTGGTGTTCCCGTTTGTCGCCGTGCTGATGCTGCTGGCCGTGTATTTGATCCCGAACTGGACCGGCGCCATCTTCGAGAACGTCTCTCTTTCCGGTGCAGGCACCGGCATGGGCCACGGTCTGGTGATTACCCTGTGGCTGGCGATCCCGGTCATGGTGTTCTCCTTTAACCATTCGCCGATCATCTCTGCCTTTGCCGTAGCCAAGCGTGAAGAGTATGGCCAGGAAGTTGCCGAGAAAAAATGTTCTCGCATTCTGGGTTACGCCCACATCATGATGGTGCTGACCGTCATGTTCTTCGTGTTCAGCTGCGTACTGAGCCTGTCTCCAGAGAATCTGGCGGAAGCCAAGGCGCAGAACATCTCGATTCTGTCTTACCTGGCCAACCACTTTAACAACCCGATGATCGCTTACATCGCGCCGGTTATCGCCTTTATCGCCATCACCAAGTCGTTCCTCGGCCACTACCTGGGCGCACGTGAAGGTTTTAACGGCCTGATTGCCAAATCGATGAAGAGCCGTGGCAAAACCATCAGCACCAACAAGCTGAACCGCATCACTGCCATCTTCATGCTGGTTACCACCTGGATTGTCGCGACCCTGAACCCAAGCATCCTGGGTATGATCGAAAACATGGGTGGCCCAATCATCGCCATGCTGCTGTTCCTGATGCCGATGTACGCTATCCGCAAAGTGCCTGCAATGCGCAAATACAGCGGCCACATCAGCAACGTATTCGTCGTCGTGATGGGCCTGATTGCCATCTCCGCTATCTTGTACAGCCTCTAATCAAGCTCCGCCGGCGCCCCGTGCGCCGGCTTCTCTCAGCACGGCCCCCTTTACTGCACTAACGCCTAACACCTGAAGAAGGAGGCGAGACCATGGTCAGCGTTTTCGATATTTTCAAAATTGGTATCGGTCCATCGAGCTCCCACACCGTCGGCCCGATGAAAGCCGGCAAGCTGTTCACCGATGATTTGATTGCCCATCAACAGTTGATGGATACCACCCGCGTGGTGGTGGATGTGTACGGTTCGCTGTCTCTGACCGGCAAGGGTCACCACACCGACATCGCGATTATCATGGGGCTGGCGGGCAACCTGCCGCATGACGTGGACATTGACGGCATCGCCGGTTTTATTCGCGACGTTGAACAACGTGGCCGCCTGCTGCTGGCTAACGGCCGCCATGAGGTGGATTTCCCGTTGCAAGGCGGCATGAACTTCCACAGCGATAACCTGCCGCTGCACGAAAATGGCATGCGCATTCGCGCCTTTGGCGGCGAGCAACTGCTGCACAGTAAAACCTATTACTCGACCGGCGGCGGCTTTATCGTCGATGAAGAACATTTCGGCCAACCCGCGACAAATCAGGTTCAGGTGCCCTACCCGTTCCGATCGGCGCGTGACCTGCAGCAACACTGCAAGGATTCAGGCCTGTCGCTATCCGGCATGGTGATGCAAAACGAGCTGGCGCTGCACAGCAAGGCCGAGATCGACGCCCACTTCGCCGACGTCTGGCAGGTGATGCGCGCCGGCATCGAACGCGGCATGAACAGCGAAGGCCTGTTGCCCGGCCCGATGAAAGTCCAGCGCCGCGCCGCCGCCCTGCGCCGCATGCTGGTCACCGGCGACAAGAACAATATCGACCCGATGAACGTGGTTGACTGGATCAACATGTTCGCCTTCGCCGTGAACGAAGAAAACGCCGCCGGCGGCCGCGTGGTGACTGCGCCGACCAACGGTGCCTGCGGCATCATCCCGGCGGTGCTGGCCTATTACGACCAGTTTATTCGCCCGGTGAATCCGAATTCCTATACCCGTTATTTCCTGGCTTCCGGCGTGATTGGCGCGCTGTACAAGATGAACGCGTCGATTTCCGGTGCAGAAGTGGGTTGCCAGGGGGAAGTGGGCGTCGCCTGCTCAATGGCGGCGGCGGGATTGGCGGAGCTGATGGGCGGTAGCCCGGCACAGGTTTGCATCGCGGCGGAGATCGCCATGGAGCACCATCTGGGGTTGACCTGCGATCCGCTGGCCGGCCAGGTTCAGGTGCCTTGTATCGAACGTAACGCGATTTCTGCGGTGAAGGCGGTCGACGCCGCACGCATGGCGCTGCGCCGCACCAGCGAGCCGCGCGTGTGCCTGGATAAGGTGATTGAAACCATGTATGAGACGGGCAAAGACATGAACGCCAAGTACCGCGAAACCTCGCAAGGTGGCCTGGCGATCAAGGTTGTGGCCTGTAACTGATAAAAGCGAGGGCGCAATGTTATCCATTGCGCCCTCTTTCATTATTATTGCCGTTAACCGAAAACGCTGCCGAACCACTGGCTCAGCTTCATCATCACCATGTCCCAAATGCGGCTGAAGAAGTTGCCTTCTTTCACTTCCTGCATCACCACCAGCGGGTATTGTTCAATGGTTTTACCGTCAAGCTGGAAATCAATGGTGCCCACCACCTGGTTTTTCGCCAGCGGCGCTTCCAGCGTTGGCTGATTCAGTTTGTAACTGGCTTTCAGATTTTTCATCTGCCCTTTCGGGATAGTGACCGCCGCATCTTTGGCGACGCCCAGCGGCACGTCGTTGATTTCACCGAACCACACGCGCTGAGTAACAAACGGCTTGTCGGTTTTAATCGGCGTGGCGGTTTCGTAGAAGCGGAAACCCCAGGTCAGCAGTTTTTCACTTTCGCTGAAACGAATACGGTCGCTCGGCGCGCCCAGCACCACCGAGATCAGGCGCATCGGGCCGTCGGTCGCGGATGCCACCAGGTTATGGCCGGCGCCACCGGTGTAGCCGGTTTTGATGCCGTCGACATTCAGGTTGGAACTCCACAGCAGGCGGTTGCGGTTAACCTGGCGGATCTTGTTGAAGGTGAACTCTTTTTCTTTATGCAGCGCGTACTCAACCGGCACGTCGCGGATTAGCGCCTGGCTCAGCAATGCCATATCGCGCGCGGTGCTGTACTGCCCTTCCGCATCCAGGCCATGCACCGTCAGGAAATGGGTATTCTGCAAGCCCAGTGATTTGGCGTAGTTGTTCATCAGACCGACGAACGAATCCTGGCTGCCCGCCACATAATCGGCCAATGCGATGCTGGCATCATTGCCCGACTGAATGACGATGCCTTTGTTCAGTTCCATTACCGGCACCTGATCGCCCGGTTTGATAAACATCAGCGAAGAGCCGCGCAGCGCCGGGTTGCCGGTTGCCCAGGCGTCCTTACCGACGGTCACCATATCCTCCGGTTTGATCTTGCCGGCCTTGATGGCCTGGCCGATCACATAGCTGGACATGATCTTGGTCAGGCTGGCGGGATCGAGACGCGTATCGGCATTGCCCTCCGTCAGGATTTTGCCGCTGTTGTAATCCATCAGCACAAACGCCTTGGCGTCAACCTGCGGGGCCGCCGGCGCTTCGGCTGCCTGGATTGCAGGCGTAGCCAGCAACAAAATGCTGACGCTAAAGGTCAATTTCTTCAGGGAGGTGGATAAGTTTTTTTTCATCATGACGTCGCCAGAGTGTCCATTCAAATCATTGAAATAGCGTTAACTTTCAAACATGTTCACGTTTTCAGCCAACCAGCGAGAGTGGCTCGGCGCGCGTTTGCCAACCGCAGACTCCCTGCGGCCCCCCAACGGGTGAGCGGCGCACCAAAAATGCCCTTGCTGTGAGTTTATTAGATTTATCTTATTTTTGCAGGGTTTAGCATGAATTTTCATCATTTTTACATAACTGTACGCTCTGTCGCGCAATTTGGATGAAAAGCCAGCCATACGATGTTTTCTTATACCACTAACGGCTATACGGCTGCACATCTGAACCGCTGAACATCTGCGCATCCATACGTCTAAATCAGACTAATATATTCCAAAAATGCATATTGAACGGTTATTTGTTCTTTTTAATGCGCTTATTCACAGCGCTATCATCCAGATAACGGTTTTTAAACCGAATTATCCTGGAGATTACCCATGGCAATACCGCACTCCGTCATCGACATGATCGGCAATACCCCGATGCTGGAACTGACCCAGTTCGATACCGGCCCCTGCCGGCTGTTCGTCAAACTGGAAAACCAAAACCCCGGCGGCTCGATCAAGGATCGCGTGGCGCTGTCGATGATCGAGCAGGCCGAGCGCGACGGCAGCCTGCAACCCGGTGGCACCATCATTGAAGCCACCGCCGGCAACACCGGCCTGGGGCTGGCGCTGGTGGCGGCCCTGAAGGGCTATAAACTGCTGCTGGTGGTGCCGGATAAGATGAGCCGCGAGAAGATTTTCCATCTGCGTGCGCTGGGGGTTGAGGTGGTGCTGACGCGTTCGGACGTGGGCAAAGGCCACCCGGCTTACTATCAGGATTACGCCAAACGGCTGGCGGATGAGATCCCCGGCGCTTTCTATATCGATCAGTTCAACAATCCGGCCAACCCTGCGGCCCATACCCGCACCACTGCGCCTGAACTGTGGCAGCAGATGGAGAATCGGGTGGATGCCATCGTGGTCGGGGTCGGTTCAGGCGGTACCCTGGGCGGCCTGAGCCAGTATTTTGCCGACGTATCGCCGCAAACCGAGTTTGTGTTGGCCGACCCTGCCGGCTCGATCCTGGCGGACTATCTCGATAACGGCCAGATCGGCGAAGCCGGCAGTTGGCTGGTGGAAGGCATCGGCGAAGATTTCATTCCGCCGCTGAGCAACTTCAATCAGGTGCGTAACGCTTACCGCATCGGTGATGCCGAAGCCTTCACCACCGCGCGCGATCTGCTGCGCAAAGAAGGCGTGCTGGCCGGTTCATCCACCGGCACCCTTTTAGCCGCCGCGCTGCGCTATTGCCGGGCGCAGACCGAACCAAAACGCGTGCTCACCTTCGTTTGCGACAGCGGCAACAAATACCTGTCCAAAATGTATAACGATCACTGGATGCTGGAACAGGGCCTGTTGAGCAAACCGCAGCACGACGTTCTGCGCGATCTGATCGCCTACCGTCACGACGAGGGCGCAGCGGTGTCGGTCGCGCCGGAAGATACTCTGGCGATCGTTCATGCCCGCATGCGGCTGTATGACATTTCGCAACTGCCGGTATTGGAGGGCGATCGCGTGGTCGGCCTGATCGATGAGTGGGACCTGCTCAATGCGGTTCAGGCGGACGCCAGCCACTTTAGTCTGCCGGCCACCCGCGCCATGACCCAGTCGGTCAACACCTTGCAAAAAGAGGCCAGCTATCAGGATTTGCTCGCCACCTTCAATCACGGCCACGTTGCGGTGGTGCTCGACGGCGAGCGCTTCCTCGGCCTGATTACCCGGACAGACGTGCTTAACGCCTGGCGCCAAAAATTACGTTAATAAGGATTATTGTATGGCCAAGTTCGATACGTTGACCGTTCATGCCGGATACACCCCGGACGCCACCGGCGCAGTGATGCCGGCTATCTACGCCACCTCGACCTACGCCCAACCGGCGCCGGGCGAGCACACCGGCTACGAATATTCACGCAGCGCCAACCCGACGCGCACCGCGCTCGAAAGCGCCATCGCCGAGCTGGAAGGCGGCAGCCGCGGCTACGCCTTTGCCTCCGGCCTTGCGGCCTGCTCAACGGTACTGGAGCTGCTCGATCAGGGCAGCCATCTGGTGGCGGTCGACGATCTGTACGGCGGCACCTACCGCCTGCTGGAAAAGGTGCGCAGCCGTACCGCCGGTTTACGCGTCACCTATGTTTCCCCGGCGGACATTGCCGCGCTGGAACAGGCGATCGAGCCGGAAACCAAAATGATCTGGGTAGAAACGCCCACCAACCCGCTGTTGAAGCTGGCCGATCTGAGCGCCATTGCCGCTATCGCCAAAAAGCGCGGGTTGATCAGCGTGGCGGACAACACTTTCGCCTCGCCGTATATTCAGCGGCCGCTGGAGCTGGGGTTCGATGTGGTGGTGCATTCCGCCACCAAATACCTTAATGGGCATTCCGACGTAGTGGCCGGAGTCGCTGCCGTGGGTGATAACGCGGCGCTGGCGGAACAACTGGGCTTCCTGCAAAACGCGGTGGGCGGCATTCTCGATCCGTTCAGCAGCTTCCTGACGCTGCGCGGTATCCGTACGCTGGCGTTGCGCATGGAGCGCCACAGCAACAGCGCCTTGCGTATCGCCCAGTGGCTGGAAACCCAGCCGCAGGTGGAGGATGTTTATTACCCAGGCCTACCGAGCCACCCGCAGCACGCACTGGCGGCGAAGCAAATGAGCAGCTTCGGGGGCATGATTTCGGTCCGGCTGAAAGGTGATGACGCCTTTGCGCGCCGGGTCATCAAGCGTTCGCAACTGTTCACCCTGGCGGAAAGCCTGGGCGGCGTTGAAAGCCTGATCAGCCAGCCATTCAGCATGACCCATGCGTCGATCCCGCTGGAGCAGCGGCTGAAAACCGGCATCACGCCGCAGTTGCTGCGCCTGTCGGTGGGGATTGAGGATGTGGAAGATTTGATCGCCGATCTGCAACAGGCGCTGGCGGAATAATCCCCGTCATGAGCATGAGATAAAAAGGCCTGGCTTACCGCCAGGCCTTTTTGTTATCCGCAGTCAAACGCCGACGACATCCTGATAGTGGCGCTGCGCCACATCGGGGTGGGAGCGGATCCGCCCCTTCAGATAGTTAAAGCCCACGTCGCGGAACAGCGGATTATGCGGATCGCTGGCCGGGCCGCGCGCCTCTGCCGCCAGTTGCGCAGGCAGTTGATACAACGGCACCACGGCGTCTAACCGCGCCCCCAGGAAGAAAGCGATCGACAGCCTGTCGCTTCCCGCCGGCGGCGTCTCCACCCGATGCACCGTAGCGCGCAAATAACCGTTGGTCGCCAGTTCCAGCAGCTCGCCGATGTTGACCACGAAGGTCTCCTCGCGCGGCTCGGCGTCGACCCAGTTCCCTTCGCTGACTTCGACCTGCAAACCTTTTTGCCGGTCTTGCAGCAGGAAGCTGAGGAAACCGGAATCCTTATGGGCACCCACCCCCTGCCCGCTGGCGGTCGCTTCGCGCCCCGGGTAACGGATCAGCTTGATGTGTTCATTCGGCTTCTCGCCGTAGAGCGGGTCAAACGCCTGCTCCGGCAACGAAAGCGCCAGCGCAAAAGCGCGCAGTAACCGCAACGACATGCCGGTCATCGCTTGCTGCCATTGCAACAGCAGCGGTTTCAGCTCGGGCAGCGCCTCTGGCCATTGATTCGGCCCCTGCAATCGTGCCCAGCGCGGCGTTTCTTCGGCCAGTTGCAACGCCGGGCGTTCCGCGCCGATATCAAACTGCTCGCGCCAGTCCGGCTGGCCACGCGTCAACTCCGCTGCCGCACGGTTATAGCCGCGAAAGTGCGGCGAATGAACCATCTGCACAGCCAGCTTGTCCGCTTCCGGTAACGCGAAAAATTGCCTTGCCCGCTGCTGCAATTGCGCATTCAACAGGGGATCGACGCCGTGTCCGCGCAGATAAAAGAAACCTACGTCACGCGCCGCCGCACGCAAGCCGTCGAGAAACGCCTGCCGCTGCTGCGCATCACCGTCAAGCTGCGAAAGATCCAACAGCGGCAGCGTCTTCAGCGTCAGTGGTGGTGTCATTGTCCTGTTCCTCGTCATCCCCAACAAAAACCGGGCCGGTATAAAGGCGAATTATCAACATTTTCAGCTCCTGAATGGCCTGCGCATGCCCCTATAGTTACCACCCAGTCTGACGGGCGAGCCAATATTGTTGCGTTCTAAGATATGCAAAGGTTCAACAAAATGACGTAAAACCGTCATCAATGTTTCTTATGCTCTGCGCAATTTCGTCGCCGCCACTGGCTGGCGGCATAGGGTATCCGCTATTGTTGTATTCAACCCCCCGTTTCCCTCCCTGCCTGCCGGAGAAATACTGATGGATTTAGCCTTGTTCGACCTGGATGAGACCCTGATTGATGATGACAGCGCCAGCCTGTGGATCCGTTGGCTGGTGGCGGAAGGGTTCGCGCCGGCGGAACTGGAACAGCAGGAACAACAGCTGATGCAGCTCTATTACCAGGGCAAGCTGTCAATGGAGGACTACATGCAGGCCACCCTGACGCCGCTGACCGGCTTAAGCACCCAGACGGTGGCCGGTTGGGTACAGCGCTATATCCGACGCGATATCCTGCCGCGGGTTTATCCCGCTGCACGTGAGCGATTGCTGTGGCACCGCGAGCGCGGCGACTGCATTCTGGTCATTTCCGCCACCGGCGAACATCTGGTCGCGCCGATAGCCGAACAGCTCGGTGCCGACGGTGCGCTGGCGATTGGCGTCTCCATTGAAGACGGACGCTTCACCGGTGACACCTACGGCACCATGACCTACCAAAAAGGCAAGGTGATCCGCCTGAAGCAGTGGCTGGCGGAACACCCGGAGCTGAGCTTCGAACACAGCCACGGTTACAGCGACTCGCTGAACGACAAGGCGATGCTGGAATATGTCGACAGCGCTACGGTGATTAACCCAGACAGCGATCTACATGCGTTGGCTGTCGAACACGGCTGGGAAGTGTGCCGCTGGGAACGCTGAAAGCGGGCAAAAAATGCCATCCGGATGTGACAAAACCCAAATTGTGGCGTAAGAATAATCACTTAGGTTTGTTAATCCGCTGAAGCTTAAAGAGGGGCTCTATGCTGACCATCTGGGGTCGTGAGAATTCAAATAATGTCAGAAAAGTGCTGTGGTGCGCCGCAGAGCTGGAGTTAAGCTACACCCATATCAATGCCGGCGGCGCATTCGGTAAGGTGAACGAAGAGCTCTATCGTTCGTTAAACCCGAATGGCCTGGTGCCGTTGCTGCAAGACGATGACTTCGTGCTCTGGGAATCGAATACCATCGTGCGTTATCTGGCGGCGAAGTTTGGCAGCGAGCCGTTCTACCCGCAGGATCTGCAGGCGCGAGCCAGCGCAGAGAAGTGGATGGACTGGACAACCTCCACTATCGTCGCGTCCTTCTCCATCGTGTTCTGGGGACTGGTGCGCACTAAACCAGAACTGCGCGACATGGCGAAAATCGAAGCGGCGATCGCCACGCTGGAAAAACACTTCGACGTGGTAGAAGCCACTCTGGGCAGCCAGCCTTATCTGTCCGGCGAAGCCTTCGGTTTCGGCGACATTACGCTCGGCAGCTTTGCTTACGCCTGGTTCTCCATGCCGATTGAGCGCCGTCCGCGCCCGAACATGGAGCGCTGGTACCAACGGTTGACCGAACGCCCGGCCTATCAACGCGCCGTGATGAGCGAGTTAACCTGAGTGTTGCGCGCCCCGTTGGGGCGCTATGATTTCTCCGTCAGCCCGACACGCAACAGCTTGCCGTTATCCGCATCGGTTAACAGATAAATATAGCCATCCGGCCCTGTCCGTACCTCGCGGATCCTTTCCCCTCGATCTTCCAGCAACCGCTGTTCGGCGATCACCTTGTCGCCCTGCAACGTCAAACGAATCAATGCCTCCTGCGCCAGCGCACCGATAAACAGCGAGCCCTGCCATTCCGGGAAACGGCTCCCGTTGTAAAACGCCATGCCGCTGATGCCCGGCGATACTTGCCAATAATGCAACGGCTGTTCGGTGCCGGCCACTTTCTGCCCTTTCGCCTCCGGGATCGCCAGACCGGAGTAATTGATGCCGTAGGTGGCGATAGGCCAGCCGTAGTTTTTGCCCGCCCGAGGAAGATTGATCTCATCGCCGCCGCGCGGGCCGTGCTCGTGCTCCCAGAGCGCTCCGCTCCACGGGTTCAGCGCCAGTCCTTGCGGGTTACGGTGACCATAAGACCAGATTTCCGGCCGCTTGCCGGCCTGGCCGACAAACGGATTATCCGGCGGTACCGCGCCGTCGGCAGTTAAGCGCACCACCTTACCTTGCAGCTTGTCCAAATCCTGCGCCGTCGGCCGTTGGTTATTTTCACCCAACGCGATAAACAGATAGCCCCGACGATCGAACGCCAACTTGCCGCCAAAATGGTTGCCGACCGACAGCTTCGGCTGCTGGCGGAAAATCACCTTGAAACCGTCCAGCCGCCGGTTGTCGGCGCTCAGCCGCCCATAGCCCACTGCGGTGCCCGCCTTGCCGTCATCACCCGCTTCGGCAAAGCTGAGATAAACCCGACGGCTGTCGGCAAAATCTGGCGCCAACAGCACTTCCAACAGGCCACCCTGCCCTTCGGCATACACCTGCGGCACGCCGGTAATCGGCGCTGACAGCCCTTTGCCCTGCTGCCATAACCGCAAACGCCCCGGTCGTTCGGTAATTAACATCCCTTGTTCACCGGGCAAAAACGCCAGCGACCACGGGTGTTCCAGCTTGTCTTGCAACTGCGTTACCGCCGGTGCGGCCTGCAGCAGGCCACTGAATAACAGCAAACCGGCCATCATGGTCAATCGGGGCATGGCATCCTCCTGGACAAAAACCGACCCATTCAGTGTAGCCCAGCAGGTCGATTCCGACGTTTGTTTTAAATTTCAATATGTTGAATTTTAGCCAAACTGAGCTTAAGTTAACGAATTACTCAGGAGAAAACATGGATATCACCGTAACCGATACACTCAGTGAAGACACCCTTGACGCCATCCGACAAGGTCTGAGGGCCCATAACAGCCCGTACATTGATGCCAGCCAGCGTAAACCGCTTGGCGTCTATACCCGGGATGCTTCCGGTCAGGTTGTCGCCGGGCTGACCGCAGAGACCTGGGGCTACTGGCTCAGCGTCGACTGGCTATGGGTGGCGGATTCGCAGCGTGGCACCGGGCTGGGCCGTAAAGTGCTGCTGGCCGCCGAACAGGAAGCTATCGCCCGTGGCTGTCGTTACGTTCGTTTAGATACCTTCAGTTTCCAGGCTCGGCCGTTCTACGAGAAACTTGGCTACCAACTCCAAATGACGCTAAAGAATTACCCGGTGGAGCATGAATGTTACTTGCTCACTAAAACCCTAATTGAATAAAACAGGTGGCCTGATGGAAACCGCAACCATGGTTGTGAACAGCGTGGCGTACAAAGCCGGTAAACGGCTGGGTGAAGTGACCATTGATGACATCAGCGACGTGGTCAAGCAGCCGGATACCTTCGTCTGGCTCGGGCTTTGGCAGCCGGAGGACGCCTTTATGCGCAAGGTGCAGGAAGAGTTCGGCCTGCACGATCTGGCGATTGAGGATGCGCTGTGCGCCCACCAACGGCCCAAGCTCGAAGCCTACGGCGATTCGCTGTTTATCGTGGTCAAAACCGCGCAGTGGGGCGACAACGAAGTCGAGTACGGTGAAACCCACTTCTTCGTGGGCAAAAACTTTTTGGTCACGGTGCGCCACGGCGCGTCACCCAGCTATGCACCGATCAGAGCCAAAGCGGAGGAAAACCAGAAGCAGCTGTGCCACGGACCCGGCTTTGCACTGTATTCGGTGCTGGACTTTGTGGTGGATAACTACCGCACCGTAGTGGCCAAATTCGAGGCGAGCATCGAAGGCATCGAAGCCAACATGTTCAAATCGGAGTTTGATCAAGCCGCCATCGAGAACGTCTATACCCTGCGGCGGCACCTGCTGGCGCTGCGCAATGCCGCGTGGCCGATGGACGAAATCTGTAATCAACTCATTCGCCTGCATGAAGAGGTGATTCCGAAGGAACTGCGTGCCTACGTGCGGGACGTTCAGGATCATGCACGCCAGGTGGTCAGCAACATCGACGACATGCGCGAAATGCTGACCAATGCGATGCACGTGAACCTGGCGCTGGTCACCGTTAAACAGAACGAAGTGGTGAAACGGCTGGCGGGCTGGGGGGCGATCCTGGCGATCCCGACCGTGGTTTTCAGCCTGTACGGCATGAACTTTGCCGACATGCCCGAGCTGAAATTCCCCTGGGCCTACCACGCCACCCTCGGGGTGACCGTCGCCGGCTGTTTCTTCCTGTATCAGAAACTGAAGAAGTCCGGCTGGTTGTAAACGGCAACCCCGTTTTGCCAAATTACTCAGACAGTACCTGCGGTTGCGGGTTTTGCCGGGTCAACAGGCTACCAAGCACAAAGGCTACACCGCCCGCCAGCAGCCCACCGTAGATCGGGCTGTTGGCCTCGATGCCGTGATAATACATCAGCCCCAACACACACAGGCTACCGGCCAACATGCTCGCGATAGCGCCGGTGCTGGTGGCTCGCTGCCAGAAAATCGCCCCGACCAGCGGGATCAGCATGCCGCCCACCAGCAAATTATAGGCCAGCGTCAGTGCCGCCATGACATCCCTTACCAGAAACGCCAGCCCCAGCATAATCACGCCCATGATCAGGGTGGTCAATCGCCCGGCCGCCAGCCCGCCCGAAGGCCGCTTGCGGATCGCCGGCAACACGTCTTCCAGCGCGATGGTGGAAGAAGCCAACAGGCATGCGCTGGCGGTTGACATCAGCGCAGCCAGGGCGGCGGCGGCCACCAGCCCGCTAACGCCTGCCGGTAATACCGCCTGAGCGATGGCGGCAAAGGCGCCGTCGGTGTTGGCCAACTGCGGCAGGACAATCTTGCCCGCCATGCCGATCAGCGCGCCTGTGACGCCATACAGCACACAGTAGACCCCGGCCCCCAGGCCGGCATAGCGCGCGACATTGGCGCTGCGGGCGGTAAATACCCTCTGCCAGATATCCTGACCAATCAGGATGCCAAAGAAGTAGATCAGGAAAAACACCAGTATGGTGTCCAGTCCGATGGACGACAGCTGATAATAACCGGCCGGCAACAGGTTACCGAAGGCTTCCCAGCCGCCGGCCTTGACGATACTCATCGGCATCAGCACCAGCATCATGCCGACGGTCATGATGATAAACTGGATGATATCGGTGAGCGTCAGTGACCACATGCCGCCCAGCGTAGAATAGAGCACCACCAAACCGCCCCCCAGCAGAATTGACGCGACAAAAGGCAGATCAAACATCACCTGCATCACGCTGCCGATGGCGATAATCGAGGTCACCGCCACCATCAGGTCATACGCCAACATGATGGCACCGCTGGTGACCCTGGCTGCCGGATGATAGCGGCGCGCCAGCACCTGGCTGACGGTATACAGCTTTAACTGGAGCAGCGGTTTGGCCAACACCGTGCTCAATACCACAATGCCCGCCCCCAGCGCGCCGCACAGCCACACGCCGGAGATGCCATAGGTATAACCCAGTTTGACGCTGCCGATGGTTGACGCGCCGCCGAGCACCACGGCGGACAACGTACCAAGATACAGCCCTGGCCCCAGATTGCGGCCGGCAACCAGGTAATCCTCTTTGGTGGCGGCACGCCGTACGCCCAACCAGCCCACCGCCCCTATCATCAAAAAATAAAACACCACTACCAGCAGATCGAGATTCATTGGCCACTCCGTATGCTTGTTGTTATGTGAACTCAGGCGCAACGGCTCCGCCGGTTCGGGTTCGCAGCGTCTTATCTGTCAGGCAGGACGCACAGCATTTCAAACAGCAGGTTTGCCGCCAGCAGAGCCGTGTTGCCGGAACGGTCATAAGCCGGCGAGACCTCCACCACGTCCGCGCCGATCAGATTCAACCCCCGGCATCCCCTGACGATCTCCAGCCCCTGCCAAACCGACAGCCCGCCCACCTCCGGTGTCCCGGTGCCCGGCGCAAACGCCGGATCCAGCCCGTCGATATCAAAGCTGAGGTAAACCGGAGCACTGCCCATTTGCTGGCGCACCTCCGCCATCAACGGCGCCAGCGAGCGATACCAGCAGGCTTCCGCAGGCACCACACGGAACCCCTGCCGCCGCGACCAATCAAAATCGTCCGCCGCATAACCGCTGCCGCGCAGGCCAATCTGCACCACCCGTTGCGGCTCCAGCAGCCCTTCTTCATAGGCGCGGCGAAAAGTGGTGCCGTGGGCCAGCTTTTCGCCGAACATCTCTTCGTTGGTGTCAGAATGGGCGTCAACATGGATTAACCCAACCGGGCCATGATGGCGGGCGACGGCGCGCAGGATCGGCAGCGTCAGCGTGTGATCGCCCCCCAGCGTCAGCGGAACGCAACCGTGGGACAAAATGCCGTTATAGGCCAGCTCAATGCGACGAACACTGTCCTCCAGGCTGTAAGGATTAATGGCGATATCACCTAAATCGGCGACTTGCAGCCGCTCAAAAGGCGCGGCGCCGGTGCCCATGTTGTAGGGACGGAGCATCACCGACTCCTGGCGAATTTGCCGTGGCCCGTAGCGCGTTCCACTGCGATTCGAGGTGCCTATATCGAGAGGAATGCCGACAAAGGCCGCAGCCAGCCCCTGGGCATCATCGGCTACGGGCAGGCGCATCATGGTGGGGATGCCGGCAAAACGCGGCATCTCATTACCGCTCTGGGGTTGATTCAACATGTTTTTTCCTTTTCTCAGACGTCGAAAATGCCAACATTCAGATAACAAACACAGGCTACCCGCCGCCAGAAAGGGCTACCATTCCATCTTTGGAATGTAAGCATCGAAAACGCCGATGCCAGTAACACATTGAACTATTGATTTTTATTTCAAATCCATGACATATGAACGCAGGCTTCCAACCTTGGAGGCCCATTGCGATGATGTTATCAGAAGGTTAACAGCCGGCTATTCTTGCGGAGGGAAAGGTGCTCACCAACCTAAGCGATATCGATCTCAGACTGCTGCGGGTTTTTGTCGCCGTAGCCGAAGCCCAGGGCGTCAGCGCCGCCCAGGAGGCGCTGTTGATGAATCAGTCGACCATCAGCACCCACCTCGCCACGTTGGAGACCCGGCTGGGTTTTCGCCTGTGCCAACGTGGCCGATCCGGTTTTATGCTGACCCCGAAAGGGGAGCGCATACTGATCGCCTGCCGCAGTCTGTTCAACGCGGCACGCGACTTTACCCGGGTGAGCCAATCGCTAAATGGGTTGCTGACCGGCGATCTGCAGATCGGTCTGGTGGATAACCTGGTGTCGCTGCCGGGCAATCCGTTCAGTCACGCCATCAAACATTTTCAGCACCGGCATCAGGATGTTCAGTTGCAGTGCCGGATTTGCGCCCCCGCCGAACTCGAACAGGGGCTGCTGAATCAACAGCTCGATCTGGGGATCGGGTACTTTGGCCAGCAGTTGAATGAATTGCAGTATCAGCCGTGGCTCCAGGAAACGCAGGCGATTTATTGCAGCAACGATCATCCGCTGTTTACCGTCGAGCAACCGAGCCGCGAACAGATCGAAAATGCGCGCTGGGTTAAACGTGGCTATCTGCTGGCGCAACGGCTGTGCCCTATCGCACCTTTAAACCTCGGCGCGGTTGCCCACCATATGGAAAGCGTTGCCCATTTGGTGCTTAGCGGGGAATATCTCGGCTACCTGCCGACCCATTACGCCGCGCGCTGGGTGGAACAAGGGGTATTGAAACAATTGGGTGGGCAAGCGCTCTCATATCAAGCGGCGTTAAACCTGGTGACACGGCCCGGCCAGCCGAAGGAGGCGTTGAGCGCGTTGCTGGAGGATTTAAATCAATTGGTGCGGGAAGCGCAAAAAACAAACCCCGCGACAGCGGGGCTTGAGAGGCGAATTAGTTGACCGGCATACGTGCCGGATCCGGGTACTGGTACTCAAACCCCAGTTCGTTGCAGATGCGGCTGCCGTCCACCAGCCGGCCGCCCTGCTCGCTCTCGGCGGCAAACTGTGGCGGGGCCAGATGCAACTGCTCTGCCAGCGCCGGGTAGAACTCGCGCTTGGTCGGGTGGGCCGGCGCGCACAGATTATAAACGTGGCCGCCTTTCGGCAGCTTCAGCAGCAGTTGAATGGCCGCAATCACATCATCCTGATGTACCAAATTAACCCCTTGCGAGCCGCCCTTGACGTCTACTTTGCCGGCCAGGAAACGGCCAGGGTGACGATCCGCGCCAACCAGCCCCGCCAGACGCAAAATATCCACCGAGGTGTTAGGCAGTTCATGCAGCCAGCGCTCAAGCTCCGCCAGCACACGCCCGGACGGCGTCACCGGCCTCAGCGGCGAATCTTCGCGCACCGTGCCGACCGTTTCGCCATACACCGAGGTTGAACTGGTAAAAATGATGCGCGACACGCCAAAGGCCATCGCGCTGTCCACCAGCATGCGAACTGCATTGAAGTAGTTTTCGCTGCCTTCTACGGTACGGCGAGCGGGCAGCGTCACCACCAGCGCATCAACACTCAGCAACGGCTCCAGATCGTCCGGATCGCAAATCAGATCAGGCGTCATTTCCAGCCGATAACATTCAATCCCGCTCATGCGCGCGGCCTCGACGCCATCCGGCGTAGTTTTACTGCCGACCACGTCAAACCCACGGCTCATCAGCGACAGGGCCAGCGGCATCCCCAGCCAGCCCAGACCAATAATGGCTACCTTTTTCATTATCTTCCTCTCTTGAAGATCGCAGCGCTCTGCCCATTAAGGCTACGCCACTCCGTGAGGTGATACAATCCACCCTGCTTAAGCTTAGGTAAAACCGTGTCTAGCTAATAACCCACCCTGTTTCAATAAATTAAATTTATGACTGTAAAAAAGGGTTGCGCGACAGACAGCGGATAGTTTAGGTTAATTAGCAATTCGGTTTGTACCGACATTTTACAGAGAAAACACCATGACACGCATTCAGTTCAACCACCATCATCACCATCATCCTGACTAGTCTTTCAGGCGATGTGTGCTGGGAGACGGTTTCTTAATCTTCCAGTGGCGCGCAGAATGCAAGAGAGAGCCCTCGGAAGATTTCTTCCGAGGGTTTTTTTTTGGCTCCGGACAGACAGAAAAATAATTTTTACAATAAATTCATAAAATTACAGATTAAAACAGAGGTTACCATGCTGGACAAAACACGTTTACGGATAGCAATGCAGAAATCGGGCCGCCTGAGTGATGAATCCCAGGAACTGCTGGCGCGTTGCGGGATCAAAATCAACCTGCAACAACAACGCCTGATTGCCTTCGCCGAGAATATGCCGATTGATATCCTGCGCGTGCGTGATGACGATATCCCAGGGCTGGTCATGGATGGCGTGGTTGATCTGGGCATCATCGGTGAGAACGTGCTGGAAGAAGAGCTGCTCACCCGTCGCGCCCAGGGCGAAGACCCGCGTTACTTCACCCTGCGCCGCCTGGACTTCGGCGGCTGTCGCCTGTCGCTGGCCGCACCGCTCGACAGTGAATACAACGGCCCGCAAAGCCTGCAAGACTCCCGCATCGCCACCTCTTACCCGCACCTGCTGAAGCAATACCTCGACAAACAGGGCGTGCGCTTCAAATCTTGCCTGCTGAACGGTTCCGTCGAAGTGGCACCGCGCGCCGGTCTGGCCGACGCCATCTGTGACCTGGTCTCTACCGGCGCAACTCTGGAAGCCAACGGCCTGCGTGAAGTCGAAGTGATTTACCGCTCCAAAGCCTGCCTGATCCAGCGCGACGGCGAAATGCCGGAGGCGAAACAACAGTTGATCGATCGCCTGATGACCCGTATTCAGGGCGTAATCCAGGCACGTGAATCCAAATACATCATGCTGCACGCGCCGAGCGAGCGCCTGGACGAAATCGTCGCGCTGCTGCCGGGTGCCGAGCGCCCTACCATTCTGCCGCTGGCCGGCGCGCAAAACCGCGTGGCGATGCACATGGTCAGCAGTGAAACCCTGTTCTGGGAAACCATGGAGAAGCTGAAAGCGCTCGGTGCCAGCTCCATTCTGGTGTTGCCAATTGAGAAGATGATGGAGTAACGCCATGTCGACCTTCAATACCCTCGTCAATTGGGCGGACTGCAGCGAACAACAGCGGGCAGAACTGCTGATGCGCCCGGCGATCGCAGCCGAAGACAGCATCACCCGCACGGTGCGCGAAATCCTCGACAACGTGAAGGCCAAGGGTGATCAGGCACTGCGTGATTACAGCGCCAAATTTGATAAAACCGAGGTTGGCGCGCTGCGCGTCACCGCAGAACAAATCGCCGCAGCCGGCCCTCGCCTGAGTGACGAGGTCAAGCAGGCGATGGCGGTGGCGGTGGCCAATGTGGAAACCTTCCACAATGCGCAACAACTGCCGCCGGTCGATGTGGAAACCCAACCTGGCGTACGCTGCCAGCAGGTAACCCGCCCGATCGACTCCGTCGGCCTGTATATTCCCGGCGGTTCCGCACCGCTGTTTTCTACCGTGCTGATGCTGGCAACCCCGGCGCGCATCGCCGGCTGCCGCCGCGTGGTGCTCTGTTCGCCGCCGCCGATTGCCGACGAAATTCTCTATGCCGCGCAGTTGTGCGGCGTGCGGGAAGTCTTTCAGGTAGGTGGCGCGCAGGCCATTGCCGCCATGGCGTTCGGCACCGATTCCGTGCCGCGTGTGGCGAAAATCTTCGGACCGGGCAATGCCTTTGTCACCGAAGCCAAACGCCAGATCAGCCAACGGCTGGACGGTGCGGCTATCGATATGCCGGCCGGCCCTTCAGAAGTGCTGGTGATCGCCGACAGCGGCGCCACTCCGGCGTTTGTCGCCTCTGACCTGCTGTCGCAGGCGGAACACGGCCCAGACTCCCAGGTGATCCTGCTAACCCCGGACGCGGCCATGGCGCAGACGGTGGCCGTTGCGGTGGAGCAGCAGTTGGCTCAGTTGCCGCGCGCCGAAACCGCCCGTCAGGCGCTGGCCAGCAGCCGACTGATCGTCGCCAAAGATTTGGACGAGTGCATTGCCATCAGCAACCAATATGGCCCGGAACACCTGATCATTCAGACCCGTAACGCCCGCGAGCTGGTCGACAGCATCACCAGCGCCGGTTCGGTGTTCCTTGGCGACTGGTCGCCGGAGTCCGCCGGTGACTACGCTTCCGGCACCAACCACGTATTGCCGACCTATGGCTATACCGCCACCTGTTCCAGCCTGGGCCTGGCGGATTTCCAGAAACGCATGACGGTGCAGGAACTGACGCCGCAGGGCTTTATGAATCTGGCGGCCACCATTGAAACGCTGGCCACCGCCGAACAATTGATTGCCCACAAAAACGCCGTCACCCTGCGCGTTGCCGCCCTGAAGGAGCAAGCATGAGCATAGAAAATCTGGCACGCGCCAACGTTCGCGAGCTGACCCCTTATCAATCGGCACGCCGCCTGGGCGGCAACGGCGACGTGTGGCTGAATGCCAACGAATACCCGACCGCGCCGGAATTCCAACTGACCGCCCAAACCTTTAACCGTTACCCGGAATGCCAGCCCGCGCTGGTGATCGAGCGCTACGCCGATTACGCCGGGGTTAACAAAGAGCAGGTGCTGGTCAGCCGTGGCGCGGATGAAGGCATAGAGCTGTTGATCCGTGCGTTCTGCGAGCCGGGCAAAGACGCTATTTTGTTCTGTCCGCCGACCTACGGCATGTACGCCGTCAGCGCCGAAACCTTCGGCGTGGAGCGCCGCACCGTAGCGGCCAGGCAAGACTGGCAGTTGGATTTGCCGGCTATCGCCGACAGCCTGGACAACGTGAAACTGATTTATGTCTGCAGCCCGAACAACCCGACCGGCAATCTGATCGATCCCGACGACCTGCGCACGCTGCTGGAGATGGCCAAAGGCAAGGCGATCGTCGCAATTGACGAGGCCTATATCGAATTCTGCCCACAGGCAAGCTGCGCCGGTTGGTTAAAAGACTACCCGCACCTGGCGATCCTGCGCACTCTGTCGAAGGCCTTCGCGCTGGCCGGCCTGCGCTGTGGTTTTACGTTGGCTAATGAAGATCTCATTACCCTGCTGCTTAAGGTGATTGCACCCTACCCACTGTCGACGCCGGTGGCCGACATCGCCGCTCAGGCGCTCAGCACCGAAGGGATCCGCACCATGCGTCAGCGCGTTACCGAGATCTCGGCCAACCGCAGCTGGCTGCAACGCGAACTGGAAAACTGCGCCTGCGTTGAACAGGTTTTCACCAGCGACAGCAATTACCTGCTGGCACGATTCACTGCCTCAAGTAATGTGTTTAAAACCTTATGGGATCAGGGCATTATCTTAAGAGACCAAAATAAACAGCCTGGGTTGTCCGGTTGCCTGCGCATCACCATAGGCACCCGCGACGAATGTCGGCGTGTCGTCGATGCGCTGTCAGCCCTGCCCGGAGCAACCAAGACTCGCCAGGAGCCAATGTGAGCCAGAAATTCCTCTTTATTGACCGTGACGGCACGCTGATTGCTGAACCGCCGGAAGACTTCCAGGTCGATCGCCTGGACAAGCTGGCGCTGGAGCCGGACGTGATCCCTTCGCTGCTGAGTTTGCAGCAGGCCGGTTATCAGCTGGTGATGATCACCAATCAGGATGGCCTCGGCACCGCCAGTTTCCCGCAGGAAACCTTCGATGCACCACATGGCCTGATGATGCAGATCCTCAGCTCACAGGGCGTTCACTTTGAAGATATCCTGATCTGCCCGCATCTGCCGGCGGACAACTGCGACTGCCGCAAGCCGAAGACCGCGCTGGTGAAAGGCTATCTGGAACCAGGCGTGATGGATACCGCCCACAGCTATGTGATCGGCGATCGCCCGACCGACGTTCAGTTGGCGGAAAACATGGGTATTCAGGGGCTGCGCTATCAGCGCGACACGCTGGGCTGGAAAGAGATCACTCGCCAATTGACCCAACGTGACCGCCACGCACGGGTTAATCGCGTCACCAAAGAAACGCAGATCGACGTCAACGTTTGGCTGGATCGCGAAGGCGGCAGCAAGATCAAGACCGGCGTCGGCTTCTTCGACCACATGCTGGATCAGATCGCCACCCACGGCGGCTTCCGCATGGACATCGACGTGAAAGGCGACCTGTATATCGACGATCACCACACGGTAGAAGACACCGGCCTGGCGCTCGGCGAAGCCTTGAACAAAGCGCTGGGCGACAAGCGCGGCATCGCCCGTTTCGGCTTCGTGCTGCCAATGGACGAGTGCCTGGCGCGTTGCGCGCTGGATATCTCCGGCCGCCCGCACCTGGAATATAAGGCCGAGTTCAACTACCAGCGCGTCGGCGATCTCAGCACCGAAATGGTCGAACACTTCTTCCGTTCGCTGTCATACACCATGGGCTGCACACTGCACCTGAAAACCAAAGGCAAAAACGACCACCACCGGGTCGAAAGCCTGTTCAAAGTGTTTGGCCGCACGCTGCGCCAGGCAATCCGCGTTGAGGGCAACACCCTCCCGAGTTCGAAAGGAGTGCTGTGATGAACGTGGTGATTCTGGACACCGGCTGCGCCAACCTTTCGTCTGTCACCTATGCGGTGCAGCGGTTGGGTTACCAGCCGGAGGTGAGCCGTGATCCGGAGATCGTGCTGCGCGCCGACAAGCTGTTCCTGCCGGGCGTCGGCACCGCGCAGGCGGCGATGGATCAATTGAAAGAGCGCGAGCTGATTGATCTGATCAAAGCCTGCACCCAGCCGGTGCTGGGTATTTGCCTCGGCATGCAGTTGCTGGCGAAAAGCAGCGAAGAAAGCGGCGGCATCAACACGCTGGGCATTATCGACACGCCGGTGGTGCAGATGACCGACTTCGGTCTGCCGTTGCCGCACATGGGCTGGAATCAGGTTTCCGCGCAGGCAGGCCACCATCTGTTCCGCGGTATCGAAGACGGTGCCTACTTTTACTTCGTTCACAGCTATGCGATGCCGATATGCTCAAGCACCATCGCCCAGGCGAACTACGGCGAGCCCTTCACCGCCGCCGTGCAAAAAGACAATTTCTTCGGCGTGCAGTTTCATCCAGAGCGATCTGGAGCGGCCGGCGCGCAGTTGTTGAAAAACTTTCTGGAGATGTAGGCAGCATGATTATTCCGGCTTTGGATTTGATCGACGGTAACGTGGTGCGTTTGCATCAGGGCGATTATGGTCAGCAGCGCGACTACGGCAACGATCCGCGCTCACGTCTGCAGGACTATCAACAACAGGGCGCGCAAGTCTTGCATCTCGTCGACTTGACCGGCGCCAAGGATCCGGCGGCGCGCCAGATCCCGCTGCTGCGCAAACTGCTGGCAGGGGTTGACGTACCGGTACAGGTCGGCGGCGGTATTCGCACCGAGCAGGACGTCTCGGCCCTGCTCGAGGCTGGCGCGACCCGGGTCGTCATCGGTTCCACGGCGGTCAAACAGCCGCAACTGGTGCAGGGTTGGTTCGAACGCTACGGCGCGGAAGCCCTGGTGCTGGCGCTGGATGTACGCATCGACGCCGAAGGGACCAAGCACGTGGCGATCAGCGGCTGGCAGGAGAACTCCGACGCCACGCTGGAACAGGTGGTCGAGCAGTTCCTGCCCTACGGCCTGAAGCACGTGCTGTGCACCGACATTTCGCGTGACGGCACATTGGCCGGCTCTAACGTGGCGCTGTATCAGGAAATCAGCCGCCGCTATCCGCAGATCGCCTTCCAGGCATCGGGCGGTATCGGCAACCTGGATGATATCGCCCAGTTACGCGGCAGCGGCGTTGAGGGCGTCATCGTAGGCCGCGCCCTGCTGGAAGGTAAATTTAGCGTTGAGGAGGCTATCGCATGCTGGCAAAACGGATAATTCCCTGTCTGGATGTGAAAGACGGGCAGGTAGTGAAAGGCGTGCAGTTCCGCAACCATGAGATCATCGGCGATATCGTGCCGTTGGCGCAACGCTATGCGCAAGAAGGCGCGGACGAGTTGGTGTTCTACGATATTACCGCCTCCAGCGATGGCCGGGTGGTAGACAAGAGCTGGGTGTCGCGCGTGGCGGAGGTGATCGATATTCCCTTCTGCGTCGCCGGCGGTATCAAAAGCCTGGAAGATGCCAGCCAGATCCTCTCTTTCGGCGCCGACAAGATTTCCATTAACTCACCGGCGCTGGCCGACCCGACGTTGATTAGCCGCCTGGCGGATCGCTTTGGTGTGCAGTGCATCGTGGTAGGGATCGATACCTGGTTCGAAGCCGACACCGGCAAGTATCACGTTAATCAATACACCGGCGACGAAAGCCGCACCCGCGTCACAGAGTGGGAAACTCTGGACTGGGTTAAGGAAGTGCAAAAACGTGGCGCCGGCGAGATTGTGCTGAACATGATGAATCAGGACGGTGTGCGCAACGGTTACGATCTGGAACAGCTTCGACGGGTGCGAGAGGTGTGCAAAGTGCCGCTGATTGCCTCTGGCGGTGCAGGTACCATGGAACACTTTCTGGAAGCGTTCCGCGATGCGGACGTCGACGGCGCACTGGCCGCTTCGGTGTTCCACAAGCAAATCATTAATATCGGCGAACTGAAAAAGTTCCTGGCAGACCTTGGCGTGGAGATTCGCGTGTGTTAACAGAACAACAAAGAAACCAGCTGGACTGGGAAAAAACCGGTAGCCTGCTGCCGGTTATCGTCCAGCACGCCGTGTCCGGTGAAGTGCTGATGCTCGGTTATATGAACCAGGAAGCGCTGGCCACCACCGAACAGAGCGGCAAGGTCACCTTTTTCTCTCGCACCAAACAGCGACTGTGGACCAAGGGCGAAAGCTCCGGCCATTTCCTGAACGTGGTCAGTATCACTCCCGATTGCGACAACGATACGCTGTTGATTTTGGCCAACCCGATTGGCCCAACCTGCCACCTGGGCAACAGCAGCTGCTTCCACCCGGCCGCCAGCGATTGGGGTTTTCTGTATCAGTTGGAGCAGCTGTTGGCGGAACGCAAGACCGCCAGCCCGGACAGCTCTTACACCGCCAGCCTGTACGCCAGCGGCACCAAGCGCATTGCGCAGAAAGTTGGCGAGGAAGGCGTGGAGACCGCGCTGGCCGCCACAGTGAACGATCGTGAAGAGTTGACCAACGAGGCCTCAGATCTGATTTATCACCTGCTGGTGCTGCTGCAGGATCAGGATCTGGATTTGAGCAAGGTGATTGGCCGGCTGCGCGAGCGGCACCAGAAATAACCTGATTTTCCAAGTAATAAAAAAACACGGCTTAGTCCGTGTTTTTTTATATCTAATTGAAATTTAACAACATTCACCCAACATAAATCAACATAAAATCCATATGTAAAAACAAGAATTTAACTTAAAATCAACACAGGAGAATCATATGGGCAATATCTAGTAGGGTTAAAAAATGAACAATTATGATCTGGAACGCTTTGAAAGCCTGGGTGACAACTGTGAATTTGGTTTCTACCTGAGAAGTAAAGGTCTCGAAAATGGTAGTCTTTTTCGCTGGTCATTGATCAAAGATCATCAAGACCTGCTCAACCTGGTCACAGGTGATTTTGTAAATTTCTATCAGTTCGACAATTTGCAGCCCACCTGGAGCAATATGCTCGTTGATAAAGATAACGGTATTATCTTCCATACCGATCTCTATAGCAGCCAAATTGATAACAATTGGGTTTTTGATGATGCCGAAAATGAGCGAAAAGAAAAATACCTGATCGAAAAAAATAAAATAAATTATCTTGTTAAAAAATTTCTTGATGGTCTAAAAAGTAATAAAAAGATTTTCGTCATTAAGAAGAATAATAACCAAATTGATATGAACGTAATAGCGCTACTAGCTAATGAACTGAATCGTAGAGGAAAGGCTAAGATTTTGGTGGTTTTCCAAAGTGATGACAGTAGTCAACATGGCGTCATTGAGCATGCAGGCGAAAATGTTCTTATTTCTTACATCGAACGTTTTGCAGAATATAATAAAGCGGATGACATCTCTGTTGCGGGATGGGATAAAATCGTAAATAACATATTGCATGCACTGCCCTCGGAGATATGATAATTAAATATCTCGGCAACTGGAATGCAGACATAAAAAAAGCGCCGTAAAAACGGCGCTTTTTTATCATGCGTTAAATCAACGGCCTTTAAGGATACGATAACATTTTCTCAAAGCACGGTAAAATATGTTTTTTCTATTGACTGCGTCAATTAACACGTTGAAGCGATCATGTGCCCAACCATCTCGTTGCTGAGAAATAAGAAACTCCAGCTTTTCATTGATGGTGCCGAGGGTACCAGCATCCCCCATATTCCCATTATTCCGGTAAAAGGCAAGATCGCGTTCCAATTTATTAATCTTGTCCATAAAAGAGGGTAGCAATCCCATCGTATACTGGACTTGATTACCTGGAGTCATGAATGGACGATAGCTGCGGAAATTATTCTTTGATTTATTACCACTGATCAGCATGCCCGTGTTAGCAACGCGATACCAGAATAACGGTTCAGGAATAACCTGCATTTTATAGCCTGCCAACGCTACACGGCAGAAAAACTCCCAGTCTTCATGACCAATACCATAATCTTCCGTAAATCCGTGCAGACTATCAAAAACGTCCTTTTTTACCATGGCATTAGCATCGCCAAAGCAATTGGCAAAACTGGCTACGTTGATGTCAGCACCCAACGGCAGCCAGCAATCCTTCATTTTTCTAAATGGCGACGGGAATTCATCACCGTAGATCAGATCGCTTGGCGTTGTTAAGACATCGCTACCGGAGTGGATTGCCGCCTTAACAAACATCTCAATTTCGTCAGGTTTGGCGACGTTATCGTCATCCATGAAAATCAGGTACTCACCTGCTGCGTGTTTTGCAGCCAAATTCCTTGCTGCGCCCAAATAGTTATTTGAGCTTTTAATGATCTTCCAGCCTCTATCCGTGAACTCTTTATTAATCAGGTTCAGGTAACGATGAGAATCTTCTTTTACGCTGCCATCGTCGACAAGGATAACCTCAAAATTCGAATAGGTTTGTGTCTTGAGGGAAGCTATCGCCTGCTGCAGTAAATGGCACCGATCGTGATGAACCAAGCAAACAGTAACTAATGGCTCAGGATTAACGCCTGGGGCAATTTCACGCGTCTTAAAATCTTCTTTAAGTTTAGCCACCCATTTTTCTTTAATCTCTTCGACAGATTCTGAAAGCTGCGAAGCAATGCTCAAGTTATCAAGTCGAGAGGCTATTTTTAGATAAAGTTCACCAGGTGTTGGGTTAAAGATAATATCAGGATGGTTTTCCTCGGGGATTAGCTCTTTGATGCCACCAACGGAAGAAGCTATGAAGTTGACACCACCAATAAGACTTTCATAAACCGTATAAGGTGAGTTCTCCACCAACGAGGGAATGACTACCAGAACATTTTCTTTCTTTATATATGCATCAGCCTGGGTGCGATCGTAGTCGGTAATAATATTAACTTTTACTTTGATCTTATCCGTTTTTTCACGAATATGCTCAATCGAATTAAAGTTATCCGACGTCACACTTTTTCCTAGAAACGTAACGGCCGATACCTTTTCTAGTTCATTATCTTTTAAACTCTGTAAAGCGCGCAGAAAAATGTCCAGGCCCTTACGCGTTTCAAGACGACCGAAGAAAACCAACTCCACCCCAGAGGCATTATTTTTCTTACTACGGGGACGAATAAGCTGATCATCTTCTTCTTGTATAGAAAAGGGTTCGCAGTTAAAGATAACCTGGCTGCGCTCCGGCAGAACCCATTTCTTATCTTTCATCCAGTCTAAAAGGTATTGGGATGGGCTAATAACCTGATCCGCCATCTCAACGACCTTCTGCTCCATGAAATACAATTCCATGTGATTCTGATCGTAAGGCAATTGATAATTGCCCTCATCAGCCCAAAGCGTCGAACTATGGGTATTAACGATAAAGGTTGTTTTTTCAAAGAACAACCCCTGCTCCTTACTCAGGAGCGAATAATACAAATCAGCCTGCCATTCACAGCTAATGACGACATCATACTTATCATTATTTTTTAACCAGTCATATACAGTATAGCTTTTCCTTCTAAAATATGGAGCGTCAATATTAACTTCGCTCAATGAAGGAAGAACCCTAAGATTAACGTTATGCTCACTGTATACATCAATCCAATAATCAATATTTTTATCACCTGATTCAGAGTAATCTCCGCAGGTATAAAGAACATCGATATCGAATCCCTCCTTGGCCATATTTACTGCCAGAGAGGTAAATGCTGTGCCTATTCCCCCATTACGAATTGGACCTTCAATGTCGGGAGTAACAATAAGAACTTTCTTCATTCTAAAATAATCCTTTTAAATCATTTATTGTCTAATTTAATTATTCTTATTATAATTTAGTAACAAATATATAGTTGTTGATATGAGAACAAAAATTCAGTACGGTACATACTATCTATCTATGCGAAGGAGCGTGTTCACAGTACTTTCAACTATTATGTTATTGCGAAACGCGGAGTTACAAGATGTTACACAAAAACGAAAATCCACTGACCCTATTGTTAAAATCATATTGCGAAAATTATCGTTTTATTTACAAAGCCAATCCAGGAAATGCAGGTGATGGTGTCATAGCTGCTGCGACGTATGACTTCCTTGAAGGAAATAATTTTAACTTTTCCCCTTATGACGCCACAGAAAATTACACACCCGAAAGAGATATTTTACTCTTTGGGGGTGGCGGAAATCTTATTGAAGGTTATTATGCCGAAGGTCGTGATTTCATACGAGACAACATTCATAAATTTGCAAAAACAATTATATTTCCATCAACAATAAATGGGTATGAAGATTTTTTTGAAAATAATAAAAACTCATTATTTATTTGCTGTAGGGAAAAAATATCTTATTCGAAATTATTGAAGTTAGGTTATCTCCCTAATGAATCAATTATATTGACTCATGATATGGCATTTTATCTTAATAAAGAAAATTACGTAACTTCAATCGTTGCGAAAAAAAAGGCAGTTTCCTGTTATAGAACAGACTCCGAGTCATTAACAAAAGAACATCGGGAAAATAATTACGATATATCGCTCACTTGGAATGGTGACTTTTGGGATAACGTGCATCTTGCCAGAAACTCAACGCGTTCTCTGATCAGCTTCTTACAAGAGTATAAAACTGTGAATACCGACAGGTTGCATATTGCCATCTTAGGTTCACTACTTGGTATGGAGGTTAACTTCCATCCTAACTCTTATTATAAAAACGAGGCTGTTTATGACAACTCATTGTTGAATTATTATCCCAAGACTTACTTTATGAAGAATTCGTAATTTTTATAAAATTTTATATGAAACCGCCGGGTTTCCCCGGCGGCTTTACTAGATTCGGTTAATTATTCCATCCATTCGGTATGGAATACACCTTCTTTGTCGATACGCTTATAAGTGTGGGCACCGAAGTAGTCGCGCTGCGCCTGGATCAGGTTGGCAGGCAGTACTGCTGAACGGTAGCTGTCGTAGTACGCGATAGCTGCGGAGAAAGTCGGCGTTGGGATACCGTTCTGTACCGCGTAGGACACCACATCACGCAGCGCTTGCTGATATTCGTCAGCGATCTGCTTGAAGTATGGCGCCAGCAGCAGGTTGGCGATGTCGGCATTGTCTGCGTAAGCATCGGTGATTTTCTGCAGGAACTGAGCGCGTATGATGCAGCCTGCGCGGAAGATCTTGGCAATATCGCCATAGTGCAGATCCCAGTTATTTTCCTGAGAAGCCGCTTTCAACTGAGAGAAGCCCTGCGCGTAAGAAACGATTTTGCCCAGGTACAGCGCACGGCGCACTTTCTCGATGAATTCAGCTTTGTCGCCGCTGACTGGCGCAGCTTTAGGACCGGTCAGCACTTTAGACGCGGCAACGCGTTGGTCTTTCAGTGAGGACAGGTAACGTGCGAAAACGGATTCGGTGATCAGAGACAGCGGTTCACCCAGATCCAGAGAGCTCTGGCTGGTCCATTTGCCGGTGCCTTTGTTGGCCGCTTCATCCAGGATCACATCAACCAGGTATTTACCTTCTTCGTCTTTCTTGGTGAAGATGTCTTTGGTGATGTCGATCAGGTAGCTGTTCAGTTCGCCTTTGTTCCACTCGGAGAAGGTCTCAGCCAGCTCTTCGTTGTTCAGGTTCAGCGCCTGTTTCAACAGGGAATAGGCTTCTGCGATCAGTTGCATGTCGCCGTATTCGATGCCGTTGTGCACCATCTTCACGTAGTGGCCAGCACCGTCAGCTCCGATGTAGGTCACGCAAGGCTCGCCTTCGGCAACCGCAGCGATTTTCTTCAGGATTGGCGCCACCAGCTCATAAGCTTCTTTCTGGCCGCCAGGCATGATTGAAGGCCCTTTCAACGCGCCCTCTTCACCGCCGGAAACGCCGGTACCGATGAAGTTGAAGCCTTGATCAGACAGTTCGCGGTTACGACGGATGGTGTCCTGATAATAGGTGTTACCACCGTCGATCAGAATGTCACCTTTATCCAGGTGTGGAGTCAGGGAAGCAATGGTTTTGTCTGTCGCTTCACCCGCTTTTACCATCAGCAAAATGCGGCGTGGTTTTTCCAGCGATTCGACAAACTCTTCGACGGTGTAGAACGGCGCCAGGTTTTTACCCGGGTTCTCAGCGATAACCTCGTCAGTCTTGTCGCCTGAACGGTTAAAGATAGAAACGGTGTAACCACGGCTTTCGATGTTCAATGCCAGATTGCGGCCCATTACCGCCATGCCGACAACGCCGATTTGTTGCTTGGACATTTAGGAACTCCTGTCTGAGGATGACCCTGTTAACAACTTTGGCCAACAGGTTTTGTGATGTGGCACACATGTTAACTCAGGATTGAGCAGCGTGGGTAGTGATTGGTGCGATAGGCTTTGCAACAGTCTATAACCACTCAAAAATCATACAGCCTGGCTAACAATTTCCGCTTCGCCAGGTAAATTTTCTCACATCCTTCAGAGCGATCAGCGCGTCTTTCAACCAGCAACTGCGCTATTGAATCCGCAGAAACTTCAGGGCTGGCCATCGGCCAGTCAGACATCGGCTGCAGACTGGCAAATTTGTTATCATAGTAATCTGACCAAGACAGAGAGATGCCTGCGACGCCCAAACTGGCGGCAATGACTTGAAAGTGAAAACGCGAACTAATGCAGAAATCATTAACGGCAAATTGAAGACCATCGCGCCAAATATCTTCGAAACGAATGAACTCAGCCTGCGGAAAACACTGCCTTATCTGTTGGAAGAACACGCCGTCGGAACCTGGTCTGAATTCATAAAATCTGATCGCGGTATCCGGATACTGCTTACTGAATAAGGAAACCGCCTGCTGAAGTATCGCCAACAAATTCTGCGTCAAAAGGCCATTTTCAGAAAGCTCAGTATGAATGCATAAGTGCAACGTAGGCTGTTCGCGCTCGATCAGGCGCCCTATCGGATGATCGGGGAAGGCGAAGTAATCATCGCCGGTGAAACTCAAAGCAGGAATATCGAACGGCTCCAGCACTTCGAAACTGGCTCGGTCACGCACGTCAAAGTAATCGAACTGACGAATAAAGGGCGAAAGTTTATTAGCATTGTCGGCAGACAATGGCTGCAATCCTAAGCCGGTAGCGTAACAAACCAAATCGTGTTTCTTTGCGAAATAGGCCGTAAGCTCCATAAGGCGAACGTTCGCACCCCACAGCTCATTAATATACCCGCCGCCCAAAAGATGGATGCTGTGCGCGCCACCAAATATCTTTCCCATAAGACGTTCACGCGAAGGAAGTTTGTAAAAATCGGCAAACTTTTCTTCAACCGAGCCTTCATCACCCAGAGCTTGTGCCAGACGCCAGACATAATCCACGCATCTGGCAGCTGGAAATAATTCCGAGGCGACTACGGAATCAACCGCATCAAGATAAATAGTACAACCAGGAAACTTTTCCTTGAGATAATCCACCCAATAACGCGTCAGCATATCATCGCCAAAATTTGGCATGCCGGCAGCAGATATTAGATAAAAGACTTTCGTTTCAATGGGCTGAACGGGAATGTCCTTATTGTGCCTTTTCGTCCATCGCTTTGCGAAAAAAGCCAAAATGAGACTCCTGTATTTCAGTCAAAAATTAGTAACCTTCAGCAGAAATAGCCCTTTGATAGAGTTTTAGAGTGTCGTCAATGACTAGGGATGAGGCGAACTTGTTTTCAATGCGCTTTCTCCCGCGCACCCCCATCTCGACTCTTTTACTGGGGCTGGTAAGCAAATGCTCCAGTTTTTCCGCCAACAGAGCGATATTGCGTTTCTCAACCAAGCTGCCGGTGTATTCGTCGATAATCAAACTTTGGCAACCACCAACGTCATACGCGATGCAGGCACGCCCGACTGACGAAGCCTCCAAGAGGATGCGTGGGATACCTTCGGAATAGGTCGATGGAAGCGCAACCACATTAGAAGCTTTAATCAAGCTGTACACATCGCTGCAACGGCCAAGCCAGTTAATCAAACCCTGCTGATGCCATTCTTCGATCTGCGACAGAGGTATAGCATCCTGATCGTCGCCGATGGAAATACCCGCCACGTTGAGCACAAAATCAACGCCTTTAAGTGCCAAGCGTTTTTTCACCTCGACCAGATCGCCCAGCCCTTTACTCCAGAGCAAACGGCTGGCGAACAGAACAATCGGCTTTTCGCGATTTATTTCCAATGAATAGTGGTAGATTTCCGGGTTGATGCCCGCCCCGTCAATCACTACGGTCTGATTCTTATTTACCTGGGTCAGCTCGATCAAACGATCTCTATCGTGCTCGTGTTCAAAGGCAAGCAACGATTTTTTATTTTGAAAAATATGCTTGTAGGAATGCAAGGTGAGCAAACGAATGATGTTCATAGATAATTTATCTTCCATAAACACCCGTCCCAGTCCGACAAAGCCCAAGATAATGGGTTTGTTATAGAAGCGGGCAAAGAACCCCCCCATCAGACAAGGTTTGATGGTGATGCAATGAAGCACATCAGGGTTGATCTTCTTGAGCAAACGCCACACTTTGAAAAGTGAACCGACAAAGTGGAACGGGTTAATGGATTGCTCAGAAACTGAAGAATTGTGACATACAAAGCCTTTCTCTGTCAGTTTTTGCAGGATATCATCGCCTACAAAGTGACTGACAACATGTATTTCATAGCCTGCCGCTTTAGCAGCAAAAGCGCGTTCAACCCAGTGCAGATCAAAGTACCAGTCTGAGTTGATAAAATAACAAATCTTTTTCATTTAACTCTTACCGGCTAATGTTGTTTACCATTTTTACCTGATATACCGTCAACAATACCGCGAACTACGTATCTAATATATTCCGCTTTCCGCTCTTGGGATGTAAAAGAAAGTAAATATTTTGTAATACGCAGTGCGATAGCACCTACTGAGTATGGTCTTTCATTTTTTCTGAACAATGCCCTTGAAAGGAGCAGATTTCTTACCAGATAGTAGACCTTCCAGGGTGGGTTGACTCCCACACTCGCAGTCGGTACATCGTGTAAGAACGTCAGCTCGGGTGAGTATCGGATACGATACCCTCGTTGACTCAACCTGTAAGAGAAGTAAAGATCATCATAATAAATAAAAAGCTCAGGCCAAATTGATTCGCGATTAGCGCTTAAAACGTCTTTGCGAATTATTGCGCCAACAAACGAAAGTGTCGCCACCTCAGACGCATGTTGCTCATCAGGGAGGTAACTTTTGGGCCTGAGAATATACTCAAAGGTCTGCACCATCGAGGTAGGCATGGTTCTATAGGGTACGTTCATTTTACACAACGCCCCCTGCATATCTACCACGCGGCAACAATAAGCATCGTAGCCTGATTGAACCACGGCAGAAAATTTCTCGATCAGCCCTACTGTTGGGTAAGCATCATCATCAAACATAAACACCCAGTCGGTGTTTATGTTCTCTGCAATAAACTCGCTTCCCAGTTTAAAACCGCCAGCCCCTCCGCCGTTGCTTTTGGCACGTATCACATGAAGGCGCGTATCATCAATTGCATTCAACCATTCAAAAGTATTGTCGGTAGAGGCGTTATCAACGATGACAATGTGCTGAAAGGGCAACGCTACCGTCGCTGCCCAGCAGAGCTTTAGTTTTTCCAATCGGTTGAAAGTAACAATTAACGCCGTTGCATTCATCTGACGCTGACCGTAAACACTGGCATTGAGTGTGCTGTTTCAAGACTTTCCAGATAGGTCTCAGCCGTGTTCAAAGCCTCGGCAATAGTCACATCCATATCCAGGTAGCGATAAGTCCCCAAACGACCGATAAAAGTGATGTTTTTTTCTTGCTCAGCCAAATCAACATACTTCGCCAACAGGCTCATCTCACCGACCTGACGGATAGGGTAATAAGGGATATCATCCGCCTCACAGGCCCGACTGAACTCTTTGTAGCATACTGATCCGTCATGTTGCTCCCATGGTGAGAAGTATTTATGCTCTGTAATACGAGTATAAGGCACTTCTTGCTCGCAATAGTTCATTACGGCGCACCCCTGGTAGTCCCCTTCCACGGTAAAACGCTCAAAATCGAGGGTCCGATAGCCCAGGCGACCGAACTGGAAGCCGTAGAAAGCATCCAACGGTCCACTGTAGAACACGTGATCATATTGCGCACGTGTTTCCGTCTGGAATGCGGTACTCAGAGACACTGAGATATTAGGATGATCAAGGATACCCGCAATCATGCTGGTGTATCCGTCTTTCGGCATGCCCTGGAATTTATGATTGAAGTAATTATCATCATAATTAAAGCGAATCGGTAAACGTTTCAGGATTGAAGCCGGCAATTGGGCTGGTGACATTCCCCACTGCTTGATGGTGTAACCTTTGAAAAAGGCCTCATACAGTTCTTTACCGACAAAGCGCAATGCTTGCTCTTCAAAGGACTGAGGATCCGTTATGCTACTGTCGCCTTTTTCAGCAATTAATGCTTTCGCCTCTGTAGGCGAACAGGTCTTTTTAAAGAACTGGTTAATGGTATGCAAATTAATAGGCAGAGAGAAAACCTGGCCATTCACTGTAGCCTTTACACGATTTACATAAGGCATCATGGTGGCGTATTGATTCACAAAATTCCACACTCGCTCATTATCGGTATGGAAAATATGCGGGCCGTAGGTATGTACCATTACATCAGTTTTCTCATCACGGGCATCATAGCAATTACCCGCAATGTGCTCGCGACTATCGATGATTTGGACTTTATGTCCTTGCTCAGCCAATTGACGACCAATAACCGCGCCAGAGAAACCAGCGCCAACGATTAAAACATTTTTGCTATTCATCAGTATGTTACCCAAGAATTACGCGTCTAACTTTATAATAGTACTTCGTCAATGTGTTGCGGCGTACAGTTCCTTTTGGTGCCAACTTATTCAAGGCAGGCATTAGTAACCTTTTGACCTTTGTCAGATTTAGTACGGGTACATGATGATCTTTCTGCGTGCTACCCGAGAGCGCCACTGAAGTCACTAATCGTTCATAGCTCTCAAATGCCCAGGGCGTATTTACGACATTCTTGTGATAATTATCAAAGAAATCAACATGTCGATTGTTCCAGGGTTTATTTTCCCCGGCAAAGTGAATCATTTTAGGGTTTTTACGTGCCTTGAGGAAACTCATATACGTGGCAAAACGTAAGTTCGGGAAGAAATCATCAGTATTACCGTTGCCATGGTATACGTTCCATTCTAATGGCAGATAATGTACGCGCCCATGGAATACCTGATTCATAATATCCTGATCCAGGAACCAATAGGTCTTGCTTTTCAAGGCATCCATCAGGCTGGAAAAAGTATTTTCTCTATTCATCTGAGCGATATTGAATACTAAAATTCCGGCCTGGAAATAACCATCCGGATTAGCCATACCCAGTGAGGTTGACAAATATTGTTCCGCGGGCATCACACCATCGCTGGATTGCGACATGGCGCCAAACATGACGAAACCTTCCATTACAATATCTTTTACTGCAGCAACCAGATTATCTTCCAACGGCACCGTCATCAACTCCGCCAGATCGCTTTCCACGACGGTATCGGAATCGATAAAGATAACTTTTTCAAAATCAGAAAAAAGTTTCGGAATAAATAAACGGGCATAGGTTGCAGCACTAAAGTGCGCCCGCGTAAATACGCTTTTTATTTCGCTGAAAGCATTAACATCAAAGAAACGCAGATTAATATTTTCATGTTTGGAAACTAATGTAAAAAATCGTTCTTTATTGGCTAAAGCAACACCATTTTCCAACACCACCAGATCGTAATTCAGTTCCGGATTGGCATTGGCAATAATGGAGTGAATCAGCGCCCCACCGCTAATCGCATAATTATCATCAAAACAGATTACTACCGGCACATTTTTGACTGGAAATGCAGGTTTTAACTTTGCATTAAAAGTTTCCTGCTGAATGAATGTACGCTGTAACTCTTTGATTTTTAATTCATGCTTATCAATCTTATAATTGATATAAATATTTAGCAATCTTTCTGAAATATGACCTACAACCCGTTTTTCTTGATTATTGTAATTTTTAAACCGGATTTTTTCTTCTAACTTATCAAGAATGGCGAACAACCATTTTGAATAGTCATCAAATATGTCTTTCCTCATGACAAACATATTTGTGTAATAACCGTCTGATGCGTTATTAAATTTATCTGCCGCGCTCTTATACTCTGGATAAAGCGCATCCAGAACTTCCAATGCAGCATCATAGTCTTCAATATGAAGATAACTGGATATCTTATAATGCTGGTAGTTATTTTTACTACCCGCAGCGTTAACATCCCACTTTTTTGGCAAAATAACATCAACGTCTGCTAAACATTTGATAATATCGGGGTCGTTTAATCCGTATTGGTGTTGGTACTGTTCGTCGATTTTCTCATAATTGACCACACCCCAATTATCCTCCGGGGCATGTTGATCTTCAGAAAAATTGAAATGACGACGATAATGCATAAAGCCGATATAATCAGCTGGAGCGGCATTTTTCCACACCCAATAATGGGCAGTCAATTCACAGTAGAACGGATTTTTGAATGAAATATTATCGCCAGTATCATCACCTGGGCAACCAATCTCATTTAAACTATTTGCCTTTCCCACATGAATTGGTTGGATTAATGTAGAGTCAAGAAAAGCACTTGGCTTATGGTGACAAGTGTAAATTTTAATATTACTCATTTGTATTACCTAAGGATTACCTTGTTCATAAACATCAAGCCATTGCCTCTTTATAATGAGAGATAACTGTTTTAGCATCTCCAATTTCTCTCATTTTATGGTTCTCTATCCAAATGACCTTGTCACAAATTTTCTCAACATCGGCAAGATTATGACTTACAAAAAGAATAGTGACACCTTTTGCCTTAAACTCACTGATAGTATTTAAGCATTTGCGTTGGAATGAAATATCCCCCACAGCCAAAACCTCATCGATAATGAGAATATCAGGATCAACTTGGGTGATCACAGAAAAACCTAACTTTGCCAACATACCGCTGGAATAAACACGAATAGGTTCATCAATGAAATCCCCCAATTCGGAGAACTCAATAATCTTATCGAGTCTTTCCTTCAACTCCTTACGGCGCAGCCCTAATAAAGTTGCATTGAGGCGGATATTTTCACGGCCGGTCAATTCAGGATGGAAACCGCCGCCCAACTCTAACATGGAAGCCACGCGCCCCTGTACGCTAACCGTACCCGAGGTAGGCCGCATCACACCGGCTACAAGCCCTAAAGAAGTACTTTTTCCTGCACCGTTTCGGCCTATCAGCGCAACTGATTCGCCCTTTTGAACCTGAAAACTAATGTCGCCAATAGCCAAATAGCTACGTCCCCGTAGCAGGTTGAACGCGCGGCGCGGATTAAAAATCAACTCTTTAATGCCAGATCCAATATGATGATATAATGGATAGCGCTTAGTCACATTTTTAAATTCGATAGCTATGCTCATTATAGAATCTCTGCAAACCTGTACTTCAGCTTATTGAATATACTAACGCCAATGATAATAAACAACAGTGCATATCCGTATAGCATGCCAACCTGTTGATAATCTATGACACCATTCATGAACAGATCACGCCAGCTCAATATCATATTGGCCAGGGGGTTATAATCAATCAGGAATTTGTATTCTTTTGGAATCATATCTCCGGAATAGAGAATTGGGGTGCAATAAAACATCAGCATAATACCCAACGTGACAAATCGCTCCAAATCGCGGAAAAAAAGATTCAATGTTGATAACATCATGGCAATACCGAAAGTCATCATCATTTGTGCCAAGCCTATTAATGGAACACCCCAAATCCAATCAATAGATGGTCGCATGTCATAGACATAAAGAAATACGATAATAACTGGGATCGTGCATAAAAAATGCAAACACTCCATTAACACATTACTGAATGGAATCACCGAACGTGGAAAAACGGTTTTTTTAATAATTTGAGCATTCGCTAGAAAAGAGTGTAACGAGTTTGACGTTGAGCTGGCGAACCATTGCCAAGGGAAAAGACCGGTAATAATAAAAATAGTATAGTTAGGGATTTGAACCCGCATGACTAACTTAAATATAAAATAGTAGATCATGGCAAACAGCAATGGGTTAGCGATTGACCATAAATAGCCAAAGAAACTACTTTTATATCTTACTTTTAATTCTTTCTCTGTAATGACCGCGGCCAAATCCCAGAGGTAACCTAGACTATACTTCATATAAAAACTCGATTTAAGATTAAAATTCCCTAACATCTGAAACGTAATAGCATTTCAACCGGTGCAGATCTTGATGAGAAACACTTACCTATGACTGGCTCGAAGGAATCAAGTACTACTCAATTTTAAACGATATTTTCAACCACGCTACCGCCCCTGGCGTTGCTGCAACCAGAGTACACTTGAGATAACTCACTGATTTTTATTAAAACAGCAAACTGCTCACGCCCCTACTCGCTTTCGCTATCGTGGCCCCAACAGCCTCTCTATTGCGGGTCTGGGTGCTCGCTAAGGTACATCCAACCGCACCCTATTGCTCTAGGAATAGGCTGGATTCACCGTCATCAAATCACTTGTAAGGCTTAGTCCTGCAGCATCCCCTTCAGCCACTCGGCGAATGCAGTTCCCTGAACAGGATGACGAATGCCATACTCTACGAACGCTTTCATATAACCCAATTTATCGCCACAGTCATGAGAACGCCCCACCAAAGCAAAAGCATCAACCGGCTTTTGCTCCATAAGCATAGCGATGGCATCGGTAAGTTGAATCTCACCGCCAGCCCCATACGGCGTTTTTTCAAGCAACGGCCAAATGTCTGCAGCTAAAACATAGCGGCCTACCACTGCCAGGTTGGACGGTGCTTCATCAAGCGCTGGTTTTTCTACAATCGCGTGCATTGGCACACTTTCACCCGGCGCGACCACAGCACCTCGGCAATCCACCACCCCGTACTTGGAAACATCCTTTTCTGGCACCGGCTCAACCATCACCTGACTGCGACCCTGCTGTTCAAAACGGGCTATCATACTGGCCAGGTTATCTCTTTTCAGGTCGCTGGCAACATCGTCCATTAAAACATCAGGCAGCAGCACAGCAAAGGGTTCATCGCCAATTAAAGGCCGAGCGCACAGAATCGCATGACCCAAACCTTTGGATTGCCCCTGACGGACATGCATCAGCGTGACGCCTTTAGGGCAAATCGATTGAACTTCCTCCAGCAGTTGCCGCTTGACACGCGACTCCAGCATGCTTTCCAGTTCAAAGGAAGTATCGAAATGATTCTCGATGGCATTTTTAGATGAATGAGTTACCAGAATAATTTCTTTAATGCCGGCAGCGACACATTCATTCACGATGTATTGGATGAGGGGTTTGTCAACGACTGGCAACATTTCTTTAGGAATAGCCTTTGTTGCCGGCAACATGCGGGTGCCAAGACCTGCAACTGGAATAACAGCTTTAAGCATTTCTGTGGAGACTCCCAACTACTTTAGTTTCATTAACACAACACACCAAATGTTTACCACTGTGGCCCATCGTTCCGTCCGCCAATTTTGGGTGTATTGCCAAAATGATGTCAATTTTCTTCGGGCTGAAGTATACACCTATGTTGAGGGTTAATACATTAACACCACATAGACGACCACCTAGTTGCCTATCAGTTAGCCTGAACACAACTAAAAAATCAAAGTAAGATAATGAAAAAAATGAAAAAAACTAAATACGCGCCTATTTTGGCGCTAACATTGAGTCAAGTATATAGATATAGAAAGCATCGGCTTTTGAACAAATATCAATCACAATAAATAGCAAAAATATAGTAACTTACGTTATAAATAACTCCATTTATTGAGAATGATTATTGATCAACCCATTCAGCCCATAGGCTATAAATATCAACGTACTATTAATAAAAAAAAGCCCACAAAATAGGGGCTTTTGAAGATTTTTTGTACGTTAGCGCAGCCTTAGAGTTTATTGCCGTACCCTTGCGGGTTGTTCTTTTGCCAATTCCACGTATCACGCATCATATCATCAATCCCGCGACGTACTTCCCAACCCAACTCCTGGCGCGCCAGATTGGCATCAGCCCAAAATGCTGGCAGATCGCCATCACGGCGCGGCAAAATCTGGTAAGGAATGTTCACTCCTGAAGCCTTTTCAAAAGCCTGGACCATAGCTAAAACAGAGTAACCAACTCCAGCTCCCAAGTTATAGGCTTTGAACCCATCGATCTTATCCAAGTGGTCCATCGCCATCAGGTGGCCCTCGGCCAAATCCATAACATGAATATAATCGCGCACACCGGTACCATCTTCAGTCGGATAATCGCCACCGAATACACCCAGTTTCTCAAGTTTACCAATGGCAACTTGAGAAATGTAAGGCAACAGGTTATTTGGGATACCGTTTGGATCTTCACCAATCATCCCCGACTCATGGGCCCCGACTGGGTTGAAGTATCGCAGGGCAATAATGGAGAATTGAGGCTCGGCCTTGGCGAAGTCCTGTAGAATTTGCTCCACCATCAGTTTCGATGTGCCGTAAGGGCTGGTGGTACCGCCGATCGGCGTGGTTTCAACATAAGGAACAGGGGAATTGGCACCATAGACCGTTGCGGAAGAGCTGAAGATGAACTTGCTCACCCCTGCGCGACGCATTTCTTCCAGTAATACCAGAGTACCAGAAACATTATTTTGATAATATTCAAGTGGTTTGCGAGTTGACTCACCGACTGCTTTCAGGCCGGCAAAGTGGATCACGGCTGAAATCTTATTCTCGTCGAAGATGTTGCGCAAACATTCACCATCCTGAATATCGCCTTGGTAGAACGTTGCCGCTTTACCAGCCAACTGTTCGACGCGGTGCAACGACTCCTCTGATGAATTCGACAGATTATCCAGCACAACAACATCTTCGCCACGCCCCAACAAGGCCAGCACGGTATGAGAACCAATATAACCGGCACCGCCAGTGACTAAAATCGCCATAACAACTCCTTATACGCGCCTATGGCGCTAAAGATATAAATTTTGATTATCGCCCATGACGTTCATTCAAACAAACAGGGCTGCAATAGCAGCCCTGTTCTGATGCAACATCGTGGTAATGACATTAGCGAGACAGCATCGCCAGAATTTCGTTTGTTTTTTCTTGCATCAACGCTACATTCGCACGTGACTCAACGTTGAGACGCACTACCGGTTCGGTATTGGATGAACGCAAGTTAAAGCGCCAATCTGCAAATTCCATGCTGATCCCATCGGTGTAATCTACCTCACCGGCCTGGGCCAGATAGTGTTGCTTCACGCTTTCAATTGAAGCTGCTGGCTGCGACAGTTTGATATTGATTTCTCCTGAGGACGGATAAGCTGCAATCCGGTCCTGCACCAGTTGCCCCAGCGTCTGGCCCTTAACACAGACCAATTCAGCCACCAGCAGCCACGGAATCATGCCGCTATCGCAATAAGCAAAATCGCGGAAATAGTGGTGGGCGCTCATTTCACCACCATAAATGGCATCTTCTGAGCGCATACGCTCTTTAATGAAGGCATGACCCGTTTTTGACATCACCGGCACGCCGCCAGCTTTGTTCACAACATCGATAGTGTTCCAGCTCAGGCGTGGATCATGAATGATTTTTGCCCCTGGTTGTTTTTGCAGGAAAGCTTCCGCCAGCAGGCCAACAATATAGTAACCCTCAATGAAATCACCTTTTTCATCAAACAGGAAGCAACGGTCGAAGTCGCCATCAAACGCGATCCCCATATCCGCACCCTGTTCACGCACAGCATTGGCAGTATCTGCGCGACACTCGGGCAATAACGGGTTAGGAATACCATTCGGGAATGTGCCGTCCGGCTGATGATGGACCTTAATAAACTCCAACGGGACGTTCAGGGCCTTAAGAGAGGCTTCGATCGCATCGATTGCATGCCCGGCCGCACCATTGCCTGAGTTGATAACCAGTTTCAACGGTTTGAAGTTTTCGGTATTCACATAAGACAGCACATGCTGAACGTAATCACTCAACACGTCCTGACGCACATAGCTACCACGCGTAGCGACCGGTGCAGGGAACTGATTGGTTTCCGCCAGTTCCTGGATTGCCCGTAATCCAGTATCTCCGCTAATCGGGCGTGAACCTTCACGAACCAACTTCATTCCGTTATAGTCGATGGGATTATGACTGGCTGTCACTTCCACGCCGCCGTCAGCTTTCAAATGAGAAGTGGCAAAATAAACCTCTTCAGTCCCGGTCATACCGATGTCGATAACGTCGGTGCCAGCATCCTGTAAACCTTTTGCCAGAGACAGCTTCAAACTTTCGCTGGTCAACCGCACATCACAGCCCAAAACAATGGTCTTCGGTTTCAAAAACTCGCCATAAGCGCGCCCTATGCGGTAGGCGATATCATCATTCAGCTCTTCACCTAATTTACCGCGCACATCGTAAGCTTTAAAACACGTTAACTTTTCCATCGCCAAACCCTTTAATTAAACTCTGCCATACCGATCGTGTAAACGCTCAATGTCATCTTCTTCAAGGTAAAACCCTGATCGAACTTCAATGATTTCAAGATCGATTTTTCCAGGATTCTCCAGCGTGTGAACGCTGCCGGCCGGGATGAAGGTGGATTGATTTTCCGATAAGAAGAATTCTTTGTCTTCAACATTCACTTTTGCCGTACCACTGACGACCACCCAGTGTTCTGCGCGGTGAAGATGGCGCTGTACTGACAATCCTTCGCCAGGACGGACAATGATTTTTTTGACCTGGAAATGTTCGCCGCTGTCGATATCGCAGATCTTGCCCCATGGACGATAAGAAGAGGAGTGTTGGCGGAAGTGATGAAGATTACGTTTCTTCAACTCATCAACCACCTTTTTGACATCCTGAACACGGTCTTTAGTCGAGATCAACAACGCATCATTGGTATTGATCACGATAAGATCGTCCAAACCAATGGTCGCCACCAGAGCAGAGTCCGAAGAGATGTAGTTATTGTTGGAGTCGATAGAGATAACCTCACCAACGTTGACATTCCCTAAGCCATCTTTTTCGGAAACCTCCCATAAGGACGACCAAGAGCCAACGTCGCTCCAACCGGCATCAATAGGAATGACTACCGCATCCTGCGTTTTCTCCATGACCGCATAGTCTATGGAGTCACTTGGGCAGTGCTTAAATATTTCCTGATCAACACGGATAAAATTCATATCACGCTGACTGGCAGCCACAGACTGTTGCGTAGTGCTGAAAATTTCTGGGCTGAACTGCTGCAGCTCTTGCAGGAACTTGGCCGTTTTAAACATAAACATACCGCTGTTCCAGCTATACTCGCCACTGGCAAGATACTCAATCGCCATTTCCAGGCAAGGTTTCTCCACAAAAGCATCAACTTTGAAGCATTGATTGGAGAGCGCAGTACCACGTTTGATATAACCGTAGCCGGTTTCCGGATGCCCAGGAATAATACCGAAAGTCACCAAATTATCTTCGGTGGCATGCATAATTGCCGTTTTTATTGCCGCATGAAAATTTTCAACCTTTTTAATCAAATGGTCGGCAGCCAACACCAATAATATGCTGTCTTCGTCTTCTTCGGCAGCCAAATGCGCTGCCAACGCAACAGCTGGCGCAGTGTTACGCCCAACAGGCTCTAAAATGATATTGGTCGCAAGTTGATCGATTTCACGCAGTTGTTCAGCGACTAAAAAACGATGCCCCTCATTGCAAATAACCAATGGGGCGGCGACTTCCACACCATCGAGCCCGGCTAAACGTTGCAAAGTCTGCTGCAACAGGCTAAATCCACTGTCATCAATGGATAAAAACTGCTTAGGAAACGATTCGCGCGACAGCGGCCACAGCCGGCTGCCAGTACCGCCAGCCATAACCACAGGAATTATTTTTGACATTATTAATCCTTTACTCAATCGTCTGGCTTATAAACAAGAATGCGGCTTAAAACCTACCTACCCACCATTCTAAAGTCATACAATTACACATAAACAGTGGTATACATGTTAAAAAACAGTCACTCCAAAGCCAATCACCGCCTATGAAACAACATACGAGAAAGATGAATTACTTTCGGGTAAGGGCAGGAGCACCACTTGCAGCTAACATAACGTATTGTGACAAAAAAGAGCAGCTCAAGGCTGCTCTTTCAGACTAATACTCATAACCAAAGTTAAACTCTGTCTCAACGGCTTAGAGCAAAGTACTGAGCCACACGCTTTACATCATGCTCATCCAGGGTACCTGAATCACTTAGCAGGGTGATCCAAGCCTTGATATAGGTATATTTCGCCGACGCCAAGTCCTTTTGCGCGCTGTATAACTGTTGCTCAGCGTTAAGCACATCTACGTTGACGCGTTGCCCCGCCAGCACGCTTTGCCGGGTAGCCGTGACCTGAGTGGTCGCCGACTTGACCGCCAACTCGTAGGCAGCCAGCTTGGCACGGCTGCTGATGCACAGATTGAACTGCTTGCGTAAATCATTCAGCGTGGTGCCCGTCTGAGCATCCATTTCATACATTGCCTGCCCATAGCGTGCGGCAGCCTGGCGGGTTGACGCCGAAACGCCGCCACCGGCATAGATGGGTACGCTGACCTGTACGCCAATGCTGTCGGTGCGATACTTTTGATTAACCGTGTTATCGCTGCTGGAGTCATTTTCCGAATGTGAGGCGTAAAGCTGCACCTGAGGCATAAAACCTGCGCGATTTCTCTCCACTTCATATTTAGCAGCATCAACACCGTGACGTGACGCCGCCAACGTCGGGTTATTTTCCAGAGCGATCTTTTGCCATTCCTCAAACCTGGAAGGGATGAGCGGCGCCACCTGGAATTTGCCTGGGCGCAACGTTTGCAACTCATCCAGTTGGTTGAGCGGGACACCAATAATCACCTCCAGCTCGCGCTGAGCGGCATCCAACGCATCACGCGCTTCAATCTCCTGTGCCTCGGCCAGGCTATAACGGGCCTGGGTCTCAGAAACGTCGGTAATGGTGCCTTCACCGGCCCCCATTAAACGATCGTTCAGCGCCAACTGCTCTTTATAAGCCGCTTTCTGCGCGGAGGCCAACGCGATCTGGTCTTTCGAGTAAGCCACCTCCACGTAAGCGGAAATCACCCGCACCGCCAAATCCAGAAACTTGCTGCGATAGCGCTCATCCGACATCAGCGTTTGCGCCACGCCGGCTTTATAACGCGCATAAGCCTCGTAATCGAATAACGGTTGCGTCAGCGTAATCGAGCTGGAATAGCTGCGATACTGCCTGCGCTGGGTGACTTCGCTGACATTGCCAAAAATGTCACTCGATGGAAATTTTTGCGTCTGCCAGTTTCTCGGCGAATTCTGGTAATTGCCCGATACCTTCGGCAACAGCCCCGCCCTGCCGATATTTTCGTTTTCGTCTCCTGCCTCTTTCTCTTTTATTGCCGCCCGGAAGGTCGGATCTTTTTCAAGTGCCAGCGAATATGCGTCTAGAATCCCTATCGAATGAACCGGCGCAGATATCGCAAACAAGAGGGTACTGATAGCAAGGCCAGCAACCTGTCGTTTAAATTGAATCAAAATTATTCCTCGGTTAAAGAAGTATGAGCGCGATCCAAAATGGGTTTAAACAGATAGCTCAACAGCGAACGCGACCCCGTCTTCACGAACACCTCAACAGGCATACCCGGTTTGATGTCTTCCCCACTCAGCATCTTCATGCCTTCTGGCGTTACCGTAACCTGCATCTGGTAGTAGGGTTCACCGTTGGCCTTGTCCACCAGCCGATCGGCGGAAACCAACGTCACCGTTCCCGGAATTTTCGGGGTCTTGTTTTGGTTGAAGGCGGTAAACATCAAATCCACCGGCAACCCGTTGTACACTTTATCGACCAGTTCCACCTTGAGGCGAGAGTCCACCACCAGCGTAGCCTGACTGGGTACAACGTCCATCAGGTGGTCACCCGCTCCCACGACGCCCCCCTGAGTAAAGATACTTAATCCGACCACGGTGCCATCCACCGACGAAGTGATGGCCGTGTTGCCGAGCTCAAAATTCGCCATTTCAAGTTTATTTCTGAATTCGCTGGCATCCATTTGGGTCTGCGCCAACTGGGTTCGGACCTCACGCTGATAATCGGCAAAACGTTGGTCGATCCGCTGCTGAGACTCCTGCAACTGCTTTTGCAGTTGGCCAATTCGCCCAACGGTTTCATCGATGCTGCTGTTCACCTCGGCAAACTGGCGCTGAACTTCCAGATAGCGGTTACGCGGCAAATAGCCGTCCGCAGCCAGCTGTTTCATGCTGTTCATCTGCTCGCGCAGACTCGAAAGCTGAATCTGTTTGTTAACCCGTGAGTCCTGCAGGCCTTTCAATTGGAAACGCATGCCATCCATTGACTGCTTATAGCCGTCGATTTCGCTTTGCAGCCCCAGGCGCCGGGAAGAAAACAACTGTGTTTGCAATGCAATAATTTCGGCCACACGTGGCTGATCTTGGATTTGCTCAAAAACGGGGGAGAAAGTGACTTTGGTTAACCCATCTCGCTCGGCGAGCAACCGCCCTTCCGAAGCCAGCGTGGTGTAGTACTGGTCCCGCAGCGAAGCGACCTGAGCCAGTGCTTGCACCTGGCTCAATTGCACCAGCACCTCACCGGCTTTAACCTTGTCACCTTCTTTAACGGCGATATTTGTGATAATGCCACTGGCTGGCGCCTGCACCGTTTTACGGTTGCCGGAGACGGTAACGGACCCCGGCGTCGCAACCCCTTTGTCCAAAGGCGCAAATGCTGCCCAGGCAAAAAAACCAAACAGTCCAAACCCAACCACTAACCATCCCATGCGGGTGAAACGCCGCTCATCCTGGGGGATCTGCTCTGAATACGAGTCTTGCGGCTCACCAATGTGCGTAGACATACCAACTCCTTTGACTGCAGACGACGCATTTCAGCGCCGCCCGGCAAGTTCACAGCTTAATTAATTTGAGTTTTTGGGATATTGCCTTCGTCCGGCTCGGAATTGACTGCGCGAACCGCCTGCTGTGGAGTCTGCGCTTTCTGAGCATTCGCCAGCGCCTGCAACACCTGCTGAGTTGGGCCAAATGCATTGACGGTGCCGTTCACCAGCAACAACAATTTGCTGGTCATCGACAGCAGATTGGTTCGATGGGTAATCAGAATCACCGTTTTATTGCGTTGTTTAAGGAACAGAATCGCCTGATTCAGCGCCTTTTCACCGGCATCATCCAGGTTGGAGTTAGGTTCATCCAACACGATCAGGGAAGGATCGCCATACAACGCACGCGCTAGCCCAATACGCTGCTTCTGCCCACCAGAGAGCCCTGCACCACCGTTGCCTATGACCGAATCATAACCATTAGGGAAACGCAGAATCAGTTCATGCACACCAGCCAGTTTGGCGGCCTCAATCACTTTCTCTGAATCGATAGCGTTAAAACGCGCGATATTCTCTGCAATGGTGCCGGCGAACAATTCAATGTCCTGCGGCAGGTAACCGATATAGGGTCCCAACTCGTCTTTGTTCCATTGATAAATATCGGCGTTATCAAGCCGTACAATGCCTTCGCTTACCGGCCAAATACCGACCAGCAAGCGCGCCAACGTGGATTTACCGGAAGCGCTTGGCCCAATAATCCCCAGCACGTCTCCCGGTTGAATGGCAAAGCTGACGTTATGCAATACCGCGTCGGCTTTGGAACCCGGTGGCGTGGCGGTTACGCCTTCTACCGAGATGACACCTACAGGTCGAGGCAACGACATGCCCAACCCGCGCGGCGGGTGCTTATCAAGCAATTTTACCAGGCGTTGATAGGAGAGCTTGGCTGAACTCCAGCTTTTCCAGACGTTGATCACCTGTTCGATAGGTGCCAGCGTGCGCCCCATGAGAATCGAACCGGCAATCATCATTCCGGGGGTAATGTGGCCATCAATCGCCAGCCAGCCGCCCAGCCCCAGCACCAATGATTGCAGCGAGAGACGAACAAACTTGGTGATTGAAGTAACGGTGGTGGCGCGTTCGCTGGCCACACGTTGGCTATTGAGGAAGCGTTGGTGCAATGTAAACCAACGTTGTTTAAGATTAGGCAACATGCCCAATGCCTCGATCACCTCGGCATTACGCAAGTTGGTGCTCGCCAGGCTGCTGGACATGATTGACAGCTTGCTCGCTTCGCCCAAAGGCTTCTTGGAAACCATTTCGTTGACAACCGCCAGAGCGATCAACAACAGCGATCCCACCAGCGCAAACAAGCCAAGCCAAGGGTTGAACAGGAAAATCACCAGCAGATAGATCGGGAACCAGGGCGCATCGAAGAAAGCGAATAAAGCGCTACCGGTAAGGAATTGGCGAACGGTAGTTAAATCACCCAGCATCTGTCCTGCATCCGAAGAGCCATTTTTAAGATTTGCCTCATACGCCGCAGTATAAATACGGGTATTCAAGCGCATATCCAACTGGCTGCCAATACGGATAACCACCATGCTGCGGACATACTCTAATAACGCCATCATGCCGAACATACCCAGCATAATCAGCGTTAACATCAGCAATGTGATCTCATTACGCGATGGAAGCACCCGGTCATAAACCTGGAGCATATAGATCGAGGGGACGAGCATTAACAAATTAATAAATGCGGTAAATATGCCAACGGTCCAGAAAATTTTGCTGCGTGTCCGTATAACATCCGCAATTTCATTGCGCGGTATAAATTGATTCACTTTCTGCCCTTACATCATGTGCACTGTCAGTCCAATCCGCATTGATTTCCTCTAAGGAAATTCCTAAAAAGAAAAAATAGAAAAAATCCTAAAGAAGGCTCACCCCAAACATGCTCGAGACTGCAGATACTTTTTTTAACTATAGGTAGAGAAAGTGGATATCGGCAAGGTGGAACACGAAAAAAACCTCTCGCAACTAATCAAGCTAAAATCAGTTAAAACAACAAGATGAAAGGGAACATAAATAAAGTGGGATTATTCAGTAGAGAGATAAGTCAGAGATGATGACACTGCTCACAAATAAAAAACGGGGAGATTTAACCTCCCCGTATTATTTAATAACTAACAGTTTCAATGGAAACTATTACTCTGCAGAGTTTACACTCATGCGTAATGCAGAGTATCAATCAGTTGTTGGTGGTTTTGACCAGTCAGGTAAACAACGCTGTCGTTGGTATCCAGAGTGTGGTTATCGTTATTATCGATAATCACATAGGAGCTGGCGTTATTGCCTGTTCCGCCGAACACCACAGATGCCACACCGACTTTAGCGGTCAGTGAGTTACTGCTGTCCAGGCCGAGGATACCGCCCAGCAGCCCGATAACGCCGTTGGTCAGACCGCCAACCAGCGTACCCAGCAGAGCATCCAGAGTATCGGAAGCACGGGTGCCGTAATCCGCCACCGCAGTGCCGCTGGTATCGCCGGAAATGGTCAACGCGGAAGCAACGTCGACAATTTTGTCTTTGGTGCTGTCAAAGTCGGTGATGGTAATACCAGCCTGAGTATTACTGGCCTTAGCTTCGAAGGTATTTACACCAGTGCCGCCGGTCAACGTGGTATTGCCGATCGCCGCCAGGTTGTCGGCAGCTGTAGAGCCTTCCACCGTCAATTGGTAGCCATTCAGACCCAGGGCAGTCAGAACCGGCGCCAGCAGCGCGGTAGTGACAGCACTCAGTGGCAGAATGTTCAGCAACTGAACGATGATACCGTCACCGGTACCGCCGTGGCTTGAATCAAGATTCAGGCCGCCAGTGTTGGCCGATGCATCGATATCACGGACGTTGCTGTAACCGCTACCCAGAGTCAGGTCAAGCAAGTGATCGCCGGTAACGGTGATGTTTTGTACCTGAGCATTGGTCCCGGTCAGCGACAAAATATTGTCAAAGTTACCGGTACCACCGGAAGCGATGTTCACGTCGGTTAATGCCGTTGGGAACAACAGGCTACTGCTGCTGTTCAACGCCAGAGAGCCTGCGTTCACATCCGAAGAACTTGTAGCGGTAAAGTTAACATCAAAGTGATTGGTCGCATTCTGCAGGAAAGTAATTTCCACGCTGCTTGCCGCAGTCGCATTACCCGTAACTTCCAGTTGCGCCGAACTGCCCCCGGCGGCATTAATCACTTTCACCGCTTCGGCCAGGCCAGAGAGTACGAAGCCTTGTGAACCGATATTAGAGGTAGCAGCCTGATTGATAGTGGTGCTAAGAGTCCCTGTCAGGCTTGATTCTGAGATGGCATTACCGGTTAATACGCCAAAATCAAAGGTATGGTTTGCCGCAGTGGATCCGCTGCTTACCGTTGCCTTGCCGATATAACCCGCCAGATCCAACTTCTCGAAATTGCTGAACTGTGAAGAATTGCTGGTAATAGTCGCAGTACGAGTAAGGGTGTTGCCTGACATCACGACGTTTTTGGTAATAAAGTTGGCGGAGATAGTATCAATACCAGCGCCACCGTTGCCGGAAACGCCTGCACCTACGGTATTAGCACCGCCAACCGCAGCATTGCCCAACCATTTCAGCGAGTCATTCCCTGCGCCCAGATTAAAATCACCGGTAGCGGTAGCGACAGCCGCCGTAGCGGTAACCAGCACATCATCCGCGCCGGAGCTGGCGTTAAGGATTACGTTGCCGTTATTCACGGTGATATCAACACCCGGGTTAACCCCGTTGTCTGACAGGTTAACCGTTGCTGCGCTGGTGCCGTTAATGGTGAGATTCGCCAGATGATCGGCGAACTTCAGGTTAACGACGCTGGCGGCATTGGCGGCAAGCAGGACATCGGTCAATACCGCAGTTTCTGCATTACTGATCTGATGTGAAGCCCCGGTATTAACCGTTCCGGTAGCGTTGCCACCAGCCGCTGTTGTGCTCAGGGAGGCTGCAGTTTTGTACAACAAGCTGGTGCCGATATCAAATTCAAACCCGTGTTGCTGGGTTACCGTAGTCGCATCGGTCGCCGTCGAAGTGCGCAAATCGTTGATAATCGCCTGAGTAATGGCCGATTTATCAGAACCTAACGCGCTGTAGACTGCTAATTGACCAGCATTGGCAGCAACACCATGCACCGCAGTATAAACATGTTGAATAAAATCATCACCTGTCAGCTGCGCGCCTTTGCGTTGGAATTCAGCAGACGTCAACAGTGTAGCAATGAACCCTTTATAGGTGGTGGTACTAAGAGCTAAATACTTACTCCAGTTATCTAATGCACCAGCATCGATCCCGCGATCAGGTACGGCTAAATACAAAGCAGCAGCTTGTTCCTGGAAACTCAGCCCAGGTAGCTGTCCGGGAGCGTAAGTCACTGTTGCATCATTGAAATGCTGCTGTGCGACCAGATCACCAGACGCGACAGTGCCTTTCAACGAGTTAATAATTTCAACCATCACCTGACCACGAGTAGAACCTGCTCCAAGTTCATTCACATAGGTAGAGAGTTCACTGGAGGAAGGGGCTCGTTCAAAACCAAATTTAAACAGACGAGTGACAAAATCAGCACTGCTCAGCGTAGAAAGATAAGATCTTTCATTCACAAACTGTTGAGCAACCTGCGCTAAAGATTTTGTCCCGGCGTTTAAAATAGTACCCCAAGTATTGATACCTGCTGCTGATTGCACTGAACCAATAATGTGATAAAGAGCCTGAACGTCGGAAGCACCTTGACCCGATGCAGTTACGCTGGCCGAAGGGTACAAAATCTTGTTAATTTGAGTATCGAAAGCGCTTTGCGAATTAAGGCTTGCGGAATCAAAACCATGATAGCTATTAAGATTTTCAATACTCTTATCAATGGCTAAGGACAACGAACCACTCGACGAGAGCAGATCTTGTAAAACTGACGTTGAAGCAGCTACACCATACACTTTGGTATAGATAGTTTGTAGGATATTAAGATCTGTTTGACCACTATACAACGCCTGACCACTTGCAGATGAAATCAAGTCCGCAATGTATGCACCACTCGTTAAGGTTCCAGATTCGAGTTGCGCACCTACGCTGTCATATACTGCACTACTTGCACTTTTTCCTAAGACAGCATACAGAATAGCAGCTGCCTCTTTTTGAAATGCCAGAGAAGCCATAACAACCCCCTTCGAGGTACATTAAAAAGTAATAAATGTCCACCTTGACAAAGCCTTAATCGGAAATGCAAAAGTGGATGAATTATTAAAAAACCTTAAAAAACAACCATCTTTAAACTACAGTTCACGTAATCGGAATCCTCCCAAAATATTAATATTTCTATTTAAAGAAAGGACAGGAATGGAAAGTTGTCAAGAAATGCGGAAAAAATAAAAATCAGCAATAACAAAACGATGGCACTTAAACAAAAAACACATGTATTACATGCACATAGAAAAGAGCTTTATATTAATTTAAGAACTAGTTAGCCAGCATTGGAGCAACAATAAGAAAAATAGGGTATGGGCATAACAAAAATTCGGAGCAGAATGGCTCACTCAAATCATGTTATGTCATAAGAGAAAAACCATTAAATTAGCATGGTTATTGATGAGCGGAAAATGCAAGGAGTAAAATAGGAGAGGGGATAAAGGAGGTGAGAATAAGAACAACAGCTGAAAAGTCTTCACTGGAGATTGCCCATAATTCGCTATAACTGCCAGCGTATTAAAGGTGATTGCTCGGACGGTCACCGAATTCGATAATAAAACGGCTCACCACCAGTCGCCAGTTTTGATCGGCATACTCCATGTCTTTGAAGCATCCTTGATTGCTAGATAAATAATCTTTCATACCGAGCCGCCCATCGCGAACACTTTACGTTTTTTATCGCGCGTTGGACCAAAGCGTTTAGCGACTCGATCGCATTGTTGCTATAGATGGGGTTACGGATATTAGATAGATAGCCGAAGAACGTATTGAGTTTTCTCAGTGTGTACGCCAGCTTTTACTAATTTACGGATACTTATCATCCCAGAGACCCGCGAACACATCCAATGCCATCAGTACAACTTCTTCGGTGCCTGGTACTCGGTGAGCTCTATAGCCCTTTCAATCAGGCAATCAGGCAATCAGGCAATCAGGCAATCAGGCAATCAGGCAATCAGGCAATCAGGCAATCAGGCAATCAGGATATCCTGAACACCCCCAGTTTTTAAGCTCCACTGCACTCTAAGGCAGACTTTACGCCTTCATTTTCTGCAAACTACATGCCCAGAAGCCCTTTCCAACCTTCGGTGTTAATGCCCAGAGCAAAAAATACTGCTTTATTAATTACACTACTGCCGTGGCAGACTTTTACAAAAAAATAGCCAAGAAAAACTACAAGATACAGATAATCAAGAGGTCGATTTTGGCATTCAGCAACTTACTCTTTTACTGTATCTGTGACTTTAGATATCAGTATTGGTAACATGCGGGTATCGGGCATTTCCTTGAACATGGTGATGATGTCTCGTCTTGTCATCCGTTTGACGTACAGGGATAAAATTTGGTCGCCCATTTGAGTAATTCCCATCCGGTTTTTCTTTATCAGTTGGGGTTCAAAGGTGATTTCACGGTCACGTGGTATACTCAGTTAAATCCCGCCACATTGTAAAGCAACGTTGTAGACGAGTATCCATTGCAGGTGTTATAGCTGGATTTAGGGGGGGGGGATCTCATGCCCGGTATGGTTCAATCAGTTCAACTTTCAGTGCTGTTTCGACAGTAAGTTTCGTCAGCATGCGGGTAAATTGATTGAGATCGGCTTCGGTTTTAAGGCCCTAAGCCGGTTCAAGAGCCAGTGCTTGAAGCTGCTTTTCGTCCATATTTTCCAGCCTTCGTTACTGGAATGAACATATCAAAAACTGGCAATTACACAATTTAATTACAGTCTCCACCATCTATGTAGAAATCTCTAAATATATTTCTACATAGATGTTATTAAAGCATCAGCCAGACTAAAACTTCCTGGTGACATACCCTTAGCATTAACGACTAACATATAATGCGTTGCCCATTCTGGTGCCTGTAACCTTAAAGGAGACTGAACAACACGCTGCCAATTGCTGCCAATCGAGCCTATTTCAATCTCACGCACAGGGCCATGTTGAAGCTTACGTTTCAGGTTTGCGTTTCCATTTTCATTAAAATATGAAACACTTACAAAATAAGCAGCCACAAATATTTTCCCGCTCGACTTACCATCCCCTTTAATTTTAAAACTATAAGTATAGTTCTGCAGTCTACGTGCAGGTGCCATTGCGACCAAACTTAGTGGAATACCACTACCTACAAGTTTAGTCAATAATAAAGTTTTGTCTTTGGACTGTTGCTGCAATTTATATTTAGCCGCAGGAGATTCGGTATTGGCAGCTAATTTCCCTACCTTTTCGTTTTGATCGAAAAATATTGCCCAATCCCCGCCCTGATCAGAAGAAAACTCACCATCCGCTAATTGATTCTCCGACTGACTTAGCAGTAGTGAAACGGCAAAATTTCCATTGCCATTCAGTAACCGAGAATCAACCGCACTGAAAATTCCATCCCCAATTTTGAAAGTATCTTGTTGAGTTAGAAGGTTCAAAAGTCGGCAGCAATAAAAATAAACTCCGCCTCCGCCCTTAACTGATTCAACCACTGCATCAACAGGGAGTTTTCCTTTTTCAAACCCCATGATAGTCGCATCTCGAATAACAATGCTCGCAGATTGATCCTCGCTACAAAAATAAGGTATCATTTTAATTGGGCTTGATTTATTATTAAACTCGTGATGACCACCATGTATAACAATTGAGCCAGCATTGGCCTCTAAAATTCGTCCAACATAGTCGATAGAAACACCTGCGAGATAAAATTCACCATTTGGGTTACTGTTACGAACGCCTATTCCTGCTGATGTCGCAATAACACCACCAAAGTAAGCAATATTTTCGCCACAATTAGGAAAACCAGAAGGCATATCGATGTGAATGCCCGTTCGAAAGATCTGAGCACCATAGTGACATATATTATATGAATTGCTTTGGTAAACGTCCCCACGACCAAACTCAGTAAGGGTGACAGCTCCCATCACAACATTTCCAAGTAATCCTTCAGGGCTATGAAATAACCGCCCTATCACCTTGCTCTTTCTACCAGGCCCTTGAACTAATGTTCCAATCATTCTCGCACCTCCCAGATTAGGGAGTTGGCCAAGGTCAAGAGCACCAGAATTATAAAACCGTATAAAATAATTGCCTTCAACATCTGGAATGCCTGAGGCATCGATCACGGTACCATCGGCATGACCGACCAATGTAACAAAAGCCAAGTCAATATCAGTTTTTTCAGCAACCCAAGGCTGAAAATCTTTAGCTAGGTGGATTTCGGTTCTTTTTTTAATATTTTTCTTAATAAACTCTTGCGCCGCGAGCAACTCATCACGAGATGAGACGATAATTGAATCAGAGACCAAAGCGCCGGAGAATGAGCGTTTTTCATCCATAAAACGTGCTTTATCAGACAGGTCTCCACTCGTAGGAGTATCTACTTTACTACTGCGGTTATCTGCTGCTAGCGTATTTGCCGTAAATGCGGCAGCCAAAGAATAACCAGCCCCCCTTAAAATAGCACGTCGATCCATATAACCTCCTGCAGATGAGAAAAAATTAAGAACACTAGAGCTCCCAAGAGATATTTCTTTTAACAACCTTTGCAGGATTACCGGCAATAAGACAATTCTCTTCTAAAAAATCACCACTGACAACAGAGTTAGCTGCAACGACACAGCCAGAGGCAATATTTGTACCTTTCAAAACAGAGACATTGCAACCAATCCAAACATAATCGCCAATATTAATTTTTTTACTTCTTTCTTTTTTATTCTCGTAAGTTAGCTGATGGAAGTCATCATCAAGAAATTGACAACCCCAGGATATATTACATCCCTTTCCAATATAGATACCATTGTAAATAATAAAGGTATTATCAGGGCCGATATACCCACCTTGACAAATAAAGGTAGCATCTTTGTTTATATCAACTCGACATCCTCGACCAAAGGATAATGAACCGCGACAAGTTAATTTACCGCGAACGTTAAAGTAACTCGGTGTTTTATTACTAACGTGCCCCACATTTCTCAGACCAAGGAACAGCAAACCGTCATCTAAAATAAAGTTATCTCGCCCTTTGATATACACTTTATTTGCTGAAAATAAATTTCGTAGACCTAGCAATCGATAAAAAAGAGATCTAGCCAAGACATATAAAAAATTGCATTCTGATTTTTTACATAGCACTCTTAGTTTGTTCAACTCGGATATCATTTTTATCGGTCCCAGAAATTAATGAAGAAGCTGATGCAACGTAGATTAAGAACATCCATAAAGAAGGAGATGATATATCAGGAACAGAGAAAAATGCGCCTAAGATGAAGCCTAAAAAGAGCGTCAAAAAGAAAAGAGCGTTAGGTTCACTTCTATTTTTGAACAAAGGTTTTGTTAGGAAATAAACAACAACTGCAAACAAAATAAAACCAACAACACCCAAATTAGTCAATATTGTAAGTAAAAGCGAAGAGGCACGATTACTACCTAAACCTAATCCCATGAAATAGCTATCATATAGGGCAGACAATGACAAATAGTTACTCCAACTGCGGATCATTCCTGAGTCCGAAGTCATTTTCTGGTCATATAAGGAAATCAACGTATCACCGAAGAGAATAAATACTATTGACGATATAATTACTAATAAACATAAAGAAATTAAAACACGTTGAGAGTTAGTGCCGCGCAAAACAAAGAATAACAAGAACGAAGTAGTAGCAGTTAAAATCGCAGTTGATGACCTATTAAGTGTCAACAAGAAAAGCATGCCTACCCCAAGGACAAGTATACCGAACTTTCTTCGTGCGAAAAGCAGAGGAGCTAAGGATGATGCAATAAAAGCCCCAGCAGATGAAGGTTCTGAGTAAGTACTTGCCAAACGATTTTCAGCCAGGGCTGTAATAGAATATCCACCATTAGAATACAGGAAATCAACAGGAAGAGTTTCCTTACTTACTAACCACCAAAGAGAGAAGAAAGCGAAAATAAAAATACTTAAATAATACGATATATATAACTGATTAAAGTTTATTATTTTGGGTGCAAACCGATAAGTTACAAGCAGCGTGGTCACATTTATAATAAAAAGACAAATCTGTGATATATTTGACATCGAGAAACGAAGTGGCTTTCCATTTGTCGCATAATTTATCTCAAAGCTAAATGCAGATGAGACGACACGGGTTCCAGAGAAAAGAGAAGGAGCAGACATTGTAATTAAAATTGAAAACATGACAAGCACGATGAATAGAAAAGTTACTTTGCTTATATTTATGCTTAGCCCATTAGCGAGTACATAGGGACTCAATTTTATCAAGAATAAGATCTGAGTAAAAAAGAACGGTGTAATCCAGAGGCTACCGAATGAGAAAACAGAGGCAGCCTGAAAGACACAGGATGTCAGCATCAACACATAGAGATACTTAGGTGGAAAAAATATAAAAAGCAGTGCCAAAGAACACCAAACAATTCCAAAAAGAGTTAAAGTCATATTTGTCACTCATCACTGTCATATGTACAAAAACCAAAAATTAAACAACTACTATTCAGCTAATCAACTTTAATAATTTTATACAGAGGATGTTACTCCTCTGTACCGACTACAGTATCAATATGCGCCATCACGTTTAAGGACAACACCGATTGTTTTGAAAAGAATAGCGATATCATTCCATAATGCCCAGTTTTTAACATACCAAGCATCAAAATAAACGCGAGTATCATAGTCTATATCGTTTCTTCCTGATACTTGCCAGAGGCCTGTCATACCTGGTTTAGCCATTAAATAGTAGTCTACATCTCCCGCATAACGCTCAAGTTCATCTTCAATCACGGGACGTGGTCCAACCAGGCTCATTTCACCGATAAAAACGTTCCATAGTTGAGGTAATTCATCAAGGCTGGTTTTACGAATAAATGCTCCAATCTTTGTTATCCGCGGATCATTTTTCAACTTAAAGTCTTTATTCCATTCCTCACGAGCAACAGGGTCACGTGCAAGGACTTCTTTCAATACTTCTTGTGAATTCAATACCATTGAACGGAACTTTAAACATTTGAATTTTTTACCTTCATGTCCAATACGTTCATGGCCATAAATAGGCTTTCCGCCATCACGAGAAACTTTATAGGCCAGAAGAGCCAACACTGGTGAGAGGGCAATCATAATAAACAAAGAACCGACAATATCAAAAGTGCGTTTAATAATTCTCGATGATCTTTTAGCTAAATTATTGCTAACTCGAAGTATCATTACTTCGTGGCTAAAAATGAATGACATATCGGTCCCATAAAGCGGGACTCCGCGCAATGTTGGAATAACAGATACTGATCGACAATTATGCTTCGCAAGATTTTTTAACCACCAATCTCTCAATGTATGTTGCTCAAATTCTAATGCAACGATAAACTGTGTATTCTCAGTATCAACAAAATCCCATAATTTTTCTTCGCTATTAATCACTGGAATGTTGAAGTAACTGTCTTCACACGGTTTATCTGTACATACAAATGCTGACACAGCAAAACCTAATACCTCCTCGCTTTGTAAAGCAGCATAGGCCTCAAAAGCATTTTTCCCCGAGCCAATAATAACAGTTTGTTTTTTCCATAGATTAAAATTATTTAGTATCCTTTTTGTGAGCGCGCGCCCCATAGGAATAAGGAAGATAATCAGTCCCCATGAAAACATCCAAACATAGCGTGAGAAATTCCATTTAGAGAAAGCAACTAGTGCGAGATCCAATACTGCAAAAATCACCAATGTACGGATGACTTCTTTCAGTTCAAACCAGAATGGCTTTCTGTAAGTATAGTGCCTCAGCCTTGTCCAGAACCACATAACACAGACGGCTGATAATACCAGTTGGGCTATAGCCCTCGTAAATATTTGATCTTCTGGGATGAAATCACCTAAATCGCCAAAAATCTTATATATAATAAAATATGCCAGATAAATTGACAAATTAAAAAATATCAAATCTGAAAGGGCAAGTGACAATTTACTTATTATGCCTTGGAATAGGCCACTATTTCTTTTCATCGATTTTTCCATGCCATTATTTAATATGACAATAAAATAAATATCAAATCGTAGAGTTAGAACAATCAAGCGATTTCAATATCATTTGACTATCTATTAACCCTTCGGACTGTTAAAGCTTAGTTCGCAATATGTCGAATTAACATAAAAATTGAAGTTCAAGTATTATCATCTAACAATTCTTTATAGATGCGAGATGTGTTAGAAATCATTTTATCAGCTGTGAAATTCTGTAAGAATATTACTTTGGCTTCCATTCCCATAGTTTTCCATTTCTCCCTAGGCGTATTAATTAAACGCTCCACAATTTCTGATGAGTTCCCCATCTCAAACAAATAACCATTTCTATTATCTTTCACGACCTCTGGTAAGGAAGTGCAATTAGTAGCCATAACAGGTAACCCATAACTCATAGCCTCTAAAGGCACCATTCCAAACCCTTCCCAACGACTTGGCATGACCAAAACATCTGCATGCGTAAAATAGGGAGCAAGAGCATCAGAATCTAACCAACCAGTGAATGTAGTTTGTGGTAGGCTTCCAACTTCAAAACTCTCATTATGTACTGCCCCTCCCACCGCGGTAAGATGAAACGGTTGATTCTCTAGCGATCGCATAACTTCAGCAAGTACATCAAACCCTTTCTGAAAATCAAACCGCCCAACAAACAGCACGTTGAAAACGTCATGATGATAAGGATTTAATGGGACAATTTTCGAATCTTGTTTTGCGACACCATTATGAACGACCCTCAGTTTTTCTGAAGGAAGCCCAGCCTCTATGGCTTTTTCCTTTTCATATTCGCTAACACAGATAATAGCATCTGTATATCTTGACAAGATTTTTTCTATCCACGAATAGATTATCTGTTTTTTACGTGATGATTGCATGAGGAATGCAAATGCATGTGGGCAATACACTACTTTTGGGCGCCGTATTGGCCTCAATAAAATTAAAGCGACCCGTCCCATAAATCCTGCAAAAGTGCTGTGCAAATGCACTATTTCTGGGTTTTCTTTAAGAACGACTCTTAAGAAAAGGAAGAAAAAACTCAGAAAAGAAGACAATCCACGCCCTTTCCTGCTATAAGGAACTAAATATTCGTTCCCAATATTTTTTAACTCTTGGCGCTGATCCTGAGGAATAATGCAAAGTACATTATTTCTCTTATTAGGTACTAATTGATCTTCGACAAGCTGCCTCATTACCGTTGCAACGCCACCCTTTATCGTCTCTGCAGCATGGAGAATCTTCATTTGCATACCTGTCATTTTTTATGGGACAATATTTCGTCTACGATTTGGCTAATTTTCAAGGCTGAGTCGCTCCAAGAAAATCGTTTGATATTAGCATCCCCCCTACTAATCAATTCTGATCGTAATTTTTCATCTAGGATTATTTTTTCCATTGCCGATGCAATATCTTGTTCATTATACGGATCAAAATAAAGGGCACTATCTCGCAGAACTTCGGGCATAGAAGCCATATTAGAGGATATTACAGGGCAACCACAAGATTGGGCCTCTAAAGGTGGGATGCCAAAGCCTTCGTAGAAAGAGGGAAAGACAAAAGCCAGTGCATTTTGATATAACTTGATCATATCTTTGTCATCAACTCTTCCCATAAATTCTATTTTTTCAGTTTTATTTATTAATGAAGAAAAATCTTGTTTGGAAAAGCTAGTGGCTGTTTTACCAATAATTTTTAGAGAAATATTATATTTATCACCTAGCAATTCAAATGCTTTCAACATACCATGAAAATTTTTATGGAAATTGGGTGATGACACAGCCAGAAAGTAAGGTTTATTTTCATCTGAACGCACTGTTCTTTTAAACTCATCACTTACAGCATTATAAATTATTTCTATTTTATCTATAGGGTAACCATATACATTATTGATTTCTTTTTTCGAAAACTCGCTAACAGTAAGCAGCTTTTTACTATGCTTCAGCATCATTGGGATAAGAAATCCATAAAACAACCTGAATTTTTTTGAGAAGCTTTCTGGGTAGCGTTTATAGGTAACATCATGATGAGTAACTATTTGATTATTATAAAATACAGGTGCAGTACTACCTAAATTGAGTAATAATCCAGAATCATTATTTTTTAAAAATCTAGGTAATTCAATCTGTTCCCATTGATGTCCACTTTTACTACCAATCTCTTTGACTTGAAGTTGCTCGGCGACATCTTTTCTTAAAATCCCTGGTGGGGACAAAAAAATAATATCGTCGCGAATATCATTCAATGACAGGGATATTTGTTCTGCAAACCGCTGAACACCCGTAAGTTCTTGAGTCAAATATCGTGCATTAACAAATAACATCCGTCATCCTTTAAAGTTTAATTCTAAAAAGTACTAAAAGAAATTTAGTAATGATTACGCTCTATATATTTCAATATACTTATTCGTAACTTCATCACAGTTGAACATTTCGCTATTCCTTACTTCGACATTTTTTTCAGAGAGATTTACTGTATCCAAATTCTCCATGAAATATATTGTTGGAAATAATGTCTCAAGTTCTGATATCCCACCAACTGCATTAGTCAAAACAATTTTTTTTGCCAAAACAGACTCTAAAACAACACGCCCGAAAGGCTCTCGCCATTTTATCGGGAGAACAACCACATCAATCTGAGAAAGAAACTGACTTGACGGTATAAAACCAAGCAGTTTTATTCCTTTTTGATTTGCAAGAGATTCTAACTCTTTACCTTCTTCAGACATAACAAAACGACCTGCCGCATAAAAACTCGCGTTAGGGTATTTTTCTTTAAACCTGTCGACAAGTTGGCAATAGGTATCGAAACCTTTGTCTTTTGTCAATCTTCCAATAAAACCAAACCGTAGAACTTCTGATTCAATTTCGTTGATTTCTGGTTTTTCAACAGCATTATAAATATAATCAAGAGTAGCATTAGAAAAAAATCCATTTTCAGAATGAAACTTCCGAATGAAATCACTGATACCAATATATATATCAACATTCTTACTGGCTAATTTCTTTCCAAACGACCAAACTTTAACACTTTTCTCAGAAGGATCCATATTTCTATCACTTGAGAACATTATGGAGTTCGGGTGAAAAAGGTAATAATCTCGAGTCGTGTGAACCAGTTTCTTTTTTTTCTTTTTAATAACTGACCAAATAGCAACTGAAAAACCAGCAATGTTGTTTGTATGAACCACATCAGGGTTAAAATCATCAATTTCTTTCGAAATTAATTTAGCCATTAGGATATTGTAGCTATCTATAATATGCCACATCAGACGCTGTATTTTACTCTTGCGACTATCATCAAATGGCCAATAAATATTTTTTAGAGGAAGATAAACTACTTCTACATCATTTATATTAGCAATCTGCTTATTATTTTCTTTATGTATGCAAACCACTCTTACCTGATGCCCTTTACGTACCAGCTCTTCCGCTAATAATTGAACAGAAACCTCTGCCCCTCCAATTTGATAAGGATAGTAAAGCGTGTTTACGATCATAATTCTCATAATATAATCACATACCTTATAAAATTACTTTGTATAACCACTCGCTAAAATTAAAGTAATTTATGCAGAGTACAATAATCAAAGAAAGTAGCGCCGAACCACCCCAGGAAGTCATATACTCCTTAAACGTCACGCCGACAACAGGACGAACAAAAAGAGGATAAACTGCGATACTCATCACTACTTGTGCAATTGATAACGACATAGCGACTAAACTAAGGCTTGAGCCAAGCAGGGAGGCGAAAACAATAATAATAACGATGATACCAGCCCAAATATTCCATATGAACTCTTTTTTTGTCGTACCATTCGCTTGTGAAATAGCTCCAGTAAGCCCCCCCATTGGACGTAAAATACCGAGTAACAACATATATGGTATAAGCTCAGCAACATTTTCATGTCCAGAGCCATACAATACTCGCACACCTATATAGGCACAGAGACCAATAAGTATATAAATCACGGCACTGTAATTAACAATAATAGTTACAGATTTAAGGAACAATTCTTTTAATTCTTGTCCGGAATGTTGTTTCTCAGCAAAGCGTGGTAGTGTCAACCGGTTGATAACAGGAGTAATTAATTTTAATGGTTGTAATATCAATTCTTTGGCTAAAGAATATATACCCAAAAATTCTGCGCCTAAAAATTTACCAATAATAAAAGTATCAGCTTGGGTTCTCAGTTGGTTGATAGTTTGTGAGCCGAGTTGATAACTACCATAGTGCAAAGCACTTTTGAACGTAGTTTTACAGAAAGCAAATGTCGGGTGCCAAGAGCGCTCTCCTATAATCAGCATTAATAAAAGCCTTAAAAAAGCATTTAAAAACTGACCAATTATTACGGCAGAAACAGTAAATTTAGCAAAGTAGATCAACGCGACGGTGACAAGGAAAGAGATAAACTTGGCAAACATCTCTATTCGAGCCAAAAAAATCAATAACTTATTTTTTACAAAATGGGCCTGATATTGTGACATGGCGCCAAGAATAAAGAAGTTTAGGCTGATCAGCCCAAAAAGATATATCAACTCTGGCATATTATAAAATACAGAGAGTGGATATGCTAATAGCAATATAAAAACGCCTGTAGCCAGTCCAAAAAATACGTTTACCCAAAAAATAGTACTTTGTTCACGTTTCGTTATCGCTTGTCGATGAACAAGGTAACTACTCATCCCCATATCCTGGAGAACCATCGCAACCATTAAAACTGCATTAATGATGGCCAGTATTCCCAGTTCTCTAGTGTCAAACGAACGCGCGATTACCCCTAGCTGAGCCAGCTGTACCACCGCGGCAAATATGGTCCCAGCAAACAACCATACCGCTTGTTTTTTTACACTATTGTCAGACTTCATTTTTTATTAACTCTAACAGCTCAGTATTAAGTTTATCTTGGTTAAATTTTTCGACGATCGTTATTCTTGCGGCCTGTGTTACTGCCGTAATTTCATTCTTTGCCATTAATTCTAATACTAAATGTAGTAACTCAGCCAATTGCTCAGCACTTCTTTCATCTGCCAACCAGCCAGATAGATCATTTTTAATCAACTCTGGAATGCCGCTATGCTTAGTGGAGATTACCGGTAGACCAACTGACATGGCCTCCATCAACGCAACCGGTATTCCCTCCATATCTCCATCTGCCGCAGTAACTGAAGGTAGCAGGAAAACATCGGACTCTGAAAGCATAACTTTTATGTTTTCTTGCGACACAAAACCCAAAAGTTTGACTTTGCTTTCTAATCCGAGTTGTACAATAAGCTCTTTTAAATTATCGTGTAGTGGACCAGTACCTACAATACAATATTCGAAGTCGACTTTACCGGTATTGAAAATCGAACATGCCTTGATTGCATATTCAAGCCCTTTTTTCTCAGTTAACCTAGCGACACTGATAATTTTTATTTTCCCAGTGTGTTTTGTTTTTTCTTTATAAGAAAATCTCGAAATGTCTATCCCCATCCTCGACACATAGATTTTATCTTTATCGCAGCCCATGCTTTCTATTTTATCTGCCCACAAATTACTAATAGGCAAAATTAAATCCCCCTCATCAAAAAGCACTTCATAATCACTTTTAAAATCAGAGAGTGTTTTTTTATGGGAAACATCTAGTCCGTGAAAAATTGTTGCAATCTTTCCTTGCAAAAAACCCAACCCCCTCAATTTATTCGCAATCACTCCAACCGTACCAAAGTGTGCAACAAACATATCAGATTTAATTACACCAGGATTTTTTGCAATAATTGCAGGCAACAATAAATTGGCAGAGTGCTTACCATATTTTCGCTGATTAAATGAATTAAATAACGCACGACTTTTATTTCCACTAACGACCTTTAACAAACGCGCCGATATCTTCTTCCAACTACTTTTAGACTCTGAGGGCAAAAGATAACGTACTTTTTCTTGTAAATTATACTTCTCTACAATTTCGTGTTTTTTTTCTGTATCGCCTGGCCATATGGAAATTATGCTTACATCAACACCTTTATCTATAAAGGCCACTATTTGCTGTATAACAAATGTTTCTGAATAATTTGGGAAGTGACTCAAGAAAAATGTAACTTTCAATTTTTTCTCTCCACTTCTTTTATTATATCTTTCATTATTACCATACCTTTTACGCGCTCATTATTTATTGCGGCATGTACTTTCTCATTTACTGCTGCAATGTTTTCGAGTATCGCATTCACTTTCGAAATGAGCGAACCATCGATTAACGCAGCGACATCTGATGAAAGTTCAGGTAGGCCTAATTGTTTCATAATACCGGCCGATTTATGCTCATAATTAATAGCTACGGCTGGTGTTCCAAAGTTCATCGAGATAATTGCAGAGTGTAAACGAGTACCAATTGTTAGTTGGCATTGGCTTAAAATGCTACCTAATTCAACATCATTAAATTCATCCATGACAACATGATAGTTATCTTTATTAGTCAGACGATTTCCAACCTGAATCGCAATCATTCTGTCGTCTTTATGATAGCTATCTATACCTGTGCATGTGGACACTGCCAACACATTAAAACCTTGTGAGATCAAATTATCGATCAAAGACCCTATTGCTATTTCATATTCAACTTGGGTCACCCCGAGGCGCTGGTCAAAGGGTGCCAACTCTCGCATTGTAATCGCAACACTCGCACGCTCATTAATAACACGGCTCCAATGCTCCAGAGCATAATTAGAGGGCCTCACACAATTATTAACCAACCACGCCGTATCAACACCACTGATCACTTTTTCCGTAGTGATACCGCTTTTAAGCATTAGATCTTTACTGATTTCTTCCCTAAGAGCCAACATTTTTACTTTTGAAAATACCAAATTGGCAATTTCATTAAAATTTTTTCTTTCAAACGGCCCAACACTGTGCCCGATCATATAGATTGGTTTCTTTGCAAGAATTGCACAAAGTGAATGTTCAAATTGATTTTTACCGTAGAGATCAACGAAAAATGATCCACCGACTTGTATAACAGCATCATATGTTTCTAATTTTTGTATATAGTCGTCAAATTCAACTGGGATTTTGAGTATTTTAGCTAGCAAGCCATTATTAATTCGTGATACTAATAGGGCAGGTAAATAGCGATTTATTAATGCCTTAATAACTCTACCTTTAAATCCACCATTTTTCTTAAAATGATAACGATAAAGCACATCATCTTCGACTTTTCTTCCTAACAGATAGGACGAGCTCACAGAGTAACGACTTATGGCAGTAACTTCGATCGCTGGATCAATTACTTCTATCGACTCGATCAACCCCCTCAATATAGCACCATCTCCACGATTTCCGCACGTATGGTTTCCCACAAGTAAAAGCTTCATATTACCCTCTGGATATTTCGAAAAAATAGCAACACCGTAACCGGTGCTGCTTAATTAGATGTTAAATTATATATTATGACTTCTCATTCGAGCGGTAATCGTACTGATAGTATCCATAATCACCGTAATAACTACTCGCGCGTTTCTCGACAGCGTTGAGTATTACACCTTTAATATCAATTCCGTTCTGGTTAAAACGACGAATACTAATCTCCATTTCTTTGACCGTATTAACCGAAAATCTAGCTATCATTAAGCTAGTACCTGCATTGTGCCCGATGATCGCGGCGTCGGTAACAGCCAGAATTGGTGGTGTATCAATCATTACAATATCGTAATTTTTCTCTGCCCACTCAATAAGTTCATTAAAGCGAGAACCCATCAACAACTCTGAGGGATTAGGTGGAATAGTACCACGTGGTATAAAATCTAAATTCTCAATTTCTGTTTTTCTTACTGCTGCTTCTTTCGATACCTGTTGCGACAATATATCAGAGAGTCCATTTTGCCAGTTAGTATTGAGAAGCGTATGGGAATAGCCTTTCCTCATATCAGCATCGATAACCAAAACACGTTGTCCTGCCTGGGCAATCACTGCTGCTAAGTTAATACTAACAAATGTTTTACCAATATTAGGGCTAGCGCCGCAAATCATCAGAACATTATTCTTCGATTCCAACATGGCAAAATGCAGACTCGTACGAAGGCTTCTAACTGCCTCAATCGCAAGATCTGCCGGATTACCTACAGCAAGAAGAGTTTTAGAGCGAGTATTACTTTTCTTGTTGTTACGAAGAATAGTTTCTATATCCTTCTTCTGCTGCCACTCAGAAAGCGGAATACTTGCATACACATTGATCCCCTGTTCCTCCAATTGGTCAGGACTTTCAATACCGCGATGCAACATGTTCTTAACAAGAACGATAACGACTGCAATTGCTCCTCCCAGTAAAGTAACAATGACTACGATTAAACTTTTCTTAGGTTTCACCGGGTTCGGTTGTGTTACTGCTGGATCGATAATCCGTACGTTTCCTACGGTGCTTGCTTTTGTGATCGACAGCTCTTGTTGCTTATTCAGCAACTGCATGTAAATCTCTTTACCAGCATCAACATCGCGGGTCAGGCGTAAAATTTCCTGCTGCGTTTGGGGCATTTTGCTTACGCGCTTGTCTAACTTATCTTTTTCTTGTTGAAGCGTTATTCTTTTCTCAAGCAATGCACGGTAAGCAGGATGCTCTTTGGTATACAACTTCGATATTTCTGCTTCTTTGAACGTCAATTCGTTGAGTTGAGCCTCAACACCAACAATAGTGTCCAATACCGATTTGGCTTCAAGAGAAAGGTCTACAGAATCATTAGCTTGACGGAAACTATTAAGTTTATCTTCCGCCGTATTCAACGAATCTCTTACCAACGGCAATTGATCTTTCAAGAACGCCAGGCTTTTAGCGGCTTCTTCCGATTTACGCTCTACGTTTTGTACGAGATAATTGTTGCTGATGCTATCAATTATTTTTTTAATTCGTACAGGATCATCTCCCATAAGGCTAAGAGATAGTACTCCAGTATCTTTACCTTTATCTTCAACTGTCAGTTCATCAAGTAACTGCAGTGTAGCTGCAAGTTTAGATAATTTGCTAACCTCAAATACTGTTCCTGGCTTGGCGACGACTTCGCTAACAAGAAGAGAAACTCCATTTCCTGTTGCATAAACGCCAGCCTTCCCTTTAATTATTTCTACTCCATCAAATTCAACAGAATAATTGTTTTTATCAATGACGGTAAGTTCTAATGGCTTTTCCGCCATGCTCTCAGGAATATTCACACGAGATACTGCAATTTGACCTGGGACCTCGCCAGTTAAACGGGCCCAACCACGGCCAAACATAGGGAAATATTTTTGATTTACTACAGTATCAAGATTCAGATCTTGCACCGTTTTCCCAGCAATCATTCTTGAAGTGATCAACTCAATTTCAGTTGATGATGCGGGTTGCGAATTGGGTAGCATTTGTGAAATATTATTTACAAGCGAGTTACCTTCATTTTGCTCAACTTGTACGGTTGCATCAGCCTGGTAAATTGGCGTTGCGAACAGACTGTAAATAATACCCATTACGGCAAATAAGGCAGTAATTCCTATAATTAACCAGCGATGGTCAATTAACGTTCCTACCAGCCGCCCCAAGTCAATCTCTTCATTTTCCTTGCTGGCAGTAGAGACAGCTCTAGTTTTTTCAGTCATTGTCATCTCTGTTTAGCGATTTAATGCTTGTGCCCACTTCTGAGCTGAATCAGCAAGCAAGCGATATACAAATTCAAATGCCTCAGCACTTTTTCGGTATGGGTCAGGAATCTCTCTTTGATCAAGCCAGTGACCAAACAGCATCGTTTTCCCTCTCACTTCCGGGGCTAATCGACAAACTGCATCAATGTGCCCCTTTTCCATAACCAAGATAAGTGAGTAATCTCGGCACATCTCTTTGGTTAATTGCTTGCCTACATGCCCTTCTAAAGACAAGTTATGTTCATTCGCTACAACGATTGCAGTCTCATCCGCCGATCTTCCGACAAGGGCACTAATGCCCGCTGAATCGATCCGCTTGTTGGGCACAGACCGTTGTAGCAAACGTTCCCCCGTAGGAGAGCGACAAATATTCCCTACGCAAACAACCAATATTGAATCAAACATCGTTCATTCCTATGGCCAGTTACGAATACGCAGTGTGCCTTCGGTGAGGTCATTGAAGCTGGAAATTGTCGGCGCCAACTGGCTGATCAAACGGTTCCAACGCACGATAGGTGCCGCTGTTACGTAAACAACGTCATAGGGTTGCAGTTGGAATTCTGCTCCCATAACCATGGCAGTAGCATCTGCCATATTAAGTTGGTATATGTCAGCTAACTTATTCCCCTGCGTGCCGTGTAGAGGGCGAATAACGAACACCCCTGTAGCATCTGCCGCAGTTTGGCTAATCCCTTCAGTATTTCCCAGCGCTTCGGTCAGCGTCATGCCGCTTCTGTCCATCTTCAGCGTGGCCGGCGCTTTTACTTCACCCATAACGAAAACTTTCAGATCGTCGTTACGCGGTACATAAAGAATGTCACCAGGATATAACAGCTGGTTTTGTGTAAGATCGCCATTTTGCATCAGCTTTTGCAACGATAAACGCTGCTCTTTGCCATTATGCGTTAAGACGATATTTCGCCAGTCTGCATTATCACTCAGACCACCAGCTGCGTTGATCGCGTCAAGTACCGTGAGAGGAACGTTAGTGATAGGTTGCTGACCTGACGTTTTAACTTCGCCGGTAATGTATGTTTTTTGAGAGCGAAAAGCGGCAATATTGACGTCAACTTGTGGGCTTTCAATATACTGTGCCAATCGATTCGATATTTCGGTACGAACCTGACTTGCCGTCTTCCCGGTAACCTTTACCTTGCCAATGTAAGGATAGAAAATCGTGCCATCCGATTGCACCCAGTTGCCCGTGTCGCTGGCGCTACGGTATTGCCCGGCAGGTGTGGTCAACTCAGGGTGATCCCAGACAGTAACGTTTAAGACATCACCTACGCCAATCCGATACTCATAACTACGCAGAGAAGCTTCCAACAGAGTATTGGGCTGTGCAACTACCTTGGCAGGGCGCAGTTTTTGGATTAATTTTGGGGTAACAGGATAGACGTTCACAAGATCGTCAATGTCGAAATTGCTATCCTCCTGTTTTACTGTATTTTTTCCCGAGGTACTTAAATGTTGACCTGGGAGAACCGTACAGCCACTGATTATACTGATTGATACCAATACCGATATCATTTTCAATTGTCGTTTTGCCATCGAGTTATCATCACTTTCAAAGTAAATGTATCCGCAAAGCTACCAAGCCAGCCCACCTTGGCTGCGTATTTGTAACCTTACCAAACTGCATTGTTACTTACCTGGAGTTAGGTATCTTCACCAAGACGGGCACCCTTCACAGATAGCTGAAATGTCGAACTGTTAAGCCACTGTTGAAGTTAAAAGAGTTAGTATGGCTTATTGTAAAAGTATGACTCTGTTGTCGATAAAGCCACATTATAAATGACTATTATAATCAATTGAGTCACAGTGGTGGATGTTCACAGAAATGTTGCCCTCTTGTGCAGTTACTACAACCAGTAACCTGATTGCCGCATTATTCCACAAGCCACCCGATACTAATATAAAAACATTTTTCCAGAATGGAGGCTGCCAGCGTAATGAAATATAGCCTTTTTACGCCTGCAGCCCAAGAGAATTGAGATCGTTCAAAACGCCAGCTTTTCTGCCCATTCGCGGAAAGCCTTGCCTTGAGTTGGGTGACGCAGGCCGTAGGTCACAAATGCCCGCAGATAACCCATTTTTTCTCCGCAGTTGAAGGATTCACCTACCAGTTCCATCGCTTCTACAGGTTTACTTTTCAGTAACTCTGCAATGGCATCTGTCAATTGAATGCGGCCCCAGGCACCGGGTTCGGTCTTTTCCAATAACGGCCAGATATCGGCAGACAAGACATAGCGCCCTACCGCCGAATAATTGGATTTAAACTGAACGTCACGACCCGGTTTTTCTATAATCGAGGTCATGCGGGAACTTTCACCGGGTTGCAAACTGTTGGTCTCGCATTCAACGACCGAGTAATCGTGCAGCACATGCTCATCAGCCGCCTGCACCAGCACCTGGCTCAGCCCAGACTGTTCGAAGCGAGCAATCATGTGCGGCAGGTTATCTTTCTTAAGATCAGCCTTTGCGTCGTCAAGCAGTACATCCGGCAACAGCACGACAAACGGTGAGTCACCAACCAAAGGTTTGGCGCACAGCACCGCATGGCCCAGGCCCTTAGGTTGCCCCTGACGGATGTGCATCAACGTCACGCCTTTAGGCGTAATCGACTGAACCTCATCCAGCAGTTGGCGTTTTACACGCGCCTCAAGCATCGCTTCCAACTCAAAAGAGGTATCAAAATGGTTTTCGATCGCATTCTTGGAGGAATGAGTCACCAGAATGATTTCTTTAATCCCGGCAGCCACGCACTCATTGACAATGTATTGAATCAACGGCTTATCAACGATCGGTAACATCTCTTTGGGAATAGCCTTGGTTGCAGGCAACATGCGCATACCCAGGCCGGCAACAGGAATGACAGCTTTCAACTTGGTCATGGTAATCCTCTTTCTTGTGATCGCGTTTAAGCCGCAAAACTTATTTACTGTTCAATGTCTGCTTCAGCCATTGGGTAAAACCTTCACCTTCCGAAGCATGACGCAGGCCATATTGTACGAACGCTTTCATATAGCCCAACTTATCGCCGCAGTCGTGCGATTTGCCGCTCATATGGAAAGCTTCTACGGTTTCCTGCCCCATAAGGGCGGCAATCGCATCAGTGAGCTGAATTTCATCACCGGCCCCCGGCAAGGTTTTTTCCAGCAAAGGCCAGATATCCGCAGACAACACATAACGGCCAACTACCGCCAGATTGGAAGGGGCTTCCTCTCTTGTCGGTTTTTCAACCACAGCAGTCATTGGTGTGCTTTCACCTGCTGCCAGCGCAGCACCGCCGCAATCTACAACACCGTATTTCGACACGTCTTGTTCCGGTACCGGTTCCACCATGATCTGGCTGAAGCCGGTATCAGCAAAACGCTGAATCATTTTGGCCAGGTTCTCTTTACGCAGATCGGCGGTAGAGTCATCCAGCAATACGTCCGGCAATAACACGATAAAAGGCTCATCGCCAACCATTGGCTTGGCGCAAAGTACCGCATGCCCCAGCCCTTTCGCCTGGCCCTGACGGACTTGCATGACTGTCACATCTGCCGGGCAGATAGTCTGTATTTCTTCCAGCAGTTGGCGTTTGACACGCGATTCCAATACAGCCTCAAGTTCAAAAGAGGTGTCGAAGTGGTTTTCAATTGCATTTTTGGACGAATGAGTGACCAGCACGATATCTTTGATCCCGGCAGCTACGCATTCATTCACAATGTACTGAATCAGTGGTTTATCGACCACAGGCAGCATTTCTTTAGGAATTGCTTTTGTTGCCGGCAACATACGGGTTCCCAGGCCCGCCACGGGAATCACAGCCTTCAATCTCTTTTGCATGTTTTTTATCCACAATCAAATAACTATAACGTAGCCGAACTACCTTGCCTAAGAGAGTTACGAAGCACGGAGCGGAGATGGTTTAGACACGCTACCGCCCTTGGCTTTCAGCTACCAATACACTGTTATTAATTTTCCTGTCTGCCAGTCACTGTTTGCAGCAAGACCAACATCTGTACCCATCATTAAGTGATAATCAGGTCACATAAGAACAAAAAAATTACACCCTTATAACTAAACAATGATACTTGTAAATGTTTATGCGCCTAAGATTCTTATACTATTACTTTGTTGATACAAGCCTAAGATGCCTGTTGGCTATCCTTTTCAGAATAAGACTACTAAGGGCACATAATTGAACTGAGTGTAGCAGCCAAAAACCAATGCAACGATTTGATTTTAAAAAAATTATAATTATGATGTTTTTATGTCTACAACTTAGTCACAAGAATCTCTCCAACGTTTTGGCCCCCTTCTTCCTAATCACCACTATCAACCTCCTCCCTGGCTATCCGACCGATGATTTTTTATGCATTGTTCCGGCTTAAACTCGGCATGCAACAATTCCATCGCAGAACCAGCACAGTTTTAAAGTTGAATTTTCCCCGCCCAACACCCATCATTCCCTTACGGCATAAGCCGTCGAACTTACAGGTGAAATTGGGCGTATGGAATGGATCGCAGATCCAACAATTTGGGCCGGCCTGGCCACTTTGGTCGTGCTGGAAATCGTTCTGGGTATAGACAACCTTATCTTTATCGCCATTCTGGCGGAAAAACTACCAAAACAACAAAGAGATAAAGCTCGCGTCGTGGGTCTGTTGCTGGCCTTGCTGATGCGTCTGGCACTGCTCGCCTCTATTTCCTGGCTGGCGACGCTGACCAAACCGCTGTTTGTGGTCGCGGAGCACCCCTTCAGCGGCCGCGATCTCATTATGCTGGTCGGTGGTATATTCTTGCTGTTCAAGGCCACCATGGAGCTGAACGAGCGGCTGGAAGGCAAGGATGATGAGCAGCAAGGGCCGCGCAAAGGCGCCCGCTTCTGGCCCGTGGTGGCGCAAATCGTGGTATTGGACGCCGTCTTCTCTCTCGATTCGGTGATCACCGCCGTCGGCATGGTTGATCATCTGGCAGTAATGATGATTGCGGTCTGTATCGCTATCGGGCTGATGCTGCTGGCCAGCAAGCCGCTGACGCGATTCGTCAACGCCCATCCGACTATCGTCATTCTGTGTCTGAGTTTCCTGCTGATGATCGGCTTCAGCCTGGTTGCGGAAGGGTTCGGCTACCATATTCCCAAGGGCTATCTGTACGCAGCGATAGGCTTCTCCGTAATGATTGAAGCCTTAAACCAGCTGTCTCAGTTTAACCGTCGTCGTTTTCTGTCAAAGGTACGGCCACTGCGTGAACGAACCGCAGAAGCGGTGCTCCGTATGCTGAGCGGCAAACATGAAGAAGCGGAGGTGGACAGCCACTCTGCCAACCTGCTGGCCGACAGCGCGAGCGAAAGCGGGGAGATATTCAACCAACAGGAACGGCACATGATAGAACGTGTGCTGGGCATGGCACAGCGTACCGTAAGCAGCATCATGACCTCTCGCCATGACGTGGAATACCTCGAGCTGAATGATCCGCAGGAAAAGCTGACCCAGTTGCTGGAAAAAAACCAGCATACGCGCATTGTGGTGGTCGAAAACAGCGCCAGCGATGAACCGCTTGGCGTCATTCATACCATTGATGTCCTGAAACAGCAGTTGACTCAGGTACCGCTCGATTTACGTGCGCTGGTGCGTCAACCGTTGATTTTCCCGGAGCAATTAACGCTGCTAAGCGCACTGGAACAGTTCAGACAGGCGCAGACGCATTTCGCTTTTGTCGTCGATGAATTCGGTTCGGTCGAGGGGGTCGTTACCCTGACAGACGTGATGGAAACCATCGCCGGTAACCTACCGGAAGCGGGCGAGGACGTTGATGCACGGCACGACATTCAGCAAAACGAAGATGGCAGTTGGACCGCCAATGGCCATATGCCGCTGGAAGACCTGGTGCTTTATCTGCCTCTGCAGCTGGAGGATAAGCGCGAATACCACACGATAGCCGGCTTGCTGATGGAACACAGCCAGCGCATCCCCCAGGAAGGTGAGCAATTGCAGATCGGTGACTACCTGTTTGAACCGCTGGAAGTCAGTAGCCACCGTATTTTGAAAGTGAGGATCACCCCGCTGTCGGTACCGGAGCCAGACTACGAGGTATAAATCGGTGCCGGGCGATGCCCGGCTACCTTTATAGATGCTGAGGCACCAGCAGTTCGGTTGCCACAATCACCACGATCAACCCGACAATCACCGGCACCGAAGTCCGTTTCACCACGTCGAACGGCGAGATTTTCGCCATGCCTGATACCGCCACCACCACACCGGAAACCGGCGACAAAGTGCGCCCCAGGTTTGAAGCCTGCAACATCGGGATCACCAGATAGGCCGGATTGACGCCCATCTGCGCAGCCAATTTGGGGATCAGCTCCACAAAAGCATAGAACGGCGCATTCCCCGAGCCGGTGGTCATTGCCGCCAGCATGGTAATCACCACCAGTACCAACATCATGATAATGCCGCCGGTACCGAAAGACTGCGCCAGACTGATTAACCCACTGATAAAGCCGAGGGTGCTCAACCCCTGAGCGAATACGCCGGCGGCCACCAACAGCATCACCACGCTGGCAAAAGCGTCCGCCATACCGCGATACGCGACTTCCAGGCCGGTAAACACCTGTTTGGCGCTGAAACTACGCAGGAATTCAATCACCGCCGCCAGCAACATACAGCCAACCAGCACCGTGATGATATGCAACTCCGGCCCCCATTTACCGTCAAAAACCAGCACGCCCAGGATCGGCGTGAACGGCAAAACCGCGTAGAAACCCGGAGCATGCGTGGTAATTTCACTCACATCCATAATGTGGTGCTGTTCGTTATTTTTCTTGTCGAGATAGCGTTGCCAAAAGAAATGCGCAATCGCCATACAAACAATTGCCGCAATCGAAATAGGTAAGGTGGTTTTAAAAGCGAAGTCCACCAAAGGCATTTCCGCCGCCTTGGCGGCCAGCACCACGTCACCGGACGTCGGCGCCAGAATAATCGCCGCGGGCGAAGCGCAAATCGCTGCCGCAGCACCACGACTAATACCGACGTTAACCATCAATGGGAACAGTGTAGCCATCAGCAATACGCCCAGGCCGGTGGCGGAAGAGACCGCCAGAGACATCAGGCAGGCGACGAAATAGGCCGCGACCATCAAAAGATACGGGGAATTGATCATCTGCAGCGGACGGGAAGCCAGCTTTACCACCACATCGTTGGCGCCAATGTGTGTCATATAAGCCGCAAATCCGCACAACATCATGATCATCATGCCAAGATCGCCACCGCGGCTCATCAGCAGAATTTTAACGTATTCGATGATGTCGGTGGTGCGCCATCCCGTAGACGCGGCGCCGGCAGGCAGCAGGTTTTTCCCCATTACGGCGCTTATAGCCAGCAACAGCAGGCCGCCAACCATCAACACCCCGGTAGCGGAGTAGCCCTTGATAATATAGCGACCAACGGCAGCCGCAACGGCTGCACCAATAAGAAGTTCTATCATATTCCCTCAACTTGTTGTTTTTAACCGTGCTGAAGCCCAGAAGTCGCATAACTGCCCGATACTTTGCACAAACACAGCAGAAGTTGTCATGATTTCTATCAAAGTTACGGGAGGAAATTATTGGGAACGGCAAATGCTCTGCGGGGATCAAAGAAGGCGCGGGCCGCTGACCGGCCCGCATCTTACCAGGGGCTAAAGCTTATCGAGCAGCTTTTTAAGATCCTGACCTTCGCGCGAATCTTTGTTTTTTTCGGCCCATTTGTTCAGCGCGTCCTTGGCCCGGTTTTGCAGCGTTTTACGTAATACCTGATCAACCTGCAATTGATAGTTAAGCTGTTGCCAAGGGCCATAAACCCGCAGTGGAATTGGCGTTTTTTGCAGTTGCTCGATCAGTTCGCCGCGCCCTTGCCAGCCGCCAGTCACCCGTACGTTAAGCACCATATCGCACTGTTTACCCGGCATATTTACCGTACCGCCACCGCTCAGATTCAACAGCGGGGAATCCGCACTCAGTTCACTGATGTTTACCGTACCGCCGCTCAGATTGGCTTTCGCCGAAAGCTGTTTCACCTCGGTAAAACGCTGGTAATTATCCTGCCCGCGCACGCTGCTGTCGTTACGCGCCACCGCCTGCTGGATCAACTGCTGAATATTCAGTCCATGCAGTTGCGCGTCCTGCATCGCTAACTGGGCGGATCCCTTCCACCGGTGTTCAAACGACTGCGAAGTCAGGCGATCACCCGTTAAATCCCCTTGCATGCTGAATTTGCCGGTCAACACCTGCGGCATGTCGAACGCCTTAAGAACGGCACCCAGCTCAACCTGCTTCAACACCGGTTGCACGGCGATCACCGGCCTGCCGCCACGCGCATCCAGCGAACCCGGTAACGCAAAGTCCCCCCCAGCCAATTGGCCGGAGAGCGTATGCACCGTCAGCAAGCCCTGTTGGTTATCCGCTTGCAGCGCCAAATGGGCAATGTTCATGCCACGATAGGTCAGTTGGTCAACGTTCAAATTAAGCTGCGCAGTAAAGTCTCGCAGCACTTCCAGATTTTGTTGCGGATCTTCCGCTTGGTTAGCTATCACCGGCGCCGCAGTCACACTCACGGCTTGTTGCGTGCCCGAGCTGGATTGCCAGCCGGAAAGCGCATCCAAATTCAGGGCCGTCGATGTCAGATTCATTGCATAAACCGGCACCTCGCCGAATCTCACGCTGCCACTGCCAGAGAACTGACTGTCATTGGCGCTCAGAATCAATTGGCTTAGGGCAATTTGCTGCGGTGTTTGTTGATACGCCACCTGGGCGCTGCCATCACCTTTAATGCCGCCACCCAGAATGTCAGCACCTTCCAGTTGATAATTGAACTGAGTGACCGTGGCCGCGATGCGGCGCGGGTATTGCTGCAGATCGATATCTGCCGCCATGCTGAAAGTCAGATCGCGCTGGTCGCGGTTAACCCGGCTGGAAAGCTCCATTTGCGCATGACGATTGGCATTTTGCTGCAGGACGAGGTTAATATCGCGAACGTTAATCTGCTCGTTATTGGCGCGCTGCCAAATCAGCAGGCTGTCCACAATCCGCAGATTATCGATATCAAATTTCCACGGGGTATCCAGGGTCTCTTCGGTATCGCCCGCAGGTGCGATAGGTGCGTTCGGTTGATTTTGCTCTTCACTCTCGGGTGTCAGGCGAATGACGGCATTTTTCAGCATCACCTGTTTCACAAACAGCTGATGCGACAACAACGGCAAGAGTTTGACATCAAGGCGCATGTTATCCGCGCTCACCACCGGCGCTTTGGCTCCGGGTGCGGTCAACGTCATGCGCCCAGCCAGAATGCTGAGCTGCGGCCAGATATGCCAGCGTAGCTCGCCGTCCAGCGTCAGATGATAACCGCTCTTTTGTTCGACCTTCGTGACCATATAGGCGCGAAAATCATTCGGATTAACCAACAGCACCAGCGCGGACATTCCCGCCACCAGCACAACCAGTAAAATCACCAAAGTCGTCAGTAATCTTCTCATGCCATCCTCTTGTCAACGCCACACCGACAGTGCTTCAAGCGCTGTTAGTCCTTGTCGATTCGACTGGCCACTGCACCCTGCTGATCGCGGTATTTTGCATCCTGCCGGCTGTTGTAAGGACGCGCCGCCGGCCCGGAAAGCGGTTCAAAGCTTAGAGCGCCAATCAACATGCCCGGACGCAACGCCAGCGGCAACTTACCTGAATTATAGAACTCCAGAACAATCCGCCCCTGCCAGCCGGGATCGATACGGTGCGCGGTCACGTGAACCATCAGCCCCAGACGCGCCAATGAGGAACGGCCATCAAGCCAGCCCACAAGATCGCTGGGCAACGTGACCGACTCAAGCGTGACCGCCAGCGCCAGTTCGCCCGGGTGCAGGAAGAAGGCTTCGCCTTCCGGCAGCACTATCTCGTCACTCATCACGCGGTCCAGCGCCGCGCTGACTTCGTCTTTTGGTCCGCTGAGATCGATAAACGCGGCAGTATGGCCGCGAAACACGCGAAACTGATTGCCTAAACGGACATCCACTGTAGCCCCGTTAATACGCTCAATCGGCGGACGCGGTGAAATCACCAGTTTTTCACTATCCAGCCAGGCTTCTATATCACGGTCGCACAGTCTCATTTCTTTATCTCCATCAAGGCGTGTCACTAAAACAAAAATTGCCACACAACGGACAAAAGGTCTACGCCACGGCGTAAATACTTGCCCGACGGCCGGAAACACAGGTTTCCCGGCCATTGAACGGCATTATTCAAAGAATTGGCTGATCTTAGCTTTTAGAATGTCGATCGCAATGCGGTTTTTGCCGCCGCGCGGAACGATAATGTCGGCATATTGCTTGGAAGGTTCAATAAACTGCAGGAACATCGGACGAACGGTTTTCTGATATTGCGCCATGACCGAATCCATAGAACGTCCACGCTCATTGACGTCACGCTTCATGCGGCGCATCAGGCAAATATCCAGCGGCGTATCGACAAAGATCGAAAAGTTCATTTCCTGGCGCAGGCGGATATCCGTCAGCAACAGGATCCCCTCCAGAATAATCACCTTTTTCGGCTCGAGGTGGATAGTCTCTTTCTTGCGCGTATGTTCGGTGTAACTGTACAGCGGCAACTCTATCGCCTTGCCTGATTTCAGCATTTGCAGATGCTGGAACAGCAGGTTGTGATCCATGGCGCTCGGGTGATCGTAGTTAGTCTTGACCCGTTCTTCCATGGTCAGGTGCGTCTGGTCTTTGTAGTAACTGTCTTCAGGAATAACGCCGATATGTTCATCGCCAACCTGATCGCGAAGTTCACGATATAACGTGCTGGCAATAAGGCTTTTTCCGGAGGCAGATGCGCCAGCTATACCAATAATGACGCACTGATGCGGCTTGTCAGTCATAAAATTTAAAGACCTGATTTCGAAGTGTGAGGGAGGGAACTAAAACGCGACAATTATAGGGAGTTAGCCGGCATTGCGCCACCCTATATTGTCGCAGCGGGGCCGCTATCTCGGGTTATTTCGCCAAAATCGGCCTTAAGGTTTTAAGATTATTGCGCCTAGGGTAATCCGATGTGGCAGGGTAAACTCCGTAGCTTGTTCATTATCCTGCTGATGGGATGATGTATTTCACCGGAGACTGACGTGCTGGACTGGTATTTTCTGACATTTTTTGGCGACAGCATGCTGCTGCTGCCCTGCGCGTTGATTCTTTTTGTCGTGTTAATCGCTCCGCGCGCCACCCGAACAGCAGGTTGGCAATGGGCACTGATCTTCGGCTGTGCCGGCGGCTTGGTATGCGCATCCAAACTGGCCTTTATGGGCTGGGGTATCGGTATAGAACGTTATGATTTTACAGGGTTTAGTGGCCACTCGGCGCTAGCTGCCAGTATCTGGCCGGTATTTCTCTGGACGCTGAGCGGTCGTTTCTCGCATGCGGTGCGCAGTCTGGCATTGGTCGTTGGCTACGTATTGCCTCTGACGATTGGCTTGTCGCGGTTAGCCATTCAGGTACATTCGCCTTCGGAAGTCATCAGCGGCCTGGCGTTAGGCTATCTGGCCAGCAGCCTGTTTCTGTGGTTACAGAGCAGCAAGGCACGCCCGCAGCTTTCCTGGTGGCAAATCGCCGGCGCGCTGGCTTTACCGATCGTTCTGATGGGACATCGACAACCGGCGCCCACCCAGGGTCTGCTGGAACACATAGCCACTGCCTTGGCGCATATCGACCATCCTTACACCCGAGCCGATCTACACCGGCTGCGAGTCACGCCATAAACAAAAACCCCGGACCTGCGCCGGGGTTTTGCTTTTTAATCTGCGAGGATTACAACGCGCGGAAAGAGATTTCCGTCGGAATGGCTTCGCCCTGCCAGTACATCTGCGCCGCGACACGGCCGGCAAGCTGGCGATACAGTTCCGCAAATTCGCTGTCAGGACGACTGATTACCGTCGGCGCGCCGCGATCCAAATCTTCGCGCAGCGAGATGTGCAACGGCAGTTGCCCCAACAAGCGGCTGTTGTACTTTTTCACCAACTTTTCTGCCCCGCCAGTGCCGAAAATCGGCTCATGATGACCGCAGTTGCTGCAAATATGCACGCTCATGTTTTCCACAATACCGAGCACAGGCACATGGACTTTTTCGAACATCACAATGCCTTTGGCCGCGTCCAGCAGGGCGATATCCTGCGGCGTGGTCACCACCAGCGCACCGGTAACCGGAATGTTCTGCGACAGCGTCAGTTGGATATCCCCGGTGCCCGGCGGCATATCCAGCACCAGATAATCCAGATCCGGCCACAGCGTGTCCTGCAGCAGTTGCATCAGCGCCTTGCTGGCCATCGGGCCGCGCCACACCATGGCGTTGTCGTCGGTCACCAGGTAACCAATGGAATTGGTCGCCAGACCGTGCGCCAGGATCGGCGCCATATGCTGGCCGTCCGGCGAGGTTGGCCGTTCATGCTCGGTGCCCAACATATTGGGGATCGACGGGCCGTAGATGTCGGCGTCCAGAATGCCGACCTTCGCGCCTTCGGCAGCCAGCGCCAGTGCCAGGTTGACGGCGGTAGTGGATTTCCCCACCCCGCCCTTGCCGGAACTGATGGCGATGATATTGCGCACGCCCTTGATGCCGGCCTGATCGTTGGCGCGTTTCAGCGTGGCGATGTCATGCTTCAACTTCCAGTCGATCGCCTCTGCCCCGGTGACGCGCAGCAGTTCTGCACTCACTCGGTCTTTCAGCGTTTCAAAGGCACTCTGCCAGGCAAACGGCATGATCAATTCAATATGCAGTACGTGATCCAACAGCGTGCAGTGGTGAATAGCCTTCAACGCGGTCAGGTTGTTTTTTAACGTCGGGTGTTCAAAGGCGGCCAGTACACCGGTCACCAGGGCACGCAGAACTTCGGGGTTGGTCTGCTCGGGGGATTTTGCGCTCATCCCGGCTCCTTGATTTTGAATGGATAGCTTCCCGCTAAGCATATCAGAACTGCAGGTCCGCTGGCGTGTGTCTGTAGAAAGAAACCGCCCTAGCCGTAGAGAGCGCGATCGGGTAACATCGAAGACCCTTTTTATTCATTACAGAAAGCAAGTTCTCACTATGGCTCAAGTCGCGAAAAAATTATTGGTGACGTGCGCGCTACCGTACGCAAATGGTTCCATCCATCTCGGCCACATGCTCGAGCACATCCAGGCGGATATCTGGGTTCGTTACCAACGAATGCGCGGCCACGAGGTTCATTTCATCTGTGCGGACGACGCGCACGGCACGCCGATCATGCTGAAAGCTCAGCAGTTGGGCATCAAGCCGGAAGAAATGATTGCGGAAATGAGCCAGGAGCACCAACAGGATTTCGCCGGTTTTGGCATCAGCTATGATAACTATCACTCCACCCATAGCGATGAAAACCGTGAACTCTCGAGCCTGATATACGGCCGTCTGAAAGAGAACGGCTTTATCAAGAACCGGACTATTTCCCAGTTGTACGATCCGGAAAAAGGCATGTTCCTGCCTGACAGATTCGTGAAAGGCACCTGTCCGAAATGCAAATCGCCGGACCAATACGGCGACAACTGCGAAGTGTGCGGCGCGACCTACAGCCCGACCGAGCTTATCGATCCGAAATCCGTTGTTTCCGGCGCCACACCGATCCTGCGTGATTCGGAGCACTTCTTCTTTGATCTGCCTTCGTTCAGCGAAATGCTGCAGGCCTGGACCCGTTCCGGCGCGCTGCAAGAGCAGGTAGCGAACAAGATGCAGGAGTGGTTTGAGTCGGGTCTGCAACAGTGGGATATTTCCCGCGACGCGCCCTATTTCGGCTTTGAGATCCCGGACGCACCAGGCAAATACTTCTACGTCTTGCTGGATGCGCCAATCGGCTATATGGGCTCATTCAAGAACCTGTGCGACAAACGCGGCGATCTGGACTTCGACGAGTTCTGGCGCAAAGACTCCAGCACCGAGCTGTATCACTTCATCGGCAAAGACATCGTTTATTTCCACAGCCTGTTCTGGCCGGCGATGCTGGAAGGCAGTAACTTCCGCAAACCGACCAACCTGTTCGTACATGGCTATGTGACGGTTAACGGCGCCAAGATGTCCAAGTCCCGCGGCACCTTTATCAAGGCCGGCACCTACCTGCAACATCTGGATGCCGACTGCCTGCGTTACTACTACACCGCCAAGCTGTCCTCGCGCATCGACGACATCGACCTGAATCTGGAAGATTTCGTGCAACGCGTGAACGCCGATATCGTGAACAAGGTGGTTAACCTGGCATCGCGCAACGCCGGCTTTATCAGCAAGCGTTTTGGCGGCCAACTGGCCGATAACCTGGCCGATCCTGCGCTGTACCAAACCTTCGTTGACGCGGCAGGAAGCATCGCCGAGGCCTACGCCAGCCGTGAGTCCGGCCGAGCAATCCGCGAAATCATGGCGCTGGCCGATCTGGCCAACCGCTATGTGGATGAGCAGGCACCTTGGGTCGTCGCGAAGCAAGAAGGCCGCGATGCCGATTTGCAAGCCATCTGCTCGATGGGCATCAATCTGTTCCGCGTACTGATGACCTACCTCAAGCCGGTGCTGCCATCGCTGACGGAACGTACCGAAGCCTTCCTCAACTGCGAACTGACCTGGGATGCGATCCAGCAGCCGCTGCTGGGCCATCAGGTCAATGCGTTCAAAGCCCTGTTCAACCGTATCGACCTGGACAAGGTGAATGAAATGGTCAGCGCTTCAAAAGAAGACATGGCAGCGGCTAAAGTGGTCAGCGGCCCGCTGGCTGAAGATCCGATTCAGGAAACCATCACCTTTGACGATTTCGCCAAGGTTGATATGCGCATCGCCTTGATCAAGAGCGCCGACTTTGTCGAAGGCTCTGACAAACTGCTGAAACTGCAGTTGGATCTGGGCGGCGAGTCTCGTCAGATCTTCTCCGGCATCCGTTCCGCCTACCCGGATCCGAAAGCGCTCGAAGGCCGCCTGACCATCATGGTCGCCAACCTTGCGCCGCGCAAAATGCGTTTCGGCATCTCTGAAGGCATGGTGATGGCTGCCGGCCCTGGCGGCAAAGAGATCTTCCTGCTCAGCCCGGACAGCGGTGCTCAGCCAGGAATGCAGGTGAAGTAACTTCCGCTTTACTGCCATAAGGGCCAAGCAACAGCTTGGCCCTTTTTTATTTGTGCCCCCCTCAAAAGACGCCATCGCAGGCAAATTTTGCATGCCGCCCAAAAGCGATATATTTCAGCACTACATATAGACGTCCAGATGTAAGGACTGCTATAAATAACGCCTTACCGGGATAGCCATCACCTGCTTTTGGAGCCAATAATAATGAAAACGATAAAAACACCGCTACTGGCCATTGGCCTGCTGGCCGCCCTGCCACTGTTCGCCGCAGAATCGTCCACGCCGGCTCCGGTGCCAACCGCCATCGCCCAGCATCAGGGGCCGATCCGCATTGCAGTGATCCGCAATCTGGGTTCAGACGACAACACCACTCAGTTTCTGGCCGGCGCCATTCAGGAAGGGCGTAAGCTGGGTTTCAAAGTAGATACCTTCCTCAGCAACGGTGACGATGCGCGTTTTCAAGATTTCGTGAACCAGGCTGTCAGCCAAAAATATGACGGCATTATTCTCTCGCAGGGCCGTGCGCCCTATTCCACCGATTTGGTCAAACGCATTGCGGCGGCGGGCATTGCCGTCTCCGTATTTGATACCGACGTCAGCGGCAGCATTCCCGGCGTAACGGTTTCGCAACAGGATGACGCTTCGCTGGCAAATGAGTCGTTCGGCCAACTGATTAAAGACTTCAACGGGAAAGCCAATATCATCAAGCTTTGGGTCGCCGGTTTCCCGCCGATGGAGCGCCGTCAGGCTGCCTACCAGCAGTTGCTGAAGCAAAATCCGGGCATTCATGAGTTGGAATCGATCGGCGCAGTGTCATCGGACGTGCAGGGCGATACCGCCAACAAGGTTGGCGCGGTGCTGGCCAAATATCCGAAAGGCAAGATTGACGCGATCTGGGGCACCTGGGATGCCTTTAGCCAAGGCGCCTACAAGGCTCTGAAAGAAAATGGCCGTACCGAAATCAAACTGTACAGCATCGATATCTCCAATCAGGATCTGCAACTGATGCGCGAAGCCAATAGCCCGTGGAAAGTCAGCGTAGCGGTGGATACCAAGCTGATTGGTGCGGTAAACCTGCGTCTGGTGGCGAACAAAATTGCCGGTGAACCTACGCCTGCAACCTATGAGTTCAAGGCCGCGTCTATTCCGCAGGCGTTGTTGGCCAGCCAGCCGGGGCCGGTCAACGTGGCCGGGCTGGCAAAAATTATCCCGGGCTGGGGCAGCAGCAACGATTTTATCCAGCCCTGGTTCGCCACGCTGCAGGCTAAATCGGGCAAATAATCTCTTCCGCTGATCCCCAGATAAAGAGGGGCGCTGCATGCGGCGCCCCTATTGTTCGGGGCAGCGGCAGCGTGAAAAGCGGCGGCGTAACCTCTTTTTTTCACACAGCATCTTCCCAGTCGGCCAAAATGAGCTATGTTATCAACATCGCTCAATAGCTGTATGCATAAACAGGTCCGACATGAAGGGATTCCCACCGCTGATCATCGCACTGCTGGCCAGTTCGCTGGTGTTGACCATTGGCCGCGGCGTCACGCTGCCGTTCATTACTATTTACCTCACCGGGCATTTCCACCTGTTGCCGAAAAGCGTCGGCATTATTCTGGGCATCAGCCTGGCGATCGGCATTTTCGCCAGCCTGTATGGTGGCTATCTGGTGGACAAGTTCAACAAAAACACATTGATCCTGCTTTCCATTTTACTGTTCGCCCTGAGCTTTTTCGCCATCCCGTGGATCCCGCGCCCGGGAGGCATCGTTCTGGTGCTGGCGATCCTGCATACTGCCTATTCGGTGCTGGGCATCACCATTAAAGCGTGCTTTGCCGACTGGCTGCCGGTCACGCAGCGTATAAAAGCCTTTTCGCTCAATTACACGCTGGTAAATGTCGGCTGGGCGGTGGGGTCATCTCTGGGCGTTATGGTGGCCGGGCTGAACCCGCTGCTGCCGTTCTACCTCTCCGGTGGGCTGGCCTTATTGACGGTGGCGACACTGAGCTTTCGTCTGCGTGGGCAGTTGCATTCAGGGCAACCCGCGGCCGCCGAATCTGCGCCGACCACATTGCCTGATTTTCGTCAGACGCTGGCCATCCTGCGCAGCGATCGTCGGCTGATTTACTTTACGCTCGGCAGTACGCTGGGGGCTGTCGTTTTCGGCCAGTTCACCGGCTATCTGTCGCAATACCTGATTATCGTATCGAACGCCGAATTCGCGTACAAAATCATTGGCATGGTGATGATCGTCAATGCCTGTATCGTCATCGCGTTGCAGTATTTGCTGAGCCGGGGCATGCGTCAGGAAAACATGCTGCGCTGGCTGGCGCTGGGCACACTCTTTTTCATTGTCGGGCTGATCGGTTTCATGCTGGCGGGGCAATCCGTCTGGCTGTGGGCCGTGGCCATGGCGATATTCACGCTGGGGGAGATTATCGTTATCCCGGTGGAATATATGTTTATCGACTTTATCGCACCTGCGCATCTGAAGGGCAGCTACTACGGCGTGCAAAACCTCAGTGCGTTGGGGGGCGCCATCAACCCGGTGCTCTGCGGTTTTATCCTCAGCTACGCCGCACCGCCATTGATGTTCCTGATGTTGATTGCCGCCGCGTTATTGAGCCTGCTATTCTTTTTCCTCGGCCACCGGCTGGCGCAGAAACAGCAACCGAACTCTATCGCCACCTACGTGGAATAAGACTGCGCGCGACCTTTCGCCGGTGCTGCCAACCTGCCCAACGGGCATGGATGTCATAGAGAGAATTCATGGTGTGATTTGTGGCGCAGGTCACAGTTTAATTGTATGATGAATACATCAGTTAAACGGGAAAAGGTGATGGCCAACGTGCTTACACTGTGCTGGAAATACCTGAGGGCAATCGTCCTTATCTACCTCTGCTTGTTTGCCGGCAATGCCATCGCGGCGCTACTGCCGATCGCCATTCCCGGTAGCATTATCGGCATGCTAATCCTGTTTGCCCTGCTCTCCAGCCAAATTTTGCCGGCGAAGTGGGTCAAGCCCGGCTGTCATCTGCTGATCCGTTATATGGTGCTGCTGTTCGTGCCGATTGGCGTCGGCGTGATGAACTATTACGACCAAATCATCGAACATCTCAGCCCGCTGGTGGTTTCCTGCGTTATCAGCACCCTGATGGTGCTGATCGTCGTCGCCTGCACCTCTCATTATTTTCACCGTGAACGTAAAATCATCGGCAGTGACGATCCTGCGGAGGGTAAAAAATGATCCATGAAATCTGGTGGTCATTGCCGTTGACGCTGTTGGTCTACTTTGCGGCTCGCTGGCTGGCTCAGCGGTTGAAGATGCCGCTGCTGAACCCGCTGCTGGTTTCCATGGCGGTGATCATTCCCCTGCTGCTGCTGACCGGCGTTCCCTATGAACGCTATTTTCAGGGCAGCAAAATTCTCAACGATTTGCTGCAACCGGCAGTAGTGGCGCTGGCCTTCCCGCTGTATGAGCAGTTGCACCAGATCCGCGCTCGCTGGAAGTCGATTATCGCAGTGTGCTTTATCGGCAGCATGACGGCGATGATCAGCGGCGGCGCCATCGCGTTGTGGATGGGCGCAACGCCGGAAATTGCCGCATCAATCATGCCGAAATCCGTCACTACGCCGATCGCCATGGCGGTAGCGGGATCCCTTGGCGGCATCCCCGCAATCAGCGCCGTCTGCGTTATTTTCGCCGGCATCTTCGGTTCAGTATTTGGCCATTCGCTGTTCAGGATGCTGAAAATCACCACCCGTTCGGCACGCGGCCTGGCGATGGGCACCGCTTCGCATGCCATAGGCACGGCACGTTGTGCGGAAATGGACTATCAGGAAGGCGCTTTCAGCTCTCTGGCGCTGGTGATCTGCGGGATTATTACTTCTCTGCTGGCGCCCTTTGTCTTCCCGGTGCTGCTGCATCTGTTCGGTTAACGGGTTGGAAACTTGCGATACATCTCGCATTTATCGTTTTCATTGCAGTGATTTCATCAATAAAGAGATATAAATCACACTTTATTGCTTCAAGGCTGCCTAAAATGTTATCCCGTTAACCTGTAGAGAGATTTTCTATGCACCCGCGTTTTCACACCGCTTTCGGCGAACTGTCCGCGACATTGCAATCCGTCCTGCTGCCTTATTTTGATGCGCCTGATTTCCCGGCCATGTTCAGAGCGGAGCAGGTAGACGCGATCAAGCAGCGCTGCGGGCTGGATGATGATGCTCTGGCATTTGCCCTGCTGCCTTTGGCGGCGGCCTGCTCGTTGACGCCGATCTCCCATTTCCACGTCGGTGCCATTGCCCGCGGCCAGAGCGGCAACCTCTATTTTGGCGCCAATATGGAATTCAGCGGTGCGCCGATGCAACAAACCATTCATGCAGAACAGTGTGCCGTGACCCACGCCTGGTTGCGCGGTGAGCCTGGCCTGGTCTCCATCACCGTTAACTACACGCCTTGCGGCCACTGCCGCCAGTTTATGAACGAACTGAACAGCGGCAGCGGCCTGCAAATTCGCCTGCCCGGTCGTGAGCCGGCCACGCTTGGCGACTATCTGCCGGACTCGTTCGGCCCGAAAGACCTGGATATCGCCACGCTGCTGATGGATCGGGTCGATCAGGGCTACCAGTTGACGCTGTCTGACGAACTGGAGAAAGCCGCGCTGGCGGCCGCTAACCAAAGCCATGCCCCCTACAGCAACGCCCACAGCGGTGTCGCGCTGGAGGCCGAAGACGGTACGATTTATGCCGGGCGCTATGCGGAGAACGCCGCCTTTAACCCGAGCCTGCCGCCGCTGCAGGCCGCGTTGATTCTGCTGAACGTCTCCGGAAGCGACTGCCAGAAAATCCGCCGCGCGGTACTGGCCGAGCCGCAAACCGCTATCCTCACCCAGTGGGATGCTACCCGCGCCACGCTGGAAGCGCTGGGTTGCCAAAACGTCAGCCGCATCACTTTCTAATCCCGATCACGGCGGTGCCGCCCGGCGCCGCTGTTAACAGCCCCGTAAGCCGATTACAATGGCATTCACGTCTTAAAACACTTTCTTTAGTTAAATTAGGACGTGATCGTCGATAATTACGCCAATTTACCTCATGATCCGATAACAATTGCTGTACATATTTTCCCGATCTTTTAGGATCGGCATCATAAAAGCTATCCGATACGTTGAAGAGCAAAACAATGGAACTTGAATACGAAAGCAAACGCCCCCTCTACATCCCTTACGCCGGCCCGATTCTGCTGGAATTTCCGCTGCTGAACAAAGGCAGCGCCTTCACTGAAGATGAACGCAGCCATTTCAACCTGCACGGTTTACTGCCTGAAGCGGTGGAAACCATCGAAGAGCAGGTTGAGCGCGCCTATCGTCAGTATCAGGATTTCAAGAACGATAACGACAAACACATCTATCTGCGCAACATCCAGGATACCAACGAAACCCTGTTTTACCGCCTGCTGGACGCGCATCTGAGCGAGATGATGCCCATCATCTACACCCCGACGGTCGGCGAAGCCTGTGAGCATTTCTCCGACATCTACCGCCGCGCGCGCGGGCTGTTTATCTCTTACCCAAACCGCGATCGCATCGACGACATGCTGCAAAACGCCACCAAGCAAAACGTCAAAGTGATCGTGGTCACCGACGGTGAGCGTATTCTCGGCCTGGGCGATCAGGGCATCGGCAGCATGGGCATTCCTATCGGCAAGCTGTCGCTGTATACCGCCTGTGGCGGCATCAGCCCGGCCTATACCCTGCCGGTAGTGCTGGACGTTGGCACCAACAACCCGCAGCGCCTTAACGATCCGCTGTACATGGGCTGGCGCCACCCGCGCATCTCCGGCGATGAATACCACGCCTTTGTCGAAGAGTTCATTCAGGCCGTAAAACGCCGCTGGCCAAATGTGCTGCTGCAGTTCGAAGACTTCGCGCAGAACAACGCCACTCCGCTGCTGAACCGCTATCGCGATGAGATTTGCTGCTTCAACGACGATATTCAGGGCACCGCAGCGGTCACCCTTGGCAGCCTGATCGCCGCCAGCCGCGCCGCCGGCAGCCAGTTGCGCGACCAAACCGTGACCTTCCTTGGCGCCGGTTCAGCCGGTTGCGGCATCGCCGAGCAGATTATCGCGCAGATGAAATCTGAAGGGTTGAGCGAAGCCGAAGCGCGCGCCCGGGTCTTCATGGTGGACCGTTTCGGCCTGCTGACCGACAAACTGCCCAACCTGCTCGATTTCCAGAGCAAACTGGTGCAAAAGAGCGAGAACCTGGCTTCATGGCAGACCTCCAGCGACGCTATCTCGCTGCTGGACGTAGTGCGTAACGCCAAACCGAGCATTTTGATCGGCGTTTCCGGCCAGCCGGGCCTGTTTACCGAAGAGCTGATCCGCGAAATGCACAAGCATTGTCCGCGTCCGATCGTCATGCCGCTGTCCAACCCGACCTCGCGCGTGGAAGCCCGCTCGGAAGACATCATCAACTGGACCGACGGTGCCGCGCTGGTCGCGACCGGCAGCCCGTTCGCGCCGGTGAGCTATAAAGACCAGCTGTTCCCTATCGCCCAATGCAACAACTCCTATATCTTCCCGGGGATTGGTTTGGGCGTGTTGGCTTCCGGCGCCACTCGCGTGACCGACGCCATGCTGATGGCCGCCAGCCGTGCGCTGGCAGATTGTTCGCCGCTGGCGACCGACGGACATGGCGCACTGTTGCCGAATATCGACGATATTCAGGGCGTCTCCAAGTGCATCGCGATGGAAGTGGGTAAAGCGGCGCAGCTGCAGGGAATGGCGGTGGTCACCTCTGAAGAAGCGCTGTCGAAAGCCATTGAACACAACTTCTGGCGACCGCAGTACCGCAGCTACAAACGCACCTCGTTCTGATTTACGCAGGTGAAGCGCAAGGTCCGGCACTCCGGACCTTTTTTATTGTCAAAACCGCCTAAAAATGCGGCGCAATACGTGCTTCAGGCGGCGGACAGCTTGCGTCAGCCAGTCAGGTAAAGTAGCCTTGAGCCATCTTTTTTGGCCCCTGTGCGCGTAAGGCAATAACATGTGGAAACGCCTGATAATCAGCCTGTTCATCATCATTGCGGTGTTGATGCTCTCAGCGCTCGCGCTCGATCGCTGGATCAGTTGGAAAACCGCACCTTACGTCTACGACGAACTCCAGGGTCTGCCCCATCGCCAGGTTGGCGTGGTGCTAGGCACCGCCAAATATTACCGTACCGGCGTCATCAACCAGTATTACCGTTACCGTATTCAGGGCGCGATTAACGCCTATAACAGCGGCAAGGTGAAATACCTGCTGCTGAGCGGAGACAATGCCCAGCAAAGCTATAACGAGCCCATGACCATGCGCCGCGATCTGATCGCCGCAGGCGTGGCGCCCAGCGATATCGTGCTGGATTACGCCGGGTTCCGCACCCTGGACTCCATAGTGCGCACCCGCAAGGTGTTCGACACCAATGACTTCATCATTATCACCCAGCGCTTCCACTGCGAGCGCGCGCTGTTTATTGCCCTGCATATGGGGATCCAGGCTCAATGCTACGCAGTACCGTCGCCGAAAGACATGATGACGGTGCGCGCTCGCGAGATCTTCGCCCGCCTTGGCGCGCTGACCGATCTGTACATTCTCAAACGCGAACCGCGCTTCCTCGGCCCGCTGATCCCCATCTCCTCCATGCACGCGGTGCCGGAAGACGCCCAGGGTTATCCGGCGGTGTCGCCAGAGCAACTGGTGGAACTGGAACACAAGCTGAAAGAAGAAAAGCAAAAGGCCAAACAGCCTTAGCTGCAACGGTGAAAATAAAAACGGTCGGCATTTGCCGACCGTTTTTATTGCTGCGGAGCGCTTATTTCTTCTTGGCGTATTTCAGCGAGTCCAGCGCCACGGCGAAGATAATGATGCCGCCCTTGATGATGTACTGCCAATAAGGGTTAACGCCAATGTAGGTCAGCCCGTAGTTGATGACGGTAAAGATGATCACCCCGGTCACTACGCCCAACACTGTCCCCACCCCACCGGCAAAGGACACGCCGCCCACCACGCAGGCGGCGATGGCATCCAGCTCATACATAAAGCCGAGGTTGTTGGTGGCGCTGCCGATACGGCCGGCTTCCAACAGGCCGCCGAAGGCATAGAACACGCCGGACAGCGCATAGATCATGATCAGGTTCAACGGCACGTTCACGCCGGAAACCTTTGCCGCTTCCGGGTTACCGCCGATGGCGAAGATATTTTTGCCGAAGCGGGTTTTATTCCACAGGATCCAGACAAAAATAATCGCGATAATGGCGTAGAAGGTAATGTACGACAGCTTAAAGTCGCCAAAGCGCAGGAATCCCTGGGCAAAGCTGGAGAACTTCGGATCGAACCCCGCCACCGGCGAAGCGCCGACAGAATCGTAATACAGCGAGTTGATGCCGTAGACGATGATCATGGTACCCAGGGTGGTAATAAACGGCGTCACATTCAAGTAGGCGATGATCAGACCGTTCACCAGGCCGATCACCGCACCCACGGCGCACACCAGCAGGATCACCAGCGGAATAGACCAGGTTTCCATATGCGGAAACACTTTATTGACGTTGTCCATCGACTGCAGCAGCGTTGCCGCCACCACCGCCGCCAGCCCAACCTGGCGCCCGGCGGACAGGTCTGTGCCCTGAGTCACGATCAGCCCGGCCACGCCCAGTGCAATAATGATACGCACCGATGACTGGGTCAGGATGTTGCTCAGGTTCATTAAACTGAGGAAAGTCGGGTCCTGGATAATAATAATTGCCAGCAGCACCAGCAATACCACGTAAATGCCACCTTCTTTAAAATAGGTGAACAAAGTTTTTTTATTCAGCGCGTTCATAATTCTGATCCTTAAAGGTGCAGGGATGCGAGACGTAAAATTTCATTTTGCGAGGTCTGTTTGGTGTTGACGATGCCCGCAACCTGACCATTACTCATCACCAGTATTCTGTCGGTAATTCCCAAAAGCTCCGGCATTTCGGACGAGACAATAATGATCCCCTTGCCCTTCTTCGCCAATTCGGTCATTAACTGATAAATTTCGAATTTGGCGCCGACGTCAATGCCGCGCGTCGGTTCATCCAGCATTAATATTTCCGGTTGGGTTAGCAGCCAGCGGCCGATAATCACCTTCTGCTGGTTACCGCCGGACAGCGAACCGATATGGGTGTGGTGGCCCGGCGTTTTGACCCGCATGGCGTCGATCACCCATTGGGTGTCGCTTTTCATCCGGGCGTTGTCCAGCAGACCGATTTTATTTTTATAGTTGCGGATATTGGATATCAGCGAGTTAAAGCCCACGTCCAGATAGGCGTAAATCCCGGTAGAGCGTCGCTCTTCCGTTACCAGTGCAAAACCGTGGTTAATCGCTTCATTGGCGCTGTGATTGTTGATGGCCTTGCCGTGCAGCTTGATGGTGCCTGCCACTTTTTCACGGATACCGAACAGGGTTTCCACAATGTCCGTGCGCTTGGCGCCCACCAACCCGGCAATGCCAAGAATTTCACCCTGGTGCAGATCGAAGGAAACATCGCGAATGGAAGGCTGGCGCAATGACGTCAGGTTCTTCACCTCCAGAATCACCTCTCCCGGCGTATTCTGTCTGTCGGGGAAACGCTGACTGAGCGAACGGCCCACCATCATCGAGATGATCTTGTCCATATCCAGCCCTTCCAGCGGCTGAGTGGCGATCCACTGGCCGTCGCGCAGGATGGTGATTTCATCGCACAGTTGGAAGATCTCTTCCATTTTGTGCGAGATATAAACAATACCGCAGCCGCGCTCTTTCAGCTTGCGAATAATGGTGAACAAATGGTTCACCTCTTTTTCCGTCAGCGACGAGGTCGGCTCATCCATAATGACAATCTTGGCGTCATAGGAAAACGCCTTGGCGATTTCGATCATCTGCATTTGCGATACCGATAGCGTGCCCACTTTATCCCGTGGGTTGATATCGATATCCAGCTCGTCGAATATCGCCTGGGTGTCCTTCAACATCTTTTCCTGATCGACAAACATGCCTTTGGTCGGATAACGCCCCAGCCACATGTTGTCCATCACGGTGCGCTGCAGGACCAGGTTTAACTCCTGATGCACCATTGAAACGCCGTGTTCCAGCGCCTCTTTTGAGCTTTTGAAATCAATTTCCCGGCCCTGAAAAACAATACTGCCGGCATCTTTTTTATAAATGCCAAACAGGCATTTTAATAATGTCGATTTCCCGGCGCCGTTCTCTCCCATTAACGCATGAATGGAGTGCGGACGAACGCGCAGGTTAACATTATCCAATGCCTTGACGCCGGGGAATGACTTACTGATATCGGTCATTTCCAGGAGGAATTCGCGTGGGCTGTCGGCCATAAATACACCTGGCTATTATTGTACCCCTCGTCTTTCAAACCGCAGCGTTGTCCGCTGCACCGTGAAATCCGTCGGGTATAGGCTGTCATTTTAATAAAAAATTCCCCCGCCTGCGGCTTTCCTGGTGTTGGCGCTGAGCGCACCCCAGGCGGGGTCATTACGGCTTATCTCAGAACTTACTTAACAAACTGAGACAGATTGTCTTTATCTACGCCAACGTAAGGAATGCGCACCACTTTATTTTCGATTTTATATTGGGTGCCGTCGGCGGCCGGTTTGCCTGCAGCCAGGTTTTTCGCCAATTCGAAGGTGGCTTTAGCCTGATTGTCGGCATCGTTCAGCACCGTCCCCGCCATGGCGCCGGATTTGACCATCGCCAGAGCTTCCGGCAACGCATCCACGCCGAATACCGGAATGCTGGATTTGTTGTGTGCCTTCAGCGCTTCTACCGCGCCCATTGCCATTGCATCGTTGTTGGCGATAACCACTTCAATTTTGTTGGCGTTCGGGCCGGACAACCAGGCGTCCATTTTGTCTTTCGCCTGAGCGGTGTCCCACATGGCGGTGTCCATCTGCAGTTGCTGAGTTTTAAGACCGCCTTCGTTCAAGGTCTTCACCACATAGGTGGTGCGCGCTTCGGCATCCGGGTGGCCCGGTTCGCCTTTCAGCAATACATACTGAATCTGACCGTCTTTGTTCAGATCCCAGTTCGGGTTGGCTTTCCAGTGCTTGGCGATCAGCTGGCCCTGGATCACGCCGGACTCCTTGGAGTCGGTCCCGACATAAAACGCTTTGTCGTAGCTGTCCAGCGCTTTGCGGGAAGGCTCTTTGTTGTAAAACACGACAGGGATATCGTTTGCGCGTGCCTTATCGATAACCACCGGAGCGGCGGCAGGGTCAACCAGGTTAATCGCCAGCGCTTTCACGCCTTTGGCGATCAGCACATCAATCTGGTCGTTTTGCTTGGACTGATCGTTCTGCGAGTCATTCATCAGCAGAGTGATATCCGGAGAGGCCTTGGCGTCTTTCTCGATCGCCTTGCGCACTACCGACATAAAGTTGTCGTCGTATTTATAAATGGTGACGCCAATACGGGTATCTGCGTGAGCTGCAGCACCAAACATCATGGCTGCGGCCGTCGCGGCCAGGGTGAAAACCTTCTTATTCATTGTCTGTCTCCGGTTTATGTAGGTCGTACTCGGTATTGAGCCAAAGGTAACCGGCGGTGGGTGCACGACCGGGTCTGGCAGGTTCCCTGTCATCCGTGAATCATGTTATTCCTGAAAAGTGCTGTGTCAGCGCGAGATAAAAACGGCAGCGGCAAGTGCCTTTGCGCCGGAAAACGCCTAGAGCATAGACGGGGTGATGTTAATAATCTGTGAATTTTCTCACAGATTGAAAACGGTTACACAAGATTAAATCTTCAGAGAGTGACCGCCGCCTCACTTTGCCAGGGGGCATCGGAATGGCGACGTACCAGAGTAGGCATAAACAGGTGGCTCGCCTGTGGCTCCAGCCCGCCAGCCGCGCCCCGCAGGGCCAATTCGGTGGCAAGAGTCGCCATGGTAACAATGGGATAGCGTACCGTGGTCAGTTTGGGGCTGGTATAGCGTGCAATGGGGATATCATCGAACCCCACTATCGAGAAATTTTGCGGCACAATGATACCGTTTTCTTTCAGCACCGCCATGGCACCGGCGGCCATAGCATCGTTGTAAGCGAACACGGCGCTCAGATGCAGATTACGGCCAAGCAGCTCGACCATCGCGGCCTCCCCGCCCTGCAGATCCGGCGAACCGTAAGCGCGCCAGCTGTCCGGCGTCGCCAGCCCCGCCACGCTCATCGCCTGTTCATAGCCCTGCTGACGCAGCGGCCCGTCTTCGATCGGGTGATTGGAGCCCAGATAGCCAATACGTTGATGGCCCTGCGACAGCAGCAGGCGCATCGCCATCTCCGCGCCGCTGACGTTATCCAGGCCAACGCAGCGGTGTTCGTAGCCGGCGATGATTCGGTTAATCAGCACCATACCCGGCACCTGTTCGAGAAAGGCGATCAACTCGGCGTCACACAAAGCCTTTGCATGAACAATCAAGGCATTGCATCGCTGCCGAATCAATACTTCGATGGCATGACGCTCTTTTTCCGCCTGATGGTAACTGTTGCCTATCAGCAGGTATTTGTGGTTTTTCTGCGCCACAGTGTCTACCGCTTTCACCAAAGCGCCAAAGAAGGGGTCGGAAACGTCCATCACCACCACGCCGAGGGTATCGCTGCTTTGGGTGGCCAACGCCTGCGCATTGGCATTGGGCCGATAGCCCAGCTCCGCTACCGCCTGCAGCACCCCTTCACGCGTCTGTTTGCTGGTCAGGGCGCTATTGTTCAGCACGCGGGAGACGGTCGCCACGGACACGCCCGCGCGTTTCGCCACGTCGCGAATGGTGATTGGGTGAACAGAGGCCATGAAAGATCCTGAGGTCGGGGTAGTTGACAGTGGCGCTATCCTACCCCGTTTGTCATCCTCCTCTGCGTGAATTACGTCACAGGAAAGAAAACGTTTACATACATTTTTTTAACCTGCCTGCGCCAGATCTCAGTTCAGCGCCTTGGTTTCCGCTTGGCCGGCGGCCAGATGAGTCAATTTGCGCCACAGCCACTCTACCGGCCCCTGCGGGAAGTGCCTCAACCACAGGTTGGAAAACAACAGGTTAGCCAGCCAGACCAACGGCACAAACGCCAACAGTTGCAGGCGGTCAAACTGCTGATACAGGCCAAAGCGATAGAACAGCGTGGTGCAAATCAGCGTTTGCAGCAGATAGTTGCTCAGCGCCATACGCCCGACCTGCGTCAGCCAATGGCCGATGCGCAAGCGCGACAGCGTAGGCCAGAAACCGTAACACAGCGCCAGATAGCCCATCGCCTGCAGCGGCGAGCCCAACTCACGCGGCACCTGCAATAAAAACCCGCTCCAGCGGTAGTCCCAGTGCAGATGCCATTGCAACGCCACCGCCGGCACTTGGATCAGCAATGAAAGCGGTATCAGCCAGGCCGCCTGCCGGCGATAGTAGCCCGGCGAATAGGTACCGCGCAGCCAACCGCTGCGCATCAACCCCGCGCCGAACAACATCAGGCCCGCCAGTTCCCAGCCGTATTGAGCGCCAATCGCCAGCAGGCTGGAAGACAGCAGGTCAACACGGCTGCGCCATGCCTCCATGCCCCCCTGCAATTTCCAGAACTTCTCATACTGCAGCTCAGCTACGCCGGGTTGCCAGAAACCGCCCGGCTCACCGTGCGAAACGAACCCCAGCAGCAGCAACACCCCAACGCCAATCAGGTACAGCACCACGCCGGTTTTCAGCAGTTGATACGTTTCTTTCGCGTCGCGGATCATCCGCCAGCACACCAGGCCGATTAAGCCGTAAGCCAGCAAAATATCACCGTCCCAGAGGAAAATGGCATGCCCCAGACCAAACAGCACCAACCACGACAGCCGGGCGCGTATCCAACCTTTGCCGCGGCGCAGCAGCATTTGCAGACCTGCGCCGAATAACAGGGCAAACATGGCCAGGAACTTGGCCTGCGCGAAAATATCCAGCAGCGCCCAGGTCCAGGCATCGCGAGAAGTCGGCAGCCCCAGATAGGCCGGGTTAAGGTAGGCCGCCTTTGGCAAGCCAAAGGCGCTGATATTCAGCAGAAGAATGCCGAGAATGGCGATACCTCGCACGCAGTCCAGCGTGGCGATGCGTGGCAAGGGGGCCGTGGAGCTAGTGTTCATTATTTTACCGCTGTATGCCGGTCATTAAAAAGGCGCCCGCAGGCGCCTGTTATAGTTGAAGCTGCCTCTGTGTTGACTGCGTGCACTTACCCGAATCACTTACCTGAGTAAGCTCATCGGGATAAGCGCCCTTGCCGCCTTGATGCAACTCCAACTATCTAGGGTAGAAATGGCCCGCCATCACCCCTGGTGATGACGCACCGCGCGCAAAAACTCCTGGCGCGTGTTCTGGCTGGACTTGAACAGCCCGCCCAGAGAAGTGGTGGTGGTGGCGCTGGTCGCGTCACGGATGCCGCGTGCCTTCACACAATAATGGACCGCATCGATCGATACCGCCACGTTATTGGTACCGAGCAAGGTTTGCAATGCCACCAGGATCTGCTGAGTCAAACGCTCCTGCACCTGGGGGCGCTGGGAGAAGAACTGCACGATACGGTTGATTTTCGACAGGCCAATGACCGCATCTTTCGGAATGTAGGCCACGGTCGCTTTGCCGTCGATGGTCACGAAGTGATGCTCGCAGGTGCTGGTCAGCGTGATATCGCGCACCGTCACCATTTCATCTACCTTCATCTTGTTTTCGATGACGGTGATTTTTGGGAAGTTGGCGTAGTCCAGACCGGAGAAAATCTCATCGACATACATTTTGGCAATGCGGTGCGGAGTTTCCGCCAGGCTGTCGTCGGACAGATCGAGATTAAGCAGCTGCATGATTTCCGTCATGTGCTCTTTAATACGACGTTTGCGCGTTTCGCGATCCAGCACTTCACCGCGCAACGGGGTTTCCAGACCACGCTCTTCGAGCGCTGCGTGAACCAGGGCAGCTTCTTTACTTAATGATGTCATTTATTCTCTCCAACGGACTTGAACTCACCCATCCGGCGGCTTTACCGGGCAGACAGGTGAATTGCATACTCTCCTGACGGCAGAAGTTTCCGTAGTTGATAACGTGAACTCGGTCAAGATTTTGCCTCCACTCTAGAGGAGAGTGAAGGGATTATCCAGTGATTGTACTTCAACCGCAGGTGAAATATTCGCATTTAGCACAATCAGGCCTGCTGCGGGTATCCCGCGTTTTTTGTACGGAATTTAATCACGGCGGCGTCGGTTTTCGCGCCAATTCGCGCGCCGGCGTATTCACCACCAGCAGACCGGCCACGATCAGACCCACAACCGCCACATACAGCGCCGGTTCCAGCCTGTGGGTCAATGCCGTCGACAGCGCCGACAACGTAGGGCCAACCAGTTGCCCCAGCGCATAACCGGTGGTCAACAATCCCGCCATATAGCGCGCATGGTTGGGCGCCAACTCCCGGCCATGCTGGATGGAAAGCTGCACCACGCTGAGGAAACCGCCGCCGGTAAGCAGCGCTCCCAGCGCCAACCCGGCCACACCCGGTACCACTTCCGCACACAATACCCCCAGCGCCTGCACCCACAGGGTAATAGCCAGACGTGACTGAGTGGTCAGCCGGTGGCGGGTCAGAATGCCGAGGACGATCCCCAACACCGCCGCACCACCGAAGATCGGCCAAACGAATTGAGCGAACACGCTGTCGGGGAAACGCGCCGCCGCCATCTGCGACAGAAAGGTCGCCGGCAGAATATAGCCAAACCCCGCCAGACTGTAGCTCCATACCAGGCGTTTCAACGCCGGGGTCAGTTGCAGCGGCTCCGCTGCCACGTTGGGGCGATGCAACTCGCCGGCACGCGGCAGGTTGATGCTGATGGCGCCAATCAGTACCAGCGCCAATACGCCGTACACCATCCAGGCCTGCGACGCCGTCAGGGCCAGGCTATGAATGCCCACCGCCAACATGCCGCTGATAAAAATTCCGGCACCCGGGCCGGCGAATACCGCCGCGCTCAGCGCTGGCCGGCCATAATGCGCCAACCGCTCGTTGGTCCAGGCCGCCACCAATACCATCGACCAGCCGCTGGCCCAGCCGATGACAAATCGCACCGCACCATGCCACCACTCGCCCTGCACCACGGCGGAAAGCAGCGTCAAGGCCACCGCACCCCACACGCCCAGCCACAGCCGGCGCTCAACGTGGCGGCTGGCGCGCATGGCGTCGTAAGCGCCGCACAGATACCCAAGGTAGTTGATCGCCGCCACCAGCCCGGCCCCGGTCAGGGTAAACTGGTGCTCGGCAATCATCAGCGGCACCTGCGGGGTAAAGGCGAAGCGCCCAATCCCCATCGCGACGATCAACGCAATAAAACCGCTCAGGGCAATTCTTAAGGCCATGTAGAGTTATCCAAACTGTTAAAAGAGAGTTGCCAGCATCATGCCGCAGTATTAAACTCACAAAAAATGAATAATACTCATCAAGTTCATCACGAAAAGAGAAGACCATGGATCTGACCCAGCTTCGCATGTTCTGCAGCGTCGCCGAAACCGGCTCCGTCGCCCGTGCCGCCGAGCAACTGCACCGCGTGCCGTCGAACCTGACCACGCGCCTGCGTCAGCTTGAGCAGGAACTGGGCACCGATCTTTTCATCCGCGAAAAACAGCGCCTGCGCCTTTCGCCGATGGGTCACAACTTTCTCTGCTACGCCAACCGCATTCTGGCGCTCAGCGAAGAGGCCATGAGCATCACCCATGCCGGTGAGCCGGCGGGTAACTTTGCTATCGGCTCGATGGAAAGCACGGCCGCTACCCGCCTGCCTACTCTGCTGGCCGCCTATCATCAGCGTTTTTCGCAGGTGTCGCTGTCGTTGATCACCGGCACCTCGGGCGAAATCACCGAACGGGTGCGCGCCGGTACGTTGGCGGCGGCGCTGGTCGATAGGCCGGTTCAATATGACGAACTCAACGGTTGTATCGCCTTCCCCGAACACATGGTGGTGATCTCCTGCCTTGACCACCTGCCGATTCATAACGCTAAAGACGCCAAAGGCGAAACGCTGTTTGCCTTTCGGGCAAGCTGTTCTTACCGCCTGCGGCTGGAGTCCTGGTTCAAGCGCGAAGGCGTGTTGCCAGGCCAGATTATGGAAATCCAGTCCTACCACGCGATGTTGGCCTGCGTTGCCAGCGGCGCCGGGCTGGCGATGATCCCGCATTCGGTGCTCAGCCTGTTGCCAGGCCATGAACGGGTGAAAGTGCATGCCCTGCCGGATGATATCGCCCAAACCGCCACCTGGTTGCTGTGGCGGCGCGATGCGTTCAGCCCGAACGTGCGGGCGCTGAAAGAACTGATTATTGAACAGGCGGAAACCGCCGCTGTTGACAACACCAACCTCGTTTCATCAGACGCTATCGACATAGCCTGATTTAAAAAATAGACCACTGGAGACTATGATGGAAATGATCAAAACCCGCGCCGCCGTTGCCTGGGGCCCGAACCAGCCGCTGAAAATCGAAGAAGTCGACCTGATGCCACCGCAAAAAGGCGAAGTGCTGGTGCGGATCGTCGCCACCGGCGTCTGCCACACCGACGCTTACACCCTGTCAGGGGCCGATCCGGAAGGCGTGTTCCCGGCTATCCTCGGCCATGAAGGCGGCGGCGTGGTAGAAGCGGTGGGCGAAGGCGTCACCAGCGTGGCGGTCGGCGATCACGTGATCCCGCTGTACACCCCGGAATGCGGCGAGTGCAAATTCTGTAAATCCGGCAAAACCAACCTGTGTCAGGCGATCCGCGCCACCCAGGGTAAAGGCCTGATGCCGGACGGCACGACCCGCTTCTATAAAGACGGCCAGCCAATCTTCCACTACATGGGCACCTCGACCTTCTCCGAATACACCGTAGTACCGGAAATCTCTCTGGCGAAAATCAGCAAAGAAGCGCCGCTGGAAGAAGTCTGCCTTCTGGGTTGCGGCGTCACCACCGGCATGGGTGCGGTGATCAACACCGCCAAAGTGCAAAAAGGCGACACCGTGGCCATCTTCGGCCTCGGCGGCATTGGCCTGTCGGCGATTATCGGCGCTCAGATGGCCGGCGCAGGCCGCATCATCGGTATCGATATCAACACCAGCAAGTTCGATCTGGCGCGCAAACTGGGTGCTACCGATCTGATCAACCCGAAAGACTACGATAAACCTATTCAGGACGTGATCGTTGAGCTGACCGACGGCGGCGTCGATTTCTCCTTCGAGTGCATTGGCAACGTCAACGTGATGCGCTCCGCGCTGGAATGTTGTCATAAAGGCTGGGGCGAATCGGTGATTATCGGCGTAGCCGGTGCCGGCCAAGAGATCTCTACCCGTCCGTTCCAGTTGGTCACCGGCCGCGTCTGGCGCGGTTCCGCCTTCGGTGGCGTCAAGGGCCGTTCGCAGCTGCCGGGCATCGTCCAGCGTTATCTGGACGGCGAGTTCGCACTGAATGACTTTATCACCCACACCATGGGGCTCGATCAGATTAACGAAGCGTTCGATTTGATGCACGAAGGCAAATCAATCCGCTCGGTTATTCACTTCGACAAAAAATAAGCCAGGAGGCAGAGATGAACTCGTCATTAGAACTTCTCGAAGAGCACCGCATGTTCGGTGGCTGGCAACAGCGTTACCGCCATGCAGCGCAGAGCCTGAATTGCAACATGACTTTCAGCATCTATCTGCCGCCGCCGCGTGATGATAACCCGCCGCCGGTGTTGTACTGGCTGTCGGGGCTGACCTGCAATGATGAAAACTTCACGTTGAAGGCCGGTGCGCAACGCATCGCCGCCGAACTGGGTCTGGTGCTGGTGATGGCCGATACCAGCCCGCGCGGCGACGATGTGCCGAACGATGAAGGCTACGATCTGGGCCAGGGCGCCGGGTTCTATTTGAACGCCACGCAGGCGCCGTGGGACAAGCATTTTCGCATGTACGATTACCTCAGCGATGAGCTGCCAGCGCTGATCAATCAGCATTTCAGCGTCAGCGATCGCCAGTCGATCTTTGGCCACTCCATGGGCGGCCATGGCGCGCTGATGCTGGCGTTTCGCAATCCGCAGCGCTTTCGTTCGGTATCGGCGTTCGCGCCGATCGTCAACCCTTGCCAGGTGCCTTGGGGGCGAAAAGCCTTCACCGCCTATCTGGGGAACGACGAAAGCCAGTGGCTGCAATACGACAGTTGCCACCTGCTGGCTAACGGGGCGGAAAAAATGCCGGTGCTGGTGGATCAGGGCGACGGCGATCAGTTCCTGGCGGATCAACTGCAACCGGCGAAACTGGCCGAGCTGGCACGCCAGCGCGACTGGCCGCTGACGCTGCGGATTCAGCCAGGCTACGATCACAGCTACTTCACCATCGCCACCTTTATCGAAGACCACCTGCGCTTCCACGCCGAACACCTGTTCCGCTGATAAAAAAATCCGGGCGGTTTAACCGCCCGTATTTCATCAGATACCGTCGAAAAGAAAATCTATCGCGGCTTTCACCTTGGTTCGGTATTGGGAAGCATCGCAAAATTCAGCGCCCAGGATACGAACGGGAATACTTGCCATCTCATGAGTCAGTTACCCCTTCAGTTTGGGATCCAGCGCATCGCGCAGTCCGTCGCCCAACAGGTTGAACGCCAGCACGGTGAGGAAAATCGCCAAACTGGGGAAAATCGCCACGTGCGGCGCAATCACCATATCGGCTCGCGCCTCGTTGAGCATCGCGCCCCACTCCGGCGTCGGCGGCTGCGCGCCCAGGCCAAGGAACGACAGGCTGGCGGCGGTAATGATGGAAGTGCCGATACGCATGGTGAAATACACCACAATCGACGAAAGAGTGCCCGGCAAAATATGCCGCACGATGATGGTCCAATCCGAAGCGCCGATGCTGCGTGCCGACTCGATATAGGTCAGGTGCTTCAGCACCAGGGTATTACCCCGCACCAACCGGGCAAACGCCGGAATGCTGAAAATGGCCACCGCGATAATCACATTGGCCATGCCACTGCCCATGATCGCCACCACGCCAATCGCCAGCAGGATGCCGGGAAACGCGAACAACACGTCGCAAATGCGCATGGTGATACGATCCCACCAGCCCTCATAATAGCCCGCCAACAGGCCCAGCAACGTGCCAATCAATCCGCCGGCCAGCACCGAGAACACCCCGGCGGCCAGCGAAATGCGCGTGCCCATCAGAATACGGCTAAAAATATCCCGCCCCAGCGAATCCACGCCCAGCCAATGCACCAGCGAAGGGCCTTCGTTCAGGCGGTCATAATCAAAATAGTTTTCCGCATCAAAGGGGGTCAGGTACGGCGCAAACAGCGCTGCCGCCACCAACAGCAACACAAACAGTCCCGCGACCAGCGCCACATGCTGTCGGCGGAAACGCCGCCAAAACTCATGCCACGGCGTACGCACCGCGTTAGGGTTGATCGTCGGCATCGCCTTCAATGCAGCGTTACGTCGCCAATGCTTAATCATGCAGCGCCCTCATTTGTAGCGTATCGCCGGGTTAATTGCCGCATACAGCATGTCCACCAACAGGTTAATCAGAATGAACTCCAGAGAAAACAACAGCACCTCGGCCTGGATCACCGGGTAATCGCGCATCTCGACGGAATCGACCAGCAGCCTGCCCAGCCCCGGCCAGTTAAAGACTTTCTCCACCACGATAGAACCGCCAAGTAGAAAGCCGAACTGCAATCCCATCATGGTCACCACCGGGATCATCGCGTTACGCAGCCCGTGTTTCACCACCACCATGGTTTCTCGCACGCCCTTGGCGCGCGCGGTGCGCATATAGTCTTCTTGCATCACCTCAACGAATGAAGCGCGGGTAAAGCGCGCCATCACCGCCGCCACCGCCGCGCCCAACGTAATCGAGGGCAAAATATAGTGCCGCCAGCTGTCGGCGCCCACCGTCGGCAACCAGCCGAGGTTGACGGAAAATACCTGCATCAGCAACATGCCCAGCGCAAAGGCGGGGAATGAAATGCCCGAGACCGCCAGCGTCATGCCCAGGCGATCCGGCCAGCGGTTTCGCCACACGGCGGACACCATGCCGATGGCCATGCCGAAGATCACGGCCCACAGCATGCTGGTGAGGGTCAGCCACAGCGTTGGCAAAAAGCGCGAGCCGATCTCCTCGCTCACCGGGCGCTTGGACACCATCGAGGTGCCGAAATCGCCCTGTAACGCATTGACAAAAAAATGGACGAACTGCTGAGGCAACGGCTTATCCAGCCCCAGGTCCTTGCGCACCAGTTGCACCACCGCTTCGTCGGCATCCGGCCCCGCAGCCAGCCGCGCCGGATCGCCGGGCAGCAGGTGAACGAACAGAAACACCAGCACCGCGACAATCAGCAGCGTCGGGATCAGACCCAGCAGTCGTTTCAGAAAATAATTAAGCATGTCGGGTTAATCCCCTCACCCCGCCCCCGAATAGAGGGCGGGGATTGGCGCCTTATTTGAGATCGGCATTATCAAAGTTGAACGAGGTATCCGGCATCACATAGAAACCGCTCAGCTGTTTGTTGTTGGCCGACAGCAGGCGCTCGGTCGCCAGGAAGATCCACGGCGCGTCGGCCCAGATCCGGTCCTGCGCATCCTTGTAGAGTTTTTGCTTCTCGGCGCGATCGGTGGTCGCCAGCGCGCCGGTCAGATCCTTGTCCACCTGCGGGTTGCTGTAAAACGCGGTGTTGAACTGTTTGGGTGGCGCAGCCTGGGTGGAGAACAGCGGCGACAGCGCCCAATCCGCCTCGCCGGTCGACGCCGACCAGCCGGTATAGAACATGCGCACGCCGGTGTCTTTCACCCCGACGCTTTCCACCTGCGCGGCACGCTGGCCGGCATCCATCGCGGTCACCGTCACTTTCACCCCAACCTGCGCCAGCTGCTGCTGGGCAAACTGCAGCACTTTCTGCGCGGTGCTGTGATTATGCGAAGACCACAACGTGGTGGTGAAACCGTTCGGGTAACCGGCCTCTTTCAGCAGTTCGCGCGCCTTGACCGGATCGTACGGCCACGGCTTGTAGCGGGTAGCGAAGTCGATCGCCGGCGGTACTGGGCCTTCCGCCGGTACCGCGTAGCCGGAGAACGCCACTTTGATCAGCGCATCCTTGTTGATGGCGTAGTTCAACGCCTGGCGCACTTTCGGATTGTCAAACGGCTTCTGGGTGACGTTCAGACTGATATAACGTTGCAGGATCGACGGAGCCGCCACCACGTCGAGCTTGGCATTGCCTTCCAGCACCTTGGCCTGCTCGTAAGGGATCGGGAAGGCAAAGGTCGCTTCGCCGGTTTGCAGCATCGCCGCACGGGTGTTGTTGTCCACCACCGGGCGCCAGGTGATGCTGTCGAGTTTCGGCAACCCCGGCTTCCAATAGCCGTCGAACTTCTTCACCTTGACGAAGTCGGTCTGGTTCCAGGTCACGAACTGATACGGCCCGGTGCCCACCGGATGGAAACCAATGTCTTTGCCATACTGCTTCAGCGCCGCCGGGGAAATGATCGCCGCCGCCGGGTGCGCCAGATTGTTGATAAAGGCCGAGAACGGTGCCTTCAACACAATTTTCACCGTGTTGGCGTCCACCACTTCGGTTTTGTCGATCATCTTGAACAGGTTGTAGCGCTTGAGATGGCTGTCCGGGTTGCTGGCGCGATCCAGGTTCACCTTCACCGCCTCGGCGTTGAACTCGGTGCCGTCGTGGAATTTCACCCCTGGATGCAGCTTGAGGGTATAAGTCAGGCCGTCTTTACTCACCTCGTAGCCGTCCGCCAGCACGTTAACCAGCTTCATGTCCTTATCGAAGCCGAACAGCCCCTGATAGAAAGACTTGGCCACCGCCTGAGACAGCGTGTCGTTGGCGTCGTACGGGTCCAACGTGGTGAAGTTGGAAGCCACGGCAATCACCGCATCCTTCGCCGCCCAGGCCGGGCCGGCGCCCACCGCCGCCAGCAGCACGGCGGCCACCAACGCATTACGTTTGAATGTGTGCTTCATGTCGCTTGTCTCTCCTGAGGTCTTTAATAAGCACCGGCGATAGGGTGGCGGGCAACAAAGTGCCCCGGCCCAACCTGTACCAGCGGTGCGGTAACGGGTTCATCGCCCAACGCGCGGATCGGGCTGGGAATTTCATCCACCAACAACGGTTGGCGTTTATGGACATGTGCCGGATCGGCCACCGGCACCGCCGCCATCAGTTTGCGGGTGTAAGCGTGCTGCGGGTTGTCGAACACCGCCCGACGCGGGCCAATTTCGACGATCTGGCCGAGGTACATGACCGCCACGCGATGGCTAATGCGTTCCACCACCGCCATATCGTGCGAGATAAACAAGAATGCGATGCCGAGCTCACGCTGCAGATCGAGCAGCAGATTGACGATTTGCGCCTGAATCGACACGTCAAGCGCCGACACCGATTCGTCGGCAATCACCACCTTCGGGTTCAATGCCAGCGCACGCGCAATACAGATACGCTGCCGCTGGCCACCGGAAAACTCATGCGGGTAACGCCGCGCATGCTCAGGTTTCAGCCCTACGCGCTCCAGCAACCAGGCCACACGCGCCTCCGCCGCCTTGCCACGCGCCACGTTATGCACCAGCAGCGGCTCCATAATCGAAAAGCCGACGGTCAACCGCGGGTCCAGCGAAGCGTAAGGATCCTGGAAGATAAACTGGATATCGCGCCGCAGGTGCTGCAACGCCGAGCCTTTCAGTTGGTTTATCTGACGGCCGTCAAAGGTGATGGTGCCGTGCTGGCTGTCCACCAGCTTTAGCAGAGAACGGCCGGTAGTGGATTTGCCGCAGCCGGACTCCCCCACCAGCCCCAGCGTTTCGCCGGGATAGAGATCAAAACTGACGTTTTCCACCGCGTGTACCCGACGGGTGACCCGGTTGAAAAGACCGCTGCGCAGGTCAAAGCGCGTGACCAGGTTTTCCACGCGCAGGATCGGCGCTGCGCCCGGCGGCACGGTATCCTGCGGCAGCCCATTGTCTTCGCCGTTGGGCTGCGGGAATTTGGCCGGGAAGTCTTTATCCGCCATCGAACCCAGCTTCGGCACTGCCGCCAGCAACGCCTGGGTGTAAGGCTGTTGCGGCGCGGCGAACAACTCGCGCACCGGCCCTTGCTCCACTTGCTCGCCCTGATGCATCACCAGCACCCGGTCGGCAAGCTCCGCCACTACGCCCATATCGTGGGTGATAAAAATAACCCCCATCTGCATTTCCTGCTGCAACACGCGAATCAGTTGCAGGATCTGCGCCTGAATGGTGACGTCCAGCGCGGTGGTCGGCTCGTCGGCAATCAGCAGCGCGGGTTTGCAAGATAACGCCATGGCGATCATCACCCGCTGGCGCATGCCGCCGGAAAGCTGGTGCGGATAACGGTTAAGTACCTCTTTGGCTTCGGGAATGCGCACCAGATCGAGCATGCGCAAGGCTTCTTGTTTCGCGGCGCGACCGCCCATCGCCTGATGCAGCCGCAAAGACTCGGCGATCTGCTCGCCTACCGGAAACACCGGATTCAGCGACGTCATCGGTTCCTGAAAAATCATCGCCATATCGGCGCCGCGCAGGGTTCGCAAGGTGCTCTGACGCGCTCGCGCCAGATCCAGCACCTCGCCGTTGCGCCGGCGAAACGGCATAGCGCCGCTGACGATAGCGCCGCCACCCTGCTCAACCAACCGCATCAACGCCAGAGAGGTCACCGATTTGCCCGAGCCGGACTCGCCGACGATCGCCAGCGTTTCGCCGCGATCGATGTCAAATGACAGGTGGCGCACCGCCTCGACGGTGTCGCCCTGTTGGTTAAAACGGATGCCAAGATCGCGTACCGACAGTACGCGCTGCGGCGGCAGAAATAACCCGGAGTCCGCCGCAGGCGGCATTGAAGTATCGGTCATGCACCCTCCTGGTGATCGGTTAGCGATAAATCCCTATGGACGGCGCATCGCCGACATAACCGAAGCCGCGGTACATCCCTTCGCTGTTGAAAGGCAGGGCCACGTTGCCGTGGCGGTCGATGGCGATCAGCCCGCCGCTGCCGCCCATGGCCGGCAGTTTTTCCATCACCACCCGGTCGCTGGCCTGCTGCAGGCTCAGACCGGCGTACTCGATCAAGGCAGAAACGTCATAAGCCGCGACGCCGCGCATGAAGATTTCACCGGTGCCGGTACTGGAGACCGCCACCGTGGCGTTGTTGGCATAGCAGCCGGCGCCGATGATCGGCGTGTCGCCTATCCGGCCGGCCTGTTTATTGGTCATACCGCCGGTTGAGGTGGCGGCCGCCAGATTGCCTAATGCGTCCAGCGCTACCGCACCGACGGTGCCGAATTTGCGATCGGGGTCTATCGGATCGCCGGCCTGCGCCGCGCCGTCGTGATCGAGCAGCACCCGGCCCTGCTCCGCCTGAGCGCGGTGCAGCTGATCAAAACGTTCCTGGGTAAAGAAGAAATCGGGGGCGACCATTTCCAGGCCGTGGGCCGCGGCGAATTTTTCTGCGCCTTCACCGGCGAACAGCACATGTTGGCTGTTTTCCAGCACCGCACGCGCGGCCAGCACCGGATTGCGTATCCGGTTAACGCCCGTCACGGCGCCGGCATCGCAGGTGCGGCCGTCCATCACGCAGGCATCCAGTTCGTGGGTGCCCTGATGAGTGAACACCGAGCCCAAGCCCGCGTTGAACAGCGGGCACTCTTCCAGCAACCTCACCGCCTCGGTGACCGCATCCAGCGCGCTACCGCCCTGGGCCAAAATATTCTGGCCTGCGGCGACAATGCCGGACAGCACCTGAATATATTCCTGTTCCTTTTCTGCACTCAACGCCGCACGGGTAATTGCACCCGCACCGCCATGAATGGCAATCACTGGTTTGCTCATTTGCCTGACACCCTGTGTTAATTCCAGCCCTTTTCCAAGACGCCTATCCCCTATGGATTTCAAGTTGCAACCAGGCGGCCAGCTCGGGAGCCGCCAGGTATGCTTGAAATACGACGGGTGTAATTATTATTCAGACTTTTTTCGACTATATTTAGCCCGGCAATCGAAGTAAAGCATAAAGTCGCCGTTCAGCATTTAGCTTAGCCCTCTTAGACCATTTTGCACCTTGAAATAACTTAGCGGAATAAAAACAGGATGTTAGATCAAAGCATTCACGCAAAAAGTCATGTCTGATATTTTTGGCAAGCGCCCTACTTGATGGACAGTCATTTTCCGAAAAAATAACCGATAGCTCTGGATAAATAGCCGTGAAGCGCTCAACCTGCGGTTTTTTCGCAGGTTGAAAGCAGATAATCGATATTCAGAAACCCGATCCTGGCAACAGCAGAAATGCCTCTTCTTCCGGCGTGCTGATCCGGCCTAATATCGCATTACGGTGCGGGTAACGGCCAAAACGATCAATGATCGCCTTATGCCGTAATTCAAATTCCAACTGATCGCCATTATTCAGTTCGGTATACAGCGCCAGTGCCTGCTGATGAATCACCGCCGATTCCGAATGCATAAAGGGTAAATAGAGAAAACCGCGCTGTACGCGGCTGAGCTGTTCGCATTGCCCGGAGCGGATCGCCTCTTGCGCCAGCACCAGAGCCATGCAGTCGCTGGAAAACGCACGGGGCGTGCCGCGAAACAAATTACGGCTGAACTGATCGAGCACGATCACCTCCGCCAGCCGCCCTTCGATAGTTTCGCGCCAATGCGCCAACTCACCCGCCGCCGCCGCGTGCCACAGCTCGCCAAAACGCACCTGCAACCGGCTGTCGAAATCATCGTCTTTCTTGAACCACATCACCGGATCGATCTCCTCGAACCAGAAGTCTATGACCTGTTTATGCATAACGTCTCTCCCTTGTTAAACTCAGTGTAACCCGTTCTCCCCTTCGGCGTTATCTGCCATAATACTCCCACTTTGCCGCTATTTTTCGCGCACCCTGATTACGGAGTTCCCTTTATGGATCATTGCCATACTTCCGATCTCATTTCCCTTGAGCAGGCGCTGGAGAAGATGCTCAGCCAACTCTCTCCCCTGCAGCAGACCGAATCCATCCCCCTGAACGCCGCCGCCGGCCGCATTACCGCCGCGCCGGTGATTTCACCGATCGACGTGCCGCCGTTCGCCAATTCGGCCATGGACGGTTATGCGGTGCGTATCGCGGACCTGCATGCCAACGCCCCGCTACCGGTCGCAGGCAAAGCCTTTGCCGGGGCGCCGTTCGACGGTGACTGGCCGGCCGGCACCTGCGTGCGCATCATGACCGGCGCGCCGGTCCCAACCGGCGCCGAAGCGGTGATCATGCAAGAGCAGGCCGAGGTGAGCGATGCCGGCGTTCGCTTCAATGCCGCCGTGCGCGCCGGACAAAACATCCGTTTGGCGGGAGAAGATATCCGACAGGGCGCCGGCGTGTTGCCTGCCGGCGTCAAACTGGGCGCTGCGCAGTTGCCGTTGCTGGCCTCGCTCGGCGTCGCCGAGGTGCTGGTGATCCGCAAGTTGAAGGTCGCGGTGTTCTCCACCGGCGACGAGTTGCAACCGGTAGGCCAGCCGCTAGAGGCCGGGCAAATTTATGACACCAACCGCTTTGCGGTACGTCTGATGCTCGAACAATTGGGCTGCGAGACGCTCGATTTGGGCATTATCCGTGATGACCAGAACGCGCTGCGCGCCGCCTTCGAGCAGGCGGACAGCCAGGCTGACGTAGTGATCAGCAGCGGCGGCGTGTCGGTGGGTGAAGCCGACTACACCAAACAAATGCTCGATGAGTTGGGCAAGGTCAGTTTTTGGAAACTGGCGATCAAACCCGGCAAACCCTTTGCGTTTGGCAAGCTGAAGCACGCCTGGTTCTGCGGCCTGCCGGGCAACCCGGTTTCCGCCGCCCTGACCTTCTACCAGTTGGTGCAGCCGTTGCTGGCAAAACTGGCCGGCCACAGCGAGTGGCACCTGCCACCGCGCCTGCGCGCACGCGCATTGACGCCGCTGAAGAAGGCGCCGGGTCGTCTTGATTTCCAGCGCGGCGTGTTTGCCAGCAATGCCCAGGGCGAGTTGGAAGTGAGCACTACCGGCCACCAAGGCTCGCACGTATTCAGTTCATTCAGCCAGGGTAACTGTTTCATCGTGCTGGAGCGCGAACGCGGTTCCGTGGCAGTTGGCGAAACGGTGGAAATCGAGCCATTCAACACCTTGTTGAGGAGCTGAACATGCTGCCGGAATTAACCGACGCCGAAACGCTGCGCTATAACCGTCAGATTATCCTGCGCGGCTTTGACTTCGACGGCCAGGAAAAACTGAAGGCCGCTCGAGTGCTGATTATCGGCCTGGGCGGGCTGGGTTGCGCTGCTGCGCCATACCTGGCCGCGGCGGGCGTCGGCCACTTGACGCTGGTTGATTTCGACACCGTCGCCCTCTCCAATCTGCAACGCCAGATCCTGCATCGCGATGCACGCCTTGGCATGACGAAGGTCGAATCGGCTCGCCTCGAGTTGAGCGCCATCAATCCGCATATCCGTATTGATGCCGTGGACGGGCAGTTGAACGACGAACAGATGGCGGCGCACATTGCCGCCTGCGATCTGGTGCTGGACTGCACCGACAACGTAGCGACACGCGATCAGCTCAACCGCCAGTGCCATGCGCAACGCAAACCGCTGGTTTCCGGCGCGGCGATCCGCATGGAGGGGCAGCTCAGCGTATTCACCTACCAGCCGGACGAGCCCTGCTACCGCTGCCTGAGCCGGTTATTCGGCGAAAACGCCCTGACCTGCGTCGAGGCTGGGGTTATGGCGCCGCTGGTGGGCACTATCGGCACGCTACAAGCTCTGGAAGCGATTAAGCTGTTGACGCATTACGGCCAGCCCCTCACCGGAAAACTGTTGATGTTCGACGCCATGACGATGCAGTTCCGCGAGATGAAATTGCCGAAAAACCCGCAGTGCGAAGTGTGCGGCGGGGATATCTGATTTTTTGCAAGGAAGCATAGATCAACTAATTATGTTTATTTACCGTAAACGGAATATGTGGCGTTCCATCATCTCCAAAATAAAGCATTTGGGGGTCAAGGGACTTTTCGTCATCGCCTTGTTATTAGCCTATTTTGTATTGATGCTATTTAGCTTTCGTTTCCGCTTTGCCGTTTTTCTTTATGACTGGGTGCCGCAATGGGCAACCGCATTAGGCGTGGGTACTATTGGAGGTTTGTGGTGTGCCTGGAAAACACTCCCACAACTTAGAATGGAAAATAAACCGTTCTGGGATATTGTGCAGCCATTCTTTTGTGGCCTGTGTTTCTTTGGCATTCCGGGGTTAATGTACCATGACTATATGGTCTGGTTTTTCCCAAAAAAAACGGTCAGTTATGTCACGGACTATGATGTTACTTTTCCTGGCCCCTCCAGAGGTAAACATGGTCACTGCGAAGCCGGTTTACAAATTAAAGATAAAACACTCGGGCACTGGATCACGCTTTGCTCGTCAAAAGAAGCACTACGGCAGCAACGTAAACAAGGAATGGATGGGATATTCGTGGTTGAGCAAGTCGGTCACTATGGCATACGGCTGATCAGCACCACATTTACCTGGAAGGATTAAAAAAATGGGCCGTCAAAACGGCCCATTAGCTTTCGCCTATTAAGGCGTTAAACGATACCCTGGCTACGCAGATAGTCTTCGTAGTTGCCGGTAAAGTCGATAACCTTGGTCGGCGTCATTTCCAGCACGCGCGTCGCCAGCGAGCTGACGAACTCACGGTCGTGGGAGACGAAGATCAACGTACCTTCGTACATTTCCAACGCCATGTTCAGCGATTCGATGGATTCCATATCCAGGTGGTTGGTTGGTTCATCCATAACCAGGATATTAGGGCGCTGCATCATCAGCTTGCCGAACAGCATACGGCCCTTTTCACCACCGGACAGCACCTTAACTTTCTTCTTGATGTCATCCTGGCTGAACAGCAAACGGCCCAGTACGCTGCGCACCGCTTGCTCGTCGTCTTTTTCCTGCTTCCACTGGCTCATCCAGTCGAATACCGTCAGGGTGTCATCGAACTCGTATTCGTGATCCTGAGCGTAGTAGCCGATCTTGGCGTTTTCGGACCACTTCACGCTGCCGCTGTCCGGCAGAGCGTCGCCCACCAGCGTTTTCAGCAGCGTGGATTTACCGATACCGTTCGGGCCCAGCACCGCCACTTTCTCGCCCACTTCAACCATCAGATTGAACTTGCTGAACAGCGGGCCGTTATCGAAGCCTTTGGTCAGCGCTTCCACTTCCAGCGCGTTACGGAACAGTTTCTTGTCCTGATCAAAACGGATGAACGGGTTCTGACGGCTTGAGGCCTTCACTTCTTCCAGTTGGATCTTGTCGATCTGGCGGGCGCGAGAAGTCGCCTGCTTGGATTTGGAGGCGTTGGCGCTGAAGCGGCTCACGAACGATTGCAGTTCGTTAATCTGTGCCTTCTTCTTGGCGTTGTCCGCAACCAGACGCTCGCGCGCCTGAGTGGCCGCAGTCATGTATTCGTCGTAGTTGCCCGGATAAACGCGCAGCTCGCCGTAGTCCAGATCCGCCATGTGAGTACAGACCATGTTCAGGAAGTGACGGTCGTGCGAAATGATGACCATGGTGCTGTTACGATCGTTCAGCACCTGCTCCAGCCAGCGAATGGTATCGATGTCCAGGTTGTTCGTCGGTTCGTCGAGCAGCAGGATTTCCGGATCGGAGAACAGCGCCTGCGCCAGCAATACGCGCAGTTTGAAGCCCGGCGCGATCTCGCTCATCGGGCCGTAATGCTGTTCAACCGGGATGCCTACGCCAAGCAGCAGTTCGCCGGCGCGCGCTTCGGCGGTGTAACCGTCCATCTCACCGTAAGCCACTTCCAGATCGGCCACTTTATAGCCGTCTTCTTCGCTCATTTCGGCCAGACCGTAAATGCGGTCACGCTCTTCCTTCACCGCCCACAGCTCGTGGTGGCCCATGATGACGGTGTCCAGCACGCTGTATTGTTCGAAAGCGAACTGATCCTGACGCAGTTTGCCCAGGCGTTCGTTCGGATCGAGGAACACGTTGCCGCCGCTCGGCACCAGATCGCCACCCAGAATTTTCATAAAGGTGGATTTGCCGCAGCCGTTGGCCCCGATCAAACCGTAGCGGTTACCGCCGCCAAACTTGACGGAGATGTTTTCAAACAACGGCTTACTGCCAAACTGCATAGTGATGTTGTTAGTGCTTAACACAGCGCTCGCTCTTCATATCATTGGGAATGTGATTTGGCGCGCATTATGCCATAACGAGGATAAGAGATCGCGGGAAGTTTCGGTGACAATTTGAGCAAAGGTGCGGCGGCAGAGGATCATGCGCTTAACCCGACATGCCGGCCCCGTGGCTCGGCGTAATGCAAGCCCGCCCGTTGACGGAGGGATACCGGTGAAGCTATTACCGCTTGAAGGTTGCCATGGGCCGCTTCCCCAAGAAATAGAGTAATTCAGTAAATTTACTCACATGCATCCATGATTCAAAATACCAAAATATAAATGTTTAAATTTTTCTTTTCTTAGAATGTCTGCTTTCAATACAGAAACATCATCATTCCACTCTTTTTCAGAAATGGATTTGACGTCATTATTATTTAGTTTACCTAGTTGCTTCAATCCACAAGCTGCATAGAGTTTACTTTCTGGCGTTGCCTTGGGATTATTGGCTGTTCTCAGGAAAATATCAATTGCGTTCTTGCTTTTAAGAATATCTATTACAGCAACTTCCCCTTCACTAATCTTGCCAGCAAAGCCATTCATTCCTAAAGAAAAATAACCAACCTGGGATAAGTTGGCTTCTATAGTTTCATAATGATTTTCATTTGCGTAGCCATAGAGAGAACATAACGCAGTAAAAAATAAAGTAGCAACTATAAAAATCCTTTTCATAAAGCCCACCTGCATTCACAAATCATTTACCTTATGCCAACCTAACCACATAAATAAAATCATTGCAAATAGAAAACTTATAGCCGTATTAATAACATGAATCATTAAAATCCATAAAATAGCTTGATTCATATACTCTTATTATACGAGCATCAACCATAACCTTACTTTTCTTCAACCATTTTTTTGAAACCGCCCCGCCCCCCAAACATGCCGAATGCGGTAATCCCCCATCCGGCATCCTGACTCGTTAATCGGGGAAACAACCGTTGATGTGCGAGTAAGGCGCTGCATCACCGAACAGCGGTTCGGAACTGCCATCGGCCAGAAAACCTGCCGCCAATCTGGCAGTGTGCGTCCACAGGCTTTGCGGGATCCATGAGCCGACGCTCACCCGGCGTACGCCAAGCGCGGCGAGTTGCTCCGCCGGCAAAAGACCAGGCCAGGCGATCACATTAAGCAGCAGATCGGTTTGGCCGGCAATTTCACGGATCTCTTCCGGGTCCGTCACGCCCAAAACAAACAACCCATCAGCCCCCGCCTCGTGGTAGCTCTTGGCTCGACTCAGCGTTTCACTGACTCGCCTGGCGGCAGGGACCAGGCTGCGCGCATAAACGTCCGTGCGCGCATTGATATAAAGTTTAATCCCCATGCGCTCCGCGACATTACGCACCTGGGTGATTTTCTCGCACAAGATCTGCGGCGAATCCGCCCCATCCTGAATATTGATGCCCACCGCACCGGCGTCAATAAAGCGCGCCACCCGGCTTTCCAGGCTGCCTTCTTCATCCGGGTAACCACTTTCGATATCCACGCTGAGCGGCACTTTAATGGCGCGCGCAATCGCCGCAATGCTCGCCAGATGCGGGGCTAACGGCAACCTGTCGCCATCGCGATAGCCCAGCGACCATGCGACACCGGCGCTGGTAGTGGCAATCGCGGCGGCACCGAGGCTTTCAATCAACAATGCGCTGCCGGCGTCCCAGGCATTGGGCAGGCGTAATGGGTGTGGCTGACGGTGCAGATTGGCAAAAACGGCGGCATTATTGTGAGTGTCCATAAGGTTCTCCCGATAAAAAACGCATTCTAACCATCATCAATTTGGATGATAATAGCCGTAAATTTCAGACATTCATTCCCTGGAAGAACGAATGGAAGAACCTTCCCTGCAACTGGTAAAAGCCTTTGTCGCCGTGGCTGAACATCAGAGCTTCGCCAGAGCGGCGCAAGCGCTGAGTATGACGCCTTCTGCCGTCAGTCGCCTGGTCAAAAAGCTTGAGCAACAGGTTGATATGCTGCTTATCAACCGCACAACCCGGGCGATGTCGCTGACCGAAGCCGGCCAGCGCTACTTCACAGACTGCAGCGCCGCGCTGGAACAATTGAGAATGGCCTATGAGCGAATGCGCGATGAGCAAAGCCAGCCGCAGGGAACGTTGCGTGTCAGCACTTCGCTGTCGTTTGGCCGCCTGCACGTCGCGCCGCATCTGGCGGCTTTTATGGCGCAGTATCCCCAACTGCGAATAGACCTGCTGATGACCGATCGTTATGTCGACATTGTCGCGGAACGCGTGGCGGTCGCTATCCGCATTGGCCGGCTACCGGATTCAAGCCTGGTGGCGCGCAAGCTGCTCAACAACCGGCGGATCCTGGTCGCCTCGCCGCATTATCTGCAACAGCACGGCACACCGACAACGCTTGAGGAACTGCGGCAGCACCAGTGCCTGGTTTCGACGGCGAGCCACGACGGCGAGAACTGGCGCCTGTTCGGGCCCGCGGGGGAGACGGTGTTTCAGCCCAAGGGCCGAATGCGAGCGGATAATGGCGATGCGGTCAAACAATTTTGTATAGACGGCCAAGGCATCGCATTTCATTCCGCCGTGACGATGGCCGAATTGATACGTTTGGGGGAATTGGTGCAACTGCTGCCGCAATGGACAGGGAGAGAAACCGGGGTTTATTCCGTTTACCCGCCGGGGCCGGTGGGGCCGGCAGCGCGGGCGTTAATCGATTTCCTGACACTGAGATGGCAACAGGAACCTTGCCTGCAAATGCAAAAAACAGAAGTTTAAGAAAAAATCAGCGGGGCTTGGCCACGACATTCAATCGCCCCGCATTTTGCACTACTGGCGCATCAGGGCATAGGGTACCTTGTTCGAGACGTTTCAATATCCTGGATTACTCGTATTCCTGCCTGCGTTCGAGAAAACACATTTGCATTCACAAAAACAATTATTCCAATAAATTAAATTCACTAAAAATATTAATCACTCCCAGGCAGGCCTAAAAAAACCATCAGACTTATCGCCTGAGCGATAGAGAGTGCCAATGTTTACGTTAAACACCCCAACAAAAAACAACCTTAGCCTGCAGGTGATAAACCATTATCCCCTTGGATTAAGTAAATGTTTTTCCTTTACCCTCGCCTTCAGGACGAATAGCAATTTTTATTGCTACGACAGAACCTCACCACCGCATATTCCTCTCTACGATTAAAATTGTGATTCACCTCTTAAAACCCACAAGGAATCGGATCCTTTGTGTGTGGCAGGTCACTAAATAGTCAGCCAGGCATGTTTTCCACACCACCCAAAAACCCATTAACATATTGATAAAATTAAAATTAAAACCATTAATTTCGTTTTCATGCCGCGAACAAACCCGTATTGCATATAGTTGTACATACAAGTATATGTAAACAAGAGATTGCAAAAATGTGATCACGGCAAACAGCATCCTTCAGGTATCACTGGTGAAACATTAACAATAAAAACATGCCACCCATCGCGAGAGATAGAGATAATGACGAACACAGTTGAAAATGAGTTATCCGAGAATCGGACGATCGACAAGAAAACGATAAATTATAAAATCATATTTGGCGCCAGCCTCGGTAACGGGCTGGAGATCTTCGATTTCACCGTTTACAGCTTCTTTGCCGCCATTATCGGAAAGCTGTATTTCCCCAGCGACACGGCCTACGGTTCTTTATTAATGTCGGTGGCCGTTTTTGGCGTCGGCTTTATTATGCGGCCGCTGGGCAGCATGGTGTTGGGGGCCTACGCCGATCGGGTCGGGCGTAAGGCCGCCATGTTAATGACTATTGTTCTGATGGGCGCCGGCACGGCGCTGATCGCCTTCGCCCCCACTCATGCGCAGATTGGCATCTTCGCACCGATGCTGATCGTGGCCGGCCGATTGATTCAGGGCTTTGCCGCCGGCGGTGAAGTGGGGTCTGCGACCACCCTGCTGCTGGAGTCGGCCGGGGCCAACCAGCGGGGATTCTTTGTCAGTTGGCAGGCGATCAGCCAAGGCATCAGCGCCTTGCTCGGTGCCTCTTTCGGGCTGCTGTTGACCTATTTTCTGCCGGAAGAAGCCCTCTATTCCTGGGGCTGGCGCGTGCCTTTCATCATCGGCCTGCTGATTATTCCCGTCGGCGTATATATCCGTAAACACCTGGAAGAAACCTATAGCGGCGAGGTTGCGGATCAAGAACGCCCACCGGTTAACCCGGTCTGGGATGTGCTGCGCAATCACTTTAAAGACCTGCTGCTGGGGATGCTGATCATTATGTCCGGCACCGTGATGGTTTATATTGTGCTGCTGTATATGCCGACCTATATGATGCAGACCTATCACATTGCCGCGCCAACCGCCTATCTCTTCAGCTGCATTGCCTCAGTGGTGCAAATCGTCGCCGTTTATTTCGCCGGCCGTTATGTCGATCGGGTACAAAACTACAAAAGGCCGCTGCTTTTTTCTATCTTTGCCGCCCTGATACTGATTTATCCCACGTTCTGGTTCCTGGGCTCCACACACTATCTGTGGCTGGCAATCCTCTTTCGCATCTTGCTGATCGGCGCTTTAGGGATCAATATGCTGTCGAGCACCATGCTGATCGTCTCTGCGCTACCGCGCCATGTCCGCGCTACCGGCACCTCAATGATTTATGCGTTCGGCGTTACGCTGTTTGGTGGGTCGGCGCAGCTCATCGTCACCTGGTTACTGGATGTCAGCGGCAATCCTATGGCGCCGGCCTGGTATGTCACCGGCATGCTGACTATCAGCCTGATTGCCACTACAGTGTTCAAGGAGCGGCACAAAAACTGACGCAATGGTTTTGTCCCAGGAGCGAAGAGAAGTATGGATACCCCTTATAATTTGGCATTACTGACAGGCGCAGGGCTGAGCGCCATGGCGGCCCTGGTGCATGTTTGGGTGATCAAGGCGGGGCCGCGCGGATATCGCCTGTGCGGCGCCGGCGATCGCTTTATCCGCGCCGCCGAAGCCGGCAAGACATTTCCGGCCATCGCGACCGCAAGTATCGCCCTGGTGCTGTTTATCTGGGCGCTGTACGCTTTGGCCGGCGCCGGCATTATTGCGCCGCTGCCATTGCTGCGCCCCGCGCTGTGCTTCATCACGTTTATCTATTTGTTGCGTGGTATTGCCGGCCCCGTTGCGCTGCGCAATACCGGCCGCAGCCACAGATTTATCGTCATAAGCTCATTGATATGTCTCTGCATAGGTCTGGTTCATCTGCTGGGGCTTATACAGCGTTGGAATGTGCTGGCATAGCTTTCCGTTAACGCAAGAGATAACACCCGCTCTGCACCGCAGAGCGAGGTCGCTGTCGATACCGCGTTTGAAACCACGCCCCTCAAACGGGCTGACTCAGGCCTGATCGCCGTATCTGACCACAGTCAGCCGCTCTTCCTCTGAAGGGGAAACAAAGTAGTGGGTAAGCAGATCGAAGGTTTCTTCGCTGAGCACAAAAGGATGATCGCCCCGTTCATTTCTCAGTTTGATCCGGCTTTTGCATTGCGTATCGCTGACGTCCAGAAAATGCAGACAATGGCTAACGCCGGCGGCGTCCGCCAGTTGTCTGGCCCAAAGACGACGATCCGGCGTGTTCATCGGAAAATCGAGCACCACCGACAGCCCATGACGCAGCAGCTGTACAACATGTTCGCTCAATGCCTGCCGTAGCCGGGCCGAATAGCGGACGTAATCCTGCAACCCGGTCATCTGTTGTTCATACAGCGTCGCCAGCCAGCTGTCCTCAACAATCAACAGCGTTTGTGGCTGCTGCGACAAACGGTTTGCCAACGTCGACTTGCCTGAACCGGCTTTGCCGCACATCAGATGTAAAACAACCTGGGGGTGATTTTCCATGACGTCCTCCTGGGTGATGGCCAGCAGGAGGATAGATTGCCCCGCCTTACTGGCGGGTTTTGGCTTGAAAGAGACGCGCTATCCCACCACTCTGAGAATGGTGATAATAATCTGCGCGAATACAAGTCGGTTTTTTTTCATCCACTATCAATAGAATAAAGCCGGGAGGGCTGTCAACGATAAAACCAACTTTGCATTAACCTGCGTGATAGCCGCAGCTGTCCTGCGGCGCTTGATCCCGCTGATCCAAACCATAGTCGCGCACCACCTCCGCCACCCGCAGGCGATACTGCGCCAGCACATCATGGCGGCCACGCGCCTGCGCAGCCCGGTGCTGCTCGAGATTGCGCCACTGTTTTACCGCCTCTTCATCCCGCCAGAAGGACAGCGACAGCAACCGCTGCGGATCGGCCAGGCTTTGAAAGCGCTCGATGGAGATAAATCCGTCAATCTCCGCCAGCAGCGGCTTTAGCTCTGCCGCCAATTTAAGGTAGGTTTCACGCTGCCCGTCGGCGGCCTGCAATTCAAAAATAACGGCAATCATAGAGAGTTCCTGTCAGGACGATTAACCCTATCCTAAGGCTAGACCTACAGCCATACTTCGCCTAATCTCGAAGTATGAATGACATCAATATCGAAGATCGCCTGGCGGCACTGACTGCCGCTATTGCCGACCGTACCCGTGCGCGCATGTTGTGCCTGCTGATGGAAGGCCGCGCCTATACCGCCACCGAGCTCAGCGCCGCCGTGGACGTCGCCGCCTCTACCGCCAGCGGGCATTTGGCGCGCTTGCAGGAACAACGGTTGATCGCCTGCGTCAAACAGGGGCGCTATCGCTATTTCCGCCTGGCGGGGCAGCCGGTGGCCGATGTGCTGGAAACGCTGATGGCGCTGGCCGGCGTCGAACGGCCGGCGGTGAAAAGCAATACCCCCACCTCGCTGCAATTCGCCCGCACCTGCTACGATCATATGGCCGGTGAAGTGGCGGTAAAACTGCATGACCGTTTGCATCGGTTGGCCTGGCTGGTGGGCGAGGAAGACTACCGGCTGAGCGACGCGGGGCGGGCTGCCCTGACGCGGTTGGGCGTCGACTGCACGCCCGCGCCTTCACGGCGGCGCTTCGCCTGCGGCTGTCTGGACTGGAGCGAACGCAAGGCTCACCTCGGTGGCGCACTTGGCGCAGCAATGCTTAACGCTTTTATCGAACGCGGCTGGATAAGGCGCCGGCTCGATAGCCGCGAGCTGCAACTCACCGCCACCGGCAAGAATGCTCTGAAAGCACATTTTGACCTCACGCTTTAGCCCCACAGCGCGTTAGCTTTGGTGCAATACTCAATAGGCACAACGTCAACCCGAGGACTCCTCATGCTCGATCAAACCCAATTCCCCATCACCAAACTGTGGCCGGCGCAACATCCGGAACGGCTGCAGCTTTACTCGCTGCCGACGCCTAACGGCGTGAAAGTCTCCATCATGCTCGAAGAGATCGGCCTGCCTTATGAAGCGCATCTGATCGATATCGGCAAGAATGAAACCTGGACGCCGGAGTTTTTGTCGCTGAACCCGAACGGTAAAATCCCCTCGATTATCGATCCCGATGGCCCGGGCGGTAAGCCGCTGCCGCTGTTTGAATCCGGTGCCATCCTTTTGTATCTGGCAGAGAAAAGCGGTCAATTCCTGCCACAGGATCCCGCGCAGCGCTACGAAACCATCCAATGGGTATTTTTCCAGATGGCTGCGGTCGGCCCGATGTTCGGCCAGCTCGGCTTCTTCCACCGATTTGCCGGGCGCGAATACGAAGATAAACGCCCGCTGGAGCGTTATAAAAATGAATCCAAACGCCTGCTCGGCGTGCTGGAAAGCCGCCTCGAAGGCCGCGACTGGATCATGGGCGAAGATTACACCATCGCCGATATTTCACTGCTGGGCTGGGTGCGTAACCTGATCGGTTTCTACGAAGCGCGCGAACTGGTGGAGTTCGACAGTTTCCCACGGGTGGGGCAATGGCTGGAGCGCGGTTTGGCGCGCCCGGCAGTGCAACGCGGCCTGACTATTCCCGCCCGCAACGAATAATTTATTGCCTGGGATAGCCGCCGGCTATCCCATTTTCGCCCCCGCATCGTCATAAAAGTGTCACACCCCTGCACTACTCTCCCTGCGTAACAAACTGATGCTATTTGTGTTTTATTATTACGACAAGGAGTTTTCCCATGCTGCAGCCCGTTTCTTTGATCGCCGGCGCCGTGTTATCCGCCCTGCTTTGTTCCACCGCCTTCGCCGATGAAACGCCGGCCAATACCGCTGGTCTTTCCGAGCGAGCGGCACGCGGTAACATCGTGGAGCCGGGCGGCGCACGCCGTCTGAGCGGCGATCAAACCGCCGCGCTGAAAGCCTCGCTGTCTGACAAAACGGTCAAAAACGTGATTTTATTGATCGGCGACGGCATGGGCGATTCTGAAATCACCTCGGCGCGCAACTACGCAGAAGGCGCGGGCGGCTATTTTAAAGGCATTGATGCCCTGCCGCTGACCGGCCAGTACACCCATTACTCGCTGGATAAGAAAACCCACAAACCGGATTACGTCACAGATTCCGCCGCTTCGGCGACCGCATGGTCCACCGGCGTAAAAACCTATAACGGCGCGCTGGGGGTTGACGTCAACGGCAAGGACCAGCCGACGCTGCTGGAGATCGCCAAGGCGGCGGGCAAAGCCACCGGTAACGTCTCCACCGCCGAGCTGCAGGACGCCACACCGGCCGCGCAGGTCTCGCATGTTACCTCGCGCAAATGTTACGGCCCGGAAGAAACCAGCGAAAAATGCGCCACCAACGCGCTGGAGAATGGCGGCCGCGGCTCGATCACCGAGCAATTGCTCAAAACCCGTGCCGACGTCTCGCTGGGCGGTGGAGCGAAATCCTTTAATCAGCTGGCGAAAAGCGGCGAATGGCAGGGAAAATCATTGAAAGACCAGGCAACTGCGCTGGGTTATCAGTGGGTGGAAAACCTCGACGGCCTGAATGCCATCAGCGTAGCCAATCAGCAAAAACCGCTGCTGGGATTGTTTGCCGCCGGCAATATGCCGGTGCGCTGGCAGGGCCCGAAAGCTTCGCATCACGGTAATATCGACCAACCGGCGGTCACCTGCGAGAACAACCCGGCACGTACTGCCGATATCCCAACGCTGGCGGCGATGACCGAAAAAGCGATAGATCTGTTGAAAAACCAGCAGAACGGTTTCTTCTTGCAGGTGGAAGGCGCATCGATCGACAAGCAGGACCATGAAGCCAACCCTTGCGGCCAGTTCGGCGAGACGGTCGATCTGGATGAAGCGGTACAGAAAGCGCTGGCCTTCGCCCGCGCCGACGGCAACACCCTGGTGATCGTCACCGCCGACCACGCCCACTCCAGCCAGATTATTGCCGTCGATGCCAAGGCTCCAGGCCTGACGCAAACGCTGACCACCAAAGATGGCGCGCCAATGACCATCAGCTACGGTAACTCGGAGGAAGGCTCTCAGGGACACACCGGCACCCAGTTGCGCGTTGCCGCCTACGGCCCGCATGCGGCTAACGTCGTGGGCCTGACCGATCAGACCGACCTGTTCTACACCATGCGTGACGCTATGGCGATCAAGTAAGTCGGTTGCCGGGTAGCTTGCTCTGTCCCTTCTCCTCCTGAATATCAGGGGGAGAAGCGGCTTTAACAGGTTAAAAATGATCGATTAACGGCTATATTCCCCCTTGAGTCTTCACTTCGCGCCCAAGCGCCCAGATGAAAGGATGAACCCTTGCAGTTGATTAGCCTGCCATTGACCACCGAACGCCTGCGGCTACGCCGCTTTACCCCTGCCGATCTCAACGCCTACGCGGCTTATCACCGTCTGCCGGCGGTTTATCGTTATCTGTACGCCCCCACGCCGAACGACACGCAATTGGAAGAACAGCTTTCCCAGGCGGTGGCTTCGCGTTTCAGCGAGGATGGCGATATCTTTTATTGTGCGGTCACCCTGCAAGACAGCGGGGAATTGATTGGTGAAGTGCTGCTGAAACTGGCCAACCGCGCGGCATTGCAAGCAGAGATCGGTTATATCTTCAACCCGGCCTACGCCGGTAAAGGCTATGCCGCAGAAGCGGTGCGCGCGGTGCTGGAGCGTGGCTTCAGCGAAGTGGGCTGCCACCGCATCTTTGCCCGGCTCGACGCCGCCAACCGGGGCTCGATCGGCGTGGTCGAGCGGTTGGGCATGCGCAAAGAGGCGCACCTGCGGCAAAACGATCGTTTCAACGGCGAATGGGGCGACGAGTTTATTTACGCCTTGTTGAACGAAGAATGGCAGCGCAGGCTGCCGTAGCGCGTTCTAGGCATCTGCCAGCACCTTCGCCGCCATTTGCTTATAGCTCTCCACCAGTTCTCGGCCCTCATCGGGGCCGGTACTGACCGCCAGGCGCATCGTCGCCTCTCCCAGATGCATCAGCAGAAAAGCGGCATTTTCAACCGCAACGGGAGCCGCCTGTGGCCGTAAACGCCGTATCGCCGCCGCCAGCAATGCACCGTTCAATCGGCTTTCCGCCACCTCTTCTTCGCGCAGCGTTTTGTTGGCCTGCGTCGCCGCCCAGATATCCCGCATGACAGGCTCGGCCATAAACAAGGCATAATATTCGTCAATCAGGCAGCTAAAAGCCTCGATCAGTTGCGGAAAATCCTGCACCCGAGATAAACACTGCTCGATGCATTCGCGCGCTTCCTGGTTATAACGCTGTGCCAACACGCGCACGATAGCGGTCTTATCCGGGAAGTACTGGTACAGCGCCCCAATGGAAATACCGGCATTGAGCGCCACTTCGCTCATGCGCATCGCATCGCTGCCCTGCCGGGCTATCAGCGCGGTGGCGCAATCGAGGATCAGCTCCACCTTCTCGCGGCTCCGCGTCTGGCTGGGTTTACGCCGCAACGCGGGCGGATTTTTTTGCTTGTCATTCATCAGCATCGTCCTTTGAACCAAAAACTGCCTTGACAATAATACGAGGGTTTATCATATTTACAAAACATGAGTGACACTCACATTTTGGAGATGAACGATGGATAACAGCGATAAGACCGCACCGATACTGGTTTTAGGCGCCACCGGAAAAACCGGCAGCCGTGTAGCAGCGCGTTTGCAACAACATGGCGTGGCCGTACGCCCCGGCCACCGTGGCGCCGCCATTCCTTTTGACTGGGAGGACAGCGGCAGTTGGCAACCGGCCTTACAAGATGTGAAAAAGGTGTATCTCAGCTTTCAGCCCGATCTGGCGGTGCCGGGCGCCATCGGCACCATTGAACGTTTTTGCCGTCAGGCGGTAACGGGCGGCGTGCAAAAGATCGTGTTGCTCAGCGGGCGCGGAGAAGACGAAGCCCGGCAGGCGGAGGAAGTGGTCGAGCGCAGCGGCGCGGACTGGACGATATTGCGCGCCAGCTGGTTTATGCAAAACTTCAGCGAAAGCTTTATTCTCGATGAGCTGCTGAACGGCACGGTTTATTTGCCGCCGGGCGAAATTCCAGAACCCTTTATTGATGCCGACGATATCGCCGACGCCGCGGTCGCCGCTCTCACTCAGCCCGGCCACAGCAATAGGGTATATGAGCTAACCGGCCCGCGACTGATGACGTTTGAACAAGCCATTAACGAGATTGCCGCCGCCAGCGGACGCGAGATTCTCTATCGGCAGGTGCCGATAGCCGATTATGTCGGTTATCTGCGCGAAGCGCAGTTGCCGGAGGAGATGGTCAGTTTGCTGGAATATTTATTCAGTACGGTACTGGATGGACGCAATGCGTCACTGACCGACGGCGTTCAACGCAGCCTTGGGCGCCCGGCGCGTGATTTCAGCACCTATGCCGCCGACACTGCAACCCGCGGTATTTGGCAACCGCGCTAATCGGATGCCGGCCGCCCTACGGCGGCCATTTTCTTTTTGTTACCGGTTAGCCTTTGCAATTCATCGCTAAATATTGTGTGATAATGAAATATCGTTTAAATCAACGGCAATTAAACCCTGTTAATTTAACGGTTATATTTAGCCCGCAATAATAAATGAATTATTCCTGCCTATATTTCTCTTTTTTTAGTTACAAAAGTAGTTTTTAACATTCTTGCAAACAATAATATCCCCTCAGTAACCTGAGTTGAACACTCCGCCTCCAGGTAGCCTGTAATAATCCACTTTTCGTTAAAGAAAACTATTAACAAAAAGACATTATCACTGCAATTCGGCTCATGCCGGGCGGTCTGTTTTGGCTTATTTCCAGGGTAACTCCCGATAAATTCTTTCACCTGCAATGAGTAGAATTTACACATAAGAGATTTGATTTAATGAGAAAATTACTCGTCCTGACCTTCTGTCTGAATCTGTTCGGCGTCACGCAACAGGCTGCTGCAGAAGAGAATAAGACCGTCGATGTGGTACTGATTGGCGGCGGTATCATGAGCGCCACCCTGGGGACTTACCTGCATGAGCTGGAGCCGAACTGGTCCATCGACATGTATGAGCGCATGAACGGCGTTGCGGAAGAAAGCTCCAACGGCTGGAATAATGCCGGTACCGGCCACTCCGCTTTCGCCGAAATGAACTACACCCCGGAGAAAGAAGACGGCACCATCGATATCAGCAAAGCCGTGGTGGTTAACGAGTCTTTTGAAATTTCTCGTCAGTTCTGGTCTTATCAGGTAAAAAATAACGTCCTGAAAGATCCAAAATCCTTTATTAACAGCGTACCGCACATGAGCTTTGTCCGGGGTGACGATAACGTCAACTTCCTGCGCAAACGCTATGCGGCCCTGCAGCACAGCACCCTGTTCCGTGGGATGGAATACTCCGAAGACCCCAACCAGATTAAACAGTGGGCGCCACTGGTAATGAACGGCCGCGATCCGGCGCAGAAAATTGCCGCGACCCGCATGCCGCTGGGTACCGACGTCAACTTTGGCGTGATCACCCATCAACTGGTGGATACGCTGACCAAAAATCCTAACTTCAAGCTGAACCTGAGCCATGAAGTGCGCGATATCAAACGCAACGCCGACAACACCTGGCGCGTCACCGTGGCCGATCTTAACCGTGACGGTAAAGAAACCACCGTTAACGCCAAGTTCGTGTTTATCGGGGCAGGCGGCGCCTCTCTGACACTGTTGCAGAAATCCGGCATTCCTGAAGCCGACGGCTACGGCGGTTTCCCGGTCGGCGGCCAGTTCCTGGTCACCACCAATCCGGAAGTGGCGAATCAGCATCTGGCCAAGGTTTACGGCCTGGCCAGCGTAGGTTCGCCGCCAATGTCGGTTCCGCACCTGGATACCCGCATGCTGGATGGCAAGCGCGTGGTACTGTTCGGGCCGTTCGCCACCTTCTCCAGCAAGTTCCTGAAAAACGGTTCGCTGTTCGATCTGCTGCACTCGCTGAGCACGTCTAACCTGATGCCGATGACCCACGTCGGGCTGGATAACTTCGACCTGGTGAAATACCTGGTTGGCCAGCTGATGATGAACGACGATGACCGTTTCGCTGCGCTGAAAGAGTACTTCCCTGAAGCCAAACAGGCCGACTGGAAGCTGTGGACCGCCGGCCAACGCGTGCAGATCATCAAGAAAGATGATGAGAAAGGCGGCGTGTTGCAGTTCGGCACCGAAGTGGTCAGCTCCGAGGACGGCAGCATCGCCGCCCTGCTCGGCGCATCACCGGGCGCCTCTACCGCTGCGCCAATCATGCTGCATCTGATGGAAAAAGTGTTCAAAGATAAAGTGGCGACGCCGGAATGGCAGAGCAAGCTGAAAGAGATCATTCCATCCTATGGCCACAAGCTGAACGGCGATATTGAAATGACCAACAAGATCCGCGGCTACACCAGCAGCGTCTTGCAGTTGGACTATATCGAAGTGAAGCCGGAAACTAACTGATTTTCCATAAAAAAGCAGGCCGCAAAGCAGCCTGCTTTTTTAAATGGCCTAAGGTCTGAATCTAGCTAAATAGCTCATCATAATGAGTATCTTGTATCCTGCCTGTTATATTAACATCTGTTTTAAAGAACAAACTGTTTATCAAATCATTATGAACTTGATCCTTAAGCAGTACCACGCCGTCATTATTATCCAATTGCTGATTGTTATTTCTGTCGATAATCAAGAAACTGTCCGATTTGCCATTACCATGTTCAATAGATGCGATCCCCACTTTGCTGCTTAACCCTGTATCCAGATGCAATAGCGCCTTCAACAAACCCAGTGCGTCCCCTGGAACATTCCCCGCCATCTCCGTAAGTTGGCTGACCACACTGGTATCATTGCCAACACCGTAATCTGCCACCTGAGTATTACTGTTGTTGTTGGAGATTAGCGTTACCTTGCTGGAGGTGTAACCGTCGAGGGTAGTATCAAGGATAACATCCTGCTGCGCCTGGAAATCCTTGAGTGTAATGCCTGCAGTTGCGACACTGGATTGGATCTGGAAGGTATCTCGCCCGCCCCCGCCCCCGCCCGTTACGGTAGTATTATTGGTCAACAGGAACAAATCGTCTGCCTGGCTGCCTTTGATATTAAGTTGCTCACCGTTCAATCCCAGGCCACCCAATACGCCATCCCACAAGGCCAAATCACTACCGGTTAGCGATAGTGAATGAAGCAAATTCACCACCGCTCCGTTACCGGTGCCTCCTGTCGCACTACTGTCGATTTTGACCCCGGCGCTATTATTGGTCGCATCAATAGTATGTACTGTCTTATAGCCTTCTTTCAAGGTTAACAACATCTTATGGTCACCGGTGATATTCACCGTTTCTACCTGTAATTTTCCTGGAAAATACCTATCGGTTATGTCTATTCTTGAACTCGTATCATGCAATCCCAATTTGTTGGCAAATTCACCATACCCTGACGATTCGATATTAATCGTTTTCAAGCCCACTCCGCTTGGGCCATCACTTTGTTGACTCTTTACACCAATATAACCCGCGTCAACTAATCCTGAAGAAGATGCATTAAACTTAATATCAAATTTTTCAGTTACATCAGGCATAAATGAGAATGTGGTGGTATCTCTGTACCCATTCCCTTGCACCTCCAGATGAGCCATTTTCGAACTTTGTATATTAATAATACGAACACCTATATCATTCACGTATGCATCCACAGGTATTTCCTTCGGTAGCACCCCCGTTTTCAATGTGTAATAAGCAGCTCTACTGCCAAAAACAAAACCTTTCTCACCAAGTGTAGTATTTTTAGCTGCCTGTGTGACTACACCTGGAGCATCGATAAAATCCAATGTTGCATTTCCCGTCAGAAGCCCCATATCCAACACCCCGCCAAAGATCTCCGTGAGCTGACTTTCATTATATATTTGGCCCCCTGGCTCATATTGAGAACGGTATAAAACCCCGCCGATATAACCATCCAACTCTATCTGTTGAAAGTTTTTATAAAACTCAGCGTGAGATGAAATTTCGGTGTGTCGGCTGATACCGTTGTAATAGATGGTAATGACTTTTTCAATATAGTTTGCCGAAATTATATTATTACCAGCCCCTCCATCGAAATAAACAGAACCCTTTATGCTATTAAAAGTAGCGCGCATGCTGTGGGCATTTCCATCCCAGTACAGGACATCATCTCCCGCACCGAATCTATAGTTCGCGACACCAAAATAATGTAAAGCATGGTCGTTGAAGTAGTCACCACCATTACTTCCATAGAAATTAAGCGCAGACATACCGCTATCGATAGTTACCCCCTCGCTCACGCCATTGGTCGAAAGTTTAACCGTGCCTGCTGTAATATCATAAGGCCCGACATCGTTAATGGTTAAATATTTTAGGTGGTCGGCAAACGAAAGGTCATTAGTACTACCATCAAACTCATTAGGATCTATGGTGACACTTGTAAGCACAGCAATTTCCGCATTGCTTAGAGTATGTTTTACGCCAGAATTAGCCGTGCCTGTATTATTCTTCCCTAATTTGAGAGCGGTTTCATACATCAAGCTGGTGCCAATATCTCGTTCAAAAGCGTGCTGAGCTATACTACTCTCATTATCAGTCGCTGTGTTATTTCTTAAGTCAAAAATGATCGCAACTGCAATATCACTTTTAGCCCCTAATCCTGCATAATGGCTTAATTCACTGGCAGTAGCATTGCGTCCATGTAACTCTTTAAAAACATGTTGTATAAATTCATTGCCATTCAGCTGCGCGCCTTTGCGCATAAACTCAGCAGACCCTAGTAACAACTCGGCCAGCTCTTTATAGCTTCGACCTTTTTCAAGGTATTTACTCCAGTTATCCAAGCCACCGGAGTCAATATTTCTGTGAGGTATAGCCAAATATAAAGCCGATACCTGCTCCTGATAATTTAGTGCCGGCAGCTCACCCTGTTTGTGAAAAACTGTGGTATTTGCGATGAATTTGTCTTTGGCCGCCTGATCTGCAGGTGTAACGGGATCCCGTAAAGATTTAATTATTTCGACAAGAACATCACCTCTTCGGCTGCCATGTTCTAGCTCATGTAAATATTTATTCATTTCACTTTGATTGGCCTCTCGTTTAAACCCTTGCAAAAAGAGTCGCTCAATAAACTGAGTATTATCCAGTGCGGTGAGGTAGGCTCTATCATAGATGAATTTTTGAGCGACCTGTTCCAATGTCATCTTTCCACTATTGAGCATATTCCCCCAATAGCCGATCCCATCAGCAACGGCCACAGAACCAATAACATAATAAAGTGAAAAAACATCCTGAGCGCCATGCGCATCAGTTGCCTGATTCACCGTTGGATAAAGTATTTCATTAACCACCTTATCAATCTTGGCTTTTGCTGGATAATAGATACCTGTTTTGTCTCCACCTGTCTTATACTTATTAATATAAGAAATTAGAGTCGCAAGAGCCTCATCCAATGGTAGTGAGTATAACTCATTGAAGGATGGCATATTATCTGGAGAACGGCCAAAAATAGAATAACCAATTGCGGTGATCACCGCGCTGTTAGAATACCCACCGTACATTTCCTGCCCAGTTTCCGAGTCGAGTAATTTTCTCGCAAGCCCAGTGGCGCTGAGTTCCCCCCTCTCCATTTGGGCACCTACACGATCAATCTCATAAATATTTGATTTAACACCAAGTATGCCATAATAAAAAGTAGCGACCATCTTTTGATATGCTAGTGAAGCCATAATTCCCCCCAGATTATTTTCTAAAAAATATCGTTATCACAACGTTTTTACCTTACAAAACTAGCGCAGCAGTAGTTTCTCAAATTCGGTAATTTTCAGCGTACCCTTTTCAATACACGGTTCAACACAATCAGACTCTATAATTCTCACTTTGGCACCAAGAATGACATACAAAAACATCTACCTTCAGATAGAACACTCATCCAGAAAAATAAAAAACCTTACAAAACAAATAATTAAAATAAATTAATAAAAATTGGTTAGAGAAACCCTAATTAATAACAGACTAAACTCTTATGAATGTCAAGCCGATAAAAATAAATTAATGTTATTATTAAAATTGAAATGATTACTAATTAAAATTTTTCACACGGGCATATATGCTAATGAATCAGCGGGTAGCTAAAGTGAATATGCATATCTTATCGCTCAGAGGATTTATGCCCCCTCAATGTTATGCATCAAAAAGTATGACTCCAGAATTAACAAGATATCACTTGCAAAAACCGATGCATCATCTATTATCAAAGAACTAGCTTGGATAATTACTCTTACCTACTATGACCTGAATGCCGTACCGCGGGAGAACTTAAACAATGGATCGCGTCAATATCATTCACGATTTGCTGAACTGGATTGAAACTCATCTGGATCAACCGCTGCTGTTAGATAACGTGGCGGCGAAATCGGGCTACTCCAAGTGGCACCTGCAAAGGATGTTCCGCAGCACCACCGGCCATGCGCTGGGCAGCTATATCCGCGAGCGCCGCCTGTCACAGGCCGCGCAGGCGCTGCGTTCGACCCCACGCCCTATTCTCGACATCGCCCTGCAGTTCCATTTTGATTCCCAACCGTCATTTTCACGCGCATTTAAAAAACAGTTCGGCAAAACGCCGGCAGTATATCGCCGCACCACGCGCTGGGACATGGTAGAGATGCGTCCGCAACCGATCACGCCGCAGAACGGGCATCGGCACGAGCCGTCGGGCGCGCACTTGTGGTATGCGGGGAAATGCGTCGAAGGCGCCTGCACTCATTGGATGGGCCTGCGCTGAGGCGGATAAAAAGCAAAAAGCCAATGGGCAATCCCATTGGCTTTTTTAATGCCCGCGACACTCAGTTGTATTCGATGGTAAAGGTTGCGGTCGACTGGATATTGCCGCCTTTGATCGTAGTACCGGTACGGTAGTAACGGGCTTTCAACGGCAGGGTCAGGGTGTTGGCCTGGTTCGGCACGGTGCGGCCTGCATTGACCGCGTCACCGTTCTTGATAGGCTGCGTGGTGCTGCCCGTCAACAACTGCACGGCAACGCCGGAAGCCGTATTGGCGCCAGGTTGCGATTTGATCACGCCTGGCGCATTAGAACTGTCCGGAGTGTAGTCAAAACGCACATTCACAATCCCCTGCCCGGCATTGCCTGGCAGCAGATTTTCTCCGACGCCGCCAACGCAATTAATGTTGAGATCAAACGCCTTCTCACCCTGGGTTGAGCCGACGGCGCCAAAAGAGGCTGCCGTGACGGTATCCAGGTTAACCACCTTGTTTTTGGAACCGCTGTCCACATTGCAGGTGGAAGTGACAATCGTCAGGCTGTTGGCATCGACAATCGATTGCAGCAGCGGCAACCCAGGACCGGTACCGTCCATGTAATAGTTGGTATATAGCCCGGTAGTCAGTTGGCCGGTGCCTGTCTGAGTCGCGGTTTTAACGACGTCAATCTTGAAGTAACCGCCGTTAAGGGTCACGTTGGAATTACCAGAGAACCTCAAGGTATGAGGGTAGAAGTTACTCACCGAGCCGGCCTCACGGTACAAACGAATGCCGATACCCGGAATATTGGTGCTCCACACATTGGCGAAGCTGGTAGAGCTCCCCTGCATGATCGAACCAATCGCGCTGCCGCCTCTTGAGCAAGTGGCGATATTACTGACTTCATTGATTGGAAACTGTCCGGTAACCAAGGTGTCGCCCACCTGGCTGCCTGGGGTCACCAGCACACGCCCAAGCTTCATATTGATCACCTGCGCCTTGTAACCACTTCTGACAGAACAGGCGGCATAAGCACTTTGACTGCCTACCATCATCAAACCGAACAGCATCAAGCACTTCGCCGACGTTTTATTCAGTGACAGAACACGCGTTAATTTTATCATTTGCAACTCGCTTCAATAATTTCGTAGTCAGTATTGCCCTGCGCTTTCGCCTTGTAGCTATAGCTGACAGAACACTGCTGCGTAGGCTGCGTGCCCCATTTCACCTGTAACAACCCTTTTTGCGCTTCAGTACGCAAGTAGATGCGGCTGCCCTGGCCGACGATGCCCACCACCTGATTGCGGGTATCCAGCACTTCAGAACCAAATGGCAACGCGTTGCCGTCCGGGCCGAGGGCATGAATGATCAACGCCTGGCCTTTGGTGGTTTTGAACTCCAGCCGTGCGATGGCACCGGCGTAAGGCGCAATCTGCTGACTGCTGCTTTCCAACTCCACATCGCGCGACATGCCGCTCGGATCGAGCGTTACGTTGGTCATGCGGTATGGCGCCACATAAGGCACTACCGCATAGCCGTTATCATCGATACGCACGCCCGGCGAGTTGGTCACGATAGCTCCGGCGGCGTCCGGCGCCTCTACCAGCACCATGGTCTGGCCGCGCTGCGGCGTCATGGTCACCCCACCGCTGTGAGCCACTACGCTGCCCGATGCCCCGATCGACGACTGACGATAATCTTTGCCGTAGCTGTAAGAACCATTCAGCGTCGAGAACCGGCTACGGTATTCGCCGCTTACGCTGCTGTTGGTGCCGCCGGATTGATCGTTAGCCAGCGCCGCGCTGTAGCTGATGTTGTTGTCTTCACCGGTAGAACCGTTAATGCCCACGCGGCTGCTGTCGTAGCCGTTATCGGTATAGCCCAATGAACTGTTCAGGCTCAGCGTCTGCGAACCGACGCTGAACGGAACCGACAGCGTCAGGTAATAACGGGTTTCATCACGGTTATACATGTCCGAGGTGCGCATGGCGGACAGGCCGTAGGTGACGCGACCATAATAGTTGTTATAACCCACCTGATACTGCTTGGTGCTGCCGCCCCGGTTCCAGTAATCGCGAACCGAACCGGTGATATACAACGCGCCATAGTCATCGCCCAGCCCCTGATTGAGGGTCAGTTGGTATTCGCTGCGCTGACGGTTAACGGCGTCGGCACTCAGGTTCTTGCGTTCGTTGTCTCGCGAGTAAACGGCGTCGCGCAACGAAAGGTAACCGGAGGTGGAGTAGCGATAAGCGGCGATGGTGAAGTTGGTGTTGGTTTCAGTCATCAACTTGCTGTAGCTGAGCTTATAGCTCTGGCCGGATTGGTCGCCCTGCTTCAGGCGGGTATTGGCCTGAGTCACGTCCAGAGCAAAGGCACCGATCGGCGTCGCCACCGCACTGCCCAACAACACGGCACCATAGCCGTCACTGGCGATAGCGCCGGTGTAGCCGGTGATGATATTGGTAAACCCGCGCTGATAAGTCGCCTGGAACATATCGGGTTCCTTGCTCAAATTATCATCGCGCACTCGGCCTGCAGTCAGGGCATAACGCTGGATCCCCGGACGCAACATCTGCGCTACCGAAGCGTAAGGCACGCTGAACTGGCGCTTGCTGCCGTCGGCCTCGTTGATGGTGACGTTCAAGTCGCCGCCGTAACCGGTTGGGTAAAGATCGTTAATCACGAATTCGCCGGGAGCAACGGTGGTCTGGTAGATCAACTGGTTATTCTGACGAATCTCCACCAGCGCGTTACTTTGCGCCACGCCACGCACCACGGGCGCATAACCGTTGAGAGAGTCAGGCAACATGCGGTCATCGGTCGCGACCTGTACACCGCGAAAACCGATAGAATCAAAGAAGTCGCCGCTGGTATAGGTATCACCCAACGTCAGCATGCCACGCACGGCCGGGATGGCGCGCTGCGCGTAAGTGGCGGTGTTTTGCCAATGGGTGCTTTCGTTGGAGCGCCAGTTGACGTTAGAGTCGTGGCGCAACTGCCAACCGGCCACGTTTAACCCGGCGTTCAGGGTCAAATAAGCGTTGGTTGAATCCGCGTTGCTGCCGTTGGCGGAACTGTGGGTATTAAAGGCATTGAAATTATACGAAAGGCTGCCGGCGGTAATGCCGCGATCCCAGAATTTCGGATCGACATAACCGCGCGCACTGCGGCGCAGCGACGACTGCGGGATACTGATATCCATTCGCAGCGAACTGGTATCCAGGCGATAATAGGCTTCCGGCACCCACTGCGGCAGGCTTTTACAGGTATCGGTAGTCACCGAAGGATCGCTGCTCAGTGCCGCAGTATCCACACCGAATTCATCCAACGACAGCAGAGAAAAACAGGTATCGGCACTGTTTTTACCCGGCACGTTTTTGAAATCGATACTCTTCTTGCCTTTCCACTCGCCGTTAACGTAAACGTCGAGTGAGTATTTGCCGGCAAGAATAGGGTTGCCGTCGCGGAAACGCGAAAGATCGACGCCTTGCGCCTCTCCAACCAGGAAACTGCTGTTGAAGGAAGCTTCAACCGGGGCGGTGGGCTTTTTGCTGTCGGTAACGATTTCCGCCAAGGCAAATCCAGGCGCCGCCAGGCACAGCGCGCCGCCGGTCAACAACAGAATCGATTTATAGTTAAATAGCGCCAGTTTAATGGCCGCAGAGATAGGCAACTCTTTCATATAAAAGCATTCCTTTACCAAATTAAGCTCACCCCACCGACAGCTTGCGCTCTGAGGTATGAGTCTCTCTTCCAAGAGTTACTTTTGCTTATTCTTAGTGCGGGACACGCGTCCGCCAAAATCGTTAATGGTGGTAAATGCAACGTCGGCGATGCGCGAGCTGTCACCGGAAAACGACAGCGTTTTTTCCTGGCCTGGAGCCAGCATGTCGCCGTGTGGCGCCAACGGCACTTTCTTCTGGTTGACGACGGCATTGATTTCGGTAAACGACACGTAATACGGCGTTGGGTTTTTCACGCTGACGCCGGCGCCGCTAAAGCGCCACTGCAGTTTTTCAGGTGCATCGTTCGCTTCGCCAGTCAGGCCGGCCGGACGATACAGCAGTTTGACGCGGGTGCGGAAAGCCACCTGTAAAAAGTTTTCAGGCGTACTGCTGCTTGCCCCGGTCGGCGCAGGAGGGATCTCCAATACGTTCAACCAGAACAGGGATTCTTTGTCTTGTGCCAATGCTGACGTGGTCAGTGAAACACGCAGCGCCTGGCCGGTAGCCGGTTCAACACGGCTGATTGGCGGGGAAACGATAAACGGAGCCTTGCTGTTTTCAGGCGTGGTTTTCGCATCGCCTTCGTCAATCCAGGATTGGATCAATGCCGGTGAAGTTCCATTATTTGATAATTGGACAGTAACTTCCCGTTGTTTTCCCGGATAAATAATACGCGTACCGTTAATGATGACACTGGAAAAAACGCTGCTGCTGAATAGCGCGGCAATCAACAATACACTGTATTTTTTAAATGAATTTTTCATTATTTTATCACTACGGTAGGGAAAAACGGCGGGGGTAATTCCCCCGCCCGAATAAGAATATTACTTATTGATAAATGATGGTGTACTGAACGCTTGAAGTCACATCACCAGCACCGGCAGCGTTGGTCGCGTAATATTCAGCGTAGTAGTTCAGGTCGGCAGAATCGCCTTCGTTAGCAACGGTAACCCACTGAGAGTTATTCTGCGCGCCGTTGGTGCCGGCTGCCAGAATTGGCAGGAACTGGTTGTTGCTGCCCAGCAGCTGAATTTGCACGTTGGTCGCTGCATCAGTCTGTGCCTGGTTGTTCAGACGGCCAGTATTGAAATCAACAGTTGCGCCTGGCTCGAAATAAGTGGCTACCTGGCCTTTAGAACATTTGGTCAGGTTGATTGCGAATGGAGTACGGCCGGCAGTCGCGCTCTGAGTTGCCAGAGTTGAAGCAGAAACAGTTGGCAGAGTAACGGTGAAATCTTTACCGCCTGGGGTGCTGATAGTACAAGTCTGGTCAGTCACTTTACCGTTGAAAGTAATAGTACCGTCAGTCGCTTGTGCAGAAAAAGAAGAAATAGTAGCGGCGCTTACAGCCAATGCCAATACGGCAGACAGTTTAGAAATTTTCATATTTAGACTCTCGATGAATTAATACAACTATTAAGTACATTCAGCGATGCTACTCCTTGTCAGGAATGAAGCCCCGATGAATCCATTGCCCGGCGAAATATAGACCAGGCGTATTCTTATTGTTAAATCGTTTATAACATTCATATCACCCCTCTTGATAGGAAAAAACTATCAACAAATACCTATCGATCGATGTTGACGATTCAACTGAATAGGAATAATCTGTGTTTTGAAAAGCCAGGTAGTGCAACATATTGCTTTAAGTGATAATTATCAGGATATTATCCTGTATTTTTACATTTTGTTACCTTTGAAATCATTTGGACTTCACGACAAATTGCGCGTTTAATGGTCTGGAGGCGGCATGGCACGTCCTGGTTAAATTAAATAAGATAATTACCAATAAAAAGCATTTTTTTACTTTTATTACCGTTAAAAAACAACAAGTTACATATCAGTCAAGGGATTGAGAAATGAGCGGTTCTTTTAGAGCGAAAAATAACGGGATTAATTATGTTTTCCAGCCTATGTTCGGAAAATCCGGACAATTGCTGGCCGTTGAATGCTTGTCCCGATTCACTTTCAATAGCGAAAATGCTCATTTTTCCCCTGAACAATTTTTTCGTTCTGCCGATAGCGCAACCCGGATTGAGATTCTGTTAGAACAAGTCAGCCTGATAGAAAAATATAATCACTGGTTTCGTGACAATCAGGTTATAGCTACATTGAATGTGGACGACCATTCGTTACGTTCGCTGGCCAGCGACCATTTCGCAGAAAGAATTCGCGCCACTCGTTGTATTCACTTTGAAATCAGCGAAAACTCAACCCGACTGGTAAAAGATCGCGTTCATGGCGATCCCTTACTGAAAAGTTATTCATTTTGGCTCGATGATTTTGGTTCTGGCTACGCCGGTTTCTCCGCGTTGTATAACAGCCAGTTCCGCTTCGTTAAGCTCGACCGATTTTTGTTATGGGATTTCATGGGAAAATCTGGCGGTGACGGCTTAATGCGCGCTTTATTGCGATTTTTTTACCTTAACCATTACAAGGTAATTATCGAAGGAGTTGAAACTCCCGACCATAAAAAATGGCTGGACGAAATGCCATATTACGCACTGCAGGGAAAGCTGTGGAAGGAATCCGACATCAAGGATTTGAACTCGCTTCTTACAGCTGAATACTTTTAACTCATTATTGGTGTCTGCCATTATGTCTAAAAACAATGTTCTTGTTATTAGTGAGTGTAAGTACAGCTATGTCGGCCTTTCGGTATTAGTGAAAAAACATTACGGCAAGTACGATATCAGACTGTTTTCGGATTTTATGCAGGGTGGATCCAAGGCGGAAAAGATAATTAAGCACGATATCGCGCTGATCTTTACCTCGCAAAATCTGGAGCAAAGTGTCAACGTCATTGAAAGCCTGGTGTCAATGCATCAGCAATACAACACCAAAACGCGGATCCTGGTGTTTTATGATGACGAACGCGTAGTGAAACTGCTGTCGATACTGGGTATTTCCGTTGAATTGGTCTCTACCCGCATCCCACTTTATTCGCTGCAGGAAAAAATACAAAATCTGTTGGAAAGCAAAGAATCAGGCGGGATAAAAATGCAGAAAACCCGCGAACTCAGCCCGGCGGAAAGCGATGTCATCTTCAACCTGCTGCGTGGCGATAGCCTGCTGCATATTGCCCAGAAGCGCGGCACGCACCCCAAAACCATCTTCTCGCAAAAATACAGCGCGATGAAAAAGCTGCGTTTGCGCAGCATGAGCACCATCTTCGTCGCCAGTAAATGACCCTTCAGGCTGCTACCCGGCGGCCTGCTTTTGTCGCGCCAGGTTAAATTAATGTAACAATGAGCGACAAAGCAGCAACAGTCACATAACACTCCTGTCTATTGGTTACGATTTGCCCGCGGGAAAGTCCCGCGAGCCCTGTCGTCTGGATTAAATAAAAAACATCAGGAGATGTTATGAAATCATCCTTATTCAGCCGTTATACCTGCTTTGTTTTGAGCATCTTGCTTGCGTTGGCGTCATTGACGCTGTTGCCGCAGCGGCCCTGGTTTTGGCTGCCGACCCTCCTTTTCGGGTGTCTGAGCGCTCTGGGCATTTACGATCTGACTCAGCAACGCCACGCCATCTGCCGCAACTATCCGATCATCGGCCGCCTGCGCTTTTTCTTCGAATTTATCCGCCCGGAAATACGCCAATATTTACTGGAAGAAGATAACGCCCAGATCCCGTTCTCACGTACTCAACGCACGCTGGTCTATCGCCGCGCCAAAAATGAGATGGGCGACAAGCCATTCGGTACCCAACTGGACGTTTATCAAACGGGTTATGAATGCATCGGCCATTCCATGCGTCCGGTAGCGGCATCCGATCCCACCAGTTTTCGCGTGGCGATCGGCGGCCCAGACTGTAGCCAACCCTATTCCACCTCAATCTTTAATATCTCCGCCATGAGCTTCGGCGCGTTGTCGGCCAACGCCATCCGCGCCCTCAATCTTGGCGCAGCGAAAGGCAATTTCTATCATGACACCGGCGAGGGCAGCATCAGCCGCTATCACCGCGAGCACGGCGGCGATCTGGTGTGGGAACTGGGCAGCGGCTATTTCGGCTGCCGCACCGCCGACGGCCATTTTGATCCGCAGCGTTTTGCCGAGCAGGCAAAAAGCCCGCAGGTAAAAATGATTGAAATCAAACTCAGCCAGGGCGCCAAACCGGGCCATGGCGGCATTTTGCCGGCAAAAAAAGTGGATGCGGAAATTGCCGCCACGCGCGGCGTGCCTGAGGGGGAAGACTGCATTTCTCCGGCTTCGCACAGCGCCTTCACCACCCCGGTGGAAATGATGCATTTTATCCAGCAACTGCGCGAACTGTCCGCCGGCAAACCGGTGGGGTTTAAGCTGTGCATCGGCCACCCGTGGGAGTTTGTCGCTATCGCCAAGGCGATGCTGCATACCCATATTTTGCCGGACTTTATCGTAGTAGACGGTAAGGAAGGCGGCACCGGCGCCGCACCGCTTGAGTTATCCAACTATATGGGTATGCCGTTGCGCGAAGGATTGCTGTTCGTCCACAACACTCTGGTGGGCTGCGGGCTGCGCGACAAGATCAAAGTCGGTGCCAGCGGCAAAATCATCAGCGCCTTCGACATCGCCAGCGTGCTGGTGTTGGGGGCCGACTGGGTGAACTCGGCGCGCGGCTTTATGTTTGCCGTCGGCTGCATCCAGTCGCAAAGCTGCCACACCAACCACTGCCCGACCGGCGTCGCCACGCAGGACCCGCTGCGCCAGAAGGCATTAGTGGTACCGAACAAGGCGGAACGCGTTTACCACTTCCACCAAAATACGGTCAAAGCGCTGGCGGAAATGCTGGCAGCGGCCGGCGTCAGCCGCCCGGAGCAACTGACGTCTCACCATATGCTACGCCGCATCACCTCAACCGAAATCAAGGTCTACGCGGACATCTATTACTACCTGGAGCCAGGCGCATTGCTGGAAAAAGAGATCCAAAGTGATTTTTATGCGCGGATGTGGCGCATGGCGACACCCAACAGTTTCGAGCAGGCGATCTCGCTGCCGGTTTAACAGAAGAGGGAAAGTATTGCCCCCTCGCCTCGGGGAAGAGCATTGGAGAGGGGGTGCTTGCTACGGCGGCCCTCCCCCTCAGCGGCGAGAGGGCATATAGGTTACGGCTTGCGCGCCGGGGCGTCGCCGGCCACGTAATACTCTGCGGTACTGCGCGGCAGCGGCTCACGCTGGCGAATGTTGTCGGCAATCTTCTCGGCAATCATTATGGTGGTGGCGTTCAGGTTACCGGTAATGATCAGCGGCATGATGGAGGCATCCACCACCCGCAGCCCTTCCATGCCGTGCACCCGCCCCTGGCCGTCGACCACGGCCATCTCGTCTTCGCCCATTTTGCATGAGCAGGAAGGGTGAAAGGCGGTTTCAGCATGCTCACGCACAAAGGCGTCCAGCTGCTCGTCGGTCTGCACCTCCGGCCCCGGGCTGATTTCGCGACCGCGGTACTCGTCCAGCGCCGGTTGCGCCATGATTTCACGCGTAATGCGGATCGCGTCGCGGAACTCCTGCCAGTCTTGCTCCGTCGCCATATAGTTGAACAGGATGCTCGGATGCTGACGCGGATCTTTCGATTTCACCTGCACCCGGCCACGGCTCGGGGAACGCATCGACCCGACATGAGCCTGGAACCCGTGTTCTTTGACCGCGTTGCTGCCGTTGTAATTAATCGCCACCGGCAGGAAATGATATTGGATATTCGGCCAGGCGAACTCCTCGCGGCTACGGATAAAACCGCCGGCCTCAAACTGGTTACTGGCGCCAATGCCGGTGCCGTTGAACAGCCACTCTGCGCCAATCTTCGGCTGGTTGAACCATTGCAGTGCCGGATACAACGACACCGGTTTTTTACAGGCGTACTGCAGATACATTTCCAGGTGATCCTGCAGGTTCTCACCGACGCCCGGCAGATCGTGCACTACCTTGATATCCAGGCTTTTCAGCAGCGACGCTGGGCCGACGCCGCTGCGTTGCAGGATCTGCGGCGAGGCAATCGCCCCGGCGCACAGCAGCACTTCGCGCCGCGCGCTTGCGCTGGCGATCTGATTGCCGTCGCCCTGCAAGTAATCAACGCCCACCGCACGTTTGCCATCGAAGCGAATACGATCGGTCAGTGCATGGGTGACAATCTTCAGATTAGGGCGTGAACGCGCCTGATCCAGATAACCGCGAGCGGTGCTGGCGCGGCGGCCTTTCGGCGTCACGGTACGATCCATCGGGCCGAACCCTTCCTGCTGATAGCCGTTCAGATCTTCGGTACGTGGATAGCCCGCCTGCACGCCGGCTTCCACCATCGCGTGGAACAGTTCGTTGTTGCCGGCTTTCGGGGTAGTGACGCTGACCGGGCCGTCGCCGCCGTGATAATCGTTCGGGCCGATATCGCGGGTTTCCGCCTTGCGGAAATACGGCAGGCAGTCCAGGTAGCTCCAGTTTTCCAGACCCGGCGCTTTTGCCCAGTTGTCGAAATCCATCGCGTTGCCGCGGATGTAGCACATGCCGTTGATCAGCGAAGAACCGCCCAGACCTTTGCCACGGCCGCATTCCATACGGCGGTTGTTCATGTGCGGCTCAGGATCGGTTTCGTAGGCCCAGTTGTAGCGGCGCCCCTGCAACGGGAAGGCCAGCGCGGCCGGCATCTGCGTACGGAAATCCATCCGGTAATCCGGACCGCCGGCTTCCAGCAGCAACACGCTGACATCGGCGTCTTCGGTCAAACGGGTCGCCAATACGTTGCCGGCGGAGCCGGCACCGATAATGATATAATCGTATTCCATCGATTATCTCCTAAATATTCGTATGCCTGAATGATGCGAATGGCTTGAATTCCGCATGCTGAATATATCAAGGCAGCTTTGGATGCAAAAAAGGATATATCCCCTATGGATTTCGAGTTACAGCTAGGCGGCAAGGGCGCAGAGCCCCAGGAGCTTACTCAAGTAAGTGACTGGGGTCTGCGCTCGCAGCCAACAACGCTGTAGCTTGAAAGACGACGGGGATAGTTAAAATACCGAGGCGTAATCGCCCAACTCGACCTGCACCGATTTTATCTGCGTGTAGTGCTCCAGCGTGCTCAGGCCATTCTCGCGGCCGACGCCGGATTGCTTGTAGCCGCCAACCGGCATTTCCGCCGCCGACTCGCCCCAGGTGTTGATCCAGCAAATGCCGGCTTCAAGCTGGTGAATCACGCGGTGAGCTCGGGTCAGATCCTTGGTCACCAGTCCGGCTGCCAGGCCGAAAGTGGTGTCGTTGGCACGGCGCACCACTTCTTCTTCGCTGTGATAAGTGAGGATGCTCATTACCGGCCCGAAGATTTCTTCACGCACAATTTCCATGTCGTCACGGCAATCGGTAAACACCGTCGGCGCCACATAAGCCCCTTTGGCGTATTCGCCTTCGGTCACGCGCTCACCGCCGCACAGCAAACGTGCGCCGCTGTTCTTGCCGCTCTCGATAAAGCGCAGCACGGACTCCATATGCGCAAAGCTGACCAGCGGCCCAAAGTTGGTTTGCGGATCGGCAGGATCACCCAGACGAATGCGCTTCACGCGTTCGAGGATTTTCGCTTCAAACTCTGCCTGCAACGCCGCCGGGACAAACACGCGCGTACCGTTGGTACACACCTGGCCGGAGCTGTAGAAATTGGCCATCATCGCGATGTCGGCAGCGCGATCCAGATCGGCGTCGTCAAAGATAATCAGCGGCGACTTGCCGCCCAGTTCCATAGTGACTTCTTTCAGCGTTGAACCCGAGGCGTTGGCCATCACTTTCTTGCCTGTTTTTACCCCGCCGGTGAAGGACACCTTGGCAATGCCTGGGTGATCGGTCAGATACTGGCCCACTTCCGCGCCGCTGCCGGTGAGCACGTTGAACACGCCGTCCGGCACGCCGGCTTCGGTGTAGATCTCGGCCAGTTTCAGCGCAGTCAGGGAGGTCACTTCGCTCGGTTTGAAGATCATTGCGTTGCCCGCCGCCAAGGCCGGCGCGGATTTCCATAATGCGATCTGAATCGGGTAATTCCAGGCGCCGATACCGGCCACCACGCCCAGCGGCTCGCGGCGGGTATAAACGAAAGAGGTGTCGCGCAGCGGGATCTGCTGGCCTTCGATAGCCGGGATCAGCCCTGCGTAGTATTCCAGTACGTCGGCGCCGGTGACGATATCGACCGCGGTGGTTTCCGACATTGCCTTGCCGGTATCCAGCGTTTCCAGCGCCGCGAGTTCGTCATTACGCTCGCGCAGAATATCCACCGCACGGCGCAGAATGCGCGAACGCGCCATCGCCGTCATCGCCGCCCACACCTTCTGCCCGCTGGCTGCGCTGGCAACCGCACGGTTGACGTCTTCAGCGCTGGCGGACTGGATCTCGGCAAGCACTTCGCCATTCGCCGGGTTCACTGCGTTGAAGGTTTTCCCCTCGGTACTGTCTACATAGGCACCATGAATATAGAGCTTCTGCAAGCCAAAACGGGACATAGGTTCTCCTTGGATTGTCCTCAGGGTGGCGTTTGCCCCCGGAGTTGAAACGTAATGTAATCGGTAGTGAGTGCGATCGCCTGCGCCTGATTAAACGCCGCCCCGCGCAGTGCGCTGCGCAACCACAAACCGTCGATCAACGCCGCCAGCCCTTTGGCCGCCAAACGCGCCTGCGCCTGCGGCAATGCGCGGCTGAACTCGGCGCACAGGTTGGAATACAGACGGCGGCCGTTCACCTGTTGCAACCGGTTAAGCTGCGGCTGATGCAGGCTGCTGGCCCAAAAGGCCAACCAGGTTTTCATCGCTGCGCTGTTGATCTGGCTGTCGTCGAAGTTGCCGGCAACGATCGCCTGCAGCCTTGCGGCCGGGCTCTGGTCGTTCAGCGCCCGTAGCCGCAGCTTCACCGCTTCCCCCAAATGGCTGATCAAATAGCGCATCGTGGCTTCCAGCAACCCGTTCTTATCCTTGAAATAGTGGCTGATGATGCCGTTGGAAACGCCCGCCCTGCGCGCTATCTGCGCAATGGTGGCGTCATGCATTCCGACTTCGTTTACCGCGGCCAGCGTGGCATCAATCAACTGCTGCCTTCTGATTGGCTGCATTCCTACCTTTGGCATAATTCGACTCTCACAAAACCGACTTCGGCCTCATCTCAGCGGCGAATTTCATCGACTTTCCGCCTGCTGAACTTGGTCTTCATGCGGACTATTAAACTTTTTTTTGATTGAACGTTCAATAAAAATTGCATATATTTTATTGCCGCCTGGTTACAAAAATGTACTTTTCGGTTGTGGAACTGGCTGATTTTTGTGAGGTATTTAACGAATCTGACCAAAATCAGTGTCTGTAAGCGGTTCCCACCACGAAACGATTTTCCGTTTCGTTAACAGGCTAAACGGCAAGCAGTGCCGCTTTTTATCCGCACTTTTCCGGACGACGCCTGCGCGTCGTTCAGAGCAGAAAGGTGGGCACGATTTTATTCAGTTGTTAAAAAACAGAGGACGACGATGACAACCAGCGAAACCTCCTCAAAACCGCAAAAGGATCGCCTTAATCCTGTGGTTTTCTTTACCTCGGCAGGGCTGATTCTGGCCTTCTCGCTGATGACAATCTTTTTTACCGATTTCTCCGGGCGATGGATCACCCGCACCCTGAATTGGGTTTCAACCACCTTCGGCTGGTATTACCTGCTGGCCGCCACCCTGTACATCGTATTCGTGGTGTTTATCGCCGCCTCGCGCTTCGGTTCGATCAAGCTCGGGCCGGAACAGTCGAAACCCGAGTTCAGCCTGATGAGCTGGGCGGCGATGCTGTTCGCCGCCGGCATCGGCATCGACCTGATGTTCTTCTCGGTCGCCGAACCCGTGACGCAATATATGATGCCGCCGGAAGGCGATGCCCAAACGCTGGAAGCGGCACGCCAAGCCATGGTGTGGACGCTGTTCCACTATGGGCTAACCGGCTGGTCGATGTATGCGCTGATGGGCATTGCCCTCGGTTATTTCAGCTACCGCTATAACCTGCCGCTGACCATCCGTTCGGCGCTGTACCCGATCTTCGGTAAACGCATCAACGGCCCGATCGGCCACAGCGTGGATATCGCAGCGGTGCTGGGCACCATTTTCGGCATCGCCACCACGCTCGGCATTGGCGTGGTGCAGCTCAACTACGGATTGAAGGTGCTGTTCCAGGTACCGGAAAACCTGACGGTTCAAAGCGCACTGATCCTGCTTTCTGTGATTATGGCCACCATTTCGGTGACCTCCGGCGTCAACAAGGGCATTCGTATTTTGTCGGAGCTCAACGTGTTGCTGGCGCTGGGGCTGATCCTGTTCGTGCTGTTCTGCGGCGATACCGAGTTCCTGCTCAATGCGCTGGTGCTCAACGTCGGCGATTACGTCAATCGCTTTATGGGCATGACGCTCAACAGCTTCGCCTTCGATCGTCCGGTGGAATGGATGAACAACTGGACCCTGTTCTTCTGGGCCTGGTGGGTGGCGTGGTCGCCGTTTGTCGGCCTGTTCCTGGCGCGTATTTCGCGCGGGCGTACCATCCGTCAGTTTGTGGTCGGCACGCTGATCATTCCTTTCGTGTTCACCCTGCTGTGGCTATCGATCTTCGGTAACAGCGCGCTGTACCAGATTATCCACGGCAATGCCGCCTTTGCGCAGGAAGTGATGCAATACCCGGAACGCGGCTTCTACAGCCTGCTGGCGCAATACCCGGGCTTCACCTTCAGCGCCTCGGTGGCCACCATCACCGGCCTGCTGTTCTACGTGACCTCGGCCGATTCGGGCTCACTGGTGCTGGGCAACTTTACCTCGCGCCTGGCCGACATCAATAACGATGCGCCCAACTGGCTGCGGATTTTCTGGTCGGTGGCCATCGGCCTGCTGACCATCGGCATGCTGATGACCGACGGCGTGCCTGCGTTGCAGAAAACGACGGTGATCATGGGCCTGCCGTTCAGCTTCGTGATCTTCTTCGTAATGGCCGGGTTGTATAAATCGCTGCGGGTGGAGGACTATCGCAAGGCCAGCGCCCTGAATACCAACGCCCCCATGCCGATTTCGAGCAATGACGTGCTGAACTGGAAACAGCGCCTGTCGCGGGTGATGAACTACCCTGGCACCCAGTACACGCAAAAAATGCTGGATACCCGTTGCAGACCGGCAATGCAGGAAGTGGCGCGCGAGCTGGAACTGCGCGGCGCCAAAGTGGAATTTACCGAAGTGCCGCCGACGGAAGATGAGCGTTTGAACCACCTGGAACTGCTGGTGCATTTGGGTGAGGAGCAAAACTTTATCTATCAAATTTGGCCACAGCGTTATTCGGTGCCGGGCTTCACCTACCGCGCCCGCTCAGGCAAATCGCACTATTACCGGCTGGAAACCTTCCTGATGGAAGGCACCCAGGGTAATGATCTGATGGATTACAGCAAGGAGCAGGTGATCGGCGACATCCTCGATCAGTACGAGAAGCACCTGAACTTCCTGCACATTCACCGCGAAGCGCCGGGCAATACCCTGACCTTCCCGGATATGTGATCCGTTCGACACGGCCAAAAGGCGCAGTTTTTTAAACTGCGCCTTTTTTATTACTGCCCCATCGCATCCTTTTTCATGGCGTCTTTCTTCATACCGTCTTTCGCCATGTGGTCCTTTTTCATCGCGTCATGCTTCATGGCGTCTTTCTTCATGCAATCCTTGCCCATGCAATCTTTCTTCATACCGTCTTTAGCCATGCCGTCATGCGACATCTGGCTCATGGCGTCCTTCTTCATCGCATCCTTACTCATACTGTCGGCGGCATTGGCACCTGCCACACCCAACATCAACGCGCTGCACATCATCACTGCGAATAACTTTTTCATGCTATGTCCTTCTTTCATGTCAAAGACGCCTGAGGCGCCGGGGAGATTCGCGGCCGCCGTCAGCTACCGCCAAACCAGTTATAACCTTGGTCTTCCCAGTAGCCGCCGGGGAAGCGATTGGTGATCTCAATCACCTGAATGTGTTTCGGGTTCTTGTAGCCGAGCTTGGTCGGCATGCGCAGCTTCATCGGATAACCGTATTTGCGCGGCAGAATCTGGCCGTCATAGGTTAGCGCCATAATGGTCTGCGGATGCAACGCGGTGGCCATATCGATGCTGGTGTAGTAATCGTCGGCGCATTTAAAGCTGATATAGCGCGCGTTCAAATCCGCGCCAATCGCCTTGAGAAAGGTCGCAAAGGGCACCCCGCCCCACTTGCCGATGGCGCTCCAGCCTTCGACGCAAATATGGCGCGTCACCTGACTGATTTGCGCCATCCGGTGCAATTGCGGCAATGTCCAGGCGCTTTTGTCCAGCACCAGCCCGCTCACTTCCAACCGGTAGTCGTCGCCGTTGATGTCCGGCGCCTCCTCTTCGCCGTAAAAGGCGTTGAACGGAAACGGCCGGGTGATCATGGATTCGGGATAGACCGGTGCCAGATGGTCAGCGCTGAACAACCAACCCTGCACCCGATCGTTAAAACGCGAAATGCGGCTCAGCGCTTGCTCGACGTTGGCATTGCTGCTGAGATCACAGCCGGTGAGCATCGCGATGCCGCCCAGCGTCAAACCGTTGCGCAGAAAGCGGCGGCGCGACGAAGATGCCAACAGTCTCTGCGCCTCTTTGACGATCGCCTGGCCTTCACTCACAGTGATAGAGGGCTTATCCGTTTTCATTGTCATCTCCTTAACGCCCGCGCAGCATGGCCAGCAAGGTGCGGGGCACCAGTGCTACCATCACCAGATGAATCACGACAAACCCCACCAGCGCCGACATGGCGAAAAAGTGGATATAACGCGCCGCCTCGTAACCGCCAAGCAGCTCGCGCAACAGCGGAAACTGCACCGATTTCCACAGCACCAGCCCGGAGAGCGCCATCAGGATGCTGTCGGCCATCACGAACAGATAAGCCGCACGCTGCACCATGTTGTAGTGGCGCAAATCGGCATGCTGCAGCCGGCCACGCAACGCGGCGCTCAGATCGGTGAAAAACTGTCTGGGGCTGAGCGGCCAAAATTTGCGTTTGAAACGGCCGCTGACCAGGTTGATCAACAGGTAACACAGCCCATTAAGCCCAAACAGCCACATGCCGGCAAAGTGCCACTGCAGCGCGCCCCCCAGCCAACCGCCGAGCGTCAGCTCGTTGATAAAGCTGAAATTGAACAGTGGCGATGCGTTATAGATGCGCCAGCCGCTGGTGACCATAATCAGCATCGCCAGCGCATTCAGCCAGTGGGTCAACCGCAACCACAGCGGATGCACAAGCGATGGTTTTTCCGGTGTGAGAATCATGCTCATGCTTATCTCCTGGCGGCCAAGGTGGCGATGAGCGAAGTATTCCCCGAATTTGTTCCCCGAGACCTCACGCAAAGTTAAATAAAATGTGATAACTCCATGCACGGCGGTTGTGTAGACTTTCAGCTAGGATCGGGCAATCAGCGGTGGGTACGGATGGAAAAACCAAAGAGAATTTTAATCGTTGAGGATGACGGCGACATCGCCGAGCTGTTGCAGTTGCACCTGCGCGATGAAGGCTACGACATTAGCCACGCCGCCGACGGCAATCTGGGCATGGCGATGCTGGAACAGGGCGGCTGGGACGCGCTGATCCTCGATCTGATGCTGCCGGGCGTCGACGGGCTGGAGATCTGCCGCCGGGCGCGCAACATGACGCGCTACACGCCGATCATCATCATCAGCGCGCGCTCCAGCGAGGTGCACCGCGTGCTGGGGCTGGAGCTGGGTGCCGACGATTACCTGGCCAAACCCTTTTCGATGCTGGAACTGGTGGCGCGGGTCAAAGCGCTGTTCCGCCGCCAGGAGGCGATGAGCCGCAACCTGCGTATGGACGCCGGCACGCTGAGCTTTGACGGCTTGACCATAGACCCCATAGCCCGCGAAGTGCAGCTGAATCGGCAACCGATCGATCTGACGCCGCGCGAGTTTGACCTGCTGTATTTCTTCGCTCGCCATCCGGGCAAGGTGTTCTCCCGCCTTAGCCTGTTGAACCAGGTGTGGGGCTATCAGCACGAGGGGTATGAACACACGGTGAATACCCATATCAACCGGCTGCGCATCAAGATAGAAAGCAACCCGGCGGAACCCCTGCGCATCCTCACGGTGTGGGGGATGGGCTATAAATTCGCGGCGCCGCCGCAAGAGTAAAACATGAAAAATCTTACCTTAACGCAACGCCTGACGCTGATCTTCGCCCTGCTGCTGCTGCTCTGCTGTGCCTTCTCCGGCTGGTTGCAGGTACGTAGCAACACCCAGTACAGCCAGGCGACCATTCAACGGCTGTCCGGTAATCTGGCGCAACACATCGCCGCCAGCAACCCGCTGCTGGGCCAGGACGGTTTGAACCCGCAATCAGTACATACCCTGTTCGATCAGCTGATGGCGGTGAACCCCAGCGTCGAGGTTTATCTGCTCGACATACAGGGCAATATTATCGGCAATGCCGCGCCGGCCGGCCGCCTGAAACGACAAAAGGTCGATCTGTCGCCGCTGCAGGCGATGCTCGACGGCGCGAGGATGCCGGTGTACGGCGACGATCCGCGCAGCCCCGACGGGAAGAAGGTATTCAGCGTCGCGCCCCTGAAGGTCAACGGCCAGATTGAAGGCTATCTGTATGTGGTGTTGCTCGGCGAAGATTATACCGCGCTGGCCAGCAACGCTCAGTTCAGCTCGGCGGTTAAAATGGCGCTGTGGTCGATGGGACTGGTGGTGGTGTTCGGCCTGCTGGCCGGCGGCTTCGCCTTCCGCTGGGTGACGCGACCTATCCGCCAGTTGACCCGGCAAGTGAGCGTGCTGGATAACGGCGGCATCGCCGCGGTGCAGGCCTATGCGGCGCAACCGGTTCCCAGCCTCGGGCGCGGTGAGGTTAGTCAGTTGCAGTTGGCGTTTCACAGCATGGCGCAGCGCGTTGCCGAACAGTGGCAATCGCTGTCGCAGCAGGACCAGCAGCGGCGCGAGTTTATCGCCAATATTTCGCACGATCTGCGCACCCCGCTCACCTCACTGCACGGCTACCTGGAAACGCTGTCGGTAAAATCGGCCAGCCTGAGCGAAAACGATCGCAGACGCTACCTGGAGACCGCACTGGCGCAAAGCCGCAAGGTGGGCAAACTGGCGCAAGAACTGTTCGAACTGGCGCGGCTGGAGTACGGCGTGGTGAAGCCGCAGAAAGAGCCGTTCTCGCTCGGCGAGCTGGTGCAGGACGTATTCCAGAAGTTCGAGCTGGCGGCCGAGGCGCGGCATCAGCGGTTACGCGCCGATATCGCCCCGGGCATGCCGCTGGTGTTTGCCGATCTGAGCATGATCGAGCGGGTGCTGACCAATCTGCTGGACAACGCCATTCGCCATACGCCGCAGGGCGGTGAAATCGGCGTACGGCTGTGGCAGCAGGAAGACAAGATACTGGTGCAGGTCAACGACAGCGGCCCCGGCATTCCGCAGGCGCTGCGCGCCGACCTGTTTGTGCGGCCGTCTATCCTGAACGGCGCGCGCCGCCATGCCGGCGGGCTGGGCCTGATGATCGTACGGCGCATTTTGCAACTGCACGGCAGCGACATTCAACTGGTCGAGCAAGCGCAAAAAGGGGCCTGCTTCCGCTTCGCCATTCCGCCGCGCTGATCGATGCAGCCGGGATCCAATGCGCCGCATTCAGCGCAGTATTAATCGGCCTGAGGAAATATCAGGCTAAAGGTGATGCGCGCCGAAGGTTCACCGGCGATGCACTCGGCACGAACCTCACCGCCGTGCAGCGTCATGATGGCGCGCACGATCGATAACCCCAGGCCGCTGGCATGGCTGCCGGCGCTGCGGGCTGCATCGGCACGGTAAAAACGGTCGAACAGCTTGTCCAGGTGCGCCGGTGAAATGGGCCGCCCTTGATTGACCACCTGGATCACTACCCTTCCCTTCGGCTGACTGAGCGCCTGCAACCGTATCTGGCTGTTTTCGTCGGCATAACGCACCGCATTGGCGACCAGATTACTCAACGCACGCTGAAACAGCATCGCATCCGCCATCAGTTGCCCCTCGCCCCGGCAAACTAAAGTGATGCCCCGCTCTTCCGCCAGGCCTTCGAAATAGTCCGCCACCCGCTGAAGCTCCTGCGCTATATCCATTCGGCTACAGTTCAGCACCGCCTGCGCTTCCCCGGCGCGCGCCAGGAACAGAATATTTTCCACCATGCGCGAAATGCGCTCCAGTTCGTCCATATTGTTCGACAACAGGGTTTCATACTCTTCCACGCTGCGCGGCTGATACAACGCCACCTGGCAATGGCCCATCAACGCGCCCACCGGGGTGCGGATTTCATGCGCCAGATCGGCGGAGAACTGCGTCAGGCGTTGATAGCCTTCATTCAGCCGATCGAGCATGGCGTTAAACGAACGGGTCAGTTGTCGCAGCTCCTTCGGTGCCCCCTGCTCACTCAGCCGAGTCGACAGCGTATTCGGCGTGATCACCGCCGCCTGCGCCGCCATGCGCCACAGCGGCTGTAACCCACGGCGCATCACCCAATAGCCCAGCAGCGCGATCAGTAAAAACGCCACAGCGACCGCAGCGACGATCCGCCACAGATAGCGCGCCAGCATCTTCTGTTCATTGACCATCACGTGAGCCGCAGAGATCTGCAGCAGGTTGCCGTCATCCAGTCTCACCAGCGCCGATGCGACACGCAGCGGCACGCCTTGCGCCGTTTCCCCACTGCTCACCGCACTCAGAAGCTGAGGCGCGTCGACCGGCGTTGGCGTTATGGGCGGCAGCGTCAACCTGGCCGGATTAACGTTGATTAAGGGTTTTTGCCCCGGTTGCTGAAAAATCAAAACGTCCTGTTCATTGCCCAGCATGTTTTCAAACAGGCCGGTGTTGGCCACCAACCGGTCGAGCGGAAAGCGCTGGCTCAGCAAATGGCGAAAATACTCCACCCGGCCGGTAACCTGAAAATCGCTGCGGGTGGTCATCTCCTGACGCATCGCGCCATACAGATACCAGCCTGCACCGCTGACCACCAGCGCCGCCACCAGCGCAAACAGCATGGCGCTGCGTATCGTCAGCGACAGGGTGTGCCAGCGTTGGACCAGCACGTTCATGAGCGCGGCTCGCAGACATAACCGATGCCGCGCACGGTATGAATCAGCTTGATAGCGAACGGCCGGTCAATCTTGGCGCGCAGGCGTTTGATCGCCACATCCACCACGTTGGTGTCGCTGTCAAAATTCATGTCCCAAACCTGCGAGGCGATCAAGGTGCGCGACAGCACCTCTCCTTCGCGCCGCACCAACAGGTGCAACAGCATAAACTCCTTATTGGTCAGCGGGATCACCACATCCTGCCGCACCGCCTTGCGGCGCAATACGTCGAGTTGCAGATCGGCAAGGCTGTAGTGATCGGCTTCACGCACCGTGCCGCGCCGCAGCAGCGTACGGATACGCAACACCAGTTCAGTGAAGGAAAAGGGTTTGATCAAATAATCTTCGGCCCCCAGCTCCAGGCCATGAATGCGATCCTGCACCCCGTCACGCGCAGTCAGGAACAGGATCGGCACATCGCTTTTCTTGCGCAGCACTTCCACTATCTGCCAGCCGTCCAGCCCCGGCAGCATCACGTCGAGCACGATGGCGTCGTAACCGTGCTCCAGCGCCCGGAACAGCCCGTCAGTGCCGTTACGCGCCAGATCGACGCTGTATCCCGCCTCTCCCAGCCCTTTTTTCAGGTAATCACCCGTGCTGATGTCGTCTTCAATCACCAATATCCGCATTGTCGCCACCTCGTTGCATCTGCGGAAATACTAGCAGTTTCGGCTGACATTCTTGATGACATTAATGTCATCAAACGGACATGGTGCTGTCCCTGTTGTTCGACCATGCTTAACCGGCAACCCATACAAAGGAGAAGATTATGATTACCCGTCATCGTTTTGCCGGTTTACTGCTGTCCACCCTGATGCTGTGCAGCGGCTTTGCCGCAGCCGCCCCGGCACCGGGAAAAGTCATTGCCCCACTGCGCGGCACTATCGATCAAGTCAGCGACAGCAGCCTGCAGCTCACCGACCGTAAAGGGGAAAAGGTCAGCGTAAAAATCAACGATCAAACCAAGGTACTGAGCGTATCCAAGGGCACGCTGGACGATATCAAACCGGACAGCTTTATCGGCACCGCCGCCGTACCGCAAGCGGATGGCACCTTGAAAGCGCTGGAAGTGCACGTGTTCGCCGCCAGCCTGCGCGGCACCGGCGAGGGCCACTCGGCCTGGGAATCTGCCGACGGTAAGGTAGACACCATGACCAACGGTACCGTCGGCAAGCTGGTGAAATCCAACGGCCGCACTCTGACCGTGACCTACGGTAACCAGCAGAAAACCGTCACCGTGCCGGAAGACGTGCCGATCGTCACCCTGGATCCCGGCGATCGCAGCCTGTTGAAACCGGGCGCGCACATTGTGCTGTTCTCCGCCACTGACGAGAAAGGCGAACGCGTCGCCACCCGCATCTCCGCCGGCAAAGACGGCACCGTTCCGCCAATGTGACCCAGGAAAAAACGATGAAAACCAACGCGCCGCGGCCGGTGCATCGCTGGCCGGTCCGGATCACCCATTGGGTTAACCTGTTCGCCATGGTTTGCATGTTCATGAGCGGCTGGGAAATCTACAACGCCTCACCGCTGTTCGGCTTCCGCTTTCCGCCACAGATGACGCTCGGCGGCTGGCTGGGCGGCGCGATTGGCTGGCATCTGGCGGTAATGTGGCTGCTGGCGCTTAACGCGTTGTGCTACCTGTTGTGGAGCCTGTTCAGCGGCCATTTCCGGCGCGATCTGCTGCCGCTCAGCGCCAAGGCGCTGCGGCGCGAAATCGGGCAGGCGCTAACGCTGCGGCTGCAACATCACCATGGCCGCTATAACGCCATTCAGAAACTGATGTACCTGGGCGTGCTGGCGCTGGGGCTGCTGCTGGTGCTCTCCGGACTGGCCATCTGGAAACCCGTGCAGTTGCAAGGCTTGGTGAGCCTGTTTGGCGGGTTTGACACCGCGCGCTACGTGCATTTTTTCGCCATGTCCGCCATTGGGTTATTTGTGGTGATTCACCTGCTAATGGTGATTATCGTGCCGCGCACGCTATGGGCAATGATTACGGGTGGCAAACATGAATGATAAACGACGGCGCCCTTCGACACCGGCGTTGGAACCGGACCAGAAAAAACAGCTGGTCAATCTGCAACGCCGCCTGATGCTGCGCTCCGGCCTGACGCTGGGCGGCATCGCCATGCTGACCGGCTGCAACATGCAAGACGGCGATCAGGTGGATAAAGTGCTGTGGGCCATGTCGCGCTGGAACGATCGGGTACAGGCCTGGCTGTTCAGCGGCCAGCGGCTGGCGCAAACCTATCGGCCGGATCAGATTACCCACCCCTTCCCGTTCAACGCGTTTTACCCCGAGTACAACGTACCGGAGGTGGATCTCGCCAGCTATCGGTTGGAAATTTCCGGCAAGGTGGAGAAAACCGCCCCCTGGACGCTGGAACAGCTGCAACGCCTGCCGCAGCAAAGCCAGATAACCCGGCTGATCTGCATCGAGGGCTGGAGCGCCATCGGGCAATGGGGCGGCGTACCGCTGCGCAGCTTCCTGCAGCATGTCGGGGCGGATCTGAATGCCCGCTACGTCGGTTTTAAATGCGCGGATCGTTATTACTCCAGCATAGATATGGCCACCGCACTGCACCCGCAGACCCTCCTGGCGCTGGATTTCGGCGGTAAGGCATTGCCGGCGGACTACGGCTATCCGCTGCGGCTGCGAGTGCCAACCAAACTGGGCTTCAAGAACGCCAAGCATATCGCCGCCATTTTTGTCAGCGATACCAATCCCGGCGGCTACTGGGAAGATCAAGGCTATAACTGGTTTAGCGGAATCTAGTTTTCTGCGCAGTACTGCGCAGAACCCACGCTACCGGCTGGAAAAGAGCGTTAACCTCCGTTAATAATTCACCGCTAACAAGTAAGGTAACTATAGGAAAAATAATAATAAAAAGGATTTTATCATGGAGATTGATGTCAGGGCGCAGCACACCTGGGTGACGGATACATTCAGATATCAGATAACGGTGAATAAAGGTGGGGGCACGCTGCGAAATACTATCTCGATATCAAAAAGATAACGCAGGAAATGCGCCACTGGTTTGTACATATTTATGTCGACACCGGTATTTTAGATCACACTTATCTGGTTGAATTTTATGATGTCAAAGCGTTAACTGCTCGCAGCACAGACAAACGTTCTCAATTTGATACCTACAGCGTAATGCGGTTTAGCCTGCACGAACGTGAACAGTTCTTTGTTGATGGCATTGGCGAAGCCATTTTACGTTTCAAAAGAAAAAGCCATGCCAGGGTCATTTTTAGCATTCCCCTCAGACCTGCCCTTGCCAGAATTTATGACCGGTTGTTGAAAAAACACGCTCGATCTGTACACTGCACATACAGATTGGATCTTGTGGAGGACGGTTTATATGTCATCGAAACATAACGTTCCGGAAAAGCCAAGGGAACACACGGCGGATTTCAGAGAGCAGCGCTTACAGGCTATCAGAGCCTTTCAGGAAGCCTGGTGGGAGGAAAGATGCCAGGAATGGCGTGAACGCGGTAGCCTTGACGAGCCAGGGCCGATTATCTTCAGCGCTAAATTCACTTCGCCGCAATAACCCCCGTCAGGGGGTTTTTCTGTTTAAACCTCATTTTCTGATATCCACCTGTAAAATCATTTCTGCCCCCCGATGCTGCCCTGTACCATGAAGAAATTGCCGGATTACGGAGCTGGAACATGCCTAAATTTGCTGCCAATTTATCGACGATGTTTAACGAGCTGCCGTTTCTGGAGCGGTTCGAGGCCGCCGCCGCCGCAGGGTTCAAGGCGGTGGAGTTTCTGTTCCCCTATGAATATCCAGCCGAACTGCTGGCGGAACAACTGCGGCGTCATGATCTGCAACAGGTGCTGTTCAATACCCCTCCGGGCAATGTTGTAGCCGGTGAATGGGGGTTGGCCGCCGTCCCCGGCCGCGAACAGGATGCGCGCGCCGATATCGAATGCGCGTTGGCCTACGCCATCGCCCTGAATTGCCCCTGCGTGCACGTGATGGCCGGTTTGGTCCCGCCGGGAGCCGACTGGCAGCGCTATCGCGAGAGCTTTATCGGCAATATCCGCTATGCCGCAGAGGCCTTCGCCGCACACGGCATCAAGGTTTTGATCGAAGCCCTCAGCCCACAGGTGAAACCCCACTATCTGTTCTCCAGCCAACACCAGGCAGCGCAATTGGTCGAGGCTATCGATCGCCCGAACGTTTTCATGCAGTTTGATTTTTTCCATGCTCAGTTGGTTGATGGCAATATCAGCGGCCTGATGACCTCGCTGGCCGGGCGCTACGCCCATATTCAGATCGCATCAGTGCCAGATCGTCATGAGCCGGACGACGGAGAACTTAATTATCCGTGGCTGTTCGCACAGTTGGACAACATGGGCTATCAGGGTCGGATCGGCTGTGAATACAAACCTCGTGGCGAAACCGCTGCCGGGCTTGGCTGGATAAAGCCTTACCTCTAATGGCTGGCGACGTCACTTCTCTGGCATACTCGCTACACCGTTTTTCGCTCTGTGCAGGAAAAAATAATGCCGCTTATCACCACCGTACCGCCGTTGCTGACCGAGCGTTTACGCCTGGATGCGCATACGCTTGACGACTTTGAATCGCTGGCCGCCATGTGGGCCGATCCCGAAATTGTCCGCTATATCGGCGGTACGCCGAGGGATCGTGAAGATTCCTGGGGCCGGCTGATGCGGTACGTTGGTCACTGGACGCTATTAGGGTACGGCTACTGGGCGGTACGCGATAAAATCAGCGGCGCTTACCTCGGCGGCATCGGTTTTTCCGACTTCCAGCGCAATATTATCCCGGCGCTCGACGCCCCCGAGATGGGCTGGACATTGATAACGGCGGCGCAGGGCAAAGGGTATGCCACCGAAGCCTTGCAGGCAGCGCTGGCCTGGGGGAAGGAACACTTACCCAGCGATAAGGCGGTGTGTATTATCTCGCCGGAGAACCAGCCTTCGCTGGCATTGGCGAAAAAAGTCGGCTTTAGCGAAAGCCACCGCAGCGAATACCACCAGAATCCGATTGTGGTGATGCACTGCCCCTTATGAACGCAGGCTTTAAGGCGCCTGCACCGTCGCCAGCGCAACCTGAATAAAATTATCCCGCAACGCGTCGGGCTGCTGCGGATTCCAGGCAATTCCGACCAGCCATTCGGTCGCGTCACCGCTTAACGGCAAGATATCGATGCCCGTAGGCACAATATGGGTGACGCTGTGCGGCAACAGAGCCACGCCAATGCCTGCGGCGACCAGCGCCAGCAGCGTCTGGATGTCGCCGGCCTGCTGCACGACATTCGGCGTCAATTGATGCGCGGCAATAAAGCGCAGCGATTGATCGCTCAGACCGCGCCCGCGTTTGGGCGTCAGTTGCAACAGCGGCAAGGTGTTAAATCGCGCCATCAGGGTTTCCGCCCGCAGCGCCAGCGCCGATGGCGCCGCCAACACCAGCCGATCGCTCAGCAACGCCGTGGCCCGCAGCGGCGCACTGACCGGCAACCGCACAAATCCCACCTGCAATTCTCCCTGCAATAACAACTGATATTGCCGCTCCGAAGGCAGATCCTCCAACCCCACGGCCACCGCCGGAAAACGTTGGCGGAAGGCAGCGACCAACTGCGGCGCCAAATGGAAACTGGACAGGCCAAACCCGAGCGCCAGCCGCCCTGCAGCCCCTTGCACCACCCGCAGAGCGTGCTGCTGAAACTGCAAATGCCGGTCGACCAAGGTCTGGGCTTCGGGATACAACCGCTGCCCGCCGGCGGTAAGCTGAGCGCCCTGACGGCCACGGTTAAACAGCCGGGTCCCCAGCAGTGTTTCCAGCGCCTGTATCTGTTTGCTCAACGCCGGCTGAGTAATGCACAGCCGCTCCGCGGCCAGACGATAATTGCCCTGCTCGGCCAGCACCACGAAAGCGCGCAGTTGTTTTATATCCATTCCACCAGGTTATCGATATAGGAATTTAATTGATTATACAGTAATCAATACGCCTGCTGTAATCAACGCCAGATAACAGCCAAAGGTAACCTTATGACAACGTCTCTGCGCGCCGCGACGGTGCAATTTCAGCATCGCGCCAATGATAAAAACTACAACCTGTCGGTAATGGAGGGCTTTATCGCCCGCGCCGCCGCCGAACAGATCCAGGTATTAACCTTTCCGGAGATGTGCATTACCGGCTACTGGCACGTGCGGCACCTCAGCGCCGGCGAGATTGGCGCCCTGGCGGAACCGATCGCCGACAGCCCTTCTCTGGCGCGCATTCGTCCACTGGCGGAACGCTATAACATGGCAATAGGTGTCGGGCTGATTGAGCTGGGCGAGGATGGCAACTATTACAACGCCTACGCCGTATGCCTGCCCGACGGCAACCTTCACGTTCACCGTAAACTGCACGCCTTTGAACATGAGGCGATAGCCAGCGGCGACAGCTTTACCGTGTTCGATACTCCCTGGGGAGTGCGGATGGGCGTTCTGATTTGCTGGGACAATAATCTGGTGGAAAACGTGCGTGCAACCACTCTGCTGGGAGCGGACGTGCTGTTGGCACCGCACCAGACAGGTGGCACCCACTCGCGCAGCCCGCACGGCATGAAACCAATCCCGCTGGCGCTGTGGCAGCAGCGTGCGGAAAATCCGCAGGCGATAGAGGCGGCATTCCGCGGCGAGCACGGGCGCGGGTGGCTGATGCGCTGGCTACCGGCACGTGCCCATGACAATGGCCTGTTTATTCTGTTCAGCAACGGCGTGGGGCGCGATGACGACGAAGTGCGTACCGGCAACGCGATGATCCTCGATCCCTATGGTCGTATCCTCTCGGAAACCTGGGCTGCGGAAGATCAAATGGTAATCGCTGACCTCGATCTGTCGCTGATCCCGCTCAGCACCGGGCGTCGCTGGATCCACGGTCGTCGGCCGGCGTTATATGGCATCCTCACGGAACCGCAGGGTTACGAGCGCGATGCCCGCAGCGCCCGCTTCTCATCGCAACCGGCGCAAAAACTGGGTAAATAACGCTGAATTTCAGGCAAAAAAAATCCGCCCGAAGGCGGATTTTTATCCGGTACGACCAACTGCGCCGTACGCTCACGCCCGTAGGCATGGAGAAATCTTAGAAACGGTAGCCTACGCCAACCATCCAGGTGCCAACGTCAACACTGCGGATGCGGCTCTGCTCGTAACCTACGTCCAGAGCAACTTCCTGGATTGGGTTGAATTGCAGACCAGCGCCGTAAGTGAAGCCGTAGTCGCTGCTGCCGTTACGGTCGTTGCCGTTCTGTGCATTATCAATGTTTTTGCCGTAGCCAACACCGATCACACCGTAGATGCTTGCCCAGTCATTGAAGCGGTAAGCTGGACCGGCAGTGATAGAGTTGTACTGCGCTTTGTTGTAGTAACCGCCCTGAGAGCCGTCCTTTTCCAGATGGGTAAAGGAACCGATCACGCCCAGTGGGTTGTTGTCGAACTCGTAACGGTACTTCAGGTTGAAACCGTCGGCTTTGTTGGCAACGCCTTGGAAGTCACCCTGCGCATAGCCAGCGGATACGGTGCTCTGACCAGCGAATGCGGTACCTGCGGTTACTGCTAATACACAGGCTGCTACTGCGGAAAGACATGCAATTTTTTTCATAACCACCTCAAACGCGTTATATTTTTAAGTAAATCCATTTGTTCATGCATTGAAAATATAGCAAAAATTAGCGTGAAACTCTGCCTTAAAATGAGTGTCTAACGCTTTATATCGTGTAACATAAGATTTCAAGAACAGTGTATCTACTTCTTTTCGCTCTATTTTCGAGCCGCATTCTACTCGTTTGTGTGACAAGAATCACCTATTTAATATCCAGACAATTCCGAAATAAATGCGCACTTTTTGACCATATACGCTTGTTTTGCGTCTGAAGCCGGTGGCTTTTACCGTTTCGTACGCTTTTCGCAGACACATTTACCCCATTTCATTTACACTGCCTTCATCCAAATTTCGACTGTCTTCCCAAGGCTGTGGAAGGCGAACAAAAGGCTCATAAGGATGTCTGCGTCTACACCCGCTAAAGCGCCTTCCGCGCTGCTGCCCATCTGTTTGTTAATCATCGCCATGGTATCGATCCAGGGCGGCGCCTCGCTGGCCAAAAGCCTGTTTCCGCTGGTCGGCGCGGAAGGGATCACCACGCTGCGTCTGAGCATCGGCACGCTGATTCTGTTTATTATCTTCCGCCCGTGGCGCATGCGCTTCGCCGCCGGCAGCCGCTTGCCGCTGCTGGTCTACGGCCTGGCGTTGGGCGCCATGAATTACCTGTTCTACCTTTCGCTGCGCACCCTGCCGCTCGGCATCGCCGTGGCGCTGGAGTTCACCGGCCCGCTGGCGGTCGCCATGTTCTCCTCACGCCGTGCGATAGACTTTTTATGGGTGGTGCTGGCACTGGTCGGGTTGTGGTTCCTGTTGCCACTGGGTCATGACATGGGCAGTATCGATCCTTTCGGTGCAGCCTGCGCGCTGGGCGCGGGCGCCTGCTGGGCGGTCTATATTATTTTTGGCCAGAAGGCCGGCGGCGATCATGGACCGGGAACGGTGGCAGTCGGTTCCCTGATAGCCGCTTTGGTGTTCTGCCCGATTGGCGCCTGGCAAGCCGGCAGCGTATTGCTTAATGTCGATATTCTGCCCACCGCGCTGGCGGTAGCGATCCTGTCGACCGCGCTCCCTTATTCGCTGGAGATCATCGCGCTGCCGAAAATCCCGGCGCGCACCTTCGGCACTCTGATGAGCCTGGAGCCGGCAATGGCTGCGCTTTCGGGCATGCTGTTCCTTAATGAGCACCTGACCCTGGTGCAATGGCTGGCTCTGGCAGCGATTATCGCGGCATCGATGGGCTCGACTCTGACCATCAAATCCAAACCGCAAATCGAAAAACTGTCTTGATAATCTGATACGCACGCATGGCGCTAAAGCGGAATGCTGGCGGGTTAACTGTTTTCGTACCGACAAACGGGCATACTTTTTCCCGAAACAACCAACGCTTTTATGGAACCCAACCCGGCAGGGTTGATCACATGGAGAACCAAAGTGATTTATAACACTCTGTTTAACCCACGCTACGGCCGTGGAATGTCGTCAGTACTGATTAAGGCCCTCACTGCTCTGCGTCAATACGATCTGCCCGAGCTGGCGCTGGGGCGGCATGAAATCGACGGCGAGAAGCTCTTTATGGAAGTAATGACGCTGACAACCGGGCCGGCGCAGGCCAATCGCGCCGAACTGCATCGGGAATATGCCGCCATTCATCTGTTAATCAGCGGCGAAGAACGCATTGATTACGGGTTGCCGGGCGATTGGCAAAGCGAACGGCCCTACGACGAAACGCAGGATCTGCAACTGTCGGATATCATCCGCCATCGCCAGACGCTGCAAATGTTTCCCGGCATGTACGCCATCTTCTTGCCCTATGAACCGCATCAACCCGGGTGTCAGTTGAATGCCCCAACGGTTATCAAGAAAGCCGTAGTGAAGGTGCATTACAGCCTGCTGTTGCCGCCGATCACTCCTGAGGTAAAGAACGAATAAACGTCAGGGTCTGCCCGGGTGAACGCAGCCGAATAAAGCGGATATGTGCATACCGGGCGTTATTCATATCATCAAGGTAGTTGGCCCGGTTTTTACGGTAGGTTTTGAGGGTCCACAGAATTATCGAATCGCGGCTGAAAAAAGAACGGCGAAAGCTCTCGCGGTTGCCGGTGCCGGGCCACAATTCAGTGCGGGCCCAGGCTCGCGTGGCTGCACGGCGCACAGCCTGAAACAACGTGCGGCAGAACCCGTAGTCCACCCACACGACCCAATCGACCTCACGCCACTTGATCGATTTGGTTCGTGTATAATTGCCGTCCAGCACCCAGCCGCCGTCCGCATCACCCAGCACCTGTGCGAGACGGGCCAAAAACTCATCATCCGGCGTGCCTTGCCAATCCTGCCGCCAAAATAGCTTGTCCAGCTCGATATAAGGCACTGAAAATTTTTCCGCCAACTGGCGCGCCACCGTGCTTTTGCCACTGCCGCTGGTTCCAACTACGTTAATTTTCATAGGTTCGCAGGCGATAAAAATAAGGGGTAGATATTCTATACGCTCCATTATCGGGCTATCAACCTGAATTAACAGCCAATTAACATAACGACACAATCAGAGCTTCCCTAAAAATATATCACTCTGGAAAATGAATTTATTACGAGAAGTATCCCCCCGTTTTTACTATTATCTTCAATCGTTACAAATTTATGGATACCAAATTTTAAAACCATTAAAATTCATAACGTTAATAAAAAATAAAGCCAAGTTATCGCACTGCGATTTTCAAGGGAAAATTCCCATTCGTTATTACCTATTTATCCAATAGCCATTTTCACGCTGCAAGAATGAATATGGCTGCTATAATTATCCCCGTGACAAAAATAGGACAACGACCCACAAAGAGGATATCTGATATGAGTACCGCTAAACTGGTGAAAACGAAATCTTCTGATCTGCTTTACACCCGTAATGACATGGACGAAAAAACGAAGCTGGCCGCGATCAAAGCCCTGAACCATCAGGTGGTGCAGTTTATTGACCTGTCGTTGATCACCAAACAGGCGCACTGGAACATGCGTGGCGCCAATTTTATTGCCGTTCATGAAATGCTGGACGGGTTCCGCACCGCGATCACCGATCATCAGGATACTTTTGCCGAGCGCGTAGTGCAGCTGGGCGGCGTGGCGCTGGGTACCGTGCAGGTGGTGAACGATAAAACCCCGCTGAAAAGCTATCCAACCAACATCCACAGCGTGCAGGAACATCTGAAAGCGCTGGCGGATCGCTATGGCACAGTGGCGAACGACATTCGCAAGGCCATCTCCGAAGTGGAAGATGAAGATACTGCCGATATGTTCACTGCAGCATCACGCGATCTGGACAAATTCCTGTGGTTTATCGAATCCAATATTGAATAAACCCGGGTAAAGGCTATCCCCCCACCCCGCATCGCGGGAATTAAACAGGCTGCGGACTTTATCCCGGCCTGTTTTTCTTTTTACGCCGCTTGAATTGCTCAAAAAAACGCCCATAGTAGACTTAATCAGGCAGCGATTGGCCGCGTTACGTACAGAAGAATACGGCGAAGACGCCAAAGTGAGGTCACCATGGCAAACGGCTGGGCGGCGGATGGCGCCGTACAGGATCAGATCGACTCCACCGTTGATGACGCTGTACAGCGTGCACGGCATGCGCTGGGTCAAGGTGAGAGCGAGCATTATTGCCAGGAGTGCGGCGAAGAAATTCCGCTGGCGCGCCGGCAAGCGTTAAAAGGCGTGCGTTATTGCCTGGTCTGCCAAACCGAACTGGACAAAAAACAAACTGACAGCGGCTTATATAACCGACGCGGAAGCAAAGACAGCCAATTGCGTTAAGAGGGTGAATGGTTAAGGGCACCAGGTCCCGCGACCATTTCCCGTACTTATCGAACATTCCTGCACCATATGCAACAACGATGCATCATAAAAGTTAGAGTTAGTTATCAATATTGAAGCGAAACTGTTAACTATCGGTTGTTTCACCCCCATTATTTGGTTAATGATAGGCCAGTGCACCAATGCGGGACCAAAAGCACCATTTTGGGGCCTCAATTTAGTGCATGACAATAATAATATGCCTTCAAAGCACAACATTGCATCACAACTCTTTGTTTTTATAGTAGTTGCAAACATGGCACGATTTTTTCATGGCACCAACTGCAATATAAAAAATGGGTAATCCGCAACCTGTACAGGAAATTCCTCACATGAAGTCAATTTTCAAAGTCTCCCTGGCCGCACTTTCGCTGGCTTTTGCCGTAAGCTCCCACGCAGCAGACAAACTGGTCGTCGCAACCGATACCGCATTCGTTCCCTTTGAATTCAAGCAAGGCGACAAATACGTTGGCTTCGATATCGACCTGTGGGCCGCGATCGCTAAAGAGCTGAAACTGGATTACACCCTGAAACCTATGGATTTCAGCGGCATCATCCCGGCGTTGCAAACTAAAAACATCGATTTGGCGCTGGCGGGTATCACCATCACCGAAGAACGTAAAAAAGCCATCGAGTTTTCCGACGGTTACTACAAAAGCGGTCTGTTGGTAATGGTGAATGCCAACGACGACAGCGTAAAAAGCGTGAAGGATCTGGACGGTAAAGTGGTGGCGGTGAAGAGCGGCACCGGCTCGGTGGATTACGCCAAGCAAAACATCAAAACCAAAGATCTGCGTCAGTTCCCGAACATCGATAACGCCTATATGGAACTGGGCACCAAACGCGCTGACGCGGTACTGCACGACACGCCAAATATCCTGTACTTCATTAAAACTGCAGGCGCTGGCAAGTTCAAAACTGTCGGTGAATCACTGGAAGCCCAGCAATACGGCATCGCCTTCCCGAAAGGCAGTGACGAGCTGCGCGTGAAGGTGAACGGCGCGCTGAAAACGCTGCGCGACAACGGCACCTACAACGAAATCTACAAAAAATGGTTCGGTACTGAGCCTAAATAACGGGTGACGTCAGCCACTGTTTAACTTGAGCACGGGGGTTGTGCCTTAGCCCCTGCGCTTTGTTGTATCTGATTCCCAGCGTTGGGATCATCGGGAGAAAATACCATGCAGTTCGACTGGAGCGCCATCTGGCCCGCCATCCCCATTCTGTTAGAAGGCGCCAAAATGACCCTGTGGATTTCGGTCCTCGGTCTGATTGGCGGCCTGATCATCGGCCTTGTCGCCGGCTTTGCCCGTACCTACGGCGGTTGGCTTGCCAACCATGTCGCCCTGGTGTTCATAGAAGTGATCCGCGGTACGCCAATCGTGGTGCAGGTGATGTTTATCTACTTCGCCCTGCCAATGGCGTTCAGCGATTTACGCATAGACCCGTTCAGCGCGGCGGTGGTCACCATCATGATCAACTCCGGCGCCTACATTGCGGAAATTACTCGTGGCGCGGTGTTGTCGATCCACAACGGATTCCGCGAGGCGGGGCTGGCGTTGGGTCTGTCACGCCGTGAAACCATCCGCTACGTCATTATGCCGCTGGCGCTGCGCCGCATGCTGCCACCGCTGGGTAACCAGTGGATCATCAGCATTAAAGACACTTCGCTGTTCATCGTGATCGGCGTGGCGGAACTGACCCGTCAGGGCCAGGAAATTATTGCCGGTAACTTCCGTGCGCTGGAAATCTGGAGCGCCGTAGCGGTTATCTATCTGATCATCACCCTGGTGCTGAGCTTCGTTCTGCGTCGTCTGGAAAGAAGGATGAAAATCCTGTGATTGAATTTAAAAACGTCTCCAAGCATTTTGGCCAAACCCAAGTGCTGCACAATATCGACCTGCAAATTAACCAGGGTGAAGTGGTGGTGATTATCGGGCCTTCCGGCTCCGGCAAGTCCACGCTGCTGCGCTGCATCAACAAACTGGAAGAGATCACCAGCGGCGATCTGTTCGTCGATGGTCTGAAAGCCAACGATCCCAAGGTCGATGATCGCCTGATCCGTCAGGAAGCCGGCATGGTGTTCCAACAGTTTTACCTGTTCCCGCACCTGACGGCGCTGGAAAACGTCGCCTTTGGTCCGATCCGTGTACGCGGTCTGAAAAAGTCGGAAGCGGAAAAACTGGCACGTGAGCTGTTGGCCAAAGTGGGCCTGGCGGAACGTGCGCATCACTACCCTTCCGAACTGTCCGGCGGCCAGCAGCAGCGCGTGGCCATCGCCCGTGCGCTGGCGGTAAAACCGAAAATGATGCTGTTCGACGAACCTACATCGGCGCTTGACCCGGAACTTCGTCACGAAGTGCTGAAGGTTATGCAAGATCTGGCTGAAGAAGGCATGACCATGGTGATCGTGACCCACGAAGTCGGCTTTGCCGAAAAAGTGGCGTCGCGTCTGATCTTCATCGACAAGGGCCGTATAGCCGAAGACGGCAACCCGCACGATCTGATCAACTCGCCGCCAAGCCCGCGTCTGCAAGAGTTCCTGCAGCACGTCTCCTGATTTACCCTGCTCAACGGCGGGCGCGTTCTGCGCCCGCCGTTTCCAACGATTCTTTCTTGAAAAGCGATCAATGCCTCGCCGCTTGGCGTAATCGATCCCTCGTGGGCACACGAGCTGCGGCAGTAGAATTGAAAGGAAAATGCGAAGTTTTATTGGCGCCGGTTAGCTGACCAGCGCCAGAGGAATTAACGCCAGCGTTCTGCCGCCCAGGCAGCCTGCTGCTCGGCGTCATGGAAGGTCCAGGCCACGAAACGGCTGATCTTTTGCCCCTGCGCCATCTCGATGGTGCGCACTTCCACCGCACCCGCCAGCTTCAGCGCGTGGTAAATGCTTGGCAGAGTCGTATTTTTGGAGATAAGCGAGGTAAACCACAGGCAGTTCTGCGCCTTGCCGACGCTCTCCTCCACCATCTTGCGCACGAAGGCTTCTTCACCGCCTTCACACCACAGTTCGTTATTCTTGCCGCCGAAGTTCTGTATCGGCTTGTCGGCCACTTCGCCTTTGCCCAGCTTGTGCAGTTTAAGGCGGGTGCTGGCGCGCGCTTCCTGTTCTGAACCGTGGAACGGCGGGTTGCACAGCGTGGCGTCAAACTTCTCCGCCACGCCGATAATGCCGTTAAGGATAAACTCCGGCTGTTTTTGCAAACGCAGACGCACGCTGTTTCTCAGCGTCGGGTTCATCTCTACGATCATCTTGGCCGAATTGAGCGATACCGGGTCGATCTCCGAACCGGTAAACCGCCAGCCGTACTCGCGCAGGCCGACGATCGGATAAATGCAGTTGGCGCCAATGCCCACGTCGAGGATCGCCACGCCTTTACCGCGCGGGATCTCGCCACCGTTGCTGGTGGCCAGCAGGTCCGCCAGATGGTGCAGGTAATCGGCTCGCCCAGGGATCGGCGGGCAAAGGTAGTCGGCGGGAATATCCCAGTGTTCGATACCATAAAAATGTTGCAGCAAGGCACGGTTGAGCATTTTAACCGCCGCCGGATCGGCGAAATCTACCGAGATATCGCCCCAGGCATTCGGTTTGACGAACGGCTCCAACGCCGGGCAACTGGCGATCAGCGCCGGAAAATCATAGCGTGAGCGATGACGGTTACGCGGGTGCAGGCCGCTTTTCTGCTGCGGGAAGGTTTTCTTTTTTTCCACCGTGACGGGCTCTCTTTAAAGGCATTTCTGGCGCGTAAGATACCATAAAGCGACGCCAAACTTGCAGCCGACGAGAAACCCGTCAAAATAAAAGCTCGGTTTATCCACACCAGGTCGTTTATGAGCAGTGAGTCCCGTTATTACTATGAGCCCGCCGCAGGCCACGGTCTGCCGCACGATCCCCTGAACGCCATCGTCGGTCCGCGCCCCATCGGTTGGATCTCCTCGGTCGGCGCCAACGGCCAACGCAATTTGGCGCCTTACAGCTTCTTTAACTGTTTCAACTACCGCCCGCCCATCATCGGCTTTGCCAGCACCGGCTGGAAAGACAGCGTGGCGAACATCGTGGAAACCGGAGAGTTTGTCTGGAACCTGGCGACACGCCCGCTCGCCGAGGCCATGAACAACAGTTCCGCCAGCCTGGCGCGCGGCGAAGATGAATTTGCCTTTGCCGGCGTAACGCCACTGCCCGGTCGGCGAGTGAAGGCCGAGCGCGTAGCGGAAAGCCCGGTCAACTTTGAATGCCGCCTGACGCAGTGCATTCAGTTGCAAAGCGCCGCCGGCGAGAAGGTGGAAACCTGGCTGGTGCTGGGCGAAGTGGTCGCGGTGCATATCGACCCCGCGTTGCTGGACGAGCATGGCGTTTATCAAACCGCCGCAGCCGAACCTATCCTGCGCGCCGGCGGCCCGAGCGCCTACTATGGCATTTCGGAACAACACCGTTTCGATCTGCTGCGCCCGGATGCCCTGAAGCGCTGAACAAGCCCCCTCGTTCTCCCTCGGGAGAATGAGGGGGGAATCAACAATCAAAAAATCTGAAAAAGATTATCAATACTCTCCGATTTCATCCTGCCTGTCACTGCGTAATAATCACTCTATCGAAAGGCAACTCCCTTTCTCCCTTACAAACTTGACAGGAATGACTCTCATGAAAAACATCAAAACTTTTGCTGCTGCTATCGCTCTGGCTACCGTATCTTTCACTTCTTTTGCCGCTGAACACGTCAGCGCACAAGACGCCGCCCAATTCGAAAAAGCCGGCGTGATCACCGCCAGCGGCGCTACCGACCTGAGCAGCCTGAAAGCTCAGTTGGCAGCCAAAGCCGATGCGGCCGGCGCCAAAGCCTTTACCATTACCTCTACCAGCGGTAATAACCTGATGCATGCCACTGCGGTCATCTACAACTAATCATTTGTTGCAGATAAAAAAAAGCCCGCCGATACGCGCTATCGGCGGGCTTTTTTCAATGGGTTGTCAGCCCAGGCGAGCGTTAATCGCCGCAGCGAAATCACGGCACATCTGCTCGTCGCCCCCGGCGTTATCCGCCAGCACCTTATCGCCATCCACCACCCGGATATGCGCCGCCAGGTCGAAATCAGCCGCCGGCTGCGGCCGGGCGGCAGCATCGGCAATGGTCTGCCGCGCCTCCTGCCAGGCCTGCGCTACCGTCTGGTTACAGGCCTGCGCCAGGTAGTCCGGGTTAAAACCTTCGCCGGTCAGGCTGCGCAGCATATCGTCGTGGCTGACGCCGTTGCCCGGTAACCAGTAGTGGCGTGCCAGATCCGGGCCAATCGCCGGGTTGTCTGTCAGATAACCGTCGCGTTGCAGGAAAAATTGGCGCGTCTGCTCAACCGCCATCAACGCCAGCAGATAGCCCTGATAGGAACAGGCCGACTCCAGCGACAACAGATGCGGGATCGCCAGCGTCGGGCGCGGGCTGCCGCTGATACCCAATATTTTGCTTTCTACCTCGCGCGCCAATGCGGTAATCGCCTCCGGCGTGCGTTGTTCATCTTCCCATTGGTACAGCGCCCATTCAAAGTAAGGCACCAGCAAGATATGACGCTCGTTGAAGGCACGCATCGGTTGGCGTGCTGCGATACTGGCCTCAATCAACGCATCCGGCACCGGTTCGCCGACGGCGTTCTTCGCATAACGTTTCAGCCAATCGGCATCGTCCAGCAGGCTGTCGCAGAACATCGACTGGGTTTCGGCATAGGCCATTGACGTCGGCGGAAACTCCTGCGAGAAGCAGGGTGCGTTCTGACAAATATTGGCAAAGTGCGCGGCGTGCCCGCCCTCGTGGAACAGGGTATTCAAGCCATGAGCACCGCTGCCTACCTGATCCGGCTGCGCCAGGCTGGTAAAGTTAATCCGCGCCGGCAGCCATTTGCCCTGCTGGATAAACGGCGGCACCGGCCCGTGCATAAAGCCGTTTTCATACTTGCCTGGGCGCACCAGCAGATCGAGATCCATCTGCGCGCCGCGAAAACCGATGTGCAGCCGTTTGAAACTGTTGATCCAACGTTCCAGCGACTGAGCAAACGGGAAATAGGGATCCAGTTGGCGGGTTACGTCACCGGCGCTGGCATAACGCAGGTTCCAGGGTTCCAGCGCCTGCGCGCCCTTCTCCGCCGCCAGCTGTTGCAAGCTGCGTGAATTGGCCTCCCGGGTCTGCTGCTCGAAACGATCGAGGATGGCAAACAGCTGTTCCGGCGTCATGCGCTCGGTTTTGTTCACCTTGTAGTCGAAATAGTTGCGAAAACCCATCTGGCGCGCAAAACGGTTTCGCAGGCTAATCAGCTCCGGCAGGCCGTTGTGCAGCAGCCACTGTTCCAGCTCGCGCAGCGCGTCTTGCGAGCTGCGGCGGCAGTCTTCGTTTTCATTGGTGGCCTGATTGGTCAACAGCTCGCCGAGCGAAGCATTCACCCGTTGCCCTGCGGCATTCAGGTGGCTGACCGGGTTGGCCTTGCGCCGGGTATAAAGGTCCGCCTCGGCGCTGATGATCTGATCCAGCAGCGTTTGCGCCTGCGCATCTTCAATCGCGTTGCAGTCGAAGAAACGCAGCCAACCGTTCAACCCATGTTGCAGCGCATCACGCTGCGCATCCTGCGGCAAGATCTCCAGCCCGGCCAGCAGCCGGCGAATTTCAGCCAGCCGACGCGGTTCGCCGATAAAGCGCTTGTAGGCGCTTTCCGCCGCCGAGAAGCGCGCCGAAACCTCATCACCGCCGGTGCCCATATAGTTCTGCCAGAACAGATCTTCTTTGGCGCGGTGAACGTCGAGGTAGTCCTGATTCAATTGATTGAAGTAATCGAGAGCCTGTTGCATAACCATCCTTTCGGCCAATATGCGTGATGTTCCAGTATAGCCAAGGGATTTACGCGCTGCGTAAACGCGCCAACCCTTGTTCCAGGCTATCAACTTCACCGGCAGCCAGCAGACAGCAGGCAATCTGGCGCTGGATCGCCAGCGGAATAGCCACCTCCCCCGCCAGGCAGCGTTCGGTCCAGCGTGCGGTGGTTTCGGCATCCTTCGCCGCCGGCAGCTCCGGCGTCTCGTCCTGTGCCGGCCGCTCCAGCAGCACCTGCTGTTCGCCGTCGACGATGTAATGGATCTGCGGGCAGCGCTGCGGGTTGGCGTAGGCTTCCCCTTCGGTACCGTGCATCAGCAGCCCGCGGGCGCCAATCTGGCGAAAGAAGGATGCCACGCGGCCGACATATTCCGGATGCGACACGCTGGCGATGCGCAGCACATCCTGCTCGCCGAAGGGCGTCGCCAGTTTGGCCAGCGTATGGGCGCTGTTACGCACCCCCATGCGCCAGCGCAGGCCAAGCTGCCTGTCCAGCGGGGCGGATAAGGCGCCGACCGGGATAAATACCGTTTCGCCGTTGTCCAGACGTTGCTGAGCATGAGCGGCATCTTGTGACCAGGGCAGGCCCAGCGCACGGAAGGTTTCCGCGCTGGTGACGCGGGTGCTGTCATCCAGCACGCCGTGCACCACCACCGGCAGGCCGACGCGCGTCAGCAACAACGCCAGCAGCGGCGTCAGATTAGCCTGTTTGCGCGCGCCGTTATAACTGGGCAACACCACCGGCATCGGTCGCCCCTGCGGCGCCTGCAGGCGCATCACCTGCTGTTGCATCGCCTGGTAAAAGCCCAGCATTTCCTCTTCGGCTTCCCCTTTGATGCGCATGGCGATCAAAATGCCACCCAGCTCCAGCTCACCCACCTCATCGGCCAGCATCTTTTGATAAAGCTGAAAGGCGGTTTCCCGGTCCAGATCGCGCGCGTGGTTCTTGCCACGGCCTATTTCTTTGATAATTTTGGTGTAATCCATCGCCTGCGTCCCCTGATTCAGTCTGGGATTAGCATACCCTATCCACGCCGCCGCTCAACCTCATCCGCCAACCGCTGCTGGTCGGCGTTACCGGCGCGCAGGCCGGCGATCACGCCGTCGACGTCATCAGGGCTACGGTTCTGGCTCATCTTCCATTTGCCCTCGCGCCGGGTCACGGCGATTTCGATACCGACAATCCCCTTGATCTGCGCGGCGATATAATTCGCCGGGGCATCGTCAACCCGCCAGGGTTCAGGCTGCCGGCCTTCCTGCAACGCCGTTAACCCTTCCAGCTGCCGGCGCAACCAGTCTGCATCTTCGGTTACCCTGGGTACGCCATATAGCTGCACCAGACTGTAATCCCAGGTCGGCACCACCTTGCCGGTCCGGCGTTTGGTTTCGTACCAGCCCGGCGAGATATAGCCATCAACGCCCTGAAACACCACCAGACATTCCTGCACCGCCTGTAACCCTTGCCAGTGGCGATTGGCGCGTGACAGGTGCGCCCGCAAGCAGATGTTTCCCTGCTCGTCGGCATCAATCAAAAACGGCAGCGGATCCGCCACCAGCCCTTGCTCACCCTGGCTGATCAACATGCCCAGCGGGTTGGCGCGCACCAGCGCAATTTGGGCTTCCAGGTCATCTTCACGGAATGTGGCAGGTTGATACATGCGTTTGGCTCCTTTGACATCAAGTAGAAGCCACCAGCAATAACACCCGCCGGCGGTTTGCTAAAGAGCCAGTTTACGCTGTTGTTGGATGATCCACCTCAGCAACACAAAGGCCACCCCCATCGCCGACAGGTTGTAGATCATGGCGCCGGCAAATGCCTGCCCATAACGATCCGCTCCGCCGCCCGCAGCCAACAGCGGGACAAAAAATGCGCCGCTGGCGGCGATGCCCAGTGCGCCGCCCACCTGCTGCACGGTGGAAATCACCCCGGCGGCCATGCCCGCCTGCTGTTCCTTTACCAGCCCGAGCACCAGATTAAGCAACGGCGTCATGCTCAGCGCCTGTCCAAACCCCAGTATCACCAACCCCGGTAGCAGCCAGAGTGGAGCCGCCAGCGCCGTTCCCCACAGCACCTGCGCCACCAGCAACGCCATCCCGGCGGCGTAAACTGCCACGCCACCGGCCAAAACGCCGTTGCCCCAGCGCTGCGCCAGCGTTGGCGCCAGAAACGAGGCCAGCATAAAGGCCACGCTGGCGGGCGCGAACAGGCTGCCGGCCTGAAACGGCGTCAGGCCAATCCCCGCCTGCAACAACAGCGCAAAACACAGGAAGAACGAGGAGGCGGTAGAGTAAATCGCCAGCACCACCGCGACCCCAGGGCCAAAGCTTCCCTGCCGGAACAGCGCAGGATCGAGTACCGCATCTCCGGTATGCAGCGCCAACCGGCGCTCCCAACGCACAAAAAACCAGAGTACCGACACCGCCAACGCCAGTGCCGGCCACACCCACCAGGGCCAGCCGCGCGACGGCCCTTCCAGCAATGGCACTAGCAGCAACAACAAGCCCGCTGCGGCCAGCAGCAGGCCGACGCCATCCAGCCGCTGCGCCTGCTCGAGGCGCGATTCGGGAATGCGCCGCGCCGCCAGCAAAGCCAGCGCGCCAATCGGCAGGTTGATCAGGAAAATCATGCGCCAGCCACTGCCGAAAATATCAGCCTCAATAATGAACCCACCGAGGATCTGACCGAAAATCGCCGCCAGCCCCAGCGTCATACCCAGCCAGGCAAAGGCGCGCCGCCGCTGTTGCGGGCCGTACAGCACGCGCAGCAGCGCATAAATCTGCGGGAACAGCAGCGCCGCCGCCGCCCCTTGCAGAAAACGCGCCGCGATCAGCATGCCGAGCGACGTAGCCAAGCCGCACAGCGCCGAAGTCAGGGTAAAGCCCAGCATGCCCAGGCTGAACATCCGGCGACGGCCAAAACGATCGCCCAAACGCCCGCCGGCTATCAACAACACGCCGAAAGCCAGCTCATAGCCGGCGATAATCAGCCCCACGCCGGCAAAATCGGCGGCGAACTGCTGCTGGATAACCGGCGCCGCCACGTTCACGACAAACAGGTCAAACACCGTCACGAATCCGCCCAACAACAACACCGGCAACCCAGGCAAACCCCGATCGCCGCAAGATAATGACTGTTCCATAACACCTCCCGAGATTACGATGGCGGCAGTATGGAACATGTCTTAAACTGTTACTATATAGCCATTTATACTATTACTGAAAACAACAGGACAGCCGTATGCCGCCACGTACCCTCAATAGAACCCGTCAGGATCTGGCGGACTTTCTGCGTCAGAAGCGCGAGAAACTGTCGCCGCAGGCTGTCGGCTTGCCGAGCGGTAACCGACGCCGTACGCCGGGGCTGCGGCGCGAAGAGGTTGCGGCGTTGGCGGGCGTGGGCCTCACCTGGTACACCTGGCTGGAACAAGGGCGGGAAATCAACGCTTCGGTGGATTTTCTGGAAAATCTGGCGCGGGTGTTAAAGCTGGATGCGACCGCGCGATACCATCTGTTTTTGCTGGCGCATCAGCGCCCGCCGGTACCGGTCGGCCATCAGTGGTGCCAGGTTTCACCGCTGGTGCGCCGCCTGCTGGACGACCTGCAGTTGCGCCCGGCTTACGTGATGAACCTGAGTTGGGACATCATCGCCTGGAATCCGGCGGCGGAAAGGCTATTCGCCATCGGCGATCGTCCGGCGGAGCAGCGCAACATGCTGTGGATGCTGTTCGCCGATCCGCAGCTCAACCAACGGCTGGTGGAGTGGCAGGCGCAGGCGCCGCAAATCCTCGCCAGCTTTCGCCGCGACTATGCCCGCGCGCCCGATGACGCCACCATGCAGCAACGGATACAGGCGCTGGAGCAGGTATCGCCGCAGTTCCGCCAGCTGTGGCAGCAGCATGACATTCACGGCCGTTGCCAGGGGCAACGCACCTTCAACGTGCCGGGTGCCGGTCAGGTGACCTTTGAGCACGCGTCGTTTATCGTCGATGAGGAAAATCATTTGCGGCTGGTGATGTACAGCGCGCTGGCGCAATGCCCGGCCAGCGCGGCGTTTGAGGCGTTGTTGCAGGCGTGAGGCTATTTGCGGCTGTCAAAAATCAGCTTGCAGGCCAACCCGGCGAACACGCCGCTCAGCAGGTAGTTCGGCCAGCGTGCGCTGAAGCGGCGGCCGACAAAGCGGCTTTTCATGCCACTGACCGCCAGGATCACCCCGCCGTTTATCAGCAGGCCCACCAGATTCAGTACCGTCGCCAGCAGCAGCATCTGCACCACCACTGAACCGGCATGCGGATCGAGAAACTGCGGGAACAGCGCCAGAACGAACAGCGCCATTTTCGGATTGAGCAGGTTGGTGAACAGCCCCTGACGGAAAATTCGCGCTGTCGGTACAGCCGCTAATCCGGAAGATGCCTGTAAACTGCTGCCCGATCGCAGCGTTTTCCACGCCAGATACAGCAAATAAGCCGCACCCAACAGTCTCACCGCATCATAGGCCAGCGGCACCGCGACAAACAGCTGCGACAGGCCCAACGCCGCCGCCAATGCGTGGCAGTAAGTGCCGAGCTGGATCCCCGCCAGTGACGCGAAACCGGCGCGACGCCCCTGGCTGACGCTGCGCGAAGCGATTAGCAGCATATCCGGGCCTGGAGTTAGCGTTAACGCCAGACAGGCGCCGGAAAACAATAAAAGCGTGGAAGCATCAACCATAAATCACCTGAGCGGAACGTGGCGGGAGCGAAGCTTTATCATAGCCACGCCATCGGCTTTTACCAGCGCCAAATCATTGCCATGGAGCCTTGGGCAGGAAGTCCGCCAACAGAGCGTCGATCGCCACCCGCACCCGCAGCGGCATCGCGGTGCCCTTCAACCAGACGACGTTAATCGCCAGCCCCGGCCCACAGCTGCCTGGCAGGATTTCCCGCAGCGTCCCCGCCGTCAGCGCGTCGTGCGCCAGCCAGCGCGGCAACATGGCAATGCCGTGCCCGGCGCAGGCGGCACTCAGCACCGCCTCCATATTCCCCAACCGCAGGCGGGCCGGCGGTTGCAGCCGCTGAGTTTTCCCCTGCGGGTCCAACAATTCCCAGGGCTGGCTATGCCCGTCACGCAGCATGGCGATCGCCTGATGCTGCAACAGCTCAGCCACCGCGCCAGGCTCGCCCTGCCGCGCCAGATAGATAGGTGCGGCGCAAAGTATCTGCTTCTGTTCCCCCAACTGGCGCGCGGTGATGGCCGCCGCATCGCCGGGCGAACCGATGCGCACGGCCAGATCGATGCCCTCTTCCGCCAGATCTGACGCCCGATTGGAAAACAGCGCTTCGAGATGCAACTGCGGGTAGCGGTCCGTCAGCGCCAACAGCGGCGGCAACACCCATTTTTGGCCGAACAGCACCGGCAGCGATACCCGCAACCGTCCTTCCGGCGTGCGGACGCGGGCTGCAAGTTGGCTTTCCGCCGCTTCCAGCGCCGCCAGCGCTTTAAGGCAATCGTCATAAAACAGCTGCCCTTCGTCAGTCAGCGACAAACTGCGCGTGGTGCGCTGAAACAATCGCACCTGCAACCGCTGCTCCAACCGCGCCACCGCTTTACCCACGGTTGAACGGGAAAGCCCGAGCTGTTCCGCCGCGCGGCTAAAACCGCCGGCCTGAACGGCCTGCACAAAGGCGCGGATCGCATGTAATCGTTCGCTGGAGATCATGATGGCTGCCCTATTGGCGATATTAATTCGCTTATTAAACGATGAAACGCCGCCACTGGCTACTCTCTGCGCTGAGTAAACTGAACGCATTATTTTCAGCCGAGGAAAGCCCATGAGCGAACGCAGCGAAGTCCTGACCGAAGCCGGCACACCCCGCCTGTGGCGATTGCTGATCGGCATCAGCATCGCCAGCTTTTTGGGCTGTATCGATTTCACTATCGTCAATACCACAATCCCAGCCATTCAGCGCGAGCTGGCGGCCAGCCTGAGCCGCGTGCAGTGGGTAATGGCACTGTTCGTGATGGCGCTGTGCGCCTTTATGGTCAGCGCAGGGCGGCTGGCAGATTTGTACGGGCGCCGTCGGGTGCTGTACAGCGGGATGCTGGCGTTCGCCGGCGCATCGCTGGGCGCCGGGCTGGCGGGCAGCATTGAGCTGCTCAATGTCTGGCGCTTCGTACAGGGTGCGGCCTGCGCCGTGTTGTACACCGCCACCACCTCGATTGTCGCCGATGCCTGGCCGCCGCAGCAGCGCGGTCGCGCCATCGGTATTTTACTGGCGGTGAACGGACTGGGCCTGGCGATCGGCCCGGTTGCCGGTGGACTGTTGGTCGGCTCGCTGGGCTGGCGCTGGGTATTTCTGTTGAACGTGCCGTTGATCGCGCTGAGTTTCGCGTTCTGTCTGGGAACGGTGCGGGAGTCTCGCGCACAGCAAGGCGCACGGCTGGATATTCCCGGTCTGTTGCTGTTGATCGTCGGCGTCGCCGGGCTGTTGCTGGCCATCAGCCAGGGCGGCCAATGGGGTTGGCTGGATGCCAAGACCCTGCTGACAACCGCGTTGGCGGTGGCCGCGCTGGGCCTGTTGTTGCCGGTCGAGCACCGGGCGCATTCACCCTTGGTGCCGCTGGAATTGCTGCGAAGCCCAGCCTTACTGCGCGTCTGCCTGCTGAGCGCGCTGCTGGCCTTCTTCTACTGCGCCGCTTTTTTCCTGATGCCGATCTATCTGGAAAGCACCCGCCACTACGGGGGCGTAATGCTGGGTTTATTGCTGTTGCCCACCACGGCAGTGATGGCGTTCATCTCGCCCTGGGTGGGTCGATGGGTGGATAAATCCGGCCCACGACCGGCGTTGATCTTCGGCTTTGCGGCGCTGGCCGCCTCTGCCGCGCTGCAAAGTCTGTTTACCGCCGCCAGCCCGTTGCCGCTGCTCCTCAGCGCCTTCGCTCTGATGGGGCTGGGTTGGGGTTGCATTCTCGGCCCGCTGGTGATGGCTACGCTCGGCAGCGTCAACGAAGCGCAAAGCGGCGGCGCGCTGGGCATCACCTGGACGCTGCACAACCTGGGCGGCGCGGTGGGTCTGGCACTGGCTGCATTGATTTACCCGGTCTACGGCTACCGAGCGGTGATGTTGTTACTACTGACGTTGTCACTGTTCGGATGCCTGCTTGCCGCCTGGCGTAGCCGTTAATTTCACCTTGCGTTCTCCCAGCAGGTTCATGCCCGCAGCCGCCAACAGGATAATCGCGGCGCCGGCAACCTGCAGCGCGACCAGCCGATGACCGAACGCCAGCCGGTCCACCAGCATGGCGGCGATCGGATAAATGAACGACAGCGATCCGATCAGGTTGGTCGGCAGTTTTTGGATCGCGCCGTACAGCAGCACATACATCAACCCGGTATGCAGCACGCCAAGCGTGGCCAACATGCCCCATTGCCCGGCCGTCGCCAGCGCGTGGAAATCCACCAACGGCAACAGCATCACCACGCCGACCGTCACCTGAATCAGTGCAATCAGATGCGGCGGCGTGCCTTTCAGCCGTTTAGCCGCTAACGCCATCAGCGCATAGAAAAATGCCGCTCCGAGCGACAACAAAATGCCCATCAGGTAGTTGCTCTGCTCGCCCGCCTGTTTGGGCTGTGCCAGCACCACCAGCATCATGCCGACAAACGCCAAGGTCAGCCACAGCAGCTTGCGGGCGGTGAGTTTCTCGCCGAGAAACAGCGCGCCCAACGCGACCAACATAAACGGCTGAGTGTTGTACACCGCAGTGGCAATGGAAATAGACGCATAAGAATAGGCGGCAAACAGCAGCAGCCAGTTGATCACCAGCGCCACGCCACCGGCTACCGCCAGCAACAAAGTCACGCGCGTCAGGCAATCGCGCCGCAGTTGGCCCAGCGCTCCGCAGATAGCCAGCAACACCGGCGCGCCCACCGCACAGCGCCAGAACACCACATTGATCACCGGCTGGCCGGACATCAGTACGAACCAGCCAATGGTGCCGGAAATCAGCATTGCGGCGATCATCTCCAGCGAACCGCGCTTTATCTCTGCATTCATGGTTATTTCCTCAAGGTTAAGCCTATGCCCTTAGCTTGAGGTTTTTCCACACAGGTTTCCATCGCATAAAAAAGGCCAATATGCTTAACTGCCTTTTTATCGCAGGCATAATAAACAAAATACCTAATGGAGAGCTTATGGATGATATAGATCGCCAGATCCTGACCATTCTGGCGGAGGACGCGCGAGCATCGCTGAAAACCCTGAGCGCCAGGGCCGGGCTGTCGTCGCCCAGCACCTCAGAGCGGCTGCGGCGGCTGGAGGAAAGCGGCGTGATCCAGGGCTACACCCTGAACGTCAATCTGCAGGCGTTGGGTTACGCTTTTCAGTCGCTGGTGCGCATCAAGCCGCTGCCGGGCATGCTGAAGAAGGTCGAGCAGATGATTCAGGAGATCCCCGAAGTGATCGAGTGCGACAAGGTGACCGGCGAGGACTGTTTTATCGTGCGCCTGGTGGCGCATTCGATGGAGCAGCTCGACCAGATCCTCGACCGACTGGCCGAGCGGGCGCAAAGCAACACCTCGATCGTCAAAACCACGCCGGTGAAGCGTCGCCTGCCGCCGCTGCTGTGATTAACGCGTGCGTCGGCGGGTAAACGGGTTCTTGCGCTTTTTGTCTTTTTTCTCCGCTTCGGCGGCAGACTTGAGCGCAGCCTTGTGGGCCTTGTCCGCTTCCGGCACCTCGCGCTGCTCAATCGGAAACACCGGCAACGCCGCCAGCAGCCGCGACCCGTAGCTTTTGGTCAGCAGACGGCGATCGTAAATCACGATCTCGCCGTGGCACTCATTGCTGCGAATCAACCGGCCAACCTGTTGGATCAGGTTGAACGAAGCGCTGGGCAGGCTCTGCACTTCAAACGGATAACGTTTGAGCGATTTTAGCCACTCGCCCTCGGTGAGGATCACCGGGCTGTCGATCGGCGGGAACGCGATTTTGTGAATATGCACCTGGGTCAGCAGTTCACCTTTCAGATCCAGCCCTTCGGCAAACGACTGCAGGCCAATCAACACGCTGGCCGTGCCCTTTTCAACCCGTTTGCGGTGTTCCTCAACCAGCCGGTAGCGCGGCTGATCCCCCTGCACCAGCAGCATCAGGCGCAGATCGGTAACGTAGCTGAGGAAGGTTTGCATCGCCCGGTGGCTGCTGAACAGGATCAGCATGCCCTTGTGTTTACCGCTGGCCTGCTCGGCGCGGAAGAAGCGCGCCATTTCTTCCAGGTGCTCCGCTTCGTTGGCCATCGCCGGTTCAAAGCGCATGTTCGGAATGACAATTTTGCCCTGTTCAACGTGATTGAACGGCGAGGACAGGGTTTCGAAGCGGTCACCGGCCTTTTCGCTCAGCCCGCTCATTTCTTGCAGGCGCGCAAAGCTGTTGAGCGAACGCAGCGTCGCCGAGGTGATCACCACGTGCGGCACTTTGCGCCACAGCAACTTTTCCAGCTGATCGCTAACGCGAATGCCAACGCAGTGCAGATACAGGTGCGTCACGTTATCGCGCAGGTCGCGCGTGACCCATTTGGAGATCGGCGCGTTGGAGGATTTATCCAGCGCCGCCAGCCGCCACAGTTTGCTCATCGCCTCCAGATAGCCCAGCGTGCGGCTCATCTGAATGATCGAACGGTGCAGGCGCACGATATCGTGCTTGCCGGTCTGTTCGGTGAGATCGTTCAAGATGAACTCCGCCACCCCACGCAAGGCGTCGGTCAGCTTAAACAACCTTGCACTGGTCTCCACCATTTCAGCCGGCAGCTCGCCCATTTCAAACCGGTGTTCGGCGATGACGCTGTCGGTGGGCAGATAGGCACTGACCTGATGCTCGAAGATCTGGATCAGCTCACGCAACTCTTCGCAGTGATTTTTCAGCCGCTCGTCATTTGCCAGCCCCGGCGGGTTTTTCGGCCGGTATTGCGTCATGCACTGTTCAACGTGGCGCACGATCATGTCCAATTGCAGGTTGGTCGACAGCGCGGTGATTTCACCGTCAATCTCCAGCGCGTCGCGCGCCACCTCCGGCAAATGATGGCCTTCGTCCAGCACCAGCAGCAGCTCTTTCGGGTTCGGCAGCACCGATTCGGTTTCCAGCGCCGCCATCACCAACGCATGGTTGGCCACCACCACGTCGGCGGTTTCAATCTCTTTGCGGGCGATATAAAACGGGCATTCGCGGATGTAATGGCAGTTGCGCCCCAGGCAGTTGGCTTTGTCGGTGCTCAGTTTGCCCCACAGCGGATCGTCGATCGACAGCTGATAATGGTCGCGCAGCCCATCCCACTCATGGCGGTTGAGCGCCTTGGTCAACTTTTGGCACAGCACCTGCTCTTCGCCGCTGGACGGCGCCAGTTCGTCATCGAGGAACAGCGTAAGGTCACCCTGCTCGCTGACGTCGGTGCTCAGCGCCGCCAGATTGCGCGGGCAAACGTAGCGCCCACGGCCAAAGGCACCGGTGAATTTCAGATCGGGGATGATCTTTTTCAGCAGCGGCAAGTCTTTGCTGTAGATCTGATCCTGCAGCGCCACGTTGGCGGTGCTGACCACCAGCGGTTTGCTCTCCGCACGGCCGACGGCGATCCCCGGGATCAAATACGACAGCGTTTTGCCGACGCCGGTCGGCGCCTCAATCGCCAGGTGGCGCGGGTAATCGCCGGCCAGCGTCTTGGCGACTTCGGCGATCATCTGCCGTTGCGGCGCACGGGAAATAAAATCCGGTATTTGTTGCTGCAGGGCTTTGTACCACTGGCCAATTTGATCTTTTACTGCGGGGGAGAGCGCCATTCAACTCTATATCTAAACGAAATGATGGCGCTATTGTCCCACAGACCGCCGGCCGAGTCAGCCCGAGTTATGGCTGGGTTTCAATCATTGAGGCACGGCCAGCACTGAACGACCACTCATCCAGTTGAGTGGTGGTGATGACGATCATCACATCTTCCGGACGCAGTTGCAGGTTCTCCTCCAGCAGCGCCGCCAGCCGTTGATAAAAACGCTGTTTGGTGGCGGTATCGCGCGGGCGGCCGATGGTGATGTAAAACAGCACATAATCCGCCGAACGCGGCCCGCCAAGGTAATCGCGGTCGTATATCAACTCGCCGGGGCGGTATTGATCGATGGCCTGAAATTTGTCGGCCGGCGGCACGTTGAAGGTGTCGACCAGCGCCTGATGCAGGCTGTCGGACAGGGTTTGCAGATATTCCGCTGATTTTCCCTGATGCAAGGCAATACGGCTGAAAGGCATAAGGTTACTCCTGTTCCAATTCACGCAGGCGCGCCACGGCGCTGGCCGCCGCCGGCCAGCCGGCATAGAACGCCAGATGGGTGATCAATTCGGCAAGTTGCTCGCGGTTCACGCCGTTGCGTTGCGCCAGTTGCAAGTGAAACGGCAGTTGCTCTACGCGGTTCAGCGCCACCAGCGCGGCGACGGTAATCAGGCTGCGTTCGCGCGGGCCAAGCTCCGGCCGCTGCCACACGTCGTCGAATAATACGCTGTCGCTGAGCTGCGCCAGCTTGGGGGCTATATCGCCGAACGCCTGTTGGCCGGCCTGTTGGGAAGGTTGCATCATTTTCTCCTGCTGTTTAACGGATAGCCTTAAGCTACTCGCCGTCATGGCAGGTGAAAATCGGGATTTTTGATATCAAAGGTTCATAAAAACAGGACGGTATTCACATCAGGATCAACGCCGGCCTAACGGCAATTCTTGAGGATAGGCTGCGTGTGCGTTCGACAACGCATAAGTCTCACGCATGTCTCCGGCAGAAATCAGGAAGGGTATCTCTGTCTGTCGATCCGTCACGACACTTGTCCGGGGAAGAAATTCACACTTTTCGCAACTTTTTTAATCGTTCGATATGGAAATGAATATTTTGTCATAAATAGATCACATAACTGAGGTAAAAAATCCTCGCCGCAAACAAAGAGGCGGCACAGTGAAACAGCAGTACAACTGATGATAAGCGTCTTTCAATCGAATAAAGCAGGGTAAATCATGAAACGTAATCTTCTGGCCGTTATTATTCCGGCACTTTTAATTGCGCAGACAGCACAGGCAGCAGAAATCTACAATAAAGACGGCAACAAGCTCGATTTTTACGGCCGCGTAAAAGCACTGCACTATTTCTCTGACGATACCGGCAATGATGGCGACAAAACCTACGTGCGTATCGGTTTTAAAGGCGCGACTCAAATTAACGATATGCTGACCGGCTACGGCCAGTGGGAATATCAGATTTCGGCTAACCATGCCGAATCCGACAGTGCGAAAGACACCAAGACCCGTCTGGGCTTCGCCGGTCTGAAATACAAAGATCTCGGCTCATTCGACTACGGCCGCAACTACGGCGTTATTTATGACGTGGGCGCCTGGACCGATATGCTGCCTGAGTTCGGCGATGACGCTTACGTCAAAACCGACAACTTCATGAACGGTCGCGCCAACGGCGTGGCAACCTACCGTAACAACGATTTCTTCGGCCTGGTCGACGGCCTGAAATTCGCGGTACAGTACCAGGGCAAAAACGAAAACGATGGCCGCGCCGGCAGCAAGGCGAACGGCGACGGTTGGGGCCTGTCTTCCAGCTACGAAATCATCGACGGTCTGAGCCTGGGCGGTGCCTATGCCTCTTCCAACCGTACTGCAGGCCAAAAAGCAGGCACCTTCGGTAAAGGCGATAAAGCCGATATCTGGGCCGGCGGTCTGAAATACGACAACAACAGTGTTTACCTGGCCGCGACCTATTCGCAGAGCCATAACATCGTGCCTATTTCCGGCACTGCAACCATAAATAACAACTCCACCTCCGTTAGCGGCTTTGCCAATAAGGCGGAAGGCGTGGAATTGGTTGCGCAATATCTGTTCGACTTCGGCCTGCGCCCATCGCTGGGTTATGTTCAGTCTAAAGGGAAAAATATCGAAGGCGTCGGCGATGCCGATCTGGTGAAATATTTTGACGTTGGCGCTTACTATTATTTCAACAAGAACATGTCGACCTATATCGATTATAAAATCAACCAACTCGACGACAACAATAAGCTGGGCCTGAAAACCGACGACGTTGTCGCCGTCGCCCTGACTTACCAGTTCTGATGTGACGAATAACCACCACTGCAATCTTTAGCTTCGGCTACTTGAAAAGATTTACTTCGCCGGGCGGCTGCGCCCGGTTTTTTTCATTTGCGCTTTCTGCCCCCAGGCCCCTGCCCGATTCCCGCTCTGCATCCCGTAACCGCACGCAGAAACTTGCCTTGTAAAACAATCGGGTCTAGATGTAATACCCTACGACTTTCACGTTGCAGACCACAAGGTTGCAGCCTGAAAGATGACGGGTATCGCCTCTCTTTCCCACAGGAATAAGCCATGCACAACGATGGACGGTTCGAGTATCAAAGTGCCTTGCGCTACAGCAGCGACCAATTGGCGCAGATCCTCTGCCACTGTTTTGAAAACTACATTGTGCGTTTTGTCATTGATGGCGCCACCTTCGCCAGCCGCTTTGGCGCCGAAGACCTCAGCCTGAACGACAGCCTTATCGTCACCCACCAACAACAGCCGGTGGCACTGGCGCTGATAAGCCGCCGTGGCCTGCACAGCCGGGTAGCGGCGCTGTCCATCCGCCCGGAAATGCGCGGCAAAGGGCTGGGGAAAGCGCTGATGCGGCGTATCGTCGCCGACGCGCGCAAGCGTGGCGATCGTCGGTTGTCGCTGGAGGTGATCGAAGGCAATGACGCCGCACTGGCGCTCTACCATCAGGCTGGCCTGCGCATCGTCCGCACCCTGACCGGTCACCAGGCCGATGAGCCGACAACCGCCGACGTGGCGGTGCTGCAAGAGATTGATCCATTGACCGTCTCGCACCGCCTGACGGCCGAAGGCGCCACCGACCAACCCTGGCTGATCGCGCCGGAATCGCTTTACAAGCTGCCCGGCCAACCGCACGCCTTCACCCTTGACCGCCAGGCCTATGCGGTGGTGCAGGCCGGGGCCGAGAAGTGTTTCCTGCGCATGATCTACGTGCCGCCGCAGCACCGCGGCAAAGGGCATGCCCGGGCGCTGCTGGCTGCGTTGCAGGCACACTTTTCGCCGCTGCCGCTGGCGGCCAACGTTTACGTTCCCGACGTGGCTGCGCCCTTCTTTGACCGGCTCGGCTGGCGGCAAGACGCGTTACGCCAGTTCGAGATGGCGATGACGTTGAATACCGCACAATAACAACCCGAAAGTTATCCCTCTATGTAGGGCAGGAGAAAACATGCAGAAAATGACCCTTGGCGCGGCGATCGGCATTGCGCTATTGACGCTGACCGGCTGCGCGCAGCCGCCGAAAACCGATCTGCAGGCTCAGCAGCGGCTGGCGGACCAGTCGGTGCTGGCGCTGAACTGGTTCCAACAGTCCGGTGAATATCAGGCGTTGGCGCACCAGGCATTCAACAGCGGAAAACGCGCCTTCGATCAGGCCAGGGCCGCGCCGGGCAAGAAGAAGGCCGTGGTGGTCGATCTGGACGAAACCCTGCTGGACAATAGCCCGTATTCCGGCTGGCAGGCGCAGCAAGGCAAGCCGTTCGCCGCCGCTACCTGGGCGAAATGGTCACAGGCCGAACAGGCAGGGGCCGTGCCGGGCGCGGTGCAGTTTGCCCGTTACGTCAACAGCCACCAGGGCACGATGTTCTACGTCTCCAACCGCAAAGTGTCCGAATACGCCGCTACGGTCGCCAATATGCAGAAACTGGGTTTTACCGGCATGTCGGAAAAAACCGTGCTGCTCAGCAGCGACACGTCCAACAAACAGGCGCGCTTTGACGCCATCAAACAGGCAGGCTATGACATCGTGGTGTACGCCGGCGACAACCTGAACGACTTCGGCGCGGCAACCTATCACCAGGATAATGCGCAACGCCGGGCCTTCGTCAGCGATAATCAAAGCAAGTTCGGCACCGAGTTTATCGTGCTGCCTAACCCGCTGTACGGCGACTGGGAAAGCGGTATGGCCCGCGATTACAACAAGCTGACGCCGGAGCAGAAGCTGCAAATCCGCCAACGGGCCATCAAGGCCTGGAACGGGCAGTAATCGCCTACAAACGGAGTACTTTCCAGTACAGTCGCGCTCTGCGTATACCCTATGGATTTCAAGTTACAGCTAGGCGGCAAGCTCGTTCATCCCCAGGAGCTTACTCAAGTAAGTGACTGGGGTGACAAATCTGCCGGGAGCAGATTTGAACGCTGCTTGCAGCGGCTCCGAAGGGGCGTGGCCCATGGACGGGCCACGTTACTGGGTGCAGCCAACAACGCTGTAGCTTGAAAGACGACGGGTATACTTACAATAGTTTGTACATATAACTGGTGGCATCCAGCGCGCTGCCGTTGCTGGCGCGAGCGTACTGCGGAATGCTTCCCGCCAGCTGAAACCCCAGTTGACGATACATGCCCTCGGCCGTGTCGCCGGTCAGGGTATCCAGCACCAATAAATGCCGCTGATGCTGAATCGCCCTTTGCTGAATTTGCAGCATCAGCTCACGGGCGATGCCCTGACGGCGAGCCTGCGGATGCACCATCAATTTCACTACCTCGGCGCGGTGGCGGCCGTTGTCAGGCATGTCCAGCAGCAGTTGCACCGTGCCGACCACTCGCCCCGCTTGCCGGGCGACCAGCAGGATCCTGTCTTCACGATCAATCGCCGGCAGCAGACGGCGCCAGAACGCCTGCGCCTGTTCCAGGGTGAAAGGCATCACAAAACCAATGCTCGCGCCTTGCGATACGCTGGCTTGCAGCATCTCGGCCAGCTCGGGAAGAGCGTTTTGTACCTCGTCGGCGTTCAGTTGCTGTATCTCAATCATGATTAGGGCCTGCAGATAACAAGGGTGTAATGGGCCGGCACGGTGCCGGGCACAGCAAACCGGGAAGCGCCGAACAGCCGGTAACGCAGACAGTCGCCCGGCTCAAGCTGGAAGGTGCGGTCCTCCAGCGTCAGCTCAAGCCGGCCTTCCAACAACCAAAGATGGTGCTCGAGCGCATGTACCGAAGGCGCGTCATAGGCGATTTCCGCCCCGGCTTCGAGCCGGCCTTCGATAAACTCCGCCTTGAACAGCGCGGCGGGCGGCGATACCGAACGACGGTGAAAGCCGCTGGCGCGGTCGATCCACACCGGTTGCTGCTCACGGCGCAACAGTTCCGGCGGTTCATCCTCGACCTCGCTCAGCAGGCGTGACATGGTCAGCCCATACGCCGAGCACAGCTTGTTCAACAGCGAAGCGGTCGGGCTGGTTTCCGCGCGTTCCACCCGCGACAACGTCGCCCGGCTGATGCCGGTTTGCTGCGCCAACTCCTCCAGCGACCAACTCTGCCTCTGACGCAAGTCAGACAGCCGCTGCGCCAAACGGAGATCGGCACCTCCCATTCCGTTATCCATTCTCGTGCTCCTGATGATAAATCCCATATAAGAGAAATAATCTCAAATAAGGGATTCGTCAACCGGATTTTAAAACAGGCCGCACAGGGCGATAAAAATCAGCATGCTCAGCAGCACCACCGCCAACATATTGCGCAAGAAAAACGCCAGTATCACCGCAAACAACGCACCCCACAGATAAGGATTATCCGGTACCGCGCGCAAGGTATCGCCGCTGAAAGCCAGGATCGGCCCGCAGATCGCCGTCAGCACCGCCGGCACGGAAAAACTCAGCAGGTGCCTGAAGCGTGGCGACAGCCGCACCGGCAGGCCCTGTGCCAGAAAACAGTAACGGTTGAAAAACACCACCAGGCCCATCAGCACTATCGTCAACCAAATCATGGGCGCCCCTTGCTGCACAGCATGCCGGCGCCCATCGCCGCGACGGTGGTGATAATCAACGCGCCCGGCACCTGAAAATAATGCAGCGCCACCGACAGTGGCAACGCAGTCAATACGCACGCCAGCACCGGCAGGTTGCGGATCATCGGTACTACGATGGCGATAAAGGTGGCGGCAATGGAGAAATCCAGGCCATAACGGTCCAGATCCTCGGCGCTGCCTGCGGCCAGCACGCCCAACAGCGTGAAAAAAATCCAGCTCAGGTAAAAGGTCAGCCCGGCACCCAGCGCGTACCAGCGGTTAAAGCGCGCCGACGCCTGGTTGCCGGTGAGGGCAAACAGCTCATCGGTCAACAGGAACCCCAACAGTAAACGCCAGCGCAAGGGGAGCGGCGCTACGCTTTCCCGCAGCCGCAGGCCATACAGAAAATGTTGGGCGGTGACAAAAAAGGTCGAGACCAAAATGGCCAGCAACCCCGCTCCGCCTTTGATCATGCCCATCGCCACCAGTTGCGAGGCGCCGGCAAAGACAATGGCCGACATGCCCAGCCCCTGCGCCGCCGTCAGGCCGCTCTGGATGGCCATCGACCCCGCCAGGATGCCCCAGGGCAATACCGCCAGACACAGCGGCAGGATCGCCGCCGCCCCTTGCAGCGCCGGGCGCAGCCGGGACATCGGCGGCTCGGTGAGGATTGATAAGTGCGTCATGCTGTTCTCCTTCGTTTGAAGGCACAGCCTAGGGCAGGATGCTTCCGGGGTATTGCACAGGATTGCGCGGCTATTTCAGCGATTTAACATAGTCGCCGGGCGTGATGCCCATCGATTTGCGGAAATGGCGGTGGAAATGGCTTTGATCGTGAAAACCGCTGCTCAGCGCACTGTCCAGCACGCCATGGCCGGCCTTCAGCATGTGGCGCGCCTTGCGCAGCCGGGCCTGGATTTGGTAAGCATGCGGCGGCAAACCGGTGGCCAATTGAAACTGACGCAGCAGATAGTAAGGACTGAGCGCCACCCGTTCCGCCAGCTCCAGCAACGAAACGTCTGCCTCGGGGAAATCATCCAGAAAAGCCTTTACCTGCGTGACCTGACGCTGCGCCTTACTCTGCGGTGCGGGTTCGATGCGGCTTTTGCCGTGCCGCAACATCAGCCAGGTGAGCGCAGAAAACACCATGGTTTCTTTCAGCAGGCGGTTTTCATCGCTGCGCAGCAGGCTGAACGCCAGCCGCAGTTGGCCGGCAAGGCCGACATCGTGAATCACCGGACGGGGGAAATAAGGCGTTGCCCCGGCGTCGGTTTTCAAATCTCGCGAGAGAAACGCCAGCAGTTCCGGGGTGGGATACATCGCCTGATAGGACCAGCCGTCTTCGCTGGCGGCGCTGCCGGTATGGATATCGTCGGCGTTGACCAGAATGATGCTGCCCAGCGGCGCCACGTGCTCGCCGCCGGTCCGGTAAAAACGCTGGGCGCCGTCGTCGATCACCCCTACGCAGAAGCCTTCGTGGCTGTGGCGCGAGAAAGTCTGTCGGCGATAGGTAGCCTGCAGCACCCCCAACCCGCCGAGTTCGTCGACGTGCATGAAGCTGGCCTGCTCCCGACGAGCGTTACGCCCTGCGCTTTCCACCATAATATCCGCCTCCGCTGAATGAAGTTTATTCTATCATTCAGTGGACGGATGGTTTTGTACAAAATTGCCCGTCTCGTCGGCCGGCGGCGCGATGGCCGCACAGCGCCAGGCGCTGAACATCGCCAGCAATGGCGCCAGGGCAAACAACAGGAACAGCCAGCGTGCGGCATTGGCCGCCCCCACCGCCCCGCCCGGCTCATTGAGCCCGGCCAGATTCGCGATCATCCCGGCCAGCGCCGCGCCAAAGGCGGTGGCAAACAGTTGCACCGTGGTGATGGATGCGCCGGCGATATCCTTATCCGCTTCAGGGGCGACCTGCAGGATACGCGTCAACAGATGCGGCCAGCCGAAACCTATGCCGAATCCCACCAGCGTCAGCGCGATAACGATCGGCGTCAGCGCCAGCCAGTGGCCGCCGGAAGGGGTCGGCATCAAAATACCCAGCGCCAGCAGCCCCACCAGCACGAACAGCGGCCCGCTGATGATCGCCCGACGGATGCCCGCGCTGCGCCAGCCGGAACTGAGGATCTCCGACAGCGTCCACCCCGCCGCCATGGTGGCCGCAATGTAGCCGGAGATCAGCGGCGATTGACCATGCAGGGTTTGCAGGAAGTAAGGCACGAAGATTTCGCTGGTCATGCCTACCACCAGCAGGGAGACGGTGATATACAACGAGGCCAGTTGGGAGCCGCGACGCAGAGCGCCATGCGGCAACAGCCGTGCGCGAGAGTGCGCTTCGCGCTGTATCAGCCAGGCCATCAACAGCAGCGCCAAAGCAATGCCGCCCAGATTGATCCACGCGCTGTCCGCCAGGCTACCGGCAGATACCACCAGCACCGCCGTCGCCAACAGCAGCAACTGAGCCACCGGCAACGGCGCCGCCTGTTGCTGCGGTTTACCCTTGGGCAGGATCAGGAAAGTGAAACCGGCGTACAGCACCATGATCGGCAACAGGATGCCGAATGCCCAGCGCCAGGCGTTCAGTTCGGCAAAAATCCCGCCCACCGCCGGCCCCACCAGCGTCGCAATGCCCCACATCGCCGACACCAATGCCATCGCGCGCGGCCACAGCTTTTGCTCAAAGACCAGATTGATCATGGCGTAGGACAGCGCAAAGATCAGACCGCCGCCAAACCCCTGCACCGTTCGGCCGATCAGCATCACCGGCATCGACGGTGCCAGCGCGCACAACATGGCTCCGGCGATAAAAAACAGCGACGCCACCAGATAGGCGCTGCGTGCGCCATAGCCGCTGAGCAACCGCGCGGATAACGCAGAGCCGAGAATGGACGCCACCACAAACAGCGTGGTGTTCCAGGCATAGAGATTCAGGCCGCCGATATCCTGCACCACCGAGGGCAAAATGGTGGTGGCGACCAGAATATTGATGGCGTGCAACGCTACGCCGAGTGAGAGCGCAATCGCGCTGGCGCCATTTTTGCCGGAGAAAAGATCGCTCCAGCGACTATCATCGTTAGTTATCACGGTTGTCGTCCTGTTTTCAGAGTAATGGCATTGAGTTGCGGATGATATTGCGTTAAATTTAACAAGCATTAACTTGGAATAATGGTAGGGCGAGGCGGAGAAATATGTCAAGAATAAACTTGGAAAATAGCGGTAACACCGCACAGTCGGTCAGTGACCGTTTGCTGACGCTATTGAAAACCCGCGGCCCACAGCAAGCGTCTGATGCAGGAAAAGTCCTTGGCACCACCGGTGAAGCCGCACGCCAGCAGTTCGTCAAGCTGGCGAAAGAGGGCTTGGTTGAAGCGGTAGCGGAAACGCGCGGCGTCGGCCGCCCGGTGCAGCTGTGGCACCTGACCGTCGCCGGCAATGCGCGTTTTCCGGATACCCATTCCGAATTGACGGTGCAACTGCTGCGCACCGTGCGCGACAAACTGGGCGAACAGGCGATTGACTTGCTGATCGACACCCGTGAACAGGAAACGCGCATTAACTACAAACAGGCGATGATCGGCGCGACCGATTTGCAAGAGCGCGTCGCGCGCCTGACGGCCATCCGCACCCGTGAAGGCTACATGGCCGAATGGCGCACCCAGGAAGACGGCTCCTTTCTGTTGGTGGAAAATCACTGCCCGATTTGCGCTGCCGCCACCGTCTGCCAGGGATTCTGCCGTGCTGAACTGAGCATTTTCACCGAGGTGTTGCAGGCGCAGGTTGAGCGATCCGAGCATATCCTGGCCGGCGCGCGCCGTTGCGCTTATCGCATCTCTCGGCAGTAAGCAGGCACTCACCTATGCACTGGGCAAACCTGCAATGAAACCGCACGCCGGATTCTGGCTGGCGACGCTGGGGATCAACGCCGCTTGGCTGTTGGCGATCCTGGGCCGTGATCGGGTCAATGCCGTACTGCTGGCCGGCGCGGTGCTGGCGCTCATCTTTACCCCGGCGCACCGGCGGCGATGGGCGCTGTTGACCGCCCTGACCGGTATCCTGATGGACAGCCTGTGGAACTACGCCGGCGTGCTGCATTTCAGCGGCCACAACCTGTTGCCGTTATGGATGGTTGCCCTGTGGCTGGCCTTTGGCTGCTGGTGGTTTTGGCTGCTGGATCTGATCAAAGCCGCCCCTTTGCCGCTGGCGGTCCTGGGTTCCATCGCCGGGCCGCTGGCGGGCATCATCGGCTGGAAGTTGGGTGCAATACAGCCGGGCACCGCGCCGGAAATCATGCTGTTGCTGCTCTCTGTCGGCTGGGCCGTCTTTCTGCCCGTCGTAAGTTGGCCGCGTCTGAACAAGCCGGCCCCGTAACCGCGCGGGTTGCCTGCCATTCGGCGGAATATCGCTTTTTCACTGGCCCTTTCTCCATCAAAAAACTGCTGAAAAGCGTTGCTTATCCTCCACCCGATCGGGTTTACTGAGTCCTCTAATAATAACCTTCCCTGCAGAATAAAAACCCATGCTTAGCCAAAATAGCCGTAACGTCCTGCCGTTAATCGGGGCGCTGTTCACGTTATATATTGTTTGGGGGTCGACCTACTTCGTGATTCGTCTGGGCGTAGAGAGCTGGCCGCCGTTGATGATGGCCGGTATCCGCTTTCTGGTCGCCGGGATCGTGCTGTTTAGTTTTCTGGCGCTGCGCGGCCATGCCCTGCCAACGCCAAAGCAGTGGCTGGCCGCCGGCACCATCGGCATTTTGCTGTTGGCGGTGGGCAACGGCCTGGTGACCGTGGCGGAGCATCAGAACGTGCCTTCCGGCATTGCCGCGGTGATGGTGGCGACGGTACCGCTGTTTACCCTGTGCTTTAGCCTGCTGTGGGGCATGCGCAATACCAAACTGGAATGGGCGGGCATTGCGCTGGGCCTGGTGGGGATCGTGCTGCTGAATACCGGCAATAACCTGGTCGGCAACCCGACCGGCGCGTTGCTCATCTTACTGGCCTCCGCCAGTTGGGCGTTTGGATCGGTGCTGGGGTCACGCATCTCGCTCCCCGCCGGGCCGATGGCCGGTGCGGCGGAAATGCTGGTCGCCGGCGTAGTGTTGCTGGCGGTCAGCCAATTGAGCGGCGAACGTCTCACGCAGCTGCCCAGCGCCAAAGGCTTCTTCGCGCTGGGTTACCTGATCGTCTTCGGTTCCATGCTGGCGATCAGCGCCTACATGTTTTTGCTGAAAAACGTGCGCCCGGCGGTGGCGACCAGCTATGCCTACGTTAACCCGGTGGTGGCCGTGTTGCTCGGTATCGGTTTCGCCGGCGAGACGCTGGCACCGCGTGAATGGGCCGCGCTGGTGATTATCGTTGCGGCGGTGGTGCTGGTGACGCTGGGAAAATACCTGTTCACCCGCCCGGCAAGCCGTATAAACAGAAAATAGCCTGACTCGGGGCGAAGATATTCGCCCCTATGCCGCCGTCAACAACGCGGCGGCCGGGAAGCCCACGGGTATAAAAATGCGTCTTGTTTCACCCGACAAAGGGTCTATAATTCCCGCTGTTCCAAACAACCTGCGAAATTATTCCTATGCTGAAAAAAGCCTTTATCATCGTTATCGCCCTGGCCGCCTTTGGTTCGTTGGGTGGCGTATTCCTGGCCGGGCTGAATATGTACACCCGTTCCACCACGCCGCTCGAAGAGAGCACCACCACCAGCGATGCCGCCGTCAGCACGGCTCCGGCAGACAGCATTCAGGCCAAGTGATGTTCCATCCAGCCCTGGCAACGTTGCTGTAAAAAGCGTTGCAACAGCCTGACGCGCTCCGACACCTGCGAACGGTGCGGACACACCAGGCTGATGGGCACCGCGTCGCTTTGCCATTCCGGCAATAGCTGCACCAAACGCCCCGCGTGAATATCCGCCACCACATCGATAGCCGATTTACGGACAATACCGTGCCCGGCCAGCGCCCAACGCCGCGCCACCTCGCCGTCGTCGGTAAAATAATGGCCGTTCAACGGCACTTCAATGCACTCATCCCCACGCCACAAGCGCCATTCGGCCTGCCTGCGCCCGCTGGGCTGATAAATCAGAATGCCGTGTTGCGCCAGTTCTGCCGGCGTCTGCGGCGCGCCATACCGTTGCAGGTAAGCCGGGCTGGCGCAGATTAAGCGCCGGTGCTGCGGCAGAATGGGCAGCGCCACCAGCGAAGAATCCGCCAGTTGGCCAAAGCGCAGCGCAATGTCTACCGGCTCGCGAAACAGATCGGCCTGGCGGTCGTTAATCAGCAATTGCAGTTGAATATGCGGGTGCTGCAGCTTGAATTCGTCCAGCCAACCCAACAACAGGTTACGGCCAAAATCCGACGGCGCAGAAATTTGCAGCACGCCGGAAAGCCCCTGGTGTTTCTCGCGTATCGCCTGCTCCCCTTCCGCCAACGCGCCTAACGCCAGCCGGGCGCTATCAAGATAACGCCGCCCCTCCTCCGTCAAGCGCAGGCTGCGGGTGGAGCGCACCAACAGCCGTACCCCCAGCCGCTGCTCCAGCCTTTTAACCGCAATGCTGGCCGCCGCCGGGGTGATATCCAGCGCGCGCGCCGCCTCTGAAAAACTGCCGCCGTCCACCGTACGAACGAACACGTCGAGATCGATAAAGGATGTCATGAGGATCCTGGCGCCATGCCTATTATTAAAAATAATTTATAAGTGTTTACCATTTAGGCTGATTGTTCGCGGATTTTCAATGCCTGATGATAGATAACATCGACATTCATGGCAATCGAGGCACTATCATGACCCTCTCTTCTTCTTCCCTGAACCGGCAAAAGCTGGTGATTATCGGCGGTAACAGCGGTATCGGCGCGGCGGTGGCTTACGCCGCCGTGGCAAACGGCGCCAGCGTAGTGCTGGCCTCACGCCGCTCCGGGTGCATGCAACACTATCAGCCCGCCGACGGCGGCAACCTGCGGGTAATGCAGGCGGACGTCACCGACGAAAATTCGCTGCGCGCGCTGTTCGCCGAGGTCGGCGAGTTCGATCATCTGGTGTTCACCGCCGGGCCGGCAGTTCAGGCCAAACTGCTGGCGGATACGGATTTTGACGAGGCGCAGGCCAATTTCGACGTCAAACTGTGGGGCGCATTGCGTGCCATTCAAGCCGCGCTGCCTACCTTGTCACCGAAAGGCTCCATCACCCTGACCTCCGGCCAGCTGTCGCGCAAATACCTCAGCGGGCAGTTGATTAAAACCGGCATCAATGCGGCGCTGGAGGCGATTGGCAAACAGTTGGCGAAAGAGCTGGCGCCGCGTCGGGTCAACGTGGTCAGCCCCGGCGTTACCGTCACCGAAGCCTACGATGCCCTTGGCGCCGAACAGCGTCAGGCGATGTTCGCCAAAATCGGCGCCGGGCTGCCGGTCGGGCGCGTCGGCCAGGCGGCGGATGTGGCGGCAGGGTATCTGCTGGCAATGGAAAACGGCTTTATCACCGGCAGCGTGATTGACATCGACGGCGGCGGCCTGTTGTAAGTTTGGCAAGCGCCGCCTGGGGGAAGCTTACAGCGCCGTCACCCCCAGCGCGGCGGCCTGTTGTTCCAGTGCGGTGATCTTTTGGTACGCCGAACGGGGGACCAGCGTGAAATCGCCGATCAGCAGGCTGTCGCTCACCGCCACCCCCACCATCGCCTTTGCTCCGGCGCGCAATATTTCCAGCTGTTCCGGCGGCGTATGCGCTGAGGTAATCAGCGGCAACCCTGGAACGACGGCCGTCCGACCAATAATTTTCACCCCCGCCAGCGCCTGCGGTTGCGCCCGTTTGAGCAATTCCAGGCTGACGCAGTCAATGGCCGCAATGTCCGCTTCGCGGTTTTGGATTAGCCTGAGCGATTGATAATGCGCACCGGAGGCAATGGCGGCGCGGAAGAATTTTCCGTCTTGCGCCAAAGGCGCGATCAGGGCGCGCAGGCTGTTATGACCAGACTGCGAATCGGTGCTGTTATAGGCCGCTACCCGGCCGCGAAAATCCGCCAGGCTTTCGCCCGGCTCATCATCGCGGACCACCAACCAGCTGCTGTACTCCGGCCCCTCGCAGCCCTCGACGCGATAGTGATAAGTGCCGACCAGTTGTACCTGCGGCAGGCTGCTGACCAGCGGATAACCGCAGGTCTGGCTGAGCAAGACATCGTCCTGCTGCCAGTGCCGCGCCAAATCCTGCGGCCAACTCAGTTGCGGCGGCAGATCCGCCAGCCCCAAATCTTGAAGTTTTTCGCGCAGCACCTGCCAAAAGACCTCGGCCGGTTGATGCGTAACGCCGTACATCGGCAAAGATACCTGCTTCATGTCCCTTACCCCACAGAAGGATCCGCCGGCGTCTGCTGACGCCAGGCGGTGAGATAGCGCACCCAGCGCTCAAACAGCATATCGGTGATGATCGCCAGCAAGGCCACCACCGCTGCGCCCTGGATCACATAGGCGGTATTGAAACCGCTCAGGCCGATGATGATCGGCGAACCTAGCGTTTTGGTGCCGACGGTGGAGGCGATCGCCGCCGTGCCGATGTTAATGATGACCGACGTGCGGATACCGGCGACAATCACCGGCGCCGCCAGCGGCAGTTCGACCCGCCACAGGATCTGCCTGGCGTTCATCCCCACCCCCTGCGCAATCTCGCGTGTGGCGCTGGGCACCGACTCAATCCCCGCCAGCGTCCCCTGCAAGATGGGCAGCAGGCCGTACAGCACCAGGGCAATAATCGCCGGCTGCTCGCTAAAGCCCATCACCGGCACGGCAACCGCCAGCACCGCCACCGGCGGGAAGGTCTGACCGACCGCCACCAGGGTTTCCACCAGCGAGCGAAACTCCTTGCCGGCCCGGCGGGTCACGCAGATCCCGGCCGCCACGCCAATCGACACGGCGATCAGGCTGGAAACCGCCACCAGCAGCAGGTGCGCCCACACCAGCGAAATAAAGCTGTCTTGCTGATAGACCGGCCGATCCAGATCGGGGAACCAGGCAGCGAACAGCCCGTGCAAATGATTCATGCCAAACACCAGCGCCAGCAGCAAAGCAAAGGTCCAGGGCAGCGGATCGCGCAGCCAGCGTGTGGAACGCTGCGCACTCATGACAGCGCCTTTTGGTTAATCAGATCGTTGAAATGCAGCACGCCGAGCGCTTCGCCCTGTTCGCCCACCACCGGTAAACGTTCACTGCCGCGCGCTACAAACACCGACAGGGCTTCGCGCAGGCTCATGGCGGCAGCGATCGGTTCGCCGTCGGCACTGCCGGGGCGCACGCGCTCCGCCACCGTTCCCAGCGACAGCAGCTTGATGCCGCGATCGCTGCGACCAAAGAAATCGCGGACAAAATCGTTGGCCGGCGCGGTCAGCATCTCCAGTGGCGTGCCCTGCTGCACAATGCGCCCTTGATCGAGCAATACGATGCGATCCGCCAGCGCCAGCGCTTCGTCGATGTCGTGCGTCACCAGCACTATGGTGCGTCCGGAAAGATGATGAATGCGCGCAATCTCCGTTTGCAGCGCCGCACGAGTGACGGGATCCAGAGCGCCGAATGGCTCATCCATCAGCAACACCTCAGGATCGGCGGCCAGCGCGCGCGCCACCCCAACCCGCTGCTGCTGCCCGCCGGAAAGCTGGTGCGGGTAGCGGCGGCGGAACAGATCCGGCTCCAGGTGCAGCAGTTCCAGCAGTTCAGTCACCCGGTCGCGGATGCGCGTTCGCGGCCATTTCAGCAGTTGCGGCACGGTGGCGATGTTCTCCTCCACCGTCCAGTGCGGGAACAGGCCAATCGACTGAATGGCATAGCCCATCCGGCGGCGCAGATCCTGCGGTTTGAATTTCTGGATCTCCTCGCCGGCAAAATAAATCTTGCCCTCATCGTGCTCGATCAGCCGGTTGATCATTTTTAACGTCGTGGATTTACCGGATCCCGAGGTGCCGATCAGTACGGCAAACTCGCCCTCGGCAATCTGCAGCGTAAGGTCGTCCACCGCCGGCTTGCCCTGAAAAATCTTGCTGACCTGGTTAAAGTGAATCATCGGCGTGACACTTCCAATAATGAAACCATAAATTTAAACAGCGAATCGACGATTACCGCCATCACGATCACCGGGATCACTCCCAGCAGCACCAAATCCAGCGCGCTACTGAGCAAGCCCTGGAAAACAATGGCGCCAAAACCCCCGGCACCGATCAACGCCGCCACCACCGCCATGCCGACGGTTTGCACCGCCAGAATGCGCACGCCGGTCAAAAACAGCGGTAACGCCAGCGGCAACTGCACGCGCAAGAAAATCTGCCCGCGCGTCAGGCCCATGCCACGCGCAGAGTCGATCACGCTGGCCGGCACGCTTTGCAACCCGGCTACCACGCTGCGCACCAGCGGCAACAGGGCGTACAGCACCAGCGCAACGATCGCCGGCGCCATACCGATACCGCTCACGCCGTGCTCCGCCAGCCAAGGTACCGCCGTCGCCAACCCGGCCAATGGCGCTATCAGCAGACCAAACAGCGCAATCGAGGGCACGGTCTGGATAATGTTCAGGGTCGAGAAGATCGGCGTTTGCCAGTGACGGGAACGGAAACACAACACGCCGAGCGGCACGCCAATCAGCAGTGCCGGCACCAGCGTCGCCAGCAGAATGGTCAGGTGCTGCAACAGCGCGGCGTCAAATACGTCCTGCCGGTTGTAGTACTCCTTCAGCAACGAAAGCTGATCCAACTGATGCCCAAACAGCAGCGCTAACGCAGGCAGCACCACCAGCAGATTGCCGAGGATACGCCACAGGTGTGAGGCAGCAAGACGGGTCATGGCGTCCGCGGCCATCAACAGGCTCAGCGCCAATATCAACCAGCAACCGCTGCCCCAGGAAGTGCGCGCCAGTTTGGAGCCTTCCTGCGCCAGTTGTTGCGCGGCATGGCCGCTCAGCCAGAAGGCCAGCGTCAGCAATGCCGAAGCGGCCAGCGCGGTGAGCAAGGCATTGCGCCTGCTCGGCGCCAACAGGCTAAGCGCCGCCAGCACCAGCATCGGCGCCAACAGCCACAACGCCGGGCCATGCAGCAGGGAGATCAGGGAAATGGGCTTGCCCGACAGCAGGCGATTGGGGGCATAGCTGAGAAACGGCAGGCCAAATGCGGCCAGCAGCAACAGGATAAGCAATGTCAGTAAAACGCGGTTTTTTACGGCAATAATCAAAGAAACTCTCCGGCTCCATGTCTGGTGGGCCGTATCCCGCCCCTCTCCCAAGGGGAGAGGGGGAATATCGGCATTATCCCTTAACAAATCCTTTCTCTTTCAGATAAGCGGCCGCAACCTGTTTGGCATCCTGGCCTTCTACCGCGATCTGCGCGTTGAGTTTCTGCAGCGTCGGGCCATCCAGCGAGGCAAATACCGGCTGCAGCAGTTCGGCGATATTGGCATGCTGTTTCAACGCCGCCTCGCGAATAATCGGCGCCGGCGCGTAAATCGGCTGCACCCCTTTTGGATCTTCCAGCGTTTGCAGCCCCAGCGCCGCCACCGGGCCGTCGGTGCCGTAGGCCATCGCCGCATTCACGCCGGAGGTTTGTTCCGCCGCCGCCTTGATGGTCACGGCGGTATCGCCGCCGGCTAGCGACAACAGTTGATCCTGATTCAGTTTAAAGCCGTAGGCATTTTGGAACGCCGGCAAAGCATCCGGGCGCTCGATAAATTCCGCAGAAGCCGCCAGCTTGAACTTGCCGCCGCCGTTGATCCACTTGCTCAGGTCGGCCAGGGTCTTCAGGTGGTTGGCGTCCGCCACATCCTGACGGATGGCGATGGTCCAGGTGTTGTTGGCCGGCGATGCCGCCAGCCAAACGATTTTGTTCTTGTCATAATCGAGCTTCTTCACCTTCTCGAAACCGGCCTGAGCGTTTTTCCACGCCGGATCTTTTTCATCGGAGAAGAAAAATGCGCCATTGCCGGTGTATTCCGGGTAGACGTCAATCTCGCCGGAGGTGATCGCCCCGCGCAGCACCTTGGTGGTGCCGAGCTGCAATTTGTTGGTGGTTTTGATGCCGTTGGATTCCAGCACCTGCACGATGATGTTGCCGAGCAACGAACCTTCGGTGTCGATTTTAGAGCCGACGCGCACCGTATCGGCAGCCTGCGCCACGCCGACGCTCGCGGCGAGCAAGGTCAACGCCAGAGCAAAGAAACGTCCACGTGATGGAGTGATAGCCATACTTTTTCCTCTTGTAATGTGTTTTCCGGCTATTTGGCCAGATCGATTGGAAAATCCTGAGAAACGCGCTTCCATCGCGCAATCAATGTCTCTGCCGGCCAGGCATCATATTCGCGCTGGTGCGCCGCCGGCGTTTCACCGCCGCTGAAAGGATGAACCTCAACGGCAACCGGGGTAAACGCGTAGTCACTCACCCATTGGCCATAACCCTGCACCACAAATCCCTGGCTGCGCTGCCGGTACGCGCCGCGCTCTGCCAGATACACTTCCCGTAAACCGTACCACGGCAAGCCGGGCAGATCATGGTGAACTAAATGATAGTTCAGATTGAGAAACAGCAGCCGCCACGGCCACGCCGCCTCATTAATAATAGAACGTGCCTGCGGAGCTTCAACGGCGCGATGCTCAAAAAACGATCTCACCTTGGTCAGCGCCAGCGCCGGGTAACTGACGGCCAACAGATAAAATGCCACGCCAATGCCCTGCCGTTGCAGCCAACCCAGCACCGCCACCAACAGCAGCAGGTGCACCAGCCACATCGCCAGCGTGCGCAGTTCGCCGGCGGCGATAGCTTTCACTGCGTTGACCAACGTAGCGGCGATATCCAGCGCCGGGCCAAGCACAATGCGCCCGGCCAGCGTATTGCGTACCTTCGCCAACAGCGGAAACAGCCGTGGGAAACGCTGCCATTCGGCCTGGCTGAAATAATAGCTTTCGGGATCTTCATGCGGATCGGTCAGGTGTTCGTTGCGGTGGTGCTGAATATGCGAATCGCGATACAGACCATAGGGATACCAGACCGCCAGCGGCAACAGGCCAAACAGCTGATTGACTCGCGGCCAGCGCGTTGGATGGCCGTGGATAAGTTCATGTTGCAGCGACATATACCAGGTGGTCAGCAGGATCAGCAGCGGTGTGCCAAGCCACGGCCCCAGCGTCTGCCAGTACTGCGCCACGCCAAACCAGCCGCCGTAGACCGCAGCCATGATGCCCCAGGTCGGCAGCTCCAGCCGCCAGTACCAGCGCCGGTTAAGCTGCCGGATCCAGCTGCGCTGGGCAGAATGCAGATAGTGGCTGTGGCCTTGGGTTGAGGACATGCTGCGGCTCGCTGTAGGAAATTTTCCTCAGTATCTGCGAGCCGCAGTGGCGCTCAAAATAACGAAAGCGGTAAAGCAAAGTTAAAAATCAGCTATTTGCGTAAACGGCCTGCGGCTGACATTCGATAGGGAAATTGACCGAGTTGGCGATAAAGCACAGGTGGTGCGCCTTTTCATGCAGTTGTTGCGCCAGTTGCAGATCGTCGCCGTCCCGCACCGTTACCCGCGGGCGTAGCGTAACCGAAGTAAAGAACCCGCCGCGCTGGGCGTCTTCGCGCATGATGCCGACGGCGTTGTCCTGATAGGCCAGCACCGAAATCCCCGACGTGGCGCACAGGTGCAGATACCAAAGTTTGTGGCAGGCGCTGACTGACGCCACCAGCAGATCCTCCGGGTTCCAGCGGGCGGCGTCGCCGCGAAAGGCCGGGTCGGCGGAACCGGCAATATCCGCCTTGCCTGCGGCACTGATGCGATGATCGCGGCCGTAAGATTTGTAATCCGGCGTACCGGCGCCCAGATTGCCTTCCCAGTTCACTTCCACGTCGTACTGATGTTCACCTTTCATTACCCGATTTTCCTTTTGCCATGCATCAAAAAACGCTAATCAAAGAAAGACCCGCGACAACTATTGGCGGAAAAAGGCCAAGGGGCAAGCGACGTTTTTATCCGGCAGCACGACAGTGACGTTTTCTCACGATCGCCGCATTTTTTATGCACGTCCCATCCCGTATCATCTCTGATGATGAGCGTAAAATTACAATATAATGACCAAAAATACATAATGAGAGGATGATCGATGCTCCACAAAATGTACCAGGTTGACGCCTTTTCTGAACGGGTGTTCGGCGGCAATCCTGCTGCGGTGCTGGTTCTTGATGATTGGTTGCCGGATAGCCTCATGCAGGCCATCGCCGCAGAGAACAATCTTGCGGAAACGGCTTTTGTTAAACCCGGCAAGGAGGGTTGGGATCTCCGATGGTTTACACCGACCCTGGAAGTCGATTTCTGCGGCCATGCTACGCTGGCCGCTGCGCATATACTGGTAACGGAATACGGTATCGCAGGGACCTTGTCGTTTTCAGCCCGCGTCGGCCAGTTGAAAGTGAACGTAATGGAAAACGGCTATCTGCTGGATTTACCCTGTATTCCCCCGGAACCTCTCTCCCAACTACCGGCCGCTATCGCCCCGCTGTTCCGTGAGTTGGCCGTCAGCCACTTCCGCAGTTTCGAGAATATTTTCGTGGTATTGGCAGACGAAGAGGCGGTCAGAGGTTACCGACCCGACCTCAATAAGCTGGCGGAGCTCGGGTCGGTCGGCGTGGTGATCACGGCAGAAGGCAAAGACTATGATTTCGTGTCGCGCTATTTTGTCCCCGGTGCCGGTATTCCTGAAGATCCGGTCACGGGGTCGATACATGCCACCCTGGTTCCCTTCTGGGCCGCCCGCCTCGGCAAGACCCAACTTTCTGCCTATCAGGCCTCCGTGCGGGGAGGCCATTTGGTGTGCGAATTAAAGGAAAGCAGAGTCACGATCGAGGGCCAGGCCGTCACCTTTATGAAAGCGGAAATCAACCTGCCTGATTAACGCCGACGTAAGCCTCCCCCCGGTAAAGCCGAGTACCTGCGGGCAATAAGGCGTATTCGGTTTCACTCTGCGGGGTACGCATCCCCGGCATCGGCATACTGCTGCAACCGTTCGCGCCACCATTTCGCCGCCAGGCCGGTGGCGCTTTCACGCCAGCCAAAATAGGCGATATCGCTGCAACGCTCCGCTTCGACGGTCTTTGCCACCAATTCGCCGCTTTTAAGGTAAGGCTCTGCCAGGTAGCGCGGCAGATAACCGCAGCCAAGGCCGCCAAGCTGCGCCCGCAGTTTGGCGTCGAAGCCAAAGACCGTCAGTTGATCTTGCTCCTCGAGGATATTGAGGTTCTGCGGTGCGTTCACCCGCGAGGTATCCCGTACCACCACGGCCCGGTGCTGCCGGATATCGGCCTTCTGCAAGGGTTCTGCCAGCGTCGCCAGCGGGTGCTGCGGGGCCACGGCAAACACGTAATCCAGCCGGCCCAATTGACTGAAAGCATAGCCAACGCGCGACGGCGGTTCACAAATGGCGCCGATAATAATGTCCGCGCAGCCATAAACCAGCGACTCCCAGGAACCGGCCAGCACCTCATGACTAAAGGCCAGGCGGGTATGATGATGACGCTGATAAAACTCTTCAATCAGCGGCAACAGCCGTTCGAACGGAAAGGAGGCGTCAATGCCCAGCGTGATCTCGCTTTCCCAGCCGTTTTCCACATAGCGCGCCTGTTGTTCCAGATCTTGCGCCGCCCGCAGCAGCACCCGGCCCTTTTCCAGCATCAGTTTGCCGGTATCGGTGAATTTCGCCCGGTGGCCGGAACGGTCGAGCAGGGTAACCTCGAGGTCGCTCTCCAGTTTTTGCACCATATAGCTCAGCGCCGAGGGCGTTTTGAACAGCGCCGAAGCCGCAGCGGCGAAAGAGCCGTGTCGATCCAGCGCATCCAAAATCAGTAACGCTTCCAGGTTTAGTCTCACCGCATTCCCCCCGTGTATAAAAAAACTCAACAAGATGGCAAAAATTCTGCGCTATCTTTGAAATTGCCCCCTGTCTACCCTGCATTTTATCGGCTTTGCATTACAGCGGTTAATTCGCAGTAGGATTGGGAAAGTAAATCATGTCTGAATTTCAATTACTTGATAAAGATAACTCCGCGCTGATTTTTATCGACCACCAGCCGCAGATGACCTTTGGCGAGGCTAATATTGATCGTCGGCTACTGAAAAACAACGTTGTCGGTTTGGCCAAAGCCGGCAAGATCTTTAACGTTCCGACGCTGTTCAGCGCGGTCGAAACCGAGCGTTTCAGCGGCGCTATTTGGCCGGAACTGCTGGCGGTTCGCCCTGAGATCGCCCCCGTTAAGCGCACCACGATGAATGTCTGGGAAGATACCGCTTTTGTCAGGGCCGTCGAGGCCATCGGCCGCAAGAAGCTGGTGATTTCCGCGCTGTGGAACGAGGTCTCTCTGACCTGTCCGGCATTGATGGCACTGGAAGCCGGTTATGAAGTTTATGTGGTTACCGACACTTCCGGCGGCAGTTCGGTCAATGTGCATGATCGCGCTATCGATCCCATGGTCCAGGCCGGTGCCACCCCGGTAACCTGGCAGCAGGTACTGTTGGAATATCAACGTAACTGGGCGCACAAAGAAACCTACGACGCGGTGATGGCGCTGGTGCGTGAGCACGGCGGCACTTACGACATGGGCGTTGACGACGCAGCCGCTCTGACGCCCCTTGCACCGCTGCGAGTGATGAAATAATTGCCCGCCCCGGCCGCGCCGGGGTCTTTTTTGGAGTCGACTTAATGGTTCATCAGCAGCACGTCACGTTAGTGATCACTCATCGTCTGGCACCGGGTCAAGAGCAGGCCTACGAGGCTTGGCTGGAACGCATCATGCCGGAAGCCGCCGGCTTCGCCGGCCACCTGGGCGTTAACGTGATCCGCCCGACCGGCAGCGAGCAGGTCTATACGATATTGGTGCGTTTCGACAGCATCGACAATTTGAACCAGTGGAACAACTCGCCGCTGCGCAAGAAATACATCGAAGAAGTGGCGCCGCTGTTGCTGGAAGACGACCACGTAGATATTCGCCCCGGCGCGGAATTCTGGTTCACGCCGCCGAGCGCCACGACCCGGCCACCCGCCAAGTGGAAACAGTTTTTGATCACCCTGCTGGTGATCTTCCCCTCCACCAATCTGGTGCCCTGGTTCTGGGGCAAGCTGCTGCCGCAATTGGTCGGCACGCTGCCCGGCCATTTTCTCAATGACGCTACCGTGGTCGCCCTGGTGGTTTTCCTCTGGATGCCGATCGTGACCCGCGTCTTTCATCAATGGCTTATCCGCCACTAGGCCGTCCGGCAGGAGAGCAGCGAATGGGCATTAGCCCGGATTGACATTGAGGGGGGGGTTACGCCGTCGGCGGCTTGGGGCGCGTTCGGTTGTTCATGCCCGGCGTTTCAATCATATCAAGCTACCAACTTAACAGCTTATTGAGTTAGTAGCTTATGAAGTTGGTAGCCGATTAACATCCTAAGCTATGGCGCCTTCAGCCTGAGTGCGCCATAACCCGCCGCCTAGTCGCGATTGATATCGAGCCAGCGGCGCTGCTCGGCGGAGGCGGCTATCGCATCCAGCACGCAGGACACTTTCCAGCCTTCCTCGAAATCCGGCCACATGCGATCGCCGGCGGCAATGCCGTTGACCAGATCGCGGATCTCCACGGTTTTCTGATCGTTAAAACCGATGCCGTGCCCGGCGCTGATGCAAAACGCCGCGTAGTCCGGGTGCTTCGGCCCCACCAGCAGCGTTTTGAAGCCCTGCCGCTCTGCCGGTTCGTCATGACGATACAGCTTCAGTTCCGCCATCCGCTCCTGGGTGTAGCTGAGCGTGCCTTTGGTACCGGTCACCACGTAGGTCAGCCCCATCTTGCGCCCGCAGGCAATGCGCGAGGTTTCGATAGTGCCCATGGCGCCGCCGGCAAAACGCACCAGCGCACTGGCCTGATCTTCGTTTTCAACGTCGTGCATCACCGTCGGGTCTTTGGCATCCGGCCGCCGTTTGATGATGGTCTGCATGTCGCCGGAGACCGCCACGATATCGCCCACCAGGTAATGAGCCATGTTGACGATGTGCGCCGCCAGATCCCCCAGCGCGCCCAATCCGGCGCTGGCCTTGCGGCAGTGCCAGTCTATCGGGGTGCGCGGATCGGCGAGATAGTCCTCATTGTGGGTGCCGTAGAAATGCACCACCTCGCCAATCTCGCCGTTGGCGATAATTTCGCGCGCCAGCTGGCTGGTCGGGTTCTTCATGTAGTTGAAACCCACCAGCGTTTTAACCCCTTTGGCGCGGGCGGCCTGCACCATTTCGGCGGCATCATTGGCGTCCAGCGCCAGCGGTTTTTCGGAATAAACATGCTTGCCGTGGCGGATCGCCTCCAGCGCCATCTCCTTGTGCAGGAAGTTTGGCGCGCAGATATCCACCACATCAATGGCCGGATCCGCCACCAACTGCCGCCAGTCGCCGGTAGAGCGTGAGAAACCAAATTCGGCGGCGCGCTGTTGCGCCAACTCCGGCGTCACTTCCGCCAGCATTTCCAGCACCAGTTCGCCTTTCAGTGGAAATACCGTGGCCGCCTGCGCATAAGCAATGGCGTGGCACCGCCCAATGTAGCCGGTGCCGATTAACCCAACGCGTACCTGTTTCATCACTTTCTCCCCTGCCGATATCCATAATATGACCGGCGCGCCGCTTAATGAAACGCACCATCTGATACAAGGTTATATGGAATATAAATTTCAATAACAAGTCAGGAGAAAAATAAAACTCATATCCGTGATGCCGTTCATGAAACCCTGCAGGCCATGATGCAACGGCGCGACGATCGCGATACGCTGCACCCGGCAGTGAAGAACGCACGAATAAAATGGATATTTTATTTCATATCACGGTAAACCGTTGGCGCCATACAGCAAGAACCCCGGCCGTTGCTTAAGCCGTTGCAGATACGCATTCAGCCCCGGGTAATCCGGGCGCGAGAACGGCGTCATCAACCAGCGGTTCAACGACAGCCCGATCACCACGTCCGCCAGGCTAAAAGCCGCACCGGCCATATAAGCCTGGCCCTGCGTCAGGTGCTGCTCCAGTATGCCCATCAGCCGGTTCCACTCCCTTTCGGCGTCCGCCAATCGGGCCTGATCCTGATAAGCGGCATCCTGGCGCACCCGCGACATGAACACATAGCGCCAGGCGTTGTTCAGATCGGTAGCCTGCCAGTCCATCCACATCTCGACCCCGGCACGCGCACCCGGCTCCAACGGCAGCAGATCCTGGCGCCCTTCGCGGCCCACCAGGTAGCGGCAAATCGTATTGGATTCCCACAACACCCGCTCGCCGTCGATCAGTACCGGCACCAGCCCGTTGGGATTCAACGCCAAAAACGCCGGTTCCTGGGGGGAGCGAAAACCGCTGCCCCAATCCTCCCGCTGTAATGCCACCTCCAGTTCATGGCAGGTCCACAGCACCTTGCGCACGTTAATCGATGACGCCTTACCCAATAACTTCAGCATGCCGTTTCCTTATTATTCCAGCCAAAAAGGTTTACGCCCTTCCCGCCGCGCATCGGCGCGCGTCAGACCGACATCCGCCAACTGCGCATCGTCCAGCAGCAACAGCGATTTACGCGTACGGTGGCGTTGCAGGTACAAACGCCAACGGAAAAAGAGTAACCGGCTCCGCGCCGGCGCGCCATCTGCAAACAGGGTCATCATTACGTTCTCCTTCGGTTTAGCCTCGACGTTCATGATGCGACGCGGGGGTAAAGCGGTACAGATTCAAGACGGTGGTATTTTTTCCATACAAAAGCTGTCTCTGCGTATCTGAATGGTCTAATTTAATCCCATCTGTGCCGGTATTTTTCTCATTCACTCTCATTTTGGGTATCTGTATGACACGCTATGCCACGCTGGCCGCCATCCTCAGCCAACGCATCGAACAGGGGCTTTATCCGGCCGGCGATCGCCTGCCGTCGGTACGTACGCTGAGCCAGGAACACGGCGTCAGCATCAGCACGGTGCAGCAGGCTTATCGCCTGTTGGAAGAGAGCCAACTGGTGGAGGCGCGGCCGAAATCGGGCTACTTCGTGCGAGGCTTGCACACCTTAGCCGAACTACCTGCCGTCACCCGCCCGGTGCAGCGGCCGGTGGACATTTCGCAGTGGGAACAGGTGCTGGAACTGATCCGCACCAAACCGCGTGAAGACTTGGTACAGCTGGGGCGGGGCATGCCGGATATCAGCGAACCGACGCTGAAACCGCTGGTGAAGGTGCTGGGGCATATGGGCCGCCACGGCGATCTGCGCAGCCTGTATTACGACAATATTCAGGGCGTGATGGGATTGCGTGAGCAAATCGCCCGCCTGCTGCTGGATTCCGGCTGCCAGATAAGCGCCGATCAGTTGGTGATCACCACAGGTTGCCATGAGGCGCTGTCCGCCGGGCTGCGCGCCGTGTGCCAGCCGGGGGACATTGTGGCGGTGGACTCCCCCTGTTTTCACGGCACCATGCAAACGCTGAAAGGACTGGGCATGAAAGCGCTGGAAGTCCCTACCGATCCGCTGACCGGCATCAGCCTGGAAGCGTTGGAAATGGCGCTGGACCAGTGGCCGATCAAGGCAATTCTGCTGACGCCCAACTGCAACAACCCGCTGGGCTACATCATGCCCGAGGCGCGCAAGCAACGGTTGCTGACGCTGGCGCAGCGCCATGATGTGGCGATCATCGAAGATGACGTCTACGGCGACATCGCTTATCAGTATCCGCGGCCGCGCACCATCAAGTCCTTCGACGACGATGGCCGCGTGCTGTTGTGCAGTTCCTTTTCCAAAACGCTGGCGCCCGGCCTGCGTATCGGCTGGATTGCCCCCGGCCGTTATCTGGAGCGCGTGCTGCACATGAAATATATCGGCACCGGCTCCACCGCCACTCAACCGCAGTTGGCGATTGCCGACTTTATCCGCCACGGCCATTACCTGCAGCATCTGCGGCGCATGCGTACCCGCTATCAGCAAAACCGCGATCGGATGACCGGTTGGATCATGAAATATTTCCCGCCCGGCACCCGCGTCAGCCAGCCGCGCGGCGGTTTTATGCTGTGGATTGAACTGGACGACGAATTTGATACCCTGCGGCTGAACCGCTATCTGGAGCAACAGGGCGTGCAGATTGCCGTCGGCAGCATTTTTTCCGCCTCCGGCAAATACCGTAACTGCCTGCGCATCAACTACGCCCCGAAACTGACGCCAGAGATTGAACAGGCGGTTAGCCGGGTCGGCAAGACCATCCAAAGGCTACTGTTGGCGCCGGTAGCCGACATCGAAAGCGCCCAGGCGCTGCGGGATTAAAGCTTGTCGCAATCGGATTATCCGTGCCTGCCCTAACCTTTTACACTGGAACCTTTCTCAACAGGCAGCCAAAGGAATCATCATGAGCAGCGATCAAATTCCGGTTTCCGGCGCGCTGGCGGTTCGCTTCGCGGCGCTGGGGGTGGATATTGAACAGGTTAGCCAATTGGCCGGCCTTCCCGGCGGGTTGCTCAGCGACGGACGCGAAAAAGCCAGGCTTTCCACCCACCAGTATTTTGAAATCTGGCGCGCGCTCGCCAAACTGACCAATGATGCCGCATTCGGTTTACGCCTCGGCGGCGACGTGGCCCCGGAGCACTACGATATCGCCTCGGTCGCGGCGCTGCATTCCGCCACCTTGGGGGAAGCCTTGCAGAAGGTGGCCCGCTATAAGCGGCTGGTGTGCCCGGAGGAGCTGGTGCTGACGGAACACGGCCACGGCGTGCGGCTGCATACCCGCTGGCTTATGGCCGAAGGCCACGCCCCCGATCTGCTGATTGACACCATGTTTGCCTACATCACTACCCTGTGCCGCCGTGGTACCGGCATGGCGATCCAGCCCCGGGCGATCGAGCTGACGCGCCGCCAGGATCCCGCGTCCCCGCTGCTGCGCTATTTTTCCTGCCCGATCCATTTCAACGCGCCGCTGGACGTGCTGGTGTTCGACCGCGCGCTGATGAAGCAGCCGTTTATTACCTATAACCAGGACAGTCTGGCCGTTTTGCTGCCCGGCCTGGAAGCCGAGCTTGCCAGGGCGCAGCAGGATGACAGTCTGCCCGCACAGGTGATGGCGATCCTCGCCCGCAGCATGCGTGGGCAACGGCCCAGCGTGAACAGCGTGGCCGCCGAACTGTACATCAGCCCGCGCACCCTGCAACGACGGCTGCAACAACAGGGCTACAGCTATCAGCAATTGCTGGACAAAACCCGCCACCGCACCGCCTGCCACCTGCTGTCAGACACCGATCTGGAGCCGGGCGAGATTGCCTTCGTGCTGGGATTTGAAGAGTTGAATTCGTTCAGCCGCGCCTTTATGCAGTGGGAATCGCAAACGCCTAACCGTTGGCGCAGCCGGCGCGTGAGCGACCGTCAGGAGAACAGATGATGAGAGTGATAATTTTCGGTGCCAGCGGTATGGTCGGCCAGGGTGCGTTGCGCGAATGCCTGCTCGACCCGCAGGTCACAGAAGTGCTCAGCGTCGGCCGCAGCCCGCTGGCGCAAAGCCACGCCAAACTCCGGCAGTTGACGACGCCCGCCCTCAACGACCTGTCGGCGCTGGAACCGCAGTTCGCCGGCTATGACGCCTGTTTGTTTTGCCTCGGCGTCTCGTCCTTCGGCATGAGCGAAGCCGACTATCGCGCGGTGACCTACGATCTGACGCTGGCCGCCGCCCGTCCACTGGCGCGGCTGAACCCGGCAATGACTTTTATCTACGTTTCCGGCGCCGGAACCGACAGCAGCGAACAGGGCCGCAGCATGTGGGCCAGGGTCAAGGGGGCGACCGAAAACGCCCTGCTGGCGCTGCCGTTCCATGCGGTGATGTTCCGCCCCGGCGCTATCATTCCGTTACACGGCATCCGTTCCAAAACCCGTGCTTACCATTTGCTGTATACGCTGTTTAAACCGCTGTGGCTGGGTGCCTTGCGGCTGTTCCCCAATCAGGTCACCACGACAGAAAGGATCGGGCTGGCGATGCTGGCGGTTGCGAGGCATACGACGCCGCTGCCAATCATCGAACCGGCAGAGATTAACCGGTTGGCGCTGCCATCGACAGTATGATTCTGCTATGTTAAAGCCGCGCGTGCGGGCTGTTTGCCCGCGCATTCGCCCCTGTGACAGAAGACAGAGCTCATGCCGTCAAAGATTTTATTCAGCGCCTGCCTGGCCGGTTTTAAAGTTCGCTATAACGGCTCCGACAAACCGCTGGTCAACGCGACCCTGCAACGCTGGCAGCGCGAAGGCCGCCTGGTGGTTTGTTGCCCGGAGTTGGCCGCCGGTTTTTCCACCCCGCGCCCCAACGCAGAAATTACCCCGGCCGCCAATGGCGCCACCGTGCTCGCCCAGCAGGCGCGAGTGATGGAGGCCAGCGGCGGCGACGTCACCGACAGCTATCTGCTTGGCGCCCATCTGGCGCTGGAAACCGCGCGGCGGCACGGCTGTCGCTTTGCGCTGCTCACCGACGGCAGCCCGTCCTGCGGCAGCCAGTTCATCTACGACGGGTCTTTCAGCGGCCAGACCAAACCCGGCAGCGGCGTTACCGCCGAGTTGCTGCGCCGGCATGGCATTGAAGTGTTTTCCGATCGCCAGCTCGCGGCGCTGATCGCCCGGGTTGAGGCGGTGGAACAGAGCTAGCGGCGCAGATACGCCGCCAGCCGCTGCTGCAGGTGCGAAATGCCCTGCGGATGCTCGATAAAGCGGTCGATGGCCATCATCTGCCAGCATTGTCCCTCATCGCCAAAGCGAATGGCCGCAATTTGCGCCGGCGTGATTTCGCCCACCATAAACCAGGTGGGCGGATAGCCGGCCAGAATACCCTCATAGCGCTGTTGCCGCCTCACCTGCCGAGCGGCAATACGCAGGCCAAATTCCTCGAAGGTTTCGCGTTGCACGCATTGCAGCGGCGTTTCATCGCCCTCACGCCCGCCGCCGGGCAGATCCCAGCAGCCGGGCCAGGGGATACCGGTTTTGTCGTCACGCCGATAGGTCAGCAGGCTATCGCCGCACAGCAGCGCGATTTTGGCGCCGCCGAAGCTGTTGTTCTCCATTAGTCCTCATGATTATCCGCCCCGTTTGCCAATCATCTTACCTCATCCTCCCGCCCGCTGGTGTATAGTGAAAATCCGTTTTCACAACAGGCGAACAATAGCGATGAACTCTCCGTTTCTGGTTACTCCACAATGGCTTGCGCAGCATATCAACGATGAAGATCTGGTGGTGGTTGATGTCAGGATGTCCCCGGTCGGCCTGGTGCCGAAAAAGGATATGATCGCCGAGTTTGAACGCGGCCATATACCGGGTGCGGTGTACTTCGATATCGACGACGTAGCCGACAAAAACACCGCCCTGCCGCACATGTTGCCGACGGCGGAAGCATTCAGCGCGGCGGCAGGCAAGCTGGGCATCAACGATAAGCACACCATCGTGTTTTATGACGAGGGCAATCAGTTTTCCGCACCGCGCGGCTGGTGGACCTTCCGTAACTTTGGCGCGCAGCAGGTTTACGTGCTGGACGAAGGCCTGAACGGCTGGAGCGCATTGGGCCAGGCGCTGGAAACCGGCCCGGCACGGCCTGAACCTCAAACCTTTAACGCCCGCTTCAACGCCGACGCCGTCGTGAATATGCAACAGGTGGAGCAGGCGCTGAACACGGAAGTACAGATTTTGGACGCCCGCGCCGCGCCGCGTTTTTACGCCCAAGCGCCAGAACCGCGCCCAGGACTGCACCGCGGCCATATCCCCGGCAGCATCAATATTCCTTATGGCGAGCTGCTGGAAAACGGCCGCTTCAAATCGCTGGAAGCGCTGAAGAAAACCTTCAGCGATAAAGGGGTGGACATCAACGGACCGATCGTCACCAGCTGCGGCTCCGGCGTCACCGCCGCGGTACTGGCATTTGGCCTGCTGTCGCTCGATGCGCCACAGGTGAAGCTGTATGACGGTGCCTGGACCGAATGGGGTGCGCTGAGCGGCAACCAACCGATCGAACAGGACTAACCGTCGATCCGTTCGGCCACGATCTGCGCCAGCCGTCCAATCGCCGCAGAGGGGTTTTCTTCGGCGCGGTGCAATACCACGCCGATGTGACTGAGCGCCGGCAAAGCACCGGGTGCCAGACGGAGTAATCCCGAAGGCAGCCCGGCGTCGGTACGTACCGTGACCCCCAGCCCGGCGCTGACCGCCGCCCAGACGCCGTTCAGGCTGCGGCTGGTGAAGGCGATGCGCCACGCGATACCGGCACGATCCAGCGCGTTGGTCGCCGCACTGCGCATCAGGCAGGGGGCGTCGAACATCACCAGCGGCAAGGGTTCATCACCGCCCTGCCACTGGCTCAAATCGAAGTTCGGCGAGGCGATCCAGTGCATCATGCGGCGGCCCAAATCCTGCTGAAACGGCGTGCTGATGCCACCGTCCCACGCCAGCGACAAATCCAGCTGCCCTTTCAGCACCCAGTCGATCAATTCGGCGTTGCGGGCGATGCGCGCCTCTATGCGCACCTTCGGATGGGCGCGGGTAAAACTGCCCAGCACCTGGGGCAAAAAGGTTTCACCGAAATCTTCCTGCAGCCCAAGCCGCACGGTTCCTTGCAAATCCAGCCCGCGCACCGCCGCGGCAGCCTCGTCGTTCAGTTCCAGCAGCCGGCGGGCATAGCCCAGCAGCGTTTCACCGGCCTCGGTCATTACCATACCCCGCCCGGATTTACGCAAGATCGGCGCGCCGATCTGCTGCTCCAGTTTTTTCAGGTGCGCGCTGACCGCCGAGGTCGATCGCCCCAACCGTTCCGCCGCCCTGGCGAAGCTGCCCAACTCAATGCCGGTAACGTAACTGCGCAGATCGTCGAGATCGAAGGTGACTCGCCCCATACTGACCATCCCGTTTTCAAGAACCATTAATCAAAATAATGCCGATTTTACTGATAAAGATGGCGTGTCATGCTCGCCGGGTCAATGCCTTTCAGGAGAATCATCATGCTTGCCATGCAATACAACTTCGCTCTGCCCGCCGATTACGATATGGCGATTATCCGCGACCGCATCGCCCGTTTTGGTCACCTGCTCGATAACTGCCCGCAGTTATTGATTAAAGCCTATCTCTATGCGCAGAAAGGCGAGCACAGCGGCGAAAATCTCTATGCGCCGTTTTATCTGTGGAACAGCAGCGCCGGCATGAGCGATTTTCTGACCGGCGACGGCTTCAGGGGCGTAAGCCAGGCCTTTGGCTGGCCGCAGGTGACCCATTGGTTGCCGTGGCTGGCGCATTTTGACCGCCAAAGGCTCGCCGAAGCCACCTGCGCCACGCGTCAAACGCTGCCGATTGCGCCTTACAGCGATCTGGCTGCGTTGCGCCGCCAGCAGCAGGCCGATCCCGCCGCCCTGGCCAGTATAGTGGCGTTTGATCCCGCTGCCTGGCAGCTGGTGCGGCTGCATCTGTGGCGGGAACTGCCGCTGGCGCCGGAACCCGGCACCCAATGCTACCGGGTTGGCCACCTTTCCGTCCCCTTTGACCACACAGTACCGCGGGTTGACAGCCAGACTTGATATTGATAATCATTATCAAATAAAGTCATTCAATTACGATCCGCAGGATGCGGATCGTCAGGGCCAACCGCTATGTCACAGTCGCCTATCACACCTTACGCCACCTCTTGCTGCATTGTCGGCGGTGGCCCCGCCGGGCTGATGCTCGGCTACCTGCTGGCGCGGGCGGGGATTAACGTAACGGTGCTGGAAAAACACGCCGATTTCCTGCGAGATTTTCGCGGCGATACCCTTCACCCTTCCACGCTGGAAATCATGCATCAGCTTGGCCTGCTCGATGAGCTGCTGGCGTTGCCGCACCAACGCGCGGAGACGCTGCAGGCCGAGATCGCCGGGCGCGATATCACGCTGGCAAACTTCACCCGGCTGCCGACGCGCTGCAAATTTATCGCGTTCATGCCACAGTGGGAGTTTCTCAATTTTCTGGCGGAAAAGGCGGCGGCCTTTCCTGAATTCACGCTGATCAAATCGGCGCAGGCGCACCAGTTGCTGTACGATCGCGGTCAGGTATGCGGCGTGCTGGCGGATACGCCCGAAGGCCCGATCCGCGTGCGCTGCCAGTTGGTGGTCGGTACCGACGGGCGCAACTCGGTGGTGCGCGAACAGGCGGCGCTCGGCAGCCGCGCGTTTGGCACGCCGCGCGATGTGCTGTGGCTGAAGCTCGATAAAAAGCCCGACGACCCGGCCTGGTCCATGGGCCACACCGGCCCGAAGCAGAACTTCATCATGATCGACCGGGGCGAATATTGGCAGTGCGGATATTCCATCGATAAAGGCAGTTTCGAGGCAATTCAGCAAGACGGCCTGGAGAGGTTTTTGCTGCACATCGCCGAAGTGGCGCCGTTTCAGGACGATCGCCTGCAGGACATCCAGAGCTGGCAACAGGTAAAGCTATTGAGCATTCGTATCGACAGGCTCGATAGCTGGGCCAAACCCGGCGTGCTGTGCATCGGTGACGCCGCACACGCCATGTCGCCGATTGGCGGTGTCGGGGTGAATCTGGCGATTCAGGATGCGGTCGCCACCGCCAACAGCATCATTCCTCCGCTGCGCAGCCACAGCCTGCAACTGAAACACCTGCAGCAGGTACAGCGCCGGCGCAATTTCCCCACCAAAGCCACCCAGTTTCTGCAGATCAAGATGAGCCAACGCAGGCCGAAAAAACGCCGCACCGGCGGCAGTTCCAGCCTGATGATCCGCGTCGGCAACAGCCGCTGGCTGCCGCACCTGTTCGGCCGTATTATCGGGCTGGGGTTCCGCCGGGAAACGCCGAAGCATCTTGACGGGTGAATCACTACTGCGGGCTGGAAACTTGACGAAAATGGACGACAGAACGCATTACTCTACAGATGCGGCGGATTGTGCCAAGTCTGGGTTACGTCAATCCTCTTCCAGAAGGGTAATCCCCATTTGATCCGCCAATTGCAGGAGATGTATTACCACTTTTCTATCCGTTACAGGCAGGGTTTCCCCCACAATAGATAATGCGTTTTCGCTCAAGCGATCGCCAAAAAACACGTATGCATTGCCAGGATGCTGTTTTGATGGCCAGACCAACCCCTGGACTTCTTTATGCTGTTTGTGAATAGCCTCAGCCCATTGGCGGGTAACGCCATACTGTGCAGCATCGCAATGGGTTACCTTTTTTGATGCCCGCATCTTGGCTAAACCGGGTTGATCCAGTTCGGCCAATTCCAATGCCTTATTGACCACCAGTTCGGTGTGAACCAGCCCTGCAAGCCGTGCAGTAGCGAACTCAACTTTTACTTGAGAAAAATCAACATCGTGTAACGGGACTTCACAAAAGGCTACCTTGGTGCTGTCACCGGCATAAGCCGTGGCAATAACTCTGCTGTCCTCATTAACTATCGGGCTGAATCGCGCGTCTCCTTGTCTGCTGTCATTAAAGGCGTCACCGGCATATTTTTCCCTGTGAATACGATAAAGCGGCGTCCCTGCCTTTAAAATACGCTTATTGATATTGATCTTTGCAGCCGGTGGCACCAAATCATCAGCCATGCTGTGCCCCCTCCTTCTCTTTACGAGCGGCATGCAAAACGGCTGCGGGATCTTTCTGCAAGAGGTCTTTAGGTTTTTTCCCGTCAAGCCAGGTGTTTGCCGTCCCCATCCAACTTGCCATTGACCACGGACTTCTTGTTCCCTCAAAAACGCTCAATATCTCTTTAAGGACTTTTAGCGGCTGATAAGCCTCATCAAGAGCGTAAGCAGGATAACGATCATGGCCTTCAACGTTGATCGCGAAAATTTTTCCGCGCTGCTTCCACCCGTTCGGGCCGGCACTGCGATTACGGTTGCTGAACCCGGCCTTATCGGAAAGATCGGATGAGGTCAGCCAGGTGGCATCTGCTAGTATGTACTGGCGAAGATCCTGTTTTCTGACTTCATTTCTGCCTCGGAATGCTTCAAAACCATCAAAAATACTGGCTTTTGATTCTCCACCAGGAGTAGAAGTCTCAACAGGTTCTTCTGCTACTGGCCGTTTCATCCCCATCTCCCTAGCAATCTCCAACATTTGCATTGCCGCGCTGGGATCCAGGGTGGGGTCGTTTACAATGGCTACTAATTTTTCCCGCAAGGCCGCATTCCGGGCGGTATCCTTATCACCGCGTTTTGCTTTATTGTTCCCGGCATCGACTTCAATAACCAAATACCGAGTCGTGTGCTTACCCGGTTTAAAATGTTGTAACTGATCGGCAGTCAGCATTTGCATTGAAACGCGCTGGCCTGAACGGCGATAAGTCTGTTCTTTAGTCGTCATACTGCCCCCATATACAGATATTGAGTATATTGAGTATATCTCGTATGGAATTGAGTGTCTAAATTTCCACCACTAACCTATCGCCAGTATTCTGGCCATAACCCACAATGAGGCCCCCTATGTTCACTATCCGCCAGGCTTTGATCGGTGATTTATTGCTGGTTCGCGATGTCGGCATTCGTACCTATCAGGCGCATTTCGGCGAACTTTGGCACTATAAAGAGGAGCTGGACGCTTTTTTGGCGCAAGACTTTGCGGTTGAGGCGTTAGAAAAAACGCTGCAGGATGCGGAAGTTTGCTGGCTGCTGGGTTATGAAGGCGAGGATCTGGTGGGCTATGCGCGGCTGAATTTCAACAGCCTGCTGGCGCCGACGCAAACCACCGGGGCAGAGCTGCAGAAAATCTATTTTCTGCCGGAATACGCCGGCCGGGGTTACGGCCAACTTTTCTTTGAGCAGGTACAGCAACGGGCTGTAGAAAGGCAACAACCCATGCTGTGGCTGGAGGTGTTGCAACGCAATACCAGCGCCCAGCGTTTTTATCAGCGCCAGGGGTTGAGCCTTTGCGGCGAGACCTGCTACACCAGCGCGCAAGGTTCCATCGGCATCTGGTATATGAACAAAGCGCTGTAAACACAGCGCTTGCCCCGCCCTATCAGGCCGGAAACTCCAGCGCGTCGGTCAAATCCCCCAGCGGTTTTTGGCCGCGTGCCGCCATCGCTTTATCGCGTTCAACCAATCCTTCCAGCGTAGGCAGATCGAATACCCGGCTGATCAAGCGCAGGATCGAGCCGGTATCGTATACCTTGTGATCGACATAGCCTTTACGGGCGAACGGCGAGACGATCAACGCCGGAATGCGCGATCCCGGCCCCCAACGATCGCCCTGCGGCGGCGCAACGTGATCCCACCAGCCACCGTTTTCGTCGAAGGTGATCACCACCACGCTGTTGTTCCACTGCGGGCCGTTACGCAGGCTGTTGATGATGTGGGCGATATGACGATCGCCGGCTTCCACATCGGAATAGCCGGCATGCATATTGAGGTTGCCTTGCGGCTTGTAGAAAGTTACCGGCGGCAGCGTGCCTGCCTCTACCGCCGCCAAAAAGGCGTTGGTGGCCGGTGAGTCGCCAATGCCGCCGTCGCGCAAGTGAGCTTCGCGGGCCTGTGGGTTGCCCGGCCCCAGATTTTCGAAGTAATTGAACGACTGATGGTGATACTGGAAGTCCGGCGCGCCGGGGAAATCGCCCTGATCCTTGCGGTTGTCCAGCGCATACTGCCAACCGCCGGCGTACCACGCCCAGTCGACGCCCTTCTGATTGAGCAAGTCGCCGATGTGCAGGTGCTTTTGCGGCGGCAACACATTGGGCTGGGCGGCATCCGCCAGCGTAGGGTCTTTTTCATCCCGGGTCCACGACGGCCAATACGGCGGCGCCATGGTGTTTACCGCATAGCCGTCCGGCGTCAGCAGGCTCTTGCCAAACAGCGGGATGCCGAACGACGCGCTGACCGGCGAATCGCCCAGCGGCTTCAGGCGCGGGTCGGCCGCGTCATCGCTTTCAAGCTGGGCAATGCCCTCTTTGGCGATGGAGTTTTGTACGTCGGGGTAAAACGGCGGGCGGGCGCAGATCAGATACTGATGATTGAGAAAGGAGCCGCCAAAGGCGCCCTGGAAAAAGTTGTCGCACAGGGTAAATTCCTGCGCCAGCGTCCACAGCCGCAGGTTATAGGCGCCGTCACCGTAGTAGCCCATGGTCAGCGCGCCGGAATCCGCCCAGGCGACAAACTTGTCGTTTTTGCCGCCGTTGATCTGCATCTGGTTTTGATAGAACACGTGCCACAGATCACGCGTCACCACGCCGTGCGGCAGGTTCTCCCCTTGCGGCCCGGTCAAGACAAACGGCTGATTCGGCAACTGATTGGTGAATACCGCATCCTCGCCAATGCTGTAATTAACGTGCCCGACTTCCTGCGCCTTCGGTACCAACCCTTTCCAGATTGGCGGCAGCGTATCCAGCAGCCGATCGTCGCGGTCACGCTGCTGGTACTCTTCGGGCTTGAGCGCCGACAGCGGTTTTTCCACGCCGGGGAAATTGGCGAACAGGTTATTGAAGCTGCGGTTCTCGGCATAGATCACCACAACGTTTTTCACATGGCGGCGCAGCAGCGGGTTTTGCGCACCTTCCGGCAGGCCGCTCAACAGCAGTTTCTTATTGCCTTCACCGGCAGCATTGGCCAGCGGCGCAAGGGTGGCGCCGACGCTCAACGCCGTCGCCCCCGCCAGAAAACGGCGGCGCGCCGGGTTAGCGGGTTGTTGCTCGTTGTCGCCCGCAGCCGGCGGCAGATCGTTATGCGGTTTATCGCTCATGTGCCTTCCCTCTAAAATTTTAACCTGTTGATTTGTTATAAATTTATTTAAGAGACATTATGCTAGGGCACAGTTATGAACGAAATGTGACAGTGGGCGGCAGGTTAGCATTTGGCAACAATTTCGTGAGGATTGCCGCAGTTTAATCACTCGCCCGCCTGGCTGCCGGCTCAGCGCGCGTCCCGTTGCACCATCAGCAGCATCAACGCCAGCGCGTTGGGCAGCATATACAGCAAGGCGCCCAACTGCACCGCCAGCGGGTTGTCCCTGGCCTGCCAGGCCATAAACCAGTCGCCGGCCACCACCATAAAACCGAGGCCCCACACCGCGATCGCGCAAAGCGCACCCAGCATCGCCCAGGCCTTGCCTTTGGCAAACGCCGCATAAGGGTGGCCCAGGTGTTTCACCATCAATACCATGCCAAAGGCTGCCGTTATGCCGGCCAGGGATTCCAGCAGGGTAATCAGCGCCAACCCGACCACCCCGGCCCAGGGTGCGGTAATGGCGCGCCACATCAGCCCAGGCACCTGATAGGTATCCTGCATACTGAGCAGCGGCGCTACGGCATGGCGGGCGGTTCCGGCAAAATCCGCCGTATTGTTCAGCAGGCTGAAGATGCCCCACAGGGCCGGGAACAGCGACAGGACGATGCAAGACAGGCGTGACACCGTGATTTCGTTCATAATTATCCTTAGATCTCCTTTTCAAAGGGTATATTAAGAACCCATCTTACCTTAGGCCACAATATCGGAATGGGGAGAACTCCCCTCCTTGCTAAAACCATCACAGCCCATTATTTAGATCGCCACCAGCCCGCGCACCCCGTCCTGCTCCATCGCGCTGCCGGCACCGCGCTGCACGATGCTGCCGCGCGACATCACCAGGTAGCTGTCCGCCAGTTCGGCGGCGAAGTCGTAGAATTGCTCCACCAGCAGGATCGCCATATCGCCGCGCGCCGCCAGCTGTTTGATCACCGCGCCAATCTCTTTGATCACCGAAGGCTGGATCCCCTCCGTCGGCTCATCGAGGATCAACAGCTGCGGCCGGCAGGCCAATGCGCGGCCAATCGCCAATTGCTGTTGCTGCCCGCCGGAGAGATCGCCGCCGCGCCGATCCTTCATCTGCCGCAGTACCGGGAACAGCTCATAGATGTTCTCCGGCACGCTGCGTGCTTCGGCGCCGGAAAAGCGCGCCAATCCCATCAGCAGATTCTCCTCCACCGTCAGGCGTGGAAAGATCTCCCGCCCCTGCGGCACATAGGCCATGCCCGCCTGCACCCGCTGATGCGGTTTTTTGCCGTTGATCACGCTGCCCTGCCAATGGATGGTGCCGCTCTTGGCCGGGATCAGCCCCATCAGACATTTCAGCAGCGTGGTCTTGCCCACGCCGTTGCGCCCCAGCAGGCAGGTCACTTCGCCGATATTGGCCTCAAACGACAGGCCGCGCAGAATGTGGCTGCCGCCGTAGTATTGATTCAGTTCGTTTACTTGCAACATAGCGACTCCTCAGCGTCCCAGATACACGTCGATCACCTGCTCATTGGCCTGCACCTGCGCCAGTGAACCTTCCGCCAGCACCTGGCCCTGATGCAGCACGGTGACGTGGTCGGCGATGGTTTCGACAAACCCCATGTCGTGCTCCACCACCATCAGCGAATGCTTGCCCGCCAGCGAGCGAAACAGCTCGGCGGTGTACTCGGTTTCCGCATCGGTCATGCCCGCCGCCGGCTCGTCGAGCAGCAGCAAATGCGGCTCCTGCACCAGCAGCATGCCGATCTCGAGAAACTGCTTCTGCCCGTGGGACAGCAGCCCGGCAGGCCGGTGCCGTTCATGGCTCAGCCGCAGGGTTTGCAACATTTCATCGATACGATCGCGCTGTTCGCTGCTCAGCCTGGCGCGCAGGCAGGCCCACACCGACTTCTGGGTTTTCTGTGCGATCTCCAGGTTCTCGAACACCGTCAGCGCTTCGAACACCGTCGGTTTCTGGAACTTGCGGCCAATGCCGGCCTGGGCTATCTGCATCGGATCCAGCGCGGTCAGATCGACGGTTTGATCGTAAAACACGCTGCCGCTGTCCGGCCGGGTTTTGCCGGTGATCACATCCATCAGGGTGGTTTTGCCCGCGCCATTGGGCCCGATCACGCAGCGCAGCTCACCCACGCCGATCTGCAGTGAAAGATCGCTCAGCGCGCGAAAGCCGTCGAAGCTGACGTTGATGTTATCGAGCACCAGCACCGGGTCGGTTTGTTGGCGATGCTTGTCGGCAGGCAGCGGCTGGGTAAACAGATCGTCGGTCATTTGCAGCGAATTCATTGCGGTTTCCCCTTGCGCAACAGGCCGATAACTCCTTTCGGCAGGAACAGCGTGACGATGATAAACATCAGGCCAAGGAAGAATTGCCAGTATTCCGGGATCGCCACGGTGAACCAGCTCTTGGCGCCGTTGACGATACCGGCGCCGAGCAGCGGGCCCACCAGCGTGCCGCGGCCGCCCAGCGCCACCCAGATAGCGGCCTCGATCGAGTTGGTCGGCGACATCTCGCCCGGGTTGATAATGCCCACCTGCGGCACATACAGCGCCCCGGCCAGCCCGCACAGCACCGCCGACAGCGTCCAGACAAACAGCTTGAAGCCTTTGGGATCGTAACCGCAGAACGTCAGGCGGTTTTCCGCATCGCGCACGGCGGTCAGCACCCGGCCGAACTTGCTGCGCGCCAGGGCGAAGCCGATAGCCAGGCTGGCGGCCAGCAGCAGCACCGTCGCCAGAAACAGCGCCACCCGCGTGCCGGTAGCGGTAATCGGGAATCCCAGGAGCGTGGTGAAACCGGTAAAGCCGTTGTTGCCGCCAAAGCCGGTTTCGTTACGGAAGAACAGCAGCATGCCGGCGTAGGTCAGCGCCTGGGTCATGATCGAGAAATAGACGCCCTTGATTTTTGAACGGAAAGCGAAGTAGCCAAAGACAAAGGCCAGCACGCCGGGCACCAATATCATCAGGCACAGCGCCCAGGCGAAATACTGGGTGCCGCTCCAGAACCAGGGCAGCTCGCTCCACGACAGAAATGACATGAACGCCGGCAGGCCGTCTCCCGCCGCCTGGCGCATCAGATACATGCCCATCGCATAGCCGCCGAGAGCGAAAAACAGCCCGTGCCCCAGCGACAGCAACCCGGCATAGCCCCACACCAAATCGAGCGCCACCGCCACCACGGCGTAGCACAGGATTTTGCCCGCCAGCGTCAGGGTATAGGTGGAGATCGCCAACGGATGGTCCGCCGGCAACAGTGCGAGAAACGGCATGATTACCAGCGCCAGCAATGCCAGCCCGCCGATGCCCAGCGCCAGTCGGGGTGCCTTCTGCACGCCGGTGAGAGTTAATGGTTGGCTCATCAGTCGATCACCCTGCCCTTGAAGGCGAACAGCCCCTGAGGACGTTTTTGAATAAACAGAACAATCAGCGCCAGGATCAGGATTTTACCCAGCACGGCGCCAATCTGCGGTTCAAGAATTTTGTTGACGATGCCGAGGCCAAAGGCCGCCACCACGGTGCCGGCCAGTTGCCCCACGCCGCCGAGCACCACCACCAGGAACGAGTCGATGATATAGCCCTGGCCCAGCTCCGGCCCCACATTGCCCAGTTGCGACAACGCCACCCCGCCCAGCCCGGCGATGCCGGATCCCAGACCGAACGCCAGCATGTCGACACGCCCGGTGGGCACGCCGCAACAGGCGGCCATCGCACGGTTCTGCGTCACGGCGCGCACGTTCATGCCAAGCCGGGTTTTGTTCAGCAGCAACCAGGTGAGCGCCAGCACCAGCACCACAAACACGATCACCGCGATGCGGTTCCACGGCAGCACCAGGTTAGGCAGCAGTTGAATGCCGCCCGACAGCCAGGCCGGGTTGGCAACCTCCAGGTTTTGCGCGCCGAACAGCACCCTCACCCCCTGGATCAGCACCAGGCTGATGCCCCAGGTCGCCAGCAGGGTTTCCAGCGGCCGGCCGTACAGGTGACGGATCACCGTGCGCTCCAGCGCCATGCCGATGCAGGCGGTAATGGCGAACGCCACCGGCAGCGCCACCAGCGGATACAGCGCCAACCACTGCGGCGCAAACTGTTGAAACAGCCCCTGAACCAGGTAGGCCGAGTAGGCGCCCAGCATCAGCATTTCGCCGTGCGCCATGTTAATCACCCCCAGCAGCCCATAGGTAATCGCCAACCCGAGCGCCGCCAGCAGCAGGATCGAACCGAGCGAAAGGCCGGTAAACGCCTGGCCGATCAGATCGCCAATCATCAGCCGGTGTTTCACGCTGGTCAGGCTTTTCAAGGCTTCGGCACGCACTGCGGCGTCCGGTTCGTGGGCGGCGTCGGTCAATGCCTGTAACCTTGGCTGCGTCTCAGGCGAGCCCGAGCTGCCCAGCAGCCGCACGGCGTTGAGGCGCACCTGCGGGTTGGCGTCGGCCAATTGCAGATTCGCCAGCGCAATGCTCAACGCATCATGCACCTGGGTGTTTTTTTCCTGCGCCAGCCGCCGGGCCAGCAGCGGCAGTTGATCGCTTTGCGCCTCGCGTTGCAGGGCCTGCGCCGCCTGTAAACGCACCGCAGGATCGTCGCTAACCAGCCGATGCGCCGACAGTGCGTTGGCGATCAGAATGCGCAGCCGGTTGTTCAACCACACTTTTTTCGGTGTGCCGACCGGCGGGGCAACGCCATCCAGCGGGCGATAAGCTTCGCCCTGCTGGATAAAGGCATGTTTGGCCTCGTCGATCACCACGTTTTCCTGCTTCAGCCCCTGCAATAACGGCAGGCGCGCAGCGTCCGGCGCGGTCGCCCACGCCTGCAACAACTTGGCCTGCTGGGTGCGGTTGGCCGCAGCAAAGTCATCGGCCGGCCCCGCCTGCGCGAACATCGGCAGGCAGCACAGCAACCAAAACCAGGAGCGGAAATGGAATAAGAATGGGGATTGCATCAGCGGCCTCCTCTGTAGGGGCCGGGTATGCCCGGCCCCTACCGTTACGACGGGCGCAGCCTGCGGCGCCCCTACGGGAATGCGACGGTTACTTGCCGCCTTTTACCGGGTGATCCGGTTTTTTGTCGTTGCCGGCGATGAACGGGCTCCACGGCTGCGCGCGCACCGGGGCGTCGGTCTGCCACACCACGTTGAACTGGCCGTTGCCTTCAATCTCACCGATCATCACCGGTTTGTGCAGGTGGTGGTTGGTGGCGTCCATGGTCAGGGTGAAGCCCGACGGTGCGGCAAAGGTCTGCCCTGCCATCGCCGCACGTACCTTGTCGACGTCGGTAGTGCCGGCTTTCTCCACCGCCTGTGCCCACATATGGATGCCGACATAGGTGGCTTCCATCGGGTCGTTGGTTACGGCAGTGGCGTAGTTCGGCAGGTTGTGCGCCTTGGCGTAGGCTTTCCATTCGCTGACGAACTGCTTGTTGGTTGGGTTATCCACCGACTCGAAGTAGTTCCAGGCTGCCAGGTTGCCCACCAGCGGTTTGGTGTCGATGCCGCGCAGTTCTTCTTCACCCACCGAGAAGGCGATCACCGGCACGTCGGTCGCCTTGATGCCCTGATTGGCCAGCTCTTTGTAGAACGGCACGTTGGAGTCGCCGTTGATGGTGGAGATCACCGCAGTTTTGCCGCCGGCGGAGAATTTCTTGATGTTGGCGACGATGGTCTGATAATCGCTGTAGCCGAACGGCGTATAGACCTCTTCGATGTCCTTGTCCTGGATCCCTTTGGTGTGCAGGAAGGCGCGCAGGATCTTGTTGGTGGTGCGCGGATACACATAGTCGGTGCCCAGCAGGAAGAAGCGCTTGGCCGAGCCGCCGTCTTCGCTCAGCAGGTATTCCACCGCCGGGATCGCCTGCTGGTTAGGGGCGGCGCCGGTGTAGAACACGTTTGGCGACATCTCTTCCCCTTCGTATTGCACCGGGTAGAACAGCAACCCGTTCAGTTCCTCAAACACCGGCAACACCGATTTGCGCGAGACCGACGTCCAGCAACCGAACACCGCCGCCACTTTGTCCTGGGTCAGCAACTGGCGCGCCTTTTCGGCGAACAGCGGCCAGTTGGATGCGGGGTCCACCACCACCGGCTCGAGTTTTTTGCCCAGCACGCCGCCCTTGGCGTTGATGTCATCTATGGTCATCAGCGCCACGTCTTTCAGCGGCGTTTCAGAGATGGCCATGGTGCCCGACAGCGAGCTCAGAATGCCGACTTTAATGGTATCGGCCGCCTGCGCGCTCCAGGTCATGCCCATGCCGATCACGGTGGCGGACAACGCAAAAGCTTTTATAAAGTGACGACGTTGCATAATTAAAACTCCTGATGTGTGTTGGAAAACAGGTTCAGAAAAATTCACGCAGGGCTGTCCGGGGTATGAAGACGCGCCTGGTGCAACATATGCAGGGTTATTTTCCGTACTTCCGCCTTACTGACGGCAATGTGGTTGCTGAGCAGCGTTTGCGCCTCCTCGGTCTGGTGTTGCAAGATCGCCCGCAGAATGGCGGCGTGTTCGTTGTAGGTGGCCTCGACCCGGGTTCCCTGGGTGAAGTCCAGCCGGCGAATGATGCGGATCTTCTCGGTCAGGTCGCGATGAATGCGCGCCATTTCCCCATTACCCGCCGCCTCCACCAGCGTCATATGGAACTGCTCGTCGTGCAGCGAGACGGTTTTGCCGTCCTCCAGCTGCGGCTCGTCGATCCAGAAGCCGTTGAGCGCCGCCAGTGGCGGCGGCACCTCTCCCTCCGGGCGCGCGCATAGCCGTTTAACCGCTTCGCACTCCAGCACGATGCGCAGATCGTAGAGTTGCTCGAAGTAGTCGAAATCGAAGGGGCGCACCTGCCAGCCGCTGCGAAAATGCACTTCGACGTAGCCCTCGCGCTCCAGCCAGAACAGCGCCTGACGCACCGGCGTACGGCTGACGTCCATGCGCAACGCCACTTCGTTTTCGCTGAAGCGATCGCCCGGCAGCAGATGAAAATCAAAGATGTCATCCTTGAGCTGGAGGTAGATACGCTCCGCCAGCCCCTCCGGCCGCGCCTTGCTGCGATTATTGGTGATTTGCATAGTTTTCCTCTTGCCGGGCGCAGCATGCAGCGCCCCCTGCGTAAAATCCTGAATCAGGTTGAAGCCACGATGCTCAGCCGGCGTGTTCCAGCCACAGCAAAGCATCGCCTGGCCCCACCGGCCGCCCTTGTTGGCAACCGATGCGTTTGATGATCCCGGCGCGCGGCGCGGTGACCGCCAGTTCCATTTTCATCGCCTCAACCACAATCAGCGGCTGGCCGGCTTCTACCGTCTGCCCCGGCTCCACCAGGATCTTCCACACGTTGCCGTTCAGATCGGCGCTGACCAGATAGCCGTCGACCTCTTCCTCATCGCTCTGCGGCGGCAGCAATTGCGCCTCGGCCTCGCTCTCTTGCGCCTGCCAGAGCGTCACTTCATGGCTGAATGCCTGCTGCTGGCGCTGCTGGAATGCGGCGATGTCTTCGGCGTTGTCTGCCAGAAAACGGGTGTACTCGGCAAAGTCGAATTCGCTGTTCTCGATGCGGACCTGCGCACGCCCTTCACGGAACGCCTCGCGCTGCTCATCCAGCTCCTGCTCGCTGACCGGGTAGAAACGCACCTGATCGAAGAAGTGCAGCAACCAGGGCTCACCGGCGTTGAACTGCGGGTTTTTGAGGAATTTGTTCCAGATCGGCAGCGTGCGCCCGACCAACTGATAGCCACCCGGCGAGTCCATGCCATAAATGCACATGTACATGCCGCCGATACCGACCGTGCCTTCGGCGGTGTGGGTGCGCGCCGGGTTGTATTTGGAGCTGAGCAGCCGGTGGCGCGGATCAATCGGCACCGCGCAAGGTGCACCGAGATAGACATCGCCCAGCCCGAGGATCAAATAGCTGGCGTCGAAGATAATGTCGCGTACCTGTTCGCGGTGGCTGAGGCCATTGATGCGCTGGATAAAATCGACGTTGTTCGGCAGCCAGGGTGCAGAACTGCGTACCGTCTGGCTGTAACGCTCCACCGCGCCCAGGGTGGCGGAATCTTCAAACGCCATCGGCAGATAAACCGTGCGCGTCGGCACCTTCAGGCGGCTGACGTCGCCCAGCGCCTGTTCACGTGCCAGCAGGCGCTGGAGCAAATCGGCCTGGCCGATAGTGCGGCTGTCGTAACGGATCTGCAGCGATCGCACGCCAGGTGCCAGTTCCTCAACGCCGGGGATCGCGTCCTGTTTGAGCGATTGCATCAGCAGATGAATACGCAGCCGCAACGCCAGATCAAGTACGTTGTCGCCGTACTCCAGCAAAATGTAACCGTCCCCGGCCTGGCGATAGACGACCGAGGGGCGGCCCTCCCCGGCCGGCAATGCGGCGACGATAGCCGCAGAAACCGTGGCGCCCGGCGTCAGATCCGGCGTCGGCAGGGTTATCGCCTTCACCGCCGCCAGCGCTTCGATGCTGCCAAGCTGTGCCTGCTCCAGCGATTGCGCCTGTTTGAAACCGATAGGATGGAAGCGGATGCGGTCGCCCGGCTTCACCTGGCCCACCTTCCACAGTTCGGCTTTGGCGATGGTCACCGGGCAGACAAAACCGCCGAGGCTCGGCCCGTCGCGGGTGAGGATCACCGGGAAATCGCCGGTGAAATTAATCGATCCTATGGCGTACTCGCAGTCATGTACGTTAGAAGGGTGCAGCCCGGCCTCCCCGCCGTCCTGCCGCGCCCAGCCGGGTTTCGGCCCCGACAGGCGCACACCCAACCGGTTGGAGTTGTAGTGCACCTGCCATTCGGCGGAGAAGAAGGTGTCGATCGACTCCGGGGTAAAGAAGTCCGGCGCGCCGTGCGGGCCATAGAGCACGCCGATGTTCCACAGGCTGCCGTATTGCGGGATCAGGCTGTCGTCCATCGCCTGCGGCGCCGCGATGGGGGCCGGGGTGGTGCTGGCTGCCAGCGCAGGCTGGGATACCGCCAGCATATCGGCGACCCGCAGGGTGCGCCCGGCGTGGCCGCCAAACTGCCCGAGGGCGAAGGTCGAACGGCTGCCCAGATACACCGGCACGTCGAGCCCATTACGCACCGCCAGATAAGTGCGGCAACCGTGCGCGGCGCGGCCCAAGCTCAGGACCTGCCCGGCGCGAACCTCAACCGGCTGCCAGTAGGCTACCGCTTCCCCATCCAGGTTCGCCGGGCAGTCGGCGCCGGTCAGGGCGATGATCGCATCGCAGTGGAAGCGCAAGGTCGGCCCCTGCAAAGTAAACTCCAGCCCGGCGGCGCTCGGGTGGTTGCCGACAATGCGGTTGGCCAGCCGGAAAGCGAAATCGTCCATCGGCCCGGAAGGCGGCACGCCGATATCCCAATAGCCAAGACGGCCCGGATAATCCTGCACGCTGCTGTAAGTGCCCGGTTGCAGCACTTCAATGCTGCTGGGCTGGAAACGGAAGCTGTCCAGCATGCGAGTCCAGACTTTACCGCTCTGGAATTGCGCCGTGGCGATCACCTGACGCAGGTAATCGAGGTTGGTGGCGATGCCGTGCAAACGAGTAGCGCCGAGCACCGCGCGCATTTTCGCCAGCGCCTGTTGGCGATCTTCGCCGTGGACGATCAGTTTGGCGATCATCGGGTCGTAAAATGCCGACACTTCACTGCCGGTCGCCACCCAGCCGTCGACGCGCACGTTTTCCGGGAAATGCACCTCGGTCAGTACGCCGGGGCTGGGCTGGAAATTCTTCAGCGGATCTTCGGCATAGATGCGCACCTCGATCGAGGCCCCTTGCGGTACGCGTTGCAGCGCCGCCCAGTCCAGCGCATCGCCCGCCGCCACCTGCAACATGCATTCGATCAGATCCAGCCCGGTCACCATTTCGGTCACCGGATGTTCCACCTGCAAGCGGGTGTTTACCTCGAGGAAATAGAACTCGTCGCGCGTGCCGTCGTAGATAAATTCCACGGTGCCGGCGCTGCGGTAATTCACCGATTCACCCAGCGCTACCGCCGCCTGATGCAGCGCCTGACGGGTCGCCGCCGGCAGGTTCGGCGCCGGGGTTTCTTCCACCACTTTCTGGTTACGGCGCTGCAACGAACAATCACGCTCGCCGAGCGCCGCCACCCGGCCCTGGCCGTCGCCAAAGATTTGCACTTCCACATGGCGCGCCTGATCGACAAAGCGTTCGATAAAGGCCCCGGAGTCGCGGAAGAACTGCTCGCCCAACCGCTTTACGCTGTCGTAAGCTTCGCGCAGCGCCGCTTCGTCGTCACAGCGCGTCAGGCCAATGCCGCCACCGCCGGCGGTGCTTTTCAACATGACCGGGTAGCCAATCCGCGCGGCGGCAGTGACCGCGTCCTCAATGCTGTCCAGCAGGCCGGTGCCCGGCGTCATCGGCACCTGCGCCACCGCCGCCAGTTCACGCGCCCGGTGCTTCAGGCCGAATTCACGGATCTGCGCCGCCGTCGGCCCGATAAAGGCGATGCCCGCCGCTTCGCAAGCATCGGCGAATTCGGCGCTCTCGGAGAGAAAACCGTAGCCGGGATAGATCGCCTGCGCGCCGGTTTCCACTGCGGCGGCGAGGATTTTATCAATGCACAGGTAGCTGTCGGCGGCCTTTTCGCCGCCGAGCGCCACCGCCAGATCGGCCTCGGTGACATGTGGCGCATTGCGGTCGGCATCGGAATAGACCGCCACGCTGGTCACACCCAGGCGTTTCAGGGTACGGATCGCGCGGCAGGCAATTTCGCCGCGGTTAGCGATTAATACAGTGGTAAACATATGCAATCCTCATAGAACGATACCCAATAGCTTTCAGGCTGTGGCCAGGCGGCAAGCAGGCACATCACTCAGGTAAGTGACTGGGGTGAGTCAACGCTGCCAACAACGCCAGGGTCGGAAAGATGACGGGTATAGTTGCGCCAGCCGCCAAACTCAGTGATGTCCAATGCGCCTTCCAGCGCCCAGGGTTCGCAGATAAAACCTTTTACCCGGCGGCCATCCGCCAACAGCAGCGTGCCGATGCCCAGCGGCGCCGGGATCTCCGCGACAAATTCGCCGAAACGCGCCAGCGGGATGTCCCACAGCTCAACGCTGATGGCGGCCCCCTGCCCGGTTTTGACCAGCCCCGGTTTGGGCGGCTGAGTATTGGCCAGGGCGTAGAGCCGGTAGCACGGCGCGGTGGCGGTTTGCTCCACCCATACCGCGTCGCGCTGGGTAAGCTGGGCATTCAGCGGCATACCGCTGAGGTGAGCGCCCACCACTGCCACCCGCACATGTTCCACCGATGGCGTCAGCGGTGCCGGCGGCGGCAACGTGCGGCCGGTGGCGCCGAGCGGCAGGTTCTGAGTCTGTTGCCAGCGCAGGCCGAAAGCCGCCAACGCACGATCGTGCCAGGCCGACGCGATCAGCGTGATGCCGGCAGGCAGGCCGTCGTCGCGCATCGGCGCAGGCAAGGCCAGCGCACTCAGATCGGCCAGGTTGGTAAAGTTGGTGTAGGTACCGAATTGCGAATTGAACAACACCGGCTCCTGTTCCATTTCCGCCAAGGTGCGCAGCGTCGGTGAAGTCGGCACCACCAGCGCGTCGTACTGCGCCAGTTGTTGGCCAATTTCCCGCGCCAGCTCGGCACGCAGGTATTCCGCCTTGTAGGCGTCGCAGGCGCTGTACTTAAGGCCGTTATTGAGGATGCCGCGTACCACCGGGTTGATGGCCTGAGGATTGCTGTTCAGCATCGCCTCGACCGCCACGGTACGCTCCGCGACCCAGGGGCCGTAATAGAGCTGCTCGGCCAGTTGGTGAAAGGGGGTGAAATCTATGGGTTCAAGCGCGACACCGCAGCCTTGCAACTGCGCCAGCGCCCGTTGAAACGCCTGCTCGGCCTGCGTATCGCCGAAAAACTCGGGCTGCGCGGGGACCGCAAAACGCGGCGCTGCGGGCAAATCCGCCGGGGCGGTGCGGGGGTTGATGCGCGAATAGGCATCGGCCGCGTCATAACCGCCGGCCATCTCGGCCACCAGAGCGGCATCCGCCACCGTCAGGGCAAATACTGAGACGCTGTCGTTCAGGCGGCACGCAGGCACCACGCCACGGTTCGACAGCCAGCCTTTGGTCGGTTTCAGACCGACGATATTGTTGAACCCCGCCGGAACGCGCCCTGAACCTGCGGTATCGGTCCCCAGCGAGAACGGCGTCAGGCCGCGCGCCACCACCGAGGCCGAACCGGAACTGGAGCCGCCGCTGACGTAGCGGCTGTCAAAGCTGTTGACCACCGCACCGTGCGGTGAACGGGTGCCGACCAGGCCGGTGGCGAACTGATCGAGGTTGGTTTTACCGATAACGATGGCGCCGGCGATGCGCAGATTGGCGACGACCTTGGCATCCTCTGCGGCCTGGTAGGTGAATTCCGGGCAGGCGGCGCTGGTCGGCCAACCGCCGACGTCGATATTGTCTTTAACAGCAAAGGGCACGCCGAACAGCGGCAGGCGGCTGATATCCCCGGCGACCGCGTCCAGTTGCTGCGCCAGCTGTCGGTACTGCGCTTCCAGCAGCGCGGCGGTGGCAAGGTAAAGCCAGGCGTTGTCGTCCAGGCTCAGGCCCGACGTCAGCGCCTCCAGCGTGGCGCGCACGCAGGCCATGCGCTCGCCGGCCGGCCTGGTGTGATAATGGTGCTGCCATTCACTGAGGGTGAAACCGCGTTGTTTAACTGGCTGGGTCATCGTCTGAATTCCATCTAGTACACAAGATGGGATTCAATAGAGCAACCGGCGTGCCAATTTTTAATCCACTGATTTCAATAAATTATAATTAAAACTTATGACGAGAGAGTAAAAAACCTGCACCAGCGGCGCGCAATCATCGGACAAAAAAGGTGCAAAAAATGGGAGAAAGCAGCGATCGCCGCTTGGAAACGCAGAATAATATTGTCACATCATGCTCGCTCAAATTTACCGCTGGCGCTGGGAGCTCTACGCCAGCGGCGCGCCTCTGCTGCGCCAATCACTATCAATTCCTGTTCTTTGGTTGAGATCACGATACCTATAAAATAGTGCATTACACGAAAAAATAATTCACGCCCTCGTGAATGCACAATACCCAGTGAATTGATGTTGTGCCATACACAACAAAAAATGAGAATAATTATCATCTATTGACACCAACATGTTTGCTCGACAGAGTTAAAATACTGTATATAAAAACAGTTAAATATAGTATTTCTTATCAAGGAGAGAGAATATGAGTGGTGGAGATGGGAAAGACGCTCGTGGCCCAACCGGTGGCGTAAATGGGGGACCAACTGGTCTTGGTGGCGGGCCTAATGTCGGCCACGGTGGTACGCTAACAGACACGATCAACGGTGTGACGATGACCTTTGAGGGGGTTCATGCTATTGATTCTGGCAGCGGCATTCAATGGGGCGGTGGTGACTCAGGCAAGGGCAACAATGGCGGGTCGAAGAGTGGTGCCTCTGGCAGGAATGCTCTTAGGTCCATACCTGGACACCCTAACGTTGTCGATGGCGGACAACTCACGGGTGATAACAGGGATAAACATCTGTACTATTCTCGCACAGAAAATTTTGTTTATTCAGTGAGTATTGACCGAAACGGTAATGAAAAAGGAACGTTTCAAGTCTCAAGACCAAAGACGAATGAGAGTGATACCCGCACATCATGGGCAAAAGGTGAAGAATACCGAAAAAGTGTGGCTCGGGAGCAAGTAAGGAATTATCTGAATGATGAGAAAAATGTGCTCATGGAAGCCAGCGGTATTATCGCTGATGCGGGTGAGAAAATCAGTAATCATATCAGTGGTCAGTATAAGCGATATGCTGGAGAAATTGCGAATAACCTTCGTAATTTCCAGGGGAAGACGATAAGAAATTATAACGATGCCTTAGCCTCATTGAATAATATCATGTCAAACCCCTCGATGAAGGTAAAGCAAGGTGACAAACAAGCACTTATTAGCGCGATGAAAAGCGTTAAGGCTAGTGATTTGGCAAGTCGGTTTGGTCACTTTGGAAAATTCTTCAAGGCAGCAGACCTCGCCATCAAGGCTGACAAGATCCGTGATAAGGCTATTGAGGGATATAATACAGGTAACTGGGCACCCTTGGCATATGAGATTGAGGCGATGGTACTTAGCGGTATCGTAGGCGCTGTGGCATTAGGGTTGGTCACTGGGATTTTGTCTCTGCTTGCATTGTCTGCGCTCTTCACAGCAGCAATAACGATTGCTGCTGCCGCCTTGATTGCCTATGCGACCTCTTATATTGATGCGGCTCTTGCCGAACGGTTTAATAACGAGGTTGTTCGCCCAACCAATTAACCCCATCATTTTATCCTGGTCGTATTAGGATGAGAGAGATTTTAAGAGCCTCTGTCTGAGGCTCTATTTATGTTATTTTTCTTTAATAAGCCATAAATAGATAAATTTAACCAACATGGCGAGTAAAAAGGTCAATGCGTACAATCCAGAGAACACTATAAAATAATAGAACAAGATATAAAAATCATTGGAGGCAGTCGCCTTCAACAACCTATTTCCGTTATTTATGTCGAATGCACTTATCACAAATATATAAAAAATCACTGCATAAACCGCCAAAAACCCAAATAAATAAAATATCAATGATGCCTTGTCTTCGGTTTTAGGGTTTGATTTGACATATTTTAAGTACTTTACTGCAAAATAGATCGAGAACAAGGGTGCCAGTTTGCAATACATACCCAATGGTTTTGTAAGTGCCAGATTGGTTGATGAGATATTGGTACTGATGTTTTTAGTCAGTTCCAGGAAATAATACAAAGCTGGACTCTCTGGCACAGCCTTGAAAAAAACAAATATTAGTATTAATGGTAATATGCCGATTAAGTCAATCTTGATGAATTTCTTCCATGCATACAAGTCGTTACTCATGATAAGTCCCTGATTGTTTCCTATGAATTCATTATTGGCTATCTGTGAATCAGTGTCCAGTCATGGTGTGAGGGCTATTATCGTTTATCGCACATCACATTATCTGTGCTTCACTCCACTTCATCCTGTTGCCTGATTGGGCTTTTATCACGTTATGCAACAGTATAGACCAGGAAGCCACGCGCCGGTTTGGGCAGAAGTGGTGAGACAATCCGGCCTTACACTGCTGGAACCGTAAACAAGGCACAAATTTCTACAACAAAATAACACAGGACATCGACAAACTGAACTCGGACTGGCAACAGGAACAACGTCTGAAGGGCATCCGAAATCCTGGCCCCCCTGCCTGGTCGCATGATCAGATCATTGCCGCCACCGATTTCAGCGCCTGGCATTTCATTCTGAAGGATAAATTTAGCGCGCCACCAGGGCGAAACATGGGTAATCACCAGGATTACTTATTACCCGTATCATTCAGTCAGTGTTTCAAGAACTATGCTTCGTTTTCACGACGCGGTGCCGATTCTCGTCAAAAACTGCAGAACCGACTCGTCGACCTGAGAAAATACCGTTATCGGCTGATGGCTGCCCCCGGAAATCTCAAAATGTGTGTGGAACTAAAACGGGTGTACTGACACGACCACCATCTGATGCGGATGGCTGGCGGCCCATACAACAGTATGCTGCGGGGACAGAAAGAAAAAAGGCGCAATCTTGCGATTACGCCTCTAGTTACGTGAACACCTTAATTACTCGCCGCGAATGCGTTGCGCCAACCCTTTGAGGAAATAACGCAGCATCTGATCGCCGCACGGGCGGAAGTTTTTGGTGCCTTCTTTGCGGAACAGCGCGCTCAGCTCCGGCTTGGAGATGCGGAACTCCACAGCGGTGAAGATCTGATGCATGTCGGTGTCTTTCAGTTCGAACGCCACGCGCAGCTTTTTCAACACCAGATTGTTGGTGATCGGCAGTTCCACTTCCGGTGCCGGGAACTTGTCGTCCTTACCGCGTTTGAGGAACACCAGGCCGTTCAGGAAGTGCGCCATCACTTCGTCCGGGCAGTTTTCGAAACCCGGCTCGCCTTCTTTGATGACGTAAGCGCGCATCGCAGAGACCTCAACGTCGAAATTATCCAGCTTGATAATCTCGGTCATTTTAGCGTCGTTAATACTCAGCATGTAGCGCACGCTGCGCAGCACATCGTTGTTGATCATGGAGTTAAATTGCCTTTAGCTTGTAAACCGGGGAGGTGCGCATTTGATATATACCCCCTGGCTTTCAAGTTGCAGCCAGGCACCCGGCTCGCTTATCCCAGGCACTTACTCAGGTAAGTCACTGGGATGAGCGAGTGCGGGTAACAACGCTGCGGCTTGAAAGACGACGGGTATGGCCGCACACCTTGAATATGTGCGGCAGTATAGGGATCGGTGAAGGGTTTCTCAATCGATTTGGCTTTTTTGCCGATACAGCGGGATGTCTTCGCCAATAATGTATTTGTTGCGCAGGAGGGACGACACCTTATCCATCGCCATCACTACCACCACCAGGATCAGGGTGATGAACATCACCACGTCCCAGTTCCACAACCGCATGTTCTCCGCATACACCAGGCCGATGCCGCCGGCGCCGACGAAGCCCAGCACCGCCGCAGAGCGGGTGTTGGATTCAATCTGGTACAGGCTTAGCGCCAGGAAGGTGGGAAACGACTGGGTGAAAATACCGTAACGGTGCTTCTGCAAACCGTTGGCACCCACCGCCGTCAAGCCGCGGCTGGGGGATTTATCCACCGCTTCGTGCCCTTCGGCATACAGCTTGCCGAGCAGCCCGACGTCCTGCATCACAATCGCCAGTACCCCGGCCAACGGCCCCATGCCGACGGCGCGCACAAAGATCAGCCCCCAGATCGCCATATCGATGCCGCGTAAAATATCCAGCAACCGCCGCACTGCCACCGAGATCGGCCGCAGCAGCGGCGTCGACATCACGTTGCGCGCGGCGAAGAACGACAGCGGCAAGGCGATAAGCGAAGCGGTGATGGTGCCGGCAAACACTATGCCGATGGTGATGAAGATCTGCTGGAAGTAATACATAAACGGCCAGTTGACGAAATCGTGCCAGACGAACATGCGCACAAAGTAACGGCCCAGTTGTTGGCAGCCGTTAACGAACTGCGGCCAGGAGATGCCGAAGAACTGGAAGAAGAACAGATAATACAGCGCGATCGCCACGGCGATAATACCGAGGGTGCGCAGATAGAGGCGCTGCTGCGAGAATATTTCCGGGTGCTGCTGTTTGAGCGTTTGCAGCTCTTGTGCCGAGAGCGTTGGTGCGGTGATCATTTTTTCCCCTCCACGACCCGTTTGCGCAGCTCGCCGGAGGTGTAATCCAGCAGCGAGACCACCAGGATAATCAGCAACAGCGTCATGCTGACCTGATCGTAGCGATCGAGCTTGATATTGGTCATCAGCTCCTGGCCGATGCCGCCCGCCCCCACCAGCCCCAGAATGGTCGACTGACGAAAGTTGATTTCCAGCCGCATAAAGCTGTACGACAAAAACACTGGCTTCACCTGGGGCCACAGGCCGAAACGCATGCGTTGCAACGGCGTCGCGCCGCAGGCCGCCAGCCCGCGCACCGGTTTGTTGGAGGCGGTTTCGATCGACTCATAAAACAGTTTTGTCAGGCTGCCGATGGTGTGCAGCGCCAGCGCCAAAAAGCCGGGGATGGCACCAATGCCGAATGCCATCACGAACATCACCGCCCACGCCAGCTCGGGCATGGTGCGCAAAAATGCCACCAACGTGCGGATCGCCAGGCGCAGCGACGCCGGGCTGTGGGTGTTGTTAGCCGCCAGAAACGCCAGCCCCCCCGCCACCAGCACCGAAAGAAGGGTCGCCGCCAGCGCCAGTTGCAGCGTTTCCCAGATCAACGGCAGCTGAATGTTGAGCCGATAACCCCAGTAGGCCAATGAGCCTTCGGTATGGCCATCGGCGAACAGCAGCTTCCAGTGCAGCGTCGGGACGGTTTCCGCCAGGTAATCGAAGAAGTGGGGAATGGACACCCACACGGTATGCAGGTTGAACTCGGCGATGTTGCCGGCGCCCAGGTAGAGCGCCACCAGACCGAGCGACCAGAACAGCGTCTCGCGCTTTTGCTTGCTGCGGATCTGTTGGTAGTAGTGCGCAAAATCTGTATTCAAAATAGGTTTCCGACGTGTGGAAATCAGCGGGGCTCAGCCTGGCCAAGCCCCGGCAGCATTAACGGTCGCCTTTGGTCAGCTCACGCTTCATATCGATGATGTTCTGGTATTCCGCCAGAGTGGTGTCGCCGATGTGCTGTTTGCCGCCCATCGCCTTGATAAAGCACTGGTGATCGTCCTTATCCAGCTTTTTGATGGCGGTCACGACTTTGGCTTTGAAATCGGCCGGCAGCGCGTTGCTCACCAGGATTGGGCCATTCGGGATCAGCGGCGACTGCCAGATAATGCGGATCTGTTTCATCAGGTCCGGGTGATCCATGCGGATCATGCGGGTGAACGCGCCGCTGGTGTAGCCGGTGTTGTAGTCGCCGATCATCGAAGCCCAGGTCACCGCGCCTTCGAACTGGCCGTTCAACACGCCGAGAATGTCCTGCTCATGGCCGCCGGAGAAGGTGACGCTGGAGAAGGCGTTGTTGTATTTGTTGTCCACCGTGCCGCCGAACAGTTTTTTGAACGCCTGATTCGGGATCAGGAAGCCGGAGGTGGAATCAGGATCGGCGAAACCGATAGCTTTGCCCTTAAGATCTTCCAGCTTTTTATACGGGCTACCGGCTTTGACCACCACCACAGAGTGGTAGCCGCGGGATTGGTCAACGTCATCGACGGCGATACCGACGATGTCCACCGCTTTCGGATCCTTGATGTACACCGAGGCGAACGACGATGGCGACATGCTCAGCACCAGATCGATCTTGCCGCCCAGCAGGCCCTGGATCACCCCGGAATAGTCGGAAGAGTTACGCAGCTTGGTGTCCACGTTCAGCTCTTTGTCCAGGAACTGCTTCACGCACTGGTTATCGCCGATCTGCTGGGTGGCGTTTTGGCCGCCGAGAATGCCCAGGTTCAGTTCTTTAGGTGCGTCCGCTGCGGCAGCATTAAATACCATCATCGCGCCGGCCATCACTGTGGTCAGACTCAATACTTTTTTCATTACGGGTGCCTTGTGTGTGTAAAGGTAAAAGTGAATCAATGGATTTGATTGGCTTCTTCGCCATACAGCTGGTGCAGTATCCGTTCGTTCAGTTGCGACGGGTGCCCGTCAAACACGATTTTGCCCTGGGCGATGCCGATGACCCGGGTGCAATATTCTTTCACCAGTTCAACCGAGTGCAGGTTCACCATCACCGCGATGTCGTTTTCGCTGACTTTTTGCAGCGCATCCATAATGCGGCGGGTGTTTTTCGGATCGAGGGATGCTACCGGCTCGTCGGCCAGCAGAATTTTAGGGTTTTGCATCAGCGCACGGCAGATCGCCACTCGCTGCATTTGGCCACCCGACAGGTTTTCGGCGCGCTGCATGGCGTGCGGCAGCATATTGAGCCATTGCAGCAGCTCGATGGCGCGCCCGCGGTCGGCGTCGTCAAACAGTTTGAAGAAGGACTTCAGGGTAGAGGTGTGGCTCAGGCGGCCCAACAGTACGTTGGTCATGACGTCCAGGCGCGGCACCAGGCAGAAGTCCTGGAAGATCATGCCGCAGCGGGAACGCCACTGGCGCATCTGGCGGGCGGAAAGTTGGGCGATGTCCTGCGCCACGCCGTCATCTTCAAAATGCAGCATCTCGCCGCAGCTCGAAGGAATGGTGCCGTTCAGGGTATGCAGCAAGGTGGATTTGCCTGCGCCCGAGCGCCCAATCACCGCCACGAACTCGCCGGCGTGCAGATCGAAGTTGATGTCGTCCAACACGCGCTGCTGGGATTTATAGGCTTTGCCCAATCCTTTCACCGACAGCACCTTACGTGAGGAGATCGGTTGCTGCCCTGGAAAATCGGTTGGTGCAAGTTTTAACAGTGCCTGAGCCATATGATTTCTCTGGTTTCAGTGGCTAATCATTATGGGCACCTATTAACGAATAAATTTATGACAGCGGGATGATGGTTTTATGGCTGGGAAGTGACGTGTGCCGCCCGCTCAACATGACGCATTGAGGAGCGGCGTCGGGCTAATTGAAATGGATTACGCCTTTGATCAGCTGCTTATTATTAATCACCTGCTGTTCGTAATGTTCTGCCAGGGTGTCGAAATCAAAATGGTGCGAGAGCATCATCTGCGCGGTAATTTTCCCTGCCGCCATCAAACGGCCCACCTTGGCGAAATCCTCCTGAGTCGCATTGCGGCTGCCCATCAGGGTGGTTTCTTTTTTATGGAACTCCGGATCGGAGAACTGAATGTCGCCCTTGAACAACCCGACGAAGACGATGCTGCCGCCGTGGCGGATCAGGTTCAGACTATTATTCATCGCGTGCGGGTTGCCGGTGGCGTCAATCACCTTGGCCGCCAGCATGCCGCTGAACCGATCGCGCAGCGCCGCGTCAAATTGCTCATCCGCCGGGTTGAGCGTCGGCAGCCCCAAGGCTTTTTCAACATGCGCCCGCCGTTCGGCGCTGGTATCGGCGACCACCACCTGCGCGCCGTCGGCGCAGGCTATCGCCGCCACGCCCAGCCCGATCGGCCCGGCCCCCACCACCAGCAGGTGATCGTCCGGTGCTATTGCCGCCCGGCGCACCGCGTGGGCGCTGATGGCGAAGGGTTCAATCAGCGCCGCCGTTTCCGGTGGCAGGCCGTCCACCGCCAGCAGGTTGCCGACCGGCACGCTCAGGAACTCGCAGAAACCGCCATCCTGATGAACGCCAATCACCGAAATATTCTCGCAGCAGTTGGTTTTGCCGCTCTGGCAGGCACCGCAGCACCGGCAAGAAAGATACGGCATTACCGTCACGCGCTGGCCCACCCGCCAGCCGCTGACATTATTGCCGATGCTGACAATCTCGCCGCATATTTCATGGCCCAATACGCGGGGATAACTAAAGAAAGGCTGATGACCGGACCAGGCGTGAATATCCGTTCCGCAAATGCCGACGGTGATTATTTTGATCACCGCCTCCTGGTCGGCGGGCAAAGGCACCGGGCGCTGTTGATAAACCAATTTCGTCGGCTGCTCGCACACTAATGTTTTCATTGTCGTCATCGTCTTTCCTCCAGTCAGGTGAGAAGGTTATTCAATAAAAACGCGGCGACCGGTTATGCCATCGAGCAGATCTGTGAGGCAGCACTAAATAAACCGATTTAAATTGGTTTTAAATGCATAAAAAACACCAGAGACAACCCATGAGCAGAACCCAGAACCTGCGGCACAACGTGGTTAACCAGATGATTGAGGGTATTCACGGCGGCCATCTTCGTTCGCCGCTGCCGTCTCAGGCGGCGCTGGCCGAAATGTATAACATCAGCCGCACCACGGTGCGCCACACGCTGGCCCACCTCGACCAGCGCGGAGTATTGGAAAAGGTCGGCGACGACTATGTGATTGTTCGGCCGCCGCAGGCGGAGGACGGCTTCGAGTGCGTGAACCCTTCGCTGGAAGACCAGGACAAGCAGTTCAAGAAAAGCTTCTATCAGATGATTAACCAGAAGCAGCTGCGCGCCGGAGACAGTTTCAGCGAGCTGCAACTGTCGCGCATCGCCAACGTCAGCCCGCTGGTGGTGCGGGAATTCCTGTTGCACTTTAGCCGTTATAACCTGATCGAAACCGTCAAGCGCGGCCAGTGGCGCATGAAAAAGTTTGATCAAAACTATGCCGAGCAGCTGTTTGAACTGCGCCAGATGCTGGAAACTCACGCCCTGTCACGCTTTATCAACTTGCCCGCCGACGACGAACGCTGGTTGCAGGCCAGGGAGCTGTTGAGCCGCCACCGCCAGCTGCGGGAAAGCATCAGCGACAGCTACCGCCTGTTCTCCCAGTTGGATCGCGACTTCCACGGGCTTATCCTCTCCGCCGCCAACAACCCGTTTTTCAATCAGTCGCTGGAGATCATTTCGGTGATTTTCCACTTCCACTACCAGTGGGATGAAACCGACCTGAAACAGCGCAATATCATTGCCATCGAAGAACATATGATCATCCTCAGCGCGCTGATCTGCCGCAATGATCAGGAAGCGATCAACGCGCTGCATCGCCACTTGGACACGGCCAAGCAATCGATGATCCGCTCCATCAATCAGGACGTCGCCTGATCGCTTTTTATCGATAAAAAACGCCCAAAGCGGCATTTAAAACCGATAAAGAGCAGCAAAATAGTAACTGCCGCACGGAACCGCGACAAAAACGCATCGCTAAAATATCCCCCCATCTAGGCTTACTGCCGATCGCCTGCTCATGCACCACCCAGGGGAATACCCGGAATAATAAATATTATTAATGCGAAATTCTGGAGGCAAAGATGGAAAGAACCACCACCGTTGACAGCGGAAAAGAACAGATTGACCCTTATTCAGATCACATCATTCCGATGCCGCCAAACGGCCTGCTGGTACGTTCGGCGAGAATTAAAAAAATCCAGACCACCGCCATGCTGTTGCTGTTTTTCGCCGCCATCATCAACTTCCTTGACCGCAGTTCGCTGTCGGTCGCGAATTCCACCATCCGGGAGGAAATGGGCCTGAGCGGTACCGAAATCGGCCTGCTGCTTTCGGCGTTTTCATTGGCTTACGGCATCGCCCAACTGCCCTGCGGCTTGCTGCTGGATCGTAAAGGCCCGCGCATTATGCTGGGGGTGGGAATGTTCGTCTGGTCGGTGTTCCAGACGCTGTCCGGCATGATCCACAATTTCACCCAGTTTATCTGGGTGCGCATCGGGCTGGGGATCGGCGAAGCGCCGATGAACCCGTGCGGCGTGAAGGTGATCAACGACTGGTTCAACATCAAACATCGCGGTATGCCGATGGGGGTTTTCAACTCGGCGTCCACCATTGGCCTGGCGATCAGCCCGCCGATCCTCACCGCCATGATGCTGGCCTTCGGCTGGCGCGGGATGTTCATCACCATCGGCGTGCTGGGGATCGCGCTGTCGATCGGGTGGTATATGCTGTATCGCAACCGCCAGGACATCGACCTGAGCGCCCAGGAACAGGCCTATCTGAATGCCGGCAGCGTCAGCGCGCGGCGCGAACCGATGAACTTCCGCGAGTGGCGCTCGTTATTCAAAAATCGCACCATGTGGGGCATGATGATCGGCTTTAGCGGCATCAACTACACCGCGTGGCTGTATCTGGCCTGGCTACCGGGCTACCTGCAAACCACCTACCATCTGGATCTGAAAAGCACCGGGTTGATGAGCGCCATTCCGTTCCTGTTCGGCGCTGCCGGCATGCTGTCGAACGGCTTTGTCACCGACTTCCTGGTTCGCCGTGGCATGGCGCCGCTGAAAAGCCGCAAAATCTGCATCGTGGCCGGCATGTTGCTGTCCGCGTCTTTCACCGCCATTGTGCCGCAGGCCACCACCACCTACAGCGCCGTAGTGCTGATCGGCATGGCGCTGTTTTGCATCCACTTTGCCGGCACCTCCTGCTGGGGCTTGATCCACGTGGCGGTAACCTCGCGCATGACCGCCTCGGTCGGCAGCATCCAGAACTTCGCCAGCTTTATTTTCGCCTCGTTCGCCCCGGTGATCACCGGCTTTATCCTGGATACCACCCACTCCTTTAAACTGGCGCTTATTCTTTGCGCCTGCTTCACCGTCATCGGCGCGCTATCCTATCTCTTCGTGGTGAAACACCCGATTGTCGACAGCGCGGCCTGACTCCCGCCTCACGCCCCCCTCACCTGCTGCAGAGGGTGGGCGTTCAATTCAGAGTGAAGAAATCCAGCCCCAACGCGGCCTTCACGCGCGCCAACGTCTGCCTGCTGATCTGGTCGGCACATTGGGTTCCGTGTTGCAAAATACGCAGCAACTCGCCCTTATCGGCCATATATTCGGCCCGACGGGTGCGAATCGGCTCCAGCAAGCTTTGCAGGCAATCTTCCAGCAGGCGTTTGATTTTCATATCACCCAACCCGCCACGGCGGTAGTGCGCCTTCAACTCAGCCACCAGCACGGCGTCGTCATAGAAGGCATCCAGATAGGTGAACACCATGTTGCCCTCCACGCGGCCAGGGTCGCTGACATTTAAATGACCCGGATCGGTAAACATGCTCATCACAGCCTTATGCACCTGATCGGCATCAGCCCCCAGCATAATGGTGTTACCCCGCGATTTCGACATCTTGCCCTTCCCATCGAGCCCCGGCAGACGGCTGACCTTGCTCAGCAGCGGCTGGCATTCCGTCAATACAGGCCTGCTGACGATACGATTGAACCGCCTCACGATCTCGTTGGTTTGCTCCAGCATCGGCAGTTGATCTTCCCCGACCGGCACGTGGGTCGCGCCAAAAGCGGTGATATCCGCCGCCTGGCTGACCGGATAAACCAGAAAACCGGCCGGCAGGTTGCGGGAAAAGTCTTTTTCGATAATTTCACTTTTCACCGTTGGGTTACGTTCCAGCCGCGCTACGCTGACCAAGTTAAGGTAATACATCGTCAGTTCAGCCAGCGCAGGCAGCGCGGATTGCAGGCAAATCGTGGTTTTCTGCGGGTCGATGCCCACGGCCAGGTAGTCGGCTACCAGGTTAAGCACGTTATCGCTGATTTTTTGCGGATTGTTGCCGTTATCGGTCAGCCCCTGAAGATCCGCGACCAACACCGTTTGTTGATGTGCCTGTTGCAGCTCAACCCGTTGGCGCAGTGATCCGACATAGTGGCCCAAATGCAGAGACCCGGTGGCGCGATCGCCGGTGAGAATGGTATAGCTCATTGCATTGCTCCTGAAAGTAAAGACACCGCCGGATCAACGCAATAAAAATGCCGCCAGAACCGGCGGCATTGAAAAGAGGTGTGAATACCCGTGCCGCCTTCAGAGGAGGCGCCACCAAGACTGGCTGTGAGTGGAGTGCAACGGCGTATTCATGTTTTTAAATTATCTCCCCAACACGTTGGTTGTCAATAACCTCACGCCGATAGGCCGCCGCCTGTTCCGCGGCGATACGGCAAAACGCGTCGGTCAATGGCGAGGGCGTTTGCCATGCCAGCGCCAGCGTATAAGGTACCGGGCTGCCCACGCCGCTCAATTCGCGAAACACCACGCCGGGGGATTTGAGCACGGCAAACAACGCAGGCATCAGCGCAATCCCTACGCCACCGGCCACCAACCCACCGATAGTCTGCATCTGCCGCGCCTCTTGCACGATACGCGGGCTGAATCCCGCCACCGCACAGGCTTGCAAGATTGCCGCGTGCATGCCCGGCCCGTAATGCGCCGGAAACAGCAACCACGGCTCATCGGCCAGATCGCGCAGCGTCACTTGCCGTTGTGCCGCCAACGGGTGGTGATCCGGCAGCGCCAGTACCATACGATCAAACAAGAAAGGCTGGATCTGCAGGCCCTCCTGCGGTGCCACCGGCAACACCACCATGCCGATATCGGCGCGATCGTCGCGCAGGGCGATCAGTTGCTCGGCGGTCGTCGCTTCCTGCAGATGAAATTCCGCCAGCGGATGCTCGAGGCGAAACTGCCTCAGGATCCCCGGCAACAGGGCGTTCACCGTGCTGTCGACAAAGGTCAGCCGCAGCGATTCAGTCAGGCCACGCGCCGCCCGCCGGGTATTGCCCAGAGTGCGTTCGAACTGCGCCAGGGTACGCCGCGCCTCGATCAAAAACACCTGCCCCGCTTCGGTAATGCGCGTGATGCGGTTGCCGCGCTCCAGCAACGGCACGCCCAGCTCCTGCTCAATTTTTCTGATGGCTGCGGTCAGCGGCGGCTGCGCCATATGCAGGCGCTCGGCGGCGCGGTGAAAGCTCATCTCTTCGGCCACGGCAATAAACTGCCTAAGTTGGCGTAGCTCAATCACGCGATACCTTTTTCGTATTTTGAAAGCATAAATAGAGTATTGGATGTATCAATGCCAAAAGCCAATACTTTTCCTGACCGCCGGGCCACGTCATTCCGGGGTGGGCGGCGGTGAATGAGGATCGGTTATGACGCAACGTACAGCAATTATCACCGGCGGCTCCAGCGGCATTGGGCTGGCTATCGCCCAGCAGTTGGCACAACAGGATTACCGCATCGCCATCGTGGCGCGTGACCCCCAGCGTCTGCAGCAGGCCGCCCGGCAAATTGGCCCCGGCACCCGGCACTATGCGGCGGACTTGAGCCGCCGCGGTGAGGTGGAAGAGGTGGTCGCACGGCTGGCGGAAGATCTCGGTACGGTGGATGTGCTGGTCAACAACGCTGGTTTTACCCGAGTGATTGCGGCCGACACGCCGCTGGCACAGGCCGAGCGCGAATGGGATGCGGTGATCGAGGGTAACCTGAAAAGTACCTTTTTGTTCACCCTGGCGATGCTGCCGCACCTGCGCAAACCGGGCGGACGCATCATTAACCTGAGTTCGATTGCCGCCCAATGCGGCAGCGGCAGCCCCGGTGCGCTGGGCTATTCCGCCGCCAAAGCCGGCGTGCAGGGTTTTACCCTCAATCTGGCGCGCGAGCTGGGCCCGCAGGGGATTACCGTTAATGCCATTGCGCCGGGTTTTATCGCGGATACACGCTTCTTCGGTGCCGGGCTGCCGCAGGAACGCATTGATGCCATTGCGGCAGAAACGCCGCTGGCGCGCACTGGCCGGGTAGAAGATATTGCCGCCGCCGCCTTGTGGCTCGCCTCGGAACAGGCTTCATTTATCACCGGCACCATCACCTCGATTAACGGCGGCGCGCGGGTCGGCTGAAAAATCCTGGTGCGGCGGTATATAAAGCGGGAGTGAAAGAAAATGCACGGCCCGGAACGCAGATTCCGGGCCTGTTTTTATCTGGCGATCAGAAGAGGATTTCCGCCGCCGGCAGCGCGTCGATAAGTACGCCAAAGCTCTCGATATTCGATAACGTGGCGTTGTGATGGGCACGAATTTGCAGGCCCGTCGCATGCGGTTTGTCGTGGCTGGTGTGGGCATCCGCCGCCAGCGTGACCGGGTAGCCAAGCCCGGCGGCGCGGCGGGTGGTGGTGTCCACGCAGAACTCGGTGGAATAGCCGCAAATCACCAGGTGAGTTACGCCGTTGGCGATCAACAGCGGCCCCAACCCGGTGCGCAGGAACGAATCCGGCGTGGTTTTTTCCACCCGATGATCGCCGGCTTTCACCTGCAATGCGGGGTCAATCTGCCAGGCATCGCTGCCGTGCGCCAGCTCTTCGTCAGCCGTGCGATGCTGGATAAAAATCACCGGCACGCCGGCCAGGCGGGCGCGATCGCTCAGTGCGTTAATCCGGCCAAGCGTCGCTTCGGCATCCGCCGGCGGTGGCGTAAACAACCCTTTCTGCACATCGATAATCAACAACGCTGACTTCATGATGGATCCCCTGAGAAAAATTCCCTCTCAACATACCGGTTGGCGTGGGCGGAAGATATGATCAACGCCCTGCTCGCGCAGCTTGTTCACCAGATCGTGGCCGCCGTTCGGCGTGGCATGCGCCAGCAGACGCTCGGCTTCAAATACCGGGCTGGCCCAGAAAATGTTCACCGGATCGCCATACTGTTCCGGCAGCCTCAGATGGTCATTGTAGGGATAAAACGCCGAGGACAGTACGTAGCCTTCATAACCCAGCGGCGCCACCTCCGACTCCAGCGTATGCCCTTCGCCAAACCAGGTGATTTTCGCCCAAGGGACGTGCGCGAACCCGGCCAGCGCGCTGGCCATCTGCACCGCGTTCTCTTCGGTCATGTACTGGCCGTCGATGGCGATGCCCATTTCCATGCGGCGATAACGGCTGGCATCGTCGTTAAACAGAATGTCTACCCAGGGCATCGGCCGAATGCTGACGCCCATGGTGAGAAAATAATAAATACCGTCGCGTTCGTGCTGGGTAATCGCCATCGGCGGCCATTTGCCTTGATCGATGGCGTAGTATTTTACCGAAGGGCCAAAATGCTGCTCATAACGCGCCTGATAATCGCTCTGCATTTTGGGCCACGGGTTGCCCTCCTCGCGCTGCCAACTGCGCCAGAACTGGCGGGTGTTTTCCGCCAGCGCATACTGGGTGTTGGTGGAGGCCGAACCGAGCGGATAAACCAGCGGGCTCTCTTTGATGCAACTGGCGGAATAGCACACCGAATGGTCGATATACAGGCTCCAGCCGGGGATCACTGCCAGCAGTTGGCCGTAATACCACAGCGCCGCGCCGTCGTCGCTTTCGCTCCAGACCACCGTCAGCCCTTCCGGGTTCAGCGGCGCTTCCCCTTCCAGATTGCGGCAAAACTCGGCCGCCAGCATGGGCGGTTGGCCCCGTTCAAGCGCGGCGCGATCTTCCTGCAAGGGCGCAGCCGCCAGATTACGCAGCCAGCAGGCGCGCACCTGAAAACGCTCGCCGTTTTCTTCCGCAGGGTAAATGTAAAAATAGGCTGCCCGGTGATCTTGCTGAACCACCGCCACCAGCGTCTGATTCTCATTACTGACTTCAGCAAGTACGTATGACTCGTTCATATCACCTCAACAATGGGGTCACGGCGCAGAATAATGCTGCGCACTAATAAATTGGAATTCGGCTTTTCCCAAGTGTAAAGCGCATCCGTGGCCGGATCACCCGTAAAAGTCTCAAAAATGACCATAAACGGGGATAAAACATTGGGTTATTGGTAATAACTATAGTGCTTATGGCGGCGGGGCTTACGCCGGTTTGTTAATTCGCCGTACGGCGCGCTGATAGGACCCGTTGCGCATCGAGGCGCGCAGCACCTTACCGACGCCGCCTGCGCCCGCTCTCACCAGGCGCCGCCGCAGCGTGCCGGGATAAAAATCAAACTGCCGCTGCGCCCAGTCGGGCAGCAGGTCGATGCCCGCCTGCATCACCAGCCAACCCAAGGGCCGTGCCAATGCGCTCGGCGCCGGGGCGGCCAGCAGAATGCGCGCCACTTCGCGCGTGCGTTCATCGCACACCAGTTGCGGCCGCATCCGTTGCAGATAGTCGGCCACCGCCGCGCGGGAAATGGGAATATCGCGCGCGCCCAGAGCGGCGGCAACGCGCGCCGTCTCCTGGTAATAGCGATCTTGCAATTCGTGAGAAAGATGCGGGTTGCGGTAACGCAGGTGGCTCGCCAGGAAGCAGCTGCTTTCCACCACGTGTACCCAGGTAAGCAAATCGGGGTCGCTGGCGGCATAGGGCCTGCCGTCATTGCTGACGCCGGTCACTTGCAGATGAATGGCCCGCACCTTGGCGATCAGCCGTTCGGCTTCTGCGGTGGGGCCAAAGGTGGTGACGGAGACAAACTGGCTGGTGCGGCGCAGGCGGCCAAGCATGTCTTCGCGAAAATTGGAGTGATCCCACACCCCGGCCAACGCCAGCGGGTGCAGCATTTGCAGCAGCAAGGCGCTGACGCCGCCGCACAGCATTGAGGTGAAATCGCAGTGTACCGGCCAAATGACCGACTGCGGGCCAAACAGGCCGGGGTCACCCGCCGGGTTTTCGAAATCTATGCCGCCGAGCGCCAGCCCGGTCAGGCCGATCACCTGTTTTTCTATCGCTGCGCGTAGTGCTTCCATCCTGCCTGGCCCCTTTATTATCCGGTGGCCAGTGTATCACGCGGCGGTTTTAGTCCTGCTCGTTGAGCAAAACAATCTTGCCGGCAAAGCTGCGATCCTCCAGCCGGCGGTGGGCAGCCGCGCCTTCGCTCAGCGGGAAAGTCTCGATATGCGGCAGCGTAAATTCGCCGTTCTGCCAACTGGCGAACAACCGTTCTGCCCGCTCGCGGCGCGCGACGCCGCTATTGAGGTAGGTCCAGAGATCGCCGCCCACCACGCCTTTGGAATCCATCATCAGGTGATAAGCCGAGATCGCCGGTGCCTCGCCCCCCGCCATACCGAAAGTCACCACCCGGCCGCCGGGGCGCAGCGCGTCAATGCTTTGCTGTAGCGTGATGCCGACCGAATCAAAACCGTACTCGACACCGCCGTCGGTCAACGCGGCGATTTGCGCCACCCAGTCCTGCTGGTAGGTAAAGGCCGCCGTCGCGCCATTCTTCAGTGCAATCTGCTGTTTGTGCGCCGAAGACACCAGCGCATAAACCTGCGCGCCGCGCGCCACCAGCATCCGGGTCAATATTTGCCCGACGCCGCCGGCCGCCGCATGCACCAACGCGCGATCGCCCGCACGCACCTGCACGCTGTCGTTAATCAGGTACTGCGCCGTCAGCCCCTGCAACAAAATCGAGGCGGCCTCAACGTCGCTCAACGCCTGCGGCAACCGCAACGCATGATCCACCGGCACGTTGATGCGCGTGGCATGGCAGAAAGGCACGTCGGCAAAGCCAACCCGCTCTCCCACCTGCCAACCGTCAACGCCCTCGCCCACGGCGATAATGGTGCCGACGCCTTCGTAACCGCCGATATGCGGCGGCTTGCCGTGCAGCACATAATTGCCCTTGCGGCGGTAGATATCGGCGAAGTTAAGCCCGGCGGCCCCCATCCGTACCTGCACCGCGCCTGCCGGTACCGGTGGCGTCGGCAGCTCAAGGTATTCGAGCACATCTGGCCCGCCAAATCGTTCAAAGGTTAATGCCTGCATGGTGTTACTCCGGGAATTTTTCGCCAATAACGCACTGGCGGTCGTTACCCTCCAGTATCCCAGAGCGCTATACTGCCGAAAAGTGGCCCACAGGGCATTCAGAAAACACCCGAGGTTTATAATGGATCGTTTAACCAGCATGGCGGTGTTTGTGCGGGTGGTGGAAAAAGGCAGCTTTGTCGCCGCCGCCGACGAGATGGCGATTTCCCCCACGATGGTCGGCAAGCATATTCGCTATCTGGAACAGCGGCTGAACGCGCCGTTGCTGAACCGCACCACTCGCAGGCAAGGGTTGACCGAGGCCGGTCGGGTCTTCTATGAACGCTGCCGCCGCCTGCTGGCCGATGCCGACGCCGCCGAAGCCAGCGCAAGGGCGCTGTTAAGCTCGCCCAGCGGGCTGTTGCGCATCAGCGCGCCGGTCACCTTCGGTAACCGCGTTTTGACGCCGATCCTCACCGAGTTTCTGCAACAACACCCGGACGTAGAAGCGGAGGTGGTGCTGTCGGACCGCAAGGTGGATTTGATTGAAGAAAGATACGAAGCCGCGTTTCGCATCGGGCCGGTTGCGGATGACGGCCTGGTGGCACGCGCCCTGCCCGATTACCGCATGACGCTGGCGGCCTCTCCCGGTTATCTGGCGCAGCATGGCTTCCCAACACGGCCGGAGCAGCTCAGCGAACACAGTTGCTTTGGCTTTAGTCAGTGGGACGGCAATCATTTTTGGCGGCTGCAAGGCGTGCAGGGGGAAATCAGCGTGCCGGTGAGGCCACGGCTGCGCATGGACTCCGGCGAAGGGGTACGCCGTGCGGCGCTGGCCGGTTTCGGCATTGTTCTGCATGCCGCCATGCTGCTGGATGAAGATATCGCCGCCGGCCGACTGGTGCGCGTGCTGCCGGACTATTCGCCGCTGCCGCGGCCGATGCATCTGGTCTATCTGCCCGAACGGCGGCAATCGCCCAAGCTGGAAGCCTTTATCGCCCTGACCGTCGCCAGACTGTGGGGGCGCGCATAAATGCGCAATGCGGCGGTTGAAACGGACACCGCACTGAATTACATTTTCTGTCCGACTCACTGCAGAGGCGTTTTTGCAGGGCGTTAACCCACGTTAATTCGGCATTAACCCCACAAAACCTCTATCTAATTTTTGTTTTTCTTCAACTTAGATAGCAGAGACTTCGATGATTATCATTAGAGCACGCGCGGCGGAAGACAACGCGCAACTGGCAGATATTTGGCAGCGTTCGGTGCGCGCCACCCACCACTTTCTGACCGAAGATAACATTACCCAACTGTTCCCGCTGGTGCTGAACGATTACCTGCCGACGGTCAACGTTTGGGTGGCGGAAGATCGCCCCGGTCACCCTTGCGGCTTTATCGGGCTGAGCGGCAACAAGGTGGAAATGCTGTTTATCGACGCGGAACAGCGCGGCAAAGGGGTCGGCAGAGCGCTGCTGGCGCATGCCGAAACGCTGCACGATGAGCTGTTGCTGGACGTCAATGAGCAAAACCCGCAGGCCAGCGGATTTTACCGCCACTACGGTTTTGAGATCACCGGCCGTTCGGCGCTCGACGGCCAGGGTAATCCCTTCCCGCTGCTTCATATGAAGCTCGACAAGCGTTAAATAAAACAAATCGGCCAAGGTTTACCTTGGTCGATTTTTTGTCATCACTTCCTCTCATGATTTGATATACCAAATCAGAATAACTAATAGATTTTACATTCTTCCTGTCACTATAAACCCCCGGTAGGATTGGCCCCGTATTCACCAGAAACAGAGGTTCCGCCTGCCTTTTACCCCCAGAATCCGCCCCCTTTCCGGCGTGACTCGCTCCGGGCGGAATGCTGTGATGTTTTGATAAGGATTGGCTGTTCTATGATCGTTCTTTCGAACGTTTGCAAAACTTTTGACAGCGCGCAGGGCCGCGTTGTCGCGGTTGATGACGTCAACCTGGCCGTGGAGGCCGGGCAAATCTACGGCATCATCGGTTACAGCGGTGCGGGCAAAAGTACCCTGATCCGCCTGCTTAACGGGTTGGAAACCCCCACCAGCGGCAGTATTGAAGTCGATGGTTTCGATATCGCCCGCGCCAAAGGCAACCAACTGCGCCAGGCGCGGTTGAAAATCAGCATGGTGTTTCAACACTTCAACCTGTTGTGGTCACGCACCGTCAGCCAAAATATCGCCTTCTCCATGCAAATCGCCGGGGTGCCCAAAGCGCAAATCAAGCAGCGGGTGGCGGAACTGGTCGCGCTGGTTGGCCTGCAGGGCCGCGAGGATGCCTATCCTTCGCAGCTCAGCGGCGGGCAGAAACAGCGCGTCGGCATTGCCCGCGCGTTGGCCAATAACCCTGGCGTGCTGTTGTGCGATGAAGCCACCTCGGCGCTCGATCCCCAGACCACCGATTCGATTCTCGATCTGCTGCTGGATATCAACCGTAAGCTGAACCTGACCATTGTGCTGATCACCCATGAAATGCACGTGGTCCGCAAAATCTGCCACCGCGTGGCGGTGATGGAAAATGGCCGCATCGTCGAGGAAGGCCCGGTGATCGATGTCTTTACCCAGCCGCAGCAGCCGATTACCCGGCAGTTCGTTAAACAGGTTTCGCAGTATCAGGAAACCGAAGAGAACTTCAATCCGTTGCTGGCTCAACATCTGCCCGGGGCCATTTTCAAGCTGACCTTTGTCGGCATGCAAACCCATCAGGCGGTGATTTCCGATGTGATCCAGCGCTACCGGGTGACCATCAACATCCTGCACGGCAAAATCAGCCACACCCTGAACGGGTCGTTCGGCGAGCTGTATATCCATGCGGAAGGCAACGACCTGCAAATCGACAACATGCTGAAATTATTGAAAGAACGAGATATCGCCGTTGAGGTCATCAAACATGATTGAGTCACTGTTCCCTCATCTGCGTATTGATCAGTTGCTGAACGCCACCTGGGAAACCCTGTATATGACCGGCATCGCCGGGCTGGCAACGCTGGTGCTCGGCATGTTGTTGGGAGTGATCCTGTTTCTGACCTCCCGGGGCCAGTTGTTGCAGAACCGCGCGGTCTATTCGCTGATTTCGGTGCTGGTCAACGTGTTCCGCTCCATCCCCTTCATCATTCTGATTGTGCTGCTGATCCCGTTCACCAAGGCGCTGATCGGCACTATTTTGGGGGCCGACGCCGCCCTGCCGGCGTTGATTGTCGGCGCTGCGCCTTTCTATGCCCGGTTGGTGGAGATTGGCCTGCGCGAGGTGGACAAAGGCGTGATTGAAGCGGCGCGCTCCATGGGCGCCAAAACCGGCACCATCATCTTCCGCGTGCTGCTGCCGGAGTCTTCTCCGGCGCTGGTTTCCGGCATTACCGTCACCCTGATCGCACTGGTGAGCTACACCGCGATGGCCGGGGTGATAGGTGCCGGCGGGCTGGGTAACCTGGCCTATCTGGAAGGGTTTCAACGCAACCACGGTGACGTGACGCTGGTAGCGACGCTGACGATTTTATTGATCGTTTTCGTTATCCAGTTCATTGGCGACACCATTACAACAACGCTCGATAAACGATAAATAACTCAGGAATAATGATGATGAAAAAGCAAATAATGATGCTGGCCTTCGCCTCTCTGACCGCGTTGGCGTCCTTTGGTGCGGCGGCGGAAACCAAGCTGGTGGTCGGCGCGTCCAACGTCCCCCATGCCGAGATCCTCGAGCAGGCCAAACCGATTCTGGCAAAGGAAGGCATCGATCTGGTGATCAAGCCTTTCCAGGATTACATTCTGCCGAACACAGCGCTGGCCAGCCACGATATTGACGCCAACTATTTCCAGCACGTGCCCTACCTGAATTCGGTATTGAAGGATCATGCCGGCGATAAGACCTATGACTTCGTCAGCGCCGGCGCCATCCATATCGAACCGATCGGCATTTATTCCAAGAAGTATAAAAGCCTGAAAGACCTGCCGGACAACGGCAAAATCATCATGCGTGACGCGGTGGCGGAAGAAGGCCGCATTCTGTCCATCTTTGAGAAAGAAGGCGTGATTAAGCTGAAGCCGGGCGTGAGCAAGGTGGATGCGCGCATCACCGACGTGGTGGAAAACCCGAAACACCTGAAATTCCTGGCTAACGTTGAAGGCGCGCTGCTGCCGCAGATGTACAACAATGACGAGGGCGACGCGGTAGTGATTAACGCCAACTACGCCATTGACGCCGGGTTGAACCCGACGAAGGATCCGATCGCTATCGAAAGCGGTGAAAATAACCCGTATGCCAACATCATCACCGTGCATAAGGCCGACGTGAACAAGCCGGAGATTGTGGCGCTGGTAAAAGTGCTGCACTCCAAGGAGATTCAGGACTTTATCCGCGAAAAATACAAAGGCGCGGTGATCCCGGTTAACCAGTAATTCAGATCAAGGCCGCAGCGATGCGGCCTTATCCTGACGCCTTCCCTAGACCTTATTCCCCACCTGGCTGAGACGCGGCCAAACCAGCATCAGCGCATCAAGCAGACGGAACAAATCCTCGCGGCTTGCTCCTTCACGCGCCTGCACCGACATGCCTTCAATGGTGCAAATAATGTACTTCGCCAGTAACCCGGTGTCGGTTTTTGCCAACAACTCGCCCTGCTGCACTTTACGGTCGAAGCAGGCCTTCAGGCTGGTTTCCTGCGAATGGTGCTTTTTACGCAGCATCATGGCGACTTCGTCAGAAGAAGATGACAGCGCGGCGGACGCACACACCATAAAGCAACCGGACGGCGTATCCGGATCGGTAAACACCTGCGCTGAAGAGCGGACGTAAGCTTCTACGATTTCCGCAATCGGCAGGTCCTGCTCCAACAGTTGGTTGGTGCAGGTGGTGTATTTTTGCAGGTAACGTTCCACCGCAGCGCGGAACAGCCCTTCCTTGTTGCCGAACTCGGCATACAGCGTTGGCGCCTTGGCACCGGTCACCTCAACCAGATCGGCCAGCGACGTTGACTCATAACCGTGCCGCCAGAACAGATCGAGTGCGCTTTCCAACGCACGGTCGCGATCAAACTGCTTCGGTCTGCCACGCGTTTTTTTGGCGCAGACTTCTTCATTGATACTCATAGACCCTCTCTTATCCCGCCCCGCAGCAGGGCTTCACAATTAAATTAACGATCATTATAAAAAAATATTGCGCTCCCGTCGAGAAGGGATTAACATTTAGTTATCGATCGTTAAGTAATCTTGACGACAGACATTGAAAACCCAATTCATGCTTCTCGGATAGGAACTAATATTATGAAAAACTTAAAAATTACTCTTGCTGCTCTCGCTCTGGCTTCTGCTTCCTTCGGGAGCTTCGCTGCCGATCTGGTTAACAGCCAACCGACAGATCAGCAAAAATCCGGTGTGATCACCGTCAGCGGCGCTTCCGATATTACCTCACTGGAAGCCAGTTTGGCGGAAAAAGCGGATGCAGCCGGTGCGAAATCATTCCGTATCATTGGCGCCGGTGGCGATAACCAATTGCACGGCACCGCAGTAATCTATCAATAACAATAAGTTAATCGTTATCCGCAGGGCCGCTGGCCGCCGTTTCCTCTCTCGCGGACGACGATGAAAAAACAAATTAATTAATGAGCGTTAAAAAATACTTGCAATACGCCGAACAGGCGTCTAACATTAAATTATCGATCGTTAATTAATTTAACGACCTTACTAAACAAACATCGCACAGAATAGAGATAGGAAATAAGACCATGAAAAACCTGAAAATGACCCTCGCCGCTATCGCACTGGCTTCTGTTTCTTTCGGTAGCTTCGCCGCCGAACTGGTTAATACTCAACCGGCAGACCTGCAAAAAACCGGCGTGATCACCGTCAGCGGGGCTTCCGACCTGACCAGCCTGGAAAACAAACTGGCTGCCAAAGCGGATGAAGCCGGCGCAAAATCCTTCCAGATCATCTCAACCGCCGGCGACAACAAGCTGCACGGTACTGCGATCATCTACAATTAATTGCTGAATCAGCAGTTGAGCAAAGAGGCGGCTTATGCCGCCTTTTGTTTTATTCCCCCGCCAAAAATCTGTTGTAAGCTGTGGTTTCCCCTTACCGCTAACCTGACAAACGCCATGACTCCTCTGCTGTTTCATAAATATCACGGGCTGGGTAATGATTACCTGGTGTGTCACCATTCGGTCGCTGCGCGGCTGAGCAACGAGCAAATCCGCATACTGTGTCATCCCCATTACGGAATAGGTTCAGACGGCTTGCTGATCGACAGCGGCGACAATATCAATCCCACGCTGCGCATCATTAACCCCGGCGGTTCGGAGGCCGAGAAAAGCGGTAACGGCCTGCGCATTTATGCCCGTTACCTGTTTGATATCGGCCGCGTCGGCCACCTGCCGTTTCTGGTACACACCGCCGGTGGCGACGTGCAGTGCCAGGTCGATGAAGATAAACACCAGGTCCGCGTGGATATGGGGCGTGCCAATTTCAATCCGGCAGCGCTGCCGGCGCTTATCGACTTGCCCGAGGCGCTCAACTATCCGCTGGCGCTGGCGGAGGAAACCCTCAGCGTATCGCTGGTATCCATGGGTAACCCGCACTGCGTGGTGCCGGTGACTCGGCTTGATCTGGCGCAGGTCCACCGGTTGGGACCACAGATAGAAAATCACCCGCTGTTTCCCAAACGAACCAACGTGCAACTGGTGGAAGTGATAGATCGCCAGACGCTGCGCATCGGCATTTGGGAACGTGGCGCCGGTTTTACCCTGGCCTCCGGCAGCAGCAGCTGCGCGGCCGCCAGCGTCATGCGCAAGTTGAATCGGGTCGATGACAACGTCAACGTTCAGATGCCGGGCGGCCAGTTGCAGATTAGCTTCAGCGGGGATTTTCACGTCCGCATGCGCGGACCGGTGCATAAAATCGCCAGCCTGACGCTGGACGAAGACTGCTTTATCGGCGGAGAAGAAGCCCTGCGTCAGGGTGGAAAACACTGATATTCAAATAGGATGGCAGACGAATAAAAATGAGTTAATCGAACAATGTGCGCAGCCGGTATCTATAGATCAAATACCGCCGCGCACAGAGTTAAAATCTCACTTATAAAAAATCATAAAAATAAAAAACCAGCAAATTAAAGTCATACAAATAATCATTCAGCTTAAAAGCACCTCAAAAAAACCGAAAAACGCAAAATGATCTATATCCACGATCAATCCTTTGTATTTAAATGATTTACCATCCATAAAATACGCCCCATTGCGACGCTAACAGGTTGTATTTTGCCGCTTATCCATGGCAGGATTACGCCGTTCAAGGGCTGCAGCCTGTTTTCGCGCCTTTTTGAACGGTTGGCGCAGGGTGCATCAACCTGTCGCCGTTTTATGATCATGGAGAGATTATTTTCAATGAAAACGACCTTCACTCTTTGTTCCGTAGCGCTTGCCGCCAGTTTGCTGGCAGGATGTGCAACGGAGTCCTCCCGTTCTTTGGAAGTGCCAAAAGTGGCTTCCTACAACACCACCTATCAAGGCCAGCGCAGCCCCATCGCCGTCGGCAAATTTGATAACCGCTCCAGCTACATGAACGGCATTTTCTCTGACGGTGTCGATCGCTTGGGCAACCAGTCCAAAACCATCCTGATCACCCATCTGCAGCAAACTGGCCGCTTCAACGTGCTGGACCGCGCCAATATGGATGAGCTGAAAACCGAAGCCGGCATTAAGGGCAAAGCGCAAACGCTCAAAGGCGCCAACTACGTGATTACCGGTGATGTGACTGAATTTGGCCGCAAGGAAGTCGGCGATCACCAACTGTGGGGTATTCTGGGTCGAGGTAAGTCGCAGGTGGCTTACGCCAAGGTGAACCTGAATGTGGTTAACGTCCAAACCTCGGAAGTGGTGTATTCCAGCCAGGGCGCAGGCGAATACGAGTTGTCCAACCGTGAAATCATCGGCTTTGGCGGCACCGCCAGCTACGATTCTACCCTGAACGGCAAAGTGTTGGATCTCGCGGTACGCGAGGCGGTAAACAATCTGGTTGCCGGGATCGAAAGTGGCGCATGGCGCCCTGCTAACTAACGGAATAGAAGCAGCATTATGATAACTAAAAAAATGGGCGGGGTGCTGTTCGCAGCCACCCTGCTGGCCGGCTGTGCCGCGCCAAAAACGATCTACAATTGGGATGGGTATCAAACTTCTCTTTATCAATATTATCAGCAAGATGGGGAAAGCCCTGAGCAGCAGATCGCCACGCTGAAAACCCTCATCGAAAAATCCCGCGCCAAGGATAAAGCCGTACCGCCGGGCCTGCATGCGCAGCTCGGTCTGCTCTACAGCAAAACCGGCAATACCGGCCAGGCATTGACTGAGTTCAACACGGAAAAATCGCTGTTCCCTGAGTCAGCGCCGTTTATGAATTTCTTGCTGAGCAAAGATAAGGGAAGTTTTAAATGAAGCGTGCATTAGGCTTATTCAGCGTGATTGCCACGCTGCTGCTAACCGGCTGCGCCAAACAGGCGCCTTACGATTACGCCGCATTCCATGAAAGCAAACCCAAATCGATCCTGGTGCTGCCGCCGGTTAACCATTCGCCGGATGTCAAAGCCGGCCATAGCGTGCTTTCCACCACCACGCTGCCTTTGGCCGAAGCAGGCTACTATGTATTCCCGGTCGCGGTGGTTGAAGAAACCTTCCAGCAAAATGGCCTGACTAACGCCAACGATATCCGCGCGGTCAGTATCCAAAAACTGCATAGCATTTTTGGCGCCGACGCGGTGCTTTATCTTGATGTCACGCAATATGGAACCAGCTATATGGTGCTCAACAGCGAGACGCGCGTGACCGTCAATGCGAAACTGGTTGATCTGCGCAGCGGCAAGCAACTGTGGGCCGGCGTCGCCAGCGCATCCAGCAATGAAAACAACAACAACTCCAGCGGCGGTTTGCTGGGTATGGTCATTAGCGCTGCCGTGGCGCAAATCGTCGATACCATCAGCGACAAAGGCTTCGATATCGGCGCCATCGCCAATACCCGCCTGCTGTCGGCCACCGGCAGCAACGGCGCCATTCTCTATGGCCCACGCTCACCGCATTACGCCGGCCAACGTTAACCCGCACTCCAGGCGGCCGCTCGCGGCTGCCTGCATTGAATTTTCCCTTTTGCCAAAAATAGCCCATGCTAAAAGAGGATATGGCGGGAACAAGGCCAATCCCTCACCTCTTTCTGGCTAACCGGGATGCTGGTTCATGACGAAAAAAACCACGCTGCTGCAATTTTTTCATTGGTATTACCCCGATGGGGGTAAGCTATGGCAGGAAGCCGCGGAACGCGCACCGCACATTGCCGGACTGGGCATCACCGATCTGTGGCTGCCTCCCGCCTATAAGGGCGCTTCCGGCGGTTATTCGGTGGGTTACGACAGTTATGATCTGTTCGATCTGGGCGAGTTCGATCAAAAAGGCAGCCGCGCCACCAAATACGGTGATAAAGAGGCGCTGACCCATGCCGCCGCCACGCTGCGCGACAACGGCGTGCGGGTGATTTACGACGTGGTGTTCAACCATAAGCTCGGCGCCGACGAGAAAGAACAGGTCCACGTGTACCGAGCGGACGTCAACAACCGCAACAATATCAACGATCAGGGCTTCGACGCGCTGGCTTATACGCGTTTTACTTTCCCCGGCCGCCAGGGTACCCACTCCCAATTTATTTGGGATTATAAATGTTTTGGCGGGGTCGATTACATTGAACAACCGGATGAAAAAGGCGTGTTCAAAATCGACAATGACTACGGCGACGACGGCTGGAACGATCAGGTCGGCGGCGAGAAAGGCAATTACGATTATCTGATGGGCGCCGACGTGGAGTTTCGCAACACGGCGGTGGCGGAAGAGTTGAAGTTCTGGGCGCGCTGGCTGATGGAAACCCTGCCGTGCGACGGATTCCGGCTGGATGCCGCCAAACACATTCCGGCCTGGTTCTTTAAGGAGTGGGCGGACCATGTGCGCGACGCCGCACAGCGCGACCTGTTTATCGTCGCGGAATACTGGTCACACGATTTGGCGGCGTTACGGCAGTATATTGACCTGGTGGACGGCAAAGTGATGCTGTTCGACGTGGCGTTGCACCTGAAGTTTCATCAGGCCTCGAAGCAGGGCGACGGATTCGACATGACGCAGATTTTTACCGACACCCTGACCGCCGCCGATCCGGCACACTCGGTCACGCTGGTCGCCAACCACGACACTCAGCCGCTGCAGTCGCTGGAAGCCCCGGTCGAGCCTTGGTTTAAACCGCTGGCCTACGCCCTGATCCTGCTGCGCGAACAGGGTGTGCCCTGCGTGTTTTATCCTGACCTGTACGGTGCCAGTTATAAAGACAAAGGCGGCGACGGCAATGAATACCAGATTGATATGCCGGTGATCCCCGAGCTGGAAAAATTGATCCAGGCGCGTCAACGCTTTGCCAACGGCGTGCAAACCGATTATTTTAACGATAGAAACTGTGTGGCCTTCAGCCGCAGCGGCACCGCTGATACCCCCGGCTGCGTAGTGGTGCTCACCAATGGCGCCGAAAACGGCAAAGCGGTTTCTCTGGGCGCGGAATTGGCGCATAAAACCTGGCGCGACCTGCTCGGCAACCGTCAGGATGAAGTCACCACCGACGATCAGGGGAACGCCACTTTCCCGGTAAACGGTGGCAGCGTCAGCGTCTGGGTGCTGGCCGAAAACCTGTAGCAAAACCGCCGTCGCGGCGATGAGTCACCCCGGCGGCAAAACTAATTTTTGCCTTTCAGGTCTAAATTGCGGTATCACCTAAGCAAACCATTCACACAGGAGCCTAAATAGGGTACAAGGCTGCATGAAAATTCCAAAACGACTCCAGCCATTGGTAGATGATGGTTTAATCGACGACGTCATCCGCCGTTTAAAGAGTGGCAAAGAAGCCGACGTCTTTATCGTGCGTTGCGGCGAAGAGATCCGCTGCGCCAAAGTCTACAAAGAAGCAGACAAACGTAACTTCAAGCAGGCCGTCAATTATCAGGAAGGCCGTAAAGTGCGTAACAGCCGCGATGCCCGCGCCATGAGCAAAGGTTCCAAATTCGGCCGCCAGCAACAGGAAGAAGCCTGGCAGAATACCGAGGTCGATGCGCTGTACCTGCTCGCCAAAGCGGGCGTGCGCGTGCCTCAGCCGGATATTTGCCTGGATGGCGTGCTGTTGATGGAGCTGATTACCGACGAAGAAGGCCTGGTTGCGCCGCGCCTGAGCGATGTGAGCCTGACGCAGGAACAAGCGTTGGCCGATCACGCGGTGATGATGAACTACGCGGTGCGTATGCTGTGCGCCGGGCTGGTGCATGGCGATCTGTCGGAGTTCAACGTGCTGATGGACAAAAATGGGCCGGTGATTATCGATCTGCCGCAGGTGGTGGACGCCGCTGCCAACAATCACGCAAAAAGCATGTTCGAGCGCGATATCAACAATATGTCGAATTTTTACGGTCAATACGCGCCGGAACTGCTCAACAGTAAATATGCCAAAGAGATCTGGGCGCTGTATCAGGAAGGCAATCTGACGCCGGAAAGCGTGCTGACCGGGAAGTTCGTGGAAAGCAGCAAGCGCGCCGATGTCGGTTCAGTACTGGAAGAGATTCAGGCAGCCAGCGAAGAACACCAGCGCCAGCTGATGGCCCGCAACGAAGAAGATTAATCTGCGCCCCGGTCATTCTGCCGGGGCCTTATTCTATTTTGAAAACGTCGGGGTACCTTTCGGTCGCCGCTTCATGATAAATATCCCCCAGATAGCCGGCAATATCGGCCTCGGTCAACGCCCCCGGCAGTACGATATCGTAACTGCGCACATATTTGCGCTCCGGCAGCGTCACGCGGAACAGTAGCCACTCTTCCCCCACCCTTTTAACGCCCATCAGGCGGCCGAACACATTAAAAATCATCATCCGCATTCCCTCCTTCACGCGTTTTACGCTATAACAAGCTAGCCTCCTCGCACCCAAAAGGAAAACCAATGACCGCTAATGCACCGCAGTTCTGGCGCGACCCGCAGTTGCCCTTTGTGGAGGCCCGCGCCATCGCGGATGGCCGCAAGGTCTGTTATGCCCTGCACAGCCATGAAATCTTTTCCATCGGCACCATCACCGACGGCACCAGCATTTATATTAACGGTAGCAGGCAGTGGCAGGTCAGCGCCGGCGACGTGGTGATAATCAACCCGCAGCAGGCCCACGCCTGCAACCCGATCGACGGCCAGCGTTGGTCATACATCATGTTTTATATCGATACCGCCTGGCTGGGCGAATTGCAACGGGAGATAGCCGGCGGCGACGGCGATTTTATCCCATTCAAAGAAGTGCTCAGCCGCGATCCGCAGCTGTTCAGCGGTCTGAACCGGCTGTATGGACTCTTGACTGACCCGCAATGCGGCAATCTGGAAAAACACATTGCCCTGGTGGAGTATTTTACCGATCTGCAAATCCGGTTGGGCGAAGCGCAACCCTCCGCCATTGTCGCCCACCCCAGACTGGAAGCCGCGGCCGCCTTTATCAGCCAACATTGCACCCAACCGCTGACGCTGGAGGCGATCTGCCAGGCGGCGGCGCTGTCGCCCTCCTACCTGATCCGCGCCTTCAAGCAGCATTACGGCATGACGCCGCACGCCTATCTGGTGAATCGCCGTATCCAGTTCGGCCACAGGTTGCTAAAACGCGGCTACCCTATCGCCGCAGTCGCCAGCGAAAGTGGCTTTGCCGATCAGGCGCACTTCCAGCGCACGTTTAAACAGTTGCTGGCCGCTACCCCCGGCCAGTATCAAAACCCGCGTTAAGCACCGTCGACCAACAGATAACAGGCGCTGGCCGCCAACAGCAGCGCCATCAGCCGATTAAAACGCTGCACGTTGCGGGCTCGCTGCAACAAACCGGTCAGCATCGCGCCGGCGTAGGCCCAGCAGGCCACCGAGGCGTAACAGATAACGCCATAAATCACCGCGAACTGCCACAGCAGCAGCCGGTCACCGTCGGCGACAAACGCCCCCAGGCTGGCCACCGACGCCAGCCAGGCTTTGGGATTCAACCACTGCATTAGCGCGCCGTACCAGAATGACGGCGCCTGACGCTGCTGGTCGTTGCCCAGCCGCCCCTCTTCAAAGGCCAGTTGATAAGCCATAAACAGCAAGAATGCGACGCCCCCCCACTGGATGATCTTCGTCAGCACCGGCCACAGGGTCAGCAGTTGGTGCAATCCCAGACCAATCAGGATCAGCAGCAGGGTAAACCCCAGCGTGGCGCCAAGCACATGGCGCAGAGTAGCGTTAAAACCGAATTGCGCCCCGGCGCTCAGGGCAAGGATATTGACCGGGCCGGGGGTGATGGAAGCGGCCAACGCAAAAGCGGCCATGGAAAAGTAAATATTCATGATTACTAGCACCTGAGAAAAATTTCACAGATGCCAGATTGCCGCTCAGGGGCGGCAAAGTATTGAACAAAATTACCCTGATGCCGCTCACTGAGCCGGCATCAGGCCGATAAAGGTGGTTTTCTTGCGCGGACCGGTCATCAGCGCCTCCAGTTTCTCCACGCATTGCAGATAGTGCGGGGTCTTTTTATGGGCGGCAACCGCCTGCTCATCCTTATAGGCTTCATAGATATAAAACCGCGTCGGGATGTTTTCATCCTGCAGCACGTCAAAGCGCAGGTTACCCGGCTCTTCGATCGCCCCCAGATGGTTGGCGCGGAAAACTTCAATAAACTCGTCGATTTTGTCCTGCTTAACGTTAATTTCGACCAAAGTGACGTGCATGGCGGCTCCTTGTTTAACCTTGAAATCACTGTTCTTTCAAACCATAGGTTTATTCCCTCTGATTTACCCTGCGCGGCGGCAATTTTGCAGTACAGCTCACAAATCCCACCGCCCCCACGTGTTGCTCACGCGAAGGCGCGAACCCGGCATCTATAGTTAAGATCCCAACCCCAGAGAGTGTGAACTATGGATAACTATTTGATGGCGCTGGATGCAGGCACCGGCAGCGTTCGCGCGGTAATCTTCGATCTGGCGGGCAATCAGATCGCGCAGGGCCAGGCTGAGTGGCGGCATCTGGCGGTGTCTGGGGTGCCCGGCTCAATGGAATTTGATTTAACCCACAACTGGCAATTGACCTGCCAGTGCATCCGGCAGGCGTTGCAAAACGCAGGCCTGACTGGCCAGGCTATCCGCTCTGTAGCCTGCTGCTCAATGCGCGAAGGCATAGTGCTGTACGATCGCAACGGCGTACCGATTTGGGCCTGCGCCAATGTGGATGCGCGTGCCAGCCATGAAGTCAGCGAACTCAAAGAGCTGCATAACAATAATTTCGAAAGCGAAGTGTACCAATATTCCGGCCAAACGCTGGCGTTGAGCGCCATGCCGCGCCTGCTGTGGCTGGCCCACCACCGGCCGGACATCTATCGGCAGGCGGCGACGTTGACCATGATCAGCGACTGGCTTGCGAATATGCTGAGCGGCGAACTGGCGGTGGATCCTTCCAATGCAGGCACCACCGGCATGCTGGATTTGGTCAGCCGCGACTGGCGACCGGCGCTGCTCGATATGGCCGGGCTACGCGCCGATATTCTGTCGCCGGTGAAAGAGACCGGCAGCCTGCTGGGACAGGTTACCGCAGCGGCGGCAGAGCAAAGCGGCCTGCTGCGCGGCACGCCGGTGGTGATGGGCGGCGGCGACGTTCAACTGGGCAGCCTGGGGCTGGGCGTGGTGCATGCCGGGCAAACGGCGGTGTTAGGCGGCACCTTCTGGCAGCAAATCGTCAACCTGCCGGAACCGGCCACCGATCCGGACATGAACATCCGCATTAACCCGCACGTGATCCCCGGCATGGCACAGGCGGAATCCATCAGCTTCTTCACTGGGTTGACCATGCGCTGGTTCCGCGACGCCTTCTGCGCCGAGGAAAAACTGATGGCGGAACGGCTGGGCGTAGATGCTTACAGCCTGTTGGAAGAGATGGCGGCGCGGGTGCCGCCGGGTGCCTACGGGGTGATGCCGATATTTTCCGACGCCATGCACTTCAAAACCTGGTATCACGCCGCGCCGTCGTTTATCAATATGTCGCTCGACCCGGAACGCTGCAATAAGCAAACCCTGTTCCGCGCGCTGGAAGAGAACGCCGCCATTGTCTCCGCCTGCAATCTGGAGCAGATCGCCAGCTTCTCGGGCGTGCAGGCGCACTCGCTGGTGTTCGCCGGCGGCGGTTCTAAGGGCAAATTGTGGAGCCAGATCCTGAGCGATGTCACCGGCCTGACCGTTCGCGTGCCGGTGGTGAAAGAAGCCACCGCGCTGGGCTGCGCGATTGCCGCCGGCGTCGGCGCCGGGTTGTATGAGTCGCTGGCGGCCACCGGTGAAAAACTGGTGCGCTGGGAGCGTGAATATCAGCCGGATAGCGCCAATCATGAACTCTATCGACAGCAAAAACACACCTGGCAGCAGATCTACGCCGATCAGCTCACGCTGGTGGATCACGGCCTGACCACCTCAATGTGGAAAGCGCCGGGGTTGTGATGCCCTGGGCGCAGTCTGCTGCGCCCGCCGCATAAGCTTATGCCCATTGAGCCTTTAACCTGCCGTTCTGCCGCAACCCGCCGTTTTGCTTGCCCTACATGATTATTCCCCCTCAGAAACAGTGTAACTACGGCAAACGGATTTATCCGCCGCCAATGCCTGCGTAAATTGTGATCTCTGTCACTCCGCACCTTACCGTGCGGTGTACGCACTCACCTGAGACGAGCGGTACTATGCTGAATAATAAAGATAAACCTGCATCATCACCCTGGCTGGCGATCTTCTCGCTGACGGTCGCCTGCTTTGTGATGGTCACTACCGAGTTTCTGCCGATCGGCCTGCTGACCAATATCGCGCCGTCGCTGGACGTCAGCACCGGCAAGGCGGGCCTGATGGTTACCGTGCCCGGCATCGTGGCGGCGATAGCCGCGCCCGCGCTGAGCCTGGCAGCCGGCCGGCTCGATCGTCGTCTGCTGATGCTGGCGTTGAGTCTGTTGCTGGTGGTGTCCAATCTGGTTTCGGCGCTGGCGGTTAACTTCCCTATGATGCTGCTCGGTCGCGTGCTGCTGGGAGTCTGCGTCGGCGGTTTCTGGGCCTTCGCCGCCAACTACGGCCGCCATCTGGTGCCGGAAGCCAGCCAGGGCCGCGCCACCGCGCTGATCCTGAGCGGTATTTCGGTCGGTGCGGTATGTGGCGTGCCCGCGGGCGCGCTGATTGGCGACCTGTTCGGCTGGCGCGCCGCTTTCTTTGGCAGCGCGGTGCTGGCGGTGGGTGTGCTGTTGGCGCAGCTGCGCTTGCTGACGTCGGTGCCGCCCACCCAGCCGGTCACACCGCGTGATCTGCTGCTGCCGCTGCGTTTGCCGATGGCGCGTACCGGGTTGATCGCCATCGTTTTGCTGTTTATCGGCCATTTTGCCGCCTACACCTACCTGAAACCGCTGCTGCAACAGGTGTTTATCCTTAGTCCGTCGGCGATTTCATTGCAACTTCTGGCCTACGGCGCCATCGGCCTGCTCGGCACCTTCCTCGGCGAACGCCTGGCGGAGCGCAGCCTGCGCGCCACCTTTATCCTGATCGCCGTCATGCTGGCCGCCATCCTGATCGTTTCGCCGTTCCTCAGCGGCATTGCCGGCGCCACGCTGATGGTGATGGTTTGGGGGTTGGCGTTCGGCGCCGTGCCGGTTTGCGCCACCAACTGGATGTTTGCCGCGGTGCCACAGGCGCCGGAGGCCGGCCAGGCGCTGCTGGTCTGCGTGATCCAGATTGCGCTGGCCTCCGGCGCACTGCTGGGCGGGGAAGTGGTCGACTGGCAGGACGTCAGCAGCGCCATGCTGTTCGGCGGTGCCCTCACCCTTTCCGCCGCGCTGGTGTTCGGCTTGACCTTGCGTTCCGGCATGATTGGCGCTAAACAGTCATAATCATTGTCTATCCACAGAAACACCCCGGTCCTCCGACCGGGGTTTTGCACTGAGAGCGTTATGGATCATCATTTACTCGCCATCCGGGTGTTTAACCGCGTGGTGGAAACCGGCGGATTCACCCGCGCGGCAGACTCGCTGCGGATGCCCAAGGCCACCGTCACCAAGCTGATCCAGAACCTGGAAGATCACCTGCAGACCAAGCTGTTCCAGCGCACCACCCGCAGCGTGTCTGTTACCCCTGAGGGCGAGTGTTACTACCAGCGCACGGTTAAGTGGCTGGCGGAACTGGAGCAGATGGAAGGCTGCATGACCGAATCCCAGAGCGCGCCGCAGGGCGTGCTGCGCATTGATGCCGGTGGCTCGACCGCTCGCCAACTGCTGGTGCCGGCGCTGCCGGACTTTATCGAGCGTTATCCGCAGATTCAGATTGATTTGGGCGTCAGCGACCGCTTGATCGATCTGATCAACGACAGCGCCGACTGCGTGATCCGCAGCGGCCCGCTGGCCGATTCCAGCCTGATTGCCCGCCGCCTGTTCGAGCTGGAATGGGTCACCTGCGCCACGCCAGCCTATCTGGCGCGTTACGGCACGCCGAAACACCCCTGCGATCTGGAGCTGGGTTACCCGTTGGCGCACTATCGCCATGCGCTGAACGATCGCATCCAGCCGCTGCACTTCGTTGATCGGGGCAAAGAGATCGACATCCAGCACCGCTATCACGTCAGCGTCAACGAAAGCAACGCGCTGCTGGCGGCGGCGCTGGCCGGCCTGGGCATCATCCAGACCTTCCGCTTTATGGCGCAACCGCATCTGGACAACGGCGAACTGGTCAGCCTGCTGCACGACTGGCAACCGCCATCGGAGCAAATGTACGTGGTGTATCCCTCTAACCGCCATCTTAGCGCCAAGCTGCGGGTGTTCATCGACTGGGCGGTGGAGGCCTTTAAATAGCCGACAACTGCGGCTATAGTTGTGCATTCTCTGGGCAACAAGAACTTAAATCATGCGTATCGAACGACTTTCCGCACACCGCCAGCGCATTGGCGAACTGGCTGCTTTGCTGCATCAGGAGTGGCGTGATTTCTCGCCGTGGAGCAGCCACGAGAAAATCAGCCAGCGCTTTGAACAACGCTGTGAACCGCAGCATTCCGGTATGACGCTGCTGGCGCTGTCACCGCAACAACACATCCTCGGCACGGCCAGCCTGGTCATTTACGATCTGGCGGATAAGCCGGAGCGCAAATTCTGGCTGGGCGAAGTTTTCACCCATCCGAAGCACCGCGGTTTGGGCGTCGCACGCCGCCTGATCGACCAGTGCATTACCCACTGCAAACAGAAAAACATCACCGAACTGTATCTCTACACGCCGGACCAACAGCCGCTGTATCAAAAGCTGGGCTGGCAACCGGTAGAGCAACGCCAGGTTTCAGGCGAAGAAGTGACGGTGATGTGTCGCACGCTGTAACCCGGCGCTTTGTGATAGTATTGAGCCTAATATTGTTATCATTCTACAGGCACTGACCATGGCATATATTCCCAAAAACTACGCAAGGCTGGAGACCGGCTACCGCGAAAAAGCGCTGAAAATTTTCCCGTGGGTCTGTGGGCGCTGTTCACGCGAATTCGTTTACTCCAACCTGCGCGAGCTGACGGTTCACCATATCGATCACGACCACAGCAACAACCCGGAAGATGGCAGCAACTGGGAAATGTTGTGCCTGTACTGCCACGACCACGAACACTCCAAGTACACCGAAGCAGACCAATATGGCTCAACGGTGATCGCCGGTGAAGACGCGCAAAAAGACGTCGGCGTAGCGACCCATAATCCGTTCGCCAACCTGAAATCGATGTTGAAAAAGTAATGCCGCCGCTGCGGATGCACACTGTCGCATCCGCAAAAAGCCATTAAGCTAGCAACTTATTAAGCTAATAAAAAAAACAAAAAACCGTCCCTTCCTCCATTTCCCAGAGCATTCCTACTTACCCACTTGATAAGTTACCAGCAAAATAAGCTGCAAAGTTAACAGCATACTGGCTTGGCAAGCGGCCACCGTTGGTGCATATTGTCCACAAGTTGTTCTTGTTAACCTGTTTAATTATCAACCTAATAAGCGCATTAACTTAATAAGTAACTAGCTTAATAAGTTAGCAGCTTGATAACTTGAGAGATGGCAGCATGATTGTTTTGATTGGCTCGCAAAAAGGTGGCGTAGGAAAATCGACCAAGGCGGTCAATATCGCCGGATATCTGATCCTCAAACAGGGGAAAACCGCCATCATCGTCGATGCTGACGATCAGAAATCAATCATGACCTGGTATAACGATCGCCAGAATGTGGAGGGCCTGCCGCATATCCCGGTGGTCGCCGCCTCGGGTAAAATCAAAGAGACCCTGCTGGAATTGGATCGTCATTACGATTACGTGATTGTCGATACCGCCGGCCGCGACAGCGCCGAACTGCGCTCCGGCCTGCTGGCGGCCGATCTGTTCCTCTCTCCGCTGCGCCCGTCGCAAATGGATCTCGACACCATAGGTTATCTGTCGGAAATGTTTTCTACCGCGCAGGAATATAACGAGAAGGTGAAAGGCTACATCGTGCTGAACATGTGCCCGACCAATATCTTTATTAACGAAGCCAACGAAGCGGCGCAGGTACTGAGCGAATACCCGGAATTTACGCTGGTCAGCAACCGCCTGTGCGATCGCAAGATTTATCGCGATGCCTGGGGTGAGGCGATCACCGTGCACGAGGCGCACAACGCCAAGGCGCAGGCGGAAATCGAAAACCTGGTGAAAGAGGTTATCCTGTGAAAAAGCGCACCCCTACCCACCGCATGTCGGAAGACGAGTTTATCAATAGCGCCACCTCCCACACCCTGATTGCCCCCGTTGCCGAAGCCAAACCCCAGGGCCGTAAACGCACCTACAAGGCGATTTCGGTCAGCCTGACCGACAACCACGTCGACGCCATCGATGAAATCATTGTGCAGGCGGCACGTAATGGCGTGGTGCGCATTACCCGTTCCGACATCATCAAGCTGGCCATTGACGGGCTGGCCGAAAAGAGCGAAGAACATCTCCTGCAGTTGCTGAAAAAGCTGTAATTAACCTCATAGCCTGCCAGCTTAATAAGTTGGCAGGCTAACAATGGGCGTTACAACCCATTACCGGCAACCGCGCACTGGTAATCCTGGATCTCTCCGGCGGAGCCCAGATTCAGGTCGGTCAATTTTAAACGGTTGGCCAGCAAAATCATCTCACCTTCAGGAGTCACCGCCAGCGCCAGCCCATAATTGGCTATATTGTCGCCCTGCTCCACCACATATTGTTGCAGCAGCCTGAAAGGGTCTTCTTTGGTTAAATCAACGCCGACCAATTTTCTGGCCAAATATTGATGGCCGACCAATTTTTCCGCCAGCGGCTGCCAGCGTTGATCTATTTCTTTCGCTTGTTGCTCAAGCTGGGCATATACATCCTGACGCAGACAGGCGATATGAATGTGCAATTGATTTTGGGAGCGGCCATATTTTGAATTTATCGCCAACGATAACCAGGCGTCTTTTAGAGGCTTTCCCATCTCTGTGGATATATGGCTGCGATTTCCCCATGCCTGGGAAAAATAAGGCGGCGCTTGCTCCGTTTGCAGCTCTGGGCTCTCAATACCGCTGACCTTTTCGGTTGGCATCACCAGATCGTGATAAGGACCTTTGCTGTCTTTGAACAGCACATAACCTTCATCTAAATCAACGCGTAAGCAAGGATACGGATCGTTATTCTCTTGCTGATTGGGCACGCACTGTTGGCTGACAATCTGCCACAACGCATCCTGGTTGCCGCGCCCGAAGAAAAACCATAACACCACTGCCAAGATCAAAATAACAAGCAAGATAATTAATAGCTTTAGAAACCTTTTCATCACCACTCCATGTTCAATATTTCCTTCACCAGAGGCGGCCAGCATAAATCAGCCGGCGATAAACGGCCAGGATATTATGCCGCCCGTGGGATCGCCCTTCGCTTTCCGAACCATAAATAATTAAAAATAAGGTTGAACGCAGGTAATTTAAGGTAAATTAATGCCGATTTGGAATATCGCCATGATATAAACAGGCCCATATATCCCGTTTAATAAGGAACGCTATAACATGCAAGCTACGGATAAGCAGTTTCATTACCTGGATGTCGGTTCAGGTTTCCCATTATTACTTGGCCACAGTTACCTGTTCGATCGGCATATGTGGGAACCGCAGCTCGATGCGTTGGCCAAACATTATCGCGTTATCGTTCCGGATCTCTGGGGGCACGGCGAATCGCCGCAGCTGCCGGCTTCGCACGCCAGCCTGTCGGATATCGCCGCCGACCACCTGGCGCTGATGGATCAACTCGGCATCAAAGAATTCGGCATCGTCGGTTTGTCCGTCGGCGGCATGTGGGGTGCAGAATTAGCGGCAGTGGCGCCCGAGCGGGTTAAAGTGCTGGTGCTGCTGGGTAGTTACCTGGGCGACGAAACCTCTGAGGAGCGCCAGCGCTATTTCGCCATGTTGGACGCAGTCGATCGGGCGGGGGCGATCACCTCGCCGTTACTGGAATACATCGCCGCACAGTTTTACTCCGACAATGTCCCCGAGTCGCTGTTGCAACCATTGATTGCGCATTTGCAAAGCCTTCCCGCCAACCTGCTGCGCAGCAGCATAGTGCCGCTGGGCAAAATGATCTTCGGCCGTCCCGATAAACTGGCGCTGCTGGAAAAAATTACCGCAGCAACCCTGGTGATCACCGGCGAGCAGGATAAACCGCGCCCGCCGGCAGAAGGCCAGCAAATGGCGGATATCCTCGGCTGCAAACATGTGTTGATCCCCGGCGCCGGGCATATCAGCAATCAGGAAAACCCGGAAGCGGTAACCCAAGTACTGTTGGCTTTCCTGGCCGAAAATACCGCCTCTCGGTTTTGATAACGTTCTACCGGGCCAAATGGCCCGGAATTCTGCCTCAGTTAAGCCATTTTCGATCGCGGGTGAAGGAAACGGTCAACCACAAATCCTCAGTATCCATCCCCAGACCCGACTGGATTTCTTCGCGCATCGCGTCCAGCTCCTCCAATTTAACCCCTTCCAACACCCCCATCAGGATATTGATTTCTACAATGCTGATGCGGCCATCATTCTGACAGTAACTGTGATAATCGATGATATTGTGTTTCGCCACCATCATACCCATGGTCTTTTCAACCAGGGCATTCAGCTCGATCGGTGCCACACGCAGCATATCTTTCAGGGATGGGCGCAAAATTTTAGCCACCGAAGGCAACATGGCTAAAGCGATTACCACCAAAAGCGCCGGGTCTACGTAAGGAGCCAACCAGGCATAGTCCGTTTTGGTCAACAAGAAGGCTACAGTGAAGCTTATCAACAATCCCAGCGCCAACAGCGCATCGACAAACCAGCTGATATTGTCGAAAGAGACCAACGTTGATTGCACCCGTTGATTGCGCTTTTTAACGTAGAAGTAGTAGCTGAAATTGATGAAGGTAAATAGCAATGCATACAGTATCGCCCCGCCAAACTCTACCGAAGTGCCGCCCTGCAACAGCCCCTGGACACCGTTCAGCAACGCATACAGCGCAATTACGCCGATAAATATGCCCTCGGTGGTCAACACCATGGGCTCCAGATGCCAAAAGCCGAACTGAAAGCGCCGCGAATACTCTTTTTTGATCAACCGTGCAGTTAATACCATCAGCAGTTTAATCAGCGTGGCTATCAGAGAAAACATGCCGTCAAACAAGATGGCTTCAGAACCTGTCCATACGCCAACTACGATACCTACTACGGCAACCATCAGCATCATCAATGCCGATTGCTTTAACAACCTTGTTTCTTGCGCCATATTATCCTCAGGGTGACAGGCTATAATTCCCCAAATTATAAGCAAGTTAGTGCGTAATTGCCTGATGTGTCCTGTTTCGAGGAAAGAAACCCCTGCTCCCGCAGTATCGCCTGCCCCTGCTCCGCCAAAATAAACTCGGCCAAGGGTTGCGCCTGCGGGGCCAACAGGCACAGGCCGTAATCGGCTTCAATCACCAGAGGCGGCGGCAACTGCCGCACCGCTAACTCGGGATAGCGCGCCAATGCGGTGCCATAGCTGGCGTAACCGAGAAAGATATCCGCCTGCCCGCTGTTAATCAGATACTCCGCCGCTAACCGATCCTGTGGAACAGGCGCCGAATCTGCACCGCCCACCAGCGCCAACGCTCTGCTTCGCAGTGCTTCCCCTTGTCCCGGCATTGCCCCTTCAAGGCGATCAAACAGCTGCTGCGCATAGTCGCCGGAAGGATCGGCCCCCGGCGTCGAAGTGGCGACTCGCCAACGCGAGTCCAGCAGTACCTCGAGTAACGGCAGTTCTGTCAGCCCGGCTACGTTGCGCACCGTGGCACACAGCCGATTACCGGCGAAGGACTCCACCCGTTGCGCCAGCCGCAAGTCCACCAGGCGCTGCGGATGCGCCAGATTGGCGGAGGCAAAAATATGCGGCGATTCTCCCCTCTCGATACGCTGGCGTAGCAGCCCCGCCGGGCCGAATACCGTTTCCACCCCGCAATCGCTCTGCGCCTGAAACGCCGTCAGCAAAGGGCCAAATGCCCCCTTCAGACTGCCGGCGGCAAACAGCAAAATGTTATTCATTTCGATGTTCCCTTTGGCTGCGAAAGAGCGGTACCAGCGTTTCAAACCGTTGACCGTTGACCTGCAATGTCACCCGCTCAATGGCTACATCAAACAGGGGCGACAGGCTCTCCGCCGTCAATACCCCGGCACAGGTGCCGATTCGCTGCTGCCCCGCAATCCCCAACAGCAAGGCGCGATCGGCCACCGCGTGGGCATGGTTGGGTTGATGGGTAGAAAACATCACCGCCATCTGTCTCTCACGCGCCAGGCGCGAGATCAGGCTCAGCACCCGATCCTGATGGTGGAGATCCAACGCGGACGTCGGTTCATCCAGCATCAGCACCTCACAGCACATCGCCAATGCGCGGGCAATCAGCACCAATTGCCGCTGGCCACCGGACAAGCTGCCGAATTCACGATCGGCAAAACTCAGCATATCCAGCGACTGCAATGCCTCTTTTGCCAGCCGGCGATCCTGCGCCGAAGGTGTGCGAAACAGGCCCACGTAGCGTGCTCGCCCCATCAACACGATATCCAGTACCCGGTAAGCAAAGGGAGCCGTGAAATGCCGCGGCACAAAACCGATGCCGCCACGGCATTCAACGGTGCCCTGCTGCAACGGCAAGCTACCGAGCAGCAGTTGCATCAAGGTACTTTTTCCGCATCCGTTAGGGCCCAATACCGCCAGCACTTCGCCGCGCTGCAACCGTAAATTCAGTTGGTCAAACAAAGGCGCTTGGCCGGGCCAGCCAAAGCTCAGGTCATTAACCCTCAGTAAGGACTCAGCCATGCCAGCCCCTCAATTGCGCGCGACGCAACATCAAAGCAAACAACGGCGCGCCGATCAGCGCGGTCAGTATGCCCAACGGAATTTCGCTGCTGCTCAGGGTGCGTGCCAGATCGTCGATCAACACCATATACAGAGCGCCCAGGCACATTGAGGCAGGCAGTAAGCGACGATGATCCGGGCCGACCAACAGCCGGGCAACATGCGGGATCACCAATCCCACCCAGCCGATGCTGCCGCTGACGGCGACCTGCGCGGCGACAATCGCGGCGCATAAGGTCAGAATCAGCCAGCGGGTGCGCTCGACGTTGATGCCCAGCGCGGCGGCGTCTTCATCTCCCAGCGATAACAGATTGATACGCCAGCGCAATGCCAACAACAGACCACCGGCCAGCAGCAACGGCAGGAACAACATCCGCAGTTTCTGAGCGTCGGCGGTGGCGAAGCTGCCCAGCAGCCAGAACACGATGCTCGGCAGTTTCTCTTCGGTATCGGCCAGATATTGCAGCAGGCTGACGCAGGCGGAGAAAAAACCGCTGAGGATCACCCCGGCCAGCACCAGGGACAAAATATTACGCCGGGCGATGGCGCTGGTAATGGCGAAAATCAGCAGCAACGCCGCCATGCCGAACACAAAGGCGGATAACAGCAGCGCCGCCAGCGGCAGGCTGAGCAAAATAGCCAAGGTGCCGCCAAATGCCGCACCGGAAGAGACGCCAATGATATGCGGGTCCACCAGCGGGTTGCGGAATACCCCCTGCAACGCGGCGCCGCACAGGGCTAACGACGCCCCGGCGCCCATCGCCAGCAGCACTCTGGGCAAGCGCACCCCAAGAATGACCTGCCGCTGCACCGCATCCGTTCCCACGTGCGGACCGGTGAATGGCTCAAACAGGATCATCAGGCTGTGAGCCGCCGGTACCTGATAGCGGCCGATGCCCAGCGACAGCAGTGCGCAAAGCAGTGTCAGCAAGATCAGCCAGCCCAGCTTCATTGCCCACTCTGGCAGCAGCTGCTGCGGTAATACTGTCGGTAGTAGGCATCTACCCGCTGTTGCAGATTAACGTCGCTGAAACGCTGCGGATAAAGCTTTTTCGCCATCCATAATTCGCCCAACGCCAGGGCTTCCGGCATCGGATACCCCCAGGCTTTGGCATATTCAGGCATCAGGTAGACACGCTGATGCTTCACCGCGTCGATCGCCTGCCACTGCGGCGAGCGGAGGATCTGTTGCACCACCTCAGGGTAACGTTCCTGAACGAAAATCACCGCAGGGTTCCACCCCAGCACATCCTCGATCGACACCTGTTTGAACCCCTGAATATCCTTCGCCGCGACGTTCAGTGCGCCGGCATGCTGCATCATCAGCCCGGTATATTTCCCCGAACCGTAGGTGGTCAAGTCCGGGTTGGCCATATAAACCCGCACCCGTTGGTCTTCCGGCAAATCGCGCAACCGATCGGCCACCAGCGCCCGCTGCTGAAACACGTCCTGAATCAGCGCCTCGGCCTGCGGCTGGCGGCCCATCACCGTGCCAATCAGGCGAATGCCGTCCTGCAGGCCAAGGGTATAAGCCTGGTCCTCATCATTCAGCACCGGGTTCATTTTGCCTGCCTGGCTGGCCGCTTCACGGCGCAGAGATACCGCCACTACCGGAATGCCGACCCGTTCGATTTGCGCGATCATCTCCGGTGGGGCGTAATTGGCGACAAACACCACCTGCGGATGCAGGCCGAGCAGGCTTTCAATATTTACCGAGGTGAGATCGCCCGGCATCGGCATTTTCACCAAGGTGGGCGCCAGCCGCTGATAGTTAGGCCCCAGCTGTTTTTTCCAACTGCCGAGTACCCCCACCACCTGCGGCATGGCGTCGAGCTGTACCAGCAGATTCAGCGTTTGGTGTTGCAGCACCACCGCACGGGTGATGGTATCGGGTAAAGTCACCTTTCTGTTGAGCTGGTCGGTAACCTGGCGATCCGCCTGCGCGACGGACGAGAACAGGATGAAAACAAGCAGCACGCGCGGGAAACGTTTGAACATGAGGGGTTCCGGTTAACTATCGTTATATACAAAATAATATAGCGATAGTCGCAACGAAACAATCGGCGGGTTCAAACACAGCGCGTCATCCTGTCCCGCCACTGAAGTGGAATATTTCTGCCCCTGGCCCGCCAGGGACCTCACCCACGGCTTTCCACGCACAGTCATCCGGATGAAACAATATGACATTAGGCAAAGCAAACTGTCCGTTGCCGATGAAAAGTCGGCAACTTAGTTAGTTATCAACTTAGTAAGCTGATAAGCGAAACGCGGCTCTGCGCAGAACCGACGCGTTTTATCGGCTAGCGGTTAACCGAGCGAGCCATGCGGGTATAGGTGTGGCGCACGCCGCGAATCGCCACGCTGTAGGCGAAGATGTTTTCCGGCAGCGCCAGCCCCAGATAACCGGTATCGCCAATGTGGTGCAGATCGGCCCCGGCCATTTTGCTCATCAGGGCAATCTGGCGGAGGGTTTGTACGTCGGCGCCTTCCTGGGACGTCCCGATAGCCGTCATGGCCAACGCGCCCTGTTGTTGGGTAAACGCAATCAACGCCGCCACCTTTTCCTGCGACATGCCGGGAATGGTGCCCGGCGCCGGCAGCAGGACGATGTCCGCGCCGTTTTCGACAAACAGAGCGATGTCCCGCTCATTGATCAACTGGCTACCGCTTTCACGCACAATGCCGGCGCCGTGCATTTTACCGGTCACCAGCACCAGCTTGTCCCCCACGTCATCGCGAATCTGCTTCAACGCTGCGGCGATAGCCTGGTTGCTGACGCCATTATTGGGATTGCCGGTCAACACCACCATGCGGGCGCCGAGCTCATAAAGCTTGCGCGCGTTCTCTGCGGTCGCGGCGCGGCCCGCCGTCATCTGCCAAAACTCATTGTGCGTAGAGGTGAACGCCGGATCCACCGCTTCCAGATTGACCCCGATAACCCGCCCGGTCAGCCGCTGCAACTCGCACAATACCTCTTGCGGCGGCACTCCGTCGGGCAAGCCTTCGATGCGCGGCCGGTTGACGTCAAACAGGTTCAGCAACAGCATATCGGCGCCCTGGCTGGCCGCCAGCTCCGCATTGGTGACGTTATTGAGCAGCGGCTGCGTCACGGCAATGCTTTCACTGACCAGGATCCGCCCTTCACTGGCGCGAATGGCGTAAAGCAAATTGTCTTTGGTGATGTTGGCAAGATCGGTGGCGGTACAGTCGAGGTATCTTTTCATCGTGCAAGCTTCCGGTTATGATCACTAAACCAATTATGTACCACTTAGTTTTCATCGGCACAAGTGGTACACTTAATGGTCATTTCGTGGGGAAGATTCGTATGGATGAAAAACTGGCCTTGCTTCAACCGGATTCGGCAGACAGCACGCCGATTTATCTGCAACTGGCAAAAAAAATAAGGGCCGCCGTGGAGTCCGGGCAGTGGCGTTCCGGCGATGCGTTGCCTTCGGAAAGAGCGCTGATGGAAGCTTTCGGCATTGCGCGGGGGACGGCTCGCCGTGCATTTCAACACCTCGAACAGGATGGCACCATCAACCGCAATCGGGGTTCCGGCACCTTTATCGCGCCGCGCTTCGCACCCGCGTTGCCACTGCTGGAAAGTTTTACCGAGATGGTGGAGCCGCAAGGTTTCAGGGCGCAAAGCGAACTGATTGGCTTTCTGCGGCGCGGACCAACGGCAGAAGAAATGCAGGCGTTACAGCTGAGCGATGAGCAGGATGTGGTCGAATTGGTGCGCTTGCGTAAAGCCGGCGAGATCGCCATTGCCTTACAGTATTCGGTGCTTCCCGCCGCCATTTTGCCGGCGAGCGGCCTGCCGGAAGAGTCGTTGTACCACTATCTGCACTCCATCGGTCAACCCATTGTGCGTGCGACTCAGCGTTTTCGCGGCGAGATAGCCGATAAATCCGTCGCCCGCTATCTGGCGATGGAGGTGGGGGAACCGCTGCTGCTGGTGACCCGCACCGGGTTCACCCGCGAGGAAAGGCCCATCGAGTACACCCGCAGTTGGTGTTTGAATGAGTACTATGATTTTGCGCTGGAATTGAAACATTGAAAAACCCTCTCTCACCGCAGCAAGAGAGGGCGATACGATTTACTGCAGCGTAAAGCTTTGCGCCTGTACGTTGTCGGAATCCAGGCCGACAAACACGTTGAATTTGCCCGGTTCCGCGCCCCATTTCAGACTGGCGTTGTAAAACTTGAGATCCTCTTCGGTGATCGGCAGCTCCACTTGTTGTGATTGACCGGCTCGCAGCATCACCTTTTTGAAGTTGCGCAGTTCTTTCACCGGGCGGCTGACCGACGCCGTCACGTCCTGCACGTACAGCTGCACCACGGTGGCGCCGTCATATTTGCCGGTATTCTTCAGCGTGACGCTGGCGGTCAGCTTGCCGTTGCGCGCCATCGTCGGGCTGGAAAGTTTGAGATCCGACAGGCTGAAGGTGGTGTAACTCAGGCCGTAACCAAAGGGATACAGCGGGCCGTTAGGCGAGTCGAAGTAACGTGACGTGTACTTGCCCGGGTTTTCCTTGCCGAACGGCCGGCCGGTATTCAGATGGTTGTAGTACATCGGGATCTGGCCGACAGAACGCGGGAAGGTCATCGGCAGCTTGCCCTACGGGTTGTAGTCGCCGAACAGCACGTCGGCCACCGCATTGCCGCCCTCGGTGCCGCTGTACCAGGTTTCCAGCATCGCATCCGCCTGCTGGCTTTCCCAGCTCAGCGCCAACGGCCGGCCATTCATCAGCACCAGCACCAGCGGTTTGCCGGTCGCCTTCAGCGCGGCGATCAGATCCCGCTGGCTTTGCGGAATGGTGATATCGGCACGGCTGGAAGCTTCGTGCGCCATGCCCTGCGCCTCACCCACGACCGCTACCACGACATCGGCCTGTCTGGCCGCCTGTACCGCTTCATCAATCATCTGCTGCGGCGGACGGGTATCAAACACCACCGCCGGCTCATACTCGTTCAGATAGTCGATAATGCTTTTGTCCTGGGTAATGTTGGCGCCCTTGGCGTAGAGGATCTTCGCCTTGTCGCCCACCGCATGCTCCAGCCCCTGGCGCAGGGTCACCGACTGCTTGACCACGCCGGCCGCCGACCAACTGCCCATCACGTCACGCTGGCTGTCGGCCATCGGCCCAACCAGCGCAATGGTGCCTTGCTTGCTCAACGGCAGCGTCTGCTTGTCATTCTTCAGCAGCACCAGCGTTTTGCGCGCCACTACGCGCGCTTCGGCGCGATGCAGACGGCTTTCGGCATTGGTGTCCTGCGGATCGGAACCTACCGGGCCAAGGTGGTTATACGGATCTTTGAACAGGCCCATATCATATTTGGTGTTCAACACATCGCGGCAGGCGCGATCGATATCGCTTTCCGAAACCAGCCCGTCCTTCACCAGCCCCGGCAGGTATTGGTCGTAGTATTCGTCGCTCATGCTCATGTCGACGCCGGAAGTGATCGCCAGCCGCACCGCCTCGCGCACATCTTCGGCCACACCGTGCTTGATCAGCTCTTTAATCGCGCCGTGATCGCTGATGGTAATGCCGCCAAAGCCCCACTGGCTGCGCAACAGATCTTTCAGCAGCCACGGGTTGGCGGTGGCCGGAATACCGTTGATCGCGTTGAGCGATACCATCACCCCACCGCTGCCGGCGTCTACCGCTGCCTTATACGGCGGCAAATAGTCCTGATACATTTTCAGCGGGCTCATATCGACGGTGTTGTAATCGCGGCCACCTTCGGTGGCACCATACAACGCGAAGTGTTTAACGCTGGCCATCACTGAACCGGGCTGAGACGGATCGCCGTTCTGGTAAGCATCGACCATCACTTTGGCAATTTTGGACACCAGCCAGGTGTCTTCGCCGAAGCCTTCCGATACCCGACCCCAGCGCGGATCGCGGGTGATGTCGACCATCGGCGAGAAGGTCATGTTCAGGCCGTCATCGCTGGCTTCCTGCGCCGATACCCGGCCGCTGAGCGCGATGGCTTCGAGATCAAAACTGGCCGCCAGCCCCAGGCTGATCGGGAAGACGGTGCGTTGACCGTGTACCACGTCGTAGGCGAAGAACAACGGGATTTTCAGGCGGCTGAGCTGCATGGCCTGATCTTGCATCGCGCGGATATCCGGCCGGGTGACGGTGTTGAAGATAGCGCCAATCTGGCCCTTGCTGATGCCGTCGCGGATCGCTTCTTTCGGGTTGTCCGGCCCGACGCTGATTAAGCGCAACTGGCCGATTTTTTCTTCCAGCGTCATCTGTTTCATCAGGTTGGAAACGAAAGCATCACGCTTCTGGGCATTAACTCCTTGCGCCGCCCCGCTCTCCTGCGCAAAAACCGGGCTGATCGCCAGGCCGGACAGCAAACTCACCACACAAAGCCATTTCATATTGTTTTGTCTCAGGCATGTTCCCGCCGCAGCCTGCGACGGAGAGGATTAATCAAAGTGGAAAAACAGTGTGACATACTCTTTTTCACCGCAGAAATAATTTGTAATGTTAAAGGTTACAAGCTGTTAGCGGAGGCGGATAAGCCATTCTTCAGCCGTGCGCGGCTTTGCTCCGCCTCTTCGCCCAGAAAATTGACCAGCGTGGCTAATGTCGCGGGCATCAGCGCCCGTTCAGGATAGACCAAATAGTAGGCCGCGCCGCTGACCACGCTGAGCGGGAACGGCGTAACGACGCGCTGCGCCTGGATATCCTCCTCCAGCAGGCACAGATCGCCGATGGCGATGCCAAAACCTTGCAGTGCGGCGCTCATCGCCAAATCCAGAGTATCAAAATGCTGCGCCTTGCCGGAAGGCAGCGTCTCCAGCCCTGCCGCCTTCAACCACAGCAGCCAGTCGCGGCGATCGCGCGTGGGGTGCAGCAGGGTTTTCTCCGCCAGATCGGCCGGGGTTGGCGGGCGGGCCAAATCGGGAAGATAAGACGGCGTGCAGACCGGCGTGAGGATTTCATCGAACAGGTGATGCACCGCCAGCTTTTTACCCTGTGGCTGGCCGAACACCACCGCAGCATCGAAGTGCTCTGCGCTGAAATCCAACCCGTGCGATACCGAGGCGGTCAGTTCGATATGCATTTCCGGGCGTTCGTTTTGCAACCGGATAATGCGCGGCAACACCCAGCGCATGGCGCAGGTCGGGCACTTGATGCGTAACGTGCCCGGCTGCGCCCCAATCCGCGCCAGCGCCTCGCCCAGTTGCCCCAGCGCCTGCTGCACCGGCGCCAACAACATGGCGCCCTGCGGGGTCAACGTCAGCCCGCGCGCCCGTCGGCTGAACAGCGGATAGCCCAAATGCTGCTCCAGCCCGAGGATCTGACGGCTGACCGCGCCTTGCGTCAGGTGCAGTGTCTGGGCGGCATGAGTGAAATTAAGGCGCTGAGCCACCACCACAAAAGTTTTCAAAACGTCGAGCGACGGCAGAGATGTCTGCATAGCGGGTTCCTTAATCTCGCCAATTAATAATCACGGGCATATCCCCTAAATAATTGGAGTTGCATCCAGGCGGCAAGCGAGGGAATCCCGATGAGCTTACTCAGGTAAGTGATTCGGGTGAGTGAACGCAGCCAACACAGATGCAGCTTCAAGTATGACGGGGATAGCCATGACTTTAACTCATGGCTAGTATGACAAACATTCCCTTGTCCGCCTACCGTCACTGATGCTTAATCAAGCAATACTTCCCTCTCTCCAGGAGCCAATCATGCAGAGCGCCTGCTCACAACGCTCGAAGTTGCCGGATGTCGGCACCACTATTTTCACCGTAATCGGCCAGCTCAGCGCTGAACATCAGGCACTGAATCTGTCGCAGGGCGCACCGAACTTCGCCTGTCAGCCGCAACTGGTCGACGCGGTGGCGCAAGCCATGCGCGCAGGTCATAACCAGTACGCGCCGATGAGTGGCGTGGCCGCATTACGCGCTGCGCTGGCAGATAAAGTTGAACGATTGTATGGCACGCGTTATGACGCCGACGAAGAAATCACGGTCATCGCCAGTGCCAGCGAAGGATTGTATTCCGCTATCAGCGCGCTGGTGCACCCGGGCGACGAGGTGATTTATTTCGAACCGGCGTTCGACAGCTACGCGCCGATTGTCCGCCTGCAAGGTGCCACGCCGGTAGCCATCAAGCTGTCGCTGCAGGACTTGCACATTGACTGGGACGAGGTCGCCGCCGCCATCACCGGCAAAACGCGGATGATCATCGTCAACAGCCCGCACAACCCGACCGGCAGCGTGTTCGGCGAGCATGACATTGAGCGCCTGACCGCCCTGACGCGCAATACCGATATCGTTATCCTGTCCGACGAGGTTTACGAGCACGTGGTATTCGACGGCGATATTCACCACAGCATGGCGCGCCACCCGCAATTGGCCGAACGCAGCGTGATTGTGTCGTCGTTTGGCAAAACCTATCACGTCACCGGCTGGCGCGTCGGTTACTGCATGGCGCCGGCGGCGCTGATGGATGAGATCCGCAAGGTGCACCAATTCATGGTGTTCTCCGCCGATACGCCGATGCAATATGCCTTCGCCGAAGCGCTGGGCAATCCGCAAAGCTATCTGGGGCTGGCGGATTTCTATCAGCAGAAACGCGATTTGCTGGCCGGCGCTTTGCAAGATTCGCGCTTTGAATTATTACCCAGCCGTGGCAGTTTCTTTATGCTGGCCCGCTTTAGCGGTTTCAGCAGCGAAAGCGACAACGATTTTGCGGTGCGTTTAATCCGTGAAGCGAAAGTCGCGACTATCCCGCTGTCGGCGTTTTACAGCGACGGCACCAACACCGGCATCATCCGGCTGAGTTTTTCAAAAGATAACGAAACCCTGCTGGAAGGCGCACGCCGTCTGTGTCAGGTGTAATGCATTCACTTTTGGTTTGACCATGGGAAAAAGGCACTGACTATGAAATCACTGAAAACGCTGATCGCTGTGGGCTGCCTGCTGGCCGCCGGTTCCTCTCTGGCGGCGGAAAACACGCTGCGCTTCGGCCTGGAAGCGCTGTATCCGCCGTTCGAATCCAAATCCGCCGACGGCAAGCTGGAAGGCTTCGATATCGATCTGGGCAACGCGGTCTGCGCCGCCGCCCAGTTGAAATGCAGTTGGGTCGAGACTTCGTTCGACAGCCTGATCCCGGCGTTGAAAGCACGCAAGTTTGACGCCATCAACTCGGCGATGAACGTCACCGACCAGCGCCGCCAGGCGATTGACTTCACCGACTCTATCTATCAGGTGCCCAACCGCCTGATCGCCAAAGCCGACAGCGGCCTGTTGCCGGACGCCAAGTCACTGGCGGGCAAACACGTCGGCGTACTGCAGGGGTCGATTCAGGAAACCTACGCCAAGGCCCACTGGGCGCCGCAGGGCGTAGACGTCGTCTCCTATCAGGATCAGAACCAGGCGTACCTTGACCTGACCGCCGGCCGCCTCGACGCCACGCTGGTGATGGCGCCGTCAGGGCAAAGCGGCTTCCTGGCGCATCCGGACGGCAAAGGCTTCGCTTTCGTCGGCGATGCGGTCAGCGATGACAAGATCCTCGGTGAAGGCATCGCCTTCGGCCTGCGTAAAGGGGATGACGCGTTGAAGAAAAAGCTGAACGACGCGATCGTAAAAGTGAAGCAGCAAGGTACCGTGACCGCACTGGCGAAGAAGTATTTTGGCGATATCGACGTGACGGTGAAATAAGCGCATCCTCTCTGCCGTTCACAATGAGCAAGGCGACGCTGGGGGATATCTTTTTTAGGTTTACCTCTGTCTAACCCATAAAAATGGCTCCGTTGCTAACTGGAGCCATTTTCACATCAAAAACTTAAGCTTTCAGCTTACGCCGCAGCTCACTCATTGAAGCTCGCGTGCTCAGTTTATTACCAGTCACGTCGGCCTCACAGTCTTTTCCGTAAACCCCTGAAGTTCCGCAAAGCAGACGTTCTGTCTCCGCTACGAGTAAACTCTTCATAGTCTTACGGTGCCTGTTCATGACCATGTCGACAGCCACTTCACGGGCAACAACTTTAGCAGATGATGACATAATCCCTCCCCGTCGACGTTGACTTAAAGGCTCTCATATTTGGTGGCAGAAGCGGTGTAATACTCTTTTTCACCCTTCCCGTTTTGACATTAACACGGGGTGTTGTGCTCAACCCAAGCAAACAATCATAAATCTCAACCAGATCTGCCTGTCGCTTAGCTCCAGTTTGAGAGGGGAGAGCCGCTTGAAAAACAAAACCACCGATATTGAATGTATTGTAGTGCTCCAGCATAAGCGATGCAACATTGAGCAATACCGTTCCATTCCCCAGTCCCTTGCTGGAGTAATGGAGGAAATTGCCAAATGATTCAATATCATGAAAGCGGTCAAAATAAACTTCCGCCATGAGAGGAGCAGGAAAACTGCAGGCTTGAGGAAGTGTATACCCTAATTGGTTAAGCTCGTGTTCTGAGTTTATATGTCTGGCTACCACAGAATAAAACTCACCCGATACCATAAATTTATAAGAGTAATGAGTTGCTCGATCATAGGTAAAACGCTTGCGCTCCCAACCACAACCATCGTCAGGGAGTACTTCGTCGTAGTGCATTCTAACGTACATTAGTATCAGGAATTCCTTTTAACTGAGACTAGATAACAACAATAATTCTTTCCCTTAAGAACCTTCGGGTATTACCTGCTCTTAAGAACAAAAAGATGAACGTGATAACTTTTATGAGGCTGGAACTCCCTTGGACCAGCCTCATAAATACCTTTTTACCAAAAAACAACGCGAGAAATATCCGATTATTACCGATCGAACACCGAGCTGTTCAGCGCGCGATCTTGCTGATGGCGCTCCAGCGCCAGCTCGATCAACCGGGTAATCAGCTCGCTGTAGCTGACGCCGCTGGCGGCCCACAGTTTGGGGTACATGCTGATATTGGTGAAACCCGGCAGCGTGTTGATTTCGTTAATCACCACGTTGTTGTCCGGCGTCAGGAACACGTCAACGCGCGCCAGGCCAAAGCATTCCAGCGCCCGGAACGCTTTTAGCGCCACGTCGCGGATCTTGTCGCTGACTTCCGGCGCGATCTCCGCCGGCACCACTACCTTCGCGCCCTGCTCATTGATGTATTTGGTGTCGTAGGAGTAAAAAGCATCGCTCAGCACGATTTCACCGCACAGGCTGGCCTGCGGTTCGTCATTGCCCAACACCGCGCACTCAATCTCACGGCCGACAATCGCCGACTCCACCAGCACCTTGTGATCGAAGCTGAACGCCAGCGCCAGCGCTGCGTCAAAGCCGGCCCGATCCTGCACCTTGCTGACGCCCACCGAAGAGCCCTGGTTAGCCGGTTTGATAAACAACGGCAGGCCCAGACGCTCGCTAAGCTGATCGAAACCGTATTTGCCGCGGTTGGTGCGCGTCAGGGTGACAAAGGGGGCCACCGCCAGCCCGGCATCGCGCAGCAGGCGTTTGGTGACGTCTTTGTCCATGCTCACCGCCGAACCCAACACACCGGCGCCGACGAACGGCATATTGGCCATCCGCAACAACCCTTGCAGTGAACCGTCCTCGCCCAGCGTGCCATGCACGATCGGGAATACCACGTCGAGCTGGCCCAGTGCGCCGGCGCTGCTCGCCTCAATCAGTTGCTGTTTCTCCTGACCGGGGATCAGCGCAACATTTTTATTTGAGCGGTTCAGCGCGATCAGCGCCGGGTTTTCCGCATTCAGCAGGTAATTGGAGGCATCGTTAATGTGCCATTGCCCCTGCTTGTCGATCCCCAGCAACGTGACGTCAAACTTCTCTTTGTCGATAGCGTCCACAATGTTTTTTGCCGACTGCAGCGACACTTCATGCTCAGCCGATTTACCGCCAAAGATCACCCCAACCCGTAATTTAGTCACGCCCTGAATCCTTCTGAAAAATCATGCAAAAAAAGTCGTTTATCACAATAAACGCATTGTCCGACGGCGGCAATCGTTGTCGCCAGGAAACTTCTTATGCCACGGAATGTACAATCCCCACCATCCAAACCATATACACTTCGTATATTATTCCTTTAAGGAGCAGCCTATGGGCATTGTGAAAATTTCAGACGCGCTGCATGACGATCTGCGCCTCGCCAGCCTGACGATGACGCGTTCGATCAACGCGCAGGCGGAATACTGGATCAAGATTGGCATGCTGGCGGAGTTCCATCCAGAACTGACCTACCCTCAACTGGTAAAAAAAATGATGAAAGATAACGCGCTGACGCTGAAGGAGATTGTCGGGTGAAACAGATTGTGATCAAAACGCCGGAAGAAATCGCCAAAATGCGTCACTCTGGCGCACTGCTGGCCAAGGTGTTTGCTATGCTCGATGGGGTGATTGGCGAAGGCATGTCGACCATGGAAATTAACGATCGCGCCGAAGCCTTTATCGTCGATGAGCTGAAATCGCGCCCGGCCAGTAAAGGCCAGTACGATTTCCCTTACGTGCTCAATACCTCGATCGACGACGTGATCTGCCACGGCATTCCTTCGGCCAGCAAAATCCTGCGTTCCGGCATGATCGTTAACGTCGACATTACGCTGGAAAACGGCGGTTACATTGCCGACTCCAGCAAAATGTACTGCATCGGCCAGACAACGCCATTGGCCAAACGGCTGGTGAACAACGTATATGAGTCCTTGTGGCAAGGCATCCGCACGGTGAAGCCGGGTGCGACGCTGGGGGATATCGGCCATGCCATTCAACAGCATGCGGAACAGGCCGGTTACAGCATAGTGCGTGAATACTGCGGCCACGGCATCGGCCGCGACATGCACGAGGAACCGGCGGTGATGCACTTCGGCCTGCCGGGCACCGGCATGGCGTTGCAGGAAGGCATGATATTTACCATCGAACCCATGATTAACCAGGGCGACCACCGCATTAAGCAGAAGAAAGACGGCTGGACGGTGGTGACCCGCGACAAAAAGCTGTCCGCTCAATGGGAGCACACCGTGGCGGTCACCGCCGACGGCGTGGAAATTCTGACGCTGCGTGACGAAGAGCGTCAGGCCGGGTACGCGGAACGTTATTAAGCTACCAGGCCAGTAAGTTACCAAGGTATTAAGCCAGCAGGCTACTCAATTAATTTACCCTCTGGATTTCAAACGGCGATAACGACAAGAACCGCAGGTCATGTAGGGGCGCTGCATGCGGCGCCCACGTGAATCGGGACAACTCTCTTCGTCCCCGGGGAACCGCGTCGCCGTTTGAAAGACGATCGGTATGACAGGGAGATCGGCATGACGCAGTCAGGTAATCAGGCATTTCTCGCTCAGCTCAAAGACATCGTCGGCGGCCCGCAGCTGTTGACCGGCGAACGCAGCACAGAACGTTATCGCAAAGGGTTCCGCTCCGGCGAAGGCAAAGCGCTGGCGGTGGTGTTCCCTACCCGCCTGTTGCAGCTGTGGCGGATACTGGAGGCCTGCGTGGCCGCCGATAAAATCGTCATTATGCAGGCGGCGAACACCGGGCTGACCGAAGGTTCGACGCCCAGCGGCAACAATTATGACCGCGATGTCGTCATCGTCAGCACCCTGCGGATCGATCACGTTCAGGTACTGGACAACGGCAAACAAGTGGTTGGCTTCCCCGGCAGCACCCTCAATCAGTTGGAAAAATTGCTGAAACCCTACGGCCGTGAGCCGCATTCGGTGATCGGCTCCTCCTGCATCGGCGCTTCGGTGATTGGCGGCGTGTGCAATAACTCCGGCGGTTCGCTGGTGAAACGCGGCCCGGCCTATACCGAAATGGCGCTGTACGCCCAGTTGGGTGAAGACGGCCAACTGCGGCTGGTGAACCATTTGGGGATTAAACTCGGCGACACGCCGGAAGAGATCCTCACCCGGCTGGAGAAAGGCGACTACCGGCCGGAGGACGTCGAGCACGGCGAACTGCGCGCCTCCGACAACGAATACGCCAGCCGGGTGCGCGACGTCGATGCCGATACCCCATCCCGCTTCAATGCGGATAAACGCCGCCTGTACGAGGCCTCCGGCTGCGCCGGCAAACTGGCGGTGTTTGCGGTGCGCCTGGACACCTTCGAGAAAGAAGGCAAAGAGCAGGTATTTTATATCGGCACCAACGACACCGCCGTGTTGACCGAGCTGCGTCGCCATATGCTCGGCAAATTCGACAATCTGCCGGTGGCCGGCGAATACATGCATCGCGATATTTTCGATATCGCCGAAGTGTACGGCAAAGACACCTTTATGATGATCGACAAGCTCGGCACCGATCAAATGCCGCGTTTCTTCACCCTGAAAGGCCGCGTGGACGCCAGCTTCAACAAACTGCCGCTGCTGCCGCACAACCTGACCGACCGGCTGATGCAGGGCCTGAGCCACCTGGCCCCCAGCCATTTGCCGAAGCGGATGAAAGAATACCGCGAACGCTTTGAACATCACCTGCTGCTGAAAATGGCCGGCCCCGGCGTCGACGAAGCGCAGCGGTATCTGAGCCAATACTTTGCCCAGGCCAACGGCGCATTTTTCGCCTGCACCGCAGACGAAGGCAAAAAGGCCTTCCTGCACCGTTTCGCCGCCGCCGGCGCTGCGGTGCGCTACCATGCGGTACATGCCGACAAGGTAGAGGATATTCTGGCGCTGGATATTGCGCTGCGCCGCAACGATACCGAGTGGTTTGAAACCCTGCCGCCGGAAATCGACAGCCAACTGGTGCACAAACTGTATTACGGCCACTTTATGTGTCACGTATTCCACCAGGATTACGTGGTGAAAAAAGGCGTCGACAGCCACGCGCTGAAAGAGCAAATGCTGGCGATCCTCGACCGGCGTGGCGCGGAGTACCCGGCCGAGCATAACGTCGGCCATCTGTACCACGCCAAGCCCGATCTGCAGGCCTTCTACCAATCCGCCGATCCGACCAACAGCTTTAACCCCGGTCTCGGCAAGACCAGCAAGCGGAAAAACTGGGCCGGCAATACCCGGTAACATTTCCGCCTTCGGCCCGCGCCCCCGGCATACGGGGGCAAAGCCGAAGATCCCTCTGCGCCTTCGGCCCCTCTCTCCCCTATCGTCTAGACTTAAAGACCGGTGCAGCCGCTTTTGCTGCGCCGTTCAAGGCGTATGTCATGCGTCACCATCCGCGACGAGAGGAACTCTTCATGCCATACCAAACGGTAAACCCTTTTAACAACCAACTGATCAAAGAGTACACACCGCATACCGACCAGCAGGTCGAACAAGCGCTGGCAAAAGCTGACGCGCTGTATCACTCCGGCTGGGCCAAGGGCGATATCGACCAGCGGCTGCCGGTACTGCACAAGCTGGCGGACCTGATGGAGAGCCGGGTTGAGGAACTGGCGAAAATCGCCAGCCAGGAGATGGGCAAGCTGATCGCGCAAAGCCGCGGCGAAGTGAAGCTCTGTGCCCAGATCGCCCGTTACTATGCCGACAACGCCAAAAAATTTCTCGCGCCGGTGCGCTATGAGTCCAGCCTCGGCGAAGCCTGGGTAGAGCATCATCCGATCGGCGTGCTGATGGCGGTGGAGCCGTGGAACTTCCCGTTCTACCAGTTGATGCGCGTGCTGGCGCCCAATCTGGCCGCCGGCAATCCGGTGCTGGTGAAGCATGCCGGCATCGTGCCACACTGCGCGCAGGCCTTTGAACAATTGGTCGCCGAGGCCGGTGCGCCGCAAGGCGCCTACACCAACCTGTTTATTTCGCAACAGCAGGTGGCGAACATCATCGCCGACGACCGGGTGCAGGGCGTGGCGCTGACCGGCTCGGAAAAGGCCGGTAGCATAGTCGCCTCTCAGGCCGCGAAGGCACTGAAAAAATCTACGCTGGAGCTGGGCGGTAACGACGTATTCGTGGTGCTGGACGACAGCGATATCGCCAGAGCCGCCAAGATCGGCGCGCAGGCGCGGCTGAGCAATGCCGGCCAGGTGTGCACCGCAGCCAAACGTTTTATCGTGCAAGAGAAAGTGGCGGAGCCCTTCCTGCAAGCCTTTACCGAGCATTTCCGCGCGGTGAACATCGGCGATCCGCTGGATGAAACCACCACGCTGGGGCCGCTGTCTTCCCGCGAAGCGCTGGAGGGGCTGGCCAAACAGGTCGACGCCGCGGTGCAAAACGGTGCCAAACTGCATTACGGCGGCAAGCCGATACCGCATGACGGCAATTTCTTCGAACCGACGATCCTGACCCACATCAGCCGTGACAACCCGGCGTATTTCGAAGAGTTCTTCGGCCCGGTGGCGCAGATCTACGTGGTTAAGGATGACGACGAGATCGTCAAACTGGCCAATGACTCTCACTACGGCCTCGGTGGCGCTATTTTCAGCACGGATATCGAACGCGCCAAAAAGCTGGCCTCGCGCATCGAGACCGGCATGGTGTATATCAACTCGTTGACCGACACCGCACCCGAGCTGCCTTTTGGCGGCGTGAAGCGCTCCGGCTTCGGCCGTGAACTGTCGGATCTGGGGATCAAAGAGTTTGTGAACCAGAAACTGGTGGTGGTCAGCAAAAGCTAAACCGCCCCCTCGGCGGGAGGCGTTAATTTTATGTTGCGCCTCCCGCCGAACTTCACTATCTTTGATGCCGTAATCACTCCCTGCTTTCAGGAATATCAATGGCTCAGTTTGCGCACATTACAGACCCAACGAACACGCCGCTTCCGGCCGTCGTTCAACTGTGCGCATCTTCCGCCCCTCCAGCCGTTTTCTCTGTCGTCACTGCGGTTGCCGCTTACCCGCCACGCTCTGTGGTTGTGCGCTAAGCCAAACCGAATTTTACCTCCAGCTTTCTTTATTTGCGCCCAGGCGTAGACCGCCGCGCGTGCTGGAACTTGCCATTTTCACGACAGGTGAAACCGAATGCGATTTATCACTCAATGGGCCAATGCCGGCCTGGCTACGCTGTTCGTCCTGCTTTGGAGCAGCGGCGCAATTTTCTCCCGCTTGGGGCTGGAGCATGCCTCTGCCTTCGCCTTCCTTTTCTTCCGCTGCGCCATCGCTCTGGCGCTGCTGCTGGCAATCGGCCTGTGGCAGCGGCAATGCCTGCCCGCCCGCGGCACCCGGTGGCGCGTGGCATTGATCGGGCTGCTGATGATCGGCAGTTACCAGATTAGCTATCTGCTGGCGTTGGAACAGGGTATCACGCCCGGCGTGCTGGCGACGCTGCTCGGCGTACAGCCGATACTGACCCAGTTCATTACCGAACGCCGCTGTACCGGGTTGCGCGGCCTCGGCCTGTTGCTGGCGATGGCCGGGCTGACGCTGGTGGTGTATCAAAGCCTGGCGATCGCCCACTTCTCCTTGCCCGGCATGCTGTGCGCTTTTATCGCGCTGGCCTGCATGACCGCCGGCACGCTGTTGCAAAAAGGCATGAGTCAGCCGCCGCTGGCGGTGTTGCCGTTGCAGTACGCCGTCGGGTTGCTGATGTGCTCACTGGTGTTACCCTTCGAGCCGCTGCGGGTCGAGTGGAGCATGGCGCTTGTCGTGCCGCTGCTGTGGATGGCGGTGGTGATTTCCGTGCTGGCCACCTTCTTGCTGTACCGGTTGATCCAACGCGGCAATCTGGTGCAGGTCACCAGCCTGTTTTACCTGATCCCGGCGGTCACGGCCCTGTTGGACTACCTGCTGCTCGGCCATGCGTTGGCGGCAATGAGCATGCTGGGCATGGCGGCCATCGTACTTGGCGTAATGCTGGTGTTCCGTAAGCCGTAAAAACGCAAAAGCCCCTCATGCCAAGTGGCATGAGGGGCAATATCAAAACATCGTTTTCAGAATAACCAGGAACCATACCCCCACAGCAGCACCGTTACCCCGAGCAGAAACTCGAGCAGCAGGATGCCGATGGCAAAGGTAGAACTGGAGAAGATAAAGCCTTCTTTAGTGTCGATATTCAGAAAATGGGGAATACCCAGATTCAGCAGATAGCCCGAATAGCACAGGCCAATCACGCCGACAAACAGACAGAGCCACACGACGGGATAGAGCGCGACTATACCGCTCAGAAACATCGGGGTTGCGACATAGCCGGCAAACACCATGCAACGGTGCAAACTCGGGCGTGCTTCATAACGCCGCGCCATCCAGTGGATCACTTTCCCCATGATCGCCACACCCGCCAGCATCAACAGGTAAAACGCCACTGCGGTATAAAATGCGGTAAACATATCGAGCCGGATCGCATGGCCTTCGCCGGAGAGCCAGCCCAACTGGGTGGTGCCGATAAAGGCGCAGACCACAGGGATCGCCGCCAGCAGCAGCACATGATGGGTGTAAAGGTGCGAGACGCTTTCGTTCTCGCTTTTAATGTGTTCGAACTCGGTGCTTGGATGCGCCAGAAGTCCCCAAACATGATTAACCATGAGACACCTCCTCCATCGCCGTAGGTCGCGATCGGCGAACGAATTTACCCCTCCGACGGATTGTTGACCGTGCGAGGATTGCGGCCACGGGGCTCTCTCCCCTGTACTTATTATAGTCTTTCGCTGAAAAAACGTTCGGAAAACGCAGACGCAGCGGCAGTTTGTTTTATAATCCCCCGATTGAGCAAAGCCATGAGGACTGCCATGTCATCTGCCATCACTCTTCGCCAGGTCGGCATTGTCGAGGTCGACGCCGGGCAAAATGTCACTGTGGTACAACCCAGCAACCTGTACGGTTGCCGACTCGGCGACGACGTGTTTGTCGGGCCCTTTGTCGAGATCCAAAAAAACGTCAGCATCGGCGCTCGCAGCAAAATCCAGTCGCACAGTTTTATCTGCGAATATGTCACCCTCGGCGAAGACTGTTTTGTCGGCCATAACGTGACCTTCGCCAACGATCTGTTTAAAGAGGGCGCTCCGAACGCCGATGCCGCCAGTTGGGGCCGTACGCAGATTGGCGATCGGGTTGCCATTGGCTCCGGCGCCACCGTGCTGGCGGTGAACATCTGCAGCGGCGCGGTGATCGGCGCCGGAGCCGTGGTCACCAAAGACATCACCCGTAAAGGGATCTACGCAGGCAACCCGGCACGCCTGCTGAGAGAGCTGGACCCATGAGCCAGGCTATCCATATCGCCGCCGTCGCCCAGTTGCCCGACGGCTATCTGGAAAGCTGCGATTTCAGCTTCCCGGTCACCCATTATGCCCAACCGATTTTCGATACCCCGGTCGACAGTTGGCCACTGCGGCCGGTCACGCCGTTTCGCAAGAACTATCCGCTGGCCCCCTTCCTCAATGAAGAGAGCGAAACCTTTCTGGCACGTCATCGGGGGGAAGCCGTCGGCCACACCACGCTGAGCAAAAACTGGAACGGCTATGCGCTGATTGAAGAGATTGTCGTCAGCGCCCACGTGCGCCGCCTGGGCGTCGCCACCGCCCTGCTGGATGCCGCACGCCACTGGGCGCAGCAGCAGGAAACCCCGGGGTTGATGCTGGAAACGCAAAACAATAATCTGATTGCCTGCCGCTGTTATCAGCGCTTCGGTTTTATTCTCGGCGGTATCGATCACCTGTTGTATCGCGCTCAGCCGGATATTGCCGACCATGAAATCGCGTTATTTTGGTATCTGCCGTTTAATAACGAGATCGGTTACTGATTATTGGCCAGCGTTTAGGCTATGTTTATTTATTAACCACCCGCCTCATGGTGAGAACTGTTATCATTTATAGGGTAACGGACTGAAACCATTGGAGGGTAAAATGTACAAGGTTGTTCCATTGATGTTAGTTATAGCGATGAGCGGATGCGCAGATAAAAGTCCTCAGCGGCCAATTGATGAACCCGGTGCCGCAGTCACGCCCCCTGCGGTAGCGCCCATAAACCTGGACAGCGAGACGTTAAGCAAGCTCAACGACATTCTCGCCAAACAGGCTACCTGGCCGGCCGGGCAAGACAACGGCCAGACTATCAATCTGATCTCTCAGCAATTTCTGGGTACGCCTTACGTTGCCAACATGCTGATAGGCTCTCAGGACACGCCGGAAAAGCTGGTGATCGACTTCCGCGGCCTGGATTGCTTTACCTATATCGACTACGTCGATGCCCTGAGCAAATCGCACAATCAGGCTGAATTCGTTCAACGCCTGATCCAGACCCGCTACGCCCATAGCGAAATCAGCTTCCCGCAGCGCAAACATTTCTTCACCGACTGGGCGCAGGTCGCCAAAACAAACGTGACCGACATTACCGCTCAACTCAGCCCGCACGCGGTGACGCAGATGAAAAATCTGAACCAAAAGGCCGACGGCGGCAGCTATCTGCCCGGCCTGAAAAATGTGCGGCGCAGCATCACTTATCTGTCCAGCGATTTTATTGACGATAAGGTGCTGGCCCAGTTGCGCACCGGCGATTACATCGGTATCTACACCCATCTTGCCGGGCTGGACGTCACTCACACCGGCATCTTTATCATGACCGAAAACGGCCCGATGTTGCGCAATGCCTCTTCTCGCAAGGAAAACATGAAGGTGGACTCGCCCTTTATGGACTATGTGATCAACACGCCCGGCATCGTCGTGCTGCGCGCAAAATAACCGCCCCTCCGGCCCCGATGGCTTTCAGGGTGCAATCTGAAAGCCATAGTCTCTATAAAACTTCCTGTTATTACCTATAACCCTTTGTGCTGAGCAAGCGTTTGACTTCCCTGCGGCTTCAGGCTTAGCTAACAGCACAAAACCAACTGATTTTACTGTTTTTTTCAGGGAGAACACGATGTTAAAGACCTGGCGTTTTACCGCCGTGATGGCGGCGTTTGCCGCCACGCTGGCACTGCAGGGTTGCGATAAGCCGGTAGACCAGAACCTTATCAAGGTCGGGGTTATCAACGGCGCGGAGCAGGACGTGGCGGAAGTCGCCAAACAGGTAGCGAAAGAGAAATACGGCCTGGAGGTTGAACTGGTCGGTTTCAGCGGCTCTCTGCTGCCGAACGACGCCACCGATAAAGGTGAGCTGGATGCCAACGTATTCCAGCACCGGCCGTTCCTCGAACAGCAAAACAGAGATCACGGCTACAAACTGGTGGCGGTGGGCAATACCTTCGTGTTCCCGATGGCCGGCTATTCGAAAAAAATCAAATCGCTGAAAGAGCTGCAGGACGGTGCCGTTATCGCTATTCCGTTGGATCCGACCAACCTCGGCCGCGCGTTGCTGCTGCTGGAGAAAACCGGCCTGATTACCCTCAAACCGGGCAAAGGGCTACTGCCAACCTCGCTGGATATCAGCGCCAACCCGCATAACTACAAGATTATGGAGCTGGAGGGCGCTCAATTGCCGCAAGTGCTGGATGACCCTAAAGTCACGGTAGCTATCATCAGCACCACCTACATCAACCAGACCGGGCTGACGCCAACCAAAGACGGCATCTTTATCGAAGACAAAGATTCGCCGTACACCAACATCATCGTGACGCGTGAAGACAATAAAGACGCGCTGAACGTGCAAAACTTCATCAAGGCCTACGAGTCGGATGAAGTGGCCAAAGCCGCCGAGAAAATTTTTAACGGCGGTGCGGTAAAAGGCTGGTAAGCAGGCGGTTCCCTTCCTTGCGGGTGCCATTTTCGGCGCCCGCCACTTTCCTGAAAATATCCCCTTCCGCGCTATTGACCCTCACGTCGCGTCAGGCTTTAGTATCCCTGCACGCACTGGGGAGGAGCACGTCATGTTATTAAAAGTGGGCGAACTGGCCCGCCGTTCCGGCATCACCGTCAGGACACTGCATTATTACGACAGCATTGGTTTGCTGATCCCTTCTGCGCGTTCCGACGCCGGCTACCGTTTATACAACCGGGCTGACATCACCCGCTTGCACCATATTCAGGCGTTGCGCCGAATGGGGGTCCAGCTTGCGGAGGTCGGGGCACTTCTGACACGTTCCGGGGTAACGTTAACCACGGTGATTGAACAGCAGATAACCATGCTGGATCGGCAGATGGCGCAGACCGTAGCGCTACGCGATCGTTTGCAGCATATGCATGCCCAGCTCACCGCCGGGGACGAACCGGAACTGAACGACTGGCTGACTACGTTGGAGTTAATGACCATGTACGACAAATATTTTACCGCCGACGAACTGGCGCAACTGCCCTTCTATCAGGCCGATCAGGCGCGCAATCAGGAATGGGCCGAGCTGGTGAGCAGCATGCGCCAGTTGATCGACGGTGGCGTCGAAGCGCAAGCGCCGCAGGCGCAGGCCCTGGCGCGGCGTTGGATGCAGATGCTGGAACGCGATACCGCGCTTAATCCGGCGTTTCTTACCCGGCTTAACGCCATGCACGCCGACGAACCCTCAATGCGTGAACAGACCGGCATCACCCCGGCTGTGACCGATTATGTCACCCGGGCCTTTGCCGAAACCAAGCTGTCGATCTACCAAAAATACCTGTCGGCGGAAGAATACGCCTACGTGCGCCAACACTACTTTACCCGCCTGCACGAATGGCCGGCGCTGATCGCCCAGTTCCATCAGGCGCTAAGAGACGGCGTGCCGCCGGAGTCCGTCCAGGCGCAGCAACTGGCGGCCCAATGGCTGGCGCTGTTCCAGTCTTATGCCGGCACCGACCCGGCCACCCAGATGAAAATTCGCCAGGCGATGGAACAAGAGCCGACGCTGACCGAAGGTACCTGGTTGACCCCGGCGCTGCTGAGCTATCTGCAACAGGCAGTGGCGCAGCTGATGCGGGGCTAGGCAAGGTTATCCACCAGCCGGGTGATCCCCACAACGCCCGCGTAACACTCCAGTAAAAACGCCGTCACGGCGGCGATGCCCGGTGCATGGCGAATGTCGTCATGCACCGTTAGCCAGACTTCGCGCCGCAGCCCAAGCGGCGGCGCCAAGCGTTCAAGCCCCAGTTCCTGCGCGACAAAATGCGGCAGCAGCGCAATGCCCGCGCCAGCCGCAGCGGCGGCAGCCTGAATCATCAGGTCGTTGCTGCGCATCACCAGCGGCCGGGGCCCGGCCTGCTCCAGCAACCATTTTTGCTGCGCCGAAGCGGCCCGTTCATCGTGATAGCCGATAAACCCCCGCTCCGCCTCCGGCGTGTCTCGCAGATAACCGGCGTTGGCGTACAGCCCGAACTCGACGGTGCCGATTTTTCTCGCCACCAGATCGCTTTCAGTGACGCGGCTGAGCCTGATGACAATATCCGCCTCGCCACGCAGCAGCGATACGTTGGCGGTATCGGCCAGCAAAACCAGTCGCAAATCCGGATAACGGCGCTGCAACTCGGCAATACGCGGGGCAATCAGCTTCAACCCCATCACCGGCGGCACGCTCAACGTAACCTCGCCCGCGATGCCCTGTCGCCCGCTGAGGGCGGCGCGGCTGACGGCGAAAGCGTTGAGCGTCATGCTGTCCCCTTGCGCCGCGATGCGTTGCCCGTCGGCGGTGAGCAGGTAGCTGCGCGGGCGGCGATCCACCAGTTTTAACGCCAGCGATGCTTCCAGGCTGGCAATGCGGCGGGCAACGGTGGCGTGATCGACCTGCAAACTGCGGGCGGCGCCTGACAGCGACTTCTCGCGCGCAAACACCATGAAGTAGTGCAAATCTTCCCAATTGAACATGGGTATTTTCTCACATCACAAGTGAATATATAGGGGATTTTACCGCAACAATCCGTGGCGCAAACTGTTTTTGTTTATTCCACACCACAGGAAATCACCATGAAAACTTCGCTGCCGCTGGCCTATCTGGGGGTGATTATCGCCACCTTTTTCTGGGGCACCAACTTCAATGCCGGTGCCTATATCATCGCCCATCAGCCGCCGATCACCGCGTCGATTGAGCGTTTCAGCCTGGCGACGCTGGCGCTGTTGCTGCTCTTCGGTCCGCGCGGGCAGTTACGCTTCAGTACGCTGAAGAACAACTGGCCGGCCTACCTTGGGCTGGGCGTGCTCGGCTTTACGTTGTTTAACCTGTGCACCTTTTTCGGCCTGCAATCCACCACGCCGATCAACGGTGCGCTGATCCTCGCCACCACGCCGCTGTGGACAATGCTGTTCGGGGTATTTTGGGAGCATGAAAAACTGAGTGGGTCACGCGCCGCCGGCCTGCTGGCGGGGTTTATCGGCGTAACGCTGGTGATCGCCAAAGGCAGCCTGCAAACGCTGTTGCGGTTGGAAATCAACCCCGGCGACGGCATTATCCTGCTCGGCAGCCTGGCTTGGGCGCTGAATATGGTCGGTACCCGGCGGCTGGTGCATAACGCCACCGCCATCGAAACCACCAGCTATTCGATGCTGTTCGGCACGCTGGCGCTGCTGCCGCTGGGGTTTATCTTCGAAAACCCGCTGCAAAGTCTGTCTTCCGCCAGCTTCAGCGTGCATGCGGCAGTGGTTTATCTGGCGCTGTGCGGCTCGCTACTGGCCTATCTGCTGTGGTTCAACGGGCTGGAAAAAATCGGCTCGATGCGCACCGCCATTTTCTTCAATCTGGCTCCGGTGTTTACCATGCTGGTGGCCACCCTCACCGGTACCGCACCCAACGTTTGGCAATTAGTCGGGGCGGTCTGGGTTATCCTCGGCGTGCTGCTGGCCTCCGGCGCAGTAAAACGCCTGGCGCCATGGCACCGGGCCAGCAGACAACGATAGTTTTTTTTATCACCGGCATAAAAAAGCCCAATTTACCTTGCCGTCGGACGGGGAGCATAATGCGTTTATCTTCTGATTTTTCAAGGTAAACAAAGAACTCTTATGCCCCTTTCCGCCCCGTTGATCATCACCGACGCCACGCCGGATGATCTGGCCGCCGTACAACAGATCTACGCCTACCACGTGCTTTACGGCGCGGCATCCTTTGAAGAAACGCCGCCCACATGTGAAGAAATGCAGCAGCGGTGCAGCAAGGTACAGGAGGCCGGGCTGCCCTGGCTGGTCGCCAAACGGGAAGATCGCATAGTGGGCTACTGTTACGCCACACCCTATCGACCACGCCCGGCCTACCGCTTTACCGTAGAAGACTCGGTGTATATCGCCGAAGGTCTTCAGGGTCATGGCATCGGCAAAGCGTTGCTGGCCGAGCTGATCGCCCGTTGCGAACGCGGCCCCTGGCGGCAGATGCTGGCGATCGTCGGCAATGCCGAAAACAATCAAGGCTCGCTGGCCCTGCATCGGAAACTGGGCTTTACCAGCGTGGGAACATTGAGCTCGGTAGGTTTTAAATTTGGCGACTGGCGCGATACCCACATCATGCAGCGCGCACTGGGCGAAGGCGATGCCACGCCGCCTTAATCGGCAATGCGGCGGGCAATTTGCAAAATATCAGCTACAGTAAATAATGATTTCATTAGGTTAGCGAGAGCTCACGTCCCCTTAAAACCCCTTGGGAGAGATAAATGAAAATTATTCTGTGGATTGTCGCCATTATCTTTATCGTTGGCCTGCTCACCATTACCGGCGTCTTCAAGCTGATCTTCTAAAACTTGCCCGCGCCACCCGGCGCGGGATCGCATCAGGCTTTGAAGCGGCCGCGAATGGCACCCAGAGCCGAAACCACCAGCAGCACCACGCCGCCGGCAATCAGGCCGAACACCACGTTGAGCAAAGCGGGGATCGCCCCCTGCAGAATATGGCCGAAGGTCGGTACGACGGTAGCGTACGACGCCCAGTCTTCGAACAAATGATGCACCGGAGGCAGACCGTGGGTCAGAATGCCGCCGCCGACCATAAACATGGCGACAGTACCGACGATCGACAGGGTTTTCATCAGGTAAGGTGCGGCACTGACAATGCCACTGCCGATCGAGCGCGCCAGCGCGCTGGTTTTGCGGCTCAGGTACAATCCCAAATCGTCGAGCTTGACGATGCCGGCCACGATACCGTAAACGCCGATCGTCATCACAATCGCGATGCCGCTCAACACAATCACTTGCTGGCTAAAGCTCGCGCCGGCCACGGTGCCCAGAGTGATGGCGATAATCTCGGCGGACAGCACGAAATCGGTGCGAATCGCCCCTTTCACCTTGCGCTGTTCATAGGCTGCCACGTCTTCATTGGCGTCCAGTTCTTCTTTTTTCTCCTCCCCTTGCTTGCCGTGAGTCAGGCTGTGGAACACTTTTTCAAAGCCTTCGTAACACAGGTAAGCGCCGCCCACCATCAGCAGCGGCGTGATCGCCCAGGGGGCGAATGCGCTGATCAGCAACGCCAGCGGCACCAGAATCAGTTTGTTGATAAACGAACCTTTGGCCACGCCCCACACCACCGGCAGTTCGCGATCGGCCTTTACCCCGCTAACCTGTTGCGCATTCAACGCCAGATCGTCACCCAGCACCCCGGCGGTCTTCTTCGCCGCCATTTTTGTCATCAGCGAGACGTCGTCCAGCAGCGAAGCGATGTCGTCGAGTAAAGTCAGTAAGCTACTTCCGGCCAAAATGGTCATCCTTATCAAATTTCATTAAACCCTTGCCCGTTTAGCATAGCGGTAAACGCCCCTGAATGGGTATAGGAGGATGTCGCGGTTGGTCAGGTGGCCGGCACGTTCAGCTGCCAGGAGAGGCCAAAGCGATCGTTCAGCCAACCGAAACGTGAGCTGAAGCCGTAGTCATCGAGCGGCATCAGCACTTCACCGCCCTCCGCCAGGCGGGCGAATACCCGTTCCAATTCGGCTTCGGTCGCCAAATTAACGTGGAGAGACACCGCCGGGGTAAAGCTGAAATCATGGCTGACCGGGCTGTCGCTAAACACCAGATGCTGTCGGTCAAAATCTATCGAAGCCTGTTTGATTCGCCGCTGCCCGTCGGGCGTCTCGTCGTAATGCAGCAGTTGCTGAACCTTAAAACTGCCGAACAGCCCGCTGTAAAGATCGATAGCCTGCCGGGCGTTGCCCTGAAACATGATAAAGGTTGCAACCTGGCTCATAGGAATCCTCTCTCGCATACGATAGGGTATTTAGTGATCATAGCGGATGAAGCAACCGCCGCCGCCAAAAAGGAGGAAAGATGGCAATCACCTATCGCTTGGCACAGACAAAGGATCTGGCCGGCCTTCAGGCGCTGTATCAGGAATTGCGCCCACAGGATCCCCCGCTGCGCCCGGATGCCGCCCTGCGCACTTTGCAACGTTTGCTGGACAACCCGGCAATTCGCCTGGTGGTTACCGCCGACGGTGAACAGCCGGTCGCGACCTGCATGCTGGCGATGGTGCCGGGGTTGGTTCATCAGGCTCAGCCGTTCGGTATCATTGAACACGTGGTCACGGCACCGCCGTACCGCGGGCAAGGCATTGCCCTGGCGATGCTGGAATACACCTTGCAACTGGCGTGGCGTAAAGGGTGCTACAAAGTGATGCTGCTTTCCGGCCAACAGCGCACCGGGGCGCACCAATTGTATCTGCGCGCCGGATTCGACGGCGATCGGGAAAGGGGTTTTGTCATCAGGCGCCCTGAGGGCCGATAGCGGCCTGCGGTGGAAACCGCAGGCCAGACCGGGATTATTCGGTTTCGTTCTTCGCCAGACGGGCGTCTTTTTGGCGGCGATAGTCGCGGGCAGCGGCCGGGATCGGCGTTACCTTGCCGGTTTCGATCCAGGTGCGCAGGCGGTTGGCGTCAGCAAAATGCGTGTACTTGCCGAACGCGTCCAGCACCACCAGCGATACCGAGCGGCTGCCTATCATGGTGCGCATCGCCAGGCAATGCCCCGCTTCGTTAGTGAAGCCGGTTTTGGTCAGTTGGATGTTCCATTTCGGGTTGTACACCAAATGGTTGGTGTTGCGGAACGGCAGCGTGTAGTTAGGATCCTTGAAGCTCGCCATGCGCTCGGTGGTGGTGCTGAGCTGGCCAATCAGCGGATATTGCTTGGTGGCGATCAGCAGCTTGGTCAGGTCACGCGCAGTCGAAACGTTATGAATCGACAACCCGGTCGGCTCCACATAATGGGTGTTGGTCATGCCGAGCGCTCTTGCCTTGGCGTTCATCGCCTTGATAAAGGCACCGTAACCGCCCGGATAGTGATGCGCCAGGCTGGCGGCGGCGCGGTTTTCCGACGACATTAGCGCCAGCAGCAGCATGTCTTTGCGGGTGATTTCGCTGTTCAGGCGCACGCGAGAATAAACGCCTTTCATTTCTGGCGTCTGGTGAATGTCCACCGACAGCATTTCATCCAGCGGCAGATGGGCATCCAGCGTCACCATGGCGGTCATCAGCTTGGTGATGGAGGCGATCGGCACCACTTCATCCGGATTGCGCGCATACATCACTTTGTGGGTCTGCATATCCACCACCATCGCACTGCCGGAAGCCAGTTCAGGCTGGGCGGCATGGGCGGCGGCGTTATTTTCGCTGGCCAGCGCGCGCGGCGCGATGCCTGCTCCCGCCTGCAAAGCGAGCAGGGTTAGTACCAAAACACGTATTTTCACATGCATTACTCTGTCACTGGAGAAGATGAAGGTCTGATTTGGCAGAATTATATGTGAGGGATCTCAAGTTGGCACTGGGATTATGCGCCCCCATTTGTGACAAATTCTGTCGGACAGAATATTGCGCAAACCGCGAGCGCTCTGGGGTGAGCGCCCGCGAGAGAAAAGTTACAGTGCCGGTTGCCACGCCGCCTGCGGCAACAGATACAAACCGGGAGCCTGGCGGGCGCCGTCGCCGACGATATGGCCAATGCCCGCCGCCATCACCGCCAGCGTCACATCGAAGGCGTTCAGGCTGTCGCCGTAGCCCGCCGTCAGGTTGAACATCGACCCGTTGGCCAGTAAATAGACCTTTTTCTCGCCCAGTTGGTAGGCGTTCACAAACGGCATAGGCTCGCTGTGCGGCAGGGTCTTCAGGAAGCCGACGTCAATTTCGGCCGCCACGTGGCCGACGTTGAGAATAAACACCCCGTCCTTCACCTGTTGCAGATGCTGCGCCGACAGCACGTTTTTCGCCCCGGTCGCCGTGGCGATCACGTCCGCCTGGGTAACCGCCGTGGCCAGATCGACCACCGCCCAGCCGTCGTAACGCGCCTGCAATGCCCGCGCCGGATCGATTTCCGCCACGACAACCTGCCCGCCGTAGGCTTTCGCCGCCGCCGCAACGCCCTGCCCAACCAGGCCATAGCCAATCACCAGCACGCATTTTTCATGCAGCGTCAGATGCGTGGTCTGGAAGAAGGTGTGCCAGGCGGTGAGACCGACCATATGGCGGTTATGCAGCCCTTCTTTCACCGGCAGATCGTCCCAATTGAAGATCGGGTAGCGCGGCGCCATGCCGTTCAGCCGGCTGATGCCGGAGCCGGTCGCTTCCAGGCCGGCGATAATCTGCGGGCCTGAGGCCAACTGGTGCAGGCGGGTCGTCAGATCCGCGCCCATTTCGCACAGGTGGGTCGGTTCCCAGGCCAACGCGCGATCGAAGGATGCCGACCAGTCCGCATCGCTCATGTCACGCCAGGCGTGAGCCTGCGCGCCACGCCGCTCCAGCCAGGCGACCACGTCATCCTGCACCGTGGTCGGGTTGCAGGTGGTCAGGTAAACCGCCGCGCCCTTGCCCAGCAGGCCCGCCACCAGCGGTGCCATTTTCAGATCCAGGTGCATGTTGCACGCCAACCGCACGCCGTTCAAATCCGGCAACGCCGCAACCGCCGCGCGGGTGCGCGGCATATGGCGCATCGCCCAATCCAGTTCGCTCTCAAAGTCCTGATACATCTGTTGCTCCTTTTACTGCGCCACGCCACTAGGGCATAGCTTAATGAATTAACCGGCGCGGCTCAGGCGCCGCATCGCCTGCGGCGACAAACCGAAGACGCGAATGAATGCCCGCCGCATACGCTCCGGATCGCTAAAACCGACGGCACGGGCGATAGCCTCCAGCGCTTCGCCGCTCTCTTCAATCCGCACCCGCGCCGCTTCCACCCGCAGTTGCTCAATCACCTTGGCCGGCGTCTGACCGGTTTCCGCGCGAAACAACCTGCCGAACTGGCGTTCGCTCAGGCAAGCGGCATCGGCCAGATCCGTCACCCTGAGCGGCTGATGCAGATGCTCACGGGCGTAAGAAAGTGCGCTGCGGATCCGGTCTGAAGAAGGATTGAGCGCCAGCAGCAGCGAATACTGCGACTGCCCGCCAGGGCGGCGGTGATACACCACCAGTTGCCGCGCCACGTTGGCCGCCACCTCTGCGCCGAGGTCCTCTTCAATCATCGCCAGCGCCAGATCGATGCCGGCGCTGATGCCGGCAGAGGTCCAGAGGGCACCGTCGCGAATAAAAATGCGGTTGCTGTCGACGCGAATACGCGGATAGCGCTGCTGCAACCGTGCGGCGTGGAACCAATGGGTGGTGGCGCGCTTGCCTTCCAACAGCCCGGCGGCCGCCAGAATAAATGCCCCGGTACACACGCTGGCCATGCGCCGTACCTGCCGGCTCTGCTGCTGCAACATCGCGATCAACGCCGGGGACTCCGCCGCCGCCACGTTGCCGCGGCCACCGGCAATCAGCAGCGTATCAAAACGGCTATCCCCCAATGGCTGGGTCATCACGGCCACGCCGGACGAACCGATCACCATCCCGCCCGCCTGCGACACCGGCAAACAACGGTATGCCGGGGCATCGGCGAACCTATCGGCCTGCTCGAAAGCCGCCAGCGGCCCCGCAAAATCCAGCAGGTTAAAATCGGGAAAGATCACAAAACCGATGTTTTTCATTATGGCGTTTTTTGAGGGTTATATGGCATACCAGCCAAAAACAGGGCAGCTATTATTACCCAGACCAAAGGACAAAACTGAGGGGAATATCATGTCTGTACCATTAGTCATAGTTTTTCCGATCTATCAGGGCGTTACCCAGTTGGATTTCACCGGCCCGCTGCAATTTCTGCGGCGTATGCCCTATGCCGAAATTATCGTCGCCTCGATCGGCGGTGCGGACGTCAGTTCTGAGGGGCTGCATTTCTCTCGGCTGCACAGGTTGGAGGACGTCACGCACTGCGATGTCCTGTGCGTGCCGGGCGGCAGTGGCTGCACCCAGGCGCTGCTGGATGAAAACTTCATGCGGCAGATCCGCCGGTTGGGAACCGACGCACGCTATCTGACCTCGGTGTGCACCGGTTCGCTGATCCTGGCCGCCGCCGGGCTGTTGCAAGGCAAGCGCGCTGCCTGCCATTGGTCGATGCGTGAAAGCCTGACGCTATTCGGCGCTATCCCCAGCAGTGCGCGGGTGGAGCGCGACGGCAACGTGATCACCGGTGGCGGCGTAACCGCCGGCATCGACTTCGCCCTGACACTGATAGCCGAGCTGCACGGCGAAGAAACCGCGCAAATGATCCAGTTGTATCTGGAGTATGCCCCGGCACCGCCGTTCCTGGGGGGAACGCCAGAGCTGGCGCCTGCGGGGATCCTGGCGCGAGTAGAGGAAAAAATGGCGGACAGCCTGCAACAACGCCGGGCGCTGGTCGCGCAGATAGCCGCCCGCCGCTGACGAGCCGGGCGTATACTTAACCTTATGTGTTAAAGACATAGGGGATCACAATGGCGGATTTAGCCCACTACATTACCGATTACGGCTACTGGGCGCTGTTTATCGGCTGCCTGGCCGAGGGGGAAACCATCACGTTGCTGGGCGGCATTGCCGCGCATCAGGGGTTGCTGCATCTGCCCTGGGTAATTGCGGTGGTAGCGCTGGGCGGCACGCTGGGGGATCAATTGCTGTTCTTTCTGGGCCGCCGCTTCGGCGGGAAAGTGATTTCACGGATGAAAAGCCAGGAAAAGCGCATCGAGCGCGCCAACAAGCTGATTGCCCGCCACCCGATGCTGTTCGTGATCGGCGTGCGCTTTATGTACGGCTTTCGCATTATCGGCCCGGTGCTGATCGGCGCCAGCAAGTTGCCGCCCTCACGCTTTGTGCCGCTGAACATTCTGGGTTCCATTCTGTGGGCGACGATTTTCGTGCTGCTGGGTTATTTCGGCGGTGAAGCCATCGCCCGCTTTATCTCCGGCTTCGACAAAAGGCTGACCAGCCTGCTGTTCTGCGCGCTGGTGATCGCCGCCATCCTGCTGTTGCGCTTCTGGTGGCGGCGTCGCCACGCCGATTAAGGTTATTTATTGAGCATCAGTTTCAGGCCGAGCAAGGCCAGCACGCCGCCGCCCAAGCGATCGAACCAGGCTTTAAAACGCAGGTAAGTGCGGCGCGGGCGCGGCGATGACAGCACAAACGCCACAAAGGCGTACCACAGGACGTCGACCGTCAAGGCAATCACCGGCAACACCACGTACATCAGCGGCGAAATTTTATGGCTGAGCAGCGCGGCGAACACGCTACCGAACACGATAGCGGTGTTCGGGTTGCCGAGTTGGGTCAGCAACCCCGTGGTAAACGCCTTGCGAACCCCCAGATGCCGCTCGCCGACCGCCTCCACGTTCAGCGGCCGACTGGCCCCGCGCAGCATTTTAAACGCCAAATAGACAAGATACGCGCCGCCCAGCACTTTCAGCGTGGTGTACAACCACGGCAGCGCCAGCAGCAGCGACTGCAGTCCCAGCAGCGCGATCAAGGCAAAGATAAAACAACCGACGCCCATGCCTAACGCCACCGCCATGCCATCGCGGCGCGAAGAGGCCACTGCGGTGCGCGCCACCAAAATAAAACTTTGCCCCGGGCTCATCGCCCCGAGCGTTATCGCCCCGGTAATGCTCAATACCGATAATGCCGTTTCACTCATCATGCTCGCGGTACTCCCTTAACTGTCCCCTGTTCAAAGTAGCGCAGCGACGAAAATAAAAGCAATGAATACGGAGATCATTCAACCTGAGTCGCATCGCGCATCAGCGCTACCAGCTCGCGCGCGGCCTTGTCCAGCGGCGCATTCTTCAGCCAAACCAGGTGTATCGGCAACCGCAGTTCGTTTTTGGTGTTTTTGAATTTCAGCCGGATTAACCTCCCCTGCGCCAACAGCGGCGCAGTCAGCGACAGCGGGAAATTGCCCCAGCCCAATCCGGCCTCAACCATGTTCAGCGCCATCGGCAGGCTGTCGGTGCGCCAGTAAGATTCCGCCACCCTCGGACGCAGATCGACGATCGGCAGATCGCGGCTGGCCACCATAATCTGCCGCACGTTGACCAGATCCTCGAGAAACAGCTCGTCCGCCGCCCCTTTTAGCGCCGGGTGGCATGGCGAGAGCGTGGCGACCAGCGATTCCGTCCCCACGAAATGGAACTGCTCCTGGCTGTTGACGTTAAGCCCGCCAAACGCCAGGCAAACGCCAACCCTGCCCTGATGCAGCATATGCAGCACGTCATCTTGCGGGGCGGTCAGCACTTCGATGTTCAGCAACGGATAACGCTCCGCCAGCGTTTTGATCGCCGCCAGCAGGCCGCTGCCGTTGATGTCCGAAACGACGCCTATCGACAGCGTACTCTCCAGCCCCTGCGACAATTCGATGGCGTGGTTTTGCAATTGTTTAAGTTGGTCGGCAATCAGCCGCGCATGCGGCGCCAGCGCCAGTGCCAACGCGGTCGGAACAGGTTCGCGGTGCGACCGGTCAAACAGCGGGAAGCCCAGTTCCGCCTCCATGTTGGCGATCCCCATACTGACCGCCGAAGGCACGCGCCGCAGCGAACGGGCGGCGGCGGAGAACGAACCCCGATCCAATACCGCCAGAAACAGCTCAATGTTATCGCTGGAAAAGTTCATTGCGTTACCTGTCAGTAAAACTGACAGCTCCTGACTTTTTCTATCAATGTGATTGACGTTATCTTAGCCGCCACGACCAGATAAACCATCAAAAATAACGCAGGAGAACATGATGCAAGGCGTTAAACGCAAACTGGTGTATGTCACCGCTTATGAAATTATCGGCATGGCAATCTCCGCTTTGGGGCTGGCGCTGCTTTCCGGCAGTGCACCCAGCAGCACCGGGCCGCTGGCGGTGATCATCACCACCATCGCCGTAAGCTGGAATTTCATCTACAACTCGCTGTTTGAGCGGTGGGAGAGTCGCCAGACGTCACGCACCCGCACGCTAAAGCGCCGTATTGCGCACGCCGTGGGGTTTCAACTGACGCTGGTGGTGTACCTGATCCCGCTGATCGCCTGGTGGATGGGGATTTCACTGCTGGAAGCGCTGCTGCTGGATATGGCGCTGATCGTCATTATCCCGTGCTACACCTTCGTGTTTAACTGGGCGTTCGACCTGCTTTTCGGTCTGCCCGCCTCGGCTCTGCCGGCCGGAGAATCTGCCTAAAAAACCGCCGTTAATCCCCTTGCCTGCGGGCTATAATCGCCGCAGGCCACAAAACTCTTATTTCTCCCCTTTTTTCACGCCTCGAAAAATAAGCAAAACCCCCTGCAATTTGCACGGTAATTAATATTTTGTGATTTTCGTCACTTTTTATTCCTCGATATTTCCGTGTTGATAAAATCACACATCTTATTGAATAATATATTCTTTTGTATATGGAATAAAAAATAAACACAATTGATCACGATTTATACGCAGGATTTTTTGCCACATTTACGGAGAAAAGGTAGCATGCCTCGCCGTTATTTAATGATGGCTGTACACACAATAAACAACAGAATGATGCCATGACCTCATTCTCATAACGATTGGCAATAGCAATCGTTTGCTCTCGTCCGAGAGCTGGGTAACCCTATAGACAGGTAAACAGGACGGATGATGCAATCACATAAAAAAACCGATCATGACAAACACGCCGCCAGAAGACGTTGGTTAGACTCACATGAATCCGGTTATCACAAAAGCATGGGCAACCGCCAGATACAGATGATCGCCATCGGCGGTTCCATTGGCACCGGCTTGTTCCTCGGCACCGGCGGCCGGCTGGAAATGGCCGGCCCGGCGCTGGCGCTGGTCTATCTGGTGTGCGGGATATTCTCTTTCTTCATTCTCCGCGCACTGGGCGAGTTGGTGCTGCACCGCCCCTCCAGCGGCAGCTTCGTTTCTTATGCCCGCGAGTTTCTCGGCGAAAAAGCCTCTTATGTCGCCGGCTGGATGTATTTCCTCAACTGGGCGATGACCGGTATCGTCGACATTACTGCGGTCGCGCTGTATATGCACTACTGGGGCACTTTCGCCGACGTGCCGCAATGGCTGTTCGCGCTTTGCGCCCTTGGGGTGGTCGCCACCATGAACATGATCGGCGTGAAGTGGTTCGCCGAAATGGAGTTTTGGTTCGCGCTGATTAAAGTGGCCGCCATTGCCATTTTCCTGGTGGTCGGCGTGGTGTTCCTGGGTACGGGCACGCCGGTGGCGGGTAACACTACCGGCCTGCACCTGATCACCGAAAACGGCGGCATGTTCCCGCACGGCTTGCTGCCCGCGCTGGTGCTGGTGCAAGGGGTGATCTTCGCCTTCGCCGGCATTGAGCTGATCGGCACCGCCGCCGGCGAATGCAAAGATCCGGCAAAAATGCTGCCGAAGGCGATCAACAGCGTGATCTGGCGTATCGGCCTGTTCTACGTCGGCTCCGTGGTGCTGCTGGTGCTGCTGCTGCCGTGGAATGCCTATCAGGCCGGTCAAAGCCCGTTCGTCACCTTCTTCAGTAAATTGGGCGTGCCCTATATCGGCACCATCATGAACATCGTGGTGCTGACCGCCGCGCTTTCGAGCCTGAACTCCGGCCTGTACTCCACCGGCCGTATTCTGCGTTCGCTGTCGATGGGCGGCTCCGCGCCGAAATTCATGTCCAAGATGAGCAGCCAGCAAGTGCCTTACGCCGGTATTCTGGTGACCTGCGGCATCTATGTGCTCGGCGTAGTGCTGAACTATCTGGTGCCTTCGCAGGTGTTTGAAATCGTGCTGAACATCGCCTCGCTGGGCATTATCAGCTCCTGGGCATTTATCATCGTCTGCCAAATGCGCCTGCGCAAGGCCGTGCGGGAAGGCCGCGCCAAACCGGTCACCTTCAAAATGCCCGGTGCGCCGGTCACCTCCTGGTTGACGTTGGCGTTCCTGCTGGCGGTCGTGGTGATGATGGCGTTCGATTACCCGAACGGCACCTGGACCATCGCCACCATTCCGGTGCTGGTCGTGTTGCTGGTGCTGGGCTGGTTCGGCCTGCGCAAGCGCGCGCAGGAAGTGAAGCTGGAACAACAGGCTCACGAAGAAGCCCACCACTGAGTCTCTCAACTGCCCCCACCGGGGCAGTCTGACTGCTGACAAAGCCCGTTATTAGGGAGAGCGTGGCGAAGGGGTCGTAGCGGCTTGCCCGCCGGAGCGCCCCTCGGTGCGCTAGGCCCGGGTATCTCGGGTTCAAAGACAACTTTGTCATCAAACTCACTGCCCCCGCCGGGGCAGTTTTTTTATCCGTTACAGCCGGCCGTAAAAAGTCATGCGTGCGCTCTCCGACAGCGCGATATCCGGCTGGGCGTTATAGGCCAGCACCACCAGCATGCGGGTGGTATCGCCTTCGGTCGGCGTAACCCGGTGCATGGCATTGCGCCCGCGAAACAGCACCAAATCCCCCTCCTCCATCGCCAGCGTCTTCACCGCACGCTCGCCGTCCAGCACCTGGGTTACCCCCGCGTAATTCATCTCGCCGCGATCGGCATCGCGCAGGTTTTCCACATACTCAAAGCGGCCGCCGGCCTGCGGTTTTTGGATCAGGAGCGTGATGGCGAATGAAGAGTTATCAAAATGCCAGCCCAGTTCCTGCCCACGATGCGCGTAGTGCAGATTGATCGACGACAGCCGATCAGCGTAGGGATAGAGCTGCTGCTCTTCCAGTACCGCACAGAGGAAGTCGCGGAAAGGCTGGGCATCATACAGCGTGCGCAGCGGCGACTGCGCCGGGATATCCTCGTCGGTAATACAGCCCTTGGACGATACCACCTGCCGGTTGCGCGCGTGGTCGGCAGGCAGGCTTTCATCCTGCGGTTTGAGGTATACGTTATGCTTGCTGGCGGCATAAAACGCCGCGTGGCTGTGTTCTGCCCCTTCGAGACGAACGGTCGCCAGCGCGGCGGCGGTCAGAAAGCCCCGCAGCACCAGCGCACCCGCCGTGTCCAGCGTCGCTTTGCAGCGGGCCTGAAAGGCGGCGTCACCAATCGGGTTGGCGGATAAATCAACGATATGAGCGAGTTGCTGCATGAGAAGCTCCTGAAGGCTTAGCGGCCGGATACCCCACTGTAGCGAATGTCGCATTGCCGTAATAACAAAAATGCGTTAAGGATGAGGTAACCCATTCTTAACGATAGCCGCCATGAACGCACCTTCCCGCAGCCGCCTGCCCAAACTGAGCGCCATTTTGGCGTTTGAAACCGCCGCCCGTACCGGCAGCCTGGCCAGGGCGGCAGACAGCCTGGCGCTGACCGCCGCTGCCGTCAGCCAGCAAATCCGCCAGCTTGAACAGCATCTGGGCATTCAGCTGTTTATCCGCGCCAAAAGCGGCGTAACGCTAACCGAACAGGGTGCAGATTATCTGGCCTATGTGCAGGAAGCGTTCGAGACGCTGCGCGTGGCGCAGCAACATGTCGATCGCCAACGGGGCCAGGAAACCCTGACGATCTTTGCGCTGCCGGCGCTGGCGTCAAAATGGCTGAACCCGGCGATTGGCGATTGGCTGGCGCGCCATCCGCAGGTGGATATCCGCTTGCACGCTACCCATGCCACGGTGGATTTCGCCGCCTCGGCAGCGGACTTTGCATTGTGCTTTGGCGATCAAGACTATCCGCTGCTGGAAAAAGTGCGGTTGTTTCAGGATGGCGTGCAGCCGGTGTGCAGCCCACAACGGCAGGCCGCAGGCGACTGGGCCCAGCAGCCGCTGATTCATGTCGATTGGGGCAAAGAGAGCCAGTTCCTGCCGGGTTGGCATGAGTGGTTCACCGCCGCCGGGCTACCGCCGCCGCAGCGACGGGGCCTGACCTATAACCTGACCTCGCTGGCGATTGATGCGGCGGTAGCAGGCCACGGCATTTTGCTCGGCCAACAAAGCTTGATCCAGCGCGAACTGGCTAACGGCACGCTGGTGCCGCTGGCAGAAACGGTGCTGCCTCTCAGCAAGCCTTACTACGTGGTCTATCCGCAGCGCACGCTGGACAAGCCCAAAGCGGCGGAGTTTTTGGCCTGGCTGCAAAACCTCGCACCGCCGAATGCCGGCGGACTATCGTTTTAACCGCCGCAGCAGCTACCGGATCTGGACATCATCTCGCCCAACAGCAGGTTGGTCGCACGCGGTAGAAAAACCTCATTACCGGCGCCGGGGGTCAGCGTCAGTTCGCCAATGTAGAGCCGCTCGGGGGTGAGATAAAAATCGACGCGGCAATAGTCGAGATCCGCCGACACGGCTTTGGCTACCTGAATCATCTCATCCCAGAATGCAGGTTTCGCCTGCAACGTATTGATCTGCGGAATATCATTCTGAATAAAAAAGCAGGGATGAGCGTGCTCGTCCAAAAATTCCAGCGAAGTGGGCTCAGGCCCGCCGCGCAGCAATTCAACAAAAAGATAAGATTGATTACCGTTAAAAACATGCACTTTGTAATCGATCAATTCCCCGCTGCACTCGATATCCAGCAATTTCTCGACGATAATTTTTTGCGGAATGGTGGCGTAATGTTTTTCACGAAACCTTTTCCAATAGGTTATTTCAGACCATCCACTAAGAATATTCATAATATCCTGATAGCTGGTCTTACTTTTATCTTTGACTATTTTAACCTGCTGAGACGCATTATTGGTTTTAATTACAAACGATTGTGGCAGAGAAAGGTAATCCCGTTCGGTAAAGTCATCGGTGATCATAATGATCGGCGTTAGGTAATTTTCCGATACCCGCTGTGAAATATACGCCCTCACCGCCACCTTATCCGCCAGCAGACTGTAGTCACGCTGTGGATAGCGCATACGTTGATAAATTTTCTCGGAAAATGTCTTGGGGTTTTTGAAGTTAACCCAAGAGCCATGAGCAAGATAATGGCTAATTTGATAATAAATAGCATCGGGCGCGGCCCGATAGAGCCGTTTTGCGAGTTTTCTCATTTTTCTGTTTCTTCCATGAAGATAGCATACGGAGAAATGCTTTTGACATTCCGATTATTGCCGCACAATTATAAAACCTTGCGCCCCCACCGTTACAAGGGCTACGGGAATAATCGGATGATTCTTATTAAAGAATGCGACAGGGAAAAGCGCTGATGCAATTGAAATTCATAGATATCAACATAGTGAAAAATGCATTCTGGATGATATCTGAAAAAATGGTCTCTATTCTGGGCGTCATTTTTATCACCGCCTATATGGCGAAATATATTGGCCCGGAAAGTTTCGGCAAGATCACCTTTGCTACCGCCATTTTCGCCATTACCCAGACGCTGGCGCTGCTGGGCTCCGACACCGTGCTGTTCAAACGCATTAGCCGCAACCCGCGCTCCGGCACCGCATTGATGTTTTCCACCAACCGGCTGCGCCAGGGCTTCTTTGTGCTATTTTCCGCAGCCATCCTGCTTTACACCGGGCTACGGGACGATTTCATTACCTTCTACTTTTGCGCCGCCACCTTTATCGCCGGCTTTTTCTCGCTCAGGGACGTGTTCACCATTTACCACGACGCCCGGCTGGAGTCGCGCTTCAACACGCTGGCTAACGTTGCCGGCTTGGGCAGCGCCCTGCTGGCGCGTTACCTGATCGTTTATTTTGATCTGCACCTGTATTTCCTGGCGATCCCCATTGTGATGGTTTATCTGATCCCTTATCTGATCCGCCACCACCTTTATCATCGCCGCCACCCGCGCTTTACCGCCCCCGCCCGCGTTCGGCGCAAGTATGTGCGCTATCTGCTCGCCAGCGGGCTGCCGCTGGCGGTCTCCAACGTTTCCATCGCCATTTACACCCGGTTGGCGCAGCTGTTCCTGATGTGGTTCGTCTCCGCTGAGGCGCTGGGCATTTATTCCGTCGCCATCACTCTGGCCACCGCCTGGATGTTCGTCACCAACGCAGTGATTTCCTCATTTTTTGCCAAGATATTCGCTTACCGCCGTGACGACGCGGTGCGCGCCGCCGCCAAACTTAATGGGCTGGTGCTGGCGATCGCCGCCGCAATCGTGGCAGGCATCGTTTTGCTCGGCAAACCGGTGATCGTGCTGCTGTACGGGGAGCAATATCTGGCGGCCTATCCGGCCATGGGCGTGCTGGCGGTAGCCACGCTGCTCTCGGCACTCGGCACCCTGGCCTATAAATACATTGTGATGTTCTCGGGCTACGGCTTCCTGTCGAAGAAGATGTTCCTGGTGTTTATCATCAATATCCCGCTTTCTTATTGCCTGATCCGCCAGTACGGCATCATGGGCGCCGCCTACAGCACCCTGCTGACCGAACTGCTGTCGCTGACCCTGCTCAACTACGTCTTCCGCCGCGGCGTGGTCTTGCAAATGCACCTGCGCTCGCTCAACCCACTCACTTATCTTCGCCGCGCACCGCAGGCCGGCTAACCCTCACCGCCCGTAACAGATTGCCGTTAGCCCGCTGGCAGCGGGCACAACGCTCATGGCTTAACCTGCCTTACCCCTCCTGCTAAGTTTCTCCCACAGGCCGGGAGATTTAAAAGTGCATCGTCCTCGGCCTGCACACTTTTATTTTCAATACGCCACTGTGCTACTGCAATTATGACCTTGCAGTAACCTGCATCATCGAAAGAGTGAGGTTTACACCATGATTACATTAAATGATTACGCCAACCTGCGCGCCTATACCGGCAGTGAGTCAACCGTAATGATTGAAGATCGCTATCACCACGGCGTATTCCTCCGTGACAGCGCAGACACCACCAGCCTGGACAACGGCGCGACTATTCTGATCGATACGCAAAACCGCCGCTGGAAACGCATTATCAATGACGGTGATTACTGCATTGACTGGTGGTATCAGGCTGGCGATGAGCTGGATTATTCCCTGACCATTACCCGCGCCAGCAATTTTTTACAGGTTAAAGGTGATGAATGGTGGAAAGCGCCGATCCCCACCACGCCTGCAGGCATTACCCTGGTCGGCCCCGGCGGCGTGCGCCCATGTAAAACCACCGCAAAATTAAGATTATGGAAAAACTCCGTTGATTTTAAAGGCACCATTTTGGATTTTTCCGGCGCAACCAATATTGAATGCGTGCGGGTGCTGTATAGCCAGGGTGCGCCGGCGATCTATAACCTGCGCATCGTCGGCACGCCAGGAGAAACAGCCAATCTGCGCGGCCTGTGCGTTTACAGCGATGCACCCACTATGGATGGCATGCCAGCCAGCCAGTTGCTGGTGCAAAACGTCTGGCTGACCAACCTCTACAAAGGCATCGTTTTTGGCAACAACGCCTATATCCAGAGCTGGCACAGCATTATGGTTCGCGGCTGCTGGTGGCCGATTTGGTCCGAAAGCGCATCAAATGCCGGTGAAAAAATCGTGTTCTACAAATGCCTGTTCGGCGACAGCAACAACTATTATCAGGGCGTTCATTCGTTGGCCTTCCGCGATTGCTCGTTTGACTACAGCGGTTTTAAAAATGTCGCCGATCAACAAGCGAATACTGACTATGGGTTATTCGACCTCAAAGCCGGCACGCTGGATTTTAAAAACTGTCACTTCGAATGGGGCAATAAAAACTCCCGCAACTCCCGGCCGGTATTTACCAGTGACAACAGCGGCACGGTAAAAATCAAGGACAGCCAGTGGCACAGCGTGCAAACCAACGTTACCGATCCCGACAGCACGGTTCCCTACCAATACGTTGAGTATTTTTACTTCGACAAATCCAGCGATTTGAGCGGTAAATGCTACATAGACGGTTTCGATCTGGTGAACTCTGACATCAAGAAAGGGTGGTCAAACAACCATATTGAAATGAAGAAGATCGTCGCTCCCGGCTATATCAACATGTGGCGTCAACTCTATCTCGGCGATGGCGTTAATCACCTGCCAGAGCCGACATGGAAGGAAAGCGGCGCGCTGCAGTTGAACAATGTTTACGCCGCCAGCGGCACCCGCATCTCGCAAACCGAAACCTCCGATTTGACGGTGACGCTGCAAAACGGCGTGCTTACCGCCACCACCAAAACGGCAGCGGCGGACAAGAAACTCGAAGTTTATTTCCCGATTGAAAAAAACGATCTGGTGTTGTGGCGCGCCACGTTGGAGAACCTGCAGGGCCTGAGCAGCATGGATGTCGCCGTTAACACCTATCAGGGTAAATACGAACTTAAGGGTAACGCCGGGACCACCACCGTGCTGGAAAAAACCTGCCAGTGGGGACGAAGCGGCACCGTAACGCCGACGTCACCGGCCACCATGACTTCGGATCGTATCACCGCGCTGGATTCTGCGGAGTATCTGCCGCTGCCGGAAGGCTATGTCAATTACGCTCGAATTGTCATCGTCCTGAAAAACTTCGGCGGTAGCGCCAGCAACCCGGCTTCGGTGGACATCACCAAACTGCTGTGTCAGAAGATTGATATTGTTTCCCGCAACCCACGTAAATCCTGGTAACGCTCAAGAGTCGCCTCATTAGAGGCGGCTCGTTCCCTCAGATTTAATAACCTTCATTTTCATAAACTCGCCCGCAAAAGCATAATCCGTTTAACTTCAATCCTCACCTACACAGCCGCCTGAAATGCTCCTCGTATTGCTGCCATAACGCGTTGAACCAACTGTCGTCGCCGCTGCGTCGGTTAATCAGTGCGACGGCGGCGTCACATTGGCTACGGGCGATAGCCAACAGCCCGGCGTCGCCTTGCTGCAACACGCACAGCAAGCGCGACATCTCCACCAGGTATTGGCGTGCAAAACTCGGCTCGTAGTCGGTGATGTTTTTGCTGTTGTCGATCAGATCGCACAGCTTGATGGTTTGCGCTTCCGGGCAGGCCAAGGCACTGTGCTGCAGGTTGGCATTCTTGCGATGCAACCGCTCACCGCCGTAACTGCGAGTTTGCACGTCGGTCAGCATCTCCACGTACCTTTCGACCGTAGGGCCGAACTCGCGGCGGATATCCGCCAGGGTCACCGAGGTGTCTTCCACCGTATCATGCAACCAGGCGGCGGCGATCATTTCCGGCGTAGGATCCGCCTGCTGCAACAGCGCCACCACAGCGGTGGGGTGAACGATATAAGGCTCGCCGGTAAACTTGCGCTTCTGCTTGCAGCTCTCGTGTGCCGCCGTGGCGAACCGCCGGGCTTTTTGCGTTAAATCCATGCTGACTCCTTATCTGAATATCCCCATTTTAACGGCGATCGTCCGGGGTAAGAGAGTCTGTTTGGTTATGAGTTATACCGGTTGCAAATGCAGCACCATTGCGCCGGCCAATACCGTTAATACCCCCAGCCACTGCAAGCCGGAAAGCCGCTCGCGCAGCAAAAGCGCGCCCAATAGCGCGGCGATGCCGCCGGACAAGGTGCTTAGCACGGTGACGACAGCCACCGAGCCCGCCCCGGCGCCCACGGCAAAGGCGGTAAAACCGCCCAAACTCAGCAGGCTGGCGGCCAGCAACAGCCCGCCTTGCCGCCAGGTGGGCCGTGCAACCAGCGCCCGTCGGTCTGTGTTGAGGATCAACACCGCCGCCAACCCGACCGTGTAGCCAAGCCACAGGCTGACGCGTGCCCCCAGCACCGGCAGCGTGTATTTTCCCTGCAACCAAAAACCGGCACCGTAACCGAGCGCAGCCATCAACGAGAAGGCGACGGAGGGCCATGCCGAACCGGATTTTTCAGGCTGGCGGCCCGGCTCCATCGCGCTGAGTATCACCCCAAACAGACATACCGCCAGCACGGCCAGCGTCAGTGCGCCAAGCCGTTCGCCACCGAGCCAGGATAACAGCGTGGTCACCGCGCCGTAGCTGGTGACCAAGGGTGCTACCAGCGCCGCCTTGCCGATGGCAAAAGCCTGGGACAGCGCCAGCGTTGCGCCCACCGTGAGGCCGGCGGCCAGCAGCGCCAACCCCCAAACCCTGCGCGACGCCGCAAAGGCGGGAATGGCGGTGGTCAGCAACAACGCGGTCAGAATGACAAAACCGATCGCCTGGGAGAAGAAGACCGCCCTGCGTACCCCCACCGCCCGCGCGTTGATGCCGATCAAAAAATCCGTGCTGCCCCAGCACAGCGCGGCGGCTAACCCCATGAATATATCCACCCAATTCTACCGTCCGATTCATTGACAAAAAGTAAGAGAAAAATCGCTTGTGGAACATCGATAGATTGGCAATATGGTTGAATGAAACTCAAGCTGAACGCCCAACCACGCCTGCCGTCGCTGAAAGCCTTGCATACCTTCGAGGTGGCGGCGCGCTGCGCCAGTTTTACCGAGGCGGCGGAGCAGTTGAACGTCACGCTGGGGGCGGTCAGCCGCCAGATACGCCAGTTGGAGAATGAGCTGGGCGTTGAACTGTTTCACCGCAAGGGCAATGCGGTAGCGCTCAATGACACCGGCAAACGGCTGGCTACCGACGTCACCCGTGCGCTGACGCTGCTGCAAAAAGCCAGCGATCGCGCCCGGCCGGCGCAGCAGCAGACGCTGAAACTGACCTGCACGCTGGGCATTGCCAGCCATTGGCTGGCGGCGCGTTTACCGGCGCTGCGCCACGCCGATCCCGATGTCTCGCTGGTGCTGGACGCCAACGAAAGCCTGCGCGATTTAGCCAGCGGCGAAGCGGACATCGCCATCCGTTACAGCCCCACCGCCAACCCGCCGCCGCATTCCCGCGAACTGTTGGCCGATGCCTTTGCGCCACTGGCAAGCCCCGCCTTTCTTGCCGCGCACCCTGCGTTCAGCCTCGCCGATCTCCCGCTGGCCCCCTTGATTCATTCGCCGTGGAAGGATGCGCAAGGGCTGGGCGCCGCCGGCTGGCAAGACTGGTTCGCCGCCTTTGGCGCAGGCGCGGCGGCGCCGCGCGGCATCCTCACCGTTAACAGCGTTGGCCATGCGTTGCAGGAAGCGATGGAAGGCAACGGTATCGTGCTCGGCAGCCTGGCGGTGGCGCAGGATGCGTTAGCCGCAGGCAAGCTGGTGCCGGTGTTTGGCGAGCACGGGCAGCTGCCCTGCGCCTATCAATATCGCCTGTGCTGGGCGGACAGCGCGTTCGTTAGCACCACCACCCGCCGCTGGGTGAATCTGCTGCTGCAAGCGGCAGGCAAACCCCCGGCATTCTGACGCAGCACGTATTGCGCCCACAGCAGTGAAAAATCCAACTATTTTATATATCCAAAATAATTCGAGTTGCATCGCGGCGACAACTAAGCGCATCCCCGGGAGCGTACAAAGAGTACGTGACCGGGGTAAGCGCAGGAAGTCAACAAAGAGGCAGCTTGAAGTATGAAAGATATAATCAATTTTTTTGCTGCGAGACAAACCGTGGACAGACAACGCTACCTGCAACATATTGGATTCGCAGGCATCCCCCAGGCTGACCTCCTGACGCTGCAACAATTGCACCGCTGCCATATGCTGAGCGTGCCCTTTGAGAACCTGAGCATTATTTATCGCCAGGGCATTCATCTGGAAGAATCGGCGCTGTTCAATAAAATTGTCGAACGCAACCGCGGCGGCTTTTGCTATGAGCTGAACCGGCTGTTTGCCTCGCTGTTGAAGGACATCGGCTTTAACGTGCAGTTTATTTCCGGCGAGATCCGCGCCCGCGACGGCAGCTTCGGCGCGCCCTTCGACCATATGGCGCTGAAGGTGGAGCTGGATCAGCCGTATCTGGTGGACGTGGGGTTTGGCGACTCGTTCCTGACGCCGTTGAAAATCACCACCACCGAACAGCAACCGCAAACCAGCGGCACCTTCCATTTAGAACAGGAAGGCGAGACCTATTATCTGGAACGCCGAAACGGCGATAATCGCTCGCACGCCAAAACTCTGTACCGCTTTACCCTGCAAGCCCGTGAGCCGAGTGAGTTCGACGGCATGTGCCACTATCACAGCACCTCGCCGCAGTCGCATTTCACCCAGCGGCTGGTGTGCTCGCGGCCAACGGAAAATGGCAGGGTGACCCTCAGCGAGAACAAACTGATTATCACCGAAGATCACCAGCGCCATGAATCGACGCTGCATTCCGAAGAAGAACGGCGTGCAACGCTGATGCGTTATTTTGGGATTGATCTGGAAAATTGAGAATATAACCGTGCCGGATGATGTGCTTCATCCGCTAAAGAGCTGCACCTAATCGTGCTACCGGTGAGGAGCATGCAGAGCGCCGACACGCCGTGAATCCGTCCATGGAGGTTCGTATCGCGCGTCCATGCGCTCAACGGTCGGCTAACCTGCATGCTCCCCACCCGTCTCAAGCTCAGGGTGTCGCGGTATTAAACACCGTTATTTAGCGAAAACGGATCTGACGAAGGGAAAATAGGTGAAAGATCCGCAATGCTCCGGCTATGCACCGGATTTTAGTTTTTCTCGGCTAATAAAATGCTCGCAAATACGCCTTCCATTTCGCTCACTTTCTTTATAAATTCCTCTGGTGAATACACCACCCCGGCGTGTGCAATATAGTGCAGCGCCATTTCGCGAGATTTTTGAATCACCCATTGAGTTCTTAACATACTAACATCCTTCTATAATAAAAATAAAAACGCCATTCAAACAACAGGCATTCGCTACAGGGTTAATTAAATAATTTCGACAGTTTGACCAAAGAATAGGGAGTATTATCTAAACCCAACTTTCTCAGCGCGTTGATTTTTTGGCTGCTGATGGTTTTGATACTTTTCCTTGTTCTACAGGCAATCTTGGTGGGGCTCATGCCCAATATGATAAGTTTTAGCACATTATACTCGATAAAAGATAAAACCTCGCGACTCCCTTGAATGCCGGAAAAGTCCCCTCCCCCTATAATTTCGCGTTCAAACACCTCAACGCCTGCATCCTCCTCGATAAACCTAAGCGTTTTCATGGATAAATACTCCATGATTGCGATAACCCGCTTTTGCGCAATGAAGATGATATCCCGATGTCCGTAAAAATGCGCATTTCTTAGCAAGGGTAAAATGGTTGGGTAATCGTCATCGGTAACATGAATTAACACTATCGCCTGATCAACATTACCCTCACTTAAATCATCCGGTCCGATAAACGCCATTTCATAGCCTGTTTTATTTTCAAACACGGCCTTTAATGCCAGCCTCGTGAACTGGCATTGACTCATCAATAATATTTTTTTCATTTCGGTCAATACGCTAAAGAGTAAAAAAACTTCTGGAGTAGACAGTGATTTATACCTATCGCTGTCAGAAGGTTGAGCGCGCAAACCGCCTGTCATGGGGAAACAATAACGCCGCCTCGTACCGCAGTTCATCGGCCCGAACATATTGTTGCTGTTGATACAAGATAACCAACAGGTTGGCGTAAACGTTTTTATCAATGCGGTGATTCAGATAACGCTGCGCCCATTGGGCATAGGTTTCCAGCCGCTGCTCGTCACGCGTTCGGTTAAAGGCAAGCAACCCCGCCAACTGGCGATCAAACTGCAGGCGATCGTCATGCATCCAACTGGCCCAGCCCGGCAATGCCTCCACCTGCCGCATATCCTGCAACCCGCCGCGCTCCGCCTGGGTCAATACCTGCCCACTGTAAAACCCGGTCGCCATAACGAACAGCGCCGCCAGTGACAGGGCCAGCATCGGCAGTCGCCAGCGTTTTAACCCACAGCCGGAGCCAAGGCGCGGACCGACCAGCCGATCGAGCATTGCCAGCAACAGCAGGAACACCAACCAGTGGAGTGCCGACAGGTAAAACGGGTATTCGGTTTGGCTGTGCAGTGCAATCGGCAGCAGCGCTACACACAATGCCAGTGCCTCGCCCGCCGATGCTTTACCGCAGGCAAAGGTCCGCTTGTCATGCCAGCGGGCGCGGGCCACCAGCTTGAAACCCGCCCACACCAGCAGCAGCATACCCAGTAGCGCGACCACGCCCCCTTCCACCCACCACAGCAGCAATTCGTTATGTGGATGACGAGCAATTTCCGTCACCGCCGTGGGCGGCATTTGGTTAATGCGAAAATGCTGAAAACTGTACTCAAAACCGCCGTAACCCCAGCCAAGCAGCGGTTTTTCGGCGATCATCGCCAGCGTATCGCGCAGCATGGTGTAGCGCGCATGGTTGGAGCCGGCATGGCTGGCGTAGCGCAACACACCGCCCAACTCACTCCCCCACCACAGCACCAGCACGCCCACCAGGGTGCCCCCGGCAATCAGCAGTGAGGCAATGGCGACAGCCTGCGAATAACGGCGGCAAAAACACAGAACAAACAGCCCCAACACCAGGGCCCCCGCCAGCCAGCCGGTGCGGGATTGCACCCACACCAACACCATCGGCAGCAATACCAGCACCACGGCCAGGGCACGGCGACGCCAGCATTCTGCACGCGGATTCAGTAGCCGGAACCCCGGCAGCACAAATGAAGCCAGCGCCAGCGCCAAACCGGTGGCGATAAAACTCGCCAGCACGTTCGGTTGCTGGAAAATACCGAAAGCACGCAGGCTACCGGATGGGATCCACAATTGTGCAATCGCGGGCGCAAACAGCTGCAACAGCACGATCAACGCCTGCCCCCCCGCCGCCGATAAAATCAAATACAGCACCGCATGGCGCTGGCGTGCGGTCATGCACACCTGCAGCCAGGTGAAATAGAAGGCCGCGCCGGCAAATAAGCCGGCCAGCCGCCAAACGGCGGCACTTAGCCATTCGGGCCGGGTAAAAAATACCGGCAGCACCAGCAGTAAACAGGCGGCGATTATTGCGCGACAGGTCGGTGTTATCACAACGCGGCGCAGCGGTGTTGCCCGCCAGCAAACACCCATTAATAGAGCCGCTCCGCCGTAGACCAGCAGATTAAACGGCAGCGCCAATCCAACCCCGCCGGGGTTGGGTATATATATCGCCAGCGGAATAAAAAGCAAAAATACAAATAAGAAAAAAATACGATCGAATATCATAAAAAACCTGGCAACATTAGAAAAATGGCGTTAAAAATAACGCCATTCACATTATGAAAATATCGGCTAAGCGTAAAACTTAACGATAATTGGCGTACAGCACGATGCTTTTAGCCGCCACGCCCATCTTTAATACCTCCTTCGCGCTAAGTTCGGTTTGATACGTGACAGTCTGCTGATTGCCGCTTTGCACGTTATCCCAAAACTTGACCGGCGTTTCGAAGGCGATTTTCCTTTCCTGGTCCTTAATACTGAAATAAGTGCCGTTACCCAGATCCAGAGCGGTATTACTCTCCACTAACCCGCCGCCGGGCGAAGAGAAGATCAGCGCAACGCCTAATTTACTGCCGGCATGGCAAGCCTGGTTCTTAACCGCCGTCACACTCAGGGGTTTGGCGGCGATCAATCCCGGAGCCGTAACCGATGAGATAACGCCAAAATCAATTTCAGTGGGCGCACTGATCGTAACCGAACAGGTCGAGACCTTGATGCCTGCCATACCTTGCAAGATATAGCGATAGTTTTTCCCCGGCGTACCGTTAATGCCCCCTACGCCATCCAGCTGGAACACCGCCACCCTATCATTGCCCCCTTCTTTTATTTCTCCGGTTTTCTCCAGATAAATTTGGTATTTGACCTGCCCCTTTTCCGGTTTGTTTTTCAAGCGCCACATGTCGGTTTGCACCTTGCTGCCGGCCTTAACGATACCGAGATCCGCATCGTTATAAATCAACCCCATACCAATGCCGGGGCGCACCACATCACCCACCGGGTTGCCATAGAAATAAACCCACTCTCCCTTGGTGCTGCCTTGAGCCCAACACACTACGCTGCGCGTCATAATTTTTGACGTCCATAGACGGCTACCTAACGGCAGATCTGCAGCCACGGTCAAAGCACCGATATTTTCGCTTTCTTCGGTGATGCCATTCTCACTATCAAGATGACATTCCAGCGCCAGTACACCCCGGCCGCAGGCCAATAAAACGCCGCATAGCCCCAAATGAGCAATAACCTTCTTCCCTATTTTCATCACGCTATCTCCATGGTTTTATTCACATCGGCGCTTAAGCGACCGAACGTCCAAAAACCTGCGGCCCGAAATCACGAACCGCCGTTAACATGTGTTGCAGCTCGATGTGGAATTTCCGCTGACACAATGCTTACGTTAAGGCTAAATCTCAGGCCCTGGATAAAAATAAAGAAATAATGAAATCGTGCCTGTTATTGTTTTAACAATGTTTCTAACAACACGCCCTGCCAAGAGGTTATCCACAGATGAATTTGTTATAAATAAGCTGGCTAAAGGCATAACTTGTAAGTAGCCGGAAACCAATAGTACTGCGGTCAGCTATTTTTCAGACTCAAATTACGCATAAGGCGTTGATTGCAGGTATTTCCCGTTTTTACGCTTAGCCCCGATAGAGCCGGAACTCCATTTAGCGAATATCGCTCGCGTCAGGTTGCTGGAAATGCCAAATACGCGCAGGCGACCGGATGGGATCCAGTAATATGCAATCGCTGGGGCAAACAGCGGCAACAATATGAGTATCCCTCGACCAACACCGCCCAGACCCGCCGGTAGCCGTAGGTCGGAACTTCACCGGTAACAGCATGGATACGGTTCAGCACTTCCGTATCGTCGGGCTGACGTTTGCGTCGGCGATCCTGCCAGTCAGCCGGGCGGTGGGTTATCGCATGAAGCTGCGCACGTGAGACCCGCAAACAGCGACTGACGAAGCTTATTCGCCATCCTCTGGTAACAATGGTACGTGCGCTATCCACTTGTTTTGCCGGCCGATACAACGGCCTCCGCAGTAACTCAACTTCCATCGTTTTCTTACCCAACATACGCTGAACCTCTTTGATCTGCTTCATGGCTGCGGCCAGTTCCGACGCGGGAACAACCGGTTCCCGGAAGTGACGGCAGTAAGGCTGCCGTCCTGATATTGCTTACGCCAGAGGAACAACTGACTTGCAGCAACACCGTGTCGACGGGCAACCATCGACACAGTCATACCTGGTTCGAAGCTCTGCTGAACGTTAGCCATTTTTGCCTGCGGGGTACGTCGTCTGCGGCGCTCAGGGCCTAAAACGTCGATCATCCTCAACTCCATGATTAGTCTAAAACTAATATTAAGACTATCACTTATTAAGCGAGTCAAAGTGTCTGGAGATTCAAGAGGCCAGTCAACGGGCGAGGGCAGTTCATCATTCATATAGACCAATGGGCCGTTGTGAGCAAATAAACACGTCTCATGTACCGTCTGGTAACGCCGAGAGGGTCGAATTCCATCACCCGCCCGCGGTACATCTGTTAGATAAATTCCAGTAAGTACACGAAGGAAGCCTGGTAACGCCCTGGTGCAGGTTTTTTAGCGTCGACAGTCACCGTTACGTCGATGGGCATAATATCGCCGGCAGCTACAGTAAATGAGCGCGAAGGAACCCTTGTCGACACCGTCAGCCCCTTTACGGGAGTTACAATTTGTGACCCCACGACGCTGACCCGCGCGGTCGTACGCCCCGCCCCATTGCATACGATTTTGGCATTTGTGTCCGCGTCCCGCCGTCCGGTTTCCATTTCGATGCTGAGTTCCGGAATCGCCTCTATCGCACATGTCAACGGAGATGGTATCGGTTCCGATCCCCCTCCCGATACATACACCCAGTGTTTCGCATCGCAAGTCTCTAGAACGCCAGAGATCGACCAGTAGCTTTGCGGGTCTACTGGGTTTGTATAGTCGGGTTCCGAGACCATGGCACGCATGAGCTCGAGCGTGGCATTTGTGACGTCGGCGGGTTCCCTCGTGGGTGTGCAGACACTGGTATGGACGGCGTTCGATGAGTATGCCACGTTCTCGGAGTTCACCTGCCAGCCAATGTAACTGTCGGGGCGGTACATGCACGTGCTGCCCAACGCATCACAGTCGTACCACCGGAGGCCCGCAACCGACACGACCCGTTTGGCCGACCAGTTGGTCTTCCCCTGCAAGTTAACGATCCGAGGTTTAGCAGCCACTTCCACGTGGACGCCCGCGACGGCCGGGAGAGAGGGCGTAGACCAGACTAGGACGAGAATCAACACAAGAAGGTGAGTGCGGAAAGCGAGGAAATACGCCTTTTCGGTTGTGTATGACATTTGATGGTAGTCCATATTGATGCACCTGTATGCAGGCGAAATAGGTATATTCGGGCACTTTCCCTCAGCATCTTATGCTGAGTTCAACATAACGTCCGCCCATTTTCTCCACCGTGCCTCGTACGTTCGCACCCGCGATTCAGTCTCTGTCGGTGACAGCCCCTGTCGGCGAGCCTGCTCGTAAAGCCGCGCGCGTCGTGCACGGTGGTTTTCCAGCGCTCTGGGCGCTATGGTGGCCCCCGTGGGGGTAAACCATACCCCCAGCCAGTCAAAGCCATGTTCAATCCTGCCCAGTTGGGTTTTGTCCGGGTGGCTTTCAAACCCGCCCAGGTCAAAAAATTCATGCAGCCGCTTAACGCTGCGCCGCAGTTGCCAGCGGGTGCGGGTAAACAATAAAAAGTCATCCATATAGCGCGCATACCACACGCCCTCCTGCGCATTAAAATAATTATCTACGTGGTGCAACAAGCTGCCGCCAATCAGCGGGCTCAGCGCACAGCCCCGGCAGATGCCGTTGGGCGGGGTATAAAACTCACCGCCGTCTTCTACGCTGTAATGCACATATTGCTGAATCACATCAAACAACACCGGGTCGGCCACATGCCATTTCAGCTGATTGATCACCTGATGCTTACGGATATGCCGGTAGTAACCGCGAATGTCCGTTCGGTAGACAAAGGCGTATTCTCCGCTAGCTAGGTCTGCCTGCACTTCCGCTACCGAAACCACGCTACCGCCATGCCCGCGCAAGTGCATGCAACGAGCAGGTTTTGGCAGCAGCGGCTCCGCCAGCAGCGCAGCCCACTTCAATATCAGCGCATCCTGCGCACACCACTGCACCCAACTGCGGCTACCACGCCGCAATACCTGCATCGGTGCCAGGCGGTAATCCCCATTTTGCAGCTGTTGATAGAGGCGTTCACTCTGCTGCACCCAGTGAAAGCGCAAATGCCAAATGTCGGCATTGGGTGGCGCATGGCGGCGACGTTGGCACAGCCAGCGCCAGGCGGCTTGCCATGCCGCTGCACTGTTATTCATATTCCAGGCTAAAGGTGGCCACCGCGCTGAACGGCCCGCGTTCGATGGTTTTATGCTTCAACGCGTCCGGCTCACCCTGTACATAGGCGTGCGCCGTCAGAATGTTGGCCCCGCTCACCAATGCCTGCGCCTTGCCTGGCTGGTTAATCGGCAACGGCTCACCCTGCGGGGTTTCCATGCCGATGGCGATGCCGCTGGCCTGACTGGCACCGTTCAGTGCCAGCAACCCCGGCAGCGCGGTGCTTTCATTACCGCTAAACGTCACCCTGACCGTTTTGCCCAGGCTGAGATCGCACTGCGCCAAATGCAGCTTGAAGGGTTGGCCGTGGGTGCGGGTGTTCATATACAGGTACTTGTCGATCACCGTGTCAAAATCCAGCACCACCGTTTCATCACCCGGCGGGATCACGCAGGGTTCCGCCACCAGTGCGCCATGCAGGCGCATATTCTCCGCCGCGCCGGCCGGCACACTACACAGCAGCAGCGCCGCCAAGCAACAGGCTATGTTGTTAACCATCGCAAACCACCTCATTGGTACACCGCCAGCAGGGTGGCCGTGGCTTCAAACGCCCCTTCTTTCAGCGCTGCGCCCGGTCGTTTGACCGGCACCGCCTGTAGCGTTGGCGCAGCGTTCAGCTTGATGGGAATAGGCTGGTTGAGGGGAAATCGTTTGCCGTTTTGCAGCAGGCGAACCGCCAGGTCATCCACGTTGCTCTCGATCGCTGCCTCGTCGTAATCCGCCGGGGTGCCGACCACTTCCAGCGTCATGCTCCATGCCCCGGCACCGGGGCCACAGGTAACCCGATAGTTCACCGATTGCAGGTAGTTAACGCCATCCACCTTGGTGATACCGACACGGTTGCCGAAATCGACATCTACCTCGCCACCGTCGTTGATGGTGCACGGCGGCGGTTCGATCAGGGTGCCGGAAAATCGCATGTTGTCTGCCGCCACAGCCGGGCCGCCGAGGGCCATTAACAGAAAAATGCTGCCATATCGCGCCATTGCCTCTGCCCCTTTCACTGATATTCCACCTTCATGGTCGCCCCGGCAGAGAAGGCCCCGCCGCTCAACGTCGCCCCGGCCTGCTTGACCGGCACCGCCTCAAACGTTGGCATATTGGGGTAGGTAAAATTCACCCAGGTGTTGATCGGCTGCCGATTGCCGTTGCGCAACAGCGCCACCCCCAGATCGTCCTTGTTGGTTTTCAGCACATCTCCGTCAAAGCCGGCGCCAGTCCCCTGAATTTGCATTTTCATTGCATTGTTCGGCGCGTTTTTGCACTCCACCGAATACACCACCGGCTGTTTCTTGTAACTGCCGTCGATGCGGGTGGTCATCACGTCGTTGCCGAAATTCACTTCGATCAGGTTATTGTTGTTAATCACGCACGGCGGTGGCGCGACGATGGTCACTGTCACTTTGATCGTAGTGACCGCCTGCACCTGCGGGCCGTACAACAGCACCAACGCCGCCAGCCCACAGCCGGGCAAACACTGTCTAAACTTTGCCTTCATGCCCATTCCCTTAGTCATAGCTGAGCTGGAAATCCACCACCGCCGCGTAGGCGCCTGGCAATAACCGCGCACGGGTGCGCTCCGGCGTAATGCGGTAATTCAGCGCGTTTTGCCCTACTGCCAGGGCCAAGGGTGCACCCCGGCTGCCGAGGCGGATATCCCTGCCGCGCTCATCACTAATGCGCAATGCCAGCCCGGAGGCGCCGTACACCTTCACCAGTTCCGGGTTATCGGCGTCCGCCGGGGCGATAAAACTGACCGACACCGCCGGCTGCTGGGCGCTCCACAACAGGTTGCCGGTGCGCTGGTCCCGGTTGGCGGCCGGACCGCGCAAGCAGTCGCGCAGGTGCAGCTGCACATTTACCGGCACGCCACGATCCCCCGCCTTCGCCAGCTGTGCCGTAGCGGTACTGCCCAGCCACACCGCCTGATACGCGCTCGCCATCTCCAGCCGGCAGGCGCTTTCGGTCAGCTCGCCGCGCACATGCAGCACGCCGTGGGCGCCTTCCACCTGCCAGTTATTCGCCGCCAGGGCTGACGGCATCAGCCACAGCATCACGCACAGGCACGCCGGTACCATCATCAGTACCGCGGTAATCACCAGGGCATACAACCATTCATGGCGGTGGTAACCGCCGCCGTTCCATCGCCGGGATTTTGTTCGCATCGCTTATCCACCTGTTTTTCAGTGAGCCTTATTTGCTGCCCGCCACCGCCTGGCAGCTCGCGCCGTTACAGTTAAAACTCAGTTGCGGGCGGCCACCGTAGTCGTTGACGTAAGTCAGCACCGGCGCATTCCCCAGCGCAGAGGCCGCGACCTTCAGCGGCGCACTGCCCTTCGGCGCCACCATCAGCGGTTCGAAGCCCGGCGCGCTGGCACCGTCTTTTTTGCTGCTGGCGTCAACCAGCGTCACGTAATAGGGCGTCGGGTTATTCACCTGGTAGCTGTCGCCCTGTTTAGTCAGCGTCAGTTTTTCCTGCCACGGCGCGCTGGCTTCCGGGTTGGCTACCGCAATCGCCTTCGGCCGGTAGAACAGCTTGATGCGGGTTTGCAGCGCCAGTTGCAGCGTGTTGGGTTTGTCGCTCTTCGGCGGGATCTCGCGCAGGTTGAAGTAGAACAGCGTTTCGCGGTCCTGCGGCAGCGTATTGGCGGCCGGCAACCCCTGCACTTTCACCTGGCTCTTGGCACCCGGTTCCAGGCGTTGCACCGGCGGCAATACCGCCAATGGGCTGGTGATTTTTTTGCCGTTGGCGTCTTCGATCCAGCCCTGTGCCAGGTAAGGCAGCTGCTTATTCTCGTTGCTGATGCTCATGCTCACCGACTTATCGCCGCCGCTGAAAATCACCCGGGTGCGGTCCAGCGCGATGGCGGCCGTTGCCTGTTGGGCGCACAGCAGGCCCGCCAGGCCGCCGGCAATTAGTGTCACTAAATTATTGGTTTTCATTGCTCTCTACTCTTTAACAGTGTTTAACGCCTTGCCGTTGGCCACCGGGCCGCAAGGCAGTAACAGATTGGTTAATTCACTCGGCGACAGCGTCTGCGGCAGGGTAAGGCCGCACTGCTCCTCACCGCCCCAGCTCACACTCATCGCTTCCCCGGCATTAATACCGCTCAGGTACACTTCACCGTTGTCATTGATAATGCCCACCTCCTGCCGCTTGCCGTTGCGCACCGTGGCGCCAAACGGCGGGGCAGAGCCATCCGCCAGCCGCACGACCGCCATCGCCTTCTCGCCGGCGATCACCTCAAAACGTCGGTAGCCGATGGCACCTTCGGTCAGGGTGGCTTGCGCCACGCTCTGGCTGACGTCGGCGTTTTCCGGCAACGCGTTCAGATCGATACTGAACTGGTTGCGGTAGTAACTGCCGACGTCCACCACCACCGCTTTGCCGAAGGCGTTGGTCAGCGTCGGTGAGCTGTAACCGCGGATCGGGATCCCCGGCACGCCGTCGGTATCCAGCAACATGCGGGTGCCCCCACTGATGCTGCTGCGGTGCAACGCCGCCCCTTTCAAGGTGGCGGTCGCGCCGCCCTGCATCGACAGCCCCAGCGAGCTGTACTGCCCGGCCTGGTAGCTGGCGCTGGCGTTCACCTGGCTGAGATCGCCGCTGTGGCTGTAGTAACCGCTGGCGGTCGCGCCGCTGCGCGCAGTGCCGGCGCTCACCTGATAGGTGTCGCGCTCATTGAGCCGGTCGTAATACCCCACCTGATGGGTGTTATCGTTGCGGTTGTAGCTGCCGCTGTAGCTCAGCGAGCCATTGCTGCCCCACGGCAGCGACAGCGACAGGTACATGCCGTCGTCGTTGGTGCCGTTATATTTATTGCGATAGCCGGTCAGCGACAGGCTGATATTCCGGAAACGCCCCAGATCGAAATAGCGCGACAGCGTCAGGTTGTAACGGTCGTTCGCCGGCCGGTCCCAGTAGGTCTGGTGGTTGTAGTTGAGATAGGCACTCAACCCCAGATCGCGGAACTGCTGGTTAAAGGTGATGGTGTACATCTCCTTGCTGCTGTTGGTTCGCGTACCGTCGCGGCGTGCATCCAGGTATTCGCCCATCGACATATAGTTGCGCTCCGAGAAGCGGTAGCCGGCAAAGGTCACCTGGCTGTCATAGTCGTCAAAGCGCTTGGAATAGCTCAGGCGGTATGAACCGCCGCTCAGCGTGCCCTGCTGCGGTAGGTTGGCGCGTGACTGGGTGGCGTCGAACGACAGTGCGCCGAACATCATCAGGTCACGCCCCACACCCAGCGCCAGCGCGTTGTAATCGCCGCCCGCCACGCCGCCGCCGTACAGCGACCAGCCGTTGCTCACGCCCCAGGAAAACTCGCCGGTGCCGAACATCGGCCCGTCGCTATGGTGTTCCCAGTCCGCCGGCCGGCCGGCCGCCACCTTGTAACGCACCGAGCCGGGCCGGGTCAGGTACGGGATGCTGGCGGTGTCCATCTTGAACTCCTGCACGCTGCCGTCCTGCTCTTCCACCCGCACGTCCAGCTGGCCGCTGACCGCGTCGTTGATGTCCTGAATGCGGAACGGCCCCGCCGCCACCTGGGTCTCATACAACACGCGCCCTTGCTGGCGAATAATCACCTTGGCGTTGCTGCGCGCCACGCCGGTCACCTCAGGCGCATAGCCGCGCAGGTTGGGCGGCAGCATGTTGTCGTCGGTCACCAGGCTGGCGCCGGCAAAACGCACGCTGTCGAAGATGTCGGAGTTTAAATAGTCCTCGCCCATCGTCAGCCTGGCACCCAGCTTCGGCAGTGCGCGGTAGGCGTAGTAACGACTCCAGTCCCAGCTGGTGCGGGTCGGCTCGCCCGAGCCACCCTGGTGATCCAGCCGCGATTGCCAGTCTGCCCGCAGCCGCCAGGCGCCCAGATTGCCGCCAAGGGTGCCGTTGCCGCTGAGGTTATAACTCTGCGTGCCCTGCTTTTGCTGGCGCTGGCTTTGCGCATTCAGGTTGTAATCAAACAGCACCCCCGGGATCCCCTCGTCCCAACGCGAAGGCGGGTCCCAGTTTTCTGCGGTATATTCCAGATACGCCTGCGGAATATTCAGGTACAGCGCCGCCGCGCCTAAATCGCCGCGCACTTCCATCCCCTCCAGGCTGCGGGGATCCAGACACTGGTTTTGGTGCCACCAGGTCAATTTCAGTAATGCAGACTCTTTTAACCCCAGTTGCTCAACCAACTGCGGCGTAATACAGGCTTCACTGCCTTTGGCATCGTCATCCGGCGGGTAAAACGCCACCGGCTGATCGGTTAATGTCTGTTTATTAATATGCACGGAAAACAGATAATCGCCGGGCATAATAAAATTGCCGCGAGAAAACTGCTCCAGGTCAATATTGGCGCGATCCGTCACATCCAGTACGTCGGTATTGAATTCAATATCAGCAGCTGCGACATTGGCAGCATTCCCCGCCAGAATAAAGGCGATCAACAGCCCCAAAATTCGCGGTCGTATTTTCCCTATACAGCCATATGACGGAGTAGTTGACATCCGCAGACCCTTATCAATAATTATTTAATTCGCAGTTACAGCCTTCAGGCAGGTTTAGTAGTAATCCATTTTAAAGCGCACGGTGGAGTAATAACTCCCGGCCTTCATTACCTGATTATTGCCAATCAACCGCAGGCCATAATTAAATTCCATGGTGCCGGGTTGAATTTCATTTTTTGCCATGGGCATGCCGGGTGCGGCGACATTCCCTCGCTTATCGGATATTTGCAGGGCAATACCTTTCGCGTTACCGTCAATACCAAATAATCCGGCATCTTCTCTGCCGTCAAAGGTCACGGCAAAATATCGCCAATCATCCAGCGCAGGGTTGAATTTCTCTAACGTGCAATTCACCAGCTTAATAGTAAACTCATGCAACTCGCCCTGACCGTCACGAATAATCTGGCTGACGGGCAGCGTCGCCAAGGTAATGGTTTGGTCAAGGCTTTCGGTATCAATGGCGCAGGCGGAGGCGATAATCCTGCCATTCACGGTCACTTCGCCACGCCCCTGATTGGCCGATTGCGCCAAAGAGGAACACAGCAACAGATTAACTAACACCGCACTGTGCAATATCCTTTTGCCATGCTGTGAATGCATACCTTCTCCCCACATAACGAGTTAATATACCCGTCATACTTCAAGTTGCAGGTGTGTTGGCTGCCTTTACTCACCCGAATCACTTACTCGAGTAAGCTCATCGGGATTCGCTCAGTTGCCGCCTTCCTGCAACTCCAATTATTTTGGGTATAAGCAGCATGCGGGTTGCCCCGCATGCAATTAACTGTGCGAATTAATCGCCGTGGGCTTATTGGTACGCCAGGGTAAAGTCAGCAACAGAGTTGAATTCGCCCGGGGTGATGGCAGCAGAAGCACCGTCGCCCTGCAGGTGTGCGCTGAAGCGCAGAGTCGCCTGGCCGTCTTCAATTTTTTGCGCCTTGCTGGCTTTGGTCAATGGCAGCAGTTTACCGTCGAGGTCGTTGATAGCGATGCTGGCACCGCGTGCAGTACCTTTCATTGCCAACAGGCCAGGAGCCGCTTCAGACTCGGTACCGCTAAAGGTGGTGGTCACGTCTTTAGCAGTTTGCACATCACAACCTACCAGCTTGATCAGGATGTCCTGCGGTGTAGACTTGCCACCGTTTTTCAGCTGTGCAGAGGCGATATCACCCAACTTCACGGTCTGATCCAGGCTACCTGGTTCGATAGAGCACGGTGCATCAATGATAGAACCTTTAAAGGTTACGGTGCCGGAACCCTGGTTTGCGGCGTTAGCCATAGAGATAGTACCCAGAGTCATTACGGCTGCCAGCATGATTTTGTTCAGTTTCATTGTGTTAATTCCATATATACAATTAATTTAATAAAGAAAGAGTCCTTGTGCTTACGCAGCCACCCTTTATTTGTTCACGTTCGCCAACACAGAGAATCTTGCTACCCCCCTGTTTTGGCGATGTGAAAATGATACCCCCGCCAAAAGCAAAACAGCAAAATAAACTAAATAAGTTAAAGCTTACAACATTAAAATCTGAAAAAATGCTATTAATTATATTTTTATACTAAAAATTATCAAAATAATGGCAGCAACAAGATTATTACACCAGAATAAAAACAATAAATTATCGTCAATGGAAAAATCTTATGGAGGCAATAAGATTTTTCTTGAAAACCAAGTCATCTTCGTTAGGATATCGGCTAACAACAACACCTGCTCATCCACATAAAACTTATAAATATGAAATACATAATAAACAAAATCGTTGTTTTTAACTCTGACGAATTGACATTGTTTCTTTACGAGAATAACCAGGTCGTCACCAAACTGACTAAACCGGCAAGCCGGTTGTTGTTGGAGCTAATACAGAACAACAAGAAAAACATTACCCGGGATGATCTTCTTGAAAGGGTATGGACCACTTATGGCTTCACCGCCTCTAATGCCGGATTAAATAATTACATTAGTGAGCTGCGTAAGGCATTCGCACTTTTGGGGTTAGCGAACGAAATTATCGTGACCATTCCTAAACTGGGGTTTCGCTTTGAAGGCTATATTGATCTCATCAATCCGTACGCAGAGGGAGCAGATATAACGTCGGCCGCAGAAGAAACAGCGCCAGAGAATAGGGTTGACGAGAGTAAAAGTGCTGAAGGGGGAGTTGACAGTCCGATAAAAGATTTTTTACCAGCCAGAAGAAAGTGGTTAATTACTGCTCTGGGACTGACCGGTATTTTTATGTTAACAGTCACCTCCCTTATTAAATGGGAGGACAGTGACGACGCCCACCCGTATCAAAAAATATTCAAATTTAATAATTGCAATGTCTATACTGTGGGAAAAACAGAGAGCACAGATGACTTGAGAATGAATATTGAGGGCATTCTGAATCGAGAAGGTATTGATTGCCTACATAGCTCAGGTGATGTTTTTTACATCGAGGACAGGCTTAATAAAAAAGACGTACGGGCTAGTTTAATTTCCTTTTGTAATAAAAATAAAAACAATCATTACGACGCCTGTTTCAATATAAAAAACCAGAGAAACACTACAAAATGACGAAGTTACTAATGGTACTTAATGGGTTTCTTTTTTTGCTGTTTTTTTCATTCAGCATGCATGCAGAAGAACCCTTCAAATGCACATCTCAGTATAAAACCTTGGTAGAAAAGGATAATGACTACACACTGTTTGATGGTCGTCTCACCCTATTTCTGAAAGATGAACATGAGGGGTTTTTCAGCCTGTCCGGAAAGGTTTCAACCAAAGAAAAAAATTACCTGCTGGTCAGGAAAAGCTATTTTACCCTCGCCCAGCATGAGGTTAATCAGGTCAAGCAGGCGACGATCACCAAGGTGATAAAGCACCCTAGCGACACCACACCAGACCCTCTTTGGCTGGCCGATATTTTACCAGAGCTACCAGGGATAGATTTTCATATAGAAATATGGCGCCTAAAGGATAACCTTATGATGGTGAAGTCCATCAACACCGGGTATCTCATTTGTGCCAAGAACTGATAATTTATCTCAAAGAGAAAAATTAGCGCGGGTTATCACCAGGGTAACCCGCCGCTTTTCTCGCTTCAGCGGCAAATCACCCGCGCAATGTCCTTCGAGTTGGTCAGTGCGCGCACTTCGCCGAACAGCTCTGTGGCCTCGGCATACTCTTTGCGTAAATACCCCAGCCACTGCTTAATGCGCGCCACGTGATACAGGCCGGTATCGCCCTGCTTTTCCAGCTGAACGTATTTTTGCAGCAGCTGTACCACCTGCGGCCAGGGCATGCGCGGTTCGTTGTATTTCACCACCCGGCTCAGGTTCGGCACGTTTAATGCGCCGCGCCCCAGCATCACCGCGTCGCAGCCGGTGGTTTGCAGGCAGTCTTGCGCGCTTTGGCAATCCCAGATTTCGCCGTTGGCGATCACCGGAATGGTCAGCCGCTTGCGGATCTCGCCAATCGCCGCCCAGTTAATGCGCTCGGCCTTGTAGCCGTCCTCTTTGGTACGGCCATGCACCGCCAGCTCGGTGGCACCCGCCTGTTGTACCGCGTCGGCGATTTCAAAACTGCGGCTGTCGCTGTCCCACCCCAGGCGTACCTTTACCGTTACCGGCAGATGATCCGGCACCGCCGCACGCATCGCTTTGGCGCCCTGGTAAATCAGTTCCGGGTCTTTCAGCAAGGTCGCCCCGCCGCCGCTGCCGTTAACCAGCTTGGATGGGCAACCGCAGTTGAGATCGACGCCGTAAGAGCCCAGTTCGACCGCGCGGGCGGCGTTTTCCCCCAGCCACTGCGGGTGCTGGCCCAGCAGTTGGATGCGCACCAGCGTGCCGGACGGGGTGCGGCTGGCGTGGTGCAGTTCGGGGCACAGGCGATAGAAAGATTTGGCCGGCAGCAGTTGGTCAACCACGCGCAGGAATTCGGTGATGCACAGGTCGTAGTCGTTCACTTCGGTGAGCAGCTCGCGCACCAAAGAATCGAGAACGCCCTCCATCGGAGCCAATAATACGCGCATGATTACCCCTGCTTAAAAAGACGCGCAATGATACGGGGGAATGCCGGTATCAGACAAGCGCACGGGGGAATAAAAAGCCGCTTAGCTCAACCTGCGCAGGGGCTGCCCGGCGAGAAACGCCTCGATGTCCTCAATCGCCTCGCGGAAGTAGATACGGTAGTTGTCATCGGCCACGTAGCCCAGGTGCGGCGTTGCCAGCACGTTGGGCAGGCGGCGGAAGATATCGTCCATCGGCAAAGGTTCAACCTCGAACACGTCCAGCCCGGCGCCGGCGATCCTTTGTTGTTGCAGAGCTTCTATTAATGCCGCCTGATCGACAATCGCCGCGCGCGAAGTGTTGATCAGATAGGCGGAAGGTTTCATCGCGGCCAGTTCATCGCGCCCCACCAGCCCACGGCTGCGTTCGCTCAACACCAAATGGACGGAGACAAAATCGCTCTGCTCGAACAGCGCCAGTTTCGACTCGGCCAGCGCAACGCCCTGTTGCCCGGCTCTTTCCGCCGTCAGGTTCTGGCTCCAGGCCAGCACCCGCATGCCGAACGCCTGCGCCACCTTGGCCATCTGGCTGCCAATCTTGCCCAGCCCCAGCAGGCCCAGCGTTTTGCCTTGCAGGGTGACGCCAAGCGCCTGTTGCCAGGGGCCGTTATTGCGCAGCCCGGCATTTTCCGCCACCGTGTGCTTTGCCAGCCCCAGCAGCAGCGCCCAGGTCAGCTCCATCGGCGCGGCCGAGCCGCTGGCGGTGCCGCAAACCACAATGCCGCGCTGTTCGGCGGCGGCCAGATCGATAGAGGCATTGCGCATACCGGAGGTGATCAGCAGTTTTAACTTCGGCAAACGGGCCAGCAGCGTGGCGGTGATCGGCGTGCGCTCGCGCATGATCACCAGCATGTCGCAGTCTTGCAGGTGCACCGCCAGCTCCGCCTCGTCGGTAAAATGCTGGCTCATGGCGAACACCTCAACCCGTTCGGCTATCGCCGACCAGTCCGCCATGGTGAGTGCCACCTGCTGATAATCATCAATAATTGCGCACTTCAGTTTCATCATCGGCTCCAGAGAAATTGAGTTACCCCGTCGATCCTAGTACGAAAATTCACTTCCGCCAGACATAAAAAAAGCCACCTAAAAAGGTGGCCTGATAGCGTCTTGCTGCAGCGCGATATTATTCGCCCGGTTTGCGGCTGCGCGGACGGCGTGCCGGCGCGCCTGAACGCGGTTTGCCGTCACCCTGAGGGCGGGCACTGCCGCCGCCACGGTTTTCACGTTGGCCGCTATGGCCGCCGCCGTTACCGCTGCGTTGACCACCACCGCCACCGGAGCGTTGACCGCCGCCGTTGCCGCGCCCGCCACCCTGACGGCCGTTGATGATCGGCTCCGCCTTGATGCTTGGGTCCGGCTCGTAGCCTGGCAGGGCAATACGCGGGATTTCACGCTTCAGCAGGCGCTCGATGTCGCGCAGCAGTTTGTGTTCATCCACGCAGACCAGCGAGATCGCCTCACCGGTACGCTCTGCACGGCAGGTACGGCCGATGCGGTGCACGTAATCTTCCGGCACGTTAGGCAGCTCGTAGTTCACCACGTGCGGCAGTTGGTCGATGTCCAGACCGCGCGCCGCGATGTCGGTTGCCACCAGCACGCGAATTTTGCCGTCTTTAAAATCGGCCAATGCGCGGGTACGCGCGCCCTGGCTTTTATTGCCGTGGATCGCTGCGGCAGTGATGCCGTCTTTGTTCAGCTGCTCGGCCAGGTGGTTGGCGCCGTGCTTGGTGCGGTTGAACACCAATACTTGCTTCCAGTCGCCTTCGCCGATCATCTGCGACAGCAGTTCCCGCTTACGCTTCTTGTCGACGAAGTGCACGCTTTGTTCGATCTGCTCGGACGCGGTGTTGCGGCGCGCCACTTCCACCGATGCCGGGTTGTGCAGCAGCTTGTTCGCCAACGCTTTGATGTCGTCGGAGAAGGTGGCGGAGAACAGCAGGTTCTGACGCTTGGCAGGCAGCTTGGCCAGCACGCGGCGGATATCATGGATAAAGCCCATATCCAGCATGCGGTCAGCTTCGTCCAGCACCAGAATTTCAATTTTGGACAGATCAACCGCGTTCTGGTGTTCCAGATCCAGCAGGCGACCCGGTGTTGCCACCAGAATGTCGACGCCGCCGCGCAGTTTCATCATCTGCGGGTTGATGCTCACGCCGCCAAACACCACCAGCGAACGCAGGCGCAGGTGTTTGCTGTAAGCTTCGACGTTTTCGCCGATCTGCGCCGCCAGTTCACGGGTTGGCGTCAGGATCAGCGCACGTACCGGGCGACGGCCTTTGATCGGATGATCATGCTTACTCAGCAGCTGCAATAGCGGCAGGGTAAAGCCAGCGGTTTTACCGGTACCGGTCTGTGCGCTGGCCATCAGGTCACGACCTTCCAACACCACAGGGATAGCCTGGCGCTGAATTGGCGTAGGTTCGCGATAGCCCTGTTCTTCAACAGCGCGCAGAATTTCAGCACTTAAGCCGAGAGTTTCAAATGACATAGTAGAGAAAAGCTCCAGATCCCCCCTAACCTAAACAATGTTCGGTGCAGTTTCCTGGGAGGATGATCAGACGGGGCATTAAGCATGACCACGAGGGATTTGGCACAAACTGCAGTGCACCAGCGCGGGAGTGTAGCAGAAGTCGCACAAGAAAACGCAATTTTACTGACCGAAAGCACAATATGCCGGAAATTCAGCATATCCCGAGAATAACCTGAATTTAAAAAGGGTTTCTGGTTGCATTTCACCCAATCTGGCATAAAGTTAATCATATGATTGATTAACTTTTGCGAGCACCGTCTATGCCAGGTAATCAAACTGCCGGCCGGGCGCGCGGCGAACAGGCGCGCCAGCAGCTGATCGCCGCCGCCATCGAGATGTTCGGCGAATACGGCATTCAGGGCGCGACCACCCGCGATATCGCCCAACGCGCCGGGCAGAACATCGCCGCCATTACCTATTACTTCAATTCCAAAGAAGGCCTCTATCTGGCCGTTGCGCAGTGGATTGCCGATTTTATCCAGCAGGCATTCCTCCCGCTGGCCGAGGAAATTGACCGCTTCTGGCAACGACCTGCCGCCGAGCGCCGGCCGGAACAGTATCTCGCTTACCTGAAAAGCGGGCTGCTGGCGTTCAGCGAACTGATGACCCAACCGCATACGCTGAACCTGAGCAAAATCATGTCGCGCGAGCAGCTCTCGCCTACCGATGCTTATCCGCTGATCCACCAGCAGGTGATAGCGCCGCTGCATAGCAAACTGTGCCGCCTGTTGGCGGCCTATACCGGCATCGACGAGCGCTCGACCAAAATCGTGCTGCACACCCACGCGCTGCTCGGCGAGGTGCTGTCGTTTCGCATCGCGCGGGAAACCGTGCGTCGGCAGGCAGGCTGGCAGCAGATAGGTGCGGCCGAAGCGGCGCAGATCGGCGAGGTGCTGGCGGAACACATAGATCTTCTGGTTAATGGGCTGCGCCAGCGTTATGGCGCGTAAACCCTGCGTATTTCAAGCTACGGCGTTGTTGACTGCGTGCACTCCCCCCAGTCACTTACTTGAGTAAGCTCCTGGGGACTCACGCACTTGTCGCCTGGCCGTAACGTGAAATTCATTGGGTTTAATCTTTATAGGCAGGGAGTGTTATGAACAAGAAACGCAGTGCCCTCATTGTGGCGGCTATCGTGCTGATCGCCGCCGCCGGTTACGGCTTTTGGTATTACCAACAGCAGCAAGACCAGCCGCTGACGCTGTACGGCAACGTCGATATCCGCACGGTGAATCTCGGCTTCCGCGTCGACGGACGGCTGGCGTCGCTGACCGTGGACGAGGGCGACCCGCTCCAACCGGGGCAACTGCTCGGCAAGCTGGACGACGCGCCGTACATTAACGCACTGCAACAGGCGCAGGCCAACGTCGCCAGCGCCAAGGCCAAGCTGGCTCTGCTGATGGCCGGTTACCGCGCCGAAGAAATTGCCCAGGTGCGTTCGGAAGTGGCGCAGCGCCTTTCCGCCTTTAGCTATGCCGACAGCTTCCTCAAACGCCAGCAAGGATTATGGGCGAAAAACGCCACCTCCGCCGACGCGCTGGAAGATGCCCGCACCTCGCGCAATCAGGCGCAGGCCAACCTGCAGGCCTCGAAAGACAAGCTGTCGCAATACCTCAGCGGCAACCGCCCGCAGGAGATAGAAGAAGCCAAAGCCAATCTGGCGCAAAATGAAGCCGCGCTGGCGCAGGCACAGTTGAATTTGCACGATACCACCCTGATTTCTCCCTCGGCCGGCACGGTGCTGACGCGGGCGGTCGAGCCGGGCACCATGCTCAGCGCCGGCGGCACGGTATTCACGCTTTCGCTGACCCGCCCGGTGTGGGTGCGCGCCTATGTGAACGAATCCAGCCTGGGTAAAGCGGTGCCGGGCGCCGAACTGGAAATTTATACCGATGGCCGGCCGAACAAGCCTTATCACGGCAAAATCGGCTTTGTGTCGCCGACCGCCGAATTTACGCCGAAAAGCGTCGAAACCCCGGACCTGCGCACCGATTTAGTGTACCGCCTGCGGGTGATCGTCACCGACGCCGATGACGAATTGCGCCAGGGCATGCCGGTCACCGTTCGTTTTGCCAAACCTTGAGGGGACGGTGATGGAACAGGTCATTGAACTGGAGGCGTTGGAAAAACGTTTCCCGTCGTTGGCAAAACCCGCGGTCGCCAGCCTGACCACCCGCCTGACCAGTGGCGCGGTCACCGGGCTGGTTGGCCCGGACGGCGCCGGCAAAACCACGCTGCTGCGCATGCTGGCCGGGTTGCTGAAACCCAGCAGCGGTACGCTGCGCGTCGCCGGGTTGGATCCGATCGCGCAAGATCGTCAACTGCACGCCATCCTCGGCTACATGCCGCAGAAGTTCGGGCTGTATGAAGATCTGACGGTCATGGAAAACCTGACGCTGTACGCCGATCTGCGCGGCGTCACCGGCGATCTGCGTAAACAAACCTTCGAGCGGTTGCTGACCTTCACCGATCTCACCCGCTTCACCACTCGCCTCGCGGGCAAGCTTTCCGGCGGCATGAAACAAAAGCTCGGGCTGGCCTGCACGCTGGTGGGCCAACCGCAGGTGTTGCTGCTGGATGAGCCTGGGGTCGGCGTCGATCCGATCTCGCGCCGCGAACTGTGGCGCATGGTGCATGAGCTGGCCAACGACGGCATGCTGATCCTGTGGAGCACTTCCTATCTTGACGAGGCCGAGCAGTGCCGCGAAGTGCTGCTGCTCAATGAAGGGGAACTGCTGTTCAGCGGCGCGCCTAAAGATCTGACTCAGCGCATGGCCGGGCGCACGGTGCTGATTGCCCCCCCCGCCGGCAGCCACCGCGCTCTGCTGCAACGGGCGATCTGCCTGCCTTCGGTCACCGACGGGGTGATCCAGGGCAAATACCTGCGGCTGATCCTCAAGCAGGGCGAAGATCACCGCCAGATACTGCAAGCGCTGGATCTGCCGGATGCGGAAATGACGGAAGCGGATCCGCGCTTCGAGGATGCGTTTATCGATCTGCTCGGCGGCGGGCCAAACAGTAAATCGGCGCTGGCGGAGATCATGCCCACCGTAGAGGGCGAAAGCACGCAAACGGTGATTGAAGCTCAGGGGCTGACCAAGAAATTCGGCGATTTCGCCGCCACCGACCATGTGGACTTCAAGGTGCAACGCGGCGAGATTTTCGGCCTGCTCGGCCCGAACGGCGCCGGCAAATCCACCACCTTCAAAATGATGTGCGGGCTGCTGGTGCCGACCGAAGGCAAGGCGCTGGTGCTGGACATGGATCTGAAAACCAGCTCCGGCAAGGCGCGCCAGCGTCTGGGCTATATGGCGCAGAAATTCTCGCTGTACGGCAACCTGACGGTGGCGCAGAACCTGAAATTTTTCTCCGGTGTTTACGGCCTGAGCGGCAAAGCGCAGCGCGACAAAATCAACGAGATGTCGACCGCCTTCAACTTTGGGCCGATCCTCAGCCAAACGCCGGATTCGCTGCCGCTCGGCTTCAAGCAACGGCTGGCCCTGGCCTGCGCGCTGATGCACGAACCGGACATTCTGTTCCTCGACGAACCGACCTCGGGCGTCGATCCCCTGACCCGCCGCGAGTTCTGGTTGCACATCAACGGCATGGTGGATAAAGGCGTGACGGTGATGGTCACGACCCACTTTATGGACGAGGCGGAATACTGCGATCGCATCGGGCTGGTGTATCGCGGCAAGATCATCGCCGCCGGTACACCGGACGATCTCAAACAGCAGGTAGCCTGCGACGACAACCCCAACCCTTCAATGGAGCAGGCGTTTATCGATCTGGTGCAGGGTTACGATCGGGAGGAGCAGCCGTGAGCGAGAAAGTAGCCGTGAGCGAAAACATAGCCGTGAACGAGAAAACAACCTCCGCCGACGCCAGCGGTTTCTCCTGGCGACGGCTGCGTGCGCTGTGTCTGAAAGAGACGCGGCAGATCCTGCGCGATCCCAGCAGCGGGCTGATCGCCTTTGTGATCCCATTGATGCTGCTGTTTATCTTCGGCTACGGCATCAACCTGGATTCCAGCAAGCTGCGGCTGGGCATTTTGATGGAGCAACAAAGCGAAGACGCCCGCGATCTGGCCCACGCTTTCGCCGGCTCGCCCTACATTGAACCGACCATCAGCGATAATCGCCAACAGCTGATCCAACTGATGCAGGCCGGGCAGATCCGTGGGCTGGTGGTGATCCCCAACGACTTTGACAAACAGCTGGCGCGGCCGCACGACAGCGCGCCAATCCAGGTAATCACCGACGGCAGCGAGCCGAACACCGCCAACTTTGTCCAGGGCTATACCCAGGGAGTGTGGCAAATCTGGCAGCAGCAGCGCGCCACCGATCGCGGGCGCGAGGACAAACCGCTGATTGACGTGCAGATGCGTTACTGGTTTAACCCGGCGGCCATCAGCCGGCACTACATCATTCCCGGCGCCATCACCATTATCATGACGGTGATTGGCGCGATCCTTACCTCGCTGGTGATCGCCCGCGAATGGGAACGCGGCACCATGGAGGCGCTGCTCTCCACCCAGGTGACGCGCAGCGAACTGTTGCTTTCAAAACTGGTGCCTTACTACTTCCTCGGCATGATCGCCATGGTGCTGTGCATGGTGGTGTCGGTATTCGTGCTCGGCGTGCCCTACCGCGGTTCGCTGCTGATTTTGTTCGTGATCAGCAGCCTGTTCCTCGCCAGTACGCTCGGCATGGGGCTACTGATTTCCACCCTCACCCGCAATCAGTTCAACGCGGCTATGGTGGCGCTGAACGCCGCCTTTTTGCCTTCGATCATGCTGTCCGGCTTTATCTTCCAGATCGACAGCATGCCGGCGATCGTGCGCGCCGTGACCTATATCATCCCGGCACGCTACTTCGTCAGCACGTTGCAGACGCTGTTTCTGGCGGGCAACGTCGGCACGGTGCTGATGATTAACCTGCTGTTCCTGATCGCCTCGGCGGTGGTGTTTATCGGCCTGACGGCCTGGAAAACCCAGCGGCGGCTGGATTAAGGAGAAAGACAATGTTTTACCGTCTCTGGACGTTAATCATTAAGGAAATGCAATCGCTGCTGCGCGACCCGCAGACCCGCGCCATCCTGATTTTACCGGTTATTCTGCAGGTGCTGCTGTTCCCGTTCGCCGCCACGCTGGAGGTGACCAACGCCACCATCGCGGTGTACAGCGAAGACAGCGGCCATGCCTCGGTGGAGCTGACTCAACGCTTCGCCAAGGCGAAGGCTTTTTCGCACGTCTTGCTGTTGCGCAACCCGCAAGAGATACAAACCACCCTCGACAACCAGCGGGCGCTGCTGCTGATCCGCTTCCCGGCGCAGTTCTCGCGCGATATCGCCAGCGGCACTACCGCCCCGCTGCAATTGCTGCTCGACGGGCGCAATTCCAACAGCGCGCAGATTGCCGCCAACTATGTGCAGCAGATTGTGCAGGATTACCAAAACGAGCTGATCGGCAACCGCGTCAAACCCAACAACAGCGAGTTGGTGGTGCGTAACTGGTATAACCCGAATCTGGATTACAAATGGTTCGTGGTGCCTTCGCTGATCGCCATGATCACCACCATCGGCGTGCTGATTGTCACCTCGCTGTCGGTGGCGCGCGAGCGCGAACAGGGCACGCTGGAGCAGTTGCTGGTATCGCCGCTGACCACCTGGCAGATTTTTATCGGCAAAGCGGTGCCGGCGCTGATTGTCGCCACCTTCCAGGCCAGCATCGTGCTTCTGATTGGCATCTTTATGTACCAGATCCCGTTCGCCGGCTCGCTGCTGCTGTTCTACGGCACCATGCTGGTTTACGGGCTGTCGTTGGTGGGGTTCGGTCTGCTGATTTCTTCGCTGTGCGCCACGCAGCAGCAGGCGTTTATCGGCGTGTTCGTGTTTATGATGCCGGCGATCCTGCTTTCCGGTTATGTCTCGCCGGTGGAGAACATGCCGGTGTGGCTGCAGGATCTCACCTGGGTTAACCCGATTCGCCACTTTACCGATATCACCAAACAGATCTATTTGAAGGACGCCAGCTTCGGCATTATCTGGCACAGCCTGTGGCCGCTGCTGGTGATCACCGCCACCACCGGCAGCGCCGCCTACGCCATGTTCCGCCGCAAAATGGCATAAAAAATGTCGAGTTTGATGACAAAGTTGTCTTTAAACCCGAGATACCCGGGCCTAGCGCACCGAGGGGCGCTCCGGCGGGCAAGCCGCTACGACCCCTTCGCCACGCTCTCCCTAATAACGGGCTTTGTCAGTAGTCTGGGGCTTAACATGTTAAGCCCCTACGGAAGACGCTGATTTTAGCGGCGGCGAGACCAAGCAATGGTGCGACGCCCGCAGCGCAGAAAGCGCAGTTGACATAGGTCAATGAGCATTTCGAGCAGCGTACGGTGCAGTAGTGCGCTGTGTCGCAGCCCCGATAAAACGGATTTAGCGGCGGTTGCCGAAAATGCGCAGTAACATCAGGAACAGGTTGATGAAATCAAGATACAGCGTCAGCGCGCCGACGATGGCGTATTTGCGGAAGCTGTCTTTGTCATCGGCGTTCAGCTGTTCGCCCATAGCTTTCAGTTTCTGGGTGTCGTACGCCGTCAGGCCAACGAACACCAGCACCCCGATATAGGTAATCGCCCACATCAAGGCGGTGCTTTTCAGCCAGATATTCACCAGCGAAGCCAGCACGATACCGATCAGCGCCATAAACAACATGCTGCCGAAACCGCTCAAGTCACGCTTGGTGGTGTAGCCGTACAGGCTCATGGCCCCGAACATGCCGGCGGTCACCACAAAGGTGCTGGCGATCGAGCTGTAGGTATAAGCGATGAAAATGCTGGAAAGCGTCAGCCCGGTCAGCGCCGAATAAAGCATAAACAGTGACGTAGCCACAGTGCCACTCAGGCGGTTGACCATGCCGGAAATCACGAACACCAACGCCAGCTGCGCGATAATCAGGCCGAAGAAGGTGATCTGGCTGGAGAAAATAAAGTTGAGGATCGCGGGCGTGTTGGCCGCGTACCAGGAAACGAATGCCGTCAACAGCAGGCCACAGGTCATCCAGCCATAAACCTGCGCCATATAAGCCTGAATGCCGCTGTTGGCACGTTCAACGATTGAACCATTAGTGCGTGGATATCGGTCCATGACGGTTACCTTTTGCATGTGGAACAAGATGTTAAAGCCCCATCTGATGGGACTCAGCCTGTAATAAGCGTACCACAGAAACGGCAACGCGGAAGCGGCAAAGGTATTGATATATTTCTGCGGTTTACCCTTTATTTATTCGCATTATGCCAACGTTCCGCCGCCTGACGATCGCTGTCGCGCGCGTCGACCCAGCGCTCGCCCTGCCCGGTCGCTTCGCGCTTCCAGAACGGCGCACGGGTTTTCAGGTAGTCCATGATGAATTCGGTGGCGGCAAACGCCATGCTGCGGTGCGCGCTGGTCACGCCGACGAACACAATCTCCTCGCCGGGAAACAGCTCGCCCACGCGGTGGATCACCGTCGCCCGCTGCAACGGCCAGCGGTTGCGCGCTTCCTCCACGATCTCCGCCAGCGCTTTTTCGGTCATGCCGGGGTAGTGCTCCAGCGTCAACGCGCTGACGTCATCGCCCAGATTATGGTTGCGCACCTTGCCGGTGAAGGTCACGACGGCGCCGTCGTCATCGCACTGCGCCAGCCACTGATACTCATCGCCGACGCTGAATGGCGCTGCACCGACGCGGATACGGGTGTTTTCCACTGTTAACCTCCGGTTACCGGCGGAAAGAAAGCGACTTCATCGCCGGCGCGCAGCGGGTGCTCGGCCGCCACCAGCGACTGATTGACCGCCGTCAGCAGCTTGCCAGATTCCAGCGCCAGCGCCCAGCGTTCGCCGCGTGCGCACAGCGCCCTGCGCAGCGCCTCTACCGTGGGATAGTCGGCCGGCATCGACAAGTCGCCGGTGCCTACCAGTTCGCGCACTTGGGCAAAAAACAGAATGTTAATCATAGCTCCACCTTAAAATCACCGGACTTGCCGCCGCTTTTCGCCAGCAGCCGTACCGGGCCGATCACCATGTCTTTTTGCACCGCTTTGCACATGTCGTAAATGGTCAACGCGGCGACCGAGGCGGCGGTCAGCGCTTCCATTTCGACGCCGGTCTTGCCGGTCAGCCGGCAGCAGGTTTCAATGCGCACCCGGCTGTGTTCCGGTTGCGCCTCCAACTGCACTTCAACCTTGCTCAGCATCAGCGGATGGCACAGCGGGATCAGCTCCCAGGTGCGTTTCGCCGCCTGAATGCCGGCGATGCGCGCCGTGGCGAAGACATCGCCCTTGTGGTGACTGCCGCCGAGGATCATCGCCAGCGTGGCGGGCAGCATCTCGACAAAGGCCTCGGCGCGGGCTTCGCGCACCGTCTCCACCTTGGCGGAAACGTCGACCATATGGGCTTCGCCCGCGGCGTTAATATGGGTTAACTGCGTCATGGATCTTATCTCTTCAAATGGGGCTGGAAGTTGCACGGGCGGTGGCGCGCGTCCAACTGCTCTTCAATAATGCGCTCCCAGGCGGTGCGGCAGGCGCGGGTCGAACCCGGCATGGCGAAAATCACCGTCCGGTTGGCGATGCCGGCCAGCGCGCGCGACTGGATAGTGGCGGTGCCGATTTCTTCGTAGGACACCATGCGGAACAGTTCGCCGAATCCTTCGACCTCGCGGTCGAACAGCGGTAGCAGCGCTTCCGGGGTGTTGTCGCGGGCGGTAAAACCGGTGCCGCCGGTGATCAACACCGCCTGCACGCCTTCATCGGCAATCCACGCGGAAACCCGCGCGCGGATCAGGTATTTATCGTCTTTGACGATGGCGCGATCCACCACCTGATGGCCCGCCTCCTGCGCCGCTTCCTGCAGATAATGGCCGGAGGTGTCTTCCGCTTCGCCCCGGCTGTCCGAGACGGTCAGAATGGCGATATGCGCCGGAATGAATTCACTGCTGGCATGACTCATTGTTAACGATGCTCCTCTTCGTTGAATGCCCAATAGATTTCAAGTTACAGCCAACAACGCTGCGGCTTGAGATATGCAGAGCATTATCCGCCGATAAACGACAGGTTCTGGGTAATGCCGGTGTTGTTCTGATGCAGGAAATGGGTCTGTTTTTTGCTCAGCAACCCGCCCTGGATACGTTGCTTCAATGCCTCGAGCTGGCCGTCGTCCGCCAGCAGATCGCGCAGCGTAATGCCTTGCTCGCCGAACAGGCACAGATGCAGGTTGCCGATGGCGGAGACCCGCAGCCGGTTGCAGCTGGCGCAGAAATCTTTCTCGTACGGCATGATCAACCCCACTTCCCCCTGATAATCCGGGTGGCTGAATACCTGCGCCGGGCCGTCGCTGCGGCCGCGCGGTTGCCGTTGCCAGCCCTGCTGCTCCAGTTGCAAACGAATCACTTCGCCGGACACGTGATGCCGGCGAAACAGCTCGCCGCCCTCGCCGGTTTCCATCAGTTCGATAAAACGCAGTTGGATCGGGCGGTCCTTGATCCAGTGCAGAAATGCGCCCAGTTGCTGATGATTGACGTCACGCATCAGTACCGCATTGACCTTGACCTTGCTGAACCCGGCGGCAAACGCGGCATCGATGCCGTCCATCACCTGGCGGAACTTGTCCTGACCGGTAATGGCATGAAACTGGCGGGCGTCCAGGCTGTCGACGCTGACGTTAATCGCCGTCAGGCCGGCGTCGCGCCACTGGGCGACGTCGCGCGCCAGACGGTAACCGTTGGTGGTGACCGCCAGCGTTCGGATGGCCGGGTTTTCACGCACGGCGGCAATGATCTCGGTAAAATCGCGGCGCAGCGAAGGTTCACCGCCGGTCAGGCGGACCTTCTCAGTGCCCAGTTCGGCAAATGCGCGGCTGACGCGCCGGATCTCATCCAGCGACAGGAAGGTTTTCGGGCTGCCGTTAGGTCGGTAACCGTCAGGCAAGCAGTAGGTGCAACGAAAGTTACACACGTCGGTGATCGACAGGCGCAAGTAATAAAACTTACGCTCATAAGCATCAATGAGTTGCGGCACCATAACACCTTTCCAAAGTCGGGAGATGCGAGCGTTTCCACTCTGCACCCTGGTGGCTGACTTCGCCACGGCCCAAGCGCCATATTGTTCGCAGGAACAACGTAGGCCCAGAGGCTAGGAGTTTTGGTCTCAGTTCCCGCTGCTTAAATAGCCGGAACGAAACCGTGGTTTTCACCAGAATTCTAGCGCTAAATAAACGCGATAGCCAACTCGCAATTTCGCTATATAATTGTGTATACAGCGATTTTACGTGGCCACGAGTCTGGTTAACCATGATAAACGCCCCTTGCGCAGGTGAATTGACCAGAATCACGCAAATGACACTCTTTTTCGCGTTTTTACGCCAAATCCGCTACTTTATGCGGGCAGTTTCAGCCCCCTTTGTAAGGAAATTTATGCGTAATCGTACCCTGGCCGATCTCGATCGGGTGGTGGCATTAGGTGGCGGCCACGGTCTTGGTCGCGTGATGTCTTCCCTGTCGTCTTTAGGCTCCCGTTTAACCGGCATTGTGACTACCACCGATAATGGCGGTTCCACCGGTCGCATCCGCCGCTCGGAAGGCGGCATTGCCTGGGGCGATACCCGCAACTGTCTCAATCAACTGATCACCGAACCGAGCGTCGCCTCCGCGATGTTCGAATACCGCTTCAGCGGCAACGGCGAGCTGTCGGGGCATAATCTCGGCAATCTGATGCTGAAGGCGCTGGATCACCTTAGCGTGCGCCCGTTGGAAGCGATCAATCTGGTTCGCAGCCTGCTGAAAGTGGACGCGGCGCTGATCCCGATGTCCGAACAGCCGGTGGACCTGATGGCGCACGATCACGAAGGCCACCAGGTTTACGGTGAGGTGAATATCGACCAGCTCACCCATATGCCGCAGGAGCTGATGCTGTCGCCGCACGTCCATGCCACGCGTGAAGCGCTGGACGCCATCGCGCAGGCCGACGTGATCCTGATTGGGCCGGGCAGTTTTCTCACCAGCCTGATGCCGCTGTTATTGCTCGACGATCTCACCCAGGCTTTGCGTCGCAGCAGCGCCAATATGATTTACATCGGCAATCTGGGGCGCGAACTGAGCGTCGCGGCGGCGGCATTGTCGCTGAAAGACAAGCTGGAACTGATGGAAGAGCGGATTGGCCGCAAGATGATTGATGCGCTGATTGTCGGCCCGGCAGCGGATACCGGGGCGGTGCAGGATCGGGTAGTGATTCAGCAACCGCTGGAAGCCGCCGATATTCCTTACCGCCACGATCGCCAACTGTTGCGCCAGGCGCTGGATCAGGCGTTGATAGAACTGGGCACCCGCGCCTGAGTTAATCGCGGTCGGTTAATCGCGCCCACGCAGCCACGGGTTGTCGCTGACGGCGCTGTTGACCATATCGATATAGAGATCTTCCACCTGCTTGCGCGCCCAAGGCGTGCGGCGCAAAAACTTCAGGCTGGATTTGATGCTGGGATCGCTGCTGAAGCAGTTGATGCGAATGCGTTCGGCCAACCCTGACCAGCCATAGCTCTCCACCAGCTTAGTTAAGAGTTGTTCCAGAGTGACGCCGTGCAACGGGTCTTTGGACGGGCGTTCGGTCATGGTCTTTGGCTCGCGTTAGTCAATTGGCCGCACACCATAATCAGCTTTGGCGCAGGCGACAAGAAATTTATACCCTTCGTCTTTCAAACCGCAGCGTTCACATCACCGTAGGGGGCGAAGAAATTCGCCCCCCTTGATGCGGGCACCGAATACGGCGCCCCAACGGCTCACGAGATGGCGATAAACTGCTCGCGCAACTGGTGGATTTCGTCACGCAAACCGGCGGCCAGCTCGAACTCCAGGTTCTGCGCGTGGGTATACATCTGCGCTTCCAGCTCGCGGATTTTCTGATCCAGCGCTTTTGGCGTCAGGTGCTGATACTGAGCGGCGCTTTCCGCGGCCTTGCCCTTCCCTCGGCCCTTGCTGCGGTTGCCCGGCTGGCCCAACTGCAGGATATCGGACACTTTCTTGTTCAGGCCTTTAGGCACGATGCCGTTTTCTTCGTTGAACGCCTGCTGCTTGACGCGGCGGCGCTCGGTCTCGCCAATCGCCCTGGCCATCGAGTCGGTAATTCTGTCGCCGTAGAGGATTGCCTTGCCGTTGAGATTACGCGCCGCACGACCTATGGTCTGGATCAGGGAGCGTTCGGAACGCAGGAAACCTTCCTTGTCTGCGTCCAGAATCGCCACCAGCGACACCTCAGGCATGTCCAGCCCTTCACGCAACAGGTTGATGCCCACCAGCACGTCAAACTCGCCCAGACGCAGGTCACGAATGATTTCGACGCGTTCCACGGTATCGATGTCCGAGTGCAGATAGCGCACGCGCTCGCCGTGCTCTTCCAGGTATTCGGTCAGATCTTCCGCCATGCGCTTGGTCAGGGTGGTAACCAACACGCGTTCCTTGACTGCCACCCGCTTGCGGATCTCGGAAAGCAGGTCGTCCACCTGGGTGGTGACCGGCCGCACTTCCACTATCGGATCCAGCAGCCCGGTAGGCCGCACGACCTGATCGATAATGTCGTCGCCGGACTTCTCCAGCTCATATTTGCCCGGCGTGGCGGACACGTAAATAGTCTGCGGCGCCAGCGCTTCGAATTCTTCAAAGCGCATCGGGCGGTTATCCAGCGCCGACGGCAGGCGGAAGCCGTATTCCACCAGCGTTTCCTTGCGCGAGCGATCGCCTTTGTACATACCGCCGATTTGCGGAATGGTGACGTGCGATTCATCGACCACCAGCAGGCCATCCGCCGGCAAGTAGTCAAACAGCGTCGGTGGCGGCTCGCCCTCGCTGCGCCCGGACAAATAGCGCGAATAGTTTTCAATGCCGGAGCAGTAGCCCAGCTCGTTCATCATCTCCAGATCAAACTGGGTGCGCTGCGTCAGACGCTGTTCTTCCAACAGCTTGTTGTTGGCCAGCAGCACTTTGCGCCGCTCGGCCAGATCCACCTTGATCTCTTCCATCGCCTGCAGGATCCGCTCGCGCGGCGTCACGTAGTGCGACTTCGGGTAAATGGTGAAGCGCTGTACCACCTGCTCGATCTGGCCGGTCAGCGGATCGAACAGCGAAAGCCGCTCGACTTCTTCATCAAACAGCTCGATGCGCAGCGCCAGCTCGTCCGACTCCGCCGGGAAGATGTCGATCACCTCACCGCGCACGCGGAAGGTGGCGCGCTGGAAAGCCTGATCGTTGCGGGAATATTGCAGCTCCGTCAAACGCCGCAGGATCGAACGTTGATCGATGATCATGCCCTTGGTCAGGTGCAGCATCATTTTCAGGTACAGCTCCGGATCGCCCAGACCGTAGATTGCCGACACCGATGCCACCACCACCACGTCGCGGCGTTCCAGCAGCGCTTTGGTGGCTGAAAGGCGCATTTGTTCGATGTGCTCGTTCACCGCGGAGTCTTTTTCAATAAAGGTGTCGGAGCTGGGAACATAGGCTTCCGGCTGGTAGTAGTCGTAATACGAGACAAAATACTCAACCGCATTCTCGGGGAAGAACTCTTTCATCTCGCCATACAGCTGCGCCGCCAGCGTCTTGTTTGGCGCCAATACCATGGTCGGCCGGTTTAGATCGGCGATGACGTTGGCGATGGTAAATGTCTTGCCCGAACCGGTAACGCCCAACAGCGTTTGATGCGCCAGGCCGTCTTCCAGGCCCTCTTCCAGCTTGCGAATGGCTTCCGGCTGATCGCCGGCCGGTTTGAAATCGGAATGCAGTTTGAAAATTTTACTCATTGACTCGGCTACCCTGTGGAGATGCGCGCGCTCAGGCGGCCATGGAGCGGATGCTCGACGAATGGCCCCTAATTATGGAAAGCCCCGGCGATTTTCGCCAGTGCCTATGATACTGGATATAAACCCAGCTTCAAGCGATTCGTTGCTCAAGATGGCGTAGCCCGCCATTGACCCCGGTGGCGACGCGCAATGGCAAAGCGCCGCCTAATGCGCGCCGGCGGGGCGCGGATGCACCGACAGGGTTACAGTCGCGTGACATTTTTATTGTCAATAACTGATTTATCCCCAAAATCCGTCAAAAATTAACTTATTGATAGCACTGCGGCCAAAAATCATACATAGCCACATCATCAATACATTGGTGGCTTGATTTTAGTTAATTTATTGATATTAAACATTTTTAATAAAAAGATGAGAATGCGGTCAACGCGAACAGAACCCGCGCCCGCTCTCGCTTTAAACCGCTTTTCTAAATCTAATGCACAAGGTTATCCACAGGAATAGTGGATAACTCCCACCGCCCCGCCCGTGACGGGAGTTGCAGAAAGAACGCTTTTTACCGTTTCTCCTCGCCGAAACGGCTTTTTTAGTTATTTTTTCACAAAAAATTAGCTTTGTTTATGCCGATTAATGCTAAACAGCCCCATTGCCAAAAACACATTTATCCCATTTTTGCGCTCATGTGCTGCATCTTGCCGCAACCGGCGAAATAGTTTGCACCATCACTTTTCCTCACAGCACTGCAACAGTGCAAAAATCGTCCGCGTTAACTTTCCACCGCATTTTTGGCCGGGCCGCTGGGCCAGTCTACACCCGACAAACGGTTAACAAGACAATAACATTCCCCCTTTTTTCCCCGATTGTAAAAGTTGGCCTGAGAGTTGCAATCGTTTAACGGCAAAAGTGAGACCAGGTGAAATATCCGCATCGGTACGGCAGGATTAGCTGCTCTACGTTCAGAACTAGCCTGGGGCTAAATAACTGGCAATGACACGACAAAGGCGAAAACACGCTGATAAAACGCCATTAACAACCATTTTTGGCTGTATATCGTTTATTTTTCCTTAACCGTAACTACCTCGTTGAAGGTAGGCATGCAGCATTTTATTCTGGACATTAAGACACTCGGGAAAGAAACCGCCAAGGCGGTTCAAGCAGTAAGGAGTGGATAACGCAGGGAAGTAGACGTTTGATGGCCGTTCCTGCGCTGATGCCGGCCGGTGAAATCGGTGTGGTTTTTAGCAGGAACGCGTTACGCCTGTGCCCATTTGGGCACACATCCACGAGTGGAATACGGGTCTTTGAGGAGAGTGCCGGATGTTGAGTTTAAGGTCAGTGAACCAGTTCTACGGGCAAAATCATACCCTGTGGGATATTAACCTGGAGTTACCGCGCGGCCAGTGCACGGTGCTTATCGGCCGTAACGGCGTGGGCAAAACGACGTTGGTCAACTGCATTATGGGGCATTTGCCGGTCGTCAGCGGCAGTATGACCTGGCAATTGGCGGACGAACCCCCGCAAAATCTGCTGCAGCAGCCGATGGAAAACCGGGCGGCGCTGGGCATCAGTTACGTGCCGCAAGGGCGACAAATCTTCTCGCAGCTCAGCGTGGAGGAGAACCTGCAGGTGGCGCTGATGGCCGGCCGGGACAAAACCCGGCGCATTCCGCCGCTCATTTACAGCCTGTTCCCCAACCTGCGGGAAATGCGCAGCCGCCGGGCCGGCGATTTGTGCGATGGCGAGCAACAGCAACTGGCGATTGGCCGTGCGCTGGTGCTGGAGCCGGAGCTGCTGATCCTCGACGAACCGACCAGCGGAGTACAGCCTTCGATCGCCGCCGATATCGGCAATGCGATCCGCAAACTGAACCGCGAACTGGGCATGACAATCCTTCTGGTGGAACACAAATTGCCGTTTGTGCGCCGCGTAGCGGATCGCTTTTGCCTGATGGATCAGGGCCGCAGTGTGGCGAACGGCACGCTGGAACAGTTGGACGAGGACTTGATCAATGCCTATCTGGCAGTGTAGAAAATGGAGGTGGGGGAATGTCATCTCCCCCTGCCCCATTTACAGCAGACTCAAATCCAGATACGCCCCCAGCGCCTGCCGCTCAGGTTGCGGCAGATGCGGGATCTCTCCCAGCCATGGCGCAGGCAGCATACGGCGCAGCGTAGCCAAATATTCCTGATGACGGCGGCCCGGTGCGGTGACGTCGTTGGCAATCCACCCGGCAAGCTGCAACCCCGCCTGCTGGATCGCCTGAGCGGTCAGCACGGCATGGTTAATGCAACCCAGTTTTATCCCTACCACTAGGATCACCGGCAGTTGCTCCTGCTGTACCCAGTCGGCGAAGGTATGCTGCTCGGACAGCGGCGTAAACCAACCGCCAGCCCCTTCGACCAACAGCCAATCGGCCCTTTGCTCCAGATGGCGCAGGCCGGCGGAAAGCCGGGCCAGCTCGATTGGCCGCCCTTCGTCGGCACTGACAATGTGCGGCGACGTCGGCTCGGCGAACACATAAGGATTCACCTCCGCGTAGCTCAGTGCCACGGCGCTGTTGGCCTGCAATGCCAGCGCGTCGCCATTGCGCAGCCCCTCGGCCGTCATGTCACTGCCGGAGGCAACCGGCTTGTAACCGGCCGTGCGATACCCCGCCAAATTGGCCGCCTGCAACAAGGCGCTGCTGGCCACGGTTTTGCCCACCTCGGTATCGGTGCCGGTGACGAACCAACGCTTAATCACGATAAATCACTCCATAAACCAGATGATAGCTGAGCGGGAATTGCCCCCCACGCCGCGGATAGGCAGCCTGCAAGGCGGCAAGCCGCCGACGGGATAGCAAACCGGCTTCGCGCCCCTGATGCAAATGGGTGGCGCCAATCCCCTTGAGCGATCGCATCAGCGCCATCACATCAGGATAATGCAGGGTTTGCCGCTCCGTCTCCAGACGGTAGCGATAGCCGGCGCAGGCCGCGTCGATCTGCGCCAGCGGCAGAAAGTCGTTCACGTGACGCTCGCCGTCGACCTGCTGCCAGGCGTCGCCCAATTCCGCCAGCGAGCCTTCCGCCAGCGTAGAAAACAGAATCACCCCACCCGGCCGGGTGACGCGGTACAGCTCCGCCAAAGCGCGCGGTAAATCGCTGCACCATTGCACCACCAGGCTGCTGAAACAGATATCCACCGCGGCCGCAGGCAGCGGCACATTTTCGATATCCCCCAGCAAATAATGGTCCGCAGCCTGCTGCTGGCGGGCGAATGCCAGCATGCCCGGCGCCAGATCGAGCGCGGTAACCTGCATCCCCAATTCGCGCCAGCGGCGGCTGAAGTGCCCGGTGCCGCAGCCTGCGTCGAGCAACCGTTCGCCCCGATGCTCCGCCCCCATCCCCAGCAAGCGCTCACCAACATCACGTTGCAGTACCGCCGCCGAATCATAACTGCCCGCCGCACGACTGAAGGCCGAAGCGACCGCCTGCTTGTTGACCGGCTCAAAGGCTGACGTCATGCAATACCTCCAGCAGGCGATCGATATCCTGCGGTTGATGCGCCGCCGTCAGGGTAATGCGCAGGCGCGCGCCGCCCGGCGGCACCGTTGGCGGGCGAATGGCGCTCACCCACAACCCCTGGCCACGCAGCTGCTGTGCCAGATCGAGCGCGCGCTGGTTGTCGCCCACCAGCAACGGCTGAATGGCGGTCACCGACGCCGTCAGGGCTAACGGCAACTGGGCCGCACCTTGCCGGAAGCGCTGAATATTGTCCTGCAGCCGGGCGCGCAATTCGTCCCCCTGCTGGATGCGCTGCAACGCCGTCTGCAAGGCGCAAGCCTGCGCCGGCGGCATGGCGGTGCTGTAAATCAAATGGCGGGCAAACTGCAGCAGATATTCCGCCGTAGCCTCGTCGCACAGTACCGCCGCGCCGCTGACGCCAAAGGCTTTGCCAAAGGTGACCACCAGCAGTTCGGGCCGCACGCCCTGCTGCCAGCAACTGCCGCGCCCCTGTTCGCCCTGAACGCCGATGCCGTGCGCGTCATCGACCATCAGCCAGGCCCCCGCCGCTTGGGTCAGGCGATGCAGCTCCGCCAGGGGGGCACTGTCGCCGTCCATGCTGAACACCCCTTCGGTCACCGCCAGCATCTGGCCACCACAGGATTTTGCCAGCAGGCCGGCCAGCGCCTGCGGCTGATTGTGGCGAAAACGCCGCAGCTGTGCAGGTGAATGGGCGGCAGCCTCCAGCAGCGACGCGTGGCTGAGCCTGTCCGCCAAGATGCGATCGTCCGCCTGCATCAGCGCCGCCAGCAATGCCTGATTGGCGGCATAGCCGGAGATAAACAGCAGCGCACGCGGGTAACCGAGCCACTCCGCCAGTTGCTGTTCCAGCGCCTGATGCGCCGCACAGAACCCGGTGACGTGCCCGGAGCCGCCGCTGCCGACGCCATACTGCCGAGCGCCCTGCTGCCAGGCGGCGATCACCTGCGGATCTTGGCTCAGGCCAAGATAGTCGTTGCCGGAAAAGTTCAGGTAGCGCTCGCCACCCAGCTGAATATGGCGGCCATTGCCGCCCTGGTTCACCTGGCGATGACGGTAAGCGGCATTCTGCCGCCGCTCCTCCAGCGCCTGTTCAATACGTTGTTGCCAGCTCATTACAGCGCCGCGTTGTAAAACTCAGCGGTATCGGCATGCAGCAGTTGCTCCGCCAGTACCTGTTGCTGCTGGTTGTCGCCGTGCTCGGTTTCGGTCTGCTGCGGGTTGAGGCCCAGCTTGCGGAACAGTTGCAGATCTTTGTCTTCTTCCGGGTTTGGCGTGGTCAACAGTTTGCAGCCATAGAAGATGGAGTTGGCGCCGGCCATAAAGCACCTCGCCTGAGTTTGCTCATTCATTTGTTCGCGACCGGCGGAAAGGCGGACGTAAGAGGCCGGCATCATGATGCGCGCCACCGCGATGGTGCGGATGAAATCGAACGGATCCACGTCATCGTTATCCGCCAGCGGCGTGCCTTTTACCTTCACCAGCATGTTGATCGGCACACTCTCCGGCGGTGTCGGTAGGTTAGCCAGTTGCACCAGCAGCCCAGCGCGGTCACGCACCGTCTCGCCCAGCCCGACGATGCCGCCGGAACAGACTTTAATGCCTGCCCCGCGCACCTTGTCCAGCGTGTCCAGGCGTTCCTGATAGCTGCGGGTGGTGATGATGTTGCCGTAAAACTCCGGCGAGGTGTCCAGGTTGTGGTTGTAATAATCCAGCCCGGCGTCCGCCAGCCGTTCTGCCTGGGTGTGGTCAAGCGTGCCCAGCGTCATGCAGGTTTCCATGCCCATCGCCTTCACCCCCTGCACCATCTGTTGCAGATAGGGCATATCGCGCTCGTGCGGGTTCTTCCACGCCGCCCCCATGCAGAAGCGGGTCGATCCATTCGCTTTGGCCTTGCGCGCCGATTCCAGTACCTGTTCCACCTGCATCAGCCGCTCCGTCTCAAGACCGGTTTTGTAGCGCGAACTTTGCGGGCAGTATTTGCAGTCTTCCGGACAGGCGCCGGTTTTGATTGATAACAGCGTGCTCACCTGCACCTGGCGCGGGTCAAAATGCCGGCGGTGAACGGTCTGGGCTTCAAACAACAGCTCAAGTAACGGTTTATCAAACAAGGTCTGGGCGAGACCTACTGTCCAGTGAATGCGATCGGCCATCACGGCGTCTCCAAAAATGAAAAAAGTGTCGTCAGTGTAGATATTGTGGATATACTGTCAACCATTACGAATATGATTTGGTTTACAAGCATGTCTATCAGCGCCTCCGACCTTGAATTCGACCAGCGCCATATCTGGCACCCGTACACCTCCATGAGCCATCCGTTGCCCTGCTATCCGGTAGAGGCCGCCAGCGGCGTCGAGCTGCAATTGGCCGACGGCCGGCACCTGGTAGACGGCATGTCGTCCTGGTGGGCCGCGATCCACGGCTATAACCATCCACAGTTGAACCTGGCCGCCACCCGGCAACTGGAAAAAATGTCGCACGTGATGTTCGGCGGCATCACCCATCCTGCCGCTATCGCGCTGTGCCGCAGGCTGGTGGAGATGACGCCGGAGGCGCTGCAATGCGTTTTTCTGGCGGATTCCGGCTCGGTGGCCGTCGAAGTGGCGCTGAAGATGGCGCTGCAATACTGGCAGGCCCGTGGGAAACGGCGGCAACGTATTCTGACCCTGCGTCACGGCTATCACGGCGATACCTTCGGTGCGATGTCGGTGTGCGATCCGGACAACTCGATGCACAGTCTGTATCAGGGCTATCTCGCGCCGCACCTGTTCGCCACCGCGCCGCAGTGCCGTTTTGATGAACCCTGGAATGAAAACGACATTGCGCCGTTCGCCACGCTGCTGGAACAGCACGCCGGGGAGATCGCCGCAGTGATTCTGGAGCCGGTGGTGCAAGGTGCAGGAGGGATGCGCATTTACCACCCCACCTACCTCAAGCGGGTGCGCGAGCTGTGCGACCAGCATCAGATACTGCTGATTGCCGATGAAATCGCCACCGGGTTTGGCCGCACCGGCAAGCTGTTCGCCTGTGAGCACGCGGAGGTGGTACCGGATATTCTCTGCCTGGGCAAGGCGCTGACCGGCGGTTATATGACGCTGTCGGCCACTCTGACCACCCGCCACGTAGCGGAAACCATCAGCAATGGCGCGGCGGGCTGCTTTATGCACGGGCCGACCTTTATGGGCAACCCGCTGGCCTGCGCGGTGGCCGAAGCCAGCCTGTCGCTGTTGGCGGAAAACCATTGGCAGCAGCAGGTCGCCGCCATCGAAACGCAGCTAAAACAGCAGCTATTGCCGCTCCTGTCGCGGCCAAAAGTGGCGGATGTGCGAGTGCTGGGGGCGATTGGCGTGGTGGAAATGCGCGAACCGGTTGACGTGGCACAGTTGCAGCGCGGTTTTGTCGAGCGCGGAGTATGGATCCGGCCATTCGGCAAGCTGATTTACCTGATGCCGCCTTACATCATTCAGCCCGAACAGCTCAGCCGGTTGACCGCCGCCGTGGCCGCAGCGGCGAGCTAACGGCTTACCAATGCTGGTCCAGATAGCGGGCCAGCAACACCAGACACAGCACCCACAATAAAATGATCATCACCGCCGCCATGCGGCCGGTGGGATTATCGATACGCCGTTGCGCCTTCTCCCGCAGTTCCGCCATCAGCGGCTGGGGGATCAGGCGTACCGCCAGCATGATGCCCAACGGCACGATGATCACGTCGTCCAGATAGCCCAGCACCGGGATAAAGTCCGGGATCAAATCGATAGGCGACACCGCATAACCCGCCACCAGCAGGGCGATCAATTTGGCATACCAGGGTGTGCGCCGATCGCGGGCCGCCAGCCACAGCGCATAAATGTCGCGCTTGATGCCCTTGGCCCAGCGGCGAAGCCAACCAAACCACGGCGTGCGTTTTTTGAATGAAATCATGATTACTTTTATCGATCTGTGAATTATTGATGTCACGTATGTAGCTTCAGCGTTAACGAGGATAACTCATAGATGAGGCGGCTGGCGAGATGCAATGACGCTTGTGTTATCGAGCCAAAAAGATCTAGCTTAGGCATTCAGCTTTTACCGACCCATGGAGTCATTATGAGCTTTCGTTTGTACAGCAACGATCTGCAAGACGGCGCGAAAATGCCGGAGCGTCAGGTGTTTAACGGCATGGGCTATCAGGGCGATAACCTGTCGCCGCATCTGGCCTGGGATGGCGTGCCGGAAGGCACCAAGAGCTTCGTGATGTCGGTGTACGATCCCGATGCCCCGACCGGCTCAGGCTGGTGGCACTGGGTGGTGGCCAATATCCCGGCACAGACGCGTGAACTGCCGCAGGGCGCAGGCTCCGGCAAAGGCGGTCTGCCGGCCGGCGCTATCCAGACCCGCACCGATTTTGGTTCAGCCGGCTACGGCGGCGCGGCCCCTCCGCAGGGTGAAAGCCATCGCTATCACTTCACGATTCATGCATTGGACGTTGAGAGCATTGAGGTGGAGAAGGTTCCAGCGGCGCGCTGGTCGGCTTTAACGTGCACTTCCACAGCCTTGGCAGCGCCACTCTGACAGTGAAGTACAGCTGATTCTTTGGCAAATAAAAGGCTCTTTCGAGCCTACTTTCCAATAATTCATACCCTATGGATTTCAAGTTGCAGCTAGGCGCCCAGCTCGCTCATCCCCAGGCGCTTACTTAAGTAAGTGACTGGGGGGACAAATCTGCCGGGAGCAGATTTGAACGCTGCTTGCAGCGGCCCCGAAGGGGCGTGGCCCATGGACGGGCCACGTAACTAAATGCAGCCAACACAGAGGCAGCTTCAAGTATGACGGGTATCTAACACGCTCACCCACATCGGGCCCTTGCCCACCGGATAACGCGCCAGCGTGGTCAATTTGCCGTTGGTTTGATCGATTTCATAGACGCCGATATGATCGGATTTCTGACCTGCGGCAATCACGAAGCGGCCGCTGTGGTCGATGTTGAAACCGCGTGGTTGCTCTTCGATCGGATGATGGCCGACCGGCGACAGGGTGCTGCCGTCTTCGGACACTCTGAAAATCGTCAGGATGCTCGCAGTGCGGTCGCTGGTGTACAGGAAGCGGCCATTTGGCGTGATGTGGATATCCGCCGCCCAGCGGGTGCCGTCGAAATCGTCCGGCATGATATTCACCGTCTGCGTCAGGGTGTATTTGCTGCCGTTTTCAGTGATGACGAACACGTCTACCGTGCCGTCCAGCTCGTTCACGCAGTAGGCATAGTTGTCATTGTGGTGGAACGCCATATGACGCGGGCCTGCGCCGGTTGCGGTAGCCACTGCGTCCTGTACGTGCGGCGTCAGTTTGCCTTCCTGACTCAGGTTGAAGAGGCGGATGCGATCTTCTTTCAGGCAAGGCACCAACAGCAACTGATTGGTCGGGTCGATATTGGCCGAGTGCGGCGCGGTCAAACCGTCGATCTGCTGAAGGGGGGCCCCTACCACGCCGTCATGGCCGATCGGGCTGACGCTGGCGCAGTTGCCGCTGTAGGAAGCGGAGAACAGATAGCGGCCCTGCAAATCGGTGGAAATATGCGTCGGGCTGCCCGGCAGCGGCGCCATACCGGCCTGTTGCAGTTTGCCGTCCGCCTCAATGCGGTAGCTGACGATACCGAAGGCCGGGCGCACGCCAACGTACAGGTGGGTTCTATCCGGGTGGATCGCCATAGGTTGTACCTGGCCCGGTACGTCGACGGTTTGCAGCAGATCCAGAACGCCGGTGTCATTTAACTGCCACACGTGGATTTGCTGGCTTTCCGGGCTGGCGACATAAACGATTTGCTTCATGTGTTCTCCTTGAAGAGAGTAAAAGAGAAACCGGTTTCAGGTTTTTCGGTTTCCCCTAGCTTACCTCACATCGGTGACATAACAACCCCGGGTTGCAGATGAAATCTGTACAGTTTTATCCATCGCTTATCCGGTGTACCATCGGGTTAGTTTTCTTGCTAACGATAATGAGATCCCTATGAGCTACCGCGTCATTGCCCTCGATCTGGACGGCACCCTGCTGGACAACCAAAAACGCATTTTGCCGCAGTCGCTGGCGGCCCTGGCTGAAGCACGCGCCGCCGGTATCAAAGTGGTGGTGGCCACAGGTCGCCATCATGTGGCGATCCACCCGTTCTATCAGGCTCTGGAAATAGACACGCCGGCGATCTGCTGCAACGGCACCTATCTGTATGACTTCCAACAGAAAAAGGTGTTGGCTGCCGATCCGCTGCAAAAAGAGCAGGCCAGGTTGGTGCTGCAAATGCTGAAACAAAGCGGCATTCACGGCCTGATGTATGTGGACGACGCCATGCTGTATCAGGACACCAGCGGCCACATCACCCGCTCGCTGGCCTGGGCGGAAACCCTGCCCCCGGCGCAACGCCCGACGTTGCTTCACGTCAACAGTCTGGTTCAGGCGGTGGACGAGGTGCAGTCGATCTGGAAATTCGCGACCTCGCACGACGATATTCCCGCGCTGCGCAGCTTCGCCGAAACGGTGGAAAAAGAGCTGGGGCTGGCGTGCGAATGGTCATGGCACGATCAGGTAGATATCGCCAAGGGCGGCAACAGCAAGGGCAAACGCCTGCAACAGTGGGTCGAGTCTCAGGGGCTGAGCATGGATCAGGTGGTGGCCTTCGGGGATAACTACAACGATCTCAGCATGCTGGAAGCGGCCGGTCTGGGCGTAGCCATGGGTAACGCCGATGACGCTATCAAACAGCGCGCCGATCTGGTGATCGCCGATCACCTGCAGCCAGGCATCGCCGACGTGATCCGCACGCGAGTGCTGGGCCAGTAACGCCTTCGCCCTCCCCTGCGGGAGGGCCGTATTCAGCGCGCCTCGCGGCTGATCGACACGCTTTTCACCTGAGCATACAGCCACTGCCCCGGCCGGATCGCCAGCTCGTCACGCGCCCACGGCGTAATGCGCGCCCACAGAACGCTTTCCCCCACCGCCAGCTTCACTTCCACTTGCCCGTCGGCCTCCAGACACTCGGTCACCTTGGCCGGCAAGACGTTGCGAATGCTGCTGTTAACCGGCGGCTGCAAGATCAGCGAAACGTCGGCGGCATTGATGCGGATACGCAGTTGCGCCCCCAATGGGGCATCGACACCGCTGACCCACAGGCGTTGATCGCCCAGCGCCAGGGCGGTCATGGCATAGCGGGAGTGATGTTCGATCACGCTGACGCGCAACACGCTGCTTTGATCTTCCCGCTGCAACCAGGGCCGCAGCGCGCTGCTGGCCCAAACCTCTTCCAGCCCGCCGAATGCCCGCACCTGGCCGTTATCCAGCACCATCACCTGTTCCGCCAGACGCAGGATTTCGTCCATGCTGTGGCTGACGTAGAGAATCGGGATATTGACGTCCTGCGCCAGCCGCTCCAGGTACGGTAACAGTTCTCGCTTGCGCGGCAGATCCAGCGACGCCAGCGGTTCGTCCATCAACAGCAGTTCCGGGGCGGTCAGCAAGGCGCGACCAATCGCCACCCGTTGTTTTTCACCGCCGGACAAGGTCAGCGGCAGGCGGTTGAGCAAGGGGCCGATGCCCAACAGCTCAACGATGCCGTCGAACTGCGAGCGCATGCCGGCCGCCATGCCGTATTGCAGGTTGCCGCGCACCCGGTAATGCGGGAACAGACGCGCGTCCTGAAATACGTAGCCGATGCGGCGTTTTTCCGGCGGCAGGCACAAGCCACTGGCGGTATCCGCCAGCGTGCGACCATTGAGTGCTATACGCCCCTGTTGCAAACGCGTCAGGCCGCCGATGGCGTTGATTAAGGAGGTTTTACCGGCACCGGACAGGCCAAAAATGGCGGTAATGCCCTGGGCGGGCAGATCCGCGCGCACGTTGAGGTTGAGATCGCCGAGGCGTTGGGAAAAATCCAGCTCCAGCATTTAGATACCCATCCGTTTGCGGCCCCAGCGGGCCAGCCACTCGGAAACCATCAGTGAAACCAGCGACAACGCTATGGCAATGACGCACAGACGCGCGGCGGCGACTTCCGCCCCCGGCGTTTCAATCAGGGTATACATCGCCAGCGGAATGGTGCGCGTTTCGCCGGGAATATTGGATACAAAGGTAATGGTGGCGCCGAACTCCCCCAGCGAGCGGGCGAACCCCAGCACCACACCGACGATGACCCCAGGCAGCGACAGCGGCAGCGTAATGGTGAAAAACACCCGCCACGGATTGGCACCCAGAGTGCGGGCAGCCTGTTCGAGGCGGGTATCCACCGCCTCCAGCGCCAGCCGGATGGCGCGCACCATCAGCGGAAACGCCACCACGGCGGACGCCAACGCCGCACCGCGCCAGCTAAAGCTGAAACTGAAACCGAACCAGTCATACAGCCATTCGCCAATCACCCCGCGCCGCCCCATGGCGATCAGCAGTATATAGCCGACCACCACCGGCGGCAGCACCAGCGGCAGGTGGATAATACTGTCCAGCAGCGATTTGCCGGGGAAACGGCAACGCACCAGGATCCAGGCCATCAGAATGCCGAAAGGCAAGCTGCAAACTACCGCCACGGCGGACACTTTCAGGCTCAGTTCAACGGCCTGCCACTCGTACTCACTCAGAATCATTTACGCGGGGAGAATCCATAATGGTGAAAAATAGCCGCCGCTTCCGGGCTTTTCAGATAGTTATAAAAAGCGCTGACGGCCGGTGTTTGATGGCCTTTAACCAACGCCATCGGGTATTCAACCGGTTTGTGGCTGTCTTCCGGGAAGACGCCCACCACGCTGACTTTATCACTGGCTACCGCATCTGAGCCATAAACAATGCCCAACGGCGCTTCGCCGCGCTCCACCAGCGCCATTGCGCTGCGTACGTTGTTGGCCCGTGCCAGTTTAGGCTCCAGCGCGGTCCAGACGCCGAGATTCTGCAAGGCTTCTTTGGCGTAGATCCCCGCCGGTACGTGGTCCGGATCGCCCACCGCCAGGCGGCCGCCATTCAACAGTTTCGCCCAGTCGGTCTGTTTGTTAAGCGTAATTTTATCCTGTTTGCCGTCTTTGGCGGCGATCAGCACCAGTTCGTTGCCCAACAGCGTATACCGCGTCTCTTTAACCATCTGCTGTTTGTCGATGGCGTAGTCCATCCACTGCTGATCGGCGGAGATAAACAGATCGGCCGGAGCGCCCTGCTCAATCTGGCGTGCCAGCGTTGAAGAAGAGGCAAATGAAGAAACCACCTGCACATCCTTGCCTTTCTGATACTGGGTCGCGATATCCTGCAGCGCATTCGTCAGCGATGCCGCCGCAAAAACGGTAATTTTCTCTGCCGCAGACGCCTGCATGACCATACCGGATGCCAATACAATACCGCCGACCCATTTAGTCCATTGCTGTTTCATGGTGTTCTCCGCAAGTTAATGTGCAATATCACTCTTCGTTATATAAAAAATAATATAACGTTGTGCGGAAGCTTGTCATGCGGTTTATCGGCAGGGGAAGACATAACTTGAGACACCCGCCGAACGGCGCCGGCGGGCGTTGAGATGGGGATGGCTGACGATCAGTGCTGAGTGCGGTTTTCTTTCGAGCGGCCCACTTTGGAGAAAATGTTGAACACTTCCGCCAAACCGTAGATCAGGCCGAGAATGATCGCCATAACCACCGGCACCATTACCACAGCGAACAGCAAACTTTTCAATAATTCCAACATGGTAGCCTCACTTAACTGCCCATTGAGCGGCAATGAACACCGCTACGTAGCGCCATTTTAAACCAAAATAGCGGCTAAAACGGAGTTATTTTAAACATCAGGTGAAATTTGTAACCGGCCAAACGTGCCATTTTGGCGCTTTGCCGGTAAATCGGCGACAATAAGGCTTTTGCAGCCGACAGGACGCGCTATGCAGGCCGAAATCCTCCTTACCCTAAAACTCCAGCAAAAACTGTTCGCCGATCCACGCCGCATCGCGCTGCTCAAGCAGGTCCGGCATACCGGCTCCATCAGCCAGGGCGCGAAACTGGCGGGCATCAGCTATAAAAGCGCCTGGGACGCCATTAACGAAATGAACCAGCTGGCGGAGCAAACGGTGGTGGAACGCGCCACCGGCGGCAAAGGCGGCGGCGGCGCTCAGGTCACCCATTACGGTGAACGGCTGATCCAATTATACGATCTGCTGGGCCAAATCCAGCAAAAAGCCTTCGACGTATTGCAGCAAGACAACCTGCCGCTCGACAGCCTGCTGGCGGCAATTTCCCGCTTTTCGCTGCAAACCAGCGCGCGTAATCAGTTCTTCGGCACCGTCATCGAACGCGACCACCGGCAGGTTCAGCAGCATCTGGAGATTTTACTGAGCGATGGAACAACCCGTCTCAGCGCGGCTCTCACCCAACAAAGCGCCGACCGGCTGCAGCTCGCCCCCGGCAAGGAAGTATTGGCGCTGATTAAAGCGCCATGGGTGAAGCTGAATACCGATCCGGCCCTCGTCGGGGCAGCGGACAATGCGCTGGCGGGCGTGGTGGCCAACATCCAGCCGGGCGCCGATCACAGCGAAGTGCTGGTGACGTTGGCGGGCGGCGAAACCCTGTGCGCCACGGTAGCCAATCAGGAACTGCAACAGCTTAAATTGCAACCCGGCAACGCGGTGCACGCCCTGTTCAACGCCGACCGGGTGATTGTCGCCACGTTGTGCTAAACGCAACGTAATGTTGCGTTTTTGCCGATTGACTTCACCCGCCAATACGCCTATTTCTAAATCAAATAATTGCACAATAAGGAATAGGTAATGTCATCGTTGCACATTTCGCAAGGTTCATTTCGCTTAAGCGATACCCGAACCCTGACGCTGGATGCGCTGGAGATTCGGTCTGGCGACAGTTGGGCCTTTGTCGGCGCCAACGGCAGCGGAAAATCCGCCCTGGCGCGCGCGTTGGCCGATGAGCTGGTGTTGCTGAGCGGCGAACGCCGCAGCGATTTCAGCCGCCAGGTGCGCATCTCCTTCGAACAGTTGCAAAAACTGGTCAGCGACGAATGGCAACGCAACAATACCGACCTGCTCAGCCCCGGCGAAGAAGACACCGGCCGCACCGCGGCGGAAATCATTCAAGAAGAAGTGAAAGACCCGGAACGCTGCGCGCAACTGGCCGCACAGTTTGGCATCACTGCGCTGCTGACGCGCCGTTTCAAGTACCTTTCCACGGGCGAAACGCGCAAAACCCTGCTGTGCCGGGCGTTAATGCCGCAGCCCGACTTGCTGATCCTGGATGAACCCTTCGACGGGCTCGACGTGAATTCCCGCGCCCAATTGGCCGCGCTGCTGAACGATCTCTCCGGGCACGGCTATACCCTGGTACTGGTGCTCAACCGTTTTGACGAGGTGCCGGACTTTATCCGGCAGGTGGGGGTGCTGGCAGATTGCACTCTCGCAAGCCAGGGCACGCGCCAACAGGTGATGGCGGACGCGCTGGTGGCGCAATTGGCGCACAGCGAGAATCTGGATGGCCTGGCGCTGCCGGAAACCGAGGATCCGGCCCAGAAAGCCCCCTTGCCGACGGATCAACCGTTAATCGTGCTGCATGACGGGGTGGTCAGTTACAACGATCGCCCCATCCTTAATCATCTCGACTGGCAGGTTAACCCCGGTGAGCACTGGCAGATCGTCGGTCCTAACGGTGCCGGTAAATCCACCCTGCTCAGCCTGATCACCGGCGATCATCCACAAGGTTACAGCAACGATCTTACCCTGTTCGGCCGCCGCCGCGGCAGCGGAGAAACCATCTGGGATATCAAACGCCACATCGGCTACGTCAGCAGCAGCCTGCATCTGGACTACCGCGTCAGCTCAAGCGTACGCAACGTGATCCTGTCCGGATTTTTCGACTCCATCGGCATCTATCAGGCCGTGTCTGACCGGCAGCAGCAATTGGCCGACCAATGGCTGGCGCTGTTGGGGTTGGGCGGTTCCCGCGGCGATACGCCGTTTCACAGCCTGTCCTGGGGCCAGCAGCGGCTGGCGTTGATCGCCCGTGCGCTGGTCAAGCATCCGGCGTTGCTGATCCTCGACGAACCTTTGCAGGGGCTGGATCCGCTCAATCGCCAACTGGTGCGCCGCTTTGTCGACGTGCTGATCGGCCAGGGCGCCACCCAACTGCTGTTTGTTTCCCACCATGCGGAAGACGCGCCGCAGTGCATTACCCACCGCCTGAGCTTCTTGCCCGACGGTGACGGTTACCGCTATCAGCAGGAGCAGCTTGCCTGACATTCTGGATAATCCTGCGGAGGGGTGGCCCTGCCACTCATCCGATGACATATCCGGCAACACTTCCTGCGTAACACATCTCAGTGGGCCTTTTATCATAAAGGGATGAAGGATTCATTTTTGGAGAGGCTATGTCCGCCGCACTGATTATTATCGATCTGATCGAGGATCTGATTGGCCCCAAGGGGCGCGCGAATCACTGTCATGAACAGGTGGTGGCGCATAACCTGATTGCCAACACCAATGTCGCTGCGGCCTATGCGCGGGTGCGCAAAATTCCGGTGATTTGGGTGCGCGTGGGTTTTGCCGACGATTATCACGATATCCCGCCCCATTCTCCGCTGTTCAACCACCTTAAGCAGATCGGCGCTCTGCGTTTGAGCAGCCCCGGTTGCCAATGGGACAAGGCTTTACAGGTGTTGCCGGTGGATGTTCAGTTCGAAAAGAACGCCGTTTCCGCTTTTGCCGGTAACAATTTGTTAGCCTGGTTGCAGCAGCATCGTTGCCATCACCTGTTGCTGGGAGGCGTCAGCACCCCGCTGGCGATTGAAAGCACCGCGCGGCAGGCTCACGACGCAGGTTTTCAGGTTACCGTATTGCAGGATTTGTGCGCAGCGCCGAGCGAGGAGATACACCAACAGAGCCTGGATATTTTGCAAAACCTGGCGGAAATCATGCGCTCGCAGGCCTGGATGAAAGGGTAAATCAGACAGTTGCCGAATAAACTCACGTCAGATCACTGTCCGGACCTTTGCTGTAACCTCTCTATGTTACTATTCGTCATAGCGCTCAACTTCGCCATACTCACACGCCGCACAGGCACTGAGCGCTGTGTGCATATTTTAAAGGGATAGAGTTATGTGGGGCGTACTTTCGATTTCGTTATTCTTTTTGCCATTTAACCGGCTGATTGCCTGGTTGGTGCTGGCCGCGTCGGCGGGCATGGGGATGTACCACGGGGTGTTGACCCCGCTGAGTCTGGTGTATGTGTTGGTCATTGTCGCTTTGGCGGGCCTGCGGCACCATTTCCGCGCCCAACGTAATCTGGCGGTGCTGCTGGAAGTGCTGGTGGTGGCAAGCTGCGTGGCGCTATTCCTGCATCTGGTACCAGGGTTCCATAACCAATTGATGATCGACGGTGAGAAACCCGGCCCGCTCAGCGCGCCGTTCACCATGTATTACAATTTCGACAAAGCGCTGGTGCCATTCCTGCTGTTCGCCTGCCTGCCGACGTTGTTTGCCGCTGAAACCGGTAAAAGCGCCGGTAAAACCGGCTGGATCGCGCTGATACTGGCAGTGCCTGCCTTACTGCTGGTGGCCGTAGCCCTCGGTGGTCTGAAGATTGAGCCGCACGCACCGGACTGGATCCTGGCGTTTGTGATGGCCAACCTGTTTTTTGTCTGTATGGCGGAAGAAGCGCTGTTTCGCGGTTATCTGCAGCAACGCCTCAGCCAGTGGCTGGGCGCCTGGCCCGCATTGATAATCGCAGCACTGGTGTTTGGTGCCGCGCACCTGGCCGGTGGCATGCTGATGGTAGCCTTCGCCACGCTTGCCGGGTTGATTTACGGCCTGGCGTGGATGTGGAGCGGCCGCCTGTGGGTGCCGATCCTGTTCCATTTCGGGCTTAATCTGACGCACCTGCTGTTATTCACTTATCCACTGTATCAACATCCCTGACCTTCTCAGCCGGCAGGAGTCCCTCTGCCGGCGCTATGGATGAAAACGCTATCATCCAGCTTGTTGCCCTGCTTTCTCTGCTCTAACCCCTCTGCCGTATTACCAGCATTCCTTCTTGTTGCCTTAAGTGTAAACGATTCCATTTTTCGCTCTGGATCACCTTTTTACTCCGTCGGGCATGCTATCTTTTTGCGCATCGTTATCCATTTTAATCTGTAAAGGGTGCGCCAGGCGTTGATGAAAGCGATTACACATAGCCGCACCGGACAAGAAAAGGAACCGCAATGACGGATTTTAATCCCATCGATCATCCCCATCGCCGCTATAACCCGCTGACCGGTCAATGGGTATTGGTATCGCCGCACCGCGCCAAGCGCCCATGGCAGGGTCAACAGGAATCCGCGCAGCAGGAAACGCTGCCGCAGCACGATCCGGACTGCTTCCTCTGCCCTGGCAATATCCGCGTTACCGGCGATAAAAACCCGGATTATCAGGACACCTATGTGTTCACCAATGACTTCGCCGCGCTGATGACGGATACGCCGCAGGCACCGGAAAACCAGGATCCGCTCATGCGCTGCCAGAGCGCGCGCGGCACCAGCCGGGTCATCTGCTTCTCCCCCGATCACAGTAAAACCCTGCCGGAACTGACGCTTGCGGCTCTGGAGCGGGTGATTGCCACCTGGCAAGAGCAAACAGCCGATCTCGGGCGCAGCTATCCGTGGGTCCAGGTATTTGAAAACAAAGGGGCGGCCATGGGCTGCTCAAACCCGCACCCACATGGGCAGGTGTGGGCCAATAGCTTCCTGCCGAACGAAGTCGAGCATGAAGATCGCCTGCAGCGCGAGTATTTCCAACAGCACCAATCCCCTCTGTTACTGGATTACGTGCAGCGTGAACTCGCTGACGGCAGCCGTACGATCGTTGAAACCGAACACTGGCTGGCCGTGGTGCCCTACTGGGCCGCCTGGCCGTTTGAAGCGCTGCTGCTGCCGAAGGCCGCAGTGCAACGCATTACCGATCTGAGCGCCGCGCAGAGCAGTGACCTGGCCATAGCGCTGAAAAAACTGACCAGCCGTTACGACAATCTGTTCCAGTGCTCTTTCCCCTATTCCATGGGCTGGCACGGCGCACCTTTCAATAACGCGGATAATCGTCACTGGCAGTTGCACGCCCATTTCTATCCGCCACTGCTGCGCTCCGCCACGGTGCGTAAATTTATGGTGGGTTACGAGATGCTGGCGGAAACCCAGCGCGATCTGACTGCAGAACAGGCCGCAGAGCGTCTGCGCGCCGTTAACGACATTCATTACCGTGAAGCCGGAGCCAAGCAATGAGTTTGAAACATCATACCCACACCATTTTCACCCAACGCTTTGGCTACGCGCCCGCGCTGACCATTCAAGCGCCTGGACGAGTGAATTTGATCGGCGAACATACCGACTATAACGACGGTTTCGTGTTGCCGTGCGCCATTGATTACCAAACGGTGATCGCCGGAGCCAGACGTGACGATCGCCAGATCCGGGTGATCGCGGCCGATTACGACGGCCAGTTGGATCAGTTCTCGCTCGACGATCCAATCGTCAGCCACCCGGACCAGCTTTGGTCCGATTACGTCCGCGGCGTGATCAAACACCTGCAATTGCGCAACGCCAATTTTGGCGGCGCGGATCTGGTGATCGCCGGCAACGTGCCGCAAGGCGCCGGCCTCAGCTCTTCCGCCTCACTGGAAGTGGCCGTTGGCCAGGTGATGCAGGCATTGTATGAACTGCCGCTGGATGGCGTAGCCTTGGCTTTGAATGGCCAGGAGGCGGAGAACCAGTTCGTCGGTTGCAATTGCGGGATCATGGATCAGCTGATTTCCGCGCTCGGTGAACAGGATCATGCCTTACTGATCGATTGCCGTTCACTGGAGACCCGTGCGGTGTCGGTCCCGGAAAATATTGCCGTGGTAATCATCAACTCCAACGTGAAGCGCGGGCTGGTGGACAGCGAATACAACACCCGTCGCGAACAATGCGAAGCCGCCGCACGCTTCTTCGGCGTCAAGGCACTGCGCGACGTCAGCCCGGATCTGTTCTTCCCTATCCAGCATGAATTGGATCCGATCGTCGCCAAGCGAGCGCGCCACGTGATCACCGAAAACGATCGCACCCTGGCCGCCGCAGATGCATTGGCAGCGGGTGATATGAAACTGATGGGCAGGCTGATGGCGGAATCTCACGCTTCAATGCGGGATGACTTTGCCATTACCGTACCGCCGATCGACCAGTTGGTGGAGATCGTCAAAAACGTTATCGGCGATCGCGGCGGCGCGCGCATGACCGGCGGCGGTTTTGGCGGCTGCATCGTGGCGCTGATGCCGCAAGAACTGGTGGAACAGGTGCGCGAGACGGTAGCGCGGGAGTATCCGTTGCAAACCAACGGACTTCAGGAAACCTTTTACGTTTGCAAGGCATCAGCGGGGGCCGGAATATGCTGACAGACAGCCTGCAACTAGCCCCTGATGGCCAGCCCTACCAGCTAACCCGGTTGCAGAACGCCGGCGGGATGACGGCCACGCTGATGGACTGGGGCGCTACCTGGCTTTCCGCCGTGCTACCGCTGAAATCGGGCAAAACGCGTGAACTGCTGCTGGGCTGCCGGACACCGGCGGATTACCAGCGGCAAGCGGCCTATCTTGGCGCCACCGTCGGACGCTATGCCAACCGTATCGCCTACGCCAGCCTGCTGGTCGACAACAAACCTCATCCGCTGCTCGCCAATCAAGGGGAACACCAACTGCACGGCGGGCCGGAAGGCTTCAACGCCCGTCGCTGGCGGATTGTTCAACAAGACACGCAGCAGGTGAGTTACGCACTGCATTCACCCGACGGCGACCAGGGATTTCCCGGCAATCTCGAGGTTGAAGTCAATTACCGGCTCACTGCCGATAACCGGCTGGAAATCAGCTATCAGGCCCGGACCGATCGCGCCTGCCCGGTCAATCTGACCAACCACGCCTATTTCAATCTGGACGGCGCCGACACCGACGCCCGCCCGCAACGGCTGCAACTGTTTGCCGACCGTTATCTGCCGGTCGACAGCGAGGGCATACCCAACGCCGAACTCACGCCGGTGGACGGCAGCGGCATGGATTTTCGCCACCCGAAAACGCTGCTGCAGGATTTCCTGCGTGACCGCGATCAGCAGCGGGTAAAAGGCTACGATCATGCCTATCTGCTGCACCGTACCTGCGGCGCACTGGACTGCCCGGCGGCGCACCTGTGGTCGGCGGATGGTCAGGTGCAGATGAGCGTCTTCACCAGCGCTCCGGCGCTGCAACTGTACAGCGGCAATTACCTGGACGGCACACCGGCACGTGATGGCGGCAGCTACGCCAGTTACGCCGGCATAGCGCTGGAAAGCGAGTTTTTGCCCGACAGCCCGCACCACCCGGAATGGCCGCAGCCAGACTGTTGGCTCAAGCCGGGGCAGCAATATCAAAGTGCCACCCATTATCAGTTTTATCCTATCTGACCCGCCACGCCCCTTGCCATGCGGCCAGGGGCCATTTGTTATAAATGCTTACCTTTTTACACGCCGCCCCCACCGGCACCTGCCTTTCCTTATTCCAAAGCGCACACTAGAATCAGGCTACGGTGATAAGCACAACGCCTTGTGCTGCGTCACAATTTTCGGCCATCTCTGGCCGGCCAATAGCTGAAGGAACACCTATGCGTCTGATTACTGCACTCCCATTACTGGCGGGTTTACTGCTGAGCACCAACCTGATGGCTGCCGATACCGCAACCGCAACAAAAACGCCTTCACCGGCGCAGGCTGCTCAGCAGAAGCGCATGACTGATTGTAATCAACAAGCCTCCACCAAAACGCTGAAAGGCGCGGACCGCACTACCTTCATGAGCACCTGCCTGAAGGCAGAAGGTTCCACTGCAGCGAAAACCCTGACACCGCAACAGCAGAAAATGAAAACCTGTAACGCCGATGCCAAAACCAAAAGCCTGAAAGGCGACGAGCGTAAAACCTTTATGAGCAACTGTCTGAAAAAATCAGCCTGATAACCCTTCGCTAGCGGCACGGCGGGATCTCATTGCGCCGTGCCGGTTTCCCCCGTGACGCCCGCCTGATCGATTCAGCTTTTCCTCAGAACAGCACTTACTTTGCGGCAAGAAATTGGCTATGGTTAGACACTATCGATTGCCGAGCCACCGGCCGCGGCAATATAATGATTTTCGTTATCATTGAAATGTCAGATTATTAAGGAGTTAAGCTATGGCTGTAACTAAGCTGGTTCTGGTGCGTCACGGCGAAAGCCAGTGGAACAACGAAAACCGCTTTACCGGTTGGTATGATGTTGATTTGTCCGACAAAGGTCGCACCGAAGCGAAAGCAGCAGGCAAGCTGTTGAAAGATGAAGGTTTCTCTTTTGACTTTGCTTACACCTCCGTCCTGAAGCGCGCGATCCATACCCTGTGGAACATTCTGGACGAACTGGATCAGGCTTGGCTGCCGACTGAAAAATCCTGGAAGCTGAACGAACGCCACTACGGTGCGCTGCAGGGTCTGAACAAGGCTGAAACCGCTGAAAAATACGGTGACGAGCAAGTTAAGCAATGGCGTCGCGGCTTCGCCGTTACCCCACCAGAGCTGACCAAAGATGATGAGCGTTACCCGGGCCACGATCCACGTTACTCAGCGCTGACCGAAAAAGAGCTGCCGCTGACCGAAAGCCTGGCGCTGACTATTGATCGCGTGATCCCTTACTGGGACGAAGAAATTCTGCCGCGCATCAAAAGCGGCGAGCGCGTTATCGTTGCCGCTCACGGCAACTCGCTGCGTGCGCTGGTGAAATACCTGGATAAGCTGAGCGAAGATGAGATCCTCGAACTGAACATCCCAACCGGCGTGCCGTTGGTGTATGAATTCGACGAAAACTTCAAGCCAATCAAACGTTACTACCTGGGCAATGCCGACGAGATCGCTGCTAAAGCGGCCGCCGTGGCAAACCAGGGTAAAGCGAAGTAATTTTCGCCCGTTGATCTAAAAAGCCCCCGGTTTTGGCCGGGGGCTTTTTTATGCCGATTTAACGGGCCGAGCTCGATGTATCAGGCGCGACGCGCCTTAACCGCCGCCGCCAACTCGCGCAGCACGGTTTCCGTGTCTTCCCAGCCGATGCAAGCGTCTGTCACGCTCTTGCCATAGACCAGCGGCTCGCCGCTTTCCAGATTCTGGTTACCTTCCACCAGATGGCTTTCGATCATCACGCCGATAATCGCTTTTTCACCGCCGGCTACCTGTTTGCAGACGTCCGCATTCACTTCCAGCTGCTTTTTGAACTGCTTGCTGCTGTTGGCGTGGCTGAAGTCGATCATCACCTGCGCAGGCAGACCCGCTTTGACCAGGCCGTCTTTGACTTCTTTCACATGCGCCGCGCTGTAGTTCGGCTCTTTGCCGCCGCGCAGAATAATGTGGCAATCGCCGTTACCGCTGGTGTTAACGATCGCCGAGTGGCCCCATTTGGTCACCGACAGGAAACAGTGCGGCGCGCTGGCAGCGTTGATGGCGTCAATCGCCACTTTGATGGTGCCGTCGGTACCGTTCTTGAAACCAACCGGGCAAGACAGGCCGGAAGACAGCTCGCGGTGCACCTGGGATTCCGTGGTACGTGCGCCGATCGCGCCCCAGCTCATCAGATCAGCCAGGTACTGCGGGGTAATCATGTCGAGGAATTCCCCCGCAGCCGGCAAGCCGCTATCGTTGATATCCAACAGCAACTTACGGGCCAGGCGCAGACCGTCGTTGATCTGGAAGCTGTTGTCCATCTGCGGATCGTTGATCAGCCCTTTCCAGCCCACGGTGGTACGCGGTTTTTCAAAGTAAACGCGCATCACCACTTCCAGCTCGCCACTCAGTTCCTGACGCAACGTCAGCAGGCGCTCGGCATACTCTTTTGCCGCTTTGGTGTCGTGGATCGAGCATGGGCCGATGACCACCAGCAGGCGATCGTCGTTACCGCGAAGGATCTTGTGAATTGCACTGCGCGCCAGGGACACCGTCTCAGCTGCACGTTCAGTGGCCGGAAACTTCTCTAACAGGGCCACCGGTGGCAGGAGTTCCTTAATTTCTTTAATGCGTAAATCGTCATTTTGGTAATTCATAACTTTTCCATTCGATATCGAGGGGCGGTATTTCACAGAGCGTAGATCCAACCAATTTAGCCTGTGAGGGTAGCGCTGTAAATCACCTTTGCCGCCTCCCGGCGGAACGGCCAAATTATCAGTAGATTGTGCTGTTTCATCGGGAGAGCGCAGTGGCTCCTTTTTCGCTATGCTAGCGATCAGGATACCGTTACTTGAGCCAAACCATGCCTTCTCTGTTATTAGTTGATGACCACCCGGTGGTTCATGTCGCACTGGAAGCGGCGCTAATGAAGTCTTCCCGCCCTTATAGCCTGCAGGCGGTTCAGGATGATGTTCAGGCGTTGGCCCACTTGGCCGCAGCCGATTTTTCGCTGGTCATTCTGGATATCGGCCTGCCGCAGGTAGACGGCTTGCAACTGCTGAAAAAAATCCGCCGCCACTACCCGCAGCAACCGATCCTGATCTACACCGCGCAGGAAGAAGAGATCTACGCCCGCATGGCCTGGGCGGCCGGCGCTAACGGGTTTGTGCATAAAGGCAGCCGGCTTGAACAACTGGTGCAGGCAATTGAAACCGTGCTGGCCGGGGAGCCGAGTTTTCCCGCCGCCGCGATGGCGGAAGAAACGCAGCCGGCAGAGGGAGTGCTGCTGACGCCCAAAGAGCTGCAGATCCTCGGCCTGCTCAGCAAGGGGCTGTCCAATCTGCAAATTGCCGAGATGCTGAACATCAGCAACAAAACCGTCAGCACCCACAAGAAGAATATTCTGCGCAAAACCGGCGCCAGCAATCTGTTGGAACTGGTGGCGGTATTTAGAGAGCTGGCGCCATGATGCGTGGCGTTCTGTTGCTGCTGGCGATGTTGTTCAACCTCGGCAACGTCGCGTACGCGGCGCAACCGGTGTCTTATCAGTTGGTCAGTAACCTGAATATTCCGGCGGACATGCTGATCGCCAGCGAGAAAAATCCCTGGCGCGACGCAACGCTGCGCGTAGGGATCATCAGCGAGAATGCCAGCCCCTATAACATTATTGTGGATGACGATCTGTACGGGTTGAACGCCGACTACCTCGGTTATGTCCAGCAGGTCACCGGCATTCGCTTTCAGATCTACGGTTTCGCCGATCTGGCGCAGCTCGAGCAAGCGCTGCACAACGGCGCTATCGATCTGCTGTACGGCATTCCGCAGAACGAGGCGCTGGAGGATCTGAAAATCTCCCAGCCTTACTATGTCAGCAACCTGCGCGTGCTGCGCGATCGGAGCAATGACCGCCGGGTGATGCTTAACTCCGCCGATGCACGGGTGGCAATCAGTACCCTGACCGATATGCAGGCCGGCAACGCGCTGAAGGCGGTGTCTTCCCACGTTCAGCGTTATGACAACAACCTGCAGGCGGTGTACGCCTTGCTGAACGGCAGCAGCGATTACTTTATTGCCGACGAAGCCAGTGCCAGCTTTATTATTGACCAGTTGCAGCTCGGCCAGCTTTATCAGATCGAAAGCACGGTCAATCTCGGTAACCTGTCTTTCGTCTTCGCCGCCGACAACCCGGCACTGATCGACACCCTCAACGTCGCTATCGCCGATGCGCCGATGGAGTTGATGAACGCCATTCAAAGCCGCTGGAGCAAAAAGAACCCCAGCTATCTCGATACCGGCAACGCCGATCTGACGCAGATGGAAAAAAGCTGGGTAGAAAAGCACCGCACCGTTTATTACGCCGCCATAGAGAATAACTTCCCGTTCGCCTATCGCGGTTCCGACGGCCAGCCGCGCGGCTACGCGATCGACATACTCAAGATCATTGCGCAAAACACCGGGCTGCGTTTTGCTCCGCTATGGGCGCGCAACGCCGAACAGGCAGACCAGTTGGTGCTATCCGGCCAGGCCAGTTTCCGCACCGCTCTGCCGCTGGCGCGTGGCGTTAAGGCGCGTTACAGCGCCAGCATGCCGATTCACCGTTCACTGTGGGGGGTTTACGTCGGTCAGTACGCCAACGGGATTTCTACCTGGAGCGATCTGGCCGGCAAACGCATCGGCGTCTTGCAGGGCGATCTGGCGCAAGGGCTGGTGCCGCCGAACGAAGAGCTAATTCATTTTGCCGACAGCAAGGCGATGTATGACGCTCTGGCCAACGGCCAACTGGATGCGCTGGTGGATAACGTGATCTCGGCAAACTTTATCGCTCTGTCACGTTATGCCGGGGCAATAAAATTGGCGTTCGCCGCCAATAATATCGCCTATCCGGTGGCGTTCGGCGTGCGCCAAGATCAGCCGCTTCTGCTGGCTATCCTCGATAAAAACCTGATGCAGATCCCCTCGGAAACGCTGCAATCGCTGCGCGATGAGTGGATTGTCGATCGCAGCAACCTGATTGATGCGGTGAACGACAACCGCATGCAACCGCAAACTACCTGGCTGCTGGCGCTACTGGCGGCAGCGATCCTGCTGTTGCTGGCGCTGACTCTGCGCCGCTTTGTTTTGCAGCGGCGGGAAAAACGTGAGCGTGAAGTGATCGAACAAGCACGCCGCCATGCCGAAGCCGAGAACCGGATGAAAAGCAAGTTTCTGGCCACCATCAGCCATGAACTGCGCACGCCCATGCACGCCATCCTCGGCCTGCTGGAACTGGAGCTGAAACGCCAGCCGATGCCGGAGGGGCTGCCGGTCATTTACAGTTCGGCGTCATCCTTGCTCAATTTGCTCAATGACCTACAAGATTACGCCCGGCTGGAAACCGGATCGCTGACGCTGGTGCCAAAAGCCATGGCGCTGCAACCCTGGATAGCCCACATCAGCGCGCTGTATCAGCCGCTGATCGGCGAACGCCCGGTAACCTTGAGCGTTACCGCCAGCCACCAGCTTCCTGCCGCCGTTGTTATTGATGGTGAGCGTTTACTTCAGGTGGCTAACAACCTGATAAATAATGCCATTAAATTCACTCCCCGCGGCAGCATTCAGGTCAATATCGGCTGGCGCGAACAGGATAAACAACAGGGCGAACTGCTGTTGACGGTGACCGATAGCGGCTGTGGCATCGCCGCCGATGAGATAGGCAAGCTGTTCCAACCCTTCTACCGCGCACGCGGCGCACAACGCGTCTCGGTTCAGGGAACCGGGCTGGGGCTCTCTATCTGCAAGGAAATTATCGAGCAAATGGACGGCCAGATTGAGCTGCATTCACAGCCTGGCATCGGTACGCAAGTCAAGGTTTCAGTCCCGGTAACCCAGGCCGCCCCAGATGCCGCCCCCCCACGCCAGAACGACCAACCGCTCAGCCTGCCCCCTCCTACGCTGCGCGTGGCACTGATTGACGATCACCCCACCAACCTGTTGCTGATGGAGCGGCAACTGCGTCACTTCGGCCTGCAGCCCGCGCTGTTCGAGCACGGTTACGCATTGCTGAAAGCGCACCGCAGGCAACCATTCGACCTGTTATTTATCGATTACAACATGCCGCGCCCGGACGGCCTGACATTGGCGAGACTACTACGACGCGATGAACAGCGATATCAGCGGCCGGCCTGCCAGATTATTCTCTGTTCGGCAGACGTGCAGGAATTTACCCGCATTCCACAAGGACAGGTGGCTATCGATCGCTTTTTGACCAAACCGATTTCACTGGCCGCCATTGCTCAGGCGTTACCGCAGCAACCGCAGGCGCTGGAAGGACAGTTAGCCCTTACTGACATGCAACGGATGCTGGCCGATATGGCCGGTAACGATCGGCAGATGGCGCAACGCCTGGCGACCACGCTGCTCTCCACGCTGCGACAAGATCGGCAACGGCTTGACAAAGCGGCGGAGGGCGAAGACTGGCCTAGCCTTGGGCAGGCCGCACACCGCATCAAGGGCAGCCTGCTGATGTTGCAACAGCCTGAGGCCGCAAGCCTGTGCCAATTGCTGGTGGAAAGCGGCCGTGATGGGATGTTGGCTCAGGCCGCCTATACTGAATTGAGTGCGTTAGTAGAACAGATACTGATAGAACTGGACGGTCTGGTCAGCACTGACGCGCTGAACTTCGCTCTACATAAGGATAAATAATGACGGACTCCCCACAGGTACACCTGCCAAAAGACAGTAATAGTAAACGCCTACTGACCGCTTTTTTAGTCACTGCGGTATTTATGATCGCCGAAGTGGCCGGCGGGTTGATTTCCGGTTCGCTGGCGCTGCTGGCCGACGCCGGCCATATGCTCACCGACGCTGCGGCGCTGCTGGTGGCGCTGATGGCCGTACACTTTTCGCAGCGGAAACCCAACGCGCGCCATACCTTCGGCTATTTGCGCCTGACCACGCTGGCCGCGTTCCTCAATGCCGCCGCCCTGTTGGTGATCGTGGTATTCATCCTGTGGGAGGCGATACGGCGTTTCTTCGAGCCACAGCCGGTGATGGGTACGCCGATGCTGATCATCGCCATAGCGGGGCTTCTGGCTAACCTGTTCGCCTTCTGGCTACTGCACCGCGGTACGGAAGAGAAGAATATCAACGTGCGGGCCGCTGCGTTGCACGTGTTGGGGGATTTGCTGGGCTCGGTGGGGGCGATCGTAGCCGCCATTGTGATCCTGAGCACCGGCTGGACGCCGATTGACCCGATATTGTCGGTGCTGGTGTCCTGTCTGGTGTTACGCAGCGCCTGGCGGCTGCTGAAAGAGAGCTTCCACGAGTTGCTGGAAGGCACGCCGCAAGAAGTGGATATCAACAAACTGCAAAAAGACCTGTGCCTGAATATTCCCGAGGTACGCAATATTCATCACGTTCACGTCTGGCAGATTGGCGAACAGAAACTGATGACGCTGCATGCGCAAGTGATACCGCCAAACGACCACGATGGCCTGCTGCGCCGCATTCAGGCTTATCTGCTGGAACACTACCGTATCGGCCATGTCACCATTCAAATGGAATATCAGCACTGTGATACGCCGGACTGCGGCATTAACCGGGCACCCGAGCCGAGTGACCACTCACATTCCGGCTCGCATTCACATCTGGGTCATCACCACTAAAATCAAGAGGGCGCCAGTTTGGCGCCCTCTGCGTTTGTTATTGCGAGGAAGATAACGGCCGGGAATGGTTGCGAGCTGCACTCTTGATCCACAACCAGGAGCCGTTCAGCGCAATCAACGTCAGGATCACGTATTCCAGCGCCATGGCGTACACGCCCTGGTAGGTGAAAATCGCCACGCTGATCACGTCGATCACCACCCACAACAGCCAGTTTTCCACGTATTTGCGCGTCATCAGGATCATCGCCACGATCGACAGCACCATCATCGCCGAATCCCAGAACGGGAAAGCATCCGGCTGCAGCTGCGGCATTTGCACGCTGAAGCCCATTCCCTGCATGACCGTCACTGCAAGCCGCGTCAGCCAGGCAAAGACGCTGTCGATATTGAAGGTCATCAGGGCAATGCCGATAACGCACACCGCCGCCCAGGCCAGCGCTTTCGGCAACGGCAGCCAGCGGATTTTCAGCTCGGCCTGATTGTCCTGGGTTTGGCGGCTCCAGGCATACCAGCCGTAAATATTGGCGACAAAAAAGAACAGTTGCAGCAACAGGCTGGCGTAAAGCTGGATCTGAAAGAAAATCACCGCAAACAGCGTGACGTTAATCAGGCCGAACAGATAGTTGATGATTTTCTCTTTGCTGGCGTACCAGATGCACAGCAGGCCGAACAAGGTACCTATGGCTTCAATCCATGACAGATCGTAACCGCCCGCCCCCAGAGGAATATGCACCAATATATTGCTGGTACTGAAAAAGCTCATCTGTTCTTCCTTATCAAATGGTTAACTTAAGCGTTTCCTTTGACCTGCATTTTCAACTGCGCGGCAAAGTCCAGCATCCGGTTAAGCGGGATCAGCGCCTTTTCGCGCAACGCGGCATCCACGTGGATTTCATGCAGGGCGCCGCCCTGCTCTAACCCGTCGGCAATCGCCTTAAGACCGTTCATCGCCATCCACGGACAGTGCGCGCAGCTGCGGCAGGTGGCACCTTCACCGGCGGTTGGCGCCTCGAACAGTTCTTTGTCCGGACAGGCCTGCTGCATCTTGTAAAAAATGCCGCGATCGGTGGCAACAATCAGCTGCGGGTTGGGCAGCGTTCTGGCCGCCTGAATCAGTTGGCTGGTTGAGCCGACCGCATCGGCCAGATCGACCACCGCCTGTGGAGACTCTGGATGCACCAGTATTGCCGCTTGCGGGTACAGGGCCTTCATGCGCATCAGCGCCTGGGTTTTAAACTCGTCATGGACGATACAGGCCCCTTGCCAGCACAGCACATCGGCGCCCGTCTGCTTTTGCACATAGTTGCCCAGATGGCGGTCCGGCGCCCAGATGATTTTTTCGCCCAGGCTGTCGAGGTGTTCTATCAGCTCTACGGCGATGCTGGATGTTACCACCCAATCCGCACGCGCTTTTACCGCCGCCGAGGTATTAGCGTAGACCACCACGGTGCGATCCGGGTGGCTGTCGCAAAATGCATGAAACTCGTCTTCCGGGCAGCCGAGATCCAGCGAACACTCGGCGTTCAGCGTCGGCATAAGCACCTGCTTTTCCGGGCTGAGGATCTTGGCGGTTTCCCCCATAAAGCGCACGCCGGCGACCAACAGAGTCGAGGCCGGGTGGTTGCTGCCAAAACGCGCCATCTCCAGCGAATCCGCCACGCAGCCGCCGGTTTCTTCCGCCAGCGCCTGAATTTCCGGATCGGTGTAGTAATGAGCCACCATCACCGCATTGCGCTGCTTGAGCAGGGTTTTGATCTTCTCGCGATAAAACGCCTTTTCCGCTACGTCCAGCGGCACCGGTTTGGGCGGGAACGGGTACACCGCCGCATTGACATCAAACATTTCACTCATCGCTGCAATCGTCTCTGTGCTAGGCTGGGTGTCTGCTGCCCGGGTATGCCCATTCGCAACCACCACTCGTTTTATATACTAAACAAAATACCTAAAAACACGCCAAAAGTCCGCTGATATTTTCATTTTTGCGATGATAAAGTTTAATGGATTGAATTCCGACAAAAGAAAGACGATTGCAGTAGGTGCAGTTTGTCAGGAGTTGAAAGTTGCGTGTTTATAGAAACGATGCGCAGGCTGAAAAGCATGGCGGGTCGTGCGGGATTGATTCGGCCTTTGGCCTCGCCCTTCGGGCCAGCGCAAGCGCTGTCCAAAATTGACTGGGCAATTTTGTCGAACCTGAACGCAGGTTACTCACCCACACGATCCGTGCGTTATGCAATGCCAGGGTTTGGGGAAAGTGCTGAGGTATCGGAAAGAATGGTGGGTCGTGCGGGATTGATTCGG